>Ga0209475_10000004_pt1 | contig 1700469 bp, 1361 predicted proteins | sample tdDd471_FD_187128 | JGI IMG/M metagenome (GOLD analysis project Ga0209475, IMG submission 187128) | Marine sediment microbial communities from the Atlantic coast under amendment with organic carbon and nitrate - tdDd47.1 (SPAdes)... | ecosystem: Environmental > Aquatic > Marine > Coastal >... | reverse complement strand
ATGGACTCAACCAATTAGAAACTGGGGAATTATTTTAAATCAATTTATCGCTATATTTGAAGACAGGGTTCCGATTTAATTTAATCAGAACCCCGAGTATTATTTACACAGATTTTTGGACAGTGTCTTAAAATTGCTTTCCCTTTACGAATTCCATCAACTTTACAATTAATATTTTCGGGGATCGGATTTGAAATCTTTGAAGAATCAAAAGACCTTACTTTAGTTTCAATTCCATAAATATCTTTAACTATAATTACATTTTCTACATTTCCTAAAGGATCAATATCCGTAATTGTTTCTAGATATTTAAATGAATATATTTTTCCGATTTCGTAGTGAGGATGAACAGGTTCAATTTTTAAATGTCCATCGGTGTTGTACTTAGTCACCGTACATTTAACTTTTTGGTCTATTTTAAAACCATAATGTTCATACATATCTAGTTTTAGGGAATAAGAATTACCGAATTCATCTTTCAAGATGTAATAATCTATTTTTTCTTCGAGTTGTTTAATCTCAGAAACTATGAAAAAATAAATTTCTCCAATTTTTAGTGATTTATTATTTGATTCAGAATCAATATGACTTAAAAATAATTGACCTTTTTTTATTCGGAGAATTTTACATTTTAATGAATTGATATCCCTGTTAAATTGCAGATCATTAGGTAGAGAACATATTAACTCGATTCCGAATTGGTCTTTTACAATTGCCGCTTTTTCTTTTTCTCCAACAGAATTAATGTGATCAATGATTCTCAGAAAACTAAATTCATAAACTCTACCTTCCTTATAAAATGGATTTTCTGGTTCCAAATAAATTTTTCCACTACAATTAATCTTATCAATTTTACAATTTAATTCTTGATGGATTTTTAAATCGTAATGTTTATATGGTAATGATTTTAAAAGATGCTTTCCTCCAAACTTGTTTTCAAGAATGAAAAAAGATTCATCTGTATCTGGAATTTCTGTAAATCCAGTTATTTTAAAAGGATGAACTTCTCCTTCTTTAAATTTATATTGATTCGAATTTTGAGTCATAAGATTGATGTAAAAATACACTTTTAAAATGATTTTTGATGATAGAGATCACCATGTTCAAGCAATCAAAATCTAGTTAAAGATGCAAGTTTTTATTACATTTGTAGCTGATATTTTTACGTTAAAATATAAAATATGAATACTATTAAAGTGCTTTCTGTAAATGTTTCGGAGGAAAAAGGTGTAATTAAAAAGCCTGTTGATCAGATTGTAATTACAGAAAAGGGAATAGAGGATGATGCGCATGCGGGAGATTGGCACAGACAGATTAGTTTGTTAGCAAAAGAGAGTATAGATAAGTTTGAAGAAGTACTAGGTAGAAAATTAGAGTTTGGCGAATTTGCTGAAAATATCACTACAGAAGGTATAACTTTATATACGATGAAACCAGGGGACAAACTCTTTATTGGTGATGTTGAAATGGAAGTAACACAAATTGGGAAAAAATGCCATGGCGATGGTTGTGCAATTTTTAGTCAAGTTGGAAAATGTGTTATGCCAAAGGAAGGAATTTTTGCAAAAGTTCTTAAAACGGGAATTGTAAAACCCGGCGATGATATAATTTATAAATCACAGAATTAAAATGATTGAAGGGAAAGTATTATCTGTTAGTTTGTCTTCTGAACGTGGACCTAAAAAACCAACAAAGGAATTAAAATTAAATTCTAAAGGAATAATAGGAGATGTTCATGCAAAAATCTGGAATCGACAAGTAAGCATAATCGACATATCACACATTAATAAGTTTAAAAAACTTACAGATGCTCGTGATACTGAATTTGGTGAGTTTGCAGAGAATATTACTTCAGAAGGATTACATGATATCGATTTTCAAACCTTCGATAAGTTAGAAATTGGAAATACAGTTTTAGAAGTTACACAAGTTGGTAAACCCTTTCATGATCAATTTCGCGAATTAGGTAATTATGTTATGCCGCGTGTTGGTGTTTTTTGCAGAGTTAAAAAGGAAGGATCGATAAAAACAGGAGATAAAATAAAATTCATTCCTAAAATATATAAAGCCTTAATAGTTACATTAAGTGATAGGGCGAGTGCTGGTGAATATGAAGATAAGAGTGGTCCTAAAATAAAGGAACTATTAGATACATATTTAAAAAAGATAAAAGTTAGATATCAAATAGATCATGAAATCATTCCTGATAGTGAAGATCAACTTAGAAAGATATTAAATAAAGCAAAGAAAGAAAAGATTGACTTTATTATTACAACTGGAGGAACTGGTATTGGAAAGAGGGATATTACAGTTGATGTTGTTCAAGATATGTTGGATAAAGAGATTCCGGGTGTAATGGAGATGATTCGGATGAAATATGGCCAAGAAAAGCCAAATGCTTTATTGAGTAGGGGTGTTGCAGGAGTAATGGATGATAGTCTGGTTTATACATTGCCGGGAAGCGTAAAAGCTGTTCAGGAATATATGAACGAGATTTTAAAAACAATGCTTCATTTGGCATATATGTTGCACAGTATTGATGCACATTAATGAATTAGTAGCCTAAACCAAACCTAAATAATTACATTAACGAATTATGAACAGAAATGAAGCAGAAAGCTTATTAAAAAAGTATATCAAAAATGACAAGTTGCTTTATCATAGTTATGCATCAGAAGCAGTAATGAGAGCTGTGGCAAGAGAGTTGGGACGTGATGAGGAAAAGTGGGGACTTGCAGGGTTATTACACGATATTGATAGCGAGATTACGAATGCTGATCCTAAAAAGCACGGATTGGTTGCAGAAGATCTTCTTGGAGATGAGGGTGTTGAAGAAGATATTATAGATGCCATTATAATGCATAATGAGGAAGCAACTGGTCTTGAACGCACAACCGAATTTCAACATGCTTTAGCAGCTAGTGAAACTATTTCAGGTCTTATTTACGCAACAGCTTTGGTATATCCTGATAAGAAAATTAAAGATGTAAAGCCAAAGTCGGTTACTAAAAGAATGAAACAAGCAGCATTTGCAGCATCGGTAAATCGAGACACAATAATGGAATGTGAGAGGATTGGAATCTCATTATCAGATTTTGCAAAATTGTCGTTGGAAGCAATGAAAGAAGTTGCAGAAAAAATAGGACTATAGCATAGTGTAACTTTGATTGTATAAGGTGTTTCTGAGTATTCGTTTATGATCTTATGTGATAAGATTCTTATTGTAAATAAGTTAACATTGAATGTGGTCTTATTTTTATTTGAACCCAATTAAAATAAGCTTTTCTTTCTTTATGAAATCGAAACTATAGTCCATCATACAAGCTTAAGTGACAATTCAAAATAGCAAGTCATTTCCCTTAGTTTGATTTTTTCATATATTTGATAGCCGCTTTTATTGCGGATAAGCTTAACCAACTTACTCTATTAAAATTGCCGAAAGGCTATGAATGCAAACAATTGTTAACCAAAACTAATGTTATGGGACCAATTAAGGAACAACTCAAAATATCAGCTGCAATATTAGCTGGTGGTGCTAATAAAAGATTTAATGGAAAAACTAAAGCGAATATCCAAATTAGTGGAGTTCGAATTATAGCACGTACTGTAAAAATCCTACATGAGATTTTTGATGATATTGTTATTGTTACAAATACTCCAGATGAATTTAAGGGTTTTAACTCCTTTACAGTCGTTCCAGATGAAATAAAAAATGTCGGTCCTTTAGGTGGAATCCAGGCTGCTTTAAAAGCAGCTAAGAACGATGCTGTATTTGTATTTGCAAGTGATATGCCTTGTATTTCCAGCGAGTTGGTGCGAAATCATATTGATTTTTATAATCGTAGAAGATGTGATGCTGCTATTCCAAGAATAAAAGATTTTAAAGAACCTCTTCATGCGATTTATCATAAAAGGATTGAAAGTCAATTAACTGAATTTCTGTCTGGAGCAAATAAATATTCAATTGAAAATTTTATAAAAGATTTAAATGTTCGATATCATAATTTGGATGATTTGGAGAATAACAGGAAAGCTTTTGTAAATATTAATACTCCTCAAGATTTATCCTGTTTGGAATTATATGCTAAGGCAAATCAATTTTAAAATACAGCTAGAAATATAAAATAGAAACCACTATTATTTGATAGTGGTTTTTTTATTGTTCAAGTTTTCTGAGCTTTTTTTGGGATCATACTTTTTAATGGTTATGGGTGGAACAGGATCATAACCATGGGTTCCCCACGGATGGCATTTAGACAACCTTCGCAATCCCAACCAGCTACCTTTAAACGGACCATGAATTTTAACAGCATCAACGAAATATTCAGAACATGTTGGAGTATGTCTGCACGATGCAGGTGTAAATGGAGAAATACACCATTTATAAAAGTAAATGGGAATTAGAAATATATATCCTAGAATTTTCTTAATAAACTTAAACATTGGAAAATTAATTTTCTAGGATGCAAAGTTATCTTAAAATATTGAATGAGAACTATAAATTAGCTTAGCTTTTAATTTTCTACTTTAATGTTTGATTTCTTAATTCGCCGATAATTTCTGAACTGATCCAATAAAGATCATGATAGTAAGGTGATGAATTCCATCGAGTAAAGAATAAATATTTTCCATCGGGCGAAACTCCCGGGAATCGTTCTTGCTTATCTGTATTAATAGTGCTTCCCATATTGATTGCTTTTCCCCATTCTCCGTTTTCGTTTCTAAAACTAATATATAAGTCTCCATTACCATTACCTCCTTTTCTATTTGATGAAAAGATTATGTAACTTTCATCAGAAGCAATAAATGGGCACCAATTAAGAGCTCCTTCTTTATTAATATTTTCATTTAAGCATTCCACTTTGGAGTATTCACCATCAATTTTTCTTGAACAACAAATCAATCTATTTTGATTAACTACTTCTAGAAAATAAACAGTTTCTGAATTTGTCAATGTCGGTGTCCAAAATCCAATTAGATTATTAATTGGCTTAGGTTCTCCCCATTCACCCTTTGATTTTTCTGAGATCCAAATGTCATTTATTTCTTCTCCTTCTTTTGTTTTGGGTCTTTTTGATGCAAAAAACATTTTTTTTCCATCATATGAAATAAAGGGTTGATCATCGTGATAATTCCCGGAGAAATTTACAATTCTAGGTTCAGACCAAATGCTATCTTGGTATTTTACATAAAATATTTTTCTGGTTTGGTTGTCGGCTCCTACAATCGACCAATATATTTCTTTACCGTCAGGCGAGAAAGTTGGACTACTATGGGCCAAATGATTTATTTGATTAGGCATAAAAAGCTCAGCAACCTTTCCCGGTGGAGTTTGGCTATAATATTTCCAGACGTTTTCTTGTGCAAAGATTAAATTTGAGAGAATTAGAAAGGCTAGTGCGAATGAATACTTTTTCATATAGATAAATATTTTGTCAACAATTTATAATTTCTTTTTATTTAAGAGCTTAATAATTACTAGTTCAACTAGTTCAGTTTCCGAACTTTCTGAAAAGATGTAGCGGCATCAATCATCTTAACATAACTAACCTTCTGTCCAGTATTTACAGATTCATATTCAAAACCATTTTCGCCCTCAAAAAGCATACACTCTCCCAAATCATATCTTAAACATTCAACTTTATCACCAGCAAATAAAGTTGCTCCATTCATATCTTGAAGTGGTTTCTTTTTTTTCTTTTTATTGAATAATTTAAAAGCCATAATAACAAGTTTTTTTTAGATTGTATGAAGATAATTAAATCCAAGTCAATTTACAAAATGATTTTTTTGGGTTTAGAATTCAACTTAAGTATACAAATACTTAGATATTTTAATTTTAGGTATATCTTTGCAAGCAATTATTAATAAACTTAATTCATGTTAGAATTACTGCTTTTAGTTTCAGGGATATTAGGAATTGCAATACTTGCAATGGGGATTAATGTATTTTTTCGAAAAAATAAAAAATTCCCAGAATCATCGATTGGTGGAAATAAGGATATGCGCAAATTAGGTTTAAAATGTGCAAAGCATGAAGAAATTAAGTGTCGTCGCGACATTGATGGACTTGCAAGTGGTTCGGCTAGTTGTGGAAGTTGTGGTCATACTTCATAAAAGAATCTTATCTATAGTTTTATTCTAAATCAAACTTTATTTCCATAATTTTGTTAATAGGAATTAACAAAGTAAATAATTATGGAAAAAATCGAAACAATACAAACAACCTATACAGGACAACTAAGAACAGAAGCTATTCATGTTCAATCTGGAAATAAACTAATTACCGATGCTCCAACCGATAATCAAGGTAAAGGAGAAACTTTCTCACCAACCGATTTATTAGCAACCTCTTTAGCAAGTTGTATTTTTACAATAATGGGAATCAAAGCTGAAGCTTCTGGTTTTAGTATTGATGGAGCTAAAGCAAAAACTTGGAAAATAATGTCTAAAAATCCACGTAGAGTAGCTGAAGTAAAAATTGAATATGATTTTACCATGTGCGATTTAACAGATAAGCAAAAGAAAATTTTACAAGCATTGGTGAAAGTTTCTCCGGTACCATTAAGTGTACACGATGAAACTAAGCAGAATGTAAGTTTAAAGTTTAAATAGGATTAAATGGAAAATATTGGAAGTGTCTTTTATAGTAAAGGTGATAAGCCCGGAACTTTAAATGCTAAATGGTGTCATTCATCAAAGGGATCTGGAACAGGTTTTGCAACGGGAGGACCTGCTGAAGGTTATATTGGACTATACAAAATAACATATTTTGATAATAACGGGAATAAAACTTCTGAACGTGGTTTAGAAATTAAAATGAATGGCGAATATTATGATGTAGCTTGGCTTAATAATGGTGTAGTAACTAGCAAGGGGATTGGGATAGAAGTAGATGCAGGACTGTCTGTTGGTTGGTTTAGGCTTGATAATTAAGAAGTACTTAAAATGATTATATAAAAAAAGAGCTGTTGATTTTCAACAGCTCTTTTGATTTTATAGCGAATTACTTATGCGCTAGCAGTAGGAATTTGTCTATCTACTTTTTTAAGTAAACCTTGAAGAACAGCTCCAGGACCAACTTCAGTATAAGATGTCATTCCATCAGCAATCATATTTTGCATAATGTAAGTCCATTTTACTGGTGAAGTTAATTGCTTAATTAAATTTTCTTTAATATCAGCAGCTTCTGTATATGGCTTAGCATCTACGTTCTGATAAACAGGACAAACAGGATTGTTAAAGTTTGTTGAGTTAATAGCTTCTGCTAATTCAACTCTTGCAGGCTCCATTAGTGGAGAATGAAATGCGCCACCAACTTTTAATGGTAAAGCACGTTTTGCACCAGCTTCTTTTAACTTCTCGCAAGCAACTTCAATTCCCTTCATCGAACCAGAAATAACTAACTGACCTGGGCAATTGTAATTTGCAGGAACAACAACATCTTCAATTCCTGAACAAACTTCTTCAACAACATTATCTTCTAATCCGATAATTGCTGCCATAGTTGATTGTTCAATTTCACATGCTTTTTGCATTGCCATAGCACGTTTATAAACTAATGTTAGTCCATCTTCGAAAGATAATGCTCCGTTTGCAACTAAAGCTGAGAATTCTCCTAGAGAGTGACCAGCAACCATTTCTGGTTTAAAGTCTTCGATTGTTTTAGCTAAAATAACTGAATGTAAAAAGATAGCAGGTTGAGTAACTTTTGTTTGTCTCAAATCTTCTTCAGTACCTTCGAACATTAAATCAGTAATTCTAAAGCCTAAAATTTCATTTGCTTTTTCGAATAATTCTTTTGCAACAGGGAAATTATCATAAAGATCTTTACCCATTCCAACAAATTGTGCTCCCTGACCAGGGAATACGTATGCTTTCATTTGTTAAGTTTTTGGTTAATACTTAATTTCTTAGATTGAAATTACTTTTAACAGCCGTCAAAAATAAGAAAATACCATATACGAATCAATATTATTCCATATGGTATTTTAAAATAGTGTATTAAATTCAGACTTTAACTGAGCTTTGAACTAATTAAATGAATGAATTCTTCACGTGTTTTTGTATCTCGTAAAAATGCTCCCGTAAATGCAGATGTTGTTGTTACAGAGTTCTGTTTTTGTACTCCGCGCATTTGCATACACATATGCGATGCTTCAATAACTACAGCAACTCCCATTGGATCAAGAGTATCTTGAATACAATCTCTAATTTGCATTGTTAATCTTTCTTGAACTTGCAATCGGCGTGCATAAGCTTCTACAACATGAGCAATCTTACTTAATCCCGTAATATGCTGATTTGGAATATATGCTACATGAGCTTTCCCATAAAAAGGTATCATGTGATGTTCACACATGGAATATAGCTCAATATCCTTAACAATAACCATTTGCTTATAATCTTCCTTGAAAATGGCAGTCTTTAGAATGTCCCTTGGCTCAATGTTATTTCCTTTTACAAGAAATTGAATAGCCTTTGCAACTCGAGTTGGAGTGTCTTGTAGACCTTCTCTATCTGGATTTTCTCCGATTAATTCTAAAATGGCTTTATAATGTTCCGCAAGTTTGGTTGTTTTTTCATCATCCCACTTATCTATTCTTGCATAACCTGTATCTTCGAGTGTACTTACTCCGTTGTTTATAATTTCCATACCGATTTAATTCCCGTAATATTCTACAAAATTATTTTCTGTTTCCTCAATTTTAATTTTATGTAAATGAATGCCTAAAGCATTAATTATAGGTTCTAGCTCTTCCCAAATGCCAATCACAAGATTTTCTGTCGAAGCCATTTTATCTTTCATAAAATCAACATCTAAATTTAAATTTCTGTGATCCAGTTTGCTTGTAATATTTTCTTTAATAATCTTACTTAATCGTTTTATATTGACAACAAAACCAGTCTCTGGGTTTAATTCTCCTTTTACAGTAACATAAAGAACATAATTGTGTCCATGCCAATTAGGGTAAGTGCATTTGTCGAAAACCTCGAAATTTTTATCATCATCCCATTCTTCTCTAAATAAACGATGAGCTGCACTAAAACGTTCTCTTCTTGTTACATGTATCATATAAAATTGTTTTTATATTTTGATAAATTAGTCATTTTATATTTGTTAGAGTAAATAAACGACTATTTTGATATAATTACAATATATTTGAGTTTACAAAAGTAGTAATTAACATGAAGATATTAATTGTTTCTGCTACAGAAAAGGAAATTTTTCCAATATTAAATCAGTTTGAATCTGGAAAATCTAGTAATTTAGAGATTGATTTCTTAATAACCGGGATAGGCATGGTCTTTACCAGTTATTTACTTACCAGGAAATTATCAGAAAGAGAATATGATTTTGTAATAAATGCAGGAATAGCTGGAAGTTTTAATAAAGATTTATTGATTGGTGATGTTGTTTTTGTTCAATCTGATCAGTTTGCAGATTTGGGAATTGAGGATAAGAATGATTTCAATACCATTTTTGAAAAGGGTTTTGCATTAGGAAATCAATTTCCTTTTAAAGATGCAATATTGAATAATCCATATGATTTTGAATTCGGTCTCAAAGATGTTTCGGCCATTTCCGTGAATATGACTCATGGGAATCAAAACAGCGTGAAACTTTTTAAAGACAAATTCGATGCTGATATAGAGACAATGGAAGGTGCAGCTTTCTTTTATGTTTGCTTGCAAGAAGGAGTGAAGTTTTTACAAGTTCGTTCAATATCAAATTATGTGGAAGAAAGAAATTCTGCTAATTGGAATATTCCTTTGGCAATAAAAAATCTCAATCAAAAACTATTAGAGATAATTGATGTTGTAGATAATAAAAAAATGTGATGACAAAAATATCATTAGGGTTTTCAACCTGTCCAAACGATACATTTATTTTTGATGCAATGGTTCATCAAAAAGTTGACACTGAAGGTTTGAAGTTTGAAGTTGTTTTAGGTGATGTTGAAGAATTAAATAATAAAGCTTTAAATAACGAACTGGACGTAACAAAAATAAGTTATCATGCCTTCTCAAAGATTGCAAATAATTACATGTTATTAGATTCAGGTAGTGCTTTAGGATATAAAAACGGGCCTTTGCTAATAAGTAAACGTAAAATTTATCCTGATGAAGTTAATGATGTTAAAATTGCTATTCCTGGTTTAAATACAACAGCAAATTTATTACTAAGTATTGCATATTCAGAAGCAAAAAATAAATTAGAATATCTTTTTTCTGATATCGAAGAAGCAATTCTTAGTAATGAAGTAGATGCAGGTTTAATTATTCACGAAAACCGATTTACTTACGAAGCAAAAGGACTAAAGAAGATTATTGATTTGGGTGAATATTGGGAAAAAGAAACAGGATTGCCAATTCCTTTAGGTGGAATAGCTGTAAATCGAAATCTAGATAAGAATCTTCAACTAAAAATAAATAGAGTACTAAAACGTAGTGTAGAATTTGCTTTCGAGAATCCAAAATCAGCCTATACTTATATTAAACAATATGCGCAAGAAATGGAAGAGGAAGTAATGTACAAACATATTGATTTGTATGTGAATGATTTTACTCTAGATCTTGGTGTTGATGGACGCGAAGCAATTAGTGTTTTATACAAAAGGGCGATCTCTTTGGGTGTCTTACCTGAGATGAATGAGCAAATTTTCTTAACTTAGCAATCTCTTTTAATACAAAATTAATGATATGATTATAGTAACAGGAGCTGCCGGTTTTATTGGCAGCAATATGGTAAGCAAATTAAATAGTGAAGGATTTAAAGATATAGTTGTTGTTGATGATTTTTCACATCCAGAAAAAAATAAAAATTTAGAAGGTAAAACGTATTCGCAAAAGGTTCACAGAAATGATTTAATTGAATGGATTGAAGTGAATCACCGTTTTGTACAATTCATTTTTCATATGGGAGCAAGATCTGCTACTACAGGTTTTCCAAAAGAAGTTTATGATGAATTAAATCTGGATTATACTAAAGCAGTTTGGAATAAATGCGTTGAATATGGATTGCCAATAGTTTATGCTTCGTCGGCTGCTACTTATGGAATGGGTGAGTTTGGTTATGAAGATAATCATGAGATTGTTGAGAAGCTGAAACCTCTTAATTTATATGGCGAGTCGAAAAACGATTTCGATAAATGGGCATTGTCACAAGAAAAACAACCTTTCTTTTGGGCAGGATTGAAATTTTTTAATGTTTATGGACCAAATGAATATCATAAAGGCCGTATGAAATCGGTTATTGCGCATGCATTTAATCAGATAAAAGAAACAGGAGGAATGAAACTGTTTAAATCGCATCATCCTGATTATACGGATGGTGGACAAACACGTGATTTTGTGTATGTAAAAGATTTAAACGAAATCATGTTTTTCTTGATGAATCATCGTAAAGATTCAGGATTGTATAATGTTGGAACTGGAAATGCTAGAACATTTCTTGATCTAACTAAGAATACATTTAAAGGAATGGGAGTTGAAGAAAATATTTCTTTTATAGATACACCGATAGATATTAGAGATAAATATCAGTATTTTACTGAAGCAAATATGACTAAACTTCAATTGATAGGTTATGATAAGCCTTTTACAAGTTTAGAGGATGGAGTTGAAGATTATGTAAAGAATTATTTAATGCAGAATAAATATAACTAGAATATAAATTTCATTCCCGCGCAAGCGATAATCTTTTTTTGTAGTTTTTAGATCTCCCATCAAATTGGAGATGACAAATTATTATTTTTTGGACGAACTTTAATTATTTCTTATAAATTATTAAGCTCGGTTACAGTTTTTTCTATCTCAGATTCTGAGAAACCTTTTTCCTTTGCAGCATCTTCAAGAGTTCCCCAGATAGGCTCGCCACAGGCAATACATTTAATCCCTTTTTCCATTAAATATTTAACAGACGAAGGTGCGCTTTCAACTAATTCTTCAATCGTAATATCTTTAGTTATTTTCATAATGATCTAATATCTTAATGTTACTTGTAAATTTAAAACTATCGTTTGTATAAAAAATATTAATATCATATACAAAAAAGGTATTTTTATGTTCATGATGAATTAAAAAGAGATTGGTTATGAAAAAAAGTTTCTTAGTTATTATAGTTTTAATTGCCTTTATTTCTTGTACAGAAGAAAAAGATGATGGTATAGAAAGTTCAATGAAAGGATATGAAATTTATAGTTGGAAAGAAAATACAATGTGGCATTATGTAATAACTTATGGTACAAATGCAATAAAATCATATGGTGAGATTATAAATTCAGAGAATATATTTATTGGAGAAGAAGAGTTAAAGGAGGCGTTAAGTTATTATTCAAAGGGCGAACAGTTCTCTTGGAAAGGGGAATTGTGGTTAGCAAGATGTTGGATTGGCGATTATGGAAATTTAAGTTTACCTCCTGACGAAATAATTCAAAGAATAAAAGATTTCTGTTTATCAGAAGGTTTTGATTTAACAATTTCAAATTAAATTTTTTGGAAAATCTTTTTGGGGGCATAAATGGATAATGTAACAAAACGTGCAACCATAAATAACATAAATGCAGCCCATAATCCGTGATTATTAAAAAAATGATGAAGAATAAAATATGAAGGAAGAAATATTAAAAATGTTGATATCAACATTGCGTTTCTCATTCCTGAAGATGCAGTTACACCTATAAAAATTCCATCCCAAATAAAAGCTCCAAATGTTAATATTGGTATTAAATATATCCAAAATAAATAGATTTGAATATTATTAATTACTTCTACATTATTGGTTAATACACTTAAAAGTAAGTTGTCGCCAAAATAATAAGCTATTGTAAAGATTGCCGCTAAGACTAGACCCCAATAAAAAAGCAGTTTTGTTACTTTAACTAAATTTGATTTGTCCTTCGCACCAAAATATCTTCCTGCTAAGGCCTCTCCAGCATAAGCAAAACCATCAACTATATATGCATAAATTGTAAAAAATTGTAACAGTAAAGTATTTACAGCAAGTAAAGTATCTCCTGATTTTGCCGATTTTGCAGTGAAAAAAGATAATGCCAGAACCAGACTCATTGTACGAATAAAAATATCTTTATTAACCTTAAAGAATTTTTTTAACGCCTTAGTTTGAATAATATCCTTAATTACTAAATAGATTTTTAATCGTTTCGAGTGTTTAGTTAAAAAGATTAATCCAACGATTAGTCCTGAATATTGAGCGAAAACAGTACCTAATGCAACACCATCCGATTTCATACCTATTACTTTAACAAAAAATAGATTGAACCCAATGTTTAAGATGTTTATTACTATTGCAATTATCATTGGAATTTTAGCATTTTGCATTCCAATATACCAACCTGAGATTGAATAAATTGCTATTGTAGCAGGTGCAGCCCATATTCGGATATAAAAATATTGTTGTGCATAAAATTCAACTTCATTACTACCATTAAGAATATAAAAACTTAACAGATCAATTGGTTTTTGTAGAATTAATAATAAAATAGCTCCTAATGCACCAACAAATAATGCTCTGTATAATATGTAGAAACTCTCCTTGAAATCTTTTTTGCCATAAGATTGAGCAGTAAAACCACTTGTGCCCATTCTTAAAAAACTAAATCCCCAATAAATAAAATTAAAAATCATGCTTCCTATTGCAATTGCACCAATATATACCTTGGATTCAAGATGACCAACTAAAGCTAAATCAACAATTCCTAGCATTGGAATAGTAATGTTGCTAATAATATTTGGAATGGCAATATTTAAGATTTTCTTTTTCAAATGTTTTGAATTATCGTACGAAAATAATTTTTTAAAAATCATTAAACAATTGGATTTGTTCTTTGTTATAAAGTTAAATTAATTAGAATCAATCTAAATAAATATTATTAACTAATAAATTAAAAAGATTATGGCTTTTGAATTACCAAAATTATCATACGATTATAATGCATTAGAACCATATATTGATGCGCGTACAATGGAGATTCATTATACAAAACATCATGGAGGATATACAAGTAAATTAAATGCAGCTATTAATGGTACAGAATTAGAGAATTTAAGCATTGAAGAAATTTTAAGTAATATTTCAAAGCATTCAGTTGGTGTAAGAAATAACGGTGGTGGATTTTATAACCACAAGTTATTTTGGGATATTATGTCACCAAATGGAGGCGGTGAACCAACTGGAGAATTGTCTTCGGCAATAAATAAAGATTTTGGTTCTTTTAATGATTTTAAAGCACAGTTCAATAATGCAGCAGCAACTCGATTTGGATCGGGCTGGGCATGGTTGGTTAATCAAGGTGGAAAGTTGGTTGTAACATCAACTCCAAATCAAGATAATCCATTAATGGATATTGCTGAAGTTAAAGGAACACCGATATTGGGTCTTGATGTATGGGAGCATGCATATTATCTGCATTATCAGAATAGAAGACCTGATTATATTGATGCCTTCTGGAATGTAGTAAATTGGGATCAAGTTGCTAAACGATTCGTTTAGTTTGTCTTCTGAATGGGAGATAGGTTTAATTGTAATTTAGGTTTCGAGCCGGGGAGTGGTTTCCTCGGCTTTTTTGTATTTTACTATTTAATATTGTTTTTAAATAAAAAGCCTCCAAAAAAAAGGAGGCTTTTCAATGCGTAATCGAACATAGCAATCGCTGTTCTTTTCGATTTTTTTTTTAGTTATTCTAATTCAGTTACTTGACCGGTTCCATAGTAAGCATTTACTGTGTATGAGTCTCCTGGAAGAACATTATATAAATTTGAATTTGAATAAGAACTATAGTCACCAGAGTAATTGCCTGTAGTTCCACTACTTCTGAAATCATTTATATTTCTTGCATAGCCTTGTCCTGTATTAATTAATTCCAAGTTATTAATAACTCCGGTTGAAAGCACTTCTGCCCTGAATTCAGCTCCTGATCCATAACCCGCTAACGAAGTAATAGTTACAGATGGAGGGTTGCCAGGTTCGTAATTATTACCTTGAGAAATCCAACTGTAGTCTCCAGCATCTAATGTGCTGTCTGAATTCATCCATGATGGAATAAAATAAGCGTTTGCTTGTGAACTTTCATCTACTACAATTGTAAATGTTGGAGCGCTATCATATCTCCCTTCCATTGAAAGTTTTCCGGCACTATTAGAATAAATGCTACCACTATTAATAAATGCGTAAGATGATAAGCTATAAGTGTTAATGCTCTCTACGCCTAATGAAACATACGTTTTTTTAACTGTAGGTAAAGTGATGTATCCTGAACCATTGTTGCTAATTAATATGTTGTAATATAGTCTAAAGTTATAATGAATCTCTGCACCTGTACCACCACCAATATTAAGATTTATTGTAGGTTTTGCAGAATATTTTGCATAGCGACCATCCCAAGTACCATAATCTAACATACCATCAATACTAACAAGTCCACCATTTTTTTCAAATGTTAACTGAACACGTGCTGTGTCAAGTCCTTTGGTATCTGGAGAAAAGTAAACCCAAACGGTTGTGTCACTTCCGGTAATATTTGGAAAATAACCAGATCCTGTTTGAAGCATATTCATGTTCCAATAGTTACCTGTTGCATCTGTTAATCGAGATGTAGAAGTATCTACTTCTGTAAAAATTTCAAATCCTGTTCCTAAAGCAGCTGGAGCACCAATAGATATAAGTGCACTTGGGACAGCTGGAATATCTGTTGGGTTGTTGTTTCCTTCAATGTCATAAAAGGCATTTTGCGTTACAACAGAGTATTGATTATTTACATTTAATCCAACCGTTCTTGCAACATTCTCTAGAGATTGAAAACGAACATTTATATAATCATTACCTGTTGAATTAACGGGTACTTTAATTTCATATTTACCTTCAGCATCTGATATTCCAATAAAAGCCTTAGCACTACCGTTTGGTAAATACTGATTATATACTTTTACTTCAGCTCCTTCAACAACTTCTTTAGTTCTGTTAGTAAGATCTGTTTCAATGGTTAATTGTCCTTTAACGGTAACAAGGCTTTCGTCAGCTAAGGAATATATAGAAACGCTGGCTGAAACAGTAGCTTGTCTGTAATCAGATGGTGTTGTATTAACTGTTGTAAAAGTTGTGGTATAGTTTACTTTAGTTATATATATATTAAGATTACCACCAATACTAACATCTTCAAAAGTAACAAGACCTGTAGTATCTGTTGTTTTTTCAACGGTTATACCATCAATAACGGTGCTAACAGTTGCTCCATTTACTGCTTGGTCATAATTGGATTTATCAGTTACAGCTATAATAAGATCTACTTTTTGTAGTGCTTGCATAGCATCTTCTTCAGTAAATGTATCTTCGCAAGAATTAAATAAAAATACAATTACTAGGGCAAATGCAAAATTTGTTAGAATATTTTTCATGATTTTTATTAATTTAGATTAAACAATATATTTACTTTTTTAAAATCCGAATCCAATTGTAATATACATAGTATTATTTTGAAGATCTCCTTTAATTTGTGGTAATCCTCTATAACTATATCCCTTATAAACCGGCATCATTCCATATCGATAACGTAAATCAAAAAGAAGATAATTATTGGTAAATACAGGGACTTCAAATCCAATACCTGCAATAATTCCAGCATTATATCTTTCTATATTACTTGTAATATTTTCATTTGCAGTGAATGTGCTCACGGAGCCTATTTCTGTTAGAATTGTTGTTTCATGTTTAACACTGGAATAAAGATTTATTCCCAATGCAGGGCCAACAACAGCAAAAATTTTAGTTGTACCTAATGGGTATGAATATTTAAACATTAACGGAATATCCAAATTATGAAGAGTTACATTCTGATTATCTGTTTTTATTTCTATCCAGGAAGAATTACTTAAATCCCATGAATGTTCGACGCTTAATAATTGGCCTCCTTCTTGTAAATAATTTAGTTCAAGTTGAACAGCCATTTTATCATTAAATTTATATCTGGCAAATGCGCCTACTGTAATTCCCTGTTTTACATTGGTATGTGGCTGCTGGTTTGTAAACTGACTAATTGTAGTCCCAAACTTACCACCATAATACATGTTGTCCAGTAAAGAAGGACCACTTCCACTTTCCTGTGCAATTGTTTTGTCTGCAAAAGCCAAGTGCGTAATTCCTAAAAAAAGAATATATGTGAATGCTCTTCTTAGAAATAGTTTCCTAAATAAATGTTTCATAATTGAATAATTATTTTATAATGATTTTAAATATTTCTATGATTAAAAAACACCAAGATTGCTATAGGGCTAAGTATTAGGTGAATCTACAGTATTTTGCACATATATCCTAATGAATAATCAAATGAATAGTTTTTGGAATGTCATTTTGGATTCTATGATTTATCGATTTAAAAGATAATTATGATTTTTTAATTGGCCTTTAATAAGTATAATTTCTAACTTTGGGTTAAATCAATTCCTAAATTTAAAAAGACAATATTATGGCATTTGAACTACCTAAATTACCGTATGAGTATAATGATCTGGAACCAGTAATTTCTAAAAAAACTCTGGAATTCCATCATGATAAGCACCATGCAGCTTATGTAAATAACCTTAATAATTTAATTAAAGGCACTGAGTTTGAAGATTCTGACATTGTTGATATCATTATGAAAGCAAAAGGAGGTGTTTTTAACAATGCTGCTCAAGTTTGGAATCATACTTTTTATTTTGATCAGTTTGGCAAGGAAAAACATGAACAAGCAACTGGGAATTTGTTAGAAGCTATTATTACCAGTTTTGGATCTTTTAATGATTTTAAAGAAAAATTTTCAACCGCTGCAAAAACTCTTTTTGGCTCTGGTTGGACTTGGTTAGTTAAAAAATCTGATGGAAGTCTTGATATTGTTCAAACATCAAATGCAACCAATCCTTTAACAGAAGGTCTTATTCCAATTCTTACTTGTGATGTATGGGAACATGCATATTATTTGGATTATCAGAACAGACGTCCTGATTATATTTCGAGCTTTTGGGATATAATTGATTGGGAGATAGTATCAGGTAGATATTAATAGTATTTAAAATCAATTTAAATTACTTAATTAAGTAGTATAATACCTTATTAGAAGATTCGAATTTTTTATCTTCGAATCGAAATATGGATTTATTATAAATATAAAATATAAATTATGAGCTCAATAAAAGGTACTCGTACAGAACAAAATTTGTTAAAGTCATTTGCAGGTGAATCTCAAGCAAAAAATAGATATGAATTTTTTGCAAAGATTGCTAAAAAAGAAGGTTACGAGCAAATAGCAGAATTCTTTAATGAGACTGCAATGCAAGAACAACAACATGCAAAAACTTTTTTTAAATTTTTAGAAGGTGGAATGGTTGAGATTACTGCTGCATATCCTGCTGGTGTAATTGGAACTACTGCGGAAAATTTAAAAGCTGCAGCTGATGGTGAAAATGAAGAATGGATTGATCTTTATCCTGAATTTGCTAAAATTGCTGAAGAGGAAGGATTTAAAAAAATAGCAACTGCTTATAAATTAATTGCTAAGATTGAAGCTGAACATGAAGCAAGATATAGAAAACTTCTTGCTAATATTGAAACAGGAAAAGTATTTGAACGCGAAGAAAAAGTAAAATGGGTTTGTCGTAAATGTGGACATGTTCATGAAAGCAATAAAGCTTTAAAGAATTGCCCGGTATGTGGTCATCCTGAAGCATATTTTGAAATTGAAAAAACAAATTACTAGATAATAACTAGATTATATTGTTCATACTTCGACAAGCTCAGTATGACAATTAAAGAATTTAAATCATAAAAAGTTGTCATACTGAGCTTGTCGAAGTATAGACAACTTTTTTTATACCTTTTCAAAAAATAAATTCCATGATTCAAGATTTAATTTTAAAAAATCGAAGCTATCGACGGTTTTATCAAGATCATAAGATAAGTATAGAGGAATTGACAGAATTGGTTAATTTAGCTCGTTTATCTCCTTCAGGAAAAAATTTACAACCATTAAAATACTTTTTATCTGTTGATGATGAAACAAATGAAAAAATATTCTCCACTTTAGCATGGGCAGGTTACCTTAAAGATTGGGATGGACCTGAAGAAGGCGAGAAACCTTCTGGATATATTATTATTCTTGGTGATACTAGATTAACTAAAAATTTTATGTGTGATCATGGTATTGCATCACAGAGTATGTTATTAGGTGCAGTGGAGAAAGGATTTGGAGGATGTATTTTCGGTTCAATAAAAAGAGAAAAACTAAAAGAATTTTTAAAAATCGAGAATCATTTTGAAGTGTTGTTAGTAATTGCAATTGGAAAACCAAAAGAAAAAGTGGTTGTCGAAAAAGTTATTGATAATAACATAAAATATTTTAGAGATGAAAATCAAACACATTATGTCCCCAAAAGAGATTTAAAAGATATAATTATTTCATAAAAAAAGCGCCAGTTATTCTGGCGCTTTTATTTTATTATTGAATAATTAATTTTCGCATATAGAATTCATCATCAATTTTAAATCTTAAATAATAAACTCCTTGAGGGTATGAATTAACATCAATACGCTCTATGGTATTTTGAGTTTTACTATATTCTCTATTATATAATATTTGTCCTTGAATATTTATAATCTCAATAGTTAAATCTTTAGGTTCTACATTTGTAATATCTATTTTAAGTTCATTACTCGCAGGATTTGGATAATAAGAAATTGAATATCCATTTCCATGAATGAGATCATCAAATCCTGTTGTTTCAAAATTGATATATATAGATTCAATTCCAATACAAGAAAACTCATTTGTTACCGTTACTGTATAAGTTCCCGTTTCTGTAACAACAATAGATGGTGTTGTTTCTTCGGTTGACCACACATATGAAATATAACTATCAGTAGGGATAATTTCATAAGAAGCTGTAGTAACATTTACAGTATCACTTCCTAAGTCTACGTCAGGAGCATTAATATCCACGTTTACAAGAATATCATCATCAGTATCTGCATCGTTATTAGTTTTCTTTGCTAGAACATTAAATTCATATCGTTTTGTCTCTGAAAGATTTGCTGTCTGACTGAATGTGTATTCTAATGTTTCTGTTGGTAATAAGTTTTCTGTTAGTGTATATGAGCCATTCACATTACTTCCAGAGTTTATTGAGTAACTAAAACTAATTTCGTCCCCTGCAATTAATGTGTCTAAACTATTATTGGTATATTCAATTTTAACCGTATCTGAAGATGAAGCAATACATTTAGTAATTGGTGAAATTAATGATTCTGCGCTTATGTTGTAGGTGTAAACTGTCAGCTCATCACTATTAGTACAACCATTAATATCACTTACAGTAATTCTATACAATTTTGTTGCTGGATATGTTACGATTAAAGTATCATTTTGAGTTCCGTCATTCCAGAAGTATCCATAAAATCCTGATTCTGCAATTAATTTAACCGTATCAGGTTGTGTAGTATACACATCAGTACCTATTTCAGTTGACGGATAACCAAATGTTTTAATTGCATCAATTAATGTATCATTTGAAGTTTTTGCTTCATTAGCATAGTTTGTATATAAATAAAACTTATGGGTAGCTATAGCCGATACATCTACAGTTGTAACGAAGGTGTAGCTGACCGATTTTGTTGGAAGCAATTGCTGTGTCAAAGTAAAGTTTTCCATGTTTGGAGAATCTCCTTCAAGATTGTAACCTACAGGAATAACATCATCTACTTTAATTGTATCATTTCCATAATTTTTAATTGAAACAACAACTTGTTGATTTGAAGAATGCTCACATGCACTAAGTGGAGCGATCATTTCTGCAATTCCTAAATTATAGGTATAGATTTGTGTTGAATCAACTGCATTACCACAATGTTCATCGGTAACTGTTACTCTATATTCTTTAGAATGTGTATAACTTACATTTAGTGTATCATTTGTTGATCCATCATTCCAGTTATAACTTAAATAACCATCATCCGCAATTAATCTTACCGTATCAGGTTTTGTAGTATAAATAACATCATATTCAAGATTAACATCAGGAAGTGACCATGTGTTAAAAGTAAACTCAAGAGTATCATTTGTATGATTTGCATCAATATTTGATGATGTATACAATTTTAAAGTATGTTCACCAACGGCTTCAATATCAATATTGTCTATTGTTAATGTTATCGTATCAGATGCTGCAAGACCTCCTGTAAGTGTTGGAGTAGTTTCTGTCCATGCACCATTATCTAATTTGTAAAATACACTTATGGTTTCTGTTCCTGCATAAGTATTTTCACTAAAGTTCTTCACATCAATTGTTAAGCTTGTTGATGCTAAAGCAGGACTTTCGCATATGTCTACCGGTGCAAGTACTGATAATACTCCTAAGTCATGTGTTTCAATATAAGTTGTATCAGAATCCGTTAAACAGATGTCATCATCATCTACAGTAACAATGTATTCGAAACTATAATTATATGGAGTAATACTGTCGTTTGTTGATGTTGTATTCCACAGATAATCATCATAACCAGGAGTCGCAATTAATACCAGAGTGTCGGCCTGTGATGAATAAATTGTATCATACATGAGTTCAACATCAACATATCCCCATGTATTGAAAGTTTTTGAAATTGTATCATTAAATAAATTCAAATCTTTTAAGAAATTTGTAAATACTTTAAGTGTATATTCCCCAGGAGCAGTAAAATCTGCTTGTTGTCCATATGTAAACTTTAAAGTATCGTTAAGTGCCATAGCTTTAGGTAAAAATACTGTATCTCCTATAACAGGCAGGTTGTTTATTTGATATCCTAATAAGATTGTATCGCCGATATCATAAGCAGTAGAGCTTCTATTTGTAAAATACACCGTTATATCTTCTAATACGGTTCGCTCACACAGATTATTAAGTTCGTTGTATAGGCTATCCATTGATAGATCTGTAACAGAGTTTACTATTTCAGTTGAATCAGAAGCTGTACAAAGTGAATCATTTGTAACAGTAACATAATGCCACCCTTCAACATCAACATCCCAAGTTTGAGTAATGGCCGTATTATCTGGAGGAGGTAATACCCAGCTGTATGATAAATAACCAGCACCAGCATCTAAAATCGTATCTATAGGATTTAATCCAATAAGAATATTAAAAGGATTGTAGTTTGGCATTCCATAAACTTTGACAGTATCGTATAAAGTATCGTTACTTACAGTCTCGTTGTAGAAATATTGATCGTTTTCAAATTTAGTATAGACCTTAAAGTTATAGTCAGCTGCATATGACATATCTACATTTGTTCCAAAAGTAAATAAGATATTATTCCCAGGATTAAGACTGCCTCCTAAAATTAAAGTGTCATTAATAACATCAGTATTAAACTCTAATGTTAACGGGATTTTCATTCCTGAATTAATAGGTTTAATTCCGTAATTTTCGACGTATACTTTTACTTGTGTATTGTCTCCAATTTCACATGCTGAAATTGGTTCTGATATAGAACTAATTCCAACATCGGCAGGAGCATCGTATATTTTAACATCATCAATTCCAAATCCCTCGTTTCTTATAGAGGAATTACTTTCAAAAAGAAATCTGAATTTAACGCTACTTTGATTTTGTACTGAAGGAGGTAGCAATTGTCTGAAAGTTAACCATTCTCCTCCTGTTGTATCAATTCCAGGATATCCTAGCTGACTTATGTTAGATTCGTTGTACCAGTCCCAATAGAAATCATTGCTATTAGGAACTACATTCCAAGACGTTCCTTCATTTAATGAATATAAAAGAGTAAGTCCATCTGTTTTATCTTCAGATAATCCTTTACATTTAAATTCAAATATAATTGAATCTGAACCTGCAAAATTAAAACATGGACTTTCTATAAATGATGAGTCATTATTTAAATAATTTCCTAGAAGGTTGGTTACCCATGCATATTCACCAGAATAAGCTGAATCTATTAAACTACCAGAAGGTTCTCCATATTCCCATGTGGAATTAATTCCTCCAGATAAATAAAAACCATTGTTGCTTTCAAAGTCTTCTGAATAAGGTATTGTGTATGTAGGGTATGAGAATATTGTTTTTGATTGAGAATTATTATTTGAGATCTCATCACCTGGTAATATTGTTTCAACAAGAACAGTATGAAATCCTGGTTCACTTAAATCTGCTCCTACAGAAAACGTAAATAATGCAGAATCTCCAATTGCAATTGAAGATACGTAAGCATCTGTTTCATATGTTTCTCCCTCATCTATTTTATACCTCACAGGAATAGTACTTGGTGTTGCTTCTCCTGCATAGTTTTCAATATATACTGTAATATCATCAGAGCTTGTATGTCCACAACCAGTTTCTGGCATAATAATTTGAGTAATACCTACATCTTTAGAAATAAAATCACCAACAAGAATAAAATCATCAATATTCCAACCGGTGAACTGATTTCCTGCATTAGACGTTCCTAATGCAAAACGAATTTTAACCTCATCTTTAAAGTTTGCATCATTAAGTTCATTTGTAATTGTGGACCACGAATCTTCAATAATCGCGGATCCCGGGTTTTTCCATACCTGATTCCATGTAGTTCCATTGTCAGTGCTCAAGTCTATGTAACAATTGTCAAAAAATTCAATATTTAACCAACGAACAAAATATAATGTAACATCCTTATAATAAAAACAGTCAAATGTTGGAGAAACTGCCGAATCTTCTCTATTTGATAAATTGTTTGAATAAACACCATCTGTAATTAGGTCTGTTCCTAAAATCTTAACTCCATTATATGCTATTTCTGGATCAGGATTTCCGGGATATGACGTTCCTAATCCTAATGGAGCAGCTATTTCAAAACTCCCATTAAGATCCCAACCTAAATCAGATTCAAAGGTATCCATAAAAATTGCCTCTTTTAAAAGCCGTTCTCCATCTGGAGATTTGTCTGCAAATGGATAAGCATAACCATCAATATAGATTCCTTCAGCTTCAATTTTAGCATCAACTACATTATTGTGAATATCGTGATCAATTGCCGGTGCAATATCATATGTAATCCAAATTGTTGTAATGTCTCTAGGTAAATCATAATTAATATCTTTAAACCATGCAATTCCATCAATAAAATCAATTCCAGATTTAAGCAAAATTGGATTTTTGAAGGTAGAGTCTTCAGTTGCGTATAGCTTCACTCCATTACTTGCAATATTATTATCATCGGAGTTTAGAGATGTAACTTTTAAAGAATCCAAATAAAGATTCCCGTCATTCCCTTGCACATTAATAATTACTTTTAAGATTGGATTGTTGGTAGTGTTTGTTGGTATAAAATCTGTTGAAGCTTGTTGGATTGAATAACTTTCAACATATTTAGAAATTACTCCTGTTTCAATAACTTGCACAGTGTCTATACACGAACCGTAACCATAACCTGTGATTCCTTCAAATCCAATGTAATAAGAACTGGACAAACTACTATCTGGAAGTAAGATTGAACGCAATTCCCAATCTTCAACACCTTCAGTATATGATTTTATTAGTACCCATGAACTATCAGCTCCTCTTTTATAATATATATTTAAAATATCATTATATCTGGAGTTATTAAAATACCATGATTGTTGTACATGTGCAAATCTTAATTCAGGTTTTAATACTTCTGATAAGTCAATAGATGGAGAAATTAATATTGTAGCTTCGCCATTATAACTTTCTTTTTGAAACATTGCGTTATAATTTCCTTGATATGGGAAATCGGGATAATCAAAATATCCTCCATTAACATATTGCCAATCAACCGTGGCACCAGTTGGAGAGCCATCAACACCGACTACTTTTTCTTGTGTCCATCCTGGAGGTTTTATTCCAGATTCAAATCCTTCATGGAAGATCATCGTCTCCTGAGCATATGTAAAAGTAACATATGCTATCAAAATTATTGATAAGATTATCTTTTTCATGGTATATATGTATTGTTTTTATTTATTTTTCAGTAATTTTATTATGTAAATTTAAATAGAACTTTTCACTTATGCTTTTGAGTTGGTTATATAATTATAACTTTCTACAAAAATTAACGTACAATTTCCATGAACGATATTTTTTTGTACGTAAAAGTTAAAGAATTGTTCGTTAATGAGTGATTTTTATTTATAAATGATAATAAAATGAAAAAATATTTAAATATAATTTTTGTATTGATTCTTGTCTTGTCAGGATTGAATCTTAGATCACAAACGGATACAGAGTTTTGGTTTGTTAAACCAAATATAACTCAAGAGCATACAAACGAAAGTTTTAAAATTGTTTTTACAACAAGAGAGTTTCCTGCTGACGTAACGATTGAAATGCCAGCTGAACCTGGATTTACTCCAGTTACCTTTTCAATCGCAGCATATACAACATACACTCACAACGTTATTCAACCAAGTGCAGAATTTACACTAATGGAAAATTCAACTATTGTTGATGAATTGTCGGTGATACCCGCGCTCCAAGATAATATTGGAAATAAAGCAATATTGGTTACAAGTACTGCGCCAATTAATGCATATTTAACACAAACAGCTACTAACAATAGTGATATTTATGCATTAAAGGGAGGAAACGGGCTTGGTACTGAGTTTATTATTCCATTTCAGGAACATGCATATAATCAGCATGATAATTATTCTGAACGAGCTTTTTCAGCTATCGATATAATTAGTTTTGAAGATGGAACAGTAGTTGAAATTACACCTCCAGCAGGAAAAGATGTATATAGGAGTGGTTCATTTCGTAATGAAACGAATCCATTTAATGTAACTATTAATCGTGGAGAGGTTTATACTTTGGCACCGGGATGGGATCCTACCGTAGAAAGGAATAATGTACCTAATTCACAATGGTGGAGAGTTGAAGGACCAGAGCATATAGGAGGTGTTATTGTTAAAGTAATAGCAGGTAATGGTGTTGCTGTAGTTAAAAAAGATGATTCTGCTCGTTGGGGGACAGATGTGCCAGACGCTGGTGGAGATGGTGGTTGGGATATTATTGCTGATCAGTGGGTTCCATATAAAGGTATTGCTGGAGAAGATAACGATATATTAGGAACAGAATATATTGCTATGAGAGGGGGATTGAATAATGGATGGGAGTGGGTATATGTTGCTGCTCCGGAAAATAATACAAGAATATGGTGGGGAAATGCAATTGATACAACTATTGCTCCTGTAAATGCAGTTATTAATAGAGGAGGGCAAGTTGGGATTCAGTTTGATAATTTAGCTTTTGTAAATAATTATATGGAAATTGTTTCAAATAAACCTTTGTCTGTACTGCATGTTTCTGGTGTTGGAAAAGAAATGGGAGGTGCTGTATTGCCACCAATTGATAAATGTACAGGTTCAACTTCGGTTTCCTTTGCAAGAGATATAAATTGGCCTTTATATATAAATATTATGGCCAGAGCTGGTCACGAAGGTGCGTTTTTAGTAGACGGTGTTGCAAGACCTGACATAATTGATCCTCTTTCATTTGTACCAGTGGGTACTTCAGGAGATTGGGTTGCTACACAAATTTATTACACAGGTGCACAAACTGCTGATTTTGACGCAGGCGATGTTCATACAATATCAAATACTGAAGATGTTTTTCATATTGGACTTATTAATGGGAATAGTACTGGAGGATGTCGATTTGGATATTTTTCAGATTTTAATGAATTAAGAGTGAGTGCAAATACTATTCAAGGAGATGGAGTACAGCCAAGTTCAACTATTCGTGCATGTAAAGGTGACACTGTTCAGTTATATGCAAGTGGCGGGAGTATCTTTAGTTGGTGGCCTTCAACCAATTTATCAAGTACAACAATTTCAAATCCTTTAGCAGTTGTTGATGATTTTAGAACTTACTATGTAGAAGTGTCGGGTGCTTGCGATAATAAAGATACTGCAACTGTAACTATAGAAATGGCAGACCAGCCTGATGCTGTGTTTTTTGCAGAAAAAGCGCAAGGTTGTGCGCCATTGGAATTGGAATTTAGAAATTTATCTACGGATGTAAATCAAATTTATTGGGATTTTAATTATACAGGAATAGGTGGTGTACTTGATCGAGATACTACAAAATATCACCCATCAGTAATTACTGATGTCGATTCTATATTTACGCATACATTTTTTAATACTAGTTTCGAACCTGTTGATTCGCCAGAAATTTATTATGTTCAGTTAAAAGTAAAATCAACAAAATGTATTGATACTGTAAATACAACAATAACGGTTTATCCTCAAATTACTGCTGATTTTACCTTAGCAGATTTAAATGATACATTAAGCTGTAATCCTGCAATAGTAGATTTTCAAGGATCAATCCTTTCTATAAATGAAGATTTCTACAAATGGAGTTTTGGCGATGGAGCGCTATCGGCAGATCCAAATCCAACTCATGAATATAATAATATACATACGGATTTCGATACATCTTATACAGCACAGCTTGTTGTAAGATCTGATTGGTTTTGTAGGGACACTGCATATATGGACTTTACAGTATATCCATATTTAGAAGGTGGATTTACAATTGACGAAGACCAAGGATGTTCACCATTTAATGTATTAATTACAAATATATCTGCTGGTGCGGATACTATATTCTTAGATTATGGAGACGGAACTGATACAGTAATGACATCTTTCAATAATATTACTCATTTTTATCAAAATAATGATGGTGTTGATGAGGTAGATACAAACATTATTGTAATGCGTGTGAAAAATGATGAAGGATGTGAATTCATTGATAGAGATACTATTATTGTTTATCCTGAAATTACTGCTAACTATGCAATTGACGGGAATAGTTATATAGCTTGTAATTCACGAGATGTAATATTTGATAATTTATCAAATTATGGAACACATTTAGCTTCAGAATTTATTTGGACATTTGGCGATGGAACAAATTCTAACTCAACCGCAACTCCGATTAATCACCTTTATGAAAATAATAGCATAGGTGATATGACTTATAACTTAAAATTAAGAGCAGAATCAGCTTATGGATGTTGGGATGATACTTCAAATGTGATAAATATATATAAAGCACTAGCCGATTTTTATGTAGACACAATTGATGGTTGTTCACCAGTTCTTGTTAATGTAGTTAATAATTCGGTAGGTACAGGAATTAATACGTGGAATTGGGATTATGGTGATGGTTCGCCAATTGTAAATTTAGAAAATCCTCCTACATATATATATAACAATAATGGTTTTGTAATAGATACAAATAAGTTAATGTTAGAAGTAATTCATAGTAATGGACTTTGCAGTTCAAAAGATAGTGTGATAATGAAAATTTATCCTGAAATAAATATTGATGCAATTACTCCATTAAACCAAACAATTTGTGATTCAACAGTATTAGATTTTACATCAACAATATCAAATGCTTCATTGCCAAATGTGAGTTACTCTTGGAATTTTGGAGATGGGGCTTCTTCATTAGTAGAAGATCCTTCACATTTGTATAGAAATCAGAGTAGTGCAACTCAAGTAACATATAATGTTAGTTTAGATGTAGAAACTGAAATGGGATGTAGTGATAATGTAAATACAAGCGTATTTGTGGGGAATTTTGTTAATTCAGCATTCTCAATAGATGTATCTGAAGGTTGTTCTCCTGTAAATGTTACTATAACAAATAATTCAAAAGGAGGTGAGTATCGTTGGTATTGGAATTCAGCTTTAGCCGCTGGAGCAGAAAATTATACATCGAATGATTCAATAGAAGTATTTTCTCATCAATATATTAATAATACAGGTGTTGATCAAACCTTTTATTTAACCCTAGTATCAGAGAATTTAGATGGATGTACAGATACATTAACTAGAGAAATATTAGTTCATTCTTCTGTAATGGCAGAATTTGTTTCATTATCTGGAGTAGCAGATTGCACTCCATTTATGGTAAATTTTGATAATCAAACAGATCCGGGTTCTGATGCAGAAACATTTACCTGGGACTTCGATGATGGAGTAACTGGTAATACGACTAAAGCAAGCCCTGATATTTCTCATGAGTTTGTAAATAATCTCACGACAGATAGGATTTATACTGTAATGCTAAGCGCAGAGTCGCCATATGGTTGTGTTCATGATACAACTCTGGATATAACAGTTTACTCTAAAGTAGTGGCAGACTTTTCAATAACAGATAGTGAAGGGTGTCCCGCATTTAATACAACAATAATAAATACCTCTACAGGTAATGCTGCAAATACTTATGAATGGCTTGTAGATAATGCTGCAGTAGGTGGTTCTCCAACAGATAAATCTAATTTTGACCATACATATGACAATGTAGACCATCTTAATAAAAAGTATTATCAGGTTAAATTAACTGCTGAGAATCCACATGCTTGTACATCAGTACACATTGATACAGTTACTGTTTTTGAAGATGTAACAGCAGCATTTAATATGGATATTGATCAAGGATGTAATCCATTATCAGTTGTATTCTCGGATGCATCACTTGTTCCTGCTTTAACAAAGTATAATTGGACATTTGGAGATGGAGCAACTTCAGGTTCTGCCAATACATCAAATATATTTTATAATCCAAGTCGTATTTCGGATTTAACTTATGATATTGAGTTGATAGTTCAATCACCAGAATATTGTTATGATACAATTTATGATCAAGTAACGGTGTTTCATAAACCATTATCTAAGTTCTTTATAGATCAAACATCATCATGTCCGGATTTAGATGTAAATTTAAATAATAATGAGTCTAAAGGATTTGATTCTTTTGAATGGAGATTTGGCGATGGAAATACTAATACTACTAATACAAGTTTACCTTATACATATCCTAATACATTAATAGATACAGTTCAAAATTATTTATTGGAACACTGGGTAGGAACTGTAAACGGTTGTACAGATAGTTCATCATTAACGTTAAATGTATTTCCATCTGTAATAGCAGATTTTACAATTAGTGATGCAGATGGATGTAGTCCACATGTTGCAACTTTTGATGCTTCTGTTTCTTCGAAACCTGCACAGTATTTTACTTGGGATTTTGATGATGGAAGTGCTTCAAATGACATTACACCAACTCATAGATTCGATAATACATGGACAACGGATAGGGTTTATAAAGTATTCCTAAAAGCAAGATCGGAGTATGATTGTGAAGATACAATAAGTAAGTTTGTAACGGTATATGCACAACCAATTGCAGAATTTGATGTTAATCCTATTGTTCAAAAGTTTCCGGAAAGTCAAGTAAATATTGATAATAAATCTAATTCTGGAAATTGGAATTATTTATGGACATTTGGTGATAGTCAGACTTCAACTCTAAAAGAACCAAATTTCCATGTTTATGATCATTGGGGTGAATACCAAATTGATTTGTCGACAAGTAGTACAACAAGTGACTGCAGTGATGATGCAAATAGAATTATTACAATATTACCACCAGAAGTAAATGCAGATTTTGATATGAGTGATTCTATAGGTTGTGAGCCTTTAGAGGTAGAATTTACTGCGAAATCTTCCGTTTATGCTGAAGATTATTCATACGAATGGGATTTTGGTGATGGTGAAGAATATGATGGGGCTAATCCTGTACATACATTTAATGCTGGATCATACAATATAAAACTAACAGCAACTAGTAATGAAGGCGCCGGTGAGGATTATGAGTATAAGACGGTTAGGGTTTATTCGAATCCTAAGGCAAATTTTGAGGTTTTACCAAATGTTTCAATGTTAGATGTTGCAACAAAAAAAGCTCGTGTTGAATTTTACAACTTATCAGAATGTAATGATACTGCGGGGTGTTCATATGTTTGGAGTTTTGGTGATGGAGAATCGTCAATTTCACGTGATGTAACTCATCAATATATAGAGTTAGGTAAATATGATATTGAATTAAAAGTTGAGTCGGAACATGGATGTAAAGATAGCCTGTTAATGGTTGAAGAAGTTGAGATTATTGGAGCTGGTGAAATAGAGTTTCCAAATGCATTTACTCCTCATGTAACACCAGGGACAAATGATATTTTTAGACCAGTATCAGAAGGTGTAATAGAGTATGAGTTATGGATTTATAACAGATGGGGCGAATTGATATTTACAACCAAAGATTTAAATGCAGGCTGGGATGGTACATTAAACGGAGAAAAGGCTAAGCCAGATGTTTATGTTTGGAAAGCAAAAGGGAAATTTACGAATGGTAGGGCATTTGAAATTGCTGGAGACGTTACATTAATTAGATAGTTTAATTAACATAGCAATAACATTGTTAATAAGTTATTTATTGTATGACTAGAAAATATTTATAAATTTACAATTAAGAAACCCTGTTATGCGTTTTAAGATTAGTAAAAACGTAAGAATTAAGAAAGTAAGTAGTTGTGAGAAATATATATATACTTTTTTTATTAATAGTAACATTAATTTTTAAAACTGGATACAGTCAAGATTCACAGTTTTCGCAGTTTTATGCGAGCCCAATTTATCTATCTCCTTCTTTTGCTGGATCAACAGATGGAGATAGGATTGCTGTTAATTACAGAAGTCAATGGCCTGCACTAACTAAATCGTTCCAGACCTATACATTATCTTATGATCACTATTTTCCTCATATGAAAAGTGGAGTGGGATTATTATTATATAGAGAGCAAGCTGGAGTTTCTAATTTAGCTACAACAAATATTGGAATTGCTTATTCTTATAAATTTAAATTCAGAAGTGGATGGAGAATTAGTCCGGGATTATCATTCTTCTATACTCAAAGAAATATAGATTTTGATGCATTGATTTTTGAGGATGAGTTATTAAGTGATCTAACTACAGGTACAAATGAGCAAGTAATTTTGGAAAAAAAAGCCGATATAGACGCAACGTTTTCAATGTTAGCATATAATAAAAACTTATGGATAGGTTTTACCTGGGATCGAATATTAATGCCCAACAGGTCATTAACAGGGGAGGTGATAGAAGATCCATTTAAGTTTTCAATTTATGGGGGAACAAAATTTTCAATATTTGATAGATATAATTGGGCTAGTGGACAAAGTATTTCTCCATCATTCTTATTTAAGATACAAGATCAATATACTCAGCTGGATTTAGGATTGTATTGGTATCAAATGCCTTTGGTAATTGGTGTTTGGTATAGAGGAATTCCTGTTTTTAAAGAATTAGCAAGTAACGATGCCTTAGCATTTTTATTAGGTTTTAAAGTTGATCAATTTAGTATTGGTTATAGCTATGATCTTACTATATCTAAACTTGTGGGTTTAACTGGTGGAACACACGAAATATCAATAAATTATTTGTTTAATCAAGGGGTTACAAAAAGAGAAAGACGTAAGGCAATTCCATGTCCTTCATTCTAAATTTAATTTAGTTAACGTTAAAATCTAATTCAATATTCTCATTCTGATCTATTCTCATTGCATTCTCAATCTATAAAAAAAGTTAAATTCCTTTTAGTTGTTTTTTTTTCGATTATATTTGCTTTGATAAAATAACGAGTAAAAATTAAATTAATTTATTATGAAAAAACTTTCTCTTTGGTTAAATGTAGTTTTGATCGTGGCTGTAGCGGGAATCTATTTTTTACATTTTTCTGGAAATAAATCTTCAAAATCTGAAGTAAATGTTGATGGAACAGAACAAGTAATAGATAGAGATTATGCAATAGCATATGTTGATATTGATACATTAGTTTCGAATTATGATTTATTTACAGATAGAAGAGATGAGTTAACTCAAAAGAAAAATGAATTAGAAGCTCAAATGCAAATAAAATCTGGCAGTTTTGAGAAAGAAGTTCAAGCTTATAAAAATAATTTAAGTAAAGGATTAATTACAAGAGCTAAGGCTCAAATGGTAGAACAGGAATTAGGTCAGAAGCAACAAGCACTTTACATGGAAGGCGAAAGTCTTCAAAGACAATTAGTTGAAGAAGAGCAAGTGATGTATCGCCAGATATTAAATGAAGTAATGGATTATTTAAAAGTGTATAATAAAGATTATAACTACAAGTTTATTTTCAGCAATTCTTTCGGTGGACAGTTATTATATACTGATGGAAGCTTAAATATCACAAAAGATGTTCTTGCTGGTCTAAATGAAAGTTACGCTAAGACCAAGGAATAAAAATATATGGGTTTTGCTGATTTTTATTTTGAAAGACAAAAGAATTTTCAATTAAAAATTCAGGGTAAAATCCAATCCGATCTTAAGTTTATTGTTGTTATTCCATGTTTTAATGAGTTCAAACTATTAGAAACTTTAGGCTCAATTAAAAATGCTGAGAAGATTAATAGTTCTATAGAAGTAATAATTGTTATTAATTCATCGGAAGTAAGCCAACAAGAAGTAATAGATCAAAATATAAAAACATATAACAATGCGAAAAGTTGGATTGCTATGCATGAAGATTCTTCGCTTCGTTTTTTTTTGTTGAATGAAGAGAACTTACCAAGAAAGTTTGCTGGAGCAGGATTAGCTCGGAAAATTGGAATGGATCAGGCTATTGCTCGATTTAATCAATTAAATATTGAAAATGGGGTAATTGTTTCTGTTGATGCAGATTCAAGATTAGAATCAAATTATTTTATTGAACTTGAAAAGCATTTTAAGAATTATCCTAAAACAAATGCTATAACTACCTATTTTGAACATCCAGTTAATGGGAGTGAGTTTGATAATGATATTTATTCAGCAATAACTAAGTATGAACTTTATTTAAGATATTATAAGCTAGCCTTAAATTCCACAGGTTTTCCATATTCATTTTATACCGTAGGGTCGTGCTTTGCAGTAAATGTAAAAGCTTATGTTAAACAAGGAGGTATGAATCGGAAGCAAGCCGGTGAGGATTTTTATTTTTTACATAAGATTTTCCCATTGGGGAATTGTTACGAAATTAATACAACATGCGTATATCCATCGTCGCGTATCTCCGAACGCGTTCCGTTTGGAACTGGCCCAATGGTTAAAGCCATAATTGAATCCGGAGAAAAGGATTTTTTAACTTATAATTATAGCAGTTTTTTAGATTTAAAATTACTATTTTCAGTTGTTCATAAACTTTTCAGAGTAAAACCTCAAACTTTAGAAAAGATTATTCTAGAATTGCCAATATCCATTTCGGAATTTTTGAAAGCAAATGGTATTGAAACCGCTTTAGAAGAAATAAACAAAAATAGTTCTAATATAAAATCGTTCACAAAAAGATTTTATAATTGGTTTGATGCATTTAGAGTATTAAAGTATATGAATTTTGCGCATGAAAAGTATTTTGAAAAGCAGGATTTATTAGACGAAGCAGAGAGGCTATTCGCGAATATATCGAATGGGAAAAAAGTAATTAAAGATTACCAAAGTTTGTTGAAAGAATATAGGAACATTGAAAAAAGAGATCCTAAATAATCCTATTAAATTAAATAGAACTATTGTTCTAATGCATAATTAGATAGAGCTTAATTCATAGTTCTGTTACTGTAAATACCTATTTTAGATTATAATAAATAAATTCTTTCTTTTTTTAAATAGTATTTATTGATTTATAATTGTTTCTTTCGCCTTATTGCTCAGTTCTGCAGTAGCAGTTGAGACCTCAAGAACTCCATGGGCTGCTTCTTTTGAAAGTCTTTCAGTTTTAGATATTTCGTTTGAAATACTATTTATTTTTGTTGTAATTATATGTAATACTTCACGCATTGTTTCTAGATGAGGATAGATTTTAATAGCTTCATTCCCTGAGTTATCAGCCAGTTTTTTTACCTCATTAGCTACAACTGCAAAACCTTTACCTGCATCTCCAGCCCGAGCTGCTTCAACTGCAGCATTAAGTGCTAAAATATTTGTTTGTTTTGATATTGTTTTTATAGTCTCCACAATATTTACAAACTCATTTAATATGTTAAGATCGCTATTTACATTTTTTGAAATATCTTGAAATTCTCTATTAACATTTTGGGACATTTTTGCGTTTTCTGCAATCATTGTATTAATAGAATCAAGTTGAGAGTCAATTTCATCAATTGCAACAGATATATTTTGACTAATATCAATTAATCTATCTTGAGTGAAATGGTGGCAATTTTCTTTACGATTTAAATTATTATAGATCGCTATTGCCATATCTTCACAATTGTTGTAACCACACGAGGAACAGTTGTAGTGATCGTTTTCAGAAAACTTCTTTAAAGAATGATATACACTTTCAATATTTTTATCAGATGGTATTATTATATTATTGTTTTTTGAAAGATCCAAATAATTTCTCGAATAAAGATTGGGTTTCCAATAACTGTTAATGACCTTTTTTAATTTGTTTTTTCTATTAAATTTAAATCTACGATTTTCAGAATTATAGCTGGACTGTGCTTCTTTGTTTCGTTGTTCAACAAGGTATTCAATTTCGTCTGGTGATTTATGCCTGTTATTTGTTCCTGATCCGCCATTACATCCATTTTCACAACTTAGGCAGTCAATCAGCAATGGAGTTCTTCCAACTTCTATTTCATGATTAAGTTTTTCTAAATAATTGTAAATAATTTCAGGGCCTTCTATTTTACGAGTAGAGTTTATTATATCTGGATATTCTCGCATTGCTGTACGAAGTAGCCCACCAGGAGTAGAAAAAAGAACTGCTCTTTCGGCTGGTGGATTTTCGTATTCTGATTTAGGATATTGGCTTAAATCTATATTATTATTTTCTAATAATGCAGAGATAGACTTCATTGTGACATTAAAGTCTGCAACTCCAGTTTCAATAAATTCTCTACTTTTTGCTATGCATGGAGAGATAACCAAAATTTTATGATCTTTGTATTTTGGGTAAAATTCTTTAATAATTTTAGCTGTATGCAACATAGGACTATCACATGGTGCAAGATATTTAATTAATTCGGGTTGATATATTTGAACGTATGAAACAATTGCTGGGCAGGGTTGAGCAATTATACACTTAGGATTATTTTCTTTTACATGTTCAAGATATGATTTAACAGTAAGTTCAGCACCAAAACTAACATCAAAAATAGCTTTTACTCCAATTTCTTTTAAGAAACTATTAAGTTGTAAATATTTATTTGAGAAATTAGATGCAACTGCAGGTGCTGCAATTGCTACAATTTTTTCGCCAGAATTCAGTTCATTCAAAAATTGTTCAGTATCATCGTTATAAATTCGTGCATTATGAGTGCAAGCATCTATACATGTACCACAACCAATACACATATCAAAATTTACAGTAACATGATCACTACTGCCATCATTACAAAATTTTACGGGACAGACAGAAATACATCTGTGACAATTTAAACATTTCTCTTTATTTACAGTAAAAAGGGCAGGTAATTTTACATTGTTCATAATGCTTTAATATTTAATTGATTATAAAGTTTTAAGATTAATGGCTTGTATATTAATTTTTAGCTTTACATGATTATAAATATCATTTTTTAATAGATTGAATCTCCAGAATAAAATTAATGATGGATTAAACCTAATCAGAATATTTGTTATGTTTTTAGATGTTATGATAGAAGGACGGTAAGAAGGATTTTTATAATATTTAGATCTTGATAAATATTGAATGTTTTTTAAGAATAACATATTAATCTTCTTCAACGATAACAAAAATATCCTCATTATCTTTTTTCATTAAATATTGTTCTCGAGCGAATTTCTCTAGATTTTTGTTATTTGTTTTTAATTGATCAAGACGTTTGGAATCTTTATCAATACGTTCAATGTAATATTTTTTATCTTTTTCCAATTGTCTCAGATGATTTAGTTCTTTTGCTCGGTCAATTAAATTGTTGCGATCAAAGAATAAAAGCCACACAATAAAGATTAAAATAGTAAGAATGAATTTATTCTTAATAAAAGGAAGAATTTTTTTCCAAATTTTCAATGTTGTACTCATAATACAATGATAATAGAAATTGAAATTTTAGCAAAGTATAAAATGGGGAAAGTATTAACAATTATCAGATAAAAGTAGAATGTTAAAAGTGAAAAGTCCCTAAAATGTGAATAACTATAATTATTCATCATTCTAATTAATGATTATCCTCCACTAATCAGGTGAAGAACAGTTACATCATCACCATCTTTAATAACAGAATTGTTGTATGAGTCTTTTTTTACTAATTTGCCATTCACTTTTATGACTAGCATTTTAAAAGTAAAATTCTTTATTTTAAGTAATTCTGAAACAGTAATTTGATCCTGAGTAATTGAATCTTGTCTATTATTGAGTGTAATTTTCATTATTTCTTGCCTAATAATATTTCTAACACAGTATTTGCTTGCATATTAGCAACTATTCCCACTCTTGGTGCTAAAGGAGGATTGTTATCAGCAATCTCTGATTTTTCGTCGCCGCAAATATATAAGTTTTCAGATTGTCGAAATTGAATTGAATTGCTATTTCCAAAACCTGCCATACCTAAACCTAAAACAATTGGTTTTTCTGGAAGCTTAGTTAAGCAAGTTTCAATTAACATTTGTTTCATTTCAGCTAAATCAAAGGCTTCTACAATGATGTCACAATCCTTATAAATATCAACAATATTATTTTCATTAAGTTTAATATCCTCTGTAATAATATCAACTTCAGGATCTATTCTTTGAATATTTTCTTTTAGTGCTATTACTTTCTTTTCTCCAATTTGATCTCTAAAAAAATATTGGCGATTTAAATTAGATTCACTTACAACATCAAAATCACAAATGATTAATTTACGAATTCCAACTCGAGCCAAAGCTACTGCACAATTTGAGCCAAGTCCCCCTGCACCAGCTATTCCAATAGTGTAGTTTTTAAGTTCTGATTTTATCTCTTCGAAGGTCATAATATTAGTTTTAGATAAAAAATCTTTCGACATGCTCAAGATGACATTTTCCTGAGAGATTGTAACACTTAGTCTGTCGAAGTGCGACAATTTATATAATTATTCGTAATTCATTTAAGCAACTTAAGTTTAGGTTAAACCTTTTTTTGTTTAAAAAATTCAAATATTTTAAAAAGAATCTTAGAATTTAGGATTCAGAATATTTGGCATAACCAAAAAATAACTTATTATTTATAATTCTTAATTTTAATTTATTCATTTTTTAAATATACTTTATCCATAAAAGGTAAAAACTGTTTTGTTCCGCCACCTTGTTGAATTATTTTTAAAGTATTTACATCATTCGGCTCAAAGATAGAACCAAATAAAAATTTAATGTTATGATACTGAAACATTTCATTATTCAGGATAGTTGATGGACCTAAAGTATAAATATCGCAATTTTCGTTTGTTGCATTGATTAAATCCATGAAAGTATTATTAAAAACTGATGTTGATGACAGAATTAAAGCATCTGCTTTTGCAACTTCCTTTAATTGTTCCGACATGTTGGATAATTTTTTATCCTGAACTGCTTTGTCAAATATTTTTAAATCAATATTCTCATCTTCAAATTTCTTAACCAAAGATTGAAAAAAACCAATCATCACAATTGAATTGTATTTTTTAAAATCAATTTCATCAAAAATATCAATTTTTGTAACGTAATTGTTTTGATAATTGAATGCTGCATTAAAATAGGCATTAAGAACAATCCTATGCGGAATGCTTTGTAAATCAGGAAAACGCAATTCGCGTTTGTCAACATTAACATAATTATCTAAAGTTGCACAAACACCTAATTTACCATCCTTTAGAATTACTGCAACATATTTTTCACCACAAATAATGTCTTTTATATTTTGAATGTCTATTCCGTATTTTTCAAAAAAAAACTCAATTGGTTCTAACATGATTTTTTTAATTAAAATGGATAACAAATTTACAATATAATATTACATTTTATTCATGATTTTAAATAAGTTAATACCCTCATATTCACATAGGTAAAAATCTTGAAGTGTCTAGATGCGATATGCACAATCTAACATATTGATTTAAGTCATATTATACTTTACTTGCACGCTATATTTTTATACTTTTGAAATGCTAAATTCGAAATAAACTTTAAGAAAAATAAATATGGATATTCAGAAACTTAAAGCAGAACAAAAACTGCTAAAAGAGTGGAGTTACGATTGGCATCCTATTGAAAGAGGATATAACAATCGTACGTTATATATTAATGTTGGCAGCAACGAAGTAAGTGAAAAACCAGTTTCTCAGGAAATGAAAGACAAATTTGTTGGTGGAAAAGGTTTTGGTTTAAGATTACTTTGGGATGCAACAACACCAGATACAAAGTGGGACGATCCTGAAAATGAAATCATCATTTCTCCCGGACCAATTGGTGGTATTACGCAATATTCAGGCGCTGGAAAATCATTACTGGTTTCTATTTCTCCTCAAACTAATTCTATAATGGATTCAAACGTAGGTGGATTTTTCGGTCCATTTATGAAGTTTGCTGGTTTTGATGCTCTTGAGCTGCAAGGTAAAGCTGATAAAGATGTTATTATTTACCTTGATGGTGTAAATAATAAAGTAGAGATTTATGATGATCCAGGTTTTGCAACTGATTCTCATATTCTTGGTGAAGAGCTTACTGAATTATTTGCGGAAGATGAAAAGGATGCAAAGAATATTGGTATCGTTTCCGCTGGAGCTGCTGCAGAAAATTCTCTTATTGGGATGTTAAATTTTACTTTCTGGGATAACAAACGTAAAATGGTTCGTTTGAAGCAAGCTGGTAGAGGTGGTATAGGATCAGTTTTCCGTAATAAAAATATCAAAGCTATTGTTGCAAGAACTTCTGGTGTAAAAGGAAATCTTAACAATGTTGCTAATATGGATATGATCACAAAAGTAGGACGCGAATATGCTGCCGAAATGCGTGATCTTGACGACAGTCAAAACCAAATGAAGAAAAAAGGTACAGCAAACATCGTAAACGTAATGAGCGATTATGATTTGCTTCCTACTCATAACTTCAAATATGGAACTCATGAAGATGCTCCTAAAATTCACTCTGATTTTCTAAGAGATAAATGGTTTACACTTGGTGTAAATGATGGATGTTGGATTGGATGTGCTATGCAATGTGCAAAAGGTGCTGATAATTTTGAACTTAGAACTGGACCTTATGCAGGTGATAAGGTAATTGTTGACGGACCAGAATACGAAACAGCTGCCGGATTAGGTTCGAATATTGGTATTTTTGATTATCATCCAATTCTTGAGGCTAACTTCTATTGTGATACTTATGGTATTTGTACTATTACATGGGGAACAATTGTTGCCTTTATAATGGAATGCTACGAAAATGGTGTTATCAATAAAGAGATTACTGGTGGACTAGAATTAAACTTTGGTAATGTTGAAGCTTCATTAGAATTATTACATCAACTTGCAAGAGGAGAAGGTTTTGGTAAAGTAGCCGGAACTGGTGTTCGTCAAATGAAAAAACTTTTCGTTGAAGAATACGGTGCAGATGCTGATTTCTTGAATGATATTGGTATGGAAAACAAAGGACTTGAGTACTCTCAGTATGTTTCAAAAGAATCTCTTGCTCAGCAGGGTGGGTATGCAATGACAAACAAAGGACCACAGCACGATGAAGCATGGTTAATTTTCATGGATATGGTAAACAATCAAATTCCTACATTCGAAAATAAAGCCGATGCTCTTCACTGGTTCCCAATGTTCAGAACATGGTTCGGCCTACAAGGATTATGTAAAATCGTTTGGAATGACGTTACTCCTGCTGACAATAAATTTGAAGACGAGCCTCATAAAATACCTAAGCACTTAAATAATTATCTAACTATATACGAAGGTGTTACTGGTAATAAACTTGACGAAGCTGGCCTAATACGTCAGTCTGAAAGAGTTTATAACTTCCAGCGTATTTTCAATATTAGAAGAGGTTTCGGACTTCGCAAACATGATGCTCAGCCATACCGTGCTGCAGGTCCTGTTACTGTCGAAGAGTACGAATCAAGAGTAGAAAGATATGATGGTCAGTTAAAAGACATTCTGAATATTGACCCAGCAGGAAAATCTACCGAAGAGAAAATGGCAATTATGCGTGAATACAGAGAAGGTCAGTATGAAAAATTACTTGACGCTGTCTACGAAAGAAGAGGCTGGACCAATAATGGAGTTCCAAAAATTGAACACCTAAAAGAAATTGGAATGGATCTTCCTGAACTTATAGAAGTAATCAAACCTTTACAATAATAAATAAAAGCCCTGTAAAAAGGGCTTTTTTTACTTCTCATCATGAATTTTCAGGAAATAAAAGAGAAACTAAAAACAAAAATTGTAGGAATTGCCGGCTGTGGAGGTTTGGGCTCTAATTGTGCAGTTGCATTGGCAAGGGTTGGGACAGGTAAATTAATAATTGCCGACTTTGATAAAATCGAAGAATCTAACCTTAACAGACAATATTTCTTTTGGGATCAGATTGGGAAAGTAAAATCAGACACCTTAAAAGAAAACATAGAAAGAATTAATAAAGATGTTGAAGTTATTAGCCATAATGTTTTGGTTGATGAATCTAATTTTGAGGAATTATTCAAGGAATGTGATTTGGTAATTGAAGCATTTGACAGACCAGAATCTAAAGAAATGATCGTTCGAGCTATGAGTAAGTTTTTTCCCGATAAAACTCTCATAATGGGAATAGGAATGTCAGGTTGGGGGAAAAATGATTCAGTCAAAGAAATTAGATACGATAATTTAATAATATGTGGGGATCAAAAGTCAGAAGTTTCAGATGAAAATCCTCCATTAGCACCACGAGTTGGAATTGTTTCCAATATGCAGGCAAATGTTGCATTAGAAATCCTGTTAAAATAAAATTTACGGAATGAAGATCACTTTAAATAACAGACCTGAAACATTCGAATGCTCAAGCATGACAATGGGAGAATTAATGAAAATAAAAACATTTACATATAAAAAGATTATCGTTAAGGTTAATAATAAAATTGTGGAACCACACGAATATGATGCCACAATCTTAAATGAAAACGATATTGTTGTTGTTTTACACCTTCTTGCAGGTGGGTAACATCACAAATGATTTTTTTGTAATAAATATTGGTTAAGCCAAGCCTTTTTACAATTCATTTATTGGAATCTTTAAGATTTCGTTTTTATTAAACTTTTAAAAATTTCTATTGTTTTTTTTCTGTTTTAACAATAATTGCTTCCTGATAAAATAAATATTGTAGACAAGATTCTTACTTCTAAGTAACCTTTCTTTTAATAATCCTTCTTTTTCTAGATGAAAAAGAATCAATCCCGACTGCTATCGAAGTAGCTAAAATAACGTTTCAACACTCTTTTCCTATTTATTGAATTGAACTAATAAAGTAGGACAAACACCTTTATATTAGATTCAAACGCATGGCCTGCAAATTTGGCTTCCCATATCTGGGAAATTCTTGTGAGTAAGTACTACAGCACTCAGTCCCAAAAGATATAAATAACACAAAGTTATATAGATAACATTGGGACGAATTGTATTGCGTATGAAAAAGATTTTTTATAGATTTTATCAAATTTATTAGTGGTGGTGATCTTTCTTTTGCTTACTTTTCTTTGTATAGCAGACAGAGAAAAGTAATTGTTTGTCTAAAACTTTAAAGTGCTTTGCTGTGAATTAAGCGATATGCATTATGTAACATATTGATTTTACTTATATTATACTTTTAATGCACATTTTAATTTTATAAATTTGATATGCTATACAAGAAAATAAACTTTAAGGAAAATAGATATGGATATTCAAAAAATGAAAGCAGCTCATAAACTTATCAAGGAGTGGAAATATGAGCTTCGCCCAATAGAAAAGGGATACAATGATCGTACGTTATATGTTAACGTTGGTTCAAACGAAATTAAAGAGAAAGCTGTACCTCAGGAGATGAAAGAAAAATTCATTGGTGGTAAAGGATATGGCTTAAGACTTTTATGGGATGGAACTACACCTGAAACAAAATGGAATGATCCAGAAAATGAAATTATTATTTCTGGTGGTCCAATTTGTGGTATTACACAATATTCTGGAACAGGTAAAGCGATTGTAGTTTCTGTGTCTCCACAAACGGATTCTATTATGGATTCAAATGTTGGTGGTCATTTTGGTCCATTTTCAAAATTTGCTGGATTTGATGCTGTTGAAATTCAAGGAAAATCAGAGAAAGAAGTTATCGTTTTTATCGATGGTGTTAATGGTAAAGTTGAGATTTTAGATGCTCCAGAAGAGCCAATCGATAGTCATGTGTTAGGTGAAGTATTGCACGAGATGTATTCTGATGATGAAAAAGATAGAAAAAATGTTTCTATTGTTTCCGCAGGAAGTGCTGCTGATCATTCATTAATTGGAATGTTAAATTTTACCTTCTGGGATAACAAACGTAAGCTTGTTCGTTTAAAGCAAGCTGGTCGCGGTGGTATCGGAACAGTTTTCAGAGATAAAAAAATTAAAGCATTAGTTTGTAAAATTCCGGGTGTAAAAGGAAATTTAAACAATGTTGTTGATATGGCTCCTATCATGGAACGTGGTAAGAAGTTCAATAAAGAGATGCGCGATCTTGATGATGAGCAGTGCGAAATGAAATCAAAAGGAACAGCTCACCTTACTGGAATCATGAATGATTATGATTTACTTCCGGTAAACAACTTTAAATATGGGAATCATCCTGATGCACATAAAATTAACGGCGATGTTTGGAAATCTTACTTTACACAAGGTGTTCCTGATGGATGTTGGATTGGATGTAACATGTCTTGTGCAAAAGGTGTAGATAATTACTTATTAAGAACTGGCCCTTATGCTGGCGATAAAGTAATTGTTGATGGACCAGAGTATGAAACAACTTCGTCGAACGGTTCAATTATGGGTGTTTTTAATCCTGATTTTACTATCGAAACTAACTTTTATTGTGATACTTATGGAATTTGCACAATTACTTTTGGTACAATCATGGGATTTGTAATGGAATGTTTCGAAGCTGGAATTCTTAACGAGGAACGTACAGGTGGTTTAAAATTAAACTTCGGAAATGCAGATGATGCAATGGAAGTTTTACACCAAATGGCACGTGGTGAAGGATTTGGTAAAATTGCAGGATTAGGCGTTCGCAAAATGAAAGAAATGTTTGCAGAAAAAGGTTGGGGTGATGCTCAATTCATGCAAGACATTGGAATGGAAAATAAAGGATTAGAGTATTCTCAATATGTATCTAAAGAATCATTAGCTCAGCAAGGCGGTTATGCTATGACAAACAAAGGTCCACAGCATGATGAAGCTTGGTTAATTTTTATGGATATGGTAAATAACCAAATTCCTACATTCGAGAAAAAAGCGGAAGCTTTACATTATTTCCCAATGTTCCGTACTTGGTTCGGTTTAGCTGGTTTATGTAAACTTCCTTGGAATGATGTTGAGCCAGTAGGTAATGCAGAAACTGATGAGCCAGCTAAAGTACCTGAGCACGTTGATAACTATGTAGCTATTTTTAAAGCTGTTACAGGATTAGAATTTGATAAGCATGAAATGATTCGTCAATCTGAAAGAGTTTATAATTTCCAACGTATATTCAATATCCGAAGAGGTTATGGTGTTCGTAAAGATGATGCTCAGCCATATCGTGCTGCAGGTCCTGTTACAGTTGATGAGTATACTTCAAAAGAAGAATTCTACGATACTAAAATGAAAGAGGTTATTGGCATTGATCCTACAGGAAAATCAATTGAGGAGAGAATGGCAATTACTCGAAAATTTAGAGAAGATCAATACGAAAAACTACTTGATGCAGTTTATACTCGTCGTGGTTGGACCTTAGGTGGTGTTCCAAAAATTGAACACTTAAAAGATTTAGGCATGGATCTTCCTGAACTAATCGAAGTTATAAAAGATAAGCAATAAGATTATAATTAATATGAAATGGGTTGACAAGAGTCAACCCATTTTTTTTATTCATACTTTAAGGCTTCTACAGGATTTTTATTGGCTGCTATTATTGCATGAACACTTATTGTAAGTTGTGCAATAATTAAAGTGACAATTCCTGCTATAAAATACATCCTGTATGGCATATCTATTCTATTAGAAAAGTTTAACAACCATTCATTCATATAAATATATACAAGTGGCCATGCAATTATATTGGAAATTAATACTAACCATAAAAATCCTGATGACATATTTATTACAATTTTTGAGACGCTTGCACCAAGCGCTTTTTTTATACCAATTTCTTTAGTCCTTTTTTCAGTAGAATACAGAGTTAGTCCATAAAGTCCGAGACATGCTATGAGAATTCCAAGAAATGTAAATATTAAAATTAATTTGCCAGCTTTTTCTTCTTCATTATAAAGTTTATTAAAATCATCATCTAGAAAATAATAATAAAAAGGATTATCAGGATATAATTCCTCCCATTTCTGTCCAATACTTTTTAACGTTGAACTTACATTTGAACTATTAATTGAAAGATTTAATGTACTAAATTTTTTTGGGAAAAACTCTAAAATTAAGGGTTCTATTTTATTTTGAAGACCCATAAAATGAAAATCTTCAACTACACCTATTACTTTTAGTTTTCTTCCACCTAAACCAGTAATAATTTCTTGTCCTAATGCATCTTCTGGATTAATCCAACCAAATGCTTTTAAAGCAGCTTTATTCAATATAAAAGAGCCATTATCAGGTTGTTCCCAAGAAGAAATATCTGTAATTATGTTTTTATCAAAATTTCTGCCATTTATTAGTTTAATATTAAATAGTTTAATGAAATTATCATCTACAAACATATAATACATCGATTGACTTTTATTATCTTCTTTTGGTAAATGTGCATTGTAATTTTCTATACCATGTCCTATTGATGTTGATGAAACAGAGATGTTTTCAATATTTGAATTTGATAAAAATTCCTGTTTAATTTCTTCGTAATTTTCTTCAATTGATATACTACCTCTAATAGGTAAAATGAGTTTATTTGATTTATTAAATCCAAGACTTTTATTCTTCATATAGCTCACTTGAGTATATATTATAAACGAAGCAATAATTAGTACAATTGAAATAGCAAATTGAATTATTACCAATCCCTTACGTATAATAGAACTTAAAGAATCTTTTCTCTTTTCATTTCGAAAAGCATCAATTGGTTTAACAATTGACAGATAAATAGCAGGATAGCTTCCAGACAATAACCCAATTGTTATTGCAAATAGAATTAATAAAGGTAAAGTCCACCAATTACTAAAATATTCAATATTTAAATTCTTTCCTACAAGATTATTAAATGGTATTTGTATTATTTCAATTATATAAAGCGCAATGTTTAAGGAAATAAAACTAAGTATTATCGATTCAATTAAAAACTGAGAGATTATTACTTTTTTATTTCCTCCAATTATTTTACGAATAGCAATTTCTTTAAAGTTATTAATGTTCTTTGATGTTGATAGATTCATAAAATTAACACTTCCAATAATTAGAATAAATATTCCAATAATCGAAAAAATAAAAATATAGTCTTTTTTGCCATGTATGTTTTGATCAAGTCGATAAGGTTCATTTAAGTGTACATCAACTATGGGTTCTACAAAAAATCTTATGTCGAAACCATTATCGCTCATATATTCGCCTTGGAAATGATGAGCTAAAGTATCTAAACCTTTTTCAAAACCAATAAAGTCGATGTCTGGTTTTAAAGTTATATAAGTGAAAAACATTGTGTTAAACCAATTTTCATCTAGCTCAACCCAGTCTTTCCAAGTGGATAAAGATGCTATAAATTCATATTGTAAAATTGAATTATCTACACAATCTTCAATTATTCCAGTTATTTCATAATCGCGCGTATCTACATGAATTAATTTCCCAATAGGATCTTCTGTCCCAAAATATTTATTTGATGCACTTTCTGTAATAAGAATAGTGTTAGGACGAACAAGAGCGTCATCTGATTCCCCTTTTACTAATGGTATTCTAAAAATTTTTAGAAGATCAGGTTCTGAGATAATCATTTTACTTTCATAATAACTTTTATCTTTATATTTAAATAGTCGATTTCCCCAAACATATGTTCTCGCTGAATATTCGACTTGTGGAAGTTTCTCTTTCATAGCAGCTCCTGCAGGTCCACAAATTGGTGCATAAACTGTGCTTTCTCCATTTTGAATAATTTCAAGAAGTACTCTATACGTTCTTTTATAATTTGGATGAAACTTGTCATAACTTAACTCGTGATTAACCCACATGAAAATTAAAATACTACAAGCGAGGCTAATGGCAAGGCTTAAAATTTTAATAATTGAAAATACCTTTTCATTAATGATTTTTCTAAAACTTATTATTATATGATTCCAGAACATGATTTATTTATTTAAATGATTTTGGAAACATATTTCAATTGAAATGCCTAAAATTGTAACATTCATAATGTCAGCATATTGAGTTGTTAATGCTTTTGTTAATAAATCCATTACTGTATCATTTTGCATTTTCGATTGTAGCAAAACGCTACAGTAAATTTTGATTCTATTATTATGTATAATACATTTGAAATACAAAAAATAGAATGTATTGAATAAAGTTAAAGGAAAAATATTAATTGTTGATGATAATAAAAGTTTATTAAAAGCTTTAGAGCTTCTTTTAGCAAATGAGTTTGAATTAATAAAAACTGTAAGTAATCCAAATTTAATACCTGAAATATTACGCGCAACTGATTTTGATATTGTATTACTTGATATGAATTTTAAAGCAGGAATTAATTCGGGTACGGAGGGATTATTTTGGTTAAAAGAGATTCATAAAATTCAGATTGATATAATTGTTATACTTATTACTGCCTATGGTGATATTAATCTGGCTGTAAATGCTATGAAAGAAGGTGCTACCGATTTTGTTTTAAAACCTTGGGAAGACAATAAGCTTATTACTACATTAAGAAATGCGCTTAAACTTAGAGAATCTAAAAAAGAAATAGATAATTTAAATCAGAAGCAAAAGCATTTAATAAATGATATAGAGAAAAATTTTTTAGAAATAATTGGCAATTCATCATCGATGAATGAAATTTTTAAAACAATTGAAAAAGTTTCTAAAACGGATGCTAATATTTTAATATTAGGTGAGAATGGGACAGGGAAAGAGTTAATTGCCAGAGAAATTCACAGGCAATCATTAAGAAAAGATCAGATATTCCTGGGAGTAGATTTAGGAGCAATTAGCGAATCATTATTTGAAAGTGAATTATTCGGTCATACAAAAGGGGCATTTACTGATGCTAAGGAGGAAAGAGCTGGAAAATTTGAATCAGCATCAAATGGAACAATATTTCTTGATGAAATTGGGAATTTATCAATGAACATACAAGCAAAACTTTTATCGGTTTTGGAAAAAAGATCTATTACAAAAGTAGGGGCAGATTTGGAAATTCCTGTTGATGTACGATTGATTTCTGCCACAAATCAGGATCTGAAAAAACTTATTACAAGTAATAGGTTCAGGGAAGATTTATTGTACCGAATAAACACAATAGTGATTGAAATTCCTCCTTTAAGAGAACGGAAAGACGATATTATACAAATTGCAAATCATTATTTAGATATTTATTCTTTAAGATATAATAAATCAGCTCTCAAATTTGATGGAGTTTCTTTAAAATGTTTAAAAAAATATCATTGGCCAGGAAATGTACGAGAACTAAAACATGTTATTGAAAAGGCTGTAATACTTTCAGAATCTGATATAATTAATATCTCAGATTTGGGTATTAACAATGATTTTATTAATCCAGCGGATAAATTATCACTTGATGAAATTGAAAAGTATGCTATTATAAACGCTCTAAAAAAGCATAAATGGAATCATAGTCGTACTGCACAGGAGCTAAAAATTGCTCGAACAACACTTATTCGGAAACTAAAAAAATATGAACTACATAATTAAACTGTGGAATGATTTATAAAAAGTTCTATATTAATATTATTATCAGAGTGCTACTAATATTAGGAACTTGTTTTTTAGTTACCTTTTCTGTTCCTCATAAGAAATTATTTCTTATACTAAATCATTCCGTATTATTGATTATTCAAATCATTTTGTTAATTAGGTATTTAAATAAAACTAATTACGATCTAGCTAATTTTTTTGATAGTATAATTAGTAAAGATTATAATCTTATGCATTTGCCGACTGAAATGGGAAGATCTTATAATAAATTGCATGAGTCATTGTCGGTAATTGCAGAGCTACTTAAAAAATCTGAAATTGAAAATATATTTAAATCACAATATTTATATGCTGCTATACAAAATGTTGGTGCAGGTCTAATTTGGTTTGATGAAGAAGGAAATGTTCTTTTGATAAACAAATCTACAAGAGAATTATTAAATCTAAAATCATTACATAATATTATTGAGTTAGAGAAAGTAATGAATGGATTTACTCAAATTATTAAGGATATTCGACCATCAGAAAATAAACTTTTAAAAGTGAGAATTGAACAAGATTATAAACAAATTTCTATTAAAGCAACAGAGTTAATTCAACAAGGAAAACATATTAAACTTATTTCGTTGCAGAATATTAAAAATGAGCTTGATGAAGCAGAATTGGATTCATGGCAAAAATTAATAAGAGTTTTGGCACATGAAATTATGAACTCTATTAGCCCAATTGCAACAAGTACAACAGCGGTATCAAAATATTTTAAAAATGATTTAGGAGAAGTAATAGATCCTGAAAAAATAAATAAATTAATAATTGATAATACTGTTAAGGGGTTGGATATAATTGAAGAACGCAGTTTAGGTTTAAAAGATTTTGTAAATAGATATCGACAATTATCTAATTTACCAACACCAAAAATATCTGAAATAAATGTAAAATCATTTATTGAAAAAATCTGTTTGCTATTTAATACAGAATTTTTAGAAAAAGGAATTATGTTTTCATATGATTCTGCTCCATCAGATTTAATTTTACAAGCCGATGAGAAACTTATATCAAATGTGTTAATAAATTTATTAAAAAATGCAATTGAGGCAATCCAAGGAATCGAGGATCCAATAATAAGCTTAAAGTGTTTTAAAAACAATTTATCTGAATTGATAATTAAGGTTTCTGATAATGGTAGTGGAATCTCTCCCGATATATTGGATAAAATCTTTATACCTTTTTTTACTACTAAGGAAGAAGGTTCGGGAATTGGTTTGAGCTTGTCGCGTCAGATAATGAAAAAACACAATGGTAACATAAATGTTAGATCTAGTGAACAGGGCACAGAATTTCTGATGATTTTCTAATTAAACCTTTTCTAAGAAAATACTTCTAAGAGTAAATGTGAAAAAATTAACAAATACCTACAACTTGGTATTGTAGGAAATAAAAGCTTGATATATTTTTGTCACAGAATGAAGAATAGAAAACTACATATTAAAAAAGGAATTATTGCATCGATATTTTTATTATTGATTGGTGGGATAATTTTTAATTCTACGTTTTTTCTTCATACTCACAGAACAGCTTTAGGAAAAATTGTTGTTCATGCACATCCATTCAGTAAAAGTACAGAAGGAAGTAATCCTTTAACTCAGCATGAACATAATAAAATTGATCTTAATCAATTAAGTTCAATAGATTATTTTACTTTAAACGGTTCAACTTTCACAATAGATTATAATCCAAACTTTGAGACAGAAATTTTAGGTAAGCCAAATTTTGAATCAAGTAATTGGACATGTCATATTGTTACTACACGTGGACCTCCTTCACTATTTTATAAAGCCTAATCGCTTTTAATTTACAAAATACATATGTAATAATTTGTGTAAGCTCTTTTACATAGAATTATTTGTAAATCGAATTTGGGGATAACTCCAAATCTCATGTGAGTAATATATAATTCAAAAAAAACATAAAACTATTCAGTTTTGAATAGACATTAAATTATCGTGTAATGAAAAATATCATTAAAAAAATATCATCTATCATTTTATTTTTAGTAATTACTTCAAATGTTTTTGCGGAACGCACTGATGCTAATATTGTAGGTCATGTTGTTGATTCTAATGGAGATCACATTCCATTTGCTACTATTGTTTTGGAAAATACAACTATTGGTGCAGCTACAGATGAAACCGGGCACTTTAATTTAATAAATATGCCTGTTGGTAAGTTTACAGTTCGAGCTTCTGCAATTGGTTATAAAGCTGTTAAAAAAGAGATAAACTTAGTAGAAAAAAACACAATTGAATTAAAATATGTTTTAGAAGAAGATGTACTAGGAATTGAACAAGTAGTTATTACAGCAGATAGAAATGATAAACACCGTACCGATGCATCAGTAATTGTAAATACAATTACACCAAGAATATTTGATGTTGCTCAAACTGCAACTATTAGCGAGGGTCTTAATTTTTGTCCTGGCTTAAGAACAGAAAATAATTGTCAGAATTGTGGTTTTACTCAAGTGAGAATGAATGGTTTAGAAGGACCTTATTCTCAAGTTTTAATAAATAGTCGTGCTATTTTTAGTGGATTGGCAGGTGTTTATGGTCTTGAATTAATACCATCTAGCATGATAGAGCGCATGGAAGTGATTCGTGGTGGAGGTTCAGCTTTATATGGTAGTAATGCAATTGCTGGTACTATTAACTTAATTTTGAAAGATCCAATAAATAATTCTTACGAAGCATCCGTAAGCTCAGGTTATACTGGCGTAGGGCTTGAAAATTCAGGTGACCCTTCATTCAATTACAATGTTAATTTTAGCACATCACTTGTTTCATCAGATAGTAAAACAGGAATGGCATTATATGGATATAATAAAGACCAAGAGGCATTCGATGCAAACAATGATGGTTTTTCTGAAATAACAGAATTAAATAATATTACTGTTGGTACACGAATATTTCATCGATTTGGATATCGAAATAAAATAGCCCTAGACTTTTTTACAATTAATGAAAAAAGACGTGGAGGTGACAGCCTAGATGTTCCAGAGCATCAGGCGGGTATTGCAGAAGCTGTTGAGCACAAAATTACTACTGGAGCTATTTCATTTGATCAATTTTTTAGAGAGAGTGATAAATTATCCTTATATGTATCAGCACAAATGGTAGATAGAGATTCTTACTATGGTGCTCTTCAATCCTTGCAGGATTACGGTAAGACAATAGGCTTAACATATATAGCAGGAGCACAATACAGTGCTAATTTCAAGAATTCAAGTCTAATAGGTGGTTTTGAATATAAAGGAGAAACATTAGATGATAAAAAATTGGGATATCTTGATTTAAATAACGCACAAATTATTAATGATACTCTTGTACTTTCTTATGTTGGGAATAGAATTGTAGCTGATCAAACATCTTCAATATATGGTGTATTTGCTCAATACGAGAAAACATTTAATAAATTAAATGTATCTGTTGGAGCACGTTTTGATCGTTACGAAATTGAAGATAAAGTTCAGAATACAATGAAATCAGGAAATGTATTAAGCCCGAGATTAACACTAAAATATGATATTATTAAATCTTTACAAGGGCGTGTAAGCTACTCTCAAGGTTATCGTTCTCCACAAATCTTCGACGAAGATTTACATATCCTAACATCTGGTTCAAGAAAGGTTTTACACACAAATGATCCAAATTTAAAACAGGAGTCTAGTCAAAGTTACATGGCTTCGCTAGATTTTAATAAACTACTTGGGAAAATAAATACGGGTTTTTTAATTGAGGGATTTTATACTAAACTTAATGATGCTTTTGCCGGTGTTCCATCTATGCATCCAACAGAAGAAGGTGTAGTCATTTATACAAGAAAAAATGCAGAAAGCGGTGCAACTGTTTCAGGTTTTAATCTTGAATTGAATGTAATTCCTTCAGAAACTGAATTTACTTTTACAGGAGGTTTCACTATTCAGGAAAGTGAATTTGAAAAACCACAAGAAGAGTTTAACGAAAAGTCTTTTTACAGAACTCCTAATAATTATGGGTATGTAACTGTTGATTGGGATTTCATGAAAGGTATTTGTTTTTCAGCAACTGGTAATTATACAGGAAGTATGTTGATTCCTTACTATGGAATTGATGTACCTGCACCAGAACTTCTTGAATCTGATTCTTTTTTCGATATGGGAGCCAAATTAAGTTATCAATATAAGTTGAACGGAGCAAGCATGCAATTATTTGTTGGGATAAAGAATATATTTAATTCATATCAAAATGATTTCGATTCTGGAATTGACCGTGATCCCGGATATTTGTATGGTCCATCAGTGCCACGATCAATTTACTTTGGATTTAAAATAGGAAACTTATTATAATTTTTGGTTAGGGTAATTGAAGTAGAAGGAGGCTGTCCAAAAAGTAAGGAAAATGTCATTCCCTTGAAAAAGGGAATCTCTTAGCGAGTTGATTAACAGTCAATATGGAGATCTTCAATCAAATTGGAGATGACAATGCTGGACTTTTTGGACAGCCTCTTTTTATATTATATTTTGAAAACTTCTTTAAATTAAAAATTCCACCATTCAATTTTTGTATTTATAAGTTGATCATAAATAATTTTAATATTTACAGGAAATTGACTTTCATGTCCATTTAACCCATAATCATTAACATTGCATTCTTCAATTATTTGTTCCAGATTCATCCCTTTATTTTTCAATCTTTCAATTTTTTTTGCAAGACTCTTAAAATAATCAGACTGTTCTTTTAAAATGATTTTTTCTCCAATTTCTCCATGACCAGGAATAACCGTATAAATGTTTTCTTTATACAAGTCGTCAAGAATTTTAACCCAGTTGTATATGTCAACACCATGCTCTTCTATTGTATATGGGAACATTTTATTGAAAACTAAATCTCCAATATGAATAACATTATGGTATGAAAATTTTACAATGATATTATCAAAAGTATGCCCTGGGCCAGGATATTCGAGTATTATTCTTTCATCTCCAAGTTTGAGTCTGTAAAAGTCTGTAAACGTGATATCAGGTTTTCTGAACTTTATATTTTTAATATCTTCAAAATAATCAACATTAGAATTATATTCGTTTATTAAAGCTTGATATTCTTCGCTTTCTTTATCCTTAATAGAATCTAACTGAATTCTAAGGTTTTCTAAATGATTAGGGAGTATATTTTTGGTATAGTTTATTAAATTCTTTTGGTTAAACTCAGAATTATTTTTCTCTAAATCTGCATGTGCAATAATTTTCACGTCTTTTGGGAATCCGGATATTCCATTTATATGATCACCATGAAGGTGAGTTAATACAACATATTTTATAGATCTTTTGGTTACTGATTTTACAATTGAAACAATTTTTCTACCATCATTTGGAGTAGAACCGGCATCTACAACAATAACTCCTTTTCTTGTTACTAAAAAAGCAATGTTTCCACCGTTTGGATTCTCAATTCCATAAAGATTTGTTTCAAAATCAATTAGTTTCATTTCTTCTTGACCAAAGACATTTGATAAAAGAAATTGAAAAGTAAATAATAATATAAGTATAATATAGAAGCGAGATTTCATCAATCTTATTAATTTTTAGGCATAAAAATACCCTTTTTTACAAAAGGGCATATTTTGTGATATATTATTTCTTTTTTAATTTGGCTTCAAGTTCTTTAATTTTTTCATTTGCAGACTCAAGCTTAGTTTCCCATACAATTTCTCTTTCCTCAAATTCTACCACTTGGGTTTCAATATCTTCGGCTTGCTTTTGAGATTGTTCAACAATTTTTTCCATTTCCAAAGTTTGCTTTTGCGATTGCTCAAGTAGTTTTTCCATTTCAGTATTTCTTCTGGTCGATTCTTCTTGGGTTGCCTGAAGCTCTTCCATATTTTGTCTCATTTCTTCTTCTTGAGCAGCCATTTCTTCTGCTTGTTGTTGAGTTCTTTCAAGAAGCTCTGAAGTACGTTTATTTGTTGCTGCCATATTTAATGAGCTTGCAATACTAAGAGATGCATCTTCTAAAAACTGAATTTGATAATCTTCAAAAGCTTCAAATGAAGCAATTTCAATAACACCAAGAACTTCTTCTTCCATTTTCATAGGAATAAGAATCAGGCTTTTTGGATTAGAACCACCTAATCCACTAGTTATTTGAATATAATTTTGTGGAATTTCAGTTAAATGAATGCGTTTTTTTTCTAATGCACAGTTCCCAACTAATCCTTCTCCAAGTTCAAAGGACTTTTGAATAAATTTCCTTCTATTAAAAGCATAAAATGATTTTAATTCAAAAATAATATTGTGCTCATCTTCACTATTTTTTATAAAAATTCCGCCTTGGTTGGCATTCATATAATTAATTAAATAGCTAAGTATCTGATAAGATAATTCATCAACATCTTCTTGCTTTCTAAGAATTTCATTAAGTTTTGCCAAACCTTCATTTGCCCACGAGCGTTTTTCTTCATCAATACGTTTCTCTTCTTGAAGTCTGGCAGCTTCATTAAGCTTATCTCTCATTTCAAAAAGAGCGCTTCTTAAATGATCAGAATCACTTAATAATTCAATCTCATGATCAAGGTTTCCTTCACCTACTTGTCTTGCGAATTCAGCAGTTTCTTTTAAGTTCTTGGTCATTTCATCTAGCGCAATATTTAATTGCCCAGTTTCATCATTATTCTTTTTAACCTCATCACTAATTGTAATGTTTAAATCTCCTTTAGAAACTTTTCTCAAGGCATTTATAGACATAATTAAAGGTCTTTGAACAAAAAGTTTAAAAACATAATTTCCAATAAATAATGCCAAATATCCTAGTGGAATATAAATAATTAAAAATTTGATTCCATAATGTCCAACAATATATGAAATAATAGATACTATTAAGTTTGTTATAAGTATGGCAAGGGCTGTTTTAAAAATGATTGTGCCTTTATATTTTAACCAATACACAAATAACGAAAATGGTAATACTCCCAAAACCATTACCAAAACATAAATTAATAATTCGCTCATAGTTACTCTTTTTTACCTGTTCTAAAATACACCTTTTTTAATAAAAAGAAAAGTATATATTATCGATTAAAGATGGCAAAAAGTATTAGAAGCTTTAAGTCACATGTTAATAACGAATTAAGCTAAACTAGTATTTGTAGTTTTCAAATTAAAATTGATATGTTATAAATCACTTATTAAACTATTAATATGAATTAAGGTCATATATTAAATTCGATTTATTGATTATCTTTGAAACGTGATAAAAAACAAGTATATCATATTACCTTTTTTACTTTTTGCATGGACAATAATATTTGCACATAATGTTGTTCCACATCATCACCATGATATAGCTGTAAAATGTAATCATTCACATGGGCATTCTCATGATCAAATTGGGGTGGAAGAATTTCAATGTTGTGATCACGATAGCAATGAACATACTTGTCATTTTCATGTAGAGATTTTCACTCAGGTATCAATTGATAATGTTTTTATTCCTAATACAGAGAATTCTTTATTTGCTGATATCACAACTTTAGAAACAAATAATTACATCTATTATCAAGGATTTGTTTCAGACCAGATTCCCAAAATAAGTCATCTTCGGGGACCTCCTACAATTTCTTAAATCAATTTATATTTTATTAGATTTTTACAGTTAAAAGAAAGTTTTAACTGCCAATATTTATACACATCTTAATTTAATTAAAATGAAACATTTTATTTTATATGCATTGGTGCTAATAATTTCGGTATCTGCATGTAACAAAAAAGAAGTAGATACTCATGATGAACATGAAGGTCATGATCATGGCGTAGTAAAGTTATTTTTTACAGAATATACAAATGAATTTGAGTTATTTGCAGAAGCTGATCCATTTGTAAAAGGAAATCCATCAGAAATTTTAGCACATTTTACCAAATTAGAAGATTTTAAGCCATTAAGTAAAGCAAGCATAACTGTCAGTCTTGTTAATGGTTCTAATATAGTTAAGCAAACATTAGAAAAGCCAATAAAACCAGGTATTTACAAATTTTCAATCACGCCTAAAGTTAATGGATCTAGTAAGTTAATTTTTGAGATTGAATCAGAAAAGAATACTCATAAGATTATAGTTAAAAATATAAGTGTTTATGGCGATGAGCATACTGCAATACATATAGCAGATAAAAAACAGGTAACTTATATAAATGCTATTAATTTTTCAAAAGAACAATCCTGGAAGATTGATTTTGCGACTGTTTATCCTCATAAGGAACAAATTGGAAAGGTTATTAAATCTACAGCACAAATTCTACCCGGACAAACTGATGAAACAATAATTACAGCAAAAACAAATGGTACAGTTAAGTTTAATAAGCATTTGTTAGAAGGACAATTTGTTGAAGCTGGAAAAGCATTAATAAGTATATCTGGAAAAGGTTTAGCAAACGATAATGCCGAAGTACGTTATACCGAAGCAAAGAATAATTTCGAATTAGCAAAAGCTAATTATGATAGGAAAGTAGCTTTATTGCAAAAGCAAATTGTTTCTGAAAAAGAAATGGAGAGTGCAAAAGCAGAATATGAAAATGCTAAAGCCGTTTATCAGAATTTGAAATCAAATTTTAATGAAAATGGTCAAATGGTGATTTCTCCTAACGATGGAATTATAAAGCATGTCTTAGTTGATAATGGTGAATATGTTGAGGCTGGAACACCTTTGTTTAGCGTCGTAAATAATAGAAACCTAATTATAAAAGCAGAAGTTCAGCAAAAACAATTTCCATATTTGAAAAACATCTCAACAGCTAATATTAAATCTACAACTGATAATAAGTTATATACTTTAAAAGAGTTAAAGGGTGAACTTATCTCGTATGGTAAAACTATTGATGAAGACGAAGGATATCTAATCCCTGTTAATTTTATAATTAAAGAAAACAGTGCGTTTCTTCCTGGAAGTTTTGTTGATATTTATATTAAAACAAAAGCTAATAAAGAATCTTTAATAGTTCCGAACACCTCGTTGATCGAAGAGCAAGGTAATTATTTTGTATTTGTACAATTAACTCCGGAAAGGTTTGAGAAACGTGAAGTTAAGATTGGAGTGACAGATGGTATTAATACAGAAATCTTAACAGGAATATCTCAAGAAGACAGAGTAGTTTCTAAAGGTGCTATTATAGTAAAATTGGCTGCTGTTTCAAATAGTTTAGATCCACACGCAGGACATGTTCATTAAAATGGAGGCATTATGTTAAATAAAATTATAAAGTTTTCATTAAACAATAAGTTCTTTGTTCTTTTAGGAGCAATTGCGCTTATGATAGGAGGAGTATACACATCTGGTGAAATGGATGTTGATGTATTTCCTGATTTAACAGCACCTACGGTTGTGGTTATGACCGATGCACATGGTATGGCAGCAGAAGAAGTAGAGCGAATGGTTACATTCCCGATAGAAACTGCTGTTAATGGTGCTACTGATGTTCGTAGAGTACGATCAAATTCTTCGCAGGGATTTTCATTTGTTTGGGTAGAATTCGACTGGGGTACTGATATATTCAAAGCAAGACAAATTGTGAGTGAAAAAATGGTGACCCTAACAGGGCAAATGCCATTAAATGTTGGTCAACCTACTCTTGCTCCTCAATCATCTGTTATGGGAGAAATTCTTTTTATAGGATTACAATCTGATTCAACTTCCTTAATGGATTTAAGAACTATTGCAGAATGGAATGTACAGCCTGTATTATTAGCTACAGGTGGAGTATCTCAAGTAACTATTATTGGTGGAGATTATAAACAATATCAGGTTCTTGCTGATCCGCAGAAAATGAAATATTATGATGTTTCTATGGAGGAATTGGCAGAAGTTTGTGGTGGAATAAGTGATAATTCGGCTGGAAGCGTTGTTCGCGAATATGGTAACGAATTTGTAGTTCGCGGAATGGGGCGTACATATGATATTGAGAAACTTGGAAACTCTTTCATAAAGTCAATAAACGGGCGACCCGTTTTATTAAATGATATTGCCGAAGTAAAAGTTGGAGCTGGAGTAAAAATGGGATATGCTTCTCAGAATGCAAAACCATCTGTAATCCTTTCAATATCAAAGCAACCGAATACAAATACATTAAATCTTACCGAAAATATTGAAAAAAATCTGAATGAACTTAGAAAAACATTACCTCCAGATGTTGTTTTAGATAGTAGGATTTTTCGTCAGGCGGATTTCATTGAAAAATCTGTAAATAATGTACAAAGAGCATTAATAGAGGGAGCAATTTTTGTTGTTATTATTTTATTCCTGTTTTTAGGAAGTTTTAGAACTACAGTAATTTCTGTTATAGCAATTCCAATTTCTTTACTCGGAACTATAATTGTTCTAAAGCTGTTGGGTATGAATATAAATACCATGAGTTTGGGAGGAATGACAATTGCTATCGGCTCTTTAGTAGATGATGCAATTATTGATGTTGAAAATGTGTATAAACGGCTACGGCAAAATCATAAATTACCTAAAAAGGATAGAGATTCTGCATTTAATGTTGTATTTGAAGCATCTAAAGAGATTCGTGCATCAATTTTAAATGCTACCTTAATAATTATTGTAGCTTTTATTCCATTATTTTTTCTTTCAGGAATGGAAGGTAGAATGTTAAAACCTCTTGGAGTATCATATATCGTTTCATTGTTTATGTCGTTAATTATTGCAATGACATTAACGCCGTTGCTAGCCAAGTTAATGCTATCTAATGAGAAGTATTTATCAAGGAAGGAAAAGGATAACAGGTTTACTACTATAATATCGAATGCTTATCTTAAATCATTGGAATGGACTCTAAAACATAAGAAGGCGGTAATTGCTTCAGCGATAGGATTATTTGTTATTTCATTGCTTGCTCTTTCAACTATGGGAAGAAGTTTTCTTCCAGAATTTAATGAAGGTGCCTTAACAATTTCGGCCGTTAGTAAGCCGGGAATTTCTTTAGAAGAAAGTAATCGATTAGGAAATCTGATAGAAACAGAGTTATTATCTATTCCGGAAGTTAAAACTACTGCAAGAAGAACAGGACGTGGTGAATTAGATGAACATTCACAAACAACTAATAGTGCTGAGATTGATGTTAATTTTGATTTAGGTGATCGTGATAAGGAAAGCTTTATGGCTGAAGTAAGATCGAAGCTTGCAAGTGTTCCTGGAATTGCTGCAACGGTGGGTCAGCCTTTAGGACATAGAATTGATCATATGCTTTCTGGTACAAGAGCGAATATTGCTATAAAGCTTTTTGGTACGGATCTTAATAAAATGTTTACGATTGGTAATAAGATTCAGAATACGATTGCTGATATTCCAGGATTAGTTGATGTTAACGTTGAGCAACAGGTCGAAATACCTCAGATTCAGATTCGTGCAAATAGAGAGATGTTAGCACGATATGGCATTACATTGAAGCAGTTTAACGAATTTGTTGAACTTTCTTTTGCAGGTGAAAAGATTGCAGATATTTATGAAGGTCAAAGGAGGTTTGATTTAATTGTACGTTTAAATAAAGATTATACTGAGTCAATTGAAGGTATAAGAAGTGCACTTATAGATACAGAAGACGGTAAAAAAGTTCCATTAGAACAAGTTGCAGATGTTGTTTCTGTTGCCGGACCAAGTTCTATTAGTCGAGAGAATGTGCAGCGTAAACTGGTAATTTCCGCAAATGTAGCCGAACGAGATTTAAGAAGTGTAGTAAAAGAGATCCAAACTAAAATTGATGAGAATATTGTTTTACCTGAAGCTTATATGATTCAGTACGGTGGTCAGTTTGAAAGTGAAGCAAGAGCTTCACAAACATTGATGTTAACATCTATTCTTGCCATATTTATTATTTTCTTATTGTTATTTCAGGAATTTAGGAATTTTAAACTTGCAGGTATAATAATGGTAAATCTTCCATTAGCACTGATTGGTGGAGTGTTTACAATTTATTTTACATCAGGAATTGTAAGTATTCCAGCGATAATTGGATTTATTACATTATTTGGGATTGCAACTCGTAATGGAATATTATTGGTTTCGCAATATCAAAGTTCTAAATCTAAAGGAGTTGGATTAAGTGAGTATATTCGAACAGGATCGGTAGATAGATTAAATCCAATATTAATGACAGCCCTTACTGCTGCTTTAGCATTAGTTCCATTAGCTTTAAAAGGCGATGCAACGGGGAATGAAATTCAGAGTCCAATGGCTAAAGTAATCCTTGGTGGATTATTAACATCAACACTTTTAAATATCTATATCATTCCAATCATTTATTTTTTAATGCACAGAAAGGAGGAGAAAGATGAAAAATAGGATTATTAATACTGTTTTTATGTTTCTTATTGTAACAATAGGTTCTTATGCTCAATCTTTTAATGAACTTTTAAATACAATCGAAGAAAATAATACTGAAATACAAGCTTCTAAAAAATATGTTGAAAGTAAAACATATGAGTATAAAAGTGAGAATTTACCAGGAGGGCCAGAGTTTTCTTATGGATATTTTCCTGATAACTCAACGGTATCGGGAACAAAAGAAGTTCTTGAGGTAAGTCAATCTTTTCAAATGCCATGCTTTTACAGAAATCAATCGGCATACTCTAAATTAAGAATTAGTCAAGAAGAGCTATCACAACAAATTCTTAGGCAAAATATATTAATAGAAGCCAAGCAATTATTAATCGAATATACATATCGATTAAAGCAAATGGCTATTGTTGATAAACGATTGAAATTTGCTGAAGATATTTATAGCGCTTATATGATTAGACTGGAAACTGGTGATGCAAATGCTTTAGAAGTTAATAAGGCAAAGTTACACCTGATGCAAGTGAAGCGTAAAGAGAAAGATGCACGTAACGAAATACTTTCAATAAAGGAGAAGTTGAAATATTTTAATGGTGGAAACGAATTGGAGATAACCATAAATGAATATCCTGTTGCGAATTTAATTGAACTGGATTCTTTATTATTCGACAAAATGGCTAACGATCCAGAAGTTCAGTTTAACCAAAAATCTGTTGAAGTTTCTCAAAAGCGAATTAAAGTTGCGAAAAATTTACAGTTACCAGAGTTTAGCCTGGGATATGGAAGTGAGACAGTAGCCGATGAAAAGTTTAAAGGAGTAATAGTTGGTGTATCAATTCCATTATGGGGTAGTAAAAGAACAATACAGCAGTCAAAATTAGAATCAGAGTATTTTAATTTAAATAATAATACTGCAAGAAATGCAAAAATTTCTGAAACAAAAGTAATGTTCGATAAAGTAAATACTTTAAATGAGAATCTTAAATCATATGAAAATATTTTAAGTTCTGTTAATAATGAAGATTTGTTAAAAAAATCTTTAGAGTTAGGAGAGATCTCAGTTATTGAGTTTTTTACTGAGATGTTTTATTATTATGAAGTTTATGATGATTTCCTTGATGTGGAAAAAGAATATTATCAGGCATTATCTAAATTATATAAATACAGGCTATAAGTAAAAAAGGTCAGGATTTTTCCTGACCTTTTATTTTTTTTATGAAATTGTTTCACACGATCCTCCACCGCAACCACATCCAATCCCTTGGTCTTTAAGTTTATCTGAGCCACTCTGGCATGATCCTCCTCTAAACTCACCTTTTTTTGTAAATATCATCCTTACAGCAAGAGCTAAAACTGATATTACTACAAGTATGATTGTTAGTATAAATAATTCTAGTATAGGCATGATTTATTAATTTATGTTTAATATAAAAACACATTATTCCCTCTTGTGTTCAATAAAATTTGACTTTAAATTTTGCTATGTGAAATGGCTAAATAGTTGATATTCATTGTTGTATTACGTAAATTTGCTATAACTTACAACTAACTAAATACTTACCAAATTTACAATTTATGAAAAATCAACTTCTTTTATTATTAGCAATTATGCTTGTACAACCATTTTATCTGATCTCATCTGATAATATTATGGATGATAAAGGAAATGAATCAAGCTTATTATTTGAAAATTATCTAACTCCTTCTGAAGATGATTATAGTTTATCATTAATTAATTTACAAGTTGATGTAATGGGCTTATTTTTCTTTGGACCTCAAGTTGCCTTAGATTTTCAGTTTGCTGATATGATTGCCGTAGGGCCATATATGAGGTGGCATTATGCTGGATTAATATATCAAGGAGTAGTTACCGATTGGTTCTCGGATGAAACGACAACATCTTTAGCAAGTTATTCCATTGGAGCTCAGGCTAAGGTTTTTATTCCTATCGGCACAGGACAACATAGACCATATTTTGGACTTGGTTTTGAAAAATCATTTGGTTCAGATTCTTATGATCCTGGAGGAACCTTAGGTGATAGAATTTACGAATATGAAAGTAATGTTTTTCATATTGACTTGGGATACCGATTACTTACAAACTCATCATTTAATATGTCAGTGGGAATTGCAATTGCATTTGGAAGTGACACTAAGAATATTGGCTACAATGAGAATAATAAAAGCGATATTACATATTATGAAAAAGAAACTCGGGTCATGCCTTTGGTACAGTTGGTTTTAGGTTGGCAGTTGGGGAAGTAAGCTTTTAATATCTAAAATATAGAAGGTGTCCTAAAAGTTAGGGAAATGTCATTACTCATTTCATTCGTGAGAAAAGTTCCCTTGAACCTGTCTGCCGACAGGCAGGAAAGGGAATCTCTTAGCGAATTGATTTACAGTCAATATAGAGATCTCCAATCAAGTTGGAGATGACAATGCTGGACTTTTTGAACACCCTCTTTTTTAATTAAAATCTATCTATATTGATTATACATATTGATATATTTCGATACTTCACTTATATTTATAGGATATAATTACCTAAATGCTTTATTATGAATAAAAGCTTGGTTAATATATTTTCTTTATTTGATGGGAAAGAAGAAGAGCTTATCCCATTACTTCAAAAAGTTCAGAATGATTTAGGATTTTTATCCAATGATTCAATGCAAGAAATTGCCAAATTCACACATATTCCTTTAAGTAAAGTTTTTGGTGTTGCAACATTTTATGCTCAGTTTCGCTTCACGCCCAAGGGAGACAATCACATTATGTTATGTAGAGGTACGGCTTGTCATGTGAAAGGAGCATCGCGCATTCAAGAGGAGATAGAAAATCATACTGGTATTAAAGTAGGTGAAACATCGAAAGATAAGAGTTATTCTATAGAAAATGTTGCTTGTATTGGTGCATGTGGATTAGCACCTTGCATAATGATTAATGAAGAAGTTAAAGGGAGACTGACACCCAAAATAGTTGACAAACTTTTTAATGAAAATGAAAGGGGGAATAAAAGTGTCAAATAAAATTTGTTTAATATGCCAAGGTACAGGTTGTGTATCCGCAGGATCCAAAGAAATACATTCTTCTCTTGAAAATGAATTGGAGAAATTAGAGTTAAGTGATAATGTAAAAGTTAAACGTACTGGTTGTCATGGCTTTTGTGAGCAAGGACCCCTTGTTGTTGTTGAGCCGGAAGGTAAGTTTTTTGCAGGTGTTCAAGAAAAGGATGTTCCAGAAATTGCAAGATCAATATCACCTGAGGAGCATCATATGGAGAATGGACCTTTTTACAAAGATTCTGCTACTGGTAAATCAGTATATCATTATCAGGATATTGCTTTTTATAACAAACAGCAGCGAACTGTATTAAAAAATTGTGGACATATTGATCCTGAAAGCATTGAGGAATTTCTTTCTATTGGTGGTTATGAACCCCTTAAAAAGGTATTTACAGAAATGTCTCCTGATCAAATTCTTGAAGAAATTAAAAATGCTGGATTAAGAGGGCTTGGAGGAGCAGGATTCCCTACTTGGCGTAAATGGCAGTTTTGTAAAGATGAAAAAAGTAATTTAAAGTATCTCATCTGTAATGCAGATGAGGGTGATCCAGGTGCATTTCAGGATCGTTCCCTCCTTGAAGGCGATCCTCACTCAGTAATTCTAGGAATGATAATAGCCGGGTATACAATTGGAGCTTCAAAAGGTTATTTATATGTACGGGCAGAATACCCATTAGCGGTGAAGCGATTAAAAATAGCTATTGCTCAAGCAAGAGAGAAAGGTTATTTAGGAACAAATATATTAAATAGTAATTTTAGTTTTGATTTAGAGATTTTTGAAGGGGCAGGTGCTTTTGTATGTGGAGAAGAAACAGCATTGATTGGTTCTATTGAAGGCAATAGGGGAATGCCTAGACCTCGTCCGCCATTTCCTGCAAAGTCAGGATTGTGGAGTAAGCCTAGTGTTATTAACAATGTAAAAACTTTTGCAAGTATACACTGGATAATAAGTAAAGGAGCGGATTGGTTCTCAAGTATCGGGACCGAAACTTGTAAAGGTACAGCTATTTTTTCTTTAACTGGGAATATTGCAAATAGTGGAATAGTTGAAGTGCCAATGGGAGTTACACTTCGTGAGATAATTTTTGGAATAGGTGGCGGTATACCGGATGGGAAATCATTCAAGGCGGTACAAACAGGAGGTCCGTCAGGAGGATGTTTACCTGCTGAAATGCTGGATACTCCTGTGGATTTTGATTCACTGAATGCTGCTGGCTCAATGATGGGTTCCGGTGGTATGGTTGTATTAGATGATGATACCTGTATTGTGGATTTAGCTAGATATTTTATTGACTTTGCTCATAAAGAATCTTGTGGAGAATGTGCTCCTTGCAGATTAGGAACTAAACAAATGTTGGCAATACTTGAAGATATTGTTGCAGGAAAAGGTTCTATGGAAGATTTAGATTTATTGGAGAAATTAGGAGAGGGGATCAAAATAGGCTCATTATGTGGATTAGGGCAAACAGCTCCAAACCCTGTATTAACCACAATTAAGTATTTTAGAGATGAATACATAGAACATATTCAGAATAAAAGATGTCTTTCTAGAGTATGTAAAGATCTCAAATATTATGATATTCTTGAAGACAAATGTACAGGCTGTCATATTTGTTTTAAGATTTGTCCTGTTTCTGCTATTTCAGGAGACCCTAAAGATTTACATATAATTGATCAAGGACTATGCATAAAGTGTGGTATGTGCATGGATAAATGTCCTGAGAAATTCAATGCCATAGAATTGTACCCTGGAAATAAAATAGAGAAGGAGTAATTTATGGATATGGTTAATATTGATATAGATGGTAAAAAATTGACAGTAATAAAGGACTGTACGATTCTGGAAGCTGCTATTGAAAACGATATTTATATTCCAAATCTTTGTCATCATCCGGATCTAGTACCGTCAGGAAATTGTCGTATGTGCATGGTGGAAATTGAAGGTAGACGTGGACAAGTTATTTCGTGCAAAACCCCAATTGAAGAAGGAATGAATATTCGTACAGATAGCCAGGAGATATCACTTATACGTCAGACTACACTGGAGTTATTACATGTAAATCATACACAGGATTGTACCAATTGCTCTAAAAATAATACTTGTCAGTTACAAGAAGTAACAGCATATGTTGGAGTTGATGAGGAAAGATTGAAGAGATTGCGACCCACAAAACAAAAAATGGAAAAGGATGAATCGAATCCATTTTTTACCCTTGATCATAATAAATGTATAATGTGTGGCATATGTATTCGCACTTGTGACGAAGTACAGGGGATTTTTGCTTTTGATTATGGTTATAGAGGCTTTGATACGAAGGTTGTTACGTATGGAGATAAACCGATTAAAGAATCTGTTTGTGAATCTTGTGGAGAATGTGTAGTGCGATGTCCTGTAGGAGCTCTTTATATTAAAGATTCTGTAATTCCTACTAGAGAAGTTAAAACAGTTTGTGTGTATTGTGGTGTTGGATGCAATATATATGTAGGTGTAAGAGGTAATAAAATTGTGAGCTCAAGAGGAGATAGAGATAGTATAGTTAATAAAGGACGACTTTGTGTTAAAGGAAGATTTGGTTTTAGTTTTGTTAATCATCCCGAAAGGTTATCAAAACCATTGATAAAAAAGAATGGTGAATTTGTAGAATCAACTTGGGATGAAGCTTTGGAGCTTATTGCAAGTAAATTCAAAAATGCAAAAGGCAATAAATTTGCTGCTTTATCATCTGCAAAAATTCCAAATGAAGATAATTATGTAATTCAGAAATTTACTCGTGCCGTGATGCAAACAAATAATATAGATCATTGCGCGCGATTGTGTCATGCCCCAACAGTTTCTGGATTAGTGCAGAGTTTAGGCAGTGGTGCAATGACAAATTCAATTGATGAATTTACGAATGCAGCCACAATATTTTCTATAGGTTCAAATACTACTGCAGCTCACCCAATTATTGGACTTCATATTAAAGAAGCCAAAAGGCGCGGTGCTAAAATTATAGTGGCTAATCCAAAAGAGATAGATCTTTGTCGTTTTGCCGATGTTTTTTTACAACAAAAACCAGGTACCGATGTGGTTTTGCTTATGGGAATGATGAAAGTTATTGTTGATGAAAATCTTGCTGACCATGATTTTATTAATTCAAGATGTGAAAACTTTGAAGAATTTAAACAATCACTAGAAATTTTCGAAATAGATACTACAGAAAAAATTACTGGCGTTCCTAAAAAGAAGATTATTGAAGCTGCACGAATTTATGCAATAAATAAACCATCATCATTAATTTATGCAATGGGAATTACGCAACATTCGCATGGAACCGATAATGTTTTGGCAACAAGTAATATTGCACTTCTTACTGGCAATATTGGGAAAGAATCAGCGGGTGTAAATCCACTAAGGGGACAAAATAATGTTCAAGGAGCTTGTGATTTAGGTGCCTTACCTAATGTATATACAGGATATCAAAAAGTTGAAAATCCTGAAACACAAACTAAATTTGAAAAACATTGGGGTGTAAAATTGAATTCGAAGAATGGTATAACTCATACTGAGTTTTTTGATCAAATTGAAGCGGGAGAAATAAAAGCTCTATATCAGGTTGGTGAAAATCCAATAATAAGTGAAGCCGATGCAAATCATGTTAAAAAGGCTCTCGATAAGCTTGACTTTTTTGTTGTTCAGGATATTTTCTTTAATGAGACTGCTCATTATGCTGATGTGGTGCTTCCTGCAACATCTTTTGCGGAGAAAGATGGAACATTCACAAATACAGAGAGAAGAGTTCAGAGAATAAGAAAGGTTATTGATCCTCCCGGAGAAGCAAAAGATGATTGGTGGATCGCTTGCGAAATTGCTAAACGATTAGATGCAAAAGGTTTCGAATTTAAATCATCTGAGGATATCATGGATGAAATTAATCGAGTTACTCCAAGTTATGCAGGAATTAAATATAATAGAATAGAAAATGAAGGTCTTCAGTGGCCATGCTCAAGTGATGATCACCCTGGAACGAAGTTTTTACATTCCGAAAAATTTTCACGCTCAGGTGGGAAAGGTAAATTATTTCCATTGGTTTATAAAGCATCAGTAGAATTACCAGATAATGATTATCCATTATTACTTACCACTGATCGCAGTTTATATCATTATCATACAGCCACGATGACTCGAAGGGTTGAAGGACTTGAGATATTAGATGGTGAAGAGTTTTTAAGAATTAATCCTTTGGATGCGGAAAAAATGGGCATTAAGGATGAAGAATATCTAACCGTAAAATCACGACGAGGTACGGTTAAAGTTAAGGCCAAAATTACACATATTTGCCCACAAGGAGTAGCATCACTCACTTTTCACTTTCATGAAACACGAACAAACGAATTAACAAATTGTGCAGTTGATCCGGTAGCAAAAATTCCTGAAACGAAGGTATGTGCAATAAAAATTGAAAAAATGAAATCCTGAAATAAAAGCTAATAGTTAAGAATGGAAAGAAATGAAATTTTGAAGGAATATAAAAGAGACAAAGATAATTTGATCAATATTCTTCATGCTGTTCAAAATAATAATCCACAGAATTATTTAGATAAGGATGATTTAAAAGATGTGGCTATGTATCTGAATATAACCTATAGTCATGTTTATGGTGTAGCAACTTATTATACTATGTTTAGTTTAAATCCAAGAGGTAAATATATTATTCGAGTATGTAATTCACCAGTATGTAATATGGAGAAATCTAATGATATCATTAATGAAATTACGAATATACTCTCTATTAAAGTTGGTGAAACAACAAAAGATAAGCGTTTTACTTTGGAGTTATCGGAATGTCTAGGGCAATGTAATACTGCCCCCGGGATGATGATAAATGAAGATGTAATTGGAAATCTGGATACAGAGAATCTAAAATCAGTTTTTGAAAAATATAATTAATTGATAAAGTGATTAAAGAAAAAAGAATAACCCTAAAAAACTTAGGTAAGGTTAATCCGGAAAGCATTGATGATTATATAAATGTTGGCGGATATAAAATTCTTGAGAATGCTGTTGGTCGACATCATATTGAGATTATTAATGCTATGTTAGATTCTAGTCTTAGAGGACGCGGAGGAGCTGGATTTTCTGCAGGTTTAAAAAAGAAGTTTACCAGTGAATCTTGTCTTAGGTGCGAACAAAAATATCTGATTTGTAATGCTGATGAAGGTGAACCTGGAACATTCAAGGATCGAATTATAATGGAGAATGATCCACACCTTTTATTAGAAGGAATGCTTATTGCTGCTTATGCAATTGGAGCTAACAAAGCTTTTATTTATATAAGAGCTGAATATTATCGATCGATAGAATTATTAGAAAAAGCAATTAAAGACGCAAAAGAAAAAGGATTTATAGGGAAAAATATCTTTGGCTCATTATATTCAGTAGATGTTGAAATTAGATTAGGAGCAGGTTCATATCTTTGTGGCGAAGAACTTACACTTTTAGAATCCTTAGAAGGGAAAAGAGGATATCCCCGAATAAAACCACCTTTCCCAGCCGAAAAAGGACTTTTTGGATTTCCAACACTTGTGAATAATGTTGAAACTTTAGCTACTGTACCGACTATTGTAGGAAAAGGAGCAGAATGGTATTGTACATTAGGAACAAAAGAATCGCCAGGAACAAAAATATTTACAATAAGTGGAGATGTTGAAAATCCTGGATATTTTGAAGTTGAAATGGGTACCACATTAAGAGAGCTTATTTTTGGTTTAGCAGGAGGAATGAAAAATGGTAAAAAGTTAAAAGCTATTTTATTAGGTGGAGCAGCTGGAACTTTCGTTGATGAATCTGTTCTTGATACACCTACCGGTTTTGATTCTCTTAAAGAAAAGGGAGCAACTTTAGGATCTGGTGCTGTAATGGTTATGGGTGAAGATAAATCTATATTTGATGTGACCTATTCTATAATGGAATTCTTCAAACATGAATCATGCGGAAAATGTGTTCCATGTCGTGTTGGTACAGCTCATTTGGTTAATTTGATGAAAAAAGCAAAAGAAAATCCAAGCGAGAAGAAGGCAATACTAGAAGAGATGTTCTCGGAATCTGAATATATTTCAAAAACTTCATTATGTCCACTAGGGCAATCACCAATTCTTCCAATAAGAAGTTTGGTTCGTTACTTTAAAGATCAATTCTAACAATATAATTTTTTGAAATGGCTCAACTGGTTAATATTACTATCGATGGAATAAAAATACAAGCTCAAGATGGGGCAAATCTATTGCAGGTTGCACATGATCATGGAATTAAAATCCCTAGTTTATGTTATCATAAAAAAATATCTCCAACAGGAGCTTGTCGATTGTGTGTTACTAAAATAAAAGGAACAAATGGATTGGTTATGTCTTGTACTGTTTCTGTAAAAGAAGGGATGGACATAATAGCTTTTGATAGTGAAATTGAAGAAACCAGAAAACATACTTTAGATTACTTCTTAGCTGAGCATAACGATAATTTCGATGGAACTTATACTGATGAATTTCGTGATTGGGTACATCATTATGGTTTAGACGATCCTAAAAACCGAAAATATCCAAACATAAGCAAAGATTTAAACTATAAAATAGACGATAGTTCACCTATATTAAGTTACGATGCATCAAAGTGTATAAAATGTTTTCGATGCATTAAAGCTTGTGACGAAGTTCAAGGAAAAAATGTATTGTCGTTTTCGGAGCGTGGTATAACTTCATATATTATTGCAGGGTTTGATCAATGGAACGAATCCGAATGTGATGGTTGTGGAGAATGTATCCAGCTTTGCCCAACTGGTGCTTTGGTTGAAAAGCCACATCGTAATGAAATTAATATGGACAAGATTGAGAATAAAGTAATTACTACTTGTCCGTATTGTGGTGTTGGTTGTCAGTTAGAATTATTAATTCAGGATGGTAAAATTGTTCGTTCTAATGGAGTAGAAGGAGTTTTACCAAATGATGGAAGATTATGTGTTAAAGGTCGATTTGGGTGTGATTATGTTCATAGCCAGGAGCGATTAACTACTCCATTAATAAAGAAAAATGGAAAATTTGTAGAAGCAAGCTGGGATGAGGCACTTGATTTAATTGCTTTAAAATTTGGAGAAATAAAAGAAAAATATGGGCATGATGCTCTTGCGGGTTATGCTTCGGCGAAATGTACCAATGAAGATAACTACCTGTTCCAAAAGTTTATTCGGATTGTATTTGGTACAAATAATATTGATTATTGTACTCGATTATGCCATGCTTCTACAGTTACAGCTATGTTAAAATCAATTGGCGATGGTGCAGGAAGTAATTCAATTGAAGATTTTGCAACTACCAACTGTTTATTTGTTACTGGGAATAATATTATAGAAACACATCCTGTTACTGCAACTTATGTAAAACAGGGAAAAGAAAATGGGAATAAAATTATTGTTTGCGATCCTAGATGGACTCCTTTAGTTAAATATGCTGATATTTGGCTTCAACCAAGATTGGGGGCTGATGTTGCTTTATTAAACGGTATAATTAATGTAATTATTAAAGAAAACTTAGTTGATTTTGACTTTGTTGAGAAACGCGTTGATCGTGGACTTGAGGCTTTCGAAGAACTAAAACAATTGGTTGAGAAATATACTCCTGAAAAAACGGAAGAATTAACTTCTGTTCCTAAAGAAAAAATTATTGCTGCAGCAAGAATGTATGCTACTGCAAGAACTGCAATGATTGCAACAGGAATGGGATTGAGTCAACAAGTAACCGGAACAAACAATGTATTTTCTTTAATTAACATGATGTTGATTACCGGACAAATTGGAAAAGAAAGAGCTGGTATTGATCCACCGCGAGGTCAGAACAATGTTCAGGGTGCCACCGATGTTGGATGTTCGCCTATTGTATATCCCGGATATATTCCAATTACCGATAATGAAAATAGAGAACGTATTGCAAAACTATGGAATGTAGATTTTGAGAGTTTATCCGGAAAACCAGGATTAACAACCGTTGAAATTATGCATGCTGCATACGATGAAAAGGTAAAAGGATTGTATATTATGGGTGAGAATCCAATGGTAACCGATCCTGATTTGAATCATACCGAAAAGGCATTAAAGAAAATGGATTTTGTGGTTGTCCAGGATATTTTCCATACAGAAACAACTCCATATGCTGATGTTATATTACCTGCAGCGTCCTTTGCTGAAAAAGATGGAACATTCGTAAATAGTGATAGGAGAGTGCTTCGTGTTCGAAAAGCTGTTAATTCTCCAGGTGAAGCACATGAGGATTGGAAAATAATAGCAAATATTGCTGAACGAATGGGATTTAATATTGGAGACTACAAAAATGCGTCAGAAATATTCGATGAAACTGCAAAAGCAGCTCCTATTATGGCAGGAATTTCTTACGATCGAATTGATCATCAGGGGATTCAGTGGCCTTGTCCGACAAAAAATCATCCTGGAACTAGTACATTATTTTTAGATAAATTCAATACTCCAAACGGAAAGGGGAAATTGTTTCCGGTTGAACATGTTGCTCAAAAGGAAAGAGCATCTAAGGATTTCCCATTTATTTTAAACAGCGGTCGAATATTATATCATTATCATTCTGCAACCATGTCTCGTAAGAATAAGTCTCTAACCGACTTTGCAAACGAATCGTATGTTTTAATGAACGAAGGTGATGTTGTTAAGTTTGGCTTAGCTAATGGTGAGCGAGTAAAAATAAGTTCGAAACAGGGTGAATTAGAAACTACATTAGAAGCAAGTGACCAGGTTGCAGAAGGGGAGTTGTTTATGCCCTGGCATTTTTCAGAATCTCCAGTTAATAGATTAACCAGAAGTGATTTAGATCCATTTTCTAAAATTGCGGCTTTTAAACTAACTGCTTGCAAGGTGGAGAAAGTATAATTATTCCTTCAATAGGAAATAGATTCCCGCTTTTGCGGAAATGACAATCTTCTCTTTGTTATTCCCAACTTGATTGGGAATCTCAGATATATTAGTTAAATGAACATAGATCCCCGATCGCTGTCGGGGATGACACAAAAATGTTGAAATTAAATTCCCGCTTTCTCGAGAATGACAAGAAGAAAAAAGACAATGTAAAGAAAGTGTCATACCGCACTTGATGCGGAATCTTGTTTATTAATCATAACATTGAATGCAGGAAAATTTATTTTTTCTGCTTTTTTTTAATTTAAATTGTAACATCTCAACATTCGGGTACACTAAATAAGCAAATGAATCATTTTATTAGAATGAATAAAAAAGAAGAACAGTTTCGAAAAATAATTATCGACAACGAAAATAAAATTCAAGGTATTTGTAAATACTACTCCATAAACGATTCAGATCAACAAGATATGTATCAGGAAGTTCTTATAAATATATGGAAAAGCATAGATTCTTTTCGTGGAGATGCTCAATTGAGTACTTGGATTTATAGGGTTGCTGTTAATACAGCTATGGGATTTGCCAATAAAGAAATTCGTCGGCAAAAAATCTTTCTTGACCAAAAAGATTCCAGTTTGCAATACCTTATTGATGTTGACGAAAATACTGCAAAGGAAAAGGAAAAATTATTTCAGACTCTTGAAAATCAGATAAATCAATTGTCTGTTATCGATAAAATAATTATCACTTTGGTTTTGGAATCAGTTAATCATAAAGAAATTGCTTCAGTAATTGGTATTACAGAATCGAATGTTAGAGTTAAAGTTCATCGAATAAAATTGGAACTTAAAGAAGCTCTTAAATCATTTAATTTATAAAATGAAAATCATGAAAAAAGATAAAACAAATAATATGGATTTAGAATCTTTAATAAGTGAGTTAGGTTCTAAGGATACAAAATATAAGAAAATGATGAAGCGATTTCAGATTGTGTTTTTAATTTTCATTTTCTTATATGCAGGTTTATTTATTATTAATCCCGATTCAGATTTAACAATATACGATCGAATTGCCGGTGTGTGTTACGTTGTTGCATTCACTTTATTTACTATGCAGTTTAGGTTGTTACATAAAAAATTTAAGCAAGTAAATTACTTCGATCCGGTTAAAAAGGTTTTAGAAGAAGCAGAAAAAAGATATCGTTTATGGAATAAAAACCAACTACTTATTGGGGTGGCAATTTTATGTATTGATGCTGCATCAATACTGGTAATGTTTGATCGATTTAATGAAAGGTGGACATTGTGGGAGTTCATTTTAATAGTTCAGTTACTGTATGTTTTAATTATTGGAATTGGTTTCGGGTTTGGTTATTTACGCTGGAGAAATGAAAGTAGGCCAATTTGGTTATCGGCAAAAGCATTATTAAAAGAATTGGAAGAAGAATAAAAATAGATTTGTGTTTATGAAATTAGATATAAGTACTTTAAAACGAATTCAATATGTAGCCTTAAGCTTTTCTTTGTTAGGATATGCAGGATTCTCAATTAATTTAATGTTTAGTGAAAAAATGAGTGATTTCTATAAAGGTTTTTTAGAAGGAATGTCATTTATGATGATTGTAGCATGGGGGGTATATATGTTGTGGAGTGTTTTCAATAAAAGGAATCCTTACGAACTTATTAAATAATTCAACTGATATATTAGAATTGTTCAGGCTTCGATAAACTCATCATGACAAGATATAACTAATATCACACTGAGCTTGTCGAAGTAGTGACATTAGAAAAGAAAAAGCCTGAACATTGTTCAGGCTTTCTAATATCTAAAAGCTAATTACTATTAGCTATTTTATTATCCTTTAAAGAAAATAGCTTTCATAATGTGGTTAGCCATTTTTGGATTTTCTTTTAAACGACGAGTCGAATAACCAAACCATTGTTTTCCGTATGGTACATAAACTCTCATTCTGTGTCCACGATCAATAATCGATTGGCGTAATTTAGGAGTTACACCATATAACATTTGGAATTCGTATTTCTCTTTTGGAGTTTTGTATTGCTCAAGTAATTTATAAGAACCTTCAACGATTGGTTTGTCATGAGTTGCAATAGCTGGATAAACACCATTCTTTAAACAGAAATCAATATCTTCAATGAAATGCTCATTTACTTCTTCGTATTTTTTGTAAGCAATCTCAGCTGGTTCAATGTAAATACCTTTACATAATCTATAGTTTAAAGGTACTTCTTCAGTATGAATATCCATTAAATTCTCAAGATCATTTAATGTACGTTTCATATATGCTTGTAACACTAAACCAACATTCTTAGGAAACTCAGCTTTTAATTTTCTGTATAATTCTATGGTCATATCTGTACATGGAGAATCTTCCATATCTACACGAACAAAATTGTTATATTCAGCTGCTTTTGCAACAACTTGACGAATGTATTTATAACAAGCTTCTTTGTCAATTAATAAACCAAACATAGTTGGTTTTACAGAGTAGTTTCCATCAATTTCTTCTTTCTCGATTCTGTCAATTAATTCAATATACTCTTGAGTGTTGGCTTCAGCTTCTTCTAAGGTTTTGATAAATTCACCTAAAATATCCATGGTAACCATACAACCTTTTGAATTTAGATCTTTAGCAGCTTTTACTGCATCATCAATATGTTCCCCTGCAATATATGGTTTTGAAAATAACCATACGAACTTCTTAGGGAAGAATGGCAACATTGCCGCGATTAATTTATTAAACATATCTTTTAATTATTAGTTATTTATTATTTAATATAATTTTTTTGTATATACTTTCAACGGCATAATTATGAAGAAAATATTCAAAAAAAAAGGAGAAAAATCAGCTTTTTAATATTTGCGAACTTAAAGTTTAGCTTATTATTGTATTTTTATAGCTAAAGCTTTTATATATCAAGTAATCGGTGTAAATATTTTATTATGAATGATTTTCTATTAAAACTTGTATCAGATAAACAACTAGCTTTTATGTTAGATATAATATTCGATGGTATTTATATTGTTAATCTAAATCGCGAAATTGTATTTTGGAATAAGGGAGCCGAGAAAATTACTGGTTATACTTTTAATGAGGTAAAAGGAAGGAAATGTTCTGCAAACATCCTAAATCATATCGATGAAAATGGAAAGTTATTATGCAAGTCGGGATGTCCGTTAACACATTGTATAAAAACGGGAACGAACATCGTGGAAAAGATTTATCCATTGCATAAATCAGGTAAGCGCTTTCCTGTTTTAACACATGTAGCACCAATAAAAGATAATAATGAAGTAGTAGTAGGAGCAATAGAAGTTTTTAGAGATGTTAGTAAAGAAGAAGATTTTAGAATTATTCAAGAGAAGTTTAATGGTTTTATCCAAAAGTATATTTCTAAAAATACCTACGAAGAAATTCAGAAACAGGTGAAACATGGCAAATCGGATTTGAATGTAATAAAAGATTTAACCATTCTATATCTTGATATTGTTGGATTTACTGAGCTATCAGAAAACATTGATCCAAATACAATAGCAGAATTACTTAACGATTTATTCGGTATTTGTGATGTTATTACTCGTGAGTTCCATGGTGATATTGATAAGTTTATTGGTGATTCAATAATGGCAACATTCCTGGATGCGAATGATGCTGTAGAAGCTTCCAAGAAAATACTTGAAGCGTTAAATCATCTTAATGAAAACCGAGAGAACAATGATTTGTGTAAAATTCAATTACGATTAGGTATAAATTCAGGAAATGTTGTCCAGGTTGAGGTTGGAACAAAGGATAGGAAAGATTACACAGTCTTAGGCGATGTTGTAAATACAGCATCAAGAATTCAAACCATTGCAGAACCGAATTCAATTTATATTTCTGAATCTACATTTGCTCGGTTAAAAAAGCATAATGAATTTTTGTTAGTAGGGGCTAAGAAGCTTAAAGGCAAAAAAGAATCAATTAACGTGTATATGTTTAAACCTAAAAGTTAATACTGCTACTTTATTTCATTTATTAAATCTTTTATACCCTCTGTTGATTTTACCTCGTAATCACCATTTTCATTGCTAAATATCAAATAAGCTTCAATGCCTGGAAGTTCTTTTAATAATTCGAGTGATTTTTCTAAACCAATAACCATAAATGCTGTAGCATAAGCATCTGCTGTAATGCAATCATCAGCTATTACAGTAGCACTAAGTAATGAATGAGTAACCGGATATCCTGTTAAAGGATCAATTGTATGAGAATATTTTATTCCGTTTTTCTCATAAAATTTTCTGTAATTACCAGATGTTGCAAGTGATTTATTTGATAATTTAATTATTGCTTGTAAGTTTTGACCTGGTATATTATTATTATCAATAGGCTTATCGATACCTATTTTCCATTCTTTTCCTTTATTATTTAAACCCTTTGTTTTTACTTCACCACCAATTTCAACAAGATAGTTTTCGATACCCTTCGATTCAAGAAAATTAGCAACAACATCAACAGAATAACCTTGTGCAATTGCATTAACATCAAGCATTACTCTTGGATCTGTTTTTATAATTTCAGAATTTGTCAGACTTACTTTTTCAAATCCTACAAATTCGAGAATGCTATCGATTTTTGCATTTGTTATTTCTTCTTTATTCTTAAATCCAAATCCCCATGCATTAACAAAAGGAGCAACTGTAATATCAAAAGCACCATTGGTTTTCAAAAATACTTCTTCAGATTTATTATATACTGTATTAAAATAAAAATCTGTATTAGTGATTTCGTTATTGTTGATTCTTGATATTAATGAAAGATTATTATAAGTTGAAAGAGATGTGTCAAATTCAGCCAAGATTTTTTCAATTTTATCTTTATAATATGCACTATCTAAAGTTTCATAAGTTATGCTGTAAGTTGTTCCTTGCACAAATCCACCAAAATTAATGTAATTAGAATTAGGTTGACTACACGAAATAATCGCGAATATTATAAACGTATATATAGTTATATGTCTCATAATCTAATGAAATTTAAAAATTAAAAGTGATACGAAGTTAAGAAGAAATTTCACTATAAATCAAGGGAATTGGTAATATTTTTGAATTAAAAAACCAGTAACATTTGTTACTGGTTTACTTAATTTGTATTGAGTTTTTACGATTATCCGAAATCGTCGAATGCTAACATTTCGTCTGGTATACCTAAATCGTATATAAGTTTCTGAACAGCATCATTCATTACAGGAGGTCCACAAAGATAATATTCAATTTCTTCTGGTTCTTCGTGTTTGCTTAAATATTCATTATAAAGAACATTATGTATAAATCCTGTTAATCCTGTCCAATTATCTTCTTCCTTTGGTTCGGATAGTGCTATGTTGAATTTGAAATTTGGGAATTCTTTTTCAATTGCTCTAAATTCATCTTCATAAAAAACTTCTCGTAAAGAACGAGCACCATACCAATATGTAACTTTCCTACCTGATTTAAGAGTATTAAAAAGGTGGAATATGTGAGAGCGCAATGGAGCCATTCCAGCACCACCACCAATATACATCATTTCACGTTCAGTCTCTTTAATAAAGAATTCACCATAAGGTCCTGAGATCATAACTTTATCACCTGGTTTGCGAGAGAATATATACGAAGAACAAATTCCAGGATTTACTTTTTGGAATGCTCCTCTTGATCTATCCCAAGGAGGAGTTGCTATTCTTATATTTAATTTAACAATATTTCCTTCTTTTGGATAGTTAGCCATTGAATATGCTCTATATGTCTCTTCAGGATTTTTCATTTTTAAATCCCACATATTAAACTGATCCCACTCATCCCGGAATTCATGTTCAATATCCATACTTTTAAAATCAACATCGATTTTAGGAACATCAATTTGAATATATCCACCCGATTGGAAATTTAATTCTTCACCTTCAGGAAGTTTAACAACAAATTCCTTAATGAATGTAGCAACATTTCTATTAGAAATAACTTCGCATTCCCATTTCTTAATTCCCATAACTTCTTCTGGAACATGAATTTTCATGTCGCTACGAAGTTTTACCTGACAACCTAAACGCCAATTGTTTTGAGCTTCTTTTCGTGTAAAAAATCCAGTTTCAGTTGGTAGAATTGTTCCACCACCTTCAATAACCTGACAAGTACACATTCCGCAAGTTCCACCACCACCACAGGCAGATGGTAAAAATATTTCGTTATTAGATAATGTATTTAATAAAGTATTTCCTGGATCAACTTCTATTTCTTTTTCGTCATTAATATTTAACTTAACCGATCCTTGCGGAGTAAGTTTAGTTCTTGCATATAAAAGAACCATAACTAATGAAAGAATCAGTATTAAAAAGATTCCTATTCCTAACAGGATTTCCGTGAACATAGATGTTAGTAATATCATTTTTTATTCAGCTTTTTAGTTATTAGCTATTAGCTTTTAGCCTTTAGCTTTCATAAATCTTTAAACGTTTAGCTTGAAGCTAATTCTATAATTTAATTCCCATAAAACCCATAAAGGCTATTCCCATTAATCCGGTAATTATAAAAGTAATACCAAGACCTTTTAATGGATCAGGAACATTTGAATATCTAATTTTTTCTCTAATTGCCGCGATACCAACGATTGCAAGAAACCAACCTACACCTGAACCAAGTCCAAATGCTGTAGCTTCCGCAATATTACTGTAAGCTCGTTCCTGCATAAATAATGATCCACCTAAAATGGCACAGTTTACTGCAATAAGAGGAAGGAATATACCCAATGAGCTGTATAAGGCAGGTGAGAATTTCTCAATTACCATCTCAACTAATTGAACCATTGATGCAATTAAAGCTATGAATATTATAAAGCTTAAGAAACTTAAATCAACATCAGCAAAGCTTTCACTAAGCCATGTTAAAGCACCCTCTTTTAACAAATAATTTTCGATTAAATAGGCAACGGGAACAGTAAAGCCTAATACAAAAATTACTGCAATTCCTAATCCTGTTGATGTCTTTACTGTCTTCGATACTGCTAAATAAGAGCACATCCCAAGGAAGTATGCAAATATCATATTATCGATAAAAACAGATTTGACAAATATATTTACTAAGTTTTCCATTTTCTAAAATTTTGTAATTTCTAATTAATTAGATTCTACTAGTTTCTTATTTTTAGCACGCTGTACCCAAATAATTACTCCAACAACTATTAATGCCATAGGAGGGAGAATCATTAATCCATTATTTTCGTAACCAAAGTCATAAACACTCTCTGGAATAACTTTATAACCCCAAACAGTACCTGACCCTAATAGTTCTCTAAAAAATGCTACTATGATAAGTATTACACCATATCCTGCTGCATTTCCAATTCCATCTAGGAAAGACTGCCAGGGTTTATTGCTTAGTGCAAAAGCTTCTAAGCGCCCCATTATAATACAGTTAGTAATGATTAATCCAACGAAAACGGATAATTGTTTACTTATATCAAATAAGAAAGCTTTTAGAACCTGATCGACTAAAATTACCATTGCAGCAATTACAACTAACTGCACAATAATTCTGATTCTTGGTGGAACGGTTTTTCTTAATAAAGAAATAACAACATTCGAAACTGCCATTACTACCATTACCGATATTGCCATTACAAAGGCAGGCTTTACTTTAACGGTTACAGCTAATGCGGAGCAAATACCCAAAACCTGAACAGTAATTGGATTACTGTCGTTCAAAGGTTCTGTAAGTAACTTTATATTCTTGCTCGAAAAAAGTGGTTCTTTTTCTGCGCTCATTATATATAGTTTAAATTTTCAACGTATTTATTTATTATATAAGATTAATTTGAAACAGGTTCAGAAATACTATCAATAGGAGTAGTTTCTAACATTGCTTCTTTTATATTCTTAAAGTATGATTCGTAGCTGCTTAAACAATCTTTAAGCATAGCATCAACACCATTCCCGGTGATAGTTCCTCCAGAAATACCATCCACTTCATATTTCGAATTAGGATCAGCTGTTCCACCTTTCATAATATTTACAGAAACAAATTCTCCTTGTTCGTTAAATATTTGTTTCCCGGGAAATTGTTTTTGAAATTCTTTAGTTTCAATTTCAGCTCCTAAACCTGGAGTTTCGCCTTTATGTGCAAAGTTTGCCCCATAAACAGTTGAAAGATCTTCATCTAAAGATACATAACCCCAAATCGGACCCCATAGTCCTTTTCCATAAACAGGAATTATATACTTATTTTTACCTTCTAAAGAACTAACAAATACTGGAAGATTTCTTTTTTCAATTGGTTTAGCCAATTCTTTTTTCATATCAATATTAAAAGCATCCCCTTCTTCTTGTTTTTCTCCTATAATATTGATTGTATAACTTTCAATAATATATTGTTCGTAAATAGCTTCTGCATTTTTTGCATCACTATCAATATTAATTGAGGTAAGGATGTTTTGCTTTTTATTTATTTCCACATTTTTTTTCTGGTATGGCTGTAATGTTTTAGCAGCAACTGAAAGAATTGCAGCAACAACAATTACCATAATAGCAGAAAAAACAAATATATATGTATTACTATATGATCTCATAACTTTATACTTTAAGCATTTACTTTAGCTCTTTTTAATCGCTTTTTAATATTACCTTCAATTACATAATGATCAATAAGTGGAGCAAAAACATTCATTAATAGAATAGCTAACATTACTCCTTCAGGATATGCAGGGTTAATTACACGAATAAGAATAGCCATAAAACCAATTAAAAATCCATAAATAATTTTCCCTTTAGGAGTTTGAGATGCTGAAACAGGATCTGTTGCCATAAATACAGCACCAAATGCAAATCCACCTAACATTAAATGTTCCCAAGCAGGAACTTCCATAAATGGATTAATAGCAAATATATTAAGAATAAGTCCCATTACTAGACCCCCAACAACTGTTGATATCATAATTCTTGCACTTCCAATTCCAGTAATCAGAAGTATAGCTGCCCCGATTAATATTGCCAAGGTGGATGTTTCACCAATTGATCCTGGAATAGTTCCAATAAACATTTCAGCTACACTAGGTAAATTTGAAATATTTCCAGCAGCAGCTTCAGCAAGTGGAGTTGCTCCGGTAAATGAATCTATAATTCCTTCGCCAGACATCATACCATGTGTCCAAACTGAATTTCCTGACATATATGAAGGGTAAGCAAAGAATAAGAAAGCTCTAGCAGTTAATGCTGGATTTAAAATATTCATTCCAGTTCCACCAAAAACTTCTTTCCCTATTACAACCGCGAATGCTGTCGCAACAGCAACCATCCATAATGGTACATCAACAGGAAGCACCAATGGTATTAACATACCTGAAACAAGAAATCCTTCGTTTACTTCATGTCCTCGATATTGTGCAAAGGCAAATTCAATTCCTAAACCAACAACGTACGAAACAACAATTATTGGAAAGATTTTTAGAAAACCCATCCAAAATAATTCAAGCATAGTTCCTTCTTGACCTGTTGCTAAATAATGTTGGAAACCGGCATTCCACATTCCAAAAAGAACAGTTGGAATTAACGCAATAACAACAACAATCATAGTTCTTTTCATATCGTTTGCATCACGAATATGAGTACCTTTTGTTGTTACTTTATTCGAAACAAATAAAAATGATTCAAAAGCTTCGAAAGTAGACTCCAGTTTTGCAAATTTCCCACCTTTCTCGAAGTGGGGCTTTATTTTGTCTATATATCTTCTTAATGATTTCATTAATCGATTTTATTTAATTTTTATTTTATAACTTAAAGCTAAGAGCTTGAAGCATTTTAACTCATTTCTTTTCTCATCAAATCTAATCCAGTTCTAATAATTGACTGAACTTCGGTTTTTGATGTACAAACATATTCACATAATGCGAAATCTTCTTCGTCGACTTCGTATATACCAAGTTGTTCCATTTTGTCAATGTCTTCAACTAAAATTGATTTAATAAGTTGAACAGGATAAATATCCATTGGAAAAACTTTTTCATATTCACCTGTTAATACATAAGCTCTGTTACCACCATGGAAATTAGTGTCTAACTTATATTTTCGACCTGGAATTAACCATGAGAATACAGCTCTAGAAGCAGAATGCTTTTTAAATCCTGGAGTAGCCCAACCAAAAAATTCATGATAATTACCTTCTGGAATTACGGTTACTTGATTATCGTAATAACCTACAAAACCATCCTTAGCAATTTTAGTTCCTGTTAATACATTCCCTCCAATATATCTCAACTCGCCATCATCAACATTGTTGGCAACAATATTTTTAATAGAGGCACCATTGATAATTTTAAAATATTTTGGATTTAGAATTTCTGAACCTGAAAGAGAAATGATTTTTGTAGCATCATAAATACCTTTTTCAAATAATCGCCCAATAGTAATAATTTCTTGTGGATAAGTATACCAAATTATATCACCTTTATTAATTGGATCTATTTTATTTATTTGAACGCCAACATTTCCAGCAGGATGCGGTCCTGTAAACTTATTGATTTCAACTCCTTTGGCATTTGTAAATGTTTCAGCTGCAGGATAATCTGCATTAATATTAAGATGAATTTTACCCTTTGTTAGTTTTGATAAAACATCGATCCCTTTTTGAAAGCAGCTTTCACAGTCTTTTACAATATAATCCATATCAGGTGCCAATGGGGCACTGTCAAAAGCAGAAATAAATATCGCTTTTGGATCGTCGTTTGGATTTGCAATTGTTGAATAAGGTCTTTGACGAATAGTCGGCCATAAACCACTTTTCTGAAGTGTTTCTACAATTTGTTCTTTAGTAAGGCTATTTAAATCACCAATATCAAATTTCTCATATTCAATATTTGCATCTGCTTTTACTACAACCTCAAGTATTGCTCTTCGTTCACCGCGATTAATATCGGTTACTTCACCACTAACTGGAGATGTAAATTGAACTTCTGGTTGAAATTTGTCATAAAAAAGTGGTGTTCCGGCTTTTACTCTGTCACCAACTTTAACAACCATTTTAGGGCGAATACCTTGGAAATCAGCAGGCTTTACAGCATAGAATTCAGCTTGGTCAGCTTTCTTTATAATCTTTTCTGCGGTGCCAAGCATACTGATGTTTAAACCTTTTTTGATTTTGATAACTTTCGACATGCTAAGTTGTTCTATTGATTTTACTTATATATTTAACAAATTTAAAAAATATCTATAATTAACTCTATGGTAATTACAACTATTTAAACTCTATTTTGTTTGCGATAACTGTTAAAAAATTAACACTTAATTAGAAGAGAATAGTGTTCTAACGTAAAATACTATATTTCTGTTCATTAAGTTTCCCGCGTTATTGCTCCCTTATATAGGCGTGTGCAAATTTAATTTTATTTTTTTATAAACATATATAAATTAGTCAATAAATGACATTTGTCATAACTGATATATGTCAATAATTTTAATGATCTAGATAGGTGTTTCTATAAAAGTTTTGGATCAACCTTTTAAACTAATTTGCTTTAAAGTATTGATATCTTTTATATTAATAAAGCCTTTTTCGTCTTCAATTATATTTTCTGATTTTAGATCTTTAAGTGTTCTTACAACACTCATCATCGACATACCTGTGAAATCGGCTAAGTCTTTACGAGATAGAATCATTTTAAATTTACCAGATTTAAAAATGTTCTCAGATAGGTATAATAGAGCATCTGCTACTCTTCCATTCATTTGCTTTTGTGTTAAACTAGCCATTTTATCATAAAACTGAAGGGATTCTTCGTTTAGTGAAGCAATTACTGTTTTTGCAAACTGACTGTTTTGTTGTATTAATTTTTCGATAGTATTTCTATCAATAGAGCACACTACTGCATTTTCAAGAGCGCTTACCGAAAATCTTGCAATGTTATCATTGTTATACAAAGACGTTAAGCCAATTAATTTACCTTCAGGAATAATATCTAAAATTAAATTGTGATCAATATCTGTTTCTTTATAGACCTTTGCAAAACCAGATTTTAAGTACATGATATGCGTCACAAATGAACCTTGTTTCGATATTATTTCTCCCTTTTTAAAATTTATTTGAACCCTGTTCTCATTTGTAAGTAAAAGTTCTTCTTCGTTTAATTGCTTAAAACAAAGTGACTTTTCTTTACAATCGAAACATTTTGTTGATTGATATTTAGTCATATTCTTTCCTTGATAAACGTTGTTAAGTTAATAAAATATCCCTTTGAGTTTGCAAATATAGAATAATTATAAAGTAAACATAAGTCTATAAATAAATAGATAAATATATAAGTAAAAGATATTGTATAATAGCTTAATTGTGGATTCAATTTAAGATTTTGTATTGTAGATTTGTCCAGATGTAAATATGTAAATATTTATAATATTAAATATAAAAATATGAAGATTAAAAATCAGTTAGCAATATTTTTCGTTTTAATGATTATCTGGATATTAATTAATAATACTCTGGATCTGGAAATTTTAGGTGTTGGATTTATTTTATCCTTAAGTCTAGCTTTTATTTTTGGACGACGCACCGATGTTTTAGACGAATTTAAATTTACACCTAAGGCATTCTTTTATACAGGTGTTTATTTGCTTGTTTTCTTTTGGGACCTAGTTAAATCAAATTTAGATGTAGCATTACGAGTTCTAAAACCATCTCTTCCAATTAATCCCGGGATCGTTAAAACTAAAACTGTTTTAAAGTCAAAAATGGCTCGCATGATCCTGACTAATTCAATAACGTTAACTCCAGGAACATTAACAGTCGATATTGAAGATGATATATTATATATACATTGGATTGATGTTAAGTCGGATGATATAGATATTGCTACAGAGAAAATTGTAAAGAAGTTTGAAAAAATCTTAGTTAAAATATATGGTTAATACAATATTAATAATAGCCGCGATTATTATGATGTTAGCAATATTGCTAACTCTTTATCGATTTTTTAAAGGCTCAACAGAATGCGATCGGTTGGTTGCGTTTGATGTAATGACAGTAAGCTCATTATCAATAATTGGCCTTATAGCAAAATTTACTGGACGTATTATATATCTGGATGTTGCTATGGTTTATGGATTACTCAGCTTTTTGGGGGTAATTATTGTTGCACGTTATTTTGAGAAAGGATTATAAGATGGAAAATTCAATAATTGAAATCGTAGGAGCAATATTGGTTTTATGTGGATCGATTTTTTTATTCCTTGGAGCACTTGGATTAGTACGAATGCCTGATGTTTATAACAGAATTCAGGCAGGAACAAAAGCTTCAACTCTAGGAACATTTCTATCTCTATTTGGATTAATGCTTATTGTACCAGAATGGTGGGGGAAACTTTCATTACTGGTAATATTTGTTTTAATAACAAATCCGGTTTCATCACATGTTGTAGCCAGAGCATCACATTGTATAAAGGTTCCATTATTTACAAAAAATGGTGTAGATCAATATGAAAAGGATGCAGAGAAATTTTTTAAAGAAGAACTAAACAACGATTAATATGCTAAGTATAATTCTTGCCTTATTTCTAGGGATTTTAATATTGGTTTTGGCAGTAATGGCTGTTCAAAATAAAAATATTGTGGTGGCAATTATTGCTGCAGGAGCCGTTAGTTTGTTTGCTTCTATTCTATATTTAGTGCTTGCAGCACCAGATGTAGCTATGACTGAAGCTGCAATCGGTAGTGGTTTATCAACTATCATTTTCTTTTATGTATTAAATAAAATAAAAAGGCAAAATGGTTAAAAATTTATTCATATTCACAGTACTAATTGGTGTTGCTGCCATATTATTAAATTTATTTGCAGGTTTTAGTGGAAATACTGAATTAGGAACGATAGCTGCTCATTACGCTTCAAAAGGAATCGAAGAAGTGGGTTCTGCAAACCTTGTAACATCTGTTGTTGTGAGTTATCGGGGATTAGATACGCTTGGTGAAGTAACAATCCTATTCTTATCAGCAGCTATTGTTGGCTTTTTTTTAAAGGTTGACAATACGGATAATAAAAATCGTCAGTTAAAATATACAAGTGAAATCTTAAATACAGCATCACAGGTTTTAGTTCCTATCATGTTGCTTTTTGGTGCATATGTATTTATTAATGGTCACCTTTCACCTGGCGGTGGATTTCAAGGTGGGGCTATTATAGCATCCGGATTAGTTCTAATGTTTATTGCTCAGCCTAAAAAGGAAATGGGACATAAAATGATCAATATTGTTGAGTCTGTCTCAGGTGTTAGTTTCGTGTTACTTGGAGTAGCAGGAGTGCTTTTTGCATCAGGTTTCCTGGATAATAAGATTCTTTCCCTTGGTAAGTTTGGAACTCTATTTAGTGCAGGAATAATCCCAATCATTTACATTTTCGTAGGTCTGAAAGTTGGATCGGAATTAACAGGAATTGCACTTAGTTTAAAAGAAAATCAGAACGAAGCATAATGGAAAAATTTAATTTAGAAAATATAAGCCTGGCAATTGGAATTCTTGTAATTCTTATTGGATTATGGGGCTTACTTACACAAAAAAATCTGATTAAAATCGTTATCGGATTTGCTTTATTCGATACGGGGATACATATCGTAATGGTAAGCATTGGATACATTAAAAATAGAACTGCTCCAATTATTGATAGTGCAGTTGATGTAAATAATGCCAGCAATTTAGTAGTTGATCCTATTCCACAAGCACTAGTTTTAACTGCTATTGTTATCGGCTTAGGAATTACAGCACTGATGCTATCGTACGTTTTAAAAATGTATCAAAAGAAAAAATCATTGGATATCACAAATTATAAAGATCTAAAATGGTAGGACCAATATATATAATCGTAATTGCGCTTGGAACAGCATTCTCTCTAGGATTTTTTAAGAATGCCAATCGCACTATTTCATTCTCGCTGATGTTTTTAGCAATGACCTTTGTTACTTTCATATCAGGTCAGTGGCTTTATAATTTTTTAACTCAACAGCAAGAAACAATTCAGATTTTTACAGCTGGGTTTAAACCACCATTCTCTATTAGTTTACAAATGGGATTACAGGAATCTGTTTTGTTAACAATGGTTAATGTACTTGGATTACTTTCAGCAATTTATTTATTCGATCATCTTCGCGAAAAAGGAGTGAATATGATGATGGTTTTCATGCTTCTATTTATGGGCTTGAATGTTGTTATCATGACTCGCGATATATTCAATCTTTTCGTTTTTCTTGAAATTAGCACAATTGCAATGGTTGGCTTAATCATATTAGAAAAGAAACAAGATGCTATAAGCTCTGGATTTAAATATTTAATTGCATCTGGAATTATTAGTGGAGTATTGCTTATTGGAATTATAGCAGCATATTATTATGGTGGTTCATTATATATTAATGATTTAATAAGTGCAAACTTAACTGCAGTTAAAGGTGGTTCTGTTGTCGTATTTTTAATTATGATTGCTGTAATTCTCGAACTAAAACCTTTTCCGGCAAATGGATGGGCTTTAGATGTATATCAATCAGCAAACGCAGGAGTTAATTCAATAGTTTCTGGTGGTGTTGCAACAGCATCATTATATATTTTATATAAGTTATTACCAATTGCTGGTGATGCTTGGTTATTACCAATTGGTATAACAGGACTTATTTCATTTTTAGGATCAAACTTTTTAGGAATAAATCAAAAAAGTGCAAATCGAATTCTTGGATATTCATCAATTGCACAAATAGGTTTATTAATGATTATAATTAGTCTTTCTAAAACTTTAGGTGATAAATTTGAATTTGTTTTCTTTTCAATCTTAATAAGTCATTACTTAGCAAAAGCAGGGTTGTTTTGGATAGCAGGGATTATAAATAAGGACGAAATTAATCAATGGAATATCATAAAAAAATACCCAGGATTAGTTGTTTTAACAGGAGTTTTCATGTTAACCTTATTAGGGTTGCCTCCATTTCCATCGTTTTATGGAAAATGGGAATTAATTATGAGCTTAGCTCAATCTGGTAAAATTACTTGGGCAGCAATTATCCTTTTAGGTTCTTTATTCGAAGCAATCTATTTATTAAGATGGTTTGGAAAAATATTAATTAAACAGAATAATCGTGAAGATCTTAAAATCAAATTCCATAAGATATTTCCAATAATCGTTGTCTCATTTGCTATCTTATTATTTAGTTACTTAACAGCAAAATGGTCGGGCTTGATAGGTATAAAATATTATATACCATTCTTAATCGCATTATTGATTTTTGCACTGGATTTCTTGCCAGTATTTATTAAGAATATAGCAGCAATTGCAACAGTAAGCTGGTATTCATATGTATTAATATATCAAACATACATTCCCGAAAATGATATTCTACGAATAGTATTCGGATCAATATTTTTAATTGGCGCTATTGTAATGTTAATTCCTGGATTTACATTCAAAGGTAAGCGACAAGGTTTTTATCCCTTAGTAATTCTAATGTTTTCAGGACTTGCTGGATTAATTGAAGCACGAACTACATTCCAATTTTTCTTTGCATGGGAAATAATGACATTCGCATCTTACTTATTAATTATTCGTGGTAAGAATGCAGTAAAACCATCATTCAGTTATATTATCTTTTCAATGGCTGGAGCATTTGCAATGTTTATTGGTTTTGGATTGGCATTTGCCGAAACAGGAAGTATATCATTAAATGCACTATCTGATGTTTTAGTATCTGCTAACTGGGCATATGGATTAATTGCAATTGGATTCTTAGTAAAAATTGCTGCATTCGGAGTTCATATTTGGCTTCCAAGTTCATACGCTGAAGCTGAAGACGATGTAACTCCAATGATTTCGGCAATATTGGTTAAGTCTGGTATTTTCGGATTAATTATTTTAATGCTTTCTATGTCGTTAAAACATGCTGTAAGCGACAATATACCATACGTATTAGGTTGGATTGGAGCAATTGGAGCAATCATCGGTAATATGATGGCAATTTATCAGGAAGATGTTAAAAAGTTAGTTGCATATTCAAGTATCGGAATTATGGGCTACATTCTGTTTGCACTTTCCATGATGTCACATATGGGATGGTTAACTGCATTTACATATTCAATAGTACATTTCTTATATAAAGCATTATTATTCTTGGCAGTAGCTGGAGTAATTTATAGAACTAAAACAAGAAATATATACGAAATGGGTGGATTAATTAAGAGAATGCCACTTTCGTTTATAAGTGTTTTGATCGGTATTATCACATTAGCAGGTATGCCACCTTTAGCAGGATTCGCAGGTAAATGGATGTTTTATAATGCGGTAATTTTAAAAGGTTGGTATTTACAAGGTGCTTTGGTATTCTTTTCAGGAATTGTAGCTTTCTTATATTGTTTTAAACTGATTCACAATATATTCTTAGGTCCTTTAAAGGATAATCATCGCAAATTAAAAGAAACTTCAATTTGGTGGTTGTTGCCACAGTTTATTTTAATTATTGGAATCATGATTATCTCAGTGTATCCGAGAATCGTTATTGAACCAATCGGAGATTACTTAAGTATGTATTTCCCTGGGGAAGGATTGATTTGGGATGGAACAACAGCATCAACAAGTCTTGGTTATTGGGATGCAACTAAAATTATGATGGTGTTTGGTGGAATGTTTGCAACATTGTTTGTCATCTTATTTACTATGAGCCGAAAAACTCAATTGGTTGAACAATTCAATATTGTATTTCAGGCTGAACGCCCTGAACGCCCTGAAACGACACATTATGCACATAATATGTATGCTCCTTACAATAAAGCTTTAGGATTTTTAACTGCTCCTTTTATAACAAGAACATGGCATTTTATTTATGAATCTATTCATGCAATTGGAGATCAGGTAAGAAAATTCTATACTGGCAACGGACAAACATATGCTTTACATATCATACTTTATGTTGTTGCATTTTATTTTTTATTAAATAATGGATTTTAAGAATATGAGACTCTTTGTGAAACTTTGAGATGGCTTTGAGTTCCTTTGTGGCATAGCATATTTAAATTATTACACAGAGTTCCACTAAGAAAGATATAATTGAATAATTAATAAATATTATAAAAACTCGAAGCTAAAAGTTAGTGGCTAGAAGTGATTTTTAATGAAATTAAAAATACATCAATGAAAATATTATACGTTTTATTTGGCTTTTTTATCATTCTTAATTACGGTTTATTACAAACTGGATTTATAAGAAGAATTACGGCCCGTGTTGGAAAACGAATTGGAGTTCCTTTTTATCAACCTTATATTGATTTAATAAAAAATTATGCAATGCGTTCTCAGTTTTCGCATGGTGTTATGTTTTATTTAGGACCGGTTTTTAGATTGTCAGGTGGATTAGGAATATTTCTATTCATGCCTTTGATTTATGGAAATGAGATGTTTTCGAATTTCTCCATGTCAGGAGATTTAATTCTGATACTTTACTTTATGTTTATTGGAATGTTAGGTATGGCATTAGGAGCTGGTGAAGGTGGTCATCCATATTCAATAATTGGAATTACCCGTGGATTATCACAATTTACTACTGTAGAAATCCCAATGACATTAGCAGTTATTTCTATTGCTGCTCAATATCAAACCTTATCAATATCAGAAATTGTTGCAGCTCAACAAGGTGGAATTATGAATTGGACAATAATGACCAATCCTTTAGCATCGGGTGCTGCAATGTTATCATTTCTTGGAATGATGATGTATGCTCCTTTTAATGTTGTGAATGCACCACAGGAAAATCCTCTTGGACCTCCAACAGAATTTCATGGAACATTTTTAGGAATGCTTCAAACAAACAGGGTAATCTTACACGTTGTTGAATCTATTCTTTTTATGAATTTGTTTTTTGGTGGAGCAACAAACTGGCTAGAATTAATTGTTAAATCATTCTTGATTTACTTTTATGCTGTTTTTATAGGAGCTGTTTTTCCTCGATTCCGAATCGATCAATCCATTAAATGGTTCCTTTTTGTACCAACTATTTTAGGAATCTTAGCGGTAATATTTATTGCATAAATAGAAGCATGAATAAAATGTGTCAAATTTTAAGGTAGAAAACAATTTTTAATAGATATAAATATTGTTATGGCAGAAGAAAAGAATTATAAAATTATACAACCTGAAAATACAGAAGAGAATAAATTTCTCAAACCTGAAAACTACAAAAGAGAAGTTACTGCTCCAGATGGAGAAACCTTTGTAGTTGATCCAATAAACGATTATTTCTGTGATGCCAAACCGCAACCTCATGCTCCAAATTCAATTAAAATTGTAGAGAAGTTTTTGAATTGGGCTCGATCAGAATCTATTTGGGTTTTGGGTTACGGAACTGGTTGTGGAAGTATTGAGATTTATCCATTGATGACACCTCGTTTTGATGCTTATCGATTTGGTGTACAGCAACGTCCAACTCCACGACAATCAAATCTTTTGATTATTTCAGGTTACTTGAGTGTTAAAACTTTAAAAAGAGCGATCAGAAGTTATGAGCAAATGCCAAGCCCAAAGTTTGTAATGGGATTAGGGAGTTGTACTATAAATGGCGGAATGTATTGGGATAGTTACAACACAATCAATCGTTTAGATCATTACATGCCTGTTGATGTTTATATTGCAGGTTGCATGCCTCGACCAGAAGCTTTGCTTGCCGGATTTATGGAACTTAAAAAACGAATTAAAGATGGTAAAGGCGAAGGAGCAAATAAATATGCAGAGAATTTTGATTGGTATAAGGCAAATCAAAAGAAAGTGATTAAGGATTGGAACATGCCCGACTATAACTGGTAAGATTAGAGCTATGAAAGATATAATCGAAAATATACAAATAAAATTTAAAATTTCAGAAGTAACTAAGCAAAGGGATAACCAATACTTTATTACTGTTGAAAAGAAGGATGCAATTCAAGTTGTTACATATTTAAAGGATATGGAGAAATTTTCAAATTTCATTCTGCTCACTGCTGTCGATTGGATTGAGAAAGGACAATTTCAATTGACGTATCTTTTAAGTGATCCAATTCTAAAATATGACATTGGGGTAAGAACTTATATTGAAAGAGAAAATTCAATGATGGATTCTGCACATCATTTATGGGAACATGTTGCAACTTTCCAACGTGAGTTAAAAGAAATGTATGGAATTGATTTTCCAAGAAGTCCACGTGTTGATGAACCATTCTTATTAGAAGGATGGGATGAAATTCCTCCTATGCGTCGTGATTTTGATACTAAAAAATATTCAGAAGAAACTTATTTCCCTCGTCCGGGACGATCAACAAACGATCCGGCTGAGCACATGAAAAAAAAGCTATATCCTAATGAGAAAAAATAATTTATTTCATTGGACACCAGATAGAAGTGCATTTCCAACGATAGGACCAGATGGAAAACCTGATATTGATTTGGATTCACATAAGTTAGTGAAAATCTGGCACGGACCAAATCATCCCGGTGTAACCGGAAACATGTCTCTGGAGTTAACAATTAGTGGAGACGAAGTTGTTGAATCAAAAACACACGTTGGATATCTTCATCGTGGATTTGAGAAATTGTATGAACGTAGAACATGGATTCAATGTTTTCCAACCGTAGTTCGTATGTGTGTTCCAGAGTCTGATTCAAACGAGTATAATTTATCTGCAGGGATTGAAGAGTTAGCAGGGATCGAAATACCAGAAATGGCAACATGGATAAGAACATTGGTTCTAGAGATGTCTCGTTTACAGGCCTTGCTAAGAATAGTTCCTGCGCAAGCTGGAACATTGGGGCTTGGTTTAGGAGTTCAGTGGGGTGTTTATCTTCGCGATTTAATTTTAGATCGTTTCGAAGAACTTACCGGTGGAAGAATTTATCATATGTATATGATTCCAGGTGGTGTTCGCGGATTATTACCTGATGGATTTAAAGATAGATTAGAAGAAAATCTTAAACTAGTTGATGAATTCGCACTGAATTTAAAAAGATTAATGCTCGATAATGCTGTTTTCAAAAAACGTACTATTGGGACTGCTTATATTCCACCTGAATGGGTTGATAAATATGGAATCGTAGGATTTGTATCACGTGCAGCGGGTGTTATGAAAGATGTTCGTAAAGATTATCCTTATTTAGCATATGACCAATTAGATTTTGAACCTGCTATGAGCACTGATTCAGATATTTATGCTAGAACATGGATTCGCTGGCAGGATATGATTTCTTCAGTTGATTTATTAAGACAAATCATGGCAAAAATGCCAACAAAAGGAGAATTTAAAGCTCCAACTCCAAATGTTTTACATTGGGAAGTTCCAAAAGGAGAAGTTTATGTAAGATCAGAATCAACACGTGGAGAATATGGTTTTTACATTGTATCTGATGGTACAAAATATCCAAGACGAATAAATTTACGTGGACCAAGTTATACTCATGCAGTATCATTACTTGAAAAGATGCTTGTGAATGCCAATATATCGGATATTGCAGCTATTATGGTTTCATTACAAACTTGTCCACCAGAAATTGAAAGGTAGTAATTGATGATTTGTGTATTTGGTTTATTGATTATTTGAAAATATAAAATTGAAATATGAGACTTTATTCGTTTGAGAAGCTTGATGTATGGAAATTGTCCCGTAGACTAATGAAAGAAATTTATCAGATTTGTGAGAAGTTTCCAGATAGTGAAAAATTTGGGTTAACATCCCAAGTAAAGAGAGCGTCAATTTCAATATCTTCAAATATCGCTGAAGGAAGTTCAAGAAAATCAGGAATAGAGCAGGCCAGATATACTGAAATAGCATTTGGAAGTTTGTTAGAAGTGTTAAATCAATTAATTCTTGCAAACGATTTAAATTATATAGATGATCAAATTTTAAATAAGGAAAGATTATTAATTGAAGAAATAGGAAACAAACTAAATAAATTGAAAGAAGTTCAATTGAGTAGGAGTGCCAATTCTTCGAATAAACAAATCAACAAATAATCTAATAAACAGTAAAATGAGCTTAAAAGACATATTATCACCATTATCAGCCTGGAGAAATATAACTCGGGAGCCTGTTACGATTAAGGATCCATTAAATGATCGACCGGGTGCACCAAGATATAGAGGATTTCATAAGAACGATATAGAAAAATGTATTGGTTGTGGAACTTGTGAGACTATTTGCGAAAATGAAGCAATAGATTTAGTTGAAGTGGCCAGTATAAATGCAAAAAATGGAGACAGCGGTTTACGTCCATTAGTTGATTATGGTCGTTGTTGCTGGTGTGCACTATGCGTTGATATTTGTACAACAGGTTCATTAAGCATGTCGAACGAATATACGTGGGTAAGTAATGAACCAGAAGATTTCAGATATATTCCTGGTGTTGATAAAAAGTCGTGGGATGATAGTGAGTTAGGTTGGAAAAAACCTGATTATTCATTAATTCCTACCGAAAGAATTGACATGGAAGAAATGGAACCTTCGTTACGAGAAGGTTCATTCTTAGAGATTGTTCGTGGTTATTCGAGAATACAAGCAGAGAAAGAAGCCGATCGTTGTACAGAGTGTGGAATATGTGTTTCTACTTGTCCTGCACATATGGATATACCAGGTTATATTAGAGCAGTACGTGAAGGTAATATGGAAGAAGGCCTACGTTTATTGTATGAAACCAATCCATTACCTGAAATTTGTGGTCGTGTTTGTACTCATAAGTGTGAAGAAGTATGTGCTGTTGGACATTCAGGCGATCCTTTGGCAATTCGTTGGTTAAAAAGATACATTGCTGATCAGGTTCCTTTCGAAGAATATAAGAGAATATTAGGAATTCAATCTATTGAAGAAAATGGTAAAAAAGTTGGAATCATTGGTGCTGGTCCATCAGGATTATCTGCTGCTTATTATTTAAGAATTCGTGGATTTGAAGTAAATATATACGAAGCAAAATCAAAAGGTGGCGGTATGACCATGTATGGTATTCCAAAATACCGTTTACCAATGAATATGCTTGATTCTGAGATAGGATTCTTAGAAGAAATTGGTGTTAATTTCATTTACGAAACACGTGTTGGTGAAGATATCAGTTTCGATAATATTTATACAAAACATGATGCTGTTTTTGTTGGTATTGGTTTCGAAAAACCATACAAAATAAATATGGATGGTGAAGATATGCCAGGCTCACTTCAGGCAATTAATTTCTTAGATGACATTAATAAAGATAAAACAGTGGATGTTGGTAAAACTGTAGCTGTTATCGGTGGAGGAAACGTTGCAATGGATGCAGCACGGGTTTCTAAGCGATTGGGAGCAGAAGTAATTATGCTTTACAGAAGAAGAGTTGAAGATATGCCTGCCGATTCTGAAGAAATTGATGGAGCATACGAAGAAGGAGTTAAGATTTATCCACAATCGATTCCAGTTGAATTGATTCCTGATGAGAATGGAAAAGTTAAAGGAATCAAATATTTGAAAGCTGAGATGGTTTCCGATGATAAAGGAGGCAGACCAAGACCTATTCCAATTGAAGGAAGTGAAACAATTCTTGAAATTGATACTTTAATTGGAGCAATTGGTCAGGAAGCAGATTATAGTTTCTTACCTGAAAAATATTCAGAGAATATTGAAACCGATCGTGGTAGAATGATTGTTGATGAAAATAATCAAACCAATCTTGAGAAAGTATTTGCCGGTGGTGATGCTGTAAACCGAACAGCTGATGCAATTAGTGCTATAGCGGATGGTCATCGAGCTGCAAATGGAATAGAGAAAATGTTATTAAAATAATAGATTATGGAGAACTTTAATACACCTGAAGAGATAATTAATTATGCGATTCAATCTGAACAGGAAGCGCATGATTTTTATATGGAACTATCTGAGTTAGTAAAGTTTAATGAGTTGAAATTAATTCTAAAACAATTTGCTGCTGAAGAATTAGGTCATAAGCAAAAACTGAGCAGAATAATTGAGAATACCGATCAAACAGGATTAATTCAGGAATCTGTTGTTGATATGAAAATGGCCGATTATCATGTTAATATTGTACCTAAAAAAGATATGACATATCAGGATCTTCTAACTATAGCCATGAAAAAAGAAAAAGGTGCTTTTAAGTTATATACTGATTTAGCTAATAAAATATCAGATCAAAATATTAAAGAAATCTTTTTAGGACTTGCTCAGGAAGAAGCAAAGCATAAGCTGCGTTTTGAGATTGAGTATGATGAATATATCCTTAAGGATAATTAATAAAAGATAGAAGGGGCTGTCCAAAAAGTCCCTTCTGTTAACGACTACACTTTGACAAGCTAAGTGTGACCTGCAAATTATTAGCTGGTTGTCATATTAAGTTTGTCGAAATATGAACAAATTTTCTGCTTTTGGGAAAGCCCCTTCTTTTATAAATTAACAATTAAAATTTTATTGTAATTCGTCCCTTAACTGTAAATGGATTACCTGGAATAAAATGAATTTCTTCTATACTATTTATTTCATTTAATAAACGAGATTCTGTGGCAAATTGTGTTTCATTCCAATCATTATTAAAAATATTTTCAATAATTAATGCTGCATTCCAGTCTTTATAGCCGTAATTAAGATTCATATCAGTAATAAAATAACCTTTTGCAATAATACTATTATCTTCATTTGCTGGGCGATCATCAATGTATCTAAAATAAATTCCGCCAGCGATGCCTGTCGGATGTTGGAAAGAAAATCCACTTGTAGATGAAAAATCAGGTGCTAGTGGAATGAAATTTTCTCCTTCGGGATCATCAATACTACGTGCATTTGCATAGTTTATATCCGCATTTAAGAATAACCATTTTAAAAGTTGATATCTAAATCCAAAATCAATACCTATACGTCTGGTTTTTCCACTTGGTTCTACAATACCTTCATCACCAACATACACAAATTCTTGTTCAAGAAAAAGGTACCAAAGCGTTGTATTAATTACTAGTCGATTGGATGGTTTCCAAATGGTACCAAAATCGGCACCATAGGCTAAGGGTAAAATACTACCCCCATTTTGAGTTACTACTATTCTTGAATCATTAGAATGAAAACCAATACCTGATTTTAGGTATAGTTGCCAAGTTGGTTTAGGTGAATATATAATATTAAGTTTCGGACTTGCAATTATTTTATCATTGGTTAATGTTGAATAAGTATTAGCAAGTTGGTTTATATAGTCGAATTTAAAAAAATCAAAACGTATTGCAGGTTTAATAAGCCAATTCCCAAAATTAAATTCAGAACTTATAAATCCATACATATTAGATTCGTCAATATCTCCAAATGAGATAGTATCCAGAGTAGTTTTTCTATCTATTGTACTAGATAATTCGCTGCTATTAATGTCATCATATTTAAATCCAACTCCTGCCTGTAAATCAAAATCAAAGCGATTTAATTCTATATTTCTGTTTACAATACTTTCTATACCAATTATATTACGTGTTTCTTTTTGCTTAATCTGATCTCCATTTATAGGATCATTTAAATAAAAAGTAAAATTAGAATAAAGTTTAAAATCATATTTGGTGTAATACATTCGATTTTTGACTGATGTTTTATCGTTAATATATTTGAAATGACTTAAGGAAAGATTTGTTCGACTGGTAGTTCCTCCTTCAGTATCGTCAATTGCTCCAAATCTATTAATTAGATTTGCATCCACTGCTCGTTGTGGTATTTGGCCAGATGCATCCCATTTACTCTGGAAATAGGACGCTTGTAGTGTTATTTTCTGGTCGGAGCTAATAGAAGCAGAGTATTTACTAAATAAATTTAATCGATTGAAATGTTGCGGAGATTGAAATGCTCCATCTGTTAAGGTATATTCACCTGCAATGTAGGCATCAGCATTACTTGATTTATCAAGCAAATCAAATAATGCTAAGGTTCTTAATGTATTAAAACTACCAAAGTCAATTGATACTAGGCTTTTATTAATTCTGTCTTTTGTATGAAAAGCTACATAACCAGCAGTAGTAAAATTACCTTTATCGGCATAATAAGGGCCTTTTCCATAATCAATATTGTTGATTATTTCGGGTATTAGAAAATGCAAGTCAGCATAACCCTGTCCATGAGCGTGCGATACCATATTTACAGGCAAACCATCAACAGTAATATTAACATCTGTTCCATGATCGATATCAAATCCCCTAAGAAACATCTGCTCAGCTTTACCACCACCGGCATGCTGACCAATAATTAATCCGGGAACTTTGCGAAGGATTTCTTGTGAAGAATTTACTGGATTAGTTTGAAGATCAACTATAGATAATTGATTAAGAGAGTTAATGTCTGGAGTAATCAATACTTGCTCTAATTCAACAGGTGTTTTTTTAAGTTGTATATTAAAATAAGTTTCCAAATTTATTTTGGATATAACTACTATTTGGTTTGTAAAGCCAATGTGAGAAACTAAAACTGTATCGCCAATATTAGTTTCAACTAAATAAAATATTCCAAGTTCATTGGTGTGGGAATGGATTCCTGTGTTTTGATTAATTAGGTAAACATCTGAAAGTGGATTGTTCAAGTCATCAATCACTTTTCCTTTTATACTTTGTCCTTGCACAAAACTGTAAGCGATCATAGCAATTATAAATGCCAAAAATCTTTTTATTAAGTTTGATTTTTTCATATACAATAAGATATAGTGTTACTATATAAAAAATACGTGTTACCGTATATGCAAAAAAATATCTAATCAGCTTTACTCATGACAAGCTGTCCATGCTGTACTCCTTTTATAGCAATAAGTTTGTCAGATAACTCTGATAAAATAGATGCTTTACCTTTTACGGCTACAATTTCAAGACAATTTTCATGACTAAGATGAAAATGCTGTGCAGAGAGAATTACATCATGATAATCATGTTGAATAGTTGTTAACTTATTTAAAAGGTCTCGTTTATGATGATCATAAAACAGAGTAATGGCTCCGGCAACGGTATTGTTGTCATCCCATTTTTTCTTAATAAGATTTTTAGAGATTAATTGGCGGATTGCCTGAGAACGATTAGGAAACTGGTTATCTTTTACATAATTATCAAGAGTTTCAAGAAGTTCTTTTTCGAATGATACACCAAACCGTTTTACAGACATCGTGTTACAATTTTTTATAATAATGTTACTACAAGTAACAAGAAATTTTTTAAAAAATCAATGATTTCTGGAAAAGCTTAGTTCATGAAGTATTTTTATTAAGATGAATAATTTACAATAAAACGTAATGATTAGCCAGCATGATTATTGCAGGCTAATTTTTTTATCTTTGTTTCAAATCGAAATCTCATGAAAAAATTACTATTATTAATTATAATTTTTGCTTTTTATACTTCAAGTTTTAGTCAGGAAGTAATTTATAATCAGGTTAATGATAAAAATATTAAAACTGTGCTGATGTATTCGGGTGATAATGAAATTTCTATGCCTATTTGGGATTTAGGAAGTAGAAGGCAATTAACCTTAAGTTTCGATCATTTAAGTTTGGATATTCAGGATTACTATTATACAATTATTCATTGCAATTCCGATTGGACAATTTCTAATCTTGATCAAAGCGAATACATTGATGGTTATTTTGAAGATCAAATATCTGGATATCAATCTTCATTTAACACAAATGTTAATTATACACATTATAAGTTGAAATTTCCAACCGAGTATTTACGTCCAACTATTTCTGGGAATTATATTATTCAAATATACGATAGTTATGAACCTGAAAAGATATTATTTACCAAACGATTTATGGTTGTTGAGCCAAAAACCAATATTGATGCTCATGTTCGAAATATGAATCAAACTTCCAATTATAAAAATGATCAGGAATTGGAAATAATTGTTAATTATGTAGAAGATGAATTTTATGATATTGTTGGAAATCTAAAGGTTCAGATTCTAAAAAATAGAAATTGGACAGATTATCTTGAACTTAATCAGCCTGATCTGATTCATGAAAATGAATTTACTTTTAATGATTTTACTCGAATAAAGTTTCAAGGGGGTAATGAGTTTCATGTATTTAACACAAAAAATATTCATCATTATTCTGAAAATATTGAAAACATAAGCTTCATTGATAATATGTATCATTTTAAGTTGGCGGAAGATAAAGATCGTACATTCGAAGATTACACATACAAACAGGAAATAAACGGACAATTTAAGGTAGATGTTAATCCTAGTGATTATCCAGAAACCGAAGCAGATTATGTGTATGCTTATTTTACTTTAAAAATGAACGCCCCAATGCAAGAAGGTGATATTTATGTTTGGGGAGGTTTAACAAATTATGATTTTTCTAATGATAGTAAGATGACGTATAATTTTGAACAAAAGGCATATGAATGTAGATTGTTCTTAAAGCAAGGATATTATACCTATCAGTACGTATTATTTGAAAAGGGTAAATATGATTTCACTTATATTGAAGGGAATCATGCACAAACAGAAAATACCTATACAATACTAGTTTATTATCATGATTTTCGGGGAGATTATGATCGTTTAATTGGATTTAGCGAAGTAAGTTCAAGTCTTAAATAAAAAAATAGCTGTTAGCAGGAAGCTATTTCCTAAAGGCTAACAGCTACAATTATATTTTAAATTACAAATTCTTTTCAGGATACATTTCATTCCATTGCTGTGGCTGATCTTTTAATTTAAAATCAAACCAAGACATGATGGTGTAATGCCATTCAATACGTTTTTTATAATCTAAGATCCAATGGTTTTGTTTGTCAACCAATACCATTTCAACATCTTTTCCTAATAGATTTAATGCTGCATAGAATTGTAAACTTTCGCCAACAGGTACGTTAGGGTCAGTTGTTCCGTGAAGTAAAAGAATCGAATTCTGGAACTTATCTGCATTATAAATAGGACTATTCTCTACATAAATATCTTTACGATTCCATGGATAACTGAATTCTGCAGCAACAGTATTGTATGTATATCCCCAATATCCTTCGCCCCAATAACTTGTTAAAGAGCTAATACCAGCATGAGAAATTGCTGTTTTAAATATGTCTGTTCTTGTTTGAAGTAACATTGTGGTGTAACCACCATAGGATGCACCGATACATCCAACATTTTTGGAATCAGCTGTAGGGTGAGTTTTAAGAAACTCTTTTGTGCCATCAATAACGTCATCAATAGCATCGAAGCCCCAACCATTTACATGTAATGCAGAAAAATCCTGACCAAATCCTGTTGCTCCACTTGGCTGTAATACATAAACAATGTATCCGCCTGCAGTCCAAACATTAATAGGGTAACGTCCTCCAAACGAACGTTCAATTGGTGAAGTTCCTCCGTAATAATTTACGATTACTGGATACTTTTTAGTTTCATCATAAAATGGGGGATAATAAACACGACCATAAATAGTGGTTCCACTTTTATTTACAAAATTCCAAGGTTCCGTTTTTCCAAATTGAATATTAGCGAATCGTTCTTTTTCATTAAATGATAAAACCTTATTTGTGCCTTTTTTTAAATCAATTGAATATAATTTATTAGGTGTTGAAATACTAGTACCAGTATAAACTGCTATAGAATTATTTTTGGCAAAATCAATATCATTTAAAACTTCGACTGATAAATTGATTTTATTAAAGCTTTTAGCTTTTATACCGTATTTATAAAGATATCCATAGTCTTTTTCGCCAACTGAAACATAAATCTCGTTTTTATTTATCCAATAAGCAGAATTAACTGACGGATCAAAATTTTTAGTTAATTCTTCAACTTTTTTTGTTGCTATATCATAGAAGTAAAGCTGAGAATCATAATTGTTTGGTAATCTTCCTTCGCTTACATTAACTCCAAGTTTTCCAAAACATTCTGGAGCACCTTGAACTAATAGAGTATTTCCATCAGGTGAATATTGACAATATCCAGCATAAATTTTATCTTCCCAAATGGTTTGTAGTTCCATTGTATTCATATCCATTTCATACAAATTTTGCTTACGGAATGGTACTTCAGAATAATCCATGCGTGAAGTTGAAAATAAAATTTTTGATCCATCAGGTTTTATATCTTGTAAATCAGAAGATAAATTACCAGCAGTTAATTGAGTCATTATACCGGTGTTAACATCAATTTTATGTAAAAATGATCTATTCCTGAAGTAAGGTAATCGATCGTCAGAACCATGAATCCTTTTTAATTCTCCTGATTTTTTTGCAGTAATATATTCAGAAAAGATGATAAAGTTTTCTGTTGGTGACCATGTAAAATAGGATAAGTTTTTGATTCCTGAAGTTATTGATTTTTCTTCACCTGATGTGATGTCATAAATAAAAATTTCTGACGCACCTTCAAAATTTGTAGTGTAAGTTAAACGGTCAGTATTAGGTAACCAATTTACATTTGAAATTTCTTTATTTCTTAAAACACTAATGTTTTTGTGATTTTCAAGATCATAGATCTCTGTATATTTTATACTTTTTCCACTTCCGTGAATAACTTCTTTATGATTTATTAAAACATATTTACCCGAAGCAGAGATTTTTGTTGAAGAAACATAATTTCCTTCTAATACATCATTAATTGTAAAATATTTTTCTGAATTTAAACTTGCAGTTGCATTACAATCCTTAAAGTCATCTGAGTATTCAAAATTTGCTACTAGTTTTACTTGTTCATCAACCGTAATTGCTTTTATGGTTATTTTATGATTCCCCAGATTTAATTTTAATTTTATTTTATTACTTTTTAAATCCGAACTTGATTTTGTTTTAATTAATTTATCATCTAAATAAACTTCGTAAAGTGAATTTAAAGTAAGGTTTAAGGTTCCTTCTGTCCATCGATTAACTGATAAATTAGTTTGAAGAATAAATAAGTTGTGTGCAGTCGATTGTAAAAATACAATACTATCTGCCCCTAGATTTATAGTATTCCATTCAATATTTTTATTTGTTGGATCAAGTTGTGTTGTACTAAGTAAATTAGATACTTCAAATGTATTTCCATCAATATTTTTTACATCAGCAAAAGCTGGCAGTTTAATTTCTGGTGAATTAGATAGCATCCACTTTTTAATTTCAATAGAGTTTTGAGCTTGAGAAAATTGCACAAAAATTCCCAGTAAAACGAAAATTATAAATTTTTTCATAAATGATTTTTATTTGAGTTTTGTATTTGACTTTATAAATGTGTTCAAGTTTAACAAAGCTAAACAATAATTTTTTAATGATTCAAGAGCTATCTAAAATCTAAAAAATTATTATTAAATTTTTAATAGGGCTTAAAAGTAAATCATTAAATTTATATGAAATATGATTTTATTAATCAACTTGAAGAAATGAACAAATATCTTATTATTGCTCACAGGGGAGAATCATTTAATGCTCCTGAGAACACAATGTCTTCTATTAATCTTGCATGGGGAAATGGGGTAGAGGCGGTTGAAGTAGATGTGCGTTTAAGCAAAGATAATCAAGTAGTTGTTATTCACGATTCAAATACTTGGAGAGTTTCCAGAAAATTCAAGAGGATTAGTAATACAGAATTGAAAGAACTTAAAAGTATTGATATAGGTATACATAAAAACATTAAGTTTAAAGGTGAAAAAATCCCCACATTACATGAAGTTCTAAGCACAGTTCCAGAAGGACGGAAAATAATAATTGAAATAAAAAGTAGTCGAAGAATCATTCCTTTTCTAAAAACAGTGATAAATAAATCAACGTTACAGCCAGATCAAATAGAGATTATAAGTTTTAATTTAAAAACTCTAGTTGAGGTAAAGAAGCGATTTCCTCAATTTTCTATTCTTTGGATAAGGGAGCTTGATTATTATTGGATTAGAAAAATCTTTCGCTCATCAATTAACAGAATCATTTCAAAAACAGTTAAATATAATCTGAATGGCTTAGATTTGTGGGCAGGACAAATGCTGGATGAAGATGTTGTAGAGAGAATAAAATCGGCTGATCTAAAATTATATACATGGACTGTAAATAATCCTAAGAAAGCCAAATCTCTATTTGATATGGGTGTTGATGGAATTACTACTGATAAGGCAGGGTGGATTAAAGATCAGTTAGAATCATATAGTAAATAATTTTTTATCATAATTAAAGAATGGCAAAAATAATTATCGGTATTCATGGTTTAGGAAACAAACCATCTAAAGAAATTCTTCAGGATTGGTGGAAAAAGTCAATGATTGAAGGTTTAAGAAATATCGATGAAGATATTGAACTTCCGGTTTTTGAGCTTATCTATTGGGCTGATATTTTAAATGAAAAACCGCTTGATGCTACAATTTCAGATAAAAAACATCCATTGTATCTAAACGATATATATGTTCCCGGGAAAGAAACAAAATCCAATGTAAATCATGAGTGGCGTAAAAAGATATTGGATTGGTATGATGAGGCCGCCGATAAGATTTTCTTGAATGAAGATATGTCAATTAATTACTCTTTTATATCTGATACTGTAATTCATCACTATTTTGAAGATTTAGAAGCTTATTATTTAAATAATAAACTTGATACCAATGGGACGGCTCTTTTTGCGCGCGATCTTATAAGAAATAAGGTAACGCAGATTTTAAAGAAATATAAGAATGATGATATTTTTCTTATTGCTCATAGTATGGGATCCATTATTGCTTATGATGTACTTACATTTAATTTACCAGGGTTAAAAATAAATACATTTTCAACAATTGGTTCTCCATTAGGAATTCCTTTTGTAAGAAGTAAAATAGCACAAGAAAAGAAAGTAGTTTTAAACGATGATAATAAATTAAAGACACCTCCCGGAGTTCAAAAAAGGTGGTGTAATTTTTCAGACCTAGAGGATGTAGTTGCCATAAATTATAGTCTTAAAAACGATTTCGATAAAAATAAATCAGGTATAAAAGCAGTAGATTTTATCGTAAATAATAACTACGAAATTAATAACGAAAAGAATCCACATAAATCATTTGGTTATTTAAGAACTCCAGAATTTTCAAATGTCTTATTGGATTTTATCCAACAAAAGGGAAAGGGGTTTTTACAAAAACTAAAAGATTTTTTTATAAATAAATTGACAATGTAATATTAATTATTTTCTAATTTTTGTAGAACTTCTTTTTTATAACTTCTACTAATTGGTATTTCACTTGAACCAATTTCTATGTATTCATTTGTAAAAGAATCTATGCTCGCCAACGAAACAATAAATGAGCGATGTGTACGAATAAAATCTTTTTGAGAAAGTTTTGCTTCAATGTTTGAAATAGTTTCTCGGGTAATAATAGTTTTATCTTTTAAGTGAATTTTGATATAATCACTCAGACTTTCAATATATCTTATCTCACAAAAGTTAATTTTAATCATTTTTCTGTCAGAGCGTACAAAAATAAAATCATTGTTTTCAGACTTTATTTCATCTAAAATTAGATTTGTAAAAGTAGAATTTTCATTACGATATTTATTTATTGCTTGTAGTAATCTCTCAAACGATATTGGCTTTAAGAGATAATCTACGGCTTGTAAATCAAATCCATCTAACGCATATTCTCTGTAGGCAGTTGTGAAAATTATTTTTATGTTTTTGTTTATCGATTTGGCAAAGGATAATCCTGATATTTCAGGCATATTAATATCAAGAAAAATTAAATCTATGTTTTCAGAATTAATTGCATTAAAAGCTTCAAGGGCAGATTTGCAACTCTTAATTATTTTTATGGCTTCTATTTTTTCAAGATGAGTTTCTAAAATATCACGTGCAACAGGCTCGTCGTCAACTATTAAACATTGAATTATTTTAGCCATTTTTAACAGAGTTTAAATTGTTAATAACAAGATTTACAGTGTACCAATTGTTTGCATTTTCAATTTGTAACTGGTAATTATTAGAGTAGTTTAAATCAAGTCTTTTTTTAATATTATCTAAGCCAATTCCATTATTTTCTTTTTTAATATTATCGTTTAATACAGTATTTTTAATAGAAAATTCTAAGCGATTTTCAATGACACGAACGATTGCTTCAATTTTTAAAAAGCCATTTATTAGATTGCCGTGTTTAAATGCATTTTCGATAAAAGGAATCAAAAGCATTGGAGCAACTTCAATAGTAGAATCAATTTCGTTGGTGGAAAAAGATACATTTAAAGTGTCTTTAAAACGGATTTTTTCTAATTCAATATATTCCTTAATATGTAAGACTTCTTCTTTAAGACTCACTTTTGGCTTATTTATCTGATATAAAATATAATCTAATAGATTAGATAACATTAAAATAATTTCTGGAGTATGTTCCGATTTCTTTAGTGCAAATCCATAAATTGTATTCAGTGTATTAAATAAAAAATGGGGATGAATTTGCATTTTTAAGTATTGAAGCTCTTGTTCCTTTAATTTCAATTGTGTTTCTAATATTTTAGTTTGCAACTCTTTATTTCGTGATATTGTCTTAAAGTTTTGATTTAACAGGCTTATAAAGCTAACTATCCCAACAACCAAATACACAAGAATAAGAACGAAAATAAAATTCTTACTCATTGGTGGCATTATGGAGATATTAAAACTCAATAGAAAAACTAAGCAACCATAAATAATTAGTACAATTATATACGATGAAATAACCAAAGTGTAAAAACTGTATAGCGAAAAAAGAAAGTATCTTTTGGTTAATAAATATCTTTGAATTAGAAAATAAACAACAAAGTATGTAACAGCCATTGTTAGTGGCAATAGTAAACTCGAAAACCAAATGGCATAGTTGGTATTAATAGAGTTGTAACTGTAAAAATACACAAAGAAGAACCATACAGCAATCCACAAAATGGTGTGTAAGAATATTACTTTGATTTTATTTTTTTGCAATAAACTCATAAAAACAATATTACATAAATTCTTTTACTATGCATTTTTTTATAGACCAAATACAGGTTTAGCAACGAATATTGCAAAATTGTATAATTATTTCCATTTTGTATCTTTAAATTTGTTAAAAAGTTAGGTAAACAAGTTATCCATCTCAAATAAAATATGTGAGACTAAATCCTTTTTATATTTGATTTAGTATTAACTAAAAAACATTTATTATGACACAAATTATTGACAAATTTAATGAAGGTGGACCTTTCTTTATGTATGTGATTTTAATTTTATTGATAGTTATCATAGCTTTATTTGTTAAAGGATTAAAGGATAAGGATTATAATAAAACAATTGCTTTAATTAAATCATTTAGTTGGTTTACCGTTGCGTGGGGATTTTTTGGTCGCACAATTGGGCTAATTGTTGCATTTGATAATGTAGCTGTACATGGAGAGTTAACACCTAGTCTTTTAGGTGAAGGATTAAAAATGGCTCTGCTAAATCCTTTATTTGCAATCATGGTTTTTTTAATTGCTCGTGCTGGAATTATTGCACTTATTCTGTTAAAAAAGAAAGAAAGCTTTAAATAAGAAGAAGACCGCTTTAATTTATTCATAATTACAAGCACATTTACAAGCTTTTTATCTCTTGCTTGAATGTGCTTACTTTTCTAATTTTAAATCAATAGATATATTATCATGAAAGTATTTCTTACTACAATTATATTATTATCACTAAACATTAATTATTTATGTGCTCAGATTAATCCTGAAAGAATTGATTCTGTTATTAATAATTATTTCGAAAATAGTAAGTTTAATGGCAATGCATTAGTCACTAAAAACGGAGAAATTATTTATAATAACAGTTTTGGATTCTCGAATTTTGAGTGGGATATAAAAAATAAACCTGATACGAAGTTTGCAATAGGATCTTGCACTAAACAGTTTACTGCAGCTCTCATTATGATCCTTAAACAAGAGAACAAATTGTCTTTAGGAGACAATATTTCAAAATATATTCCCGAGTATCCTGCAGATAAAGGCAACGTAATTACAATTCACAATCTCCTAAGTCATACTTCAGGAATTCCTGAATATTTTGGCTTACCACAAATGGGAACGTTAATAAACAATGAAAATAATCCAAATGAGTTTATTAAGATTTTTTGGGATTTGGAATTAGAATTTGAGCCGGGATCTCAACTGAGGTATTCAAACTCAGGTTTTTTCTTACTTGGAGTAATAATTGAAAAAGTTACAGGCTTATCTTATGAAACAGCATTAAGGGAATACATATTTAATCCTTTACAAATGAATAATTCTGGAATTTTAAAAGATGGAGAAATATTAAAGAATAAAGCATATGGATATATTAAAGGAAAAGACACTTTAAGTGTGGCACCATATTTTAATCCATCAGGAGCTTTTTCGGCTGGAGCAATTTATTCAAACGTTGAAGATTTGTTAAAATGGCAAAATTCTATCTTTTCTAATTCAATCTTAAGTAAAGAAAGTATAGAAAAAATGTTAACAGTTAATTTTTCAAGATATGGTTACGGATTTGGGATTCTTGAAAAAACATTAGAAAACGGAGATAAGATTACTTTATTTGGACACGAGGGGCAATTTTTTGGATTTAGGGCATTAATTCATTTTATTAAAGAAGATAATAGCTCTATAATTCTTTTAGATAACAATCAGAACATAACACTTTTTAAAATATCATCCGATATAAGAAAAATAGTTTACGAAAAATAGAAGGGGCGTATATTAGAAGTAAATTTTATTATCAAAGAGGGTGTCCCAAAAGTCTTTATTGTCATCCCCAACTTGATTGGGGACCTTATAAACATCAGTTTTACTGTTAGATATGAGATTCCCTTTCCTGCCTGGTGGCAGACAGGTACAAGGGAACTTTTCTCACGAATGAAATGAGTAATGACAGTTTTAGGTCTTTTTGGACACCCTATTCTTTATTCTTTGTATAATTATGATTAATAACCTTGCAACCATTAAATTTATATACTGAGTTTGTGTACGAAAAGAAATAATATCAATTATTTTTTATTTTTTAAAATACTATGTACAATAACTCCTGTAAGTATTAAGCTTGCTCCAATTAGTTCTCTTGTGTTTAGTGTTTCATTTATAGCTACATAACCAATAATTGCTGCAAAAACTGGCTCGAGCGAAAATATTATGGTTACTTTTAGTGCTGAAACGTATTTCATTACCCACACGGTAATAAAATAACAAAATAAGGTTCCTATTAATCCTAAATATATCAAAGAACCCCATGCTTTAACACTAATAATTGTAGCTTCATGATCTGAAAATAAAAATGCAACTAATCCCACAACTGCAGCAGCAAAAAACTGATAAGTTACTAGTGTTATTGTATCGGCTTTTTTAACAAATCTCCCGGCTAAAACAACATGAAATGCATAAGATAAAGCAGTGATAATCGTAATAATATCACCAATATTCATTTTGGTTTCAAAGTCATATGTTAAAAGAAATAATCCTCCAAAAACTATTGCAACAGCAAGAATATCAATCTTTAATAGTTTTACTTTATAAAAGAAAAATAATATAAATGGAACTATTATAACAGCAGAACTAGTTATAAATGCACTATGACCGGTACTTGTAAATTTCAATCCAATTGTTTGGGCTCCATATGTAATTGCCATAAGAGTTCCCATTATTGAGCCATAAATAAAAGCCTTTTTGTTTAGAAGTTTTTTTCGGTCTTTAAAAAGTTGAAATATAAACATAGCAGCAAAAGCTAATGCTGATCTAATAAAAACTATTAAATATTCATTGACTGATCCAACAGTATCTTTAACAATAAAGAAAGTTGAACCCCAAACTATCGTAACTAATATTAACCAAAAGGTTTTCATATTTATGATTTTTATTTCTTTTTAAACCAATTCTCTGTATTAAATCTTTTACCTATGTAAAAACGCATATTCCCACTTGATGAAGAAATATCAACTGACTCATATTTATATGAGTCAAGAATTGAAATTATTCTTATTCCTGCATAAAGATTTTTTCCTTCGTAACCCAAAGCTAATCGAGAAGTTAATGAAGCTGTAATACTTGCATCTTGCTTACTAGTTATATCATTAGTCCAAAATTCTGCTGATCTAATTCCTAAACCGGGAACAAGTGATGCATTAATGAAAAAGCGTTTTAGAAAAACCAAAGTATATGTATATCCCGCTGATATTCCAATTGAACCAGTTTTATAACCTTCAATATTATAATATGTAATTAATGAATCAGGTAACTCGTCAGGTATAAGTCCATTGGGGATATTGGCATTATTTCGAGTAAAATATGCACCTGCAAGAAATGATCCTGCACTCTTCTTTTGTATTTGTGTTCTTGTAAAAGCAGCTTTATACGAGAATTTTTTATTATTAGTAAAGTAAAAAGTTGATAAGCCAAAGGCATATGATTCTAAGTCAGGCCGGAAAGGATATTCTTCATTTTGCCAATTGATAAAATTATCTGGATTTTTAATATAAAATCCTTTATAGTATTGCAAATATACATCGGCACCAAAAGAGTTTGAATAAAGATTAATTTGAGTGTCGAAACTTTTAGTTTCTCCATAAATCTCATCATCTTTATTCAAAAAAGCAGGACTAAAACTTGCGCTTAAGCCAATCCATTTATAATTGAAACCTAAACCGATACTTGTTTTTCCATTAGGCTCTAACCTTAGCTTTTTATCTAACGATGAATTATTTAGTTCAATGCTGTGAAATTTATTAAAGAAACCTGTGTAAAGGTTTAATTTTTGTGATTGATCACTAATTCGAACAGTATCGAATTTAAATGGTTTAAATAAAATGTTTAATATGCCTTCTTCGTTAGAAAATAAATTAAATGATATAAAAACAAGAAGAATTAGAAGTATATGTTTTTTCATAAAAGTTTTCATAATTATTTAATCATAATTCCACTGGCAAGTCGCCCGGTTTTAACACCATCTCTTCTGGCAGAATAAAATAATTCGGGATTAGAAAAAGTGCATATCTCTGCTACTTCAATTTGATTTTCCGGAATCCCACTATTTATCAATATTTCTTTATTTACTTTCCAAAGATTTAATAATCCCTTTTTTGAATTTTCTATTGGAGTAACGATATGATCTTCACCAAATCTATTATGAAATAGCTCGATAACTTCAGGTCCAACTTCATAAACTTCAGGTCCAATAGAAGGACCAATTCCAGCTATTAGATTTTCTGGATTTGTTCCAAATTCCTTATGCATTATATCAATTGTATGTTTAGATATTTCTTGTATTGTACTTTTCCAGCCAGAATGAATCGCAGCAGTAGCTTTGTTTATAGGATCGAATAACAAAATTGGAACACAATCGGCTGTTCTAATAAAAATACAAATTTCGGGTGTGTTTGTAATTAAGGCATCGGTATTTGGGAAAATGTCATGTTGTGATTTTACGATTCCAATGTTACAACTATGTGTTTGTTTAGGCGAAACCATTTGCGTTCTCTCAAAATCGAAAATACTTGCCAATGATTCTAAATTCGCACTCACATTTTTAGGATTATCGTTTACAGTATAACCTAAATTCAATGAATCTAACTTCTCAGAACTTAAACCTCCAATTCGAGTTGACGAAAAGTGCTGTATATGTTCTAATACAGAAAGATTATTAAACTGAAGATATTTTATATTGTTTTTAATTCGTGTAATCATATCGCTGGCAAAAGAAATAAACTTTTTCTAGATTTATACAGAATTAATTAAAAATTTCAAAAATGCTTGATATTCAAATTTCTGATCAGTTAAAACAAAAATGGAATAATATTGTAATTGCTTCTTTACAGGCCGATATTATTGTAAAATACTCTGATGATTTATTAATTAAAAACTTGGATGAGGTTTGTGATAATTTTGCTTCGAATTACAAAGTTGAAGATATTTCAAAAATCCAAGCAATTGCCGATTCAAGAAAAGCATATAAAGTTTTGGGTAAAGATCCTGCACGTTATCGTTTATCGTCGGAAGCATTATTGCGAAGAATTGTTAAGGATAAAGGAATATATAAAATCAATAATATTGTTGATATAAATAATTTAATTTCTATAAGTTCATATTATTCAATTTGTGCTTTTGATACTTCAAAAATACATGCTCCTATAAAATTTACAATAGGGAAAAAGGAAGATGAGTATTATGGTATTGGACGTGGATTATTAAACATTGAAAACTTACCTGTATTTGAAGATCAAATAGGAAAATTTGGTAGTCCTACAAGCGATTCTGAAAGAGTTAAAATAACTGATGAAACAAAATCCATATCTATGAATATTATTTCATTTAGTGGAATAGATAATTTAGAATTTCATCTTAATTTGTTAAAAGAAAAACTAATACAATTTGCTTCTGCAGAAAATATTGAAATGAAAATAATTCAGTAACTTATTTCTTTTTGCTTTTTTCAGGTACAAATTTTAAAGAAATTGAATTTACGCAATGTCTTGTATTTTTAGATGTAAAACCTTCACCAATAAAAACGTGACCTAAATGAGCATCACAATTAGCACAAACAATTTCTGTTCTTTTTCCATCAGCATCTAAAACTTTTTTTACAGCTCCTTCAACTTCATCGTCGAAACTTGGCCAACCACAATGCGAATCAAATTTATCATTCGAGTTAAATAAAACTGCATCACATCGTTTACATGTATAAACACCTTTTTCTTTATTATTTAATAACTCTCCTGTTCCAGGCATTTCTGTTCCTTTGTGAATAATAACTCTTTCTTCTTCTATAGTTAGTTTGTTAAATTGCATAGTGTCTTTTTGAGAGTAAAGGTTTAAACCTAAACTTATGAATAATATTAATAACGTAAATTTTATCATGACTTTTATTTTAATAAACAAAATCAGTAATAAAAAGGTTTTCCTTTTTAAAAGTATATTTTTGAATAATGAGTGAAAACAAAATATTAGAAGCTTTAGCATTTGCTGCGGATCGACATAAATCTCAAACTAGAAAAGGTGTTGGGAGAATTCCATATATTAATCATCCGATTGAAGTTTCAAGATTATTATCTCGATTCGGAGAGTCAAATCCAGATTTATTAATCGCAGCATTATTGCATGATGTCATTGAAGATACTGTAAGTTCTAAGCAAGATATAAATGATTTATCAGATTATATTAAAGAAAATTTTGGAGAAGTAGTTTTGAATACGGTTTTAGAGGTTTCAGATGATAAATCATTGCCTTTTGAAGAAAGAAAACATTTACAAATAATTCATTCAAGTGATTTATCTGATTTAGCAAAGAAACTAAAGATTGCTGATAAAATTTGTAATCTGATTGATATTAAGGATAATCCGCCTGTTGATTGGTCTGTCGAACGTAAATTAAAATATCTTGATTGGGCAAAAAAAGCTATTGAAGGAGCGCGTGGTATTAATATAAAACTCGATCAATATTTTGATCAAGTTTATGATGAAACATATTCAGTATTGAAGAATTGGCATTAATTTATTTTTGTACAAAATTTAATTAAAGAACTGTTGATAAATTAATATACGTTCGCAATAGAAACATCTTTTCTCCAGTCAATATACCACTTTTTGAATTTTCGCCACTCTTTTGTTGTATTTTTATTCATAGCTACAAATACATGGCGCTGGTAATCTAAAGCTTGATCAGGTGACATTTTAAAAGTTCTTAATGCATCGCCATAAATCCCTTCAATTACCATCCATTTTTTATTTAAATACACTAAAGTGTGGGCATTTATTTCTTTCCCATTGGAACTCATCAGATATACATGAATGTGATTCTCTATGCCAGCTATTCTACGCATAAGTGATTTCGACATCATTGGCATTTTTAACGATGCTTCTGTTAATGGGGTAAATAGAACCGATAAAATCCGATACGATTCTTCGGTTGATATCTTATCATCCTTTCCATGAGATGCCATATTTCTAACGTTCTCAAGTTTAATTTTAACAGAATAATCTACCTCATCTTTGTTTATTCCTTGCGATAATGTAAAGTGATCACCCTTGTGATGAACGGTAAATTTTTCTATTGTTTCTTCAACTTCAATTCCCAAATTAGTGAAAATATCGGAAAAATAATCTGCCAGTTCAGGTTTATTAAGTAATTCCTGCCAAGCCTCCATTGACTTACTGTGTTCTTGAGCAAACGATTTATTAAAAAAGGAATCCGAAACAAATATAAATACAAGAAGTATTTTAAGAATTAGCAAGTTCATAATAAAATGGTTTAAGGTCTAATTGATATATATAGCTAATTTAGATAAAATACACGGTATAGTCAATTTAATATTAGAACTTTAGCAAAAGTTCATTTCTTTGATTGGACACAGAATGATTTGAAAGGAGAGCTGCGACTTAATATAGACTTGACAAGTGTTTTTTACAATTTTTTGAAGAAGCGTTTTTATTTATTTAAAACTCTTAGTAAGATTTAGCAACTAATTTCACTATTAAAAACATAATTAATATTCCTACGGGGAACAAAATCCACGATGAAATTCCAAATGCTGCAGGTATAGTTCCAATTATAATTGAAACACCACCAACTGTTAAAGCATAAGGTAATTGTGTTCGAACATGTTCAATATGATTACACGAACTTGCTAACGAACTTAAAATCGTAGTGTCTGAAATAGGGGAGCAGTGATCTCCCAATACTGAACCTGCTAAAACTGCAGATACAACATTATAAAATATTGCAAGAGAACTTTCGTGATCCATCCCAAAATTTTGTGCAATTAACCATGATGCCGGTAATATTAATGGATATAATATAGCCATTGTACCCCATGATGATCCGGTTGAAAATGCAACTAAAGCACCCAATATAAATGTAAAAGCAGGAATAAACTGTGGAGATAGATTGATGCTTACCAAACTTTGAGAAATAAAATCTGCTGTATGCAAATGCTTTGTAACTAAGGCTATTGACCATGCAAGCACGAGAATAACAATTGCCGTTAACATAGTTCTAAAACCATTTATCATACTGTCAATAGTGGTTTTTAAATCTAGAATTTTCTGAACAAGAGTTAAAAGAATTGCAATTAATACTCCAGAAATAGATGACCAAAGTAGAGCTTTGTATGAATCACTATTTCCAATTACTGTTGAAAGTTTTGTTGAGAACGAAATTGTTCCATCATCCCAAACTGATTGATCCCAACCTGTGTATAATAATCCAGCAAAAGTCCCAAAAATAATTATGAAAACCGGAATAGCAGCATTGTACCATCTAGGTTTTATATGTTCAGGTACATCAAGCTCGTTAAGTTTATTAGAAAAAGTATTGCTATCATCATCCAGGTCTATATCTTTTGCTAAACGAGCTTTTTTCTCTGCATGATACATTGGTCCGAAATCAACTTGCTTTCTAATAAGAATCAAAATAAATATTAAAGTAAATATTGGATAAAAAGCATATTTCAATGAACTTATAAAAATCCCATAAGCACTTTCTGTTAATCCTATCGTATTAATTCCATCTTGAATATAACTTAATTCAGCTCCAATCCATGTAGTAACAAAAGCAATTGCTGTAATTGGAGCAGCAGTTGAATCTACAATATAAGCTAGTTTTTCTCTTGAAATTTTAAGTTTATCAGTTACAGGGCGCATCGTATTTCCAACAACCAGAGTGTTTGCATAGTCATCAAAAAAGATTGCTATTCCAAGTAACCATGTAATAAATTGACCAGATCGTGGACTATTAGCATATTTCGATAATATGTTCACAATACCTTTCATACCTCCATTTCGAGTTATAATATTAACCATTGCACCTATTAACATTGAAAATACAATGATTGACATATGTCCTCGTTCTGTAAGAGATTCTATTAAATAAGTATCAATAATTGCAAATAATCCTTTAAAAATAGCTGGTATCAAAGCAGTGTCCTGAAACCAGAAAATAGTTGCTGTTCCAACCAGAATTCCAATAAATAAGGCAGTGAATACTTCTTTAAAAATTAGAGCAAACAAAATGGCAATTAGAGGTGGAATTACAGAAAACCAGAGTGGAATGGGTGTAATGTCTTTTTTATAGGTAAATTCAGAAATACTAATCTTAAATTCTTCTTTTTTATTGAATTTATATTTAAAAGTTGCAGTACCCATTACAACATTAGCAACAATCGGTTTGTTGTTAATTAATATTGTGATTGGATTTCCTTCATATACCTTTCTAAACTCAGGATTTTTAAAGTTTAAATGAACGTCTGTTTCAATTCCTTGAACAATAATATTTGTCATTTCTACTTCAATATCATTCGGACCTAATGTAATTGAATCCTTTACATCATCAGTTATTGCAAACAAATGAATAGATATTAATAAGAAAATATTTAAAGAGAAAAGTTTAATCAGGGAATTCATTAGCAACTTTTTTAAGATAAATTACATCTCTAAAATAGAGAAAAAAAAGAAATTATTTCTTTTTTTTGACAAGATACTTTTTGTTTAGTTTAAAAACGCATTTGAACGAAATTATACAATAAAATCAGAACTTTTTGATTAATTAACCGTTTTTATAATAGGAGTATTGCTGTTTTAACGTTTGTTATTTGATCAAAAAAGAGCTAACTTGTATTTAAACATATTTGAATCATGGGAATGTATCTCGATTTCGATTTTCTGAACATTGATCATGAAAATCTAATTCCAAATCAGGGGCGGGTACTTATTTCTGAACCATTGTTATCCGACTCCTACTTTAAGCGATCTGTTGTTCTTATTACAGAACATTCGGAAGAAGGAGCAGTAGGTTTTGTTTTAAATAAATCGATCGATATTCCCTTAAATGAAATACTTGCAGATTTTCCACAATTTAAAGCAAAAGTATATATTGGTGGTCCTGTAGCTAAGGATACTGTTCATTTTTTACATACTTTAGGTGAATTGGTTCCTAATTCAGTTCATGTAATCGATAATATCTACTGGGGTGGTGATTTTAATAGTCTAAAGGAATTAATAAATGAAGGAATTGTAAAATCTTCTCAAGTAAGATTTTTCTTGGGATACTCAGGTTGGAGCCCTCAACAATTAGAAGAAGAGATTAAAAATAATGCTTGGCTTGTAACTGAAGTTGATTCAAAAAAGATTATGTCAGCTGAGAAAAATATCTGGAAAAAGATTTTGAATGAATTAGGTAGAAAATATAAAGTGTGGTCTAATACTCCTGAAAATCCAACAATGAATTAGTTGGTAAAAGCTATTGAATTTAATTTCTCAATTAGTTTTTTAGAATTATGATTAAAATAGCGTTTTTCTTTGTAAGCTAATACCCACTGAATTCCATTAATACTATTTGTTAAGAATACTTCGTCGGCATTTAATAAATCATTTTCAGTAATCGATGATTCGTGATTAATTATAAATCCTACAGAATCGGCCATTTTAAGAATTTGTTTTCTCATGATACCAGCAACAGGGCCATCTGTTAAAGATGGAGTTGAAAGAGCTCGACCCTTAATTAGAAATAAATTTGAACTTATACCTTCTATTAAATGACCTTTCTCGTTTATAAGAATACAATCATTTAGTTTTTTTTCTTGAGCGTACATCCCGGCCATAACAAATATTAAGGCATTGGAAGATTTTAAATTAGAAAATTGATTTATTGGTTTCTTTATATCTTTAAAGATATCGATAATAAACCCCTTTTGATTTAATGTATAATGATGGTTTTCGATATATTCAGTTTCTACTAAATAGGATATGTTATTGTCTGAAGGAGTGTATTTTCCTCCATCATTTCTAAAAACACTTAAGCGGATTCTTACACCTTGATATAACTTGTTTTTATGTAAAAGCTTAATAATTTCTTTTTTAATAATATTCGTTTTAATTACGTCTGGAATACTCATTTTTAATATCTGCATTCCATACATAAGACGAACCATATGATCTTCAAAAAATTGAATTTCGGTTCCATTAGCATGCATCGTTTCAAATAAACCATCACCATAACAGAATGCTCTGTTTTTAATGCTTAAGCCAAAATCATCTTTAAAATGATATTCGCCATTGAATAATATGAAACTGTTAACTGCCATTTAAAAATTTATAAAAACTTCAAAATACAAGATAGTTCGAATTTGAGATTTATTTAGAGTTCGAATTTTGAATTTTGTTATTTACAATCTGATTAACAATATTTTTTATATTAGAATTTATCTCAACCTTAATTCCTTTTACTCCAGCTTTCTCTGCGCATTCAACATCGCGCATTTTATCACCGATCATAAATGATTTTTTAGGATCGATATTAAATCGTGCTAATGATTTTTCAATCATTAATGAGTTTGGTTTTCGACAAATACATTTTTCGTTGATACTGTGATGAGGACAATAATAAACTTCTGTAAGTTTTACATCTGCTTTGTTTAATTCATCAGTAAAGTATTTATGAATTTCTTCCACATCGGAATGCGCATATAGTTTTTTTGAAATTCCACCTTGATTGGTTATCAGAATTAACATAAAACCATTATCATATAAGGATTTAAGATTTTCAATTATACCATCATTCAGTTTAAATTCACTTACATTATATGTATAATCACCCGGATCATAGTTAATAACACCATCTCGATCTAAGAATACTGCTTTATTCATTTTTATAAGAAATTAAATAATTGACCCAAAAATACATTAATCAATTTAGGTTCTAAAACGATAGGGAAAAGAAAACCAAATACTGCTCCAATAAAATGGGCATCGTGATTTACATTGTCTTTTCCTCTTTTGCTCATATATTGTGAATAAATAAGATAGGCAACACCTAAGATAATTCCAGGAATAGGAATTATTGCATATAGTTCAATAGCTTTTAATGGATAAAAGAATATGTGAGTAAAAACTATTGCAGAAACTGCTCCAGAAGCTCCAACAGAATTATACCAATAATCATCTTTATGGTTTTTTATTGATGTTACAGTTGCAATTATCATTCCTCCAAAATATAATATCACAAATGATAAAACAGGAGATTTTATAATTCCTTCGGCAGCTAACTGATCAAAAATATTTTCAACAGATTGTCCAAAAGAAAACAGAACAAACATATTAATAAAAAGATGAATCCAATCGGCATGAATAAAACCATGTGATAGAACTCTGTACCATTCCTTTTTATGAAAAACAGCATATGTATTTAACTGGAGTTTCTCAAATAACTCCCTACGATTAAAGGCTAAAATTGATACGATTGAAGTTAAGGCAATAAGTAGAAAGGTCATTTTTTAAATAGTTAATGAAGAATTTTATATACTAGTTCTTTTAATAATTCACCATGCGAAGTACTAACATTGTTATAACCTTTCGACTTTAGGTCATACTCCCTCAATAAACTAATAATATCAACAGTTTTTTTTGGGTTATATTGCCTTGCAGCTTTTTCATAATCACCAACAAAATAAGGGTTTACCTTTAAAGTTGCAGCTACACCCCGTTTATCACCTTTATTTTTTATAAAATGATAAGTAAGAACCTTGCTGTAAAAATGATACAATGTAGAAATAGTCAAAGTAAAAGGGTTATCCTTCGGATTATGGCCAAAATAATTTACAATTCGATTTGCTTTTAAAACATTCTTTTGTGTTAATGCCTTATGTAATTCAAAATTGTTGTAATCTTTACTAATTCCTATATTTCGTTCAATATGAGTCGAATTAATATTAAATTCACCATCGGGTAATGTAATAATAAGTTTGTCAAGCTCATTTGCAATTTTACTTAAATCATTTCCTAGATACTCGTTTAATAGAGCTCCGGAACCAGGATCAATAGTTCTTTTTTTGTTTTTTAGATAGCCATTAATCCATGAAGGAATTTCATTATCGTATAGTTTTTTTGATTCATATAATACACCAGACTCATTAATCGCTTTATATAATTTCTTGCGTTTGTCAAGTGTTTTATATTTATAATTTATAACTAATAAAGTTGATTTTAATGGTGCATTTGCGTAATGAATTAGCTCATCGATATTTTTTATATTTTGAGCTTCTTTAACAATGATAACCTGATGATTCGCCATCATTGGAAATCTTTTAGCCGAATTAATTACTGTATGTATTTCGGTTTCTTTACCATACAGTACAGTTTGATTAAAGGATTTTTCGGCTTCAGTTAATACATTGTCGTTAATGTACTTTGTAATTAAATCGATAAAATAGGGTTCATCTCCTGATAAAAAATATATTGGCTTATAAATCTTATTTTTTAGATCAGAAATTATTTGCTCAAAATTCATTTTTAATATTTATTAAAATCTTAGATGCTTTACAGATTCTTTATTTTCTATAATTTCTTTTAAGGCTTCAATACCAATTTTAACATGATCATCAACAAATTTCTTTGTAACTACCTCATCACTTTTAGATGTCTTAACACCTGTGGAAATCATAGGTTGATCACTAACTAGTAAAACAGCTCCTGTCGGAATTCCGTTTGCAAAACCCACTGTAAAGATAGTTGCTGTTTCCATATCTATTGCCATAGATCTGGTTTTTTGTAAATATTTTTTAAAACGTTCGTCATATTCCCATACACGCTTGTTTGTAGTGAATACGGTTCCAGTAAAATAATCTAATTTATGATTTCTTATTGCAGTAGAAACAGCCATTTGCAATTTGAAAGCAGGAAGGGCTGGTATTTCAGGCGGAAGGTAATCATTCGATGTTCCTTCGCTTCTTATAGCTGCTATTGGGACAATATAATTTCCAAGTTCATTTTTACGTTTTAATCCACCACATTTCCCTAAAAATAAAGCTGCTTTAGGTTTAATTGCACTTAACAAATCCATTATTGTTGCTGCATTAGCGCTTCCCATTCCAAAATTGATCATTGTAATTCCATCGGCAGTAGCACATTGCATATTAGCATTCGGATCAATAATTTCAACATTATTCCATTCTGCAAATAACTCTAAATAATGAGTGAAATTTGTTAATAATATGTAATCTCCAAATTGATCTAATGAACATCCTGTATATCTGGGTAACCAATTTTTTACTATTTCATCTTTAGTTTTCATATTGTAGTAGTATTTTATTTTTAATCTTTCTTACTTTTATAAACTGAATAATAAAAGATAATATGGAGAAGTTAAATTTACCAACTTATTCGTTTAATATAAAATTAATAGAACAAAGAAAATATATTTTTGATTTTATTCGAAAGAAATTTGTGATATTAACTCCAGAAGAATGGGTTCGGCAAAATTTTCTAAAATATTTGGTTGATGAGAAAAATTATCCTGCATCCTTAATTGCTGTTGAAAAGGAATTTAAGTTAAATAAATTATCTAAAAGGAGTGATGCAATTGTTTATAACAAATCTGGAAATCCAATTCTAATTGTAGAATGTAAAGCGGCAAGTGTGAATATTGATCAAAAAGTATTTGATCAAATTGCTCGCTATAACATGAAATTAAATGTAGAGTTTTTAGTTGTTACAAATGGTTTAGAACATTACTGTTGTAAGATAAATTACAAAACTCAGAAATATGCTTTTTTAAAAGATATTCCTGAGTTTGGAGTAGTTGTTTAATCAAGAAAATTGGTTTTTAAGATTTTTGTAAATCTTAAAATTATTATCTTTTCATTTTTGATTTTGAACTGGAGTTAGCATCCGGACTAGTAAAAGTTTCTTTGTTATTCGAATTGTTATTTTTATGGATATTGCTTTTTTGTTTCTTCTCTTTTTCAAAAATCATAGGAGCTTCGTGTTTAATTTCATTGTTTTCAACAGCTGTTGATTTTTTCAGTTTTCTCCTTAATACTTCAATTTCTTTTTCGCTCCTTGCAATAAAACTATCATTACTTAAACGATTCTCTGAAATGTGATTATCAAAATTAAGGTTAATCGAAGATGGGTAGTACTTTCCAAGATATTTATTACTCGCAATGTAAGATGCCATTCCATAATCGTCGTTGCTTAAATAGTAGTATTCATACAATTGTGGATCTTCAAAAATATGATTGTATTGTTTTGTAAACCAATAATAATAATCGGCCCAACTTTCAATACAATAATATTCATTGTTATATTCAAAAAACGTTTTTCCATCAAAAGCTTCGGATAAAGAGTCGCTATAAAAACCATAACCCTTTATAGAGGGACTTGGACTTAATTTATAAGTATCAGGATCAGACCACTTGGAATAATTCAGAGTCGAAATCTCTTGACAAAAAGCACCAAGGGAGAATATTCCAAGTAAAGTTAATAGTAATGTTTTTTTCATAGTATAATATTTTAGATTGTTTAACTATTGCAGTGCAATTATTATACCAAACAATAAAAAATCACTTTGATTATGAAAAAGCAGTATTATGAATGCTTTATTAACTGAAACATAGCTTCATCTTTTTTTCCTTCTGGAAATATCAACCAATCTTTTTTTGTTCCGATTAGCTTAAATCCCTTTTTCTGAAAAAGGTTTAAACTATCTATGTTATCCGTAGTTATATTACAATAGAGTTGATGTAATTGAAGAACCGAAAAACAATATTTAATTAATACATCAAGTGCATCTGAGGCATAACCTTTACCTCTTTTATCTTTTTCTGCTATTAAAATTCCTATTCCTGCACGCTTGTGAAGTGGATCGAAGTCGAATAAATCAATAGTTCCAATCGTATTCGTATTGTCAGAATCAATCTCATCAATCATTAATCTAACTTGTTTTGTTTGGAATATATCCAATTGCGAGTTATCTATAAATTGCTTTATTACGTATTTTGAGAATGGAGCAAGGGTATTGCTTAAATGCCATATATTACTATCGTTTTCCCATTTATATATTAAATCCAGATCGTTAGGTTCAATTGCTCTAAGCTGTATAGAATTCCCTTTTAATAAATTCACAGTGATTATATGTTAGTTAGTTTCCTGAGCTTAATATCTCAATTTTTACAATGTCTTCAAGACCAAATCCACTTTTATCGAATTTAGAAGTATATGCAAATTTACCATCTTTAATTGGAAAAAAGGAAAGATTATCATTAGTAGTATTTATAGGATAACCTAAGTTTTTTGGTATAGACCAATCGTTTGTTAATTTTTTGGAATAAAAGATATCAAATCCACCCATATTTTGATGACCTTCTGAACTAAAATATAAGATATTATCATTATCACAAACAATAGGATTTTCTTCATTAAATGGGGTATTTATAGAATTACCTAAATTAACTGCTTGTCCCCAGCCTTGGGTTTCTTCATTAAAATTTGATTTATAAATATCTGTTCCCCCATAACCTCCTTTTCTATCACTTACAAAGTAAATTGTTTTTCCATCTTCGGACAGTGAAGCAAAGCTTTCCTGAAATTTAGAATTAATATTTTTATTTAATTTTACTGGAATACTCCATTTATCATTCTTTAAATAACTAATGTATATATCCTTATTAAAGTTTTCATCCTTATTTAATAATAATGTTTTGCCATTACCTGATAAGAAGCATGTATAGTAATTGCCATCAGAGTTTAAATCAGGAGTAATATTTAATGGAGTTATCCAATTCCCATTTTCCTTTTTAGAATAGTAAATAGCATCATAGAATTTCTTTCTTGAAATAAATACCATCGAATTCTCATCAGCCGAAATAACAGGTCTTATATTAGGAAAATTATCATTAATTAATTCTCCAATATTTGTTTCTGTTATTTTTAAAGGATTATTAATTAATTTTTTAGCTGTTTCGCACGATTCTATTTGTCTATCTATATAATCAGTATTATAAATATTTTGATTGGCAAGCGTTGTTTTAAATTTATTAAATGTTTCAATTGCTTTATCAAGTTGATTATTTGTTTGGTATGCGCTAGCTAAATAAAAAATTGTTCTTATCGGAGCATTTTTTTCTTTAAAAGAACCTTCCTTTATTGACATAGAAATTCCTTCGCAGGCTTTTTCTAAGTATGGTATTGATTTATGCTTTTGTCCGGGAATTTGGAGATAACATTCACCAATTCGATGGTTAATATATGCATTATCATAACCATTATTTTGAAGATTAATATAGAGAGAAAGAGCCTCATTAAAATCTTCATATAAAATATAATATTCAGCATCAAAAAAAGCCTCTTTAAGAGATTCTTTATATTGTGGAAAACCACTAATTGTCGTAGTAACGCTTATGAAGATGATTAATAATATTTTATGCATAACATGATTATAATAAGTGTATTATTGTGAAGCAATATACTTACATTAACTAAATTATACCAATATTTAATATGAATTATTCGCTACTTTTTTTGTTTCCTTTATTCTTCCTACGGTTTAAGAAAATGATAAAAATACCAAGTAGAATTCCAGCAGTTATAATATAAAAAATAACAAAATTATTTTTATCATGTTCAGGCTCTATATCTTTTTCAGGAGCCTTTTTAATATCATTTATTTCAAGTATTGCATTCGATGAGATTAACATACCTTCCATTAAAGCATATATTCTTTGAAGCTCTTTTTCTAAGTAAAGATTATTACTTTCAATATGTTTTTTAAGATCATCTATACTTATTATATCGATAACGGATGAATTTAATTTATTTAGAATATCTGATATATCTGTACCAATTAATTTATTTAGTTCTTCTAAGATTTCATCAATTGGCCTATTTGACGCAATAAGGTAATCTTCTAATAGTTTAATTACATCATTACTAGTATAATCATTCGATTCTGATTTTAAAATTAATTCTTTAATCACATCAAGATTAGTTTTAAAATTATTTTCGTTATCATGAATAGAATCTAAAACTGTTTTTAGGTCTCCCTTTGCGAGTTTTTGCAAATCGGAAATAAATTGTGATGTATTCTTTTCAATAGTAAGTGCAAGTGCAATTATCAATGCTTGAGCCTGTTTTTTAGATAATTCATTTTCAGAAGATTTAGCATAAAGTAAATTTATCAGCTCTTCAATTGAGTTAGCATTTAAAACTTCTTTTAACTGAGTTATTGAACTAAAACTTTTATTATCAAATGATTTAATATCTGATAAAACAACTGCTAACTCTTCGTTTATTGGATTATGGCTAACAATAACCTGTTCTGTTTTTACATTATTGTGTTTATCGACAAGTTTAAAGTTAAGCTTACTTTTTTCGCTTTTTGGAACATACTCATAAACGAAATTTTTCTTTTTAATCTCAAAGCTCTCAGTATTTATCAATTGTCCATCAACATATGTTTCAACAAACAAGGTAGAATTCTTTTCAACTTTAAGTTTTATTTTAATACTCTTTTCTCCATTGTTATCAATGCTAATTACCTTATCCTTAATGCTTAATTCAGCAGTTAAATCTTTAGGAATATAAGAAACAGTTATTTCTTCTGTTTTTACATTATTATTTGAGTCGATGAGTTTGAATTGTATTTTACTTTCACCAATTAATGGTTTGTATTCATAAGTGAAATCTTCTTTTTTAATATCAAATTCCTCAGTATTAATAAGATCGTCTTTGTAAAAAGTATTTACTACTAGCTTATTACCTTTTTGTAAAGACATTTTTATTCGAATGTTTTTATCGTCTGTGTTAATCGAATATGTATCTTTATTTAAAATAATTTCAGGTTTTGATTTTTCAAGCTCGATTTGTTCTAATCTCTGTTTTTCAAGTTCTATTTGTGCTAATCTTTGTTTTTCAATTTCGTCGCGGAACAGTTCTTGAATTTCATATGTAGTAGATATGAAGTACTGATTACCATTTTCTTCCTCCATTGTACTTTCGTAAACTAAATGGTTTTTTCCCAGAGGTGTTTGAAATTGGTAATCAAAATCATCTTTATCAGGATTTAATGCAATTATTGTGTCTTGTTTATTTTTATCAATTATATTAATAATTAAGCTTTCTTTATTCCTTTCAGTTTTGTTATCCATTGTAAGTATTCCTTCAACAGAAATATTACTGTACTCAGCCAAATTAAATAATTGAAAATGATATATATCCTGACCACCAAAACCTTTTTTAGAAAACTGCGAACAATAAGCAAAGCTCCCCTTTTCGAAAGGCACAAAGAATATATCATCATCTGTAGTATTTATTGGATAACCTATATTTACAGGCTCACCCCAGGTACCATCTTCTTGTAATGTTGAGTAGTAGATGTCATATCCTCCCATTCCCTCATGACCTTCAGAACTAAAAAATAATCTTTTACCGTCGGGTGTTAAAAAAGGAGTGTTTTCATTCCATCTAGAATTTATTACACCACCTAAATTTTTTGGAAATCCCCATGTGCTATCAGATATTCTTTCGGACATATAAATATCAAGATCGCCAAAGGCATCATCTCTGTTACTTACAAAATATAACTGATTATTATCTGGAGAAACAGAAGCGTGTGATTCCCAATACTTTGTATTGATATTAGGTCCCAATTTCCTAACTTTAGACCAGATTCCGTCAGTTAATTTGCTCATATAAATATTCCCATCGAAATTATCATCGCGATATATATATAATTCAGTACCATCATAAGAAAGTCCGGTAGTTGCACTTTTATCATCTATTCCGAGTTGTCCCATCAAATTCATTGGATAACTCCATTCTCCATTTACTTTTTTTGAATAAAAAATTGCATCATAAAACTGAAGGGATGCTGTAAAAACCATTGAGTTTCCATCTCCTGATACTACAGCATTAAATTCGTTAAATCGGGTATTAATTTTATTTCCAACATTGCTTGCAATAAAACTTATTGGTTTGTAACGCAACTGTATGGTATTTCGACAAGCATCAAATTGTCTATCGAGATATTCTTTGTCGTATATGTCTTTGTTTGCAAGTTTTTTTGTTCTGGTTATTGCATTTTGAAAACCTGTATAGGCATCAATTGCTTCATCTATTTGATTATTTACTAAATAGGCATTTCCTAAATAAAATAAGGCATCGACAGGAGCAAGTTTTTCTGCATAAATGTTATTTCGATAGTTAGGATTGGTTTTGTTAATGGCTTGTTCCAAATATGGGATTGATTTGGCCTTTTGTCCTGGAATATGAAGGTAGCAAAAACCAATTTTGTACATTACATTATAATTTAACGAATCGGCTTCTAAAACACGAAGAAATAAAGGTAAAGCTTCTTTATAATCTTCATAAAAAAACCAAGAATCTGCATCAAGAAATGTTTCTTCAAGTTCGTAATATTCTTGAGAAAAACTATTTGAGGCAAGAAACGCGCATATAAATGCAATTAGTACTATTTTTTTCATATAAATTTCATTATCAAACTCACGAAATTATATAAAAATAATGAAATTTTTATGTTTACTATTACTTTCTTAGGTAAAATTGTATAATCTTAAGGTATTAAATGATAAAGCTTAAGAATTAATTGATCAATTGTTTGAAAGATTAGATTTTTTAGATTTTAGCTCTTTTTCTTTTTCTGGAATATTTTCACGTTCAAAAATTTGAATGCGATAAATATCATTGTTACCATGTCCTCTCTCTTTGTATTTTGAATAGTAAGCAATTTCTCCATTTTTTAGAGGGAAAAAGAAGATATCATCATCAGTAGTATTGAATGGAAACCCCAAGTTCTCAGGTTTTCCCCATGAATCATTTATTGAAGTTGATTTAAAAATATCAAAACCACCTATATTGAAATGACCTTTTGATGAAAAATATAATGTTTTACCATCTTCGGTAATAAATGGTGTTGCTTCATCAAAAATACTATTAACAGAAGATCCTAAATTTATTGGAGTTCCCCAGTTTCCATTAATGTCTATTATTGATTTATAAATATCAAATCCACCAAAACCACCATCTCTATCGCTTGTAAAATAAAGAATTCTTCCATCATCAGAAACACACGCATGATTTTCAGATGCACTTGTATTTATATTACCGCCCAGTTTTTCAACAGGTCCCCATATTCCATCATTAAATCTGCTGGTGTATAAATTGAAATCATCATTATCGTTTCTAACTAAATATAGAGTATTTCCGTCTTTCGTTAAATAAACCGGAGTTAAAGGATTATCAGAATTAAAATCTAACGAAATATTTCTTGCAGGCAACCAAAATCCATCTCTTTTTTTTGAGGCAAAAATCCCATCGTAAAAACGAAGTTCACTCATAAATATTAATGTTTCTTCATTTTCATCAACTAGAGGATTGACATTATTGAATTGGTTATTAATGTTTTTGCTCAAATTTGTTTCTATTATACTTGTAGGCATTTGAGTTAATTCAAGTGCATTATTACATGCTAAAATTTCAGCATCTACTATTTGCTTTTGTTTATCGTTATTCGGATCTAATAGTTCTTCGTATTTAGAAAAGGCAATAATGGCTTCTTTTAATTTGTTAGTTACTCTATATGCTATTCCTAAATATAGATAAGCTTCAATAGGCGCTTCGCGTTCATTATAAAATCCTTCGCTATAATTTTCTGAAATATTTTCAACAGCGTCCTCCAAATACACAATGGCATTTTGTTTTTCATTAGGAATGTTTAAGTAACAAATACCTATCCTGTATTTTATATTAGCATCTCTTCGTCCTCCATCATAAAGCTCTTGAAAATATGGAAGTGCTTCTCGATATTCTTCATACATTAACGAAAACTCTCCATTTACAAATGCTCTTTTCATATCTTGCTTTGATTGTGAATGAGCCAACATTGCTAAAAGAATAATAATTGTAGCTATTAAAACTTTTTTCATAGCGATTAAAATTGTTTGTCTTAATAACAAATGTAATAATTAATGACAATTTTAAAAAGGATATGTAAACTAATTGAAAATGAAATAGAATGGAATCCGTTAAGATTTAGTATAAATGTTGAATTGGAAATAAAGAAAGAGAATGGGATCCTTGGTTATGAATGTGAAGAATTTATTATCTTCGATCAATATTCTTAAAACCTTTAAAAAGGATTTTAAAATCATTCCAAATGTTATAATCTTTTGCATAAACCATATTGGAATTTTTAATGTAGATGTCCGATATATTATTATCTTTTAATAAATCTATAGGGCTTAATACTCCTTTTTTAATCTTCGGTAAATTATTCGAATCAGTATTTTGAAGATAGTATCCTACCCATGTTTTTTTATTAAATAATACATTAAAAGTATTGTTTAAAAGATTGATTCTGAATTTTGGTAAAATAAGTAGCAAAGGGCTAATGATTAAAATGCAAATTGATGAAAATATATCGAATACTCTTTTACTTCTTATGTTTTCTTCTTTAGATATTGCATTAATATCTATTGAATAGAGCTCTCCCGAAGTTTCGATTGAGTTACTTCCAATAATTGATAATGTATCTGGTTGTGCTATTTTAAAATTTATGTTTAAACCGGTAAGCTCAAGCATTGAGCTTATTATTTGGTTGGATTGAATATCTTTTGCACAAAATACAACTTCATCTATTTTATGAATTTTAATTATTTCGTGAAGTTGGTTTAGATTTCCAATATGATAACTCTCTTGGGTTTCAAAACTTGGTGATACGTTCCCAATAATTCTGGGCTTAATTTCAGCCTCTTTTATTATATTAGAAACTCTTTCAATTTCTTTAGTAAATCCAACAATAACAATTTGTAATTCTTTATTTTGCTTGTATTTCTGCGGGAAATAATTGATGTAATGAACAACTAATCTATTCAAAATAATTACAATTAGCGATGATATTGTTCCAAGTAATATTAATGCTCTTGAGAATCTTAAATTTAAAGGTAAAAGGGCATAAAGTGCAAGTATAAAGAGCGATCCAATAAAAACACCTTTTATTAAATTAATTATTTTGATTTGTTTTGAATAACCATTGTTAAACCATAAGCTTATAATCCATATAAATATATAAGAAGGTACTGCAATTGATAAAAACTCGGACGGATAATAATCTGGGATTCCAAATTTGTACTGTTCCCATAAAGGTTTAAGAAGATAAAAGCTTAGGAATATATTAACAATATCTAAGATTGGGAGGAAAGAACTTTTAATAAACCTATTAAAAATTGCAATAAATGCTCTAAAATAAATTGCAAGATTAATAAGTAGACTATAAAGCTTAGCATTTTTACTTGAGAAGTGTTTACGAGCAAAAATAATCATTGCATTATAAAAAATAAACACATAATTCAAGCTTCCTTTTTTAGTACTTTCACCTTTATAATGAATAATTGTTGTTTCTGGGAAATAGAAATTTTTATATCCAGCATTAAGAATTCGATAAGATAAATCAATATCTTCACCATACATAAAATAGTCTTCGTCGAGTAAACCCGTTTTGTCAAGAGTTTCCTTACGCATAAACATAAAAGCTCCCGGTAAAATTTCAATTTCATTAACAGTATCGTTATCCAAATGACCTAAATGATATTTGGCAAATCTCTTTGATTTAGGGAATAATCTGGATAACCCAAAAATTTTATAAAACGAAACACTTGGTGTAGGTAAAGCTCTTTTTGACTCTGGTAAGAATCTACCTTTTCCATCTATCATTTTTGCTCCTAGAGCTCCCGCATCTGGATTTGAATCCATAAATGAAATGCATTTCTCAAAGCAATCTTCTTCAACTACAGTGTCAGGATTTAAGAGTAAAATATATTGACCTTTAGCGATTTTCATTGCTTGATTATTTGCAAATGAAAAGCCGTAGTTCTTTTTATTTTCAATTAAACTTACAGATGGGTACTTTTCTTTTATCATAGCACATGAGCCATCAACAGAATTGTTGTCGACAACAAAAACTTCCGTTTCTATATTTGTGATAGCATTAAAAACAGAAATTAAGCATTGCTCAAGGAAATGCTTAACATTATAATTAACTATGATGATTGAAAGTTTCGTCATATTTGAAATTGATTTACAAATATAGTGAAATGTAGAAAAGGGAAAGATTTTTAAGAAATAAAAAAGGGCTGAATAAACAGCCCTTTGAAAATTATTAGATTTACATGAGTTCTTTTATTGCTTGTGCGAGCCTTTTTACACCTTCTGTAGTTTTGTCTTTAGGCATAAACGAAAAATTTATTCTCATAGTATCTTTCCCACTACCATCACAATGGAAAACGCTACCTAAAACAAAGGCAACATTATTATCGATGGCTTTTTTGAAAAGCACTTCTGCATCCATATTATTAGGAAGAGTTAAAAATAAGAACAATCCACCTTCCGGTTCAGTCCATTTAACACCTTCTGGCATAAATTCTTTAAAAGCATTTAGCATATTATCACGTTTGTCATGATATTGAGCTATAATTTCTTTTAGATTTGTATCAAAATATCCTTTTTCAATATATTTATGTACAATTTTTTGGTTTAATGTTGGAGTACATAAATCAGTTGATTGTTTAGCTGTAACAAATTTGTCAACTATTTTTTCATTTGCAACAACCCAACCAATTCTAAATCCAGGAACAAATATTTTTGAGAATGTGCCTAGTAAAATTACATGTCCTGAATTGTCTAATTCATAAATTGTTTTCTGAACTTTTCCTTCGAAGCGAACTTCTCTATATGGACTATCTTCAACAATTAAAATATCATATTTTTTTGCAATTCCAAGAATCTCCAAACGTCTTGATTCTGGCATTGTTATACCAGCAGGATTTTGGAAATCTGGAATTATATATATAAACTTAGGCTTAATTCCTTGAGATTTAAGATCTGCAAGTTTTTCTTCAAGAATATCAGCACGCATACCATGATCGTCAAATTTAATACCAACCATTTCTGCACCATAAGAGTTAAAAGCTCCAAGACCACCCAAGTAAGAAGGTAAACCACAAATTACTTTATCTCCTCTATTGATAAAAATCTTTGCTAATAAATCTAATCCTTGCTGAGAAGATGTTGTTATAACTAAATTATCTAATTTAAGATTTAATCCTTCAGCATTATATCTGTCAACTAATATTTGACGTAATTCAGTAACTCCTTCCGTAGCTCCATATTGTAAAGCAGCAGGACCATCGTTTTCAAGCACTTCACATGAAATTTCTTTTAACTGTTCAATAGGAAATGATTCGGGAGCAGGTAAGCCTCCAGCAAATGAAATAATATCAGGACGTTGTGTTAGTTTTAGAAGTTCACGAATTGCAGACTTCTTCATGCCCTTAATGTTAGTTGAATAAATTTGTTCTAAATCGTTAATCATTATTATCCTCCGGTTTTTTGATAGTTAATTATAGTTTGTACAAACTTGTCACGAAGGTGCAAAATACATATTGGAATTACAAAAAAATCAACCTGTTGTACAAAACAAATCATTTAACTATAAACAGATAATTTATTAGATGTGATAAATGGTGAATTTAAATTGTAAGTTAAAAACTTATAATTTATCTTAGAGCTATGCAATAAATCTAATATATGAAATCCGAATCCCCATCAAGCCTAGAACACCTAATATCTAAAAACCTATTATCTGTAGTAACTAATAGTATAATCGCAGTTGACCTTACTGGAACAATCACATTTTGGAATAGCGGAGCAGAACGTATTTTTGGATATACAAAAGATGAGATGTTAAATAAGTCGTTAAAATTAATATATCCAGAATTCGATGAAAATCTTCTTTTTGATGATTTGGAACGAATAAAAAATGGAGGAAGTTATGTTAGTGAATGGGAGGGTAGGAATAAATCAGGAGAAGTTGTTTGGGTCGATTTAAGTACAAATGTTTTAAAAGACGATAATAATAATATTATTGGTTTTATAGGATTATCGAGGGATATTACTGATCAAAAACAAACCCTAAAAAAGCTTCATGAAAGTGAAGTAAAATATCAGGCAATATTTGAGAATAGTGGAGAAGGTTTTTTCTTAATGACTGATGTATTTATTGATGTAAATAAGAAAGCTTGTGAGTTGTTCGAATATTCCAAAGAAGAAATTATTGGAAAATCTCCATTAGATTTTTCTCCTGAAATGCAGGCAGATGGAGTTTCTTCTGAGAGAAAGGCGAACAATTATATTCGAAGAGCTTTCAAAGATGGTTACGCAACTTTTTATTGGCAACATAAAAGTAAATCAAAAAAACTGATAGATACGCGTATAACCTTAAATAGAATCTTAATTAAAGATAAGAACTATTTAATTGCGATTATGCATAATATGACTGAGATTATTAAATATCAGAATAAATTAAAAGTTAAAACAAAACACCTAGTCGATCAGAATAAAAAAATGCTGCAACTTAATGATGAATTAAACGAAACAAATAATCGTTTAAAAATTATTAATCAGTTAATAGAGCAAAGTGAAGCAAAATTTAGAGTAGCATTCAAAACTAGCCCAGATGCAATTAATATAAACACAATTCAGGATGGCTTGTATGTTGATATTAATGAGGGGTTTACTAATTTAACAGGGTATACAGAAAATGATGTTAAAGATAAAACTTCATTGGAATTAAAAATATGGGAAAATCAAAATGATAGAATAAGATTGATTAATGCTTTAATTGAAAACGAATCTGTATCAAATTTTGAAACACAGTTTAGAAGAAAAGACGGTTCAGTTACTACGGTGCTAATGTCAGCAAGCTTTATCGAGATCAATAATGGAAAATACATTCTATCTATTACAAGAGATATTTCAGAGAGAAAAGAAACTGAAGAAAAGTTGAAAAAGGCAATGGTAAAAGCAGAAGAAAGTGATCTGTTAAAATCGGCTTTTTTAGCAAATATGTCTCATGAAATTAGAACACCAATGAATGCTATTCTTGGTTTTAGTCAACTATTAAAAGAAAAAAAGATAGAGTACGAAAAACAAGATAAATTTTTAGATATAATTGTATCGAGATCCCAAAACTTACTTCAGATTATTAATGATATTATTGATATATCAAAGATTGAGGCAAATCAATTAAAAATAGAAATCAATAAATTTTCATTAAACAAATTATTATATGAATTATACTCATTTTTTGAAGCCGAGCTATATACACACAAAAAATCTCATGTTAATATTAGTTTTAGTTCAGATATAAAGATAGTTTTAGGTGATATAAAATCTGATGAGATTAGACTAAAACAAATTTTAACGAATTTAATTAGTAATGCAATAAAATTTACCGATCAAGGTAAAATTGAGTTTGGATATAATTTAAAAGAAAATAATATTGAATTTTTTGTCCGCGATACGGGGACTGGTATTCCAGAAGAATCTCAGAAATACATATTTGAAAGATTTAGACAAGTAGACGGTTCTATTACTAGAGAATTTGGTGGAACTGGATTAGGATTGTCAATTTGTAAACAGTTGGTAGAGTTGTTGGGAGGTAAAATATGGTTAGAATCAGAATTTAATAAAGGATCTACATTTTACTTTACAATACCATTTGAAAATGTTAATTCAGATTCAAATAATAAGGATTCTAATATTAAAGGTAACCTTGATTTAACAGGGAAAACTATATTAATTGTTGAAGATGATCTAATAAGTATGACATATCTTGAAGAACTACTTATTATTACAAATGCGTCTATACTTAAAGCATATGATGGTGAAAAAGCCATTGATTTATTTAAAGAGAATTCTAATATTGATATTGTATTAATGGATGTTTATTTGCCAAAAATGACTGGAAATGAAGCAACCAAAGAAATAAAGAAAATTAATAAATCGGTTCCTGTTATAATTCAATCAGCATACGCATTACCTTCAGATAAAAAAGAAAGTTTCAAATATGGTTGCGACGATTATATTACTAAACCAATTGATCCTAGGTTGTTAATGTTTACAATGAAAAAATACATACAATAGAACGTATATAGGCTATTGCGGTGTGAACTTTTTTTCGTACTTTTAAATAAATTTGAATTTTATATTTCTTAATGAGAAAAATTCTTCTAATAGGATCAGATGATAATTTACTTAAGAAAACTTCAGAGTATTTAACAAATGCTAATTTTGACGTTATTACTGCAACTGAAGGAGCTTCTGGAGTTCAAAAGACACTTGAATTTATGCCAGATTTAATTCTGTGTGATACAGATACTTCAGGGCTTAATGGATATGAAATTTTCAATACACTTCAGCAAATTAATTCAACTGCTATAATTCCATTTGTTTTTTTAATGAATAAGGTTTCAAATGAAGATGTAAGGGCCGCTATGAATCTGGGAGTTGATGATTATCTTGAAATGCCCTATGAGCTTCATCAATTATTAAAACTAGTTGAGATACGACTAGAAAAGCAAGAAAAAATTATTGGCTTAGCAGATGAAAAGTTTAACACTCTTATGGAACATTCCAATGATGGTATTTTTATATATCAAGACGAGAAGTTATCATATGTTAATAAGAAATTTTGCGATTTTGTAGCGTATTCCAAACGTGAATTAATAGGCATGAATTTGGTAAATATTATTTATAAAGATGATATCCATTTAGTTGTAGATAAATTTAGTAGATGCCTTAAAGGTATACATAAAGAAATCTTAGTTGATTTAAGAGCAATTAGCGGAAATCAGAAAATTGTAAATATCACTCTTTCTGGAAGTATTACTAATTTCAATGGGAAAAAGAATATTGTAGGTTCAATCCGTCCAGTAAATAATTTAGAAAAAGAATTTTTTTCTCCCAGAAAATCTGAAATAAATATTACCTCACGTGAAAAAGAAATATTGGAGTTAATATGTGAAGGGAATTCAAATTCAGAAATAGCACAGCAATTAAATATTAGCGATAGAACTGTTGAAGGACACAGAGCTAATTTATTGAATAAAACTGAGTCAAAGAATACTGCAAGCCTTGCTATTTTTGCAGTTAAGTATGGTTTTTACAAAATTCCAGATTAATAAGTATTAATACTTACCATAAAATATATTTCTTTCATTTTTTCGTTTGAAGTTTACTTAAATTGCTGAAAAACAGCTTAATACTCGTGATTAAAATGCGTGATTATACTTGTGCAATTAAACAGGTAATTACCCTGTATTATTTGGATAAATTAAGTAATTACTTTGATCTGAATAGGTAAATAGTCTTATGAATAAAAAGCTTTTAATTATAGATGATGATTTAAATTATCTGACAATTGTAAAAAAACAGATGTCTAAAGAAGGCTTTGTAATTTCTGTATATAATAGTATTGAGAGAATACAAGATTACTTAAAGAATAATTCACCTGATATTATTTTGTTAGATGTTATAATGAATGATGGTCAAGGGTTGATAATCCTAAAGGAAATTAAAACAATAATAGGAAACATTCCATTAATTGTTATTTCAAGGGGTAAAGATGTTAAACTAATTGAGAAATCCTTTAGTTATGGGGCATTCGATTATTTAATTAAGCCAATAAACTTAAAAGATTTAAGAAATAAAATTAATTACGCATTAGATCAAAAGGCGAAAAAAGGTATTCATCATGTTTAGAGAGTGTAACTTACAATCCAGATTGTATTTAACCTTTAGAATAGGAGGAGAAGTATATGCTTCCAGTTCAAATGAGGTACGTAAAATATTGGACGTTAACTCTATTGTTAATTCAAATGAATACGGTGTAGGGAATTTTATTTTTGTTGATAATAAAGAAATACCTGTTTTAAATCTAGAAGAAAGACTCAGTTTAAACAATTATCAGAGTAACAGCACACAAAACAAATCGATTATTGTGTTAAAGATCGGTTTGCGACAAACTTATTCCTTAATTGGAATTTTAGTGGAAGATGTAATTTCTTTAATCGATATAGATTTGAATCAAATTTCATCGAGTCCATTAGTCGAAGATTCTAGTTGTTGTGATTTTATTGAAGGTTTATTTTCATATAATAAAAAGACAATAATGCTGTTAAATATTAGGAAGCTTATTAATACTGATGATTCTTTTATTATTAGAACATGGAATAAAAAAAGGAAACTGGTATTAATAAATTAAACTATTTTGAGTTTAAATAATTAAGAGTTTTTTTATAGCGATTGCTTTGTTTAAATGAATCTAATTAGTAAAAGGTTTGGTGGATTCATTTTCAATCATTTAAGGTAATATTTTCAGTGTAGAAAATTATAATTATATTTACAGAATAATAGATATGTAAATGGATACAACAGATTATGATCAGAATTTAGATTGGAGCAATAAGAAAATTCTTATAGTTGAAGATGATGTTTTTAGCGCTGAGTATTTACTGGAAGTGCTTTCAGAAACAAATGTGCAAACAATACTTTCTAATAATGGACTTGAAGCTGTTGAACAAACAAAAAATAATCCAGATCTAGATTTAATTTTAATGGATATTCAATTACCTGGAATAAGTGGCGAAAAAGCTACTATATTAATTAGAGAATTTAATCCAGGCATTCCAATTATTGCACAAACTGCGCATGCTATGTCTAATGATAAAGAAAGTTACTTAAATGCTGGCTGCACCGATTACCTTTCTAAGCCAATTTTAATGACAGACCTATTTCTAACGTTAAAAAAGTATTTATAACGATTTTCATCAATTAATAGTCAAAATATACTTATAATTAAAAAATAATATATAATTTAGTCATGTAAGTTAATAGGTTAATTAATTTAACCTAAATTTATTTGTTAGTTTGTTGTTGTAAGGAGGCATTATTGCCTCCTTTTTAAATTAGGTATTTTTACTTAAGAGATTTTAATTATTTTTTTATTAATATTGTTCATTGAATCGAAAAAGTCCCGTATTAAATTAAAATCCGTTTCAATGAATGTAAATGGAAAAGTATTAATTGTTGATGATGTATCAACTCATTTGTTATTGTTACAATCAATATTGCAAGAAGAAGGTTATGATACTGAAATCACTGATGATCCTAAAACTGTAAAGGCCATTTTACTAAAAAATAAGTTTGATGTGGTTTTATTAGATGTTATGATGCCAGGATTGGATGGTTTTCAGGTTTTAGACATCATTAAAGAAAATAAAGAATTATCATATATTAATGTAATTATTATTTCTGCAAAAACAGATTCTTGGAGTATAAAAAACGCTTTGGATAAAGGTGCTTTTGATTATATAACTAAACCAATTAATATACAAGATGTAAGAAATAAAGTAAAATCTGCAATGATAGAAAGTTCATTATAAAAAATATTATATATAATTAACTTGGAAAAAGGACAATTTTGTCCTTTTTTTGTTTCTGATATTTTTATTCTTAATGGAGTATTATTTAATTAGTTAATATTAAAATCTAAATTGAACTTTATGAAAAGATTTACTTTTTTATTTGTTATTATTTTATTCTTACCAGGATTCCTAAAGGCTCAGGAGCAAACTGAAGAACTTAAAGTTAATTTTTCTGGTTATGTAGGTTATGAAATGTATTTTGATACATATAACTCTGTATATACCCGGGATGGAGAAATATATTTATATCCTAAGGCTGAAGATCTTGATGTGAATGGCGATGATATAAATAAGAATTTTCAATCTCAAATGTTATCGATACAAAGTAGAGCAAGATTAACCGCAAGTGGAATTAGTGCTTTTGGTGCAAAAACAACAGGTGTTATTGAAGGAGACTTTCTTGGAACTGCACAAGCTTATACTCGTTTGTTTAGATTGCGACACGCTTTTATTAAAATGGATTGGACAAATTCTCAATTATTAATGGGACATACATGGCATCCAATGTTTGTAACAGATTGTTTTCCATCAGTATTTGCATTTGGAGCAGGACTTCCATTCCAACCATTAAATAGGGCACCCCAAATACGTTATACATTTAAGCCTGTTTCAAGTTTAAGTTTTATGGGGGCATTAATAAGTCATGGTTATCATAAGAGTTCTGGACCAACCGATGCTCAAAAAAATTCTGGTTTACCTGAAGCGCAAATCCAATTTAAATATAAAAATGATATGATTTTGGCAGGTTTTACCGCGGGATCTAAATTTTTAACTCCTCGTTTGGAGACAGCTGCAGGAGAAAAAACAGATGAAACTATAGCTAGTATTAGCTTACAGGCATTTGCTAAGCTTACAACAAAACCTATAACAGTTAAGTTTGAAGGAATATATGGTCAAAATTTATCACACTTAGTAATGATTGGTGGTTACGGAGCAGCTGAAAATCCAGCTTTAGTGGATGATTATTCGTATACAAATATTAATACTGTTTCTTTATGGTCTGAAGTTCATACTAATTTTAAAAAGGTAAATGGAGGTCTTTTCTTTGGATATTCTTCTAACTTAGGTGCTACTGACGATTATTATTCATTAGGTTATGCAAGAGGTGAAGATATTGATTACATATTTAGAGTATCTCCTAGAGTTCAATTTACTTCGGGTAAAACAACTTTTAGTTTTGAGTATATGATGACAGGTGCGGCATATGCAACAACTTTTGATGCTAATCACAAGGCAACAAATACAGAGGATGCAACAATAAATCATCGAATTTTGATTGGAGCGAAATACGCTTTTTAACTAATAAATGAACATAAAAAAAGGAGAACAGATAATCTGTTCTCCTTTTTTTATGAATTATATAAAAAATTTAAAACTCAATACATCTATTCATAACAACCTTACATGCATTATTATTTCCAAGTTCGCAAGCTTTATGAAAATCTTCACAAGCTTTAACATCGTCCGCTTGTTTTAGATGAATCATACCTCTATTGTAATATGCATAAGGATTTTCCGGGTCAATTTCTATTACTGTATTAAAATCCGATAATGCTTGTTCGTATTCGTTATTTTGGTAGTATAAATAACCTCGATACATAAAAACATTTGGATTATTTTCATTTATTTGAATTGCTTGAGAATAATCGTTAAGTGCAGCATCGTAATTAAAAAGTTTCTGGTAAGCAGCACCTCTGTTAACGTAAATTTTGCTTTTAAAATATGTATCTTTTGTATCGTAAGCTAGGTCAAGTGCACGGTTAAAATTCTCAATAGCATCTTTGTGTTTTCCTTTGTGAATCAGAATAATACCATAGGTTAAATAAAATTGCGGATAATCTGAATTCTTTTTTAATGCTTCTTCAATTAACTTACCTGCAGTTTTATAATCTTCCATAAGAATAAGAAGATTTGCTTTTCCATCAATTGCTGGAGCATATGTTGGCAAATAATCTAAAGCTTCGTTATATTTTTCTAGTGCGCCTTCGTAATCTTTTAAATTAACAAGATCATTTCCTAAACTTGCCAGCATTTTTGCATCACCTTGTGCAAAAACACCAAAATTAACCGAAAGTAGAAAGAGAAATATTGAGAGAGTGTGCTTCATTTTCTTTTTTTATTTTGTACAATTCTTCAATATTCTGTGAAAATAATAAATATTTTTCAATTTTTTAGCCAGAAATAGAAGATTCAAACAAAGTTCTATTAACAAGTGATCTTCCTAAAGTAATTTCGTCTGTATATTCAAGCTCATCACCTATAGAAACTCCACGAGCTAAAGTTGTAATTTTAACCTTGTAGTTTTTGAATTTCTTGTATAAGTAAAAATTGGTTGTGTCACCCTCCATTGTTGTACTTAAAGCTAAAATTATTTCTTTAACTTCTTCGTTTTTAACTTTCTCAAATAAGCTGTCGATTTTTAAATCGCTTGGTCCAATTCCATCCATAGGAGAAATTATTCCACCTAAAACATGATAAATTCCATTAAACTGATGCGTATTTTCTAACGACATAACATCACGTGCATTTTCTACAACGCAAATAAGTGATTTATCTCTTGATGAATTACTGCAAATATTGCAAATGTCAGTATCTGAAATTGTATTACAACTTTTACAATGTTTTATTTCGTTTCTAAGTTTTATAATTGTTTCTCCAAAGTGAGTAACATCTTCTTTATCTTGATTTAATATATGAAGTACTAACCTCAATGCTGATTTTCTTCCAATTCCTGGTAATTTTGCAAATTCATCAACTGCACTTTCTAATAATTTCGATGTAAAATTTGGTATGTTCATTAGTGATTTAAATAGATTATTCAGCTTCAAAATTAACATCAAATAAGGCTATAAGCAATTTTTTGTTCTATTTGTTTTTATTATCCTTGCACTAAGTAATTTAAACTTGAATTAAATGTCGCCATATACTTTAATATTTATCATTGTTGCTTATTTTATAGTCTTAATTACGATCTCTTTCTTTACAAGTAAGGGTGCAGATAACGATGCTTTTTTCTTGGGCAATAAAAAATCACCATGGTTTATTGTTGCATTTGGAATGATAAGCGCATCGCTTTCAGGAGTAACCTTTATTTCTGTTCCAGGTTGGGTTGTTAGTAGTAATTTTTCGTATATGCAAATGGTATTAGGTTATTTGGTCGGATATGCTGTAATAGCCAATGTGTTAATGCCCATGTATTATAGATTAAACCTCACATCTATTTACACTTATTTAGGGCAACGTTTTGGAAGATATTCTTATAAAACAGGGGCTTCATTTTTTCTTTTATCAAGAATTATTGGAGCATCTTTCCGATTGTTTTTGGTTGCAAATGTATTACAGATAACCGTTTTTAAAACTTTAAATATTCCTTTTGAAATTACTGTTGTAATAACTATTCTACTTATTTGGCTTTATACGTTTAAGGGAGGAATAAAGACTATTATTTGGACAGATAGCTTGCAAACACTTTTTATGTTGATTTCTGTTGGTGTAACAATTGTATTGTTAAGCAAAAATATGAATCTTGATTTTAAGGGTTTAATAAATACTATTAAAGAAAGTCCTCATTCTAAATTATTTTATTTTGATGATATAAGAAGTGTAAATCATTTTATTAAACAATTTTTAGCAGGAGCTTTTATTGCCGTTGTAATGACAGGTCTGGATCAAGACATGATGCAGAAAAACCTTAGTTGTAGAAATATTCGAGATGCAAAAAAGAATATGTATTGGATGAGTATTTCATTGGTTCCGGTGAATTTAATATTTATGTCGCTTGGTGTTTTATTGGTTGTTTTTGCACAACAAAATGGAATTGCAATTCCAGAACGAACAGATGATTTATTCCCTTTAATAGCTACTCAAGGATACTTGAGTCCGGTAGTAGGAATGTTCTTTATTATAGGATTAGTTGCAGCAGCATATAGTAGTGCAGATTCTGCTTTAACAGCTCTTACAACCTCATTTACGGTTGATATTTTAAGCCCTAAGAATAAAACAGAAAAAGAATTAAAATTAATACGAAAAAAAGTACATGTTGGTGTATCGATAGTATTGGTTTTTGTGATTCTTGTTTTTAATGCAATAAACAATGAAAGTGTAATTAGTGCAATATTTAAAGTAGCAGGATATACCTATGGTCCATTATTAGGAATGTATGCTTTTGGATTATTTACAAATCTAAAAACAAAGGATCAATTTGTTCCTTATATAGCAATTGCTTCACCTATTATTTGTATAATATTAAATCATTTTTCGCAAGAAATATTTTGGGGATATAAATTTGGTTTTGAACTTTTAATTTTGAATGGACTTATCACTTTTCTGGGGATGTTGTTATTTAAAAGAAAAGAATGAATATGTACACATATATAAAAAATGCTCCTAATCTTCAGGAGCATCTTTATTTATGGTTTTCTTTATACCTTTTGTAATATTTTCAACTGATGTCCATAGTTAAATAGATTAATGGTTTGGTACTCAAATATACAAATATATTTTTTCCGTTCTTGATACAGTCTAATGTGCACATTAGAAGAATGTTGTTGTTTGAAATAATATTATTGAAAATAAAGGAGGTTTGTATTCAAAATTAAAGTTGATAATTTAGTCGACGAATTTTTAAGAAATAATTAAATCATTAAAAAATGAAAAAATACATATTGCCATTAGTATTGATTCTCTTATTCTCGTGTAATAAGAAAGTAAACATTGATGAAACTTTTAAAGTTATTGCCGAAGATTATGTGAAATTGGTGTTAGAAATTGGATTGTACGATGCATATTTTGTTGACGCTTATTATGGACCTGAGGAATGGAGACCTAAAGTTTTAGAAAATAAGGATGCTAAGATCCCAGAAGTTGAGCTATTAGAAAAAGTACAAGCATTGAATGCAATGTTGGAGTCAATAAACCTGAATGATATTGATGGGAATAAGGAATTACGTCATATTTATTTAACTAAACAAATAAAAGCAGTTAAGGGTCGGATCGAAATGTTGGGAGGAAAGAATTTCACTTTCGATGAAGAAACATTTGCTCTATATGATGTTATAACTCCTGATTATACTGTTGAGCATTTTGAATCATTGATTCAGGAATTAGAAAAAGCCTTACCGGGAGAAGGGAGCTTAACTGATAGGTTAACAGAATTTAAAAAAGATTTTATAATCCCTAAAGATAAATTGGATACTGTTTTCAATACTGCAATTCAGGAAGCAAAAAGAAGAACTTTAAAGTATATTGATATGCCAGAAGGAGAAAATTTTGTTTTAGAGTTTGTTTCAGACAAACCGTGGGGAGGATATAATTGGTATAAAGGGAATAATTTTAGTTTAATTCAAATAAATACTGATTTACCAATTTATATTGATAGAGCAATTGATTTAGCAAGTCATGAGGGTTATCCGGGACATCATGTTTATAATTGTTTGTTAGAATCGAATATGGTAAAAACAAATAATTGGATGGAATTTTCAGTTTATCCACTGTACAGTCCTCAATCATTAATTGCTGAAGGAACTGCAAATTATGGAATTGAAATGGCCTTTCCTGATAATGAGAAGATCAAATATGAAAAAGAAGTATTGTTTCCATTAGCTGGATTAGATCCAACAAAAGCTGAGAAGTATTATGAGATAATGGATTTGGTTTCAAAAATATCATATGTGAGAAATGCAGCTTCAGAAGCATATTTAAATGGAGAAAAAACAAAAGAAGAAACTATTGAATGGCTAGTAAAATATGCATTGCGTAACCATGAAAGTGCTACTCAAAGTTTAAAATTTATTGAAGCATATAGAACATATATTATTAATTATAATGTAGGATTAGATATTGTAAGGAATTATATGGAAAGTACCGATGAAATTACTAAAGAAGAGAAGTGGAAACGATTCGAATATTTAATTTCAACACCGCAAGTTCCATCAAATTTGGTTGAATAAAAAATCACACTTCGACAGGCTCAGTGTGACAAAAAGAAAGTTGTCAATGTTTCGATAAACTCAACATGACAACTTTTTTGTTTGTGTTATTATATTATTAAGAAATAATTGTTTTCACTTTTTCGATAGCAGAATCTAATCCTTGAGGATTTTTACCACCTGCAGTAGCATAGAATGCTTGACCTCCGCCACCACCTTGAATTTCTTTCGAAACTTCACGGATTATTTGAGAAGCATTCCAATTTTTATCTTTAACCAAATTTTCAGAAATCATTACCGATAAGTTTGCTTTTCCATTCACCTCGGCTCCAAGAACTAAAACTAAACTATCTATTTCGTTCTTTAATTGAAAAGCAATATCTTTAATTGCAGCAGCTGAATTTAATCCAATTTTAAAACCAATGAAATTAACTCCATTAATTTCCTGAACTTGCTCTTTTAAATGTTTTTTAATTGCTTGAGCTTGTTCATTTGTCATTTCTTCAATTTGCTTGTTAAGACTTGTAACTTCATTCATTAAAGATTTAACACTATTTACAACATCTTTAGGGTTTTTAAGTAAAGATTTTATTTCTTGGAATTCTTGAATCTGATTAAACACATATTCAACAACTTTTCCGCCTGTAATAGCTTCAATTCTTCTTATTCCTGAAGCAATTGAACTCTCACTCATTATTTTGAAGAAACCAATTTGTCCAGTGCTTTTAACGTGAGTTCCTCCACATAATTCAATCGATTCATCAAATTTAATTACACGAACTGTATCACCATATTTCTCGCCGAATAGTGCTATTGCTCCCATGTCAGAAGCAGCCTTCATTGGAATGTTTCTGTGTTCTTCTAAAGCAAAGTTTTCACGGATTCTTTCATTAACTAATATCTCAATTTCACGAATTTCGTTATCCGTAAGTTTTTGAAAATGGCTGAAATCAAAACGTAAATGATCTGGATGAACTAACGATCCTTTTTGCTCTACATGATGTCCTATTACTTCTCTCAATGCATAATGTAATAGGTGAGTAGCAGTATGGTTATTTGCTGTCGCAGTTCTTTTTACCGAATTCACTACTGCTTTAAACTCCGCTTTAGGATCCATCGGAAGTTTATCAGTAATATGAATTGTTAAATTGTTTTCTTTTATAGTATTAATAATGCTAACTTTTTCAGCATTCGCTTCTATATACCCAATATCTCCAACCTGACCACCACTTTCGGCGTAAAAAGGAGAAATGTTAAATACTAATTGATATAATTCTTTCTTTTGCTGTTTTACTTTTCTGTATCGCGTAATTTTAACATCAGTTTCAAGATAGTCATACCCAACAAATTCTTCTACATCATCTTTTAAAAGTTCAATCCAATCTTCAGTATCAACAGTGGCTGCACTTCTTGATCTGTTCTTTTGATTTTCCATTTCTTCTTCAAACTCTCTCTTATTTACAGCAAGGTTATGTTCACGTGCAATAAGTTCAGTCAAATCCAGAGGGAAACCATAAGTGTCGTATAGTTCAAATGCTATTTTGCCTGGGATTACATTATATTTCTTCTCTTCAGTATTTTTTATGATTTTATCTAATAATCGAATTCCTGTCTCAAGAGTTTTTAAGAAAGAAGTTTCTTCTTCTAGAATAACTTTTTCAATAAGTTCTTTCTGATTATTTAATTCAGGATAAGCATCTCCTAAAACTTCTATTAATACAGTTATAAGTTTATGCATAAAAGGTTCGTTAAAACCTAAAAAAGTATAACCGTAACGTACAGCACGACGGAGAATCCTACGAATAACATAACCTGCCTTTACGTTTGATGGTAATTGCCCATCAGCAATAGAGAAGCTTATGGCTCGCAAATGATCAGAGATAACTCGCATTGCAATATCTGATTGCTCATTTTTTCCATATTTTTTACCAGAGCTTAAGGCTATTGCTTGAATTAGAGGTTGAAATACATCTGTATCGTAATTGGATTTTTTATTCTGTAAAACCATACAAAGTCTTTCGAATCCCATTCCTGTATCAACGTGCTTATTAGGTAGTAATTCTAAACTTCCATTCGATTTTCTGTTGTACTGTATAAAAACAAGATTCCAAATTTCGATTACAAGTGGATGATCTTTGTTTACCAAAGTATCACCTGAAATTTCTTTTCTTTCAGCATCACTTCTAAGGTCTACATGAATTTCGGAACAAGGTCCGCAAGGTCCTGTTTCACCCATTTCCCAAAAGTTATCTTTTTTCGATCCGTTTAAAATTCGATCTTCTGGTAAGAATTGCTTCCAATAATCTTTTGATTCATTATCTAAATCAAGTCCATCTTCTTTGCTTCCTTCGAAAACAGTAGCATATAATCTATTAATATCCACTTTCATTTCTTTTACAAGAAATTCAAATGCCCACTCAATAGCTTCTTTCTTAAAATAATCTCCAAACGACCAGTTGCCTAGCATTTCAAACATAGTATGATGATAAGTATCATGACCAACTTCTTCTAAGTCGTTATGCTTTCCAGAAACTCTTAAACACTTCTGTGTATCGGCAACACGGTTATCTTTCGCAGGGTTGTTTCCAAGAAATATATCTTTAAACTGATTCATTCCAGCATTAGTAAACATAAGGGTTGGATCGTTTTTTACAACCATTGGTGCGGATGAAACTATTGCGTGATTTTTACTTTCAAAAAACTTTAAAAACTTACTTCTGATTTCTTTCGAATTCATAAAATGCTATTTTAAAAACAGTTAATACTTATTAACTAAATTAAATTTTAAGATTATTTTTATTTATTAAGGTTGTAAAATTAATTTATTTAAATTAGATTTGTCGCTAGCGTTGTATTTTTTTTATAATTAATATAAGAAATTAAAATAAGATATGTCAAAAATCAAATATCAATTTGATTCAAATACACTTACATTTAAGAAGGTAAAGTTAGCGTGGATCCAAAAGATTAAGAGAGTTTCAATGTTTTTGGGTGTTACTATTACAGCATCTTTACTTTTACATTTTGCTTATACATCCTTCTATAATACACCAAAAGAAGAAATGCTTCTTAATGAAAAGCAAGAATTGGTAACTAAATACGAAATATTAAATGACCAATTTAAAGATATAGACCTCATAATTAAAGACATACAGCAGAGGGATGATTATTTCTATCGTACAATATTTGAACTCGAACCAATCCCAGCATCCGTTAGAAAAGCAGGTTTTGGTGGTACTAACCGATATATTGATCTTGAAGGCTTTGAAAGTTCGAATGTAATGATAGAAACTTTTAAACGGCTGGATATAATTTCAAAAAAGATTTATGTTCAATCAAAATCATTTGATACAGTTATTGAATTAGCCAAGAATAAAGAAAAAATGATTGCTGCTATTCCAGCTATTCAACCAGTAGCACTTAAAGATTTTAATAGGATAAGTGATTATTTTGGTGCGCGAAATGATCCTTTTACTGGAAAAAGAAAAATGCATCATGGTATGGATTTTACAGGACCTGAAGGAGCAGATATATTTGCAACTGGAGATGGTGTTGTTGTAGAAGCCGGATATTCTTTATATGGTTATGGAAATCGAATAACTGTCGATCATGGTTACGGATATAAAACGATTTATGCACATCTTCAAAAAATCAAGGTTGATATTGGACAAAAAGTAAATCGCGGTGATGTAATAGGATTGCTTGGTAATACAGGTAGATCAACAGGAGCTCATTTGCATTATGAGGTGCGTTTATACAATAAAACAATTAATCCTATTAACTACTATTTCAACGATATGTCAGACGAAGAATACGACTTAATGGTTGAAGCCTGTTCAAAAAGACGTAACCCAATGGATTAAATTTAAAATTATTCATTATATTTGGACCATAAATAACTGATTTATGGCTAAAGCAAAGTATAAATTTAATCACAAATCTCTAAGCTACGATAAAATAGTTCTTTCTAGTAAGCAGAAGTTATACCGATTTCTTACTTACTTTACTGCAACAATAATTATTGGCTTCATATACAATGTAGTATTCGCTGTATTCTTTAATACACCTAAGGAAAAGGGTTTAATTAGAGAAAATAAACAATTGGTTTCTCAGTATGAAGTATTAAATAATAGATTTAGTTTAGTTGAAAATACACTTGAAGATTTACAAAAACGTGATGATAATATATATCGTGTAATTTTTGAGGCTGAACCAATTCCACCTTCAGTTCGATCTGCAGGTTTTGGAGGTGCCAATAAGTATAAAGATTTACAAGGATTCAAAAACTCAAAATTAGTAACAGAAACAGCTCAACGGTTAGATAAGTTAACCAAACAGATATACGTTCAAACAAAATCATACGATGAAGTAATTGAATTAGCTAAAAATAAAGAAGAAATGGTAGCAAGTGTTCCTGCTGTTATGCCTATAGCTAATGATGATTTAAGAAGGACTGCCTCTGGATGGGGTTGGAGAATTCATCCAATTTATAAGATACGTAAGTTTCATTATGGTATGGACTTTACCGCATCAACAGGAACTGAGATTTATGCTACTGGGGATGGTGTTGTTGAATTAGTAGAGAGTTCATTACGTGGTTACGGGAAAAGAATTATTATTAACCATGGATTCGGTTATAAATCCTTATACGGTCATATGAATGGATTTAATGTGGTTAAAGGACAAAAAGTAAAGCGCGGTGAGGTAATTGGATTTGTTGGTTCAACAGGAACTTCAACAGCTCCTCATTTACATTATGAAGTGTTTAAAAACAATAAAAAAGTTAATCCGGTACATTATTATTTTAATGATCTTTCTGCTGAAGAATTTGACAAGATGATTTTTATTTCATCAAATAGTGGACAATCATTTGACTAAATATTAATACATGAAAATATTAACATATTTTTTAATAGTTCCCCTGATTTTGGGGAATTTTTTTTACAGTAGTGCTCAGGATTCAATGGGTATTGGTGATTCAAATAATTCATCAAGTTCTATTTCAGATTCTACAACTTATCCAATAATTCAAACTTTTCTAGGTAATTGGGAGCGTAATTATTACGGAGAAAAAGCTCCTGAAAAGTTAGATTTAGTTTGGAAATTATTTTTAGGTAAAGGAGAGACTGTAATATCCAGAAAATCGGGATCGAGAATATGGGCAGGTGCTGGTTGGACAGGGCAGCCTTTGTTAGTAAAAGAAAAAGGAAAGTTGTTTTTGATTCAGGGAGCTTATGATCATCATTTAAAGAAAATTGATGCTGTTACAGGTAAATTAATTTGGCAATATAAATTTGATGATGTTATTAAAGGAACCGGAACAATTTGGGTTAATAAAGAATCAAATAATTCAGAAAATGCTTTTGTAATTTTGCAAGGAAGCCGACTTGGTGTTGGGAATTTCTTAGATTCGAAGCATATTCCAAGTTATAGAGCAATATCTTATTTCACCGGTAAAGAATTATGGCGAATGGATCAGAAATGGACACACAGTTACTCTCGTGATGTTGATGGTTCAGCCTTAATCTTAAACGATACTGCATATTTAGGTCTTGAAAATTCATATTTTACTGTTTTTGACCCAAACCCTAAAGAAGGTAAGCAATTAAATGGAATGTTTCAGCCTAATATTATTCAAGAAAGGAAACTCTATAATATGAGTGATGTACAAAATCATCGCTACAATGTGGTAACAGAATCATCTCCATCGCTTTTAGGAGATCGAATATATGTTGCTTCTGGTGCAGGTCATATTTGGGGATATAATTTAAAAAGCAAAGAATTAGATTGGGATTTTTATATTGGTTCTGATATTGATGGATCGGCGATTGTTACGAAAGATAAAAATATTTTAGTATCTGTCGAGAAACAATACATTAAAGGAAAAGGTGGAGCGTTTAAATTAAATCCAGGAAAAGAACCTAAGGAATCTGTTTTATGGTATTTTCCGGTTGAAGATAATGATTTTGTAACTTGGAAGGGTGGAATTATTGGGTCTATTGGTATTAATGATAGTTATATTGATTCTACTAAAACTCATCTAGCAGCATTTGTCGGAATAGATGAGCATTTATATGTCGTAGATCATCAAAGTATAGATTCGTCTTCAACAGTACTTGGGCCAGATAGCTTAACAATTTACAATACACCTAAATTAATTTATAAGGAACGAATTGGCCCATCTATTTCAACACCAATATTTGTTGATGATAAATTAATTGTAGCAGGTTATTGGGGAATTCGAATTTATAAATATAATGAACAAAATAAATTTGAATTATTAGCTAAAAGAGATGGTACATTTGAATCAACTCCAATAGTTTGGAATAACAAAGTGTATATTGCATCTCGTGATGGTTATTTATATTGTTTAGGTATAAAGGATTAACTTTGTTTCTTTAATTTTATTTTTTAAATTTATTGGTTCATTATCAGAAATATAATTCAATATGCCCTACAAAGAAAAACGAGTTGAAAAACTTTATTATAGTATTGGCGAAGTAGCAGAAATGTTTAATGTAAATCCCTCATTAATTAGGTATTGGGAAAAGGAGTTTGATATAATTAAACCTAAGAAAAATAAAAAAGGGAATCGTTTTTTTACTATTGAGGATATAGAGCATTTTCACATTATTTATTATTTAGTTAAAGAACTTGGATTAACCTTAAAAGGAGCCCAAAAGAAACTAAAAGAAAATAAGGAAGGGACCATGAATAATTTTGAAGTGGTAAAGTCTCTGAAAGAAATTAAAACTATGCTATTAGAAATACGTGAGGAAATTTAATCTCACGTTTTTTTATCACTTAAAACTTCAAATCATAGAATAATGATATTAAAAGACATAACTTCTTATATTGAGTCTGTTGCACCATTGGCATATCAAGAAGATTACGATAATGCAGGATTAATTGTAGGTGACTTAAATCAAGAAATTACAGGTGTACTTATTACACTCGATGTAATAGAAGAGATTGTTGATGAAGCTATAGAGAAGGGATTGAATTTAATTGTAGCACATCATCCAATTGTTTTTTCTGGTTTAAAGAAGTTAACAGGTAAAAATTATATTGAACGGATAATTATAAAAGCAATAAAAAATGATATAGCAATTTATGCATCACATACAAATTTGGATAGTATATGGGGAGGTGTAAATTCTAAAATAGCTGATAAGTTAAATCTTAAAAATCAAAAGATATTAGCCCCAGCCTCAAATCAATTGTTCAAATTAGTATATTTTGTTCCGACTGATAATGCTGATAAAACGCGTAATGCAATTTTTGAGGCAGGTGCAGGACACATTGGAAATTATGATAAGTGTAGCTACAATTCGGAGGGTAAAGGATCATTTAGAGCTGGAGAAAATACTAATCCATTTGTAGGTAATAAAGGTGAAATTCACTTTGAGAATGAAGTCCGAGTTGAAACAGTTTTCCCTAAATACCTTAAAAATAAGATTATTGAGGCCTTAATAAGTTCTCATCCATACGAAGAAGTGGCATTCGATATTTATCCGGTAGAAAATACCTTTAAAAAAGCTGGATTAGGTATTGTTGGCGATTTGGAAACTGAGATATATGAATTAGATTTTCTTAAATTATTGAAAAAACGTTTTTCTGCAGACTGTGTCAGATATACAAAACTATTAAAGAAACCAATTAAAAGGATTGCCGTTTGTGGAGGTAGTGGAAGCTTTTTATTAAGCAAAGCTATTATGTCAAAAGCAGATGTATTTGTGTCAGGTGATTTTAAATATCACCAATTTTTTGATGCTGAAGGGAAAATTTTAATTGCAGATATTGGTCATTTTGAAACAGAACAAATTACAAAAGAACTTTTTTATGAATTACTTATAAAAAAATTCCCTAAATTTGCAGTTCATTTGACAGAAATAAATTCGAATCCGATAAATTATTTATAAAAAATGGCTAAAGTAAAGGAAAATACAGACTTAACTGTTGAGGAAAAATTAAAAGCTTTATTTGAACTACAAATGGTAGATTCAAAAATTGATGATATTAAGCGTATGCGTGGGGAGCTTCCTCTTGAAGTTCAGGATTTGGAAGATGAAATCGAAGGTTTACAGACTCGTGTTCAGAAATACGAAGAAGATGTAGTAAGTCTTGAGGAATCGATTAGCAACAAAAAGAATGAAATAAAAGAATCGCAAACATTAATAAAAAAATATAACGAGCAACAAAATAATGTTCGTAACAATCGTGAATTTGATTCTTTATCTAAAGAAATAGAATTTCAAACTCTTGAAATTGAACTTAGCGAAAAAAGAATAAAAGAATTTACGGCTAAGATTGCAGATAAGAAAGTAATTATTACTGAATCTAAGGAAGTACTTGAAGATCGTACTGGTGATTTAGATACTAAGAAAAAAGAATTGGACTCGATTACTTCTGAAACTCAAAAAGAAGAGGAAGAATTGGAAAATAAGTCAACTGCGATTGGTGAACTTATCGAAGATCGTTTAATAAATGCTTATAAAAAGATTAGAGGTAATGCTCGAAATGGATTAGCTGTTGTTGCGGTTGAGCGTGATGCTTGCGGAGGTTGTTTCAATAAAATTCCACCACAACGCCAATTAGATGTTCGTTCACGTAAGAAAATTATAGTATGCGAATATTGTGGTCGTATTTTTGTTGATCCTGATATGCAAGAAGAATTTAAATAATATTCCAAAAAGTATAAAGATCAAAGTTCCGAGTTTATTGCTAAGCTCGGAACTTTTTTTATGATGTCTTTTGTAGTTTATTTTGAGTAGTATAATTAATTCTTAAAGTTCAACTTTGAACTCAGGACTATGAACTTGCTGTTTACCAACTACCACCGGCACCTCCACCGCCGAAACTTCCACCGCCAAAGCCGCCAAAGCCTCCGCCACCACCGAAACTTCCTCCTCCAGAAGAGAAATTACCGAAACTTCCACCGTGACTTCTATTTGAACTCATCATTCCCATTGCAATCCAAAATGGAACATTATGACCAACAGAATAATGACGTGCTCTTCTTGCTCTACCCATAACACTAAATATAATTATCATGATAAAGATTACTGCACCTGGAATTGCAGAACCAGTTCCTCTGTTTGTTGCTTTTTTATATTCATCGGCTGTATATTCACCACGTGTTAATTCCATTATTCTATTCGTAGCTTGATCTAAGCCATCGTAATATCTATTTTGTTTGAAATATGGAATTATCTCATTTTCAACAATACGTTTGGTAATTGCATCTGGTACTGACCCTTCTAAACCATAGCCTGTTGCAATAAATACTTCACCTTTTGAATTTTGATATTTTGGTTTTACTAATATTAAAATACCATTATCCTTTCCTTTTTGACCGACTCCCCATTTTTCGCTTAATGCAAAAGCATAAGAAGCAGGGTCGTATCCATCAAGGCTAGGAACAATTGCAATTGCAATTTGCGTTGATGATTCATAACTAAATTGCACTAATTTATTTTCTAATGCATGATTTTCAGCTGTAGTTAGAAAATTTGTATAATCGTTTACAATTCTTGGAGGATTTGCTTTTTCTGGGAAATTTTGCGCCACAGAATTAATTGAAATCACTGAAAGTAAAATCAATAATATATGTTTAACTTTTTTCAACATAATTTTATTATTAAGTCAATTTATATTTAATATAATGCTTATTCTTTACCGAAAGAAATTTCATCCGATAATTCATTAACATCATCTTTTTGATAAGGAAAATGATCCTTTAAAGCTAGTCCTGCCATTTTTATTCCTGCACTTAAGCCTTTTTCAAATTCATTATTTTTGAAATGATTAATTACTGTTTCCTTTATTTCTTCCCAGAAATTATCCTGTGTAACAGCATTGATTCCAGCATCGCCTAAAATTGCAAATTTTCTATCACTAATTGATAAGTAAAATAGAACACCATTACGTAATTCTGTTTTATGAATTTCCAATTTCTCAAAAATATATGCTGCACGATCTAGTACATCTTCTTTACAATCTGATTCAATATGAACCCTTATTTCACCCGATGTATTTAATTCAGCTTCTTGAACCGCGTCGGTTATAAGCTTTTTTTGTGATTCGTTAAAAAATTGAGATGCTTTCATTTATTTATTTTTTTGTTTTTTATTACTGCAAAAGTTATTTATTTGCCTTTCGGCTAACTAACCTCTTTTGTTACTCGCACCCCATAACTCCTCTCACTATCCAATCGTGAACATCTATGAAACGATATCTCTTTTATGAGTCCTAGGGCTTAGATGTTTCATAATTAAAATTCTACTTTAGGTGCTTCGTTTGCATTTTCTTGAGCTTTGAAATATGCTTTTGTCTCGAAATCAAAAACATTTGCATAAATGTTTTTAGGGAATTGCTTAATATATGTGTTAAATCCTTGTGCACTATTATTAAACTTCTGACGTTCTACGGTAATTCTATTTTCTGTTCCTTCTAGCTGAGATTGAAGTTCTAAGAAGTTCTGATTTGCTTTTAAATCAGGATATCTTTCAACAACAACCATTAATTTGGATAGTGCTGAGCTAAGACCTCCTTGTGCTTGTTGAAAAGCTTGAATACTTTCAGCATTTAAATTACTTGGATCAATAGTTGTTGAAGTTGCTTTTGATCTGGCCTCAATAACACCTGTTAAAGTTTCTTGTTCGTGAGCTGCATAACCTTTTACAGTATTAACCAAATTTGGAATTAAATCTGCACGACGTTGATAAACATTTTCTACCTGAGCCCATTGAGAAACCACAGCCTCGTCCATTGCTACCATATTATTGTATGTTCCTTTTACAGATGAATAGATAAAGATTGCCACAACAGCAATTACAATTATAATAATCCACGATTTTTTCATATTAAAAGATTTTAAGATTAATGATTTATCAAATTTAAAATATTAATAAACTTGTATCAAATAATGTGCTAGGTAATTATTTCAGCAAATATGTCATGATTAATTGCCATATGTTGATTTTTATCTTTCTTAATAAAGTCATAATTTGTATTTTTGGCATTGAAATAAATTTAATTTTTAAAAAGATTTTAATATGGACCGGAAGCAACGCCATCCTTTTTTAACTGATAATAGACTGAGGATAAGATATCCTTAGAGAATGGTATCCCAAAAAGTATTAAATGTTATCCCCAACTTGATGGGGATCTCAAATAATGTTAATAAAGAGATTCCCTTTTTACTCGCTATACTCATGAGAAAAGTTCAAGGGAATGACATTTCAAAGGCTTTTAAATTATAATATCAAACTATCATCATTCAATTTTAAAATCAAAAAAAATAATTATAATGACAAGAGAAGAATTTCAAAAAGTAGTTTTACAAGGAATTCCTGCAGAATTACCTTCTCCGAAATCATACGATCCGGAAATCAATCATGCTCCAAAACGTAAGGAGATATTAACTATAATTGAAAAAAAGTTAGCTGTAAAAAATGCATTACGCTATTTTGACAAAAAACATCATGAAGTTTTAGCAAAAGAATTCGCCGAAGAATTAGAAACATTCGGACGAATTTATATGCATCGTTTTCGTCCCGATTACAAAATATATTCTCGATCTATCGACGAGTTTCCAGGTAAATCGCGTCAAGCACAAGCTATTATGTTAATGTTAAGTAATAATTTAGATTATGCAGTTGCACAGCATCCGCATGAATTAATTACTTATGGTGGTAATGGTGCTGTTTTTCAAAATTGGGCACAGTATTTAATTACTATGCAATATTTGGCTGAAATGACCGATGAACAAACATTGGTTTTATATTCAGGTCATCCTATGGGATTATTTCCATCGCATAAAGATGCTCCAAGAGTTGTTGTAACTAATGGAATGATGATTCCAAACTATTCTAAACCTGATGATTGGGAAAAATTTAATGCTTTAGGAGTTACGCAATATGGGCAGATGACAGCTGGTTCTTTTATGTATATTGGGCCACAGGGAATTGTTCATGGAACAACGATTACTGTATTAAATGCTTGTAGAAAAATTTCTAAACCAGGAGAAGGACCAGAAGGAAAAATATTTGTAACATCCGGATTAGGCGGAATGAGTGGAGCTCAGCCTAAAGCAGGTAATATTTCTGGAGTTGTAAGTATTACGGCAGAAATTAATCCATTAGCTGCTTATAAACGTCATGAGCAAGGTTGGGTTGATGAAGTTATTGAAGATGTTGATAAGGTTATTGATACAGCTTTAGAGTATAGTAAAAAGAAAGAAGCTCATTCAATAGCTTTCTTAGGAAACATAGTTGAATTATGGGAAAGATTAGCTGAACTTAAAATACATGTTCATTTAGGATCAGATCAAACATCATTACATAATCCATGGGCAGGTGGTTATTATCCTGTTGGATTAACATACGAAGAGTCTGTTAAAATGATGGCAGATAACCCTGGTAAATTCAAAGAATATGTTCAAGAATCATTACGTAGACAGGTTACTGCTATTAATAAAATGACTGAGCAAGGCACATATTTCTTCGATTATGGGAATGCATTTTTATTAGAATCTAGTAGAGCAGGAGCTGATATAATGAAGGAAGATGGTAATTTTAAATATCCATCGTACGTTCAGGATATTATGGGACCAATGTGTTTTGATTATGGTTTTGGACCATTTCGTTGGGTATGTGCATCATCTAAAGCTGAAGATTTAGATTTAACAGATCAGATTGCAATGGATGTTCTAGAAGAAATTGCAAAAACTGCTCCTGTTGAAATATCTCAACAAATGAAAGATAATATTCGTTGGATAAGCGAAGCTAAAAAGAATAAATTGGTTGTAGGTTCACAAGCACGTATTTTATATGCTGATTGCGAAGGAAGAACAAAAATTGCAGCTGCTTTTAATAAAGCTGTTAAAGATGGACGTTTATCTGCTCCGGTTGTTCTAGGTCGTGATCATCATGATGTTTCTGGAACAGATTCACCTTTCCGTGAAACTTCTAATATTTACGATGGTTCGCAATTTACTGCAGATATGGCTATTCAGAATGTTATTGGAGACTCGTTCCGCGGTGCAACTTGGGTTTCAATCCACAATGGCGGTGGAGTAGGATGGGGCGAAGTAATTAATGGTGGTTTCGGAATGGTTCTGGATGGAAGCGAAGATGCCGACCGTAGATTACGAATGATGTTACATTGGGATGTAAATAATGGTATTGCTCGAAGAAGTTGGGCAAGAAATGATGAAGCTATTTTTGCAATTAAACGTGAAATGGAACGTACACCAGATTTAAAAGTTACTGTTCCTAACGTTGCTGATGATAAGTTAATTGATAATCTTTTTTAAAGATTGAAATAAAATAAATAAAAAGAGCCTTGCAATTTGCAAGGCTCTTTTTGTTATAAATTGATGTTATTCAATTGTAAAAACATTAGAAATATTACGATATCTAGGTTGAATAACAAATTCGCCGTTTGTATTAATTAATCCCCATTTTTCTCCTATTTTTATTCTTGCAAATCCCTTATGGAAATCTTTAGCTTCGTCAAAATACATATTAAACTCATTTATTCCCTCTTTATTAAGAAAGAACCATTTGTAATTTTCCATAACTCTTGCATAACCTTCTGAAAAATCTTCTGAATCCCAATATTTTGGATCAATTATTAAACTACCATCATTTTTTAAAAATCCCCATAAATCATCCTTTTGAAATCTTAGTGCACCCTCTTTACATTTTCGAATATCATCGTAATTGTATGAACCGATAATTTTTCCTATTGTATCAACAATTTCAATTACATCATCCTCAAATAGAACTGCAAAACCTTCTGAAAAATCTCTTATTTTATCGTATTTGCACTCAACTATTAACTCTCCATTTTTGTTAATAAATCCCCATTTTCTTCTTTCTTTAACAGCTGCCATTCCATTTTTGAAATTACGGATTCTATCAAATTTAGCATTCGAAATTGTATCTTCTTTGATATTAATAAATCCCCAGAAACCATATTCGAGAAAAGCCATTGTATTTTCAGATATTTCATTTAAATGCTGATATTTAGGTTCTATAATGTATTCCCCTTTTGTATTAATTACACCCCAACCTGATTTCTCTTTTACTCTGGCAAAACCTTTCTCAAAAGAATTAGCTTTTTTATACCCTTTTGAGGAAAGAAACCTACCTATAGAATCCATGAAGTACCATGTTGATTTATATTGAACTAATGCATAATTATTTGAAAAATCATTAGCATTCAATAATCTTTTATCGGTAATCCTTTTTCCATCCTTATTTATATAATTAAAACCAATTTTTTCTTCAAGAATAGCATGACCATTTTTTAAGTCGCCAATCTTATTGTTAATTGGTGGAAATAAAAAGTTTCCATTTCTGTCGAGGTATCCATATCTTCCACTTACATGAATTTTGAAATAATTTCCCGAAGGAAGATGTATAATTGATTTTATATTTGGTTGCGCAAAGTATTCGAATTGAGGTGAATATATAAAATCGAATTCATGATTAAATATTTTTTCTTGCTCAAGGTTTATTAACATCCATTTTTTATCGGTGCGAGCAAAGGTGGCAAGTTGTTGTGAGTACAAATTATTAATTAAGAATAGTGTGCATATTAATGTATATATCCTTCTCATATTGTAGGGATTGATTTAATATTTAAATTGGTTGTATAATCAGGATTATTATTCTAGTATAAATATGTTAGTAAGGTTTCGATACTTTGCCTGAATAACAAATTCCCCAGTTTTATCAATTAATCCCCACTTATCATTTACTTTGACTCTGGCATATCCATTTGTAAAATCGTAGGCTCCATTAAAGAAATTATTAAATGGATTCTCGCCCTTTTCATTAATAAAAAACCACTTATCATCTTTTTTTACTCTTGCTAATCCTTCAGAAAAATCTTCAGCATTTTGGAATGTGGGTTCGATCAATATACTACCATCTTTATTCAGATAACCCCACAAATCATTTTGTTTTATTCTTAAAATCCCATTTTTACAGCTTTTGATATCAGCGTTAACATAAGAACCAAGAGGTTTACCTTCATTATTTATTATTGCAACAGAGTTATATTTGTGTACAATTGTAACTCCTTCAGAGTAATCTTTTATATTTTCAAATCGGCATTCAATTACCTGCTCACCATTTTTATTAATAAAACCCCAGTTATTATTTTTTCTAACTGCGGCCATCCCATTTTTAAATTTACGAACTTTTTCAAAGTGAGCTTTGGTTATAGTATCTCCTTTGGTATTAATAAATCCCCATAAACCGTAGTCGAGATATGCTAACTTATCTTCTGAGAATTTATCTAAGTTTTGATATAGAGGTTCGAAAACTAATTTCCCTTTTGTATTAATTATACCCCATCCAGATTTTACTTTAACTCGAGCAAAACCATCATTAAATGAGAATGCTTTTTTTAGTCCTTTCACAAAAAGAAAATTCCCGGTTGTATCTATATAGTTCCATCCAGATTTTGTTTTTACTAATGCTAAATTGTCAGAAAAGTCATATGCTTTAATAAAATTTTCATTATTAATCAGTTTTCCTGATTTATTAATGTAATTATAACCAATGCTATTTTCTATAATAGCAAATCCATTATGAAAATCCAGAGTCTTATTTTTATGAAGTGGAAACAAAAAATTTCCTGAAAAATCAAAATACCCATTCCCAATTTTTGTGCAAAATCTAATTGTTTTGTCGGATGGGTAACAAATTATTGATTTGGCAGAAGGTGGTGATGTGTAGTGAAAATGAGGAGAATAGATATAATCAAATTCATTTCCAAAAATTCTAACTTCATTTAAATTTATTAACATCCACTTATCACTAAGACGTGCAAATGTGACAAGTTCTTGTGCATAAGAATTGCCAAGAAATAATAAGGCAATAATTATTAAGTAAATTTTTCTCATAGTAAAGTACATAATTATATATTATTAAAAATAATACATTTATTGAGATTTACTTATAATTAAGAAGATGTATTTAAGAAAATGATTATTGATTATTTCTTTTCTTTTTTTGAAAATAAGCGAATTAGCCAATTCCTTTTAACTACAAATGCAGCTTCTTCAACTTCTTTGGCTCCTTTATTTACATTTTGAATAGTAATTTCGATACTATCGGCAAAAGCAGTGTCGTATAATAAACGGCTTATTAGTCCTTGTCCTTCATTTATCTCATCAGTAATTTTTACAAGATTGTCAGAAATTATTTTTGTTTTTTCAGTTGTGTAGTCAAGATTTTTACCTGCTCGTGTTAATCCAGTAGTAAAAGTGGTATCAGTAAATAATTCTCCTAGGATTCCTTTTCCTTCATTAACTTGTGCGGTTATTGTAGCTAAATTTTGTGTTGATATTTGAAGATTTTCACCTGCAGCAAAAATCTTTTGAGCCAATATTGTATCCGATAATAACATTCCAATAGTTCCTTCTTCTTTTGAAATTTTAGAAGTAATTTCAGCAAAATTATCACTTAATACAGCTGTTCTTTCGGCAACTTTACTTAGATTGTTTGCAAAAGATTCATCAGCGAATATTTTCCCAAATGCACCTTCTCCTTTATTAATTTTATCTGTTATTTCGGCTACATTTCTTGTAATAATAGCAGTGTTTGTACTTGAATAATTAAGTTGTCTTAGTATTTTATCAATTTGAACAGCTTCTATTGTTTCAAGAAAATCTCCATCGGTAATAATATCAGTATCTCGCGATCCAGCATAAATATTAACAACTTTATTTCCCATAAGACCTTCTGGAATAATTTCCATTTGGGAATTTTTACGTATAAATTGTTTTACGTCTTGTTGTATGGCTAGATCAATACGAACAAGAGAATCGTTTAATATTTCTACTTTAGAAACAGTTCCAATATTTATTCCTGAAAATCTTACATCATTTCCAATTTTAACACCACTAATATCCTTAAATACACCACTAATTAGAATGTTTTTGCTGAATAAACTTCCTTGACTACCAATGTAATAAATACCAAGAATAAATATTATAATTCCTATGCCAACAAAAAAACCTAAACGAATGTTATTTTTCTTAGAATTTTTCATGATTATTAATTTATTCGATTTTAAAAAAAGAGCGAACCCACTCATCCTTTGAATTTTTGAGTTCTTCGTAAGTTCCTTCAGCGCGAAATACTCCATCTTGTAAAATGAGCATTCTATTTGAGGTTATTTTAGCGCAATTTAAATCATGTGTAATTATAATTGATGATGCTTTTATTTTATTCTGTATTTTAAGTATTAACTTGCTAATTTCTCTTGATGTTAGAGGATCAAGACCTGTAGTAGGCTCGTCGTATAAAATGATCTCAGGCTTTAATATTAACGTTCTAGCAACACCAATTCGTTTTTTCATTCCACCAGAAAGTTCTGATGGCATTTTGTCAATAGTATCAATTAGACCTACGTCTTCTAAGGCTTCCTGAATTAATAATTCTACTTCTTTATTTGTTCTTTTAAGTTTATTTCGACGTAATGGGAATTCAAGATTTTCGCGAACTGTCATAGAATCATATAACGCATTACCTTGAAAAATAAAACCAACCCTTGATCTAAGGTCAGTAATTGTTTTTTGATTTGAATTCGTAATTTCATTTCCAAAAACTTTAAGCGAACCATCATCAGGTTCAATTAATCCAACAATACATTTAATCAATACGGATTTTCCAATACCAGATTTTCCTAGTATTACAACATTTTCGTTTTTATTTACTGATAAACTTATGTCATTAAGAACCTTATGCCCATTAAAAGATTTTTTTAAATGACTTATTTCAATTACCGGATAATTGTTGTTATTTGATATGTCATTTTGTAATTCCATATTATCTTATAAAAACATTAAATAAATCCGCTAATTGCACAGCGATTAAATCCATTATAAATATTGCTAAGGATGAAATTACTACTGATGAATTAGCAGCCTTACCAACTCCTTCGGTGCCATTTTCTGAATAATAGCCTTTATAGCATCCAATAAGTCCAATTGCAAATCCAAAAAAGAATGTTTTAATTGTTGCTGGAACTAAATCGTAAAAATGAAGAGGATCAAAAGCTAAATTTAGAAAAAGCCGTAGTGATATAAAATCATGCATATTTACAGCAATATATGATCCATAAAACGAAATAAAATCTGCATATAAAACTAAAATTGGAATCATAAATGTTGTAGCAAGTACCCTTGTAACAACAAGGTAATTCATTGGATTAGTTCCTGAAACTTCCATCGCATCAATTTGTTCTGTAACTCTCATGGAGCCAAGTTCAGCTCCAATACCTGAACCTATTTTACCTGCACAAATTAATGCAGTAATTACAGGTCCAATTTCCCTAACAATGGAAACTGAAACCATACCTGGCAACCACGATTCAGCACCGAATTCTTCCATTACTGGTTTGGATTGTAATGTTAGAACTAAACCCATTATAAATGCTGTAATTCCTATTAATGGCAATGTGCTTAATCCTATTTTGTAAGCTTGTCTTAAGAATTCTTTATGCTCATAAGGAGGTCGAAATAGTTCCCTAAAAAACTGAAGCGTAAAATTACTTAATCCTCCTAACTCTAATAGGAAGTTATAAAGCCATCCTTTATTAGAAGTATCATTTAAAAAATCCCCAAATATTTTACGAATATTTAGTCTCATTTTTAATTCAATAATTAGTAATTACTGATTGTGATTTAATTTATAATACTCAATCAACAGGTAAGATACAAATTATTAGGCAAACAAGTTCGTATTTGAATGTAAAATATGTATTAAGAAATGGATAGTTAATTAAACATTAAATTATAAGGTCTTTCTAATTCACCTTTTAATTCATCAATTCCAATATTTCTACTTTTTCGTATGAATTCTTTTTTATCAAAGAATATAACAATTGTTGGAACAGTGAAAATTGAATTTTGTGCTGCAACTTCAGGAAATAATTCTGTATCTGAATAATACATCTTTATTTTTGGGTAATGCTTTGTAAGTAAATTTGAAATTTTAGGTTTTAGAACTTTACAAACATTACATTTTTCGTGAGAGAAATATATTAAAGCTCCCTGTTCATTCTGAATAATATTTTGAAATTCTTGAATTGTATTAATATTTTCTATCATCAGTAATTACTAGTGTTGAGCATTATTAAGGTACATGCAATAGAAACTTCAATATTATTTTTCATTGCTATTTCAATGAGTTCGTGATTTTCGGTTCCGGGATTAAATATTATTCTTTTTGGTGATAAAGATAAAATATATTCATAATATTCTTTTTGTCTTTTAGGGTTTAAATAGAGAGTTATAGTATGAATATCATCCATTTTAGGTTTCCCAATAATTATTTTCTGCCACATAATATCTCCTTCTCTAATACCTAAAGGAACAACATCGTGGCCATGACGAACCAAACTTTTTACGGCCTTATGTGAAAATCTTATGGGATTTGGGCTTGCACCTAAAACAAGTGTTTTTTTCATATTCTCGAAAATTAATTCAAAATATTAATAATTGATAAACTACCTTTTATATCTGGGAGTTCGATAATGCAGATAGAGTGAAATATACAAAAAAAATAGTGAGAAAAAAAACCAAATTTATACTTGTCTCTGGATTAAAACAGAAGCAAATGCAGATATTCCTAATTCCTTTCCCACAAAACCAAGTTTTTCTGTGGTTGTTGCTTTAACAGAAATATTTTCAATATCTGTATTTAATACCTTAGCTAAAGTTTTAATCATCGATGGGATGAATTCTTGTATTTTTGGTTTTTGCAAGCAGATTGTAGAATCAATATTAACCAATGAATATCCTTTTTCTTTAAGGATATTCATGGTTTTATTCAATAATATTTTACTGTCAATATTTTTATATTCGTTATCTGTATCAGGAAAGTGAAATCCGATATCTCTTAGTGCCGTAGCACCAAGTAATGCATCGCATATAGCATGAATTAATACATCGCCATCTGAATGTGCAACAGAGCCTTTAATGTGAGGAATCTTTATACCTCCAATAATAAGATCATTACCTTCTTTTAATTGATGTACGTCGTATCCTTGACCAATGCGAAAATTCATCTTAGCTTTTTTTACTTTTTTGCTGATTTCTCAATGCCTGAAAATCCATACCTAAGGTAAACCTCATTGTTCCTTCTAATGGATTATTTTGTTTTACAGGTAATAAGTATGAGAAATCAATTGTGAAAACATTTAATTTTATTCCTGCTCCAGCAGTAAAATATTTTCTATTTCCTTTTAATTGATGTTCGTGAAAATATCCTGCTCGAACTGCAAATTGATTAGCATACCAATACTCACCTCCAATGGAATATTTTATTTCATGTAATTCTTCAGATAATCCATCAGGTGCATCGTAAAAGGATTGAATCATACCTTCGGCAGTTGAAACATCACTATCATGACCAATAAGAATACTATCTCCTTCAACTGGAGGAGTTGGGACTAAGAATTTATTTAAATCTAGTGCTAAAGTAAAACTATTATAATCATCAAAATTAAATTTAAATGCTGTACCGATTTTTAAGTTGGCCGGTAAAAAGTCCTTTTCAACTTCGGTATATGAAATTTTCGATCCAAGATTAGAGAAATTAATCCCTGCCGACCAAGTATGAGTTCTGTCTGCTAATTTAATTTTATCGTTAACATAATAGAACGATACATCTGCAGCAACTGCATTTCCTGGTTTTGTTTCTGTATCTCCAACAGAAGCACCACCAGTAATATCTGATCGAATAAACCTAAAGGCAATACCACCGGAAAATTTATCTGAGAAGGCTCTTGAATAAGCTGCATCTACTGACAATTCATAGGGATTGTGCTGTCCGCTATAACCACCGGATTCATCTCTAAACTCAATATTTCCTAAGTCGAAATATTGTAAGCTTGCAGCAACAGTTTGTCTTTTATCAATTCTTTTATAAAACGATAAGTTATATAAATTAATATCATTAACTAATTTTCTTAACCACGGTGTATATGAAACAGCTATTCCCATATCACTTTCAATAAATGCATATTTAGCAGGATTCCAATGCATTGAATTGTAATCTGGAGAAGTTGCCGCCCCAACATCACCCATAGCACCCGCTCTAGAGTCCGTTGCTATTGTTAGAAAGGCCGCTGAATATTCTAATGGATTTTCTGATCCAACAAGATCTTGCCTGTCAATCACATCCTGACTAATTCCATTAAAGCTAAAAAGAGATAGGATTATTCCTATCGCACAAATTTTTTTCATCGTAGTTCACATTAATTGTAAGAGTTGCAAATATAAAATTATTTGCCGATTATCAATATTTATTTTAGTATTACAAGCTTTTCAATTTTCTTAACTATTTCACCATCAGATGTTCTTACTCTGGTTTGGTAAACATAAACCCCACGTCCAATTTTATCTCCAAAATCATCTAATCCATTCCAATATATAGGGTCAGAACGAAATCCATTTGAATTTATTATAGTATTTATTGTTTTTACTAATTTTCCGGATATTGTAAAGATTTGTATTAAAACATCTAAATCTTCGTTAAGCCGATTATGGTCGAAATAAAATGCAGTACTTTCAGTGAACGGATTAGGATAATTTAATAAATTTTTAATTGTTAGATTTTCAGATTCAGCAACAATAAATTCAAGATCCTTTTCCGATGAATTATTATAGACATCCCAAACTTTTACTTTTAAAGTGTGATTGCCTTCTTCTAATTCATCAAATAGATATTCAATTTTACCTTTTTGAAAATCATCTATATCTGATTCGTAATAATCGTTTAATAAAATAAGATTACTGCTGTTATCATCTAATATTGCGGTAATATCATGTCCAATTCCGTTTCCTACAGTGTTAATACCACTACTATCTGAAAGGATCGCATATAGTTTTGGATTTTCATTTGTTACACCTCCCGAAACAAAATTTTCATCGTTCATATATATATTTACTGTTGGTCCTATATTATCAGAAGGTGCATTTTCATTAGATCCACCAATTATGAAATTGTTGAAATATCCTTTTGCATCATCATATGAACTTGATGAATAGTAACTAATTTTACCAAAATCAAAATTATAAGAGATATCCTTAGGAACTACAAAACTATATTGAAAATAACCATTATTAACACTTGCTTTTCCTTTGTATAATATATTGTTTCTTATATCAAAATCCATGGTGCTTCCACCATCATTAGCTAAAGTGGTTATTGTTTTGTTTTTATCTAAAACAAGAGGATAAACAATTCCGTTGTAACTGGTGATTGGAGATTTGCTATTGTTTTCGATATGTCCATGTATTGTAACTTTTGTTAATGCTTTAAGTGTATCGGTATATGTACTAACACTGTTGTGATTTATAGAGTCAGTTGCAATGTTCAATTGAGGTAAAGGCATTTTTAAAGCAGGATCACCTAAAAGGGTGAAATTCCTTTTGTTATTACCAGTACCTGATACATTTTTTGAAAGTCTTATAATATCTCCTAAAGCGCGAGTTTCTCCTTTGTAATCTTTTTCGAAAACATAATCGTAAAAATTTCTATTTAATACATAGTTTGGACTAGAATAGACCAATCTGGTTGTTGAGAATAAAGCTACGCTACCTCCATTTGGGTTAAGTAAAACTAGTTCTCCAGCCGAAGTAAATTGGTGATTATCAAACCTACTAAACTCACATGTAGCCGTTACAAAAATCGTAAGTTTATCAGAATTTACCCATGAATTAATATCAGATATGGATATAATTTTTTCGTGAGCTAAACTATTTTCCCCACCATGCCCTGTGTAGTTAAAAATTAGAATACCATTATTTATTTCATCATTAATAAGTCTATTTACTTCGGGATAACTTTCGGTATTTGCCGATGATTCTTGAGGAAAAGCATCAAGATAAATTTTATTTATAAAGAAATGTGGATATGTTGTATCGACAAAGGAAGCTAGTTTATCTGCATCTCTCATGTGTATATTGCTATCCTCATCGTCGCCTACAAAACAAAGAGAATTTAACCAATTGCCTTTATTATTTATATCAGCATATGATTTTATTTTATTTACAACTTGTTGAGCTTCTAATGTAGATTTTACAGGTAATCTACCAATCCCGATATCTATTAATCCTGAGCTGTCGGCTTCTATATTGTCTGTATTGTCGAGCAATCCAAAAAAATCATCGGAAACAAATGAAGCAGTAGGATCTAAAGAGTTTTCAGATTGATAAGTAAGAATATAGTTTGTGTTAGGTGCTTTAATAGATTTATGATCATAAGAACCATCGCCAATAAATAATAGATATTTTAAAGTATCTGTTGCTGAAGGTCTGTCGTAAATCATTTTAACATAATTTCGAATTGCTGAAGCATCAGTTGTTCCTGAAGAAAATTCATTAAATATTTGATCTGGAGTTACAACCTCTACAAATAAATTATCCTTTTCCTGATGAAAGCTAGCTAATTCATTGGCTTGATTAATGAACTCAGGATGAGTTACAATTAACATATCTCTATGTTGTGTTGTATGTAAATTCTGATTTTGAATATCTCCATCAATATCAATAGAATTAAAATCAAAATTATCATTAAAAGCAACGAATTCATTTAAGCCAGGAGCTGCATTATATTTAAATGAAGTAGAACTTCCACTTGTAAGGGTTAAATTTTTTGCTTGGGTTGGGTCTGTAATACTCCATACTTTGGTTGTTGAATTTGTATTTTCAATATGAAATTCAACAATTTCCGAACTGCCACTATTGTTATAATAAGAAAATAAAATTTGATTATCAGTTAATTTAAGTTCTCGTTCAACATTCAAAGTAATATAGTCTAGCCATGCTTCTGACGATGAGGTAGGTTTAATATAACTCACGTCAATTGTAATATCATCATTGTTTGATATGAACTCTTCATCAATTATATTTCGTTTAGCATATAAAGATGTATATGAACTCATATTAACCGATGAAAATGATGGATTTGATATTGATGTCGCTCCTGACTTAATATCAAAACTTGAAGGAGTTGCCGATCGTGCTGCTAAAGCTAATCTTATTTTAGCTGGTGTAGAACTAACTGAATTAGGGAGACTGAAATCAAAACTGTGAGTTGTAGTGATATCAAAATGTTCACCTAACCATAATTGCCCAGATTCTATAACATTATCAATTTCATTTTCGTGATGAGCGCGATCAACAAAAGTTGTGCGCGTAACGGATGGAGATCCCGAAGGAGCACTTAAAGTATTTATATTATTTGTTAAACCAACATCAGTAGTTAAAAACAAATAATTGTACTCAGAGTAGATATGTTTTTTACAATAATAAAAATCTTCATCACTATCATAATTCCATTGATCGGGTCCTTTAGCATAAAAAAGAATAAAGTCGCCAGAATTAAAAATACCATCACTTCCCTTATTAAAGTATATAGCATTGTTTGTTAAATCATCAGGACATTCTTCTGTATTAGATATTGGAAGCAGGCCAAAGGAATTTCCATATATTTTTATATTTTCAGGATTTGAAAAACCTAAACTTTCAATTTCTGAATAAGTTAATTTATAAACTCCATCTTTATTTAGTTTTACTTTCACCCATTTTCCAGATTTCAATACAGATTCTGCTGCATATTTTTTTGATTTTTGAGATAGGGGTGAGATTTTTTCCGGTTTACTTTTCAATTGAATATCAAAAGAAATAACCTTTTCAATTTGACCAGTCGTGGAATTTTTTCTAAAAGGCAGTAAATTAAGTTGAAGATATGTTATTTTTCTTTTATAGCTTATTTTGTAACTATATTCTATATCTTCACGTATCAGATTTTTATTTTTTAAAGTTTTTAATTCAATATTTGAAAGAGTTTCGTAACTTACATTTACGATTGATGCATTAATGTTAGGAGAATTAACTTTAATTAATTCAAAATAATAAGGGAGTAGTGTTTGTTGATTATAATAACATGCTTTTTCAAATGTTAAATATTCTGTTTTGTTTAGATCTTTCTGATTGATATCAAAATAATGAGATATAGTTTTTGGGGTTTCCCATAAAATTTCCCGTTCTAATATTATATTTTGAGCATTGGCACAAAAAAATATGAAAAATAGAAAGATAAAAGAGAATGTTTTTTTCATTAGGTTTATTAATTTTAAGCAAAGAAACAAAACTTTAGATAAAGTAATAATGGAATTTTAAATTCGTTTTCAAAAGAAATATCATTTTAAAACGGAAAATAATATCTTAATATTGTAAAAAGAACCTTGTTAGTAGAGTTTATGAGAAAACTTTGGATATTTATATTATTTTTTTCTATCAAATTAGTTAGTGGACAGGATGTTGAGTTTTCTCAATATTATGCAAATCCTTTATATCTTAATCCAGCGTTTGCAGGATCTGAAAACTACACCCGTATAGCGTTAAATTATAAATCGTTGTTGCCATCTTCATATGGTAATTATACTGATTACAGTGCCTCGGTCGATAAATATTTTGATGGAGTAAGTGGTGGACTTGGGTTTCAAATAATGAATGATAAACAATCTCAAGGAATTATAAATAATTTAAGTTTTAGCTTAATTTATGCTTATCATGCAAGTTTGAGTAATAATTGGGCTTTGAGTACAGGTTTTAAGGTAGGTTATAATATAAATACTCTTAATGCTAATAATGTAGTTCTTCCTGATATGATAGACCCTGTAAATGGAGTGTCTTCAACAACAATGGAATCTGGCTTGCATCAAAAATCTATGTACTTTGATTTTTCTTTTGGAATGTTAACATGGTATGAGAATTACTATTTTGGTGTTGCAATTGATCATTTAACAAAACCACAAAGCTCATTTGGTAGTGATGATCCAGGACCAATTGATCGAAAATATACTGTAAACGGTGGAATGGAAATTCCATTTTATAATTCTATTTATAGAGTTAATATGACAGTTTCTCCAAATTTTATTTATCAACAACAGGGATCATCCTCAAAGATAAATCTTGGAGCTTACTTAAATAGAAATTATTTTACTACAGGAATTTGGTTAAGAACAAATACTCAATTAAATTTTACAGGGGTAGTTGCAATGCTTGGTTTTGTTACTGATTATTCTATTTTTGCATACAGTTATGATGTCCCATTTTACAAAGGAGGATTCGATGGAATAATTAATGGGGCACATGAGGTAACCTTTGTGTATAAATTCATGTATAAGAGAAAAAGAAAAAAAATGAAGGCAATAAAATGTCCTAAATTTTAGTTATATTTGTGATTAAATCTTGTTTGTTGCTAATAAAAAATATTATATTTGAAATAAAAAATGACATTACCATGAAAGTAAAGTTAAAATTCTTCCCTCTAGTTTTTATAAGTCTCTTAATTGTGAACGGATGTGGTTCATTAGGTGGCGGTGATGCTGGTGCATCAGGTAGTTCTTCCCAAACAACTGGATGGGATTATAATAATCCAGATAATGGAGGTTTTGAAGTAAAAACAAATTATCAAGAAGAACCGGGTCCAGGTTTAGTTGCCATTGAAGGTGGTACTTTTACTATGGGACAAACGGAACAAGACATAACATACGATTGGAATAATATACCAAGAAGAGTTACTCTTGCATCTTTCTTTATGGATCAAACAGAAGTTCGTAATGTCGATTATAGAGAATATCTACATTGGATTAAAAGAGTATTTATTGATTATCCTGAGGTATATAGAAATGCAATTCCTGATTCATTAGTTTGGAGAAGTGCTTTAGCATTTAATGAGCCTTATGTAGAGTATTATTTCAGACATCCAGCTTATAATGAGTATCCTGTTGTTGGTGTTAACTGGTTACAAGCAAATGATTATTGTATCTGGAGAACAGACCGTGTTAATGAAATGAGACTTATTGAAGAAGGAATTCTTGATATGGATCCTAATCAAATAGGTCGTGAAAACTTTAATACTGGCGCTTATTTAGCTGGTCAGTACGAAGGATTAGTAAGAGAGAATTTACCATCACTTGATCCAAATCAAGAAACTCGTAGAGTTCAGATGGATGATGGAATATTATTACCAAAATATAGACTTCCAACTGAAGCTGAGTGGGAATATGCTGCTGTTGCTTTAATCGGTAATACATACGATGAAAGAATATATGAAAGAAGATTATTCCCTTGGGATGGTCATAATGTTCGTAATTCTGTAGGAAAAGATCGTGGTGTAATGATGGCTAACTTTAAAAGAGGTCGTGGTGACTATATGGGTACTGCAGGTGATTTAAATGATAATGGTGCTATTACTGTTCCTGTTTCTTCATTCTGGCCAAACGATTTCGGTTTATATTGTATGGCAGGTAATGTTAACGAATGGGTACTTGATGTTTATCGTCCTTCTTCTTTTCAAGATGTAAATGATTTTAGACCTTTCCGAGGAAATGTATTTGAAACAATTGTTACGAATGAAGATGGAAGTGTTGCAGCAAAAGATAGTCTTGGTAGATTAAAAACAAGACCTATTACTGACGAAGAAGCAGCAGGAAGAAAAAATTATCAAAAAGCGGATTATATAAATCATAGAGATGGAGATTTAAATTCCAGAGTTGATTATGAAAATCAGGAAGCTGGTAGAGGAACTGCATCAACTGGAGAAATGTATTCTCAAAAAGAAGGTGATATGTCATCATTAATTACTGATAAAGTGCGTGTTTATAAAGGTGGATCTTGGAAAGATAGAGTTTATTGGTTAAATCCTGCTACTCGTCGTTTTATGGATCAGGAAGAAGCTACTGATGATATTGGATTTAGATGTGCAATGATTATGGTAGGAAGTCCAAGTGGAAGATAAAATAAACTATTAAAATATAAAGAAAACCTCATGTTATATGGGGTTTTTTTATTTAATCAGATTTATGGAGATAAATGAATTATATAATATTTTTCTAGAAAATCCATTTATTACTACTGATACTAGAAAAGTAAAACCACAGGCATTATTTTTTGCTTTAAAAGGAGAAAATTTTGATGGCAATAAGTATGCCCACGATGCTTTGCAAAAAGGTTGTTTATATGCTATTGTAGATGATAAAAATGTTGTAGACGGGAATAAATATATTTTAGTTAATAATGTTTTAGATACATTACAGGGATTAGCAAATTATCATAGGAAACAATTAAACATTCCAATTATTGCAATTACTGGGACAAATGGTAAAACAACAACAAAGGAACTGATCGCATCCGTATTAGATAAAAAATATCAGGTTTCATATACAATTGGGAATTTTAATAATCATATAGGTGTTCCTTTAACATTGCTATCAATGACAAAAGATTCTGAAATAGGTGTTGTTGAAATGGGAGCAAACCATCCTTTAGAGATTAAAAATTTATCTGAAATCGCAGAACCAAATTATGGAATAATTACTAATGTTGGAAAAGCTCATATAGAAGGATTTGGTTCATTTGAGAACGTAATTAAAACTAAGAAGGAACTATACGATTATATCAAATCGACTAATGGTCTAGTGTTTTATAATAGAAGAAATGAAATTTTAAATGATATAATTAAAGCAAATAAAATCAATAATATATCTTATGGAGATCCTGATTCTGATGTTAATGGTGAAGCTTTAATTTCGAAGCAATTTTTAAAGTTGGAATTAACTATTGATAATTCTAGGATTAATACAGATACAAATTTAATAGGAAACTACAATCTAGAGAATGTATTAGCTGCAGCCACAATAGGTAAATATTTTAATGTTCCAATAGAAAAAATCATAGAGGCTATACAGGAATATTCGCCTACAAACAATCGTTCTCAATTTGTAGAAACATCAAAAAACAAATTAATTCTTGATGCATACAATGCTAATCCTACAAGTGTTTACGCTGCTTTAGAGAATTTTGCTAACATGGATATTAAAAACAAATGCATTGTTTTGGGAGATATGTTAGAGTTGGGTGAGGAGTCAAATAAAGAACATTTGGACATGATCGAATATGTTAAAAATCAAGATTTTAAACATGTTTTATTGGTGGGTGAAATTTATTCGTCATGTAATGTTCCTAAGAATATTAATCAATTTAGTGATGTTGATGAATTAAAAAAATGGCTTGAATCAAACAAAATTGCTAATTCAAGTGTTTTGATCAAAGGTTCTAGAGGAATTCAGTTAGAACGAATAGTAGAAAATTTATAATTAGAAAAATGGGAAATATGATAATGGACCCAATAGTTGGTAAACTAATGGGTTTAAGATATAAATCACATCCATGGCATGGTGTGGAAATTGGGGCTGAAGCTCCAGAGATAATTACAAGTTTTATTGAAGTGGTTCCAACAGATACTGTTAAGTATGAAGTTGATAAGGTTAGCGGATATTTAAAATTGGATAGACCTCAAAAATATTCGAACGTTGTACCTGTGTTATATGGTTTTATACCTCAAACATATAGTGGAGAAAGGGTAGCAAAGTTTTGTGAAGAAAAAACGGGCAAAAAAGATATTGCAGGCGATAAAGACCCGATTGATATATGTGTTTTAACAGAGAAAGCTATTACTCATGGTGATATTCTTGTTAGAGCGAGACCAATTGGTGGTTTTCGTATGATCGATGGAAATGAAGCTGATGATAAAATTATTGCAGTTTTAAATAATGATGCGGTTTATGGTGATTACAAAGATATTTCGGATATTCCAGAATTGGTGATTGATCGTTTAAAGCACTATTTTTTGACTTATAAGGATTTGCCAGGTAATAAGGCAAAAACAGAAATTACTCATACTTATGGTATTGAAGATGCTCATGAGGTAATAAAAAGATCTTTAGAAGATTATCATGAGCGTTTTAATAACCTTGAAAATATGTTATCAATTTAAATTTTAAAATTAAGTTGATTAAATGTTCGTTTTTTTCTTAAAAAATAATCGAAAACAATACTATTAGGATATACTTCTTTATGATGATTAACTGCTTTGTTTAAAAGCAGTTTTTTTCGTTTTTTTCGTAAGGTTCTCAATGATGTATAAAAATGGAAGTGAGCTTTTAAAACGGCTCCAAAACTCGAAAAAGAGAATTTTGCTAGAAAAATCATTGCTGAAATTCCATCTAAAATCATTCTTGTAAATAATATAGGAAAAAGCTTCCCTTTTGGTAGATTTTTATAAAGTAAGAATAAGTTATTACGATAGTTTAAGTACAATTTAAAAGGACTATTATTAGGTAATGATCCTCCACCGACATGAAAAACTTCCGATTCAGGATCAATAACAATACGCAATCCTTGATTTTTTATTCGCCAACATAAATCGATTTCTTCCATATGCGCAAAAAAATCATTATCTAATCCTCCAATAGCTTTATAAACTTCAGCACGAATCATTAAACACGCACCAGTAGCCCAGAATACATCAATAATACTATTATATTGATTTGTATCAACCTCTATTTTATCTAATATACGTCCTCTGCAAAATGGATATCCATATTTGTCAATAAACCCGCCTGAAGCACCTGCATATTCAAACTTATTTTTATCGTGGTAAGATTTAATTTTTGGCTGACATGCGGCTATAGATTCATCTGAATCCATAATTTTAATTAATGGTAATAACCAATCAGGACTTACTTCTACATCTGAGTTTAGTAAAACAAAGTATTCAGCATTAATTTGATTTAATGCAAGATTATAACCACCGGTAAATCCATGGTTCTTATCAAATAGAATTAATCTTAAATTAGGATAGTTTTGGTTAAGAAAGCTTATGGAGTTATCGCTTGAATTATTGTCTGCAATAATAATTTCGCAATTATCAGGTTTTGTGTGCTGCAAAAGTGAAGGCAAGAATTGTTTTAAATACTTTTCTCCATTCCAGTTTAATATTACTATTGCAACTTTAAGCATTTGCATTACTGTTTTTTAATTTGCTCATAAACTTTACTTTATCGTATTTCCAACGTTTATGTGACCACACCCAAAATTCTGGTTTGTTTGTAATTTGTTTTTCCATTTCTGTAAAAAAGGAATTTGTAATTTCAAATTCTTTTGTATTTGCAGCATCGTTTGTTATCTCTGAAAACCGAATATTATATAAGCCACGCTTTTCTTTTTCAATATTAACAAAAATTATTGCGGCATTTATTCTTTTACCAATTTTTTCAGGCCCAATAAATACTGGTGCTTCTTGGTTGAAGAATTTAATCCAATAAGTAACATCCTTTTTTCGAGGTCTTTGATCCGCAATTAATCCAAGAATAAATGGTTCTTTTCTTCTGTAATAATCTAATGTAACTTTTAAAGTTTCTTTCATACGTACAGGTTTACTGCCGAATAAAGATCTCATTTTGAAGAAACTTTTATTTAGATAATCTTTATTTATTTTTTTAAATACTGGTAAGAAACTGTATTTGGTATGTAATGGTAACGATGCTAAGAATTCCCAATTTCCGTAGTGTCCAAATACCATAATGATATTTTTATTTTGATTATAATAATCTTCAAGGAACTCAGGATTTTCAAATTTAACAAAGGATAAAGCCTTCTTTTTTGACATTTTAATTAAAGCTCCATCCTCCATTACTAAATCGCATAAATGATGATAATATTTTTTTGCAATTTGACGAATCTCTTTTTTTGATTTGTTAGGGAATGAATTAGTAAGATTCTCGAAAACTACTTTCTTTCTATACCTGGAAAAATAATATATTACTATAAAAAGAATATCTGATATAAAATATAGAATTGACTTAGGGAGAATAGATAAGAAATTAAAAAATAAATCTGCAAAAAAGTATAATATTCTTTTCATGTTTTGGTCAGTCAGATGTTTTAATCAGGCAAAAATAATTTATTGTTCAACATTAACAAAATTGTGTTCGCGTTTGTGTTTCCACCTTTTGTGCGACCATAACCAGTATTGAGGTTTATTAATTATCATTTTTTCTAAAATGCTTAGATAGGTATTAGTTATTTCGTATGGTTTACAATCTTCCGAATTCTCAAAAAGCAGCTTTGTTTTTAAAATATATTTTCCTCGTTGTTTCTTTTCTAAATAAACAAAAACAACGGACGCGTTCAGTTTTTGTGAAAGTTTTTCAGGACCTAAAAAAACTACAGTATCTTGATTTAGAAATTTTGTCCAATAATTACCCGCTTGCTTTTGAGGACGTTGATCAGCAATTAAACCTAATAGTGTTAATTTATTATTTCTTTTATACTCCAGAACAGATTTATAAGTATTGTGCATTGTAACAGGATGAGCTCCAAATTTCTGTCGCATTTTGTAGAATATCCGATCGAAATATTTGTTATTTAGGGGTTTGTAAACTCCTAAAACTTGATGTGATGATAATAATGGAATTGTAAGAAACATTTCCCAATTACCATAATGTCCAGTAACTGCAACAATGTTTTTATTCTTATCGAAAAGATTATTTATTAGATTAGAATTATCTATTTGCACGAATTTTAAAGTTCTTTTTTTCGACATTGTTAAAAGAGCACAGTTTTCGACAAATGTATCGCTTAAATGCAAATAGAATTTCCGAGCTATTTTATAAATTTCACGATCTGATTTTTCAGGGAATGAGTTTTTAAGATTTTTAAAAACTACTTTTCTTCTATACCTAATTATATCAAAAAGTATTATATAAAAAACATCAGCAAATCTGTATAAAATAAATTTGGGTAAAAGATTAAAAAAATAACTTAGTATTAAAGTAAAGTATGCTCCAAGTTGTTTCACTGCTATTTATTTTATCATTATATTATTTATCGTAGAAAGAAATTTATCAAAAACAGGTTCGTTGCTTGCAATAATTTCTTTTCCAAAGATGTAATTATTGTCGCCCGAAAAATCAGAAACTATTCCTCCTGCTTGTTGCACAATAAACGATCCTGCTGCAACATCCCATGGACTTAAGCTATATTCGTAAAATGCTTCGAATCGTCCACAGGCAACATAAACCAAATCGGTTGCTGCGGAACCTAAACGTCGAACGCCATGTGAGTTTTCCATAAAGAACTCCAAGGTTTTTAAGAATGGTTCCATTCTTTTGTAATCGTAATAAGGAAATCCTGTAGCAATAAGACTTTCTTCAATTGTTTGCCTATTCGACACAGATATTTTTTCACCATTTAAATAAGCAGAACTGCCTTCCCAGGCATAAAAACACTCATTAAGTCCCAGCTCGTGTACAACTCCTAAAATGATCTTATCATTTTCTTGCAATGCAATTGATATTGCAAAAGGAGTAAGGTTGTGAATAAAATTAGTTGTTCCATCTAGTGGATCAATAATCCAATTATATTTTTCTCCCTTTTTAGTAGATGTTCCTTCTTCTGCTATAAAACCAGCTTCGGGAAGTATTTTTGATAGTTTTTCGACGATCTTTTGTTCAGATGTTTTATCCACATATGTTACAAAATCATGCAATCCTTTTACTTCAATAGTAAGTTCTGCATTTTTTTTTCGCTCTGCTAGGATAAAGTCACCAACTTCTTTTGTTAGTTCTGTTACTTGTTGACAAATATTTTCGAGATTCATTTTAGGTTTTATTTTCAAAGATAGTAAACAACCTATCTTAAATTATAATGGAAATGATTTTTTAACTCAATTTAACTTTTACATTACCACTTTGTGATATTGAATCAAGTTTTACATCAATAATCTCCCCAATAAGATTCTTGTCAAAATTGGTTTCAACTTTAATGTAATTCCCAGTAAAACCGAATATTAAGTCATTCTTTTTGGTAGATTCAAAAAGAACTTTTGCTTCAGTACCTAAATTCTGCTGGTAGAAATTCTGTAGTTTATTTTCAGATAATACATGAAGCTTTTTACTTCTTTCTGAGATAATGTTTTTAGGAACTTTTCCTTCAAATTCTGCTGATTTTGTGTTTGGACGTTCCGAGTATGAAAAAACATGATAAAAAGACGTGTCTAATGTAGTTAGAAATTGAAATGTATCATTAAAGTCTTCTTCGTTTTCACCTGGAAATCCTACAATAACATCAACACCAATAAATGCATTTGGGATAAGCTCTTTAATTTTTGAAACTCTTGAAGCAAATAACTCGCGATTGTAACGGCGTTGCATTTTTGCTAAGGTTTTATTACAGCCACTTTGTAATGGAATGTGAAAATGGGGTTGTATCTTTTTTGATTTAGCAACAAACTCAATAATTTCGTCTTTTAAGAGATTTGGTTCAATTGAAGATATTCTAATACGTTCTATTCCTTCAACTTTTTCAAGTTCTTTTACCAAATCAAAGAATGTTTCATTAGTTGATTTTCCAAAATCGCCAATATTAACTCCAGTTAAAATTATTTCTTTTATTCCTGAGCTTGCAATTTTCTGAGCTTCAATTACTAAGTCGGATATTTCCTTATTTCTACTTTTCCCTCTCGCTAATGGTATTGTACAATACGTACATGAGTAATCGCATCCATCTTGTACTTTCAAAAATGATCTTGTGCGATCAGCCTCAGAATGTGAAGAATCAAATTGATCAATATCGTTAATTTCACAAGAATATATTTCAGGAGTTTCGTTTTTTTCTAAGCTACTTAGATGTTCTAGTATATTGAATTTTTCTTTAGTTCCTAAAACAAGATCAACTCCTAAATTTTTAGCAATTTCTTCTGGTTTTAGTTGAGCATAACATCCAACAACGGCAATAAAAGCATTATTGTTAATGTTTTGTATCTTTTTAATAGCCTGTCGGCATTTTTTATCAGCTTGTTCTGTAACCGAACAAGTATTTATTACATAAATATCTGCTTCTGAATTAAATTCAACAACATCAAATCCCTTTGTTTTAAATGATCTCGAAATAGTTGATGTTTCTGAAAAATTTAATTTACATCCCAAAGTGTGGAATGCCGCTCTTTTCCCTTTACCCTCGTTTAATGTCATGTCTGGTGAAATTAATTGTCGGCAAAGTTAAATTATTTAATTCAAATTTAATTGCTGATATTGACTCAACATTATGTGTTTAATATTATTAAAACATTTTTAGCTTAAACTAACAAAAGAGTTAATAGGTTTATGTTTCTTGATTTCCGACCATTTTTTCATTTTAAATTTCAAATAAACGGAACTGGCAGGAGAAAGATTATTAACATCTACTTTAAAATAGTGGGAAAAATAAGTTAACGTGGGATTGTGTCCAACTAAAATTATTTTACTTGCAGAATCATTAATATTATTTATGATTTTTATTAGAGTTTCAACTTCAGCTAGATACATTTGATCGTTAATAATGAAATTGTTTAATTCCAGAACGTCCTTTAATATTGTTGCTGTATGTACTGCTCTAATCGCAGAACTAGTTATTATTGTATCGGGATTAAATCCTTTTTCCTTTAATTTATTTGCTGCTTCATAAGCAGCTAAAATTCCAGATTCTGATAATGGTCGATCAAAATCAGAAATTCTCCCATAGTTTGAAACAGCATGCCCATGGCGCACAATTATAATTTCTTTATACATGATTTTAATATTTTATAAAAGGTCACTTGCTAATTCAGCTAAATAGCTTCTTTCACCCTTTACAAGATTCACATGGGCAAAAATATCCTGACCTTTCATTCTGTCTGTTAAGAAACTTAAACCGTTCGATTTTGAATCTAAATATGGAGAATCGATTTGATGAATATCTCCAGTAAAAATAATCTTAGTTCCTTCTCCAGCTCTTGTAATTATCGTTTTAACTTCATGAGGAGTTAGATTCTGAGCCTCATCAACAATAAAAAATACATTGGATAAACTTCGACCACGAATATATGCTAAAGGAGTAATAATTAATCTTTCTGTTTTTTGCATTTCTTCAATTTGCATATATTCTTTGCTTTGAGATTTAAACTGATTTTTAATAACAGTTAAATTATCAAAAAGAGGTTGCATGTAGGGTAAAATCTTTTCTTTAACATCTCCAGGTAAAAATCCAAGATCTCTGTTGGCTAAAGGAACAATAGGTCTTGCTAAAAGAATTTGATTAAATTTTCTTTCTTGGTGCAGCGCAGCTGCTAGTGCAAGTAAAGTTTTTCCAGTGCCGGCTTTCCCTGTAAGAGCAATTAATTGTACATCGCTGCGATTTAATGCATCTAACGAAAAAGTTTGTTCTGCATTTCTGGGATCAATACCATATGTTTTGTTTTTTTCAACTCTTTGTAAAACTTTTTCAAAAGGATCAAAATGAGCTAATGCTGATGATTTTTGACCTTTCAAGATAAAATATTGATGAGGTGTTGGCTTTAATTTAAATTCATCGATAGAAATACCTTCATTTGATTCGTAAAGTTTTGATATTAATTGATCATCAATACTATCAATTGCTTCAATATCTTTATGTATTTTCTCTACATCGGCTATCTGGTCATTTTTAAAATCCTGAGCTAAAATTCCTAAAGATTTAGCTTTCATTCTAAGATTTATATCTTTACTTACAAGTATAACCTCTTGATTTGTTTTCTTTTCCTTTACATCTTCAGCGATTGCTAAAATTCTATGATCTGGTGTTGGCTCAGGAAAAGATTCTTTTAGTTTTTCAGAATAAGGTTTCCCTGTTTCTATAGATAATTTTCCCAAGTCTGTTCCTAAAGTAATACCACCGTTGAATAAATTGTCACCAGAAATTCGATCGAGTTCACGAGTAAATTCTCGAGCATTAAAATTTATCTGACTATCTCCCTTTTTTAAATGGTCCAATTCTTCTAAAACAACAATTGGAATAACAACATCATTTTCTTGAAATTTATATAAGCAGTTAAAATCGTGAAGAATAACATTAGTATCTATTACAAAAACTTTTTTATTTTTTTTCATGATAGTATAATTTTGAAGTGAAAAGCCTGAATGCCATTAAAATTCTTACTAATTTAACATATTTATTTATTATAGTAACTATTAATTTACTCAATTTATTATGGAATTAATTGATGGAATTTTTACTAGAAGAAGTATCCGAAGGTATACTAATAAAGAACTTTCTCAGAATCAAATTGATACTTTGTTAAAGGCTGGGATGTATGCACCATCTGCAAGAAATCAACAACCGTGGCATTTTATTGTTGTTTCAAAAAGGGAATTGTTGAATGCAATTTCTGAGGTGCATCCGTATGCTCAAATGCTTAAAGAGGCACAGCTGGCAATTATAGTTTGTGGAGATGAAAAACTGGAATTAAGCAAGGGCTATTGGGTTGTTGATTGCTCGGCAGCAACACAAAATATTTTGTTAGCTGCACATGGTATTGGACTTGGTGCTGTGTGGTTAGGATTGCATCCTAGAGAGGAGCGAAAAAAGGATATTAAGAACTTGATTAAGTTGCCTGATCATGTTCAACCCTTGTCTTTAATTTCTGTTGGTTACCCTAATGAAGAAAAAGATGATCCGCAAAGATTTAAACCAGAAAGAATCCATTATAATACTTGGTAAATTGTTATTTTTGGAAGCTTAAAATTAGATTATGAATTACAAGGAAACACTTGACTGGCTATTTAATCAGCTACCAATGTATCAGAGACAAGGAAAGGCTGCATATAAAGCTAATCTGGATAATACTTTAGAATTGGATAATTATTTTGATCACCCACATCGAAAATTTAAATCTATTCATGTTGCCGGTACAAATGGGAAAGGTTCTGTTTCGCATATGTTAGCTTCAGTTTTATATGAATCTGGATATAAAGTGGGCTTGTATACTTCTCCTCATTTAAAGGATTTTAGAGAGCGGATAAAGGTTAATGGTACAATGGTTTCAGAAGAATTTGTTGTTCAGTTTGTTCATGATCATCAAAATAAGTTTAAAGAAATTCAGCCTTCATTTTTTGAAATGACGGTTGCTATGGCTTTTGATTATTTTGAAAAGCAAAAAGTAGATGTTGCAATAGTTGAAGTAGGAATGGGAGGTAGATTAGATTCAACGAATATTATTAATCCTGACATATCTGTAATTACTAATATTGGTTTAGATCACACTGCGTTTTTGGGAAACACATTGGAGGAAATAGCTCACGAGAAAGCAGGGATTATTAAAAATAATATTCCAGTGATAATTGGTCAAAATCAGCCAGAAACAAAACCGGTTTTTGAAAAGATTGCAAAAAGTAAAAATACTACTCTTTATTTTGCAGATGAATATTATCAGATTGATTATGAAATGTTATCATTAGATAATAAGCAGGTGTTTAATATAAAGTCAAATGATAAAATTGTTTTTGATAAACTGAAACTTGACCTTTTAGGGATTTATCAAAAGAAGAATATACTTACAGTTTTAAAAGCTATTGATTTATTAGTTGATCTGGATTATAAAATTGATAAGAATACAATTTATAAAGGTTTAAGTGAAACAATACAAAATACAGGATTAAAGGGGAGATGGCAAATTTTAGATGTTAATCCGTTGGTTATTTGTGATACAGGGCATAATCAAGATGGTATCACTTTAATTGTTAATCAAATTAATAAAACTCCACATAAAAATTTGCATATTGTATTTGGTGTGGTAGATGATAAGAATATTGATAGGATATTAGATTTATTACCTCAAAATGCGAGATATTATTTTACAAAAGCTAAAATTCCACGTGCATTAGACCAAAAAATTTTAAAAGAGAAGGCAAAAAAGTATAATTTGTTAGGAGATTCATATGGTAATGTTACCGACGCAGTAAAAAATGCAAAAAAAAATGCAGGGCTTAATGATTTGATTTTCATTGGAGGTAGTACTTTTGTGGTAGCTGAGGTTGTATAATTTTTTGAAAAAAGTTGTAAAATGTTTTTGTAAAATGAAAAAGAGTTTTATTTTTGCATCGCTTTTAACAACTAAAGCACACCAATAAAAGGGAGATTAGCTCAGCTGGTTCAGAGCACCTGCCTTACAAGCAGGGGGTCACTGGTTCGAATCCAGTATCTCCCACAACACACAAAGCAGTCTTTTTAGACTGCTTTTTTTTATTTGATGAATTATTACCTCTATATATTGTATTCATTCACTGCAGATAGGTTTTATATTGGACATACACAAAACCTAAAAGATCGTCTACGCAGGCACAATTCAAATCATAAAGGATTTACAGGCAAGTTTAAAGATTGGAAAATTGTTTATGAGGAAGAATATTCCTTAAAGGAATTAGCATATGCACGAGAAAGAGAAATAAAGAAATGGAAGAGTAGAAAAAAGATAAAAGAGTTGATTTTAAAAAATAAATCAGAGCATCCCGACAATTAAGTCGGGAGGGTCACTGGTTCGAACTTTTCTCTTGAGTGAAACGAAAAATCCAGTATCGCCCACAAAAAAAGCAGGGTCCAAAAGTGAACATTTGTCATCCTCAACTTGATTGGGGATCTTATAATGCATTGGTTACGATTCGATTAATAGAATCCTTTTCCTGCCTGTCGGTAGACAGGTTCAAGGGAACTTTTCTCACGAATGAAATGAGTAATGACACAAAAAGGACTTTTTGGACACCCTCTTTTTTTATTTTACAAATTATCACTTCAAAAAAATACTAATTAAGAAAAAATAAAGAATTCTGTAATTAGTGTAAAATCCGTTCAAATCTTCAAGAAAAATCATGTGATATATTGGTTTTTAATTTCAAAAGCAAGATTGATTAACAGAGCTTCTAAAAAAGATATAAACAAACCTATTATTTAGATTGTTTGTTTGATATTCTATTGTTAAATTCATATAGGATGTTGGATTATAATGTGTTAACAAGAAAAGTTAGGTAGGATAATCAAACATTAAATGTTTTTATAACTTTTATAGCTCTTTAAATAATAATTAATTAGAAATAGTTAATTGAATATTTTATATATTTATTGATTAAAAGGCGTTATGTATCAGCATTTTTCCGTATTATTTTTTATTAATCAAAGAAAATAATGTATTTATCAAATAAAAGTCCTGATTTATAATGTTTTGAAACCTTTTAACTTTTTTATCTGTAAATACTATTTAGTATAACATGTTGTGAATATGAATAGTAGGGATTAATAATTAATGGCCATGATTATTATGAAAAAAAATAAATTGATTATTCGGATACTTGTATTTTTAAGTATTATTGGGAGTATAAATATTTCTAGTTTAATAGCGCAAACGGGACCTGGTGGCGTTGGAAATATGGATGGATCTAATGGACAACCTTTAAATATTTTATGGTTTGATGCTAACTATTTAAATTTAAATAATAATGATCCGGTTTCTGAATGGACTGATCGATCAGGCAATGATAACCACGGAACACAAGTAGATGCTTTAAGGCAACCTTTATTTAACACAAATTCATTAAATAGTTATCCTGTAATATATTTCGAAGATGATGCGGGTGGCGGTGGTGAAGAAGACTTTATGGATTTTGATGGAACTACTCTGTTAAATACTGATCTTACAGTAATATATGTTGCTGCTAGAAGAGATAATGGTGAAAATTTTGTGTTAGGAGGTACAACAGAATCTTGTAACCAGAATTTGCATTTTGGTTGGAGAAATGGAACTCAAAATACATGTAATCATTGGTGTAACGATATTTATTCAAATTTATCAGGAGACGGCAGTACGTATATCGGTGATGGAGATGCAACGGATGATTATGGTATTTTTATTAATAGATTAGCTTCTGGAGAAATTGCACCACAACGGCGGGTTTTTCAAAACGGAACGCAAATAGGTACAGTAAATAATGCAACTCAACTATCAGCTTATGGAGGTTCTGCTATTGCAAGATGGCGTGCGACAGCTCGATATTATGATATAAATGTGGCCGAAGTAATTTTTTATACTACTGCATTAAACGATGCCCAATTACAAATTGTTAATCAATATTTAAATGTTAAATACGATATAGCAATTGCTAACGATATATATAATCCGGTTTCATCTTATGTTACAGATATAGTTGGTATTGGTGAAACGAATAATGAAGAACATTCAAATGCTTCAAGTGGAGGATTGTACTTAACAGCATTAGGAGGATTAAATAATGACGATTATATATTTGTTTCTCATAATGATTCTTCTAATAATAGCACAAATTTTAGAACGGATAGTGAAGTTACTGCAGCAGGGGCCACTGAAGCATATAATAGAATTTGGTATCTTGAAAAAACAGGTACACCTGCGGCTGAAATTGCATTTGATTTTAGCGAAGCACTTAGCGATGGTTTAAATCCAACAAATATTTCAAATTACGTATTGTTATATAGAAATTTAACAACAGGTAATTTTACAAAAGTTAAAAATGCAGATGGATTAAAAAATGGCGATCAAATTTATTTTAATTTAACAGATGCAGAAATAATTAATGGTTATTATACTTTAGGTACTGAAGATGATGTAAATAGTCCTTTGGAAGGTGTTGCCGGAAGAACATGGTATACGCTTATTTCTGGAGATTGGGATGATTGGGAAATATGGACATTAGATCCATCAGGTGCCTTACCTAATAATCCAGATCAATTAACTCCATCAACTTCACCAACAAATACAGCCGATGATGTTGTTATTTTAACCGGAAGAACAGTAACAGATACTAGTGATAATTTAATCCACTCAAGTTTACTTCTAGAAGGTCGATTAGATCTAACAACTACCAGTGGTCATAGTTTCGGTAAGATAAATGGTACAGGTAGAATTTTATTGGCCTCAGATAATTTCCCATCTGGTGATGCAACTCATTTTTATACTAAAGGTCAAGGAGAAGGTACTGTTGAATATTATGGTGGATCTTATAATTTAAGTACTGCAAGAGAGTTTTATGATGTTGAAATAGAATTAGATAATGCTGCTATTATTATAACATTATTAGATGACTATACCATTAATGGTAATTTAACTATAACTAAAGGTAATCTTAAAATTAATAACGATGTAGCAACTACAATTTTAAATCTGTCAGTAGGAGGGAATGTTACTATAGAAAGCACAGGGGGAATATCAACGGGGCTTGGTGATACTAGAGCTGCTTATCAGATTGGAGCTACTATGCCTGCTGATGATGGGAAAGATTATCACGACGTTTTTCATCAATTTACAATTTATGGTGATTTTATAAATAGAGGAACTGTACGCTTTACTAATTTAGATGCACCGGATTATAATAGTTTAGATACAATTGGAGCTGTTACTGTACGTTTTAAAGGTGCTGCGAATTCAGTTGTAAATCTTTATAATACAACAGATTTTAGTAATATAATTGTTGATAAAGGTACTGACAAAACATTTAAAGTAAATCTTTACTCCGATAATATAAACTACTTTAGATTATTTGGTGCTAATAGCGTTGGACGAACTACAGGTGCGCCATATTCAGCTGAAGATCCACAAATAAGAAAAGCCTTGTGGATTTATCATGGTACATTACAATTGCGAGGTAATGTTGATATTCCTACTTTAAGTGAAGGAAATCAAGAAGGAGGAAACGGTGATTATGCAGTTGGTAAAAATGCTAGATTATGGATGGACGGAAGTAATGTAACTGTCTATTCAACGGCAAGTAGCGTAGATCAAATTAATGGATTTACATCAGGAGATGCATTTCCAGCTGATGGTGTTCAAGCTAATAGTAGCAATCAGGCAATGTCTATTTATGGTGAGTTTAAAATGTCAAACGGTACTTTTGGAACTCGAAATAGTGCAGGATTTATATTCTGGGCAGCAGCAAATGCGCAAATAAAAATAGATGGAGGAACATGTAATGTTGCTCAAATGAGAAGTGCTGGAGGAGCAGGAGGTGTTGCATCTTACTCTCAAACTTCGGGTCGGGTTATTGTTCGTGGTAATAGAACTGAAGCTGGTGAAGTAACAGGGGCTTATCCATTATTTGGGCTTGAAAGTACCGATGCTGTTTTTAAAATGTCTGGTGGAGAAATAGTAATCCGGGATATTTCAGGAGCTGCAGTAGGTGATTTTTATATTCCTTCTGCAGATGGAAATTATAATGTTACTGGAGGTACTATTACTATTGAAGTTAATGATACCGATGAATTTGATTTTTATTCAACCGCAAATATATACAACTTAACAGTTAAAAGATATAATGATCTTACAGCCAATAGTGGTACTTTACATTTGTTAAATGATTTAGTTGTTTCAAATGATTTACTTCTTGAAACACCAAATACTGTTACGAATACATCCTTAGATGTTTTAGTATTTATGCACGACAGCTCAGATGTAACTATTGGAAGAAATTTTACAATTGAAAGAGGAGCTCGTTATGAATGGCCAGAAAGGGCAAATAATACATGGGGAGCTGGATGGTCTATTAATACAACAACTTTTAATGGATCGCAAAATGCAACCTTATATTTTACATGGCATGATGATCCTTTAGACGGAGAAGAACAGAATTTCTGGAATTTTGTTGTTAATAAGATAAATGGAGCAAGTCTAACAATTGCAGGTGACGAAGCTAACAAAAAAATGACAGGAGTAGATAACCGTTTAATAAAAACACATGGAGAACTACGTGTTGAAAGCGGAACTCTTAATCAAGGAAATTTTTCTGTAAGAGCATATGGTGATATAATAAATAAAGATGTAATGTTTGTGTATGATCATGGAGTTACTCCTGATAATGCAAATTTACGATTAAGACCAGGTAATTATACCATACAATCGACATCAGATGCTGAGTTTGGATTAGTAAAATTTAATCCTGGTGATGGTTCTGTTATTTCGTTAAGTAATAACACATATATTAAACGTATTAATTACCATAATGGTAGATTATATTTAGGGGATTTTAACTTAAAGCTAGATCACTTATATAGAGGAAGAACAGATCCTACTTTTGTGGCAGGTAATGGTAATGTTTCAAGGATGTTTATTACCGATGGAAATGCTTCAGATGGCGGTTTGTCATTATTAGTTCATTCAAATAGAAGATATACTTTCCCATTAGGTGGGGGTACGGATGGCGTAGATGTAACAATGGGTGGTGGATCTAAATATACACCTGCTGAAGTTGTTATAACAAATTTTTCTGATTCTGGATATATACAATTGTCATTAGCTGACAAAATTTTAGCTACAACAGATCCTACTGGAGGGAATGTATTATCATATTACTGGCGAGTTCGCCATAATGATTTTACTGCAGGAAGTGAACCTACGGTTGAATATGATTATTATTATAATGAAAGTGATGATGATGCTTCAGACGATAATAATTTTAGACCTGGTTTTGTTACTGACGAAGCTCCTTATACAAGAAATGTCGATGGTAATGCATCGGGCGTTGATGAAACAAATAATATTATTAATTTTGATAATGGAGGTGCAGGATTTACCCTGCAAAGAGCTAACTATACCGCTGGACGGCAAGGAAGATTTAATGGACCATTAAGAGTTTATTATTCTGTGTCAACTTCGGGCCAGTATGATTGGAATACTGCAGCAAACTGGTTTAGAGATACTCCAGATACAGGGCCTAACTTTGTTCCTACCGATGGAAGTATTGTTATTATTCGCGGAGGGGCAAGGATGAATATTAATTCTGCAACAATAGCTGATCTCGCAGTTGTGGAATTTGATCATGATTATATTACCAATCCAATACCTTCATCAGAAAATGTTCCTAGAATGCAATTTCATGTAAATGGAACATATGATGTTGGAAATGTTAAAGGCACTGGTATGGTGTCGTTTAATGCTACAAGGATAATTAATTTGAGTGGTGATTTTGGTGATTTTGGTTCAAATCTGGAATCGTATTACTTGTATTTCGGAGGTAATGCAACATTAAATAGCATACCATATCCAATTCCAAATTTAATGTTGGAAAGTGCAACATACACTGTTGATCAGAATATAATAATTAATGCAGATTTTCTAATTCAAGGAAATGCCAATGTAACTCCAATACAAGATGTTGATGTTAAGAGAGATTTAGTAATGGGTTACTGGCGAGGAGGAAGACTTCATTTTCCATCGACAGGAGCAGCTGTTCAAATGACTATTGAACGTAATATTGATTATACTCAATATTTACCTCAAGGTCAGCAAAGAGATATAATTGTTGATAATCCTGGTTTTGCAAGCACACTAGAACATAAGCTTATTGTGAAAGGTGATATTATACACGGTGATGAAGATTATTATGACTTTGATTTATTTAATGCTTCAGATCGACCTGCAGTTATACTGGAATTTCAAGGTGATAATAATCAACAATATTATAGATCATCCAATAATATTCCTGATTTATATAGAATAGTTGTAAATAAAGGAACCGATCAAATAAATACATTCACTTTTGAAGATGATTTTACCTTGAGAGGTTCAACAAATGGAACTACAAAAGCCATAGAATTACAAAATGGTATTTTGAAACTGAACGATATAGATATTGATGTTGATCTTAGTTCCGGAGGTGCCGATTTTGAGATACCATCAACTGCACGTTTACAAGTAACTCAGGGAACAGTTAATGTTTCTGGAGATAATACAGGTATATGGCTTGATGGAAAATTATTAATCGATGGAGTCAATGGTACTGTTGATATGATAAATGGAGCAGGTAATGGTAATAATTATATTGAATACTCATCTTCAGGAAATGCAAATATTGAAGTTAGTGATGGGAGTTTATTAGTAGGTTCTCAAATAAGAAGAGGATTAATAACAGAAGAGGGAGTATTATCTTTCACACAGTCGGGTGGTGAAGTTCAAATGGGAGTGAATCATGGTGGAGATGCAGATAGAGGAATCTTTGAAATCCTAAATGCAGGAAGTTCGTTTATTCATACTAATGGAGATTTCATTTTAGTTAATGATTATAGAGCAGGTGCAAGTATTGCCTCTGTTTATTATGATCCAGAAACAGCAATTGTATTAACGGGAACTGAAATTCAGTTTGGAAATGCATCTACTCAAGCAGGAAGTGAAGATTTTACACTCTATGCAAATAAGGATTTAATGAATGTTACAGTAAATAGTAATAATTCTCCAACTTTAACCTTGGATATAGTACCGTTAACTTTATCTGAAAATCTTACTATTAATACAAATTCTGAATTTGATGCAAATGGTTTAGATCTTACTATAAAAGGAGATATGATTGTAGATGGATTATTTACATCTAATCAGAATAATACATATTTCACAGGAAGCATTGCTCAACAAATTACAGGAAGTCCGGTATTTTGGAATCTATTTAAAACAACATCTAATTTGTTAACTATAAATAATGATGTTGATGTTGATAATGAACTTCATTTAGATAATGGTACTTTTAATGATGGTGATAATACATTAAGTGTTCAGGGGAATACTTGGATGGATATTACTCATACATGGGGAGGCTCTAGTAATGGAATCTTAATGAATGGATCTACAGAGCAGGTATTATTAGGTAATGGTACTTTTGGGAAGCTATCAATTAATAATAGCGCAGGAATCGCTATTCCTCAAAATAACGTGTTTACGATCGATGGGGTATTACATTTAGAAAACGGTGTTCTTGATATCGGGAAAAACCTTTTAATTATTGATGAAAATGCAATAATAATTGAACAAAATGCATTTTCTGAAAATAATATGATTCAAACAAATATTTCATTTACTGATGCCGGTGTTAAGAAGTTTTTCCCTGCTATTGTTCCTGCGGATAATTATAATTTTATTTATCCAATCGGTTCCGAGGGAAAATATTCACCAATTGAATTAGCAATCGATAATGTTGATGCAGGTGGTTCAATTCGAGTAAAGGCTGCAAACGAAATGCATCCTACAATTGTAAATGATACAGAACCTTGTAATGAGATTGTAGATACATTAAATGTATTAAAATATCATTGGTTGTTAGAATCAACAGATATAGAAGGATTTACTGCTAATGCGAGTGCAAAGTACTACGATGAAGATTATCAAGAAAATTCGGCCTTTTACGATGTAAATCACTATATAGCTGCTAGGCTGTTATGGGGAAGTACATTATGGAATAAATACGACCCTGTAAGTTTTGATGAGGGAAGTAACTTATTAAGATTTAGTTTTACAAATGAAGATGATGACGGTATTAGTGGTGATTATACTGCAGGTGTTGAAGATCAAGGAGGTACTTGTGAAGGTGCTATCCCGGATGAGGTGCCAGCCTATATTAGTATAAGTGATGGAGATTGGACAGATGGAACTATTTGGGATACATATCCGGTTGCTGGAGGGTTTGTGCCCTTGAATGGTCCGCGTGGAGCAATAGCAATCGTTGAACATGAGGTTACAATTCCTAGTAATTATATTTTAAACTATAAAACCACAATAAATAGTACAGGTATAGTAAAAGTGGGTTCAACATTCGGTCACCGTTTAGGAATAGTTGAAGGAACAGGTACCTTACAATTAGAAAGAGGAAACTTACCTGCAGGTATTTACGATAATTTCTTTAGTAGAAGTGGAGGTACAATCGAGTTTACCGGAAATACAGATTATGATGTATTAAGTGAAATAGTTACTGTTCGTAATTTAAAATTTACAGGTACGGGAGAACGCAGATTGCCAAACTTAGATTTTGAAGTTTACGGTTTACTTACTATTGCAGGGGATGACGCTACTCTTGAAGTAATTAATGAACACGATAGAGATGTTGTTCTAGATAGTAATATTGTTTTTACTCAAGGAAGTTTTGATGCGGGGATTGGTACTTCAAAAATAACTATGAATGGAAACCACAATCAAACTATTACTGGTAATTTTACTGATCCAAACGAATTTTTGAATTTTGAGATAGATAATTCAAATGGTGTTACTTTAAATGGGAATGTAGAAATAGATGGTGTGCTTGAATTTACTAATGGAGTGATTACAACAAGTGCAGCAAATATGTTAACTGTAGATAACTCAGCAGAAACAACAGCAGTAATCGGTTATAGCAGTTCTAACTATGTTGATGGACCAATGAGGAAATTAATTAATAGTGGTGATGATTTTATTTTTCCTGTGGGTGATAATACACGATATGGACAATTAGTAATTACTAATGCAACTGCAACTTCTGCCGATTATTGGGAAGCAGAATACTATAACGCAAATCCGCATTTACATGCTCCTTCATTAGATACAAGTAGTCGTGAAGCTGGACTGGAAATGGTTAGTGGTAATGAATATTGGAGAATTAATGGTCCTGAAGCTACAAGTTCAACCGATGTTACTATTAGATGGGATGGACAAAGTCAATTGCCTGCTATGTCATCAGATGCAGATAGAGAAACTAATTTAAAACTTGTAGAATGGTCTGGAGCACAATGGGATGTTGTTGGTTCTGATGTAACGGATGTTAGTGTAAATCAAGGAACGATAAAATCAGATGCTGCAAGAACTTTACAAGAATATTATTATACTATTGCAACTGAGGAAGCGGCTCCATTAGCAACGGCAACGTTCTTAAGTACAGATATTGCTATTTGTGCAGGATCGTCTACTAATCTTGAAATAGCTTTAAGTGGAGATCCAAACTGGACCGTAACAATTGAAGAGGGTGGTGATAGTTATACATTTCCTCCGCAAGCAACAAGTCCTTTAACTTTTTCAGTAGATAGTGCAGGAACTTATACAATAACTGCAGTTTCAGATAATAATGGAGCAGGGACTGTATATGGTTCAGATGTTACAGTAACTGTTGTCCCTATTCCAAGTTTGCAAACGATAAATGGTGGAGGTACTTATTGTGAAGGAACTGGTGGATTGGCAATTGGACTAGATGGTTCTGAATTAAATGTAAATTATCATCTTATTGATCCATTAAGTGCAACTGTGAGCATTGTAGCTGGATCTGGTGGAGCAATTAGTTTTGGAAATCATACAACCGATGGGACATATACAATTGAGGCATATAGTGATATTAATGGAGCTTGTGCTACTACAATTGGAACTGTTGATATTACAATGAATGCAGCTCCGGTTGTTATTATGTCTATTGTAAATGATACAATTTGTGATGGAGATGATCCTCAAATTCAATTTGATTTTACAGCAGGAGTAGCAAATTTTGATGTTACGATTAGTGATGGGACAAATAGTGAAACGATTAATGGGATAGCAACTAATCCATATCAGTACTATGTTCCTGCAGTGAAACCTATTTGGAATGTGGCGGATGGATTTTCATCAACTTATACATACACAATTACAAATATTACTGATGCAAATGGATGTCCTAATACTGGGAGTAATACTGTTAATGTAGAGGTGTTTAAAATACCTTCTACAGGTCCTGGATATCACATTCCTACGAATTAAAGGAAGCAAGATAGTATAATATAATTTTTAAATTTAAATGACAGGCTAGATAATAAATATGCCTTTTTGTAACTTTGTAATTAAATAGGTAGAGTTTGCTTGTAACATTATTGCTTGTAAATGAGTATATAAAGTTTATGTAAACGTATTTTCTTAGAAGAAAATTTTATACCTATTATTTAAAAGTTGACAATTATTATGAGAAAATATTTAATTTCAATAATTCTATTGTTAAGTATATCTGCTGTTTATGCTCAAACAACTATTAATACTTACACAATCTGGGGGACCCAGGGAACTACACAAGATTTTGTATTGACAAATGGAAATAATTTAACTGTTAACGATACACTGGTAATATACGGTAACTTAGAATTAAAAAATGATGCAGATATTACAATTAATTCCGGTGGAGTATTAATAATTGTTGGTGATTTTGATGCAAAAAACAAGGTCGATTTAGCAGTAGGAGGGACTATAGTTGTAACTGGAGATTTTAATAAAAATGGTAGTACAGGTGAAATTATTGATGATGGTGGAGATATATATATATTTGATGATACTCCTGATTGGGGTGGCGACCTCCCTGATGTAGACTTTGGTGATGAAGATGATATTATCAATGATCCCATTATTGATATTATTGGTGATATAATTAGTTCTGGTTGTCCCTTAAATATAACTTTAGATAATATTGATAATGTTTCTACTCCTGGGGGAAATGATGGTGCTATTTCAATTACATTAACAGGAAATACAGCTTATAATTATACTTGGGCAACTAGTAATGGATCAGGATTAGTTATTGGCGATGAAGATCAATCAGGTCTTACAGCTGGGAATTATAATGTTGCTGTTAAAGGAGTAGGATTTGGACCAAATTGTTACGTATTTGGAGCTTACGAAGTAATTGAGGATATATGTGTTCCTCCTTCAATCAATACAACAACACCTGGCTCGCGATGTGGTACAGGGACTGTTATTTTGGGGGCTACTGCATCATCAGGTACAATCAATTGGTATAATGTTGTAACAGGTGGTGTTTCAATTGGTTCTGGAACAAGTTTTACTACACCAAGTATTTCAGCAACTACAACATATTATGTTGACGCAACAGATGCAGGATGTACAACAGCAAGCAGAACTTCAGTTGTTGCTACTGTAAATTCGGTACCAAATGTTACGTTAACAGCTAGTGCTGTATTAGATACAATTTGTACTGGAGACAATACTCAAATAGAAATTGATTTTACTTCAGGAGTCGGTCCATTTGATTTTGTTATTTCTGATGGTACTAATTCAGAAAATTTATCTGGCATTGCAGCCGATCCGTTTACGTATAATCCTACAACTGCTCCCGTTTGGATTCCAGGATCATATTATTCTGATTATTATTACATTATTACATCTATTACTGATAACAATGGTTGCACTAATACTAATCTAGGAAATGAGAAAGTGACAGTTTTTAAAATACCTGATACTGGTGAACCTTACCATATTCCTTCAAATTAAAATTGTTTAAATAATTTATTGTTTATCAATAATATTATAGTGTTTATCAAATAATATTAATTCCACATCTAAATTTGAATATTATTAATCGTTTGATATATTGTTATATCAATAAAAAAATATATTTTCACATGTTTTTTTAATTATAACAAATTAGGATTATTGCCGTATATGCCGTAATAAATCAGATTATTCCATAGCCACATATTATTATGAAGATTCTAAAAATGAATTGTAAAATTAGACAATTTTTACTTTTAACTTTTTGTATAGTATTATTTAACTCACATTTACTTGATGCTCAAAACGTTTTCTGGACAGAAGATTTTGAAGAAGCAGGGAATGATGTTTACACCTCAAATACTGTAGCACTCTCTGGACTATCAAACAATTGGAAGTATGAAAAAACAAACAGTGGTCGTTTAAGAATGGCTGCTGGTGCAGGTTTTTATAAAAGTGGAAATCATGCAGCTACTTTAGATGTTAATGTTAATAATTCATTATCTCAAAATTATATTACCACGATTGTTGATATAAGTAATTACTCTGCATATACAAATATAGTTTTAGGCTTTTCATATATGGATCACGGAGATGAAAGCTCTACAAATGATAAAGTATGGATAAGAAGTGGTAATGATGATTCTCAACCTTGGGTGGAGGTTTATGATCTTTTACCAGCCAGTGTGACTAATGGTACATGGACTGATGTTACAGGTGTTGATGTTACAGCTGTTTTAGCAACACAACCTGCTAGCAATTATGTACAAATTCGATTTGGGCAAGAAGATAACTGGCCAATTTTAAATACAACCAGTAATGATGGAATTACTTTTGATGATATTACATTGTCAGGTTATTCAGTTATTTGGTCAGAAGATTTTACTTATGCTAATGGAACTGCAACAGGACAAGGAAATCCTGCTATTGCAACTTGGACTGCAGATGGTATTTCTGGGGGGCTTGGTATAGGTGTTAATGGGAGTAGAATGCGTGGGCGGAATACTAGAAGTGCAAATCCAGATAATTCTACATGGTCAATTAATATTGGTGATCCTATTGAAATAAGTGGGTATACAGATGTAGGTATTTCTATTGATATCTCAGAGAATAGTAATCTTGAAGCCTCAGATTATATTCAGGTGCAATATAGCGTGGATGGCGGTGCATGGACAAATTTTAATGTAAATGGATATTTAAATAATGAATTTACTAGTGCTGTTGCTACACAATCAGGGCTTTCCGGTAGTACGCTTCGCATTCAGATAATCATGTTTAATAATGCAAATGCTGAAAGGTATTTCGCAGATAATATAAATGTGACTGGTACTCCAGAAATTATAAACGCTGGTTCAGGAACTAATTATTATTCTTATCAGTCTGGTAATTGGGACGATGTAGGCACTTGGACTCATGATCCAGGAGGTACTACTCAAACAGCTACAGATATTCCTCATTCGGGAGATTGGGTTGTAATTTTAGGTACTAGAACAGTTACCTTAGATTCAGATGTTGATTCAACAAATTTGGATGTGATAATAAATGATGGAGGTATTCTTGATCTTAGTACTTTCCAATTTAATAATAATCTTGCAAGCCTAAGTGGGCAAGGAACTCTTAAATTGTCATCGGTTAATTTCCCTACTGTTACTACAAATAATTTTGTAAATTCTGGAGGAGGTACAACCGAATATAATAACGCAATTAATTTTACATTACCTGTTGCTCAAACAACTTATAATAATTTAACTCTGAATGCAAATAGTGTTACAGCTACTCAGTTAAATGATATCACTTTAAATGGTGATTTAAATGTAAAACAAGGTACATACAGAATTAATGATAATACTGTTGCAAAAAGACAATTGATAATTAATGGAGATGTTACTGTTGATGCTGGAGCATCAATAACTGTTGGTACAGGTAATACAATAGATGGAGATATTTCAGGCGGAACCGCACCATTTACAGATTACTATGATAAACAAACACATAGAGTTGTTGTAAATGGCGATTTTACAAATAATGGTATTGTTAGGTTTACTAATCAAGATTTTCCAGTTTATAATGCATTTCCTAATGATGGGGTAGCAACTGTTTATTTTTTAGGTGCTACAAATAATACATTAACTTGTAATGATAAAACCGATTTTTATAATATAGTACTTGATAAAGGAATAGATCAAACTTTTAAACTTACAGTATATTCAGATGCTTACGAAAATTTTAGATTATTTGGACGAAACTCTGAAGGTGGTGAAAACGGAGGAGCAAATCCGAATCTACGTAAAGCTTTATGGATTCGTACTGGTACTCTTGAATTAAAAGGAATGACAGTAATCCCATCACTTTCTGAAGGTGGTGGAGGAGGTTCTCCAAACAGTGATTTTTATATTCCAGCTAATGGAGCATTGGAATTAAATGGTTCTGAAGTTGTTGTTCTATCTACAGCTGATGATTATGAAGAAGTAAAAGCAGCTTATAATTTAACTTTAGGGGGAACAGGTAGTGTAAATGGTGTAAATAAAGGAGTAAGTGCTAGTTCATTTTCAATTTATGGAAGACTAGAAATTAATGATGGATATTTTTCTACTCGTGAATCAGGAGGTTTTATTACATGGGATTTAGCATCAGGTCAATTTAATATTAATGGAGGTATAGTTGATGCAAAACAATTTCGTGCTGCAGGTGGAGCCATGGGATTGTCTTCTTATAATCAGTCTGGGGGAGAGTTTATTTTGCGCGGACGATTTCAAAGAACTCCTGTTAAATATGATGATGTTAATGATTTGATAACTGCCCCTATAAATACTACCAGAAGAACAAATGGATTAGAAGGAATTAAGGGTTCATTTAATATAAATAATGCCGCAAATGTATTTACAATGTCTGGTGGTAAGATTAGTATTTATGATGCCTGTGGTAATGGAGGTAAAGTATTTGATGTTTTAGCATCTTCGGCTAATATTAATGTTAACGGAGGAACTCTTGAAATAATTCCTACAGATGGTTCTGGAGCTGAGCCTGCTAATCTAATAATAACTTCAAATGCAGCATTAGATAATCTTATAATAAACAGACAGAGCGGAATTTCTAATGTTCAGCTTAGTACGTATCCTTTAAATATTTTAAGCGACCTTACAATTACCTCTGGTGTGCTTACAGCAAATAATTTAAATGTAACAGTTGGAGGCGATTTCTCGATTGCTACTGGAACTATTTATACCCCAGGTACTAACTGGACAACATTTAATGGATTAGGAGATCAAAGTTTTGACATTAATATTGCTGGAGCTTTGACATTGAATAAATTTAAACTTGATAAACCAGCAGGAACTACTTTAGCAATAACTGGAACTCATACAAATGTATCAGTAGCTGACTCATTAATGATTTTAAATGGAAATTTAGATGATGGTGGCAAAACATTAAGTTTAGCAGGAACAGTTTCAGAATCTTATTTATATAATTCAGGTGTTCATTTAGGAACTGGTAAAATAGAATTGAATGATAATGTTTCTCAATTAATTACTGGTGATGGAAGTGGGGTATTCCAAAATATTGAACTGAATAATAATACAGGTACTGCTCCTATTTATTTAGGATCAGATGTAACAATTAATGGAGAACTTACTTTTTCTCAAGATAAGTTATTTAATATTTCTACTTATAATTTAAAATTAGGGCCATCGGCATCTATAATAAATGGAGGTTTAAATAGATATATTCAATCTGCAGGAAATGCAGGAGATGGTGGAGTAACAAAAACATATTCTGCTTCTTCAAGTAGTTTTATCTTTCCGGTGGGAGCCCCTTCAACAAGTCATGCAGCTGCAAATTATACTCCGGCTGAACTTTCTTTTGGAACAGCTCCAACAACATATGGATCTATTACAGTTGTTCCTGTGGGATACGAACATCCTAATACAACCTCTAAAAATAGAAGTTTAACATATTTCTGGAGAGTGAAATCGGAAGGTTTTAATCTTGGTCCAGCAGTAATTAATCATTCATATACTTATTCGGAAAATGATGTTGTAGAATTAGGAGGGGATCCTACAGAAGTTGAATATATTGCTGCAATGTATGATAACACTTCGTACACATGGACAAAAGGAGGAGTAGCAGATGTTAATACAACAACAAACTTAATAGGAGGAACAGGTACAAGTTATCAAATTCTTAACACAATTGATGGTGAATTTACAGCTGGTGATAATAATCCTAGCGATCCATTTGGAACTCCAACAATATTTTATAGTAGACAGTCAGGATTATGGAGTAACACTTCAACATGGTCTTTAACTGATCATACTACAGATAATGAGCCGGCTGTAGTTCCAGGATTAAATGATGTTGTAATTATTGGAAACAATAATACAGTAACTTTAACAAAAAATGAGAGTTGTGCAAGTCTTCAGATTGAAGCAGGTGCTACATTAGATATTTATACTTATACAGGAAGTATATTTAGTATAGTTCTTTCGCATCCAAATGGGAATGGTCTTTTTAGGGTTACTACTCCTGTTACTGCTAATAATAGTATTCCTGGATTTTTTACATTTCCTACGGGCGATTTTTCCGATTTTAACGTAAATTCTGGTACAACTGAGTTTTATGATATTGATGGAGCGGTTGGTGCTTTATATATACTTCCTGCTAATATAAATCAATACGGAAATCTTATTGTAACAGCTAAGGGAGGTGATAATCTTGTAATGCCTAATAATGCATATACAACTATATATGGAGATTTAACATGTACAGGTGATGCAACAACAGCCTGGATTGCGATGTCTTGGAATACTAACATTGCCCCTTATTGGAATAATACTGCCTACAACCCTACGATAGAAAAAACTATACATATAAAAGGAAATCTGAATATCAATGCAGGATCCTTTGAGTTTTTTAACGACCAAGTTCCACAACATCTTATTGTTGAGGGTGATGTGAATGTTGCTGATGGAGCAGTTTTAGAGACTTATCCTGCTTATCCTTTTATAAATCCAGTAGTTACAAACACATTAGAAATTGGGGGATCATTAATTAATAATAATGAAGTTACATTAAGAGCTACAAGTGATGGAAATACCTATAATGTTTTTACAACATTTTTTGGTGATAATTCGGCGTCTATTACAAATAACTCGGGTAATCCAGTTACAGTATTAAGTAATGTTATTATAAACAAAGGTTCATCACAATCAGATACTTTGACTATTAATATTGGGGGAACACTTACGACTCCAACTGATAATTGGTTAACATTACAGAACGGTACTTTAAAATACAGTAGAATAAATCCTTCATCCGATTTTACAATTTCTAGAGCAACACAATTTACAATTCCTTCTACAGCTGGATTGTATATTGATTATCCAAATAATGGATCGAATAGAGATATTCTTATTGCAAATGCAAATTCTAATGATAATGATCTGTATTTAAATGGGAAATTATCGCTTATTGCCGGGAATGTTTATGTGGGTAATACCGGGAATGCTAGAAATAATGATATTGAATACTCTGGAAGTGGTGATGCTACAATAGATATTCAAGGTGGTAACTTAATAGTGAATGGACAAATTAGAAGAAATCCTGCAACAACAAATGGTATTTTAAATTACACTCAAAGTGGTGGTAATGTTATTATTAACGGACAAAATGCTATTGCAGGAAATGCAAAGCTTGAAATATGTAATACCGGAAGTGTTTTTAATATGTCGGGGGGAACATTAACTGTTGTCCGTGGTGGAGGAACAACATATGGTGATTTATATATTAGAGCTGAAAATAGTACAGTAACAGGTGGCGAAATTATTTTTACTCAAACTCCAAATGTTGGACCTGTTGTTGATGCAGTTCAAAATTATACATTGGATGCAAATGTTGCTTTAAATAATCTTACTATTACAGGTAAGACAACTGGGACTTCAAGAAATGCAACAGTAACTTTATTAATTAGCCCATTAACATTAAATGGAGATTTAACAATAAGCAATACGAATAGTATTTTTGATGCAAATACAAATTACGATATCGATGTAACTATTAAAGGTGGATTTACAAATAATGGATCTTATAATCATTATAAGAATCTTACAACATTTAGTGGTGGAGTTCAATCTATTCAAGGATCTACAGCTACGGATTTTTATGATTTATTAGTTGATCCTGTAACATCATTATCTTTAATAAGAGATATTAATATAAATAATAACCTGGAATTAAACTCAGGGCAATTATTAGGTAGTACTTTTGATATAAATGTTGAGGGTGATCTAATTAATAATGCAAATTATGATGGCGATTCAATCCAAGGTGGAGTAATATTAAATGGTTCAAGTTTGCAAAGCATTTCTGGAACCGGAACATACGGTCGACTGGAAATTGATAATGTCTCTGGAGCACGAATACTTAACGATATTACATTGCAAAAGAACTTAAGGCTAACAACAGGTATCCTCGATATAAATAGATATTTATTTACATTAGGAGTAACTAGTATAATTGAGGGAAGTTCATTTGATGCTAATAAAATGATTTCTTCTGATGGTGTTTTTAGTGATGTAGGGTTAAGGAAATATTTTAATATTTATAGTGGTGTTGTAGATACTTTAACTTATCCAATTGGAACATCAGGAAAATATACTCCAGTAGATTTAATACTTAACGATAACGCAAATGTAGGATACGTGCGTATTAATAGTATTAATGATAATCACCCAGGAGTACTCGATCCTGATAATGTGTTAGATTACTTTTGGGAAGTTGAGAGTAATGGAATTGCTGGTTTTAATGGTTCCCTAGAGTTTACATATTTAGAAGAAGATGTACAGTTAACAGGTGTAAATACTGAAGCTGGTTATATAGCAGCTGCTTTACATATTCCAGGTAGTTCTTGGTCTAAAATTGATAATGTTGATGAAACAAATAATATTATTCATTTCGATTATTCCGGTGTTGATAAATTAAGCGGTGAATATACTGCTGGAGTTGATCCAGCATTACCTCTTAATGTACCTGAATATACAAGTATTAATGATGATGATTGGTCTGACGAAACGAATTGGGCTTGGACAGGTGGAGATGCATATGCATGTCCTGCAGGTGGTCCTAATGGATTTATTGTTACCATTGATTCGGACGACACAATTACTACAGATGGTAATTATGCATCTGCATATAGGTTGACTATAAATGGTAAACTAAAAATATTATCTTCTACTTTTGGTCATAACTTAGGATCTATATCCGGTAATGGAACATTATATCTCGAAAATGGAACTTTTCCTGCAGGTAGATATACGAACTTTATGGATTGTGCCAATAATGCAACACTTGAATATGGTGGGATTTTAAAAGATTATACCATAATTGCAGATTTATATTCATCAATTCCAAATCTACATTTTACAGGAACAGGAACAAGAACTTTGCCTAATAAAGATCTAACTATTTGTACTCAATTATTGATAGATGGACCCACACTTGATAATAGTGTGAATAATCAAAAATTGATTATTCAGGGAACTATGGAAAGATATAATTCAGGGGTATTTAATAGCGGAACAGGAGTAGGAGCAACGGTTAGTTTTGCGGGTACATCAGCACAAACTATTGCTGGTTTATTGGGTGATTTTACTGGTATAAATACTTTCAATAATTTGGAGATTGATAATAATTCAGGATTAACAATAAATAATGGTGGAGCAATTGAGGTAAAGGGAAATTTATTATTGTCCGATGGTGTAATCACAACAAATTCTTCAAATACATTAAAGATAACAAATACGGATGTTAATTGTATAACTCCTTTAGGAGGTAGTTCAACTTCATATGTGGATGGACCCTTAATTAAGGATATAAATCAGGGAGATAATTTTTTATATCCTATTGGGAAAGGATCGGAATTAGGCAATAAATTAACATTGTCTTCAGTACGAAACGGTACTATATCTTGGATAGCTGAGTATTTTACACCAAATGCTACTTTTAATAATTTAACTGCACCCTTAACATATGTTAATTCAAAAGATTATTGGACAGTTACAGCTAATTCTGGTGATCAGGCTACAATTGGTATCAAGTGGGATCCAGTAAGCGATCTTACTCCATTAATGACTCAGAATGGCTTAAATGACATGCGCGTGGCTGATTATAACACGGGCACATCTAAGTGGGAAGAAATAACTTCGACAGCTTCTGGAGATAATAATAATGGAGAAGTATCTACATCAAGTGAGATAACATTACCAGGAGGAGGTTCAAGTGATTTAACAACAGCATGTGTAAATGTCACAAAACCAAGAGCAAGGTTAAATCCTGCAGGAGCAGTATGTGGTGCTGATGGAATTCCTGTTATTTTTACTTATTCAGGTGCAATTCCTTTTGATTACACACTTGATTATACAATTGATGGAGTTCCTCAAACGCAAGTATCAATTACTTCTGGAGATGTACCATATACTTTAACTACAGCAACCGCAGGGACATATAAATTAACAGCATTTACATATAATAATGGATCAGATAATGGAGTTGTTGATCAAAGTGAAGTAATTGTATATGATAATCCGATTGCTGCAGCTGCAGGTAATGATCAATCTCATTGCGGTGCCACAAGTACAACTTTAGAAGGTAATGATCCCGCTCCTAATACAGGACTATGGACAATTATTAGTGGCGTAGGAGGTACAGTAGTTTCACCAACATCTCCAACAAGTACATTTAATGGAACAAACGGTACAACTTATACCTTACGTTGGACTATTACAAATGGAGGTTGTGAAACTACAAATGATGTTGTTATAGATTTCCCTATTAATCCACCAATTCCAGCTGTTTTTACGGCAAGTTCTGCAGAAGTTTGTCAAGGACAATCAGGTGTTGTCTATACTGTTCCAAATGATCCTGCGGTAACTTATAATTGGAGTTATACTGGTTCAGGTCATACAATTAATGGTACAGGGAATTCAGTAACAGTTGATTTTGATAATTCTGCCACAAGTGGAACATTAGGTGTTACTTCAACTAATGGTTGCGGTGTGAGCTTGCCTAGAGAGATTGCTGTTTCAGTTAATCCAGTACCTACAATTACTTTAGATGATGCAAATGTTCAAGTTTGTCAAGGTGGAACAACTACTGATTTGGTATATTCAGCAGTATCTGGAAGTCCAAATATTTATAGTATTTATTTTGATGTTCTTTCTGAGGCACAGGGTTTTGTTGATGTTGTTGATGCAGCTTTAGTTGGCAGTCCAATATCAATTACTGTTCCCGGAGCAGCAGCGACAGGTACTTATAATGCAGATTTAACGATCACAAATAATGTTCCTGGCTGTGTTAGTGTAAATTATCCAATAACTATAACCATTGATGCAATACCTGCTCCAACAATTACTGGTGTAGATACAACTTGTGTTGGGAATAGTTTAATATATGTAACAGAAGCCGGAATGAATAATTATGTTTGGACAGTTGATGGAACATACGGTAGTGTTTCATCTGGCGCAGGAACAAATAGTGTAACAATAGATTGGACAAATTTTACTGCAATTGGCAGTCCAACAACTATTACAGTAACATATGATAATGCTGGTTGTGTTCCTGCATCTGATGGATCCTTAGATGTTATGGTATTTAAAATCCCGGAAACAGGTAATACATATCATATACCTAGTAATTAGTAAAAAAATATGAATTTTGGTTATCAGAAAAAAACTTATTAACAAAAATTAAATAATTTGATTTAAAACATTTTTATATGTTAATAAATTAGGTATAAATACTTAAACTGTTTTAAGTAAATGATTGTAAATTAGTAGATAATTTTAAAAATGCATATTTTATCAATAATATTATCATCTAATTGTTAACTAAATATAATATTGCTATGGGGGTATTTAATATATACAGATATTAATCTGTTTGTGTAATAGATTGGTAGATTTAAAAATCTCTTTGGCATTAATCATTAAAAATGATACTTTTATAAGCTGAAAGAACCGATTAATCAAAGCTGTGTAATTAATTGAAACTAAATAAGCCTTATATCGTTAAATAAATTGAAGAAAAAACTGTATTAGAATAATAATAAAGCATTATATAATACAAAACATAAAAAATAAATAAATACTAATTTAAACTTTTGATCATGAAAAAAATGAACTTTTTGAAAATCGTTTTAACATTCGTTTTAGCATTTACTTTAACCGGAGCATTTGCACAAGGGCTTCCTGCTGATTACGGATTAATAAGCACAGATGGTGATGTTTCATATGTTACTTTGGATGCTACAATTCCATTTTATGTAACTCCAGACGCTAATTATCATCCAACATGGGCAGCTTTTTCAACTAACTTAACAGCGGGTTTTGTTTGGAATTTTTACGATGATGGTAGTTGGGCTAACGGAACAGAACTTACATTAGCTGTAACTGATAATTATGTTGAGATTCAGGCTAATACTATTGGTTCTTATCCAATTAATGTTAAAGAAGAAGCACCTGCTGCTTTTGGTGGTTGTGAAGATGCTACTGGACAAGATTTTACAGTTAATGTAATTGCTAAGCCAACTGCTACTATTACTGGTGCTGGTGCAAATAATGCTTGGACTGTAACAACTGCTGGTCACGAATATTATATTTGTGGAGATGCAATTGCTGAAAATGTTACAATGGCTATTACTGAAACAGGTGTTCCTGCTGCTTTAGCTAGTTATGCTTATTCTGTACAAAAAAGAGTTGTAAACCTTAATAATTTAGGTGCTGAAATCGGTGTTCCGGTTGTAACAACTCCAGTTGATCATACTACTGCTGCTAAGAATGCAACAGCAACTGCTGATGGTGGTTCAGAAGTACTTTCTTCTGGAGCGATGCCTGTAGTAGGTGGTTTAAGAACAAAGTATGAATTTACATTACAAAAAGGTACTGATGCTCCTCTAGCTGCTGCAGCTGAAGGTATTGTGTCTGCTGTATCTCATAAGTCAGATTATTTAACTGTAGCTGGTGGTGGAAACATTACAACATATCCATTTACAGGTACTGTTACTGTAGTTTATATTGTTAACCCTGCACCAACAACTGGTCCTATTTATCATATTCCAACTACAGATTTCTTATAGTATAAAAAGAATTTAATTATATTTATAACTGGATTGGGTTTTTTCCTGATCCAGTTATTTTAAAAAAGAGAAAAACCAAAAAAGGACAAATTGAAAAAATATACTTACATATTGTTTTTAATTGTTTCGCTAATAAACTTTAGCTATATTGGTTATGCTCAGGATTTACCTATTGCTTGTGGCGGTAGTGTTGAGAGATACCGCGTTGCAGGTGATAACGGTAATTCCGATTTTTATTGGGAAGTTACCGGTGGTGAAATCCTAAGGTTTTTTAATGACTCTGTTGACATTCAATGGGGTACTGTGGCAGGTATTAGAACGATTACAGTTACAGAAAAGAATTTATATGGATGCGAAGGCGATCCATACTCTCAAACATTAATGGTTAGTTCTCCTTTTGTTGATATTGGATTAGATGAGGATATTTGTAGTGGTGAAACTTATGAGTTTGTTGCTGCAAGTTCTGAAGTTACTTCTTACTTATGGCAAGATAATGAAACAACTGTTGAAACTTTTATTGCATCTACATCTGGAGATTACTGGGTAAAAGTTACAGATGAAAACGGATGTGCATTTACAGATACAGCTACATTAATAGTTCATGACCTTCCTTTTGTTGATTTAGGACCTGATACAACTCTTTGTTCAGCTGAAGAATCAATAGAATTTGAAGTTTCTGATGATATTAACTATGTTTATGAATGGTCTGATGAATTCGCATTAAATACACCTATATATTCAGCTTCATTTACAGGCTCTAAACAAGAAATATGGGTTAAAGTAACAGATCAATTTGGTTGTGTTGGATCAGATACTGTGCTTGTGGGATTGTGCGAAATTGCTATTCCAAATACTATAACTCCTAATGATGATAATTATAATGATACTTGGGTTATAGAAGCATTGTATGGTTATGATAATGTAACCGTTGACATATATAACAGATGGGGTGAAAGAGTTTATCATTCTAAGAAATACGAAGAACCTTGGGATGGTAGAAATTTAAAAGGAAAAAAATTACCAATGGATTCTTATTATTATGTAATAGATTTACATAATGGAGAAGAGCCAATAGTTGGTACAGTAACAATAATTCGCTAGTTTCTTGGAAATTAGAAAGAGATTGATTTGTTTTGTGGAGGAAAATGAAAAAAATATTAATAATATTATCTATCTTATCATTGACTGTGAGTACTGTGATGAGCCAGCAAGAGCCTGTCTTCAGTCAATATACGATGAATCAATTTCTCATTAATCCTGCTTTCGCAGGTAGTGAGGGATATACTTCATTTAATCTTACCGCTCGCCAACAATGGTTAGGTTTTGATGGCGCACCAATGACACAAGCAATTAGTGGCCAAACTCGTATTAGCAAAACAAGTTATGTTTCAAAATCAAGATCCGTTAGAAAAAGAATAAAGAGAAGAAGACCGAGTGGGAAAATCGGTATCGGTGGATACCTTTATAATGACCAGAACGGTCCAATTGGTAGAACAGGACTTGAGCTAAGTTATGCCTATCATTTGTTTGTTAATGATGGGCAATTATCTTTAGGATTATCATTATCTGCATATCAGTTTAGAGTAAATACTTCAGAATTGACAGGAGTTGATCCTGACGACCCGCTTCTTGCTAGTGCTCGTGAAAGTATGTTTATTCCTGATGGTTCAGTTGGTATATATTATACTTATTTACCTTTTTATATTGGATTATCGGCAAAGAATTTATTCCAGGCAAATGTTAAGTTTGGATCGGATAATAGCTTCGGTGATTATCAACAGTTAAGACATTATTACCTTACAACGGGTTATAAATATGATATGGGCAACGATTTTGAAATCGAACCATCCATATTATTAAAAACTACAGAATTATTTAATTTACAAACAGACGTTACCTTAAAAGGTTACTATAAAAGAGATTATTGGTTGGGATTTTCTTATAGAACAGGAAATGCTTTTATAACAATGGTTGGTGTTAAAGTAGATCGTTTGTATTTTGGTTATGCTTTTGACTATTCTTTAAATGATATACAAAGAATCAGTTATGGGTCTCATGAAATTATGATCGGGTTGAAATTCGGTGATAACTCTAGAAGATACAGATGGTTAAATAGATTCTAAATAGGTTTCTTCATTATTTACACACAGTGTTTTTCCTTATTAATTTTTATTATTTAAAATACCAGATTTAAATACTTATTAGTATTATTGTAGATGTAATACTTAGTTCTATTTTATTAAATCATAATAAATTATTGTATGAAAAAATTGATCGTAATATTTTCTTTATTTCTTTTGTTAGTAGTTGCATTTTTTATTGTAAAGCCTAAAATTTCGAATAATTATTATTTTAAAGGGAAGCAAAACAGTGATTCATTAAATTATGAATTAGCGGTAGATTTATTATCTAGATCTATCAAATTCAATAAAAAAAATACTCAAGCATTATTGGCTAGAGCTAATGCTTATTATCAAATTAACAATTTCGACAAAGCATTAAATGATTATAATAATTTATTGGAATTAGATAATAAAAGTTTTGAAGGTATATTTGGAAAGGGTTTAACTCTTATTAAACTGGAAGATTACTTATCTGCTACAGAAAGCTTTGAAACTGCTCTTAAAATTGATAAAAATAATTCGGATCTTTATTATTTTTTAGGATATTCAAAATCTGTTTTAAATAACAATGAAGCTGCACTTACAAATTTAAATATTTCGATTGATTTAGATTCTGATTTTGCTGATGCATATCATCAACGAGGAATAGTAAAGGCTAATATGGGAGATTTGGAAGGATCTATAGCTGATTTTAATGCCGCTTTGAAGTTAGATGAAGATAATTTAGACGCATATCAACGAAGAGTAAAATATAGAATAGGAAAAGCTGATTATAATGGTGCAATTGAAGATTATAATTCAATCATTGCATTAGATTCAGAAAACCAAGATGCATATTACCAAAGAGGGTATTTTAAGTTACAAATCAAAGATTTTCTTGGTGCAATTAAAGATTTTGATAAAGCCGTAGAAATAAATTCAAAAGATGCTAAATCATATATAAAAAGAGGAAATGCAAAATTTGCATTAAAGGAATACGATGAGGCTATAAAAGACTATGACAATGCTCAAAAAATAAATAGTAAGGACGAAGAAACTTTTTATCGAAAAGGAACAGCATTAATATATAAATCCGAATTTATTGAAGCTATTAAATGTTTTAATATCGCAATATCTTTAAAAAAGGATTATTACGAAGTTTATTACATCAGAGGAGTTGCTAATGCAATGCGAAATAAATATGAATTATCTATTAAGGATTTTGAATTAGCTATAAAATATAATGCAAAATTTTATGATGCTTATTTAGGTAGGGCTACTTCTTTAGGTGTTCTGGAAAAGCATGAACTAGCCATAAAAGATTACAATATATATATAAATAATGTGAAGAATAATGGCAGTGCATATTTAAATCGTGGAGTTTCTAGAATAAATGTCGATGATTTTGAGGGTGGTTGTGCTGATTTTTCTAAGGCTTTAAGTCTTGGTATTGAACAAGCACAAGATATGCTAAATATTTATTGTAAATCATCAAATTAAGAGGTGTCTATTATGAAGAAAGTGTTGTTCTATTTACTTGTTTTTATTACTATAATAAATGTTGCAAAAGCACAAGTTGAAAATGTACAAAGTCAATCAGTAGAAAGTAAAATAGATTGGCATTTAAGATACTTTTCGGGGAATAATTTAGGTGGTGTCGTTGCAGTATATCAGAAGGGTGAGATTAAATTTGAAAAAGCATATGGCTTATCTGATATGTCTAATCTGACTAAAATGGAGTCAGTAAATCGATTTAATTTGGTTGGTTTGTCTAAATCATTTACTTCATTAGCTGTTTTAAAATTAGTTGAAAAAGGAAAGATTAGTTTAGATGATAATATGATTGATATTTTCAATGACTTTCCAGATTATGGAAAGGAAGTTAAAATAAAACACCTACTTTCTCATACATCTGGACTTGAAAATTATAATAAAGATAATATAAACTCATTAAATGAGGTATATGAGTTTTTGAAAAGTAAAAATGGCCTAAAGTACCAAGCAGGTGCTAAAATGGAGCATAGTAATTCAGATTATCCATTATTAGTATTGATTATTGAAAAATTATCAGGAATTTCTTATTCAGATTTTTTGAATAAAAATATATTCAAAAAAATAAAAATGGAGAACACTTTAGTTGCTTCAAATGCTAAAGATGTCGTAGATGTAGCTCTTCCGCATTCAATAAATAATATGCGATATATTGTTAATGAAACTGAAAATTACATTTATGGGGAGCAAGGTATATATTCAAATATCCATGATATAGCAAAGTGGGATAAAGCTTTATATACTGACAAATTGTTAAAATGCGAATATTTATCGGAGATATTTAAAGAAAATAAATTAAATGAAGATAAAACCCCAACATATTATGGTTATGGGTGGGTTTTAATGGAAAGAAACGATACTCCATATTATTGGCATGGAGGAACAGGGAATGGATACACCAATTTATTCTTTCATTTACCTAATAGTCAATTAACAGTTGTAATATTAGTTAACAGAGAAGATGAAGGGGATTTATTTAAGATCGCCCTTTCTATTGCAAAATTATTCGATAATAATATTAATTTGTAAATTCATTAAAACGTAAGAGTAAAAGTAGTTCCTTTTTCTACTTCAGATGTGGCCGTAATTGATCCGCCATGTAATCTCATTATTTGTTTCGATAAACTTAGGCCAATTCCAGAACCTTTAGGTTTAGTTGTAAAGAATGGGATAAATATCTTATCAAGAACATCTTTAAGGATACCTTGCCCATTATCTATTACCTGGATTGTTACTCTTCCTCGTTTATTATAATATGCTTTAAGTTGTATTTGTGGGTTTTCGCTGTTGTCTAATGCATGTATTGCATTCTTTATTAGGTTTATTAAAACTTGCTCTATTAGTTTTGTATCTGCATGAAATTCCAGTGATTCCGGCTGTAAGGATACATGATAGTCTACATTATTGACTTTTAATTCTTGTTTTACTAAAAGATTAATATCCTCAAGAACATCTTTTACTTTTCCTATTTTAAAATTTGGTTTAGGGATTTTTGTTAAATTTCTATAGGTATTTACAAAATGCAGTAATCCATCACTTCGTTTATTAATTGTTTTAATAGCCATATGCACTTCTTCAATAGATTCTTTATCAGGAATACTATCTTGTTTTCGCGCATCTTTAAACATTAAATCTAAAGTTGATGTAATTGATGAGATAGGAGTGATAGAGTTCATTATTTCATGAGTTAAAACTCTTATTAGTTTTTGCCAACTTTCTGTTTCTTGATCTTCAAGAACGCTTTGAATGTTCTTGATAGTTACAAGGATTATACTCTTATCTAATATTTTAAATTCTGTTCCAGAAATTGCAAGTTGCAAGATATCATCTTCTTCTTGAACTTTTACTAAACAACTTTTGCCAGGCTCTAACTTTATTAAAGTATTAACCAGTTCAGGGCTAATATCTTTAAGATCATGAATGTTTTTAAGAGTATTTATTTGAAAAAGCTTTTTAAATGAATTGTTAACCATATCAACAGTTCCATCACGTTGATATGTAATTAAACTAACGTCAATATTTTTAACTAAACTTTGTAAATATTGATATTGCTCTTCCTTTTCTGCTCTAACTTTTTGAAAATCATGTATTACATCATTAAAAGCTTTATTTAGTTCATCAAATGAAGAACCCATTCCTTCAATTTTAAACGACCGTGTAAATTCAGAAAAGCGTATCGATTCAAGAAAACTGGCTAAATCTCTATTTGTTTTGTCGAGATATTTGAAAATCAAGTAAATCTGAAAAATTATTATTAGCCCTATTAAAAAGGGAGTAATTAAATACTCTAAGGTTAAAGTATAGAAAAAAAGAAATATTGTTGCTGTAAGCAACAATATCCTAAAAATTGCAACAAATCTAAAGTTTTTAAAGACCATATTTTTCCATTCTGCGGTATAATGAAGTTCTTGTAAGTCCTAATACACTTGCGGCTTGAGTTACATTGCCCTGATTGTGTTTTAATACTTTTACAATAATATTTTTTTCAACTTCTTCTAAATTATAAGTATCTATCTCTATTTCGGCACTTTTTTCACTTCTGGTAGAAAGTAAGAAATCTTCTGATTGGATTGTATCAGAATCGCTCATAATTACTGCTCTTTCTAACGAATGCTGAAGTTCTCTTACATTACCAGGCCATTGATATTGCGTCAGTTTTTTCATCGCATCTGCAGTAATTCCCTTTATAGACTTACGGTATTTTTTTGAGTAAATACCTAAGAAATGATTTGCTAGTAAAGGTATATCACTAATTCTCTCTCGTAAAGGTGGGAGATGAATTTCGACAGTATTTATTCTATATAATAAATCTTGTCGGAATGATTCGTCCTGAATCATACTATAGATATCATTGTTTGTAGCGCAAATTAATCTCACATCAATCTTGCTTGGTTTATTTGCTCCAACTCTAGTAATTTCTCTTCTTTCAAGAACTGTAAGTAGCTTAGCTTGCATTGGTAATGATAAATTTCCAATTTCGTCTAAAAATAATGTTCCTCCTGAAGCTATTTCAAATCGTCCTTGTTTATCCTTTTTAGCATCGGTAAACGCTCCTTTCATATGTCCAAAAAGTTCACTTTCAAAAAGTGTTTCGGCTATAGAACCTAAATCAACACTAATGAATACTTCGTCTTTTCTTAAAGAATTTCGATGAAGTGCGCGTGCGACTAATTCTTTTCCAGTTCCATTTTCTCCTAAAATTAAAATATTGGCATCTGTTTGTGCTACTTTCTTAATAGTAGAGAAAACCTGGTGCATTTCAGGACTATTCCCGATAAATTCATGAAATGGTTGATCCTGTATAGCACTTATTTCTTTTTGTTTCTTTTTTAAATCCGTTGCTTCGCTTTTTGATCTACGAAGTTTAATAGAAGATGAAATGGTTGCTAGCAACTTTTCATTTTGCCAAGGCTTTAAAACAAAGTCCGTTGCTCCGGATTTAATTGCTTTTACTGCTTTTTCCGCATCTCCGTAAGCTGTAATAAAAACTACAACCGCATCATGATCTATTTCAATAATTTTATTTAACCAATCGAAACCTTCTTGACCGCTAATAGCATCTTTTGTGAAATTCATATCTAAAAGAATAACATCAAAAGTATCATTGTTTAAAATTTCAGGAATTCTTTCAGGATTTGTTTCTGTTTGTATTAATTCAACATGGTTCTTTAAGAGTAGCTTTAATGCAAAAAGGATATCTTCATTGTCATCAATAGCTAGTATTCTCCCTGTTTTTTCACTCATAGTCGGTAATTATATAAATTAGATATTTCGTTGATTTTATTAAATGTAAATATACAATTTAATTTTAATTCGCACATGTACGATATCGAACTCAGCTTGTTTCGTTATCGTACAGTTTTGATTGTTTAAAAAATTTCAAATTGCACTTAATCGTCAGTATATCAAATTAAAACATGTTTTGGCATAATTAATGAATAGTTTGAGCAGAGTCTAAACAAACCTTACAAAATTTTTAAATAATGGATAGAGTAATAGAAAAAAAGCATAAATGGCTAAATAAAAAAACAATTTGGTTTACTGTTGGAGGTATTCTTATTATTCTTGTCGCGTACAATATATTTTTTGGCGATAAAAGTTCGAAATTGAACGTTGAGAAAGAAAAAATAACTATAGAATCAATTGTTGAAAATGAATTTAAAGATTATACAGCAGTAATAGGAACTGTAGAGCCTATAAGAACTGTTTACTTGGACGCTATTGAAGGTGGACGGGTTGAAGAAATCTTAATAGATGAAGGGAACATGGTTAAAAAGGGAGATGTTATCCTTAAATTAAGTAATACAGATCTTATTCTTGAAATATCTAATAATGAATCAAATGTTTCGCGTTCCATAAATGATTTTGAGAATAGAAAAATTAATCTTGAATTACAGAGGATTAATAGACGACAAACATTAATTGAAACTGAACGTCTGTTAAAAATGCAAAAGCGTCAGTACGAATACAATAAAAAACTGTTGGCTGGAGAACATATTTCACAGGAAGTTTTTGATCAATCTTACGAACAATATACTGCTACAAAGCAACAGTTTGAATTATTCGAAGAAGCTTTGAGGAGTGATTCCATTTATCGCGGAGTACAATTGAAGGCGATGAATATGCAGATTAAGAATATGCAAGATAATCTGAAAATTGTTCAGGGAAAATTAGAAAATATGAAGGTTAAAGCTACTTGTGACGGTGAATTAGCAAGTCTAAATCCAGAAATTGGTGAAGTAATTAATTACGGAACTCGTATTGGGACAATCAATATTCTTGATAACTATAAGTTGAGAGTTGAAATTGATGAGCATTATATTGCAAGAGTTAGAAGAGGACTTCCGGGTAGCTTTGATTTCTCAGGTTCTAATTATAAAATTAAAATCGATAAAGTTTATCCCGAAGTTAATAATGGACGATTTGCTGTGGACATGATATTTACTTCAGAACGACCTGATCAAATTCGTATTGGTCAAACATTTAGAATTAAGCTTGAATTAGGTGAATCGAAACAGGCGATATTGATACCTCGTGGAGGATTTTACCAAAGTACTGGTGGACAATGGGTATATGTTGTTGATGAAGCTGGAAAATTAGCAGTAAAACGCAATATTTCAATAGGAAGACTAAATCCTAAGTATTATGAAGTTCTTGAAGGATTAAAACCAGGAGAACAAGTTATTGTATCGAGTTACGACAACTTTAACGATGTTGACCAATTAATTTTAAAATAACAGATAGTCTATAATAAATTAGTAATTTAAATCTTACAATCATGATTAAAACTAATGAATTAGTAAAAGTTTTTAGAACAGATGAAGTAGAAACTACTGCTCTAAACAAAGTAAATTTGAATATTGGCAAAGGAGAGTTTGTTGCAATTATGGGACCTTCAGGTTGCGGTAAATCAACTTTGTTAAATATTCTGGGATTACTTGATAATCCTACATCAGGAGAATTGCATTTTGTAGAAGAAGAAGTTGCAAAATATTCTGAAAGACAAAGAACAAACTTAAGAAAAGCAAATATTGGATTCGTTTTCCAAAGCTTTAATTTAATCGACGAACTTACTGTTTATGAAAATGTAGAATTACCATTGCTATATTTAAATATGCCATCTTCAGAAAGAAAGAAAAGGGTAGAAGAAGTTCTTGATAGAATGAAAATGTCGCATCGTAAGAAACACTTCCCTCAACAATTATCTGGTGGACAACAACAGCGTGTTGCAATTGCAAGAGCTGTAGTAACAAATCCAAAATTAATATTAGCGGATGAGCCAACTGGTAACTTAGATTCTGCTAATGGTGAAGAGGTTATGAACTTATTATCTGAATTAAATAACGAAGGTACTACCATTGTAATGGTAACACACTCACCTTCTGATGCAGAAAAAGCACATAGAATTATTCAGTTATTTGATGGACATATTGTTACAGAAAATATCAAAAAAGTTCTATAAAAATACTTAAGATAAGAAATGCAGGAGTGGAATTCCCCTATACTTTCCCGATTTTTGAGTATATAAGATCCCCAATTTTTTCACTTCTGTATTTTCTTTACAAAAAAAGAAGCTCTAAATGAGCTTCTTTTTTTGTTCGTATTCGCACGATTCTTGAACGATGTCGCACAAAAAATCTTAAATTATGCCTTTGCTGAAAGATGCAAACAACACATAATCAGACATGTATCTCTCGTGGCATATATATTGTATCTATTAGATAGATGTTTAAAAAATGTAAAAGTAGAATAAATAAAAATCCCACTTAATACAGAATTATTCAACATTTAACCAAAAGTTAGAATAATATTAATTAAAGAAAGGAAAATATTATGTTAAAAGATTTATGCATCCCTATTCCGGGTTTTGGTGAAAACGAAATTGCTGAGTTACACTTAAAAGTTGGAGACAAAAACATTAGCTATGATTTTCGTGTTGAATCATTTCCCTGGGATATTGAAGATGAACTTAATGGAGATAATGATGAATTAACAACTTCTCTTGCAAGAATTAGTAGGTTGAAAACCTCTATAGAAAACTATGATAAAAGTTGGGAATTAATTCAAATTTTCACACCGGCAAATACCTCAAAATATATTCAAGTTTTATATAGAAAAAGAACACGTTAAAATAAATAAAATGAAAAGGATTATAACTCTAGTTTTTATAGCTTTATTCTCATTTGGTTTTATTTCTGCTCAAGAAACAAATAATGAAGAAGATGCTATAAAAAAAGTAATTCAGACAGCATATGTTGATGGGCTACAAAATAAGGGTAATACAGAGGATATAGAAAATGGATTTCATCCGGGATTTAATTTACTCGGTGTAAACCATAATATGTTAACTAAGTTTCCTATTTATAGTTGGATTCAATCTTTTGAAGGTAGAAAAGTAAAAGATCCTACGCCACCTACAGATGACCAAATAGTTACTTGTAAGTATTTATTAATTGATGTTACTGGAAATGCAGCAATGGCTAAAATAGAATTACATAGAAACACTGAATTATTGTTTACGGATTATCTGCAATTATATAAGTTTGACGAAGGCTGGAAGATTGTAAGTAAAATTTACTATAGACATTAAATACCTAAGCCTTTTAAAGAGAGTATTTACATTAATATGTAGATGCTCTTTTTTATTTTATGATTAATGTGATGCAACATACGATTTTACACAACGTCTTTATTAAAATCAAAAAATCAAAAATTATGAAAAATGTAATACTTACTTTATTGTTAGCGACAATCCCTTTTATGGGTTATATGCAAACTTCTGTTGACGCTAAAGAGATAATTAATAAATTAAATAAGGGAGAATCGGTTTCTTATGAAAATGTTATTGTATCCGGGAATTTGGATTTTAGATTAATTCAAGAAAAACAAAAGGTAAAGGATGGAGCAAATGGAATTTTTAAAGATAATGTTACTTATAAATATCATGTACGGAATTCGCTTAAATTTATTAATTGCACATTCAACGATGAGATAATTGGATATTTTCATGATGATCCTGAAGATGAACTACATATTGTAATGTTTCATGATGATGTAGTATTTAATAACTGCACATTTAAAGAAGATTTACTAGTTAAGTATACAAAGTTTTATAAAAATGCTTCTTTTAAAGCAAATACATATGAAGGTATTGCTTTGTTTAAATATTCAGAATTTAGCAGCTCTGTAGATTTTTCTAAATCTTATTTCGACGAAACAGCCAACTTTAAATATGCAGAGTTTCCAATGATTTCAGATTTTAGTTCTTCTAAATTTAATGGAGAAGCAATCTTTAAATACACCGTTTTTGAAGATAAATCTAATTTTAGTAATTGTGAATTTAATGAATTAGCAAGTTTTAAATATACTAAACTAGAAGAATTTATAGATTTTAGTAATGTTAAATTTAATTCTGACGCTATATTTAAATATACTAAGTTCTCTGAAGGGGTAAGTTTTGAAAATGCTTTTTTCGATGATTTTGCTGATTTTAAATATGCAAAAATGTACGAGCCTATTAATTTAAAAAATGTAGAATTTGATGGCGAAACATCATTTAAGTATACTGAAGTTGATGGGAGAGAATTTGTAACATATATAATGAGAAATAAATAAACAATAAAAGAAAAGAGATCCAAAACAGGATCTCTTTTTTATAATGGAATAAAAATTTCCACTCTTGTTCCCGTAGCCTTATGAAACTCATCATACAAATCTATAGTCTCAATTTTATAACCCTTCTTTTGTTGAGTTTGATTTAATAATTCAAGTCTTTCTGTAGTAATAAATGTACCACGCGATTTATGTGTTCTGTTATTTTTATTTAATTCCTTAGATTTTGTTCTTCCAATACCATTGTCTTCAATAATACACTTCATAAAGTTGTCATTATCTATTTCAAAGGATAGTTTTATTAATGCATTTTCCTTTTTATGAATAAAACCATGTTTTATTGAGTTTTCTACAAAAGGTTGAATAATCATTGGTGGAATAGTTATTTTGCGATAACTTAACTCGTCGGTTACAGAAATTTGAACATCAAACTTTTTATCAAATCTCATTTTCTCTAAACTTAAATAATAGTTCAAGTAATCTAATTCATCTTCGACAGAGATTTTTTTCTTGGATACATTATCAAGTGTTAATCTAATAAGTTTAGCAAAATCAGATAAATAATTTAAAGCTTCATCAATATCATTATCAAGCATGAAGTTTTGAATAGAATTGATAGCATTAAAAATAAAATGAGGATTCATCTGTGCGCGAAGAGCTTTCATTTCAAATTCTGTAATTCTTTCAGATATTTCTGCACGAACTCTTTCTTTACGTTGTACTGCTTTTGTCCTTATAAAAATGATTAGCCAAACAAGTAATAAAAGTGTAATAACAGCTGCTGTAATCGAATACCATTTACCCCATATTGGAGCTTCTATAACAAAGTTTAACAGTAACTCCTTATTTTCATTTTGCTCATTGTTATTATATGCCTTTATCCTTAATCTGTAATTTCCGGGTTTTAAGTTCTGAAACACAATCTTCTTTTCATTATTCCTTACAGACCAATCTTTTTTAGAACCATCTAGAATATAATTAAATGAAATATTATCAGGATTTAAATAGTGAATAATATCAAAATAAAAAGTTATAGAATTTTTATAATATGGTAGTTTAATGCTTGTTTTTGGAATGTTAGTCCATATATCTCTATCCTTAATTTTATCTAGACTATATTCTTCATCATTAACTTTAATTGATTTAATATAAAAGTTAATAGCTTCATCTTTTTGAACACTCAGTTTTTTTAAATCAATTTTTATTAATTGTTGATTTGAACCAATCCACATTATATTATTTGAATCAATCACAGAAATATTTCCAGCATAATCAGTAAAACCCAACGATTTATCAATAGTTTTAATATCTATATAACCCGTATTATATAATTTCTTAAGATCAATAATATTTAAGCCTAAATTAGTTCCTGCTATTAAAATATCGTTTTTCGTATAATTTATCCATCTAACACTTGATCCTAAAAGTCCGTTTTTATTACTTATTTGATATTGTGAAACTAATTTTTGATTGCTAAAATTTACTATGTATATAATGCCATTTATTCCAGCTAATATTGTATTATTAAAATTGTCAAAACAAATGTCATTAAACGAAATATTCTCAAAATCAGGTTTCTTAAAAGTGTTATAAAAGGTATTACCAGATTTAATAAATGCACCATGATCTGTACTTAAAAACCACGTTTTAGTATTTTGAGTTTTAATATTCTTAATGTTAATAGGAGAGTTATGTTCAATGTGATTGGATTTTGAATAAATAGAACTGGTTTCTAGTTTAGGATAAATAAATAATTCATCCCAACTTGAACCGATTAGTTCATTCTTCTTGTTAAAAAGAAATCTTGAAAAATGATTGCTTTCTAAATCGTAATATTGAATAGAATTCTTTACGATCTTAAATAGTCCAACATTACTTCCTATCCAAATTTTTTGATTTCTATCTTTATAAACTCCATTTAACTCGATTAACTTTTTATTTGTTAGGATGTCATATTTTAATGGTTTGTAAAGACTTTTTGCAGGGATTATGTCTTGATAATTATTGGTGATTTTTATATAAGGATTCGAAAAAGGATACTTTCCATTTTGAATAAGATTCTGGTATTTTTCATAAGAACCGTTTTTATCAATTAGGTATTGATATTTTTTTTTGATTTTGTTTTTAACAAATTTTTGATATTCTAATTGAAACGACTCAAATGGTATAGCTCTATAGTCCTTATCTTTTTTAATTATTACATCTTTTTTAGTTGTTATAAATAAAGTACCATTATCTAATAGTAGATCTTGAATGTTAAGATTGTCTAATCCAAAATCATGGGAGTTGTAATAAGTAAAGTCAGTTAGTGGGTATAAAAACAATCCGTTTTCTTTTGTTCCAATCCAAAGAATATTTTCGAATTTATCGAATTCAACTGATAAAACATCATCAGAATTAATATCTAAAATATCATTATATCTTTCAATTCCATTTTTATTGTACTTATAAATACCGCCATTATTCCAATAATCTTTTTGGTCTGCTGTAAACCAAATATTTCCTTCCAAATCTTCACAAAAATCTGAAATGTGACCAAATTCTTCCTTTATAATACTAGTATTATTTGCGATTATTTCAAGATTATTCCCATAAAAATTTAGTAGTGTATCCGCATTTTGATTGCTAATAAAAATTGAATTTATTGAATTGTAGTTTTGCTTTCCAAACGAAAATTTGATAATATTATTTATTTCAGGAAGATATTTGAAAACTCCGTTCCCATTAGTAAATATTAAAATTGATTCATCGGTTTCTAAAAAGTCAGTAATTTGCAATTTAAGTTTAGTATTGTTTTCTTTTTTATGATTTGATACAAAACCGTTTTCTTCGCTATAAGTTGTTAAACCATCTTCTGTTCCAATAAAGAGTGTTTTAATTTTTTTTGAGTAATGAAGTTTAATTACTGAATTGCTTATAATATCAGCGCTTGTGTTGTATGAAAATATTTGGTCTCCTTTAATACGGGATAATCCAGTATTGTAACAAGCAACCCAGATATCTCCATTAGTTCCTTCGCAAATAGATTTAATATTATTTCCTATAAGTCCATCTTGAGTAGTGTAATTCTTAAAACTGCTTCCATCGAATCGAGATACACCTGCGTTAGTTCCAATCCATAAAAAACCACGCCCATCTTTATATATATCGTTGATAGAATTACTTGGAAGCCCACTGTTAATGTTGTAATTGCGTGAATAATATTTTTGTGCCCAAGTGAAATTAATGCTTAAGAATAAAAATATAAATATTATCGAAAGAGGTTTTTTCATTGTTTTTGTCTGAAACTATCTTTTTGTAAGTGCTTTAACAAACTCATCATTTCGTCTTGTTGCAACATCTAGTTCAGTTCCATTTTCAAGAATAACTTTGTAGCCATCGCATTTACTATATGATTTTATATAGTTCATATTTACTAAATATGATTTATGAATTCTAAAGAAAATCTCCTCTGGTAACATTTCTTCAATGTTTTTTAGCGTTCTTGCTACAAGAATTAGTTCATTCCGGTTAGTAAATATCTTACAGTAATTTTCTTCTGCCTGGCAATATACAATGTTTGTTACTTTTTCTAGCTGGTAACCATCCAAAGTAGGCAAAGCAATTTTATTAAAATTCCCAGGATCAGGATTTAAATTATTTAAAAATGCTTCGATTTGTACTGTATTAGACGAATTGCTTTCTTTTTTTTCCAATCGTGTTAGTACATCGCGTAAATCAATGTAATTAATAGGCTTTAATAAATAATCTAATGCCGCAAACTTAATTGCGTCAATAGCATATTGCTTATATGCGGTTGTGAAAATTACCTCGAAATTAAATATATCAAAATAATCGAATAGTTTGAACCCATTTTCTTCGGGCATCTCTATATCTAAAAAAACAATTTCGGGTTTATATTTATTTATAGCAAATACAGCTTCTTTTACCGAGTCTGCAGCATATAAAATCTTTAGTTTTGTATTAAAGTACCTTTCAATAATTTTCGATAGTGCTTCTCTTGCATTCTTCTCATCATCGATAATAATACATGTTTTCATTCTATTTTCTTTTTAAGGTTAATTTAAAGATACTTGATTAAATAGTTTTATCAAAGAAAAAATAAATCTAAGAATTGTTCATATGATATTGTGTTAATAGACTAATAGGTTCTTTTTCTATTAAATCTATTCTAGTACCAAACGTATTAGCAACATCATTGAGAGGGTTTTTAAAGTAATGCGAAATAGAACCTGTAAATCTTATTTTTAGATTTCTATAATTATCGTATTTGCAAATGTGTTTTGAAAATAAATCTGAAAAGCACCTGGTTATAATTTTAGAAATAGCACTATTATCTTCATAATCAAGAATAAATTTAGTAAACGAAGCAAGAAATCTGTTTGGATATTCCTCTTTATAAACTGCTTGAAGAATCTGGTTTGTGGTTAATTTATATTGATTTAAAAATGCTTCATTTATTTCAGTGGGAAGTTCATTATTAAGGTAGCTCTGTATAAAAAGTTTACCTAAATAATCGCCACCACCTTCATCTCCAAGAATAAATCCAAGCGAAGTAATATTTTTAACAATTGATTGCCCATCATAATAACATGTATTTGATCCTGTTCCTAGTATTACAGCAATACCTGCTTCGTTTTGGAATAATGCTCTTGCTGCTGCTAAAAGATCATGTTCGATTTCAATTTTGGAACTTTTAAAAAATGGATTTAAGCCTTTATATATTATTAGATTCATTTCTTCCGAAGAACAGCCAGCTCCATAAAAATATATTGTATCTATTTTATTGAGATTTATATTTTTTGGGAATTTTAATTTTAACTCATCGTATATTTCTTCACTTTTAGTAAAATAAGGATTGAAACCCTTTGTTTTTATAGTATGTATTATTTGCTTATTTTCAATAATTACCCAATCGGTGCAAGTTGAGCCGCTGTCTGCTACAATAATCATAATGAGTGTTTTTTTACTTTTTTCAGATTTAATAAGTTCATTGGGTTACTTTCAAAGCCTTCAACATTTTTATTTACGAAACGAATAACTTCATCATAATATAATGGAACAATTGCAGCATCATTGATTATTAATTGATTCATTTCGTTATAAATTATATATCGAGTACTATCATTTACTTCAAGCATTGCTTTTTCGTATAATTTGTCATATTTAAAGTTATGATAATGGGTGTAATTTGGGCCATTGGGACTATGATTTTTACTATAAAAAAGTGCTAAGTAATTTTCTGCATCCGGGTAATCTGCTATCCATGACCCTCTAAAAAAATCTAATTTAGAATTTGCAACCATATCTCTAAATGTAGCACCAGTATTTATATCAATTAAAATTTCAATTCCAAAAACAGAAAGTTGTTGCTGGATATATTCACATAAATCTAAATAGTCATTGGTTGTTGTAAGTGTAATTGGTTCCAAACCCTCTCCACCTGGAAATCCAGCCTCGATTAGTAATTTTCTTGTTTTATTTGGATCAAAATTAAAAGCAGAAATATTTTCATTGTACGATGGGAGGCCTTTTGGAATAAAACCAAAATTTGCCGGATAACCAATATTGTTTCTTAAATATTTCATCATTTTTTCCCGATCGAAACCATAATTAATTGCTTGGCGTATTTTTTTATTTAAAACCGGTGAGTTTTTATTCTTTATTTTTGATGTATCAAGCAGAAAGCCTAAATATTCTGTATTTAAATAAGGTTGATTAATCATATTAATTTTACCCAAATACTTTGGTGAAAGATTCCCGTTTTTTGTAATTAATTCGTCTTTATTTGCAGCATTAAGGCCAGAAATAAAATCGATATTACCTTTTAAAAATTCAAGAAATTCGGATTGTTTATCATTTATAAAAGTTATTGCAATGGCATCTAAATAGGGCAGAGGATTTCCAGATTTATCTTGTTCGAAATAGTTTGGATTCTTTACCAAAACTAATTTTTCTCCTTCTTTCCAAAGTTTAAATTGAAATGGACCAGTACCAATTGGATTTTTTCTGAAATCTGTACCATAATATTCAATAGCTTCTTTTGGAATAACAGAGCAATATTGCATGGTTAGTAAACCAAGAAAAGCTGGAAATGGATTTATAAGATTTATTTCTAAGATACTATCGTTTATCGCTTTAATACCATTATCTGCTACATTATTAAATATCCAAGCACCGGGCGATGTTGTTGTTGGGTTAATAATTCGATTTAAACTATACTCAAAATCATATGCATTTACTTTACGTCCATTCCCTTTAACGAAAACACTATTATCATGGAAATAAACATCGTTTCGTAATGTAAATTTATAGGTGCGTCCTGAATTAGTTATTTCCCACTGCTTCGCAATACAAGGTTTTATGTTTAATTCAGAGTCCATCTGAACCAATCCATTATAAATTTGATTTGTTGGCCAAATTAGCACTTGGCTTTTTGCAAATGCAGGATCTAAAGTTGATATTCCTTTTGATTCATTATATCTAAAAACATTTGTTATTAGATTTTTATCATCTTGAACACACGAAAAGAATAATAGAAGTATAAGAGAAACAGAAATAAGATTTTTATACATTTTGATTCGCTTTGTACAAAAATAGACAAAAAAGATAAGGAAAGTATATTGGAAGTTGACCTGTTTTCATGAATTAGAAAAGCCAGAAACCAATTTGCTCCTGACTTTTCTAATACCCTAAAAATTAAACCTAAAATTTAAATGAAAAAACTGTAAAAGTTTTCTATTTAATAAAACGTTTTTTTGATTTAATTGTTTCAAAAAAACGTGTTTTTTTTGATATTTTTTTAGGGATATTTCTGTAGTTATTATTCTGAGTATCTTACAGAAAAAGAAAAAGTAAACACCATTTTTTAGAATGGTGTTTACTTTTGTTTTTCATCTAAAATTTAAGGCTAATTCCACCCAAGATATTAATTCCTGCCTGAGGATAATAACCATCCATTTTATATTCTTGACCTCCTAGAGTATATCTGTATACCCATGCATTTGATTCATATTCGTGGTTAAATACGTTATTAACTAATAAATTGAATCCGATCTCTTTAATTGATTTTGTTTTTAAAGTATATGATAGTTTAATATTACCGACAAAATAAGGATCTATCGATCTGTCTTTATTAGATGTATTATCAATGTATTGTCTACTTACAAAATTTGAAATAAAATCAGCTTTAAGGTTTTCAATAATTGTCCAGGAAATATTACTATTAACAATAATATTTGGAGAAAAAGATAAATCTGTTCTGCCTAAATTTTTAGATTCTTGTCCCCAAGTATCCCAATTGTCAACATACTCTGTAAAATCTTCAATTTTATTTTCACTAAAAGTAGCATTTGCATTAAGTTCCAATTTCTTAAATAGTTTTATGCCAGCTGCAATTTCAATACCCATTCTATAACTCTTATCAACATTTGTCATAATTGGATTCCCAACATCATTTATTTCGCCTGTTAGAACAAGTTGATCGTTATAATACATATAATATAGATTTGCACTAACAAATCCATTTGTCGCATTTAAATTATAACCTAACTCTGCATTGAATAAAGTTTCAAAAGTTGGTTCTACTTTACTAGTATCGGCATCTGTATAATTGCTTCTTGTTGGTTCTCTATTTGCAATACCAAAAGTTAAGTAAGCACTATGGATATCATTCATTTTGTATGATAAACCTAATTTTGGATTAAAGAATTGGAATTTATGTGTTTGAGTTATATCTCTTAAATCATCGTCGATACCGTCAATCTCATAATCTATTTCTCGATATTGTAAATCTAAATAAGGTGTTAGCTTATTAAAAAACGTATAATTTATTTTTGTATAAATATTAAAATCATCTTTTAAGCCATTGCTCTCATACCATCTATGGTTAATGTCACTATTGCTTGCATTTTTTGCCCATATTACTTCTCCAAAATGATCTCCATCATATCTATTCCAACCTCCACCAACAGTAAGGTTTAAGTTATCATCTTGATAATCCATAGAAAATACACCACCATAAAAGTGATTGTCTAACCATTTTTGTTGAACCAAGTCTGTTCTCGAAATAGTATCTGTATTTATTATTAAATCTTCAAGTTGGTAATCTTCAAATTTTCGATCTTTTTTGTACTGTTCGTAATAACCTTTACCTCTGGTGTAATGCACCGCTGTATTTAAATGTAAGTTTGGATTAAATTCAAAAGAGTAAAATAATTGATAGTGATCTTGTTGGTAATTGTCAGTCTCATTATCATAGGTGTAAATATTATAGGTTCTGCTATCTGAGTTTATCATATCATCATATTGTTCTTCATCGATTAACCAATGATCAAGATAACGTTGCATTCCTTCAGTATCATTATTTAAGCGAACAGAAGGAACTCCATTCCATGCTTGATAAGTTTTTTCTTTACCGGAAATGATATTTGCTTTTAATAAACTTCTACTTGTATAATATGTACCTGATAAATAAAATGATTCTAGATCAGATTCAGCTCTGTCGATAAAGCCATCTGAACTAATTTTTGATATTCGACCATCAAAGGTGAATTTGTTATTTAAAAGACCTGTACCAAAACTAGCTGAATTTCTAAATGTATTAAAAGAACCAGCAAACGAATTTATTTCAGCGTAAGCATCTTTATTAAATGTTTTTGTTTGCAGATTTAACGATGCTCCAAATGCTGCAGCACCATTAGATGATGTTCCTACACCACGCTGAATTTGAATATTATTTAACGATGACATAAAGTCTGGCATATTTACAAACCAAACACCATGCGATTCTGAATCGTTTAAAGGAATTCCGTTTACGGTAATATTAATACGATTTAAATCAGTTCCACGAATCCTAAAATTAGTATATCCAACTCCCGCTCCAGCATCAGATGTTGAAACAATTGATGGTGTAGTACTTAATAAATAAGGAATGTCCTGTCCGAAATTGTTTTCTTTTATTTTAGAATTACTGATATTTGTTACAGATACAGGATCTTTATCTTTTGCACGAGTTGCTGTTACAATAACTTCATCAGATAAAATACTAGCATTTTCTAATATGAATACTAATTCTTCTGTTGTTGGAATTGTAATCTCTTTATTTAGTGTTGTATAACCCATGTATGAAATTGAAAATGTATAAGTTCCAGATTTAACTCTTGAAAATTTAAATACACCTTCAGAATTTGTAGCAGTACCTTTGTATGTTTCTTTAATTAAAACATTAGCTCCAATTAAAGCTTTGCCATTTACATTTGTTACTTTACCAGTGATTGTTTGTTGGGCGAATAAGCCCATTGTCATAAATAATAAAATACTTAAAATACCTATCCGTTTCATTTCGTTTAAAATTATTGTTTAACATTTGGATAGTTGAAAGTGGTTAGCTGTCACAAGTAACTGTGAGGCCTCTTAAAATCATTGTTTTTATTAAATAATGATTAACATTTACTTTATTAAGCAAACTACTTATCAACTTTAATGAAAAACAATGGGAATTTTTTGATTTACTCTGTTCCCTATACAGCATTACCTGTACTAGGTTCGGAGGGTATGATCTCAGCCTGTAATTTTTGGCACCCCATTGATGGTGCAAATGTATGTAAAAAATATAGAATACAAAAAAAGCCGGTAAAATACCGGCTTTAAATTTTTGTTTATTCTAAATAAGATTTACATCTCAACTTTTAATACATCTTTTATTGCTTTCTGAAATGAATCTTTTGGAAGGGCTCCCTGAGCCATTTGAGGCTGTTCGTTCATTGGAACAAATAATAATGAAGGAATACTTTTTACTCCAAACATTGCAGCCAATTCTTGCTGATCTTCAGTATCAACTTTATAAATATCAAGTTTCCCATCATATTCAGTTGAAAGTTCCTCTAGAATAGGAGCTACCATTTTACATGGCTGACACCAATCGGCATAAAAATCGATTAAACATGGTTTACTACCTTCAAATTTCCAATCTTTGTTTTCTTCAAAATTGAAAACTTTTTCTTTAAATGTTTCTTTAGTTAAATGTTCTAGCATCTTGTTTGATTTATATGTTATTAATTAATATCTATAATTCTAAAAATATAAATATGTGAATTTATTTAAGATTGATCAAAGAGTGTTCCAAACAGGAAAATGTAAGTATTAGTTCAAAAAACAATCAAATAATTGTAATTTTGTCATGAAAATTAATTAATTGTCATATATACATATGAAGAAATGTCTTAATGATCGGATTTTTAAAATAATATCTCAGGTTGCAAGTGAAGAAAATGTACAAGTGTTTGTTATTGGAGGTTATGTTAGAGATATTATTCTTAACAGACCGTCAAAAGATATAGATGTTGTTGCGATAGGAAGTGGGATTGACATTGCGACTAAAGTTGCTAAAAAACTTGGACCCAAAGTAAAGGTAAATGTTTTTAAAAACTTTGGGACAGCAATGATTCGTAGTAAGGAGTTTGAGGTAGAGTTTGTCGGAGCTAGAAAGGAATCTTATAGGCATGAATCAAGAAATCCAATTGTTGAGAATGGGACCTTAGAAGATGATCAAAACAGAAGAGATTTTACGATAAATGCTTTAGCATTGTCTTTAAACGAAAATACTTTTGGTGATTTAGTGGATCCTTTTGATGGTGTAAAGGATATAAACGATAAGATAATAAGAACACCTTTAGATCCTGATACAACATTCTCTGATGATCCTTTAAGAATGTTTAGAGCAGTTCGATTTGCTTCACAATTAAAGTTCCAAATTGAAGAGGAAACATATAAATCTATAATAAGAAACAGAGAGCGAATTCATATTCTTTCAAGAGAACGTATTATAGATGAGATTAATAAAATTCTATTATCACCAAGACCCTCTGTTGGGTTAAAGATTTTGGAAAATACAGGATTGCTTGCAGAATTTTTCCCAGAGTTAGCCATGCTAAAGGGGATTGAAGCGAAAAAAGGGAAAGCACATAAGGATAATTTTTATCATACCGTTGAGGTAGTTGATAATTTGCGGAAAAACTCAGATAATTTATGGTTATTGTGGGCTGCTCTTTTGCACGATATTGCTAAACCTAAAACGAAAAGATTTGTAAACGAAGTAGGATGGACCTTTCATGGACATGAGTTTTTTGGCGCAAAGATGATTCCTGGAATATTTACGAGATTAAAAATGCCATTGAACGATAAAATGAAATACGTTCAGAAACTTGTTCAATTGCATTTACGTCCAATTGTTTTGTCGCAGGAAATTGTAACTGATTCTGCTGTTAGAAGATTATTATTTGATGCTGGAGATGAAATTGACGATCTAATGATGCTTTGTGAAGCTGATATTACTTCTAAAAATGAAAAAACGGTAGAGAAGCATTTAAATAATTTTAAACTTGTACGTGAAAAGTTGATAGAAATTGAAGAAAAGGATGCTTTAAGAAATTTCCAACCACCTATATCCGGTGAATTAATAATGCAAACTTTCAATCTAACACCATGTAAAATAATTGGTGATATAAAGAATGCTATTAAAGATGCTATTCTTGAAGGCGAAATACGAAATGATTACAACGAAGCTTATGATTATATGTTAGCAAAAGGTAAAGAACTTGGACTAGAGTTAAAAGAGTAATTATTTATTAAAATCTAAAATTAAATAAGTAGGTAAGTGATCGCTATAACCTCCGTTGTATTTGTATCCAATATATGTTCGATTAGGTTTAAAACCATAATTACTATTGTCCGGTTCTAAAAGGAAATCTTTATTAAAAATATGAACATGGTCTATTGATGTATACACTTTGTTTTCTTTCTTAAGTAAATTCCCAGAAACAATAAATTGATCTAAAACACCCCACTCACCTTGATATTTGTGAGTCCCAATGTGCTTAGTTTTGAATAAGTTTGCAGATAAATTGTAAAGTTGATTACTGGAAATATTGTTAAAATCCTGTTTCGCAGATAAAACCTCTTTTATACTTTTATTGTCGGGATAGTCATTAAAATCACCTGTAATAATAATATTTGAATTAATACTTTTATTTAATATCGAATCTACTTTTGATTTTAAAACTGAAGCAACATAAAGTCTTCTTCCTTCAGATTCTAACTGTCCACCCCAACGCGATGGCCAATGATTAATAAAAATATGCAAAGTGTCTGCTTTGTTTGTAATTCCCTTTACATATAGTATATCACGAGTTTTACTTTCGGGATTGTTTGGAAAGTTTATTGGTAAAAATTCACTATTTAAAGGTGTAAATAATTCCTTTCTATATAGCAATCCTACATCAATTCCTCTTCTGTCTGGTGATTCTTTATGAACGATCTTATATTCAAATTTTACTAAAGGAGTATTATTTGTTAAATCATCAATAACCTTTCTATTTTCTATTTCGCAAAGACCTATAATAGCTGGGGGATTCCACTCTCCAACAGCCATAATAACTTTATATATCTGATTTAGCTTTGTATAATATTTATGATTATTCCAAAAGTGATTACTTTCAGGTAAAAAGTCTTCATCTTTTTTTAGGCTATCGTCGAATGTATCAAATAGATTTTCAACATTATAAAACATTACCTTATAACTTTCCTCTGTTTGAGAGAAACTATTTAAGAAAATGAATGATAAAATAATGAGGCTTATTATCTTTTTCATCTAATTGTTTTCTATACGTTCAAAAGCACCCAAGTCAGGTCCATTATCAATTGTTCTATCGTTTAACTGAATATCTAAAGGAAACATTAAACCTACCTCTTCTTTTCCATAATCTTTAGCAATGGATAATGTATCAAGTTCGAAATTATTTTCGCGCCAGTCCTTAAATTTTGGATCTTCGTTAAAAATATTTTGGGTAAATGATGAAGCAAAGTCACTAACCTGATCTTGATCTATTTTTAATAATGAATAATCAAAACTAAAGTTTAATATTCCTAGTTCATGCTTATCAATAATTATCTCTGATTCTTTACTTCCATAAATAATGCAATTACTAAAAACTGCTTTATCGAGTGGTCTTACTTGAACATTGTTATGTACATCAACATAGTAATTATTCAATAAAACCGAAGGTGTATTTCTTGTTGAGTATTCCCAATAATTTGCTATTGTGGTGTGGTAAAATTCATATGATCCACCAATAGTTAATGCTACAGCTAATTGTCCACAGTTTGCTATTACATTATTGTATGCATATATTGTTGAACCTTGTGCATAAATACCTACGGATGTCATATTTAGAATTTTGCTATTTGTTAACTGAAGGGTTGGTTTTGATAAATTAGCTAAAGTGTCTACCTGAATACCTATGATTGCATTCTTAATTTCTGTAAAATTGAAAATATTATCTTTACTTCCTCTTAGTAGCCAAATACCATCCCATTGTCCGGGGATATCATCATAATCTTCTTCAAGTCTGTCTCCTTGAAAAAAAATTGGAGATCCAAATGTTCCATTCGCTTTTATAGTTCCTTTAACAAGTAATCTTGAATTTTTATGGAAATATAAAATTGCACCGGGATCAATTGTTAAAGTACTAAGTGTATCAACAAGCATAGAATTATAAACTAAATAAGGTTTGTCTGCAATCCAATGTTCTGTTCCAATTATTTCACCATCAATTTTATGTACATCCTGACCAAAGGCAATTAAATCAATGCCTTGCTGTGATTCGTCATATGTAAATACAATAGAATCATGCACTATCATTGGTAAGTTAGAACCATTTGGATCAATAGTTATCTCAACAAAAATATAGATGCTATCCTTTTTTCGGAGTTCTATATTGTTAAGAGTATTGCCAGAATATCCATCAATGTTAAGTCGATATGGAGAGTTTGAGCTACCGGCTAATTTAATTGATGATATTTTTACATTTTTATTATAAGGATTTCGAACAGTAAATTGTTTCGTTATGGAACCAATTGTTGTAAAAATGGTGTCGAAAAGAATAGTATCCTGTGAAAATTCAAGTTTAATATTTGAAGAAGATATAAATTCATCTTTTTCACAAGAAAAAAATGCCAGAACTATTAGTAAAGGGATTATTATTAGTGTGTTTTTGTTCATCTTTAAAGTCGATATTATTTTGCTAAATAACATAAAATAAACGATAATATTTTGCTTTAATTTTAAATAAAACAAAAAAATGTTGATATTGTAAAAGTTTTTTATAAAAACATTTACAGTTCTAAAATAAATATTTGATACATTTGTTAATATATTATAACAAATTATTCGTGGAATAATATGCAAGTAGAAAAAGCAACAACCAGTAATATTTTGGAAGTAATGTATTTACTTCAACATTGTATAGAAGATTTTAATAAGAATAGTGTTTACCAATGGAATGCTTCTTATCCAGATCATTTTAAATTATTACGTGAAGTAGAAAATGGATCTTTATATATAATAAAAGTAAAAGGAGTTTGTATTGGGACAATAACAATTGATAAGCAGCAAGAATCTGTTTTTGAAAAAGTTAATTGGAAAAATACAACCGATAATTTTTTGGTTATTCATAGAATAGCTGTTTTTCCTACTTGGCAAAAAAAAGGTATTGGTAGAAAGTTAATTGAGTTTGCAGAAGAATATGCGAAAACAAATAATTTAAAATCGATTCGTTTAGATGTTGCTAGTTCTAGTGAACATTTAATTAAGCTCTATAAAAGTATCGGTTATGATTATACTGGTGATATACTTTATCCAAAGCAAGAAGAACCATTTAAGTGTTTAGAAAAGATTATTTAAGAATATTAAAATAAGTTAAAAAGGGAGCAATTTGCTCCCTTTTCTTTTTACTATTTGGTTGTCTATTTAATTAAGTATTACTCATACCTTAAACTATCAGCTGGATTTTTAATAGCAGCCCTCAATGCTTGTGCAAAAACAGTTAGAATTGCAATTAGAAAAGTAAGTATGGATGCTATTATAAAAACATAGATTGAAATATCTACTTTATACGTAAAAGATTCTAACCATTTTTGAGCAAAATAATAGGATACGGGCCATGCAATTATATTGCTAATAAGCACCCATTTAATAAAGTCTTTTTCCAGAGTAATTATAATTCCATACACAGATTCACCAAGAGCTTTTCGAATACCGATTTCTTTCGTTCTTTGTTCAGCTGTATAGGCCGATAGTCCAAATAAACCCAAACAGGATAATAAAATGGCAAGTATCGCAAAATAATCAAATATCTTACCTATTTGTTTTTCGTTATCATAAAGACTTATATAACTCTTGTTTAATAGTTTGTAAGAGAAGGAGTAGTCAGGGAATGAATCAGAGAAAAGGGAACTTATATTTTTAATAGTTGATTTAATATTTGAATTATTGATATTAATTATAATGTTGTCGGAGCTTTTTACTCTTGAAACTACAAGTGGTGATATAGCATTATGGATAGACTGAAAATGAAAATCTTTTAATACACCTATAATTACTCCACTTTGGTTACTTATTGTAATTTTTGTTCCAATTGGATCTTCTAACTCCATTAACTTTACAGTAGATTCATTAACAATGAAAGAAGCTGTATCTTTTTCAAATATTTCACTAAAATTTCTACCTTCTATTAACTCTAATCCTAAGCAAGGAATAAACTCATGATCTGTTCTGCATGTATTAATTAGATGCATCATTTCCGGATCTTTATCTGGCCAGTGTGCACCATAAGAGCCTTCAATAATACTAATTGGTAAACTAGATGCTGTAGTAACATTATTTATATTAGGGATTTCTAATAAGGAACTTTTTATGTTATTGTAATCTTCTTCAAAATCTCCTCCTAATTCAATTGTTATTAGGTTATTTAGATCGTAACCGAGGTTCTTATTTTGAATATAGTTCATTTGTGATTTTACGATAAACGAGAAAATTATGAGAGCAATAGAAATCGTAAATTGAAGAATTACTAATATCTGACGGAATAACTTGCCTTTTTTTCCTCGAATGGCTTCTTTTGAAAGTATTTGGCTACTTTTTATTCGCGACAAGTAAAGAGCTGTATAGCTCCCAGAAATTAATCCTGTTATTATTGTAATTACTATTAACCACAGAATTTCTTTATAAGAAAAAACACTCATCGAAATGTTTTTCTGGCTTATTGTATTAAATGTAGGTAACATAAAATCGACGAATAACAGTGCAAAAAGTAAAGCTATAAAAGCTATAAATAATGATTCACTTAAATACTGACTAATTAATTGCTTTCGTTTAGCTCCTACAACTTTTCTGATTCCTACATCTGTAAAGCGTTTGATTGCTTTAGCTGTAGATAGATTCATGAAATTAATACAAGCGATAAAAAGTATAAATATTGAAATGATTGAAAAAATAAGGACATACTTTATGTCGCCAATTTTAGCATATAATTCTTTTAAATGATTTGATCTTAAATGAACATCGGTAATCTTTTGTATTTTAATTTCACCTATTCTTTCTTCCTCTCCATATATTTTATCATAGTAGTATTTTATTTTATTGAGTACAGAATCAGGACTTGCGTTTGCATCTAGCTTAATATAAGGATGAGACATTAATACTCCCCATGGATCGGGTAGATTCTGAAAGTCTTCAATAGATTTAAAATTAATAAAAAAATCATATTCAATATGAGAATTAGATGGTGTATTTTGAATGATTCCTGATACGATATATTCTTTCGTTAAATTAACATTTACTGTTTTTCCAATTGGATCCTCTTTCCCAAAAAGTTTATCTGCAACTTCCTCTGATAATACAATTTCATTTAAATCAGTTAAAAGACTGTCTTTACTTTTATTAATTATTTTAAATGAGAATAGCTTAAAGAAGTTATCAGTAGTTAAAAATCCGTTGCTGCACTTAAAAGAGTTATTGTTTATTTTTAAAACAGACTCGAAACCCAATAAATTACAAGATTCTGTAATTTCAGGATAATCATTTTTTAAAGCTTCAGCCAAAGGCAAAGGACCTACAGGAACTTCTAATTGTGGTAATTTTGTTATTATTCTATAAATATTTTCAGAATCATCATGAAACTGATCATAACTTAATTCATCATAAACCCATAGCATAATAAGTATTGAGCAGCTCATACCTATTGCTAAACCTAAAATATTTAATCCGGAATAAAAAAAATCTCTTCGAATATTCCGAATAGCTGTTATTATGTAATTTTTAATCATGGCACAGTTTTTATATTTATTATTAGCATGAAATAATCAATCTAAATGCCAAGATGTGTAAGGTGCATATAATTAGCGTGTTGTTTGTTTTTTATCATTGCAGAAGTTATTTAGATTGTCCATAAACATACATAAAAGTGTCCATCAATGGACATGTGTGTTATTTTAATTATCTTTGATAATCATCCAAAATATAATTATTCTATGAACATTCAAAACAATCGGATTTTAGTTGTTGACGATGACGAACATATTCTTTTAAGTTTAAGAATTTTGTTAGAATCTGAATTCGGAGAAATAATATGCATTAGCAATCCCAAAGAAATACCTGAGATCTTAAATAGATTTAATATAGAAGTTGTGTTGCTTGATATGAATTATAAAAAAGGTGATACAGCTGGGGAAGAAGGTATTTCTTGGTTGAATAAAATATTAAGCATTGATAATGAGATTAATGTTTTGATAATAACTGCTTATGGAGATTTAAAAATAGCTGTAGAAGCATTAAAACAAGGAGCAATTGATTTTATTGTAAAACCATGGACAAATGAAAAGCTTATTTCTACAATAAATACGGTTTTAGAATTTGGAATAAATAAACGTCAAGTTACGGAATTAAAGAAAAAGCAAAAGGCCTTAATATCTGCATTTGAGACTGATATGCCTGAGATTATCGGTAAATCAGAAGTTATGAAAGAACTCTTTCAGGTAGTTAATAAAGTTGCTAAATCGGATGCTAATGTCTTAATTCAAGGAGAAAATGGAACAGGAAAAGAACTAATTGCAAGAGCATTGCATAAAAGTTCATATAGAACGGATAGTGCATTTATAAATGTAGATTTAGGAGCAATTACCGAATCTTTATTTGAAAGTGAAATGTTTGGTCATACAAAGGGATCATTTACAGATGCAAAGGAAGACCGTGCAGGACGTTTTGAAGCTGCGAGTGGGGGAACCATTTTTTTAGATGAAATTGCAAACTTACCATTAGCTCAACAATCAAAGCTTTTATCTGTGATTCAAAATAGAGAAGTTTTTCCAATAGGAAGCAATAATTCGAAAAGAATAAATGTGAGACTAATTTGTGCAACAAATGCTTCGTTAAATGAACTAGTTGATAATAATTTATTTAGACAAGATCTTTTATATCGATTAAATACAGTAGAAATAAATGTTCCACCATTAAGAGAGCGTGAGGAAGATATACCATTACTCGTTAATTATTTCGTTGAGAAATATTGCAAAAAATATAGAAGATCGTTAATTAAAATTCCTGATTATGTTGAGCGTAAATTGCAAAAGTATCATTGGCCAGGTAACGTAAGAGAATTGCAACATACAATAGAGAGAGCAATTATTTTAAGTAATTATAGTGTTTTAAAATCGTCAGATTTTGATTTTTTGGAGGGAAAAGAGTCCAAGGAACTTCCCTTTGAAAATTATAATTTAGATAATTTGGAAAAATGGGCCGTTTCTAATTGTATAAAAAAGCATACTGGAAACGTCTCCAGAGCGGCTAAAGAATTAGGTTTAACAAGGGGAGCATTATATCGTAGAATTGAAAAGTATGGAATATAAAAATTATAAATTAAAATTTATTCTCAGAATAATGATCCTAGTTTTAGGATTAACAGCTTTAGTTTATTCTTTCGTTGTGCTTAAAAGCTTTATGCGAACTCTTTTTTCATCTGTTTTTTGCATTTTAAGTATCATTGAACTTTTTCAGTATTTAAATAAGATGCATAAAGATTTTAAATATTTTATTCAAGCACTTATTTATGAAGATTTCTCAAATCATTACAAATCTGAAGATTCGAAAAATGTATACAATTTATTTAATCAATTAAACTCAAAATATCAGAAAATAGCATTTGATAAAGAGGTTCAGTATGCTTTAATTCAGACTATAATACAAAATATTTCAATTGGTATTATTGTTTCCGATAAGAATAATAATATTGAATTAATAAACAATAAAATAAATAGGCTTCTTAAATGCAATAAATTAAAATCTTTAAATGATCTTATTATTAAATATCCTATTTTAAAAGATAGATTTAAAAATGCAATTCCAGGAAAACCTGAATTAATTGAACTACAAGTTGAGGGAGAATTATTAAAACTTTCAGTGAATATTTCTAAGTTTAAAATAGAGGGGAAATCATTAGATTTAATATCATTTCAAGATATAAATGTTGAATTAGATGAACAAGAACTACTTGCGTGGCAAAAACTAATACGAGTTTTAACACATGAAATAATGAACTCAGTGACACCTATTAGTTCATTAAGTTCAAGCTTAAATAAATTACTTTCTAATTCTATTCTTGACAATAGAATAGAACAAAAGAATTTAGATTATTTGGTTAATGGACTAAATGCAGTGCAGGAGAGGAGTGAAGGATTAATAAAGTTTACTGAATCATATAAAAAATTAACTCAGCTGAAACATCCTGATTATAGAAAGATTTCTGCAAAACCACTGTTAGAAGGTGTTTTGGTCTTGTTTAAATCAGAAATAGAAAAATATAGTATTAATACTGAAGTTAGTTGTACTTGTGATTCCGATTTGTATGTAGATAAATTAATGATTGAACAGGTGTTAATAAATTTAGTAAAAAATTCAATTGAAGAATTGATAGATACAAAAAAACCAATATTAAAACTTAATTATTATATTGAAAATGAACGTGGTGTAATTCAAGTTAAAGATAATGGGCCAGGTATTTCTGAGGATAAAATAGATAAGATATTTATTCCGTTTTTTACAACAAAAGAAGAAGGTTCAGGAATAGGATTGAGTTTTGCACGACAAATTATGAGATTACACAGAGGAAATATTTCTGCAAAATCGATAGCAGAGGAAACTATTTTTACATTGAAATTTTAATATCTAAAATTATGATACAATTAATAAACAAACCTTCAATTGTTAAAGCTGCTGGAACAAAAGAGAAAATCATCGAAGAGTTTTTTGGCAGAGTTAATAGCAAAACATCAGATTTGAGTATAGCAAGAATGAAAAGCCCTGAAGGTTGGGAAGAACCAGGTCAAACTCCAGAGTTTGATGAGTATACTGTAGTGCTAAAGGGTGCACTTAAGGTGAAAACTAAATCAGAAGAGTATAACGTAATTGCAGGACAAGCAATATTAATTGGTAAACATGAATGGGTTCAATATAGTACTCCTTTTGATGGAGGTGCAGAATATATTGCTGTGTGTTTACCTGCTTTTTCTTTAGAAATTGTTAATAGAGATAGTTAAAATTTGGGCTATAGAATTACATTTCACTTCTTTAGTTAATTTTTATTAATTGTATTTGTGATTGTTATTTAGTAATTTAGGTTTTATTTTGTTGAAAGCATAAATAAAATGTCTAAGGTAGATATCTATATTGGCTATAATGAAAAATTAGTTAATGAAGGAATAATTTCATTGATTAATTCACAACAAGATTTTAATGTTATTGGGTCATCATTAAATGGGGATGATTTAATTACTTCAGTTAAAAGTTTAAAAATTAATATTTTAATTATTGAACTTGGATATCCAAACAAATGCAATTTAGAGTACCTAACTAAAATTAAATCAGTTTTCCTGCAGACTAAAATATTATTAATTACTTCATATTTTAAACAAGGGATAATAAATAATTTTATTGATATAGGTGTAGAGGGTTATGTTTTAAAAAAATGTGCTGGACATGATTTAATAACGGCAATAGACAAACTTTCTAACAACGAAAATTATTATTGTTCTACCGTTACTCAGTTGTTGTTAAAAGAGTTTCAAGATGCAAATAATGGCGAAAATGGATTTCTTACATCAAGAGAAATTGAAGTTATGAAATTCTTAATTGATGGTGTTTCTAATTTTGGAATCGCCAAGAAATTAAAAATTAGCTTATATACAGTTAAAACACATAGGAAAAATATTATGGATAAATTTGGTTCAAAAAATATGATATCAATGATACGCTATGCTTGTAGAGAGAATCTGATTGATCATGACAATAGTTTTTTTTGTTTATCATGTCCGTATAAATTAGCAACTAAATCTTAATGGTATTTTAGATGTTTTCGACCTAAAAGATTACTTTCCTTAACCTTTGTTACTATTTTTTTAATCTAAATGATTAGTTTGGCTGTGCTTTTATTGTATTGACAATGAGGGTGTAATGCGGTAATTTTACGTTGTTTATAAATTTAATATTAAGAAAGGAGGTAATGTTTTAGAATTGAGTATTAACCTAAAAAAGAAAATGATTATGAATAAAAGAAAAGTAACATTTACGATTGTTATATCATTTATATTTTTTGCATTTTGTCAATGTGAATTTAATGAAAGTTTAGATGGTATTGATTCTAATGAAAAGAACTTAAAAAGCTCCTCTATAAAAGGTTCATCATCGGATGATGCTGCTGGAAATAATTTATCTTACCCAGTAATCTGGTCTGATGGTGTTTCTAAAATCTTAAGAGGAGATCAGGGTATGATTCCAATACTTGAAGGAGAATGGTGGTATTGTTGGGGACCCGAAGCGGCAGAACCAAGTGATATTGCCTTAAGTTGTTTGCCCGATCCTGATAATGAATTATATTGTGATGACGGAATTGAAGGTCAATATACAGAAACTCATACTCCTGGCGATGATTGGATTAAAGCATATATACAAAAGGATGTAAATAATATTTGGCAAGCAGAAAATGCTGATTGGAGCTCTAGTCCTGTAACAGTTGATTATATAGATTGGGGAGATAATCTGGAATCAGTTGATTGGTATACAAGATCAAAGGTTAGAACAGAAGTGGTATTATATAAAATCGTAGAACCTGTAATGCTTGAATATAAAATGAGACATGTTTCAGGATGGGGGATAAATGAAGTTCATGGTGTGACTGTAGATACAAATAATTTTGCAGTTGAAGGTCCCGGAGTTCAAGCAACAGTTTATTCTAATTGTGCTCGTTTAACGATACAAAAATTATTGGTAGATCGAGATGATCCGAATCTTGAAAATTTAATATGGGTACAAAACGAAGGTTGGACTGAAGATTCTATTTTTGAAGGTGAACTTGTAAATTCTCCTATTTTTAATCTACCAGTTTATGAAGGTGGAGATGGTCCAGGTTATTATGCTGCGGAAATAAATGTAAAAGGGAAAGTAATATATGGTTATACATGGAATGTTAAGAAATTGAATGATAAAATTATAAATGATGGTGAAGCAGCAGGTTGTTATCGTATAACATTTAGTTTTGATAAGAATGGACCAACTCAACTAAACACTTTTTTTGAAGAAGGAATTACTCAAATAATGGTTCCTCTTGAAGAAGAAATAACTACCGAAAGTAGCGATGGTGAAATTAACGGTGGAGCAACTCCTGTAATTGATTTTAATAAAAATTTAACATATATCGACATACTTATACACGAAAGATCAGGGGGAGGTCAAAGAGAATAATTACTTTTTTGTTCAAAGCCAGTAAATAATTTTCACTGGCTTTGAACAAAAATTTAAAATCTTATTCCAATAATTATTATATCATCTAACTGATCTAATTCTCCTTTCCATTTGTAGAAACGCTCAACTAATATTTCTCTTTGTTTAGACATTGGTTGCGAAGAAATTTCCATAAGCAGTTTTTTCATATTTCCGGTTTTGAATTTAGTTTGTCCTGGGCCACCAAATTGATCTGCGTATCCATCAGAGAAAATATAGATTACATCTCCTTTTTTTATAGGAATTTCATGATTTGTAAAACTTTCCTTTTCAACATGATATATTCCAATAGGCATTCTATCAGCTTTATATTCTTGGAGTTTGTTATCTCGAATTAAATAAAGAGGATTGTAAGCACCTGCATATTCAATTAAATTTTTGTTTTTATGATAAATACAAAGAGCCATATCCATTCCATCTTTGTTCTCACCTTCTTTACCTGTTTGATGCAATGAATATTTTATTTTTTCTCGAAGCATATTCAATATCTTACTTGCAGTAAGATGATTACTATGACTACCGAATATTTCATTTAATGATGATACACCTAACATACTCATGAATGCACCCGGAACACCATGTCCTGTACAATCTGCTGCTGTAAAATATAGTTTTTCATCGTCTTCAGCAATCCAATAAAAATCCCCACTAACAATATCGCGTGGTTTGAATAATATGAAATGATCGTTAAAGGCTTTATGCAAATGATCACTATCAGGTAGTATTGCATTTTGAATTCGACTGGCATAATTTATACTATCAGTTATACCTTCTTTCTGTCGAAGAATTTCGTCTCGTTGTTCTGTGATCTCATCCCGCTGAGCTTCTATTTCTTCTGCTTTTTCTTCGATTTCAACTGTGCGTTCGTACACTTTATGTTCTAGTAGTTTTTTAGCGCGAAGAAGTTTTCTTTCACGTGCATTTAAAATGATTATAAAACCAATAATTAGAAAAAAGGCTATAAGAGCATAAAAACCTCTGGTTTCTGTAAATGGTGGTTTAATTTTAAATTTTAAAGATTTAATTTCGCTTACATTTTCCCATATGTCTTTAGCACGAACATGTAAAGTGTAATTACCCGATTTTACTATTAAATTAATCGTTTGGTCTGAACTCCATTTCGACCAATCTTTCATTAAGCCCTCAACAAAATACTGATATTGTGTTGAGTTTTGCTTTATATAATATGGTGCAATAATCTTTACATAAATAGCCTTATTATCTGGATCGAATGTTAAGTTTGAAAGTTCAAAATTTAATCCTTCTTCATTACTAATTCGATTAAAGAAAATATTGAATTTTGGATCAAGAGAACCGTATTTTAAATGATTAATCTTATAAATCTGATCGTTATTATTAATAATCCAAAGATTTTCTTGATCATCAGAAATAATTGATGAAATATCGTCAAATAATTTTAAATAAGCCTCTTCCTGTCTAGTCCAAGGTTTTTCAGTATTTAAACAAGTCCAATTATTATTGTATTTAATCCATGATATTCCTTGTTGATCTAAAATATATCTAAAATCTGATAAGGCTTTTAGCTTATTGCTGTTATAAATTTGAAATGTATCAAGCGATGAATTATAATAAAACAAACCATTTTCTAGAAATGCAATTAAGGTGTCATTAACAAAGTCTAATTTATATTGCTCCGGAAAATCCGTTGTAATTTTATATTCTTTTATATCTACTGGTGCAATTAACGAATCAATTAAAAATAAATATGCTCTATCTTCGCAACCAATCCACATTTCTAGGTTTGAAGAAACATTAACAGAATAAACCGGTTCAACAAAATCAATATAATTATATACAGGCTTCCACTTATCTTCATAATAAAGGGAGAACACTCCACTATTTGAAGCAATCATATAATTATCCAGAAAAGTTTTTTTACTTATTTGGTTTATATATTTCCCATCAATAATTTTAGTTGATTTGTACTTATCAATATGATGTATTCCTGTATTTGACGCTACTAAAATTCCGTGATCTGTAGAAACTAATTGAGTGCATTTATCATTAATACCTTCAATTTGCTTAAATAAAAAATTGATTGATTTTAATTTACTTTCTTTTCTTTTTACATATTTAATTCTTGTTGTTGGAGCCTCTTTTTTAACTTCAACAGGCTGAACTTCCTTTTTTGTTTCTGGTTCAGGAGTTTCTTCTTTACTAAACAGTCGTGAGAAAAGCTTTTTTACAGACTTTTTATTTTCTGGATCGGATTCTTCTATTTTACTAGTTGTTTTGGGTGTTGTTCTTTTGGGTTTTATATTAACTCTTGTTTTAACCCAAACTTCAACTTCATTATAATCTTTTACTTCAGATAAATAATAAACTCCATTATTAGTAGCAACATATAAGGTGTCTTTATGTACAACACTTGAAATTAAATTTCCTTTTAGTCCCGGATAGGTTGTATAATTTCTAATGGGCATATTAAAATCAACCCGACTAATTCCAAATTCATGACTTACCCATAAGCCATTATTGTTATCTAAACCTAAAGAATATATCTCATCATCGGGTAATCCATTTTGATAATTAATAGTGTAAACAATTTTCCCCGTTTTTTTATTTACTATTTCTACTCCGCCATATAAAGTCCCAAAGGCGTAAAGAGAATCAGAAATAATTTGTCCATCGGCAAGAATACTTTCCTTTAAATAACCATCATCATTAATATTGTAGTTATAGTACTTTATACCATCGAAAGTATATAATTTACTGTCGTCTGTGCCAACTAAAACACGAGTTTTACTATAAGGTAAACTAAATAAAATTTCGTTATGCTCAGTATAATACCCTGTAACTATTGGAAAAAGAGTGTCGCTTTCTAATCTATAAAGACCTTCTCCAAATACATTAAAAAAGGTGTTTTTATGAGTTGTAAACATTCCTGTAAAAGGCTTGTAATCTTTAGATCTCCATCTTTTAAAATTATTAGGTTGATCTAATACGAAACGGGTAATAGTTTTTTCTCCATAGAAAAATACGGTAGAATCTTTAAAGATTATTTTTGATATGATACCAAGTTTGCTTGTGTCAGGTGATAATGAAACGTAATTGATAAATCCTTTTGAGTCTTCTTCTAAATAACCATAATTATTATTTGCACCCACATAAACTTTATTATCTATAGGATTTTTTTTAATTGCAAAGGGTATGTAAGGCATTTTTATTAAATCCCAATTATTTCCATCATATGTAATTATGCCGCGCCGATTGGCAAATAGCATCACATTTTTTTGATTTTGACTTATGGACCAATTTTGAGTTTCAATTTCTTTACTTTCCTTAAAATTAGTAATGTATGGAGTACCTTGTTGAGCAACAAGCTTAGAGAAATAAAATACTAGTATAAGTAATGAAAATATTTTTATTTTAATTCTCATAATAGAGATAATTTTGGAATTGAAAAATAGAGGTATAAGTTACTAAAAATAAGAATATGATACTTTGTTTATTGTTAGTAATCTTTAAAGTAAATATAAAAGCCTGGTTTTTTATCCAGGCTTCTGCTTTTTAAAATTTATTAACTGTTTCAATATTTTTCGGATTATTTATTTCTTTCGCATCTGGAGTATATAAATAATCTAATCTTTCTTTATGGTATTCTACCACTTTACCTCGAACCATTTTTAAGGTAGAATTAATTAATTTATTTTCTTCCGAAAATGGTTCTCCAATAACAGCTACGGCAGCAGGAAGCCATCTTTCAGGAAATTCTCCTTCAAATTTCCCTCCCTTTTTATACTCATCAATTTCTTTTTGAATTTTCTGTAGTGCAAGTTTCTGTCCTTCTACTGAATCTATTGTTAAATTATTTTCAATTACGTATTTTTTTAAAGCTTCTTTTTTTGGAACAATTAGTCCAACAGTATAAGGATTTTGTTCATTGTATAACATGCACTGATCTATGAATTTAGATTGTTCCACAAGAGCTTCTTCAATTGATTCAGGACTATATTTTTCACCATCATTTGCAATTAATAAACTTTTAAATCTTCCAAGAACATATAGAAATCCATCTTTATCCATGTATCCCATATCTCCTGTATGCAGCCATCCATCTTTTAAGGTTTCGTTTGTAGCTTTTTCATTTTTCCAATATCCAATCATAATATTTTCGCCACGACATATTATCTCACCTTTTTCTCCAATAGGTAATTCATTGCCATTATCATCACAAATTTTAAGATCTAGATTTGAAACTAAATATCCTGATGAACCCAGTTTATGTTTCTTCATAGAATTTGATGAAATAATCGGCGCCGATTCTGAAAGTCCGTAACCCTGAAACATAGGCATTCCAATTGCATAATAAAATCTTTGTAAATCGATGTCGAGTAAAGCACCTCCACCAATAAAGAACTTTAATTCGCTACCGAATCCTTCTCTAATTTTACTAAATAGTATTTTATCAAAAAGATTCATTAGTGGCTTTTTCCAAAAATGTAAAATTCCACCCTTATTATTACCTTCTTTATTATATGAATACGAAAGGTTTAAAGCGAAATTGAATAGTTTTTCTGCTGTAGCACCTTTATCTTGAATCCCTTTTTCAATATTCTTTTTAAAATTTTTAGCTAGAGCAGGAACACTTAAAAGTATATTAGGTTTTATTTCTTTTATATTTACAGGAATATTTTTTAGAGTTTCCATGCCCGACTTTCCAGTTTGCACAAATGCTAAACTAGCCCCATAAGCCATAAAGCTATAAATACCTGCAGTATGTGCAAAAGAGTGATCTAAAGGTAAAATTAATAAGGTTTTATAATACTCTGGAATATCCATTAAACTGCATGCTTGTTCAACATTTGCAGTGTAATTTCTATGCGTAAGCATAATTCCTTTTGGATCTGCAGTAGTGCCTGAAGTATAACTTATGTTTGCTAAATCGTTAGCTTGTATATTGTTTTTGATTTCATTTAAAACTTCAGGATTTTCTTGTAAATATTCTTTCCCTTTTGTGATAACTTCACCAACAAAGATTTCATCCGATTCATAATTTTCTTGAGGGTCAAGATAAATTATTTTCTCTAGATCAGGTAAATCTTTCTTTATCTGACGGATTTTATCTGCTTGATTATTTGAAACAATAATTATTTTACTACCTGAATGTTCTAATCTAAATTTTAAATCAGTACCTGCTTCAAGTTTGATAGAAAGAGGAACGTTTATAGCCCCAGTATATAAAATTGCTAATTCGCTTGAAACCCATAAGTTACGTCCTTCAGAAAGCAATGCAATTCGATCACCTTTTTTCACATTAAGAGACAATAATCCAGCTGCAAATTCCTTTACTTGGTTAAGAGTTTCTTTATATGATGTTGTTTCGTATTTATTTGTTTTCTTTTCTCTTAAAAAGACATTGCTCGCATATTTTTCAACGCTGCTTTCAAAAAGGTTAATAATTGTAGTCATGTTTTATAATTTATCTTTAGCAACGCAAGTTAAAAAAAATCCTAGTATATCTGCAAGTTAAAATTCTGAACAAAAACGCATCCTGGGTTAAGTGCTTAAAAAACAGATTAATACACTTGCTTGCTTTGACGCATAATTAATATATAGTATATAATTATTTTAATTTCAGTTTTTTATCGCATCTTTTTTTTGATTAACAAGTTAATTTTTATATATCTTTGTATTAGTAAAACTCAAAAAAACCAACATTAATTCTAATTGTATGAGAAGTTTATTAGTAGTATTAAGTTTATTAGTTGTGCTAAGTTCGGGTTGTGAAATGTTCGGTAAGAAAAAAAGAGCTGAACAAGCAGCAATTGAATTGAAAAGAAAGAATGATAGTATTTCAACAGCTAAGAAAAAAGCTGCCAATCTCAAGTTAAAAAAGCAAAAAGAGGAGCAAGCTAGAAAAGATTCTATTAAGAAAGCTGAAGAGACTAGAAAGAAATTATATAAATTTCATATCATAGTTGGAAGCTTTAAAACTCCTAGATATGCAACAGCATATAATGATTTTATCGGAAAAAAAGGTTATCAAACAGAATTAATTACGAATAGATATAATTTCCAAATGGTTAGTGTTGGAGCCTATAAATCATGGGGTGAAGCTGTACGAGAATTAGTAAAAGCACGTGAAGCTGTTGAAGAAACATCTTGGATTTATATTAGAGAGTAAATTATTTGATATTATAAGTATTTGAAGAAGTCGGTTTTTTAGCCGGCTTCTTTTTTTATCAACAAAGTCTAAAAAGGGTTTAATCGTTTTACTTGTAATATAAGATAAATCATTTTTTTAAATAGCTATTTATTTTATATTCGCAGGCGAATAATGAAAATTGATAATCAAATTAAATAAATTATGACAGAAAAAATAAAACAATCTCTTAGAGACTCAAAAGCTGCGCGCTGGACAGCATTGGCTGTAGTAGCCTTTACTATGCTGTGTGGATATTATTTGACCGATGTAATGGCTCCTTTAAAAGGATTACTTGAAGGGCAAATTGGTTGGGATAGTTCAGAATATGGATTCTTTACTAGTGCTTATGGTTGGTTTAATGTATTCTTATTGATGCTTATTATTGGGGGTATCATCCTTGACAAAATGGGCGTGCGTTTTACCGGAATGGGAGCTGCTGTAGTAATGGTTATCGGTACTATTATTAAGTATTGGGCAGTATCAACCACTTCATTAGATGGTCAGGTATGGCATATTTTGTGGTTTGATATGAAAGCACAAGTATTCATGGCTGCGTTAGGATTTGCAATCTTTGGAGTTGGTGTTGAGGTTGCAGGAATAACTGTCTCAAAAATTATAGTGAAGTGGTTTAAAGGTAAAGAATTAGCTCTTGCTATGGGACTTGAAATGGCTGTAGCTCGTTTAGGTACTGCATTGGCATTGGCAACTTCTGTTCCATTAGCAAAATCATTAGGTCATGTTTCAAAACCAATCTTAGTTTGTTTAATTATGCTTTGTATCGGTTTAATTGCATTCATAATTTATACTTTTATGGATAAAAAACTTGATGCATCAGAAGCTGAAGTAAATGAAGAAGATGAAGAAGATGCATTCAGAGTATCAGATATTTTCAAAATTGTAACAAATAAAGGTTGGTGGTATATTGCAATTCTTTGCGTATTATTCTATTCATCAGTTTTTCCATTCTTGAAATATGCTTCAGATTTAATGGTAAATAAGTTTGGTGTATCTGATTCATTGGCAGGAACAATTCCAGCTATGCTTCCATTTGGTACTATCTTATTAACTCCTTTCTTTGGAAATCTTTATGATAGAAAAGGTAAAGGTGCTACAATTATGATTATTGGTTCATTATTGTTGATCTTAGTACATGGACTTTTCTCTATACCTTTCTTAAACCATTGGTTTATGTCTATTGTACTTATTATCATTCTTGGAATAGGTTTTTCTTTAGTACCTTCAGCAATGTGGCCTTCAGTACCTAAAATTATTCCAGAAAACCAGTTGGGTAGTGCATACGCTCTAATATTCTGGGTTCAAAACTGGGGATTAATGGGAGTTCCTGCTTTAATAGGTTGGGTTCTTGATAAGTATTGTATTACTGGTGAGGTGGTAAGAGATGGATTAACAGTATCTACATATAACTATACTTTACCAATGATAATTTTTGCAGGATTTGGAGTTTTAGCTCTTATTTTTGCATTATTATTAAAAGCAGAAGATAAGAAAAAAGGATACGGACTTGAGTTACCGAATATTCAAAATTAATTTAAATTCATATTTTTAGAAAGGCTACCAATTAGGTAGCCTTTTTTGTTTTACTAATATTAATTATAAATAATCAATACAAGTTGTTAGATGGTAGATATTTGTACTAAAAAATTTTGATAAGAAATGAATAAGTTTATATTTGTGTTGCTTATTTAAAAATGTAAATATTCGTTTAAAATTAATATTATGACAGAAAAAATTAAACAATCTCTTAGAGACTCTAAAGGAGCTCGTTGGGGAGCGCTGGCAGTGGTATCTTTTACTATGCTTTGTGGGTATTATATTAATTATGTAATATCTCCATTAAAACCATTACTTGAAGAACATATGGGATGGAATAGTGCTGATTTTGGATTATGGAACAGTGCTTATGGATGGTTTAATGTATTCTTTTTAATGCTAATATTCGGTGGATTTATCCTTGATAAAATGGGTGTTAGATTTACAGGGATTGGTGCCGCTATCACAATGATTATTGGAACATTTCTTCAATATATTGCGATTGATAGATTAGGAAATGCTGACGGAACTATTTTGGGCATTGACACTCAAATTGCGATAGGAGCTTTAGGATTCGGTGTTTTCGGTGTTGGTGTTGAAGTTGCCGGAATAACTGTATCTAAAATCATTGTAAAATGGTTTAAAGGAAAGGAAATGGCGCTTGCAATGGGATTAGAAATGGCTACAGCACGTATGGGTACTGCATTAGCATTAGCAGTACCATTACCAATGGCTACAATATGGTTTGGAACTAATGAGTTTCCAGCAATTTCTGCTCCTTTGATGTTAGGATTAGGATTATTAGTTGCAGGTTTTGTTGCTTTTATTTGGTATACTTTTATGGATAAAAAACTGGAAGTTTCTGAAGGTATAAGTGATGAAGTTTCTGAAGAAGATGCATTTAAAGTTACTGATATCTTTTTCATTATTAAGAATAAAGGTTTTTGGCTGGTTGCTTTATTATGTGTATTGTTTTATTCAGGAGTATTCCCATTTTTATATTATGCTACAGACTTAATGATAAATAAATACGGTGTAGATCCTAAATTTGCTGGATCAATTCCAAGTTTATTACCTTTTGGTACTATTCTTTTAACTCCTTTGTTTGGTTCTATTTACGATAACAAAGGAAAAGGTGCAACAATTATGTTAATAGGATCTGTTCTTTTATTAATTGTTCATAGTTTCTTCTCTATTCCTTCTTTAGATCATTACATAGTTGCAATTGGTTTAATTTTAATGTTAGGTGTTACTTTTTCATTAGTTCCATCTGCAATGTGGCCATCTGTTCCAAAAATTATTCCTGAAAAACAATTAGGTACTGCTTATGCACTTATTTTCTGGGTTCAGAACTGGGGATTAATGGGTATGCCATTATTAATAGGTATAATGTTAGAAAAGTATGGACGTGTTTTGGATGCAAATGGAGAATTTAGTCATTATGATTATACTATTCCTATGATGATTTTTGCAGCAACAGGTTTTCTTGCAATTATCGTTGCACTTATGCTTAAAGCTGAAGATAAGCGTAAAGGATATGGGCTTGAACTACCAAATATTCAAAAGTAACTTAAATTTTAAATAATATATTGAAAGGCTACCGTTTGGCAGCCTTTTTTTTGTTGTAAAAAATTAAATAAATAATAATGAGAGAGATACTGTCTCTGGTGTGTATAAATAAGTCTTAAATTAGGAGTGAGAGCAAAAGTCATTTTTATAAGAAACTAATAAGCTTATATTTGTGAGGCTAAAAATGAAAATATAAGTAAAATAGATATTCGATTAAAATTTAAGTTATGACAGAAACAATTAGAAAAACTATTAAAGATTCGACAGCTTTGAGATGGTTGGTTTTAGTTTTAATTAGTAGTTTATTATTTAGTACATACTGGTTCCAGGACTTTTATGGTGGTTTAAAAGGATTAATGGAAAGTGAACTAGGCTACTCCAGTGAAGAATTTGGACGTATTATTGGTTTAACCACTATTGCCAATATGTTCGGTATGATAATCGTCGGTGGAATAATTCTCGATAAGTGGGGTGTACGTACAGCAGGTTTGTTATTTGGAGGTTTAGCAGTTGTTGGAGGTATTATTTCAGCTCTTGCTACAGAAGGATTTTTTGGAACAGGACACTCTACCATGTTAGGTTGGATGATTTTTGGTAGAATCCTTTTCGGATCGGGACTTGAAGTTGTTTGTGTTGTTGTAAACCGAACAGTTGTAAAATGGTTTAAAGGTTACGAGCTTGCTTTAGCAATGGCTATAAGTATGGGTTTTGGTCGTTTAGGTAGTGCTATGGGTATTGCTCTTTCTGGAGATATTGCAGGAGGTCATGTTTCAACTGCAGTTACTTTAGCAGCAACAATTATAGGTGTTACATTATTGTTATTTGTAATTTATTTATTTCTTGATATAAAATTAGATAAGCAATTAAAATCAGATAAGGAAGCATCTAGCGATGAAGATTTTAAATTCTCAGATTTAATAAAATTGATCTCAAATAAATCATTTTTATTTATCGCATTATTATGTGTGTCATTTTACGCTGCTGTTTTTCCATTTATACAGTACGCACCAGATTTATTAATCAATAAATTTAACTTTACCGAAACATTAGCAGCAAGTGGAGATATTGTATTATTCGGTAGTTCAACCTTAGGTAATGCAAGTGTTTTTGTGGTGTTCTTTATTTTCGCAATATTATTTGCTGTTGTGCCAGGTAAAATAGCACAGAAATCACAAAAGATGGTTTTTCTTGCAATAGTATCTGTTGCATTCGTCGCTTATATATATGGAATACACACGCAACTTGAGATATGGTTTAAGAATGGATCCAAAACTGCTAGTTTAATACCGGTAGGAACAATCTTATTTACCCCAATATTTGGTAATTTTGTTGATAAAAAAGGTAAAGCAGCTTCTTTAATGATTCTCGGATCATTCTTGTTAATATTTGCTCACGTATCTTTATCAATTTTCGATAATGTTTACTTGGCATATATGGGATTACTAAGTTTAGGAGTTGCATTTTCATTAGTTCCTGCTGCGATGTGGCCTTCTGTTGCTAAAATTGTTGCTGAATCCCGTTTAGGAACTGCATTTGCAACTATGTTTACAATTCAGAACTGGGGTTTAGGATTATTCTTCTGGGGAATTGGGGCATTACTAGATTTTGTAAATAGAGGTAATATTGATGCAATTCGTGCAGGTGAAGCTAATTACGATTACACAATTCCAATTTTCGTATTAGTAATTTGTGGGGTTATATCAATATTCTTAGCATTTAAGCTTAAAAAAGCTGATAAAAAACAAGGGTATGGTCTTGAGTTACCTTCAAGTGCTATTGCTCCTTGTAACAGAGAAGATTAATAAAATTCAATATTAAAATATTTAAGGCTACTCATTTTGGGTAGCCTTTTTTTATTTGTATAATTGTGATTCTAAAAAATAAATATTGTTACTATGGCTAAGAAATTAAGTGAATCTAAATATTTACGATGGGGTATATTAATACTTGTAGGTTTTATTCTATCCGTTAATTATTATTTCTACGATGCTTTTTCAACTTTAAAGGTTTTGTTAGTTGAAGAGTTTAGTTTTTCAAATACTCAATATGGTTTGTTTGTAGCATTTTATTCCATTCCAAACACATTCCTTTTAATGGCTGTAATTGGTGGTGTAATTCTGGATAAGCTGGGTATTCGAAGGACAGGTTTCATGTTTATTTTCTTTATGGCATTTGGCGCAATACTTACTGCTTATGGTGCAAGTGATTTTTATAAAGATGGTTTCGGTTATAGTTTTATGAGTTCTTTCTTACCTAACTATTCTCCTGAATTAAAAATGATGTTAGTTGGTCGATTTTTTTATGGATTAGGTGCCGAAACAAGTATTGTTGTTATAAGTAAAGTTTTAGTAAAGTGGTTTAAAGGTAAAGATTTAGCTTTGGCATTTGGTTTAAAGGTTGGATTTGGGCGTTTAGGTACATTTGCTGCATTAAATTTATCTCCTATTTTAGCAAATGAAGGACAGACTTTAGATGTTGCAGTTTGGTTTGCTGGGATTTTAGTTTGTATTGGATTATTAGCATTTCTTGTATATATACTTTTTGATTTAAAATTTGATAAAGAAGTTAAAGAGAAGCAAGTTTTATTAACTGAAAAAGATAAGTTTAAAATATCGGATGTTTGGGGTATTTTAACAAATAGAGCCTATATTTTTATCGCTCTTTTATGTGTTACATTTTATTCTGCAGTATTTCCCTTTGTTGCATTTGCACCAGACTTTTTTGCTAATAAGTTTGGTATGTCTGCTGTGGCAAGTGGGCAAATTACATCTTTGTTACCATTAGGAACAATGATTTTTACACCAATTTTTGGTGCACTAATTGATCGTTTAGGTAAAGCTGCTTCTGTAATGACATTTGGTTCACTTATTTTATTAATTGTTCACCTAACCTTTGCACTAACTAATTTCCCCCCATATTTACCAATGATATTATTAGGAGTGTCTTTTTCATTAGTTCCTGCAGCTATGTGGCCAACAATGGTTAAGTTGGTAGAGGAAAAGCAGATTGGAACGGCATATGGTTTAATGTATTCTATTCAAAACTTAGGTTTGTGGGGATTTCCGATATTAGCAGGACTAATTTTGGATGCTACAAATCCTGGAAATCCTGCAGTATTAAATTATACCTACGCAATATTAATGTTTGCAGGTCTTGGTTTTTTTGGTTTATTCTTTGGATATATGTTAAAACGAAATGATAAGAAATATGGTTTAGGAGTTGATCAACCTCTAAATAAAAAATAAAAAAATGTCATACTGAGCTCGTCGAAGTATGACATTAAATTGTAAGAAAAGAAGTTGTTATATTTTGATAAACTCAATATGACAATTTCTTTTTTATTATAATATTATTGTTTCGTCTCTATTCGGACCAACAGATATTACTTTAATTGGAACATTTACTTCTTTTTCAATGTATTTTAAATAATCAGTCAGTTCTGTTGGCAATTGGTCGTAAGATTTTACTTTTGAAATATCTTCTTTCCATCCCTTAAATTCCTTATAAATAGGCTCTAAAGGTTCGTTTACTTCATAAGGTAAGTAATCTATTTCTTTTCCATCTAATTTATAATGAGTACAAATCTTTATAGTATCAAATCCGCTTAAAACATCAGCTTTTGTAATTACAAGCTCTGATACTCCATTTAACATCACAGCATATTTCAATGCAGGTAAATCCATCCAGCCACAACGTCTTGGTCTACCTGTTGTAGCACCGAATTCATGACCTTGCTTACGAAGATTCTCACCGTCGATATTTTCAAGTTCGGTAGGGAATGGACCGCTACCAACTCTCGTACAATAAGCTTTAAAAATGCCTATTACATTTCCAATTTTATTAGGAGCAATACCTAATCCTGTACAAGCTCCAGCACAAATTGTATTAGATGATGTTACAAAAGGATAAGATCCAAAATCAATATCTAATAAAGTACCTTGAGCACCTTCGGCAAGAATTAATTTTTTGTCTTTAAGATATTGATTAATCTCATGTTCGCTTTCAATTAATTTGAATGATTTAATTAATTCAATTCCCTTAAACCACTTCTCTTCATATTCATCAATATTAAAATCATAATTATATTGACTAATTAGATCTTTATGTTTATTTGTTAGGAAATTATATTTCTCTTCGAATTTTGGATTAATGATATCGCCTATTCTCAAGCCGTTTCTTCCAGTCTTATCCATATATGTTGGACCAATTCCTTTTAATGTTGATCCAATTTTTGTTTTTCCTTTTGCTGCTTCAGAAGCTGCGTCAAGAATTCTATGGGATGGTAGTATTAAATGTGCTCTTTTCGAGATATACAGATTTTTTGTAATATCTACATCCATCTCTTTAAGTTCCTCAATCTCTTGCATGAAAATTACAGGATCTATTACAACACCATTACCAATTATATTTATAGTATCAGGACGAAATACTCCAGATGGAATTGTATGAAGTACATGTTTAATCTCATTAAATTCTAATGAGTGTCCTGCATTAGGCCCACCTTGAAAACGCGCAATCACATTATATTTTGATGCTAAAACGTCAACAATTTTTCCTTTTCCTTCGTCTCCCCATTGAAGACCCAATAATACGTCTAATTTCATATATCTATTTAGATTTTTTTAGAGTTTGCAAGTTACAACAAAAGCCTAAAAATAAAAAAATCCCCGCGTTTAATACGGAGATTTTCAGATGTTTTATAAACTAGTTATTAACTTTCTTTTGGCGTTTGATTTGTTTCACATTCATTGCAAGTTCCATAGAAATATAAGGAGTGGTAACTAATATTAAAATCTAGCATTTCCGAAGCTGTTTCCTGAATTTCGTATACCCTTGGATCACAAAATTCTAAAACCTTACCACATTCCTGGCAAATAAGATGATCATGTTGTTTGCAATTGTATGCCTTTTCAAATTGAGCAATATTCTTTCCAAATTGATGCTTAATTACCAAATTGCTTTCTAATAGAAGTTCTATTGTATTATATAAGGTCGCACGACTTACGCGATAGTTCTTATTTTTCATAGAAATATATAGAGATTCAATATCAAAATGATTATCTCGCGAATATATCTCTTCCAATATAGCATAACGCTCAGGAGTTTTTCTGTGTCCACGCTTTTCTAAATATTCTGTAAGTAGTTTTTTTACAGTTTCTTTAGTGTCATTACATATCATAAACATTCATTTATTATGAATGTTAAAAGTATGAATTTTTTTTGTTATTTAGAATTAATTTAAAGAAAAATTATTTTGGAATCTCTTCATTGCGTTTTACAGAGTCTACTCCTTTTACTTTGCTGATATTCAATATTAAATTATTTAGATTATTTACGTTGTGAACATAGAGTTCTAATTCTCCCTCAAATATGCCATCGTGAGTTTCTATGTAGATTTTTCTGATATTAACACTTAGTTCCTTGGAAATAACTGCAGTAATATCTGAAGCAATCCCTAATCTATCAATACCATTGAGAGAAAGTTTTACTAAGAAAGAAAGTAATTTTTGGGATGTCCATTTAGCAACAACAATGTAGTTTCCTTCGCTTGACATTAGTTTTATAACATTTGGACATTTTGATTTGTGTATTACTATATTTTTACTTTTAGGATTTTTATATCCAACAACCTCATCACCTGGAATAGGATTACAACATTTTGCAATATCGTATTTAATATTTTCCTCGTCAGATTCGTCGCTAATAATAATGGGGTTTTTATAATTGAATTCGTTTGAGGCACTTTCCTTAATTGTATTCTTTTTTTCTTTATTAGTTGTAGAAGACTTAGAAAATTGCAAGCTCCAATACCTTATTAATTTATTCTTAGTATTTTTCTTTAATACCTTTTTAAGATTATCAAGTTTAATTATTCCACTACCAATTTTACTATAGAATTCGTCTTTAGTAATAACTTCAAATTCTGGTAGTATTTTTCTAAAAACTCTTGAGCTTGGATGAATATTTAATTCTTTAAGTTTATTTTCAAGCAGTGTTTTACCTTTTTTTATTCTATCTTTTGTTTCAGCTTTAATTGCATCGGTAATACTGGTTTTGGCCTTTGCAGTTTTTACTTGGTTCAACCATTCGGTTTGTATCTTTTGTTTATTTGAAGTAATTATTTCAACCTGATCGCCACTTTTTAATATATAATTTAATGGAACAAGTTTATGATTAACTTTTGCTCCAATTGCTTTATTCCCAATCTCACTGTGTATTTCGTATGCAAAGTCAAGGGTTGTGGAATGCTTTGGAAGTGTTTTTAAATCTCCTTTAGGAGTAAAAACCATTATTTCAGCAGCAAAAAGATTCATTTTAAACTCATCGAGAAACTCAAGCGCATTTGAGTTTGGATTTTCGAGCAACTCACGAATTTTTTTTATCCACTTATCTAGTTCTCCTTCATCCGTTTTTTCTCCTTTATATTTCCAATGAGCAGCAAAACCACGCTCGGCAATTTCGTTCATTCGCTCCGAACGGATTTGTATTTCGACCCATTTACCACTAGGTCCCATTACGGTTACATGTAATGCCTCATATCCATTAGCTTTTGGCGAACTAATCCAATCTCTAATTCTATCTGGCTTAGGAGTGTAAATATCGGTAATGATCGAATAGATTTGCCAGCATTGTGCTTTTTCAGTTTCTCTATTTATTGATTTAAATACTATTCGTATAGCCATTAAGTCATAAATTTCTTCGAACTGAACATTTTTTATTTGCATTTTATTCCAGATCGAAAAAATTGACTTTGGGCGTCCACTAATATCAAAATCAATATTTTCTCTTTCAAGTTTTTCTATTATCGGTAAAGAGAAACGATTAATTTCTTGTTGTCTTTTCTTCTCGTTACCTTTAATTTTTTGAGCAACTTCATCAAAGGGTTTTGGATGACGATATTTTAAACTTAAATCTTCTAACTCAGTTTTAATTGAATAAAGACCTAGTCTGTGTGCTAATGGTGCATATAAGTAAATTGTTTCTCCAGCTATTTTTAATTGTTTATTAGGAGGCATAGACTCAAGAGTCCTCATGTTATGCAATCTATCAGCAAGTTTTATTAAAATAACCCTAACATCATCAGAAAGGGTTAGAAGCATTTTTCGAAAATTTTCAGCTTGAAGAGACGAATGATTATCAAAAACACCTGATATTTTAGTTAATCCATCGATTATTGCGGCAATTTTTTCACCAAAAAAATGTTCAATATCTTCTAGAGTATATTCTGTATCTTCAACAACATCATGAAGTAAAGCACAAGCGATAGCTTTAGCACCGAGCCCAATTTCTGAAGTTACTATTTTTGCTACAGCAACTGGATGAAGAATATATGGTTCGCCAGATTTTCTTTTTACACCTTTATGTGATTCTTTTGCTAAATCAAATGCCTTACGAATAAGCTTAATATCTTTAACTTGTACATGTTTTGAACAACTTTTTAATAAATCATTATAAAGCTCTTCTGCATATGCATTTTCATCAATAATATTAATATGTGGATTATTTCCTTCTTTATTCATAGAACTGGCTAGTGAATTGTACTATACAAATTTACATAAAAAACGCTAGAAACATTTAATATAAAAGCGTATCGTAGTTTATAAAATGTAATTTAAGGATATAAGACTGTTATATTTCCTTTTTTTTCGAGTGTTCCGTTTCCTGGAGTTTTTATTTTTAAGAAATAAATATAAGTTCCGGTAGGAGCTGGATTTCCATTGTTTTGCCTACCATTCCATCCTTTTTCGGGATCTTTTGTATTATAAACTAAATTTCCCCAACGATTATAAATTTTAAGCTCATAATTTGTAGGTAGAAAAGTAAATACCGCATTAAAAATATCATTAATCCCATCATCATTGGGAGTAAAGGCTTCTGGAATATAAATTTGTGGATTCAAATAAACACAAACAGTATTAGATTGACTATAATTTTCTTCTAATTCGTTTTCTTTTTTTGCTCTAACATAATAGCAAAACTTACCACTTAGTTTTTCGCCTTGTAGACGTCCAATATCATCTTTAGTTGAAGTATAGTTCGGCAAAGAATTTATCATTTCAGGAGCGTCATCGCCGGATGATCTGTATACTTCATATTCGGTTGGAATAAAGTCTTGCTCTTTGAATAAATTCCAACTTAAGCTATTTAAATATTCAGTATTTTCTATTGTAAGAATTATATTATTTGAGATGTCTGATTCAGTTGTTTCATTGTCACATACATCAACTGAAACCAATTTATAATAACTAATTTTGCTTTCAGGTTCAGAATCAGGATCTGATGAATTAATAATTGTATCACTTGAAGTTATATAATCGATTTCATAAAAACTTCCATCATATGTGTCCGATTTTAAAAGTCTAAATGTTTCAATTTCACTATTAGATGCTATGTTGAATTTTAAGTTTGTATTGCTGCCTTCGATACGTGTGGAAATTGCATTTATATAATCAGGGCTTTGAGGCATTTCCGTAAACTTTATTATTGGATTTGAAAAACTCGTAGAGTCTGTATCTCCCGTGTTCCAACGTGTTTCTATAGAAAATATATTATTTGTATTTTCGGTAATATCCGATACGGTATATTCATTAGTAGAAGCATCTACAACATATGAATTAACAGTACCATTTATATTAGTATGTATAGTAAAACCGGTTTCATCCCATTCATTTGCATTAAAATACTCTGTTTCTAAATCATTCCATTTTAGAACTATTTCATGTGCACAAGAATCATAACTTGATGTAAGAAGGAACGTTGATACAACTTTTGATGCTGTATTAACAGGATCTGTTTCTGATTTTACTTTATAAGCTCTTGGTTGCTTGTGAGCATTCGCGGTAATATCAATATAGGAACGAGTACCGGCACTAATCCCCGAGGTTAAAGGAATTAGATTAAATGTGGCCAAATTATCTCTTGAAATTTCTACATCATCGCCTCCACTATAATCCCAGTCAATCCTAACATGACCCTGTTCGTTTATAACAGTTACGTTAGTTATTGATATCTGTTGAGCTTGAATTGCGTTTATTGATAAAACGAAAAATAAAAGAAATGTAATTTTTAGAACTTTTTTATTCATTATGTTATAACGATTTGATATGATGCTTATTGTGAATTAATTTAATACTTCCCTGCTATTGTTCTTATTAAAGTTTCCTCGTGTAAATACTTGTTAGTAATATAATTAATTTCGCTTGGAGTAATATTTTTAATCGTTTCAATTGTTCTGTTGTAAAAATCAATATCTAAATTTAAATCAATTAAGGATCTAATATTTGAAGATATTTCAAAAACACCATCAAAAGATCTTAATAAATGGCCAAGCATATAATTTTTAACTAAGTTTAATTCATCAGAATTTACTTTTTTTGTTCTAAGCTTTTTAATCTCTAATAAGATATCAGAAATAGCATTTTTTGTTATTTCTGATCTAACTTCAGATAAAATTACGAAATAACTGGCATTTTTTAATGAAACCAGCACAGAATTTATTCCATAGGTATATCCTTTTTCTTCTCTAATAGTTTTCATTAATCTCGAACCGAAAAAACCACCTAAGAGAGTATTTGCAACATTTAGTTTTAAATAATCAGGATGATCTTTGTTAACAATTAGGTTCCCTAACCTAATTGCCGACTGTTTCGCATCTGGTTTAGTGCTTATATTTTCAAAATCAGATACAGGCTCTATTTCAATGTTTTTAATGTTTCTTACATTTTGATCTTTCCATGATTTAGTTCCAAGTGTCTTGTTAAGTAGCTTAATATCGACATCTAATACTTTCCCGGATATTATTATTTTACAATTACTAGGCGAATAGCTCATTTGGTGAAATTGCAAAATATCATCTCTATCTATATTTTCATAATCAATTAATTCAGCTTTTTTTCCATATGGGTGATCGGAACCAAACAATTGTTGATTAAATTCCCTTCTAGCAATATTCGTTACTTTCCCTAATTCAATTTGAAAATCTTGTTTCCTTTTGTTTACAAATGTGCTCAATTCATGTTCTGGAAAAATTGGATTTACAATTATATCATGTAATATTTCAATTGTTTCCGGTAAATATTTGCGTAAAGTATATAAACTAACATTGCCAAAATCTTTAGTGGGTTGTGTATGAATAAATGCACCATAGAAATCTAATTTTTCGGCTATTAATTGCGAACTTAATTTTTTTGTTCCTTCAATTAACATTTCGTTTGCAAAGCTTGCAATTAATGGCTTATTCTGAAACCAGCTTCCTGCATTAAATATTAATTCAATTTTTAAAATATCCTGGCTGCCTGATTTAATAATATATGTTTCGATACCGTTATCAAGAACTATTTTTTCAGGTTTTGGGATATCAATTTTCTCAACAACCTTGAAATCTGGAGTTATTTTTCTATTAATCGTCATGATATTACTTTTTTGAAAGATAGTAAAGTGTCGAAGAGTTATTCTTTGTAAACATTTGTTTTGCAAGTATTTTTACATCTTCTATTGTAACATTTCTATAATTCTCGATTTCTTGATTTATTTTATTTGCATCTCCTAATAGTTCATAATAAGCAAGATCTGTTGCTTTATTAAGAGTGCTGATTTGTCCAAATTGATATACAGATTCAAATTTGTTCTTTACCTTTTCAAGCTCAACTTCATTTATTTCTTCATTTATTAACTTATTTAGTTCAATTTCAATAGCATTTTCAGCGTCTTGTATTTTAATATTTTTAATTAATTTCCCCGATACAATAAATAAGCCTTCATCGATATCGCCTGTTATGTACGCATTGATTTCACTAAAGAGTTTTTGATTTTTCACAAGACTTTGATATAATCTTGATGATTTTCCGTTAGATAATAAATCAGAAATTAAGTCTGAAGTATAGTAGTTTTTATTTTGTTTAGAACTCATATGAAATGCTTTGTAAATAGCATCAAAAGGAACATCTCGTTCAACTGTTAGATTTCGTGCTTCAATTTGTATTGGTTCTTTAGGTAAATCGCGTTTAATAATTTCTTTTCGTTCAATAGATCCGAACCATTTTTCTGACAAAGCCTTTATTTCTTCAGTTTCAATGTTACCTGAGATAGATAAAATAGCATTATTAGGAGCATAATGTTTATTGAAAAAATCTTGTACATCTTGTAAATTAGCTTCCTTAATATGAGAAATGTTTTTACCGATAGTTGCCCACTGATATGGATGGTTTTGGTATGCAAGTGGTCTTAATAATAAGAATACATCACCGTAAGGTTGATTTAAATAACGTTGATTAAACTCCTCAACAACAACATTCTTTTGAACGTTTAGCTTTTCTTTTGAGAAATCGAGTCCTAACATTCTATCTGATTCAAGCCAAAATGCAGTTTCAATATTCTCTTTAGGTAAGGTAATATAATAATTTGTAATATCATTTGTTGTAAAAGCATTATTCTCTCCTCCTGCTAACTGTAAAGGATTATCATATGATGGAACATTAATGCTGCCTTCAAACATTAAGTGTTCAAATAAATGTGCAAAGCCTGTTTTATTTGGATTTTCGTCTCGAGCACCAACATTATATAAAATATTAACCGCAACAATAGTGGTTGAATCATCTTTATGTACAATTACTTTTAAACCATTATCTAAAGTAAATCTATCGAATTTAATCATTTCATCTTAATTTAAAATGCAAACTTAGTTAAATAAGCAACACGATATCTTAAAATTTATAAACGATAAATATTTTGTCTATATCAAAAAAAAAGTTTTTTTTACATAATAGATTAAAAATTGAAAAGAAAAGAAGGAAAACAATATGGTAGTAAAATCTTCATTGATAAGACGTATTTTAATTTGGCGTGTAAAAAATATCGATGATAGAAAGTTTATGATATTTTTAAGTATTATGATAGGGATTGTTGTGGGCTTTGCTGCAGTCATTATTAAAAATTCGGTTCATGTTATTCAGAAATTACTAACTGATAACTTTGGAAATCACGATCATAATTATATGTATTTTGCATATCCTGCTATAGGAATTTTCCTTGTTTTAATTTTTACAAAATATATTATTAGAAGGTCGGTAGGGCATGGTATACCAACTACACTTTATGCTATTTCTAAAAATAATGGAATGATAAAACGCCATAATATGTTTTCATCTATAGTAACCAGTGCTTTTACAGTAGGTTTTGGAGGATCTGTTGGGTTGGAGGGTCCAACCGTAGCAACTGGTGCTGCTTGGGGATCAAATATAGGGCGATTTTTTAGGTTAAATTACCGACAGGTACTTTTGTTGTTGGCTTGTGCTGGCGCTGGTGCAATGTCTGCTATTTTTAAAGCTCCAATTGCAGCTGTAGTTTTTGTTCTTGAAGTTATAATGCTCGATTTAACAATATCTTCGTTATTACCTTTGCTTTTTGCGTCTGTAACTGCGGTTATTGTATCATATTTATTTCTTGGAATGGATGTATTATATCCAATCGAGATTACTGAAAAATTTAATATTGATGAATTAATTTATTATGTCTTGCTTGGTATTTTTGCAGGATTAGTGTCAGTTTATTTTACTCGCGTTTACAAATCATTACAAGGATGGTTTGATAAACAAAAAAATCAATTTTATAAATGGTTCATTGGTGTTGGTTCATTAGGATTGTTGATATTTATGTTTCCTTCGTTATACGGTGAAGGTTATGAGGCTATTAACGGTTGCTTGCATGGAGAATACAATCATCTTTTTAATAATAGCTTGTTTTATAATCTACAAGATAATATCATTTGGGTTTTTGTATTATTTGTATTGGTGATATTATTTAAAGCAGTTGCCACTTCAGTTACATTTGGAGCAGGAGGAGTCGGAGGGATTTTTGCACCTACATTGTTTATTGGAGCAAATAGCGGATTAATGTTTGCAAAAGCATTAAGCTACTTTGGTATTAAAGAACTCTCTTATAGTAATTTTGCTTTGGTTGGAATGGTTGGTTTAATAGCAGGTGTTTTACATGCACCGCTCACTGCAATTTTTTTAATCGCTGAAATAACAGGAGGTTATGGCTTAATAATTCCTTTAATGATAGGTGCAAGCATTTCATTTGCAACTACAAGAATATTTGAAAAATATTCGGTTTATACATATCAACTTGCTCGAAGAGGAGAGTTATTTACTCACGATAAAGATAAAGTTGTGCTTTCCATTTTAAAGGTTACAAAATTAATTGAAACTAATTTTTTAACTATAAGTGCTGATTCAACATTGGGTGATTTAGTTAAAGTTATTTCAGAATCAAAAAGAAATATTATTCCGGTAATTGATAATGAAAATACATTATTTGGTATTGTTTTTATTAATGATATTAGAAATATAATGTTTAAAAGAGAATTATACGATACTGTGTTTGTTAATGAGTTAATGTTTATGCCTTCACCTACAGTCTCGCCAGATGAGTCTATGGAAGACGTTGCAAAAAAATTCCAAAAAACCAGTCATTACAATTTGCCAGTAATAGATAATGGTAAGTATGTAGGATTTGTTAGTAGAGCAAATGTTTTTTCTGCTTATAGAGATTTATTAAAAAAATTCTCAGAAGATTAAAAAATATTCGATTTTAGAATCAATTAGATATCATTTGATTACCTTTGCAGTAATTAAAATTTCATAATGATTTCATTCATAAATTTCAAACGACAAAGATTTTCTCGTCGCGTCTTAGTATGGCGTAATAAAAAAATAAGCGAAAGAAAATTTGTATTAATATTAAGTTTTGTTGTAGGTATAATTAGTGGACTTGCAGCTGTGCTTTTAAAATCGACAGTGCATTTTACGCATCATTTTCTAACCAATGGTTTCGAAGATGGATTTAAAATAGTATATCTTATTTTTCCAATAATCGGTATTTTCTTAACTGTGTTGTTTGTTAAATATTTTGTAAAAGATAAAATTGGACATGGTGTTTCACGAATACTATATGCGCTTTCCAAAAATAACGGACGATTAAAATCACATAATAACTATTCTTCAATAATCGCCAGTACTTTAACAATTGGTTTTGGAGGTTCAGTTGGAGCTGAGGCTCCTATTGTTTTAACCGGAGCTTCGATAGGATCTACTCTGGGGCATTATTTTAGATTAAATTTTAAATCTATTGCTTTACTAGTTGCATGTGGTGCAGCAGGAGCAATCGGAGGAATTTTTAAGGCTCCAATTGCCGGAATGATTTTTACCTTAGAAGTTTTAATGCTCGATTTAACATTAACTTCAATTGTTCCATTATTAATATCATCAGTTACAGGAACTACAGTAGCTTACTTTTTAATGGGTGAAGGAGTTGTTTTATCTGCTGCAAATACGCAACCATTTGAATTAAACTATATACCATTTTATATATTGCTAGGTTTATTAGCAGGATTAATTTCTTTTTATTTTACTAAAACGACATTATCTATTGAGTCATCGTTAAAAAAAGTAAAGAATACTTTTTTGAAGATTCTTTTGGGAGGAGTTGTTTTAGCTGGGTTAATATTTATTTTTCCGTCACTTTATGGTGAAGGTAATCAAACTTTACAGTCATTGCTAAATGGAAACATTGATGGTTTACCAAAAGATTCAATCTTTACTTTTGTTATGCAGAATAATTGGTATATCTTAATTTATTTAGGATTGTTGCTATTGTTAAAAGTTGTTGCGATGGCTATTACCAACGGAAGTGGTGGGGTTGGTGGTATATTCGGACCAACATTATTTGTTGGTGGTGTTACTGGTTATTGGTTGTCAAGTTTTATTAATTCATTTGGATTTGTAAAATTACCCGAGGGAAATTTTGCTTTAGTGGGAATGGCTGGTCTTATGGCCGGTGTTATGCATGCTCCATTAACTGCAATTTTTTTAATAGCTGAAATTACTGGTGGATATAGTTTATTTATACCCTTAATGATAACTTCAACAATAGCATATATAACTATATTATGGTTTACTAAACACTCTATTTACACACATCGATTAGCTGAAAGAGGTGAATTACTTACGCATCATAAAGATGAGGTTGTATTAACTCTAATGAAATTAGATAGTGTAATTGAAAAGGATTTTGTTACTGTCGGTATTGACGATTCTTTAGGAGATTTAATTAAAGCTGTTTCAAAATCTAAACGAAATATATTTCCTGTATTAAACGAAGATAAAGAACTGGTTGGGATTGTATTATTAGATAATATACGAGAAGTTATGTTTCAGCGCGAAAAATATGATGATACCTTTGTTTCTGATGTAATGATTGGTCCTCCAGAACTTATTGATATTACTGATAGTATGGATTGTGTTATGAAGAAGTTTAATTCGTGTGGAGCATGGAATTTACCGGTAATGAAGGAAGGTAAATATTTGGGATTCGTTTCTAAATCTAAGATTTTTAATACATATCGTGATCTGTTAGTTCAAGTTTCTGATCGTTAGTCAACTACTTTACTTGCTTGCAATTTTTTCTTAAATTTAATGATTTGAAGCTATTTCATTAAATTGTTTTCAAATGTCTAAGAAATCTTTACTTATAAGATTGTTAGTTTGGCGAAAGAAGCATATCAGCCAAAGGAATTTTATACTCATTTTAAGCGCCTTTGTTGGATTCTCAGGTGGATTAGTAGCATTAACATTAAAAACATCAGTCTTCTACCTTCACGAGATTTTATTAAAAAATAAAAGCTTTGATGAGTACAATCTATTAATTTTTATTTATCCGTTTATCGGAATAGCACTTACTTTTTTGTTTGTGAAGTTTCTATTCCACGACCGTGTAAAGCATAATATTGCATCTATTCTTTTTGCAATTTCAAAACGAAACAGTTTAATGCGAGCACATAAAATGTTTTCTTCAATTATAGGAGGAATACTTACTGCCGGATTTGGAGGGTCGATAGGTTTAGAGTCCCCAATAATTTCATCAGGATCAGCTATAGGATCGAATATTGGGAAAGTATTGCGTTTGAGTTATAAGGAGGTAACATTATTATTATCATGTGGAGCGGCGGGAGCTATAAGTGCAATTTTTCATACGCCAATTGCTGCTTTAGTATTTGCAATAGAAGTTCTTCTTATTGATTTAAATCGCTTTACACTTATTCCTTTACTTATAGCATCTGTTAGTGGGGCAATTATAACAAATGTCTTTTTTCATGATGAGATTCTTTTTGAGTTTGTCTTGAAAGACCCTTATGTAGTACAACATACTATATTCTATATTTTTCTTGGTGTATTAACTGGATTAACTTCAGTATATTTTACAAGGATTTTCTTCAAAGTAGAAAAAGCCGCAAGTAAAATAAAGGATATCCGAAGATTGTTTATTGGAGGATTAATTCTAGGTATTGTATTGTATTTATTTCCTCCTTTATATGGAGAAGGCTATGAAATAATAAAAGCAATTTTTGCCGAGAATTATTCATCCGTAATGGAGTCAAATGTTGGAATTCATTTAAGTAATTATCATTTGTTTTTTTATTCCTTTTTCATTCTTCTTTTATTGTTAAAAGCTTTTGCAACATCAATAACAATTAGTATTGGTGGTGTTGGTGGCGTAATTGCTCCATCTTTATTTACTGGTGCAATTGCTGGGATGCTTTTTTCTCACACCTTAAATTTACTGGGATTTGATATCTCTGAAAGTAATTTTGCTTTAGTAGGAATGGCAGGAGTACTGAGCGGAGTCCTTCATGCTCCATTAACAGCAATTTTTTTAATTGCAGAAACTACAAAGGGTTATGAATTAATTGTTCCATTAATGCTTACAACAATTGTATCTTTTGTTACTACAAAATTTTTTGAGCCTAATTCCATATTTACTATTCAATTAGCTAAAAGTGGTGAATTAATTACACATCATAAAGATAAAGCAGTGTTAACTTTTATGAAATTGAAATCAGTAATAGAAAAAGATTTCACAACTATTCATGTCGATTCTTCTTTAGGCGATTTAGTCCAAAAAATATCAAAATCAAACCGAAATATTTTTCCTGTTATTGATGAGGATGATATATTGATTGGGATAATTCTTATGGATGATATTCGTGAAATAATGTTTGATAAAAAAATGTACGAAACAACTTTAGTAAGTAATTTAATGATTTTGCCTCCATCATATATCGGATTAAAGGATACAATGAAAGAAGTGATACAAAAATTTGAAGAATCGGGAGCATGGAATTTACCTGTAATTGAGAACGCTAAATATATTGGGATGGTTTCAAAATCGAAATTATTTTCAGCTTATCGAAATCTGTTACTTGAAATCTCAGACGAATAATATAGCTTTGTACTTCGAAATTTTTTGTATTAACGTTTAATAAATAATAAATGAAAATAGCAGTTCCAACAAGGGATAAGTTCGTTGATGGTCATTTCGGCCATTGTGAAAATTATACAATTTTTACAGTAAATGAAAATAAGGAAATAGTTGAAAGCGAAGTTATGGATTCTCCACAAGGGTGTGGATGTAAATCCAATATTGCCGGAATTTTACAAGAAAAAGGAGTGTCGTATTTACTTGCAGGTAACATGGGCGAAGGTGCGTTAAATAAATTAAATGCATTTGGAATTAATGTTATTCGAGGTTGTTCGGGTGATGCTACTGAAGTAGTAAAAAGTTATTTGAATGGAAACGTAAATGATTCAGGAGAATCATGTAGTAATCACGGACACCATCATTAGAAAATAGAAAAAGGTGCTTTTTAAGCACCTTTTTTATATTAAATGGAATTAAGACTATTCCATAACTTTAAAATTTAAATAATATAATACAATAAATAATGCAGTAAAAATCAAGCTCATTATACCAAAGCTCATAACTAATAAAATTACATTTGCTGCAGCATAAATATAAAAACCTAATTTTTTAAGTTTCCACATTTGAATTGCTCCATATAAAGAAGCAGCTACTAGTACTATAGAAATAATTTGTACTACAATATTTCCACCTAATCCAGGTACTTGCATATACGATGCAAATGACTCAATAGCTCCAGCTGCAACTATTCCAATAATTCCAAATAATAAACCTAAACCACTACCAATAAATGTTAAAATACATAATACGCTTAAAAACGTAGGTCGTGCGTTAGTTTGTACATTTTGTTCTTCCATGATTAAATTTTTGAGTTAATAATTAAACCTAAATATAATAAAAATCATTTTAATTGGTTAATAGGATTCAGAGTATAGGTGTTAGGAATGATTTTTCATCAGTTAATATTGCTCGTTTGTTGATAAAAACAGGCCGTTTGTCAAAAAAAAATACCGTAATTAATTGTAGATTAAGTATTTTATAATTAAAATTGTTTACAGAATTAACGATTGGAAGATGAAATCTTTAAAAACATTTACTAATCCTATTTCTTATGAGGCTTTGGAGTTAGATAAAAAAATATTAGTTGTTGAGGATGATGATATAAGCTATTCGCTAATTGAAGAAATCTTAGATACATGTAATATTAAGCCTATAAGAGCGAAAGATGGAGAAGAAGCAGTAACTCTTTTTAAAGAGTTTGAAGATGCTTTTGAGCTTGTTTTTATGGATATTCGCTTACCAAAGTTAAATGGTTATGAAGCTTCACAACAAATTAAAGAAATAAAACCTACAGTAAAAATTATAGCAGTAACAGCTTATGCTCATTCGCAATGTATTATAGATTGCTATAATGCAGGTTGTGATGAGTTTGTCACAAAACCTTTTGATATCAGTAAAATATTATCAGTGGTTGAAACTTATGCATCTAATAAATAAAATATGCTGTAGAATTAATTTTTCAGCATAAAATAATATTTTTTATTCAACGATAATTCTCTAATTTTGGAGGATTATTTTTTTGGAATTTAAAACTTATAAATATAATGAATAGAGATACACAAATATTTGATTTAATTCAAAAGGAAAAAGAACGTCAGGTTAATGGAATAGAATTAATAGCATCAGAAAACTTTGTTAGCGAACAAGTTTTAGAAGCGATGGGTTCTGTAATGACAAACAAATATGCCGAAGGATATCCTGGTAAAAGATATTATGGCGGATGTGAAATAGTTGATCAATCTGAAGATCTAGCTAGAGAAAGATTAAAACAATTATATAATGCAGAATGGGTAAATGTTCAACCTCATTCTGGAGCACAAGCAAATGCTGCTGTATTTATGACTATTTTAAATCCTGGTGATACTTTCATGGGATTGGATTTAGCTCATGGTGGACATTTATCACATGGATCTCCTGTTAACTTATCTGGAAAATTATATCATGCAGTATCATATGGTGTAAAAGAAGACACTGGTATGGTTGATTATGATATGATGGAAGAAGTTGCATTAAAAGAAAAACCAAAAATGATTGTTGGTGGTGCTTCTGCATATTCTCGTGAGTGGGATTATAAAAGAATGAGAGAAATCGCTGATAAAATTGGTGCTCTTTTAATGATTGATATGGCTCATCCTGCTGGATTAATTGCTGCTGGAATTTTAGATAATCCTTTAAAATATGCTCATGTAGTAACATCGACTACACATAAGACTTTACGTGGTCCTCGTGGTGGAATTATTTTAATGGGAAAAGATTTTGAAAATCCATTCGGAAAAACAACTCCAAAAGGTGTCGTTAGAAAGATGTCTTCTTTATTTGATTCAGGTGTATTTCCTGGATCTCAAGGTGGACCATTAGAGCATGTTATTGCTGCAAAAGCTGTTGCTTTTGGTGAGGCTTTAGCTCCAGAGTTTAAAGACTATCAAATGCAGGTTAAAAAGAATGCTGCAGTTATGGCTGAGCAATTTATTGCAAAAGGTTATAAAGTTATTTCTGGAGGTACAGATAATCATTCAATGTTAATTGATTTAAGAACTAAATTTCCAGAAATTACAGGAAAAGTTGTTGAAAATTCTTTAGTTAAAGCACATATTACTATTAATAAGAATATGGTACCATTCGATTCTCGTTCTCCTTTCCAAACTTCAGGAATTAGAGTTGGTACTTCTGCAATAACTACACGTGGAATTAAAGAACAACACGTTCCTACAATTGTAGATTTTGTTGACCAAGTTATTAGTAATATAGAAGATGATGCTGTTATTAATAAAGTTGGAAATGATATTAAAGATATGATGAGTAAATATCCTTTGTTCGCATATTAAAATATAAGTTACTTATTTAAAGACTGCTTCTGATATCTATCAGAGGCAGTTTTTTTATACTAAATATTTACTTATATATTTGAGAAAAATAGATATATGGAGTGGTATATTATTGTAGCAGTAATCTTTGTCGGTTTTATAGCCGGATTTATAAATACATTAGCAGGGAGTGGTTCTTTATTAACATTGCCTTTATTGATGTTTTTGGGTCTTCCTGCGAATGTTGCAAATGGTACAAATAGAATTGCTATTCTATTACAAAATGTTGTAGGCGTTTCAAGCTTTAAAAAACAAAAAGTTTTAGATGTTAAGCATGGAATCTGGTTGGGAATACCTGCTGTAATTGGATCATTTATTGGGGCTCAAATTGCTATTAATTTAAATGAGGAAATTATGCGCAAAACTATTGGAGGTCTTCTAATGGTTATGTTGTTTATTATCATTTACAAACCAGATAAATGGATAAAAGGCAAAGCAGGGGAAATTAATGCGAAGCCAGGTGTTTTTCAAATGATAATTTTCTTTTTTATAGGAATCTATGGGGGTTTTATTCAAGCAGGTGTAGGCTTTTTCTTATTGGCAGGATTAGTTTTAGGAGCTGGACTAGATTTAGTAAGAGCAAATGCTTTAAAGGTTTTTATTGTTTTATTATATACACCCATTGCATTGGTTATTTTTATTTTAAATGATCAGGTGGATTATAAACTTGGATTAATATTAGCTGTAGGAAATATGCTGGGTGCTTTTGTTGGAGCAAAAGCTACTGTTAGTTGGGGACCAAAATTTGTTCGATATATTCTTTTATTCGCAGTATCAATTTCTGCAATAAAACTTCTGGGATTAATTGATCTGGTAAAAGCTATTGTAATTTAAAGTAGTACGTAATAGTACCTTTTTGGTATGCTGCTGCATCGGGTTTTTTATCAAAACGAGCTTTCAATGCAGCTCTTTTAGCCGCAGCTAATAAGTTTGCATCAAGTGTAGTACTTCCTTTAACACCAGGAACAGCATTTGTTACTGTACCATACTTATCAACAGTAATTTCGACAACAACTTTACCTTCTATCTGCTCGTTATATATTGGTTTTGGTAAAGATTCTGGGTTTCTTCCGGCTAAACTAAAACTAGTACCATTATTTCCCATACTATTTCCACCTGAATGATTTTGTGAATCTACAGAGCCAGTTGTTGAACCTTGATTTCCTTCTCCTTGATTTTCCCCTTCACTTGAGCTATTATTCGTATTTCTATCTCTTCCTGGGAAAAGAGCATTTTCATTAACTTTTCTTTCTTCTTTTTCTTCAACCTTTTCTTCTTTCTCAGTCTCAGGTTTAGGTTCTGGCTTTTTCTCTTCTGTTTTTTCTTTTTGACCTTGTTCTTTTACTGAAGGAGCATCCTCAAAATCTTGTGTTGTTAATCCTTCTTCTGATTCTGAAGTTGTAGTTTCTGGAGTTGATTCTTGAGTTTCGTCTTGAGCTTGTTCTTGAACAGCATTTGAATACATAGGTTCTTCAAGACCAAATCCTTCATCTGTACTTCCAAAATTTATCAGAATACCTTCTTCTCCAGGTAAAGGGAGAGGAGTTGAGTAACCAAAAATCATAAAAATTGCACCAATAATAATATGAAATATTATTGTTCCAATGATACCTGTTTTATGTTTTTTAATAAACTCCGACATATATTATTTTGCTGTTGTTGCAAGTATTAATTTCCATCCATTATCTTTTGCAATATTCATAATCTTTACCACTTCTTGTAAAGGAACCAATTGATGTGCATGCAATGAAATAGTTATATCATCAGATGGGTCCTTACTAAATTTATATTGCAGAATTCCTTCAATATCTTCAAAAGGCACTTGATTTGTTTCTACATAGAAATTTAAATCTTCGGAAATAGATATTGTTGTTATTGCCGATGCTGATGTTTGATGAGAGCTTGTTGGTAATAATAATTTTAGTGCATTTGGTGCAATTAAAGTAGAAGTTACCATAAAAAATATAAGTAATAAGAATACAATGTCAGTCATAGACGACATGCTAAAATTAGGATTAACTTTACTTCTTCTTTTTAAAGCCATATTACTTGAATTTAATCAATAGGTTCGTTAAGTAGATCCATAAATTCTGATGTATTTGCTTCTAACTGAAAAATTACTTTTTCAACTTTTGCTACAAGAATATTATAAGCAAGATAACCAATAATACCAACCATTAAACCAGCAACAGTTGTTACCATTGCAGTATATATACCATTTGATAATAAGCTTACATCTATATTGTTTCCAGCATTTGACATATCGTAAAATGCTCTAATCATACCCATAACTGTACCTAAAAATCCAATCATTGGTGCTGCTCCGGAAACAGTTGCCAATACAGGTAAACCTTTTTCAAGTTTGGATATCTCAAGATTACCTACATTCTCAATTGCAGCATTTATATCGTTTAAAGGACGACCAATTCTTTGTAGACCTTTTTCAATCATTCTAGCAACAGGATTTGTTGTTGATTGACACAAAGCTAGAGCTGAATCCAATTTATCATCATGAATGTAGTCTTTAATTTTACTCATGAAATTTATATCTGTTTGCGATGCTTTTTTTATCGCAAAATATCTTTCAATAAAAATATAAACCGCAAAAACAGAAAGTATTGCAATTGGAATCATAATCCAACCACCTTTTAATGAAAGTTCCCAATAAGATAATTTTAGCTCGGCTGCTTCAGGTACAGCAGTTTCGATACTATCGTTTAAACTTATTTGTAAAAGTGTGAATAAGTTATACATATTATTATTTTTTAATCAGATTATTAAACGGTCTATTAACAACAATTATTTTATAATTCTGTTGCCAAAATTACAAAAATATTAATCGTTTGTTTTATCTTTTTTATTCTTTCCAAATTTATGCCAAAAATTACGAAGTAATTCAGAAAAGGAATTAAATTCTTCTCTATAAAATATCCCAACACCTTGTGTGTAAGGAGCATTTTCATAAATTAATTTATCGTTTGATTCGTTAAATGCTTTTAATCTTATCTTTCCGCTTTTATTTAACTTAACATCAACATTAAAGTCACCAACAAGATTACTGGCCTGATCAGCTGTTTGACCACCATAACCAACATTTCCGTTAACACTTACGCGATCGTTTAATAATTGTGTCGATAATGCTACTTCAACCTGATCTTTTGAAATTTCATCTCCGGGACGGTAATTTACACCAATATCCCATTCGTCGCTAATTTGAGAAAGCCAATGTGATAATTGATTTGATAATAATTCACTAGTTGTTACTGTACCGAGACCTGCAGTACTTGCTGGACTTGATAAATAATTTTCAGAAGATTGTTCAGGCATGAAAGTATTTAATACTAATAGAGATAAGAATTGTTTATTTTTCTTTTCTTCAGTATTTATTAAGCTTCTAACTAGAGTTTTTGTTTCTTCGTCTGCAGTAGGTAAATTTATATTAAAATTAATATTTGGATTCATTAATTTTTCGGTTAAATATACCTGACATTCAACAGGAATTCTTTTTTTATAATAATCGGATGTATTATAATAAGATGAATCAACAAGTCCTGATAATGAAGTTTTAAGATTGTATGCTGCTTCTAAATCAAGAGTCGCATCATATGGTTCACCATTCCATACAATGTTTCCTCCTTGTTCAATTTTAAATCTTTTATTAATTACATTCTGAAGTGTAAATAAGTAGTCTCCTTCTTCAATAACATATTCACCATACATTTTAAAATCGCTATTGGCATCAATTTCCATTTTAATATTTCCAGATCCGTTTCCTCTAATTACATCTCCAATTTTAGAATCAAAAATTAATTGAGCATCTGCATCAGGTGTAATTTCTAAATCAAAATTTAACTGAAATTTGGAAGTTGAAATATCAAAATCCTCTTCAGGTTTAATTATTAAATTATTTTTATTAGTGAACGTAATAAAACCAGATTCCTCCGCACTTTGAAATTTTGTTAAAGGGATATTTATTTTAGTGTTTTTTTCAGTTATACCTAAAATATCCATGAATGTATTTTCTCTATCACCAACAATATTTACAATCCCTGTCATATAAGCAGTGCCATAAAAAGCATCATTATGCATCCCTGTAGTATTTAAAGATTGAATATTTTCTGCATTAATATTAAAGTTAAAGCTAATGTTTTTGTTAGGACCAAATTTCACATAGCCATTTGTTAAGGCCATATTTTTTTGTGAATCAAAAATTTCAGTTTTTGTAAAAATGATGGAGTTATTTAAAATTTGAGCTTGTGTTGTAAAATTGTATGGTATATTGATATAATCAATGGTCATTTTTGTATTTTTAAAATACAATTTACCATTAAATATAGGCTTTGATAATGTACCTTTAATTTGGGCATTCCCATCAGTAGTTCCAGTTAAATTAGAAGCAAAACTTTTTAAGTATGGAGAGATAACCCGTGTTTCTAATTGGCTTAGAAATACATTAACATCAATATTTTTATTTGAAGGAAAATAATTCCCATCTATGTTTATTATTTCTTTATCCTTATATAAGGTTGAAGCTTTAATAGTAATTGCCTTTAAATCTTCGTTCCAATTGCTTTTTATTTTCGTTAAACCAAAAACTTGTTTATTTAACACCAAATTATCTACATCAATATTAGAATAAAATAAGGGAGAATTATATAAGCTTGAAATGTTAGCTTTCCCATTTATAACACCATCAAATTCAAGTTTACTTTTTTGAGTTAAAACATTAACATTGGCAAGTTTTAAATCGGCACAGCTAATAAAAAGAGTGTCGTTAGGATTTTCTGAGATTTTCCCGCTTATATCGAAGTATTGATTTCCATGGTTTACAATAAAATCATTTATTGAATATGAGGTGGAATCAATGTTTATTAAAGATTTATTAATGTACCATAGAGAATCTTTTACAATAACTTCAGAAGGTAAAATCGTAATATCGTATGATGGATCACTAAAAGGAATCTTTTGTTTTATATTAGCTGAAGCTAATATTTTTCCTTTGTAAATAATGCTATCAGAATTATTCCAATCCAATTTAAAATCGATTTTATTATTATGCGCAATTGATGTTGTTTTAAAATTATCAAGCATAAAATAGTTGTTTAACAACAAACTTGAACATTTAGTAATTGTTGTAAATAAACTATCATTTGAATAAGTATTAACAGCTAAATCGTTAAATGAATGACTCTTATATTTTAGTTTGTTGAAATTTGCATTTAATAATAATCTTTTTGCATTTGCATTATAATTAAATTTAAAATCAGAACTATCGCTTAATATTAATTTAGGCATGAAAAATTTACTGATAATCTTAGTTTTCTTTAATGATAAATCTAAAGTAAAACTGTTGTTGTAATCTATACTAACCGTATCCTCTGGGGTTTTTATTAAAGAAGGGAAATAGTTGTAATATAAATTTTGTAAGGACTGAATTAACGTACTCGATTTATAGGTTCCAATAAGTAAAGCATCAATATAATCAGATTGCATTTCAATTCTATGAGTATCATTCAAGTGCTCCGATGTAATATCTAATCGATCAAAAATCATTTGATCGTTATATTTTGTTAACAAAGCATTATGGATTTTAATATCTCCGACTGCATTGTCTATATTAATTCCCTTAAAATTTGTTTCTAAATCAAAAGATAAAAATGCAGTAGAATCATTTTTATCTATATTTAATTCATAGAGTTTTGCTTTTGGAACATTTGCATAAAAATTAAATTCTGGGATTTCATTTGAGAAGTCAATACCACCACTAAAATTAACTTGAATATTTGGATCAGTAATACTAAAAATACCGTTGTAAGTTTTCTCAGTTAAAAATCCGTCGAATTTAATGTTTTGATAATCGTATTTATTTATCTCAAAATTATTTACTATTCCTTCGGTTTTAGCTTTTATTGTTTTTCCCGAAATAGAACCATTAATTTGAGCAGCCATACTTAATTTTCCAATAATATTGCTATAGCCAGATAGTTCACCTATTTGAAAATCTTTTGTTTTAAAACTCCCTTTTAATTTTAATGTTTTATAAATATCTGGCTGTAATGAAAGGTCTGTTGAAATATTACCTAATTCAGATGTGAATTTTCCATAAGTAACAAAATCGTCAAAAAAACCTGCAAAATTCCCTTTATAACTTATAACTCCAAGTTTCTCAAAGTTTTCAGGAATAGTTATTTTTTTTCCGCTTTTAATAAATTTATTAAATAGCTCAAAGTCTTTAGCAGAAGTGGTAAGTTTTTCAAAATCGATGAACATAAACATTTGTTTATGATCGGGTAAACCATTTAAGTTAAAGTTAGTAATAAGCTCTGTTTGTTCGCCAACGAGTATCTTAAAATCTTTACCCTTAAATGTGCTAAGTTTACTATAAACTCTTCCTGAGATAACTGCGTTTAAATCAATGTTTTTGAAAATTGGAGCAAAATAACCAATATCCTTGAAGCTAGCATTGGATTCTTGTAATGCAAAATCTAGTTTTATATTCTTAGCAAATTTCTCATACTCATCAAAATTATTGTGGTAAAAACAAATAGAATCAGCATTTAAATATGAATACGGCGACCTAATTTTTAAATTTTTAAAAATCATATGTTCTAAACCGATGCTCATAAAAAATTTCATGCTATAAACTTCAAACCCGGATTTTTCTTTTACTTTAAGATTTTTGGTGTAAAAATTTACATATCCATCCTCTATAGTTAAGTTTTTAACAAGAAGCTCATCGATAAAGCATTGTAAATCATTGAAATTAATTCCGTAATCTGTATCTACTTTTCTAACTGATTTATAATGGAAAACAGTTTGGTGTAATTCAATGTTTTTAAAATTAACTTGCCATTTAGGTTTATTTACATCTGTAGAATCCTTTTTACTAGCACTTCTTATTAGGCTTGTTAAGTTTATTGGATGTATAGAGTCAAACTTTGTTAAGTATATTTTAGCTTCAATTAAATTAATATTGCTGACATCAATATTTTTAAGCTTCCTATCAAATTTGCTAATATTACAAATCAATTCTTTAGAGAAAAGTAAAGTATCTTTTTGTTGATCTTCGATATACACATTTTTTAATGCAACTCGATTAAAAAATTTATAGTTTACAGATTCAACTTCAAATTTTGCGTTTAAATTTTCAGATACTTCTAGAGCAATTTTTTGCGTAAGATAAGTTTGAACTTTGCTATTTTTTAGCACAAAGAATGCCATTGTTGGTATCATAATGATTACCAACAAAAAAATGATTAATATTTTATATATTTTTTTAATACTTTTGCTCTTTGTTAATCTAACGCAAAAAAAACAAAAAAAATTATAAAAACCCCGAATTCTGTCGAATAAATGAGCATAACAATACTTGGAATAGAATCATCTTGTGATGATACGTCCGCAGCGGTTATAAAAGATGGCTTTTTATTGTCGAATTTAATTGCAAATCAAAGTGTTCACGAGAAATATGGTGGTGTTGTTCCAGAATTAGCTTCGAGGGCACATCAACAAAATATTATTCCCGTTGTTGATCAGGCATTAAAAATTGCGAATGTTACAAAAGAAGAAATAGATGGGATAGCTTTTACGAGAGGTCCAGGTTTATTAGGATCACTTTTAGTCGGTACTTCATTTGCAAAATCTTTTTCTTTAGCTATGGATATACCACTTGTTGAGGTGAATCATCTACAAGCACATATTCTTGTTCATTTTATTAAAGATCTTGAAAAGGAAAGGAAACTTCCTGAATTCCCATTTCTATGTTTATTAGTTTCTGGAGGTCATACACAGATTGTAGTCGTGAAAAGCCATAAAGAAATGGAGATTATAGGTCAAACGATCGATGATGCTGCAGGTGAGGCTTTCGATAAATGTGCAAAAGTAATTGGTTTGCCATATCCGGGCGGACCTGTAATTGATAAAAATGCACAGCAAGGAAATAAACTTGCCCATAAATTTAATAGGCCTCGAATTAAGGAGTTAGATTATAGTTTTAGTGGACTTAAAACATCATTTTTATATTATATAAGAGATCGTATTAAGGAGAATCCAAGCTTTATTCAGGAAAATATGATGGATCTTTGTGCAAGTATTCAATATACAATTATTGAAATATTAATGGATAAACTTGAAAAAGCGATGGCGCAAACCGGTATAAAGCAAGTGGCTGTAGCTGGAGGTGTTTCTGCTAATTCAGGACTAAGAGCAGCATTAATCGAAAGAGCCGCGAAGTATAATTGGGAAACTTTTATACCAGAGTTTAAATTTACTACCGATAATGCTGCTATGATTGCAATTACAGGTTATCATAAGTATTTAAATAAAGAATTTGCAAGTCAGGATATAGCTCCGGTTGCAAGGTTTGCTTATTAATTTACAGTACTCTTTCTTTTCTGAAGTAAATATAAAGGAGTCGTTAATAAAATAATAATTGCTAGAGTAGATAATCCAATACCAACTCCGAATTTGTCTGCCAATACACCAAGAATGGGGGCAAGAATAGCAGCAAATAAACTTTTTGCCTGTGAATTTGCAGAAAGTGCGGTAGCTAGAATATCATCATGGTACAAAGTACTTATGTGTGCAACTCCAATTGGATTCCTAACATTTTCGATTAAATATACTCCAATAAATAATAGTGCAGAAGCAAGGAATAAAGTATTATGATAAAATATACCTGATAAAATAGTTGCAATTAGTCCTATATAGAGCGTAACATTCATTGCTTTCTCTGGTGTTTTTATTTTATCCTTAAATCTTCCTGAATACCTTGAAGCCATGGAACTAAGAATGAAGATGAATGAATAAATGAATCCTATTAAAATTGCAGATTTTTGTTTGTCAGAATACAACATAAAAAAAGGTATTGAAATCGCTAATGACTGAATGATTGCTTGCAAATAATCTTTAATAGTTTTATGTAATCCGCTATGAATAGATAGGTTACTGATAGATTTTAAAATCTCTTTATTTCTAAATGAAAAGATAAAATCTTTGGTTGTTGAATATAACTTTTTTCTTATTTGACTAAAAGTTAATGGTTCGTTTTTACCATTTAAAAATGATGGATATGATGATATTAAGATTAAATCGACTAAGTACGGAATAATCGAAAACAAAAATATTATTCGGTAATTACCTGAAAGAAAAATAATCAAAGCTGCTAATATTGCAGAAACAGCTGAACCCATTTGCGACCAGGATCGGGTGTGTCCATAGTAGTTAGTCCTTTGATTATTCCAATTGTTTATTTTTAGATAATCAAATATCATTGCTTTATGTGTCCCAGTTCTAAAAGCATCGCCAATAGCATAAAATAAAATGGCCAACAAAAAAATAAAGTAATTCTCCGCTATAAAAAATATAAAGAATGATAAAATGTAAAATGCAAAAGAAAGAATTAAAGATTTTTTTCTTCCAAATGAGTCTGCTATTATACCCGATGGGATTTCAAAAATATTAACTAATACCTCGCGAATAGCATAAAGGGTTCCAATTTCAAGAAAAGAAAGACCTTGTTCCAGAAAAAACAATATAAGAAATGGTTCAAAAAATCGAAGATTTTTAAAAAAACCATATAAGCAAAACTTATAGTATTGTATATTCTTTTCAAATAATTGAGACATATTTATCAAAATTAAAATGGCACAAGTAGTATACTTGTGCCATTGCTATATCATTGTTTTTATAGTTATTGATGTTTCTTTAATGAGTTTATTGCTATAAAGATTGAACCGATAATTAGAATCAAAAAGCTTATTGCAAAAAGAGCTTGTCTTTTAATTATTTTAAAAACAGGTTCCTTTTTATTTGTTATATCTGTAATAATTGATAGTGCAAAGTCTGGTAATCGTGTAGATGGATCTTGCTCAATGTACATGAACTTTGCATTCAATTTTTGATCTTTAATATTAAAATCTGCAGTTTTATCGGCTTTTTGAATAAAAGAATGTGAGATTAAGCTGTCTGGAACATATCGGTTTATAGCTTGATCAATTAAAGGAAATTGATAATCTGTATTACCAAACCAATAATTAACCGAAACTACATTCTCATTTTCATCTGTGATTTGCTTTAAACGGTTAATGAACATTTCCATAATTTTATCTGCCACTTCCGAGTAACTGCCAATTTCAATAAGATATCTTCCATCAGATGTTGATTGGTAAGAATAAGATTTTAAACGCTTGGTTGATGATTCAAATTGAAATCGTTCAGCAAAATATTTTCTTGATTTTAAAATACTGTTTAAGTGATTAATTTTTTCATCACCAAAAGCAGAAAAGTCTAAGCCCCAGTCGGGTGTATAAGTTGTATTTACAACAATATTATCTTCTATTATATATAAATCATGAAATATAGTGTCTAAACCTAAAGACTTTAACTTTTGATTTAAATTTTCCGATTCCAGATTTTCATAATTTTTTTGAGTTAATTTTTCTAAAACATCTCTTTGGATATCATAAAATGATTTCTCAAATGTTTTTAATGCCGACGTTTGAAATTCACTAATACCGGTAATCTCATTTCTAATTTTATCACTTAATTCTTTTTCACTATTTTTTTGAATATTTATAGTGTCTTGAATTGTAATAATCGCAAGAATAATATTTAATAGTAATACCGATAAAGTAACTTTTATAAATAATAATGTATAAATCGATTTTCTTTTTGAACTTTTGTCCATGATGTCAATTATTTAATTTAAAAAACGTTGGTTAAGTTAATAAAAAAGAAATAAGTTGTAAAGAATTGATTCATATTTTAAAGAAAGATATTTTTAATTTAAAGGCAAAGCTTATTAATTATTAATGAATTGGAATAACGAAACTTTTTTTTATTAGAACTTTTTTGTTGTAAATTAATTAACTTTAGTCCCTAATTAAAATTGTAATTATGATCGATATCACAAAGCATAGTTTGTATAAGCATACAGAGTTTGATTCTGCATTATCCAGTATTTTCACCATCTATTTAAAGAAATTCTGGCCTCTTTTTATTTTTAGTTTTTTAGGAATTTTCTTGATTCAAATGGTAATGTATCAATTAGGTTTCTTTGAATTATATTCTATTTCAGATCCTGAAGAAATTTTAAGTGTATTTTCAGGCTTGATGAGTAAGATAGTTGTTTTATCAGTCTCTTCGGTAGTGGTTTATGGGATTTTGAATTCATTTTTGATAAATTATATTATCAAAAGCGATTTTGATCCTCAAATTCATTATGGAGATTTATTGATTGAATCAATAAGGAAATATTCAATACATATGATCTTCTTTTTAATATTATCAATGTTAATGGTATTGGTAGGAATGTTTTTAGGTGTAATCGTTTTAATTATTGGTTTATTCGTAGCGGTTTTGTATCTAGGAGCAGTATTAATTATTGGAGGAACAATTATAGTTACAGAAGAAACAAATGCTATTGATACAGTGGGAAGATCCTTTTCCCTAGCTCATAAAGATTTTTGGAATGCTTTAGGGATATTTGTTGTATTTATTTTAATAATTATGTTGCTATCCTTAATAATTAGTGCAATAGCATCTATTCCCATTCTTATTATGTTCGTAGATAATTTAAAGGAAACTGGAAATATTCTCGAAGCATTAAATTTCCATCGTTACGACTTAGGTATGTGGTTGGTAGTAATAAATTCAATTGTTGCTGCTATCGTTTACCCACTTTATTCGATTCTCTCGGTAGTTTTGTATTTTAAATTGAAATTTGTCGAAGATCACAAAGAAAAAAAATAAGAAGAAAATAATATATGTGTGAAAGCCCCTATTTAAGGGGCTTTTTTTATTATAATAAAAAATATTTATTATAAACGCAACCATTTAATATTTTCATGCATCTATCTTTTGTGTCAGCACACATCAATTAATTGAAAATTGTTTTGTTTTCAATACCCTAACCTAAATAATGATACTGCTTTGATGTAGTATTTTTCAAAGACTGGCGGTGTAATTACACCGCTTTTTTTATGAACAAAAGTTTATTTTTGATGTTATTTTGCGAATAATATATTTTTAATAAATTTTCATTGTCATGATAACTATAATATCTCCCGCTAAAAAACTTGATTTTAAGTCTGAAATTAGAACCAAAGAGTTTACTAGTCCTGATTTATTAAATTATTCAAAAATTTTAATAAACGAGTTGCAGAAATTAAATCCTGTCGATATTGTTAAATTAATGAATGTTAGCAACGACATTGCAAATCTTAATTTCGAACGAAATTTATCATGGCGATTACCTTTTACTGTTAACAATGCCAGACAAGCTTTATATTCATTTAATGGACAGGTTTATCTTGGATTAGATGCAAAAACCTTATCGGAAGATGATGTATTGTTTGCACAAGATAATTTAAGAATATTATCTGGTTTATATGGTGTTTTACGTCCACTTGATTTAATTCAGGCATACCGTTTAGAAATGGGAATATCGTTAAAAAATCCAAAAGGTAAGAATCTGTATGAATTTTGGGGTGAAAAAATTACCAATATCATTAATAAAGAATTGATTTCTCATAAACATAAAGTATTAATTAACTTAGCTTCAAACGAATATTATAAATCAGTAAAGCCGAAATTAATAAAAGGAGAAATAATAACTCCGGTTTTTAAAGAAGCAAAAGGGAATGATTTTAAAACAATTGCTGTGTATGCTAAAACAGCTAGGGGCCTAATGAGTCGTTTTATAATTCAAAATAAGATTAAAAATCCTGAAGATATAAAATCCTTTGATATTTCAGGGTATTTATATAATCAGGATCTATCCACACCAAAACAATGGGTATTTATCAGGTAATTAATTGATTTTACTATCTTTTTGATGTTGAGATAAAATAATATTCTTTATCCATATTTTTGTTGGATTTGTAAGGCTTCCCATAGAATTTCCGTTTTGTGGTTGACCAGATGGCCCTTTCCCACCCATACCACTAGAAGATTTTGTTCCTCCACCTGTTCTTCCACCACCACCTGTTCTTCCACCACCTCGTCCTGATCTTTCACCCATGCTTGAAGGATTGCCTTGTGATGGTAGTTCAATTGATCCAGTTTCTATTCCAATGTTAAGTTCTTTTGAATGTAAACTATAAAAATCTGTTGATAAAGCCGAAAATGGAATCATCATTTCATAAAACATAGATTTAAAATTATCCTGTAAAATGGATATTTCAATTCCATAAAGTTTACTGGATGAAAAGGAATATTCAATATTTTTACTAAATCCAATTAATTCCATTTCTAAGACTGGATCAATTTTCAGTGTATTTATATCTCCAGATCGCATCATTGCTTTTCTGTCCATTTTGCCAAAATCTTTTTTTACAGGACATTGAATGCCCAATTCGTGTTTTTTACTTCCTGTAGTATCTATCCAGATTGTTAATCCTGAAATCATGATTTTTCTTTGAATTGCCTGATCGTTTACATTTAATCGAATGTAAAGATTGTTAGTGTCATTTGTTATGCTGTAATATATTTCGTTTGATTTTTTATAATCAAGTGCAGTTTTCCAGTCATTAGATAATCCATCAATTGTTAATTGGGGATTTTGATATAGTGATTCATATGTACTACTACAACTGAAAAACAGAATAGTAATAAAAAAACTAATTATTAATTTTTGTGTCATAATTGTATGTTTATAATTATTAATTTGATACAAACATCTTATTTTTTATATAACAAGCTGAAATAATATCTACTTATAATTAATTCTAATAGATAGAAACCTCTTTTTTATCGATAAAATAAAATTGTTTACTTCCATCTATTATTCTTTAATAAAATATCTTTTTACCTTTGTCCGGAAATTTGAATGGAGCGAAATGGAAGAAGGATTTGATAGTAATATGGTATATTCTCAAAATGTAACAGATTTTGTAACTGTTGCAAGCGAGTATTGTACATTTGTCGAGAATTCAAATCGATTCAGTAAAGTAGATTTTTTAGATAAAACAAGAAAGTTATTACCGTTGCTATATTTGAAAGGATCGTTATTGCCAAAATTGGAATCAGTATTTGACGACGAAAATGAAAAATTTGTTTCGGAAGAGGAATGGGATTTTATTCAAAAATCGATTCAAAAGAAACTAGGATTTCATGATGAGTGTCGCGAAGTATTTGATCCTTTAACACATGAGCAAATAGAGCAGAGTACTGGATCAATATCCGATAATTTATCTGATCTTTATCAAGACCTAAAAGATTTTATTACTTTATACAATATCGGGACTGAAGAAATAATGAACGATGCTATTTGGGATTGTCAACTAAATTTTGAAGAATTTTGGGGGCAAAAACTTCTCAATGCTTTAAAAGCAGTTCATAACGTATTTTTTAGCGGTGAAGATTTAAATGATGAAACGGATGTTGAAGACGAAAATGAAAATCCAAATACCAATGATTGGATAATTTCGAAACGTCAAGAAGATTATAGAAAAGAGGAGTAAAGATGTTTGCAGAGAATTTGTCGAACGAAGAAATTAATGAGTTACCAATTTACCAGTTTAACGGGGGAATTTTTGTAATAGATACTTTTGAAAAGCTAGATGATTGCTTACCCTTATTAAAGAATCAAAAATTACTTGGATTTGATACAGAAACAAAACCTTCTTTTAAAAAGGGGAAGGTAAATCCAGTTTCTTTATTGCAAATATCAACTCAGCATGAAGCTTTTTTAATCAGGATTAATAAAATAGGACTTCCCGAAGAAATTATTAGAATTTTAAGAAATCCGAATGTTAAAAAGATTGGTCTTGCTCTTAAAGACGATATTAAAATTTTAAAAAATGTAAATAATTTCGAACCAAAGGAGTTTATCGATCTTCAGGATTATGTTGAAGACTTTGGAATCGAGGCAAAAAGTTTAAAAAAGATAACGGGAATTGTTTTAGATAAGCGTATCTCTAAATCCCAACAAGTTACAAATTGGGAAAGAGAAGACCTTACTGACGCTCAGCAAGTATATGCAGCAACAGATGCTTGGATATGTTTACAGATATATAAAAAATTAAATCAGACAAAATAGAAAGCAAAATATGAACTATTCAAAAGTTATATTAAAATCGGGTAAAGATCAGTCTGTAAGACGTTATCATCCATGGATTTTTTCAGGAGCAATTAAAAAGATTATTGGAAATGTTAACGAAGGAGATTTAGTTGTTGTAACAGATAATAAAGATGAGTTTCTTGCTATAGGGCACTACCAAATTGGTTCAATAGCTATAAGAATTGTTTCTTTCGAAGAAAAGGAAATTGATGTTGATTTTTGGAAACAGAAGATTAAAAAAGCATATTATTTAAGACAGAAGTTTGATTTGGCAGAAAACTCAAACAATAATGTTTATCGATTGGTTCACGCTGAAGGTGATGGATTGCCAGGTTTAATTATTGATTATTACAATGGAACAGCTGTTATGCAAATGCATTCTATTGGTATGTATCTTATTAGAGATCATTTTGTTGAGGCCTTAAAAGAGATATATGGAGATAAATTAGTTGCCGTATATAATAAAAGTGAATCTACAATTCCTTTCAAATCAGATATTAAAGCACAAAATGAATATCTGTATGGAGATTCTAATGAAAAGATCGTTCTTGAATATGGAAATAAATTTAAAGTAAATTGGGAAGAAGGTCAAAAAACAGGATTCTTCATTGATCAGCGGGAAAATAGAAAGTTACTGGCAAAATATTCTAAAGACAAATCAGTATTAAATGTTTTCGGTTATACTGGTGGATTTTCTGTTTATGCTATGGCTGGAGGAGCAAAAGAAGTTCATTCTGTTGATAGCTCTCAGAAAGCAATTGATCTAACGAATGAAAATGTAGCGCTTAATTTTAACGATACAAGCAGACACAAAGCATTTGCTGTTGATGCATTTGAATACTTAAATGATATTGATGATAAGTATGATGTAATAATTTTAGATCCTCCTGCATTTGCAAAACATCATAATGTTCTTCATAATGCATTACAAGGATATAAAAGAATAAATGCAAAAGCGATTGAAAAAATAAAACCTGGAGGGATTTTATTTACATTTTCCTGTTCTCAAGTTGTAAGTAAAGAAAATTTCAGAAAAACAATCTTTGTTGCAGCAGCTAACACAGGAAGGAATGTACGAATATTACATCAATTAAATCAACCAATTGATCATCCTGTAAATATATACCATCCTGAGAGTGAGTATTTAAAAGGATTAGTAGTTTATGTGGAATAAATTTTGGATTTTAAATTAATTCTATATTTTTATATCCATAAATCGAGAGAAATGAATAAAAAAACTTTGTTAACAATCGCTTTAGTTCTATTAGTTAATGCTATTTATGCACAGTATATCTACCCTAAAGCAGAATATTCATCTTCACTTAAATCAGTAGAGTTATCAAATTTCGATATCCAGGATACCATTTTATATTTACCCTTAGGTGAAACAGGCCTACATATATTAGATATTTCAGATCAAGATAATATCAATGAAGTATTTAATTATACTGAATATGAGAGAAGATCTCGCGAAAAAGTTTATGGAACAGCTCATTGTGTTCAAGTAATTGAGAATAAAGCCTATTTATCATTCGGTGCATTAGGCTTAAAAGTGCTTGATGTAACAGATCCAACTATGCCTTATGTAATTGGAACATTTTATAGATATCAAGATGTTTATTGCTCTGAAATTTACGAGAATTATGCATTTTTGGGATATGATGGAATGGGATTAGAGATTGTCGATATCAGTAATCTCGATAATATCAATATGGTTGCAAGAAAAAACGTAAAGGGATTTTCGGTAAAAAACATTCAAATAGTTCCTCCTTATGTTGTTATCAGTGGAGGAAACAGAGGTTTGAAGATCTTTAAATTTAGCGAACCATTTACTAGCTTTAAACAAAGTGAGTTTCCAAGAGATTTTCTAACAGATAACGAAGTTAATAAAATATTAGTAAGGGGTTCAAATGCTTATTTGGCAAATGATTATAGAGGTCTTACTGTTTTAAATATGGGTTTGCCATTATATCCATTAGAAGTGTTGAATCTTAAGACTGAGGGGCGAGCAACAGATTTAATTATTGATGGTAATTATTTGTATGTTGCATGTGGTAAAAATATCGAAGTATATGATATAAAAGAACCTGCTATTCCGGTTAAAATTCATGAGTATATTAATAAAGATAAAAAGTTTGAAAGCCTTAAAATGTATAATAATCAGTTATATGCTTCTTTTAGTATTGGGAAAAAAGATTATGGTATAATGATTTTCCAGGTTGAGTAATCTTATTTATCTATAAAAAAACGTCATTCGTCTTTTTATTTAAGCAATAGTTATATTTTATCATTCTTATCCTTAGACACTGCTTTACATTTGAGAAAAAAAACAGGAATGAATAAGAGTTTTATTGAAACTAAATACTTTACTGTATTACTTCACTTTTTAATTTGGAGTACATTTTTTTCATTACAAATACTGTCTTATCAAGCATCTTTTGGCGGTAAACTCGAAAGAATAGTTGAGATCATACCTGACCGATTTTATTATAGATTTGTTTTCCAAGCCTTGGTAATGGTGGTTTTATATTATCTGAATACTCTTGTTTTTATTCCCAAACTTTTATTTAAAAACAAACTTTTAAAATTTGCTTTAGCAATAGTTGTAACCATTATTCTTATTTTTTTATTAAATATGATTTTTAATCATAAATTTGATATAATTAATAGATATAATAGTAAACGCCCTCCAATTATATTTTTCACAACAGTCTTTATATTGGCATTAAGTACTAGTATTAAGCTGCTTCAGAATTGGTTTGAGAATGAAGCTAAGCAAAAAGAAATGGTTCATGAAAAAGTGAATTCTGAGTTGTCGGCATTAAAATCTCAAATAAATCCTCATTTTCTTTATAATACTCTTAATGGAATTTATTCTTTAGCTAATTCAAAATCAGATAATACAGCACCTGCAATAGTTAAGCTGTCTCAGTTAATGAGATACATGCTTGATGATTCTAAACAAAAGTATGTTCCTCTTTCTCTTGAGATAGAATATATTGAAACTTTTATCGACTTACAGAAGATGCGATTATTCGATAATGTTAAAGTTGAATTTAATATTAATGGCGATATTGAAAACATAAAGATTCAACCATTACTCTTAATTCCTTTTATTGAGAATGCATTTAAACATGGAGTAGATTCTTCCATGGATCGTTTTATAGAGATTAATCTTACAGTTACTAATGACTCAATTCTTTTGATTGTTAAAAACGATGTTGTAAAAGTTCATAAAGAAGAAGCTAGATCGGGATTCGGATTAATAAATATAAAAAGACGGTTAGATATGGAATATCCAGAAAAACACGTTTTAACTACTAGGATTATAAATAACATATTTATAGCCAAACTTTTTATAAATTTTGCATGATGAATTGCATAGCTGTTGATGATGAGCCATTAGCTTTAAAATTAATTGAAGATTTTTCAAAAAAGATACCTTTTCTTAATTTGATAAAATTATGTAAGAATGCTTTTGAAGCCATTGAAATAATTCAAAAAGAAAAAGTTGATTTAATATTTCTCGATATTAATATGCCTGATTTATCAGGAATAAGTCTTTTGAAAAATATCAATAGTAAACCCTTAGTAATTTTTACAACAGCCTATTCAGAGTATGCCGTTGAAGGTTTCGAGTTAAATGCTATTGATTATTTAGTTAAACCATTTTATTTTGAGCGTTTTTTTAAAGCTGCAAATAAAGCTTTTGAGATTTACAATTTACATAGTAAAAAAGACTTTATACAATCTATCGATAATGCAAATAGTTACGAATATATATTTGTAAAAGCAGATTATAGTATTGTAAAAGTTTATTTGGCCGATATTCTTTATATCGAAGGTTTAAAAGATTATGTTCAGATTTTTACGGGTGATAAAAAAATATTAACCTTAATTACAATGAAAAAGATGGAAGAAAAACTTCCTTCAAAGAAATTTATACGAGTACATAGATCTTTTATTGTTGCTATCGACAAAATAGACTTAATTCAACGAAACAGAATTGTTATTAATGAAACAAGAATACCTATTGGCAATAGTTTTAAAGATAACTTTTATAATCGAATTGAGGATGTAAATCTTTAATTATCAAGCTGCCAACTAACTAAATTTTCAGAATCTTTTATTATTTTATTGTTATCCAGTAGCCACTGTATTACCTTTAAGTTTTTATCTTCGTCAGTTTCAAGGGATAGTATTAAATCATCAATCGACAATTTTTCAATTTGAATCTTTTCTTTTATATTTTCAAGTATTAAATCAAATTCGTATTTACTTAATTCAAGTTCGTTACGTCGGGTGCAAACATCACATTGGCCGCATCTATCTGGGTTTTTCTCCCCGAAATAACTTAATAAAATTTGACTTCGGCATTTATTGGTCGATGATGCATAATTTAACATTGCATTTATTCGCTCCAAGTACCTGGTTTTTCGAAAATCAAAATTCTCTTTAGAAATATGTAAACTTTTATCATCCAGCCGCTCTTCGGTAAATATTATAAATGGATTTTTCTTTTGCGGGATGTAATTTATTATACCTAATGATTTTAATTTGTTTAAATAATTATAAATAACTTTAACATCTGAATTTGCTTTTTTAGCTAAAGATTTTTCATCAATATTGATATAATCTGAAAATAATCCTGTGTATGATCTTAAAATTAGTTTTATAAAACTGTCAAATTTAGCATTTGCAATTTGAAACTTGTAAAGTTCATCTCTACCTGCCAAGAAATGTATTTTCGACGAACTATGTAATTCATCGGTTAATACTAAATATCCTTCACGTTGCAGAAACTTTATACTACTATGAATATTGAGTATGTTGAAATTATAATTTTTTGCAAATTCAGAAATTATAAAATCGAAAGACATACCTTTTCCACCACCATAAGGAATACGAAAATAATTAGCTAAAGCCTGATAAACAGCTTTAACCTCTTTAATCTCAGGGAAACTAGACAATAATCTTTGCTCAGCTTTTACTTTGTCAGAATTGTTATATACTAATACTGCAAATGCTTTTTTCTCATCACGACCTCCTCGTCCTGCTTCCTGGAAATAAGATTCAATACTATCTGGCAAGTCAGTATGCATAACAAATCGTACATCCGCTTTGTCAATTCCCATACCAAAAGCATTGGTAGAAACCATTATTCTTGTTTTTCCGACCTTCCAATCGTTTTGCTTCTTACTTCTTTCTTCATGATTAAGACCCGCATGATAAAAGTCTGCGGAAATATTATTCTGGCGTAGAAAGATCGCTGTGTCTCTTGTTTTTTTCCTATTTCTCACATAAATAATTCCACTTCCTCTAACCTTATTAATGGTATCGATTAAATATTTCTGTTTATCTTCAACATGTCTAACCAGATATAAAATATTTTTTCTCTCGAAGCTTTTTCTAAAAACATTCTTTTCCTTGAATTTTAATCTTTCCTGAATATCATCAACAACTTTAGGAATTGCGGTAGCTGTAAGAGCTAGAAATGGAACGTTTGGAATTAATTCTCTTAAATCAGAGATATTTAAGTACGAAGGTCTGAAGTCATATCCCCATTCCGATATACAATGTGCTTCATCTATAGCAATAAGATTTACATTCATATGTTTTGAACGAATCTGAAAAATTTCTGTTGAAATTCTTTCTGGTGATATATATAAAAACTTCACCTTCCCATAAATGCAATTTTCCAAGGCAATATCAATTTCATTTTTAGTCATCCCAGAATAAATTGCAATAGCTTTTATATTTCTTTTATGAAGATTCTCAACCTGATCTTTCATTAAAGCAATTAAGGGAGTAATTACAATACAAATTCCTTCGTTAGCAATAGCAGGAACCTGAAAAGTAATAGATTTTCCTCCACCTGTTGGCATTAAAGCAAGAGTATCCTTTCCATCCATAACAGATTGAATGATATCTTCCTGCAATGGTCTAAAGGTTGAATAGCCCCAATATCTTATTAGTATTTGTTCGTATTTATTCATTCTCAAAAGAAAGATACAATAATCTTACAATTATAAAAAATGTTAAAATCAATCAAATGTATAGATTATATCAAAATTTCAACTGTTATTTTACTTATTTTTTGTAATTTGGCACAATTTTAAAATACACTAAAACCAATAGAAGAATGTCATTTTTACAGGATAAAGTAACATTAGAAGGACTTACATTTGATGATGTATTATTAGTTCCGCAATATTCGGAAGTTTTACCCCGCGATGTTGATGTTTCAACTCAATTCTCAAAAAATATAAAGCTTAACATGCCTATAGTATCTGCTGCAATGGATACAGTAACTGAGGCTCAGCTAGCAATTGCAATTGCCCGTGAAGGGGGGATAGGTGTTATTCATAAAAACATGAGCATTGCAGAGCAAGCTAAACAAGTTAAAACTGTTAAGCGTGCTGAGAATGGAATGATTTATGATCCAATTACTATTCAAAAAGAAAACACAGTTGCAGATGCTTTAAATCTTATGAAAGAATATAAGATCGGTGGCATACCTGTAGTTGATGAAAGTAAAACTTTAATTGGAATTGTAACAAACCGAGATCTACGCTTTATTAATCAGATGGATAAGAAGATTGATGAGGTTATGACTAAAGAAGACATTATAACAACACAAAAATCTACAGATTTAGAAAAGGCAACAGAAATATTAAAAAATTATAAGATTGAAAAACTTCCTGTTGTTGATGATAATAATAAACTAATTGGTTTATTAACATATAAAGATATTACAAAGGTTAAAGATAATCCTTTGGCGTGTAAAGATTCAAAAGGAAGATTAAGAGTTGCTGCAGGTGTTGGTGTAACTGCAGATACTTTGGAGCGTGCTGAGGCACTTGTTAAAGCAGGAGTCGATGCCATCGTAATTGATACAGCACACGGGCATTCTGTTGGAGTAATAAAAATGTTGAAAAAGGTTAAAGCGGAGTTCGCCGATATTGATGTAATTGTTGGAAATATAGGAACAGGTGAAGCTGCAAAAGCCTTAGTTGAAGCAGGAGCAGATGCTGTAAAAGTTGGAATTGGTCCAGGATCAATTTGTACAACACGTGTAATTGCTGGTGTAGGTTTACCTCAATTAACTGCAATTTACGAAGTTGCAAAAGCAATTAAAGGCTCTGGAGTTCCAATAATTGGAGATGGAGGACTAAGATATTCTGGAGATATTGTTAAAGCTATAGCCGCAGGTGCAGATACTATTATGGCAGGTGGATTATTTGCAGGAGTAGAAGAATCTCCGGGTGAGACAATAATTTACAATGGTCGTAAGTTTAAATCATATAGAGGAATGGGATCATTAGAAGCAATGCAATCAGGTTCTAAAGATCGTTATTTCCAAGATGTAGAAGATGATATTAAAAAATTAGTACCAGAAGGAATTGCAGCACGTGTTCCTTTTAAAGGAAATCTTGCTGAAGTTATTTATCAACTAGCAGGTGGCTTAAGAGCAGGTATGGGATATTGTGGTGCATCAGATATTGCAGCATTAAAGAATGCAAAATTTGTTCGTATAACAGGAGCAGGAGCAGCGGAAAGTCATCCTCATGATGTATCAATTACGCGTGAAGCGCCTAATTATAGTAGACAATTTTAATTTACCTTAAACATTATAATTTAAACCTAAAGTTTATGAAGAAGATTTGTTTGATAATTTGTTCCATTCTATTTCTCAATCAATTTTATACAATTGCTCAATCAAATGAAGTATTGCTTTCGATTGATAACAATGAAATATTAAAAGAGGAATTTGTAAGGATATACGAAAAAAATAAAACAAATTTATCCACTGGAGAAGTTACTTCTCTTGAAGAATATTTGGATTTATTTATAAACTTTAAATTAAAAGTTTTTGAAGCTGAGAAACTTGGTTTAGATACACTTGAATCGTTTACAAAAGAATTTGATGGTTATGTAAAACAATTGGCACGTCCTTATTTGTTAGACAGTAAAGCTAATGAGCAGGTTGTACGAGAGGCATATGAAAGAATGAAGTTGGAGGTTCGTGCAAGTCATATCTTAGTTAAAGTAGCAGAAGATGCAACTCCGGAAGATACTGCTGCGGCATATGAAAAAGCTATTGAAATTAGACGAAGAATTATTAATGGTGAGGCTTTTGAGGTTGTTGCTAAAGGAAGTTCAAACGATCCTTCAGTAAAGAATAATGCTGGAGATTTAGGATATTTTACTGTTTTTCAGATGATTTACCCTTTTGAGAATGTAGTTTATAATTCTAATATTGGAGAAGTTTCAAATCCGGTTCGAACTCGCTTTGGATATCATATTGTTAAAGTAACAGATAAAAGAAACGCAAGAGGTGAGGTTAAGGTAGCTCATATTATGATTGCTACTCCGCGAGGATCAACAAAGGAAATTATTGAAGAGAAGAAAAATTTAAGCAATGAGATTTACCATAAACTTAAGCAAGGTGAAGATTTTTCTGAATTAGCAATGTCATATTCTGATGATAAGGGTAGTGCTAGAAAAGGTGGAGAATTACCTTGGTTTGGAGTTGGTCGTATGGTAAAAGAATTTGAGACTGCAGCTTTTGATTTATCTTTTAATGGCGAAATATCTCAGCCTATTCAAACTGGTTTTGGCTGGCATATCATAAAAAGAATAGATCGTAAAGAAGTGCCATCTTTTGAAGAAGCAAAAGCTGAGATAGTTAGAAAGGTTGGGAAAGATCAAAGAGCAAATATTGCACGAAGAGCTTTAATTGAAGAGTTAAAGAAAGAATATAACTTTATAGAAAAAGATGTTAATATTCCGGTTACCTTTGATTCGGTTCAAAATGTTTATGTTTTGAAATTGAGGTTTTTAGAACGAGATATTGTATTAAATGACACACTATTTACATTTCTTGATAAAGTATATTATGAAAAGGATTTTGTAAAATATTCAAGAGTAAAACTAAAAAATAGAGAAAGTTCTGCATATCAATATAAAGTGCTTTATGAAGAGTTTATCGATGAGAAGATACTCGAAGTTGAAGAGGCCAGGCTTGAATTTAAATATCCTGAATATAAATACTTGTTAAAAGAATACCACGATGGGATGTTGCTTTTTGAAATTACAGATCAACAAATTTGGTCAAAAGCAATTAGTGATTCAGTTGGGTTAGAAAATTATTACAAGGAACATAAAAAGGATTATATGTGGTCTGAAAGATGGGATGGGGCAATTTACTCATGCTCAAATGAGGATGTTTCTAGAAATGTTTCCAAAATAATTAGCAAATCAAGTTTTGGTAAAAAAGTAAGCAATGATGATTTATTAAATAAATTTAATGCTGAAACTGAAACACTAAGCATAGAAACAGGAATATTCAATGAAGGAGATAATAAACTTATTGATAAATTAATCTGGAATTCCAATTTAGAAAATATCGACACGAAAAACATCTTGGTAAAAGGTGAGATTATAAAGCCAAAGAATAAAACTCTGGACGAAGCTCGTGGAAGTGTTATTTCGGATTATCAGGATTATCTTGATCAAGAATGGATTAATAAATTAAGAGAGCAATACAATATTAAAGTTAACGAGTCAGTTTTATCATCTATAAAATAGAACTTAATGAAATTCAAAATATTAATATTTGTTTTGTTGGTTATCGCAGGATGTAAGTCAAAAGATAACGAAATAAATAAAACTCCCTTAGCAAAAGTTAGTGATAAGTATCTTTATGATGTTGATATAAAAGAATTATTTACATCGAATCTTTCTCAAGAGGATAGTGTTACTATAGCTAAAAATTTTATTAATGAATGGGTTAAAAAACAATTGTTGTTGAAGAAAGCAGAACTAAATTTAACTGAAGAAAATAACGATATTGAAAAACAAATCGAAGATTATAGATCTTCATTACTAATATTTAAGTATAAGCAAGAGTTAATAAATCAGAAGTTAGATACGGTTGTTACAGATCAGGAAATAGAGAATTATTACAATGAATATTCTGCTAATTTTGTTTTAAATCATAATATTGTTAAGGTATTATTTTTAATGATTTCAAAAGAGGCTCCTGAAATTGATAAAGTAAAGCGTTGGTATAAATCAAACAACGAAGAGAATTTATCGAGATTAGAAGATTACTGTTATCAGTATGCAACAAAATTTGATGATTTTAATAATGATTGGATTCCATTTAATAATTTATTATTAGAACTTCCAATAAATATTGATGATCAGGAAAGATATTTAAGGTATAATAAGTATGTTGAAACTGAAGATCCTTTATATTATTATTTTGTGAAAATAAACGAGCACAGTTTAAAAAGCACGATACAGCCTTTAGAATATGCAAAGCTTAAAATAAAAAGTATAATTTTAAATAAAAGAAAATTTACTTTCATCGAAGAATTAGAAAATACGGTGTACAATGATGCTTTAAACCATAATGAATTTATAATCTATTAAAATATAAAAAAATGAGAATCTCTTTATCAAGAATGATATTTCTATGCTTAATTCTTACTACGGTTTCTTTTATTAGTAGGGCTCAAGAGCCTCAAATGATTGATCAAATTGTTAGTAAGGTTGGTGATAAAATAATATTGCAATCAGACATTGAAAATCAAGTTCTACAATATATGGCACAAGGATATGGTAGAAAATCCGAGATGAAATGCAATGTGTTAAGTGAGTTAATGGTGCAAAAATTACTTCTAACTCAAGCAGAAATAGATAGTCTTGAAGTTGGTATGAATCAGATAGAATCTGAATTAAGCCGTAGATTAAATTACTTTATTCGTCAGGTAGGTTCTCAGGAAAAGTTAGAAGAGTTTTATAATAAGTCATTAATTGAGATTAAGGAAGATTTTAGACCTTTGATCGAAGAGCAAATTAAAACTCAAATGATGCAAGGGGAAATTGTATCGAGCATTGATGCTTCTCCAAAAGAAGTGAAAAAGTTTTATAATGATTTTGAAGCGGATAGTATTCCATTAGTAAATGCGCAATACGAAATAAAACAAATTATTATTTACCCACCAAAGAACGAAATAGCCAGAAACGAAGCTCGAGAGAAATTACTTGAAATTCGTCAAAGAATTATCGATGGAGAAAGATTTTCAACATTATCAGTTTTGTATTCTGAAGATCCTGGTTCGGCACGTAAAGGTGGAGAGCTTGGTTTTCGTACCAGAGATGAATTAGATCCTGCTTTTGCAAAAGCAGCATTTAGTTTAAGCGATGATGGTGGAATATCTCGAATAGTAGAATCGGAATATGGTTTTCATATTATTCAGCTTATTGCACGTGAAGGCGATCAGGTGAATGTGAGACATATACTTATTATTCCAAAAGTGAAACTGGAACAAAAAATATCATCTAAAAGGAAGCTTGATACTATAGCTAATCAAATTAATGATGATGAACTAAGTTTTGAAGATGCAGCGTTAAAATATTCTGAAGATGATCAATCCAAATATAATAATGGAATGATGATTAACCCAGTGAATACATCAATAAGATTTGAATTGGATCAATTAATTAAAGAAGAATTCAATATTGTTAAAGATTTGAAGGAAGGCGAAATTTCTGAGCCATTCGAGTCAGTTGATTTAAAAGGAAAAACTGCGTTTAAAATTCTTAAAGTTAGTAAAGTAATTGAAGCACACAGAGCCAATCTTAAAGAAGATTATGAATTAATAAAGAATATGGCAATTTTTCAGATACAACAAAAGGTATTCGAAGATTGGTTGAAAGAAAAGAAAGCTAAGACATATATTTATGTGGATAAATCTTTCCACGATTGCGAATTTCTTAAAGATGGATGGATTAAGTAAACTAGTTTGAGGAATCATATGAATAAAATTCTAGTTGTTTTTTTGTTTTTTTGTTTTCTGGGTACTTTAAGTTTTGTTTCTTTTGGACAAAAAAAGGAGCAAATCCAAATTCTTAATTCAAATTCGACGGAGTATAATAAAACCATTGGTGATGGTGCCAAGCGTTTTATTGGAAATGTAATATTCGAACATAATAATACAAAGATGTATTGCGACAGTGCATATCTATATAAAGAGAACATTATGCATGCGTATAGTAATGTCCATATAAATAGAGCCGATTCATTGCATATGTACGGCGATTATTTAATATACAATGCAAGTACAGATATTGGAAAGGTTCGGAATAATGTAATTTTAGAAAATGATAGCACTGAGCTTTATACTGATTCGTTAAACTTTAATACATTATTAAATATTGCATATTATTTTGAAGGGGGTAAGATAATTAGTGGAGAAAATACATTAACAAGCACCATCGGTCATTATTATGCAAATGACGACTTAATTTTCTTTAAAGATAGTGTTCATGTAGAATCTCCTGATTATACTATTTTAACTGACACTTTAAAATATAATACAAAAACAGAAACAGCTTTTTTTGTTGGACCTACAGATATTTTTAATGATGAAAATGTATTATATGCCGAAAATGGATGGTACAGAACTAAGGAGAAGCAATTTCAATTTCGAGAGAATGCAATTTATCAAAATAAAGAAAAGATCCTTAAAGGTGATAGTTTATATTTTGATGAACTCATAGGAGTAGGAAAAGCCTTTAGAAATGTCGAATTGATAGATACTACTCAAAATTTAATTCTTAAAGGAAATTATGCATTATATCACGAGGAACCAGAAAGTTTCTTAATTACCGATAGTACATTACTGATTCAAGTAACAGATTTAACAGATTCATTATTTCTGCACGCCGATTCTATAACATCAAACATGGATTCTTCTGGTACAAATCGAATAATTAGAGCTTATCATAAGGTTCAAATTTATAGAGATGATTTTCAGGCTTCTTGTGATTCTATGGTTTATACGTTCGAAGATTCAGTTATAACAATGTATACAAGGCCAATTATATGGGCTCAAGGGAGTCAAATGACAGCTGATTTGGTTGAGATACACATTAAAAATGAGAAAATAGACTTTTTTAAATTGATTCAAACAGCCTTTATTGTTAGTCAAGAGGATACTTCGAAATACAACCAAATTAGGGGTAAAGAAATGATTGGGTATGTACGAAATAATGAACTTTCTAAAATTGATGTTTTTGGAAATGGACAAACCATTTATTTTACGAAGGATAAGGAAGACGTTGTAGGTGTTAATTATGCCGAAAGTAGTGATATAATAATATACATGAAAGACGGGAAACCTAGTAGGTTTAATTTGATAAAACAACCTGACGGTACAATGTATCCGCTGGGAGAGTTGGAAGAAACAAAGTTAAAAGATTTTCAATGGTTAGAAGAAATTAAACCAAAATCTAAAACTGATATATTCTTTTGGAAATGAAAAGGGACTTGAAAAGTCCCTTTTTATTTAATATTCATCTTCGTTAAAGAAGAAATCGTCTTTACTTGGGTAATCTGGCCAAATATCTTCGATACTTTCGTAAATTTCTCCTTCGTCTTCAATTTCTTGAAGATTTTCAATAACTTCTAATGGAGCGCCTGAGCGTATACCGAAATCTATTAATTCTTCTTTACTTGCTGGCCAAGGCGCATCTTCTAATTTTGATGCTAATTCTAGTGTCCAATACATATGTAATTACTTTATTAGTTACAGTCTTAAAATTTTGCAAATATAAAAATATTTTTTAAAATCCAAACTTTTTTTATTAAACTCTCGGTTCCCAAGGTATTTCTTTAGCATTTAAGTCGATAGAGAGCTTTCTCGACAGAACAAATAAATAATCAGATAATCGATTCAAATATTTATTTACTTTTTCACTGTATTTATATTGTTCTTGCACTTTAATTGAAAGCCTTTCTGTACGTCTGCAAATGTTTCTAGCAATATGGCAGTACGATACAGTTTGATGGCCTCCTGGTAAAATAAATGATTTTAAAGGAGGTAAAACTTGCTCCATTTTATCTATTTCTTTTTCGAGCATTTCAATATCTTCATCATAAATTTCAGGTATCTTAACCTCGCAATTGTCGCAATCCGTTGCAAGTATCGAAGCACATGTCATTAATCGATCTTGAATTTCAACTAAAACAGATATAATATGCTTATCTATTTTTTGATCGCGAATTAATCCTATGTACGAAATTAATTCATCAACTGTTCCATAAGCTTCGATTCGATCATGATATTTAGGTACACGAGTTCCTCCAATTAGAGATGTTTCTCCTTTGTCACCTGTCTTTGTATATATTTTCCATTCTTTATTCATAATAACTCCAATTTTAAAAGAGAACGATACAATATGAGATTTGTTTACCTAAAACATAAAATGTTAATTAAATTTTGCTGGATTTGGGTTGATCTCATCAGACTCAATCATTCCATCTTTTAATCTAATAATTCTGTGTGCATGTTGAGCAATATCCTCTTCGTGCGTAACTAAAATTATTGTATTTCCTTTTTCATGAATTTCATTAAATAAGTTTAATATATCCATTGAAGTTTTAGAATCCAAATTACCTGTAGGTTCATCTGCTAGAATTATTGACGGTGAATTTACCATAGCTCTTGCAACTGCAACTCTTTGTCTTTGGCCACCTGATAATTCGTTAGGTTTATGCGTCATTCTATCTTCTAAACCAACATTTACTAAAACATCTTCAGCTTTTTCTAATCTATCTTCTTTATTAACTCCCGCATAAATTAATGGTAGTGATACATTTTCTAAAGCAGAGTATCTAGGTAATAAATTAAATGTCTGGAATACAAAACCAATTTCTTTATTTCTTATCTCAGCTAACTGATCATCATCTAAATTACTAACATTCGTACTATTTAATATATAATCTCCTCCAGTAGGTGTATCTAAGCATCCCAAAATATTCATTAAAGTAGACTTTCCTGAACCAGAAGGTCCCATAATTGCAACATATTCGTTTCTATTTATCGATAGTGAAACAGAACGAAGTGCTCGAATTGTTTCTGTACCTACTTGATAATTTTTTATTAAAGAGTTTATTTCTATTATTTTATTCATAATGAAACCATTGTGTGTAATTCAGGAATACGAATTTAATAAAAAAATAAAAGGATAAAAGTTTTTTTAACTAAAACTTAATAACATATTTTTCATATGACAATTCATGTTTAAAAAAGATTAACCCCATTCTAAATAAATCTACTGATACTTTCACATTTCTGTGATTTATTATATAATTCCAGGCTTCTTCCATTTCTTTGGACCAATGAATATCATCAAAAATAAAGACAGAATTGTTATGTATTTTATTTAAACATGTTTCAAAGTATTTTATTGTGCTTTGTTTTTTATGATTACCATCAAAAAATACAAAATCCAGTTTGTCATAATTTTCAACTACAGAATCAAGAACAACATCAAAATCACCACAAATAAATTCTGTATTCTGTTTTAAATCTAAAGATATATTTTTTGCAACTTCGAGTTTTTCTTGTATACCTTCAATACTAGTAAAGTGAGAATTAAAAGCAGCTTGCGAAATATACATTGAACTGACACCAATTGAGCTTCCTAATTCAAGTATATTTGTAGGTTCGAAATATCTTATTAAATCATAAATTAACTTTCCGTGTTTAATAGTTATGGACGATTTTTTAATTATCTCACCAATTTTCTGACTTTTTTTAAGAGCATATTTAGAACCAGCACCTATTTCATTAAAACTAATAATCTGTTTTGATTTTCTATATTGCTTATGAGTATTGATAATCTTTCTTAGATCATCATTAATTTTCTTTTTTCTAAAAACTAACCTGATAAGATCATACATAAAAGGAGAATGAATGCCATGTCCTTTCTTGTGTTTAGCACGTAGTTTATATTGAATGAATTTTAATGTATATATAAATCGTGAAATCATATTTTAAAAATATCAAAAAAAGATTAATATTGTGAGACAAAGATAATTCTTTACACATATCAATTCTTAATTATGGCTGTTCATTTGAGTACCTTTTGAGATTTGAAATATCAAATAATTAATGTCAAGTTATTTACAGCAAGAAATAAAATTTTTAAGTGGAGTAGGGCCTAAAAAGGCAGAATTACTTAATAAAGAACTTGGGATTTTTTCATTTGAAGACTTATTGTATTATTTCCCATACAAATATATTGATCGATCGAAGTTTTTTAAAATAAAAGAGTTAAATCCTAATCTTCCTTATATTCAACTTAAAGGAAAAATTGTTGGATTTGAACTGGCTGGCAGTGGAAATAAAAAAAGATTAATTGCACATTTTACAGATGGGACTGGAACTATTGAACTTTTGTGGTTTAAAGGATTAAGTTATATCCAAAAGAGTGTACTATTAAATACTGAATATATCATTTTTGGTAAACCAGGATTTTTCAGTGGAAAATATAATATTATTCATCCTGAAATTGAAGATAGTCTTAAAAGTAAAAATGTAATTAGGGCAAAGCTTCAAGCGCATTATAATACTACTGAAAAACTCAAAAAGAGTTTTTTACATTCAAAAGCTGTTTCTAAATTAGTAAATAATCTTTTACTTCTACTTAAAGGTAAAATACAGGAATCATTACCTGATTATTTATTAAAAAAATATAATTTGATTTCTCTCGATCAAGCACTTATTAATATTCATTTTCCGCAGAATCCTGATTTATTGAAAAAATCCATTTATCGATTAAAATTTGAGGAACTGTTTTATATCCAATTAAATATCCTACAAAAAAGAAGTGTGCGTATTCATAAATCAAAAGGATATATTTTCTCTAAAGTTGGAGAAAATTTAAATCAGTTTTACGAAAAGAATCTGCCATTTGAGCTAACGGGAGCACAAAAACGTGTATTAAAAGAGATTAGAAAAGATATCGGTTCTGGTAAACAAATGAATCGCTTATTACAAGGAGATGTTGGAAGCGGAAAAACATTAGTAGCATTAATGAGTATGTTAATTGCTTTAGATAATGGTTTCCAAGCTTGTATAATGGCTCCAACCGAAATACTGGCAAATCAACATTTAGAAACAATTAAAGAATTCTTAAATGGATTACCAATTCAAGTAGAATTATTAACCGGTTCTACTAAAGCGAAGGCTAGAAGAGATTTGCATGAGAGGTTATTGAACGGTGATTTACAAATATTAATTGGTACACATGCACTGATTGAAGATACTGTTCAATTTAAAAATTTGGGATTGGTAGTTATCGATGAACAGCATAGATTTGGAGTTGCACAAAGAGCAAAGCTTTGGAAGAAAAATATTCAACCACCACATGTTCTGGTTATGACAGCAACGCCTATCCCTCGAACTTTAGCAATGACAATTTATGGCGATCTGGATGTATCTGTAATTGATGAATTACCACCAGGGCGTAAACCAATTCAAACAACTCATTTATACGATTCAAAACGATTAAGAATGTTTGGTTTCTTACGACAGCAAATTGAACTCGGCCGACAGATTTATATTGTTTATCCATTGATTAAGGAATCCGAAAAGATGGATTATAAAGATTTGGAAGACGGATATGATAGCATTACTCAAGCTTTTCCTTCGCCAAAATATGCAGTAAGTGTTGTTCATGGTAAAATGAAACCTGAAGAAAAAGAAGCAGCAATGAATCTTTTTGTAAAAGGACAAACACAAATAATGGTTGCAACAACGGTAATTGAAGTTGGAGTTAATGTCCCTAATGCATCTGTAATGGTAATTGAAAGTACAGAGAGATTTGGTTTATCTCAGTTACATCAACTGCGTGGAAGAGTTGGCCGTGGAGCAGATCAATCATTTTGTGTTTTAATGACATCGTATAAATTGTCTAATGAAGCCAGAAAAAGAATCGAAATAATGACAGGAACAAATGATGGTTTTGAAATTGCTGAGGCCGATTTAAAATTACGAGGTCCTGGCGATATTGAAGGAACTCAACAAAGTGGAATAGCGTTTGATTTAAAAATTGCAAATCTTGGAAAAGATGGTCAATTAATACAGTATGTGAGAGATGTAGCTGAAGAGATTTTAGATAATGATCCAGAACTTAAAAATTCTGAAAATTATATTTTACGTAATCAATTACAGAAAATCTCGAACAAGAAAGTTGATTTTAGTGTAATAAGTTAGCGAGTTTAAAGTTCTTAGTTTATAGTTAAAGTTTAAAACGAAGTTAATGCAGAAATATATATTGTTAATAATCTTACTGTTTGGTTCAATACTTTTAAAAGCACAAAATCAAACTTGTGAAATAAAAAATAAAGCCTTTAAATCTGGTGAAAAACTTAACTATGTAATTACATATAATTGGTTATTTGTTTGGACTGATGTTGGAGGTGTAGAATTTGTAGCTTCTAATGATACTGTATTTGGACAAGAAGTTATTAACCTAAAAGGAACTGGTGTAACTTTTTCTTTTTACGATTGGTTTTTTCAGGTTCGTGATGTATATCAATCATGGGTGAGACCGGATAATCTATTGCCTGTTTATTATCATCGTGATGTAAATGAAGATGGCTATATTATAGATTATAAATATCGCTTCGATTTTGATAGTTTAGTTGCTTATTCTGAACGAATAAAAACCAGAAAACCTTTTAAGCAAGATACTGTTGATATTTTTCCATGTACTTATGATGTAATATCAGTAATTTATCAGGCACGTAATATTGATTTTACGAAGTATAAAAAGAATGAAAAAATTCCTTTCAAAATACTTTTAGATAACGAAATTCATGAAGTATTTATCAGGTATAAAGGAACTGAGGTGAAAAAAGTACGTGGAGTAGGGAAGTTTAATACAATTAAGTTTACAGGATCTTTGGTAGCAGGAGACGTTTTTGAAGGGGGTGAAGATTTGCAAATTTGGGTAACAGATGATGAAAACAGAGTTCCTGTTTGGATAGAAAGTCCCATAATTGTCGGAACTGTAAAGGCCAGATTAGTAGATTACGAAGGATTACGCCATCCGTTAAAATCATTAATAAAGAAAGATTAGGATTGGAAATATAATTTTAGTTTTTGATCTTTGTTAATCAATACATAAATTGAAAGTTATTTGCCTAATAATTAAAAACTCGAAATGGAAAATATAGTCAACAAATTTAAAAGATATAGAACAGTTCGTCATATTGAAAATAAGTATAAAAATAAATATGCATTTATTGGAATGGGAAATCATTCAATAAATAATTTATATCCGGTTCTTGATTATTTACATGCTGAAATTAAATACGTTGTAACAAAGAGTGAACAAACAGCTAAAGCTATTTCAGAGAACTATTCAAAATATAAAGGAACAAATGATCTGGATTTAGTTTTAAATGATGATGAAATTTCAGGTGTTTTCATTTCGGCTAATCCAAAATCTCATTTTGAATTAATTAAGAAAGTTTTATTAAAAGATAAAAATGTATTTGTTGAAAAGCCACCTTGTTATACTAAAATCGAACTTCAGGAATTAATTGAAGTAGAGAAAAAAAGTAAAGGGTTTGTATTGGTAGGATTTCAGAAGCGATATGCACCTTTATATAATGTATTAAAGCAAAATATTAAAAAGCCTGAATATTATTCTTTTAAATACATGGTAGGTAATTATCCAGAAGGCGATATGCTGTTAGATTTATTTATTCATCCTTTAGATATTACCAATTATTTATTCGGCGAGGCAAAAATAGTATCATTTCAGGCAGTGGGAAAAGCAAAAGGTGTTCAAACTTTTTTGATTCATTTGGAGCATAAGGATGGATTGATTGGAAATCTTGAGCTTTCAACCGATTATTGGTGGTCGAAGAGTAATGAAAAACTATTTGTAAATGCAGACAAGAAGTATTTTAAAAGTAAAAATACAGAGAAATTGAAGTCTATTCCAAAACCTCAAAGTGTTTTATCGGTTCCATTGGAAAAAATAAAAACTCCACAGATTGAAACTAAAGTTCTTTACGAACAAAATAATTTTCTTCCTAGTCGAGAGCAAAATCAACTGTATTCATCGGGATATTTTAATGAGATAAAAACTTTTCTTGATTTATGTGAAGGAAGAAAGGGGCAAAGTTTAACTTCATTAAGTGATCTTGTAAAAACTTACGATCTGATTAATGATATTCAAAATAAACTAACTTCATAAAAATCTAAATCGCAAGTAAACAAATATCTGGGTTTAATTAGTATTTTAGCATCCTTAAATTCGAAGGGTAATATTTATTGTATTAATGATTAATTAAGTTATTGAATGTATAAAGTATCAGATTATATCAACAGAGGAATTAAATTAGCGAATAACATTGTTTTTCCAAAGCATAAAAAATTGTCTACAATTATGCTTTACTCTACGGATAGATGCAATTCTAAATGTAAACATTGTTATATATGGGAAAAGAATCCCAAGCAACACTTGCCTTTTGAGAAAGTAAAGGAAATAATTGAAAGTCCTGTTGTCGATAAAAATACTTTAATTGGTCTTGAAGGTGGAGAGTTTATTTTACATCCCGAAGCTGACAAGATTTTTGCTTACATGGCCGAAAATCATTCAAATTTTGATCTTTTATCGAATGCTATTTTAGCAGATAAATTAATTGATTTTACTAAGAAATATAAACCAAAACGTTTGTTTATTTCATTGGATGGAGATCGTAAAACATATGAAAACTTACGCGGTGTTGATGCTTATGATAAAGTAATAGACAGCATTGTTCGTTTAAAAGATATTGTTCCTGTATCTATAATGTTTACACTTACAAATCATAACGATTTTAATGATTTGTTGCATGTTGCAGATTTTTGTAAAAAACATGATTTAGATATGCGTGTGGGTATCTATAATACTATGGACTACTTCGATACAAATTCAAAAGAAGAATTATCAGATTCCTTAAATTATAGAGTAGAAGATATTCCTGAAGTAGTTAAAGATTTTAAAGAGAATTACGACTTCATGGCATTATATCCAAAACATAGAGAAGGGAATTTAAAGTTATCATGTAATAGTATTAGCGATAGTATTGTTATTTATCCGAACGGAGATATTCCTATTTGTCAGAATAAACAAATGATCTTAGGGAATATATTTAAAGAATCATTAAGCGAGGTTGTAAATAAAAAAGCTACTGTAAAACTTCATAAACACCATAAGCATAATTGTAATGAGTGTTGGGTAAACTATCATAGGAAATATGATATTGTGTTGTATAGAAACCTTGAAAAGTTATTACCTAAAAAACTTGTAGAATTGATTTTTGGAAAATACCATTGGTCAGAAAATCCAAAAGATAAATATAAGAATGTAGTGAATTGTTAATCACAACCAGCTTTAATAACCTGTCATAGAATTTTGTAGTAATAAAAATTCTTTTAGGTGTCTGTTATTGTACATTCGTGTGTCATTTTGCTACAAAGGAATAAATAATGAATATATCGGATTTAGGTAAGTGTAAGATCTACAGTTAGATATGGGTTGTGGCATCTATTTTGAATCTTCAGTGATAAATTATTATTAAACTGAAGATTATGAAAAAATGGTTAAAAATTATTTTATGGATTATAGGAACTCCTCTTGCTTTAATCATAATTCTTTTTATTTGGTATATAATTGCAAATAAACAAGGTGTTATAGATTCATATCAAGTTGGTAATCCAAATGCTCAATATAAAATATTAATAGCATCACAAGGGAGTAAATTCAAAGAGAAATTAGTTGAGAATTGTGTAAATGAATTAAAATGTGATAGCATTTATTTATCAATAATTGATTGTACTGAATTAAATGAGAATCACATTTCAGGGTGGGATGCATATATTGTTGTTCATACAATGCAAATACATAAAATGCCTAAAGAAGCCGATGCTTTTTTAAGAAAAGTACAAGATCTATCAAAAGTTTCGTTGGTATCAACATCTGGAGCAGGTGATGAGCATTTTAAAGGAGTTGAAGTTGATGGAATTAGTTCAGCATCAAGAATGGTTGCTATCGACCCAATTATGAAATGGTTAAAACCAAGAATAGATAAATGCCTTATATGAGTATAAAAAAAAGAGTCTGGTAATATTAATTACCAGACTCTTTTTTATTCTAAATTATTTTTACCAGGATGAATCGGTATACCAACCATCATTTTCTAATTCAATAATATAAGTTTCATCCCACCCAAAATTGTGATGATCATCTGTAAATTCTTCGAAACCTACCATATCAGAAGTAACTTTAATATCATATACATCGTCATCTTCAAGATCAATGGTGAAAGTTTTGCTTTCTCCAGGTCCAATATTCCTGTTTAATCTATTTTCCGTTCCTGGTCCCACCGTTCCATAGTATACTCCAGTAATATAATTTGAACTAGATGTGTTTTCGATTTTTAATTTACCTTCCCGGTCAAGTATGTCAGGTCTGTCACATTGTTGTGATAATAAAGCAGATGCAATAATTATTGCTACAATATAAACTCTTTTCATAATAATTTAATTTGATTCGATAATAAATATAGTGCTAATCTTACATTGTAGTTAATTTATTGATTTAAATTTTATAAAAAAACTTCTTATTTAAAATTAAAATAAATAAGTATAAAGTTTTCAAAAACTGACAAAAAGCAATCTTTAATTTTCAAATACACTTATTTTTGTATCCGATTCAAATTTTTGAAAAAAAATCGAATGTCAAATTCTAAATCGATCGAACATAAAGGGCGAATTGATTCTATTGACGGCAACAAAATTATTGTTAGCTTCATAGCTCTGTCAGGTTGCGCGTCATGTCATGCAAAAGGCGTTTGTACTGCAGCCGATATGCAAGAAAAATCAGTAGAAGTTTATGATTATACCAATCAATATAAAGTTGGTGAAGATGTTAATGTAACCTTAAAACAAGCTCTTGGTTTTAGAGCGTTATTTCTAGGTTACGTATTACCATTTATTTTGGTTTTATTTTTCCTAATTGTATTTACAGCAATTACTGAAAACGAAGCAATATCTGGATTAGGTTCTTTATTGGTGCTTATTCCTTATTATATTACCTTATTTGTTTTACGAGATAAAATAAGAAAGAAGTTTACATTTAAATTAAATAAAATAGATTAAAAATCTGAAACATGAGTGCAACAATTTTGTTTACTATTATTTCTCTTAGCGCGATTGGTTCTGTTGCTGCAATAATCTTGTATTTTGTAGCACAGAAATTTAAAGTGTATGAAGATCCGCGTATCGATCAGGTTGAAGAAATTCTTCCTGCTGCAAATTGTGGTGGTTGTGGTTTTCCTGGTTGTAGAGGATTTGCTGATGCTTTAGTTAAAGCAGATGATTTATCACCTTTTTATTGTCCTGTTGGTGGTAATGAAACTATGGCAAAAGCTGCTGAAATACTTGGAAAAGCTGTTGAAGCAAAAGATCCACTTGTAGCGGTTATTCGATGTTCTGGTTCTCCAACTCATCGCGAAAGAGTAAATGCTTACGATGGCGCATCATCATGTGCTATCTCTTCAAGTTTATATTCTGGCGAAACAGGTTGTCAATATGGTTGTCTTGGATTAGGCGATTGTGTTGATGTATGTGATTTCGACGCTATTTACATGGACGAAGAAACGGGTTTGCCGGTGGTTATTGATGACAACTGTACAGCCTGTGGTGCATGTGTGAAAGCTTGTCCGAATATAATTATTGAACTGAGAAAAAAGAATAAAAAAGATCGAAAAATCTTTGTTTCTTGTGTTAACCACGATAAAGGTGGTGTAGCAAAAAAAGCTTGTAAAGTAGCTTGTATTGGTTGTGGAAAATGTGTGAAAGTTTGTCCTTTTGATGCTATTACATTGGACAATTTCTTAGCATATATCGATCCAAACAAATGTAAGTTATGCCGTAAATGTGTAGCTGAATGTCCTACAAATGCGATTCTTGAAATTAATTTCCCTCCTAAAAAGGTGAAAGTAGAAACACAAGAAAATCCTAAAGTAGAAGCTCCAAAGGCAGAGCCAGAAGAAACAAAAGATAACGATAATAAATAAAATAGGAGGGTAAAAGTGTTAAAAACATTTCCAAAAGGCGGTGTGCATCCAGAGGAAGGAAAATACTCTGCGAAAAGTGCAATTGAAACATTGCCGCTTCCAAAAACAGTATCAATACCAATTGCTCAGCATATTGGTGCTCCCTCTAAGGCTGTTGTTGCTAAAGGCGACAAGGTTAAAGTAGGAGATAAAATTGCCGAAAGTGCAGGATTTGTTTCTGCAAATATTCATTCGTCGGTTTCAGGTACGGTTGTTAAAGTAGATAATGTGTTAGATTCATCTGGTTACAAGCGTCAATGTGTCATTATTGATGTAGAAGGCGATGAGTGGAATGAAAGTATTGATAGATCTACTGATTTAAAAAAAGAAATCAGCTTAACTGATAAAGAAATAATCAATAAAATTAGTGAATCAGGAGTTGTTGGACTAGGTGGTGCAACATTCCCTTCACATGTAAAGCTTTCAGTTCCAGACGGCAAAAAAATCGATGTGTTAATAATTAATGGTGTTGAGTGTGAGCCATATTTGACATCAGATCATCGATTAATGCTTGAAAAAGCAGAAGAAATGCTTGTTGGTATTCAGATCTTAATGAAAGCTTTAAGTGTTAATTCAGCTCTTATCGGAATTGAAAATAATAAACCAGATGCAATTGATCATCTTGATAACTTAGTTAAGGATTATCCAGGAATTGAAGTTCATGCATTGAAAGTTCAGTATCCTCAAGGAGGTGAAAAACAATTAATCAAAGCTTTAATAAATCGCGAAGTTCCATCAGGTGGATTACCATTAGATGTTGGAGCAGTTGTTCATAATGTAGGTACAGCTGTCGCGGTATACGACGCTGTTCAAAAAAACAAACCATTATTTGAAAGAGTAGTTTCGTTAACAGGGAAATCAGTTAAAAAACCATCAAATTTTATGGTTCGTATTGGTACTCCTGTTACTGAATTAATTGAAGCTGCTGGTGGTTTACCTGACGATACAGGTAAAGTAATAAATGGTGGACCTATGATGGGTAAAGCTCTTAATTCATTAGATGTACCTGTTGTAAAAGGAGCATCTGGAATCCTAATAATGCCTAGGGATATATCTTCAAGAAAAAAGGAGAGTAACTGTATCCGTTGTGCGAAGTGTGTTTCTGTATGTCCACAAGGATTAGAACCATTTCTTTTAAATAAATTAGCTCAATTAGAGAAAAATGATAAACTGGAATCTAAGGCTGTAATGGATTGTATTGAATGTGGTTCATGTGCTTATACATGTCCTGCAGGATTACCATTATTAGATTATATACGCTTAGGAAAATCCAGAGTAAGTCAAATCATAAGATCAAGAAAACAATAATGAATAAATTATTTATATCACCATCTCCTCATGTTTATGAGGATACTAGCGTAAAACGGTTGATGTTTGATGTAGTGATTGCATTGTTGCCAGCTTTGGCATTCTCAATTTATTTCTTTGGGATGGGTGCGATTATTGTAACATTAACAGCCGTAGCTTCTTGTTTAGCCTTTGAATGGTTAATTCAGAAGTTTATCTTAAAACAAGAACCTTCAATTACTGATGGATCAGCATTAGTAACGGGTATTTTGTTAGCCTTTAATATTCCTACAAACTTACCTATTTGGATGATCATAATTGGTAGTTTGGTTGCTATCGGGGTTGCTAAAATGTCGTTTGGCGGATTAGGAAATAATCCTTTCAATCCTGCACTTGTAGGACGAGTATTTATGCTTATTTCATTTCCGGTTCAAATGACTAGCTGGCCTGTTCCAACAGGATTCAATAATAGTTACACTGATGCTGTTACTGGAGCTACTCCTCTTGGCATGATGAAAGAAGGAATTGGTGCAGGAGAATCTGTTTCAGCTATTATGGATAAGATTCCTAGCCATATGGAATTGTTCTATGGTTACATGGGTGGTTCAATGGGTGAGATTGCAGCAGTTGCATTGTTACTAGGATTAGGATACATGTTATTCAGAAAAGTTATTACAATTCATATACCTGCTTCAATATTTATAACAATTGCAGCTTTTACTGGAATTTTATGGTTAGTAAATCCTGAAGCAAATGCAGATCCTATTTTCCATTTATTAACAGGGGGTGTTATGTTGGGAGCTATTTTTATGGCAACTGATTATGTTACATCACCAATGTCGGTTAAGGGAATGTGGATTTATGGAATAGGTATAGGTGTTATTACAGTTTCTATTCGAGTATTTGGAGCATATCCTGAAGGAATCTCATTTGCAATTCTTATAATGAATGCATTTGTTCCTTTAATTAATATGTACATTAAACCAAAACGTTTTGGAGAGGAGGTTAGTAATGGCCAATAAGAAAGAATCTACATTTGTAAGCATGGTGCTTACATTGTTCTTAGTAACATTTATAGCATCAGCAGCACTTGGTTATTTATATGAATTAACAAAAGGTCCTATTGCTGCAAGTAAACTGGCAAAACTTAATAATGCTATTACCCAAGTAGTTCCTGAATTTGATAATGAACCAGGGGAGGAAGTTTATAAAATGGGTGTTGATGGAGATACATTGAAATTCTTCCCTGCACGAAAAAATGGAGAACTAGTAGGGACTGCTGTTAGTACTTTTACCAATGAAGGTTTTTCTGGTTATATAAATTTAATGGTAGGGTTTTTACCAGATGGCACTATTCATAATATTTCTGTATTAGAACAAAAAGAAACTCCTGGTTTAGGAGATAAAATGAAAAAGAGTAAATCTGATTGGAGTGTTCAGTTTAATGGAAAAAATCCTTCCAACTTTATGTTAAAAGTAACAAAAGATGGTGGTGATGTTGATGCAATAACAGCTTCAACTATTAGTTCCAGAGCATTTAGTGATGCTGTTGAAAGAGCATATAAAGCATATATGGAAGGAGGCAAAAAATGAGTCAATGGAAAAATTTTAGCAAAGGATTTTTCAAGGAAAATGCAGTATTTGTTTTATTCCTTGGATTATGTCCTACATTAGGTGTAACAACATCGGCTATTAATGGATTAGGTATGGGATTAGCTACTACATTTGTATTAGTAATGTCTAATATTGTAGTTTCAATTGTAAAATCACAAATTCCTGATAAAGTTCGCATTCCTTCATTTATTGTAATTATTGCATCCTTTGTAACAATGGTAGAGTTAGTTATGCAAGCTTATGTGCCAGCATTATTTGAACAATTAGGTGTGTTTATACCACTTATTGTTGTAAACTGTCTTATATTAGGAAGAGCAGAAGCTTTCGCTTCAAAAAATGGAATATTTTCATCAATTATAGATGGCTTAGGAATGGGATTAGGTTTTGCAATGGCTTTAACTATTTTAGGCGGTGTTCGAGAGATTTTAGGATCAGGTACAATTTTTGGGATTAATATACATATGTTTCCAGTTGATGCTGATGGAAATCCTACTACAATGATAGTATTCGTATTAGCACCTGGAGCGTTTATTGTACTAGGTTACTTAATCGTTTTGATAAATAAAATCAATAATAAAACTGCTTAATTAAGATACTATGGATTATATAATAATTATTATATCTGCAATATTTGTTAATAATATTGTATTAAATCAGTTCTTTGGTATATGCCCTTTTATTGGAGTTTCAAGTAAAGTAGAAACTTCTGCAGGAATGGCTGGGGCAGTTACCTTTGTTATGGTTATTGCAACCATAGTAACCTATTTACTTCAGAAATACGTACTTGATGCTTTTGGAATTGCTTTTATGCAAACCATTACATTTATTCTTGTAATCGCATCTTTAGTCCAGTTGGTTGAGATTATTTTAAAGAAAGTAAGTCCTGCTTTATACCAAGCTTTGGGTATTTTCTTACCTTTAATAACAACAAATTGTGCTGTTTTAGGGGTTGCTATTTTAGCCGTACAAAAAGACTATAATTTAATTGAAAGTGTTGTATATGCCGTTTCTAATGCAGTTGGATTTGGCTTGGCACTAATTATATTTGCTGGCTTGCGTGAGCATATGGATTTAGTTAATATTCCAAAAGGAATGAAAGGTGTGCCAATTGCGTTTCTTGTAGCTGGTTTATTAGCTTTAGCATTTATGGGATTTGCAGGATTAGTTTAAAACACGTATATAAATATATAAATAAGAGTAACCAATTTGGTTACTCTTTTTGTTTTGTCATTATTTTTATTTTAAGTTTGCTCTTTTAAATTGGATCTATTAATGGGAATATTATGAAAATGAAATATCTTCTAATAGCAACAGTTTACATACTCATAAGTATCAATTTACATGCTGCTGATAAGAAGAATATATTAATTTTAAATTCTTATCATAAAGGATTACAATGGACAGATGAAATTCAAAATGGTATAAATGCCGGATTGAATGAAGCTATAATGGATAAAGAGATATATACAGAATTTCTTGATTCCAAAAGATTTTTTGATGATTCTTATAAGCTACTCTTGTTTGATTTCTATAAAAAGAAATATCAAAATGTTAAGTTTGATATTATACTTCTTTCAGATGATTTTGCCTTAACTTTTTTATTTGAATATAGGGATAGCCTTTTTGGTGAAGTTCCAGTTGTGTTTAGTGGAATAAATAATCCTCATATTTATCCTAATTCATATACGGGTATTTTAGAAGATATAAAATACATTGAAAATTTTAAGTTAATTAAATCATTGCATCCTAATTATTCTAAAATCTATTTTATTGTTGATGAGACTAAAACTGGAAACATCATTTATGATCGAGCATTTAGAGTGTATCTTCCGGTACAGGATAAATATAATTACGAGTTCCTAAGGAATTACAGTTATGATGAGTTATTCGATAAAATTTCAGAATTAGATAAAAATGCAGTTCTAATGTTAACAGCATTTACTAAAGATCGAAATAATGAATATTGCTCGTATGATGATATTATTAAAAACATTAGAAAAAGTACTGATCTTCCAATATATGGAGCTTGGACCTTTTATTTAGGTAATGGAATTGTAGGAGGAAAATTGAATAGCGGTTTTGATCAGGGATTACGAGCTGGGGAAATTGCAACTCAAATATTAAAGGGGAAAAATGTTAATGAAATAAATATTGAAATATCTTCTTCAAACTATTATTTTGATTTTAATGAACTAAAAAATCAAAATATTAAAAAGAGAAATCTTCCGAACAGTTCTACTATAATAAATCACCCGTTAAGTTTTTTAGTTGAAAATAAACAACAATCAATTTTTTTCGGAATAATATTTATTTTACTTGTTATAATAATTTTAACACTTTGGTTTTTTCTTATGCTTAAAAAGAAAAGAACGAATGAAGAACTAAAATATAGAAAGAATCTTGAGTTAAGTAACGAGAAACTGATTCTAGCTAAAGAGAAAATAGAAGAATCTAATCGTTTAAAAACTGCTTTTATTGCAAATATGTCACATGAGTTTAGAACTCCAATGAATGGTATAATAGGTTTTTCTGAATTATTAAAAGACGGTTCAAAAATAGATGAAGAAACGAAGAAAATATATTTTGGGATTATTCAGGAAAGTGGACGTATTCTTCTAAATTTAATTGATGACATTATTGATCTTTCGAGAATTCAATCGAGCAAATTAAGATTAAATTATAAAGAATTTAAATTAACTGATGTATTAGATGATTTGCTTTCGTTTTTTCTAAATGAACGTGATAATTTAAAGAAAGATAATATTAAAATCATATTAGAAAAGGAGTATGATTATCAAGATCTAGTTATTTATTCTGATAGGAATAGGATAAGGCAAGTATTGTATAATTTGTTAAATAATGCTTTAAAATTTACATCCAAAGGAATTATAAAATTTGGCTTTTACATAGAGTCTCCTAATATTGTCTTTTTTGTAAAAGACACTGGTATTGGTTTGTATGAGGAAGAAAAGGAGATTATTTTTGATAGATTTAGACAAGTTGAAGATTACGGAACGCGTAAATATGGTGGTTCCGGTTTAGGGTTGTCTTTATCGAAAGGAATAGTAGAGAATTTAAAAGGAAGTATTTGGGTGGATTCTGAAAAAGATGAAGGATCTACTTTTTATTTTTCAGTACCGTACAATACAAGTAGTAACAATAATGATGAAACAGTAAGTAAAATGCAGGAATTAAAATATGAATGGCCAAATAAAACAATTCTGATTGTAGAAGATGCTATTGTTTCATACCAATTACTAACAAAATTCCTAAAAGATTCTAAGGTTAGTTTCTTACATGCTGAAGATGGTGAACAGGCTGTTGCAATGTGCAATACAAATGATAAAATTGATTTGATTTTAATGGATGTGCAATTACCAATAATGAATGGGTTGGAAGCTACAAAACAGATAAAATCCAAAAAACCTGATTTACCAATTATAGCTCAAACTGCAAATGCAATGGTTGATGATCGTACTAACATTCTTAATGCTGGATGTGATGATTATATTGCAAAACCAATAAATAGATATGAGCTTTACGAAAAGATTAACAATTATCTAAAATAAAGTCTATCTTTTTCTGATTATTATCATTGTTGCAAAACATCTAATTTAATTGGATTACATGAGATTTATCAATTTTTCTCATAATATTCAAATCTAATTTTGACCCATAAATAGAAATGTTATTCACTATATAATTCTAGGGTAAAATGAATACAATAAAAAGTATTAAACAGTCGAACTTTCTTATAAATAGAAGGTATGAAGCTTTTGTTTTTCTAATTATCTTTTTTGGTTTTTTTGGATATTTAGGTCATACAATGGGTATTACAAATCTTTTAAATACCATAATGAATACAGCTTGGGATTTACTAATGAATACTGTATTTTTTATTATGGGAATTACTGTTCTATCAGGTGCTTTAGGTAAGCTAATGATTGAATTTGGAGTTGTTCGTTTGTTGGAAGTGTTTTTAGCTCCTTTAATGCGACCTATTTTTAAATTGCCAGGAGTTGCATCTTTAGCGGGTTTGATGACATTCTTCTCGGATAATCCGGCAATTATTAGTCTTTCTAATGACAAAAGCTTTAGTAAATACTTTAAAAAGTACGAATTGATTTCCTTAACGAACTTCGGAACAGCATTTGGTATGGGATTAATCGTTTTAACTTTTATGTCTAGTTTTGGATATTTTGGTCCCGCAATGATAGGCTTTTTAGGAGCCATTATTGGTGCTGTAGTTTCAACTAGATTAATGCAAAGAATGATTAAATCAGAATTTTCTGCAGATGAAGTTCTGCATGTTGAAGAAGATACGTCTAATATATCTTTTAAATCAAAAGGAGGAGCTTTTTTAAGATTTTTAAATTCAATACTTGATGGTGGTAAATCAGGAGTTGATTTAGGTTTGCAAATTATACCAGGTGTATTAATTATTAGTACAGTTGTAATGATAATTACTTTTGGACCAAAAGATCCAAGTGTTGGTTATCAGGGTTTGGCTTATGAAGGCGTTCCAATATTACCAAAAATTGCTGGTTGGGTATCATGGTTGTTCGATGGATTGTTTGGTTTTAAATACCCAGAACTAGTAGCATTTCCAATTACTTCATTAGGAGCAGTAGGAGCAGCTTTATCTCTTGTAAAAGAATTTATTAATCAGGGAATTATAACAGGAAATGAGATTGCTGTATTTACAGCAATGGGAATGTGCTGGAGTGGATATTTAAGTACTCATACCGCAATGTTAGATACTTTAAAATTTAGACATTTAACTTCAAAAGCATTAATTTCTCATACAATTGGTGGAATTGTTGCAGGTTCTATTGCACATTACATTTATGTTCTAATAAATATTTGGTTCAATATATAATTTAGGATTCAGTTTCAGATATTTAAAAAGCTTTGCATTATTGCAAGGCTTTTTTGTTAGTATCTTTTTTTACAAATTATATATAAAATAGCTAATTTAGTCTCTCTAATAATTTTATTCTTATGAACGAGAATCACGTATTAAAAATAACAGCCAACTTAAATATTAAAGATTGGCAAGTGAAAAACACAATTCAATTATTTGATGAGGGTGCAACAATTCCATTTATAAGCCGCTATCGTAAAGAAGCTACAGGTAGTTTAGATGAGGTGCAAATAGCAGCGATTAAAGATATGTTGACTAAACTTCAAGAAATAGATAGTCGACGCGAAACAATATTAAAAGCGATTGATGAGCAAGGAAAGTTAAGTGACGAACTAAAAAAACGAATTGAAAATGCTCAATCTTTAACTGAGCTAGAAGATATTTATTTACCATACAAACAAAAAAAGAAAACACGAGCTACTAAAGCAAAGGAAAAAGGTTTAGAACCTTTAGCTAAAATTATAATTAAACAGCAAGAGTTAAATCTTGAGAGTAAAGCGGAGCAATTTGTTAAGGATGAAGTTGAAACTGTTGAAGATGCCTTACAAGGAGCACGTGATATTATTGCAGAATGGGTAAATGAAAATGAACGAGCAAGAAACAATATCAGAAGGTTATATCAACATGAATCCATAATACATTCCAAATCTGTAAAAGGAAAAGAATTAGAGGGAATTAAATATAAAGATTACTTTGATTGGACTGAGCCATTAAAAAAATGTCCATCGCATAGATTACTTGCAATGAGAAGGGGCGAAAATGAAGGATTCTTAAAACTTACAATTTCTCCTGATCAGGATAAAGCCCTTGAAATTCTTGAAAATCAATTTATAGATGGAGTTTATGATGTTTCTGAACAAGTTCGTGAAGCAATAAAAGATAGTTACAAGCGTCTGCTTTCTTCATCAATGGAAACAGAGTTTAAAAACTCATCGAAAGAAAAGGCAGATGAAGAAGCAATAAAAGTATTTGCTGATAATTTACGTCAGTTGTTATTAGCATCCCCTTTAGGTCAGAAAAATGTTCTTGCTATTGATCCTGGTTTTAGAACAGGTTGTAAGATAGTATGTTTAGATGCTCAAGGAAATTTATTACATAACGAAAATATATATCCGCATCAGCCTCAGAATGAGAAGGGAATGGCCATGAAAAAGATTGATTCTATGGTCGAAACTTTCAAAATAGATGCAATTGCTATAGGTAACGGAACAGCAAGTCGTGAAACAGAAGCTTTAGTTAAAAAAATAAAATTCTCGAAAGATGTACGTGTTTTTGTTGTAAGTGAGGATGGAGCATCAATTTATTCTGCATCATCTGTTGCTCGTGAAGAATTTCCTGAATATGATGTTACTGTTCGTGGAGCTGTTTCAATAGGCCGAAGGCTAATGGATCCATTAGCTGAGTTGGTAAAGATTGATCCTAAATCGATAGGCGTTGGACAATATCAGCACGATGTAGATCAGAATAAGTTAAAAAGTAAATTAGATCAGGTTGTTGAGAGTAGTGTAAATATGGTTGGTGTAAATTTAAATACATCAAGTAAACATTTATTAACCTATATTTCTGGATTAGGCCCGCAGTTAGCTCAAAATATTGTTGATTTTAGAAAAGATAATGGTGCTTTTAAATCAAGAAAGGAACTACAGAGCGTAAAAAGGATGGGAGATAAGGCTTTTCAACAAGCGGCAGGATTTTTAAGAATTGATAATGCACAAAATCCTTTGGATAATAGCGCTGTTCATCCAGAAAGTTATCATATTGTAAAAAAAATGGCTTCTGATTTAAAATGTGAGGTTATAGATTTAATTAAAGATGAAAGTTTAAGAAATCAAATTAAATTAGAAAATTATGTTGATAAAAATGTTGGATTACCAACTTTAAATGACATAGTAAAAGAATTAGCAAAACCGGGACGTGACCCACGACAAGGCATTAAAGTTTTTGAATTTGCTGAAGGTATTCATAAAATCGAAGATTTATATGAAGGAATGGTATTGCCAGGAATTGTAACAAATATTACAAATTTTGGAGCATTTGTTGATGTTGGAGTAAAGCAAGATGGCTTAGTTCATATTTCAAACTTAGCCAATAAATTTGTTTCTGATCCAAACGAAATAGTGAAATTACATCAGCATGTAAAGGTAAAAGTTATTGAGATTGATATGGCTAGAAAAAGAATTCAACTTTCAATGAAAGATGCAGAATAATAGCAATGGGAAAAAATAAAAAACTTCAAAATATTTAATTATTGAATATGAAACAAAAAGTATCTTTAGTATTATCGGGAGGAGGTGCAAGAGGGATTGCACATATTGGTGTTATTGAAGAAATAGAAAAGCGAGGATACGAGATAGTTTCAATTTCTGGAACATCGATGGGAGCATTGGTAGGAGGAGCGTATGCATTGGGTAAATTAGAAGAGTTTAAAAAATGGTTATTCACTCTTGATAAGATGAAAGTATTTCATCTTGTTGATTTTACTTTTAGTTCACAAGGATTAGTTAAAGGAGATAGAGTGTTTGCCGAAATGAAAAAAATTATTTCTGATAAAAATATAGAAGATTTAAAAATACATTATACAGCAACAGCAACAGATATAATTAACAGAAAAGAAGTTGTTTTTACAAAAGGTAGTGTATTTGAAGCAATACGTGCATCTGTCGCTATTCCTACGGTTTTTACACCTGTGAAAGATAGTAAAGGATTGTTAGTGGATGGAGGTGTTTTAAATAATATTCCTATAAATCATGTTAAAAGAACTTCAAATGATTTGTTGTTTGTAGTTAATGTAAACGCTGATGTTCCAGTTTTAAAACCAGTTGAATCTAAAAAGGTAGTGGCAAAAAAACAATCTTTATATTTAAATAAAATTAAAGAATTTAGGGAACTTTTGCATAAATCGGCACCATCAAATCATGAAGAAAAACTTGGTTATATTAATTTAATCGATAAAACAATTAGTTTGATGATGCACCATATGTCACAAATGTCACTTGATAAATATTTGCCTGATGTTTTAGTTAATATTTCTCGTCAAACATGTAGTACATTTGATTTTTATAAGGCGGAAGAACTTGTAGATATTGGCCGCTTGGAAGCGATTAATTCTTTTAAGAAATTTGAAGAATAATTTGAAAATAGTCGTGTTGTCCAAGAGCTATGGTTTGATTAACAATAAATTATTATATTTATAACGTATATTTAGAATTGATTGGGGTTAAAGAATGAAGTATTTTATAATTAATAAAATATGTAGGTAAGGTTAACATCCGATCATTATGAGACAGATTATTGTATTGTTTTTGTTATTCTGCACATTATCTTCATTTGCTGCAGATTTTAATAATATTGAAAAAGGTTCTATTAAAGGTTTTGTATTTGACTCAGATGCGAAACAAGCATTAGAATATGCCACGATTTCAATTTTAAATTCACAAAACGACTCTTTAATTAATGGAACTATTACAAATGGCTTAGGCTATTTTAAGTTAAAGGGTATTAAATCAGGCAACTACAAGGTAATTATTTCATTTATCGGATATGAACCAATATTGATTAAAGATGTTAAGATCCAGTCTGGTAATATAAATATTGATTTAGGTAAAGTGTTTTTAAAATCACATTCTGAAAGTTTGGAAGAGGCTGTGATAGTTGCTGATCAGGCAGTAATAAGTTATAAGATCGATAGGAAAGTACTAAATGCAAGTCAACTTGATATTTCAGAATCGGGAAATGCAGTGGATGTTTTGGAGTATTATCCTTCTATAAATGTTGAGATTGATGGAAGCGTAAGTTTAAGAGGGAGTACTAGTTTTACTGTTCTTATTGACAATAAACCTACTATGCTCGATCCAAGCACAGTGCTGAACCAAATTCCGGCAAATACAATTGAACGAATTGAAATTATTACAAATCCGTCAGCAAAATATAGCTCAGAAGGAACAGCTGGAATAATTAATATTATAATAAAGAAAAATAGATTGGAAGGATTTAATGGTTCAATCCAAGCTAATGTTGGGGTCTTTAAAAACAAAGGTAGCGATATCCTTATCAACGTAAAAAAAGAAAAGCTTAATTATTATTGGGGATTTAACTACAACAATCAAGGAATAGAGGGTATATTAAGTAATACTAGTCGAATTTTCTCTATAGATACTTCGTATACACTTTTATCTGACGGAAACTACGATCGATTTAAACGATCGACAACTTCACGAGCAGGTGTTGATTACGAAATTAATTCTAAAAGCATAATTAGCCTTCAAGCAAATATAGGTGAATGGAAATCGGGCGGCGAAACCTTTTTAGATTATGAGGAATATTTTGAAGATGGATCATTATTTACCGAATATAAGAGTATAGAAGAATCTACTAGAGAAGGTATTTTTTACAATGTTGATCTAAAATATAATTATACTATAAATGACAAGGGACAGAAAATATCAACTTTATTATATTTTGATCGTCAGGATTTGGTTGAAAAGAATGAAAATGAATTGTATAGTTTTGATAAAATAAATATGTTGGATGGGAATAAAACCAAAGAATCCGGACCAATTGATTCATACAATTTTCAAATCGATTACACTTTACCTCTTAAAAAAAATCAAAAAATTGAATCAGGTTATAAAACTGTGATATCAAATTACGATAAAGAAACAGAAGTACATTATTATGATCCGGCTTTTAGTAGTTATGTTTTTTTTACTGATTTTTCGAATTTAATTGAGTTCGAAAAAAGTATTCATGCAGGATATTTAAGTTATGCAAGTAATTTAAAAAAGTTAGGATATCAGTTAGGTTTAAGGGCGGAGTACACAAATCGCGAGATTGAAGATGTAAACGTAAGCGAAATAAATACCATTGATCGATTAGATTTCTTCCCTACAGTACATTTGTCATATAATTTAACTGATAAACAGCAATTCATGAGCAGTTATACTCGTAGAGTTCGAAGAGCAAAGAATTGGCAACTCGAACCAGTTTATACATGGCGAGATGCTTATCATTTATCCTTAGGAAATTCTGATCTAAAGCCACAATATATAGATTCATATGAACTAAGTTTTATTAATAGATGGAAAACAAATTCGTTTTCAATTGATGCTTATTATAGAATTACTAATAATAGCATTGAAACAATAAAAGATGTTTATAGCGAGAACATATTTGTACAAACCTACAAAAATGTAGGAACCTCATATTCCTTGGGTTCAGAGGTCATGTTATATATGGATCTTTTTAAATGGTGGAAACTTTATTTATCGGGGAACTTTTACGAAAACCGATTAGATGGTTCTTGGAATGGGAACGACGTAAGTTTTGAAAGTTTTAATTGGAGTTCAAGGTTTTATAATACACTTAAAATTGCAAAATCAATACGGGCGCAATTAGGATTTGTATACAATAGTCCCTATAAAACAGTACAAGGAGAGAACCAAGGATATTATATGGTTAACGCATCTTTACGAAAAGAGATGTTTAAAGATTTGTATATGACATTGCAAGCTCAGGGAGTTTTTGGATTACTTGAAAGAGATAAAACTTTTACCTCAGAAACATTTTATATTCATAATAATATCGTACCAAGTACTCCAATTATAAATTTATCAATTTCGTATAATTTTAGAAATTATAAATATAATCGTCGTAAGCAAGGAAAAAATCCTGATCTTGATGATGGAGAAAATAGTTTATAATATCTTAACTCATAAGAGTAAAGACAGTTTAAGTGTTTTTTAGTTTATTAAAGCTGCTTTAATTAAATAGTCTTCAAGAATTTTAAATGGGGCAAAGTGTTTGTTATTGAAATTACCTCCTGTAAATACAACAACCATATCTAAACTTGGGATAATAAATATAAACTTACTTCCATATCCACTGGCAAAATAGTATTCAACTTTTTTATTCTCAATTTCTGATTCACATATCCACCACTGATATCCATACCAAGCTTTCCCTCTTTTATTTTCATTAACAAACGTGTGCTTTATTATGGATTTGTTTATCCAGTTTTTAGATAATATTTGTTGCTTGTTCCATTCTCCTTTATTAAGTATTAATTGCCCAAATTTAGCCATGTCACGTGGAGTTAATCTTAATGATCCACTAGCTGATGGATGTCCATTAGATTTATACTTTTCCCAATCAAACAGATTTATTTGCAATGGATCGAAAATATTTTTTTTCATATATTCATCTAAAAATAATCCTGTAGATGATTTAATAATTCCTGGAATAATCTCTGAAGTACCATTGTCATAGTGAAATTTATCTCCTGGAGCATAAGAACATTTTCTAGATAAAACTGATTTTAAAACATTATTACTTTCTCTCCAAAATTCATTTTCATCTACAAATCCTGCTTTCATTTTTAGAACTTGATCCACGGTAATTTCTTGATTCAATGAGTCTATATTTGGAAAATACTTATATATTTTATCATTGAGATTAATATGACCACTCTCAATAGCAAATCCTATAGCTAATGAACTAATGCTTTTTGTAACTGAGCTTAGCGGGTGAATTGTTTCAATATTATAATCATAGAAATATTCTTCAAGAACTAACTGATTATTTTTAGCTATAAGAACTGAACTAATTATTCCAGCTTCCTTTTCAATTAATTTATTGATGGCTTTATTGATTAACTTTGGTTCTAATCTTGCTTTTTCAATTGTTGAAACATTCCATCCATCATCTGTTTTTTGTGGTTTATTGTATGTGTATTTTTTATTAGCATAAGCTTGTAATCCATTTATTTGGGTTTTATCAACTTTCTTAAATACCAGTACAATTGTTGTGTCGGGTAGTTCTATATTACTAGTCAAAGTTTTCTTATTTTCTAAAACCGTAAAGTTGAGTTCTAGCCCATTGGATTGTTTTAGTTTAACAAAATTGTCTGAAGCTTCTATTTTGACAATTTTATTTTCTGTTTCTTTTATTCCTAGGTAATATTCATGTGATATTCCAGTATAACTATTTTCCGTTTTAATGATTTCATATACAGATTTCCAATCACCGAGTTGATTCCCTTCCCAAACACCTACAATAAATTCAGTATCTTCACTTTGAGAGTAAACAGAGTTCATGCTTATAAGCGATAGAATAATAGAAACAATGACGTTATATTTCATAATATAAATTTATTGGCATAGCTATACGCCTGTTATACAATATTGTAGAAAATAATTTAAGATATTTTATCGGTACGAAGTTTTAAGAAATACCAACTTAAGTATGCAATAATTAATAGAAATAATCCAAATATTGTTGAAGTAAACGATCCTCTAAATCCGATCATTACTACTTGAGGACTGATTTCTGAAGCATGCATAATTTCTGTGAGAGCACTATATATTCCAGTAATTTGAGCAAGAATTCCAACTATCAGACCTAAACGTCCCCAGAATAGTATTGAATCTAAATGGTTTTTTACATCTATACCTGAATTTTTATATCTAAAAAAAATATCTATAGTCTTTTTTGTAATCAGTAAAATAATTATAAGAGCTATAATTATCATAGGGATTTTAAAAGGTCCCATCCACATAAAAAATTCTGGTGTTTTCATAATATTCAAATTTAAAATTAATAATTATTCAACAACAAACGTAATATGTAAGGATATAATAGAAAACTTTAATCTACAACTGTACTAAACCGAATGAAATATAACTTGAGAAAATAAACAATTACCAAACTTCGACAAAAGAATGTCAAACATCGAATAACTGAGTATAAGCTTCTAAAATTGATTTAATAATCTACAATTAATAAATGATTATCTTAATTTTACATTAACAAATTAAAAAATGAACTTAGAAAAATTCATATTTGGTAAATATAGATTTGTTTCCCACTTACTTTTTTGGATAGTAGCATGGGGCTTCTTATTAATTATGTTTGGTCATCAGTATGGAAATTACCAAGAGTCACTTTTATTTGTATTTGTTATGCTTGCAGTTTCTGCTGCGACCACATATTATACATTGTATTATTTAATCCCAAGATTCCTTATTAAAAAAAGATATGCTTACTTTATTCTTTATGCAGTTTACGGATTAATTATTTCGGTGTATCTAGAGTTGATGTTTACTTTAATTTATGTGGTTATCATTACAGAGTTTAACAAACTTATTAGTCCGACTGTAGTGGATGTTTTTTTCTTGATATTTGGAACTTACATTATTGTTATTTCAGCTTCAGTAATTAAAATGGTTAAATTTTGGTTCTTAGAAAATAATAAATCTCAAAGAATTAACAAAGAAAGAATAGAAGCTGAGTTAAAGTTGTTAAAATCACAGATCAACCCACATTTTCTATTTAATACCTTAAATAATATTTATGCTCTTGCTTTACAAAAGTCTGATTATACATCAGATGCTGTCATTAAACTTTCAAAAATCCTTGACTATTTGCTTTATGAATGCAATGATTCATATGTTTTACTTGAAAAGGAAATTAATATAATTCAAAATTATATTGATTTAGAAAAAATTAGGTTTGGAAAGAAAGTGACAATTAATTTTTCAAAAAACGAAGATCATAAAAATTTAAAAATAACACCAAATCTTTTATTACCATTTATAGAGAATGCATTTAAACATGGTGTAAGTAAATTACGTGATGGTGCTTATGTAAATATAATGGCAAATGTTATAGATCATGAATTAAATTTTATTGTAGAAAATAATAAAAATAGATTAAATGATGTAAAAAATCAGTCTTCAGGAATTGGATTGCAAAACATAAAAAAAAGATTAGAATTGATTTATTCAAATAATCATAAGCTAAATATAGATGAAAGTAGCACTTTTTTCAAAATAAATTTAACCTTGAAATTAAAAGAGTTTGATGAGAACTAGATGTATAATTGTTGATGATGAGCCTTTAGCAATTTCTGCAATTGAGAATCATATTTCAAAAATTAAGGATATTGAAATTGTTGCGACTTGTGGAGATGCAATAGAAGCATTTGAGCTACTTAAAAAACAACAAATTGATCTGGTTTTTCTTGATATTGAAATGCCAGAGATAAGTGGGATCAACTTTTTAAAATCGTTAAAAAATCCACCTTCAGTAATATTCACAACTGCATACAGAAATTATGCAATTGAAGCTTTTGATTTGGATATAGTAGATTATTTGCTAAAACCAATTGAGTTTGAAAGGTTTTTACGTGCAATTGATCGTTACTATTCATTGAAAGAGAAAAAACGAAAAGTAGTTTCAGAAGAAATTGATTATCAAGATTGCATAAAATTAAAAGCAGATAAACAAACTCATATTATTTATTTTAAGGATATTATTTATGTTGAAAACATAAAGGATTATCTTCAGATATTTACCAAGGATAAAAAGATAATCACTAAAATGGCTATAAGAGATTTAGATAATATTCTTCCAAATGGAAGCTTTTTACGAATCCATAGATCATACATTATTTCAATAAATGAAGTTGAATCATTTTCGAATCATTCTGTAACTATAAATAAAATTGAGCTTCCTGTTAGTCGATCGTACAGAAACAGTGTTTTATCTGTTTTAAATAAATAATAGCTAAATAATTAATTGTAAGATATAACTCCAGGTTGACCGGTGATTTATCTCTTTTTCTTTAAAGAAGGATTAATTAGTTAATGTTGGGATATGCTTATTTATACTTTTAAATACTAGTATAGTACTTTCTCATATGTTTTTTCGCCTGTAGAACTATCCATGCCGTATAGCTCAATAAATTTGAGATCTGGCCAAAAACCTGAGTTGTCTGCATTAATGTACATGTGATCTAGAAAAGAAATTTTATTATCAATATTTAAATATATAATTGCTTTGTAAGGCGCAATTTGTGTTAGTGTTAGTTCTCTACTTTTATCAGCTACAATTCGTATCTTATATTGGTTTTTATGTGTGTCAGATTTAGTGAAATCAATCCCATACGCTAAATTTTTCTCTAAGTACCTGAGTTCCATTTCTTGTCCCTTTTCTTCAAATCGAATCCAATAAACACGAATAGGACATTCTTCGTTTAAATTTCCATTTTCATCGAAACTAGCATCATAAACAATAGTATTTTTATTCATGTTTCGTTGAATAAAAAAAAGACTTTTTTCAGTTCGCTCTGGTCTGAGATCTGTGCCAGTGGTGTTATCAGTATATGAAAAGATAAATAGGAATGATGATAATATATATATAAATTTCATTTTTTATTGGTCAATTATTATTTATATTAAACAGACGTTAATCTGAATTGTTTTGATGCTAGGACGTTTAATTATACATTTTGTTACAATCCTTCAAAAACTAAATTTCTACAAATTTAATTTTTACTTTTGAGAAAAATAATTCATGAAATTATTAATCGTAGAAGATAATTATCAGTTAGCTGATGACTTGTCAAAGTTTTTAGAGGAGAATGGCTTTATTATTGAAATTGCTAATACACTTAAAGAAGCAAAAGATAAAGTTGGCGTTTATAATTATGATTTAATAATTCTAGATCTTGGCTTACCTGATGGTACAGGTTTAGATGTTATCCAGGAATTAAAAAAAATTAACAAAGATCCTGGAGTGCTTATTGTAACTGCAAAAAATGCTGTTGAGGATAAAGTTTTAGGTTTAGAAATGGGAGCCGATGATTTTATCTCAAAACCATTTCATAAAGCAGAATTAAATGCACGAATTCGATCTATAATCCGACGAAAAAATTTTAAAGGGAATAGTATTATAGAAATAAATCAGATTAAAATAGATTTAGATTCTCGTGAAACATTCGTTTCAGAACAATTGGTTGAACTAACAAGAAAAGAATACGATTTGCTTTTATATTTCATGTACAATAAAGGCCGCGTTTTAACCAAAGAAAATATTGCAGAACATTTATGGGGAGACCATATCGACCAAGCAGATAACTTTGATTTTATATATAATCACATTAAAAATCTTAGAAAAAAATTACAGAAATTGGGAGCAGATAATAATATTCGCTCAGTTTATGGAATGGGTTATAAATTTTATGAATTATAATCTTTATCTCAATAGATATAAGAGGTAATGGTTTTAAGAGATGAGAAAATAAAAGCTATGAAGATATTTGGATTGTTTCGGTTACTTACAAAAACAACTTTTTTTTACTTAATCTTTATATTAATTGCATTCTTTTTAAGTGCACATTATTTGGTTCATAAAGCTAACAAATACGTAACTGAAGAAACAGAATCTATATTCAAAAAAAGAGAATGGCATTTAACAAGATATTTGAATGAATACGATAGTATTAAATCTTTTAGAACTACACATATTGAATTATTAAACGATTTATGTGATACTATAAAATACCCAGTTTATAGTGATACTACAGTTTATATAGAAGAGCTTGATGAGACTCAGCTACATAGAAAAAAGACCTTTGTTGTAAATGCAAAGGAAAAGTACTTTTTAGTGTCAATGCTTGTTAATATTGATGATTTTACTAAGTTAAAAAAGGATGTTGCAAAAAGAGTAAATCCATCATTTCTTCTTCTTGCATTTATAATAGTCCTGTTTAGTATTTTTATGTCAGGCTACTTACTAAAGCCATTTCATCGAATACTCGAAAAGATGAATAATTATCAAGTTGGAGAAGAGATCGATATTTCTGATGTAAAAACAAGTACGTTAGAATTTAAAAAGATGCAAATCTTATTTCGACATATGATAAACAGAATTGAGGAAGATTATAGAAAACTAAAAGAGTACACCGAAAACATGGCACATGAAATACAAACTCCTTTAGCTATAATTAGAAATAAAACAGAACGATTATTTTCTGATGAAGCTGTAATGAAGGAGCATAAAGATTCAGTTAAAGTTATTTACAACGAAACCAATCATTTATCTAAGTTAGGTACAACTTTAAATTTGCTTACAAAGATTGATAATGGAGAATATACAAATAAAGTAAATCTTAAAACTTATAATATTATTCTTGAACACCTAGAATCAGTCAAAGAGTTAGTTGAACTTAAATCTTTGCAAGTAGAAGTAAATTTAAGTAAAGAACATGAATTCGTAATAGATCCATTTTTATTCGATATTATTCTTAAAAATTTATTAAGAAATTCTATTAGGTATGCTTCAAACAGTGGACCAATAAAATTAGAAACGAGTAATAAATTATTAAAGATTTCTAATTTCGGCAACGCTCTTGATGTATCTAATAATAAGATCTTTGAAAGATTCTATACCTCAAGCAATTCAGGTCAGTCATTAGGTTTAGGATTAGCACTCGTTAAAAGAATTTGTGATTTGAATAAATTACAGATTAATTATTCATATAGCGAAGGCCAACATTTATTTGTTATTAATTCTTTAAGTTAATCCTACAAAACATTTTTTAATATAAGAGTGTAAGTTTTTTTAAAAGTCCGTGTCTTAATTTAAGAAAACAGATTTTCTACAGATTTTAAATAAAATTTCTACAAACTTGATTTGTAGTTTTGAGTTAAAACATTTACTAAAGTTTAAATTAATATGTTACGAAGATTACTATTTATTGCATTAATTCTTGGAATTACTTTAAATGCTTTTTCCGAAGAAACAAATCCAGTTGAATCAAGTGGTGGAACTTTAAAAGGTTTCGTTTTTCACAACAAAGCCGATCAACCCTTGGAATATGCTACTATATCAATGATTAGTAGGAGAGAAGGTAAAACTGTTAATGGAACAATAACCGATGCAACTGGATTTTTCAAAATTAAAAATGTTGATTTTGGAATGTACACTGTAAAAGTTTCTTTTATCGGTTATGAATCTAAAAACATTGAAAAAGTCATGATTCGACCTGATAATAAAATAATTGACTTAGGTAGGATTGAGTTAGAACCAACTTCCGAAGATATCGGAGAAGCTGTTGTTGTTGCAGATCGACCAACTATGACATATAAACTAGATAAAAAGATTATTAATGTTAGTCAGCAACATACTTCTGCTTCAGGTACAGCCGTAGAAATTTTAGAAAATATTCCTTCTGTAACTGTCGATATTGAAGGGAATGTAAGCTTACGTGGTAGCGAAAGTTTTACTGTTTTAATTGATAATAAACCAACAGTTCTTGATCCAAGCGATGCCTTAAGTCAAATTCCTGCTAGTGCAATTGAAAATATTGAAGTAATAACAAATCCATCAGCAAAGTACGACCCAGACGGAACTTCAGGGATTATTAATATTATTACTAAAAAGAATATACTTCAGGGATTTAATGGTGTTGTAAATTTAAATGCCGGGATGTATGATAGATATGGTGGGGATATTTTAATAAATTGGCGTAAAGAGCGTATTAATATTTTTGTTGGAGCCGATTTCAATAATAGAAATATGGAAGGTTTCAAAGATGCTGAAAATAGAACAATTCTTGACGATACAACATCTTTTATATTATCAAATGGAGATTTTGTTAGAGGAGGAAAAAGGTATAGTCTTAGAGGAGGATTTGATTTAACTTTAAATCCTCTAAATTCTTTAAATTTTGAAGCTCAGATAGGTAGTAGAGAAAGAATAGGTTCTAATTTAACAGATTATCAAGAGTATACAAATCCGGTAACTGCAAATAGTATTTATACTAGTATTGAGGACTCAAAAAGAGGAGGGATGTATTATAGTTTTAATTTAAGCCACACAAAAAAGTTTCTTAAAAAAGGCCATGAATTATATACCTTAGTTAATTATAGAAATAGAGAAAGTGATGAAGAGTCAAATAATGAACTTGTTGATGACCTAGGAGTAGTTACCAGTGGCCAAAAATCTACAGAATCAGGGCCATCAAATTCTTATAGAGTTCAAATAGATTATACTTTACCATTAAATAAAAATAATAAATTCGAAGCTGGTTATACAGCAAGAATCGAATATAACGATGAAATCTCAGGAATGGAACAATATAATTTCCTTACTCAAGAATATGATGTAATGTCTGAATATTCTCATGATGTAAGTCACGAAAGTAATATCCATTCTGTTTATACAATATATTCAGGAGAATTAGGAAATTTTGGTTATCAAGGTGGGTTAAGAGGAGAATATACCTATCGTGATATTACATTAAACGAAACAGGAGAATCGTCACTAATAGATCGTTTTGATTTATTTCCAACTATGCATATATCATATTCAACAGAAAAAGAAAAGCAATGGATGGCTAATTATTCCCGACGAATTCAGAGACCTCGATCATGGTATTTAGAACCTTTTATAACATGGACTGATGCTTATAATGTAAGAACTGGGAATCCAGATTTAATTCCTGAGTTTATTGATTCTTACGAGTTAAGTCATTTAATGAAATTTGGAAGAAATTCATTTTCAGTTGATGCCTATTATAGAATAACAAATAATAAAATAGAAAGAATTAAAACGGTTTTTGAAGAAAATGTAATTCTTAGCACAGTAGAAAATGTTGGGAAAGATTATGCATTAGGAATAGAAATTATGTTAGGTCTCGATCTTCAAAAATGGTGGCATCTTGATCTAATGGGTAATATATATGATTATCGAGTAGAAGGAGAGCTGTTTGGTCGTGATTTCTCAGAAAGTAGTTTTAATTGGAATACTAGATTAAATAATACTTTTAGATTAGGGAAATCAACTAGAGTTCAATTAAATGGAATGTATAATAGTCCTACAGTTTCTGCTCAAGGAGAAAAAGAAGGATTCTTTATGACTAATTTAGCCGTAAGACAAAGTTTCTATAATAATAAGTTATCTGCTACATTGCAAGTGAGAGATGTTTTTGGAACAATGAGACACTCATCAACATATGAAGATGTCGATTTCTATTCATATTATGATTTCCAACCTAATACACCTTTGGTAACTTTAACTTTATCATATAAAATAAATAATTACAAACCTGATAGAAAGAACAGATCACAAAATGGATCTGATGATATGGGTGGTGAAGAGGAATTTTAGATTGAAAAAAGAGACTGTCCAAAAAGTAGAAATTTGTTTGTCTTTCGAATCCCGATATTTATCGGGATAAGATGACTAAGACATGTAAATTATATTGTCACACTGAGCTAGTCGAAGTGTTTTTAATTACAAAGAGGCTTTTTGGACAGTCTCTTTTTTTATTCCGTTTTTTGAGTTGAACAAGTACTGTACCCAAAAATTCGATACAGAGGGCAAAAACTCACAAAGCTTGTCAATAAAAATATACCAGCTAATACTAATAGTATAATTCCAAAAATTCCTGTTATCACTTTAAAATAGAATAAAGCTATAATAACTAAAGCTATCAATGTTCTAACAACCTTATCTGCTGTTCCCATGTTTTTCTTCATAAGTTATTTTTAGTTTATAATTTTATAAAACAGAATAAATCATATTTTGTTTAGTGTTGGTTTAACAAAATTTAAATCATTCTAACATATTTCAGGAAACGATCTAAGTAGAGTAAAAGATTTATTATAGATTCCTCAAAGAATTTTATCCTTTAATCACCTCAAAAATTACGTTAATCACAAAGGTGATCTATATCACCGTTTAAATGTTAATAATTTAACGTTTGCGCGAATCTTTTTTTAGCATAAATCGTATTGGATAATACATTAAGGAACTCCTATAAACCGTGTTAACATTTTAAGGTAATGAATATAAATCGATTAAAATTATCGTTATTAATAGTTAGTGTTTTATTTTTTTTAGTTAATAATGTTTTTTCTCAAATTCCAACTTGGAATTGGGCAAATGATGTACATTCAGGTCAAGATGAAGTTGTAACAGGAACCGAAATAGATCCTTTAACAGGAGATATTTACACTGTTGGATATTGGGAGCAAAATTTAAGTGCTTTTTTTCCAGCAGGGGCATTTCCAAGTGAAATTTTTTCTTCAACATATGGGAACGAGGATGGATTTGTTGCAAAATATGATGATACTGGAGCTTTGCTTTGGGCATTTAAAATAGGTAGTAACCAAGACGATAGAGTAAATGCAATTTCAGTTGATCCAGTCGGTAATATTTATATAACAGGTTACTTCTCACTTGGTAATAATAGGGTTGCTCAATTTCAAGGAACAAATGCTACAACTGGAAGTTTATCTAGTGGAGAGAATTCTTCTGATTTTTTTATTGCAAAATACAATTCAAATGGAGAACTCCTATGGGTACGTCAAGGAAAAAGTACAGGTAATAGAGATGTCTCTGGAGAGGATATATCTGCTTCTAACACGGGCGTTTTTGCGGTAGGTTATTTTAATGATGATACTGAATTTGGTGCTTTAACAGTTAGAGATAATGGTAGTTTCAACCAACATTTTTTAGTTAGTTATGATTCTAATGGTAATGAACAGTGGGTTGCATATGGATCAACTAATAATCATGATTATAATACTGAATCATATTTTAATTCTGTTGAAACAGATGGTACAAACGTATTTTTAACAGGTAATTTCAAAGGCCCAAATTTTCAATTATATGATAATACTGATGCTTTAGTATCAACAAAAGCCAACTCTAATGATGGTAGAGCTGAAATAGTTTTAATTTCTTTTACTGTCGGTGGTAATTTTAATTGGATGCAAACTATCGGTGGAAATAACCATGATGTAGATCACGGTATTGCTCTTGATAATGATAGTATTTATATAACAGGCGGTATCGGAAATAATGCAAGCTTTCCTGGATATACAAATAATCCGGTTTCATCAAGTGGTAATATGGATGTTTTTCTTTCTTCTCATTCTAAAATTGATGGAGTTACTGGTTGGGTTAATTCTATTACTTGTGACGATGGTGGTTCTGAAATGGGAATGGATTTAACTTTAGATGGATATTCCAATATATTATTAAGTGGATATTATGAAGATGCACTAAATTTTCCTGGTAATACTATTACTTCGGTTGGTGGAATTGATGGATTTATTGCTTCATATACATCAACTGGAACATTCTATTGGGCAAAAACAATTGGTAGTAATGGAGATGACGCTGCTTTTGGAGTTGTTTCAAATTCTACTGACTTTGCATATGTTGGAGGATATTATGAAAACACGGTAGATCTAGATGGAAATTTCTTAACAGATAATGGAAGAGACAATATTTTTCTTGCTCAGATTGCACCATGTAAAGATGCCACAGGTGGAGTTGCTAGTACTTTAGATTCAGATTTATGTATAGGAGAAAGTACAACTATTTCATTAGTTGGTTCTGATGGAAGCATACAATGGCAATCATCACCAAAAGCTGCTGATACATGGACTGATATTGCTGGTGAAACATCTATTAGTTTCCTTGTTTCACCCGTATCAAGTACTGATTATAGAGCAGTTTTAACTCCTTTGTCGTGTAATTCAGACACTTCTACAGTATTAACAATTAATGTGTATCCTTTACCAACAGCTACAATTTCGGGTGATGCATCTATTTGCGAAGCAAGTAATACACCTATTGATATTACATTAACAGGTACTGCCCCTTATAATTTTACATATACAAATGGTACAAGTACAACAAATGTTGTTGCCCATGGCTTGAATAATTATTCAAATAATGTGTCTCCAGCCGATACATCAATATATGCAGTAACTGCAGTAAGTGATGGAAACGGGTGTGCTAATGTTGGTGCAGGAACGGCTACAATAAATGTAATCCCTCAGTTAACTATTAATACACAACCTGCAAGTAAGAATGCTTGCTCAGGAGCAAATGTAAGTTTTAGTGTATTAGCTATTGGTTCCGACCTAACATACCAATGGAAAAAAAACGGAGTTGATATTGTTGGTGAAATAAATCCAATATTAGTTTTAAATTCTGTAACGGCTATTGATGTAGCAACTTATACCTGTGTTGTTTCAAGTTCTTGTGGTGGACCATTAACAACAAATGATGCAGATCTTACTTTATATAGCGCTACAACAATTACTTCGAACCCAATTGATGCATATCTTTGTACAGGACAAATCCTTAATTTATCAGTAACTGCAACAGGATCAAACTTAACATACCAATGGAGAAAAGATGGAATTGATATTGTTAGTGAAACAGCAAATGTGTTTACGATTCCTTCTGTAACTACAGGTGATATAGGATTATATACATGTGAAGTAACAGGTAGTTGTAATGTATTAGAAAGTAATCCTGCCAATGTTCAAATAGATGCACCGATTGTAATTACTACACAACCAGTGAGTAATCAGTCTTGTCCGGGATCTAATATTAGTTTTACTGTTACAGCAACTGGTACAAATTTAGCTTATCAGTGGCAAAAAAATGGAATTGATATTGTTGGCGAAACAAGTCAAAGCTTAATTTTAAATAATATAGCTGCGGGTAATGCTGGTAATTATAGATGTATCATAAGTAGTCCGTGTGGTGCTAACTTAAATACAAATATTGCTAGTTTAATAATTAATACAACTACTCAGATTACTGCAGAACCTGTTGATGTGACAGAATGCTTAGGAGGGAATGCTAGCTTTGAAGTAACTGCTTTGGGTTCAAATATAACTTATCAATGGTTAAAAGATGGAGCTCCTATAGTAAATGGTGGCTCAATATCTGGTGCATTGAGTAACCAATTAATTATTACAGGACTTGCAGTTGGAGATGCTGGATCATATAAATGTCAAGTGTCTGGATCATGTGGTTTTCTAGAAAGTCTTGCAGCGAATTTAATTGTAGATGATGCAATTGCAATCACAACACAGCCAATTAGTCAAGTTAACTGTGAAGGGAATAATATAATATTCTCTGTTGTTTCTTCAGGAAGTAATTTAGTTTATCAATGGCAGAAAAATTTAGTTGATCTTGTTGGAGAAACAAATCCAACTTTAAATATAATTTCTTTATCAGCTGCAGATGTTGGAGATTATAGATGTATAGTTTCTAATTCTTGTGGACAATCTTTAAATAGTAATGAAGCAAGCTTAAATATAAATCATGTAACAGTAATATCTACTCAACCTGTTGATGCAGTGGAGTGTATAGGCAATGCAGTAATTTTCACAGTTGCTGCAGCTGGTTCTAATTTAAATTACCAATGGTATAAAGATGGAATTGTAATGGCTAATGGAGGAGATATTTCTGGAGTTCAAACAAAAGATCTTGTCATAGCCAATTTAGATTTAACAGATGCTGCAGATTATAATTGTCGTGTAACAGGAGATTGTGGATTTATTGATAGTGACCCTGCAATATTAGTAATTGACGATAATATTTCTATTGCAACCCAACCTCAAGACATTCAAGCTTGTGAAAATGATAATGTTGCGTTTAGTGTATTTGCTATAGGGTCAAATTTAACTTATCAGTGGCAAAAAGATTTGGTTGATATTATAGGAGCTACAAATTCTGTTTTAACTCTAAATAATATCGCTGTAGGTGATGTAGCATCATATCGATGTGTAATATCGAATTCTTGTGGAAGTACATTAAATAGTGAAATAGTAAATCTATCATTATATCAGAATACTGCAATTACAGCGCAGCCAATAGATGAAACTGAATGTATTGGTCAGAATGTAAGTTTCACTGTTACTGTAACAGGTTCAAATTTATTTTATCAATGGAAAAAAAATGGTGTTGGATTAATTGATGGAGGTAATGTTTCTGGTGCTTTAACAAACACATTAAATATATCCGGGATTTTAGCTGGTGATAATGGAGTGTATACTTGTGAAGTAACCGGTAGTTGTAATATAGTAAATAGCGATCCAGCCAATTTAATATTAAATACTAATACCATAATAACTACTCAACCAACTAATCAAGCTGTCTGTCCTGGAGCGAATGCTGTATTTAATGTTGTTACGGCAGGAACAAATCTTTTTTACCAATGGCAAAAAGATGGTGTTGATATTTTTGGACAAACAAACTCTGGTTTAATTATTAATAATGTTGCTGCGAGCGATGCAGGTGTTTATAGATGCTTAGTTACTGGTGATTGCAACAGTTCTATTAGTAATGGTGCATTGTTAACAGTTAATTCTGATGTTGTTATTACTAGTCAACCGATAAATGATGAAGTTTGCGAAGATGAAATGGTAGGCTTTAGTGTTATAGCAACAGGAACAGGCTTAACTTATCAATGGCAATTAAATGGAGTTGATTTGGTTGACGGTGGAAATATCTTAGGATCTACTACAACAAATTTAACATTAAATCCTGTAGTATTAGCAGATGCAGGAATTTACACATGCATAGTTTCAGGTACATGCGGAAATCAAACTACAAATCCAGCAAGTTTAATAGTTGATGAAAAAACAGTTATAACAGTTCAACCACAAAATAAAATTGCTTGTCCTAATGATAATATTTCATTTAGTGTTACTGTAACTGGATCTAATTTATTTTATCAGTGGAAAAAAGATGGTGCTGATATTGTTGGTGAAACAAATTCATCATTAATAATTAATAATGTAACAGCTTTAGATGCAGCAGTATATCGTTGTGAAATTACTGGAGATTGTAATAATTTTACTTCAAATGGAGCATCATTAACAGTTAATTCAGATGTAATTATAACAACTCAACCTTCAAATGATAAGGTTTGTGAAGGTGGTATAGTAGGATTTAATGTATCGGCTACAGGAACAGCATTGACATATCAGTGGAAGCACAATGGAATTAATTTAGTCGATGGAGGAAATATCTCAGGAGCCAATACTATAAATTTGGTAATCGATCCAGTATCTATAGGTGATGCAGGAACATATACATGTGAAGTTACAGGAACATGTAGCTCAGTTAATAGTGATGCAGTTAGTTTAACTGTTGATGAATCTATTGTAATTACTACACATCCACAAAATGAAACAGGGTGTCCAGGCGAAGATATAGCTTTAAGTGTTGTTGCTACAGGAACGAATCTAACTTATCAGTGGCAAAAAGATGGTGCTGATATTGGAGGAGAAACAAATTCAGGCTTATTATTAACAAATATAACTGCACTGGAAGCAGGAGTATACAGATGTGTTGTGTCAGGAGATTGTGGTTCAGTAAATTCTAATGGCGGTACATTAATAGTAAATACAGGTGCTTCTATTTCTGTGCATCCAACAGATGAGCAGATTTGTGAAGGTCAAAGTGCTGGATTTGTTTTATCAGCATCCGGAACAGGATTAAATTATCAGTGGAAACGTAATGGAATAGACTTAGTTGATGATGCAATAATCAATGGTTCAGCTACAAATAGTCTTAGTATTGATCCTGTAGTGTCAGCTAATGCTGGAGTATATACATGTGAAATTATTGGTACCTGCAATACAATTAATAGTAATCCTGTAAACCTTACAATTGATGAAAATATTGTGATCACTACTCATCCAAGTAATTTGACGGCTTGTCCTACTGATAATGCAACATTTAACATAGTTGCAACAGGAACAAATTTAACTTACCAATGGCAAAAAAATGGGATAAATATTGGAGGAGAAACAAATACTGGCTTATCACTAGCGGCTGTGACTGCCTTTGATGATGGTGTTTATAGATGCATTGTTACAGGCAATTGCGGAGTTTTAAATAGTAATGGAGCTACTTTAACTGTAAATGATGATATTATTATTGCAACTCATCCAGCAGATGAAGAAATCTGTGAAGGAGATAATGCAACTTTCTCAATTAATGCAACAGGATCTTCTTTAACATATCAATGGAAATATAATGGAATTAATATTGTAGACGGAGGATCAATTTCAGGTGCAACGACAAATACATTAAATATAAATGCAGTTACATTGGCAAACGCAGGATCGTATACTTGCGAATTAACCGGTACATGCGGTTCACAAAATAGTAATCCTGCTAGTTTAGTAGTTGATGAAACTATAGTTATTTCATCAAATCCACAAAACAAGACTGGTTGTCCTGGTGATAATATTTTATTTAGTGTTGCAGCTACTGGCACAAATCTAACGTATCAGTGGGAAAAAGATGGTGCTATTATAATTGGAGAAACTAATGCTGGACTATTATTAAATAATATTGCAACCGGTGATGCTGCAGTGTATAGATGTGTTATTTCTGGAGATTGCGGTACTTTGAATAGTACTGGTGCTACATTATCAGTTAATACTGACATCTCAATAACTCAGCAACCAGCTAATGATGAAATTTGTGAAGGTTCAAATACAAGTTTTGTTGTTGTTGCAACTGGTACAGGTGTAACGTACCAATGGAAACTAAATGGCGTTAATCTTGCAGATGGAGGTGCAATTAGTGGATCAACAACTAGTAATCTTGATATAAACCCTGCTGTTTTAGCAGATGCAGGAGTATATACATGTGAAATATCAGGAAGTTGTGGCACATTAAGCACTACACCAGCCAACCTGGTAGTTGATGAAAATATTAACATTTCTGCTCATCCACAAAATGTTACAGCTTGCCCAACCGATAATGCTAACTTCAGTGTAGCAGTGATAGGAACTAATTTAACATATCAGTGGCAAAAAGATGGTGTAAATCTTGGTGGTGAAACAAATACTAATTTGACTTTGGCAGCTGTTACAGATGCTAATGAAGGAATGTACCAATGTGTTATAACAGGCGATTGTGGTGTTGTAACTTCAAATGGAGCAAATTTAGTAGTAGATGAAGCAGTTTCAATTACTACTCAACCAATTGCAAATCAAGGAATATGCGAAGGAGATAATTTAAATCTTACAATTGTTTCAACCGGTACAGGTTTGACATACCAATGGCAAAAGGATGGAGTAAATCTTATTAATGGAGGATCAATCAGTGGAGCGACAAGCGATAATCTGATTATAAGTGGTGTTGTTGTAAGTGATGATGGTATATATACATGTATTGTAAGCGGAACTTGTGGAAGCGAAACAAGTAATCTTTCTGATATTACTGTATATCCAATAACCGCAGTGACTCAACATCCAGTGTTATATACTGTTGTTGAAGGAGGAAACGCAGATTTTTCAGTTGTTGCAGAAGGTAACAATCTTACTTATCAATGGCAAAAAGATGGTGTTGATTTAGTTGATGGTGGAGTAATTTCTGGAGCCACAACTTCTATTCTTTCACTAACAGGTGTTGCAGAAGCTAATGAAGGAGCATATAGATGTGTTGTTAATGGAACTTGTAATATAAGTAACAGTAATCCTGCTAATTTGATTGTTAATCCAACGACAAATATTACAACTCAACCTAATGATCTTGATCGCTGTGAAGGAGAAAGTGCTGGATTTTCTGTTGTTGCAACAGGTGGTGGTTTAACTTATCAGTGGCAACTGAACGGTGTCGATTTAGTTGATAATGTAAATATAACTGGATCAACAACTGCTAATTTAAATATTAATGCTGTTAGTCTTGCAGATGCTGGTGCTTATACTTGTATTATAAGCGGTGAAACTAGTGCTCCTGCAATATTAACTGTAAATGAAAATACTACTATAAATACACATCCTTTAGCAGCAACACGTTGCGAAGGAGATAATATTATATTTGATGTTTCTGCTTCTGGAAGTGCTTTAACATACCAATGGCAAAAAGATGGTGTTGATTTAGCAGATGGAGGAACAATTACTGGTTCTTTGACATCAACGCTTACAATTTCAGCTACTGCTATTGCTGATGCTGGTAATTACAGATGTGTAGTAACTGGAACCTGTGGAATAGTAAATAGTAATCTTGCAAATCTAATTGTTTATGAAAACACTGCTATTACATTACAACCTTTAGGTAGCACTATCTGTGAATCTGATCCTTATACATTTACTGTTACATCAGATGGAGATAATTTAACTTACCAGTGGAAAAAAGATGGTGTTGATTTAGTTGATGGTGGAAACATATCTGGAAGTACTACAGCTAATTTAACTATTGCAAATTCAACACTTGCTGATGCTGGGGCTTATACATGTGCAGTTTCAGGAGTATGTGGATTTGAAAATAGTGTAATAGCTCAGTTAGATGTTGAAGCTAGTACAAACATAACACTTCAACCGATTGATGCTGTTGGATGTCAAGGTGACAACATAAGTTTCTCAATCTTAGCTGATGGAGCAGGCTTAACTTATCAATGGCAAAAGGATGGTGTAAACCTTGTAGACGCGGGATCAATTTCTGGTGCTACTACTTCAAATTTAAATATTACAGGCATAGTACCTGCCGATGATGGATCTTATGTTTGTGTTGTTACAGGAAACTGTGGTATAGAAAATAGTGACCCTGCAGTATTAACATCTTATGCAAATACACAAATAACAACTCATCCGATAAGTAATTCAATTTGTGAAGATGCTACAATTACATTAACAACAGTAGCAACAGGAGATAATCTTACTTATCAATGGAGAAAAGATGGTGTTGATTTAGTTGATTTAGGAAATATATCCGGATCAAATACAGCAAGTTTAAACATTGCTGTAGCAACATTAAGCAATGCAGGAACATATACTTGTGAAGTAGCAGGTAGCTGTGGAACAGAAAATAGTAATTTGGCTATTCTGACTGTGCTTCCTAATACAAACATTACTACTCATCCAGTAGATGCTTCTGGATGCGAAGGTGATAATATTAGTTTTTCTATTATTTCAGATGGAGATGCCCTTAGTTATCAGTGGCAAAAGGATGGAGCTAATTTAGCGGATGGAGGAGTAATTTCTGGAGCAACAACATCATTATTAACATTAACCGGTATTGCTACAGCTAATGTAGGATCGTACAGATGTGTTGTAACAGGAACCTGTGGAACTGATAATACCAATCCAGCAATTTTGACGGTTTATAATAATACTCAAATTACAACACAACCTATTGGAAATACAATTTGCGAAAACGAAGCTTATACATTTTCAGTTGTAGCTAACGGAGATAATCTAACTTATCAATGGAAGAAAGATGGTATTAATGTGGTTGATGGTGGAAATATTTCAGGCGCTACTACAGCTAACTTATCTATAATAAATACGACTCTTACTAATGCTGGATCTTACACATGTTCAATTTCAGGAGAATGTGGATTTGAAAATAGTAATATAGCACAACTAGATATCGAACCTACTACAGTAATTACATTACAACCTTTAGATGCTAATGGTTGTGAAGGAGACAATATAAGCTTTTCAGTATTAGCTAGCGGTGCTGGTTTATCATATCAATGGCAAAAAGATGGAATAAACTTAGCCGATGGTGGATCCGTTTCTGGAGCCTTAACACAAAATATAAATATTACAGGTGTTGTTGCTTCCGATGCTGGTTCATATGTTTGTGTTGTAAGTGGTAATTGTAGCGATCAAAATAGCGATCCAGCAGAATTAATAGCTTTTGATAATACTCAAATCACAACTCAACCAACAGGAAGCAACTTATGCGAAGGAGCAACAGTAACATTGTCTGTTGTAGCTGCAGGAGGAAATTTAACTTACCAGTGGCAAAAAGATGGCATTGATTTAGCTGATGCTGGAAATATTACAGGTACAACAACTGCTAACTTAAATATTGCTAATGCATTATTAACAGATGCTGGAACATATTCTTGTATTGTAAATGGTGATTGTGGAACAGAAAATAGTAATCTGGCAATAATAAATGTAAGACCAACAACAACAATAACATCACAACCAATCGATAAAACTGGTTGCGATGGAGATAATATTAGTTTTACAGTATTAGCAGACGGAGCAGGATTAACTTATCAATGGCAAAAAGATGGGGCTAATTTAGTTGATGTAGGAATTGTTTCAGGATCAACAACTTCTCTTCTTTCTTTATCAGGAATTACAAATGCAGATGCTGGTTCATACAGATGTATAGTAACCGGTACATGTGGAACAGATAATAGTAATCCTGCAATATTAACAGCATATCAGAATACGGCAATAACCACACAACCAATCGGTGGAGCAATTTGTGAAAATAGTTCAATTACATTAAGTGTTGTTGCAACTGGCGATAATTTAGCTTATCAATGGAAAAAAGGAGCTGTTGTACTTAATGATATTGGCAATATTACTGGTTCCGGAACAGCGAATTTAAATATTAATAATGCTGATATTAGTGATGCCGGTACTTATTCTTGTGAAGTTATTGGAAGTTGTGGAACAGAAAATAGTTCTTTAGCAAATGTTGTTGTCGAAAAACAAACAATAATAACAACACACCCTACTGATGCTGGAGCATGTGAAGGTGGTAATGTTAGTTTTACAGTATTAGCTGATGGAGTTAACTTAAATTATCAATGGCAAAAAGATGGTGCTAATTTGGTTAATGGAGGAAGCATCTCCGGAGTAAATACTTCGTTGTTGCAAATAACAGGTGTTGTAGCTGCCAATGCAGGTTCGTACCGTTGTATAGTAACTGGAAATTGTGGTGTTCAGAATACAAATCCTGCAATCTTAGATGCTTATATAAATACTGCCATAACTACCCAACCTAGTGATGTAACAATTTGTGAAACTGAACAAATCTCATTTACGCTAGCTGTAAATGGTGATAATTTAGTTTATCAATGGAAAAAGAATGGAGTTGATATTTCTGATGGTGGAAACGTTTCAGGCGCTGAAACATCTAATTTAATAATAAATAATGCATCAATAAGTGATGCTGGAATTTATACTTGTTTTGTTTCTGGCTCATGTGGTAATGAGAATAGTTTACCGGTTACAGCAAGTGTTTATCCAAATACAATAGTTACTACCCAACCGCAGAGTAAAATTACATGTGAGAACGAAGTTGTTTCATTTAGTATTGCAGCTACGGGCGAATCTATTACATATCAATGGCAAAAAGATGGTGTTGATTTAGTTGATGGTGGAAATATTTTTGGTTCAACATCTTCAATCTTAACAATAAACAATTTAATTGCTGCAGATGCAGGAACGTATCGTTGTGTTGTTACAGGAACTTGTAGTGTTGTAAATAGTGATGCTGCAGATTTAATAGTAAATGTTTATCCTTCGGCCGCAGGTGTAATAATTGGATCAGCTAATGTTTGTCAAGGTAGTAGTAATATACAATATGAGGTTGGAGCAATTACAAATGCCGATCATTATATTTGGAATGTTCCGGTTGGTGTAACAATTCTTTCTGGAGATAGCACAAGGGTTATAGAAGTTGAGTTTAGTAATAATGAACTAGGTGGAAATATAACTGTTCAAGGTTTAAATAATTGTGGATTAGGTGTGATTTCACCTGCTTTAAATGTAACAGCAAATCCTATTCCTGTTGCAAATGCAGGTGCAGATCAGATTATATGTATTGATACTACATTTTTATCTGCTGTTCATCCGGGTACCGCAACTGGATTGTGGACTGTAGAAGATGGTCCTGCTTGGGTTCAGAATGTAAATCAGAATAATTCTTTCATATCAAATTTAAGAGAAGGTACGAATACTCTTATTTGGACGGTTGAAAAAAATTCTTGTTCTTCGTCTGATACTATGGTTATTATAAATAATCATGTGAATGTAGATGCAGGTACAGATGTTACTATATGTTCAGATATAATAATGCTAGAAGGAAGCAGTGTTCCCTCAGGAGCAACTGGAAGTTGGTCAGTTGTAACTGGAAATGCAAGTTTTGATGATGGTAATAATCCAATTACCACAGTAAATGATTTTGCAACAGATATTAATGTTTTAAAATGGTCAATAGCTAAAGGAGGCTGTGCTTCATATGATACTGTTATAATAGATAATCAACGACCAAGTCAGGCATATGCTGGAATTGACCAGTTTTTATGTAAAGACAGTACAAATTTAGGAGCTAATAATCCTGTTGTAGGAACTGGTTTGTGGACAGTTATAACTGGAGCTGCAACTTTTTCAGATCCTATAGATCCTAATACAAAAGTTACAAACCTTAGTCAAGGAGATAATATCTTACGATGGACAATTTCTAATGGAATTTGTACTACTATAGATGAAGTAACAATAAGTAATAATAAATTAGATGTAAATGCAGGAGTAGATCAAATATTATGTGATCGAACAACTAATTTAGATGCTGTTGCTCCATTAACAGGAGTTGGAAATTGGTCCGTAATTTCAGGTTCCGCAGCATTTGTTAATAATAATTTACATAATACAACAGTTACAGGTCTTGAACAAGGAGAAAACATACTACAATGGAACATAAATAATAATGGCTGTATTAGTATCGATAGTGTTTCTATAACAAATGATTCACCTTCAGATGCTGCTGCTGGTGTTGATCAGGTATTAGCTGTAGACTTTACAACACTACAAGCAAATATTCCAACAACTGGTATTGGTTCATGGTCCCTGATTAGTGGTTCTGCAGTAATTGCTGATCCGTTACTTTATAATACAAATGTTACCGGATTAGCTTTAGGAGATAATATTTTTAGATGGACAATTACAAATAATTCTTGTACACTATATGATGATGTTGTAATTACAAACTTCATGTCAACAGCAACAGATGCAGGTGATGATCAAACAATATGTTCAGAAGAAACGGATTTAGATGGTAATGAGCCTACTTTCGGTTTTGGTGAATGGTCAGTAATACAAGGTTCGGCAACATTTTTAGATAATAGTGATCCTAAAACTACAGTTACTGGTTTAGCTAAAGGTGATAATATTTTAAGATGGTCTGTTTGGGAGAATGGTTGGACTTCGGATGATGTTGTAATTACAAATGATTCGCCAACAACTGCAAATGCAGGACTTGATCAAACATTATGTTCAGATAGTACATTTTTAGCAGGTAATAATCCTATAGTTGGTTCTGGTTTATGGACAGTTATTAGTGGTGCCGGAACTTTTGAAAATGATACATTATTTAATACTAAAGTAAATAATTTAGCTAAGGGAGAGAATATCTTTAAATGGACACTGAATAATAAATCATGTAGTTCATCTGATCTTGTTACAGTTATTAATGATCTACCAACAATTGCAGATGCAGGTATCGATCAGATCTCATGTTCTAATACTATTGCTTTAAATCCTAATACACCATCGGTAGGTGTTGGAGAATGGAGTGTATTGAGTGGATCAGCTAATTTTAGTGGAAATACTGCTTATAATCTGGCTAAAGATGATAACACTTTAAGATGGACAATTGTAAATAATGCTTGTAGTTCATATGATGATGTGATGATTACCAATCATGAACCTTCAGATGCAAATGCTGGAGCAGATAAAATTATATGTTATGATTCAATAGCTTTAGCTGCGAATATTCCTATAGTTGGTAATGGAGTTTGGACTATTCAAAGTGGATCAGCATCAATTGCAGATCTTAATGATCCTATATCCAAAGTTACAAACTTAAGCCAAGGATTAAATATATTTAGATGGACAATTACATATAATACATGTACAAAGTTTGAAGAAGTAACAATACATAATGCGTTAATAGAATCAACAACTGGAGTAGATCAAGATATTTGTAGCGAGTCTACTGTTCTTGAAGCAAATAATCCAGGTGCAGGAGTAGGAGCATGGTCTGTATTAGGTGGTTCTGGGGCTGCCGTATTCGACGATATAAATCAACCTGACACACGGGTTAGTGGCTTAGATCAAGGTGCAAATATTTTACGTTGGACCATTACGAATGAGATTTGTATTTCTTATTCTGATGTAGTAATTACAAATAGCCTTCCAACTGATGCATTTGCAGGTCCGGATCAGGAACTATGCCTTGATAATTCAATACTTCAGGCAAATACTCCGATTGTAGGTATAGGAGAATGGTCAATATTGAGTGGGTCTGCTAATTTAGTTGATGCAAATAATGCATCAAGTTTAATTAATAATCTCGACTATGGAGTTAATACATTACGATGGACTATTACAAATGGAAGTTGTATTTCATCCGATGAGGTTGTAATTTCGAATAACTCTACTATTACAAGTAATGCTGGAATTGATCAAGTATTATGTGAAGATTCAACAGTGTTATATGCAAACGTTCCAGCTTATGGTATTGGACAATGGTCAGTTATTGCTGGTTCAGCTACATTTGAAGATAATAACGATTATAACACAAAAATTGTTGATATTGGAAAAGGAAACAATGTTTTAAAATGGGCAATTTCCAATGGTGGATGTAATTCAGAAGATCAGGTAACAATTACAAATAATTCTCCTACTACACCAATTGCTGGAGGCGATCAAACAATTTGTGGAAGTTCAACTTATTTACAAGCAAATATTCCTACAACTGGAGTTGGATCTTGGACATTAGTTAGTGGTGCAGCCTCATTTGTGAATAGTGGTCAAAATAATACGCAAGTAACCGGATTAAATCCTGGATCAAATACTTTACGATGGACAGTTGAAAACAATGGATGTACATCAGCCGATGATGTTGAAATTTATAATGATTTACCTTATGAAGCTGATGCTGGAGCTGATTTTGAAATATGTGGAAATACTAGTCCATTATATGCAAATGATCCTGTTGTTGGTCTAGGTGAATGGAAAGTAATAAGTGGGAATGCATCATTTAATGATGCATCAAGATTTGATGCAACAGTATCTGATTTGGGTTTTGGTGCTAATACTTTACGTTGGACTATTAATTATGAACATTGTTCGACATATGATGAAATTGTTGTTACCAATAATAAAATTGATGTTTACGCAGGGATCGATCAAACAATAAATGAATCGAGTACTTTACTTGCCGCAAGTAATCCTGCAAATGGAACAGGGAAATGGACAGTAATAGGAGGATCAGGTAATTTTAACGAAATGTACAATTCTATAACAGAAGTTTCAAATCTGGGTTCTGGATTAAATACATTTAGATGGTCTGTAAATATTAATGGGTGTATAAGTCTTGATGATGTATCTATTACATATAATGTTCCACCTGCTGCTAGTTTTGTAATTACAAAATCTGAAGGTTGTCCGCCACTTGAGGTTTATTTCGTTAACAATTCTTTAGATAATTTACCATTTACTTGGGATTTTGACGATGGTGTAAGTTCTAGCGAAGTTACTGTTAAGCATATTTTTACAGAACCTGGTATTTATCGTCCAAGTTTAACAGTTATTGATGATAATGGAGAAGTAGTTACAAAAGACACAGTAATTAATGTATATGCACAACCTGATGCATCCTTTATAATTGTTAATGAGCAGGTTTATATTCCTGAAGAAGAAGCAATATTTATAAATACTTCTACCGATGCTATTAAGTACGAATGGGAATTTGGTGAAGGTGGTTCATCTACTGAAAGTGACCCAAAATATATTTACGATAAAGAAGGTGCGTACGATATTACTTTACATGCATGGTCGGATAAGGATTGCTACGACTCAACAACAATAGCTGGACGTCTAGAGGTTATTGAAAGTGGGAAAATAGTATTTCCAAATGCTTTTACTCCAAATGTTAATGGTACAAATGGAGGGTATTATAATGAGAATGATTACAGTAATGATGTATTTTATCCTGTTGGTAAAGGTATAGGGAATTACAAATTAGAAATCTTTAATAAATGGGGAATTCTTGTTTTTGAGAGCAGAGATATAAATATTGGCTGGGATGGATATTTTGATGGAGAGCTTTTAAAAGAAGGAGTTTACGTTTGGAAAGTAAGTGGAAACTATAACAACGGTAAAGATTTTCAGGAAGTTGGTACTGTGTTGTTATTACGTTAAAATTTAGGAAAATGAAAAAGATTAGATATATAATAGGATTATTATTCGTGGTGGTTGCTCTGCAAGTTAATGGGCAAGATCCTCAGTTCTCACAGTTTTATTCTTCTCCATTGTATTTAAGTCCATCTTTGACTGGTGCAACAGGACAATCAAGAATAATTGCAAACTATAGAAATCAATGGGCTAATTTGCCAAATGCATATACAACCTATGCATTTTCTTTTGATCATTATATAGAAAATTATAAAAGTGGAATTGGTATAATGGCACTAAGAAATCAAGAAGGTGGCGTTTATAATACTACAAATATTGGTTTATCATATTCATATAGTATTGAAGCAAGTCATAAGTTAAGAATTAGACCCGGTTTAACTGCAGCTTATTACAGTAGAGGTGTTAATTATTCCAATATCGAATTTGGAGATCAAATATCGCGTAATTCAACAGCTTCGATTGAAATTCCTGAAACCGAACAAATTAATCATTATGATTTTGCTTTCTCTGTATTAAGTTATTATGAAAATTACTGGTTAGGTGTTACTGGAGATCATTTGCTTGGTTTAAGCAATCAGTTTGCAAATAATGATACCTATCCAGCATTAAAATTATCGGTATATGGTGGAGCAAAAATTAAACTTTTTGAAAGCGTACCTTCTGCAATAGATAAGTTTATTTCAGTATCATTCTTTTATAAGAATCAGGCAGGTTTTAATCAGTTAGACATAGGGACAAATTATGAAAAGGACCCATTTAGAATAGGTATTTGGTTTAGAGGGATTCCTGCATTTAAAGAAACAGCAGATTTAAACGCTGTAGTGTTGTTGGTTGGATACACATTTAAAGATATCTTAATTAACTATAGTTATGATATTTCGACATCAAGATTATTAGCATCGACAGGAGGAGCACATGAAATATCTATAGCTTATACTTTCGACATGTATAGAAATATAAGGAGAAAAAGAGCAGGGGCTGTTCCCTGTCCGTATTTTTAAGAGTTAAAAAAATAAAATGTAGTTGTTTTCAAATAGTCTAGAATTACTTTTTTACTGTCTAACACTTGTATTCTTAATCCTTAAAAAAAGTAGATAATACTTCCAATAAGATTGAAGGTTTTATAGGTTTTGATAAATATAAACTACAACCTGCTTCCATACTCATTCTTTCATCATTTTCCATTGCAAATGCAGTTTGTGCAATAATTGGAATATTTGGATGTGTTTTTTTAATAATTTGCGTAGCCTCAAGTCCATCCATAGTTGGCATTTTAATATCCATTAATATTAGATCAGGCGTATGTTCTTTACATAAAACTATTGCTTCTTCTCCATCTTTTGCCCAAATAATGTTGGCTTTTGTTTTATTTAAAACCATTTCAAGAAAATGGAAATTACTATCTTCATCTTCTGCAATTAGAATAGTTTTATTATTCCAATTAAAATTATCTAAATTCATTATTTACATTAATTTTAATGATGCGGTTTTATTGATCTAGAAATTTACGAAAAAAGTAATAAGAAAAAATTTCTAGTAATAATGCGCTCTCAAGTATAAAAGGTTAATTAGTGTTATATATTAATAATTACAAAATATAATTTTAATTGAAGTTATTGAAAAGAAATAATTTAAACAAATCCAAGAATCTATTTTTTTCTAATACAATTAATATAATTTTTTTTCGGGCATTACGATCCAAAGTATTATATATACTATTATTCCTGGAAAACCAGCGCTAAAAATACTTAAAACTAAATACAAAATTCTTACAAGGGCAATATCCCATCCTAGATATTCTGCAATCCCTGCACAAACACCGGCTATTACCTGATCTTTTGATCGGATAAGTTTATTATTTGTCATTTTTATCTTTTTACTGAACTAATTTTAAAATTGCTTGTTCTGATTATTATTAAATAAGAGAATTCAAAAATAATTATTATGTAAATTTACAATTGAAAATTAAAAAGTAAAAGTGATGAAAAAAAATATTTTTGTTAAAAACCTAATAATAATACTAATTAGTTTTATGATATTGAACTCCTGTACCGAAAAAGGTATCGATAAAAATTTCCCAATTGCAAAAAAGATTGCAAAAAAATTAACCATTCATAACGATACTCGAATTGATAACTATTATTGGTTAAACGATCGCGAAGATCAGGAAGTTATTGATTATCTAAATAATGAGAATTCTTATACAAAATCAGTATTAAAATCAACTGAGAAATTTCAAGAAGATTTATTCAATGAAATGAAGTCGCGTATCAAAGAAACTGATGAATCTGTTCCTTATGAAAAAAACGGGTATTTTTATTATTCTCGATACGAAGAAGGGAAAGAATATCCAATTTATTGTAGAAAAAAAGAATCGTTAGATAATCCTGAAGAGATTATATTAGATGTTAATATAATGGCCGAAGGTTTTGAGTATTATCAAGTAGCGGGATTAAGTGTTAGTCCCGATAATAAGTTATTATCTTTTGGTGTTGATACGGTAAGTCGTAGAATGTATAATATACATGTAAAAAATCTTCAAACAGGTGAAATTTATAAAGATATGTTGCCAATAACAACAGGTTATGCAGCTTGGGCAAATGATAATAAAACCATGTTTTATACAAAAAAGGATGAGGTAACACTTCGATCGAATAAAATATTTAAACACATTTTAGGTCAGAATTTTGAGTCTGATAAGGAGATCTATGAAGAAACAGACGAAACCTATGGGGCAAGTGTATGGAGATCTAAGTCAGGGAAATATATAATGATAAGTTCTTACAGTACTATGTCTGATGAATATCAATTTATTGATGCAAATAAACCAAATTCTGATTTTAAAATTATCCAAAAAAGAGAACGTGGTTTAGAATATTCTGTTTCTCATTTTGGAGATTATTTTTACATCAAAACAAATCTTGATGCGAAAAATTTCCGATTAATGAAAACATCGGTTAATAAAACCAATAAAGAGAATTGGGAAGAGGTTATTGCACATAGAGATGATGTTTTCTTAGAAGGAATTGAATTATTTAAAGATTTCTTGGTAGTTGAAGAGCGTGAGCAAGGATTAACAAAATTGAGAATTATAAACTGGGAAACTAAAGAAGAACACTATGTGAATTTCGATGAAGAAGTTTATATGGCATATATTTCAACAAATCCAGAGTTTAATACAAATTTACTAAGGTTTGGATATACTTCAATGACAACACCTAACTCCACTTACGATTATAATATGCAAACTCAGGAAAAGGAGTTGAAAAAACAACAGGAAGTTATAGGTGATTTTAACGCAGATAACTACGAAACTAAACGTCTTTGGGCTACAGCCGACGATGGAACAAAAATTCCAATGTCTATTGTTTACCGAAAAGGAATTAAACTGGATGGATATAATCCAACTTTAATATATGCTTATGGATCGTATGGCGCAACTATGGATCCTTATTTTAGTTCAGTTCGTTTAAGTTTATTGGATCGAGGTTTTGTGTATGCATTGGCTCATATCCGAGGTGGGCAGTATTTAGGTCGCCAATGGTACGAAGATGGTAAGTTACTTAAGAAAATAAATACATTCACAGATTTTAATGATTGCGCAGAATATTTAATAGAATCTAAATATACAAACTCCGAGAAGCTTTTCGCTATGGGCGGAAGTGCTGGAGGATTATTAATGGGAGCAATAGTAAATATGCAACCTGAACTATATAAAGGTATTGTAGCTCAAGTTCCTTTTGTAGATGTTGTAACAACTATGCTCGATGAAAGTATACCATTAACGACTGGTGAATTTGATGAATGGGGAAATCCAAAAGATAAAGAGTACTATGATTATATGTTATCTTATTCTCCATATGATCAGGTTAAAGCACATGATTACCCTGCAATGTTAATAACAACAGGACTACATGATTCCCAAGTTCAGTACTGGGAACCTGCTAAATGGGTTGCAAAATTACGCGACATGAAAACTGATGATAATGTTCTATTATTACATACCAATATGGAAACAGGTCATAGTGGTGCTTCTGGACGATTCGAAGCATTAAAAGAATATGCAATGGAATATGCATTTATGTTCCAGCAGTTAGGAATCAAGAAATAAAAAATAAATCATTTTTATATAAAAGAGGCCTCTTTGGAAGGCCTCTTTTTTTATTTTGAAATTTGAATTACTTCGATAAATATCTTAACTTGATAAAAATATTTGTTATGAAAAATAAACTTTTAATTGGTTTCACAGCAGGATTTTTAATTGCATTTATTGGAGAATTATTAATTAACCCTGCAGAGGGGCGCTTCTGGGCTCAAATTATATTACTGTTAATAGGTGCTGTTATTATTACCGCTACATGGTATTTTGGAAAAGACTCAGAACCTGAATAAATTAACAATGTATTTTTTGATTTCTTCGAAATATAAGAAAGATTGCAATTACCAGAATACTTATTCCAGATAATAAAATAATCCAAGGAAAATTTTCAGGTATATATTTAACCGATAAATCAAATAGTTTCTCGCTTATCGATTTAGTCTTAAATTCATTATAAGAAATGTTTTTAATAAGGAATCTACAATAATCCCATATAAATGAAATAAATACAATTATAGATCCTGAAATTAAAATTATCCATTCCTTTCTAAGGATTTTTACTTTGAATTCACTTCTACGATTGTAATGATATATGGTTAGTGCAAGTAAAATCATTAATAATGAAATAATTACTGGAGCAATTACAGGTCCAGTCCAAGTAACAGGAAGCAGAAATAAAATATCCCAGGTAATTAAACTTTCTGGCCAGCTTAAAATTGCGTAGAGAAATACATAATATATTATATCCCAAACAGCAAATGAATAAATAAACCAAGCAAATCGTTGTGAAAAGTTCTTTCCGGCAATAAAACCAATAGAAAGTAACATAATTAACGAAGCAAATTCTCGAATTAGCTCTGTAATTACAATATGATTATCCATTGGTGTTAATGGAAATGCAAATCCTAGAGGATAATAGATTTCACGCAAATAGACAACAACAGCACCTTCAAAAATACCCATTGAAATTGCAAAAAGTGTTATCCAAATTAATGTTTCATGTTTCTTTAGATTCATTTTAAATCAAATTTTCAATTAGCAATTTCTGAATAATTTTGCTCGAAGTCAATATTCATTAAAACAACGGTTTGATAATTACTATATTGCAATTTAAATTAGTATTAAAATTTTTTAATATGAGGGTTAATTTCTCTTTATCGATTTTACATAAGCATAATTGAGGTTAAAATGTTAATTTTGCAGAGTTTCAACCAGATCAAATTAGAAATAAAGTGCTATATCCAGATAATTTTGAAAATAAAATAGGATTCGATAAAATTCGAGACATGCTGAAAGGTGGATGTTTAAGTAATCTTGGACGTATGCGTGTTGATAAAATTCGATTCTCGTCGAAATATTCCTTTATCGAAACACTGGTAAATCAGGTTGATGAGTTTAAGACAATAATGATGTTGGAAGATGATTTTCCATTAAGTCATTTTATTGATTTAACCCCAGCGCTTAAGAAAATAAAGATTGAAGGAGCCTACTTTTTAGCAGAAGAATTATTTGATCTGAAACGATCTTTAGAAACAATTAGAGCGATATTAAATTTCTTCAAAGCAAAAAGAGAAGAAGATAAATATCCTTACCTTCAAAAATTGGCGGTTAACGTAAAGCTTTATCCGTATATTTTTGAACGTATCGATTCAATAATTAATAAACATGGTAAAATTAAGGATAATGCATCGTCAGAGTTAAGTATTATTCGAAAGGATATTTACAATAAAGAAAGTGCCGTATCTAAACGATTGCATTCAATTTTAAAAGAAGCTCAAAGTAGTGGCTTGGTCGATAAAGATGTTTCTTTATCGATTCGCGATGGACGTGCTACAATACCCGTTGATGCATCGAATAAACGTAAAATAAAAGGTTTAATTCTTGATGAATCGGCAACTGGTAAAACAGCTTATATTGAACCTGCGGAGATTGTAGAGTTGAACAATGATATAAAAGAATTATACTATGCCGAACGTCGCGAAATTGTAAAAATACTTACTCTTTTTGCCGATGATATTCGTCCTTATATTGATGATTTATTTTGGGCTTACGAATACATGGGAACAATTGATTTCATTAGATCAAAAGGCCTTTTAGCAAATAAAATAAACGGGGTGAAACCTATTTTTCAGAATAAACCTAAGGTTGATTGGACAAAGGCTGTTCATCCATTATTGTTTTTAACATTTAAAGAAGAGGCACGTACGGTTGTTCCTTTAGATGTAAAATTGAACGATGACAATCAAAGAATCCTCTTAATCTCAGGTCCCAATGCCGGTGGAAAATCGGTTTGTTTGCAAACAGTAGGATTGTTGCAATATATGTTTCAGTGTGGTTTATTGGTTCCTATGAATGAAAATTCAGAAATAGGTTTATTTCAAAATTTATTCATAAATATAGGTGATGATCAATCAATCGAAAATGATTTAAGTACATATAGTTCCTATTTGCTGAATATGAAGAATTTCTTGAAATCGGCAAACGATAGAACGTTAATTTTGATTGATGAATTCGGTTCGGGAACTGAACCAATGCTTGGTGGAGCAATTGCAGAATCAATTTTAGATAGTTTAAATCAGAAAAAAGCACAGGGTGTAATAACTACACATTATACATCATTAAAACATTTTGCTTCATCTACTCATGGAATAGAAAATGGGGCAATGCTTTTTGATACCGCTAAAATTCAACCATTGTTTCGCTTATCAATTGGAGAACCAGGAAGTTCGTTTGCATTTGAAATTGCAAGAAAGATTGGTTTACCCGAAGATATTCTAAAAAGTGCAACGGATAAAATTGGAAAAGATCATATTGATTTTGATAAGAACTTAAAAGACATCTTAAGAGATAAACGTTATTGGGAAACGAAACGTGATAGCGTACGAAAATCAGAAAGGAAACTTGAAGAACAAATCGCTCGATATACAACAGAACTGGAATCGGCAAAGAAAATGCAAAAGGATATTATTCAAAAGGCAAAAGTAGAAGCTGAGGCTTTATTGTCTGGAGTAAATAAACAAATAGAGAATACAATTCGAGAGATAAAAGAGAGCCAGGCAGAAAAGGAGAAAACTAAGATTGCTCGAAAAAAGATTTCGGATTTTAAAGAGAAGTTGAACGAAATTGATTCAGAAGAAGTAGCTCGTATCAATAGAAAAATTGATAAACTTAAGAATCGCGAAAAGCAAGGAAAGAAAAAGAAGGATAGTCAAATAGAAGAAAAACTGGATGAAAAGAAAGTATCCGATGTTAATTCTTATGAAAAGGGCGATAAAGTTCAGTTGTACGGTCAAGATTCAGTGGGAGAGGTGCTTGATGTAAATGCTAATAGCATTATGGTGGCGTTTGGAAATATGATAACGACTATCGATAAAAAGCGTTTAGAGAAAATTTCAGAGAAAAAATATAATAAAATAGCCGGTGTAAAATCTGGATCAGGACAAAAATCATCTTGGGATTTTGGAGAACGCCGATTAAAATTCAAGCCTGAGATTGATGTTCGTGGAAAACGTGCAGAAGAAGCCTTGCAGATTGTGAACGATTTTGTTGATGAAGCAATAGTAATAAATATGAGTACCATTAAAATTCTACATGGTAAAGGAGATGGTATTTTAAGGCAATTAATTCGTCAATATCTTGAAACAGTAGATGTAATAAAATCATATCACGACGAAAGTATTCAATTTGGTGGTTCAGGAATTACGATTGTTGAATTTGAATGATCATAAAATTTGTCCATGCTTCCATAAACTCAGCATGACAAGCATTTTATTCGTTGTTATAATGAGCTTGTCGAAGTGTGATGTAATTTTTACATTTAGTAATATTATTTTTTTGTAAATTTGGATTAAACTAAATCCTAAGCAAATTGATATTAATATATTCACCAAAAACTTCGCCAAGACTTGAGTTTATCTTAAAATTCATTTTTAAAGATGTTCAAGGGGTTGAATTCCAATTAACTCAGGATCAATCTGAGTTTAAGTCTTCTAAGTTAGCCAAGTTAAATTATTCAAGTGAAAAAATTGAAGGGAGCGTTCAAATAGAGCCAGTAAGTTTTTTATTTGAAACAGATATCTTGCATAAAAAGATTAAGGTAAGCGAATGGGAAAACTATAAAGTATTTTTTGAGACATCTCATAATTCAGATGTGCCTTTTGATTTGTTTGCAGCTAGTTTTTATTTAATTAGTCGTTATGAAGAGTACTTACCTTTTAGTGCTGATCAGCATGGAAGATTTGAAGCGGATCAGAGTTTAGCATACAAATATGGATTTTTATATGATCCTATTGTAGATCAATGGTCATGCAAATTAGCAGGAATTATTCAAAATAAGTTCCCGGAGTACAAAACTTGCGAAAGAGAATTTAAATATATTTCTACCATTGATGTAGATAATGCTTACGCATATTTGTATAAGGGAACGGTTCGAACAATTGGTGCAACAATGCGAGACTTGTTGAAGTTGAATTTTAACGAAAACATAAAACGATTTCAATCACTTTCAGGTGAAAAAGATCCCTTTGATACTTATGGTTATTTAGATGCTCTACATAAACAATATGGAATAGAGCCGCATTGGTTTTTCTTAGTAGGGAATTATAATACTTATGATAAGAACTTACCTTTAGATAATGAATCTTTTCAGGAATTAATAAGGGAAATTTCGGAAAATGCAGAAATTGGTATTCATCCATCTTATGAATCAAATAGAAACTTTAAGCAATTAAAAAAGGAGTTCGATTATTTAAGTGCGTTATCCTCAAAACCAATAATTAAGAGTAGACAGCATTTTTTGAAGCTGCTCTTTAACGAAACTTATCAGAATCTATTAAAACTTGGAATAAAAGAAGATTATACCTTAGGATATGCAACAGACGTAGGATTTCGTGCAGGGACTTGTACTCCATTTTATTTTTATGATTTATATGCAGAGAAAGAAACTGATCTAAAGATTTTTCCATTCCAAGTGATGGATGCTACATTAAATCAATATTTAAAATTGAATGTAACACAGGCAATTGAAAAAGTCTCTGAAATAATAAATAAGGTTAAACAAGTAAAAGGAACATTTATAAGCTTATGGCATAATGAATCTCTTAGTGATCATGGACATTGGAAAGGTTGGGAACCAGTTTATAAAGAAATGTTAGAAAATATTTTTAAGAAGTAAAGGTTTGGAGTTAAGATATTTAAGGCATCATCAAATTGATAAGCGCAAATGGGATGATGCAATTAGGAATGCCGATAATGGCTTAGTATACGCACTTTCGTGGTATCTAGATATTGTATCACCAGGCTGGGAAGCGATTGTAGTAGATGATTACACAACTGTGATGCCTCTTACCATTAGGAAAAAGTACGGATTAAAGTATTTTTTTAAACCTGTATTTGTTCATTTTCTTGGAGTATTTTCAGCAAAAAAAATAGAAAAAGTTATTGTTCAAGATTTTATAAGCGAGGCATTAAAGCATATTAGTTTTATAGATAATTGGTTTAATCCTGAAAATGAGTTTGAAAGAAGTGAAGCTTTTCAGGAAAAACAATCTCAAATTCTGAACTTGAATTCCGATTATAATACAATTCATTCTAATTATTCTAGAAGTAATAAGAATAATTTTAAAAAAGTTCGAAATGCAGGACTTAGTATCGATAAAAACTTTAATAAGGATATCCTTATATCGTTATTGAAAGGAATGTACTCTCGGAAGAATGTTGATGGTGTTGATGAAAAAGATTTTGAGAATTTGGGAAAAATTATGGATTATGCTTTGGTAAATAATTTAGGCGAATACTACACGATAGTATATGAAGGAATACCATGTTCCGCAGGATTCTATTTAAAATGGAAAAACAGATCAATAGTTTATCACGCTGCAAACGAACTGGGGCGAAAGAAACGCTCTATGTTTTTATTAGTCGATGAATACATAAAAGATCACGCAGGGCAGAATTTAAGTTTAGATTTTGCAGGGTCTAACATTCCTGGTGTTGCTGATTGGAACACTGGTTTTGGCGCACAAAATTTAAAATTTTATGCAATAAAAATTAATAATTTACCAATACCTTTTAAATGGTTTAAGAAATAGTTTCTTCTTTATAAGATCCTATTTTACGAATAACTTTAGCGGGATTTCCAGCAATTACCTGATTTCCTTCAGGGAAAGACTTTGTTACAACGGCATTAGCTCCAACAATTGTATGCTCACCTAATTCAACTTCAGGTAAAATAGTAGCTCCGGTTGCAATCCATGAGTTTTTTCTTATGATAATTGGTTTTGCATCTTTAAATTTTCCAAAATCTTCTAAATTGTGATTCTGACTTATAATGGAAATTTTAGCTGCGGTTATTACATTTTCTTCGAATATTATCCCACATCTGCCATCTATATAGCATGATGATCCATAACCAGGATACTTGTTCCCACGTTGAATTTTTTCGGGGCATTTTATTTGAGAAGTAAAATGAACGGGCCATGGCACTTTTCTATTATAGCCTAAAACCTTTTGTCTAAAAGCATATGAGAATAATTCTTTTAACGAATAAGGTTCTAAAGATTTGTTAATATCTCTATATATTAAACGCAATAAGAAATAAAAGAAAGTTTTAAATATCGATTTCATTTTTATAGTCTATTCTCTAATTTGTTTTAAGTACCAATGTGCAAGATAAGCATTTTGAGTATTAATTTCATTCTCGTCGAAATCACTTTTGTTTTTTAAATCTGCTTTAATATCTTTTAATATTAAACTATAATTTAAATAATCTGATGGTTTGGTAAGTTTATTTATAAATCGTTTTGGAATTACTTTTTTTAGTTTTTGTTTAAATTTAAAATATTTAAATTCTTTTGGAGATAAATCTTTACCTGTATTATAGTTTATGTTATAGTTGTTAAAATAATCCATTAAGGTTTTGTTATAAAGTGTTTTTCCATATTTGTAGTCAAATGGAACGCTTTTAAAAAAGTTGACTAATTCTTTATCCCAATATGGGAATCTAAATTCATAATCCCAATACAAATAGATATGAGCTGCTTGTGCAATAAATTTTGAAAGATTTTCTTTAATTTCCCAATTCTCGAACATTGAATAAGCATATAAATTCTCTCTATTTTTAACAGAATCAGAAAGTTGTAATTTTAACTTATTAAGAATTCCTTTTTTATTTTTGGTAGGGATTTTAGTATTTGTATATCTGTTTTCAACGATTTTTCGTGCAATTTTATTTATTGGAGATTTAAATTTCAATCCTCCATTTTTATATAGTTGTGATCCTCCTAAAAAATCACCTGAATATCCGGGAATAAAAATAGCATCATCAGGTATAATCTTGTTTTCGTGTAAGTGCTTTATAGCAAAATAGTCCTGAAACATGAACGAAGATGAATACTTAGAATAGAAGTTGTAATAATCCAAAAAATCTTTGTTGGTTAAATATTCACCGATAATTTCGGATTTATATTCAATAAATGTCCATTTAAAACCAAGTTCTTTAGCTACTTTCTCTGATATTTCTTTTTCGAAATTATTCTCAGGATTTCCAAAGGTATAACATAGAACATTCGAGTAATTATGTTCTTTTAATTTACAGGCGATTAAACGTGAATCTAATCCTCCACTTAGTGGAATAACAGCCATTCTGTTATTTAGAGATTTTACTAATCTCTCAAAAGTTTCATCGAATACTTTTTCTGAAGCACAAATTAACTCCGAATAATTTAGTGATGAAGATTCTGAAATTGAATATTCGAAATGCGATTTTATTTGGATGTCTTCACCATTATAAATCAAATATTCACCTGCTTGAGTAACATTAATTTCATTTATTAAGGTATTATGTCCACTAACAAAACCAGCAGATTTAAACTCAGCTTCTGATAATTCATTAATTTCTATATTTTCAAGTTCTTTTAAAATTGTATCGTAATCATCTGAAATAAAAATGTCTTTATCTTTTATTGTATAAAAAACGGGAGTTGATCTTATAATATCATTTGCAAATAAGAATTTGTTTTCAGAGATTTTAATAAATACAGTGAAAAGCCCATTTGCCGAAGAAACCTTTTTTATAAAGTCTTTTTCTGTTTTTACATCCTTAAAGTATTCTACTGTATCTTCTTTTTCGAAGTATCTTTGATTTGAATCATAAAAAAATCCTTTAACAAAAATATTTTTTTTGTTAAACCATTTAAAACCTTTATTTAAAATGAAATCAGCTTTTATCATTTTGAAGGTTTATTTAATAGTTTGTATATAAATGCATTCCAATAAATTGATCTATTATTAGTGTCGAAAATTATTTTAAAAGCCTTTGCGTAAAATTTAGGATCAAAAAGTAAAGAGAAACTACTTTTCTTGTGCAAAGGAGTAGTTTTAGACTGCTCTTCTGGTATCGGCAATCTTTCAACTAAGGTTCTATGTGCTTCTTGTTGCCATTTTTTCTTGTAGTTTGAAAAATCAGAAATAGAATTAAAGCGATTAATAATATCCTGATCTCCCAGCTCAATCAGCCCATCTTTTCTATTAATTTTAATAGGAATTAATTCGTATTGATAAGAATCATTATGGAAACTAATAACTAAAATTGCACTTTCATCAGTATAATTATAATAATGATGCGGTTGTATATCAAAGATAAAGTTACCTAAAGAATAGAAAATATTTGTTTTCCCAAATTTTTCTGCACCTTGTAAAGTGTGAGAATGATGAGATATTAGAAAATCTGGAGTGAACTTCTTTTGTATTTTTTTTAAATGTTTCCTTTTGGTTGTAGAGGGATATAGGGTATATTCTTCACCACCATGATGAAATAGAATTTCCCAACAATCTTCTTGTTTAATATAATCCTTAATATGTTTTTGGGTGCTAACCAATAAACCTTCTTTGTTCTTTATTTTCTCAGTATAGCTTGTTAGTTTTATTTTAATATCCTTACCGATTGTTATAGAATTATTTTTTGATTCATCTTTTAACCATGCACCAAAATAGAAGCATTCCTTATTATTTATTTCCCTTATTGTATCTAAAAAACCTTCCTTTCCTGAATCGAAGATGTGATTATTCGCAAGATTAAAAACTTTTATATTTCTTTCTTTTAAGTAAGAGATAGAATTTGGTGGACTTGTAACTTTTAAGTTTGGATTTGCATAATGATTTCTATTCGTAACAGGGCCTTCTAAATTACAAACACAATGATCAGCACTATTAAGTATGTCAAGAATTTCATTTGAGAAGATCTCATCATTATTTCTGATTTTTTCTTCAAATGATCCTGTTAAACTTAGATCTCCTGTTATAATTAATTTATTCTTTTTCAATTATTTGAGCGTTTGATATTTTGAGTATATAAAACATTAGAAATATATTAAATAGAACTCCTGCTAAAGAAAATAATATTATAGAATAAGTAATACTTCCAAAATATTTATACCCGACAAATAATGCTATAAATCTAAAAATCAAAAGCAAAATATCATAAATCAGTAATTGATTTTGCTTATTTAGGATTGTAATAATATATGTCATTGGCGAATTCAGAAACATAAGAAACAACCACGGAATAAGCAGTTGAGTAAATGTACCTGCAAGTTTCCATTCTTGTCCAAAAAGTAAACCGAAAATAAATGGAGCAAATGCCATAATTATAATTGAAGGGATAATTGCTAGTTTAGCAAGTTTTTTATAAGTCGAAATAATTAAGCTTCTTAGATTAATACCCTTGTTATATCTTTGAGTAGCCTCGTTATAAAGAACTTGGCCTACAGATTGGCTAACTAATCCCATAGGTGTAGCAATAATTCTATGAGCTAAACCGTATAAGGCAGTCATTTCCAGACTATAAAAACTGGTTAGTAAGAATATGGGTAAGTGATTTGATAAGGTGTTCGATACAGCTATACTTGTATTGTAGATAGGGATTTTTTTATATCTGCTAACTAAATCAAATATTCTTTTAATTGATGTATTCTTAGTATCAATAATTTTTTCTTTGAAAGAGCAATAGATTCCATAAATAGCTGAAATAAATTGCCCACTAATTAGTCCGATAATTAAACCGAATTTTAGAAAAGAGAATAAACCTAAGCTAATTTGTACTATAGATGAGGTAAGAGATTTTGATACGTTTATTACCGATATTTCTTTGAATTTATTGTTTCTGTTAAGCCAATAAGAGCATGATTGTACAATTCCAAGAAAAAGAAGCGAAAGAGGTAAAATGTATAATAGCTTACCAATATTTTTATCTCCAAGAATATTCGTAATAGGATCATAAAAGAATAGTATTACCAGATACACAATCCCAGAGAATATAAACGACGTTAAAAGGCTGGTAATAAAAAGTACTTTTCCTTCATCTTTTTTATTAGGCAATACAATAGCCAGCTCAAGTTTAAGAGTGATAAAAGTAGATAATATCATACATAGCGACGAGTAGATAAAAAATATTCCAAACTGATCTTTTGTAAATACTCGTGTTAATACTAAAGTTGCTAGTAGTGGTATTGCTTGAGCTATCGAAAAGCCTGAGAAGAGTATGAATACATTTTTATATGTATCCTTTTTAAATGCATCTTTTAGTTTTGATTTTATTTGCATTAGAAAAACTCTAGATCTTATATATGATAATGATTATTCCTTTAAACTTTCAAAATCGATTTCTTTATTCTGAGTTTCTTCAATAACTTTACCGTTATCGAATTGAACAGTTCTTGCAGGAAACTTTTTTACCATATTATAATCGTGCGTTGCCATAACAACTGTTCTGCCATTATTGCTTATTTCAAGAAATAATTCCATTAAGTTTTCTGATGTTTCAGGGTCAAGGTTTCCTGTTGGCTCATCGGCTAAAATAATCTCAGGATCGTTCAATAATGCGCGTGCAATAACAACACGTTGTTGCTCACCACCAGAAAGTTGATGAGGCATTTTATACCCTTTGTAACCTAAACTAACACGATCGAGAACTTCAGAAATTCGATTGTTGATTTCTGTTTTATTTTTCCAACCTGTCGCTTTTAAAACAAATAGTAAATTATCAAATACAGTTCTATCAGTGAGTAATTTAAAATCCTGAAAAACAATTCCTAGTTTTCGTCTTAAATGAGGTATTTGTTTTGTTTTGAGTTTTGTAAGATCGAAACCTGCTACTTTTGCTCCATTTTCTTTTATTGGAATCTCAGCATTAATTGTTTTAATCAAACTAGTTTTTCCGCTTCCAACTTTTCCAATAAAATATACAAATTCACCTTTCTCAATAGAAAGGTTTACATCTTTAAGAATTAAATTATCTTTTTGAAAAATACTTGCGTTCTCGAATTCTATAATTGTATCTAATGCCATTATTCCTCAATTTTTTTTAATATGCCAAATGGAGTTGTATTTATTAACTGTAAAATCCTTTCTTTATAATCTTCCAAACCAAATTTCTTAATCTGATTGTCGGGATTATTAGTTTTAAAATGCGCTAATAATACAAATTGATTGTCTCTAATTTGAACATAATCAGGTATTTTGTCTGTTCCTTGTGTTTTTAAAAAATACATGGTATGCTATTTGCTTTATCACAAATGTAGATAAAAAAACTTGTTTTTTGATTTATAATATTACGGATAAAACGAATTGATATTAACAATATTTCAAATAATCAATTTGTTTAGAAAATATTTCTAGTAATTAACAGTTTTATGTTAATTAAAAAGGCTTTTTTTCATTAACAGGTATGTTAAATCTTCTTAAATTTATGCGAATTTCAAGGGTAGAATATATGTTACAAAAAAAATATTTTAAATTATTAATAGTAAGTAGTTTGCTATTATTGTCATTGGGCTCATTTTCACAGAAACCAATGATGTATACAGATCCTGATCTTGAATACAAAACAGGATTAGAACTATTTGAGAAAATGAAGTATGGTGTAGCTCAAAAACATTTTGAAAATGCAATTGAGGCATACGGCGATTTAAGTATTGAATTTAAAGCAAATGCTGAGTATTATTCAGCTCTTTGTGCTATAGAGCTATTTAACGAAGATGCTGAATATAAAATTTCAAAATTTATTGCAGAGAGACCTGAAAATTCTAAAGTAAATGCCGCATATTTTCATATGGGTAAATTTCAGTATCGACAAAAAAAATATAAAAAAGCAATTTCGTGGTTTTTAAAACTGAATAAAGATAAATTGAATGACGAAGAAATGGCTGAGTTTTATTTCAAACTCGGATACAGTTATTTTAGAACTAAAAAATATGATAAAGCAAGTTCTGCATTTTTTGAGATTAAAGATATTAACACAAAGTTTACGGGACCTGCGATATATTACTATTCACATATAGCATATCAGGATAAAAATTACGAAACAGCATTGCAAGGATTTCAACGATTAAGTGAAAATGAAACTTTTGCACCTATTGTTCCATATTATATTACTCAAATTTATTATTTGCAAGGTAGATATGATGAAGTGCTTGAATATGCACCTCCATTTTTAGAATTAGCAAGTGCAAAAAGAGCTCCGGAAATTGCAAAAGTTATTGGAGACTCTTATTATAAAAAACAAGAATACGATAAGGCATTAGAATATTTACAACAGCATGTTTCAGATTCTAAAAATGTATTAAGAAAAGATTATTATCAACTCGGTTACTGTTATTATAATTTAGAACAGTATGATAGCGCTTCTGTTTCGTTTGAGAAAGTATTTACTGAGACTGATAAATTAGCTCAAAATGCCTATTTTCATTTAGCTGATTGTTACATTGAACTTAAAGAGAAAAACAAAGCGCGATTGGCTTTTGAGTTTGCATCTAAATTAGATTTCGATCCTGAAATTAAAGAAGAAGCATTATTTAATTATGCATTGTTAACGTACGAATTATATCATTCTCCGTTTAATGAAGCTATTGGAGCGTTTCACGAGTTTATTGAGTTGTACCCTGATTCGTATCGTTTAGATGATGCATATAATTTCCTCGTAATGGCATATTTGTATACGAGTAATTATAAGGAAGCATTAAATTCCTTGGAAATGATTTCTGAAAAGGATCATGGGATGAAAGAAGCTTATCAAAAAGTTGCTTATTATCGTGGTTTAGAATTGTTTAGTAATCTTAAATACGAAGAATCTATAGATAAATTTGATAAATCACTACTTTATCCGGTTTATAATAGATCAATAAAAGCACAAGCAAATTATTGGAAAGCTGAAGCATTCTATCAATTAGGAGAATATGAAAAAGCAATTGAAGCTTATAATGAGTTTTTAATAAGTACTGGAGCTTTTCAATTACCTGAATATAATCTAGCACATTATAATATGGGATATTCTTATTTTAAATTAAAAGATTATCCGAATGCTATTCAATGGTTCAGAAAATATATTGGGTTTACAAAAAATGAAAAATCAAAAACATTAGCCGATACATATAATCGAATTGGTGATTCGTATTTTATTAATCGAACATATTGGGTGGCTATAGAAAATTACGACAAAGCAATTGAAGTTGGATTACTTGATAAAGATTATGCATTATTTCAGCGAGGTTTTTCTTTAGGCTTATTAATACGTCCAGAGAAAAAGGTGAATACCATGCAACGAATTCTTGACGAGCATCCAGAATCAGCTTATACCGATGATGCTTTATATGAAATGGCAAAAGCATATATGGATCTTCAGAATGTTGATTTTGCATATGAAAAATATGTGCAGATTGTTGATAGTTTCCCTTCAAGTAGTTATGTGAAAAAATCATTGGTTCAGTTAGGTTTATTAAGCTATAATAAAGATCAAAATCAGAAAGCACTAAAATTTTATCAAAGAGTGGTTACAGAATTCCCTGGAACTATTGAAGCTAAGAATTCATTAACAGGAATTAAGAATATTTATGTTGATATGAATGATGTGGATTCTTATTTTGCTTATGTAAATAACTTAGGTGAGTTTGCAAATATCGCTTTAAGCGAGCAAGATTCATTAACATATGTTTCGGTAGAAAAGATATATATGGCAGGTGACTGTGAGAAATCTATAACTCAGTTTAATGATTACCTTACTAAATTTCCTGATGGTTCGTTTATATTAAACGCGAACTTTTATTTAGCGGATTGTCAGAATAGAAGTGGAAATTCTGAAGCTGCATTAAGATCGTACAATTTTGTTATTGAAAAAACGAAAAATACTTTTACAGAACCAGCACTTCTGGCAGCAGCGTTAATTAATTTTGAATCCGAGAAGTATCCTGAGGCTTTAATCAATTATGAACAACTTGAACAAGTTGCCGAAGTAAATAACCATTTAATAGCATCAAGAGTAGGGCAGATGCGTTGTAATTTCTTATTAAATAAATATAATGAAGTGATAGAATCTGCCGATAAAGTTTTACATACTGAAAAAATTTCAGATGAACTTAAACGTGAAGCTCATTTTAAAAAGGGAAAGGCTTTTTTCGAGAATAAGAATAATGAGCTTGCTTTAGATGAATTTAGGGTTATTTCAACAGAGGTTAATAGTAGCGAGGGAGCAGAATCAAAATATCTGATTTGTGAAATTTATTTTAATGATAATCAGCTGGATGTTTCTGAACATGAAATATTTGATTTTGCATCACAAAATACATCACAAGAATATTGGCTCGCTAAGTCATTCATTTTACTGGCAGATATTTACTTAAAGAATGATGATAAATTTCAAGCTAAGCATACATTAAAAAGTATTATTGATAATTACAATCCAGATGCAAAGGATGAAATTAAAAGAACAGCAACAGAAAAGTATAATCTAATTTCTGATGAGGAAAAATTAATATTAGAGCAAGCTAAAGGCGATACTCTTGAACTAAATTTTGACGATAATAAAGATGGTCAATATGAAGAGTTATTTGATCAAAAAACAGACTCTTTAAATTTCTGATATAAAATACTTTAAGATATGATTCGAAATAAATTAATATATATTCAAATTATAGGACTTTTAATTATTTGTTCTAATAGCATATTTGCTCAGGAAAAATTAGTTAAAGAGGTGCAGGTTGTAAAACCATATGATCCTACAATATCTGATGCATTTAAGATTACTCATTTGCCAAAAATTACAGATACTGTTAAAACCATACCGGAGATACGTTACATTCTGCAAACAAAGCCTATGAGCATTGGATATACTGTAGATCCAATCAAACCCGCTAAAATGGTGGGGGAACCCTTAACTAAGTTATATAATAGTTATGTTCGAGTAGGACTCGGTACAAAGGTAATTCCAATGATAGAAGCATATGTTAATAATAAAAGATCTAAAGATTACTCCATTGGAACATATTATAAATTCCATAATTCATTAGCGCAAGTTAAATTAGCTAACGATGAAAAAGAGTTTGCTGGTTTTAGTGATCATGATTTTCGTGTTTTTGGTAAGAAATTCATGGAAAATGCAGTTTTGCAAGGCGATATGGGTTTATTAAGCAATACCAGATATTTTTATGGTTATGATGTATCAGTTGATACAACTTTCGAAAAAGAAGATATTAAACAGAATTATCTAACTTTTGATCTTAATGCCAGATATAAAAGTATCTACGTTGATTCGACGCATATTAACTACGATTTTGGTTTTTCTTTGGCTTATACTAAAGATGCATTCGATCACAATGAATTTAATTTTAAAATAGGTGGTGATATCAATAAGATATTTACACAAGAGATGGTTGGCGTAAGATTAGATCTTGAAAACTATACTAAAAGTGAGAATCTCGATTCTACAAATAATTTTATTATTAGAATTAATCCGTGGGTAGGTAAGTTTGGTGATAAATGGCGAGTAAAAGCCGGTGTTAATATTTATTCTGATATAAGAGGTGATAGATCAAATGTATTTTATTATCCTGTAGGGCAATTGGAGTATGATATCGCTAATCATTATTTAATTCCATATGCTGGAGTTGATGGTAAGTTAGAAATAAATAGCTTTAATCGTATTAGTAAAATAAATCCATTTATTACGCCTGGTACTGGAGTTATAAATACTGACCATAAAATAATTCTTTACGGTGGAGTAAGAGGTAATTTTAATTCAACTACCTATTATAATTTTAAACTTACGTACTCATTAGTCGACGATCTTCCATTATATGTAAATGATTTAGCAAATACAGATAGTATAGGTAATCAGTTTACGGTAGCATACGATGATGTCACTATTCTTCATTACTTCGGAGAATTATCAGTTTCGCCATCAGAAAAGTTAGCAATTAATTTAAAAGCAAATTATCGAGATTATAAAATGACAAATGAAGCTAAAGCATGGCACAAACCGTCATTTGACTTATCATTTACCACAAAGTATAATTTACGTCAGAAAATAATCTTAAAAGCGGAAATTTTAGCTATTGGAACGCGATACATTAAACTTGTTGACGATGAAGTTGGAGAATTAGAATCTGCAATTGATATTAGTTTGGGTGCGGAATATAGATACTCAAAAGTATTATCAGGATTTATTCAGTTAAATAATTTATTATCTGATGATTATTACGAGTGGAATAATTACCCAACTTATGGATTAAATATTTTAGTAGGGGCTACTTATTCATTTTAGGAGATACTTTTTACATAGTTGAAAAATGTGAATTTATTGTTGATAAATTCACATTTTTTATTGTGATATAATCATCTAATAACCACATATTTTTACTATATTTACATGTTAAATAAAACGACTTACGCATTATTTTTAATAACCTAATATTGAGGTAGTTGAGAGCATATTCTGAAGTGTTTAAATATCAAGAAAATCCAACTGAATTTAGAAAATGAAATGTTAAAACACTAAACTGTTTTAAAAAGTTTAGAGAAGTAAAGTTATTTGATAAAATCGTAAATATTAATAAACATAAATAAAATGAGTGAACTGAATAAGGAAGAATTGAATAAGTCAGTTGAGAATGAAAATTCAAACGGATATTCAGCGGATAGTATTCAAGTTTTAGAGGGTTTAGAAGCAGTTCGGAAACGACCTGCTATGTATATCGGTGATATAAGTGAAAAAGGATTACATCACTTAGTATATGAAGTGGTAGATAACTCAATTGATGAAGCACTTGCTGGATATTGTAGTAAAATAGATGTAACAATAAACGAAGATAATTCAATTACCGTTGTTGATGATGGTCGAGGTATTCCAGTTGATCTTCACGAAAAGGAAGGTAAATCAGCATTGGAAGTTGTAATGACAGTATTACATGCCGGTGGTAAATTCAACAAAGACTCATATAAAGTTTCAGGTGGATTGCATGGTGTTGGTGTTTCTTGTGTAAATGCATTATCCATTGAGTTACGGGCAGAAATTCACAGAGATGGGAAAATATACGTTCAAGAGTATTCTATTGGTAAGCCAAAAGGAGATATTAAAGTAGTTGGAGAAACTGACAAAACTGGAACTATTATTACTTTTAAACCAGACGATAGTATTTTTACTGTTACTGAATATAAGTATGAGACTCTTGCAACCAGATTAAGAGAATTAGCATTCTTAAATAAAGGAATTAGACTTTCTATTGAAGATAAAAGAGAGCTTGAAGAGAATGGGAATGGAAATGGCGAAGATCACAAAGAACCTAAATTTAGAAACGATTCTTATTATTCAGAAGAAGGATTAAAGGAATTTGTTGCTTTTTTGGATGCAACAAGAGAAAAAATAATTAGTGATTCGATACATTTAGATACTGAAAAAAATAATATCCCTGTTGAAATCGCCTTATGTTATAATACTTCTTTTGCTGAAAATGTACATACTTATGTAAATAATATTAATACGATTGAAGGAGGTACTCACTTAGCAGGTTTTCGTCGTGGTTTAACAAGAACACTTAAAAGTTATGCCGAAAAATCAGGAATGTTAGCTAAATTAAAATTTGATATTAATGGAGATGATTTTCGTGAAGGTTTAACTGCAATTATTTCTGTTAAAGTTCAAGAACCTCAATTCGAAGGACAAACAAAAACAAAGCTAGGTAATAAGGATGTGATGGGGTCTGTTGATCAGGCTGTAAGTGAATCATTGTCGAATTATCTTGAAGAGAATCCAAAAGACGCAAGAACTATTGTTCAGAAAGTTATATTAGCTGCAACAGCACGTCATGCTGCACGAAAAGCAAGAGAACTGGTACAAAGAAAGAATGTATTGTCGGGTTCAGGTTTACCTGGTAAACTATCTGATTGTTCTGATAAAAATGCTGAAAACTGCGAATTATTTCTTGTCGAGGGAGATTCTGCGGGTGGAACTGCAAAGCAGGGACGAGATAGAAAATTTCAGGCTATTATGCCATTACGTGGAAAGATCTTGAATGTTGAGAAAGCAATGCAACATAAGATCTTTGAGAACGAAGAGATTAAAAATATATTTACTGCACTTGGTGTTTCTTTAGGAACTGAAGAAGATAGTAAAGCGATAAATCTAGAGAAATTAAGATATCATAAGGTAGTTATTATGTGTGATGCCGACGTTGATGGTAGTCACATTGAAACTTTAATTATGACATTCTTCTTTAGATATATGACAGATCTTATTAATAAGGGTTATTTATATATTGCTACTCCACCATTGTATTTAATTAAGAAAGGTAAGAATCAAAGATATTGTTGGACGGAAGAAGAACGTGCAGCAGCCGTTGAAGAATTTGGTAAAGGAAAAGATGGATCTGTAAGTATTCAGAGATATAAAGGTCTTGGTGAAATGAACGCTGAACAACTTTGGGATACTACAATGAATCCTGAACAAAGAACATTACGTCAAGTTACAATTGATAGTGCTGCTGAAGCAGATCATATATTTTCTATGCTTATGGGTGACGAAGTTCCTCCTCGTAGAGAATTTATCGAGAAGCATGCGAAATATGCAAGAATTGATGTTTAAATTGTAATTTAATATATAAATGAAAAGGCGATACTTAGTATCGCCTTTTTTTATTTACGGAATTTAATTAGCAAGTAAAACATGAGTTTTATTAATGTTTTAAAAGTTCTTAAAGTGGCTATTATTATTCAGGCTTAAAACAAAAAGCTCCTGGAATAATTCCTACCTTAAAAGTATCGACAGGTTCGGCTTGTGCAGAATAGCGGTATACTACACCTTGCTGAACATAATCGATGGCATCGGCAACATAAATTTCAGAAGTAACAGGATCTACATTTAAGCCATAGTAGCCACCAGAGTAATCTCCTGTATATCCACTTTCTATAAAGGCTTTGTCAGGGAAATTTGTTGCCTTAACTGGTAATCGGTAAATATGACGGTTGATAAAATAAAGGGTGTCTTTAGTACCATTCAGGCATACCTCAGAAGGCCAATCTCCTATCTTAAACCGAAATATCTTTTCTATTTTGCGTGTTTCGGCATCTATACAAATTAGACCTGGAGCTTCGTACCCGTATGGACTGCCATAGTAACCGCCATCTGTTATTGTCCATATTTTATTGTATTTATCGATTATTAAGGATGTAGGTTGTTTGAGTACTTTTATGGAATCAACCACCTGATCAATTTCTGTATCAATCACTAAGATCTGGTTATCGTAAGACCAACAATTGGTAAATACATATTTGTCGTATTGTACCATTTGTTCTGTGGGATGTTGATAGAATTCAGGCGAATGATTATTTACATTTATTGAGCCTGTAATTAGAAATGTTTCGGGATCGACAACTGTAATAGATTTAGCATATAAATCAGTAATATAAGCTTTATGGTTATTTATAAAATGTATATAGCGCGGCGATGTTAAACCAATAATTTTACCAACATATTCGAATGTGTTAATATTAATAACATATACTTTGCCAGAATTATTAATTACTATGTAGCCTAAACTATCACGTATTGCCATTGATTGAGCAATATCACCTAAAGGGACAGCATTAGTTCTGTAAAAAATATTGTTCAGGCTTTTCATAGAGTCGATCATATAGTACGATAGTGAAGCATTGTCGTACATAAAATTTCCTTCGTTTGTTATAAAAACGCCTCTTTGATTTCTAATATATGATGTGAGTGATGTGTCTTGCTTTATATTAAGTTGATTGAATTCCGTAAGAGAGTCATCATCCATGCATGAGTATAATGCAATACTCAAAAGGATATATAAAAGTGTTTTTTTCATAACCTTAGTAATGTGTATAATTATTTATTGAATGAAATTTTAAGTAGTAAAGTATAATAACGGCCAGGCATGTACCTGTTTAAAACAGAACGATATTCTTCGTCGAACAGATTTTTAATTTTTAATTCAACTCCAAGCTTGTATTTTTTTAGCTTATAATCTTTTCCTAATGTTAAGTTATTCATATAAAAAGGGTAGTGCCATCCCAATTTACCAGATTCCGTACCTGCTCCAATATCTACTGAATTGTCGTTAAAGGTAACTTGATTACTTGTCATAGTAAATCTCTCGCCATAGTTATTAAACTGATACCTAATATAGAAGTCTTTGTATTTAATCTGTGTCAAGAGATTCCCTGAATGCGAAGGAATAAAGGGTAATTGCTTTTTATAGGATTCATCGCCCCATACTTTAGGATCACCATAATTTAGTGATTTGGTAATTCCATAATTTCCCTGGATAACAAAATTGATTTTTTTGATATCTATTGATATTTTTAGGTTATACTCAATACCATAAGATTTTACCCTGTTTATATTAAAGGGCTCCCAGTACCCTTTAAAGCTGGGTAACCATATAATCCAATTGTTGATGTCGGAATAAAAGCCGGTTAATCCGCTACTTACATTTAGTTTGTTATTAGTATAAAAATAGCCAACACTTAAATCTCCAGTAAATCCTTCTTCGGGCTTTAAGTCTGGATTGCCACCAGGTTGCCAGTATAAATCGTTTAAGGTGGGATGATGATAATTTCTTGCGAAACTGCCTTTTATCACCAAATCCTTATCAATAAATGGTTTGTAACTAACACCGAGATTAAAAATTAGAGGAGAAAAATTGTAATCTGTAATGTCATCGCGAAGCATTAGGGAGAGATTTATCTTTTTGGAGGCGTTGAAGTAAATACCACCAAATACTGAATAGTCATCGCGAACTACATCATAGCCTGTTTTTAGTACTGAATCTTTTGTATTTACATTAGAATGTTTGTAATTAATTGTTGTTTGGAAACTTGCTTTATCACTTATATCATAATTGTAATTTAGGTTACTTTGAATAGTTTGCATAGTACTTTCTGAGTAAATTGCTGGGATATTTCCTATCCCATTTACTTCATTTTCTAACTTGTAATCAAGTGATTGATAATCGTAACCAGTACTTAAATAAAGTTTGCTTTTGGGTTTGTAATGTTTCCAGTCGGCAACTACTTTTAGTGTATTGTCATCCTGTGAGTTTAGGTTAGCCTGATCGGCACCTTCGAAACTTTGGACTGTTGGTAATGAACGTTTGGCCATTTGTCCCCAAGTTTTTACAGAGATATAATTGTTTTCAGAAGCTCTGAAATATAACTCTTGAGCCATTCCGATCTTGGAGTAATCACCATTTGTATTTTTTACTTTTGGTCGTTCTGTAATGGATTTATTTATAAATGAGTAATCATTTTCTGAGGAGTTAGAATAAATGCGTGTTTTTGACTGAATTTTTCTATTTCCTACATTTATCTGTCCAAACTCGTCGAAGGTAGAGAAACTTCCAAATCCCTGATAATACCTTCCGCTAAAGTGATTACTCCAGTCTACTTTGTTGTTAATATTAATGCTACCTCCTAATCCTCCACTTTGATCTTTAATGGAACTTCCTCCATGATTAAGGCTTAAATCATCAATAATATAAACAGGAATTAATGAAAAATCGACCATTCCTAACATGGGAGAGTTGATATTCATTCCGTTCCATTGAACTTGAGTATGTGATGGTGCTGTTCCTCTAAAAGATGCGGTTGCTAAGGCTCCTCGACCGTGTTCTTTAATATATATTGGTGTGTTTTCTGATAGCACATCGGAAAGATTTAAAGTAAGTTTATCTACTAAAACAACAGAATCAACGCGACTCTTTTTTTGTCCTGCTTGTTCTTTTTTGAAAATATATTTGGCTGTAATTTTTACTTCTTCAATAGCAATAGTGTCAGTAATATTTTGTGCTTTTGCTAATAAAATACTGCTATATATTATTATAAATATGAGTGCTAAACGTTTCATTTTGTATTACTTAATGATTAATGATGATTTTTTTGGTAATTCCTTTATCAGATGTTTTTATCCTTAAAAAGTATAAGCCACTATTCCATTCAGATGTGTTGATAATAGCCTCGTGAAATGAAAAATAGTTGTTTTGATATTGGATATTTCCCGTTGATGAGAAAATTGAAATTTCTGTTGCTCTATTTAATAAATTTTCTGATGTAATAGTGATAAAATCGTTAGCTGGATTTGGATATACCATTACTGAAGAACTAATATTCTCGATGCCGGAAATACCGTTTTCGACAGTTACTTTATATTCTTCGGTTGCTATTTTTATGTTATAATCACCAGGGGTTTGGAGCTGCAGTTGAGCAAAACCGTTATTATCGGTTAAAATATTGTTTCCATCTTCGATATATTGTTCATCGTTAACAATAACAGGAATTGAAGCTGCTGGAATTTCTCCAGAATTAGTGATTAATGAATTTTCATAATTATACAATTCGCACAGAGCTTGTATGTTTAGTTTTTTACCTACATCTACTATAGATTCTGTAAATACAACATTATATAAACACCATGAGGAACTAATATCATTAACATAATAAACAGTTATTTCGTCATTCTCTGAAACTGAAACATCTGCAAACCCATTTACATATGACTTGTTATTGTGTTTTACAATCCATGCTTTATCGGTATATCCGCCTGCCCCAAAATAGTATGTATAGTTATTTTGATTATTTACAGGGAGCTGTGAGATATATAAATTGCCTTCGGTTTTATCTTCGAAGCGCAAATCACTTTCGAAATCGACATTATCAAAAACAGAAGCTACAACGTGAGCAAGTGTAATATTGGGAATATCTTGTAGTCCATAATTTAGATTGGGATTAGAAACAAAGGGAGTTAAATTAAAGTTTGTAACTTCAATTTTTGTTCGAGGATAAGCTGTAGAATTATCTGTTTTAATATTTAAATAAACATTAAGTTTTTCTGGCGCTTTTAAAACGGTAATTTCTAACGAATCTTTAATATTACTGAATCTTTTAGGATAAACATATAGTTTTGAAGTACCTTCTCTTTCTCCTTTGATAAAATAATTGCTGTTAATTTTTTCAAAGCTTATATTATCATTATTACTAGTCCAGATATTTTCTAGTCCGTAATAATAATTGCCATTTTGATCCATCACTTTAGCCGAAACAGAAAGTTTAGTACCAACTCTTAATTCGTTTTGGTCAATTGCTAATATTATTTTATTAGGAGCAATAATATCTGTTGTTACCGATTTGGTATAAGTTGTTCCATTATTGTATTGTGCAGTTACAATAATTTTACCTGTATCGGATGCTGTTAAATAGTTGTTTTCATCAATTACAGCTTTTAATGGATTATCAACCGTCCAAGTAATATTATTAATGTTTTGTATTTTTCCTTTTATAAAAAAGTTCGCCTCAAGTTTTATTATTGATCCTGCAGTTATTTGTGTTGGTAGATTTTTAATTACTAAGATATTTTCTTCTCCAGAAATACTCGCGTTAGGAGATACATCCATGATGGCAGTTATTTCTGTAGATATTTCTCCAAGCCAACCAGCATCTTTATTAATTCCAGTGTAAATTTTAATAAAATCAATTTGATCAAGATTAACTTTGTTGCCATTTTCATCAATTGCCCAATCAATATCCATTGCATCACCACCACAACCTTCTTTTTCAGTAGTATAAGGATTGTTTGGAATGTCAAATGGTTCTTGACCTCGAGGGTAATTATCGGCATAACCAAATTCTCTACTAAAAGATTTTATATCTGAAGGAATAGATTTGTCAATAAAGCCTTTTATTTGTGTGCCAGAGAAACCATAACTTGTATGATTAATATTTGGAAAAGTATCAGCAATGGGGTAGTAGGATTGCGTATGAAATGGATTGACATAAACATACCCTGTATCATTCAAATTATCAATCCATTTTACTTGTGAAGCGGTTTCTTTATTTGGATTAAAATAAGTGATTGAATAATTTTTTGTTGTCGATTCCCAATAATGATCGCTACCATTTAATTCATACCACTTATCGTCCGCTTGGCCATTGTTATTTTCATCTTTCATAACCATTACAATTCCAGGTTCTGACCAAGTATCTAATGGATTTCCAAATATTGTAAAATCAACACCGTAAGGATTATTAGAGTCATTTTCTATTGATTTATTAAAACCAACAATAATATATCCACCATAAGCACCTAGGCTTATACCACCACTTACTCCTCCAATAATAGATTCTGCTTTTGTAGGTGTTCCCCAGGCTGTCGTATTTATAAATTGACCTGGAGCTGGTTTGTATTCAATAACTCGGGAAATAAATATCCCATCTTTTGTATTTTGTTCGTTTAATATATTTTGAGCAAATACAGGTTTTATTATTATGATAAGAAAAATAGTTATGAGAGATCGCATTATACGAAGATTTAAAATGAAAATACCGGGATCGTTATGATCCCGGTAAATAATAGATGCTTATTGTTTAATAATTGTTTTGGTTATTCTGTTGTTCTTACTTTCAAAACTTATAAAGTAAGTACCTGTTGGTAAGTCGGAAACATTTATCTTACAATTATTGATATTTTTAGGATTAACTATTTTTTGGATATTTCCAATACTGTTATATATAACAATACGTTCTATTCCAAAATCGAAATCAACACTTAAAATATCCTGAACAGGATTAGGATAAACCTTAATTGTAATATTCTCAATATCATCAATTCCGGTAGTATTGTTTACCGTAACATTGAATGATGTACTTACAGATACAGATTCATCACTTGCCATCATAGTAATTTCAGCACTTCCATGTTGATCCTGAACAAAACTAAGAGTTAAAGTATTAGAGTTAATAGTTGTTTGAACAACATTTTCATTTGTATTATTACTTACTGTAATTTCAAGATCATCGCCATCAATGTCGTCGAAAACATTACTCAAATCAATTTCTAGATTTTCAGCATTCATATCAACATTCATATCTTCTATTGTTTCAGCAACAGTAGGAGCATCGTTAACCGGATTTACATTAATGGTTAATGTATCGGTAACGGTTAAACCATGCGATGTTGCTTCAACTACTATTTCTGATTCTCCAAATTGATTTTCAATTACGTTAATTGCTAAATTGTTTTCAGAAATGTTTGCCGATAATAGGTTATTGTTTGAGATGTTTTTAACGACTTTAGTTATTGCAGAATTGTCATTATCAATATCATCAAACACATTAGAGATATCAATTGAAGAAATATCTTCATCTTCATTGATAGTAATATCAGAAATTTGATTTGATACAAATGGAGCATCATCAATAGGATTAATTACTATATTAAATGTATCTGTTAAACTAGTTCCATTTGAAATTGCTTCTATAACAACTTCAGTTTCTCCAAATTGATTAGATTTAGGTGTAATGCTTAAAATATTATTTTCTAGATTTAGTTCTACTAAACTTTCATTAACTTCGCTTATAATCGATTTTTCAATTAAGTTATCATCATCATTTGTATCACTAAATACATTTTCAATATTTATTTCTGAAAGAGGTGAATCTTCATTAATATTAATATCTTCGATAGGATTTGCTAGATACAGCGATTCATCAGGATTAATAACAATTTTAAAAGTATCTGTTTCTGCCATTTTTCCAGAAATTCCCTGAACAATTATTTCTGCTATTCCTGATTTTCCAGATGTGTAACTTAAAGTTAAATTATTATTGTTTATTAAAGTATTAACAAGTTCGCTATTAGAATTGTAGATAATTTTATTATGGATAGTACTATTTTCAGGATCAAAAAATAGACTTGATAAATCAATAATATCGTCAGAAGAATTAATTTCTCTTTCTAAATCAACTAATGGTGTACTGAGTTTTAATCGTTGCTTGTGTAAATTATCTAAGCAGAAATAAGCAGGTGTATTCATCCCGTATTGCCCAGCATCAGATGAAGACATGGTAAACTGAACTTTAATAACATTTCCTAAAGATGATAGATCGAACCATTTCCAGTTTTCAAGAATATAATCCTTAGCATTATTTTCGAATCTGAAATCGGCAAGGTAAAAATCAATCGTACCTGTTGAATTCCCTTCTTTATCAATTCCTTCTGCTGTTATTTTAAACCAGTCAGGATCATTTCCATCAATGCCACCAAATTTTTTAGCAAATCCATCGCCATCTTTCATCGAAGTTGTCCCGTAGGTATTATTCGTGATATAACATCCAGAAATTGTTCTACCATTGGGGAAATTGGATAAGTTAAAAGAGATAGTATAATCAGGACCCATATTCATACCGCCACTATTGCTGTCAAAAATTACAGAATAATTTCCGTTTTCGTCAATATCTCCTCCAGCCGCTGAATTAAACTGATTGGCTACATCTCCAGCTGTTATATTATCTGTTCTATTACTTATGGCGACTCCTGTCCAAGAAGTCATGCTACCCCAATTAGTAACAGTATTTTTAAACTCGAAACTACCGCTGGTATTTGTTTGAGTAACTGATTCATATAGTGCTGCTGTCGACACATCGGCAACTAAATGTGTTTCTGCTTCCAATACAATATCGTTAAAAGTAGCTGGGAATAATATTTCTTCAACATTTATTTCAAAATCAGGAAGAAAAGAAAAATCACTTTCATTAGTAGGAGCATTTAAATTAGGCTCTCCTGGTCCACTCATATCTTTTTCTGTTCCAAGAGGTGATCCCCACCATAATTCATGAATATGACCGTTTGTAAAAGTGTAGTTTCCAGCTTCGTTAAAAGTTATTTCGATAGAGTTGTTATCGGCTAGATCATACTGAGTTACATTAACATTGCTTTTAACTTCGCCAAGAGTTGCATTGTTGTAATAAACACGAGTATAATCACCTCCCCACATTGATTCAAATTGCGGATTGTATATGGTTGCTAATTTATAAACCGGAATTGTAATACCTTTGAATGATATTTTAGCTTTATCTCCTTTTTCTAATACATTGTTTGGGTTACTTATATTCTTAGTATTAACTTCTATTTTACGAGCATCAATTACGTAATATAATTTTTTTGTTCCGATGCTATTGCTTGAAATAATTTCGATGATATTCGCCCTGTTTTGTAATTTAACTGTATAAGTGTTGCTATTATTTACCGCATCAATATCGTTGCATTTTACAAAAATATTGTCGGCACCTTCTGAAGTAATAGCAAAAGAAAAATCAAGATCATCACCTAAGAAATAATGAGTATCATAACTTCTGGTTGATATATCGGTTGATAAAGTAATGCCTGTATTTACTGCTGCATCAATTACATCAACAATCATATATGTTTTGTTAACCGAAGAAACAGCACCATAGATTTTATCGTTTGCTTCTTTTTCGTCGTATGTAACTTCAATTATGCTGGCTCCAAGTGTTTCAGCTGAAATTAATCCTGTGGCATCAATACTTACACTATTTCCTTTAATAACATTGTAATGGAAAGTAGGTAATGTCACGGAGTTTGAGATAGGATTATCAATAATTTCGGGAACACGTCGAGCAACAATATTGTAGTTTTCACCAACAGTCATTTCCCTATAATTGGTGTTTAGCCAGAGATCATTTTTCCAATCGTCTGGAACTTCATTATTTGAGCCAAAACTCTGGCTAGAGATACCTAAAAAAATAACAAGTATTAATAAACTCGTTATCATAAAATTGTAAATTTGTTTCATAAAGCAATTGTTTAGTTTAAATGATTGTGTTATTGATTTTGAACGGCAGATAGTTTTGGCGAACGCTGCCGTTCTTTTGTTTATATATGCTTAAAATTTGGCATGAAGATTCTATAGAGATTCAGTAATTGAATTCTATTAAATCACATTATTAAAAATATTTTTGATATTTCCATCGTACCTACAATTCGTTTAAAACTTTATTGATTTTGTAGCATACGATGATGAGGCAAGTCGAATAATCATCGAGTTGATACGTTTCCTGTTCTCCGCAGGCTACAAAATCTAAGTAAATTGGCAGGTCTTCTGACTTAGGCCTGTTTTAACGCCTTCCCCTTTTCAAGAGTGACATAATGTTAAAACAATTAATAGCCATCACAGCAGCGGGAACTGTTGCCGATTTTAACGGCATTCCCTTTTAATTCCATTTAATAATAAATAGAAAACCAATTTGCAGGCAAATGTAAGTAATAATAATTATTCTGTTTAGTAAATAGAATGTTTTTTAGAACATAAAAACAAAAGAAAAAAAGAAGTTGTCATCTTGAGCTTGTCGAAAGATTAACAACTTCTTTTTTTTATTTCTTAATATTCCTGTTAATTAAACTTATATGCAGCTTTTTCTAAATCTCTTACACTTTTTATTTTCTTCGGAGGATTTAAATATTGATCTAAAAATTTATAGATTTTAACTCGAACTTCCCTAGCATGTTTTGTATCCATTCTATCAAAAGAATGTCCTCCGGGGATTGCTTGAAAAATCTCATAATCAAACTTTTTCCCATCCGCTTTTAGTGATTTAATTAAATGTTCAACTTCTAAAACATTCACATCATCATCGATTGTATTCGTATGAATCAACAATGGTGTATTTTGAAATTTATGTGTATTCCATGCGGGAGATCTTCTTCGGTATTCATTTACATCTTCGTAAGCTGTTTTTCCAATATGGTAATCAGAAGAATATAAATCACGATATTCTTGGGTTTGATAACCCATTCTTGAAATAATATCACTTACAGGAACACCTGCAAATGCAACTTTGTAATCTTTAGGATGATCAAAGATATTATGTAAAGTAATCATTCCGCCATGACTCCAACCAATTATGCCAACTCGGTTTCCATCAACAATATCATAATTTTCTATCATATATTTTCGGCTTGCATCGACATCCTCTGTTTCTAATCCGCCGTAGTCAATCTTCTCGTAATGTCCTTTTCCATATCCTGTGCTACCTCGATATTCAGCCGCAACTACAATATATTGTTGAGCAATTAATTCACGTACAATATGTGCATAATACGTAGTAAAATCGCCATGAACACCTCCATGAGGTAAAACAATTAATGGATATTTTTTTGCAGGATCGATATCTTTTGGGATAAAAGTATATGTCCAGAATTTAACCGGATTTCCAGCTCCTTGTGCAGTTGGATTTTCTTCTTTCCATTTTGGAGGACCATAAATGTATACCTTATCGATAAAAGCAACATCACCTACTTTATTATACCAAAGAATATCATCGGTCATTTTTTCAAGCTTATCTAATCGGTGATTTAGATGTTCTAATTGTGTATTTAATTTTTCAATAAGAACATTGGTTTCTTTAGATTCTTGAGCATTTAAAAGAAAACTTGCAAGAACGAAAATTACAATAAGTAGTGATTTATTTTTTTTCATAGGATTATTCTTTTATGCTTTAATTATCTTTTTTATGTAATGTTTAAATTTCTATTTCTCCTTTAAAAACAAATGTTGCGGGACCCGTTAGCCAAATGTCAGTATAGCTGTTTTTATCAAGTTTTTTAAAGGAAACATTTAAGTTTCCACCCAATGTAATTATGTCATATGAATTTTTATCAGAATTTAAATGAATTGATGTACTAATTGCAGAAGCAGTTACACCAGTTCCACAAGATAAAGTTTCATCTTCTACACCTCTCTCATAAGTTCTTACAAACAGTTTATCATTAATTATCTCAACAAAGTTTACATTAGTTCCATCAGGTGCAAACTCTTCACTATTTCTAATTTCGCTACCTCTTTTATAAACATCAATATCTTTCACATTATCTTTAAACGTAACATAATGCGGCGACCCAGTATTTAAATAGTAATTTTTATTAACCAGATTTATTTCATTTACATTTTGCATTTCTAAAGATATTGTTCCATCAGAATTTACTTTAGCCAGGTGTTTCCCGTCAATTGAATAAAATCCAGTAGAATCATCAATAATATCAAGATGTTTGGCAAAAGCTACCAAGCATCTGCCACCATTACCACACATGGTACCTTCATTACCATCTGAATTAAAATACCTCATATTAAAATCCAGTTCAGAATGATTTTCCAGAAGCATTAAACCATCAGCTCCAATGCCGAATCGCCTGTCGCATAGCTTTTTTACTTTATTATTATTTATAGAAACATCATTATTTCTATTATCAATAATAATAAAATCATTTCCAGTACCTTGATATTTATAAAAAATGAACTTCATATCGTATTTTTTTGTAAACTTATAAATAAATTTTCAGATATGTCATATGATCTTACTTTGTTAAATAATGTTAAAGCAGACTGAAAATAGGTATGATAGGTATTAAATTTGACGTTGAATTTGAAAATTGAATAATTAATTAAATGTTTTATGATATGAAAACAAAAGCATTTTTAGGAAATATTGTAATAGCAATATTATCAGCGTTAATAGCAATTATTATTTATACTAATTTCTTTCAGGATGAATTAAAGGAGGTTTCTCAGGTTGAAAAACAAATGCCTCAATCAATAAACCAGGACTCAAATCAGGTAAGTTATCAAAGAGAGCCTTTGAAGATTAACGGTGAAATTTTTGATTTTACAACTGCGGCAGAGAAGAGTGTTCATGCCGTTGTTCATGTTACTTCGAAATACAATCTTGAAAATAGTTCAACAGGTAATTCAATATTGGATTATTTATTTGGCGATGGATATAGTCAACAACCATCGGTGTCGTTTGGTTCCGGAGTTATTATTTCAGAAGATGGTTATATAGTAACAAATTATCATGTTGTTGAAGAATCAGATGAGATTCAAGTTGTTTTAAACGATAAACGAACTTTTACTACAAAACTTGTTGGAGTAGATCCGGGAACAGATTTAGCTTTATTAAAAGTAGAATCGAAAAGCCTACCGTTTATTTCAATGGGTAATTCCGATGAGCTTAAGATAGGTGAATGGGTATTGGCTGTTGGAAATCCATTTAATTTAACATCAACGGTAACTGCAGGAATTGTAAGCGCAAAAGCGAGAAACATAAATATATTAAGAGATCAAAAATATCCCATAGAGTCATATGTTCAGACAGATGCAGCTGTAAATAAGGGAAATAGCGGAGGTGCATTAGTTAATATGTATGGGGAATTGATAGGGATAAATTCTGCTATAATATCACCTTCAGGATCATATTCTGGTTATTCATTCGCTATTCCGATTAATATTGTAAAAAAAGTGGTTGCAGATATTATTAAATACGGAGAAGTGCAGAGAGCAGTATTGGGTGTTTCTATTTTTGATGTAACCGGTGAAGTTGCAAAAGAATTTAATCTTGATAAAATAGAGGGTGTTTATGTAGATGGCGTTACAGACGATGGTGCAGCTAAAAAATCGGGAATTAAACGTGGGGATGTGATATTAGAAATAAATAAAGTACAAGTGAATAGTACTGCGGAACTAACAGAACAAATTGGTAATTTCAGACCTGGTGAACTTATATATATTACGATTAAAAGAGATAACAAAAAGAAACAATTTGAAGTTATTTTACGTAATATGCAAGGAAACACTAAGATTGTTAAATCTGATGAGTTCTTTACAATTTTAGGTGCATCTTTCGAGAATTTGGATCGAAATGAAAAAAGGAGATATGGTATCGAAAACGGAATTATTATCTCTGATCTTGGAAGTGGTGCTCTTAAAAACGTAGGATTAAAGAAAGGGTCCGTAATAATAGCGATTGAAGGAAATTCAATTAGTACCGTTGATGATTTTAAAAGAAAACTGCGAGATGCAGGAATGGGAAGTACGGTAGAAATTGAGGCAACTTATCCGGGGAGTAGATATATATACGTATATCATGTGGAGTTAAAACCTAAGAAATAATTCTACTTTATCTGATTTATTGGATTAAACTTGTAATCTGGTGTTGAAAAGGATAGTATTAATCTTAAATTTTCTACTTGCCAATGAGACAATTAAAGATTACAAAATCGATTACAAATCGAGAAACGGCTTCATTAGATAAATATCTGCATGAAATCGGAAAAGAGAGTTTAATTACAGTTGAAGAAGAAGTAGAACTTGCTCAGCGTATTCGAAATGGAGATCGTTTAGCCTTAGAGAAATTAACTAAGGCTAATTTGCGTTTTGTTGTTTCGGTTGCAAAACAATATCAAAACCAAGGATTAACATTGCCTGATTTAATAAATGAAGGAAACCTTGGTTTAATAAAAGCAGCTGAGAAGTTTGATGAAACTCGTGGATTTAAGTTCATTTCATATGCCGTGTGGTGGATTCGTCAATCCATACTACAAGCATTAGCAGAACAATCAAGAATTGTACGTTTACCTTTAAATCAGGTTGGATCATTAAATAAAATAAATAAGGCATTTACAAAATTTGAACAAGAGAATGAACGAACGGCATCTCCAGACGAAATAGCAGATCAATTGGAATTATCAAAAGATAAAGTGGTTGATACTATGCGTGTATCTGGTCGCCATGTATCTGTAGATGCACCATTTGTTCAAGGAGAAGAAAATAGTTTGTTAGATATTCTTGAATGTAATAATTCTCCAAATACGGATACATCTTTAATAAATGAATCTCTAATAAGAGAAATAGACAGAGCACTTACTACATTAACAGAAAGAGAAAAAGCAATTCTTAAGCTATTTTTTGGTATTGGAGTTTCAGAAATGACCTTAGAAGAAATCGGAGATTATTTTGGTTTAACAAGAGAGCGTGTACGCCAAATAAAGGAAAAAGCTATTCGTAGATTACGTCATAATTCACGAAACAAATTATTAAGAACGTATCTAGGATAAGATATAGTTTAATGTTTTTAATTTCGGGTTTAAGTTTCATGATAAAGCACAAAGGTCAAATTAAATATTAAAATACTGAGCTTGTCAAAGTATAGACTTCTTAGTTTTAAAGTTTTTAACGAATAGATTTTTTTAATCAATAACTTTCAGTTTGCAACAAAATTTAAACTGTACACTTGAGGGTGTACAAGAAGTCTCAAAGCTTTCATGCCCTTGAACCTGCCTGCCGCAGGTAGGGTTGGGAATGACAAAGAAAGACTTTTTAGAAATCCTCATTCTAATCAAATCTGAGTAATCTAATAAACCAGACAGTTAGAGAATTTATTTGCTTTTTAAAAGCTCTTCCAAGGCAAACATTTCGTCACGTATTTTAGCAGCTTCTTTAAAGTTTAAATCTTTAGCTGCTTTTTCCATGGAATGCTTAGTTTTTTCAATGGCTTTTTCAAGAGCTTTTTTATCCATATATCGTACTATTGGGTCAGCTGCAATATTCATATCAGAGGAACCAGAATAAGCTTTTTTACTTGCTCCAAGCTCTTTGTTATAATGTCCTAATATTGAACCTGCAGCTTTTACAATTTGAGTTGGAGTAATGTTATTTTCTTCGTTATATTTAAGTTGCTTTTCTCTTCTTCGGGTAGTTTCATCAATGGTTAATTGCATCGAATTTGTAATCTTATCGGCATACATAATTACTTTGCCTTCTAAATTTCGAGCTGCTCTACCTGCAGTTTGTGTTAATGCTCTTGCAGAACGAAGAAATCCTTCTTTATCGGCATCAAGAATTGCTACTAGTGCTACTTCAGGTAAATCTAATCCTTCTCTTAAAAGATTAACCCCAATTAGTACATCAAAAGTACCATCTCTCAATTGATCCATTATTTCAATTCGTTCTAATGTGTCAATATCTGAATGGATATAGCGACATTTAATTCCAAATTGAGATAAGTATTTTGTAAGCTCTTCTGCCATTCGTTTTGTCAATGTAGTGACCAGTATTCGTTGCTTTTTTTGAACGCGAACATTTATTTCCTCCATTAAATCATCTATCTGGTTTAAAGATGGACGAACCTCAATCTCAGGATCAAGTAATCCTGTTGGACGAATAACTTGTTCAACAAAAAAACCATCACTTTTTTCTAGTTCATAATCGGTAGGAGTCGCGCTAACATATAAAAGTTGATTTGTTAAATCTTCAAACTCTTCAAATTTAAGAGGTCTATTATCAATAGCTGCAGGTAATCTAAAACCAAATTCTACTAAGTTTTTTTTGCGAGAATTGTCTCCACCGTACATTGCTTTAATTTGAGGAAGAGTAACATGACTTTCATCTATCACTGTAAGAAAATCATCAGGGAAATAATCTAATAAGCAAAAAGGTCTTGTTCCGGGATTTCTTCCATCAAAATATCTTGAATAATTTTCTATTCCAGAACAGTACCCAAGTTCTTTTATCATTTCCAGATCATATTCAACACGATCTTTAATTCTTTTGGCTTCATAATTTTTACTTACTGATTTAAAATACTCAATTTGTTTAAAAAGATCATCCTGAATGTCATGAATTGCATTGTGCATTCTATCTTTTGTAGTAACAAAAATATTTGCAGGATAAATAATTCCTGTTTCGAGATTTTCAATAATGGAATTGTTAATAGGATCGAAAGATTCAATTTCCTCTATTTCGTCTCCCCAGTAAGAAACTCTGTATGCTAAATCGCTATATGCTAAATAAATATCAATAGTATCACCATTTACTTTAAAAGTTCCCGGTTTAAAATCAAATTCACTTCTGGAATATAAGCTTTCAACCAATTTTCGTAAAAATTGATTTCTACTCAAAGTTTCACCTTGCTTTATCGTAATTGTATTGCTATGAAAATCCTCGGGATTTCCAATTCCATATAAGCACGATACAGAAGATACTACGATAACATCTCTTCGCCCGGATAAAAGAGACGATGTTGCACTTAATCTTAGTTTTTCAATTTCATCATTTATAGATAAATCCTTTTCAATATATGTATCAGTAACCGGTAAGTAAGCTTCTGGCTGATAATAATCGTAATATGAAACAAAATATTCAACTGCATTATTCGGGAAGAATTGTTTAAATTCACTATAAAGCTGAGCTGCTAAAGTTTTATTATGACTTAATACTAACGTCGGTCGTTCTATCTTTTCAATAACATTTGCAACGGTAAAGGTTTTGCCAGAACCTGTTACACCTAGTAAAGTTTGAAATTTATCACCTCTATTTATACCTTCAATAAGTTGCTTAATAGCCTCTGGTTGATCTCCTGTTGGAGAATATTCCGATGTTAGTTTAAATTGCATGTTTGAATTTAATGATTTCTTTAGTTGTAATAGTCATTATAACCGCTAGAAGTTATGTTTGGTTTAAATAATTGTATTATCTTTAAATTAACTTAATTTATAGATCAATATAGCGTGTAAATTTAGGAATAATTTTTAGCATTATGAATCTTGTATTTTAGCTAAAAAATTGATTTAGTTCTTTAAATTTAAAATTATTTCAAGTTGTAACCATTTGGTTTAGTATGTTCTAGTGTTCTTTAAATAAGTTTGATAAATAATTGAAAATTATAATTGATAATTAAGATAGATTTTTAACTTTGTTATTCAGTTTAAAAAAAATAAAAAAATACCTTGTTGATGCAATACGTAGAAAGTAGAAAGGATTCATCTGCTACAAGAAATCCTTTCCCAGGTTTACGACCTTTTCGCAGAGAAGAGAGTCATCTGTTTTTTGGAAGAGAGAATCAAGTAAGTGAAGTTCTTCGAAAACTAAAAGCTAATAAATTTGTAGGTATAGTAGGTAATTCTGGAATAGGAAAATCGTCTTTTGTTAATTGTGGAATTCTTCCTAAATTACAAAAAGATAATAACGAAACTAAAGATAAATGGGATGTTGTTAGTTTCAGACCTGGCGGAGGACCTTTATTTAAAATGTCAAAAGCCTTATCCGAGGAGATAAAAATAGCTGGACTAGCTAAAAAAGACGATGAAACGAAAATTATTGAATCTCCGGATGAAATGTCTATGCTTGCCAAAAGTTATTTTTCCGCTACAGGAAGAAAACTTTTAGTTTATGTTGATCAGTTCGAGGAAATATTTCGATTTCATGAGGAGCATGAGCATGGAGGGGCAGAAATAGAGGTATTTATAGATATAATAATTAATTCGATTCGAAATAATGAAGATCCTATAAGCTTTATTATTACAATTCGTTCTGATTTTTTAGGCGATTGTTCACGTTATCCGGAGTTTACAAAGGCTATAAATGATAGTCAGTTTTTAATTCCACAAATGACACGAGAAGAAAAGCGAGCAGCAATTGTGGGACCAGTAGAAATTATGGGTGCTAAAATTGAGGAGCAATTAGTTGAAACAATTCTTGAAAGTATAGGAGATAGACATGATCAGTTACCTTTAATGCAACATTCACTTATGCGTACCTGGGATCATTGGCAATCTATAAAAGTTGGTAATGAGGCAATAAGTATATCAAGTTATGAGGCAATTGGTGGAATGGAGAAAGCCTTATCTGTTCATGCTAATGAAATATTTAATGAGCTTGACAATGATAAAAAGAAGATTTGTGAACGATTGTTTAAATGTATAACTGAAAAGGGAGCTGAAGGGCGAAGTGTTCGACGACCAACAAGTATAAATGAGATTTCACAAATAGCAGATGCCAATATATCTGATATAATTCAGATTGTTGAACATTTTAGAAAACCTGGTCGTACGTTATTAACTCCTTCAAGTGATATTGAATTAACTGAAGAAACTATTATTGATATTTCTCATGAAAGTTTTATGAGGATATGGGTTGTTCTAACTGAATGGTTAGAGGAGGAGCATGAAGCTATTAAAGAATATCTTAGAATTGCAGAGGCTGCAGAAATGCATCAATCAGGTAAAGGTGGATTAATGAAATCTCCTGAATTACAAATGGCTTTAAACTGGAAACAAGAGAATAATCCATCAAAACAATGGGGAATAAGGCATTATAAAGCTTATGATCGAACAATGCAATATCTTGTATTTAGTGAGAAAAAATTTATTCAAGAGCAACGTTTAAAAGAGAAACTCCAGAAACTTCGATTAGCAGTTTTTAAAACCGTTGCAGTGGTTTTTGGAATTGGGGCATTAATCGCTCTCGCTTTTTTCTTTTATGCACAACAACAAAGAAAAGAAGCTATTAAATTACAAAAGGTTGCAACAGAACAAAAAATTAAAGCTGAAGAAAGTGCAGATAATGCACTAAAACAAAAAATTATTGCAGATAAGCAAAAGCAAAAAGCTTTAATAAGTGAGCAAATTGCAAATGAAAAAAAGAAAGAAGCTGTAAAGCAAACAGAAATAGCCGAACAAGAAAGACAATTTGCTATGGAGCAAAAGGATAAAGCTACTGTTGCACAACAAAAAGCTTTAGAACTTAGATTGTTGTCGATTGCACGATCAATGGCAGTAAAATCATTACAGGAATCAGATCGTATTTTAAAGAGTCTATCTGCAAGACAAGCATACAATCTTTTTAGAAAAAATAATGGAGGAGAAACAGATCCTGATATTTACAGTGCTTTATACTATGCCGTTAAAATGTTACGAGGAGATGAATTTAATATGGCAAAGGCTCATTTTGATAATGTTCGTTCAATAATTGCTGATAATCAGTCTTCGTATTTATATTCTGCAGGAAGTGATGGTCAGGTATTTAGGTGGACCCATAAAAATGAAGAGTTTAAGCAAAAGCTTATTGATAATGAATTAGGTAAGATACATAAATCAATGGCTCTAAGTAATGATGGCAAATATTTGGCTGTGGGTGGAAATTATTCTTACATCAAATTAATTGAATTAGGTAAAAAAAGTAATTCAAGTAAAATAGATATTTCAACAAAAGGGCTACAATATCTTGGTTTTACACCGGATGCAAAAAAAATTATTTATTTAGGTTCTAATGATCAAATAATGCAGTGGGATTTTAAAGAATCAAAAGAGATCATGAAATCTGATTTAAAGATTAATTCGATTGATATGGATCCTAAAAGTAGTTTCATTGCAGTTGGGAAAGCAAAAGGAGGAATTGTATTGATTAACTTAACGGACAATTCTCAAATCCCTCTGTATAATTCGGATACAAAGGCTGATATTATTTCTGTAAAGTATAGTGATGACGGTAAAGTTCTTGCTATTGGTGATATAAATGGTGTTGTTAAACTACTAGATGCTAAAACAGGAGAAGTGAGATATAAATTATCTGGTCATACAGCTAGAGTAAATCAAATAGCATTTAGTCATTCAGGGAAAAAGCTAGCTACTGCTAGTTTCGATCATAGTGTAAGAATATGGTCTCTTGATCAGTTAAATAATCAACCAATTATACTTAATGATCACGACGATTGGGTTTGGTCTGTAGAATTTAGTTCTGACGATAAATATTTATTAGCAGGTTGTAGAGATAATATAGTACGAACATGGTTGCTTGATATTGATAAAATGGCTACCATGATTTGCGAAGATGAAAAGCTAAATAGGAATTTTACTTCCAAAGAATGGGAAGACTATGTAGCAATTGATGTTGATTATGAATGTACATGTACTAAAAATAAATCAGAACAAACTAAAGTGATTCTTCCAAAGAGCGATACAATAAGGAGTGCAAGCATTAATTAGATTATTAATATATTAGAACAACTTAATTATGACATTATTACCGATTAACAAATATGTTTCTAACAAAACAATTTCGATAAAAATATTATTACTAAGCTTTTTCTTATTTTTCTCTTTTTCTGGATTTAGTCAGGAATCTTGTACAGAAAAATTAGAAACAGCAGAAAAGTTATACGAATCTGGTCAAATAGATAAAGTTGCTCCACTTATTGAAACTTGCCTTGAACATGGGTTTTCAAAAGATGAAAAAGCTCGGGCTTATAGGTTGCTTGCATTGTGTAATTTATATTACAACGAAGATGATAAGGCCAAAGATGCATTTTTAGAACTTTTAAAAGTGAATCCCGAGTATAAAATTAAAGAATCTGATCCTACGGAATTTATTAATTTGCATAATGATTTTAGAACCTTTCCTGTTGTAATAGTAGGTGTTAAATATGGAATTGGTATTTTAGGATTATATGGAATTGAAAATTATAATGATATTAACAGCATTGTGTCAAGCTCTGAGTATGAAACACATATGACTAGTAGTTATGGATTGAGTTTTGAAACACCAATTTTTAAACAGTTTTCTGTTGCTTATGAATTTTATCTTCACACATATTCTTATACATTTGTTGATACTATTTTAGATTATGCTGCTTTAAACTTAAATGAATCTGTAACATCTCTCGATGTTCCAATATTATTACAATGGAATATTTTGGACAAAGATTTTGTTCCTTATGTAAATGCAGGTATGTCATTTAATTATTTAATGTCAACTAAAACAACTATTAAAAGAAACGATATAGAAGGGTCAGAATATAGAGAAGAAATTGAATTAGATGAATTAGATTTAACAGAGTTCAGAAATAAATTTAACTATTCTATTACAGCTGGAGTAGGTTTTAGATGGAAAAACTTTATTGGACCAGGATATTTAACATGTGATATTCGTTATACAAGATATTTAAACAATTTTGTTGATCCAGAAAATAGAGCAGAAAACTCAGAAATGCTATATTCTGGACTTACAACCGACAATGTTTTTAAAATGCAAAATATGCAGTTTTTAATAGGTTATAAGCTACCATTATATATCCCTAAGTATAAGGGGAAATAAACTTATTTTAGTATAAATAATGTCTCACGAATATAAGACACGAAATCAAAACCGAAATTTAGAGAACAACCATTCAGAAGTTTCTCAAAAAAAGATCGATCCTGTAGCTCAAGCTAGATTTATGAATAGTCTAGATCCTACTACTGGTTGGGGTATATCTGATAATATTCCACCTATTCAGAAATTTACAAAAGAGGAAGAGGAACAAGTTCAACTAAAATCAACAGGACATGAGGCTAAAGACCCGGAAATGTCTTTAGAGCACGTTCAACGAGCTATTGATTGCAATAATTCGTTAGGTTTTAGTATACTCGGAATTAGTTATTTGCAAAAAACATTATGTGTACCACAAACAGGAATGTTTGATGCTGATACTGTTATTGCTATCGGTAAAGTGTCAGTTGAGAACAGAGTAGCACCTGAGTTAATTAATTATTCCAATGTTATTTTAAGAGATTTTTATTTAACTAAGCAGCAGGGGATGCTTTCAGAAAAAGAAAAATCCAAAATTGCAAAGTTTGAAGAGAAAATCAGGAAATTGAATCAAAAAAGGGGGAATGGTAATCAAGAAAAGATTGATGAAAAGATTGAAAAATTAGATGTGAAAGTTGATGAAATAAAAGATCCATATTTAACTCCAAATGAACATGAACATATTAATAGTAGTGCTGATTTAGGAAGTACTTCAGAAATTGAAAGCAGAGTAGAGAGTACAAGTAATAATTTTTCTGCTAGTGATGGTGAATTAGATGTTTCAACTTTTAATACAATATTTTTAAGAATGGTGAACGATGGACTGTTAGAGCAAGCACTGATACTTTCTTTAGAGTTTGATAGTATTAAATTAAATAATAATACGCTTGCAATTACATATGATCCTCAAACTGATTATAACTATAGAGTTAAAGTCCCATTCTCTCAACTTGAAATAAATAATACTTCAGGACAAAATTTAATTTCAAATGCACCAAATTCATTAAAGAATATATACATTGGGAAAAGTGCATTTAGTTCTTATGGATCAGTTATTAGTATTGTAAAATCGGCACAATCAATCAATGTTGAGCAAACTAATAATGCTAATGTAAGCACCAATGCAACAGAAACAAATCAAGTAGAATTAAGTAATGAGCAAATAGAACAAGCAATTGCTAATAACGGTTTTGTTTTTACAGATAATAAAGCCATTTTAATAGTTCAAAGCACTATTGGTGTTCAAAACACTGGTATTATTGACGAGTCTACAATTAGAGGTATAAGTACTTTTCAAACAACTAATAGTCTAGCAAGTACAGATGGGAGTCTTAATAAAGATACGATTAATTCTATTTTGACTGAGGTGGTTAATAATAATGAATATAATGCCGCATTAATACTAATGAGAGATTACTATTCATTAGATGATACAGCAAGTAATGATATTATATTAAAGTATGATAGTAATCTTGAAAAAACATACGAGAGAGATGTCGCATTGCAAGGTGTTGAAATTATTAAATTTGGAGCTTCTGCTTTTTCAGATGGTTTAACAAGCTTACATGATGCTTTTAAAGGAGCATTTGGTTTTGAAAAAACAATAGAAAATGAGTTAATTGAAACTTTATTTTCTGATGCAAATAGTGAAAGACAATCAGCACTTTGGGATAATCCTAATACAGATAATCAAAGTGGATTAGTAGCTTCAATAAGAGATAATTTCCCAAAAGAGCAAGATATTTCAAATTATCTTTCAAGAACAGATATTTCTAATGATGATAAAATTGCAGGTGTAGGTACACTTTCTGTGGAATTAGGTCGATTAGAATACTTAATGGGAGTTTTATATCATGGAGGTCATGATAAAATATGGGAATCTTCTACTCCAATTAAAAATAACAAAGGACCATTTGTTAATTATTATAAAAGTAAAGTAGGTAATGAGGTAAATGATAGTGCTTGGTGTACAATGTTTTCAGGTTATTTAAAAAGAATGCTGGGATTTTCTACAGAATTAAGTGCACAATCTGGAGGTCCTTTAATTTTTAATTCTGGAATAAGATTAGATTTTTGGGCAACAAGTGGGATGAATGTTGTAACAGGAGTAGATGATTTTGATGATCCTTCTGATTTAGAAAATTATTCAGGAAGTTCTATTGATACTGAAGATTGGATAACACTCAGGGATGAATTAAGTGTGCAAGGATTAACCTCTACTCAAAAACAACAGGTATTAGATACTTTTTTAAATGAAAGATTTACTCCACAACCAGGAGATATCATTGTAATAAATCCTCAATCTACAACATCAAATGAACCAAACCAATATCATAATAGTGGGTATAGTCATACAATGACTGTTGAATCGTTTAATTCTCCAACATTAACGACTGTTGAAGGGAATAGGGGGCATAGGACAAAAGGTACTTCGTTAGATTTATCAGATAGCTCTAATGTAATTAAAGTTTTATTTATGGCTCGAATAGGTGTAGAGTTTTTTCCTCAAAATGATGCTGAAAATGAAACTGTAGATCAAAATAACCAGCAAATAAACTTAGAGCATTTAGTAAATCCTTTAAAAATAATGACAAGAAACTTACAACTTCTTGCTGATCATAAAAAATATATTAATTCTAATACAGAAAATGCTTCTGTTTATGATATGGGAGATGGAACTAACGGAGGAGCGAATTAAAAAATAAATTAACTAAAACCTAAATAATATGAGAATAGGAAAAAAAATATCTATTATCAAAATTATTCTTGGATTATTTATTGTCTTTAATTCATGTTCGGAAAGAATAAATAAAGATACAAATAAAGAAAAATTATGTGATTCAGCTTATAAAGATTCTATAATTCCTACATATGATGTAGTTTCAAAATTTGATTATTCCGACATTAAAATTGATACATTTATCTTAATATCAAGAACGGGAACCCCCTATAATGGAAATCTTGATAAGAAATTTGAATGGACTGATTTAACAGGGAAAAATAGATTAATTCTTTCATCAACTTACGATTATAAAGATGGTTTTGGTAGAGCAGAAATCTTTGCTTATCAATATTTATTAAAAGATAAAGAATGGGAGTTGGTATGGCGAATAAATGATTTTGTAGATGGTATGGGGTGTGATCTTGCAATAGATTTATTAGATTTTAAATTGTTAGATATTGATAAAAGTGGAACAATAGAAACTGTTTTGATGTATACTCGTGATTGTAGTTGTGATGCTGGGTTTATTGAGACAAAGTTAATATTGGTTGTTAGAGGAGAAAAGATTAAAGTACGAGGGGTTTCCCGTCAATATTTAATGCCAACTGAGGAGATTTTTAATAGGATAGTAGTAAAAGATGAAAAGAAGTATTTTAAATATAAAAATCTTGATATAGGTAGTTTTACTGAAGATACCATTTTTGTAAAGTATGCTTCTGATTTCTGGGATGAGTATATTAATAATGAAAATGAGCAATATAAAAAGGAGATGGAGCTATTTAGAAAGAAGCAGGAAGAGGAAGAAAGGTTAAAACAGGAAAGGAATAGGCAAAAAGAGGAAGGTGAAAATTATTAAAAAAATAGTTAACTAAGTTAATTTGAGTACGAATACTGAATCAAAAAATGTTGTAATTTCTATTATTATTACAATCGTTTTTATGACTTTTGTTTTTATTAAGACTAATCTTAGTTTATTTGAATAAACAAGATCAAATATTATTGCGATTTTATAATAATAAAAAATCTCTAAACATACTCAACCTGTGTTCTAATATATTCTCTTTCATTTTTTAATATATCTTCATAGATGGCTATTTTTTCCTCCGAAGTATTTTCTATAATTGAGAATGGAATTTCATCGTAAAATCTTAAGTTGTCAGCAAATTCAGATGGATTTATTTTATAAATTTTAACATCAGTATCAGCAACAAGTTTTATGATTGCTTCATAATCAATTAATAAGTCAAGAGTACTTAACAGAGAGTCTTTTTCAAAACATTTAACAAATACATCATTTATAAATAAATTTACTTTTCCAGCATAAATAATATAATGATAATTAGAAATATCAAGATTATCAATATTCTCAATTTCATCCTTAGCGGCAAATTCTAAAGGTGTTACATTGTCGGTTAAATATTTAAGAATCTCACCAGGAATTTTCGAAAATTCTTCAATTCCCTGAAGGTATTTAATAATCTCAAATTTAAGAGTTGGCATACCCGTTTTATCTTTCTTATTACTTGATTCAATAGCTTCAATGGCAGATTTGTTAACAATTTCACTAAAGCTTTTGCCGAAAATCTCCTTGTTCTTATAATAAGCTTTTTTATCAATTGTAAATACACTTAATGCCGATAACTCTGCCAACATAGGATCAGGATTTACCATATTGGCTAATAATATAGGGAGGTTTTCTTCTTTATTAATAGTAGAAATCTCCATTATAGCACAAGCTTTTGTCCACGGGTTTATCCATTTATAATCGCGTTGTATTATATCATATAGAATATCTTCATAAGGCATCTTTTCTGTTGTAAAGATGGTTTGCATTCTTTTTAATCTTTCTTCATTCGACATTGGACGGATGAGTGGTAAAACCATAGGTTTCATTTCATCTTTTATAATTACGGAAGCTAATTCAAGAGCAAAACTTACTTTTTCGTAGTTTTTACTCCATAGGTTTTTTCTAATTAATTCAATAGATCCAGGATTATATAACAATGCTAATAAATTAAAAAGACTTTTATAGTTATATTCTATTTCTACTTTTATTGCATCTAAAAGAATTTCTGAAGCATAGTATTTATCTAGATCAATAAATAAAGCTGTATTCCAAACAATATATTTACATACTTCTTCTAATTCATGTTTAATGATTAATGCTTTGCTTTCAGGTAGCTGAATATTACACTTGCTTAATGCTTCTAGTGCTGATGAAATAATATTTTGATTCGTATAATTAAGTTTTTTGAGAAGGTATTCAACTGCTTTTTCACTAGCAATATCACCCATTATTCGAACAATTTTTATTTGAACTTTTTCACTTTGTCCAGTTTGGTAAAATGTATCTTCAAGAATATCTATCGATTCATTATTTATATTTAAAAGAGCAGAATATGCAGCGTTACTTAATTCAGCGATACCCAATTTTTCAATAACTGATTTAATAGTTTCAGAATCATTTACTCCTGCCGAAGAAATAATTGCATTTTTTGCAACTGGTAATTTTGGATCCTTAACCAATCGTGCTAATATGTTAGCTTGTTCCTCTTTTAATGCATAACCAGCTAAAATACCACCATAAACACGCTCGATGTCCTTTTTTGAAATTGATAATTGAGGAATATAATACGTTTTTTGCATTTTGGTTTTTAATTCCTCAAATTTAAAAAGGAGTTGTTCAATTTTATCACGGTTTGGGGATGAAGGGAAATGTTTTGTTTTAGAGATTTTCTGCATTTCCTCGTGTATTTCCAATAAATAAAGTTTAATAGAGCTTATTAATCCTGCACGTTGTGTAAATACATCTTCAGATAAGGTTAAATGGCCAAAAAATTTCTTTGATTTTACAGGGTTTATCAGGTATAAAAGATTAACTATTCTTACGATTTTTATTCCGGAATACTCTTTTATTTTTTGCATTGTATTATATACAAATGACTTTTTTGTAATCTCGGTTTTTTCTTCTATATCCAATCTTTTATGCAAAGCAGATTTATAATTATTATATACTATAAATCTATTAATCAGCAATAAGATAAAAACAACAACTGCAATCATTATAATATAACCACTTTCATTGTTGAAATTAAATTTAGTAATAAAATACTTCCCCGCTATAGCTGAAGCTCCGATTCCTATTATGAATCCTAGGAATGTGCTTTTAATGTAAAAATCGTTTTGGTTTTTTGATTCAAGAGGCAAATACAAAGAATTTATCACCGGATAAAATAAATTAACAAATGAGAAGTGCGAGAAAACAACAAATAGAGAGGCTATTATTGGAATAAAAAAGAAAAATTCATTTTCATCAGTTATTTTAAAATAAAAAGTATTTATAGATAACATAATACTAAACACCAACACTACGATTGGCATAATTATTAGATGAATTTTTACACCAAATGAATAGTATGCCTTTTCCTTAAAGAAAATTTCATATAAAATGCTCATTATTGAGAAAATAACTGCAGTTATTGAAAATAGGTTTAATAGTTGTGCTGATGAGCTGTATTTAGTAATGTTTATTTCAACAAAAAGACTATAAATAATAACCATAGAAAAAGCTGCTAATGCTGTTATTATTAGTATGGTAGTGAAGTATTTCCGTGTTAATAGTCTGAATATATTTTGCTTAACTTTAATTTCTTGTAAGCTATCTAAAATATCATTTGCGTGCTTTTCCGTTTTAAATACAACAAACATAAATATTGCACTTAAAAGGATTGCTCCAATCGAAATAAAATGAATGTATTTAAAATTTGTAATAATATAACTGGAATAATGTAAAAAGAATATTAACATAATGCCCGCTATTAAAATCCCCAAATTACTTGCAGAATTAGATGCTTTTTCTAGTTTTTTAATTTCTCCATTTCCAATTCGCATTAATAATCCTCTAATAGTAAGAATAAGTAATAAGTTTAAAGAAATACTGCAACTAACAATATAAGTCAAGTGTACTGGTATACCTATGTTTAGATTACTTAAGTAGGAATATAACATTAAGCTTAAAATAATTATGTATGAATATAAAGTAGCTATTCCAAATCGAAAAGAGCGCTGAAGATAATTAAAAATGAGTATTGTAATTAGTCCTATAATACTTGCATATCCAAAGCTTAGTGCAATTTCTTGCATTGAATTATGAATCTCAAAGAAATCAGCAAACAATTTAAGATCAAAGATTGCTTTTCCGAGCAATAAGAAAAAAGCTGAAATAGATATTCTGAGTTGATTTGTCTTCATGTTAATTCTTTTCTAATCTTGAATAATTGAATTTTGATTTTTTGGTGATGATAAGCTATAATAATTATCAAAGCTTTATTTGAAAGATATTTCCCTAATAAAAAGTTTATTAAACTAATCTATTTCTTTTCAATAGGAATATTTTCATTCAATTCTGTTTTTATAGTCTCTATTTTTAATGGTTCTAGTTCTTTTTCCAATTTCCCTGCAGCCATTGCCTTAAGCTTTTCTTCGTCGATTTTCCATATAAAAAAACCTTTTGTGTAGAATGGGTAATCAAGAAAAAGAAGTCCTTTAATAACTTTTCTGCCATAACGGTTAAATTTATAATATCCGTAAATGTCCATATCAACCACATTTCGCTTCTTTTTAACAAGTCTTGTATATCCTAAAGCATGACTTTTTGCTATACCTTCAGTAAAGAATTTAGAGGGGTAATTAATGCTTTTATCTATTAATGGAGGGTTAACATGCATAAATGATATATTTGAACCAGAACTAACAATTAAGAACCAATTTCGCTTATATTTAAATGCATATATATCATATGCCTCACAATTCTGAGTACTTCCATAATAACCAATATGCATTCCATTGAAATTATTAAAATAGTTTGTATCAATAGGGTTAGTTGGATTAACACTTAACGGGCTTGTGTTGTTTTGAGCTAAAGAATTGATAGATAGTGCAATGTATATGATTGCAGTTAAGGTAATAGATGAAAACTTTCTCATATTTAATTATTTGTGTATTCTGTTACACAAATATTTTATGTAAAAAATTAAAAAACAAGCAAAATGCAAAATTTATTTGTTTAATAATTTATTATATTATGATTGTCATTTTTTTAACTTTAAATTTTAACCATTCTCACTAACGGTTATTTATTTTAACAAGATAAAGAAATATTTCAGCAGGGAATATTATTGATGGTTTTGCTAAAATATAAGCAAATAAAACTTAATATTATAGTAAATTTAATTTGTGAGGAGATTTTTTTTTTATTTAATTTGAGATAAATTACTGTAATTGTTATTAATAAAAGAGATTTAGTTTCGATATAAGTTTATGAAAAGAATTTTGGTGTTTGTGATTTTGTTATTCACATTTTATGGAGTACAAGCACAGGAAAGTTTATTTGAGGAAATAAATACTATTCTATCCGATTCAAAAGATGATGAAGGTAGTGAAAGTAATATTAAACAAGATAGTTTAAGTAGGATTGATTCTATAAATAATAAATTGAATGAAGATTCAACGTTATTTGATTATTCAAAAAATCCAAATCTGCAGGAATTGCAGGAAGCTGATACCTTATTATTCAGCCAAAGATTAGCAGAAGTAAAGCATCCGATTTCTGAAAAGAAATTAAAATCAGAGATAGCTTGGTCACAAGAATCAAAGATTGTTAATAATGTAAAATACGAGAAACAACACATGCTTGATACAAGTTATCAAGTGTTTGGATGGCATCCATACTGGAGTGGAAACGCTTTTGAAAGTTATAATTTCTCGTTATTATCAATGGTTTCATATTTTTCGTATGAGGTAAATCCTAAAACGGGATTTTACAATACAATTCATAACTGGAGAGAAACAGCATTAATCGACTCTGCAAAAAAACACGATTGTAAAGTATTACTTACAATATCTAACTTTGGAGTAAAAAATAATAGAAGGTTTTTGAAATCAGCTGCTGCTAAGAAAAATTTAATTTCAACTGCAATTACATTAATTAGGGAACGAAAAGCGGATGGATTAACTATTGATTTTGAGAATATCAATACTAAAGAGAAAACCCTTTTTATTAACTTTATTATTGATTTAGCAACAAGTTTGAAATCTGAAAACGAAGACTATCTACTAACCGTTGCAATACCTGCTGTAGATTTCGAAAAAGTTTACGATTTTAATCAAATCAATTTATACGTTGATTATTACGTAATGATGGGTTATGAATATCATGGCTCAAATAGTAAGTTAGCAGGGCCAGTATCTCCTCTTACAGGAGGTGAAAAATGGAAAGGTTTTACTTTAGAAAAATCGGTTGATGAATATTTAGCTAATGGTATACCTGCTAGTAAGTTTATTATGGGAGTGCCATATTATGGAGCAGAATGGATAACTAAAGATCTGAAGTTCCCATCGCCGGTTAAATCTTTTGTGAAATATCATTCATATAGACAAGCTAAAAGTTTGTCAGGCAAGAAAATGGGGGAGATTGACGAAGCAAGTATGAGTAAGTTTTATACTTACAGTGACTTGTCGTCGAATTACAGACAACTATGGTTTGAAGATTCTTCTACTTTAGCAGCAAAGTATGATTGGGTAAAAGAAAAACAAATAAAAGGTGTTGGAATATGGGCATTAGGGTTTGATAATGGATCAGATGAACTCTGGAAGCTTTTAGCCGATAAATTTGCTTATACAGATAAAGAATTAAAAAAAATTCAAAAGGGAAGGCATAGTATATCAATAAGAAAGATGTTGGGTTTTGCTAGAAGATTTGCAAAGAATCCAATGGCAATTATTAAACGCCCTAAGGCGCTCATGAGAATTTTTGGTGCGCTAACAGGGGTTAGTTTAGTAGGTCTGTTTTTAGTATTTCGTTATGGACGTAAATTCAAAAGGTTATTTAGACTTGTGCTAAAAGGAGGAGTTTCAGCTATTGTAATTCTAGTAATAGCCTTAGTATTTATATTTTTCAAATATTTTGATTTTCGAGAATCAATGTTTTTAATTGGAGGGTTTTTGCTTGGAGGGGCTTTATTCTTGTTTTTTACAAGGAGATATACAAGCGAAAAGGAATTGCCTTAAAAATAATGGAGTAAATGATAAACAATGTAATGTCAGTTATTGCTGATAAATTAAACGAAAATTTAAATAACAGATTCTCTCAGTCAGGTGATTTAGTAGTTTTATCTTCATTAAATAATTTAGAAGATGAGAAAAACACTGAAATGCAGAATAAGTTGTTATTAACGATTACGAACATAGAACAGGAGCGTTTATCTAGAATATCTCCACCAAGATCGTCGCAAAAACCCATAAATGTTTATTTGTATTTACTATTATCAGCTAATTTCCAGCACGCTAATTATGAGGAAGGATTAAAGTTGTTGTCGTCAGCAATAAGCTTTTTCCAGTATTCATCTGTTTTGAATCATAGTAATACTCCTGATTTAGATAATAATGTTGAAAAATTAGTATTTGAGATGATTAATTTAAATATTCAAGAATTAAGTCAGTTGTGGGGAGTACATGGAGGTAAGTATCTGCCATCAGTATTATATAAAACAAGAATGGTTACCATAAGTGAAGATTTAGTTGAGCAGTCATTTAATATATCAGGCTTTGGTTCAGATGTGTCAATATAAATGTAGTTATAAGCTTTTAAAATGAGATTAACCTTTCGTTAAATTGATGAAAGATTTTAAAATGAAAAGAAATAGTGAATACAAGAAATAATATAGTGAATGATAAACCTTAAGTTTCAATATAAGCAGTTTTTTTCTATAAAAATTAATCACAACTATTACCCGGGAGGTATTTCTAATGATTTTTATTTTGTGCCAACTCGTCGTACTGTAAAATTAATTGATAAGATGTCGATGTTAGTAAGAAATGCTGAAGGCGAAATTCGTATATTATTTGATGCTTCACGAATGGATCTATTACAACATCGACTTAAAAATAGTAACGATTCTGAGTCTAAGTTCTCATTTATGATATTTTCAAATAATCAGTACTTTGTAAATATTACTGATATTCCTGTTGATCTTAAGGATAAAGTTTTTTATTGTTCAAATAAAAATCTAGGTGTAACTAAAACTGGGGCTTTACATAGTGATGAATTTATTGGTGCTGAAGATTTATATAATACTGTTCCTCAGGAGTTAGAGCTTAATGCAGACGGTAATACAGAGTATAAGCTTAAACTTCAAAACGGAGAAGCCCAGGAAAATATGCCTGTTATTGATATTGAAAATGGATTTCAGGTTGATGTAAACGAATTGTTAGATGGGCATTATAAGATATTTGGTAATGATAATGAATTATCATCTTTTATAAATGTAGAGTCCAAAACGAAAGGATCTCCAATAGGATTTGTTGATATATTCTTAAATAAGAATTTAAAACAAGAAATGCTTAATGAGATTGATGAAAATGAGTTAAAAGCTTTTAATTATAATATAAATTTTAATTCAAGATCCATATATTGGAAATATATAGTCGTTCCAACATATTTAAAACGAGTTAAGGAGTTAGCTATTTCTAGTCAAAAAGGAAAAGAAAAGTTGACTTTTAAGAGTACTGGAGAAGAAACGATTAATGATAAAAAAACATTAACATTTATATCAACTGAACTTGTGAAATTCAAGAAGTTTTATGAGTATGAAATTCAGCTCAGAAAGAAAGAAGGAGACGGGGGAGGTAAAACTGTAATAAAGAAAATGTCTTATGCTCCATTTGATTTGTTAAAACCAATAAATCAAAAGGATTATATGTCTGAAATATATGTTTATATATAGAGAGATTTATTTACTATTTGTTATTATTAAAATTAATTAATTTATGGCACAAACTTTAGCAACACCAGGGGTTTATATTGAAGAAAGGAATGCTTTTCCTAATTCAGTTGCTTCAATCCCGACAGCCGTACCTGCATTTGTAGGTTATACAGAAAGAGTTGTCAAATCTGGAGAATCATTAATAAACAAACCTGTTAGAATTTCATCCTTTTCTGAATTTATTTCAGTTTTTGGACAAGGATTTAAAACTTCTTTTAACATTGAAGAAGTAACAGAAATAGAAAAGGGATTCGACTTTTCAATTGATGGGAAATACTATACAGTTAACCAGGAGAAAAAGGCTAGATTCCTTCTTTTTGATGGAATAAGGCTGTTTTTTGAGAATGGAGGAAGCACATGTTATATCGTTTCTGTTGGTTCTTATACATCTGTAAAAGATTCAGTAACAAAGCCTGCTTCAAAGGATCCTAAAACAGGTAAAGAAATCCCTGCTACTTCTAAAGCTGAAACTAAGGTTAATGAAATATCTAAGAAAGCATTATCTGCTGGTGTTACTGCCTTAGTTGCAGAAGATGAGCCAACAATGTTAGTAATCCCAGAAGCTGTTATGCTTGAAGAAGGTGATTGTTTTGCTTTACAACAAGAAATGCTTGTGCATTGTGGATTAAAAATGCAGAATCGTTTTGCTTTATTAGACGTTTATAACGGAGATCAAGCTAGATCTTATGATAAAAATGATGTTGTTACAAGATTTCGTGAAGGAATTGGATCTAACTTCTTAGCATATAGTGGAGCATATTATCCACATGTTAATACTGCAATAGTTCAAAAGGAAGAAGTTGATATAAAAAATATAGCAAACCTTGAATTGTTAAATACACTTCTTGCAAAAGAGGCTGATGCAATTTTTGATAATGCAAAGAAAGCTGATGAAGCAAAGAATGAAATTAAGAAATTGCTTTCTGAAGATTTTGATGTAGAGTCATTAACACAAACATTAAATACAATTAGCCCTTCTTTCAAAACTGTAATTTCAGCAATTCTTAAAAGACTTAATGTTATGCCTCCAAGTTCGGCTATGGCAGGTGCATTAAGTATGGTTGATAATACAAGAGGAGTATGGAAAGCACCTGCTAACATAAGTTTAGCTTCAGTTGTTTCTCCAAGTGTAAGTCTTACGAATGAAGATCAAGAAGATCTTAATGTAACGGTAACAGGTAAGTCAATAAATGCAATTCGTTCATTTATTGGACAAGGAACACTTGTATGGGGAGCTCGTACATTGAATGGTAACAGTCAAGATTGGAAGTATATTAACGTACGTCGTACAATGATATTTATTGAACAATCTGTAAAAGCTGCAGCCAAAGCATATGTTTATGAGGCAAATACATCTGGAACTTGGACATTGGTTAGAAGTATGATATCTTCTTTCTTAACATCAATCTGGAAACAAGGTGGATTGGCGGGGCTTACTCCAGCTGATGCATTTGACGTTGAAGTTGGTCTTGGATCAACAATGACTCCAAATGATATCTTAGACGGAATTATGAATGTTACTGTAAAAGTTGCAATTACTCGTCCTGCTGAATTTATTGTTATTACATTCCAACAAAAAATGCAGCAATCATAAGCAGAGTCAGTTATAAATAAAAAAAGTTAAACTTAAAAAATAAAAAAATTATGGCTGAAGAATTATGGCCCATACCAAAGTTTCATTTCAAAGTAGAAATGGGTGACACTGAAATAGGTTTTCAAGAGGTTACTGGTCTTGAGATGGAAATTGAATTCATTGAATATAGAACAGGAGATGATCCAACATATCTTAAGCAAAAAATTCCTGGATTAAAGAAACATGGTAACATTACTTTGAAAAAAGGTGTTTATGCAGGTGATGATTCATTCTGGGAGTGGTTCAAAGAAGTTCAAACAAATCCAGAACGTCGTGAAGAGGTAGTTATTCAATTACTTGACGAGGAAGAGTCTCCAGTAGTTACATGGACTGTAACTAATGCTTTTCCTGTTAAAGTTTCAGGACCAGATTTAAAGTCTGATGCAAACGAAATTGCAATTGAATCAATTGAACTTGCTCATGAAGGTTTTGAAGTTGTATATGAGTAGATTAAATGATTTTTGATTTAATTAAATATTTATCCAGAGATCTATTTTAGGTTCTCTGGATAATGTTTTTAATTCTTTTAATAAAGATTGATATGGCAGCTAAGAAAGGTGATGATCTTATGGTTGGTTTTAGGTATGAAGTAAATATTATTCCTGAACCCCAGTTATCAAGTCTTGTAGCAAATGGAGCATCCGTTATAAGTAGTGCGGTGTCGCCAACTAATAGTGCTAGCTTTTCGGAAATATCTGGTGTTTCGGTTACATTAGAAACAGAAGATATAAAAGCAGGTGGAGATGTAGCTCAAAGTTTACCAGGTGATCGAACATTTTCTCCTTTGGTTTTAAAACGAGGCTTATCTGCGGGGAAATCTGAACTTGTAAATTGGGTTACTGCAAGTATGCTTTCTGAAGCAATAAAAGAAAATAGTTTTGTAACAAAGAGTATTGTTGTAAAACTATTAAGTGACCAAGGTGATCCATTAGCGTATTGGGTATTTATTGGAGCATATCCTACAAAATGGTCAATTTCTGGTCTGAAGGCTATGTCTAACGAATTGATAATTGAAGAAATAGAGTTAAAATACAAATTATTTTACCCTGTTTTTTTAGGATGATTTAATTATAGTAATTGAATAAGATGGGTATAGAAATAAAGGAATTAGTTGTGAAGTTTAATGTGACTGAAAAAAAAGGACAACCAGCAAATAATAAGGAAATAGTTCTTTCTCAGGCTAATTATAAAAAGCTTATAAAAGACTGTACCGAAAAAGTATTAAGAGAATTAGAATTTAAAATTGAACGATAGAGATTTATTGAGACATGAAATACTTGACTATAGAAGGATTTGAATCAGCAAGTGGAGGAACTGCGGGGAAAAAAATTGATACTTTCACAGCACAGGTTAATCCATCTTCAATTTCAGTTAGTTATGGAATCGGTTATGGAGGTTCAGATGATCCTCAAGATGGATCTATTATTCCTCAAAAAAAATATAGTGGATGTAAAACTCAAACAGTTAGTTTCGAGATAATTCTTGATGGATCAGGTGTAATACCAGAGAATAAGGCTATTAAAAAAAGTGTTAAGGATCAAATAGAATTATTTAAAAAAACTTGCTATTATTATGTTGGTGGCGAGCATGAAACACCGTATGTCAAAATACATTTAAATAAAGAATCCTTGTTTAAATATAATAATAAAGCCTTTTTTGCAAGAATAGATACTTTTGACATTACTTATACTATGTTTTCTACTGAAGGTGAACCTATCAGAGCAAAATTAAATGCAACTTTCGGTGGAACTATGGATACTCAAACGGAATCAAGTTTAAAAGATAACCAATCTCCTGATTTGACTCATATGATTACTGTTAAGGCTGGCGATACACTCCCAATGTTATGCCAAAGGGTGTACGGCGAACGTCAAATGCATCATGAAGTTGCACGAGTTAATAACCTTATTAGTTTCAGGTATATAGAACCTGGGACTGAACTAATTTTTCCTCCAATAAAGTAATTACATGGCAGATAATCTTAAAAATATTGTTAAAAGCCCAATCTCATATAAGATAAAATGTAATGGGCGAGAAGTTCCGGGAAGCTATGGAATTATTTCTATTTCTGTTTATAAAGAAGTAAATAAGGTGTCAACAGCATTTATAAAAGTTGAAGATGGTGGGTATGCTGAAGGAGAAGATTATAGTATTAGTGATTCTGGAGATTTTAATCCAGGTGCTGAAATAGAAATTTCTGCTGGGTACGGCTCAGACGAAGAAACAATTTATAAAGGTATTGTATTAAAACATGGATTGAAAATGTATAGAGGAAGTTTCATGCTGGATATTGAATGTAAGGATGAAGCTGTGAAAACTACTTTAGGAAGAAAAAATAAAATATTCGAATTAAAGACTGATAGTGATATAATTGCAGAAATTTTAGGTGAATATTCAGGCTTGTCAATAGATATTGAAGCAACAAGTTATGAGTATCCTGAACTATTACAAAATTACACAGCCGATTGGGATTTTATTGTTCAGCGAGCAGAGGTAAATGGGATGGTTGTATATAATTCAGATGGAGAAATTAAAACTAAAAAACCAGAAACAGGTAGACCTGTTTTAGATTTATCTCCTGATGATGGTGTAATATCATTCAATGCATATGTTGATGCAAAAAATATACTTAGTTCCGTTAAAGGTGTTTCTTGGGACATGGATAATCAAGCAATTGTTGAAGCAAATTCCAATCCTCCAGCATCTAATGATGCTGGGAATTTATCATCTGATGATTTATCAAGAGTAATAGGTTTAGATGAACTTATATTAACAACTACGGCAAATACACCTATGGAGGTGTTAACAGAATGGGCATCGGCCAAACATGCAAAAGCAGAATGGTCAAAAATAAGAGGAAAGATTACAATACAAGGCTATAATGGAATATTACCTGGAGATACAATTAACTTAGAAGATTTTAGTGATCAGTTTAATGGATCAGTTTATGTTTCATCAGTAGGACACATAATTGAAGATGGAGAGTATACAACAGAGCTTGGATTAGGCTTATCTCCTAATTGGTATATAGAAGAAAAACCGAATGTTTATGCACCTCCGGCATCAGGTTTAATACCTCCAATAAACGGATTGTATATTGCCATAGTAGATCAAATACATGATGATGAAAATGGGCAATACAGAATAAAAGTTTCAATGCCAACATTGCAATCAGAAACTTTAACAATGTGGGCAAGGCTTGCAACAAACTACGCTACGGCAGAAGCAGGTTTTTTCTTTTATCCGGAAATTGGTGATGAAGTAATAGTAAGTTTCTTAAATCAAGATCCTCAAAATCCAATAATTTTAGGCTCTCTGCATAATAAAATGAAGATACCGCCAGAAGAACCTACTGAAGAAAATTTTATAAAGGCAATTATAACAAAAGAAAAACTTAAAATCTCTTTTGACGAGGAAAACAAAGCTATTACAATTGAAACACCAGAACAAAATATTATTACCATGAATGATACAGATAGTATTATCCAGTTGAAAGATATGAACGATAATATTGTTGAAATGTCAGCAGATGGTATTAAGTTGGAGAGTGCAGGAGACATTATTATAAATGCACAAGGAAATATAGAATTAACTTCTAATGGAGATATAGCACTTAGTGCATCTGGCGATGTTGGAGTTGAAGGAATTAATATAGAAAATAAAGGTCAAGCAAAATTTTCTGCAGAAGGAGCAAATTGTGAAGTAAATGGATCTGCCCAAACAGTAATAAAGGGTGGAATGGTAATGATTAATTAATTATAAAAAAATAAGAAATGACTTTAGCAGCTAGAGTAGGAGATATGCATACATGCCCAATGGTTACACCGGGAACACCTCCTATTCCTCATGTTGGAGGAACAGTAATGCCACCTGGAGAACCAACAGTTATGATAGGTGGAGTGCCTGCTGCAAGAGTTGGAGATATGGCTACGTGCGTAGGGCCTCCTGATTCGATTGTTAAAGGATCTGGTACGGTTTTGATTGGAGGAATGCCTGCTGCCAGAATGGGTGACTCAACAGCACATGGAGGATCAATTGTCATAGGCTGTCCAACTGTAATGATTGGAGGATAATAGAGTTTTTAAATTTGAATTAGGAAATACATAAATATGGCACATAAAAAAACGTTTTTAGGAATAGGTTGGAAATTTCCTCCGGAATTTGACAGGCAAACAAAGAGTGTAACTTTAGTCTCAGAAGAACAAGATATTAAAGAAAGCTTATTTATTTTATTATCCACTCGTCCTGGAGAAAGAGTCTTACAACCTGATTACGGATGTGATTTAAGCGTGCTTAATTTTGAATCAATTAATGAAGGATTAGTAAATAGAGCAAGTGAGATTATTCATGATACTGTATTACACTTCGAACCTAGGATAATTTTGGATGATGTTTTCGTTTCAACAAAAGATATGTATGATGGAATATTGAACATCTCATTAGAATATAGTATTCGAAAAACAAATAAAAGAAATAATATCGTTTACCCATATTATTTACTTGAAGGTACAGATGTTATTAATATGCCAGACATGTAATTATATAGTTAAAATATGCTTTTATCAATTTAAGATATGGATCAAAAGGACAAAATAAATTATTTTAATTTCACAGGTTGTAGCCAAGGACAACGGTATTCAAAAGCACTAGAACCAGAGTATGTTAAGATTGATGAGCATGGATTTATTGATAATCTTGTTTATACTTTGGGATTATCGAAGCTTTTTAATTACTATAATCTGGAAAATAAACCAGATGGAGATTGGTCAGAATTTTTAACAGATGAGGCTCTAATATTAGCTGCTATTTCATTTATTAAACCTGCTGAGATTGAAGAGAAATTCAAAAAACTTATAAATAAATCAATATCTTTCAATAATAAAGAGAAAAAACTAAAGTATTTAAAAGAATGCTTTATTGAAATCTATTCAGTTGCATTAAAAATTGATACATGGTTTAAGAATTTAAAAAGCGTTGAAGATTATCAGCAAGCAGATGTACTTTTTCGAAACGAAATTGCTAATATAGTTGAGACTAAATTATCTAATGGTTTAAAAAAGTTTAAAAGCTTTGTGCTAGCTGCATCTTCAGAAGAAACAATTAATTTACCATTAGATTTTGATTTTGATGAGTTCAGTTTCATTTGGGAACTTTCTGGAGTTAAATCTTCAAATGTAATTTACTATGGTAAAAATATACAAGCAAAAATAAATTCTGCTGCTGAGGCTTTACAAGATATTTTTCAGGTGTTTTATGAATCAGTAATTTATTTAAAGCAAAAAGCACTGCATGATTTAGAGGATTCGTTGAATAAAGATAATCACTTTCCAGAAGTAGCTTTATTACTGACATTCTTAAAATTATTTGAACATCCACAAAAAAATATTAATGAGTTAACATCAAAATATTTAAATTATTACTATCGGAATATCCTTCAACAATCTGAAAGATCTGCTGTAAATGACAAGACATTTTTAAAATTTATTTTAGATAAAGAAGCTAATGAAGCTAAGATCTCAAAAGGAGCAAAGTTTATAGCTGGTACTGACAATGACAGGAATAATGTTTTTTACGAAGTGGATGAAGATATTGTTGTAAATAAGGTTAAATTAAGCAAACTAGTAAACCTTTTTGTAGCTTCGAAAAAAATAAATATTGATGGCGAATTAATCGAAAGAGTTAACAATATTTATTCTTCTGAAATACCAGTAATTAACTGGTCAGAGAAACCTGCATTAAACAAGCGAATGTCTTATCCTACATTTGGCGAAGACCAGGAAGGTAGAGGAGAGAACGATCTATCAATGCAAGCAGCTTCGGTGGGGGTGGCAATATCTTCTCCGGCATTGTTTTTATCAGAAGGGAAAAGAGAATTAACAATAAGATTACAATTAAAGAAGGACTCGTTTAAACAATTGGTCCAAAAGATTAAAAATATTGGAAAGGAATTAAGTTGTTCATATAAAGAAGCAATTGCAAAAAGTTTACTTGATTCTTTAAAAATATCTATTACTTCATCAGAAGGATGGCTAAATGTAAAAAGTAATATTGTTACCATAGACGAAAAGACTTTTAGTCTGCTAATAAAGTTTGATTTAGAACATTCCGATCCTTCAATAATTCCAGTAAATAAGGATTTACATAAAGAGAAAATTTCATCACCATATCCTTTATTGAAGCTTATTTTTAATAACGATTCGTATATATATTCTTATGCATTATTAAATGATGCAGAAATTGATCAGGTGGTTATTAATACAAAGGTTCATGAGATGAAAAGATTACTGCTTCACAATAATGTGGGTGCAGTTGATGTTAATTCACCATTTTATCCTTTTGGTCCGGTGCCAAAACTTGGGTCTTATTTAGTTATTGGTAACAATGAGATATTTCAGAAACAACTTGATAATCTAAAAATAAATGTGGAATGGTTGGAAGTTCCTCAGGAGGCTCATGGATTTAAAGATTTGTACGAAGATTACAAACTCAATGTTGATAATTCATCCTATGAAGTTTCAGTTTCTATTTTAAAAGGTGGAAAGTGGTTACCAGATTTACCGGAAGAAAGACAAAAAATGAAGCTGTTTCGTTCAGTTGATAATCCTTTGAGTCATGTTCCATCAATTCATGAAAAGGTATACCACAAAACTAGCTTTGATAATATAAAGATGGAATTAATTCATCAAGCACCAAATTATGTTTTAATAAATCAAAAGGCAGAATACAATTCAATGTCGAAAAGGGGATTTTTGAAAATGGAGCTTGCATCTCCAATTCATGCTTTTGGACATTCTGTTTATCCTGCAATAATTTCAGATATTACATTAGAGAATTCAAAGTCTGGTTTTCTAAAAGGTAAAACAAAGAAGAACTTACCAAAACCTGCGTTTACTCCTCAAATAAGAAGTATATCTGTTGATTATGAAAGTACAACAAGTATTTCGGTAAAAGAGAATTATCAAACAAGTGAAGAAAATACAGGAAGTGGGGAAATATTTCATTTGCACCCTTTTGGATTTTCAAAAATATTTCCAAATAAAGCAGAAAAGAACGTTTTTGTAGCACCTTCTTACGATATACAAGGAGAATTATTTTTAGGATTAACAGATGTAAAACCTCCACAAATTGTTTCAGTATTGTTTGAGATGCTTGATGAGTTTAATATATCATCAGAGGAAGAGCCACCAGTAATAGAATGGGCTTATCTTGCAAATAACAATTGGTATACTCTAAAACCTTCAAATATCTTGAGAGACGATACTAATAATTTCTTGAAAACAGGAATTATAGTAATAGATCTGCCAGAAACAATTAATAGAGACAATACACTTTTAAGTGATGAGTATTTTTGGCTAAAAATAAGTGTAAAAGATAATATAGAAGTTGCATCAAGAAATCTTAGTGTTGCTTCGCAGGTTACAACTGCAACATTAGTTGGTAATGATAAACTTTATAAATCAAATTATTTAGACAATCCTCTACCACGTTATAGTATTCAAAGACCAGTGAAAAGTATCACAGGAATAAGGTCTGTGTTGCAACCATTACAATCATTTGGTGGATTATCTCACGAAAATGAGAAGTCATATCAGGCAAGAACAGGGGAGCGATTAAAGCACAGAAAACGCGCAATAACTGCATGGGATTATGAACGACTAATTTTAGATGAATATAATAACATTGAAAAGTCGGTTTGTCTACCGAATATGACTGGGAATAGTTTGAATGCTCCTGGAAATGTGTTGTTGGTTGTTAGTCCGTTTGCTTCAACAGTTTTAAATTCCAAAGAGCCAAAAGTAAGTAGTGAATTGCTTTTTGATATAAAATCATTTATTCAAAAGTATGCATCTCCATTTACTAAAATTGAAGTGCGAAATCCAAGTTACGAGCGAATAAGAATTATATGTTCGGTAAAATTTATAGGATCGCATAATCAGGGATATTATATTCAAAAATTAAACGAGAATATAAATGATTATTTGAAAGGAAATATGGGAAACATGACACTTGGGCAGCAAATGGATAAAATTATTTATTGCTCGGATGTAATTACATATTTACGAACGTTACCGTATGTAGAATATATTACCAAATTTTCTATGGTTCAAGCAGCACGAAATATCACAGGAAATTATGTTTTAATTGACACTGCGCAGGAAGGTGATGAAAAAGCAGGTCTTAAAGCAACAAAACCATGGTCTGTATTAATTCCTGCAGATCAACACCAATTTACCATATTATCGGGTAAATACGATGAGAATTCTGCTCAGGCAGGTATTGATTATCTGGAATTAGGTAATGATTTTATAATAAACAAATAGATTAACAATAATATTAACAATTCATATTTTGTAAGCCATTATGCCAATACAAAACAGAAAAAGTTTAAAAGGATACTTTAAAAAAGGTCAATTGCCAACGGAAGGGCATTTCCATGATCTAATAGATTCTTCTATAAATAAAGTTGATGATGGAATGTCGAAAACTATGGAAGATGGTTTAATGTTAGCTCCTATTGGTGAATCACGAAAGCTAATATCTTTCTTTAAAAATATTGAAGATAAAAGCCCTGTTTGGAAGATTGAAGTTGATGAAAATAATGCAGATCTGGAAATTACCAATAAATTGGGCGATGTTGCAGTAAATATAAATGACGAAGGAAAAGTCGGAATTAACAACGAAAATCCTGAGGCAAATTTAGATGTTAATGGATCTGTAGCAATGTCAGGAAGAGAAGGTAATGCATATAAGGGAAAAATTCCTGCTGATGGGAATTGGCATAAAATTGTTACCGACCTAAATGGTTGTCATATGTTTGAGGTTATTGCAGGTGTTGGAAAAAAGAAGACAGGTAAGTATGCAATGATGCATGCAATTGCAATAAGTGCTTTTGGGAAATCAAAAAATAAAATTAAAATTTCACAAGGGCGATATGGTGTTAGAGGAAATAACATCAAGCTAAAATGGTCAGGAAGTACATATAAGTTTAATCTGGAAATAAAGACTAAATATAATTATGGCGAAGGAGTAGCTGTTTGTTATAATATTCAAAAGCTATGGCAAGATGCCTTTATGGATAATTGTGTATTGGAAACCGAAGAAAAGGATTAAATCAAGAATTTTACAAAATTTATGAATCAGCCAAAATATTTAGATAGGAATAAAGTTGTTGAAACTTCTTTAGATTTTAATACATTAAGAAAAGAAGGTATAAAGATAATTCAGGAACTGACAGGTTCATTTTGGACAGATTTCAATGTCCACGATCCAGGAGTTACGATATTGGAACAACTTTGCTACGCATTAACAGAGTTGTCATTTCGTACAGATTATGATATTGAACAACTCCTTTTTAGAGAAGGAAAGGATGATTTACCTTTTTTCAGACCTGAAGAGATTTTAACAAATAATCCACTTTCTGTTAATGATTTTAGAAAACTTTTTCTTGATAATATAGCTGAAATAAAAAACATTTGGTTCGAACCTGTTAAAGAATATGAGGCTGGCTTTAATGGTTTGTACCGAATCTTAATAGATACATCTTTGATTTCTGCGACTAAAGAAGAAGAAGAAAAAGTAATTGAGAAGGTTTATGAGATTTTTAGTCAGAATAGAAACCTAAGCGAAGATATTTTCGAAGTTAAAATCCTGGAACAATTACCGGTTAAAATTTTTGCTGATATTGAGACGGATGGGCTTAATGAGCTTGGACAAATAATGGCTAATATCTATTTTGCTGTGGAGCAATTTGTGAATCCTGAAGTGAAATTTCATTCACTAGGTGAGCTTGTTGATATGAATAAAAGCTACAGCGAAATTTTCGATGGTCCTATGTTAAAGCATGGTTTTATCTTAAGTGATGAATTGGTTTCACAACCGGAAACTATTATTATTTCGGATGTTGTTAAACTAATCATGCAGGTTGAAGGCATTGTTAGTGTTAAGAATCTACATTTGGAATTAAACGGACAAAAATCTTATAATCAATTAATAATCCCAAAGGGAAGAATACCAAAATTTATTCATAATGACATAGTTTCAGAAGCAGAAAATCATTCAATAAAATTTTTTAAAGGAAATCTTGAGTATAATGGTTTAAAAGTAAATGCTTTTAGAAAGTATTTGAATGAGTTAGTTTCTGAACATAAAAAAGCGTTCCGAATACAAGAATCATCCTTTGAAATTCCGGAAGTCCAGCAAGGATTAGATTTTGAAAGTTATTATTCTATTCAAGATCATTTCCCGGCAATTTATGGAGTTGGTACAGAAGGATTACCTAATAGACCTACAGTAAAACGAAAAGCTCAAGCAAATCAGCTTAAGGGATATTTGATGCTTTTTGAACAGTTTATGGCTAATTATTTTTCGCAATTAGCTCACTTTAAGGATTTATTATCAATACACAAAAAATTAGATAATACGTATTTTTATCAGCATTTAAATAGTGTTCCAAATGCAGAAAGATTTTATGCAGAAAAAGATGAGTTAATCGAAGATGCTTATCTTGATTTTGGGAATATCTCAAAGAATTATTTAAAAGGCTTGGGAGCACTTAATAATTACTTCGACGATTTTGCTGATCGAAAAAACAGAATGCTTGATTTTCTTCTTGCATTGCATGGCGAATCTTATACAAAATACTCAATTAGTCAGTTTAATTACTATTTTTCTGAAGAAGAATTTAAACGATTCCAAATAAAGTGTAAATCGGCACTATTGCAGCAATTAGCCAATATAAATTACAATAGATCTTCAGGTCTGGATTATTATAACAGCAAGGATGCTGATCTTACAGGATTGGAAAAAAAGCTTCATGTTATTCTAGGATTAGGTCTAAATGAAGATAAACAAGGAAAGATATCGGTACAGAATAAAAAATCCGTATTTAATATATTGGATAAGTATAAGATTAAACTTTTAACATCAGGAATAGAAACTGCTTCAATGAGTAAGTGGAATGAAGCTTGTTCTGTTGAAAATATTGAACATACACAAGAATCAATTGAAAAACAATTTGATTTAATTGATGATGAAGATTTAAAAGAACTTGAAGTGCTTGATAAGGAAGTCCTTCTTGAAAAATTATTACCGTTTAAAATAAAACAAATAACTACTGATTTCTTAATTAATGGTATTGAACTTACTAGTTATAAAATAGGAAAAGTCAAAGGAGCGAAAAAAGGTTTTGCCTTAGTTCATAGAGATAATGATAGCGTTGAATGGAAGCTAGTTGGTGAATTTAAAACAGAGAAGGAAGCATTGCAAGGAGTTGTTCTCCTTAGAGAAATGCTTATAATAATAAATACAGAAACAGAAGGTTTTCATTTATTAGAGCATATCTTGTTGCGTCCTAGACCAGAAGAAGAAAGGTATGGTATCTATATAAAAGATGAAAATTCTAATTATATTCTAAAAAGTAAAAAACAATATTCGATAGAAGGACGAAAAGAAATACTTAGGATTGTTGAAGAAAATTTTAATGTTTATGATAACTATTCTGTTGAAGCAGATGAGAATAGAAACATGAATATTATTTTCAAGATACCAAATACAGAGATTAGTTTTACCAGCACAGAACCAGATATTTCTGTAGAGAATTCTCATTCTCAAATGGAAAGTCTTTATAGATTCTTATCGGATAAAAATGGAGCAACTTCATTTGATAAGAAAACAGGATTTTATATTCAATATAATGAAGATGAAAGAGATATACCAGAAAGTTATTTTACTTATAAAATTAGTTTAGTTTTTCCGTCGTGGACGGCAAGGTTTAATAATCAGGAATTTAGATCTATCGTAAAAGATTTAATTTGGGAACAAAAACCTGCAGCAGTTTATGCTGATATTCATTGGTTATCTCCAGTCGATATGAAGAAGTTTGAACAATTGCATAAAAAGTGGAAAACTAAGCAAGGCGAAATTATCGAAGTTGATTTTTCAAATAGTATTGGAAGCTCAGATTTAGCTAATTTCCTTTATAAAAAAGATTAATATCATTGATTGCTGCTAAAAGAAAGCTTGTATGAAGTTAAAAAAGAAAGTGCATTCTGTAAAGCGGTTTTCAGTTCAAGTTGAGTATCCCGAAGTCAATTCAGCAAAAAATGCTCAAGATCGTGTATTTTCGATCGTGAAAAATATACTTGTAGATAAGCTCGAGAATGCCTGCAATAAATATGGATCGGATAGTTTGATACGTATAAAAAGCCTTACTCTTGATCTCGGTGATATTCAAATTTCAGATATTGATTCTCAACTACCAAAAGCATTTGAAAAGAAAATTAATCAGGTTCTTTCAGGATTTTCAAGTAATATATATTCAAATAAAGAGCTTGATGGAGTTGATGTGATTGATGAAGAAAAGCAAATCTTAATATATTTTGAGTATTACCTAAAATACGGAGCAATTCCTTGGTATATGCAAGATGTAATTGGAGATTATACTTTTAATGAAGTATTTGCTTATCTAATTGAAGAAAATACGGATTCGTTTAAAACAGAGTTTTATAATTTGTTAGAATATCCAAATGTAAGGCAAAGGCTATTGCGATATTTTGATTCTGGTGAGATATTTCAATTCTTTAAAAATAGCTTAACAAATGCAGTTTATAGTAATATCCAATTGTTTAGAAAGGAAATTAATCAACTTATTTCTTCAAGTACAAATATTGAGAATATTCATAAAGGATATTTATTAAACTACCTAAAAGAGTTTCTGCTAGTTGCTACTTCAGATTCTCAAAAAAAGAATCAAAGCCTTACACTGGATTTGTTAACAAAGAAATATATTGATTTTATCACGAAAGATAAGAATATATCTCCTGAAAATTGGCTTCCTTCGGTATTTGCCAATAATTTAAGTTCTACTCAAGTAGATTCTACTGTAAATGAAATTATTCTTGCTCTGCAGGAGTATTACACAAATTACTTGTTTACCGACAAATCAAAATTAACAGGAACAAAAATAGATACTTTAGAAGGTAAAATCCAATTTGAACAATGGCTTATTGAAATGCAGCCAATAGCTGGAAGGTTTTTATCAAAGGCTATTGATGAACTTATAAAATATATTACTAAATCCTTTTCTTCAACTGATAAAACAAAAATAGAACAAATAGTTTGGGATATTGCTGCTGGTATTATTCCCAATATTCCAATTGCTCAAGAAAATATTTCAAAATGGGTTTATGCAATAACTCAACAGGCTCAGGAAAAGTTTGGAATTTCTACAAAACATATCCTAATTGAAACGATTCAAAGTTCTGAGGGAAAAGACGGAATTGACTTAACAACTGAAAAGGATTTTAATATATCAATTGCTCGTGAGTATTTAAGTTTGTTTCTAAAAAGTAGTTTAACTCCGTTTAAGAAGCTGTTTCATGATCCTTCGAGCGAGTTAACGGAATTATTCTCAAGATATTTAAGAGAAGACTCAGGGGCCAAAGCTTTTATTAAATCTCAGGTAGATGATACTAATTTAATGGCTTTATGGTGGGTTAAAAATCATCTTGGAGATACTTTATTCAAAGAATTTAAGCAAATTATTAGGGATGGAAGACAAGATATAATTCCTGACATTGTTGATTATAATTATTTGTTACTGGTAAGTTTTATTAGAACAGGAACGGTTTCATGGGCAGAACTTATTGATAAAGGAAAGGAAAAAGTTGTTAAGATTCTTGAACAATACTTTAAAAAAGATAGAAAAGAGATTTTAATAAAAGTCTTACTGGATGAAGATTTCTTTAAGAAAAAGGACGTAATGGGAAAAGTATTTGATACTTTATCATTAGAACCAGCAAAAGAATTATTGCAAATACGAAAGGAATTAATTACTAAAGGGGAAATTATAATTTCTGATGTTGAATTAACAGACGAATCTAAAAAAAGTGCATTAAGTAAAAAGGGAAAAACTGAAAGGAGTGATTCTGAAATTGTTTTGGATAGTGAAAGGATTGTTGATGGTTTAGCAAATTACATTCTGGATTTTGGAAAAGGAAAACACCCATTAGGAGTTTCAAGTAAGAATCAAGCTAATTTGATTTTTGATGAAATTTTAAAATCAGTAAGAAGGTCATTGTACGAAACAGCTGCCATGCTTACAAGTATTGATAAAAAAATAGTGGACGTATTATTAGTTGCATTTGATGTAAATCAAAGAGATTATGTGAAAAAGATAATACAAAATTATAGAACGCGATTTTTTAATATTGCAGAAGAAATAAAAGAAAGTGAACAGCTCCACATACCAATACAAGATGGTGAAGCAGGCGAGACTTTTTATGTAAATAATGCAGGGCTTGTACTTCTAAGTGTCTATGTAAAAAGACTTTTTAATAGATTTGAACTGCTAGATAAAAAAGAGTTTAAATCGGATGAAGCTCGTGAAAAAGCAATTTATCTGCTTCAATATTTAGTAGCTAAAGATGATAATCCCGGAGAGCATGAATTAGCCTTAAATAAGATTCTTGTGGGAATGCCATTAGGATATCCTATGAAATATGGTATTAAACTAACTAATGATGAAAAAGAAATCTGTGAAGGTTTGCTCGAAGCTGTAATTAAAAACTGGACAGTATTAAAAAATACAAGTAATGATGGCTTACGTACATCTTTTTTACTACGCAAGGGTAGTTTAAATAAAGATGAGAATGGTTGGAAATTAAGAGTGGAGAAAAAAACCTTTGATATATTATTAAGCAAATTACCATGGGGGTATACAATGATTCATTTACCATGGATGCAATTCCCAGTGCTAACAGAATGGGAAGAATAAGTAAAAAGATAAAATTATATAAATATTAAATAAGATTTATCTTAGATTTTAATGTAAATTTATAGTTAAGAACAATAAAAGTTAAAAACATGAATCGATTAGTAACAAAATTTATAATATTAATAATTCCTTTTTTGGCAATTTCTTGCGATGAAATAAATGTAGATGATCCGATAAAGACGGATTATTTTATGAAGTTTTATGGGAATTATCATAACGACAATTTATATGATATAAAAGTTACTCAAAGCGAAGAGATTATATTAGCTGGTTATCGTAAACTAACCGATGAGAGTGAAGAAGCCTGGATCATAAAAACAGGAAATGATGGAATGGTTAATTGGGAAAAAGTTTTTTCTGGAACAAATAATTTCAGAGGCTACGGATTGTATGTTGATGATATTATAAATTATGCTGGTTACGAGTTAATACCAGGTTCGACTATTCAGAAAGGTTTTTTGTGTCAGTATAATATGGATGGAACACTTATAGATTCTTTATCATACGATATTATTGCTGATGAAGTAAAGGATATTAAGTTCCTTGCAAATAATTCAAATCTGAGATTTATTGTTCATGTGGCTCTTAATAGTAGTGATGAGATTTATATCTTTGAAATAACACCAGGTAATGAAATAAATTTAATTTCGGCAAATAAACTGTACAGTACGGTAGAAGGAAGTTTATATTTCTTCGAACAAGAAAATGGTAATTTATACTTAAGCGGGAGTATTCAAGAAGTTGGTAATCCAGGTTATACAGATATTATGGTTTCCAGAATTGTTGACGATAATATTATATGGTCTTATCATTATGGAAATTTAAGTGAAATTGAAAAGGCATCTGGAATTGTTTTATTAGATAACTCTTTGTATGTATCGGCTACGAAATTAAGTAACGAGGGAAGTTTATATGTTATGCAAATGGATGCAAGTGGATTAAATGCGCAAAATGTTGATATTGAAATTGCTGGTGATAATACATCTTATAGTATGATTGTTAATTCACAAAATGAATTTGTGATTGTTGGTGAAAGAATATTAGATATTAATAACTCAAAAATATTTATGTCCAGAATAGCACTTGATGGTCAGGTTTTATTAGATAATGAATATGGTAATACAGGATTTTCAAAAGGTCGTTTTGTTTTAAATCTTGAAGGTGTAAATAAAGGATTTATAATTGCCGGAGATGTTACTACAGCGCCAGATAGCAAAGATGTCTTAGTTGTAAAAGCAGATGAATCCGGTCAGTGGATAAATTAGAAGATTTGTCAGGAAAATAGACATTTAGAAATTGTTTAATAAAAGGTTGTTTAAAAGGTCTTTGTGAAACTTTGTGGTATAATCATGACAACTATTTCACAGAGGACCACAAAGAAGTCACAGAGCTATTCGAAGTAATACATTACGGGAAAAATATTTATTTTACTTATTAGACAGGCTTTTCTTTATTTTAATTTTCAGGTATAGATTTTCAGTGTTGTTTTAAAACAAATATATTTTCTATTTAGAGAAAAATATTATCCAACAATTTTGCCACCTTTTTTAAGTTCTTTCATGATACCAATTTCAAGGTCTTCTTCATGAATTATTTTGCCTCCTCTGTTTAATGCCATTAATACGCAATAACGAACAATATTAATAATTACACCACCTGAAACTTCGTATTCGTCGGCAATTTTGTACAAATCAATGGTATCTTCTAAAGTAAAATCACTTGGTAATGATTTTTCCCAAAGTTTATATCTTGTTTCTGCATCCGGATTAGGATAATATACCATCGATTGAAATCGTCGACTAAAAGCTTCATCAATATTATCTTTCATATTTGTTGCTAATACAACTAAGCCAGGGAAATCTTCAATTCTTTGTAGTAAATAGGCAACTTCTTGATTTGCGTATCTATCATTGGAACTTTTTGTGTTAGTTCTTTTCCCAAAAAGAGAATCTGCTTCATCAAAAAATAAAATCCAGTTCTTATTTAGAGCTTGATCAAAAATTCCTTTTAGATTCTTTTCTGTTTCGCCAACCCATTTAGAAACTATCATCGAAAGATCAATTCGATAAACATCTAACCCGGTGCTTTTCCCTAGTAAAGAAGCTGTTAGTGTTTTTCCTGTTCCGGGAGGGCCATAAAATAAACATCTAAAACCGGGTTTAATTATTCGTCCTAATTCTGGATGCGACAAAATAGTTTTGTAATGATCAAGCCAAATAGAAACTTCATGAAGCTCCTGCATGGTATCATATGGTAATATTAGATCTTCCCACTCCAATTTTGTGCTTATTTTAGATGCAGGAAAACTACTCTTATATGTCGGTTCATATTTCTCTCCACTAATTAAAGCCAAAAATTCATCGGTTGGTTGAATTACTTGTTTATTCCACATGGTTTCGCCATTTGAATTCCAAAGTTGTAGAATATTTTGTTTTATTAATCTGCTATTTCCCTTTAGTAAATAATCTGTATAATATACGCTCTGTATTTTCCCTCCTGTTGTTAAATATCTTACAGTATCAATAGTTGCAATAAATTCTTTATTGTTAGAATTGATTATTCCACCAACTTGAGGAAAAGGGGTATTTGTGTCAGGATTAATGCTAGAAAGCGGATGTAGTATGATGGGTGAAAAATATGGAGCAATAGCTAATAATATTGATATTCTTTCTACTAAATGAAAATTATTTTTTTGTAAGAAATAGTCATACGGACAATCACTATCAGGCAATGGAATCTTATTTATATGTTTGTTAACTCGTTCGTGCGTTTTGTTTTGTTTCTCACTCGGCAATAAAGCGCACACTATCAATTTATTGAGCTCGCTAAGCCAATTCAGGTCTCTTCCAATAGCTTCTAATGGATTAATATGATCATTCTTATTGCTATTAGATTCTATATCTTGTAATATTTGTTCTTCTGTTTCTTTGTAGGTCATAATATAAACTTGACAGTTATTTAATAGATATTTAAGATTAACTATCTACAGTAATTTTTCATAAAGTAAATACAAATATAACAAAATAAGATTGTGAATTCTTAAAGGATTTTTTAATACTTATCGATTATTTAAAGCATTGCGAATGTAATAATTGAAAGAGAAAATGATGTTTAAATTATTAATCAAAATAGTACATTTTATGAACGATAATCGTTATATTTGTTTATACAAAGAATGATGAAAAAATTACCTATGTCACAATCTTTTATTGACCGTAGCCAACAGCAAATTTCCGAGAATAATCAATCCGAAACCTCACAAAAAAAAAATGATCCTGTAGCGCAAGCAAAATGGATGAATAGTTTAGATGCTAGTTCAGGTTGGGGTATTGGTAGCGATCAACCTACACAGATGTTTGCATCTGAAGAAGAAGAGCAAGTTCAGAAAAAATCAAAAGACGAAGAAATCCAGAAAAAGAGTAGTGCAGATGTTGAACCTAAAAAGAAAGGTAGTTCTGGAACAAAAACGAGAATGCCCAATGGTGTTAAAAGTAAAATGGAAAGTTCTTTTGGAGTTGATTTTAGTGGGGTAAATATTCATCAGAACTCAGAACAATCATCTAATATAGGTGCGCTTGCACATACTCAAGGAAACGATGTGCATTTTGCTCCAGGGCAATATAATCCAGGCAGTCAGAAAGGGCAGGAGTTATTAGGACATGAGTTAGCTCATGTTGTACAACAAAGGCAAGGTAGAGTAAAACCTACCAAACAAGGAAAAGGAATGCCAATAAACGATAATCCTGCACTTGAAAAAGAAGCCGATGAAATGGGCATAAAAGCTGCTCAAGGCAAAATGGTTAATATTGTTGGAAAGGGCAGTGGGGTGCAGAGGAAAGATGAAGAAGGTGCAGGTTTTAATTTAAATGGGGAGGGATTGTTTAGTAGTGTTGAAGTTAAAGAGAAGTACATAAGCAACACTAAACATAGATTAACCCAATCCCAAGGAGCATATGGCGATGCTATTTTGGAATTAAAGCAGGAAATAAAAGAAGCTGCCAAAAATGTGCCTAGCTTTGCGAGTGTATTAGTTGATATTGCCTTTGGATTTTTAATACCAGGTGTAGGAAAGTTGGCATCAAAAATGGTTTATAACATTAGTAATAATGCATCTGATTTTTTATATGCTGCTGCATTATCAGTGCAAAATGAGAATATAACAGGACCTATTCTTAGCGGATTAGGAGGAATGACAAAAAAAGCTTTTACAGATTTAATGATTAGTAAGGCTGTAAAAACAGCAAATGGGCAAGCTGACTTTGCAGATATTTTATATCAGGAAAATGGAATTTATATTCAATCACTTAGGGAATCTATAGATGTTAGCACTCCTGATATTCAGATACTCAATTTATTTATAGTATATGACTTTAATATAGTAAATAAGGAAAGCTATAAAACTCAAATTCGAAAAGTATTAGAATTATTTAAAAATGATGTTTTATCTGTAGATGAGATGTTACCAATTACATATTTGGGAGGTAATACAGCTTTTAAAAAACTTGCCTATATTGATGATGGTAGTAGAAAATTAGCCATTGTACAAGATCATAAAGATAATAGCTTTTTGTTGAATTTGTGGGATAGTATTACAGGTCAAAATAATACTCATTATTACCTTTTTGATCATTGGGTATCAGATGAGATGAGGGAAATTGCAATTAGTAAAGTAGGAGGAGAAGCTAATGTACAGGTACTTAAAAAAGATGAAGTTTCAGGTGTAAAATAATATATATGAAAAAAATAATTTATATAACTTGTATTTTTATAGTTTTATCGTGTTCAAAAGAAGAAAATAATACAGATAACAAAATGGCAAAGGAATTAATATTGACGGATAGCAAGGTTGAAAATATTAATAATGATATAGAACGATTAATTTTTCAAAATAACTTTAGAGGCATTATACCTTATTCTAAAATTAAAGAACTTAATGGTTTAAATTATCTAGAATCTAAGAATGGAGGAGTAAGAGAATTCATCTCTGAAGGATTATTTAAACTTGATACTTTAATTCTTTCAGAAAATAGAATTGATATATTGGTTGGTTTAGATGATCTCTCAAATTTAAAATACATTGATGTTTCTAAAAACAGAATAAAAACTATAAAAGATACTGGAATTGAGAAAGTTATTAGTATAGTTTATTTGGACGCAAGTTATAATTTATTAAAGTCAGTTAAAAGTGTTGGGAGTTTGAAAAATCTTGAGAGTTTAAATTTAAGTAGTAATCGGTTAATTGAATTAGATATTGACTTAAAAGATTATCCAAATTTAGAGTATTTAGATATTTCTGATAATTTGCTGCAAGAGTTACCAGAAGGTATTATTAAATTAAAAAAACTAAAGCAGCTTAATGTTTTTAATAATTTTATTATGGAACAAGAAATTGATGAGTTGAAAAAAATAAGACCAGAAATAGTTATCAGGTAATATTATAATAGTCTGATTGGTAATGAAAGTTCTAATATCGTTGATTTAATGTTATTTAGCTGCCGATATAGTGTTCCTATAAAAATAATTAAAATAGAATAGCTTAAATAATAATAATGAACATCTCTTTCGACAAATTTTTTGATTTTATAAAACAATGGAGCTCCTGAGGGTGGAAGTATTATTGTTCAATTTTATTTTGTTCGTCCACCAGTAAGAACAATGAAGAGTACAGATACCTTAACAGTTTATTTATATGATGATTTGGCATTGACTCATGTAGAAAAAGTAGTTGTTAATTTAAATAATCCTGGTATTATTTCATGGAATAATTTACTTGCTGGAAAGTATTATCTAAGTTTAGTTAGATCAGAAAAACCTTATTATTATGGGGAACTATTAGATGGCAAAATTTCAGTTAGAATTAACAATATTTAATAAATTGAACAATATGAAATTTAATGTTATAATTGGTGTTTTAATTATTATATTTTTTTCTTTAATAGGGTTTTATTTTTCCGGTAATTTGCTGAAAATAATTGAATCATTAACTGATTTAAGAATAAATTATCAAAATCTTAATATGATTTTTTCATCAAAAATTAATATGTTATTATTGGTGTTTTTTAATTCATTAGTAAGTTTCCTATATGTTAATTTTACAGCTAAAAAAAAGAATTATTTAACTCTTACATTAGGTGCATTTATTTTAACAATAGTATCTGGAATTGTAATTATTTTGAAGTTAAGATTAACTTATGATTATACCATAAATTTAAATAATATTGAATATTCTGTTTTTACTTTTCTTATTATGCCAATACTTGTGAATTTAATAGTACTAATATTAGTTTTTTTCAAAAAGTAAGAATGAATTTTAAATTATTTTAAAACTGAAAATTATAATAAATAAAAGGATCTATACTAATAAAATAATAATTCAAATAGCATAATTAAATGTAGTGGTTCGTTCCAGTACAACACCGATAGCGCGGACATGTTGTCCGTGCAGTAAAAAATAAAAGCAGACCATAACATACCATTTAAAAACTACATAAAAAATTAACATGAACATCTCTTTCGACAAATTTTTTGATTTTATAAAACAGTGGAGCGCAGGGCGTTTGGCCGTTTTAGTACTTTTGATAGGCGAATTAATTGTAAAGCTTAAAAAAGACACTCATTTTTTAGAACCTGGCTTACTATTTAAGTTAATTTCAATGGCTATTTTGCTGGAAGTTCTCGAAAGTATATTTGGTAAAATGAAACCTGATGGAAAGGGTTTCTGGTTATATTTAGTTTCTATTCTTCTATCATTAGGAGGAATAGTTGTTATTGCCCTTTCAATGATTTTTAAGTTTTCCTAAGTTTTAAGTTTTCTTATTTAACTTATATCTGACTTTTTAATTCTACAAATCAAAATTATTTGATTTGTTAGATCTATTAAACAATTATATTAACTATTTAAAATTAAATTATGAGAAATTTATTAAAAGTTTTTATGACAGCTATAGTACTAATTTGTTTTATATCTACTGTTGATGCTGCTGTCACTTTGCGTTACTATAACAAAGATTCAAAGAGTCATACTATGACAGTTAAAATGTCAGGAAGTACTAAAGAAGTTACTTTTGAAAGTAGTCGTACTGCTTCAGTAACTATCCAAGGAAGTGCTACAAGTTGTAAAATTGAAACTTCTAATGGAACAGTAGAAGTAAAAGATGGCGATAGTATTGAAATAAAAGACGGTTGTATTACTGTAAAATAAATAAAACTAAATAGATCAATATAAGAGGTTGTCCAAAAAGTCTTTATTTGTCATCCCCAACTAGATTGGGGATCTAATAATAATCAGTATCACTGTTAAGTATGAGAATCCCTTTTTACTCACTTCATTCGTGAGAAAAGTTTAAGGGAATGACAGTTTTAGGATTTTCTGGATAGCCTCTTTTTTGTAAAACTTAGTTATGGTAAGGGTGTAAATAGTAACTTTTATAAATAAATCAAAATAAAATAACTGTTCTACTTTTTTGTGATAACTGCCAGAGTTTAGAACTTAAAAACACACTAAATTATCTTTTGAAAATTAACGTATTATGAACGATAATCGTTATATTTGTTTATACAAAGAATGATGAAAAAATTACCTATGTCACAATCTTTTATTGACCGTAGCCAACAGCAAATTTCCGAGAATAATCAATCCGAAACCTCACAAAAAAAAATTGATCCTGTAGCGCAAGCAAAATGGATGAATAGTCTGGATCCTACTTCAGGTTGGGGTATTGGAAGTGATCAATCAGTACAGATGTTTGCTTCGGAAGAAGAAGAGCAAGTTCAGAAAAAATCAAACGACGAAGAAATTCAGAAAAAGAGTAGTTCAGATGTTGAACCTGAAAAGAAAGGTAGTTCAGGAACACAAACAGAAATGCCCGATGGAGTAAAAAGTAAAATGGAAAGCTCTTTTGGAGTCGACTTTAGTGGAGTAAACATTCATCAGAACTCAGATCAGGCATCAAATATTGGAGCATTAGCATATGCCCAAGGAAACGATGTGCATTTTGCCCCTGGGCAATATAATCCAGGCAGTCAGAAAGGGCAGGAGTTATTAGGACATGAGTTAGCTCATGTTGTACAACAAAGGCAAGGTAGAGTAAAACCTACCAAACAAGGAAAAGGAATGCCAATAAACGATAATCCAGCACTTGAAAAAGAAGCCGATGAAATGGGTGCAAAAGCAGCCCAAGGTAAAATGGCTGATGTTGCGGGTAAAGGAAGTGGGGTGCAGAGGCAAGAAGATCCAGAATCTAATGTAACTGCTCCGAAAGATCAAATTGAATATACTGCTGTAGGCGGACTATCAATTTTTTTACCAAAAGATGCAGATGTGAAGTATTTTTCCAGCGATAATATGACAATTAATGATGGTAATACTATTGTTAAAAACCAAACACATCCTCAGAGCACTGGAGAAGTTCGATCATTTACTATTGGAGAAAAGAAATTTACTGCGTATTTTGATAATAATGGTGATTTCACAGGGTATAAGACGGGATCTGGTAGTAATGCCGAGGTATATCAAACACAGTTTGTTTATAATGAAAAAACGTATACTGCAAATAGCTTGCAAACCTTATATGGGAGGGATGATAATTTGAATTACACAGGTGCATTTAGTGAGATTTATGAATTTAGTAATAATGATTTAATCAAAGTATTAGCAAATGCTGTTCATTATTGTTATCATGTAAGGAACAGTGACCCATTAGAAGCTACGGTAAAATCAGAATCAGTTGGCGGTGGATTAGATTACAAGTTATTTCTTCACACTATGTTTGATGTCAGCAAACATAGTTTATATAATTATAACGGTAAAGTTTATAATGCGAATGAAATGGGAAACCTTGTTTGGGCAGCAGCATTAACTGTTATGGGAGTTGTGATGGATCCTAAGATATGGGCACAAACAGGATCCAGGTTGGCTGGTAGAAATGATGAAGCGTGGGAACAAAGAGCTATCCAAGCTGGTATAGATGCAGTTTACAGTAATGATTATGGTTTACATAATAAAGAATATATGAAAAAACGTGATAAATATATTGAATGGTATGATGAGAATGGTAGGGATTGGTAGAATTAGGTTTTTTGTTATTCTGCTTTTACCACTAATGTTTAGTGCGTGTAAAAGAGATGATCTAGATGATATTGCAAGATATTTTTACAAAAATGAAGAAAGATATAATACGATTGTGCAATATATTGAAGATACGTATATACAAGACATCAAATATAGAGAAGCCGAGAATATTTCATTCGCTGATTGTAGTGTCAGGCATAGCAGAGCTTATTCTCAAGTTTATGATGACTTTTTGTGTTCAGAAATGAAGTCTTTAGACATAAAGGAAATTAGTGTATCTGCTGGTTTTAGTTGTCCAAATAGGAGAATGAAAGAAATTAGCTTTCTGCTGAAAGATAATGTTAGAAGTTTTAGTTATCAAATAATTTATGATTTTTGTCCTTATGAACTAAAAGATTATGAATCAGGAAGTGTTAAGATAAAAAAAATAAATTGCAATTATTATATCTTTAGAGCGAATTAGTCTTCGTCGTAAATAAAAAGTAGACTTTGTCTACAGTAAGGAGAATTAGATAAGATAAAATTAGGATGTCAACAGACTATCAAATAAATGATCAATCAGGTTTATATTTTCTGACTTTTCAGGTAATAAATTGGATTGATATATTTACTTGAAAGCTTTACAGAGATATTCTGGTTGATAACCTGAATTATTGTTAAAAAAATAAAAGCAGACCATAACATACCATTTAAAAACTACATAAAAAATTAACATGAACATCTCTTTCGACAAATTTTTTGATTTTATAAAACAGTGGAGCGCAGGGCGTCTTGCTGTTTTGGTTATTTTAATTAGTGAGCTAATTATGAAACTTAAAAAAGATACTCACTTTTTAGAACCAAACTTGCTTTTTAAATTAATTTCAATGGCCATTCTTCTCGAAGTTTTAGAAAGTACATATAGTAAAATTAAACCCGATGCAAAAGGTTTCTGGTTGTATTTAACCGCAATTATTTTATCCTTGGGAGGAATGCTTGTTATAGCATTTTCAATTATTTTTAATGTTACTGCAAGTTCGGTTCCGGTTGTAGGTTAATTACATTTTAAGAAATGGTGCAAGCCTGCCCTGTCAGTAGACAAGCGTTTACGCTTGTGTAAAAAAAAGTAATAATAATTTAAAAGAACTCCCCAAAGGAATTGTGCATTTAATTAATTTGGAGATTTTATATGTAGGAGGAAATCCTTTAATTCCATTTCCAATAGAGATTCTTAAAGTGCCTGAGATTAAAATGGCGGTTCTTCCTTTAAAATTTAAGGGTGAAATAGATGACGAAAGAGTAGAGTTTAGATAGTTTAAGAATGGTAGATATAGTGTATTTTAAATAAATTAAATATGAAAAATTGGATTATAATTATTTTTGCTGTTTTCTTAATTTCTTGTAATAGAGAGAAAGTATTAGAACTAAGAACAGTTGCGTTAAAAGATGTGAGCATTTCAGGAAATTGTGATCGAACAGGAATGATTACACAATTAAGTAATTATTGGGAATATTATTATCCAAGTATTGAAAATATGAATTCTAGAGGTGTTGTATCTATTGAAATAGAAAATAATGAACCACAGGTTCAGTTTTATATTGAGTCACAAAATTTTTCCTGTAATTATCTTACTGAAGATTATATCTCTTTTTATTCTGATAATCCCATTGTTTATGATAAAGGTAGGAATATATTGTTAACTGATAAAATTAAAGATCAAGATAAACGAAGAGCCAGAGATTATGTTTATGATATCAAAGAAAATAAGTTTATTGTTATTTCATCCTACCTTAAATACATTAAAGACAAATTCTTTATTTCCTCTGAGGGTATTCAAAGCAATGGTACTTTTATTTATGAGATAATACATTTAAATAACGACAGGAATAGTCATTCAATTCAGGATAATTTAGATAAGATTATTGATATCTTAATAGATGATAATCTAATTCTATATTATTCCAGAGAACAGGATTCTCACAATATCGTTGCCAGAGATTTAAAAACTTTCGATATTTTATGGGCTAAAGAAATTGAGCTGAAATCAGAAGATTTGTTAAGTACTGTTTTTACAAATGATTCAATTATTATTTTTCATTTAAAAAGCGATCAGTTAGTTGCATACGACTTAAATGCAAATTATAAATGGCGTAAGAATATTGCTAATTACGAAGGTTCATTCAATTTAAATAGGAATATTTATAATAATGAACTTTTTCTGTGGGATCAGGAAAATAGGTTTGTAAAAATAGATTTGCATAACGGAAAAGAAAAAGTGCAGAACATAAAGAAGTTGCCAAAAATTTATTGGAAGGATATCTATATTTATAAGGATAATGCGTATTTTATTGTCTACGAAGAAGGACAAAAATTATGTAAGTTAAATCTTGAAACATTTAAGTTCGAACTATATAATATAAGTGAATTTCAGATTACAGAGTTTGTTAAAAATTCTCATTTCTTATTTTTTCTTGGAAATGAAAAAAAGGATCATAGAAAAAAAGTATTAAAGTGGATTGATATTAATAATCTCTCAAAAAATTAAATTAATAAATTAAGAATTTAGGTTTATGATTAAAAACAGTATTTATATTCTTTTGATAATATTAGTATTTACATTTTTAAGTTGCGATAGGTATGAACCTCCAACATATTTATCACGTTCGAGAATTGTTTTTGTTGATGATGATATTTTGGTTAATACCGCAGACAATGAAATTGTTAGATACAATAATTCCTTAGAAGAAATATCTCGAATAAAAATAACTGATGAATGTGACCAAGTGGAGTTATTTGAAAAAAAAGGGGATGTTTTTGCTTACTTAATGTTCAACATAAATGGAGGAATACTTATAAAGTATGATGCCGAAAATGATACAATAGCATGGAAGAGTGATACTATTGATGCATGTGTGCATATCAACGAAGATATTTTAGTTATTAATGATACTATTTTTATGTACAGTAGTTATAAAACTTACATAAATAGGACTACTGGTGAGTTAATTGAAGTATCAAAAAACAATAAATTAGATCGTTCTTTTATAGTTAATAAAAAAATTACACAAGGATATTTTAGTTGGTGGTTTAATATATATGAATCAGACACAATAGATTTATTTGTTAATAATAATATTTATACATTAACAAAAGATTATATTGAGTATAAGACTAAACAATATAATTTAAAAAACAGTCTCGAAATAACAGCATGGTATAGCGGTTTTGTAGTGAGAAGCAAAAACGAAGATAGAAATATAATTAGTATTGTAGATAATAAACTAAACGAAATTGACAGTATAATAGTAGATTTTAGCATACCAAGATTTTCGGTAAATAATAGGTATTTAATCATTAGAGAATTGTTTGGAGGCGTAGAGGTGTATGATTTAAAAAATACTAGTAAATATCTGCTTGTCTCTAAGAAAGATGGAGGGGCATTTATCGATGCTAAAATTAAAGGTGATAAATTATATGTATTAACTCGAGACGATCTGCTGGAATATCCATTAGAATTTAATTGCGAAAGAAATAACTAATTATGAGAAAAATAAGGCAGTGCAAAAGATATATTATATGAAACAACTTCTTTTTGTATTTTTAATAATTCTAAATATCCAAGCATTTGGACAACTTGAAAGATCAAAATCAGTATTTTGGTTTATTCCTTCTGTTGATACCCAAATTAATGGAATAGCTTCTGGGTTGGTTATTAATAGTATGAAAGATACTGATAGCTTAATAACAACTGAGATTAATGGATTAAGTGTTGAGTTAATTGGAGTTGGTTTGTTTTTACCCTTGGCTCCAAGTAGTCCAATTTATGACATAGATAGAAATTTTGTTTACACAAGTGAAACGGTCGATTCAATTATAGAATCATATAATTATGTAAAATATAAAGTAAATGGAGTTTCTTGCTCGGCAGGTGGAATTGCAGGGCAAGATGTTCATGTTAATGGAATAAATCTTTCCGGTATTAATACATTAACAGGAAAAACGAATGGTTTATCTGCTTGCATTTTGTTAAATATTAATGGAGTAGTTAATGGAGTTTCTATAGGTGGTTTAATGAATCATACTATTCAATCCAAAGGCTTGCAAATAGGTATTTTTAATAAAACGCTGAATTTAAAAGGGATTCAAATAGGACTTTGGAATAGAAATGAAAAACGAGGTTTCCCAATAGTTAATTGGGATTTTGAATAATCTTTTGGCAAATTATAAATTTTAGGAAAATTGATTACATACAAAGTTTATGTTGGTTTAATCTTGATAATCTGGCTGAAAAGAATATAGAAATTCAGTTGTGAATTAGGATGAATTAAGATTGTTATATTATATTTGAGTATACTTAAAACAAATTAAAAAATATGAAAAAATTACTTAGAGTTTTCGCTGTTGTAGCAGCATTGGTGTTTTTTGTTTCAACTGTTAATGCAGCGGTAACATTACGTTATTACAATAAAGATTCAAAGAGTCATACTATGACAGTTAAAATGTCAGGAAGTACTAAAGAAGTTACTTTTGAAAGTAGTCGTACTGCTTCAGTAACTATCCAAGGAAGTGCTACAAGTTGTAAAATTGAAACTTCTAATGGAACAGTAGAAGTAAAAGATGGCGATAGTATTGAAATAAAAGACGGTTGTATTACTGTAAAATAAATAAAACTAAATAGATCAATATAAGAGGTTGTCCAAAAAGTCTTTATTTGTCATCCCCAACTAGATTGGGGATCTCATAATAATCAGTATCACTGTTAAGTATGAGATTCCCTTTTTACTCACTTCATTCGTGAGAAAAGTTTAAGGGAATGACAGTTTTAGGACTTTCTGGATAGGCTCTTTTTTTTGTAAAACTTAGTTATGGTAAGGGTGTAAATAGTAACTTTTACAAATAAATCAAAATAAAATAACTGTTCTACTTTTTTGTGATAACTGCCAGAGTTTAGAACTTAAAAACACACTAAATTATCTTTTGAAAATTAACGTATTATGAACGATAATCGTTATATTTGTTATACTGAGACTATGAAAAAAAGAGAATTATGTCACGTACCTTTATTGACAGTAATAAACGAAATTCCAATAGCTATCGGAACGATAATAATCAATCTGGAATTAACCAAAAGAAAATAGATCCTGTAGCGCAAGCAAAATGGATGAATAGTCTGGATCCTACTTCAGGTTGGGGTATTGGAAGTGATCAATCAGTACAGATGTTTGCATCTGAAGAAGAAGAGCAAGTTCAGAAAAAATCAAACGACGAAGAAATTCAGAAAAAGAGTAGTTCAGATGTTGAACCTGAAAAGAAAGGTAGTTCAGGAACACAAACAGAAATGCCCGATGGAGTAAAAAGTAAAATGGAAAGCTCTTTTGGAGTCGACTTTAGTGGAGTAAACATTCATCAGAACTCAGATCAGGCATCAAATATTGGAGCATTAGCATATACCCAAGGAAACGATGTGCATTTTGCCCCTGGGCAATTTAATCCAAAAGATAAAAAAGGACAAGAGTTATTGGGTCACGAGCTTGCTCATGTTGTGCAACAACGACAAGGACGAGTAAAATCGGGCAAGAAGCAATATAAAGGCATTTCTGTAAATAGCGATCCAGCATTAGAAAAGGAAGCTGATGTTATGGGAGCACAAGTTGCACAGGCAAAAGATAACGGATCAAGAGATAGTTTATATCAATCAGGAAATATTGGTAATAAACCTGGCGATCCTCCGGTTATTTCTGTAGGTATTGCTTGTACGTTTGGAACAGGTGGTATTAAGCTAAATTTAAATTTTACGGTCGATAAAAAAATGGGTGATTTTACTGCATCTTATGGATTTGGTGTTACCTATCATTCCGATTTTTATGAAACAAAGAAAAAAGGTTTTGAAATGCGCAATTCTCTGATGCTTGATTACAATACTAAAAAGTTTGGTGCAAGTCTGGGAACTAATTTTTGGAATGGCTTTGGAGAAATGAAAGAGTTTGATCAACGCACAGGAATGCTTAATCTTCGTTCAGGAAAGTTTGGTTTTACATACGAAAATGATGGTGTTCCATTTGGATATATTGGTTTGGGTGATAATGGAGATAGTTACAGAACAGCAGCCGCATCTATTCAAATGGGAGATTTTTCCTTAAATACAAACTTATTAACAGGTTTAAGAACTGTTGCTGCTATCGAAGCTGAAAAGAATGATATCAAAGGGGGAGGTGAAATGGGGATTCCATTAGAAGGCAAAGGTGAATTTGGCGAAACCTATACGCATGGATTTGTTTTTGAACGGAAAACTCCATATAGATATGGTGGTTTAACTATCAATTATAAAGGAACAAGTGTTGGAATAAACTCGGATAGATATATTCGTCACCCATTCCAAAATATAGTAGCACACGATTGGATTAAAGATCAAAGGCAGTTTGAAGTATTAAGTGGAGATATTAAGGCTGTTTTAAATGGTTCAAATTTAGGGTTTTCAAAATTTACAACATGGGGACAATAAAGAATAAAGTATTTGGATTAATTATTTTAATCAGTTTTACATCCTGTTCTTTAATCGGGATTGAACATTGGTTTGAGTTTGGTAAACATGATGCAAATGGGCAGTATGTTCCTAAAAGGGAGAGATTTAAATTAAAGGATAAGCCAAATAATTTTATTCCTATAGAATTGGATACAATTGGTATTTATAAACGAACAGAAATGTATGATAATGAACATATGGTTTACCCAGTAAATAATTATTACACAGATAATTATTCTTACACAAGGCTAAAAGATATTGTTGTTTATATTAAATTTTATTCAAAAGGTAGATGCTCGAGTATTACTGTCCCTTCAAGGAATGAAGATGGAATAGTATATAGTTTACAAAGGAAGGACTTGGATCCCAATAATTCAGTTAATAATAAAAACTATTACTATAGCACTGATGGAATTAAAATAAAAATAGAGACTTTTGTGTATGGTTATGGTTATGGAAATTATATAATCCTTGATTACTTTTTAAACGAAAGAGGAGACACTTTAAAAATGATTCATGATAGATCTGTTGATGTTTATGTTAGGGAGAAACTGCCAAAAGAATGGGAAAAATATAAAGTTGATTGGTAGTTGATTAGATTATGAAAAGATTGATAGTCATTTTAATACTTATATCATTTATAGTATTGTCAGCATGTAGTTTCCGTTATATGAAATACAGAAAGGCTGTAGATAAATTGAAATATGATGAAATAACAAGCGAAGAATTTGATAAGAAGTTTTATAAGTTTAAAAAGAATTATACAAAAGATTCAACTGGTTTAATAAAGTTTAAAGGAGCATATGTTTACCTTGATAAAAATTTGTGGTATCGTTTTTATAAATTTTCTGCGCATGGTGAGGTAGTGACAAGTTTTAGAATGGAAAACTACCCCAATTCAATATCTATGTTAGATAAATTTGCAGGAGGTTATTACTATCGTATTAAAGATAAAAACAAAGTAGAGATTGAGCATTTTAATATCAACCACTGGGATGTTAACAGTTTTATAACTTCAGGAAGAATTTCTAGTGATACATTATTTTTGACAGAAGTAAGAACAGTTGGGGCACCTTGGTTAAAACCTAAAAAAATAGATAAGAAGTGTGTTTATGATTCTACTTTAACTACTGAACCTATTTGGTAATAGGTAAATAAGCCATTTATATATAGTAAAAAAGAGACTAGCCAGAATGTCCTTTATGTCATCCCCAACTTGATTGGGGATCTTATAAAACCTGTTTTACCCAGCTTGCGCCGACATGTTGTCGGGGCAAATAAAACTAAATAATATATTTAGTATCAAAAGTAACTTAATGATGAAAAGACACAGACAGTATGTCCGCGCCAACAAGGATACTGTATTAGATATTTAACAAATTTAGCATTAATATGATTGTTATCGTAGTACAAGCAGGACGTTTGCACCATGGGGTACGAGTACTTTTGTATTCATCCTTCGACAGGCTCAGGATGACAAACAAGCCTGGTCATCCTGAGCTTGTCGAATGATAGACAGCTTGCGATCCCATTATTATAGTCATTGCGAACGTAGAGAAGCAATCTTTTATTGCAGATAAAGTGCATGTGAGAGGTAGTTAACTGAATTTGATTTTTATTAATTATCACAAGCGGGACGCTTGCGCTAACGAGGGATAGACAACTTACAAACTTTTTTTTTGAAGTCATTGTAATCCAGATATTTAACGAGAGAAGCAATCTTTTTTTTACAGATAAGATATTTGCGCAAGAGGTGTATAATTTTTTTGTAATAAAAAAAATGTGATTTAATTTTAATTGATTGTAGTTGTGTTGTTGCAGCACAAGCGAGACGCTTGCGCTAGCGATGAGATTCCCTTTCCTGCCTGTTGGCAGACGGCAAAGACTCAATATGACAACTTTTAGTAAATAAGCTTGTCACACTGAGCCTGTCGAAGTGTTTTTCTCACAGCTAGCGTCGATATGTTGTCGGTGAAAATAAAACTCAAGAATATATTAAGTATCAAAATTAACTTAATGATGAAAAGTAACGGACAGTATATCCGCGCCAGCAAGTAATTTAAAAATCAACAAACTATATATAATAAAAAAGGGAACTATTAATAGCTCCCTTTTTTTATATACTTCATTTATCTTATCTCATAATTAAGATCTTCCGTTTTTCAACTTTAGAGCTTGTATAATCTTCGGTTATCAATAAGTAAATTCCTTCGTTAATTTGATAAGTGTCGATTTGTTCTTTTAAATTACCAGCCGAAGTTACACCATGCTTAACAATGCTTCCAGAAGTCGAAACCAGTTTCCATTTAACAGGATTTTCCAGAGTTTCAGACCATACAATATTTAATTGGTCTTTTACAGGCGAAGGGTAAATATTAAAACTTGTTTCCGCAGTTTTTAAACTCTCCACTGGTGCACTAACCGTTACCTGAGGTACAGCAGCTAAATCTTTAAACCAAACTTGGTGAATTTCATCTACACCCCAAATACCTTGAACATAAACTACAAGTCTAAATTCATTATCAATAGTTGTAACATTTGGCTTCCAAGTACCTGTAGCAGTAACCGTTTCTCCATTTGATAGTTCGGCAGGAATCGTTGCTACCACATTACCTTCACCATTAGGTAATAATTCTACAAGTACATTTTTATATATTTCGCCTTCATGTGTATATTCTTTCTGTAAAATAGCCATTCTAACGACACATTTTTCTGATCCAACAGAATGTATCAAACTATCTTTAAGTTTGGTTATATTGGCTGTAATTGTTAGATTTTCGCCATCTATTTGTGTACTTACAACTATATCAAAACTCTTATCTGTTAATGTACGTTCCTGGAAATATGAAGTGGCTTCAAGTTCAGCATTTGCTTCACATCTATAGATACCGTCTACCATTGTTAATTGCGACATAGTAGCACCGTATTCCATCGCACGGGCACTAATATCCGGAGGGTTTATATAAAATAATGGATCATAATCATGCGAAATGTAATTATGATAACGCATATCAATTACTTCCATATCTTTTTCGGCAACGAATGCATCAAGCCATTCTTCTTCCATTTCTTGCTGGTTCTTGTCGAATGCAGAATTAACAAATTGCTCCATCATAACAACACGTGAACGACTCGATAACATAAAATTATCGAAAGCAAAACCATATGCATCTAATCCTGCAATATTTCCTGCATCGCTCGAATACGCAACTCTAAAACGAATGCATGTTGCAGAAGAATCTTCAGCTTGTTGTTTTAGATTGTCTAATGAATAACGTGCTGTTTCCCATTTCTTGTTATTTAACGACCATCCAATACTCGCTGTTTCTGTTTGACTACCAGGATTACTTACAATACCTCGAGTATTATACCAGTTAACACCTTCGTCTTTATCGCCAAGCAGGTTCCATGTTTCGCCATCATTAAGCGTATATTGAATTGCAGCACCATCACGTCCTTCTTCTACCGATAGGTATAAATCAACCGAAAGTAATGGGAATTCCAGATTGCTAATATCAAAGCACGGTGACTCTACCCACGAATCTTCATTAATAATAGAATCTGAAGGATTGCCAGAATGCCATATCATTCCATCTCCATTTGAGTTACTAATAAATGGTGCTTCTATAGTTTTTAGTTCCCAACCCGAAGGTAAGCCTTTGTCAAATTCATGAGCTGCAATCCATGCATGATTAATATCGTTAAAATATACACGGTAAGGATTACTTGTACTTACATTTATAGTATCAAATATTGGTACTTTAATCGAATCGGTTGATGTACATCCATTTTGGGAGGTGGCGCTTAATGTTACATTATGTACACCTGTAGCATAAAAGTTATGAGTTTCAGGTTGTACGGTATATCTAATTAGCATATTGTTAATAGAGCCAGGATCGTCAAAAGTCCAAATTAAAGAATCGATTGGATCAAATTCTTCTACACTCGTTATATTTTCAAAATTAGTAGTTTTATTATGGATGAACCCATCTGCAATAAACTTTAATTTTGGATAAGAACCAATAATAATATTAAATGTACTATCGACAGAACATGCATCCTGACTTGTGATTTTTAGTGTAGGATTATATATGCCAGCTTGAGGATATTTATGTGCAGGATTCGTATATGTTCCTGTGGTAATATCTTCTGTTGTAACGACTGGTATTGGATCTGTGTTATTAATTACACCAGTATGGCTTAAAACTGGCGTAAGATCTCCAAAATTCCATTCCCAAGTTAGGTTATCAGTAGTATTTTCAAAATCAGGGTTTCCGCTAAATAGCACATAATCTCCATAACAAACACTATTTGTTTGGTAATTATCAATAGAAGGGTATGGGTAAACTGTTACATTATAGGTTGTGTCGTACCAATAAGAATTATTTCTAATCTGTAAATTAATATCAAAAGGAACTTTATGATCTGCAGTTGAATCAATTGCTCGTTTAGGATTAAATTTATAATTATTATCGGCTAAATTATACTTAATACCATAACCGGTTAATGTATCAATTGTAAAATTGTTACCATCAAATAATATGTTTTCATCGATAGCACAATACTTAGAGTTTATATTGTTTAAAACAATATTAAAACTAGGGTTGTATTTTTTATCTACATAAATCGGGAAATTGCTTGAATCTATACATTCGTTATTATCAGTGTAAATTAAAAGTAAATTTGTGTAATCAGGAGTGTTTTTATCTGCCAAAAGGTTTTCCGGGATAAACTCCCAGATGTCAGTTTCTGGATTATTAATTGTTCCACCATGATTTTGTATTTCATTGATGGTATAATTAGATTCTAAAATTATAGGATTATTTGAAATACCATGCAGCGAATCTAAATTAGTAAACGAACCATCTTCTTGAGGCATATATACATTAAACACTGCTGAAGCGTATTCAAGGTCAAATGTTGTTACGGTAGGTCCTACATCTCCACATTGGTCATCACTTACTTTCCAAATTGTCGGTGATAGATTTGGAATGTGGTTTGGATATGCCTTTGCAATAGATTCATATACTATGCCATTATACATAACCTCTGTACCTATTGTTGGATAGCTCGGATCTTGAAGGGTTGGTTGCCACACGTCTTCCGCAAAACATTCAGTTGCTAATTTAGGAGTAGAAGTTATTTGTTCTTTTGTGACTTGAAGCAAACAACGTCTAACAAAAGCCCAATCCATACTCTGGTCAGGTCTTTCTGTTGTGAAAGATTTTAGGCATCGATATAAATTAATACCATATACTACTTCATCACCAGATCTGTAATCTGATGTATTTATTACATAACCAATAGGATATTTAACCCATGGGTTAGGGCATGAAGCTTGAATTTCTCTTATCAGAACATTTACATATGCCTTAATTTCAACTGCAGAAAAGTCACTTTTCTTCCATTCATTCGGAATAATATTAAAATCAATAATATTAGGATGTAGAATCCCACTTGCACTATTTAAGTAATTTATAGTATAACCTTTATATGTAATTTTTGTTTCTTGATCGTTTCCGACTTTTAAAATCGGGAGATCTGTTGTGTCAATATTAACTTCGTATGGACTTGTTTCATAAGAACACATAGTTTCTTTTTCAATAAAAATTTTATTACGATCAACAACAACATTTGATTGTGTTTCATTTACACAAAAGTGTTTATCTTCTCTAAAATATTTCCCATAATAAAAAGTTACAGGATTTCCACTACCTCCAGTTACTATATTATTTTTAGAAGGATCTGGATCAAATATATTGTAAGCAATTGGATTATCTTTATCGTATTCAAATTTAAATCGTCCAATCAATGTATCTTCTCCAATAATTTTATAAAAGTACATTAAATCATTGTCATATCCGGGAATTTCAAAATTTACTGATTTACCGGTTTCATAGGTGAAAGAACTTCCGGATTGAACAATTAACTCATTAAACATATTATGGGGATCTTGATTAGCCGATAGGCGAATATCAGGTGCAAGAATATAAGTATTGTCAAGTGTTAGCACATTGTCTATTACAAGTTCATTAGAAGTGGCTATTCGTTTTGATGGTGTTTTGCTCCATACTTCTAATTTCATTAAGCCATTCGATATAGGGTTATATTTAAAAGTAGATGCTAGTGCTGGCTTAATATCATTTGTAATGTTTTTATAAACATCTCCTTCAGGTTTGTAATATAGCTTAAACTCATAATCAGCACTTGGGAAACAAGAAAAATTAGGTATTTTAAAGTCTATCATATCCCCAACACATGCTGGATCAGGATCTAGAGGATAAGAATTATATCGTAATGCTATTCCATTAAAATAACTTTCGTCTATTGTAACAGGATTAGATATACCATCAGTAGGAATAGTTATGCCTGCACCAACTAGGTACATGCTATCTTGTATACTTACTTTATCACCATAATTTAAATCTAATGTTAGTGGAGTATTTGAAATTTGTACAGTGTCTGGATTTGCACTTGTGCTTGGTAATCCTACATCTACTTTTTCGGCGACCTCCCCATTAATAAATAAGCAATACTTTAGATCACTAGGGCTTTGTACAGAAACATCACATTGGGCTATACCGCTAATACAATTCGGGCTTGCAGGTTTGTCAACTTTAATTATTGGAGTTTCGTAATTAAAAGTAATTAAATCGGTTGGAGCTTCAGTACCGCTTAAAGAATGTATTAAACGTAATTTATATGTGCCGGCAATAATATCATTAGGAATTTTAATTTTTAATTTTTTAACTACAATTGAATCTGTTGTTTTGGCTACTGCATTTACTACTTTTAATGTGTTGTAGAAGGTATTAACAATATCTGCACCAGTACCTGAAAGATAACCAGTTACAGTTAAATTTTCAATATCCGGTGTAGTTTCACTGGCAGGATTGCAATTGTAAGAATACTCTATGCCACTTTCTTCAATAACACTAAAACTACGTGGAATTGTTAAATTAAATGCAGCATCGGCTACTTTAAATTGATTGGCCGAAGTTTCTGATATTTTAACTTTTAGATGTATGGTTTGACCTGCTAAAATGTTATAAGGAACTGTACTTATATCAGTATTTGAATAGGTATTGGTACCTGTGGCTTCAAAAACTTCAAATTTTTGGGCATTAACTTTAAAAGATAGTAACACTAAAGTAACAGCAAGTAAGCTAAAAGTAAGTTGTTTCATAACCTATGATTTAGTATTTCCCTGCAGGATGCAGAATAATATGTAATTTTAGTTTGATTGTAATTTTTCCCAGTTTTATTAATTCACTATAAGCTAAAATAATATAATTTTTTGTAAATAAAGAATGTTTTAAAAGAAAGTTGCGATGTGCTTGTTAAAAGTATAAAGTAGAGCGTGTTAAAATAAAAACTTATAGTCATCCTGTCTCGATAGATATCTGAATATTGAAGAATAGGCAGATATTAATATTTTTTAATACTGTTCCAGAAGTAACGGTTTAAGAATGTCATTACTTTAATGATACCGAAAAAGCTTGTTTTTATCGAACAAGCTTTTTCGGTATTAAAATATAAAATCATGCTAGAAACTTCTTATAGCACGGACCTTTTTCAAATTAGCCTTGCCGCTATTAACTTGATTGCCAGTGCTTAAGGATTGTATTTTTGCAAAATTCAAATCGTGTTCTGAAGAACACCAATATTCATTTGTCATTTCTGTTCCACTATTTGCAGTCGAAGTTGAATTAATTATTGTAATGTTTGTATACATTTCGTTTAACTCATCTTTGCTAGGTAAAAACCAATCGTCGAAGGAATTTAATGAAAGATCTGCACATAATTTAGCTCCTATGCCCGCTGTTGTGCATCCAGCAATAATATCAGCTGTATTTTGTGCTCCAGTTCCTATGGCTGTTCCGTCAGCACCTGAAATAGGTGTTCCTTGGCATCCCCACTCAGCACCATCGCTTTGGTCAATTACTGCACAAACTAGCCCGTGTTCTCCTGTTTGGTCGATGTAAAAAATTACTCCACCGTAATGAAAGTCACCTATTATAGGATTATAATTTGCAGTAGCTGTAACATTAAGCGGATTACCTACACCCGAAATGCTTAATGTTTGTGTTCCTTCGCTTGTTCCAAGTGTCCATGTTACAGTTGCTTTACCTGAAGCATTTGTTGTAGCGCTTGCAATTGATACAGAACCTTCTGTTACACCAAAACTAACTGATGCTCCTTCAAAAGCATTTCCTTCTTGGTCCTTCACTAACACTTCAATGGCATTTTCTAATGTTTCTTCTACCATAGCTGTTTGGCTTCCACCACTAACAAGTTCAATACTTGTAGCTACCATTACCGGATCAGGTTTTGGATCGTCATCTCCACAAGAAATTAATATACTTAAACTGCTAATAAGTAATGCAGTTACTGCTAGAATGCTAAATCTTTTGTTCATATTCATTTAAATTATTAGGTTATCGTTTTTTTTCTTAATTGCTTAATAGTATACAAAAATAAGAGTTTTTTTAACTTTTGCAAGTGAAAGTTTGTTTAAACTTAGGAGTTTAAGGTATAACTTTTAAACAATCGCCATGTCGTAATACGTTAGTTGTGTTAATAACTTCTAAGTTTTTAATATTTCATACCCAATTCCCCCTTTACTAAAGGGGATTAGGGGGATTTAGATCATTGGAATATTAATTGCGGTATAAGTGTAAAAGTCAGATTAACCTTTGTTAGCGCAAGCATCCTGCTTGTGCAATGGTGTCATCCTGAGCTTGTCGAAGGATAGACAACTTGCAATACTATTATTGTAGTCATTGCGATGCCAATTAATATCGGGAGAAGCAATCTCTTCACATAAAGCATTAACAGTTTGCGTCACTTTGTTCGCAAAGACTTTTTTAGTAGCACAAGTGTCCCGCTTTTGCTATTTATTTTACCAAACCATTAATTAGCTAATATAATGTTTACAAGTTCTTAATTTTCAGAATATTCTTTGATACTACTAAATAAAAAATATTCGGGATATGTTAGTAGCACAAGCGAGACGCTTGCGCCATGGAGGGGTATTGAAATATTTAGTTTAACTATAATTTTTCTCGACTTTATTAATTTACTCTAAGCTAAGATAGTATAATTTTTTAAAAATATAGAATGTTTTAATAAGAACTTGAAAAATGTTTTTAAAAGTTTAAAATTGAGAATGATACATTATCATTCCCTCTTTATTAAAGGGGATTAGGGGGATTTGTTTTTTTGAAATATTTTCAGGAGCTAGATTAGTATGTCATTCTGAGTTTATAGAAGAATGTTATAACATGATAAGGTTTAAAGATGGTGTAACGGTTCAAGAATGTTATGACGTTTTTGCAATAAAAAAAAGGCTACTCCGAAGAATAACCCTTTTGTGTATGGAATGTGGTATTTTACTAAAAAGCTCTAATAGCCCTAACATACTTTAATGAATTTTTGCCAACATTTCCTTGTCCACCATCTTCAAAATCCAAAAGGATTGCTGCTAAATTATTCGATAATTCTGTAGAACTCCAATAATAATCATCAGCACCGCCTGTTGCAAAAGTAACTCCATTATTAGCCAGGGCAGTAGTTTCAATAGTTGTCTTATTAATGTACATTTCTTTTAACTCGTCTTTACTAGGTAAAAACCAATCGTTATACCCATTTAAACTTAGGTTAGCACAAAGGTCTGCTCCAGTACCTGCTGTTGCACAATTTGCGATTATATTTTCTGTGTTTTTTGCGCCGGTTCCAATTGCTTCACCATCAGCTCCTGTTGTTGTACCCGGGCATCCCCATTCAGCACCGTCGCTTTGATCTGTTACTGCACAAACTAGTCCGTGCATACCGGTTGCATCCAAATAGAAAATTACTCCACCTTCGTAGAAATCACCTATTGCTGGTTTAGGAGATGCTGTAGCTGTTACATTAAGTGGATCACCAATACCCGAAATGCTTAATGTTTGTGTTCCTTCGCTTGTTCCAAGTGTCCATGTAACACTTGCTTTACCTGAAGCATTTGTTGTTGCACTTGCAACAGAAACAGAACCTTCTGTTACACCAAAACTAACTGATGCTCCTTCAAAAGCATTTCCTTCCTGATCCTTTACTAACACTTCAATGGCATTTTCTAATGTTTCTTCTACCATAGCTGTTTGGCTTCCACCACTAACAAGTTCAATACGGGATGCTACCATTACTGGATCAGGTTTTGGATCGTCATCTCCACAAGAAATTAATATACTTAAACTGCTAATTAATAATGCAGTTACTGCTAGAATGCTAAATCTTTTGTTCATATTCATTTAAATTATTAGGTTATCGTTTTTTTTCTTAATTGCTTAATGGTATACAAAAATAACTGTTTTTTTAACTTTTGCAAGTGAAAGTTTGTTTAAACTTAGATGTTTAAGGTAGAACTTTTAAACAATCGCCATGTCGTAATACGTTAGACATGTTAATAACTCGTAGTTTTGCCTTTTATTAGGTCAAGCATCTCGCTTGTGCTTTTATTGTCATTGCGAACGTAGAGAAGCAATCTTTTTTTTTGCACAAACAAGATGCTGAGGATATTAGGTGGTTAACTGAATTTAATTTTTGTTAATTAGCACAAGCGTGACGCTTGCGCCATTGGTGTCCAGCATTGTCATCTCCAACTTGATTGGAGATCTCTATTTTGACTTTAAATCAATTCGCTAAGAGATTCCCTTTTCTGCCTGTTAGCAAACAGGTTCAAGGGAACTTTTCTTACGAATGAAATGAGTAATGACATTTCCCTTACTTTTTGGACATCCTCATTGATTATTTATGAATAGCACGGATAAAATATCCGTGCCAGCAGCGGGCAAACTTGCACCAGGTCATCCCCAACTCGATTGGTGATCTAATTGTACTAGCACGGATAAAATATTCACGCTAACGGTTACGATTATGGCTAGGTCATGTTTACATAACTCTTTGCGCATGTTTATTGAGTAATTGCGAGCGCAAAGAAGCAATCTTTTTATATAAAACATTAACAGTTTGCGTCACTCCGTTCGTAAAGACCCTATTATAGCGCAAGCGTCTCGCTTGTGCTGTTACTATTATCGTTTATTTAGCCAATAAAACATTTACAAGACCTTTATCTTCGGCATAATCCCTTGCGCTACTGTATAAATAATGTTCTGGATATTCAACAAAACCTGCTGTAACCGGATTGTTATGAATATAATTTAATTTTTGTTCAAAAATAATGGGATTATCTAATACTAGAGGGTGATTATGTTGTTGCCAAAATTGGAATTTAGTATTATTTGAATTTTTCTTTCCAGCTCTTTCAAACATCCACATCATCCATTCTTTTCTGCTTTCTTGTTGATTTTCTGTAATCGCCTTTAAAATTTCTTTAGCCGAATATCCTTTCAGATCTCGCATTATATTTTGAAGATCTTCATTGTTGGTTGCAATAATCATATGAACATGATTTGACATTATGCACCAAGCATAAACGATTAATCCTTTTTCATTAATGCAATGGTTGATTGTATTCACAAGAATGTCTTTATACAGTGTTCTGGTAAAAACGTCAATCCAGTTAATAGTTGCAAATGTTACAAAATAAGCTTTTTCTTGATCTCTAAATTTATATTTACGACTCATATTTTAAAGATAAGAAATGATTTTATTTTTATTGATTATTTTGGTATTTATTAGCACAAGCGAGACACTTGCGCCATTGGGGTAAAACATTAATTGTTTGCGTCACTCCGTTCGCAAAGACCTATTTGAGCGTCTCACTTGCGCTTTGTTAGTCATTGCAAGCGTAGAGAAGCAATCTAATCTCCTTGTATTAGAGCAAGTACTGTTATAATAATATTAAAAAACTTTGAACGCTCTTATGTCATGACTGACAAAAAGGCACAAAAAAGAGGTTGTCCGAAAAGTCTTTATTTGTCATCTCCAACTTGATTGGAGATCTCATATTAAGGTGTATTACTGTAAAATGTGAGATTCCTTTTCTAATCGCTATGCTCATGAGAAAAGTTCAAGGGAACTTTTCTCACGAATGAAATGAGTAATGACAGTTTTGAAACTTTTCGAGCAGCCCCTTTCTTTGTCGGGATGAGAAGATTATTTCATGATCTGTTATGGGGTGTATGCAAATAAAAGCCTGTTGCTCACTATTGTTCGCTACTGACCTTTTTCATGACAGATTTTTAAGCAAGCTCAAATTCTGTCATAAAAAAACCGTTTTACTAACGCAAAACAGACTTTTCTTTGTCGGGATTAGAAGATTATCTCCTCGTTCCTCGTCGTGAGCTCGGCGTTCGCCTCGGTTCGAACAAGTTCTCATCTTCTCAATAAAATATAAAAAGCAACCAAATTGGTTGCCTTAACTGTCGGGATGAGAAGATTCGAACTTCCGGCCCCTGGTCCCCCAGACCAGTACTCTAACCTGGCTGAGCTACATCCCGATTGTAATACAAAAATATAGATCAAATTTTAAAATACAAACATAATTCTAAATTAAAAGATGGTATATTTATTGATAAGAAAATGCAATAATTATATAAATATTTATATAATTGTGTTTTTAAAATAAGATCAATAATTTAAAAAGATAAAAATGGCATTATTTAAATCAATGGATAATCTGGAAAACGAAAATAATCAGGTTAAAGTTAACGGAGAAACCGAAAAAGTAAAATGTTTAATAGTTGGTTCTGGACCGGCTGGATATACTGCTGCGATTTATGCTGCAAGAGCAAATCTTAGTCCTGTAATGTATGAAGGTATGGAACCTGGAGGGCAATTAACAACTACTAACGATGTGGAAAATTTCCCTGGATATCCTGAAGGAGTTACTGGTCCTGAAATGATGGAAGATATGAAGAAGCAGGCAGAGCGGTTTGGAACTGATGTTAGATTTGGTTTAGCAACTGCCTCTGATTTATCAAAACGTCCATTTAAAATAACAGTTGATGGGAATAAAACCATTGAAGCAGAATCATTAATTATTGCAACGGGTGCAACAGCAAAATATTTAGGATTAGAGTCTGAAGAAAAATTCAAAGGACAAGGTGTTTCTGCATGTGCTACTTGCGATGGATTCTTTTATAAAGGTAAGGATGTAGCTGTAGTAGGTGGTGGTGATACTGCTGCAGAAGAAGCTACTTATCTTGCAGGAATCTGTAATAAAGTTTATTTGATCATAAGAAAAGACTATATGAGAGCTTCTAAAGTTATGGTCGAAAGAGTAATGAAAACACCAAACATTGAAGTGTTATTCGAACATACAACAAAGGAAATCGTTGGTGATATGAGCGGTGTAACAGGTGTGCTTTTAAAAAATGGTAATGGAGAAGAGGTTAAGAAAGATATTCACGGCTTTTTTGTAGCAATTGGTCATAAGCCAAACTCAGATATTTTTAAGGATTATTTAGATACTGATGAAATTGGTTATATTATTACCGATCCGGGAAGTACTAAAACAAAAATAGAAGGAGTTTTTGCTTGTGGCGATGTAATGGATTCTCATTACAGACAAGCAGTAACTGCTGCAGGTTCTGGTTGTAAAGCTGCAATGGATGCTGAAAAGTTCTTAGGAGCTTTATAATAATATTAAAATCTAATTATCATATATAAAATAAAACCCGACCATTTTGGCCGGGTTTTATTTTATTATTTGTCATTCTCGCGAAAGCGGGAATCTATTTTGTCGTAAAGTTTTCAAAGTCTATTATAACTTATTCATAATAGATGAATTCTTTTTATACGCTATAATGTAATGACTATACCGGAGCAATTTCTTCTGCTTGATATTCTCCATTAATTAATTTCTTGTGTACAGCTTTAAATGCATTTATTGTGTATTCAACATCTTCCAATGTATGCATAGCTGTTGGAATCAATCTTAATAATAATTGACCCTTAGGAATTACCGGATAAACAACTATTGAACAGAAAACATTATAGTTTTCTCTTAAATCCATTGTAATGTTTGTTCCTTCAGGAATACTACCCGATAAATAAACAGGAGTAACCGGCGATTCTGTAACACCTAAATTAAAACCTGCTTCTTTTAAACCTGATTGTAATGCATTAACAACTTTCCATAAGTTTTCGCGTAATGATTTTTCAGTTTTTAAAAGCTCAAGTCTTTTTAAAGATCCCATTACTATAGGCATTGGTAATGATTTAGCAAAAATCTGAGATCTTAAATTATATCTTAAATAATTTATAACTTCTTCTGTTGAAGCAACAAATGCTCCAATCCCTGCCATTGCTTTAGCGAATGTAGCGAAGTAAACATCAATACCATCTTGTACTCCAAGATGTTCTCCAGCACCAGCACCAGTTTTACCCATTGTACCAAAACCATGAGCATCATCAACTAATAATCTAAAGTTATATTTTTCTTTTAGAGCAACAATATCTTTTAAATTACCTAAGTCTCCTGCCATTCCAAAAACACCTTCAGTAATTACAAGAACTCCGCCACCTGTAGTTTCAGCACGCTTAGTTGCAAATCCCAGCATTTTTTCGAATTTCTCCATGTCGTTGTGGGCGTAAACAAAACTCTTTCCACCTTTTGCTTTATGAAGAAAAACTCCATCCATAATACATGCATGAGATTCATTGTCATAAACAATAACATCATTTCTGGTAACTAAACTGTCAATGATTGAAACCATTCCCTGGTAACCGAAATTTAACAGATAAGCATCTTCTTTACTTACAAATTCTGCTAATTTATTTTCAAGTTCTTCGTGTTTGCTTGTTTGACCTGACATCATACGTGCACCCATTGGATAAGCTAATCCGTATTCTTTAGCTGCTTCAGCATCTGCTTTTCTTACTTCAGGATGATTTGCTAAACCAATGTAATTATTTAAACTCCAGGTAAGAACTTCTTTACCTCTAAATTTCATTCTAGAATGAATCTCACCTTCTAACTTTGGAAAAGTAAAATATCCATGTGCTTCTTTCATATGCTGACCTAGAGGCCCCATACTTTCTTTTATCTTGCTAAATATATCCACGTTATTTTGATTTTATTTAATTTTTTTAATGCTACAAAAGTAAGTTTTTTTGAAAAATTAGCAAATCGATTAAAATAAATAAAATAATTTATGCGTTTAGAGTATTTAAATTTTAGCATTTTAAACTAAAATTGTACATTTGCAAAATGTTTGAAAAAATGAGAAGATTAATACCATTTATTTTATTATTAGTAATAGCATCATCATGTAAATATGAAAAGCTATTAAAAAGTAGAGATTATAAGCTGAAATATGATAAAGCTTTAGAATACTATGCTAAAGAAGATTATATGCGAGCTGAAGGTCTTTTCGAACAATTGAAGCCTATTTTAAGGGGAACAAAGCAAGCCGATACTGTGTATTTTTATGCAGCTTATTGTAGCTATTATCAAAAAAGTTATTTGTTAGCTGGGCATTATTTTGATGAGTTCAAAAAGTATTATGGAAATAGTCCTTTTGTTGAGGAAGCAGAATTTATGAATGCGTATAGCACGTATCAATTATCTCCTCGGCCAAGTTTGGATCAAGCATATTCTTATCAAACAATTGCACTGTTAGGATTGTATATGTCTAGATATCCTGATAGTGAACGCACAGATCAGTGTCTTGATATTGTTACAGAATTAAGGAATAAGTTGATTGAAAAATCATTTCAAAGTGCAAAGTTATATTTTAATTTAGAAAACTTTGATGCTGCAATAATTGCTTTAAATAATAGTATAGAAGCATTTCCTACAACAAAATATCGTGAAGAAATTCTATTTTTAGTTTTAAAATCGAAATTTCTTTTAGCAGAAGGAAGTGTTTTCGAGAAGCAGATTGAAAGATATCAATCAACAGTAGATGAATATTATGCTTTTTCAGGGGAATTTCCAGAAAGTGCTTATATTCAAGAAGCAAAAGATATGTTTGAAAGATCGAATGCAAAATTGAAGAATTAATTTTATATAAATCATAAGAGGATGGATTACAAAAAGACAAAAGCTCCTGTTACAACAATTACTCGTAATTTAAATCATGTAGATAAAACTACTGATAATATTTACGAAGCTGTTGCTATTGTTTCTAAAAGATCAAACCAAATTGGAGGTGAGTTGAAGGAGGAGTTGAATCGTAAGTTAGAGGAGTTTGCATCATATACCGATAATCTTGAAGAGGTATTTGAGAATAGAGAGCAAATTGAGATCTCAAGATTTTATGAAAGATTACCAAAGCCAACTTTAATTGCTATGCAGGAATTTCTTGATGATCAAGTGTATTATAGAAAACCTGAAGAAGAAGCAACTGAGTAGTTTCGGTTAAAAATTAGCTTATGAAGCTAAAAGGAAAAAATATATTATTAGGTATAACAGGGGGTATAGCAGCCTATAAGGCTGCTATTCTTGTTAGGCTTCTTGTGAAAGAAGGTGCACAAGTAAAGGTTGTTATGACCAAGCTTGCAAAAGAGTTTATTACTCCATTAACTTTGGCAACACTTTCAAAAAATCCCATTTTAGTCGATTTTTTTGATCCTGAAAATGGACAATGGAATAGTCATGTAGATCTTGGATCATGGTCGGACTTATATGTCATTGCTCCAGCTACAGCAAATACAATGGGTAAAATGGCTAATGCAATAGCCGATAATTTATTAGTAACTACATATCTTTCTGCAAAATGCCCTGTAATGGTTGCTCCAGCAATGGATTTGGATATGTTTCAGCATCCTGCGAATTTAAAGAATATAGAAACTTTAAAATCTTACGGTAATATTATTGTTGATGCAGAAAGTGGCGAACTTGCCAGTGGTTTAGTTGGTAAAGGAAGAATGGCAGAACCAGAGGTTATTACCGAAAGAGTTATAGAGTTCTTCACTCAAAAAAAAAAACTAAAATCTAAAAAAATCCTTGTAACAGCAGGACCAACTTATGAACCAATCGATCCGGTAAGATTTATCGGTAATTATAGTTCAGGAAAAATGGGTTATGCTATTGCAGAAGAATTGGCTTCTCAAGGAGCTGAAGTAGTTTTAGTTTCTGGTCCTACAAATTTGCAAATAAGTAATTCTCGTATTAAAAAGAATGAGATTCAAACAGCTAAAGAAATGTTTGATGTTTGCATTAGCGAATTCGAAAGTTGCGATGCAGCAATAATGTCGGCTGCAGTTGCAGATTTTAAGCCTTCTGAACATTTTGATAAAAAAGTTAAACGAGGTAACGGGGATTTAAAAATAAATTTAGAGCCAAACAAAGATATTGCTGCGGAATTAGGAAAGATAAAAACTGAAAGTCAAGTTTTAGTTGGTTTTGCTTTAGAAACAGATAATGAAGTCGAAAATGCTAAGAAAAAGATTAATAATAAAAATCTTAATTTTATCGTTTTAAACTCATTAAAAGATCAAGGAGCAGGATTTGGTTATGATACAAACAAAATCAGTATTATTGATAATAAAGGTGAAAAATTAAATTTTAATCTTAAATCAAAGGCTGAAGTTGCAGTTGATGTTGTAAATGAATTGATTAAAAGATTGTAAGTGAATTTTAAAATTGATATTATGATAAAACGAATAGCATTTTTAATTTTTTTTGTAGCTTTTAATACATTGGCTTTTAGTCAGGAATTAAGATGCAATGTTCAAATTAATTCACAACAAATACAAGGAACAAATAAGCAGGTTTTTCAAACATTACAAACTGCTATTTATGAATTTATGAATAACACAGCTTGGACAAAGCATGTTTATACAAACGAAGAAAGAATAGATTGTAATATTCTAATTAATATTCAGGATCATAGTGGCGATGAATTTAAAGGGAATATTCAAGTGCAATCTAGAAGGCCAGTTTTTAATACATCATATAATACAACCATTCTTAATTTTAAAGATGATTATATAAAGTTTAATTATGTAGAATTCGAACCACTGGAGTTTAGTATAACTGAGCATAGATCAAATTTAACTTCTATTTTAGCTTATTATGCATATATTATTATTGGATTAGATTACGATACTTTTTCTTTAATGGGAGGGACTGAGTTTTTTCAGAACTCTGAAAAAATAGTAACAAACGCAATTAATTCTCCGGAGAAAGGTTGGAAAGCTTTTGAAAGTAGAAAAAACAGATATTGGTTAGTAGAAAATATTTTAAACGATCGTTATAAAGGATTGCGAGAGTTTCTCTATCGTTATCATCGATTAGGTTTAGATGTAATGGAAAGTAAGGAAGCTACCGGCAGAGAAGAAATAGCTGAAAGTTTAAATTTATTACAGAAAATATACCGACAAAAACCAGATCCGTATTTGTTTTATTATGACTTAATAATGAATTCGAAATCGGATGAGTTAGTAAATGTATTTTCAGAGTCATTTATGGCCGAAGCTGATCGAGTGTATAAAATATTAGTAGAGATAGACCCTACTCGTTCCGATAAGTACAAAAAAATCAAAGAAAAATAAGAATATTTAACTTTTTTAGTTTGTTTTTGAAAAGATAGAATAATAATCTTTTTTAGTAAGTTTGTATTTATTAATTAGAATTAAAAATTACAATGCTCAAATCAATTTATATTCAAAATTATGCTTTAATTAATGAGCTAGAAATAGACTTTAATAAAGGATTGAATATAATTACTGGTGAAACAGGTGCAGGGAAATCTATTCTACTTGGGGCTCTTTCATTAATTCTTGGGCAAAGAGCAGATACTTCTGTATTAAAAGATAAAAGCAGAAAGTGTTTTGTAGAGGCTCAATTTATTATTAAGAAATATAACCTAAAGGGGTTTTTCAAAACAAATGATATTGATTATGACGATTTAACCACTATTCGTCGTGAAATAACAAATAATGGTAAATCGAGAGCTTTTATTAACGACACTCCTGTTAACCTCTCTGTTCTTAAAGGTTTGAGTGAGAGTTTAATAGATATACATTCACAACACGAGAGCTTATTACTGGGTGATGATCATTTTCAATTAGGTCTGGTTGATTCATTTGCAGGTCATAACGAATTGTTAGAAATCTATAAGGAAAAACATCATAATTATAACTCATTAAATACTGAATATAATAAACTGTTAAATAATGCCGATAAAGCTAAGTCAGATTTAGATTACTTGCAATTTCAATATAATCAAATCGACGAAGCAAAATTAGTAGCGGGAGAACAGGAAGATCTAGAAACAGAATTGGAACAATTAAATCATTCTGAGGAAATAAAAGTTAACCTTTCTACGAGCACACATTTATTTAATAATGAAGATGGTTCAATTATTTCAAGTTTAAACCAGGTAAAAACTTCTATAGATTTAATCTCAAAATATTTAAAAGAAGGAGAGGAGTTAAATGAACGTATTAACTCATCCTATATAGAATTACAAGATATAAATTCAGAGATTGAACGAATAAACGAACGTGTTGAGCATAATCCGGAAAGAATAGAATTTGTTACTGAACGATTAAATAATATATATTCATTACAACAAAAGCATAAAGTTTCAACTATTCAAGAATTGATTGAAATAAAAGAAGAATTGGAAAAGAAAATTGTCCTTATTAATTCTTATGATTTCGAAACAGATAAGTTAAAATTGCAACTTGAAGAATCGCGAATAGATTTAATTGATGTTGCTGATAAGATTTCTGCAAACAGAAAAAAAGTTATACCTATAATAGAAAGCAAAGTAATTGAGATATTACAAATGCTTAGCATTGCAAATGCTGCTTTTAAAATTGAACAAGAACAAGTTGATGAGTTTTTATCATCAGGTAGAGAGTTAATAAAATTTTTATTTTCTGCTAATAAAAATGTAGAATTAGAAGAATTGGCAAAAGTGGCATCTGGTGGTGAAATGTCGAGGTTAATGTTAAGCATAAAATCATTATTTGTAGAAACTACAACTCTTCCGACAATAATTTTTGATGAAATTGATACCGGAACATCAGGTGAAATTGCTGATAAAATGGGAACAATAATAAAAGAAATATCAAAAAATATACAAGTAATTAATATCACCCATTTGCCTCAAATAGCGAGTAAAGGCGATTTTCATTATTTAGTTTATAAAAAAGATAATGAGGATACTACAAACACATTTATTAAAATTTTAGATCAACAAGAAAGAATAAGTGAAATAGCTAAAATGCTCAGTGGTGAAGCATTATCTGATGCAGCTATTCAAAACGCTAAAGTTTTATTAGATAAATAAGAATCAATCTTAATAAATATTAAAATGAACATATGATTTACTAAATTGTATGTTACTTGTAAAAATTAAAAAAAAATTAATCATGGCATTTAATTTATTGAAAGGTAAAAAAGGATTAATATTTGGTGCATTAAACGATATGTCTATTGCATGGAAAGTTGCTGAGAAGGCATACGAAGAAGGTGCAGAGATAGTATTAACAAATGCTCCATTTGCATTAAGGTTAGGAGATACAGAAAAGTTAGCTGAGGCTTGTAACACAGAAGTTATCGCTGCTGATGCAACAAAAGTTGAAGATATAGAAAATTTGGTAGAAAAGACAATGGAGCGTTTTGGAGGGAAGTTTGATTTTATACTTCACTCAATTGGAATGTCGCCTAATGTTAGAAAAGGAATTACATATGATAATTTAAACTATGAATATTTTCTTAAAACATTAGATGTTTCAGCCTTATCTTTTCATAAAATATTACAGGTAGCCAGAAAAAAAGATGCTTTAAATGATTGGGGTTCTGTGTTAGCTTTATCGTATGTTGCAGCACAACGTACACTTTATGGTTATAATGATATGGCTGATGCTAAATCATTATTAGAATCTATTGCAAGAAGTTTCGGTTATATTTATGGAAGAGAGAAAAAAATTAGAATTAATACTATCTCACAATCACCAACTCCAACTACAGCAGGACAAGGGATTATGGGATTAGAAGGATTAATGGATTTTTCAAACAGAATGTCTCCCTTAGGAAATGCTACTGCTGAAGAATGTGCTGATTTTTGTATAACTATGTTTTCAGATTTAACTAAAAAAATAACAATGCAGAATTTGTTCCACGATGGTGGATTCTCAAGTATGGGTATGAGTCGTAGAGCAATGGATGTTTATAGTAAAAACTTAGACGAATGCTGTGAGTTTAGAGAAATAGACTTTAAAGATATTACACATAAATTCGAAGAATTCTAAAATAGAAAAAGCGAACTTAAATGAACAGCACCCCAAAAGTTGAACACAACATTTGGGGTGTTTTTTATTTTAAGATTAAGGGGCTACTGTCAAATCAAAACCATTTAGATCCATTGTAACCGTAGGGATTAATAATAGAAAACCTAGTATTACAAGAATAATCATAAAAGGAGTAATCCACTTTACCCATTTCTCATAGGGAATTTTAGCAACACCTAATACACCAATTAAAACACCTGAAGTAGGTGTAATCATATTGGTAAATCCATCACCTAATTGAAAAGCTACGATTGTTGCTTGGCGCGATATGCCAATCAAATCAGAAAATGGTGCCATTATTGGCATAGTAATAGCAGCCTTAGCACTCCCAGATGGTATTAATATATTAATTAATGATTGAATTACGTACATAACTCCAACAGAACCGATTTTACCCATCGTTTTCATTGATTGTGAAATGGAGTGAAGAATTGTATCAATAACTTTGCCTTCTTGCAACACAATAATAATTCCACCTGCTAAACCAACAATTAATGCAGCAGAAGCTATGTCTTTTGCACCATCCAAAAATAACTTGGTTATATTATTAGGGGATTTATTATTTGCAATCCCAGAAACTAATCCCATTACAAAGAATAAGGTAGCAATTTCCATGACATACCATCCGTAACCCATTACTCCAATAATTAGAAAAAGAATTGTGAAAATAAGAATGTTGAGAATAAAGAAATGTACAGATTTCTTTAATAAGAATGGGCTTGATATAATAAATAGACCTGTAAGAATTGGGATTATTGACATTGTGGTCGAAGAGTTACCTATTGATAAAGTAGTTTTAAAATAAAAAACAGACATTATAATTAAAACCACAGAAATTATACCGTAAATAATCCAAGCTGATTTAGGTGTGTAATATTTTAAATTTTCTGGATCAATATGTGATTTGTTTCTCCAGTTTTTGTTATCATCTTCATATACTAAGGATGATTTTGGGTTCTTTTTTATTTTTTTAGCATACCTTATTATATATACTATTCCAACAATATTAAGAATTATCCATAAAACAAATCTATATTCAATACCTGTAAATAAAGGAATGCCAGCAATTCCTTGAGCAATTCCAATTGTGAATGGATTAAGTAAGGCTCCTGCAAAACCCAAAGTGGCCGCTACAAAACATAAGTTAACTCCAACAATGGAGTCATACCCCATTGAAATTGCTAGTGGAACAAATATGATAACAAAAGCAATAGTTTCCTCACTCATGCCAAATACGGCTCCAAAGACCGAAAACAATAACATAATTAAGGTAAATATTATATTATCAATTCCCAGCAGCTTAAAAAACTTTATATGTTCAATTTTTTTGGTCTTTTTTAGGAATGAGAAAATTCCAACATCAATTGCTTTACTGTCATTCATAATCCAGAATGCACCACCAATCATTAATATAAATATTATAATATTAGCTTGTTTTACAAATCCTTTAAAGAAAGCAGAGAATATCTCTGATGTTTGAGGGACATTATCTGTATAATGAAATGAATCCTTGATAATTATGTTTTGAGTTGTGCCGTCAGGTAAGGTTACCAATTCTCTATCAAATTCTCCACCAGGTAAAAACCATGTTAATATTGCACAGAATATTATTATAAAGAATACAATAACATAGGTGTGCGGAATCTGTCTTTTCTTTTTCATAATAGAATATTAATATCTGATTTTAATAATAAGGGGTAAAAATAGAACATAAGTTATAGAACAGAAAATTTTTTGTTTATATACCAATGATTTTTGTAATTTCGTATCGATTCAAATTGTAAAAACTAGAGCAATGGCATTATTAATAAAGAATATTAAAAGTTTAGTAAACATAGATTATGAACCGAGAAAGTGGGCTGCTGGTGCAGATATGCAAAAGTTAAATACTTTAGAAGATGCGTATTTAATAATTATCGACGATGAAATTTCTGATTTTGGAAAAATGAGCGATTTTAATCAAGTTGATTTTGACGGAGAAGTAATAGATGCAACCGGGAAAATGGTATTTCCTTCTTTTTGTGATTCACATACTCATTTGGTTTATGCAGGAAGTCGCGAAATAGAATATGGTGATAAAATTCGAGGTTTATCATATGAAGAAATTGCCGAACGAGGTGGTGGGATTTTAAATTCAGCAAAATTGTTACATGATACTTCTGAGGATTCGCTTTATGAACAAGCTTTGCAGCGAATTAATGAAATTATTGGATTAGGAACAGGAGCAGTGGAGATAAAGAGTGGTTATGGATTAACTGTAGAAGATGAGTTAAAAATGTTACGTGTTATCCGTCGCTTAAAAGAAAATACTCCAATTACAATAAAGTCAACTTTTTTAGGAGCACATGCTGTTCCTGCTGAATATAAAGGCAGACAGGATGAGTATGTTGATTTAATTATCAATGAAATGATTCCTATGGTTGCAACATACGAATTAGCCGATTATATAGATGTTTTTTGTGATAAAGGATTTTTTACTGTAGAACAAACAGATCGTATCTTAATGGCAGGAATGAAATATGGAATGCGTCCTAAGATACATGCTAATGAACTTGATTATTCAGGAGGAATCCAAGTAGGGGTTAAATATAATGCTTTGTCAGTAGATCATCTTGAATTTACGGGTGAAGATGAAATAAGTGCTCTCTTAGGTTCTGAAACAATACCTACTTTATTACCTGGAGCAGCATTCTTCTTAGGAATGGTTGATCCTCCTGTACGAAATATGATAGATGCAGGATTACCTGTAGCACTTGCTTCAGATTTTAATCCAGGATCATCACCATCAGGAGATATGAAATTTGTAATGTCATTGGGCACTATTAAATTAAAAATGCTTCCTGAAGAAGTTATTAATGCAACAACAATTAATAGTGCTTATGCGATGGGTTTAAGTGATCAGTTGGGAAGTATTGCAAAAGGGAAAATAGCAAATGTTTTTATTACAAAAGAAATCCCAACATATGATTTCATGCCTTATGCTTATACAAGTAACTTAATTGACACTGTAATATTAAATGGTGAGGTAATTTAATATGTTTACTATACTTCATAAGGGGCAAGAGCCTAAAGTTAAAAAGATAAATAGCATTCGTTATCCTTAGAATCGAATTGTTTTAAGATATTAAGCACATAATAATTATATAAGAATAAAAAATAATTAAAATCGATAATAAAATGAAACAATTAATAGAATGCGTTCCTAATTTTAGTGAAGGGAACAATATGGAAATTATAAAACAGATTACAAATGAAATTGAATCTGTTGAGGGAGTAAGTTTGTTAGATGTTGATCCAGGACAAGCTACAAATAGAACAGTTGTTACTATTGTTGGAACACCAAATGAAGTATGTGAAGCGGCTTTTCTTGCAATTAAAAAAGCTTCTGAATTAATCGATATGAGAAATCATAAAGGAGCACATCCAAGATTTGGTGCAACAGATGTTTGTCCATTGGTTCCGGTTGCTGGAATTACCATGGAAGAAACAGTTGAGTATGCAAGAAAACTTGCAAAGCGAATTGGTAATGAATTAAATATTCCTATTTATTGTTACGAGAATGCAGCTTTAATAAAAGAAAGACAGAATTTAGCTGTTTGTCGTGCAGGAGAATATGAAGGATTAAAAGAGAAATTATCTAAGCCAGAATGGAAGCCTGATTTTGGACCAGCTGAATTTAATGCTAAATCTGGTGTTACTGCAGTAGGTGCGAGAGATTTCTTGGTAGCTTATAATGTAAATTTAAATACAACTTCTACTCGTCGTGCGAATGCTATTGCATATGATGTTAGAGAAAGAGGAAGAGTTAAGCGTGAAGGGGATCCAGTATTGGGGAAAGTTGTTTTAGATGAAAAAGGAAATAAAGTTTGGGTTCCGGGAACATTAAAATGTGTAAAAGCTATAGGTTGGTTTATTGATGAATATGGTGTAGCTCAAATCTCAATGAATTTAACTAACATTAGTGTAACTCCTGTTCATGTTGCTTATGATGAGGTTTTTAATAAAGCCTTAGATAGAGGAATTAGAGTTTCTGGATCTGAATTAGTAGGTTTAATTCCATTACAATCAATGATAGATGCTGGTAAATACTTCTTGAGAAAACAAAATCGTTCTGTAGGTATTCCTGAAAAAGAAATAATTAAAATAGCTGTTAAATCATTAGGTTTAGATGACCTATATGAATTCAAACCTGAAGAAAAGATCATTGAATATAAATTAGAAGCTGACGCTAAAAAGAAAAAATTAGTAGATTTAACTTTAACAGAATTTACTGATGAAACAGCTTCAGAATCACCTGCGCCAGGAGGAGGCTCGGTTTCTGCATATTTGGGAGCAATGGGTGTAGCTTTAGGTACTATGGTTGCAAACCTTTCTTCTCATAAACGCGGATGGGATGATAGATGGGAAGAATTCTCAGATTGGGCAGAAAAAGGAATGAAGTACCAATCAGAATTAGTTCGATTAGTTGACGAAGATACAGATGCATTTAATAAAATTATGGATGCATTTAGTTTGCCAAAGAAAACTGAAGATGAAAAAGCGATAAGAAAACAAGCTATACAAGATGCTACTAAAAATGCCATTATGGTTCCGTTTAGAGTGATGGAAGTATCATATAAAGCTTTAGAGCTAATTAAAACTATGGCAGAGGTAGGTAATCCAAATTCAGTTTCAGATGCTGGTGTTGGAGCATTAGCTATTCGTTCATGTGTAAAAGGTGCATTTTTGAATGTGAAAATCAATTCTGGAGATTTAGATGATGCTTCGTTTGTAGAGAGCGTTAGTGAAAAAGGGAAAGAAATTGAAAGAAAAACAGAACAATTAGAACAAGAAATATTAAAAATTGTAGAAAGTAAGCTGTAATTCACCCTAATGTGCTAGTAATGAGGTGAAATTGCAAGTGTTAAAAAAATGGTGAGCGTAATAACGTTCACCATTTTTTTTGTTTGAAAGATTAAATGATGGTAAATCAGCAATATAAAACATAATATTTATTTTGTTCGTTGGTTTCACATGTAGAAATTTTAAGATTAGTTTTTCTAATAATATTTATTTTTTAATGCTAAACTGAGCTTCGTTTGTAGAGAGCGTTAGCGAAAAAGGGGGTAAAAAAAAAGAAAAATTATTCAATTTGAGCAAGAAATAAGAATGATTGTTGAAAGTAGGTTGTTGTTTTGTGCAACAGTCAATAGATGAGGTGGATGTGGTGTTTTATTTAGAGAAAATGGCAGATAAATATTTGTCAATCATTTATTATTGTAAGCAATTAAAAATCAAGCTATAAGCAGAGGTGTTAACGAATGTTAAAATTTCATATAAACTACGTCAATTGTTAATAATTGTTGAAAAGTCATGTGTTTATTAACACAAGAATTTTTTGTTTCAATTATTTTTTTTTTACATTAGCGGAATGAATATTTTTAATTAACTATTTATGAACCTAAAATTTTTATCTATGAAAAAATTAACAATTTTTCTTGCATTCTTGCTGTTTGTTGGTTTCCAAGCGACAGCACAGATGCAAATTACGGGTACGGTAACCGGCGCAGAAGACGGTCTATCTATCCCTGGAGTATCCGTTGTAGTAAAAGGAAATGCTACAATTGGTACTACTACTGACATAGATGGTAAGTACTCTTTAACTGTACCTAGCAGTGCTGAAGTATTAGAATTCAGTTTTGTTGGTATGAAGAAAACAGAGGTTGCTATCAATGGTCAATCAGTAATTGATGTGAAAATGGAAGCAGATGTTCTTGAAATGGAACAAGTTGTTGTAACTGCTTTTGGTATTAAAAGAGAAAAAAGAGAGGTAGCTTATCAAACAGAACGAGTTACTGGTGAAGAATTATTACAAGCTTCTCCAGACAGAGCTGCTAGTGCTTTAGCTGGTAAGGTTGCTGGTTTGCAGATTAACGTTCAAGATAATGGCGTGAATCCAAACTCACAAATTTTATTAAGAGGTATGCGTTCGATTACTAAAGGTAATGAAGCGTTAATTGTAATTGATGGTTCTGTTGCTTCAAGCGGTGCTTTTGATGATTTAAACCCTAATGATATTGAAAGTATTAACATCCTTAAAGGAGCTAATGCAGCTGTGCTTTATGGAGCTGATGGTGGTAACGGTGCTGTTATTGTTACAACTAAATCTGGTGCAGGTGGAGATAAATTCACAGTTGGTATCAATTCATCTTATTCAATGACCCAAGTTGCTTATATGCCAGATTTTCAAACAGAATATGGTACAGGTTGGGAAGGTGAATATAATCCAGTAGAAAATACAAACTGGGGACCACGTTTTGATGGTCAGTTACGTCAGATTGGACCTACTTTTCCTGCTGATTATGGATTAGCTACTCAAATGGTGCCTTATGCTCCTGTTGAAAATAACTTATTAGATTTCTTTGAAACTGGAACAAATTTAACTAACACTATTTATATGAGTGGTAGTACAGATGATAGTCAGTTTTATGCTTCATTTGGTGATCAAAGAACTGAAGGTATTGTTCCTAATGATGAGTATAGAAGAAATACTTTAAGAATCAATGCTAGTAAAAAAATTGGTAAAGTTGATATGGCGGTTAAATTTAATTATTTAACTGATAAAACTGATGTAGTAGGTAGTACTATTGGAGATCAAGATCGTCCATTATACTGGTTCATATTAAATACATCAGCAAATATTCCATTATCTTCTTATAGTAATTGGGATGATCCTCTTGATTATGGTTATGCTGATAACTATTATAATGCATATTATCAAAATCCATATTGGGCAATAGGAACAAATAGAGAAATCGATTATACAAATCGTATTAACGGAAACTTTTCAATAAACTATGAAATTACTGAGAATATTAATTTCATGTCAAGAGTTGCTGTGAATAATGTTTGGGGTAATGGTAAAAACTGGAGAGCAAGACAAACGTATAATGAAGATTTACAATCGGCTCATTCAACTGTAAGTTCTTTTGTAGAAGATACACAATTCAAGACAGAATCTTATACTGGTGATGCTATTCTTACTGGAAATTTTGATTTTTATGATGACTTTGGCTTAAAAGCTATTATCGGAGGTAGTACTACTTCTTATAAGTATTATTTCAATTGGATTAGAGCGAATAATTTAAGTATTCCAGGTTTTTATGATGTTTCAAATGGAACAGGTACTCCTGAGATATTTGTAAATCAAGAGCAAAAAAGAACGGGTGCTTATTATGGTGATTTCACTTTCTCATATAAGAACTATGTATTCTTAAACTTAACAGGTCGTTATGACTGGACATCTACATTAAGTGAAGATGATAATGCTTATTTCTATCCTGGTGTAAACTTATCATTTGTTGCATCTGATGCTTTTGAAGTATTAAAAACTGGTGATATCTTAACATTTGCTAAGATAACTGTTGGTAACTCTACAGTATATAATGATTTAGATATTTATGAATTAAATGAAAGATATTTACAATCTGCTGGTTTCCCTTATGCAGGTATAAATGGATTCTTTTTAAATACTGTAGCAGTTGATGAAAATATTAAGAAGGAGAAATTAAATACAACTGAGGTTGGATTAAACTTAGGTTTCTTACAAGGAAGAGCTTCTGTAGATTTTGCTTGGTTTAATACAAAAACTACTGATTTAATTACAGAAACTACTACTTCAACAGCTTCTGGTGCTGATAACTATTTAACAAACATTGGTGAGTTAGAGAGTAATGGTATCGAATTAACATTGTCTGGAACTGTTATTAAAACTAAGGATTTTGAATGGGAATTAAGTTTTAATTATTTTAGCAATGAAACTGTTGTAAATGAAATTTATGAAGGATTAGATGAGATTGCAGTTTATACAACTGGTCAATTTGGTATTTATGCTGTTAAAGGAGAAGCTTATCCTCAGTTAAAAGCAAATGATTATGCCAGAGATCCACAAGGTAGAATTATTATTGATCCTGTAAGTGGTTATCCAACAACTCAAGATGGACTTCAGAACTTAGGTAAAACAACTCCTGATTATGTATTAGGATTGACTTCATCTTTATCTTATAAAGGAATTACGTTAGCAGGAACTATAGATTACAGAACAGGTCATGTTTATTATGAGCAAGGATCTGATGCAATGGAATTCACAGGTAGATCTGTAGCTAGTGTTTCGTCAAATAGGCAAGATTTTATTATTCCAAATTCAGTAATTGAAACTAGTCCTGGAGTTTTTGTTGAAAATACAAATATTCCTATTCAAAATGGACGTCAAAGTTATTGGACAGATGTATATAATGAAGTAAAATCAAACTATGTAAAAGATGCAACTGCACTTAAAGTTAGAGAACTTTCTTTAAGTTATGATTTACCAAAGTCTATTTTAGGAAAAACACCTCTTAAGAAAGCAACTGTTGGTTTCGTAGCAACAAATCCATGGACATGGTTACCAGAAGAAAACAGATTTGCTGATCCTGAATTTAAATCTTCAGTTGCTAGAAATGGCGCTGCAATTGATGCAAATGCTGTTGGTGTTGGTGGATATATGGAATCTCCTCCATTAAAAACTTATGGATTTAAAATTAACATCGAATTCTAAAAATGAAAAAAAATAAGCATATGAAAAATATATTTAAATACATAAACGTGCTGATAGCAGTATTACTATTAGCATCGTGTGACGCTTATTTGGATGTGAATACTGATCCAAATAATCCGACTAGTGTAACCCCAGACTTAGTACTTCCAACAGCTCAGAAGTATACTGCAAATGTTATTCAGTGTACTGATGGTGGAGGGAGAAGGATGAATCATGTTGGTAACTTAATGATGTATAACTGGAGTCAAACAGATGGTTTCTCTTGGTATACTGATGAATCAAAATATTTAGTTACTTCTTCTTTTTATCAATTTATTTTTGAAAATTCTTATTCTAATTGTTTAAAACAATATAATATTCTTACAGAATTAGATCCAATGTACGATTATTATAAAGCAATTGGTAGAATAATGAAAGCATATCATTTTCAATTATTAGTTGATTTTTATGGTGATGTACCTTATTCTGAAGCTTTACAAAGAGGAGGTAATCCTGCTCCGACCTATGATGGTGCTCAAACTATATATGAAGATTTAATCGTAGAATTAAGTGGTGCTATCAATGACATCGATAATGCTCCAATAAATGTTGTTGAAGTTGGAGACGACGATGTAATGTTTGCTGGTGATATGGATATGTGGAAACAATTTGCAAATTCAGTTAAATTAAGAATCTTAACTCGTCAGATGAGTATGAGTGGAAGAGATGCTTATATTCAAGCTGAAATGGATGCAATAGTAGCTGAAGGTTCTGGTTTTATCACTGCTGATGTTGGAATTAATCCTGGATATACGGAAGGTGATGAAGGAAAACAAAATCCATTATGGAATATGATGGGTACAGATGCTGGTGGAACTGTAACTATGAATAACAATGCAACCTGTGCTAGTGATTACATAATTGCTTATTTACAGGGAACAAATGATCCTAGAATAGATTTTATTTATGAAGAACCTACTGATGGCCATTTAGGTATACCTCAAGGATTATTGAATTATCCTGATAATACAACTTTTGAGTATGTTTCTAACTTAGGTCCTGGAATCTTAAAAGGTGGTGATATGGATGCTATTATTTTTACGTTGGCTGAAAATTATTTTAACCAAGCAGAGGCAGCTGAAAATACATTCTTAGCTGGTAACGCTCAAACTTTATACGAGAATGGTATTCAAGCTTCATTTGATTATTTAGGTGCTGGTGGTGCTGGTGGTTACTATGGTCAGCCAATTGCAAATGTAAGTTGGGCAGCTTCACCTGATAAATTAGAAGCAATTATAACTCAAAAATGGATTGCTGTAAATAGTATTACTGCTGAACAATCATGGTTCGATTATAATAGAACTGGATATCCATTAAATTTACCAATTTCTCTTCAGGCATCAACTCCTGACAGACCTGTTAGATTGGCATATCCATCTAGTGAAATTTCTGCTAATGGAGGAAATGTTCCTTCACAACCAGATGTATTTAGTACCAAAATATTTTGGGGGAATTAAACTATAAAACTATTAAATTATGAAAAAAATAAAATATATAATTGTATTTATATTAAGCATAGGATTGTTTAATTCTTGCCTAATAGATGATGAGGCGGCTCATGACGATAACGATAAAGGTCCTAATTTTGCAGGTTTTTTACAAAACAACACCTTTGCCTCAGCTGTTGCCGATGGAAATGAATATACTTTTGAATTTGAATTATGGTTACAAGGCCCAACATCTATGGATGTTACAAGCGATGTTGTCTTAACTTTAGGAGTTGATGAATCATCAACTGCAATTGAAGGTGTTCATTTTAAATTTGAAAATCCAACAATTACATTACCGGCAAGCAATAACCATCTTGCAAAGTTCGAATTTACATTGATAACAGATGGTATTGATGCCCCTTTAGATGTAACTCCTGAACTTATATTTGAAGTTTTAGATGTAACTGGAGCTGAAAATGTAATAGCTAATGGTAAAAAAATCAATATTGATTTAAATTATTTGTGCTTCTCTAATTTAGCAGGTACATATACTGATTCTAACTGGGGTGATGACGTTGTTATTACAGAAATAGGCTCAGGATATTATGAAGCTGACTATTTAACATATTTTGTAAGTCATTATTCATGGCGATTTACAGATGTATGTGATAAGTTAACATACGCAGGAGGTCAACTTACAGACTGGGCTTATGATTTATGGGGAGCTGGTTCTGTTGATCCAGTTACAGGCACCATTACTTTTACTATTAGTATGGATGGGTTTTTTGAAGATTATACAATGGTACTAACAAAACAATAAAAAAAATGAAAAAGTATTTTAAATATAATATGTTAATAGGACTTGCTCTATTGGTAGTGAGTATGATATCTTGTAACACTGCTGAGCAAGATGCTAGTTCTGTTATAAGTCCTGATGATTATCCGGTAGCTACATTTACTACTGATTTCACAGGGAGTACAATTAGTGAAGGTGATACAATTGCCTATACAATTACTTTAGATAAAGCTATTAATTGGGATCTTAATTTTGACGTTACTGTAATCGATGGAACAATTGATCCTGATTATGATCTTGAAATTGTACCTGCTCGAATTGCTCCTTATGAAACAGAAGCAGAGCTTATGATTATTTTCTTAGCTGATGGCAACCCAGAAGTTAGTGAAACTGTTCAATTAGAAGTTGAGCTTACTGATTTAGCGGAAGAGTATTTGGTTAATCCAACAACAGTAAATCCAACTTTAGATTTAACTATTACAAATGTTAATGACACTTCAGGATTAAATTTATCTTTATATTGGGAAGATGATCATGATGATTTCGATTTTATTCCTTATGATGGTGCAGGTGATGCTATTACAGGCGCTGGAGAAACAGGTGCAGATCCTGAAGTTGTTCTTATTCCTAATGATGCTGATGATGATACTTATACTGTAAATGTAGTTCCTTATGATGTTGCTTCAACAATGGTAAGCTATGTTTTTAGTGTTGGTTATCCTGATCAAACAGTTGAAATTTATGAAGGTGTTTGGGATATGAGTACAATTGATGGAGAATTTACGATTGCTGAAATCGTAAAAGCTGGATCAAACTATACTGTTACAATAGAAGAATAATTTGAAAATAATTCTCTTAAAAGAAATGGAAGCTGTCACATTAATGACAGCTTCTTTTTTATTAAGGGTAATGTGATAAATAAAAAGATTATTTTAGCAAAAAAGATACAATTGTGAAAAAGGAATTCTTATACCCAACATTTAATAAGATTTTAAACAGATCAAATAAGGAGGAGCTTCTTAATCAAAAATCTATAGTTATATGGATTACTGGATTATCAGGTTCGGGAAAAACGACAATTGCTAAAGAGTTAGAATTGGAGCTACATAATCTTGGTTATTTAACAAAGCTATTAGATGGTGATAATGTACGTACTGGAATAAATAATAATTTAGGTTTTACACTTGTGGATAGGCAAGAAAATATTAGACGAATATCTGAGGTGTCGAAGTTGTTTATAAATAGTGGAGTTATTTTAATTAATTGTTTTATTTCTCCAACAAAAGAAATCCGCGATCAGGCAAAAGAAATTATTGGTGAAAAGGATTTTTTTGAGATTTACGTTAATACACCTTTAAATATTTGTGAAGAGAGAGATGAAAAAGGATTATATGTAAAAGCTCGTGCAGGACTAATTAAGAACTTTACTGGTGTAGATTCTCCATATGAAGAACCTTTAAATCCTGATATTGAAATAAAAACAGAAGAAATAGCAAAAGAAGATGCTGTTAAAAAAATATTAGATAAGCTTTTACTTCGCATAAAATATAAAAATGATTAATTTTGCTGCTCCGAAAGGTAAAATATATTAATATGGATAATAAATATCGAATAAATCACTTAAGAGAATTAGAGGCGGAATCAATTTTTGTAATTAGGGAAGTTGTTGCTCAGTTTGAAAATCCTTGTATGCTTTTTTCAGGAGGAAAGGATTCAATTATTATGTTTCATCTTGCACGAAAGGCGTTTTGGCCTGCAAGAGTTCCTTTTCCTTTAATGCATATAGATACAGGTCATAACTTTGATGAGACTATTGAGTTTCGAGATAAATTAATGGAAGAGACAGAAACTAAATTAATAGTTAAGTATGTTCAAGATTCTATTAATCAAGGTAAAGTTACTGATGAAACTGGTGTAAATGCAAGTAGAAATAAATTGCAAACAACAACTTTATTAGATGGAATTGAAGAGATGAAGTTCGATTGTGCTATGGGTGGTGGAAGACGTGATGAAGAAAAAGCACGTGCTAAGGAAAGGTTCTTTTCACATAGAGATGAATTTGGTCAATGGGATCCTAAAAATCAAAGACCAGAACTTTGGAACATGTTTAACGGCAAGAAACATATGGGAGAACATTTTAGAGTGTTTCCTATAAGTAATTGGACTGAAATGGATGTATGGCAATATATTATGTTAGAAAATATTCCTATTCCAAATTTATATTTTTCGCATGAACGAGAAGTTGTTGAAAGAGATGGTACTATTTTAGCCGCAGGTGAGTATGTAACATTGAAAGAGGGTGAGATTCCTCAAAAGAGAATCGTTCGATTTAGAACTATTGGGGATATGACTTGTACAGGTGCTGTTGAATCACAAGCTGATAGTTTAGAGGAAATTATAGAAGAAGTGGCAGCAACAAGAGTGACTGAAAGAGGTGGTCGTCATGATGATAAAAGATCTGAAGCAGCTATGGAAGACCGTAAAAAAGAAGGATATTTTTAATTAGTAGGAATTTAATAGAACGATATATCATGTCAGAAGATTATAATAAAGGATATTTAGATATGGAACTTTTACGATTTACTACAGCAGGTAGCGTAGATGATGGTAAAAGCACTCTTATAGGAAGATTATTATATGATAGTAAAGCTATTTTCGAAGATCAAATGGAATCGATCGAAAAAGCAAGTTTAAAAACTGGTGATGGAGAAGTAAATCTTGCATTACTTACTGATGGTTTAAGAGCAGAGCGTGAGCAGGGAATTACTATTGATGTTGCATATCGTTATTTTGCAACTCCAAAGAGAAAATTCATTATAGCAGATACTCCTGGACACGTTCAGTATACAAGAAATATGGTTACAGGTGCTTCAACTGCAAATGTAGCTTTAATATTAGTTGATGCACGAAATGGTATCATTGAGCAAACTTTGAGACATGCTTTTATAGCTTCTTTACTACAAATTCCACATATAATTGTTTGTATAAACAAAATGGATCTGGTTGATTATAAAGAAGAGGTTTTTGATGAGATAAAATCTGGTTTTGATAAGATATCTACCAAATTAGATGTACATGATATTCGCTTTGTTCCAATTAGTGCAAAACTTGGCGATAATGTTGTGGATAGATCAGAAAATATGAATTGGTACGATGGACCAACTTTAATGTATTTACTTGAAAATATACATATTGCAAGTGATATTAACCATGTTGATACTAGATTTCCAGTTCAATATGTTATTCGTCCAATGAAAGATGAATACCATGATTATAGAGGTTATGCTGGGCGAATTGAAGGAGGTGTTTTTCATAAGGGAGATGATGTAAAAGTATTACCTTCTGGATTAACTTCAAAAATAAAATCAATAGATCTTTTTGAAGGAGAAGCAGATGAAGCTTTTGCACCACAGTCTATTACTTTAAGTTTAGAAGATGATATAGATATTAGCCGTGGTGATTTAATAATAAAGGATAATGGACTGCCGAATTCTAGCCAGGATATTGAAATGATGCTTTGTTGGTTTCACGAAAAACCGATGGTTTTAGGAGGTAAATATACGATTAAGCATACAACAAATGATTTAAGGTGCGTTATACGCGATGTTAATTATAAGATTGATGTTAACACCTTAGAACATAATAACGAAGATAAAACAGTAGGGTTAAATGATATTGCTAAAATAACAATTAAAACTACTAAGCCTTTATTCTATGATTCTTATAGGAAAAACAGAAAAACAGGTAGTGTTATTTTAATTGATGAAGCAACAAATAATACTGTTGCTGCGGGAATGATTATTTAAATAAATATAGATATATTGAAAAAGCTTCTCTCGATAATTTTCGATAGGAGCTTTTTTTATTTCTTCAAATATTCTTGTATTACAATAGAATGATCAAATGCTAATTTAGGTATTTTATTTAATGGGAACCATTGAAAATTTTTAGCATCATCACCAGCTTTAATTTTCTGATTTTTATTTAGAAGGCGTCCGGAGAAAACAATTGAAATGGTTCTACCTCGTGGATCTCTACCTACTTTTCCATAAGTCCTAAACTGACTTAACTTTATATCATTAATGGATGTTTCTTCTTGAAGTTCTCTGTAAGCTGCAGCTTCAATTTCTTCATCAATATCAATAAATCCTCCAGGCAAAGCCCATTTGTTTTTGAATGGTTCATTTTTGCGTTCTATCAATAATATATTTTCAATATTATTAATTGTTTTTATAACAATTATATCAACTGTTACAGCCGGTCTCTGATAAGCATAAGTAAAAATCATATTTAATTAGTTATCTCTATTTTTTCTATTTTCTTGCTTCCTTTTAATAACTAGATATAAAGCAATAACAACAGAAAAAATAAATACTAAAATATATAAGCGTCCCATTTTTAGTAAATTAATTTATAACACGTTTTATAATTCTCAATTTATGAGTGTATTTATTTAATTCTTTATTATATATTCCTTGTTGATCAATTTTATCAATTCTAACTTTATTAAAAGCATGAATAATATTATTATCATTTAAAATGATTCCAACATGAGTAATGTTACCTTCTTCATTATCAAAAAATGCTAAATCGCCTATTTGACTATCTGCAATAAAATTAATAGTTTTCCCATCGCTAACTTGCTGATTCGCGTCTCTCGGAATAAAATAACCTAATGCTTTATAAATAATTTGAGTAAAGCCAGAACAATCAATTCCAAAAGGATTTTTCCCGCCCCACAGATATGGTGAATTTAACAAAGATTTTGTAAGCGTTGAGATATCATCATTATTTACTACAGGGTTATTAATAATAAGCTTATACTCTTTATCTTTTATCTGAAAGGATTTATCTGAATTATTAAAATTTGGTAAAGTGCATGCGAAGGGGAGTTTAATTATTTCTTGAGTATCTGTTAATTGAACATCTTCGAAAAAACTCTTAATAATATATTTATTACTATTATTAATTTTATCAAACTCAGAATTGTTTAATTTGCTAATATAATTTGTCTTGATCCAACCTTCATAATTATCGTGTTGAAGTTTAATATAAGACCATTCATTCCCTTCTTCAAGTATTTGAAACAAATCTCCAAAAAGAATTTGAGTAATCATTTCACTCTTTCTATCACTTTCTTTTCTTACTGGAATAATACTTGTTTCACTAATTCCGTATGTCATTTTTTAATATCTTAATGAATTAGATAAAAGTACAAATTACAAATCAAAATTTTGAAATATTAAATAGAAATAATACTTGATAAACAAAAAAATGTAAATAGTGTTAAAGCATTAAGCTAAAAAGAAACAACTAATAATAATTGTTGTTGAAAATCTTTACATTTGTAATAGACTAATAAAACAAATAATGAAGAAGTTTTTTGAATATCTAAAGAGGAATTACAAGTATATTTTTAGAGCGTTTTTATTTATACTTTCTATTGCAGTAATTGTTTATATTTTTCCTCGAGAAGGAAAATTTAGATATGAGTTTCAAAAGGGTAGACCTTGGATGCATGCAAATCTTATTGCACCATTTGATTTTGCTATTTATAAAAGCGACAAACAATTGCAAGATGAGAATGATAGTATCCTGAAGAGTTACAAGCCCTATTTTCAGTACGATAGTAATGTTGTTGTTTCTCAGAAAATTAAATTCCAGAATCACTATATTGAGAAACAAAGCGAATTTATAAAGGAAAAGGAAGAGGAAAAATCAAATTTTAGTAATTATAGAAAACAAAATTTTATTAAAAATGCTGAACGATTTGGAACACGTGCAGAAGGAATTCTTAATGAAATATATTTAACCGGAATTATTGATATAAATGGATCAATAGAAGAAATTCAGAACTACTCAAGTGTCATTGTTTTAAAAGATAAGGTTGCTGAAGATAAATCTATAGATGTACTACTTACTCAAAAAGAAGCTTATGAAGTAGTAACTAAGAAAGTTGGTGAATATATAGATAGTAATAAAAGAGTACTTCGATATCCCGATTTTTATAAAAATATAAATCTTTACGAGTTTATTATTGCAAATATAAATTACGATCAGAATACTTCGGAAAATGTAAAAACGGAACTGCTGAAAAATATTTCGTTAACAAAGGGGATGGTGCAGTCTGGAGAAAAAATAATTGCACAAGGAGAAATAGTAGATAATAGTCTATTTCGTATTTTGGAATCGTTAAAATATGAATCGGAAAATAGATTAGGGACAGGATATTTTGCAGAAATTATATTGTTAGGTCAAATTATATTTGTTTTTGCGTGTATTGGGATCCTCTTTCTCTTTTTATTAAATTTTAGAAGCGAAATACTTAAACATAGCCTCAAAACGACTTTTATTTTAATGTTAGTCGTAATGATAGTCGTAATAGCAAGGTTTACAGGAAAATATCTGTATGTAGTTCCATTTGCATTAATACCAATCATTATTAAAACATTTTATGATGCTCGATTAGCTTTGTTTATTCATATTGTTACTGTATTGTTAGTTGGATTTTTTGCACCTAACGGATTTGAGTTTGTTTTCTTAAGTTTTATAGCAGGAATAGTTGCAATTTTTAGTTTAACAAATCTTTATAGAAGAGGAAAGTTATTCTTGTCTGCAGTTCTTGTATTTTTTAGTTATAGTTTCGTGTATTTTGGATTAGCAATTACTCAAGAGGGTAATTTCTCTGGGATTGATTTTCATAATTTTGGCTATTTTGCATTAAATGGAAGTGCTGTACTTTTAGCTTATCCATTAATTTACATATTTGAGAAATTATTTAAATTCTTATCCGATTTAACATTAATGGAATTATCGGATACAAATCAGAAGCTTTTAAGAAGTTTAGCAGAGAAGGCTCCCGGAACTTTTCAACATTCAATGCAAGTAGCAAATTTAGCCGAAGAAGCCATTCATAAAATAGGAGGAAATCCATTACTTGTTCGAACTGGCGCTTTGTATCATGATATTGGTAAAATGAATAATCCAATTTATTTTATCGAAAATCAACGAACAGGTTTTAATCCTCATGATACTCATGAATTTGACGAAAGTGCAAACATAATTATTAGCCATGTAAAAGATGGAATAGAATTAGCTAAGAAAAATTCTTTACCTGAGCAATTAATTGATTTTATTAAAACTCATCATGGTACAACTAAGGTGCAATATTTCTATCGATCATATATTAAAAAGTTTCCGGAGAAAGATGTAGATGTTAATATGTTTACATATCCTGGACCTAAACCTTCCTCAAAAGAAATGGCTGTTTTAATGATGGCAGATTCTGTAGAAGCGGCATCTCGTAGTTTATCTAAAATTGATGAAGAAACCATTAGTAATTTGGTGGAAAACATAATAAACGATCAAATGAATGAAGGTCAATTCGACAATGTGAATATATACTTTAAGGATATTACGGATATAAAGGCCGTTTTTAAGGATAAATTAAGGAATATTTATCATGCCAGGATAAAATATCCTGAAAAGAAAGAATAATAAAAAAAACAGCTCAAAAGGCTGTTTTTTTTATTATTACAGACGCAAGTCTATAACTTCGACATCTTTATAATTTTTTTCGTCAAAAGTAAAAAATGAATCATTTATAGATTTATTTAATTGATAATTAAATAAGGAAATTGTATAATTCGATCCATCTTTACCGAATATTGTTGCTGAGCTAATTTTAAAATCGCTTGTGTTTACTTGTAAACGAATTCTTGAAAAATCTGCATCTAAATCGTTTGGGAACAAATCAATAATTGAGTAGTTTTTACCATCTTTGCTTGATTTATTTACTAATTGATATTTATAATCACTTTCGTAAATGGTAAATAAATTTTTTGGATTACTGAAAATATCATCATCATCTGGATCATGTTCTGTAATATTTACCTCTTTAACTTCAGGAAAGTACATCCACAAAGTTTCTCCATCAAAGAAAGATTCTGTATCCATAAACTTTAATCTGTACATACTATTTTTCATAGTAATTGATCCATCATATGAAATTTCAATATTTTCTTTAATGTCCTTAAACTCAACTAAGAAATCAGCTTGTATAACTGTATGTGATTTTGTTTTTTCTGATAGTTGATTTAATATCTTTTCAGCCTCTGGATCTTTTTGTGAATATGACGAGAAGAATATTCCTAAAAATGCGAATATTAATAGTGTTTTTTTCATATAAATTATCTTAATTATTGTTCAGAAAATCATTCAAATACTGTTCCAAAGAATATTCGTCAGCGAATAATACCTGTCTAGCCTTGCTTCCCTCAAATGGGCCAACAATATTTGCAGCTTCCAGTTGATCTATAATTCGTCCTGCTCTATTGTAACCTATCGAAAATTTTCGTTGAATTAATGAAGTTGATCCTTGTTGGTTTCGAACCACCATACGAGCAGCATCTTCAAACATAACATCGCGTTTAGAGAAGTCTACTTCTCCAATTTCATCATTACCTTCAGGAGTGTACTCAGGAAGTTCAAAAGCTGTTGGATATCCTTGTTGTGATTCAATAAAATCAGTAATTTGATCTAATTCAGGAGTGTCGATAAATGCACATTGTAAACGAGTTAAATCTCCACCGGTTGATACAAGCATATCACCACGTCCAATTAATTGATTAGCACCCGGGCTATCTAAAATAGTTCGGGAATCAATCATTGATGATACTCTAAATGCTATTCGTGCAGGGAAATTGGCTTTAATTGTACCTGTAATAATATTTGTTGATGGACGTTGAGTTGCAATAATCAAGTGAATTCCAATTGCTCTGGCTAGCTGCGCTAAACGAGCAATAGGGCCTTCAATTTCTTTACCTGCTGTCATAATTAAATCAGCAAATTCATCTATAACAACAACAATATATGGTAAATATTTATGTCCTTTTTCAGGATTTAGCCTTCTTGCAATAAATTTTGCATTATACTCTTTTAAATTTCTAACTTGTCCCAATTTTAGAAGATCATACCTATGGTCCATTTCAATACACAATGAGTTTAAGGTGTTTACAACCTTTTGTGTGTCTGTAATAATAGGTTCCTCGGAATCAGGAAGTTTTGCTAAGAAATGCTTTTCTATCTTGGTATAAAGAGTGAGTTCGACTTTTTTAGGATCAATCATCACAAATTTTAACTGCGAAGGGTGTTTCTTATAAAGTAACGAAGCAATTATTGCATTTAATCCTACCGATTTACCTTGTCCTGTTGCACCAGCTACCAATAAGTGAGGCATCTTCGCTAAATCAATTACAAAAGTATCATTAGATATTGTTTTACCTAATCCAATTGCTAAATCATATTTTGAATCGCTAAATACTTTTGATGCTAAAATTGATCGCATTGAAACAATTTCGGGTTTTTGATTTGGTACTTCAATACCAATTGTACCACGACCAGGAATTGGAGCAATTATTCTAATTCCTAGAGCAGCTAAACTTAAAGCTATATCATCTTCAAGATTTTTAATTTTTGATATGCGAACTCCTGGGGCAGGAATTATCTCATATAAAGTAACAGTTGGCCCAACTGTAGCTTTTATTTTGTCTATTTGAATCTTATAATTTGCAAGAGTATCAACAATTCGATTTTTATTTGCAATTATTTCTTCTTTATCAATTTCACCGTTTGTATCTTTTCCATGATTTTCAAGTAAACTTAGGGGGGGGAGTTTATAAAGAGATAATTCCAAAGTTGGATCGTAATCTTCAAGTTGATGATTTTTTACATTACCGTTTAGTTTTTCTTCTTTATGTTTTTCTTCTATTGTAAGTTCAATATCTGCCTCGATTTTTTCTTTTTTATCTTCTAAAAGAGATATCTCAATATCATTCTCTGGTTCAGTAATGGATTCTGGCTTTTCAACTTTTCGAGGAGTAAAAATTAAATCATCGTCAAGAATTTCATCTTCAACAACCTCTATTTCATCTTTTATTTTTGGTAATTCTACTTCTTTTTCTTGGGTTGAATCTTCTTCTTCAAATTCTTGATATTCTTTTTTAAACAAACCGGCTGATATTTTTATTATCCAATCAAAAGACTTTTTTGAAGAAAATATAACGAAAGTTATTATTGCGATTGATATTAATAGAGCTGTTCCTACTTTGCCAAGAAATGAGTTAAGCCATTGTGCAATTATGTAACCATGACCACCACCTAATCCACTTCCCAGAAACCCATTCGAATTCCCAAATAGATAACCTAGAAAAACAGAAAGTATTATCGTGCCTATAATTGCTATTTTGAATGATTTTCTAATAGGATATATTTTAATATTGAAGAATCTTAAACCTATTATTAAAAATAAAAATGGGAAGGTAAAAGATGCTATTCCAAACCATTTATTAATAAACATATTAGCAAAGTGAGCACCTGCTTTACCAGACCAGTTTTCAGCATTAATATTAGCACCTGAAACTACTTTTGAATATTGAAAACTTTGATCAACTTTCCATGTGAAAAAATAAGAAATGAAAGCTAGTGTTAGAAAAGCAGCTAAAAATATTGTAAAAACACCTAAAACAATTTTTATTCGTTCATCAGATAATACTTTTTTCTTTTTCTTTTTAGTCCTAGGTTTGGTATTTGTTTTCTTTGCCATTGATTATAAATACAATTAGTTTTATTACTCCGAAGTTTGAAATTTACTACAAAGTAAACGAAATAACAGAAATAAATAACAGAAAAATGGTATTAAATATTGTATTCGAAAGTCAATGATTAGTTTTTTAGAAGTTCTATAATTTCGATCATTGTATTTCGATTTATGGGATCATAACCTTTAGGAACTTCAAATTCGGTAGAAGAAACTTCAGCTGCCTGTATTTTATCTACTGTAAGTCTCATGTTCATATCGTAAAATTTTATTTGAAACTCAAGTAGAACTCCATCAATAGATTTAAATGGAGTTAAAGCATTTGCATTATTTATAATAATATCATTTGTATAAAAAATATCGAAAGGTTTAATATTAGAATTGGGAACTGTAATATGTGCTTGTTTAGAATTAAATCCGCAAAGTTGTTTTGTAGAATCTGAAAAATCAATTTGCATTCCTGGCAAATCTTCAAAAAATAACGATTTGTCAGTTAGTTTTTCAACGTACTTATATTTTTTGTTTAATATTTTAACTAGGGTAATATTTTTTTTATCTCGATTATTTTGAATGTGAGTGAAACTTACGATACCAGAAAATCCTTCGATTTTATTAATTGTATTATTGTTTTTGAATTTTATTGTCATTTTTTTTGGTAGTAACCCAACCATAAAACTATCAAGTGAATCATCTAAGTATTCAATGTTATATTCAATGTAACCTTCTTTAATTCGATCTTTATGTTGAATTTTCTGACATGAATTAGTTGTAATAAAAAAAACAATTAAAACTACAAGTAGACGAAATTTCATATAATTCAGTTAAGTGTATAATTCAAATAGCGTATTAAATAATTATCTAAAATAGTTAAACTAAGAATAAAATCAAAGTCCTAAAATTTACCTTATTTAATATTTTGACCAAAGATAAAAAAATGTCTTTTAACATTTGTATGATAGTCTATTAAAGTGCTTTTATTTTATAAATTTGAATTGTTTTTTTTATAGCTTTGTAGCTCGAATTATTAATTTAATATAAATAGATGAATATGAACAAATTAGCTGTAATTGCATTGGGTGGAAACGCTCTTTTACGCGGTAACCAAATAGGGACAATTGAAGAACAAGAACAAAATACATTTGATACTCTTGAGAATCTTGTGTATTTAATCAAAGATGGTTATGATATTATTATTGGTCATGGTAATGGGCCTCAGGTTGGTAATATATTAATGAGAAATGATGCTGGAGAGCAAATGTATAACATACCACAAATGCCACTTGATGTTTGTGTAGCTGATTCTCAGGGTGGAATAGGTTATATGATTGAAAGAATGTTAAGAAATGTTCTGAAAAAGCATGGTATTGAAAAAGAAATTGTTGTAGTTGTTACTTCAGTTATTGTTGATAAAAATGATCCAGCGTTTAAAGATCCACAAAAACGAGTAGGTAAAATTTATACTAAAGAAGAGGCTGATAAATTAACTGCTGATAAAGGTTGGGAATTTAAGGGAGAAGTAAAAGCTGACGGTGGTTGGAGAAGAGTTGTTCCTTCACCAAAACCAATTAAGATAATGAACGAGAAGATCGTTGAAAAGTTAGCTCGTGAGGGAAATATTGTTGTTGCTGTTGGTGGTGGCGGAGTTCCTGTATATATCGACGAGAAAAATGATGTGCGTCCAGCTGAAGCTGTTATAGATAAAGATGCTGCTACATCATTGTTGGGAGCTAGAATTAGTGCTGACGAATTTTACATTTTAACTGACGTTCCATATGTTTACATTAACTATAAAAAAGAGAATGAGGAGATTAAGGAATTCTTAAGTGTTGCAGATGCAGAAAAATACATGGAAGAAGGACAATTTGCTCAAGGTAGTATGGGGCCTAAAATTCAGGCTGGAATAGATTTCGTTAAGAACGGTGGTAAAAAAAGTGTAATTACTGAAAGCACTAAATTAGAAGACCGAAAATACGGTACTAAAATTACAATGAAATTAGAAGACTAGTAAAATCAAAATAAATAATTTAAAAATCAAAAATTATGGCATTCAATTTAAGAAACAAAAACTTTTTGAAGCTTATAGATCTTACTCCAAAAGAAATAAAATTCTTATTAGATCTTTCTGCTGACCTTAAAAAAGCAAAATACAACGGAACAGAGCAACCTACTTTAACAGGTAAAAATATTGCTTTGATTTTCGAAAAAGCTTCTACACGTACACGTTGTGCATTTGAAGTAGCTGCTTTAGATCAAGGAGCACACGTTACTTATTTAGGACCTTCAGGATCTCAAATTGGTAAAAAAGAATCGATGAAAGATACTGCTCGTGTTCTAGGTAGAATGTATGATGGTATTGAATATCGTGGTTTTGGACAAGATATAGTTGAAGATTTAGGAGCTTATGCAGGTGTACCTGTTTGGAATGGTTTAACTAATGAATTCCACCCAACTCAAATCTTAGCTGATTTCTTAACTATGATGGAACATTCAGATAAGCCATTACATGAAGTTACTTTTGCATATGTTGGTGATGCTCAAAATAATATGGGTAACTCTTTAATGATTGGTGCTGCTAAAATGGGAATGAAATTTCGTTCTGTTGCTCCAAAAGCAGTACAACCAACTGCAGACCTAGTTGCTCAAGCTAACGAAATAGCAAAAGAAACTGGTGCTGAGATTATCGTTACTGATAATGTTGCTGAAGGTGTTAAGGGTTGTGATTTTATTTATACTGATGTATGGGTATCAATGGGAGAACCAGACGAAGTATGGAAGGAAAGAATTGAATTACTAAGACCATTCCAAGTAAACAAAGCAATGATGGATGCTACAGGTAATGATAAGTGCAAGTTCATGCATTGTTTACCAGCATTCCACAACAGAGAAACTGTTGTTGGTGAAGAAATTTTCCAAAAATTCGGTTTAGACGGAATGGAAGTTACTGAGGAAGTATTCGAATCTCCAGCATCTATCGTTTTCGACGAAGCAGAAAACAGAATGCATACAATTAAAGCTGTAATGGTTGCTACTTTAGGAGCATAATTAAACAATATAAGATAAAAAAGGCGTCTTAGCGACGCCTTTTTTTATTCTTTATTTTCTTCAAATATACCCAGTGGATCTATAAAACGATTTACAAAACTTCCTGATTCGCTATTTACTGCTTGCGATGTAATTGTCATAATCGGCGCTTTGGAATAATTAATAATGTGATGTGCAAAGGCACCGATGTAATTATCGAATGAAAACTTTTCTTTGTGAGTCATTATAATAATTAAATCGGAATTATTCTTCTCAGAAAATTCGAGGATATCCTTGTATGCATAAGCTTTACTTTTCTTTATGAGATTCATGGTAAATTTTATATCCAGATCATTTAATTTTCGTTCAAGGTGTTTAGCCTTCAATCGAATTCTTCTGTTTCTATTTCGATATGATTGGAATAATACCGATACAAAATGCAAAGTAGCATCGCAATCTTTATTAAATGCAATGGCTGATTTTATTTGACTGTCTGTATCGTCAGATAAATCAATTGGTACAATTATATTAGAGATTTCAGAATCAATCTTATTTTTAATTGTAATTACCGGAATTTTTGATTCGGTAATTACGTGTGTTACTATTGATCCTAATATTTTATTTTCTTTGTCTTTTCTGTGTTTGTCACATAACACAATTAATTCAGCATTTACTGATTCTGAATAATGTAGAATTTGTTCATGAATTCTACCAAATAGAACATTGGTTTCAAATTCAATATCATGATATTGAGATGCAATATTTTGTAATTTTTCTTCCGATAACGAAAGGAGTTTACTTTTTACTTCTTTACTAAGTACTAGATTATTCCACCAGTCTGTAATTTCTATTATATTGATCAGGTGTATTTTACTATCTAATTTTTTAGCTAAAAATACAGCTTCTTCTAATGAGTTATTAGTATCTTCAGAAAAATTAATCGGTACAACAATGTTTTTACTAAGATCCTTCATGATAGTATATTTTTAACTAGTAAAACTTAATTTCTTAATTATTCTAAAATTAATTAATGCCAATATAAAAATAATTGGCAAATAAGTCCATTCAAAGTACTGGATTTTTAAAATCCATATAGGAATCATAATTATTAGTAAGAACAATGCTATATAAGCTAAGTATCTTTTTATATTAGGTTTTGCTGAAAATTTAAATACTAAAAAGAAATATATTGGATTTAACCACAAAAGATTTAAATTATATTGAAGTTCTGGATGTTCTGTAATTAAACTTACAGATAATATAAGTAATCCTGTTAAACCGGTAATTACAAGCATTGTATTTTTAACATATTTCGATTTTAATAGTGCAACAAGAATCAATAGTAGTAAAAAAGTTAATACTGGATTTGCTAGTTTGGGATAAGTAGATTTATAGGGGTCTAAAACCTCATTAAATATGGTTTCACTTTCGATGATGCTTTTATTATTAACCTTAATATTTCTAAATTCTCTACATAAATAATCTGGTAAAAACATACTCTCATATGTATCTATATGATTATCAATCTTGTATCCCATAATAAGACTCATGCCAAATTTTAACCATAGCCTGCCATTTAGAAATTCATTAAGCTGTTCACGTTGAGTTTTTTCTGTGTTAGTAATTTTGAAATCAGTAGATACATTTTCCAATATTAGATTTCGTAACTCTGTTGTACAGTTTTTACCTGCGAAACGATACAAGTAATATTTATTTTCGGGTTTGTTCAGGTACTCAAGACGACTTATTATTTTAATCTTTTCCTCTTCTGTGATATTTAATTTTTGTTCTATTATTTGACGATTTTCACGTTCGTAGCTTGTATAAAACCGATAAGTATTTTGAACTCCAAGTTTGTAAAGTAATCTACCTTTAACAAATTTACCATAAAAGTTAGGGGTATTGAAATCAAAAAGTCCAAAATTGTATACTACATCAATTTTTGCCTTTTCGTCTACTACCCTAATAGCACTATGTCCCCATGCACTGAATGTTTCTTTCCCACTTGAACATGTTAAAAGAGTAATTTCAATATTATTGTTTGCAAATGTATTTAATACACCAAGTGATAAGAAAAATGTTATTATGACGAATCTTTTCAAAGCTTAAGTTTTAAGTATTGATTAATGATTTGGATTATTTTTGGGGAATTGGAAGATTATGTTGTCGTAAAAATGATAACTTATCCCAATATCCTCTTTGAAAAATGATTTTCTCCTTTTTAATTTGAAAAAAGCCGCACCCTCTTAGGCCTAACGGATCTTTCCATTCAAGAATTGCCCAATCACCATCTTCAAATACATTCTCAATTATACAGGTCATTTCGGCTATGGCAAATTCTTTTGTAAACATTTCTTTTATTGCTGATTTTCCAATAACGGGGTCATTAGCAACTTGATGATTAATTGCTTCATCATGATATAAATTAGAAACTTTTTCAGCATCACCTTGATTAAATAACTCAACAAATTTATATACTACGTCTTTCGGTGTCATAATTTACTTATTAAAATATACCAGTAATAAAATGCCATGTAATATAAATAGATGCAGCTAATTTTAATCCAACACCCATAAGAAATCCTAGAAATGCACCAAGTCCTGCTTTAAAAGCATCCTTATTGTTCGCACCTTTAATCGATTCACCAATTATTGCACCAACTAAAGGGCCAAATATTAGGCCTAACGGCCCAAGAAAAATCATTCCTATAATCATTCCGAGGGTTGCGCCCCACATTCCTGCTTTGGTTCCTCCAAATTTTTTGGTACCCCAAATAGGAACCATATAATCAAGTATTGTTACAAAAATAGCAATTGATGCTGCAATTACTAAGAAGTTTGTGCTATAACTTGCAAATTTTGTATAATGTAATGCTAAAATTCCTAAGAAACTTAATGGCGGGCCTGGTATTATTGGTAATACACATCCAATTAATCCAAAAATAATTAGCACTACGGCTACGGCAAGTAATAGATAATCCATATTTATAATTTTATATAGTTAGCAGCTAAAATTATAAATTTATTCAGATTTTCAAAACAGATAATCTAATTATGATATTTTTTTATTGAGGTTAGTTAGTTTTTTAAGATCTTTAATGTCATCTTTAAAATCGCAAGATGAACAACCACAAGCACCTTGATCTTTCTTTCGAAAGATGCCAATAATACTATATCCAGTATATATTAAAGCAGCGATAATAATTACATATACTATAATTTCTTGAGTGCTCATTTTATTATATTATTAGTGATCCTATTTGGTATATTAATAAAGACACAAACCATGCAAGAAATGTTGTGTAAAACATTGTAAAAAGTGCCCATTTCCAACTGCCTGATTCTTTGCTAATAGCTGTAATAGAAGCTATGCATGGAAAGTAAAGCAAAATAAATATGAGAAACCCATAAGCAACTAGGGGAGTAAATCGTTGATTACCATTTTCATCTGTTTCATTCTGTAGTCGAGTAATTAAACTATTAGAATCGTCGGTGTTTTCTGCATTATAAAGCACACCTATAGTACTAACAACAATCTCTTTTGCAGCAACTCCTGATAAAAGACTAACACTCATTTTCCAGTCAAACCCTAAAGGTCTCATTACAGGTTCAACATATTTCCCTATTTGTCCTATATATGATTTGGATTGTTTTTCAATATGTTTTTCATGAAGAACTTCTTCAATACGTTCATTTTTATCTATACTATTTTGTTCTTCGATTTGAACAATTGCATTATCATAGTTTTTACTATATTCAATATTTTGAGGATAATAACCTAATGCCCAAACCAAAACAGAAGCTACCAAAATTATTCCACCCATTTTTTGTAAGTATTGTGCTCCTTTAAACCACATATGCCGGGTAGTATTTATTAAAGTAGGAATACGATACGGTGGTAACTCCATTACAAAAGGAGTTTCATTGGATTTAAATAAAGTTTTTTTGAATATTATAGCTACAATTGCTGCTGTAAGAATTCCAATTATATAGATTGAAAATAATACCGTTCCCGGATGATTTGGAAAAAAAGCCGTGATAATTAGCACATATACAGGTAATCTTGCACTGCAAGACATGAATGGATTAATAAGCATTGTAATTAATCTATTTTGTCTGTTTTCAATAGTTCGTGTAGCCATAATTGCAGGAACATTGCAACCAAAACCCATAATTAACGGAATGAACGACCTGCCATGCAGTCCAATCTTATGCATAATTCTATCCATAATGAAAGCTGCCCGTGCCATATAACCGGTGTCTTCCATTAACGAGATAAAGAAAAAGAGAATTAAAATGTTAGGTAAAAAAACAATTACTCCTCCAACACCTCCAATTATTCCATTTACAAGAAGATCTTTAAACGGACCATCAAGCATAGAATTGTTAACAGTTTCACTTAGCAGATTTACTAAATAATCTATTCCAGCCATCGGATATTGTCCCAAGGTAAATGTTGATTGAAACATAAACCATAAAAAGAAAAAGAAAAGAGGGAAACCAAAATGTTTATGAGTTAAATACTTGTCTATTTTTTCAGTTTTCTTTCTCCTGGTATTAATATTTCCTTTGTATGTTTCTTTAAGTGCACCTGCAATAAATCCATATTTAGCATCAGTGATTATTGTTTCGCTATCGTCGGACCATAGTGATTCTAGCTTTTTTATTTCTTTTTCAGCAACATTTTTGATTGATTCGTAATTTTCCCATTTTGATAATGAAAAATTAGCAGATGCATCTTTCTCTAATAATTTTATAGCATAAAACCTCGAAGAAACAACGTCAGTTAACCGTTTGTTTTCCCATATTTCCTCTTGAATATTACGAATTGATTTTTCAACATCCTTTCCATAATTGATGTGAATATGTCGTACTGTATCGTCTTTGTCTTCATAAACTTCGATAGCTTTCTTAAAAAGGTCTTTGATTCCAAATCCTTTTGAACTAATGGTAGGAATAATTGGAATACCAATCATTTTACCTAAGGATGTAAAATCAAATTCGTCACCTTTATTTCTAAGTTCATCGTACATGTTTAAAGCAATTACTACCTTAATGTCCATATCGATTAACTGAGTAGTGAGGTACAGATTCCTTTCAAGATTTGAAGCGTCAACAACATTTATAACCAAATCAGGCATTTCACCTAATATAAATTTCCTAACATATAATTCTTCAGGAGTGTAAGCTGAAAGGGAATATGTTCCGGGTAAATCAACAAGATTTATTTTATGATCGCCCGATTTAAAACTAACACTTTTAGAGTCGACCGTCACACCACTGTAGTTTCCTACGTGTTCTTTTGATTTTGAAGCAAAATTAAATAAAGATGTTTTCCCGGAGTTTGGATTGCCAACAAGTGCAATGTGAATTTCTTTTCCTTTTTTATGGGCTGTAGTTTTAAGAGTTTCCTCTGTTATAACTCCATTGTATTGGTTTATTTCAATTTCTTCAGCTTCAGTTTTTGTTATTACTTCGATTAAGGATGCTTCACTTCGGCGTAACGAAACTTCATAACCAAGAATATTATATTCAACAGGATCTTTTAAAGGTGCGTTTTTTATAACAGTCACCTTCTTACCTTTAATAAAACCCATTTCTGTTATTCGCTTTCTGAATGCGCCACGACCACGTACTTTGGTTATTATTCCTTCTTCATTATCATTTAATTGCGATAATCTCATTCTTTAAATCCTGACTTCTTATTGAATTTGAGCTCAAAAGTAGCTTTAAAATTAATTCTCTACAATACCATCATTATGGTATTTTTAAACATTAAAAAGATTGCTTTTGTTGATATTTTAGTTCTATTTATTTAAAAAGTTTTAAGTTTGCTTTATAATAATTAATTTATGGAATACGAGAGTATACAAGATAATTTGAAAGACTTATTAGCCAAAACAGGAGGTAAATTAAACATTCTGGAAGAACAAATAGATGTGGATTTACAGGTTGAGTTTTTTGAATTGGCAAATAAAAAATTAAAGGAAAATAATATATCTGAAGAGTTTGATTTAGAAATGAAATTGTGTGATGATGATTTTTCTGAAGATGAGAAGAAATCCCTGCTAGTAAAATTGTCTAATTCAAAAGAAGTAGAGCATTATAGAATAATAGAAAAATTTATTGATACCGCAAAAGGAAATATTCGGAGTTGGGCCATTCTAGCATTGCAACATGCACGAATTGGTTTAGAATCAGATTTATTGGAAGAGCAACAGGTTTTTATTTCAACAGGTTTGGGTGGAAAAGGAGAGAGTCTAAGATATTTCTTTGCAGGAAAATTAAAGAGTCAAATTGAATTTTCAGAATCACAAAAGAAAATTGTTAATAATGAATTTAGACATTCTTTTAAAGAACATGATTCTGAAATAGAAAAGATAAGTTTTGTAAATGAGCTTTTTACTCTAATAGCTTTAATCCCAATTAATAAACCAATAAGTGATGTAATTACAAATGCAATAGCTGAAGCAAACAGTTTTGGTGATTTTCTTATTGACGATTATTTGGTGACTAACGTAAAGTTATTGGATATAAGTGATATTCAACATTATTTTAAGAAAAAAGGAATTTAATACTAATAGAAAGAAGTAAATGAAAAATTATGTAAATGTAGCCTTGCAGGTATTGCCTAAATCAGAAACTAAAAAAACATATGATTTAGTTGATGATGCAATAGAAGTAATTCAGGATTCAGGATTAAAATATAAAGTTTGTCCGTTTGAAACAGTAATTGAAGGACCATATGATCAAATAATGGATATCGTTGAAAAAGTTCAGGAAAAATGTTTTGAAAATGGTGCAGATGAATTATTAGTTTATATAAAAATACAAACTAGAAAAAATAGTAAAGTTACTATAGATGATAAAATGGCTAAATATAATTAGCCATAATATTAAAAATAAAAAGCTGACAATATTGTCAGCTTTTTATTTTTATTTTTTTATTCTTTAGTTTCAATCAGGTCATCGAATTCAACTCCTGAAGAATATCCTTCTGTTTGAACAGTTTCAGCAGTTGCTGTAACTTCAACTTTAGCAGTAACCTCAACATCTTCTCTTGGATCAGGTTCAGGTGCATTTGCTTTAATAAAGTCTATTACTTCGTGCAGGTTGTCTGCGAATTTTTCAAAATCTTCTTTGTACAAGAAAACTTTGTGTTTTTCAAAATAATGTCTTCCGTCACGATTAAATCTCTTCTTACTTTCTGTGATCGTAAGATAGTAATCATTTCTTCTTGTAGCTTTTACATCCAGAAAGTACGTTCTTTTCCCAGCTCTTACAACTTTAGAGAAAATTTCTTCACGTCCATTTTCGCTATTCTCTAACTCTTCTTTTTTGTCGTATCCGTCCATTACAAAATAATTTTGTTTGTTTTAAAATTATCAACACTCAAAAGTAAAAAAATATTTAATATTTCATTGAAAATTCATTTTTTTTTAAAAACATGATATTAACAAAAAATTAACAAAAAGATTAACAGAGTGTTATCTTTGATGTTTTAATTATATTTTTATTAAAATTAGCTATAAAAAGTTTGTGTTTTACTATTATGAAAAATAAAAAAGCATTTACTTTGCAGCCTTAAATCTAAACAAATAAATTTTAAGGGGGGGTTCTTCAAAATGGTGAGTCGAAGATTATTACGTGTCAAAGTTCTTCAAATTTGTTACGCTTATTTGAAATCAAGCGAACAAACTGTTAATCAAGCTGAAAAGGAATTATTTTTTAGCATAGATAAATCATACGATTTATATCATTACTTAATTTTGCTGATGCTTGATGTTGTTCAATTTGCAGAAGCCCGTATCGAACTTGCTAAAAATAAAAAAATACCTAGTAGAGAAGATTTAAATCCAAACACAAAATTTGTCGAGAACAGATTAATTAAACGCCTTAACAGTAACGACGATTTAAAAAGATACCTCAGCAATCAAAAATTAAGTTGGTCGAATAATCCTGAATTAATAAAAAATCTTTACAATAAAATAAAAGAATCGGATATATACGAGAAGTATATGAATTCTGGTGTAAATGGTTTTAACGAAGATAAAAAGTTTATTACCGACGTTTACGCGAAAATAATCTTTAACTACGAACCATTGTATCAAACCTTAGAAGAACAAAGTATCTATTGGAACGATGATGTTGAGTTTATTATAGGAATGATAATAAAAACTTTCCGAACTTTTAAGGCTTCAAGTAGTGAAGAAGAGTTAATGCCTTTATTCAGAAATGATGAAGATAGAGACTTTGTAAAAAGATTGTTCCGTAAATCTGTACTTAATCATAAAGAATACGAAGATTTAATTTCTAAATTTATTAAAAATTGGGATGTTGAGCGTATAGCATTTATGGATATTGTTGTTATGGGAATAGCAATCTCAGAAATTGTTGAGTTTTCTGAAATCCCTGTAAAAGTTAGCTTTGACGAATATATTGAGATCGCTAAATTTTATAGTACACAAAAGAGTAATATATTTATTAATGGAATTCTTGATAAAATTGTCGAGCAACTAAAAAAAGATGGTAAAATAAAAAAGGTTGGTCGTGGATTAATTGGCGAATTAAATTAATTTTGATAAATAAAATCGAAGTAGAAGTAATTCATGAATAGAAGGATTTTTATATTAGAACTTTGTATAGTATTATTTATTTCATTCGGATTATTATCATCATGTGAAACTGAAGCTAAAAAAAGTACTGTAAAAAGTATTTCGAATCCAGATGGAATTGCAAAAATAAAATTTGATACTACATATTACGATTTTGGAACATTATCTCAAGGCGAAAAAGTTGTTTATACCTTTAAATTTAAAAACACGGGTAATGCAGATTTAATTATTCAAGATGCATATTCCACCTGTGGATGTACAATCCCAAATTATAGCAAGGAACCAATTGCTCCCGGAGACGAAGGGAAAATTGAAGTTTTATTTGATAGCTCAGGGAAAAGAGGAATTCAATATAAAACGGTAACTTTAAAGCTTAATACAAAGCAAAAAGAAAAAAGCTTAAATATAAAAGCGAATGTTTTAGTAAAATAATTATAAATCTAAATATTAAAAATCATGAACAATTTATTGTACGTATTATTAATGACTCAACCTGCAGAAGGTCAAAGTGGAATTATGCAATTTTTGCCATTGTTACTAATCATTGTTGTTTTTTATTTCTTTATGATTCGTCCACAGATGAAGCGTCAGAAAGATTTAAAAAAATACCGAGAATCATTACAAAAAGGTGATAAGGTTATTACAACTGGTGGTATTTATGGAAAAATAAGTGACATTAAAGACAATCATATTTTAGTGGAAATTGACACTAATGTGAAAATAAAAATTGATAAAAGCGCTATTTTAAAAGATTCTTCCGATATTAGTGCTGCAAAATAGTCTAACATAAAAGCGTTTAATTCTATTTTGATTAAACGCTTTTTTATTTTTTAACCGTGGTAGCAAAAAACATAGAAGATAATATTAAAAAGTTTCTTAAAGAAAGAAATCTTAAAGCTGATAGAAGGCTAATAATATTTTTATTTTTTGTTGTTTTATCTACCATTTTTTGGTTTCTAAATCGGCTTGATGAAGATTACGAAACAGAAATTACTTTACCAATACGTTATAGTGATTTTCCTGCTGATAAAATTCTAGTAAATGATCTTCCTGACCATTTTAAGTTAAGAGTTAAAGCACACGGCTTTAAATTGCTTGAATATAAGGTTAGTAATAAGTTTTTACCTTTCCCAATAAATGTAAATAAGTTAACATTAAGATTTGATTCTCGATCAAAAGATGATCAATTATATGCTTTAACCAAAAACATAAATGATGATATTAAGCGATGGCTCGATTCTGAACTTGAAATTTTGCTGATCTCGCCGGATTCATTATATTTTAATTTTGCTGATAGGATGTTTAAAAAAGTCCCTGTAAAATCTAAATTAAATATTGTTCCAGCTACTCAGTTTATGTTACGTGGGGGAATAATGTTTTCGCCTGACAGTATCACTATTTCGGGAGCAGATCTAATTGTTGACACAATTAATGAGGTGTATACAAGACCTAAAGATTTATTTGAATTAAAAGAGAACTACGAAAAAGAGATTAAGCTTGAGAAAATTTCAAATATTGATTTTTCTGAAAACGAAGTAGCTGTTTCATTAGATATTGACAAATTTACGGAAGGCACACAAGAAATTAAATTAAATGTTATAAATGTACCTGATTCGTTGGTCTTAAGAACTTTTCCTAAAGAAATTTCTATTTCATATTTTGTAGCATTAAGCGATTACGATAAAGTTTTACCTCAATTATTTCAGGCTGTAATAGATTATAACGAAATAGAAAGTCAAGACAGTAAACTGTCAGTTAAAATATTGAATTCGCCAGAATATATTAATACTATTCGCTTTAACCCTGAAAAGGTTGAGTATATCATTGAAAAGAAATAATGTTTAAAGTTGGTTTAACTGGAGGAATAGGAAGTGGGAAAACTCTCGTAAGTGAGGTTTTTAAGCACTTAGGTATTCCTGTATTCAATGCAGATCAAGAATCAAAAAATATTGTAAATACGAATACTGAAATTATTCAATCTTTAAAAAATGAATTTGGGAATAATATTTATAACGAAAAGGGAATTGATCGAAGGAAGTTAGCCGAGGTTATTTTTAATAATCAGGAAGCTTTATTAAAAGTTAATCATATAATTCATCCAAAAGTTAGGGAGTATTTTTTTACTTGGACTAATAGGTTTAAAAGTAAACCTTATGTTATTGAAGAAGCTGCAATCTTATTTGAGAGTAAGGCAAATATCGAAATGGATTTTACAATAAATGTGCACGCCGATAAGTTAATAAGAATTAAACGCGTTGTTGAAAGAGATAAAGTAAATAGTGAGTTGGTGGAGAGTAGAATAGCTAATCAGTTAAGTGATGAAGAGAGAATTGCTCTTGCCGATTTTACGATAAATAATAATGGCAATGAAATGATTTTGCCACAAGTTGTAGAAATACATAATAATATATTAAAAAGGATTAAATAGGAAATGGGAAAATTTGGTAAATGGATTGCAGGAGGATTAGGTTGGGCTGTTTTTGGTCCAATAGGAGGTATTTTAGGCTTTGCTATAGGTTCTATGTTTGACACCCCTGAATTTGCGAAAACTAAGCGTTATTCATCTACAACCACTGGAAGTTTTGCAATGACATTATTGGTGCTTGTTGCAGCGGTTATGAAAGCAGATGGTAAGGTTTTAAAATCGGAACTTAATTATGTAAAAAAATATTTTATTCAACAATTTGGAGAAGATTCAGCAATTGAAGCTTTACAAATGCTACGAAATATTCTCAATCAAAATATTCCGGTTGATACTGTAGGGCAGCAAATAAAACAAAATCTTGATTATTCATCGCGATTACAGTTATTGCATTTGTTATTTGGAGTTGCACAAGCAGATGGGAAAGTTGATGTTTCTGAGCTAAATGTTATTAATTCTATTTCTTATAATATGGGTGTTAGCCAAAAAGACTTTGATTCTATAAAATCAATGTTTGTTGCTGATGTCGACTCTGCATATAAGATTTTAGAAATAGAGAAAAGTGCATCTGATGAAGAGGTTAAAAAAGCATACAGAAAGATGGCATTAAAATTCCATCCCGATAAAGTAAGTCACTTGGGGGAAGAATTTCAGAACCAAGCTAAAGAAAAGTTTCAGAAAGTAAATGATGCTTACGAGAAAATAAAAAAGGAAAGAAATATAAATTAAGTAATTTTTTAATAAAACTATTTTAGAATCTTGAATGGAATTGTATTTTTGCAGTTCAATAAATAAAACCAAACTTTATGTTAAAAGATATTTTATCAATTTCTGGATACGGTGGCTTGTTTAAATTTATCTCACAAGGGCGAACCGGGATTATCGTTGAATCATTGGAAGATCAGAATCGAATGAATGCAAATGCTAGTGCAAAAATTAGTGCTTTAGAGGATATTGCAATCTTTACTGATATTGAAGACAAACCATTAAAAGACGTTTTTAAAGCGATTTTTGACAAAGAAGATGGTGGTGTTTCTATAAATCATAAATCATCAGCAAACGAGCTTAAAAAGTATTTCGAAGAAATCTTGCCTGATTATGACAAGGATAGAGTTTATGTTTCGGATATTAAAAAAGTAATAAACTGGTATAATATTCTTCATAAATATGAAATGTTAAATTTCGATGAAGAAGAAGTTGAAGAAACAACGGAAGAAGTAAAAGAAGAAAAGCCTAAAGCTGAAAAGAAAGAAGATAAGGCAGCAGAATAATTACTGTTCAATAGATATTAAAAGCCCATTCTAAAAGTGGGCTTTTTTATTTTTTTAATCGAACTGTTTTGCCTTTTCCCAAATTACATTCATTTCGTCTAGCGACATTTCTTTTAGCGAAATACCTTTTTTTAAGGTTTGATCTTCTAGAAAATTGAAACGTTTCATGAATTTTTTATTCGTTCTTTCAAGAGCAGTTTCAGGATCAATATCATAAAGTCGTGCAGCATTTATTAACGAAAAGAATAAATCGCCAAATTCTGCTTCTATCTTTTCCTGATCTTGTGCTTCAATCTCATCTTTAAGCTCATTAAGTTCTTCATTTACTTTATCCCAAATCTGAATTCTATCTTCCCAATCGAAACCAACTCCACGAACTTTTTGCTGAACACGATTTGCCTTTACTAATGCCGGTAATGAATCTGGCACTCCCGATAAAACAGAATTATCTCTGTCTTTTTCTTTCATTTTTATTGATTCCCAATTTTCTTCAACTTCTCTACTATCCTGAACTTCTATATCTCCAAAAACATGAGGATGTCTATGAACCAACTTGTCATTTATATTATTAATGACATCGGTAATATCAAATTCATTTTTTTCGGATCCTATTTTTGCATAAAAAACTATATGAAGTAATAAATCACCAAGTTCTTTTTTTAATTCTGTAAAATCATTCTTAATAATTGCATCGGCAAGTTCATATGTTTCTTCAATAGTTAAAGTTCTTAAGCTTTCTATTGTTTGTTTTTTATCCCACGGACATTTCTCGCGTAGTTCGTCCATTATTTCTAATAAACGATTAAATGCTTCTAATTCTTTTTTCATTTATTTATGTGTAACTAATAATTACTGAAACTTGATTCTAACAGACGAATTCGTATTAAGGTTTAGTAACTCAGCCGCATTACCACCGTTTATTGCAATTTCCAATAAATTTAAAGAATTAAAGATAGCCAATAACTCTCCAACTGAAGTCTCTTGATACGAAGTGTTAATTTTTGATATAGTATAATGATTACTTTGAACAAAAATCTTAAATGCTTTACCATTTCCAACTCTATCAAAAATATCTTTTGAGATATTAGTAATAGCATTTTGAAACGAATCTATATAAACAATACTTCCAATAACAACATTGTCTTCTATTGTCGCTCTTAGTGGAACTCTTCGAACAATTGAATCAAGTTTACTTCCTAAAGAATCAATTTTATTTCCATTAATAATGTTACAAGCAATCTTGCAGAAAATATCAAGCGTTGGAAATGTGGATTGATTGGTTTCATTAATTGAATAATAATTTACCTGATCATCATCTTTAAAAAGTAAACTAAAAACTCCATTATCAGATCCTAAAAAATAGTGCCCATTCATTTCTGCAATAATATGATTTTGATCTTTTGTAATATCAGATTTTACTCCAATAATATGAACAGTTCCTTCAGGGAAGTATTTAAAACTATTTTTTAAAATAAATGCAGCCTGAAAAATATTGAATGGCTTTACTTTATGCGAAATATCAACAATAGTTGCATTTATACAATTACTATAAATGGTTCCTTTTACAGCCCCAATGTAATAGTCATCCGTATTCCAATCTGTTGTTAATGTGATAATTGGCATAAAACTGTATAGAATCTCTTTAAATCATCTTTTTAAAGATACAAATTTAAAGGATTATTAATGATAATGATGATAAGAATAACAGTTTTAATGTGAAATTTTATAAAACTTATATTTAAATATTTTCTAACGATGTTAAAAACTTTTTGGTAACTCTGATTTTAAATAAAATTCAGTGAAAATATTTTTTATTAATTTCGATGATTCTAAAACCATATGCTTTAACTTTGTGTTCTGATATATAGCGTTATACAAAAAGGTTGAGGAGGAAGTAAAAAGAATTATATGATAGAAAAGGTAATATTTCTCGAAGGTGTTGATCCGGTTAGCGTTTATGGTGTAAAAAATGCAAGATTAGATATACTTAAATCACATTTCCCAAAACTAAAAATAATAGCTAGAGGTGATGAGATAAAAGTACGCGGTGAGGAGAATTTAATTGATGAATTTGAAGATAAATTAGAATTAATAATTGAATTCTTTTTGAAATTTAAAAAGTTGAATGACGAAGAATTTGAATCACTATTAAAGGGCGAAGGAGAGGATCTTCTTAGAAGAAGAGAAGAAAACGATGATGTTATTATATATAGTAACGATGCGCGACCAATAAAGGCTAGAACTATAAATCAGCAGAAGTTAGTTGATGATTATAACACGAACGATTTGCTTTTTGCTATAGGTCCTGCAGGTTCTGGTAAAACTTATACTGCAATTGCGTTGGCCGTTCGAGCATTTAAAAATAAGGAAGTAAAAAGAATAATTCTAACTCGTCCTGCTGTTGAGGCAGGTGAAAATTTAGGTTTTTTACCTGGTGATTTAAAAGAAAAACTTGATCCATATTTGCGTCCATTGTATGATGCTTTGATGGATATGATTCACCCTCGAAAATTAGCAGAATTAATTGAAAATGATGTTATTGAGATAGCACCGTTGGCTTATATGCGCGGTAGAACCCTTGATAATGCTTTTGTAATATTAGATGAAGCACAGAATACAACAGTAAATCAATTAAAAATGTTCCTTACTCGAATGGGGAAGAATGCAAATTTTATTGTTACTGGAGATACAACGCAAATTGATTTAAAACCTAAACATTCATCGGGATTATTGCAAGCAATGAAAATCCTAAAAGGAATAAAAGGCATATCAATTGTGGAGTTTGACGAAAGAGATATTATCAGACATCATTTAGTGAAATATATTGTTAATGCATATAAGAAATTAGATATAGATAATAAATAATAATAACTAGCAACTTTTAAATAAAAACTAAAGTATGGCACAAGCAGTAGTGAAAACCGAATTTAACTTTCCAAAACAAGTAAGTGTTTATAATGGTAAAGTTAGAGATGTTTATAACATTAACGACGAATATTTAGTAATGGTAGTTAGCGATCGTATTTCTGCATTTGATGTAGTTCTACCAAAAGGAATTCCTTATAAAGGACAAGTTTTAAATCAGATTGCTGATAAATTCTTAGATGCAACATCTGATATTGTTCCTAACTGGAAGATTGCTGTGCCAGATCCAATGGTTACTATAGGGCATTATGTAGAAACTTTCCCTATTGAAATGATTGTAAGGGGTTATTTAACGGGAAGTTCATGGCGCTTATATAGAGATGGTGGAAGAGAAATTTGTGGAGTTCCATTACCTGAAGGATTAGTTGAACATCAACGTTTTCCGGAGCCAATTTTAACGCCTACAACAAAAGAAGATGTTGGTCATGATGAAAATATTTCAAAAGAAGAAATAATCAAACAAGGTCTTGTTTCAGCAGAAGATTATGCAATGCTTGAAAAATATTCATTAGAATTGTTTAAAAGAGGAAGTGAAATTGCCGAAAAAATGGGCTTAATCTTAGTTGATACAAAGTATGAGTTTGGTAAGAAAGATGGCCAGATTTATTTAATCGACGAAATTCATACTCCAGATTCTTCTAGATACTTTTACTTAGAAGGATATCAGGAAAGACAAGATAAAGGTGAAAACCAAAAGCAATTATCGAAAGAATTTGTTCGTGAGTGGCTAATGGATAAAGGTTTTCAGGGAGAAGAAGGACAGCAGGTTCCTGAAATGACAGATGATTTCGTAGGTCAGGTTTCGGAACGTTATATTGAGCTTTACGAAAGTATTACTGGTGACAAATTTATTAAAGCTGATGCTGATGAAGTTGCATCTCGAATAGAAAAAAACGTTACAAATAAGCTAAACGAGTTATTATAAAAATAAATATATTAAGAAGCCGTCATAGAACTACTATGACGGCTTTTTTTATGTATTAGTGTTACAAATTTAAAGTTTCAAATAATCTTTTAAATCAGATACGTATTTTTCAAATGCTTGTCTTCCTTTTGCTGTAATAGAACAAGTTGTTTGTGGCATTTTACCTTTAAATCCTTTTTTAACGATAAGATATCCGGCATTCTCTAATTTTGTTATTTGAACACTTAAATTACCCGCTGTTGCTTCTGTTTGCTCTTTTATGTATGTGAATTCTGTTTTTTCAAGAGAAACCAGCAAAGACATAATTGCTAAACGCAACTCTGAATGTAATAAAGGATCTAATTTTTTAAGCATTTTTCTTATTTTGTATTCTTAATAAGTAACCTGGTATAAGGTATCCAAAGATAATAATCAGAGGCGAAATAAATTCAATGTAATTATTTGGAATAAACAAGTAACATAAAGTTCCTAGCCAGAATACAATTCCTCCATAAACCAATGGTCTAAATTTTATAATTATTCCTGTTAGGAAGGTTGCATTACCTGCTAATAAATAGATTATAATTCCAATGTTATAATTGAATTCTTTCATAAAAATTAGAACGATAACATAACTCACAAAAAATGCTATCCAAACCATAAAATTTACTCGGTCTAGATGAGTCGATGATTTTTTCTTATGTCCGTTTCGTGCACCATAAATAGCAGATGCAATAAATCCTGGTATTACAATTAACCACATTAAATATGGTTTTTGAAAATCTGTAAAATTTTTTATAATTAGCTGTCCTATAATTACAGTAAGAATTATCCAACCCCAAAGTAAAAAGTAAAAACTGCTATCGTGTAAATTACTTTTAGTTCGTTGAATCATTTTCTCAATAATCTGAAGACTTTCTTCTGGTTTTAATACTTTTTCATTAGTTTCCATAGTAATAGATTTATAATTTATTTACAAATATAAACTAGTTTATAAAATAAACCAAAATATTTACAACTTTTTTTATATATGTTTTGTATTGCATGAATTAAAGCCTTTTCAAATAATCTTAGTATTTTTGTATTTGATTAAGAATTTAATATATAAATAAATGGATAAAGTATTAGGAATAGGAAATGCTTTGGTTGATATAATGACCAAACTACAGGATGACTCTACCTTGGAAAAATTTTCTTTAAGAAAGGGAAGCATGCAATTGTCAGAAAGAGATTTTGCAGATCAAATTAACAATGAAACAACAAGTTTCGAAAAATTGCAATCATCAGGTGGCTCAGCAGCAAATACTATTCATGGTTTAGCAAGTTTAGGAGCAGCAACTGGATATATTGGAAAAGTGGGGAATGATGAATTTGGTGAGTTTTTCAGTAATGATATGAAAGCAAATGGAATTGAACCACATATGCTTAAAAGTTCTACAGATACAGGAAGAGCTATTGCATTAATTTCTCCTGATTCAGAACGGACATTTGCAACATATCTTGGAGCAGCAATTGAGTTAACCGATAAAGATTTAGATTCGAATCAATTTAAAGATTATAAATATTTACATATTGAAGGTTATTTAGTTCAAAATCATGATTTAATGATCCAAGCTGCTAAGTTGTCTAAAGAGAATAATATGAAAATCTCTATAGATATGGCTAGTTTTAATGTAGTTGAAGATAATCTGGAATTTTTAAAAGATTATGTTAAGAATTACGTAGATATCATATTTGCAAATGAAGAAGAAGCTAAGGCATTTACAGGAAAAGAGCCAGAAGATGCATTAAGTGAAATAGCAGAACAATGTGAGATTGCAATTGTGAAAATTGGTAGTAAAGGTTCTATGGTAAAAAGCGAAGGTAAAACTTATATGATTGATCCATTTAAAGCTAATTCAATTGATACAACAGGTGCTGGAGATTTATATGCGTCAGGTTTTTTATATGGAATGGTTAATAAAATGCCTTTAGAGAAGTGCGGTAAAATAGGATCTTTATGCGCAAGTAAAGTTATAGAGGTGATTGGTTCGAAAATGTCTAACTCTACTTGGGAAGATATTAAAAAGAATATTTAATTTATTAAATAGTTTAGTGTAAAAGGGATGATTGTAAGTTAATTATCCCTTTTTTTGTGAACATTATTACAGAGTGTTTGTATAATTGTCCTATTTTGATAAATCTATATTTATTGTTAAATTGAGAATATTAAAAGGATCGAATAATCAAAATGAGTTTAAAAAATCTTAGATTTCGCACAAAACTAGTTCTTGGTTTTGTTATCATAATTAGCTTTTCTATGGTAACAAGTATTGTTGCTTTAGTTCAATTAAATCAGTTGCAAAAAAACACTGAACTCATTTATAAACATCCATTAGCCGTAAGTAATGCAGTACGAGAAATTAAGATAAACATTTATGGAATGCATCGTAGTATAAAAGATGTTATTATAGCTGATGATAAGGAATATATCGATAGTGTTATACAAGAAGTAAATATTTATAAGGATAATGCCTTAGTAGCTTTCGACATTGTTTTTGAAAGATTTTTAGGAGATATCAAAGATGTAGAAAATGCATATAACTTTTTTATTAATACAGAAGAAATAAGGAAAGAGGTAATTACTTTAAAATTAAGTGGAAAAGAAAAAGAAGCTATTCGAATAGTTAATACTAAAGGAACAATGCATATTGAGGAATTGTTAGCCAGAACAGATAAAATGGCACAATTTGCAAATAGTAAAGCTGAAGAATTCAAAATAGAATCGGAAAGGAGATATAAAAGAACTTTAAATACTTTGATAGTAGCCATCTCATTAATATTAGGATTAAGCATATTAATTGCATTTTTTATATCCGGAAGTATTTTGTCACCAGTTTATAAATTCATTTCCCAAATAACAATTTTATATAGAAATGAGGATATTGTTTCAATTAAGGATTCTTATGTTACAGAAGAAGATTTATTTTCAATTACCATTTCAGAATTAAAAAGTGCATATAAACAAATTGAAGATGCAAATCATGAATTGAAAATTTTAAATGAAGATTTAGATGCTCAGGTTAAAATTCGAACAAAAGAGTTAGATATTAACCAAAAAGAGCTTAAAGATAAAAATGATGAATTAACACATACTATTAAAGAACTTCAAAAAAGCGAATCTCATTACAGAGCTTTATTTGAGAATTCACCTGTTCCGATGTGGGAAGAAGATTTTACAGGAGTATTAGAAAAAATAAAAACATTTAAAAAAGAAGGTGTTGAAGATTTAAGAAAATTTTTCGATGAAAATCCAGAAAAACTTTATGAATTAGTACGTAATGTTAAAATTGTAGAAATAAATAAACCAGTGCTTGAACTTCATGAAGCGGAATCTAAAGGACAAGTACTGGATGGGTTATCAAATATTTTTACAGATGAATCATTTGAAGTATTCAAGGAAGGTGTAATTGCGGTTGCTGAAGGGGTATTGAAGTACGAAATAGATGGAGTAGTTGGTACATTAAAAGGTAATAAAAAGCATGTTCAGCTTAAATGGAGTGTTGTGCCCGGATATGAAAAATCATTAGAAAAAGTTTATGTTTCTACTATTGATATTACAGATCAGAAGAAAGCAGAAAATTCGTTAAAAGAACGTGAACAACATTTGAGAACTGTTTTTGAAGCTGCAGAAAATGTAGCATTTATTAAAACTACTCTTGATGGAGAAGATTCCCGTATTGTAGATTTTAGTGCAGGTGCAGAGAAAATATTTGGATATAAAGCAGAAGAAGTAATTGGACAAAGAGTTGCTATACTTCATACTCCATATGAGTATAAAAACTTTCCCGCAATGCAAGAAAGTTTAAGAAACAGTAAATCAGCAATTTCTGGAGAGACAGTTCATGTACGTAAGTCTGGAGAATCATTCACAGCTTTAATTACCGTTAATCCAATTTTAGATGAAAATGATGTTTTAATTGGAACCTTAGGTGTTTCTATTGATATTTCCGATAGGAAAAGAGCTGAGAATGTAAATAAAATTCAAAGCGGGATTCTTGCAAATATGTCCGAGGCAGTATTTCTTATCAGAAAGAATGATGGTATAATACTATATACCAACGATGCATTTGAAAAGTTGTTTGGATATTCTAATAATGAAATGCTGGGTAAACATACTTCAATTGTAAATGCACAAACGAATAAAAGTCCGGAGGAAACAGCTAATGAAATAATGACTTATCTTAATAAAAATAATAAATGGGAAGGTGAGTTAAATAATATTAAAAAGGATGGCACTGCATTTTGGACTTATGCTCGAGTTTCTGTATTTGATCATCCTCAATTTGGTGAGGTATTAATCTCGGTTAATAGGGATATTACTGATAGGAAGCAATCTGAAATATTATTACGAGAAAGTGAAAAAGAATATAGAACCTTAATAGAAAATATACCTGGAGTAACATACCGCTGCGCTAATGATGAATTCTGGACAATGGAATTTTTAAGTGATGATGTGGAAAAATTAACAGGTTATCCACATACCGATTTTCTTTATAATAAAGTAAGATCCTTTGCTTCAATTATTCATAAAGATGATGTTCAATTGGTTGAAGACGCAATTAGTCAAGGTCTTAAAATGAAAAGTGTGTATGCCATAGAGTATCGTATTGTTCCTGCTGATGGAGAAATAAGATGGGTTTTTGAAAAAGGACAAGGAGTTTATACTTCTAGAGGGAAACTCAAATATTTAGATGGTGTAATAATTGATATAACAGATCGTATACGAGCAGAGCAAATACAAAAAGTTTTATACAATATTTCTAATGCAGTTATTAGTACAGGTAATTTAGAAAAATTAATTAGTCAAATTCAAATAGAGTTAAGCTCTATAATTGACACTAAAAATTTCTATATTGCTCTTTATAATCAGGAGACAGATGCATTTTCATTGCCATTTTATGCTGATGAAAATGATAAGAGAACAATAATTCCCAAAGGAAGAACTTTAACCAATTATGTATTAAAAACAAAAAAGTCACTATTGGCAAATATTAAGGTTAAGAAAAGATTAGTAAGTGAGGGACATTTAGAGTACGTGGGAAGTTTGTCAAAAATTTGGCTCGGCGTTCCATTGAGAATTGAAGGCGAAATTGTTGGTGTTCTAGCTGTACAAAGTTATACTGATGAATTAGCATATAATGAGTCAGATATGGAAATGCTTGAGTTTATTTCTGATCAAATTAGCATATCAATAAATCGTAAAAAAACAGAAGACGAATTATTGAGAGAAAAGGAACATGCTGAAGAAAGTGACCGTTTAAAATCTGCATTTTTAGCAAATATGTCTCATGAGATTAGAACTCCTATGAATGGTATTCTGGGATTTGCCAGACTGTTACAAAAACCTAATATATCTAGTGAGAAACAAAATGGTTTTATTGATATTATAGTTAAAAGTAGTAATCAGCTTTTACATATTGTAAACGATATTCTGGAAATTTCTAAAATTGAAACTGGTCAAATTGATTTATATGAAGAAGAAATCAATTTAAATAGTGTATTAAAGGATATTAAATCTTTCTTTGATTTAAAAGCGAATGAGTTAGGATTGGAGCTTATTTTGAATATGGATGAAAATTATGATGAATTAAATATTTTAGTCGATGAATCAAAACTAAAGCAAATAATATATAATTTAATAAGCAATTCATTAAAATTCACTAAAAAGGGAAAAATTGAATTTGGTTATACCATTGAAGATACTAAGTTTAATTTTTATGTAAGTGATACAGGAATAGGAATACCTAAGAAATATCATGCCGATATTTTTAATAGATTTAATAAGTTGGAGTATAGTTCATCGGTATTATATGGAGGTACAGGATTAGGATTAGCTATATGTAAAGGGTTGATAAATGGAATGGGAGGGGATATCTCCGTTGAATCTAAAGAGGGAGTAGGTACTAGTTTTCGTTTCTCATTATCATTAAAGGAAGTCGATAGAAAAAGAAAGAATCAAATTTATCATTCTGAAAATGTTTCGTTAATTAATTCAACAATTTTAATTGTAGAGGACGAAGTTGTAAATGCAGAATATTTGAAAGAAATTCTAACAAAACAAAATGTTAAGTATATTCATGCTAAAAATGGAATTGAGGCAGTCGAAGCTTGTAGCAAACAGCAAATAGACTTAGTTTTAATGGATATAAAAATGCCTTTAATGAATGGTTTTGAAGCTACAAAAAAAATAAAAGATATAAATCCTCATTTACCTGTAATTGCACAAACTGCTTATGCAATGAAATCAGATAGGATAAAAGCTATAAATGCCGGTTTTGATGATTATATCTCTAAACCTATAGTCCAAGAAGAATTATTTAGTTTGATTAATAAGTTTCTACCGAAGAATTCTTAAAAACTGTAAATCATTTGTAATAATATTTGTACTTTTTCAACTAACTAATAAAATTAAAATTGAAGAAGTATGTTTAAATGGTTTTTATCACATCAGTGGAAAGAATTAACACGATCTAATTTCTGGCAGAAAAGTCTGATAATAAATATTATAATTGGCTTTTTGTTATTAATTATGTTTTCGTATTTGATTCTATTGGGATTATTTATCGATGAAGTTTTGAAGGAATTATACCCAGAGGGAGATATCTTCGCTATTTTTAATAGAGGTTTGTTATATTATTTGGGTACTGATCTCTTTGTTCGGTTTTTTCTTTATAGTTTACCAGTAATTAATGTGGAGTCCTATCTGCATTTACCAATAAAAAAGTCAAAAATTTTAAGTTTTATACTTTTAAAATCGACATTAAATATTTTTAATGTTTTACCTCTTTTGGTTTTTATTCCTTTTGCATTAAAAATTGTTTTAACTGATTATTCTGGAGAATTAGCTTTATGGTGGATGGTTTTAATGATTATTATTATTTTGAATAATAGTTTTGTTCTTCACTATTTAAAGAGAAGATTTATTGACAAACCAATTTATCTTGGAATATTTGCCTTATTAGTTGTATCAACAATTATATTGGATAAGTTTCAGATATTCTCATTATCAGAATTTTCATCAAGTATATTTACCTTTTTAGCATATAATCCAATCTACATTATTATACCTTTAATTATACTTGGCGCAGTTTACGGGATTAACCGTTCTTACTTAAAATCAAGATTAACTTTAGAGGATGTTAATGCAAAGAAACAAAAGAAAGTAGATTCTCTTTCTCGAGTTAAATATTTAGATTCTTTTGGTGAATTAGGTGAAATGATTTTGTTAGAATTAAAACTAGTATGGAGAAATAAACGAAGTCGTTCAATAATAATGATGAGCCCAATGTTTTTACTGTATGGTTTGTTATTTTATCCTAACGAAGATATGGGTGGACTCGGATTCTATATTTTTGTTGGAATCTTTATGACCGGCGGTATAATGTTTAATTACGGACAATATATGCTTAGTTGGGAAAGTAACTATTTTGATGGAATAATTGCAAACAATATCGATTTTCAAAAACATTTCCGTGCTAAATATATAATGATCATATCAACAGTAATTATTTCTTTTATATTAACAATTCCATATGTATATTTTGGTGTAAATATTTTAATGATTAATGCAGCTACATTTCTGTTTAATTTAGGTTTTCTATCTATGTTATTAATGTATTTTTCGAGTAGTAGCCGCAAACGAATGGATATGGCAAAAAGTTCAGCATTTAATTATCAAGGTATGGGAGCATCAAATTGGATTATGATATTACCTTTCTTTTTACTTCCCATCTTTATTTGGCTTCCATTTAATTTATTAGGAGTATCAGAGTGGGGTATTGCTACAATTGGCTTTATAGGAATATTGAGCTTGGCTTTTCATAAATCATTAATGAAATTAGTTGTAAAGCGTTTCGAAGAAAAGAAGCATTTAATTGCTGAAGGTTTCAGAGAATCATAGAATGTATAATAAGAAAACATATAAAATCATGATAGAAGTAAAAAGTTTAGCTAAAGGATATAACGGAACTATTGTATTGAATATTCCAGAATTGAAAATTGAAAAAGGAGAGAGTTTTGGATTAGTAGGAAATAATGGAGCTGGGAAAACAACCTTTTTTAGATTAATACTTGATTTAATAAAGGCAAATAACGGAGAAATATTTTCAAAGGAGATTGATGTTAAAAAAACTACCGACTGGAAATCATATACAGGTTCATATCTCGACGAAGGTTTTTTGATTGACTTCTTAACTCCTGAAGAATATTTTAACTTTATTGCTAGTGTAAATAAGCTTTCAAAAGGTGATGTGGATAAATTTATGGATCAGTTTTCAGATTTCTTTAACGATGAAATAATTGGAAAGAATAAATATATCCGTGACTTATCTCGTGGAAATAAACAAAAGGTTGGAATTGCGGCTTCTTTGATGACTGAACCAGAGGTTTTAATTTTAGATGAACCATTTGCAAGTTTAGATCCTACATCTCAAATAAGGTTGAAAAATCTTTTAAAGCAACTGAGGGAAGAAAAAAATCTTACAATGTTAATTTCTAGTCACGATTTAAATCATGTTACTGAAGTTTGTGAAAGAATCGTTGTTTTGGATAAAGGAAATATAATCCATGACATAAAAACACAAGAAGATACTTTAAAGGAACTAGAAAGTTATTTTGCTGTGTAATTATAGTGTATTTAGTATGAGAATAGAAGCTGTCCAAAAAGTCTTTTTTTGTCATCCCCAACTTGATTGGGGATCTCATAACAATCAGTTTTATTGTTAGGTTTAATATTCCCTTTTTACTCACTTCATTCCTGAGAATAGTTCAAGGGAATTTTTCTCAGGAATGAGATGAGTAATGACAGTTTAGGGACTTTTGGGACAACCTTTTATTTTCTATAATGAAGTTATTTCTCCCACTTTAGGTCTTTGAATATCGACATCATTTTCTGATGAAGCTGCTGTTGCTCTTTCAATAGGTTCTGTCCAGGAATGAATACTTAGTCTGTATTTGCTCCAATGGATTGGAAGTAATGTTTTTCCTTTTAGATCGATATGAGCTTGAACTGTTTGTTCAGGCATAGCATGAATTTGCGACCAATTCTCGTTATATTGACCACATTCTATAAAAGTTATATCGAAAGGACCATAGTTGGTTCCAATTTCTTTAAAGTGCTCTCCATAACCTGAATCACCGCCAAAAAATACTTTTTTATTCTTAGATTCAATTACCCACGAACACCATAATGTTTTATCTCTATCGCGAGTTCCTCGTCCGGAAAAATGACGAGCAGTTGTAGATGTAAATAGTAAATCGGATTCAAACTTTATTGTATCTCCCCAATCTGCAATTTCTATTTTCTCAGCTGGAATTCCCCAACGTAATAAATGTGCATCAACACCAAGCGGTACAATATATTTTATTGTTTTTGAATCGATTCTTCTTATTGTTTTATAGTCTAAATGATCATAATGATCGTGAGAAATTAAAACAACATCAATTTGTGGTAAAATATCTACAGAATATTCATTTTCATAGTTAAAAGATTTATTTATGAATGGTACTGGCGAAGCTGCTTTTGTAAAAACCGGATCTGTAATAATAATTTTTCCGTTTACATTTAATAAAAGAGTCGAATGTCCAAACCAAGTGTAGGTTATCGTAGAATCATTATTTAAAAATTTATTTTTATCAAATTCAATAGATTCAATAGGTTCATCAGGGCGGTCATTTTCAACTCCTTTAATAAATTTCTTCATCGAATCCCACATGTTCCCTTCACCTGTCATCATTACAGTTTTTTCTATATTTTGGAATTTCCCATCTTTAAAATTCAGTGAAGATTCTAACTTTTCTTGATTTATAAATTTGTTTTTAGCTCCAAACGTGGGATGTATCCATATAAATAAATTAATGCCAATTAAAATACTTACTATTATTGATATGATTATAATTAATGTCATTTTCATGGTTTTAAATTTGGTATTTTGATTTTATAAAGCTTATAAGTTCAATAAGTTCTTCTTTATTTTGATTTTGTTTATATATGCTCGATAATCCCATAATTGATAGAAATAGATACTTTGTTTCCATTTTTGGATTATCAAAATTTAAATTATTAAAGGCTTTTTCAATAATTCCATTGATTTTATTAATTGTTTCAGAATTATGATATTTAGCTGCAATTTCAGGACTTTGATATTTTAATGATGTTACTAAATTCCAATAATCACTGTTTTCATTCATAATATTTATAGGAAATTCTATTGCTAAGGAAATAATTTTTTTAGAATCCGTTTCATCTTGCATTCTCAATAAATAGTCATCAATAGCTTGTGTACCAATAGCAACAATTGCATCTAGTAAACCTTCTTTATTTTTAAAATGCCGAAAAATTAATCCTTCAGATACTTCCGCTTTTTTTGCAATTTTACTTGTTGAAGTATTTGCATATCCCAAATTTGAGAACAATTCTAACGCAATTTCTAAAATGGTATCTTTTTTTACTGTCATAAATATAAAAGTGAGTAATCACTCACAAAATTAATTAAATTATTTTAAGATCCAAATAAAAAAGGAGTAATATATAATTGCTTAAAATCATAATATTGAATATCTTTCGTTAATGCATTATATTATTGCTGTTTACAATTAATATTTAACCTATGAGATTAAGCTTGATCATTTTCATTTTCTTCATTTTTCTATTTTCTGCCTGTGCACAAAATTCAAGTGTTGAATTAATTAATCCAGAAGGCAAGACTATATCGAAAAGAATTTTAACTCCGGAGGGTTTTAGCAGAATTAAAGTTAATGCTAATAGTTATGGTAGTTATTTGAGACACTTGCCTTTAAAAGAAGATGGTTCAAAGGTTAAATTTTATAATGGAGTTTTAAAACCTAATTTTTGGGTATATTCTGCCGTTGTTGATATAGATGTTGGAGAAAGAAATTTACAGCAATGCGCCGATGCAGTTATGAGATTAAGGGGAGAGTATTTATATCAGAATAATAGATTTGATCAGATTCATTTTAATTTTACAAACGGATTTAGGGTAGATTATTCAGAATGGATGACAGGAAATCGGATTGTTGTAGAAGGGAATAAATCTTACTGGAAAAAGCAAACTTCTGCATCAAATTCATATTCTAGTTTTCGAAAGTATATGGATATTATTTTTGCCTATGCAGGAACTCTGTCTTTAGCAAAAGAGTTGAAAGAAGTTAAGTTACAAGATATTCAAATAGGTGATGTTTTTATTCAAGGAGGAAGTCCTGGACATGCTGTAATTGTTGTTGATTTGGCTGCTGATAAAAGCGGAAATAAAATATTTTTACTGGCACAAAGCTACATGCCAGCACAAGATATTCATATATTAAAAAATCCAAATGATAAAAACATAAGTCCATGGTACAGTATAAAATTCGATGGAAATTTAGTTACACCGGAATGGACTTTTAAGAAAACAGATTTAAAACGCTTTCGAGATTAATTAATTTTATGCTTTTTTGGTTCGTTCTAATTCACGAAGATTATCCATCCTTTTTTTCTGAAGGAAACTATTAATATCACCCAGATGTTCCTTTATTTTTTTATTTCCAAATTCGTAAACTTTTTCTGCAAGTCCATCTAGAAAATCACGATCATGCGACACTAAAATTAGAGTACCGTCGAAATCCTGTAAAGCTCTTTTTAGAATATCTTTGGTTTTCATATCTAAATGATTTGTAGGCTCATCAAGTATAAGCAAATTAACAGGTTCAAGTAAAAGTTTAATCATTGCAAGTCGTGTTCTCTCACCGCCAGAAAGAACTTTAACCTTCTTAGTAATGCTATCACCACTAAACATGAATGCACCGAGTAAATCTTTAATTTTTGTTCGAACATCACCTTTGGCAATATCATCAATTGTTTGAAAAACGGTAAGTTGTTCTTCAAGCAAAGAAGCTTCATTTTGAGCAAAATATCCGATATGTGTATTATGCCCTAATGTAAGATTTCCATTATAATCGATCTCATTCATTATGGCTTTAACTAAAGTAGATTTTCCTTCACCATTTTTTCCGACAAAAGCGACACGTTCACCACGTTCTATGGTAAGATTTACATTATTAAAGACAGTATGTTCATCGTATTTTTTTGACATGTCATCAATTAATACAGGATAACTTCCAGATTTTGGCGATGGTGGGAATTTTAAACGGAGCGATGAGTTATCTTCATCGTCAACTTCTACAATATCTAATTTTTCGAGCATTTTAACTCTCGATTGCACTTGTAAGGTTTTAGAATATGTTCCTTTGAAGCGATCTATAAATTCTTGCGTGTCAGCTATCATTTTACGTTGTTCCTCAAAAGCTTTTTGCTGATGTACACGTCTTTCTTTTCTAAGTTGCAGATAACTTGAATAGTTCGCTTTGTAATCATAAATACGTCCCATTGTTACTTCAATGGTACGTGAAGTGATTTTATCAACAAACGCTCTATCGTGCGAAATAACAATAACCGCTTTTGCACTATTAATTAAGAAATCTTCAAGCCATTGAATTGATTCTATATCGAGATGATTAGTAGGCTCATCAAGTAATATTAGATCCGGTTTTTGAAGTAATAGCTTTGCTAATTCAATTCGCATTCTCCATCCACCGCTAAACTCATTTGTTGGTCGATTAAAATCTTCACGAATAAAACCTAATCCAAGAAGAATTTTTTCAACTTCGGCATCGTAGTTTATTTCTTCTATACTATAAAACTTCTCACTTAGAGTAGATACCTTTTCGATTAATTCAAAATAACTAGCCGATTCATAATCTGTGCGAATAGCTAATTCATCATTCATTTCCTGAATCTGACGTTCCATTTCAAAGATTTTAGCAAATGCTTGTGCTGTTTCTTCAAAAACGGTTCTGTTATCTTCAGTCATTAAGTGTTGAGGTAAATATGCAATAACAGCATCTTTTGGAGCCGATACGCGTCCTTTTGTTGCTGTTTGAGCACCAGCTATTATTTTTAATATAGTTGATTTTCCTGCTCCGTTTTTACCCATTAAGGCGATTCTATCTTTTTCGTTTATTACAAAAGATATATCCTTAAAAAGTGTTGTTCCACTAAATTCAACTGTTAATCCATCAACTGATATCATTCCTCTAATTTTTATGAGGCGCAAAGATAGTATTTTAAGATATAAAAAAGAGGGGGTCCGAAAAGTTCTGTTACTGTCATTCCCTTGAATTTTTCTCACGAATGAAGTGAGAAAAAAGGGAATCTCATATTTAACAGTAAAACAAGTATAATGAGATCCCCAATCAAGTTGGGGATGACAAAAAACAACTTTTCGGATACCTTTTTAATATTGAAATGTTTTTATTGCCGATTCCTTATTGAAGTTCATTTAATATTTCTTGTATTGCTCTTTCTAATTGGGGATCTTTATTGTTTAATCTGTCATTAAATGTATTTTTTACATAAATGTCGGGTGCTACACCTGTCATTTCTAGATCTTCTCCATCTAAAGTATAACAACCCCATGCAGGTAAACGTGTATAAGAACCGTCGACCATTCCTCGAGCTGATGTAAAAATTATCCATCGATAAGTTTCTGTTCCAATAATCTTACCTAGTTTTAAATGCTTAAATCCTTCAGCTGTCATTTCTGCATCGCTTAAAGAGTGTTCGTTAATTAGAAGAACGATTGGTTTACCCGAAGGTGCAAAGTTTGGTTGCGGAGCAAGTTTTCCGTTTCGATATTTCCAGTTCAAATATGGTTTTTGAGAAAGGAATTGTAAAACATCGTCGTGTACATTTCCACCTCGATTATATCTTAAATCTAAAATTAGAGCATCTTTATGAACTGCTTCTGTGGTCATATCAATTAAAAAATCATTTAAGTTTCCTTCTCCCATATTTTTCATATAAACGTATGCAATTCTGTTCTGCGATGCTTTATCAACAATTTTTTGTTTATTAGAAATCCATTCATCATATAATAAATTATTTAATGATTTTGAGCTAATAGGATGTATTTTAACATCAAAACTAGAATTGTCGCGTTTAAAGGTTAATTTAATCTCATCTAGTTTTTCTGTTTCACTGAAATACGAATTTCTATTTTTTGATTGATCTACATTTACATTGTTTACAGCTATTAATTCATCTCCAGGACGGATTTGATTATCTAAAATATCGATAGGTGATTTATGGACAAAACGTTTTACAATAAATGGGTCCTGATCTTTAAAAATAATTCCAGTTGCCTGAGTTTTTTGATTGTAATATGTTTTTTGTTCATCGCCAGTTGTCCTGAAATCAAGATGTGAGCCATTCAGTTCTCCAAGCATATCTACTTGTAGCGTTTTTAAATTTTCACGATTTCTAACATATGGTAGAAACTGTTCATAATAGGTCTTTGTGGCAATCCAGTCAATACCGTGATAATGTATATCATAGAAATTTTCTGCTAGTGCAGCCCAATTTTCATAAAACATTTGATTAAACTCATCATTTAGATTTTTACTAAATGTAAAATCAATTTTTATTTTATCTAATTTATTCCCTGAAATGTTAACTGAATAAATATCACCTTTTATCAACGCATAATAACTACTTTTAGCTTTGGTAAGCATATCAACAGGTTTATCGAATATCTTTTTGGTTTCGATCTTTTCAAATGGTTTTATTGTAGATTTATTAAAGCTTGATTTACCATCATCAGTTGAAATGTTAAAGAATAAGAGCTCACTTTCTTTGTCTCTATAGATTTTAGGATATGAGTGCTCACCAGCGTTTTTAACAATTGCCTCCCATCTTTCAGAAATATTATCTAATTCAAATTTTATATCAATTATTGTATCTTTATTATTTCCTTTTATAAATAGATTATCATATTCGTCAGACTTAAACTCTTTTGCAAATCTATATAGTGGTATTCTGTATATCTTATCAATACCTTTACCACGCGGATAACCAGGAAAATATCTTTCAGCTGTTATATATAAATACTTTCCATCAGGAGACCAAAAAGGATCATATTCTGGAACACCCGTGTGTGTAATGTTAAATGTTTTCATTAAACTGAAATCGTAAACAAAAACATCTGGTTCAAAATTTCGAAATGCCGTATATACAAGAAAATTCCCATCTGGAGAAAACATAGGTTGAGAACCACGGAACCAAAATTCATCTTCAATAATTTTCTCAACTTTAAATGTTTTTAAATTTAGAATATTAATATTCGTTGATCCACTAATATAAACTGCTTTATCAAATTTAGGAGATAGCTCTATAGATCGTTCTGTTTTATTTTCAAATGTTAATTGTTTTTCATTGGAATTTTTATCAGCAGAGATTTTAAATAAGTTTGTCCAACCACTATTTGTTCGAGTATAAAGGAGTGTTTTATTATCGCCAAACCATTTAATTTCCATTACACGTTCTTTACTATCTGTATTAATTTCTTGAATAAATTTGCCTTTTATATCCGATACAAATAATCTTCCACGGGATACAAAAGCTATTTTTTTATTATCTGGAGAAATATCGAAATTGGAAATTTTACCTTGAGTTTTATATGATTTATTTATTGCAAGAGTTTCATTTTTAAATATTCTGATTTCAGGTTTTGTATATTGTTTCGATTCAGTATCATAAATAAAAATTTGATAATCTTTAGTAAAAACAACTTTATTACCATTTGCACTTACCTGAGGGCGACCAATTGCAGTTTCGAAATTTGTCAGTTGTTTTTTAATTCCATCATTAAAGATAAATAAATTATATACTGTATTCTCACGGTCTGAAGCAAAGTATAAGTTTCCATGTTTATCAACAGTAGGCCATAAATCCTTACCTTCATAATTTGTAAGTTCTTTATATTCTTTATTTGTTGTATTATAATACTTAATGTTTGGATTATGGTCACCTTTATATCTTTTTCGATGAGGAAATATGAAACTTTCCCATGATTCTGTAAAATAATATCCTTCTTCAGTTGGATTTTCTACAATATGATGAACATTATTGAAATAATTATCCCCAAAAAGTTGGGTAGGAGTGCCTCCTTGTAAATTTATTTTGAACGAACTAACTACATTGTATCGATTCGAAGTAAAATTTATCGTTTGTGAATCCCACGACCAACTATCTACAAGGTCGTTTGCATCATGAAATGTGAGTTGGCGTATTTCTCCACCATCAACTGGCATAGCATAAACATCAGCGTTTCCATTTTGTTTTGATGAGAAAGCAATCCATTTTCCATCGGGAGAATACTGAGGATTTGATTCTTCTCCATCCATAGCAGTTAAACGTTGTGCAGTTCCTCCATTTGAGTTTACTTGCCATAAATCATTTTCATATACAAATATTATTGTTTGACCGTCTGGCGAAAGTGAAGGGGCTGTTAAAAAGTAGGCTAAATTATTTTGAGAATAAGAACTTAAGCTAATTAAACTAATTAAGATTAAGAAAGTTAGTTTTAAGTTTTTCATATTGATTAAATTTTATTTTAGGAATATACTAAGTTACTATTTCTTTACTTTGATGTCAAAATAAGATTAAAGGTTTAATTATTCTGTAATAGAATAAATGAAAAAGTCCGGAAAAGTATTCCGGACTTGTGAAAAGCAAATTATTGAAAAAAACCAACTTGAAATCCTAAACTATAAATAGATCGTTGAATATTTAAATTAACCCCTAAAAATTTACCATGAAAAAAGATTATTTATAGTGTTATTTGCTCTCCTTGATAGAATTCTAAAATTTTTGTTTTAAATATATATTGGTATTTAGCTTGTAATAAATCACCTTGGGCTTTAGTATAATTGTTTTTGGCAATATTATATTCAATCACATCTACTAATCCAACATTATATTTTTGCTCGGTATAATAAAAGGATTCTTTTGTAGATACCGTTGCATCAATGTTAGATAGATATCCTTCGTATGCTGCTAATGCATCTGCATGAGCTTGTTGTATCTTTTTATACAACGTTTGTTCTTGCAACTCAACCATAAAACTATTATTTAATACGTTTAATTTTGCATTATTCACATTTCGTTGTATTCTCATCTTATTAAATATTGGAATGTTTATGCCAACCTCTATCTGGGTATAAGCAAAATCTTTTATTTGATCAGATAAAATATAATCTTCAATATCGTTAGTAGGATCAGTATCAAATTTTGTTGGGTGATTTGCTAGTTCAGAATATCTTGTAAAATACAAAGAAGAAAGATTTAATGATGGTGATCTTGACCATTTAGCTTTTTTTAAGGCAAGCTCACTACTTTTTAACTTATATTCCGCACTTTTTATTTCTGGCATAATTGTGTTAGCAGTTTCGAAAATATTTTCCACTGAAGAAACAATATTTTCTTGGTCAATTTCTATATTTTCTGGTTCTTGAATTGAAAATTCGTTAACAGTTTCTAAGTTTAGCAATTGTGAGATGTTAAGATTAGATAAATTAAGTTGATTTCGTGCATTTGTTAGATTCACCTTTTCTTGAGCTAATTGGGCTTTAATCTCAAAAAGACTTCCTTTTGCTTGGTTTCCCACTTCTACCATTTTTTCTGTCTTCAATACTTGATCTGAAGTTGTTTGTATTTGGTTTTCAGATACTTCAAGTATTTCTTGATCATATAACACTTGTAAGTAAGCAAGAACTATTTGTAAAGTGATATTATTTTTTTCAACTTCTACATCTTGTATATTAGCTAAAAACGTATATTTATTTTCTTGTAACGTTAATAAATTATTAAAACCGTTAAAAATATCAAGTTCCCCCGAAAGTCCAAAGTTACCGCTGTAATATGCTTCGTCAATATAAGCTAACTTATCATTACTAAAAGTTTTTCCCCAGTTCTGATCATGACTTGCAAATCCTGTAATAGTTGGTAAAAAGTTAAATTTGGATTGATTGTAATTACTTTTTGCAATTTTAGCATTAACCTCTGATTGTTTTAATTGTATATTATTTTCAATTGCATAATTAATACATTCTTCTAATGTCCATGCTTTTTGACCATATGACAAATTTGTAAGACTCAAAAATGCGATGGAAATAATTAATGTTTTGAATGTTTTCATTTTTTAATTTATTAGATATTCAACTTAAATTCAATTTTCGTAATTTCATATATTGTGCCAAAAGGTGTAATGGCCATAATGTTAAATGTTTACTATTTGTTTGTCATATATAATCATCATAAAAGTGAACGATAATGAAACAAGACGTGTACGATAGCGAACAAGGATTAAATAGGTTTATTTCTGTAATAAAATTACGTTAATTTATAAAAGTACAACGTTTATTTGTAAAATCAATACGTTTAAAAAGTCATCAAAAAATAATGTTTTATTTAACCTACTTTAGCTTCGAATTATTAAAAGGGAATCTTTTATATGAAAGCAATGTTTTATTCAATAAAGGAAAAAGTAATTGAAACGCATAATATTGATTTTGGGGTAATCTTATTATTTCTTGTTGTTACAATAGCTTTTATTCTCTCTTTAATTAAATTTTACAACTAAAATTTAGAGTTATAAATGAAATTAATCACAGTTAATGTAGAAATTAAAGAATTAAATGAATGTATTAATATAACTCTATTTAAAAAAATTTATTCAACCCCAGATGGCATTGTTAATCATTGGTCAACAGACTTAGATTGCGAATATAGAATAGAAGTTATTATTGATGAAGAAGACTTAGCAGTAAATCACTCAAAGATTTCAAGAGATATGAGGATTTTAACAACGGAGGAGGAAATTGCTGATCAAATGACATCTATATTTTTAAAGAAAAAAATGTTGTATTTACAAAAAGCATAACACTATTTAATAACCTTAAAATTGAATGCTATGTATCGAACCGTTTGGAAGAATTGTCAAAGCTCCGTCTGTCTTATAAATTTTTATAGTACCGCTGGTATTAAGTTTGTATCTATGACAGGATTCAAGGCAAACGGAAACTTCCTGATAACTGATGAGTATTTCTTTAAATCATATAAAAAGTCATCCGAAATTGAAATTAGTTTTTTTAAATCAGATTCAACAACTGTTACTGTAAGTAAAAGAATTTCTGTTGAAGATTTAAAAAGTAGAATAATTAAGAATATTGATAATGAAACTGCATCATTTGCTGTAATAAACATTGATTTTGAAGAGTTTAAAAATGTGGAATCATTAAAGTTAAGTACAAATAAAGAGATTGAGATTGGTCAACCTATTGCCACATTGGGATTTCAGTTAGATAAATCTAATTTATGTGTAAAATCAGGGATCGTTTCATCTTCATTTGAAAGTGAAAATGGATTAAATTACATACAAGTAGATTCAAGTATAAAACAAGGAAATTCTGGTAGTCCGCTCATTAATGCTGAAACTTGTGAGGTTGTTGGAATAATAGGACACAAACTAGCTACTATAACACAATCACACAAAAGAATGAAGCAGATTATTAATAATAATCTAGCAATACTTAAAAAATCTCAGGGTATTTTTAATGTAGAAGAAATTGATCCTGTTCAAGTATTAATTGCCAATCAAAATCAAATAAAACACATAACAAATGAAATATATAAAACTGCAACCATGAGTATTGGTTACGCTCTTAATATTTCATATGTTCACGATCTTTTCGAAGAGTTCATTGATGCTGAAGTTTCGCAAACTTCATTGAAATTTCAGATCGATGCATAGTTCCTTAATGTAAGATGGTTTAGGTTAAAAGGGCTGTTCTGTATAGAACAGTCCTTTTTTTTAAAACATGTTATAGGAAACATTTAATCCTAGATTTTGTTATTAAGTTTGCATTTTTAATATCTAAAAATATAGGGTTATGGATAAAGATTCAATATTTTCTTTCTTAAAAGAAATTGAACTATTTAAAGGTTTAACAGAAAATGAGTTAAATACATTGTGTGAAAGTGTAATTGAGAAGAAATATCAGAAAGGGGATTTGCTTTTTGAAGAGAATGGACCAAGAAAGGATATTTTCATCATTTATAAAGGAGAGGTGGAACTGTTTAAAACATTCCATTTTGGAGCCGAAAAAAAGCTGTCATATTTTAGTAAAGGAGACTTTCTTGGAGAAGGTTCTTGGGCAAATGATTCGCCTCATTCTACGTCAGCTAGAGCATCATTAGATACTGTCGTATATAGTATAGATAGAAAGTACTTTAATGAAAATGGACCATCTGCAGTTAAGATATTTAGCAATATAGCAAGAGTAATATCTCGTAGAATGCGTCATGCTAATAATAGGATGGTAAATGTGGCTGCTCAATATGAATCTGGAAGAACCAGAAATGAACATGATTTATTAGGTGATCGAGAGGTGCCAACAGAATATTTGTATGGAGTACAAACTTTAAGAGCTATTGAGAATTTTAATATTAGTGGAATAACTCTTAATTTTTTTCCTGTAATTATTGAGGCTCTTGCCATGGTGAAACTTGCAGCAGCTAAAGCAAATCATGAACTTGGATTATTGGATGAGTCAGTAACAAATGCTATTATTAGAGCATGTAATGAGATTATAAATGGTAAATACCATAATCACTTTATTGTTGATATGATTCAGGGTGGAGCAGGTACATCTACAAATATGAATGCTAATGAAGTAATTGCTAATAGAGCATTAGAAATAATGGGGTATGAAAGAGGGCAATATGAATTCTGCCATCCTAATAATCACGTTAATCTTTCTCAATCAACAAATGATGCATATCCAACCTCTGTTAAAATTGCAATAATTAATAGCAACAAAAAATTAACGAGTGTTCTTAAAGAGCTAGTAGACTCTTTTTACGAAAAATCAAGGGAATTTGCCCATATTATAAAAATGGGTAGAACTCAGTTACAGGATGCTGTTCCAATGACTTTAGGGCAATCTTTTGAAGCTTACGCTGTTACTCTTGAAGATGAAATAAAGCGTTTAAATCAAAATGCTGATTTATTTTTAGAAATTAATATGGGTGCTACAGCAATTGGTACTGGCATAAATTCAGAACCTGAATATGCTGATAAAGTAGTTGGACATTTGCAAAAAATATCAGAATTAAATGTGAAAAATGCCAAGAATCTTGTTGAAGCAACTCAAGATACAGGTGCATTTGTTATGTATTCATCTGCATTGAAAAGATTGGCTGTAAAAATGTCAAAAATTTCGAATGATTTAAGATTACTTTCCTCGGGGCCAAGAACTGGAATTAATGAAATTAATCTTCCTCCTATGCAGCCAGGATCATCAATTATGCCAGGAAAAGTAAATCCAGTTATTCCAGAAGTTGTAAATCAAATAGCATTTAAAGTTATAGGTAATGATTTAACAGTTACTATGGGAGCTGAGGCAGGACAACTTGAGCTTAATGTTATGGAACCTGTTATTGTACAAAGTATTTTTGAGTCTATTGAGATGCTTGTTAACGGTATGAAAACATTAAAGTATAAGTGTGTTGATGGAATTACAGCAAATGAAGAAAAGTGTAGAGATATGGTACTTAATAGTATCGGTATTGTTACAGCTTTAAATCCTGTGTTAGGTTATGAGACATGCTCGATGCTTGCTAAAGAAGCTTTAAATAATGACTTAAGTGTTTATGATTTAGTTATTGAAAAGAACCTGTTATCACAAGACGAACTTGATGAGTTACTTGCACCCGAAAATATGATAAAACCGAAAAAGATGAAAAAACAATAAATTATTAAAGCCGGAATTTTTCCGGCTTTTTTATTCTAAGTCAATGTCATCTAAGACATTCTGGATTTCTCCTTCAGTTTTATTGAGCTTTTTCTTACATAATTTAATTAAAAAAGAAGCTCGCTTTACCTTATCGGAAAGTTCATCAATGTTAAGTTGTTCATCTTCCAGTTGGTGCAATATTTCTTCAATCTCAATTATTGCTTCGTTATAAGTTATTTCCTTCTTTGCCATATATTAATTATATTGTTTTTTGAATTGTAAATTTGAAAATACTTCCTTTGTTAACTTCGCTTTCAACCCAAATCTTTCCGTTGTGAGCCTCAACAAATTCCTTACATAAAATTAGTCCCAATCCACTACCTTGTTCTTCAGAAGTTCCAGTTGTAGTATAATTAACATCAATACGAAAAAGCCTTTTAATATTTTCTTCGCTAATACCGACTCCATTATCTAACACAGATATTTCTGTAAAATCTTTTTCGTCTTTTACAATTAATTTAATGAAACTATCATTGTGAGAAAATTTTATAGCATTCGAAACTAAATTTCGTAAAATAGCCATTATCATATCATAATCGGCGTTAATAATATATTTTGACTTAAGTTCGTTTAATAATGTTATATTTTTACGTTGAGCATTCATTTGTACCAAATCAAAATTCTTCTGTATGATTTCATTTAGATCAAGCTTTTTTGGAGTAAATTGAATCTTCCCTCGTTGTGTTCTCGACCAATAAAGTAAGTTTTCTAATAGTTCCAATTGATCATCAGCTGAATTATATATTATTTCGACAAAGGGCTTTATTTCATATTTATCGAAATCATCAAAATTATTAATTAAGTGTTTTGTTAAACCGTGTAATGCATTAAAAGGATTTCTTAAATCGTGGGCAATTATTGAAAAGAACTTATCTTTCGTTGCATTTAAAATTTTAAGATTATCCTCAGATTCCTTTAATTTTTTATTTGAAAAGTCTACTTCATTAATTTTATCTTTTAGTAAAATATTTGTTTTTCGTTTATTTAGGAATAAATTATAAATTACAACGATAGAGGATAGTGTTATTAATACTATTATAATTAAAGAGTTACGAACGTTTTTTTGTTTTTTTAATTCAAGCTCTTTAATTTGTTTTTCTGTGGTTAATTCTGAAATTTCTCCCTCAATTTTAGTTAATTGATTGTAGCTTTCTTCTAATTCAAAATTCATTTGAATTTCAATTAATCTTTGAGAATTAATCTTAGAATTAATGGAATCTTTTATTGAAGTAAAATTTATATAGTTTTCTAGGGCTTTATCCGAATTTGAAGTTTTAAGATAGTATCGGTATAATTCAAAATAGGCATTTTTTATCAATTCTAAATTCCCTATTTCCTGACCAATTTGTAATGATTTATACAATAGGTCTTTTCCAATATCATAGTTTTCCTGATAATTATTAATAACTGCAATTTTTCTGTAACACAATGCAATTAGCAATTTATCGCCAGTTTTTTCACTTGTTTCAATTGTTTTTTGAAAATACAGGAGAGCCTCTTCATAATTATTAATTTTATTATAATAATTTCCAATATCATTTAAAATATCACTTACCCCTTTTATATCGCCAATTTCATCGCGAATTTTTAAGGCATTATTTAAATATGTAATTGATTTATTATAATCTTTTAATTCCAGATATGTATTGCCTATGCTTTTTAACGAATTGGCTATGTTAACTTTATCCCCAATTTCTTGTCTAAGTGCTAGTGATTCATTGAAGTGACTTAAAGCTTGTTCATATTTTTCAAGTTTTAAGTATGTGTTTCCGATTATATGTAGTGAATATGATATGTCTTTTTTAATGCCAATTTTTCTTTTTATCTCTAAGCTTTTAGAATAGGATTCTAATGCCCTTTGATAATTATTAATATCTGAATATATGATTCCAATATTTGTTAAAATAGAAGCTGTATTATTTTCATCTCCTAATTCTTGTTTAATTCGTAAAGCATCAAGGTAATTTTTTAATGCTAAATCATATTTATTTTGTTTTTTATATATGCTTCCGATCTGATTTATGGAATTAGCAATATATGAAAGGTTTCCTATTTGGTAGTAATTAAACAAAGACTTATTAAAGTAATCTAAAGCTGAATCATAATTATTATTGTTTTTATAAACAAGAGCAATGTTATTCTGCGTTTGTGCAATACCAAATATATCATTAATATTTTCTCTTATTTCTAACGATTTTAAATAAAAACTAAGTGCTTTTTTAATATTATTTGCAGACAAATATATACTCCCGATACTATTGTACGAAGAGGCTATAGCTTTTTGATTATCTTTAATTATTCTTAAATCGAGTGCTTTTTGGGTATAAGTTATTGCTTTTTTGAACTCACCAATACCTTTATAAAAAATACCTATATTACTTAAAACATTAGATTCTGATATAGTATCGGTTAATTCACGATATATTTCTAAAGATTTATTGTAATAAATTAAGCAACTATCATATTGATTATTTCTCCAATATAAACTTCCAATCAAATTTAGCGAATTTGCAATTTCATTCTGATCAAAAGATAAATTAGAAGCCGATAATGCTTTACGGTGATATTCTAAGGCAAGCTCATAATTATTTTGAAGTTTATATATTGTTCCAATATGATTGTAAACCTTAGATATTTTATTGTTTTTTTCTGCTAAGTATAAATTTAAAGGCTTTTGATAATAAAAGAGAGCATTATCTAAATTACTCAACATTTTTTCAGCATGTCCGAGTTTTGTATAAATGTATATTTTCGGGGAAGAGGAGCGTTGTTCGTAAAAATAATCAAGTGCTTGTTCATAATAATCAATTGCCACTTTAAAGCGACTCATCTCAAAATAAATATCGGCAATTTGCATACTGACATATGCTTCCAATTCATTTTCTCGGTATTGTTTTGTTAGCTCTAAAGCTCTTGCTGCAAAACTTAAACTTTCATCAAGGTCATTGCTGAAATATAATTTAGATAATTCAAGAAGAATTGGAATTGATTTTTCTTCTTTTGATTTAGCAAGAATAGTTCTAAGGCTATCAGTTTTATGGTTATTGTTTTGTGCATATACTTTACATCCAATAATTGAAATAAATAGTATAAAAACAGAAATAAAATATTTCATATAATAATTCTTTGTTATGGCTTAATTTGATAATGGAAGCTTAACATGAAAATTACTTCCTTCACCTAATTTGCTTTCTACAAATATTTCGCCATTACTTTCCAAAATTAGTTCTTTACACAAAATTAAACCTAATCCTGTCCCTGATTCGTTCTCAGTTCCTTTAGTAGATAAACTTTCGTCAATCCTGAAAAGCTTCTTTAAATTTTCTTTGCTTATGCCATTCCCATTATCTAATACCGAAAAGATAATATATTTATCTGATATTTCACTTGATAATTTTATTTCACCACCTTTATTAGTGAATTTTATTGCATTATTTATAAGATTACTAAATACTGTGATTACAACATTTTTGTCGGCAAAAGCATAAGTTTCCTTATTCAACGAATTAATTATATTAATATTTTTATTTTGAGCAGTAAGTTTATGTATATCTAAAGATTCTTCAATTAAATTGTAAATATTGATATTTTTAGGTGATAATTTCATATTACCTATTTGATTTTTTGCCCATTGTAATAAGTTTCCAAGTAAATTGTAAAGATTTTGCGAAGAGTTATATATTGATTTGGAATACTCATTAATTTCTTCAGATTGTAGTTTGTCAAGATTTAGATAAAGAGATTCAGAAAATCCAAGTAATGATTGAAATGGATTCTTTAAATCGTGTGCTATAATTGAGAAAAATTTATCTTTTGTGGCATTTAATTCTTTCAAATTAATTTCAGATTCGGAAAGCTTTTTATTAGCATCTTTTAATTCTTGATTTTTATTTTCAAGTAAATTATTGGTTTTTTTCTTTAATTTAAACTGCCTTAATGTTAAAATTCCAAGAGCAAATATTAAAATGGAAAATGCAATCCAAACTTTCTGAATATTCTTTTGTCGATTTAATTCTAATAAATTAATCTTATTATCTTTTTTCAAGATTTTGTTTTCAGCTTCAAGGAAATCAGTATCGAATTTAACTTTCATCTCATTAATTCTATTAGAACTAGTGGATTGAGATATACTGTCTCTCATTAATGAATATAATTTATAATATTCAAGTGATTTTTTATAATTTTTTCGGTCCGAATATAATTTATGATATAGCTCGTAAGACTCAGCAAGATACTCTTTTGCATTTATTCTTTTTGCTAATAATGATGCTTTGTTAAGATTGTCCAGAGCTTTTGTGTAGTTTTTTTGCTGTAAGAATAAGTTTGCCAGATTATTATAGCTATTAGATAAGCCATAAACGTCATTTATTTCTTCACAAATACGAGTTGATTCGATAAAATTATCATAAGCTTTATCATAACTATTAATATCTAGATATACTAGGCCAATATTGGTTAAAGAACCTGCAATTCCCTCTTTAATCTTTAAATCTATATTTAATTTAAGAGCCTGATTATAATAGTCAAGTGCTTTGCTCTGATCCCCTTTTGTGTCATATGCAATGCCAATATTATTTAATGCACTGGCTTGTCCTTCTTTATTGTCAGTAATTTGATGCATATCCAAAGACTTTTTATAGTAAACAAGTGCTTTTTCAGTATCATTAAGACTTTGATATACTGTTCCAAGGTTGTTGTATATCATAGAGATACCTTCTTGGTCGTTATGTTTATTGAATATCTCTAAAGCATTAAAGAATAGTTTAAGTGCTTCTTCAAAACTTGATATCTCGCTATAAATTGTTCCTAAATCATTATAAAGAAATGCTAATTCATCTTCGTTATTTAGCTCTTTTGTAATTTCTAGCGATAAATTATAATTTCTAATAGAGTTCTTGTAGTCTCCAAGTTTTCTATAAATAAACGCTATTGATCTAAAATATTCTGCAATATCAACTTTGTCATTTCTTTTCAGACTTTCTTTTAATGCATATTTAAAATGCTCTATAGAAAGACCATACCTTTGTTCTTCAGAGTATACCAATGCAATATTATTATATACATCAGAAATACCTTTAGAGTCTTTTATTTCTAATCTAATATCTAAACATTTTTCATAAAATTCTATAGCTTTTTCATTCTCAATTTTATAGTAATATACATTGCCAATTCTATTGTAAGCATCTGCTATTCTTTTTTTATCTTGTAAGATATGTGCAAGGTTTAAAGCTTCATTGGCAAAATAAAAGCTGCTGTCGAGGGAAATCTTCCAATAATTTGCTGCTAAATTATTTAGAATATCTACCTTATGTTTATCATCAGCATTTTCAAGCTCAATTAATAAACTATCAATCTCATTTCTTTTGTTTTGAGCTGATGAATTAATTGATAAAAAGAAAATGACACTAAATATTATAAGTTTTAATATGCTCATTTTGAAGGTGTTGTGTGTAGGTTAAGATGTAAAAGAGAGTCTGTTAGTTAGTCAGTTTGTTTTAAGTTTTTTTTGTCGTTAACTGTACTACGTATTGAACCATTAAAAAGTTGAGTTGAAATAATATCTTTTTCATTAATACTATTAATATCAGTTATTCTATGTCCATCTTTATAAGTTATAGAATAACCTCTTTTTAGTGTGTTTAAAGGATCTAATAAATCAATTTTGTCTGAGTTATTTTTAATTATTAAGGATTGTTTTTGTAATGTTAATTTAATAGCGTTATTTAATTGATTTTTAATAGTATATAGGTTGTTGTTTTTTTGATTTATGTTTTTTCTTAAATTAGATTTGATTGTACTGGAATAATTTGAGATTTGTGTATCTTTCTTGTTAAGATTTGATTTAGAGTTAGTATCTAATCGATTTGTTAATAATTTTAATTCAAAATCATTTTTGTCAATTATTTTTCCAACTAAAGGAGATAATCTATAGCTAATATTTAAAAGATTTTCTTTCAAATTGTCAAAATAATCTAACTGAAAATTATCAATATTATTTTTAAGTTCATCAAGATAATTGTTAAAATCACTAGCTTTATTTAAAATAAATTCAGCAACAGCAGTTGGTGTTTTTAATTTAATATGCGCAACAAGATCAACTATCGATTCATCCTTATCATGTCCAATCCCAGTTAAAATCGGTAACGGGAATTGAGCTACATTTGAAGCAAGATTATAACTATCGAAACAGCTTAAATCTGCTTGAGAACCTCCACCACGTATAATTACAACTGCATCAAATAAATGTTCGAAATTATATATTTTTTCTAAAGAAGATATAATAGATTCTTCTGCATTCAATCCTTGCATAATGGAAGGGAATAACTTCAAATAGAATTTAAATCCGTACTGATTTTTTGTTAATTGATTTATAAAATCTTGGTATCCTGCTGCTGTTTCAGAAGATATTATTGCTATTTTTTGCGGAAGAATTGGGAATTCAATTTCTTTATTCATTTCTAGAATACCATCATCTTCTAGTTTTTTTATAATCTCACGTTTTTTTAATGCAAGATCACCAATGGTGTAATTTGGATCAATATCCTTAATATTTAAACTTAATCCGTATAATTCATGAAATTCAATATTTGCTTGTACAAGTATTTTTAATCCTGGAGTCAGTTCTTGTCCTGTAGAATTTTCAAAATAAGGTTTAAGCATTCGAAAAGTAAAGGCCCAAATGGTTGCTCGTGTTCTTGCAATGATATTATCTGTAACTGCATCCTTTTCAATTAATTCAATATAGCAATGTCCGTTTCTATTTACTTTTAATTCGCTAATTTCTGCAATTATCCAAACGGATTCAGAGAATTTATCTTTAAAAGTATCCTGAATAGATTTGTTAAGTTCAAGCAAAGTGATTTTATGTATCATATTGCTATTTTATTTTGCTAATTGTTTTAGTTACATATTGGTCGCCAATCCTGAAATTAATGAAATATATTCCTTTAGGTAGATCATTTAATCCTTGTAGTTCAATTTTGGAATTGTAAGAGTTAGGTAGTATTGTTTTAATTTTAACTTTTTCTCCGATTGAATTAAATAATTCAACTTTAATCGATTCATTTATTTTTAATAAAAACTCAATTGAGATTTTATCAATAAATGGATTTGGGTAAACTTTTATAAAAGCCTCATTGTTAATTACTGAAATAATATTAACATTTTGAAGTTCTGCTGCTTTACCATAATCTGGAATTCCGTATCCCATAATATTATCTGGTGTAGAAAATTGATGAGCACTTTCTTCAATTTTTTTAATTATTTCCATATTATTTAAATTAGGAAAAACTTGCCATAAACAGGCTGTCATTCCTGCTATAATGGGTGTAGAAAAAGAAGTGCCATTCGAAACGGTTATGTTTCCGTCTATCCCCTGAACAGCCGAACGAACACCCATTGCGCATATATTTGGTTTTATTCTTCCATCGTATGTTGGACCCAAACCACTAAAGTATGCAATACTTGCAAATTCATCTACTGCACCAACAGTTAATACACTATCTCCATCGCTGGGTGCTGATATATATTTCCAAGGATCATTACCTAAATTTCCAGCACTATTTATAACTAAGATTCCTTTTGAAGCTGCAATGTCCGCAGCTTTTGTAATGAATGTAGAATTTCCATCTAAATCATTGTAGGTGTAATTCTGGTTCTCGTCGTCAAATACAGTATATCCTAATGAAGATGTAATAATATCAGCTCCAATACTATCTGCAAATTCGGCTGCGGCAGTCCAGTTATCTTCTTCAATTGTATATTCGTCATCTGTTTTTTCACTTCTTAATAACCAATAACTTGCCTTTGGAGCTGTTCCTATTAAAACACCTGGAATGTTTGCTCCCATAGTCGATAAAACCTTCATTCCATGGTCAGAAGCATCAAATACCTCGTTATCGCCATCAACAAAATCTTTAGTTCCTAAAATTTGATTGTTTTGCCATAAACTATCAAAAGCAGGTAGGGTATTTACATTATAAAAACCCCCATCAATTACGGCAATAGTTATACCCTGGCCTTGATATCCATTTTGATGTAATGCATGACCATTAATCATGCTTATTTGAGTAGTGCCATTGCCATAATCAAAATTATCTGAATAGGCAGTTTTTAAATCTTGATTTTCTAGTAACTTTAAATATGATTCAGATTTTGTTCGTAAAAATGATTTGTTTTTAGATTTAATAAATCCATATTTTGTTATAGTATCTATTAATTCTGAATCAGTTGTATGAACAACAACAGTATTTAACCATTTAGATTTATTAATTATCTCTAGTCCTAAATTCTTTAGGCTGTCTATATAATAATTACTTATTGGTAAATCATTTTCAGTAATGAGAATATTTTGTTTTGTTCTTCTTTGAATCGAGTTCTCGGATAAGAATTCTTCTGGATTTTCAATCGAATAGGTATTATTCTCTTTATCAGTTAAATATAATCTGTATTTATCTTCAGCTATTTGTGAAAATATTACAGTAGGAACAAAAACTAACAACAGAATATGTAAGATTTTTATCATATTAATTAACCTTATTTATTGTAAACAATCTAATGTCAGGTTTTACAATAATGATTTACGATAATTTTTAAATATAGTTATCTTGGAGGAATGGAATTATACATTTCTTCAGAAGGATCTTGAAATTTCCCTTTGTTTTGTTCCATTTGCTCGATATATTGATGCTCTAATTCATCAAGTTTTTTCTGATTATCTGCAATCCCATTAATATAATTTATTTCACTATCGATGTTACCATTTTGTTTATAGTAAATCCACTTTCCTTCTCTTTTATTATTTTCATACTGCCCCTGAATGATAATATTCTCATCAATGTCATATATATTATATTCTCCATCGAGTATTCCATTCATATAGAAAATCCTTGCAGAAACCTTTCCATTTTTAAAATATCGTTTTGTTAGACCATCGTTTACATCTTGTTTCCATTCAGATTCTTCATAGATCTCACCAGTTTTAAAAAATTTCTTTTCAGTTCCATGTTTTAAGTTGTTAACATATACAACTTTATTAATCAGAATACCTTTATTAGAATAATAATTCCATATACTATCTTTGTTTTGATTAATGAAAATTCCTTCTGCTTGCAGAATTAGCCCATTATAATAGAATTTTGTGAATACTTTTTTTGAATTTTCGATGTATTCCATTTCCACTTTAAGGTTACCTTCTTTATCAAATCGTTTTAGGTTTCCGATTGGATTATTGTCTTTGAAAAAACCAGAATATTGAACATTTCCATTTTCGTATTTTTTTTCCCAATATCCTTGTTTGTTTCCTTTTTCATCAACTAGATTATATTCTTTTGTACTTTGAGCAGTAGAATAAAGTAAGCTCGTAAAAGTTAATAAAATAGATAAAATAGTAGTTTGTATTTTCATAATGCTTCGTTTTTCACAAAAATAACTAATTTAAGATCAGTTACAATATAAAAAAATAGCTTCCATATTGGAAGCTCTTTTTTTATCTGAGAAATTTATTCTTATTTAACTTCTTCAAAGTCTACATCAGTAACTTCACCATCTCCTTTGGCTTCTTCACCTTGTGGTTGTTCACCTTGAGCACCTTCAGGTCCTGGTTGAGCACCAGCTTCCTGACTTGCTTTATACATTTCTTCTGAAGCTTCTTTCCATGCATTGTTTAATGCTTCTGTTTTTGCTTCTAAATCAGCTAAATCTTCTTTTTTATGAGATTCTTTTAAATCAGCTAAAGCTTTTTCAATATTTGCTTTTTTGTCAGCTGACAATTTGTCTCCGAACTCTTTTAATTGTTTCTCAGTCGAGAAAATCAAGCTGTCTGCAGCATTAACCTTATCTACTTTTTCCTTAACAAGTTTGTCGGCTTCTTCATTAGCTTTAGCTTCATCACGCATTTTTGTAATTTCTTCATCAGTTAATCCTGAAGAAGATTCAATACGAATACTTTGTTCTTTGTTTGTCGCTTTATCTTTAGCTGTTACATGAATAATACCATTTGCATCAATATCAAAAGCAACTTCAACTTGAGGTACACCACGAGGTGCTGGTGGAATTCCATCTAAATGGAAACGACCGATTGTTTTGTTATCTTTTGCCATTGGTCTTTCACCTTGTAACACATGAATCTCAACAGAAGGTTGATTATCAGCTGCAGTAGTAAAAGTTTCTGCTTTTTTAGTAGGAATAGTTGTATTAGCTTCAATTAATCTTGTTAATACACCACCCATTGTTTCAATTCCTAAAGAAAGAGGAGTAACATCTAGCAATAATACATCCTTAACATCACCAGTTAAAACACCACCTTGAATAGCCGCACCAACTGCAACAACCTCATCTGGATTTACACCTTTTGAAGGTTTTTTACCAAAGAATTTCTCAACTATTTCTTGTATTGCAGGAATACGAGTTGATCCACCAACAAGAATTACCTCATCAATATCAGAAGGCTGCATGTTTGCGTCTTTTAGTGCACTTTTACATGGAGCTAATGTAGCTTGAATTAATTTATCTGCTAATTGTTCAAATTTTGATCTAGATAATGATTTAACTAAGTGTTTTGGCACTCCGTCAACTGGCATTATATAAGGTAGATTGATTTCAGTAGTTGTTGAACTTGATAATTCAATCTTTGCTTTTTCAGCTGCTTCTTTTAATCTTTGAAGAGCCATAGGATCTTTTCTAAGATCAATTCCTTCATCTTTAATAAATTCTTCAGCCAACCAGTTCATGATAACTTCATCAAAGTCATCACCACCAAGGTGAGTATCACCATTAGTTGATTTTACTTCAAATACTCCATCTCCTAATTCAAGAACTGAAATATCAAAAGTACCACCACCTAAGTCAAAAACGGCAACAGTAATTTCTTTATCTTTTTTATCTAAACCATATGCTAAAGATGCTGCTGTTGGTTCATTAATAATACGTTTTACTTCTAAGCCGGCAATTTCTCCAGCTTCTTTAGTAGCTTGACGTTGCGAATCGCTAAAGTAAGCAGGAACTGTAATAACAGCTTCTGTAACTTCTTGTCCAAGATAATCTTCAGCAGTTTTCTTCATTTTCTGAAGAACCATTGCAGATATTTCTTGTGGTGAATATTGTCTATCGTCAATTTGTACTCTTGGTGTATTATTATCTCCTTTTATAACTTTATAAGAAACACGATTAATTTCTTTGTGCATCTTATCATAAGTTTCACCCATGAATCTTTTAATAGAAGAAATCGTTTTTGTTGAGTTTGTTATAGCCTGACGTTTTGCAGGATCACCAACTTTACGTTCTCCATTTTCTATAAATGCAACAATTGAAGGAGTTGTTCTTTTTCCTTCGCTGTTTGGTATTACAACAGGCTCGCTTCCTTCCATTACAGAAACACAAGAGTTTGTTGTTCCTAAGTCTATTCCAATTATTTTACCCATTTTGATAAATTGTTAAATGTTATTATATAATATTTTTATTTTTAGATCTACTTCGAGTAGTCTTACTCAATGTTTATGCCATGTTCTTTATTGAGTAAAAAAATGCAAAAATGACATTTATTTGGTGAATTATTATTACACAAAGGCAGTTCTCGTGACAAAAAGACAGGAATTATTTCTATTTATTCTTCCTCGAAATATTCAATTATTTCAATATAAAGATCTAGTAATTGTTCCGAAGTGTTTTCAATTTGAGATAAGATAGATCGTTGATACTTTATTTTACTTAATTCTTCTTCTTTATTTTTTGATTCAATATTCAATGTTTTATCATAAATATAAGATTCTATTTGATTCATATAAATACTTTGTACCGAGTACAATGAAGAATAAGTTATAATAAGGTCAAAATCCATAAAATTAATCGCTTCTGTTGCCTTTATTGCTTCCCAGGCAATTTGTGTTATAAGACTTAGGCTTAAGTTGGTCTTGGCAGGCCATTCATTAGATTTGCTGTTTTCGTGCAGTAGAATAATTGAATCAAGTTCGTTTAAAACAGATTTGTATTTGGGAATTATGTTTGCAATTCTTTCTTTATTTACTAAAATTTCATCCTGCATATTTTTATTAGCTTGTTTAACCAAAATTTCGTTTTGCTTGTTCTGTTGCCACTCATTTACCCATAAAGCCAGAAGTACAGCAAAAACTACAGAAAATATTTCTATAATGATTTTAATAATATATTCTCGGTTAATTTTTAAAGGTGATGTTTTAAGTTTCATATTTAATCATTTTTTTTAGGGAAGCCAAAAATAATGAATCTTAAATATTATACGTATAAGTTTTCGCTAATTTGAGAAATTGTTTTGTATTATTTGTAGCTTTGTCGTTTGTAATAAACATTTAAAACTATGTCAGTTCATCAAAATGTAAAAAGAGTTACAACTCATGTGCTTCATGAAATGAAACTCAGAGGAATTAAAATAGCAATGCTAACTGCTTATGATTATTCAATGGCCAGAATTATTGATCAGGCTAATATTGATGTAATTTTAGTTGGTGATTCAGCATCAAATGTTATGGCTGGAAATGAAACTACATTGCCAATTACAATGGACGAAATGATTTATCATGCTAAATCGGTAGTTCGTGGTGTTGATCGAGCTTTAGTTGTGGTTGATTTACCATTTGGTTCATATCAAGGAAATTCTAAAGAGGCACTTACAAGTGCTATTCGAATGATGAAAGAAACTGGTGGTCATGCAGTAAAAATTGAAGGCGGTAGTGAGATTATTGAATCCGTACAAAGAATCCTTTCTGCAGGAATTCCAGTAATGGGGCACTTAGGATTAACACCGCAATCAATACATAAGTTTGGTACATATGTAGTAAGAGCTCGAGAAGAAGAAGAAGCTGAGAAATTAATAGAAGACGCTCATAAATTAGAAGAGGCAGGATGTTTTGGTATTGTTTTAGAAAAAATACCAGCAAAGCTGGCTGCTAGAGTTGCTAAAGAATTAACTATTCCTATTATAGGAATTGGCGCAGGTCATGAAGTCGATGGTCAGGTACTAGTTTTACATGATATGTTGGGAATAACTCAGGAGTTCTCGCCTAGATTTTTACGTCGTTATCATAATTTATTCGAAGAAATTAAAGGATCGGTTAAATCTTATATTAATGATGTTAAAACAGTTGATTTCCCTAACGAGAAAGAACAGTATTAAAAAATAAACTCATATAATATAATAGTATATTATTCCGGGTAATCCCGATTGCTATCGGGACCGGAATCTTTTTGTATAGACCTAAATAAATGTCATGGAAATTCTTTTTGAAGATAATCACGTAATAGCAGTAAATAAAAATACTTCTGATATTGTTCAGGGCGATAAAACTGGGGATGAACCATTATCTGAAAAAGTAAAAACATATATAAAGAAGAAATATGATAAGCCTGGAGCGGTATATTTAGGAGTAACACATAGGTTGGATCGTCCTGTAAGTGGGGCAATATTATTTGCAAGAACAAGTAAGTCGCTTACTCGTTTAAATGAAATGTTTTTAAAAAAGGAAATTCAAAAAACGTACTGGGCAATTGTTAAGAATAAACCAGAAAAAGAAACCGATACCTTAAAGCATTATATTGTTAGAGATCAGAAAAAAAATAAATCTTTTGCATTTGATAAAGAAACCAAAAATTCAAAATTGGCAAGTTTGTCATACAAGTTAATTGCTTCTTCAGATAAATATTATTTATTAGAAATTGATTTGCATACTGGACGGCATCATCAAATACGATGTCAATTAGCAAAAATTGGTTGTGCCATAAAGGGTGATCTAAAATATGGTTTCCCAAGATCAAATCCTGATGGTGGAATAAGTTTGCATTCGAGGAAAATAATATTTACTCATCCTGTCAAAAAAGAATTAACAGAAATAGTTGCTAATCCACCTAAAGATGCGCTTTGGAACTATTTCCTATCGATTTTTCAATAATCGCAAAAATGATTATTTGAAAAAAATATCCTAATTTAGTGGATTCATAATTCTAGTTTTTATACTTTAAATTAATATGAAAATGTTTAAGTTCTTAAATAGACCATATCCTTTTAACGATGACTTAAAATACAATAGTAAATTGATATTTTTTATAAGTATTGGTGTGTTGGTGTTTTTGTATCTTTTTCAACCATTGGATGTTAGCTTAATGGATAATAAGCAAAAACTTTATGTTGTTGTAGGTTTAGGAGCTGTTACTTTTCTTTCTTTGAGCTTAAATTTATTAATTCTACCTAGTCTATTTCCTAGTATCTTTATTAAGAGAATTTGGAATATAAAAAAGGAAATATTATGGAATATTTGGATTTTAACAACTATTTCGGTGGGATATTATCTATATTATAAACTTTTAGGGATTTTTGAGATTGATTTCAAAATGATACTTGGATTAATCATTATTGCAATAATGCCTATAACAGGGTTAATTACAGTAAGTCGAAACAGAATTCTAAGATCATACTTAAAGTTAGCAGAAGGAATAAATAAAAGATTAAAAAATAAGTCAATCGAAGAAAAATTAGTGCATTTTAAATCTGACTATGTAAAAGATAACCTTTCGATAAAAGTTAGTATGCTATTATTAATTCGAGCAGCTAATAATTACATTGAAGTGTTCTGGAAAGAAGGAGCTGAAATAAAAAACCAAATGATTCGAACTAGTTTAAGTAAAGCTGAAGAATTGCTTGTTGAACATAAGTTTATTTTTAAATGTCACAGATCATACATGATTAATGTTAATTATATCGATAAAATTGAAGGAAATATTCAAGGGTATAAGTTATTCTTTGAAAACCTTGATTTTACTGTTCCTGTTTCAAAAAATTTCGCATATAAGCTAAAACAGCTTATCTAATTTCACATACAGAAGAGATTATTTCATCCCTGTATTCGCAATTTTAAGCCCTAAAAATGGGTTTGTGAACCTTTTTTGGTGTGTTAATACCTATTTTTTTTTTTATAGAGTCTTTCGTAATAGTTTTGTCATCAAATTTTAAGTAGAATTATTATGAATCCATTGAAAATTGGAAATTTAAATGTGAAACTACCTATTGTTCAAGGTGGGATGGGAGTAGCAATATCATTATCAGGTTTAGCTTCTGCAGTTGCAAACGCAGGAGGGATTGGTGTTATTTCAGCTGTCGCAATTGGAATGACAGAACCTGATTATATGAAAAACTATAAAGAAGCAAATAAGCGAGCATTACGAAAGGAAATTAGAAAAGCAAGAAGCTTGACTGATGGAGTTCTTGGTGTAAATTTGATGGTGGCTGTAAATGACTATGAAGAATTATTCAAAGTTGCTCTCGAAGAAAAAATTGATGTAATAATTTTGGGTGCTGGACTACCTTTAAAGATGCCACAATATCTGCTTGAAAAAGGATTTAATAACGTTCATACTAAGATTATTCCTAAAGTTTCATCAGCAAAGGCAGCTAAAGTAATATTTTCATATTGGGCAAAGAATTTTAATCATATACCTGATGCTGTGGTTGTTGAAGGACCAAAAGCAGGAGGGCATTTAGGTTTCAAAAAATCAGATCTTATAAATAATGATATATCATTAGAATCTATTGTTGAAGAAACTGTTGATATTTTAAAATATTACGAAAAAGAATTTAAGAAAGAAGTCCCTGTAATTGCTGGTGGGGGAATTTATGAAGGGAAAGATATTTACAATATCCTAAAAAAGGGTGCTAAAGGTGTTAAAATGGGTAGTAGATTTGTTACTACTGATGAATGTGATGCTTCCTTGGAATTTAAAAAAACCTATTTAAATTGTAAAGAGGAAGACGTTACTTTAATAAATAGTCCCGTAGGATTACCAGGTAGAGCAATTCGTAACGATTTTGTAGATCAAATAAATTCTGGACAAACAAAGCCGTTTAAGTGTTATTGGAAATGTCTAAAATCTTGTGATTCTAAAAATGTACCCTATTGTATCGCGCAAGCTTTGCATAATGCAGCTCAAGGAAAAATGTCTGAAGGATTTGCTTTTGCAGGATCAGATGCCTATAAAGCCACTAAAATTACAAGTGTTTCAGATACTATTCTTGATTTAAGACTAGATTATTATAGAGCTAAGTATTATGAGTATGTAAAAAACTTTATTGGAGAGAATTTCAAACCAGTAAAATTTAATGTTCCTACATTATTAACCGGTATTTTAAAACCACAAATTATATAAAATAAATCAGAACTATTTATTTATTAGGATTTTGGAAGAAATACAATTTATACGTATATTTGATTGAACTTATAAATTAATAATATGAATAAAGGAACAGTAAAATTTTTTAATGAATCAAAAGGATACGGATTTGTTAAAGATCAAGAGTCTGAAAAAGAGTATTTTGTACATGTATCGGGCTTAATTGACAAGGTTAATGAAAATGATGAAGTAACCTTCGAATTAGAAGAAGGTAAAAAAGGTTTAAATGCGGTAAATGTGAAATTAGCTTAGTCTAAATATTTAATGCATAATTTAAGAAAAAAGCCTTATTATATAAGGCTTTTTTTATATAGCTATTTTTATAACTACTTTTAAGACATCTTCGTAATCAGAAGCGATAATTCCTGGCATATGTACATCATCGGGAAAAAACACAGCAAAATTATTCTTATTTAATGTTATAAAATCTAGTGAGCCTTCGTGTTTTTGTAAGTCTGTCTCTATGTCATAGAGTTTGTTTTCAAAATGCTTAATATATCCATAACCTATTTTTTCTTTCCCTTTAACTAGATACTGAATATCAATATATTTTTTATGACTTTCAGCAAAGCTCTCTGAAGCTTTCTTTGTAGTATATCTATTCACTATAGCAAAACAAGACTCTCCTACAATGGGATACTTCCCGTCTGCTAATTCCTCGAAATTTATTTTTTTAAGGTAATTAAAAGCCTTGTCGAAAAGTTTATGGGTGCAGTAATATTTTTCTGCATTTGTAATATGATCTACTATCATAATCTTAATTATTTAAATTGGTAATATTATAATAATTAACAAAGAATTTATATTTTCACCATCTATAATTAAACTCTTCATTATAAAGAGTGTCAAATGTAATTAACATCAATTTAAATATTAACTAAAAATCTATAAAACGTGAAAAAATCATTACTAATAATTCTAGTTCTTGGTGTAATAATGACATCATTTGCACAAAAAGATACGGATACAGGAAATCCATTATTAATGGAATGGGATACTCCATTTAATGTACCTCCATTTGATAAAGTAAAAACAGAACACTTTCTTCCAGCTTTTGAAGAAGGAATGAAACAACACAAGGCTGATATGGAGGCAATATTGTCTAATACAGATGAGCCAACATTTAAAAATACAATTGAAGCTTCATATTATGCGGGGGAACTTTTAGGAAAAGTTGCAACTGTATTTGGAACATTTAATGGTGTTAATATAAGTGATGAAATTCAATTATTAGCACAAGAGATATATCCAAAATTATCAGCTCATAGCGATGAGATAAGACTAGATCCTAGATATTTTGAGAAAGTAAAGTCTGTATATGAGAATAAAGAAAAATTTAATTTGAACGATGAACAACTTTTCTTATTGGAGAATGGATACAAAGGATTTATTCGAAGTGGAGCTGCTTTGCCTAAAGATAAAAAAGAAATCTTAATGCAAATTAATCAAGAGCTTTCTGGATTAACATTGAAGTTTAGTCAGAATGTATTAGCAGAAGTTAATGAGTTCAAATTAGTAATTGATAATAAAGAAGATTTATCGGGATTGCCAGAAGCATCTATTCAGGCTGCTGCTGATGCTGCGGCTAGTTTAGATATGGATGGCAAATGGATATTTTCACTTCAGAAACCAAGTTTAATTCCTTTTATTCAATATGCTGATAATCGTGAATTAAGAAAAGAAATTTATGATGCTTATGTGAATCAGGGAAATCATAATGATGATAAAGATAATAAAGAGATCCTAGCAAAGATTGTAAACTTAAGAGTAAAAAAAGCAAAATTATTAGGATACGAAAATCATGCTTCTCTTAGAACAGAGAACAGAATGGCTCAAAATCCAGAAAGAGTTTTTGATTTATTAAATCAGTTATGGGAAGGGATTTTACCTAAAGTAAAAGAAGAAAGAGCTGCTTTACAAGCAATGATTGATAAAGAAGGCGGTAACTTTAAATTAGAACCACATGATTGGTTTTATTATACTGAAAAGCTTAGAAAAGAAAAATACGATCTTGATGAAAGTGAAGTAAGACCTTACTTTGAATTGGAAAATGTACGTCAGGGAATTTTTACTGTTGCTGAAAAATTATATGGTATCACATTTACTCAAATTGAAGGAATTCCTGTTGCACATCCAGAAGCAACTGTTTATGAGGTAAAAGAAGCAGATGGATCACATCTGGGATTATTCTTTATGGATATGCATCCAAGAGCAAGTAAGCGTGGTGGTGCATGGTGTGGTGGTTATCAAGACCATTACTTTTCTAAAGAAGGTAAGGAAGTAACTCCATTAGTTACGAATACTTGTAACTTTACTCGTCCTAGTGGTGATAAGCCTGCACTTTTAAGTGCTGACGAAGTAAGTACAATGTTCCATGAATTTGGACATGGTTTAGATGGACTTTTCTCTGAATCATCATACGAAGCTGGTAATATTGCTTGGGACTTCGTTGAATTACCATCACAAATAATGGAGCATTGGGCATTTGAACCAGAAGTACTTAAAATGTATGCTAAACATTATAAAACAGGTGAAATAATTCCTGATGAATTAATTAAAAAGCTTGAGGCAAGTGCTAGCTTTAATCAGGGTTTTGGATTAACAGAAATTTTAGCAGCTTCTTTACTTGATATGAAATTTCATATGATGACTGAAGAAGATCCTAATTTAGATGTTATGGAATTTGAAAAGAATTATATGAATGAGATTGGTTTAATTCCTGAAATTTATTCAAGATACAGACCAACATATTTCCGTCATATTATGGGTGGATACGATGCTGGATATTATTCGTACACTTGGGCTGGAGTTTTAGATAATGATGCATTTGAAGCTTTCAAAGAAGCTGGTATTTTTGATCAAGAAACAGCAAAATCATTTAGAGAAAATGTTCTTGCTAAGAATGGTATTAAAGATGCAATGGAAATGTATGTTGCATTTAGAGGTCGTGAGCCAAAAATTGATGCAATGTTAAAAAGTTTAGGCATTAAGAAATAGTTCTAACCTAATATAGATACAGAGCCGTTCCATTTGGAACGGCTTTTTTTATGATTTTTTTTATAATGAAATCAATTAAAGAGTTTTTTAATTGCAATTCAAGCATCAATTTAATCAGTTTACGAACATTCTAATAAAAGGAACGATAAGTAGAAATAAATTTGTTTTTAAATAAATTATAAAATTTAAGAAGATGAATTTGAAAAGATTATTCTACAGTATAATGGTATTAAGTCTGATTTTTGTGATCGGATGCAAAAACACTTCAGAAGTAAAAGAAGAAGTTATTAAGTTAGTGAAAGTTGAGATGTTGTCTTCGGAGCAAGGTGTTGAATATTTAGCTTTTAATGGCAAAGTAAAGGAGAAAAGTCTTACTCTTCTATCTTTCAGGGTTGGAGGTCCTTTAGTAAAGGTTAATGTAAATGCTGGTGATTTTGTAAACAAAGGTGATCTTATTGCCCAAATTGATAAAAGAGATTATCAAATACAGCTTGACAACGCAAAAGCACAATACATCCAAATTAAAGGTGAATACGAAAGATATAAAGAACTTTTTGAAAATGATAAAATACCTGCAAACACTTTCGAGAAAATCGAATCTGGCTATAAAATGGCAAAAGCGGGATTTGAAAATGCTACAAATCAGTTAAATGACACTGAACTAAAAGCACCAATTTCGGGATATATTCACGAAAAGATGGTGGAAAATTTCAATACAGTTGGTGCTGGACAACCAGTTTTATCAATATTAGATATGTCGCAATTGGAAATAATCGTGAGTGTTCCAGAAAATCAGGTTTTAGAAATGAAATCATGCCAAGAGAATTATTTATCGGTAAAAAATGCAAATGTTTTTGATATTCCAATTCAATTAAAAAGTGTGAACGAAAAAACGGGCAAAGATGGAATGTACGAAGTAAGATTTGTAATGAATAATAAAGAAGGATTAAATATTTATCCAGGAATGTCTGCTGAAGTTAAAGTGATTTGTAAAGGAACCGAGAGTGAAATTTATCTTTCGTCTGACGTAGTATTTATGGATAAAGGCATGACATGCGTGTGGGTTTATGAACCAAAAAAGCAGCAGGTACGAAAACAAGAAGTTGTTGTTACTTGCATGCGCAAGGGAGGAGAATTAGAGATTATTGAAGGTTTAAAAACCGGTGATTTCATTGTAACTGCAGGTGTACATTCATTAAGCGATGCTCAAAAAGTTAGACCAATTACTCAGGGATCTGCATCTAATGTTGGAGGATTATTATAATGTTCGAAAAGATATTAAAGCAAAAGGCATTACTTAACACAATCCTATTTGCAGTTGTAATAGGTGGTTTGTTTGCCTATTTTAAGGTGGGAAAATTAGAAGATGCTGAAATACCAATTAAGACAGCTGTAGTAGTTACAATTTACCCAGGAGCAACGGCACACGAAGTGGAGTTGGAAGTGACTGATGTACTTGAAAAGGCAGTTCAAAAACTTGAAAACATAGACAATATATCATCTCGATCTTTACCAGGTTATTCTGAGATAACAATAAACATTGAGACAGGTGTTGTTTCGAAAGATGTACCGCAATTGTGGGATCATTTAAGAAGGAAAGTAGATGCCGCAAAAATGAGTTTACCGCAAGGTGCATATGATCCAATTGTAAATGATGATTTTGGTGATGTTTATGGGATTTTTGTTGCTGTAACAGCAGATGGTTATGAGTATTCTGAGTTTAACGATTATGTTGATTTTTTACGAAGAGAGTTCTTAGAAATTGAAGGAGTTAAACGTGTAGAATTATTTGGATTACAAACAGAATCGGTTGACATTTCTTTTTCATCTGAGAAATTAGCTGGCTTAAGTATAAATCCAATGATGATTGTTCAAGCAATGAATGATCAAGGAAGTATTGTTAATCCAGGCAGTATTATATCAGGTACAGAAAGAATTAGGTTAAGTGTTGGACAAAAATTCTCAACCATTGATGAAATTGAAAATGTTTTAGTACAAGTGCCAGATGGTGGTAGTTTTAGATTAGGCGATATAGCTGAAGTTAATCGCTCTTTTAATGAGCCTAAGCGAGAAGGTTTAATTCATAACGGTGATCGGGCAATTAGTATGGCGATGTCAATGGAGAGTGGAGTAAATGTAATTGATATAGGAAATTTGTTTAATGAAAAACTAGCAAGTTTAGATAAAGAATTGCCGGTAGGAATAGAAATTCACAGTATTTATTCTCAACCTGAAAGAGTTCAGGAATCTATTAACGGTTTTATCATTAATTTAATAGAATCTGTACTAATTGTAATTGTTATCTTATTAATTGCAATGGGAATGCGTTCGGGTTTATTAATTGCAAGTGGCTTAGTGTTTACAATTCTAGCAACTTTTATTGTAATGCTTGTAGCAGGACTTGAATTGCAAAGAATCTCTTTAGGAGCAATAATTGTTGCAATGGGAATGCTTGTAGATAATTCAATAGTGGTGGCAGATGGAATTCTAATAGATTTAAAACGTGGTGTAGATCGTAAAAAAGCATTTACAGCTTCAGCTAAAAGAACAGCTTTACCATTACTTGGGGCAACCGTAATTGCAATATTAGCTTTTTTACCTTTAGCAATGTCTCCTGGCGGGGCAGGTGAATATATGAAATCATTGTTTTATGTATTGGCAATTTCATTATTTTTAAGTTGGATTTTTGCAATGATCCAAACACCATTTATGGCCGCCAATTTTTATAAGAATGGAATTAAAAAATCTAAGAATGGAGAATCAAAAGATCCATACGATTCGAAATTCTATAAAATGTTTAAGCAATTAATACAATATGTATTAATGCATAAAAGAACTTTTACAATAGGAAGTGTTCTTGCTTTATTTTTATCTCTATATAGCTTTAAATTCGTACAATTTCAGTTCATGGCTTTCTTGGATAATAATCAATTTATTATTGAGTATAAATTACCAAAGGGAAGTGATATTAATTCAGTTGAGAAAGATCTTACTAAAATAAGTAAAGAAATCATACAATGGGATGAAATTGATCAGGTAACCGGAGCAGTAGGAAGAACTCCTGCCAGATATAGCTTAATGAGACCAATGGCAACACAGGATAATTCATATGGAGAGTTAATTGTTGATTCAAAAGATTACGAAACTTCCATGATTGCTGGCGATAAAATCCTAGACTATATTAGAAAGAATTATCCACAAGCTAATATTCGTAAAAGAGTTTATGGACCAATTTTTACTGAGTATGAGATAGAAGTAATGTTTTCTGGTTCTGATCCTGATGTTTTAAGAGATCTTGCTGAGCAGGCTAAAACAATAATGCGAAATGAGCCAACAGCCACAGCTGTAAACGATAATTGGAAGAATAAAGTAAAAGTGCTTACTCCTGAATATTCGGTTGAACATGCCAGACAGGTTGGGATTTCAAGAAGCGATATGGCAAATGCAATGGCTATTGGTAGTGATGGATTAATTGTAGGCGCAATGATGGAAGGAAATAGCACTTTACCAATTAAGTTAAAACTGAATGAATCGATTAGTGAAAATGTTGAGAAATTAACAAGTTTGCCAATATGGGGAATGTACAGTCGGTCGAGTGTTCCTTTAGGACAGGTTGCTGAAGATATCGAAATTAAATGGGAAAACGACGAGGTGTACCGATATGATGGAGAAAGAGCCATTAGAGCACAATGCGATCCGGTTCAAGGAGTTTTAACAACCGATGTTGAAGCAAAATTAAAACTTGAAATTGATCAGATAGAATTACCAAATGGATATTCAATGGAGTGGAAAGGGAGCAGTGAATCAAGCTCGGAAGCACAATCAAATTTATTAATGTTTCTACCGTTGGCTCTTGGATTAATGCTAATGATTATTTTGGCACTTTTTAATAATTTGAAACAATCATTAATCATATTTTTAATATTCCCTTTTGCATTGATTGGTATTGTAATTGGCTTTATTACAACCGGAGCAATATTTACATTTATTGGAATTATTGGTGCCTTAGGTTTGATTGGTATGATGATAAAGAATGCAATTGTATTAATAGATGAAATTAACATAAACCTAAAAAGTGGTAAAACACAATTAAAATCTATTATAATGGCTACAATTTCAAGATTAAGACCTGTTGTAATGGCATCAGCAACAACAATTTTAGGAATGATTCCATTATTATTTGATGTAATGTATCAGTCGTTAGCAATTGTAATTGTTTTTGGGCTTTTGTTTGGAACAGTAATTACGCTGTTAGTTATTCCTGTTATGTATGCAATAATTTTTAAAGTGGATATTTCACCAATATTAAAAACAAAGAAATTAAAAAAATAATCCCATAGGGTTGATTATATCGAATTTCGACTAAGTTTAAGACCAGTCTGAATTCATAAAAAAATGAAGATAAAAATGAAAAAATTAATTATAGTACTCTCATTATTTGTTATTGGCAATCATTTATCTGCTCAAAAAGCAATGACGTTAGAAGAATGTCGTAAGGTAGCAGTAGAGCATAATAAGGAATTAAAAAACGCCGAATATCAGAAGCAAGAAGCACGTGCGAATCAGAAAACAGCTCGAACAGCTTATTTGCCAAATCTAAGTGCAAGTGCAAATGCAATGTATTTACCCGATGTTGAAGGTTTCTCAATTCCGGGTGGATTTTTACCAACAGCAGCAAGCGAAGAAGCTGCATTAAATGGAGAGTTTACCGGAGTTAGTGATGTATGGTCTCCGGGTATGAGTTTGGAGTTGGATAATCTTACAGCAATTTATGGTTCAGTTACGGTTACCCAGCCATTATATGTTGGTGGAAAAATCCGATATACAAATAAACAAGCAGATGCGGGGCTTGATATTTTTGATCATAACTATAGCTTAAAATATTCTGAGATAATCGAGAAAACAGATAATATTTACTGGAATATAGCTTCAATATCTGCAAATGTTAAGTTAGCTGAAAATTATATCGAAATGCTTACAGAATTGGAAGAGCAGATGGTGCAGATGTACAATTTGGGTTTAACTCCAGCAAGCGAGAAGCTAAAAGTGAGTGTTCAAAAGAATGAAGCAGAGCTAAATTTATTAAAAGCTAAAAATGGACTAATAATTTCGAAAATGTATATGAATCAAATTTTAGGTCAGGATTTAAATACCGAAATACAAATTGTTGATTCATTAACTTATGATATAAAGATGCTTGATGTTCAGAATGGTGTTAGTAATGCATTATCGAATCGAGACGAATTAGCTATTTTAGAAAAACAGTTGGAAATTACAAAATATGATAAGAAGATTGCTTTGGCAGATTATTTGCCACAAGTTGGTATTAGCGCAGGTTATTCTTCTTTCTATGTTAAAGATTTAATTGAAGATCCAAGCCTTAGTCCATCCATTGCAGGTCAGATTTCTATCCCAATTTTTCAGTGGGGACAAGGAAAACATAAGCAAGATGCAGCTGAATTAAGAATAAAGCAAGCACAAATAAGCTTAGAAAATACAAATGACTTAATAAGTCTCGAAGTACAGCAGGTTAAAGTTCAGGTTGAAGAAGCATATGAATCCGTTCAGATTGCAAAGAAGAATATAGCAGAAGCTCAAGAAAGCTTGGATGAAACAAAAGCAAGTTTCGAGGTAGGATTAAATACCACAACTGATGTGTTAAATGCTCAGGCAGGCTGGCAAAGTGCAAATTCACAATTAATTGAAGCTTTAGCTCAATTTGAAATCTTACAAACTACATGGCAAAAGGTTACTGGAAATTTAAAATTACAAATAGTAGAGTAATTTTTATAACTTGGGAGTTAGATGTAATTTTGAGAAAAATATGATGAAATGAAGGATTGTAAAAAAAATATATTGAGTAAAGAGTTTATAGCAAAGCTACCGAGTTATAGTATACCATCAATCCTATTAAGATTTACTGCAGCTAGTATTATCGGGGTTCTATCAATTAGATTTATTATACTCGTGGCAGAACCTGCACCAGAGCTTGTTGAACAAGGACCTCGCATAAAGGATTACTTATTAATTATTTTTGCATTTAATTTATTATCTGAATCAAACATTATTTTAGATATAATTTTAGAAAAATTCTTACCAATTCCAGAAAAAATAAAACTTAGAATGGCTATTCATTCATTTGCTGGAATTATTTTACTTGTAGCTGTCTTCCAGTTTACTAAGTTGTTGTTTCCTGAGTATGAACAGGTTGGAAAAGAAACTTTTTTGTTAGCTGTTGCAATGGGATTAATATTTATAAATATGATGTCAACAAGCTTGGTATTAATTCGTTTTATGGACAAGTGGGTATATGCACAAAAACGTATTGATGCTATGAAGGAGGAGAAAATGAGAATGGACTATACAGTTTTGCAAGATCAACTAAATCCACATTTTTTATTTAATAATTTAAGTGTATTAAAATCATTAATAATTTATGATCAGGAAACTGCAGTCAGTTTTACTCAGAATTTTACAGATGTTTATAGGTATGTACTAAAAAGTAAAGACAAAGTCTTGGTTGAATTGAAGGACGAATTGCAATTTATAGATAGTTATATTGCACTCCACAAAGAGCGATTAGGGAATGGAATTGATGTGCAATTAATGATCGATAAAGAAGGAGTAGAAAAAAACATTGCTCCTTTAACTCTACAGCTGCTGGTCGAAAATGCAATAAAGCATAATGTAGTTAGTAAAGAGAATCCATTATTAATTGAGATTTCTTCTGATGATAAATATGTTATTGCAAAAAATAACTTACAAATAAAGGAATCATCATATTCTACAAAAACAGGTTTAAGTAATTTAGTTAAACGCTATGAGTTACTTGAAGGTGATGATATAATTGTGGAACAGGGTGATAATTATTTTATGGTAAAGGTTCCATTGCTATAAATATAAAAAATACGAATATGAGAGTAGTAATAATTGAAGATGAACAACATAATTACAGAATGCTCTTAGGAATGATAAAAAATATCCGTCCTAATTGGGAAATTGTGGGTGTTTTAGAAAGTGTAAAGCAATCTGTGGAGTGGTTTGCAAATAATGAGCATCCTGACCTTATTTTCATGGATATTCAATTAACGGATGGTATTTGCTTTTCCATTTTTGAAAAAGTTAAGATTGAAAGTATGATCATTTTCACAACTGCATATGATGAGTATGCAATACAAGCCTTTAAGGTTAATAGTATTGATTATTTACTTAAACCTATTAAGGAAGAAAAATTGGCCGTTTCAATTGCAAAGTTTGAGAAGCTTGTTGATAATAATAGATTGGGAGCAATGGATAAACCCGATTATCAAACTCTATTAAAAGCATTGAAGAGTGGAGAGAAAAATTATAGGAAACGTTTTTTAATTGCTGGTTCTAGTTCCTTCTTTAAGATTGAAACAAAAGATATAGCTTATTTTTATACTATAAATCGTATAACATTCGCAGTAACCTTTGGGGCAAAGGAGCATATCATTGATCTTACTATGGAAAAACTTCAAGAACAGCTCGATCCTGAAATATTCTTTCGAGCTAATAGAAGTCAGATCATAAATATTGAATCTATTCAAAAGTTCGAATCATATTTCGGTGGTAAATTAAGTGTTCGTTTAGTTCATCCATTTAAAGAAAATGTCATAATAAGTCGTTTAAAAGCAACTGAATTTAAAAATTGGTTAGACGATAATTATTAGGCAACAATCCTAAACTATATGAAAAATATTGAAATGAAAAATAAGTTCGAAGGACGCCAAATGCAATTTCCAGTTTTAAATCCTATGGAAGATTTTGAGTATTGGAACTTTTCTATAAAAACAGATAATAAAGAATTTATAAATGTTCGATTTTCATTAAATAAAACTTTTGCAGTACCTGTTAAGTCAGGGATTGATTTTCAGTTTATTGATGAGAATTTAAACAAAATCAGAGAATCTGTAGTAGTAAGTACAGAAAAAGTATCATTTGATTCTGACATATGTAATGTTAAAATTGATGAGAATTTTTGTATAAATCACGGAGATCATTACGAAATATATGTTAGGATAAATGGCAATGGAGTACATTTAAAACTATTTCCAATATTTCCTGAATGGGAAAACGGAAAGGACGGAATAATAAATACAAATATAGTTGGAACTAAATTTTTAGGTTGGAATTTTCCAGTTACACATGCAAATATTGAAGGAAAAGTTTATACTAATGGGAAGAAAATAGAAATAAATGGAACAGGGAATATTGAACACTCTTGGGGAAATGACTCAATTGAGAAAGAATTCAATTACCTTTTCATAGGGAATTGTTTTTTGAATGATAGTGTTTGGATTTATTTTATAGGACTTTTAAGGGATGGAACTATTGGGGCAAAGCTTATAAATATAGATAAAGATGGAGTACAACATAATTATATGAAAGATTTCGTTCAGAAGGATATAATTGTTAAATTTAATGATATTACTAATCAATTTGATATCGCTGCGAATTTACCTATATCAATAAGTATTGAAAACAAGAAGAAGAAAATTGATTTATCAATAGAAATTAAGGATCAAATTCCTGTTGATACAGGTAATGATAACAGATTAAGAGCAATAAAAAGTTGCGATTTTATATCTGAAATAAGCTTAAATTATAAAGATACTAATCTAAAAATGATTTATAAAACAAATACAATAAGTGAATTTTATTCATTTATCTAGTACCAAAATATCATGAAAAAATTTCAACTTTTCTTTTTATTAATATTCTTTGTGACAATTTCTATAAAGGTTGATGCACAAGTCAAAGATAGTTTGCAAACACCAAAAATTGGATTGGTTTTGAGTGGGGGTGGTGCTAAAGGCTTAGCACACATTGGTGTATTAAAAGTATTGGAAGAAGCAGGTATCCGACCAGATTATATTACGGGAACCAGTATGGGAAGTATTATTGGAGGATTATATGCCTTAGGTTACACAGCCGATGAATTGTCTCAAATTAATTCAGATGCCAATTGGGTAACATTATTATCAGATAGAATTGCTTTGAATAAGATAGTAATGGAAGAAAAATATGAGTCAAAAAGATATATGTTTAGTTTCCCAATACGAAATTATAAATTTAAGTTGCCATCAGGATTAATTGAAGGACAACAGCTTGAAATGTATTTTGGAGATTTGGTTTGGCCACTTTCAGAACAAGAAAGTTTCGATAATTTTCCTATTCCTTTTCACTGTATGTCAGTTGATATGATTAGTGGAGAAACAATAGAATTTGATTCAGGTAATTTTGCAGAATCTATTCGTGCAAGTATGTCAATACCAAGTGTTTTTGCGCCAAAAAGAATCGATTCTCTTTTACTTGTAGACGGTGGAATTACAAAGAATTTTCCCGTTGAGGAAGTTCGAAGAATGGGTGCCGATTATGTTATTGGAGTATATGTTGGGTATAAAGAAGAAGTAACTTCTGAGGATCTTTTTTCACTTACGGATTTGCTTTCTAGAGCAACAGCCTTAGGTGGAATAAATGATGCTAAAGTTCAAATTGGCGACGTAGATCTGTTAATAGTTCCTGATTTAGAAGGGTATGGAGCATCGGATTTTATGAAAGCAAAAAAGATTGAACTAAAAGGGGAAGAAGCAGCACGACTAAAAGAAGATGAATTAAAAAATTTAGCAGAAAAATTCGCTTTGGATTTTAATCCGGTAAGTAAAGTTGATTTACCTGAGAAAATACTAATAAATAAAATCGAAGTTGAGAACACTCGATTTATGAAAAAAGATTTTGTAATTGGACAATCCGGACTGATAGAAGGAAATTATATTAGCAATAAAGAGTTAAACGAAGCAATCGATAATATTTATGGTACTCATTACTTTAAAAAAGCAACTTATCGTTTAATTAAGAATTCCGATGACAGTTATAATGTAATTCTTAAGTTAAAAGAAAAAACAAGAGCTTTTCTTAATTTGGCTCCAAGTTTCGATAACATGTTGGGTACAGGAATTGCAACAAATTTAACACTTCGAAATTATCTAATACCTTCATCGCATGTTATTGCAACACTAAATATTGCTGAGAATCCAGGTGCTAGATTTGAATTAAATAAGTATTTTGGATCAAAACAAAGGTTAATAATTAATACTTTCTTTCATTGGAATCTGAACGAGCTACCATTTTATGTAAATAGCTTCGATATGGGACAATATGATCGCACAACTACTGATTTTGGTTTTGGAATTAAATACTCTATAGGATTAAATCGACAAATAGGTTCAAGTATTAATTATGAATATAATAGATTTAGACCTTATGAGAATCTAAAATCTTATTTAGCTGAGGAAAACTTAGAATATTATCAGATTTCTGCCTATTCGTATAATGCTTATTATAAGGCAAATACTACTGATAACTTATATTTCCCAAGAAAGGGAGTAAAACTTGATATTGAATACAAGTATGTTTTTAATCAAAAACCTGAATACAATAATGGGATTGATTATACTATAGATGAGAGTATCTTTCCTGTTGATCTTACTGATTTTAATTCGTTATATTTTAATCTGGATTATTATATAAATCCCTTAAAACCTGTAATTGTTAACTTAGGGACTACAATGGGAACAACAACAAGTGAGAAAAACTTATCTGGATTGTATATGGTTGGTGGTTCTCATTTCGATAGTAGATACAACTATATTCCTTTTGCAGGTTTAAACTACGGAGAAATAATGGCACAAAATGTAGCAATAGTTCGAGCAGGAATTGATGTAGAAGTATTTCAAAAGCTATTTATATCATTAAATGCAAATATTGGAATAGACACCGATACAGCTGAAGGCATTCTTGATTTTGTTAAAGACAGTCCATTTGAGTCATATATGAAAGGAATGAGTTTTGGATTAAAATTTGATTCTGTCATTGGTCCAATTCAATTAAAAATAGCCGATAATGATTTTGATAATTCTGTAAGATGGTATCTTAGTTTAGGTTATCCATTTTAATGGGACATAAATGTTTAAAAAAGTTAACAATTACTAAAACTAATTAAGAGATTTGGGTTGCAGCCTGTTAGTTCATACATTCGGATAGTTTTAAATCCTAACCAAAAAAACAGATATGAAAACAAGCACAATTATTATTTCTTTAGTATTGATTTTATTTTCAACTAAAAGCAATTTTGCTCAAACTGAAAATAATTCTTTGGACGATAAAATTCTTATAGTACTGCATATGCAGGAAGATTCGGCAAATACCACATCAGAAACAGATTTGGAAGTTATTACTAACATAAATAAGGTTATTGATGTTACACCCTCTGAAAATGTTGTTTACGTCAAAATAAACCATAAAATATTGAATCTTACCTGGAAGAAAATATTTGTTACAGAAAACATTGATGATTTAAATGATCAATTAAGAGTTGTTAATGAAAATATTTTTATTGATGAAAATGGCAATGCTTTTAGTTCTGATGAGTTGAATGAATTCTTAAAAAAGAAGGGTGCAAGTAAAATTGTTATTATAGGGCGTTCGGCAGAAGAATGCTTGAAAAATTCAATATTAAACGGAATAAAAAAGGATTATGAGATGTATTTTATTCCAGATGCTATTATTGCAAATTCAGAAGAAGGCAAGCTAAAGGCATTTAATAAATTAAAGAAAAAGGGAGCAAAGGAATTGTCATTATAGATTAATTTTCATGTTGTGAAATAGTCTTTTTATTTATTTTGATATTATCTAATTTGGTATATTTGAAATGCAAAAAAGTGAAAGTCAAATTGTAAAAATTATACTACTATGTTAAACTTAGATTGGGGTAAATTACCTTTTGGTTACCTAAAAACAGACTATAATGTTCGATGTTATTTCAGAGATGGAAAGTGGGGAGAAATAGAAACTTCATCGTCAGAATATTTAAACTTACATATTTCAGCAACTGCTTTGCATTATGGACAGCAGGCATTCGAAGGAATGAAGGCTTATCGTGGAAAAGATGGTAAAATTAGGTTATTCCGTTGGGAGGAGAATTTCAAAAGAATGGAAAAATCTGCTAATGGTATTCTAATGCAGCCAATTACTAAAGAGTTGTTTAAAGAAGCAATAATAAAGGCAGTATTAATGAACGAAAAGTTTGTTCCTCCATACGGAACAGGAGCAGCTTTGTATTTACGACCTTTATTAATTGGTTCAGGTCCTCAAGTTGGTGTAAAACCTGCTGATGAATATTTATTTATGGTATTTGCTACTCCAGTAGGACCATATTTTAAAGAAGGATTTACTCCTGTTAAAATTGCTGTTGTAAGAGATTCTGATCGTGCAGCACCTCTTGGAACTGGAAGTATAAAAGTTGGAGGTAATTACGCATCAAGCTTAAAAGGTGTTCAAAAAGCACATGACGAAGGTTATGGAGCTCCAATGTATTTAGATTCAGTTCATAAAAAATACATTGATGAAATAGGAGCAGCCAATTTCTTTGGAATAAAAGATAATTCATATATTACTCCTAAATCAACATCGATATTGCCTTCAATTACCAATATGAGTATTATGCAATTAGCTGAAGATATGGGATTAAATGTTGAGCGCAGACCTATTGATATTGAAGAGTTAGATTCGTTTGAAGAAGTAGGAGCATGCGGTACCGCTGCGATCATTTCACCAATAGGCGAAATATTTGATATTGATGAAGATAAAAAATACTTTTTCTGCAAAGATGGTAGTGCAGGTCCGATATCAACAAAAATATACGAAAAACTAGTTGCAATTCAATATGGTGATGAACCAGATCCTCACGGTTGGGTTGAAATTATAAAATAACAGAAAATAAAAAAAAGCTACTTCTTAGTAGCTTTTTTTATTCAATCTATATTTATTCATTTTTTATTCAAACTCTATAAGCTTAATTTTTATACCCGACTCAGCTTCAAAATCTTCTACTTCATCTATCATATCAGGGTCTGATTGATCATAATACCAATTTACATTAACCTCACCACCTTGATCCTCGTAATCTTTAAGTAATTCTAATATATCAAGAAGACATTTGGTTGAACTAGTGTTTAAATAAATTAGTTTTATGTTTAATTCCAATTTATTCTTAACATCATTTGTAAATTCTTTTATCCAATTTATAAGTGGCAAATAAAATTTATAGGTTTCTTCCATGTACGATTCACCTTTAATTTCACAAACTCCTGATTTAAAATCAAAGTTAACTTCTGGGAAGTATGGAGTAGTAGATGAACTTGTTAGAGTTATATTTTCCATGGTACAGTATATTTAATATTTATCGATTTTTACAGTTAAAGTGAAGAAAGAAAAATTATCATTTATATTCTCAACTTCAAATTCTAGGGTATTTTTTGAAAGCATTACTGCTTGTATCAGACCAATTCTTGCTCCAAATTTTTCTCCCGGAGAGTTTAGTCTTTGTTCTCTTTTTAAATCTCTTAATTTATTGTACTCCGAGGAGTTTATTAATTTGCATCGCTCTGCAAGAATTTCAGCATCAGTTTTTTTAACTTGGTTTTTTGTGGAAAAATAATATTTATCTGTCGTTTCATTTACATTTAATTCTCCAACACCAATGCGTTGGATATTATTTACCATATGAAAATCTTCAGAATAATTTGATACATTTTGCGAAAGTTCAATAAAAATTTTAAATAATTTTTTACGAGCATTAATGTAGTTATCATTTAAACTTCGAATATTTGTTCCGAAAACTGAAATAAGTTCAATGTAAAAAGGACCTTTGTATGATAAGATTGTTTTATAAGACATAATAAAAACTATAATTCGTATCTTTTAATTAATTAATTTTTAATCCAATTAAAGTAATGTCATCACGTTGCTCCTCTTCTTGTTGGAAATTACTAAGTTCTTTCTCAATTATTTCCTTTTGCTCTGTCATTGATAATGTTATATTACTTAAAATAACGTTTTTTAAATTTTTGGAGCCAAATCTCTTTCGCTCATGATTATTCTGGTCAGTTAATCCATCCGACGATAAGTATAAAATATCCCCTGATTTTAAACTAATTAAATGATTATTAAATCCTGTCTCATTATTATTTTTTCCTCCAATCGAAATTCTATCACCTTTTATTTCGTCTAATATTTTATCATCTTTTCTATATATAAAAAGTGGTCGTTTTGCTCCTGAAAATTTAACATTGTTAGTTTTTAAATCTATAGAAATAAAACAAACATCCATTCCATCAGAATTATCAGTTTCATTTTGTCTTAAAGCTTCAATTACCTTTTCGTTTAATAAAGATAATATTTTTGCTGGTTCTTTCTCTCTTTTTTCTAAAACAATTTCATTTAGTAAACTGTTGCCAATCATCGACATGAATGCTCCGGGAACGCCATGTCCAGTGCAGTCAACAGCAGCAAGATAAGCTGTATTTTCCACATTAGCAAACCAGTAAAAGTCTCCAGAAACAATATCTTTTGGTTTATAAATAATAAAACTTTCAAATAGATTGGCTATTTGATTTTTCACTGGTAATATAGCTCTTTGAATGTTTTGAGCGTACTGAATGCTTGAATTAATTTTTTGATTCTGTAAGTCTAAAGTATCTCTCTGAATTTCTATTTGATATTTTTGAGTTTTAATTTTTCTATAAAGAATAAATAAAATTCCAAAAAATATCAAGAAAATCAAAAGTCCAAATATTAAGAAACTTCTAACAAGTCGTTCAAATTTAAGCTGAGCATCTTGTTCACGAATTTTTGATTCTTTTAGTTCAAGTTGCATTCTTTGTTCTCTGGAAATTTCTTCCACTTGAGCTAACGAATCTTCAGTTACTTTTAATTTATCGGTTTGTTTAATAAGAGCAATTTCTGTTTGTTGTTTTTCAGCTTGAGCTTTATTAACTTGATTTTTAGTTTCAGTCTTTATATTTTTTATTTCCTGTTTTTTTAGGTATTTGTCAATTGATGCAAAAAGATCAAAATACTCAATACTTTTTTCTGAGTTTTCGGAACTTTGATAGTTATTTGCTAATATTCCATAGAATGTACGTTGGAATTTTAGGTTATTAATTTCTTTAGCGTAATTAATCCCTTCAAGTGCAGCTTCATTAGATTTATCTATATTCCCAAGATTTTGATAAGTCTGAGAAATATTTATTAAACTCGAAGCGATATCTTTTTTATTCTTAAGCTTTTTATTTATTTCTAGAGCTTTATTAAAATACTTAATGGCAGAATTATAATCTTGCATTTCATCATAAATCATCCCAATATAATTCGTACTTAATAAAATACCCATTTGATTTTTGTGAGCTTTATTTATCTCTAAAACTTTATCAAAATATTCTATTGATTTATTATATATCTGATTATTCCAACATAAAAAAGCTACTTTATTTAAGTAATCAAGTTCAAGTTGAGTGTTATTTTCAGATTTATACTTCTCTATTGATTTATCGTAATTGTCTATTTGTATTTTTATATTCTCAGGTATATCTTGAGCATACAATACTGTATGTATTAACAGGAAAGTTAATGTTGTGTAAATTAATATTTTAGGTAATTTTTTCAAGGTTGTAATAATTTACAAATGTTAAATTTATTTTATTTTTAAACCAAAAACAAGAATATCGTCAATTTGATCTAATGAACCTCGCCAATTATCGTGAATATTATTAAGTATTTCTTTTTGAATAATCATTGGTTCAATACTGTGTTTTAATATTAATTCTTTAAATTGTTTGTATCTAAATTTCTTCCCTTTTGGTCCTCCAAATTGATCAGCATAACCATCTGAGAATAAATAAAGTTGATCGTTAGTTTTTAATTGTATTATATGATTTGTAAACGGTTTGTTAAAATCAAGATAAATACCTACCGGAATTCTGTCCCCTTTTATTTCTTGTAGTTCATTAGCTCTAACAAGGTATAAAGGATTGTTTGCTCCCGAAAACTGTAACTCATGTGTATTACTATCAATAATACAAAGAGCAATATCTAAACCATCTTGAGCTTCGCCAGATTGTCCGGTTTGGTTTAATGATCTAATTATATTATCTCTTAATTGTTCAAGAATATCGCTTGCAGAATTAAAATTATTTCGAGAAACTATTTCATTCAGATAAACAGCTCCAAGCATATGCATTAATCCTCCTGATATCCCATGGCCGGTGCAATCACCAACAGCAATAATTTTTTTATTGCCAATATTAGAAACCCAATAAAAATCACCACTAACATGATTTTTAGGTTGATGTAATATAAAATATTCATCAATGCTATTTGATATAAATTCTAAATTAGGTAAAATTGCTTGCTGAATTCTACTTGCATACCTAATATCAGCCATAATCTCTTTATTCTTGCGAATAATTATTTCTCGTTGTTTTAACTCGTTTTCAATTTGAAATTGAATCCTTTTATCTTTTGCATCTATTTCATCTTGTTGTTGTTCAACTGATTTAAAATTCTCTATAAGCTTTATTGCAGTTGCAATATTTGAAATTAAGGTGGAATTAGTAAATGGTTTGTGCATAAAATTTATGGCACCGGCTTCATAGATTTCATTGTGTTTATCTTCTTTCGAGATAACAATTATTGGTAATTTTCTAAAATTTAAAATTTCAGTAATAAATTGCAAGCCTTTTTTGAAGTTAAATTCCGGAAAATCAATATCTAATAAGATAAAATCAGGCGTATATTCTTCAATTTTCGAATATATATTATGAATATAATTTACAACAGAAAATGAAATGCTAGGGAAATTTAAATTAATAATATCCGTTATTACACTTACTTCATTTTGTTGATTGCTTATGATCAGCAAATTATTATTCATAAATAGGATGTTTCTTGAAAATTAAATGTACTTATATTTGGAATAAATATCTATTTATAAAAAGATATTTTTACATTTTTGGGGATCATTTTATGGTGTTTTTGATAAAGAGACCAAAATAAATTATGAAACATACTTTTTATACAATTAAAAAAATGTTAAAACCCTTTTAATTTACCATTAAAATTTTAATTTTAAGCTGAGAAAGTTAAACAGTACTAATTTTTAAAATTTTCTATGATTTATAAAATCCTGATTGCTGATGACTCGGGAGAATCTTGTAATTATTTGCAAGATATCTTGCAAGATGAAGGTGGGCGTTTTATAATAGAAAAAACTTCAAAAAAAGAATTGTACAGAGATGCTATCTCTAAAAATCCAAATATTATTTTAATAACAACTAAAACGCTCTCTAAGAGTGGTATAGGGAGCGTGATGTCTTTGAAACAAAATACTGTTACTCATGATATTCCTGTAATTTTAATAACTGATTATACACCACGAATTAATCTTGATCGTGTATTTGAATATGGTATAGTTGATTTCATCAGAACACCATACGAAAAAGATGAGTTATTAATGCGAATTGAAGCTGCTGAAAGTCGACGAGAATTCCAACATGAAATTTACCGAGAACATGAATGGTTACGTGAGTTGTCTATAGTAGCAAAAAAGACTGCGACAGGTGTAGCAATTGTTAGTCCAGAAGGTCATTTAGAATGGGTAAATGAAGGTTTTGAGTTGATGTATGGTTATACATTTGAAGAATTTAAAAGGGAATTTGAGGATACGATCTTTAATTCAGAAAGAAATCCAAATCTTGCAAATGCAATATTAGAATGTGGACAAGGTGCACAAAGTCATATTTATGAAAATAAGTGGGATACAAAAAATGGTAGTGAAATTTGGATTCAAACTAATTTAACACCGGTATATAACGAACAGGATCAAATAATAAAATTTATTGCTATTGAGTCTGATATAACTCCATTAAAAGAAGCAGAAGAAAGACTCGAAGCAAAAAATGAAAGTTTATTAACACTTACAGAACATTTAGAGAGTACTAATTTATTACTTGAATCTCAAAGAGAAGAGATTGAGAAACAAAAAGAATTTATTGAGAATCAGAAAAAGAAATCTGATGAGCTTTTATTAAATATCTTACCATTTGAAACTGCAGAGCAATTAAAGAAAAAAGGTTTTGCAAAATCAAAACAGTACAAACTAGTATCAATACTTTTTACTGATTTTAAGGGTTTTTCAAAAATGGCAGATGTTATGAATAGTCAAGATTTGATTAATGAACTTAATGTTTATATACAAAAGTTCGATGAAATAATTGAAGGCCATTATATCGAAAAAATAAAAACTATCGGTGATGCATATATGTGTGCAGGTGGTTTGCCTTTAAGGAATAAAAGTAATCCTATTGATGTAACTTTAGCTGGATTGAAAATTCAAAAATTCATGAAAGATTATGCCGCAGAAAAAAGAAAAAATAACGAAGTGGTATGGCAATTACGATTAGGTATACATACAGGTGATGTTATAGCGGGAGTTATCGGTAAAAAGAAGTTTGCTTATGACATTTGGGGTGATGCTGTAAACAAAGCAAGCAGAATGGAACAAGCAGGTGAAATTGATCGTGTAAATGTTTCTGGTAGCACGTACGAATATATTAAAGATTATTTCGATTGTACTTTTAGAGGTAAAATCGAAGTAAAGAATAATGGTGAACTAGAGATGTATTTCGTAAATCGATTAAAAGAAGAATATTCTGAAGATAAAGATGGTGTTATCCCCAATGCTCTATTCTTAAAGAAATTATCTAAATATTAAAACTCTTTTAGATAATTATTTTAACATTTCCTTATTGAAGTTTACTGGCAAAAATTGATTTATACTATCTGCAACGGTAAGTTTATTTTCTCCATATAAAATTACCTGAATATCATTGTTATACCTATTCTCACTTTCCAGCATTACTTGTAAGCATGATCCACAAGGAGGAATAGGTTCTTTAATAAAACCTTCCTTTGTAAAAGCTGTAACCGCAACTGATTTTATAGCAGTATTTGGATATTTTGAGTTAGCATAAAAAATAGCTACTCTTTCGGCACATAATCCTGATGGGTATGCTGCATTCTCTTGATTGTTACCTTGAATTATTTCTCCATTTTCTAGAAGAACAGCGGCTCCAACATTGAATTTTGAATAAGGAGCATAAGCTGTTTCTGCCGCTTTTTTTGCTTCTGCAACTAATTTTTGTAATTTATCATCAAGTTCGGCAGGAGAATTGTAATCTGTTAAAATAGATTTTATTTCGCGTTTTTCCATTAATTATAATTTTAAATTGCAAAAGAATAATCAAATATTTAAAATGAATATTATTTTTACAGTGGTTCAAATTAACAAAAAAAAAATGAAAAAAAGGCTAATCCTTCTCATAATCCCGATTTTAATAAGTTCTTGTAAAGTTCAACAGGTACAAAAATCAAAAAGTAATTATGTTTCTATAGAAAGAAAAGATTATATAAGGCTTTATAATGAATTAGCCATTAAAGAAATGAAAAGGAGTAAAATTCCTGCGAGTATTACTTTAGCCCAAGCCATGCTAGAATCAAATAATGGAAACAGCACCTTAGCAAAGAAGGCAAATAATCATTTTGGAATAAAATGTCATAGTAGTTGGAAAGGTCCTAAAGTGCATCACGATGATGATAGGAGGAATGAGTGTTTTCGCAAATATAGAAGCGTATACGATTCATATATTGATCATTCTGATTTTATTGCTAATGGTAATAGATATCAGTTTTTGTTTAAATTATCAATAACAGATTATAAATCATGGGCAAAAGGATTACAGAAGGCAGGTTATGCAACTAGTAAAACTTATGCCACTTTATTAATCAAAATAATTGAAGATAATCAATTATATGTATTTGATAATGGGAAAGGTTTTTCTGCGAATATAGGAGATGATAGTAATTCTGACTCTCAAAAAGTAGTTTTAGACGATGTTGATAGTTTTACGATTAATTTAAAAAAGCATAATGTAAAGGAACTTAATAGAATTGATTATCTTATTGTTAAAAATGGTGATACTTTTGAAAGTTTGACTGAAGAATTTGGAATGTTACCTTTCGAATTATTTAAATACAATGAATTAAAATCTTCCGCAAAATTAGTAGAAGGACAAGTGTTATTTTTACAGCCAAAAAGAACTAAAGCTGAAGTAGGATCTGACCATCATATTGTAAAAGAAGGTGAAACAATGTATTCAATATCACAGCAATATGGTATAAAAATAAATAGTCTTTATAGTAAAAACCTTATGGAAGATGGAGAAGAACCTACAATAGGCCAAAAAATTTGGTTGCGCAAAATAAAATCTTATTCCGATGTAATAGAAGAAACTCCTATTATAGAAGGTTTTGACAGTGGAAAATAGTTTTTTTAAAAAAGCTATTTCTTACATTTAAGGTTAAGGTTTTATTGATTATTTTTTGTTTTTTTGCTAATTGTTAGAAGCTGATATTTTAATCTTTTAATGAAAACTTAAATTCATTTATCTTTTGAAAACCTCTAAGAAACTCATTTATTGGCATTCTTTTTTTTCCAGCCATTTGTAGTTCCAGTATACTTATAAATCCGTTATTAACAGCAACCTTTAAATATGATTTATTATCTGTTACGGGTATTCCGATTTCATAATTATGAGAATCTTCCTCTTTTCTTGTAATAAATATTTTTATTTGGATAGTTTCATTTTTAGAATTGTAAATTTCTGTCCATGCAGCTGGATACGGACTAAGTCCACGAATTAAGTTATGTATAGAATTCAAATCTTTTGACCAGTCTATTTTACAATCAGCTTTAAATATTTTTGGTGCATGTTTAATATCATTTGGATTGTTAATTAGTATATCCTGATTAATAGGAGTGTAATTCTGATTAATTATTGCATCAACAGTTTTTAATACCAAATTAGATCCTGAATACATTAATTTATCATGAATAATTCCAGCATTGTCATCATCATCAATATTAATTTCCTCTTGAAAAAGAATATTTCCTGTGTCAATTTCATGTTTTAATAAGAAAGTTGAAATTCCAGTTTTTTTATCACCATTAATTATAGCCCAATTAATTGGTGCTGCACCACGATAATGGGGTAGAAGAGAGGCATGTAAATTGAAAGTTCCTAATTTAGGCATACTCCAAACAACTTCTGGAAGCATTTTGAACGCAACAACAATTTGTAAATCAGCATTAAGTTCTTTTAGATTTCTTAGAAACTCTTCGTTTTTAAATTTCTCCGGTTGTAGGATATTTAATCCCACAGTTTTTGCATATTTCTTAACAGCTGATTCAAGAATTTTTTGACCTCTACCAGCAGGTTTGTCTGGATTAGTTACGACGCCTACAACATTATACTTGTTTTCTACTAATAGTTTCAAGGGTTCTACTGCAAAATCAGGAGTTCCCATATATATTATTCTTAAACTTTCCTTGTCCATATCAACCTGTTTTTACTAAATTTGAACAAAAGTATTAAATAATAAGGTAAATCGTTATAGTTTTATTTTACAATATGATTATTTATGAATAATAAATTTAGTTGGCAAAGTTTTATTAGTATCGGATTGCTATTTTCTTTTATAGTAATGTTCATTTCGGGTATTGTTTTATATATAGCACCAGAAGGTAGTTTATCGAGATGGATATCTTGGGATGTATTAAATTTATCGAAGAATCAATGGGAACAACAGCATACAGTATTTTCTTATTTATTTATATTATTTACGGTATTTCATATTTTTAAAATTAATTGGGGATTATTATTATCTTATTTTACACCTGAAAAAATTAAAATCTCCAATTTTAAGGAGATTGTTATTGCATTTCTAATAACTATTTTAGTTTTTATTGGAACTCTTTATAATGTTGGTCCACTAAGATTTGTAAATAATTTGGGAGGTACGATATCAGACAATTTTTCTGAGAATGTTGAAATGCCAAGTATTCCAGATTCTGAAAAACTTACCATAAAACAGTTTTCGTCAGAAATATTGAATACTTCTTATGAAAATATAAATGAAATTTTAAAAAATAAAGATTTTGAAGATTTAAGAGAAGATATATTAGTGGAAGATTTTTGCTTAATTAACAATATGTCTCCGCATGAATTTTATAAGATATTAAAAGGAGAATTATTACAAATTAATAATTCAAGTGTTATGAGTTTTCCAGAAATTACTTCTAAAACAAATTGCTTAGATCAAATAAATTCTATATTATAAAAAGAAAGGCTCGAATTATCGAGCCTTTTATTTTTTATTTTTTTATTGGTTTTACGAGTTCAAGAGTATGACCCATTTTAGCCACTTTTGTTTCAAGGTAAAATTGATTATGTTCGTTAGGTTCAATTTCAAGAGCTACATTATCTACAATCTCTAAACCATAAGCTTCTAGCCCCTTTCTCTTAATAGGATTATTGGTTAAAAGCGTTATTTTTCCTAAATCTAATTCTCTTAAAATATTTGCGCCAATGCCATAATCTCTTTCGTCATCTTTAAATCCAAGCTCAATATTTGCTTCAACTGTATCCATTCCTTCTTCTTGAAGTTTGTAAGCTTTCATTTTATTATAAAGACCAATTCCACGTCCTTCTTGATTCAAATAAACGATAACCCCTTTGCCTAATTCATTTATTTTTCTCATTGCTTCATGCAATTGCTGTCCACAATCACAACGCTTTGAGGCAAAAATATCACCAGTTGCACATGACGAATGAACTCTAACATATACAGGTTCTTCTTTTGACCAAGATCCCTTAATTAATGCAACATGTTCTAAACCATTCGATTTTTGTCTAAAAGGAATTAAGTCAAACGTACCAAATTCTGTTGGAAGTTTTACACGAACACCTTTTTCAACAAGGCTATCTTCTTTAAGTCTGAATTTAATAAGATCTTCAATTGAGATTATTTTTAAATCAAACTTTTTAGCTATTTTAAGAAGTTCAGGTAATCGAGCCATTGTACCATCTTCATTCATGATTTCTACTAAGGCTCCACCCGGTTTTAAACCAGCTAAACGAGTTAAATCAACAACAGCTTCAGTATGACCTGCTCTTCTTATTACCCCACGTTGTTTAGCTTTTAATGGAAAAATATGCCCTGGTCTTCCTAAATCTTCTGCTTTAGTATTTTCATCTACCAATGCTTTGATCGTTTTTGCTCTATCAGAAGCAGATATCCCAGTTGTACATCCATGTCCGTTTAAATCTACAGAAACTGTAAATGGAGTAGCATGTAAAGCTGTATTATTTCCTACCATTAACTCAAGTTCTAGCTCTTCGCATCTAGCTTCGGTAAGTGGAGTACAAATTAATCCTCTTCCGTGTGTAGCCATAAAGTTTACAATCTCTGGAGTAATTGTTTCTGCAGCTGTTACAAAATCACCTTCATTTTCGCGATCTTCATCATCTACAACTATAATTACTTTTCCCACTCTGATGTCTTCAATAGCTTCTTCAATGGTATTAAGCTTACTTTGAGTATTATCTTGATTTTTAGACATTATACATTATTTTTTTGAAAATCAATTTTGTGCAAAAGTATAATAAGTGATTAAATATCCATAGAAAAGACCTTATAAATTAGCTTTATTTATCCTCTTTTTGCTTTTTCCCAGTTTACTGTTTGTTTTTTTCTTAAAAACCTTATAAAACCAATAATTTCGGAAAGATTCATAATAAACACATAATATGGTGCAAATATGACTTTTAATCGTGTTTTTTTAGATTGTAAAACCCAACCAAGCAAAACAAATAAATAGAATATTACTTGTAAATAGAACAAATAAGTATAAACACCTTCCCAAGAATTAATAATTGATAAATAAAAATTCACAAAAAATAGAGAAATAATTGAAAGAGGAACAAGTGTCCAGCGTAATAACTTATGTGAAATATACTGAAAAGAAAGGATTGGATTTTTAAATGGATTTAGTAAGCCTTTTAATCTAGAGATTGCTTGAAATCCACCATATGCAATTCTGTTTTTTCGTTTTAATTCTTCATTTATATTAACAGAAGCTCTTTCTGTAGCATATGCCTTAGCCGTATATTTTATTTTATAACCTTTTTGGGCGATTCTTAACGATATTACAAAATCATCCAGGATTGTGTCACTTTCAATTTTTTCATATAGATTAGCTCTTATAGCAAATAATTCACCAACAGCTCCAATAGTTGAATTAAATATTGATTCGTTCTTTTTTATAAATGATTCGTATTTCCAATAAAAGCCTTCACCAGAGTTTACTGCATTATCTTTGTCTTGTGGAGCTATTCTTTTTTCTCCTGCAACACATCCAACTTTAGGATTTTTGAACTGATTAACAATTTCAAGTATCGCGTTTTTATTTAGTTCTGTATTAGCATCAGAAAAAATAACTATGGGTGTCTTCACGTATTGCATCCCGCGATTTATTGCTCCAGTTTTCCCATTTCGTTCATTACTATGTAACACAATAAATTCATTGTGTTCTGATAATATATTAGGTGTTTTATCAGTAGAGCCATCGGTAATCCAGAGATATTGAATTTTATCTTTTGGATAGTTAAGATTAAGGGAGTTTGCAATTTTTTGATTTATAAAATCGGCCTCATTATAAGCAGCAACAAATAATGTTATTTCTGGTTTATATTCAATTTGCGAATTATCTTTTTTATTGAATATTCTTTTATAAACATTAAATATCAATAATAACAAGGGATAACCTAAATAGGAATAAAAAACAATAAATAATAGTATCCAAAAAAGATAATCCACCGAAATTCTATTTTATAAAGTTAATAAGATCTACTGCAAGCTTTGTATTGTCATAATTTTCTTTAACAAATCTGAAGGAATTTTCACCCAAATCATTTTGTATTGAAGGATTACTCATTAGTCGAATAACTGATTTTGCGAAAGTTTCAGGATCATTCGATATATAAATGTTTTCTCCATTTGTACAATTTATTCCTTCTATTGCTATTTTTGTAGCAACTATTGCCTTTTTTAATGCCATTCCTTCAATTATTTTTACTCTCATTCCGCTTCCTGAGAACAAAGGTACTATCATTGGACCATTATTGAGCAAATATTCATTAGCATTTTTAACTTCGCCATGATAAATAATATACGGAGATGTAAATTTTTTAATTAACCAATCTGGCGCATTTCTTCCAGCAATGTTTAGTTTAAATGATGGGAAATCTTTGATAATAATTGGTAATGATTTCTCAATAAACCAAATTAATCCTTTTTGATTAGGTATCCAGTCAAGAGCACCTATATAGCAAACAGAATCTTTGTTATATACAGCTTTGTTTATATTTTCCGAATAAAATTTAGTGTTAATTCCAAAAGGAATCGTTTTAATAGGTTTTTTATTGCCAAGCACTTTATAATACTGTTCATCTATATTAGAAATCGGAGCAATATAATCGTATTTATTTAACAAGTTGATTTCTAGATTGTATAATCTTTTCGATAATATTGAGAAATAATACTTATGAATAAAAGATTTGCTTTCTTGAGCATTTCTTTGCCAAATTAGATATTCTAAATTATGTGGTCTGTAAATAACCTTACCTTTAAAACTACTATTAATAATGTGTATGTATTGCAAACAGTATAATCCTTCAATCTGAATTAAATCATAATTATTAGTTTGGATTAAAGATGATAATTCTTTTGAGAAGTTTTTTGAAATAAATCTTTCTGCAATATACGGGGTTCTAGAAAAAACAAAATTTAATATAAGCTTTAAGATAGAGATTCTTGTATGAACCTTAACACTATTTATTTTTAGTTTATTTACTAGAGAACTATCAATATTAGATATTTTATTTGAGTGTTTGTGGGTTAGCATATTTAATAAATGAACATTATGTCCATTGTTTATATATGCTTGTGAAAAGCTTAAAATTGCCAATGATCCTCCATCAGGAGGATAGATTGCTTTATTTGCAATTTGCAATATTTTCATTTATTTCGATTTCTTTGAAAGTCGTTTAAATATCTTTTTAAAGAAAAGTAAATAAGTGTCGGCATTTAATATTACAGAATCTGTTGTCGCTTTGTACGTAAGAAAAATTCCGAGTGGCATTAGAATATATGAGGATAGCCACATCCCAACATAAGCAGGCATTACACCTTCTCTTGCAAATTTCTCTCCAGCTATTGATATTATATAATAAAGAATAAAAAATAATACAGAAATTACAACAGGTGTTCCAAATCCACCTTTTCTAATTATGGCACCAAAAGGTGCTCCAATAAAGAAAAAGACTAAGCATGCAAAAGACAAAGAAAATTTTCTATGCCATTCAATTTGATGTCTTCTAATCTTTTCAGCTTTTCTATTAAACTGTTTTCTTGTACTTGAAATATTATTTTGAGCTGACCGAGCGTAATTTAATGCATATTCAATAACTCCTTCTTGTGTAGTTTGATCTTGAACAATTAAAAGGCTGTCAATAAGCACTTCTTTATTTGGAGATTGTAAAATATTTCCAATTGTAATATCTTTTTCGTTTTTTTTGATTAATGATTTATTGTTTGATAAAGAGTCTATTGAGGCTAGATTGTTTTGTAATCTTTTCTTATTTCTTGGATTAGATAATTTCTTATTGTCTGTTATATTTAACTTAAAAGACTCATCTTTTTTAAAGTAGTTTGATCGTATTGTACTTACCTTAAACGTGTAAATTTGTTTTTGGAACTGAGTTGATAATGAATCTTCTGCATAAACCAATTGTTTAAGATTTAGCATTTGAAAATTATTTTTGAAAAGATCTTCATCCGTTCTACTAAAATCAAGACCCGTTAGTTCAAAAACAACAGTTTGTTTCTCAAATTTACGTCTTTGGTGTGGATATTGTTTATCCTTTTTTCTTCGATTTTGCTTAGCTTCCCTAACTTCTTCATAACTATAACCATTGTACAGAGTGAGTATAAGGTTTCGTTCATCAGCAGTCATTTTCATATACCCAGAATCAGCAACTGTAACTTCTACATTTTCTTTATTATTTGCATGATTATATATCATTAAGTTTTGCAAGAGATTTGTTTTATAATCTTTCTTAGCAATTTTTATACTATATCCTTCTATTCCATTATAAAATATACCTTCCTTAATTTGTAATTCAGGTCTCTGATTTTTTACATCATATAATAATGAATATGATTTTAGGTTAGAGTAGGGAATTATATATTCCGAGTAAAAGAACGCACTTATACTTATAGCAACTGTCAAAATAATTAATGGAGACATAAATCGCTGAAGTGAAACTCCAGCAGATTTTACTGCAGTTAATTCATAATTTTCTCCCAAATTACCAAATGTCATAATAGAGGAAAGCAAAATAGCTAACGGTAAGGCCATTGGAACTAATCTTGCAGAAGCATAGAGTATTAATTCTGCAATAACACTCCATTCTAATCCTTTTCCTGCTAAATCATCAATATATCTCCACAGAAACTGCATTAACAATATAAATAATGAAATAAAGAAAGTAGCAACGAGTGGCCCGAAATATGATTTTAGTATAAATTTATGTAATCGCTTCAAAACAACTTCAATTTTAATAACAACGATCACAAAAATAACTTATTTTATAACAAGTAACTTAAGATTTAATGAAAATATAATTATAGTCCTATGGTGTGTTTTAATTTAGATATTTGGGTATCCCAAAGATCAATAGTATCTTCTTTCTCATCGTCTTCTGCAAAGTCTGTAACTATTAAAGCAACATCTCCGGTAAGTTCATCTTTATGAATCTTAAATTCGAAGAAAGAGTCGTCATCTTCATCCTCATCGTCAATCCACTTAAAGCGAATTAATAAATTTTCTTTTTTGTTTAATAATTTAGCTTCTTGACCATTACCTTCCCAAATAAATGTATACTTGTCTCCCTGAATATTAATATCATCAGCAAACCATTCAGATAATCCACTTGGTGTACTCAATCTTGTATATAAAATTTTAGGTGATGAATTTATAGAATATTCCAATTCAATCTTATTTTTCATAAATCATTTTATTAGTTTTCTCTAGTTATTGCAATATATAAATTTTTTTAGAATTTTTAGTATTGAAATTATAAAAGATAAAATAAAATATTATATTTGCAACCCTAAAACAATGGCGAGGTAGCTCAGCTGGTTAGAGCGCATGATTCATAATCATGAGGTCGGCGGTTCAAGTCCGCCTCTCGCTACAAAAAAGGGATGAATCAAATTGGTTTATCCCTTTTTCCTTTCCTAGATCAGAATAATTTACTGCTATATATTTAATAATGTAGGTTTTGTGTATGGTTTATTTATGTCAAATAAATATTTCATACTTTTGTATATGGATTATCTTCAAATATTGAATTTAAAATATAATTTATAATATATGAAAAGAGTATTAGTAGCAACTGCCGGAGGAGATTGTCCCGGTTTAAATGCTGTAATAAGAGCAATTGTAAAGCGAGCTTCTCAAGAACAAGATTGGGAAGTTATTGGAAGTATACAAGCATTTAATGGAATTTTATGGGAACCAACAGAAATTAAAATATTAGACGAAGCAGCTGTAGCTGGAATTCATTTCCAAGGAGGAACTATAATTGAAACAACAAATAAGGGAGGTCCATTTGCATGGCCTATAAAAAATAACGATGGCACTTGGACAACTGCTGATAGATCCGAAGAAATGATTCGGAAATTAATGTATATGGGTGTTGATGCTGTCATTAATATTGGAGGTGACGGTTCACAAAGAATATCGCAAGCACTTTATGAAAAAGGACTTAATATTATAGGTGTTCCAAAGACAATTGATAATGATTTGTCGGCTACTGATACAACTTTTGGATTTCAAACTGCGGTTCAGATAGCAACAGAATCTGTTGATAAATTAGTTACAACAGCTGCTAGTCATAATAGGGTTTTGATATTAGAAGTGATGGGGCGAGATGCCGGTTGGATTGGATTGAATGCAGCAATAGCAGGAGGTGCTGAAATTTGCCTTATTCCTGAAATTCCATATGATATTAATGAAGTTGTTGAGAAAATTAATTCAAGATTTGTTCGTGATAGAGGTTTTATTATTGTTGTAATGGCTGAAGGAGCTCATGCAGTTGGAGATGATTCATCTACAATTAGTTTAAATGAGGTTGGATATGCTAACTCTAAAATTTCTGGAGGAGCATCAAGATTGATGCGAGAACTTAAAGCTGCAGGATTAAAGCATGATATGAGAAAAACGGTATTAGGACATATACAAAGAGGAGGAGTTCCTATCGCATATGATCGTGTTTTAGCAACACAATTTGGCGTTAAAGCATTTGAATTAGTGCTTGAAGGGAAATTTGGAGAGATGGTTTCTTACAAACATCCAAATATTATTTCTGTTCCATTTACGGAAGCAATTAGAGAGCCTCATTTTGTAACTCTCGATTCTGATTTAATGAAGAGTGCTAGAGGAGTAGGAATTAGTTTTGGTGATTAAATTGAATAAGTGATATATAAAAAAAGGTGATCAATTTGATCACCTTTTTTATTTATATAGAATTTAGTTTACGAAACTTTTTCTAATTTTTTCATAATTGAGAAAATGAATGCAGCAGAAACAAGACAACATACGATAAAAATAGACCATACTTGCCATACCGCAATTAATCCCCACATTACACTACCAACAAATAATAGTTTATTACCAACAGCAGTTGCTAATAACCAACCACCTTGCATAACACCTTGGAATCTTACAGGAGAAACTTTCGATACGAAAGAAAGACCCATAGGACTTAAGAATAATTCAGCAAAAGTTAGAATTAAATAAGTGTTTATTAACCAATAAGGTGATACTCTGTCTGGCGATGGTGCTCCGCCTAAATCTGCAGGAGACATAAGGTTTAAAGAACCCCAAACCAAAACCATAAATCCAATTGATGCTAAGATCATACCAATACCAATTTTCTTTGGTGTTGAAGGATCTTTTTTCTTAGATTGCAACCATGCAAATAATCCTAATACAAGTGGAGTTAAGATTACAATGAAAATAGGGTTAAATGATTGGAAAATTTCTGGTTCAATAGGATTGCTTTCCGGCATATTGAAATATCTTAATACAGCAGCAATAATTGCAACTAATATAACAATTCCACTGATCATTTTAGTTTTAGCTGTTGCTCCCTTACCAAAAAATATTGATAAACTAAAAATTGCTACAACCAAGGCAATCATTCCAGGAAAATCAAAGAATAAGTACGTAAATGAACCTACTGTTTTTGCAGTATAATCTCTTGCAAAGAAACTCATAGTTAATCCATTTTGATGGAATGACATCCAAAAGAATATAACAACACCAAATACTAGTAATAATGATGTAACTTTTGGTTTTTCTTCTTTTGTAGAGGATAAATATATCCAAGTTGCAAAGGCAACAAATAAACCAATTGCCCCGCCACCTAATAAGTCAAAGCTTTCAAATAAACTTATACCAAAACCGATAGCAAGACCAATAGCTATAGAAACTACTGTGTAAATTGGATTGCTAGGAGCTTTTTCTTCTTTTGCATCAGCTTTTTCAACTGCTTTTTGAGGAGTTGGTAACATTTTTTGGAATAAAATGTAAACAATAAAAGAAATAACCATTGAAGCAGCAGCAACACCAAATGCGTAATTGTATCCAGTAGAGAATACTTTTAAGTAATCGTGAGCGAATGTAGTTAAATCAGCAACCTGTGTTCCTGTAACTTCGTTTGCAAGTGACTGTAAATTAGTAATATTTGCTTCGTTTCCGTCGATGATTTGATGACATAAAGCAGGTAAGTCTGCATCATAAGTATACCCTTTAGTGCTTAAAAGCCAGTTTCTAATTCCATTGGCAGCATGCGGAGCCACTAATGCTCCCATGTTAATACCCATATAGAATATACTAAAAGCTGAATCTCTTAATTTTGAATATTTAGGATCATCGTATAATTGACCAACAATTGCTTGTAAATTTCCTTTAAATAAACCATTACCAAGTGCAATTACATAAAGTGCAACTAATGTAATAGTAAGGTTTAATCCAGGAGTAGCCATCATAATATAGCCAATAAGCATAATTAAAATCCCAACAAAAATTACACCTTTATATTTCTTTGTTTTGTCGGCAATTATACCGCCAAAAAGTGCTAGGGCATAAATTGCAAAGTAGAAACTACTATAATGACCACCTGCTTCTTCAGCAGAAAGCCCAAATTTAGCTTGTAAGAAGAAAACTAAACAAGCCATCATGGTATAGAACCCAAATCGTTCCCCCATGTTTGCAAAAAAGGCTACATATAAACCTTTCGGATGTCCTTTAAACATAATTTGTTATTTTTAGTTAATATTAATTTCAGTCTAAAATTTAAAGAGCAACAAATATAAAAATCTTTTTTCTGTGACCAAGCTTTTAAATAAAGGTTTAACCTTTTAAATTTGTTCAAAAAGAATCTAAATTATGAAAATTTTAAAATCTTCACAAATAAGGGATGTTGATTCTTTTACTATAAAGAATGAGCCTATCAATTCTATAGATTTAATGGAGAGAGCTTCATTGACAATTACAAGATGGATAGAAGAAAAAATATCAAAGGAAAGATTAATAAAATTTTTTATTGGTCCTGGGAATAATGGTGGAGATGGTCTTGCAATAGCACGTCAATTATATCACCTTAAATTCGATATTGAAATTTTTATTCTAAAAATAACTGACAATCTTTCAAAAGATTCAGAAATTAATTTAGAAAGATTAAAAAAAATTTCAAGTATTTCCATAATAGAGATAAAGTCTAATTCTGATTTTCCTATTATTAATTCAAATGATTTAATAATAGATGGACTATTTGGTTCCGGACTAACTAGAAAATTAGATGGTTTAGCGAAACAATTGGTAACCCATATTAATAATGTAGGTTTTGAAATAATTTCAATTGATATTCCATCTGGACTATTTGGTGAGGATAATAGTACTAATGATAATAATGCAATAGTTAGGGCAAATCAAACATTAAGTTTTCAATTACCTAAGTTATCTTTTATGTTTTCTGAAAACTTTGATTTTGTTGGTGAATGGAATATTTTACCAATAGGCTTTAATCAAGGTTTTATTGATAGTTTAGAATCTCAGTATTATTTCGTAAATGAAGATGTAATAAAAAGTTATTTTCGAAAGCGAAAAAAATTTTCCCACAAAGGAACTTATGGACATGTATTAATTGCAACAGGAAGCTATGGCAAAATGGGAGCAGCAATACTGGCAACAAAGGCTTGTTTAAGATCCGGATCAGGATTAGTAACCAGTCATATTCCCAAAGTAGGTTATTCTATTATGCAGACAGCAATTCCGGAAGCTATGTTAAGTATTGATTGGTCTGATATTATAATTTCGGAAATTCCTCATGTTGAGAAATATGATTTTGTAGGAATTGGACCAGGGATTGGAACAAAAGAAAATACTAAGAAAGCTCTTTTTAATTTATTTGAAAATATTAATACTCCAACAGTAATTGATGCTGATGCAATTAATATTATATCAGAAAATAAAGAATTAATAAAAGAAATACCTAAAAACAGCATATTAACACCCCATCCAAAAGAATTTGAAAGATTAATAGGAGAATCATTACAAGGTTTTAAAAGAATGGAAAAACAAGTAAGATTTGCAGTTGATAATAATATATATGTTGTATTGAAAGGAGCATATACTTCAATTGCATGCCCTAATGGTAATATTTATTTTAATTCTACTGGTAATCCTGGAATGGCAACAGCAGGAAGCGGAGATGTACTAACAGGGATATTACTTTCGTTATTAGGTCAGGGGTATAATTCTGAAGAAGCGGCTATTTATGGAGTTTATATACATGGGTTAGCTGGAGATATTGCATCTAATATGGTTGGAGAACAATCATTAATTGCTTCGGATATTATTGAAAACATTGGAAGTGCATTTATGAAAATAAAAAAAATAGTATAATATGAGATCGATAAAGACTACTTTAATAATAATATTGGTAGGAGTTGTTTCATGTACATCAACTTCAGAAACAAAAGTAACTAAAATTAGCGATTCAGACTTATCGTCAATTCAAGGAGTAATATATGCTCTCCCAAAAACAAATGTGAGTTTTAAAGTGGAAGCAGTTCAAACGGAAATTATTCCAGGACCATATCATGATTACGCCGAAAAGTTTATAGGAATCTCAAATGTACCACACAATAAAGAAATAAAATGGCAGGTATCTAATATTGAAATAAATTCATATAATGATATTGATGCAAGTGAATATTATAGTTTGATTCCGTCGGGGAATTTTAGCATTAATTTGTTAAAATTAATAGAGAATGAGATAATATTTCCTATAAATAAATCAAGTCAAGAAAAATATGAAAGTCAATTTTATGGAAAGAATATAGTTGGAGAAGGGATTGTTTTTAAAGATTTGAGTGTAACAAAATATATTGGTGAAGAGCAGGTTACTTATTTTAAAAGAGTGCAAAGAGATTCAATTTTTGCTAAGGTACCTGTTGTTAAAACACAATCAGTACATAAGTCATTTGAACAAAAGGCTGAAGAAGCAGCAAGTTTCATTTTTATGATACGCGAAAAAAGATTTGAACTTTTAACAGGTATGGCAGATTATTATCCTGAAGGTAAGGCATTAAAGGTCGCTATTGAAGAATTAAATCGATTAGAAAATGAATATTTAGACTTATTTATTGGGAAAAGATATTCTAGTACGTATTCTGCAATTTATGAATTTGTGCCAACAGAAAAGTATTTAAATCAACCCAATATTTTATTTAGATTTAGTGAAGAAAAAGGAGTGTTGCCTGCAAATGATTTAAGCGGAAGGCCTATAATTATTGAGTTGGAGAAAGTAAATCAAAAATATAATTTTTCCGATTTGAATAAAACGAACTCATTGAATTCAGATAATTTATTTTATAGATTGCCAGTATTAACTCAAATAAACGTGAACGATGGAGGATCTCTAATTGCTAGCCGGAAAGTTAATATTAATCAGTTTGGAGAAGTAATTCTTTTTCCTTCAATGTATTTAATGGATTCAGAAAAGTTTATAGAGTTCTATTATGATATTGATGATTAGTTTATAAAAAAAGAGTTCATTATAAACATGAACTCTTTTTAATATTTTGAAATTTTAAACTAATCAATTAGTTTTATTTTGTGCGTTTTGATATTCCTGAAATGATTGCCTTAAAAAAGCATCTTCTGCAAAAAACTTAAGAACCGGTTCAAGTCTTTCAGGGGAGTAGTAACCTGGTACAGCAGTTATAAACTGATTGTTTTCGTTTAAATATGCTACTGATGGGTATGACATTTTTCCTTTTAAAAGTGCAACTGCTAATTGATGAGGAGATCTGCTTTTTCCTCCTTCATTAACAAATTGTTTTCCTCTAAAAGATATGGTATCTTTAGTTTCAGCATCAAACCTTACTGCGTAATACTCATTATTTAAAATATTGGCAATTGCTGGATTGGTAAATGTAGATGCTTCCATTTTTTTACACCAACCACACCAGTCAGTATAAACATCAATAAATATCTTTCGTTTTTCTTGTTTATTTAGTTCAACAGCTTCCTCAAAAGTATACCATTTAACTTCTACTTCTTGTGTAAAACTATTTAAAGTAAAAAAACTTAAAATGCTTATTAATAATATTGTTTTTTTCATATTATCACTTCTATTTTAATAGGTTGCGGTAAGGTATGTATATATTTGTATATTTACACTTAAACGCAAATTAATAGGATTTGTTTGAATTATGCAAACCTTTTTTTCTGATTTATATTCGTTTTAAACTAAGACCATATATTTTAGTAATAGTTACTTGAAATTTATGTTTGTGTTAAGATTTGTTAAGAAAAATAATTTTAGAATTTATTCACTTAATTAAATGGTAATTTTTTCTAAATTTGAGCTTGTTAAAAAAACGATTAAACAAAATCGTTTTTTAATAGTAATTGTAATAATATTAATTTAATAAAATAAAATAACGGAGGAATAATAAATGAGCGAAATTCGTAATTTAGAACCTAAAGCAGTTTGGGATATTTTCCAACAATTATGTGATATACCACGCCCATCTAAAAAAGAACAAAAAGCAGCTGAGTTTGCCAAAGAATTTGGTGAAAAACTTGGTCTTGAAACTGTTGTAGATGAAATTGGTAATGTAATTATTAAAAAGCCTGCAACTAAAGGTCTTGAAGATTGTAAAACTGTTGTTTTACAGGGGCATGTAGATATGGTTCCTCAAAAGAATAGTGGAATTGATCATGATTTTGAAAAAGATCCAATTAAAGCTTATGTTGATGGAGAATGGGTTACAGCAAAAGATACTACTCTGGGTGCTGATAATGGTATTGGTGTTGCTGCTTCTTTAGCAGTTCTTCAAGCAAATGATATTGAACACGGGCCTCTAGAAGTTTTGTTAACAATAGATGAAGAAACCGGAATGACTGGTGCTGAAAATCTTAAAGCAGGATATTTAGACGCTGACATTATGATTAATACAGACTCAGAAGACGAAGGTGAACTTTATATCGGATGTGCTGGTGGTGTTGATACAAATGCGAAGTTTTATTTTAACGAAGAATCTGTTCCTGCTGATTCTGTAGCTTACATAATTGATGTTAAAGGTTTAAAAGGTGGACATTCAGGAATGGATATTCCATTAGGAAGAGGAAACTCAAATAAAATTTTAAATAGATTTTTATATAAACTAAATAAATCATTAGATATTCGTTTAGCAGATATTCAATCTGGTAGTTTACGTAATGCTATACCTCGTGAAGGTTTTGCAATTGTAACTGTGCCAACTGCTCAGGTAGGTGAATTTAAAACTTTTATTGATGAATTAATTCCTCAAATTAAGAGTGAGCTTACTGTAACAGAACCAGATATGGAAGTTACTTATGGTGAAACAGAGATGCCAGCAAAGGTTATTGATGAAAAAACTCACAATAATTTAGTTAAAGCACTTTATGGATTTCCTAATGGAGTAATTCGAATGAGTGATGCAATGGAAGGTTTAGTTGAAACTTCAACTAATTTAGCTGTTGTTAAAAAACAAGAAGGATTTATTGAAATAGGTTCTTTACAACGTAGTTCAGTTGAAAGTGCTAAAGAAGATTTAGCAAATATGATAAGAAGCGTCTTAGAACTTGCGGGAGCTGAAGTTGTTCACGAAGGAGCTTATCCTGGTTGGAATCCAAATATTAATTCTCCAATATTGAAAACAATGCAAGACGTTTACAATAATAAATGGGGAAAAGTGCCTGAAATTAAAGCAATTCATGCTGGTTTAGAATGTGGTATTATAATGGAGAATTACCCAAACTTAGATACTATATCTTTCGGACCAACAATTCGTTACCCACACTCACCAGACGAGAAAGTAAATATTAAAACAGTTGGAATGTTTTATGATTTCTTAAAAGAAACTCTTAAGAATATTCCTAAGAAATAATACAAATACTAATTTTATTATAAAAGGAGTTTTCGGATACTTATCTGGAAACTCCTTTTTATTTACATTTTTTCCATTTTCATTTATTTATTTTCAGATTTAATCTGTAATTTCAAATCGCAAAAATTATTATTTGATATAGGATGGCAAAGAAAAATAAATTAGAAAAATTAAAACCAAATAATCTGGAAGTTACAGATTATGATTTTATAATATGTCCAAATTGTGGAGCAGAAGAAGTTGGTAAGTTTTGCCCTAATTGTGGACAATCAAATAAGGATTTTAATAAGCCCTTAAAAGAGATAGGGGGAGATCTTTTAGATTCAATAAATTTGGATATAAGATTAATAAATACGCTAATACCTTTTTTTACTAAACCCGGATTTCTTACCCAGGAATATTTCAATGGGAAAAGAAAAAGGTATGTGCCTCCAATGAGAATGTACATGTTCGTTAGTATTTTATTTTTCTTTTTAGTTCAGTATATCGATCCTGATACGCGAAATGATATGGTGCAAATTGAAGGCGATGTTAGGTTAAATGACTTATCCTTAACGTTCTCTGATGATGAAAGTGATTCTTTAAATTTTGGTGATCAAATAGCTATAACTGATATTGACACTTTAAGTAATAAAGATGATTTAATAATAAATGGTTTTAGTGCTAAAGATAGAGAGAAGATTATATCAGAAGTTTCGAAAGATACCAGTACGCCTGCTCCTGTAAAAGAGGTAATAATCGGAGGAATGAATGCTTTCGATAAAAAAGAAATGTTTATAGATAAATTTTTTAAATATTTGTCTTATGTATTGTTTCTGTTAATGCCAGTATTTGCTTTAATATTAGCAATGGTTTTATGGAAATCAAGAAAGTTATATGTTCATCATTTAATTTTTTCAATCAATTTTCACTCTTTTATATTTGGATTTGCTTCAGTAATGATTATTCTTGGAGAAATTATACCTGAATCAATTTCTGAATACTATACTTACTTATGGTGGGGAATTCCAATATACTTATTTATTGGAATAAAAAGATTTTATAAAAGAAAACTTGTTGGAACCTTTTTTAAAACATTTGGATCTTTATTAATATACATATTAATTATTAGCATAGTATTAATAACTATGACTGTTTATGTAGCTAAAGAATTTTATGTGTAAATATTAAATGCTAGCTTAAGATAAAATGGAAATCTAATCTATATCTGCTACAATATAAATGTTTTTATAAAGTCTAGATTTGATCATAAAAATCTTAAAAAAGCTTTGTAAGTTTGGCGTTTGGAATTTTAAGAATATTATGGCGGATAAATATAAAATATATACTGAATTAAATTTATTGGTTGTTAAGATTTCTCAGGAAGAAAAATCTTTTGAAGACTTATATAATTTAGCTAAGGAAATTCGACAAAGTAAAGATTTTTCAATAATTCATTATACGTTTATCGATTTTAGAGGAGCTAAGGTTAGTTTTGATAGAGATAAGATTAAAGATTTTAAAAATCTTATAGATGAATATAAAAATATAGATAATCAGCAATCAGTGGTTTATGTGATGGATGAACCTATGATTACAGTTTTTGTGCATTTATTGATAAATAAAGTTAACTCAACCCGGAAGTATTGTTCTACCGTTCATAAAGCTTACGACTTATTAGGATTAGATGTATCTTTAGAAAAGTTTGAAGAATTAATTAATATTTAAGTATTCTATGTTTTTTTCTCCAATCAAATATGATGAACCAGTTTTTCGTCCACCAGGCGAAGCTAGATCAGCTATTATACAAGCAACTTTAGGTTGTTCATGGAATAAATGTGCATTTTGCGAAATGTACACATCTAAGAAATTTAGATCCAGAAGCATTGATGAATTAAAACCAGAAATAAAAAAAATAGCAAATGCTTATAAAGGAGTAAAGAAAATATTTTTAGCTGATGGTAATGCTTTTGTTTTGTCAACTAATAAGTTAATTCCAATTCTTAATGAGATAAATAATCAGTTTGGAAAGATTCAACGAGTCTCATCTTATGCTTTGCCAAAAGATATTTTAATTAAATCTGAAAGTGAATTAAAAGATCTTCGAGAACTTGGTTTAAAATTATTGTATATTGGAATTGAAACTGGTGATGATGAACTTTTGAAAAAGATAAACAAAGGAGAAACTTTTAATTCAACTGTTGATGGTATTTTAAAAGCTCATAATGCAGGAATAGATACATCTATTATGATAATAAATGGGCTTGGAGGAAGAAAATATTCAAAACCACATGCTTTAAAATCTGCCGAAATAATAAATAAAGTTAATCCTAAATTTTTATCTACATTAACTTTGAGTTTACCTTATGGAGAGGAACATTTTCAAGAAAAATTTAATGGGGAATACCAACAACAAAGCATTGTTGAGTTATTCGAAGAATTAAAAATGTTTATAGAGAATTTGAATGTAGAGAATGTTATTTATAGGAGTAATCATGTTTCTAATAATCTAATTTTAAAAGGTACTTTATCAAAAGATCAGGATCAACTAGTTGGAATGCTCAATTCTGCAATTAAAAATACTTCAAAAGATATTTATCCATCAGCACCTGGAATGCTTTAATTTATATTCTACAAAAGAAAATATTTTTAAATTACAATTAAAAAAAAGAAGGATTACGTTATGTAAACCTTCTTAAATGTTGTTCTTAATTATTAATTACAAATCCTTTTCTGTTTTAAATGCTTCAAGATTTTCTTTTGCAATTTCTAGAGCTTTTTGATAATCTTTTAACTTAGGATTGTATTGCTTTAATTTTTCTTTTCCCTTTGTATCGTTAGATTTAGCTTTTGTTAACTTTTTATCCTCAACGCTATATCTTTTGTCCAAAGATCTCATTTCGTTTTTGTATTCAGTTTCAATAGCTTTTAACTCTCCTTCAATAAGTTTAGAATCTTCATCATCGGCTTTCTTAAGTCTCTTAAGCAGAACCTTACGTTGTGCATTGTTTTCTTTGATAAATATTTTTTCTTCACTGGCAATAACTTTTAATTCTCCATTAGCTTCCATGCCCATTTCGAAACCTGCATTAATCAAACTGTCGGCTACAGCTATCTTTGCTTCGGTTAGACTAATCTTATTTTCAATACTTTTAACTTTTTGTTCAAGCTTAATTAATTTAAGTTCATCCTTACTTAGAGTTGGAGTTGTTGGATCTTGTGCAAATGCTGTATTACTTAAAAAGTAAATTGTTAATACAACTATTATTTGAGATAATTTGAGTAAAGATTTTTTCATAATGATTTAGGATTTATGATTTTATAATTGTTTACCTTTTAAATGTTTAAAAGTTACAAAAATGAAATGTCTTCATCAACAGAATAATACCTTCTGTCAAAAGGATAATAAATTTCTGGTTGATTAAATGATATGGAGGTTGTTATTTAAAACTAAAAAGTATTTTCTTTGTTAGCTAATAATGATGATAATATTATTGAGCTATTGATTTATGTTAAAAACAACTTTCGAAATATCAAAGATGGATTGTCCTGCAGAGGAAAGCCTAATTAGGATGAAGTTAAATGAAATATCGGGGATTAAAAATCTTGAATTCGATATACCTAATCGAAAATTATTTGTTTTCCATAATGGACAACTTGAACTTATCGAAGAATCAATAATAGAATTAAATCTGGGTGGAAAAAGATTGGAGTCTGAAAATTCTAATGAAACTTTCTTAGAAGAACACCAAATGCAAAGAAAACTATTATGGATCGTTCTTATAATAAATTTTGCTTTTTTTGTTATTGAAATGACAACCGGCTTTTTCTCTAAATCAATGGGGCTTGTAGCCGATAGTTTAGATATGTTAGCAGATGCATTTGTATATGGAATTAGCTTGTTAGCCGTTGGTGGATCCTTAGTTCGTAAAAAGAATATCGCTAAATTGATAGGGTATTTTCAAATAATTCTGGCTATTACAGGTTTTTTGGAAGTAATAAGAAGATTAATAGGGGCAGAGCAAATTCCAGAATTTTCAACTATGATTATCGTTTCGATTCTTGCACTTATTGCCAATAGTTTTAGTCTTTATTTACTTCAAAAATCAAAGAGTAAAGACGCACATATGAAAGCAAGTATGATTTGTACTTCAAATGATGTAATTATTAACGCAGGGGTTATTGTAGCAGGATTATTAGTGTTGTGGTTTAACTCTAACATACCAGACTTAGTAATTGGAACAATAGTTTTTGCAATAGTGATTCAAGGAGCAACTAGAATACTAAAACTTGGAAAATAAAAGCAATTTCTATTATATCTCGATAGGTAAGTGAATAATAAATTCAGTTCCAATATTCTTTTTAGATATTACTTCTATTTCGCCCTGGTGTTCTTCAATAATATTTTTACTTATAGAGAGTCCTAATCCTGTCCCTTTACCAATATTTTTTGTTGTGAAAAATGGATCAAATATTCTTTTAATAACCTCTTCATCTATTCCTTTACCCGAATCTTTTACCGATATTAAAAGTTCACTATCTTTTATATTTGTTTTTATTGTAATTGTACCTTCGTTTTCGATTGCTTGAATAGCATTCGAAATTAAATTCACATATACTTGATTTAATTTACCAGGGAAACATTTTATTTTTGGGAGATCTCCCAAATCTTTAATTATTTCAATTTTATTTTTGTATTGACTACGAAGAAGTACTAATGTAGATTCAATGCCTTTATTAATATCTGCCAAAACCTTTGTGCTTCCTGCAAAATAAGAAAAGGTATTTAAACTATTTGTAATTTCAGTTATATTATCAACACCTATCTGTAAATCCTCAGATAATGATATGCACTCTTTTTTATAGAAATTATAATCTACTTTTTCTTTTAAATCTTCAATTTCTTTTTGTTTAGATTCAGGAATTTCGGAATTAAGATCTTCATATTTTTCTGTAATTTTTAATATAGAATCTAATCCTTCTTTAAAACCTTTTATACCAAGAGAAATGAAGTTTAAAGGATTCTTTATCTCATGAGCAATTCCTGCAGTTAAGAATCCAATAGATGCCATTTTTTCACTTTGAACTAATTGGGTTTGTGTTTCTTTAAGTTCCTTAAATGCAAAATTTAATTTTAGTTGTGCTTGTTCTCTTCTTTTAACTTCTTTTCTAAGTTTTCTATTCCAAAAAACAAATATTACTAAAATAAAAAGTAATGGAATAATAAATCTAATTAGTATTTTATAATTAAACCCTTTTTCTCCATTAAGAGAAATCCAACTATAATAAATATTATTTCTTTCATTAATTGAAATTGACTCTAATGTTTTTTGAATTATAGTATGAAAAATATCCCAATCTTTTCTAACACCAATCGTTATGTTATAGTCGTAAGGGGTATAACCAACAACTCGTATTGAGTAATACTTTTTTTCAATTATATAATAACTTGCGGTAACCATCCCTTCAACATAAGCTACTACTTTTTTCTTGTGGAGCATGTTTAATGCATCTTGTGGACTATCTGCAAGTACTAAGTTTATATTTGGGTATTTTTCTATTAAGAGTTCTTCTGTATAATATCCTTTTACAACAGCTACATCCATGTTGTCGAGTTCATTTAGATCCCTAATATGCGTGATATCTGTATTCGCAAAGATTGATATAGGGTTACTAACATAAGGTTTAGTAAAATTTAGATATTCCGTACGAGATGGAGTTTTGCTAATTGAACTTACAATATCTATTTTTTGGGAACGCACTTTTTTAAAAACATCATCCCATGTTTTATCTTGAGTAAATTCAAATTTCACATTTAATTTCTCTTCGATAATTTTAAGATAATCAATATCAATACCCTGATAATCACCATTTTTATCGCGATATTCAAAAGGGGCCCAATTAGGATCAGAACCTACTCTTATTACAGGATGATTTTCTAACCACTCTATTTCTTCATCTGTTAATTCAAGTTCTCTTGAACTATTAATTTCAGCTTCATTCTTAATAGAAGCTTCATTTTTTATTGATTCTGAAAAAACTGATTTTGAATTTGTTAGTGTTAGTATCAGCAATACTAAATACATACCTAATTTAAACTTTCGATTCATCATATAAAGATTTTCAACCGCACTATACGTTAGTTTATTGCTTTATATAGGAATTGAGCTAAAAAGTTCCAAGATTTAGATAGATGTATAAAAAACGTTGACTAACGTATCCATATTGGGTAAGTAAAATTAATCTAAAAAGTGATTTTATTTTAGAAACTCTAAAATATTTTCCAGACTCATCTTTTGTGTAATTTGGTCTGTATTTATAAAGGAATCAGCGAGTTTCGATTTTCGCGCTTTTAGTTGTTGAATCTTTTCTTCTACAGTTTCAGCAGAAATAAATCTATAAACCATTACTTTTTTATTCTGACCAATTCTGTGTGTTCTATTTATTGCTTGTTCTTCTACTGCAGGATTCCACCAAGGATCAATTATAAAAACATAATCAGCTGCAGTAAGGTTTAGTCCAACTCCACCGGCCCTTATCTGAATCAGAAAAACGTTTTTGTCTTCCGATTCTTTAAAATCATTTATTACCAAATCCCTATTTTTAGTACTTCCTGTCAACATTGAATACGGGTGGTTGTTTTGTTCTAAAAAATCAGCAAATAAATTCAGGTGTTTTACATAAGCTGAGAAAATTAAAACCTTATGCTTTTCAGCTATTAAGTTTTCGATATTTCGGGTTATTTCTTGGTATTTTCCTGATTCAGCATTATAGTCCTGATCGATTAAAACAGGATGGTTTGCAATTTGTCTTAGCTTGTTTAATCCCTCAATTGCAAGTATAGTTGGCTTATCTTCGGTTTTTTCGATTGTTTCTAAAATAGAGTTCCTGATCTTCGATTTTTCTTCTTCATACAAAGATTTTTGTTCTTCAGTCATGTCACAATATATGACAGATTCTATTTTATCCGGTAAATCCTTTGCTACTTGATCTTTTGTTCTTCTAAGTAGGAAGGGTTGTATAAATTGCTGTAATTTTTCTTTCTTTTCAGGATCTGTATTTTTTTCAATAGGCTGTACAAATTCACGTTTAAAAAAACGGAGATTCCCTAAAAGTCCTTTATTTAAAAAATTTATTTGTGCCCATAAATCTGTTAGCGAATTTTCTATTGGTGTTCCTGTTAAAACTAGTCTGTGTTTAGAATGAATTTGGTTTATTGCTTTATAAATTTTTGATTCAGGATTTTTAATATACTGACTTTCATCTAAGATTAAGTAAAAAAATTTATAAGATAATAAAAGTTCTAAATCGTTGCGCACTATTCCATACGTAGTAAGTATAATATCATAATCTTTAAAAAACCGAATATCTTTTGGTCTATTCTGTCCAATAAATTTGAAACATTTAAGTTCAGGTGTAAATTTTCTGATTTCCTCTTCCCAATTATGTACTAATGAAGTTGGCATTACAATTAAAGATGTTGCCGAAGATGAGGTATTATTTAAATCTATTTGTTGGAAAATATCTAATTGAGCTAAAGCTGGCTTCTCCGATAGTTCAATATTTTCTCCATTTATCTTTCCTTTGGAATTTAGTAGTAAAGTAAGAGTTTGAACTGTTTTTCCTAAACCCATATCATCTGCTAGGCATCCACCAAAATGATTTTCTTGTAAAATTTGCATCCACGAAAAACCTTCTTTTTGGTATGGTCTTAATTCAGCATGTAATCCTTTTGGAATGTCAAATGAGCTATCATCATAAATCTTAACTAAATTTCTATATTTTTCAACAATGGATTTACTTTTTTCTGGAACACTTGTTTCAATTAGTCCAAAATGATGTTTGTCAAGTTGTATTGCATTATCGGTATCACGACCAAATTGGAAAAGTTCTTTGTATTGTTCAAACCATTCTTTTGGTAAAATGGCAATTTCATTATTAGGAAGTTTAAATTCACGAATACCATTCAAAATGTTTTTTCTGAATTTTGTAAATGGAAATGAGAATTCTCCTATCTGTACTGTAATATGTAAATCGAACCAATCGTTTTCTTCTTTTATTGATGATTGAATAGATGGTTCATATAAGGAATAATGAATTTCTTTATACTTTTGAATTAATTCAATATCAAATAATTGTATTTGTTCTTTATGTGACCCCAGCCATTTAACAAACTTATATATATGATCTCCATATTCAATATCCTCTTCAAATTCAGGTGCAAAATGAGCATCTTCATTATTATTAAGTCCAAGTGTATGTAACTTATTAATAATATCATTTTCCCAAATAAAATTTCTTTCAATTTTATGAAATATATAATTACCATCTTGATTTTCTATTCTAACGGATGAGTTTGAACCGCTGTTAGCTAAGAATTTAATTTGATCATTATAACTAAATGATAAGATTAAAGTTGGATCTCCTTTAAGATTATTTTCAAAACTTAAAATGGCTTTCTTTTCAGATATTATTGTCTCAATATTAAAACCTTTAGCTTTTACATTATATTGTTTGATACTGTCTAATGCAAATGTTTCAAACCATTTTTGTTCTGAAGATTTTGGTATATGAATACATTCTTTATTAAAAAATGGTAAGAGCTTTTTTGCTTTTATATCATCAAAAATATAAAGTTTATTATTAATGATTATTCTGCATGGATCTTGTGTTAAAATTAAACCCGATTTCTCTAGTAAATTGAGTTCTCTATTATCATGTCTAATAGTAAGATAATATTGAGTCTCATTTTCAAGTTTTGTTATATTGAAAACCGACTGTGCTTTACCTTTAATAACTTCAATCTTGTCATCTGAATTTATATATTTAGGTTTCTCCTTAAAGTACAAGCCAATGTCCATTTTTTGTAACAAATCGGTACATTTTACCATTCGTCTTTCAATATACGGTCGAATATTTTCATCAATAAATTCTTTTTTTAATTTATTAATGAAATCAACAGTTGTTTGCCCTCTTTTTTTAGAAAATATTTTATGTAAATTCTGATCGCTATACTCATCAATCCATTTTATTAGTTGTTTCTCATTATTAGAAAAGTCACCAATATATTTGCTGACATTTAATTGAGAAATTTTTGCTTCGATATGATAAAAACCGTGATTTGGTTTAATGATTACAATATATGGAACCATTATTAATCCAAATAAGGGATGATCTACAATTCCTATGACAAATTCTTTTCGTTGCATTAATGTAAAATATATCTTTTTCAAAAATCTATAAAAGTATCAAATTCATGTGATCTAGTACTGCGTTTTACTGACTTTTTTTAGAAAATTAATGAGACAGGATTACAAACAATTAGATTTATGTTATAAAATAGTTTTTGAATAGACATTTGTATAAGACTTTGCAGGGATTAAAGTATACTTTTGCCGAAGTCAATATTGTATATATGAATATAAGTAGATATGCAAGGGGCTGAGGTAATTAGAATAGTTTTAAATAATTGTTATAAAACCCAATGTTATTAGATTTTATAACAAAAGTATTATAGGACATATAATAAGTTTTGCTATTCATGTATCAATATTTTATTATTGACTTATTATTTTACAAACCATTAATTATAAACTAAGTGTTTTAAGCTATGCGTGTTAAACGAATACTACAGGAAAAAGAGTTGGCCATTCAGGCTTCTGTGGATCTAACCTTAATTGATCCGCTTATTAAAAAATATAAAACTAAGAAAGGTAATTTGATTCCAATTTTACAAGGAACTCAAGATGTCTATGGATATTTACCTTCTGAAGCATTTATTAAAATTTCAGAATTAACGGGATTAAAACTTAGCGATATGTATGGAGTTGCGACGTTTTACACCCAGTTTAGATTAAATCCGGTTGGAAAACACATTGTTAAAGTATGTCATGGTACTGCATGTCATGTGCAAAATGCTACTGCAATTTCAGAAGCTGTTGAATCAGCATTAGGAATTAAAGATGGAGAAACTACTGAAGACAGATTATTTACTTTAGAATCTGTTGCATGTCTAGGTTGTTGTTCTCTTGCTCCAGTTTTAATGATTGGAGATGAGACTTACGCTAAGCTTACAGGAAAACAAGCTGTAAAAATAGTAAAGGAAATCAAGATTAAAGAAAGTAATTAACCATTCCGACTGGAAACCTAAAAAATTAAATATGAAAAAAACGAAAGTTTTAGTAGGACTAGCAAGTTGTGGAATTGCTGCTGGAGCCAACAAAGTATACGATAAACTCAAAACTTTACAGGAAGTTGATAATTTAGATATTGAAATTAAAAAAACAGGTTGTATTGGAATGTGTTATAGGGAGCCATTGGTTGAAATTATCGACGAAACAGGTTCTTATCTTTACGGTGAAATAGACGAAGAAAAAGCTGTAACAATTTTTGACAAGCATTTGAAACAAAGCGAACCTGTTAAAGATTATATAGTTCGAAGCGAATTTTTTGAGACAAAAGATGACACTTTTTGGGATGGTCAGGTAAAAATCGCATTACGTAATTGTGGTGTTATTGATCCTGAAAATATCGAAGAGTACGAAGAAAATAATGGTTATAAAGCCATAAGAAATATATTAGAAGGCAAAATAGATCAAGAACAGGTTATTCAAACAGTTCTTGAATCTGGTATTCGCGGTCGCGGTGGTGGTGGATTTCCAACAGGAATGAAATGGAGATTTGCACAAAAGAACGACGCTGACATGAAATATATCATTTGTAATGCCGATGAAGGAGATCCAGGTGCATTTATGGATAGATCTCTTTTAGAAGGTGATCCTCATGCGGTAATTGAAGGTTTATCAATCGGTGCTTTTGCAATTGGAGCAAAAGAAGGTGTTATTTATTGTCGTGCCGAGTATCCTTTAGCAATTAAAAGATTAAATATTGCAATAGATCAAGCACGAGAAAAAGGATATTTAGGAAATGATATAATGGGAGTTAAAGGATTTAGCTTCGATTTATACGTTAAAGAAGGTGCAGGGGCATTTGTTTGTGGTGAGGAAACTGCTTTAATGGCATCTATTGAAGGTGAACGTGGAATGCCACGCAAACGGCCACCATTTCCAGCGGAAGCTGGATTGTGGGGAAAACCTTCCAATATTAATAATGTAGAAACATTTGCAAATATTCCATATATACTTTTAAATGGTGCCGATTCTTATTCAAAGTATGGAACCGAAAAAAGTAAAGGAACAAAAGTTTTTGCTTTAACAGGAAAGATTAATCATGGTGGTTCTGTTGAAGTTCCTATGGGGGTTTCAATTAAGGATATCATTTTTAAACTTGGTGGTGGAATTACCGATGGTAAAAAGTTCAAAGCGGTTCAGTTAGGTGGACCTTCAGGAGGTTGTATTCCTGAATATCTTTCAGATACTATTGTCGATTACGATTCAGTAAATGCTACAGGAGCAATTATGGGTTCAGGTGGTATGGTTGTTATGGACGAAACAACATGTATGGTTGATATTGCTAGATTTTTTCTGGATTTTACATGTAAGGAATCCTGTGGGAAATGTACTTTCTGTCGTGTTGGAACTAAACGAATGTTAGAAATTTTAACTAGAATTACTGAAGGTGAAGGTCAGGAAGGTGATATTGAAAAATTGGAAGAACTGGCTTATCAAATTAAAGACAATACTCTTTGCGGATTAGGTCAAACTGCTCCAAATCCGGTTCTTACTACGATTAAATATTTCAGACATGAGTACGAAGCTCATATTACAGATAAGAAATGTCCGGCTAAGAATTGTAAAAAGCTATTAACATATACTGTTGATCCGGAAAAGTGTACAGGTTGTACTGTTTGTGCTAAAAACTGTCCAACTAATGCAATTGATGGAGAACGAAAAGAAATACATAATATTCGACAAGATGCATGTATTCAGTGTGGTATGTGTTATAGTAAATGTAAGTTTGATGCTATTTTATTATCATAAATCAAACTAAATTGATAATTGAATTAGGTAACCAAATTAGAAAGAAAAATGAGTAATCAATTAAATATAATTCTTAACGGAAAAAATATAAAAGGTAATCCTGGAGAAACAATTCTTCAGATAGCCAATCGAAATGGTGTTGAAATCCCAACATTATGTAATGATCCTCGATTAAAACCATTCTCTTCATGCTATGTTTGTGTTGTTGAAGTAGAAGGTATGCGTGGAATGCAACCATCCTGTTCTACAAAGATTCAGGAGGGAATGAAAATAGAAACAGAAAACGATAAAGTAAAAACTGCACGTAAAACTGCCTTAGATTTATTAGTTAGTAATCACTATGCCGATTGTGAAGCGCCTTGTAAGCAAACTTGCCCTGCAGGTGTTGATGTTCAAGGGTATATTTCCTTAATTGAAAAAGGACTTTATAGTGAAGCTATAGGATTAATAAAAGAAACTAATCCTTTGCCAGCAATTTGTGGACGTGTTTGTGTTCGTCCATGTGAGGTTGCATGTCGTCGTAATAATTTAGATGAAGGTGCTGCAGTTGGAATTGATTATATGAAACGTTTTGCTGCGGATATGGATTTGCTTTCAGAGCACAGATATATTCCTGAAGTAGCAAAATCTACAGGTAAAAAAGTTGCAATTATAGGAGCAGGTCCTGGTGGATTATCATCAGCATACTTTTTACAACAAAAAGGACATCAATGTGATATTTTCGAAGCAAGTCCAAATCCAGGTGGTTGGTTACGTTATGGAATCCCAGAATATCGTTTACCAAATGACATTTTAGATAAGGAAGTTGCTGCTGTAACGGAATTAGGAACAAATATCAATTACAATTCGAAACTTGGAGATAATCTAAGTTATAAAGAATTAAAGAAAGATTATGACTCTGTTATTTTAACCATTGGTTCTCAACGAGGAACATTAATTGGCTGTGAAGGTGATGATGCTGAGAATGTATATTCAGGTATTGATTTCCTTAGAAATATGGAAATGACAGGTCAGAAATATGACTTTACAGGAAAAACTGTAGCAGTAGTTGGTGGTGGTAATACTGCAATGGATTGTTGTCGTACATCATTACGTTGTGGAGCAGAGAAAGTTTATGTTATTTATAGACGTACAGAAAAAGAAATGCCTGCAAATCCAATTGAGATTCACGAATCGAAAATTGAAGGAGTAGAGTATTTATTCTTAACAAATCCATCGAAAGTAAATAAAGATAAAGATGGTAAGTTAAAATCTATGACTTGCCTTAAAATGGAATTAGGTGAGCCAGATGCTTCTGGTCGTCGTCGTCCGGTTCCAGTTGAAGGATCTGATTTCGATATAGAATTAGATTATGCTTTGGCTGCAATAGGTCAGAAAACTGAAGTTAATTTCTTAGATGATGTAAACGAATTTGCTAACGATGGTAAATTAGAAGTGAATCGTTGGGGAGATATAGATGCAGATAAATACACTTTACAAACTGGTGCAAAATCAATTTTTGCGGCAGGGGATGGTGTTTCAGGTCCTGCAACAATTATTGAGGCAGTTGCACAAGCAAAAGTTGCAAGTCGAAGCTGTCATCAGTTCTTAATGGGCGAAGAATTAAAAGCCGATCCTAAAGAATTTATTAGCCGAAGAGATAATTTCAAGGAATTAACAACAGAAGATTTTTTAGGAAGATATCAGAATCAGATACGCGAAGAGATGCCTGTTCTTGAAGCTAATGATCGAGTTAACTTTAAGGAAGTTGAATTAGGTTATGCAGATGAAAAAATAGCTAAACACGAAGCTGAACGTTGTTTTGAGTGTGGTTGTACAGAATTTCATACTTGTGATTTGAAAAAATATTCGACACAGTATGATGCAGATCAAAAACATTTCGAAGGTAATTATCAAGAACATGAATTAGATTTCTCACATCCATTTATTGAGATCGATAATAATAAATGTATTCTTTGCGCACGATGTGTTAGAATTTGTAAAGAGGTTGTTGGTGCTAATGCTCTAGGATTGGTAAATCGCGGTTTCGACACATATGTTGCTCCAAGTATGGGTAATTCGTTAACTGAAACAGATTGTGAATCTTGTGGATCTTGTATTTCAACTTGTCCTACAGGAGCTATTACTGAAAATGTTAATTTTAAACCGGGACCTGTTAAATTAGATACAGCAAATTCAATTTGTCACTATTGTTCTGTTGGTTGTGAGGTTGAATATCAACATAAATCTGAATTCGTTTGGAAAGCTAAAGGAGCAGAGGGACAAGTGAATAAAGATGGGAATTTATGTCGTTATTCAAGATTTGGTTATGGTGTAATGAACGATACTACAAGATTAACTCAACCATTATTAAAAGTTGATGGTAATTTTGAAGCAATTTCATGGGAGAAAGCATTTGACATTATTGCCGATGAAATAAAAGGAGCTGATTCTGACGAACATGGTTTCTTTGCCGGAGCACGATTGAGTAATGAAGAAATGTATATGGTTCAGAAACTTGCTAGAGTTGGAGCTAAATCAAATAATATTTCTAGCTTCCATTATGTTGGACAGGGAAGACATTATAGTACAAATTCTGAATCAAACGTACCTTTCGAACAAATAAAAGAGGCAAGTAAGATTTATTTGTTGGGATCTGAAGTTAATATGGATAATCCTGTAGTTAGCTTTACGATTAATAATGCACGAGAGATAGAGGGTACCCCAATTGAGTTAGTTACAAATAAGGAATTAAGTGCACTCGAACATAAAGTAGATTCTACTTTGAGAGTTAAATCTTATTATAACTTCTTAAAAGCAATTAATTTTTATTTAATTAATAAAGGATTACATAATGCATTATTTATTAAAGATAATTGCAATGGATTTGATGATTATAAAAAAGAATTAGCTAAAGAAAACTATGAACAGCTAGTAAAAGAATCTGGAATTGATAGAGAATCTTTAGAAATCTTTGCTAAAGCTTATAATAATGAAATAAACGCGATTCTTGTATTTTCTGAAAAGGAAGTTTCTTCAAATGTAAGTCGTGAGCTGTTTAACTTAGCAATGATAACTGGTAAGTTAGGAAAAACTGCTAATGGATTAATATCATTAAAAGAAAAGAATAATTCTCAAGGATTATTCGATATGGGAATTTCATCGAAAAATGGAGTTGGAAATGTTGATTTAGCAAATGCTGAATATGCTAAGAAACTTGCAAAAAAATGGAATGTTTCTGAACTACCTGAGCAAAGCGATAAATGCATGAAAGAACTCTTGAACGAAAGCTTAATCAAAAAATTCTACATATTTGGAGAAGACCCAATTGGATGTTCAACAGATAAAGAAAAAGTTCAAAAATGGTTTGCTGAAACAGAATTTGTTATGGTTCAGGATTATTTTATGACAGAAACAGCAAAACAGGCTAACTTAGTTTTACCTGCAACATTCCCTATTGAAACATCTGGAAGTTTTACAAATACTCAGAAAAACATACAAGTATTTGAAAAACAATTCGAAGGAAAAGTTGATGTGGAGAATTATAAGCAATTAATTCATATCTATAATCAAATTGCAGAATCAAAATTTGAAACAGCAGAAGATATAAGAACTGAGATATTTGAGATATTATCAGACCTTGAAAAGAATGGAAATCATGAATTTATTTATACAGAAAAAGAAAATATAAATAAACTCTTTAATCATGGTTGTGATTTTGTAGTTAAATATTTTGACGAAAAATTTAAAGAAGCTTTTAATTAATATTATTTTACACAGAACATCTTATTTAATAAGATGTTCTGTGTTTTTATACTTCTGCTGAGTTATTTTATTTAAACTCACACACCCCATCTTGTGGCACTAATCCGCACTTACATAGCAAGTTAAACCCAATTGCATATTAATAAATATACTTAAATACTTGCTTTTAAGACAATTTTTTAATAATTTATAGTAGAATTTTGACACCTAACCATCTACTTATCTTATCTAAAACAATAATTATTAGAAAATAAAAAATATATAATTATGTATAATTTCATTTCATTAAAAGTAAAGTGCCATGAATGTGGTAAATCACTAATGGATCATGAAAGATTGGTTGATCATGAGTCAAGTATTAAATTACATATTAAAATAGGTAGTAACAAAGGGACTATTAATTTAAGTTCTGTTTATGGAAGTTATAACTATATATGTGATATTGATACTCCAGATGGTGAGATCGCTGAATTTTATTGTCATCATTGTCAGGCTCAAATTATTGAAGAAGAGAAATGCAAACTTTGCGATGCACATATGATTCCTTTAACCCTAGACATGGGTGGAGTAGTAAGTATATGTTCTCGTAGTGGGTGTAAAAATCATTCAATTGAATTTGAAGATCTTTCTGTAGCATTAAAAAAGATATATCAGGAACATGGCTTTAGAGGTAGAGGATACCCTAAGGATTTAGACTTACGTGGTCAGTTTACAAAACCACCTATTAAGAAGGATGAAGAGAAAGAAATTATTGAAACCGGAGCTTTTCTTAATTCTTATTGCCCTCACTGTAAAAAAAGTTTAATTGAACATAATATGCTCAAGTTGAAAATTGTAGATTCTGAAAAGAAAGATACGGGATTTATTATGTTAAGTCCGTATTTAAATGTTTACTCTACCAAGTCGACAATTTTTTTAAAAGAAAATAAACCTGTAGGTGATATAAAATGTTATCATTGTGATACAAGTTTAATGGTTGATGATAAATCATGTGAAGTATGTAATTCTTCAGTTGCTAAAATCTCTATTGGAGCCAGAACAAGGCTAATTGATTTTTATATCTGTTCTAAGAAAGGATGTAAATGGCATGGGTTAAGCGAAAACGACTTATACGATATTAAGTTAGAAGATAGTATTGAGTGGTAAGTTCCTAATCGTCAGTCCTTTTTTTGAAACATAAATTAAATAATTCAATATATTATGTTTCAAATTGAAAGAAAGCAAGAGCTAGCAAAAGGAACAATAATAAGGTTTGACATTAGTGCTCCTAAAATTGCTAAAAAAGCAAAACCAGGTCAGTTTATTATTTTGCGAGTTAATGAAACTGGTGAAAGAATACCGATGACTATTGCTGATAAGGATGAATTTGCAGGATTTATAACAATAATATTTCAAGTTGTTGGAAAAACAACAGCTTTAATGCGTTCTTTGAAAGAAGGAGATTTTATTAGGGATGTTGCCGGCCCGCTAGGAATACCAGCTGAAGTTGAAAAAATTGGAACCGTAGTAGTAGTTGGCGGAGGAACAGGAATTGCTATTATGCATCATGTTGCTAAGGCTTTTAAGAATGCAGGAAATCATGTTATTGGTATAATAGGTGCACGTGAAAAAAATATGTTAATTCTTGAAGACGAAATGAGTGTGATTTGTGATGAGTTAGTTATAACTACGGATGATGGAAGTTATGGTGAAAGGGGATTTGTTACCCATCCTTTAGAGAAATATCTTAATGAGCGACATGATATAAAATTGGTCTATGCAATTGGTCCAATAATAATGATGAAAAATGTATGTGTCTTAACCAAGAAATATGAGATGCCAACAAAAGTTAGTTTAAATCCTATAATGATTGATGGTACAGGGATGTGTGGAGGATGTCGTGTTAATGTTGGTAATCAAACAAAGTTTTGTTGTGTTGATGGTCCTGATTTCGATGGACATGAGGTAGATTTTGATGAGTTGGAAAAAAGAAATACATTGTATTTAAAAGACGAGAAAGATTGTTTATTATTTTCAATTCACTAATATTAAAGCAAATATCTGATAGCAATGCGGGTAAAGGACGTAAAATATTTAAAATTTAAGACATACTTAAATGCTTATTGTCCTCATTGTAATAAAAGTTTTAATGTTGAAAAAAAAGATGAACAAACACTTGATTTCATAGCATTTTATAAAAAGCAAGAAATTGAGTTAAGATTAAGTCCTTACCTTGATGTGTTTGATATTGAAGCATCTGTCCCAATTGAAAAAGATGATATCTTAGATGATTTGCTTTGTCCATATTGCAATAAAAGTGTTGTAGTAAAGGATTTAAATTGCAAGGAATGTGGAACAGATGTGGCTCAAATAATTATATCTGCTGACGAGAAGTTAATACCTTTTTATTTATGCCTAAAGTATGGATGTGAGTGGCATGGATTAACTAAAGCTGATGAGAAAAAAATAAAATTGAAGATTCCTCGTCAGGATATGCCAGAACAAGATCAAACTTTAAGAATTCACAATCATCAGGAAGTTCCGTATGGATATACTTCAGAGCTTGCATTGCTAGAAGCAGGACGATGTATTCAGTGTAAACAACCAAAATGTATAGATGGATGCCCGGTTAATGTTGATATTCCTGATTTTATATCTTTAATAGCAGAAGAAAAATTTAATGAGGCTGTTAAGAAAATTAAGGAAAGAAATATTCTTCCTGCAATTTGTGGACGTGTTTGTCCACAGGAAAATCAATGTGAAGAAACATGTGTTTTGGGAATAAAGGATAAGCCTGTTGCAATTGGTAGATTGGAGAGGTTTGTTGCAGATTATGAAAGAAAAATGGAGTTAGTTAAAGTTCCAATAATTAAACATAGTACTGGTAAAAAAATTGCAGTTGTGGGTTCAGGCCCGGCAGGTTTAACAGTTGCTGCAGATATGCGACAGTTAGGTTATTCTGTAACTATATTTGAAGCTCTTCATGAAACAGGAGGTGTTTTAACATACGGAATTCCAGAGTTTAGATTACCCAAATCGATAGTTCAGTTTGAAATTAACTATCTAAAAGAAATGGGTTGCAGAATTGAATTGAATCATATTATTGGGGCAACTATAACTGTTGATGAATTACTTGAAAATTTCGATGCAGTCTTTATTGGTGTTGGAGCAGGTTTGCCTACCTTTATGAAACTAGAAGGTGAAAATTTAGGAAATGTTTTCTCAGCTAATGAGTATCTTACAAGAATGAATCTTATGAAAGCATATAAATTCCCGGAATATGATACACCTATGCCGAAAGGAGATAGAGTTGCAGTAATTGGAGGCGGAAATGTTGCAATGGATTCAGCAAGAACAGCAATAAGAACAGGCTCAAGTGAGGTGACGATAGTTTATCGTAGATCTAGAAATGAGCTTCCTGCAAGAGGAGAAGAAGTGCATCATGCCGAAGAAGAAGGAGTAAAATTTAGACTGCTTACAAGCCCTATTAGATATATAGGAACAGATGAGAATAAAGTTAAAGGTATGGAATGTATTAAGATGAAGTTGGGAGAACTAGATGATTCAGGTCGAAAAAGACCTGTACCTATTGAAAATTCTAATTTCATTTTAGATTGTGATTTAGTAGTTGTTGCTATTGGAACGGGCCCAAATCCTACAATTTTTCAATCTACTCCTGATGTAAAAAGAAATAAATGGGGATATATTGTTGTAAATCCAAAAACAAACGAAACTTCTAAAGAATATGTTTACGCAGGAGGTGATATTGTAACAGGATCTGCAACTGTTATTCAGGCAATGGGTGCAGGTAGAATTGCATCAAATGCAATGCATGAAAAATTAAAAAATGAAAGAAAATAAATATATTTAACATTAAATTTAATAATTAAAAGAAATGACAAAATTTAACTCAATTGATGATGTTCTTGATTTTGCAATTGAAGCAGAACAGGAAGCCGTTGATTTCTATAATCAATTAGCAGAAAACTCAAAAACAGAGGATATGAGATTTGTATTTACTTCGTTTGCTCAAGAAGAAATAAATCATAAAGCAAGATTATCTCAAATTAAAAAAGAAGGTACGTTTAAAGTTGAGCAAAAAAAGATTACAGATCTTAAAATAAGTGATTATATTGCTGATGTTCAAATAACACCGAACATGACTTACCAGGAAGCATTAGTTGTTGCAATGGGCAAAGAAAAGGCAGCTTTCAGATTATATTATGATTTAGCAAAAAATGCTGAAGATGAGAAAATGAAAGATGTGTTTTTATCTTTGGCTCAAGAAGAATCTAAACATAAGCTAAGATTTGAGATTGAATATGATGAGTATGTATTAAGAGAAAACTAGAAAAAATTATTGTTAGAAATTAAGCACAGTGGAAGCTGTGCTTTTTTTGTATATTAGATATATAAAGACATAAGTTTTAAGGTAAAAGTTATAAGTTATCCTAAAATATTTGTAAAGTATGAAATCTTATATAGATTTAATAGTATGGCAGAGATCAATAGAATTAGTTGAAAGATCATATGTATATGTTAAAGATTTCCCTAAAAATGAAGAGTATGGATTATCATCTCAAATTAAAAGGTCAGTTGTATCAATTCCCTCTAATATAGCTGAAGGTTATGGGCGAAATTATACTATAGAGTATATAAGATTTTTGCAAATCTCAAGAGGCTCTCTTTATGAATTTCAAACTCAATTGGAAATAGTTAAAAGATTAGAATTTATTTCAGAATATGGATTTAATGAACTATCAAGAGTGTGTTTAGAAATTGAAAAGATGCTAAATAGTCTAATTTCTAAGTTAAAGCAAAAATAGCTTATGCCTTAAAATCTTTTCGCTTTAAGCTTAGCAGAAAGCTTTTTTTATTCCAAGACTTCATGTAATTTTGTGATGAGACAATAATTTTGACTATCATTGGTTAAATATCTAGAATCAAATATTTTAATTGTGAAAAAATCATTAATACTATTCTTTGCTCTTTTTGTTGTAAGTATTTCTTTTGCACAAAATGATACTATTGTTATTGAAAAATCAACCGATAAAGTTATTATCGGAGGACAAGTTTATTATGTTCATATTGTACAGCAAGGCGAAACTTTGTTTTCCATAAGCAGAAAATATGAAGTGTCGCAAAAAGAAATAGCAAAAGAGAATCCTGAAATATTTTTGGGGCTTCAAGTTGGTCAGGCTTTAAAGATTCCATATTTTGCAAATGAAGAAGAAAAACTGGAAAAGGACAAGGAATCATTTATTTATCATAAAGTAAAAAAAGGTCACACATTATATTCATTATCTAAAAAATATAATGTTTCTCAGGAAGATATAATTATTTGTAATCCGACCGTTCGTTACGGAATAAATATTAATCAAATTGTAAAAATTCCTAAATCGAAACATGTTGTTGATGCAATACAAAAATTTCCTATAGCAGAATCATTAAAAGATACAATTAGAATTTCCAACGAATATATTTACCATACTGTTCAAAAAAAGGAAACTGTTTATTCAATTACAAGATTCTACGAAATTACTGAAGATATATTAAAAGAACACAATCCTGATTTAGCTGATGTTTTAAGTATAGGACAAGTTCTTAAAATTCCGAAAGTAGAGAGTTTGCATTCTGAAACAATAATGTATCAAGTAGATACTTTAGGGCTTGATTCTATATTGATCGGAAAAAGAACAACAGTGGCTTATTCTGATTCCATGTTATTTACTGAATGTGATAAGTTAGAAGCATTTTCCAATGATACTTTTCAAGTTGCCGTGTTATTACCTTTTTATTTGGAAAAGAACGATGAAGAATTTTATATTGATTCTACTGAATATAATAATAAAGGGAAAAAGATATATGAAACAGTATATTATAGTCCATATTATATTTACCCTAAATCGTTAAGTATAGTTGAGTTTTACGAAGGATTGCTGTTGTCTATAGATTCTCTAAAACAAACAGGTTTATCAATAAATTTAAACGTTTATGATACAAGAAATGATACTTCAAGAGTTCAAGAATTATTATTAAATCCGGATATGGCAAATATGGATTTAATAATAGGTCCTATATATAATCAAGAAGTAAAATTAGTTTCAGACTATTCAAAATTACATGGGATTAACATGATATCACCTTTATCAGATAATCTGAAATTAGTTGACGATAATCCTTATTTTTTTCAAGTATATCCTTCCTATGAGGCACAAATAGAAGAATTTGCAAAATATGTTTCAACGTTTCAAGATAAAAACATTGTTATAGTTCACAATGGTGATAGTTTAGGCTATAGTAATATAGAGATGGTAAAAAATAGAATTTTTTCGTATTTATCTGTCGACACTTTAGTAAATAATATACAGTTTAAAGAGGTTGTATTTAAAGATAGTATAAATGTATTTGAACATGCTTTAGATAAGGATATTTGCAATATCTTTGTTGTTCCCTCTAGTAATGAGGCGTTTGTAACCGATGTTGTTACCAAATTAAATACATTAAAAACCTTTGGAAGCGATGTTGAAGTAGTAGGATTGTCTCGCTGGCAAAGATTTAAAAATGTTGATCCTGAATATTACTTTAATTTAAATTTAAGTTTAGCAACTCCATTTTTTATCGATTATCATCATGACGATGTTAAGAATTTTGTTTTAAAATATAGGCAAGTATATCGCACTGAACCAAAACAAATGGCAATTCATGGTTATGATGTAGGTCTATTTTTTCTATCTGCTCTAAGAGATTATGGAACAAATTTCTCAAATTGCATTTTAAATTATAATATTGATTTGCTTCAAGCAAACTATAAATTTGCGAAATGGTATGAAAATTCTGGCTTTGAAAATATTGGAGTTGATATGATTAAATATTATGATGGGTATAATATTTTTAGAATTTCAGAATTTGAAAATATTCGTATAAGTTTTAAGGAGAATAATTTAGACAAATAAAACAGAAATTGTACTATTTCTTAATTTCGCCTTCTTTTTACTTATAATGGATGCGATTTTTATTTAAAGATTTTGCTTTTTCAATTTATTACCTATAACTTACTCTGAAATTATATTATTCTTTACCTTATTTTTATGGCAAGTTGCAGAGATATTAAAAAGGATGTAAATTTTCTGGCAGAACAAATGATGTCAGAATGCTTCTCTTTTTTAGAATATTCACCATTAAATTATCAAGAAAACGTATTAGATATATTACATGATGTTGAGCAACTTCGATTAAATTTGCTATATCAAATAAACCATCCAAAAGAAGGTGAAAATTTAAGGAGCTACTATAGACAAATTATTGAGTTAATGTACCAACAAAATATGGATCTACTGGAAAGATTAAATAGTTTAACCAATATGTAGTAAAAGCTGGATAATTCCAGCTTTTTTATTTTCCATTATTTTTAATTCTTTAATATTATATTCCAAAACTATCTATCGAATCAAGTATTCTTTTAAAAGAATATGGTTTGGTCAACAATTTATTAAATCCAGCACCGTAATAATCATCATGAAAATCCTCAGGATTATGTGCGGTAAGTGCTATTATTGGAATATTATTTAAAGGTGGTTTAAACTGAGATCTAATATGCTTAGTTGTTTCAATCCCATTCATTTTTGGCATTTCAATATCCATTAATATTATATCTATTTCCTGTTTTTCAAGAATTTCAATCGCAACAAGTCCGTTTTCTGCTTCTATTGTTGAATTACTGATATTCGAAATTAATTCCTTCAGTAATAATCTATTCATAAAAATATCATCAACGATAAGAAAGTTATATTTTTTCATTTAGCCAATTCTGCTTAAAGTTTTTAAAATTTCGAAACTAGTAATTTCGATTGATTTATTTTCAATTCTAATAATTTTATCATTCTTAAATTCAGTTAAAGTTCTTATAAAACTTTCTTTTGTTGTACTGGCAAGTTCAGCAAGTTCAGTTCTGGTTAATGGGAATTCAAATGATTCGGAATGATATATTTCTTCAGAAAAATATAAAATAATATCTGCTAATTTTCCTGGTAATTGTTTTTGATTTTGCAATATTATTCTATTAAAAATATTAATATTTTCGTTGCAAACTATATTAATGATATACATTGCATATTTACCATTACTTTCAAGTATTGAATTAAAAACATTTACGTCTATATAATATACTTCACAATCATCAATTGCAGTTGCAGTATATTCATTTGCTCCTGAACCAAACTGAGAAATTATACCTATAAATTGTCCTGGAGTTGAAATTTTAAGAATTAATGATCGATTATTTCTTATTTCTTTAGTAAGTTTTACCAATCCAGATTTTAGAAAAATTATATGAGATGTTAAGTTGTCTTGTTTAAAAAGAATATCCTTTTTGTTATGAGTAATGATTTGACTGTTAGATTTTATTGCATAAATTTCTTGCTCAGATAATATACCGTTTTCAGGAAAAAGAGTTTTAAAAACATTTTTTGGGTTAGGTTTATTCATAAAGAAAGAGGTTTCTGTAAATATATTAAAATATTTATTCTTTTTAGCCAGTGATTAATATTAATCATTTTTATTTCTTTAGTAAAAATGTCTTTGATTCGAAATTTCCCAACAAAGAAATATTTAATCAAGTGAGAAATAATAAAAAAAACGGTGATGTATATCACCAAAATTGAGTAATATAGATCATTCATTTTTGTTTGCATTAAGGTATATTCATTTCGTAATTTTATAAATTAGTAAATATTGTTAATTGAATTAAAATTGTTGATGTGTAAAATGAAGTATTTATCTAAATATTCTTAATAATATGGATAAACATAAAATATTAGTAGTTGATGACTCCGAAACAAACCTACTTTTATTAGAAGCTGTTTTAGGAGATGATAACTTTGACATAAAAAAAACGTTAAGTGCAAAGGGAGCATATAAAATTTTAGAAGAATTAACTCCTGATTTAATTCTTTTAGATTTATTAATGCCAAATGAAAATGGTTTTGATGTACTTAAAAAATTACGGCAAAGAGATGATTACAGGCATATTCCTATTATTATTGTAACGGCATTTGCAAATTCTGAGAATAAAGAAAAAGCAAATAAATATGGCGTTGCCGGTGTAATTGAGAAGCCTATTGATATTCCAAGTTTTCTGGAGATAGTAAATAAAACATTAAATCATTCCAGAGAAACTGCATAAAATTTTATAAAGAAATGGGATTAAAAGATAAAATTAAAATAGAAGCATTGCTTAATACTTATTCTGTAAAAGATATTTCTAATACCTTTATGCAGATTGATAATCGATTAATGTCTTTACATGAATGTTCTACTAAAGATTTTTTACATCTAAATAGTAACTTCAAAAACTTATTTAAACAATCAAAAGATATTTCAGAAAATATAGATTCTATTTCTGATATTTTTAATAGAGATATTAATATAGATTTATATAACCAAATCAGGAATTTTTGTATTGACTTTAATACGCATACAAATACTTTTGAGAAAAAAACATTCGGTACAATAGCTTTACAGAAAAGTATATCTGAAAAATTTAGTTATTTGTTTTTTCCAGTAAAAAATCTTGCTCAGGATTTGATGATACTTAAATATTTGTTGGCAAATTTAACTTTATTAGCGCCGATTGATACAAGTACACCAAAGGAGTTTAATTTTGATAAGAATAGAATTAAAGAGATTTCAGAAGAGATTACCAAAAATCTTAAAAATCTTAAAAAGATATCATCGGTATCATATTCAAATCATACTCAAACAAAGAAATATAGTAGTATAAAGCTATTAAACATACTAGAAAATATAGAGACAAAAATAGATAATCTTGAAAGAAAATTTGTAAGCAATAAAAATTGTATTCATAGGATTAGAAATAAGTATGATAAATCAGAAAGTAACATTAGTGATATTGTTAAAAAGCTTCAGTACAATGATATTATAAATCAAAAGATGGGGCATGTTCAAAAAACTCATTCAGATTTAATTAATGAGTTAAGTATGCTTAATGATAAAAATGATGATGCAAATCTACTTTTAGAAAAAGCTAAGTTTTTACTTAAAATAAGAGACATAGCTGGTTTACAAGCCGCGCAACTTATTCAAGCAAATAAGGAGTATCAAAAAGCTATCGAGATTATCATAAATAATTTCATGCAGGTTGTTGATAATATGGATGTTAAAATAGGAGTTTGTGGGGATAGAGTAATTGATAAAGAGTCCCAAGAAGTAAAATTGTATAATGATATACTTGAGCATATTGATGGTGCAGAAGAAATATTTAATAAACAATATGATCAGAATGAAATGCTGAATAAAGAAATTATTGTTACTAATTATCAACTTGCGCAAGCAGAGGATTATTTTGATGAACTAAAAAAACTAAATCAAGAATTAAGTAATAAGGTTAATTTACATCTTAAAAATATAGAAGAATGTTCAACTGTAGATGACAATTTAAAAAAATCAATTATTCAAATTAAAACTGTATTTACAGAAATTAATAATAGTATCTTAACTCTCGAAGAAGTAATTAAAAAGTTAAGACCATTAAAAAGTCAGTTAGAAGGTATTGTTGCTGGTCATGGAAACTTGGAGATGTCCATAAATTTTAAGCAAATAAAGGGACTAGTAGAACAATTACAGTTAATTAGAAAAAAGGTTGATGTTAAATTAGACGAAAACCAAGAAATTAGCAATAGATCGTTAAAACACATAAAAACAGCAATATCTGAAATAAAGTATTATGATTATTTTGAAAAAACAATTGAAGAAATAATTAATGAATTAAACACAATAAATCATAATCTAAATTCAGAAAAAGATTTCGAAGATGTAACATTTAGCGAAAATTTAAGTACCCTAAAAGAAAATTATACAATTGAAACTGAGCATTCAATTCATGAACAGGTTACTAAAGGGGAAGAAATAAATGTTGAAAGTACTGATGATGGTGACATTGAATTTTTTTAGAATAAAAACTATACTACATGAAAACAACAGAAAGTAATATTCATATAACTCCTTCAAAAAAAAAGGATGAAAAGCGAGTAAATATTGTTCTTGAAAATGAATTAACAATTTATACAGTTGAGAATATTAAGAATGAGATTTATAAGACTTTTAAGGATTATGATATTATTGATTTCAAATTAAAAAAAGTGAATAATATCGATTTAACTTTTATACAATTATTCTACTCATTAAAAGAGACTGCGTTAATTCAAAACAAACAAGTTTCATTTGATGTGAAAATTCAAGATGATTTAAAATTATTGTTAAGTAATTCAGATTTGAAAAAAATATTTAGATAATAGAGAAAACCCCTTAAGAACTATGAGCAAAATTATTTTAATCGTTGATGACTCAGAAAGCATTCGCGAAGTTGTAAGTTTTACACTTGAAAATGAAGGTTATAAAGTACTTGTTGGAGAAGATGGAAAGGATGCCTTAAAGTTTTTGGATAATCGCCCCATTGATTTAATTATTACTGATTTACACATGCCAGAAATGGATGGTATTGAATTAATAAAGGAGGTAAGAAGTATGGATAGTTACAAGCATATTCCAATATTGTTTCTAACTACAGAATCACAAGTGTCTAAAAAAATGGAAGCCAAAGATGCAGGAGCTACAGGCTGGATAATTAAGCCATTCGTACCTGCAAAATTATTAGCAGCACTTAAAAAGGTACTTAGATAATGGATAAATTCAAAAATAAGTTTATTGAAGAAGCCACCGATAATATAAAAGATTTAGAAGATGCTCTTTTATTAATCGAGAATGACACAGAAAACAATGATTTGGTTGAAAGAATATTTCGAGCGATGCATTCTCTTAAAGGGGGAGGTGCAATGTTTGGATTTAGTCATTTAAGCGATTTTACCCATAATCTTGAAAATCTATACCATCTTATAAGAGATGGAGAGAAAAAAATTGGAAGAGAAATCCTTGATATTACTTTAGCTTCAATAGATCACATGAAAGTATTGTTAACAATTGATGATCTTAGCAATCCAGAAATTAAAGCAAAACATGAAGATCTTTCTTTACAAGTCAAAAATATTATTGATAGTAAAGTTGAACATGTAAGTGATTTAGAAAATGAATATGCTTCGACAAATAGTAAGACAGTTAAATCTTACTATATCTATTTCGAGCCTAATAAAGATATTTTTAGTGATGGTACAAATCCATTATTTTTAATTGATGAGCTTTATTCAATAGGAGAATGTAGAATTTTTGCTCATTTTAACAAAGTGCCAGATTTTGATCAGATTGATGTTTTAAAATGCTATTTATATTGGGAAATCTTAATAGCTACAGAAGAAGATGTAAACTCCATCTCGGATGTATTTATATTTATAGAAGATCAATGTAAGTTAGAGATAAACGAAGTTGCAGATTATGATATTTTTAAAAATAAAAATATTATAAGTAAAATTGAAAAGATTGCAGAAGGGAAAAATGATATAGGAGTAACGAATATTCAAAATGTAATTAAGCAATCAACAGAAACTAAAAATAACCTCGAAGAGCTTGAAAAGGTTCTTGCAAAATCAGGACCTCTACCATCTGTAAAAGAGAATGTGATATCTAGCATAAGAGTATCTTCAAGTAAACTAGATCAGCTTATGAATTTGGTAAGTGAGTTAGTTACTACTCAGGCGCGGTTAACGTTATTTGCTGAAAATTCTGGCAATCCCGATTTGTTAAATATCTCTGAAAATATACAGAAACTATCAAGACAATTACGCGATAATGCATTTGATATTGTTCTTATTCCAATTGAAACAATGCTAACTCGTTTTCAACGATTAGTTAGAGATTTATCAAAAGAATTAAATAAAAATGTTGTTTTTGTAGCTGAAGGTGCAGATACTGAGTTGGATAAAACAATAATAGAATCTTTAACTGATCCATTATTACATATCTTAAGAAATTGTATAGATCACGGGATTGAATCTCCTGAGCTTAGAAAAAAACTGAATAAACCGGAACAGGGTAAAATTTTATTAAAGGCTTACTATTCAGGTGCAAGTGTTCATATTCAGATACATGACGATGGTGCCGGTATGGATATTAATAAAATCAGAGAAAAAGCGATACATAAGGGATTAATTCAAAAAGATACAATTTTAAATAAAAGAGAAATTTTAGATTTAGTATTTCTTCCAGGGTTTTCTACAATTGAAAATGTTACAGGTGTATCTGGAAGAGGAGTAGGAATGGATGTTGTAAAAAGAAAATTGGCAGAAATACGGGGTGAAGTGGAGATTGATACAGAAATTAATATGGGAACTACCCTTACAATAAAACTTCCATTAACATTATCAATTATTGATGGTTTACTAGTTAAAATTGATAATAAACATTATGTAATGCCACTTTCAGTTGTTGATAAGATATTTGTTACAGAACATGAAAATGTTGTAAATAAATACAATAACTTAATAATTTTAGATGGAGAACAAATTCCATTTTATTATTTAAGAGAAGAGTTTGATTTACCAGAAGGTACACAAGAATTTGAACAAGTTGTAATTGTGGAATACGAAGATCGAAAAGTTGGTTTAGTTGTAGATGAAGTGGAGGGTGAATATCAAGCTGTATTAAAATCTCTAGGTAAAATTTATAAAAAACAAGAAATAATTTCAGGCGCTACTATTCTTGGAGATGGAACCGTTGCACTTGTTTTAGATACTAATAAAATAATAAACCGCTTTTCGCAAACAAAATTAAATATAGAAAATAAGGAAATTTAAATATCAGGAGGATCTATAAATGACCAATGAAACACAAATAAATATTAATTCTTACTTATCATTTTATTTAGGAGAAGAAGAGTTTGCAACTCATGTTAATAAAGTATTAAACATACTTGAAATGACAGAAATTACTGAGGTGCCTAAATCTCCAGATTATATGAAAGGGGTAATTAATTTAAGAGGTGCTGTTTTGCCCGTAATTGATACAAGAGTAAAGTTTGGAATGACACCAACAGAATACACAACTAATACTTGTATTGTGGTTATGGAAGTTGAAATGGAAGGAGATACAGTTCAGGTAGGTGCTTTAGTTGATTCTGTGCAAGCTGTTCTTGAACTGGAAGATTCACAAATACAGCCACCTCCAAGTATTGGGAGTAAATATAAATCAGAATTTATTTATGGAATGGCTAAGAATAACGAAAAGTTTATAATGCTCTTAAATATGGAAAAAATATTCTCCAGCGATGATATTATTTCATTAAAAGAGAAAACAAATGAAGGTGAAGATAAAATAGAAATTAATGATAATAAAGATAAATAAATCATAATGTAAAACAACAACAACAACAACAACAACAACAAACTAACAAATAAAGACTTATGAAATCAATAAATGATATTAGAATTGGATTGCGACTTAATTTGATATTAAGTATACTAATTGTTTTAATTGTGGCGTCGCTTGGTATTTACACGTATAATTCAAATAAGCAGAGAATTGTAGATGATGCAGACTTAAGAATGTATGAGCAATTAGATGATATGGTTAGTATTATCGAAGTTGAGATAGCAAGTAATCAAAATAGATTAGGTTATGCAATGAAAACTGCTCATGATATATTTTATTCATCTGGAGAGGTTGCTATTTTAAATAAAAACATAAAGGTTAATGCTACAAATCAAGTTAGTTTAGTTTCTCAGCAAATAGATCTAAAACCTTTTAGTATTGACAATAACGAAATCTACAATAGTTCGGAAATTGTTGATAAAATCCAAGAACTTACAGGAGCAACTTCTACAATATTTCAGAAAATTGAGGGAGGATATCTGCGAATTTCAACAAATGTTTTAAAAGCTGATGGTAAAAGAGCAATCGGTACATTTATTCCTAATAATTCATCAGTAATTAAAACCATTGAAACAGGACAAACCTACACAGGTAGAGCTTTTGTTGTTGATGATTACTATTTGTCAGTATATGAACCAATTTTTGTAAATGGTTTAATTCAAGGAATATTATATGTTGGGGTTAAAGAAAAAGATCTTCAAGGAATTAAGGAAGTATTTAATACTAAAAAATATTTCGAAACTGGATATCCATTTTTGGTAGCAAAAGATGGAATATTTAGTATTCATCCAACAAAAGAAGGTGAAAATGCAAGCGAATTTACATTTTTTAAACAAATGCTTGAAAATACTAAAGGGTTAGGAAAGTCTAGATATCAATGGCCTGAAGATAATGATGGTAAATGGAAATATCAGTATTTTAGATATATTCCACAAATAGATTCTTATGTTGCGGTTTCGTTTTATGAAGATATTCTTTTTAAGTATTTAAAAGAGCTACGAATTTCAATTTTCCTTGCAGTATTAATTGCCGTTGTTGTATTTGTTTTAATTGTTTCAGTAGTTTCACGAAATATTACTAAAGCATTAAATAAGGGTGTTGATTTTGCAGGTAAAGTTGCTGATGGTGATTTAACAGCTACAATTGAATTAGATCAAAAAGATGAGGTAGGTATTTTGGCTCATGCTTTAAATAGAATGGTAATTCAATTACGTGATATAGTAGAAAGTGTTGATGTTAGTTCTGATAATATAGCATCTGCAAGTCAGCAGGTAAGTTCAGGTTCTCAGCAATTATCACAAGGTGCAAGTGAGCAGGCATCTTCTACAGAAGAAGTTTCTTCATCTATGGAAGAGATGGTTTCAAATATTCAACAAAACACGGATAATGCTCAACAAACAGAAAAAATTTCAGTTGAAGCTTCTAATGGAATAGAAAAAGTTGCAATTGCAGCTAAGGAAAGTTTGGATTCTATAAAACAAATTGCTGATAAAATCTCAGTTGTTAATGATATTGCATTTCAAACAAATATATTAGCACTAAATGCTGCAGTAGAAGCAGCACGTGCAGGGGAGCATGGTAGAGGATTTGCAGTTGTTGCATCCGAAGTTAGAAAATTAGCCGAGAGAAGTAAAACAGCAGCCGATGAAATTGTGAGTTTATCAAGTCATAGTTTAAAAGTAACCGAAGATGCTGGAGCCTTAATGGGTAAAATTATGCCTGAAATTGGAAAAACTGCTAAACTTGTTCAAGAAATATCAGCAGCTAGTTTAGAACAAAATTCAGGTGCAGATCAGGTAAATAATGCAATTCAACAATTAAATCAAGTGACTCAGCAAAATGCTGCTGCATCAGAAGAGCTAGCTACTAGTTCTGAAGAGTTAGCTAGTCAGGCTCAGCAATTAAAAGATAATATTTCATATTTTTCTACAGGTAAAAAGAAGGTATCTAAATCAAAAAAAATTAAGAATAATAAAAAAGATGAAAATGTTAATGTAGTTAGTAAGGCTACAATTATTAATAAAGTTGAAACAAATAAGGAAAAGCAGGGTTTTAATTTAAAAATGTATGACGATAAGATGGATGATGAGTTTGAGAGTTTTTAATTAAAATTTGAATTATGAAAATAACGCTAATGCTACGGCAAAAAATCCAGTTGTTTATTATTGGTGCATCCGTTCTAATATACGGTATAGTCTTTACCGTTATTAGTATTAATTCACGGAAATCTGCATTTAATGATGCAGTTGAATTAACAAATTTGCAAGTAAAGGAAGTTGCAAAAGACATTAAGATGCGACTAGATAGAGAACTTGCATCTGTAGTAACATTAGCTGATGCTTTAAAAATTTATAAAAATTTTGAAAAAAATGAATGGCAAGATCTCGTGCATAAACTGTATTATAATGTTTTTGCTGAACATAAAACAGTTTATGCATTATGGTCAAGTTGGGAATTAAATATGATTGATCCTGCATGGGAGTTATCATACGGTAGAATTTCTCATAACTTTTGGAGGGAGAATAATGAAATTAAGGAGAAAACAGAATTAAGAAGTTTAGATGGTGATTCCCCAATTTATGCATTAACAAAAAATACATTAGTTCCATCTATAAATGAGCCTTATCTTGATGTAGTAACCGATGGAACAAGAGAAGCTCTCATGATGACAAGTTTAAAAGCTCCTGTACTCGATAATGGTAAATTTGCTGCAGTTATAGCTTTTGATATTACACTTCTGCAATTTCAAGAATTAGTAAAAAAGATTAAACCGTTCGAGGGAAGTTATGCTTTTATTGTTTCGAATGAAGGATTAATTGTAGGACATCCCGAAAAGGATCTTCTGAATAAACAAATCGGTGATATTCTTGCTCAGGATAATCAAGATTACCAAATAACTAAGAATATAAAGGATGGCCAATATTTGAGTTACATTGCTATGAGTGATGATGGAACTGAAAATTATGTATCTTACGCTCCAATTTTTATTGGAGATACAAATACACCTTGGTCTATAGCAATATCTGTTCCTGTTGATATTATAATGGCTAAAGCAAACAAGGATTTTAGAATTGCTTTATTAATTGGTGTAGTTGGAATTTTATTTATAGCTTTAATTGTCTCATTAATAAGTAATAACATTGTAAAAGATATATATAAAGGTGTTGAATTTGCTCAAGTTGTGGCAAGTGGCGATCTTTCAGCAACACTAAAGATTAAACGAAGAGATGAGATTGGTATTTTAGGTAATAGCCTAAATCAAATGGTTTTAGAGCTTCGCGAGATTGTTAAAAGTGTCGAAATTAGTGCTGAAAATATTTCAGCTGCAAGTATGCAATTAAGTTCAAGTTCGCAGGATATGGCCAGAGGATCTAATCAACAGGCTGCTTCAGTCGAAGAAGTTTCTTCATCAATGACAGAAATGGTTGCTAATATTCATCAGAATACTAAATATGCAAAACAAACAGAAAAGATTTCGCAAAAAGCTTCTGATCGAATGAAACATGTGTTGCAATCGGCAACAGAAAATAGTAACTCAATAACTAACATTGCAAATAAAATCTCGATAATTAATGATATAGCTTTTCAAACTAACTTACTTGCATTAAATGCGGCTGTAGAAGCTGCGCGGGCAGGTGAAAAAGGAAAAGGCTTTGCTGTTGTGGCAGCTGAAGTTAGAAAACTTGCCGAAAGAAGTAAAGTTGCTGCAGACGAAATAGAAGTGCTATCTGAGTCTAGTGTGAAAATTAATCATGAGGTAGTTGAGTTGATGAATGAAATTGAACCGGAAATTGAAAAAACTGCTAAACTTGTTCAAGAAATCTCAACAGCTAATATAGAACAAGACTCTAGTGCAGAATTAATAAATAGTGCAATTCAGCAATTAAATCAGGTAACCCAACAAAATGCTGCTGCATCTGAAGAATTGGCAACTAGTTCAGAAGAATTATTTAGTCAGGCAAAACAATTAAAAGAAAATATAGTATATTTTTCAACGGATGATGAAATAATAAAAACTAAAAGAAATTTTTCCGTAGATAAATCAGAAGATAGGTCTAATAAAAATATTAATGATAAAGATAATAAAGGTATTGATATTATTTTGGGGGATGAACTAGATAATGATAATTTTTAAATACTATATTTAGGTAGAAAATCAATTTTAATAAATTCTTATATTTAATACTAAATGGTTGATTCAACTTTAAATCAAATATTTAATGCAAAAATGTCCGAAGGTGATTTTAATCGCCTTAGTTCTTTTATATTTGATCAATCAGGAATAAAAATGCCTCCTGTAAAGAAAGTGATGTTGCAGAGTCGTTTGCAAAAAAGGCTTAAGGAGTTAAAAATGACATCTTTTAAGGAATATGCAGATTATGTTTTTAGTGATGAAGGTCAGAAAAATGAAATTATTCACATGTTAGATGTTGTAAGTACTAATAAAACTGATTTTTTTAGAGAACCTGTTCATTTTGACTTTCTCGTATCAAATGTATTACCCGAATTTAATTCAAATAAGAGAGAAAGTAATTGTTTAAAAGTTTGGAGTGCAGGTTGTTCAAGTGGAGAGGAGCCATATACTATTGCAATTACTCTGAATGATTATAAACAAAACAATATAAATTTCGATTACTCAATTCTAGGTACCGATATCTCATCTCAGATATTACAGAAAGCTTCTCTGGCAGTTTATAAAGAAGAGCGAATTGTTAACATACCACTAGAGACGAAACGAAAATATTTTTTAAAAAGTAAGGATAATACAAAAAAAAATGTGAGAGTTGTTAAGGATTTAAGAAATAAAGTTATTTATAAAAGATTTAATTTTATGGATGAAGTTTATAATATATCAGAATCCTTTGACATCATTTTCTGCAGAAATGTATTAATTTACTTTAATAGAGAAACGCAAGAAAATGTAATAAAAAAATTATGTGGTAAACTTAAAAGCGGAGGATATTTATTTATCGGTCACTCCGAATCTATTATGGGAATGAATGTTCCATTAGAACAAATAAAACCAACAATTTTCAGAAGAATTTAATATACTTTATTATGAGTGATTTTACAGATAAGGAATTAATAGACGAACTTAAAAAGAGATTTGAGCAAAACAAAGAAGCTCTTAAAGAAGTTCAGGATCTTAATGAAGAATTAAGAAAAGTTAATCAAAAACTAGAAGAGTCAGAGTCACTTAAAAGTCATTTTATATCAAATATTACTAATGAGATAATTAATCCATTTTCTTCAATTTTGGCATTATCAAAAAATATATTGTCGGTTGAAAAGGAGAATTGGAAAAAAGTAATTTCGATGGTTTCTTTAATATATTCTGAAGCTTTTAATCTTGATTTCCAGCTTCGTAATATTTTTGTTGCTGCTAAATTAGAAGCCGGCGAAATTTTACCGGAAATCTTAAATGTCGATATTAAGCAATTAATCGATAGCCTTATCGAGTCTTTTAAATACGATACAAAAAAGAAGAAAATTAATATCAATTTTAATTTTAATATATCAAACGAAAATGATATACCTTATTTCTTTAAAACAGATCCTGAAAAACTAAAATTAATATTGTCGAATTTATTAAGTAATGCTGTTAAGTTTAGTAAGAATGAAAGTGAAATAATTATAAATACTGCCTTAGAGAATAATAATTTAATTATTTCTGTTCAAGATTATGGAGTTGGGATTACGCTTGAAAATCAAAAAATAATATTTGACAGATTTAAAAGATTAGATTCTGGAATAAATTCATTACACCGTGGACATGGTTTAGGATTATCAATTAATAAAGCGCTATTGGATTTATTAGATGGTAATATTAATATTAATAGCACTTTAAACGAGGGAGCATGTTTTACTATTACTATTCCTGAAAATGAATCTCAAGTTAGTGGATTTGCATTTGATGGAAACGAGTTATTCTTTGATGAAGATGAATCTTTTAATAAAGATGTAGAATCATTTTAGGCTTATTATGTAGATGGATAAAGTTAATACACATTTTTTATACCCAGCAGCCTTATTTGCAAGTAAAAGTCCTTTTCAAATAAATACAATATTAGGTTCTTGTGTTGCAGTATGTTTATGGGATAGATTATTAAATTATGGTGGAATGTGTCATTATATGTTGCCTTTCTGGAATGGAGAAGGATTAGCTTCGCCTAAATATGGAAATATTGCTATTGAGAAATTAATTGAAAAGATGTATTCTTTTGGAAGTGAGAAAAATAATCTTGTAGCCAAAGTATTTGGTGGAGGAGAGGTTATTGATTTTGAAAATCCACAGTTTCATATTGGCAAAAGAAATATTAAATTAGCTTCTGAATTACTTAACCAACATAAAATAAATATTATTAGTTCGAGTTTGGGAGGTAAATTTGGACGAAAAATAATATTTAATACACAAACAGGAGAAGTAAAACAAAAATATGTTCAAAGGCAAATAAATGATTTTAATTCCGATAATAATGAGTAAATATTAAGATTCAAGAGCTTAATGTTTATGATGTTTTTCTTTAATTTATATGAAGAATAAGAAAATAAATGTCCTAATTGTTGATGATTCAGCTGTTGTGAGACAAAGTTTAACAGAAATTATTGATTCTGACCCATTACTAGAAGTAATGGGGACAGCTTCTGATCCATATGTTGCTGCAAAAAAAATAAAAAACCAAATACCTGACGTTATAACATTAGATATTGAGATGCCTAAAATGGATGGATTAACATTTTTGCGAAAAATAATGTCTCAATACCCAATACCCGTTGTAATTATATCAAGTTTAACGGCTAAAGGAACAGAAACTGGTTTAAAAGCTTTAGAATATGGTGCTTTAGAAATTATTACTAAACCTCAAATGTATTCTAAAGAATTTATTATTGAATCAAAGATCAAAATATGTGAAGCCATAAAAGCTGCAGCTCAAGCTAAAGTTAGACGGAAAATTTCACCAATATCCGTTCATGTACAACCAAAATATTCGGCAGATGCAGTATTACCTCCTGTTCAAAAGCATAGCATGATAAAAACAACAGATATTGTTGTAGCGGTTGGAGCATCAACCGGAGGTACAGAGGCTTTATTAAAATTCCTACAAGAATTACCTCCTAATTCACCTGGAATTGTTATTGTACAACATATGCCTGAGATGTTTACAAAGTCATTTGCCGAAAGATTAAATGAAGTTTGTAAGATTACGGTAAAAGAAGCCGCAAATGGAGATTCTGTAATAAGTGGTAGAGCATTAATAGCTCCTGGTAACTATCATACTTTATTAAAAAGGAGTGGCGCCAGATATTATGTTGAAGTAAAAGATGGACCGTTTGTTAATCGTCACAGACCTTCCGTTGATGTTTTATTTAGATCTACAGCAAAATATGCAGGTTCTAATTCTATTGGAATTATAATGACTGGAATGGGAGATGATGGGGCAAAAGGATTACTTGAAATGAAAGAAGCTGGAGCAAAAACTATAGCGCAAGACGAAGAATCTTCGGTAGTATTCGGTATGCCAAAAGAAGCAATTAAGATAAATGCAGCAGATGTTATATTACCACTTGAAAAAATTGCACCTCATCTTATAAAAATTGCACATTAAATAATAATAATATTTATACTTGTTTTAAGGAAATTTGTGGATATTATTAATTATTTTTAATTTCCCCAAAATTTGAAGGAACTATGAAAGAGAGAAATTCGCAAAGTATTATTTTTAAATATACCGTTAGTGGCTTTATTGTTGGTTTTTTAACGGTTCTTTTTATTTTAGTAGTTGATTTTTTTGTTAAAAAAATAAGTTTCTCTGAGATTATTGAACTTCATAAAAGTAATCCAGTATATTTAATTTTAGATCTAACGCCATTTGTTCTTGCTTTTTATGCATATATAATAAGTAAAAAGTACGCTTTAGCTTCAGAAACACTTCATGGTACATTAAAACATGAATTTGATAAAAATCAAAAGATTTTTCGTTTTGTTGAAAGTATTAGAATAGGAAGAATTGATAGTGATTATAAAGTACAGGGATCGGACGATGTATTAGGTCAGTCAATACTTGATTTAAGAAATAATTTAAAGAAAAATAAAGAAGAAGAAGATAAAAGAAGAAACGAAGATCAGCAAAGAAATTGGGTTGCTGAAGGATTGGCAATGTTTGGAGATATATTACGGAAAGATTCAGATAATCTTGAAGAATTATCATATAATTTAATTAGCAACTTAGTAAAATATATTAAAGCAAATCAAGGAGCATTTTTTATTATAGAAGATGAAGGAGATAAGCATCTTCAAATGACTGCAAGCTATGCATATGAAAGAAGAAAGTATGCAGATAAAAGAGTAGAGTGGGGTGATGGACTTATTGGTGCTTCAATTCAGGAGCACGAAACTATTTTTATGACCGATATTCCTGAATCATACGTACATATAACTTCTGGTTTAGGCGAAGCAACTCCAAGAAGTTTAGTAATAGTTCCCTTAAAGATTAACGATGAGGTATATGGAGTAATAGAAATAGGCTCACTTTATAATATAGAAAAACATATTGTAGATTTTATTGAGAAAGTAGCTGAAAATATTGCATCAACAATTTCAAATGTTAAAATGAATTCGCGTACCGCTAAGCTGTTAAAAGAGTCTCAGTTACAAGCTGAAACTCTTGCAGAACAGGAAGAGCAAATGCGCCAGAATATGGAAGAACTTCAGGCAACTCAAGAAGAAGCTGCACGACAAAGTGAAAAGTTTATAACCTTTACAAGTGCCGTAAATCATACTCTTATAAGAGCTGAGTACGACTCTAATGGAAAACTTTTATATGCTAATACCAAGTTTCTGAAAAAACTTGGTTATGAAAAAAACTCTGATGTTGAAGGTAAAAACATTTCAATGTTTATAAACGAAAAAGATAAAACCTGGTTCAATGAATTATGGACAAGCTTAATTAATGGAGGAAAGCACTTCGAGGGTGATATGAAGCATGTTACTAAGCAAGGGAGAGATCTATGGACAATTTCTACATATACAAGTATGAGAAATGATGATGGGAAAGTAGAAAAAATATTATTTCTCGCTATAGATACAACAGATCAAAAGAAACTTAGTCTTGATCATCAGGCGCAAATTGATGCATTAAACGTTTCAAGTATTAAAGTTGAATTTTTACCTACTGGTGATCTGTTAGAATGTAATTCAAAATTCATTGATCTACTTGAATATTCTTTATATGAGTTGAAAGAAAAATCAATATTTGATTTTGTGGATAGATCTGATTTGTACAAATTCAGGGAGATTTGGGATGAAGTAGCTCAGGGTAAATCATGGGAAGGAGTATTGCGTCAACGAACAAAAGAAGATAAGAATATTTGGGTAAGAGTTTCTCTTTCTCCGGTTCGAGATATGTATAACGATATTTCTAAAATAATTTATATCGGTAAGGATGAAACGAAAGAGAAATTAATGGAAATTGAGGCTAAGCAGCAAACCGATTTATTAAAGAAACAAGAAGAGGAATTACAAGAATCAAAAGTTCAATTAAAAGAACAATTAAAAAAGGCTAAAGAAGAGGTTAAGCAAAAATTTAGGGAAATTGAAAAAGCCAAAATTATAAATGAAAGAACTCTTGAAGGTGCAGCTGACGCAATATTTTCTTTTGACCAAAATGGTGTTATTAAATTCTTTAATAAAGCTGCAGAGGAATTGTGGGGTATTGAAAGAGATATTTTACTAGGTAAAAATGTTACAAAACTTTTTGATGAAGAAGGTTCAAAAAATGAATTTGTAAAATCCCTTATCGATCCTAAAATTGAGAAAATTATTGGAGAAAGACGAGAAATAAGCTTTAATAATAATAATGGTGAAGAAATGTCTGTAATAATTATGTTATCGATGGCACGTTTGGATAATGAAACTACATACACAGCTTTTATGCATAACATATCCGTAGATTTATTTTAAAATATAATCAATATTTATACTAAAAATATCCTCAACTCTAATGGGGATATTTTGCTTTTTAATACATTTACAAAACTTTTTAAATAGAGGTTTTGTTAAATACTCAAATCTTAATATAAAATTCTGAATTATGAAAAACGGGATGCTTTACATATTGGTATTTATGTTTTTTATTACTTCATGTAATACATTTAATAAAAAGCCAGATTCATATAATATTGTTATTGTTGAAACAAGCGATGTACATGGTGCTATATTCGATTTTGATTTAATTAACGATAGGCCATCTCAAGGTTCATTATCAAAAGTTCAATCTTATTTGAATAATCTAAGAGATACATCAAATGTTATTTTAATGGATAACGGTGATATTCTGCAAGGTCAGCCAATTGTGTATTATCATAATTATGAGAACACTAGCGATATACATATTTGCTCACAAGTAATGAATTATATGAATTATGATGTTGCAACAATTGGGAATCATGATATTGAAGCAGGGCATGCAGTTTATGATAAGATAAATCAAGAAATTAATTTCCCTTGGCTTGCAGCAAATGCAATTAATAAACAAACTGGAGAACCATATTTTAAACCATATTCAATCATAAATAAAGACGGAATAAAGATTGCAGTTCTTGGTCTTATAACTCCTGGTATTCCCAAATGGCTTCCAGAAGAACTTTGGACAGGAATAGAATTTGAAGATATGCTTACTTCAGCTAAAAAATGGGTACCAGAAATTGTAAAAAATGAAAGTCCAGATTTGTTAATTGGTTTGTTTCATGCTGGTTTTGATTATACGTATGGGAATGTTGATTATGATACTCCTAAAAATGAAAATGCATCAGTTATTGTAGCAGAGCAAGTTCCTGGGTTTGATATTATTTTTGTCGGGCATGATCATCATTCATGGAACGAAACAATAACCAATATAAATGGTGAAGAAGTTATTGTATTAGGTCCAACGAGTTCAGCACGACAAGTTGTAACTGCAAATATTAATTTAAAACTTAATAGTGAAAATAGATACGATAAGGAAATTGTTGGTGATATAGTAAGTATGAAAGATTATAAATCTGATTCACTTTTTATTGTTGAATTTAAAGAAGAATTTGAAAATATAAAGGAATATGTTTCAAGAAAAGTTGGTGATTTTGAGAAACCAGTTTCTGCGCATAAATCATTATATGGTCCATCAGAATTTATGAACCTTATTCATCAAATTCAATTAGAAATTAGTAATGCCGATATTTCTTTTGCAGCTCCCCTTTCTTTTTATTCTACAATTGAAGAAGGACCTGTTTATGTTCGTGATATGTTTAAACTGTATCGATTCGAAAATTTTCTTTACAAGATGAATCTTACTGGAAAAGAAATTGATGGATATTTGGAGTACTCTTATGCTAATTGGTTTAATACAATGACTTCTGAAAACGATCATTTACTTTTATTTAAAAAAGATAATAAAGGAGAACTGGAGTATTCGGAAAGACATCAATCATATGCTTTAAAAACAAACTATTATAATTTTGATGATGCATCAGGAATAAAATATGTAGTTGACGTTAGTAAACCAAATGGTAATAAGGTGGAAATAAGTTTAATGTCTGATGGAAGGGCATTTTATATGGATAGTATATATACTGTAGCTATAAATAGCTATCGAGGAAATGGAGGAGGAGGACATCTTGTTCATGGTGCAGGGATTTCAGAAAATGAATTAAACGAAAGACGGATTAGTTCAACCGAAAAAGATTTACGTTTTTATATGATGAAGTGGATTGAAGAAAATAAGGAAATCAATCCTCAAGAAAATAATGAATGGAAAGTTATACCCGAAAAATGGTGGTTAAAAGCCAAGTTAAAAGATCAAAAATTGTTGAATAAATAATTACTTATCGAATGAAAAAAAATGTATTGGTATCAATAATATTATTGGTAATAGTTAGCTCTTGTAATTGGAGTAAAACGAACGAAATTGAAAAACCAAAAAATATAATATTATTGATTGGGGATGGAATGGGAGTTACACAGATTTATGCTGCTATGTCTGTAGCTGATCATAAATTAAGCATTGAAAAATTTAAACATATTGGGTTTCATAAAACATTTTCAATAGATAATTATGTTACAGATTCGGGTGCTGGTGGAACTGCTCTGGCAACTGGAAAAAAAACAAATAACAGCCATGTTTCAGTCGATTCAACAGGCAAAGTTTTTAAAACAATTTTAGAATATGCCGAAGATTTTAAATTAGCAACAGGTTTGGTATCTACAAGTGCTATTACTCATGCAACACCTGCATCTTTTATTGCTCACGACACATCACGTTATAATTACGAAAACATAGCAAGGGATTTTTTAGATACAGATATCGATTTATTTATTGGGGGTGGAAAAAAACACTTCGTTGAACGAGAAGATAAATTAAATCTGTTGGATTCTTTAAAAATGAATAATTACACAATTATTGATGGTGTTGAAAATTTTAATCCCGAATTAGAAGGAAAATTTGCAGTATTTACAGCTTATGAACATAATCCTGAAATGTCGAATGGTAGGGGGGATATGCTGCCAATTTCAACAAAAAAAGCAATAAAAGCATTAGATAAAAATGAAAAAGGTTTTTTTCTTATGGTCGAAGGATCTCAGATTGATTGGGGTGGACACGATAATGATATTGGGTATGTTACAAGTGAATTAATTGATTTTGATAATGCAATTGCTGAAGCATTAGCTTTTGCCAAAAAAGATGGTGAGACTTTAGTAATTGTTACTGCAGATCATGAAACTGGTGGACTATCTATTACCGAAGGAAATATATCGCAACACGAAATTAAGGCTGAGTTTTCAACGGATCATCATTCAGGTGTTATGGTTCCAGTTTTTGCTTATGGTCCGGGAGCAGAAAGTTTTATGGGGATATACCAAAATATCGATGTATTTAATAAAATGATGTCAGCATTTGGATTTGAAAAATAAAAAAAGCTGTCCAAAATGGACAGCTTTTTATTTTTATTGAAAAATCTTAGTCTAAATCTACACTACCATATTTTGTTATGATATGAACTTTAGATTTTGTTTCGCCATTTGTTCCTACATATCCATCAACATTTAAAGATGAGCTTTCTTTAATTCGGCTAACTCGACCCTCTTCAGGATAATCAATGTCGGCATATTTTGCAGAACCTTTCAGATTGTACGATGCATTCATATCAATAGCAATATCGATATCTCCATATTCATTTTCAATTTCAATACTTTCAAAATCTTTAGGAACATAATCAACATTTAAGTTACCATATCTATTGTCGAATTCTAATTTTTTAGTAATCTCGTCAATATCAAAATCAGTATATGCTGATGTGGTTACAAAATTTGCAATATTTCCAATTCTGTACTCATCATATTTTGATTCGCAAACAATAGAGCTTGCTTTATCAACATATAACTTTGAATATTTCGTTACAGCAATTAGTGCTTTACAACCTTCAATTTCAAGTTTCGAATATTTTAAAGTAAGATTTAACCATTTACATTCATCAATTTTACCATTTGAGTAAGCTAAATAAATCTCATTTAATGGTTTCTTATTTTCTCTAGATAATTTATTAATCTTAAGATTTCCATATTTTACTGAAATTTTAGAATGTCCGGTGATTTCATTAATAAATACACTTCCATATTTATTTGAAAGATCAACTTTAATATTCTTAGGAATATTAATCTTATAATCGATACTAAATTCCTTTTTATTATCACCAAACGAAAAACTATTCCACTTACTAAACTTATCATCTATTTCGGTAATAGCTTCAATGGTGCTTCCTGATTGACTGAATTTAACATCAATAAAATCAATTAGTTCCTTAGCTTTTTCTTCGTTATGATGATCTATTGTTATAGTAACATCGATAGAAACTTGATTTTTATCCCAATTGTTAATATCAACATCTCCAAATTTATTTTGGATTATTAAGAGAGTGTTTGCATCGGCATCATATTCCTTATGCAAATTCTTAGAAAATTCTTCACTACCAGCAAAGGCAGTAGAAATTACTAATATTTGGACTAATATTAGTAATAGAGTTGATTTAAATTTCGGTGCTTTCATAGTTATCAGAATTTTGATTGTTTATGTTTTTTGCTTGTTCTAATTGATGCACAATTTGATTCATGACTTCAACTTTAAGTTGATAATGTTTGATCATTGCATTAATAACTCGTTCGTCATTAGGATTTGTTGTTAAATCCTTTTTAAGCACTTCGTACATATCATCCATTTCGGTGAGTTCTTGCATTAAGATACTTTTTTGTGCACTATCAATAAATTGAAACTGATTAAGTTCGTTGTATTTTTGATTTACTAATTGCGTATAATAAATTTCTACTTCGTTATATTCAGGAGATACTTCACTTAAAGCAATTCCCTGGTTTGAAGTTCTTGTATTAATATTATCATAAACCCATAATCCTGATAAAACAACTAATACAGCTACTGCAGCAGCTTTTAGTAAGTAAGAAAAGGAAAATGTATTTTTCTTTGCGTGAAAATCTATCAGTTTACTTTCAAATCTTTCGAAATGACCTTCATCTGGCTCGTGTGAATCTAACACGGAACGATTTTCTTGTAATATTTTATCTAAATCTTTCATGATTCGTTTATTTTCTGTTTTGTTGTCTTTAAACGTTCAATTAATTTCTTTTTTGCTCTTGCACACTGTGATCTTGATGTTGAACTGGTGATGTTTAAAATTTTACTAATTTCATCATGATCGTATCCTTCAATTAAATACAGCGATAAAGCAATTCTATAACCATCGGGTAAGTTGTTTATTTCATCTCTGATTTCTTCGGCTTTTATCTCATTGTTAAAATCAATATCTGAGTTTTCTTCTTCCTTTATTTCGTAAACAGATTCTTCAATTGAATCAAAATCTATTTTTCTTTTTCTCAACTCATCTAATGAATGATTTATTACAATTCTTTTTAACCATGCACCAAAGCTAACTTCACCTTTGTAAGAATAAATTTTTTCAAACGCTTTTAAGAACGACTCCTGCATTATATCCTCAGCTTCTAAACTGTTATTTACAATGCGCAAGCAGGAATTATACATTGCTTTATAATACAGTTTGTATATCTGAAACTGAGCCTTTTGCTCACCGGACTTACACCGATCTATAATATCCTGATGGATATTCTTGTAAATACTTTCCTGTTTATTCATATTTCTATAAAAAAGACGTAGTAAAAATCTTTGTGCTGCATTAGTTATACAAATTATGAAAAATAATTTGGGTTTCAGATTCCTATTAAGTAAAAACCATATTTTGTATAAATATCGTCAATTATTTTACTTTTTTGCCAGATAAATAAAAAATGATAATTTTGCGGTAATTATGAATAATGGCTTAACATATAATTCTGGATTAACAGTTTTTCGAAAATGGTCTGGGAAAGCGTATTCGGTTTTTGCTTCAATTGGTAGGCAAATAAGAATAGGTCATATCGATTTTGATATATGTGATAAGGCATTATTAAAGGATAAAAAAGGAAATCCATTTTTATTAGATATTAATGAATTTCTAGTTGATAAAGATGAAGACACTAGTGAATTATTAGATGAGGTGTTAGATTATCAACTTATTTTTAATCTTTTGACCATAAAATCTGAAGACTCGCTGAGGCATTACTGCCGAATATTTACTTATCTTATTTTTAAAAAAAATCTTAAGCACTACAATGTAGAGCCTAAAAATCTATTGTCTAAATCAGGGTGTTATAATGGATAAATTTAATAACAATATAATTAATGGTAAACGTATATATTATGCTGAAGATGTAGAGATTAAACAAAATAATTCTTAAATATATATTTAAAGTGTTTTTATGTATTCTTAATTAGGATACGAGTAAATTAATAATTTATAAAATGAAAAATCAATTAAAAACAAATTTTGAAAAAACACAATTGGTGTTTAAAAGATGGAACAGAAAAGGATATTCTGTTTTTAACTCGTTAAATAAGGTAGTTAAAATTACTGCTTTAAGTGTGGTGTATTCAATTGTTTTATTGCCGTTAAATGTTTTATCACAGACGGATACAACTATTACAAAAAATCTAGATCTCGAAGAAATTATTGTGAGTGCACAAAAAGCTCCTGTTGTATATTCTCAGATGTCTCGGCAAGTGTTATCGGTAAAAAGCGATGAAATAAAACTAATGCCTGTGACAAACCTGAACGATTTACTGGAAAATTTCTCAGGTGTTGATGTTAGGCAAAGAGGAGCTAATGGGATACAAGCGGATATCAGTATTCGTGGAGGTTCATACGATCAAAATTTAATTCTTCTTAATGGAATTAATATTTCTGATCCTCAAACAGGGCATCACAGTTTAAATATTCCTATCGATCTAAATTCAGTAGAACGTATTGAGATTCTAGAAGGTTCAGGTTCAAGAGTATTTGGACCAAATGCATTTAGTGGAGCGATAAACATAATTACGAACGATTCTGATTCCAGTTATACAAAAGCTAACTTTAGTGCTGGAGACTTTGGCTTGTTTTCTGGAGGCATCACAAGTTCCTTATCTTTAAAGAATTTTAAACATTTCATCTCAGTTTCTAAAGCTAAAAGTAAGGGGTATACAAAAAATACCGATTATGAATACTACAATGTATTTTATAATTCTCAATACAAATCAGAATTAGGGAAGGTTAATTTTCAAATAGGTTATACAGATAAAGAATTTGGAGCCAATAGTTTTTATACTCCGGCATATCCTGATCAGTATGAGCAAACCAAAACTACATTTACAAGTTTAAACTTCGAAACAGGAAATAAATTAAAGTTAATTCCATCAGTTTATTTTAGACGTCATCAGGATCGGTTCGAACTTTTTAGATACGAACCAGCAGCATGGTATACAAATCATAATTATCACCTTACAGATGTTTATGGTGTAAAACTTGATTCTAGAATAAGTACAAAATATGGTATTACTTCTTTTGGTGCTGAAATTCGTTCTGAAAATATTTGGAGTAATGTTCTGGGAGAGACAATGGGTGATACAATTAGTGCTATTGGTGAATCAGATGGATTTTATACGAAGAAATATTCTCGTACAATTTCAAATTATTTTTTAGAGCATACAGTTGTTCTTGGAAAGTTTTCATTTAATGGAGGATTACTTGCAAGTTGGGTTTCTGAAAATGATTTTGATATTAATATCTACCCGGGAGCTGATTTAAGTTATACTTTTACAGATCACATTAGAGTTTATACATCAGTTAATAAATCATTACGATTACCAACATTTACTGATTTGTTTTATTCAGGTCCAAGTAATATTGGAAATGCAGATTTAAAACCAGAAGAGGCTGTAAGTTATGAATTTGGATTAAAGCTAAAAACAAAGAAAATATCTTCGAATAGTAGTGTTTTTTACAGAGATTCTAAAAATTTAATTGCTTGGGTAAAGCCAGTAGGAGCTGCTCCAGAAGATAAATGGCAAACTCAAAATTTAACAGATGTTGAAGTTCTAGGATTTGAAACTACGAATAGATTTGAAATTAACAAGTATCTATTTAATAGCATTGGGTTAAATTACAGCTATTTGGATCAAGAATCTAAATTAGAAAATTATGAAACTAAGTATTCTTTAAATTACTTAAAACACAATCTTGTATTGATTTTAAATCATAATATTATTAAGGATTTAAGCATGTCGTGGATTGTGAAATGGCAAGATAGGGAAGGTAGTTTCTTAGAATATGACTCTGTTTCTAAAACTTATATAGGTGAAAAAGAATTTAAACCTTATTGGTTGGTTGATGTAAAACTTAATTATAGTTTTAAGAATTCAAATGTTTTTGCAGAAGCAACAAATTTGTTTAATGAATCATATAATGATATTGCAAATGTTGTAATGCCAGGAAGATGGTTTAAGGCTGGTTTTAATATACAGATAGGTTATTAATGTAGATATAGCATTTTTTTTTAATAAAAGCAAGGCTAATTTATTGATTTTCCAAATATTTTGCTACTTTTGTTAGGAATCCTAAATTATAATTAAATCAATTTACACGATGAAAAAATTACAATTATTACTGGTAGCCTTAGCACTTGTTAGTTTTACTGCTTTTTATTCTTGTGGAAATATGCAAGAAAAAGCTGCTGAAGCTGTAGAAGAAGTTGCAGAAGAAGTAACTGAAGAAGTAGCTGAAGAAGCTGTTACAGAAGAAGCAACTGAAGAAACTACTGAAGAAGCTGTTGTTGAAGAAACAGAAGCAACTGAAGAAGTAGCAGAAGAAGCAACTGAAGAATAAAGTTTATCAGTTTAAAAGAAATTAAAGCAGGATATTTATATCCTGCTTTTTGTTTTTTATAAGACTAATTTTATAAATCCAGTAACAACTTCACCACTGGTGTAATTCAACTCTGAACCAAATAGACTGTGAGGTATAATATAAATAAGTAATAATACTATTGCCGCTATTAGAGTATATCTATATTGCGGTTTTTTCCTATTGCCAAGAACAGCTACAACCCAAAATAGAACTGCAATTAATGTTTTATTATCAGTTAAATCCCATCCAAAAGGAACTCCTGTCCAAGCTTGTCCAAAAGCATAGTATTGAACTATTGGTCCGAATATTAAACCCCCTAAGATTAAAAGCCCAAGAGTAAGTTTACCATAAAATACATGTTTCTCAACTTTTCCCAATGCAAATAATCCTGCTAAATTCGAAATTAACATTGCTATAAACATAAATAATATATGAGGAATAAGTGCCCAAGCAGGAACGCTTCCCTTAAATCTTATTACTACATGTTCAGTAGATGCCATATTATTTTCGTCACTTAATCTAATAAAATATTCTAATTTCCCTGCAGGATCCTGTTTAGGTAAATATCCTACTAATTTTGAATCTTCAATATTTAGTTTTACAATATTAAATTTTTCATTTGTTGGGAAACGTTTATAATAAATTTCTCCTTGAATATTTTGGTTATTTACAGGAATTTCAATTAAACAATTTTCCTCAGAAACATTGCTCCTTGGAAGTTTAAATTCTAATATATCTCCTGATAATTCAATATTTATCTTTTTAGGGTAAGTTGGACCAGTTGTCCTTTGATAATATGCAGATGCCAGTGTAATTACAACTGCCAAAATCCAAAAAATAGTTTTTTTCATAATATCTTTTTTATAATTGAACTATTAATACTTCTTTTTTTTCATTTCGAATAACTTCTACAGTAATAATTTCGCCAGCTTTTAATTTCGAAAGACGTTCCATATATTCCTGAATATCGGTAACTGACAGGCCATTAATTGCAATGATGATATCGCCAGATTCCATTCCAGCCTTATAAGCAGGTTTGTCTTTTATTACGATATCCGCTCTAAGCCCTTCTTTTACAACTCCAGTAAAGTCCGGCATTATTCCTAAAGTAACTTTTAATTTTGTTTTTCTAAGTCCTTGATCAGGCATCTTAGGACCTGCTTCTTGAAAAGTTAATAGTGTATTATTTAACGATAAGCCATAAGCAAAATCATAGATATAATTACTTACTAAATTTAATCCGTCAAAATTTATATTTCCAAGACTGTCCCCCGGAGTATGATAATCCATATGAGCTCCGGCCGAAAAGAAAAATACTGGAATATCTTTACTGTAAAAAGAGGAGTGATCCGAAGGTCCATACCCTTCTTGAGAGAATCCTATTTTAAATTTATACTTAGCGTTTAATTCATTTAGAATAGATTCTCCCTCAATTGATGTTCCTATACCTGATATTTGTAAGCTGTTATCTTCCTTCATTCTTCCTATCATATCAATATTTATCATTCCACGAATTAAGGAGTCTGGAATTGGTAAATTATTTGTAAAATATTTAGATCCAAGTAAACCCATTTCTTCTGCTCCAAACGCAACAAATAAGAAATTTGTTTTTAAGTTATCTTTATTTGAACTTAATCTTTCAGCAATTTCAATAATGGCTGATACACCGGAAGCATTATCATCTGCACCATAATGTGGATTATGATCGTTTGGTGCTCTGGAACCACTTCCTGGCCCTCCAAATCCAAGGTGATCGTAATGAGCTCCTAATACAATATATTCTTGATTTTCATTATTTGCATTTAAACGCGCCACAATATTATAGGTTGTTTTGTTTTCAGTTGCAATATCAGTTTTACAATGGAGCTTTACGTTTGTGGCAAAAGATATCGGATTAGCATTAATTTTTATTTCATTTTCTAACTTTTCAATGCTTTTTTCATGTTTACTTAACAATTTATTTGCTAATTCTCTTTTTATTTGAATAACAGGTAAATTAATATTTCCTTCAGGTTTGTCTGGTATTATTAATTCATCAATTGGATCAAATTCTTCTCCAGAAACAAAAATAACTCCTGCTGCACCTAGATCTTTTGCTGTTGTTGCTTTAGATCTTAAACTACTATACATACCAAATGGAATCGAAAGGTTCGGGATTTCAGGTTCTCCTCTTAAAATTAAAACCCATTTATCTTTCACATCCACTTTATCATAATCGTTCCAGGAATCATTAATAATAAAACCATAACCAACAAAAATAACATCTTCTTCAAGTGTCGTGTTAGCACTGAATGAAATTGGAATAAAATCTTTTTCGACAGAAAAACTATTATTGTTTATTGTTAAAAGATTATTTTCTCCTAGTTTTAATTTTGTCTTTATTTCGAAGTTTTGTAGTCCGTCATTATACAAAAGATCAAGTTTCGATTCTTTAAACTGAGATGCAATATATTCTGCCACTAATTTATCTTCGGCAGTTCCAGGAAATCTTCCTTTCATAGAATCACTAGCCATAAATTTAATATGACTGTAGAGTTCTTCTTTACTAATCTCGGGAGTTATTGTTGTGGAAATACAAGATTGTAAAAAAGCAAGTGTAAATAATGCGGTAAATAAAATTGTTTGTTTTTTCATAATTTAAATTTTACCAAAAGAAAGTTGTGTAATATGTTGTTACATTTTCAGTATTATCAATAACAAATAATTCTAATTCATGTTCTTTATTTTTATTAATTCTCTTTTCGTCGATTGTATAAAATAAAAGATCGTTTTTTAAATCGTACTCAAATAATGCCCATTTATTATCAATATATCCATTAAAAGATTTTATTCCAGATAAATCATCCTTAATAATAAAACTTATTTTATTTGAGAATAGCAACTTATCCTGTTTAAGGATTGGATTAACTGATGGATTAATAGTGTCGATAAGAACTGTATATTGACCAAATTCCTTTGTTTCAGCAACAATATAATCATTAATCATGTTTCCACCAATTGGTTTTATTGTTGCGTCATTTTTCAATAAGGCAATAAAAGCTTTGTCATAATATTTATTTGGTAAATTGTTTGTTTTTATTGAAATAGAGAATTTCTTATGAATCGGTGTGTTTTCATTATTTATATGATGTATCATTGAAACACTATTCTTAATTGGATTTGATTTTGAATAGTTAAAATAAATAGAGTTAAATAAGGAGTTTTTAGGGATTCTGATTTTAACATCGTTATTTTCAAAAGTATTTTCCAAACTCCAGTCCATATATATACCCTCATCAGTTTTATTCATAGGAACTTCTTGAGTGTTTTGAATTTCTCTTTTAGCTCTAATAAACAATGTTGATTTGTTACCATAAACATCAGAAGCAATTAATTCTATTATATTCAAAGAATCTTCGCTAAAATCATAAATACCGTTATTTATTCTTGATTTATAAATACTTAATTTATTATTTGGATCAATAAATGTTTTTTGAATGGATTTTTTTGAATTAATCTGCTCACTATAATCAATATGACTTTTTATATAACCAGATTCGCTAAATGGAATGTTATTAATTGTATGGGAATAAATTAGTTGATCATTAATATTTAATTTTAATTTGTAAATTCCACACTTATTTCTGGAATTATTTAAATAATCATTAATCTCAACACCGATTCCACATTTCCCAGTTAGTAATATTACGTTTGTGTCAGCAATTGTATAAATACCATCCTTCATTTTCAAATTAAAAGAAGTCTTTTCATTTTTTTTATTGATATAACTATCTTTTTCTAAAGGATAAAAATTAACTGAGTAAAAAATAGGTGGAATATTATCTTCAATTTTAAGATTGAATAATAATGGATTAATAGGTATTTGTGAATCTGTTTCTCTTATCTCAAAATGTAAATGAGGACCATCAGAACCTCCTGTATTCCCCGAATATGCAATTGTTTCACCTTTTTTAACTATGAATTGGCTGGATTCAGGAAAATAATTAATTTCAAATTTATTATTTTCATATTGTTTAGCTTTTATATACTCAGAAATTCTGGAGGTAAAATGATCTAAATGACCATAAACGGTTGTATATCCATTAGGATGAGTAATATAAAGTGTTTTGCCATAACTATTGGAAGAAATTTTTATTCTGGAAATATAACCATCTTCTACAGATAAAATTTCCTTTCCAATAACACCTTGGGTTTTTATATCTATTCCGGCATGGAAATGTCCAGATCTTATTTCGCCATAATTACCTGATAGATATATTGGAAAATTAACTGGCGAAATAAAATTCGCAGTGTTAGGGGCTTGTTGTGCGCTTATTACAAGAGAAATTACTAAAAAGTAAAAAAGCAATTGGAACTTTTTATATTGCATTATTTTATATAAATTTATACGAGTTTATGTAAAGCTTTATTTTTGATAACAACAAAACTAAAATTAAATTTGTTTTATTATAAAATTTAGGAATGAATATTTTTAAAATAGTTTAAGCTGTATTAATTTTGCATTGCTATTATATTAGTAAAAATGGAAGACGAACAAAAAGATATTGTTGGGACTTTAAAAAATAAAGTTGAAAAGTTATTATTTCTGTATAATGATTTAAAATCTGAAAATGATAAAATAAAAATACAGACAGAAGAATTAACACTTAAACTAAAAAATAAAGACTCAGAAATAGAATTTTTGAATAATAAATATAATAAGCTTAAATTAGCAAAAAATCTTATAGCCACGACTGAAGATAGTCATGATGCTAAAATTAAGATTAACAGAATAGTGCGGGAGATTGATAAATGTATTGCTCTTTTAAATAGATAGAAGCTGAATTAGATAATGGAAGAAAAATTATCAATTAGAGTTAATGTTGCGGATAGGTATTATCCACTCAAGATAGACAGAAAGGATGAGGAGAAGATTCGTAAGGCTGCAAAAAGAATCAACGAGAAGGTGTTGCAATATAAGCAACGATATACCGATAAGGATACACAAGATTTTTTAGCAATGGCTGCCTTACAATACGTTATAAAAGTTATTGAGAGTGAATATACTCAAGAAGCAACAAATGTTATTGAAGAATTGAAGGATTTAAATAGCGAACTTGACCAATTTTTAAAAGATAAATACTAAACGTTCTTATAAATATAAAAGATATTGCCCGTATTATTTCTTTAATGTCTGTGAAACTCAACACTTTACTAATTGGAGTAAAGCTTATTTGATTAAGGGCGGGCCCCAACTCGATTCGTCGAGTCTCTTTTTAGAGCAGGGGATGGCCGAAATTGAATAGCAGCTCCACCCATGTTTATCTGGGGTTTTTAGAGAATTGAAGATAATAATGCGGGTTTTTTATAATATATAATTAAATAAAAGGATATGATAATTTCAACAATAATAGGCATGATATCAGTAACAGCTGTAGGGATTATAGTTGGGGCTGTAGCTTTGACGTTGGGGAGTTTTATTTCATTTTTTATTTGGGATAGAGCATTGAAAACAAAAAGTTCAAAGCTTTTAAAAGAATCGGAGGCTGAGGCTGAAGTAATAAAAAAAGAAAAAATTCTTCAAGCAAAGGAAAAATTTTTACAATTAAAAAGTGAACATGAAAAAGATATAAATGAACGTTCACATAAATTGATTGGTGCAGAAAATAAATTCAAACAAAAAGAAATTACTCTTTCTCAGAAGTTTGAAGAAAACCAACGAAGAAAAAAGGAGATTGACGCTATTCGTGACAACCTACAGGTTCAAATTGATTTGGTTGATAAGCGAAGTGAAGAGCTAGATAAAATGCACAAACAACAAGTTGAGCAATTAGAAGCAATTTCAGGTTTATCAGCAGAGGAAGCTAAAGAGCAACTTACAGAATCATTAAAGGCAGAAGCTAAAACAGAAGCAATGTCTGAAATTAATGAGATAATGGAAGAAGCTAGGATGACTGCTAGTAAGGAAGCCAAACGAATTGTTGTTCAAACAGTACAGCGAGTTGCTACTGAAACAGCAGTTGAAAATTCTGTAACAGTGTTCAATATTGATAATGATGAGATTAAAGGACGTATAATTGGTCGTGAAGGAAGAAATATTAGAGCTCTTGAGGCAGCTACAGGTGTAGAAATTATAGTTGATGATACTCCTGAAGCTATCATTCTTTCAGCTTTTGATCCAGTGCGTCGTGAAATTGCGAGATTGGCTCTTCATCAGTTGGTGACTGATGGACGAATACACCCAGCAAGAATTGAAGAGGTTGTTCAGAAAACTCAAAAGCAAATTGAAGAAGAAATAATTGAAATTGGAAAACGAACTGCAATAGATCTTGGTGTACATGGATTACATCCGGAGATTATACGCCTGATTGGTAAAATGAAGTATCGTTCTTCTTATGGACAGAACTTATTACAACACTCTCGTGAAGTGGCAAATCTTTCAGCAATAATGGCATCAGAATTAGGACTAAATCCTAAATTAGCCAAGAGAGCTGGATTGCTCCATGATATTGGAAAAGTTCCAGATGATGAGCCGGAATTACCTCATGCTATTTTAGGTATGAAAATAGCCGAAAAATTTAAAGAAAAACCAGAAGTATGTAATGCAATCGGTGCTCACCACGATGAAGTAGAAATGACTTCTTTAATATCTCCAATTATTCAAGTATGTGATGCTATTTCAGGTGCAAGACCAGGTGCAAGAAGAGAAGTTGTTGAATCTTATATTAAAAGATTAAAAGACTTGGAAGAATTAGCTTTAGCACATCCTGGAGTGATGAAAACATACGCTATTCAGGCGGGTAGAGAGTTAAGAGTGATTGTTGGAAGTGAAAAAGTAAGTGATGCAGATGCAGAAAAGATCTCATTTGAAATTTCACAAAAAATTCAAAATGAAATGACGTATCCAGGTCAAATAAAAATAACTGTGATACGTGAAACTAGAGCAATTAATTACGCTAAATAATAAGATAAAATATATTTTTTTTGAAAGCCCTGACCCTTGTTAGGGCTTTTTTAACATTTCAAAATATTTTAATTTAGTAAAAAAATATTTTATGAATATTAAAATGGTAGACCTGAAAGGTCAGTATAATAAAATCAAAAATGAAATAGATTTAGAAATACAAAAAGTAATTGATAATACAACGTTTATTAATGGTCCTAAAGTAAATGAATTTTCAGAAAACCTTTCTAAATATTTAGGAGGTATAAATGTTGTACCATGTGCAAATGGTACAGATGCACTTCAAATAGCGTTGATGGCTCTGGATTTAAAGCCAGGTGATGAAGTGATATTACCTGTTCATACTTATGTTGCAACTGCAGAGGTTATTGCCTTGCTTCAACTTAAACCTGTTTTTGTTGATGTCCATCCTGATTTATTTACTATTGATATTACTCAGATTGAGAATAAAATAACAAAAAAAACTAAAGTGATTGTTCCTGTTCATCTTTATGGTCAGTGCGCTGATATGGAATCAATTATGCTTCTGGCGGAAAATTACAATTTATCTGTAGTTGAAGATACAGCTCAAGCGATTGGTGCAGATTATACTTTTACAGATGGATCAATTGCTAAAGCTGGTACAATGGGTAGTGTTGGGACTACATCTTTTTTTCCATCGAAAAATCTTGGATGCTTTGGTGATGGTGGCGCGCTTTTTATAAATGATGATGATTTAGCTAAAAGATGTAAAATGATTGCAAATCATGGTCAAAGAATAAAATATCATCATGATATAATAGGATGTAATTCACGCTTAGATTCAATTCAAGCAGCAGTTTTGGATGTTAAACTAAAATATTTAGATCAATATTGTGAGTCAAGGCAAAATGCAGCTGAATTCTACGATGAGTTATTCGTTGGGATTGAAGCTATACAAACTCCAATATTATACCCAAATTCAACACATGTATATCATCAGTATACTTTAATTTTAGATGAAAGTATAAATAGAAATGAAATGCAAGAGTATTTGAAAGATAAAGGAATTCCTTCGATGATATATTATCCTGTTCCATTGCATAAGCAAAAAGGATATATCCAATCAAATACGGATAATAGTTTTCCTATCACCGAAAAGTTATCAGAAACTGTATTATCTTTGCCTATTCATACTGAAATGACTAAAGATGAACAAGAATATATAGTAACTACAATAAAAGAATTTCTAAAATTGTAATTATGGAATATTTTGCACATGAAACAGCTGTAATTGATGATAATTGTTCTATTGGAAAAGGATCAAAAATTTGGCATTTCTCTCATATAATGTCAAATTGTAAAATTGGTAATGATTGTAATATTGGACAAAATGTAGTGGTTTCGCCTGAAGTAATACTAGGAAACAAGGTTAAGGTGCAAAATAATGTTTCAATATATACAGGCGTTATTTGTGAAGATGAAGTTTTTCTTGGTCCTTCAATGGTCTTTACTAATATTACAAACCCAAGAAGTGGTATTGTCCGTAGAGATCAATATGAAAAGACTGTAGTAAAAAAAGGTGCATCGATTGGGGCAAATGCAACAATTGTATGTGGTCATGATATAGGCGAGTATGCTTTTATTGGTGCTGGAGCTGTTGTTATTAAAAATGTAAAACCTTATGCTTTAGTTGTTGGTAATCCTGCTAAACAGATTGGTTGGATGAGTGAATATGGGCATAGATTAGATTTTAATTCAGAAGGAATTGCAACATGTCTAGAAAGTAAAGAAAAGTATCAATTATTAAATGACCAAGTGAAAAAGATTTTATAATATGGCAAAAGTTCTCGTTACTGGTTCAGCTGGATTTATTGGATATCATTTATCCAAACGATTAATATCTGAAGGTTATGAAGTTGTTGGCTTAGATAATATCAACGATTACTATGATGTAAATTTGAAATATGGAAGACTTAAAGAGTCTGGAATTAATCGAGAAGTTATTGAATATAATAAAATAGTAGATTCAACCAATTCACCGCAGCTTAGGTTTATAAAACTTAACCTAGAAGATCAAGATAATATAAATACTTTATTTACTAGTGAAAGTTTTGATTATGTTGTAAATCTTGCAGCCCAAGCAGGTGTCCGTTATAGTTTGGAAAATCCTCATGCTTATATTAATAGTAACATTATTGGTTTTACAAATATTTTAGAAGCATGTCGTAATAATAATATAAAGCATCTTGTATATGCTAGTAGTTCAAGCGTATACGGGTTGAATAAGAAAATGCCATTTTCAACTAATGATAATGTTGATCACCCTATAAGTTTATATGCTGCAAGTAAAAAATCAAATGAGTTAATGGCTCATACGTATAGTTATTTATTTAATTTACCTACTACTGGATTACGTTTTTTTACAGTTTATGGCCCATGGGGACGACCAGATATGGCATTGTTTTTGTTTACAAAGGCTATTCTTGAAAATAAACCAATTGATGTATTTAATCATGGTGAAATGTTAAGAGATTTTACATATATAGATGATATTGTAATTGGAATAAAAAAGGTGATTGAAAGTCTACCTAAAGGAAAAGAACATATAGTTGAACCATCTACTTCAGTTGCTCCATATAAAGTTTATAATATTGGTAATAGTTCACCAGTAAAACTTATGGATTTTATAAATGCAATAGAAAAGAAATTAGGAAAAAAAGCTAATAAAAACTTACTACCTATTCAAGCAGGAGACGTAGAAAAAACATGGGCTAATGTTGAAGATTTGATTTCTGATTTAAATTACAAACCTAAAACTGAGATTGAATATGGAATTGAGGAATTTATTAATTGGTATAAAAAGTTTTATTCAATTAATTAAAAATCAGAAATTAATTATTTTTACTTAACAATATTAATATTTTTGCAATAAATTAATTAAAAAATGTCTGAAAATAAAAATTTTGCGATTATAGGTGTAGCAGGATATGTTGCTGAAAGACACTTAAGAGCAATAAAAGATACAAACAATAACTTAGTAGCTTCTTTAGATAAATTTGATAGTGTTGGTAAAATAGACAGCTATTTTCCTAATTCAGACTTTTTTACCGAATATGAGAGATTTGATCGTCATATTGATAAACTAAAACGTAAAGGAACTAAAATTGATTATGTAAGTATTTGTTCTCCAAATTATTTGCATGATTCTCATATTAGATTTGCATTAAGACAGGGTGCTGATGCTATTTGTGAAAAGCCATTAGTCCTTAATCCATGGAATGTTGATGCACTAAAAGAAATTGAAAACGAAACAGGGAAGAATGTTTATAATGTTTTACAGCTTAGATTACATCCTTCAATTATTGCTTTAAAAAAGAAAATTGAAGAGGGACCCAAAGATAAGATTTATGATATTGATCTGACATATATAACGAGTAGGGGTAATTGGTATTTCACATCTTGGAAGGGAGAAATAGAGAAGTCTGGTGGTGTTGCTACAAATATTGGAGTACATTTTTATGATATGTTATCTTGGATTTTTGGTCCTGTTACAAAAAACACTGTAAATATAAACGCTAAAGATAAAGCTGCTGGATATTTAGAATTAAAAAATGCTAGGGTTCGTTGGTTTTTAAGTGTTGATTATAATGATATTCCTATCCAAATACGAGAAACAGGACAAAGAACATACAGATCAATTACTGTTGAAAATAACGAAATCGAGTTTAGTGGAGGATTTACAGATTTACATACACAAACATATCAGAATATATTAAGTGGAAAAGGATTTGGGTTAGAACATGCAAAAAATGCAATTGAAATTGTACATAATATAAGGAATCAAAAACCAATTGGTTTACAAGGTGAATATCATCCTTTTTGTAAAAAAATAGATTAAATAACAACTATATAAAAGTTTAATTTGCTTAAAATTTAATATTAAATCGAAATGAAGAAAATAACAAATATATGTTGCATTGGGGCTGGTTATGTTGGAGGACCTACTATGGCAGTAATAGCTCAAAAATGTCCCGAAATAACGGTTAATGTTGTTGATATTAATGAACAAAGAATAAGCGATTGGAATGATTCAGATCTAAATAAACTCCCTATATATGAACCTGGCTTAAAAGAAGTTGTTTTAGAAGCACGTGGTAGAAATTTGTTCTTTTCTACAGATGTTGAGAAAAGTATTGAAGAAGCTGAAATGGTATTTATTTCGGTTAATACACCTACTAAAACATATGGTAAAGGTAAAGGGATGGCTGCAGACTTGAAGTTTGTTGAACTATGTGCTCGTCAAATAGCTAAGGTTTCAAAGACAGATAAAATAGTTGTTGAAAAGTCAACTTTACCGGTAAGAACTGCAGAAGCTGTACGTTCGATTCTTGATAATACAGGAAATGGAGTAAAATTTCAGATACTTTCAAATCCGGAATTCCTTGCTGAAGGTACAGCAATTGACGATTTGCATAACGCAGATAGGGTTTTGATAGGAGGAGAGCAATCTTCAGAAGGTCAAGAAGCAATGGATGCATTAACTGAAATTTATGCTCATTGGTTACCAAAAGATCGTATTTTACAGACAAATGTATGGTCGTCAGAATTATCAAAATTAACGGCAAATGCATTTCTTGCACAAAGAATTTCATCAATAAATTCACTTTCAGCTCTATGCGAAAAAACAGAGGCTGATGTAGAAGAAGTTGCAAGAGCAATTGGTAGCGATAGTAGAATAGGACCTAAATTCCTTAAAACTTCAGTTGGTTTTGGAGGTTCATGTTTTCAAAAGGATATTCTAAATCTGGTATATATTTGTCGTTCAATTGGATTAACAGAGGTTGCTGATTATTGGGATCAAGTCATAATTATGAACGATTATCAGAAACAACGTTTTGCCGATAATATAATTAAGACATTATATAATACAGTTTCAGGTAAAAAAATTAGTTTCTTGGGCTGGGCGTTCAAAAAAGACACGAATGATACTCGAGAAACGGCAGCGATGTATGTTGCTGATATATTAATGGAAGATAAAGCCAATATTGTAGTTTATGATCCTAAGGTAAAACATGAACAAATGTACACCGATATTGATTATCTAAATTCTAGAACCGAAAATGAAAATCGTGAATTGTTGAAACCATCTAATAATCCATATGAGGCCTGTCAGAATGCGCATGCTATTGCTATTTTAACAGAATGGGATGAATTTATTGATTACGATTGGCAAAAAATTTATGATAATATGATGAAACCAGCTTTTGTATTTGATGGTAGAAATATACTTAATAAAGAAAAGTTGGAAGGAATTGGTTTTAAGTATTATGGAATAGGGCGAAATTAAGAGTTTTAGTAAGAGAACTATCTTAAAAAAAGTTATAATGTATAATAAATTACTAAATAAAGAAGCTAAATTGGCTGTGATTGGTCTCGGTTATGTTGGTTTACCAATAGCTTTAGAGTTTGCAAAAAAAATATCTGTTGTTGGTTTTGATATTAAACAAGATCGAGTTGAATTGATGAATAATAATATTGATCCAAGCAGAGAATTGCCATCAGAAGCTTTTTATGATTGTGATATAAAGTTTACATCAAAAATAGAAGATTTAAGGGATGCTAATTTTTATATTGTTGCTGTTCCTACTCCAATTGATGAATATAATTTACCTGATATGTCTCCTGTTTTAAAGGCGTCAGAGACTGTGGGAAAGGTTATGGCAGAAGGTGATTATGTGGTATATGAATCAACGGTATATCCTGGAGCAACAGAAGAAGATTGTGTTCCTGTTTTGGAAAAAGAGTCTGGATTAAAATATATAGATCAATTTAAAGTTGGTTTTTCTCCTGAAAGAATAAATCCGGGTGATAAAGTTAATACTCTTACAACTATCGTTAAAGTTTCTTCTGGTTGTGATGAAGTTTCAGCTGAAAATATAGCTAAGGTTTATGAGTTAGTCATCAAAGCTGGAGTTCATCGTGCAAGTTCTATTAAAGTTGCTGAAGCTTCAAAAATTATTGAAAATACACAAAGAGATATTAATATAGCTTTTATGAATGAGCTTTCTATTATATTCAATCGTATGGACATAAATACTTTTGAAGTGTTAGAAGCAGCTGGAACAAAATGGAATTTTCTTAAATTTTTCCCTGGTCTAGTTGGTGGACATTGTATTGGTGTAGATCCATATTATCTTACTCATAAGGCTAAACAATTGGGTTATCATGCTCAAATGATTAATTCTGGTCGTTTTATAAATGATTCCATGGGTGGTTATGTTGCTAAACAAATTGTTAAGAAATTAGTAGCAGCTGGTAAGCATATTCAAAATTCAAAAGTATTGATTATGGGTATTACATTTAAGGAGGATGTTAGCGATATAAGAAATTCAAAAGTTGTTGATGTTTATAGGGAACTTCTTTCTTATGGTGTTAGTGTAGACGTTGTTGATCCTTATGCTGATTCAGAAGAAGTAAAAGAGGAATATAAGTTTGAAATGGCTACAGATGCAGCAAAAGATTACGATGTGGTTATTGCAGCTGTTAGTCATGATAAATATCTAGAATTAAATGAAGATTATTTTAAGTCTATTACTATAAATAAAGCACTGTTTGTTGATATAAAGGGTGTGTATAGACACAAAATTAAAGAATTGAATTATTGGAGTTTGTAAATACATTATTATCATTTATTTTTGACAGATGTAATTATATATAATGTCAATTAATTCTTGATTAACTTTGGTTTTAATAACTTTAATAGGTTTAAATTATAAATATCGTTATCAAAAAAAATAAATATGTTAAATAATAAATCAGTACTAATAACAGGGGGCACCGGTTCTTTTGGTAAAAAATTCACTGAAACAATCTTACAAAGATACCCAGATATAAAACGATTAGTAATTTTTTCGAGAGATGAACTCAAACAATTTGAAATGTCTCAAAATTTTTCTCCTTCCGTTTATAAAGGATTAAGATATTTTATAGGTGATATAAGGGATAAGGATCGTTTTAAAAGAGCATGTGAGGGTATTGATGTTATTATTCATGCAGCTGCATTAAAACAAGTTCCAGCCGCTGAATATAATCCAGAAGAATTTATTAAAACAAATATCGGTGGTGCGCAGTCTGTTATAGATAGTTCATTGGAAAGTGATGTTAAAATAGTAGTTGCTCTATCAACAGATAAGGCTGCAGCTCCAATAAATTTATATGGTGCTACAAAATTAGTTTCTGATAAACTTTTTATTGCAGCTAATAATATTAAAGGTAATCGCGATCTTCGGTTTTCAGTTGTGAGATATGGAAATGTAATGGGTTCAAGAGGTTCTGTTATTCCATTTTTTGTTGATAAAGCAAAAGAAGGAGGAAAATTACCTATAACTCACAAAGACATGACTCGATTTAATATTTCATTAGAAGATGGAGTTGAAATGGTAATGTGGGCAATAGAAAATGCTCTTGGTGGGGAAATTTTTGTCCCTAAAATACCATCATATAAAATTGAGACTGTTGCAAAAGCAATTGCTCCTAATGCTGATTTAGAAGATGTTGGTATTCGTCCAGGTGAAAAATTACACGAAGAAATGATTACCGATAGTGATTCATATAATACTATTGAATTTGATAAATACTATGCAATCTTAACGACAGATACTGATAAAGAAAAATATTTGAATCATTTTAATGCAAAAGAAGTAGAAAAGGGTTTTAAATATAATTCTGGGACAAATACCGATTGGGAAACGGTTGATAGTATAAGAGCAAAAATAGTTAAATATGTTAACCCCGATTTTAAACCATTATAAGTTATGGATAGTATAATTCCATACGGAAAACAAAGCATTACACAAGAAGATATTGATGGAGTAATTGACGTGCTTAAGTCTGATTATATGACTCAGGGGCCAAAAATAGTTGAGTTTGAACAAAAATTTGCAAAATATATTGGTTGTAATTATGCAGTTGCAGTATCTAATGGTACAGCGGCATTGCATTTAGCAACAATGGCTCTAAATGTAAAATCAGGAGATAAAGTAATTACAACACCAATTACTTTCGCAGCAAGTGCTAATTGTGTATTATACTGTGGTGGAGAAGTTGATTTTGTTGATGTTGATAAGAATAACTTTTTAATTGACCTGAATAAGTTAGAAGAAAAGTTAGCTTCATCATCAAAAGGAACATATAAAGGAATTATCCCTGTAGATTTTACTGGATTACCTGTAGATACAGAAAAGTTACGGGATATAGCTGACAAATATGGACTTTGGATTATTGAAGATGCTTGTCATGCACCAGGTGGATATTTTAAGAATTCTAATAATGAGAATATTTTCTGCGGAGATGGAAAATATGCTGATTTAAGTATTTTTTCTTTTCATCCAGTTAAACATATAGCAACTGGAGAGGGTGGTATGATTACTACTAATAATAAGAAACTTTATGAAAAATTATTATTATTACGAACTCATGGTATTACAAAGTCTCCTGAATTATTGCAAGAGAATCATGGTGGTTGGTACTATGAAATGCAAGAACTAGGATTTAACTATCGGTTACCTGATCTTTCTGCTTCATTAGGAATTACACAACTTGAAAAGGCTGATGAAGGTCTTAAAAGAAGAAATGAGATAGCAATGAAATATTTCCATGCTTTTAAAAATACGTCGATTAGAACCCAACAGTTCTCAGATAATTTTTATAATGCATTTCATTTATTTGTAATTCAGATTGATGATAGATTAGGTTTATATAATTATTTAAGAGATAATAAGATTTTTGCTCAAGTTCATTATATACCAGTGCATTTACAACCATATTACAAAACCAAAGGTTGGAAAAAGGGAGATTTACCTTTTGCCGAGTCATATTACGAAAAGTGTTTAAGTTTACCAATGTATCCAACATTAACCAATGAAGAGCAGGATTTTGTTATAAAGAAAGTTATTGATTTCGTAAAATGAAGAACTTAGCCATTATACCTGCTAGAGGAGGAAGCAAGAGAATACCTAAAAAGAATATTAGAGATTTTTTAGGTAAACCAATTATTGCATATTCTATAGAAACTGCGCTAAAAAGCAATATGTTTAGCGAAGTTATTGTTACTACAGATAGCGAGGAAATTGCGAAGGTTGCAACAAGTTTTGGTGCAACTGTACCATTTTTAAGATCAAAAAAATCTTCTAATGACTATGCACCGTTAGCAGATGTCATTGATGAGGTATTAGCATACTATAAGCATAAAAAGGAATTTGATTTTATATGTTGTTTGCTACCAACAGTTCCTCTAATAAATAAGAAAAACCTTAAGAAAGGATTAGAAATTTTAACTACTGACAATTCAATTGATTCAGTTAAGCCAGTTGTTCCTTTTAGTTATCCAATCCAGAGAGCATTAAAAATGAAAAATGGTGTTTTAGAATGGACTAATCCCGAGTTTGTGACAACTAGAACTCAGGATCTTGAACCATTATTTCATGATGCTGGTCAGTTTTGGTGGATGAAATTTGAAAATGGATTTAGAGGGAAAAAGAAAGTTGGATTTGAGATAACTTCGTTAGAAGTTCAGGATATTGATAATTATGATGATTGGGAAATAGCTGAGATTAAATACAAACTTCTACATAAAATTGAATAATATAATTATAAGAGTTGATGGCAACCAGAATATTGGATTAGGGCATATTTATAGGATGATTGCCCTAGGAGAAATATTAACATCTAATAATGACATACTTTTTGCAGTATTGTCACCTACTATGCAGGTTCGGGAACTAATTGAAAGTCATAATTTTAATCTTGTGGATATAAGTAAATTTTACAGTGATAGTGATTTTTTTAAGCAAATTAAAGATACAATTAAACCTGAATGTATAATATTAGATGGCTATCATTTTGATAGAGAATATCAAAAGGATTTAAAGGAACTAGATTATATTCTGATTTCAATCGACGGAATTTATAGTACACATTTTTATTCTGACGTAATTATTAATTATAATTTCCATGCAGATCCTAATAAGTATTTAAAAGAAGATTATACACAGCTTTATTTGGGTTCAGATTATTGTTTTTTAAGGAATGCCTTTCTTGAAGCTGCCAAAAAAAGATATATCAGAGAAGAAGATCCAAAAGATTTGACAATAATGTTTGGTGGTTCGGATCAGCTTAATCTAACTTTGGAAACTTTAAGTAAACTAGAAAAATCTAATCAAATAGGACGGTTTAAAAATATTAATGTAATTTGCGGTACAAGCTATCAATATTTTGATTCACTTTATAGTTTTAAAGAAGAGCATAAAAGTATTGAAGTTAATATATTTAAAAATTTAAATGACCAGGAATTAATTAATATATTTTTGAAAACTGCATTAGCTATTGTACCCGGAGGATATTCATTATATGAAATATTTAGTGTCGGAATTCCAGTTGTGACAGGGTATTATATTGATAATCAGATGCTAAATGCGGAATTTGTTGAGAGAAAGAACTTAGGGATATCAGTGGGTAATTTTAAGGAAATGACTCAAAAGAGATTAGATACAACATTGGAACAAGTATTAAATAAAAAAGATTTGTTTAAAGCTAATCAAAGTAAAATTATTGATGGAAAGCAAAAAGAAAGAATAATTAAAATAATATCTAATATTTGTAATTAAAGAATAATTAAAATTATGAAAATTATGAACAAGACATTAATGATTATTGGTGCAGGATTTGGACAATTGCCTGCAATATTAAAGGCAAAAGAAATGGGTTTAAAGACTGTCGTAATTGATAAGAATCCTGAAGCCTTAGGAAGTAAACATGCTGATGTGTTTTACCCTATTGATGTACTTGATGTTAAAGGAGCTATTGAAATTGCAAAGAAACATGAAATTAGCGGAGTAATGACAATGCAAACAGACCTTCCTATTCCTACGGTAGGAGCAATTGTTGATGAGATAGGTTTAAGTGGTTCTAGTTTAGAAATTGCAGAAAGATGCTCTGATAAAATCCTTTGTAGATTAGCATTTAAAGAACGTGGTGTTCCACAACCTGACTTTGGAATTGTATCTAATTATGAAGAAGCAAGAAATGAAGCAGAAAGAATAGGATATCCTTGTGTAATAAAAGCACCGGATAGTTCAGGAAGTAGAGGAGTTACAAAAGTAAATTCTGAAGATGAAATAAATGGTGCAGTAGATGAGGCATTTAAGTATTCTAGGAAATCTCAAATTCTAGTTGAAGAGTATATTACAGGTTTAGAAATTGGAGCACAGGGATTTAGTATAAATGGAAAATGTGTAAAAGTATTAGTACATAATGATACACTTTCAGAACCACCTTATATGGTTCCAACAGGACATAGCTTCCCAATAAGTTTAACGAAAGAAGAAGAAAATTCGGTTATATTAGCTACTGCAACGGCGGTTGATGCGTTAGGAGTTACAGATGGTCCAACTAATGTTGATTTATTTGTTGATCAAAATAATAGGCCATTAATTATAGAAATTGGTGCGCGTATTGGTGCTACATGCTTACCAGAATTAGTAGAGTATTATACTGGAATTAGTTGGGTTGAACAAGCAATTAATGCAAGTTTAGGTATAGAAGTCGATTTAAATGAAAAAATAGCACAACCTGTTACTGCATATATTATAGAGTCACCAAAAGACGGTATTTTGAAATCATATAATATACCAGATGAAGTTAGTAAACATCCACAAGTAAAAGAAGTTGAAATTACAGCAGAAATTGGTGAAGAAGTAAATATATTTAGAAAGGGAACAGATAGAATTGGAAAAATAGTGGTAATTGGTGATAGTGTTGAAAATGCTGATAATATTGCGTTAGAATTAATAAATAAAATTAGCATTGATGTTGAGTAAATAAAAGGGAATAATCATTTTAATGATTATTACACCCATTGAATTTTAATATCTATTAACAAGAAAAATATATAATATGAATATTGCTGTTACTGGAGCAACTGGTTTTATTGGTAAATATACTGTAAAGCATTTATTAAATGAGGGTCATAAGGTTACCGCACTCGGGAGAGATATTCATTCCTTGAATGAAAACTTTAATAGTGATATTAGTAAACAGGAAACTGATTATTCATACGAAAGTATATTGAATGTTTTGGAAGGGGTAGATGCTATTGTTCATTTGGCTGCAAAAAGATTACAAAAGGATTTGGACCCACTTGATATTGAACCTTATGTTGAAGGAAATATTATATTAACTCAAAGATTGCTGAAAGCGGCTCACCAACTTGAAATTGATAGATTTTGCCAGGCATCTTCCATAAGTGTTTATTCAACTTTAAACTCATTACCGTTTGCTGAAACTGAAGTTCCTTCAGCCCTATCGATATATGGTGTTAGTAAACTCGCTTGTGAAAATCTTGCAAATCTTTATGGTGCAAAAACTAAGATGAAAGTAACAAATTTAAGATTAACATCACTATGTGGTGTGGGTGAAAGAGCTGGGGTAATATGTGCAGATTATTTTAATTTAGCGAAAGAAAAAAAGACACTTGAGATTTGGGGAGAAGGTAAAACAAGTATTGATTTTATCTATGTTAAGGATGCTGCAAGAGCAATTGAAAAAGCATTAAGTATGGAACATCTTCCTGGAACCTACAATGTAGGTTCAGGAAGATGTTATTCTATTAAGGAACTTGCAGAAACAGTTAATAGTGTATTTGGTAATGAAGGAAATATAAAATATCATTTAGAAAAAAAAGAAGGTGGCTATAAGCTTTATATGGATTCTGCAAAGGCAGAGAAAGAATTAGGTTGGAAACCTAAGTGGTCTTTATCGGAAGCATTCTTTGATATGAAGAATATATGTGGGTTATAAAAATGAGAAATGAAAAATAAAAGAACATTTATAATTGCAGAATTATCAGCCAATCATAATAATGATTTTAATGTCGCTGTTAAAACAATCAAAGCAATGTCTGATGCTGGTGCTAATGCCGTAAAGATTCAAACCTATACGGCAGATTCATTGTCTTTAGATGTTAATAACGAGTTTTTTGGACCTAAAAAAGATGGTTTATGGAAAGGCTGGCGACCATATGATTTATATAGGGAGGCATCCATGCCTTATGAATGGCAACCTAAATTGAAAAAAATTGCAGAAGATTTAGGACTGATCTTTTTTTCTACTCCATTTGATAAACCGGGTGTTGATTTTTTAGAAGAGATTGGAAATCCAATATATAAAATTGCTTCGTTTGAGATAAATGATATTCCTCTAATAAGATATGCGGCATCTAAGGGAAAACCTATGATTATATCTACAGGTGTTGGTGATGTTGATGATATAAAATTAGCATTAGATACATGCATAGATGCTGGAAATAAAGATGTTACTTTACTGAAATGCACTTCTCAATATCCTGCCACATTGGATATGGCAAATCTACTCACAATCCCAGACTTGAAATCAAGGTTTAATACTAAAATTGGAGTATCTGATCATACACTTGGATACACAGTTCCAATGGTAGCTGTTGCACTTGGTGCAAGTGTAGTTGAAAAACATTTTATTCTTGATAGGAAAATGGGAGGACCGGATTCTGTATTCTCAATGGAACCAGACGAATTTAAAGTTATGGTTGAAGAAGTCAGAAAAGTGGAAAAATCTTTAGGTTCAGTAAATTATGATGTGTCAGATACTGATAAGTTAAGGAGACGTTCTTTATTCGTTACTGAAGATATAGAAGTAGGTGATTTTGTAACAGAAAATAATGTACGTTCATTAAGACCAGGACATGGAGATGCGCCAAAAAATCTAGATGCTTTTTTGGGACAAAAAGTAAAGAAATCTATTAAAAAGGGTACCCCATTTAATGCTGATTTTTGTAAGTAGATAATTGTTGTGAAGAATAAAATAGATGAAATTGATAAAATTTAAAAGGTTTCCCCTAAAACTAAATTTTGATAATTTAATTGTTTTCTTTGGAACAATGTATTTATTTCTTAGTATGCATCCTGTTTTCCTGTGGGCAGTACCTGCTACTATATTTTATTTTGCTTTATTTTTAGTGATGATACCTTTAATCATCGGTAAAAATTATAGAGAACTTAACAGAAATAGGTTTTTTGTTCTATTGGCAGCTATAGTATTTGTTGGTTATATTACCTTGCCGCTTTTCGGGCGTGAATTTTTATGGGCAAGAATATTTCACTTTTTATCCTTTTTTCTTTTTTTTCTACTATCCGACAAAATTCTTTATGACATATTTAAATTATGGAAGAAAATATTAATCTTTTTTTCTTTATATGCACTTGTTATCTTTTTTCTTTTTTCCTTAGATATTGAAGTACCTCATACTATTATAGAAGATTCTGGAAAGATACCTATTGGGATCAGAGATAAAAATTTTTTTAGAGTTTATGGATTAGTCGTATCATCTACTAATACCTTATGGAAAGTAGGAGATATGTTAATAATGCGTCTTTGTGGTCCTTTTGCAGAACCAGGTCATTTTGGAATATTCATTGGGTTTACTATGCTTATTGACAAATTCAGTGGAAATAAAACAAATATTATTTTATTAACAGCTGGTATTCTAACATTCTCACCAGCTTTTTTGATATTGTTATTTATTATTGAGTTGCATCAAATTGTTGTAAATAAAAGGATAAACCTAAAGCTTTACTTAGTGTTATTTTTATTAATTTCAATCATTACATTGTATAGAGGTCAGGAAGTTATTGATAGATTATTTTACATATCAGTAGAAAGGCATAAGAACCTGGATAATAGGACTGTAGATAGGGCTCGTTTGGGATTTTATGCTTTCTCTAAAACACCTTCAGTTTACGTCGGTATTGGGAGAGAAAAGTATAAATCTTATGGAGGAGCAGTGTCAGATACCAGAGGGATGATTTTTCGATATGGGATTATTGGAATGACTCTTTCCATTTTCCTGATTTTTTTATTGTTGGTAGGTATTAAAAAAAAGTATGCCGTTTTTTTGTTGGGAGCAGTTATACTTGTTTTTGCTCATAGGGTTTGGATGTTTGAGTATCCTTATATTTATATTTTTATGGTACTAACTGGTTCCTGTATAAGAATAAAACAGTTTGATGAATTAAAAGAATAAAAGCGATTTTTATGAAAGTTTTATATAATACATGTTTTGCCGATCCTTGGATACAAGTGGCAAAAGAATTAAAAGATAAGCATGGTTTTATTCCTATGCATTGGATTGGAAACCAGTTTGATAATTCAGATCAATTTGTTAATAAAGCTTTTCCTGAATGTATTTATTATCCACGACTTGATTTATGGAGAGGAGTTTTTCCTAAAGAAGTAGAAGAAAATTGGGAAATTGCCCCCATTGATATTGATTTTCTGAGAAAGTTTTCAGGATATGAACTACAGGCAATAAAAATGATGGATAGAATGGACAACGATCAACGTAGTTTCTCTTTTATGGAAAGACAAAGATTGTTTCGAAACAATTTAAAGAAGTGGTCTGTTTATTTAAAGATGTATAAACCAGATTTAGTAATTGGTGCTATTGTTCCACATCGAGCTTATGATTATCCTTTATATCTTCTATGCAAACATTTGGGGATTCCTTTTTTGTTTTTTAAAAATTCGGCATTTACAGGAAGAATAGTTCATGCAAAAGATATTTATTCAATTAGTGATAACGTTAAAGATGACTATAAGAAATATCAAAATTCTCTGTTAAACATTAATGATTTTATGTTAAGTATTGATAACGACATACTTGAAGGTTACCAGAAAGTAAAGGGTGACTACAATAGTGCTCAGCCAGGCTATATGAAAAGGCAAGCAATAAGACATAAACAAGAGTCAACTATTTTTGGATTAACTGTAAGGCTATTTCGTTTAATATCAGATAATAGGGATAAGTATTTTGGTAATGATGCTTATTTAATAAAGGGAGTGCCATCATATTACAAAGAAAGAAACAAATCTATTGAAAAAAGTCGATTAAGTATTTATTCACATATTAGGAGAAAGAGAAAAGGAGTATCTATTAAAAAGAAATTAAAAAAACATTATTTGTCCTTAACTAATGATCCTAAATTTAATGAGAATTATATTTTTTTACCTCTTCATTACCAACCAGAAATGACATCAAATCCTTCTGGGGATATTTTTGTTGATCAATTATTGTGTGTAGATGTGTTGGCAAGCAATATACCAAAAGATTATAAAATATACATAAAAGAGCATCCAACTCAATTTAGAGCACATTCTGAAGGACATACTAATAGAATTAAAGAATTCTATAATGATTTATTACTGTATAAAAATGTGAAATTATTACCGATTGATACTGATCCTTTTGAATTAATTAAAAATTCAAAAGCCGTTGCTACCATAACTGGAACTGCAGGATGGGAAGCAATGGTGCTTAAGAAGCCAGTAATCATCTTTGGACTTTCCTGGTATGAAGATTATAATGGCGTTTTAAAAGTAAAAGACAAAAAGTCAGCTGAGAGATTAAAATCCTTTATCGAGAATTTTAAATTTGAAAAGAAAAACTTGCTTTCTTATCTAAAAGCTTTTCAGGACAACTCAACTGTCGCATATTTTGATATGGGTCTAAAAGAGAAAATGAATCAAAACGAACAAGAATGTGTAGAAAATTTGGTTAATTTTGTCATCAAAAGTATTAATTCATGATAAGCTTTTATAGTAGATGGTTAAGTTTGATGAGAATAGCGAGAAACCACGGGGGGTATTTTGTAACAACTTTTATAAACAGTTCTCTTCCACTATTATTTTTACCGATATTAACCAGATATCTTGAACCCGCTGAATATGCAAATATTGCATTGTTTAATTTTTATCTAGCATTGTCAAATAGTTTGTCAGGTACATCTATACCAGTTGTTATTTCCAAAAATTTTTTTGATCATTCAAAAGAGTACATTGCTAAGATTATTGGTAATTCTATTCGAGTAGTATTCTTTTTTTCATTGATTACAACAATCCTTTTAGCATCAATTTATAAATATATTGGACCTTTTCTCGATCTACCCTTGACATGGTTACTACTAATACCTTGGGGTTCTTTTTTTTATATTATTCTTAGTATGGCTCTATCTGTACATAGAAATGAGAAAAAAGTCTTAATTTTTAGTTATCATAAAATAGGTAATACTCTCATCAATATTTTATTTTCATTAGCATTTATAGTGATATTAATGTGGGGATGGCAAGGCAGAGTTATGGGTGTGTTAATTTCATACTTTTTTTCAGCTATTTGTGCTCTTTATTATTTAATCAAACATAAATACCTTAACATTTCCTTTTCAAAGAAAATAACAAAAAATATTTTAAATGTGGTTATTCCACTAATGGTTAATGCTTTCCAGTCAGTTATTATTTCAAGAATTGGTATATTCTTTATGCAGCTATATTTTGAAAAAGAACTCTTAGGAATTTATTCTGTTGCATACCAAATTTCTTATTTTGTTCATTTATTATTCTTGACAATTTCATTTTCTTGGTCGCCATATGTTTATGAGCAAATTTCTAAGCCTGAAAAGTTAAACTTAGAGCGATTTGTAAAACTTTTTTATGGTATTTCCTTTATTCTTTTCTTAGGTGTTGTTATTATTTCTTCCTTTTCAGGAATTATATTAAAGATATTTACTACAGCTGAATATTATGGTGCTACAGAATTTATATCTTGGTTATCCATAGGAGTATTTTTTAATGGTTTGTATATTTTCCTTTTACCAATACTTATGAAAAAGGAAAAACAAAAAGAGGTTAGTATTATTTCTTTGATTAATATGATATTAATGATTGGCTTAAATATATTATTCATAGATTTATTCGGATATATTGGTGTAGCTTACGCTTTTTGTGCAATCTATTTCCTAATGTTTTTACCAATTATGATTTTAACTCAGAAAGTATTTCCTTTGCCTTGGGTAAAATCTATTAAGTTTTGGAAATAAAAATTGACTTTATAATAAGAAGTAGGTAGTCATTAAAAATTCGGGTATATGACTCGTTCAATAGTCAAAATAAAATTAAATAGTTTAATATTTTCAGCTTGGTCTGAAAAATAAAAATCTTTTTTGAAAAAATTATTAAAATTTGAAATGGACAATAAAATGGAGAAAAAAATTTTGGATATTATGAATACTGTGTTAGAAAACAGGAATAAGAAACGAATTGAATTTTTAAAATCAGAACTGCATTTAAGAAATGACATTGGATTTGATTCATTTGATTTAGCGGAACTGACTGTGCGAATTGAAGCGGAGTATGATATAGATATTTTTGAGGATGGACTAGTAAATACAGTAAATGAAATATTTGTTAAATTAAATTCTTAGGTGTGAATTTATTTTTAAAAGACAATTATGATAAATGTCAAGTGTCTTGGGAAGAGTTAATTTTAGAATTAAACAATACTAATTCTTACAATCCCTATTGCAAGTCAAATAGCTACTTTGAGATATTTAAAAATATTGTTTTTTCAATGTTAATTGGAAAAGAAATAATATTACTTGATTCTGACTTTACTCAAGATGAATTAAAGTCACTAATAGGATATTCTGAATATGAGAAATTTAATCAAAAAATTAAAATTGATAAGAGTTCATTGCCTAAAAATAAATCAGAATTAATACAGTCCTTAAAATCTACAAAAGATGAATGGAAAATAACTTTATTTACTTCAGGTACCACAGGAATACCCAAAAGAGTAACCCATGGTTTTAGTTCTATTGCTAGATTTGTAAAATCTTCCACTAAGAATGCAAATAATGTGTGGGGATTTGCATATAACCCTACCCATATGGCAGGGTTGCAGGTTTTTCTACAGGCATTGATAAATGGAAATTCTATTGTTAGGTTGTTTGGTCTATCAAACACTGAGATTTATGAAGAGATTAAAGAAAATAACATAACGCATATTTCTGCAACACCCACTTTTTATAGACTTTTACTACCTTGTAATGATGTATTCTATTCTGTTAAAAGAATTACTTCAGGAGGAGAAAAGTTTAATATAGAAACAAAAAAACAACTTGATGTAATTTTTCCTAATGCTAAAATTACTAATGTTTATGCATCAACTGAAGCAGGAACCTTATTTGCTTCAGAAAATGATGTTTTTACTATTAAGGAAGAATATGAACATTTAGTTAAAATTGAAAAAGATGAGCTCCTAATTCATAATAGTTTAATGGGTAACTCAGAAATGGATATAAATGAATGGTATAATACCGGCGATTTAGTAGAAACAGTAACTCATGAACCGTTAAAGTTTCGGTTTCTTTCACGAAAAAGTGACATGATTAATGTAGGAGGATATAAAGTAAATCCTATTGAAGTTGAAGAAACAATATTAACAATACCTGGAATTAAAGATGCACGTGTTTTTTCTAAAAGTAACTCTGTACTGGGTAATATTATTTGCTGTGAGATTATTAGTAGCGATGATTTAATTGAAGAATCAGCAATTCGTTCAATTTTGGAGTCAAAAATTCAAGAGTTTAAAATTCCTAGAATTATTCGTTTTGTTGATAAGATTTCAACTACACGAACAGGCAAACTTAAAAGAAATTAAATATGAATATTTTATTAACTGGAATTTCAAAAGGTTTAGGTTTAAAAACAGCTAAAACTATTTTAAAAAAAGGCTGGACTGTTTATGGAATAAGTAGAAGTACAAATGAAGAATTAAATCATTTGCTTGAGAAATATCCTGAAAAGCTAAATTGGTTACAATATGATTTAGAAGATACTAATAATATACGTCAAAAAATTTTTAAGGAATGGATCGGTTTAAAAACTCCTCTGAATGGATTTGTTAACAACGCAGCATTAGCTTATGATGACATTGTAACAAATTTAAATATTGATCCGCTTGAAAAAATGTACAGGGTGAATGTGTTTTCACCAATGATGATTACTAAATTTGTGATAAGACAAATGTTACTTCATCATATAAAGGGTAGTATAGTTCATCTTTCTTCTATAAGTGTGCATACTGGTTATAAAGGTCTTTCGATGTACGCTTCAACTAAAGGAGCTTTGGAAGCTTTTTCCAAAAATACTGCTAGAGAATGGGGTGAAATTGGAGTCCGATCTAATTGTTTGGTTGCAGGATTTATGGAAACTGAAATGAGTTCATCTCTTTCATCTGAACAGAAATACAGAATCTATCAGAGGACTTCGTTAAAACAACCAGTTGATGTTGATTCGGTTTCAGAGACAATTGCATTTCTACTCTCAGAAGAAGCAAAATCTATAACAGGACAGAATATACATGTAGATTGTGGAACAATTTAAAAACAAATAAAGTATGAATATTTTTTCGATTAAAGGAGTAGAAATTGAAGGAATTGCATCGTGTGTTCCTTCAAATATCGTTGAAAATAGAAATTGCACAGATATTTACACGAAAGAAGATATTGAAGTTGTTATTAAGAATACTAAAATAGAACAGAGACGAATTGTGGATAGTGATGTGTGTGCTTCAGATTTAGGATATAAAGCCGCAAATTACTTATTAGAGTCTCTATCTGTTGATAAATCAGAAATATCAGGAATAGTTTTTTTAAGTCAAACTCCTGATTATAAGATTCCTTTTACTTCAAATATTTTACAGCACAGATTAGGCTTGGACAATAAATGTTTATGTTTAGATTTAAATGCAGGTTGTAATGGATTCATTTCTGGATTAGGTACTTCTTTTAGTTTAATGAAAAGCCAAAAAAAAGGTAAAATACTTTTTATTATCGCAGAAACTATGTCAAAAATAGTTTCTAAAACTGATAAAGCAACCTCAGTTATATTCGGCGATGCTGCATCCGTACTGTTATTAAAAAATACTGACGCTGAAAATTCATCATATTTTTCAAATTATTCAGACGGAAAATTATTTGAAACGCTAATAATTCCAGATGGGGGATACAGAAATGTATTTAACAAAGATTCGTTGGAAAATAAAGAATATGAAGGAGGAAGTATCAGAAACAATACCGAATTGTATATGGATGGATTTGGTGTGTTTGTATTTACCAAGAAAAGAGTTCCCATATGTGTTGCAGAAATTAATGAATATGCAAACTATAACGTTGAAGATATTGATTACTTCATATTCCATCAGGCTAATGACTTTTTAATACAACAATTTCTAAAGAAGTTAAATATACCTCAAGAAAAAAACTTAATGAATATTGACAGATTTGGAAATACGAGTGGCGTTTCAATTCCTTTGGTTATCACAACAGAACTTATCGATAAGAAAAACAGAGAAACTGTGCATTGCTGCGGTTACGGTTCTGGATTAGCTTGGGGAAGTGCAATACTGAATATGAAAAATACGAAGATATTAAACTTAATTGAATACTAAAAAATGAAAGAGCAAGAATTTGTTAAACAGTTTATTGAAGAAATAGATACAACTGCAAATGGTATAAAAATTGACACAGAATTGAAGTCTATTGAAGAGTGGGATTCAATGGGAATAATGTTAATTACAAGTTGGATGACCGACAATTTTGATGTGGATATAAAAATCGAAGAAGTTAAGAAAATGTTAACTATAAAGGAATTATTTGACAAAATTACTACACAATAGAAATTGAAAAAAACAATATCTTATGGATGAACTTCTTAATCAAGTTAAAAATAAAATATCAGAGTTAAGTGGTGATATTATATATATACATTCTGATGTAACCCGAGGATTTAAAATCCTTAGCAGGGATAGGTTTCAACTACTTGAGCAACATTACAATGCTATCGAATCTGTATGTAACGGTTTAGATATTTGGATGCCGGCTTTTAATTATGACTATTGCGATACAGGTAATTTTAATGTTGATGAAGATAGAAGCCAGGTTGGGGTGCTTTCTGAATTCTTTAGAAAAAACAAAGCTGAATGGAGGTACCCAATGCCAGTTTTTTCATTTTCTGGAATAGGAAAATATCCTGTATTAGTAAAAGAAAAGGTTATGGATCCCTTTGGTACTAATTCCCTCTTTGCATATTTGTACAATCATAACGCTTTGGTTATGTTTTACGGGACGAGTATTGCAAGTAATACAATAATTCATTATGCTGAAAAAGTATCAAATAGCCTTATTTATAGGTACCAAAAACAATTCCCGGGAAAAATTTCGCAACAGAACAACAATATGCAATTTACATTAAACTTCCATGTACGACCAATGGGAGCTTCTTTTGAATATGATTATAATAAAACTCAAAATGATTTAATTTCCAGAGGAATATTACATTCAGTAAATGATAATCATACTCAGATTCATATCGCCAGAGTTGACAAAATGGTTAATTATTATCTGGAAATGCTTTCAAAAGATCCATTTTACTTATTAACTGAAGAAACCAAATTGCACTTAAGTAAAATTTATAATAATCTCAAACGGCCATTTGTAATTTCAGATTTTGAATAATATGAAAGAAAGACTAGAACATTACTTTGACAGACTTTGGCCAATTGCTAGAAGTCTCACAGGAAATGGGAATAGAGAAACTTTAAAAATACTTTCTGAATTAATAAATTTAGAGATAGCTGAAGTGCCAAGTGGAACACTGTGTTATGATTGGAACGTACCGGCGGAATGGAATATCCATGAAGCATGGATAAAAGACAGTAAAGGAAATAAGATAGTTGATTTCAAAGATAACAATCTGCACATACTTGGATATTCTGAGCCATTTAACGGCAAGCTTAATTTCGAAGAACTAAAAACGCATTTATATACTTTGCCAGAACAGCCGGATTTAGTACCATATCTTACATCTTACTATAAATTAAGATGGGGTTTTTGCTTATCACATAATAAGTTATTGACCCTTGATAAAGAAGATATTTACGAAGTTTGCATTGATTCTTCTCTTGATGAAAATGGTTCAATGACAATTGGAGAAGCTGTTATTGAAGGTGAATCTGAAAAAGAGATCTTGTTTTCTACATACATATGTCATCCTTCAATGGCAAGTAATGAATTGTCAGGACCTCTAGTGTCCGCATTTATTTATAACGAATTAAAGAAAAATAGGAATCTTAGATATACTTACAGGTTCTTATTTGTTCCAGAAACTATCGGTAGTATTTATAGTCTTTCTGTTAAGGGAGAATATTGGAAAAAATACCTTCAGGCTGGATTTGTTATTACTTGTATTGGAGATAATGGGAAATACACCTACAAGAAAAGTAGAAGAGGAAATACTTTACCTGATAAGGCGGTGGAATTAGTATTGAAGCAAACAGAAAATGAATATAACATTCTGGATTTTTTCCCTAGTGGAAGTGATGAGAGACAGTATTGTTCGCCCGGTTTTAATTTACCTGTAGGTTCACTTATGAGAACTATGTACGGTAAATACCCTTATTATCACACATCTGGTGATAATAAGGACTTTGTTTCCTTTGAAGCCATGGAAAACTCAGTTAACAAGTATTTAGAAATTATTGAAGTCATTGAAAAGAATGAAAATTATTTAAACACAATGCCATTTTGTGAGCCACAACTAGGAAAAAGAGGATTGTATCCTACATTAGGTTCTCAGAAAGGAACAAAAGAATTTGTGAAAGGAATGATGTGGATTTTAAATCTGGCAGACGGTGGTAATGATTTAATATCAATTTCAGAAAAAAGTAAAATACCAATAAAACAATTAATACCAATTATTGACAAACTCATTGACAATGGAATATTGAAAAAAGAGAAGGGTTGAAATCCATATGTTTATGAGAGCAATGTTTCTTACTTTATTCTCTGGAATAATTTTAAAGATTTTTACAACAAAATTATTTTGATGCAAAAGAGTTTATTCCATGGTTAGCAGCTGGAATGTTTTTTTATGGTTTGTATATATTTCAACTTCCTATTATACTCATGAAAAGAGATAAACAAAAAGATGTTAGTGTTGTTTCTTTCATAAATATGTTGATAATGATAGCCTTGAATATAGTATTTATTAATTATTATGGTTATTTCTGTATTGCTTATGTATTTTTAGCAACTTATTTTTTAATGTTTGTTCCAATAAGGATTCTAACTTAGAAAGCACACCCATTACCTTGCTTAAAAGTAATAAAATTCTGGTAACTAAGAATAATATTATTGACATTACAAATACTATTTTTTTGAAATGAAAACTTTTATTAAACTTATTGTTAAATATTTTATTCTATTAGCTATATTATACCTTGTTTCAGTTATTTTTCTCGGCGAAAGAAATTCGCTACGATCAAACTTTATAAATTATAGAATTGGTTCTTATGGTCATATGTACACTCGCTTGAAGGAAATAGAGAGTGTTAATAATGTCGATATTTTATTCATAGGCTCATCGCATAGCTATCGCGGGTTCGATCCAAGAATTTTTAAAAAACTGGGATATAAAACATTTAATTTAGGTTCTAGTGCTCAAACACCAATTCAGGCCACATATTTAATTGAAAATTATATAGAAAAATTAAACCCAAAATTAGTAATTGTCGAAACTTTTCCTTTAATGTTTTGTAAAGATGGTACGGAATCCTCATTAGATATTATTTCCAATTCTAAATTGAAATTAAAAACATTAAAATTAGTTTTTAAACACAATAGTTTAATTGTTTATAATACTACTATATATTCATTTTATAGAGATGTTTTTTATGCTGAAAAAGCATCCTTTATGGAAAATAAAATTAAAGAGAATGATATATATATAAACGGAGGTTTTGTTGAAAGTAAACCCAGATATTTTAAAGACAGGTTTTATAAGAAGCAATCCTGGAAATTTAATAAGAAGCAATTTGATGAATTTGATAATTTAATAAACATACTAAGGAAAAATAATACAAATTATATTTTAATTCAAGCTCCATTAACCTCTGCACTTTATAAATCATATACCAATACTAAGGAGTTCGATGAGAAAATCAGTCAATATGGGAAATATTATAATTTTAATGAGCTGATTGAATTAATAGATACTTTGCATTTTTATGATGCTAACCATTTAAATCAAGAAGGAGTGAGATTATTTAATGCGGAAGTTATTAAACTTATTCAAAATGAAATGTAAATTTATATTATTTTTACTCCTTAAAGTTAGAATTATGAAACTAGAGAATATAGGCTCTGGACAAAAAAAAATAGTTATTAATATTACTTTAAGGATGTTGATAAAAAGGTTATTCTTTTTCATACTTCCAGCATCTATTTTTTTAATGCTATTTGTTAATTATTTTATTGATGCTGATAATATTTATTATCAGCAATATGAAAGAAAAATGGCAAGAAGTATCCTTGAAGGTAATAACGTAACTAATATTCGTAGTTATAATGATCGTATTTTTCAAAAATATCTAATTGAAAATATAAGTGAATCTCCGGAAATTATAGTTTTAGGATCTCCACGAGTAATGATGATAAATAATTGCTATTTCGGGAACTACACTTTTTTTAACCATAGTTTAAATGGTGCTACTATTGAAGATATAGTAACCTTAATTATGCTGTATGACAAAAGAGATATGCTGCCTACTAATATAATTATAGGAATAGAACCTTGGATGTTAAATAAGAATAATGGTCAGAATAGATGGAAATATCTTGCACAAGAGTATAATGATGGCCTGAAAAAATTGAATATTGAAACAGTAAGTATAGATACTAGTTACCTTCAAAAGAAAAACAATAAATTATTATCTCCTTCATATTTTTTTGCATCACTAAAAAAAGAGCCAAAACTTCAAAAAGGGATGTCAACTACCAAGAGAAAATTTAATACTAAAACAACAAAATTAAGAGATGGTTCTATAGCATATGGAAAAATTTATAGAGAAGCTTCTGACGGTAGTATTGAAAAAAATGCAAATAAATTCTTAACAAGAAAGAAATATGGATTTGAAGGGAATAAAGATTTTTATCAAAAGAATATGGATGATTTTGATGTTCTTATTGATTATCTTGTAAGTAAAAATATATCAATCACATTTTTCTTTACTCCATATCATCCAAAAGCCTATGAGTTTTTTAGTAAAAAAAGGAAGTATAGGAATTTTACTGAGGTTGAAAAATACTTTAAAGCTATTGCAAAAGGAAAAAATATTCAGAGCGTAGGCTCTTATAATCCTATTATGTTAAATATGGATAGTTCATATTTTTTTGATGGACAGCACGGTAATGAGAAGTGTTTTAATGACTTAGTTGAAAATGTTAATTACTAGCTATGTTGTTTAATTCCTTTGAGTTTGCATTGTTTCTACCAATTGTTTTTATCACATATTGGTTTTTATTAAAGAAACACCTTAAGGTGCAGAATTTTTTTCTAGTTGCTGCAAGTTATTTATTCTATGGATGGTGGGATTGGAGATTTCTATCTCTAATAATTTTTAGTTCAACTATCGATTATTTTGTTGGAATTGGAATGATGAATAACAATGATAATCGTAAAAGAAAATTACTTCTCCTAATTAGTATTATTGTTAATCTCGGGTTTTTGGGATTTTTTAAATATTTTAATTTCTTTTCGGAAAGCTTTGCAGATGCGTTTACATTGCTAGGAAAATCAATAGAGCCTTCCAGGTTAAATATAATTTTGCCTGTTGGAATCAGTTTTTATACTTTTCAAACATTAAGTTACTCTATCGATGTGTATAGAAGAAAACTTGAACCTACAAAAGATGTAATTTCCTTTTTTGCATTTGTGAGCTTTTTCCCTCAGCTTGTAGCAGGTCCTATTGAAAGAGCTACCAACCTATTACCTCAATTTTATAAAAAGAGAGTATTTGATTATTCAAAAGCAACTGACGGAATGCGCCAGATTTTGCTTGGTTTATTTAAGAAAGTTGTAATCGCTGATAATGCTGCTAGTTATGCAAATGAAATTTTTAATAACTATGGTGATTATCATGGAAGCGCACTTTTTTTAGGAGCAATTTTTTTTGCATTTCAAATTTATGGAGATTTCTCGGGATATTCTGATATTGCTATTGGAACATCAAGGTTATTTGGATTCAATTTAATGCAAAATTTTGCATTTCCTTATTTTTCAAGAGATATAGCTGAGTTTTGGAGAAGATGGCATATTTCCTTGTCAACATGGTTTAGGGATTATGTGTATATACCCTTAGGAGGAAGTAAAGGGAGTACTTGGTTTAAAGTTCGAAATACTTTTATCATATTTATCGTAAGTGGGTTTTGGCATGGTGCCAATTGGACTTTTATCATTTGGGGTGCACTAAATGCAATTTATTTTTTACCATTGCTATTACGTAGTAAAAACCGTAAAAATACGGGTGTTATTGCAGAAGGTAAGCTGTTTGCAACTACTAGAGAATACTTTGAAATTGCCACAACCTTTATTCTAACTATTTTTGCTTGGATCTTTTTTCGTTCAGACAGTGTAGTTGATGCTTTCAAATATATAAATGAAATTTTTTCATCTTCTTTTTTTACGTTGCCAGAAATTAAAGCACAGAAAATTTCAGTTATAGGTTATTTCCTAATTCTAATCTTATTTTTAACAATAGAGTGGCTTCAACGCGATGAAAAACATGCTTTTCAGTTTTATAATATAAATATACCCAGATACATTAGAACTGTATTTTACTATTGTGTTATTGCTGCAATTATTTGGTTTGCAGGTAACCCACAAGAATTTATCTATTTCCAGTTTTAAGTTTTTACATGGCAATGTTAATCTTTTACACATCTTACTGTTAAGCCATGAGTTTTATAAGTTGTAGAATAATAGGTGTCAGAATTTAAAATGCATTTTTGGTATGTGTCGTCTCTGTAGGTACTATGTTCGGTACTTGACCACCAACTGGCACGTGAGCTAATAAAAAGAAATGAAGTATATTTTGCCCCTGAGGGATAAGCGTTAAATCTAAATTCACCGGTGCCATTAGTATTTTGATACCAACCACTCTTACTTTTTAAAGCGGTATAAAGTGTTTCAGAAATACGATTTGAATTCGCATAACTATAAAGTTCGGTTCATTCATCCGAACTAGGAATATGCCATCCAACAGGACATATTCATAGCTGGAATTGGAGCTGTTTTCACCATTCATTGCTGCAGCCCATTTATGCCATATCTATTGGCATATAAAATGCTATCGTTGTTGCATCGGCAAAAAGCATCATCTAAGTTATTATTGCTTAAGTTTCTCCATTCTGTATTACCTGTTACCTTAGTTACTTGGCTAGCATCGGTGTAATGTTTAACTCCTAAATTCTTAGCTATTCATATTTGATTACCAATCTTAATAGTTCAATAAAGATTTCAATCAATATCTAGTACAGAACAATATGAAATAGTATCGGGAGAGTTTAATTGAATTGCAAACTTTATTACATCACTTTCGGTTTCATTGTTATGAATATCTTTTGCATTAATTTCCCAATAATATACTGTGTTTTATGCCAAGTGTGTAATTACAAAATAATTGTTTATTTGATTATCTGATACAAGAGTATTAGCAGAAGAGTATCAATATATATATAATAAGTAATAGTAACTCCCTTAGGATCAAAACTTGACTATTTTAGAATTGAAAAGCAAGATTGATTAATAGCATAATTAGAAGGCATAATTAAAGTAGGTATGTTTTCAGAGCCTTATATATTAATAACGTCAGAAATAAATGGTTCACAATTTTCGGCAGAAACTAAAGCTCTTGCATAAACATCTTCATAATGTTAATAATATTTATGATATGACTCTGCAATATTTTTTTACTTCATGATATATTAATACTTTTGTACTCTTTAATATGTGAGTAATTAAAGAAATAACTTGAAGAAGCACATATTATATTGGGAATAAGTAAAATTGATTTTAGTGATTAATATAATTTAAAAGAACATGTCAAAAATACTAGTAACGTGTGTAGGTTCCGGTGTTGGTCAATCAGTAATTGATTCATTAAATTTAACAGGCAAACATATTACTCTTGGATGTGATTCTAACAGAAATGTTTATGCATACCAGTTTTGTGATAATTTTGAAATTGTACCGAGTATTTACTCGGAAGGATATTTAGATTATTTATTAGGTTTGTGTATAAAACATGAAATTGATCTTGTTATTCCGGGACATGATCATGAACTATTACTTCTATCAAAAAATATTAATAAGTTTGAAAACAACAATATTGAAGTTATAGTTTCTAGACCAGATATAATTGAAGTAAGTAGGGACAAATATGAGTGGTTTAATTATTTCAAAAAATATGATTGTGCAATCGTACCTACCTATAGAGTGGATGAATTTAAAAGGAATCCTAATGAAAGCTTTTTTCCAGCGATTGTAAAACCATCAGGAGGTTCAGCTTCTCAAGGGATTTCAATTTTAAATAAATTATCTGAATTAGAAAAGGCAAAAGATTCTGACATTATCCAACCATATCTTTTTCCGAAAAAAGATGATCCGAATTACGAAACAATTAAAGATTATGTTAACAAAGGGAAGTTTGTTCAAATGTCTGAAATATCGATTCAGTTGGTATTTTCAAAAGATTCACAATATGAAGGAATTTTTATCTCCAGAAATTCATTAAAAAGCGGCGTTCCAATATTTGTCGATCCAATTAATCCTGAGGAATTTGAATATATTGAAGAAATAATGAAATTTGTTCCTATTTGTCAGGAAAAAAAAGTTAGAGGTCCAGTTAATATTCAAGGTCGTATAACAGAAAAAGGGTTGATATTTTTTGAAATGAATATGAGATTTACAGGAATAACGGGAAATAGAGCTCAGCTAGGTTTTAATGAAGTTGAATTTTTGGTTAATAATTTTCTTGAAAAAGGAGGCGTTTTAAATGGATTTGCAAAAAATAAACTAGGCGTTAGACAAGTTGCATGTACTACAATTTCTCGCAAAAGTGAAAGAACTAAATTAAATTTCTGCATTTATATACCAAACCCGTCATCTAAATATATTATTGACGAGGTAGAAAAACTGGAGAATTGCGGAAAAATATCTATAATCTCTGATGATAAACATTTTGAATTATTTAAATCTTTTGTAACTAAAAATATTACACTTTTAAAAGTATCAGAACCATTCTTAGTGCAGACATATTGTCAAAGTGATATTTTTATTAATTTGAATAGCGGAGATCAAAATTGCTCAGAAGAGGATTGTTATAATTCTATCTTATTTCAATACGAACAATTACAAAAAATCATAAAATCAAATATTCCAATAGTTGTTAATGTAATAAATGAAAGCAAAACTAACTCAGATAATTCTATAAATGATGTAAAAAACTTCCAAAGACTAATCCTAGAGAAGTTTTATAATTCAATAAATTATCATATACCGGCAACAAAACTAATTGTTACGGATTATTTAAAGTTAATTGGAGTATTAAAAGAGATAAGTTGCTAATTATCTTAATGTTACGCTAATTTTTGATACAATTAAAAAAAGACTAATGAGATTGTATAAATTATTTATAAAAAGATTGTTAGATATTTTTTGTTCTGGTTTATTAATAATTTTATTGTTACCACTGTTTTTATTTTTAATAGCATTCATTGGTATTAAAAATAAAGGACGTGGAGTTTTTTTTATTCAAAAAAGACCAGGGAAAAATGCTGAAATATTCAAAGTCATTAAATTAAAAACTATGACTGATGATATAGATAAAGATGGTAATTTGCTTCCTGACGACCAAAGAATAACTAAAATTGGAAGTTTTATTAGGACAACTTCTTTAGATGAGATACCACAACTGTTTAATGTTTTAAAGGGTGATATGAGCTTTATTGGGCCTCGGCCTTTAATGCCAAAGTATATACCTTTATATTCTAAAGAGCAAAATAGGAGGCACGATGTAAGACCTGGAATAACTGGTTGGGCCCAAGTAAATGGCAGGAATAATATATCTTGGACTAAGAAGTTTGAGTATGATATTTGGTATATTAATAATTTAAGTTTTCCACTAGATTTAAGGATTATTTTTATGACAATTAGAAGAGTGGTTAAGAAGGATGGAGTGGCAAAAGATGGTTTTGCAACAACAGAGGCTTTTAACGGGAGCAATTAAATCTGTTGGTTAAAAGAACATTTATAGTATGCATTCAAAGGTTAATTTTAGAAATAATTAAGTTAATACTGTTTAATGAGAAAGAAGATATATTTGTCATCTCCACATATGGGGGATAAAGAACAAAATTTTGTACAGGAAGCATTTAATTCTAATTGGATAGCGCCACTTGGACCAAATGTTGATGGGTTTGAAGTTGATCTACAATCTTACTTGGGTATTAGTAATGCCTCAGTTTTAAGTTCTGGTACAGCTGCAATACATTTAGCCCTTATTTTACTTGGCGTATCAAGGAACGATGAAGTCATATGTAGTACATTTACATTCTCTGCAACCGTTAATCCGATTGTTTATTTAGGAGCAAGTCCAATTTTCGTTGATAGCGAATTAGACACATGGAATATGGATCCAGAGCTGCTTGAAGTTGCTATTAAGGAAAGAATATATAATGGGAAAAAACCAAAGGCTATTCTTTTGGTGCACTTATATGGTATGCCAGCAAAAATGAAGGAGATAATTGGTATTTCAAATAAATATGAAATACCCTTAATTGAAGATGCAGCAGAAGCATTAGGTAGTAGTTATCACGGCAAAAAACTTGGCACTTTTGGTAAGTTTGGCATTTTATCATTTAATGGTAATAAAATAATTACAACATCAGGTGGCGGAGCGCTAGTGGCAAATGATAAAGAAGCAATTGATAAATCAAAATTTTTAGCGACTCAAGCACGAGATAATGCACCTCACTATCAACATTCTCATGTTGGATACAATTATAGAATGAGTAATGTTGTTGCGGGTATTGGTCGTGGTCAAATGATTGTTATTGATGAAAGAGTAAAACAACGAAGAGCAAATAATTGCTTTTATCATGAGATACTTGATGAAATTAGAGGGATTTCTTTTCTTAAAGAACCCAATAATAATTACTTCTCGAATTATTGGTTGACGACAATTATTATTGATCCTAAAGAAACTAATGGAATAGATAGAGAATATGTTCGACTAGCTCTAGAAAAGGAAAATATTGAAACTCGACCATTGTGGAAGCCTATGCATTTACAACCTATTTTTGAAAACTACCCATCGTATCTGAGCGGTGTTTCTGAAAAACTATTCAAAAATGGTTTATGTTTACCATCAGGTTCTAATCTTTCTAAAGAAGATAAAAATAGGGTTAAGGAAGCATTATTAAAAATCTTGAATAAGTAGGAGGGGGCTTTAATTTAGTGGTTTTTAGAATAATTATTTTGTATTTACAGTGCTATATAATGATAAAAATTTATGAATAAAATTATTAATAGTATTAAGTTAAGTTTTCTTCTATTTATTTTTTTATTTTTGGTTGTATCCTATAAATATGTTCAATATCCTTTAGTTGGTTTAATTTTATTAAGTTTATTTACAATAAAGTACAAAAACATAAAGATAGAAGAGTTAAAATACCTACTTCCAATAATAATATTATTTTTTATTAACTCTATATCTTTAATTTATTCAAATAATATATTGGCAGGTTTGGGTACAATTGAAACCCAGTTATCACTACTACTATTACCTATAATTATAAGTTTTGATAAGGAATTCTATAATAAGAATAAATTTAAAATTATCAACTTATTTATTTTTGCAGCAATCCTAGGTGTTGTTATTCTAATAATAATTTTTATTAATTCTGGAAATTTATCAAGATTATTTGGACTACTTAAAAAAAAGGATGTAATTGTATTAGTTCGTTGGCTTAATTTCTCAAATAATCAGCATGTTACATATGTTTCTATGGGGTTGTCATTATCAATAATATTCATAATTAAGTTTATTAATAATAAAAAAAGGATATATCTTTTTTTTAAAGTGATAGCGATATTAATAAATGTGTTTATTATTTTTATTATGGGATCACGCGCTGCATTGGGTGTTTTGTTTTTATTGGCAGGATATTATATTTTTAAGTATCTCAGGAATAAAAAGAAAATAGTTATTTTAATGTCATTTGGAGTTTTAGTTTTATTGTTCTTGTCTATTTTACAATATTCCAGATTTAAAGCGAATTTAGAAAAAATTAAAGAAGCCAATAGTATTGAGGAAGTTGATTTTAGATTTGAAATATGGGCAAGTGCGATAAATGTCTGGGAGAATAACCCACTGTTTGGAACGGGTATTGGTAATGCAAAAGAATTACTTTTAAACGAATATAGGGCAGAAAATAATTCCGTTGCTTTAAAACGTAAGTTAAATTGTCATAATCAGTTTCTAGAAACGGCAACTCAAACAGGAATTATTGGTTTGATTGTTTTGATATTGGTTTTTGCAATTCCTTTTTATAAATCTATAAAGAAAAAACAGGAATTATTATTCCTGTTTTTATTTATTTGTTTTATTAATTTTTTTTTTGAATCTATGTTCCAGAGATTAGTTGGTGTAGTGTTCTTTTCGTTTTGGTATAGCTTTTTGTGGCTTGTGTATTATAAAGATTCAAAAGACAAAGAATCTATTCTTGCTCCTTAATTTTTCTATTTATCAATCTTAGTATTAAATAAAATAAAACAATAAATCCCAAGGTAAATCCTCCTGTTAAAGTATATGTAACTGTTTTCTTGATAGGAGTTTGGTATATTATAAAGTCCTCAATAACTCTAAATGGAGCAGCGTAATTAAGTTTCTTTTGTAATTTTTGTTTTTCTTTTATAAGACCTAATAGATCTTTGTGAAAGGAATTCTGATCATTGTAAATATTTACACCGGATTTGTTGTTTGTACTACTCTTTATATTTTTTCTTTGTAATTCTTCTAATAATAAAATCTCAGAATTAATATTCTCAATAAGAGATTGGTTTTGTTCTTTAAATAATTCTATTTCATCAGTAATATAGATTTCTTTAGTCAAGTATAACTGTAGATTATCACTTAGTTCATGGTACAATTCATTATTATCAGATTTTACAACAACCTTAATGTAATCTAGCTCTTTCTTATTTTTTTCATTAAATAGTTTAATGGCATTTATTTCTTTTAAATTAATAACATCATCATCATTTAATCCAAGCTTGTCACTTAAATAAGAATGATTTTGATCCTTAATAATAGTTTGAATATTGTTGATATATTCTATTAAAATATCATTTTCAAGAGTATAAGATTCGATCAGCATAGTTGATTCAAAATGTTTTGAAGCTAAAAATTTAGTTGAGTAACCTATTGCTCCTCCAATCATCCCACTAAGAAATAATACCCAAAAATGTTTTTTTAGGAACCTATAAATATTAAAAAATACTTCAACTAAATCGATTTCATCATTTCTTTTTTCTTCTGTATTCATGCTATATTAATTAAAAATATTATACAATTGTTTCATTGATTCTACCTTGTCAGGGTAACCTAATTTTTCGTACGAATATACTAAGTTTAATATTAATTTCTTAATTACTTCTATATTTGTACAAGGTTTGTAATAGGATTCTTTGGGTTCCATTTTCTGTTGTTTCAGAAAATAGTCAATCTCTCTTTTCCCTAATACAGTACCTTTATTATAAGGATTTATGTAAAATAACACTTCATCCTCATATGGATTATCAATATTAAATATATCTAAAAATGATAAAATAAAATTTCTGGGCATGCTAACTCCATAAATTGGAATTTCTAATTCCTGAGCAAGTGCAATATAAATAATTCCTAAAGTTATTGGATTTCCTTTTTTTGATTCAAATACATGATTCAAATAAGAATTTTGAGGAGCAAAAAAATTAGTGCTGTTTCCAGAAAAACCATGTATTTCAAAAAATATATGATTTAATACTCTTACTTTCTCTAATGCTGTAAGGTTATCGCTAATTTCAAGCCAGGCATCTTGTTTTATTTTGTTAAATGATTCCTGAATTGCATCAAATTTTAGATCTGGATATTGATATTTAGCTATTAAAAAAGCTCCTTGTAATAAATTAGTTGAGTTGTTTTCTTTCCAATCAAATAATTGTTTTTGTGTTGATGTAAATTGAATTTCTTGAATAAGGTTTTCAATTCGTTCTTGAAGAACTTCATTTAAAGAAGTTTCCCAGGCTTTTTCTAATTCAGGTATAATATCTTCTCCTTCAGTAAGAATTCGCTGAGATACCTGCATGAAAACTTCATTGTTAGGATCATCTAACAATTGTAGTAGGGCTTTTATTTCACTTTCTTTGTTATCCACTTTATTATATTAGGATGTTAATCTAACTAAAACTGTTTTTATTAATTCTTTAATTACAGGTTTATAATCCTTACTATATTCTCCTTTTGGACGATTTGCTATAATTGCACAAAGCGTTATAGCATTATGACCAAGTAATTTAGAAAGTCCAAAAATTGCAGAGCTTTCCATTTCGTAATTTGTTATTTTTTGATTTTCAAATTCAAAAGCTTCGATTTTATCATTAATGTCAGGATCAACTATTGGTAGTCTCAATTTCCTTCCTTGCGGACCATAAAATCCCGAAGCTGATATTGTTATTCCTTTTGTGATATCATCACCATCAAGTTTTTGAACTAATTCGCTCGATGCATCAACTACATATGGCGATGGTAAAAGCTCATTCCAATTTACATGTTTCTTAAAAGCATTTTCAAATGCTAAATCAGAAACAGAATTTCGATTTTGATAATAATTTAGTAAGCCATCAAAGCCAATTGATCTTTTACTCATTAAAAATGAGTCAACATTAATATTTTCTTGTAAAGAACCTGAAGTTCCAATACGAACTAAATTCAACGTTTTATGTTCTTTATTTTTTGTTCTTGTTTTTAGATTAATATTTGCAATAGCATCTAATTCATTTACAACTATATCAATATTGTCTGTGCCAATACCTGTTGATATTACACTAATTCTTTTACCATTTAAATAACCAGTAATTGTACAGAACTCTCTATTTTGTTTTTTTAATTCAATTTTATCAAAAAAGGATGCAACAATCTCAACTCTCCCCGGATCACCAACTAGAATAATATCTTCTGCAATATCTTCAGGATGAAGGTGTAAGTGGAATATGCTCCCGTCTTTGTTAATTATTAATTCCGATTCTCTAAATTCCATAATTCCTTCCTTTCATAATATTTGGGACTCCAAATCTATTTAAAATATATCAAAAGCGCAATAAAGAAAAATCAACACAACCATAATATTTTCAAGCCTTGTATGTTGATAACAGAGTATTTGTACTTTAATTCTATCATATAGAAGTTGTGAGTTTGCTCGTTTTCATTTATAACTTTAATGTTCTATCTTTATTGACTTAGAAAAATAAATACTCAAAAATAAATATTATGAAAAAAATAACAACAACATTTTGGATTGCAACAGCTGTTATATTTCTAGTTGTGATTCTTATTAGCAGTTCTTCATTTATTACTCTTAAACCTGGTGAACGTGGAGTAATATTTAGAAAATTTACTAGTGGTTTAGACAAAGAAGACATTTTTCAACCAGGATTTCATGTTATAGCTCCTTGGAATGAAATGTTTGTTTATAATGTAAAAGAGCAAAACAGTGAGGAAGGTATGGATGTATTAGATAAGAGTGGACTCTCAATAAATATGGATATTTCTATTCGTTTTAATCCTAAGTACGATCGCATTGGATACTTACATGAAAAATTTGGGGTTGACTATATCAGAACATTAATTGTGCCTGAAGCACGTTCAACTGTTCGTCGAGTTGCTGGGCGTTATACAGCAGAGGAGATTTATTCAACTAAACGAAGCGAATTGGAAAGTGCAATTATCAAAGAAACTGCAGAAGTATTAGGTGTAAATGACATTGAGATGAAAGCATTACTTATTCGTTCTATAAACTTACCCGACCAAATTAAGGTAGCTATTGAAAATAAATTGAAGCAAGAACAGGAAGCTTTAGCATATAAGTATAAATTGGAAAAAGAAGAGTCTGAAGCAGAACGAAAAAGAATAGCTGCTGAAGGTGAAGCGAGAGCAAATAAAATTATAAATAGTAGTTTAACTCAAGCATTATTAAAAATGCGCGGAATTGAGGCTACTATCAAGTTATCAGAATCACCAAATTCAAAAGTAGTAGTAATTGGAAGTGGTAAAGATGGTTTGCCATTAATTTTGGGCGGAAATAATTAGAAGAAATATTGATAATGAAATAAAAAATGGGGACTTTACGTCCCCATTTTTTATTTGTCATCTCCAACTTGATTGGAGATCTCATATTAGGAATTTCTAAAATTAACTAAGAGATTCCCTTATCCAAGGGAACTTTTCTCACGAACAAAGTGAGTAATGACATTTTTTGGATTTTTCGGATAGAGTTTTTATATATCTTTTTGGAAAATCCGATAACGTTTATATACTTTACCGCCTAACTTTTCTACTTCAGCTCTCATTTTTGTATTAGTCTCCATTACAACATGACTATCAATTAATTTAAGACCGCGTTCATTAGCGGAATTTAACATTGCTTCGGCGAGCATTGTGTCTAATCCAATATTTCTTAAATCATCTTTAATTGCACCTAAAAGTAAATCGAGCTGTTTGGTTTTTTTCATGGAGTTAATAATACTAACAAAACCAAATGGAAATAATCTTCCTTTTGCTTTACGAATTCCATCGCTAATATTAGGCATACCTATCACATAAGCAACAATTTCAGATTCAGAATCAATAATAACCTTTATAAACTTCGGATCTAAAACAGGGAGGTATCTTTTTGCAAAATCATCCATTTCTTCGTTGCTAAATGGAACATAACCAAAAATTTCAGTATAAGTCCTATTTGTAAGTCCAAGCACAGGTCTTATATATGGTTTTAATTGCTTTCGCTTAGTGAATTCAATGAGTTTATATCCATTGCTTTTAGTTCTTTGAGCTACTCTATGATATAATGGAGGTATTTCATTAGGGGTGTTAATTTTATACTGAACAAAATCCATTTTCTTATCGAACCCTTCTTCTTCAATCATTTGAGCCATAAAAGGTAAGCTGCAATTTGTTATCATTACAGTAGGTTGATCAAAACCATCAACTAAAAATCCTTGAGGATCTTCATCAGAGAAACCAAATGGACCTACTATTTTATTCATGCCTTTATTCTTAGCCCATTCTTCCACAAATGAAATTAGGGTACTAAAAACATCTTTGTCATTCCAGGTTTCCATAAAACAAAAACGTCCAAAGTTCTCATCGTTAATTTCATTGTATCGATGATTTATTATTCCCATAATTCGTCCAACTACTTTACCATCTTTCTTTGCAAGAGCAAGAATTGTATCGCAATAGTTGAATGCTTTATTCTTTTTTGAATCAAATAATATCCATTCATCGGAATATAATGGTGGCAACCAGTTTTTATGGTCTTTGTGTATTTTTTCAGGTAGGTATATAAATTTCTTAAGATCCGATTTGGTCTTAACTTCACATATTTCGATCATTTAAATAATTAGTTTTAAAATTTGTGTTAAGATAGGAATAATAATAAAAATTGATCATAAATCATCAATTTTGTTACAAACGGTGGCATATAATCGTGATGAAATCTCATAAAGAAAGTATCCACTAATTCCTCCAGCAAAAATATCAATAGCATAATGAGCTTTTAAGTATACGGTTGAAAACATTAGTAGAATTGCAGGAATTAATAATATTGTGAAATAACTTTTAAAATTCTTCCAGATTAAGATTAGAAAAATAACAGTCAATCCAATATGCGAACTTGGAAATGCACCAGTTTCTGTTTCTCCGAATTCTAAAATAAAGTGCATTATTTTATCAAACAAATAACCATCCGGGACTATAGTTTTTTGTGGCTGAAAATAGAATTGAGGGCCAATTGATGGAAATATTATAAATAAAAAGTAATAAGCACAAAATGATGATATGATAATAAACATTGTTTTATTAAACTCTTGTTTCTTTTTTATATAGAATAAAAGCGGAATACCAATAGTAAAAAGATAGTACGAAAAATATCCAAAATGCATTAACTCACTAAACCAATTTGATGCGAAATATTCTGAAAATGTTAATGAAGGCTGCAAACCAAATATCAGATGATCTATGTTTACTAATATATTATCTAGATTATTAAAAATAAGATTATTAAAATAATCTGTTTCGCCATAAAAGAAACTTAAAAATAGGAGAGGATAAAAATTTCTAAAAAAAAGCAAGACTCGATTTTTACTGCTTTCAAAGTAGATGAGAAAAAATACTATGGAAATAAAGGTAAATCTAATTAATAAATGGGAGAGTATATTTTGTAATTTATTATATCCCACTATAATAATAAATGCGGTAATAATACTATATAGAATTATTACATAATCAAAAGATTTTAGTTTAAATAAAATTTTATTCATAAAATGAATTTAGCATACGAATATAAAAAAAAGTGCCATGAAAAATTTCATGACACTTGATTTATTTTAGTAGAATATACTATCTATTTTTTTCTGCAAATTCTCTACCTGCTCTTAAAGCTTTAAGGTTTGTATTTACAATATCTTCACCTTTACGTCCAAAAATCTGACGGATACCTTCTTCGAAGCTTTCAAAAGAAATTTCGAAAAATGGAGATGCAGCACCTAACATAACAATGTTTGATGATCTTTTTGAACCAAGTTCAGAAGCAATTTTATCTGCATCAATAGCGATAAAGTTCTTTTGCTTTTTAACTTCAGTCATTACATCTTCAACTTCCGGATAGTTAGGAATATTGATAAAAGGAGTTGTGTTTGTTACAACCCAGCCACCTTCTTTTAAAAATGGTAAATATCTTAACGATTCCATTGGTTCAACAGAAAGAATAATGTCTGCAGCACCCATAGGAATAAGATCCGATGCAATTGGCTTATCAGAAATTCTCATATTTGATTGTACAGCACCACCACGTTGACTCATTCCGTGAACTTCGGCTTGTTTTAAGTGTAGATCATTATGTAAAGCTGCCATACCAATAGTTGCAGCAATTGATAATATTCCTTGTCCACCTACACCAGCTAATATAATATCTGTTTTCATAATTTTTGTTTTTAATGATTTTTATGTTAGTAATGTAGATTATTTAAGATTTAACTCTTTAAGTTGCTCAGCAAGCTTCTTGTTTTTCATTGTTTGAACACACTGGCGACGTGGTATAATAACAGAAACACCCTTATAGGCTAGTTCTTCTTTCATGATTTGAACCATTTCGTCCATGTTTTTCTTTAATGGCTTAAAAACACGAATATGATCAGGATCAACTCCAATACCTTTACAGATATCTTCAATTTTACCAAGAGCTTTTGAATCTTGTCCACCTGTCATTCCAGTAGTATAGTTATCAGAAATGATAATTGTTACCGGAGTATTTTCACTAACACAATCAATAAGACCTGTCATTCCAGAGTGAGTGAAAGTTGAATCGCCGATTACAGCAACAGCAGGAATTAATCCAGCATCTGCTGCTCCTTTTGCCATAGTAATTGATGCACCCATATCAACACATGAATTAATAGCATTGTATGGAGGTAAAGCACCTAAAGTATAACATCCGATATCAGAAAATACTCTTCCAACACCATATTCTTTTAACGATTCGTTTAAGGCTTCGTAAGCATCAATATGGCCACAACCAACACACATTGAAGGTGGGCGATTTTTTACTAATTCAGGGATTTCGCCGTCTAAAACAGTTTCGAAACCTAATGCTTTAGCAACTAAATTTGGATTTAACTCGCCATCGCGTGGTAAAGTTCCATCTAATCTACCAGAAATTGGAGTGCCAGCTTCTTGGTATCCTTTTAATGATTCTTCAATAATTGGAGCACCTTCTTCAAGAACAAGAATTCTGTCACACTCTTCAATCATTTTCATGATTTGTTTTCTTGGAATAGGATATTGTCCAATTTTCAAAACAGGATTGTTAAGTTCTCTATCTTGGAAATTCTCCATCAAGTAGTTATATGCAATCCCAGGAGCAATAATTCCAAGAGATTTATCAGAACCGTCGATGTATTTATTGAATTTAGATTCTTCAGAGGCTTCTTCTAATGCACCCTGTATACCTAATAAAGTTTTATATTGCTTACGTGCTATATGTGGTAATAATACAAATTGAGTAGGATTGGATGGTATAGAAACTTCGTTCTCTGCTTTTTGTTCCATTGTTTGAACACCAGCACGAGAGTGAGCTAATCTTGTTGTTACTTTTAATAATACAGGTAACTTAAATTTTTCAGATAACTCAAATCCATGATATGACATTTCGTAAGCTTCTTGCTGATCAACAGGTTCAAGCATTGGCATCATTGCGAAGTTGCCATAAAATCTTGAATCTTGCTCGTTTTGCGATGAGTGCATTGATGGATCATCAGCAGAAACAACTACTAAACCACCATTAACACCTGTAATAGCTGAATTAACAAATGCATCTGCTGCAACATTTAAACCTACATGTTTCATACAAACCATTGCGCGTTTACCTGCATAAGACATTCCTAATGCAGATTCCATTGCTGTTTTTTCGTTTGCTGACCATTGTCTATGAATGTTCTTTTCTTCAGCAAATTTTGACCCTTGAACGTATTCAGTAATTTCAGTTGATGGTGTTCCCGGATAAGCATATATTCCAGACATTCCGCCATCCAATGCTCCTTGAGCAATAGCTTCATCACCTAATAATAGTAATTTTTGCATATTATATTTTATTTAAGAATTTTAAATTGTGTTTAATTTAAGAAAGATATAAGTTGTGACAAATCAGTAACTTATAAAGAATGTTTTTTGATAGAGATTAGAGATCTCACAATCCTCCAAATCGTTTAAGAAAACCGACCTGAATTGCAATTACGTAATAATAAATAGCTTTAGTTACTTTCATCATAACATTATTATAATACATAATACTTAAGCAAATGTAGTATAATATTTAATATATCGAAAATAAAACGATGTTTTTAATAACATATTTTTACTAAAAGGCAATATATAGTTATAAATTGAAACTTTGAAATAAATTTTTCCGAATTATTTTATTAAGCTGAATAATAGGTAGTTATTGTCAGTTAAAGTTTATATAAAAAATACAATATGCAAAATATGAAGGAATTTCGATATTATTCTTTGGATTTTTAAGTTTTGATTGAAAATTAGTAATAGATTGTTATCACCAGTTTTCTATTTCCTCCATGATTTCTAAATTCACATAAATATATTCCTTGCCAAGTACCTAAATTAAGTTTGTAGTTTGTAATGGGAATTGTTAATGATTGACCAATATTAGATGATTTTATATGTGCTGCCATATCATCAGGACCTTCCATAGTGTGAGTATAAATATTATCTCCATCAGGAATTAGTTTATTCATGAAGTTTTCAAAATCAACTGTAACCGAAGGGTCTGCATTTTCATTTATTGTGATAGCTGCAGATGTATGCTTAATGAAAATATTTACTAAACCATTTTGAGGTAAATCTTTTAACTCGCGTTCAATTATATTTGTTATAATATGATATCCTCTATTAAATGTAGGAAGTGTCAGTTCTATTTGATTAATCATAACATTTTTATTTTAAAAAGATTTAAGGAAATAAATTTATTGTTTTTTTTCTAATCTAAACAGAATGAATTAGTTTTGACTTTCTTTAAAACAGCAAAATATTTTCTTTTTTTTCCTGTTTATAGCTTAGTTACAATAAGATTTGCAAATGAATTTAAAAATATATTTATCCGTTTTACTTTTTGCCATTGTTTATTCAGTTAAAGCACAAAATGTTGTTTCCTTATTTGGGAAGGTGATAGATGCAAACGGCAATGCTGTTGAATCTGCTCATATCCGAAACATGTCGAATAATACCGGAGTAATTTCTGAAAAGGATGGTAGTTATTCTTTAAAAATCCCTAAAGATAAAAAGGTTTTAGTTCAAGTTTCATGTATAGGATATAAAGCTAAAAGTTTTACGATTAATACAAAAACGGATAGTATTGCAAATTTTATAATTAAACTAGAAGTTTCTGTAAGTGATATTGATGAAGTTTCTGTTGTTGGGAAATTATCTCCTGAAACTAATTTGGTAAAAATTAATGCGAAACATATCGAAATTAACCCTGATCTATCAGGAAATTTAGAATCGATTATTAAAACATTACCCGGAGTATCTTCCAATACAGAATTAAGTTCGCAATATTCTGTTCGAGGAGGAAGTTATGACGAGAATATGGTTTATGTTAATGATATTGAAATTTATAAACCATTATTAATTCGTTCCGGACAACAAGAAGGTTTAAGTTTTTTAAATTCAGATATGGTTTCGTCTATTCATTTTTCATCAGGTGGATTTGAATCGATTTATGGCGATAAAATGTCATCGGTATTAGATATACGTTATAATAAACCAATTGATTTTTCAGGGAAGGTGTCATTAAGTTTATTAGGTGGGACTGCACAGTTAGAAGATGTTTCAAAAAATGGTAAGTTTACATATAACACTGGATTTAGATACAAAACATCTCAGTACGTTCTTAATTCTTTAGAAACAAAAGGTGATTATAATCCAAATTTTTATGATTTTCAGGCTTACTTAACCTATAAAGTAAATAACAAATTAGATTTTGATTTTTTAGGTTATTATGCATTAAATAACTACGAATTTATACCTAAAAACAGGGAGACATCTTTTGGAACAATAAATGAAGCCTTGAACCTAAAAATATATTATGATGGTCAGGAGCAGGATAGGTTTGAGACTTTTATGGGCGCATTTACAACAAGTTTTAATCCTAGTGAAAAAGTATTTTTGAAACTGATTTTTTCTGCATATCAAACTACTGAAGAAGAGACATATGATATTAGAGGACAGTATTATTTGAACGAACTTGATAATACAATTGGTTCAGAAACTTATGGCGATAGTATTTTAAATATAGGAGTAGGTGAGTTTCATAATCATGCAAGAAATTATTTAACTGCAAATGTATATTCTATTGCCTTTAAGGGTGGATATTATTCTAAAAGAAATAAATTACGTTGGGGAGCCAAGTATAATTATGAAATGATTGATGACGAATTAAATCAGTGGGAAAGAATTGATTCTGCTGGATTTTCCATACCATATAATGGCGAAACTATTGAATTACACGAATCCGCCAGAGCTAAGAATAATATAAGTTCAAATAGAATTACTGCATTTATACAAGACACTTACAATAAAAAGTTTATTAACAAGTCAGATTTGTTTATTAATCTAGGAGTAAGAGGACAATACTGGGATTTTAACAATGAGTTTATTGTTTCCCCAAGAGCTTCTTTATCGTTTAAACCAAATTGGAAAAAGGATATGCTTTTCAGGTTTTCTTCAGGCTTTTATTATCAGCCCCCATTTTATAAAGAAATGAAGAATCCTGAAGGACAATTAAATGAAAAAATAAAATCGCAAAAATCATATCATTTTGTTTTAGGAAGTGACTATATTTTCAGAGCCTGGAACAGACCTTTTAAATTAACAACTGAGGTTTACTATAAAATATTGGATGATTTAATCCCATATAAAATAGATAATGTACAAATAGAATATTCTGGATTGAATTTGGCACATGGTTATGCTTATGGTATTGATTTTAAAATTAATGGCGAGTTTGTAGAAGGTATTGAATCTTGGGCAAGTTTATCGCTTATGCAAACAAAAGAAGATATCGATGGTGATGGCATCGGGTATTATTCTCGTCCTACTGAACAATTAGTTAATTTCAGTATGTTTTTTCAGGACTATTTACCTATGAATCCTTCATATAGGATGAATCTAAGTTTGCATTTTGGAACTGGACTTCCATTTTCATCTCCGGAAGTTGGAGAATATAATGAGGCTTTTAGAATGCGATCTTATAAACGTGTAGATTTGGGATTTTCGAAAGTAATAATCAATAAGGATAAAGAATTTAAAAAAGCAGCATGGTTAAATGTATTTGAAGATATGTGGCTTAGTTTCGAAGTTTTTAATTTGCTAGATATTAATAATACAATATCCTATATGTGGATAAAAACTGTTAATAATCAAGCTGGTGAAGCTTCCCAATATGCAGTTCCAAATTATTTAACATCTCGAAGAATTAATCTTAAATTAACTGCAAAATTTTAAATTTATTTTAATTCTGAAGAAAATTAATGTAAAATTACTGAAATGTTCACTTCTAAAGATATAGAGCAAATAAGTTCGAAAAAAATCAAATTGAAAGAAATTGAAAATCAATTGTTGAATTTCAAAAAAGGTTTTCCGTTTGTAAATATTGTACGTCCTGCAACAAAGAAAGATGGTATTCTTTCTCTGAGCGATGATGAAGTAATTGCATATGTAAAACTTTTTGATGATTTATTGCCTAATTCTTTGAAGTTTGTTCCAGCTTCAGGAGCGGCTACTCGAATGTTTAAATTCTTATTTGAGTTTTATAATATTGCAAAAGATCAATATAAAGACCTTAATGATATTGATAATTCTGAAGTAATAAAGTTTATTAAAGGTTTGGAAAAATTTGCTTTCTACAATGATTTGAAAGATGCAATTAAAAAAAATAACCTTCAAATTGAAGACTTAATTATTGAGGGTAGATATAAAGAAATAATTAAATATTTTCTTTTTGAAAGTGGACTTAATTATGGGCAAAAACCGAAAGGTGTATTAGCTTTTCATAAATATAATGAGAAGATTAAAACAGCTTTTGAAGAGCATTTAACCGAAGGTGCGAGATATGCAAAATCAGAAGATAAGAATGTTCAAATTCATTTCACAATTTCAAATGAGCATAGAGAATTATTTGAGAATATTCTGAATGAAAATAGAAGCGAGCTTGAAAAAGAATATGATGTAAATTTTGAAATTACTTTTTCGCAACAAAAGCCATCAACAGATATAGTTGCTGTTGATTTAAAAAATAATCTTTTTAGAAATGATGATAACTCTTTATTGTTTCGACCAGGAGGTCATGGAGCACTAATAGAGAATTTGAATGATTTAGATGCCGATGTAATTTTTGTTAAGAATATTGATAACGTTGTATCCGATAAATTTAAAGATACAACAGTTCAATATAAAAAAGCATTAGCCGGAATTCTTTTGTCTTATCAGGAAAGAATTTTTAATTATTTGCAAATCATAGAAAATAATGATGTTGAATCAAATGTAATTGCAGAAATTGAAGAGTTTATTGTAAATGATCTGTGTTATAATTTTAGTAAAAAACCTAATGTAGAGGATTTATTTGAAATTTTAAATCGCCCAATTCGAGTTTGTGGAATGGTTAAAAATGAAGGTGAACCTGGTGGAGGACCATTCTGGGTTAAGCAATTATCCGGAGAGGAAAATTTACAGATTGTGGAATCGGCTCAAATAGATCAGGCAAATACAGGAACTTTAAATATCTTAAAATTATCAACACATTTTAATCCGGTTGATTTAGTTTGTGCGACTAAAAATTACAAAGGTGAGAAGTTTGACTTACTAAAATTTCGTGATTTAGATACAGGGTTTATTTCTAAGAAATCGAAAGATGGAAAAGATCTAAAAGCTCAAGAATTGCCGGGTCTTTGGAATGGTGCAATGGCTAATTGGAATACTATATTTGTTGAAGTACCAATTATTACATTTAATCCTGTAAAAACTGTTAATGATTTATTAAGGCCAGAACATCAATAAAATAAACTAATTCTCAACCTTATTAGTATTTAGATTGTTATACTGAACAAACAATTCCATTTTTTTAGAATGTAATAAGCTCTTTACTTTTTTAATTGATTTGATTAACTTGCTAAAAACCATTTGATGGAAAAATCAGCTCATATAATAAAAATATTGGAGGAGAATAGAGATTTTTTCTCTCGTGTTGTTGATATTGAGCTTAGTGATAAGAATGTTTATGTTTTTGATTTTACTGAGAATAATAGAGAGCTTTTTGATATAAACCTGGACGATACTAAAGCTTTTTCTGATTACATCACAAATAAATTAATAGAAGAGAAGAAAAAAGTAGGTGTAGGAGGTTATTTTGAAGATAGGTTGATATATAAAAGAATTAGGCATTTCGATAATGATGGAGAACCCAGAAGTATTCATCTGGGAATTGATATTTGGATTGAAGCAGAATCAAATATATACTCGCCGTTACCAGGAATAATTCATAGTTTTAACAACAATGAGACTTTTGGCGATTATGGTCCTACCTTAATATTAGAGCATTTAATTGAAGGGGAAATGTTTTATACACTTTATGGTCATTTAAGTAAAGATTCCATACAAGATAAAGAAGTTGGTCAGCAAGTTCGAAGAAGTGATATTATTGCAAAAGTTGGCAATGAAGATGTGAATGGTAGCTGGCCTCCACATTTACATTTCCAAGTTATAACAGATATGTTAGGAGGTTTTGGTGATTTTCCGGGAGTTGCACCTTTATCAGCAAAAGAATACTTTCATAAACTTTGTATTGACCCAAATTTAATACTCAAAATAAATAAGCTGAAATAATTTAAAGTATCTTATTTAATATTTCATATTGATGTTGTCTCCCCAAAAGAGTTTATTGTTAATTTTATAGTAGTAATTTTTTATTAACTTTAACTTAATATTCATTTCTAATAAACCGAATATTTTAGTTGTATTTTAGTGCATTAAGATTTATTAAAAGAAGTAAAGATGAATAATGAAGATTTTAAAATATTACTTGTAGATGATGAACCTGATATTCTTGAATTCTTAAGTTACAATATTCATAAGGAAGGATTTGAAGTTTTTACAGCTCAGAATGGGAAAGAAGCAGTTGAGCTTGCTAAAAAAATAAATCCTCATTTAATTTTATTGGATGTAATGATGCCTGAAATGGATGGAATTGAAACCTGCGAAACATTGCGTCAGGATGAGAATTTACAAAATACTATTATTGCTTTTTTAACAGCACGAGGTGAGGATTATTCACAGATTGCAGGATTTGATGCTGGGGGAGATGATTATATTACAAAACCAGTAAAACCTAAAGTTTTAGTAAGCAGAATTAAAGCATTGTTAAAAAGACTTAAATCAAGTTCTGAAGAAGAGAAAAAAGAAGATCTTCTTATTAAGCAATCTAACTTAATTATTGATAGAGAAAGATATATTGTAACTAAGGATAGTGAAGAATTAATATTACCCAAAAAAGAATTTGAATTATTAGTTTTATTAATATCAAAACCGGATCGTGTTTTTAGCCGAGATGAAATTTTTAGTGCCGTATGGGGTGATAATGTAATTGTTGGTGATAGAACAATTGATGTTCATATAAGGAAATTACGTGAGAAAATAGGAGATGATCATATAAAAACTATCAAAGGTGTTGGATATAAATTTATAAATTGAAAAAAATATTTTTAATTAAAAAAGAGGTTGTCCAAAAAGTTCCAAAACTATCAATCCCTTGAAAAAGGGAATCTTATATCTATCAGTAAACTTAATGTTACAAGATCCCCAATCAAGTTGGGGATGACAAAGAAATTTTTTTTGGACAACCTCTTTATAGATTTACAGAAGTGTCTTATGTGTAGTTGAATATGAGTATTATTTTATATGTTTAGGTAGTGAAAATAGAAACTCAATACCACCTTTTTCTAAATTTCTTACAGAAATTTCTCCTTTATGTAAAACAACAGCATTTTTTACAATTGCTAATCCTAATCCTGTTCCACCAAGTTTCCTGGATCTATCTGTACCAACCCTGTAAAATCGCTCAAAAATTCTTACTAAATGTTCGTCAGGAATTCCAATTCCGTTATCCGAAAAAGAAAAATAATAGAATTTGTTATCTTCATTGTATAGATTAATAGAAATCTCTGTATTCTCTCCAGCATAATTGATTGCATTCTCGATCAGATTTCTATAAATAGATAACACTAAAGGTCGATTTCCATCAATATTTGTATTTTTTTTAATATCAATTTTAAGACTCATCTTTTTCTTTTCTAGAGTAGTTTCAAATTCATCTCTAACTTCAATTATTAGATTTGAAACATTAATTTTTTCAAATGCAAAATGCTCATTAGCTTCATCAATTTTATTAAGAATAACAATGTCATTAATTAAATCTGTTAATCGGTTAGCTTGTACATTTGCACGCTCGATAAAATGATTTTTCTTTTCAGGATCAATGTCTGGATCGTCTAATATAGTTTCAAGGTAACCATTAATAGAAGTAACAGGTGTTTTTAATTCATGAGCAATATTTGATGTCATTTGCTGCTTTATCAGCTTGTTCTTTTCAAGTTTTGTAATATCAGAAATTATTATTTCAAAACTTTTATCATGGAAAATTACACACTGAATTTTAAAATATTTACCACTCTTATTAATGGTAAACTCAAGTCTAGGTAGTTCTTGAATAGTACTTAAATCAATTGTTGAATTTTGATCAAGAAATTCTATCACTTTTTCAAATTCCTTGTTGTTAAAGAAATCATCAGCAGAAATAGATAATTGACTCGAAATAATATTCATAAAATGCATGAAGTGGCTATTAATTAATGTTTTTTTTCTTTCAGGAGAAAAGAAAGCGACTCCTTCATTTAGTACATCTAGATGGTTAAAAAGCTTTTCCTTTTCAATGTTAATAGCATCCTTAGCATTTTTTAAATTTTGATATATTTGAACAATTTGATTGCTGATTACTCCAAGTTCATCTTTGGGAAATCGAAAATCAAGATCATACTTTTTATCCTGATTAACATTAATTGCAAAGTCTTTGAGTTTAGAAACTGACTTGCCAAATTTGCTTGTTACAATATCCAATACAATCCAAAAAACAAAAAATGTAAATGCAATAAAGAGTATAAATAACCTTTCAGCCTTTAAAAAATTTCTCACATCAATATCATAAATCACTGCTGTGCGAACAAAGTATTTTTCAAAATATTGAGAATAATAATAATATTTAGTTCCCGTAGTAGCAGATTCCCGAACTTTAGTTCCAAAATCACTATAAATGGATTTTTGGATCTCAGACCTATTTTTATGATTTTCCATTGAGTTGTAATCTTCAACCGAACTGTCATAATTTACTATGCCATTAATATCAATAATCGTAATTCTTATATCCTTTCTTGGTAGAATTTTAACAATAGAATCTAATAATTCCCAATTATTATTTGTTAGAGTAGAGTTAATTTTAATATAGTTATTAGTTATCTGAGTTATATTGTTTAGTGTGTTATTAAGTTGATCTATTCTATATCTTTTTTCTCTTGCAAATTGGAATAATAATATAGCCACAGTAAAAGCAAAAAATACTGTAAAAAAGTAAATAAAAAGTTTTCTTTTAAATGAATATCGTTTTATCATAATTAAAAATTTAGATATTATTTATCGTTACTAATTTTAGTATGACGGATATCTGTTCCATCTTGGGAATATATTGAAGCTTCAGCAATGTTTGTAGCGTTATCAGCAATTCGCTCAATATGAGTTATTATATTTCGTAGATTCATGAATTCCAACAGAGTGTTTTTACTTTCTTCTGATAATTCTGAATTTTTAGCAATATTATTCGAAAGTAATTTATGATTCATTTTATCTATTGATGAGTCGTTTTTAATGGTCCATATAGCAAATTCTTTATCGTTATTTGAAAAAGAAAGTAATGATTTTTCTACCATGTTTATACTAGATGCTATCATGTTATAAATAACATCAGACATGCTTGCGTAAATCTTAATATTACTCATTTTAGTAATTGTATTTACAATATTCATTATCAAATCTCCGATGCGTTCCAGGTTTATTGACATACGATAGATTGCCATAATTTTCCTTAAATCTGAAGCTACAGGTTTATATAATACAATAGAATTGATAAATTTCTCGCTTATTTCAATTTCAAATTGATCAAAAGCCTTTTCATTATTTTTAAATATTTTTAGCTGATCTTCAGATATTTTAGGCTCCTTGCTATTCATTACAATATCAAGTAATTCAAGTTGTTTTAAAACTAAATTAGCAAATTGGTTAAAACAGTTTTGTATATCTTCTATTGCAGTATTTTTCACATTCATAATTCTTGAGTTTATCAATTACTAATTTATTAATTTACTTTAACTATTTATCCAAACTTACCTGTTAAATATGCTTCAGTTCTTGAATCAATAGGATTTGTGAACATTGAATTTGTTTTACCATATTCTACTAATTCTCCAAGGTACATAAATAAGCTATGATCTGAGATTCGAGCAGCCTGCGACATATTATGAGTTACCAATACAATTGTATATTTTTTCTTTAAATCAGCTAAAAGTTCTTCAACACGTGCTGTAGCAATTGGATCAAGAGCCGATGTAGGTTCATCAAGCAGGATAACTTCAGGGTTATATGCCAATGCTCGTGCAATGCATAATCTTTGTTGTTGCCCACCAGAAAGGAATGTCCCCTTTTTAAAAAGAGAGTCTTTTACTTCATCCCAAAGAGTAACATCTTGTAGTGATTTCTCTACAATCTCGTCACGCTGATCTTTTTTTAATTTATGACCGTTAAGTTTATATCCTGCAATAACATTGTCATAGATACTCATTGTTGGGAAAGGATTTGGTCGTTGGAAAACCATTCCAATTTTTCGTCTAAGCTTTATAGTATCCATATCGTAAATGTTGTCATTACCTAAAAGTATTTTTCCTTTTGTGGTAATATTTGGATAAAGCTCGTGCATTCTATTTATAGCCCTAAGCAAAGTGCTTTTACCACATCCCGATGGACCCATAATAGCGGTAATCGATTTACTTTCGATTTTTGCATTAACATTTTTTACTGCATACTTATCCTGAATATAGGCAATAGAAAGATCTTCAATGCTTAATATAGGATTCTGTATATCTAAATTATTTTCTTTCATTTCTATTCAACTATTTTTCTCTCTTGGCAACTATTCTTTTAGAAACTAAATTTAAAGTTAAAACCATACCCATTAAAAATAACGACGAACTCCAAATTAAATCAACTAAGTTTGGATCGTTATAAAAATTCCAAATTAGCAATGGAACAGCACTTGTAGGTTGTGTAAGATCCATATTAATTGCCGGACTGCCGAGTGTAGTAAGTAATAGAGGTGCAGTTTCTCCTAATATTCTTGAGATTGCTAATAATATACCGGTAACTAAGCCACTAAAACTTGATGGAATCATAACTCTAAGAATTACCTTATGATAAGGAACACCAAGTGCTACCGCAGCCTCCTTAATGTTTTCCGGAACCATTTTCATTGTTTCTTCAGTTGAGCGTACAATTAATGGTAACATCATTATTGCTAAAGCAACGCTACCAGCTAAGGCTGAAAATCCATTTGTAACTTTAATAACTACCCATAAATAACCAATAATACCTAGCACTATTGATGGAACTCCTTGTAAAACATCTGTTATGTTTCTAATAAGATTAGCATATCTTTTACCTTGATTCTCATACAAATAAATGCCAGTCATTATACCTATTGGAATTGCAATAACTGCAGCAAGTATAACGATTAATAGAGTGCCTGTTATACCATTAGCGATACCTCCCGGAATTCTTTCTCCACTGGAAATTGCCATCATAGCCTCAAAAGTATCAGGAGCAACACTGGTAAAAAAATCTAAATTAATTTGACCAATACCCTTAATAATTAACTTCCCAATGATTAAAACTATTGGTGAGATAGTTACTACAGACATAATAATCACAACAATTTTAAATATTTTGTTTTTAGTATTTCTGTAGTTTGTTTTATCTTTTGCTACAGAAAGTGAAATGTCTCTATTTAATGCAATATCACTCATTAAGAGAATTTTTTAATAATAAATTTTCCGACTGCATTTACAATAGCTGTAATTACAAATAATAACAATCCAATGGCAATTAATGAACTAAGTTTTAATCCTTGCGCTTCGCCAAACTGATTAGCTATAAGACTTGCCATTGTATTTCCTGTTCCAAATAGGCTTGTAGGAATAACATTTGCATTCCCAATTAACATTGTTACTGCCATAGTCTCTCCTAATGCTCTACCTAATGCTAAAATATAACTGGCAACAATGCCTGAACGAGCACTTGGAATTATAACACTAAAGATTACTTCCATTCTTGTGGCTCCTAATGAATATGCCGCTTCTTTTAGTTCGTTAGGAACCATTGCAATAATTTCATTACTTAACGAAGTTGCGTAAGGAATAATCATTATAGCTAATATTAACGATGATGTAAATATTCCAAAACCCTGACCGCTTAATCCAAGAGAAACTATTAAAGGTCTTAATACATAAAATCCCCATAAGCCATAAACTATAGATGGTATTCCAGCTAAAAGATCTACCATTGATCCTAATATTTTAGAAATTCTGGTTTTATGATAGTATTCAGCAATGAATAATGAGGTAGAGAACGATAATGGCAAACATATTAACAAAGCAAGGAGTGATGTAACTAATGTACCAGCAATAAAAGGTAATGCTCCATATGATTCTCTTCCTTCGGTTGGATTCCAATCTGGGGAGAATATAAACTTTAAACCATATTCCTTAAAAGTAGGTATGGATCCACCTATTAGAGACAGAACCATACCTGCAGAAATAATTAGTATTATTAATGAGATAGAAAATAAAACATATTTTGTTATTTTTTCACTATTCATTTACAATAATTCTTTTGTGTTATTTAAGAATAACGTGACCTTCGTAGGTTATTTTATTTAATATTTCTTTTGATAATTCAACAGCTTTCTCTGGTAGTGGTGCATAATTAACGCTTTGTGCAACAGCTTGAGCTTCTTCGCTAATTAACCAATCAAGAAATTTAAGTGTTTCTTCAGCTTGGGCTTTTGAACGCCCATTGTAAGCTTGCTCTCTATAAAAAATCACCCAAGTAAACCCACTAATAGGATATGCATTTGGATCTGCTGAATTAGTTAACATTACTCTAGTATCTGCAGGTATCTCACCTTTAGCTGATGCGCTAATTGATTCAATTGTAGGCTCAATATAATTTCCAGAGCTATTTTCAACTAAAGCAAATGATATTTTTTGAGCAAATGCATATTCCGATCCAATATACCCCACAGCACCTTCAGTTTGAGAAATTGTTCCAGCTACTCCAGGGTTTCCTTTTGCACCAATGCCTGTAGGCCATTGTAAAGACTTTCCTCTTCCAACTTGTTCTTCCCAAGCAGTGCTAATTTTACTCATATAATCGCTGAAAATGTAAGTTGTTCCACTTCCATCAGAACGATGAACAACTGTAATATCTATATTTGGTAAAGTAACATCTGGATTGGCATTTTTAATTTTGTTATCATTCCATTTGGTAATGTTACCCATAAATATATCTTCTAAAAGTTCATTAGAAAGTTTAATACTTTCAATTCCTGGTAAGTTATATGCAATAACCACAGCACCAATGCATGTAGGAATATGAACTGCTTTTAAAGGATTATCTGCTAGATCTTTATCAGACAAAAATGCATCAGTTGCACCAAAATCAACAACTTGATCTTTTAAACTTCTGATTCCACCGCCTGAACCTATACCACCATATGTTAATAGTAAACCAGTAGATTTTGTATACTTTTTAAATGCAAGATTATAAAATGGCATTGGAAATGTAGCTCCCGCTGCTGTTATTGTAATCTTTTTTGATCTGTCATTTGTACTTTCGGTTGACTTGTTTCCTTCGCATGACGCGAAAACTGCAACTGCAACTAATAGAATTAATATTTTTTTCATGATTTTTTTAATTAAAGTTTTAATATTTTTTAGAAACTTATTTCAAGATTTAAATAAACACTTGCCTCAAATGGTGCATCTTCTTCTTTTGGGCTCCATCCTTGAAAGTTTGGTGATATTTTTACCCCTTTAACAGGTTTGTATTCTAAACCAAATATGTATGCTTGTCCATCTTTTGCAAGATTCCAACCATCATCTTCACCTTCTAATTCAGATGAACTAAGATTATCTAATCTTGCGAAAAAGTTTACCTTTTTGCTAGCAACAATAGTTGTATAAACTGAAATACCTGTTAAGTCTTGGTCTTCAGCTAGTTTATTGTTCATTTGTAAGTTATATTCCGCACCAACTTTGAATTTATCAGCTTTGTATCCACCGAATAAAGCTAAAGTTGATTGAGCAATATCAGTACTCATATAATCGTAATATACTCTGAAGTTTAAATTTTTAACTGGAGTAACGGTTACACCAAATGCTCCTTTGTATGTATCATCTGATTGTAAGTTTTTGTATCCTTCGCCATTTAAAATCATCATATCAGCACTTATAAAATCAGAGAATTTATAAACAGCACTTACACCTAAATCAGCACTTGATCCATATTTGTGCTCATCTTGAAGAGATTTATATATATATCTATAACCCCATTGTTTTTCCTGTGCCTTAAATCCATATAAGCCAATTAAACCAAAGTTTACTTTTAAACCACCTTTTTTATATTGTAGTGCGGCATTTTTCAAGAATGCAGTCATTTGTAATTTACCTACACCTGGATCACCAACATCTAAGGTTATTTTAGTTGAGAAGTTTTCACTAAATGCATATTTATACCCTAAATATGCTCTTTTAATTTCAAATGCAGATGTATTATCACCGTCAATAAATGTTGAATGTGCATTAGAAAAGATTTTTACAGATGGACTTCCTGATGGCGTAAATTCATCGGATTTAGATTCCTGAGCTTGAATTGCTGTTAATGTTAAAAATAAACCAATAAGAGTAATTTTAATTTTTTTCATTTTTATAAAATTTGAGTTAACATTTATTAATGCAAAGATGCTACACGAATGTTATTTGAATGTTAAGAGAATATTACAATTAAGTTATAAATTTTAGTTTCACATACTTGAAAATTTATCGAATTCTTTGAAATAAAAAAAGCTGACTTTAAAGCCAGCTTTTAAACTATGTGTTTGAATTAATTATCCTTTACTATTTAACTGATATTCTACAAAGTCTCTTTGTGATTTCAATAGATTAATTGATTGTAATAAGAAGTTTTTAATCTCGTTTAAGATTCCAAGATACAGAATGCTATTTCTTGTACCTGCTTCTTCGTTTTTGATTCGTTTTATCTGATTTTTTCTTCCCGATCCTAAACGGTCCAGAATATGATGTTGCTTTTCGATTAAAACAGGAATATTACTAAATGCTTTTTCTTCAATTGTTAATATTATAGCATCAAATAATTCTGTTACACTATCCTTAAATCCATTAAGTTCATCAATCTGTATTTTTAATAATGGTTTATGATTATTATCAACATGATCGAAACTTGGATTTGAAATGAAGGATAGGGCATGGGCCATTTCTCTCAAATAATCTATTACTTGTACATAGTAATGTCCGGTTTCTCCATCTTCTTCCTGAAGTTTGAGCAAAGTATTGTGAACATTATTCTTTAAGTATTTTGCATCTGTATTTAGATCATCTACCTCTTTACATACTCTTTTTAATGATTTTCGATCTTCATGGGTTAATCCAACAATTGTATCATTAAAAATTAGAATAACTGATTTAAGCATATTTCTAACTTCTAATGAACATTTATTCATGATGTTTTCATTAAGTAGTTCATCATCTGCCAATCTTCTAACTTTTAGTTTTTCACTTTCTTTTTTGTGGAATGAAACATGAGTTCGTAATACAACAAATAGGGCTAATAAAACTAATGCAGCTATTGCTACAATACCTCCCCAACTTATAATAAGAGCAATAATAAATGCAACAGTGAAAGCAGTAATTGCCGTCATAAACCAGCCACCAATAACTGTAACAACTCCAGTAATTCTATATACTGCACTTTCTCTACCCCAAGCTTTATCTGCTAATGATGTTCCCATTGCAACCATAAAAGTTACATATGTTGTAGATAACGGAAGTTTCATTGAAGTTGCAAATGAAATAAGGATACTTGCTACAGTTAAATTTACTGAAGCCCTAACCATATCGAAAGAAGGTGCATCTTTATGTTTTTTAATATTTTCTCTATATTCAGTGTCATCGAATCGTTTTCCAATTCCAGATTTCATCGATTTAGGAGTGATTTTCCCAATCACATTACTAACATCCATTGCAGTTCTAACAATAGTTCTAGATAACATGCTAGAACCAAATCTTTCGCTACCTGCACTCTGGCGACTTAAGTTTAATTCTGTTTCGGTAACTTTTCGGGCTTTCTTCGATAGCCATAAGGTAATAACCATTACCATACCTGCAATTAATAATAAGTATGTATTGGCTTTCGCTTTACCTGTTAGTGCTACCATTAAAAATCCATCAGGATCTGATCCCGGATCGGCAATAAAGGCCTGAAAAGATTTTAATCCTGCTAAAGGAACACCAATAAAGTTTACTAAATCGTTACCTGCAAAGGCCATTGCTAATGCAAAAGTTCCAACCAGTACAATCATCTTTAGAATATCTAATCGTACTATCCAATATAAAAACTGAAGTAAAATTGTCCATCCAATAAAACTATAGAGAATTATTAATGAAGAGTTACTTTTAATCCAGTTTGTAGTATCACTAGTTAAAAATGAAGAACCTTTTGCCCCTTTTATTAGAATAAAATATGTGATGGCGGTAATTGCAATTCCGCCCCAAATAGCACCAAAATATTTAAATGTTTTTTTATAATTAAATGAGAAAACTAAGCGTGTTGTATACATTACAATTGATCCGACGGTAAATGCGACGACCACCGAGAGCAGTATTCCAGAAATTATTGCTAATGCCTTTCCTGAGTTAATGTACTGTCCTAAATCACCAGCCGTTTGACCAAGATGTTTAATCTTTATTAGAGCCACAGCAACAGCAGAACCTAATAACTCAAATACAATTGATACTGTTGTAGATGTAGGTAATCCAAGCGTATTAAAAACATCAAGTAAAACTACATCTGTAAGCATTACTGCTAAGAATATGACCATTATTTCAGAGAAATAAAATTGATCGGGGTGAAAGATACCTTTTCGGGCAACTTCCATCATTCCACTTGAAAAAGTTGTTCCAACCAGAATACCTACACTAGCAATAATCATTATTACGTATCTAGGTGCAACTTTGGAACCAATTGCTGAATTTAAAAAGTTTACAGCATCGTTGCTAACTCCAACTATTAAGTCTGAAATAGCTAAAGCAAAAAGTATTACAACAAGAATAATGTAAAAATTTTCCATTTTTAAGTTAATTTAATTTTGTGGTAAAATTAGCTATACAAATCTTATGTAAAATCCTGTTTATAGTTATCATTTTATTAAATCAATGTTAAGTTAATGTTAAGTAATCAGAAATGCAATTATTAGCATATTTTCATATCAAAATAGCTATTTAGTCCTAATCTGTTAAATTATAAATTGTTAACAATAATATTGACAGTTATTTTTGTTTTCTGATTAATAACATTATTTTTATCATATTATTCGCATAAGGATTAGATAGGGATTTATCAAGGGCTTTATATTATCTATGAAAAATTACGACGTTGTTATTAATCATAAAGGCGCAGTTAGCTTAAGTGTTGTTGACTATATTTTACATCATTTAAAAAGTTTTCTGAATCATAAAGTACACGATAAAATTACAAGAAAACGAGTATATACATTATCGGTAGAGTGTTTAGAAAACATTTATCGACATGCTGATTTAAAAGATGAAGATGAAACGCTTGTTGTGAAATACCCTCCTAGATTCATTATTGAAAAAATATCCGAAAGTTTTATTATTCATAGTGGTAATATCATTTTAAATAATAATATTAGTGATGTAAGTGAAAGAATAGAAAAGTTAAATGCTTTAGAACAAGATGATATTAATGATCTTTATAAGGAATCGTTATCGAAAGCTGAGATTTCGGAAAAGGGAGGTGCGGGGCTTGGTCTAATTGTTATGGCAAAAACTACAGGCCAAAAAATCAGGTATGATTTTGAGAAGATTAACGATAAGTTTTCTTATTTTGCAATGCAATTAAATTTAAAAAAGTAATTTTAAAATGAATATAATAAATATAGCTGCAACTGATAAAACACCAAAAGTAACTCTAAATACTGAAAATAATACTTTTGAAATGCAGGGAAATTCTAGACCTGAAAATGTGAGGGATTTCTTTTATCCAATTATCGATGATTTAAAAAAGTATTTTGAAAAACTTAATGAAGAAAAATTAGAAGTAAAAGCTATAACTTTCAATTTTAAATTAGATTATTTTAACTCAGCATCTGCTAAATTTATTTCTGATATATTATTGATTATACAGAAATATGCTAATGCTGGATTTAATATTAAAATATATTGGTATTTTGATGATGGAGACGATGATATGAAAGAAGTAGGAGAGGATTTCTCTGAAATGATTTCATATCCCTTTAACTTCATAATGGTACAACGATAAAATCAGGAAAAATGTTTTTTAAAGAAAAAGTAGTTTGGATAACGGGAGCATCTTCTGGAATCGGAAAAGCTTTGGCTATTGAGTTTGCAAAGCAAAAAGCCATATTAATTATATCATCGAATATATTAGAAGATTTAAATATTGTTCAAAAAGAATGTAAAGATTTAGGAGCAGAATGTATAGTTCAATATTTAGATGTTATGGATATTGAAAAAATGCAATCTATAACTGAAAATCTAATTTCTCAATTTGGTAAAATTGATGTATTAGTAAACAATGCGGGTATTAGTCAAAGGTCTTTAGTTGAAGAAACTCCACTCGATGTTGATCGTAGAATCATGGAAATTGATTATTTTGGTACGATAGCATTAACTAAGACTGTGCTTCCATATATGATTAAAAATGGAGGTGGGTATATTGCTGCAACAAGCAGTATTTCAGGAAAGTTTGGTTTCCCGCTAAGATCCGCATATTCGGCAGCGAAACATGCTTTACATGGTTTTTTCGAAACTTTAAGATCTGAAACATATGATCAGAATATAAAGGTCCTTATTGCATTCCCAGGACGTATTAAAACAGATATATCGTTACACGCTTTAACAAAAGACGGTACAGCACACGGGAAAATGGATGAAGGTCAGAATACCGGAGTAACAGCAGAAAAATGTGCAAAACAATATGTTAAAGCAATAAGAAAAGATAAAAAAGAGGTATTAATAGGAGCCAGTGAATTGATAATGGTTTACATTCATAAATTTTTACCCAAATTATTTTATAAATTAGCACGCAAAATAAATCCGACATAAAAGATTTTAATATGAGTAAATTAATAAGTGGTATCCAGCAAATTGGAATAGGTGTACCAAATGTTTATGAAGCATGGAAGTGGTACAAAGAGAATTTTGGAATGGATATTAGAATATTTGAAGATGATACTGTTGCCGAATTAATGCTCCCATATACTGGAGGAAAACCACATCAGAGACATGCTGCCTTGGCAATGAATATGTCTGGTGGAGGTGGATTTGAAATATGGAATTATACAAGTCGAACTCCAGTTGGACCAGATTTTGAGATTCAGTTAGGTGATCTGGGAATAAACATTGCAAAGATAAAAAGCCCGAATGTTAAGAAAGCATATGATGATTTTAAAGCACGAAACTTAGAAATTCTTGGCGATTTCTATGAGAATCATTTCTATGTAAAAGATTTGTATGGGAATATTTTTCAGGTTGTTCAACAAGAAGATTATTTTAAAAATACTGGAAAACTTACAGGAGCTGTTGCTGGTGCAATTATTGGGGTTACAAATTTAGAAAATGCACGAAAAGTTTATAGTGACATATTAGGTTACGATGAGCTTGTATACGATAAAGAAGAAGTATTTAATGACTTTGAAAATATTCCTGGAGGAAAGAATAAGTTTAGAAGGGTTTTGCTAAAATCCAGTAAAAAACGAGAAGGAAGTTTTAGTCAGCTTTTAGGTGAAAGTTTTATTGAATTAATAGAGGTTAAAGATCGCGAACCAAAGAAGATATTCGAAGGCCGATTTTGGGGTGATTTAGGTTATATCCATTTGTGTTATGATATGAGCGGAATGGATGATCTAAAAAAAGAATGCGAATCAAAAGGATTTCCTTTTACTGTAGATAGTTCTGTAAAGCATAACGAAGATAATAGTTTCGATATGGGAGAAGCTGCAGGGCATTTTTCTTATATTGAAGATCCCGATGGAACTTTAATTGAGTTTGTAGAAACTCATAAGGTACCTATTCTTAAGAAATTTGGATGGTATTTAAATATGAAAAAAAGAGATCCTAAAAAACCTCTTCCTAAATGGATGCTTAGTGCACTTGGATTAAACAAAGTAAAATTCTAATATATAAGCCCTGATTTATCAGGGCTTTTTCATTGTAGGAAGCGTAAAAATGAAATCACTTCCTTTTCCTAAATCACTTTCGGCCCAAAGTTCACCGTTATTTTTCTCGATAAACTCTTTACACAATATTAATCCTAAACCTGTGCCTTTTTCTTGCTCAGTTCCGAGTGTCGAATAGCTTTCGTCAATTTTGAATATTTTCTGAATATTATTTTGAGATATCCCAATGCCGTTATCGGATATTGTTACTTTACAATTTTTATTCTCATTTGAGATATTAATTCTTATAAAACCTCCCTGATTAGTGTATTTTATTGCATTTGACATCAGATTTCGAATAATAGTTCTAATCATATTTTTATCTGCAAAAGCTGTGTAATCTTCTGTAAAGTCTGTATATATCTTAAGATTTTTATTTTTTAAAATTGATTCGAGTAATTCAATGTTTTCAAATATTAAATCATTTAGTAGAATTAATTCTGGTTTAAACGTTAAAATTCCTGTTTGGGATCTTGACCATTCTAATAAATTCTCCAAAAGATTATAAGCTAATTTTGAACTTTGATGTATTATATTAACAAATTTTTTAATCTTATTTATATCGTACTTTTCTATGTTAAGATCGAGCAATTGAGTAAAACCCATTACATCGTTGAATGGATTTTTTAAATCATGAGCAATAATTGAAAAGAATTTATCCTTTGTTGCATTAAGTTCTCGTAATCTTTGTTCTGAATTTATTAAAGTTTCTTCAGCTATTTTTTGGTTAGTGATATCTACTGCAATAGTCCTTAATCCTGTAATTTCACCATCGTTTTTTATAAAGCTTTTGTAAATAGCTAAAGTTTTGATTTCACCTTTACTATTGTATACTCTATAGCTATTTCCAGAAGTTTCCAATCCGTTAAAAGCATCTTGTATATTTTTTTTTAATCGAGGAATATCTTCAGCAACTACTAGTTTATTAATAGGAATTGGTTTGTTAATAAAATCTTCTTTATTGTAACCTAGAACTTTCTTACATGAGTTGTTTAAGAAACGAATATTAAGATTAATATCTATTTCAAGTATAATCTCAGGTAATAAATCTAAAAACTCTTGTGTGTCATTGCTCTGAATTATTCCCATTTTCACATCATAAATTGTGTAATTTTCTTAGAATCATTTTTAAAAATGAATATCTGATTAAAAATTCCAAAAGGGTATTAAAGGTATAAAAAGAGATTTGATTCTAACAAATAAGAGGAAACTATTTTGATGAATAATTACAACTTTAATTTATTGATAGTTCTAACTTTAAAATTTTTCTCGTTTTGCTAGTAATTTTAAAACGATTATCAATCCTATAACCTACAATCCAAAGTATTTTTCCACCAGATTCTAAAATCCAGGTGTTATCTTTTTCTGAAATTGAGAATTTATTATCAATAAAAAAATCACTAATTTTTTTAGGATTTCCCATTCCTAATGGAATAAAATAGTCACCGTTTTTCCACTTTCGTAATACTAATGGAAAATCTAGTAAGTCTTTGTCAAATAGTCCAATGTTTTGGTTTTTATCAATCTTGAAATTTTCATCTTTTTCAATTTCTGAGATTTTCAATTTTACTGGGAATTCAATATTTTCAATTGATGAATCAATATAGTATTGATTTTGGTTTTTTGATTTAACTTCTTCAATAATAAGATTGTTTCTATCTTTTATTATTCGATGAGTTTGTGAATAAAACATTTTACCAGAAGCCCCATGTAATGATTTAATAATGTCATTTACTTGAGTGTTTGAGAACCCAATAGGGTTTAAAATTTCATGAAGATAGGTTGAAACTGATTCAAGTTCAGTCAGTTTTTCTATATTAATGTGTTTTGTATTATCTTTTTCTTCAGTAATACGATTTAAATTCTGATTTATGGTCGATGAATAGATGTTTTCTACTTGTTTTAATCTGTCAATATTATCAAGCATAGTTTCCCTAAATCGAGGATTTATACTTTCAAATAAATGAATAATCTCATGACGAATAATATTTCGACTGTATTTTAAAGAAGCATTTGATGAGTCTTCTCTAAATTCAAAATTATTTTCGTTAATATATTTAGTTATACTATTGCGTGAAGCAAATAATAAAGGTCTAATTATATTACCAGCTTTAGATTTGATTCCGGTAAAACCTTTTATACCGGACCCTCTGCTTAAATTTATTAAAAATGTTTCAATAACATCATCACTATTATGAGCAATAGAAATATAGTCGTAATTGTACTTATTTTGAATTTCTCGAAACCAATCATACCTCAAATCACGTGCAGCCATTTGAATGGAAATTCCTTCGGATTTCGCAATAGCAATGGTGTCGAATCGTGTTGTAAAATAAGGGATGCTATATTTTTCTGCTAATTCTCTAACAAAATATTCATCATCATCAGACTCCTTTCCTCTAAGCTGGAAATTACAATGTGCCACACTAATCTGATAACCTTCTTGTCTAAAGAGATGAAATAAGCAAACTGAATCAATACCACCACTAATACCTAATAAAATCTTATTCGATTTATTACATAATTTTATTTCTTCGATATATTTTGAAAATTCGGTTTGCATAAAATTTTATTTAAGAACTTTAATCATTGCTTCGGCTTTTATCATGCACTCTTCATATTCTTTTTCAGGAATTGCCATACTTGTAATCGCTCCGCCAACAGTAAAAGATACATATTTTTTTAATTCGTTGTACATAATACTTCGAATAACCACATTAAAGTCGAAATCTTTTTCTGGGCTTATAAAACCAACAGCTCCTGAATAAATTCCACGTTTTGTTTTTTCATATCTTTCTATAAGCTTCATGGCTCTTACCTTTGGTGCTCCAGTCATAGAACCCATAGGGAAAGCATTTTCTATAACATCGATAATGTCAGTGCTTTTTGAAACTTCAGAAACCACTGTAGAAATTAACTGATGTACTTGCTTAAAAGAATATACTCCATATAGTTCTTCAACTTTTACAGATCCCTTTTCTGCTGTTTTAGATAAATCATTTCTCACCAAATCAACAATCATAACATTTTCAGCTCTTTCTTTTGGATCAGAATAAAGTTCTTTGGCTAAGATATCGTCTTCTGTTTTAGTATTTCCTCTTTTTCTTGTCCCTTTTATAGGTTGCGAAATTATTTTCTTGTTTTTCTTTTTTATAAATCTTTCAGGACTTGCTGATAATAGATAATGATTCTTATTTCTATAATAACACGAAAAAGGAGTAGGAGATATTTCTCTTAAATTAAGATAAGTTTTTAATGGATTTATGATTGTATTACTATAAAACTCTTGACAAAAATTAATTTCGTATATGTCTCCAACTTGAATATGATTTTTTATTTTTTTTACAGTTTCAATATATTCGTTTTTTGTGTAACGATGTTGTATTTCAATTTTTTGTTTCTCTGTATTGTCTTCTGAAATGGATTCGGATTTTATTTTTTCAATATAATCTAAAGATTCTTTTTCGGACAAATTATTGTCGTTATAAAAGATTGAGATAGATTGATTTTTTGAAAGTATAGTTAGTTTTGGAACGAAAAAATGTAGTTCTGGAAACTTTAATTGATCTTGGTTAGATGAAGTTAAATTTTCAATTTCATTTTTTAAATCATATCCTAAATAGCCAAAAATCCACTCATTATTTGAACTGCTGAAATTTGCAATGTTTTTAAAATTAGATTTGTCAGATGCTTTAAGTTCTTTTACACATCCTACTGCACAAATAAAATCATATTCGAAATAATTAAATTTTGTTGAAGTTTTGTTATAGTCGCAGCTATCTAGAAATACAAATTGTTCGAATTTGTTTCCAAAGTTTAATAGCTTCTTTTTAAAAGATTCTGAATCGCTTATTTCAAGTTTTAATTCTTGCAGCATGTAGCAAAAGTATAAAAAGGCTTTATATATTGAAAGCCCAAAATTAATTAATGATTACTAATATGTTTTCAAGGTAGGCTACTTGTAGTCAATAGTATATGGTGCTGAAGGTTCGAAACTAATAGGCTTTTGATAATTCTCTCCGGAAAGCAAGAAGTAAAACTGGTCACTATCAGCAGGTACTTTTGGATAAAATGCTAATCTAATTTGGAATGTTTTGAATACAAGGTTTTCATTTCTTACTCTAAAACCTAATCCAATTCCTGAGTATAATTCTTGTTTAAATATAGAATGATTTTCGGGACCAACTAAACCCAAATCTGCAAATCCAAAAAATAAGAATTTGAAATTATAAATATGAATATTTGTAAATGCTACTACTTCAGAGTTAAACGATAATTTCTGTAAACCGAATAAATAAGAACTTTCTAATCCCCATATATTGGTTGAATTTAAATATATACTTTCATCAGGAAACCGATTAAAACCTCTTGTGTAATTGATGCTCAAAAATTCTCGTAATTTAAGTTTGTTATAATAGAAAAGATTGCTAATTGCCTGAGCTTTAAAGTTAACAACGCCTTGTTCTATCTTGTTAGTATAAAAATATGCTCCAAATTCAGTTTCAAAATTTAAATAGCCAATCTTAGGATAATAACTACCTCTTGAATATTTAAATCCCCAATAAGGTCTCTTTAAAAATTCATCTTTCTCTAATCCAGCATTAATTTGAATAATTGTTCCAATCGGAATATCCTCAGTTTTACCAAAACCATATATTAAATTAGATTTATAGTGTTTTTGACGGGCAAAAGCAATACTTGCCAATGCAATCTGATTATCATGATATTGGAAATTATACCTTTCCCTAACTTCAGGTCCTTTGCTAAAATTGTTATCGATATATCTGATTCCCAATACTAATCTTGATCTATTCTGATAATGTAAGTTTCCAGTCTTAATTAAAAAAGATCTGCCAAACCAAACATCATTAGAAAAATAATCTAATTCAGTGTTTTTTAATAAGGTATCCGTTTTTTGAATATCTCTATATGTTGCTATTTTTTTAAAACTTAATTTTCCTGCCCATTTGGTATTATATGAAACAAATTTTCTGGTAAAGTTTATTTCATATTTTTCAGTATTAAATGAGTTTAAGTATTCTATATTTGATTTAATAAATGTATTTCCAATATTCCCAATTCTATATTTAAAACTATATCCAAATGGAGTATCTTCTAATGAATTCCACTGCATACTTGCTAATAAGCGATGTCCTATGCCTGCTAAATTGTTCTCATAAACTTCAAATGCGCCAGAAGTAGAATTATATAAATCAATATATATACCTGCAGAATATACATCTTTTGTTATTATAAGTATATCTACCAAATTAGGATTATCAGGTACTTCTGCTATTTCTATTGACGCATTTTTTATATAATCCAGCTCTCTTAATAATCTTTCATTATCGACTAATAATGAGGGATCAATTGTATCACCTTTTTCAAAAAACAGGTTATTTTGTATAATAAATTTCCGAGTTTTAATATGGGTGTTATTTCCAGCTTTCTGAAACCAGCTTTTTGCTCCTTGATTTGGATTTGTTAGTGTTGGTCCAAAAACATCTAACTTTATGACATCGATGTTTCTAATAGTTTTACCAGAATAAAGTTTATAATATTCCTCATTTTTTAGATTTTCAATCCCAACAAATTTACCACTTTGGGGATTGTTAACTAATAATAAATCTAAAGCTGTTTTGGTAAGTTTATTTTTTGAGGCTTTATAGATAAGTGAATCGTAGAATAAATCATATTTTTTTTGATTATTAATATAATTCGTATCTATTTCAGAAAAGGAATGCATTAAGGAATCTTCGGAATATGTAATAAACATTCCGCCGTTTACTTCTTGACCATTGTTAATTAATGGAAAAAGAAAAACAAGAATAATTGTAAATATTATTAATTCCTTAATTTTCAATTTTGATGATCGATAGATTAAATAAAAAAGGTTCAATAATTATTGAACCTTTTTTATTATAAATTATTGTCTTAGTTTAAACCAAGTATTTCTTTTCCCTGCTTAAATCTAATATCTCTAGGAATTCCAGCTTCATTAATTCTGTTAAGGTCTAACTGAAGTTGTTCTTTAATAACTCCTAATTCTTCAACCATTGCTTTAGCAGCATCATAATCTCCATTACCTTGGATTACTAATATTTCTTTACCAAGTGAATTCATTGCTTCTGTCATTTTATCGAAATCAACCTTGTAAGTCCCGGTTGTTTCATCTCTTGTAAAAGCTTCTTTTTCGGCAAAATAATTAAATCGAACCATGTTTGCTTTTCCATGGGAACTAGCTGCTCCAAATCTAATTGATCTAAATAATCCTGCCATGAATGTAACATAATTATCCATTAAATCTTTTTCTCCTAATTCACCCATTTCAGCAAGTTTAACAACCATAAAAAGCCCAAGGATATCAGCTTTGCCTTCTTCTAATGCACTATATTGTTCTTTAATTACTTCGCGAACAGTACCTTTGTTATTAATGGTATTTTTAATACCTAAACCATGTGCTACTTCATGAAACATTGTATTCTCAAAGAAAGCTTCAAATTTAACATATTGACGTTGTTCTTCACAAATTAGAATATTGCTAATAGGAACAAGAATCTTATCAAATTTATATTTCATTGAGTTTTTAAGCTGTAATTTTCTACTGCCTTTTTCAATATGCACTCTTTCATCATTTGGAAGGTTAATCGCAATTGTTTTACTTCCTGCATTACAATCTCCAGCATAAAAAACAGCATCGTATGCACCTAAATCAGAATCACTACCAGGAACTTCTGCTTTATATTCATCAGCTACTGGAAGGCTTTTTTGAAGCTCAGGTAAAAGAGCAGCAAATTTTGTTAGCTTTTCGCTCCATTCCATATCTTTAATAAGAATAAATGATTCGTGAGCCGCTTTATATCCGTATAGAGCATCTTCATAATTCTCAATTGGACCAACAACAAAATCAATTTTATTGTTTTTCATGCTCATCCATGCAAGATCACTTTTAAAATAATCATCAGTTGCTAATGCTTCTGCTCTTAACTCTAAATATTTTTTAAATCCTTCATCTTCTGCTAATGTAGCTGCTTTTTTTATTAACTCAATCGCTTTGTTTGTTTCTTCTTCAAATGCTTTATGATAAGGTATTGTATATAAAGCACCATTTTCATCTCTACGAATAACGGTATATAAGCTTGTTTTGTCTTCAGCTTCAAAAGCTTCAAATTCTTCTTTTGTCATATCCATTGGATAAAACTGAGCTCCAGCTGGTTTAAGTGCATTGACGATGAAAGGTTCGTTGTTTTTCAGTCTTTCCCAAGGACCATAATTAAGTTTTACAAAATCTTTAGCGGCTTGTTCTGATAGGCAAGATAAAAGAGCATTTTTATCACCATAAGACTCTTTCCAAAAGATATCTTCCATTAATTTACCAGCTTCAAATAGATATCCAAGCATTTCTCTTTGGTTATCAGACAGATGGCTAATGTCTGAAGTTAATTCAACTTCTACAAACTCATTTACTTTTTTTTGTAATTCACTTTCAGTTTTCATCTCATTAGTTTGGTTTCCACAACTAGTAATAATCATTACTAGAACTGGTAACATGATTGATAAAAATTTTCGTTTCATAATATTTAATTTATAGATTTTAAATGTTTATTTGATTGCGCAAGATATAATATTGCCTTTATATTTCATAATTAATGATTTGAATTAATATAGTATAGCAGTAGTGCAAATATTTATTAAATAATTGTTTTTAAACAGATTATTAGTTTAATATTTCTTTTGCAAAGTCTTTAATGTTACTATAATTAATCATTGAAGTGCTTACTTCAATATTAGCTACTTTTTTAGCGATTGCTTTTTCAAAGAAGTTCATTTTTTCAAAATCTAATTCTCCTCCAAAAAGTCCATGAGCAATAGCTTTATTTCTTATTTCTGCAGGATATGCATCTTGAAATTGTTGAAGAGCTTTTTCGCCCTCAAATAGACAACAAAGAAATAATCCGAGCTTTTTGGTAAGTAATTTGTCTTGATTTTTTTCAATAAATTTTTTAACCTTTTTATTTAAAAAACCTGCATGAATTGATCCTCCTATAATTACAGTATCAAATTCAGCTAAATTTACATCTGTAGAAAGTTCCAGATTGATTAAGGCAGTATTGATTTCAATTTCATTAGCAAGTGTTTGAGCACACTTATATGAACAGCCATGCTTTGTTGCATAAATTATTGCAATTTTCATTTTAATGTAAGTTGATTCGGTCAATAAATATAATGGAATTTTTAGAAAATCTATATCAAAAGGTTAAAACTAATTCATATCTAATTTTAGTAAATCTGTCCAGATAGAAATTCTGAATTTGTTTTGTTCTTCATCTGAATCATCATCAAGGGGTAAGCCAACAAATTTATCTCTAAAAATTGACAATGAAGTGTCAAAATGATAACCGTCTGTTGGAAATTCACCAACAAAGCTCACACCTTTTCCTTCTAATGCTTCGAATATTACTCCTATAGAATCGGCAAATGATTCGGGGTATAAGGTTGAATCTCCTGTACCGAATATGGCAATTTTTTTATTCTTTAGATTTGCTTGTTTTAATACTTTGTGTAAAAATTCTTCAAAATGGCTTTGTAAAATTCCTACGCCCCATGTTGATGATCCCAAGATAATATTCTCATACTTCTCAACATCAATAATATTAGCGTCTTTAACATTATAAATATCTACAAGCCCAGCTTCTAAATTTGATCTGATTTTCTTAGCAATTTTTTCAGTGTTTCCGGTTGTTGAACCATAAAATATTCCTATTCTTTTCATCTAAATTAATTAAATTTTGAATTTTGTTATTTTTAGAACAATAAATAATTAAAGATGTTTAAAATATTATAATTATAAAAGGGTATTATCCTCTTTTTAATCTCTTTAGTTTAGAATTCTTTCTTAATCGCATATTAAGTATTTCAACAAATAAAGAGAAAAAGACAGCAAAATAAATATATCCTTTTGGTACGTGAGTGCCAATTGATTCAAGAATTAACATAAATCCTATTAATATTAGAAATGATAATGCTAACATTTGTAATGTTGGATGATCGTTTATAAACTTGCTTATTGCACTTGCGGCAATCATCATAATGCCAATGGCTATAATAACTGCTGTAATCATTATTATTAAATGTTCTGTCATCCCAATAGCAGTTAAGATTGAATCAAAAGAAAAAATCATATCTAATATCACAATTTGCATTATTATTCCAGCAACACTAACATTTTTCTTGATAGTTTCTTCATTGCTTTCACCTTCAATTTTATGATGTATTTCAGAAGTACTTTTAGCCAATAGAAAAATCCCACCTAATCCTAAAATAATATCTCGTCCACTAAATTCAAATGAAAATACTGAAAATAATGGTTTTGTAAATCCAATTATCCATGTTATTCCTATTAGTAATGCAATTCTGAAAATTAATGCAGCTGCTAAGCCGATTGTTCTTGTTCTTGCTTGTTGATGTTCGGGAAGTTTATTGGTTAATATTGAGATAAATATAATATTGTCTATACCTAATATTATTTCTAAAAAAGTTAAAGTGGCTAATGCAATCCATGCTTCTAGCGTAAAAAATATTTCCATGAATGATAATTTTATAAAAACAAATCAAATGTAACAAAATTGCGGAATCTTATCACATAAAGAAAGGATGAATCATTTCTGACTCATCCTTTTGTAATAAACGGGATATATATTAGTTGAAATTGGTAGCTTAATAAATTTTATTTAAAACTTTTCCCCATGAATTTCGTTTCCCAATTTTAAATCTTAATTCTTTACCTTCTTTTAAAACGATATTTAATCCATTAGGAAATATCTTAAGAGTATTAAAAAATAATATTTCTCTAATTTCTGTAGGTAAGATTTCAAGATTATAATTCTGGTTGTTATCTTCAGATGTTTTAAAATAGACTCTTTGATTGGTTAAAATTAATTTACCATCAATATTTTTATCTTCAGCAAAGTAGTTTGAGTCACCTGCTTTTAATACTAATTCGTTTGCTTTTAAATCTACTACCATGACTTTGAGTATTTAAGATTAATAATTTGTTATTTTAATAATACATCTTTTATGCCATTAATCTTAATGTGCATTAAAAGAGCTGTTTAGTATAATTTGTGCTTGTTAAAATATGTAGTTAACTGTTCGTTTACGAAACAATAACTGTTCGGTTTTAAACAAGCACATTTATTAAAAAGACGATTAATAAATCTAATTGATGCAAAAAGCCCGATTTAAATTTAAAATCGGGCTTCAGATTAAATTTTAGTTTTTATTATCCAATATCATCAGAGTTGAATTTAAATCCTAGTCTTTTTCCTGTTTTCATTTTTGCGAATTCCATTTTCTCGTTCAATTGCGCTACCGATGCTATTTTTATATTATCGTAAGGAGGAACGAGTAAATCAAAATCAATTGCATAAATTACAACTTGTAATATGATTTCTTTTATTATCTTTTTTGTTAAAACAGAATTACCAAAATTATTGTAGAGATATTCTTTTTGTCTTTTACCTTCAACAAAGAAATGATTTTCTATATTCACAAAAAATCGAGTAACTAAATATCCTAAATCTTCAAGTCTATTATATTTAAATGAGTCAGCTAAGAAGTTGTATACATTAATTATTCCGCAAAAACTATATATTAAATTTTCTTTTACATAATTTAGTTTCCATATATTATGTTCTCTATCGAACTCAAAAATATTTGAGTGCATACTGAAAATTAAAATGTCACCTGCAAATTTTAATTGAGCTTCAAACTGACCTCTTTCTTTATATTCGAATTTAATCCTCTGATCTTTTACATTCAGTTCGGAATTATATTCTTCAACAATTTCTTGTAAAACTTCTTTTAACAAACCAAACGTTTCTAAGGTCTGATCATAGGCGTTTTGCTTAATTAAAGATTTCATTTCAAGAGCTGTTAGAATTTGCTCTTTTTTATCTTTTTCAGTCATAATTCAATGTTTAAAAATTAATATGCTTTTGCGAATATAACTCTTCTATTCGACGGTTTACCTGAATATATGCATGCACCATTTTCTTCGGGAGCATCTATTGGTATACATCTAATCGTAGCTTTTGTTTCAGCTTTAATTTTTTGTTCCGTTTCTGGCGATCCATCCCAATGTGCTAAAATAAAACCTCCTTTGTTTTCAAGAATATCTTTAAACTCATCGTAAGTATCAACAGTATATGTGTTTTCTTTTCTAAAATCAAAAGCCTTTTTGTAGATATTTTCTTGAATATCATTTAATAGATTTTCAATAAAGTCTTCAATTCCATCTTGTGATTTTAGTTCTTTTTCAAGAGTATCCCTTCTTGCTATTTCAAGAGTATTATTTTCAAGATCACGAGGGCCAATTGCTATTCTAACTGGCACACCTTTTAATTCATACTCAGCAAATTTAAATCCTGGTTTATGTGTATCTCTATTGTCAAATTTTACAGAAATACCTCTGTTTTCAAGATTTTTCTTTATAACATTTACTTTCTCAGAAATTTGATTTAGTTGATCTTCTCCTTTATATATAGGAACAATTACTACTTGAATTGGAGCTAATTTAGGTGGTAATACAAGACCTTGATCATCTGAATGTGCCATAATTAATGCTCCGACTAAACGAGTAGATACACCCCAGGAGGTTGCCCAAACATGATCTAATTTGCCTTCTTTATCAGTAAATTTAACATCAAAAGCTTTTGCAAAATTCTGACCTAAAAAGTGAGATGTGCCAGCTTGAAGAGCTTTTCCATCTTGCATTAAAGCTTCAATAGCATATGTTTCTAATGCTCCAGCAAATCTTTCATTCTCAGATTTGGTTCCTTTAATTACAGGTACGCCCATCCATTTTTCTGCAAATTCTGCGTAAATATTTATCATTTGTTCAGTTTCCACTAGTGCCTCTTTTTTCGTAGCATGAGCTGTATGACCTTCTTGCCATAAAAATTCTGCAGTACGTAAGAATAAACGCGTTCTCATTTCCCAACGTACTACATTCGCCCACTGATTTACTAAAATTGGTAAATCTCTGTATGATTGAATCCAGTTTTTATATGTGTTCCAAATGATTGTTTCTGAAGTAGGTCGTACAATTAATTCTTCCTCAAGCTTAGCATCTGGATCTACTACGATATTATTATTGCCATCATTTTTTAATCTATAATGAGTAACAACAGCACATTCTTTCGCAAAACCATCTACATGACTGGCTTCTTTTGAGAAAAAAGATTTTGGTATAAATAATGGGAAATAGGCATTAGAATGACCAGTATCTTTAAACATTTTATCAAGAGCTGCTTGCATTTTTTCCCAAATGGAATATCCATATGGTTTGATAACCATTGATCCTCTTACAGCTGAATTTTCCGCTAGATCTGCTTTTACAACTAACTCATTGTACCACTGAGAGTAATTTTCTTCTCTTTTTGTTAATCCTTTTGCCATATATTGGTATGATTTTTGCTTGTTTTTAATTAGTTTTTGAATTAGATTTCGATCTGCAAAAATAAAGAAATTAATTATAAAATATAATATAAACAGGAGGTTCATTATGAAAACAAAAATTTACATAGTATTTGCCTTATCAATAATACTCGCCTCATGTACATCTTTACAGCAAACTTCAGTCAATGACGATCTTTATTTTTCACCAAAAGATGAAGTTGTAGCTACAAATGATGTAAATGTCGTTATTGCTAGTGAAAAGGCAAAATACACGAAGTCTGATAATATTTACGATGATCAAATTAATGAAATATTAGCAGATGAATCTATAGAAAATATAGATACTGTGATTTATGAAGATACACTTTATGAAAATTCATATTACGATATTGTGGTAAGAGATAGAGATGATGCTTATCAAAGGCGTTTAGAAGGTTTTGAAAATCCATATTATGGTATGAATTATGGAGCAGTATATTTGTCAGATGCGTATTGGTATGCATCATCTTATGACCCATACTTTTATAATATTATTATTATGGGTGATCAAGTTTGGGTAGAACCTAGATGGATGACTTCTAGTTTTGGCTACTGGCCTCGTAATTCTTTTTATTCGCCGTATTATTATCCATATTATTCAAGTTTCTATGGATATTACGATCCGTTTTATTATTCTTATTATTCACCGTATTCTTATCACCATCCTTATTATCATCACCATCATCATTATGGTTATTCTGGATACAGCAGTAACTATGTCAGCTCTTCCTTTAACTCTTATCGACAAAGATCACTCGCTTCTAGATGGTCTGCAGGAAGCACAAATGTTGGTAGAACTTCTAGATCTAGGGATTTACCAGAAACTCATACAGGAAGAAATGTAACAAGAGCAAGTACAGTAAAAACAGGACTAGATAGGCAAGGAGGAAGAACTACTGAGAGAGTGGGAACTAGAACTAATAGAGGTGAAGGTGGAACTGTAACAACCAGAACAGCGGTTTCAAGAAATAGAGTTTCTACTAGTACTGCAAATAGAACTTATACAAGACCAAGTTCGACTAATAGATCAACCTATAGTACATCAAGTAGACCAACAACAAGATATAATAGACCTGCAAGTTCAAATGTTAGTTCAGGAAGATCTACTTCAACCAGAAGTACTTCTACATACTCTCCTGCGAGATCTGGTAATACACGATCTTCAGGTAGTACTTATACTCCAAATACTTCAACTCGATCATCGGGAAGTACTACAACCAGAAGCTCTTCAACAAGATCTTCAAGTGGAAGTTCAGGATCAGTTAGAAGCTCAGGATCTTCATCAAGAAGTTCAGGATCATCGTCTAGAAGTTCAGGATCTTCATCAAGAAGTTCTTCAGGTTCAAGTTCTAGAAGTAGAAGATAATAATTTAAAATATTCAAAGTATGAAAAAGATATTTCTTATTACAATAGCAGTTTTTATATATTCATTATCATATTCACAAAGTAATTATGTTGATGACGCATTAAAACTATCAACAAATAATTATGGAGGAACAGCACGATTCGTTGGTATGGGAGGTGCGTTTGGAGCATTAGGTGGTGATTTTGGTGCTATCTCAATAAATCCAGCTGGATTAGGTGTGTATAGGAGTTCAGAGTTTGTATTCTCTCCTGCTTTAAGTTATAATTCTAATTCATCAACATACATTAATAGTACAATAGATGATGATGCATATAAAATGAATGTAAATAATTTGTCGTTTGTATCATCATATGATCTTGAGAATACCGATTCAAGATGGGTTAATTTTAATGTAGGAATAGGATTTAATCAGATTAATGATCTTAACGATAATGTGATGTTTGAGGGTGTAAACAACTCTTCGTTAATGGAAGTCTTTGTTAATTATGCAAACATGGATGCAACACCTGAAACTGCAGGTAGTCTGAATGGAATGTATGAATACTTATTATGGGATGCTTATATATTAGATTCTGCTGGAGGTGTATTTTATAATGAAATAGATGATGAAGCATGGGGTAATTCTAATTTCGGTATTAATCAAAGGAAGATTATCGAAACAGAAGGTTATATAAAAGATTTTAATATTTCTTTCGGTGGTAATTATGCACATAAATTGTATATAGGTGCAAGTATTGGGGTTACTTGGTTAAAGTACGATCAATATAGTTCTCATTATGAGTATGAGACATCAGGAACACCAATAAATTATATGACAGGCTTTGACTTTAGGGAGCATTCAAGAACCACAGGAACAGGTTTTAATTTAAAACTTGGAGCGATATATAAGCCTATAGAATTTATTAGATTGGGTGCTTCAGTACATTTGCCAACATTTTATACATTAAATAAAGAATATTATAATGAGGTGTATGGTTATTTTGATAGTGAGCCTGAAGGATATGCTCGATCAGAAGATCAAAAATATGAGTATCAATTACAAACTCCATTAAGATATATTGGTAGTGTTGGTTTTCAAATAGCTAAAGTCGCGTTAATTGATATTGATTATGAATTTGTAGATTATTCTAGTATTGAACTTGAAGATGATTTTAATAGTACCGGAGTAATAACAGATAATAATACAATTAGTAATGTTTATCAAAAAACACATAATATAAGAGCTGGAGCTGAAGTTAGGTTTGGTTCAATGTATGTAAGAGGAGGAGGTAGATATTCAACAAATCCATACAGTGATATTGATGACTATAATGTTATATCGGTTTCTGGGGGATTAGGTTATAGAGAGAAAAATTTCTTTATAGATATGGCATTTTCACAAACCAGATCTGATTATTATATTACGGCATATAACTGGGATTACAATGAGGCTGTAGCACATATAGAAAATAGACTTAATAATTTTGTGTTGACTTTGGGTGTTAAGTTTTAAATAATATTTCTTAGTTAGGGTATTTAATTAAAGGGGGTTCAATATTTTGAGCCTCTCTTTTTTATTAAATTATTGTATATTTATGTATTTTACGTATTTAATGCTAAAATTCTTTGAGTATTAGTAGTTAAATATTTATTTTCGTAAACTGTAATTTATATGAGATATTTCAAATAAAATATCTCTTTAGAAAAATAAAAATATGGATACTAAAGATCTGCAAAACTCTGATTCTGTTCAAGATGAACAGCAAAACATTGAAATTAATTCAAAAACTACAGAAACAAATGATTCAAATAAATCTGATGTAACTGAGGAAAAAATCGATTCAGAAACTGAAACTCCTGAAAAGGAAACAGAAGAAGTTGAGATTGTTCCTAATGATGCACGAGAAGAACAGGTTGATTCTGAAGAAGTTCAAGAGGAAAATGAAAAAGTTGAAAAAGTTGAATTGGATTATACAACTTTATCTCGCGAAGAATTAGTTTCTGAATTATCAAAATTGATTGATGCTCAACCAATAAATGATATTCGAAAAGATGTTGAGGCTATTAAAGCTAGCTTTTATAAAAAGCAAAAAGTTTTAAATGAAGAGAAAAGAAAGCAGTTTTTAGGTGAAGGTGGTGTTATTGATGATTTTGTACCTGAAGAAGATCCAATAGAAATAGAATTAAAGGAACTTTTTAAAAGATATAGAAGATTAAAAGCTGAATTTAACAGGCGATTAGAAAAAGATAAGGAAGATAATCTTATAAAGAAATATGAAGTAATTGAAGAATTAAAAGTTCTTGTCACTAAGGATGAGTCTATTGGTGATACTTTTAAGGAATTCAAAGAGTTACAAAATAGATGGAAAGATATAGGACAGGTTCCACAACAAAAGCTTAAGGATTTATGGAATACATATCATCATCATGTTGAAAAATTTTATGATTTTATTAACATAAATAAAGAATTAAGGGATTTAGACCTAAAAAAGAATCTTGAAATTAAAAAAGATTTATGTGAAAAAGCAGAAAAGTTGAATGAAGATAGATCAGTTGTAACTGCTTTTAAAACATTACAAAAATTTCATAGTCAGTGGCGTGAGATTGGACCTGTGCCAAATGAAGATAGAGATCTTATTTGGGAAAGGTTTAAAGAAGCAACAAGGATTATAAATAAAAAGCATCAAGATTATTTTAAGAATTTGAAAGATGAACAAAAAGATAACCTTGATAGAAAAGAAAAATTGTGTGAGCAAGCTGAAACTATCGCATCTAAAGAATTAAAATCACACAAAGAATGGATTGCTGAAACCGAAGCCATAATTGAACTGCAGAAAGAATGGAGAACAATTGGTTTTGCACCAAAAAAGGATAATAATAAAATTTACGCTAGATTTAGAAACGCTTGTGATAACTTTTTTGGACTTAAACGTGATTTTTATGTTCAGAATAAAGAATTGCAAGATGATAATATGCAAAGAAAGATTTCTCTTTGTGAGAAAGCAGAATCAATGCAAGATAGCACTGATTGGAAAAAAACTACAAAAGATTTAATTGATCTTCAAAAAGAGTGGAAAGAGGTTGGACCTGTTTCCAGAAAGCATTCTGATAAAATTTGGAAGAGATTTAGAGCATCATGTGATCATTTCTTTAATAAAAAATCAGAGTATTATTCAAATATAGATCAGGAGTATGATAAGAACTTGCAAATGAAACAAGATCTTATAGAAAAAGTGAAAAATTATAAGTTTACTGATGATCCTAGTCAAAATTTTGAGGCTTTAAAAGCACTTCATGAAGAATTCTCAGAAGTAGGATTTGTTCCGTACAAATTAAAAGATAAAGTTCAGAACGAGTTTAGAGAAGAATTAAATAAACAATTTGATAAACTTAAGGTAGGTGAATCTGAGAGAAAGCTTCTTAAATTCCAAACCAGATTAGAAACACTTCATCATAAACCTAAATCTGCTTCAAAAATTAGACATGAACGTGATAAGTTTTTTAATAAAATAAAAAAAATAGAGAGTGATATAGCCCTCTGGGAGAATAATATTGGTTTTTTTAGTGCTGATTCAAAAGAAGCAAAAGAAATGCTTAAAGATTATCATAAGAAAATTGAAGATGCTCGAAAAGAAATTACTGTATTAGAAGAAAAAGTTCGCATGATTGATAGATCAGATGCGGAATAAGATTTAGTTAGTTTAACATTTAAATTTTTAGGGTTTTGTCAACAACAAAATACATATTTGTAACAGGAGGAGTTACTTCTTCCTTAGGAAAAGGAATTATATCTGCTTCATTAGCGAAGTTATTACAATCAAGAGGCTATTCTGTAACTATTCAGAAATTGGATCCATACATTAATGTTGATCCTGGTACTTTAAATCCATACGAGCATGGAGAATGTTATGTTACGGAAGATGGTGCTGAAACAGATTTAGATTTAGGACATTATGAGCGTTTCATTAATATTCCTACCACTCAAGCAAATAATGTTACTACGGGTAGAATTTATCAAACTGTAATTGATAAAGAACGAAAAGGTGATTATCTAGGAAAAACAGTTCAGATAATTCCTCATATAACAGATGAGATTAAACGTAATATAAAACTTCTGGGTGTTAAGAATAGCTATGATGTTGTTATTACTGAAATAGGCGGTACTGTAGGTGATATTGAATCTTTACCATTTATTGAAGCTGTTAGACAGTTAAAATGGGAGTTGGGATCACAGAATAGTTTGTTTATACATTTAACTTTAGTTCCATATTTATCCGCTTCAGGTGAGTTGAAAACTAAACCTACTCAACATTCTGTTAAGGTAATGCTTGAAAATGGTATTCAGCCAGATGTTTTAGTACTAAGAACTGAACATCCGTTAAGTCATGATATAAAAAAGAAAGTTGCCTTATTCTGTAATGTTGATATAGAATCTGTTGTTAAATCGATAGATGTTTCAACAATATATGAAGTTCCTTTATTAATGAAGGAAGAGAAATTGGATGTTACAGTTCTAAAGAAATTAGGTTTACCGGTAAATGAGGAGCCTAAACTTGAAAAGTGGACACAATTTATTGACAGATTAAAGAATCCAAAAAAAGAAATTACAATTGGTTTAATAGGAAAGTATGTTGAGCTTCCTGATTCGTATAAGTCGATTATGGAATCATTTGTACATGCGGGTTCTATAAATGAATGCAAAGTAAACGTAAAATGCATTCATTCAGAAAAAATTAACGATGAGAATGTAAGTGAACAATTAAAAGGGATACAAGGGATTGTTGTTGCTCCTGGTTTTGGACAAAGAGGTATAGCAGGAAAGATATCTGCTGTAAAATTTGTTCGTGAGAATAATATTCCATTTTTAGGAATCTGTTTAGGTATGCAATGTGCTGTTATCGAATTTGCGAGAAATGTTTTAGATTTAAAAGACGCTGATTCTTCTGAAATGAGCAGATCTACTAAGAATGCTGTTATTGATTTAATGGAAGAACAAAAAGGGGTAACTGAAAAAGGTGGTACAATGCGTTTAGGTAATTATCCTTGTACAATTAAAAAAGACAGTAAGGTATACGAAGCATATAAATCCGAAAATATTAATGAACGACATCGTCACAGATATGAGTTTAATAATGTTTATTTAGAGCAATTTGAAAACGCAGGAATGAAAGCTGTAGGACATAATCCAGATACAGGATTAGTAGAAATTGTTGAGTTGCCAGAACATAGATGGTTTGTAGGTGTTCAGTTTCATCCTGAATATAAAAGTACAGTGGTTAATCCACATCCAATATTTGTAAATTTTGTAAAAGAGATTTGTAAAGACTAACTGAAAAAAGAATTATTTAGGCAAGTGTATAATTTGCCAAAAAATTTAAATAGAGATAAATAAAAAATAATGGATAGGAATTCGATTTTAGGAATCATATTAATAGCAGGAATATTTATTGTATGGACTACATTAAATAAACCATCAGAAGAACAAGTTGAAGCTGCAAAACATAAACGAGACTCAATTGAGTTGGTTAGGCAAGAACAGATTGTACAACAAAAAATAGAAGAAGCTGCGCAACTTCAAAATCCAAAAGTTGAAACAGATGTTGAAAGAACTTCTCAAGATGAAGAATTGAAAAGTTTGTATGGAAGCTTTGCTAGTGCAGGAGCAGGAGAACAGGAATTTGTAACGCTTGAAAACGATTTACTAAAAATAAAAATTAGTAATAAAGGAGGGCGAGTTTATTCTGTAGAATTAAAAAACTATAAAACTTATACTCAAGAACCTTTAATGCTTTTTGATGGTGATTCAACGGAGTTTGGTTTAAATTTCTTTTCACAAAATAGGAGTATTGTAACGAATGATCTTTATTTTGTTGCATCTGAGCAATCTGAGAATTCTGTAAAAATGAAATTAATTGCAGGTCATGAGAGCTATATAGAATATGTTTATACTTTAAATCCTGAAAGTTATATGGTTGATTTTGATATCAACTTTGTAGGTATGAATCAGGTTTTTGCAAGTAACATGAGCGTTGTAGACCTAAACTTCTCCATGTATTCTCCACAACAAGAGAAAGGTGCTAAAAATGAGACCCAGTATACTACCATGGGGTATAAATATTATCAAGATGAGGTTAATAAATTAACAGCTAGAGGGAAAGATGAAGCAAGAGAAGAATTAAGTACGAAAATAAAATGGGTTTCTTATCAGCAACAATTCTTTTCAACAATTCTTGTTGCTAAGAATTCTTTTTCAAATGCTATTATAGAATTTGAAAATTTAGAAAACTCACCAAAATATTTAAAACATTTTAATTCCACAATCGGTATCCCTTTTGAATTTAGCCAAAAGTCTACTGTTCCAATGTCATTTTATTTTGGGCCAAACCATTATAAAACATTAAAGAAACAGAAACTTGATTTTGAACAGATAATACCTCTTGGTTGGGGGATTTTTGGTTGGGTTAATAGGTTTGCAGTAATACCTGTATTTAATTTTCTTGGTGATTATATGGCAAACTATGGATTAATAATTTTAATCCTGACTATACTTATTAAAGTAGTTTTATTCCCTTTAACATATAAATCTTACTTGTCGACTGCAAAAATGCGTGTTCTTAAACCGGAAATTGATGAGATCAATAAAAAGTTTCCGAAGAAAGAGGATGCAATGAAGAAACAACAAGCAACTATGGCAATGTATAAAAAGGTTGGTGTTAGTCCAATGGGTGGTTGTTTGCCTATGTTGGTTCAAATGCCGATTTTGTTTGCAATGTTTAGGTTTTTTCCTTCGTCGATAGAATTGCGTCAAAAAGCATTTTTATGGGCAGATGATTTATCATCATTTGATTCAATTTTAGACTTGCCATTTACAATTCCTCAGTATGGATCTCACGTAAGTTTATTTACTATTTTAATGGCGGTTGCATTAGTATTCTCTTCTCGATTAAATACTGGGCAGATGAATGATTCAAATCAGCAAATGCCAGGTATGAAATTTATGATGACATACATGATGCCAGTAATGATGTTGTTTTTCTTCAATAATTATGCTGCAGGTTTAAGTTATTATTATTTCCTATCTAATGTTATAACTTTAGGTCAAACCTTATTTATTCGTCGTTTTGTTGATGATGAAGCTTTATTAAAGAAGTTACATGAGAATAAGAAAAAGGTTGTTAAGAAATCTAAGTGGCAAGAGAAATTGGAAGCAGCCGCTAAACAAAAAGGTTATAAGGCACCGAAGAAAAAATAAAAAATACATACTATATATGAAGGCTGATAATTATTATCAGCCTTTTTTTATAATCTAAAAAGTGAAATTAACACCTTGGCAATTTATTTTTTTATTGAATAGTTATAGTAAAATTTCATTTATATTTTCGATATAAGTTTATTAAATCTAAATCGCAAAAATAAAAATGTAAAGTACAAGCCAATGGGGAATGAAATCCATAATCCTTGTTGCTTTAAGTTAAGTTTAAAAGCAAGAAAATAACCTGTGGGTAAACAGATAATAAAAAATGATATAAATAGAAGTAACGCAGGTATTTTAACATCCGCTAATGCTCGAACAGCTGCAGCATATATTATTTGCAGAGCATCTGGCAGCTGAAATAGTGATAAAATTATTAATAAAGTTGAACTTATTCTAATAACATCGGGGTCGTCTGTAAAGATTAAGGGTAAATAATTGCGCAGAGAAAAGAAAAATATACTTGCTATTAGTGACAGAGGAATTGTTAAAAAAATAGCTCTCTTGACTTGAATTTTCATTTTAGTTTTGGACCTAGATCCAAAGCTTTGACTAATAAGTATTGTTGTTGCTGATCCCATTCCATGATATACCATGAAACCAATAGTAGATAAGCTAATAACAATTTGATGAGCAGCAAGTCCAGGAGCGCCTAGCCAACCAATCATTATTCCTGCAAAACCAAATGCTCCAGCCTCTATTAACATCTGCAATCCTAATACACTTCCTTTTTTGCCAATTTTTTTTATTAGTTTAAAATCTATATACGCACTTTTAAATCCGTGGGTATAGGTTTTATATTTTTTTAGTAATCCAAAATACCCATAAAAAGCTAGCATCATAAAAATACGTGATAAAATTGTACCTATTGCAGCACCATTTAATCCTAACTCTGGTGCACCAAATTTGCCAAATATATACATGTAGTTACCAAATATATTTACGATATTACCTACAATAATAATTTGCATCCCAGATTTAGTATCACCTGTCCCTTCAGCAAATTGTTTAAATGAATTAAAAATTATAAACGGAACGTAGCTTATTGTTAACAATAGAAAATATCCCGATGAGTTTTTAATTACCTCTGCTTCTTGACCCATGTGCGGAAAAAAATCATGAGTCAATAAAAGTAAACCAACTATAAGAACTCCAATAATACTATTTATTATCAGAGAATTTTTCAAAATACCAGCTGTGGTTTGCTTTTTCTTACCTATAGCCTCACCAATTAAGGGGGTAATTATAAAGGTTACTCCTGTACCGAAAAAAATTGCTAGGTTGAAAATATTGTTAACAAAAGCTGCAGCAGCTAATTCAATAGTACCTATTTGTCCAATCATAATGTTATCTACTAAGCCAACAGTTATTTGACCTAATTGTGAAATAATTATGGGAAATGCTAAATGCATAATTCGTCTATACGAAACTTGAGTAAGATCCATTTAAAATAAAATAAAAAGTTAAAAAGATTCAAATGAGACCTTTTCCAAAAATTATTCTCCACAAAAAACTTTTATTGTAAACTGGCGTTTACGGCTTCAAAGATAAAAGCAATTTTTCGTATCAATAAATAAACATGGTCACTTGTTAGAATTGCAAAAGTAGAAAAAAATGATGAAACAAGTTAAATAAAATTATCATTTTATTTTTTGAAAATGAAGTTAATTCTAGTAATAATATTTTGTGTGTGTCCTATATAGAACTTTTGAATTAAATTATAATATTATACATAGAATTTCATATAATAAAAAAAGATTGCCTTTTGGGCAATCTTTAGTTTAATGAGCGGGAGACGAAACTCGAATTCGCGACCCTTAGCTTGGAAGGCTAATGCTCTACCAACTGAGCTACTCCCGCAATTTGAAATTTATTAAGTGGGGAGAGCAGGATTCGAACCTACGAAGGCGTACGCCAGCAGAGTTACAGTCTGCCCCAGTTGGCCACTTTGGTATCTCCCCAAAAAATAATTTTAAATATTGAGCCGATAGGCGGATTCGAACCGTCGACCTGCTGATTACAAATCAGCTGCTCTGACCAACTGAGCTACATCGGCAATATTTTTATATTTAAAGAACGTTTTTGTTGTAATTGCGAATGCAAAAGTATTAAAAATCTTGAAATATCAAACTTTTCTTAAGAAAAAAATAAGAAAAAATTTCTTCTGTAATTGCTGAATTAGCTAATGTTTTTGATAATGAGATTTTTAAAATTCTTAAAGGAAAATATTAATCTTTAATTTTTTCCATTTCTAATTGTAACTGTGCCATTTTTATTGCAGTAATTGCAGCTTCGTCTCCTTTATTTCCGTGTTTCCCACCAGCACGATCTTGTGCTTGTTGTAAATCACTTGTTGTTAATACACCAAAAATAAATGGAATGTTATGTTCCAAGTTCAATTCTGTCATTCCAAGAGTTACACTTTGACACACATAATCAAAATGAGGTGTTTCTCCTTGAATAACGCAACCTAGAAGTATTATAGCGTCCAGATCAGCATATTCAGCCATAAATTGGCCTCCTAATGTTAATTCGACAGTTCCTGGAACATACTTTCTTAAAATGTTTTTTTCTTGAGCTCCGTGCTTTAAAAGAGTATTTACTGCGCCATTTAATAAAGCTCCAGTTATTTCTTCATTCCATTCTGCTGTAACAATACCAAATTTCATATCTTTTGCCGAAGGAACAGACTTAATGTCGTAATCAGATAGGTTTTTTAAGTTAGTTGCCATAATCTTGAATTTTATTTGTAAAGGTAATTTATAAAATAAAAAAAATCCTGAGAAAATCAGGATTTTTAATTCTATATAAAATATTTAACTATTTTTCGATTAACATCTCTACACGAGCAATATATTTTGATATTTGACGACCTTCAGAAGTATTAGGAAAATCTTTTTCAATCTTTTTATATGATTCAAGGGCTTTATTATATTCGCCATTTTGTTCTTGAACTAGACCGATCTTCATTAAATATATTGGAGCCGTAAATTCATTATCTGAAGAAGTTACTGCTTTATTATAAAAAACAAGTGCATCATCAATATTATTTAATTCAATGTAAGCATCACCAATTGCACCAAAAGCAATAGGAGCTATCATTTTATCATTTGATTCAAATTGTTTTAAATATTCAATAGCATTCTCATATTGACCTAAATGCAAATAGCTAATTCCAGTATAATAATTTGCTAAATTAGCCGATTTAGTTATACTATATTCCTCAATAATATCGAGAAAGCCTAAATCGTTACCGTCACCATTTAATGCTAGGTTAAATGAATCACGAGCAAACCATTGTTCTGCATGCCACATTTGTGTTTGTGCTTCATTTTCCTTAGGGCTCATAACAAATCTCTTATATCCTAAATAACCACCAACAATTAATATTATTGCTAATACAATAATTGTTATACTTTTCTGATTTTCTTCAATATAATGTTCTGTTTTGCTTAATGCATTTTCTACTGCTTCAAATTGATCTTGATTTGTTACGTTCTTTTTACTCATCATTTATATAAATTAAAATATTTTCTGAAAACATTTGAAACGCAAATGTAATTCTTTTGGGTAATTTTTAAAATATTTTGTTTATAAAAATTGATATTTAATCGTTTGATCGTTTTTAATTTATTAGAATATTAAGAATCTTTGTAGAAAATATGTTTACAAAATGAATCTACAAGATTTATCATTAATAAATTTCAAGAATTATAGCGAGGTCGAATTAAATTTTTCTTCTAAAATTAATTGTTTTATAGGGCAAAATGGAGTTGGTAAAACAAATTTGTTGGATGCAATTTATTACTTGTCAATGTGCAAGAGTTATTTAAATCCAATCGATAGTCAGAATATAAAGTACGAAGAGGATTTTTTTGTGATTCAGGGTAAATATTTATACAAAGAGGCAAACGAGAGTATTTATTGTGGAATTAAAAGAAACAAAAAGAAACAATTTAAGCGTAATAAGAAAGAATATCAGAAACTAGCAGATCATATTGGATTATTACCGATTGTTATGATTTCACCAATGGATAATAATTTAATCCTTGATGGAAGTGATGAACGACGTAAGTTTATGGATGGCGTTATTTCTCAGTATGATAAAGAATATCTTGATAGCTTAATTAGATATAATAGGGCATTAGTACAAAGGAATAAATTATTGAAAGATTTTTATCAAACTAGATCTTTTGATGAAGATACTCTGGATATATGGGATGAACAATTAATTGTCCTAGGTGAAAAAATACATAGTGTTCGCGTTAAATTTGTTGAGGAGCTAATTCCAATTTTTCAGGAATATTATACTAAGATTTCAGGAAATAAAGAACAAGTTCAGTTAGTTTACGATTCTCAATTATTTGAAGGAGAGTACAGGGATTTAATTAAAAATGCAATTGGAAAAGATAGAGTTGTTCAACATACATCGGTTGGTATTCATAAAGACGACTTGATTCTTACATTAGAAAAATATCCAATAAAGAAAGCCGGATCACAAGGTCAACAAAAAACTTTTTTGGTTTCCTTAAAATTAGCTCAGTTTGATTTTATTAAGCAAATAAGTGGAATTAAACCTATTCTATTATTGGATGATATTTTTGATAAGTTCGATAGACAAAGAGTAAAGCAAATAATTGAATTAGTATCAGAAAATCATTTTGGACAAATATTTATTACAGATACGAGCCAAGATAGATTAGAGGAGATATTAAAAGATGTAAATATTGAATTTAAATTGTTTTCAATTGATTCAGAGGGAAATATTTCTATAAATAAAGAAGATTAATGAGAAAGAAGAATACACAAAAGTTAGATGAAGTAATAAAGGAATATTTAAAAGCCCTTAAAATTGATGATAAGCTTAAAGAAGTTGAATTAGTAAAATCATGGGAAGGAATTGTTGGAAAAACAATTTCTCGATCTACACAAAATATCTTCGTTCACGAACGTAAACTATATGTAAAGTTAAACTCTTCAGTTATTAGAAATGAACTATTTATGCTGCGTGAAGGTCTAAAAAAAGCTCTTAACGATAAAGTCGGGCAGAGCATTATCGATGAAGTTATCTTAAAATAGACCTTAAATTTTTATCAAAAAGTATATTACGTTTAGCAGTTTATTTAGGACGTTTACCAAAGAGTCCTTTGAAGTTTTATTAATAAAAGAATAATGTGATTACATTTAAGTGTCTGATATATAATAAAATATAAAAAGACCTTTTAATCTTTTATTAACTAAAATCATTTATTTTATGAAAAGAATTTTACTTTTAAGTTTATGTTTTTTAATGGGTTTAACAGCTCTAAATGCACAAAATTCAATCGATTTCAACGGGGAAATTACTACAGATGTTGTTTGGGATAGTAGTATAGATACAGTAAGAATTATTGGAGATGTATTTATTGATACGATAGGTACACTTAAAATTGAAGCTGGTGTAGTAATTGAATTCCAAAGTGCATATAAAATTGATGTTGAAGGAAGTATAGTAACTAATGGGTCGGAATCTGAACCTATTATTTTTACCGTTGCTGATACAACTGGCTACTTTGATTATTCACATGATGGTTGGTTAGGTATTGATTTTTTAAATACTGATATCGATGCCGATTCTTCAATTTTTGAGTTTACGGAGTTTTATTATGGTTTTGCTCCTTCAGGAAGTAATGAAGAGCAAAATGGTGGAGTTATTTTTGCTCTAAATTTTGAAAAGTTAAGAATAAGTAATTGTACTTTTAAATATAATTTCGCTGAAGGAAATGGTGGTGCAATCCATACAAAAAAATCGGTTCTGAAAATAGAAAATTCATTATTTACTCATAACATTTCAGATAATAGAGGCGGAGCATTAAATATTGCAGGAGAGGATGAAGATGCGTCTCAAGTCTTTTTACTTAAAAATGAGTTTTACGAAAATGGAAATGAAAGTGCTGGAGGTGCTTTGCGTTTGGTTTGTGGTAAAAATAACCAAGTAGTAGGTAATGTTTTTAAGAATAATTATGCTTATTATGGTGGAGGTGTACAAATGGGAGGTAATTCTGATTCTACAATTTTTATAAATAATTTTGTGGCAAATAATATTGCTGGTACTGAAGACGATGAAGGAAATGGTGGAGGTGGAATAAAATTAGGCGGTAATTGTACTCCTGTTTTAGTAAATAATATTGTTGTAAATAATTCTACTTTCCATAATGGCGGTGGAATAGCTATTTCTTATGAAACAAACCCTATTTTAATTAACAATACAATTGTAAATAATTATTCTCAATATTATGGTGGTGGTATTTTAACATCATGTAGTAATGATTCTGTTAGAATTTACAATTCTATAATTTATGGAAACACTACAGATGGTGATGGAAATCAGGTTTATATAAATACCGTTGATGAATCCAAGAAAATAGAATTCTATAATTGTAATATTGAAGGTGATACGACAGATATGTATGTTGATTCTGGTGATAAAACCGATTTAGTTTATTTAAATAATATTAATGAAATTTCTGAATTCGCAAATCCAACATCTGATGCTGGAGCAGAATACGAAACTACTGCAGAAGATTGGAAATTATTAGAAACATCTCCTTGTTTAGAGGCTGGAGATGTTGCTGATTTAAGCTATTGGATGCCAGAAAATGATTATTTTGGAAATATTAGAGTAATTGGTGGAACAATTGATATTGGAGCTCATGAATATGAATTAATTAGAGAGTTTGAAATTCAAGCAGATGCAACTGTAATAACTACTGATAATGGTACTCTTCAGTTTACAGCAATAATCACTCCTAATGACGCAACTAATGTTATTGTTGAATGGTCTGTTACGGATGGAACGGGTTCTGCAACTATAGATGAAACCGGATTGTTAACTGCAACTAGTAATGGAACTGTTATAGTTAAAGGAACAACTAAAGATGGTACAAATTTATCTGATGAATTAGAAATAATTATATCAAATCAAGTTACCGGTATAAATGAGATAAGTGAAGAAATGGTTAAGGTTTATCCTAATCCAGCGAATGAATTAATATATTTAGAACTTTCACAAAATAGTAACTATGAAGTAGAGATAATTGATGTTACAGGAAAAGTTTTAATTTACAAAGAATTAACTGAGCAACTTGAACAAATTAATATTTCTGAATTAAATAGTGGACTTTATTTTGTTAAAGTTTCAAATAGATCAGAAAGTAATGTTACTAGATTAATAAAAAGATAGAACATTTAATAATAAATAAGAAAAGAGGTAAGTTTAACTTACCTCTTTTTTTTGTATTGTTATAAATTAGTCTTTAATATCTTTCCCTTTGATTAAAAAAGAAATCAGCTTCTCTAGCTGCATTTTCAGGAGTATCCGATCCATGAATAGCATTTTTCTGTAAACTTTCAGCAAAACGTTTTCGAATTGTTCCCTCTTCAGCCATTATTGGATTTGTATTTCCTATTAAAACACGAAAATCGGCTAAAGCATTTTCTTTTTCTAAAAGCAATGCAATTATTGGGCCTGAGCTCATGAAATTACATAATTCATCGTAAAATTCTTTTTCACGATGCATTTCATAAAAATGTTCCGCTTCCTCTTTTGTTAGTTTAGTTGATCTTATGGCAGAGATCCTGAAATCAGCTTGATTTATCATTGCTAAAATAGGTCCAACATGGTTCTTACGACAAGCCGATGGCTTTATCATTGCAAATGTGTATCCTAATGGCATAATTTTATTTTTATATGATTAAACTAAGTTATAAAATATTTACTATTAACTTAAATTCTGCACAGATTATTTTATCTTTGATTCTTTAGTTAAAAAAGAAAATAACGTGAAATTGATTTCAGAATCTAAAATAAACAAGCTAAGTAATTTAATTGTTCAATCCGAGAAAATTTTAATTGTAACACATTATAATCCGGATGGAGATGCAATGGGATCTTCCTTAGCTCTATACCATTATTTAATAAACAAAGGTAAAAGTCCGACATTTGTAACTCCTAATGATTATCCTGAATTTCTACATTGGTTGCCTGGAAATGAAAATGTAGTTGTTTATAAACGACAAAATGGAACAGTATTAAATGCAATTAAAGAAGCAGATTTAATTTTCACTTTGGATTTTAATGATTTGGATAGAACTGAAGGAATGGAAAAGTTTCTTGAAGAAGCTTCTGGGAAAAAGGTTCTAATTGATCATCATCCTGAACCGGGTAAATTTGCAGACTTGGTAATATCAGAAACACACTATAGTTCTACTGCAGAATTAGTTTATCATATAATTGAAAGTATGAACGATTCTGATTTGGTTAATGAAGATATTGCGGAATGTATTTATACTGGAATAATGACGGATACAGGTTCTTTCAATTATAATTCATCAAAATCTTATACATATTATGTAGTATCAAAACTACTTGAAAAAGGTATTAACAAGGATAAAATTTATGGAAATATCTACGATAATTATTCCATAGATAGAATGAAATTGCTTGGGTATTGTTTAAATCAGAAAATGGAAGTATTTCCAGAGTATTGTACAGCTTTTATTTCTTTATCGCAGAAAGAACTAAAAGAATTTAATTTTATACCTGGTGATACTGAAGGATTTGTTAATTATCCACTATCAATAAAAGGTGTTAGATTTTCAGCAATTTTTATTGAAAAAGATAAGCAAGTAAAAATTTCGTTTAGATCAAAAGGAGCCTTCTCAACAAATAAATTTTCAAAAGAGAATTTTAATGGTGGTGGTCATATTAATGCATCTGGAGGATCTTCAGATTTACCTCTTGAAGAAACAATAAATAAATTTAAGGACTTACTTCCTAAGTATAAAAAAGATCTAATAAAAGATGTATAAAGGACTTATAATGAGATTTTTTGTTTTGATATTATTTTTAATTTTCTTTTCTTGCAATAACGAAAAGCAGAAAGAAATTAAGCATATTAACAAACCAAGTAAAGAGTCTTTAGAACAGATTAACAGACATTTGGTAAATAAAGATGCCGAGTTAATAAAAAGTTATGTTGATAGAAGAAATTGGGATATGCAAACATCTGAAACTGGTTTGTGGTATATGATATATAAGGAAGGTGTTGGGAATAAAATAATTAAGGATAATTTTATTACATACAATTACGAAGTAAGATTATTTGATGGGACCTTGTGTTATTCTTCAGATAGTTTAGGTGCAAAAAGTATAATAGTAGGGCAGGGTGGTATTGAATCAGGCTTAGAAGAGGGATTTTTATTATTAAATAAAGGAAGTAAAGCACGTTTTATTTTACCTCCGCATTTGGCCCATGGATTGTTGGGGGATGAAAATAGTATTCCTGCGCGGGCAACATTAATATATGACATTGAAATATTAGAAATTAAATCTTTAAATACTCAATCAAATGATTAAAAAATTACTCTGGTTTATTATTTTGATTCCATGCATAATTTCATGTGATTACTTTTCAGAATATCCAGGATTTAGTAAAACTAAATCTGGCATATATTACCAATTACTTAAGTTTGGTGAAAGTTCAGAAAAAGCTAATCCAGGCGATTATATTACAGTCGATATTGTTTATTCTACAATCAATGATTCAGTATTTTTTGAAGGTAGGCGTAAATTACAGATTACCAACCCAACCTTTTCGGGAGCAATTGATGAATGTTTTTTAATGCTTTCAGAAGAAGAAAAGGCAATCTTTATTATTTCGGCAAACGACTTTTTTAGTAAAACACTTGAAACAAGTTTGCCTGATTTTATTAAAATTGAAGATGCAATGAAGGTTGCTATTGATGTTATTGATATTCAGACAGAGGAAGAATATATTATGGATAAAGAAGCTTTCTTAAATTGGATTGAAGATTTCGGCGATTATGAGAAAGTAATACTAAGACAATATGTTGAGCAGAAAAAAATAGATATAGAACCAACAGAGACAGGGCTATATCATATTATTTTAAATGAAGGAATTGGAGAAAAAGTGTTTGTAGGAGATACTCTTATTGTGCATTTTGAAGGTAGATTTTTTAATGGAAAGTTCTTTGACTCAACTAAACGACGAAATTCGCCTTTCCAATTTGTTTATGGACGTAAGTGGCAAATAATTGAGGGTTTGGAAGAAGCTATAGGAAGAATGGTTGAAGGAGAAAAGTCATTGTTCATAATTCCGTCAAAAATTGGTTTTGGAGAGTCAGGAAGTTCAACAGGTATAATACCACCATTTACATCAACATTGTTTGAGGTGGAACTACTGGAAGTAAAACCAGGACCTAGAGAAAAAGATATGGATTTAAATAAATATGATTAAAAAAAAAGGCCGATTGAATATCGGCCTTTTTTTAGAAGTTAGTATATTTATATCTATATTGAATTCTGTAATTATAAAGAGCGTAATAAACTTCGACGGATTCTAAAACTCCTTTTTTATTATAGAAATATGTTTTTTTAGAATTCTCATCAGGGTCGCTATCAGACCATTGTTCTTCAATTAAATTATTTTGAAGGTCATATTTATAAATGTTGCTAACAACAGATTTACCCTTTGGTTGTTCCTTAGTTATCTTAATTAAATTGTTATTAGAATCGTAATCATAAAGTTCTTTATAAATAAAATTTTCTAAGATAAATTTTGTTTTTTCTTGTACTAAGTTTCCATCAAAAGTATATTCATATCTTTCTTTAACTTTTCCACTTTTATCATATTCAATTGTTTCAATAATGTTATTATTATTATCGTACTTATTAACAAGACTGCCACTTTCGTTTTTTGCTCCTTCAAAAATCGAAACATTGCAGATATTTTCTGAATAATTAAAAACTCTTTTATGTTCAACATTTCCATAAATATCAGAACGAACAATTTTAACGACTCTATTTTTATTGTCGTATGAGTATTTTATTATCTGATAATCAGACCCATTATATCTTTCCTCTCTGATTTTTCTTGCAGAATTGTCATAAGTAATATTTTGTTTAAACATTACTTTGTTTTCGTCGCCATTGTAATTTATAAATTCAACTTTATTTTCATTATTGTCGTATTTATAACTTAATTTTTGGTCAACTGTACCTGATTGATAATATATCTCTTCTATAATGTTCCCATTATGATCAAATCTTTTTGTAAAGTTTTTATAACCATTCTTTTTGGGTTTTCCTTTTTCGTATTTGTGATTCCATTGAACTTGTGTTTGGATCCTATTTTTTGCAATATTTTCTTTCCATTTCAATTCACCAGGAACTTGTGCCGATGAAAAAAGAATTGTTGCAAAAAACAGTGAAAATAGAGATAAGTACTTTTTCATTTTTATAAAATTTCGTTTTTATAAATTTTTATGAATCACGAAATATTAATTGGTGTATTTATTTATTATTAATCAGTAGTTTACTGAATTATTTTCAAATTTACCAAAAAATATAATAGTTTCTAAATATAATCATTCAAAAATCATGCACAAATAAAAGCTATAATTGTTTAATTAAAAAATATAAAAAAATCAAATCTTATTTAAATATCATAAAGTCACATTAAAGGGTTTAATTCTTAAACTATTATTGATTTTTGTTAATATTCAGAGATTGGATTACTATTTTTGTATTTTAATTTGATTTTATAGAAATGAGAATAGATATTATAACAGTTTTACCAGACTTACTTAAAAGTCCATTTGATCATAGCATTATTAAGAGAGCACAACAAAATGGTCAAGTTGAGATACATGTACATAATTTAAGAGATTACTCTACTAACAAGCATAAAAATATTGACGATTATGCATTTAGTGGTGATGCTGGGATGGTAATGATGGTTGAACCTATTGATATAGCTATTCAAGCTTTAAAAGCTGAACGAGATTACGATGAGATTATTTATACTTCTCCGGATGGTATAAAATACAATCAAAAAGAAGCAAATAAACTGGCTACATTTAATAATATCATTATTCTTTGCGGACATTATAAGGGAATTGATCAGAGAGTTCGGGATCATTTAATTACCATGGAAATCTCAATTGGTGATTATGTTTTAACCGGAGGAGAATTAGCTGCTGCAATTATTGTTGATAGCGTTGTGAGATTAATTCCTGGAGCAATTTCCAACGAAACTTCAGCTTTAACTGATTCGTTCCAAGATAACTTATTAGCACCTCCGGTATATACACGACCTGCAGAATATAAAGGATGGAAAGTGCCGGATATTCTTTTATCGGGTAATACTAAAAAGATTGAAGAATGGAAAGAGAATCAATCTATTGAGCGAACTCGTCGATTAAGACCTGATCTAATGGATGATTAACAATCATAAATTGCTCGTAATTTGATATTTGAGGTGTTGTTTTGTAACTTGTAAAGCTTTTGCAAAATAACATGAGTGAAAAGTATGAGAAATATCTTGAAGGAGTCGACTTTCAGTTTTTTTCTCCTTCACCAATTTTAAAAGATTGCATTAAACATTATGTAGTTTTTTGTAAACCTTCACATTTAATAAGCAATCAATATTTTTATCCTTTCCCGAATAGCGAAATAGAATTGTATTTTCATTTAAACAGCAGTAAAGTTGTTATTAAAAAGGAGAATCGAGGAAAATTTCACAATCATTTCTTACTTGGATTATTTGATTTGTCAAATCAATTTTTAATTAAATTACACACAGAGGATAAATATTATCAGTGTATTGTTATATCGATTAATATTTGTTTCATAAACCATATAATTAATATTCCACTATCGAGATTGAAGAATAATATATTGGATTTATCAGAAATATGGGGTGCAAAGGGTACTGATTTAAGTGAATTGATTTATCAAGAAAATAATATTTCTGAGATAATAAAATTGATCGATAATTTTTTAGTAGAAGTGTTTTGTGAAAAAATAGACAAGAAATCAATAAGAATAAATAAAATATTGAAACATTGTGTGGAAAAAGAAGGGCAATTAACTGTCGATGAATTAGCCTCCGAAACTAGACTTTCGTACCGAACGATTTATAGAATATTTACTCAAGAATTAGATATTTGTCCAAAGGATTATTTAAAAGTATTAAGGTTTTGCAAAGTGTGTAAATTGCTTAAAGTTTATCCCGTAATAGATTGGAGTGAGTTGGTTTACTCATGCGGTTATTTCGACCAGGCACATTTTATACATGAATTTAAAAGTATAATGAATGTTTCACCTAAAGAATTTTTAAATCGTATAAAAGGTAAATTTAATTTGATGCATCCATTGCATTTCGAATCTTAATTGGCAGATTTTTACAATACATGAACTTCTAAAAACTTTACTTTTACAATCCCTAAATTATCCCATGACTCTTTTACTGCAAAAGTTGCAGATATTACCTATTTACGTTTGATAAATATAAAAATCAAAACATTTTGTTCCAAAAAAAATTATTAAATTATGAGGAAAAGCAATACGTTTAGTAGATGTTTGTTAGCATTAATCATAGTGCTAATAAGTGTATGTTCATGTTATACACAAGAAAAGGAAATGCCTATAACTTCTTCTTCAAATGAAGCAATAGAACTTTTTAAAGAAGCTCGAACTTTAAGTGAAAACTTTGAGTTTACTAATGTAATGAAGAAATACGATGAAGCTATAAAGTTGGATTCAGATTTTGCGTTAGCATATTTATTTAGGTCCTTAAATTCAAGGAATTATAACGACCGGGTAAAGAATATGGAAATTGCAGTTGATAAAATTGATAAAGTTTCTGAAGGAGAAAAACACTTGATTTTGGCTTACAAATGTTCATATGATGCTGATGAAGGTATGATGTGGGATCATTTAAATAAATTAATTGAATTACATCCTAATGATAAAAGAATAAATCTGTATCTAGGTACATTTAATTTTAGATGGGAGAAATATGAAGATGCTTTAAATTTTTATAAAAAGGCATTAGAAATTGATAAAAAATTCCCTGCAGCTGTCAATATGATGGGATATACATACAAGAGCTTAGAGAAATTTGATGAATCAGAAAAATATTTTAAAAAATACATTGATTTATTACCAAATAATGCTGGGCCATATGATTCTTATGCCGACTTTTTATTATCTCAAGAAAGGTACGATGAATCCATTAAGTATTATAAAAAAGCTTTAGCAAAGGATGAATCATATTTTTATTCACTAAGCCGCATTGCCAATATTTACATTCTAAAAAAGAATTATGCTGAAGCAAGAAACTACTATCGAAAGTACTATGAGGCATCAAGCGATATAGGACCTAAATTTATCGCTCTTCGAAGAATTGCTAATACATATTTGTATGAAGAAAATCATGAAAGTGCAGTAAATATTTACGAAGAATATAAAGTTTTAGCAAAGAAAAATGATTCACCATATGACGAAATTATTGGAAATGCATACCAAGGTTATATTTTGTCTTGTTGTGGAAAACCTGAAAATGCACTTAAAAATTTAGAAAAATCAACAATGCTTATTGAAACAGCTGATCTTAATGAAGATCAAAGATTTGAACTTACAATGAATGCTGCGATGTGGAAAAGTCATGCATACATTGAAATGGGTGAGTATGAGAAGTCGGAAGTTGAATTAGAACATTGCGAGAAATTGGCCGAAAAGCTTAATAATTCATATATGCAAAATATGATTACTTTATTGAGTGCTTATAAGGATATTAAACAAAAAAACTATGATATAGCAATTAATAAATTAGATAAACTAAAATATAAAGGCTCTTTGTCAGCATATTACAATGGATTAGCTCACGATTTAAAAGGTGATAAAGAACAAGCTACAAAGTATTATGAGAGTTTTATAAATGGAAAAGAAAGTGGAATAGATGTAGCCATGTATTATAAGAGAATACATGACAAGTTATCAGATAAGTAGTGTGTGTTTATTCCGTTTTCTTATTTGAATTACCCTAAGAATATAAATCTTAGGGTAATTTTTTGATTTTATAAAAGTTTATAAGATACACCGAGATTAATTCTTACCTGATACATTTCATAATCAATATTTTCAAATTCCTTTTCAAAAATACTTTTAAATCCGATGTTTAATCTAGACCATAAATAGAATCGATGATTTATATTGTAACTATATCCAATTAAAACTCCATAGTCGAATGAATCTATATTTTCATTAAAGTTATATGGAATTGTAATTTCAGGTCCTGGCAGATTTGCATTATCTGTAATGTTTTTGTCGGGAGAATATATTCCGTTAATTCCTTTTGTTTCAAATCGACCTTCTAAAATTCTTGAGTAATACATACCAAATAAAAAACGACGACCTTCTTTAAGTTTATAAAATGCTATAAATGGGAATTCAACCATTCTTAGTTCAACATCAGTTTTCGTTTTTCCGGTGTAATACATAGGAGTTCCATCGTCATAATAAAAAGCCTGACTTACAACATCAGCATCTGCAGAAAAAGCGATTAAATGATAATTAATTTCTAATGCTAATTGCCATTTATCATTTAAATTATATTCAGCACCCAATCCCATCGATGGGTATGGTTTAGGCGTACCGCCTGCACCATCGGGAATGTCGGATAATGGAAATGGAATTGCACCTCCTAAATCTACTGCTAAATTTGGGTAGAAATTAAATTTTCGTTCTTGTGAAAAACAGCTTAATGTAGCAAGTATGAAGATTATAATAAGAGATTTTTTCATTATTCAATAAATAATTAATCATATATAAATTCAAGATCATCAATAACTAATGTGCTACCTACAGCACCTCTCCATAAATCACCTTCTTTACTTGATGAAAAAACAACTGTTATATGTGTTGGTGCTAATTGAGAAGTATAATTAAATGTAACTACTGTTTCAGTTAGTTCATCTTCCGTTGAATATGAGTATAATTCTGCTTTAGCAATTTCGGTAACAGAACTTCCTTCACGGTTTTCTAGTATTGCATAAATAGCACATTGATCTTCTCCTGGAATTCCTTCTTCTTCAAAACCGCCAAAAATATTCGATGAATTTATTAATGTGGCTTGTTTATACCATTTGCCAGCCGAATATTTATATTTTATTTTAAATGCTTTAGGCGAATGAGCAAAAGGAGTTCCAAATATTGTTGCTTTCTTAGGGTTTGTTGGATTTGCTATTGCGCCGCTCAAATTAAAGCTACCAGTAAAGAGAGTTGCAGCTGTTAATGGAATGGATTGAACAGAATCTGTTCGTATCTGAACTAATGTGTTGTTTTCAATAATTAATGGTTGTGTTCCGTATGTTGCATATGTGCTTGTTCCCATATTTGCTGTTGCCCATATTAAAGCTTCAGAAGAAGCTCCAATCTCCTTATAAAAGGAACCATTTAATCCTTTGTTTTCATACCAATCTTCAAAATCGGAATTTTGTAATTGTTTATGAACCAATGATACATTCCAGCTTGAAGTATTACCATTTTCAGCTTCTATATCAAAAGAAAAAATATCTTCATTAGTCTCAAAGGTAAGTTCTCCTTTATCGTTTAAAGAAGTCTTTGCTCCTTTAGAAATTGTCACTTCAGAGAATATAGATATTGGGAATGATTCAATATCAAGATTATTATCGATATAAATGAAAACATTTTTAGATTCATCAATTATCTCTGTTTTAAGTAAAATTAGATTAGGATTAGATATTTCAACTATTTCAAATTCTTTAAGTTCTGCGTCTTCTCGTTTGTCTTCACTACATGATATAATCGAAATGGCCAATAATAGATAGAGTATTTTTTTCATTGTTTTAATTTTTCTAAAGGTTCGTATAAAAATTGAAATTTAATAAAATAAATTTTCATGTTTAGTATAAAATTGATTACAAATTTTCAGCCAAAATAGATTCTTCAATTTTTAAATATATATATATAAGAATAGGGTAAATTAATATTAGATTATTATAGATAAGAAAGTAATTATAAATGGATTAATTAATTTATTTATTGTTATATTTCGTTAAAGTAACAGGAAAAGAAAATGTTACTAAAAAAGTATTATGAAATTAATTTGGGTTTTATTTCTATTGATAATTGGAGTAACAAATACATTATCAGCACAATATTTTTCTAAGAAATTTGGTGAAATAAGTAGAAGTGAGTTGAAAATGTCTGTTTATGATAATGATAAAAATGCTGAGGCATTAGTTTTATATGATATTGGCAAATCTTTTTTTGTTAAAAGCGGAAATAACTTTGACGTGATTTTTGAACGTTCAATTAGAATAAAGATTCTTTCAGAGTCAGGTATTAAGTATTCTATAGTAGAAATACCATATTATAAAAAAAATAATATAACTGAAGAAATTTTCAAAATAGATGGTTATTCTTATAATTTAGAAGATGGAAAAATTATTAAAAAGAAGTTAATTGCCGAAAATTATATTGATATAAAGATTAGTGACCATTGGATCATGAGAAAGTTCTTAATTCCAAATGTGAAGATAGGTTCAATTGTTGAATTTGAATATCAAATAAGATCCACGAATAAATCAAATCTAAGGGATTGGGAATTTCAAAGAGAAATACCAACTCTGTATAGTGAATATGTGGTAGAATTAAATCCATTTTTTGAGTATAAATATATTTTGCAGGGTGCAAATAGGTTTGATGTGCAAGAATCATATAGAAGCAAAGGGTGTTTAAAACAATATGGATCTGTTAATTACAACGAACTAGTTCATAGGTTTGTAATGATGGAAGTACCAGCTATTGCTACTGAGAAATTTATTTCTTCCGTAAATAATTATGTCATAAGATTAGATTTTCAGTTAGACAAGATTAATACGATAGATGGTACTAAGGAAAATATAAGTATTGATTGGGAAGGAATAATTGTTGATTTAATAAATAGAAATGATTTTGGTCATTATATGCATAAATGCAAGAAAAACGCTGCGAAAATTTTTAATGTTGATAGTTTAAGGAATATTGATCTATTAGAACGATTTGAGTTTGTAGTAAATGTCTTAAAAAGTAATTTAAGTTGGAATAATTATTACAGTAAGTATACAACACAAACCCCAAACGATTTTTATAAAAATAAATATGGTAACTGCGCTGAGATTAATTTATTTACAGTTGCAATACTAAACGAAGTTGGTATAGATGCTTATCCATTATTACTTAGTACTCGAGAGCATGGGATTATTAGGCTTGATTATCCATATCTTGATTTTTTTAATTATGTTTTAATATATGCAAATATTAATAATACCGAAATTCTTGCTGATGCGACTGAACCATTAATAGCTTTTGATAGAATTCCACAAAGATGTATAAATGATAAAGGTTTACTTATAAAAAAGGGCGAAGTAAAATGGATTGATTTAACAGAGGATCAACTCACTAAAACAGAAAAAAATATAAGTATAACCATTGAGGAAGGTTATATAAAAGCAGATGTTAGAAATTCAGCAACAGAATATGACGCATTTGATCTTCGAAAAAAAATAGGAAGAAATAAAGAAATTCTGAAGAATGAGTTAAAAGCAAAAAGTTATAATGTTAATGATTCTTCGATCATTTTTAGAAATGTGAGTAAGACAAGTGAACCTTTTATATTTAAATATAGTATTGATAATAAAGCTGAACAAATAAATAATAAATTTTATATAGAGCCTTTATTAAATGAAGTGTTAGATGAAAATCCTTTTAAAGAAGAGAAACGATCATATGCGATAGATATGATTTATCCTAATATGAAGAGTTATAATTCAACTATTGAAATTCCAAAGGGATATAAATTAGAATATGTCCCCACAAATAGTAAAATTAAAAATGATTTATTTGAGTTAGATTATTCTTCAAGAATTGAAGGTAATAAAGTGTATGTAAATTTTTATTATTGTTTTAAAACTTCAATTTATTCTGAAAAAAATTACCATATTCTTAAATTATATTTTGATAGAATAATTAAAAAAGGTAGTGAGAAAGTAGTCTTTGTTAAAATACAGTCATAATGTGATGAAAAATGTAATCATAACAGGAGGTACAGGTTTAGTTGGCAATCACCTTTCTAAAAAATTAAGAAAGTTAGGTTATAGGGTTTATATTTTCAGCAGTTCGGTTAACCATGAAAGTGATTATATCTATTATTGGAATTATGAAAAAGGAATTATTAATCATGATATTTTAAAAGATGTAGATTATATTATTCATTTGGCTGGTGCAAATATTAGTTCTGGTCGTTGGACATTGAAAAGGAAGAAAGAGTTAGTTGATAGTCGTGTGAATTCTGCAGAATTTCTTTTTAATAAAATCAAAGAAAATAATGTATCATTAAAGGCATTTATATCTGCTTCGGCTGTTGGATATTATGGAGCTGTAACTGGAGACAAAGTTTTTGGTGAGGACGATATACCTACTGATGATTTTCTTGGAAATACCTGCAAGTTGTGGGAAGCAGCAGCTGATAAATTTAGTGATTTGGGAATAAGAACTGTGAAGTTGAGAACAGGAATAGTATTAACTTCAGAAGGAGGAGCTTTGTCAAAAATGAAAACTCCAATAAAGCTTGGATTTGGATCAGCAATTGGAACTGGTAAACAATATATGCCTTGGATTCATATAGATGATTTATGCAATATTTATATTAAAGCTATTGAAGATGATAATATGAAAGGGGCGTACAATGCTGTGGCTCCTAGTTTTAGTACAAACAAAGAGTTTACTCAAATTTTTGCAAAAGCTTTAAATAAACCTTTTTGGTTTCCTTTAATTCCGTCCTTTTTTATGAGATTGATTTTTGGAGAGATGTCTGATATATTATTAAAAGGCAGTCGTATTTCTTCGGATAAAATAACAAATGCTGGTTATGAATTTAAATATGATAAATTAAAGAAAGCATTAGAATCGTTTAATTTTTAAATGTTTTTTGAATTATTAACTAAAAAAATAATAAATATCTGCGTATAAAAACTCAAATAAATTAAATTTGAAGTTACTTAACTGAAAATTTAAAATTTGTATGAGAAAAATCCTTAAACCAGTAGTTATTATTTCAATCTTAGGATTAATAGCATATTTCGTATTTAAAATTTATTTAACTCCTAATGAGCGATTTAAGGCTGTTAATATAATTCCTGCAAATTCAGCTTTATTAGTTGAAATTGATGATCCATTAAATACATGGAAGAAAATTAATAAATCATTGGTGTGGAATAATTTTACTACAAATAAATTATTCAGTGAAATTAATGCAACCATATCATCGGCAGATTCATTATTAGCAAACAATAATTTATTATTTAAAGTTTTTGGTTCACGCTATGTTTTATTTTCGTTGCATGAGCGATCAAATAAAGAGTATGAACCAATTATTGTAGCTGATTTAGAAAGGTATTCTAAACTAGCTTCAGTTAAGAAATATTTTTTAAGCTTAGATAATGAAAGTATAAATATTACAAATCGAAAATATAAAGACTTTGATATATATGAGATTTTCTTTAAAGAAGATCATTCATCAATATATCTTTCTTTCCATAAAAACTTAGCTGTTTTTACTTATGATCAGCACCTTCTTGAGGAATCATTAAATTGTATTTTGGAACCTGCTCTTGGACGGAATGATCATTTTGTTCAAATACACAATCAAATTTTTGGTGATGGCTTAGTGAGATTGTACATTAATTATACACAAGTATTAAAAGTTATAGAGTCGGAGGGAATGGAGATTTCGAAAGAAGTTTCAGATTTTATTAGTTCTGTCTATTTTTCAGGATTTAAAATGGATGCTTTCGATGATCAGTTTAATATTGAAGGATATACAAATATTAAGTTTGATCAAATCTCTTATCTTAATGCTTTGTCTAAATCGGGTTCCGGAGGTTTTAAGGCTCAGAAAATAATTCCTAAATCAGTTCGATTTGCAGTGCGATTGGGTTTTGATAGTTTTGAAACTTTTATGTCGCAATTTGAGGAATTGTTAAAAGAAGAAGGAGCGTATGATGATTATTTGAGTAATTATAATAAGGTTGAGAAAAAATTGGACATTGATATTCAAGAGAATTTTATTGATTGGATTGATGATGAATTAACAGTTTTTTCGATTGAGCCAAGATATAGAAATCTTCAGGATGAATTGTTTTTAGCTATAAAAGCTAAAAGTAGAAGATCAGCAATTAATAATTTAGAGTTTATTAAAAAACAGATCGAAAAGAAAACTCCGGCGAAATTCACTTCTATTGAGTATAAAGGATATGATATTAATTATTTACAAGTTACAGGTTTAATAAAACTTTTGTTTGGAAATGCATTTCTTCGAATGGATAAACCTTATTATACTGTAATTGAAGATTTTGTTGTATTTAGTAATCATCCACAGTCGTTAAAGGATTTAATTAATGATTATAAAATGGATGAGACTATAAAGCAATGGAATACTTTTCAAGATTTTTATAAAGGAAATTTCAATTCAGAATCGAATATTTTCGCGTTTGCAAATGTACCGTTCTCTGTTAAATCATATGCACAAAGTGCGAATGCTAAGTTAAAAATGGATTTAGAATCTAATACGAAATTCTTTCAAAGTGTACCTTTTGTTGCATTGGATATGGTTTCTAAAGAAGAATTATTTCAAACGAAAATGGTATTGTTTTCTAACGATAGTTTATATAAAACAGAGCTAGTAAATATTAAAGACAGAAGTAATACTAAAAAAGATGTTGAACCTATTGAAATGAATCTGGAAGAAAATTTTTCTTTAGATAATAAAGAAATAGTTAAGGATAAAGATCCTTTTGAAATAGAGGATATTGCTATCTTAGATTTAACAGCCAAAGAACATTTCGAATATTTTAGTGATAGTACAATTCGAATTGAAGTTGAAGTGAATAACGGAATAAAAGATGGGGATTTTGTTGAATATTACGAAAATGACGAAGTAAAACTAAAGGGTAAGTTCGAAAACGATCAACAAGTAGGTACATGGAAGTATTATAATGAAGAAGGTGACCTTATTGAGAAAAAGAAATTTTAAATTATATTATTTTTCTTTAAGACTTAATTATTCACTTGTCATAATAAATAAGTTTTGCATTTCAAAACTCTTGTAGAAAGGCCTTAATCTTTCTGTATTATAGTGCTTGTTAACATTAACTAGTTTCTTAGAGCCTACAATAACTTCAATGGGTAAATTATCATATCGTCCGTTTTTTAAAACTACCAATCTACCGTGAATACCTTTTAATATCAAATCTAAAGCTAAATTACCATAAGCCATTGGTACAATCGAATCAATAGCATCTGGATCTCCGCCACGAACTAAATAACCTAGTTTCTGGTTAATTACCCCAACTGGACGACCTTTATAACAATTAGCCGAATATTCTTTAAGTTTAGCAGAAACTAAATCACCTATTCCTCCAAGTTTGGCATGACCATAAGCATCTTTTTGATCATTTTCGAAAATCATATCGCTTCCCTCAAACATAGCACCTTCAGAAACTAAAACAACCGAATATTTACTCGGATTGTTTATCCTATCTTCCACAAGTAATTCTGTAAGTTTCTCAATTTTGAATTTATATTCAGGTATAACGCAGCGGTTTGCAGCACCTGCCATTGTTGGCAGCATTGCTGTAAAACCAGCATAACGACCAAATACTTCTAAAACCATAAAACGTTCGTGTGAACCTGCACTTGTTCGTAAATTATTTGTTATTTGAATAGTACGAGTCACACATGTGCTGAATCCAATACAATAATCAGTTCCCGGAACATCGTTATCCATCGTTTTTGGGATTGCTACAACTTTTATACCCTCACGAAAAAGTCTTACTGCATAGCTTAAAGTATCGTCGCCACCTATAGGTATAAGATAATCTATTTTTAAAAATTCTAGGTTTTTAAGAATTTCTTTTGTTAAATCGTTTTTTGGTTTATTATATTTTTCTTTTAAATATTCAGGAACATTCCAATTTGCTACCTTACTTGGATTCGTTCTCGATGTATGTAAAAAGGTACCCCCTGATCGAGCTTCTTTATTAACTTTAATTTCTGTTAAAATTTCATAATAATCTGAATTGTCAACATTTTTATCTCTAATCATATCAACTAATCCCATCCATCCACGTTTAATTCCTATTACTTCAAATCCTTCGCGTAAAGCCCTTATGGTAATTGCTCTAATTGCAGGATTTAATCCTGGCACATCGCCACCTCCAGTCAGAATGGCAATTTTTCCTTTTAGTTTATTTTGTTTTACCATGATATTATTTTTGCACTAGTGAAGTTTATGAAAAGTACAAAAAAAACAGGTGAAAGTAAAGTAAATATTTAATAATTAGTAAAGTAGTGAAATAGAAAGCGAGATAATACAAAAATTAATCCTATAATAATTATTGAAACTAATGATGAAAAAAGAACAGTTTTTTGTTTCTGTTTAATTATTTGTAATCTTATTTTCCTTTTTAATTTAAGAAGTTCCTTTTCGTTTAAGTTATTTTTATCGGTAAATGTATGATACTTGGATTTTATTTTTGAAACAGCCGTTCTCATTTGTTCATATTTGGAACGCTGTTCCTGCTTTAATAATCTGTTGTTTTGTAATCTTCGTATTGCTTCTAATGCATGTCCTGATCCCATAAAATTATCTTAAAATTTTTCGAACAAATGCAACAGTAAAATATGACATTAAGAACAATCCTACAAAACCTTCTAAGCCAGAAAGCCAACGGAATGCACCGGATGGGTAATAATCGCCATAACCTATAGTTAAGAATGTAATAGCACTATGATAAAAAGAAACCGCAACCCTTCCTAATTTATCTGGATCACCGAGTGATGAAACAATTTTTGTGTCAACGAAGAAAGGTAAAATTAAATATAATAGTGAAAAGAAGATGTAACCAAACATCATACTAGTTAATACCCTTAAAGGATTTGTTGCATATAATCCAACTTTATCGAACACCAACCATTGAAAAGCATAGGAAGGATATTTCCAAAGTCTACTTATAGGTTTTTCTGTAATGGCATCATGTAAATCTGCGTCAAGTTCGTTTCGCTTAAACTCAACATATGCTTTATCTTCATCGGTATATTGACCAGTATTATTGAAATTTTCTTTTAAAATCCTAAACTGTTCAGCATAATCCCGTTTGCTGATTGTTTTCTGGGAGTAAACTAATTTTTTAACATCATTTATTGCCCAATCAATATAAATTCGACCGATTAATCGCATACCGGAAAAATTGATGGTTCCAATATCCAAATCAAAATCATAAGGTTTAATATCAATAATATCACGGGCAATTGTGTCAGATAAATCAATAAGATCACATTTAGAAACACGTAGATCGACATAATAATCTAAATGGCATGATTTTAATGATAGCTTTTTTATGTGTGAGTTGTTAAAACTTAAATTTCCTTTTCCAAAATTGGCATTCTCGAATAAAAGTTGTGTATTATCTAATTCTGCTTGTTCAAACGATACATTCCCATCGCCCCAATTGGTTCTTCTAAATGTAATCTTTCCTGCTTTATGTTGGCATGCTTCAAATGTTTTTTCACCATTCCCAAAAGTAGATCTGTTAAAACTTACTTTTGCTTTATCAAATTCAGTCGTTCTAAAATCAATTCGTCCATCACCAAATTCTGTTCTTTCAAAAATAAGTTCCTTACAATGAAATCTGGCAAAATGAAAATTAATTTTTCCTTTCTCGAATCGTGCTACTTTAAATGTTACTCTGTTTGATTTGAACTCTGAATTAATAAAAGTAACATCACCTTTATTAAACTCCGTATTAACAAACAGAACGTTTCCTTCGCCAAAATGTGCGTACTGGAAATTTTTATGACCAAAGCCAAAAAAAGAATTTTTAAAATTTACCTCTCCATTTCCAAAATCAACATTTGAAAAATCTACATTACCATCGTTAAAAAAAACATAACTTAAATTAATTCCTCCTTCGTGAAACTTCGCAGAATTAAATATCGTTGATCCATTTAAGAAATGAGCATTCTCAAAATTTTTATACTCATTATCGAATTCTGCAAAAGAGAAATCAGTAGCGATACGAGAATCAAAAAAAGTATTAAAAGCTGAAAATTGATGAAGTTTAACGTATGTTTTCTTCTCAATATTTCTTGATTCTCGATATTCAACTAATGAGAAATTTTCTATGTAGCAATTATCTAAAACTATTGGTTTTTCTTGATCTATTAGTTTGTATATTTCTTCTTTATCAATGAAGCCAAGTTCAGTATAAGCAACTTCCTTTTTATTTTCATCGAGAAATGAAATGGCTGCAGTATTATTATATTTTTTACCAGTTTCACATGTGAAAGGCGTATCCTTTACTTTGATTTTGTAATTATAGAAATCTTTAATCATTCAAATTTATTTAACTTATTGCTAATAAGATAAATCAAATATAATAAAAACTTGTAAGGTATAACAATGTATAGCGACTAATGAATAAGAATTAATAAAAAGGATTTTATGAAATTACTATATCTAACATTTGTTTTTGTTTTTATAAATCTGATGGTATTTGCACAAAATTATTCGAAATATGGAATCGATACAGATTATAATATTCCTAAAGGATTAGAAATTGGTGAAATGGCTCCTGTGTTCGAAGGATTAAATCAAAACGGTATTCGGATATCTCTTTCTGAAGAATTGAAAAAAGGAAAAGTTGTGTTAATATTCTATCGTGGATATTGGTGTCCGTATTGTAGTCGGTACTTAAAGCAATATCAAGATTCATTGCAGATGGTGATTAAGGAAGGTGCACAAATAATAGCTATTACACCAGAACATAATGAAGGTGTAAATAAAACTATACAAATAATTAAATCTGACTTTGATATTATTTCTGATGTTAATAATTCCATTCAGAAACAATATAATGTTTTATTTAAGGTAACAGATAAATACAATATGAAGATTAAAAGGTTTTTATCCGCAGATATTGCTATAGTAAATGGTGATGAAGAAGCTTTTTTGCCAGTGCCTGCAACAATTATAATTGGGCAAAACGGAATAATAGAATATATTCAGTTCGACCCAAATTATAAAAAACGTGCAAGTGTTCGTGATATTTTAGAAAATTTGTAATTCTAAATAATGAATTGATAAGTAATTATAGCTAAGCAAATTGCAAGCAAAATTATATAGGTAAAACGATTCCCAAAATTCAATGTCCATCCTCTATTTTTATCTTGTTTTGGAACTATAATTCTTTTGTCTTTAGGATTATAATAAAATATGTGAAACTTATAATTCTCTGGATTATCTATATCTCTGTCTAAATTCATATCTAATTTTTAATAAAGTTTACAATTGCATTAACTAATTCAGGATTAACTTCTAATTCAGGATTGGAGTACGATTGAATATTTTCTTGAATATCACCTTGAATGGTTTTTAATACATGATTCATGTTTTCGATTTCAACTAGTTTAGATTTACTATTTGCTTCTGAAAGTAAATAGGCTTCACTCATGCCAACTTGAATATCTTTATTTCCATTAACTATTAGAACTGGATTATTGATATTTTTTATTAATTCTGTAGGATTGTATTTAAACCATGATATTAAATAAGGTTGAACTGAAGGTCTAAAAATCATGTATAAAGATTGAGGCACATTTTTCACCTCAAAACCGGTTTTTAAACTGTCTATAATTAATTCTACTTGAGAATAAAGATCTGCGGGTAATTTAGGTTTTAATTGATTTTTAAGAATTATATCAGATGATTGTCCAGCTCCAGCAATTGAAATGAATCCATTAACATTTTTCTGTTGCAAAGCTAATAATCCTAATAATGAACCTTCACTATGTCCTATCACATAAATATTACGGTAATTTTTTTCCTTAAGATATAATAAAATTGATTCTACATCTTGGGCGTATAAATCGATTGATAGATCAGATTCTTTAAAATCAGCATAAGAACTTTTACCAATACCACGTTTATCGAAACGTAAAGTGGCAATATTATTTTGATTTAAATCCTCTGCTAAAAATTTTAGGTAGTTGTTTTCTACTCCCTTCTGATTTCCATTTAAATCAGTAGCCCCAGATCCAGCAATAATTATTGCTATGGCAGGATTTTTTGCTTTTACAGGTGTTGATAATACAGCATGTAAAGAAATATCTGAAAGAGGAATTTTAAGAGTGTCATTGTTAACTTCAACCTCTTGTGAAATACAAGAAATACTAAATATAAATAGACTTGCGAAAAATAAGATTATTGTTTTCATATGTTTAAAATTGTTGGATTAATTGATTTGTAATGAGACTTGTAAATAGTATTGAAAGAAGTGTACCAGCAATAAATAATATTACAGATTTTATTCCCTTAATATTGGCTGAAGTTCTAAATGCATTAAACATTAGAGTAATAAGCCATATAGTTAATAGTAATGTAAGAAGCATTAAAAGCACAGCAATAATAAGATCAAGGTTGCTTATATCGAACGTTTCACCACTTTTAAATACAACGAATGAAATGTAATTTCTTAAATTGTCAAGTGATTTTGAAAAACCGATTAAGGATGCAATTAAATAAGGAAATCTTGACAATGCTTGAGTTCCAAATATATCAATTATTCTAATTTTAGATGTTGATGATATAATTGCAATAATGTAAAAAACAAAAGAAACTATTAACCAATTTGATAAACATTGAATTAGATAATAAATAAAAGGATAGTCGGAACTGGTTTTTACTGATATCACATCTGGAAAGTGAGTATTTGCATAATATGCTAGAATAGATGTAGCAAATAGAATTACAAGGCCTAGGATTAAAGATTTAAAACCAGCGATGTATTTAAAGGGATTAAAGAGAATCTGTATCATAATGTTTCGTTTTGTAGATTATTTATTTTTTCGATTAGTTCATCAAGCATATTGCGAACAGTAGGATAACTTAATTTTAGTTTTTGAGCCATTACTTTTAAACTCCCACTACATTGCATAAATGATATAATAAAATCTTGTTCTTTTTGATCAAGTTTCAATAGTAGTGGTAGATTGTAGAATCCTTTGATAGTAGTTTCGCAAGAATCACAGTGTAAACTTTGTACTTTCAATTCAGAAGCACAACTCGGACAATTAATAGGAAGTTTTTTATTCATAATGTATCGATTTATTTTACAATAGTAAAAAATAAATTAATAAAATGAAAGTAAAACTTAATAAAGTTAAATAAAAACTAAATAAAATTAATAATGGCAATATTTTTAGAAAAGAGCATAATTTCAAAATCAGTTTAATATTATGTAATTTTAATTTTTAAGATTTTAGAAACTAACTGTTATGTTATGATATATATGTTATGCCGAAATCGCGTTAAGGATTTTACTAAATGGAAAGCTATTTTCGATTCTCAGCTAAGTTCGCAAGAAGATTCTGGTTTGATTTTAAAAGATCTCTGGACAGAACTTGATAATGTAAATAATGTGTTCTTTATTTTTGAGGTAACGAATATGCAAAAAGCCAAAGATTTAATTAACGATCCTGAATCGGCTAAAGTAGGAGAGCGTTCAGGGGTTATTGATGGTGAATGTCATTTTATTGAAAAATAGACAGAATAAAATTATACGTTCTTTTCTAATTAAAATACAGAAGATTCCCTAGCTTTTTAAAATTGATGTTTGCCAAATGATATAAATAATTATCTTTGCTGGCTCAAATGAAAAAAGGATATTCTACATATAGTTTTCTTATAACTACTACTCTTTAATGTAGAGGAATTCCAACAAATTTATTGGTTTATTATTCTCGGAATAAAATATTCCGTTAATGTTTAATTATTTATAAAATATTGAATGAAAAAGTATTTTAACTTATTTAATTTATCGCAGAATGTCGATTACAAAACTGAAGTTTTATCTGGATTAACAGTTGCATTAGCTCTTGTACCGGAAGCTGTTGCTTTTGCATTAATTGCAGGTTTATCGCCTTTAACAGGATTGTATGCTGCTTTTGTAATGGGTCTGGTAACATCTATTTTAGGTGGTCGCCCGGGAATGATTTCCGGTGCAACAGGAGCAGTTGCTGTTGTGTTAATCACTTTAGTAAAATCGCATGGTGTTGAATATGTATTTGCCACTGTTGTATTAGCAGGTATTTTTCAAATGACAGCGGGAATTTTGAAATTAGGTAAATTAATTAGGCTGGTACCACATCCTGTAATTTTTGGATTCGTTAATGGATTAGCAATTATCATTTTTCTTTCTCAATTAGATCAATTTAAAGATGCATCAGGAGCTTGGTTAGTTGGATCACCTTTATTTATATTAATAGGATTAGTTTTGCTTACAATGCTTATAATCTGGGGGCTTCCAAAACTAACAAAAGCAGTTCCAGCTTCTTTAACAGCAATTTTGGTGGTATTTGGTATTGTAGCATTTTTTGGAATTGATACAAAAACAGTAGGAGATATTGCTTCAATAAAAGGTGGATTTCCCCCATTTCATATTCCGAATATTCCATGGAAATTTGAAACGCTAAAAGTAATATTACCTTACGCAGCAATCGTAGCAGGTGTTGGTTTAATAGAAAGTTTGTTAACATTAAATATTGTTGATGAAATTACAGAAACACGCGGAAGAGGAAATAAAGAAGCTGTAGCGCAGGGTGCTGCTAATATTCTTTCTGGTGTTTTTTCTGGAATGGGTGGATGTGCTATGATTGGACAAAGTTTAATTAATATATCATCTGGAGCAAGAGCCAGACTGTCGGGAATTGTGGCTTCTATAATGCTATTGGTGTTTATAATGTTTGGTGCAAACTTAATTGAAAAATTACCAATGGCTGCTTTAACAGGTTTGATGATAATGGTGGCAATTGGCACTTTCGAATGGGCAAGCTTAAGAACATTTACAAAAATGCCGAAGTCGGATATTTTTGTTATGGTATTAGTTACGTTTGTTACCGCAGTATTACATAATTTGGCTTTAGCAGTTATTATCGGTGTTATAATAGCAGCATTGGTTTTTGCCTGGGATAATGCAAAACGTATTCGAGCTCGTAAACGAATTGATGAAAACGGGGCAAAGCATTATGAGATTTATGGGCCATTATTCTTTGGGTCTGTGGCGGCATTTAATGAGAAATTTGATGTGTTAAACGATCCTGATGAAGTAATCATTGATTTTGCTGAAAGTCGTGTAGTTGACATGTCTGCAATTGAATCCTTAAACCGGATAACGGAACGTTATCAGAAGGTAGGTAAGAAAGTGCATTTAAAACATTTAAGTCCCGATTGTAAGAAACTACTAAAGAATGCAGATGAAATAATTGACGTTAATGTAATAGAAGATCCAACTTATAAAGTTGTGGTAAACAAGATTTAAATAACTGTTCGTTGATTCTGTAATTAACGAACAATTATAAATTTTTAATGAACATACATCTCATTTAAATTTATTTCAGGATGATGATATTGAGATAGATTTAAATCAAAGTTAGGATGCGTAATTGCAAATTTAGGACACCATTGAATGCAAGCATGACATAGTTCGCAGTTATGATTAAACTGTAACCTCCCGTTTTCTAATGAAATATTTTGTCGAGGACATAACCTTACGCAAATCCCGCAGTTATTGCATTCACTGCTGATAATGAAAGATTCATCGGCCGTCTTAAAGAAATCGAGACCTAAACTATGAAACTTAGATCCAAATATATTTGCAACAAATGAGCTTGTTTCGGGATCATGTGTTTCAAGATTTTCAATAGTTTTAACAATCTCATCTAGTCTTTCTTCAACTGGTTTAATACTTTTTCTTTTTTTATCTAATCCGATTATAATTTTGTCTAAAGAATTTTTTTTCATTAGACTAGAACATTCTGATTTAGCAACGAAACCAGCATCCAAATTAGAGCCAATCTTCTTTAATTCATTTTGTATTTCGCTAAGAGTTTTAGCAGGAATTCCAACACAAGTTGCAATTGCAAATACGTATGGCTTATTTTTTAAAATAAGTTTTCTAATAAAATCATTCACAATTCGTGGAGCCCCCCAGGCATAAACTGGAAAAACTATTCCAATTCTTTCAGATGGTGATTCGATTGATTCTTTCTGTATTTCATTAGCAATTGAAATAAGTTTACAATCTTTCAATTTTGAATTTAAATTTTGTGCTAGATATAATGAATTACCTGTTGCCGAAAAATAATATATTGTTGTTTTCATTTTTTTAAGGATTTTGTTGAGTAATAATTTTGGTTAAGATTAATAGAGTGATTAGAATTATTTTACAGCACTATTGTTAATTGAAATACTATCATCAATCATATTTTCAATATCATTGAAAAGAATACCATTTCTGGATTTTATTTCTAAAATTATATTTTGCACATTTGAATTCAGATATTTTTTCATTTTAGTAAACATGCTACCGATTGAGATTTTATATGTAGTAAATAAAATCACTTTACATTTTTCAGGAATTTGAATTGATTTGGCAAAAAGTTTCCAGTTTTTATCTGGATGTTGAGCAAAGAAAACAAACCCTTTTGTCCAAGTACCTAGGAATAGGTAGTCAATTTTATTTAGATCATTATTTTTAAATTCTTCTATGGGAATTATATTTGTTTTAATTCCTTTTCTGAGGCAGTATAATTTTAATTCATTTCCAAATTGACGGGTTGTACCGGATTTACTGTGGTGGATAATTAAAGCGTTTTTCATAATCTTTTGTTTTAATGTTTATAACAAAATTATTGAAAGTAAAAACCGATTCATTTGCCATTTGGCAAATAATGAAAAACACATTAAGAAATTTTCATTTCCATTGATTTCTTATTCGACTCAAAGAACTTTGAGTAATTCCGAGATATGAGGATATATATTTTAATGGGACATTTTGGGCTAAATTAGGAAAGTTTGATATAAAGTATTGGTATTTATCAACAGCAGAGCCTATATGAAGAAAATTTTGGTCATGTATCATTTGTGCCAATGCTTTTGCAGCAAAAGAATTTAAAATATTATCCCATTGCGGGATTTTGGTTTGTAATATTATGTTATCTTGTTTTTTTATTGTTAGTATCTTACAGTCGACTATGGCTTGAATACTTAATTTAGTTGGGGTTGAACTTTCGTAACTTTCAATATCTGTAAAGAAAATATGATCATCAATAAAGTATTTTACAATTTCCTGGCCTTCAGAGTCATGAATAAATGTCCGCAGTATTCCTTTTTCTAGAAAGCCTATCTTTGAACATCTTTCACCTTCTTTAAGAAAAAAATCATCAGGGTCTAGTTTTTCTAATGTAAAGTGATTGTAAATAATATCAATTTCCTGTAAAGACAGAATTTTGAGTTGCTTTAATTGCTCAACAAAAGCTCCTGATATATCCATAATAATTAGATTAGTCTATAAATTTAATAAAATGTTTCTTAGAAGAATAATTCAAGAATTTCTAATTATTATTTTCATTAATCTAAATTATCTATGACAAATCTTTCTAAACTCACAGAATTCGCAATTTCTGAATTCATCAGTTTGTGAAAAAGAAATATCAGGATTAAAAATATCGCTGACTAATTGATTTAAATTCTCTAAATAGTCTTTTGATATAGAATCGTAATTCGAAATGTAGCTTTTACTTTCTTTATGATAAATTCGGTAGTCAAAATTCTTATCGTAGATTTTTCTCACAGAATAAACCCCGGGAATAATGTTTTGGCTAGGTTTTCGTAAATCGTTGTAAAATTTAGCATACAAGAAAGTTTGAAATACAGCTGAGTTCTGATCTTTCTTGCTTTCAGAAAAAAGTGATTCTATATTTTTAAATTCGAGTTTATCGCTTCCAGTTTTGTAATCGATAATACGAATGTTATTATTAAGTTCATCGACTCGATCGATTTTACCACCTAATTTTACTGTTTCAAAAGTGCCATTTGTAGTAATTGGAATTTCAATTTCATATGTATCTTCTAAAGACAGGATTTTAAATGGAGCAATACTTTCATCAATTTTTAAAATCTGATAAATATATTTTTCAATTACTTCGCGAATGATAATGTTTTTGCCGGAATAGGTTACTTTCCCGGATTTGAAATATTCTTTTTCAAAAGCATGATCTATAGCTTGTGCAATTTTTGTTTTATTCTTTTTAAGTTTTTGAATAATCTCTTTATCTAATTCAATACCAACAAAATCTTTATACAAATAATCCATTGATTCGTGTAGGATATTACCAAAAAGGGGAGCATCAATTTCTTCAGTAATATCATCTTGTTCGCGTAACTCGGCAATATATCGGAAATAGAATTGTAGTTTACAACGTAAGTAAGTGCTTAATCCACTTGGTGATAAATATTTTACACCACCTTTCGAAGGGAGAAACTTACTTAATTTCTTAATAACCTCTTCTGTTTTCTCAATTGTTAAATCTTTAGCTTGAGTAATGTTGATATCATATCGGAGGCTTTTTTCTTGTATTTTGTATTCCGATTCAAATTTTAACTGATACAAGAACCTACTCATTTCACCAGTTTGCATTCCATCAGCACTTGAATTATAAATTAAAGTTATATTCTTAGCTCTTTGAATTAATCTATAAAAGTAATATCCGTATATAGCATCCTGATGTTCAATTGTTGGTAATCCAAATCCGCGACGTAAATTGTAAGGTATAAACGATAATGCCGCTTCTGTCTTAGGCAATACACCTTCATTTAAAGAAGTAATAAACAGATTTTCAAAATCGAGCAAGCGAGTTTCCAGAATTCCCATTATTTGTAATCCAGATAAAGGTTCTCCTGTAAATGGAACGCGTAAATTCCGAATTATTTTGCGAATTAATCGAATATAAGTTTCCATTCTCACCTCTATCTTTTGTTCGTGTAGTACATCTTTTACACGATTTATTGATAGGTATATATGGTAAATATATTCTTTCTCAAGAGATGATGTGTGAATGGTATTTTCATCACCCAGATTTTTTAATGAATTGTATATCTGATGTAAGATATTTAAAATATATTCTGATAATTCCAGGTAAGTATTGATTTTAGAAAAAATCACTTTAAAAAACTCACAAGTAGAAAGTTCATCTCTGGAAATAACAATTCTATTATTCTTTTTAATAAAGTTTAAAAGCTCATTAGCTTCTTTATTAAATTGGGTGTTAACATATTGATGACTTAATATTGCCAAAACATTTTTATAATAAAATGTAATTCCTGACTTGGTTTCTTTGGCATTTTTTTGCAAATCTATTATATGTTCCAGTAAACTGTAAATGGGAGTATTGTTTACAGGGTATCCCATAGTAACATTAATTTTGTCAATGGTATCAGGAATAGAATGTAATGTAGGGATCAATAGATCTTCATCTGCTAAAACTATTGCAGTTTTATTGGGCGATTCAGAATGATTTTGATTGCTCTCCTGTAAAGCTTGTGTAATTACTTTTGCTTGTCCAATATCTGTAGGTACAGATATAATTTCAATATTCTTTTCTTGTGATAAAGATTTGAATATTTCTTTATTAGAAAAACTTATTGGTTGTTTAAATCGTTGAATATTATCACGTAAAAAGAAGCCTGCTTCGTGATGTTCATTATTTATGTAGCTTTCGTCGTAATCCCAATAAAAATCAGCTAGTTTATTATTATTTAGATAATCAAAGACGTGTTTTTCGCAATTATTCAAAGCATTAAATCCAATAATAATATATTTTGTATACGGGAGTTCAATTTTTTCTGTTCCTTTAATTTTATTAGCAACGAATCGATAAATCATACCTTCATAAGCTATTCCTTGCTCAGTAAGTTTTTTATTGAATTGCTTATAAATATCCAATAAAATATTCCAGATACTTATGAAATCTTCCTGATGAGCTGATTGCTTTTCTAAATCAAAACTTTTCCAGAACTGCTTTATAGCTTCAATTTGTTCATCGGATAAATAGTTAAATTGATCTTGAATGGATTTTAGAGATTTCAAATTTTTAAACAGATCTTCTGGATTAACTAAATATTTATCGATATCATCAAAATCATTTAGCATCATTTCTCCCCAGAAGTAAAACTCATCAAAGCTTTCTTCGGTTTTCTTAATCTGTTTATATACTTTATATAGTTCGAAAAGTAATTTAATATTATCGGCAACAGTTAGTCCTGAAATTTCCTGCATTAATTCATTTATGGTTGTAGTAGCAGGCGCCCAAATAGGCTTTTGTGTTAATTCTGATAAGTGTTTTTTGAAATATAAACTTGCCCTGCGATTTGGAAAAACAATACACAGGTCGGAGATTTTATCTCCATATCTGGAATAAAGGTCAGTTGCAACTTGTTGTAAAAATGTATTCATTTTTTAATAAAAAATTAATAATTACAAATAAAAAATGTTTTTGGTCTTCATTTTTAATTGTTCAATGAACATTGATCATTGTTCATTGAAAAGTCTCCCTTGCCAGGTATCTAATTCTTTTAATCGTTTTTCAAATTTATTTAGAATTTGATCATTGCGAATTAATCCCCATCCAGGACCTGCTAAAAAACGAGGTGGAACTTCACCGGCAAATCTTTCAACAACAAACTCAGGATTTAATCTTTCTAAAAACTGTATAAAAAATTCAATGTATTCAGGTAATTCAAAAAAGTTAAAATTCCCAGGATATTCTTTGTATTCTTTCTCCATAGCAGTTCCTTTTATAATCTGTAACTGATGGAACTTTACTGTGTCAAGTGGGAGAGAAGAGATGGTTTTAGCTTGGTTTAAAAGATATTCTTTTGATTCACCTGGTAATCCAAAAATAAAATGAGCTCCAGTTTTTAATCCATGTTTTTTAGTTTTTTCTAAAGCCTTTTGAGCTTCTTCAAAAGTATGACCACGATTAATTCTTTTTAGTGTTTCATTATTGCACGACTCAATTCCATATTCGAGAATAATATAACATTTCTCTGAAAGTTTTTGGAAGTACTCCAATTTTTCATCATCGATACAATCCGGTCGAGTGCCTATTACCAAACCAGCAATTCCTGGAATTTTTAATGCTTCATTATAAATCTTTTTTAAATCTTCGAGTGGAGCATAGGTATTTGAATAAGCTTGAAAGTATGCTAAAAACTTATTTGCTCTTCTATAGCGCTTTTCATGGAATTCAATCCCTTCATTTATTTGTTGAGTAACCGATTTTTCGGGAATGCAATAAGATGGATTAAATGCATCGTTATTACAATATGTACATCCACCGGTTCCTTTTACTCCATCTCGATTTGGACAAGTAAATCCTGCATCTATTGTTACTTTTTGCACTCGCTCTCCAAATGTGCGTTTAAAATATTCGCTGTATGAATTAAATCTTCTGATATGGCCCCAAGGGTATTTTTTGTTTATTTCTGTCACTATTTTACTCTTTGTTTATTTTTATTTTTTCATGATTTTAAAAGTAATTGGTATTCAGTATTCAGACATCAGTCCACAGTAGTTAACTGCAAACTGCTTACTACTTACTGTCTACTGTAACTATTTTATTCAAATCCACATACCACAAATAACCTTCAACATCTTTTTCTTCCATAGTCTTTAGAATTTCAATATATGATTTTACTTGCTTGTGATGTTTAGGCTCTTCTTGCTCGCCAAATTTATAATCAATTATTAGATTTTTTTCTTGATTACTAATTACTCTATCAGGTCTTGCTGTTTTTCCATTTGATAAAATTATTTCTGCTTCCGTTTTTACTTCCCATTTGTCACTAAACCAGTCTTTTATTTGTTTGTTTTTGAAAGTTTCTTCAATTTTTTGTTTGATTTCAAATTTCTCATCAGGTGAGATTTTACCTTCAAAAATTAACTTATCAATAGCTTGTGAAATGTCCTTTTCGAAAGTGATGTTTTCAAAAATTTCATGCATAAGCTTTCCGTGATTTACTTTTTCGTATGGACTATTCTCCTGTCCGGTAAAAAAGGAATTATCATGTAGTTTAAGACGGAGTTTGTTTTTTATATCAAATGATTCGAATTGCTTAAGCTCAAATTCTTCATGGTTTGATTTATTATTTTCTTTAGCTGGACTTAAAGTTCCAAATTCAAATGAATTATTTTCGATATTCCAGTAATCAGAAAAGTTAATTAAATCTTCATTTGATGGATAATTTTGAGAATTCTGATAAGTGAAGAACAATAAATCGCCAACATTTTTTATTCCATTAGACTTTTCTTTTACAGGCGAAAAAGTAAAAAGATTCTCTTTAGCTCTTGTAAATGCTACATATAATAAATTTATGTTATCAACATAAGCATGTAGCTTTTCTTTTTGATAATCATCTTTAAATACAGTATTTACTAATCCTTTTGAATATTTAATTGGGATCAAATCCAACTGATTAAATGGCTCTATATTGGTTTTACACCATAATATATTTGTTTGTAAGGATTTATGATCTATTTCCCAATTACAGAAAGGGATAATTACATTTTTAAATTCTAATCCTTTAGAGCTATGAACAGTAATGATTCTAATTGCATCTTGATTTTCAGAAATAGATAATGTTTTCTTTTGCCCATCTTCGTTCCACCAATTTAAAAATGAATGAACATCAGATGCTGATTTTTTGGCAAAATCAAGAATGATATCTAAGAAACCTTTTAAGTATGGTAGTTCATTTCTAATCTCGTTAAGTTTAAAAATCTTTATTATTTGATCAGTTAGTTCATAAATTGGTAGCTGTTTTATTTGATCAAATGATTCTATAAATGCTTTTGGGAATAATTTATTGAGCCAATTATCATTATCATCTTTTGAATGATTTCTCAGCAGCTCGTGTAATTCAGATTTAGAAAGTTGATATGATTTTAAGTATTGATGATATTCATGTGCAATAAATGATAAGTTTATATCATCGCTTGGATTTAATGTATATTCTAATATTGAGATAATGAATCGTACCAAAGATGAGTTTGCTAAGAAAAGTGAATCATTCGAAATAAAATCGAATTTGTATTTCGAAGAAACCATACTTTTATATTCAATTAATGAATTGGCAATATCCTGACCTTCTTTGCCGGAACGAACTAAAATAGCAATATCTTTCAACAGAAAACCTTTGTCTTGTAAGTCTTCAATAACTTTAGGAATTCTATTTTTTACTTCATCTTTCCAAGAATCATATTCTTTTTCATTTAAAAAAGTGTGATTTATATATCCACCATCTTTACTGTTGTTTATTGGTATTTCTTGAAAAACATCAGCGTAGGCATTTGAAATTTTAGTTTCGTATTTATTAGTTGATTCTTCGATAGATTCAAATTCATTATTGAATTGCTGCTGAATAATTTTAGATGAATAGCAAAAAACCGCATTGTTAAAATCGATGATATTCTTTTTGCTTCTCCAATTGGTATTTAATGTTTCGGCTTTTGGTGAAAACTGTTCAAATTCTTTCTGAATCTTATCTGAAAGAATTTCCCAATCGCTGTTTCGCCATCTGTAAATTGACTGTTTAACATCACCAACAACCAAGTTCTTGCTTCCTTGTGCTAAACTATTGCCTATTAATGGTCTGAAATTATGCCATTGAGTTGTAGAAGTATCCTGAAACTCATCAATCATAAAGTGTTTATAGATACTTCCGGTTTTTTCGTAAATAAATGGAGAATCATTATCATCAATAATTATTTGTAATAGTTTGGCGGCATCCGAAATCAGAAAAATATTTTGCTCTTCACAGTATTCATGCATTTTTCTTGATAGATCTGTTAAAATACCAAGTGTATGAATGTATTTTAGAACTTCCTTTGCAGATGAGTATTGTAAATTATTTTCATTAAAAAAGGTGAGTATTTTTTTCGCTATATCAAAAAGTCCATTGTTTAATAATGATTCAATTCTGTCTTTGTTTTCTGATGATTTTGTATACCATTTTGTAATATCTTCTATAGCTCCAATAAAAAGCTTACCCGGTTCATACTCTTTTTTATTGATCACTTTAAAAAAATATCCTGCAGGACCACTCGCTTTTCGACTAAAATCATCAATTGTTAATCCACTATTTTGAATTAATTCAATTGCGCTGTTACAATGTTCAGATAAAATATTCTCAAACTGAGTTATTATTTTCTTAACGTTTTGAATGTAGCTTTTAAGAAACTCCTTATCGTTCATTTTGTTTATAAGCTTATGATCGAAAGCTTTGTATTCTTCTTTAAAAATTTCACTTGCAAGTTTCTGAATATCATCTTTAAAATCCCACTTACTTCCTTTTTCTATATTGTCTAAAGCAAGATCGGATAACCAAGTTTGTAATTCTTTATTATTGTCTAATTCAAGTAACAATTCATCAATTACCTTTGCTAAAATTTCGTTTTGATTTAATTCGATAGAGTATCCAGGTTGTATTCCTATTTCACGAGTAAATGATCTAATTATTTTTTGAAAGAATTTATCAATTGTCGAAACAGAAAATTTCGAGAAATCGTGTAGTAAAAGTGCTAATATTTTTTCAGCTTTAAATTTTAGTTCAGAATCTGTTATGTCATATTCTGATTTAAGATTTTCGGAATATTCTGATTTTTTGCCTTTTGCCAGAATATTAAGTTCACTAAGAATTCGATTCTTCATTTCGGCAGTAGCCTTGTTGGTAAATGTTACTGCTAGAATCCGACGATAATTTTCGTTGAATTTAAACAAAAGCTTAAGAAATTCTCCAGTAAGCTTAAAAGTCTTTCCAGAACCTGCTGATGCTTTATATATAGAGAGTTGTGACATTTATTATGTTTGTTAGGTTTTATAAAATTAGTTAAAATAATTTCGAATTAGTAAAATTGTTATTAACAGCAATATGTTTTATTAACTGAACAGTGATGAGTTGTTTATATGATTTAATTTATAAGATTCCGCATCAAGTGCGGAATGACAATGGGTGTATTTTCGATTTCTAATGTCATTCCTGCTTTAGCAGGAATCTCAATTTTTAAATAATCTTAGCTTAATTATCTTCATTGATTCTAAGTTGTAATTAATAATTAAAAATAAATAACTTTGCAGTCGAATTTTATTTGGAGATTATAGTGATGAAAAAAGTAGTTATAGGCATGTCAGGTGGAGTTGATTCAAGTGTTGCAGCATATCTTTTAAAACAACAAGGATATGAAGTGATTGGCTTGTTTATGAAGAATTGGGACGATGCTTCAGTGACTTTAACTAGTAGTTGTACTTGGGAAGATGATATAATGTTTGCTGAGATGGTTTGCAAAAAGTTGGATATTCCATTGCATTCTGTTGATTTAAGCGATTTCTACAAGAAGAGAGTGGTTGAGTATATGTTTTCTGAGTATGAGCGTGGTCGCACACCAAATCCAGATGTTTTATGTAATCGCGAAATAAAATTTGATGTATTTATTGATGAATGTGTAAAACTTGGGGCAGATTATGTAGCTACAGGTCATTATTGTCAGAAAGAGACTGTTGAAATTAATGGAGTAGAAACGCATAGATTAATTGCCGGTGCTGATCCAAATAAGGACCAAAGTTATTTCCTTTGTCAATTAAGTCAGGAACAATTATCGAAAGCAATGTTTCCAATTGGAAATATTTTAAAACCGGAAGTTCGAAGAATAGCCGAGGAGCAAGGATTAGCAACAGCTACTCGTAAAGATTCACAAGGAATTTGTTTTGTGGGAAAGGTAGATTTACCAACATTCTTACAACAAAAGCTTGAAGCAAAAAAAGGAGATATAGTTGAAATTCCTGAATCATATTATGAAGATATAAATACCTCCGACGAATTAGAGGAGTTGTCAAAGCCATATACTTATACACATGTAGATGGAAAAGTAATTGCAGAACATCGCGGTGCACATTTTTACACAATTGGTCAGCGTAAAGGTTTAAATATTGGTGGTACCGGGAAACCAATGTACGTTATTGCAATTGATGTTGTAAATAATATAGTATATGTTGGAAGGGGCGATGATCATCCTGGATTGTATCGAAAAGCATTGTTTATTGCAAATGATGAAACGCACTGGATTCGTCCAGATTTGAAACTTGAGACAGGCGAAACTAAAGATTTACTAATTCGAATTCGATATCGCCAGCCATTACAGAATGGTACATTGATTCCCAAAGAGAATGGTTTGTATATTAATTTCAAAGAACCACAAAGAGGAATTGCACCAGGTCAATTTGCAGCTTGGTACGATAAAGATGAGCTAATCGGTTCTGGGGTTATAAATTAGATTTACTGTTTATTAAATCTAATTTATTAAAAAAGTTGAAAGCTGTCACTACTCACTATGTGCATGAGAAAAGTTCCCTTGAAAAGGGAATATCTTAATTGAGAAAATTTTGACAAAAAATAAGATCCCCAATCAAGTTGGGGATGACAATATAGTTTTTGTTACGCTGAGTTTGTCGAAGTGTGAGCCTTAGTATTAGTCAATCAACTTTACAGGTTGATTATTATCATCAACAGCTGCAAAGAAGAAGCTTCCTTCAACAGCAAGTTCTCTATTTTCTGTATATTTCTGTTCTATATAGATTTGAACCTTAATTTCTAATTTTACAGCACCAGCATTCTTTACCGTCCCAATAAGTTCAGCAATTGTACCGTATGGGATAGGTTTTTTAAAATCAATTTTCCCGGTTGATATTGTAACAACTTTTTTTCTACAAAAACGTGTTGCTGTAATATAGGCAACTTCGTCCATCCATTGTAATGCGATTCCTCCAAATAAGGTGTTATGATCGTTTATTAGATTTTTAAAAACCACCTTTACTTGTCTGGTTTCTGATTTATTTATTTGTTCTTCAATATTCATTTTCTAAATTTTTACAAATATATTGAAAAAATATTTGCATTATGAACATAAGTTCATAACTTTGTATCGAATATTAATTAATAATTGAATTATGCCACGACCAAAGAATAATAGAATAGTTCATGAGCCACCTGTTTTTACTGATTTTAAACCAATTGGAGTAAAAGGAGTAGCATTAGAGCAAGTTCTGTTAAGTTTAGATGAGTTTGAGGCTTTTCGTTTAGCTGATCATTTGGGTTTGTCGCATGAGGAAGCTGCTGGGGAAATGGAAATTTCCAGACCTACATTTACAAGACTTATAGAAAAAGCAAGAAAAAAAATTGCAGAATTTGTAATTGAAGGTAAAATGTTGAGTATAGATGGTGGAAATATTCATTTCAGAAATAATATTATAAAATGTCAAAGTTGCGGACATATGTTCAAAACTAAATTTAACGATACAATTACAGAATGCCCAGCATGTCATTCTGAAAATTTATTAAATCTCGCTGGTGGTTTTGGACATGGTAAATGCTGTAGTCACAGAAATCAACAAAAAAGGAGGTAATTATGCCAAGAAATGACCAAACAGGTCCTAATGGTAAAGGACCAATGACAGGAAGACGCATGGGAGTATGTGTTGGAAATCAAAAACAGGAGTCAACCTTTAGATTTAGAAGAGGATTCAGTAGCCGACAAAATATGGGGGGTGCTTCATTTAATAAGCATGCAGGTTCTTTTCAAAAGAATCAGAACTCTAACATGTCGAATAAGGAATTTATTGAATCCGAAATCGAAAATCTGAAAAATCGCTTACAGTTATTAGAAGATGAGCTTAACAACTTAAGTTAAATATATGGTTTAGATAAGACCATTAGCGAATTGTGATATCATAGTTTAGTTTAGTTTTTCATAATGCTAATGGTCTTTCTTTTTTTATGATAAAAATGGGAAAAGGAAGAAATAAAGGTGGTGCATTTGGTCCTGGAGGTTTTTGTGTTTGTGCAAAATGTGGGAAAAAAGTATCTCATCAACAAGGAGTTAAGTGTACAAGTGTTAAGTGTCCTAAGTGCGGGCATACAATGATTAGAGAAGAGTTATTAAATCCAAATAAATAGTAATTATTAAATAAAAGAAAATGAAAAAGAAATTTGCTATACCAACGCTTAATGAAAAGTTAACTGCACACTTTGGACATTGTGAAAAATTTGCCATTGTTGATGTTGAGAATGAAAAAGTAGTAAATGAAGAGTTTATTGTTCCTCCGGTTCATCAACCCGGTGTGTATCCAAAATTTTTAGCCGATCATGGTGTTCATGTAATTATTGCTGGTGGAATGGGGCAAAAAGCACAAGATTTATTTGCAATGAATAATATCGAAGTTCATATGGGTGTTCAGGATGGTTCACCATCTGAATTAGTTATGAGTTATTTAAGTAATGAACTAAAAACTGGTCAGAATTTGTGTGATCATTAAGGTAAAATGATATAATGAAAATTGCTATTGCAAGCGGAAAAGGTGGTACAGGAAAAACGACATTGTCGACAAACCTTGCTGCCTTTTTTGCTGAAAAAAAACAAGTTGTTTTGGCTGATTTGGATGTTGAAGAACCCAATTCAGGATTGTTTATTACAGGAAAGACAGAACAAATTGATGTAAAATATAAGATGATTCCGCAATGGAATGAAGATACTTGTACTTTATGTGGTAAATGTCAGGATAATTGTAACTTTCATGCTGTTATACGTTTAGGTTCTCAAATATTAGTTTTTCCAGAGCTATGCCATAGTTGTTATGCTTGTTCCGAACTTTGTGAATCATCTTCGCTTCCAATGATAAAACAAAGGATGGGTGAATTGAAACAAATCAGAAGAGGAGAGATTAATTTTATCGAAAGTCGATTGGATATTGGACAAGAGCAAGCTGTTCCATTGATTAATCAAACCATTCAATATATTGATAGTAAGTTTCCTCAAGAAACACTAAAAATATTTGATGCTCCACCAGGAACATCATGTCCGGTTATTGAAGCTACTAAAGATGTTGATTTTGTTATTCTAGTAACAGAACCTACTCCATTTGGATTGCATGATTTAAAGTTGGCTGTTGAAACTATGATCGAATTAGGAAGACCTTATGGAGTAGTTATAAACCGTTACGGAATTGGAAATGCTGATGTTATTGATTATTGTGAAGAACATAAGATTCCTATTCTTGCAAAAATTCCTAATAGTAGAAAATTGGCTGAATTGTATTCGAAAGGGAAGCTAGTTTATAAAGAACTTCCTGAGTTTAAAGAAGAACTGCAGAAAATAGAAACTTACATTTTAAATTTGGAAATGGAATGAAAGAAATCGTAGTTATTTCCGGAAAAGGAGGAACTGGTAAGACTTCTATTACAGCATCATTTGCTATTTTAGCAGGATCGGAAGCCGTTATTGCAGATTGCGATGTGGATGCTGCAGATATGCATTTATTAATGCAACCTGTAATAAAAAAATCTGTAGATTTTTATAGTGGTGTTGTAGCATCTATCGACAAGAATAAGTGTTCGAACTGTGGAATATGTGCTGATGTATGCAGGTTTAGTGCAATTTCTAATATAAATAATCGGCATATAGTTAAATCTTTAGATTGCGAGGGATGCGGGTATTGCGAAAAAGTGTGTCCCGAACAAGCAATTAAAATGTATGAGCAGAATGTAGGAGATTGGTTTATTTCTCAAACTAAAATTGAGAATACCTTAGTACATGCTAAACTGGGAATTGGAGCCGAAAATTCGGGAAAATTGGTTGCTAAAGTTAAGAGCGAAGCAAAGCAAATCGCAGAAAAGGAAAATAAAGATTATATAATTGTTGATGGATCGCCAGGAATTGGTTGTCCTGTAGTTTCTTCGTTATCTGGAGCTAATTATGTGGTTTTGGTTACAGAACCATCTATGTCTGGATTACACGACCTAAAGCGTGTGTATGAATTGGTTAAGAAATTTAAAATCAGAGCTGGTTGCATTATCAATAAATCAGATATTAATGCAGAAATTACTAAAGAGGTTATTAAGTTTCTGAATGATGAATCAATTACCCATATAGCAAATTTACCCTACGATGAGATTTTCACAAAGGCAATGACAGTAGGTGAAACAATTGTAGAATATGATCATTCTGAATTAAAAAAACTTCTAGCTCAAAGTTGGGAGAAAGTAAAAATTGAAGTTGGGAATTGAGAATTATAAATTAAGATATTTTTTGATTGTTAGCATAATGTGTAAAGCATAGAACTTATTATTAGGAGTTGTAATTTTTAAATTGAGTTTAATATTAATTGGAAAAAAACTTAAAGATAGATATAACATGAAAATAGCATTCACAGCAAAAGGAACTGAATGGAATTCAGAAATGGATCCAAGATTTGGAAGAACAGAATATATTTTAGTTTACGATGATGAGAAAAAAGAGTTTACATCATTCGATAATCGTGAGATTGAAAACGAAGCACATGGTGCTGGACCAAAAACATCGCAACAATTATTTGAGATGGATCCACAAATATTAATTACAGGAAATGGACCTGGAGGTAATGCGGCAACGGTATTGGAGAAGGCAGGTATTAAAATTTTTATTGGCGCAGGAACAATGACAGTTAAAGAGGCTTTTGAAGCTTATCAAAATAATAATCTAAAAGAGTTTTAATATATGAAAACAGATGTTTTAGTTATTGGTAGTAGCGCTGCAGGATTAGTAGCTGCAACAACAGGAAAAAGAATTTATAAAGACAAAGAATTTACAGTTGTTACAAAGCAAGCAAAAACACTTATTCCTTGTGGTATTCCTTATGTTTTTGGCTCTGTAGGATCAACAGATAATAATATATTGCCTGCTGAGAAAATGTTTGAGTCAAATGGAATCAATCAAATTTATGATGATGTATTATCAATTGATCGAGAAAGTAAGAGTGTTAAACTTAAAAATGGAGAAACGATTGAATACGATAAGTTAGTTCTAGGGACAGGATCACTGCCTTATAAACCTGAGTGGTTAAAAGGAGTTGATTTAGAAAATGTTTTTTCGGTTCCAAAGAATAAAGTGTATTTAGATGAAATGCACCAGAAATTAGAATCTTGTAAAAAAATTATTACTATTGGTGCAGGATTTATTGGTGTTGAAATTTCTGATGAATTTGTTAAAGCAAAGAAAGAAGTTACGTTAATTGAGAAGCTGCCACATATTTTAGGTTTAGCTTTTGATGAAGATATTTCTGTAAAAGCAGAATCTACTCTTAAAGAACGCGGTGTTAATGTAATGACAGGGGTTGGCGTAAAAGAAATTTTAGGTTCAAACAAAGTGGAAGGTGTATTATTAGACAACGGTGAAAAAATTGAAGCTGATGCAATAATACTTTCAATGGGATATAAACCAAACTCAGAATTAGCTGTTAAATCAGGTTTAGCTATTAGCAATAAGGGTTTTATTAAGGTTGATGAATATATGCGAACCGAAGATCCTCATGTTTTTGCAGTAGGTGATTGTGCCGAAAAAAGAGATTTTGTAACACGTAAGCCTAGTCCTATTATGTTGGCGTCTACAGCTTGTGCAGAAGCAAGAACTGCCGGAATGAATTTATTCAAGTTGTCAGCAATTAAAACATTCAGTGGAACAATATCAATTTTCTCAACAGCTTTAGGTAATTCAGGATTTGGTGTAGCCGGATTAACAGAAACTATTGCTAAACAAGAAAACTTTAATTTTGTAACTGGTGTTTTTGAAGGGATTGACAGACATCCGGGAACACTTGCTGATACACATACTCAATTTGTAAAATTAATTGTTGGAAAAGAGTCTGGAGTAATTTTAGGTGGTGAAGTTGCAGGTGGTTTGTCTGTTGGTGAGCTAACAAATACTATTGGTATGATTATTCAAAATCGAATGACCATTAATTCATTATTAACAGCACAAATTGGAACACACCCTTTGTTAACAGCTTCTCCTGCCGGATATCCATTAATTAAGGCAGCCGAGAATGCATCAGGAAAAATAATGTTTACAGAAAAAAATATTTAAAATATATTATGAATAGGATATAAAATTCATTAATCATACTTCGATAAACTCAGCATGACAAACATTTATATAAAATGTTACACTGAGTTTATCGAAGTGAGATTATAGATTTGATATTGAACTCGTTATATTATGTTCCATTCATGGAATTTTAGGCACCATTTTAACATTAATAAACAGCGTTTTGGAACTATCTATATTAACAGAAAATACAGCTTCGGGAAAATTCTTAGCTGAACATGGACTTTCTTATCTAATAAAATCTGATGTTAATTTATTATTTGATACGGGTCATACAGATGTTTTTATACAAAATGCTAAAAAGTTAAATTTTGATTTAGATCAAATTGAGACAGTTGTGTTAAGCCACGGACATTGGGATCATGGAAATGGTTTGAGATTTTTAAAAAATAAAAAACTAATTTGTCATCCTGATGCATTTCAAAAGCGATTTAGAAAGAATGGAAATGAAAATATTGGCTTAGATTTATCGCTGCAACAATTAAAGGAAAAATTTAAGATTGCGACTTCACGTAAACCTTATCCGATATCAAAAAATATTCTATTTCTTGGCGAGATTCCACGTATAAATACGTTTGAGTCGCAAACAACAACATTTGCTTTAGAAAATAATACTGATGATTTTATTATTGATGATTCAGGTTTGGTAATAAAGCTTAGAGACGAAATTGTTATTATCTCTGGATGTGCACATTCTGGAATTTGCAATATGATTGAGTATGCAAAGCAAATTACAGGAATAACAAAAATTAGAGCCGTTATTGGAGGGTTTCATCTAAAACATAATGATACTCAAACAAAAGAAACAATAAAATATTTGAAGCAGCAAGATATCAAAGCGGTATATCCATCACATTGTACTGATTTGCCTGCATTAAGTGCTTTTTATAATGAGTTTGAGATTATACAATTAAAAACAGGAATGATTTTAAATTTTGATTTATGAAAACGTACCTAGAATGCATACCATGCTTTGTTAATCAGGCTTTTAAAACAGCAAGTGTTGCTACTAATGATCAAGATAAGGTTAAGGCTGTTTTAGATTCTGTCGGAGATATGATTAAATCAATTCCAATGGAAAATACTCCGCCCGAAACAGGTAATCATATTTATCAGAAAATTAGAGAAATAACTTCAAATAATGATCCTTATAAAGAAATGAAAAGGACTCATATCGATGAAGCTAAACTATTATATCCTGAGTTAAAGAAATTAATTCAGAAATCTAACGATCCATTATTAACAGCAATTCGAATTGCAATAGCTGGCAATGTAATAGATCTTGGTGTAGATAAAGATTTTAATATTGTAAATGATATCCAGAAAATATTAAAACAGGATTTTGCTATTTTTGATTACGAAGCTTTTAAAAATCAATTTAATAAGGCAAAATCAGTTCTGTATATTGCAGATAATGCCGGGGAAAGTGTTTTTGATCGCTTATTGATCGAAGAAATGAATAAGCCGACCGTATATGTAGTTCGAGATATTCCGGTTCTTAATGATTGTATAATTGAGGATGCTATTGAATCAGGTTTGGATAAAGTTTCTGAAATTATTTCCTCGGGCAGCACAGCACCTGCTACAATTCTTAATTTGTGTAACGATGATTTCCTGAATAGATTTAATTCAGCTGATTTTATTATAAGCAAAGGGCAAGGTAACTACGAAGGCTTATCAAAAGTAAATCAAAAAGTATTCTTTTTATTGAAAGCAAAATGTAAAGTAATCGCTAACGATTTGAATGTAAAAGAAGATGATATAATTCTTAAAGGAATAAATGTTTAGAATATAGAATTCTGAAATAAGATTTAACTAAATTAAACATTAAAATTATGAAAAAATCCATTCTGAATTTTCTAATTGATGCAATCATGTTTTTGTTAATGGGATTGTTAACAGGCATTGGGTTCCTAATTAAATATGTTTTATTGTCGGGTGAAGATCGCTGGATAAAATATGGTAAAAATGTTGATATATCTTTCTGGGGTTTGGACAGACATGAGTGGGGAAGAATTCACCTAATTGTTGCTATTATTTTAATTGTATTTTTATTTCTTCACATTATCTTGCATTGGAAGATGATTGTTTGCTTATGTAAAAGCCTTATTTCAGGAAAAACCATTCGAGTAATTACAGTTTTTGCTTTTATGGTAGTAACTGTAATTTTAGTTATTTTTCCATTTTTAATACAAACCGAAGTAGATTATCTAGCTCCTGGAAAAGAACGTTTTCATGTTTATTCTGAGCCTGATTCAGAAAAAATTCCAAGCCTTGTTGAGAACGATAAAAAGATAGAAAATCCGGTTGTTGCAACAGTCGAAGAAAAGCATAAAGCAGAGCATCACAATATTGATCCATCAATAGAAGTAAAGGGATTTATGACAATTCAAGAGGTAAGCGATAAATACAAAATATCATGTGACGTAATAAAAAAGAATCTTAACATACCTATTTCGACTTCTAATTCATCAAAATTAGGTCATCTTCGAAAGCAATATAACTTTAAAATGAGTGATTTGGAGCTTGTAATTGCAAAATTTAAAAACTAATGTGCTATGAAATAATCTGCAAAAGTTGGTAGAAAATTATTTAAACAACATTATCAACCGAAGGTTTAAGTTTGACTTATAATTAATAGTATTTAATATCTAAAGTTATGCAAAATCAAGGATTTATTCAGGTTTATACCGGAAATGGAAAAGGAAAAACAACTGCGGCATTAGGGCTCGCTCTTAGGGCATATGGTGCAGAGAAGCGTATTTTTATCGGACAATTTATTAAAGGTAAACATTACAGTGAGCTTGATGCAATTAAGAATAATCTTGAAAAAATTGAAATAAAGCAATATGGATTGGATTGTTTTATAGTAAACGAACCAGAAGAAAAAGATGTTATTGCTGCTCAGAACGGACTAAAGGAGATGAAGGAAATAATACAATCAGGAAAGTATGATCTGGTTATTATGGATGAATTAAACATTGCCCTTTATTATAAATTATTTGAAATTGAAAGCGTTATAGAAATACTTCGAACTAAGCCTAAACATGTAGAAATTGTAATTACGGGCCGTTATGTTCATGAAAAAATAATTGAAATTGCCGATCTCGTTACCGAGATGAAAGAGATAAAACATTATTTTACCAAAGGAATAGAGGCTCGATTAGGTATAGAAATGTAAGAGATCATTTTACGAATTAAGTTTTATAATTCAATTTCTTGATTTGAGAATAAATCGTTAATATTGTTAGCGTTTAAATAATCAAGAAAAAAGATGGAAGTATTGAATGCCGAAATTACAAAATCAACTACCCTTATTAAATATTTTAGGTGGCTACAAGAAATTATAGGATGGCGCACACAGAATATGGAGAATGTGACTTTCAAATCTTTTCTCAAACAAATTCCAATACCTGAAGATAAAGACAGTTCCGTATTTCCATCTATTGTTCAAGAATATAATCTTAGTGAAGAAGAACAATTGGTTGTACTCTTAAGTTTGGCACCGTATTTTTTGCCGGGATTTATAAATTCTTTTTATAAATCTAAATCATCAGAATCTATTCCAGATTTATTTTTTAATAAAAGTTTAATCAATACATCGGTTTATCCAAGCATTGAAACAGCAATAAGTATACTAGGTGGATCGAATATAGAAAATCGCCAAGTCTATTTTCAACTATTTAATGCCGATTCAAAATTATTTAAAGAAGATTTAATTGCATTACCAAATCCACCGCATGGAGAACCATTTACACGTTCGACATTAACTCCGGGACAAAGTTTTTTAAACAATATAATTTCAGGTGAAAATAGAGGACCTGAATTTTCGCATGATTTTCCTGCAACACTTATTGAATCTGATTATTCATGGGATGATTTAATCCTGGATTACGAAACCCGCAGTCAGCTGCAAGAAATGAAAGAATGGCTCGATTACGAAACTATTAGTAAAGAAAATGGATTGGGCACAGATAAATTTAAACAAGGTTATAAATGTTTATTCTTCGGTGCTCCCGGTACAGGAAAAACTCTTGCAGCATCTCTTATAGGAAAGTTGACAAATCGAAAAGTATATAGAATCGATTTATCGTCGGTTGTTTCAAAATACATTGGAGAAACAGAAAAAAATCTGGCACGAATTTTCGACCGTGCTTCTCATGGAAACTGGATTTTATTTTTCGACGAAGCAGATGCTCTTTTTGGTAAACGCGGAACAACTCAAAATGCACACGACCGTTATGCAAATCAAGAGGTATCTTATTTGTTGCAACGTTTCGAGAGTTATGAAGGAGTTTCAATTTTGGCATCAAACTTTAAGGATAATATCGATATGGCTTTTTATAGAAGATTTCATAGTATTATCCGTTTCAAAAATCCAGAAGCCGAAGAAAGATTAAAATTATGGAAAGTGCATTTGCCAAAAGGCTTTGAGTTTGCTCCTGATGTTGATTTGGAAGAAATAGCATATAGTGTTAAAATAAATGGAGCAGGTATATATAACGTTATGCGCCGTTCGTGTATGAAAGCGGTTATAAATAATGATATGCTTGTAAAAGGAAGCGATATGCTCGATTCGGTAAAAATGGAGTTTGCTAAAGAGAATAAGCTGCTATAGAATATAGAATTCAGAAGACAGAATTCAGTAAAACTGAATATTACTTGCAGCATGAAGCTTATTTTCAAAAGAGAATAAAAATTATAAATATTTTACTTATTTTAGATACCCGATAATTTAGTTCAAAGAGAATGTTTCAAGAGAAGAACGATACAGCATCTACAGCAACAGCAAAGCAGCCCGAAAAGAGTTCGAAAGAGAAAACTTTGGCTACTGCCCATCAAAATAATCAAGGACAAGTAGATTTGACTAAAGAATTGTCAATTGTTGACGTAGCATATATTACCCAAAACGATCATATTGATGTAACATCTACAGGAGTTTATACAGATTCAATAGCTGATTATTCTCCAGGAAAATATTTGGAGCATGCAGTTGTTGCAGAACCACCTAAAAAGGAAGAAGAGAAACCAAAACATGTGATTGGTGATGCAGCAAAGGACAAAGAATTTAAGGAGAAAATCGTTGAAGAAAAAGAAGACGAATATATTCTTGTTTCTTATGTAGGTGAATACACAACAAATAAATCTAAAGGCATAATTGCTAATTTGGCAAAAGATGTTGCTATTGTACAAGAGAAACTTTTAGAATTAGGAATATTATCTCAGGATGATTATGATACAGAGAAACCAACAAGCATTAATGGTGAGATAGGGAAAGAAATTACTAAAACAATTCATGCCATCAAATATTTTCAGAAAGTTGTTATGGGACAGTCAGAACCTACAGGGTATTTAGAACCTTCTGATGCTGCCCACATTCAGCTTGTTGATATTACTTCAGATGAGTTTAAAAGAGAGAAATCCGTTTATAAGGAAAAGAAAGCAGAAGAAGAACGAATACAGCAAATTAAGGATACTCCTTTCGATATAGAAAGTGTCTTAACCAAATTAAAAACTATAGAGGAAGAGAATTTAGATGTATTCTTAAAAGATTATGTGAGTTACAATCTAGACTTTATAATACAATTAATCGATTCAACTGAATCTGAAGAAAAATACTATTATGTAACACATGTTATTGATGCATTGTCCAATACAGAATTAGATAAGTTACCAGAGGCTCTAAACCATAAATTTTATGATATTGTTTCATCTCAAGAAGATTTTGAGGGAAACATTAAATACATGGCACGCCTTATTAATGGGCGCAAAGCCTTTGGCCTTGACGAAGATTACCTAACAAAAGAGGACGAGAAGAGAGATAAAGAAAAAGAAAAAGAACAAAAGAAAAAAGCTAAAATAGGATTATTAACAGGGAAGGTAGGCCTAGTTAAAACACCGGATAAGAAAACAAATCTTCCCAAGAATATACGTTATATTCAAAAACTTTTAAATAATATCACTGACAAATCAACAAGAAAAAAATACCTTGAAAAATCAGCTTTTTTCTCTGAAGATCCATTTTTAACTCAAGAAGAATTACGACTTAAAATAAGTTCGAGTATCGATAATAAGTCTATTATGCCTTCTTTTGATACGCAGGAAGTACGATACTATTTTCTAAATGATGGAAGTTTTGATGAGAAGTATAGTGACACTTACAAAGCGATTATAAAATTCCAAAAAGATCATTATTTAAAAGTAGATGGTGAAATTTGGCCAGGTTATTCTGCAATTGAAAAACTTGTTGCAACCAGTAACCAGGAAACAAAAAACAAGGATAAAGAAGTTAAGAAGAAACAAGATGCTAAACAAGATGCTAAACAAGAGTCTAAAAAAGATACAAAAAAAACATTAACAGGCAAAGTAGGACTAGTTAAGACACCGGATAAGAATACAAATCTCCCCAAAAATATCCGTTACGTTCAAAAACTATTAAATAATATCACTGATAAAGCAACAGGAAAAAAATACCTTGAAAATGCAGCTTTTTTCTATGAAGACCCATTTTTAACTCAAGAAGAATTATCCCTTAAAATAGATTCGCAGATTAATAATAGGTCTAAAGAACCTTCTTTTGATACGCAGGGAGTACGATACTATCTTCTAAATGATGGAAGTTTTGATCAGAAGTATAGTGAAACCTACAAAGCGATTATTAAATTCCAAACAGATTATCGTTTAAAAATAGATGGTGAAATTTGGCCAAAATATAATGCAATTGAAAAACTTGTTGCAGCCAGTAACCAGGAAACAAAAAACGAGGATAAAGAAGTTAAGAAGAAACAAAATGCTAAACAAGAGTTTAAAAAAGATACAAAAAAAACATTAACAGGCAAAGTAGGACTAGTTAAGACACCGGATAAGAATACAAATCTTCCCAAAAATATCCGTTACGTTCAAAAACTATTAAATAATATCACCGATAAAGCAACAGGAAATAAATACCTTGAAAATTCGGCTTTTTTCTATGAAGACCCATTTTTAACTCAAGAAGAATTATCCCTTAAAATAGATTCGAAGATCAATAATAGGTCTAAAAGACCTTCTTTTGATACGCAGGAAGTACGATACTATCTTCTAAATGATGGAAATTTTGATCAGAAGTATAGTGACACCTACAAAGCGATTATTAAATTCCAAACAGATCATTATTTACTAGTAGATGGTGAAATTTGGCGAAATGGTAAAGCAATAGAAAAACTTGTTGCAGTTAGTAACCAGGAAACAAAAAACAAGGAAAAAGAAGCTGAAAAGAAACAAAATGATAAAAAAGATCCTGCAAAAGATACAAAAGAAGTATTAACAGGTACTATAGGATTGGTGAAAGATAACAGTACAAAACCTTGGAACGATCCAATTGAAATTGCGTTCGTTCAAAAATTATTAAATAACATTACCTATATCGATGGAACAGATGTAAAAAAATACCTTGAGAATGGTGCTTTTATCAATGAAAATCCATTCATTATCGAACTCAGCTGGATGACCAATTCTAAGCCTGAAGAATCTTACTCTATTATGCTGGAAAAACCTAAAAGTTTTAATCAGGAATATCCTAACACCTACAATGCGATTATTAAATTTCAGGAAGACCATTGTAGTTTTAAGGCAGATGGTGTTGTTGGATCAGGTAAAGATACAATTGAAAAACTGGTAGCACTTTCTAACCAGGCAACAAAAAACAGGGAAATAGAAGCTATTGCAAAACAAGAAGCCGAGAAATTAGACAAAAGAATTAAGCAGGCGATGAATCGCTATAGCGAAGATAAATATACTAGCTTGTTGAAATCACATTTGCTTGAAGAACCGAAATATGTAAGTAGGTTTATCACTTTGCTTGGAGAGGAAAAATCGAAGAATGTATCATATCAGTTAGTTAAGGATTTAATGGATAAAACCTCTGACAGAGATCTAGTGAGAATAGATACAGGCCTTGATGAAATTCTTTTTGGTACTCTATATGACAATGGTACTATAAAAAAGGATATTAACTATTTGTTACGATTACGAACAGGTAAGAATAAATATGAAGTAGATGGTAAGTTTACGACAATAGAAAGTTTAATTAGTTTGGATGATTGGCGACATCAAGGAACGTCAGGGGAATTTAGTGATAGTGAGGGGGGAGGAACAAGGTGTAAAAGAGTATCCGAAAAAATGATATATCGTGCTTTATATAAAGACCTTGATGAGAAATTTCTTCGGAGTGAAGTCCTGAGTAATCCGAATTACAAACATAAATTGGGGGTTACTGACAACAAATCCGATCAGTTTTTATCGATAATTAAGGAGGATAAAAGTGAATATAAGAATATTGAAGAAGGTGTTAGAAAACAGAGCACCTTTTATAAAGTAGAAACCTTTAAAAAAGGAATGGATTATATCAACCGGTATTTAGAAGAGGGAATTCCGGTTTTGGCTGGTGTTGACCATACTTTTAATAGAAATTTAAATGTTAAGGGTAAAACAACTAGTAAAAAAGGGTATGGATATAATGAGGGAACCACAGATCATTTCGTTGTAATAGTAGGTAGAGGATATACAGAGGATGGAAAAAGGTATTACCAATTCTATGATCCTGGAACAACTAGGAGCCTATATGCAACTGATGAAAAATGTAAGTTAATAGAAAATGAAGATGGTTATTTTGTTGGCTCGCATACTTATAGTGGTAATCCATATTATTTAAGCATGGTTGTATTGTTTACAAAAGATTTTAAACAGTATGCGAATGAAATTGCTCAGAACACTTTAGATGAAAAAAAACTAATAAGTGATGTGGAAAATAAAGAAAATTATTTTGCAAAATAATATAATATAAAACTAACTATGAAAACTAAAATAATACTGTCTATATTCCTTGCAGTTATCTTGATAATAGCCTGTAAACCTGCCAGCAACAAACAGAAGGAAGGGCAAGAAAGTTTAGCTCTTGAAAAGCAAGAAAGTTTAACTGTTGAAGAGCAAGAGTATTTTGATTCTCTTGATGCGGTTATAGAATCTTATGAAGAAGAAGAAATAGTCGTAGTCAATAAGTATGAAAAGATCGATAAAGCGGATGAATCTGAAAATATGGAAGGCTTAATAAAAATTGTAGATGTTCGAAACGTTGATGATTATAGTGATGCTGTCGAGAATTTTATTCCTGATTCAATGTTGGTAGATTCACTACGGGTGATAGCAAATACTGCAGAAACATTTATCAAATGGTACATAAACGATTCTTGTCCAATCAATCAAGACATGCTATTTACTTTTTCTGAAACCTTAGGTTACTATATTTTTGATTCAAGTTATGGTGATTATTACTTGAAAGAATTACAAGAAACTGGAGTTGTTGCTGATAGCCTAATTCGCAGTTTAAGAAGGCGCTTTGTACAAAGTAAAACAGAAATGGAAACAATGAAATTAGGGGCTGAAACAGATGGAGTTATTGGTTATGAAGCAGATATTATTTTTTATAGTCAGGATATGCCCGATCCATTTCGAGTTAAAGAAATGAAACTCAAAGATTTTGATATCTATGATAATAAAATATCTGTTTGGCTTGGAATTGCTGTAGTATATCTAATTTATGAGAATGGTGAATGGAAAGTTACTAGTAGTTGGTAGTTTCCCTAAAAGGTATAGAATACTACACTCGCGCGGATTATATCATATAACTTATACAAGTTATAATTTTTTAAAAACTTATTATAATATTGATGTACTGTAGTTTATTTTGAACTTGTTAGAAATTTAAATACAAGAAGTTAATTACCCTGCTCGCGCGGACATGTTGTCCGTGCCTTGTGCAATTAAAAATAATTTTCATAAAAAGTTTTTTAAGCTATTCTTTTTATATTTGATATATGTCAGATAAATATAAAATAAGAAATAATGATAAAGCCTATTTTATAACGATAACAACAGTTGGTTGGATAAATGTTTTTACACGAAAGAGTCAGAAACAATTAATTCTTGATTCATTAAAGTATTGCCAAGAGCATTAAAGGATTGAAACGCACGGACAACATGTCCGCGCTAGCAGAGTTGATCATACATTTAATGGGAATTTATATATAAAAGGAAAAACAACAAGTAAAAAAACTGTTGGCCATAATGAGGGTACAACCGATCATTTTGTATTAATTGTAGGTAGAGGAATAAATGAAGAAGGCAAAAAGTATTATCGATTTTTTGACCCTGGAATAAGAAGTAGAACAGCAGCTACAAAAGAAGAAAATAGATTAGTTGAAGAAAAACCCTTTCACTGGGTTGGTGCTAAACCATGGAATAAAAACAGAAGCTACCATCTTTCTATGGTTGTTATCTTTAAAAAAGATGTTGTTAATTTTAAAGATGAAATAAAAGAAAATATTGTTCGGAAAGGAAAACTGCACGATGATTTTGATAACGAAGAAGGTGAATTTAAACAATAAGCAAACATAAAACTACAATATGAAAACTAAAATAATACTGTCTCTATTTCTTGCAGGTATCTTGTTAATAACCTGTAAACCTACCAGCAACAAACAAAATGAAGGGCAAGAAAGTGTAGTAACTGAAGAGCAAGAAAGTTTAACATCTGAAGAGCAAGAATATATAGATTCTCTTAATGCCATTATAGATTCTTATGAAGAAGAAGTAATAGTCGTAGTCAAAAAGTTCGATAAGCCCGCTAAGTCTGATGATATGGAAGGCTTAATTGAAATTGTAGACACAAGAAACGGTGAAAGTTATTCTGAGGCCCCAAGAGAATATATCAAGTATGAAGATCTACCGGATTCTTTCAATGTTATAATTAACACAGCCAAAGAATTTGCTTTCTGGTATGGTGAAAATTGGCAAAAACTTGAGCAAGATAAACTATTTAAATATTCCGATTCACTGGGGTACTATATTTTTGATATGAACCATGGTAATTTTTATCTTCAAACCCTAAAGGAGACAGGCTTAGTGTCAGATAGCCTAATAAGTTCCCTTAGAAATATGTTTTTAAAGGACCAGATAGAGTTTGAAAAAGATAAATTAGGTATAGATACTGATGGCCCAATTGGTTATCCAGCAGATATTCTAACTAACTGGCAAGAAGATCCTCCATCTATTGATACAAATGAATTTATTGTAAATGAAATTAGTTTAGAGTCAAATACAATTAGGATTTTTCCAGATTATAGTGGTATCACTTTAATATATGAAAAAGGTCATTGGCTGGTTTTAGGGTATTAACATCCATTAGATTTTGTTTATCTAAACAAGCCAGCTCGCGCGGAATGTTGTCCGTTTATTAAATTAGTATTCCTAATTTAGTAACAGCATATTTTCAGTTATTCATATTTAAGCAATGAAGAAAAAGCACTTGGCAGAAAGAATTATAGTTTATTGAAATTGTCTGATAGAATATTAAATTAAATATATTGATAAATAAAACATGATTACCAATGAGAAATAACCTTAAAAAAATAACTAGTAAAGAGTTTTTACTTAAAAAAATAACACCTTTTAGTCTATTAACCTTTAGCATTTTATTTGCTTGGTTAGCTTGGGAATATATGATGAATTATATATATGGGGAATTCTATATACAATTGTTTGGTAATCCTGTTATATACTTAAAAAATAGAGATAGTTTAGTTGCATTTAGCTTCTTTATTAGTTCAATATTATTTTTTGTATTTCTACTTCGGATAAAAAATTATAAAATAACAAAATGGATATTGTTTGCAGGTATTTTGACCGTGTTAGCACTAATAGCTTTAATTGCAGATGAGATATTCAACGATCAGTTTGTATTTGTAGTGATTTTCGGCTGCATCATACTAGCGTGTTTAACTATGTTAGTAATAATGTTTGTTATTAAAAAACACTTATGGACAAAATTAGTTATATTGTTTGTTAATCTGTGTTTTATACTATCAATGGCCTATTGGGGATTCTCATTGGGCGATCCAAGAGAAAATGTAGAGCAGGGATGGAAGCATAGTAGTTTAATGTTGCAAGATAAAGATAATGCGGAAAGGAAAGTTTACATGCAGACCAGAGATGGTGAAGAAAGACGTATTGTAAGCGAAAAGGTGATGTTTAGTCTTTGTAAGTATCATATTATGGGTGAACAAGATGATAATTATATATGGATTACGCCAAAAGGTAATTCTCAAGAAAATATAGTTGTTTCGACTCATGAAGAAGTATTAAAAGAGCTTGAGGATGGAAAACATGTAACCTTGCTTGTAAAAGGTGATCTTAACGTGAATGGTGCGGTATTTTTAGAAAATAAGGGTGATATTACATTACTTGGTCTTGGTGGTGATGATGATATTCCGTGTTCGATAAATGGAGAAGAATCTATATTATTGAAAGAATGTAATAATATAAGCTTCGATAATATAGATATAAATTCACCAATGATATTCGAAAATTGCAATTCAATTACGATTAAGAATTGTACCTTTTCTCAAAAAGCCCAAACACATTTATATTTTGATGATAATTGTAAGAATGTTAAAATACAAAATTGTGATTTTTTAAACTATAGTACATATGCTATCAATATACCTTTTAATTCTATAAGTATTTCATCGAATAGTTTTTATTTAAATGGAGATGAGGAACGACATTATGATAGAGCTTACAGAATAAATGTAAGAGAAAAATTAGAACCATTTAAGCTTGATTATTTTTACGGAAATTTATTTGGATCATCTTATAGTTTTAGTAATGAAAACGAATATGAGTACTCAGATGTTTGTGTGATTGGCCCTTTAAATGAACATATTACTAATGCCGGTATTGATTGGACATTCTGGAGATTCTTAGAAAAAGAAATGCCGGAACTCAACGAGCTTGATGACTTAAACGAATTAGGATTGCTAAAAATGCTTTCGGGAGGTATTAATCCTGTATTAGTGGAACCTGCCAATAAGAAATATATTAATGATGAAGAAGTGCCAAGGTTTCAGTATATTAATCCATCATTTCTAAACTGGTGGAGTAAAAATATGATTCCATATTTACCTTCAGAAGGAGAAGTGTTTAATATTGACTTCCAATTACTTTATAATAGAGCTTTTAAATATCATGCTCATGCGTTTCTAGAAAGTTATTTGTACTTAAAACAAAGTTTCGATATTGAAAAAGAAGCTGAATGGTATCTTGAAGCATCTGAAGATGATTGGACTTTCGTTGATAAGTTAAGAAATAAATATGCTTACACACCTCTTTCTATGGATTTCTTAAATGAAGAAAAATCATATAAGCCTGATGATTTGGAATACTTGGAGTCACAGTTGGGGAAAGTTGTTGGTTTTTGGGTTAGAAGACATATTGATGGAACCGATAAACAAATTTTTGATATTGCTAAAAAAGTTATAAGAGAATATGATCCGGAGTTTTATGATTGGATATTAAATGAAGATTATAAATATATAGAGGAAAGAGGTGATATTGTTCATATGAAAAATTTTGTTAAGCCTTATTTAACAAATAACGAATTTCAGCTTTTAACAAAAACAATCGAAGATTATCATAATATATCTACAGATAAAGCGATGGCAGAATTTTACCTTAATAATATGAATCCATTAATTTCGAGTATAAATAGTGGTATGTATAAATACAATAATGAAAAAGACCTTGTTGATGATGGGGAACTTGCCAATGATTGGAATTCTGTAATAGGTGATTGTATGCCTTATCTTTTGATAGAATTTGATAATACATTTGAAGGTGCATGTGCTTACGAAAATATTTCGGAGTTTCTAAAAGCAGCACAAAAAACAGAGGGGATTGCAGATGATTTATTTTTTGAAACTTTAAGTTCGTGTTATGGCATTTATCATTCGGTATATGTAACAAATTTGAACGATTATGATGGTGGCGGTTATTCACATAGTAAATTAGGTGATGGTAATCATATCGAAGTGTTAAGAAAAGCGATTGCTGCAAATTCGGAGAGTAGTTTATTTAAGGAAAGATTAGAACAAGTGGTTGATGTTGTTTTATCTTTTGAACAAACATATTTATTCGGAAATTCAAAGGACGAAGTCTATAAAGAACTTGACAAAATAATTGCATTACAAGATAATACAAATTTGGATTTTTCACAAGCGAAAGACTTAAAAGCCAGATTAGATGCTACTACAGAAGGAGTTTATTATAATTGTAAAACTGGAGATTGTTTCCAATATTTTGAAAATTAAATTAATAAAAACTACTTCATTAGTATATCTGCATATAATAAATAAGTTTTCTAATTGAAAGCTTCTTTTATAATTTAAGTATTTAGAGTATTTTTAGTAAGCATAAAAAAGCGTTACATGATTATGATTAAAAGATTATTATCTCTAGTACTTTGTATTGTTGTATTTAGTTGTTCTAATAATTCATTTAATGATATTAGTAAACTAGAATTTAAAACTTATACAATAGTTGTAACAGAAGTACCGGAAGTACAGGTTAGGTTACAAAAACTGCTTGGCAATGATTATGAAATAATAAACTCTTTACTTGTTAAAAGTAATCCTGGTTTATCACCGATTGTTGATGGTTATTTATTTTCTTTTTTTGCCGATAATGCAAATTATGATCAGGTATATATGCTAATTGATAATTCTAACAATAATATTTTGCTTGGTTATTATAATGCTACTGAAGATAAAGTGCGCGTATTTGAAGAAAAGGAGGGAGCTACATATGATGGTGAATTTGATAAGTGGGTAAATGGAGAATAATACATTAGTTCTAAAATCCAGAAATTATACTTTAAAAATATATATTTTATGAGAAACAATACCTTTTTATTTGCAATATTAATAATTGTATTTATCCTAATTAGCTGTCAGAACAACAAAGACAAAACAAACTACAAAAGTCAAAAAGAAGAAAAAAGTGAAGAAAAGATTACTAACGAAAAAAGTGAGGAAGAATATACTGAGTACGAGGTTTCGGATAATGAAAGTTTTTTAGCTCTTTTCCCTGAAATTGATACTATACCAACATCAGATTTAGTTTTTAGTTATAAATTCGATCCGGGAAAAGCAAAATCATATAGAAATTTTAGTTCTCATATTAAATATGATTTATGTGGGGATTATTCAGGATACGAATGGTATTATCAGCCATTATTTAAAGTGAAAACTGAAAATGGATTTATTTCATATATGATAGGTTATGAAAGTACAGAATATTCAGAAGGGCCAGAATTTAACACCGAAGATATTATTATAATAATGTGGAAAAGAAAAGACAATGGAGAATATAGAAATGAACATTGGCCTTTTAGGATAGCGCAACGAGAAAATGGAGAAATTAAAACTTACTTTAAATATTTAAATAATAATTTAAATTCACTTGAAATAGTTAGTAAGGATGAATTATCAGTACAACTTCAGTATATTGATTCAAGATTTTACAATATGAAGAAATGGATGATGGTTAAAGATGAAATGCAAACGCCAGAGCTAGGTTTAACCAAAATTTTATCTCAAATAACAAAAATTGATGATTCTTGGAGTACTCAAAAAGCGTTAAAAACTGAATCGCCAAATAAGGATTCAATTAACAGGTTGTTTTCATTGTATTTTCATAGAAAAACAGAATTGGGAACAGTATCTTTAAGTTCGCCACAAGAAATGGTGCCAGTGTTAAATTTTCTTGGATATAAAGCTTTCCCAGATTCTACATATATTATTATTTGGGAAAGTGAGAGAGAATTCAGAGAAAAAGGTGAATTAAAATTAGCATTGTTAAACGATTTAGATAAGGTTATTGATTTTATCTCATTACCATATAATAATGAAATTGAAAATCAGATTAGAATTACTAATGAAGGAATACATATATCAACTAAAACTGAAAGTGCTTCAAATAAAACGATTTTCGTTCCAACTAAAGAGGGTTTAGTACCAAAGAAAGAGTTATTCGAAAAGCGAATAAGTTCATACAAAAATTATTCATTTCCTTTAAAAATTGATTATGAATGGACAGAAAATCAAAAGAGAGAAGGACTTTTAACACCTTATGGGTATGTTGACATTATAGGTAAAATAGAAACAAATTCTCTCTATATAATACTTACATACGATTTTAATGAGATTACCAGTGGATCTCACTCTGTTTCTATAAATGTGGATGGAACATGTATTGATAAACAAACCTTAAAAGAAAAAGGAGTATTTAAATTTTATTTTTATTTTTCTGATGCTGGCGAGGAAACATTAGGAAACTTTAAAGATGGATTATTTGCAAAATATGATCAATATGAAGATTATGAAACATCAGAAATGGTTACTAGACCAACTGATACTCTATATTTAACAAATCAAGGAATGTTTTATAGATATGCTATTACTAGTCAGCCTGTTGAACCTAATATTGAAATTCTTACTCATTTTGAAGATTTAAATAGCACATCAAATTTTTCTCGATATGAGGAGTACAAAATGAAAAGGATTATGAATAATCAAGGAAGTAATGAGGATGAATTATTCAGATATATATATGCAAATAGGTATTCAGAAAAAGTATTAGAAAATTATATTCCAAAGTGTATTCCGCATGGTAAATTTTCTATTAATGATTCAACTTTTGTACTATTATGGCACAGATCTCCTATATATACCAATCAAAATGTGAGTAGCGAAAAAACAGCTATGGAAGCTGCTGTTTATAATTATTCAGATCAACCAAAATTTACTTTTATAAATCAAATTCCTGTGTGGATAGATGAATATGAAGAAGTTCTTCAATATGTAAATCAAAAAGTAGAATCTTTAAAAGATAAAAATGGAAAGTTATTCTAACATATCGTTCATGGGATGTTTAAATGTTAAAAAGAATTTTGATTGAAAAGCTTCTTTTTTAGTTTAAGTAATTTGAAGTATTTTTAGTTTATTATTAACCCATTATTAATATTCATGAAGACAAGATATGCTCACTTATTTCCAATTTTAGTTTTAGTATTTACTTTAATAAGTTGTGACAACAAAAATGACAACCCTAATAATGAAAGACAAGTAGCAAAAAACAGCCAATTTGAAACAGAAAATAAAATTAATAAGAAAGATACTGTTTGTAAGGTTGAAGACAATGAAAGTTTTTTAGCACATTTTCCAGAAATTGATTCACTTTTTATTGAAAAAAATGAGCTTCCTTATGTAGTAGATTCTGAATTTTTCTATGATTTACTTTATAGTAATCAAGATTATAAAGAATTAGATGCTGGTTTGTTGCGAATATTATATGAAAACGTATCTCATTCAGATGAAAACTCATACAAGGGTGTAATGCGTGCTATTATTGAAGTTGATTCATTAAAAAAGAGCAATGTTGAAGAAGAGAAAATTTTTGAACTGTATTGGGAATTTACTGAAATAAATCTTTTGGCTTTACATAAATTTCCATTAAATGCTGATATTGAGATTTATACTTGGTATGTTTCTTTTTCTGATGGAAACCATGGCCCTCAAATTATATTTGTAACTATATTTCAAAATAAAGTGCCATATTCATGTTTTCAGTTAGCTGAAAATGATTTTCATTCTGATTCACCAATGTGGAGTGAGAGTTATTCAGAAAGTAAGATACTTGAAAATGGGAAAGTACTAATTCATGATTTTATTAAAGTGGGATCATACGATGAGGAAACAGATGAAGAGGAGAGTGTTGAGTCATGGGAAATTATTAAAGAATTATTTATATGGAGTGGAAATATAAGAATATTAAGAAATGAGAGGCTTGATAAAAATTGAAGAACAAGAATAATAAAAAAAGCCCGAATCTGAATTACACTCCAAGTGTTGTGTCCAACTTTTTGGGTGCAATTCAATCAAATTTATTTTGTCCAACTCTTAGTTTTCGCTTCTTTTTCTATTTGTTGGAAAGTATATCTATTTAATTCATTGTGGATGTAAATCCAGAGCTAGGAGAAGGCATACTAGCCTTATTGCTATTTATTTTCGTGACAAACAGAAAAATAGTGGAATCTAATTTAGATACATTTTACATAAAAGCTTAACAAAACGAAGTTTTTCGTTTTTTACCAACACGATCTTTCGATTCTATTTTATTTATATAATCTATAGCTAATGGAACTTTACACGACATGCCACCCATTTCAACATCAACCTTACCAATTTTTTTAGCAACTTCCTTCGATTTGGTTAACAATGGTGCTATATAAGCTCCAACACTAATTACAAACCCATTCATGGTATAACGAACACGATTTTTCGAAGAATGAATGTTTTCCCCAACAAATTTCAATAAGTTTTCAATTTTCTTTTGATCAATTTCATTATCGCTTTTAATTGCAAGAAAAGATGAAAATGTAGACCAGCCTGCTGATGCAATATTTTCTTTATCTGATTTTATCCATTCATTGGCAAGTTCCCATGCAAAATTGCTTTCTGCAGCAGTCCACGCAACAGGATATTCACTTAACATATACCAATACGCATTTTCAGCCCAATTTTGGAGTTGCTCTTTTGTCATTTTCTTCGGTTCAGAAATAAGAGCTGCTAAATACATAGCATCAGAATTACCTGTATCATATAATTCTAGAGCTAATTCATGATTCTTTTTTACTTGTTTTTGTATCTTTTTTAGATCCTGAACTTTTACACCGTAAAATGGCTCTTTGGCTCCGTGGCGGGTAAATATTTTTTTGGTTTGTTCGTTACCAAATTCTTTTAGCTGATTTAATATTTCTTGTGAAGTCATATGTCTTTTTTAATTGAAACAATTCAATGCTAAACATGTTTATTCGAATTGTAAAATAAAAAAGCGCAAAGATTATTAAGGTGTAATTGTATTAAAATTGATTCTGGAAAGTATTATCTCACTTTTTACGTTTGTATTTATTTTAATATTCTGTTCATTATTGTTAGGAAAAAGCAGGATGATATCTCCCTTTTCAATTTCAATATTCTTATCATTTATAGATATGTTCATTTTACCAGAGAATAGATATAAACTATAACAATCTATATTCTTATTAATATATAGATCAGTGGCTTTATTTATCGAAATAGCTTCAATTTCACCATAAGTATTCTCAGTAGTCATTAAGTTAAAGTCGATTGCTTTCCCATAACTTATTGTATCCCAATCACCCGAAAATTCATCTTGTTCGAACTTTTTTAGATTCTTCAAATACTGATTTTTATGTTCAATTTTAATTTCGCCATTCAGAATCATTAACTTTCTTGATATACCTGGGAGTTTTGTAAATGTAGATTCCTCACATTCTACGCTTGCAGTGCTTATTCTAAATTGAAAGTTTAGCTTTTTATAATCTGCATCTTTTGGATAAATAGCCAGTTGAGTTGTAGTTCCACCCGACCAATTGTTTGTTTCTAAATCTGAAGCTTTAATGTGTTCTATTATCATAATCTATAAAATAAAAATCAGGCAAACTTAATAAGAATGCCTGATAACTATATATAATTAGTTTATTATTTTCTAACTAGATTTCTGAAAACAAACCAAATAACACTAGAAATAACCAATAGTACAAGTCCATAAAGCGGAGCTATAAGGGATACCCGTAAACCACCGGCCATTAATGCGGGAGAAATTTCGGTTGCCATTTGAATGAATTTTAATGCTTGAAATAAACCTAAAATTTGTCCTAAAAGGCCAAATAAAAATGCAAAACTACCAATGAAAAGTATAAACGAATTTTGTTTCGATAATTTTTGTAAATCTTTATTTGTTGAATAGTAATTTACTAAAAATTTTATAGCCAGAAATATTACTGCAATCCACATTAAGTAAATTGGTAACATAAAACTAATTCCACCTTCAATTAAATTTTTTACTATCATAATTATAACTTTTTGATTAATACTGATTCAATATTAGACAGGATTAATCAATTAAGAAAAATAATTATGCCAAGGTACATTTTTACACTCTCGATAACAAGAATATGTTTGTAAGTGTAATTATTACATTAAGGATAGATTATTGGTTGTTTGCATAAATTTTAATGAATGCAGATAATCAAAATATTTTATATAGTATCTTTGAAAGAAGAATGGAAGAACTAAAAATATATAATTTCTTTATAAAAAAGAGCAATTGGTTTTGGCATACAATTTATTGGATGTTCGCCGCATGTTTAATGTTTTTTATATTTAGTAATAGAGATTATGATTTTCAAATCAGACTTGTCTTAGTTAGTTTATTAATTTTTGTAAGTTATTTAATAAGCCTCACAATTAATAATTATTTAATACCACAATATTTATTTAAAGGTAAATTCTTCGTTTTTACATATGGATTATTTGGGGTTTTCATTTTTACACTTTGGATAATATCATTCTCCGTATATATCATATTATTATATAGTTCTTATTATTTACCCAATGTAATTATTCCTAAACAGGATGATATAATAATATTAATTGCAGGTAATTATTTGATAGTGACAATGGTTACGGTAATTCATTTTATTAAGGAATCGTATCGAAGATTAATTGAAAAATCTGATATTGAAAAACAAAAACAAATTACAGAGCTAAAGTTAAAAGAAGCCAATTTGAAACTATTACAAGGTCAGATTCATCCACATTTTCTATTTAATATGCTTAATAATTTATATGGATTGGTAAATGAAGATGTAAATGTTTCGAGAGAAGTAATCGTTAAACTTTCAGATCTGTTAGATTATATGCTCTATGAGTGCGATAAATCAGAGGTGCTCTTAGAAAGTGAATTAGCTTTTATTAAAAATTATATTGAATTAGAGCGAGTTCGTCATGATGCAGATTTTAATGTTCAGGTTGATTTTCAAAGTGCAAATGAAATTATTATAGCTCCTTTGATTTTATTTCCTTTTGTCGAAAATGCGTTTAAGCATGGATTTCATAATCCATCTGAAAGTTTTATTAATATGAATCTAAATATTAATGATGATAAAATCAGGTTTAGCGTTGAAAATCATATTTCAGATATAAGACAAGATAAGTATTTAAATCAGGAGAGAAGCGGAATAGGGTTAAATAATATTCAGGAACGATTAAAATTGATTTATAAAAATAATTACTTTCTTAATATTACTAATGATGATAATATTTATAAAGTATCACTTGAAATTATGTTAAGTTAAATGACAAATAAAGTAATATATAAATGCCTGATTATTGATGATGAACCAATTGCAATAAAAGTAATTAAGGAGCATCTATCAAGGTTCGAAAATATTGTTTGTGTTCAAGGTTTTACAAAAGCAATTGATGCAATTGATTTATTAAATAAAGAATCGATAGATTTACTTTTTTTAGATATAAATATGCCAGGAATTTCTGGTATTGAGTTTTTAAAATCCTTAACAAATCCACCTAAAGTTATTTTCACTACGGCATATAGAAATTTTGCTGTAGATGCTTTCGAATTAGATGCCATCGATTATTTGGTAAAACCAATTTCATTCGAACGATTTTTAAAATCAATAAATAAGTTTTTATCAACTTATCAATTAAAAAGCAAAACAAAGGAACCTGACAATATTGATAAAGACTATATTATTTTAAAATCAGAAAAGAAGAATTACAAGATAAAATTTGAAGAACTTTTATATATTGAAAGTCTTGATAATTACATTAAAGTACATATGAATGATTCTTCAATTATCTGTTATGAAAGTTTATCTGGAATTGAGAAAGAATTACCCAGTAATTTTATGCGTATACACAGGTCATACGTTATTAATATGGATAAGATTAATGTTTTTACATCATCGTACATCGAAATAGGAGATAGACGATTTACTATCGGACGAAATTATAAAGAAGAAGTTTTTAAACGTATAAATTAATATCTTGCTTGATCTTTTATTTCTTCAAAATATTCTTCAACACCTACGTTTTTCATTTTATTTTGAATTGTTAACCAACGCTTTTCTAGATGTTCGTCGAAGCCATGTTTAGAACAAGGAAATTGCTCACATTGAAAACAAAAATCAACAGAATGATCTTTTGAACATTGTTTTACTAAACAGTTCTTAAAAAGTTTGCATGAATCTTCTCTGCATCCATTACATGTAGCATTTGCAAAATGATCTAACATGATTTTAAAATTTGGATATTTTTCAAATACAGGTTCTTCTAAAAGTTCGATAAAACGTTCAGCGTATATATCAAAATTTCCAAGATTAGCTTTTAAATCAGAACTTAATCTATTTATTTCCCCATTTTTAAAGGCAAAACACTTAGAACAATTTAAACCACAAGGTCCAAGTTTTGATAATAAGTTAGAATAAGTCATTGTATTTATTTTAAGGTATAGTTTTCATTATTTTTAATGAAAATAAATTACTTGAAAAAAACTTTTCAAAAGTATTAATTTCCCTGTAATTCATACAAAAAAAACTATAATAATCTTTGTTTTTTAACCATTGGCATCTTGCTTGTAATATTCTAACAGACAGATAGTAATGGTGTTTTTATTGATAATCGATATTGATTATTTTAAAAAAAACAATGATATTTGAACTGATTATGAAATTGATTATGAGTATAGTAATTTATTAACCCTTAAAAACAAAGAAAAATTATGAGAATTAAAAAATGGATGGGGCTAGCTTTTCTAGCCTTAATAACTGGTGTTGTTCTACAAAGCTGTTCAAAAGATGAAGCAGTAATTCCTCAAGACGATTTGATAGTTAGCGAATCTTGGACTGTTCGACCAGATTTTGCAACTCTGGATACAAGACCACAAGATGTAATTACTCAATTTAAGATTACTGAAAAGAATGCAGTACCCGTAAAACTTGTTTATAATACAGCAAAAGGTGCTAAATATGCATTGGTAATTGGTATTTCTGATTATGAAGGTACTGCTAATGATCTTACATATTGTGATGAAGATGCTGATGATTGGACAGCTCAGTTACAAGCGGAAGGTTATTCTGTAACTACTATAAAAGATTTACAAGCTACTCAAAGTGCAATTGAAAATGCAGTTAGCAACTTGGCTAGCCAGTCTATCGCTGGAAACGAAATTGCTTTTGTTTATTCAGGTCATGGTAGTAGAGGTAGTATTGTTACAAGCGATTTGTATTATATAAATAGTGCATGGTTTAAAACTATATTTGCTAATGCTACAAGTACAAAAATGATGTTTAGTTTTGATGCTTGTCAAATTGGAGCAATGGCTATTGATCTTAATGCGACTGGTAGAGTTATTGCTGTAGCGTCTAACGAAAAAAAATATTCATATGATGGTGATGCAACTATGCAAAATGGTGTATTTACTTATTACCAAATGGAAGGTTTTGATGTATTGAATTACATCTATTTTGAAGATGATTGTCAATATGCTTGTGACAAAATGGAAGAATGGGCAGATGGTATTCGTGGTGTTAGAGTTTATCCATCGTATGTTGATTCATATGTAGGAAACTTAGATATTTAATTTTATTTATTAATAACATTTACTATACTTCATAAATTTATAGATGCTATCATTATGGTAGCATCTATTTTTTATTACTTTAATTGTTCCCATCTTGGTTAAACACAGAAATTTTACTCTTAATCGTAAGTTGATTTTAAGTCTCTTATTTCGTAAATTTGTATAAAATATCTAATCAAAAATACATAAAGAATTCCTACAAAAAACTCTTCTTCGTTATAAGAATATAACGTGCATCAAGAAATTATTTATTCAAAAGAATGGGATATTATGCCGATAAAAAAAGTAAAGGAATACTTAGATCGTAATGCCATTAAATACGTTACGATTAGTCACTCTCCTGCTTATACCTCTATGGAAGTTGCTGCTTCAGCACATGTTTCAGGTAATGAATTAGCTAAAACGGTTATGGTAAAAATTGATGGAAAAATGACAATGGTTGTATTGCCTGCATCGTATAAAATTGACTTTAGCCAATTAAAGGAACTAGCTGGAACTAAAAAAGTAGAATTAGCTGAAGAGGATGAATTTACACATATGTTTCCAAATTGTGAAGTAGGAGCTATGCCTCCATTTGGAAATTTATATAATATGGAAGTTTATGTTTCTGAGACCTTATCTGTTGATAAACAAATTGCTTTTGCAGCGGGATTTCATACAGAATTAATTAAAATGGATTATGCTGATTTTGCAAAATTAGTAAACCCAATAGTAACTAAAATCTCAGTTCTAGCGTAAGGTCCAACCATATTTATAAAATTAATAAGGAAGTAATATTTGTGACTACTTCCTTATTTTTATTATTTACTTTTTATCTCGTCGAAATTGTAAACGTTCCTCTTTAGTCATTTTTTCGGTGGCATACTGAATGATTAATCTAGCACAGTCATTTTTCCATTTTAAAAGAAATGCTTCTGTAGCTTTTCGGTCTTTTTTCCAGCATTCACGTAGAAACCAACCCAATCCTTGATGAACTTCTCTTGCTGTATCCATCATCATTGAATCAATAAAACCGAACATTTTTGGAAGATCGGTATCATGTTTAAAAAGCTTAATCATAGATACAGGAACACAACGGCGCTGGAATTTATTTTCAGCTTTTCGCCAAGCAGATAAATCATTCAATCTAATAATTTCCTTTTTCCAGAATACTGGGAAAAAATATTGTACTATACCATCGGTATGAGCCCAATTGTTTATCCCTATTGAAAACCAGGATTCTAGTTCTTTGAATGTTTTACTATCAAAATCTTTAGAAAACTCATTTAACATATTAATTGCAAAAGACGGAAGTTCAAATTTTTCTTCAGGAATAAGAATATTTGATACTTCGTAAACAAGATTAATAGTGCACCAATTCTGATTTTTATATTCTTTTACTTTGTTGGGAATTACATCTTTATGCAAACCATAACCATTAAATCCACCTTTAAAATATCTCGAATATTTTTTTACAATCTCTTCATCAGCATTTTTAATACAATATTCTTTAATGTCTTTATGTAGTTCTGTTGCATTCATAATCATCGTTTTAGAATATATAAAAATAGATATTTAATAATTTATATCAAAAAGTTTGAAAAATACTTGACAGATATTTATAAAATCACGTAATTTGTACGAAAAAGGTAAATAAAGACAAAAAACGTACAGAAGAAAATGAATAGTATAGAAGATCAAAAGTTGAAAGTGATTGTATTAACGGCTAAAGAACTGTTTTGGAAGCATGGATTTAAGCGAGTAAGTATTGAGGAAGTTTGTCGTGAAGCTAAAGTTAGTAAAATGACTTTCTATAAGCACTTTAAGAATAAGAGTGAGTTGGTTAAATATATTATTAATCATTTTACTGATAAAGCAATGGATCAGTACAATGCTATAATGCAAAGTAATATTCCATTTCCGGAGAAGATTCAGAAAACTATCGACCTTAAACTCGAGCAATCAAAAGATTTGAGCAACGAGTTTTTCAACGATTATGTTCGACATGCAGATAAAGAGATGTTGGAATTATTGCATCATAAAAGAACTGAACTTTTAGGAACTATTATAAATGATTATACAGAAGCACAAAAAAAGGGAGATATAAGAAAAGATGTTAAGCCTGAATTTATTCTTTATTTTTTAAACCAAATGCAGGAAATGGTTAAGGATGAGCAATTGGAAAAACTCTACGATAGTCCAAAAGATATAATCATGGAATTTACCAAATTCTTTTTTTATGGTATTCTTCCGCGAGATAAAAGCTAATGAAAAGAATGAAATTGTACATATTGCCAATATTATTACTGACTTTTTTAAATGATTTTAAAAGTTGGGGACAAGAAAGTAATTTTAGTGAACAGGTAATTGGTTCATCAATATTTAACTTTAATGATCCACTACTAACCCTGGCCGGCATACGATATATTCCGGATTATAAAAGTTCTACAATTCTAAAAGACAATCTTTTTATAAAAACAAACTTCTCCTTAAATATCTTCGGAAATGCTTTATTGTATGATTTGGATAGTGCTGATACCGACTTTAAGATAAAACCATACCGTTTGCAACTTGGTTTTGGCGGTGATCAATTTGATGTTCGCTTGGGATTGCAAAAGATTAATTTTGGTTCTGCTTCATTATTGCGACCATTAATGTGGTTTGATAAAATTGATCCAAGAGATCCTTTACAGTTAACTGATGGTGTGTACAGTGTTTTAGGTCGATATTACTTTTTAAATAATGCCAATATATGGGTATGGGGATTAATGGGCAATAAAGATACAAAGGCTTGGGAAATTTTCCCATCTAATAAAAAGAAACCTGAATTTGGTGGTAGAATTCAATACCCTTTATTGAAAGGTGAATTGGCAGTAACATATCACTATCGTGAAGGCATATTTAATGAAACTTTTGCCGATACATTAACAAATCGGAAAGGATTCTCTGAGAACAGATACGCAATTGATGGGAAATTTGATTTTGAGATTGGTTTATGGTTCGAAGGATCGTTAATTCATCAGAATCTTGATTTTACAGATCAACCATATCAAAGATTAATAAATATAGGAGCAGATTATACATTTGGTTTGGGGAATGGATTAAATGTTATAACTGAGTATTTTACTTATCAGAAAACTGAAGACATTTTTGGAAAAGGAGATGGAATTGAATTTGGTGCAATGTCTTTAAACTATCCAATAAATATTATCAATAACCTGCAAGTAATTGTTTTTTATGACTTTACCAATAATGATATTTATCGTTTTGTTAATTATTCATGGACTTATGATAACTGGATGATTTATGTCTCTGCATTTTGGAATCCGGATAATTATCAAATTTATCAAAATATTGGTGGAACAAATATATATGGTGGATATGGAGCACAAATTATGCTTGTTTTTAATCATTGATTTTAAGATTAAAGTAAAAAGTGAAAATGAGACAAGGAAAAGTGGTGAAAAAGATTGATGATAATCTGAAATTTTAAAACTTGAAACTATAAACTAAAATATATGGAACAAAATAATTTAATATCAATAAACAATCTTGTAAAACGGTTTCCAGTTGGAAAGGGAGAATTTACTGCTTTAAATGGTATTAACTTAACTATTAATAAAGGAGAATTTGCAGGAATTGTTGGACCCAGTGGGTCAGGGAAAACAACTTTGCTTAATATAATAGGTTCTCTTGATAATCCAACTGAAGGGGATGCTGTTGTAATAGGAAATTCAATAAATAATTTAACAGCAAAAGGTGCAGCGAAACTTCGAAAGAGTAAATTAGGTTTTATTTTTCAAACTTATAATTTACTTCCTGTTTATACTGTATTTGAGAATATTGAATTTCCATTGTTATTACTTGATTTATCGGCTAAAGAAAGAAAAAAAGCAATTAATGATGCCTTGGAATGGGTAGGTTTAACAGACAAAATTAAATCTCGTCCTGCACAACTTTCGGGTGGGGAATGTCAGCGCGTTGCTATTGCAAGGGCTATGGTGAAAAGACCTGAAATAGTATTAGCAGATGAACCAACAGCAAATCTTGACGCGGCAAATTCTCATAATATTCTTCAGATGATGTTGAAATTAAATGAAGAGCTTAAAACAACATTCATATTTGCTACTCACGACGATAAGGTTATACAATATCTAAAAAGGAAAATTAGCCTTGAAGATGGTAAAGTTGTGAAGGATGAGATTATTAAAGTTAAAGGAGACTAATTATCATGATAGCAATAAAACTAGCTTATCGAAATTTAGTTGGGGCTGGATTACGAACCTGGCTCAACGTAATAGTATTGGCTTTTGTTCTGTTTATGATCATATGGCATTATGGAATACTTGATGGATGGAATGAACAGGCAAATAGAGATATGCAAGCGTGGGAAGTTGGTAATGGTCAATACTGGCAAGAAAACTATGATCCTTATGATTTTTTCACATTGGAAGAAAGTCATGCTAAGATTCCTGAAACTTTACTAAAAGCAATTGAAGATGGAAGAATTACACCAATATTGTTAACTCAAGCATCTGTTTATCCCGATGGAAGAATTCAAAGTATGTTATTAAAGGGAATATTACCTGATCAAAAGATTATTGCAATTCCTGGCAATGAGCTGAATATTGAATCAGAAGCCATGCCTGCCGGCAGGCAGGAAATACCTGCTGTTATTGGGAAAAGAATGGCAAAGAATTGTAAACTGAAAACAGGAGACATAACAACAATTAGGTGGAGAGATATAAATGGTACGTTTGATGCTGCTGAAGTTAAAATTGTTAAAGTTTTTGATTGTAATGTTCCATCTGTTGATGCAGGTCAAATGTACATTCCAATTAATAAACTTCAGGAAATGATGCAAGCATCTAATGAAGCTACCTTGTTTATTGTTGGTAAAGATCAGGAAATGTTAGATTCTATAGATGGATGGAAATATGTCGAACTTGATATATTAATGACAGAAATGAATGAGATGATGAAAATGAAGAAAGTTGGAGGATCATTTTTCTATGTTATTTTAATGCTATTAGCAATGTTAGCAATTTTTGATACACAAGTCTTATCAATATTTCGAAGACAGAAAGAAATAGGCACTTATATTGCGATGGGAATGACACGTCGCCAGGTTGTTAGTCTATTTACAGTAGAAGGAGCAATGCACGCTATTTTAGCAGTAATATTCATAGGAATTGTTGGAACTCCTTTATTAGTCTGGTTAATGTCTATTGGAATGACAATGCCAGCCGGATCCGATGATATGGGTATAACAATTGCAGAAACTATCTATCCGGTTTATGGAGCAGGATTAATTATCGGAACATCATTATTGATTTTTATAATAACTCTGATTGTTAGCTATTTGCCAGCTCGCAAAATATCTAAAATGAAACCCACTGACGCAATAAAAGGAAAAATACAATGATACGTTTTTTATTTAAAGGATTATTAAGAGACCGGAATCGCAGTTTATTACCTATTCTGGTTGTAACAGCAGGAGTTACTCTTACAGTTTTTTTACATTGCTATATAACAGGTATATTAGGTGAGATGATTGAGTTCTCAGCAAAATATACATCAGGCCATGTAAAGGTAATGACTCGGGCTTATGCCGAAAATAAAAATCAGTTACCCAATGATCTTGCATTAATAGGAGTAAATGACTTAATTGGTAACCTACAGGAAGACTACCCAACTATAGAATTTGTCCAACGAATTAACTTCGGAGGTTTGTTAGATGCTCCTGATGAATTTGGAGAAACAAAAAAACAAGGTGTAGTAGGAGGTTTAGCTGTTGATCTAATATCTGAAAACAGTAAAGAAATTGACAGGTTGAATATTAGAAGTTCATTAGTGAAAGGACGAATGCCAGATAAATCAAATGAAGTTTTAATTAGTGATGAGTTTGCCAAAAAGTTGGAAGTTGATCTGGGTGGAACAGTTACTCTCATAACTTCAACAATGTACGGTGGTATGTCAATTCAAAATTTTAAGGTTGCAGGAACAATTGAATTTGGAGTACAAATGATGGACCGTAGTGGAATGATAGCCGATATTTCTGGGATACAGAATGCGATGGATATGGAAGATGCATGCGGAGAATTGCTAGGTTTTTTGGATATGGCAAACTACAATGATGTCGCCGCATTGAATGTAGAAAATACATTTAATGAAAAGTACTCAGATCCAAACGATGAATTTTCTCCAATTATGACACGACTTAAAAATGACTCAATTATGTCTGGTTATTTTGATTATGTTGATGGCTTTGTCGGTATAATAGTTACCGTTTTTATTATGGCAATGTCTATCGTTTTGTGGAATACTGGTCTTATTGGTGGATTAAGAAGATATGGAGAGATTGGTGTTCGTTTGGCTATTGGTGAAGAAAAAGGGCATATTTACCGTTCAATGATTTGGGAAGCATTATTAATTGGCGTTGTTGGTTCATTTTTAGGAACAATAATAGGACTTGGATTTTCTTTTTGGTTACAGGAAGTAGGAATAAATATAGGTGATATGATGAAAAGTTCTAAGATGATGATGCCAAATGTTTTTAGAGCAAATATTACCACTCCAGCATATTATATTGGGTTTATTCCTGGATTATTTTCTGTAACTCTTGGAACTATGTTATCGGGAATTGGAATATATAAACGCAAAACAGCTTCCTTATTTAAAGAACTTGAGACGTAAAACTGTGTAGATGTCATTCCTGCGAAAGCAGGAATCTTAAGTGAATAATTATGACCTGGAACCTAAATTATTTTATATATATAATATCAAATTGGAATAATTTTGTGATGTATATTGGAGTAACAAATGATCTGAAGAGAAGGGTTTTTGAACATAAAGAAGGAAAGATTGACGGATTTACAAAAAAATACAATATTAATAAACTGGTTTATTTTGAACATTTCACAAATATTGAATATGCAATTAAGAGGGAAAAACAATTAAAAAAATGGAAGAGATCATGGAAAAATGAATTGGTAGAAAAGAAAAATCCGAATTGGGATGAATTATATGAAACTATTTAAAAAGATTCCCACTTTCGCGAGAATGACAACCTTTTTTTGCTTATTATTTTTATGTATGTAAAATATCTTAAATTTAAATCTAAATACAATGAAAAAACTAGCAATTATACTACTTATTTTAATCCCAAACTTAACTTGGGCACAAGAGCCATCAGGTAAAGAAATTCTGGAAAGAATTGATAAGAATATGGCATCAAAAAGTACTATTTCAACTTCAAAAATGGTAATTCATGGTGCACGACAAACAAGAACCATTGAAGCAAAAAGTTGGGGTGAAGGGGATGAAAAAGCATTTACTGAATATTTAGCTCCTGCACGTGAAAAAGGAACTAAAATGCTTAAGTTGGAAGATGAATTATGGATTTATTCTCCAGGATCAGACAGGATCATTAAAATTTCTGGACATATGTTAAGGCAATCGTTAATGGGTTCTGACCTATCATACGAAGATATGATGGATAATGCAGAACTATTAGAAGATTATGATGCTGGTGTTATAGGTGATGAAATTATTGATGAAAGAGATTGCTGGATAGTTGAGCTACAAGCAAAAACTGCAGAAGTGAATTATCAAACACGTAAAATCTGGGTTGATAAGGTGCGCTATATCCCATTAAAAGAGGAGCTGTATGCAAAAAGCGGAAAGCTTTTGAAAAAAACTGAATTATCGAATTTTACGAAAATTGGTTATAGATGGTATCCAAAGAAAATCGTATTTAAAGATATGCTTAAAAAAGGTGATGGAACAGAATTTATTATTGTTGATATTGAATTTGATAAGGAGATTCCAGAACATATTTTTACAAAGGCATCATTAAAATAAGCATATCGGAAAAGTTTGTCTCAAAAATAATTTGATGTCATTCTCGCGAAAGCGGGAATCTCATACTTATCAAATACTGAGATCTCCAATCCTCCCGATAACTATCGGGAGGAGATGACAAGAAAGAGTGCCAAAAACGGCACTCTTTCTTTAATATCCTGAATTTCGTCCTTTGTGTTCTCGAAGCATTTTAAATCGAGTGAATCCCATTTCGTAATATTTGTCAATGTCGAAATCTCTCAATCCGTGTAGTTTTCTTGGTTTTATTTTGTGCATACACCACTTTCTTTTAATGAAAAAAGAAAAGTAGTAGTACATTAATCGAGTAATAATATTAGTATTTCCTAAAACTTTATTACGTTTTGATATATAATCGTAACAAATTCTATTTGGGCAAGTAAGTGCACAACCTGCATTCCCGAATAATGTTATTCTATCTTTTTGTTCAATGTTCTCTAATAAGGTAATATTTGTATTTACATTCATCGGTAACACTATCGTATCGTATAGTTCGAGTGCAGTGTTTATTTTTTCTAAGGAGTCTATTTCTTTTAAAATACTTGCTTCAATTCTATATAATGGGAAATCTTTTTTAATCCATCTAACAAAATTATCATTGGTAATAATTACTGAATTTCCTTTTTTATGATATTTCTCAAGTAAGGGCTTATATTTTTTATATTCTTTTTCAGATACATAATGATTTGTAAAAGGAATTCTAAGTCCGATATTATTTTCTTGAAGAAACTCATAATCCTTTTCAGAGATTTGTCTTTTTAAGAAAGGTCTCCCGCTATACAACGAAGTAGGTTCAATAAAACCAAAAATACTATCAATTTTATTCAATGGGATATTGGGGAAATATGAGTTAAAATAATCTTTTACAGGTTGCTTTAATTTTTTTCCTCTTGCAGATATTGTGTAAACGGTATTATTCATGAGTGTTATTATGATCTATTTCTACAAATATGAAAATAATAATTTAAATATTATTTCTTTATCTGATAAAATATTCCACGTTCTTGCCTAGATACGTCAATTTTATTATCTGAATCGAGTACATCTAAGTACTTATTAATTTCGTTTACATGAAGACCTAATATTTTTTCAAGATCTTCCAAAGTACAGGGTCTTCTTGAGATAGTTTCTAAAATTGCATTCTCAGTATCTTTTCTAAACGACTTATTATCTTTTCTTTTTGCCGAAGATGCAATTATTTCGATATTTGGAATCTTCCATAAATCAATAATATTTTGCAATTCAATTCTGCTTGCAGCTCTAATATTATCAATTACACCAGGTCTGTCTAAAGTGTTTAATTGAATCTTTTTAGGCTTGATTTTTATAATTGCTTCTTTTAATAGACTTAGATTTTCAATATCATCATTAAATCCTGGTAAGATCATTATTTCAAGCCATAAATCACCAGTAAATATTTCACTAAACTCAATTAAACCATTAATGTAATCTTCTATGTTTAAAGTATTGGAAGGTCGGTCTATTTTTTTGAATGCTAAATTGGTTGCAGCATCTAACGAAGGTAATATCAAATCAGCATTTAATAATTCTTCTTGTACTTGTTTATTAATAAGTAAGCTACCGTTAGTTAATACAGCAATTGGTATATTTTTAAAGTTAGATTTAATATAATCAATAACTTTCCCAATATGAATGTTTAATGTAGGTTCTCCAGCACCAGAAAACGTAATGTAATCAGGTTTAGGATTGTTCTTAAAGAAATCATTTAATTCGGTAATAATTTCATTGTACGAAACATATTCTTTTCTTTCGGTTGTTAATTCAGTTGAGGCTCCACATTCACAATAAACACAATTCAGAGAACAAACTTTATGAGGAACCAAATCAACTCCTAGTGACATTCCTAATCTTCTTGACGGTACAGGACCAAATAAATGCTTATACATTTTAAATTTTAATTATTATTTTTAGCAAAATTAATCAAACGAAATTATACTAGCATTAGATTTAGTTGAGTATAATTTCAAATAATATGATTTAATCGAAAAAATAATTTATTTATCATGATAAATAAGAATAGTTATAAAGAAATTGCAGTAAGTGTATTTGAAGCAATGAATACAAGTGATTTTTCAACATTTGAAAAAAATGCAGCAGATAATTTGAGTTTTGATTTTCCGGGAGCAGATAGAGCCGAAGGTGTAAAGCGTGTGATTTTGTTTTTTAAAGTATTATTAAGAAAATACAAAGTATTGACTTTTACAGTAACTGATGTTATTGTTGAAGACGATAAAGCATGTGTTGTTTGGACAAATAAGGGTGAAGAAAAGGATGGTTCATTATATGAAAATAGTGGAATAACACTATTTCATTTTGCAAACGAAAAGGTCTCATATATTAGTGATTATTTTAAAGATACATCATTTTTAGAATCTAAATAATTATAAATGAAAAAGATACTTGTTTTAGATGGAAGTATGCGTAAGCAAGGAAATACTTCAATACTTGTAGAGAATTTTATTAACGGATCAAAACAAAATACAAATCTAGTAGATCATATTATAGCTAAAGATGTAAATCTTGAATACTGCAATGGCTGTTTGAGATGTAATTTAATAAAGCGTTGTTCTATATCTGGTGATGATTGGCCTGAAATTAGTAAAAAGATATTAGAAGCTGATGTTCTGGTTTTTGCATCGCCAATTTACTTTCATTATGTTACTGCTCCTTTGAAAAAAGTAATTGATCGTTATCGTTCCTTAGTTCATGTTCAAATAACAGAAGAAGGTGTTAAGCATACACCGTGGATTAAGTGGGAAAAAGATTTTGTGCTTTTACTATCAATGGGTTCTTCAAACGATGTGGATGCTCAGCCTGTTGTTGATTTGTTCGAATATATGAAAGAGGTAATGGGTGAAAACAATAACTTACATGTAATAAAAGCTACTCGTTTAGCAGTAACTAAGCAAATAACAAAAACGGAAGAAGAACTTGAAAGTCTTTATCCTAAATTGAACTTACCTTTAGACATAATAAAACAGGACATTATTAATAACAAAAAGATTCTTAAAGATAGTTATGATCTTGGTGTAAAATTATCTCAATAAGTTTTGTAAAGTACTGCAATAGAGATTTGTATAAGAAGAGGTGTTTGCGATTTATTTTGAAATAAGATCTTTAATATTTTTATCAAAAGTTTTGGAACGATAAGTAGGAGCAAAGTTAGGATTTGCTTTTATGGTACCTTCTCTAAAATTAAAATATCCCTTAATAAATTGATTTGGTAACGTATAAATTAGATCATTATTATCGTCAATTATGGGCTTTGATTCTGTTAAAATCTGTTCAACTGAAATATCTGCTAATTCAAATTTGTTTAGCTTTTTAGAATAGAAATCGAATACTTTTTTTGAGATACATATTACAATAACATAATCGCCAAATTGTTTATGTTCATGATGTCTTTGTATAAGATATAGTTCATCATTATAAATATATTCAGCAGTTTTATAGAAGGAATTTGCAAATTTAAAACCTTCTTTTAGAATCCTATTAGCGATTTTCTTAGATGGAGTGTAATGAAGAAACAGCTTGATTTCAGATTCATCTTTAAAAATAAAGTTATTTATCTTTTCATCAAGAATCTTATCCTTTGTTACAGTTTTATTATCGATTGGGGATTTAATATTTTCAAGAAATTGAACGATATCTTTTTTATCAAGTTTTGTGTTGTTTTTTTCAATTTTCTCGAAATACGTTTTAAGGAGTATATTCTTTTTTGCCAAAGTAAAATGTAAGTATATAATGTATATAAAAAGAGCAACAATAAGGAGAAACTCAAAGGAAACACTAATTGATTGTCTGATAATAAACAGATACATCGTTTTATATTTTAAATAAAGATATTGAAAATCAAACATTAAATAAAGATTCGACAATTATTTTTTCAATAATTCATTATTTTTTAAGTGTTTAATACCCAATAATCATTTTGCTGAATCTTTTTTAATAAATTGCGAAACTTTAGCTATCATGTGAGCAGATATGGGAGATAGGAAGATTAGTACATGAAATATAAGGAGTGTGATTATGAGTATTTTCCAATGAAAAAACAAAATATTTAATGCGAGAAGCAATAATACAAAAGCAAACGAAGAAACTTTTGTTACCACATGCATACGGGTATATAAAGTTTTAAATCTTACAATACCTATAGAGGCTATAAAAATGATTACAGCACTAAAAATAACCAATATACCTACAATAATATCAACCATCTTCGTTTTGTTTTTTATATAAATATCTTGCAATAATCATCGATCCAAAAACCAGAAGCAGTGATACAGTTATGACTACATCGAGTAACATAGTATTTCGTGTATAGAAAACATCACAAATAATGATACCAACAATTATAAATGAAATCTGATCTAATGCAATAACTCTATCAGGGAGTGTAGGCCCTTTAAAAAGCCTTAATAGTGGAAATATAATGCTAAAAGCCATAATCAATAAAGCTGTTAGTGATGCATATTCTAAAAATATTTTTCCAGATTCTTCCATCGTATTTAATAAATAATTTTTGATTTGCCCAGGCTACGTATTAACATCTTTTCTATCTTTTGTGTTGTTTTCATAAAGTCAGCTTTATCATTATTATTTAATAAATGAACAAATATGGTACTATGGTCGTCCGATATATCTAAACTTAACGAACCTGGAGTCATACTTATTAAATTAAAAAGTAAAATAAGGTGCCATGAGTAATGACTTTGTGGATTATATTCAATAATAGCTTCATTTTCACCACGATATCCTTTGATAACAAGCCATGCTACAATCCATCCTGAATTTATTACCTTATAAGTAAAATATACAAATAGAATGGTTAAATTAATTATCCTAAAAATAAATGCTAATATTGATTTTATTATTTTCATCCTAAAACAAAATTGATATACTTTTGGTAATTAAGCAAATCGGTTGCTGCTGTTTCGCAAAATTCTACAATGGGTTTTGCTCCAACTCCCATTACAATAATCGATAATGCTAAAATAATTGAACCTGTTATCATATACTTGTATGGTAAACCATTTGATTTTATTTTTTGTTCGTTATTGCCTTTCTCATTTTTAGTATTTTTCCAAAATACTTCAATCCATATTTTTGTCATGGAGAATAATGTAAAAAGCCCAACAAACAAGGCTACCATGGCTACAAAAACCTGGTTATTTTCAATTCCTGCTTTTATAATTAAATATTTTCCTGCAAAACCACTTAATGGAGGTAGTCCAGCTAAACTAAATGCCGATATAAAAAATAGTATTCCCCATAAGGTATGTTTATTAAACATATCACCTAAATCTTTTAAATTTAATGTTCCCTTTTCCCTATGAACCCAACCGGCCACTAAAAAAGTATTCGTTTTTGAAAGCATATTATGACCTAAGAAAAATATAGCAGCAGCTAATCCTGATATGGTATAAAATGCAAGCCCAATAACTACATAACCCACCTGACTAATAATATGAAAAGAAAGTATTTTTCTGAAATCGAATTGTGATGTTGCTGTTATTACTCCAATTACCATTGATAATATACCCATCCATAAAATTATAGGATTCCAAAAATAATCGTAATGATGTAAAAAAAGTGTGTAGATTCTGATTAGAGAATAAATACCCACTTTTGTTAATAGCCCTGCAAAAAGGGCAGAAACGGCTGGTGGTGGAGTATGATATGATGCTGGCAACCAGAAAAAGAATGGGAATAAAGCTCCTTTAATAGCAAAACCTACAAATAATAAAATGAGTGAAGGTTCAAACAGACTTGGGAAATCTCCAATTTGTGAAAACTTTAATGCTAAATCGGCAAGGTTTAAACTTCCCATTTTACCGTAAAGGATTCCAATTCCAGCAACAAAGAAAAAAGATGATATTAAATTTAATATCAAGTATTTAATGGATCCTTCGAGCTGAGCTTTTTCACCTCCAAAACTTATGAGAATAAACGAACTCATAAGCATAACTTCAAACCAAACGTATAGATTGAAGATGTCACCAGCAATAAAGCTACCATTTACTCCCATTAAAATACCATAGGTAAATAAAAAGTAATTATTTTTTAGTCTTTCCTTATCGATTGATTGAATGGAGTATATCGTAACAGATAAAAATACAATGGCTGAAATAGATATCATAAAAGCACTAAAGCGATCGGCTACTAATGTTATTCCAAATGGAGCAGGCCACGAACCCATTTGGGTTTTTATTATTTCTGCATTATTAACTGATATAAGGATATAGAATGCCAATGCAAGATTAGCCAAGCCTAAAACCAAAGATAATGCATTCTTTATTTTGACATTATGAATAAACAGCGCCAAAATAATAAATGTAAAAGGAACTATGATCAATAAAGGTAGTAGGCTCATTTTTGGTCTGTTTTACTTAGTTGATCTAGATCATGCGTTTCTGTTACTTCGAAATACTTATATTTTAAAGCAAGTATATATGCTGCAATACCCAAGCTTATAACTATTGCAGTAAGAATTAATGCTTGAGGTAAGGGGTCACTTATGGTAGCAAGGTCTACACTTTCTGTACCTTCGGCAATAAATGCTTCACCACTTCTTTTTATTCCCCCCGCTAAAAATATAATCAAGTTTGTTGCATTGGCCAGTACAAATATTCCAAGTATTACTTTTACTATACTACGACGTAATACCAGATACACTCCACCTGCATATAATATTCCAATAAAAATTGCTAATATTAATTCCATTTTAATACCTCCATAATACTTATTATAATAGTTAAAATAACACCTATAACAACTGCATAAACACCTGTGTCGAATATTAATGGTGTACCAGCATGTAATGTTCCTAAAATAGGAATTTTAGCTTTTATCCATAATCCCGTTAATATTTCAGTTGAGAAAAATGTAGGTAACATTGCAGCAATTAATACTAAAAATAAACCAATACCAATAAAAGTTTGTGGATTTATTTTAATGATTTTTTTTAAGGAATCAGTTCCAAAAATAATTGCATAAAAAATAAATCCAGTTGATGCAATAATTCCTCCGATAAAACCTCCACCAGGGTTATTATGTCCACGAAGTAAAAGATAAATAGAAAAGATAAGCACAACTTTCATAAATAGCTTAACAATCTTTTCTAAAATGATATTTCTTAAACTCTTATTATTCATCTACTTACTTTGTTGTTTAGTAGTAAATTTAAATAAACTATATACACCTATTGCAGCCAGAGTTAGCACAGTTATTTCACCTAGAGTATCCAGTGCTCTAAAATCAACAAGTATTACATTTACAATGTTTCGCCCATGTGCTTGTAGATAACTGTTATTAGCAAAATAGGAAGATATTGGTTCGTAATTATTTAGTGCCCTGCTATGCAGCACAACAATAGTTACTCCAGCACCTACCATTAAAGAAATAGCTATATCTCTAATGCGTGATTTTTTGGTTGATAAAATGGCAAATTTTGGCAGGTAATAAATTACCATAACAAATAAAACCATAATTACAGTTTCTGCAAGAAATTGTGTTATTGCCAAATCAATTGCTCCATATAAAAGATATAATAAACCTATTCCATACCCGACAACACCCATAGCAAGTATGGCTGATAATCTTGACATAGAAAATACAGCGAACAACAATGCCATGATTGATATAATTAAAAGAATAACTATATTAAATCGGATAGCAGAAAAACCATCTATGGGAACTAAATCACCTAAATGCCAATTAATTTGAAAACTTGTAATGATTAAGGTAACAATAAAGAAGGTCATCAGGTAAAAACGATGATAGCCATGTTGTATTCGTTGTGTATTTCTTCCTGCTATTCTTAAATAGTTATTTATTAATTTCATAAATATGGTTGGAAGGTGATAAATATCAAACCATTTAATTGTTTTTTCAATAAAACGAGTGACAGGTTTACGAAGGAAAAATACCAATACTCCTAAAAGAATAGCAAAAATACTCAGCAATAAAACTTCGTTAAAACCATGCCATAGCAAAAGATGCACATCTTTTATTTCATTTTTTGTTACAAATAAAGCATTAGCTATCATTTTATTTAATCCACCAGGAAATAAACCAAGAAATAATCCTGCCAGAGCTAAAACTCCAGGACCCAAAATAAAATACCACGGTAATTGCTTTTCTGTGTATTTAATGGGAATTTCAGGTTTTTTACTTCTGTTGTAAAAAATCTCGACAAATACAGTAAGTGAAATGGCAACCATCATAATATTTGCCCCTACACCAAGTGGTAATATAATCCACGATAAACCAGGGAGTTGTATTTTTGCTACATATATAAGCTCTTTGCCAACAAAACCCAACATGGGTGGTAGTCCTGCCATGGATATTAATGCCAACACAGCAAAAATAGTTGTTGCTGGTAAAGGTTTCCATAATTTTGATAGTTTGGTTATATCTCTGGTTCCTGTACTTTTATCAATAATACCGGCAACCATAAATAATCCTCCTTTATATAATCCATGAACAATGAAAAATACTAAGGACGCTTCTAATGAGAGTGGTGTTCCGATACCTATAAGTAATACCATTGTTCCCAGAGCACTGATCGTTGTAAATGCTAAAATGCGTTTTAAATCTTTTTGTCCCATGGAGAAATAAGCACCTAAAAACATGGTGATAACACCTGACAATATTAAAGAATATTTCCAGAATGGGGTTCCACCTACAATAGGTTGTATTCTTAATAGTAAATAAATACCTGCATTAACCATGGTTGCAGAGTGCAAATATGCACTTACGGGAGTAGGAGCCTGCATTGCTCCCGGTAACCAAAAATGAAAAGGGAATTGAGCAGATTTGGTTAATACAGCAAATAATATTAGTATAAAAACTAAATTGTATTGTGGATGTGATGTAATAGTAATTCCTTGTTCAATTATTTTGCTTATTTCATAAGTTCCGGTAATATTTCCAATTAGAATAACAGCAAATAATAAACATAAACCACCAAAACCAGTTATTAACAATGATTGCAATGCTGCTTGGCGTGATTTTTCTATATGATGATCAAAGCCAATAAGTAAAAATGAGGTTACGCTTGTAAGTTCCCAAAAAATAAATAATGCCATTAAATTATCTGAGAATACAAGTCCTATCATTGCAGCCATAAATAACATCAGGTAGGTAAAAAAATGCGCCTGACGATCGTATTTTTTCATATACCATGAAGCATACAATACAACAAGAAAACCTATACCGGAAATTAATAATCCAAAAATGAGACTTAAACCATCAATACGAAATGGAAAACTGATATTTGGTAAAATTGAAAAATCTGTTGGAAATATTTTAGTGGTTTTTATATCTAAATCGCCAATAGCTATAAATAATAAAATAAATATTCCTAATGGAACTAAGGAAAGTAACCATCCTAACCGTTGTTTAAGCATAGGATACAAAACACTAACAAGTATACCCGATAAAAATAATAATCCAATTAACAAAGGTAATAATTCGCTCATTCTTAGTGTTTTGTTTAATTAAATATAAGCTGTTTATACAAAAATAAATTAAATTAACTTAGGAACACCAATGTTTTAATGATTGTTCAAACATTATAAAAATATTCTAAGCAGTGGTATATTAGTTTTTTTTAAAGAACTTTTCAGCGATCTCTAATTTTTTTTCATCTCCAATATCAAACCATAAATCCTTATCGTGTTTGTATGCCATTATTTTACTGCTTTTAGAGAATTCAATATAGAACGGAACAATAGAGAATGCTCCATCATATTTAAAGTGACTAAATATTTTAGAGCTAATGATATGAATTCCGCTAAATGCAAATTGTTTTAAATTTTGATTGGCATTAGAAATAATACTTTCCGAAGTTTTAATATTCTCCCAGCCACAAAGTTCATTCGCATCGTTAAAAAGAAAATAGCGACTCGAATTTCTTTTTCTTACGGCTAATGTTACCAAAGAATTATTGCGCTTATGAAATTCCATCATTTCAATTAAGTTGATATCGCTAATTACGTCTACATTATAAAGAATAAAGGGTTCATTTTTATCGAAAAACCACGATGCTTTTTTTAGACCTCCGCCAGTATCCAATAGCTCATTGCTTTCATCAGATATCTCTATATGTATTCCAAAATTGTTTTGTTTCTTAAGAAAATCAATTATTTGCTCCGATAGATAATGTACATTAATAATAATATCTAATACGCCAATTGCTTTTAGCTTAAGAATAACTATTTCGAGCATAGGGACTCCATTCACCTTAACTAAAGCTTTTGGTGTCTTATTGGTAAGAGGACGCAAACGAGTACCCATTCCAGCAGCCAATATCATTGCCTTCATTTAGATTCTCCTTTTTTTATTTCTTGTTCAATATGGCGAATCTTTATGTTTACATCATATTTTGATTTTAAATGGATTGCAAGTTTTTCAGCACTGTAAACTGATCTATGTTGACCACCGGTGCAGCCAAAATTGACCATTAAGTTTGTAAACTCTCTTTGAATATATTTTTCAACAGATTGATCTATAATTGAAAACGCATGTCGCAAGAAATCATGCATTTCATACTGGTTCTCAAAAAAGTAAATAACTTTCTCATCTACACCTGTTAATTGTTTAAATTCTTCATATCTGCCCGGATTGTGAACTGCTCTACAATCAAACACAAAACCACCACCATTTTCTGAATCATCTTCAGGAATTCCTCTTTTATATGAGAAGCTATTTATCGAAACTGTTAGCATAATTAAAATTTATTGTCAATATTAATATTTATAATTTGAGAAATAATTGATTTAAGTTCGGGTAATTGATTTAAAATATCAACTTTTGAATATAAAACATTTAAATTTTTTAAAGCCAGAGGAATACTTTCTATAAAGTGCTTTTTCTTTTCAATAATTCCTCGTAGACCATAAGCTCCAAGTGTTTGAAGAACTCGTATAAGTGCAAAGCTGTAATAAAAAGTAATAAAATTATCTTTGTTTATATCTGTGTATTCTTGTGCTGTTTTAATGTAATAATCAAGAAGTTCTTGTTTAACTGACTCAGGTATTTGTGCTTTTGCCTGAAAAAGTAAGGATACTAAATCATATTGAAGAGCTCCTTTTCGCCCACCTTGGTAATCAATAAAATATGGTTCGTTGTTTACCATCATTATATTTCTGGCTTGGAAATCACGAAACATAAAATAATTACTCTTTTCAGTAAGTAAATGTTTAGCAAAATTATCGAAATCTGAATTTAGTACATTTGAATTATAGTCTAAATTAAGATTTGTAAGAAACTTTTCTTCGAAATACCTTAAATCATATAAAATGGCATTTTTATCAAATGCTTTAAATGGATAGCTATGAGAGAAATCAAAGTTTTTTCCTGCAACAATTTGCATTTTTGCTAATTCGTTTAGTACCTTTTTATAAAATTCAATAGCTTCAGAAGGAAATGTCTCTTTTGATTTATTATTTAGTAACCATTCTAGTAAAGTTAAATTACCTAAATCAGAAATTAAATAAATATTATTATTTAGATCTTCAGCTATAATTTCAGGAACATTAATTTGAGATCTAAGAAATTGTTTAGTAAAATTAACAAATGCAATGTTTTCTTTTATATCAGGATTAAAAACTGCAATAACGGAAATCTCTTTTGTATTTAATCTAAAATAAACTCTGCTTGAGCCAGAATTAGGTAATTTAGATATTAAACTTGGTAAAGATCCAAAATGATCTTTAAAAAGATTAGATATTTTTTCTTCGATTTGAGTGTCTCTATTAATCATTATCTATGCAAAGAAATACATTAGTAAAATTATAATAATCAAAGATGGAATCATATTTAAGATTTTTAATGGTTTAATTTCAAGAATTGAAATTCCAAGTCCAATTAATAATAAGCCACCAACAGCAGTTAATTCATTTATTATATCTTCAGAGAAGTAATCTCCAAATCGTGCTGCAAGCAAAGTTAAACCACCCTGATAAATTAGTAGTGGAATAATAGAAAATGCCACCCCAATTCCTAAGGCGGCAGAAAGTGCTATAGAAGAAACACCATCTAAAACCGCTTTTGCTAGAAGTAAATCCGGTTTGCCACCTAAACCTTCTTCAATGGCACCAACTATAGTTATCGATCCCATACAATATAATAGAAATGCAGTAACAAGTCCGTCTGAAAAACGGGCATTTTTTGATTTAAATTTTTCTTTTATTTTTTCGCCAAAATTATTTATTAATTTCTCCAAATTCATCCATTCTCCTAATACTCCACCAACAACAATACTAATTACCAGATAAAAAAGATTGCTGGTTTTAAAAGCCATATATACGCCAATAAATAATGTAAAAAGTCCAATTCCTTGAAATACAATTTGAATAAAACGTTTTGGGAGTTTTTTGTTCAAGAAAAGACCAATTAAACTTCCAACTAGAATTGCTGCAGCATTTATTAGTGTACCTGTCATAATTTCAAAAATTTTGATAAAGATAACAACTTGATATATGATTAACTTTATAAATTTAGAAATAAAACCTTGTCCAATTCCAATTAAATTAATAATTTTAGAAAGATGTTAAACACATAAGCTGATTTATATGAGAATAGAATTATTCAATTCCGATTATTTGAATATCGTCGAGTTAAACACTACTGGCGATAATGATAATTATATTAAAGGAGATTCAGAATCTAAATATATTGAAGGAGAGGTGTTTAATCTTTTTACATCTTGTTTTGAAAATGCTGAAAAATTATTTGAGTTTTTTGGCTCGACAAAATATAATTCTCGCAAAATAGTTCCTTTAAGAAATGAATTGCTTGATAAATTAAAGAGTTTAGAGAGTATATCTAGTTTAGAAGATTTTCAAGAACATATTAATCAGGTATTTCTAGGACAAGAATTTATTGATCAGCTTACTATCGAAGACAAAAAATGGGAATCAAAATGGAATTTTTATTGCGATAAATTAATTGATTTGAACAAAGGTTTAATAGATATAACTAATAAATGTATTGAAGAACAGCTTATTTTATGGGTAATTGGGTATTAATTATTTTTTTATGTTAAAAAAAATAAAATTATCATAACTATCAGTAGGTGAATAAAATAAGGGGTGTGTATTTATCGATTAACATTAAATGATATTTGTAAGCAATACTTTTTTTAACATATTTTAAACCTTTGATGTAATATTTAGTCATATATTTGCATTGTATAAAGAAGGCTATTATATCACTTCATCATAATAGCAAGGTTAATAAATTAGAGTGTTAGCATCCCGGGGGGCCGGGATGTTTTTTTTTATCCATTTTTAAACTATTTAATTCTTACTTTAGGTAATATCTTATTAAGATTTCATTCTTTTTTATGTTATTATTACTTTTAGGCCCAAATCAAAAAATATATTTACATGAAAAAACTAATATTGATATTATTTGTGGTTGTTATGGGCATATATAGTTGTACCGAAACAAACAAAAAGGATAATAATGAGAATCCTTTTTTATCGGAATTTGATACACCTCATCAAGTTCCAGATTTTGATTTAATTGACACAACTCATTTTATTCCTGCATTTAAAGCTGGTATTGAGCAAGAAAAAGTAGAGATTGAAGCTATTATTTCTAATCCTGAAGAGCCTAATTTTGAAAATACTATTCTGGCTTTTGATCAAGTTGGAGAAATTCTTCGTCGAACTAGCGTTTTTTATAGCTTAAATTCGGCTAATACAAATCCTACATTACAAAGAATTGCTCGCGAGTTAAATCCTATGATGTCGGCTCACGGAAATTGGATTGGGTTGAATCAGGGTTTATTTCAAAAAATAAAAACGGTTTACGATAAAAGAGAAACTCTTGGTTTAGATCAAGAACAAATGCGATTGGTTGAAATTATTTATCGTGATTTTGAAAGAAATGGTGCTGCTTTAAGTGAAGAGAAAAGAAATGAATTAAAGAAGATTAATGAAGAGATTTCTATGCTAACTTTAAATTTTAGCGAAAATCTTTTAGCAGAAACACAAAACTATAAATTAGTAATTGAAAATGAGGCTGATTTAGTAGGTTTACCAGGAGGAGTAATTTCGGCTGCCGCTGAAGCTGCAAAACAATTTGAAATGGAGGGCAAATGGGTATTTACGTTAAATAAACCTAGTTGGATTCCATTCTTAACTTATTCTCCTAACCGAGAGTTGCGCGAGAAAATCTACAAAGCATATTACAATAGAGGCAATAATAATAATGACAATGATAATAAAAGATTAATTGCACAAATAGCAACGCTTCGAGATCAGAAAGCAAAATTGTTAGAACACGCTAATTATGCCGAATATGTTATTGATAATAATATGGCTAAAACTCCTGAGAATGTATATAGCTTTTTACATCAGGTATGGGAACCTGCTTTAAAAGTTGCAAAATCAGAGCGCAACGAAATGCAAAACATGATTGACGCTGAAGGAGGTAAATTTAAATTACAATCTTGGGATTGGTGGTATTATGCTGAGAAACTTCGTAAGCAGAAATTTGATTTAGACGAAGAAGAGTTAAAACCTTATTTCTCTGTTGATAACGTTCGTGAAGGAATCTTTCATGTATCAAATAAATTGTATGGTCTAACTTTCGAAGAAAGAACAGATATTCCTGTATATAACGAAGAAGTTTCTACGTTCGAAGTTAAGGAAGCAGACGGAACTCATGTTGCAATTTTATATATCGATTTACATCCAAGGCCAGGTAAAAAAGGTGGCGCTTGGTGTGGTGCAATGAGAAGTGGAGCATACGAAGATGGCAAGAAGATAACTCCTGTAGTTTATATTGTTTGTAATTTTACTCGCCCGACTGGTGATAAACCTGCATTATTATCTTGGGATGAAACAACAACTTATTTCCATGAATTTGGTCATGCACTACACAACTTCTTTGCCGATGGTCATTACAGAAGAACTTCTCGTGATGTACCAAGAGATTATGTTGAGCTACCATCGCAAATTATGGAAAATTGGGCTGGCGAAGTTGATGTATTAAAGGCTTATGCAAAACATTACGAAACAGGTGAAGTTATTCCTGATGAACTAATTAATAAGATTCAAAGTAGCGGACATTTTAACCAAGGTTTTGGAACTGTTGAATATGTTGCAGCGTCGTTGTTGGATTTAGGATGGCATACTATCGAAAATACTGATAATATTGATGTAACAAAGTTCGAAAAAGAAGCAATGAAAGAGATTGGTTTAATTAATGAAATTATTCCAAGATATAGAAGTACATACTTTGCGCATATCTTCAGTGGAAGTAGTTATTCTGCTGGTTATTATGTTTATTTATGGGCAGAAGTTTTAGATTCAGATGCATTTAATGCATTTAAAGAATCTGGAGATATATACAATCAGGAATTGGCTGCTAAATTTAGAAAATATTGTTTATCCGAAAATGGAATGGGTGAAGGAATGGATCAATATCTTAAGTTCCGTGGAAAAGAACCATCAATTGATGCTTTATTGGAAAAACGTGGTTTAAAATAAGAATTCTCAAATAAAATAAAAAGGTGCAACTAATTGTTTGCACCTTTTTTATTTCTATTATTATATTCTTCAACTAGTTTATAAAAGTCTGTTACTTCGTATTCATTATTGAATAATTTTTCAAGCAACTCCTTATCATCCTTAATAAATCCCTTCATCAGTTTTGTGAAATTTGCCCAGTTTACTACTCTGAATTTTTTATCTTTTTCTATAAATGTAATCAAGTTAGGATCTCTATTTATAGGATCGCCATACGTAACTCCTGTACTATTTGCACCGTAAGTATTTCCTTTAAGATTACCTGCCAAACTTTGTCCCGGTAATTTTATAAATTCATATAAACTGATTGCTCCTTTTCGTTTAAGCTTAAAAAAGTAGTATGCATCGAACGAATATGGATACATTTTCCTATAATAAGTAGCATCATTTACTTTATACATTTTAATGCTACCTGTTGTTAAAATACTTTCGTTTCCCATTGCATCTTTAAAATGAACTCTATTATACATTTCTGCATTTTGAGTATCCAAAATAAGACCACTTATGGTATCATTGTTATGATTTACAACATAGCCTTGCGAATAATTATTTTGCGAGTATAATGTTGTTACAAAAAAACAATTTAATAGAAGCAGATAGAAAATTTTTCTCATAATATTCTTTATATGTTATATTTTAAAAATAGTAATAATAAATTGTATTTGCCTAAAGATTGATAGAACAAATCTTTTTTCGTCAAGGGTAAAGATAATTATTATTTAATTTTACTTGAACCTTTTTATTTAAGCGTGTACAGTAGGTCGACTAAAATCATTTTAAAATGGAAAGAAAATTATCAATTGTTCTAGGCTGGTTAACATTTACAATTTCATTTATAGTTTATTTTTTAACATTAGAACCAACTATCAGTTTTTGGGATTGTAGCGAGTTTATTACTTGTGCTAATAAATTAGAAGTTGGTCATGCGCCCGGAGCTCCTTTATTTATGTTTTTAGGACGTGTTTTTAGTCTTTTTGCAGGTAATGATGTTTCTAAAGTTGCATTTATGATAAATCTATTATCAGCAATTGTAAGTGCATTTACCATTATGTTTTTGTTTTGGACCATTGAATGGTTTGGGAAAAAGTTAGTTTCCAGATTAGAAAATAGTTTAAGTAATAGTTCTATTTATATATTATTGGGTGCATTTATTGGAGCAATGAGCTTTGCTTTTACCGATACTTTCTGGTTTTCTGCAGTTGAAGGTGAGGTTTATGCAACATCGTCGTTTTTTAATGCGATAGTTTTCTGGGCAATTTTAAAATGGGAATCACAGGCAGATAATCAAAGGTCTGACAACTGGATTTTGTTGATTTTCTTTTTAATGGGATTATCAATAGGTGTTCATCTATTAAATTTGTTGGCAATACCTGCAATTGTAATCGTATATTATAACAAAAGATATCATGTTACAACAAAAGGAATTCTTAAAGCTTTAGTTTTTTCTTTTTTAATTCTAGTAACTCTGGTTTTTGTTTTGGTTCCAGGAGTAGCCAAATTTGCGGCTTACTTCGATTTACTTTTTGTAAATCAATTTAAGTTGCCATTTTATTCAGGTGTAACAGTGTTTTTAATTTTACTATGTTCAACACTGGCATTTTTAATTTTGTATTCTATAAAGCATAAAAAGCAATTGTTAAATACAATTGTTTTATCACTTACTGTTTTTTTAATTGGATATTCTTCTTACGCCTCATTAGTTATTAGGTCTTTATCAAATCCATACATTGATATTACAAATGTTGAAAATATTTTTGGATTAGTTGACTATTTAAACCGGGAACAATATGGTAAACGTCCATTAGTTTATGGAAATAATTATAACTCACCTATAATTGAATCTGTTGATCAAAACAGCTATAAGCCTTTCGGAGAGAAATATGTGAAAAAGGAATTGAATCCTAAGTATATTTTTGATGATAAAACAGAAACCTTATTTCCTCGAATGGCAAGTTTGGTTGATGGTCATGAATCAGAGTATAATCGATGGGTGAATATTAAAGGAAAATCAGTTAAAGTTTCGGATAGAAATGGAAACGGAAAAACTATTAAGGTTCCAACCTTTGCTGATAATATTGCCTTTTTTATAAAATACCAATTAGGTCATATGTATTTCCGCTATTTTATGTGGAATTTTTCTGGCAGACAAAACAACGTTCAAGGTTTTGGAGAATTAATGCATGGTAATTGGATATCGGGAATACCATTTTTAGATGAAGCGCGTTTAGGACCACAAGATAATATTCCTGATAAATTTGCTAACAATCCTGCGCGAAATAAATATTTCATGTTGCCATTAATTTTTGGATTAATAGGTTTGATTTATCAATATAAAAAAGACAAGCAAAGTTTTCTTGTTGCATTTCTATTTTATTTTTTTGCTGGTATTGCTATTGTGTTTTATGTAAATGAAATTCCGATTACACCTCGTGAAAGAGATTATGTTTATGTTGGTTCATTTTATGCATTTTCTATTTGGATAGGTTTATCTGCAATTGCTGTTATTGATATTCTAAAAAGAAAGAATAAATACATAAACTACTCTATTTTACTTGCCATGTTTATTCTTCTTCCAATAAATTTAATTAGCGAAAATTGGGATGATCACGATCGATCGGATAGATATACTGCGAGAGATTTTTCTTTTAATGTTTTAAATTCCTGTGAGAAAAATGCTATTCTATTTACTTCAGCCGACAATGATTCATATCCAATTTGGTACTCACAAGAAGTGGAAGGGTATAGAAGGGATGTTAGAGCCGTTCTTTCGGAGTTTCTTCCAGTTGATTGGTATATTGATCAGTTAGGGAATGATTACCCTGAAATGGGATCAATTCCTGTATCTTTTGAAGATAAAGATTTTTTAAATGGTAAAAGATTGTATATACCCGTTTTAGATAGAGTTGAAAGCTCAGTGGGATTAAAAGAAATTATAGATTTTGTACGTAGTGATAATCCAAAAACGAAACTTACAAATTACGATACAAGTAAAATAGATTACATTCCTGCTCGTAAGTTTTCAATACCTGTTAACAAAGAAAATTTTATTAATTCATGCACAAGTTTTAAGTATGATATTAATGATATTCCTGAGAAAATTGAACTTAATTTTACTGGAAATCATTTGTTTAGGAATGATCTCTTAATATTAGATATAATTTTAAAAAATGATTGGAAACGACCAATTTACTTTTTAAATCCATCAAACTTAAAGAAATACGGATTAGATAAATATATGCATCGTGAGGGATTAACTTTTCGTTTGTTACCATTTACAAATGATAATATTGATAGAACAAGCTTACTTTCAAATTCCGATTATCAGTATAATAAATTTATGAATGAGTTTAATTGGGGTGGAGTGAATGAGGAAAATGTGATGCTTGATTGGACCAATGTTAGAATAGTATCGACAATGCGAATACGTGAGCAATTTAATGCTTCTGCACGAATGATGATATCTGAAGGAGAAATCAGTAAAGCGATTGATATGCTTGATAAGTGTATAGAATTACTCCCAAATGAAAAAATACCATATGATTTTAGTTTACCAGGAATTATTGAATCCTATTATTTAGCAGGAGAAAAAGAAAAAGCTAATTCCTTATTCGAAAGTTATAGAGGAATAATTATTGATGAACTGAATTATTACAAAGGTTTCGAAGAAAGATTAATTCCTGGATTATCAAACGAAATTAGAAAAAATCTATATTTATTACAGCAGTTAGAAAAGATAAAGTTTGTTACAGGAGAAAGTCGAAATGCTCTTATGGATGATCTTAATTTGTATTATGGATATTTCTATAAATTATTAAATTAATTAAATAATGAATCACTTACTTGATTATTATAAGTAGCAGTTGTATCGAAAGAGTTATTTTGAATATGTGTAGAATCACAAAGGAAAACAAAGCTTTCATTTACTCTATTTTCTTTATTTCCAATAATCAGGATAAACAGAACAACAACAAAAGCAAGTTTTGCAACTATAAACTTAGGACTTGCAAAGTCGGTAAGAAAACCAAATATTGAATTCTTTTTTACTTCAGATTTCGTAGCATTTAAGTTTACCATATAATGCAACTGATTGAAAGAGGAATTGTCCAGATCTAAATCAATATTATCGCTTTGTAAATTGCTATTTAAAAAATTATCAAAAGTATCCATATCTATTGTAAATTAAGCTGTTCAATTAATTCAGGATGATTGTTTTTAATATTCTCCTGAAGTTTTTTTCTTGTATAAAACAATCGTGATTTAATTGTTCCTACCGGTAAATCTAAAACATTGCTAATCTCATCTATGCTAAATCCTTCGCGGTATTTTAACAAAAAAGCTGATTTATGAGACTCATCAAAACGTTCAAGTTGTGTAAAAATTAATTTAATGGCAGGTTCGTGATTGTTATCAGAGAAATCTTCGTTATTAAAAGTATCAGGATTTTCGCAACTAATGGTGTTTTTTCGAATATCTTGTCGTCGATATTCGTTTTTACACATATTGTTGGCAACACTAAAAATCCAAGTCGAAAATTTCATATTAGGATTATACAAATGTGGCTTGTTAATTATTTTTATAAAGATTTCTTGCACAAAATCTTTAGCCAATTCCTTATCCTGAAAAAGCATTCTGTAGAAATAATACAATAGCCGATCTTTATACCTTGAATATAAATTATTAAAGGCATCGTTATTTCCATTACTTATAGATATAAGTAATTCTTCGTCGGTTAAATCTTTATTTCTAAATAAGTTAAGATTCAATTTATCTTTTTATTATTGTATAAATAATTCCTGCAAATGCTATTAAGAGCATTATTGGAGAAACTGTTAGTGTCAGAAATTCTTTATTGTGTTTTGATCCTAAATGCATTAAAATGTATCCTAAAATTAAGAAAAATATAAATCCAACGATCATTTTGTATTTTAATGCACTTAAACTGTATTTTGGATAATCCTTCATTATCATTTTTTTTACAACAGTACACTCAAGATTTTCTTAGGTTCAAATTTCGAAGATTTTTTTTAGATAATAAATCAAATTAAGTTAAAACATGTTAAAATAGAGTTGGATAGAATCAAAAAACACTCTCCTGTTGTTCAACAAAAGAGTGTTTTTAATACTATGAATTAGTGAATTAATTTTTCTTTAACACTTTTATGGTTCCACCGCCACTATACGAGTGATATTCACCATTGTACATTGCATCAGCACCTACAGGCCCCATTTGGAAAGTTCCGCGCGATACTGCACGAACTAAATAATAATAATATGCTGGACCATTGTAACTAGATCTTCCGCTAACATTCACAAATAGGTTAATTCTATCGTCGCGAATATCTTGATAATCTGGATTTGATCTTCTATGTGGCCACGACATTCCTGGAGGTAAACTGGTAATTCTTGGATTCTCAATTTCAAATCCAGCAGGTAAAATATCAGAAATAACAACATTCTCCACATAAGTACTTGTAAGACTTTGAATTTCTAGCTCAACTAGAACTAAGTCGTTTTGCTCGAATGTATTGCTTGTAATTCTTTGTCCGTATCTGTTATAGAAATTCTTACGTACTTTAATGTATTTATCTTCTTCTAAATATTTACCACTAGCACTTATTCCTTCAGTTTCCCAGAAATAATAAAGCTGACCAGATCCTTCTGTTTCAATCTCGACATTTGTTCCTTTTAAATCATCAGTAAGTAAAGTAATTGTATTGTTAGTACATGTTCCTACTTTTTTCCCATTTGATTTAACAATTCCAGTAATATCACTCTCGCTTGCAATTTTTGCAATTTTACCCATCGCAAGGAAACCGAACGAACGTTCCTGAGTATTTAAATATCGTCTGTTTTTTAAGTAATCAGAAATATGTTTCGACATTATTCCAATTTGGCTATTTGTTGGATCAACTTCAAGTAATGTATTTAAAGCAATAGCTTCATCTCTAATGTGAGAATAGAAACTACCACCAAATGAAGAATTGGCTATTTCGCCTTCAAATGCAATTGGAAGTATTTCTTTATATTTCTTAGTATCACCAGTTAGAGCATAAGCTGTAGCTAGCATATATTTACCATCGAGACTTAATTGTTTTGGTCGTGCTTTGTAATAGTTCATTGTAGAAATTGGTTTCTCACCAGCTAAAGCCAAAACGTATAAGGAATAGGCAACTTCTTTTGGAGCAATTTCTCGCTTACTTGTTGAGTTAAAGAAATACGTAATGAATTCCTTTTTCCGAAGTTTCATTTTTAGGTATTTGAATAAATGATCTAAAAAATCTTGATCAACATCATAACCTGCCTTTTGAGCTTCCAAAGCAAAATGTGCTGCATAAACAGAACCCCACCAACTTTCAGTTCCATGACCGGGCCAGTAGGTTAATCCACCATTATACAATTGCATTAATTTAATTTTATCTAAAGCATATTGCACATTCTGAGAAGCATCATTTTTAGCTCTTTTTTCTTTGAAGGTTGTATTAATTAATTCGCTGAAATACAATTGTGGAAATGCTGTAGAAACAGTTTGCTCAACACAACCATAAGGATAACGAACCAAGTAATCCAAACTATTCGTAAACTGAATAAGTGGATTTGTACTTACAATTAACTTATTATCAATACTTGATTCGATAAAATCATCGGCATTCATTTCAATTTGTGCAGTTTTTCCCGCTAAAACTACACCAGAATCAAATCTTTTTTGCAAAGGTGATGCAGGACGAACTGTGATATCTGTTTCGTTAACGAATTTTTTATTCAAAGCACTAACAGTAATAGTGATTTTTGCTTCTCCTATCTTTGGTTGAGCATAAACTTTAAATAAAGCTTCATCTTCACTATTTGGCTCAATATTTAGTGTAATCGATTTTTTACCAATAACTTCTATTGGACCTTTTATTTCGATATCAATTTTACATTTTGCCGTTTTTTCAGTTGTGTTTGTTAAAATAACAGGTACTTCAACACTGTCTTTCGGACTAAAGAATCGTGGTAGAGCTGTGCTTACAACAATTGGATCTGCAACTTTCATATTTGTATAAGCAGAACCAAATTTATTATCAGAATAGTTAACTGCCATAATTCGAAGATCGCCTGAGAATTGTGGAATATCAATTTCATATTCGGCTTCACCTTTTGAATTTGTCCCTATTATTCCACTCCAGAACGAAACCAATTTAACTCGCTTGTTTTGTAAAGGATTTAATCGTTTAGCACCAGCGGGTCCACCACCACCTGTATGACTTTTCATCATTTCTAATTCAGGAAAGATGAATGGGTAAATATCATAGGTGTTTACTTCCAAAGCTCTTCTTCTGTAAAAGAAATCGTAAGGATTTGGAGTTTGATATCCTGTAACTTGCAATATTCCTTCATCAACAACAGCAATTGTTATAGCACTATTCGGTTTAGCTTTTACCTTGATTAGTTGTTTTTTATTTGATTCTGATTTTTCAACTGCCGAAATTGTAATAGGAATTTCATTATCTGAATTTTCAACAATAACAGGAGCAAATCCATGAGCAACGGTTAATGGCATATCCGATTTCTCGTGAGGTCGGAATAAAGTTGCCGAAATGTATACGTTTGGAACAAGATCTTCCGTAATATCTAATTCAAACGAAGCAGCACGTTTGTCTGTTTTTACATAAAAATGTTTAAGTACTTTATTTGTTTCAACTGTTACGAGCATTTTTCCTGAGAAAGGAGCTTTTAAAATTACATTTGCTTTTTCTCCAACATTGTATTTTTCTTTATCTAACTGAATATCAATTTGACCTTCATTATCAACTTTAAAAGAACTATAGGTTGTACTTCCCCAGCCGTAAGCATAAATATCTCTACTGACATAAGTCTCTGCTCCTGGTAAGGAAATTCTCAATTCATAATTCCCAGAAAATTCTGGTATAAAGCTATATGTAGAGCTTGTTCCTTTTAAAGTGATTGCTTTTAAATCGAGAATTTTCTCAATTTTTTCGGAACGATATCTAAAGTAGCTTCCTGATTTTGAAAGAACAGTTTTATACTCATATTTTATCAGTTTAACTTTAGCCTTAAATTCATCTAAAGCCTTACCAGTCTTATCAACAGCAATTAAATTTATTTTAACCGGTTGCCCGGTTTTTGTGTAATAGCCTTGATATTTTATTCCAAGAAATACATCTTGAGTGTAAATATTTACATTATTCAGGCGGTTAACAGGTCGTCCTGTCTCGTCGAAAACAGTTGTGTAAATATCGGATTGTAAAACACCCATATTTTTATAACTGATAGGAATTTGGTAGTCTTGTTCACCTTTTCCAGCTTTATCTGTTTCGCCTTCCCAATATTTTCTTTCGAAATATTTTTCGGCACCTTCGATATTGTAATTGTACCCACGATTTTCTTTCGGATAGAAATATTTACGTTTAGTAGAAAGTTCAATTTGATAATTTCGATTTGCAGCTGGTGGTCCAAAGAAATTAACGGCTTCAAAGCTTGTGTTAATATTTTCGCCCGGCTTGTATTCTTTTTTATCAAGATTAACTTTAACCTTTATTCTATCTGGCATAAACTCTTCAACCTTAATTCGCTTCGAACCAATAAGTACATTGTTTGAGGTGAAAATATTTACAGAATAAGCTCCTGTACTTGCGGTTGATTGTAATTTAATTTGAGATTCGAATGCTCCATTTTTATTCAAAATCTTGCGAATGGTCTTAAGCGTTTTTCCATTTGGAGTTACAACTTTTAAAATAATTGGTAATTCGCCAGGCGTTTTCCACTCATAATCTCTAATTATAGCCGAAATATTCATTGTTTCACCTGGTCGATAAATATCTCTATCGCCATAAATAAATGTTTCTAAACCAGATGGATTCTTACGATTTCCACCAACATCGAAACGTGAGGTTGCAACTTGAGTATTTCGTAAAGGAATAAAGTTGAAATCGTCATTTCGCTGAACAGTAATTAGATTGGTTTTAAATCCAGGAGCTTTAAGTTCCGAAAATTCATATGTAGCAATTCCTTCAGCATTTGTTTTTACTGTGGAATTTATCTGATTATTTCGACCAATAAATTTTATCTCAACATCAGATAAAGGCTCGGCAGTTTTAATAGAGTTTGCAAAAACAGATATTGATTTCTCGCCTTCTTTAACAATTAATCCAATATCAGAAATTGAGATTAACTTTTTAGCTTTTAAATAATAATCGTTTGGTGATGAAATTTTTATCAAATAAATTCCGTTAAAATCGGCTAGCTTATCTTCAAAATCAAGTTTTAATAATTGATGATTTCCGTTTCTAGGTAAAGTTTTAGTTTCAATCTCTTCTTCGTAAATAACATCGCCTAAATCACTATTATCATTTCTGTAATAATCATAGTAGTAATCGTCGTAATAATCATCATTGTAACTTTGGAAATTGTAATCTTTAACATACGAAACAATGTTATTTTCATATATTTTAGTGATTTTTATTCTAACTTTTGGAACATTAACAATAGCAGCTTCAATATTTCTATCGCCATTACCCGATACGTAAAATTCCTTTTTATTTACAAATTGAATGCTAGGTTTTAATTCTCCAAACGACAAAGGCTGGGTATATTCATGCTTTAATTTTCCGCCTAGTTTTCCAAGTAATCCTTCTTTTATAGTTAAATCATATTTATGATTCATACTAAATGAATTACTTTTAATTACAAAGTAACTTGGAAATGCTTCAACAGAGTATTTTATTGAAGGTTCAATCGTTATAAATTTTTTAATTTCTTTTGTGTTGATTTCTTGGGTGGTATAAACAGTAATTGTTCCATCGGTACCATCATGATTGGCTTGAACTTCATTTATCAAAAGCTTAAAAGGCGAAGGAATAAGGAATTCTTCTTCGAAATCTTCGCCTGTTTTTATGGTTCCATTATATGCACCAAGACCCTTTTTAATTGTAACCTTAGCATCTAAATCTTTATCTTCATTTTCGATATCAGAAATAATAAAGCTTACATTGCTAGATATTTCATTTGAAACTAAATCAAAACTAATAGTTTCATCTTCAATTGAAATACTTACTTGTTCTGCAACTTCCTGTGGAGTAATTGTTTGATTAAATTCAATATCAACTTTAACTTGTGGTGATTCTCCTACACTTGAAGGCATTGACCAATTCGTTTTTACACTCGATACTTCTAAATAAGGAGTATGAAATGCAAAAGATTTTTCATTGTCGAGTTTTAGATTCGATTTATACTTAAGAACTTCGGATCTAATTTCGCAAGTAAAATCAGTTGCTGGCTTAAATCCACTTTCGGGCACAAATACCATTTTATCTTTAGCTGTCCACATAAATTTACCTTCGGTATGTGGCTTTATGTTTAAAAGTTCATCATCAATCCACATGTTTACGAGTGAATCCGGAACTAAATCTTTATTGAATGTAAAATTCAGACTGTTTGCGGTTGTAATTTCTTCAGCAAAGTTTTTCTCAACTACTTTTACTGTGTTATCTTGTTCTGCACACGAAACAGAAAGTGCTAAAACGAGAACAAGAAGGGCAAAAAGTTTTGTTTTCATTGGATTGATTTTATTGATGATTGATTAAAACTATTCTCACTACTAAGATTAATATTATATAAAAATCCCCTTAGATTATTAAAATGTTAATAAAGCTAATAAAAAAGTTTTACAAAAAGAGATTTAAAATGATATATGTATCTTAAAAAATGCAAAAAGTGTTTACTTTTATTCGGAGTTAATCAAGACAATATTATAACAGAATAATTCCTAACGTTTCAATGTATATAAAGCTCATTATTTTATTAAAAAGAATTCCCACAAGATTGAAGTGTTTTATCTTTAGTCTTTTTTTAATTTTTGTTCTATTCCTTTTACTGGATGTAATTTATCCACTTAATACGAAAATTGATTATTCTACAATTATATATTCTCAAGACAGTACTTTGATTCATGGATTTTTATCTTACGATGATAAATGGAGGATGTACACAGAGCTTGATGAAATTACTCCAGAACTTAAAAAAGCAATTATATTTAAAGAAGATAAATACTTTTATTATCACTATGGATTTAATCCTTTGGCAATTGGAAGGGCTATTTATAACAATATTAAAACAGGAGAACGTACGTCGGGAGCTTCAACAATTACAATGCAGGTTGCTCGATTAATTGAACCAAAATCAAGAACATACGGAAATAAGATAAAAGAAATGTTTCGTGCCACTCAGTTGGAATGGCATTATTCGAAAGATGAGATTTTACAACTTTATTTGAATCTGGTACCATATGGTAGTAATATTGAAGGTGTAAAGTCGGCTGCGGTTATATATTTTGGGAAGCTTCCAAATCGTTTAAGTATCGGTGAAATTGCTGCTTTATCGATTATTCCTAATCGACCAGTTTCACTTCGGTTGGGTAAAAATAATGACTTTATAAAGACTGAGCGGAATATGTGGCTCAAACGATATAAGGAGAGTAAGTTATTTAAAGAAAAAGATATTGATGATGCCATTGATGAGCCTTTGAAAGCATATCGAAGAGATGTTCCTAGAATTGCTCCACATTTATCGTATCGATTAAAGGATCAATATCCTGGAAGAAAGATAATTTATTCGAGTCTTGACTTCGAGATGCAAAAAAAGATTGAAGCTATAGTAAAAAACTATAGTCAAGGCTTGTACTTTCAGAATATTAAGAACGCACTTTGTTTGGTTATTGAAAACGAAACAAGAGAAGTGAAAGCTTATATTGGATCGGCCGATTTTTATAATGATGAAGATGGTGGGCAAGTGGATGGAATTGTTGCGGTTAGATCGCCAGGAAGCACCTTAAAACCCCTCTTGTATGGAATTGCAATGGACAAGGGCTTAATTACGCCTAAATCGACAATAAGTGATGTTCCATTAAGTTTATCGGGTTACGAACCAGAAAATTACGATGGTGAATTTTACGGAAATGTTAGTGTTGAATTTGCTCTATCAAACTCGTTGAATGTTCCAGCAGTTAAGGTCTTGGCAGAATTAGAATCCCAGATTTTAATAGAAAAGTTAATCGACATTAACTTCAAGCAAATAAAAAGAGATAAAAATAATCTTGGATTATCGATGGTTTTGGGTGGATGTGGTGCAAGTCTCGAAGAATTAACATCCATGTTCTCGGCTTTTGCAAATGAAGGTGTTTATCAAAAACCAAGCATTGTAACAGGGGCAAAATCTTCGACAGAGAAGGAACTTTTATCGAAGGAATCAAACTTTATGATCACGGATATTTTAACACAACTTACAAGACCAGATCTTCCGTTGGATTGGGCTAATAGTCAGCATATGCCAAAAATTGGTTGGAAAACAGGAACATCATATGGTAGGAGAGATGCATGGAGTATTGGCTACAATAAAAAATATACTGTAGGAACTTGGGTTGGTAATTTTTCGGGCGAAGGTGTGCCAGAATTAAGTGGAGCAGAAAAAGCATCTCCACTTTTATTTAAGGTGTTTAATGCAATTGATTATAACTCAGAAGAAGAATGGTTTCATATGCCAAAAGAATTAAGTTTTAGAGCTGTATGCCCTGAAACGGGACTGATTCCGTCTGATAAATGTGAAAGTGATATTATTGATTATTTTATTCCAGGAGTTTCGTCAATGAAGGTCTGTGAACATATTAAGACTGTTGCCATATCAGCCGATTCGTCTATTTCATACTGCACATCGTGTAAACCAAAAATCGGATATAAGGAAACCGAATTTCCAAATCTCTCGGCAGAAATGATAACTTATTACGAAACGAATAATGTTAAATACCTAAAAATTCCGCCGCATAATCCTGATTGTGAAAGGGTAATTGCTGGTGATGCTCCGGTAATTGCTTCTCCAATTAACGAAAACGAATATTTTGTTGATACAGAAGATGAAATGCAGATTCTTTTAAGCTGCCATGCTGCGAACGATGCTGAGAAAATATATTGGTATATAAACGATAAGTTTTATAAAGCCGTTGATCCTGCTGAAAGAGTATTTTTTGAACCATCAGAAGGTAAAATTAAAATTTCGTGCTCCGATGATAAAGGAAGGAATACCAATATCAATATTTATGTGAAGTATGTTTCGTTTTAATGTGTAAATTGAAAAGATTCTTCGACAAGCTCAGAATGACATTTAAATTAGATAGCTTGTCAAACTGAGTTAATCGAAGTGTGACAATACTTCAAATTATAGAACTGCTCCTTTAATATGTCATATTAAGCCCGTGGAAATATGAAAGTGATTATATTTCAAGTTTAATTACTTCACCGTAATCAACCTGAGTTTTAAAAGCATCTTCTAACTTCTCACTTTTAATATTAGTAAGTATACTTCTAATGCTTCCGCCATGAGCAATAATTGCAACATTTTCGTGATTTAGCTTTTTAAGATCATTAAGAAAATTAGAAACTCTATTATGAAGTTCTTGAAATGATTCCCCATTTAAACATGGAGTGTAAATGTAATCATCCATCCATTTTTGGTATTCCAGATCTGTAATTTCATCCCATTCTTGCATTTCCCAATTACCAAAATTAAGTTCCATTAGTCGATTATCATATTCAATCTCATCATTAAATAAAAAACTGGAAAGTTTTTTGCATCTCTGTAAGGGACTTGAGAATACTTTGCAAAATGAAATATTTTTGAGTTGTTCTTTTACTCGCTTTGCTTCTTCAATAAATGTGTGTGCAACATCAACGTCTGTTTGTCCATAACAAACTCTGGGTTTTACATCTACTTTTGTGTGTCTGATTAAGAAAAGATTCATTAAATAAAATTGCTAATAATGATAAATGATAAATAAAATACAATCTCTGAAACTTGTTGAGTAGCGCCTAGTCCATCTCCAGTAAAACCGCCAATCCATTTTTCGAAATATCTTTTTAAAAAATAGATGATAGGAACAATTGTAATAAGTATTAACAAATACCAATAAGAATAGTTTATAGAAAAAATGAGTAGGGGAGTTGTACCAAAAATAAAAGCAATCATATTATCTGTTTGTGATAAGCTTTTGCCAACAGGTTTTGATTTGCTTTTTGCATCGTCGCGAGCATATTCAGAAAAGAAGATCATGCCCGTAGCAGAATATCTGCTTAAGGCATGACCCGCAAACAAAACAAATGGGATTTGTTCAACCATAACGTTGGTTAAACAAAAATATTTTGTTAAAAGAATAAGAATTAGTCCTACGGTTCCGTAAGTTCCAATTCTTGAATCTTTCATTATTTCAAGAATCTTTTCTTTTGACCATCCTCCTCCGAAGGCATCACAAGAATCGGCTAGTCCATCTTCGTGAAAAGCACCAGTAAGTAATATTGTACTTATCATACTTAAAATTACTGAAATCGACAATGGAAGTACTAATAAACAAATATAAAATACTAAAGCACCGAATCCACCAACAACCCAACCAATTAACGGGAAATATTTTGTACTACTGTTTAATAGTTCGGTTGAATAATCCAATTTTTTGGGAACTGGAATTCGAGTATAAAACATAATGGCAGTAAGCAACAGCTTTAATTGATATTTCATAATATGAAGTATTGATATGAGATAAAAGTATTAAGAATTGCTAATATCTCATATCTTAAATTTAATTATTCTTTATTTGATACTCCTGCATCTTCGAAACTTGCCATATCGTTTAAGAAATTTACTGCAGATTTTATAATAGGATATGTTACTGCAGCACCTGTACCTTCTCCTAATCTTAAATCTAAACCTAAAATTGGATTTGCATTTAGATGATTTAACATTTTAATATGTCCTTGCTCATTTGATGTATGCGTGAAAATACAATTTTTAAGAATCTCAGGATTTATTTCGTTTGCAACCAATAATGCTGATGTAACAATAAATCCATCGACCATAATAGTCATTCCTAGTTCGGCAGCTTTTAAAAATGCGCCAGTCATCATGGCAATTTCGAAACCACCAAATGTTGCTAAAATTTCAATTGGATCTGAGTTTAACTGATGTTTTTCAAACGCTTGTTTCAGAAGTTCTTTTTTACGTTTTAATCCTTCCACATCATGCCCTGTTCCGTTGCCAACACAATCTTCTATATTTAAACCAATAATTTTACTCATTAGAAGCGATGCCGAAGAAGTATTTCCAATTCCCATTTCACCAAAACCAATAATGTTACAACCAATCTTAAATTGATCTGATATTATTTTACCACCAGCTTCTATAGCTTTGTTACATTCATCAATTGTCATGGCAGCACTTTCGAGAATGTTTTTCGTTCCGTTGGCAATTTTCTCATGAATTAGATTTGGATTATTCTCAAAATCGGCATCAACTCCGGCATCGACTACTTTTAGATTTATATTGTTTTGTTTACAAAAAACATTTATTGCAGCACCATTACCTAAAAAGTTTAATACCATTTGGTATGTTACTTCTTTTGGAAATGGACTAACACCTGCATCTGCTAAACCATGATCTGCTGCAAAAACAATTATTGTGGGCTCGTTTAATTTTGGCGATGTTGTATTTTGTATTTGACCAATTTGTAAGGCTATCTCTTCAAGTTTACCTAATGATCCTAATGGCTTTGTTTTATTGTTTATTTTATGTTGGAGTTGTTCTGTTATCGTGTTCATTTTTTTGTTTCATTTTATTGTTGATAATGCATACTTCGACAAGCTCAGTATGACCATAAAAATTAAAGAAATTGACATGCTGAGTTTATTGAAGCATGAAAAAATATATTCTCTATAGAATTTAAATTTACAAGTAATTACCTGCCATATCCTTTTCTTTTTACTTAATCTTCATTGGAATTCCCGAAACCATAAGAATAACTTCGTCTGCTTTTTTAGCTATATATTGATTCATCCAGCCTTGCAGATCAGTAAATTTTCTAGCACTTTCTGTTTCTGAATGAATTCCCATTCCAAGTTCGTTAGAAATTACAAAAACTGTAAAGTTCTGAGAAATGAATTTATCCCATTCCTGCTTTGTTTGTTCGAGGCTCTTTTCAATATCATATTTCGTATCAGAAAAGAAATTAGTAAGCCATAATGTAATACAATCAAGAACTACAACTTTACTATTTAAATCATGATTGCTAATTTCTTTTTCTTCTTCAATATTTATCCAATTTTCTGATCGGTCTGATTTATGTCTTTCTACACGATTTCTGAAATCATCATCCCAAATTCTTGAAGTTGCCAAATAAACAGGCTTATTACATAATTCTAATGCTTTTTGCATGGCAAAACTACTTTTGCCAGAGCGTTGTCCACCTGTTATGAAAATTACTTTAGCCATTGTTAAGGGATTAAATCGCAATACCAAAATCCGAATTTTTCATCTGGATTTTCTTTGCTGTGTGATTTATATTCTTTGTAAACAGTCTCTCCTTTGGTAAAAGGAATTGGATTTTTGAAAATAGGTCCATCGAACACAAAGCTATGGAATTCGCCATTTTCGCCACAAGGATCTACTCCTTCAGGTAAATCATTTAAGAATGATTCATCAAATATTCTTCCTGCAAATGATTCGTCCAAATGACGAGCATCTACCGAAACAATAATTGTTTTAAAACCTTCTTTAATAAATTCTTTAGCAACATCTTTTGTATCAATCTTCCAAAGTGGAAAAGCAGCTTTAAAATCAACTTTTTTAAGTTGGTTCTCACGATATTCTCGTAGATCTTCTAAAAATATATCTCCAAAAATTGAAGTGTGGATATTTTCAGATTTAGCTTTGGTAAGAAATTCTGAAATTAGATCATCGTATTGCCCCATTGAAGGGGATTCTGGCATAAATATTTTCTTTAATGGCAATCCAATGGATTCGCCTTGCTTATCAAGTAAAACCTCTGCAACGCCATGCATAGAAACTCTTTGGTTTTGGCCGTTTAGAGTTGTTAATAAATACTGAATATCAAAAGATTTCTCTTTTAATACTTTATGAAGGCAAAGAGATGAATCTTTGCCTCCACTCCAGCTAAATATAGCTTTATTAGTTTTCACTAGCTTTATTTTTTCTTAAATCCAGCACTGTTTGGGCCAATGCCAGCTTCGTAACTTCCTAGTTCTGTTCCATTAGCTTCATATCTCCACAAAGTACCATTAGCAGTAAAGCTTGTAGCTTCCATTGCAAATATGTTACCTGTTTCTGGATTAATACTTAGTCCATAAAAAGACTTATCGATTAATGCTGTTGTAGGAGCTGCATCGTCACTAATACTCATTTTGAAAATACCTTGAACACCGTATCCACCACCATAGAATAGATTATTTCCATTTTTACTTACTTCTAAACAAGTTGGATGAAGTGTTTCTGAAATAGTAATAGCTTCAGCTACTTCGTTAGTTGTAGGATTAATTCTAATAAGTTTTGATGGAGTTTCAATCATTGGAGTTGAATACCAATCAACAAAACCAGCACAAAGAATCCATATGTCGTTATTTGCATCAATTACAAAGTCTCTTGGACTATCACCATCTAAAGTTATTGTTTTTGTAACTTCATCGGTTTTTGTATCAATAATACTAATAGTATTATTATTAGCATAACCACCACTGTTTGCAACATATAAAAGATCATTATGAATAATCATTTGCTCTGCTCCTGCACCTACTGTAATTGATTTTGTTACGGCTAAAGCATTTAAATCAATAACTTTAACGACACCATTATCTCCCCATTGCGAAACATAACCTTTATCATCATTTTTAGCAACAAAATAACGTGGATTAGCGACATCAGTAATTACACCTTTCTCTATAAAAGTATTTGCGTGCGCAACTTCAACTTTGTTAGATGCATTTACTACTATGTAAGCAACATTATCATTAATTGTTATAGATTGTACTACATCTCCAAGTACTCTACTATTAACTGTGCTGAATACACTATTTACCAATGCATCATTATCGTAGCTGTAAAAACTTACTGATCCATTACCTGCTCCAAATCCACCTTCATTTGTGATAAATGCTCCATCAACATATGCTCCAGTGATTTTATTATTATCATCATCGTTGCATGAGCTAAAGAAAATTGCAAATGACAGAAATACTATCATCCATTGTTTTAAATTAATTGTTTTCATTTCTAATTTATTAAATGTTTAATTATTTGGTTTGTTAAAATTGTATGTCAGATTTATTGAATAATATCTTGTTGGCATTGCATAAAAGGCCATAACTTCGTAAATCTCGTTCCAAATATTATTAACCTTAAATTGAATATTTATAAAAGAAGATTTGAAGTTTAATTTAGATCCAATTGATAAATCACCAACTGTGTATGGATCTATCGATCCTGAGTTATCTTTTGTAATATATCTCTTACCTACAAAATTATGAATGTATGCTAGTTGTAGATTTTTATAACTTGCATTAAATCCTATGTTTGATTTGTAGATTGGTATATAAAGTAACTGTTTACCAACACTGCTTTTATCAGTATTTTCAGACTCTTCGTAAGTAGATTTTGTATATGAGCACATTAAATTTAATCCAATAGTCCAATTATTATTTTGGTATAAGTATTTTAAATTTGATTCAAGTCCTCGCGACCAAAGTTTTTCAACATTTTCCGCTGACCATTCTGATCCTGAGCTAGGAATCCAAATAATGTTGTTATTAAGATTTATATTAAATATAGAAGCATCAACAGAAATTAAATGATTCGAAATAGGATAATTAAAATTAAATCCTAAATCTTCACTCCACCCATTTTCTGATTTTAGATCGGGATTTCCACCAGGCACCCAATACAAATCATTAAATGATGGAAGATTGAAGGTCTTTGAAACATTCGCATTCACTGTTAGATATTTAATAAAATTGTATCTTGAACTTACTGAGAATGTAAAAGGAGTGAATTCGTTATCAACAAGTTCTTCGCGAACACTTAAAACTGCTGCAAAGGAGTTGTTAAAATATTTTAGAGATGAATACAAAGCTGTTTGGTTTCTAATCTTACTATCTGAATAATTTGATGTTAGTGCTTCTTGATAAGTATTATTTAATCCAATATTTAATAAAAAGTTATCACCAATAGCTGTTTTGTTTTCTATTTCTCCAATAATAGATTGATTATCTAATTGGGCAATTAAATCAATTGTAGGATTTTTATATGTTTGTGATTCGTAATTAAAATATGCTCTTGCGTACCAAGATGATATTTCACCATTTCTATTCCACATCGTTGTAATTCTTAGCAAATCGGTACTCTGATTTTGCTCGCTAAGGGTATTTGTAATCATTGCAGGAATCTCCAAGTAATGATATTGAGCCCAGATGTTTGTTGAGATTGTTTGATTATCTTTAATCTTAAATGCATTTGATTGAAGTATTCCATATTGAGTAGATGCAGAATTTTTTTGTTTTACTTCAGGATCACCAAATTGTTGGTAGTTTTTAAAAGTAAAGTCATTTTTACCATACATATGATAAACACGAGTCGATGAAGAAAAACGATTGTTGCTATAATTAAATTTAAATCCTTCAAAATAATTATCGAAACTACCTACTTTTTGATTGTATTCTAACTCAAGTGCATTATTAAATTTAACTGTATTATTAATGTGTACAATTCCTCCAATTGAGCCACTCCCAAATAATGCTCCGGAACCACCATATTGAATATTTATATCATCGATTATAAAAGAAGGCATAGAGTTCATATCAAAACCACCATTCATTGAGTTTTGAAGATTGATGCCATTCCAAAGAATTGCAGTATGCTTTGTTCCCATTCCACGGAGTGATATGTTACTTAGACCCGCCATTCCATATGATTTTACAGAAATAGGTGACAACTGGGCAAGTAATTCCGATAGATTTGAGTTATTGTATTTTTCTTTAATAGATGAGGCAACTCTTTCTACTTTTGCTCCAGTTGTAAAGTTTACAAGCTTATTAGCTGATATTTCAACTTCTTCGAGTGCAATAGTATCAATTGGCAATTCTTCAATATCATTGCCAAAAGTGTTTTTTGCGTATAAACAAAAAAATATAAATAATATTTTTAAAAATTTCATTAGTATAAATAATCAAATCGCGTTTTAGATTTAATCACTCATAACTAACAGGATATAAAGGAAAATTATTTGGTGTGGTATCAGTACACCTGCTTTTTATCCGAAAGCTATAAATGTAAAAGTTAATGGTTGGTCTTCTGACTTACTCCCTTTTTGTCGGCCTTCCCGTCCCGATATTTATCAGGATAGTGGCCCATTCATGGACAAAAAGTTTGATATGGAGCTTACAGCAGCGGTAACTGTTCAGGATTTTCACCCGATTCCTTTTAGCTTTTTGAGCTAAAACCATAAACACGATGCAAATGTATGAGATAGAATTTTATTTGCAAAATATTTAATGAATTTTCTATATTTTTCCTAATGTAGGATTAGTGTTTTTAGATAAATATGCTTGGAAGTTAAATGAGTGTTAGTGGTTTTAGAATGTTGATGTATATCACCAGAATTGGTATAAATATCTCACCCATGAAAAAGTAATAACCTCAGTAATTAGTGTAATTTTGATACGAAAATTTAATTTGATCATTATGAAAAAAAACTACGTTTTAAGAAGTATAGTAATTTTTATTGTTTTCCTTTTTTTGGGGATTAATTCAACTCATGCGACAAGATATTATGTGTCAAAGTCAGGTGATAATACCAGTGGATTAAGCTGGACAAGCAGTTTTAACGAATTACAAACGGCATTAGATAATGTTATTATCGGTGATGAAATTGTAGTCGCTAAAGGAATCTATACACCTTCCGTATCAACAAGAACAGATGCATTTTATATAAAGGCAAGGGTTACTATTTTAGGGGGGTTTAGTGGAACTGAAATTATTACACAGGAAACTATTGATAATCGAGATTTTGAATCTAATGAAACCATCCTTTCAGGTGATTTATTGGGGAATGATGATTCTTATATAATATCGGATAACAGTTATTCGGTTGTTATTTTTGATGTATCAATGGGAGCTATGTCAAACACTACTGTACTTGACGGTTTTACTATATCAGGTGGTAACGCAAATGGATCATCAAGTAAATCTGCATGGGGAGCTGGTATTTATATGAAGAATGGAGGTTCGAGAGATTGTAATCCTTTATTGAAAAATCTTATTATAAAAAATAATAAAGCAAAGTTGGGTGCAGGATTATATATTGATGGGACAGAAGGAGCCAGTGCTCAAATTTCACCTACTCTTGAAAATGTTATTTTTGATAGTAACTATGCATACAATGGAGGAGGAGGAGCTATTTATATGTCAGCAGCACCTGATTCGCCAGTAGATCCTGTTTTAAAAGAAGTTATTTTTATTAATAATGAAGCAACAGGTGCAGGAGGGGCTGTTTTCTTATCAGGAGGATATATAAGTAAACCAGGAACAGTGACTTCAACTTTTTCCAATGTTACTTTTTATGGTAATAGTTGTGGATCGAATAATGGAACCGCAATATATATTCATGGTCAAGATGGTTTGGCTAATCCTACTTTTAATAATGTAATATTTTATGGTAATGAGGAAACACAAATATATAGATCGGCATTATCGGGTGGAAGCACAAATCCATCTTTTAACAATTGTCTTATAACTGGTTCACCAAGCTCATCATGGAATACAGCTCTTGGTAATGATTCTGGAGGTAATATTGATGGAGATCCATTATTAGCAGATCCAGATGATGGGAACGTAGACGTGATTGAAGGATCTCCAGTTTTAAATGTGGGTGACGCAACTTACGGAGTAAATATTGGATATTATCAAGGAGTTGGAATCACAGAACCAAATATTACCTTAGTAGAAAGTATAACAGATTTTGGGGTTACTGAAGTAGGAAATTCATCTACAGAACAAACATTTACAATTTCAGGAACTGATTTATTAAACACTGTAACTGTACAACCACCAACAGGATTTGAAGTGTCTTTATCGTCAGGGACAGGATATTTTGATCACTTAAATTTATTTCCGATCAGTGGAACCATAGCAACAACAATAATTTACATTCGATTTAAACCAACAACAACAGGTGACCATAATGGAAATGTTACAGTAAATACTCCGGGTACAGCTAAGCAGCAATTTGATGTTACAGCCTATGCCGGCGGTAGTCCTGAAATTTCTGTAATAGATAATCAAACGGCTTGTTTTAATGATGTTAAGAATGTAGCCTTTACAGTTAGTGATGATGATTTAAGTAATATTTCATTTGATATATCTATAACTGATGAATCTGTTTTACCAAAAGTAAATACTGAAATTACAGGATCTAACGGTAATTATAATCTGGCAATGGAAGCTATAAAGGTAGGAGTAACAACAGTTACTTTAACAGTTATTGATGGTGCTTTAAATGAAACAAGTAAAAGTTTTGATTTAACTGTTAATTCAAGTCCAGACTTAACAATTGATTTTACTCAACGAGTTTGTAATGGAGATCCAGCAGAATTTATGTTAAGCTCATCTGGGGGGACAGGCATTATAAATTATAATGTAAATAATTTAGGATACACTTCACAAGTCTATTATGGTTCTTTAGCAGATGGAAATTATGAAATTGTTGCAAAGGACGAATCAGGTTGCACTGACACATCTGAAATTTTTACGGTTAGTAATCCAACTTATTTAATAGGTTCAGTTGAAGTGGTTAAGGAGGTTACATGTGCTGATGATGAAGATGCAACTATAAGAGTTGATGGTTCCGGAGGATGGGGCAGCTACGAATATAGTATTAATGGTATTGACTTTCAAACAGAAACTGACTTTACAAATCTTGGATCTGGCGAGTACCAAATTACAGTTAATGACAATGAAGGATGTTCTCAAATAGTTTATGCTAATATTATGAACCCCGATGTTCTAACTATAGATTATATAACTATTGATGACAATAATTCAATCAATATTGTTGCTTACGGTGGATGGTCGCCACTAACGTATGCTCTAAACGATGGATCATATCAAGCTGAAAGTTACTTTAATAATCTTACTGCAGGTGCCTACACAGCTTATGTTAAAGATAAAGAAGGTTGTACTATAAACGATGTTGTAAATGTTACTTCAACAGGAATCAGAGATGTTTTGGATATTAATTTGAATATTTATCCAAATCCAACATCTGATTATATTAGTTTTGATTCAGGTCAATTACCTGAAGAAATTGAAGAAATTCAAATTTATAATTTGAGTGGACAGCTTCAAATAATTTTAGATAAGGATCAGTCTATTTCTAACAGAATTGATGTGAGCAATTTAAATCAAGGTACTTATATTTTAGTATTAAAACTAAAGAGCAATAAAATGATATTTGAAAAGATAATAATAAATTAAGGCATAAATAATGTAGTGAAAGAGCCAAACTCAATTGAGTTTGGCTCTTTTTATAAAGAAATAAGAATTTGTGTTATTTTAATTATTTCAATTTAATGTTATTGTTGATTTATAATCAAACTATAAATAGTTTCATCTTTGTATTTCCCATGAATAAAGGAATGTTCTTTTAAATGTGCTTCTTTTTTAAAATTATTCTTTTCAAGGAGTTTTACTGAAGCATCATTTCCAGAAATTACAACTCCATATATTTTATGTAATTCAGCGGTATTTTTTCCAAATTTTATTATTGCATCAATTATTTCCGACATGTAACCTTTATTCCAATATTTTTTAATCAGGCCATAACCAATTTCAGCTCTATTATGTTCTGTAGAAATATCAAATAATCCTCCATAACCTATATCTTCACCAGTTTCTTTAAGTGTAAAGACCCACCAAAAAGCGGTTTTATTTTCAATTCCGGAAAGAAAGAATGATAATTTATCCTTCGCGTCATCGATAGTTTTAAAAGGTTTGCGAATAATATATTCTAATGAATCTTGACAAGAATTAAAATCAAATACAACATTAACATCTGTTTTTAGCATTTGTCTAATTATTATCCTTTCAGTTTCTATGTTTGGGAATCCATCGAAAATTTTAGTGTTCATTGTCAATTGGTTTAAAAATTTAATCAATTCGGATATATTGAATAAGACAAGTGTTTTGTAGGATGGTTTAAAAAATTTATTCTGTGAGGTTAAAGTTGAATGTAAAAAAGCAGTAAAAGTAAATAATGGGTCGGATATTCAGGTTTTAATATTGTTAATATAGCTCACATTTCCGCTATTTTGCATTAACTTACTTATAACGTTTTTCAGTATCCGTGATGGCATTTTGAACGATGTTACCATAAACGTTTTACTATTACTTAACTCACGATTGACATAAGTTTTTAATTATGTGTGAGACAAGGTGTATCTAAGAGAAACAAGTCCTTGCGAGCATGTTTTTGTACAATTTTCATATTTACATAAACTAGCTTGATCTGACCTTGATTCATAAACGTCTCCCATTGCATTCAAATTACTTATCCAATTGTTTCCCTATTCCCATCATATAAATTGTAGAGTGAGAAAGACCGTCCAATCGTAACAATTTATCTATCTTTCGATCATAATACCCGCAGATATTTATACTGCCTAAACCAATATTCGTGGCTGTTAGGTTGAGATTTTGAGCCACATGTCCCGCCTCTAAGAAAACAAATCGATAGGCACGCGGCCCATATTTAAAAGTTTGTCTTTCGAATAGTGCTGTAATAAAAATCATAAGTGAGCAATCAAAGGCCAAATGGCTTAACATCGGAACCATCGCTTCTGCAATAGCGATGTTGTGGTCTCCGTCCATAATTCGACTTACAGCGTTTATAGTGGGATTATAATGGTAGAATCCTGGTTCTAAATTTTTGGTATGAGTCGTATGAAAATAAATTTCTAAAGGATAAAGTGCTCCTCCAGAGGGAACAGTACGAAAATCACGTGGATAGTTTGTTTTACTGTTGTCACGTGTAATACCGTAAGCATAATGTAATAAAGTTGCTATGTCACGCAAAGTCAAAGAACATGGGCACATTTTTCTTGCAGTGACACGATTCAAAACTGTATCTTCAAAAGAAAGATTGCTTCGAGTTAACCGTTGAGGCAGCTCGATTTTGGGATAAGAATCATAGGGTAGAGAAGCATGCATGGATTCAGTCCGAGCTACAACATATTCATCAGAGCCTATATAAAAACGATCGTTAACCTTTGTGTTCTCATGGTAAAGTTGCCATAAAGATTCCGTATCATCGAATGTTTCTCTAAAAAGTAAATCTTGATTATCTATCATGCTATCCTCTTTTTTTAAGGGTAAGGGTGTGGAAATGGATTGTCTCCAGTATCAGGAGTAATTCCCTCGTATCCCAACCGTTGCGGTACAGTCCATAGTCGGTTGCCTCCTAATGCACGACTTGAGTGTCCCATGAAAAGAGGATGGAATCCAGGAATTAGAGCGTGCACAACATTCATGCCTAACTCTGAGATATCAGGTGTCGTAAGTTCAGCAACTAAAGCTTGATATCCTGCTTGTTTTATCAGTTTACAAAGACATGTAAGATCTTTAGTTGGACACCCGGTTGAATAGTCTTTAATATCGTCAATACTAATGCGTTGGTCTGATGCTAAGCAAAAATCACCAAAAGTAGTGTGCTTGTGTTGAGCCCAATAACCAAGATGACCTGTTTGGTCTACGATATTGTGATGATGTGGTGGTTGGTGCTCAACAGGTGGATGATGAAGCTTTATCAATTGTGTGTATCGGCGAGTATGTGCTAATTCTTCCAGACTCTTTTCTATGGCAATGCGTGGACTCAATGCACTAGCCGCAGCAAAAACCATAGCTGGAGAAGATTCATGTTTTCCACATAACACGCTCATAACAGTTGGAACTTGCACATCTGTTGTAATATTCAAAATTGTCACTGAATCACCCACATCCTCAAATCGCTTTACGAGATCGTAGTTTTGATCATCTAAAGTTTCTATTCGTACATGAGGTGGCTTCGTGCGGGCCTGCCAAAAAAGTGTCAATGCATCACGCTCGATAGTCTCACATAGACCAGACACAGCAGCCCGATCATAACCCCAATGGCAGGACAATCCAGTCGAAATGGGCTGAACTATAGGTTCGCCAGCAGTATCATCAAAATAGATATAGGGAACATATACCATTGCTGCTGGCACATAATAATGACTTTTGGTTAGGGGATCAGTTGCGACAGTCCAGCGAATTCGTGTTTGTTCGGTAAAACGAGCCCATGGGAAACCAGGAGTTTCATACTGCTTCTTTCCATAAAGTGCAAATAATGAAGGATGTATGCTGGGAAAAGTAGCATTGGAGTAAGATGTTAGTGGAAGTGATTTTATATTAACAATACTCGAACAGTAACGTTCAACAGCTTCTCCTATGGCTTTTGCTATGGCTTTTTCACGGAGTGATGAGGCACCACCTGTGTGGGAGAAATTTTCATTCATTCCCAGAGCTGCTGTATTACAAGCATAAGCATAGTAGTGAAAAAATTGAGGACTTCCAACATCAGGTTGTTTCTCTATTACTTCCCGGACTATGCCTACACGTGAATCAACAAGATAGTGTGCAATCTTCATAAGTCTATCGATTGTATTGTCTAAGTCCGTATCAGGGACAGAATTTTTACTATATATAGACATTATGCTTCTTCTTTGTTGTTTATTGTTTCCATTGATTCATTTATATTTTTATCTTTAAAAGCAGATTTAGTCAAAGGATTATCCGGAAAATAGGTATACCGATCCACATTAGCTGCAACATTATGCTGCAAGGGACCACAGACGGGACACCAAGGAAGTTTAAAAATCCATCTGGGCTTCATCTCAGCTGGAATCATGCGAATCTCAATGAGATTACAGAATTTTGGGGGAACAAGTTGACCTAAGAATTTTGTTAATTCTAACGTAGCAACATCTGCAACCATAGCTGACATAGCAGGGTGCATCGTATTAACTAACTGGCGTTCAAATGCGTTTTCTTCAGATAAACGCATTAAAGAATAGTTTTCCATATTAGCATTCTCCCGAAGTCTGAAACATGTATAACAGGCAGTTTCACCAGGAGTGACCATCGGACCGACATGTCCTACCAAGCGATCGAGCACAACAGGTAAGAAGGTAATATTGTGATTTACGCAATAACGATTCCATAGTTCTAATTCAGGTGACACTCCGAAATCAGATGTGCCAACAATACAAGATGTCTCGGGTATATCCTCAATATTTTCATGCCAGTCAGCTAGTGGAATGATGGGTGCGAGATTTGCAGGCCAAACATCAGGCTTTAATTTTTCTTTTTCAAAAAAATGAATATTCCGAAGTTTTGGATCATCAATAATTGACCATGATGTCATTTGACTTTCGTTGAGTTGGTGGGCCATAGCAAGAGATATTCGGTTAATACCCATAATAATTATTGGTGATGCATTAAGTCGTTTTTGAACTGTAGAAGTATCCATACCAAAACTCCAGTAGAAAACATCCAATGTAGATTCACACTCGGTTGGCACTGAAGCTCCATTCACAATAAGGATGCGACGTTTGATAAGATGATCAATGAGCTGATTTACAGCAGGATGATCACACTGTTCAAAGTGTGCTAATAGTTGTTCTCGAGTTGAGCCTTCTCCGGCACATGCATCAAGCATTGTCTCAACAACTTGTTTAGATTGGAGTCCAGAAATATGAATTTCAACAGGCCCTCTAAGAAGAAGAATGCCATCATGAGTTGAGACAATTTGTACTGGTATCGCTTGGAGTTTTTCTTGATCATTCATTATTTTTACCCTCTTGTGCTTAGCACATTTTTATGATTTTTAAAAAAAGTTGTGAAACAAAAAGTTTTTCGTAATGTTTGAAATGCTTGCATGAATTCTGTCTCCGGCAACCGTGTTTTTGTGACAGGATGCTGAAGATCGAATCGGTCCCAATTAGGTCGCCCATTAGCTTGAAGATAAGAGATGGAATTGAATGATTTAAGGCTTGGTGTTCCAGGTAATGGCGTGAGAATCGAAAACAATGGGTATTGAAGTTTGTTATGCTCAATAAATCGTGATAACTCCTTAAAATCCTGACGTGTAAAATCAGTATGTACGATAAAACCAGAAAACACTTCCAATCCCATATTCATGGCTAGCTTTAGTCCACGTTCAATGGTATCAAGTGTTAGTTTCTTATTGAAAGCTGAAAGACGACTGGAAGATACAGCTTCTACACCAACATAAATCCAGCGAAGGCCTATATCTACCCATGCACGAACTACATCAGGGTGATTTAAAAGAGAGTCTAGCCTTAAACAAGCGTAGTATTGCTTTTGTATCCCAGCTAGGCGAATAGCAGTTGCTAACTTGATCATGCGCTCGGGTTTTACAAAGGACTCGTCGTCAGCTATAAAAACGTTGGGCGATTGGATTAACTCTAATTCCTGAATGACTCGACTGATTGAATGCACGTAATATTTACCTCCAGTCACTCTCCATAATGCACAAAAATTGCAATGATACGTACATCCTACGGATGTACGCAGAAGTGAAACCTGCCCTATATTGCAAATGTAATATGATGAAGGATTCATTCCATTTAATTTCCTATCTGGAAGGGGCAACTCATCAAGACTGAAGGAATTGATAGGGCCGCCATAAGAAAAGTTCAGGTCACCTGTTTGCCTATAAACTCCTGGTATGTCTATAGTGTTTTCATTTCCTTGATCCATTGCCTTCAAAACATCACTTAACTGCGAGATGCCGAGTCCTTTAACAATGTAATCTATCTCAGGAACATAATAATCTTCCGGCATTACTGTAGCATGATGACCACCAACCATTATACGGCATGCTGAATTGTACAATTTAATTGTTCTGACTATACGAAGAATTGTAAGAACGTGCATTGATAAGCCTGTTAAGCATACCAAGTCAGGATCAAATTGCTTTAATGTTAGCAGAAGCGAATTTGGATTCAACCGTAAGTCCAACAACATAACATCATGCTGATCGGCTTTCGCAGTTGCAGATAGATATTCAAGAGCTAATGGTTCAGCTAAAGATCCTACATATTCAGGATGGGTTAACTCAATGGCTGAACTTGGATAGATTAGGAGGACTCTCATTTTAGGCATTCCTTTGATAGTTTATAAAACTATCAAGCACAACAACTACAACAAGGCGTGCAGGTACAGCAACAGCATGCATCACCTGTCAGTAAATTCTGCCCTGCATCTCTTTTCTGAGCAAAATCAACAAATGCATCATCGATTGACCGAATATCTGTAATCTGCAAACTAATTCCACTTAATTTATTAAAATCAGTAAGAATTTCTTGTTCAGTCTTACTTTTCTCATCGGGTTTAGCTGCAAATATACCGAGTTCTATAAGTTCACCTGTAGTTAATTTCTGAGCAGCCTGTGTTAGGATTTTTTTATCAAATCCCACGTCTGTAATTTTTTTATTGAAAGACATATCAACCTCCTTATTAATAGGTTATTAAAGTTTTCTGTATGGGATAATTTCTTATTTGTAAACAATTTTAATTCAACTGATATAATTATATCTTTAATTATGTATTTGGCTTTTATTGCAAAAGCCAATTGGAAAAAAACAACAACAGTCTTTATACGTCCAATACTGTAATATCAGCACCTTTTTGTTAATTCTAATTAACCTTAACAAAATTGATAAATAAACCAGGAATATTTTAGGTAGGAAATACCTGTTTTTTTAAAACAGGTATAAATAACATTATTAAGTTATTTAATTTTAATTGTAGATATGAAATATAATAATCATTAGTTATATAATAATCTGTCCTATGGGATCTATAATTTTGTTTTGAATTGCATATTATTAATCCTGCAATGTTTTTTTGCTTACATATTAAATTAAAAATTTCTTTTTCGTGATCTGAAAATTGTACTTCTTTGCTTAAAACAGGTTAAGAAATTTTTGGAGAAAATAGTTTCCGTTATTTATTAATTTGATTGTCCAAAGAAAATAGTAATCTTTTTCTTCTACTTCTTTTATGATATCAACTAATTTCACGAGTGAAATACTTTTTAGAATATAAGCGTTAATACCTAATTTAAGCCTATTAAATAATCAATAACTTGTTTCTACTATAGAAAGTAATGTGCACCGGCAAAAATTATAGAATTTACCGATGCTAATTCCTTATATTTATAAATTTTCAATTTACTTTTTCATCATTTTATTACTACTCAGTTCAAATACCTTATTTGACTCTGCAATTTGCTTTCCTACAAGGTATTTTGAATCAAAAACAGCATTAACATTAACTCCTTCCTCAAAGAGAATAACCATATCTGAACCTCCAAAAGTAAAATATCCAAACTCATCACCTTTAGCTAGCTTCATACCTTTCTCTGCAAAAATTTCTACGGAAGAAACCTGTGCCATTCCAATCGGTACGACAGCTACAAAACCAACTAACGGTGATTCCATAATAAGTATACCTCTTGCTTGCCTAAACTGATAGCCAGTTGGATCTTCTGCTTTAAATTCATTGTTATCACCTATTATTACATCTAATACAACTTCCCCGCTTACCATTGGTCTTGCTTCACGCACGTACCCAGCTACAGGAGTATGGAACCGATGATAATCATAAGTGTTAAGAAAACTATGAATAAATGTTCCGTTTTGAAATTTATCGCAATATGGGCTTCCTTCAAGTAATTCACGGATGCTATATTTAATTCCTTTGGCATTTATCCTATATTCCGGATTTTTTGAACCATTATTTTTTAATTTGAAAATATTTGCTGGCAAATGCCCATTTCCCGCATCTTTAAATGTTCCCCGGTAGAAGTCACTTTTTCCATTACCAGAACTGTCCACCGGTTTTTCTTCAACAAAAATATTTAAATCATTATCAATTTTCCATTGTCCCTGACAAACACTATCTGCTGGTGATACAATAATACTGTCATCGGAAGGTGAATCAATTGGCCTTCTTCCCGACCTGATTTCCCTGGCGAAAAACTGATTAAAACTCATCCAGCCACTTGGGCCAGGAAAATAATCATCCACATTATAATTAGGAGCTTTTTTAAAATTTTCAATAATATCATCATTAATGGAAAGTGGTGTGTTTAGATAATTCCCCCAATCATTTGCAAAATCTACCAACCAACTATTAAATTTTTTATTTTCTTTGAGTTTCTTTGATTTTGAAACCAGAAAATAAAATAAACATAATTGAATATAGGGTTCTCTTTTATTCGGATCATCAGGATTGATTTGGGGTGTCCACTTTACCATGTTATCTACATAGTCATAATATTCGCCTTCACCTTCTAAAGTCTCAGGTACTTTGTGAATGTAAGTTGGCAGTATTGGTTTTTTCTTTTTAATTTCATCTGATGCACTTTTGATTGAATTAGTAAGTTCATCTTTTAAAGTTTTATCTTCTAAAAGTTTTTTCAGATTGTTAACAATACAATGATTAGTATATTCATGCATTTTAAAAAAAACAGGATGAAATTTTTCTTTTTTTTGAACCAATACATTTTTGGTAAGTTCTAGTATTTCAGTTTTTGTTGTCATTACTAGTGGATTTTAATTAAATTAAAAAATAAAAGTTGATTAAACATTTACTAAGGCATTTCACTTTTATGATCTTGCTTTTATCATACAATCTTCTTTCCAAATCATATTCTATATTTTGCGTTTAAATTCTAGGAATATGGTTATACTGAATATTATTATCTCCTTATTTCATTTGTTAATTCTTGTTCACCTTTTATTTAACAAAATTGATGATTTTGAAGAGAGTGTTTATGGTTGGAAATGCCTGATTTAAAAACAGGTAAAAATAACATTGTGTATAAATATACAGTTTCTATTAATTTTATTTAAACTAAAACACCCTTGCCTAAAATTCCTATCTTTGATGATTGGTTTTTTTCAAGCGGTGTTAAATTAAGAGCATTTTCCCATTCACTAATGGTCATTTCAGTTAATTGAGATGGATTCATTCCTTGAGGGATTGCATTTCTTGCTAATGTCACATAAGGAGCACACGCTAAGGCACACCCAACTTGTGTTTCATTAAATTTTATTACTCTATACCCTATGAATGTTTCTTTGTATTTAATATTTTGATCTTCTCCACAAAGAACTACACATTCAGTTACTTTTCTTAAAGTATTATTTAGGATTTTTTGTACGTCTTCTTTTGTTTTTTGTGTGCCATCAGGATTATTAATATCAATGATGTCACAATCTTCAATAAATAAATTTGATCCACTATCACGATCGTTTAAAATTGATAAAGCTATAAATGAAAATGCCCATCCTTCTTTCACATCCGAAGAAGGATCACTCGTAGCACTTTTATTTGCACATACAACCATTGAACCAGGAAGCGGATTAAATCGTTGTTGAGATGGTTCTGCGTGACCATAAAGTCTTTCTGTTGCATCTAACAGAGGTTGAATGTCATAGACAGGAGTAATAAATCCATCAGGCCATTTCTGATCATATAATTTAGAATCTCTTAGATTCTCAGCCACAGCTAAATCATATCCCCAAATTACACCTTGTAAACCGCTGAAAGATGAGGCTGTTAACATGTTAATAGCACCAATATATGCATCGTTACACTCACACCTGTCATATGAAACTATACCCGAGCATCCTTTGTCAAATTCAATTACTTCATCATTTTTTAAGGATTGTATTTTTCGCCATGGAGTTATGTCAACGCATCCAGTTGAAAGTTTTATGGTTGTAATATACCCATTTCCTGAAGCTCCAGGATTTTGATAACCAGTACAAAATTCTCTTTCCCTGGAAATCGCATTATTAACAATCCATTTAGGATCATATTTAAATTTGTGCATATGTCTTTTTTTTTAATATATAATGTTTGTAATTTTATGAGTTGATGGTAAGTTGTTTAGGGTGTTATGTTAAATCTATCGTTGATCTTTTACTTTTTTGAAGTATGCTAAATCAAACAACAATTAATTATATTATAAAGGCCCTGCTCTTATCATAAAAGTTTCATTAGATATTACTATATGTTATCTTATTTGATGACATATTGCAGATTTCTCTCTATTCTTATTGTTAATTAGTTACTTGTTTTTATTTCACAAAATTGATGATTTTGAAGAGATTGATTATGGTAGGAAATACCCATTTTAAAAAAACAGGTATAAGTAACATTGATAATGTTATCTAATTTTAATTTTAGATAAAATATTTGTAGTTATAGAATGATCTGTTCTATAGGATCAATAATTTTATTTTGTATTGCAAATATTACTAATCCGGCAGTATTTTTGGCTCCTGTTTTTAATAATAGATTTGTTCTGTGACCATCTACTGTCCTTTTGGATATGCACATTATTTCAGAAATATCTTTTGCTGTTTTTTGCTTACATATTAAATTAAGAACTTCTTTTTCGCGATCTGATAATTGTACTTCTTCGCTTAAAGCGGGTTGAGGGATTTTTGATGATAATTGTTTTCTTAAAATATCAATTTGATCTTCCAGAAAATAATAGTCTTTTTCAGCTACCTCTTTTATGATATCAACTAATTTTGCTGATGAAATTTCTTTTGGAATAAAAGCATTAACACCTGATTTTAACATATAACCCATTAAGGATTTTTTATAATAAGATGATATTACTATTATCTTAATATTAGGGAAATCATTCTTTAAAACTTTTATTGTTTCCAATGCATTCATTTGTTTCAAACGGAAATCGAGTAATACTATGTCGGGGTGTTGTGTGTTTGTAGATAATTTGCATAAAAAATCATCACTATTAGTTGCAGTAATTACCACAGATATTGTTTCTGTTTTCTTAAAGAAACTTAGTAGTAATTCAACTAATAATTCTTCATCATTTACAATTGCTAAATTAATTTTAGCCATTATTTCACTTTTTTGGTAATTTATTAATGTAAAATAGAATTTATATATCTTGATTTTGAATGATCCAAAACCTTATTTTACTTAAAGCAAATTAGTTATTAATTCAATATCTTTTGAAGTTGTTTGGTTTACGGAGGAGCCCGATCACTTAAATACAAGAATACTTTATTCATATTAAACGATATCATTTAATGAATAAATAGTACTCCCAAATGTTCAATGCGCTCTTCGGTAGAATTCTGAATTATGCAAGTTAATAAATTATCTTATAAATTGAAAATTAAATAATTACAATAAGTAATTGTAGTTTGTAAAATGATTTAAGATAAATATCTAACAAAGACTGAATTGATTCGATACATTTGGATAGCTTTTTTAAGTGGCTTAAAGTCAATTGGGTATATTTAAAGCTATAAAGCTTTGTTTGACTTTTTGTTGTTAAAGTATTTAATATTGTGGTAAGATTTGGTTTTTATTTTTATTGGATTTCGAGGTGTTAAAGTGGTTCAAAATAAATTTTTCGATACACAGTTGTAGCTTGTTGGCATCATAGGAAAAAAACACAAAAGTTATTAATTAATGCCACCCAAATCGTTATTCAATGTTATAAAAATCTGCTCGCAATAGTTGTTTTCATACTATTTCACAAAGAGGTTATAATTAAATTTTTAAAAAGGCGGTTGAAGTGAACTTACAAAATGTCTTTCATCCATCATTTTAAGTTTTAATTGATGAAACTAGTTTTCTATATTTGCAGCGCAAATAAAAAAGATAAATTTGAGTAAAGTAATACTTATAACACTTTTATGTCTATTTCAAATAGGCTATCTGACTGCACAGCCATGCCAAGAAGCACTAAAACATCACAAAATAATATTCGAAAGGGCAACCGATGGAATTAGGGATTCACTTTTTTATGATGACCTTAGGCAAAACATAAAAGAATTACATGATTGTGCAGATGAGAACGGATTTACAGAAACGTTATTGTTTGCATTAATTCATTCATATTTAGTAGAATTTAAGGGATCTCCAACTAAAACAATTGAAAAGTATCACCTACTGCAAAAAAAGCTCCCGACTAACTTTTCATACTTTAATGGAATGATTGAATATCACCTGGGCGATATATATGCATCAATGGGGCAGGTAGACCTGGCAATAGAACACTATCAAAATGTTATGCAATATATCGAGAAAAAAGAGATAAATGCAAATGAATTTGGTTATTTGTTCATAGACTTGGGTAACCTGTTTTTCAAAAACAAACAATATGAAATAGCCAACAAGTATTACGATTACTATCTAAAAGAACAAGCAAATTTATTTAGTAAAGAGGATATGGAGTATGCAGTTGCAGTAGCATATAATAATAAAGGATTAATTTATTTTGAAAAAGAAGCATATGATTCTGCTCTTCATTGGTTTAATAAAGGACTGGAATCCCGAAAACAATTAGGTGTTTTATGGCCAATTGTACACTCATATGGATATATAGGGAGTACATATTTAGAGTTAGAGAAATATGATTCTGCCCGGTATTATTTCCAACTTTCAGTAGAGAAATGTAAGGAGTTCGATTATAATGAAATTTATGTTAGTTCCTTGATAAATTATGGAAAATACTACGATAGACTTAGCAAGTCCGATTCAGCAAAGTTTTATTACCACGAAGCGTTAAATGCCTCTAAAAAAAGTGATTTACGAAAACAGGAAGCTGACCTTTGCCTTAAACTGGGTCAATTGCACAATAAACAAAACCGAACCGATTCTGCCGAGTTGTATTTTAATTTGTCGTGGGAAATAGCTGACAAAATCGAAAATGTTGATTTTAAAAAGAGTAGTGCTAAAGAGCTATGCCAGCTATACGAAAAAAATTCAGAATTTGAAAAACTTTCACTCTTTCAAGGCCATCTTATTAACATTTTAAACAGAGAGATAGATCAGGGACTTGAGAATTACCAAGGTATTATAGAGATAAATGAGAGAGAAAGAATTGAATATGAACAAAGTATTAAAGAAGAAGAAAATAATAAAAGATTAGCAGTTTTAATAATTGCACTATCTTTTTTGATTCTACTTGCTATAATTTTGACCATTGGTTATAGAAAAGTTCATAAGCAAAAGAAGAAAATTCACGAACAAAAGAATTTACTTGGCAGAGTAGTAAAAATTAAAAATACTTTAACGGATACCATTGTCCACGATTTAAAAAATGCAATAAATATTCTATATGCGAAACTAAACTTGGTAACCGATGATGATATAAGAAGGAATATTGATTCACAGGTAAAACAAATGCAAACATTAATTTTAAATATTCTAGATGTTGCAAGGTCAGAAGAATATAAGCTTATACCTAATAAGAAGAATATTCTGTTATCGGAAATAACATCACAAGTAATTGAAATGCTTAAGCTTATAGCACAAACTAAGAATGTTCAGATAATAGAAGAGCATAAAACCAATGTCTACCTGGAAGTTGATAAACTAATGATCGATAGGGTAATTACCAACCTTTTACTAAATGCGGTAAAATACTCAAAAAACAATGGGACAATAAGATTTGAATCTTATGCTGAAGGTGATATACTTTATTTTAGTGTTACTGATTTTGGGCCCGGAATTGCAGAATATGAACTTGAAAATATTTTTGAACCGTATTATAGAGGGAAACAAAATAATGTCCATTCGGCTTCTTATGGGCTGGGACTTTCATTTTGTAAAATAGCCTTGCATGCCCATGATGGAGATATTTCGGTTAGTAGTATCAAAAATACTAATACCACATTTACATGCACTTTACCAATATATAAAATAAGTAATTCAGGTTTCTCAAACAGTAAGGTTCAAGATCAGATTATATCACTTAATAACAGTGACATATTTTATCTACGGAAATTTTCACAAAGATTGAATAATTTGGAAATCTATAAATTATCAGAAATTCAAGAAGTTATTCAGGAGATGGAAAACAAAAGCACAGCAATAAAGAATTGGAAAGAAGATTTTGTTAATGCTGTAGGGCAACATAATCAAGAGAAATATGATAAACTGATAAAAATTATTAGCAATGAATAATAAAATTTACAAAATATTGGTTGTTGATGATCAGTATGAGAATATTTTCTTTATCTCAAATATTTTTAAGGAGTATAAAAAAAATTATACAATTATACATGCTCTTTCTGGTGAAACCGCATGGGATATAATACTTAAAGAGATTCCTGATCTAATATTATCAGATTGGGATATGCCCGAAAAAGACGGACTTGAACTTCTTTTGCAATTAAAAAGTGAATCTCGGACAAAAAATATTCCTTTCATAATGTTTACCGGCAGAATGATGGACGGTAAGTTTCTAGAGCAAGCATTACAAGCAGGTGCCAACGACTTCTTAAGGAAACCTATTGAAACAGTTGAGTTGCTTGCAAGGGTTGGAGCAGTGCTGAAACTTTACGATTTAATTAATCAGGATAGGATTCAACAAAAGAATGACCTGGCTCTCTATTCAACAATTTTTCTAAAGTATAAACAGTTTTTGAGTAAAACAGAAGATAAGGTTTCAAAAATCTTAAGTTTTGCGAACAAAAATAACATTAAAGAACTATCAAACCAACTGCTTAAAGAAATAGAATCGTTTAAAAATGAGACATCATTCAATCGGTTTTCTCATTACTATAACGAAAAATTCCCAGGCTTTGAGCAAAGACTTGTGAATCAATTCCCAATGCTAAACAGTACCGAACTAACTATTTGTTTACTACTAAAGGCTGGTATGTCTAGTAAAGAAATCGCTGAAACTATGCTAATGCAGAGCGGTTCAATTAAAACAGCCCGATACAGATTACGCAGAAAATTTAACCTTAAAGGAAACGAAAGCCTGTCTTATTTTCTTAATAAGATATAAACCAATAATATTCATACCGTTAGGGTATGTGCTCTAGTGGATATTCCATTCATACTGACTTTTTGCTGACCTGAAAAATCAAACCCACTGTATTGCATTTCGTAATATCGCACACTTATTATGTAAGTATATCAATTTCTATATAACATTATATAGATGATGTTAAATTTTTAAATACTAAAATATGAATGTGAAATTTTACTTTAAATTATTACTTAGTGCAACTCTATTGTTTTTTCTTTTAAACAATTTAAAAGCACAAAGCACCACGCCTGGTAATGCTTTGGAATTTGATGGTGCCGATGATTTTGTTGAACTTAATGGACTTGCATCAAATCTTAACTGGAATGGAGATTTTACTTGGGAAGCTTGGTTTAAAACATCAGCAATTCATTCTAGTGGTTATAGTAACCTCATTGGTATGGAACCGTCATTGGGCGTTCCAAGGTCAAGGGTTTTATTAACAAATACAGGGATATATGTAGATTTTGTAGTTGATGGTTCTTCAAATCAAATCGGAATGATGGCTTCGGCAAATATTGTCGATGGTAAATGGCATCATGTCGCCTTTGTAAAAGATGCAACAGATACTGAAAACGGTACTTTATACCTGTATATTGATGGAAAACAGCTTGCGTCAAAATCATATTCATTTAATAAAATCTTTGAAATTTCAAGTGAACGAATTTTACTTGGGAAAACAGATTTTAGTGGTGAATATTTTTTAAATGGTTTAATTGATGAAGTGCGTATCTGGAATAAGGCCAGTTCGCAAACGGATATCCAAACAAATATGTATGGAGAACTTACAGGAAGTGAACCTGATTTATTAGCATATTACAATTTTAATGAATCATCAGGTAGTTTGCTAACCGATATAAAAGGTCGCTATAATGGTACATTAAATAATATGGACGATGCCGATTGGGTCGAAAGTTATGCAATGGTTGTACCTGAAGTACTACCAGCAACAGATCCAACTCGTGAGGGTTTTACAGCAAACTGGAATGCTCCCTTACTTGAACCTGTTAATTCATACAAACTTGATGTTTCAACAGTTAGTGATTTTACAACAATTGAAAACACGTTGGATGTTGATGTTGCTCAAACAAGTAAAATTGTAACAGGACTAAATTCTAATACTCAATATTATTACAGGATTCGTGCATACAAAGATGTAACATTAGGTGATGTTGGTGGATATCATTTTAGTTCTCCCGTATCAGTGACCACTTTAGAGCCACTTGAATTGCCTGGGAATGCTCTTGAATTTGACGGAACAAATGATTATGTGGAAACAACATCAATGGTTCCATTTGGGGCTACATTTACAATTACTTCATGGATAAAAACAGATGGTAATGGTGCAATATTCTGTTGGGGAGAAAATGGAGTAAATAAGCACACCAATCTAAGAACTTATTTGGGGGTTTTAAGACTTGAAGTAGGAGATGGACAAGTAGATTATATTAGCGCAAACACTCTTGTTAATGATGGGAAATGGCATCATGTTGCTGTAGTAAAAAATAATGCTGACATAACTTTCTACGTAGACGGTGTAGCCGATGGAACAGGCACTTCATCTCGTCTGACATCTCCATCTGTATCTACTATTGGCGGAGGTTATATCAACAATATGTATCAAAGTTTTTTTCCTGGACAAATTGATGAACTTAGTGTTTGGGATATAGTTCTTAGCGAAACTCAAATTAGGAACAATATGTATCAAGATATTTCAGATCCGGTTAACAAGGCAAATCTTGTTGCTTATTATAATTTTGATAACTTCAGTGGAACAAGCTTAGCGGATTTAAGTTCTAGTGGTGCTATTGGAAATGTAAATGATGCAACGTGGACTGAAAGTTATGCAATGGTAGTTCCTGAACCTATTGAAGCCACTGGCATAAGTGAATACGAATTTACCGCAAATTGGAATGCACCTGCATTTGGAACTGTAGACACATACAAGCTTGATGTATCAGAAGATAATACATTTTCAACAGGAGTAACTACATATGACATTAGTGCTCCCGAAACATCATTTTCTGTTTCTGGCCTTGCAAGTGAGACCAGCTTTTACTACAGGGTTAGAGCAATAAAAACTAGCTTAGGTGATATCGGAACGTGGTATTATTCAGGATCGGAAAATGTAACTACTACGGCTGCTACTCCACCAGTTATGCAAAGTATTACAGTTGAAAACGGAGCAGAAACACAACTGGAAATTGTGTACGATGAAGATCTGGATATGACTTCAATTCCAGCAAACGGTGACTTTAGCATAGGAGGCACAGATGCCAATGCCAGAACAATCACCAATGTTGCAATTTCTGGTACGAAGGTTACATTAACCCTGTCATCTGCACTTTGTATGGGCGAAGCCATAACTATAAGTTATACGGCAGGATCAAACCCAATACGCGATGACGTAACAATAACAAGCAATGCCGCTAACTTAAGTGCAGAATCAGTAACAAATAATGTGATTGATAGCGAAGCCCCTGTAGCCGATGTGGCAAGTCTATCGGAAATTTCAGCTGAATGCGAAGTAACAAGTTTAACCGCACCAACAGCAATAGATAACTGTGCCGGAGTAATTACAGGAACTCAAAATGCCACTTTACCAATTACAGTATCAACCACGATTACATGGACCTATGATGATGGAAACGGAAATAAAACCACACAGGAACAAGGTGTTGTTATTGATGATGTTACAGCACCAGTAGCCGATGTAACAACCTTAGAGGATGTAACCGCTGATTCTGAAGTAACAAGCCTGACGGCTCCTACTGCTACGGATAATTGTGCAGGAACCATTAATGGAACACATGATGCTACTTTACCGATTACCGAACAGGGAACAACAGGAGTAATCTGGACATATGACGATGGTAACGGAAATACATCAACGCAAACACAAAATATAGTGCTTGATTTAAGTACATCGATTGTTTCAATGCAAAAATCAAGTTTGCTAAACATTTATCCAAATCCGGCACAAGCTATCGTAACTCTTTCTATTGATTGCAACATTTTATCATATAAGATAGTTAATCTTACTGGCAGTGTTTTAATTCAATCAGATAATGTCAATCAAAGAGAAATAAAAATAAATATCTCAGACATTCCTGAAGGAAGTTATGTATTAGTAGTTAAAGACAATAAAGGTAAGGTTACAAGTTCAGTTTTAATAAAGCAATAATATTATAAGACTTTATTTTATTTAATAAGTATGAGCTGTCTCAAATTTTTGAGATAGCTCATTTTTTTGTTTTTTTTGAGTCTATAATGTTATACCATTTGGGGTAGTATTTTTCTAAAACTTAAACAATAAAAAGGGGGAGAAACAAATTAGTGATTATTTACCACATTTGGCAAAATTTTAAATCAACAGCTAAAGTCAGGAACTTGACCAGATTATTACATAAAGAGAATTAATTCTAATATTTTCTTGATAACAAAATAATCAAAAGTACTAAATTGTAATTTATTAGTCCTCTGTAGCCTTAAAAGTTACAGTAAATACTATTTTCTATATCATAAAAAAATGTGTATTTTTCTAGTTATAATATTCATAGGTGTGAATATCACAACTATTTTTTTTACGCAAAATGGTGCAATCAGATACAGGCATTAAAAAAACTCCAGGATAATTTACTTATCCTGGAGTTCTTTGTGCCCAGAACAAGACTCGAACTTGCACGCCCTTGCGAGCACCAGCCCCTCAAGCTGGCATGTCTACCAATTTCACCATCTGGGCAATTTTTAAGGATTACAAAAATAGTTAAATTCTTATAAGATCAATAAATCAATCTAAAAAAGTATTAAGAATATTTTACTTGATATTTCTCAATATGATTTTAAGAGTTTTTATAGATTTTCGAAAATGAAATCAGTCATTTTTGTGAATAAATGAAAACGTATAGTCTCACCTTTTATGCTATGGGCCTTATCTACATAAAATTGCATATCGAATTGCTTTTTAGCTTCAGTTAGTTTGCGAGCTAGTTCAATAGAATTTTGAACGTGTACATTGTCATCGCCTGTTCCATGTATTAATAAAAATTTCCCCTTTAATTTATCAACATGCGATAAAAGAGAATTGTTGTCATAACCTTCAGCATTATTGGATGGCATTCCCATGTATAATTCAGTGTAAATAGAATCATAAAAACGATAAGTACTTACTGGAGCAACTGCTATGGCCATTTCGAACACATCAGATCCATGAAGTAAACATGAAGTAGACATAAATCCACCATAACTCCAGCCCCAAATTCCAGTTCTGTTTTCATCAATATAGGGCAGAGAACTTAAATATTCAGCTGCTTCAATTTGATCAATTGTTTCATATTTTCCCAATTGTCCATATGTAAGTTTTCTGAATTCTTCTCCACGAGCTCCAGTGCCTCTATTATCAACACAAACAACAATGTATCCATTTTGAACAAGCATCTGATTCCATGCCATATTTCTTAACCATGCATCAGTTGCACGTTGAGAACCAGGACCACTATATTGAAACATTAACATGGGATACTTTTTATTTACATCAAAATCTGATGGTTTTATTATATAGGCGTTTAAATCCCATTTGCTTGAAGGAGTATTAATTGTAATGAATTCTGTATTAACAAAATTATAATCTTTTATAGCTTGGTTTAACTGTTTGTTATCTTCTAAAACGCGAATTAATTTTCCTTTTTTGTTGTGAAGACTTACATATTTTGGAGTGTTTGCATTTGAATAATAGTTTATATAATATTTAAATCCATTACTGAATTCGGCTTTATTTGTTCCTTTCTGTGTCGATAATTTTCTTTTATTCTTGCCATCCAGTTTGATAGAATATACAGATCTATTTAATGGAGATTCTTCTGCAGACTGATAGTAAATAGTTTGACTTTTGCTATCTAGGCCAATAAAATCAGTTACTTCCCAATCTCCATTTGTAATCTGATTTATTAAATTTCCTTTAATGTCATATAAATACAAATGATTCCAACCATCTTTTTCGCTATTTATGATAAAATAATTTCCATCATCAGTCATAGTCATATACCAATCTTTAATTCTTTCAATGTAGAATTTATTTTTTTCAGAATATATAACTTCAGATTTCCCGTTAGTAACATTAGCAATTAGTATTTCAATATGATTTTGTAAGCGATTTTCCCTAATTACAGCTAACTTATTTTTTATGGTAGTCCATTTAATTCTTGGGATATATTGATCTGTTTCTGAACCTATATCAATTTTTTGAGTAAGTTCATTATCTAAACTGTATACATGAATACTTACAATTGAATTTTTTTCACCTGCTTTTGGATATTTAAAAGCGTAATTTTCTGGATAAAGATCTTCATTATACTTTGTCATATTAAAAATCTTAACATCAGTTTCGTTGAATTTATAATACGCTATATTATCACCGTTTGGAGACCAGAAAAAGGCTCTTGTAAATGTAAATTCTTCCTCATAAACCCAGTCTGTGCCTCCGTTGATAATAAAATTGAATTTTCCATCAAAAGTAATTTGCTTTTCGTTACCTGATTGCAAATCCGAAATGAAAATATTATTATCTCTCACAAAAGCAACTTTTAAAGAATTCGGAGAAAAGCAAGCGTGTTTTTGTTTTCCATTTGAGCTTAATTTTTTAAGATCTTTTGTTGCTATATCGTAGATGTAGTATTCTGCTTTGTAGGATCTTCGATATATATATTCAGCATTAACAGCTAATAAAATCTTTGATTCGTCAGACGAAAAAGTATAATCTTCAATTTTAAAATCATTTTCGATAGTATTGAAAAGTATTTCAATCGCTTCTCCCGTTTTATAACTGAATTTTGTAATTTTTCGATTGTTTTTTAAAGTAGTAAAATGTTCTCCATCTAACATAGATCTTAAACCACTGACACTTCTTTCACTAAATTTTCGATTTAAATAAATATCTTCTAATGTAATTTTTTTATTGATTTCCTGAGCAAAAGAGATGTTACCATAGATTGAAACTGCAATTAAAACAATTATTAAGTATATCTTTTTCATCTTTTGAAAGTTTAATTATTTTGCTTTTTTATTACTAATTTAGAATGATAGATAAAAGATACAAATGTTTAAAAAATCATGTATTAATCAAAGATTATAAACAATTATTAGTGAAATGTGTTAAATCACAAAATATACAATAAATAGTTATATTTCTTAACGATTTGATTTATAACTTAAGCAAAGAATTCTTATCTTTGCATTCCTGAATTTGAAAATATATAATAAATGATAAAAATAACATTACCAGATAATTCTGTTCGAGAGTTCGAGAATGCTGTTTCAGGTTATGAAATAGCTAAAGGTATAAGTCCAAGATTAGCTAAAGAAGTTTATTCAATTACTGTAAATGATGAGGTTTGGGATTTACAACGTTTAATTACTGAAGATTCTAAAATAAATTTACATAAATGGGATGATGAAGAAGGTAAACATGCGTTTTGGCATTCTTCGGCTCACCTTATGGCAGAGGCTCTTGAAGTCATGTATCCAGGTGTGAAATTAGGAATTGGACCAAGCATCGAGAATGGTTTTTATTATGATGTTGATTTACCAGATGGAAATGTTATTTCTGATGCTGATTTTCCTAAGATTGAAGCGAAAATGAAAGAACTTGCTCAGCAAAAGAATGAGTATATTCGAAAAGAAGTAACAAAAGATGAAGCATTAGATTTTTTCACTAAAAAAGATGATGAATATAAAATTGAGTTGATTTCTGAATTGGAAGACGGAACTATATCTTTTTACGAGCAAGGTAGTTTTACAGACTTGTGTCGCGGTCCGCATTTACGAGGCACAGAATTTATTAAAGCAATTAAAATACTTAAGGTTGCCGGTGCTTATTGGCGTGGTGATGAAACTCGAAAACAACTTACTCGTGTTTATGGAATTACTTTCCCAAAACAAAAGATGTTAGAAGAATATTTAGTTTTATTAGAAGAAGCTAAAAAACGAGATCACCGTAAAATAGGTAAAGAATTAGAATTATTTACTTTCTCTCAAAAAGTAGGACAGGGATTACCTTTGTGGTTACCAAAAGGAGCTGAATTGAGATCTCGATTAGAGGAGTTTTTAAAGAAAATCCAAAAGAGATACGGATATCAGCAAGTAATTGCACCACATATTGGATTAAAAGAATTGTGGATAACATCAGGACATTACGAAAAATATGGTAAAGATTCATTTCAACCAATTACGACTCCAGCCGAAGGAGAAGAGTTTCTATTAAAACCAATGAATTGCCCTCATCATTGCGAAATTTATAAGCATAAACCACATTCGTATAAAGATTTACCTGTTCGTTATGCTGAGTTTGGTACTGTTTATCGATACGAGCAAAGTGGAGAGCTACATGGTTTAACACGTGTACGTGGATTTACTCAAGATGATGCACATATTTTTTGCCGTCCTGATCAGTTAAAAGATGAGTTTAAAAAGGTAATGGATATTATTTCAATAATATTTGATGCTCTTAGTTTTAAAGATTTTACAGCACAAGTTTCATTACGTCATCAAACAGATCGTTCAAAATATATTGGTAGCGACGAGAATTGGGAAAAATCTGAGGCTGCAATTCTTGAAGCAGTTAAAGAAAAAGATTTAAATTATATTGTAGAATACGACGAAGCTGCATTTTATGGACCAAAATTAGATTTTATGGTTAAAGATGCTTTAGGTCGACAATGGCAATTAGGAACAATTCAGGTTGATTACAATTTACCTGAGCGATTTGAATTAGAATATGTAGGTGCTGATAATCAAAAGCATAGACCAGTTATGATACATAGAGCACCATTTGGTTCTATGGAAAGATTTGTAGCTGTTTTAATTGAGCATACTGCTGGTAAATTCCCACTTTGGTTGACACCTGATCAGGTAGTAATACTACCTATTAGTGAAAAATTCAATGATTATGCAAAAAAAGTTTTGAATTTCCTAAATAATTGCGATATTCGCACTTTGATTGACGACCGTAACGAAAAGATAGGTAAAAAGATACGTGATAATGAGTTGAAAAAAATACCTTATCTTTTAATCGTGGGAGAGAAAGAGTTTGAAAATGAGACTGTTTCGGTTCGAATTCAAGGTGATGGAGATAAAGGAAGTATGACTTTAGATCAATTCGCCGAACATATTAATAAAGAAGTTAAAGCTCAAACAGAAGCTTATAAAATAAATTAAATATTAACAAAATAGGAGGACCAAGTTATAGCGGGACCAAGACCAAGGCCTAGATATAGAGGCCCAATAAAGAAACAGGAACCATTACACAAAATTAATAATTTGATTCGTGCAAGGGTTGTTAGACTTGTTGGTGATAATATTGACAAACCTGATGTTTATTCACTTCAGGATGCACTTAAGATTGCAGATGAGTTAGAGTTGGATTTAGTGGAGATATCTCCAAACGCTGATCCACCTGTTTGTAAGGTTACTGATTATCAAAAGTTTCTTTATCAACAAAAAAAGAGACAAAAAGAATTAAAAGCTAAAACTCAAAAGGTTGTTTTAAAGGAAATTAGATTCGGTCCACAAACCGATGAACATGATTATCAATTTAAATTGAAACATGCTATAAAATTTCTTGAAGAAGGAGCTAAGGTTAAGGCGTTTGTGTTTTTTAAAGGTCGTTCTATTTTATTTAAAGAACAAGGAGAAATCTTACTGTTAAGATTAGCACAAGATCTTGAGGAATATGGTAAGGTGGAGCAATTACCTAAATTAGAAGGTAAAAGAATGATTATATTTATAGCGCCAAAAGCCGCTAAGAAAAAATAATTAATTTTTAATTAAATATTAGTATAATGCCAAAGATGAAGACAAAGGCCGGTGCTAAAAAAAGATTTAGCATAACAGGCTCAGGGAAGATTAAAAGAAAACATGCTTACAAAAGTCACATTTTGACTAAAAAGACTAAGAAGCAAAAGAGAAATCTTACTGCTACAGGTCAGGTAGACAAAGCAGACGAAAGCAACATCAAGTTGTGTTTAGCAATGAAATAATCTTTTAATTAAATTTTACAAAGTAATTAATCAGGATGAATTAGCAGAAACAAGAGTCGAAAAAGTCGACCGCTAATCGTTCATAAAACGAAAAATTATGCCAAGGTCAGTAAATTCAGTAGCTTCAAGAGCTAGAAGAAAAAAAGTATTAAAACACACCAAAGGGTATTGGGGAAGAAGAAGTAACGTTTGGACTGTTGCGAAGAATGCATTTGAAAAAGGTTTAACTTATGCATACAGAGACAGAAAAAATAAGAAAAGAAGCTTTAGAGGTCTTTGGATTCAAAGAATAAATGCTGGTGTTAGAGAACACGGTATGTCTTATTCAGAATTCATGGGACAAGTACATAAAAAAGGTATCGCTCTTAACAGAAAAGTATTAGCAGATTTAGCAATGAATCATCCAAAAGCTTTTGCTGCAGTTGTAAAAGCTGTTAAGAAATAAAATATTTCTATATTAAATATAGGAAGGGAAGCAAATTTGCTTCCCTTTTTTTATATTTACATTCTTAGAAATACTATTAACATTTTTTAAGAGTATTTAATTTATGTTTTGATTGGTTTTAAATAAATTGCACAACAAATAGATAGAAAATGAATATTGCGATTGTAGGTTATGGCAGAATGGGAAAGGAGATAGAGCAAGTTGCTCTTGAAAGAGGGCATCAAGTTATTCTTAAAGTAGATGCTGATAATTTCAATTCTGTTACTCCAATTGATTTTAAGACTATTGATGTAGCAATTGAATTTTCTATTCCTCAAAGTGCATTTTCAAATATAAACCTTTGTTTAGATAATAATATCCCTGTAGTTAGTGGAACAACTGGCTGGCTTGATAGAATAGAGGATATAATTGATAGATGTGAAAAAGAAAACCAAACTTTCTTTTATGCTTCAAATTATAGTTTAGGGGTAAATTTATTTTTTAAACTTAATGAGCAATTGGCGAAACTAATGTATAATTTCCCTGATTATAATATTCAATTAGAAGAAACACACCATACTAAAAAGCTAGATGCACCTAGTGGAACTGCTATTACTTTAGCTGAAGAAATAATTAAAAATAACTCAAGAATTAAAAGTTGGGAAAAGGATAATAATAATAACGTTGATTCTATTCCAATTAAATCTTTTAGAAAAGGCTTAGTTTCTGGAAATCATAAAGTATTTTATGAATCGGAATTCGATAAAATAATGATTGAGCATGATGCAAAAAGTCGCAAGGGATTTGCATTAGGAGCTGTTATTGCAGCAGAATTTATATCTGATAAAAAAGGGTATTATACAATGAATGACTTACTTGAAATTTAACATTGAAATATATATATATAATGACACTAAAAGAAATTTTTAAAAACAAATACTTTAAATTTGCTTTATCGGCTATTATTTATTTATTATGGGTTATTTGGATTAAGAATTTTTGGTTCTTAATTGGAATGTTGGTTATAATAGACGTTCACTTAACAGAATTTGTTAATTGGTCTTTTTGGAAAAAGAAGGGAGAATCTAAAGCTAAAAATAAAGTAGTTGAATGGGTTGATGCGCTTGTTTTTGCGGTTATAGCAGCTACATTAATCAGAATGTTCTTAATAGAAGCATATACAATACCAACATCTTCTATGGAAAAAACTTTACTTGTTGGTGATTACTTATTCGTTAGTAAAGTAAGTTATGGTCCTAAATTACCAAACACTCCTATTTCATTTCCATTTGCGCATCATACAATGCCTTTAACAAAGAATAAAAAATCATATGTAGAATGGATAAAAAAGCCATATAAAAGAATAGCTGGTTTTGGGGATGTAAAACGTAACGATATTGTTGTTTTTAATTTCCCGGCAGGAGATACTGTTATTGTTGAGACGCAGGAAACTCAGGATTATTATTCTGCATTACGTGGATATACTGAAGGACTAAAGCGTAGAGATATTCAAGAAGAAAATCCTATTAAGTCCTTTGATGAATATAAAAAACAGGCTCGTAAGCATATTTGGGATAGATTTACAATTACTGTTAGACCGGTTGATAAACGTGAGAACTATATTAAAAGATGTGTAGCTGTTCCAGGTGATTCATTAAAGATAGTTCACGGACAAGTATATGTTAATGGAGAAGAGCAAGAACATTTCGAAGAAATGCAATATGATTACTTTGTTAAAACTAATGGGAAACAAATTAATTCAAAGCATTTTGATAGACTTGATATTGCAATGGATGATAGGCGATATATTGCATCGAGCTCATTATATGAATTACCCTTAACAGCTGAAAATGTTGATAACTTAGAAAATTTCACAGCCGTATCAGCTGTTTCGAAGTACGAGAATACTAATATTAATATGGCAAATATTACAATATTCCCATATGATAATCGATATCCTTGGACAGAAGATAATTTTGGAACTCTGTATATTCCGAAAAAAGGTGTTACAATAGATTTAAACATTGATAATTTACCATTGTATCATAGAATTATAAGTTTATATGAAGGTAATGATTTGAGAGTTGAAGCAAGTGATATTTATATAAATGGAGAAATAGCTACAGAGTATACTTTTAAAATGGATTATTATTTTATGATGGGTGATAACAGACATAATTCTGCCGATTCAAGATTTTGGGGATTTGTTCCTGAAGATCATATTGTAGGGAAAGCAGTATTTATTTGGTTGTCGTTAGATAAAGATAAATCATTCCTAGATAAAATTAGATGGAAGAGAATTTTCTCGTTTATTCATTAGAAAATATTTAATATAAACATTGTACCGGATAGTTATCTATCCGGTAATTTTTTGATATATGAGTGAAAAAGTATTATTGTCGACAGCTTATTTGGCTCCTATTCAGTATTTTACTAAGTTGCTAAGATACAAAGATGTAATTATTGAAGCTCATGAGAATTTCGTAAAACAAACCTATCGTAATAGATGTGTAATATATGGCGCTAATGGAGATATATCTCTTACTATACCTGTAAAGAAATTTAAAGAAAAAGTTATTATTAAAGATTTGTTGATTGATTATAGTACTAACTGGAAAAAACTTCATTTAAAATCAATAGAATCTGCTTACAAATCATCTCCATATTTTGAGTATTATTTTGATGAAATTCGTCCATTTTATGAAAATAATTACAAGTTTTTACTTGATTTTAATAGTAAAATTCAAGACGTTATAATCGAACAACTAGAAATGGAAACTAATACGATCTGCTCAGAAAAGTATTTATTTTCAGATGAATTAATTGAAACTGATGATTTTCGTGAAAAAATTCTTCCCAAAAAGATTATCGAAGATAAAGAATTCCAGATCCATAAATATAATCAGGTATTTTCGGAAAAGCATGGATTTAAGCCCAATTTAAGTATAATTGATTTACTTTTTAATGAGGGACCTAATGCTATTAATCTGCTACTTTCACATTAAGTATTTAATATTTAGTCAAAAAAATATTTGTAGATATAATTTTTTCATTAAATTTAAATGAATTTTGAAAAAATGAACTAGAAATGAATAATTTATCGATTCAAAAAACTGACTCAACTCCTGAAATTGATTTTAATGTAAATGGTAATATGAAAATTACCGGAAGATCTTTACCCGAGGATGTTCATAAGTTCTATGATCCAATAATTGAGTGGGTTAGAAATCTTAGCACCGAGAAAGTAAAGTTAGAATTAAAATTAGAATACTTGAATACTTCATCTACTAAAAAGATATTGAATCTTTTAATTGCTTTAGATGAAAATCTCGAAATCAACAATGTAGAGGTAAATTGGTACTATGAGTTTGATGATCTTGAGATGGAGGATTTAGGAGAGATATATGAGGAAGATTTAAATCGAGCCAAGTTTAATTATATCGAAGGGATCGATATTTTTTAAGGTTTATAATGGTATTCAATATTTTCTAAACTTTTATTTGTCATTAAAAATAAGATATTCATCAAATTAAAGGTGCTTATTTAAACTTAAAATATTAGTTTTAATTTAAGAATTTAATAAGGCATTAATAATACTGATATTTTTATATTGGTACTATTAATGCCATTTATTAATATGCAGTTTTAATAATCTGAAGATATTATAAAAAATAAAATACATAACATGAAAAAGTTATTATTAATTATCGCATTGTTTATATCTATAAACTCACTAGCTCAGGAAGGTACAAAGCAATTTATGCCAAATTCTACAGATAGATTATGGTTGGAGTTTTATAGAGCGACTGATAAAGTTTTTGGTACTTACGATGCAACGGATAAGGAGCGATTATATGTGTATTTAAATGCAGGTGAAAAAATGCATTTTGGTATGCGAATGGCTGCAGGTTATCAATATGATGATAATAAAAACATAACTTTTAGGATTAAAGATCCATCTGGTACAATTGTATACTCCGAAACACAAGTGCCTGCTTCTGGGGCAGGATTTATAAGCTCTTATAATGAGGCGATTACTGGGCCAGATGGAGTTGTTTTAAATGGAACAACCGTTTCTGGAGGATATTCAGCTTATACATATACAGCAGCAACTAGCGGAAATCATTATATAGAATATGCTGCTTGGAGGTATGATTATGGTTCAGGTGGAAATTATAGAGTTAATTGGAGAAGGTTTGCATTGTCTTATTTTGATGTTACCGTTACAGATGCTAGTAATATTGTTTTAACAAATCCTGGGGAACCAAATAGATCAGCTGGTAGGTTGTGGTCTAAAGGTTGGGGGTTTACAACAACTAGCTATACTTTATATCCGGTAAAATCAGAATTTTTCGTTTTTACTGCAGATGAGTTTGTAAATAAGGTTCAATATGAAATGAAACCTTACTCATTTAACTTTGTGGCAAATTCTTATGGCGTAAATACTAATACTTCATTAACTTATGTTGAAAAAGCTCAAAGTCAAGATGGTGACTTGACAAATACATCTGATATATCAGAATACAGAATCTTTCTTAATGATCCGGATCGTTCTGTATGGCCAAATACTACATTGCCTCCGCCTAGCGTTAAAGTTTGGGTTGAAGAAACTTTAATATACGATTATAAATATGATAGAAGTCCACAATTATTAGATGTTCCAGTTGATACAATTAGTCTGGAAAAGAACCGTGTGACGTGCCCATATTCTGATATTACAATGTTTAAAATAGAATCTAGTGTAGATGGTTTTACTGCTATTCTTCTTGATATAGATGGTGGTGGATATTCTACAGATGGTAATGATAAGGTTTTATATTTAAATGTAAAAAAGGGTTTAAATTATGTATTGTGGAACTTTAGAGATGATAATGGAAATATTGTTCCTAATGGTCATTTTACAGCGTCTGCAACATTTTTAGGTAGAGGACCAGCTCATTTCCCTTTATATGATGTAGAATCATTAAGTGGAATATCGACATCATCAATTAGACCTTTTAATAAGCTTGGACCAACTCTTTATTGGGATGATACTCAAATTTCTGATTGGGGAGATCCAGGGGGTGCTATGGTTGAAACAAGTCAATCTCAGCTTATAATTGAAAATCATATTCCTAGAGTGTGGATATACGATGGAAGCAGAGGACAACATAATGGAAATCTGACAACATTAAACTCTTGGTTTAATGCAATTGATTTAGGTTTAACAGAAGTTAATTTTGATGTGAGTCAAAGTTTAACAAAATGCGTTAATGGTGGTGCTCCTTATGTTGCAGACATATATATGTATAGCGATATAAATACACCGATTTCATTTTCTGCAACTGATTTTGACGAAAAATATTTTGATCCAAATAATATTGGATTAGATAGCATAGCTATTCTTTCGTTACCATCAAATGGGGATTTAGAGCTAAACGGTTTTGCAGTAAATATAAATGATTCAATTGCACGAGCAGAAATTTCAAATCTTACATTTACTCCAGATATTGATTGGAACGGAATGACTAATTTTGCATGGAAGGCCACAAATGGATTATTCTGGTCATTAAATCAGGATACAGTGTACCTAATTGTTAATACAGATCCTACCATATCCACGTTTAGCGATACAACTATTTGTACAAATACAAGTTTGGCAAATCTTCCATTTACAGTTGGAGATGCAGAATCTGATCCTGCCGATCTAAATGTGATAGCATATTCTCATGATCCAGCTGTTGTACCAAATTCTAATATTACATTAGGAGGTTTTGGTGCTAACAGAACTATAACTATTACTCCTCCTTCAAATACATCTGGTTATACCATTATATATGTTAAAGTTGATGATGGTTTAACTGAAGTAATTGAAGAATTCGCATTATATATCGGACCTTCAATGACATTCACAGGAGATACTACTATTTGTGTAGGTAATCCACTTGAATTAAGTGCGATTGAATTTGGTGCTGATTCTTATTCATGGGAATTTGACGGTACGGAAATAAGAACTACTCAAGATTTAACAATTGATCCATTTACAACAGATTCTGTTGGAGTTTATTCTTTAACAATTCAAAAAGACGGTTGTGCAGCAACTAGAGATATTAACGTTTCAATTGCTCCAATTACTACTTTTAATGGAGATACAGAAGTTTGTATAGGCGAAGATATTTCTCTAAGTGCTGATGAAACTGTTGCTACACTTTATTCATGGAAAAAAGGTGGTGTGGAAATAGGTTCAAGTAAAGTATTAGAGATATTAACTGCCGATGTAACTGATATTGCTTCAGATTATTCTTTGGAAGTTACTAAAGAAGGATGTAATAATACTTCTCCGGATTTTTCAATTTCTGTAATTGCTCCGCCTAGTACAAATCTTACATTAATTAACGATACTGTTACTACTGGTATGGATGGTGTTATTACTGTTCTTAGTGCCGAAAGTGGTGTTACTTACAATGCTTATATTGGAACAACCCTAGTAGGAACAGGTGTTGGATCAGGTTCTGATTTGAATGTAACTATAAATGGTACAGAATTAAGTGTAGGAAACAATATAATTATTGTAAAAGCTCAAAATGCAAATTGCGAATTAGAAAATAGTACAAATACAAATGTTTTTGTACGAGTTCCTGGCATTTCAGTTTCTGCAATAAGTGGTAATACTAATGAAACAGGAACAACAGCTACTTTTACTATAGTACTTGATGCTGAACCTACTGCAAATGTAATTGTTGGAATAAGCTCAGGAGATACTGGTGAAGGAACAGTTTCCGATGCAAGTGTTACATTTACTCCTGCAAATTGGGATAATACACAAATAATTACTGTAACAGGTATAAATGATGACATTGATGATGGGAATCAGACATATACAATAATAACTACAGATGCAACAAGTACAGATGGAAATTACTCAGGTATGGTTGTAGATGATGTTACAGTAATAAACGAAGATGATGCAGATAATGCTGGAATCACAGTATCTGCATTAAGTAATAACACCGAAGAAGATGGAACAGCAGGAACGTTTACAATTGTATTAGATTCAGAACCTACGGCAAACGTAACAATAGCTTTAAGTTCAGATGATATTGGAGAAGGTACAGTATCTCCTGCAAGTGTGACTTTTACATCTGCAAATTGGGACATTCAACAGACAGTTACTGTTACTGGTGTTGATGATGATTTAAATGATGGAGATCAATCATATAATATAATAACAGCAGATGCAACAAGTACTGACGGAAACTATTCTGCAATGCTTGTTGTTGATATTGTGGTTACAAACATTGATGATGATGCTGTTGGAGTAAATATCTCAGCGATAAGTGGGAATACAACAGAAGCCGGTGGTATAGCTACATTTACAGTTTCCCTTGCATCTGAACCTTACGCTAATGTAACTATTAATCTTAGCTCTGATGATTTAGGAGAAGGAACAGTTTCTCCAGCAAGTGTTACATTTACATCTGGAAATTGGAATATTTTACAAACTGTTACTGTTACCGGAGTTGATGATGATTTAGATGATGGAGATCAACCTTTTATTATTGTAACATCAAACGCAATAAGTGGAGATTCTGATTATTCTAATTTATTGGTTGCAGATGTTGCTGTAACAAATGTAGATAATGATAATGCAGGTGTGTCTGTATCTGCAATTAGTGGGAATACTTCAGAAACAGGAACAACTGCCACCTTTACAATTGTTTTGGATAGTGAACCAACTGCCAATGTAACAATTGGTTTAAGTTCTGATGATACTGGAGAAGGAACCGTATTACCTGCAAGTGTAACTTTTACATCTGGAAATTGGAATGTAGCACAAACAGTTACAGTAACCGGAGTAGATGATGATATTGAAGATGGAGATCAAACATATAATATAATAACAGCAGCAGCTACTAGTACAGATGGTAATTATTCAGGAACAAATCCTAGTGATGTTGTAGTGATTAATAATGATGATACAGATGCTGCAGGAATAACAGTTTCAGCAATTAGTGGAAACACATCAGAAACAGGAACAACAGCCACCTTTACAATTGTCTTAGATAGTGAACCAACTGCCAATGTAACAATTGGATTAAGTTCAGATGATTTAGGAGAAGGAACAGTTTCTCCTGCAAGTGTTACATTCACATCGGGAAATTGGAATGTAGCACAAACAGTTACTGTAACCGGAGTTGACGATGATATTGAAGATGGAAATCAAACCTATAATATAATAACAGCAGCAGCTACAAGTGCCGATGGTAATTATTCAGGAATAGATCCTAATAATGTAGTTGTGATTAATAATGACGATACAGATGCAGCAGGAATAACTGTTTCTGCTATAAGCGGAAACACTTCTGAATCTGGAACAACCGCAACGTTTACTATTGTTTTAGATTCAGAACCAACTGCTAATGTTACAATTAATTTAACATCAGATGATTTAACAGAAGGTACTGTATCTCCTGCAAGTGTAACTTTTACACCTGCAAATTGGGATGAATTACAAACAGTAACCGTTACAGGAGTAAATGACGCTAGTGCTGATGGTGATATAACATATAATATAATTACAAGTGCTGCTACAAGTACAGATGGTAATTATTCAGGGATGAATGCCAATGATGTTACTGTAATTAACGTTGATGGAGATGTAGCCAGTATAAATGTGTCTATAATTAGTGGACATACAGCAGAAGATGGAACTTTTGCTACATTCACTATAGTATTAACAAGCCAACCAACAGCTAATGTAACAATTGGTTTAAGTTCAGATGATATAGGAGAGGGAACTGTTTCACCAACAAGTGTAACATTTGATTCTGGAGATTGGAATATTGCTCAAACTATTACAGTAACAGGAGTAAACGACGATATTGATGATGGAAACCAATCTTTTAATATTATAACCGCCGCAGCAACTTCAACAGATGGAGATTATTCTGGAATAAACGCTGATGATGTTTCCGTTATCAATGACGACGATGGAGATGCAGCAGGAATAACAGTTTCTGCAATAAGTGGAAATACTACCGAAGCTGGTGGGCAAGCAACCTTTACAATCGTTCTGGATTCGGAACCTACAGCAAATGTAACAATAGGAATAAGTTCTGATGATACAGGAGAAGGAACTGTTTTACCTGTAAGTGTAACATTTACAGCTGCGAATTGGGATGTGTCTCAGACAGCAACAGTAACAGGAGTTGATGATGATATTGATGATGGTGATCAAACATATAATATAATTACAGCGGCAGCAACAAGTACTGATGGAGTTTATTCAGGATTGAATGCGAATGATGTGGTGGTTATAAATGATGATAATGATGTTGCAGGAATAACTATTTCAGCAATAAGTGGAAATACCTCTGAATCAGGAGTAGTAGCTACCTTTACTGTAGTATTAGATACTGAACCTACTGCAAATGTAACAATTGGTTTAAGTTCAGATGATACTGGAGAAGGAACTGTTTTACCTGCAAGTATGACATTTACTGCTGCGAATTGGGATACACCTCAGACTATTACAGTAACTGGAGTTGATGATGATATTGATGATGGCGATCAAACCTATAATATAATTACAGCAGCAACAACAAGTACCGATGGTAACTATTCAGGAATGAATGCCAATGATGTAGTTGTAACAAATATAGATGATGATATTTCTGGAATTACGGTTACTGCAATAAGTGGAAATACAACAGAGACAGGAACAACAGCAACATTTACAATAGTTTTAGATAGTGAACCAACAGCAAATGTAACAATTGGTTTAAGTTCGGATGATACTGGAGAAGGAACAATTTCTTCGGCAAATGTGATATTCACTCCGGCTAACTGGAATATAGCACAAACAATTATTGTAACTGGAGTAAATGATGATCTTGATGATGGAGATCAATCCTTTAATATAATAACAGCTGCAGCAGTAAGTACAGATGGTAATTATTCTGGAGTTAATGCTAATAATGTTGCAATATTAAATATTGATGATGATAATTCAGGAATTACAGTTTCTACAATAAGTAAGCATACTAATGAAGATGGTACAACAGCCACTTTTACAATTGTATTAGATAGTGAACCAACAGCAAATGTAACAATTGGATTAAGCTCTGATGATATTGGTGAAGGAACATTGTCTGCTGGAAGTGTTACGTTTACTGCTGTAAATTGGAATATAGCACAAACAATTACAGTAACAGGAGTGGATGATGATATTGATGATGGAAATCAAACATATAATATTATAACAGCAGCAGCAATTAGTACAGATGGTAACTATGGAGGTGTTAATCCAAATGATGTTGTGGTTATTAATGATGATGATGGAGATGTTGCTGGAATAACTATTTCTGCAATTAGTGGTAATACAACCGAATCTGGAGGAATAGCAACCTTTACTATTGTATTAGATAGTGAACCGCTTGCAAACGTTACAATGGGGTTAAGTTCTGATGATTTAACAGAAGGTACTGTATCTCCAGCAAGTGTAACATTTACTTCAGGAAACTGGAGTAATGCACAAACAATTACAGTAACAGGCGTTAACGACGATGTTGATGATGATGATCAAGCATATAATATTATTATTGCTGCTGCAAATAGTGCAGATGGAAATTACAATGGAACGAATCCTACAGATGTTTCAGTAATTAATGAAGATGATGATGAAGTTGGAATTAATGTTACCACCATCAGTAATCATACAACCGAAGCTGGAGGAACAGCAACATTTAGCATAGTTCTTGAAAGTGAACCAACATCTGATGTGATAATTGGCTTGTCTTCTGATGACACAAGTGAGGGAACAATTGCCATTCCTTCTATAACGTTTACCGATGTTAATTGGAATACTGCTCAAATAGTAACCGTAACTGGTGTAAATGATGATATAGATGATGGAGATCAATTTTATAATATAGTAACAGCCTCTGCAGCAAGTGCCGATGTGAAATATGCAGGTAGAACTGTAGGTGATGTTGCGGTTATAAATGATGATGATGATATAGCTGGAGTTGCTGTTTCACTCATAAGTGGAAATACCACAGAGTTAGGTACAACAGAAACTTTTACAATAGTATTAAATTCAGAACCAACGGCAGATGTAATTATAGGATTAACTTCTGATGATTTAACAGAAGGAACAGTTTCTGATGCAAGTGTAACCTTTACTTCAGCAAATTGGGATACTCCGCAAACTATTACTGTAACGGGAGTGAATGATGATGTTGATGATGACAATCAAACTTTCACAATTATTACTGCTGATGCATCTACCACTGACATAAGATATTCAGGATTAGTAGTAGATGATGTAACTGTAATCAATGTAGATGATGATAATGTTGGAATAACAGTATCTGTTATAAGTGGAAATACTACAGAGTTAGGTACAACAGAAACCTTTACACTAGTATTAGATTCAGAACCAACGGCAGATGTAATTATAGGATTAACTTCCGATGATTTAACAGAAGGAACAGTTTCTGATGCAAGTATAACCTTTACATCAGCGAATTGGGATACGCCTCAAACAATTATAGTAACTGGGGTTAACGATAATGTTGATGATGGTGATATAGCATATTCAATAGTAACTGCAAATGCCGTTTCAACAGACCTTAAATATTCAGGAACAATTGTTGACGATGTTTCTGTAACAAATGAAGATGATGATACTGTTGGCTTTACTGTTTCAGAAACAGGAGGAAGTAGTGTAACATCTGAAAATGGGTCAACAGATATATTTACTGTTGTTCTGGATTCAGAGCCGTTAAGCAATGTGGTATTCAATATAACTGTAGGTGATGCAACAGAAGGATCAGTAGATAAAACTACTTTAACATTTATTCCTTCAGAGTGGAATATTGCACAAACAGTTACAATTACAGGACTAGATGATGTAATAATTGATTTGACTCAGACATATTCTATTACTGTTAGTGTTGATGATCCTGGTTCTGAAGATAGTTTTGATGTACTGGCTGATCAGACTGTATCAGTGAATAATACTGACAATGATGCTGCAGGTGTTACAATTTCATCAGTTTCAAATAATACTATAGAAGATGGCACAACTGCTAACTTTACTTTAGTGCTTAACACTCAACCAATAGCTGATGTAACTATTAGTCTTGTTTCAAACGACATAAGTGAAGGTACGATTTCCCCTAATAGCATAACTTTTACTTCAAGCGATTGGGACACAGAGCAAACAATAATAATTACCGGTATAAACGATAATGTTGAAGATGGAAATCAAACCTTTGATATTATTACTAACGCTGTAGTTAGTGCAGATGGTAATTATAATGGATTAAATCCTGATGATATTTCTGTTATAAATGAAGATGATGATAATGCAGGAATAACCGTTTCTGTAATAAGTGGAAATACTACAGAAGATTTAGGACAAGCAACTTTCACGGTTGTATTAGATAGCGAACCTACTGCGAATGTAACTATCGGTTTAAGTTCTGATAATTTAAGTGAAGGTACAGTATTGCCTGCAAACTTAGTATTTAACAATACAGATTGGAATATAGCTAAAACAGTTACAGTAACTGGTGTAAATGATGATATTGATGATGACGATATTACATTTAATATTATTACAGCTGTTGCAATTAGTACCGATGGAAATTATAATGGAATAGATCCTAATGATGTAGTTGTAGTAAATGAAGATAACGACAATGCAGGAATTACAGTATCAGCTATTTCTAACAATACTTCTGAGCTAGGAACAACTGCTACATTTAGTATTGTTCTTAATACTGAACCAACAGATGATGTTACCATTGGATTAACTTCTGATGATTTAGCAGAAGGAACTATACCTGTTTCAAGTGTTACATTTAATTCAACAGACTGGAATATTGCACAAACTATTACTGTTACAGGTATTGATGATAATTTGAATGATGGAGATGTCCCATATAATATTATTACTGCACAGGCAACAAGTTTGGATGGGATATATTCTGCAATAGATCCAGACGATGTAGCAATAGTTAATTTAAATGATGGTGTTCCTGTTGCTATTGATGATAATACAGTTACAGATGAAGGCGATAATGTTAATATTGATGTATTGGCAAATGATACAGGTATTGATGATGGAGGATTAGTTGTTACAATTATTACACAACCTTTAAACGGAACATTAATATTAAATGGCGATAATACGATTACATATAAACCAAATACAGATTATTATGGATCTGATAGCTTTATTTATGAAGTTTGTGATTTTGATCCTGAATGTGATCAAGCAACTGTAAATATTACTATTAATCCTGTTAATGATCATATTCCAATTGCATTAGATGATTCAAGAGGAACTAGTATTAATACTCCAGTAGATGTTGATGTTCTTGTAAATGATAAAGGATTAGAAGATGGTGGAATTGTTGTAACTGTTCTAGGCGTCCCTTCTAATGGTACAGCAGTTGTTAATGGAGATAACAGTATTAAGTATACTCCAAATCTTGATTATATTGGATCTGACACATTTGATTATCAGGTTTGTGACATGGATGGAGAATGTGCAACAGCAACTGTAAACATTAATGTTAAAACTGTTAACGCAAATCCAGTAGCAGTTGATGATATTTTAGAAACCATAATAGATCAATCAAAAACAATAAATGTTTTAAGTAACGACTCTGGTTTAGAAGATGGTGGTTTAAAGGTATCGATATATAATAATCCACCTAATGGTTTCATTACAATTAATCCTGATAATACAATTACCTATACTCCAAATCCATCATACATAGGTGTTGATAGCTTAGAATATATGATTGAAGATGTTGATGGTGATTATGCAATTGCAACTATTGACATAACTGTTATTGCTGTCCCTGATTATTTACCAGTGGCAGTAGACGATGCAAGAGGTACAAGTATTAATTCTGATGTAGATATTAATGTATTAATTAATGATACAGGACTTGAAGATGGTGGATTAGTAGTTACTATTACTGGAGCAGCTTCAAATGGAACTGCCACCGTTAATCCAAACAATACTGTAACTTATAGTCCAAATACAGATTATCTTGGTACAGATAATTTTGAATATCAAGTTTGCGATGCAGATGGTGATTGTTCTACAGCTACGGTAACTATTACTGTTAAATTAATAAATACAGTTCCTTCAGCAACTAACGATAATGCAAGTACCTTAATGAATAATGCGGTTAATATTAATGTATTGAATAATGATTCAGGATTAGATGATGGAGGAATTACTGTTGCAGAATTCACAAATCCTGCAAACGGAAAAGTAGTAGTAAATGCGGATAATACAATTACTTATACTCCAAATAACTGGTATAAAGGAAATGATAGTTTTAAATATGTTGTAAGCGATGCTGAAGGTGATCAATCAATTGCCACAGTTAATATTACTATTACTGAAATACTAAATTATGTACCAGTTGCGGTTGATGATGCAAGAGGTACTAGTAAAAATAGTGATGTAATTGTTGACGTTTTATTTAACGATTCAGGTCTTGAGGATGGTGGTTTAGTAATGACTATAACTAGCGGTGCTTCAAATGGAACAGCTAATGTAAATGGTGATAATACAATTACATACAGTCCTAATTTGGATTATCTTGGATCAGATAGTTTTGATTATCAAGTATGTGATATAGATGGTGAATGCTCTACAGCAACCGTTACAATTACTGTTAAAGAAAATAATGTTGTTCCAGATGCAATAGATGATAATATAAGTACTGTTATGAATTCTCCGATTCTTGTGAATGTATTAAGTAATGATACAGATTTAGATGATGGTGGAATAGTAGTTTCTATTAATGAGAATCCATCAAACGGAACGGTAGTTGTGAATGGAGATAATACCATAACATATACACCGTATAATTGGTATCAAGGAAGTGATAGTTTTAAATACATGGTCGAAGATGCCGAAGGTGATTACGATATTGCTACTGTATTTGTAACTATTAACGAGATTCCTAATTACATACCTAATGCAATTGATGATTTCAGAGGTACAAGTGTTGATGTTGATGTAATTGTGGATGTTCTTACAAATGACTTAGGACTTGAAGATGGAATAAAAACTTTTACTGTAAGCGATAATCCATCGAATGGAACTGTTGTGGTAAATGTTGATAACACAATTACTTATACTCCTGATAATGGATTTATTGGAACAGATGTGTTTGAATATGAAGTTTGCGATAATGATGATGAATGTTCTACTGCAGAAGTTACCATTAATGTACACGAAATAAATCACTTGCCTAATGCTTATGATGATAAGATATTTACAAATAAGGATACCGAAGTTATAATTAATGTATTAGAAAATGATTTTGGTTTAGAAGATGGATTGCAATCACTAGTAATTGAAAGCAATGCAGTTAATGGTAGCGTAATTGTAAATCCTGATAATACAGTTTCATATACACCAGAATCATGGTTCGAAGGAACAGATAATTTTTCTTACAGAATTGTTGATCTTGATGGTGATTATGATATTGCAAATGTTGAAGTTGTTGTAATGACAGGAACATTACCAAAAGTTATTATTACCGGAATTTCTGAAGATACAAAAGAAGATGGAACAACTACAAGCTTTACAATTGTTCTTACAACTCAACCAACAAATGATGTAAATATCGATCTTAATTCTAATGATATAACTGAAGGAATAGTTTCTACAACCAGTTTAACATTTACAGATTCAGATTGGAATCAAATCCAAACTATTACTATTACAGGACAAGATGACTTAGTTGATGATGGAGATATTAATTATGATATTATTACTGATAATGTAGTAAGTTCAGACGCTAACTATAATGGTTTAGGTGTAGAAAATATTAGTGTTATAAATATCGATAACGATACAGCAAGAATTAATGTAAATGTCGATAAATATGAGACTAGTGAAGATTTATCAAATACCAGTTTTGATATTGTTTTAAATTCAGAACCGGTATCAAATGTTGAAATTGAAATTTCATCAAGTGACGATACCGAAGGTGATATTGAAATTGATTTTGTTGAGTTTACTTCATCAAATTGGAATGTACCTCAAACAGTTAACGTTATTGCTCAAGATGACGAAGACGTGGATGGTGATATTAAATACAATATTGAATTTGATGTTACAACTACAGATATTAAATATGCAGTACATTTAGATTCAATCAATCTTACTAACATAGATAATGATGTTGAAGTTAATGATCTTGATATTCCGGAAGCATTCTCTCCTGATGATGATAATTACAATCAATTATTTGAAATTATTGGACTAGAACGTTTTGATAAAGTAGAGATAAAAATCTTTAACAGATGGGGAAGTTTAGTTTACGAAGAATCTGATTATAAGAATAATTGGGATGGTAAAACAAATGTAGGATCAGTGCTTGGTAATGAAGATTTACCTACAGGTACATATTTCTATCTTATAAAGATTGTTGATGAGAATAAAGAGTTAAGTGGTTATATCTACTTAAAACGATAAAAATATATTGAGTATTATTAAAACAAATAGATTGTGAAAAGGATTTTATTGGGCTTATTAGTGTTCTCTTTTATTGGCATTTTGAAAATAAATGCTCAGCAAGAGCCAATGTATACGCAGTATATGTTTAATACATTAGCTGTAAATCCTGCATATGCAGGTACTCGAAATGCACTAAACTTAAATACCCTAACTCGACTTCAGTGGGTTGGACTAGAAGGTTCTCCTAAAACTTTCAGTGTTGCATTACACTCTCCAGTTAATAAAAGAAAAATTGGTTTAGGTGTAACGCTTGTAACAGATGAAGTAGGACCTGTAAGGAATACTTATTTTACGCTTAACTACGCTTATCGATTAAAGATTAATGATAATCTTACTTTATCGATGGGTATTAAGGGAGGTTTAAGTAATTATCATGCTGGATTAAGCGAATTAAAAGTTAATGATCCAGAAGATCCACGTTTTCAGGTTGATGAAAAGAAGTTAAGTCCAAACGTAGGTGTAGGTTTCTACTTATACAGTGATAAGTATTATGTTGGTTTTTCGGCACCAAAACTTTTAGAAACAACTGTAGATGAAGAATACGCCGCAAGCGAAAATGAATTGAAAAGACATTATTATATAATTGGTGGATACATTTGGAAAATTAATTCTCATTGGATTTTTAAACCTTCATTGTTAACAAAAGCCGTTTCTGGAGCTCCTGTTTCAAACGATATAACAATGCAGTTTTTATATAATGATAGAATCTGGATGGGAGCAATGTATCGTATTGGTGACGCTGCTGGGCTTTTCTTAGATGTTAAAATCAATAAACAACTTATTGTGGGTTACGGATATGATTTCTCTTTAAATGGCTTATCTGGGATTAATAGTGGAACTCATGAAATAATGCTTAGTTTCGATTTTGATGGATTTGCTACTAGCAAAGTAAAATCGCCTCGATATTTTTAATTAATTGTAAATGATCAAGAAAAACACATTAGTCGTGAAAAAATATATTACAATAATATCAGTTGTCTTTTTAATAGTTGGATTTAATTCCAATTCATTTGCAAATAGCAAAATCGATTCGCTTATAAATGGATTTAATTTAAAGCGGGCAAATAAGGCTTTCGATGATATGGCTTATATTAAAGCTATTGATATTTATAGTCGTTTAGTTAGTAAAAATTATGTAAGTTCCGATATACACAGAAATCTTGCGAATTCTTATTACAAAACAGGACAAAATCGTAAAGCTGAAGAGTTTTACCAAATTCTTGTAAATAATACTGGATATGAAGCTATAGATATTTATTATTATGCTCAGATTCTAAAATCTAATGGCAATTATGTCGAATCAGATAAGTGGTTAAATAAATATGCTAGTTTAAACACTGAAGACTCAAGAGTAAAAAGACAAGCAAATACAGGTGAGAGAATAAGAGAAATTAAGGCAGTTTTTAAGTACGATATAGAAACTGTGCCATATAACACTAAGTTTGCTGATTTTGGCCCTGCAATGCGTGAAAATAAGTTGTATTTTGCTTCTGAGAGAAGAGAAGATGCTGTTGTGAATTATGAATATGCTTGGAAGGAAGCTCCATATTTAGATATATACGAGGTTAATCTGGATGGAATGGTTTCTGCTCCTAAATTCTTAAAAGATAAAGTAAACTCTAAATATCACGATGGTCCAGCATGTTTTAGTAAAGATGGTAGTGAAATGTACTTTACAAGAAATAATTCTATTTTCAGATTTATTTCGAAAAAAGGAGAAGACAATGTAAATAATCTGAAGATATATTATGCACAATATGTGAATGGAGATATAACAACTCCAGTAGAATTATCTTTTAATAGTGAAAATTATTCATGTGGGCATCCTTCTATTTCTGACGATGGATCTACCTTGTATTTCACCTCAGATATGCCAGGCGGATATGGTGGTTCAGATATTTATGTAACTGAACGGATTGGTTCTTCTTGGTCTAAACCTGTAAATCTTGGATCTGAAATAAATACAGAAGGAGATGAAATGTTTCCTTTTATTCATAGTTCAGGTGTACTTTATTTTGCATCTAATGGGCATCTAGGTTTAGGTGGATTAGATTTATTTAAAGCAGAATTGGATTATGGAAAATATAAAGTAGAAAATCTTGGATTTCCAATTAATTCTCAGAGGGATGATTTTGCTTTAATTATAGATGAAGAGGAGACTGAAGGCTACTTTTCATCAAATCGCGAAGGCGGACAAGGTGATGATGATATTTATAAATTTTATGCTTTAGAAGTTAATCTAAACCTACGTGGTAAAGTATTTGATCAAGAGACTAAAGAACATATTGAAAAAGCATCTATTGTATTAGAAGACTCAAAAGGTGAGAGTATGAGGCTATTCTCATCGAGCGATGAATATGATTTTACTATTGAAATTGATCCAAACGAGAAGTATGTTTTACATGTCGATAAAGAAGATTATAATTCTTATAGATCTTCGTTAGTACCTTCTGAATTAACAAAAAAGAATAATATTGTTGAGTTTAATGTATTTATGAAAAAAGCACCTATCTGGGGAATTTTTGGAAAAGTATATTACAAAGAATCATTAGAAGAAATTCCTGAAGTAAATATTCATATTACAAATAACTCTACGGGTAAAGTTGAAGATTATATGTCTGATGATGAAGGATTGTTCCGTATTCAATTAGAACAAAATACAGATTATAAACTTTTCCTTGAAAAGGATGGGATTTTCTCAATTCGTGCTGATTATTCCACTAGTGGACGTCAGGCAGGTTGGGTTAATGCCGATGAATTTATTGAATTAGCATTTGAAAAAGTTGAATTAAATAAAACAATTGAGATTCCTAATATTTACTATGATTTAGGGAAATGGAATATTCGTGCTGATGCAGCTGTTGAATTAGATAATGTTGTTCAGTTTCTTAATGATAATCCAAATATTAGAATTGAGTTAGGTTCTCATACTGATTCTCGTGGTAGTGCTGTATCAAATCAGTCATTATCACAAAAGAGAGCGCAATCCGCTGTTGATTATATTGTAAGTAAGGGTATTGATAGAAATAGAATTTCGGCTAAAGGATACGGAGAATCTCAACTGAAGAATAGATGTGCTGATGGAGTTAATTGTTCAAAAGCGGAACATCAGGAAAACAGAAGATCTGAAATAAGAATTACTGGAATAAAGTAAAAATTAGTATTTAATATTTAAAAAAGCTTGTTGATTAGTTTCAGCAGGCTTTTTTTAATACTTATGAATTAAAAATATTGATGGTCTTTTATGTAAATTTGGAATATCCTTTTTCCATTCTTTTACCGATTTAGTTTTGATATATTCAGTTTCGAGAGTAATATCAGCAGCTATCCCTATTTTTGTTTCTGCAGCACAGCTCGATAATAAATCCTCGAATAAATGATTATTTCTATATGGAGTTTCTATAAATAACTGCGTTTGGTTTTCAACTTGAGATCTTCTCTCTAAATCTTTAATTCGCTTTATTCGTTCTTGTTTTTGTATAGGTAAGTAACCTACAAAAGCAAAACTTTGTCCGTTTAATCCCGAAGCCATTACCGAAAGTAAAATTGACGATGGACCAACTAAAGGAACAACAGGAATATTTTTTTGATGTGCAATTGCTACAATTTCTGCACCAGGATCAGCAACTCCTGGAGTACCTGCTTCTGAAATAATTCCTACATTTTGGTTTTCTTTTATAGGATTCAAATAGGATGCATATTGATCTGGTGACGAATGTTTATTTAATTCATAAAAAGTTAAATCATCAATTTTTGTTTTAATACCAGCTTTAATTAAATATCTACGTACAGTTTTAACATTTTCAACAATGTAATGGTTTGTAGAATTAATTATATCAACCACATAAGATGGTATTACATTTTCAACAGGACTATCTCCAAGCGTTGTAGGAATTAAATAAACTTTTGCACTCATGCTTTTGATTTAAATTGACATTGTAAAAGTAAGGAGTATTTAATAAATACTATATTTTTTAATAAAGAAAATTAAATATCTTCAAATAAGAGTTTGACACAGGTTCCTTCTATTCCAGATGAAAATTCAATGTTCCCATTATGAGAAAACATTATTTGTCGCGCTAACGAAAGACCAATACCACTTCCTTCTTCTTTTGTAGTATAAAAAGGAAGAAATACTTTTTTTATTACAGATGTTTCAATCTTTTGCCCATTATCATGAAATTCAATTTGAACATCTTTTTTTGTTCTAAAAGCCTTAATTTGAATTTGAGGACTTTCTACATCAACAATAGCTTCAATAGCATTTTTAACAATATTATTAATAGCAAGTTCTATTAATTCTTTATCTACATTAACTATTAAATTGCTTGGGTTTATTTTGAGTTTAAAGTCAATGTTTTTATAATTAGAGCTGTATATTTCAATAATATCATTTAATAAATCTGTAATACGAATGGTTTGAATATTAGGACTTGAAATATCTGAAAATTGTCTGAATTTTATGATGAAATTTTTCAAGCTACCGATTCTGTTTTCGATTAAATTAATTCCTTTCACCGAATCGGAAATATCTTTTTCATTTAATTGATCTATTTTTTTTGGATTTTCGTCAATAGTTAAGCAATCTTTTAATGTATCTGCAACAGTAGAAATAGGTGTTACTGTATTCATTATTTCATGCGATAATACTTTTATTAATCCGTTCCAGGATTGTAACTCATAGCTTGTCATTTCTCTGTCTATATCATGAAATGAATAGACTTTAAGCGTTTGATAATCTTCTTTAATTCCTGAAAGTGAAATTAAAATACGTCGTGTTAAGTTATTAATCTGTATTATTTCAATTCTTTGATCACCAAAATTTAAGGAATGCAAATTTTCAAAAACAGAGAATAATTTAACAACCAAAGCAGAACTATTTGACTCTGTTAAACCTAATATATTTTTTATAGCGTTATTTTGAAGAACAATTTCATTCTTTTCATTTAGTATGATTATTCCTGTTCCTACCTGATTAATTAACTGATTCAGTAAATGTTGTTTTTTAATTTTATCATCATTTACTTTTTTTAATTCTAAGTTTATCTTTTCAAATTCTTTAGATAATCCATTAAATGTTCTATCAATTGTAGTTTTAGAAAATGCTAGAGTGGTATCTTGTTCTTTAATATGAATTAAGAAATTTGCTAAATCCTTATTTATTTTAGTAGCATATCTAATTAGTAAATAGATCTGAAAAATAAAAAGTAAACTCAAAAATATGAGTGTAAAAAGCCATTCATAGTTTTTAAATAAGAAAGCAATTCCTAAGGCTGTAAGTGCAAGAAATAAAGATCTGAAAATTATATTGAAAACAAATCTATTAAAGCCCATATTTCGATATTTTAAAGTATAATGTTGTTCTGGATATACCAAGAGATTCTGCTGCTTTTGACATGTTTCCTCCTGCTTTTTTAATTGCCTTTTTAATTGCAATCTTCTCAAGTTCTGTTAGGTTAAGAACATCTAAATTTTCATGATTAGATGGAATATCTGATAAAGCAAAATCTTCTGGAGATAATACTTTTTTGTCTGAAAGAATCACTGCGCGTTCAATAGAGTGCTTCAATTCTCTTATATTACCAGGCCAACTATAATTTTCTAGTCTAGTAATTGCCGATTTACTAATTGAGATATTCAGTTTATTGTATTTGTGCGAATATGATTGAATAAAATGATTGCATAAAGATAATATATCAGCTTTTCTACTTTTTAAATTAGGCACATCAATTTGAACGGTATTAATTCTAAATAATAAATCTTCTCGAAATAGATTTTCCTGTATTAATGAATTTAGTGGTTTATTTGTTGCACAAATTAATCTGAAATCTATTTTTTTTTGATTAGATGATCCAATTCTGGTAATTGTTTTGGTTTGTAAAACAGTAAGTAATTTTGATTGTAAGTGCATGGGTAAATTACCTATTTCATCTAAAAATAAAGTTCCTTTATGAGAAGCCTCAATTTTTCCTGCTCTATCTTCTTTTGCGTCTGTAAATGCACCTTTTTTATAGCCAAACAATTCACTTTCAAACAGAGATTCAGTTAACGAAGATAAATCTACTGACATAAATATTTGTTTACTGCGGTCAGATTTACGATGAATTTCACTTGCAACGACTTCTTTTCCCGTGCCATTTTCACCTAATATTAGAATATTTGCATCAGTTATTGCAACTTTATCAATAATAGAATCAACTGCTTTCATTTCTTGCGAAACACTCTGTAAATAGTTGTTTTCGGACTCTAAAGGATTATTAAGAATATGTTTCTGATCTTTTAATTCATTCAACTCATTTCGAGATCTGCGTAATTTTATTCCTGCTTTTATTGTTGATAAAAGCTTTTGATTATCCCAGGGCTTTAGCAGAAAATCAAATGCACCTTCTTTAATTCCATTAACTGCTAATTCAACTTTTCCATATGCAGTAATTAAAATTATAACAGCATCTTTATCTCGTTTTAATATTTCTCGAAGCCAAAATATACCTTCATTTCCGGAATGTTTTCCTGGAGACAGGTTCATGTCTAATAAGATGAGATCGAACCTTTGATTATCTAAAGTACTTATTAAATTATTTGTAGATGGTAATGATTTTATAGAAGAAAAATGGCGACCTAAAAATAACTCTAGAGATTCACGTATTTGTTGGTTGTCATCAATGATTAGTATACTGGAATTAATGATTCCCATATTTTTTTGTTCAAATATAAAAATTTGTAAGCTTTCTTAACAATAACTGTTAAGAAACTTAACACTTTTGAAAAAGATTTCTACAGTTGATTAAAATAAACATTAGATAATAAGAAGATTAGCGTATGTGGCATCTGATTTGAATTTAAGTTGCCAAATCAATATAAAAAATTAAATTTACGCTCTTATGTTTCAAAATTATTTAAAAGTTTTTTTTCGAAATACCTTAAAGAATCCGTTTTATTCACTAATAAATATATTTGGATTAGCGATTGGACTTGCATGTTCAATTGTAGCATTCCTTTATATTTTAAATGAAACGAATTATAATAAAGATTTTAAAAATCACGATAAGATTTATAGAATAGGTTGTGGTTTGCAAAGTGAAATGTTAAATGATTCGATGCCACAAACATTATATAATGTTGCTCCAACATTATTAGAGCAAGTTCCCGAAATTGAAGCAGTAACTCGTTTTGTAAATTGGTATTACGGAAATGCTTTGTTAGAAGTTAATAATGAGTTTTATCCTGATAATCGTTTAGTAATTTCAGATTCTTTGTTACTTGATGTTTTTTCTTATAAAATTCTTCAAGGTGATCCAGAATCATTCCTTCATGCGCCAAAACAGGTTGCTATATCTGAATCTTTAGCTAAAAAATTATTTAAGGATGTTGATGCTATGGGGCAGCAAATAAATTTTGAAGGTGAAGAGCTCGAAGTAGCATGGATAATGGAGGATCCTAAAAATGCTACTATAGAATTTGATTTAATAGCAAATTTTCATTTTAAAAAACCTTTTATTGAGTATCTAAGACTCGATGTACATACTTTTTTCAGAACAAAGAATGTTTTGGATAAAAAGACCGAAAATAAAATAAGGAGAATTTCTGATAAGATAATATTAGATGATTTTAGCGAATGGACAAATGTTACAAATAGTCCTATTCAGCCATTGGATGATCTTTATTTAAAAAGTAACCTAGATTATGAATTCGGTAAAAGAGGATCAATAAAAACATTGTATATTTTTGGATTTCTTGCATTTATTATTCTCTTAATTGCTGTTATAAATTATGTAAATCTACTTACATCACGATCTGAATATAGAAATAAGGAAGTTGGTATTAGAAAAGTTGCAGGAGCCAATAAGAACAGATTAAAATTACAGTTCTTAAGCGAGTCTGTTGTTTTGTCTATTGTATCTTTATTGATAGCATTTGTATTTGCTGAGTTTATTATTTATTTGGTAAACGCGAAACTCAATTTAAACTTGTCATTATTTGGGCAAAGTAATTTTTGGCTATTTGTAATTTATTTTATTATTACAATAGCAATTGGCGTTTTATCAGGTATTTATCCTGCTTTTGTTTTATCAAAATACAGTGCACTAAAAGTAATTAAGGGAGTTTTTGATGCAAATGGTAATACAAATCTTTTAAAAATATTACTTGTAATTGTTCAATTTTCTATATCCACTTTATTAATAATTGCAATTTTTATATTTAATTCTCAGATTAAGTTTCTTAAGACCAAAAACCTTGGGTTTAATGAGAAAAACTTAATTGTACTTTCGGAATGTACCGGACAAATGCATAAAAGTTATGAAAGTATTAGGGAAGATTTAATTTCATATCATCATATTAAAAACGTTAGTGCATCGCAAAGCATTCCAGGTTGGGGAAGGAGTGGACAGTCTATTCGTAAGAAAACGGATGATCCTAGTAAGGTAATATCAATAGCTGAAAACAGGGTGCAAGATTTTTATCCAGAAACAATGGGTATTGATCTAGTTGATGGGAGATTTTTTGATCCAGCATTCGACGATAACAGATCTATATTAATAAATGAAACAGCCGCAAAACTACTGGGTGTAGATAATCCTATAGGTTTAGAAGTTATTACAAATAGAGAGTCAATCATAATTGGTATCGTAAAGGATTATCATTTTTATTCAACAGCTGAGGAATTAGGGCCGCTTTATTTATCGAATTACAGAGAATGGTTTAATAACATTGTTATTAGAGTAAGTCCGGATGATAAGTTAACAACATTAAATTATATTAAAGATGTTGTAATGAAACACGACCCTAACTATTATTGGAATTATTTATTTATAGATGACATGTTTGCCAATAAATATAAACTTGAAGAACAGTTGTTTATAATGATATTCTGGGGATCAGGAATAGCACTTATTTTATCTGTTCTGGGTTTGTTTGCACTGACTTCATATACCGTTTCTAAAAAGTTTAAAGAAATTGGAATCAGAAAAACTTTTGGAGCATCTGTAAAAAGTATTGTAAATAAATTAAATAAAGATATTATTCGATGGGTTTTATTTACAAATATAATTGCATGGCCACTAGCATATTTTGTAATGAAGAATTGGCTACAGAATTATCCATATAGAGCAGAAATAAATTGGATTTATTTTGTTCTGGCAAGTTTAATAAGTTTGTCGATTGCCATTATTACTATTTCATTTCAGGCGGTTAAAGCTGCACGAATGAATCCTGTCGATGCAATAAGATATGAGTAAAAACAAAAAGAGGCTGTCCAAAAAGTTTTTCTTTGTCATCCTCTATTGATAGTTATCTATCTTTGTTTTAGTTCAATAATTTGCAATTCACAACTAATTAAAAACCCTTGTTTTAAGTAACAAATTTTTTTGATAGGAAGACCTTCAAAGTTTTTAATATTTGAAGGTCTTTATATTTCTAAGACTAACCACTGTAAAGCTTTGTGTATATTCAATACAGAAGTTTGTCTTAGCATTTCTATGTTAAATATTTAATTATATCCCAGTAGGCTAGTTCATTTATCTTGTTTAGTATTCAACAGTTTCTTTGCTTCCTTGCCCTTTAGAATTGTCAATAAAGATGGCTTGAACAGGCTCTACCTTAACTAAGCGAAGTGCTTGTGCAAATTCAGCAGGCATGTGAGCTACCTGAGTGAATTTTTGAGCATAGATACCCATCACACGCTGTATCTCTTTATCCTCTTTAATGAAACTAGCTTTACCTAACATCTGTATTCCCTGAATCTTTGTCCAGTCTTGATAATCTTCATCTATAGTATAGGCTACCTTAGAATTTTTCTCTATATTCTGCATCTTACGCAACTGAGGGTGAGATGCAAAATAGATTGTATTACCTTCTGATACATATTCTACGCTATGAGCCATTGGTTGACCATCTTCATTAACTGTAGCTAGAGTCATAAGACCATGCTCATTCATATACTTCTCAATACTTTTAATTGTGTCTGTTTTCATATTATTATAAATTGTGGATGATATTCTTCATCCTTATTAATTATGGTTTAGTATTTTATTTCAATAATTTTTCAAAAACAAAATGATTGAATATATCGAGAGCTTCTCGCTCACGGTTAATCTTCATTTGCATGATCACACCTTCCCAGCTAAATGTGATGAATTTAGCCAGTTCCTTTATATTCTTATCTTCAGATATCTCACCTTTCTCTTGTGCCTGTCGTAGAGTGTTTTCTATCGCCTTAGTAAGCAAAGTAAAATTATCATTAAGTTTATTTCTAAACATCTCATTTGTGTCTGCCATCTCTAATGCCAGATTCCCCATTGGACAGCCTCCTTGGAAATCACTCTCTATATATATGTTTAGAAAGTCGTTAAGGAATTTACGAAGCCTATCTATATGCTTATACTTTTCATCCATTAAGAATGAATTGAGTGTACTTTCTATATTTAGAGCTATATAATCAATCACCTGTAAACCAAAATCTTCTTTATTCTTGAAATAGAAATAGAATGATCCTTTGGGTACATTAGCTTCTTGCAATATCTCCTGAAGTCCAGTATGGTTAAAACCATTCTGGTGAATCAGTCTAGCACCTATTTCTAGTATATCTAATTTTTTATTTTGTTTTTTCATAGCTCGTAATAGACCGGTCGTCTACAAAAATAGGGTAATTTTCTTTTCAAATGTATTTTTCTCAAAAAATTTATAAAAAAACATTTAAAATACGATAATGGATGTGAAACGCTTATGTAATATTATGATAAAACCCTGTCGATGCTATAAGATATGAGTAAAAACAAAAAGTGGCTGTCCTAAACGTTCTTAAACTGTCATTACTCATTTCATTCGTGAGAAAAAAGGGAATCTTATACCTAACAGTAAAACTGATTGATATGAGATCCCCAATCAAGTTGGGGATGTCAAAGAAAGACTTTATGGACAGTCTCTTTTTTTAATATTTTTCTATTTAATCTCCGTATTTAAAAGCCAGTTCGTAAACATTGTGTTTTTCCGAAACAAGAATAAAAAATTTGAAAAAACTATCATCTTTTGTATATAATGTTCCATGTTGTCCCCAACCTGCCTTAGGTTTATCCCAACCATCTGTTAGTAATGCTTTATCGAACATCTGCTCATAATAATTTTGTAATGAATCCTGAATGTTATCAAATGGCTCAACTTTATAAATTACTTTGTAATTACCGTCATTTGTTTTTTTAATCAATTCAAAGTTTGCTTTTTCATGAATTTTAATTCCTTTTTCTGCTAGAAATCCTTCATAAGCTACTTGAGTAGATAAATTAATTTTAATTTTTGATTCTTCTTTTTTGGTTTGTGTAGTACAACTAAAGATTAAAACCGACAGTAATAACAGGCTTACTAATTGAATTATTTTTTTCATAAGATTCCCCTATATTTGATTAGATATCAAATTTAAGAAATAAGGAAACTAATTTCAAGTTGATCTTTAGATATAAAATTCACAACAATCACATCAAAATATTGTATATAAGCTTTTATATTTACATGAAATTTAAACTATCTAAATGAGTCAAATAATAAATTTTATTTTAAAAATAATTCTCAACCGAAATTTTATTTTAGTTTTTGCAGTTGTTATGGGCTTGTTTATTGGAGATTATGCCAATTCCATTAAAGATTATACAATTTATATTTTAGTAATCACAATGGTTTTTTCAACTACAGGAATAGATTCTAAGGCCTTATTGCCAATTAAAAAGTTATTTAAACCAATGTTGGTAGGAACAATTCTCAATTATTTTATTTTTGGAACTGTTGTGTTGGTATTAGCATGGTTTTTAATGCCAACTAAAGAATTATTTATGGGATTTGTAGTAATAGTTGCTGCACCTCCTGGCGTTGCAGTAATTCCATTTGCCGGAATATTAAAAGGGGATATTGAATATTCTATTTTAGGCGTTTTCGGCGGTTTCTTAGCATCAATAATAATTGCTCCAGCGATCATTAAGATTTTTTCGAATGGCGTAAGTTTGAGTGCGGGGTCTTTATTTATTTTAATGTTGAAGTTAGTGTTTGTTCCATTGATAGTTTCTCGTTTTTTATTGTACAAACCTATTTTTAAATATGTTTCAAAAGTTCGTGGTAAAGCAGTTGACTGGGGGTTTGCAATCATTATATTTACTGCGGTTGGAATGAATAGAGAGGTGTTTTTTTCAAATCCCAGAATATTGATTTTATCGTCAATTGTTCTGTTATCTGCAACATTTGGAATGGGTACAATATTTGAAATTCTTTCTAGAAGAAAAGGAAAAATCTATGAACGAAATATTACTCAAGTTTTACTCTTAACAATTAAGAGTTCTGGTTTCTCGGTAGTTACTGCAATGACATTGTTTGGAAAGGAAGCAGCTATTCCTTCTGCTATTTTAGCAGTAATAGTTTTATTATATTTGCTATATCTATCAATTAGATTAGAAATAAAAAGCAAAACGAATTGAAAGTAAAGATTTTAGGTACAGGTACATCTCAAGGGGTTCCAGTTATTGCTTGTAATTGTCAAGTTTGTCAGTCAACTGATCCAAATGATAAGCGATTGCGCACTGCAGCTTTAATTCAAGTTGATGGTATTAATATTGTAATTGATGCTGGTCCTGATTTTAGACAGCAAATGTTACGCGAAAAGGTAAATGATATTGATGCTATTTTAATTACTCATGAGCATCGTGATCATATAGCTGGACTAGATGATGTTCGTGCATTTAATTTCATGAATCATAAACCAGTTGATATTTATGCCGAAGATAGAGTTCAAGAAGCTATAAAATCTGACTTTGCATATTCATTTGCCGATAAAAAATATCCGGGTGCACCACAAATAAATCTTCATGAACTAACTGATGAGCCATTCATAGTAAAGGGAATTAAAATAACGCCTATAAGAGCTTTTCATTATAAACTTCCTGTTTATGGGTTTCGTATAGGTGATTTTACATATCTTACTGATTTAAATTATATTAGCGAAGAAGAAAAGAAAAAACTTCACGGAACAAAGTATTTGGTAGTAGATGCTTTACGAAAGCAAAAACACATTTCTCATTATTCTTTACCTGAAGCTATAGATTTAATCAAAGAGTTAAGTCCTAAACGAGCCTATATAACTCATATTAGTCATCAAATGGGTTTACATCACGATATTAACGAAGAACTTCCACGTGGTATTTCTTTGGCTTATGATGGACTTCGATTCGAAGTATAAATATTTTAGTATTTACTTTCTCATTAATTAGCCTTAAATTTATTTGCATAATTTTTTCAGAGTTCGGTAAACGTATCAACAAAATAAAATTATTATTATGAAAAAAATCCTTTTAGGTTTATTAACTGTTTTTGCAATTTATTCATGTGGTGGAGGTAACATGGATAAAGGTTATTTGCAAGAATTTACTTCCGATGATGCTGAATTTAATATGGAAATGGAAGCTATTGGAGAAATGCCAATAACTAGACAATCCGCGGTAGCTGGAAATGCATACAAAAAACAAGAGCCAAATGTTTCAATAGATAAGAAAATAATTAAAGATGCCAGAGTCGGTGTGGAGGTTGAAGATTACTATGCATATAGGAAAAATATTGATTCATTAATTATATCCTCGAATGGATATATATCTAACGATAATTTAGATAAGAATGATTATAGTATTAATTCTAATCTTACCATTAGAATACCAGCGGTTAATTTCGATAAATTAATTTCTTATTTAGAAAAAGGTACTGAGAAATTACTATATAAAAATATTTCGGCAAGAGACGTAACAGAAGAGTTTATTGACATTGAGGTAAGATTGAAAACAAAAAAGGAAGTCGAAAAACGATATATTCAATTATTAGCAAAGGCTAAAAATATTAAGGAAATTCTTGAGGTAGAGGAAAAGCTCAGAGTTATAAGAGAAGAGATAGAAGCAAGAGAGGGACGATTGAATTATCTTAAAAAGCAGGTTTCTTTTAGCACTATTTATTTACAGATAACTCAGAAATTAGATTATAAATATGAACCTGTTAAAGAGAAAGGTTTTTTTCAACGATTATTTAAATCATTAGATAAAGGGTGGAAAGGATTTGTTAGCTTTTTATTATTCTTATTTAGAATATGGCCTGTAATTCTAATAGGATTCATTGTATTTTACTATATTCGTAAGATACGAAAGAAAAAGAAATTAATAAAATTGCAGGAAGAAGAGAAAAAGGCTCGACATAGAAATAGTCCAAAACGTTATTATAATAAGCCTAGAGCAACAAAAAGAGAAGATAATCCAAATCAAACAAATAAATAATATAAAATATGGAATCAAATAGAAATATTGGAAGAGGAATAATTGGTATTGTTCTTATCTTAATTGGAATTGCATTTATTGGAAGAACTTTAGATTTCTTCCCACATCGGATTATGCATTACATTTTTACTTGGGAAATGATATTAATAGTGATAGGAATAATATTTATATCTACTAAAGAAAATAAATCAACTGGGTGGATCTTACTTATTGTAGGATTAGCTTTTTGGATTCCAAGTGTTATGGATATACCTTATTCAATAAGAAGATTGTTTTGGCCTACAATGTTAATAGTTGTTGGGATAGTAATTATATTAAGATCTACAAGTTATAAAAGGCCAAGCATTGATGCAAATTCTACAGATTATATTGATGATATCTCAATCCTTGGTGGTGGAGATAAAGTTATTACATCAGATAATTTTAAAGGTGGAAAAATCACTTCTATTTTTGGAGGTTCTAAAATTGATTTAAGAAACGCCAAGTTAGCTCCTGGACAAAATGTTATTGATGTGTTTTGTCTGTTTGGCGGAACTACGATAATTGTTCCGGTTGGTTGGAATGTAAAACACGATGTGGTTTCCATTTTTGGAGGTTTTTCTCATAAAAGAAATTCTGGTTCTGATACAACGATAGAAATAGGGAAGGAGCTTGTTGTAAAAGGTTTTGCCATGTTTGGTGGTGGAGAAATTAAAAACTAGATATTTAAAAAATTATATTTAAAGTTATTTCTTAAGTTAATACTTCGATGAAATCAGTATGACTTATTGAAATATAGGAAGTTGTCATACTGAGTTTATCGAAGTATAGACAACTTTTTATTTCGTAAAAATATTATTAAAACTATTTTTGAAATAATACTAATGCAAACCATTTGTTTTTATCAGTATAGGTCTTTTTAATTGTTAAACCTGTATTCACTTCAAATTCTTTAATTTGGTTAGTTGAGTATTTATAAGAATTTTCAGTATGGATATTTTCGCCTTTGATAATTTTGATTTCTGAATTTGAGAAAGGAGAATTTACAACAATATTCTTATTTGCTATTAGATGCATTTCAATTCTTGATTCTTCTTCATTAAAGAAAGCTTTATGTTCAAAATCATTGATGTTAAAATCAGAATCTAAAATATCATTAATTACATTCAGAATATTTCTATTAAATGCCGCTGTAACACCTTGGTTGTCATTATATGCATTATACAATATTTCTAAAGGTTTTACTAAATCTAATCCCAATAAAAAAGTATCACCGTCGTTCATGTTTGAGCTTAAGCTTTTTAAAAAATCATTAGAAATATCTTTCGTAAAATTTCCTAGTGTACTTCCTAAAAAACAAAATATTCTCTTGTTATTGGCAGGAATTAAATCAATTTGATTTATTAAATCTGCTATTAAGCCATTTATAGTTAAATAGGGGAATTTTTCAACTAACTCCTGAGCAGATTTATAAATTGCAGATTTACTTACATCAACTGGGACATAGGTGGTTGTTTTTAAATTTTCTTTAGATATTGAATCTAATAAGATTTTGATTTTCGAACAATCACCACTACCAAGTTCAATAATATCTACATTCTTAAGATTACTCATTAATTCAGGAGCAATATCTTTTAAAATCGTTTTCTCAGTCCTTGTTGGATAATATTCAGGTAATTGTGTAATGTCTTCGAAGAGTTTTGAACCCTTTTCATCATAAAAGAATTTGCTCGAAATATATTTCTGTGTTGAATTTAATCCTTCAATAATTTCTTTTCGGACATTTTCAATTCCTATAGCATTTAAATGATTTGTTATTTTAATTTTCTGAACCTCAATTACTTCTGGTTGGATATAATTCATGAATTAGAATTTGAATTGTTGTTGATAATAAGTATTTTAAGTATTAACAAGAAAACATTCAATTTGTTAATATTTAGATCTTTCTTCTAATATATCTTGTGGTACTCCTGTTTCGTATTGGTTGTTGGGATCGTTGCTCCATTCAAACCAGCCACCATCAAATACGGATACTTTTGGCCAAGCCATTAACCAGGCATTGTAGAAAGCTTCACTTCCTCTCCAACCCGTTCCACAATAAAAAGCATTGTGTTTATCGGGAGTAATTCCAACTTCTTTCCAAATCTCTTCTACTTCGTGAAATTCACGAATTGTATGGTCAAGGTTTCTGTAATTCTCCATATGATAAGCGTCTGTTCCACAATTTCCAAAAACCGCACCGGGAATGCGTCCCTTTTTTTCGATATAATTATAGCCACTTACTTCACCAATATATTCAGGCCAGCTGCGAACACATACTAGATTTGCTTTATCTGAAAGAATCATTTCTTTTGCTTCAGGAACATCAACTGCAAGTTCTGGGTTCACAGGTATCATTGTTCCAAAATCTGAAACTGGGATCTTTTGAATATCTTCAGTATCTATGTCAAAACCTGCATCTTTCCACGATTGAAAACCTCCATTTAGCACACGTACGTCTTTAACTCCAGCATACATCATTATAAATGCATTTCGTATTGCTCCGATATGACCAGCAGCACTTCCAGGAAAATCATCAGCATTATCTGGCGACATAAATTTCCCATATAAAATAACCGTAGTATCACTGGTAATTCCATGTTTTTCTAATGCTACTTTTATTTCTTCTGGAGAACGACGGTTCCATGTTTCAGGGGCTTCAAGAGCTAAGGTGTCCATATCAATTGCTCCAGGAATATGACCTGTTAAATATGCATTTCGATTACGATAATGCGAATGACAAATAACATACTTGTCATTAGTATATTCATGAGGTGTTTTCCCATTAATTAATTCTTGTACCCATTCAGGAGAAACTAATTGTTTATAACGCGCTAAATGATCCATTGGATAAAGATCATTTGCCGACCACTCAGATACAAAATAATTGTAAATACGAACATCGTTAAATCCCGCTTTTTGGAATAGAAGAGCAACTTTCTCGGAATCTTCTTGATCGTATGAATAGATTACAATTATATTTTCAGGATCAATGTGTTTAGATCTTACTATTTCAATCCAATCAATATAATTCGACCACTTTATGGGTAAACTTTTCGCTCCTTGAATGTGTCCGCCACGTTTCTCATTTTTTAATTTCCACCCAATATATGCATTAACGGATCTAATATCAATTACTTTGGTGTTTTTGTTTTTGCTTATTTCTACTAGTTCATTTGTAGATAATTCAATAAATTTTGTCATATTTCTGATATTATTATGTCAGTAAAGGATCAGTTATAATTTCTACTATTGCGGGGCCTTTGTATTTTAGTGCTTTTATTACAGCTATTTCTAATTCTTCATTTTTAGTTACTCTGATGCCTAATCCTCCACAATTATTTGCATATTCAGCAAAATTGGGATTATTTAAATCTGTTTTCCATTCAGGCATTTTTATATCTCTTTGCTCTTTAGATATCTTGCCTAACTCGTTGTTGTTTAATAATATGTGAGTGATTTTCATTTTGTAAAGAACTGCCGTATTAAATTCGGTCATGTATTGTCCAAATCCTCCATCACCGCTAATTGATATAATGGGTTTATTAGGTTCAGCATAGAATGCGCCCATTGCTGCTGGAAAGCTAAACCCAATCGAGCCCAGATAACCTGAAAGTATTACTCTTTGATTTTTACATTCAAAATATCTACCAAATGAGTATGTGTTATTTCCAACATCTAAACTTATTATTGAATTCTTGGGTAAAATTTCAGATAGCTTGTTAAAAATAAAAAGAGAATTTAGTCCGTTACCGTTGTTTTCAGTAGCACGAGTTCTTTTCTCATCTTTCCATTCTTGCTTTCTTTTGACTATTTCTTTTATTTTTATTTCAGATTGTGAAAAGGTGGCAAGTTTTTCGTTAAAAAGAGCTGCAGTTAATCCTATTTCTCCCCAAATCGGATTATCAACCGCATGAAATTTAGCAAGTGCCATTTGATCAAAATCAACTTGGATAATTGGTTTTGATTTATCAATTCCTGTGTGTTGCGAGAAGGATGCTCCGAAAACAATTAATAAATCTGCAGAATTCATAAAGTATGCAGATACAGGAGTGCCACTTTTTCCAAGAACACCAACTGCAAGTGAATGATTATCGTCAATTTGACCTTTTGCTTTAAAAGTTGTTAAAATTGGTGATTTAAGATTTTCTGCAAATGAAATAATTTTATCCATATCATTTCTGGCACCATAACCCACTATAATTGCTGGTCGTTTGGATTTCCAGATTCTATACATTGCTAAATTTATAGAGTCGGTAGAAGGAGTAATGTGGAAATCAGAAAGTCTTCCATCGGGTAGATCAGGACCATTTTCACCTGCATCAAGTGTTTGCACATCATCGGGCATTATAAGATGAGAAACATTTCTTTGTACAATTGCATTTTTCATAGCTAAGGATGCAAGTTCTGCATGCTTACTATCTGGTAATACTATTTTACTGAATGGGGCTACTGATTGAAACGCTTCTTTCAAATCAATTTCTTGAAATGAACCAGGACCAAAAAATTGTGTATTTACTTGTCCTGTTATCGCTAACACAGGTGTTCGGTCAACATGTGCATCCCATAACCCTGTTATTAAATTGGTTGCACCCGGACCTGCAATTGTGAAGCAAACTGCTGGTTTACCTGAAACTTTGGAATATCCTGAACAAGCAAAAGCTGCAGCACCTTCGTGGCGAATTCCTATATATTTTATATTTCCTTTGTCTTCTTGAATACGAAAAGCTTCTGCCATTCCAAGATTAGAATGTCCAACCATTCCAAAAACATGCTTTATACCCCAATTGACTAATGTTTCTGCAATAACATGACTTACTGTCCATTCGGATTTTTTTGCTGGAGCTATTTTAAGATATATACCGTTACTGCGTTCTTCTACCTCAAATGTTTTTAAATCATTATCTTTTCCTAGTGATTTTCCGTTAATTGGATCAAAAGGATGTCCATGCCATGGACAGCGAATTATATCATCTTCTATCTTACCATCAATTATTGGTCCTCCTTGATGAGAACAGATTCCTTCAATTGCACCATATTGCCCATTAACTTTTGATAGTAGTATTTGTTGAGAAAGTAGATTAAGTTTTTTTGAACTATTTTCTTTAATTTCATCAATTTCAGCTACTTTTTGCCACTGAGGTTCTTTGTTTTCTCTTTTTCTATTTGCAGCCGAAATAGTGAGAGATTCATTGTCTTTAAAGCCAGCATACCAGTGAGTTCCATCGCATCTTGGTTTATTAGATGATTTTCCACAACGACAAAGAGTATAATGCTCCATTGAAGCATTATCACCCAAATCAGTATTTTCTATTTTAATTCCTCCTCTCACATGATATGGACCGTTTTTAGATACTACTACCTCTGGATCATTATAAAATGTGTTCTTTTCTGATTCATTTTCTGTATAACTCAATGCTCCGGAAGGACACAATTTAATTATTCTTTTAATTTCTTCAATATTGGTTGCTTCTGTATCAATCCATGGTTCTATTCCTGATCGAAATACAATTGGGAGATTTCTAGTACAGAAACCTGCATGGGCACAAATTCCACGGTTATCATGAATAGTAATATTTTTTCCAGGGTAAGATTCTTTTTTATCAACTACTCTTTCTTCACTCTTTTCATCTGTAAATCCAATACTTGCATGAGTACCATCACAAAATGGCTTTGTTTTAGAACCACCGCATCGGCATAATGCCATTGTAAGTTTAGTTTCAATATCTTCTCCACGTGAATTTGTGAATTTTTGCAAGTTATTTATTAGATACGGTCCGTTTTTTAAAGCGGAAATATTCGGAATTTCTTTTTTAATTTTATTCATATAAAATTATTTTATCCGTGTATATTTTCTTTAAGTTATAAGATATTTTAAAAATAAACAACTAATAGGTCTTTTATTCCTTTTTGTATTCTATAATGATTTCAGCTATGCTTTTATGTTTTCTTCCAACAATTTTTTCAAAATCAGATTCTATTTCAAATTCTCCATTTCTTATTTTTTGATAAATTCCTGCTATAATTGGACCTAGAAATTCTCCATTATTATTTAACTGCCAGTTTAAATATGTCTCATGGCTTATTGATTTATATGTAAGACTTGTATTGAAATATTTATTGAAAAAACCAACTAACTCGGTTTGGGTAATTGACTCGCCAGTCAAATTATAAACAGAACCCATTAACGAATTATCTTTTAATAGTTGAGTATAAGCAATAGCTAACTCGTCTCGAGAAGTATAGGAGCATTTTCCATCAGCAGCACTATTCGTAATTCCGCCATCTTTAATATAGTTTTCGAGATATTCGATATCGGGTTCAATATATAATCCATTTCTACCAATTGCATATTCAAGATTGCTTTCTTTGATATCTTGTTCTGTTTGACGATTTGAATTGACCACTGCATCAAAGGTTGAGTTTCCGGGTTTACCAATTATACTACAATAAACTATTTTTTGAACCCCAGCTTCTTTTGCTGCATTAATTACATTTTGATGTTGACCAATTCTTTTATCAGGTGCATCCATACCCGAAACCAAAAGAACTGCATTAATCCCTTGAAAAGCTTTAACAAAATCATCTATTGAATTATAATCAGCTTTAAACACTTTAATTCCTAGAGATTGTGCATTTTCTGGAGTTCGAGCAGTACCTATTACATTTTCTTTGCCAAATTCTTCAATTGCTCTTTTTGCTATCGCACCTCCTAGTTGCCCACTTACAGCTGTTATTGCTATTTTCATTTTATAGTGTTTTAATTATATTAAAATCTTATAGCAAAGTAACAATCAAATAAAAAGGATGTTTAAATCAATTCGATTTTATAATTGTCATTTTGGAAACTTATTTCTAAAATTGAAAATGTAATAAATGAGGTCTTTCCTATAATTAGGTTTGTTATAAAAGTAAGTTTAGAAATGTTTCCAATTGATAGAAAAATTAACGATTCAAATTATATGATTATTTATTAATAATTGGAAGTTTGTTGTAACTTGTGTAGATATCAATAGTTTAGGGAATGGTAAAAGTGAAAATTTTACAAGTAGGTATTGGTCCAATTGGACAACACATCGTAAAATATATAAATGAGCGAAAAAATCTTGAAATTGTTGGTGCAATGGATATTGATCCAGATAAAGTAGGGAAAACTCTGGGAGAATTATGCGAACTAGATAATTTAAATATAAAGATTAAATCTTCACTAAAAGAGGCAATTGAAAATAAACCAGATATAGCTATCCATACAACTACTTCAAGTTTCAAAAAAGCTGCTCCACAGCTTCTTGATATCATTGAATTAGGTATTCCTATTGTTTCAACTTGTGAGGAGTTGTCCTATCCTTGGAATACCGATACTGAATTTGCCAAAAAAATTGATGAAAAGGCAAAGGAAAAAGGAGTAGCGATATTGGGAACTGGTGTAAATCCTGGATTTTTAATGGATAGTTTACCAACATTTATGACCAGTGCTTGCCAATATGTTGAAAAAATAAAAGTTACACGGATTCAAAATGCCAGATATCGTCGTCTCCCTTTTCAGAACAAAATTGGAGCAGGATTGACTTTGGAAGAATTTGAAGAACGAAGAAAGGATGGTTCTTTGCGACATGTTGGATTGACTGAATCTATAAATTTTATTGCTAATTCGATAGGATGGAATCTTACAAAAACTGAAGATAATATCGAACCTGTAATAGCAAATAATAATATTGCAAGAGAAGTTGGAATAATCAAGAAAGGCATGGTCGCAGGTGTAATGCAAACAGGCCGTGGTTTTATTGATGAAAAAGAAGTAATTATGCTTGTTTTTAAAGCTGCTATTGGAGAAGAAAAGATAGGAGATACTATAGAAATATTCGGTGAACCATATATAAAATCAACTATTCGGGAAGGAATTAACGGCGATGTAGCAACCTGTGCCATTGTCCTTAATGCAATAAAATCGGTGATGAATGCTTCACCCGGACTGAAAACAATGAAAGATATACCCCTGGTTTCTTATTTTGAATAAATTAAATGCTCAAATGTGATTAAGTGCTATTAAAATCATTTTGATTTAACAAATGTCATTTTGAAAACTCAGACCGAAATTGATTAGGTGTAATAGAAGTTTGTTTCTTGAAGAAACGAATAAAGTTGGCTGGTTCCGAAAAATTCAAATTATATGCTATTTCAGATATTGTAAGGTCTGTGTAAATTAATTCTTTTTTAGCTTCAATTAAAAGTCTTGATTTAATCAAATCAGATGCTGATTTACCAAATGATTTAAGTTTTTTGTTTAAATAGGTTTTACTTATTCCTAGCATTTGAGTATAATCGCTTACTAGGTGTTTTTCTTTATAGTTTTTATCTAATAATCGGATAAATTTTAATACTTCAATATTTTCAAAAAGTTCACCCTTAATTTGATGTTGTTCTACATAGCGTCTGTTTATAATAATAAGCAAATAATACAGGATGGATCTAAGGAGATGATCACTATCATTTATCAGATTACTTATTTCATTTTTAATTTCGATAACTTTTTTTAGGTATGAGGTAAATTCATTCTCTTCTGTTTTTAAATAAAAAGGGGTGTTATAGTTATGGAAATAATGAAACCGATATACAAATAAATTGTCATTAAAAAAGCGTTCAATAAATTCACCTTCGAATAATACAACATATGCATCTGTTTGGTTTTCGGCAATCCATTCTCTTCTTCTGTTTGGAGGAAGAAACATAATTGTACCTTTTTGGTAAGGAATAATTACATCATCTAAAAGAAAAGTCCCTTTTCCTTGTATAATAAATATTATCTCATAGAAAGATAAAATATAAGGTCTTCGATTTGTTATAAAACCTTTAGTTTCAGATGCAATAAAGCAGTCGATTAAAAGTTCTTTGCCGTATTTGGTTTTATGAAATTTGAGCTCCTTCATTCGGGTATTATATTATCGGTGAAATTAGTGAATAAAATTGCATACTTTATATTTCTAGATTATTTTAGCAATTAAGATAAACCTTTAATGATGCCAAAAAGCGAATTGTACAATCTTATTGTGCTTACTATAATCTACTTAACTATTTTTACGGTGACAGAGTGGTTTTATATAAAAACTAAAACGAAAGCTGAACATACCAGAAAGTTTATACATATTTCATGTGGATTAATAAGTTTAACTTATGTGATATTATTTAATACTATTTGGCCTGTAATTATTATTACTTCTGCATTTGCATTGTTACTTTATTCAACAAAAAAATTAAATTATTTAAATTCAATTCATAATATTACCAGAGAATCATACGGGAGTTATTTATTTCCAATTACTATTTTATTTTGCTTTAGTGCATATTTGTATTTCGATAATTCTATTTATTATTACTTGCCGTTTATTATAATGGTTTTATCGGATCCAATAGCTGCAATTGTAGGTTCAAAATATCCAATTAAAAGGTACAAATCGGGTAAAGAATATAAGTCGATAGGTGGTTCGTTGGCATTTTTTATAAGTGCTAGTCTTATTTCATATTTTATGTTATTAATAATATTAAAGATTAATACACCTGAAATTATATTTTATTCGGCAATTATCGCTGGAGTATCAACTTTTTTTGAAGGATTAAGTAAAAATGGAGTTGATAATATATTGATTCCAATTTCCATAGTAATTACTATCTTCATACTTAATTTTTAATATTGAATTCATAGGAACTATACTCGCGAATTACTTGAATGTCATCAGAAGGGAAGTGCTTTATTTTATTTTCCTTTTTTATAAGTGCATAAATTACCTTTTTAATTCTTCCTGTATCAATAGCATCACTGTGAACTTTATATACAAGCGCATTGCCAATACCTATGCCTTGGTAATCAGGATATATTCCTATAGTCTTAAGTATTAAGGTATCATTGTGGATTATATTAGCACAATATCCTACTAAAGCGTTATTTTTAGTTACAGTATAGATTGATTTTATATGATTTGAAAGTTTATTTGAATCATATAAACATAAAAAATCTTTAAACGCAATTTGCGTATAGCCCCAATTATCCTTAAAAAGTTGTAGTGATAGCTCGTATATATTTACTAACAATTCATTAGTAATATTCTTAACATGATTAATTTCAAAACCTAATTCTACTGCTTTATTCATTGATGGCTTTGTAATTTGAATTATCGCATCAAATTTTTTTCGGTAAGCAGAATGATAAATAATTTCCTTGTCCGGATTTATTGATTCTAAAAGTTCTTTATAGAAATTTTGAGTTATTGGTTCAGAAGCAAATCTTTCTTCATTGGTAAAAAAACTATTAATTCTATATTGAAACCAAATAGCTCCATCAACAGGTCCTAGAAGCTTTTTGATACCTTTTTCTTTTGCTAAAGAGATTAATTTATTCCATAAGGTTTGAAATTGCTTAATATTATTTGCGCATTCAAAAAAACCGAAGAAAGCAGTATTAATTGTTAGTTGCTTGTTTTCAATTAAAGCAATATGAGCTATACATTTATCATCATCTGAAATCTCAATAAAGGAAACTGGTATATTGTTTTTGAAGCAAAATTCAATGGCCTTTTTTTTATCTGAGATAAAAAAGTCGAATCCAAACTTAGTGGAATACAATTCATGTAATAAGGAAAAATATTTATTCAGTTTTGTGGGTGAATGATGTATTTCTATTTTCATTTGGATTCAAGAATTTGAATTTGACCTGTACTTCCATTTAATTTTACTGTTTGTAAATCTTTTAAGATTTCTGTAGCATTTTCAACACCAATAATTGTTGGAATACCTAATTCTCTGGAAACTATTGCTGCATGTGATAAAATACCACCATGCTCAATTATAAGCCCTTTACTTAATGCTATTAAAGTAACCCAACCCGGATCAGTATTTTTTGAAACCAAAATATCAAAATCAATTTTTTCAGGTAAATAATATTCCTTAAATACTCTAATATTTCCTTCTACAATTCCTGATGAACATGGACGACCTTTTATTAAACTATTTTTATTATAAGATTCCGTTTTTAATGGTGGTTTTTCGTTTAAAGAAAGGCTAAAATAGGGTAAAGGATTTAGTGTTTTATATTTTAAATATTCTGATTTTCTTTTTGCTACAATAGGTTTAAAATCTTGATCTTCATGCTTAATGATTTCTTCTTCAAATAAGTAGAAAATGTCATCTATATTTTCAATCTTATCTTGTTCATGATAGATTTTAGCAAATTGCAAGAAAAGTTTACGCACCACAGAAAAACTATTTGAGCGAAGTAATCTTAATTCTTCTCGTTGTGAAGCATATTTCTTAAATTTCTTTAAAACATGTTTAAGTATAAAACTTTTTGGTTTTAATGATTTTCTTTCAATTTTTACTGGTTCAAATTCGCTATATAGATTTAAAATCTGAAGAAGAATTGTTTTATCTTCCTCAATGTCAGATGATTCAAGTTTTAATTCATTAGCAAATCGTCCGCCATATTCCATAAAATATGATTCAAGTTTAGCTTGAATATCAGGATATTTATGCAATGCTTGATCAAATCCACTTGTATTAATGTTAATACCGTATTCTTTTAATTCAGGTACGGAATATATAGTTTTTGATAAATCTTTTAATGCTAAAATTTGTTGTGCGCTTTTATTATCGTAATTAAGCATACTCTGTAATTCAGTATCCTTAATTTTCTTTTTTAGGATACCCAAATAACTCATCATTATAAAGTCATTCTCAACTGTAATATGCCATTTTTCGAGTAATTCAGAATTTAACTTATTGTATTTTTCAATACATTTTTCTAGTGAAAATGAATGAATATCTAATGATCTAAAATGCCTTAAATACTTATGTACTTTTCTTTTAAACTTGTGTATAGAAAAAGAGAAAAACATCATCTTGAAAATAACAATTAGAGGATATCCAAGTTTTAATCGTACTGATGGTTTAACAGCACAAGCGATATGTTCTCGAATATTGCTGGTAATCATATCTTCAAGGTTTTCTTTATTACGGGAATAACCTGGTATAAACGACATCATTAAATACCAATTATTCATATTGTAATAAATTCTGCCATAAAAATCCTGAACCAGATTATTAAAAATATGAATGTTATTTTTAATTTTCTTTTTTGAAGCACCTGAAGCTTTTAAAAGATTTATATATACTGTTTTATATATTCTTGTCGCAAACGAAGTAGTTAATGGTAAAATAATTCCTGAATAGCTTTCTGCAATATTTGCGCTATCATAATGAATTAATTCTTGATTTACGCTTATGCTGCGAGTTATAGGACGAGCTTGGAGAATGTATAATTTCTTGTTTAAAAAACTCCATTCTATATCTTGAGCAACTCCAAAACTCTTTTCAATTTTCAATGCAGCATTTGTTAATAATTTGATTTCCTTTTTTGATAAAGTACTTAATGATTTAATTGATGATTTTTCAAGAACTTTTCCATTAAAAACAATGGGAATTTTATTTGATTCAATTTTATCAGAAATTATTTTTCTCGTTCTTGTAAGCAAATATTCATCGCAAGGGGCTCCTTCAACAACACTTGTACATAAACCATAATTAGCATTAATTACGATATTATTTTCCCCATCATTTGTAAAAATTACGCCACTTTTAGTTGAATTGATAAATTCTTGAATAATTACTTTTCCTGGTTCATTTTTATATGATTTCAGGACCTTTTTGTACTCTTTAAATAGATTCGTTTTTTCGATGCCTATAGCAGAGTAAAAATGACCAGCAAATGATTTTGACATACCATCTTCGATATTTACCGAAGACCGAACAGCATAAAACTTCTTTTGAAATTTCTTATTGGCTATTAATCCTAGGAGTTCTTCCTCAGATTGAATATTGTTAGAAACAACTATAAAATCTGGAACTAAAAACCCTTTGTTCTTTAATAATTCAAGATATCCTGCCTTACCGCTATTTTTGCTGGAATTTGAGTTGGTCATAATTGAAAAATACAGATGAATGTGTTTAAACCTACGTACTGAAGAACTGTACTAAGTAGTAATAGTTTTTCTGAACTTTTTGATTTTTTATTAAAATGAAAAATTGCTGATATGGTTATTAAAGCAAATAGTGGCAAAGTTGAAATTAAAATTTGTTGCAAACTTGTTTTCAATGAAAACATTAAGCAAGAATATATTCCAAAGCTAAAAATGGAAAGTAAATAAAGAAACAGTATTGATTTTCTAAATCCTATAGATGCACTGTAGGTATCTTTAACTTTAGATTCTTCTGTGTTAATTTTGATCTTTCGAACAACTTCCAACACAAATATATTGATGTACATAAATAACACTAAAATCCACATACTAACTGAATACTTCATGTTCCCAGTATATAATGTAAAAATAAATAACTGAAGTATTATCATTTGAGGTGAGTTCACTATATGATAAAGTACATTTTTACCTTTAAAGAATCGTCTTAAGAAAAAGTCTTTCCAGGCTAAAGTCGTAAATAGAAAAAATACTATTGTTATCACTATTACATTTAATCCACTATAAATAGATATTCCTAATATGATTAATATTCCCACAATATCTATCGCAAATAACTCTTTTAAAGTGATTAATCCAGAATGAATTGGTAAATCAGAATGGTATGTTTTATCATCTATAAAATCACGCGATTCGTCAACAACTCTTATATGATACATGAAAAGCATTATTGCCAAAAATGCCAATATAATTTGCATCAAGCTTACGTTGTAATTTATTATTGCTGCTGAAGAAAAAACAGAAGCTAGGGTTGTGAATCCCAATATCTTTAAAGGGAACCGTATAGATTGATATTTTATGAATCGTTTAAATAAGTTCATTTCTTTATTGTATATATTTTGAAATGATCATAAAAGAAGACTTTATCCTGCTGTTTGAGTTTTTCAATTAAATCATTTTCTGAAATAAAGTATGGTTTATAGTTTTCTGGGATTTCTCTTTTAACTAGATTATTCCAGAATATTACTCGAGCACCATCAGTTGCAGTTCTATATATTTCCTTAAAAATAGTATCAGTTCTTTCTTGAGACATAGATTCAAAAATGTCTGACAAATTAAATTTGGATATAGAATTATTGGGTTGGAAATTTAAGTAACTTAAAATATCTGAAGTAACAATTGATATATTATTTCGTTCACGGATTGATTCATAATTCTCTTTTTCAAGATAGAAAGGGAGTGAGTTTTTATAATTTCCTTTCATTATATATTCCATGTATCTATTCTTGTTAAGGATTCCTGTTGAAAAGGCTTTTTCACAGCGATTGTAATAGATTTTTCCGACAGATTTAGATTTAGTAAATTCGAACATTTCTTTACTTCTTCCACGATTTTTCATAACCGCTTTGCTAAAGAATATTTTAAACATTGATCTCCAACGATTATTGTTCCAAACTCTATCGTAAAATATTTTCTGGAAATCGTTATCTGTAATGGAAAGTAATGTGTCAATGTTTTTTTTCGAATGAATTAAGGATAATATATATTTTCTAAATGTATTTAAGTAATTCTCAAATTTACCTGAATGTATTATTCCTTGTTGAATAAGTTCTGTATTGCTTTCCCAAAATTTTTTACAACTTTCATTTAAATGGGAGTGTAAACTTTCAAATAATTCAAGGCGATTGTTTGATTCTTTAATGCCTAGAAACTCTAAAGCATTATTATAATCCAATTTCTCAATTGAAATTTTCTTTAACTCAAGTAAATAAGTTTGAGCTGGATTTAGATCAACGGAAACTAATTTCTTTGCCATTGTGGATAGTATTGAAAGTGTATTACATCCACCCGAAGTAATAGAAAATACAATATCCTCCTTCTGAACATCAAGAGCTGATAACATTAATTCTGTATCTTCCCAACACTGACTATATCTAATAATCGGAGCATTATTATTTCCCATTTTTAAATCGTTACAGATTGATGTTCACTTTTGTCGCTTTCAATTTCATTTAATATGCATGAAGGAACTAATTTGTTGTTATTAATTATTCTGTCGGGACATGCCTGACATAGATCCCATTCATCACCTTTCTTAATTGGTCCGCGTAGTATTAATGTAGTTTGTAAATATATTTTCTTAGATTTTGTTTTCCCGGCAATAAGAGCTTGGACATATTTACTCAAATATTTTATGATGTGTTTAATCCAAAAAAACTTTAATAGCTTGTTTGGCTTAATTGTATGATGTCTGCTAATAAAAAGAAAACGACCGTTCCTTCGCCGATATTTTGTTTGGATTAATTTATACAGGCGAGATGTGAAATATCCAAATGATAAATTAGGCACCCCAATTCTTAAACCAAACAACCATGTAAATTCACTTTCATTTTTTTCAGCAGGAAGATAGGCCCCAGGAATAAAATTATCTAATAATTGTAGATGTTTATATACTTTAGTCACATTTAGAGATGTGTTAATGTTTTGTTTGGTTTCATCGGTCCAACCAATTTCTTGATATAATGTGTAAACAATCAGATTAATAATATCTATATTTTCAATAGCAAATTGATTTATTCTATCAATTTCGGAAATATGATCTGCAGATATTGGTTGGATAAAACCTAACAGAACTCCAGTAACATCTCTAAAAAGATCACAATACTTGAGTTTTAAATTATTAATAGATGTATTACTGTTCAGATCATTCCTTTGCTGATAACGATCAATATGAATTAATACTTGAGTTAATCCTACATCTTTAAGATTTAATAAGACTGCCTTATTTAAAGCTACACCATTTGTATATAGCATTGTTCGAAGCCCCTTGGAATAACAATAAGCTACTAACTCATTAATATAAGGATATAGTAAAGGTTCACCTCCGGCAATTGAAATTGTTTGAACATTTCTTTTTTGAACAAACCAATCAATTTGTTTCTTTAATATATCTAAATCTTCGTGTTTAGGATTATGATCTTTCTTATCTATTCCTCTGTAGCATCCCGGACAATTAATTTGACAATATGTAGTTGGTTCAATCCAGCCATTTGGATTATCGTATTCTTGCCATGGGAGTTTATATATATTTTCTGTTTCTAGAATTGTCATATACTTAGATTAAATCAAAATCTAAATTAATAATAATAATTAACATTAATATTTAATTGTAAAAAACTAATTGAAGTTAAATAGCATTAGTTTGTTTGTTTTAGCCATTTAAGTGCAGCTTCTTTTGTAGAAAAAATCTTACGTTGTGTTTTAGAATTTTCAGCAAGATTTGAAAATAAAGTTGAATAAGCTGTGATTTTAGGATTTTCAACTAAAAATGCTGTTTGTGTAGAATTGTAATCATATGTTGATATATCCGCTATTTGAGAAATAATTTTAATCTCAGTCGGAGCAATATTAATATCTGCATTTGTTAAATCATATAAGAGTAATAAATCCTCAGAAAGAAAGTCAAGCTTATCAAATTCCTTTAAGTAATTTATAATATCTTCTAGTTTAATATTTCCATTAAATGTTACAAATAAAATATTTTGGTCAAAAGTGTATGAAATCATTAAGTGAAATTAAAGTGTACTACAAGGTACAAAAAATGGAATTTCAAACAAATTACACATGTATAAAAAACAGTTGTGGATATTTGTATTTTATATAAATAATAAACAGAATATTCTTTAATTAGCACATATTCAGCACGTAAAGTATTTTTAATTGTTAAATAATATTCTTAAGTTTGATAAACAAAACTATTTATTGATTATGAATCAAAGAACACATTCTTGGATTGCAATTAGAGCAATAGCTTTATTAGAAGATGAAAATTCAGAACCAAATTTGGTAAAATTATTAAAACCATTCGTTCGAGAAGCTTCAGTTGGCGCTTGGATTCCAGATCAGGTTGATGCTAAAAGGGGAGGTGCAGGGGCATCAACAGAGAATCATGTTTTGAAAATGGAACCTTATGATGGTTATCAAACGAAAAGATTTACAACTTCAAAAGAAGATTTAGTTAAACATTGTGGTGATTATAGGAAGGTAATTCAATATCTACAACAAGATAATTACTTAGACAATGATTGGTGGTCGGCACCATATAAAGGCGATGTAAACAAACCAGGAAAACACTTGCCGAATAGAATAAGTGCATTGTGTACCATGTTAAAAGACTTATTGTTATTAGGTAGTAAGAGGGTTGATAGTCTTATTCCAGGAAATATCTATTTTGCGCAGTATCTTACAGATGATGTAAGAACAAAAGAAGATGCAGCTGCAATGTATTTTTTTATGCTCAGTCATTTTATTGCTGATATTAGTATGCCATGCCATTCGGATGCAAGAAAGCTTTCGTCTTACTCGAATGGTTTGCATAAAGAGTTGGAAGGACACTGGTCTAAAAAAGTAGGAACTTATTTTGAGAAGAAGAAGCTGTGGAAAGACAACTCTAACTTAAGTACTCGTGAAGTTACTTCTGATAGTAACAAAGTTATAAAGAAAGCAAAGGAAGTTGGAGACAAGTTTAATTTAAAATTTAGCGATAATCTTATTCCTGATTTAATTAAGGGGCATGATATTTGGCTCGAAGGAATTTTCTTATGTAGAGCTTCATTTGCATTATCTAGTATAATTGCACCATATAAACAATATCCTTATGATGATTCCATAAAAAAAGCTCCATTCAAAACTTTATTTATTAATGATTCTGATCTTTTGGAGAAAATTGATGAGATAGTAATGCACGATGCTGTTTTAAATACAGCTATTTTTTGGAAACATTTATGGAATAAAGTTTCGAAAGAATAATTTCATTTATGAAATTTTCATTTTGAAATTTAATTTAAATGCATAAATTTGCACTCTGAATGCATATTTATACAGAGTCAAATATGAGCAAAGAAATACGCTTAAATGCAATCAGGCAAATTATAACTAATCAAAAGATTAGCTCTCAGGAAGAACTTCTAAAAATTCTTATTAATCAAGGATTTGAATTAACTCAAGCAACTTTATCTCGCGATTTGAAACAACTTAAAGTCGGTCGAATACCATCAGAATCAGGTTTTACTTATGTTATATCTAAAGATTTTGTTAATTCTTCACAAGAGAATTCACCTTCGCCTTTAGAATTAGGTTTTAAATCAATAGAGTTTTCTGGTAATATGGCTGTAATTAAAACTCAACCTGCATATTCGCATGCTGTTGCTGATGCTATAGACAAAGCTGAAATATATGAAATTTTAGGTACTGTTGCTGGAAACGATACAGTATTTATTGTTATTAGAGAAAATGTAGTAAAAGAACAACTTATTAGTGCTATCACGAATAAGCTACCTGAAATATGGAATAAACTTATATGATAATGGATAACTTTTATATATACACAATAAATGATGAAATTAATATTAGAAGACGGAACCGCTATTAGCGGTTCTTTTTTTGGACATAAAGGATCAGCAGCTGGAGAAGTCGTATTCAATACAGCAATGACTGGTTACCCTGAAAGCCTATCAGATCCTTCTTATAAAGGTCAAATTCTCATACTCACATATCCTTTGATTGGAAATTATGGAGTACCTGATGAAAAAGTATTAAATGGAATTGTTGAATCTTTTGAGTCATCAAAAGTTCAAATTAATGGATTAATAATCTCTGAATATACTGCAGAATATAATCATTGGAATGCTGCAAAAAGTTTAGGAGATTGGTTAAAAGAAAATAAAGTTCCGGGAATGTATGGTGTAGATACCAGGGCATTAACCAAGTTAATTCGCGAAAAAGGAGCCTTAAAAGGAAAACTAGTTTACGAAAATCAGGATATTGAATTTTATGATCCAGATAAGGATAATCTTGTTGATCAGGTTTGTACAAAGGAAAAGATTGTATATGGTAACGGTAAATCTAAAATATTATTAATTGATTGTGGAGTTAAAAACAATATCATAAGGCATATTCTGAAAAGAGATACAACTGTAATTAGAGTTCCATGGAATTACAATTTCACAGACGAAGACTATGATGGAATCTTAGTTTCAAATGGACCTGGCAACCCGGTACATTGTACAAATACTATAGAAAACCTTTCCAAAGCAATGAAAAATGATAAACCAATATTTGGCATTTGTCTTGGAAATCAATTAATGGCATTGGCATCTGGAGCTAAAACTTATAAATTGAAATACGGACATAGAAGTCATAATCAACCAGTAATATTGGTAGGATCTAATAAGTCATTTATTACGTCTCAGAATCACGGATACGCCATTGATCAGAATACTTTATCTGCTGATTGGGAACCACTTTTTATTAACTTAAATGATGAAACAAACGAGGGATTAAAGCATAAATCTAAACCTTTTTTTTCGGTGCAATTCCATCCAGAAGCATCTAGTGGACCAACAGATACAGAGTTTTTATTTGATGATTTTATAGAATTAGTGAAAAAAAATAAAAAGTAAACCTATGCAAATAGAAGTTAAAAAAGTATTAGTCTTAGGCTCTGGAGCCCTAAAAATAGGGGAGGCAGGAGAGTTCGATTATTCTGGTTCGCAGGCTTTAAAGGCTTTAAAAGAAGAAGGTGTTAATACAGTTCTTATTAATCCTAATATTGCCACTGTTCAAACATCTGAAGGTATAGCCGATAAAATCTATTTTTATCCTGTAACACCTTATTTTGTAGAAAAAGTAATTGAAAAAGAAAAACCCGAAGGTATACTTTTAGCTTTTGGAGGACAAACAGCACTGAATTGTGGTGTGGAATTATATAATACAGGTATACTTAAAAAATATAATGTTAAAGTTCTTGGAACTCCAGTTCAGTCTATTATGGATACTGAAGATAGGGAGCTTTTTGTAAAAAAACTGGATGAAATAAATGTAAATACAATAAAAAGTATTGCAGTAACTGATATTGAATCTGCTAAATCTGCTGCAACAGAACTTGGTTATCCTGTTATTATACGAGCTGCGTTTACATTAGGTGGACAAGGAAGTGGATTTTGTGATAATAATGAAGAAATGGAAGTTTTAGCGAAAAAGGCTTTTCCATTTTCTCCACAAATCCTCGTTGAAAAATCATTAAAGGGATGGAAAGAGGTTGAATATGAAGTTGTTCGTGATAGATATGATAATTGTATTACGGTTTGTAATATGGAAAATTTCGATCCCTTGGGAGTGCATACTGGAGAAAGTATAGTTGTTGCACCTTCGCAAACCTTAACAAATGCCGAATATCATAAATTACGCTCGTTAGCAATTAAAATAATTAGACATATTGGTGTAGTTGGCGAATGTAATGTTCAATATGCGCTTGATCCTAATTCTGAAGATTATCGTGTAATTGAAGTGAATGCACGATTATCAAGATCAAGTGCTTTAGCATCGAAAGCTACTGGTTATCCATTGGCTTTTGTTGCTGCCAAATTAGGGTTAGGCTATGGATTGCACGAACTAAAGAATTCCGTAACAAAAACAACAACAGCTTTTTTTGAGCCTGCTTTGGATTATGTGGTTTGTAAAATACCTCGATGGGATTTAAATAAATTCATTGGAGTATCAAAACAGATCGGTAGTAGCATGAAAAGTGTTGGAGAGATTATGTCTATCGGGCGTACTTTCGAAGAAGCTATTCAGAAAGGATTACGAATGATCGGGCAGGGAATGCATGGATTTGTTGCTAATAAAGAAATCCAAATTGATGATATTGAAAAGGAACTTTCTGAACCAACAGATAAACGAATTTTTGTTATTGCACAAGCAATAAGAGAAGGTTATTCCATTGAAAAGATTCACGAATTAACAAAAATCGATAATTGGTTTTTATATAAACTTAAAAATATTTATGATATAGAAAATCAGATATCTAATTATAATAGCTTGAATGATTTGCCGAGTGAAACTTTAATTAAAGCAAAGCAATTTGGGTTTTCAGATTTTCAAATTGCACGATTGATATTTAATAGTGAAGATTCAGAAATTGAAAAAGACTTAATGAAAGTCCGTAATTTCAGAATCGAAAATAAGATTACTCCAGTAGTAAAGCAGATTGATACTTTAGCTGCAGAATATCCGGCTCAAACGAACTATCTGTATCTTACATATAATGGATCAGAGCACGATGTTGAGTTTGTAACCGATGAAAAATCAGTAGTTGTATTAGGATCGGGTGCTTATCGAATTGGTAGCAGTGTAGAATTTGATTGGTGTAGTGTAAATGCAATAAACACGATTAATAAGAATAATTTGCGATCAATCATGATTAATTATAATCCTGAAACGGTGAGTACTGATTATGATGTGTGTGATCGATTATATTTTGATGAGCTGACCTTTGAAAGGGTAATGGATATTATTGATTTGGAAAATCCTAAAGGGACAATCGTTTCTGTTGGTGGACAAATTCCAAATAATCTGGCTATGCGGTTATATGGAAGTGATGTTAGAATCCTTGGTACATCGGCTGATAATATTGATAATGCAGAAGATAGACATAAATTCTCAAGTATGCTCGATGATCTAAAAATTGATCAACCACGATGGAAAGAGCTAACGAGTATGGATGAGATTTATAGATTTGTTGATGAAGTAGGATTTCCTGTTCTTATTCGTCCATCGTATGTGTTATCTGGAGCTGCAATGAATGTAGTTTCCAATAAAGATGAATTAGAACACTTTTTAACTTTAGCTACTAATGTTTCGAAAAAATATCCCGTTGTGGTTTCTGAATTTATTCAGGAAGCTAAAGAAGTTGAAATGGATGCCGTTGCTAATAATGGTGAAATGGTAGTTTATGCTATATCGGAGCATGTTGAGTTTGCAGGTGTACATTCTGGTGATGCTACTATAGTTTTCCCAGCTCAAAAGATTTATATAGAAACTATAAAGCGAATTAAGAAAATTACAAGACAAATAGCCAAAGAGCTCAATATTACAGGACCGTTTAATATTCAATTTTTAGCTAAGGATAATGATATAAAGGTTATAGAATGTAACTTACGTGCTTCAAGAAGTTTCCCTTTTGTATCGAAAGTATTAAAAACCAATTTTATTGAGTTAGCTACTGAAGCAATGTTAGGATTAAACGTAGAAAAACCACAGAAATCAATATTCGATTTAGATTATGTGGGAGTAAAAGCTTCGCAATTTTCATTTTCAAGATTATTAAAAGCTGACCCTGTATTAGGTGTCGAGATGGCATCAACAGGTGAGGTGGGATGTATTGGAGAAAGTTATTATGAAGCAATTCTGACCGCAATGCTGTCGGTTGGGTATAAAATTCCTAAAAAGAATATTCTTATTTCATCAGGTCCCCCGAGAGCGAAAGTGGAATTATTGCAAAGTGCTAGAATGCTTCATGAAAAGGGATATAATTTATATGCTACTGGTGGAAGTCAGAAATTCTTGGAATTACATGGGATACCTGCAACTAAATTACATTGGCCTGATGAAAAACAAAAACCCAATGTGTTAGATTTTTTAAAGGCAAAAGAAATCGATATGGTAATTAACATTCCAAAAGACCTTTCGAAAGACGAATTATACAACGATTATACCATTCGTAGAAGTGCTATCGATTTTAATATCCCGCTAATTACGAATGCTCGATTAGCAAGTGCATTTATTTATGCATTTTGTAAAATCGATTTAGATTGTCTTGAAGTAAAAAGTTGGGATGAGTATTAGAATATATTTACCATACATGATTAATTATCATGTATGGTAAGATATTTATTATTAGTTATTCTAATATATTACACTTTTAGTTTAAGCATTTCGCCCATTCCAAAGGCATTATAAATACTTTCTGTTATTTGATTCAATTGATCGTTATATCCATTAATCGGATCACCCATCCCCATGTTATCAACTACCGTTCTAACAGGTCTTTTCCCTGCTGTTGTTTCAATAATTTTTAAAATTGCATCTGCAACTTTTTGAGGATTTTGTTCCGGATTACTAGCAAAAGCTTCACCAAATCCTTCTAAGGAAGTTTTAAGTGCATTCATAAATTCACCGTAACTTTCATTTCTTGACTTATCGGAAGGAACCATCAAATTATCCATAAATGCTGTTGGATAACCTCCTGGTTCTACTATACAAGAATCTATGCCAAATCCTGATAATTCCACTCGGTAATTTTCGGCTAGAGCTTCAACAGCCCATTTAGAAGCATTGTACGGGCCAAAGAAGGGAAGAGAAATTCTTCCTAGTAAACTCGAAACATAAATTATAAGGCCAGAGTTATTAGAACGCATGTGTTTTAATATTGCTCGATTAATTCTTTGAATTCCAAATACATTTACATCAAATAACTTTTGGAAATCATCTGGAGTAAAATGCTCTTGCATTCCAACAACTCCAACTCCTGCATTGTTTATTGCTACATCTAATCCACCAAGAAATTCAATAGATTTTTCTACACCAGAAATTACACTTTGATCATTAGTTACATCAATATCAACAATATGTGCTCCTAATGAGCTTAATTCCTGTGCTACATTTTTGTTCTTACCATCTGCGTTTCGCATTGAAGCAACAACTTTATACCCTTTTTTTAGTAAGGTTTGAGCGGTTAGTTTTCCAAAACCACCACTGGCTCCTGTAATTAAAACTTTTTTACTCATGATTGTATATATTTAATTATTATTAATTTGCCTTTAGTAATTTGAAAGCATGATTCCATTTATTTTCTCTTAATCCAGGAATGCACCACAACATACATAATGGTTCTATAGCTCGTGCAGCTTCGGCTCCTCCCATATCTTCTATCTCCCAACCAAATTTATCGAGAATCTTGCTTGTTTCTTTTTTAGCGCTATCGTTATTCCCGCATATAAACATGCTTGGTTTTGTATCTCCAAAATCAGGATTTACAAAGTGTTTATTTCCAACACAATTGAATGCTTTTACAAAGTTAGCATCCGGAAACTTATCTTGAAGATCTTCCATTAATGATTTGTTGAGATTCGTGAAGAATTTTAACACTCCATTATCGGGTTGTAATTCTGCTATAGGGTTGGTAGCATCTATAATTGTTTTACCTTTTAAATTATACGCATTTGATAAAACCAATGCCTCTTTAGCAGCCAGACCTTTTATGGCAAGAACTATAATTTCACCAAAAAAGGCTGTATTTTCAAAAGAACCTATAAATGCATTATGTCCGGCGTATAATTTCCATTCTGTTAGTTTAGAAAGTTTTCTGGTTCCAAGCATTACTTGGTATCCATATTTAAAAAAACCTTGAGCTAGGGATTTAGCTACTACACCTGATCCTAGTATTCCAATTTTTTTCATATTATTTGACCTTTTATATATAACAGCATGTTATAACAAACATGTTTAAGTTGTTAGAATGAAGTACAAATCTGCTTTTAGAGTGTAGTTAGAAAACTTTATTAAGTATCAATTTTTGTATCATATATAACATGTAACATTTTTGATTGTTCATTCTAAACAACTTCATGAACACCATTTGTAGATATCAAGTTTTTATTCTTGGTTAGCTGATAATTATGATGGCTGACAAACAAATTACAGGAGGATATACCCAAAATACTAATGAGGTTTCGGAAGATTTACCTAGATGATGAAATTAATTTTGAAGATGTTAAATTGAAGTTAATTCAGAGAAAATAATAAGAAAACATTGTATTTATTCGTTAATTTGAATCATGAAAAAACGATTTGTAATCATATTAGTACTTTTCTTGAATTTTAATGGTTTGTTACTAGCTCAAGGTTGTGGACCAAACTGTCCTGCTTGTTCTGGAACAACAGATGGAAATCTTACTCCGACGAAATCAATATCGGTGCAAGGATTGTATATGCCAACAGGCGAAGAAGAATTTGGCGTTTTAGGTCTTAAATATGGTGCATTTGATTGGCTTGATTTGGGAATTGCATATACTTTTAAAGCTGAAAAAATAATTTGGAATGCTCGATTACAAGCAATAAAACAAAACGAAGAGAATTGGCAACCAAGTGTAATTATAGGTACAGGAAGTATTCGAACCGATGGTACAGATCAGTCAATTTATGTGAATATTCTTAAATCAAAAAAGTTTTCTGAAAATTTTGGAATAAGTGTATCTGGTGGGATAGCAAGTCTTACATCTGATATTGAAAAAATTTATGGTATTGGAAATGTTTCTCTTATTTTCATGGAAAAAATTACCACATTCGTAAACTTTGATGGTATAAGTTTTCATGAAGGAATAATGTGGTCTGTGAATGATTGGTTTACTGCTGGTATTATGATGATTGAAAGTAAAGATCCTGCCATTTCTGTCAATATCACTACACCTTTGTTTAAAAGTAAGAAAAAAGAAGATTAAAATAGTTTGTAATTCTTAAAATATAACATTTAAATAAATAATAAGGGACACTAGCCCCTTATTAAAATTCCAATTATTTAGATTCTCTTTTATATTTGCAACATCCTGGCAAGGCATTGTAAACATCACCGTTAGCTTTTACCATTTTTGTATCATGACCAATTTTTGCAATGGCTTTATGAATATCCATTATATCCAGTTTTGTGTCATAAGAAACATTTATCATTTTTGATTCTTCCTTCCATTCAGCTGATTTTACTCCATTTACTGATAAAGCAGCTTTTTCTATTCTTTCTTTACACATGCCACAAGCTCCGTTTACAAAAAACTCGGAAGTTTCTGCTGTGCTTTTTGCTTTTTCGTAAGTCAATCGTTCATATAAACAACATCCTGGTAGTTCATTATAAATATCATCTGATGCTTTTTCAAGCTTTGTATCGTGTCCAGCTTTTGCAATTGCTTTATGCACATCAGTTAATTTGATTTTCTTAGAATCGAACGAAATGTGTAAGATATGATCTTCCGTGCTCCATTCGGCACGTTCAACTCCATTTAAAGCTAATGCTGTTTCTTCAATTCTTGCTTTACACATTTCGCAGGCACCGCCAACTTTAAACATTTCATGATTCAGATTATCAGAAGTTTGTGAATGATTTGAATGATCTTTGTTTGGTTCCTTTTCACCATGATTATGACCTATGGAAATAATTCCTCCATCAGGATTCATCATACTTGGTAGTCCCATTAATTGAGCTGACGCATCAATCTTGAAGACTCCATTTACAGCTATTTCTTCGCCAATCTGCAAGCCATCTTCTACAATATAGAATGTTCCTGCTTCAGGACCAAGTACAATTTTTCGATAAATAAATGATGGATTTTCTCTATTAGGAACTTTTACATAAACAACGGATCTTTTTCCTGTCCATAATACTGCTGACTTAGGAATTAGAATCTTTTGAGTGTTTTCTGCAATTTTAGATTCAGAAATTCCTTTTGCAAACATTTCTGGTTTAACCTGTAAAGATGAATTATCCAGTTCTACTCTAACTTTTGCAACTCTGGTTTTGCTATCAATAAATGGATCTATATAAGTAATATTTGCAGTAAAATTTTTACCTGGTAAGGATTGGATGGTAAAACTAACTTTATCATTCAGTTTAATCCAAGGTAAATCACTTTCATAAGCATCGAACATCACCCATACTTTCGATAAATCGATTACTTTAAATAAAGCTTCACCTTCTTTAATATAATCGCCCAATGCAATATGCCGCATTGCTATAGTTCCCGAAATAGGTGATAACACATCAAAATAAAGTTTGGGTTCTCCTTTCTCTTCAATAGATTTAATTTGATTATCAGTTAAATCCCAAAGTTTTAATTTTGATTTAGCGGCTAAATAGATCGATGGTCTCGATTCTTTATAAGAAATTGCTTCCAATAACTCTCGTTGTGCTGTTACCAATACAGGCGAATAAATAGTAGCTAATTTTTGTCCTTTCGTAACATTCTGGCCTGTAAAATTCACATGTAATTGTTCAATTCTTCCACCGTAACGTGCTGTTAACTCAGCTATATTACGTTCATCTGCTTGCACTTTACCTTGCAAGTAAATTGTTTTTACTGGCGTGCCTTTTGCAACTTTCATTGTTTGAATATCGGCTAACTTAGCTGCTGATTCAGTCATGGAAATCTCGTTTGGATCAATGTCATCTCCAACGTTTTGCATTGATTTTAAAGGAATTAAATCCATAGCACATATTGGACAAAGTCCCGGTTTATCTTGTTTAATTTGTGGGTGCATTGAGCATGTCCAGGTTGTTTGATCTTCAGATTCATGGTCATGACCTTCGTGTCCTTCGATTTCATGCTTCTCAATTGTGGCTTCAGCTGACGAATGGAAAAACAACCATCCGAAAAAGATTCCTACAATTAAAACTCCGATAATTAATTTATAATTCTGTTTTATTTTTTCGATTAAAGTTTTCATAGTCTTAATATTATTTTTGACTGTTATTTGCCCGTTAAATAAGTAATGATTGAAATTGATGCTTGTTTATCAGCTCGAGCTTTTTCTAATTCTAAATTATATTTTAATAGCCGACGCTCCATTCTAAGCAGTTCTTCAAAATTCTTATTTCCGGTTGTATAATCTGTTTCAAGCATTTTTAATGATTTTTCTGCTAATTCAAGTTGCGTTTTATATAAATCAATTCTTCGCTTAGCATCGGAATAATCTTTCCAGATATTTTCAAATAAGTTTTCTAACAAATTTGATTTGTTTTCTTTTTCGAATTGTTTAGCTGATTCCCGAAACACTACTTCCTGAACCATTGCTTTATATTTATTTCGATACAAAGGAATAGTAATTCCTACTCTGGGGAAAACTATTGCGTCGGTTCCTGCCAGATTATTTTCTCCTTGTCCAACAAGATTGTAATCAATTCCTAAAGAAATGCTTGGTTTCCCATTTTTCTTTGCAAGTTCTCGCTTATAACGCAATGATTCTTGTTGAAACTCAATATTTAATAACTGATGATTCTTTTTTAGTAAACTGTCTAATAAAACTTCTTTGCTTAATGTAATATCTGTTTCCCATAAAGTTTCAGGAATCAATACAGGATTGGTATAATCAATATTTAAAAGGTTATAAAACTGAACTTCAAATACATATTGTTTGTCTTTCAATAAAGCTAATTGATTTTCCAGATCTCCAATTTCCATCTCGATTCTGTACTCATCAACTGCAGAAACTTTACCCGATTCAATTTTAATAAGAGCAAGTTTTTGGAATGAATTTAAAATTTCAATGTTCTCAAGTGAAATATTAGTTGCCTTTTGGTTTATATAGAGATTATAATACAAGGCTCTAACATCATTAAAAAGTTTCGATTTGCTTTCTTCAAAAACTTCGTACTTTGCTTTTGCCATTTGTATAGCAACATTTTCTTTCGCTTTTAGAGATCCAATCCATGGAAACATCTGTGTTGCAGAAATTTTAAATTGTTGTGGACCTAATCTAGTCTCTATTGGCTGAATAAAATATGCAAATGCAATTTGTGGATCGGGAAGAGCCTTAACCTGCGGAGCTACTTCCAATGCAGCCATATACTCATTAAATTTAGCTTTAAGATTCGGATTATTATCAGCAGCTTTTTGTAGATAATTATTTAAATTATCTTGAGCATAACTTATTGATACACTTAGCATCAATAGTAATCCTAATATATATTTTAATTGTTTCATATTATTATGCATTACGATGTTTAAGTTCACGTTTAATTTTATTTTCCTGCCACATACTATATAAAACAGGAACAACAAACATGGTTAAAACTTCAATGGTCATTCCGCCAAACAAAGGAATAGCCATAGGCACCATTATATCAGAACCTTTTCCCGATGATGTTAATACAGGTAATAACGCAATAATTGTTGTTGCAGTAGTCATAATGGCTGGTCGAACTCGCTTTGAACCTGCTTCAAGAATAAGTGCTCGTACTTCCTTTACAGTTTTAGGCGAATGTTTATCTTGCAGTTGCTTGATATAAGTACTTATAAGCACTCCATCGTCGGTTGCTACACCAAATAAAGCAATAAATCCTACCCATACAGCAACACTCATGTTTATGGTATTCATCTGGAAAAGATTCCTAAGATGAATCCCAGCTAATTCACCATTCATAAACCATGGTTGACCATATAACCAAATCATGATAAATCCACCGGATAAGGCAACAATAATTCCAGTAAATATGAATGAAGTGGAAATAACAGATTTGAACTGAAAATACAAGATTAAGAATATCATTATTAATGATATAGGTATAATCAACATTAATCGCTTTGTTGCTCTGATTTGATTTTCATAGTTTCCTGTAAAAATGTAATTAACTCCAGCAGGAAGAACTATTTCCCCATTATCTAATTTTTCATTTAAATAACGCTGAGCATTCTCAACTACATCAACTTCGGCAAATCCATCTTTTTTATCGAAAATTACATAACCTACAAGAAATGTGTTTTCGCTTTTAATCATTTGTGGTCCACGCGAATATTCAAATTCTACAAGTTCGCCTAAAGGAATTTGTGCACCGGATGGAGATGGAATAAACACCCGTTTCAAATCTTCGGGATTATCTCTAAACTCACGAGCATATCTCAATCGTACAGGAAATCGTTCACGTCCTTCAACTGTAGTTGTTAATGTCATTCCACCAATTGCACTTCCAATAACAGATTGCATTTCCTTTATTGATAATCCGTAACGAGCAATTGCATCACGGTCGATAATCATCTCGAGATATGGTTTCCCAACTACGCGATCGGCAAAAACGGACATTGCTTGAACACCATCTACATGTTTTAAATGTTGTTCAAGTTCTAATCCAACTTTTTCTATACTTTCCAAATCGGGTCCAAATACTTTAATTCCCATTGGCGCACGCATACCTGTTTGCAGCATTACTAAACGTGTTTGGATTGGTTGAAGTTTAGGCGCAGATGTAAGTCCTGGTACTGATGATTGCTTAATAATTTCATCCCAAATATCATCTGGTGATTTTATTTCATCTCTCCATTGACGAAAATATTCTCCTTTTTTATCTCCAATAAGTATTTCTTTATCAATTACACGAAATCCTTCTTTGCTGCGATTATATGTTGATCCATCTTTTAAAACAAAAGCACCTTTTTTATCTACTTTAAAACGCAACTTATGACCAGATTCATTTAGTATATATTCCGGTTTATAATTAATAACATTCTCGTACATCGAAATAGGAGCGGGGTCAAGAGCCGAGTTTACGCGTCCCCATTTTCCAACTACTTGATCAACTTCAGGAATAGAGTTAACTTTTTTATCTAAGATTCTTATTACTTCAAGATTTTCTTCGATTCCTGAATGGGGCATTGTAGTTGGCATAAGTAAGAAAGAACCTTCGTTGAGCGATGGCATGAATTCTTTTCCTAAACCAGGTAAAGCATTGCTCGCAGAATCCCAAATCCGGGTTTCTTTTACAAATTTTGGCATAAAACCAAAAACTTTGTCAAAGCCAATCCAAATGTTTATCCCAAACAAAACAATTAAGGCAGGAAATGCTAAAAACTTCCATTTATTTTCTAAACACCAGTTTAGGATTTTAGAATAATAAAATACCACAAGCGATAACAACCCTAATACAACCCCGACTATTGCAATAACAAAAATAAAGTTAACAAATAAGGAGTTTTGAGCACCAAGTGGCATCCATGCTTTTGTAAGAAAAAATATTACTGCAGTTGCTGCAATGGCAATATTTATTCTATTTATCCAAAGTCTTTTTGACTCAGTCCATTTTTCTTCCATTAAGCCATTCACACCAAATGCACTAAGTGTTATGGCAATATAATGGCCTGTAAAAATAGAAATGGTTATTCCTGAAATAATCAAAAATATATTCCAAATCTTTTTGAATTTGTTTTTATTAATTTTTACTGAAAAAACAGTATGAGCAAGAGTTGGTATTATTATTAATCCAATTATCAGCGCAGCTAACATAGCAAAGGTCTTTGTATAGGCTAATGGTTTGAATAATTTTCCTTCAGCTGCTTCCATTGCAAAAACAGGCAAGAAGCTTATTATTGTTGTCGATAATGCTGTAATAACTGCTCCTGCAACTTCTGTTGTTGCATCGTAAATCACTTTAACTAATTTCTTTCCTTTAGCTCCAACATTTTCTAAGAGTTCTATATGCCGAATAATATTTTCGGTAAATACAATTCCCACATCTACCATTACGCCAATTGCAATAGCAATTCCGGATAAAGCAACAATGTTAGCATCAACTCCAAATCGTCGCATAGCGATAAAAGTCATTAATGTTCCAATAGGCAATAAGCTCGAAATAAGAAATGAAGCACGTAAGTTTAATACAAGCACAATAACAACGAGTATACTTATTAATATTTCTAAAGAAAGAGCTTCTTCAAGCGTTCCGAGTGTTTCTTTTATTAATCCGGTTCTATCGTAAAAAGGAACAATAGTAACTTTAGATACCTTACCATCAGCTAATGTTTTTGAAGGTAATCCCGGGCTTATTTTATCAATTTTTGATTTTAAATCATTAATTACTTTTAATGGATTAGCCCCATAACGTGCAACAACAACTCCTCCAACCGCTTCTGCTCCACCTTTATCTAAACCACCACGACGAGTCGCAGGTCCATAATTAATTTTTGCAACGTCCTTTAATCGGATTGGAACATTATTTCGAACAGTAACAACACTTTTCTCTAAATCTTCCAAATTCTTAATATATCCAATTGCACGTACGAGATACTCAGCTCTGTTAAATTCTATAGTTCTTGCACCAATATCGAGATTACTATTTTTTACAGCAGCCATTATCTGCGAAATATTTACTCCATGTGCTTTCATAGCGCTCGGATCAATATCAACTTGATATTCTTTTACAAATCCTCCTATTGAAGCAACTTCCGAAACTCCGGAAGCAGATGTTAAAGAATATTTAACGTAGAAATCCTGGATTGTGCGTAACTCATGTGGATCCCATCCACCAGCGGGATTTCCATCTTTATCTCTTCCTTCTAAAGTATACCAATATATTTGTCCTAATGCTGTTGCATCTGGTCCTAATGCGGGTGAAACATCATTTGGAAGAGTACCTGTTGGCAGAGAATTCAACTTTTCAAGAATTCGTGTTCTGCTCCAATAGAACTCTATATCTTCATTAAATATTACATATATACTTGATACTCCAAATATGGAATTGCTTCGAATTGTTTTTACGCCCGGAATCCCCAAAAGAGCAGTAGTTAATGGATACGAAATTTGATCTTCGATATCTTGTGGTGATCGGCCATGCCATTCTGTGTATACAATTTGTTGATTTTCTCCAATATCAGGAATAGCATCAACAGGAACCGGGTCATTGGGTAAAAATCCTGTATCCCATGAAAATGGAGAAGATATAATTCCCCAAAATATGAATATTAACAAAAAAAGGAATGTTACCAGTTTATTCTCTAAGAAGAATTTTATGATTTTATTTAACATATCAAAATGTTTGATTTATTACAAGTTATGATTTTTTACATACAAATGCATGTCACCTGAGATTCAGACGATTAAGGATTTAAATCATAGCAATATCAACACAGATATGTTTGTAAAATTGAGTGTTTGGTTTGAGTTTTAAGCGGGGGAGGTGATTCCGCAATAAAAAAACCAGAAGTTAATTTAATAAAGAAATTATTGTCAATTACAATTAAACATAGAGCAAAAAGATCAATTTCTTTTACAATCTCATTTTCTAAAATAGAAGAAATTACAAAGTCGTCATTTAATTGAAAAGATTCTGTTTCGTTATGACAACATTCTTTTTCTCCTTTCTTGTCACAACATGTTTCAGCTTCTTGATTAATAGAAACTGAAACTAAGTTATTTTTACAATAATGTTTAGATATCGAATACCCTGCTGTTACAGATAACAGAAGTGCAGAAATTGTAATATGTATAAGTTTTCTAAACATTTAAAACTAACTCTCTGACAAATAAACGAAATTATTTAGCATTTGTTTAATTAACGTTGTTAATATGAGGTTAATTATTTTGTATCTTAAAAATTTTATTTCTGAATTGGTAAAGTAAAATAAAAAGTACTTCCAAAATTCTCTTTACTCTCAACCCGAATAGTTCCACCATTCTTTTTTATAAGTTCAGAACAAATAATTAGGCCCATTCCTGTTCCTTTTTCTTGATTTGTTCCATAAGTAGAGAAAGATGTTTCTATTTTAAAAAGTTTTGCAATATTTTCTGATGATATTCCAACACCATTATCCTGAATTGAAATTTCAATAAAATTATTTTCTAAAGGACTAATATTTATTTCAATCTCTCCTTTGATTTTCGAAAATTTAACAGCATTTGATAGTAAATTTCTGAAAATTGTTTTAATAGAATCCTTATTAGCATGAACCAATAAATCTGCATCTATATTTGACCCTATTTTTATTTTAATATCTTTTTCTTTAGCCTTTTCTTCAATCATGTTAATAGATTCATTTATTACTAGTTCTAAACCTATATTGCTAGTTTCAAAATCAATAATATTCATTTGAATCTGAGCCCAGAGTAAAAGATCATTTAATAAATTATCGGTTTTAGTAGATAATTCAAAAAGTAAATTTATATATTCCAGTATTTCTTGATTGGAAATATCATTAAATTTATTTTTTATAATTTTTGATAATTGGAGAACATTTCCAATTGGACCTTTTAAATCGTGAGCCATAATTGAAAAGAACATATTTTTAGTGGCATTCGCTTCTTTTAGCTCATTTTCTGATTTTATTAAAGCATCTTCAATTTCTTTTCTTTTTGTAACATCCTCCTTTATAGCAAGATATTTTATTGTATTCCCATTATCATCTATAATAGGAGATATGGAAGCATGCTCCCAATAGTTGGTACCGTCTTTTCTTTTATTTAAAAACTCACCAGTCCATGTATTTCCTGATGAGATAGTCTCCCAAAGCTCTTTATAGTCTTCCGATGTTGTAAATTCTGTTTTTAATATACGCGGATTTTTTCCAATAACCTCTTCAGTTGAATAACCTGTTACTTCGTTAAACTTAGGATTAACATATTCAATATTTCCGTCTAAATCCGTAATGATTACTGATGCTGGGCTTTGAGTAATAGCTGTTGATAGTTTTAATATTTCTTTTTCAGCTTCTTTTTGAGCAGAAACATCTTCCAATAATCCATCGAAATATTGAATTTTCCCTTTATCATCTCTTATTACTGTTATTGTTCCTTTAACTATTATTACTTTACCAGATTTTGTTTTTAATGATTGTTCCTTGGTAATTTTATTAAGAGAGTTTCTTAAAATAGATTTAATTTCTGTATTACGATCTTCCTTATTTAGGAATAGTTGAAATGAGTTTAATTTGTAAAATTCATCTATTTCGTACTCAAACATTCTAGCTAAAGCCGGATTAGCATATAAAATATCACCGTTATATGAGGTTCTAAAAATCCCAATTGGAAGCTGATCTGTAAGATTTCTTATCATATCGTTATCATCTTTTAGATGATTTATATATTTTGAATGATCTGTCATATTTCAATAAAATAATTTTTATTGATTATACGACTTTACAAAGATAACGGTTTTGGTGTATGTGTACTAAAACCTACTGTTTATCAAAAATATATAATGCTTTATGGGAAATTTAGAATAAATACTGAACCTTTAGTTGATTCTGAAATTACATCCACATCTATTTTGTGATAATCACATATCTTTTTTGATAATGCTAAACCTAAACCATAACTATCTTTAGTTTCGTTTGAATTTTTAAAACGAGAAAATATATCAGGAATTTTTTCCTTTTGGATACCAATTCCTGTATCTGATATTTTAACCGTAAAAGAATCATTTTGTTTAAAACTTTCTATTTTTATATATCCTATGTCTGTATATCGTATTGCGTTATTTATAAAGTTATAAAATAGCGTAAATAGTAGGTTTTCATTTCCACCAACAATAAAGTTTAAAGGACTTAATTCTAATATTAATTGAAGCTCTTTTGCTTCGATTTTATCTTCAATTTCTTCAATTACATTTCTTAAAGTTTTATTAATATCAACTTTTTCCGTTAAAATATATTCTTCGTTTTCAATTCTCGACATCATTAAAAGAGTTCGAACCAAATTGGTTAATCTGCGAAGTGTTTTTTTCGATTCGAAAATTTTAATCATATCTGTTTCTGAAAGTTCACTGTCGTGAAGAATATTATCGAGTTTACTCTGAATAATACTAACCGGTGTTAGCAGTTCATGAGAAACATTACTTATATAATCTCGTTCATCGTTAAAGGCAGCCTCAATTTTCCGCATTAATATGTGTATAGTTTCATCTAGATAAACAAAATCAGATGTTGAAGTTTTTATGGGTGTATAGTTAAATGATGAAGGATGATTTGTTAATTTAAGCTTCTTAACAATTCTTTCGAAAGGTAGAAGTAAATACTGAATAAATGATAAATCAAAAATGAAGGTAAGAGATATTATAATAATTAAAAATATAAACGCTAATCGTTTTAAGTTTTGTTCAAATTGATATATGGTTGAAATACTTTTACCAATTTCGATTACATAATTATTTTTATTTTCTTCGATAGAATAACTTAACACTCTGTAATCAACTAATTCATCTTCAATAATACGTTGAGAGAATTGAATCTCATTTATAATAGTATCGGGATTTATTTGTTCAATGGAAATATATTCTTCTTTTAATATATTATAACTGCCAAATGCTTGAAATTCAGCATCCATATCGATATATGATTCCATTCCTAAACTATCTACCAACTCAATAACCTGGTCAAGTTTTTGAATTAAAACTTCGTCGGTTTCATTTATCGATATTTTACTTACCAACCAAGGAATAAGAAAAAGTAATAAGGTTACTATTAGTGCTTTCGAAAAAGCATTGAAAATAGCAAGTTGACTTTTAAGTTTTAGTTTGGGTAATTTCATATTATATCTCAAATTTATAACCTATTCCTCTAATTGTTTTTATCCAATTTGAATTATCGTGTATAGAAAGCTTTTTCCGTATGTTTTTTATATGCACATCAATGTAATTAGAATCAAAATCATCTTCAAAGAATTCTCCCCAAATATGTTCTGTAAGCTGCAAACGATCAAGTACTCTGTTTTTATTTAAAACCAGATAACTTAGCAATTTATATTCTTTTTTGGTTAAATCGATGTGGTTATTATCAAATTGAAGGTGTTTTTTTGTTGTGTCTAATGCAAATTCACCAAAAGTTATTATTGAGGATAAATGTCCAAATTTTCTTCTTGTAATAGCTTGAATACGTGATAATAATTCCAGTAAAGAAAATGGTTTAGGCAAATAATCATCGGCCCCTAAATCAAATCCTTTTATTTTATCTTCTAATTCACCTCGGGCTGTAATTACTATAAAGTAAGCTTCTGAATTATATTCTTTAGCTTCTTTTATGAGATCTAAACCATTATAATCCGGTAGTCCAATATCGAGTAAAATAAAATCGTAAGGATTGATTGCAATTAATTCAGAAGCTTCGGTTCCGGTATATGCTAAATCGCAATTATACTCCTCTTTTTCAAGAAATTGTTTAATTTCTGATGATAAACTTTTCTCGTCTTCTACTATTAAAATTCTCATCTTATAATATTTAAAAAATCAATGATAATGATAAAATATATCCTGATTGATCTTTCATTCCAAAAGCTTTTAATTTATCTGATGGTATATAATACATCCATGAAAATGAAGCTGAAAAACTACCTATACCATAAGTTATTGGAATTAAAAAATCTACTCCCTGGTATGTATAAGTGTTTGTAGATAAATTATTATTTTCTAAGTATCTCTCTACGATATCTTGTGTCGTTAAATTTTCAGTAGGATATCCTCTATATTTTAAAATTGGTAATAATACGTTTTTGATATAAGGCTCATAGATATCGTATAACCAATAATCTGTACCTTGATTAATAGTCACTATTGGTTGGATAAAAATAAAGTCATCTTTTGTAAGAATACTCTCAAAGTCAAGTAAAATTCCTACAGATATACTAGTAAAGTAGTTTTTGTTGTCGAGATAAAAATTCCCATCGCCTGATAAATACAGCATTTCATAAGTTATCCCGGTTGATGCATTAATGGCATGATTATAATCTATTCCTTTAAAATCAGATATTCCATTGTATTTATGGTATGTGTAATTAAGATCAATATCCCAAAAATCATCAAAGAAGTATTTCTGGAAACCAGCTTCAAGATCTATATCATAACTTGATGTATCTGCATTTAGATAGTTTGTGTACATAAAATCAGCATATAGACCAGTTTTATGAAGAAAAGATACATCTCCAATGAATGCAGGAATTGTTTCTTCTGATTGATCTTTAGTTTTAATATTATTGTTAGTATAACTAAAATCAAACATATAGAAGTTAAATTCAGTATTTGTTTCTATTAATGTGTCGGAGTTTTGTATTGAATCATTAGATTCCACTTGTCCTAAAATAGCATCCGGTAAAAATAAAAACAAACATATGAATCCTGCTAAGGTTATTTTACAGGAATTTATTGGCATTTGGTTAGTTTTTGAGTTATGTTGATAAATTAACCGTTGCGTTTTCTTCTAATCGCTTTACTTTTTCTTATAATTTGTTTTTTCTTTTTATTTTGAATTTGCGCCTTTTTAATTTGTGCTTTTTTAATTTGCGTTTTCTTTTGAGCAGATTTCGGCACAGTTTTTACGGTTTCTTTTTTAGACGGATCAGTAGTTTTTTTTACTCGAGATTTGTTATCTGTCTGTCCAAATGAAACTATGGCAAATAAAACTAAAACAAATACTAATGCTAATTTTTTCATAATTTCATATTCACGTTTTCGTTGTGAAAGTTAACAAAATAATCATATAATATAAAGTGCTAATTTTTGATCGATTTATACAATTAGTTTAATAACTTTTGATCTTGATTTAATACCGTTTTTATTGTAAACGATATTAAGTTTAGTAGAGAATTCCGAAGCACTGTAAAGATTTTCGAAATATTTAATAATTGTTCCATCTTCTCTAACAACACTATACGGTTTGTTTTTGTTTGAGCTCGCCAGTAATCTTAGTTTAGAACTTTTTCTCTTTTTGATTATTTTAAGCATATTTAAAAAATTTAAGAAAAGTCCCAAAAGCATAAAATTAATTTAATTATAGCTTTTGGTGCTCTTGGGACTAATCAAATATTAACTAACCAATTACCAAATAGGTCTTCTTCTTTTAATCTCGATTGTTATAGTAACACCGTCTTGAGTTAATTCTGCAAGATTATCGCATGTACCATCACCATAGTCAATTGTAATTTCAGGTTCTTCACCTTTAATTATTCTTCTAACACCAGAAACAAAATATCTGTAGCATCCAATTTCATTAATTCGAATTAAAGGAGTTGTAATTTCGCAGGATATTGCTGTACCATCAGCTAATGTTCCATTCGAAAATCCAGTAACTTTCGTAACATCATCGCTTTTATCCCAAGTATCAGATCCTTCAATTACTTCACGTATTCTTTCCGCATTCCAAGTAATTGTTCCTGCATTATCGGCTAAGATCATGGCTCCATCAACAATAATATCACTTTGCCTGTTCCCAGCTTCATTTATAGTTCTAATTACATTTTTTGTACCTGTTAATTGGTTGTCGTCAACAAAGTAGTTATCGAAAGAATAATCAATCTCAACATCGCCAGCCCAATAATAACCATAGTGATTAATAAAGATTTTTCCACGACGCTCACGACCATCATTGCATAAGCAATTTTCTTCACCAAAATCAATTGTAGTGCTTACCATATCAACTTCGTATACTCTTGTAATTGTTGCACAAGGACTTAATCTATTGTATCTCCAATTGGACTCTGTTCCTGATTTATTAGTGCTTACATTGTCAAGATAATCAGTCGCTTCATCTCCAATATCTTCAATTTCATCGAAAACTTCAGAAGCATATGCTTCATCTACAATATCAGAATAATCGTTTTCAGGAGTTGCATTTTCATCATTATTACATGAAATAAGTAAGAACGCAAATATTGCAATTGAAAAAAATGTTGTTAATTTTTTGAATACTTTAGTTTTCATAATCCTATTTTTTAGATAAGTTTTTAATTAACTATTTACTGATCAGTGTAAATAGAAAGGAGTAATAAATCCTAATACTCACTTTCTGAAAACAAATCTATAATATCAAGATGAAGTGAAAATGAAGAGATAAGAAATTAAACAATTTTATGATATTATTTGAAAGTTAATCACCCATTAAGTAATTGTTAGACAGGTGATTGGTGTTGGGCGTGTTAAAAATACTTAAGCAAAAGAACATAACAGATTTAATGTTAGTTATGTTCTAGTTCTACAAGTGTTGTATTTATTTTTTAAACTCAAGAAAATATGTTAATGAAAACATTATTCCAGATTGCTTTTGCCATCCTAAATATTCATATTTATTCCCTGGAATTTTATAGAGCCATGAAAATGTAAAAAACGTGTTCTTAATACCATAGCTTATTGGTATAAAGATATCAAATCCTTCGTAGGAAAATGATTCTCCACTATAACCCGCACTACCAAGATCATTTAAAGTAAGCATTTTCTCATCATATGTCATGTCATCATATAACCAGTTATCAGTACCAAACGATACGGAAAGAGTTGGACTAATCATTAATAAATCATTTTTTGTAAATAATTTTTCGATTTGAAAATACCTTGAAATTCCAATATCAAAAAAGAAATTATTAGATTTCCCTTTAGTATATAATAGCTCCGAAGAAAAATAAAATTTTTCAATTTCCCATCCCAACATCATAGATCCGGAATGATCATAATTTAGACCTTCAAGTAAGGAGTCACCGTTGAATTTATGCCAATTATAACTTAGATCAACATCAAATCCATTATCAAAATACTTTTGATATCCGCCGTTTAAATCGTATTCTTGGGATTGAATTTCATTACTGAAGTAGCTTGAATATCCAAATCCAGTATAAAAACCTGATTTATGTAAATATGAAATATTAGAGAAGAGAGTAGGAATTTTTTCTGTACTTTCGGTAATATATTCCAGATCATTATTTGTATAACAAATATTTATCATTAATAAACTATAATCCACAATACTATCATTCTGATTCTGGCCTAAGCTGGTTTTTGAAATAAATATTGTAATTATTAGAGTAAAAATTATTAATCGAGATCTCATTGTTAAGTTAAATTAGAATTAATAAATAATCCCCAAGGGTTTATTTCTCGGGGATAATTATTATTTAACGGTTTCCGCCTTTTTTCTTCTTTGTAGCACCTTGATTTCTTTTTTGCATTTGCTTTGAATTTTGCTTTTGCGCCTTAGATTGCTGTTTTTGTGCTTTTTTAACTTGTTTTTGCGAAGTTCCAGTAGCTTCACCTGTTTGTACTTGATCTCTAGATTGAGTTCTTGTTTGCTCTTGTACTTGATCTCCAGTTGCTTCTTTTGTTCTAACTTGCTCTTGTGTTTGTGTTCGTGTTTGTTCTTTTAAAGGGTCTTCAGATTTAACTTGTTCCTTAGACTGTGTTTTTGTTTGTTCTTTAACTTGAGCCTCGTTTTTAACTTGTTCTTGAGATTGAGTTTTTGTTTGCTCTTTAAGCTGATCTTCATTTTTAACTTGTTCTCGGGTTTGAGTTTGCTCTTTAACCTGAGTTTCAGTTTTAATCTGCTCCCTTGTTTGTGTTTGTTCTGTAATAACTTCTTGCGAAAATCCTGCTAATGATATAGCTAGAATAATCAAAACTGTCAATAACTTTTTCATAATTATAATTCTCCATTAATTAAATTAAAAATAAATTCTTTTCTCATTTTCTTATAAGCAAATGTATTAATTAAAAATGAAGCGAAAATGAAGAGATTAAATTTTGAATTTTTTTTATATAATATTTTGCATAAATTTGAATAAACCAATAAAAATAATATGAAAAGATTAGTTTATTTATTTGTTATGCTTGGTGTTATAACCCTATATTCATGTGGTGGATCAGGTTCTGAAAAAGCAAAAGAAACAAATGAAGAAAAAACTGAGGATAAGTCTGGAACTATTAAAGATTGCGATGATTTTTTAGCACATTATGAAAAATGGGTTGATGATTATATTGAGATTATTGATAGTTACTATAAAAATCCTAGTGATCAAACTATTGCAACACGTTATATGGAATTAATGCAAGAAGCAATGGAGTGGAGTACTAAATGGATTGCTTTAGTCGAATGTGCCGATGATGAGGAATATAAACAGAGATTTGAAGATCTTGCAAATAAAATTGAAACAAAGATACAAGAGATTGGCCTATAATAAACAACTTTATACTGATCTATATCGGTGAGTATAAAGTTATTCCATATATTTTTTAATAATACCGAATAATTTCTCTTCTTCAACTGGTTTAGATAAAAAATCTGTAAATCCTGATTCTATTACAGCCTTCTGTTCAGGTATTAATGCAAAAGCAGTTTGAGCAATTATGGGCACTTCTGTATTAAACTCTCGAATTTGCTTTGTTGCATCATATCCATTTAATATTGGCATCCTTATATCCATAAGAACTAATTTAATTTCAGGATATTTTTTAACCATATCAACAGCAATTTGACCGTTTTTTGCATGAAGCAGATTTAAATCTAGTTCTTCGAGTCTCGCTTTATATAGTTCAAAACTAATTTCATCATCTTCTGCAATTAACATCGTGAATTTATTGTCCATATTTAACAATGTTTGTTACTAATTATTTGATTTATATTTATCAATAATGACACCAAGAATAGTTTCATCTAATGGTTTTGCAAAGAAATCTGTAAAGCCCATCTCAAGTACTTTTTGATGTTCAGGAATGGCAGCAAAAGCTGTTTGTGCAATAATTGGCACGTCTTGATTTATTTCACGTATCTGTTTAGTGGCTTCATATCCATCTAAAACAGGCATTCTAATATCCATAAGAATTAGATCAATTTTATGGTTCTCTTTTACCTTATCGACTGCTACTTTTCCATTTGGAGCATGAATAATATCCAAATTAAAGCTTTGCAAGCGAGTTTTATATAGCTCAAAACTGATTTCATCGTCTTCGGCTATTAATGTTATAAATCTTTTCTTCATTATAAAGAGTTTTAAAAATTATTAAATTATTTATGATATGAGCGGAATAGTAAATAAAAATTTACTTCCAATTCCTATTTCACTTTCAACCCATATCTTACCACTATGTTTTTCTATAAAATCTTTACAAAGGACAAGACCTAGTCCTGTTCCTATTTCTTTATTGGTTCCTTCTGTAGAAATATTATGATGTATTTTAAAAAGTTTATTTATCTTTTCTTTTTCAATCCCTATGCCGTTATCCTCCACAAAAAACTCCACTTTATTACTAGAGGTCTTACCACATCCAATTGAGATTTCACCTCCTTCGTGAGTAAATTTTATTGCATTAGAAATTAGATTTCTAAAAATAGATTTAAACATGTCTTTATCAACATTTAAAGAATATGCTTTAGCGTTTTTACTACTTTTAATTTTTATGTCTTTTGCAGATGCCAAATGTTGTATCTCATCCAATACTTCAAAAATCAACTCTCTACATTTATAGGTTTGTGGATTAAATGAAATTTTATCTCGTTGGCTTTTCGACCATATTAATAGATTATCTAAAAGAGAATATGTTCTATTAGCTGAGGTATTCATTAAGGTAATCATTTGAGTTAGTTTTTCCTGATTGTATTTATGATGATTCTTTTTTAACAAATCAGAAAATCCTACTAAATTATTTACTGGGCCACGAAGATCATGAGCAATTATTGAGAAAAATTTATCTTTTGTTGCGTTTAGATTTTTAAGTTCAATATTATTATGCTTTATTTTTTTTTCTGCAAGCTTTCTTTTTGAAATATCTTGAAAAATTATGGCTATTTGATTTTTTTGAGGTCGAAATACTAAAGTGTCATAGTATTTTTTAGATTCTTTAAAATAGTTTACAAAACTTTTTGACTGTCCCGTAATTGCTACAGTTTCATAAATTTTTAATAATGATTTTTTAAGATTGGGAAAGACTTCTAAAACTTTTTTGTTTATTATATTTTCATTTTTAAGACCTGTTAATAATTCAAATTCTGGATTTATATCAATTATATTATAATCAATAGGTTTGTTGTTATTATCTGTAATAATTTCATAAAGAGCAAATGCTTCTTTCATATTTTCAAAAAGTAATCGATACTTCTTCTCACTTTCGACCAACTCAATTTGTGCTTTCTTTCTTATCGAAATATCTCTAAATGCAGAAACTCTAATTTTTTTATTGTTTAAAGTAATATTCCTAGCAACAATTTCTACAGGTATTTCTTTACCATCTTTTCTGATAATAACTATTTCATATGTTATAGAAGTTTTGTTGATAACGTAATTATTAACAATGCTATGATAGTAAGGATGTATTATTTTAAATATATTACTTCCAACAATTTCATCTCTACTATATCCGGTTAGTTTTAAAAAACTTTCGTTGCAATCAATTACTTTGGTATCTATATGAAAAACAACACCTTCAAATGTTAGTTCAGAGAGATTTTTAAAGCGTTCTTCACTTTGTACTAGCTTATTCTCATGTAGTTTTCTGAATGATATATCTCTAATTATGCCAACTGAATTCCATTTATTGTTTAATTTTATTGCTGAAAGTGATAATTCTATAGGTATTTCTACTTTATCCTTGCGAATAGCGGAAACTTCAGTAATTTTATTTAAGGCATTTCCTTTACCTGTTTTAACGAATTCAGGAAATTTCTCTTTTTGGATTTTATGATATTTGCTTGGAGATATTAGGCTGTGCATATGTTGACCCAGTGCTTCGCTTTCTTTATATTGAAATATATTTTCGGCTGCTTTATTCCAAAATATAATATTTCCATTATCGTCAATAAGAATTATTGCATCTTGTGCAGATCTGGTTATAGCTTTAAATTTTGTTTCGCTTTCTTTTAATTTATTTTCAATTTCTTTTTTTTGAGTAATATCAGATATTCGACCTTCTGCAATGATGTCTCCATTTTTTTCATAAACGTTAAATATACGATCGTTAAACCAATGAAGATTATTGTTAATATCAAAAATTCGATATTCTAGTTCATAGCTTTTACCAATTTTTATTCTTCTTAAGAATTCATCTATTTTTATTTTATCATCCTTATGGATGGCCTTATCCCAATTTAATGAATCTTTTTTTAAGTTATTAGGATCGAAGCCAAGCAGTTTTTTAACACCTGAAGACCAGTATAATGCTCCGTGATTTAAGGAATATATATAAGTAATATCAGGAGAATTTTCTGTTAATTTTCTATATTTCTCTTCACTTTCTTTTAACTTCTTAAATACATCTTGATTATTAGAATAATCATCAGAAGTCGTATTAAAACTAATTATATCATTTAAATCTTTCAGGAGTTGATCTGAAGATACAATCTTGTGTTTTTTTAATACATCTTTTAATGATTTCATTATTATAATAATGCAAATTGATGAATGTGATAATACAGATAACCAATTATGTTTAAAATAGTTGAAAAATTATGAAAATATAACGCGCAAAAATCAGGTGTTTTTACGCGATTATTGAATAATTACAAGGTTTATTATACTTGTTTTTATAATAATTGAGACTACAAGAAGAGTAATTTTTTGAAGGAAAACTACATATATAATTTCTTAGTTCATCACTAATAATTCATCCATAAAATCACCTTGTTCGTTAAAAATATGTGAGTAGGTTCCCAATTCATGATTAGGCTTACTTAAGAAAATATCAAGAATTACTTCAATAGATAGTTGAGTTGTTTTAAAACTTTCGATATAAATCACAACCTTATCTAATTTTATTTTTAGATCGTCTGGTTGAGTATTTTCTGGGAATTCTTTTTTTAGAGATTGTTTGTTTTCTTCTGCAAAGGTTTTATGAAGTAAGGCTTGAAGACTAATTATAGTTTCGTCGATGAGTTCGGTTTTGCTCTTTTGTGCAAATACAAGTTTTTCAATTACATCATTTTTCATAGTAGAATATTTTTAATATTAAAAATTAATATAATTACAAATCATAGAAGAATAGAGTATAGGATTAATTGTTAATCTAATACGAAAAATGGTATTGATTTATTACATAAAGGCATAAAAAAACCTACTAAATTTTAGTAGGTTTAATATTGTTGTAAATTACTTTAACAAATTAGTTTCATTGCGTAATCTAAACCTTCTTTGATATATTCTTTAGTTATTTTTCCTGTGGGATCTTTAGTTTCGTAAATACGTTCAGGAATTTCTAGTTTATCAAAACTAAATCCTTCACGCATTTTAAATTTATATTTGTTTAAATGTATTTGTTTACCCATTTCCATAAGTTGATTTTCGGTAAAATCAAATCCAAGTAATTTTATTGCTTCGCTAACTAATTTTAAATCATAAATTCCACGTGCAAAGAAACATACTGCAATGCTTGATAAGACCTGGCGGATAGCTTCTTCTTCTAATAACTTATCAACAACTTGTTTGGGGGATAAATCATTTTTTATTAATTCTTTCTGATCTAAGGAATAGCCACCATTATCTAAATGACTATGACGAGCACCTAACAGAAATCCTAAGTATCCTGAAGGACCTGTATGATATCCTGGCATTTCATTCTTACCAAAGCTCATAGCAAATTCTTTACCACCGTAAACCGATGAGGCATAACTTACGCCCTTAGCCGAAGCTTTAAGAAAATCGGTAGTTGGTTTTGCAATGTTTTTAACTAATTCAATATAATCATCTGATTTTCCCCAATCGATTTCAATTCCATTTATATCTTCTTTAGTGATTCTACCTTTTTCATACATCTCTGTAATCCATGATAGAACAACACCCATACTCATTGCATCAACACCAACCTGTTCAACTATATCAATTAATTTTAACATAGCTTTTGGTTTAGTTATTCCAACCATTGTTCCTAAAGAGTATATTAATTCGAAATCGTAGCAAACAGGAGTTGTTTTGTAAAAGTAGGGATCATCATCATAAGGTTCACGTAAATATGCCAAGTGAATACAAGCTACAGGGCAATGAGCACAGGCAACTCGTCGAGCTAAGTGGTTTTTTGCAATTTCTTCTCCTGTTACTTGTTCAATTTCATCTGTGGAACTAGCTTGAAGATTCCTAACAGGAAGAGCTTTCATCGAATTCAACGATTTTATATTTATTGCTGTTCCAACATCATGATATTTTTTCATTGCTGATGATTCTGTCGCTTCATTGTATATCTTATCATATAGAGTTCGATATTCTTTTTTATTTGCAACTTCAATAGCTTGTTTTCCAGATATCACAATTCCTTTCAAGAATTTACTCCCAAAAATTGCACCTAATCCTAATCTTCCAAAATGACGATATGTTTCTGTCGTTACATTTGCAAATGTCGACATGTTTTCACCAGCCCGACCAATTCTAAATATAGCTCTTAATCCTTCTCCTTTTTCATTTTGTCGCATAACACGCGCTGCAATCGAGCCATCTTTCATTCCCCAAAGAGTAGTCGCATTCTTAAAAAGTACTTTACCATTACTAATTGAGAGGTAAATTGGAAGTTCACTTTTCCCTTTTATTACAATTGCTCCATATCCCGCCATGCGAATAGCAATGGCACTTCGTCCACCAGCATGACTTTCACCTAAATCTCCAGTATGTGGAGATTTAAACATGGCACAAGTTTTAGATGCTAAAGGGAAAACTCCAGTTAGTGGTCCAACAGCAAAAATGATTGGTGATTGCTCATCAAAAGCATCAATTCCTTTTGGACATTCTTCATGAAGTAAAGCTGTTGCAACACCTGTTCCTCCCAAATATTTTTCGAAGAGTTCTTTTCGATCTTTAATAGAAAATTTCTTTTTGGATAAATCTATATATAGTACTTTCGATAGTGTATCATTATCAATCATGGCTAACTCCTTTCTTATCTTTAATTAACTCAAGAACCTCATAAGGACAATATTCTACACAATAACCGCACTGTACGCAAATAACTGGTTTGTTATCTTGCTCATTCCAGAAAACAGCATCAATTATGCAAGCATCTTTACACATTCCACATCCAATACATTTAGATGACTTTAATCGAACACCACCTCCTTCTTTTGGAACAAGTGCTCCGGTAGGACATACATTCGCACATGGAGGATTCTCGCATGAACGACAAACAACAACTGTGTATCCACGAGAGATTCCTCCAGCTGACTTTACACCAATACAAGTGTTCGATAAACCTGCATTTCCACTTCTTCTTGAGCAAGCAAACATGCAACTCTGGCAACCAACACATCGCATAGCATCTTTTACGGCAAGTTTCATATTATATAATTTTTGAGTAGTAAAAAAGAATACTAAATAATAAATAAATTTCAAATAAATAACAATAAAAATCAAGGAATAAATACTATAATTATTATTTTGACTGGAATAATATTCTTGATAAATAACAGAGGTTTGTTTATATATACTATCATAACTAGTTAAATGTAGAATTATTTTTATTTATAATTCATTATTAATAAATTTATATGCATAAAACCCTTGAACATGGAAATTAGATTAATTGAAAAGTTTGTGCTTATTGCAATTGATCCAAAAACAGGGAAACTTTTAATTGATTCTCTTTCTTTGAATTATGGAATAGCAGGTGCGATACTTCTTGAAATGTCTGAACTGAATAAAATCGCAATTAAAGATAAAAGATTATATGTTTCAGATAATAAGCATTCTAATGATCCCATTATTGATGAATGCTCAAAGTTAATAGACAATTCTAAAAAATTACATAAATCTAAATTCTGGGTTAATAGGATTGGAAATAGAGCAAATCGATTTAAAAAATATATTTTAAATGATCTGAACCGAAAAAAAATAGTATTTATTAAGCAAAAATCATTTGTTTGGGGATTGATTAATATAAAAAGATATCCTTCAAGTAATATTAAAATCGTTAATGAAATAAAGCAAAAACTTAAAAGTATTGTTTTGGAGAATCATAAAGCTGATCTTGATAGTCTGTTGCTTTTAAGTTTAATGAATAGCTGTAAACTGTCGCACGTTTTATTTATAAGTAAAAAAGAATATCGAAAAGCAAATAAGCGTATTAAGGAATTAGTTCGCGAAATAGAAATTAGCAATGATGTAGGTCATGTCATCAAAGAAATACAAGCTGCAGTTTTAATAGCTACAACCTCTTCATTTATCGGATCATCATCAGTTTAAAATTAGTCTTTTGATTTTTTGATTTGAAAATATAATGTTATCATAGCAAGAAATAGAAATAATATACCTGAAATAAGTAATGCTTCTTGCAAACTGTAATTGTCAGTTCGCCATCCTACAAAAGGACTTAAAATTGCAAAGAAAATTCTAATAACAAAATTCCTTACTGAAAGAACGGTTGCCCTAATATCAGAATTACATAAACGGTTTATATAATCCTTTAATATTGGTGTGGCAAAACCACGAAATACATAAAAAATAAAAAGAATTGCTAATCCCCAATATCCAACAATTTGACTAAGAGCAATAAATCCAAGAGGAATAAATATTGAGATAAGAATTAGAGAGTTTGTTTTTTTGAATTTACGCTCAATTTTATAGGCATAAAAAGCAACTATACCAACAGTAATATTTAATGCTGGCCAAATAATTCCGAAATAAAATAGTGGTATGTCAATTAATAATAAATATTTCTGTACAATTAGAGTTGCCATTGTTAATGTAGCAGCTCCAATTATTGAAGAATGTATAATATTCCAGCGTAATTCTTTGTTATCGTAAAGTGAGTTTTTAACTATTTCAAGAATATATTTAAATCCAAAATTCGATGCTATTATTTTACGTTTTGGTTCAATTAATGTTAATGCAGCTGGTATAGCAATAAATGCTACTCCTGTTTGAACAATGTATGGAAAACGCAAACTTATACCGACTAGAACACCACCAGCAATACCGGCAAGTGTCTCCGATAAATTCCCTATTGATATTACTCTACCTTCATATTTGGTATACTCATCTTTTTGTCCAAGATCATCTAAAGTATCATAAAGCATTGCAGAATCAGCTCCAGAAATTAAACTTTGACCAAATCCTAGAATAATCTCAGCAATTAGAAAACCAATTAATCCATACGAAATGCTGTAGGTGAAAAAACCTATAAACCCTAAGATTGAACCGATTATTAAAGTTTTTTTTCGACCTAATACATCGGCCAAATAACCTGAAGGAATCTCTAATACTACAATAGCAATAGAATAAATAGCTTTTAGAATTGTTATTTGACCATATGATAAACCATTATCTTCATAAAAAGGGATCATAAATGGCATAAAAAGCATAAACCATTTGGCAATTTTAATAAGATAAAGTTTGGTGATGTTTGATTGTAAGGATTTTCTCATAAATTAAAAAATATAAGTTGCAAATATAACTTTGTTCCTTATCAATTGAAATTATTTTTTTTATAAAAGCAATAATTAAAACTTAATAACGTTTCGCTTTCATGACAAGACAATGCTTTGTAATAGTTATATGATAAGGGTTGTAGAGATAGTGCGTGCGTGTAATGATTTAGTATTGAATGGATTTCGTGCAAAAAAAATGTTATTTGCTCAGTGTTTTAATGCGGATATTTTTACCAAAAATGATTTTTAATACATATATTGCATTTCTAAAATCACTTTCCCTTATGTCTAAATAAGTAAAATTTAATCCTAAATATTTTATTATTATGGTAAAACAAAACAATGAATCTATAACTGAAGATTATTCTAAAGCGGTTCATGAAACTGAAAGAGTAAACCTTTATAATTTTGGCTATGAAAAGTCAGGGACTGTAAAAGGAGATCCTGAAATATACATATCATTCCTTAACAGAATAGTTAATGGTGATTTGGTTGAAGAGAATTATAAAGGACTTTCTGATGAGGAAAAAAAAGAACGTAGAGAGAAAATAACAATATTGGAGAAAGAACTTGAAGAGGTTGGCGCAATCAATAAAAAATTTGAAGACGAAATTAAAATCAAAGAGAAGAAAGCTGATGAATATAAGCAAGATTTATTGCAATTAAGAGAATCTCATAATCAAGATCCTGGAAAGATTAAACGAGAATCTTTTAGTCCATTTAAATTTAGTATTAACTTGTTTATTCTCATTATGCTTTCTGTTTACTTATTTTTCTTTTATGTATCAGCTACATATAAAGCATTATATATAGATTTTGAAAAAGTAGCAGATAATATAGCGCAAGGCATAGGTACAGGAAGCGTTATGCCAGGACCATATGAGTTAGCAGAAGCACTGCAATATAATTATTTATTGTTTTTAGTTCCTTTTGTATTTTTTGCATTTGGTTGGGCATTTCATATTATATTAGAATTAAAGCATAAAGTGAGGTTTGTATTTATTGGATTATTAGTAGCTCTTACTTTTATCGTTGATTTCCTTTTAGCAATGCTTATTCATAACAATACTGAAGCAGCCAAAGAATTAATGGGCTTGCAAACTACTGATTGGTCAAGTAGTGCTTCATTTTATATTATTCTTTCTTTTGGATTCCTAGTTTATATTTTATGGAGTGTGTTATTTGATACTTTACTAAGAGAATTTGATAAACGTAAAATTTCTGCAAATATCAAAAAAATAATAAAACACTTGAATAAAGATATTAAAACCATAGAAGCAAAAGTAACACCCGTAATTGAAATAAAAGAGCAGATTAAAAACTATAGGGAAGATATTAGTACTGTAATGCATGGTAATCTTAAAAAATATATTGATCAATTTTCTTCAGGATGGATATCATTTTTAGCTCCGGCAAATATGAAAGCTGTTAAAGAAAGATGTATTAACTTAAAGAAAGATTTTGAAGAAAAATATCAAATAAAACCAGGGATAGTTAAAGTAATAAGTAGAAGGTAAGATATAAACCAATTTAATATTGAAAAACTAATATTATGAAAAAAAATAGTATTTTAAAATGTATAATTGCTTTATTAGTGTTAGCTGTTTCATGTGCTCCACCTCCCAAAAAGGAAAAAGTTATTCATGTAAAGCACAACTATATTATTTTGCTTGATCTTTCTGATAGGCTTATTATTCAAGATAATCAGCCCGAACGTGATAAAGAAATAATAAAGCATTTGTATTCGCTTTTTGAAGATAAAGTAAAAAAAGAACTGTATGTTAAATCAAGAGATGAAATTAAAGTAGTAATAGCGCCACAACTAGGGTCTGGATTAGCTACTGAAATATATGAAGACAGACTTTATATTAATATGGAAAATATTAAAAACATTTTCCGAAAGTCAAAAGAAGAGGAACGTCATAAAATGTTTTATGAAAATTTAGATACTCTGTATAATGAAGCTATGTTTAGTAAAGATCCAAAAAAATATTATGGTGCAGATATCTGGAAATATTTTTATGAAGATCTTAAAACTGACTTTGTTAAAGATTCACTTACTGAAAATTTCCTTTTTATCTTAACAGATGGCTATCCAATTGTTGGAAAGGATAAAAGTAAATTACAACCATTAAATAGTAAATTTTCAAATTTGAAAGTAGCAATTATAGAAGCTAGCCCAAGAGAAAAAGATATGGAATGGGATCGTATTATGAGCACATGGCAAGAATGGTTTACAGAAATAGGAGTTACTGATTATACATTGATTAAAAGAAAAGCAATTACAAAAGAAAAGGAAGAGTTAAAAGATCTAATTAATGAAAACCAATAATTTGGTTATAGATATAATTTTGAGCGAGACATTTTTGTCTCGCTTTTTTTATGGTATTTCTATTTGTGCTAGACATTATATGTAAGTTATTTTTCTTTAAAAATATTTTGTTTATGTTTAATGATTATTATTTTATTTATTCCAAATTGGATGAAGCGTTAAAGTCAAAATTAGAACATAGAATTTAGGAAGTTTCTATTAAGGAATTGTCAAGTAATTTTTTGAAGTAAAATAAGTTATAAAGTATTGTGTATTTTTAATTAGTAAATTATATATTGTAAACTCGTTACAAAATTAAACTAAAAACACTTTGCTATGGGAATGACATTAATTGAAAAAATTCTGGCGAATCATTCAAATAAGGATGTAGTAAAACCAGGCGATATTACCGATGTTTATATGGACGTTAGAGCTGCCCGCGATTTTGGCGGTGCAAACGTTGTTAAGAATATAGTGGATAATGGATTAAGCTTAGAAGATCCATCACGAACATTTTTTACTTTTGATTGCAATCCAACAGGTTCAGATCAGAAGTATGCAGTAAATCAGCAAATATGTAGAGATTTTGCTCGTGATCATGGTATTAAAATTTATGATATAGATGCGGGTATTGGTACACATTTATTAATTCATGAAGGATTAGCTTACTCAGGATCTACTGCAGTTACTACCGATTCTCATGCAAATATTTTAGGTGCGGTTGGAGCTTTTGGACAAGGAATGGGAGATCAAGACATTGCTGCGGCATGGAGTAATGGTAAATCTTGGTTTAAAGTACCAAAATCTATTAAGTTGAATTTTATTGGTGAAAAACCTGTTAATGTAACAGCTAAAGATATTGTTCTTAACTTGCTAAATAAATTCGGTGCAAATACTCTTTTAGGTTATTCAGTAGAATTCCATGGAGAGGCTATTGATAAGCTAAGTCTTGATGAAAGAATTACAATAGCTTCAATGGGAACGGAGATGGGTGCTATCATTTTATTATTAACTCCAAATGAGGAAGTAATGAAATTTAGTGAACTTAAGGCAGGAAGAAAACTAGAATTAATTGCTGCTGATAAGGATGCAAACTATGAACAAATAATTGATATTAATATTTCAGAATTTATTCCAAGGGTTTCTCGTCCGGGAGCTCCTCATGATACTGTTGATGTTGCTGAAGTTAGAAAAACAAAAATAGATTCTGCTTTTATTGGTAGTTGTACAAATGGTAGAATTGAAGATTTACGTGCTGCTGCTAGTGTTCTTGAAGGTCGTCAGATTGCACCAGGAGTGGTATTGAAAATTGTACCATCTACCGATCAAGTTTGGAATCAGGCATTAGAAGAAGGATTAGTTCAAGTATTTAAAAATGCAGGTGCATTACTTTCAAATGCAGGTTGTGCAGGCTGTGCTGCAGGTCAAGTGGGGCAGAATGGACAAGGAGAAATAACAATTAGTACTGGGAACAGAAATTTTCCTGGGAAACAAGGTAAAGGAGAAGTTTTCTTAGCATCTCCAGCTGTTGTTGCAGCTTCTGCTGTTGCAGGATTTATTACAACTCCGGATGACATTCCTGAAGAGCCAATGGTATTTATGCCTAGTGGCGCAGCTAAAACTGAAGGTGTAAAAGCCAAAAAGAAAGAGTCAAAAGATCGACCTAAAATTGTAGAAGGTAGAGTATGGTATATCAAAGAAGATAATATTGATACTGATATGATATATCATAATAGGTATCTTGCTATTACTGATATAAACGAAATGGGACAATATGCTTTTGATAATCTAGAAGGATATGAGAATTTTGCAAAAGAGGCTCAACCAGGAGATATTGTATTAGTTCAGAAAAATTTTGGTAGTGGTAGTTCTCGACAGCAAGCTGTTGATTGCTTTATTCCATTAGGAGTGCAAGCTGTGGTTGCCGAGTCATTTGGTGCTATTTATGAGCGTAATGCAATTAATGCAGCTTTCCCAATAATGAGTTATGATTCTTTAGAAGGATTAGATTTGAATCATTTTGATAAAATAAGAGTCAACTTCGAAACAGGAGAAATTACGAATTTAAATAATAATAAAACTGTGCAAGGGAATCCGTTTTCTGAAGTTCAATTAGATATTTATCAACGAGGAGGAATTTTTAATTAGAACTAATGATGTAAAAGCTTGAAAGAAATCAATAAAAAGCAAAAATATGAAACCAAGGACGTTCGTAGAAAAAATATTTGATGCTGAATGTGGTAGCATCGTTTTTAAAAAACCGAATATCGTTTTAACTCACGATAATACTGCAAGCATAAAAAAGACTTTTGAAAAAATGGGTGGTGATAAAGTAGCTGATCCAAATCAACTATTAATTGTACTAGATCATAATGCTCCACCAACAAACGCTAAGCTGGCAACTCAGTATCAAGAAGTTCGGGATATTGTAAAATATCAGGGTGTAGATAAATTTTATGATGCAGGAAAAGGTATTTGCCATCAAATTATGTCTTATCATGCTGAACCGGGAATGGTAATTGTTGGTAGTGATAGTCATACATGTACTGCTGGTGCATTTAATGCAATGGCAGCAGGTATCGATAGAACAGAAGCTGCAGGTTTGTGGAAACGCGGCGAAACATGGTTTCGTGTTCCAGAAACAATGAAAGTTACTTTAAAAGGCAATTTAAATCCTGGAGTTTATGCTAAAGATATTTCTTTGTGGATTATTGGAATGATAAACTCAGATGGGGCTGATTATATGTCAATTGAGTACCATGGAGAAGGGGTTAAGACTTTAACTATTTCACAACGTATGACATTAGCAAATTTGGCTTCAGAAATGGGAGCTAAGAATGCTGTTTTTCCAGCGGATGAAGTGCTAGCTGATTTTTATGGTAAAGATTCTATTGACGGTGTTTGGGCCGATGATGGAGCTAAATATGCTAAGGAAATTGAAATCGATTTAAGCAAGATATATCCATTAGTTGCCGCTCCACATCATGTTGATAATGTTAAAGCAGTTTCTGAAGTTCAAGGAACAAAATTACAGCAAGGTGTTATAGGAACATGTACTAATGGTCGTTTAGAAGATATTAAGATAGCTACAGAGATTCTAGAGGGAAAACAAATTGCTGATGGATTTCAATTATTAGTAATTCCTGCTTCACAGAAAATTTATCTTCAGATGATTGAAGAAGGATTAATTACTAAATTAATTAATGCTGGAGCAACCGTATTAAGTTCTTCCTGTGGACCATGTTTAGGTACTGGACAAGGTATTCCTGCTGATGGATTCAAGGTTATTTCTACTGCAAATAGAAACTTTAAAGGTAGAATGGGTAATAAAGATTCTGAAGTTTATTTGGCTTCTCCAGCTACTGTTGCCTATAGTGCACTTAAGGGTGGAATTTCTGATCCTCGTGGCAAGAAGTATAATGATAAGTTTCCTTATAAAAAGGAATCTGCTTCAACGGTTGAGATTGCAGCAAACGATAATAGAAAAATAGGGGATGTTTGGAATTACACAGACGCTGATAATATTAACACAGATCAAATGTTTGCCGGTAATTTAACTTATAATGTTTTAAGTTCGGATGCCGAAGCAATAATGCCGCATTTATTTGCTGGTTTTGATGAAAATTTCCCTAAGAATGTTTCTAATGGTGATATTCTAATTGCAGGTGAAAACTTTGGATGTGGAAGCTCACGTGAACATCCTGCAGTAGGTTTGGCTCATGCTGGTGTTAAGGCAGTAATTGTTAAATCATCTAATAGAATTTTTTATCGTTCATGTATTAATCAAGGATTAGCACTCATTGTAAATCCTGATATAGTTGAAGCATACAAACCTGGCGATAATGTAGAAATTAATTTTAATAAAGGTTTTGTGAAGATTGCAGATAAGGAAATAAAATTTGCTCCTCTTCCTGAAAAATTAATGGGAATTATTGAGAAAAAGGGTTTAGTGAACTGGATGAAATCTAATTAAGAAAACTTCATATCTAGCAAAAGCCTTTCTGTTTTCAGGAAGGCTTTTTTGTCTAAACTTCGACAAGTTAAGAGTTAATAATAGGGGTTTTCAATACTCTACATTGTCTGGCTGATGATCCATAACAGTTGATTTATTAATTACTGACAATTCTAGACTTTTAATTTAAAGTAAAACCCAAATCTTTAATTAAGTATCTTATAAAAAATATATGTAGTACTAATAAAGTTATCCGAATTACCTCCAGTTGTTGAAACAAGCTCATATCCTTTATTTTTTAACTCATTAAGTTTGGCGTGAATAGTTAACAAGTTTTCTTCCATTGTTTTTGGATTTAATTTTTTCAAACTCTTTTTTTCAACTATCCCATCTTCATAAATTGTAATCATACTTGATGGCATCATTCCATAAATTTCAGTTGTTCTCACAATAATATATCCTTCTTTTGTTGTTTGATTATCATCTTGAGGTGATGTTAATACAAAACTACTCATTGTGATTATAACAATCAGTGCAAAAAGAGTAATAGAGATAAAATAAGTTCTTTTCATTGTCATCATATTTTAAAAGTTAATTTGTTAGTTTTAATTTATTTATTATAAATTATGTTTAATATATTCTTCCTAGTTACAAAAAAGATTTTAGCCATCTAAAATAAATAAAATACAATTATTTTAATCCTTATATTAATGATTTATGGTCTCCAATTAAAATATTACCCGTAACTATAGGGTTATCAAAACATGAACTTTCTTAGTTATAAGTGTAAGCTCAAAAACATATTTGAAAAGTGGATGTTTAATTTATATACCTCTACATTTGCATTAAATTTAATAATATAGAGATGCCCGTTAGTGATAAAGATATTATTATTAAAAGATCTCATGATCGAAGTAAATCTTTTGGGATTGATCCAAAGCGACAATTTCCAAAATATATAATTGATGGTTTAGAGTTTCAACATCAACTAGAAGAAAATAAAGAATTATTAGATATAGCAGATCCTATTATTTTACAATTATTAGCTATTGTAGAAAAAAACGGATTTGTTATTGTGTTGACTGACAGTGATGCTTGTATTCTTAAAATTGTAGGCGGTAATGAAACCTTAAAAGCAGCTCAAGACTTAAATATGATTGAGGGAGCTTCTATGAGCGAAAAAAGTATTGGTACTAATGCTATGGGAACAGCAATTAGTGAGAATGCTGCGGTTCAAATTACAGCAAAAGAACATTTTATTTCTGCTTATCATCAATGGACTTGTTCAGCTGCCCCAATCCATTATAATAATAAAATTATTGGTACACTTAATCTTACAGGCAAAGCCGAAAGTGTGCATCCTCATACTTTAGGATTAGTAATGGCAGCTGTATCGGCAATAGAAAATAAACTTAGCAACAATCAGATATTACACGAATTATATGCATCAAGGCAATATGCATGGGCTATGATGAATAATCTTGCTTATGGTGTATTTGCAATCGATTTAAATGATGAGATTAAATGGGTTAATGATTCTGCTTGCAGAATTATAAATGTTCGTCGTAAAAAACTCCTTGATAAAGCAATTAATGAAATTCTTCCAGAATGGATGAAAATTAAAAGAATTGTATTGCACGATTTAAGTTTCTTGGATCAGGAAAATTATTTTGGTTTACCAGAAATTCAAGAAAATTTTCTTTTTAATGCTTATTTAATAAAAAATGATGAACAGGAAATATTAGGTTTTTTGGTAACATTCAGACCATTAAGTCGAATGTTGAATTTAGTAAAGAAGTATTCTGGTTTACATGCATATTATACTTTTAATGACATTATTGCAAGAAGTCCCCAGACGATTAAATTAATCAAATACGCGCAAAAAGTTTCTAATAGCCCATCTACTATTTTAATAACCGGTGAAAGTGGAACCGGAAAAGAAGTTTTTGCACAAGCTATTCATAATGCAAGCGAACGTCATGAATCGGCATTTGTTGCAGTTAATTGTGGTGCGATATCACCCACATTAATCGAGAGTGAGATGTTTGGTTATGAAGAAGGTGCATTTACAGGAGCTCGAAAAGGAGGATGTCTTGGTAAATTTGAATTGGCGAATGGGGGAACAATTTTCTTAGATGAAATTGGAGAAATGCCACTTGATATGCAGGTTAAGTTGTTACGTGTTTTACAAGAAGGAACTATTACACGTGTTGGTTCACAAGAAAGTAAAAAGATTGATGTTAGAGTAATTGCTGCAACAAATAAGGATTTAGAAAAGGAAGTGGAAAAGGGCGAATTCCGACTTGATTTATTTTATCGACTAAATGTTATTCCTATGCATATTCCTGCTTTAAGAGAACGAAAAGAAGATATTATACCTTTAGCCCGCAACTTCATGGCAGCGAAAGGAGAGAAGTTAAATAAACCAATTCCTGAATTCACTAAGGATATTGAGGAAAAAATCTTAAATTATCCTTGGCATGGCAATGTGAGAGAATTAGAAAATTATATTGAAAAACTTGTAAACTTAGATGGTGGTAAAGATTTTATTGAAATCAATGATAATGAAAATCATCAATCAAGTACTAGTCCTGAAGTCTCGGTAAAAAAAGAGTTAAAATCACTCGAAGTTGTAGAAAAAGAAGCTATTATACTGGCAATAAATGAATTGGGAGGTAATATTAGTCAAGTGGCAAAGTCATTAGGAATTGGGCGGAATACTTTATATTCCAAATTAAAAAAGTATAATATTAATCTTTAATTCTTCATACAACAGATTCAAATAATTTCTAAAATCTGTAAAATTCCATCTTATTTTATACAATAATGATGTTCTGAAACACCTTTCTGTATGGTGATACAGCTAATTATTAAATATTCAAAAAATATTTGTTCCAGAATCTAACACTGTTCAATTATCGAACATAGTAAAATTGAAGACTTGTTCTGTAATTGAACAGAAGTATTATGTTCAATTATTGACTCAATTCGTAATCGTCAGTGAATCAATTCTTAGTAAAGTTTGGCAAGCATGTTGAAATGCCGATAACAAATAATTATTAAGCAACTAAATAATTTACGCTATGAATAGATTCACATTACCAAGAGATTTATACCATGGAAAAGGTTCCATGGAGGTATTAAAAAGTTTGAAAGGAAAAAAAGCTACTGTTGTTGTAGGCGGTGGTTCCATGAAAAGATTTGGATTTTTAGATACTGTTGAAGAGTATTTAAAAGAAGCTGGAATGGAAGTTCAAATTATTGACGGTGTTGAGCCAGATCCTTCTGTTGAAACAGTTATGAAAGGTGCAAAATTAATGCAAGATTTTGGACCAGATTGGATTGTTTCAATAGGTGGAGGTTCTCCAATAGATGCTGCAAAAGCTATGTGGGTTTTTTATGAACACCCAGAAGCAAAATTCGAAGAGATTGCTAAACCTTTTAATATTCCTGAATTAAGAAATAAAGCACGATTTGTGGCTATCCCTTCAACAAGTGGAACTGCAACTGAAGTAACCGCATTTGCTGTTATAACAGATTATAGTGAAGGAATCAAATATCCAATGGCTGATTTCGAAATTACTCCTGATATTGCAATTCTTGATCCGGAAATTGCTTATAAAATGCCTGAGAAATTAACAGCTCATACAGGTATTGATGCTTTAACACATGCAACAGAAGCAATTACTGCATGTTTGGCATCAGATTTCTCTGATCCTTTAGCTTTAAAAGCTATTAAGATGATTAAAGAAAATCTTGAAGCTTCTTATAAAGGAGATGAAACTGCTCGTGATAATATGCATATTGCGCAATGTTTGGCAGGAATGGCTTTCTCAAATGCTTTACTTGGAATAAGTCATAGTATGGCTCATAAAACAGGAGCTATTTTTGGAATTCCTCACGGTTGTGCTAACGGTATTTATTTACCTTATGTAATTCAGTATAATAGAAAAGTATCTGAGTCTAAATATGCCGAAATAGCTAGATATATTGGCTTGGAAGGTAGCAATGACCAAGAGTTATGCGATGCTTACATTAATTATATCCGTAATTTAAATTATAAATTAAATATTCCTGCTAGTCTTCACGAATATGGAATTGAAGAAGCATTTTTTAACGATAATTTAAAAAGGATTTCAGCAAATGCTGCATTAGATGCTTGCACTGGTAGTAATCCACGAGAAACAAAAGCTGAAGATTTCGAACAAATTTTCACAGCTGCTTACTATGGTAAAACCATAAATTACTAAATATATCAGCAGGGCAGGCATACTTGATTTTTGCCAAAATACATAATGCCTGCCCTTTATTTAATTCCATTGTAATGTTCATTAATTACCTAATAAAACTAAAGCGATGAAAGAAAAGACCAAGCTTATTCTGTGTTTAGGAAGTTCATGTTATAGTCGTGGAAATCAGTATGTATTAGAGATTGTAAAACAATACATTAAAGATCATAATTTAAAAGATGAAGTAGATTTCAGAGGGCAGTTATGTACAGGCAATTGTTCTCATGGTCCGGTTATGAAAATTAATGATGTAAAGCATGAAAATGTTGATACGAACAATATCCAAAAAATACTTGATCAACATTTTTCTAATTAATAATTAAAACCACATAAGATGAATTTGCATACTATTTATACAGAGAAAAACAATTGTCAGGATTGTTATAAATGCATCAGGCGTTGTCCTGTAAAAGCTATTAAAATTGATGATCATAGAGCTTCAATTGTACAAAATCTTTGTATTTATTGTGGTAAATGTGTGCAAGTTTGTCCTGTTGGAGCAAAAAAAGTTAGAAATGATCTTTCTTCTGCTAAATATCTTCTACAAGAAAAAGATCCTGTAATATTATCTTTGGCTCCTTCTTATAATTCAGAATTCTCGGATTATACAGATAATCAATTATTGAATGCATGCAATGCATTAGGATTTCATGCTGTTTCTGAGACAGCTTTAGGAGCCGAAATTGTAAGCAAAGTAACTTCTGAATGGTTGATAGATCAAAAGAAGGGAGTATACCTATCTTCTTCTTGCCCTGTGGTTGTTCAATTAATTTCGAAGTATTATCAAGATGAAATAGCAAACTTAGCTCCGTTCGATTCACCAATGCAAGCACATGCTAAGTATCTAAAACAAATATATGGTAATAATACAAAAGTAATTTTTGTAGGACCGTGTATCGCTAAAAAGCAAGAAGCAGAAGAATTCAATACAGGTGTTGATGTTGTTCTTAGTTTCAAAGAATTAAGGGAATGGCTACAAAGTGAAACTCTTGAAGCAGAATATTTACCTGAAAATATATTAAAAGACTTAAAATTTGAACCTAAACTAGCAGGTTCCGGAGCTTATTATCCAGTTGATGGCGGAATGATTGCAACTATGAAAGATAACATTTCTGTTACAGATACTTCTTTTATGAGTTTTTCCGGTATTCAAAATGTTAAAGATATCTTGGAAAATTTACCAAAAAATATTGATGATAAATTATTTATTGAATTATTAGCTTGTGATGGTGGTTGTGTGAATGGACCCGTAATATCAAAGGAGCAATCGTTAGCTGAAAAGCGCTACAGTACTTTAAGCTTGACAAATAAGAAAATTAATGAAAAGAATACAGAGAATGAGGTTATCGAAGATATTTCAATCGAAGCTAATTACCGATCAATATCACCGGTTTTAAAATGCATGTATAGTGAGCAAGATATAAAAGATGCATTAAAAATTGTAGGGAAATTATCAGAAAAGGATGAGCTTAATTGTGGTGGGTGTGGTTATGAAACCTGTCGTCATTTTGCGAAGGCAATTCTTGACGGTAAAGCTGAACGTCATATGTGTGTGTCTTATATGCGTAGAGTTGCTCAAAACAAAGCAACTGTTCTACTTCAAAAAATGCCATACGGTGTTGTTTTGGTCGATGAAAAATTAAAAGTGATTGAGTCCAATAAGCACTTTGCAGATTTATTAGGTGATGAAGCTCAAAGAATTTATGAGATTAAGCCAGGAATGGAAGGTGCAGATATTAAAAAACTTACATCAGTTTATAAACTGTTTGCAAATGCATTAGAGAAAGGTATTGAAGAGATTGAAAAAGATATACGATTGGATGGAAAATTATTTCATATATCCATTTTTTCAATTCACAAATTTAAAATTGTCTGTGGCATTATTTACCCACTAAATGAAGAGTCTATGAGTAAGGATTATTTAGTTGGTAAGTTAAAAGATGTAATAAGTGACAATTTAGCCATGGCTCAAAAAGCTGCTTTCCTTTTGGGAGAAAATGCTTCAAGAACAGAAACTAAACTCAATACTATTATCGATTCGTATCATCAAAATAATATTGAAAATGAATAATTATTTTATTGAGATAGGAAATAAAAGTATTCAAAAAAACGGACAGGAAGTTTGTGGCGACGTGTTTATGAGTCGTAAGTTACAAGAAGAGGGAAGGTCTGTTGCTGTACTTTCTGATGGTCTTGGAAGTGGAATAAAAGCAAATGTTTTAGCTACTATGACAGCTTCAATGGCACTGAATTTCACTGTAGAAAATCAGCCAATTGAGCGTTGTGCACAATCTATTAGGAATACTTTACCCGTCGATAATGATCGTAAAATAAACTATTCAACCTTTACAATACTCGATATAGAATATGATGGTGAAACAACTATTCTGGAATATGGTAATCCTCAATTTCTTGTTTTTAGAAATATTAATCCACTGGAATTAAATGATACCAGAGAATCAAGTGTTTCAGAATTAGAAATAAGTCATTTTAAGGCACAGAAGGAAGATCGGATAATACTTTTTTCAGATGGGGTTTCTCAATCTGGGATGGGGCGAGCCGATATGCCTTTTGGTTGGGATTGGGACGATTTAAAGGATTTTATATCACATCAAATAAAGAATGATCCTCAAATTTCTGCTAAAAGACTTTCGGATATCATTGTTAATAGGGCTTTTCTAAATGATTCGTTAAAAGCAAAAGATGATATAACTTGCTCAGTAATATATTTTAGAGATCCGAGAAATTTGATTATTTGTACTGGTCCTCCATATAAAATGGATAGGGATAAATCTATGGTGAAAACGCTTTCAGATTTTAATGGTGCAAAAATTATTTGTGGTGGAACTACAGCACAAATTGTAAGTCGTGAGCTTGATAAAGAAATTGAAGTTGACATTTTTTCTGGAGATGGAGATTTACCACCAGTTTCGGAAATTGAGGGATTTGACTTAGTAACAGAAGGAATTTTGACACTTGGTAGAGTTTCTGATTGGCTTGAGAACAAGAATACAAGTAAAATTGATTATAAAGGTCCTGCGGGAAAAATTATAGAATTATTTTTTAAAAATGATATAATAAATTTTTTAGTTGGGACACGAATTAATGAAGCTCATCAGGATCCTGCATTGCCTGTAGAATTGGAAATACGACGAAATGTAGTAAAGAAAATTGCAAAAATTTTAGATGAAAAATATTTAAAAGAAGTTCATATTCAATACATATAAAATCTTATTGTAATGACCGAAGAAATAAAATATAAAGTTAAAATTTGCACAGGAACATTGTGTCATGTTATGGGAGGAGCTGAATTACCAGCTTTGGAAGATCATTTACCTGAAAACCTTAAATCGAAGGTTATAGTAAAAGGAATGGTTTGCGAGAATTATTGCAATGAAACAGACTTGAAACCACCTTTTGTTTTAATAAACGAAGAGTTGATGCAGGAAGCTTCAATCGAAAAAATAATTCAATTCATCCAAAATTGCGAATAGAATGACACACTCAAATAATGCTACCCGTACTCGAAGAGAGTTGTTGATTCAATTATGTAAAATGCTTAAAGAAGATACAATTGAAGAACAAATAGATAGAATTCCTTTGAATATGAGACCAAAAGATAATCAGTCTATTCGTTGTTGTGTCCATAAAGACAGAGCAGTTTTAAAGTACAAAATAATGGCTTTGTTAGGTTTTAATATTGATGATGAAACTGATGAATTAACATCATTGCATGAGTATCTTCATCTTGCAAAAGAACGAAAAAAATTAACACCTAAAGTTATGACAGTAGTTGATGAAGCATGTAGCAGTTGTCAACAAGGAAGTTATAATGTAAGTAACATGTGCCAGGGATGTGAAGCTCGACCTTGTGCAGTAAATTGTCCAAAGGATGCTATTCATTTTGTAAAAGGTCAAGCAGAAATAGATCATGAAAATTGTGTGAATTGTGGAAAATGTTTGCAAGAATGTCCTTTTCATGCAATTATTTATAGACCTGTTCCATGCGAAGAATCTTGTCCTGTAAAAGCTATTTCAAAAGATGAACAAGGGATTGAACACATAGATTACGATAAATGTATATTTTGCGGTAAATGTATGGCAGCTTGCCCTTATGGAGCAATTATGGAGAAATCTCATATTGTTGAAATCTTTCAAGCATGGAAAAGTGAAAAAAAACTTATTGCCCTTGTTGCACCTTCAATTGCTGCCCAGTTTAGACAATCCGTACCTAAAATATACAATGCAATAAAGAAAATGGGTTTTTCTGATGTTATTGAAGTAGCAGAAGGAGCAGAGATGACTATTAAACATGAAACGGAAGAATGGTCTGAAAGAATGCATTCAGGTTGTCAATTGATGACAACTTCATGTTGCCACGCTTATACTGAGTTGGTTAAGAAACACATTTCGGACCTTGAGGAAAAAGTTTCAGAAACACCAACACCAATGGTATATGCAGGTAAAATGGCAAAGGAACGTTATCCAAATGCTGTTACAATATTCATAGGTCCTTGCACTGCAAAAAGGCATGAAGCTTTTTTTGTTGAAGATATTGATTATGTATTATCTTTTGAAGAACTAGGAGCTTTACTTGTAGCAAATAATATTGAAGTTGAAAAAATGGATGAAGAAATCAATATAAAATATGCGAAAATTGATGCACAATTTTTTGCTGAATCAGGAGGAGTGAGTAAAGCAATTAAAAATAAAGCTGGAAATTCTATTAACGAAGAAATTATTAATGGAATTAATAAAGCATCAATTCGGCAATTAAAACAAATTGCAAAAGGGAAGACAGAATCTAATTTTATTGAAGTAATGAGCTGTGAAGGAGGTTGTTTGGGTGGTGTTAATTCACTAATTAAAGGCAAGCAAGCAATTAATGTATTTCAAAAAAATATGAATGATATAGTTTCTTAAATGAACTGTATCTTAAAATATGTGTTTTAACCTAAATAAAATGCAAATAAAGTTTTTCAATTTAAGATATTTTTTTACTTTTGCATCGCTAAAAGATAATGGTCTCGTAGCTCAGTTGGATAGAGCAATAGCCTTCTAAGCTATGGGTCGAAGGTTCGAATCCTTCCGGGATCACTAAATTAGCAAAGCCACTACAAACTGTAGTGGCTTTTTGTTTTTATAGTAGTAATTGAAAATGATTAAATACATCTTATTTCAATCATTTGGATCTTAGTTAAATAATGACGGTATTTGAATTGTGAATGGGAAAATTGAATTATTAGCACCTGGTGGAGATATAGATTCCATAAAGGCGGCAATCCATGCTGGTGCAAATGCTGTATATTGTGGTCTCGATAAATTTAATGCAAGAAATCGTGCTACGAACATAATTTTTGATGATTTACAAGGAATTTTAAGACTTGCGCATAAAAATAATTGCAAAGTTTTTTTAACGCTTAATATAATAATTGTAGAAAGTGAAATCCCATCTCTTATTAGTTTGTTTACCAAGTTAATAAATACAAGTATTGATGGCATAATTATACAAGACTTGGGGTTGTTTTATATTTTATCGCACTACTTTAAAGCTTTCAACGTTCATGCTTCTACTCAACTCACTACACATAATGAAGGTCAGATAAAATTCCTAAGGAAATTAAATGTAAGTCGTGTTAACTTATCAAGAGAGTTAAATATTGATGAGATAAAAAAGTTAACATCTGTTGCTCATGATAATGAGGTTTTAACAGAGGTATTTGTACATGGTTCCAACTGTATTTCATTTTCGGGTCTCTGCTATATTAGTTCTGTTCATGGGGGGAATTCAGGAAATCGCGGTAGATGTAGTCAACCATGTAGAGATAGATATGAAGCTACTGAAGCGGGAGTTGATTATCCACTTAATCTGAAAGATAATTCGGCATATTTCGATCTTAAGGAATTGGTTGATGCTGGTGTCGATTCGTTGAAGATTGAAGGACGAATTAAGAAATTTGATTATGTGTATACAGTAGTAAATGCTTGGAAAAAGCAACTGCAAAGTTTCAGGAATCATAACAAATTAATCACCGATAATAGTGATCTTTATAAAGTATTTAACCGAGATTTTTCAAATGCTTATTTGAAAGGTGCTATTAATAAAGATTTGTTTATAGATAATCCCAGAGACCATTCCATAAAACATCTTTCTGAAATAAATGATTACTCTTCGAATTTTGAATTGGAGAAAGACCAGTTAGCACTTTATAATGAAAAAGAAATTAGCAAGACTATTATTCAAAATGAAATCAATCAATTAAGTGTATCAAAAGCTCCTTTAAAAATAAGTATTTCTGGTGAATGTGGTTTTCCTTTAAAGATATCTGTTACAACTCCCGAAACATCATTTGTTATCTTCTCAGAAGTTAATCTTGTAGATAAAGGCACAGAAGCTTTAAATAGAAAGATGGTTTTAAAGAGATTTAAGGCTTTTAATGACACTGAATATTTCATACAGGAGTTGGAATTAGAGAAGCTGAAAGGTGATCTTTATATGCCTTTTAAAGAGCTAACTTCAATTAAAAAAAGAATTTTATTCATATTAAATGATTCAAGAGAATTTAAAGAGCCTGTTGATGTTCCTATCATAAAAAAACAAAGTAAATTAAAAACAAAACCTTCTCTATCTGTATTAATATCATCCTTTAGTGATATATATCTTCGTGATGAAACTAGCGTTGATGTTTATTTTCAGCTTCCTAGTAGTTTAAAAAAAGAGCAAGAAAAGTTCATTGATCTTTTTATAAAGAATAAAAAGCTAATTCCTTGGTTCCCGTCTGTTTTAATAGGTGAAGATTATACTGCCGCCGTAGAAATCCTTAAAAGGGTACAAGCTAAAATTATTGTAACAAATAATACTGGAATTGCTTATGAAGCACATAATAACGGAATCGATTGGATTGCAGGACCCTATCTTAATATTGTTAACTCTTACAGTTTATTGGCTTTAAAAGAGAATTTTAATTGTTCAGGCTCATTTATTTCAAATGAAATTCGTAAAGAGCAGATTCAAAGTATAAAAAGACCTGATGATTTTGATTTATATTATAGCATTTTTCATCCCATTTTGTTGATGACAAGTCGACAATGTTTATTTCATCAGGTAACTGCCTGTAAGAAAAATGAAATTGATGATGAATGTATTCAAGATTGTGAAAAACATTCATCGATTACAAATTTAAAAGGAGATACTTTTCTTATTGAAAAAAGTAAGGGAAATTATCACTGTATTTATAATGAGACTAATGTCTTGAATGCGGATATCGTTTCAGAAATTCCAGATTTTTTTTCAAGTTTTTTTATTGATTTAAGAAATATAAAAACGAAAACAGAATTAAAACTAAATAAGCTTGAAGTAATTAAGCTTTTTGAAGATCTTATTTCTGGAAAACCAAGTGCAAAGAAGAATCTTGATCAAAATATCTATGCATCAACAAATATTCAATATAAAAAGGGAATATAATTATATTTTGATTGCAGAATCAGCAAAATCATTACGATTTGTTTTGGCCTTTTTGTTTTAATTTCTATAAAAGATTCTTTATTAAATCATAACATTTCATATATACTAAAAAGCATATAAAAACTTCATTACTCGTTTTACTTTTTACGTATGTAAAATATTAATTTATAGATTGATATTGATTTTTTAATTAATGCCATGTAACTTTATATAAAATAATAAGCAAAAATTAATAATTATGGGGTATTCATTTAGTGAACGTTCAATTAAAAATATTAGAACTACAAATAGAATTTTACAAGAGCTTGCCCCAAAAGTAATAGCTAGAACAGTGTTTGACTTTGGCGTTCTTGATAACGGTGGTTTTAGAACTGCTGAGGAACAAAATGAGATATTTATAGCAGGTAATAGCAAATGTGATGGTTATAATAAAAAATCTTTCCACCAAACAGGATTAGCAATTGATTTTGTTCCTTATATAAACGGTGATTATACATGGAAAAATAATGAAGCTTCTCTTCAAATTGCAAAAATAGCTTTGGAAGAATTTCAAAACATTTTTACTGAAGATTACTACTTACATTGGGGAGGTTTTTGGGGTGCAAATGATTTAGATGAAGATGGTAAATTAGAAAGTACAGATAAGCTAGGTTGGGACAAAGTCCATTTCGAATTAAGAAAACACCCACAAGAATGGGGAGTATATCCAATATTATGGGCTTAATTTCCGAGATTTTTAATATGCATATATATATGTATATTTGTTTATAAAATATTATTTATGAAAACAAAGGCGTTTCAAGATTATTATCCCGATCATTTAAGTCATTGCTATGGTTGTGGAAAATTAAACGAACAAGGTTATCAAATAAAAACGGTTTGGTATGGTAATGAAACCTTGAGTACTTTTACTCCTCAACCATATCATACTGCAGTACCTGGTTTTGTTTACGGTGGATTAATTGCTTCCCTTATTGATTGTCACGGTACGGGTTCCGCAGCGGCAGCAATGTATAAAAAGGAAGATAGGGAGATGGATACAGAACCTTCTTTTAGATTTTTAACAGGTTCATTAAATGTTAAATATTTAAAACCAACTCCAATTGATGGAACTCTACAGATAAGAGGAAGTATTAGAGAAATAAGCGGAAAAAAAGTTACTGTTGATGTTAAAGTTATAGCAAATGGTGATATTACTGCAACGGGAGAGGTTGTAACAATTCAAGTTCCCGATAAATATATTAAAGAAATAATAAAAAGAGTAGCTAAATGATTTAACTACTCTTTTTTATAACAATTAGAATTATGTTTTATAATAATGTTACCTATTAATAAGATTGAACTTGTTCATCACCGTATAATACTGCTAGACCTTTTAAGGCTAAGATCTTTATATCATCAGATCCTGGATAAACAGTAACAGGAGCAATGTTTTCAATCCTTTCAACTAGTTTACGAACAAACCAAGAGCTATTTGCTACCGAACCTGTAATTATTATTGAATCCACGTTTCCTTTTAAAACAGCATACATAGAACCTATAGTTTTAGAAACCTGATATGCCATAGCTTCAAAAATTAAGGCAGCTTCTTTATCACCTTCTGTAACTCTTTTATCGATTTCTAATCCACTAAAAGTTCCGAAGTGAGCATAAAGACCACCTTCTATACTAACTTTACGTAATAATTCTTCCTTAGTATATTTGCCACTAAAACAAAGCCTTATTAAATCGCCTGTAGGTAAACTTCCTGCTCTGATAGGTGAAAATGGACCATCTCCATCAAAACCCATGTTTGAATCTATTACACTACCTTTTTGGTGTGCTCCAACTGTAATACCTGTTCCGAGATGAGCTACAATTAAATTCAAATCATTATATTCCTTATTAATTGATTTGGCATATCGACGCGCAACATATTTTTGGTTTAAGGCATGAAATATTGATCTTCTTTTAATTTCAGGTATCCCAGTTATTTTGGCAATATCGTCATATTCATCAACAACAACAGGATCAGCAATTAAGGGAGTAGCATTTGGAAAATTGCTAACAATACTACCTGTTATTAAACCTCCTAGATTAACAACATCAGTTCCTTGAACAGATTTTATAAGATCTTGTTTTACATTGTCATCAACTAAATAAACCCCTGATTTTACAGGTTTAATTAAACCGCCGCGACTAATTACAACTCGAATTTTCTGAAAATCAATATCATTTTCCTTTAACTCCTTTAATATTATTTCCTTTCTAAATTCTGCATGGTCTTCAAGTTTTGAAAACTTCTGCAAATCATCTTGCGAGTGTTTTATTTTCTTTAAGAACACCAGGTTTTTATTATTGTAAACCCCAACTTTAGTAAAAGGAGTTCTTGGATTAATCACAACAATTAAGCTATCTGCTGAATAATCTATCTTATAATTCATAGGCTATAGTTTTAAAAATTGTTTGATATATTTTATCTATTTCTATTTATTTCAAGTTACTGTTTAATGATTAAAATATCAATTTGATATTTCATAAACTTCAAAAACAAACTACATATTTCGTCTATATTGACCTCCAACATCGAACAAAGCATTTGTTATTTGCCCAATTGAACAGTATTTAGTGGCTTCCATTAAATATTCAAAAGTATTTTGATTGTCGAGAACCGCTTGCTTTAGATCTGTTAATATCTTTTGCGTAGTATTTTCATGTGCCTTATGTAAGTTTTTCACATTTTCTATTTGATAATTTTTCTCTATATCATTTGATCTTATTACTTCTTTTGGAACAATGGTTGGAGAACCTTTGGATGATAAAAATGTATTTACTCCCATTATTGGAAGCTCACCATTATGTTTAAGTGATTCATAATAAAGTGATTCGTCTTGAATCTTTCCCCTCTGATACATTGACTCCATCGCTCCTAGAACTCCACCACGCTCTGTAAGACGGTCAAATTCAGTTAAAACAGCTTCTTCCACAAGCTCCGTTAATTCATCAATAATAAAAGATCCTTGTAATGGATTCTGGTTTTTTGCTAAGCCATATTCATGATTAATAATCATTTGAATTGCTATTGCACGTCTTACAGATTCTTCGGTAGGAGTCGTAATAGCTTCGTCATATGCGTTAGTATGTAGTGAGTTACAGTTATCGTAAATTCCTGAAAGTGCCTGAAGTGTTGTTCTTATATCATTAAATTCAATTTCTTGCGAATGAAGCGATCTTCCCGATGTTTGAATATGATATTTTAGTTTTTGGGATAACGAGTTAGCTTTGTATTTATATTTCATTGCTTTTGCCCAAATTATTCTAGCTACTCTACCGATTACAGAATATTCTGGATCTAAACCATTAGAAAAGAAAAATGATAAATTAGGAGCAAAGTCATCTATTTTCATACCACGAGATAAATAGTACTCTACAAATGTGAATCCATTTGCTAGTGTAAAAGCTAGTTGTGTAATTGGATTAGCACCAGCTTCAGCAATATGATATCCAGAAATAGATACTGAATAAAAATTCTTGACTTCTTTTTCTATAAAATACTCCTGAATATCACCCATCATTTTTAAGGCAAAATCGGTTGAAAAGATGCATGTATTTTGCGCCTGATCTTCTTTTAAAATATCTGCCTGAATCGTACCTCTAACTTTATGTAATGTATTTTTCTTAATTTTTTCATATATATCTTTTGGTAAAACTTGATCTCCGGTAACTCCTAAAAGAAATAAACCTAAGCCATTATTGGTTTCGGGTAAATTCCCTTGATATTTTGGTAGAATTATTCCTTTTTCTTTATATATTTTCTCGATTTCCTTTTTAACTTTTCCTTCAAGTCCATTTTCAATAATGTATTTTTCACAAGCTTGATCGATTGCAGTATTGAGAAAATAACCTACCATCAATGGTGCTGGTCCATTAATGGTCATCGAAACAGATGTATAAGGATCAAGAAGATCGAATCCTGAATACAGCTTTTTAGCATCATCTAAGCAAGCAATGGAAACACCGGAGTTGCCTATCTTTCCTAAGATATCAGGGCGGATTTCGGGATTTGCACCATAAAGTGTAACTGAATCAAATGCTGTAGATAATCGTTTTGCTTTTTGACCTTTTGATAGATAATGGAATCTTTTATTGGTACGTTCAGGACCACCTTCTCCTGCAAACATTCGTGTTGGATCTTCCGACTCTCTTTTAAAGGGGAAAACGCCTGCAGCATAAGGAAATTCCCCGGGTACATTTTCTTTTAAATTCCATTTTAAAATATCTCCCCACGAAGTAAAAGAGGGAAGGGATATTTTTGGAATATTTGAATGAGACAATGATTTTACATGAGTTTTTACTTTTATAGATTTTCCTCGAACTTCGTAAGTGTAAAACTCATCTTTATATTTTTTCTTTTTGTTTTCCCAATCTTCTATTATCTTAACATTATCTTTTCCAAGCTCATTTTTCAATGCAATAATTTTATCTTTTATTAGTTCAGAATAAGCTTTATCGTCCTTCAATTCTTTTTTAGAAGTATCAAGAGCCTGCCATCGGTTTGCTATTTTTGAACAGTTCTCAATATATTGATTATAATCTCTAATTGCATCTGAAATTTCTGAAAGATATCTTGTTCTACCTGTTGGTATAACTTGCTCTTTATTATGACTTATTTGTAGTAATTTATTTGTCTTAGGAAATTTAAATCCAGTTTTTTTGGAAATAATCGTTACTAAATTATCAAATAGAATATTTACTCCTTCATTATTGAACTGAGACGCAATTGTTCCAAATACAGGCATTTCCTCAACGGGTGCTTCGAATAATAAATTATTTCTTTGATATTGTTTTTTTACATCTCGCAAAGCATCTAAGGCCCCTTGTTTATCGAACTTATTTAAGGCAATAATGTCGGCATAATCAAGCATTGCTATTTTTTCGAGCTGTGATGCAGCTCCATAATCGGGTGTCATAACATAAAAATATACATCACTTTGGTCTATTATTTCAGTGTCAGATTGTCCAATTCCTGAAGATTCAAGAATAATTATATCGTAATTTGCATATTTTAGGATATCAATTGCATCTCTAACATGTACAGATAATGCAAGATTTTGTTGCCGAGTTGCTAAAGAACGCATATAAATGTTAGGATGGTTTATTGAATTCATCCTAATTCTGTCTCCTAATAAAGCGCCACCGCTTTTTCTTTTCGAAGGATCGACAGATACTATTCCAATTGATATTTTTGGATAGATATCAGAAAATCGCCTAATTATTTCATCAACGATAGATGATTTTCCGGCTCCACCTGTACCAGTTATACCGATTACTGGAGTTTTTGAATCAATAATTTCTTTTCTTATATTTTTTAAATAATCTGTAGCCTGTCCATTAAAATTTTCAACTTTTGAAATCAATGATGCTATTTCATATTTGTTTTGAGATTTTACTTGTTTAAAGTTTATTTCTCGTAATCCAAGCGGATAATCTGACTTCTGCATTAGGTCATTTATCATACCCTGTAAACCCAATTCTCTACCATCATCGGGAGAATAAATACCAGCAATTCCGTAATTTAATAATTCAATCTTTTCATCAGGTAAAATAACACCACCTCCGCCACCGAATATTTTAATATGTTCACATGAATTTTTCTTTAATAAATCAAACATATATTTATAGAATTCAATGTGTCCACCTTGATATGAGGTTACAGCAATAGCATGTGCGTCTTCTTGTATTGCACTGTTTACAATTTCATCAACTGATTTATTATGTCCGAGATGTATAACTTCTCCACCTGTTGACTGAATAATTCTACGAATAATATTAATTGTTGCATCATGCCCATCAAAAAGTGAGGTTGCGGTAATAATTCTAATATTATTGGATCTTTTATATACTTCGGTTTGAATCATATGTTTACTTTACTTAATATTGAAACACATAAATGGATAAAATGTTAAACAAAAAATATTTTAAGATGCTTTTTAAACTCATTTATTATGGTAAATAAGTTATCTTGGAAAAACAAAATCAATATTTAATAATCAAATACTACTAATTGCACGTGAAATAACAATTTTCTGTATTTCTGATGTGCCTTCGTAAATTTGGGTAAGCTTAGCATCTCTCATTAATCGTTCAACATGGTATTCTTTTACATAACCATATCCACCAAAAATTTGAACGGCTTCAGTTGTAATTTTCATAGCTGTTTCAGCACAATATAATTTAGCCATAGCGCTTTCCGTTCCAAATGGTTTGTTATTGTCTTTAAGCCAGGCAGCTTTAAGACATAAAAATCGCATAGCTTCAATTTCAGTAGCCATATCAGCTAATTTGAAAGCTATAGCTTGATGCTTTATTATTTCTTTGCCAAAGGTTTTTCTTTCATGCGCATATTTTAGAGCTAATTCATAGGCCCCAGATGCTAGTCCAAGAGCTTGTGCAGCTATTCCTAATCTTCCGCCCTCTAATGTTTTCATAGCTAATTTAAAACCAAATCCATCTTCTCCAAGTCTGTTTTCCTTTGGAACTTTAACATCTGTAAACATAACAGAGTGGGTATCAGAGCTTCTCATTCCCATTTTGTCTTCGTGTGGTCCAATACTTATTCCTTCTGTATTTTTATCTACAATTAAAGCATTAATTCCTTTGTGACCTTTTTCGGGATGAGTTTGGACAATAATAATATATGTTGAAGCAGAATTTCCACTTGTAATCCAATTTTTTACACCATTAACAAGGTAATAATCACCTTTGTCGATAGCTGTAGTTCTTTGCGATGTTGCATCTGAACCTGCTTCTGGCTCAGACAAAAGAAATGCTCCGATTTTATCACCACGAGCAATGGGTTTTAAATACTTTTCCTTTTGTTCCTCAGTTCCATATTCTTCCATTCCATATGCAACTAAAGAATTGTTAACAGAAATAATAACAGCAACAGAAGAATCAACTTTTGAGATTTCTTCAAGTGCTAAAACATAGGAAATAGTATCCATTCCCGTTCCATCGTATTTAGGATCTACTTGCATTCCCAGAAATCCCAGTTCAGCTAAGTTTTTAATATGAGCGGCTGGATAAATTGCTTTAGTATCTCTTTCAATTACATCTAATATTAACTCTCTTTGTGCATAATCTCTTGCCGACTGTTGAGCCATTAGTTGCTCTTCTGTGTATTCGAAGTTCATGATTTTTAAAGTTTAGGTTTATTAGTAATTGGTACTTTATAAAGCTTATTTATTTTTTGAACTTGCCTATTTAGATTGATTAAGTGCTCTTTTATTATGTGTTTTTATTCAAATAGATCTTAGAATTAAATAATTAAATATTACCCAAGGTATAAAATATAAATTTAAAACTCAAATTATGTATATATCTAAATTTGTTGAATAGATTTGGTAATTAAATAGTCGCAAATTCTTTATGAAAGGGATTATTAAAGTTTCACTTTTTATTTTTATTATGTATATTGGGAGATAAATAACTTATTATGAACGAAGAAGCGGTTATTGTAATTAATCCTGGTTCAACTTCTACAAAAATAGCTTTCTATACAAGGCAAGGAGAACTAATTTCAAAATCTATTGAACATCCACAAAAGGAATTAGAAAGATATAAATGGATAGCAGATCAGTTGGAATATCGTCTTACGCATATTACACCGTTTATAAATGAATATCTTTCTAAGTCAAATATTCGAATTATTGGGATTGTTGGCAGGGGAGGAATAGTTAAGCCAATCAAAGGAGGTACTTATCGAATAAATCAAGAGTTTTTGGATGATGCAAGATCAGGTCAATATGGAGAACATGCATCTAATTTAGGTAGTTTATTGGCCAATAAATTAAAAGATGAATTTGGATTGTCTGATAGTTTTACTGTTGATCCGGTTTCAACAAATAATATTAGTGAAGTAGCTGAAATATCGGGAGTACCTAATATTTTACGTAATGGTAGAGCACATACTTTAAATATTAAAATGACCGCTCGCAAGATCGCTTTAAAACAAATTATCTCTTTTGAGGAGTCTTGTTATGTAATTGCTCATTTAGGTGGAGGAATTTCTATTTCTCTTGTAAAAGGCGGGAAAATAATTGATGTAAACGATGGATTGTTAGGAATGGGGCCATTTACTCCAAATAGAGCAGGAGCATTGCCTCTACGTGCTGTTATGAAATTATGCTATAGTAAACCAGAAGATGAAGTAACAAAACTATTTTCACAAAATAGTGGTTTTAAAGCTTATCTTGGAACGGAAGATGTTCGTGAAGTAATAAAAATGGTTGAGAACGGTGATAAAAAAGCTCAATTAATATATTCTGCATTTGTATATCAAGTATCAAAAGAAATAGGTTCCTTATTTGCAGCTTCAAAATGTAATGCTCAAGCTATTGGAATCACTGGAGGTATAGCATATAGTGATAAATTTATTGCTGATTTAAAAGAATATATTGGAGGTTTAACTAAATTTTATATTTTCCCTGGTGAAAACGAAATGGAAGCACTTGCAGAAGGGATATTTAGGGTTATTGATAAAGAAGAAGAAGCTTTAGAATATTAAATAATAGTAAAAAGGCTGTCCAAAAAGTCTTAAAACTGTCATTACTCATTTCATTCGTGAGAAAAGTTCCCTTGAAAAAGGGAATATTATACTTAATAGTATAACTGATTGTTACGAGGATCCCCAATCAAGTTGGGGATGACAAAGAAAAACTTTTTGGACAGTCTCGTTATTACTTATATTTATTATTGAATATTTTGTTTTTTAAGAACATAGCTATAATATATGTACTTTTCTGAAGCAAATTGAATATATGTTTCAGAACCGACTGTTCCTGCAAAATTAAGAGCAACGTTATGTAAGAACTTTGGTGAAAGCTTTCTAATTAACACTCGTCTACGTTCATCATCTAATTCTAGAGCTGAGACAACTTCCTTAGTAATCATTCTTTCTTTAAGTATAGTTAAACCACTCGCTTCTAATTCTTTTTTAAGATCTTCCATCTCATAATCATATCGGAAATCAGTATAAAGAAAATGACCATCTGGACGTAAAATTCGAGATACTTCTCCTAAAAAGGCCTTCATATCTGGGTATCGGTGTGATGACTCAACATTAAAAACAATATCGCAAGAATTGTTTTCAATACTTAAATTCTGTGCATCACCTTGTAAAAACGACATCTTATTATCATTGTAATATTGATTTCCAAAATTAACAGCTCTCTGATTTAGATCAATACCTTTTGCTGAGGATGGAGAGAAACTATCTGTTATATATGATAATCCACCACCTCTTCCGCAGCCGATTTCAATTATGTCTTTATCTCTAATCTCAGTTTCAACCGCTAAATGATGGTAAAGTTGAATAGAATATCTATTTGGTTCGTTTTTATCAGTTAAATCTATTTTCTTGTCTTTTTCAGAATATCCATAATTCATAAAAAGCACTTCAGCATTTTTATCTACTTTACTTACATACCAATACCATATTCTAAATAAGCTTTCACGAAAATTGAACTTCATAGTTTCTATTTTATAAGTTTTTATTTTATTATTGATTTCCAGTTTTATAAGCTTTTAAACGAATTTCCTGAGCCCATTCATTATGAGTTAACGAGTCATTAAATGATTTATAAGAAATTGGTTTTCCGATTGCAACTTGAATTGTTTTATTTCTTTTTCTAAACATTTCTCTAGGTAGAAGCATCAACTCAATATTGAGCTTAATACCCAATATTTGTCTTATGCTATTTATAAAATAGAATAAACGAGAATTTCTGCCAAAAAAATGTATTGGTACAATATCTCTTTTACTTACAATAGATTTAGTGATAAAGCTTTTTTGCCATTTTGTATCTTGTATTTTCCCATTATATTTTCTCGAAACTTCACCTGCAGGAAAATGTGTTATTGGAATATCTGAATTATATACAGTATCTAATGCTTTAACATATTCCTTCGATGATTGTCCATAAACATTAACTGCAGCAATTAATGGGCGTAACTGTGGTAAAAACATAAAAGCATCATTTCCTATTGCTTTTAAAGTGCCATATTTACTTGAAACAATATGCGTAATTATTAAACCATCTATTACTCCAAATGGATGGTTAGCAGCAAAAAAACATTTCCCATTTTCAGGTAGGTTTTCTTCTCCTTCTATTTGCAATGTAAGATTAAATTCTTCAATTATTTTTGGTAGAAAACTAACTCCTTCGTATTTAGAATACTTATTAAGAAGACGGTTCATTTCATTTTGTTTGATAATTTTTGCTACCAATTGAACTACAAATAAGGGAAGCTTCTTTAATACATTAGAGTTACTTTCCTTTATAATTTTTGCAATATCTATGTACTTAATATAACTATCTGGATTTTCCATTTATTCAGTTAATTGTTGATTCTTTTTGTTATTTGTTAATAGAAATATCATTAACGTTATATAGAAAGAATATCTTATAAAAATAATCAATAAAAGGAAATCTATCTCATAAAAATAAATTATTATAATGCTTCAATACAGATTTCCGAAGTTAATGAAATTGGATTTAATTGAACAATAGTTTATTAGGAATGTATTGTTATAAAAAGGATTCTATTTGAATTATTCCATAAAAAGTAATATATTGTTGTTCAAGGTAACACTTTAAATATTAATCTATGGGAAACATACTTTTAAAATATCTAGAGGAAAGATATAAATATGACATACCTAAGAAGGAACCACTGGTTTCTGGACCCGTTATTACTATTTCTAGAGAGTTTGGTTGTCCAGCGAATTTGTGTGCAACGGATTTGGCAGAGTTATTATCTAAAATGGAAGGCAAAGAAAACGAACCTTGGAAAGTTATTAGCAAAGAAATATTAGAACAGGCTGCAAAAGAATTAGGCTTAACTCCGGATAAAATAGAATTTGTATTTAAGTTTGAAAAAAGAAGTGCTGTTGATGAAATTTTAGAAGCTCTTTCAAGTAAATATTATAAAAGTGAAAGAAAAATAAAAAATACTATTCGAGAGGTAATTCGTTCAATGGGAGAACGGGGTAGGGTTATAATTGTTGGTAGAGCAGGATCTACAATTCTTAGAGATATACCAAATTCATTACATGTTAAATTAATTGCACCATTAGATTATCGTGTTGATGGAGTAAGCCGTCGACATGAAATATCGCATAATGATGCAAAAAAGTTGACTTTAGAGATGGATAAAAAAAGAGCTCAGTTAAGAAATGATTTTGCAGGAAGAAAAATTGGTGATGTTGATTATGATTTAATATTTAATACTAAAATTTTAAAGCCTAACGAAATTGTAGAACTAATTGCAAAGGCAGCAAATGATCGAGGAATGATTTAAAATTAAATAGAGTTGAAATTATAAAGTCCGGTTTTTGAACCGGACTTTTTTTATCTATGCAAAATTAAGGCAAATAAACCAAAGTGAGTTAATGGTAGTGTAGTGCATAGAGTGTAAGAGAAAATCCTTTAAAGGATTTTCTCTTAATTTTTATTATTTTTTAATAAACTGTCTAGTTAATGCTTCTTTTTTAGTATCAATTGAGATAAGGTATAATCCTGATGGAAGGTCAGAGATGTTAATTTCTCTTTCGCTTTCTTCAATTTCAACAACCTTAACCAATGATCCAGTAGCACTATAAATACTAATCACACCATGCATAGTAGCATTCGTAACCTGTACGTTTATATATGTACTAGCTGGATTTGGATAAATATTAATAGTTGGTTTTGTAATTGCATTATCAAAACTAGTTGTAGTAGCAGCAAAACCATAAGTTGTATAAGGAAGACAGAAATTTGTAACTTCTGATGATCCAAATGAACCTCCTGTTTTTATAGTTGCACCTCCAGTTACTTCTAATGTATATGAACCACTTCCATATGAACAACACATACCATCACCATAAGCATCTGAAATAGTGAAATCATAACAACCTTCAGCTAAATCATTAATTGGAATTACAAGAGTTGATCCATCCGCCTGAGAAGCATAAGTGCCACCCGATGCAACAGTTGATCCACCACTATTCTTAAGTGACCAGCTTGTTTCTTCTGGATAGTTGTCAAATGTAATAGTTAATGTTAAGTTATTAGTTGTTGGAGCTACACCATTAGTAATGCTAATATCATCGATAGCGAAATCACTTGTATAACTAGTTCCTGTTGTAGCAACATAACGAAGTTGAACAGAACTACCAATATATGAACCTAAGTTAACAGTTGCGTTGTTCCAAGAATTCCCTTGATCTCCAGATTTTGTCCATAAAGAATTCCAATTAGTACCATCTATACTTGCTTGTAGTTCCAATGTTCCCATTGCTGAACCATACATATGATATGCAAAATTGAAAGTTGCATTAGTTTCAGCTATAAGATCAATACAAGGGCTATTTAAAATAGCAACTTTACTTGGGTAATTTGGACTTGAAGCTTCAACATACATGTAATTTGTTCCTTCATCTGCAGAAGATGGACCTGTACTTGAAGAAGGTGTTCCACTTGCATCAACTGTCCAGTCAAAATCATCACTTGCGTCTTGTGTCCAAGTTCCTATTCCACTTTCAAAACCTTCTGAGTATGGGAATGAGCTTATACCACCAGTACATCCAGTTCCTGATGGAGTAGATGTTGTTACATTTAATGCACTACTTGCAGTAGAAATATTACCAGCTGCATCTTTAGCTTTAACTGTCATTGCATAAGTTGTAGAAGCAGTTAATCCAGTTACATTAACAGTAGTTCCTGTAACAGAAGAAAGTAAACTTCCATCTTTAAATACATCGTATCCAGTAACACCAACATTATCTGTTGCAGCGTTCCAATTTAATGTAAATGAAGTTTCTGTTATACTTGAAGAAGATAATCCTGTTGGAGCAGTTGGAGCTTGAGTATCACCAGGCGTAACAGTTGTTACATTTAATGCACTACTTGCTGCAGAAATATTACCAGCTGCATCTTTAGCTTTAACAGTCATTGCATAAGTTGTAGAAGCTGTTAATCCTGTAATATTAGCAGATGTACCTGTAACAGATCCAATTAAACTTCCATCTTGATACACATCATATCCAGTAACACCTACATTATCAGATGCTGCATTCCAACTTAATGTAAATGAAGTTTCTGTAATGCTTAAAGAAGATAATCCTGTTGGTGCAGTAGGAGCTTGAGTATCGCCACCACCTGTACTAATATTTACATGATAATCTTCAACTTCACCATAACTAAATGCTTCACAAGCGTTTTGAGCACCATCATATTTCATAGAAACGCGCATTCTTCTTATACCAGAGATTCCGGTTGGAATAGTAACAGATCCACTAACAGCAGTTTTACTAACAGCACCAGCGTCATAAACTAATTCGTTTGCATCAAATGTAGTATCATTGTTATAATCAATCCAGATTTTCCAATACTCATTATAAGTAGTACTTGCAAATCCAGGTGTTAATGTTACATTATAAGTATCTCCAGCATTAACATCAATTACAGAACTAGTATAATCAGAATAAGCAGTTCCTGCTGATGTTTTTGTAAATGTACCAAATTCAACTTTTGCAATCCATTCGTAACTAAAATCGTTTCCTTTAGATTCGCAATAAGTAGCAGATGGAGGAGGAGTTGTACCACCATAAGCATCACCAACACCAACTGCATACATTGCATTTGTTACAGAAATTTCTTCTTGAGAACCTGCACCATATAAATCTTGAGCAGCTTGAATAACAAATGTTCTTGCGTTGTTATAATTTGAAGAGGATGTCATATATTGACTTTCAACACGGAATGCAATTTGTTCTGCTTTATCGATGCCAATAGCAGTTACATTATATGCATCGTTATTATCATTTGTTCCTGAACCACCAACTGAAATTAAATAAAACCAGTAGCAAAATGGACCATTATTATAATGCACTCCACCATAGTCATTATATTGACTTGGACTACTTGATAATGGATACCAGTTATCACCCATATAAGTGTCAGGTAAATTTTTAGATTTTGGATCACTAATTGAACGTAGTGCAGATCCTAGATCTTCACCCATTAACCATGTATCTTTAGTTGGAGCGTATTTGTATTCAATTGCACAACCCCAGATGTCAGAAAAAGCTTCGTTTAAAGCACCAGATTCGTTTTGATAAGCTAAATCGGCAGTATAAGAACATACAGCATGTCCAAACTCGTGACCAAAAACATCAAGAGAAGTTAAGATATCGAAAGATGATCCGTCACCAAATGTGAAAACAGAACCATTCCAATAAGCGTTATCATAATTTCTATCGAAATGAACGTAAGTTTTCATTAAAGCTCCACTTCCATCAAAACTATTTCTATTATGAACTTGGTTGAAATAATCATAAGTCATCATACCTGCCCAATGTGCATCTAATGCTCCATTATCTTTTGCAGTATTATCATATTCTGCAGCAGTCCAATTGTTATCAGTATCAGTAAAATCTACAGCACTTGTATAACTAGTAGAAGTATTACAATCGTAAGTAATAATACCATTTCCTCTGGTATAATCTCTTAATCTATATGAGCTGTTGTAGCTATCTGTGTTAATAGATTTTGTTCCACTATATCTAGTATCTGCATTACCTGTTGCAGCCGCATTTTTAATAAGAGTATTAATATGAACAACTTCACCAGTAATTGCATCAATATAAATAAAAGCACGACTTACTGGTTGTGTAGCATAAACATCAATTTTATATGCTAAAACCATTTCATGTACATCTTTAGGATGTTTACCATAATCATGTGCTACAACAACTAATTCAGGTGCAAAATTGAAATCTTTGTTGTCAGTACTCATGTATTTTTCAGCATTAACAAAAGCTTTTGCTTTATTTGTAGCCTCGTCTACAGAAATTTTTGGCGCAACATTGATGTCTTTAATCAATTTGTATTCACCACTTAACGATTCAATTACACCATTACGACTGTGTACAATGTAAACACCGTTTTCTACTTTAATTCCTTTGTAGAATTGTTGAAATCTCTCATGAGTAAAACCAATCTTATCATCTTCTGATCTTAAAGTTCTATACTCATCACTTTTTGTCATGTTAAATATACTTGACAAAACCGCTTTGGTTTCAGACTTAGAAGAAGCTTTTTTCTTTGTATCAAATTTTACAAAAGTTGGGTAGCCATTTCTGTCTAATTGTTCTTTTTCAATTTCTTGTGCAAATGTTGCAACTGCTAGAAACAGAAAAAGGGTAAGAAAAGTAAAAATTCTTTTCATAATTTAATTGTGTTTTAGGTTAATAATTAATTTGAGTGTTTAATCAGTATGGAAAAATATAGCAAATAATAATATTAATAGTTTTAAATCGACAAACGACAATTATCTACCCCTGAAAAATAAATATGTGCACTTTTATATATATATGATTTAACATTTATGAGTTTTTATATATTAAACAGGAAAATGGAAATGGCATGGCTTCTAAGAGTGTGGTAAAGAAATTAATAGAAAACAATACGTACAAAAAATAGTCTTGCGTTAGGCAAGACTATTTTTTGTTTTAAATTCTTTAATAAAATGCAAATGAGATTATTAACAATTTTTAAATAATATAAAGAAAGTTTTAAGTACTCTCTTTGTATATATTATTGTTTAATGAATCGTTCAACAATTGGTCCTTCTTCTGATACAATATAAATCATGTAAATTCCATTAGGAAGATCAGAAATATTTATTTTATTTTCCTTTTCGTAAGAATCGAAACCTTTTATTCGATATACGACAATTATCTACCTATATAAAAAAATACAAACTTATTTTTTGGTTTTGATTAAACGAAATATATTTGACGACATCTAAGGGAAGTAAAAATTAATAATTTATTTTATGAAAAAGGGGATAAGTATACTAATTGTGCTAATAATTAGCACACTAAATGTAGTAATTGCTCAAACCAAAGAGATAACAAATGGTTATGAGTTTACTACTAAAAAAGAAATTAAAACAACGTCTGTGAAAAATCAGTTTCGTTCAGGTACATGCTGGAGCTTTTCAGCATTATCTTTTCTGGAATCAGAGATGATTCATATGGGAAAACCTGAAGTTGATTTATCTGAAGCATGGATTGTAAGACATTCTTACTCAGATAAAGCAGTGAGTTATGTTCGTTGGAATGGTAGTTTGAATTTTGGTGGTGGTGGAGCTTTCCATGATGTTACCACTTGTATTAAGAAATACGGCATTGTTCCTGAAGAAGTTTATGCTGGATTAAACTATGGTACTGATAAATTTGTTCATGGGGAATTGGATGCTGTACTGTTAGGTTATATGCAGCAGGTAATTAAAAATAAAAATAAAAAATTAACAACAGCTTGGCATAACGGTTTAAATGGGATTCTTGATGCGTATTTGGGAGAAAAAATTGAGAAGTTTACGTATGAAGGTAAAGAATATACTCCTAAAACATTTGCTGCCGAGTTTACAGGAATAAATCCAGATGATTATATCGAAATAAGTTCATTCACGCATCATCCTTATTATTCAAAATTTATTCTTGAGGTAGCAGATAATTGGGCTATGCATGAAGTTTACAATGTAACACTAGATGATTTTATTGAAATTATTGATAATTCAATAGAAATGGGTCATACTGTAGCTTGGGGTGGCGATGTTAGCGAAAAAGGATTTTCTTGGAAAAAAGGAGTGGCAATTGTTCCTGATGTTGAATTTGAAGAAACAAGTGGTACAGACAAAGAAAGATTAACAGGTTTAACTACTAAAGAGAAAAATGAAATATTATACTCATTTGAAAGACCAATTAAAGAATTAGAAGTAACACCAGAATTACGCCAAGCAGAATTTGACAATTATTCTACTACAGACGATCATGGTATGCACATTGTTGGAATTGCATACGATCAAACTGGCAACAAATTTTATAAGGTTAAGAATAGCTGGGATGTTGATAATATATATGATGGATATTTATATATGTCTGAAGCATTTATTAAATATAAAGTTACTGATATTATGATCAATAAAAATGTTGTTCCTAAGAAGATAGCAAAGAAATTAGGAATGTAAATCTTAAAAAAATATAATTAGATCCGTCTGAGAGTTTTTCTTTGACGGATTTTTTTTACCACTTCGAGTTATATTTCCTAAAATATAATTATTAAATTAAGTATAGAAAATCAGAACTTTAAGTAATAAGTTTATTTACATTTTGTACTCAAGGCTTATTGCTTTAATTTTGCCAAAGGATTTAAAGCATTGTGTAATGGAATGTAAAAAAGATCAAAATAAGGAGAATTGCAATTGCACTTATTCATGTAGTAAAAAAGGTGTATGCTGTGATTGTATTACATATCATAGAGATATGGGACAATTGCCCGCCTGTTATTTCCCTACAGATGTAGAAAGATCTTACGATAGATCAATAAGTAAGTTTTTAGAGATGGTTCAGGAACGTGGTCATCACTGGAATTAGAACTAAATAATATGGAAAAAGTTAGATGTGCATGGGCAAAAAAAGCATTAGATATTGAATATCACGATCAGGAATGGGGTGTACCTTTACACGATGATAATAAATTATTTGAGTTTTTGATTTTAGAGGGATTTCAAGCTGGTCTGAGTTGGAGCACAATTCTTAATAAACGTGAAAATTTTAGAAAGGCTTTTGATAATTTTGATTATAAGAAGATTGCTTTGTATGATCAGAAAAAGATAGATGAATTATTACAAGACGCCGGTATTATTAGAAATAAGCTGAAAATTAATGCAGCAATAACTAATGCAAAAGCGTTTATGGAAGTTCAGAAAAAGTTTGGTTCATTCGATAAATACATTTGGTCGTTTACAGGAGGTAAGACTATCATAAATAAATGGGATGATATGAGTCAGATGCCTGCTACATCAAAAGAATCGGACGCAATGAGTAAAGACCTTAAGAAACGTGGTTTTAAGTTTGTTGGGTCGACAATATGTTATGCAAAAATGCAAGCGATAGGAATGGTAAATGACCATTTAGTAAGTTGCTTTAGATATAATGAAATAGAATATGATAAATAATGATATAATTTGTGCTATTTCTACTGCACAAGGAAATGGCGCTATTGCTATAATTCGATTAAGTGGAAATGAATCTATAGCATTGTGCGATAAAATATTTAAATCACCAACAAATAAAAGATTAATAGATCAAGCAGCCAATACTCTTCATTTTGGCACATTATTTAATGATGGAAAAATTGTTGATGAGGTTGTTGTATCATTGTTTAAAGGTCCAAGATCATATACAGGTGAAGATATTGTTGAAATTTCTTGTCATGGTTCTGTTTATATACAACAACAGATTCTTCAATTACTTACAAAAAATGGAGCTCGATTAGCAAAACCAGGCGAATTTACATTACGTGCGTTCGTAAATGGAAAAATGGATCTATCACAGGCAGAAGCTGTTGCTGATTTAATTGCTTCATCGTCTGCATCATCACATAAAGTTGCTATTCAACAAATGCGCGGTGGATTTTCAAGTGAAATAGCTAATCTTAGAGATCGATTACTACATTTTATATCATTGCTTGAACTGGAATTGGATTTTAGCGAAGAAGATGTTGAATTTGCTGATCGTAAGCAATTGAACGAATTACTTACAAATATTCAGAATCTAATTCAGAAATTACTTAAATCATTTGATTTAGGTAATGTGATTAAGAATGGTGTTCCGGTTGCTATTGTTGGACATACAAATGTTGGTAAATCAACATTGTTAAATAAAATATTAAACGAAGAAAAAGCAATTGTTTCTGATATTGCGGGTACAACCCGTGATGTAATTGAAGATGTAATAAATATTGAAGGAGTTGCTTTTCGATTTATCGATACAGCAGGAATTCGTGAAACTTCAGATACAATTGAAACAATTGGAATTGAGCGCACTTTTGATCGAATTTCTAAAGCATCGATTGTTTTGCTTTTAGTAGATGCTTCTGAAAATAAAGCTGATATTGAAAAAGCAATAAAAACTGTTAAGGAAAAATTGGGTGAAGCTGATAAAAAATTAATTGTTGTTATAAATAAGATAGATAAATCTAACCAAGATATAAATATTCAACATTTATTGAACGATCAAGATGTACAGTTGAAAATGTCTGCTAAAACAGGCGAAAATATTGATCTGTTGATTAAAGAACTTCTTTCGGTTGTAAACCTAAGTGCACTTGATCAAAACGATGTTATTGTTACTAATGCTCGCCATTACGAAGCATTAGAGAATGCTTCTGTGGCATTACAACGATCAATTGATGGGTTGGAATCTGGAATTACAGGCGATTTTCTTGCTCAAGATATTCGAGAAACACTTCATTATTTAGGTGAAATAACCGGTGAAATCACAACGGATGAGGTATTAGGTAATATTTTTAAGAATTTCTGTATCGGGAAATAGATTCAGGTAGCTGTAGGTCAAGTTATTAGTCATACAAGGTGATTTTGAATCACATTTTGTTTGGAAAGTCGTCTTTCCATATATTTAAGAATTTTATTACTTAATGAGAATACCAAAATCTGTTATAAAGTTATAATTAGCAGTAAAAATGTCACGTTTTTACGGGTGTAAACGTGACATTTTTATATATTTGTAGAAAATGAATATGTGATGAAAGTTTCTGATATAGTTAAGGATAGAATTGATAGACTAGAAAGTGGTTTTGTTTTTACCTATGACTATTTTCAATTAGGGGTAGATAAAATATCTGCGCTAAAGAAAGTACTTAGTCGAATGGTTGATTCGGGAAAACTAAAGAAACTTTCTAAAGGAAGATTTTATAAGGCAAAGAAATCGCAGTTTGGAGAGCTAAAACCAGATGTTTATCAGGTTGTAAAAGATTTACTGGAAAAAGACGGTAAAGTGGTTGGTTATATTACCGGTTATTCTGTATATTCCCAATTGGGGTTAACTACACAAATTTATAATACTATTCAAATTGGTGTTAACGGTGAGAAAAAAGCAACAAAAAGGGGGATGTATATGATTAGGTTTATGAAACAGCCCAATACAATTACTAAAGAAAGTATTCCATTGTTAAGGATTTTAGATAGTATTAGAAATATTAAGAAAATTTCTGACACAACAGTTGAAAAAGCATGTATTAGATTAAAAGCTATAATTAATGATTTAGAAAAAAGTGACCAGGAATTATTAATGAAACTAGCACTAAAATATAATCCGGCAACTAAGACATTAGTAGGAGCAATAATTGAAAATGTAAATAGTGAATTAGACACACAAATTCTTTATAAAACATTAAATTCTGCTACTAGTTACAGTTTTAATATCACAGAAAAGACATTACCTAATAAAGAAAAATGGTTCATTAAATGATATTACACGAAATCAAAAAAGAATTTACAGAAGCCATTAATACTGCAAGTGATCACTTAAATATACTACCTGTTTTCATTGAAAAGGATTATTGGATAACAAAAGTCTTAATGGAGTTGTCGAAGAGTAAATATGCAAATGATATTGTATTCAAAGGTGGGACATCTTTAACCAAAGCATATAAATTAATACAACGTTTTTCGGAAGATGTTGATATTGCTGTTTTAAGCGTTTCATTGATGTCAGGCAATCAAGTAAAAACATTAATAAGAAATGTTGAAAAAGATATTTCTAAAGATTTAAAAGAAATTGAAGTTCCAGGCGTTACGAGTAAGTTTTCTAAATTTAGAAAAAGTGTATTTACTTATCCCCTTACTAGAAACTTCAAATTTAGTACAGGAATATCGGATAAATTAATAATTGAAGTTAATTCCTTTGCAAATCCATTTCCTTATGAAACATTGCAAATTAAAAGTTTTATTACAGAGTTTTTGGAGAAAACTAAATCTGATGACCTAATTAAGAAATATAAACTTGAGCCATTTAACTTAAAGGTTTTAAGCAAGAAACAAACATTACTTGAAAAAATTGTTTCGCTTATTCGATTCTCTTTTGATAAAGATGTAAACGAGAGTTTAGCCAGTAAAATAAGACATTTTTATGATATTCATTTTCTTTTACTGGATAAAGAGTGCTCAGATTATATTAAATCTGATATCTTTAAAAAAGATCTAAATGAATTAATAGATCACGATAAACAGGTTTTTGATGAGCCTGAAGGTTGGAATGATAAAGATTTTAAGAAATCAGTTTTGATTACTGAATTTGAAAAGGTTTGGGAAGGAGTGAAGTCTACTTATGTAAAGGAACTTACAGACTTATCTTATGCTATAATACCAGATGAAGTAGAAGTAAAAAAATCATTTGATAATGTAATTGAAATAATAAAGAAACATTAAATAATTTTACAACGTTTTTACACTTTATAAAAAATCACATCTTTGTAAATAACAGAACAATAAGCAATTGCAAAAATAAATTACTTTCTGTATCGGGAAATAATAATATTAATGATACCATGTTTGATGATAATGATAAATTAGAGAATAGTCTACCGGAAAATCTTCCAATTTATAAAAAGGGTCAGGAAATCTATGAACTTGTAATTAAGATTACGGATTTAATACAAGATGATAATGATTTTTCACAAGATATTAAGGCTCAAATGTTATCGGATGCTGCTATGCTTACCGTTAAGGTTGCTGGTGCAGAGGGAGGCGATTTATATGATATAAGAATGCAAAATGCAGCTTTAATTCGTAAAGCTGCAAATGACTTAATGGTACAGAATCATTCTTTGAAAGCTTTTGGATTTGAGTACGTTGAATATTTTAAAATTGTTCGCAATTTAATTGAAGAATACCGATTGTTATTCATTGATTGGATTGCAAGCTTTGATAAATGGAACTATGTAATTGATCGTTGGGGCTTGTTTAATCCACCTGGTATTGGCCCACATGATAAAGAACCTGACGATGATATACCTTTTGATCCAGATCAGTTTTTGGAATAAATTATACCCGATCTGATATAATTTTATGCAAATAGTTTGTTTTTATACCCGAAAAGGTATAATATTGTATTTTAATGTGGTTCTTATACCCAAAAAGGTATAGTTATGGAAAATAAGTTAGTTAAATTCGTTAAAGATCGTAGAAAATTACTTGGATTAACTCAGGAAGAGTTAGCAGAGAAAGCGGGAGTAGGGTTGCGTTTTATTCGTGATTTAGAACAAGGAAAGGAAACCTTGCGTATGGATAAAGTAAACCAGGTATTAGCATTATTTGGTCATGAATTATTACCGGTCGAAACTAAAAAACTAAGTGATGAGTAGGAAAGGTAAAGTATATTACGAAGATCAGTATTGTGGTTTAATTGAAGAAACAGAAACAGGTTATCGTTTTACTTATGATTCAAATTTTGTAAACAATTCAAAATCTAAAGCTATAAGTAAGACATTGCCATTGGCAAAAGGAGCTTATACTTCAAATACTATGTTTCCTTTTTTCGATGGTTTAATACCTGAAGGGTGGTTATTGGATATTGCCCAAAAGCATTGGAAAATAGATGAACGTGATCGTATGGCTTTGTTACTTACTTGTTGTAATGATTGCATTGGTGCAGTTAGTGTTAAAGCTTTAAATGAAGAAGAATGAAAAACAAATGTTTATATTGCTATCAAGAAAATGATTCAGGTGTAAAAGACTTTCATCCTGGCTGTAGTAAAAAGATGTTTGGTACTGAAGAGCCACCAGTATTGGACTATTCTTTCTCTGAAATGTCAAAGCTCGCTGAAAAGGTTATAAGTACAAGTGTTACAGTTCCTGGAGTTCAAGCTAAGTTGTCACTACATTTAGAGAAAAAGAGTAGTAGGCCATCTAAATTAACATTAGTAGGATTGTGGGGAGATTATATATTAAAACCACCTGCAGCAAAATATCAGCAGTTACCTGAGAACGAAGATCTTAGTATGCATTTGGCAGATGTTTTTAAAATAAAAGTAGTTCCACATTCATTAATACGTTTAAAATCAAATGAATTGGCGTATATAACAAAAAGGGTAGATCGTGATAAGAAGGGAAAGATACACATGGAAGATTTTTGCCAGCTTTCTGAACGATTAACTGAAGATAAATACAAGGCATCTATGGAACAAGTTGGGAAGCTGATCTTGAAATATTCATCAAATCCTTTACTTGATGCATTAACGTTTTTTGAAGTATCAGTGTTTTCTTTTTTAAGTGGGAATGCTGATATGCACTTAAAGAATTTTTCATTATTAGATTACAGAAATGGAATGCCGGGCTTATCACCAGTTTATGATTTGCTTTCAACTCGTTTAGTGGTTCCTGAAAAGGAAGATAATGAAGAAATGGCTTTAACACTAAATGGAAGGAAAAGGAATTTTAAATTGAATGATTTTTATGTACTTGGAGAAAGATTAAAACTTTCTGATAAGCAAGTACAAAATTCTTTGAATAAATTTTCAAAGCAATTAAATAAAGTATTAAATTTCGTTGATTTTTCTTTCCTGTCACTTGATTTTAAAGAAGAATACAAAGAATTAATCCAAAAAAGAGCTAAAAGATTGAAATTGTAAGCTTATTTATAACGTTTTTACACTTTTTGAAAAGTTGTAGCTTTGTAACAAACAGAAAAAAAGGCAAATATTAAAATAAACTACTTTCTGTATCGGCAAATAATACTTAAAAATATGAATATCACAGGAACATGGACATATAACGAGGATTTTGAATTTGGAAAATCAGAGGGAAAGGTTGAATTGCAACAATTAGATAATCTTGTTCGTGGAATATTAACTTTTACTGAAGAGGTCGAAAACGACTATAAAATTGAGGTAGAGGAAAAAGTACAAGGAACTATTACCAATGGAAAAGTATTGCTAGAGAGTGTTGAAGTAAAAGCTAAACAAGACAATAAGGAAATTCACTACTTGCCCAATTGTTTCGATGTGTTTATGGTATCGGAAAACAAACTGGTAGGATCAACCTATGACAGTGAAGATGTGTGTGGTGTTTTTGTTATGGAGCGCTTGTAATTAATTTGGTGGAAGTGTATTTGGTTGAAATCTTGAATTAAGCTACTTCATTTATAATAATTATAAGTGAGGATGCTTGCGATTGTGCTTGCTGGTGGGGGATGATGGATTTTTTTTAAGGTACTTAAGTATCATAAATAGTTTTTGCTCTAGAAGCAATATTTGCGGCAAAACTTCAATTTAAATTTAAATATTCCCGCTTGCCGAATTATACTACCGCATACAGAATTATATAAAAGAATACAATATACATTAATTAGTTTTAGCCTGAAATTTATTAAACCTAAAACTAATTTAAATGAAAGTAAAATATATATTTACTACACTATTGTTTGGATTATTAACAATAAGTTCATTTTCACAGACAATAGTTTGGAAAGAATTAGCTTCCCTTCCAGAAGGTTATAATGGCGGAGAAGCTGTAAGCTTGAACAATGAAATTTATTTTGTAGCAGGACGAACAGAAACTACAAGGAGCGTTGCATTTTTTTACAAATTCAACCCTAAAACGAATAAGTGGACCAAATTAGCTGACGTCCCAAAACCTGCAACAAATTTTTCATTAGCAGCTGTTAACGGGAAAATTTATTCCATTGGCGGTGATATATTTCAAGATGCAAATCGGGAATATGATCCGAAAACTAATAGCTGGAAATTATTAAAACCAATGCCGACTGCTCGCCAACACATCAACTGCGGAGTTTATGAAAATCAAATTTATATTGCCGGCGGATTAACTTCATGGAAAACTATTACTAAAAAGCATGAAGTATATAATGTTCTATCCAATACCTGGTCAGAGAAAGAAGCTATTCCTTCCTTACGGAATAACGCAACAGTAGTAAGTTTAGACTCACTTATTTATGTTTTTGGCGGTGCCGGTACTAAAGAAAATATATGGGGAGATAATTGGACTGTCGAAACATATAATATGAACACAGATACATGGGTGCAAAAAAATGATTTACCTCAATTGCTCTTTGGACCAGGAGTTACGGTAGTAAATAATGAAATTATTGTTTTAGGTGGACAGACCTTAATAGATGGTAAAGAAGACGCTTCAAAAAAGGTTTTTATTTATAAGCCTAAATCCGATCAATGGATAGAAACATCTCCTTTACCTATTAAAAATGTATTTTTTGGATGCACTGCAATTGGTAACAAGATTTATGTCATCGGTGGAACCGTTGGTGGTAATCCAAATTGGGATAATTATTCAGCCGTTTATGAAGGAACTATTATTGATTCTCTGTGAAACATTAAAATTTCACTTCCCTCAATCCTCAAGTGCTAATTAATCAACATAAATTACTGGCAAGGCAGTAAAAACATGTGATTTTTAATTAAATTTGAAAGAAACTAGATTGTAATATATATACTTACTGTATTGGTAGTAAAAAGACTTTCTTGTAATTTGAAGAAATATCTAATTATTTACAACTATTTTATACTTTTACATAAGTTAATGATGTCTTAAGTATCAGTAAGTCAAATGTGTAAATAGATAAACAAATAAAATTATTGTTTAAATACTAAAATTTTATTTTATTTAAATAATCTTCTCCCCAAAGTCTATTTAAAATTTCTTTAATATATGCTTCATAGAAATTTACTTTTTGAACATCTCCTATTGCTTTATAAGATTCTACCAGACCCATTAATATTGGAATATTATCGGGATATTGTTTTAATCCTAACATAAATTTTTCTACTGCTTGTTCATAATTACCATTTTGTAAGTGTAAATTAGCAGGATTAATTATTGATTCAACACCTCTTATAAAACTTTCAAGGTAATCATCAGTGATATCTTTGGTTTTTGTAGTAATAAAGCTACAAGGCAATTCACGAGTTACTTTTTCAGTAACGCTTCCCATAAGAAGTTTGCTTAATCCTGTTTTACCTGTAGTTCCCATAATTAACAAATCTGAACTTTTCTTTTTTGCAGCTCTTAATATTTCCAGAAACGGAACGCCCTCCAATAATTCCGTATTATATTTTATGGATTCAAAGTTACACTGATTTAGAAAGTTATTAAATTCTAATTCTTTCTTATCTCTTCGATTTTTATTTTCTTCCTCGGAATTAACACTTGAACCTATTGATGTGACCTCTATTGGTTCAAAAATATGTATAACAGTTAACTCAGCTTTAAATCGTTTAGATATAGTTATTGCATTTAAAAGAGCTCTTTTCGAAGCATCAGAATAATCAACTGGACATATAATTCTTCTAACAGGGCTTACTGGTTCATTTTTTACAACCCATAAAGGAATTTGATTTTTGCGCATTAACTTTTCAACAGTAGTTCCTAATTTGAATTTATCGTTTTTATTTTTACTACCAGAGCCAACAACAATAACATTAGCATCTATCTCTTGTGCAGTTTCAATAATTTTTTCAAATTCAACTCCTTTTTCAATAATAATATCAGGTACTTCAACTTTCTCTTCAATTATTTTTAATTTTAATACAGATAATTTTTCATGAATGGCTTCTTCTAAAAGTATTTCTGTTTCCTTTAAAATTTTTTCATATGATGAAACATAAAGCAAAGTTATTTTTGATTTAAACTCTTTTGCCAATTGTATAGAAGCTTCTATTGCCTTTTCTGATGAATCAGAAAAATCTGTTGGAACTAATATGTTTTGAAGCAATTTCATAATATTCGATTTTCTCCTTATACAAGATATTATATATTTCATTATCAAGCAAAAAAATATTTAGGAAAGCCAAATCAATTTAAATGAAATGATAAACAATTATCTCTGAAATAGTGTCTTTAAACTAATAGACTTTTTTAGAATGATTGGAAGTTGAACCAATCAATGAAATTCTAAAATGTAAAATTTCTTCATTTAAAGAATATTACATTTATTCTAGTGAATTTGTTTTTTGTAACTTACTAATCAAATTTTGAATAGATGAAACTAAAAAAAGGGACTGGTTTTTGGGGTGTTTTCAGTGTTGCCACTGGTACTATGATTAGTTCCGGTTTATTTATACTTCCTGCTATTGTTTTTCAAAAAGTTGGTCCTGCTATTTTTATAGCTTATTTTTTCTCTGCATTATTAATGATCCCGGCAATTTTATCAAAATCAGAATTAGCAACTGCAATGCCAAAATCCGGTGGCTCTTATTTCTTTATTCATAGAAGTCTTGGTGCACTTGTTGGAACATTTGCTGGATTTGCCTCCTGGTATTCACTAAGTTTAAAAAGTGCCTTTGCTCTTCTTGGAATAGGATTATTACTAGAACCATTGCTATTTGAGTCATCTCCCGAAATGATTAAATTATTCTCTGTGGGTATTATATTAATTTTTACAATTATTAATATTTTAGGTGTTAAAGAAAGCAGTTTGTTTCAAGTTGTATTAGTAATTCTTCTCATTTCTTTGTTATTATATTATATTTTTAAAGGATTAAATTACATAGATGTATATCGTTATGTACCCTTCAAACCATATGGTTGGCAATCTGTATTTACAGTTATGGGAATGATATTTATATCTTATGGAGGATTAACAAAAATTGCATCAGTGGCAGAAGAAGTTAAAAATCCAAAAATTAATATTCCCTATGGTATGTTTGCTGCGTTTATTGTTACAACATTACTTTACGTTTTTTCTATATTTGTAACAGTTGGTTTGTTAGATGGTCAAGAATTTCATCAATCATTTAATCCACTTTCATTGGGAGCATCAAAATTTCAAGGTAATTTAGGATATTGGATACTTACAATAGCTGCAATACTTGCATTTATTACAACCGGAAATGCTGGATTATTAGCATCATCAAGAATCCCACTAGCAATGGCAGAAGACAATCTTATTCCTTCATTCTTTTCAAAAGTTAACTTAAGATTAAAAACTCCCATATCTTCCATTCTTTTCACTTCTCTTTTTATGATTACAGTTATTGTTTTTTTAGAACTTGAAAGTTTGGTAAAAGTAGCTTCTACAATGATGCTTATATTATTTTTTCTTGTAAATCTTTCTGTAATTCTAATGAGAGAAAGTAAAATTGCATCATATAAACCGTCCTTCAAATCACCAAAATATCCTTATGTACAAATTTTTGGAATGATAGTTTATTTGTTGTTAATAATTGAAATGGGATTAGTACCTTTTTTAATAACTTTTGGGTTTATTACCTTCTCATTATTGTGGTATTTTCTTTATTCTAAAAGAAGAAATCTAAAGCAGTCGGCATTACTACAAATTGTCGAAAGAATTACATCAAAGGAAATAAGATCATCTGTTTTAACAGATGAACTAAGAGACATTCTTTTCGAAAGAGATGGAATAGTTGAAGATAAATTTGACAATATTGTGAAAAAAGCTACATTCATTGATCTCCGAAAGGAAATGGACAACGACGGGTTAATTAAAAGTATTTCTGATAAATTTTCAGAGAAGTTCGATATACCATCAAAAAATATTTTTAATCTATTTCGTGAAGAGGAAGATAAATTTGATTCTTTAATATATGATGGTCTTGCAATTTTAAATATTGTATTAGAAAGTAAATCTAAATTTGATGTAGTAATTGTTCGATCAAAACATGGTATTGATTTTGGGAAGAACTCACCAAAAGTTCATATATTATTTGCATTGGCAGGCACTAAAGATAAGCGAAGTTTATATTTGCAAACATTAATTGCTATTGCACAAGTCGTTCAGAATAAGGAGTTTATCAAAAACTGGAGAAAAATACATTCAGTACAAGATTTGAAAAACCTTATCTTGTTATCAGAACGAATACGTAAAAAAAGAATATAGTCTTCTTTTTCAGAATAATAAAATAGAAAAATATGTATGACTTTATTTTGCAGATTTTAGTATTGAGTCGATTTCTTTTAAGCGTCTAAATAATTTTAGAAGGATAATATACTAAGATAATAAAGCTTTATTTTTATTTATTAGCTGATTCATCTCCGAATCATACTGATAGGCTTTTAATATGTGTAATACTACTTTAAGTGTATTTTTAGAAGAAAAGTTTAAGGAATCTGATTTTAATTGAAATATGTAACTACAAGCAGAACGACTAGTTAGTATTGATGAAGGATAATCGCGACAAGTATTTGGGCGCATATCATAGTCGCTACAGTAATTGTTAGATTTAAGATTTTTACATTCGAATACCCACGTTCCTTTAGAATTTTCTCTATCCTTTGTCCAGCATAAATTCCTGGAATCGTTAGCAATTAATTGATTAAAGCTTTCTTTATTGTTAATTGTTTTTCCATCGCTTCCTTTTAAAAGCACACCTTTGCAACAGCAATCAGTACAATTATCATAATCGCAATAGCCAGTCCTTGTAAACAAAATTTTCACAATTTCCGAAATGGATTTCTCTAAACCTAGATCAAATGATTTTTCGAAATGTTTTAATGCTTCTTGATTATTATTTTGTTTGAAAAATGAAAGTCCTAAACTGAATAGAATATGTTTATTGTCAGGATTTAAATTATTTGCTTGCTGCAGTATATCAATAGCATAGGAATATTCATTTCTCTTAAATAATAGATTTCCTTTGGTTAGTAAAGCTTTATAATCTTTATTATTTTCTAAATAAGCATCACAATAAAGTTCTGCTTTGTTGGATTCATTGTAATGTATATAAGTGTCAATTAGCTCTTTGCCCGACCAATAAAATTTACATTCTGAAACTATTTCATTAAAATACGTATCAAAAATATTTTTGCTTTTATGATATAATCCTTGTTGTGAATAAATAATTCCCAGATATACTAATCCCGTTAATTTAGCAGATTTATCATCATCTAATTCTGCATCTGCTATTAATGCTTTACATTCATTAATAGCTCTTTCGTATTGTTTGGATTGTATTAACTGATTCAAATTCATTTTGAAATGCTTCTTTTTGTGCAAAAAAACGAAAAACAATAGACATAAATAACATAAAGAATCAATTTATATTTATAAAAATTAAAAGCTTGTGTTATTTTAATTCATTTCTTTAGTGGTTATATTTGTGCTTCGTATAAGATTTTAAACAATTATTCATATGTCCAATTGTCCTTGTTGTTCGGGAAAAGCATTTAGTGAATGCTGCGAAAAAGTTATTAAAACAGAATCTGCTTCTACTGCTTTAACCTTGATGCGATCAAGATATACTGCTTATAAAATCGGCCAAGCCGAATACTTATATAAAACTACGCACCCAAAAACCAGAGGGGAATATAAAGTAAGTGAAATAGAAGAATGGCTGAAAGAAAACACGTGGGTAAGACTGGAAATTATTAGTCAGGAATTCGGTAATTTAAAGGATGATCGAGGTATTGTAGAATTTAAGGCCTATTATCAAGATAAAAACAAGCAGGAACATATTCTTCATGAAAGATCGACTTTTCTAAAAGAAAACGGACAATGGTATTATCTGGATGGTATTAATAACCCACCACGAATTGATATAATGAGTAAAGTAATGAGAAATGATCCTTGCCCTTGTGGTAGTGGGAAGAAATATAAAAAATGTTGTGAAAAGAATTCGTGATTTTGAAACACATTTCGATAAGTACATATTCCAAATAAAATATCTATGAAAGTTTGTATTGCTGAGAAACCAAGCGTTGCTAAAGAAATTGCAGAAGTAATTGGAGCCAAAACTCGAAAAGAAGGATATTTTGAAGGAAATGGTTATCAGGTTACCTGGACTTTTGGTCATTTTTGCACCCTTTTACCTCCCGAAGATTATAACCCAAATTGGAAAAAATGGAATCTAAACACATTACCAATGCTTCCCGATCGTTTCGATACAAAAGTGATGAGTGATGGTGGTGTAAGGAAACAGTTCAAAGTAATTAAAGCTCTTTTTAGTAAGGCATCTTTGGTAATAAATTGTGGGGATGCTGGGCAGGAAGGAGAGCTTATTCAACGTTGGGTTTTAAAACAAGCTAATTATACAGGAGAGGTACAAAGACTCTGGATTTCTTCTTTAACAACAGAGGCTATTAAAATAGGTTTCGAAAACCTTAAACCAGCTGAGGATTTTGATAATTTATATTATGCTGGTAGTTCTAGAGCAATTGGCGATTGGCTATTGGGAATGAATGCTACACGTCTTTATACATTAAAGTATGGGGGGTATAAACAGGTTCTTTCCATCGGAAGAGTGCAAACTCCTACATTGGCTATGTTAGTAAATCGACATCATGAAATAGAAAATTTTCAACCAAAACCATATTGGGAACTACAAACAAAATATCGCGATACTATTTTCAATAATACGACCGGTAAGTTTTTTACAAAAGAAGAAGGTGAGAAATTGTTGAACGAAGTAAAAGGAAAAGATCTTGTTATAACCGATATTGAAAAGAAAGATGGTAAGGAATATGCACCAAAATTATTTGATCTTACGAGTATTCAGGTATATTGTAACAACAAATTTGGTTTTACAGCGGAAGCTACTTTAAAATTAGTACAAAGACTTTACGAGATGAAGGTTGTTTCATATCCAAGAGTTGATACTACTTTTTTACCTAACGATATGTATCCTAAGATACCAAAAATATTAAAAGGACTTTCCAATTATACATCATTTACCGAATCGATCTTAAAAAATACAATTCGAAAATCAACAAAAGTATTTAATGATAAAAAAGTTACTGATCACCATGCCATTATACCAACAGGAGAGCAAAAGTCATTAGGTGGTGATGAGCAAAAGGTATATGATATTATTGTTAGAAGATTTATTGCTGTATTTTACCCTGATTGTAAAGTAGCTAAAACACAAGTAAATGCAATTGTTGAAAAAGTTAGGTTTGTAACAACAGGAAAAGAAATAATTGAGGCAGGATGGCGAGTTTTATTTAATCAAGAGAAAAAGGATGATAAAGAAAATAAAACAGATGTAGACGAAAAATTATTACCATCTTTCGTAAAAGGAGAACAAGGTCCACATGAACCATCCTTTTTAGAAAAAGCAACAAAACCACCTAGCTTTTATACCGAAGCATCTCTTTTACGTGCTATGGAAACTGCAGGAAAACAAGTGGATGATGAAGAATTGAGAGATTTAATGAAAGCTAATGGTATTGGCAGACCATCTACCAGAGCGAATATTATCGAAACACTTTTTAAAAGGAAATATACTCAAAGAAGAAAGAAACAGGTTATTCCTACTGAAATGGGAATCCAATTAATAAATACAATTCAAAATCAATTACTAAAATCTGCAGAGTTAACGGGTCAGTGGGAAAAGCAATTAAAAGAAATCGAAGAAGGTGAGTTTAGTGCTAAGCTATTCATATACAATATGAAAAAGATGGTAAATGAATTGGTGCACGAAGTTAAAATGGAATCAAGTACAATAAAATTAAGTGCACAAGATTCAAAACCTAAACCCAAATCCAAACCCAAACCAAAGAAAGAGACAAGCAAATCTGTAAAAAAGGATTTAGGCGATACAAACTGCCCAAAATGTTCCAATGGAAAAATCCTTAAAGGTAAAAGTAGTTATGGTTGTAACCAATGGAAAAATGGTTGTGACTTTAGATTAGCTTTTAAATTTATGGACAAAAAATTAACCGACAAACAAATACAAAGACTTATAGAAAAAGGTGAAACAACTAAAATTAAAGGATTTAACCTAAACGGAAAAAAAGCGGAAGGAATTTTGAAGTTGAACTCATCGTTTCAAATTGAATTTGAAAATAGTTCAGGCTCTCAAGCAAAAGAAGAAAATAGTATGCCTCCGTGTCCTAAATGTAAAGTTGGAACAATTATAAAAGGAAAAACAGCATATGGTTGCAGCAATTGGAAATCAGGGTGTGATTTTAGGTACTCGTTTGAAGATATTAAAACAAAGGCTAAAGGTCAGGCTCTTACCAAAGAATTAGTTTTGGAAATAATTAGTGTTTAAAAAAATGATACGGTGCAACAAAGATAGAACTGATATCATTTTACTTATTAAGATCCTTAAAAGTTAACTGTTAAAAGTAATTTTTATCAATTGACAATTCGAGAAAATTGATTAAATTAGTAGATAGTTGATAATTAATAAATTGTTATTATTTACTCTATGTAAGTATATTAGAAATGAGAAAATCTAATGTTACTATATTGGTTTTAATCTTTTTTTTATTAGGAATACTAATAGACAGAGCATTTCTATATTATGAAAACAGCGAGAAAAATAAAATTTTACTAATCGAGCAGGAATCAATAAAAAATGATTACAAGTTATTGATTGAGCAATTTGAATTAGTCGAAAAAGAACTTCAACGTAGAGAATTAGAAGATTCCATTCTTATTTACGATTCTACCTTAAACTTTAAAGAGAATTAAACTTTAATTTTTTTACTCTATAAAATCATAATAAAATAATTCTATCCGAAATAAAGAATCTAACTGATAGAATTATTTTCGCAGTTTTATAGTATTTCAAAAAACAATTTAAACTGGTTGTTTAATATTTCATAATTGTAATTTTTACTAGGATATAGTGTCTTTAAAGGACTAAAACCTTTATGTGTTGATATACGAGCAACATGAATATAAGTCATAGTGTTCTGAATGTCAGCATGTCCTAATTGGTTTTTTAAACTTACAATATCTAATCCATCCTCTAATAAATGCGTGGCATAGCTATGTCGTAGACTATGAATGCTAGCTTTCTTTTCTATATTACATTTTTTAAGGGTAATTCTCATAATTCTTTGGATACTAGTTTCGCTCATTGGAAAACCTTTTTTTCTTCCATTGAACAAATAATAGCATGGTTTATATTCTTTAATATATTGTTTTAATCCTCTTACTAACATTTCTGAAATTGGAACATATCTATCTTTTTTGTATTTCGACTGTCGCACATGTAACATTCTTCGATTTAAATCTATATCTGATATTAATAAGAAACGAGCTTCGCTAATTCTTAAACCAGAATCATAAATTGTTCCCAAAATTAATCTGTGTTTAATATTGTCAGGTGTTTTTAGTAATAGTCTAATTTCTTCTTTTGAGAAAACTACTGGTAGCATCTTAGGTTGACGGACTTTTGGTAAAATAACCTGTAAATCATCGCGATCATATATTGCGAAGATATGCCTTAATCCGCATACTAAATGTTTGAATCTACTCAAGCTAGGTGATTCATTTTTTCTAATGTAAACTAGAAAATCTTCAATTTCTACGTTTGATAGTTCTAATGGAGATCGATTATAGAATAAAACTAATTTACTTATTTGAAGTAGATAATTTTGAACACATGAATAACTTTTACCTGCAACTAAGAATTTGCGAGTAAAGGTTGTGCATATTTCAATAAATTCAGGAACAGCTAGGCATGCTTGATTTTTAATTGTTATGTAACTCATTTTAAAATTGGTTTAATTGATTAAAAAAAATGTTTTACGTAACAATATTTTAAATAATCAATTGAACAGAGATTGAAATTACTAAACAGAAGAGAAAAATTGTAATTTTACAAAATGAGTTTAAATTCAAAAATATTATTAGAATTGGTGTCATTTAAGATGCCGTACGGAAAATATAAAGGTACTTTAATTTGCGATTTGCCGGAACATTATATGGTTTGGTATTATCAAAAAGGATTTCCGGATGGAAAGTTAGGTGTACTAATGGGTACGATGTATGAAATTCAACTAAATGGCTTAGAGTATTTGTTGAAACCACTAAAATAAAAATAGGAGCACAAAAAAATGCTCCTATTACTAATCATAAAATTATATTACGATTAACCTTTTACTAAAACCTATAACCAATACCTATACCTATTACCTTATTTTTAATATCATCATTTTCTGTTACATCAGTTAAACCCATCTCGTAACGCAAATCAAAAAAGAGTTCACCTTTGTTAAAAATTTTAGCTACTTCACCTCCAAGTATTAATCCCCAGTCAGAATTATTAGAAATATCGTCATAATCAGAAACTGTTGTAATACCATTTTCTTCAATTTCAGATTCGGAAGATCTTAAATAACTGTAATATGGTCCACCATAAAATGAAACCATCCACGATTCACCTAATCCAAGTTGTTCGTTAAATCTACCTTTAAGAAGTAATGGAACGTTGTAGTAATCATAATTTCTATTAATGTTCTTTTTACTGCTTGATTCGCCACTTTCATAAGCTAATCCTTCAGTTTTGTAATTCAATTCTGTCTGTAGAGAGATAACAGAATGAAATCTGTAATCGAAAGTTGCACCTAAAGTAAAGCCTGTTTTAACATCATTGTTATCCCAAAGCATTCCTAATTCAGATTGAGTGCTTAAATTGATTCCTTCTTTAATACCAAATTTTATTTGTGCATTTGATGTAAATACTATTGAAAATAGTACAACCCATAAAATTAACCCTTTTGTTTTCATAACTTATATTTTAAAAAATTAGAATACATTAACTAAATATTCGACAAATATAAGTAGAAAAAATAAAAAATAGAACAAAAAAGTTTAAAATTCTAAAAAAATATTTGAGATAAAGAAAAGGATCAAGATGAATTATATAATTTACTTTATGGAATATATTTCATAAATTGATAAATCTTTTTAAATCATTGTATTAAATAAGAATTTATTGTAATGAGTGATTTTAATTCTAAAGATATATTATCAGTATTATCACAAAATTATTATGTGATTGATTGTGATACTTATAAAATAATAGATTCAAATAATAGTGATCTAAAAAATGGAGATGTGTTTTGTTACCAGCACATATATGAATTAAATCAACCTTGCGATAAATTGGGGAATGGAATAGAATGTACTTGTACAAAAATAAAAAGTGAAAAGAGTAAAGTTGAATTAGTACAGAAGTTAAATTCAAATAAAGGGATCATTGCTAATAAAGTATTTGCAAGTCCTATTTTTAATAAGAACGGGAAGATTACTCATATAATTTCCCAATATATTAATTTGTCAAATGAATTCGAATTAAGGAATAAATTAATTATTGAAAATAATAGATTGCTGTCTAAAACTAAGAAGTATGAAGCAATAATAGAGGAACTAAAGGAAAAGAAAGAAAATTGTGAAGTTCTTTATAAAGATTTAGTAGAGGCTAATAATTCAATTAAAGATGAAAAATCGAACACAAAAAAAGTAAAGGATTTTTTCATAAATATTAATGAAACTGTTCAGGATGGAATATGGGTTTCCGATGAAAATGACATATTATATTATACCAATTCAGTTATAAAAAAAATTGCTGGAATTCCGAATATCAAACTTATTAATAAAAATGTATTAACTCATTTTTCTAAAAATACTTATAGAGAAATAATACCATATTATCTAAAGGTTAAAAGTGAATTAGAACCACTTTGGTACGAAATTATCTTGAAAGATTCTTCAGGGAAGGACAAATATCATAATGGCTGGTTAACGCCATTAATTAAAAATAATGCATTTTATGGTATCATCTGTACCGTTAGGGATGTTACTGATCGAAAGGAAGCAGAACAACATGTAGAAATAAGTGAAGGAAAATTTAAAATTCTCTCCGAAAGTTCTCCAATGGCTGTGATGATGTTTCAAAATAATAAATGGATTTATTTAAATCCAATGGCTGAAAAAATTACAGAATATTCAATTATAGAATTGTCAGAAATGAACTTTTGGGAAATTGTTCATCCAGATTTTAAGGAAATAGTTAGGATAAGGGGAGAAGCAAGACAAATGGGAGGGATGGCTCCTTATAATTATGAATTCAAAATTATTACAAAATCCGGCAATGAAAAATGGGTTAGTCTTTTTGGAGCATCCACAATCTTCTCTGGAAAGCCTGCAGGAATTGTTTCCGTAATGGATATTACAGATATTAAAATAGCTGAACTTGCACTCAAGGATAGTGAACAGAAATTAAGAAATATTACTGAAAATAGTACAAATCTGTTTTATCAGCATACAACGGATCAAATGTTAACATATTTAAGTCCACAGGTTAAAGAAATATTGGGATATACTGTAGATGAAGCAATGATAAAGTGGACAGATTTAACAACCGATAATCCTATAAATGAGGAAGGAATTAAAATAACGAAAAAGGCTATAAAAACTGGCGAAGCCCAACCTCCTTTTGAACTAGAGTTGCATCATAAATCTGGTAAAAAGATTTGGGTTGAAGTTCGAGAAGCACCTTTAATTGAAAAGGGAAAAACAATTGCAATTGTTGGAGCCATTGCAGACATTTCGGATAGAAAAATAGCCGAATTAGAATTGAAAGAAAGTGAAGAACGATACAGAAAGCTATTTGAAACAGCTAATGTTGGTATTGGAATTTCAACAATATCTGGAGAGATACTTGATGCTAATTCTGCATTAGAAAGGATATTTAAATACAAAAAAAATGAACTGCATAATGTGAGAATTGAAATTTTGTATCAAAACCTAGATGATAGAAAATTCTTAATTAAAAAAATAAAAGAAAAAGGAGAAATACAGAATCTACAGATTCAAATGAAAACAAAAACTGGAACTATAATTTGGGTTCATATTTCTGCACAAAAGTTTAGTGTTAAATATAATGACCGTTTACTATTTGTTGTATCTGATATTACAAAAGAAAAAAAGGCGGAGCTTGAAGTTTTTGAATATGAAAAAAGATTTAGAACCTATATTGAATCTTCTCCTGTGGCAATATTTATTATTAATGAGAATGCTGAATACGTGTATGTAAATAATGCGGTAGTTAAATTGTTAGGGTATAAGAAAGAAGATATTTGCAAAATGACTATTTCTGATATAAAGGTTAAAAATAAATCAAATGATCTTTTTGATGATTTCAATGATTTAAAAGAAATGGACTTGATTAGTGGCCGAGAAACACAATACAAAGCTAAAAATGGAAAAGTTGTAGATGTTATTATTGATGCAGTTAAGTTGTCTAACAAACAATATATAGCATTTTGCACAGACGTGTCAAAATTAAAATATATAGAGAAAAAAATAAAAGAAAAGAATGAAGATTATTTATCTTTAAATAAAGAAATGGAAGAATATATAATAAAGCTTCAAGAACTTAATAAGGAGCTTCATTTTGCTAAAGAAAAAGCCGAAGAAAGTGATAAATTAAAGTCTGCCTTTTTAGCTAATATGAGTCATGAGTTAAGAACTCCATTAAATGGAATTCTTGGTTTTTCAACTTTAATGAAAAGACCTGGTTTATCTCAAGAATCAATGTTTCGTTATTCTGATATTATTGAGAATAGTGGTAAAAGATTGTTAAATGTTGTAAACGATTTATTTGATATTTCGCTTATTCATTCAGATCAGTTAAAAATTGAAGAAGATTTATTTGATGTAAACACCCTTCTTGAAGAGATATACGCATTTTACATAGCACTTAAAAGTAACGAAAATGAAAAAATAGATTTTAGATTAATTAAAGAATCTATTAAAGAAATTAAATTAATTAATGATAAATATAGATTACATCAGATCTTTAAAAACCTAATCGATAATGCATTTAAATTTACTAAAGAAGGATTTGTTGAATTTGGATATTTGCCTATTAACAATGAGCATATAACTTTTTACGTAAAAGATTCAGGAATAGGAATTCCTAATGAATTTCTTGAAACTATTTTCACTTCGTTTAAACAAGTAGATGATTCAAAAACACGTGATTACGACGGCGCTGGATTAGGGTTGGCTATTTGTTCGGGATTAATTGAACGAATGGGAGGCGAAATTTGGATTGATTCAAAAAAGGAAAAAGGAACAACTTTTTATTTTACATTACCACTTAATAATTAAAAGAATAAGGTCGGCCTAAAATAATTTCTAATTAAAAATTCGAATAAATAGTAAAGTGGTTCAAAATTTGCATTGACAAACCATCAAAATTCTTAATTTGTTTCGTTTCTTTGCAGCACATTTATTAAACCAAAAAATTATGATGCGTTTTATTCTACTAATTCTTCCTTTCATGTTATTGTTATCATGTAAATCGGGAAAAGAAATTACAAATAATGTTATTGAAAGCCCAATTAACATTATTATTCCAGAAAAAATATCATTTAACGAAATTCTTAATGTTGAGATTCAAAATACCACTAACGATACTCTTATTTTAATTAATCCTGTAATTAAAACTATTGAGAAAATGATTGATGGAAATTGGGTATTGCAAAAAATAAGGTATTGCCCTTGTGGTGCAGATTGCCAACAAGCAATTCCAAGAATGGAATTATTCAATACTAAAAATTTTAGTATTGAATGGAACTTAAAAGAGTCTTGGTGCGTAAAAAATGAGAATGGTATTTTAGAAAAAAAGATTTCAAAAGTTACTCCAGGTATATATAGAGTAGTAATAAAGTATGAAAAAGAAAAATATCAAACACAAATAATATACAAAGAATTCGAAATAACAGATTAACAAAATAAATTTATTAACCATTATTTAATTTAAAAGATGAAAAAAAGGGGATTAGTTTATCTATTAGCAATCTTGGGTGTTGTTGCAACTACTCAGAATGTAGATGCACAAAAGTTTGTTGCTAGTAAAAATAAAGTGAAGAGTTATGGAGTACCTGCATCACCTGAGGTATTCGAAATTACTCAATCAACTGGTGAAAAGATTCAGTTGAAAATTAAAGGTGATGGAGCAACACATTGGTTTGAAACAATTGATGGATATACTGTTCTTAGAAATAAGAATAATGATTTTGTTTATGCAAATCAAGATAAGAACAAAAACCTTGTTCCAAGTAAAATTCTGGTAAGTAATTCAAAAAGTATGAGTCAATTACCAAAGTATCTTAAATTTAGTAAAGAGCAGGTTATTGATCAAAGAGACAGCTATTTACGAGATACTGAAAAATCTATGGGTATTAGTAAGTCATTTCCTACTACTGGTAATAGGAATGTATTGTTATTATTAATTGATTTTTCGGATAAAGCTTTTGTTAAAGACAATGCTGATTTTGGAAAACTAATGAACGAAGAGGATTATAATGGAACAGGAAGTTTTAAAGATTTTTATCTTACAAGTTCATACAATAAACTAACCTTAACTACTACAGTTATTGGTTGGTTACATGCATCAGAATCTTTAGCGTATTATGGAGGAAATGATGATGATGATGATGATTTAAGACCAAGAGAATTGGTTCGAGAAGCAATTGATTCTGCAGAAGCACATGGTGTGGATTTCTCAATTTTTGATAATGATGGAGATGGAAGCATGGATGGTGTACAAATTATTCATGCAGGTTATGGAGAAGAAGCAGGTGCTTCGGCTGATTGTATTTGGTCTCATAGATGGTCGTTAGCAGGTTTGGCTGCAACTTACGATGGTGTTGTTATTAACGATTATGCAATCTATCCGGAGTTAAGAGGAAGTTATAACACTGATATTACAAATATTGGAGTTGTTTGTCATGAGTTTGGTCACAGTTTGGGGTTACCAGATTTTTATGATATAGATTATAGTGGATCAGGTGGGCAATCTTTTGATTTAGGCGATTGGGATATGATGGCTGGTGGTTCATGGAATAATGGCGGTGCAACGCCAGCTAACCATAACTGTTTATCGAAATGGGAATTAGGTTGGTTAGAACCAATTGAATTAAAAGATGATACTTCAATTGTTGATTTCCCTAATGCAATAGAAAATGATACTGCATTTATTATTTATTCTCAAGTAGATGACGAATTCTTTATGTTAGAAAATAGACAAAAAATAGGATTTGATTCGAATGTTCCAGGACATGGAATGTTAATATATCATTATGATGGAAATAATTGGCCATCAATTCAAAACAAACAACCTTCTCATCAATGTATGGATATTGAAGAGGCTGATAATATTCAATCTGCTTATAATTATTCAGGAGACCCATTTCCAGGTACAGATAATATAACAGAATTTTCAGACGCCACATCACCAAGCATGTTGGCATGGAATAATATGCCTACAGGAATGAAAATTAAAGATATTCAAGAAAATACAACAGAAAACACAATTAGTTTTAATGTTATTACAGGAGATGTAAAAAATCCATCGGCATTGGTAACTTCTGAATACGCTGGCGCAACAACAGTACATCCTATACCGGTTACAATTACTTTCGACGAGCCAGTTTTTGGTTTTGAAATTAATGACTTAAACATTACCAATGGAGTTGCTGAAAACTTTATTAGTGTTAGTGATTCGTTATATACAGTAGATGTTGAACCTAATATGGCAGGGCAGGTTTTGGTTAATATTAGTGCAAATGTTGCTGAAGATGCTGCTGAAAATGGAAATAATGCTACTACAATGTGGGGGATAAATTTCAGTTATCCTACAGGTATAAAAGACATTACAGAACTTGGATTTAACATTTATCCTAATCCATCAAATGGATTAATAAATGTTGAAATTAGCAAAGAGTTTAATGCAGGATCAATAAAGATTATTGATATGACCGGACGCGTTGTATATATTGAACAATTAACTCAAAATAAGAACAGTATTGATATTTCTAAACATTCAAGTGGAATGTATATATTAAATATTCAAATTGATAATAAGATATATAATAGTCAAATTATTGTTAAATAATTTTACATTAAAATTTGTTGTTAAGGCTGTAATTAAAAATTACAGCCTTTTTTAGTGCTTAAAAATTGAATAATATGTATTATTTTTGTTATTAAAGCAAATATAAAATATGGATTTAGTTTCATCAAAAGATATATCAAAAGCGTTAAAGTTAGAGAATTTTGGAGGAGAATTAATTGCTAAGTTTTTAATGCAACTACTTAAGTTTAATAAACTAAATAAACTATATACTAATACCCGTGATAAAAGTGGTATTGATTTTATTGATTCTGTAATTAAGCAGTTAGAGTTCGAATACGATGTATCTCAAGATGATTTAAATAGAATACCTAAAGACAAGCCTTTTATTGTGGTTGCAAACCATCCATTCGGTGGTATTGATACTTTAATCTTGACTAAAATCTTTACTGGAGTTCGTCCAGATTTTAAAACAGTAGGTAATTCTCTTCTTCAAAAAATTGATGGCATAGAAGATATTATTTTAGCTGATAATCCATTTGAAAAAAGAAAAGATACAAAATCAAGTTTTGCAGGTATAAAAAACGCTTTAGTTCATTTAGAAAAAGGTAATCCATTAGCTATTTTTCCAGCTGGTGAAGTATCAGCATATCAATCTGAAAGTGGAATTGTTCAAGACAGAGAATGGCAATCGTCAATTCTAAAATTTATAAAAAAGGCAGGTGTTCCTATAGTTCCGGTTTATTTTCACGGTACTAATAGTAAGTTGTTCCATTTGTTAGGACAGGTTCATCCTGTACTTAGAACAGCAAAACTACCATCTGAGTTGTTCAATAAAAAAAATAGAAAGATTAAAATTAGAATAGGTAATTCTATTCCAGTAAAAGAACAGGATGAGTTTTCCGATATTCCTCACTTTGGTAGATATTTAAGGGCTAGGACATATGCTCTTGGCACAAGTCTGGAAGCAAAAAAATTTTATTTTCCATTTTTTTACCCTAGGGTAAAAAAAGAGGAGAAAATCATTGATCCTATTAATGAAGAAATTTTAACAAAGGAAATAAACTCTATTAAAGAAAAGTATACTCTTTTTAATAATTGCAATTACAATGTAATTTGCGCACCATCAATTGAAATTCCTTATGCCTTGCAAGAAATTGGAAGATTAAGAGAGTTAACATTTCGTGATGTGGGTGAAGGAACTAATAGAAGTATTGATATAGATGAGTACGATTTTTATTATCATCAGTTAATTGTATGGGATCAGGATGCTAATAAAATTGTTGGAGCGTATAGATTGGGTAAAGGAAAAGATATACTTGCACAATATGGAATAAATGGTTTTTATCTTAGTTCTCTTTTCAAAATTAAAAAACCTTACATATCATACTTAAATGAATCGATTGAGCTAGGAAGATCGTTTATTGTGAAAGAATATCAGCGAAAACCATTACCATTGTTCATCTTATGGAAAGGATTATTATTTTTTTTATTGAAAAATACTGATTACAGATATTTGATAGGTCCGGTTAGTATAAGTAATGATTTTTCTAAATTTTCGAAGTCATTGATAGTTGAGTTTGTGAAGAGATACCATTATGATCATGAATTAGCTAGCTTGATAAAGCCAAGAAAGAAATTTGTGGTAAAACCAGATAAGATCGTCGATAGGGATTTACTTACTGAATCTGAAAAAGGTGATATATCAAAACTTGATAAACTTATTCACGATATAGAGTGTAATTATAAATTTCCAATTTTATTAAAAAAGTACTTGCAATTAAATGCAAAGATTATAGGATTTAACATTGATCCAAAATTTAACGATGCTCTAGATGGATTGTTAATGATAGATATATTAGATGTTCCACAAAATTTCATTAAAGCACTTTCAAAAGAACTAAATGATGAATCTTTACTTGAAAGGTTTAATTTTTCAACACCAATACTTGAAGAGGATAAAATCTAGTTATTTTTTGGATTCATATTCAAATAATTTATATGGAATTAATTAAATGGACAGATCAGTATTCTGTCGGAATTAAAGAGATAGATAATCAACATAAAGGACTTGTTATAATTATTAATGAGTTATTTTCATATATGTCAGAGGGAAAGGGCAAGGATAATTTAAATGAAATCTTTGATCATTTAACTGATTATACAGAAAAACACTTCTTTGTTGAAGAAACCATGCTTGTTAAATATGCATATCCAGATTTTGATCAACATAAATCTGAACATTCGAAGTTTATTCTGAAACTTAAAGATTTAAAATCAGAATTTGAATCTGGGAAGATTACTATTTCTTTAGAAATATTAAATTTTTTAAAAGATTGGTTATTAAATCATATCCAGCATACGGATAAAAAGTATTCAGCCTTTATTGAGAAACATCAATAATAGTTTTAATTAGTAATTCGAAAATTGACGAAGTGTTCTGCTTAATTCTTAGTAATTTTTTATAAGTTTGGTTTCGCTAAATTTAAGAACCGAACATCAAAATATATGAAAGAGATTCAACCTCCTTTATCTATTATGGAAAAAATGGTTGATAGGCTGCAAGAACACTATCCAAATCATAATGTTAGATCTAATGGAATAATTCAATTTCATTTTACACACGAAAACACTAAGGTTGATTGCTATATTAAATCTGATGATGAAATGCTGCAATTACAAAAAGGTATTGCAGAGAATCCAACAGTTACTGTTAAATCATCTTTTTACAATTGGCTCAAATTAGCAGGAGGAAAATTAAATCCTGTTATTGGAGTTGTGCTAGGAAAATTGAAGTTTAAAGGAGATGTTTCTTTTTTTAAAATACTTCCCAAGAAATTTTCAAATGATGAATTGGGTATTCCAAAAGACCCTGTTTCTAAATTTGAAAAAAATCCATCAAAATATTGGACAAAACCTCAAAAAGTTATCGTATTAAATGCATCGCCAAGGGGTAAAAATGGTTATACTGATTTCTATTTACAACCCTTTATTAAGGGAATGGAAAAAGAAACTGAAGTTGAACATATTTATTTAAAAGATTATAAGATCAATCCATGTAAGGGATGTTTCTCTTGTTGGATGGATAAACCCGGCGTTTGTATCTACCAGAGTTTAGATGGTTTTCATGAATTAGCAGAGAAAATGTACGATGCAAATCTTATAATATATGCTTTCCCAATTTATGCGGATCATATTCCCGGAATACTTAAAAATTATTTTGATAGATCAGTAAGTAGAGCGTATCCGTTTATGATAAATGGAATTAATGGAGTTCGACATCCAAGGAAATTTATTCAGGAAAAACAATCAATGTTTGTTTTTTCGATATGTGGATTTTTCGAAATGAAGAATTTTAAACCTGTAAAAGAATTTTTTAATGCTTTAGCGCATAATAGGCATTGTCCGATTGTTGGAGAGTTTTATAGAACAACTGCCTTAGGATTATACAGTAGTCCTTTTCATTATAAAAAATTAAACGATATAATTGAATCACTTGAAAGTGCGGGTAGTCAGGTTGTTAAATCTGGCAAGGTGAATGTTAGGACAAAAAAGATAATGCATCAAAAAATAAAAACTACTGATGATGACTTAGTAAAAGTTAATCAATGGTGGAATGAGAAAAAGGGGAGTAAAGATTTAAATTATTAAAATATTTACTTCTTCTCATATTTTTCTGGTTGATATCCTTTTGTTGGATCGATGTTTAGATACTTCGATAAAAATTTAACTCCAATATAAAAAGGAACTGTATCAAGTAAAGCCGAAGTCATCTTAAAAACATAGTTCGAAAGAATCAGCATAGTTAAATATGGTATTACATTTATACCATCTTGTATTTGAATTGCTTTAGCTCCGTAATATGTTATTAATACAACGGCAACAGAATCTACTAATTGACTGGTTAATGTTGATCCGTTGTTTCTTAACCATAAGTGTTTTCCTTTTGTAAGTTTTTTTAGAAAATGAAACATATGTACATCCACAAATTGGGCGGTTAAATATGCAATCATTGAAGAAATTGTTGCGCCAAATGTTAACTCTCTTATTTTAAAAAAAGCGTCACTATTCATAGAAGGGTCTTCAGGTAACTTGCCTCCAAACCAAAGAATAAAAAGCACCCATAAATTTAAGATTAAACCTGTCCAAACAACCATATTGGCTCTTCTCTTTCCATATAATTCGCAAATAAAATCTGTGCATAAAAATGTAATAGGATACGGTAAAACACCTACAAAAACCATAAATGAAACCTTGGTCCCATTAAAAGTAAATGACAAATCAATTAATCTAGATAAGCCTAAAATATTTAACATGGCTAATGAACCAATAAATAATCCTGCAAGCAATATGAAAACTGCTTCTCTTCGATAAGCGTATTTGTCTTTAGAACTTAAATTGGAAAACATATTTTAAAATTAATTAAAAATAAAGATATATACATTTTAATTAATTAGCAATTAGTAATTTGATATAATTGATTTAATTTATTGTTTATATAATTGATCTAACTGACGAAGTATTCGATGGATATGAATCTTCAAGATTTTAGCAATTTTTGTAATTACTTATTAACAAAGCACTTTTGATATCTTATGCCTAGAAAGCAATGTTTTGTAGTAAAGATTTCCTATTTTTAGTGGTTAATAGTATGAAGTAAATTTGTTAAAAAATTGAATAATAGGAATTTAATTGTTACATTAACACCTTAAAATATGAATTTATGAGGAAATACTTTTACTCCATTTTTAATCTTGAAGATAACGAAGGATTAAGTGTATTTTTATTTCTCACACAATCTGTGTTTTTAGGCATATTTTATGGTGCTTTTGATGTTGGAGCTCATGCATTGTTTTTAACGGTATATCCAGCATCAATGATTCCTAAAGCATATGTGGTTTCAGGTATTGCAGGTATAATATTAACTTCTTTGTATGCAAGAATACAGAATAGACTTTCTTTTTCAAAATTAGCGATAATTAACTTACTGTTTATCTCAATTTCTACAGCAATTTTAAGATTGCTATTTCAATTTACAGAAAGCAATTGGCTAATTTTTCTAATTTTCATAATGATGGGTCCGTTAAACATAATTGCCTTATTAGGATTTTGGGGAGCCGTTGGAAGAATTTTTTCATTACGACAAGGGAAAAGATTATTTGGACTAATTGATAGTGGTCAGATATTTGGAGCAATACTTAGTACTTTTGCCATTCCTGTATTGGTTGCTGTTGGATTTCAGCAGAAGAATTTGTTATTTTTAAGTTCGGTAAGTATTGTTGGAGCATTAATATTACAAATAGTAATATCTTTTAAATTCAATTTAAATCAGGTTGTAAGTAAAGCAACAAAAAAGCAAAAAAGATTACCTGTTTTATTAAAAAACAAGTATATACGATATATGTCAATTTTTGTTGTGATGTCGATGCTTACAGCATTTTTTATTCAATATTCATTTTTATCCGTTACAAAAGAAAATTACCCTGATCATAACGACCTTACTGAATTCTTAGGTGCATTTACTGGTAGTTTGTTATTATTTACTTTCTTGTTTAAAACATTTTTGTATAGTAAGCTGATGAAAGCTTATGGATTAAAGACAAGTATTATAATATCACCATTTTTATTAGGGATATTTACTTTGTTGGCTGTTGGAATAGGTTCATTGTGGGGATATACTACAGCATCAGCAAGTTTCATCTTCTTTTTCTTAATTATTTCACTCAGTAGACTTTTTTCAAAAGCTTTAAAAGATGGAGTAGAAGTACCATCTTTTAAAATATTATATCAATCTTTAAAAGTGGGAATCAGGCACGATGTTCAAGCATATGTCGATGGAACTATAAATGAAGTTGCTGCACTTGCATCAGGGCTTCTGCTAGCTGTACTAGGATTGTTTGAATTTTTCACACTTATTCATTTTTCTTTTTCATTACTTATAATTTTAACTATTTGGTTTTTTATTGCACGAAAACTTTATCTTGAATATAAGTTAACACTACAGAAATCGCTTGCAGAATTTAAGGTTAAGGAAGAAATAGTAAAAGATTTTTCTGGATTTATAAATTCAAACTTGAATAGTGATTTGTCAATAAATCCAAGATTTATTTCTGGATTAGAATTTAATTCAAAATTACATCCGTTGGAATTTGAAAGAAATATTGATCATTTAATTCATCATTCAAATTCTAATATTAATGAATATGCAATTAATAAAATCTCGGATTTAAAATTAATTGAAAAGCATTTTAGTATTGATGAATTAAAAAAAGTAGAAATTGAAAATGAGAAATTAAAAGAAGTAATTGATCGTGCCAAGAAAATTACAGTTTCTCCTGGAAATAATGAGCTAACAAAATTATCGAAAGCAAAAAGTACGGATGAGAGAATTCTGGCAGCTTATCTAATAGGTAAATTCTATAACGACGAATTATTTGTTTACTTGAAAGCATTAATTAGAGATAATCATGCTTTAGTTAAAATTGCAGCTATTAGATCAGCTACTAATTTACAAATTGTAAGTCTTTGCCCTTATATAATAGATTATTTAGATTCTGAAGAAATTTACTCTTATGCCTTTGATTCTATACTGATGTTTAAACAAAAGGCATTAAGTTATTTAGATCTAGTGTTTTATAAATCAGGAACAAGTCATAGAGTGCTTATTCGTATTGTTAAATTAATTGCAGAGATAGGAGGTAAGGAAGCACAGAATCTGTTAATAAGAAAGCTAGATCATCCAAATGAAGAGATTCTGAATTTTATATTGCTTGGATTGCAAAAATGTAATTTTGAAGCAGATCAAAGTAATATAAATCATATTCATCAGATTATTGAAAAGCATATTGGGATAATGGGGTGGAATATTGCTGCAAAGCAAACACTGTCGGAACATGCTACATATGAGATACTTGAAACAGCCTTTAATGAAGAGATTACTGCGAATTTTGATTTATTGTATTTACTTCTCTCATTAGCCTACGATGCTCAATCGGTAATGCATGTTAAGGAAAATATTGAAAGTGGAACTTCTGAAGGTTCTAGTTATGCATTAGAACTGCTGGATCTGTTTGTGGCGGAAGAAATTAAACCCAAATTATTCCCGATTGTAGAAGATCTCATTTTTCTGGAAAAAATCAGACTACTACAGGATTTTTATCCTATTAGAAAACTTGAAATTGAAGAGTTACTTATTGATACAATTAATAGAGATATAAATTTTATTAGTCTTTGGACAAAAGCTTGTGCAATAAAAGCAATTGAAAATTTGAATAATCCGATTGTAACAGATGATCTTGTTGCTCATTTATTTAATCATAATGAATTATTAAGGCAAACTGCAGCCGTGGTAATTTATGAATTGAATAAAGAGAACTATTATTCTATTGAAAAAAGATTAGATAATGTATATAAAGAGGAACTTGAAACTACATTAGAGCTTGTTAAATCATCGGAGAATCATCTTTTATTTGAAAAGACTATGTTTTTAAAATCTATTGAATATTTCAAAAACGTACCAAGTAAATATTTGTTTTTATTGGCAAATGTTATGAGAGAATACAAGACGGAAGATGAAAACTTCTCATATTACAATGATTTAGTATTAAATGATAAAGTATTTCTGATAAAAGGAAGTAAAGTAGAATTACATAATGGAATTGAAAATAAAAGTTTATTACCCAATAATATATATATGATTAATGATTTAAAAGAAAAGGACATTCGATTTTCTTTTGAAAATAAATCAAAAGGAACAATATATTTAATTGATAAAAGAGATTTAATTTATAATGTTTTTGATTTTGCTGAGATTGAAGTATGTGTGTTAAAATGGTTTAATAATGCACTTCAGGCCGAATTAGTTCAGTCTTAGAAATCAAATAGTAGAAAAATTAATAATTATGTTAACAAAACTTATTATTAGAATAAAAAGATATTATATGCGAAAAACAACCATTTTTAAGCAATTAATTTTAAATGTAGTAATTCCAGCAGTTTCCGCCTTGCTTATTCTGGGAGTATTTAATTATAATCAAACAAAATCGAATATAGTAGAATCGATAAACACGAAAAATAAAATTATTTCTCAAGAAATTATTCATATTATGGAGTTTCAAGACGTTGCTCTTGAAGTTATTGAGCAAAGCTTAAATCCTTTAATGAAATCGTATAGTAGTCAGCTTGTAAATGAATACTTTAGGAATACTGATAATATTGATTTTGCCGATTTAAATAAGATAAGAAAAGAATTAGGTATGGATATGGAAATGGAAGATATCTATATCATAAACAAAGAAGGGATTGTTGTAAATACTACTTTTGATAAGGATTTAGGTTTAAATCTGTTCTCTTTTGGTGAGGATCACAAAGAAATGCTTCTAAATATTTTTGACGAAGGAAAATTTGTAAATGAAAGATTTACAGTTGAATCAAGTACAAAAAGATTAAAAAAGTATACTTATCAAACTACCTTGGATGGTGAATATATAATTGAATTAGGAATTTATTCAAGACGAGCAGATGATATAATTAATTTTATTAAAACAACCGTTAATAAATTATCTAAAGATCAACCTTCTATTGTAGATGTTGATTTATTCATTAGTAAAGATTATCCTATATCATTAAATAAAGATATTGATTTAAGCGATGAAGAAATCGCTTTTATGAAAGAAAGGTTTGAATTACAAGATTCAACACAGGTTTTTAAGAAAAGAAATAAACAAAAATTATATTATACCTACCTATACATTAAAAGATCAAACACCGACTTATACGAAGGTGCAGTAGTTCGTATAATAGCAGATCGATCTGGTGAAGACAAATTATTGAGGCGCGAAATGTTAAAGTTCTTAGCAATTTTTGGATTAACCTTAATTGTTGTTATTGTGCTTTTATATAGAAAAACCAGAGTTATTACGCATCCAATTAAGAAGCTTTTAGATAAGGTAAATCGCGTAACCGATGGTCATTTAAATGAACGTGCTGAAGTTATTGGAAATAACGAGATAGCAACACTTTCACAAAAATTCAACTCTATGATTGAAGAGTTGGAGAGCTATTACAATGAACTGGAACAAAAAGTAAAAGATAGAACTGCAGAAGTTGTAAGACAGAAAGAATTAATTGAGATTAAGAATAAGCATATAATGGATAGTATTCATTATGCTAAACGTATTCAAAATGCAATTTTACCACCAGAGAGTTATGTTAAAAAGTTATTGCCGAATTCATTTATATTATATAGACCAAAAGATATTGTTAGTGGAGATTTCTATTGGATGACAAAGAAAAATAACTTGGTAATATATGCTGCTGTAGATTGTACAGGTCACGGAGTGCCTGGAGCTTTTATGTCTATCGTTGGACATAATCAATTAAATTATGCAGTTGATGTTAAAAAGGCAAGAAATGCGAATACAATTCTCGATTACCTGAATGAAGGTGTTGTAGAAACACTGAGAGAGAAAGGTAAAGAGGGTAAAACTACAGTAAAAGATGGAATGGATTTGGCATTATGTATTATTGATTATAAAAATATGAAACTTCAGTTTGCTGGAGCAAATAATCCATTATGTTTAATACGTAATAATGAAATAATTCAGATAAAAGGAAATAGACTAGCTATTGGCGGTGGATTTGATGATGAATTACCAAAATTTACTAATCACGAAATAGATCTGCAAAAAGGTGATGTAATATATACTTTCTCTGATGGTTATCCAGATCAGTTTGGAGGTCATGACGGACGTAAGTTTATGGTTAAGAAGTTTAGAGAATTATTGTTAAAGATTCACAGTAATCCGATTGAGGATCAAGAAAAGATATTAAATGATATTTTAGATGAATGGAGAGGAAAAGAGGAGCAAGTGGATGATATTTTAGTTATTGGTGTAAAAATTGAATAATTATGATAGATAAGAATCTGGATGTATTATTTTATGTTCCATCTATAAAAGAAGATTTAGATGGAAATATGAAGCAATGGGTAAATAATTTTAAGTTAATACTTGAAATTAGTTTAAGCCAGATTTTAAAGCGTAAAGCAAATTGTCAGCTAAGTTTCAAGGCTGATACGATTGAAAAATCAGTTGTTTATATTCAATATTTTTTAGGAAAGGACTTTGCATTAAATTCTACGATTCAAAGATTAGATGGCAACAAGGATTTAAATGTTTTCCATGTAGTTATAGATCCTGATATAGTTGAGTTGTTAAATGAAATAAACAGCTTAAAAACTTATAGTTTTTTTAATAATCAAAATGGGAAGATTCTTGATCTAACAATAGATTTAGATGATATTTTGAACTCAACATGGCTTAAAATATCTGACCTTTCTTTCGAGATTGGTAAAATATTAAAGGAGAAAAATACAAAAACTGTAAAAATACAAAACAAGATATTTTTTGCAGAAACTAGTCCAGATCAGGTGTTGAATAGAAATTATTTGATGCGAGAATTTAAACATCTTGGTTATAAGGTCGCACCTGAAAAACAGCTTTCAAATGATATTGTTCCTTTTAGTGAAAATGTACAAGAATTAATGGAGGAATCGGTTATATCAGTACATATAATTGGAAATAATTATGCCCCTCTACTTAATAATATTGAAATTTCAAAGATTGAATTACAAAATGATATATTTAACGAAGTATTCGCTAAAACTAAATCGGAAAAAAAAGACTTTCAACGATTAGTTTTAATTCCTCCAGCTTTAAAACCAAAATCTGATAAGCAAAAAAAATATATTGAAAGTTTTAAAAGTAGTATTGAATTTCAAACAAATACTGAAGTAATTCAAACTCCTCTTGAAGATTTTAAATCAATAATTCAGAAAAAGATTGATGGAATCTTTAATAAAGAAAATGATCATAATGTTATTTCTGAAAAAGAAACCGGGCAAAAATGCATTTATATAATTAGCAATGGCAATAAAAGCGAAAAAATAAATGATTTGAAAGATGGGCTTAAAAAAAATGGAATAGATTATATAGAAACGAATGCTCATAAGAATAAAATTGATTTAATAAAACAGCACCAGAATAATTTAACGCTTTGTGATGGAGTAATAATATGTTATTCTTCGAGGAATGAGCAATGGTTAAATAGCAAATTATGCGATATTGTTAAATCTCCAGGCATTGGAAGAAAAGCACCTTTTGTATTAAAAGCAATTTTAATTGATGGAGTACAAGAACCAAATGTAAATATGGATATTAATGATTTAATGATAACTAATAATAAAAAATCAGATTATCTGAATCTTTTACTTGATAAAATAAAATAATATCATGGCAACTAACAATATTAAAAATATCAATGACTTAAACAATCCCTTCCCTGGTTTAAGACCATTTAAAGTTGAAGAAAGTCATTTGTTTTTTGGAAGAGAAGGTCAAAGTGAGGAAATATTAAATAAACTCTCAGATGAAAAATTTGTTGCTGTGATCGGAGCATCAGGGAGTGGTAAATCTTCATTAATATACTGTGGTTTAGTACCAGTTTTATTTGGTGGATTTGTTGGGGATTCAAATTCAACATGGAAAATTATTGCTTCAAGACCTGGAAATTCACCAATCGACAATTTAGCAAATGCTATTCTTGAAAATTCTGAGAAAGAAAAGAATGAAGAAAATAATATTATTAAACAAAAGCTAAATGCCTCAACATTAAGAAGTAGTTCAAACGGTTTAGTCGAAGTTCTTGATCAGAACTATAATCTCGAGAATGAAAATATATTAATTATCATCGATCAGTTCGAAGAATTATTTAGATATAAAACCAGTAAAGGAGATCAATCAACATATAATGAGTCAGAAGCATTTGTGAAGCTTTTAATTTCAGCTAATAAAGCAAAAGATGTTCCTGTTTATATTGTATTAACAATGCGATCTGATTTTATCGGGGAATGTTCTCAGTTTCATGAGTTAACAGAGTTAATAAATGAATCAAATTATTTGGTTCCGCAGATGACTCGGGATGATTTTAAAAATGCGATTGAAGGTCCTGTTGCTGTTGGAGGAGCAAAGATAGAAACACAACTGGTTCAGCAGTTACTAAATGAGGTTGGTGATAATCCTGATCAACTCCCAATATTACAACATGCTTTAATGAGGACTTGGAATTACTGGACCGAACATTCAGACACAGAACAAGCAATTAGCATTTCAGATTACGAAGCCATTGGAAAAATGGAAAAAGCTTTGTCGGAGCATGCTAATGAAGCCTTTGATGAACTTAATGAAGAAGAGAAGTTCATTTGTGAAAGCATGTTTAAAACAATAACAGAAAAAGGTAATGATAATAGAGGAATCCGTCACCCTACAAGTATTACAGATATTGCTTTAATTGCAAAAACTTCTACTGATTTAGTAAAAAAAGTTATTGATCCATTTAGAGCTTCTGGAAGATCTTTTATAACTCCTTCATTTGAAATTGAGCTTGAAGACGATAGTATTATTGATTTGTCGCATGAAAGTTTAATGCGAATATGGAATAAACTCCGTATTTGGGTTGAAGAAGAATGGAATGCTGTTCAGATGTATTCTAGATTATCAGAGGCTTCTGAGATGTATCAGCTAGGAAATACAAGTTTATGGAGACCACCAGATTTACAATTAGCCCTAAACTGGAGAGATAAACAAAAACCTACACTTTCATGGGCTAAAAGATATAACCCTGCTTTTGAACGAGCAATGGTTTATTTAAAAACAAGCGATAAAGAGTTTAAAGCAGAAGAGGAGAATAAAGTAAAATTACAGAAACGTCAACTTCGACGATCTAAAATATTTGCTATTGTGTTAGGTACAGCTGCAATAATTGGAGTTGGTTTAACAATTTATTCTCAAATGTTAAAAGGAAGAGCTCTTAAACAAGAAAAAATTGCAACTGAACAAAAGATAGAAGCAGATAAACAAAAAGAAATTGCAGTTGAGCAAACTATTATTGCAAAAGATAAAGAAAAAGAAGCATTAGTACAAAAAGAAGAAGCTGAGAAGCAAAAATTAATTGCAGAACAAAAACAAAAAGAAGCAACTCGAAATGCCGAAATAGCTGAGCAACAAAAATTAATCGCTGAACAAAAGCAAAAAGAAGCAAATCAACAAAGAGCATTAGCAGAGAAAAATGCAGAAGAGGCACGTAAACAAACTGCCGAAGCAGAAAAAGCAAGGCAAGAAGCATTAAGACGAAGAATGCTCTCAATTTCGCAAAGTATGGCTGTTAAATCTCAACAAATTTCAGATAATACTCAATTAAAAGGTTTGGTTGCTTATCAGTCTTTTTTATTTAATAAAAACTATGATGGTCCTACTCATAATCCTGATGTATATTTAGGCTTATATTACGCTTTAAAAGGATTAGAAGGTCAGTATTTCAATGCACTAAATGGCCACGAAGGATCAGTTATGGATGTTGTTTTTGCTCCAGAGTCAAATATAATGTATAGTACCGGAGGTGATGGAAAAATATTAAAGTGGGATATAGATAGTGATGATAAAAAATATGAAATAATTGCAGAAAATCCATTTGTTCAAAGAGCACTGGAAATTTCCAAAGATGGAAAGTGGTTAATTTGCGCAACCGATCAAACAACAATATTATTATTTAATTTAGAGAATACTGTTGAGCAAAATCAAGAACTTATTGGTCATACTTCATTTGTAACAGGATTGGCTGTTGCACCTGATAATTCTTATTTTATATCTTCAAGTAATGATAAAACAATTCGTAAATGGGATTTAAAAACCTTAGAAAGCGAAATAATTGTTACAAGCGAATCGAAAATAAATTCTATTGAAATTTCTCCTGATTCAAAGAATATATTAACAGGAACTCAAGATGGGAAAATTAGTATTTATAATTTAGAAAGTATTAATTCCCCGGTTGTTATTGAAGCAAATTCAAAGAATGCAATAACTTCGATTTGTTATAATAAGAAAGGAACTTGGATTGTGTCTGGAGATTCAAAGGGTAATGTGCAAGTATGGGATACAAATAATTATACTGAGATAAAAAATCTTGAAGGACATAAATCACGAATATATGATATAGCCTTTAATTCAAATGGATGTTTACTTGCTACATCAAGTTTAGACGGTACAGTTCGTGTTTGGGATTGTACAAATCTTAATAATCAGCCTATAGAATTAAGAGATCATGAGTCTTGGGTGCTTTCAATTTCATTTACTCCGGATGGTAATAGATTGGTTACTTCAAGTAATAAAAAAGATAGAATTTTAATTTGGGACACAAGACCTAATGCAATTGCAGATAAAATTGTAACAAAATTAGAACGTAATATGTCCGAAGAGGAATGGAAAACATATGTAGCTGAAGATATTGAGTATATTAAAACTTTAGCTGAACAAATTAATATAAAATAATATGAACAAAGCAAAATCATATATAATACTATGCATGCTTATCTTTTTGGGTTTATATTCAAAAGCCCAGCAAAGTAATTGTGCTTTAAAACTTGAAGAAGCAGAAAATTTATATGAGATGGGAATATTAGATTCAATCCCGGCAATGTTGCGATCTTGTATTAATGATGGCTTTGAAAATGAAGAATTGTCGAGAGCATATAAATTACTTATAAGAACTTACCTTTTTGAAGATTATCAAGAGATGGCAGAGTTGACAATGCTGAAGTTTTTGAAAAAATTCCCTGAATATGAGATAAAAGCAACAGATCCCGTTGAGTTTGTTTATTTATATAAATCTTATCAAACTATACCAATATTTTCTATTGGCTTTATTGGTGGTGTAAATTATTCTTTTTTAAGGATTAAGGAACCATTTAGTTTAGGAAATACTGAAGATTACAAAGGAGGTTATTCAACATCTGGAGTAACCTATCAATTTGGATTACAAATAAAACGTTATATCACTGAGAATATTGATATAAACCTGGATGTAATTTATACGAACAAGATTTATAATAATACTTTAGATCAGATCGATTCCAAAATTATATATGATGAAACACAGTCTATGTTAGCCTTTCCTTTAAGTGGAACATATGATTTTAAGTTAGGTAAATTTTCTCCATATGCCAGACTTGGTGTTAACGTGGACTATATGTTAAGTGCTTCTGCAAGTATTGAACGGTTAATTGAAAGTGATGCCGGTGTTGATGATGTTACTGGCTCTTCTATTGATATTTTAGATAATAGAAAACCTTATGATATATCTGCTCTAATTGGAGGTGGATTAAAATACAACACCAAAAAAGGTTATATAATGTTTGATTTAAGATACCATTTGGGATTAACAAATAACATAGAAGAAGATAATCGTTATTCTATCGAAGAATTATGGTCTGATTATAATTATGTCGACGATGATTTTTCCATAAATAATTTATACATATCACTTGGATATGTATTTTCATTTTATCAAACTAAGCAAAATAAAAAATGAAACAGATAATAAAACATACGTTTGGTCTCTTATTAATTTTATCAATATTCTCTTGTGATAAACTTGAAATATCGTCTATTCAAGCAGATTCATTTATTAAATTATATGGATCTGGGAGTAGTGATTTTGGCGTAGATGTAAAACCCTTTAATAATGGTTATATTTTATTAGCTACTACTAACCTTAATGAGGATACTGATATTTCTTTGATAAAAACTGATAAATATGGAAATCAAGAAGGTGAGATGATAACTTTTGATGGTGGAGGAGTTGATATTGCCGGAAGTATTTTGCTAACGGACGATGGTGGGTTTATTGTTGTCGGTACTTCTAACGATATCGATAATGAAAAAGATGATATTTACATTGCAAAATACAATTCGAGTGGTGACTTAGATTGGGAAAATTTTATCGGAAAAAGTTCTGGTTCAAATGAGGAAGGTGCTGTAATTAAAAAAGCACAAACAGGTTATATTATAGCAGGAAGTATAGGCCCAAAGAATTCTAAAGATGTTTATCTAGTTAAAATTGATGATGCTGGAGATTTTGAATGGGATAATACTTTTGGAGTAGATAAGGATGATTATGCTTCGGATATAATAATGCATAACGATGGATATTTAATTATTGGAAGCTCTAATGGTTATAATTCATTTGATGGTTTAGGAGGATATGATATAATATTAATAAAAACCAATTTTAATGGAGATGAAACTCATTTTCATGTATATGGTAATGGTAATGATGATTATGGAAACTCTGTTATAGAAACAGACACCAGCTTTGTTTTTGTAGGTTCGCGAGAGGAAATTAGTAGTAATGCAAATGTATATGTAGTAATGGTTGATAAAGAAAATCTACTCAATAAAGTTGATTTTAACTTTGGATCTAACTTATATAACCAGGGATTTGATATTTTGAAAAATCAGAATGGATATACAATTGTAGGAAGTAATGAAATTACGATTGGAACTACCGAAGCATACTTTTTAACAATTGATGATTCAGGAAATCAAATTGTTGAAAATAGCTTAGGTTCATATAACCAAAGTATGAAATCAATAGAAAAAACTTCTGATGGAGGCTACATCATGATTGGCAGCTCTGGTTTTGAAGGAAACGAACAAATATGTTTAATGAAAGTAAACTCTAAAGGGGAATTGTAGATTCTTATGTGTTATAATTATTGGATATGAAAAGTTAAGAATTATGAAAAAAATATATCAGGTATTTTACATTTTAGTGTTTTTGTTTATATCTAACATTGGATTTGCACAAATAACTGTTGTTGATGCTGTTGCTGTTGATGGAAATTCGAATGGTTTTTATGGAACTGTCGAAATTGAATTTTCAACTGGAGTAGTCGATTCAGAATTTTCTTCAAGTGCTTTACCAAAAGATGATTGGGATTTTTCTTTGGATCCTGAGTTTAATACTGTTTTAAGACCTAATAATTTTTATACCGATGTATCAATTATCGCCAATGAGGATTCTATTGATGATAGATTTGTAAGAGTTACTTTTCCATCAGAATTTGGATCTAGTACAGGACCTATTTATATTAGGTATACAAATGGTAATATTGGTACTGACGATATTCATGATACAACTGGAACTTTTATTTTAGATGATTTTTCTCTTTTTATAGCTCCAGATAAAGCTCCTCCTGAAATTAAGGAAGTTACATCTAATGCATCAGGTGTTGATACTTTAATCGTTGGAGAATCAATTATATTTACTGTAGACTTTAAAGATACCTTGCCTGATCCACAAATTACAATGTTACCTTTAAAATATAATGGTCAAAACCTAAATTGGTTTACTGATAATGCAGGTGATACATATAAAGGAATTTATACGGTTGTAGAAGGCGATACTAATAGGGTAGTACCATTACAATTACAAAATGTAACAGCACAGGATCAATATGGAAATGTAAGTGTGTCAGTTGCAAATAGTACTGATGTACAAAAGGCTATTGATGCGAATACTCCAACAATTGTAAGTGTAATTTCAGATGCAATAACTCCCGATACTTTAATAGTAGGAGATTCTATAATTTTTACTGTTGATATAAATAATGCTGATCCTGACCCTGATCCCGACTTGATTATTGCTCCATTACAATATAATGGCGAGAACTTGAATTGGACTCCAATTAGTGGAGGTGATACTTATCAAGGTGTTTATAAGGTTAAAGATGGAAATTTGGATAGAGTAATTCCTTTACAATTAACAGGTGTTACTGCTACTGATTTAGCAGGGAATATTAGCAATTCGAGTGAATCAGCAAATGTAAATGTTACAATTGATGCAAATGAACCTTTAATAAATTCAGTAACTTCAAACGCGACAGGATCAGATACATTAATTGTTGGTGAAGAAATTATTTTTACCATTGATATTGATGTGGCAGATGGAATGTTATCATTTATACCTGTAAATTATAATGGACAAAGTTTGAATTGGTATACCAATGATGGTGGTAGTACATATATTGGAACTTATCATGTTACTGAAACTAATCAGAATAGATGGCCAGCTGAAGAGTTAATAAACGTTCAAGCGACTGATCCAGCAGGAAATAAAAGTAATACTCTAAGTAGTAGTAATGTCACTAAATCAATTGATGCAAATTCACCCGATATATCATTGGTTGAGTTAAAAAATATGTCGAAGAAAATTGGCGAGACAGATACATTATATATTACGATAAATGCTGATCCAGACGATACTAATTACAAGTTTATTTCAGGTACTGTTGCAGGATATAATATATCATCCATTGAAACAGTTAATAGTACTACAGTTTATGCTTTTTTTACAATTGAAGAGAGAACTTATGATATTGATTCAGCAGAAACTGTACAAGTAAGTAATTTACATCTTTCTGATGATGCTGGAAATACAAGTAATATTATAACTCAAGTAATTCCAAATGATTCCCATGCAATATTTAGTAAAAAGCCTGTTGCTTATATCGATGGAGATGTATGGGTTTGTGATGGCGATTCTGCAATAGCTCCCGTATTTTTATCAGGAAGACCACCATTTACAATAATTTACACTGATAATGATTTACTTACAGACACCATAGATTCTATTGGATCCACTTTTTATCCAATTAATGCTGTTGATAATTCATCTAACAGTTTAATTAATTTCAATATAACTAAGGTAAGCGATGCAACTGGTAATAATGCTAGTGGTACAGGAACTTTTATTTTAAATATTAATGATCTTCCAAATACTATAATTGATTTTCCTTCAGAAGGAGATGATATTGATATTTCAGAAGATTCGTTAATTTTAAGTGGAACACCTGTTGGAGGAATTTTTTCTGGAAATGGAGTAATATCCTCTTCTAAAGAGTTTCGTCCAAGTATCGCAGGTATTGGCTCTCACTCAATTTATTATAATTATACAGATCCAAATGGATGTAGTAATGCTGATACAATAAGCGTTACAGTTATTGAAGGTGGAAAAATAACTTTTTCTCCAAATAAAAGTATCTTTTGTTCTTATGAGGATACAATATGGATTTATGGATCTAATGAATTAGATACTATAGGAGTATTTACGTTTGACACACCATTAGCACTTGATAGTTTAGGAGCTGATACAGCAATTATTGATATTTCAAAATTAACAAAAGGAAATCATACCTTAACCTATACTTATGGAGGAATTGAAATAAATAAAACATTTAAAATTGATTCTATTGAAATTGACTTTACGGGTCTAAAGTCTAAGTATTGTGAAGATGATGAAGAGGTTAATTTAACTGGAGTTTCAGATGGTTACGGTGCAGGAGTTGGTGTTTTTAGTGGATATGGTATTAATGCAAATGGTTTGTTTACTCCCTCTATTGCGATATTAGGTGTTGATACAGTAACATATAATGATACCATTACATATACATTTACTCGAGATGATTCTGGTTGTCAAAAAAGTATGGAATCTATTACAAATGTTTACAAAATTCCTAATGTTGGTTTTACATTAGATAAAATTTGTATTGAAGGATCGCAAGAATTTGTATCATTTAACTCAACATCTACCGCGTCATTTTATGATTATATTGATGAATGGGATTGGCATGTAAATAATACAGTTTCAATTGATGAAGATACATTGGAAAATCCGCAATTATTACTTACTAGTCAGGCTAATAATAGTATTGAACTAAAGGTAACAACTGATAAAGGATGTTCTTCTCAATTAGATAGTCTTATGTTAATCGGATCAAAAGTGGATCTTGACTTTACGTGGGATAAGGAGTGCGATGGTGATACTGTAAGTTTTACAGTACTAGAATATACAGACACTGCAGGCGTTAATAGAATACAGTGGGATTTTGGTGAAAGTATAGGTGACCTTGAATATATAGATACAATTAATATGCATAATCCAAGATGTGTATATTCAGAAGCAGGAATTTATCCGGTAATATATAAAGAATACACAAAAGTCTGTAGTGAAATATCAGATACTTTAAATATAACTATACGTCCATCGAAGAATTTTAGTTCAGGTTATTATTTTGAGGATTTCGAAATCGTTTCAGATACAGTTGGTTGGGCTTTTGACGAGTTAGAAAGTAAATCAGATTCTATTTCAGCTTGGCAATTGGGAACTCCGAATGGAACTTTAATAAACTTAGGAGCTGGAGGTTCGAATAATGCATATGTGACAAATCTGGGTGGAAACTATTCAAATAATGTAATATCAGTTCTTTCAAGTCCATGTTTTGACCTATCTACTCTGGAGAGACCTATGATATCTTTTGAATTTATTTCTGCTTTACAAAAAGATAGAGATGGGGTAATAGTTCAATATTCATCTGAAGTGGGAACTTGGATAAACTTAGGTTCTAATGATAAAGGTGTTAACTGGTATAATACAACAAGTAATTATGCTGCAGGAGATTTTGGGCAAGCAATTGCATGGACTGGAGATGGTGTTGATAAGGATATTGAAAATGTAGAATGGAGAAATGCTAAATATTGGTTAGAAGATGTTATTGGAAAAAAAGGAGTGCGTTTTAGATTAGTTCTCGGAGCAGATGATGATGGAGTAAACGAAGGTTTTGGTTTTGACAATGTGTGGATAGGTGATAGAAATAGAACTGTACTAGTAGAACATTTTACTAATAACAAAAATGATGATGGATTCTTGAGTAGACAAGACGATATTGTTGATATTATCGAAGAGAATTCAAAAGATGCAATTTTAATGCAATATTTTACAAGTTTCCCAGAATCAAATGATTTTAGTGAATTTTATACAGCAGGACCAAGTGCACGTTCATTATTTTATGGTGTAGCTTATGTTCCATATTCTTTTGTTGACGGAGGAGATAGAAAGTTTGATTATTCAAGCGAAAATAGTTTGGAAAGTTCTAACATTAAAAATAGAATGCTAGAAAGGTCTATTTTTGATGTTCAAGTGAAGCAAAATGTTGATGATAATAAATTAGTAGTATCAGCCACCATAAAAGCTTTAGAAAATAATTCAGATTTAAAACTTAGTGCAAGAATTGCAGTAGTTGAATCTATAGAATATTTAGAAGATACTATTATACATAATGTATTGCGAGCAATGTTGCCTGATCCCGCAGGAATTTTATATGAGAGAGATTGGGTAGAAAATGATTCAGTTAATATTTATAGGTTGTGGGATATACCGGATGGTGTAAATAGCGATAGCTTAAAGACAATTGTATTTATTCAAGATGAGGATAATAATGAAATTTACCAAGCGGGGTATGCAAATAGTTTTACAACTTCATTATCAACATCTATTTCTGATGAAATAGTAATAGATGAAAGTTTATATAGTGTTTATCCAAATCCAATGTCAAGTCATTTTACGGTTCGATTTGCTAAGGTGCAAAATGAAGATATTGTAATTAACTTATATAATAATGTTGGTGTACTTGTAAGAGTTCAGAAATTGGAACAAGGAACTAATATGATAGATATAAGTACTGATGATTTACCTATAGGAATTTATTATGTACAAGTACAATCAAATGATTTTATAAGTTCTAAGAAAATTATTAAAAGTAATTAAATATAAAAGGGGCTTTTTTAACAGCCCCTTTTATATTTTTATATTAGATATTTCGATAGCTATCTGTTTGTTATTGTATTGTGTGTTTATTATTAACGGCTTGTCATGTTGAGCTTGTCGAAACATAGACAACTTTATAATTTTATGAATACACTTAATATAATTCTAATTTTTTCCTCTTCTTCTGTGAGGTCTTTCTTTATGCTGTCTTCTATGTTCGTTTCTTCTGGGTTCTTTATCTTGAATTGATATCATTCTAATAAATAAGTGCTGAAGTGATTCTTGTTGATCATCATTACATATTTCTTTTAGATCAAGAAAATGATCTGAAGTAATTAGTTTAAGATCGTAATGTAAATTTCCAATTTGTCTGGAAATTGAATCGATATTTTCTTTATTCGGATTTTTATTAGCAATCTCACGTATTAGCAAATGTCTATAATTAGACAGTTTTGTGCTTATGTTTTGCGTATTAAGTATATATTCTTGATTTGCACTTTTAAACTCTTCAAACTGGTTTTCAGATAAGTTTAATTCATCTTTTAGAAAATGATACATCCCCATTTTTCTAATTTCTTCCTTCTGGAGATTTGTTTCATTTATCCTTTTTACTTTAATCTTACTATTGTAATAAATAGTTACTAAGGCTGATACATTTATAATTATTAAAACAATAATTACTATAATTAAAAATCTCTTTTTAGCTGTATTATTCATAGTTTTAAATTTACTTTTCTTCAACAGAATTATCATTATTTATCAAAGTATTTTCAATACTCTCTAACTCAAAATCATTTAAGAATTTGTTTTCAGAAAAGACTTTAATATAATCTTGTTCTTCTATATTTAATTCAGAATATATATTTGTATTACTAGAATAAGATCCTATCTGTATTCCAATAAAAACTGCAATAATTACAGAAGAAAGATAAAGTGCTGGTTGCAATAGTTTTTTATTAAATAATTGTTCAAAAATAGAAATTTTTTGAGATTCTTTATTTTCCATTCTTTGTTTCAATCTGGTATAATAAAAGGCTTTTTCTTCTATATTTTTAGTTGGTTTTAATAAATTAAGAGTATCAATTACATACATATATTTTTTTGAACATTCTGAGCATTCATCAAGATGAGATTTAATCAAATTAGTATTCTCTTTTGATAATTCGCCATCGATGAACATGCTTATCTTTTTATCTACCTCTTTACAGTTCATAGTCTCTGTTTTTTTATTTGACACTAACATCTTGATAATTATTACAATTAAGTTAGTTTTTTTTATAATAATCAATAATTAGTTTGTGCAATTTCTTTTTAGCTCTATTAATTAAAACACCAACTTCCGATACACTAATTTCCATTATTTCAGATATTTCTTTATACGCCAAATTTTCAAAATTATTTAATGAAATAGCTATTCTTTGTTTTTCTGGAAGTTTATTTAGTGAATGGTATAGTGCATTTTTATTATCATTTAATTCAATGTTTTCTCCAGGTTTTAATTCAGTATCTTCAGGATCAATTGTCTTACTTTCATCACCAAAAATAATATCTAAACTTGAAAACCATTTTTGCCTTTTTTTAGATCTCAGATAGTTTAAAGATTTATTAACAGAAATTCTATATAACCAGGTTGTAATTTTAGAATCACCTCTAAAAGAATCAATAGATTCATAAAATTTCATGAATACTTCTTGAGATACATCCATGGAGTCATCATAATTATTAAGGATATTATTACAAATATTTAAAACAAGATGGTGATGTTTTTCCACAAAGAATTGGAAAGCTTTTTCGTCTTTATTTGCTATTCTATCTATAAGAATTCTTTCGTCCATTCAGGATAATTATATAATTTTTTGGTTTGACACTTAAAATTATAATTTATTACAAGCAAAGTTATAATCTTTATAATTCTTTAATCAAAAATTATATAATTATAATCATTATAGCAACAACTAGTTATGAATGCCGTGTTAATTTAATAAGTAAATTTAGGTTCTAAAGGTTTTAAAAGTCTAATCTTTAGTAATTGATCTTGAGATAATAAGTTTTTGAATTTCCGAGGTTCCTTCATAAATTTGAGTAAGTTTTGCTTCTCTCATTAATCGTTCCACATGATATTCTTTTACATAACCATTACCACCTAATATTTGAACAGCTTCAGTTGTTACTTTCATAGCTACGTCAGTTGCATAAAGCTTAGCCATTGCACTCGCTGCTCCATAGGGGTGTTTATTATCTTTAAGCCAGGCAGCTTTGTGCACAAGTAATCTGGTAGTTTCTATTCCTGTTGCCATTTCTGCAAGTTTAAATGCAATCCCTTGATGATTAATGATTTCTTTACCAAATGTTTTTCTTTCTTTAGCGTATTTAAGCGCAAGATCGTATGCACCGCAAGCAATTCCAAGAGCCTGGGCCGCTATGCCAATTCTACCTCCTTCAAGTAATTTCATGGCAAATTTAAAACCAAAACCATCTGCACCTATTCTATTCTCCTTTGGGACCTTTACATCATTAAACATTACTGAATGAGTATCAGAACTTCGCATTCCCATTTTATCTTCATGTGGACCTAATGAAATACCTTTTGAATTACGTTCAACAATAAATGCATTTATTCCTTTATTACCTAATTCAGCATGAGTTTGAGCAATCACAAGATATATTCCAGCTGAATTAGCACTTGTAATCCAGTTTTTTATTCCATTTAGGATATAATATTCACCTTTTTCTATAGCAGTTGTTTTTTGGAAAGAAGCATCAGAACCAGCTTCTGGCTCACTTAGAAGGAAAGCACCAATTTTCTCACCACTAGCAAGTGAATTCAAGTATTTATCTTTTTGATAATTTGTACCATATTTTTCTATTCCATAACAGTTCAATGAATTATGCACTGCCATTATTACAGCTATAGATGAATCAACTTTTGAAATTTCCTCTAAAGCCATTATATATGACATATTATCCATTCCAACTCCTCCAAATTCTGGAGAAACTAAAATTCCAAAGAACCCAAGATCTGCAATGTTTTTTACATGTTGTGTTGGATATTCTGCCTTAGAGTCACGTTCAATTACATCTTTGATAAGTTCACGTTGTGCATAATCACGGGCAGTTTTTTGAACCATTAATTGCTCTTCAGTATATTCAAAATTCATATGGTAATTTTTGGTTTGTACTCCAATGTATTTGCGAATTAACCTGTTTTTTTGTACACAATAGCGACAATGGTTTTATCATCACCACCCATATTAATACTCATACCATATGGACGATCTGATGGAATTTTAATCTGAGCATCGCCAGCTCTCCCTGTTAATTGCTCCCATATTGTAACTGCTTGATGAACTCCAGTCGCACCTGTTGGATGTCCCCAACCAATTAATCCACCGGTTGTATTTGTCGGAAATTTTCCATTTCTGGATGTATTACCTTCGATTACAAAATCTGCACCTTTGCCGGGTTTTGCCAACCCTAATGCTTCCATCATTAAAACTCCTGCAATTGTAAAACAGTCATGTACTTCAAATGTAGCAACATCACTAGCAGTAATGCCAGCCATATCTAAAGCTTCTTTAGCAGCTAATTGCACCGTCCTAAGCTTTGTAAGATCTGCAGGCTCTTCAGTTATGTTATCTGTCTTTAAACAGAATCCTACCATTTCAACAGCATCTGACTTATCAATTCCAGCTCTTTCTAATCCTTCTTCTGATAAAATTGCAATTGCAGATGCTCCATCAGAAACTTTTGAGCAGTCAAAGACATTTAAACATGGTGTAAAACTTTTTGGATTTGGTTCCATTAATCCAACTTCAATTAAATCAGGCATTTTGTTCTCATATTCTTGAGCGGTAGGGCATAAGCGTGCATTTTCAATTGCATTTTTGAACCATGCAGCATGAGCTTTTCTTGCTTTATCCTTGCCTAATTTGTCGAAATATGCTCCAGCACGATTACTAAATTGACCCGGGAAGAAATAAGCATGTCCTTCTTTTCTTTTTTGAAACCAACCTGCTCCAGCTAGGATATCTGCACCGTAAATAGCTTTTACTGAGTTTTGAACTTCAACTCCAAGACTTAAAACTGCATCTGCTGATTCTGATAAAACAGATTTAATACCTGTAATAAGAGCAAGTCCGCCTGAAGCACAAGCTCCTTCAACTCTCAATGATGGTTTGTTTCTTAATCCTTCATCAATTATTGGCAAAAAGGCACCTAAATGAGCTTGCTTAACAAACCGGCTAGCCATAAAATTCCCAATAACTCCTTCATCAATATTTTGTGGTCCATTAACCATTTTTAAAGTACCCTGTCCGGCTTCCTTAATATAATGTTCAATTCCTGGACGGGGCTTTTTAGGATGGAATTCCTTTCTTCCAGTACCTAATGAAACTGTATTAAATCCGGCAGCCATATATATATTTCTTTTCATAATAATCGTTTTAAATATTTGAATTTATTAACCAATATAATTGTTAATTGGACCATAGGCATGGAAAAATCCTGTAAGCATTACAGTATTTATATGCTCTTTATTATTTGTAACTCCGTCTGAAACCAGTTTTAATCCAATATTCTTAGAATTTAACACATAGTCTCTTGTTAGAATTGCACCCAAAGTGTTCATAGATTTTAACTCGTTAAAATATTTTTCAAAGAATATATCTCTGGACTTGTTTCTTATTACTGCTTTCCATGGTTTAAATGATGAAGGAAGAACATCTAATATCTTATCTACCTTTTCCTGGAAACTTTCAATTTTTATATAATCTTTCTTATCAGGATCATAAACACCAGTAACTATACCTTTCTCATATAATAATATTCCTGGTTTTTGTGTTCCATCAGAATTCTGACCACCTTTTATATTTAATAAATTTAAATTATCGATTAAATCACTGTGTAATTCATTATCATTTAATCTTGGTTCCATAACCAGCATAATTTTCTGGCAAACATCTAATCCAACATAATCCATTAGCTGGAATATTCCCATTGGCCTAATCATAAAATCCTGACTTACCTTATTTACAGCATAAACGGCTTCTGCAAATGACATTTTATCCATTAAACTTTCTGCTTGTTTAATTCCAAAAATTATATCTCGCATAAAATGCCCATTACCGATAAATCCCGATTTGTCATTTGAAGGTATTACTGTTTTTTTAAGTTTTTTAGCATATTCAGCAGCGAATTCTACTAATTCTTTATTTGTATTTTTAGAAATAATAAGTTCAACTAGTTTTTGTACAGCAGGGGGATTATAAAAGTGAAATCCTATAATCTTACCATTTATTTCTGCTTTGGTATCAAGTTCAATTATCGGAATTGAAGAAGTATTTGTAAAAAACCATGGGTCATTTTTATTATTTGCAAGAATTTGTTTTATTAGTTTAACTTTTAGATCTGGATTTTCAATTACAGCTTCAAATATTAAATCAGAATTATAAGCAGATTCAATGCTTGTGCTTGTATGAATTATTTTTAATACGTCATCAATATATTGCTCTATAATTTCTCCATTCTCAATTAGATCAGAACGATCTTTATATACTTCTCTAAGCAAAACCATTTTTTTTTCGGCCATTTTTCTAACTTGAGTTTTTAGATAACCAAAAAGCCCTGTAAGAGCTGCCGGTGATGTATCTATTGCATTTATGGCAAAAATTTTAGATTTATTCTCATGTTTTAATTGAAGATCTGCCATTTCTATTGCCGTTAGCAAAAGGATTCCAGATCCCATTTTACCTGCTGCACCCAATACAGATACATTTTGTAATTTATTGATATAATTCATAGATAGTGATTTATAAATATTATTTCCAACTAGGTTTTCTTTTTTCAAGAAATGCTTCCATTCCTTCTGGTCCGTCGCTTTCAAAAAGTTTAGAAAATTCTTCTCTTTCAAGACTGTATGCTTTGTCTAAGTCATATTGATATCCTTTTCGAATAACTTGTTTTAAAGATTGAATAGCATTAGGTCCATTTTGCAAAATCTTTTCGGCCAATTTTAAAGATTCATTTAGGAGTTCACTTGCATCAGTAAGCATTTGAATTATACCCATTCTTAAGGCTTCTTCAGCACCTATCATTTGTCCGGTTAATTGAAGAAATAATGCATTTCCTAGTCCTGATAATCTGGAAAGTCGTTGAGTACCACCATAGCCAGGAATTAATCCTAAACTTGTTTCTGGCAATCCAAATTTTCCATAATTGTTTGATATTCTAAAATCACAAGCTAGAGCTAACTCACAACCGCCTCCAAGTGCATAGCCGTTTACTGCAGCTATTACCGGAATATAAAAGTTTTCGAGACGTAAAAATGCATCCTGTCCAGTTTTTGAAAACTGAAATGCTTCTTCTTTGGTCATATCTTTCATTTCAGCAATATCAGCTCCAGCAACAAAAGCTTTTCCTTCTCCTGTTATAATTAATACCTTTGTTGATAAGGAATTTTCTAATGTGTCAAGGAAATTGTTTAATTCTAGAAAGAATAGTTTATTAAGGGCATTTAAAGATTCAGGTCTTGAGATTGTTAGGATAGTAGTTTCTCCTTTGTGGGCAACATTAATCGTATTGTATTTCATAAGATTTCATGTTTTATAACATACAATTACGGAAATCTTTGGTTATAAAACAAAAAAGCAAGAAAATATTTCTTGCTTTAACTGGCGTTCTTTAAAATTAGGACTGTTGCTATAGTGTGTTGATCTGTAATAATTTCTATGAATTATAACTTTGAATATACTGCTAAGAATAAAACTATTGAATAGAAAATTTGCGAAAATTGAATTGTGAAATTAATTTTAAACTTACATCATTTGGGGTTTTTTATTTTGTTCTGATCTTTCAATAATAATTGCAATCCTTTTTTCTCTGGTTTCTATTCTTTTAGCATTTGTTACCCAATAAATATATTGATTCTGATATGATCTTGCGAAATTAGAAAAGTTTAACCATGCCATTTTATTTTTCTTTAATGCTGTTTCCAGATAATTTGGTATTTCCATATTTTTTTGAGTTGTATATGCTTTATCCCACTGACCATTTTTCTTAGCAATATTTACTTTTTCCATTCCAGCAGTTGTCATTTTATTTTTTTTAATCATTTTTTTAACACGATTTTTATTTAGTAATGACCATATACTATTTGGTTTTCGAGGTGAGTATTTTTGCATGTAGGTTTCGTTATCAATACTTTTTACTTTGCTGTCTATCCATCCAAAACATAAAGCTTCTTCAACAGCATCATTATATGAAACTGTTTCTTTTTTTGTATGCTTTTTGAAATAAATAAGCCATATTTCATTTGTAAAAGTGTGGTTTTGTTCTAACCATACTCTCCACTCATCTCTATTTTTACAATATATTGTTTCCACAGTTGAAATTTTTAAATGAAATACAAATTATGAATTAAAATAGATTAAAAAAAGCGTAACAATCTTGCTACGCTTTATATTTTATAGTTGCTTAAAGATTACTTTTTATCTTTTTCGTCTTTATTCTTCTTTTTTGGTTCAGGTTTAATTTCTATATCCTTAATTTCTTCAACATCTGAAATATTCTCCTCTTTCTTTTGAGTTCCTTTTAAATAATCAGGAAGTTCCATTCCTGCCATTTTAAATAACTCTTCGAAAGGAGGAATTGAACCTAGCATACCAGATAAGAAATTAGCTGATGTAGGAGAGTTGCCATCTTTTCCACCACCCATGTTATCCCAAACTGTAATCTTATCAATTTTAAGATTCTTAATAGCTTCAACTTGAGTTTTAACTAATTCAGGTAATTTATCTGCAATCATCATCATAACTGCACTTTGAGCATCGTCACCAGTAGCATTAACAAGTTTCTGGAAACCTTCTGCTTGCTTACTTAGAATTTCAAAAATACCTTTACCTTCAGCTGCCATTTTCAAAAAGATCGCATCTGCATCACCTTTTGCATGACGTCGAGTTTGCTCTGCAATTGCTTCAGCAGCAATCTCAATTTTTTCTTTATCAATTTGGGCAGGTACAACAATATTAGCAGTTTGGGTTGCTTTATCTCTCTCAGCTCTTACTTCTTCAGCTTTTCGTTCAGCAGAATAAGCTTCTTCTAATGCTTTCGCTTGAGTTACTTTCTCTGCAGCTACGGCTTTACGTTCCGCTTCAGCTTCCATTTCACGACGAGTAGCATCTGAGTTAGCAATTGTAATTTTTGCATTATTTTCACCTTCAACAGCAGTAGCATCTGCAGCGGCAACATTTACACGCTGATCCTGATGAGCATTTGCTTCACCAATAGCTCCATCACGATTTTTTTCAGATACACTTTTCTTAGCATCATTTATTGCTTTTGCAGCAGCTTCTTTACCTAAAGCTTCAATATATCCCGATTCATCGTTAATATCGGTTACGTTTACGTTAATTAGCTTTAAACCAATCTTCTTAAGTTCAGCTTCAACGTTTGAAGAAACAGCAGCTAAGAATTTATCTCTATTACTGTTAATCTCTTCAATATCCATTGTTGCAACTACTAAACGTAATTGACCAAAAATGATATCTTTTGCTAAATTATTTACATCTTCTTGAGAAAGACCTAATAAACGCTCAGCAGCATTAGTCATTACTCCAGGTTCTGTCGAAATACCAACAGTAAATCTAGAAGGAACATCAACACGAATATTCTGCTTACTTAATGCACTTGTTAAATTAATTTCAATTGATATTGGTGTAAGATCAAGATATGAATAATCTTGAATAATTGGCCAAATAAATGCAGCTCCACCATGAATACATTTAGCTGAACGAGATTCAGCATCAATTCCTTTACCAACTTTACCGTAAATTACTAAAATCCTGTCCGAAGGGCAACGTCTATATCTCCTAAAAAAGGAAACGATTAGTACGAAAACGAAAATGACTGCCGCTACGACAAGTAAAACAATGTATTGTCCCATATTAATTAATTTTATTTAGTTATGATTATTTACCACTAGGTTTAACCACTAGTATTTCATTATTTAGAATTTCTATTACTTCAACAACAGCTCCTGTTTTAATTTCTTCTTCATAATCGGTCATAGCATCCAAAGTTTGTAAACCTTGTACCTTAATTTGAACCTTTCCAAAACCATTTCTTTTTGCAGGTATTGGAAGATAAACACTACCAACTTTGCCAATTGCATTATTCATATTTAATGTTCCGTTATCAGTTAATTTACCCATGAAGTAAACTATTGATGCCATAATCGACATCATTATAAAACCAGAAACAGAAGAAATAATTACTGATTTTCCTACACCTAATCCACCATCAAGGCAGGCAATTCCAGCCCATCCAAAAATGGTAAAGAATGCAACAAGGTTTTTAAGAGTAATAAATTGGAAGTCAATACCGGTATCTCCTTCTATTGAAACATCTGAATCTCCATCAGCTTCAATTTCGTCAATATCACCACCAAAAAAAGTTAAGATGATCTGAATAACAAATAATACCGAAAATGGTATTGCAATACACCAATATATCTTTTCAATAAGCATTAGCGATTGCCATGATTCTGTAATAGTTAATAACATAGTATATAAGTTAGAATTTGAAGAAGCAAATTACTATAAATTGCTGAGAATTCAAGGAGGAATGAAGTTAATATTTGTTAAAAACGTATAATGAATTTAATATAACGGTCTTAAATATCTAATTTATTCATAATGTTTTTAAATCGCGTATTGCTTATTGGATGTTCAGCTATTATTTTTCCATTATATAAAATACAAAATGTACCAAATGCACATGGACTATTTTGTGCATCCTTATAGTTTTTCAATTCAATAATGTTGGGTTTAATTTTATATTCTATTTTTGCAGTTTCTGAGATTTCAATAATCGCTTTTGTAGTATATGGACATTGGTCCGAAGAAATAATATATATTCCTTTATTGTATTTTGAAATTCTTTCTTCCCAATTACCGTTAAAGGTTGGTTTAATTGCGTTTTCACTAAATGGTATGTAAAGTAACTCAAAATCGGGTTTGGCTGTATCGGCAATCTCAAATCCATTTTTTATAAATAAATCTTTGCTTGCCATCCAAGTGCCTTTCCTTGTAACCACTGCAACTCCGTACATATTTTTTAATTTTGCATCTTTGATGCATGAATCTAATAACATTTGCCCGTAACCGTTACCTTTTACGTTTTTCTGAAGAATTAATAAACAATGAATAAACATATAATTAGGAGCAATTATTGGTCGCCAAGCAAATTCTCCTGGAATATATTCTATTGCACCAACGGCTCCTTTTTCTTCGGAATAAAGTACATTATATTTCATTCCTTCAGAAAATCGATCTTGGGTCCACTTTATTTTTCGTCGAAAACCTTCAATTTTTGGGTTTTTATATCCACACATTCCAAATTCATGAACATTTTCAAAAGTAGCTTCTATAATTTTTAGCTTTATCATTTTAATGTGATTATGTTAGTTAGAATTGCTTGAAGCTAGCAGCTAAAAGCTAGTAGCTTCTATCAAGTTCAATTCATATTTAAAATCTTAGATAAACTTATGTTGATTAATACTAACTTTCAATTAGCTATTCCGCAACACTTTTTATACTTTTTTCCGCTTCCGCATGGACAAGGATCATTTCTATTTATTTCACCACTTAACGATTTCTTAGGCTTACTTGCCATTTTCTGATTAAAGATATCCTCTAATAAAGAATACAATTTAGGATGTTTTTGTTTCAATAATTTTGGCCTTTCAAAGAAATACTCACTAATTACAGCAAAAAATTCTGTTTTATTAGTTGCACCGTAAGGATTTATATCTGATTCACCTTCATATATTTCTTCAATTTTATTTTGAATAAGATCAATCCATGGAAGTGTGTATTGTTTTTCTAAAAGTAGCTCTGGAATTCCATCAGTATTTCCATCGGCTTTATCAATTAAATGCACAAACTCATGAATAGCAGTATTCTTTTTATCAGATTCATTTCTAAAACCTAAGTGTAGAGCTTGTTTTGAAAGTATCATTTTTCCTTCCATATAACCAGTTCCTACCATTCCTGCAATTTGTCGGTCATTACCATTTGTAGCAAAGTTCTCATTAAACAATCCGGGGTATAGCAGTACTTCTTTTAAGTTATAATATTTCCATTCAGAAAAGGCAAAGATTGGGATAATAGCACTAGCTGCAATCAATAGCTTATCAATTTCCTGAACTGATGTCTTGATGCCTGTAATTCTTATATTTATAATGAATTCTTGAATTTTGAATTCAAATAGCTTTTTGTCTGTAGGATTTAAACTATTATAAAAACTCACATTTTCCAATAAAATTTTTTTCCATTGAGGAGGAAATTGTTTCTTAGGTTTTTTCCATATGTTTTTTTTATTAAAACTCTTACCTATAAAATATAAAAATATTATAAGGCTCATTATTAATACTATGGCAAATAGCTTATTCATGTTGTAAAATTAATTAGTTTTCTTTATAACCTTTTTGTACTAAATAAGTATAAATTTTCGAATTAGGGAGCATCATTTGAATCAAAAACGATTAATCTTATGGAAGTTTTTAATAGGGGAGCAAAAAGGATTGCTATAATCTTTTTGATTATTAGTTTGTTGTGGATACTAGTTTCTTGTATTATAATGCCTTCTTTTTTTAAAGAAATAGTATATTATAATCTTATTAAAGCACATGTTGATTGGGCTTTTGCAATTTTATTATTTATTTTAATATTTTATTTAATTAATAGAGGATTTATTAAAAGAAATTATGATAAAGCAGCTGTAAAAGCCGAGCAAAATTTATATAAAACAGTATTTGAATCTGCTCATGATGCGATTTATCTATTAAATGATCAATATGAATTTGTTGATTGTAATAAGGAAGCACTTGAAATGTTTCAATGTACAAAAGAGCAGATTATAGGTAAAAAACCTGTGGATGTTTCTCCTGAATTTCAGCCAGGTGAGATAAATTCCCAAATGATATCATTTGAAAAATTGAGTCTGGCAAAAAATGGAAAACCGCAATTTTTTGAATGGTTACATACTACTATAAATAATGATAAATTATTCTTTACTGAAGTTTCGCTTAATAAATTAGTTATTTCAAAGGAAGAATTTTTATTAGCAATTATAAGGGATATTTCTAAAAGAAAAAAAGCTGAAAATACTTTAAAATTAAGTGAAGAAAAATATCGACGATTAACTGAGAATTCTCCTAATATAACTTACATATATTCCATAAATAATGGAGCATTGTATTGGTCATCTAAAGTAAAAGATATTTTAGGATTTGATACTGAAGATTTATTAAATAATTCTCTTAAATGGGATAATGCATTACATCCTGATGATATACCTAAAATAGAAAGTTTTTTTGAAAATATTGAAGTTGGAAAAATCTATGAAATAGAATATAGAATCTATGATATACATAACAAATTACATTGGTTTTACGATAGAATTTTTAATGTGACTGAAAGGAATGGAGATATTATTTTAGAAGGCATAATATCTGATATTACGAAACAAAAAGAAACAGAACTAATTTTAAAAGAAAGTGAAGAAAAATATAAGGCACAGTATGATTATTTTCCAATTCCAATTTATACTATAAAAAAAATAAAAGGAGATTTATGTTTTACAGATGTAAATAATGCTGCAAAACAATACCCTTTTGTTAAAGCAGAAGAAATTATTAACAAAAAAATAAGTGATTATTTGTATGACAAAAAAGAAAAAGAATTACTTTATATATTAGATGATATTTTTGAAAAAAAACAAATCAGAAAAATAGAGACCATATATGAATTTAAAACTACAGGTGTAAAACGAAATTTAAGTATTGTTGCTGGATTTGTTCCGCCTAATTCAGTGTTATTATCTACAACAGATATTACTGATAAAAGAAATGCACAACAAAAGGTATATCACGCAATGATTAATGCAGAAGAACGAGAAAGGAGTAGAATTGCAAAAGAATTGCACGATGGAGTTTCTCCTATTTTGTCTGCAATTAAACTTTATTTACAAACCCTGTTGAACTCAGAAAATGAAAAAGCAAGAAATGAAATTTCAAAAAAAGTTAATTCAACAATAAATGAGGCTATTCAAAGCGTATCCGATATTTCAAATAAACTGAGTCCTCATATTCTTCAGAATTTCGGATTATCGATTGCTATACAATCTTTTATCGAAAAGGTATCTGAAACTACAAATCTTCATTTTAGTTTTTTCTATAATGTAAATTGTAAACTCGATGAAGATACTGAAGTTAATATTTATCGTATATTGGTCGAATTAATTAATAATACTATAAAATATGCTGATGCAAGAAATGTTAAAGTAAATATTACCGAAATGGGAAGTGTTGTTAGAATTTACTTTGAGCACAATGGGAAAGGCTTTAATATTGATGAAGTAAAGAATAAAACCAAAGGAATGGGATTATTTAATTTAGATAATAGAATAAATTTATTAAACGGAAAATTCAATATTGAATCTGATATTAGCAAAGGATTAAAAGTTGAAATAGATATTCCTTTAAATATTCAACAAAAATGAGCGAAAGAATTAATATTGTAATTGTTGATGATCATACAATATTTAGAGATGGTTTAAAGTCTCTATTGTCGCAAGTGCCTAATTTTCATGTCCAAGGTGAAGCAAAAACAGGAAGAGATTTTTTAAATATTTTAAAGAATACAAAACCGGATGTTGTATTAATGGATATATCGATGCCAGAAATGGATGGTGTTGAAGCTACAGAAAAAGCATTGTTAAAATATCCCAATCTAAAAATAATAGCTCTTTCAAGTTATAGCGATCATATTTATTATTATAAAATGATAAAAGCCGGCGTGCAAGGTTTCGTATTAAAAAAATCCGGAACAGAAGAACTTCAGGACGCAATTAGTAATGTTTACAATGGAGAAAATTATTTCCCGCAAGATATTTTAAAAAATTTAATATTTAAATTAGGTAATACAGGAATTGATTCTACAAGTAATTCAGTTTCACTTTCAAAACGTGAAACAGAGGTGTTACAATTAATTTGTCAGGGATTTACCAATAACGAAATAGCAGATAAACTTCACATTAGTCCTAAAACGGTAGATAATCACAGAACTAAATTATTATCAAAAACCAATACTAAGAATTCAGCTCATCTTGTTATGTTTGCTATCAAACATCATTTAGTTGAAGTATAGAAATTTGGCAATAAATTGTTTTACCCTCCAATTTTAAAAAGCAAATATAGGGGAATTACCCTATCGGTTTAGTGTTTTATCCTCTTATAACTTTTCGATTTACAAGCTATTTTTGGCATTTATAAATAATGCTATGAAAATAATAATTGTTGATGATAATAAAACTTTCAGAGAAAGTCTGAAATATTATTTGGAAAATATCCTTTTGCATGAAGTTATTGGAATGGTTGGCGATGGAGTAGAATTTTTAGAAAATGAAAATACACATGAAGCTGATATTATCCTAATGGATATTGAAATGCCTAAATTAAATGGTACTGAAACTGCAAAAAGAGCTTTGTATGATAATCCAGCATTAAAAATAATTGCTATAACAAGTTATTCAGACCAAGCATACCTTGTAGATTTAGTTAGTGCTGGCTTTAAGGGGTGCGTGTTTAAGAATAATGTATATAAGGATCTTGATAAAGCCATTTTAAAGATAGCTTCAGGGAAGTTATATTTCCCTAAAAATATCATGTTAATTAATAATCAAATAAAACATTATAAATGGAACTAAATAATAACGCACTTAATAACTAAATATGAAAAAAAGAACAATTCTGCTTATAGTTTTAGTATTAATAATCTTTAAAGGTTATTCTCAAGATATTTCAATTGTTGAAAAGGATAATAAATCTTATACAGATTTAGGCGCCGATATTGTAAGTAGTTATGTTTGGCGTGGTCAAAAGATTGATGATGCACCAAATATACAAGGCTGGGGTGAATTTGGTATAGGTAATTTTATAATTGGTACTTGGGCATCTGCAAATTTTACGGGAACATTTTTAGAAACTGATATTTATGCTGGTTACAGTATTGGAAATCTCAACATTTTGCTTACCGATTATTTTTCTGGATCTGAAAATTATTTTGATTATACTAAGGATACTGAGCATTCATTAGAATTTTCACTCGATTATACAATTAGCGAAAACTTTCCTTTAACTATTACTGCAGGAACTATTATTGCAGGAAGCGACTTTAATGTTAAAACCTATGATTCAATGGGTGATGAAGTTTTTTCAGATTCAAACAATTACTCTACATATCTTGAATTAATGTATACATTAACAAAAGGAGATTACGCTCTCGACATTATGGTAGGTGGAACAACTCATGAGAGTTACTACTATGATAGCACGGGACCAGCAATAATAAATACAGGATTAGTTTTATCAAAAGAAGTGCAACTACTCGAAAATATTACATTCCCTATTTCAATTGCGCTCATAGTTAATCCTGAACTTGAATCTGTCTATACTGTTTTTAAGATTTCTTTTTAATTATTAATTGTTTACAATTTAAGATAATAAAATATGAAAAAATCAATTAGCACCAAACTTTCAATAATCCTTGGTATTACTATTTTTATTACAATCGCAATAACAACATATATTTCTGCCCTCAATAGTAAAAAAAATGCAATTTACTCTGCAGAAAAAGAAATGATCCAATCCTTAGAAAACTCTGTTTTAAACATTGAATCCATTTTGAACTGGCATATATCATCAATGGAATCGCATTGGTTAGATTTGGAAGTTTTATCAAATTCTAAAAATCTTGTTAGAACTGAACTTCAAGCGATTTACCAAAAAAAAATGGAGAAAAATCCGGAAATGATTGGCTATACAATAGTTGTTGAGCCAGGTAAATTTGACAATAAATGTGCACAATATCTTCATTATCCTGGCTCATATGACGATGGTCGATTTTGTGAATATTGGATGCGGGAAGATGGTGTTATTTCTCGAGATGAAACACTTGATATAAATTTTCATGAAGAATTGGAAGAAAGTGGAGGAGAATGGTACGAAATACCTAAAAATACAGGAGAAAACTACATGTATATGGATTATTATCCATTAGTTACAGGAGGACCTGAAGTGTTAATGCTTTCGTTGGCAATGCCTTTATACAAGAATAATGAGTTTGTTGGAGTAATATGCCGGGATTTTGTTGCTGATTTCATGCAAAAAGAGGCAAAAAAAGTGAATAGTAACCTCTTTGATGGTCAAGGTAGAGTGACTATTTATGATGGAAATGGAACTATTACGGCAGAAACAAATAATATTGAATTAATAGGCGAAAATCTTCAAGAAGCAAATATTGTTGATAATTATGATGAAATTTTAAATTCGATTCTTCAAGGTAAGAAAGCTACCTGGCTAGAAAAAAACAATTATATTTCAGTAGTTCCAATAAAAGTTAAAGGCTCATCGAAATATTGGCAGATGCGTGTAGAAATTCCTAAAAAAGTAATTACTGCCAAAGCTCGAAAACAAATATTACAACAAAGTGTAATTGGAATTTTAGCAACTCTAGTAAGCATACTGATAATATTTTTAATAATAAAAAGAATGCTTAATCCATTGAATAATTTAACAACTTTTTCTGAAAAGGTAGCACAAGGTATTCTTTATGAAAACATAAAAATAGATAGAGATGATGAAATAGGTCAGTTGGCTAAAGCATTTTCCATTATGATTGCTAGAATTAGAGAAGTAGTTAATGGAGTAAAAAATAATGCTGATAATCTTGTTAGTGCTAGTCAGCAACTAAGTTCAAGTTCTGAAGAAATGTCACAAGGTGCATCAGAACAAGCATCATCAACCGAAGAGGTTTCTTCATCTATGGAAGAGATGTCGTCTAATATTCAACAAAACACAGATAATGCTCAAGAAACTGAAAAGATCTCTGTTGTTGCTGCCAAAGGAATATCGGAGGTTGAAAAGGCTGCAAATGAAAGTTTAACTTCAATTAAACAAATAGCTGAAAAAATTACAATTGTAAATGATATTGCATTTCAAACGAATATCCTAGCATTAAATGCTGCTGTAGAAGCAGCACGAGCTGGAGAACACGGTAGAGGATTTGCTGTAGTTGCTGCTGAGGTTCGTAAATTAGCTGAACGTAGCAAAATAGCAGCCGATGAAATAGTTTCATTATCTTCTTATAGTGTTAAAGCAACGGAAAATGCTGGAGAAATGATGTTAAAAATAATTCCTGAAGTTGAAAAAACAGCCAGATTAGTTCAAGAGATTACAGCGGCTAGTTTAGAACAAAATTCAGGTGCCGATCAAATAAATAACGCAATTCAGCAACTAAATCAGGTAACACAGCAAAATGCTGCGGCAAGTGAAGAAATGTCTACTAGTTCAGAAGAACTTTCAAGTCAAGCTGAACAACTTAAGGATATGGTGAGTTTCTTTAAAGTGGATAATGCTGAAAATTATAAAGGTATTAGACGTAATACTTTACAACAGTTTAATCAAGATTCAAAACTAGTAAAAACAGCTGGCGTTAGCTCAAATGGAGGTAGCAACAAAAAAGTTCTTGATGAAAAAGGTTTTGATCTTAATTTAAAAGAATCAAATAAATTAGATAATGAATTTGAGTCATTTTAGGTAAGGGTAGTTTTTTAGTTTGTTGAAAAAGGAGAGCATTAAATTGTTCTCCTTTTTTTATGAGTTAACGGAATTTGTATTTTTCATATAGTTCTCTTTATTCAATACACTAATCGATAAGCTTAATTCTCAATAAAATAAGGTTTTTATTATTGTTATTCAATAATAAAAGCATAAGGGATTTACCCTATATATTTGGTGTTTTTCCCTCTTTTATTTTTTTTGTTAGAAAGCTATTTTTGGAATTCAAGTTTTGATGCAATGAAAATTATAATTGTAGATGATAATAAAACATTCAGAGAAAGTCTAAAATATTATTTGGAAAATATTCTTTTACATGAAGTTATTGAAATGCTTGGTGATGGAATAGAACTTATAAAAAATGAAAATTCACACAAAGTAGATATTATCTTAATGGATATAGAAATGCCACTCTTAAACGGTATCGAAACAGCAAAAAGAGCTTTATATGAAAATCCTGCATTAAAGATAATTGCCATAACAAATTATTCTGATCAAGCATATCTTTTAGATTTAATTAGTGCTGGATTTAAAGCTTGTGTATTTAAGAATAATATATACAATGATCTTGAAATAGCTTTTTCAAAATTGACTTTGAATAAAATGTATTTCCCTAAAAATATTATGTTAATAGATGATCAGTTAAAAAACCATATATGGAACTAAAGAAAATATCAAAAATCAATTCTTATTTAACTTTTAAAATAGGTAATGAAGAGTTTGGAGCTAACGTGAATAATGTACTTAATATTCTTGAATTACAAGAAATCACAAAAGTTCCCAAAGCTCCTGATTATATGAAAGGTATAATAAATCTAAGGGGAAAAGTTCTTTCGGTAATTGATACCCGAATTAAATTTGAAATGACTCCAACTGAGATTACAGATGATACATGTATAGTAGTTATGGATTTAGTAAAAGAAGATGAAGTTATCCACATCGGAGCTTTAGTAGATTCCGTTGTTGCAGTTCGCGAAATTGATGAAAATCAAATTAATCCATCACCAAGTATTGGCAATAGTTACAAATCAGAATTTATAACAGGACTTGCTAAAATTGATGAAAGTTTTATAATGATTTTAGATTTAATAAAACTCTTTACAGGAGAAGAATTAAATGAATTAAAGGAAGTTCAAAAACAAGATAAATGAAAAAGATTTTAATATTAGGTATTGGAATGTACTTTTTGATGAGTTCGGTTGGAATAGCGACTGAAAACGATACTTTAAAACCGTATCCTATATATAAACCTATTGTAAAAGTTTTTGCAAATTATCATTTTGGATTAAATGATTATTCAACAGAGAATGCTTTCCAATTAACCAGAGCATATTTGGGTTATGATGTAAAAATCTCAGATAACTTTAGTTTTAAAACAAATATAGATGTAGGTATGCCTACTTCAGATAGTAAATATGATTATGTTGCTTTCTTAAAAACTGCATCTCTTCAGTATCATAAAGGAAAACTAAAGATTAACACCGGTTTAATAAGTTTAAAGCAATTCAAATTACAAGAAAAAACATGGGGGCACAGATATATTTATAAATCATTCCAAGACGAACATAAATTTGGAAGTGCGGCGGATTTAGGTGTTATGTTTGAATATTCCATTGTTAATGGATTAGTTATCGATGCAACAATTCGAAATGGCGAAGGATATAAAAAAATACAATCAGACCAAACATTTAATGGAGCATTAGGTTTAACATATCATGTATGGGAAAATCTTGTTTTAAGAGGGTATTATGAATATTCAGAAAAATCAATAAATCAATCAGTATTTTCTGGATTCATTGGTTATCAAGCAAAGAAATTAATAAATATAGGCATTGAATATAATTATGTACAAAACAATTCCTATGTCATAGATCAAGATCTAACAGGTTATTCGGCGTATATGACTTTTATTTTAAACCATAAATTTCAATTGTTTGGAAGATATGATAATTTAAAATCGAATAAGCAAAAAGATGAAATTGTTTCATGGAATGAATCAAAGGATGGAGAAGCAATAATAGCAGGTGTACAATATAAATTAGAAAAGAATATAAAAATATCTACCAATCTGCAGTATTGGGCACCAGATAAAAATGGTTCAAATAAAGAAGTTTATACTTTTCTAAGTTTAGAATATAAATTATAAAATGATTAGATATGAAAAATTTAAGTTTAAGATTTAAACTAATAGGATTAACATTATTTGTAATAATAATAATAGCTACAATTGGTGTTATTAGTTATTTTTCGGCCAAAAAGATAAATGATATAGCTGAGCTAACTACGGAAGTAGAAAAAATTGAAATATTTCATTTAAAACTGAGAAAAAATGAAAAGGATTTTTTACTAAGAGAATCGTCCAATCTTGACTTTTTTAAAAGTAATGAAAGTAATTATTTAGTCTCTTTTCACAATGAAATTGTAGATGTAGAGTCTCTTCTTAAAAGTCTGATATCAAATGTAACGATAATAGATCAGGAATTAGACCATCAAATGAAAGATTTAGTGAATGATTTCTATTTATATGAAGAAGTATTTAATAAAGTAGTTAAATCAACTTATGACAGAGGATATAAAGATTATGGAGTGATAGGTGAATTAAGAAAATCCGTTCATGAAGTTTCTAATTTAAATATTAGTTATAAGTTAACTTCTATAATTTTAGAATTAAGAAAACATGAAAAAGATTATTTATTGCGTAAGGATATTGGTTATAAATCTAAATTTCAAAACAGCTATGATCAAGCAGTTAATTATGTTACTTCCAGTATAGTAAATAAAGAAGAACGAAATGAAATATTAAAGAATCTTGAGGGTTATAAAAATAAGTTTTATGAAGTTATTGAGATTGATAAATTAATTGGATTCACCGAAAATCAAGGATTAAAAGGAGAAATGCGAGGAGCAATATATGAAGTTGAACCGCATATTGAGGAGATTTTATTAGGAATAGCTGAATATAAGGAAGTTGCTAAAAATGCTGCAATTCGATTTCAACTAATTATTATTTTGATATCCCTTACTTTAATTAGCTTAATAAGCATATTTATATTAAAGAATATATTTAAACAACTTGGGGGTGATCCTTTGGAAGTTGAACATATTGCAAATGAGATCGCAAAAGGTAAATTAAATATCAAAATTAAAGACGCAGAAAATAGGACTGGAGTTTTAGCTTCATTAAATATAATGATTTTAAAACTTCGGGAAGTAATTGAAAGCACATTGTCTGGAGCCGAAAATATTTCAGCAGCAAGTCAACAATTAAGTTCTGGATCAGAGGAAATGTCACAAGGTGCATCAGAACAAGCATCATCAACTGAAGAAGTATCTTCGTCAATGGAAGAAATGACATCTAATATCCAACAAAATACAGATAATGCACAAGAAACTGAAAAAATTTCGGTAATTGCTGCCGAGGGCATTTCAAATGTTGAAAATGCTGCAAAAGAAAGTTTAACCTCAATTAAACAAATTGCAGAGAAAATTACAATCGTAAATGATATAGCATTTCAAACAAATATTTTAGCATTAAACGCTGCTGTAGAAGCTGCTCGAGCTGGTGAGCATGGAAGAGGATTTGCTGTTGTCGCTGCTGAGGTTCGTAAATTGGCTGAACGTAGTAAAATAGCTGCCGATGAAATAGTTTCATTATCAACGTATAGCGTAAAAGCAACTGAACAAGCAAGTGAACTTACTGCTAGTATTATACCTGAAATTGAAAAAACGGCACGTCTAGTTCAAGAAATTACTGCTGCAAGTTTGGAACAAAATTCAGGTGCTGATCAAATTAACAATGCAATTCAACAACTGAATCAAGTTACGCAACAAAATGCTGCCGCAAGTGAAGAAATGTCAACTAGTTCTGAAGAGCTTGCTAGTCAAGCTGAACAATTAAAAGACATTGTAGGCTTTTTTACCTTGTCAGATAATTCAAAAAAAACATTTAGAAAAAATATATTAGAAGAATATAAGTTCGAAAATAAAAATCATCAAAAAACAAGTATAAAAAAAGAATCAATTAATCCTGAAGAAAGTAAGGGTTATGATTTAAAATTAAATAATAACGATAATCTTGATAAAGATTTTGAATCGTTTTAATTAGGGGTTAGGTTTTTTTAGTTTGTAAAGAAGGGAGAGCATTAAATTGTTCTCCTTTTTTTATTAAAATGCTTAAAAAAGAATTAATAGTTTATAAAATTTAATCTAAAAAGGAAACTTTACTTTTCTAATTGCGTATTGTTCGATACTTGTTATTAACCGTTAAACGATTTAAATGATAATATGCTTTCTTGTGTTGATAAATTACTTTTTATAAGTACTAAAAAGGTACATTTACTAATGTTCTCATATACAATAATTTAATTTATTGTTTAAAAAAGCGTATAATATCCCAAACTTTATTAAAAAAGTGAAGAGAGAATATAAATTAATTTAACACAACAAATAGTAATATATAATTGGGATTAATTTATCCTTAATTAACGGTTATGAATATAATTTTATAATTATAAAATTATATTAAACTAATGCTTGGAATTTATTTAAGCAATGTTTGCAAATAATTTTCCATTAAAAGGATGACAAACGTTTATAAAAATTAAATCTCAATTTCTATGAAAAGAACACTTTCCATTCGGTCAAAATTAATTTACCTAGTTTTAATTACATGCATGCTTATATACTCTATAACAATTGCTTACTTAATAATTAATTTGAAGTCATCATCACTTGAAGATGCTAAAAGACTTGTAGAAGAATCAATTAAAACAGGAGCAAAAGAGATTGAAGCTGAACTGAATTTACACATGGGCGTTGCAAGAAGCCTTGCCTATGTTATGTCTGATTTTAAAAATATACCATTTGAGGATAGAAATCAATTTTACAATCCTATCTTAAGTAAAACATTAGATGATAATCCAAATTACATTGGAACTTATTTCACAATGGAATTAAGTACATATGATCCGGAATGGGGAAATCTTTCGGGCAGGGAATCTAAAATTTTTTACAAAGATAAAGGAACAATTCATTACAATGAAATAAAACACGACGTTGGAGGAGTTAAGAAAAGAACAGGATACCATAAAGTAAAAGACACCATGAATGAAGCAATTTGGGAACCTTACTGGTGCGATTCTTATTCAACAGAAGCGGGAAGAGTACTTGAAACTACACTTGGTGTGCCAATTATTATAGAAGGTAATTTCATGGGATTGGCAGGAATAGATATTGAGCTTAGTGTTTTTAAAGAATTAATAGCTAAGATTAAACCTTTTAACGATGGTTATGCATTTTTATTATCAAATGAAGCAACCTATGTTGCACATCCTGACCCTGCTTGTATTGCAGTTAAATTTGGTGAAGAAAATCCGGATGAAGAGCAGATGTACCATATAAGTGAAAAAATTAAAAATGGTGAAAGTTTTTCTTTTGAGGCAATACACACAGATTCAAACAATGATTTATATGTAAAATTTGTGCCGGTGCATATAGCAGGAACCACAACACCGTGGTCACTTGGAATTTTAGTTCCTATTAAATCTATTATGGTTAGTTCAAACCGAATTATAAAAATAACACTTATTGCAGGTTTTATAGGATTACTAATACTATTTTTAGTTATCTTAAATGTAAGTCGAAGTATTATTAAACCCATTAAAGAGAGTGTTGATTTTGCTCAAAAAATTAGCCAGGGAGATTTGAATGCTAAGTTAGATTTCAACTCAAATGACGAAATTGGTAGTTTGGCTAAACATTTGATGAGTATGACTGAAAAGTTTAAAGATATTGTTGAGCAAATCAAGCAAAGTGGTAATGAAATTAATCAGGCCAGCATAAAGATTTATAAAAACTCAGATCAACTTGCTACCGGAGCCAGTAGCCAGGTAGCTGCAACTGAGGAAGTATCTTCTTCAATGGAAGAAATGACTGCTAATATTCTTCAAAATACAGATAATGCACAGCAAACAGAGAAAATTGCCATTGTTGCAGCAGAAGGTATAAATAGGGGAAGTGCATCAACTGAAGTTTCTGTTATGTCGATGAGAAAGATTGCAGAAAAAATAACAATTATAAATGATATTGCGTTTCAAACTAATATTTTAGCATTAAATGCAGCCGTTGAAGCAGCAAGAGCAGGAGAACATGGTAAGGGATTTGCTGTTGTAGCAGCCGAGGTAAGAAAATTAGCCGAAAGAAGTAAAATTGCATCAGATGAAATAAATCAACTTTCACAAGAAGGAGTTCAAACTTCTGAAGATGCCGGAACACAATTGGCAGAGATTGTTCCAGAAATTGAGAAAACTTCAAAATTAGTTCAGGAAATTGCTTCAGCAAGTTTGGAGCAAAATAGCGGTGCTGATCAAATTAATAGCGCAATTCAACAATTAAATAAAATCACTCAACAAAATGCTTCTGCAAGTGAAGAAATGGCAACTAGTTCGGAAGAACTTACTCGTCAGGCAGATCATTTAAATCAAATTGTAAGTTTCTTTAAAATTGGTGTTAATTCCAACACTTACTCAAATAAGAATTCATTAAAACAATTTAAAGCTGAAAATCAAAACACACGTACTAATCGTAATGTAAAAGAATTTTCTAGTTATAACGAAAGCATTAAAGGCTTTGATCTAAAGTTGAATACAAACGATAATTTAGATAAGGATTTTGAATCGTTTTAGATAAGTAAAATATTTTTTATTAAACAAAAAGGAGAGCATATTACATATGCTCTCCTTTTTGTTTAAAATTAGAGGAAGAAAGGAAACTTTACTTTTTTAAATGCGTATTGTTCGATACTTTAATTTTATCGTTAAACAATAAACATAACTTATTAAATATGTATATATATGAAATGGAAAAATTTAAAATTAAGAAGAAAGTTTCTCATCTCTTTTGGTTTAATCATAATGCTTTTGGTTGTAGTTGCTTTTTGGTCAATTAATGGTATAGGAAGAATTGTAAATGATGCCGAAGAAGTAATTGAAGGAAATAAACTTAGAGCAGATTTGGAAAATAAATATGTTCAACATCTTTTGTGGGCATCTAAAGTAAATAAATTATTAACAGATGAGAATGAAACAGTTCTCAATGTTCAAACCGATCCACATAAATGTGATTTTGGTAAGTGGTATTATAGTGAAGGGCGAAAGTATGCTGAATCGCTTGCCCCTGAATTAAAATCTTTATTTGATGAGATTGAAGAACCTCACTTACATCTACATGAATCAGCAACAAAGATTAATGATGTTTTTCATCAGGCTGATGCAACACTTGGAGCTAAGCTTAGAAATGTAAAGAGTGATCATCTGTTGTGGGCGCATTCAATTAAAGATGCATTATTACAGCAAAAAACTACTCTTGATGTGCAAACAGATCATCATAAATGTAAATTTGGGGTATGGTTTGATTCCGATGAAATTGTTAAAATGAGAAAAGAGGATCCTGAGCTAGATAGATTATTAGTTAAAATATTGGAACCTCATGAAAAACTACACGCAAGTGCTATTCAGATACAAACTTATCTTTCAAAAAGAAACTTTAATGCAGCTTATAATTATTATAATAACAATACGAATAATCATGCAATAGAAACTTTAGATTTAATAGATGAGGTTATTGAATGGAATGATGAACATATTGAAGGTATGCATGTAGCCAATGCAATTTATAATAATGAAACATTGGTTAATTTAGAAAAAGTTGGGGATTTATTCACTGCTATAATTGAAAAATCAAAGGATCATATTCTTACTGAAAATGTAATGCTTCAACAAGCTGGAACTACAAGGGTAGGAGTAATAATTTTTAGTATAATTGCTTCACTTATTGCAATAATAGTGGCATTTTTTATTACACGTGGAATTGTGAATCCTGTAAAAGAATCAGTTGAATTTGCAAAAAAAGTAGCAAGTGGAGATTTAACGGCTACTGTTGAAATTGATCAAAAGGATGAAATAGGTGCATTAGCAAGTTCTTTAAAAGATATGGTAAGTGAGTTGCGTAATATTGTTGCAAATATTAAGGATGGTGCAGAGAATATTACTAGTGCAAGTCTAGAAATGAGTTCCACTTCGCTACAAATGTCTCAAGGGGCATCTGAACAAGCATCTTCAACAGAAGAGGTGTCATCATCCATGGAAGAAATGACTTCGAATATTCAACAGAATACTGATAACGCACAGCAAACAGAGAAAATAGCCATTGTTGCGGCAGAGGGTATAAATAGGGGAAATGCATCAACTGAAATTTCTGTTAAGTCAATGAGAAAGATTGCAGAAAAAATTACAATTATAAATGATATAGCATTTCAAACTAATATTTTAGCTTTAAATGCAGCTGTTGAAGCAGCAAGAGCAGGAGAACATGGTAAAGGATTTGCCGTAGTAGCAGCCGAGGTAAGAAAATTAGCCGAAAGAAGTAAAGTAGCATCAGATGAAATAAATCAACTTTCACGTGAAGGAGTGCTAATTTCTGAAGAAGCTGGAGCACAATTGGAGGAAATTGTTCCAGAAATTGAGAAAACTTCAAAATTAGTTCAAGAAATTGCTGCAGCCAGTATAGAGCAAAATAGTGGTGCTGATCAAATTAATAGTGCAATTCAACAATTAAATAAAATCACTCAACAAAACGCTGCTGCTAGTGAAGAAATGGCAACTAGTTCGGAAGAGCTTACTCGTCAGGCAGATCAATTAAATCAGGTTGTAAGTTTCTTTAAAATCGGAGATAATTCCAAAACTTACTCAAGTAAGAATTCTTTAAACCAATTTAAAGCCGATCATAAAGTAATTAATAATAATGGTTCAAGAAATGAACGAATTAATAATAGATCTGTGGTAAAAGGATTTGATTTAAAATTAACAGAAAAAGATAATCTTGATACAGAATTTGAATCTTTTTAATAATAGGATTAAGGTATATTAATTTCAATAGGGGAGAATGTTTTATTCTCCTCTTTTGAACTCCATCAATTCAATCGGAGAGCCATTGTGCTTTATCATTGCTACTTTTATACCTTCTATAGGTGAATTGGGCTCATTTAATACTTCGAAATTTTTGATTGCTTCATCAATATCTGGAACTACAAAAGCCATATGTGGAACAGTTTTTATTAGCTCATCAAATGGAGAATCGTCATCAAAGCGCATATATTCGATTCCAAAAGGACTTGTGCTAAATCCTTTAACATATAATTTTAAATGTGGAATATATCGTTCTCCAGGGATAGGTTCTTTTACAGGAATTCCTACATGATGATATTTCCAACCCCATTCTTCTGTCGCTAAGGGTAATTCGTGTTCTTTTCTTTTGTATGCCATAGAAATATTTAAAAATATTATCAATTAATAGAATAAACAAATTTAATGTTTTATTAAAAAATGATGTAATTATCTTCTGGATTAGATAAAGAAAATATAAAGGAAAAGATTTAAAATACAGACATAAAATTTATGATTAAGAGTTCGGCATATTTATAGTTGTTGATTGTTAACTTACTATTATACCTAGTCATTCAGCAAATTAATATTGTTGTAAGAATTTGATTATATATTAATTAGACAAAATGATTAATTGACTTTGATTTGATTTTGTAATAACTTTATATAATTCAATAAAATTTTAGGGTTTAATTTAAAATAGGAGGAAAAAATGCCAAACACAGTTTACAAAATTATTGAACTTGTTGGAACGAGTCCTGATTCATGGGAAAAAGCAGCATCAAATGCTGTAGCTAAAGCAGCTGAAAGTTTACGTGATTTACGAATTGCAGAGGTTTCACAGTTGGATATGCAACTTAAAGATGGAAAAATTGAAGCTTATCGTGCAAAAGTTAAAGTGTCATTTAAATTTGAAGGCCATCAGTAGTATAGATCAGGCATTTCATTGCCTGATTTCTTATTTTATGAATTTATTCTATTAATAATTTGTTATGAACCATTCGCTCCTGATAAGACTGAATTACCGCCTTTATCTTATCTTCTATAGAAGTATAATCAAAATTGGATTTTAAAAGATTGTTTTTTAATTGTTTATCTTCTTTTGAGTTATAAACTGCAATTGTTTTATTTCCATCAAAATGAATAGTGTAATCCCCTTCAATTAGTTGATATATCCCATTTATATAGTTTATTGAAAAGTGTGAAGTAGAATCGTTTAAAAGACTATTTCCAAAACAAATAAATGAATCTTTGTAAGAAATATAATCTAAAATGGTTGGGAATATATCTGTTTGCTGTGCTATATAATCATGTTTTCCTTTAAGTAATGAATCTGTAGGATGATAAAAGAAAATAGGGATTGAATACATTCCTATTTTATTTTTGTATTCCTTTCTTTCAATTTGAGCTGTATGATCAGCGACAAATACAAACAATGTATTATTATACCATTCAGTGTTTTTTGCTGAATTAAAAAACTGTTTTAAAGCAAAATCAGTATACCCTATTGTTTCATGGATTTTTAGATTTCCTTTTGGAAATTTTCCAATGTATTTTTCTGGTATTGGATAGGGATGATGTGATGTTAATGTAAATATCGTACTAAAAAAAGGAGTGCCAAAATCACTTAGTTTATCTTTCCAAAAGTAAAGAAACTCTTCATCAAAAATTCCCCATTTACCGTCAAAATAGTCTTCATTATTAAATTCAGACATACCGAAATATTCTTGATATCCAGATAGGCGAGCGAAATTATCGAATCCCATAGTTCCGTTTTTGCCACCATGAAAAAAGCTTGTGTGATAACCCATTTTATTTAATATTTCGGGTAATCCTTTTATCGTATTCGATGAGTATTTCGATGTGATATAAGGACTATTTTGTAAAGATGGGATTCCTGCAGCTATAGATGTTATTGCTTCAATTGAACGTTTGCCGTTTGCATAAGCGTTTGGGAACACTAAACTTTCTTTCATTAATGAGTCTAGAAATGGTGTATACCCTAAGCCGTTATTTAAAAATCCAATATATTCTTTAGAGAAACTTTCAAGTATTATAACAACAATATTAGAGTTTTGTCTATTTACTGTATTATTAACATCAATAATAGGAGTGTAAATAGAATTCAATCTATCTGCTTCAAAATATTTTATAGAAATAGCTGGTTTTGAACCAGCTGTTTTCATAATAGTAAAGGGAGTATTTAATACCAATGGAATATTTCTGGCTGAGGCGTGATCAGCAGCATGTATTATTCTTAAAGGTTTAAGCTGAAAACCACCACGTCCACCTAATAATCCAAAACCAAGTATTAAGATGAAAATTCCTATTTGAGACACAAGTTGCTTAAAACTAAATGATTTATTAATTAATTGTTTCTTATTTAACTTTGGATAAAGTTTAATCATAAAGAAAGTTGACAAAAACCATAATATGATTAAATACCAATAATCTTTGATAAATTGTGGAAGTAGAGTCTTAAAATCTTCTCCAAGCCAAATACCAGAAAATATATCACTTGTTAGTCTTTTGTTCTCGAAATCGAAAAACTTTGTGTCAATAAAGTTTGTTGCTAATAATAAGGTGTTAATCGTAACAAAGAAAAAGAATACGACTTTTTGATAATTTTTATTGTTTTTAAAGTCTCCAGGTATAACACTCAATAAAATAAAAACGATATTAAAATAAAATAGTGCGGAAATATCAAATCTAATTCCGCCAATAAAAATTTCAACTAATTCTGTAAATCGAATATTGCTAAAATAATCGATATTAAAAAAATAGAATAGAATACGAGAGATACTGAAAATTGTAATTAAAATCAAAAACCTTTGAAAAAATAATTTTATATGATTAAGATAATTTTTCATGAATTTTAATATAAATAGAAGTCGCTTTTATTCCAGTTTGCTAAAATATAACCAAGTTCTTTAAACACCAAATAAGTGACAAAAGTCAGGTTAGTTCCAATTCGAACAAAAAGTGACTTTATGGTGTTGAAAAACAGTCTATTGTTTTGTAACTTTCGCTATTGTTCAAGAAAAGCATAAAAAAAAAAGTTATATGTTAAAAAACAATATTCTATAGCATAAAATAATACTATAAATAATTAGTCTGTTATATTGATTATAAATACTTTTGCAAGAAATCTTTTTATTATGAAACCTTCACATATAGAACACATTGGAATAGCCGTAAAAAATCTTGATGAATCTATCAAGTATTACGAAGAAGTATTAGGTCTTGAATGTTATAACATTGAAGAAGTTAAAGATCAAAAAGTAAAAACTGCTTTTTTTAAAGTAGGCGATACAAAGATCGAATTATTAGAATCAACAGATCCAGAAGGGCCTATTGGTAAATACGTTGAGAAAAAAGGCGAAGGTATACACCACATTGCCTTTGCTGTAAAGGATATCGATAATCAACTCAAGAAAGCTGAAGAAAAAGGTATTAGAGTTATCGATAAAACTTCACGTAGCGGTGCTGAAGGATTAAGTATTGGTTTTTTACATCCAAAATCAACTTTTGGTGTTTTAACTGAATTGTGCGAAGACAAAAACAAATAATAATCTTACTGCAAATATAATTTTCATTCATACCAAATGAGTAAACAAGACAAAATTAAGCAACTTATTGACTTAAGAGCCGAAGCCAAATTAGGTGGTGGCGAAAAAAGAATTGAATCGCAGCATAGTAAAGGTAAAATGACTGCGCGTGAACGTATCGAAATTTTACTTGACGAAGGTAGTTTCGAAGAATATGATATGTTTGTAACACATCGCTGTACAAATTTTGGTTTAGAAAAAAATAAAATCCTTGGAGATGGAGTTGTAACTGGCGCAGGGACTATTGATGGCCGTGTGGTTTATGTTTATGCTCAAGATTTCACTGTATTTGGTGGATCTTTATCAGAAACTTTTGCAAAAAAGATTTGCAAAGTAATGGACATGGCTATGAAAGTTGGTGCTCCTATCATTGGTATTAACGATAGTGGTGGTGCGCGTATTCAAGAAGGTGTAACAAGCTTAGCTGGTTATGCTGAAATTTTCCAAAGAAATATTATGGCTTCAGGTGTTATACCTCAAATTTCCGCAATTTTTGGGCCATGCGCTGGTGGTGCAGTTTATTCTCCTGCATTAACAGATTTTATTATGATGACAGAGAATTCAAGTTACATGTTTGTTACAGGACCTAAAGTGGTTAAAACAGTAACCGGTGAAGAAATTACTACTGAAGATCTTGGTGGAGCAAACATTCACTCTTCAAAATCTGGTGTTTCTCATTTCTTATTAGAAGATGAAGAAGAAGGTTTATTATTAATAAGAAAACTGCTAAGTTATCTGCCACAAAATAACCTTGAAGAAGCTCCGGTTGTTGAATGTAATGATCCAATTGATCGTTTAGATGACACATTGAATGAAATTATTCCTGAAAATCCAAATCAACCTTACGATGTAAAAGATGTAATTTACTCAATGGTTGATAATAATGAGTTTTTAGAAATCCATCGTCATTATGCTAAAAATATAGTTTGTGGTTTTGCTAATTTTGATGGAATGTCAGTTGGTATTGTTGCAAATCAGCCAAATTTCTTAGCAGGTGTTTTAGATATTGATGCATCAAGAAAAGCTGCACGATTCGTTCGCTTTTGTGATGCTTTTAATGTGCCAATTCTTACATTAGTTGATGTTCCTGGATTCTTACCTGGAAGTAATCAAGAATATGGCGGAATTATTACTCATGGTGCAAAATTGATGTTTGCTTATGGTGAAGCAACTGTTCCTAAGGTAACAATTACACTTCGTAAATCATATGGTGGTGCTCACGATGTAATGAGTTCAAAACAATTACGCGGTGATATAAATTATGCTTGGCCATCAGCAGAAATTGCTGTTATGGGCGCATCTGGTGCTGTTGAAGTTCTTTATGGACGTGAATTATCTAAAATCGAAGATGCTGACGAAAGAGCGAAATTTATAGCTGAAAAAGAAGCTGAATATAAAGAGAAATTCGCAAATCCATATCAAGCAGCTAACATGGGGTATATTGATGATGTAATTGAACCAAGAAATTCAAGATTCAGAATCATTCGTGCATTTGAAATGCTTCAAACAAAGAAGGATACAAATCCAGCAAAGAAACATTCAAATATTCCATTGTAAATATTTAATTATGATTTCAGTTATAGCTAAAACAGGAACAGATTTCTCGATGGTAGCGGGATATGGAGTTACTACCGCTATTGTTGGTTGGCTTATAGTTTTTGCGGCTTTAGTATTATTGGTTATTGTTTTTACACAAATTCCAAAAATACTATACTATAATACTCGCAAGAAACTAAAAGTTAAAAACAAAAGCGCAGTTGTTACAGACGACGAATTGCACGTTGCAGGAGATGTTAATGCTGCAATTTCTATGGCATTATTCATGTTTTTTGATGAAATGCACGACGAAGAAAGTAATGTAATAACTATAAAACGTGTGAGAAAAACATATTCTCCATGGAGTTCAAAGATTTATGGATTAAGAGTTTGGCCAAGAAAATAATAAGCAAAAATGAAAAAATTCAAATTTACAATAAGAGGTAACGAATACGATGTTGATATAAAAGACTTCGATGGAGATCTCGCTAAGATAGAAGTTAATGGCACTGAATATGATGTTGAAGTACATCAAGAAGTTAAAGCTACAAAAACTCCTACATTAGTTCGTCCAAGAGTTTCTGTTGACAGAAAAGATAGTAAAATTAAAAAATCTGTTAGCAGCCGATCATATGAACTTAAAGCTCCACTTCCAGGAAGTATTTTCAAAATACTTATGAACGAAGGAGATGAAGTTAAAAAAGGTGATACCATTATGATTATGGAAGCTATGAAAATGGAGAACAATATTCAATCTGAAAAAGATGGTAAGATTGTTAGCATGAAAGTAAAAGAAGGTGATTCTGTTCTTCAGAATGATGTTTTAGTTGAAATCGAATAGTTTCTAATGAAGACAATACTTAAAAATAATATGAAAAAACTTTGCTTAGTCATAGTAGCTTTTATTTTTCTTCTTGGAAATTACTCTTTTGCTAATACTTCAGAAACCACAGATGTACTTATTTCTGGTAAATGGGTTAATAAATCTGATGGATATAAAGTTAGAGCAGGAAGTGATGATACAGTTGAACGATACAAAGGAATTAAATTTGAAAAAGATCAGACTTTTGTTTTAGATTCTTTAAAAATGAAGTTTTCAGGTGAATGGAGACTTATTGATAGTAAATTATATCTAGAATTTAATGATCATAATATAGATACAAAGATCGGAAGTTTCAGTGATGAAGGACTTATTATTGGAAACGATTTGTATAAAAGTTATTCTGGAGGAGTTGCTGGTTTATTGAATTTTTATGAATTTACGGGAATCCCAAATGCAACTCCAGGTCATTTGCTTATGGTTTTGGTTGGTGTGTTCTTTATATTCTTAGCAATAAAATATAATTACGAACCTTTATTATTAATTCCGATTGGATTTGGTATTATTATTGGGAATATCCCATTTTATCAGGCCGAAGGATTTAATTTGAAACTTGGAATTTATGAAGAGGGTAGTGTAATGAGTTATTTATACTTCGGCGTTCGTCAGGGTATTTATCCTCCACTTATTTTCTTAGGAATTGGTGCAATGACTGATTTCTCTTCGTTAATTTCAAATCCAAAATTAATGATCTTAGGTGCTGCAGCACAAATTGGTATTTTCTTAACATTCTTAGGAGCTTTATTTCTTGGATTCTCTCCAGCAGAAGCCGGAGCGATTGGAATTATTGGTGGTGCAGATGGTCCAACAGCGATTTTCTTGTCTTCTAAATTAGCTCCACATTTGATCGGACCTATTGCGATTGCAGCTTATTCATATATGGCATTGGTTCCAATTATTCAACCGCCATTCATGAAATTGATTGTATCTAAAAAGGAACGATTAATTCGTATGAAACCTCCTCGTGCTGTTTCAAAATTAGAGAAAATCATGTTCCCTGTAGTGGGATTATTGCTAACAGCTTATATTTCACCAAGTGCATTACCTCTTTTAGGAATGTTATTCTTTGGTAACTTATTAAAAGAATCGACTGTAACTAAGCGTTTAGCAGACACAGCAAGTAATGCATTAATTGATATTGTAACTATTTTATTGGGTATAACAGTTGGAGCATCAACTCAAGCTGATATCTTCTTAACTCCACAATCTTTAAAGATATTTGGATTAGGTGCTTTGTCTTTTATTATTGCTACTTGTGGTGGATTATTATTTGCTAAATTGATGAACGTGTTCTTAAAAGGCGACAATAAAATTAATCCATTAATTGGTGCAGCTGGTGTATCAGCAGTACCTGATAGTGCTCGTGTTGTTCAGCATGAAGGATTAAAAGCCGATCCTACAAATCACTTATTAATGCATGCTATGGCGCCAAATGTTTCTGGTGTAATTGGATCTGCTGTAGGTGCTGGTATTTTATTGAGTTTCTTAATGTAATCTAGAGTATTTTATAATATATTCAGGGGCCGACTTTTTTAAGTCGGCCCTTTTTTTATAAAATAATTTGTTGAAAATATTAATCAAGGCATAAAAACTAGAAACGATTATTATATTTGTATTAAATGAATTGACATCCTAAAAATTAATAGATATGAGTAATAAAATTGCTAACGCCGGAAATATTGGTAAAAAGATAAGATCTGATTGTTATGTTACTCTTGAATTAAAAGATTCAGGAGGTATTGTAATCAATCAAAAAAGTAAGGTGCAAGTTCTTTATGGAGATTCTAACAATGAATTGTGTAAAGATATATTAAGCTTTTTTGGTATAAAAAATGCAATTCTAACACTTGAAGATCGAGGAGCTCTTTCATTAGTTATTGCTGCAAGAATAGAAGCAGCAATTAAAAAACTTATTGATACTGATAAAGAATTTCTTCTAGATTTTATTGAAGAAAATAAATATACTTCTGAAAAAGAACAAAATCGTTTCTCAAGATTATATTTGCCTGGAAATAGTCCAAGTATGATGTTAAATGCAGGAATACATGATCCAAATGGTATTATTTTGGATTTAGAAGATTCTGTTGCGTATAACAAAAAGACAGAAGCACAGCATTTAGTTCGTAATGCTTTACGTGGAATTAATTTTTATGGTGCTGAGCGTATGGTTCGTATCAATCAATTCCCAAAAGGTTTAGATGATTTAAAATATTTAATTCCACATAATGTGCATATGTTATTGGTTCCGAAATGTGAAGGAGCGGATCAAATTGTACAACTAGAACAAAAGATTGAAGAATTAAAATCACAACATAAAGTAACTCATTCAATTTTCTTAATGCCTATTATCGAAAGTGCATTAGGTGTTGAAAAAGCCTTCGAAATTGCTACTGCATCTGAAAATGTTGTTGCTCTGGCAATTGGTTTAGAAGATTATACTGCTGATTTAGGTTCTCGTAGAACAAATGAAGCAACAGAATCATTCTATGCAAGAACAAGAATGGTTAATGCTTGTAAAGCTGCAGGTATTCAGGCTATTGATTCTGTTTTCTCTGATGTTGGAGATATGGTTGCTTTAAAAGAAAATGTTAAGGTTTCTAAAGGATTAGGATTTGAAGGGATGGGATGTATTCATCCTCGTCAGATTAAGGTAATTCATGAAAGTTTTGCTCCTGAAGCAACGGAAATTGATAAAGCAATGAAAATTGTAAATGCATTTATCGATGCAACAGAAAAAGGATTAGGTGTTGTTTCATTAGGAACAAAGATGATTGATCCACCTGTAGTAAAAAGAGCAGAGAAAACAATCAATTTAGCAATTAGTTTAGGTTTAATATCTGAAAATTGGAGAGAAGAATTTTTAAATGAGCAAGCAGGTTAAGAATGCTGTAGGAAGAATGGTTCCTACAGAAATAAACGGAGAAGAAGTAATCCCATTTAAGGGAATAGGAAAACATAAACCAATAGGTCGTAAATACGCACCACCAATTCCAACAGCACTTGATTATCCTGAAGATGGTAATAAAGTAATTGGTTCATTAAAAGAAGCACTTGAAAAGTGTGGTTTGTCAGATGGAATGACAATATCTACACATCATCATTTACGTAACGGTGATCTGGTAAGTAATACAATTTTTGATGCTGCAAAAGAAATAGGCGTTAAAGATCTAGTTTGGTTTCCATCTGCATCTTTTCCATGTAACGAACCAATTATGGAGTACTTGGAAGATGGTACTGTAAATCGCATCGAAGGAAGTATGAACGGACCTTTAGGAAAGTTTGTATCGCAAGGTAAGATGAAAGGAACTGCTGTATTGCGTTCTCATGGCGGTCGTGTTCAAGCTATACAAGATGGCGAAGTGAAGATCGATATTGCTGTATTAGCTGCACCATCGTCTGATTTCTTTGGTAATGCTAATGCATTAAGCGGTCCTTCTGCATGTGGTGTTTTAGGATACGCAACAACTGATTTTTTATATGCCGATAAAGTAATTGTAATAACCGATAATTTAGTTGATTTCCCAAATATGCCAATGGAAATTCAAGGTAATTATGTTGATTATGTTGTTGTTGTAGATAAAATTGGAATTCCAGAAAGAATTGTTTCTGGTACAACCCAAATAACAAAAAGTCCTGATCGTTTATTAATTGCGGAATTAACTGCTAATTTTCTAAAGGAAAGTGAAATTTTAAAAGATGGTTGTTACATGCAAGCAGGTGCTGGTGGAACATCATTAGCAATTGGACATTATATACATCAGATTTTAAAAGAAAAAGGCTGGAAATCAAAACTAGGTTTCGGTGGTAGTACAAAATATATGGTTCAGATGCTTGAAGAAGGAACAATGGAGCATATTATGGATGCTCAGGCTTTTGATTTAGGTGCTGTTGCTAGTATTGTTAACAATGAAAACCATCATCAGTATCCGGTATTTAATGCATATAATTTCCACTCAAAAGGAAATCTAACATCTATGATGGATATTATGATTTTGGGTGCTACAGAAGTTGATGTAAACTTTAATGGAAATGTTGCAACTCATTCCGATGGTTATTTACTACACGGTATTGGTGGATGGCAAAATTGTTTACATGCTAAGAATGTAATTTTACCAATTCCTTTATTCAGAGATCGTATCCCTGTAATTAAAGATGAAGTAACAACCATTTGTGGCCCAGGTGAAATGATTGATATTATAGTTACCGAGCGTGGTATTGCAATAAATCCTAGAAGAAAAGATTTAATTGAGAAGATGAAGAATAGTTCATTACCAATTAAAACTATCGAAGAATTAAAAGCTGAAGCAGAAGAGATCTGTGGGCCTTCAAAGAAACCAAATATTTCCGATGAGATAGTTGCAGCTATTAAATGGGTAGATGGAACTGTAATTGATGTAGTTCGAAAAGTGATTGATTAGATTATAATTTATTAGACATAGATGATTAAGCTCCGAAGAAGTCCTTCGGAGCTTTTTTATTTAAAAAAAAATAGCTTTCTAAGCTTATTATGATATGCATATAATAACTATTTGATTTCAAATTTCTTTTACATCTTTTATTGATATCCAAATAATTGTATATTTACCTTTATCATAAATAAACAAACTAAAGAACTAAATTACATGGGAAACAAATATTCTGGTCTGGTTAAAAATGCTGTTGGTCGGATTGTTCCAACAGAAGTCAATGGTGAAAAACAGATTCCTTTTAAGGGAGTCGGAAAATTTAAACCTGAAGCTTCAAAACATGGACCTAAAATTAATTCTTGTGCTGATTTTCCAGAAGATGGAAATAAACAAGTAAAATCATTAAAAGAAGCTCTTGTAAAAGCAGGTTTAAAAGATGGAATGACAATTTCAACTCATCATCATTTTCGTAATGGAGATTTGTTGGCAAATAAGATATTTGACATTGCAAAGGAGCTAGGAGTAAAAGATTTACGATGGGTTCCATCCGCATCTTTCCCGTGTCATGAACATTTAATCCAGTATCTTGAAGATGGAACTATTCATCATATAGAAGGAAGTATGAATGGACCTTTAGGACGTTTTGCTTCTTATGGTAAAATGAAAGGACTTGGAGTATTGCGTTCACATGGTGGACGGTATCAATCTATTCAAGATGGTGAAGTTAAAATTGATATTACAGTAATTGGAGCTGCTTGTGCCGACGAATTTGGAAATTCAAATGGTTTACATGGCCCATCAGCTAGTGGTTTATTAGGCTTTGCTTTAGCCGATTCGCAATACGCAGATAAAGTTATAGTTGTAACTGATAATATGGTCCCATTTCCATGTGTTCCATGGCAAATCCAAGGGAATTATGTCGATTATACAGTTCAAGTGGAACAAGTTGGAGTTCCTGAAAAAATAGTATCAGGGACAACCCAGATAACAAAAAGTCCTGATCGTTTATTATTAGCAGAAATGACAGCGCAGTTTTGTTTGGAAGCTGGAATTATTCGAGATGGTTTTTCGTTTCAATCCGGAGCTGGAGGAACTTCTTTAGCTGTGGGTGATTATTTTGCTAAAATCATGCGAGAAAAGAATATTAAAGCTCGTTTTGCACGTGGAGGAAGTAATAAGTATCTTGTAAGTATGTTAGAGGAAGGATTGGTTGATTATATACTTGATGGACAAACTTTCGACCTTGATGGAGTAAAATCAATGGCAGAAAATCCTAATCATACATGGACTAGTCCGTTTACGAGTTATAATTACCATGGGAAAGGTAATTTTGCGGGATTAGTAGATGTTGTAATTCTTGGAGCTACAGAAGTTGACGTTAATTTTAATGCAAATGTTGTTACGCATTCCGATGGATTATTACTTCATGGTATTGGGGGATGGCAAAATTGTTTATTCTCGAAAACAGTAATTTTACCGGTTCCATTATTCAGAGATCGTTTCCCTGTAGTTCTTGACGAAGTAACTACTATTTGTGGACCAGGAGAATTAATTGATGTTATTGTTACTGAACGAGGAATAGCCATTAATCCGAAAAGAAAAGATTTAATTGAAAAACTGAAAGATTCAAATCTACCTATAAAATCGATTCAGGAATTAAAGGATGAAGCAGAGAAAATATGTGGTAAACCTGCTAAGCCTGAGTTTGATGATGAACTAATAGCTGTTATTAAATGGGTTGATGGTACTATTATAGATTCTGTTAAAAAAGTTAAATCTTAAAAACAAAAGATATGAAATATAAATGTAAAGTATGTGGTCATATTTATGATCCTGAAGTAGGTGATCCTAATGGAGGTATTGCACCAGGAACAGCATTTGAAGATATTCCAGACGATTGGAAATGCCCGATTTGTGGAGTAACTAAAAAAGATTATTTTCAAATGTAATTGGTATATAAACTAAACCTTAAATTTTATTCTATATCATTTAGCCCTATCTTCACTATGAAAGATGGGGCTTTTTGTTTTAGAATATTGTAATTTGTATTTTAATTTTATAAAATACTTTTTAGTTGGTACAAGGTAAATATTTACAATAATGCCGAATGTTACAAATTATAAAACTTTAAGAGGTAGAGTTAAAGGGTTTTTCCAAGGCATAAAAATTATTAAAAGAGGACGATTCAGTTAGTAACTTATCTATTAATCTTTAAATGTGCAATTATGAAAACGAATAAAATTATCAAAATAATGATTGTATTAACTGTGTTATTTATTGTTGGTTGTGGATATAAGTATGAAGTAAAAACAGTTATAAATAATGATGGTTCTTGTCAAAGAACACTCATAGTTAGTTGTGAAGATTCTATTGATAATTTTTATGAAGAAGATTATCCAATTCCGATAGATACAACATGGAATCTTGTTATTGAAACAGATACGAATGAAAACGGAGATACTGTCTTTGTATATAAGGCAACAAAATTTTTTGAAAGTGTAAATCAATTGAATCAGTTATATACAATGGATAGTATTCTTGAAAGATCAGTTAAATTAGAAAAACGATTCAGGTGGTTTTATACCTTTTTTGAATATCAGGAAACTTATAAGAAGCTTTTTAATCAACCTTCTTTGAAAACATATTTGGATACTGATCAATATGAATATGTTATGTTAACAGATGAAGAGCAAGATATATATCTTGAAGAACATTATGATTCTATTCAAGCTAAGCAATTTGATGATAACACTGAAAAAGGACTTAATAAATGGTTAGAATTTACTTTTATAAATTCTTGCTTAGATGCAGTTGAAAGATCTGCCAGAAATATTGAAGAATGGCCTTTACAGGAATCTGAGTTTAAAGTAAAAAGAGATAGTTTGATTGATCTTATTGATGGAGAAATAGATTTATTTGAAGATGATGATGATATATTTGAAGCTTTAAAAAGAGTTTTTAAAATTGATAGTGTATTATATCAGAAATTGGAAGAGGAAGATAACTTTAAAACATTTAAGAATAAATATGCTCTTTGGGAAGATATTGTATTAAGTGATGAATATGTAAATTTTGTTTCTATGCCAGGGTTAGTAATAGAAACCAATAGTGCTGTAATCTCGGATTCTTATCAAGTTGAATGGGATGTAAGATGGATAAAATATTTCACTGATGATTACAAAATGAAGGTGTCATCTCGAGTTGTTAATATATGGGCATTCTGGTTATCAGCTGGATTGATTGTTCTTTTACTTATCACCTTATTTATAAGACGTTTAATTAAACGTAGACGGACGTCTTAATCAATATAATTAACTTCATATTTGTCCAAGAAAGTGTCGAAAATACCAGATTTTAAAGTAAGAATGTCATGTTGAGCTTGTCGAAACATTTATTATTAAAAGGAATAGATTCTTCAACTCTAATTTGCATCTGGATACAATGATCAGAAAAGAGCTTAGTAAATACTTTCTTGTTGAAGTGCGATTTATTATTAAAGTTAATTAATCTTAACGCTATCCCAGCTAGATTGGATCATTTTATTAAGTAGTTCATCAGAATATTCAATCTCGTCCATTATAATCATTCTGGCAAAAGTAGAAACATTTCCAAATACTGTATTAACAAGTAATATTAGAGGTAATTTTCGTAGCATTCCCACCTGTATTCCTGATTCAATAAAGTCTAATGCTTCCTGATAGTGTCTTCTGTTTATTTCTTTAATTTCCTTATGGATTTGCGGTGAGTTTGCATAATCTTCTAAAAATTCAAATTTCTTTGGGTTATCAGTAAAGAATGAATATAGGTTATTCCAAAGCAAGAAAAACTTCTCTTTATAGCTGTGATCTTGATTTAAATTCTGTATTATAGCTTTACCCATTTCTTCTTTTAAATCGGAGTATAAGGTATCAATTAATTCTTCTTTACTTTTGAAATGATAATAAATTGTTCCTGCGGCTACATTAGATTTCTTAATAATTGAAGACATTGGAGTAGCATGAAAACCCAATTCTGTTATTAATTCTAATGTAGTATTTAATATTTGTTCTCTTTTACTCATTAATTTAATGTAGAATGTTTATTCGGTAAATATATAAACTCATTTAAAATAATTCAATAAAAAAAGCTGCCTGAAATTTTCAGACAGCTTTAATTTTATGTAGTGTTCTTTTATTTCTTTAGCTCTTCTGCCAATTTTAATGCTTCATAAGCACTAGCAATTCCGCCTGTTCTTGATAATTCGCTAAAAGCAACTTTCTTTTTCTTTTTTGAATAATCACCAGGTTTATTAACTTGAAGTTCAGGATATTTAATTGCAGATTTAACAATTAAATCTTTTACTTCCAATGCTGTTAATTCCGGATAATATGAAATAATAAGTGCAGCAACACCGCTAACAACTGGTGCAGAGAAACTTGTTCCATCACCAATATCGTATGTACTTTCAGGAGCTAGTGATTTTACTTGTACACCTGGGGCAAAAATATCTACCATTTCTTTACCATAATTTGTAAAGCTTGCAGCTAATTTTTCATTGTTTTTTATTGAAGATGCTCCAACTGTAATATATGTACTTATTTGTTTTGTCTCTGTAATATTCTTAGTTGGATATTGTTTTACTTTATCAATATTATATCCATCATTTCCAGCTGCATGAATAACCAAAACACCATTCTCTTCGGCATATTTAAAGGCCTCGTCAACTAAGCTTTTGTATGGAGAAAGTTCTTTCCCAAAACTCATATTAATTACTCTGGCTCCATTATCAACTGCGTAACGAATAGCTTTAGCAATATCTTTGTCACGTTCATCACCATTTGGAACAGCTTTTAATGCCATTATATTTACATTCTCTACAATTCCATCAATTCCTAATTCATTGTTTCTTTTAGCAGCAATAATACCTGCAACGAAAGTTCCATGAAAAGCTTCAGGGCCATATACATTATTGTTTCCATTTTCCGAAGATAAATCACTTACATCATCGCCAATAATATCTCTAGGATTAAAGTTTACATTTAAGTGATAATCTAATTGTTCGTCTATCATTTCACCATATGTGTCGAATAGATCACTATCAAAACCGAATTTGATAAAACGATATAAAAATTTAATATCCTTTTTAAGATCTTTATTAATAGGTTTTAAACTATCAAGGTCTTGTAAAAGAATCTCTTCCTTACCTAAAACTTCACTTATTTTATTATAAGAAGAAAAGTATTTGTTCTTTAATTTTTCAACCCCTTCTTTTTGTTTTTGTGCAAGTTTTAGTTGCTTAGTATAACTTTTCTTAGCATCCTTAAAAGATTTATATGCTTCTTTATCCTTATCACTAAGTTTATCTGTATCAACATTGTTAAATCTTTTGTAGATTCTTGTTACTTCAAGATTTTCGTATGAAATGTTTTCTCCTTTTGAGTTTCCAAGAAAATTCCATCCATTAATATCATCGATGTATCCGTTATTGTCATCATCTATACCATTATCTGGGATTTCATTTTTATTAATCCAGATATTTTCTTTTAAATCTTCGTGATTAATATCAACTCCACCGTCAATTACAGCTACAATTACTGTAGTAGACTTTTTGTCTTTAAGTAACTGATCGTATGCTTTATAAACTTCAACTCCATATACTTGATCATCGTTTGGCGATTTATTATACCAGTTATGATATTTAGCGTCACGTTTAATTTCCATAGAATCAACCTCTTCCTGAGCAATTAATCCGCTAAAAGTAAAAAGAAGGGCCGTTAATAATAAAAGTGTTTTTTTCATTTTGATTATTTTTAATGTTTTTTGATTTTATATCAGACAATAAAAAAAGAGAAAGGTTTACTTTCTCCAATTCATTTTTCAAAATTGATAAATTTATTTAAATATTCCAAGTTCTTTTCCTTTGTTCACCTTGCAAATGCTATAAATAATAGATTAGTATTTTTTCACATTATTAACTTTATATTATTTAAATGGGATCTTATTATTAAACTAATATACAATATATTTACTTTTGTAAAGTTTTACAATTTATCTTTTAATACATTTAAGTGGAATGAAACAACGGTTTAAATTATTTGGTTTATACTCAGCATATTGGTTAGTGTTTTTTATTTGTGCTCGATTGTTATTTATGTTATATGAGAATTCTTTATCATTTGATTTAGGATTCAAGGAATGGATACTAACATTTGTTTATGGATTTAGAATGGACTTATCATCGACAGGTTATATTCTGGCAATAGTTGGTATTGTTTTTACTCTTACAACTTTTACCAATGGAGTTTGGCTTAATAGAATTTTAAAACCGATCACTATTATTTTTCTTATTTTAAGTTCTTGTATTGTTATCGCCGATTTGGAACTATACAGTAATTGGGGTTTTAGAATGGATTCAACGCCCTTATTGTATATCACAAAACCAAAAGAGGCAATGGCTTCAACAGAATTATGGCTTACAATATTATTATTTGTGGTTACAATAGGTGTAATTATTGGAGGAATATATTCTTACAATAGATTCTTAAAACCAGTTGTTCTTAAAGTTAAAAAAGATAAATTCTATGCTCCAGTTATATTCTTAATATTAACAGGAAGCATGATTCTTCCAGTTCGTGGAGGTGTAGGAATTGCACCCATGAACACAGGAATGGTATATTTTAGCGAAAATAAATTTGCTAATCATGCAGCAATAAATGTTGTGTGGAATGTTATGCATTCTTTGTCAAATAGAAAGAAGAATGAAAAGGCAATTCATTTTATGGAAAAAGAAAAAGCACACAATATTGTATCGTCCTTAAATGCTAAATCCGAAGAAAAATCTAGTAAAGTATTGAAAAGTGAAAAACCTAATGTTGTTATTTTAATATTAGAGAGTTTTTCTTCTAAAGTTGTTGGCGCTTTGGGAGGTAAATGGGATGCTACTCCAAGATTAAATCAATTAACTCAAGAAGGATTGTTATTCACTAATTTTTATGCAAATGGTGATCGAAGCGATAAAGGTTTAGTATCAATATTAAGTGGATATCCTGCACAGCCAAGAACTTCAATTATTAAAACACCGGAAAAGACTGAATCTTTACCGTCACTATTCGATGAGTTTAATAAACTAGGCTATAATACTGCTTTTTATTACGGTGGTGATATTGATTTTGCTAATATGCGTTCGTATTTTTTTAATGCTAAAGCTGGAGAAATTATAAGTGATAAAAGCTTTAGTTCAGAACTTGTAGATTCAAAATGGGGTGTGCATGATGAACATTTATTTGATCGATTATACAAGGATTTAATAGGAGAAACTGAACCGTTCTTTAATGCCGTTTTTACTTTAAGTAGTCATGATCCATTTGAAGTACCTATGGATGCAGTATTTGAAGGAAGTGATAGAGCTACAAAATATATGAATTCAGTTTATTATGCTGATAGCTGTTTAGGTGTTTTCTTCGATAGAATTAAAGAAACTAAAGTTTGGGATAATACCTTATTTATTTTAGTTGCTGATCATGGAAGTAAAAGACCAGGAAAATCACAAAATCATGAAATAGATAAATTCAAGATCCCAATGTTATGGTTGGGCGGACCACTAAAAGATACTATTATGGAATATAATATGTGTGGTTCTCAAATTGATATCCCGGCAACATTATTAAACCAATTATCTGTAAGTTCAAAAGAGTATATATATAGCAAAGATCTTTTTAATCGTTTTGAGAATAAATTTGCTTATTATGTATTTAATGATGGCTTTGCATTTGTAACAGATTCAACCAAACTAATATATGATAATACTGGTGATCGATTATTACTTTCGGAAGGAAAAATAAACGAAGATATGGAGAAAGCTAAAGCATATGTTCAAACTGTTTCTGAAGATTTTATAAATCGTTAAGTAATAAACTTACTTATCATATCTAATAATTCAAATGATTTAATTGGTTTAGGAATATATTCGTCAAATCCTGCTTTCATACATGTATCGCGTTCGTCTTTATGAACATAAGCTGTTTGTGCAATTATGGGTAAGTTTGGGTTAAAAATCTTAATTTGTTTTGTTGCATTTATTCCATCCATTACCGGCATTTTGATATCCATTAAAACAATATCATAATTATTCTTTTTACAATGTTCTAAAGCTTCATCGCCCTGCTTAACTCTAGTTAAATCAGCGTAGGTTCTGGATAAGGTAGCTCTAAGTACTTCGTAATTTGAATCTTCGTCTTCGGCAATTAATATTGATTTGCCGTTCCAATTGTAATTACTAAAACTTTTTGCCTTTGGCACTTTCGATTCAAGAAGTTCAATTTTACTAGGTAACGAAAAATAAAAAATAGATCCTATACCAGGATTCGATTCTATCCATATTTTACCACCCAATAAGTTAACTAATTTTTGAACAATGGTTAATCCAATACCTGTACCACGATATAAATTTGAACGGTCTTCCAGTTTAGTAAAATGTTCAAAAATCTGTTGCTTTTTATCATCAGGAATACCTATTCCGGTATCTCTAACATAAAATGTTGGATTCTCGGAATGATCAATATCAAATCCAAATTCAATAAATCCTTTATGCGTATATTTAAGAGCATTACTTAATAATTGTTCGAGAATTTGATTAAATCGATACTCGTCAGATTCTATAAATGCTATTTGATCACCAAATGGATTATGTATTAATATTTCAATGTTTTCTTTTAGGTTCTTGGATTTTTCATCCTGCATTTTTTCATACAGTTTAGAAAGTGAGGATGATATATTAAATTTTCTTTTTGATATTTTTAGTTCGCCAGCATCTATTTGTGAAATGTCTATTATATTATCCATTAGTTTAATAAGCATATCGCTGCTTAAATTAATCTGCTTAACAAATTCATTTCTAGATTCAATATCTGTATTTGGATCTGCTAATAAATCTGAGAAACCTACAACCGCATTTAATGGAGTTCTAACTTCGTGAGACATGTTTGTTAAAAAAGCCGTTTTAAGTTTATCCGACGCTTCAGCTTTTTCTTTAGCTTCTTTTAATTTTTTTTCTGATACTATTTTTTCTGTTATATCTCTGAAAATTGCATAAATAGCTATCTGACCCTCGTTTAAAACTACAGGAGTACCCCATAATGAGACATTTACAATTGCACCGTCCTTTTTTCTTCTTTTAGTCTCGGTTTTAACTGTTTTACCTTTTGCAATTTCTGCTGTTAGCTTTAGTGCCTCTGATTTAAGAGATGGGATAGAAATTAAATCCTCAATGGAATTATCAATAGCTTCCTGTTTTGAGTAACCAAATAAATTTGAAAATTCAGAATTTATATCCATTACTACACTTGAATTATTAACTAATGCAATGGCTTCCGGACTATTATCAAAAAGTTCTTTAAAGTAGGCTCTTTCAATTTGCAATTCATTCTCTGAACGCATCTTTTGTATTGAGGTACTTATTTGGTTTGATAAAATATGTAAAGCTGTAAAATCATTATTATCAAATGCAAATTCATTTTCAAAACTCTGAACGCCCATAACACCGATAACAATGTCATCGATTAATAGTGGAACACCTATCCATTGTTTAGATAATTTACCAGCAATAAAGATTTCTTTTTCGTCTTGTAAATTTAGAATTTCTTTATAGTTAAGATTGCTCGATTTTTTATTTCTTCGAACATAATCAACCAGAGATTTTTCTGCTGGAAATGTTTTAAACGTTTCTTTGTCATTTACTTTATAAGGAATACTAAAGTTATTGTCTGATTCATTATATAGGGTAATATAAAAATGTTCAGCATCAATTATTGATTTAAGATTTGATTTAATAATATGAATCAAATCATTAAGATTTTTTGTGTAATTAACTGCACTTGATATATTACTTATTACTTCTCCTATTCGTTGCTGTCTTTTATATTCAGTAATATCTTCACCCATTCCAAGAATGTATTTAGGCTTACCTTTCTTATCCTTTATAATTGTTGCAGTGAGTTTTAAATAAAACGAACTATTATCTTTTCTAATATAAGTTTGTTCTGTTTGATATTTAAGTAATTTAGAAGAGAACATGTCTTCAATAAATTGCAAAGCATCTTTTCTTTTCCCTTCAGGAATTATATCCAGGTATGTTAATGATTGTAATTCATCTTTTTCATAATCGAAAAGATCAGAAAAAGATTTATTAGAATTAACAATTCTTGCATTAGAATCAATTAATGCAATACCTATTCCTGATTCTTCAAAAACTGAATAATACAAATCTTCCTGTTCAATTATGTTTTGATCAGGATTTATATTTTGTTTAGATTTTTTATGCTGAGTAACTTCAAAACGAATGTCCTTAAACTTTTTCTTTAGTTCATTTTTAGTTTTCTTATTAAATATTGAATTACTCATATAATAATTATTGGATAACTTTTATTTAATATCAAAATTCAAGAATATTTTAGTTAAGTGCAAAAAAATCAAGGTGAATGATACGTTATTTTGACAAATGGTAAAAACAACCATTCTATTTAATTAAATATGGTGATGAACATATTTAACTTAACTGTGTTATTCTGAAAACAACACCTAGTACTGGATTAATAATCCTATAGGCTTTTACGAAACTTAATAATTATAAAAACAAAAAAAACTATGGCTGATTTAACTACAACTTACATGGGATTAAAATTACGGAATCCAATTATTGCAGCTAGTTCTGGATTAACTAACTCTGTAGATGATATTAAAGAATTTGAAGAAAATGGAGCTGGAGCAGTTGTGCTTAAATCTATTTTTGAAGAAGATATTAGGAGGGATCTTAAAGATGATATGATCACCATGAATAAGGATTCTTTTCTTTATCCTGAAACAATGGATTATTATGATAATTATGAGCAAGACGACTCACTTACAAACTATTTACGTTTAATTCGTGAAGCAAAACAAGCAGTTAATATACCGATAATTGCTAGTATAAATTGTGTTACATCTGAAAAATGGCCTTATTATGCAGAAACATTGCAAGATGCCGGAGCTGATGCTTTAGAATTAAATGTTTTTGTAATGCCTTCTGATTTAACAAGGACCGGCGAACAAAATGAAAAAGTATACTTTGACGTTGTAAAAGAAGTTAAGAAGCATGTGAAAATACCAATTTCCTTGAAAATAAGTTATTATTCATCAAGTTTGGGTTCATTTATTCAAAAGCTATCTAAAACAGGTGTTGATGGTTTAGTTTTATTTAATCGTTTTTATAGTCCTGATATTGATATAAATAATTTTGAAATTTTATCAACGAATGTAACAAGTTCTGCAAAGGAATTGCCAATTTCTTTACGTTGGATTGGAATAATGTATAATAGAGTAGGGTGTGATCTAGCTGCTTCTACTGGTGTTCATGATGGATCTGCAGTAATTAAACAAATATTAGCAGGTGCAAATGCTGTTCAAATGGCATCAACATTTTATCAAAATGGAAAAGGAATCATTAAAAATATGCTTGAAGATTTAACTACTTGGATGAGTACACATGAGTATAAATCTTTAAATGATTTTCGAGGAAAGATGAGTCAAGAAAAAACTAAGAATCCGGCTGCTTATGAACGAATGCAGTTTATGAAATACTTTTCCGGTAAAGGATTGTAATAAAACATTTAGCCTGCTTTAAGCAGGCTTTTTACTCTTCCATTGTTAAATGAAAATTGAATGTTGTACCATCCAATTCATTCGATTCAAAATGAACTTTTCCATTTAAGTATCTTTCACCAAGAAGTTTCATACTATAGGTCCCTAATCCGCGATCAATGCTTTTAGTGGAAAATGATCTTTGAAAGATTTGAAGTTGAACATCTTCATCAATAACTCTTGGATTATGAACATAAAAACGAATACGTTTTCCAGTTTGTTTACATCCAATAGTAATAATATCATTAATGTTAGAGGCTTCTAATGCATTTTTCAACATATTCATTAATATCCGTTTTAATAAAACGATATCTGTGGATACTAAAATATTCTCACAATTTTTGTTATATTCAATTTTATGATCTTTAAAAATGGTGTAATTTGAAAGCTGATATACAATTGTATTTATAATATCTTTTGTGTATTTGCTGGATTTTTTAACTTTTAATTCACCATTCTCAGCAGCCATTAATTCTTTCTGAGAAATTATTTCTTCATTCAAATCAATAGAGATTGTTTCGGCTATTTCAAGTAATTCCCTTTGTTTTGTTGCATTATCATTATTTTTTATTAATTCAAAAAAACCTGATAAACTGCTAGTTTTATTTAAGACATCATGAAAAAAGATTCGTTCCAAAGCTCTTTTTCTAGATTGATCACTTATATTGATCATTGTAAGCAAAATAAAATCGTTTTCATCCCATTTAAATGGACTTGCAGTAACTTGAAGTTCAAATGAATATTCAATCCCGTTAATAATTCGATTAATTCTGGATTCTTGAGTTTGTTTTTGCTTTTTAAATTGTGCTTGAAGAATAACATTAGTTATACCGCAAAAATTACAATAAAGAGTTTTGCCACAATCTTCAATATTATTAATATAGTGTAAACAGTTTAAGGCATCACCCGGACGCTTACCTATAAATTTTTCAATTGTAATTTGATGCACTGTATCCAATGATACTTTATTCGAAAATACAATTTCACGCTTTTTATTTAACAGGACAGCAGTGTAAGGTAATGAATTAAGTATTTCTTTAACAAGTGTATTGTTTACATTATCACTATATAGTTGAATAGGATCTTGCATTAAAATAAATTTTAGGTAATATAAGCAAATCAACTTATTTATACTAATTCTTAATAATATTTGTAATTTTATTTAAGCTTTATTCGCATTTTTGCAAAGTATGTATGCCATTATCGATATAGAAACAACTGGATTAAGTCCAATAGCTGATAGAATTATAGAAATTGCTATATATATTCATGATGGTAATAAGATTGTAAATGAATATTCTACATTGATAAATCCAGAGAGATTTATTTCTGCAAACATAACTCGAATAACAGGTATAACGAATGAGATGGTAAAGGATGCACCTAAATTTTGGGAGGTAGCAAAGGAGATTGTAATTTTTACCGAAGGGAAATCATTCGTTGCTCATAATGCGTCTTTTGATTATAACTTTGTACGGAATGAGTTTAAAAGCTTAGGGTATGATTTTAAGCGGGATAGATTGTGTACGGTAAAGCTTAGTAGAAAAATAATTCCAAACCATAGATCTTATAGTTTAGGGAAAATATGTGCTGATTTAGGAATTGTTATTGATGGGAGACACAGAGCTGCAGGCGATGCATTGGCTACTGTTAAATTATTCGAACATTTATTAAAAACGGATTCTACTTTAGGGCATTTAAATTCAAGTAAATTTTATCATATTGATGCTTCAATTATAAAGAGTCTACCTGAGGAACCTGGAGTATATTATTTTCATGATCATAACGGAGATGTTATCTATATTGGAAAAAGCAAGAATCTAAAGACAAGAGTATTTTCTCATTTTAGTAACGAGAAAACACCAAAAGCTCTTAAAATGGTTGATGAAATACATAATATATCGTATGAATTAACTGGAAGTGAGCTGATTGCTCTTTTGTTAGAGTCTGATGAAATTAAGACTCAAAAACCTAAATATAACAGAAGACAAAGAAGAGCTTCAAGTCATTATGGCATTTATAGTTATATAGATGATTCAGGATATATTTGTTTTAAAACTGAAGGAATAAAAAAGGAAAATCCTGTAGTATCGTTCAACTCAGCAAAGGAAGCTCGTGATAGATTATATGTTTTGTCCGAAAAGTTTGAGCTATGTCAAAAGTTATGTAATTTATATGATACAACAGGCGCATGTTTTTATTATCAGCTAAAACATTGTAAAGGAGCTTGTATTCAAGAAGAATCTCCTAATGATTACAATCTAAGAGCACAAGCAATGTTAGATGAGCTTTCATATGATTGGCAAAACTTCTATATCATAGATGCCGGGCGTAATGATGATGAGAAGTCTGTTGTTAAAATTGAAAACGGTAAGTATATGGGTTTTGGATATATCGATACTGAATCTATTGGTAATAATATAGAAAGTTTATCCGATGTAATTAAAGTGTACCCCGATAATAGAGATATACAACAAATAATAAGGACATATTTAAAACAACACTCTGTAGAGATGTTAATCAAGTTTTAGTTATTTGAAAATACTATAAATTAGAATTAATTTAGAAAGCTTTTAATCAAATAAATACCCATTTTAATTAGGTATACAACGTAAAGAGGAATTTGTATTCCGGTCTATTCTTTGTATATTTAAAAATCCATGTCTTGAATAGTCAAACCTTAAATTGCTTATACAAAGATGATTAAAAAACTGTTATTCCCAATAATTCTAGTTAGTACAATATTGTTAATTCTATTAGGAAGTTGGCTGTTTTGGTTTTTCAAAGCTGAAAAAACAATCGACGTTTATATTCTTGATAAAACTGTACCTTCTTTAGAACGAACAGAACATAAATCTTTTAACTGGATATTAAATCATAACAAATATTTAAAATCAACAGGTGATTTCTATGATATTAATACCGATTATTATGGATTTTTTCCTTTAAATACGAAATCCCAAGAATTTGATTTTCGTAGTGTTCGGATTCATGAAATTGAAGATGTAGCCAATGATTATGATATGCTTTATTATGCCGATACATATGGAGTTTATTATAATGAATGGTATAAGCAGGGATCTTCTGAAGTAAAACACACACAAAAGGTTTATGGTGGATTAAATCAAAATGATTATCTGTTGTTAAAGGAAATGAAAAATCAAAAGAAATTAATAATAACAGAGTTTAATTTATATAATGCACCTACTAACGGTTTAATAAGAGAAAAGGTTGAGAGTTTATTTAATATTAAATGGACAGGATGGACTGGGAAATATTTTTCTAGCTTGGATACAACAAGTGGAGATGGCTTTCCAAAGTGGATTGCTAATTTATATAAAGAGCAAAATGATAATCAGTGGAATTTTAAGAACGCTGGTATAGTACTAATTCACAAATTTGGTACAGTTGCTATTTTGGAATTAGAAACACATTTAATTGATGAAATTCCTATTATTATTGCAAAACAGGATGCCGTAGATCGGTTTGATATTCCAGAGCAAATTTATTATTCGCAATGGTTCGATATAACAAATTCAAATGAACAGAATGATATTCTTGCCAATTTTAAGATAAATGTAAATACTCAAGGCGATTCAATTTTAAGAAGCTATAATCTAAAACCTGTATTTCCTGCTGTAATAGAGCATACTGGCGATTATAATTTTTATTATTTCGGTGGAGATTTTGCAGAAAGCGATCTAAGTAGTGGTACAGCATATTTTGAAGGATTTCATAATATTGCGTCTTTAGTGAAAAGAGATAACTACGATAATACAAGTAAGTTTTTCTGGAAATTTTATGTTCCAATGATGACGACAATTTTAGAGGATTATCAAAAAACTCTTGATAACTGATTTGAATAATGAGATATAAATTAGATCACACTTATTTTGGTGTGATTTTTTATTAATAGAAAATTATTTTACAAATCTATTTCGTAAATTAGATAATTAATTTTATTGTAATATCTACTTAAAGATTAAGCTTATGAAAGATCATTTAAATACAAAAACTATTTATGGCTTACTTTTTGTTTTACTGGTAGTTGTTCTATTCTCTTCATGTGCTAATAAAGAATTTATAGAACCTTGTTTAGAAGGTCGCACATATGGATTTTGGAGTGGTTTATGGCATGGAATTATTGCTCCATTTGATTTAGTATTAATGCTTTTTAGAGATGATATTACAGTATATGCTCAAAATAATAACGGTGCTTGGTATGCCTTTGGATTTTTAATCGGAAGTGGAGGATGGGGAATTTTAGGTAGTAAAGGAGCTAAAACCAGAAAAAAATAAAAACATGAAAAAAATTCTAATTATTCTAGTGTGTATAGCAATAGCAAGCACAACTGTTCAAGCTCAATTTTTAAAGGGTTTAAAAAAGAAAGTTGAAGAAACTATTACTGAATCAGACAAATCTGTTTTGTCTGAAGAAGAAATTGGGAAAGGATTGAAAGAAGCTTTGACAATTGGAATTGAAAAAGGTGTAGATCAATTATCAAAACCAGATGGATATTTTAAAGATCTGGAGATTAAGATTCCAATGCCCAAAGAGGTTAAGTCAGTTGAAGAAAAACTTCGAGCAATAGGTCAGGGTAAGAAAGTTGATGAAGCAATTGAATCTATGAACCGTGCTGCAGAAGACGCTGCTACTGGTGCAAAAGATTTATTCGTTGCTGCAATAAAAGAAATGACAATAAAGGATGCAGTAGCTATTTTAAAAGGAGAGGATGATGCAGCAACAAGATATCTTGAAGATCATACCAGGCAGCAACTTATTGATAAATTTAAGCCTATAATAAAAAAATCACTTGATAAGGTTGATGCGACTAAATATTGGAAATCAGTTTTTTCTTCATACAATAAAATACCTTTTGTAAAAAAAGTTAATCCAGAACTTGATGATTATGTTACAGAAAAGGCTATTGATGGATTATTTGTACAAATAGCCAAAGAAGAAATGGAAATTAGAAAAAATCCTATAGCAAGAGTTACTGATTTATTGAAGAAAGTATTTGGATAGTTGATGAGTTTAAAATTAAACGATTATAAATAAGGGAGTTGTATTTGTGCAGCTCCCTTTTTTCTTTTGTTAAAAAACTTTTCATTTTGGTATATAATTTGTAAAACATCGCTTATTATATTATAGATTCTGTTTAACGATTAATTTAAGTTTAATCACAAGAATTAATATAAATAAATATGTATTGCTAAATTGATTATAGTTGTATCTTTTGAATCCATAATAAATTGAGTGTTAAGCATTTTATGTAAAGTAATACGCATCATAAATCTTGTTTAAATATTTTTGTAAAATCTTCATTAATTATAGTTCAATTTTGCCTTTATTTTCTAGCTTTACCGTTCTTTAAAAAAACTAACACTTTTAATTTAACACCTAAAAAAATGAAATTTTTATCTTTATTATTAATGATGTTTTTATCGTTGTCCATTGTAGCACAAACATGGCAGCCTGTAGGGAATAAAGGATTTAATAGCCGTGAAGTTGATTATAATGTAATGGCTGTTGATCACATGGGAACTCCTTATGTAGCTTTTGAGGATGATGATTATGCTAACGAAGTTACTGTTATGAAATATGATGGCACAAATTGGGTTTATGTTGGTAATCCTGGGATATCTTATCGATCAACACGCGATATTAAGTTAAAAATTAGTAGTACAGGAGTTCCATATATTGCATACATAGATTTAACTTATAATAATAAAGTTACTGTTAAAAAATTTAATGGATCGAGTTGGGAGACAGTTGGAGCTAGTGGATTTATTGGAGGTGGTAATTTTTCATTGGCCATTGATGGCAGTGGAACGCCATATATAGCTTATGCAGATGATGAATACCCTGGGAAGGGTTCTGTACAAAAATTTAATGGAACAGATTGGGTAATTGTTGGTAATAGTGGATTTTCTAATGGTATGGCTGTTGGTATTAATATCACTATTTCTAATTCAGGTACGCCATATGTAGCATATTGCGATCAGCTTAATTCAAGTAAGTTAACTGTAAAGAGACTTAGCGGATCAACTTGGCAGTCCTATGGATATTCAGGAGCGCCAGAGAATGTTAAAGAAATTGAATTGGCTTTTGATAATAATGATAATCTTTATGCAGTATATGAGAAAGCAATAAGTTATACGTATAAAGGTGATGTGGTAAAATACAATGGTTCAACTTGGGAATCTGTTGGTAATGCAGGTTTTTCTGCCGGTGATATTAGCCATACATCTCTTGCTATTGATGAATCAGGAGTTCCACATGTTGCCTTTCTGAATCATGATGACCCTTACAAAGCCGATGTAATGAAATTTAATGGTACTGAATGGGAAATAGTAGGGCATAAAGGCATTTCTGACGGTTCAGCTATAAATTTAACTCTTGCATTTGATAAGTCAGATAAATTATTTTTAAGTTATAAAGATAATATTTTTGCTAATGGCTATAAAGTAACAGTTATGGAGTTTATTCCTGCACCGCCTCAAATTACTGTTCAACCTGAAAATAAAACAAATATTTGTGTTGGAACAAACGTTCAATATTCAATAAGTACAAAAGAAGCTAAATCTTGGCAATGGCAGGTTAGCATTGATGGAGGTTTAAATTATAATGATATAGCTGATGGAGGATTATATCTAAATACTAAAACTGAATCTCTTAGCGTAAATGCAACTGAAGATATTAATAATTATAGTTACCGTTGTGTTGTTACTAATTTGGGAGGAAATACAATAAGTGATTCTGCTAGTTTAGTACTTAATCCTAAGATTGATATTTCAACTCAACCAGTTGCTTTGACAAATGCTTGCGAAGGCGATGAAACAATAACTTTATCTGTAGTTGCTACAGGTACGTTAACTTATCAATGGTATAAGGATTCAGAGTTAATTATTGATGCTATTAATAATAAGTTAAATATTATAACTGCACCAGATAATTCAGGATCTTATTATTGTGAAATTTCTGACGCTTGGTGTTCAACTCAAAGTAGTTCTGCCGAAGTAAACATAAATCCTGCTACAAAAATAACTACTCAACCAACAATAAATACAATTGCTTGCGAAGGAGATGCTGATATAACACTTGCAGTTGAAGCTAGTGGAACAGGTACGGTTTTATATCAATGGTATAAAGGAATTGATCAAATTCAAGATGCTACTGAATCAACTTTAATAATTAATACTGATCCAAATAATACAGGAATATATTCTTGCAAAGTTAGTAGTGATTGTGGTGATGAAATTCAAAGTGATAATGCAGAAATCAAAGTTAATCCTGCAACATCAATTACTAAACATCCTGAATCATTAATTAATGCTTGTGAAGGAGATGTTACAATTGAACTATTTGTTGAAGCAATTGGTACAGGTAATATTACTTATCAATGGTATACAGGGAATGAAATGGTTCAAGACGCAACCGATGCAACTTTGCTAATTACTACAAATCCTTCTAATTCTGGAACATATTACTGTAAAGTTAATAGTGAATGCGGGAATGAGGTATCTAGTAATAATTCCGAAGTTACTATTAATACTGCAACAGCTATAATTTCACAATCTGGGTCATTAATAAGTGCTTGCGAAAATGATGATGATATTATATTATCAGTTGATGCTATTGGAACTGGTGATATAACTTATAAATGGTATAAAGGAGATGATATACTTACAAATGAAACAAAATCGGAATTAAGTATCGTAACCGATCCTATTAACTCTGGATCATATCATTGTGTAGTTGGCAGTGATTGTGGTACTGATGTTATTAGTAATAATATAGAAGTAGTTATTGATGCAAATGTTTCAATTAATACTCATCCAACTGAAGTTACAAATGTTTGTGAAAATGACGAAAGTATTAATTTGAACGTTGAAGCTAGTGGTGGAGGAACGCTTACATATCAATGGTATCATAATGATAATATTATTGAAGGTGCGACGGAAGAACAGAAAAATATTATTACTATTCCTGATAATTCAGGCACTTATTATTGCATAGTTTCAAATCAGTGTGGAAGTAATGCACAAAGTAATAATGCAACGCTTGAAATAAATCCAATTACTAAAATTATTAAACAACCTGAATCTTACGGTATTTGTGATGGTGATGAAGATGTTAAAATATCTATTGAAGCTAGCGGTACTAATTTAACGTATCAATGGTATTTTAAAAATGAAAAGATAAATGATGAAGTAACAAACGAATTGATAATTCTGGCTGATATAGATAATGCTGGATCTTATTATTGTATTGTAAAAGGTGAGTGTGGAGAAGAACAAAGTGAAAATTCAGAAATAACATACAACCAAGAAACTGTTATTGTTGAACAACCAGAAGCACAAAAGGGAATTGAGAATGGACATGAAGCTAAATTCTCAGTTGAAGCTACTGGATCAAATTTAACGTACCAATGGCGTAAAGATGGTGTTGTATTAACTGATAATTCAAATATAAGTGGATCATTAACAAATGAACTTACAATAGCTGCAGTTTCTTTTAATAATGAAGGTACTTATGGCTGTGTTGTTTCAGGAGAGTGTGGTGTATTAGAGTGTAATCAGAGTGTATTGTCTGTTCAAACAGGAATAAATAATATTGATAATACAGGAGTTAATGTTTATCCTAACCCGATTCGTAATGATTTAAATATTGAATTTACAGATAAATCATCTCGTACAATAAAAGTTTATGATTTATTGGGGAAAGTATTGATTGAGAAAATTTCAAATTCAAAAAATGAAATTATAGATATGTCAATGTTAGAAGATGGAATATATATTATTAATATTCAGACAGGTGAAAGTATCGATTCATATAAAATGATTAAAGAGTAAATAAGTATTTACTAAATTTTATATATCCCTACATAATTATTATTATGTGGGGATTTTTTATACAATTCAAGATAAATGACACTTTAAGATGTGTAATTAAAAAATCACTTACAAACTTGTTGCAACCGTTCATGCTTTTATATCTACCACTCATAAGTTAGTTGTACTACAAGGCAAATTATCTATTGTTAGAGTTCAGGTAATCTGTTACTTTTGATCTGATTTAATGTAATTTATAACAATAATAACTTCAAATTATGAGAAATTTTTTTACTTTAATTATTATTTCGCTTTTACTAAGCGTTAATGCAATTGCTCAAACTTGGATTCCAGTTGGAGCTAAAGGTTTCACAGAAGGTAAAGCTAAATATAGCAAAATGGCTATTGATCATATGGGAACACCTTATATTGTTTTTCAAGACCAAGCAAATGATTTAAAAGCTACAGTCATGAAATATAATGGAACAGCATGGGAAACTGTAGGAACACCGGGTTTTTCTTATGGTGAAATTAGTTATGCCGATATCGCCATTGACGCTTCAGGAACAGCATACGTAGTGTTTTCAGATGATGGGATGCATGAACATTCATATGTATGGAAATTTAATGGTACCGATTGGGAAATAGTTGGTGGTGAAGCTGCTTGGGGATATAGTACTACACAGCATAATTCGTTAGCTATTGATAATGAAGGGACACCTTATATTGCACTAAGAGCTGCATATGCAGGAGGTAATATTGTAATAATTAAGTTGAATGAGTACGGAACTTGGAACCTGCTTGGAAATTTCGGAGCTTGTCAAGAAATTTCTATATCACTTGATAATTCAGGAGTACCCTATATAGTTTATCAAGATAACGATTGGAATAAAGCTACCGTTATGAAATTAAATGATAGAACCTGGGAATTAGTAGGTGATAAAGCATTTACAACTGGTGGTGTTGGCAGTTTATCTCTTGCGTTTAATAGTGAAAACACACCATTTTTATCATTTGCATTATATGCAAATTCACCTGCATTGATGAGTTATAATGGAAGTGAATGGAATTATGTTGGTGGAAATATTATAAATGCTTCTGAGCAAGGTTATTATAATTCCATGGTTTTTGATAGTAAAGATGAACCATATATTACTTTTTGTTCCACAACAAATGAGAAAGTGGCAACTGTTACTACATTTAATGGTGATAGTTGGGAGAAAATTGGAGATCCTAAAGTTTCTGATGGTGAGGTTAGTTATACAGATATCGCAATTGATAGTGATGATACTAAGTATATTTTATACGTGGATGTTGCAAATGGGGAGAAATTAACTGTAATGAAACTGGTAATTTTACCTCCTGAAATTACAACACAACCATCAAATAAATTTGACATTTACAGTGGTGTTAATGTTAAATTTTCTGTTGAAGCAACGAATCCTGATACTTGGCAATGGCAAGTAAGTACAAATGAAGGAAGTACTTTTACAGATATATCTGATACAGAAACTTATTCTAATTTTAATACTTCTGAATTAAGTTTTACAGCAATTACTGCGTTAAATAATTATCAGTACCGTTGTGTGCTATCAAATGAAGGAGGTACTGTGACAAGTGATGCTGCAACAATAACTGTTAAATCACCAACTGGTATTAATTCAATAGAAAAAGAAGGGATTTCAATTTTTCCAGTTCCGGCAAAAGATGTTCTTTATATAAAATCAAATGAGGACTTAATTGTAAATGCTCAAATATATGATGTTCATGGAAAATTATTAATAAATGAAACTGAAGAAAGCAATAATATTAAATTGAACCTTACCAATCTTCATGGTGGAACTTATATAGTTAAGATTAAAACAGAAAAGAATATTTTAACACGTAAGATTATTATTAAATAAATAATACCCTTATCTATATTGATTTACTCCCCATATCTGAGTGTTAACCCGGATTTGGGGAGTTTTTTATAGTATGGTTTATTTAATTATAAATTTCAGTATAAATAATATTGCTAGAATATACATTATCAAAGAAACATCTTTGAATTTACCTGTAAATATTTTTATGAATACATAAGCAAGCATCCCAAAAACAATTCCTTCAGCAATACTATATGTTAAAGGCATCATTATAATTGTGAAAAACGCAGGTATAGATTCTGTATAATTATTCAAATCAATTTTTGTTATTGGTGATAACATAAACAATCCAACCATAACTAAAGCAGGAGCTGTTGCTGCACCTGGAATCATAATGAATAATGGTGCAAAAAATAAGGCTAAAAAGAACATAACTGCAGTTGAAAATGATGTAAGTCCCGAACGTCCACCTTCAGCAACACCGGCTGCACTTTCTACATATGTTGTAACTGTTGATGTTCCTAACATTGCTCCGAAAGTTGTTCCAATAGCATCGGCAAATAGGGCTTGTTTTACCCTTGGTACTTTCCCATCTTTTGTTAACATGCCAGCTTTATCGGTTACCCCTACAAGTGTCCCAACTGTATCGAACATATCAACAAATAAGAAAGTAAAAAGAACAATTAGCATATCTAAAGTAAAAATCTGACTAAAATCGAATTGCCACATAATTGGTTTTATCGAAGGAGGTAAACTTACTAATCCACCATGAGGAATTGTAGTTACACCTAATATTAATGCTAATACTGTTGATGCTAGAATTCCGATTAATAGTGAGCCTTTTACTTTTAACACTAATAAAATTCCTGTAACTAGAATACCAAAAAATGCAACCCATACGGTATGTGAGCCCATATTTCCAAGTTCAACTAAAACTTTATCGTTGTTAACAATAATACCTGCATTTTGTAAACCTATAAAGGCAATGAATAATCCAATCCCAGCGGAAACAGCGTGCTTTAAATTGATAGGAATTGCATTAACTATTAATTCACGGATATTAAAAATAGTAAGAATAATAAAAATAATACCTTCAAGGAAAACAGCTGTTAACGCAAATTGCCAGCTATAACCCATAGAAAGCACAACTGTAAAAGCAAAAAATGCATTTAATCCCATTCCGGGAGCAAGAGCAAAAGGTAACTTTGCTACAAATGCCATTACTAGTGTTCCAATAATTGCACTAATAGCGGTTGCTGTAAAAAGGGCTTCTTTATTCATACCAGTGGCACTTAATATATCTGGATTTACAGCCAGAATATATGCCATTGTCATGAAAGTTGTAATACCTGCTAGTACTTCTGTACGAACAGATGTTTTATGTTGATTTAGTCCAAATAATTTATCTAACATTGTTTTATCTCCTATTTAAAAAGTCCATTTAATACCAAGAGTTGGCATAATATTAAATCCATCCATATTAGCAAAGTTATTGCTTAATTCAATTTCGCTACCAACAGCAAAATGATCGTTTATATGATACCATAATTGAGGTTCTGCAATAAATATAAATTCGGCATCGGCTTTTCCATCAAAATTGAAATCTGAGTCTTCTTTCCAGAAATCAGCAAAACCACTAAATGTCATCTTTTTATTTAAAAAATGAATATACCATACTGTTGTTAACTGAAACGAAACATCTTGTTTATCTATAATATGTTTATACATAGCTTTAAAAGATATTCCTTTTGAGAAATCTTCTGTATTTATTGAATAATCAAAGCCAGCAAGCCATGCATCATTTATACGATAGCCAAGATTGATGCTATCATTATTAAATTGACCAAAACCACCATTATATTCAATATGAATTCCAACTGGCATGCTTTCTGTTTTAATAACTCTGGCTATTTCCATATATGCAAGACTTATTCCTTCCACTTCACCAACATTGTAATCCATATCAACAAAAAAGAAAGTGTTTCCTAATTTGTCGGGTTTAAACATTTCTAATGTTGATGTAAGATATTCACGATCTTTACCAAAATCGTAATGCAATTGTATATTTTGCGCTAATATTGAGCTACTCGCTAGTACGAGTATTACGAATAGAATTTTTTTCATAAAGAATATTATTAATGGTTTAGTTTAAAATATTTTGAAATGTTAAAATATAACTCTATTAACATATTTGTATCGTATGATGTTTAATACAATACAAATTTCATGTTTTGGAAAATACTAGAAAAACGTATTAGGAATGTTTATTATATTATCCTATTTCGCCTATTTGTTGAAGTTTTTGTTTGTCGATAATTTCAATTTTCTTTTCGTGTACATGTATAATACCTTCTTTATTAAATTTAGATAAGGTATTAATTACACTTTCTTTAGAATAACCAAGCATATTAGCCATTTCTTTTCGTTTAATGGGAAGAATAAACGTATCGGATTTATATATTCTGCAAAAATCTAATAATAGAATAGATAATGCTCCATCAATATTTTTATGAATAAACCTCGAAACTCTATGTACTAAATCATTTGTAATAGATGACATATGTTTAATAATGTGGCAAGCAAAATCACCATTGTCATGAATAAGTTTTTCAAAAAGGTTTCGGTCAAATATGCTAATTCTGGTTTTTTCGAGTGCAATAGCAGAAAAATTAAAGTTATGACTTGCAAATGTGCAAACGATTCCAATAAAGGATTGTGGTGCAACTAAACTTACTGTTGATAAATGGCTGTCTGTTTGAATATCCAGCTTAGCCAGTCCTTCTTCTAAATACATTATATTACTTGCAACCAATCCTTTTTTAATGATTGTTTCTCCAGCTTCAAATTCAATTTCCAGTTTATTTTCTAACAGCTCATTCTTTTCATCGTCGGTTAATGCATTTAAACAATCTTCTGCTGATATAAAATTAATTGGATGGCTTTTGTTCGATTTACTAAATCCCTCAAGCATAGCGTTTGTATTTTATTTTACTCAATAATTAAATTGCATTTTAGATGATGTAAAATTACATCTTATTGTATAAATATTTAAATGTTGTACAGCTTAATTATATGTTGTTAAATTAATCACAGAATAAAAATCTAGAGATATCTTTGTTGTGAAATTATTAACAATTAAAATATCAAGATATGGCAGATTTAAGATTTAGAGTGAAAGCTCATAGCGAGAATCCAACAAAAACAATCGTAAAAGCAAGAGGATTCGAAATTGTAATTGATGAACCAGAAGATTTAGGTGGAACAAATCAAGGAGCAAATCCTGTTGAGTTTGTTTTAGCAGCATATGCTGGATGTTTAAATGTTATGGCTCATGTTTGTGCAAAGGAACTTGATTTCGAAATGCGTGGAATTAAAATTGACATAGTTGGAAATTTAAACCCAGCACGTTTATTTGGTCAGTCATTTGACGAAAGAGCAGGTTATAAAGAAATAAAAGTGGTTTTAAATCCTGATTGTGATGCAGATGATGCAACAAAAGCAAAATGGTTAGCTGCAATTTTGGATCGTTGTCCAGTAGGAGATAACTTAAAAAATATTACTGAAATTAAAGCCGAACTTAAGTAGTAATTAAGATTACATAAGTAAAGGGTTATATCATTAATGATATAACCCTTTTTTTGTTTCATTTTTTAAAGAAACACAATCCTTAAAATTCTTATATTTGGATGAAATTTAAATAGTGAAATTATGTCTGACAATCTAAATATTTCTTGTATTCAAACTGATTTAGCATGGGAAAATGTGGATCAGAATTTAGATCATTTTTCTAAGAAATTAGAACAAGTTTCGAAGGATTCAGAAATAATTATACTTCCTGAAATGTTTACTACAGGATTTTCTATGAATTCAGTAAAGCTTGCCGAACCAATGGATGGTAAATCATTTAATTGGATGAAAGAAAGGGCAAAAAAGCATAATAAAATTATTATTGGGAGTATAATCGCCAAAGAAAATAATAAATTCTATAATAGATGCATCACTATGTTTCCAAATGGTGAATTTTACACCTACGATAAGGGGCATTTATTTCGCATGGAAAAGGAACATGAAGACTTTACTAAAGGTGAAAGCAAAACAATTTTTAAACATAAAGCATGGCGAATATGTACTATGATATGTTATGATTTGCGTTTTCCGGTTTGGAGTAGAAATCAAAATGATTATGATTTATTAATTTATATAGCAAGTTGGCCCGAAAGCAGAAGAGAAGTATGGAATACTCTTTTAAAGGCAAGAGCTATAGAAAACCAAGCATACGTTATTGGTGTAAATAGAATTGGAGAAGATGGCGAAGGAATAAGCTATTCAGGTGATACTGTTATTATTAATCCAAAAGGACAAATTTTAACTAAAGCAAATGATTATAAAGATGAAATAATTCAGGCTGAATTATCGTTGAAAGATTTGGAACAATTCAGAGAAAAATTTCCAGTATTTCTAGATGCCGACAATTTTAAAATTGTATAAAATGTTACCTAAAATAAATTTTGACAAAAAGATCGAAGGAAAAATAACCGATAGGGAAAGAAAAAGAGTAATTAATAAATATCGTGAATTATTAAAATTATCTGAAAGTTTTACAAAAAAGAAAGAGTTAGAGCTTATTCGAAAAGCATTCGATATTACCTTGAATGCATACGAAGAAAAAAGAACACCTTCAGGATCTCCATATATTTTTGAAGTATTAGAAATAGCAACTTTGGTTGTTGAGCAAATTGGATTAGGAACCAGATCCGTTGTTGCAACTCTATTATATCAGGCTGTTATTGATCAAAAAATTACCTTAGAAGAGGTTGAAAAGGAATTTGATAAACCAATTGCATTAATTGTTGATGGATTAGTTAAAATCTCTGATATAAATACAAAAACAACAGCCTCTCAAGCAGAGAATTTCAGGCAAATGTTATTAACACTTGCCGAAGATGTACGTGTTATTCTCATAAAACTTGCAATTCTGTTACAAGATATGCGAAGTTTAAATTACATGCCCGAAGATTATCAGATTAAAACTTCGCTTGAGACTTTTTCTTTATATGCACCTCTTGCTCATCGTTTAGGATTGTATAATATTAAATCGGAGCTGGAAAATTTATCATTAAAATTTACAGAAAAAGATATTTATAAGGATATAATAAAGAAACTCAAAAATACTACTGCAAAACGTGAGCGATTTATTAAAAAATTTCTGGCACCAATTGAAAAAGAACTAAACGAACAAGGTTTCGATTATGAAATAAAAGGTCGTCCAAAATCAGTATATTCAATTTGGCAGAAAATGAAAAAGCAAGGTGTCGAGTTCGAAGAAGTGTATGATATTTTTGCTATTCGTATAATTCTGAATTCAAAACCCTCTAAAGAAAAATCTGAATGTTGGAGAACTTATTCAGTTGTTTCCGATTTTTATCAACCAAATCCAAAACGATTGAGAGATTGGATTTCAATTCCTAAATCAAATGGATATGAATCTTTACATACAACTGTTGTTGGCCCGGAAGGGAAATGGGTTGAAGTCCAAATTCGAACTAAAAGAATGGATGAAGTTGCCGAGAAAGGATATGCGGCACATTGGAGATACAAAGGTGTAAAAGCTGAAAAAGGTATTGATCAATGGATGCATAAAGTACGTGATGTTATTGAATCAAGCAGTCCTGAAACTGCAAATAATATCGATGATTTAAAACTGAATCTTTACAATAAAGAAGTTTTTGTATTTACACCAACTGGAGATTTAAAAAAACTTCCAGCAGGCGCCACAGTATTAGATTTTGCTTTTGATGTACATTCCGATGTAGGAAATAAGTGTGTTGGAGCTAGAATAAATCATAAAAATGTTACTATAAAGCAAGCCTTGCAAAATGGTGATCAAATCGAGATAATAACTTCGAAAAATCAAAAACCAAAAACCGATTGGCTAAGTTTTGTAGTTACATCAAAGGCTAAAGCTAAAATAAAATCGACTTTAAAAGAAGAAAAATATAAAGAAGCTGAAGCAGGGAAGGAATTGTTAAAACGACGATTAAAGAATTGGAAAATTAAGTTTGATGATTTATTAATAATAAAGATTTTAAAACATTACAAATTAAAGGTTCCGGTTGATTTATATTATGCATTAGCAACTGAAAAGATTGATATTACTGAAATAAAGGAGATATTAACTGAAAAAAAACCTGAAGAGAAAGAGCAAGTTACAGATTCTGATAAAAGTGAAGTTGTAGAGAAAGAGAAAAAGGATTCAGGTTCTTCGGGAGACTATTTAGTTATTGATAACAATATAGAAAATGTAGATTATAAGTTGTCTAAATGTTGTAATCCAATATTTGGCGATTCAATTTTTGGTTTTGTTACTGTAAGTGATGGAATTAAAGTGCATAGAACAAATTGTCCTAATGCAAGGCAACTTGTTGAGCGTTATAACTATCGAATCATAAAAGCTCAGTGGACAAAATCAGCTTCTATGCAATCATTTCAAGCAACAATAAGAGTTACTGGAATTGATGAAATGGGAATGTTAAGTAAGATCACTGATATTATTTCTAAGGATTTAAAAGTGAGTGTAAGATCTATTACAATGGATTCAAAGGATGGTATGTTCGAAGGCAATATTAAATTATCAATTGATAGTACAAAACATCTAGAAATGCTTATGGCTAAATTAAAAAAGAAAAAAAGTGTTTTAAAAGTTACTAGAGTCGATTCTGATGAAAACTAACATTTTTGGAAAAGAAATGATTAAGTTTGCAATACAACAAACAAATTGACATTATCGTTAATGAAAAAAGTTAATTTGATATGAAAAACAGAATATTAATAATCATAGTTGCCTTTTTTATAAGCAGTTCAGCTATGTCTCAGGTTTTTCCTTTACTTCCAAAATATTATCAACCTTTGGATTCGTCTGTTTTAGCTAAAAACGAAGCCGAAGAAGAAAAAAAAGAAATATTAATTAAGAATCACGAAAAAATATCATATTCTGTCGCTGTTGGAACTGGTTTTAGCAGTTTTGGAAATGATGTAACTATGACGAATTCATACATTGCTCCATCATTAGATATTGCTTTAAGCTCTAAATTTCATATTGCTGTAGATGGTTTTATTATGCAACGAAATATAAATGGTTTGGATGGTGCTTATTCTAATGATTCCAGGTATTCGCTATATTCTTCTCCACATAATTACGGTATTACAGGTATGGCTTATTATCAGTTGTCTGATAAATGGAGCATATATGGTGATGGATCATACTTCGATAATCAATCAACGATCGTAGATGATTATAGATTTGGAGCTTATGATGAAAATTACAAATCAATTTCAATAGGTGTAGGTTATCAAGTAAATGACAATGTTCATTTTAATATTCAATACCGATACTCAAATGGTATTGATCCGGTTAGAAGTTCATTTTCTCCATTTCATCGATCGGGTTTTGGATATTATGATCCACCATTTGGAATTATTGGGTATTAATATATCTTCAGTTGAAAAGAAATCTTATTTTATCAATTATTCTTCTTTCATTTAATTCAATATTAAATGCTCAGGACTTTGTTGAGCAATTTCCAGTTTTTCAGGCAGGTGAAAGAATCACATATAAAGCAGTATATAACTGGGGATTTATATGGATAAATGCTGGTCATGTAGAATTTAAAGTAAGTGAAACAAAGTATAATGGGAAAGAGGTTTACCATTTTAATAGCTTTGGATCGAGTATAGTATCGTACGATTGGCTTTTTAAGGTTCGAGATTATTTTCAATCTTATGCTAATAAAGATGATTTATCTCCATTATATTTTGATAGAAATACTTATGAAGGAGGATTTCGGGTTCATAACAGATTTGCATTCGATTACGATAATAAATTAATTTATACAAAGACAGAAAACACTGATAATGCATATAAAGAAGATACAATAACTCTGGTGAAAAATATTTACGATGTTGTCTCGGGAGTTTATTACGTACGTAATCTTGATTTTACTTCTTATCAGGTTAATGATACAATTCCGGTAAGAATGATAATTGATAATGAAATATTTGATTTGTATCTGAGGTATCTTGGAAAAGAAACTTTAAAAACGCATGATAAGAGAACCTTTAAAACAATAAAATTCTCTGCTTTACTTATCGAAGGAACGATCTTTAACGGTGGTGAGGATTTATATGTTTGGGTTAGCGACGATCAAAATAGAATTCCAATTTTAGTTGAAGCTAAAATAAGAATAGGATCAGTAAAAGCAACATTAAACACAACTGAACACCTAAAGTTCCCTTTTAGTTCTGAAATTAAAAAGTAAATTATATTTTCTGTTAAATAATACATTGTTATAAGTCTGGAAAGTCATTTTTCATTGTAATTTTGTAAAATAATAATTGAAATCTTAAATATTACATAATAAAATGCATAACACAACTGAAGTTAGTAATAAAGTATATTGGATTGGAGAGAACGATCGGAGAACAGAATTATTCGAAAATATGTGGCCTTTACCAAAGGGTGTTTCATACAATTCTTATTTAATTGTTGATGAAAAAACTGCTTTAATAGATACGTTGGAATATGGTTCTTCTGACGATTATCTCGACAAAATTGAAAATCTTATTGGTAAAGAACGAACATTGGATTATTTAATTATCAACCATATGGAACCAGATCATTCAGGATCTATAAAGATGGTGGTTAATAAGTATCCAAATGTCAAACTGGTTGGGAATATTAAAACATTTAAGATCATCGAGGCATATTTTGGACTTAAAGATAATTGGTATCAGATTGAAGATGGATCTGAATTAGATTTAGGATATCATAAACTAAAATTTATAATGACACCATGGGTTCATTGGCCAGAAACTATGATGACTTATGATGTAACGGATAAGATGTTATTTTCTGGTGATGCTTTTGGAAGCTTCGGTACTTTAGATGGAGGAATATTTGACGATGAAATAGAATTTGAAGATTACTACGAAGAAGAAATGCGTAGATACTTTTCAAATATTGTTGGAAAATACAGTAATATGGTACAAAAAGCTTTTAAAAAGTTAGAAGGAGTGGAGCTAAATTTTATCTGTGCAACTCATGGTCCAATATGGCGAAATGATGTAAATAAAGTGTTAAGCTTATATGATAAATGGAGTAAATATGAAACTGAAAAAGGTGTAGTAATAATCTATGGATCAATGTATGGAAACACTGCAAAGATGGCTGATTGTATAGCACGAAAGTTATCTGAAAATGGGATTAAGAAAATTAGGATTTACGACGCTTCGAAAACACATTTATCATATTTAATTAATGAAATTTGGAAATATAAAGGAGTAATTTTAGGAAGCTGCGCATACAATTCAGGAATGCTTCCAACAATGGAAAATTTAACCCGTACTCTTGAACATATGGGAGTAAAAGAACATTTGTTAGGGTTATTTGGTTCATATAGTTGGAATGGAGGAGGGGCAAAAAGTCTGTATCGATTCCAGGAAAAAGTACAATGGGACTTAGTATCTGATCCAATTGATACAAAAGGAATTCCAGATGATGAGGCATTTGATAGCTGTGATGCTATTGCATTAGCAATGGTAGAAAAATTAAAAGCTTAAATAAAATATAAAATTAAAAAATAGGCTGTCAAAATAGTCATTATCTGTCATCCCCTCCCGATAGCCATCGGGATGATTGGGGATCTCATAATTTACTGTATACTTTCAAATTAAGAAATTCCCTTTTTCAAGGGAACTATTCTCATGAACGAAGTGAGTAATGATACTAAAGCGACTTTTTGGACAGCCTCTTTTTATTACTATTTCTTAATCAAACGGTTTACATAACTGTTTTGGTTAGTTGTTACAATAAAAATATACATACCGCTTTTAAGGTTTGTACAATTAATTTGTGTGTCGTTAGAATTAACTATTTTATTTAAAAAACACTTTCCTGTAATATCATAAATTTTAAGTTCATTTATTAATTGTTCAGATTTAATATTTACTTCATCGTTAATTAGAGTTGGCCAAATATTAAATTGGTTTTGGGAGGCATTATTAATTTCTGTAGTTTCTGAAATAGAAATATTAAATGTTAGAAACTCCAAATTAAATATTCCATCAGAAATATAAAAGTTGAAATAATCTGATTTTGAATCAGAGTTATCATGTACATATTGAATTTTTTCATCTAATAATTGTTGTTGTGTAAATGAAGAAATTGCTATTCCTTGGTAATCTAAATGTTCAATTTGACCATAAATAGGAAGATCTGTTAATATAAATTCTATTTCCGAATTATCAGATTCAGCATCTGAAGCACTTAAATAAGATGAATTAATAATTTGAGATTTTCCAATAATTACCGTTAATAAATTATTTACATCTAATGTTGGATCTGTATTATTATTAATGTTTTTTAAATAATTTATATAGCCTGTTTCAATTTCTGCATAGCTTTTATCAAATATATTATAATTTAATCCACCATTAAAAAACTCTTTTAATTTAATAATTCCATATTCACCGTATATATATCGAATGAATTCAAATCCAAAAAAATATGGATCAATACCATAAAAATCGGGATCGTCTGCATCAGGATTATTTATAAAATCATCAAGAGTAGGTTCTCTACTATAATTATTCTGATAATAATCAAAGACGTAATCAATTTTCCATTTACCATCTGACCAGTCAGAACCAAAAACATTAAATGCCGAGAAGTTTGCCATTCCTTCATGATAAAATCCAAAAGGAAATTCATGGTACATGAAATCATTAAAAACATGCCCAAACTCATGAGCAATTAAAAAGGGATACCCTTTGATACCATCATAAAAATTATGGGGTGAAATATTAAGTGCTCCGGCACCTCCATTAAAATTATCAAAGCCAGTCATTTCTATTCCGGTTTGTTCATCATAATAAATACAAATGTGGAATCTTGTGTTAAACTCCATTTCAAAAGAATCTTTATAGTACAGTAAAGTGCGCTCCATCCAATCGCTGATAATTTCAGTGTACATAGTGTCACGTGATGAACAATAAACATCAAAATTTTCGCAAGTGTGGTATAATTTTATTTGTACAGCATCCGTCGTATCATAAAAGTGAGTTAGATAATTGTTCCAGATAGCAGTGTAAGAGCTATAATCGGGAGCACAATAACGATAACCGAGATAACATAATATTTGTCCTTCTACATAAGATACAACTAAGTCCTTTTTATTATTTTGCGTAATATCATCAATGTTGTTTATGTCTGTATATGATAAATTTTCAGAGTTTAAATCCCTATAATTTATTATAGAGTCTCTATTTGGTCGATAACCGAGTTCGTAAAGTCCAAATCCTTCTTCAAAATAATCGGGCAAATAATCAGAACCATCTCTTTCTTGTCGTTTTTTAAGTGCATAAGTCCCGAAAGTATGAATTGCTAATCCATTTATATCAACATAATATTTTTGTTGTTCTTCTGTTTCAATTTTACAAAGATAAAGTTCCATCTTATCAGGATCATAATAACCACATTTCCAATCAGGTGATGTCGATATATCTTCAAATGAAAATTCAGATTTTTCACCATAAAAAACTTTAATTTTTACGGTTTCATTATCTAATGCTATTGACTGCCCGGGTCTGTTCCATTCAGTACAATACTTTTGGTAGTTTTTTTCAAGATTTTCAGATATCTCAGATATTACTAATGCATTTGAAATAGAGCTGTAATATTCAAAGTGATCACTTTCTCCAACTAGTATATTAATATCAAACTCAAATAAATTAATTTCATCAATTAACCACCAATTACATTCTGTTGTAGTTGATTGATATCTAAATGCAATTCTGATATTATTGCCAGAATTTTTTATTGAATAATCTACGGATTCTGTCCAATCATAATTTGAATGATAGATTGAATCCAATTTAATCCAGGAAGCGCTTGAAACATCTCCAATATAATCTATAGAATAATATATTTCCAACCCTATTCCTTCTTCATACATTCTTGAACTAAAATTAAATCCAATGCTGTCAAAACTCGAAGTAATAAATTCAGGACTAATTATCCACGAATCATTTGCAGGGAAAGGTGTATTAAAGATATCAGGAATACATCTTGCACAACTGCTTCCGTTTATTCCATCATCTACCGATAAATTCCAATAGTCAGGTGTAGAATTGGTATATAGTGTCCAATTATCAATTCCTACTGTTTCGAAATCTTCATAAACTATTATATTAGATTGGGCATTTAAGAAAGTGAAATTTAACAGCAATAAATTTAGGAGTAATAATTTTTTCATAATATTAAAATTGGATTGATATTATAAAAGTACCTTTTTTATTTGTAAGATGTGTTATTTGTGTTTATTTATTGGGTTACATTGTTTAAACGCAATGCTATAAAAAGTATAATGAAAGCTTTATTTTATAATTTACAGAATATAATATACATTTAATCGAAATATACGATATATTAGCTTCAATAATTTAAACTAAAATTTTATGGAATTCGATTTAAAAACCGGAATAAATTATACTGCTACTCAGAAAGTGAGTTATGCAGATACAGCTGCAAAATATGGTTCAGGATTAGTTGAGGTTTTTGCAACACCAGCAATGATTGCATTAATGGAAAATGCTGCTTTAAAAACTGTACTACCATATTTAGGCGATGAACACAATACTGTTGGTTTTGAAGTGAATGTAAAACACTTAAAACCTACACCAGTAGGGATGACGGTTGAGTGCAAGGCAACTTTAATAGAAGTTGATGGGAAAAAGCTTGTTTTTAGTGTTGAAGCTAAAGATGAAGAGGGAAAAATAGGAGAAGGAACTCATACTAGATATATCATAAATGCAAAGAAGTTTATGGATAAGTTAAATCAAAAATAGAAACGATGAATCTGACTAAAACTTGTCTAATTATATTCGGACTATTTTTAATTAATTGTTCCAAGGCACAAGAAGTTATTAGTTTACCAGCTCCAACAAAAATAGGAGGTAAACCTTTAATGGAAACTTTAAATGAAAGAAGTTCAAGTCGTGATTTTATCAATGAAGATATAACAGAACAGCAATTGTCAGATTTGTTATGGGCCGCAAATGGAATAAATAGAGAAGATAAGAACAAACGAACAGCACCTTCTTCTCATAACAATCAAGACATTGAAATATATATAACAACAAGTACCGGCTTATTTTTATATATAGCTGAAGAACATGGATTAATTCGGCTTTCAGAAATAGATATGCGTAATATAGCAGGTAATCAAGATTTTGTAAAAAAAGCATCTGTTAATTTAATTTATGTATCCGATTTTGATAAACTAGGGAAAGGTTCTGATGAATCAAAACTTGTAACAGCAGCAACGCATTGCGGTTTTATTGGTCAGAATGTGTATTTGTATTGTGCTTCGGAAGGTTTAATTTCAGTTTTTCGTGCCTGGATTAATAAAGATAAAATAGCCAAAACATTAAAGTTGAATCCTAATCAACATGTAATTTATAGCCAGTCAGTTGGACTTGCAAAGGGGAAATAGTATTATACAACAATAACTTGATTAATATTATTTTATAATGTCACACTGAGCTTGTCGATGTGTGTATTTCAATAAAAGGAACATATGAGATATAATTTTGATGAAATAGTGAATCGTGAGAATACCGATTCGGTAAAATTTGATTTACGAAAAGAAATATTTGAGAAAGAAGATGTAATTCCTATGTGGGTTGCCGATATGGATTTCAAAACACCTGATTTTATTATTAATGCAATTAAAGAGCGCACAAAACATGAAGTTTTTGGTTATAGTATTCGTCCAAAATCTTATTATAATTCAATAGTAAAATGGGTTGAGCGCAGACATAATTGGAAAATAGAATCGGATTGGATTTCTTTTAGTCCTGGAATTGTTCCTGCAATAAATATGGCAGTTTTGGCATTTACAAAACCTGGTGATAATATTGTTGTTCAACCTCCGGTATATTTTCCGTTCTTTTCGGCAATTCAAAATAATGAAAGAAATCAGATTGAAAATCCATTAATTTTAAAAGATGGTCGTTATTGTATAGATTTTGATGATTTAGAAATTAAACTACAAGATGCAAAAGTCTTAATTTTATCTAATCCTCATAATCCGGGTGGTTCAGTTTGGACAAAAGAGGAGTTGCTTAAATTAGGACAAATTTGTGTTAAGAATAATGTTTTAATATTTGCTGATGAAATTCATGCAGATTTAGTATATGATGGTTTTGAATTCACTCCAATAGCTTCTTTATCAAATGAAATTGCTGAAAATACAATTACTTTTATTGCACCAAGTAAAACGTTCAATATAGCTGCTCTTGCAACATCATCTGTGATTGCTTCAAATAAGCAAATTAAAGAAAAATATGATAAAGTATTAGATACCATTCACATTGGAATGGGAAATGTATTTGGAGCAGTAGCCTCTGAAGCAGCCTACACACATGGTGATGAATGGTTAGATCAATTAATGAATTATTTGAGCGCAAATCTTGATTATGCTGAGAATTATATAAAAAAGAATATTCCTGAAATAACATTAATTCGTCCAGAGGGAACATATTTAGTTTGGTTAGATTGTTCCAAATTAGATTTAAAAGGAAAAGATTTAAAGGATTTTATAATCCAGGATGCATCGCTAGGATTTAATGATGGAAGAATGTTTGGCGCTGGTGGCGAAGGATTTATGCGAATGAATATTGCTTGTCCTAAGGAAACAATCAAAAAGGCTTTAGAAAATTTAAAAGGTGCCATTCAAAATATTAGATAAATAAAAGGGAAAAAAGAGGTTGGCCCAAAAGTCCTTCTTTGTCATCCCCAACTTGATTGGGGATCTCATGACAATCGGTGTTTTTGAGCCAACCTATTTTTTATTCATACCTCAAACAATCTACAGGATTAACCCGAATTGATTTATACGTTTTATAACTTATAGTTAAAACTGATATTGTAAATAGTATTAAGAAGGATAGGGGAAAAATCCACCAATGAACTTCGCTTTTATAGGCAAATCCTTGTAACCATTTTTTCATTACAATATAACTTGCGGGAAATGAGATTAATGTAGCTATAAAGAGCCATATTATTAAATCTTTAGATAAACTAATAAATAAAGACATATTAGATGCTCCTAAAACCTTTCTTATTCCGGTAGCTTTTGTTTTCTTTTCTAAGATAAAGGATACAATTCCAAATAGACCCAAACTTGCTATAAGAATTGAAAGTATTGTTAATATTTGATATAGAGTACTAATTTTTTGTTCTTTTTCGTAATGTTTATTAATGTTTTCTGTTAAGATTTCTGTAGATATTGGAAAGTTAGGGGAAAGTTCAGCCATTTTTAATTCTGAAGATCGAATTATTTTTGATAAATTATCACTGGAGGTTTTAACTGACATTAGTTGAAAATAATCGGTGTTAAATCTAAAGAATAACGGTTCAATTGGAGTATGTAAAGACTGATAATTGAAATCTTTCATTACTCCAATTATATTAAAAACATAATTTGAATCTCTATAATGAGATACTATTTTTGTGTTAATAGGATTTTCCACACCTATTAGTTTCGCCCCTGCTTCATTTATTATAATGGCTTCATCATCGTCTGTAGAATAGTCTAGTGAAAAATTCCTACCTTTTAAAATTTCTATATCGTACATAGGTATAAAGTTATCATCGACCCAAATTGTTCTTATTAAATAATCTAGGTTATTTTCTGAAGACATAGAATCTTCTAAAACATATTGTCTTTGACCAGCCAAAATATTATCTATTCTTGAAGATGAAAAACAAACATCGGTAATTCCGTTTATTGATTTAAATTCTTCTTTTAATAATGTATTTCTTGTATTAAGTTCTTCGGTATGTAATTGAAATGTTAATAAATTATTATGGTCAAATCCTAAGTCTTTTGTTCTAATGTATTGCATTTGTATAAATACAACTAAAGTTGCTATAATCATAAATATTGATAGTGAAAATTGCAGTATAACAAGGCTTTTTCGAAGAAGAGATCCGTTTTTTTTATTTCGAAACAATGCTTTTATGGCATATATTGGTTTAAATGAGGATAAATAAATAGAGGGGTATAATCCAGAAATGATTCCTGTAAAGAACAATATTCCAATAAGAATATATAACATTTTATTAATTTGAAAAGGAATGGAAGTTTGTAAAAAATTTTCGAAGGAAGTCCACAAAAAATATACAATGATTAATGAAATTAAAATTGCAATAACAGTATAAAAAATTGATTCAATTAAAAATTGGAAAATTAAGTTTGATCTGTGCGCCCCAATTACTTTCTTTAAGCCAACTTCTTTAGACCTATATTCAGCACGCGATGTATAAATATTCATAAAGTTTAATCCGGCCATTATTAATATGAGAATGGCTATTCCTACCAAATATTTAAGTTGTTTCTCGTTCGACGTTTTAGCAACTTCGTGTAATCTATTAGAGCGTAAGTGTATATCCTTAACCGCTTGTAACTTGAATTGAATAATATTGGCCCATTGTTCACCCATCCTGTCAATACTAAATTGATGAAAATCTTTTTGTAATTTAATCGGATGGGTATTATCATCAACTAAAATATAATTGAATAATCCAAGTGATCCCCAGTTATTGCGTCTAAAACTTGGAATACTATCTGGTGTAGCTAAAAAATCAATATCAAAGTGTATGTTAGATGGTAAATCTTTAAAGACACCTGATATGGTGTATTCCCACTGATCATGAACTATAATAGTTTTATTTATTGGATTGATATTTCCAAAATATTTTTTTGCAATTTTTTCTGATATAACTATTTTAAATGAACCAGTTAATACTTCATTTGAGTTTCCTTGATTTAAATCAAATTGAAATACTTTAAAGAAACTAGAATCTGCAAACCAGAAATTGTTTTCAAAAGATTTTTTATCATCAATATTAATTAAGGTATTAAAACTAGGATTAATGCGAGTAGAGGCAATTATTTCGTTAAAATGTTCTTCTGCGCAACGAGAAAACATTCCGGAGGCCATTGCAGTATTCATTACAAGCCCACTTTGTTGTGGAACATCAGATACAATTCGATATATATTTTCTGAATTGGGATAATTCTTATCAAACGAATACTCTATGTATACATAGTTTATTAGTATTATAAAAGATGTAATTCCTATTGTTAGTCCTAAAATATTAATTAAAGAATCTATTTTATTCTTAAATATATAATTTACAGTTTGTTTTAAGTATTTACCAATCATTTTCTTTTTTTGATGTAAATATAACTAAATAAAATAGTTTAACAACTAAAAGTGTTAGTTGACGTATGTGAAAAAAGAAGTTAACCTAATTAACTTCTTCTCAATTAATGCTTTATGGTTATTTATTCTTCGTCGTCATCGTCATCAATAGTAGAAATTAATCCTCCGCTAAAATTACCATCAAGTTTCTTCACAAAAGATTCCTGCTGTTTTTTAAACTTTTTAAATTCTTCGACTTGTTTTTCTAGTTCAGTTTCGCGTCGTGCCGATTCTTCTTGTGTAGCTTGCAACTCTTCCATATTTTGTCTCATTTCTTCTTCTTGAGCTCTCATTTCTTCAGCTTGTTGCTTTGTAGTTTCCAGTAATCGGGCAGTTCTAATATTTATTTTAACAGTAGATAGAGTAGAAGCAATGTTTTCACCAATTTTTTCTACAAAATCAATTTGATATTTTGGGAAATCTGTAAAGGAAGCCATCTCAATTACGCCGTAAACAATTTCATTAACAATTAATGGAACAATTAATAATCCCTTAGGATTATCATTTCCTAATCCTGATGTTATGTTAATGTAATCGTTAGGTATTTCTGTCATATAAATTGTTTCGCTTTCCTGAATTGCTCTTCCTATTAATCCCGTTCCCATCTCAATTCTTTTTTCCAAAAATTTCTTTCTGTTAAAAGCATATGCAGAACTCATTTCAATAAATGGATTATCAGAATCATCGTCGTTTACCAAGAATAAACCACCTTGATTTGCTTCACAATATTTTACTAGATTACTTATAATATCGTATGAAAGCTTTTCTATATCATCATTGTTTTGGCGCAGAAGATCACTAAAATTAGCAACTCCTTGTGCTGCCCAATTTCGTTGATCATCTTCTTTTTTTCGTCGAGATGCTTCTTCTGCGGCATGCTTTAGGTTAGTGCCCATTTCTAATAATGTATTTCCTAAATCATCTTCTTCACTTAAAGGAACAAAAGGACTTTCAAAATTTTCTTTACCTATTTCTAAAGCAAAATCAGTTGTTTCTTTCAATCCTCTAATTAATGAGTTTAATGCTGCAGCCATTTCGCCAATTTCATCGTTTCGCTCTTTAATTTGCTTTTTGGGCATGATTCCTTTACCCATTGATGCAAGTACATTTTTTATATTAATAATTGGTTTTATTATCATTTGAGCAAGATAAAGAGCGATAATAATAGCAATTATTACAAGTATAGTACCTGAAATGTAAATAAAATTTTCAAGTCCTGTAAAAGAATCTGCCATTTGAATTCGTGCTTCATCAACTTTTGTAGAATGAGTTTTGCTTAATGAGTTTAAATCATCAAGTATATCATTAGTTAAATTTATTATATCTCCACCTTCTTCAACTTTAGTATAAATATCAGTCATTAATAGAAAAAAGTCATCGTAACTTTCAATTGTACTAAGTTTATTCATTACATCCTGATGCATTGGAGTTAATGTGTCTTGAATTGTAACATAAATTTGTTCGTAGAATTCTTGTTCTTCCTGAGACCATTTATTTGATATCTTTAATATTTGATCATTAATATCCGGAATATCACTACGTAATAATTCTCTTAATTTATTTTTATCAGGAGTATCTGCTTGCTTTTCAATATAAACCCAATTTTTAATTAACATCTTCGAGGAAATCATCATATTAGATAATTCTCTAATTAATTCAGATGAAGGTACATAAATACTTGAAATTTGATTGTTTACATTAATACTTTTATTTAATGTTTTATTGATTAAATAAATATTTGTAAAAATCGCAATGGTAACAATTCCAAACCCAAAGATTAATTTTTTGGCTATGTTAAATTTAAACTTCATAATATGCTTTGATTGTTGAATAAAACGTTAATAAATTAAGCGAAACTAAGATAAGAATTAATTTTTTAGATTGATTAATTATCCAATAAATTATTAAAATAAACTATAATTTCCTGATATTTTATTAAATAAAAATATGTTTAGGATAATTAATAGAACTCAAAAATAAACCTTGCGCAGGTACAGAGACACCAGCTTTAGATCTATTTTTACTTTCAATTATTTGTGTAAAGTCGTTGATAGTTAATTTATGTTTTCCAACTTCTAATAAAGTACCAACAATTGCACGTACCATATTTCTTAAAAAACGATCGGCCGATATCGTAAAAATTAATTTGTGATTTTCCTGTCTCCAAAACGCTTCAGTAATTTTACAATTATTAGTTTTAACATCGGTATGTAGTTTACTAAAGCTAGTAAAATCAATAAAATTAAATAGTAAATTGGAAGCTGTATTCATAGCTTCTACATCTAAATCTTGAGGTATAAAACTTGAAGATTCTAATAAAAATGGATCTTTCTTTTGATGTATGTAATAGTTATAAGTTCTACTTATGGCATCAAATCGTGCATGTGCTTCTTTAAGTACAGGTATAATTTTATGTATAGCTATATCTTTAGGTAAATAACTATTTATCTTAAAAATGAATTTATCATCTAAATGAATATTTTCAATTTTAGTATCAAAATGTGCCATAAAATCAATAGCATGTACTCCGGTATCAGTTCTTCCTGCACCAGTGATTTCAATTTCTTCGCGTAAAATAGTAGAAAAAGCTTTAACTAAAACTTCTTGAACAGATATAGCATTGGGTTGAAATTGCCACCCATGATAGTTGGTTCCTTTATAACTTAATTGAATAAAATATCGGTACATCACACTTATTATATATTCAATGCAAATTTATATTTATTATAATATAAATATATGGCATAGTTAATTATTATAATGAATTATTTAAATCAGATTCAAAAAAATGTTATAACTTGAATTTATTTGCTGAAAAATAGTGTTTTGAAATAAGATTATGAGATAGAAATTAGTATTAGCTGAAAATAGATATATGGAAGCTAACGAAATATTATATCGAAAATTATTTGAGACTGCTTCAGAATCTTTACTTATCGTAAATGCAAATTCTGGAGAAGTTATTGATGCTAACACTTCTGTATTATCATTTTTTGAATGCCGTAAAAAGGATTTAGTTAATAAGTTTGTATGGGAAATTCTATCGTTTAAAAATATTTTTAAAAGTAAAGAAAGTTTTTATACACTATTAGAACGTAATTTCCCTATTTATCTTGAGTCTTTAATTCCAGACAAAAACAACGAAGGTATATTATCGGAGGTAATAATTAGTAGAAATACTATAAGCGAAAAAGAAATTCTGCTACTTAGTTTTAGAGATATTACAGAACGAAAAATAGCTGAAAAAGAATTAATACTGAGTAAAGAGCAGCTAAATAGTTTTATGTATTCAGCTACGGATGGTTTTATTTTATTTGATTCTGATTTAAATCATATAGATATTAATAAAAAGGCTCTAGATATAATAGGTCTTTCACGTAGTGATGTTATTGGTAAAAATTTAATCGATGTAGTTCCTGATATAAAAGCTTCTGGTAGATATGATGAATACAAAAAAGTTATTAAAACTGGAGTAAAATACATTAAAATTTTTAAGCCAAGCTCTAAATTCGGTGATAGACATATCGAATTAAAGGCCTTTAAAGTGCATTCAGGACTTGGAATGATTTTGAATGATATTACAGAACGCATCCAAATTGAAAAAGAATTGCAAGAAAGAGAAGAAAAGCTCCGTAATATTTTTGAGAATAGTACGAACTTATTTTATTCACATACAGCCGATCATATATTAACATATTTAAGTCCTCAAGTAAATCAAATTCTTGGCTGCTCTCAAGAAGAAGCCATGATTAATTGGACAAATTTTGCATCAGATAATCCGATAAATGATATTGGATTTAATTATACAGTAGAAGCGATTGAAACAGGTAAGCAGCAACCTCCTTATGAATTGGAATTGATACATAAAAGTGGCAAGAAAGTAATGGTAGAAGTTAGAGAAGCACCTGTAGTAAAAAATGGAAAAACAGTTTCTATTGTTGGAGCATTAACCGAAATTACTGAACGCAAGAAAGTTGAAGAAAAACTTAATCACTCATTATCAGTGTTAAGCACAACACTTGAATCTACAGCTGATGGAATTTTAGTAGTAAATAATGATGGCGAATGGACAAGTTTTAATCAGAAGTTTGTTAAAATGTGGAATATTCCAAAAGAAGTAGCAGATGTAGGTGACGATGAAAAAGCAATTGATTCAGTATTACCACAATTAAAATATCCTGATAATTTTACTAAAAGAGTAAAGGAGTTATACGCTAATCCAGAAAAAATAAGTACCGATATAATTGAACTTATTGATGGAAGAATTATTGAACGATATTCACAACCACAATTTATAAATAAGAAAATTGTTGGCAGAGTCTGGAGTTTTCGTGATATAACAGAGCAAAAAATAGCAGAAAAAGCTTTGCGAGAAAGTGAAATGAATCTTTCTATGATTTATAAAACTACGACCGGTATACTATTCCAAATTGGAGTAGAACTAAATGATTGCTACCGTTTTCTTACAGTTAATAAAGCTTTTTTAGAAGCTACAGGATTAAGTGAGAAGCAAATTATAGGAAAAACTATTGATAAAGTTATTCCAGAGTCTTCACTTATCTTAGTTAAAAGTAAGTATAATGAAGCTATAAGTGCCAAGAAAATTATTCAATGGGAAGAAACTTCAGAGTATCCATCAGGTGTTAAATCCGGAATAGTAACCATTTCTCCATTTTTTAATGAAAACGGTAAATGTATTTATCTTATAGGATCAATACATGATTATACAGAACGCAAGAAAGCTAAATTAAAATTAGATGAATCTAATAAAAAACTTCGCGAATTGACCTTACATATGCAAGAAGTCATAGAGAACGAAAGAAAGAAAATTGCTCTTGATTTACATGATGATTTAGGTCAGAAGCTTACAGCCTTAAATATGGATCTAGCGTGGCTTAAAACCCGTACATTAAAACAACTACCTCATTTATCTGATAAATTAAGTGAGATGACAGATTTACTTAATTCAACTATGCAAAATGTTCAGGATATTGCAACTGAATTAAGACCTGCTATTTTAGATGATTTGGGGTTAATATATGCTATTGAGTGGCTGTTAAATGAATTTAAAAGAAAATCAAAATTAAAATATCAATTTAAAGTATCTCCAAAGGGATTGGTAATTAAAAAACGATTAACGGTTGCAATATTTAGAATAGTTCAAGAAGCACTTACAAATGTAGTCAGACATTCAATGGCAAAACAAGTAGTAGTTAGTATTATAAAAAAGAAAAAGATATTAAATATTGTTATTGAAGATAATGGTAAGGGGATAGCGAAAAAGAAAATTGATGATTCTAAATCATTTGGTTTAATGGGAATAAAAGAAAGAGTAAATATTTTTAAAGGAATAGTAAAGATAAATGGTGAAATAAATAAAGGAACAAAAATCAAAATTGAAATACCTTATGAGTAGTATTAATAAAGAAGTAAGAGTATTAATTACCGACGATCATCCAATAGTTCGTAATGGAATAAAACAAATACTTAGTGATTGTTCTGATATTAAAGTTGTATGTGAAGTTAGTAATGGTCATGAATTAATCCACGAATTAAATAATATAACTATTGATGTAATTTTATTAGATATTTCCATGCCAGATAGAAATGGATTAAGTTATATTAAAGAAATTAAGAATATAAAACCCGAAGTTGCAGTTCTAATGTTGAGTATATACTCAGAGGAGCAATATGCCTTAAGATCCTTAAAGCTTGGTGCTTCTGGCTACATAACAAAGTCTAGTACTCCAGACGAATTAATTACTGCAATTCGAAGAGTTGCGCAAGGTAAAAAATATATAACAACAATGCTTGCTGAAAAAATAGCTATGGATATTGGTAATGTATATGATAAGCCAGCTCATGATTTACTTTCAGATCGAGAATTGGAGGTGATGTGCATGTTAGGAAAAGGTAAATCAAATAGTGATATAGCCAAGGAACTTTCTCTAAGTCCTAAAACAATAAGTACATATCGCGAACGTATTTTGGAAAAAATGGATTTAAAAAGTACTGCAGAAATAATTCGATACGCAATTAAAGAAAGTTTAGTTGATTGAGTTATTCAAATTTCTATAATTATTAAGAAAAATATAACTACTTAATATATATAGTTATAGGAAAAGACCTACACGATTATCAGTATTCGTCCTATAGATTAATGGTGTGAATAGATGTAACTTACATCTAATTAGACATTTGAACTAACGTTTAAGAGTTAGTGACGTTAAGTGGTTTATGTTCAATTAATTACAACCTAAACATATCTTTGCATTAAGAAAGGGAGATTAGTTATTTTATAGTAATAAAATAACTGTGTTTTGATTTGTGAGAATTTAATAAAAGCTTAATGTTAAAGAAAAAAAAATATGTAATATTTTGGTTAGATAATCAGAAATTTGCACTTCATCTTTCAAGTGTTGAGAGAGTTGTACGTATTGTAGAAGTTAGTTCTTTATCAAAATCTCCTAAATATATTTTGGGAACAATTAATTTTCAGGGAGAATTCTTACCTGTTATAAACCTCCGAGTACTATTTGATCTAAATGAAAGAGATATTGACTTAAATGATCAATTAATTATAACAAATACAACTGAAATTAAAGTTGCTCTGTGGGTTGATAATGTAAGTGATATTATTGAACGAGAAGATGAAGAAATAATTAACTCGAACAAAATATTAATAGAATCTAAATATAATGAAGGAGCTTTTAAATATAACGACGAATTAGTTGTTATTCAAGACCTTGATGCATTCATAAAATCAAATGAAAAAGCGCTACAAAAGAACTTAAAGAAAAAGACAAATATTATAAATAGTTAATAACTTAAAAGTAAAACGAAGCAAAATATTTCTAAGAATGAAAAATACATATACTTATGAGTAGTAAGCTATCTAAAATATTATTTTCAGAATTGAGAATATATTTGTTAACTCATTTAGGATTAAGCTTTTCTGATAAACAAGAACTGGAGTTATTAAAAAAGATAGGTTTAGCTATTAAAGTATTTGGATTTGAAAATATTCATGAATTTGTTCAGTGGCTTGTGGAAAATGATTTAACTGGTCAGCAACTTGAATCTTTGGCAAGTTATCTTACTGTTGGCGAAACTTATTTTTTAAGAGAAAAGAAGAGTTTTAAATTTTTAGAACGAGTCTATGTTCCTCGATTTATACAAGAAAAAACTAAAGAAAATAAAAATATTAGGATATGGAGTGCCGGTTGTGCTTCTGGGGAAGAAGCTTATTCTATTGCAATTAGTCTTCTAAGAACTATTCCAAATATTAAAGATTGGAACATTACAATATTGGCTACTGATATTAATCCAGTTTTGCTAAATAAGGCTAAGAAGGGAATTTACACAAAATGGTCTTTTCGTAATAATCCCGATTGGTTTTTTACTAAATATTTCGAAAAAGTAGGAGACAATTTATTTCAGATTCTACCTGAAATTAAGAATATGGTAACATTTGCACCTCTTAATTTAGCAAAAGATATATATCCTTCTTTATTGAATAATACAAATGCCATGGATATTATATTTTGTCGTAATGTATTAATCTACTTTTCTCAAGAAGGAATTCGTGAGGTAACAAATCGATTATATAAATCACTTATACATGGTGGTGTACTAATTGTTAGTCCGGTTGAAATGTCAAATTTGATATCACCAAAATTTGCTAAAATTAATTATGAAGGATATACAATTTACCAAAAAGGAATAATTGAAAAATTTAAAGAGAAAACACAAAAAATAAGGTTGCCAAAACTAACGGCGAACTATAAATCATTACAATCACATCCAAGTCAGTTAGTTAAAAAGAGAATCAAAAATAATCCGCCTATAAAAGCAATTGAAAAGATTTCTGATTATGAGCAAGCCATTAGAATGTTTGATCAGGGATTCTTTGAAAAAACTGAAAGTATTTTGACTAATTTATTAAGTGAAGATAATGAAAATAAGAAGAAGATAATTTCATTATTAGCGAAGACAAAAGCAAATTTAGGAAAGTTAGATGATGCTCGAATCTTATGTGATAAGGGACTTGAAATAGATAAGACAGATTATAGTCTGTACTATTTAACAGCAACAGTTATGCAAGAACAAGGTAAAGATGAAGAGGCTATTTCGTCATTAAGGAGAGCAATTTATCTTGATCATAACTTTGTTTTAGCACATTTTTTATTGGGAAATATTAGTATTAAAAAAGGACATAATAAAATGGGAAAAAAGCATCTTAATAATGCAATTAATATTCTCTCAAGACTTGATTCAGAAGATATTGTTCCTGAATCAGATGGAATTACAGTTGGTCGATTTACCGAAATAATAACAGCACTTATAACTTAGAAAAGTTAGTTATGGTAAAGCAAAATATTAAAAAGTCTGAGAATGAGGTAGGATTTATAGATACGATCGAAAAAAGATCTATACTAAAACAAAGAGCCGATCTTCTAAAAATTAGTGTTAACAATGAGGAAGTTTCTGAAGAACAAATAGAAGTTCTTGAGTTTATGTTGGCTAGTGAAAAGTATATAATAGAATCAAGTTTTGTAATTGAAGTAATTCCTTTAAAAGAGCTGACACCATTGCCTTGTACACCAGAATTTATTTTAGGAATTATAAATGTTAGCGGTAGAATATTAGCTGTAATTAATATAAAGAAATTTTTAAACCTACCAGAAAAAGGTATAACAAACCTTAATAAGGTAATCTTATTAAAATATCAGGATATTGAATTGGGAATTTTAGCAGATGAAATTATTGGATGTACACACATATATCCAAATAAACTTCAAGCAACTATTACTACTCTCAAAGGAATACAAAATGATTATCTAGATGGTATAACCGAAGATAGATCAATACTCTTAAATATTAAAAAAATCTTAAAAAGTGAAATGATCATTATAAATGATGAAGTTTAAATTAGGAGAAAAGATTATGAAAAAAATATCTATAGGAATAAAGATAGCATTGAGTTTTGGAATTGTTATTATTCTACTTCTATTAATAGGTATAATATCTCATCAAAATTTAACTAGATTAAAATCTGAAGCTAATATGGTTTCTCATACACATGATGTATTACATAATATTGAACAGGTATTTGGTGATTTAAAAGATGCTGAAACAGGACAGCGAGGATATTTAATTACAGGGATGGAAAAATACCTTCAACCTTATACTAACTCACTTGCTAAACTTGAAAAAGATATAAAAAATCTAAGAGATTTAACTATTGATAATCCCACTCAGCAACAACGAATTGAAAAATTAGAACCTTTAATTACAGAAAAGCTCAAAGAGCTTGATGAAACTATTAATTTAAGGAAATTTGATGGTTTTGACGCTGCGCTCGATATAGTTATTACAGATGTTGGTAAGAATGTAATGGATGATATTCGTATTGTATTAACCGAAATGACTAAAGAAGAAAACGAACTTCTTAAAGCCCGTTCTGAGCACAGTATAAATACAACCCAAACAGCTAAAAATGGAATTGTCCTAATTATAGTCGTTGCTTTTTTAATTGTTATCCTTTTAAGTATATACTTAACTAGAATTATTGCGCGACCAATTAGGATGATTTCTAAAATTGCAAACCGAATCTCATTGGGAGATCTAAGCCAGAAGATTAACCTAAATCAAAAAGATGAAATAGGGAAATTAGCAGAGTCATTTAAAACTATGCAAAAAAGTATGCAAGAGAAAGCAGTTCAGGCAAAAGAAATTTCTCAAGGTAATTTGAAAATAAATATTAATCCTCTTTCTGATGAAGATTCTATGGGTACGGCATTTAAAATTATGGTAGAACGTCTTCGAAGTCAGATCAATGAAATAACTGAAGGAGTTAATGTTTTATCTTCTTCAACTAGTGAGATTATGGCTTCAGTAACACAAATGGCTTCAAGTGCTGCTGAAACAGCTACTTCGGTTAGCGAAACTACAACAACAGTAGAGGAGGTGAAACAAACTGCAGAAGTGTCGAATCATAAAGCAAAGGAAATATCTGAAAGTGCTATTAAAACAACTGAAATTTCAAGAGAAGGAACAAGGGCAATTAATAATACTATCGAAGGTATGAACAAAGTAAAATTGCAAATGGAATCAATTGCAAATATGGTAGTAAGTTTAAGTGAGCAGAGCCAAGCTGTAGGTGAAATTACTGCCACAGTAAATGATCTTGCCGAACAATCAAATCTATTAGCTGTAAATGCAGCAATAGAATCAGCAAAAGCAGGAGAACAAGGAAAAGGTTTTACAGTAGTTGCACAAGAAATTAAAAATTTAGCAGAACGTTCAAAAGAAGCAACAGCACAAGTAGGTAGTATTTTAAAAGATATACAAAAATCAGTAAGTTCTGCAGTTATGGCCACAGAGGAAGGTGGTAAAGCTGTTGAAGAAGGATTAAAACTTACTTCTATTTCGGGAGAAACAATTAGAACTCTTTCAGAAAGTGTTGATGAAGCAGCTAATGTAATGATTCAAGTAGCAGCATCAAGCCAACAACAACTTGAAGGTATGGATCAAATGGTGTCTGCAATGGAAAATATTAAAGAAGCAAGTATACAATCTGCAGCAAGTACACAACAATCAGCAGATTCAGTTAATGAATTAAAAAAATTAGGTGATAAACTTCAAGAATTAATGAATCAATATGAGGTAGTGAAATGAACGAAAAAGAAGAATTCAGGAAAAGAATCTTAGGGACTTTTAAGATTGAGGCTGAGGAGGGTATTAAAAATATGACCTCAAATTTAATTGAATTAGAAAAAGGACCTTCTGAATCTCATAAAATGGAGATAATTGAAGCTATGTTCAGAGAAGCTCATAGCCTTAAAGGAGCATCTCGTGCAGTAAACATAATTGAAATAGAATCAGTTTGTCAGGCTATGGAAAGTGTATTTTCTGCTTTAAAAAATAAAATTATTGATTTGAATCCTAATGTTTTTGATGAACTTCATTTAGCAGTAAATATTCTTAACGAAATACTACTTAAGCCTGTAGAGGAAATCGATGACGAATTGAATGAAAAGATAGCTGAAATTAATATTATCCTGGAAAATGTTGAACTTGGAAAAATTGAAGAAATTGAAATTCCTAAAACAAAAAAAAGTATAAAAGATTCATCTAAGGATGATAAAATAAAGGAATCTAAAGCTTTTAAGAAGGAAACTCTTTCTAATACAAAAAAAATTTCAGACAAAACTATCCGTGTTAATATTGAGAAATTAGACGATTTATTATTTCAGGTAGAAGAAATGCTTTCCTTAAAACTAAAAACTATTCAACATAGAGAGGACTTAAAGTCTACTCTTCAAAAAATGAGTAATTGGAAAAAAGAATCTTCAAATGTATTTTCAGTTGTAAGGGATATTTTGCAGAAATTTGAAACTAAGCAAAAGAATGAAAAACTTACAAAAGAAGAAGAGAATGTGAAAAAACTTATCCATTTTTTTGAATGGGCAACTTCATTTTTTAAAGTTGTTGAAAACGAGTTATTTGATTTGAAAAAAAAATCAGTACAGGATTCTTACGAAACAGGATTAAAAATAGAATCTCTATTAGAAGATATTAAAAAAGTAATATCAATTCCATTTTCATCAATACTTGATGTTTTCCCAAAAGCAATTAGAGATTTATCAAAAGATAAAGGCAAAAAAATAGAACTTATTGTTCGAGGCGATGATATTGAAATTGATAGAAGAATATTAGAGGAAATACGAAATCCATTAATGCATCTCATAAGAAATTGTATTGATCATGGTATTGAGGAGCCTGATATTCGAAAACAAAAGAATAAGTCGGAAATAGGAACAATAAAGATAAGTATTGATCGACTTGAAAACAATAATGTGGAGTTATGTATATCTGATGATGGTAAAGGAATTGATTTAGAGAATCTAAAAGAAAAATATATAAATCAAGAAGAGATTGCTGCAAAAGATACTACAGAGATCACAACAAATAATCTTTTATCATATATATTCAAATCCGGTGTTTCAACCAGTAACATGATTACTGACATGTCGGGTAGAGGTTTAGGATTAGCTATTGTAAAAGAAAAGATTGAGCAATTTGGTGGTTCTATTTTTGTTATTACGGAGAAAGATAAAGAAACAAAATTTAAGATTCAAATACCATTGTCTGTTATCACATTTAGGGGTGTGCAAGTAAGTTGTGGAGACCTGAGATTTGTTGTTTCAACATCAAAGATAGAAAGAGTTATAAGAGTAGAGAAATCGGAAATAAAAACTATTGAAAATAAAGCAACTGTTCTATATAAAGGAGGGATAATTCCTCTCGTTAATTTAACTGAGATTTTAGAATTACCAATCAAAGAAAATAAAACTGATAATGTAATAGCATTAATTCTAGGTTCTCAGGAAAATCATATTGGATTCGTGATTGATGAAATTATAGATGAAGAGGAAGTTTTGGTCAAAAGTTTTAATAAACATTTAAAGCGTATTCGAAATATATCAGGTGCTACTGTTTTGGGTTCAGGAAAAGTAATACCAATTCTAAATGTTTCAGATCTTTTAAAATCAGCAGTAAAAGAAACTTCTGTTGCAGTGCAGCAGATCGATGTTGAAAAGGAAAATGGGAAAAAATCTGTATTGGTTGTAGAAGATTCCATCACCTCCCGAATGCTTCTGAAAAACATATTAGAAACTGCAGGCTATCAGGTTGAAACAGCAATTGATGGTCTGGAGGGATTTACAAAATTAAAAGAAGAAAATTTCGATTTAGTTCTCTCAGATGTAGATATGCCAAGGATGAATGGATTTGATCTTACTACAAAGATTCGCTCAGATGAGATTCTATTAGAAAAACCCATTGTTCTTGTTACCTCTCTTTCTAAACGAGAGGATCGTGAACGAGGTATGGAGGTTGGGGCAAATGCATATATTGTTAAGAGTAGTTTTGATCAAGGTAACTTGTTAGAAGTTATTGATAGATTAGTATAACAATTAACAATTAATAATGAAAATTAACAATCAATGTCGTTTAGTTAATAAGATTCCGCATCAAGTGCGGAATGACATAGGATTTGTTTTTCTACCTTACTGTCATTCCTGCGAACTTTTCTCATGAGTGAAGCGAGTAATGCAGGAATCTATTTTTTTAAGTAATAAAACCTTAACTAAACAACATTGAATTAACAATGAATACGGAGTAATGAATAGAAATTAGAAAGCCATGCGAGTTAAATAATTTTTTTGAATTATGATGTTGAAGATATAAACAAGATATAAAACAAGATTTAAAAATAGGAATAAATTAATGATAGAATATTATGATAAAAGTATTAATAGTTGAAGATTCAAGAGTCGTAAGCGAGTACTTACAGTATATTTTAAATATTGATACTGAAATTCAAGTTATAGGAAATGTTAGTAATGGAAAAAGGGCAATTGAATTTCTTAAATCAAATAAACCAGATGTTATTACAATGGATATTGATATGCCCATAATGGATGGACTTGAAGCAACTCGTAATATAATGTCAACTAATCCTTTACCTATTATAATTGTAACAGCCAGCAGAAATGCTAGTAGTGTTAAAACATCAATGGAAGCATTGGCAGCAGGGGCGCTTTCAGTAATGGAAAAACCACGAGGTATAGGTCATCCTGAAGAGGAATGTCAATCTAGGAAATTAGTCAAGATGGTAAAGTTAATGTCAGAAATAAAGGTTGTTACTCGTAAATTTAAAATAATTGAAGAAGCAGATACAAAAATATATTCTAAAATTTCAGAGCATTCAATTAGAGATTTTAATAAGAAAAAAATTGTAGTAGTGGGATCTTCATCCGGGGGACCTCTGGTCCTTCAAAAGATATTTTCAAAAATCACACAAGAATTTCCATATCCAATTCTAGTTGTTCAACATATAGCAGTAGGTTTTCTTGAAGGTTTGTTAAACTGGCTAAGAAATACTTTGTTAATTCCGATTCAGATTGCAACAGAAAATGAGATTGTAAAATCAGGAAATATCTATTTTGCGCCTGATTATTATCAGATGGAAATTAATCGGTGTGGTAAAATAGGATTAATTAAATGTGATAGAAATAATGGTTTATGTCCATCAGTGGCGCATCTTTTTAAAAGTGTTGCTGTTGAATATAGAGACTGCTCAATAGGAATTATACTTACCGGAATGGGAAGTGATGGAGCAAATGAGCTTAAAATGTTAAAAGATGCAGGTTCAATTACTATTGCTCAGGATAAAGAGAGTTCAATTGTTCACGGAATGCCAGGTGTTGCAATAAAACAAAATGCTGCTGATTATATTATGAATCCTGGAGAAATAGCAGATATTTTAAAAAATATAGAACAAAGTATTACAGAGAATAATAATCTTCAGAAAAATAAAAATAAAGAGGAGGTTGATTATGAAACATAATATGAAAATATTAATTGTTGAGGATAGTTTAACTCAAGCAGAAGAATTGAAATATATATTAGAAAATAATGACTATGAAGTTCAGCATGCTTCTGATGCAAAAGAAGCCAAGGTATTATTAAGTAAAAATGTGCCTGATGTTATTATAAGTGATATAGTAATGCCAGGAAAAAATGGTTACGAGTTTTGTAGGGATATTAAGTCTGATAATAATTTTAAAAATATTCCGGTTATTCTTTTAACCTCACTCTCCGATCCTTCAGATATAATAAAGGGTTTGGATTGTGGTGCAGATACCTTTATTACTAAACCATATAGTGAAAGCTTTCTAATGTCGAAAATTGAATACCTAATTATGAATTTTAGAATGCGAAAACATCAAAGTACTGATATAGGTTTAGAAGTTTATTTTTCAGGAAAAAAACATTTAATAACTTCCTCACGATTACAAATTGTCGATCTCCTATTTTCAACTTATGAAAATGCGGTTATTAAAAATGACGAACTTAGATCAGCTAATAATCAATTAAAACTAACACAGTCAAAACTAAATAATTTAAATAAAAATCTTGAAAATAAAGTTGAACAGAGAACTCATTATATTAATGATATAAATGCTGTTCTTCGGGCTATTCGAGATATAAATCAACTTATTTTTAAAGAAAATGATCGTAAAAAATTAATCAAAGAAGTTTGCAGGATCATTGCAAATTCGAATGTTTTTCAAAATGTTTGGATTGCACTTATAGATAAAGATAAAAAGGTGACAGATTTTGTAGAAGATGGAATATATAGTTATAATAATTCTTATAATGATCTGTTCAAGGAACATATTCCATACTGTATAAATGAGGCCGTCAAGTCAAATGATATTTTAATTATAGATGAAAATACAATTGAATGTAATAGTTGTCCAAGGCATTCTCTTAGAAATAATATGGAAAATGTGGAGATGATTATGAGTTTAAAATCTGGAAGAAAACTGTATGGTGTTATTATGGTTACAATGCCCAAGTATTTTGTCAATAATGAGGAGCAGCAACATTTGTTCAAAGAAATTTCTCAAGATATTGCTTTTGCCTTATATAATATTGATTTAGAAGAGCAACGTTCCATTGCAAGCGAAAGGCAAGCACTTACAGCAAGAATCTTATCAATCTTAAATAGAAAAAATGAATGGCAAAGATTAATTAAAGATATTATTAATGAATTAAAAAATTATACTGGAATAGACGCTGTTGGTATAAGAATGCAAGAAAAAGAAGATTTTCCTTTTTATGAAACAATTGGCTATTCATCTGAAATTTTAAAATTAAATAATTTGTTATGCTTGAAAGACACCAATAATGAACATATTAGAAATGAAAATGGTGAAGTTGCTTTAAATTGTTTGTGTGGAAAAATTATCTCAGGAGGTATTCATAATCAGCACCCATTTTATACAAAAATTGGAAGTTTTTGGACAAATAATTTTAGTGAATTAATTTCGAGTGGTACAATTAAAGATGTAAATATATCTGAAGACAATTTGTGTCAAGCAGAAGGTTATGAATCAATGGCATTAATTCCTCTTCGTTGTGGAAATAAAACAATTGGCTTGTTACAATTAAAAGATAAAAGACTAAATCTATTTGATTTGGAAATGATTCATTTTTTTGAGGAAATAGGTTTTACTATTGGAATAGCTTATAAAAGGATGCAAACCGAGAAACTTCTTAAAGAAAGTGAACAGCGATTTAGATCAAGTTTGCAAAATTCAAAAACTACAGTTTCTAACCAGGATTTAGATTTAAAATATTCATGGGTATATAATTCTTATCTAAATCTCGAGGATGACGAAATTATAGGAAAAACTGATAAAGAAATCTTTAGTGAAGATGATGCAAATACATTAGCTGAACTAAAAAAAAATGTATTAAATACAAAAGAAAAGATAAATAAGATTATAAAACAAAAAGTCGATGGAAAGGTTACCTATAAAGATATAACATGCGAACCAATTTTAAAAGATAGTGATGAGGTAATCGGGATATCAAGTATTTCAACTGACATTACAGAATTGGAAAAGGCAAAACTTAAAGCAGAAGAAAGTGACAAACTAAAATCAGCATTTTTAGCAAATGTGTCTCATGAAATTCGTACACCATTGAATGGGATAATAGGATTTTCGAAACTTTTAGTTGTTTCAGATATATCAAAAGAAAAGGCAGAAGGTTTTGTTGATATAATAAATGTAAGTTGCCTGCAACTTTTAAGAATTATTGATGATATACTTGATATATCAAGAATTGAGACGGGGCAATTTGAAATTAGAAAAGAAGATTTTTATTTAAATGATGTTATAAAATTAAGTTTTAATGAATTTGAGCCTAAATGTTTAGAAAAGGGATTAAAATTAAGTTACTATAATAATGTTCAGGATGAACTACAATTTATAAATACTGATCAGGTTAAATTAAGTCAAATTTTAAATAATTTAATCGGTAATGCTATTAAGTTTACCGAAAAGGGTAAGATTAATATTAGTTGTGATTTGAAGAATGGTTTTTTGGAATTTTGTGTTAAAGATGATGGTATAGGTATATGTGAAGAAAATCAGAGGAGGATTTTTAATCGATTTTGGCAGGTTGAGGTTGATTTTGCAAGAACTTACGGTGGTACAGGTTTAGGTTTAGCAATAGTAAAGGCTTATGTTGAAGCACTTGGAGGTACTGTCTGGGTTAAATCAGAATTAGGAAAAGGAACAGAAATTCATTTCAAATTACCACATGTAATGAAGGAAACAGAAAGTCTTGAAATATTAGAAACTAACAAACCAATGTCTGACAATAATAATTTAAAAGATAAGGTTGTACTTGTTGCTGAAGATGAAGATATGAACTATCAGTATCTTTTAGAAATTCTAAATAAGCGTGAAATAAAGGTAGTTAGGGCTAAAAACGGGGAAGAAGCTGTTGAAATGTGCGATTCTAATCATATAGATATGATATTTATGGATATTAAAATGCCAGTTATGGATGGTTTTACCGCTACAGAGAAAATAAAAATGAAATGTCCAAATATACCGGTTATAGCACAAACTGCTTTTGCTTCAATTAGTGATAAGCAAAAAGCTTTAGAAGCAGGTTGTGATAACTATATTTCAAAACCAATTAACTATGAAGAATTACTTGAAATAATTGATTCTTATTTTAAAACGAATAAGGAGCATATTAAATCTAGTTAATATATTTAAATAAGAGATATATTCTTATTATAGACTCCATAAACTGAATGTCTTCTATTAGAATTATAGACAAAATCTATTTTATAAAATTGAGTTTGAATATCCCTTTAATTACTGTTTGTTCCTTAATGGTATAATGGTAATTAATGTGGATATATAAAAGATTACTGTTTATTGAATATAAAATATTGAATAAAGGAAAATAATATTATTTTTTGTTGACTATTTATACTTTTTTTCTTTACAAAAAGTTTTATTGATTAAGTCAAAACAATTAGCTTTGATCTTGAAAGTAATATTGATTCCTAAGTAATAGATTATTAAACGGTTAAATATTTCAAGTGAAAATGGTAAAAATGAATAAAATTGATTTTTATAAAAAAATGACTTATTTAATATCATTTTTTAACAAAAGGACTCAAGATATTTCCGATACAAATGAAATAAAAGATCATTCGGTTAAGAATAATAATTATACAGAAATTATAAAAAGTGATCAGAATAATAACACGGAAACTTCGGATTACATTCAAAAACTAGAGAAAAGCGAAAAAAAATATAGAGATATTGTTGAATACACTAGTAATGCAATTTCTTGCACAAACAGCAAAGGGAATTTCACCTTTTACAATCAGCAATTTGCAAATTTATTTGGGTATGGTTATGACGAAATTCAAAATCTAAGATTCTTAGATTTTGTTCATCCTGAAGATAAAGAGAGGATTAATAATATTCATGAAAATAGATTTCACAATAAAGAAACATTATCTAACTATGAATTTAAAGGAATAAAAAAAAATGGATCAAGTGTTTATATTGATATATCAGTGAACTATATTGTTAATTTGGATGATAAGGAAGATGGATCAATATCATATTTAAAAGATATTACGGAGCAAAAAAAAGCCAATGATAGGATTAAAATTTTAGCACATACCATTGAAAGCATAACTGAAGGGGTTTGCATAACCGATATTGATTCTAAGATATTTTATGTAAATAAGGCTATGCAAGAACTATATGGTTATGCAGCTGAAGAAATAATTGGTAATACACCAAAATTATTAAGTCCAGATACTCCAACGGAATTGTCGGAAGATATTTATAGGGATGCTATTATGGGAGGTTGGAATGGGATTATTTGGAATAAGAAAAAAGATGGATCAAGTATTCCGGTAGATTTGACTACCACCTTAGTTAAAGATGAAAAAAATGAAATAGCTGCAATTGTTGGTGTAGCAAGAGATGCAACGGATCGTATTAGATCTGGAAAAATAAAGAAGTTAAAACTTAGTATATCTCAAGCTTTGGTAAATAATTTAAAACTTGAAGATTTTATTTCCTTTATTATATTACAATTAGAAGAAATTTTAAATGTGTCAAATTATTATTTAGCTTTTTATAATGAAGCTAATGATACTTTTAGGTCTGCTTGTTTATTAGATGAGAATGATGATTTTGCAAGCTGGCCCGCTAAGAAGACATTGTCAGCACTTGTAATAAAAAATAAAAAAACATTATTACTACAAGGGGCTGAAATAAATAGAATGGTACAAAATGGAGAGATTGAAGTAGTTGGTACTGAAAGTGAATCTTGGTTAGGTGTTCCGGTAAGTGTTTTAGGAGAAGTAAAAGGTTTATTTGTAATTCAAAGTTATAATAGCAACGAATCTTATGAAATTAAAGATATAGATCTGTTAGAATTTGTTTCAGATCAGTTAGGAAAGTATGTTGAAAGGAGGAAGTATATTAAAGATCTGAAAAGCGCATTAAAAAAGGCTCAAGAGTCTGATCAACTGAAAACAGCCTTTTTAACAAATATGAGTCATGAGATAAGAACTCCACTAAATGGATTGCTTGGTTTTGTTGGTTTGTTAACGTCTGCAGGTAATGATGAAGAAAAAATAAATTATTATTCTAATATAATTAATCAATGCTCAACTCAGTTACTTTCTATAATAGGGGATATTTTAAATATATCAAAGATTGAAACTGGACAAATTGAATTAGTCCTCGATAAAATTGATTTAAATAATTTTTTAAAGTCAATATTTGATACCTATAAAAACCGATTTGAAGAAAAAGAACTTGAATTAAAATTGAATTCTGGTTTTTCAGATGACATAATCGAAATAACAACAGATAAGGGAAAACTAAATCAAATATTTTCTAATCTATTATGTAATTCATTAAAATTTACTGAGCAAGGGAGTGTTGAGTTTGGCTATATTATAAATTCTAATAATGTAGAGTTTTATATTAAAGATACAGGTATTGGAATAGAATCATCTCAGTTTGATAAAATATTCGAACGCTTTAGGCAAGTTGAATTAGAGTACACACGGAAATATGGAGGTAATGGTTTGGGATTATCAATTTCTAAGGGCTATGTGAACAAACTTGGCGGAAGAATTTGGGTAGAATCCATATTAGGGAAAGGATCAACTTTCTATTTTACTATTCCAACAAACTAAAATTTTATAAAGTATTAAAGGATTTTTTATATCAATAATTCGTATTAGAATCATGTAAGAATAATGTTTATTCGCAAGCTTAGATTTAGTGATGATCAAAAATAAGGTTTAATTGAGAAGAAATAAAAACTAACACATAGCTTTATCGTATATAAATATGTATATTAGATAAATCCTTAAACCTTTTATGAATACCGTTAGTAGTAATCATGATTTTTGTAATGAAGCCTTTAATTCATTAAGTATAATGCTTGCACGACTTGATGAGAAGGGGTTGGTAGTCACTGTTAATGAGGCTTTTAGGAAATATCTTCGAAAACCTGAAAGTAATATTCTAAACCAACATTTTTGGAGAGTCCTATTAAATCTCAATTCAAAACCAAAAAATTGCATTATCGATGCAGTCGAAATATGTAAAAAGAGAGAAACACGCGAAATTAAAATTAAAAATAAGTGGTTAAAAGTTACTGCTGATCCTATTTTAGATTCAAAAAAATATTTAAAGAATATTATTGTTTCTATTTCAGATATAACTGAAAAAAAGAACAATATAAAAGAATTAGAAATTCGTGAAAGTAAATATAAAGACCTTGTAGTACTTGCAAATATTGCTATTGCAAGTGATGATGTTAATGGGAACTTGGTTTATTTTAATAAACAATTTGCTAATTTATTTGGATATACTGAGGAGGAGATAAAAACGAAGTCACACAGAGATTTAATACATCCAGATGATTATCAGAAAATAAATGATATTCATTCTAAAAGATTTCAGAGTGATGAGATAACTCCTAGATATGAATTTAGAGGAATTAAAAAGGATGGAAGTATAGTTTATATAGATATATCGGTAAATGAGATTTATAGAGAAAATGGAGAAGTTATAGGTACAAGATCTTATTTACGAGATATAACAGAAAGAAAAAAATTTATTGATGATTTAGAAAAAGCTTTGGAAGAGGCAAAGGAATCAAATCGATTAAAAAATGCATTCTTAACTAATATAAGCCATGAAATAAGAACGCCATTAAATGGTATTATGGGTTTCTCAAAGCTTTTAAACAAAGAGGATTTAAGTGATGCAGATAAAAAAACATTTACTAGTATCATTGAGAAAAGTTCTAATCAACTACTTGACATTGTTAGTAATATTCTTGATATATCTAAGATCGAAACAGGGCAATTAAATATTATTAATAAGAGATTTCATTTAAATGAATTTATTGATGATATATCCAAAAACTTTAAATTTGTATTTTTCGAAAAGGAAATAGATTTTATTGTAAAAAAGGAGTTTGATAGTAAAAACGATGAAGTGTTTTCCGATATTGGAAAATTAAAACAAGTAATTACAAATTTGTTAAGTAATGCATTAAAATTCACTAATTCTGGTACAGTCGAATTATCTTATATATTAAAAAATAACTTTATACAATTTTCTGTAATAGATTCAGGTATAGGTATTGAAAAAGAGCTTTGTAGCAAAATTTTTGAGAATTTTAGGCAAGTAGAGCTCACATATTCTAGAAATTTTGAAGGAACAGGTTTAGGATTGTCAATATCGAAAGGTTTTATCGAGAAAATGGGGGGTAAAATCTGGGTTGAATCTAAAATAGGTGAGGGATCAAAATTTTATTTTACGATACCATATATAAGTTAAAAAAAATCATTCTAATAAATCTTCGTAATTTGTGTTAGGCTCTCTGTTCAAAGGAAAAATCTACTTTATAAATTCTTAAAATCCTTTAACATATTTTAACATATAAATGCCTTAATATTGTGCATGATTATATTTAACAGAGTATAATTTTTCAATTATTTTTTAACAAACTTAAATTGTGTATCTTTTCAAAAATTAAAAACTATGAACGAAACAGTTGATATAAAAGAGCTGAATGATAGAATAGAAAAGGAAAGTTCATTTGTTGACATGATTAAAATGGAAATGGGCAAGGTGATTGTTGGACAAAAACATCTTGTAGATTCTTTATTAATTGGACTTCTTTCTGATGGACATATTTTATTAGAAGGTGTTCCGGGTTTGGCAAAAACTTTAGCTATTAACACATTGTCAAGTGTTGTGAAAGCTGATTTTAGTCGAATTCAGTTTACTCCCGATTTATTACCTGCCGATTTGGTTGGTACTATGATTTATAGTCAGAAGAATGAAGAGTTTCTGGTTAAAAAAGGACCAGTTTTTACAAATTTTGTATTAGCTGATGAAATTAACCGATCTCCTGCTAAAGTACAAAGTGCATTGTTAGAAGCTATGCAGGAGCGTCAAGTAACTATTGGCGAAAATACTTATCAATTGCCACAACCGTTTTTAGTAATGGCAACACAGAATCCTATCGAGCAAGAAGGAACTTATCCATTACCAGAAGCACAAGTCGATAGATTTATGCTTAAAGTTGTGGTTGATTATCCAAAAATTGAAGAGGAAAAACTAATTGTTCGTCAGAATGTAGCTAAAGAATTCCCTAAAGCAACAGCAATATTAAGTCCGGAGAATATTATAAATGCTCGTAATGTTGTTAAAGATGTATATATCGATGAAAAAATTGAACGATATATTTTAGACATTGTTTTTGCAACAAGATTTCCTGAAAAATATGGTTTGGATAAATTCGCTACTATGATTAATTATGGTGGATCGCCACGTGCAAGTATTAATTTGGCAATGGCTTCAAAAGCATTTGCTTTTATTAAACGTCGTGGTTATGTAATTCCTGAAGATGTAAGGGCTGTTTGTCACGATGTATTACGTCACAGAATAGGTTTATCATACGAAGCCGAAGCTGAAAACATTACAAGCGAAGATATTATTACGGAAATTTTGAATACTATTGAAGTTCCTTAGTGTATCTCATACCTGAAAAATGAAAAAAATAATTGTACTTCTGTTAATTGTAATTTCGAGCTTAAACGTTCTTGCACAAAATTTTATTGGTAAGCATAAATTGCAAATCAAAAAAGAAATGAAATTAAATTATAAAGATTTCTATTTTTCTAAAGAAGTCTTAAGTAAAAATAGTTTCATCAAATTTGAAGATTATGATGGTTACCGAACTTATTTATTTGTACTCGACGATGATGGTTATTGCAAATATCACATTTTAATGTGCGATTATAGCCTTCTTAAAAATTCGATAGATTCTTTAAATAATCGTTTTGAGTATAAAAAAAATCTAACCTGGTATGATTATATTTCAGGGAATCAGAATTTTGTTGTTAGAATAAAAAAAGAAGAGTGGTATTTTTCAATTATCACTAAGAAGCTCGATGTGAAAGATTGATGTATAACCTAAATTAATTGGTTGTGGAAGCTTCAGAATTACTGAAAAAAGTACGAAAAATAGAGATCAAGACAAGAGGATTGTCTAAAAATATATTTGCTGGTGAGTATCATAGTGCCTTTAAGGGACGTGGTATGGCTTTTAGTGAAGTTCGAGAATATCAGTATGGAGATGATGTAAGGAATATTGATTGGAATGTTACTGCAAGATTTAATCATCCTTATATTAAAATGTACGAGGAGGAACGTGAGCTTACAGTAATGATACTAGTTGATGTTAGTAATTCCAGAGTCTTTGGAACCCAATCTCAATTAAAGAAAAATTTAATAACAGAAATTTCTGCTGTTTTATCATTTTCTGCAATTCAGAATAATGATAAAATTGGAGTTATCTTATTTAGCGATAAGGTTGAGAAGTTTATACCTCCAAAAAAAGGTAGAACTCATATTCTAAGAATTATTAGGGAATTAATTGAGTTCAAACCTGAAAATAATGAGACCGATATTTCAGAAGCATTACGATATTTAACTAACGCAATAAAGAAAAGAAGTACAGCATTTATTATTTCAGATTTCATAGATGATAAAGATGGTACGCCTCGATTTGATGAAGCAATAAGAATAGCAAATAGGAAGCATGATTTAATAGGATTAAAGATCTATGATAAGCGTGAAAAGGAAATTCCTTCTGTTGGTATCATTCGAATGAAGGATGCTGAAACTGGAGAATATGCCTGGGTTGATACAACAAGTCATGCGCTTCGTAGAAATTATGCTAATTGGTACAAAACCATGGACGAATCAGTAAATGATACTTTAGTAAAGGCAGGAGTTGATTTTGTTTCAATTGCTACAGATCAGGATTATGTTAAACCATTAATTAACTTATTTAAAAAGAGATAATTGAATTTTAGTTTATGGTACAAATTTTAAAATCATATATTTTCTCCTTAGTTGTTTTTGTAATAAGTATTAATTTACTAAATGCACAAACTGTAAGTGTAGAGACTAAATTAGATACTACGGAATTTTTAATTGGAGATCAAGTAGGTCTTGAACTACATGTAAAACAACCTGTAAATGTTGATGTGGTAATTCCAATATTTGACTCTGAATTAACGAATCAGATTGAAATATTAGAACAATCTGAAAATGACACTAGCTTATTAGAAAATGGTGATTGGTTAATTAAGAAGCGTATGTTAATTACAGCTTTTGACTCTGGTTATTATGTACTGCCTCCAATTCCTGTTTTATATTATAGTGATTCGATTAAATCGGAACCCCTACTATTTAAGGTAAATACAATACAGGTGGATACTTCTCAAGCTATTAAAGATATAAAAATGCCTTATGCGGCACCATTAACTTTTTCGGAAGTTTTACCGTGGGCTGGAGGAACAATTGGTTTGGCTCTTCTAATATTGGTATTAGTTTATATTATTCGAAAGATTAAACGTAAAGAACCAATAATCAAACGATCAAAACCTTTAGAGCCTGCTCATATTATAGCTTTACGGAATTTAAATAAGCTGAAAAGCGATAAGTTATGGCAAAAGGAACGTATTAAACTTTATTATACCGAATTATCGGAAATTCTAAGAATGTATTTATGGAATCGATATGCTATTAGAACTATGGAGAGAACTAGTGATGAGATTTTAGACTCGCTAAAAATATCTGATTTCAAGGATGATGAGGCATTTGAGGTGTTGAAATCTATCTTTAAAATATCCGATTTAGTAAAATTTGCTAAGTTCAAACCATTACCAGACGAAAATGCAACATGTATGAATAGTGCATTCGATTTTGTTGAAAAAACAAAATTAGTAATTATCGAAAAGGAAGATAAAAATCAAATAGAAGATGAGCATGAAACAAATGTAACGGAAGATAAAGTGCTCAGTGAAAAAATTGATAGCAAATAATTATTTGAATAAAAACAGATGAATTTAACTTTTGCAAATCCGAATTTATTATACCTATTAATTATAATAGTACCAGTAATTGTTTGGTATATATTTAATTATAAAAGAACACATGCCAGCATTCAGGTATCTACTATAAAAGGAATAGGACAAAATCATTTAACATACAAACATATTTTACGTCATGTAGTATTTGCATTTAGAATTTTAGTAATAGCACTTATTATTATTGCAATTGCTCGTCCGCAATCTACATTGAGTTGGCGAAACGAAGAATCTGAAGGTATTGATATTGTTTTAGCGTTAGACGTGTCAAGTAGTATGTTAGCTAGAGACTTTCAACCGGATCGTTTAGAAGCAGCTAAGGATCTTGCCATTCAGTTTATTGCTGGTCGACACAACGATAGAATAGGATTGGTAGTATTTAGTGGTGAGAGTTTTACGCAATGTCCATTAACAACCGATCAAGCTGTATTAATAAATCTTTTTAGAGATTTAAAAAGTGGAATGATTGAAGATGGAACAGCAATTGGAATGGGATTAGCCACCTCAGTTAGCCGATTAAAAGATAGTGATGCTAAAAGTAAAGTTATTATCTTGTTAACAGATGGAGTAAATAATCAAGGTTCTATTGCTCCTGCTACTGCTGCAGAATTAGCTCAAACTTTTGGAATAAGAGTCTATACTATTGGTGTTGGTACTGAAGGAATGGCACCATATCCGTTTAATACACCATTTGGTGTTCAATTAAGAAACTTACCTGTTGAGATTGATGAAGAAACGCTGCAGTTAATTGCAGATAATACAGGAGGTGAGTATTTTAGAGCTACCGACAACGATAAATTAAAGCAGATATATGAGCAAATTGATCAACTTGAGAAATCAAAAATAGAGGTAAAAGAATTTAGTCAGAAAGACGAAGAGTTTTTAGTGTTTATTATAATAGCTGGTCTTTTACTTTTATCTGATATGATATTGCGAAATACATTATTAAGACAAATACCATAAATTATTTTAAAGTTTTAAGGAATGTTTAGATTTGGAAACCCAACATATTTGTATTTACTTTTAATAATACCAATACTAATTGTACTATTTGTATTAGCACAGTATTATAAAAAGAAAGCTTTAGCAAAATTTGGTGATATGAGCGTTATTGAGCAGTTAATGCCATTTGTCTCAAAAAGTCGTCCTTTACTTAAATTTATATTTTTAAGTATTGCTGTTATCTCAATTATTTTTGCTTTGGCTGATCCGCAATTTGGATCAAAACTTGAAAAGGTAAAACGAAAAGGAGCAGAAATAATAATAGCTTTGGATGTTTCGAATAGTATGCTAGCCGAAGATATTAAACCTAATAGATTAGAAAGAGCAAAGCAAGCAATTTCTAAATTGGTTGATAAAATGGAGAATGATAGAATAGGATTAATTGTTTTTGCTGGGGATGCATACATTCAAGTTCCAGTAACATCAGATTATTCTGCAGCGAAAATGTTTCTATCATCAATCAATACAAATATTGTTTCAAAGCAAGGAACAGCAATTGGTTCGGCAATTGATTTGGCTATGAACTCATTTACTCCGGAAAGCGAAATGGAAAAAGCCTTAATTGTGATTACTGATGGTGAAAATCATGAAGATGATGCAATAAAAGCTGCTGAATTAGCACACGAGAAAGGAATAGCAATCCATACCATTGGAATGGGAAGCCCGGAAGGTGCACCAATTCCCTTAAGAAGAATCTCTGGTCAAGATGGATTCCAGAAAGATAATGAGGGAACTACTGTTATTAGTAGATTAGATCATGTTGCATTAGATGAAATTGCATCTGTTGGAGGTGGGGTTTTTATAAGAGCCAATAATACTCAAACTGGATTGAACAAATTATTTGATCGTATAAATAGCATGGAAAAGAAAGAGATGGAAGAAAAGGTGTATACCGATTTTGAACATCGCTTTCAGTACTTATTAGCAATAGCTCTGTTTTTTATTCTTCTGGATATTTTTATACCGGAAAGAAAAAGTAAATGGTCTAAGAATTTTAATTTATTTAAAATTAATGCATAATCATGAAGTGGTTTAAATTAATATTGATATATACTTTTGTAATGATTGCTGTTACAGCAGTTGCTCAAAAAGAACGAAAATATATTCGCCAAGGAAATAGTGAATTTGAAGAGGCAAATTATCAGAATTCAGAAGTTTCGTATCGTAAGGCGGTTGATTTAGAGGAGGAAAAATCTCATCAACCAGCTTTTAATGTAGGAGATGCTTTATATAAGCAAGAAAAATACGAAGATGCAATTACTCAGTTTGAGAGTATAGCCGAATTAGAGCTTCCTAAAGAAGAAAAAGCTAAAGTATATCACAACTTAGGAAACTCGTTATTACAAAGTAATAAGTTGAAGGAAAGCGTTGAAGCATATAAAAAAGCTTTAAGAAATAATCCGAATGATCAGGATACTAAATATAACTTGGCTTATGCTCAGAAAAAATTAGAGCAACAGCAGCAACAGCAACAGAACCAAGATCAGAATAAAGATCAAAACAAGGATCAGGATCAGAAAGATCAAAATAAGGATCAGCAAGATCAAGATCAGAATAAAGATAAACAGGATCAAAATAAAGACAAGAATCAACAAGATCAGAAAGATCAAAAGGAACAACAACAGCAGCAGAAGCAACAAATATCTAAAGAAGATGCTGAACGAATTTTGCAAGCTATAGCTAATGATGAGAAAGAAACTCAACAAAAAGTAAAAGAGGAAAAAGCTGCTGCAGCAAAAGTTAAAACTGAAAAAGAATGGTAATCATTTAATTAGAAATATAATTAAATATGAAACGTTGGTATTTTATAATTTTATTAATATTTGCAAAATGTACATTTGCTCAAGATGTAATATTCAAAGCATCGGCTCCTGAAGTTGTAGAGATTGGACAACAGTTTAGATTAATTTTTGCGGTTAATGCAAAAGCTCATAATTTTTCAGCTCAGGCAGTTAATGGAATAAATGTACTTGCCGGACCTAGCACTTCACAATCGAGTAATGTGAGTATTGTAAATGGAAAAGTTACCCAAAATTTCGAATTAAGATATACCTATATTATACAGGCAATGAAAGAAGGAAATTATACTATTCCTCCTGCAGAAGTAACTGTAGAAGGTAAGGTGTATAAATCTAATTCGATTCAAATTGAGGTAATAAAAGGAAATGCCTCGCAAAATCAAGAATCAAGTAATTCTGCTGGTATTAATCAGGCACAATCAAATAATTCAAACCAAGTTTCAAAAGATGATCTGTATTTAAAAGTATTAGTTAACAAAACAAAAGTACATCGTGAAGAACACATAGTAGCTTCAATTAAATTATATACAAGACTAAATATTGCCGATTTTGGTAGATTTAAATTGCCAAGCTTTGATGGGTTTATTACAGAAGAAATATACGCTCCAAATACAATTGAGTGGACAAGAGAAAATGTTAATGGTCAGATATATAACACAGGTGTTCTTAGGAAGTATATTTTATTTCCTCAAAAGGAAGGAGATATTACTTTGTCATCTTCGGAGTTAGAAGTAATATATCAAAAACCTTCTAATAGAAGATCACGTAGCATGTTCGACGAAATGTTTGGAGCTTACGATAATCTTCAAGCAAATTTAGTAAGTAATTCTGTTAATGTTAAAGTTAAATCTTTACCATCAAATAAACCATATAATTTTTCAGGTGCTGTAGGTAAATTAAAATTAGACGCTTCTATAGATAAATCATCTGTGAATACGAATGATGCTATTAATCTTAAAGTCAAAATATCAGGTTCAGGTAATATTAAATATATTAATCCTTTGGATATTGAGTTTCCATCAGATTTTGATGTTTATGATCCAAAAATAAATGATAATATTAAATATACTGAAAAAGGAGCTTTAGGAAATAAGTCATTTGAATATTTAATGATTCCACGTCATGCTGGAGATTTTACAATTCCAGCATTTAATTTTACATATTTCGATACCGAAACGGACCAATATAAAACCGATAAGGCGGGCCCGTTTAATATCACAGTTGCAAAATCGGAAGGAGACACAACTGTAACTGTATCATCGGCATTTACTAAAGAAGATGTTCGCTTTTTGGGTAAAGACATTCGATTTATTAAAAAGAATGAAAATCCTTTAAAACCAATAAATCAATTCCTTTTTGGATCGTTAGGATTCTATATTGCATACATAATTGGATTTTTAATTTTCGCTATTGTATTTGTATTTCGTAGAAAGATGATTAAGCAGAATGCAAATATCATGTTAGTTAAGAATAAAAAAGCTAATAAGTTTGCACGTAAAAGATTAAATAAAGCTTCGGGATTCATGAAGCAAAATCATAAGGAATTATTTTACGAAGAATTAGTTAAAGCATTATGGGGCTATATTAGTGATAAGTTAGGAATTCCTGTTGCTAATCTATCTAAAGATAATGCACGTAATGAGATGATTACAAGGAATGTCGACGAAGAATATATCGATCAGGTTTTAAATATTATTGATCGATGCGAATATGCACGTTACGCGCCAGATACTGAGGAAACCAAAATGGACGTTTTATATGGCGATGCAATAAAAGTGATAAGTAAATTACAACAAAAACTGAAATAGAGTAGGAGATAGCAGATATGAAAAAATTACTATTTTTTATCATTTCCATAACATCATTCTTGGGCTTAAATGCACAGGAAACCGATGAGTTAATGGAAAAAGCTAATGACTTATTTGTAGAAGGTAAATACCAGGATGCAGTTACTATTTACGAAGATATACTAAACTCAGGTTACGAATCATCAGATTTATATTATAATTTAGGAAATGCATATTATAAACAAAATGTTATTTCTCATTCCATTTTAAATTATGAAAAGGCTTTGCTTTTAGCTCCAAATGATGATGATATATATTATAATCTTGAATTATGTAATAGATTAGTGGTTGATAAAATTGAAACTTTACCTGTGTTTTTTGTTACAGGGTGGATTCAAAATTTAAGAAATCTTTTTTCATCAAATTTATGGGCAATTATAAGCATAGTAACTTTTGGGCTAGCATTAAGTTTTATCTCCTTTTATTTATATAGTAAGGGTATTAGTTTTAAAAAAGTATCATTTTGGTTAGGATTTATATTAGTAATATTATCTTCAATCTCTTTTATATTTTCAAATCAACAAAAGAATTCAATTATATCTGGAAAAACAGCTATTGTAATGAGTCCTTCAGTTACAATAAAAAGTTCTCCCGATGCAAGCGGAACAGATTTGTTTGTTATTCACGAAGGAACAAAAGTCTCTATTGATGATAATATTTCTGATTGGTGTGAGATTAAACTTAGCGATGGTAGTAAAGGTTGGATAAAAACTGAAGATTTAGGAATAATATAATTATTTACCTTCGTTGGAATCATTCTATATTATTAAAATTCATCAAACTTTAATTTAACAACTTCTTTCAGTTTTCAAAGATTTAGTATATTAATGTGCTGAAAGCTATATGTAAACACCTACATATCGCTTTTGTATATTACTAAACCTAAATCTAAGAATAATATGAGACCATTTAAAGGACTTTTTCCTCTTGCAACATGGCTAATGCGCTTTAGTGTTGTGTTTTTTGTTTTAACCAGATATTGGAATACGTTTACACAGTTTAACTTCCAAAGTATATTGTTTTATGTATCTGCAATATTTATTGTTTTTACATTCTTATTATTCATAGGTGGATTTCTTTATAAAGGTAACTTAACTGTACTTTCATCATTCATATTGATTTTAGTGACAGGTTATCATGCTTTCTTAAATTTGGAATCAAGATTAGATCATAATTTTGCTGTTTTTGTAGTCTTAGGTTCTATCTATGTATACTTTTTAACTACTGGAAATAAAAGGTAAAGTTTTATGGCTAAATATAAAAAATATACTCGAAGACATTTTCTTCAGGATATTGCTATGGGCGGTGGTGGATTAATTATTCTTGGAACATTTGGTTTTCGCATAATTAAAGACCATGAAAAAAACCTTATAAAAGCTATTAGCGTTGATTTTGAGAAATGTGCAGGATGTAGAACATGTGAATCTGCATGTTCAGCATTTAATAATCCTGTTTTTATAGAGGGGGAGCAAATGAATGGATTAGGTAATCCACATTTATCTAATATTAAAGTACATCATTATAACCCGGATGTAGATGTTCCTGTAACATGTGCTCTTTGTCCTGATACTCCATGTATAAATGCTTGTCCGGTTTCACCTGATTTAGTAACAGGTAGAAAAGCCTTATATCGTGATGAAAATATGACGATTAAAAATGATATTGAACGTTGTATAGGATGTGAGCAATGTGCTAAAGCTTGCGAAAATACGCGTGGTGGAATTATTTATCCAAATCCAATAACTCATAAACCAGAGCGTATGTGTACTCTTTGTGATGGTAATCCGAGTTGTGTAGAGAACTGTCCTTTTGGAGCTTTGGCTTATCTTGAGATGCCTATTGATCGTGATTTAGATAATATGGCACCTGCAAAAATTGCAGAAAAGCTTATTGAACAACTTTATCATTTAAATGTTTAAAAAATCATGGCAATAAAAGGATATTACGGGAAACTACTAGATATTAATCTTAGCACGGGGGAAATTAAAAAGACACAAATCCCTGAAGAAGATATTAAAAGATTTATTGGAGGACGGGGTTTAGGCACCAAAATATTATGGGATAAATTACCAAATCCCGGAGTTGATCCATTTTCACCAGAAAATGCTTTATTATTTATGCCTGGCCCTTTTTCAGGATTGCCAATTCCATCATCTTCAAGAACTTGTGTGGTAACAAAATCACCTCGTACTTCAGCGGTTAATTCGAAATTCGAACATGGTTCTACTGTGAGTTATTCCAATATGGGTGGCTTTTTTGGACCTGAAATTAAATTTGCTGGGTATGATGGAATCTGTGTAACAGGTAAATCTAAAAAACCCGTTTATATTAAGATTGAAGATGAAAAAGTTGAAATCTTGGATGCTTCGAAATTCTGGGGAATGGGTACAGAGGAGCTCGATAATGCCTTAATAGATGAACTTGGAGACAGAAAATTTGAATCGTGTTATATTGGACCTGCAGGTGAGAATTTGGTTCCTATGGCTTGTATATTAAATACCGCAGCTAGAGCAGCGGGTAGAGGTGGAACAGGAAGTGTAATGGGTTCTAAAAATCTTAAAGCTATTGCTGTAAAAGGAACTCAATCACCTGAATTAGGAGATCATAAAACTTATTTAGAATTATTATCTAAGGTTAGAAAATCGTTCAGAGAAGATAATACGGAATCATTAAAATGGTGGCGATATGGAGGAACAGCTAATGTAATTACTAGTTCTAGTAAGAATGGCACACAAGCTGTTAAGAACTACAGCGAAGGTACTTACGAGGAAATTGAAAAGATTGGTGCGGAAGCAAATCGTGAGAAAGTATGGAAAAGAGATTTTGCTTGTTTTTCGTGTGCATTGGCTTGTAAGAAATCAGGAATTGCAAAAGGATCGTATAGTGTAATGGTACATGATGGACCTGAATACGAAACAGGTACCATGTTAGGAGCAAATCTTTTGATTTCTGATTTAACAGGTTTACAAAAGTTGATTGCTGTTTCCGATGATTATGGGATTGATATTATTTCTGTAGGGAATACTATTGGTTTCTTAATGGAAGCTTATGAAAAGGGAATAATAGATAAGAGTTATTTGGGTGGAATGTCGCTTAATTGGGGCGATGTACAGGCATCATTAGAAATGATTCGCAAGATATCTTTCAAAGAAGGAATTGGAGAACAAGCATGTAAAGGTGTAAAATATCTTGCCAATCAATTAGGACATGATTCTCATAAATTTGCAATACATGTAAAAGGTCACGAATTGGCAGCTTGGAATGTTCCAGTTCATTCAGATTATTGGAGTATCACGTATGCAACAAGTAATCGTGGTGCATGTCATATGAATGGAGGTTCTCCGGAAAGTCAAGATTTAGCGGCCTTAAGAGATTCAATCGCAGCATGCAGTTTTGCCAATAGTTGGTATCGTGAAGGTGTTAGCTACCCTAAATTTCTTTCTGCAATCACTGGATTTGAATGGACTGATGAAGATTTTGCTAAAGCTGGCACACGAATTTTCACTTTGGAAAAAATGTTTAATTATCGCGAAGGATTTAATATTGATGATGATATTTTACCACCAAAGTTTTTCGAGAATAAATTTACAGTTGGAGATCATAAAGGTGCTATTGTAAATAAAAGTGAGTTTAATAGAAATTTAAGAGAATATTATAAATTAAGAGCTTGGGATACAAAAACATCAAAACCAAAAGATGAAACTCTGAAAGATCTGGATTTGGAATTTACTATATAATAGTTCAGAGTTTAAAGTTATAAGTTCAGAATTTTGTTAAAAAAATTTGTTTTTTAGCACAGTTCATCCCCTCCCGATAGTTATCGGGATGATTGGGGATCTTGTAACATTCAGTTTAATGATAGATATAATATTCCCTTTTTACTAACTTCATTCGTGAGAAAAGTTCAAGGGAATGACAGTTTTGGAACTTTTTGAACAACCTTTTTTATTTTGTTAGTACAAGTAATAAAAGATTTTGTTTTCTAGCATGTCTCAATCAAACTATTTCTTAATTTTGTCAATTATAAATTAGCAACTTAAAATCTTAAACTAAATAGTATGTCTGACGATAAAAAAATAATATTCTCAATGCATAAGGTAAGTAAAACTTACCCACCGAGTAAAACTGTAATAAAAGACATTAGTCTTTCATTTTTTTTAGGTGCAAAAATTGGCATTATAGGTTTAAATGGAAGTGGAAAATCTACTTTATTAAGAATAATTGCAGGTCAGGATACAGCTTTTAATGGTGAGTTAGTATTTGCTCCAGGTTATTCAGTTGGTCTTTTAGAACAAGAACCAATACTCGACGAAACCAAAACAGTAAAACAAATTGTACAAGAAGGAGCAAAGGAGGTTGTTGATGCTATTGAAGCTTACGAAGCAATTAACCTAAAATTTGGTTTGCCTGAGGTGTATGAAGATTCTGATGCAATGGAGAAGTTAATGGCAGAACAAGCTGTACTTCAAGAAAAAATTGATCATTTAGATGGTTGGAATTTGGATACGAAACTAAATCGTGCAATGGATGCACTGCAGTGTCCACCGGATGAACAGCTGATAAGTGAACTGTCAGGAGGTGAACGTCGTCGTGTTGCATTATGTCGATTACTTTTACAAGAACCTGATATTTTATTATTAGATGAGCCTACTAACCATTTAGATGCTGAAAGTATGCATTGGTTAGAGCAACATTTACAGCAATATAAAGGAACAGTTATTTGCATTACTCACGACCGTTATTTTTTAGATAATGTTGCAGGCTGGATTTTAGAATTAGATAGAGGAGAAGGAATTCCATGGAAAGGTAATTATACATCTTGGTTGGAGCAGAAATCTACACGACTGAAAATGGAAGAGAAAGTTGCTTCGAAGCGAAGAAAAACTCTAGAACGTGAACTTGATTGGGTGAAAATGGCTCCGAAAGCTCGTCATGCAAAATCGAAAGCTCGTTTATCGGCTTATGATAAAATGTTGAATGAAGATACCAAACAGAAAGAAGAACGTTTAGAAATTTATATTCCAAACGGACCACGTTTAGGTGATAAGGTAATTGAAATGGAGTCGGTAAATAAAGCTTACGATGATAAACTATTAATTCAAGACTTAACATTTGCATTACCTCCTGCAGGAATTATTGGAGTTATTGGTCCAAATGGTGCCGGTAAAACAACGCTGTTCAGAATGATTATGGAACAGGAGAATTCAGATTCAGGAAATATTACAATAGGAGAAACTGTTAAAATTAGCTATGTTGATCAAACACATCAAGCGATTGACACTGAGAAATCGGTATTTGAAGTAATATCTGATGGTTTGGAAAATGTTCAATTAGGAAATCGAACAATGAATGCACGAGCTTACGTGTCGAGATTTAATTTTAGTGGTTCCGATCAAGAGAAAAAATGTGGAGTTCTTTCTGGAGGAGAACGTAATAGATTACATTTGGCGCTGGCATTAAAAGCTGAAGGAAATGTACTATTGCTTGATGAGCCAACGAATGATATTGATGTAAATACCTTACGTGCTTTAGAAGAAGGATTAGAAAGTTTTGCGGGATGTGCTGTTGTAATTAGTCACGACCGTTGGTTCTTAGATCGTATTGCTACTCACATATTAGCCTATGAAGGAGACGGATATGTACATTTCTTCGAAGGTTCTTTCTCAGAATATGAAGAAAATCGTAAAAAGCGTTTAGGAACAGATTCTCCAAAACGATTTAAATATAAAAAACTTATAAAATAATTTTATAATGTCGTCCTGATCTTGTCGAAGGATATTAAGAAGTTTATATGTAATGCTGGTCTTTGTGCCAGCATTTCTTTTTTAAAGCAAATATTCTACTCTAGAATCAGAGCATCGAGAATATATTTTTATCTCACTTGTTTTCTTCCATAGAAATATCAATCAGAATTGAACCAAAACTTCTTTCTCAACTTAAACTCAGATTAAATAAAATTGCAAATTAATACTACAGTTCATAACTTTATAACTAGTTTGAACTAAACATTTTAATGTTATGATCAAAACGCAATACGTATGGAAATTATGGGATGCAGCAAATTTAATTACAGGATTTGCAGCAACCCAGGCATTAGCTTTTGCATTCTTATTCCTAAGTAAAGATAATCTAGATGATAAAGTTAACTCATGGAGTACTTTACTTATGATGATTTTTTTCTTAGCAATGGGAGGTTTTATTTATTGTGTTGGTATTAATAGGGCATTGAACTGGACTAAGAAATTAATATTAACAGGCGAAAAATTAGAAACAAATAAAGAAGATGTAGAAAATATTTTAACATCAATTAATAAATCTGCAAGAGGAAGGATTTTAGTAGTCGTTTTTTTTACTGTATTAGATATTTGTGTTCTATGTATTGTTAGTCCATGTGTTGGAATATAAATTTTAAAAACTCTATTTTTAATAAGTTTTTGTTGAATTATTTAATAGATTTCTTAATTTCATCAATTAAAATAAAAATAATTCAATGGAAGCATTAATCATTCTAATTCTAATAGTTGTAGTCATAGGAATTGTTATTTTAGTAAATGCATTTAGTAAAAAAGCAATTGTAAAGCGAAAACTTAGAAATACTCCAAGTAAAAAAATATCTGAATTTGAAAATAATTGTATTGCAAAAGTTGTAGGTAGAGTTGATTGTATTTCAACTCCATTGATGGCTCCTCTCTCCAATAGAAAATGTGCTTATTATTATATAAAGGTCGAAAAACGAGTAAATTCTGGTAAAAATACAAGTTGGCAAAAGATCATTGAAGAGGAAATATATGATAATTTTATAATTCGAGATGGCAGTGGAACTGCAATTGTAGATACAGATGATATCAAAAGTTATTTGGTTGTTGATGCAAAGTTCAAATCTGGTTTTTTTGATGATGCCACAGCTCGATTGGAGGAATATTTAAATAAACATGGTCATGAAAGTGTTGGCTTTTTGGGATTTAATAAAACTATAAGATATAAAGAAGCTGTTTTAGAATTAGGAGAGCAAGTTGCTGTTGTAGGCCTTGGTAAATGGACAGAAACTCCAGAATCATTTCCTAATGAAAGAGTTTTACAAATTACTTCTAATAACGAAATACCTGTTTATTTAAGCGATGATATATCTACATTAGGATTTGTAGCGGAAAAGAAATCAAATATTGAAACTACAAGAGGCTTCCAAAGACCCGAAAGAAAGAAAAAACCTATAAAGAAGAAAAAAAGAGAACGTTACAATAAATCCTATAAGTAATCGTAATTTGTTGTTAAAATCTTTATTAATTGCAAAATTGGCAAACCTGTTATTCTTATCTTTGCACTTAATTGAATAAAGATTATACGCATATATGCTCACAACGGATAAAATTGTAATACGTTATAACAAATTTTTTAGAAATCTATTCTATCAATTTCTTTTTTGGTATGCAAGTTTTTTATTTTATATGTTTATTTCTGGTGAAAATCAGATTTTTAAAGTCTACCTTAATTTATTAAAAGTTGATAATGTATATATTATTATTATATTTTTAAGTGCTAGTATTTCCTTCTTATTTAATTTAATTGATCTTTTTTTTACAGATCGGTTCATGCGTTTTTTCCCTATTACATTTACCATATTTTTAAGATCTGTTTTGTATTTTATATCTGCATTTGTATTGATACTTATTGCTGCTCGATCGCCATTAACCATTTATACTAAAGAAAATTATACTGATATTTTGAAGGTTCTTCCTGAGATGGATATAAATTTCAAACGTTTTCTGGTTCATCTATATGTTTCTGGGGCTTTAAATAATTTACTTAAAGACATGGTAAAGAGAATGGGTAGGAGCAATTTAAGAAGTTGGATTTTTGGATTGTTAAATAAACCACGTGAAGAACAGAGAATATTCATGTTTATTGATATGAAATCGTCCACAACGATTGCTGAAAAGTTAGAACATAAAAAGTTTAGTCACTTAGTGCAGGATGTTTTTAATGATTTATCGGTAGTAGATAATTACAAAGCAGAAATATATCAATATGTAGGAGATGGAGCAATAATCTCTTGGAGTTTAAAAAAGGGATTACAACGAAATAATTTTCTAAGAGCTTTTTATGCTTTTACGAATGTTATAAATAAGCGACATAGATATTATGAAAGAAAATACGATTTAATGCCACGATTTAAAGCTGGTGTACATGTGGGTAAAGTTATGGTTTTGCAAGTTGGACAAATTCGTAGAGATATTTCGTACAATGGTGATACAATGAATACAGCAGCTCGAATAGAGTCTATGTGTAATGAATATCGACAAGATTTACTGATATCTGGAGATTTGTATAATCTTATACAAGACACAAAACCTTACAACTTTAAAAATGTTGGAAACATTAAATTAAAAGGAAAGAAAAAAGCAACAGATATTTACCAAGTGAAACAAAAAACTACAACTAAACCTTCTAGAGTTCTATTTCGGTAATATATTATTCCTTTTTCCACGTTATGATAAGAAATAATAGAATGTTTAATATTTCGAGAGCATAGAAAATAAAGAACAATTCGTTAAAATAGTTTTTTGCAATTACTAGTTTAACTCCTGGTGTATCAGATTTGGATCCTTTAGGTAAATAGAAATATGAAATAGTTGCTCGAAGTGATCCATGTTTAAAAGGTGATAACATACTGACTTTTTCACTTCTTATTACATTATCATTTTGTTTTAATATTAATATTGCATAGTTATCTTTATAATGAAATCCATCACGAGTATGATATTTTCTCATTTCTTTGTATTTCATTTTTAGTACATTAATATCATCAATATAATTAACATCATTAAGAACTAGACTAAATCCTTTTTCGAATTTAAATTCTTGACCAACAGCAAGTTCTACATCGCTATGTTTGTAACCTAAAAGCATACTTCCTAAATGAAGAGTCATAATTATTACAAATAGTACATGAATTGTAAAGAGTAATATTGATTTTAAACTAGTTTGTTTTCTTACTACTTTTAATAAATTATTCCATGTGCAAAATAAAAAGCTGATTGCTAACAGAAAACCAATAATGCATAAGCCAATAAACCAGCCAAGAACAATAGGAGTTTCAACACTATTTTTTAATAACCAATCTAGAATTAGCTCGTTACCCATTTTCTTAATAGCATAATAAAAGCTATCGTTAATTGTTAGCATTGCTCCAATGAAAAACCAAATAATGATTGATAATAAAAGCCAAAAGGCAAATCGCATTGAAGAGAGTGTTTTGATCATATCTTAGTGAGGTAATAGGTAAGAGGATAGTATTAAACATAAAGCAATTAGGCTGTAAATTGTTTTTTTGCGCTTAGTATTTGCTAAATTAAAAGGTAAATGACTACTTAGCATAGAAAGTAAGAACATTACACTTGCGATAAAGAATCCTTTACTCCAATGCCACGGATCACCCCACCATAAATAGCACCAATAAGAACCTGAAAATTCACCCGACAAAAAAACTATGGAACCCAAAATTGTAAAGTTTCTGGCCCTATGGAGTAGTGTATCTTGAAATTGAGAGTTCTTTTTATTTAAGAGTGATGTAGCTAAGTTTATCATTGCGAAAACAAATAAACCAATAGAAGTGATTCTTAACTGAAAAAATAAAATAACATAAAATTTATCGTACATATAGTAATCACCCGTTACTTCCATTTTTTGAGTAAATACGAGTAATTGAAGAACCAAAGCAAAAATCCACAATAGATTTATGTTCTTAGCTTTATGAGGTGTTTTATTGTAGATTAATCCAAGTATAAGAACAATAAATACGATATTCTGGATAGTTGCAAATTTATCATACACAGGTAAATGCGATGAAACTATATATGCTCCAAAATATGCATAACCTGCGCTAAATGCAGCAAGAAAACTAATGTATTTTATAAATTTTGGCTTTTTTGTAAGAATTAAAATAACGTTAATGAAAATTAAAAAAAGCGTAATAAAATAAATATAAATTAAATGTTGGTTTGACATAAATGTGTTTAGCTAATAACTATAATATTTTTCTCATAAAACTACCGATATGCTGACATCAACATATCGAAGGTAAAAATATTGTTTTTTAAAAGAACAAAAAATATTTTATGGTTTAAATCTTACTAAAATTGGAAGGAAATGAAAAACCCTACAAAGTTTCAAAAAACCTGTAGGGTATGAGAGAATATATTTTAAATGTATATTTTAATTTTTACTTAATACAAAACTCCAATATTCAAATTTTCCATTATTGAAAGATTCAAAACGTTTGGTACCTTCTGTTCCTGCAAAACTCTCGAAAGATTTACGTAGCATTCCTGGCACTTTTTTATGGATAAGCTCTTTTCTTCGGATTGTATCTTTTTCAAGACCTTTTGCAACATTTTTAGTTATTTCAGTTTCAGTAATTATTTTGAAACCACATTTTTTAAGTCTTTCTCGAATGTCTTCTACTTCTTCTTTTTCAATCATATCTGCAAATAAGAAATGACCGTCAGCATTTAAAACTCTATGTACGCCTTTAAAGAATACTTCGATATCGCGATAGCATCTTGCCGATTCAACATTAACAACAGCATCGTAACTTCCATCTTCAAACGGTATTTTTTCTGCAACTCCCTGTACAAATGATAAGCCGGGTACATTGTAATATTTATTACAAAAATTTATAACACCAGACGAAATATCAAGACCTGTGTATTTCTGAGTTTTATGGTAACGAGAAATAAAATGAGCTCCACCACCTCTTCCTGATCCTACTTCCAAAACTTTTTTATTTTCAAGATTAACTCTGTTTACCACATGATCGTATAATTGAATACAATATCTGTTCTTTTCATCATCTTTTTCTAGATCAATAGCCTTATCACCATTCAGTCCTGCATATCCATAATTCATGAAGTTTGCAGTAATATCTTTGTCGAAACGGATAATTAAATTATGCCATATGCGCCACATTGGTCGTTTTAAAGCAATTGGGAATTCACAATAATTATCAACAAAATTTGCCATGTTTACTTGTAATTTGGTTCAAGAGCAATATACATCCAAATTAATTGATTGAATAATTAAAGGGCTCTATAACCTGTGTTATGGGGAGAGAGTGATTTAGTTGGGATGAATCGCACTATATAGGGGTGAATTACTTATCTATTCATAAACAGAAATAGCTTCTTTAACTGGAATCAAATATTGGCGTGATACAGGAATTTCATCGTCAAAGCAACTCATTTTTAGGCTGTAACCACTATAATTTCTTATTAAGTTTTCCACATACATTATATTTACAATACTCGTGCGATGACAGCGAAGAAATCCCCTCTTATAAGATAATTGAGTATTAATATTTTTTAGAGTGTTTCTAATTAGTTTCTTTTCAACCTGATTCTTATTCATGTAATAAACTTCAATGTAGTTATCAGCTGATCTAATAGAAACAATATTTTTTAGTTTTAAAGTTATTTTATCAGTTTTATTTTCTGAAAATATATCAACTTTTTCTTCAACACCATTCTTTTCAAAATCCTTTATTTTTAATAGATATAACTTGTTTTGATCTCTCAAAACTGTAATTACTAACTCTAATGATTTGTTTTTATAAAGAATGATTAAAATTATTATGGGTAACAGACAAACTAAAAAAATCTTAAATATGATATAAAGAGAAATTGGAGAGTTACCAACATACCTTACATAAAAGACATAAGCTGTAACACTAAGTGTCAATAATAGGATATTAAGAAATAAAGGAGGTCCACTTTCCCATTCGCTTATTTTAAACCATTTAGGGAAAAACAATTGTAAAAATACAAAGACAATAAAGCCTAATAAGAATGTAATTCCTCCAAAACCGGTTACATATAAAAGACGATTGTTGTAATTAAGCGTATCCAATGGAAAAGGCTGAAAAAATAGGATAAAAAGAAAAACACCTACACTTATAAAGAATAAGCGAGACATTTCATTTTTAAAAGATTTCTTTTTATTCCAATTCCAGTTTTGATTGTTCATACCTTGATTTTCGCTAAAGTTAAGGAAAGAAATAAAATTGACAATAAAAGCTTTAGAAATATTATTAGAATATATAATACATATATTGTATTCTGATTGAATTAAATCTAGATCAATTCAACAGTATTTGATGAATAAAAAATACTTAGATATTAATGTTCATGCGTATGAAAATATTCTTCTTCGAAATCCAAAATACTTGCATTTAATTTCTGAATATAACTCAAATCAGTTGTTTGTTTTGCTTTCATTGAATAAAACAATAATTCGTGCAATAAACTAAGATGTGAAATATATTTCTTATATGATTCTTTATTTTCAGGCTCAACAATTTTAACGCGTTGGTGCAAGAAATACTGACTAACAATATCTTGAATTTTTTTTGCGTGATCTTCCTTATTATTAATCCAACGAATCAGTTGATTGTAGTTTGGAACTTCTTCTTGTGATAACTCATTAATCATTTTCATAGATTTATCGATCGTAAATATGTGCTCTTTTATAAGTTCAATTCTAAGAGAATCTTCATAAATGCCACAAGGAATTTCACAATGTGCAAAAATCTTTTTACTGAAAGTTATAGTAATAAATGCGATCAGTAATACGAATACAATTTGTTTAAGATTTTTCATGTAAGTACTTTTTTGTTTGATATTTACTAAAGCAATTTATAAATAGATTTGTTCAACACTAAACAAAAAAAGCACGAGTAATTACTCGTGCCTTGATACTTATATTATGAAGATAATTATAATTTATAAGATGTAATTTGAGTTTCACCAGTTTTTTTGAAAACTTGTCCAGTAACATCATCGACAGCATATTTAGGATCTTTTTCACTTCCAAGATTAATACTTCCTTCAACTTTTCCTGTATCTTTATTTACTTTAAGTAAAGCATTATCTTTTTCAATTTTACCAAATATAATAATGAAATCTCGGCCTTCTGCAGTAGCTTTAAAACGAGCATTTGCTTGTTGGAAAGATTGTTTTGCAAAATCAGAAGCTGCATCACCCAGTTCTTCATAAACCATTCCAAATCCTTCAACTATAGCACCACTTACAGCATCTTCTTCTTTCACATCTGCTGTTGCCGATTGTAGAACTCCTGCAGCATAATATGAATTTGCTCCTATATATGCAGCTCGTGCAGCTTGAGCATATAATAAAGCTCTTTTTAATCCTGGCTCACGAGGTGCTTCATGATATTTCTGGAATAATTGTGATCCGCTATAATCAAACATAGCAACGTTCTGTTCCGAAGAAATAAATATTCCTTTTTCTCTTAACTCTAATTTGTTTGGAACTTCTTTACCTTCAAATTTTAAAGCTGCATTAGTAATGTTTTTAACTGTTGCAGAATTAATATCAATTTGCTTTATAACATTTGCTTTAGTATCAAATACAATTATTGAATTATCTTTTTCTTGCAATAATCCAGAGTTTGTAGGAATTGATTTATCAAAAATTAATTCACCCGTTGTTGGATTTAAAATATTAATTTCTTTTGTTGTAATAAATAAAATCCCTTTATCAGATTCAATAGTTCTTATTACTTCGCCATTTATGCGTACAGGTTTTTCAAATGTTATTAAACCTTGTGTTTGATCTAAAAAGTTTAAATAATTTTTTTCACCAGATCTAGACATTAATAGTATTCCTTTTGATGTTTTTAAATGTTTGTAAATTCCACCTTTGATTGCAATTCCACGACCTTTTTTTCCCCATTTAGCTGTTGCTGTTTCTAAATCAAAAAAGTTGATTTTTGTTCTTCCTCCATTATTTGGTAAGATAATAATTCCATCTTCGTGAAATGCTAAGTCTCCTAACTGACCTTTCATATTTATTGCATCATTCCAAAGTCTTGAACCATCTGAAATATTAAATGCCACAAAATTATTTTCGTAACTAACAGATGTTTGTCCACTACTTGTTTGACTTTCATTTCTGTTTTCTCCACCAATTAAGAAAATATCTTTTGTTGGATGCTTATAAAAATCTACAATAATATCTTCATCAGCAATTGCTTGCTCTGCTACTCCTTGCAATAAGCTGCCAAATGCTCCCATACTTTCCATTTGCTCTGCCTCTTTAGAAGTAGAGTTTTTCCAGATTATATCTCCTGTTGTAGAATTTATTTTATAGTTTTTAAATAATGTAATAATTAATAACTCTTCATTACTTAATTCATTTAGAGTAACAATTCTACCAAATTTTTCTTCAATTTGCCATTTTGTGTCTCCTGTAGCCATATCAACCATTAACATGATTGGTTTCCCTTCAGAAGTTTTTCCAGCAATAAGAATTCCATTCGTTTTATATAAAACCTGCTTGGTAGTAATATCATCAACACCAGCTTTAGTAGAATTAAATTTAATATCACCATTAAATGGATCAATTAATGAAATATCAGAACTTTGATTAATAGTAATTAATGGAGATCCACTCATTTCTTCTATTTGACTGTTGCTAATATTTGCAAATTTTGGATTATTCCATATTTGTTCACCGGTTTCAGGATTGTAGGCTGCAAATTCGCTACTAGTACAAACAAAGTAGTTACCATAAGATGTTACTTGTTGCCAAAGAAGATTACCTGAAAGATCTTTTTTCCAAACTTCGTTTACCTGAGCCTGACTAAAGGCACATATTAATAATAAACTTAAAATTAGGGTTAGTTTTTTATTCATAATATTATGATTTTGGTTTTAAGTAAGTTAATGAATAAATTTTAAACATATGGAAAATGCTTTTGTTTAAAATCAACTTTTATGTTTACGGTAAATTCTAATTTAAGTTGTTAAAATAATATTTATATCATTTAAATATTTATTCTGCTGATTGGTATTGATTTTCAATTCATTCAAGATGAATTTCTAATTTTGTTTTAAAAAAACAGATTTTGAATCATTCAAAATCCTTTTATAGCATTTATATTAGTTGCCAATATTTATAATATATAGATTAAAATAGAAAAAAATGAATTATACATCTGAATTTAGAGATTTAATTAACAATATTGGAAATGAACAAATATATATTGGATCGGGAAATATAAACTCAAAAATATTAATTGTTGGTAAAGAAGCTGGAATTGACAAGAAAAATATCATGAACAGAAACAATGTTCATGAAGAAAGGATGATGAATGATTTTAATAGTAATTCTACTAAATGGAAACATAATGTAGAAAATGATACCCAACCGTCAGATATAATTTGGGATGGTATAATAGAGCATAGTAATCCATTATTTCCTTTTAAAGGAAAAAGATTATTAGACGAAAAGGCAGGGCACACATGGAGAAAATATCAGGTTTTACATGATTATATTTATAAAGGTGAAATAAATTCTGATATAAGTTCGGAATACACTTTTCACAATAATTTCTTTTTAACAGAGCTTAATAGCTCTCCTGCAGGAAAAAGTTGCGATGCAGATAAAGAATCAATTCCAGGTAGAATAGAATTATTAAAAGAAAGCGAGTTTTTTCAGAATTTTCCGATTGTAGTGTTAGCATGTAATGAATATATCGGAATTAGAGATGGGATTAATCAAATTGAAGATACCTTCAAAAACGTAAAATATCACGAAGTAAAACGATTTAATAAGCAACCACTTTATATTCACATTGATACAGAAAAACCAAAGTTGGTTGTTCATACTTGGCAATTAAGTTCATTTATTCGTCATGATTTATTAAATGGACTTGCAAGATTAATAGTAGATTTTTCAGGAAAATATAATATAGATTTAAGATAATAATGAATTTTAATTACCAGAATTATTTAAAAAGTATAAAACCTTTTTTATATGAATATTCCGAATATATAATAATAAATCCATTAAGTGTTAAGGATATAGAGCTTATTGAAAGTAAATTAGGCTGCGAATTAAATGAAATTTACAAAGAATTCTTACTAAATTTTGGAATCTTTCAAGACTTTATTAATGATTTTTCAATTAGTAGAACTTTATTATTTGCAGATTTAGGTTTTACAAAATCTGATTATATCGTAATTTCTGCTCAAGAAGGTTTTTTGTATTTAATGAATAATAAGAATAAAGAAGATGATATTATTTATAAAGTAACAGATAACGAAGAAGGAGAATATAGTGATATTATTCCTGCTTTTACTTTATTTGAAAAAATTGAAAGTGAGATTACTAATCTGATTAGTAATCAAAAGAATAGGAATCATAATAAAGAAAAGAAAATAACGATTGAATACCAGTATGATAGTAAGGCGTACGAAATGATGTTAGGTAAAATTGAAAGTTTTATTCACCTGACAGATTGGAAAGAAATGACAGATGAACCTAATTTCTTTATCCCTGAAGAAGCAATTATAGAGTTGTTTGGTTATGAATGCACAGTTTATCGTCATTATGACAAATCATTATATTGGTTTACTATTGAAGAAGATATAATGGTTTCAATGTCTCAATCAGTTATTCAAAAATTTGAATCCAACTGCCAATTGTTTAAGATAGATGTTGAGATTAAGGATGAAAATATATCTTGTAAAAAAATAGAAATATTAAAGTAGAATTAGTTCTAACAACAAGTCTTTATCAATTGGTTTTGTAATATAATTATCAAATCCTTGTTTAAGTGTATTCTCAATATCTTTAGAGAATGCATGAGCAGTTTGTGCAATAACTTTAATATTTGGGTGAGATTCTTTTATTATTTTAAATGCTTCTATACCATCCATTATCGGCATTTTAATATCCATTAAAATTAATTCAATTGATTGATTTGATTTACAAATTTCAATAGCTTCTTTTCCATTCCATGCATGAAATAATTTAAAATCAAAATCTGAAAGTACTTCTTTTAAATATTCATAATTTATAGGATCATCTTCTGCAATTAATATGCTTTTAGAAGTTTTTTTATTTTTTGTATTTATTTCTTTTTTAAAAGTTTCAGTTTCTTTTTTAATATTAATTTCTGGAGAATAAGGTATTGTAAAATAAAAGGTACTTCCTTTTCCATGCTCAGATTTAATCCATATTTTACCACCCAAAATCTCTACGTAGGATTTTGATATAGATAATCCTAATCCAGATCCTGATTGGAATATTTGATCCTCCGTATCAGCTTGACGAAAACGATCAAAAATTAAATTTTGTTGTTCTTCTTTAACACCAATCCCAGTATCTTTTACATAAAATTGAATAAAAGAATCATCAATCAAATTATATCCAAATTTTATGAATCCACTTTTTGTATATTTTATTGAATTCGAAATTAAATTCATTAAAATCTGTTTTAATTTAGTCTTATCAGTATTAATGTAATAATCTAAAGCTTTTGTCTTTTCATCCAAAACAAACTCTATATTTCTATTTCCCGAAAGACTTATGTTGAACTCTTCCCAAATATTATTTACTAATTTATTTATCTGAAATACAGATTTGTGAATGCTTACCTGATTTGTTTCAAGTCTGGAAACCTCAATAATATCTTCTATAATTGAAATTAAATAATTTCCACTTATGGTTACATTATCAATGTATTTGATTTTATTTTCGTTAGAAATAGTTGTATTCTTTAAAAGATTTGCAAAGCCAATTATACCATTCATTGGAGTTCTAATTTCATGAGATAAATTTGCCAAAAATGCGGATTTCAATCTATCACCTTCTTCTGCTTTGTTCTTCGCAATTTCTAATTCTGTATTTAATTCTGTTAATTTATTTTGCTTTTCCTCGTTTATTTTTAATTCTTTATTTAGCTGAATTGTCCTTAAAATAACTTTTTTATTTAGTTGTCTGTTCCAAACAATAATAAATATTATTATTAAAACTGTAATAGAGGAAACAATATAAAAGATATTAAGAATTCTTTTAATCAGAGAATTCTTTTGAATATCAAATTGCATCCACTTACTATATATCTCTTCTTTGCGTTCATTTGGAATTTCGGCTATAGCCTTATTGATAATACTTATTAGAGTATCACTCCCCACTGGTGCTCCAAAAGCCAAATTGTAAGAAAATGGTATTATATTGGATACTTTAAATTTCTTAACTTCATATTCTTTTATAAATGATGAATAGCTTGCTGCATCTGTTAATACTACATCAACATCTTTTAAAAATAAATGCCTTAAGCAATCAAACTCCGAGTCGTATGTAATAATCTGATTATCAGGGTATAGTTTTGTTATTTCATAATATAGACTTGATTCGGAAGCAATACCGATTTTATATTTTGATAAATTATCAATTTTTAGATCTTTATGTATTTTACTAAATGAAACAATAATAGCCGGAATTTCAACATATGATTCAGAGAAGATCATATATTCTTTTCTTTCTGAAGTACTTTTTAATGATGATGCAAGTTCTATTTTCTTATTTCTAATATCATTCAGTAATTCAGGTAAGTTTAGACAACATTTATAAGTAAAATTAACATCAAGGATCTTTTCAATTTCTGTAGCAAAATCTACGGAAAGACCTCGTGGTAACCCTGTGCTATCTTCAAAAATTATTGGTGCATAACTACATTCTGATGATAATGAAATATTTTGATTTTTTTTTAACCAAGCTTTTTCTAATGGATCAAGATCTATTTGAGCTAAAAGATTGTTTGTATCTATTATTGAGAAAAGGCAAATTAATAATATTATCAATATGAGTTTGTTTTTCATGCGATCAAATAAGCTTTATTTCAATAATAAAAGAGTAAAAATATTCTATACAAAAATAGATGTTTATATTATAAAAAGAAGAAATCTTTTAAAAATCATATAATTACGCAATGAACAAGTTTAAAATTCTACTGTTTTATTAATAGAAACAGAATATTATGGTAAAAGTTTTATTAAACGGCAGTGTTATTGCAGAGAGTAACAAAACTGTTGTTGTAGAAGGGAATCATTATTTTCCCAAAGAGTCTATTAATAAGGATTTTCTAAAAAATAGCAGTTTAAAAACTACTTGTCCTTGGAAGGGTGAAGCATGTTATTATAATTTAAATGTTGAAGGTAAGATGTTTGAGGATATTGTTTGGTATTACCCAAATCCAAGCGATGCTGCTAAAGAAATTAAAGATAAAATAGCTTTTTATCAGAAAGATGGATTAAAAGTTATTGAAGATTAAAACTCAGCCGTCTGAATTATAAAAACCAGTAAAATGGTTTTGCTTAAATAGTTTATACTTTAGTTTGTCTCTAATATGAATATTTTCCATGATTATTTCAGGCGGCTGTTTTTTTAATTTTTATTTAACTTTGTTTTGTATAACTTCAATTAAATGACTAATTAACTTAACTCTGTTAGTTAAAACATCAAAATTTATTTTATCTGCTACATCACTAGGCTTATGATAATCTTTGTGTAAACCACTAAAAAAGAATATTGCAGGTATTCCTTTTTCGTGAAAACTAAACTGATCTGACTGATGATATAAGGTAGGAATTCTTTCTGATTCTTCTAAACTATAATCGATTGTGCATTCTTGATAAAGGCTATCTGCAATTTCGATAAAGGGTGTAAACTCTGGGTATTGACCAGTTCCAATTGTGTAAATATAATTGTCGGTATTATCATAGTTATAATCGTTTCTGCCAATCATATCTATATTTAGATTTATTAATATATTGCTAGCATTAAAGTTATCTGTATTAACGTGGTATTCAGATCCAAGTAACCCCTGTTCTTCAGCTGAAGTTGCAATAAAAATAATATTATATTTTAAATCCTTAGTTTTTGAGTATACTTTCGCCAATTCAAGTAATGCTGCCGTACCAGATGCATTGTCGTCAGCACCAGGATAATAAATTTCACCATTGCCACCAACATGATCATAATGAGCAGAGATAATTATTGATTTATTTGATTTACCCGGAATTATCCCAATCACGTTTTCAGTTTCTATAGTATCGTATATTTTTTCACTTTTCACAAAGATTTCAGACAAAGGGCATTCTTTAATGCTATTTTGGTCGGTATATTTCATTAAATCTTTTAACGATTTACCCATAAGAGTTTTAATAAGCTCGTTAGAGATAGCAAATTCCTGAAAATCACCTTGGTTATAATAAATTTCTTCGGTTGGTAGTTTTAGTCTTTTTCTTAAAATATATCTTCCTAAGGATTTTTTAATGGCTGAAAATTGATTTTCGTTTGTTGGATTTGCCAGAATAACTCCATAAGCACCTAAGTTCTCAAGTTTACTTGTTATGTAATATGATGCTCTAATATTTTTTGAAAATATCATAACCATCTTATCCTTAACATCAATTTGATCTAGTTCTTCATCAGTACCGTAACCACCAAATACTAGATTTACTTTGTGCTCAGAATTTTGCTCAAAATGACCTAAATAGGATATTTTATCATTATTATAAAGAGTTTTATTACCAACTTTAATATAAACCTCATCCCAATACCTCTGATTTAATTTGAATGTTTCAAAATATGAATTTGAATTGAAAGGAACTAAACCTAGTTCAGTAAATCTATCTACAATTATCTTAGCAGCTTTTTTTTGACCTTCACTACCTGTAAATCTACCTTGTAATGAATCAGAAGCTAATATTTCTACAAAGTTCTTTAAATCTAGTTTATTAATTAAATCATGATTTATTTCATTAGATTGTGCACAAGAAGCAAATGATATTAATACTAGGCATGAGATGTATAAGTATCTTTTCATAATATTAATTTTATTGAATAAAATCTAGAAAGATTAAATTTTATCCATTGTTAGAAAGGAAGATAACTAAGTGTTTGATCGAAAATTATAAGATAGGTTTAATACGGCTCTGATAATTCATTAATAATTGCATAAATAATTACTGCAGCAAGTTTTGCTGTCTGATTATCTTGATCAAACCTTGGTGATACTTCGGCAATATCAAATCCAATTACTTTTTTAGTACGAATAATTTCTTTGATATAATTAAGAACAACTTCAGGATTCATGCCAAATGGTTGCATAGCCGATACACCTGGCGCCGAGGCAGAATTAAATACATCGCTACACAGAGTTAAATAAATATTATCGTTGTCTTTAATAAAATCATTTATTTTAGTTGAAATCGTATTTGCATTTTCATCGTTAAAATCTTTTGCAAGAATATGTTTTGCACCAAGTTCTTCTGCTCTGTTAAATAATTTTCTGGTATTTCCTGAAGTTTGTAAACCCAAACATAAATAATTAAATCGTTTTTGATTTGTAGCACAAAAATCAGCTATTTGGGAAAACATTGTTCCAGATGATCCCTCGTTTTTATAAGGTCGTAAATCCCAATGCGCATCAAAGTTTATTATTCCAATAGTCTTTTTGCTTTGATCAATATAATCATTAATTCCTAAATAATGACCTAAAGATAGAGCATGTCCGCCGCCAAGCACAAGAGGAAATAAGCCATTGTCTAAGATTATTTTAACAGCATATCGAAGTACTTCTTGTGCATCTTCTAAATTGTTGTTTATACAATATATATCTCCTGCATCGTATAGTTCAGTTGTATTATCAAAGTTTACCGGTAAATTGGCAAATTCCTTACGAATATATTCAGGTCCCAATTCAGCTCCCGCACGTCCCAAGTTTCTTTGAACACCAATATCACTTTTAAATCCCAAAAAGCAAATATTGATTTTAGATTGATTAAATGTATTCTTCTTAATCTGATTTAAATCGATTAATTGTATTAGCTGATGAATTCTAAACGCATCACGATCTTCTGTATCATCAATTCTACCTGTCCAAAATGTAGATAAAGTAGGAGTGTAATTTTTAAGGCTCATATTATTTACTGGAATTATAATACAAAGGTATTATTTATTTAAAATTTATATGATAATTCTAAATCATTAATTTCTCTTGGATTAGATATATTTCAGGTTTTACTAAAATTTTTAGCTAAGTATTTTGAATATTGAACATGTACAAATGTATTATGTCTTACTATCGTAATTTAATTAAGGTTGTATATGAAATATACATCAACGGAAAGATGGACTTTAATAGCAACTATACTAGCTTCGAGTCTGGTGTTTATCGATGGTTCGGCATTAAATATTGCTATGCCTGCATTGCAAACCGATATGGGATTAACGGGAGTTCAACTTTTATGGGTTGTTAATTCTTATGCACTGTTTTTATCCGCATTATTGTTAATAGGTGGTGCTATGGGAGATCATTATGGACGTAATCGTATATTTGGTATTGGATTATTTATATTCATGATTGCGTCATTAGCATGTGGTTTTTCATCATCACCAGCACAATTAATTACTGCAAGGGCTTTTCAAGGAATCGGAGGTGCACTTTTAACTCCTGGTAGCTTATCAATTATTACTGCTATATTTTCAACAGATAAAGTTGGAGGTGCAATAGGATTATGGTCAACATTTAGTGCATTAACTGCAATTATTGGACCTGTATTAGGAGGTTGGTTAGCAGAATTTGGACTTTGGAGAGTAATATTTTTTATAAATATTCCATTCTCCATATTTGTCCTTTGGGTAATTTTTAAAAAGGTACCTGAGAGTAAAAATACTACAGTAATTAAACTTGATTATTTTGGTGCATTATTAGCAACAATTGGATTAGGTGGAATAACATATGGATTTATTGAATCCTCAAATAAGGGATTTGATGATGTTATTATTATTTTATCATTGGTAATAGGATTATTGGCTTCGATAGGATTCATTATTACTCAAAAGTTTGGAAAAAATCCTTTAATGTCATTGAAATTATTTACTTCAGTTAATTTTAGTGTAACAAATATTGAAACCTTATTTATATATGGTGCATTAAGTGCTACTTTGTTTTTTTTACCGTTAAATCTTGTGCAAATTCAAGGTTATTCCGAAGGTCAAACAGGTTTATCAATTTTACCAACTATTATATTAATTACTTTATTGTCAAGTTTCTCAGGGAGAATGTCTGATAAAATAGGAGCAAAGTTCTTTTTAAGTGTTGGTCCTTTAATTACAGGCTTTGGTTTTTTAATGTATGGTTTTCAGGGTTTAACAGATGGGCCATCTTCTTATTGGAGTACATTTTTTATTCCAACAGTTTTATTAGGGATCGGAATGGGATTAACTGTAGCACCTCTAACTACAACAGTTATGCGCGCGGTATCTAAAAATAACAGTGGAATAGCGTCGGGAGTTAATAATACAGTTTCGCGTATGTCTGGTGTGCTTTCAATTGCTTTAATGGGAGCTATGGTACTATATTTTTTTAAATTGCACTTAATTGGACAATCAACAGAATTGAATCTCTCAACCGAGATTATAGAAACACTTAAAAATGACGCTATAAATTTAGGAGGTACATTGCCACCTAAAACAACACCTCTAAATTTGGTAGAATCAGTAGATTCAATAATAAAAGAATCTTTTATACGATCTTTTAACAGGGTTGCTATTATTTCTGCAATAGTTTCATGGGTAAGCGCTTTATTTAGTTTCCTATTTATTAAAGATGAAAAGCATTAATCCTTAGATTCAAGAAATTTTTGCAGGTCTGAAATTGAATTTAATTCGTGTTTGCGAATGTCTTCTTTTCTCATAATCAATGCGTAAGAGTTGTTGAATCCTATTGGATTCAGTAGCTTAAACTGATATTTTTGATGCAATTTCTCCTTTACATAATCATATACTAATTCTTTGTCTTGAATAATTGCTTTTCGTATTGAATCTTCAGGTTGAAGTATAACAAAAAATGCTGTCCCTGTATATTCTGGATATAGTTGTATTTCGTTGGCTTTAAGAGCTTCTAGGCATATTTTTGTACCGCCAAGTCCGGCTTTTATTTCTACATCATAAGGTGAATAATTTTCAATAAGAAGTGCAAATATCTCCGCTAATATATATTGCTCTGAAAAGTTTTTGGTTCCAATAATTATATCATCTCTTTTATCTCTTCTAATATGTGTTTTTAAGTTGATTGAATTAAGGAATTCTTCGGCAACCAATTTAGGATCTTCATGGAAAAAATCTACTCGATAATTTAGCTCACGCATTTTTTCATCATTAAGTTTGCTGTCAAGTAGACCTAAAATTTCAACAATTTCAGGGAAACTATTAACAACTTCTTTATTAATTAAAGGTGCGCAATAGTATGGTGGAAAAAAGTTTTTGTCATCGATTAAAGCTTCAAATCCAAAAGCTTTTATTCTACCATCAGTTGTATAGCCACTTATAACATCTACCTTCTTTTCTTTTAAGGCTTTATACATTAATCCCTTATCCATTTCAACAATATTAAGAGGTAAATTATAGTGTTTTGTTAATCCCCTGTAACCATCTGATCGTTCAATAAATTCATGGGCAAATCCAGCCTTGAATTTATTATTACTAGAATAATTTTGTATTCCATATACTATAACAAATAGGGTTACAAGAGCTGAAATTATTAGAAAGGGTTTTAATAATTTCTTGATGTTTTTTTGAACAATAGATAAAATAAAATCAAGAGATATTGCCAATAATGCTGCAGGAATAGCACCGGCTAAAATCATAGCGGAATTATTTAAAGAGATTCCTCTAAATATAAACTCTCCCAAACCTCCCGAAGCTATAAGAGCGCATAATGTTGCAATCCCTACATTAATAACAGTCGCAATACGAATTCCTGCAAATATTATAGGAATAGCCAGTGGAAGTTCAATTTTTATAAGTAACTGTAAATTAGTTAAACCCATACCTATTGCAGCTTCTTTAACAGAAGGATTAATTTCAATTATTCCTGTATATGTATTTCTTACTATAGGAAGTAAGGCATATAAAAAAAGTGCAATTATTGCTGGTACTGGTCCGATACCAACTAATGGTAATAAAAATCCTAAAAGTGCAATACTTGGAATAGTTTGAATTATGCTTACAAATCCCATAATAGGAGCAACCATTTTTTTTGTTCTTGATAATATAATTCCAATAATAATTCCAACTAAACATGCTAATAACAAAGACATAAACGTTAACCATAAATGCTGATAGGTGCGTTCTAAAACTTCATTGCTATTATTCCATATATATTCAATAAAATTCATAATTCTTATATTTCTGAAGAATGATTTAGTCTAAACTTTATAAATGCAGAAAGCAATTCATTTATATTACATGATTTTAATGTTTTTCCAACATTATCAGTTATATTCAATATTACATTTGAAGAATTGATAAAAAGTGTTTCCAAGGCAACTTGCATGTTACTTGAAGAATTTATTTTAATTCCATTACTATTTTTAATATCTAATGGCCTGATAAGTAATATTATATCTGCAAGGGTTATTAACTGAAGCTCATTTATAAATTTATCATTTTTCAAAAAATCTTTTACATAATCGTTAGCAGGATTAAATAGTAGTTCAAAGGGTGTTCCTAATTGTGCAATTTTACCCTTATTCATAAGACATATTTTATCACCAAGCTCAATTGCTTCAGAAATGTCATGTGTTACTAAAATTATAGTTTTTGATAAATTTCTTTCGATTTTTTTAAATTGAAATCGTACTTGTTTGCGAGTAATATTATCAAGTGCACCAAAAGGTTCGTCCATTAATAAGATCTCTGGATTAACTGCAAGTGCTCGTGCTAAACTAACTCGTTGTTGTTGTCCTCCACTTAATTCATAAGGATATCTATTTTCAAATTCATGTATATTTAACTCAACAAGTTCTAGAAGTTCATTAACCGATTGATATATTTTTTTCTTATTCCACTTCATTATGGTTGGCAGTAATTCTACATTTTCGCGTACAGTATAATGAGGAAACAATCCCTTATCTTGAATGACATATCCAATATTTCTTCTTAATTCAATGGAGTCAGTATTTTCAATTGATTTATTTTCAACGAAAATTTCGCCGGAAGTAGGTTCAATCAGTTTATTAATCATTTTAAGAGTAGTTGTCTTACCACATCCACTTTCACCAAGTAAAACAAGAGTTTCACCCTTATTTGCTTTGAAACTTATTTGATTAATAACTTTATGAGTACCATAATATTTTGAAACATTTTTAAATTCTATCATTTATTTTTGATAAAATTGGTGATAAGTAAAGGTAGTGAATCTAAAGTTTAATTGTAAGACTCACATTATTATTGTTTTAGATTCTATTAATAAATTCAAAAATGTTAAAAACTAACAAATTTATATGTTAGTTTAATAGGATTAGTTATAATTAAATACCTAAAGTTTTACGCTATTAAGATTGTTAATTTTACCTATTGGATAAATATCTTTTTGTTGATCCCAGTAAGGAGTTCTTTCGTAAAACCAAAATAACTTTGCCCATTGATTGTTGTAAATTTCTGGATTATCTTTTAACGCTTGCTCATATTCTTCTTTTAAAGAAGGATTTTCTTTAATCATTTCACGAGCCATTTTTTCCATCACGTATGTCTCAACATATTCTTTACGTTCAAAAATACTGTTGAAAAAGCCCCATTTTAAAAATGAATCAGGTCCTTGAGGTTCTAATAAATGAGCAATAATTTTAGCAGATCGTTGATTAACGGGAATAATTAGAGATCCCTTTGGGTACAGTTTATTAATTTTAATTTCTTGTGATGTAAAATTTTGCACCAGTTGTCTTCCTTCAAATGGAAAATTTCTAAATGAAACATTACTAAATTTATAAGTAGTAATTTCAAATTCATTTGATTCGTTTAATATAGAATATTCAATTCCATGTAATTTCACTCGTTCAATAATTCCTGTCCATTCAACAGGAATAATATATGCTTCAGGCAATTTTACTTTTACATTAGGAACTAATTTATCAAAAAGAACTAAATCATATTCTTTTAGTTTTTTACTAAACTGCACCCAAATATCATTTGTTAAATCGCTATGAACTATATCGTATTCAACACCTTTGAATTTAACCAGTGTACTGTCTTTTTGAGATGTATAATAGCTAAGAATAAATTCTTTATTTGATAGTAAAGAAGCTTCAATATCAGCTGATTTATTAATTACCTTTATCTTATTATAATCTTTATCAAGAATTTCTATAGTGTATTTCAACATATAATAAGTGGCATTCACTCTAGTTTTATAGTCTTTTAACATGTGAGTTTCTATTAAAAGTCCAGGTCTGTTTTGAATAGCCGAATATCCTATAGAATACTTTGGAGGTGCAGTTTCTCTAATTAAACCACTTCGTGGATCGTGCCATCTTCTATATGAAACATATGGAAACATTAAAACATTATCTTTTTTCAGATTTTCTTCAACTTCCAATAAATACTTTTTCTGCCACTCAGTTTGAGATTTATTCATTGCTCCCATAGTGAGCATTCCATATGTTAGAGAGTATTCATAATCCGCACCATCTGTTGTATGAATATCAATAAACATATCGGGTAACCAAGTATTAAATAGTTTTAACCAATGTTGCATTTCAGGAGCATCGGCTTTTGTAAAATCACGATTTAGATTTAAATTTTGTGATGTTGTTCGCCATCCCATTTCTGTTGGTCCATTCTGATTAATCCTATTATAAGTACTAAAACGTTCATGTCCATCTACATTAAAAATAGGTATAAATATTATACTAGTATGATTGAGTAAATTAGGGTATTTATTAAGTATAGCTATATCTCTGAATAGCATTAATCCCGCATCTTTTCCTTCTGATTCTCCAGCATGGATACATGCTTCTATAAATAATATAGCATTCCCGGATTTTTTAATTGATTCTGGAGTAAAATTTTGGTTCTTATCTACAATTATTAGAGGTAAATCTCGACCTTGAACACTTGTGCCAAAACTATCATATTTAATTATTGCAGATGACTCTGCTAGTTTTTTACTATACTCAATAGTTTCCTTATATCGTGGTGTTTCAAGGAAATTAGATTTTTCATAATGGGTTATCCATTCATTATCTTGGCTTACAGATGTAAAAGCAATTAAAATAAAATAGATTATACTAACTGACTTCTTCATAATAGAATATATATTTGGTATTATAATAATCTTTGAATATTTGACTCAATAAATATATAAAGATGTACTATACTTTTATTGAAATAGAATAATTAATCTTTAAAATTTATATTTCTGCCAATGGTTCCTTTTAATCTTAGAAAGAAACTTTCATTTTTCTAAAGAAAAAAATACTCCAAAAGAGATTTTTCGTCATTAATTTGTATTTCAAAACAAGGAACGAATATTTTTGTTCACTGGGGATTTCTATTGATTAAACATTAGATTATTGTAATTAATTTTGAATCAAATCCTTTACAGTTCTGAACTTAAAATATCTTACATATGATTAAAATCATTTAAGAATATAGCGTGTTTTATAAGATTTTCCTTTATTTTAGCCTTCAATTTGAATAATCAAGAATGAAAAACGCATTAATAATTTATTATTCACAATCTGGTCAATTAACTGAAATTGTAAAGAACTTTGCAAAACCTTTAGAAAGTTCAGGAGATTACAAAGTTACTTATGCTAATATTGAGCCTGTTAATGATTATTGTTTTCCTTGGACCGGGTATAAGTTTTTTGATTCTTTTGCTGAATCTGTAAATAAAATTCCTTGCGAAATCAAACCATTGAATTTAGAATCTGAAGATTTTGATTTAATTATTTTTGCATATTCAGTATGGTATATGTCACCTTCAATTCCATCTAATTCATTTTTACTTTCGGAACAGGCGAAACGTATTTTTAAAGGAAAACCAGTAGTTACATTACTAGGAGTAAGAAATATGTGGGTTGTTGCTCAGGAATATGTGAAAGAAAGAATACAAGAGCTCGGTGGAAACTTAATAGGTAATATTGTTTTAGGTGATAGATCGGAAAATCTGACTGGAATTATTACAATTTCGTATTTTCTATTTACTGGTAAAAAAGATCGGTTTTTAGGGATTTTTCCAAAACCGGGAGTTTCAGAAAAAGATATTAAAGGCGTTGATAAATATGGTAGTATTGTTAAAGAGTATTTTGACAATAATCAAACGGATCAATTACAAACAGCTTTAGTTAAAGAAAAGGCTGTAAAAGTAAATCCTTATCTGGCAACTACAGAGCAAATGGCCTTTAATAGAGTTTTTACAAAATGGGCAAACTTTATACTTAAAAAGGGGGAAGCAGGTAATCCTGCAAGAAAAATTCGAGTTAGAATATTTGCTAACTATTTCCCGTTTGCGATTTTAGTAATTGCACCAATTGAATATGTATTTTTTATTATTTTTGCACCATTCAGATTGAAATCAATTAAAAAAGAGATTAAATATTTCTCAGGAGTTAAATTAAAGTCGAATAAATAGAAGATATATTTTAAAATGCCGAACCAAGTTTATATTAATAACATATCAAAGTTTTTCCCAAACGAACCTGTTTCCAACGATGAAATGGAAACGATTTTGGGTTTAGTTAATGGAAAACCATCAAGATCAAAAAATATCGTATTACGACAAAATGGTATAAAAAACAGATACTATGTAATTGATAAAGAGGGAGAAATTAAGTTTTCTAATGCAGAAATTACCGCAAAAGCAATAAAAAATCTTGAAAATAAGAATTTCTCAATAAATGATATTGAAGTATTGTCATGTGGAACATCATTACCTGATCAAATACTACCATCACATGCTTCTATGGTACATGGTGAGTTAAAGAATAATACTTTAGAAGTAGTATCTCCATCAGGTGTTTGCTGTGCAGGAATGCATGCACTAAAATATGGTTATTTATCTGTAATGTCTGAGCAATCAAATAATGCAGTTTGTAGTGGCTCAGAAGTAATATCAACTTTATTGCGTGCCGATAAGTTCAATAAGGAAATGAACTGTACCAATACCTTAGAAAAAAATCCAATCTTAGCTTTTGATAAGGATTTTTTAAGATGGATGTTATCAGACGGAGCAGGAGCAGTGTTATTGGAAAATAAACCTAACTCTGAAGGTATATCATTAAAAATAGAATGGATTGACACCATATCATATGCAAATGAGTTAGATGCATGTATGTATGCAGGCTCTGAGAAGAATGAAGAAGGAAAGCTGATTGGTTGGAGAGAGTTTGATCCTGAATTATGGCTTGAAAAATCAATTTTTTCGGTAAAGCAAGATGTTAAGTTACTTGATAAATATGTTGTTAACAGATGCATAACTCCATTGGCTCAAGTAATGAAAAAGAAAAATATCGATAGCGTTAAAGATGTTGATTATTTTTTACCTCACTTATCATCAATGTTTTTTAAACAAAAGCTTTACGATGAAATGAAGAATCAAGGAATTGAAATCTCTGATGAAAAGTGGTTTACAAATTTAACAAAAGTTGGAAATGTAGGATCAGCTTCGATTTATATTATATTGGAAGAGTTATTTCATTCTGGGCGATTGAAAAAAGGAGAAAAGATACTAATAATGGTGCCAGAAAGCGGGCGATTCTCGTATTCATACGCTTATTTAACGGTAGCTTAATTATGAATTAAACTAATATATTAAAGCCCGGTAGATATCTATTGGGCTTTTCTTTTTTACATTTTTAAAATTGTGTAATTAAGTAATAAAACTTATTTTAGCTGTTGGACAAATTAACCTAATAATTATATCAATGTATAACATCGCATTATTTGGTCCTCCTGGTGCAGGTAAAGGGACACAATCACGAAAACTTATAGAAAAATATAATTTAGCTTATATTTCTACAGGAGATATTTTAAGAGAAGAAATCTCCGAAGGATCAGAACTGGGGTTGAAAGCAAAAAGTGTTATTGAAAGAGGAGGATTGGTTTCTGATGAAATAATAGTTCAAATTATTGAGAAAAAAATTAAAACCAATACTGATGTTAATGGCTTTCTTTTTGATGGATTTCCAAGAACAGTTGTTCAAGCATATATTTTAGAAGGATTACTTCTAAAATTAAACACGTCATTAAATTGTATGGTTAGTTTAGAAGTACCACAAGATGTGTTGATGGAACGTATGCTTGAAAGAGCAAAAAAAGAAAAACGTGCTGATGATACTATTGACGTAATACAAAACAGACTAAAAGAATATAAAAATAAAACAATCCCTGTAGCTGATTTCTACAAAGAAAAGGGAATTAAATATAGTGTTGATGGCGTTGGTGGTTTAGATGAAATATTTGAAAGAATTACTAATGTTGTTGAACAATCATTAACTAAAGCATGGCTTAATGTAGTTTTATATGGTCCTCCAGGATCAGGAAAAGGTACACAAGGAAAATTGTTAGCTGAGAAATATGATTTGGTATATATTTCTACAGGGTCTCTTTTAAGAAAAGAAATTGAAAAAGGGACTGATATGGGATTAGCTGCAAAAGAGTATATGGAGAAGGGAGATATTGTTCCTGATGAATTTGCAATTAAGTTAATCGAAAAGCAAATTCAAACGCATCCGGATGCTAAAGGTTTTTTCTTCAAAGGATTCCCAAGAACAATAGTTCAAGCATATATTCTAGATGGATTATTAAGAAAAGTAAACTCATCAGTTTCATGTGTTTTTAATTTAGATGTCCCTACCTTAGAATCAATTAAGCGATTAAGTGCTAGAAGTAAAACTGAAGAAAGCAGATACTACGATATGGATACGGATGTTATCATTCGAAGATTGGAAAGTTTTCAAAATAGGACTAAACCTGTTTTAGATTATTACGAAAAACAAAAGAATATCTATACTGTAGATGGGATGGGCTCTGAAGATGAAGTTTCTAATCGACTCGCTGAGAAGTTAAAGATTGCATTTAAAAATGCACGATAAAATTAAAAGGCTCCTCCTGATAACTATTGGAATAGGAGCCTTTTTTATTTTAAAATAGATTTAAAATTTCATCTATCTGTTCACCTTTTTCGTTAAAAACCAATGAATAGGTTCCGATTTCGACTTGATCTTTTTCTTGAGTCATATCAATTGAAAACTCAACACATGGAGCATCAAACTCTGTGCTGTGAACATATATTGCAATAGCTTTTAGTTGAATTCCGATATCTGCTATCTGAATTCCTTCTGGAAACTCTTTTTTAAGTTCGTTAAGATCGTCACCTTCTAAAGTGTCAGTTAATAATCCACTTAAATTAGTAATAGTCTCTTCGATTAACTGGTCTTTTGTTTTATCATGAAATATTAGACTTTCTATTTTCTCTTGTATCATTTTGTATAGTTTTAATTTTAATTCGAAATTAAGTAAAAGTTTTAATATAGAAAAATAAGCTAGATCTTATAATTAATAACATGTGTGGTTATTTTGGATTAAATCTAAATACAATTTATATTTGGATTAAATTTATTATTTATGAGAGAGTTTTCAATTTTAGCAGTATCATTAATAAACTTAATTATAGGAGTAAGATATTGCATTTTAACATATAAGAAAAAGATTAAGCCTGCTCTAGCCATGTGGGCTTTCTTCTCTATAGCGGTTACTATGAGTCTTACTACCTACATGGCTAATGACAATTTTAGTATTTGGGATAATATATTAAACACTACAGATTTAGTAATGGTAACAACAGTAGCTATTGTAATATATTTCTTTGGAGATAACAGCTCCAAGTTTTCGAGATTTGATAAGGTATGTTTAATTGCTGTAATACTTATTACCTTATTTTGGTTTGTAACTAAAACTCATTTCTTATCTCATTTAATGATTCAGACTGTTTTAGTAATTGCTTATTTCCCAGTAATTAAAAGATTGTGGCAATCAAAAGAAAACACAGAACCTTTTTCTGTTTGGATATTAATGATGATAGCTCCAATATTCGCATTGTTATCGAGTAAGGGAATTTTAGCAACTATTTATTCTACAAGAGCAATTGCATCAACAGGATTGTTGATTATTTTAATGTTAAGGGTAGAATATATAAACAGAAGAGATAATCTTAAGCAAAAAGATATTGAATTAGAATCTACCAAAACAGAAACTTTTTCGATTAATTAAAAGAAAATACAGTTCTGGTATATTTTTTACGATATTCATTAGGTGAAATGCCTGTTAAGCGTTTAAAAAGTTTCCTAAAGCTTGTCATGTCTTCGTAACCAACCTTATGAACTATTTCTTCAATACTATATTGAGTAGTTTCTAAATCCTTCTTTACGGCTTCAACTCGAACTCTCTGAATATATTCAATAGGAGTATTTCCTGTAGCATTCTTAAACCTTCTAATAAAATTACGTTTGCTAATAGCCACTTCATTGGAAATCAGGTCCAATGAAATTCGTTTTGAGTAATTATTTTCAATATACTTTTGAGCAAATAATATCTTTTTGTCGGAATGTAGTTTTTGAGTGCTGAAAATAGCATACGATGATTGTGGTTCTTTATTAATATCTATTAATAGCATTTTAGCAGTATAATTTGCGATTTCTTTCCCGCAAAATTTCTCAATAATATAAATCATTAAATTGTGAAATGATGTAGCACCGCCCGATGTATATATATTTCCTTCATCAACAATAATTTCTTGGGGTAAAAGATTTATTTGTGGGTATTTCATTCTAAAATAATCGGCAGCTGCCCAATGTGTTGCGGCTGATTTTCCATTTAAAATTTTGGTTTCTGCCAAAAGAAATGCTCCAGAGCAAATACTTGCAATCTCTGTTCCTTTGTCATATTCTTGTTTTATCCACTCAACAAATGAGTAATTTAGTTTTAGCTGATATTCAATATCACCATCTAAACCTGGAATAATAATCAAATCTAAATGATCAATGTCTTTAATTGTATTATGACAATAAAGAGGATAATTATTAGATGTATTTACCATTTTCGAATTAAGAGAAATTAACCTTACGTCAAAGAACGATTTTGAATCAGATATTTCATGGAGCTCATTGTAATATCGACCTGCTTTATTTAATATTTCCATTGGGCCAATCATTGCCATCGGAGTACAGTCTTCTAAAACTAAAATTCCTACCTTCATTATAAATAGTGTGTTTAAGTGATTTGTGTGTAAAGATACTAAAAATCAATTCATAAATTTTAGTTTGGCAATATACCCTGTTGTTAAAGTCAATATTGCCTATTTTACAAAGTTGGTATTACACCTATTTTTGTAATGAAAATTAATTATTAACTAAAAATATATATTATGAATCAGGTAAATTGGTTTGAAATTCCAGTAACTGACTTAGAAAGAGCAGTTAAGTTTTATTCAGAAGTATTTAAAGTTGAATTATCTCATATGGAAATGCCAGGAATGAAAATGGCTATGTTTCCAGGTGTTCAGGATAAGCCATTCGCTACAGGATCTTTAGTTCAAGGCGAAAATCTTGTCCCATCAACGAATGGAACAACTGTATATTTCTTTTGTGATGATTTGAGTATCGAATTAAAAAGAATTGAGGATTTAGGTGGTAAAGTTTTAAATCCTAAGACATCGATTGGTGAAATGGGGTTTATTGCGCATTTTATCGATTCAGAAGGAAATAAAGTAGCACTACATTCATTAAAATAATATGGCTAATATACAATTTTATAAGAGAAACGTAATTGCAGCTGCTATTCTATTTTTGGTGTCTGCATTTGTCGGAATGTCAATTGGGATGAATTATGATGTTCGTTTTCCTGTGGAGTATGATGGCTATTATATGATAAAAAAAGGTGAGGCAATGATACGCGCAGCACACACACATGGAATGCCATTTGCTCTTTACAATCTAATTTTAGCGTTTATTATACCATTTTTGGGACTTAGTGATAAAATGAAAAACTTGACTTCTTGGTTTGGTATTTTAATGTTAATTATGCCCTTAGCTTTGTTTTTACGCGGACTTATTTATCCTGCAACAACTTTAGATATGTTAGGTTTTGTTGGTGCCACATTCTTTCTTTTAACTTCGGTATTTGTTCTTATTGGAGCAATAAAAGTAAAAAAGATATAATCAAACTAATATCAAAAAAGAGAGCGTAATTTAAATTACGCTCTCTTTTATTTTTTAATTTATAAGCTCTGGTTTAACAGAAGAAAATAATTTTCTAAACGAACCCCATTTATATTTGTAAGTCATTATTAATATAAAAACTGCAGAGAATATCAGCAACTCAATAAGACTAAAAACAGGATCAATATCTTTAGCCCTAAAAATAGAAGCTGTTTGCAATACTGAGCTGTCGTGAGTTACAAGTAAGGAGCTTAATACATTATTAATAACATGAACTCCTATTGCGATTTCTAAACCTTCGTCCATAATAACACAAATTGCAAAAGTCAATCCTAATATTATATACTGAGGTAGCATTAATGCTACTCCATATTCTTTAACTTCAGGATTTGTTATATGCAATAGTCCAAACAATATAGATGTAATTATTAATGGAATCCAAGTGTTTTTTGTTAGCACAGCCAATCCTTGTTGAAGATATCCTCGAAAAATCACTTCTTCAAAAGTAGCTTGAAGTGTGATAAATATTGCACTTATTAGGAATAATATTACAAATTGCTTTACATCAAATTGAATAATATAATCATCAGGGTTTAGCTTATAACTAATAATAAAACTTAATAACATTAATCCACCCCAAACACCAATCGCAAAAAAGAATCGATTTAAGTCAAACTTTTTTCTTCCGGTTATGGTGTCGGTAATACTTCTTGAATGTAATGGTTTTATTAATAGTATAAATGCAATTAATCCTGCTGTGAAAGGTATCAACATTAGAAACAAACCCAAATTTGAATCTATACCTAATAACGAAAAGTTAGTTAGGTTCGAAGAATTTAGTGCTAATCCCTTACTTAATGCTTTTGCAGCTGCTACTATACTAAATGGGATACTACCTAATTGAGTTGCAGCAAATATAATTGCTAATAATAGAATATATCTCCACCAACAATTTTTTCCTTGAAATGCTTTTGTAAAATACTTGTTTGTCATTTTATTTCAATTTTTAATTTATACTATAAGTATTTAAAAGTTTAAGATTATTACATAATGTTAGAATAAAAATATTTTTATAATTAATCATATTTATCAATTAATTATAGTTAAAAATATAATGATTAAAATATGTATTTTGAAAATAATCTTATTAAATCTGTTTATAGATGAATAATTGTAAATAATTAATATTTTTGTTTGATTAATTAAATTATCACTAAATGAATTCTAACAAAAGACAGTTTGTAACTTCAATGATAATTATTGGAGTTTTATTTTTTCTCTTTGGTTTTATAACCTGGTTAAATGGAATTTTAATTCCTTATTTAAAAATAGCTTGTGAACTAAATAATTTGCAATCTCTTATGGTTGCCTTTTCATTTTATATAGCATATTTTGTTATGGCTATTCCTTCGGGTTGGGTTTTGAAAAAAACTGGATTTAAAAAAGGAATGATGTTTGGTTTATGGATTATGGCCCTGGGAGCAATTGTCTTTATTCCTGCAGCATATATTCGTTCGTTTCCTTTATTTCTGGTTGGATTATTTATTATGGGAACAGGACTTACTGTGTTACAAAATTCATCAAATCCATATATAACTATAATTGGTCCTGTTGAAACTGCAGCAAGCAGGATTAGCATAATGGGAATATGTAATAAGATTGCAGGAGCTCTTGCTCCAATAGTTCTAGCTTATTTTATTCTTAACGATGGAGATAGTTTTGTTGAGAGTTTAATTAGTATGACTCCAGAAGCAAAAAACCTTGCGCTTGATGCACTTGCTGCAAGAGCAATTGCTCCATATACAGTAATTGCTATAAGTTTGTTTTTACTAGGTATTATGATGCGATATTCTCCATTACCTGAGATTGAAAATGAAGATGAGTCTGAAACTGAAAAAGGTTCTAATAATAATGAAGTAGCCAGTATATTTCACCTTCCTCATTTGTGGATGGGAGTAATAGCCTTGTTTTTTTATGTTGGAGTTGAAGTTATAGCAGGAGATACTATTATCCGATATGGAATGCTTTTAGGAATTGATATCGCTGATGCAAAAGTTTATACAAGTTACACCTTGATAGCGATGATAGTTGGATATGTTCTTATAGGACTAATTCTTATTCCAAGAGTTATTTCACAACGGATTGCTCTAGTGTTAAGTGCCGTATTAGGTATTGTTTTCACTTTAGCCGCTATATTTACATCCGGACCAACATCTGTCTTTTTTATTGCAATGCTCGGATTTGCAAATGCAATTGTATGGCCGGCAATTTGGCCACTTGCTATTCATAATACAGGTAAGCATATAAAAACTGCATCTTCGCTTCTAATTATGGCAATTGCCGGTGGTGCTACACTTCCATTAATATGGGGTGCATTTGCAGATTATTTTGCTGGACAACCTCAAAATGCATATTGGGTATGTATTCCTTGTTACCTTATAATTTTTTACTTTAGTATGTGGGGATATAAATTAAAGCCAAAAAAAGTTTTAAATTAGATTAGTTTTGAAAAATATATAAACACCTAGATTAACAGAAAATGGACTTAACATTATTAGTATTAGCAGCAGGAATGGGTAGCCGTTACGGTGGATTAAAACAACTGGATCAGGTTGGCCCAAGTGGAGAAACCATTATTGATTACTCTGTATATGACGCGATTGAAGCGGGGTTTAATAAAATTGTTTTCATTATTCGAAGGGATATTGAGAAGGAAATGAAAGAGTTATTATTTGATAAATACAGTAAGAAAATAAAAATTGAATATGTATTTCAGGAGTTAGAAAATGTACCTGAAGGAGTTGATTTTCCTGCAGATAGAGTTAAGCCATGGGGAACAGGACATGCAGTGTTAATGGCAAAAGATGTAATTAATGAGCCATTCGTAGTTATTAATGCTGATGATTTTTATGGGAAAAGTGCTTTCAAAGTGGTTGCTGATTATATGAATAGTCAACAAGGAGATTTGAAAGGAAAGAATTGCATGGCAGGTTATTTATTAAAAAATACACTTTCTGAGCATGGAACAGTTTCTCGTGGAGTATGTAAAGTTAATGACCAAAACGAGTTAGTTGAGATTACCGAAAGAACTAAGATAGGATGGGAGAACAGCAAAATTATTGCCGACGATAATGGTAATAATCTTGAACTGAATGGTGATTCTTTTGTTTCAATGAATTTTTGGGCTTTTACTCCAGATGTATTTGACGAGTTGGAATCTGAATTTAAGAAATTTATACTGGAGAACGCAGATAATGTTAAGTCTGAATATTATATTCCATCAATAGTAAGTCATCAAATTAATAATAATTTGGCAACGGTAAAGGTACTACAAGCAACTGATCAATGGTTTGGAGTTACTTACAAGGAAGACAAACCTGTTGTTGTTGAAAAAATGAAGGCGCTAACAGATGCAGGGGAATATCCTGAACGACTTTGGTAGAAATTATCATACATAAAAAGAGGTGGATATTCCACCTCTTTTTTGTTAACTTAATAATTAATCAAAGTAAAATAATTACACTTTATCTTTAGTTCCGTAAAAACAGTTTATATACATCTGCTTTATTTCTTCCATTGATGGATATCTTGGATTAGCACCTGTACATTGATCATCGAAAGCTAGCTCAGACATATCATCTAATCGATTTAAAAATTCATCTTCATTCACACCTGCTTCTTTAATTGTAGCTGGAATTCCAACATCTTGCTTAAGTCTTTCGATAGCCTTAATAAGATTTTCAATGCTTTCTTCTTCGGTTTTACCTGCAAAGCCTAAAAAATGAGCAGCCTTAGCATAACGTTCAGAAGCCTCAGGATATTTATATTGAGGGAAAGTAGCTTGTTTTCGAGGAGCTTTAACTGCATTAAACCTTATTACTTCAGATATTATTAGAGCATTAGCTAAACCATGTGGAACATGAAATTCTGATCCTAATTTATGTGCCATTGAATGGCAAACACCTAAAAATGCATTGGCAAATGCTATACCTGCAATGTTAGCTGCATAATGAACTTTTTCCTTTGCTATTTCATTAGTAGAACCGTCTCTATAAGAATCTGGCAAGTATTTGAACAATAAACTCAGTGCTTCTAACGCATATGGGTTAGTATACTCTGTTGCAAATACCGAAACATAAGATTCTAAAGCATGAGTAAGCGCATCAATACCACCCCATGCTGTAAGTTTAGGGGGCATGGTCATTACTAATTCAGAATCAACAATAGCCATAGTAGGTGTTAACTGATAATCAGCAATAGGATATTTTACACCACTTTTTTCATCTGTTACCACAGCAAAAGGAGTTACTTCCGATCCTGTTCCTGAAGTTGTTGGGATAGCTACAAGAGAGGCTTTTGATCCTAATTCAGGAAATTTATAAATACGTTTTCGAATGTCCATAAATCGAAGAGCTAATCCCTGAAATTCAGTTTCTGGATGCTCATACATTAACCACATTATTTTCGCGGCATCCATTGGAGAACCTCCACCTAGTGCAATTATAACATCTGGATTAAAAATATTCATTACAGATAAACCTTTCTCTACATTAGCTAAAGTAGGATCTGGTTCAACATCATAGAATACTTGCGTATCAATTCCCATTTTTTCAAGAGGTGCTGTAACCTTGTTAGCAAAACCCATATCATACAAAGGTTTGTCTGTTACAATAAAAGCTCTTTTCTTTCCTTGTAAATCATCTAAAGCTACTGGTAAGCAGCCTTTTTTAAAATAGATTTTTGGCGGTAATTGTAACCATAACATATTTTCTCGTTTTTCTGCTTTAGTTTTAAAATTCAATAAATGCTTTATACCTACATTTTCACTTACAGAGTTTCCTCCCCAAGATCCACAACCTAAAGTTAATGAAGGCTCTAAACGGAAATTATATATATCACCAATAGCTCCTTGTGAAGCTGGCATATTAATAAGTACCCTACCTGTTTTTACGAAAGAACTAAATGAATCAATTCTTTCTGTATTGCTACTATCTGTATAAAGAACAGAAGTATGACCAATACCGCCAAATTGAACTAATTTGACTGCTTTATATTCAGCTTCTTTAAAATCCTCGGCTTTATATAATCCCAATACCGGGGATAGTTTTTCATATGCAAAATGTTCTTCTGCTCCAATTTTTTCGGCTTCACCAATAAGTACTTTTGTCTGTACAGGAACAATAACTCCAGCCATCTCAGCAATTTTGTGTGCAGATTGTCCTACAATTGCTGCATTAATTTTTCCATCTTTAATGATCAATTTAGAAACAAGTTCTTTTTCTTGTTTAGATAGAATATATGCACCTGAGTTAACAAATTCTTTCTTAACATTATTATACACATCTTTTACAACAACAACAGATTGTTCAGATGCGCATATCATTCCGTTATCAAATGTTTTACTCATTAATATAGAGCTTACCGCCATTTTGATATCAGCTGTTTCATCAATTATTGCAGGGGTATTACCTGAACCAACACCAATAGCTGGTATTCCTGATGAGTAGGCAGCTTTAACCATTCCAGGACCTCCTGTTGCCAGAATTAAATTAATTTCTTTATTAGCCATTAAATACTGAGAAGCTTCTATAGAAGGTTCATCGATCCAACCAATAATATTTTCTGGAGCACCTGCCTTTATAGCTGCTTCTAAAATTATTTTTGCTGCTTTAATTGTGCTTTTAGCAGCCCTAGGATGTGGCGAAAAAATTATAGCATTACGTGTTTTTAGGCTTATTAATGCTTTGAATATAGTAGTTGATGTAGGATTAGTTGTTGGAACTATACCTGCAATTATTCCTATTGGTTCAGCAACTTTTGTAACTCCATATGTTTTATCATCTTCGATAATTCCACAGGTTTTGCTGGTTTTAAATTTATTATAGATATATTCTGATGCAAAATGATTTTTAATTACTTTATCTTCAATGACACCCATTCCTGTTTCTTCATATGCCATTTTTGCCAGGCTTATTCTTTGACCTGCTGCTGCAAATGCTGCTTCGCGAAATATTTTATCAACCTGATCCTGATTAAAAGTTCTAAAAATCTTTTGAGCATCTTTTACTTTTTGTATTAAAGATTCTAACTGATGAATCTTAACATCTTTATTTGATTGTTTCTTATTTTCTGACATTTCTTAATTTTTAAATGGATTTTTTACTTTAATGCTTGCTCAATTGCTGTAATTATCTTTTGCTTATTGGCTTTTTCTATAACTTTACCATTAACCTCAGCAAAGGGAGGTTTAGTACCAGAATTTTCATCGCAACCTTTTATTTCTGTAGTACCTTTGAAAGTAACTTTACCCTTTAAATTTTCAGGTAATTCATCTTTTAATTTAATAAGATCTGAACCCCCCATAATATAAGAGTATGTTCCTACACAAATTTTTACTATTACTTCCTTTGTCATTTTTTATAATTTTAAATTAATGTACGTGATTTTAGCACATTCGGATTACAAAGCATATGCCAATGGGAGTAATGAAAAGAATATTAGGGCTTTATAAAAAGAGAAGGATGCTAGTAATAAAAATCTATTCGTAATTCTGTATAAAAATGGAACATTAGATGTTATTTTGGTGCTATATTTTTGAACACTGTTCAATTTCTGAACATGAATTAATCGCTATAGTATCAATTAATCAATTCTTTTTTGTTTAATAGGGGTAACTTTACCAGCAATATTTATAGTAATATCTACTTCGTTGGTAATTTATACTATATATTAGGTTTAATAATTGGAGTAATTTACAATTTAGTTAAAAGGAAATATGCTAATATTCAATTAACATAAGCAAATAATGTGCTGCCGACCAACTAAAATTATACGATTCTAATCCTTCTCCTGTAATTGGTTGATAATTTTCACGAATTGCAAATCCACTATCTAAAACACCTTCAGCATTTTCAATTAGCATTTTTGTAGCTAAATCAGCTTCCATCTCGTAATTGTAATTTCTCAATGCTTTAACAGCGAAATAAGCTTGATCTAACCATACAGGGCCACGCCAATAACCTCTGTTAGGCTTAAAGTTTGGATGATCTGCACATACGGTTGGAAAAGGAACTTTTGTTAAAAATTTTGTACTATCCATCATGGTTCTTGTCACTTTTACTGCTTGTTCTTTGCTTGCAATATTAGCCCATAATGGAATCCATCCTTCTGGTCCCATAGCATTAATAAATTCATCGCCACGAATGTCAGTATCATAAAACCAACCATTTTCTTCATCCCAAAATTGCTTCTGTATTTTCGTTTTTAATTCAATAGCATCCGATTCGAATTTGATTTTATCTTTTTCAAAACTTAAGACAGTAGTAATTTTACTCATGTATATTTTTTCAGCATACAAATAAGCATTCAAATCAACACTTTCCTGATTTAAAGAAAAAGATTGATCAGAGTTTTTTAGTATCTCGCTATTATCAAATCTAATAGCATTATCCATTCCGCTTTCCCATTTGGCAGCTATTAATGAACCATCTGTTGATCCATATTCACAAATACCATCTTTATCATGATCTCTCTCGATGTACCACCATTTGTGATAATTCTTTAGTTTAGGATACATTTCGATTAAAAATGTTGTGTCGTTTGTTTCTTCAAACACTTTCCAAATTGCCCATCCAGAAAGAGGAGGTTTTGTATTTCTATAATTGTTAGATTCAATCGTTGTATCTCGATATACACAATCAGGAATAAACCCATTTGTTTCTTGAAAATCATACATTGCTCTTATTTGATTTTTGGCTAGATTAGGATTAATATGAACTAAAGCCACAGCATGTTTCCAACTATCCCAAGCCCAAAATCCATGAAACCATTTGTAGTGATAACTCGGAAAACAACCTTCATATTTTAATCCTTCAGCGGCCGATCTCCAATTATTTTGAAGTGTTAATATGCATTTATTAATTATATTGAAATATTCTTCGTTTTTCCATTTAGCAGGAATCTTATCAATAACATTATTTGCTTGGAGATTTTTATCTTTTATACGCGTTTGTAATAAATCTTTGAAGTTTATATCTCTTTTTTTGGAATCTACATAATCCGAAAAACCAAATGATTGAATAATATAAATATTAGTTGATTCTCCAGGTTCCAATTCAATTTGATTAAGTTTTACATTGTAAGATGTATCAGATATGGTTAAGCTGGAAATATTTGATTGAGGGAATGATAATTTCCCCTTTGCATTACTTATTTCGGATTGTACATATATATTATTATCATTAGGTTTTAAATGAATAAACTCATTAATTATATTTCCTGAGATTATGGGATCAAATATTATTTTATCCTGAGAATTATTTAGAATCTCTGTTTTTATAATTGCGGTTTCTGAAGATTCATAAAAAAGTTGTTGCTTTACCACAATCTCATTTGAAGCAAAGGATTGTTCTAAATGGCTTAGATATGAACTTTGAGTGGTATTTTTAATTTTAGAATTTAAAATATTTTCCCCATTTGGATTTATAAGTATTAATTTAGAAAGACAAGGTGAAATCCACACACCATTTTCTTGTGTCATTAGAAAAGGGCCTGAAAAACCTAAAACTTGGCTATTCGAATCAGGAAAACTATATGAAAACCATGCTCCTTGATCTGAGAAAGAAAGTATAGAACGATCGTATGATGAATTTGGCGTTCCGTAAAATTGAATTATATTTTCATGATCCAGAATATTATACTTGTCTTGTATTGAACAAGAAAGAGATAATATAATAAATGTTATTACTAATATTTGAATAGTTTTCATATTAAAAGAATCAATTAAATTTTAAATATAATCTAATTTAAATATTCTTTCTAAGAATAATGCTATTCACTTTGTTATTAATAAACTCAATTGCAATTTCATTGTTATTAAAGAATATATTAATAATTATGTTCATCAAATTAGAGCTGAAATATTATGTTATAATAAATAGGTCAGTATAAAATACAGAATGATTTTAAAGGCTAAAAAATTACTAAATGGATTTTTTAATTGTAATAATTAGATTTTATATAAATTACTTTTTAACTTTAATAAATTCAAATCATATATAGTCATGAGCCATCGAATAATATTTAGTATATCAATAATTGCGGTTTTACTTTTTAATGTTTCGTTTATAGTTGATCAACCAAATAACGATAAATATGAAAAGGTTCGCCAAAGAATGGTAAGAGATCAGATTGTTGCACGCGGAATAAAAGATCAAAAGGTAATTCAAGCAATGTTGAATGTTCAAAGGCATTTGTTCGTTTCTGCAAACAATGAAAGAATGGCATATGAAGATCGTCCGTTATCAATAGGACAGGGGCAAACAATTTCTCAACCTTATATTGTTGCTTTAATGACAGAAACTTTAAATCTTAAAGAAGACATGAAGGTTCTGGAGATAGGAACAGGTTCTGGCTATCAGGCTGCAATTTTAGCTGAGATTGTAAATGAAGTTTACTCGATAGAGATAATAGAATCATTAGGACAAAGAGCTGAGAAACTGCTTAAAAGCTTAAATTACGAAAATATTGAAATGAAGATTGGAGATGGTTATAAGGGGTGGAAGGAAAATGCTCCTTTTGATGCTATTATAGTAACGTGTGCACCTGCAAATGTTCCGGAGCCTTTAAAAGATCAACTTAAAGAAGGTGGTAAGATGATAATTCCTTTGGGTGGAAGTATTACTCAAGAACTTGTACTGCTTGAAAAGATTAATGGAGAGTTAGTTAAAAAGGTTGTGCAAGCAGTAAGATTTGTACCTATGGTTCGTAATGATGGGAAACGTTATTAAATCTGAACTAAATTTAAAATAACTTTATATTCTTTACATAATAGTAATTAAACCTTATTACTTATTATTAATCTATACTATAGTTTAAATTATAATTAATCTACAAAAATGATGAAGATAAAATCTATTACAATTAAATTACTTACAACTATTATATTATTTTCTGTATCTATAAATCTAAAAGCGCAAGAATATAGCAATGCAATTTCAACAGCTGATAATATAGAGTATACATATTTTTATAAGCATTTAGAATTTCTTTCAAGTGATGAATTAAAAGGTAGAGATACTGGATCTGAAGGGTATGCTAAAGCTGCTGATTATGTGGCTAATGAATTTAAAGCTAATGGTCTTAAACCATTTGGAGATGATGGAACATATTTTCAAAAGGTGCCATTAATTAAAAGGTCATTTATAAAATCATCAATAAATTTTCAAGTAGAAAATAATGAAGATAAAGTGATTGGTGTTTATGGAGAGAATTATAGTTTATCAATAAACTTTGAATGTGATCAAGTTAAAGAGGATCAAGAACTTGTTTTTGTTGGATATGGAAATATTAGCAGCAAAGATTCCATTAATGATTATGAGGGTATAGACGTAAAAGGGAAAACTGTTATTGTGGTTATGGGTGCTCCTAAGAATGTTGAAATGAGAGGAGCATATGATCCTTTCTCTAAAGTTACAAATGCAGTTAAGCAAGGAGCAAAAGGTATAATTCTATTTTTTCCAAATAGTAATATATTTCAAGGTATGATTTTTAAACAGATGCATGGGTTCTTAAAAGAACCTACAGTTGAATTGGCTGATACGTCTATGGGAAAATCAATGTTTAATTTTGATTTAACTACAGCAGCGTTTGTAAAGAAGGAACTTGTTAAAGACATTTTTAAAATTAATGGATTAAAATTAAAAAAGGAACTGAAAAAAATTGCTAAAGGTAATTTCGCAAGCAGGAGTCTTGACTCAAAACTTAGTGTCGCATATAATATAAATGTTGAAAATTTCAGTTGTAAAAACGTAGTTGCAATGTTACCGGGAACAGATCCTAATTTGAAAAGCGAATATGTTGTTGTAGGTGGTCATTTAGATCATGTTGGAGTTGGAGAAGAAGTAAAAGGAGATTCAATATATAATGGTATGTGGGATAATGCGACAGGAGCTGCAGCAATTTTAACCATCTCAAAGGCATACAATGAAATGAATGAAAAGCCCAGAAGATCACTTGTTTTTGTTTGTTATACTGGTGAAGAAAAAGGTTTACTTGGTTCAGAATATTTTGCGCAAAGAAATGATATAAGCGATGGAAAAATTGTAGCAAATGTAAATATAGATATGCTTGGAGGTTTATTCGAATCAACAGATGTTATACCTTTAGGATATTCACATTCAAATTTATCTGAAGCGATTGATTTTTCTGCTAAATCATTAGATTTTATTATTGATGATAATAAGAAAATGGAAAACATGTTTATACAACGTAGCGATCAAATTTCATATATAAAAATTGGTGCTCCTGTTATAAATGTAGCTAACGGATTTAATGCTGTAAATCCTAAAATTGATGGTGAAAAGTTCGATGAAAAATGGATGAAAAAATACTACCATTCTCCATTCGACGATATCAATCAAGAATTTTCCAGTGAGGCATTTTTAAAAGCTATAAAGCTAAATTTCTTAACTTTATATTATACAACAAATGTAATTGAGGAAATAAAATGGAATGATGAGAGTTGGTTGTATAAAAAATATGTTTTAGAAGAATAATAGAAACGATCATAAATACGGAAAGAGCACATTATTAAAATGTGCTCTTTTTTTTATTCGAAAGTTTAAATATTTATATTAATCTGGTATTTGATTACATAAAGTAATTTTATTTTTTGACCTCCTAAAAATAATTCAAAGTAATAAATTAATAAACAAGTTTTATATTTGAATCGTTAAATTATCGAACGATTTTAATATCTATTATTAATACTTAAATTATATAAAATAAATTTAATAGAGTCATGAAAAATATAAGCCTTTTAATAGTTCTTGTTTGCGTTTTCTTTCAAGGATTTACTCAAGTTGATAAAAGAGAATTAACTTACGATGATATTCTAAAATGGAATAGAATTACAGAGAAAATGATATCAAACGATGGTAACTTTATTGTGTATAAAGCTGAACCTTGGAAAGGTGATCCTGTATTGAAAATTGCAAACAAATCAGGAAAAGAGTTACAATCAGTAAAAGGTGGGAGTAATGCTGAAATAACAGAAAACTCAAACTTTGTAGTATTTAAAATAAAACCAAGCGAGGACTTAATTCGTGAATTAGAACTCAAGAAAACGAAAAAAGAGGATCTTCCATTAAATAAACTTGCTATTTATGATTTAAATAAAGAACATTTAGATACCATTTCTAACCTAATTTCATACAAGATTCCTAAAAAATGGAATGACTGGATAGTTTATCAAACAAAATCTATTCTGGATAAAAATCTTTCAGATACTAGCGATGTAAAAGATTTGAAAAAGGAATCAAAAGAAAATGGATATTTATTAAATATTCATAATTTAATCGAAGGAACAAAAACTTCATTTCCCTTTGTTACCGATTATATTATCTCAAAAGAAAAACAAATAATGGTATTTGTTTCTTCGGGTGATGATAAGAAGTTTAAAGCCGGAGTATATTATTATGATTTAGCAACACAAACTAATATAGAAATTATAAAGGGTAAAGGAAGCTATAAGCAATTATCATTAAATAAAACATCTAATATATTAGCTTTTTTGGCTGATACAACCAATGATAAGAAATCAAATTTTAGTCTCTACGCATGGAATAAAAAAGAAGGTGTTCGTGAATTATTGAATAATGAAACTGGGGACTTACCAACAGATTTTGAAATTAGTGAAAATGGTAAAATAGAGTTTTCTGAGAATTCAAAACGATTATTTTTTGGAATAGCTGAAATTAAACCAGAAAAAGATACTACTGTGCTTGAAAAAGAAATTCCACAGTTAGATATATGGCATTGGAACGAGTCGGTATTACATAGTGAGCAATTAAATAAAAAAGAAGAAAATCTGAAAAAAAGTTTGTTAGCAGTTTACCATCTCGATAAAGGAACCTTTGTTCAGCTAGAAACAAGCAACTTTACAGGAATTGAAATTATTAAAAAAGGAAATGAAGACAAGCTAGTTGCATGGTCTAATTTACCATATTCGGTTCAAACAATGTGGGAAGGATATCCAGAACACAAGGATTTCTATTTGGTTGATATATATACCGGTAATTCAAGATTAATAAAAAAGGATTGTAGAGCAACTCCAAGAATTTCACCTGAAGGGAATTATTTATATTGGTATAATGCAATGGATACTACTTGGAATACTTTTCATTTAAAAACTGAAAAGGAATATATAATAACAAGCAAAGAAAAAGTGCAATGTGCCGATGAAATTAATGATATTCCTAATCCCGCAGAGCCCTATGGTATTGCAGGTTGGATTAAAGATGATAAAGCTCTTTTGATATATGATCGTTATGACATCTGGATAGTAGATCCTCAAAACAATGCTGAGATAAAAAATATTACAAAAAATGGTAGACAAAATAAAATCAATTATAGGATTCTTGATTTTGAAAATATTAATCTAAGAAAAATTGGGGAAGATCGCATTGGGATTAATGAATCTAAAGAAATCTATTTAAAAGGACATAACGAAATAGATAGAAATGATGGTTACTACACAGTTTCTTTAAAAGAGGATAAATCTCCTAAAAGACTATATGGAGGAGCTTTTAAGTTGAATATTCCATTAAAAGCTGCAAATAATAATGTTTTCATATATACTCAAGAAACATTTCAGATGTTTCCTAATTTAATAATTACAGAAAATAATTTTAAAAAATCTGAGAAAATTAGTGATGTAAATCAACAACAAAAAAAGTTCTTGTGGGGGACAAAAGAATTATATACTTGGACATCTTTAGATGGAAAAACTTTAGAAGGAATTTTAATTAAACCTGCTAATTTCGATCCAAATAAAAAATATCCAATGATTGTTAATTTCTATGAAAAGTCTTCTCAAAATCTGTATAATCACCAAATTCCAGAAGCACATCGTTCAACAATTGATTATCATTATTATTCGAGCAATGGTTATTTAATTTTTAATCCTGATGTGTACTATAAAACAGGATATCCTGGAGAAGATGCATTTAATTGTGTAATGCCAGGAATTACGCAACTTATAAATGAAGGATTTGTCGATAAAGATCATATTGCTGCTCAAGGTCACAGTTGGGGAGGGTATCAGGTTGCTTATTTAGCTACGCGAACCAATTTGTTTGCAGCAATTGAATCAGGGGCTCCAGTTGTAAATATGTTTAGTGCATATGGCGGCATAAGGTTATGGTCTGGAAAAAATCGATCATTCCAATATGAGCATACTCAAAGTAGAATAGGAAAATCAATTTGGGAATCTCCATTAAGATATTTAGAAAATTCTCCATTATTTACTGCAGATAAAATCCAAACACCAATTCTAATTATGCATAACGAGGATGATGGTGCTGTTCCGTTCAGTCAGGGAATCGAATTTTTCATTGCGCTTAGAAGATTGGGTAAAGAAACTTGGCTTTTAAATTATAATGAGGCAGATCATTGGCCAACAAAGGTTCGTGATAAATATGATTTTCAAGTAAGATTGGCTCAATTTTTTGATCATTATTTAAAGGAGCAACCTATGCCAAAATGGATGAAAGTTGGAATTCCAGCAGTAAATAAAGGCAATGACCTTAGTTATGATTTAATTGAATAAATTACATTTTTTGCAAAATATTGAGAGCGTAGCTAATAAGAGTTACGCTTTTTTATTGACATTTTGCTAATTATAATATATATTGCAAGTCTTGAGATTAATTTCTTGTTAAACCTAGTTTTTAAGTAGAGCAAAGAGGATGGTTTTATCATTTTGTAAAATGGTGAAACAAAGCGTTAATAAAGTAAAAATAGAGAGATTTGAGCGTTTTAAATTTCAATTTTTTGTAAAAGAATTTTATATTTGAAGCGCATATTTGAAAGGAAACTTTTGTTTAACATTTGAACCATTTTATAGAAAAAATGTTTTATTAGTATTAATTCTAAGGAATAAGGAAGAGCTATGTCCAGTGAGAGCATAAAAAATTTTTGGGATGAGGAATGGAAAGATCTTGTATTAGATAATATGAGACCAAAAAGCATGTACAAGATTTCTAATTACGGAAGAATAATAAGTTATTATTATAAAAAAGAAGGTGTTTTATTAAGACCTAAAGGTCCAAATGGATATAAAGCTTTCGTTTTTAGAGATAAAGATGGGAAGACTGTTCGAATGTATATTCATAGGCTTGTTGCAATGTTTTTTTTAGACAAACCAAGAGAAGATCAAAAATTTGTGATTCACCTCGATAGTGCTAATGGAAACAATTATTATCAAAATCTTAGATGGGCAAGCGAAAAGGAAAAACTAGAACATCAGGAAAAAAACATGCCTAACTGGCAAAATAATAAGAAAGAAGGTTTTAGGGCTTATACAAAACTTACAGAAACTCAAGTTAAGCTTATTAAGCGAAAAATAAATGATCCTAATAGAAAAACACGCATGAAAATAATTGCAAAAAGATATGGTATTTCTTTAATGCAACTCTATAGAATTAAATCTGGAGAGAATTGGGGTAACGTTAATCCAGATTAATTGCAATATTTATATTGTGTTGTAATTCAATTTTTTATAACTTGTAGTATTAGTTAATCAAGTTTAACTTTAATTAACAAATATTATAAGTATGGATAATAAAGATCTTTCATCAAGTAATATTAGCTTTGATTTTCTTTATAAATCAAATGATTTCCTGAATATAATTCTTAATAATGTTTCATGTAGCATATTACTTTTAAATAAGGATCTAGAGCTTAAAGCTTTTAATGATCCCGTTAAAAATATGTTCATTAATAAACCTGATGAAGATTTACTTTTTGTACGTTGTGGTGAAGCAATTGGATGTGCATATACCATTGAGGAAATGAAAAAATGCGGAGAAACAAGTTATTGTAATAAATGCGATTTAAGGATTAATTCTTTACAATCATACATAGAAAAAAAACCTATTTATAGACAGAAACTCTCACGTGAATTTTATAAGATTGATGGAAATAAAGAGATGAAGCATTTACAGTTTTCAGTATTACCTTTTTATTTTTTAAACGATTATTATATTATAGTTCTTGTAGAAGATATTACCGAATTAGTTAGTCTACGAAATAAAATAAGTCAAAATTAAAGGGAGTAAAACTTAATTTACTCCCTTTCTATAATTGTACAAACTATTATATTATTTCTTTACACATCGAACATAATAGAAATCCTTTTTCTTGGCCTTTTCATTTAATTCAACTTTTCCATTAGAATCAATATTATAATAACCAGTTTTTCCATCTTTTACAAATAAGTAATTTGCAGTATAAATATCCTTTTTATTTTCCTCGTCATAAATTAAATCACCACCTAAAAGTAAGTTAAAGCCAGTTCCTCCAAATGGAAACAAAATTTTTAAATTATTAGCTGCTTTATTTACTAACAGATATTTTAATTCATCAGCCGAAGGAACTCTCCACCCGTCTGGACAACCATTGTTAATTACTTCGATATTATACATTTTTCCAAACAACTTACAATCAGATTTTATATTATCTCGACACATACTGTTTTCACCTAAATCAAAACTTAAGTTTTCCGACATCCAAACAGTATTATCAATTTCAACAAAACCATATTCTTTTTGATCTCTATTATCAGTAAATGTGCCATCTTTTATTTGATCTTTTTTACTAATAAAATCCTTGTTGTCTAGTAGGCATCTTACTTTTGCCTTTTCGTTTGTTTGTTTATCAACCCATTTAGCACTTCCTTTTTTGTTAGTTGGAAAAGCGATTCTCTTTTTGCTATCTTCCTTATCTGCTTTGTTTATCCAGTAAGTATTATATGTGTAGTAATTTATACCCATCCAATAGTCATTACTCGATAAATTTAAACTCCATGCTCCCTTTGCACTAAAACGTTCACTTAGAACTTCATCTTTATTTTCAAGTTTTATAGAAGGTTTTATTTCATTAAATAGTTTTTCCCATTCAGTTTGTTCAGGTAATCTCCAACCTGTAGGGCAACGATTTTCTAGTTCTTTGTATACATAAGTTCCTGTTAAATCTGATTTTAACCAGATGTTTTCAGCAGTATAGATCCATTGTAATTCTTCTCCAGTAAAAGGATGATTTACGGTTCCAGAAACAGGTGTGAGATTTATATTTACATCAGTAATTGCCTCTATTTTTGCAAGATAAGTTGCGTTTTGAATACATCGCACACTTAATGCTTCTGTTTTCTTTCGAAGTTCTTTACTGATTTTTCCTTCATCAATTCGAATTATTCTTGCAAAGTATTTGTCAGAATAGCCAGTATACAACATTTTATTTTCCGAACTAGTCCAAAATGCTAAAGCCTTTTGATTTGGATAAAAAGCAGTAGAATAGGTGCATTCTTCAATAGTAAAACCTGAGTTATGTAATTTATCCAGATTTATTTCATGTAATCCATGTTCCTTAACTTTAGTTTTATCAGCACCAAACTCAATTTCTAGTTCCATCCAATCTTCATCGCTTGGTAGTTGCCATCCGTCTGGACAAGCTGTGCGTGCGTTTGTATTATTAAAAAGCCCACCAGATTCAGAATCAGATGTAGAGGCTCTTAAATTTTGTGCCATCCATTTATTCTTTCCATAACGAATCCAATTATACATATACCCGTCACTATCTTTAAGATTTCCCATTTTTTTCTCATCAATGGTATAATATTCAGCTACAATCTTAAAAGATAAATTGGTTTGTACATTTTTAAGATTATCTATCCAGAGTACAAATTTCTTATTCTGACCAGAAGTAATACTATCACCAATATCTCCATAAACTTTATCAATAGGATTCCAAGTTGTTTTATCAGTGGAATACAATACGCTTACCTTGAATATATTATCAATACTTCCATTTAAATCATATTGAAATAATAGTTCCCCGGTTTTTTGATCAATTTTTACATTTTCAATTTTCTGAGCACCAGCGTAAAATAATGTAAAGCAAAATATTAAAGTAAATAAATGTTTCATTTCAATAAAATTTAAGTTTTTAATTGATTTATAAAGATATTATTAACTGAGAATATAAACAATATCAAATACGCATAAAGAATTTTCAAGTTACATATTATATGTTTATATTTGATTTCAATGAACCTTCAATTAGTACATATAATTAATTTCCAAAATAGATTTAATGGTCTATAATAAAATATGTTAATTCATAATTATAAGAAATATTTTAATTTAACCATAAAATAAATTTGATGAAAAAAATTATTATACTAGGCGCTGGCATGGTGGGTAAAGCTATGGCTATTGATCTTGCTAAGAATTATTCCGTAAAATCTGTTGATATAGATGTTAAATCACTTAACTTTTTAAATAAAAATTATAATATAGAAACTGAAAAGGTAGATGTAACAGATAAAACTCAGCTTTCGAAAGTTATAAAAGATTTTGATCTAGTTATTTCTGCTGTACCAGGTTTTTTGGGATACCAGACTTTAAAAAATGTAATACAGTATAAAAAAGATATTGTAGATATTTCGTTTTTACCCGAAGATATTCTAGAACTTAATGATTTGGCAATAGAGTGCGGAGTAACTGCAATAATGGATTGTGGTGTTGCTCCTGGTATGCCTAATATTATTGCAGGCTATTATAATGAATTTATGAAGATAGAAAAGTTTGAATATATGGTAGGAGGCTTACCAAAAGTTAGAACTTTTCCCTTCGAATATAAGGCTCCATTTTCTCCGTGTGATGTTATTGAAGAGTATACTCGTCCAGCTCGATTTGTAGAGAACCACAATATAGTTACCAAACCCGCAATGAGTGATTTGGAGTTGTTGGAATTTGAAAATGTTGGATCATTAGAAGCATTTAATTCAGATGGTTTACGATCATTAATCTATACATTAAATAATATTCCTAATATGAAAGAGAAGACACTTCGTTTTCCAGGTCATATTAAAATGATTCAAGGATTAAAAGCTGCTGGGTTTCTTGATTCTAAACCATTATTGGTTAAAGGAAAAGAAGTAGTGCCGTTTGATGTTACTTCAGAGATATTGTTTAACGCATGGAAGTTAAATCCAGAAGATCGCGAATTTACAATAATGCGTATAATAGTTAAAGGAATTGAAAATGGTGTAGAAAAGGAGATCGTTTATGATCTATATGATGTATATGATCCAATAGAAAAGATATCGTCTATGGCTCGAACAACTGGGTTTACAGCTACTGCCGCGGCTGATATGATTTTAAATAATGTTTTTAACGAAAAGGGAATATTTCCGCCCGAATTAGTAGGTAAACATGAAATATGTTATAATTATATATTAGATTATTTAAAGAAACGAAATATAATTTATAGAAAAACTGAAAAATCATTTTAAAATATACAATAGAAATAATGGTGCAATCCGATTTGCACCTTTATTTTCAAAAAAAGTATTGAATTATTGTAATCGACATGAATAATATTATCTTTATTTTTAATATTACTATTTAACAATGAACCAAAAAATAACAATTAATATATTATTCGCTTTTGTACTTGTATTATTATTTCAATCAATTTCTTATGCTGAATCAAAATCATTTGAAAGGATGTTTTTGGATTTTTATGTTTTGGAAAGTGAATTTGCAGAAGGTGAATATTTAGATGGGAATTTACATGAACTAGGTTTTATTCGATATAATAATTACGAAACTTCTTTCAAAAATACTGTTGATAACAGGATGATAACATTAAGGTCGGAGTTTGTTATCGATAGTTTATTTAATAATCAAAATTTGTATCTGGTAGTTTTACCTGTTGATTATCCATGTAATGTATATATGAATGGTGAACTTATATTGGTAAGAGGGAATTATCAAGATAATTATACCAATAGATTACACTATTCTGAAAGTATATTATTATCAAATGATAAAATTAGATACAACAGCAAAAATGAAATAGCCATTCAGTTATATACAAAAGAAGGTGAGATTTATCCTCTAGGTAAAGTATTTATATCTAATTCTAAAGATGCTTCACGATATGTGTTTTTCCGAAATCTTTTAGGAACAAAATTGTTATTTGCATTGTCAATATGTGGATTTGTATTTTGTATATTTTATTTAATTATATATGTAAGTAGAAGAGAATATCAAAGACAACATTTTTTGTTCTTTGCATTTATGAATTTATTTTTTGTGGTTAGTTATAGTAATAATATTTTTACATATAATTTTTCACATACTTTTATTTTAGAAAAAATTGCTCGCACAGGATTTCCATTGTTTATTTTCGTAGGAATATGCTTTTTATTAGAATATACTAATTTGTTTAAAAAGAAAAGGTTAATTAAACTAGTATTGGCTTTAATTTATATCCCTGCAATTATAATGGTTTTAACACCTGATACTACTACAGGAGTTATTAAAGCTTACAATTCATATCCAATAATCTCTTTGTTTGCTGGAAATTTTATGTTGTTTACATTAACACTTCTATATTTTATAAAAGAAAGAAATATTAAAACAACTTTCCTACTATTAATTTTCTTTTTGAATATTATTGCTGGCTTGTTTGATGGGTATTATTTTGCAATATTAAAAATAAAACCTTTTATGTTATTAACTCCAGTTACAGTATTTGGAATTAATCTTATAATCTTTTTTATATTAGCTGTAGATCATTCTAAACTTTATCACGTTGCATTAAATAGTTCAACAAAATTTGAGAAGCTTAATCAGGAACTAGAATTGTTAGTGGAAAAAAGAACACAAAAAACTATCGAATATGCAAACAAATTAGAAGAAGCTAATAGTACAAAAGATAAGTTCTTATCGATTATAGCACATGATCTAAAAAATCCATTTAATACATTGATCGGTTATTCTGATGTTCTAAAATCAGATTTTAAGGAATATGGTCAAGATGAAATTTATCAAAGCTTGAACACAATTTATAATACATCAGTAAAAGGATATAATCTTTTAGAAAATCTTTTAAAATGGTCGCAATCTCAAACTAACAAAATATTATTTGAACCTCAAAAAGTAAATTTATACGAAACGGTAAAAGTTTGTATAGAAGATGTTGAGAATCAAAGCAAGTTTAAGGATATAGAAATTAATAATGATATCTCTAAAAATTACCATATAATCGCGGATCAGAACTTATTAAAAACTATTCTTCGAAATCTTATAAATAATGCGATTAAGTTTACTTCTCGTAATGGAATGGTTACCATTAGTTCTAAAAAGGATGAACATACAACCGAAATATTAGTTAAAGATACGGGTGTCGGGATGTCAGAAAAATTCTTGGATAATTTATTTAAAATTGATAAAATAACTACTAAACCTGGAACTGATAGGGAAAAGGGCAGTGGATTGGGATTAATACTTTGTAAAGAATTTGTTGAAAAACACGGTGGTGAGATTTGGGTAGAAAGCACAATTGGTATTGGAAGTGAATTTAAATTTACTATTCCTAAAATTATAGAAATGAATTAAGGTTTATCTTTTACAATAAACAAAACTAGCAAAAAGATGTTTTACAATTAATTAACGAACTTAAATTGTAAGCGTCATGAAAAAGTTTATATCTTACTTTTCAATTTTAGTAATTATATTTTTAAGTGTTAAAGTGTCGTTTAGTCAAGGTTGTAGCGATGCAGGTGTTTGTACAATTCATACTTTAAAAGATCAATCTTTTAATTTTCTTAATGAAGATCAGGATCGGAATTCTTTTAAAACAGGATTTACTTATGGAATTGGGGAACGAGATATTAAATATATAAATCCTTATGTTGAGTATTCGAATATTTTAACCGATAAAATAAGTATTGCCGGCAAAATTGTATATTCTTTTGCTAATGGTGAACTTGCTAAAACAAATGATCTTAGTGATGTTTATATTTCTTCAAATTTAGTATTGTTAAAAAAGGAGTTTAGTACTACATCAGCAATTGTAGGAATAAAAATACCTTTAAATAATTCCAACACATTAAATCAAGATAATATATTACCAATGCCTTATCAAAGTAGCTTAGGAACGTACGATATAATTCTTGGTGTTAATTATATTCTGTATAAATTTGGAATTAGTATTGGATGGCAGCAACCAATTGAGAATTCAAATGAAAATGAATTTATAGCACCAAGTAATTCAAGTCTTATTGAATATAATTATATCTCGACTAATTCGTATGAACGAAAAGGAGATATTATAAATCGAATATCTTATAACATTACATTTTTAAATAATAAACTTATATTACGTCCTAGTTTATTGAGTATATATCATTTAGGTGATGATACTTATGTAGATGAAAGTGACGTTGAACAAGAAATTGATGGTTCTCAGGGATTAACAATTAATGCAAATGTTTTCTTAAATTATTCTTTCTCCAACTCGAAGCAATTGGAAGTTTCAATAGGATCTCCGTTTCTTACAAGGGATTCAAGACCAGATGGTTTAACTCGAAAAGTAGTTGCTGGAGTTGAATATAAATATTCCTTTTAACGATTTAGTAAATTAAATTTTGATAGTAAATTAGAATCATATATTTTCGAAGGCTCTTATAAAAGGACTTTAAATAAAAAATATATGAAAAGAAGCCCAATTGCATTATTCTTAAACGGCGTTGAAAAAGTAGGAAACGCTTTACCACATCCAGCAACTTTATTCGGAATATTTGCCTTATTAGTATTGTTGTTTTCGGCACTATTTGCTGCTATGGGTTCATCAGCAGTTCATCCGGGAACGGGTGAAGTTTTTGAAGCTGTAAATTTATTATCCCGTGACGGTGTACATATGATTCTTACTCTAATGGTGAAAAATTTTACAAATTTTGCTCCTTTAGGAATTGTGATTGTAGCAATGTTGGGTATTGGTTTAGCTGAGAATTCAGGATTAATTGCTGTATTAATCAGAAGTTTAGTTCTTTATTCACCAGAAAAGTATTTAACATTCATAATTGTTTTAGCTGGTATATTATCCAATCTAGCATCAAGTGTTGGATATGTATTATTAGTTCCGCTTGCAGGGACTATATTTATTGCGGTTGGTAGAAATCCTATTGCAGGAATGGCAGCCGCGTTTGCAGGTGTATCAGGAGGGTATTCTGCAAATTTAATACTTGGAACAATAGATCCTCTTTTAGCTGGTTTATCGCAGGAAGCAGCTCGTTTGGTTGATCCGGATTATTTAGTAAATCCAACTGCAAATTATTATTTTATGGTGGCATCAACATTTTTAATTGCCATCTTAGGAACCTGGGTTACAGAAAAAATTGTGATACCTCGTTTGGGGCCTTATAAAAATGATAATATTGAAAAAGAAGAAATATCAAGACTTACACGAATTGAGAAAAGAGGAATTAAAATATCTTCCTTAGTTTTTGTTGGTTTTATTGCCGTACTTCTTGTAGGTTTTATTCCTGAAAATGGAATTCTTAGAGGAACGGATGGATCATTTTTAAAATCACCTGTATTAAAAGGTGTTGTGGCTGTATTATTTATAGTGGCTGGTTTAATGGGAATTATATATGGAGTAGTTACTGGTAAATATAAAAATGATTCGGACGTAATGAAAGGTATGGCTGAATCTATGAAAACGCTTGCTTCTTACATAGTTTTAGTGTTTTTTGCAGCTCAATTTGTTGAATATTTTAACTGGAGTAATTTAGGAATAATATTAGCTATTAATGGAGCTAGCTTTATTCAAAGCATGAACTTAGGCCTTATTCCTTTAATGATTATGTTTGCAATTTTTGCAGGTTCAATTAATCTTGTAATGGGGAGTGCATCAGCAAAATGGGCTTTGTTAGCACCTATATTTATCCCAATGTTTATGTTTTTAGGTTATACCCCTGAATTAACACAAGTAGTATACCGAATAGGAGATAGCGTAACTAATATTATATCACCAATGATGAGTTTCTTTGCTTTAATCATTGTGTATTTCCAAAAATATGATGAGAAATCTGGTATTGGTACTTTGGTAGCTACCATGTTACCTTACTCGGTTGTTTTCTTTATTGGTTGGATAATTTTACTTGTAACTTGGTTACTATTGGGAGTCCCATTAGGCCCGGGTGCAGGAATTCATTTGTAGAAAAAGATAATAATATATTTTAAGATGGTCTGATTTTTTCAGGCCATTTTTTTATGTAAATAAGATAACCACATTTTTATTCATTGTAATTGCTGATGCACCTATACTTTTGAATGTTTTATATCATGTTTAGGGATGTTTATTCTTATTATTTTTTATTCCATTATTTAAAATTTGTTGCCAATGTGTATTGCTTATATTTAAAATAGAATAAAATGTTTAGCCATCTAATTTGGCATTTATTGGTTATTGCAGGAAGTGTTTGTCATTGGTTAGCAATATACTTGTATACTATTTAGAAATTATCTAAAATTTCTAAAACTACTTTTAAATATAAATGCTACCAGTATAAATGCAATATATGTTTGTGGTTCTTTTAAAATATATGCAATGGCTATTGTAAATATAGTACCGATAAAATTTAAAGTTATAGCTATATAGGTAAGACTTTTAATATTAAGTTTTATTACTGCTAAATTATATAGTCCTATAAATATGTATGTTAATCCTGCACCAAAAAACCAAATTGAATCTGCATTTAATGTGGTATAGCGCACAAACGTAAAAGATGAATGTATTATACCTAATAATATGAGTGAATAAATAATAATTCTTATTAGTTTTTTCATTGATTTAGTTTTTTGTAACCAATTCGGAACGATTTATGTATACAAATTTACAAACAATCTTATTAAACATGAAAATACTTAGATTTGCTTTGGTAATTATATTGATTACAAATATTTCTTGTAGAAAAGAAATTGATAATCCATTAGATGATTGGTTTCAGGATCCTCCTGTTGCTCCAATCTCACAAACTATAAAGACAGTTGTTCCTGTAGGCTATGCTGCTTCTGTTGCAATGCTCTATTTAAAAGGTTATGATGTTCCGACATCTAAGATCGAGAAACGTAAAAGTGCTACTTTGTTATATGTAAATACTGAAACTGATTATCCTTATACTTTTCAAGATGATAATTATGGTCAAATGATAATTGCAATATTACCAGCGGGTGAAAATACTGCTTTAGTTTCTGTTTTCTTTACAGATATGGATATAATTGCAGGAAAATTTAAACTGAAAAATGTAATTGCATTTCCTGTTATTTTTGATGAATTAAATAATAAGATTACTGCTATTTATGCATCTATAGATATAAACTTAGGAGATAATTTATTTCCGGGAATAGATTTAACTCCTGAAGAGATTGAGGATAATTTGGGAAAACTTGAGAATGAAAGAACAAATAGTACCCTTGATGGAGTTGAGTTAGCTATTACTCAAGATGCTTGGATAATAGATGTATATTATAATGATATTGATGATTTATTAGATGATAAGTTTAAAATTTATGGAGGTCAGCAAGCGATTGCAGTAGAAGATTTCGAAACAGAATCGTCTGTTGGAGCATTGCAAATGGCAATGGTTGGTGTGGAGTTTTCTTCAGATTGTTTAAAGAACCCTTCAAGTGGTTATGCATTTATGCAAGATGTTGAAGTTGCTACATCAACAAACAATAATGATATTGTTTTTGGGCATGTTTTCTACGAATTTCATCCTCGCTGCGATGGAGATATTGTAGTAGACTTTGCTACAGGTAATTTTATTTTTGCAATTGGAAAAGAAATTGATCTAGGTTTAAATTAATAGTTATGCGGTAATAAAAAAAGGTGACCTAATTCAGTCACCTTTTTTTATTTTCATTAAGTTTCTTTTATTATTGAACCATAATCTTAACATCTAGAACAAAATTATCACTAATCATATTATCTCCAAGATTGTCAAAAAATTTACCTGAACCATAACGAACATCATACAGTGTTCTGTCAATAGTTATAGTAGCCATATATCCATTTTCTATTTTTTTGGCTTTATATGTTACAGGTTTAGTAATTCCCTTAATAGTTAATTCTCCTTTTACCGTTGTAAGACCATTTTCAAACGAAGAACTTTTTAAAATCTTCAAGGTTGCTACATTAAATTTATCTACGCTAAAAAAGTCATCCGACTTTAAATGACCAACAAGTTTTCCATTCCATTCCGCATCTTCTAAATCTTCACATGTAATTGTGGTCATGTCGATGTTAAATTCACCACTGACAATTTTATTATCTTCAATTAAAATTGAACCATCTTTCAGATTGATATAACCCCAATGTTCACCAGTAACTTTTTTCCCGGTCCATTTAAGTTCTGATTTGGAAGAGTTTACTTCCATATCTTGAGCCATTGCAGAAAATGCAATAATTAGAATTCCTAGTAACAAGCTAATTTTTTTCATAAGACTATGGTTTTTAATTAAAACTTAGATTTGTTTAATGAATGTTTATTTCATAAAACAAAAAGTAAAACATTTTGTTTACTATTAGCTATTGAATTATAAGTAAGAAGAATTATTTGTTTATATACCTCCTTTGAAATCGAAGTTTATTTGGGTTTGAAGATTTGATATTTCAGATATAATTTTCTTGATAGTAGTTTTTTCAATATCTGTTAATTCATTAATATCGATTAAATTATCTGGAGTTTGATTTTTAATAAGTTTGTTTACTTGAAATTTAAATCTAAGAAGCATTAAATAGTTTAATGATACATTTATTTCGTTATAAAGTGATTTGCTAATATAATTTGATGATCTTAATTTTTCTAAACGATTTATTGAATTTGTTTCCGATAAACAATTTTTAAGAGTGTATAATCTTATAAAACTAATTATTGGAAGAATTATTTTTTTTATATCAATTGTGGATGAATGTTCATCTTTTGAGTTGCCAACAATATTTCCAAATAAATTTACTACTGATTTATATTTTAAAATTGGATTAGCCATATGTTGAAAAAAGACAGCTTTATTATCTAGAGCATTAAAAATATATTGCTGAAGATTATTTGTTAAATCTTGACTTCCATAAACACATCTCAAATCAAAAAAGATTCCTGCTTCTAGAATACTCTTAGGATCACTTTCATTAATCCAAGTTTTAAATTGATTCTTCCATTCGTCAAAAGATAGAACCCATTTTGGATTATTGGCCATAACTTCACCATTGCAATATTTAAATCCCAAATAATCAAGGGTCTGAGTAACTTTTTTACCTAATTCTAAAAAATATGTTTTATAAACTGTATAATTATCGTGATCTACATTTTCAAATATTATTGCATTATCCTGGTCTGTAGCAAGAGTTTGTTCCATTCTACCTTCACTGCCAACAGCAATAAATTCAAATTTACAAGGAGGTTTTCCAATGGTTTCAATTGTTAAATTGATAACTCTTTTTGTAATTGCATCGGTTAACGAAGTAATTATTCTTGTAATATTTTGAGTTCGGGCACCACTATCAATAAGAGCTTTAATTAGTATAGGAAGTTTCTTAGTAATAATTTCAATTTGATTAACATCCTCTGAAATTTCAACTTCTTTTACAAGAAAACTTATTGAGTTACGATGCATTTCATGAACATCAGCATTGTTTAATACACCAATAATTTCTGATTTATTATTTTTAACTGCTAAATGTGAAAGATGCCTATTCTTAAAAATTAAAATAGCTTCATAAAGAAGTAAGTTATCCTGAACCGATATTACCGGCGATGTCATAAATGGGGCAATAGAAATTGAAGTATCAATCTTTTCTGCTATTACTCTAGATCTTAAATCACTGTCTGTAATTAATCCAATAATTTCATTTTTCTGTGTAATAAATAATACATCACAATTTTTGCGAGTCATTATTTTCGCAACTTTGTTAATCGCGGTTTCAATATCACATTTTATTAAATCTTTCACAAAATGTTTTATTGGTTGATTCATTAAAAGGAGTGATGTTTGAACCTCATTTGAAAGTTGTTCAGTTTCTTTTTCAACCAAATTAACCAGTGTAATATCTTTAATTATAATAATGTATCCTTCTTGTTTTCCAAAATATACTTTAGATATAGTAAGTACAATATCTTTATTTGGTTTTTTCAAGGTTTTTAATTGAGCATCAAATGATTCTGATTTTCCTGAATTTTTTATTTTAGATTTCAATTCATTCCAACCAATATCAAATAGATCATCAAATTGCATAGATAAAACATAGCTTGCAGAACTACCAAGCATATTATTAAATTTCATATTGGAGAATTTAATCTCATTATCAATAATAAGAATAGTTCCATCCACTGAGGCTTCAACTAAAGATTGATATTTTCTTCGTGATGCTTTTAGTTTATCTTCAATATATTTTCTTCGTTTTTCAATATTTAAACTCTGTTTTACAATAAATAGGATGATTATGCTTATTATACCAAGAATAATAAATGCAATTTTTATTAAACGGTTTTTAAGAATTGAAATTTCGGCTTTTACATCTTCCAGATAAATTCCTGTCCCAATTATCCAATCCCAGTTTTTGTATTTTTTAACATAAGATAATTTAGGAACAATTTTACTTGAATCATCTTTCCATTGCCACATATAATCAATGAATCCTTCACCTAATGAATCTACAATACTAACAGCTTCTACAAAGAGTAGTTTGCCGGCCTGATCCTTATAATTGTTTAATTCAGTTCCGTTTAATTCTTTTCTGTAAGGATGCATTATCATCTTTGGATGCATATCAATTATCCAGAAATAATCTTTGCTTTCATTACCATAGCGAATTTTTTCAATTCGTTTTATCGATAAATCTTGCGCCTCTTGTAGGCTTATTAAACTATCTGTATAATCTTGATGATATTCTTCTATTAAACTCCAAGTAGTATTAACCAGCTCACTTAACATCTCACGTTTCTTATCCATTATGTTTTGTTCGAAAGCAGGAATAATAAAAACGTACATAGATAATATAAAAAGCAGTACAGCAAGAATTGATGGAAATACTATACCGACTAAAAAGCGATTAATATCTTTTGGCGTTAAATGCATTTAGTACTATTCTTCTTTTTGTTTTGGTGGAAATAATTTCTGAATTATATTTCTCTTTTTCAAGGGTTTTCCTAATAAAATATTTAGGTTATTTTCGGCAGAAAGATTTTGATCCCATAATTCAATTGCCTTTTGATAGTTGATTATCGCATTTTCATATTGCTCATGATGTCTGTAAATAATTCCTAAATTAGTAAAAGCAACTGATAATCTTCTTTCTGTTTCGTATTGTGCAGTTTCAATTTCTTCTATGCGATTATTGAGAAACTTATTTTTTTCTTTATCGGTATACTGCTCCAATCCTTTTAAATAGTCATTAATAATTATAGTATTTATATCATCAGGAGTTTTATTTTTATAGATCGAAAGCCAATTTTCATATATTAAAATACTTTTCAAAGCTGATGTCTGAGCTAAATTTAAAAGAGAGTCTTTCGATAAAAGCATAAAACGTTCAGGCGTATTTTCATAAATAGCCATTGTTAAATAAGCTGCTGCTCTATTGTTATAGAGTACACCAACTTCAAAAGATTCAGCATAATGATTTATACCTTTATATATATATTCAACCGAATCGAGTAAAGCAAAAACATTATCAAAATCGTTTTGAGCTGTATATCCATTATATTTTTCGTATAGTTCTCGAGCAAACTTTACTCTAGGATCTTTAGAAGAGTTAATACCTTTGTAATAAAAGTAAGAAAATACAATTACTATAAAAGAAAGAGCAGTCATCGCGAGGATGAGTGCTCTTTTATTTTTATTCGACAAAATGCTCATTATGAATGTACGTTTTGTAATAAGAATTTACGAATTTCTATTGGAGTTTCTGGTGTAAGTTTAGAAACAATAATATTTGTTATGATTGCAAGCGGTGCTCCAACCCATGCAAAATACCATGCTCCTAACCACTTAGTAATAAATGATGCAGCAGGTAAATCTACACCTTTAACGCCTGCAACAAAGTAAGTAATTGAAATAATTGAAACTAATCCACCAGCTATTAAACCAGCAATTGCACCTTGTTTGTTTGAACCACTCCACCAGATTCCTAACAGGAATAGAGGGAATATTGTACAACCAGCTAATGAGAATGCAACTGCAACTAGCTGTGCTATAAGGCCTAATTTTAATAATGCAATAGCAGTAACAATAACAGCCATAATGATAGTACCTACTCTTGCCATCAATAATTGTTTCTTTGGTGATGCTTCAGGATATAATACTTTTACGTATAAATCATGAGAAAATGCAGATGCTCCAGCTACTAATAAACCTGATACAGTAGAGAATGCAGCAGATACAGCTCCAGCAGCTAATAAACCAACAATTAATTTATTAATATTTCCTAACTGTGCCGTGTATACAACAATAGCATCCTTCGATAACTTTCCAACTTCAGGATTTGCTGATAATATTTTACCAAATGCAGAATAAACGGGTGCACTCCAATATAATATACAAATAAAGAATAGTCCCCAAACTACAGACCAACGAGCATCACGAGCTTTAGGTACTACATAAAATCGTTGAATAACGTGAGGTAAACCTGCTGTACCAACCATTAATGAAAATGCAATTGCCATCCATTGGAAAAATGTTTGTCCTGTTGCAGGATCCCAAGGCATAGCATATTCAGGTGCAGGTACCATAGCATATTCGTGACCTAATGCATTAAACATTTGAGTTGTTTGTTCAAGAGGTACTCCTGAAACAATATCAGAAACTACAGATCCATATCCTATTTGTGGTAACAACCAAAAATAATCAAATTTAAAGGTTAAGATAAATAAAGGAATAAGGAAAGATATAATAATTATTACATATTGAATCTGCATGTTTTTAGTAACACCAAGCATACCGGAAATTAATGTGTAAAGTAACACAACACCGCCACCAAGTATTACGGCCCACAGAAATTTCATTCCGAATATCCATTCGAACATATTTCCTATACCTTTAAACTGTCCAACGCAATATGATATTGAGATTAGTATTGCAATGATAGCTCCAGTTGCTCTTAATCCTTGAGAATAATATCGATCACCAATGAAATCAGCAGCTGTATATTTACCGTATTTACGAATTTGGCCAGCCATTAATATTAATAGTAATACATATCCACCTGTCCATCCAACAACAAATGCAAGACCATGATAGCCTGAGCCATACATGATAGCAGCCATTCCAAGGAAGGATGCAGCACTCATCCAGTTTGATGCGATTGCCATACCGGATCCAATACGTGATATACCACGACCAGCAGCATAAAAATCAGCAGTGTCTTTTGCTCTGAAGAATATCCCTACCATTACAAATACACATAAAATAGTAATAAGAATAATAGCAGGACCAACTTTAAAACCTCCTTCTAATTGAGTTGAAGCTCCGGCAGCAAATAAAAACGTTGGACTTAGCAATAATATAATAATAGGTAATAAAAACTTTTTCATAATAATAAATTTTGAAATGTAAGTACTTATTCGTCTATGTCTAATTCTAGATTTTTCTTATCTACACGATAACAATATAACCAACATAGAAATACAAAAAGTATTAATAGGAATACTGCTGAGTAGAAGTAATGAAAAGGAAATCCAAGAAATTTAAAATCAGTTAAAAATGACTGATTATGGATTAAGTAGGTAGACATAATAATTGGAATAAGCTTTTTACTTTCAGCTTTGAAAACTTCCATTTCAGTTGATGCTAATTCAAAAGAAACAATTTTTGTTCTTACATCGTTTTTTGCTAATCCTAATATAGGACTTACTAATTCTGAAAGAGATTTTTTTGCAGCAATATATTCAGGATCAGAAATTGATTCTATCTCTGATTTAAGCATTTCAAAATTTGTAACTTCATTAGATAATAACACCTTTTCTGAAGAATCTGCTAGTTGATAAGCAGTCCAACTTAAAGCATTTTGTAATGCAATTTTATGATCAGATTTAATAAATACTTTACCTAATACAGAAAGAGAAGTGTGTGCAAAACTTTGCATCTCTTCAATACTAGCTTTTTCATTTAGAATGTTTTCCCAAACCATTTCGTATTTCACATAAGCTTCTTCGGGAGTTGGTTTTTCAATTGCCCGTAAAAGGAAATGAAAACCAAAAACCGCAACTGCCCAAATTATTATTAATTTCATCGCCAAATTTCTATTCCACTTGGCTTGAGCAGTAGTAGGTTTAAAAAAACTGATGTGATAATCATTGTGATTAGATTCCATGTTTTTTTAGTTTTAAAAGTTTATTTTAGGTTGTGACTAAGATATGGTTTTATAATAGATTATCAATTAATTAGATATTTTTTTTGCTCACAAGTTTTTAATATGCTTTGAAATGTTGATTTTATAAAGGTTGTGGGAATCAGCACTTTACATCTAAAAATCTAGATGTCTAGAACTATTGGTTTGATAATACAGGATCTGAAAGAACTTCTTTCGCTCCTTTATAAAAGAATATTGCACTGAATGTCATGAAGATATGACTAATATCGAAGTGGTTAAACCAAGGTCCTAATCCCCATTTGTTCATGAAAAACAAAGCACCAATTGAAGAAAAACCAATAGCAATAAGAAATAATTTGCTACCTTTCTTACGAGTTTTTTTATATACGATTATGTTAAAAGTTGTGACAACAATTAATAAACCATAAGCTGAGTGTACTTCTACAAAAAAGAAGTTGAGTGTTGAAAAAGTAATAGTAACAAAAGTGAGTAATTCAATTACATTTAACCATGCAAAAAAGGTTCCTACCTTTTTATTTATCAAAGGACGCGCATATTCAATGGATGCACGCTCTACAAGGGCAATAGAAAACATACTTGTTAGCCATCCGGGTAACTTCCATGGATTAGCAATGTCTTTTAGTAATTCTTCTCCAAATATTTTACCAAGGAAACTAATAATTTTCTCAGAAGATTGCCATTGTGTATCAAATAAATATAAAAATCCATGTCCTACTAATCCTCCAATTGCAGTTGCTATACCCATACTTAAAAAGTAGTATCTTAAATATAGGTGTACTTTATTTCTTACATCGATTTTATTCAACTTTATAAATGCATAAAAACAGACAAAAGAAACCAAAAGATCGGTTAAGGTTGTTATAGGTTCGTCAATGCGTAACCCGAATGGAAATATGGATGGTTGTTCGTAATACATAATTATTTGTAAGTTAACGAACTAAATTATTTTATTCAAGTATTCAATCAAAAAGAATAATACTTTATTTAATGATATACATTGATCTTAATTAAAATACATATAGTATTATTATATTTGCTTTTCCATAAGAAAATTAAGTATTTTGAAAAAGATCATATATATAACAACAACATTAGTTTGTATTGCTTTATTTGCCAAGGCTCAAACAACTTCTATAGAAATGGATCCAATAGAGGATTTTAAACCATATTCTAATTTTGGAATAAAACAAGGTATTAATTATTCAATGATGCTATCTTCTCCAGGTATTAATCAATTAGCAACATTTGGCTATACAGGAGGCTTAGTTTATAAATACCAAAATCAAAGAATGGTTGGTTTGCAAATGGAACTTAACTATACACAAAAGGGTTGGATTGAAGATTTAGCTGATATTGATAATTCGTATAATCGAAAAATGGATTACATCGAACTTCCTTTTATTACGCATATAGTTTTTGGTAAAAAATCTTTAAAGTATCATTTGAATTTAGGTACTACCTTTGGGTATCTTTTGTCTGAAAAAGAAGAATATACTGTAAATGATGAGCTTTATCGACAAGAGTATTATGGTAAAAAGATCGATCATAAATTTGATTATAGTGGATTGGGTGAACTTGGTGTAGTGTATGATTCAAAAATAGGGGAGTTTCAGGCAGGTGTGCGTTTTCAGTGGACTTTAACAGACCTTTTTGAAACAACTTCAGAAACAACTTTTACTCAAACACAAAATGGTATTTTGAGCTTTTCAGTTACATACTTTATCTTTAGTAATAAATAGAGGGTTTTTGAACATCTTATATTTTGATTTGTTTACAGATTAAAATAACCATAATGGAAAATTATTATGAAAAAGATACTTGTATTATTATTAATGACACTAATTATGTCTCCAATGTTTGCTCAAGAAAAAACTCTTCATGATTTTAGTGTAAAAACAATAGATGGAGAAGAATTTGATTTCTCAGTATTAAAAGGGAAAAAAGTATTGATTGTTAATACTGCATCGAAATGTGGATTTACACCTCAATATGCAGATTTACAAAAACTTTATGAAAAGTACGGTTCTGATAATTTTATAATTATCGGTTTTCCTGCCAATAACTTCATGAGTCAGGAACCTGGAAGCGATGCTGAAATTAAACAATTCTGTACATCGGAGTATAATGTTACCTTTCCGATGATGTCGAAAATTTCAGTTAAAGGAGATGATATTCATCCCTTATATGTTTGGCTAACAAAAAAAGAACAAAACGGAAAAATGGATTCGAAAGTAAAATGGAATTTCCAAAAGTATTTAATCGACGAATCTGGTAATATAGTAGATATTGCATATCCTAAAACAAATCCTTTAGATGATATGATTGTTGAATGGATTAAAAAATAAATATTACTTAAAAAATAATTTTTAAGAGGCTGTCCAAAAAGTCTTTCTTTGTCATCCCCGACTTGATTGGGGATCTTGCAACATTCAGTTTACTGATAGATATAAGATTTCCTTTTTTTAAGGAAATGACAGTTTAGGAACTTTTTGGACAGTCTCTTTCTTTTTAAATAGGGTAAACCTTTTGTTATTTATCATATCAAAGTAAAAACTAAAATTTGATTATGATGAAACAATTAATTTATCTTGCCATAGCATTACTTATGTTATCTTGTAACAATAATTCTATAAATGAAAGCTTCCCGGTTTTGAGAGGAGAATATCTTGGTCAAAATCAACCACAAGATTCAGCCATTTTATTTGCTCCTAATATTGTATCTTCTGGTCTGGGAGATAGAGATCTTGCTTTAACCCCAGATGGTAAGGAAATGTTTTTTACTCGCAATTTGGGTAATTTAAAATATTTCACAATTTTCCATACTAAACAACAAAATGGAATTTGGACTAAACCAGAGGTTTTTAAATATTGTAAAGACTCCAAGTATAATTATACCGAACCTTTTGTAACTTCAGATGGCAGTAAATTGTTTTTTGTATCAAATAAATCTCAAAATGAGGATGAACCAAATTATGATATATGGGTTTGCGATAAGGATGAGAATAATGAGTGGACTGAACCCTATAATTTAGGGGAGCCAATAAATACTGATCAGAATGAGTTTTATCCAACCTTAACAAAAGATGGTACTATTTATTTTAATCACTTTGATGAGAAACTAAAAGATGAGTTTATTTTTAGATCTAAACTTGTTGATGGAGAATATACTGAACCAGAAATGTTAAGTGAAAATATTAATAATGGAAGAGCTAGATTTAATGCTTTTATATCTCCAGATGAGAGTTTTATTATTGTTCCAATTTTTGGAATGCCAGATTCGTATGGTGCAACTGATTATTATATTGTATATAGAGACGAGAATGATAATTGGAGTCAACCAATGAATATGGGTAAAGAAGTGAATAGTAAAAATGGACAAGAATGGTCTGCTTCAATATCTCCTGATGGAAAATACTTGTTTTATATGTCTGGAAAAACTCCAATCGATCCTGTTAAAGGGAATGAGTATTCTGCTGATTTATTTGATAAAACACATAATTCACCACAAAATGGTAGCTCTGATATATATTGGGTATCTACAGATTTTATTAAGGAATTAAGAAAAAATGCAATTTTTGAATAGTTTATTTAAAACAAATTCATAAAGCTGTCTAAAAAGTGGAAACTAATATTTCACTACTTTTTGGGCAGCTTCATTTTTAATTTTCGCAGAATCTTGCAATAACTGTATAAGCTTTTTCTAATCCCAACTCACCAGCAACACTCATGTCCATGCATCCATTTTCCGATTCTTTTAAATATATATATGTAAGACCTCTGTTGTAATATGCTTCGGCATGAACTGGTTCTAGTTTTATAATTTTATCGTATAATTCGATAGATTTTCTATACTCTCTTGTTTTTAAATATGTGTTTGCTAAATTGAAAGCTGAGAATGTGAATTGGGGTGCAAGTTCTAATGATTTTATATAATCGTTTATCACCAACTCATAATCTAAATAACTCTGATTTGTTTCTAAAGTATTTATTCTATTTTTCGAATTATCTGTTGGATTTAACATAATAATTTCGCTTTCTGATTCAAGCTGTTTAATGTAATCAATCATTTCAGATCTGATATTTGCACGGCAATAATAAACAACAAAATTATTTGGATCTTTCTTCAAAGCCAGATTTAGATCGCTTAATGCTCCATTATAATTTTTGCGCATGCTCTTATATATACTACTTTGAATTAAGTTAGATACTTTCTTTTCTGATTTAATATATTCATCGTTGAGTCTTTCTATTTCTGAAGCTATAAAATCAGATTCAAATACTTTTTCTATTTCATTTGCAATAACAAGACCCAATGATTCATATTCATTTTTAATAAGTTCAATATTTTCAAATAAAACAGATAAGCTATTAAAATACTTTGAATTATTTACACCAAATACAAAACTGTAGTTTTCTTCAGGAATAATTCTTTCATTAAATTTTGGATTGTTATAAAATCTACTGCTTGATTTTAAAGTTATTAATCTTTGTAGGTTTTCGGTTGTGTCAGCATAACTCACATGTGAATCACTGTTCTGTTTTACAGATGCTATTATCTCATTAGCTTTTTCTTTATCGGAAAATGCACCTTGAGCATCATTTAATTTATGTCGAACTATTGATCTGTTTAAATATGCTTTGGCAAAATCTGGATATATTTCAATAGCTTGTGTGAAATCCATAAAAGCTCCTTGTAAATCTTCAATTTCAAGTTTCATTAAACCTCGATTAAAGTATGTTAAAATATTTTGTGGATTCAACTTTATTACTTTATCAAGATCGCTTATGGCTTCTTCGCTTTTTTTAAGTTCATTTTTAATTAATGCTCTATTAAATAAAGCTAAAGAGTTGTCAGGTTCAAGTTGAATTGCTGTATCTAAATTCATTACAGAAATTTCGGTTTTTTGTAAATGATAATTTGCTAAAGCCCTATTTACATATGCCCCTGAGTTTAATGGATCAAGCTCGATTACCTTTGTAAAATGCATTATTGCAGTATCATGTTTATTCCATTCAGAATATAAAATCCCTTTATTCATATATACATCATAAAAGTTGGGATCTAAGCTAAGAGCTTTATCATAATCGGCTAAAGCTCCTAAAGTATCTTCAATTCTATTTCTTGCTATGCCCCTATAAAAATATGCTCGTTTATTTTTTTTAGTAATTTCGAGAGACTTATTGAAATCATTAATCGCCTGATCATATTGATTTATATTGATTTTACAAAACCCACGTACAATATAGAAGTCAGGATCTATGGCGTTTAATTTTATGGCATCATCAAAATCGTTTACAGCTAAGTAGTACTTTTTCAAATTTAATCTTGAGAATCCCCTGTAACGCAAGGCGTCTGTATGGTTTGGTTTTAGCTCAATTGCTTTTGTATAATCTTGCTCAGCACCCATATAATCCATCAAATTATATTTGGCGATTCCTCTTAAAAAGTATGGCTCTGAAATATCGGGTTTTACACGAATAACTATACTAAATGATTCAATAGCTTCGGTAAATTTCTCAGCGAAAAGCTGTGCTCGACCTCTATTTATATAATGATTTGTATTTAGTTGTGCATTAGCGCTTTGAAAAAGCATTGCAAGTACAATAAGAACAAGAAATTTTTTCATAAAAGGGATTTAAAGCTTAAAAACTAATTCTAGTAATTGTGTAAGATATTTTTCATCAACCTCGTCGAATTGATTGTACTCATTACTATCAACATCTAAAACTCCAATAATTTCATCTTTATTGTTTTTAACCGGAATCACTATTTCTGATTTAGATCTTGAATCGCATGCAATATGACCAGGAAATTTTTCTACATCAGGAACAATAATAGGACTTTGCTGATTTATACTAGTCCAACATACTCCAACATCTTTCTTCAATTCTTGACAAGCAACCGGACCTTGATATTGACCTACTATTAATCTATCATTCTTTAGAAAGTAATAACCGGTCCAAAAGAAATAATCCATTTTATGATGAAGTACAGCAATTACAGTTGACAAGCGTGCATTATAATTATCAGTTTTTAATAAAATCTCCTCGATTTGTTTTTGCATTCGTTCGTAACGACCAGCTTTTTTTTTCTTATCCATAACTAAATCAGATTTTGAATTACCCAAAGGTAATATTTTTTAAATATGCTAAATGTTAAAAAACTTAAACATTAACCCACACTATTTGTTAATTAAACTTAAATTATATTTGTGGTCTATAGAGAATAAAATTATAAAATGCGATTCGATATACTTAAAAACCTTGATTCTAAGGAGAAAAAAACATTCTATTTGCACATTACATTCCAAATAATTGATGGAATGATGCGTGCTGCATTATGGATTAATGAATATGTCTTTGTAAAAAGTTTAAATGGATCAAGTTATCAATTGAGTTTCTTATTTCAATCGAGTGTAATTGTTCTATTGCTTTCTGTATTATTTAATGAATTAATAAACAGATCTAAAAATAAAAAAGGATTATTGAAACGTGCAGGATTCTTAACACACCTTCCATTAATTATATTGTTATTTTTCCCAAAGAATCCAGAATTGTATTACGTTAATTCTATCTATCATTATATATTTTTGTTTGTATTTTTCACTTATTATTTGTCGTATCCTATTGTTTTACCAACAATTAACTTGTTTTTAAAAAATGCTTATTCTAAAGAAAATTTTGGAAAGCTATATGGTATATCATCTTCCGTACGACAAATTGTTATGATGATAACATTTTTTGTATTAGGATTAATACTAGACTCTGATGTGTTTTCATTCACGTATTTTTTTCCAATACTTGGAGTGCTTGGTTTTCTAAGTATTATTTTAATTGGACGAATTGAATATATTCCAAAATCGATACCTGAATTTTCGGAAGGAATTATACAAGCCGTTATTGGTTCTTTTAAAAAAATGGTAAGTAATTTAAAAACAAATAAACCTTACTTTGATTTTCAAGTAGCCTATATGTTTTACGGATTCGCATTTATGAGTACGCGGTCTGTGATAAATATATTTTACGATAAGGCTTTATCGTTAAATTATTCAAGTGTGGCATTTTATCAGAACGCATATAATATAATTGCAATTATACTTTTACCAGTTTTTGGAAAAATTATAGGAAAGGTTGATCCACGGAAATTTACTATTATTCCTTTTATTTCAATGGCGGGGTATATATTATTTACAGGTTTAACAAAATTCTTTCCATATAGTATAGAACTATGGAAATTCGAAATCTATATTACATTATTAATTGCAACTGTTTTTTATGGATTTTTCTTTTCTACAATGCTTTTATCATGGAATATAGGTTCATCTTATTTTGCTCGAAACGAGGAAGCTGGAGATTATCATGCAATTCATTTATTTGGTACAGGATTGAGAGGTGTCGTTTCACCATTAATTGGAGTAGCTCTATACGAAGTATTTGGATTTTCATTAACATATGGTGTTGCCATTTTATCTCTTTTAATCGGGGTATATGTTCTATATAGATCCTCAAAAAAGAGAGTTGTTACAAATAATTAGTTTTCATATTTTTATCTATTCATTTTAAATCATAATTATGAAAAATATTTTCTATTTAATAATTGTTGCAATTGTTATGTTTTCGTGTGGAAAAAAAGAAAGAACTGATTTAATTGTAACCGATGCAAAAGTTTATACAGTAAATAATGAATTTTCAGTTGCAGAAAGTTTCGCAATAAAAGATGGGAAGTTTGTTGCTGTTGGTTCTTCACACGAGATATTATTGAAATATAAATCAGATCAAGTTATTGATCTAAAAGGAAAATATATTTATCCGGGATTTATTGATGCCCATTGTCATTTTTATGGATATTGTTTGTCTTTACTTCAAGCAAATCTTCGTGGTACAAAGTCGTTTGAAGAGATTCTTAATATTTTGCAAGATCACGACTCTAAGTATAATTCAGACTGGATTTTAGGTCGTGGCTGGGATCAGAACGATTGGGATGTTAAAGAGTTTCCAACAAATGAAAAACTAAACGAATTGTTTCCAAACAAACCTGTTTATATCAGGCGAATTGATGGACATGCAGCAATTGCAAATTCAAAAGCTCTAGAAATGGCTGGTATAACAGCTTCTACTAAAATAGAAGGTGGAAAAGTTTTTGTCGAAAATGGAAAATCAACAGGAATTCTTATTGATAACGCCATGTCGCTTATTTCAGAAATTGTACCTGAAGAAGAAATAGGAACTGCAGTAAAAGCCTTAAAGCAAGGAGAACAAAATTGTTTTTCGGTTGGACTAACTTCAGTTTGTGATGCAGGATTGTATAAAAGCCAAGTTCTTACGTTGGATTCTCTTCATAAGAATAATAATCTACAAATGCGTATTTATGCAATGTTAGAACCTAATAATGAGAATCTTGAATATTTTGTAAAAAAGGGGATTTATAAAACGGATTACTTAAATGTAAGATCTATAAAATTATATGCAGATGGAGCTTTAGGTTCACGCGGTGCTGCAATGATCGACCCATATTCTGACGATTCTAAGAATTATGGTTTAGTAATTGAACCAATCGAGTTTTATCATGAAATGTGTAAAATAGCTTTTGAAAATAAGTATCAAATTAATACACATGCAATTGGTGATTCTGCAAATCGTTTAATTCTAGATATTTATTCTGAGTATTTGAAAGGTAAAAATGATAAACGTTGGCGTATTGAACATGCTCAAGTTATTCACCCTGATGATATAAATAAATTTGGGCAATATAATATTATACCGTCAATTCAATCTACTCATTGTACTTCAGATATGTATTGGGCAGATGAAAGATTAGGAGCAAGAATAAAAAGTGCATATATATATAAGGAGTTATTAGAACAAAATGAATGGATTCCAAATGGAACAGATTTTCCTGTGGAAAAAATAGATCCACGATTAACTTTTTATGCTTCTGTTGCAAGAAAGGATTTGGAAGGATATCCTGAAGATGGTTTTCAAACTGAAAATGCTTTAACTCGTGAAGAAACCTTAAAATCAATGACAATTTGGGCAGCAAAAGCAGCATTTGAAGAAAATGAAAAAGGAAGTATTGAAGAAGGTAAGTTTGCTGATTTTATAGTCTTAGATGATGATATCATGGAAATGAATGAAAACGAAATTCCGAATGTAAAAATTCTTAAAACTTATATTTCTGGAAAAGAAGTATGGGCAAATAAAGAATAAAGTATAATCTTATTTTTTATATTATTGCATAATATAAAACTATTAAATGAATTTATTTGCCATAATTACATTAATCGCAGCTATTGTTTCTGGAATAATATCAATTTATGCAACGCGGTATAAAAATACAAAAGGTGCATTAAACTTTAGTGCTCTTTTATTAGCTGGTGCTTTATATGCAATAGGATATACTATTGAACTTTCGGGAACAAGTGTCGCAGATTTTCGTTTTGGACTTTATATTCAATATTTAGGAATTCCATTTATTCCATTTTTTTGGATTCTTTTTACACTTCAATTTGTTGGAAAACAGAAATGGATTACCTGGAAGCTAATTACTCCTTTACTATTTTTATCTATGGTAACATTCGTTTTAAATTTTACGAATGATTTTCATCATTTATATTATAAAGAGATCGGATTAAATAATTCAGGACCCTTTCCTATATCTGTATTAGAAAAAGGACCATGGTATTGGGTTCATATTGCCTATATTAATATTGCTACATTATTTGGTAATTTATTGCTAATTGAAATGTTTATTAAAACCTCTCCAATTTATCGAAAACAAGTAGCGATAATGGTTTTTGGGTCACTTTGTCCATGGTTTGGTCATATTATTTATCAATTAGGAGTTGGACCGCATGGTATTGATATTAGTCCAATATCAATTTCAGTAACAGGTGTTTTATATGCATGGGGTTTATTTCATTTTCGAATGCTTGATATATTTCCAATTGCATTGGAAAATGTTTTCAATAGCATGGATGATCCAGTTATAATTGTCGACAATAATAAAAGAATCATAGATTTAAATCATACAGCAGTAGAATTAACAAATGAATTTCAAAGAGAACCTATGGGGAAATCCTTAGAGAATGATTTTGGTTTATTATCTGAATATATCTGTGCTGTTCTTGAAAATAAAGCTGATAATAATTTAATGATTGAGATCAATTCAAAATATTATTTGATTAATAAATCGCCTATAAAAAATGGAAGTAAAAAGAATCTTGGGATCGTAATAATTCTAAATGATATTACTGAACAAAAACTTACAGAAATTGCATTACGAGAAAGTGAAACTCAACTAACCGAATTAAATGCCACAAAGGATAAATTCTTTTCTATTATTGCACATGATCTTAAAAATCCATTTAATACAATTGTTGGTTTATCTGATTATTTAGTTAATAATATTGGGAAAAAGGATTCTAAATCTTTTGATAAAATGATCCATTTAATTCATGGTGCTTCAAAAAACGGTTATAAGTTACTGGAGAATTTATTAGAATGGGCAAGTATACAAATAGATAGGATTGAAGTTGACCTCCATAAAATAAAGCTTTACGATATTGTATTAGAAAGTAAATATACTGTAGATAATCTGGCTGAAAAGAAGAATATAAATATTGAGATTCAAGTTAACGAGGACATTTATATATTGGCAGATATTAATATGATGAAAGCTGTTGTTAGAAATTTATTGTCAAATGCAATTAAGTTTACCAATATAAACGGAAAAATTAAAGTATCAGCTAATATAGAGAATGATATGATTAGTTTATCCATTAAAGATAATGGAGTAGGAATTTCAGATCAGGATTTAGATAAACTATTCAAAATTGAGCACATTCATAAAACTACTGGAACAGAAAAGGAAACAGGAACAGGTTTAGGCTTGTTATTATGTAAAGAATTTGTTGAACGAAATAATGGAAAAATAAATGTAAAAAGCGAATTAGATAAAGGGAGTGAATTTACAGTTATAATTCCAAAAGTATAACAATTAGAAATAAAATAATTTCTAATTGATAAAGCGTTTTATTAGTTTTTCAAGATATACAGATTTGACTTGTTTACTTGCCATAGCTTGTTTTATGGGAGGTAATTTCAGGATTACACCTAAAACAGCAGCCATTGCCCGATGATTCCACAATACCTGATTGTCAAATATTAAATTCTGTAATTTGCCACGTTCAATAGCCATTATAACTGCTTTATGAGTTCCGTTTAATGGTGTTAATATTCGTTCTGGTCTTGATTTTAATATAATACTGTTTTTATTGCATACACGAACACAAACTCCACAACCCAAGCATAAATTCTCATCAATTACAGCAAGCTTTTTATATTCGGTTGATTTTATATTGATTGCATCAACTGGACATTTCTTTTCACATAAACCACATCCGTTGCAACTTTCAGTTTGTATTTCTGGTAAAAAATTGCTTGTGTGAACAGGGTTTAATAATGCGAATCTCTTTGAAGCCAATAAAGCTTCACAACAACATCCACAACAGTTACAAATAAAGCTAACATCGTTACGAACATTTTCACCAAACTGAACTAAGTTATGATCATATGCTTTATCCAATAAATCTAGACATTCATTTTTGTCTATTGTTCTTGCATGTCCATGTTTTGTTAAGGATTTGGCAACAGAATTAAAAGTCATGCAAATATCCATTGGGGCATCACAAGATTTACCTAAATGTTCCATCTTATGTCGGCAATAACATATACCTACTCCAATATGCGAAGCAGTTTTAATTACTTCGCTAGCTCGCTCATAATCCAGAACATGAATTGCATTATCATTCGATAATACAGATTCATTAATAAATACTCTTCCAAGTCGAGTTTCTCCTTGAGTAAATAAACACTTAATAAAATCTTCTTCAACGTTCATATATTGATAAAAAAGTTCACTTAAAACTTTCTGATCAATATCCTTTCGTATTCTCATCAATGAAAACTCAAAGAAACCAGCCATTGGAGGCGGAAGAGCATATTTTATCTCTCCATTTTGTTCAATATCAATAAGTATAGCTTTATTTGCCAATCCTTCTAAAATCTTTTGAGTTTTGGGAATATTTAGTTTCCAAACTTCACTTGCTTTAATAACAGTAAAAGGTTTTATCGGAAGTAATGCTACTAGTTCTGCTTCTTTTTCTGAAAAAAGCATTTCAAGAATCTTAAAAAGTAATTTTGATGGTGTAGCTCCTTGAGGAAATTTGTTAATTCTTTCAACAAGCAAACTATATGATGATTTTATAGTATGATGAGCCATTGTATGGGATTTAGAATACAATTTACAAAATTTATCAATTCATTTTTTAAATCATGATTACATATTAAAATATATCCATCCATTTTTATACTTTTGCAGCTTCGGATAAATATATGTTCGAAGCATTTATATATAATTATTATGGGGTTTAAAGAAGAGATTCAACGTAGAAGAACATTTGGAATTGTAAGTCATCCTGATGCCGGTAAAACTACATTAACAGAAAAACTGTTATTGTTTGGTGGAGCTATTCACGTTGCTGGTGCTGTAAAAAGTAATAAGATAAAAAAAACAGCTACTTCCGATTTTATGGAAATAGAACGTCAGCGTGGTATTTCTGTAGCTACTTCTGTAATGGGCTTTGAATATAAAGGAAGAAAAATAAACATTTTAGATACTCCTGGTCACCAGGATTTTGCCGAAGATACATTCCGTACATTAACTGCTGTTGATAGCGTAATTATTGTAATAGATTCTGCAAAAGGGGTAGAGCCTCAAACCAGAAAATTAATGGAAGTTTGCCGAATGAGAAAAACTCCGGTTATGGTTTTTATAAATAAACTTGATCGAAGTGGTAAAGATCCATTTGAATTGTTAGACGAAATTGAAAATGAACTTAAGATTCATGCACGACCATTAAGTTGGCCAATTAGCAATGGCCCTACTTTTAAAGGTGTATATAATTTATACGAAGAAAAATTAAATTTATTTAGTGGTGAGGATAAACAAAACATCGAAGATGTAATTGAATTTAAAGATGTTAACAGTCCTGATTTAGAAGGATATATTGGTGATAAGTATGCAAATAATCTTCGTGAGGAATTAGAATTAATAACTGAAGTTTATCCTAAGTTTGAAGTAGAAGATTACCTTTCTGCAGATTTAGCTCCTGTATTTTTTGGTAGTGCTCTAAATAATTTTGGAGTACAGGAATTATTGGATTGCTTTATAAATATTGCACCCTATCCTAGAGTTGTAGAAGCTGAAGAAAGAGCTATAGATCCATTTGAAAGTAAATTTTCAGGTTTTATTTTTAAGATTCATGCTAATATGGATCCAAATCATAGAGATCGTTTAGCTTTTGTAAAGATTTGTTCTGGTAGCTTTAAAAGAAATACTAATTATTTGCATGTTAGAGCGGGAAAAAAGATGAAATTCCCTTCACCAACAGCATTTATGGCCGAAAAGAAATCTATTATTGATGAAGCTTTCCCAGGCGATATTATTGGTATCCACGATACTGGTAATTTTAAAATTGGTGATACATTAACAGAAGGCGAAAGTGTTAATTTTAAAGGATTGCCGAGCTTTTCTCCAGAAATGTTCCGTTATGTTGAAAATGCTGATCCAATGAAATATAAGCAATTAGCAAAAGGCTTAGATCAGTTAATGGACGAAGGAGTAGCACAGCTCTTCACTAATAAATTCAATGGAAGAAAAATTATCGGTACAGTAGGTCAACTACAATTTGAAGTTATTCAGTTTAGATTAGAACATGAATATGGAGCAAAATGTAAGTATGAACCAATTCAAATGCACAAAGCATGCTGGATACAGTCTGATGATAAAGAACAAATCGAGGATTTTAGAAAAAGAAAATACAATAATATAGCTATTGATAAACATGGGAGAGAAGTTTTTATGGCTGATTCTCCTTATGCTTTACAAATGGCTCAAAGCAAATTTGATAAAATTAATTTTCATTTTACATCAGAATTTTAAAATTGGATTAAACCTTTTAAAGACATTGAAGTCTTTTTATTTGGGAATCTAAATTATCGAACTGTGAGTAAAAGAATTTTATTTGTTATTGCAATATTTTTTATATCTACATTATCTGCAATATCTCTAAATAACGAGAAAAAAAGTGTAGAAATCGTAAAAGCATCATCATCATTAAAGATTGATGGAGTCTTAACAGAAACTGCTTGGCAAAATGCTGCTGTAGCTAAAGATTTTATTCAATTTGAACCATATAACGGCAAAAAACCTTCTTTGCCAACAGAAGTAAAGGTTATTTACGATGATCAAGCAATCTATTTTGGAGCTATCTTGTATGATAACAATCCTGATAGTGTAATTCGGGATTTAGGAGTTAGAGACGAGTTTACTCGAATGAATGCTGATTTATTTACTGTATTGATAAGTACCTTTAATGATGGTGTAAATGCAGTAGAGTTTATGGTTTCTGCCTCTGGTGTTCAGTCCGATGGAAAACATACTGGTAATCATAGCGATTCAAATTGGGATGGTGTTTGGGAAAGTGCTGTTGGATTTACCGATAATGCATGGATTGTAGAAATGAAAATTCCATATTCTGCCTTACGATTTTCAAAAAAGGAAGATCAAACATGGGGAATTCAGTTTTTTAGATCAATAAGAAGATATAGAGAATGGAGTTCTTGGAATTTTGCCGACGTAAATACTCAAGGTTTGATAAATCAATTGGGGGAAGTGTCAGGAATAAAGGATGTTGAACCTCCTTTGCGCTTATCCGTTACGCCATATTTTTCAGCTTATTTAGAAAATAATGCAGATAATAAATGGAATAATGATATTAATGCTGGAATGGATTTGAAATGGGGAATTAATCAGAGTTTTACTTTGGATATGATTTTAATTCCTGACTTCGGGCAAGTTCAATCAGATGATGAAGTTCTAAACCTATCACCATACGAAGTTCGTTACGATGAAAAAAGAGCCTTTTTTACTGAAGGTACTGAATTGTTTAATAAAGGAAACATTTTTTATTCGAGACGTATTGGAAGCCGACCTAAAAAATCAGGTGATGTAGAAGATATGTTAGATTCTAACGAAGTAGTAGAAAATAACCCGATAGAAACACAGTTGATTAATTCGTCAAAAATATCAGGACGAACAAGTGGAGGTTTAGGAATTGGATTTCTAAATGCCATGACTGGTTCTGTTGATGCAATTATAAAAGATACGATTCCGGAAATTATTTCTAATGGATTTGAAACTGAACTTAAATACAATAAACGAAAGATTAGAACTCAAGGCTTTACAAATTATAATATGATTGTTTTAGATCAAACACTAAAAAACAATTCATATGTAAGTTTGGCAAATACAAACGTTCAGTATTCAGGAGAGGATTATACGGCAAATGTATCGGCTGGTGAATTTAAATTGATGAATAAAGAAAATTCGTATCAATTTTTTGGAAGTGGAGCTGTTAGTCAGATATATAGCGATGAAACAAGTATTGGGCATAAGTATTTCATGATGTTTGCCAAAACAAAAGGAAATTTCTTATTCGAAGCAGCCCATAATACAGAATCTGATACTTATGATCCAAACGATATGGGTTATATTCAGCAAAATAATGAGTCTACATGGTATGCAGAATTAGATTATAATATTAATGAACCATTTTGGAAAGTACTGAACTGGCGCAACGAGATTAATTTCAGATATGAAAATTTATATAAGCCAAGAAAATTTTCTGAATTCCAAATTAGTGCTATAACTCATACAACATTTGCAAAAAGTTATGTACACACAGGCTTGTTTGTGAGTGTTATGCCTGTTGGCAGTTACGATCATTTTGAACCGCGAGTTGATGGTTGGAAATTCAAAAGTCCAAAATTAACAATGGGAAATTGGTGGATTTCAACAGATTACAGAAAACGTATTGCTGGTGATTTTAATTTTGGAGGTTGGAAAGCGCTAGAATATGATAGATATGGTTATTGGTTTGGATTTGGTCCTCGGTTAAGAATAAGTGATAAGTGGCTACTAACCTATCGTTTAAGCATGGATAATGACTATAATACATATGGTTATATTGAAGATTATATTGATGAATCCGAAAATACTGTAATTAATTTTGGTAAACGAGATCAACATACAATTATTAACACCTTAACAACCAATTATATATTTAATAATAAGATGTCGCTTAGTTTACGTGTTCGTCATTACTGGAGTCGTGTTGAATATGATGATTACTACACACTAAAAGAAAATGGCGATTTATCTGAATCTATTGGTTATGATACTTATGGTAATGGTGAGAATTTAAATTACAATGCATTTACTTTAGATATGAAGTATTTGTGGAGATTTGCACCTGGCAGTGAAATGGCTCTTGTATGGAAAAATGCCATATATACTGACGATACAAAGATTACAAATAATTTTATCGATAATATAAATGATACATTTGGATCGTCACAAATAAATAGTATCTCATTTAAGATTCTTTATTATCTAGATTATCATTATTTGAAAAGAAAATAGAACCAAAAAAAATTTAAAAAGATCCAAATTTAATTTGGGTCTTTTTTGTTCAGTATAGACAATAAATGAAATTTAAAAAGAATTTATATATTTGTTACTTATACAAAAAACGTTTACATACTTCATTAATTCTTCGATCTTGGTAGGGTAAGAGCAGTTTATTCTATTTTAGAATTTAGATTTGTTCAGATCTAAGCTGTTCATGTATTCCAATTTTTATTAACTTATATTATTTATTTTAATTTATAATAATGGAAAACAATTATCTTATTAGAAGAGCGCATAATCAAAACGATTACAAAAACATTATAGAATTATTCGATAGAGTTTTTTATCCTGAGAAAGTTGGTGAGCTGGCGAATGTTTTTATGAAATCGTTACCAGGATCAAAATATAAATATTGGTTTGTTGCCGAAGAAAAAGAAACGGGTAAAATCGTTTCTTCTTTTATGCTTATTCCCTGGCAATGGGAGATTCAAGCTGTAAAATTAAAGGTTGCAGAAATGGGATTGGTCGGTACCGACGAAAAACATCGTGGTAAAGGTCTAATTAGAATGCTAAATCAGGAGTACGACACAACTTTATCTAAAGAGGGTTTTGACATGGCTGTAATTCAGGGTATTCCAGGATTTTATCATAAATTCCGATATCACTATGCTCTACCAATGGAAAACCATTTGAATGTTAGTTTAAGCAATATCAAGAATGAATTTGATACGAATGAATTTAAAGTAAAATTAGCTGAATTATCAGATATTCCTTTTTTAATTTCTGAAGATGAAAAATATCGTAAGGCAAATTTTATATCTTCCTTTCGAAAAAATGATGATTGGGAATACATTTTAAGTAACGAATCAAAATCAACTGAATATGGTTCTGAGATTTTAATATTTGAATCGCAGAAGGAAAAATTTTATTGTAGAATATTACCAAATGGATTTGGGAAAGGATTTATTGTAAGTGAGCTTAGTGAATCTATTTCAAAATTTGCATTTGAAAATTTACTTTCATATTTGAAAGAGGAAGCTAAAAAAGCAAAAAAGCCATTTATCAGATTTAACATCGAAGAAAATTCTGATTGTGGAAAAATGCTTGAGGATTTCGAAGTTATGAAAAGTAAGTCGGATGCATGGCAAATTAAAATTCCGAACAAACTGATTTTTTTAAAGAAACTAAAATCAATTTTAGAAAACAGAATTAAAAATAGTGAGTTTAACAAATTTTCAAAAATCCTAAGATTAGATTTTTACAAAGAGACAATTGATTTGAAATTTGAAAATGGAAAAATTAAAGAATTTCTGTTTTGTAGTGAAAATGAACCTGATTTTAGTTTTAATATTCCTGAGGATTTATTCACAAGTTTAGTTTTAGGCTATAGAAATTGGGTTGAGTTGCAGGAAAATCGTCCAGACATTGGATCAATGCTGCTTTATCTCGATCCGGAAGAAAATCCAATGAATGATATTTCTGGAAAATTATGTGATGTGCTTTTTCCAAAAGAGAAATCATGGATTAAATTACAATATTAGCGTCCTATAAAAATGCAAGTATAATGCTCGCATTTTCTAAAAAGCCTAACAGTCCTGAAAAGTAGTTAATAAAATGCGAAGTATAATCTCGTATTTCTTGTATATTTTTCATTTATTTGCGAGATTTTTAAATCTACACCTTAAAGAAAATGTTAAATCATTATAAATGAGAAAGTTACTTTTAATTACACTATTGTTTGCAAATCATCTATCTTATTCTCAAAATACTCAAGAACAATTTCATGATGATTACTTAGAAGCCTGTAATCTTATTTCCAAAAAGTATATATATTTTGATCGAAAATCGGAGCTAACGAGAGAGGAATTTATTGAACAAAAGGTAAATTATGCAGATTCAATATCATGGGATGCAGAACGCTTTGTTCAAGAAATACATAATTTAAGATGTTTATTTCCGGATGGACATTTTTCTTGGTCTGTTCCAAAAACCTTATCACCTTTAGATAAATTTTACACATTAGGTTTTGTATGTACATTCACAAATGATAGTGCCTTAATTATTAAGAAAGTTTACAATAATTATAATAAGAGACTTACAAAAAATGACACCATTGTTAAAATAAATAATATTTCTGCAAAAGAGTATATTAAGAATCTTGGAAATAAAGAACCTCAATCAACAATAAATGCAACACTTGAAGTTGCTGCAAGAAATTTTACATTAAAAAAATATAGCTCACCTTTAGATTTTAATTTAAACGATCTTGAGATTGAAATAAAAAATGGGAAGCGGAAAAAAACGATTAAAGCAAAATGGCATACTTGTGGATTAACAAGCAATGTTGCTGAAGTGCGCAAAAACTATGAATTACTTTTAGTTCAAAGGAATGGATATTTGTCTTTAGAAGAAATTCCCGAAGATTATTCTTCATATCATTCGTCATTTTATTTATATAATAAAACGATAGATTCAATTACTTTTTCAATTTTACATCTTCGTGATTTTTTTGCATGGAAAGCTTCAGATTTGGATTCTGTTATTCAGAAAATAAATAAAACTAATCCAGAGTATTTAGTTTTAGATTTAAAAGACTGTAGTGGTGGAGCTTTTAATCAAATGCTTTTTTTAAGTCATGCTTTAGGTATTAATAAATCCTATAAGTTTTTTTACGATAATTTCACAAAGTCTGATAAACGCTATACAGGTGTTTCTGATTTTGATTTTATTTCGAATAAAATTGAACTTGCAAATACATGGAATGGGAAAGTAATAATAAGGTCCAATGAAATTTGTGGTAGTGCATGCGATTTCTTTATTCGAAGAATGCAAGTAAATAATAGGGCATTAATTGTAGGTAATTCTCCGGCTGGACGTGGAGGAGGAACAGATCAGTTTGTGCTTTCTAATACAAAAGCTACAATTAGCTTCCCGCTTAGAGAACGTATTCCTATGGATTATCAAAAAAGTATTGAAGGAGATGTAATGGATATCGATTTTATATCAGAAGAAAATATAAATGGTATTTTGATAGAATTGATTAATAATAAATTCATTAGTAATTAATAAAGTAAGGTATTTTTGAATTATGAGACTATAGAATCTACTTTTCTAACTCAATAATTATATCATCTTTTATTACAGTATCTTCAGCACGAAAATTTATATTTTTGATTTTTCCCTGAAAGCTTGAAAGTATTTCATTTTGCATTTTCATGGCTTCAAGAATAAGGAGAGGTTCACCTTCTTTTACCTCTTGGTTTTCTTCAACTAATATCTCAATTATTTTTCCAGGCATTGGAGCCTGTATTTTTTCAATTTTTGAATCACCTTTATTTTTAGCTAAATATTTTTTTCTTTTGTACGAAAAGGGAGATTCCACAGAAATAGGATATGTCACTCCATTTACTGAAATCTCATATTGATTTTGATTTTTCTCAATAATATCAACCAAGTACTTTTTCTTCTTCCAGATTACAAAAACAAATCCTTGTTTATCAGAAACTATTTCAATTGGAATATTTTCTTTTCCCTGTTTTATATAAAGTTCCTTTGGATTTATAAATTCGTACTTGTTTTTCTTTTCGGTACAAGCAATAAATTTCTGTTTATTCTTTTTAGTTTTTGTGAACATGCTAACATTGATTTAGTTAAAGAGATTTTAATCTTTTGTTCATTAACCAAGGGTTTATATTTTTCCCTTTTTCATAATCAATAAATGTTTTGTCGTTATCGTCTAGTTCAATATTGTGATTTAGAGATGCCCAAAATGCTGCTATAAGTTCTTCATCCTTTTCTTGATAATAGAGTTGTTTCATATCATTTAAAATAAATGAAGTTGAAATATCTCCACTCTGAAATTTTGGGTGATTCAAAACTTCTTTGCAAAATGGGATAGTAGTTTTTATACCTTTAATATATAGTTTATTTAAAGCTGCTAATGAATTGGCAATTGCTTTTTCTCTTGTTTCTCCATAAGAAATTAATTTAGCAAGCATAGAATCAAAACTGGCTGTTATATTAGATCCTTCAGTAACACCAGTATCAAAACGACTATTTTTACCATTAGAGAATTGAATTTTTTCAATGGTGCCTAAGTATGGAGCAAAGCTTGCCTGTACATCTTCGGCATTTATTCTACATTCAATGGCCCAACCGTTTTGTTTAACATCTTCTTGTTTAATAGTTAATTTTTCGTTTTGAGCAATTCTGATTTGCCATTCAATTAAATCATAACCTGTTACCATTTCAGTTACAGGATGTTCTACTTGAATTCTGGTATTCATCTCCATAAAATAAAAATTACCCGATTCGTCTAATAAAAATTCAACTGTACCAGCATTTTTATATTTAGATACTTTGGCGATTTTAATAGCAGAATCGCCCATTATTTTACGCAAGTCTTTATTTAGTGCCACTGAAGGGGACTCTTCAATGAGTTTTTGATGTTTGCGTTGAATTGAACATTCACGCTCACCTAAATGAATAATATTTTCATGATGATCAGATAATATTTGAAATTCTATGTGCCTTGGGTTTCTAACATATTTTTCCATAAAAACTGAAGGATCTGAAAATGCTTTTTCAGCTTCATTTTGAGCCATACGAAACATCTTTTCAATTTCTTCCTCTTTCTCAACTATTCTCATTCCTCTGCCACCACCACCAGAAGCAGCTTTTAAGATTACGGGATATCCGATTTTTTTAGCAATTTGTTTTGCGTGATATGGGTTTCGGATATTTCCGTTACTACCTTCTAACAGTGGTATATTATGACTCGATGCTAATTGTTTGGCTATGGTTTTATTACCTAGTTTATATATTGAATCAGGCGAAGGACCAATAAATATAATTCCTTCGTCGATACATTTTTGTGCGAAATATGGATTCTCAGCCAGATAACCATATCCTGGGTGAACAGCATCTATATTATTTTCTTTCATACTATATATAATGTGTTCAATATCTAGAAATTCTGGAATATCATTATTTAATTCAGTAAAATCAATAATTTCATCCATAAACTGCAAATAGTATGCACTTGGTTCTTTGGAGGTTTTAATACCAAAGGTTTTAATACCCATTCCTTTTGCCGTTTTCGAGATGCGAATAGCAATTTCTCCTCTATTTGATATTAAAATGGATTTTATTTTTGTCATAATGATTTGTTTAACAATTTTACTTTTAACCTGAGTAGACTAAAGTGGTATGTTCCCATGTTTTCTCGAGGGAGGTTCAACATGCTTATTTTCTAAGGAGTCAAAAGCAGTTATTAGTTTTTTACGAGTATCGGCAGGATCTATTACTTCATCAATATATCCTTTTTCATCGGCTATATACGGATTGGCAACTTCATTCCTATACTTTGCTGCAAACTCTTTTCGTAATACTTTTGGATCGTCAGCATTTTGTAATTCTTTTCTATAAAGTATGGATACTGCACCTTCAGGTCCCATTACTGCAATTTCTGCTGTTGGCCATGCAAAATTGTAATCTCCTCCAATATTTTTACTATTCATTACACAAAAAGCTCCACCGTATGCTTTTCTGAGTATTACAGTAATTTTCGGTACTGAAGCCTCACTAAAAGCAAAAAGTAATTTTGCTCCATGTTTAATAATTCCATTATGTTCCTGATCTAATCCAGGTAAAAACCCAGGAACATCTTCAAGTGTAAGTATTGGTATATTAAATGCATCACAAAATCTTACAAACCGAGCTCCTTTAATTGATGAATTTATATCTAATACTCCGGCAAGAACTTTTGGCTGATTAGCAACAATTCCAATGGATTTTCCTTCTAGTCGGGCAAAACCAACAACTATATTTGCTGCATAATGCTCCGAAACTTCAAAAAACGTATCCTTATCAATTATTAATTCAATTACTTTTTTAACATCATAAGGTTTGTTAGGATCATCAGGAACAATATCCCTTAATTTATCAACGTTTTTATCCTTTTTGTCTTTAGTGTCTATGTATGGAGGATTCTCTAAATTATTTGATGGAAAAAATGATAAAAGTTTTTTTACACCGAGAATTGCATTTTCTTCATCTTCATACATGAAATTTGCAACGCCGCTTTTCTTAGCATGAACTTCAGCTCCTCCCAGTTCATCGAAACTAACATCTTCATTTAAAACTTCTTTAACTACATTAGGGCCAGTGAGAAACATAAAGCTGGTTCTCTTTGCCATAAAAACAAAATCCGTTAAAGCAGGTGAATAAACTGCTCCACCTGCTGCAGGACCTAATATCATAGAAATTTGGGGTATTATTCCTGATGATTGAACGTTGCGATGAAATATGCTTGTATAACCTGCTAAACTTGCAACACCTTCTTGAATACGTGCTCCTCCGGAATCATTTATTCCAATAATTGGTGCCCCAACACGTAAAGCAAGATCTTGTACCTTAATTATTTTTTTAGCGTGAACAGCTCCGAGAGAGCCTCCCATAGTAGTGAAATCCTGAGAAAATACATATACTAATCTGCCATCAATACGTCCATAACCAATAACAACCCCATCTCCAAATGCTTCGTCAATTTTACCAAAGCCTGTATCTGGAGTAGCTGAAGTGACAAATGCATCAAGTTCTTCAAAGGTATCTTTATCGAATAGTAAGGCTAAACGTTCGCGAGCATGTAACTTTCCTTTATCGTGTTGTTTCTTGATTTTATCAGGGCCATTCTGATGTTTAAAACGATTAGCCCGTTCTTTGAAATCTTTGTAGGTTTTTCCATTTATATCCATAATAATTGGATTAGGTTAATGTGTTTTATAACACATTTTATTTTCTTAACACAATTTTAGATCTACTTTTCACATTTGTTTAATAATAAGAAACTTAAGATTTTATTTTGGAGCTTTGTAATTAATTTTTAGCTCGGTAATTAATAATTTTATACTTGTAAATATATAAAATTTATATTACGGTCAAATTTTTCATTCATTTATAAACTAACAATAGAATTTATTATATGTTTATAATTAGTAGTTTATAAATTAACAATTTTAGACATAACGCTAAGCATCATATATAATTCGAATTTTACTTACGGTTGAATAGAAATTATAATTTAAAGTAACACTTAGAAAAAAAAGAAGTAAATGATTTAATATTTAAAACGTTATTCTTTAATTAGAATTCCAAACCTTTAATTTATTGGAAATAAATTCAATAATCTGATCATTTTCGGTTTTTCCATTTCCAGAAATTTCAATAGGTTTTCCAACTGATATAAAGATCTCTCTTTTTCTACGAATCGGTCCTAGATCTTTTACAAGGTTTCCATTTCCCCAAAAATCAGTTTTTAATGCTATTGGGATTACTTTTACTTTTCCAGATTTCGCCAGTTTAACTCCAAGAGAGTTGAATTCTTCTCCTTTAAACTCATCTTTACGTCCTCCTTGGGGAAAAATTACAATAGAAGTACCATTTTCTAAAAATTCTTTCCCTTGTTTCATAACCATCATTAAATCTTCGCGAGAATTTGATCTTCCTACTGCAATTGGTGTTCTAGCTCGCATAACTGGACCAAATAAGAAATGAGTGGTAAGATTTTCTTTAACAACAAAAGTAACCTCTTTGTGTGGTGCAATTAGTGCTGGGAAAATCATCGATTCCATGGCACTCATATGATTGCTTATAAAAACTACTGGATCTTTGCTGTTCTTTATATTATCTATTCCATCAATATGAAATTTCCCTCCGCAGTTTTCAATCAGTTTAATAACTTTGTTAGAGGCCAATATCCATTTCTCTGTATCGTACAGACCCTTTATTGCTAGTTTTCTAGATTTAAAAATTAATAGTATATACTTAAAAACGAAAAAGATTCTTGTATTCAGAAAAAGTTTATCGATAAGAACTCGCGAATTTTCTTTTGTTGAATAAATATTATTGGTAAAAATGGTATTTTTAACTAATTTCATTTGTTTGATTGTTTGAACATGCAATTTTACAAAATTAAATAGTTTGAAAAAACAATTTGTATTTTTAACTTGAACACTTTCATTATATATTTTTAATTATGACAAAATTATTTACATTTTTCGCAATTCTATTTTCTTTAAATGCATTTTGCCAAGAATTTACATATAAAGAAAAAAAGGAATTAAAAGGATATCCGGATTATATAATGGATAGTAAATTTTCGCCTTTCCGTAATTATTTTGCATTAACAATTGGGAATAACAGTATTGAGATTTTTGATAAAGATTGGAATAAGATTTTTAGTCATCAAGGAAATCCAAGTTCCGTGGGTGGTCATTTAGCTTTTTCTCCAGACGAAAAATATTTAGCTTATGCAAAATATAAAAGCGAGAACGATATTGCTATTATTCGATTAAAGGATCGAAAAGTGATTCAAGTTTTGAATGGACATGCCTATAATATTAATAAATTAGTGTTTAGTCATGATGGTAAATCATTAGTTAGCACCTCAAGTGATAATACAATAAGTATTTGGGTGTGGGAAAATGATCTTATGGTATTGTCACAAAAGTTTGAGTATGAAGATAATGTAATGGGAGCAAGTTTTAGTTTCGACGATAAATATCTGGTTACAGGTGGATATGATAAGGTAATTTATTTATACGAAAAAAAGGAAAACAAGTATCAGCTATTTGATACTATTCCTGGTATTAATTATTGGTTATACGATGTAGCTTTTCATCCAACAAAAAATGAATTTATTGTATCATCGCAATATCAAATTAGAAGATACAAATTTAATAGTAAGAAATACAGTTTTACCGATAGCCTAAAAATTCGTGTTAATAGGACTTTAAGATATAACTCAACAGGTGATTTTGTAGTATTTGGAAAAACTCATGATTTGGTTATTATAAAAATGGAAGAACACCAAATGACAGAATTTGAACAGATATATAGACATGGAGATTATGTATTTGGTGGGGATTTTAGCGATGATGGATTATTTCTTACTAGTTTTAGCTCCGATAAATCTTCGATTATTTGGGAGTTAACAGGTGTTAATCCATCAAAAAAATCTTTAATTACTGAGTATATGGACGGTGAATTAACATCTGCACAAAAAATAATTTTAACCTCTGATGTAATTAGTAATATATTAAATAAACTTGATTCTAAAATAACTGCACCACGTGATGAATTTGAAACTACTATCCAGTATAATGATCGCAGAGCTAAATTGAAATCGAATGTTTTAAATCAACTTCAACATTATACCGAAAAACATTATAATATTAAAGCTAAATCAAATACTGTTCAAATACCAATAGAACGAATTATAGGTTACAATGCCGATTTAGAAATATATAAAATTCGTTTTTTAGAAACAGAAGCAGGGGTGAAAATTCCAATTAACGATGCTAAATTATTCAAGAAAAATTGGAGTGAATCAGTTATTGTAGCAGAGAAAAAACAAAGTAAAGATGGAGTTTCATTCGAGTATAAAAACTTTAAATTATTGCTCTCAAGTAACAAAAATACCTTTGATATAGATCCAGTTGAGAACCCATTCCATATAATTAAGAAAAGTAGAAATATAAATGTGCAAAGTGGTAGATCAGAAGGAGATATCTCTAAAACTCCTAATAAACCTATGGGAGAAGAGTCTTTGGGAGTTGATAGAGCGCTTATCTTCGCAACTAATATTTACGATTCATTTTCCGAATTAGTGAACCCTGTTTTAGATGCTACTACTGTTGCAGATGAGCTTCAAACAAATTATTTTGTACAAACAGAATTGGTAATAAATCCTACATTAAAAGAAGCTATCGAGAAAATAAGAGAGTATGCAAAATTGGATTACGGAAAGAATGATAATTTGCTAATATTTTTTGCCGGTCATGGAATTTACGACGATGTATTTAAAGAAGGATATGTAATCTCTCGTGATTCAAAATCTGATGATGTGGCCAAAACATCATATTTATCACATTCTAATTTGCGTACAATGGTAAATAATATTCCTTGTAATCATATCCTTTTAGTTATGGATGTATGTTTTGGAGGTACTTTCGATCCTTTAATTGCTTCTAAAAGCCGTGCTGCTGATATGTATACAGAAGTTACAAACGAAGAATTTATACAAAGAAAGAAGAAATATAAAACCAGATTATATTTAACGTCAGGGGGCAAGGAATACGTACCAGATGGTCGCCCGGGGCATCACTCACCTTTTGCTCGAAAGTTTCTCGAATCTTTAAGAAACTATGGAGGTAGCGACGGCATTCTTACTATTAATGAAATTATTCAGTATGTAGAGAAGGTTGAACCGCAACCACGCTTTGGAGAATTTGGTGATAATGAACCAGGAAGTGATTTTATTATTCTAGTTAAATAAGAAGAATATGAAAACAATTGTCGTGTATTATTCGAGAAAAGGAAGCAATAAATATCTTGCAAATAGAATCTCAAAAGATTTATCGTGCGATATTGAAGAAATAAGACCACGCATGAATGTTTTTTTATTATTTCTTATGAATATACATATTGGAATAAGATCTATAAAACATAATTTAAAGGATTATGAACGTGTAATTTTAGTGGGCCCTATTTGGGTTGGACGTTTTATAGCTCCACTAAAGAGTTTTGTTATAAAATATAAAAATGATATTTCAAAATTTTTATTTATAACTTGCTGCGGTAGTACATTTGATAAGAAAGATGAAAAATTTGGGCACGGCCTTGTTTTTAAGGAGGTTAATAAGATTATGGGTAACAAATGCAAGCATTGTGAAGCGTTTCCTATAGAACTTGTAGTTCCTGATTCGCAAAAGGATGATGATTCAGCATTTATGAATACTCATTTAAGCGATAGTAATTTCAAAGGGGTAATACTTGAGAGGTATATTAAATTGTTGACGAGTTTAAACTAAGAATTTAGTGAAATAAAGTCTTCTGTTGTAAAGCTCCTTCATGTTCCAATAACCACTGTTTCTTTAATAAACCACCTGCATACCCGGTAAGTTTTCCGTTGTTTCCTATTACTCTATGGCAAGGTATAATAATAGGTATAGGATTTTTTCCATTTGCAGAAGCAATTGCACGAATTGCTTTTTCATCGCCAAACTTTTGTGCTTGTTCAAGATACGATATTGTTTTTCCGAATGGAATTTTTGTTAATTCATGCCAAACTTTTCCTTGAAACTCAGTGCCAATAGGATTAATGCTAATATCAAACTTATTACGATGCCCACGAAAATATTCGTCTAATTGTGTTATACAATTTTGTACTTGAACAGGAATCATTTTCATTTTAAAGTAATCATCTGTAAATTCAATTTGAATAATATCACGTTCGTTTGATATTATTCTCAAATTACCAATAGGTGATTTATAGTAAGCTTCGAACATAATTACTTTATATATTCTGAAATTAGATTATTGGGAACTCCACTTTTCTTATTTATCTGCTTGATGGTCAAACCCTCGTCAAACATTCTTTTGATAAAAGTTTTAAGCGATTCTCCAATCTCAATTAAGTTCATATCCGGATCAAAAACGCGTATAGTTTTTTGTCCCCACGATTCTTCAATTATATCGTGATGTTTAGTGATGTTTTCTCTATTTATTAAATCAACAATCAAATCTATATTTTCAGATTCAAAGTATAATTCCAATGCCTTATTAGTATTTTTATTTGAATAGAAATTTTCATTAAGACTGTGCCATTCAGGTATTTGCCAAAGAGATAATCCTCCTTTTAAGGAAACATTATTTCCAAAATCAGTTTCAATTTCTTGATTCAAAATATTACAATAAAAATGTTTAGATGTATTAATATTCTTAACAAATAATACAGAAGAATGGAATTTCATACTCATAGGTTTTTATAATAAATATAGTAAAAAATAAAAAAGTTGTCAATACTTAGATAAACTCTGTATGACAACTTTTGTTATTAAATACCCACCAGATATATATCAAGATGGTAATATTTATTATTATTTACTTATTTAGTTCAGATTCAATAGTTTGCTTTAAACTGGCAAATTCATCATCATCAAAACCTGTAGCTTGATATATTATGTTTCCTTCACGATCTAACACTACATTTCTGGGAATATATCTTTCTGCAAATAATGAATATATCTTTCTTCCTGGATCAGGAACAATATTAAATGTATATTCGTTCTTTTCTTTGAATGTAATCATTTGCTCTGCAGTATGTTCACGTCCAAAAACGATTAGTTCAAAATTATCATTGTCTTTGTGTTTTGCCCAAATATCACTTTCAACAAATGGAAGTTCTTTAATACAAATAGGACAAGAAGTAGCAAAGAAATTCATAAATACAACTTTGCCTTTTAAATCATTAATATTAATGGTATCATTTGTTAAAGTTACATAACTGAATTCTGGAACCTTTTGTCCTACTTCTGTTAATGTAGATTTTATCACATCAGCTTCTTGTTCAGCTTTTTCTCTTTTTTCCTTTAATCCACACGAATTAAGTCCAATTACTATAATCGTAAATATTAAAAATGTTTTTTTCATGGTTTAGTTTTAAAAATTCGGTGGCAATATACACCATATATTTTATTTCACATTAATTTTTGAGCAGTTTGTAATCAATTGAGTGTATTTATCTGATTTACTTAAAGAAAGGTTAAACCTTTACTAAATTATTCAATCATAGATATAACTCTAAAACTTTAACTATGATTAGAAATTATTTATTAATTGCCAAAAGAGTATTACTCAATAAATTTATTTTTACTCTTCTAAATATTTCTGGATTAGCTATAGGAATAGCTGCTTCAGTGTTAATTTTTCATTATATAAATTTTGAAGAAAGTTTTGATTCTTTTCATTCAAATAGTGAAAATATTTATAGATTATCTTATGGAAGAACTAGTAGTGATGGAAGCGATGTCGAATTTGCTTCAGCATGTCCGGTAATAGGTCCATTATTGAAAGCAAATTTCCCAGATATTGATAGAATTGCTCGACTAGCAGTTCGAGAAGCAACATTTTCATATAATGAAAATAAATTTATTGAAAGTAAGATTTATTATGCTGAACAAGAGATATTTAATATTCTTCATTTTGAAATAATCGATGGAAATATAACAAACGCATTATCGGAGCCCAATAATATTGTTTTAAGTGAAAGTGCATCGAAAAGATATTTTGGAAAAGAAAGTTCAATTGGTAAAACGCTACGATTAAATAAAAAGGATGATTTTAAAGTTGTAGCTGTGTTTAAAGATGTTCCCTATAATTCACATCTTAAACCTGAAATATTAATTGCCTTTCCTAATTTATCAGATTGGCGAGGTGATGAATATCTTGAATCTTGGGGACATACAGGTGCTTTTACCTATTTAACTTTGAAACCAGAAGCTAAGCCAAAAGATTTGGAAAAACAATTTATAAAATTTACTGAATCGCAAATTGGGGAGATGCTTGCTTATTACAAGATGGTAATGTATTTTAATTTACAGCCAATAAAAGATATACATTTAAAATCTAACCTATTACAAGAACAGGAACCTCCTGGAGATGAGAAGTCAATAAAATTCTTATATATAATTGGTTTATTTATTCTTGTTATTGCCTGGGTGAATTATATTAATTTAACCACATCCAGATCAATGGAACGAGCGCGGGAAGTTGGAGTAAGAAAAGTTGTTGGTGCTGTTAGATTAAACTTAATTAAACAATTTTACACAGAATCGGCTATAATTAATTTTGTAGGATTATTACTTGCTCTAATTTTTATGCAATTATTAAAGCCTTCATTTTCAAATATTACAGGTATTCCAATCGATTATCAATTTTGGAGTCAATCGTGGTTTATTTTATTTATTGGAGCAACTTATATAGTAGGTACTTTTGTAACCGGTATGTATCCTGTTTTTGCTTTATCGTCGTTTAAACCTGTACAGGTATTAAAAGGAAAGCTTATTTCAAATTCAAAAGGAATAAATCTTAGAAAAATATTAGTAGTACTTCAATTAATGATATCGATAATTCTAATTACAGGAACTTTTGCTGTTTTTACTCAATTAAAATTTATGAGAACACAAAACTTGGGTTTTGAAATTGAGCAAACATTGGTAATTAATATTCCTAAAGCTATTGATTCAACCTTTATTCAAAGAAAAGAAACTTTTAAACAGGAAATTGCAAAACTAACAGGAGTAAAGGGGGTAGCGTTTTCTACAGAAGTTCCCGGTAAAAAAATATGGTGGGATAATGGAAGTATATTTAAAGTTGGTCAGGATGCTTCGTCAGGAAAAAATTATATGATAATGGGTGTCGACGATCAATTTATAGATTTATATAAAATGAAGTTTGTAAATGGAAGAAATTTTTCTCGAGAATTCCCTACAGATAAGCAATGTGTAATAGTAAATGAAACAGCTGTTAAATGGTTAGAGTTTGAAAATCCGGATGATGCTCTTAATAATCAAATTGATTATTGGGGAAATATTTATACAATTATTGGAGTTTTAAAAGATTACCGACACGAATCTCCAAAAGCTTTACCGGAGCCTCAAATATTTAGGTATCTTCCTGATGAAAGTAGATTTGGATGTTTCTCAATTAAACTTAATACTGAAAGTATACATTCCAATCTGAATAAAATAGAAGATCAATGGGATAAACTTTTTTCAGGAAATCCATTTAATTACTTTTTCTTAGATGTGCGTTATAATGAGCAGTTTAAAGCTGATATAAAGTTTGGTAATGTATTTGGTATTTTTTCTTTTTTAGCCATATTTATTACGTGTTTGGGTTTGTTTGGATTGTCTTTATATACAGCTAATCTTAAAACAAAAGAGATTGGTATTCGTAAAGTTTATGGTGCTACAGTTTCAAGTATAGTTATTAATATTTCTAAAGAATATTTTTATCTCATACTAATATCAATGATAATTTCAATTCCAATTTTGATTTGGGGTATAAAAAAATGGTTAAATAATTTCTCCACAAAAATGGATGTTTCTGTTTGGATGTTTGTTTTTCCCGTTCTAATTGTAATTTTAATAACAATGATTTCAGTTAGTGCTCATACGATTAAAGCAGCACGATTAAATCCGGTCAATACTTTAAAATATGAATAATATATGATTTGAAAAAAAAGTAAATGCTGGCAATTGTTTTGTCGGCATTTTTTACGATCTTACTTAAAATTTTAATTATGAGTACAGACGGTTTTCAAAATCTATTATCCTTTATAAAACAATTTGTAAAATTTAATAATGAGGAATTAAATGTTATTTTAAATACACTTGAGGTTATTCAACTTAGTAAAAATCAAATCTTTATTGATGAAGGTCAGATTGCTAATAAAATAGCTTTTGTAAATAAAGGTTACCTGAGAGTGTTTTATAATTATGATGGAACCGAAATAACTCGTGATATTACTCCACTGTATTCCTTTGCTACTGCATTACCAAGCTTTGTTTCACAAACACCTTCATTCGAAATAATTAGTGCAATTACTGATTGCGAGTTATTTGTTATAAAAAAGAGCGATTTGGACAATTTGTATGAGAAATTCCCAAAATGGGAGAGACTCGGACGAAGAATAACTGAAGAAATGTTTGTTGATTCTCAAAAAAGGATTTATTCATTTATCACCGAAACAGCCGAAACTCGTTATAAAAGATTGTTAAATCAATATCCTGATATGATTAAGGATGTACCTCTAAGGTATATTGCCGATTTTTTAGGAATTAAACTACAGTCGTTAAGTCGTTTAAGAAAATCTATTAATTGGTAAATTATTATTCTCCTAATTGCTAATTATTTAACAAATGTTAAGTGATTTGTGTGTTTTTTTTCAGAAATTTGAAAGAGGTTCAATTTTAAACGCACTAAAAATATGAAAAGATTATTCGACGAGAATTTTAATAATCATTTTGATTTAATAATTGTAGGAGGCGGAATATCTGGTGTTTCAGTCGCTTATGAAGCCGCATCTCGAGGGTTAAAAGTGGCAGTATTCGAAAAGGGTGATTTTGGTGAAGCTACATCTGCAGCTACTTCAAAATTAATACATGGTGGTTTACGTTATCTTAAGAATTTAGAATTTGGATTAGTACGTGAGTCCCTTACAGAACGCCGTGTTTTAGAAAATATTGCTCCAAATTTTGTTTATCCATTGCCATTTATGATTCCTACATATGGCAATTTAAAGAACAATAAGTTTAGTTTATTTATTGGAATGTTATTATATGATTTTTTATCTCTTGATAAAGCTTGGACATGGGATCGTACGAAGAAACTGCCTTTTCATAAAACTATAAGTGCTAGAAGGACTCGAAATATGGAACCTTGTGTAAATGAAAATAAATTAACTGGTTCTAGTATCTATTACGATTGTCAAAATATAAATCCTGAACGTTTAACTTTAAGTATATTAAAATCTGCAATAAAGTATGGTGCCATGTGTGCTAATTATGCTAAGGTTGAATCCTTTATTAAGGATGAAAATATTGTAAAAGGTGTAAATGTTACAGATTTATTTAGTAAAAAAGAACATAAATTTACTGCAGATGTAACAATAAATTGTACTGGACCGTGGACAGATATTGTTTTAAATTCAGCATCAGAAAATCCTGAGACATTGCATCATATACGTCGTTCAGAAGGAATTCATATTATTACAAAAAAGATGAGTTTTAAACATGCTGTTCTTATGATGACAAAAGAAGGACGCCATATAATGTTAATTCCTTGGAGAAATTATTCAATTATTGGAACAACGGATAAAGAATATTTGGGAGATCCTGATAATTACAAGGTTACAAAAGAAAGTATATTAGAACTGCTTGATGAGTTTAACGAAAATTATGGAATAGAAAAGCTTAAATATGAAGATATTCAATTTGCATATGGCGGATTACGTCCTTTAGTTGATAATCAAGCTGAAGCTTCTTATCAGTCATCAAGGAAATATGAAATATATGATAACGCTAAAGATGGTTTAGATAGATTAATTACTGTAGAGGGTGGTAAGTATACCACTAGTAGGAAGTTAGCTAGTCATGTTATGAAAAAGATTTCTAAGAAACTGAATAAAAGCCTTGGTAAATCAAAAACGAATAAAAAGTATTTAATTGATTCGGACATTAGAAATATGGAAAGCTTTATTAAACAATTGGTTTTACGATATCCAATGTTTTCTGAAGCAACAGTCAACTATGTAGGAAGAAATTATGGATTGCAATGCCATACTATTTTCCGATTAGCAATATACGATAAACCTTTATCGTTGGTGATTTCCAACGATGGAGAAATTTTAGCTGAAGTTGTTTACGTGATTAAAAAGGAAATGGCATTTACTTTATCTGATATTCTATTTAGAAGAACAGGAATAGGAACTCTGGGGTATCCGGGCGATGATGTTTTTAATATTGTAGTAGAAACTGCAAAAAAACATTTAAACTGGGATGATAAAAGAACACAAGAAGAAATTGATATAGTAATGAAGATTTTTAATTTGCCTGAATAATATTGTACATATGATAAAATTTTGTCAATGTTTCGATAAACCTGTCTGCCGACAGGCAAGTCTCAGTATGACAGAAATCGTTATAACTTCTTGACGCACTGTCCCGATAGCAATCGGATGTCGAAGTTTGCTATTAAATAAAAACATATAATATAACTTGAAGCAATGAACACATACAGAGATATTTTTAAATGGGGAGATAAACGTGAAACCATTGTAGATAAAGGAACTTTAAACGTTATAAAAGAAAAATTTGGATATTCAGAAGATGAATTAAATCAAAAATATTTATTTGGCGATAAAGAAGTAGAAATTAATAAATGTAGTCTTGATAATGATATAAATTTACGTTTTAAGGAAATAGTAGGTAAAGAGAATTTAGAAACAGATGATTTTTCCAGAGCAAATCATTCTTATGGAAAATATTATGCAGATTTATTAAAATTACGCAAAGGACTTATTCCAACACCTCCCGATATAGTGATATATCCCAGAAACGAAAAGGAAATAGAAGAAATTTTACGTATTTGTTCAGAAAATAAGATTGCAGTTACACCTATTGGAGGACAATCTTCAGTAACACGAGGGGTTGAAACTCCTAAAAAAGGAATTAGCCTTGATTTAACAAAGCATTTTAATAAAGTGCTGGAAATTAATGAGATAAATTCAACTGCAAGAGTTCAATCTGGAATGTTTGGTCCAGCATTTGAAAAAGAACTAAATAACTTTGGTTCTAAATATTCATGCGGACATTTCCCTCAATCATTTGAATATTCAACAGTCGGAGGATGGGTTGCTGCGAAAGGAGCAGGACAGGCATCTACAGGATATGGTAAAATTGAACATATGGTTTTATCATTGAAAGTAGTTACTCCAAAAGGAACATTTGAAACAAATACTTACCCTGCAAGTGCACAGGGCTGGGATTTACATCAAACATTTATAGGATCTGAAGGAACTTTAGGAATAATTACTGAAGTAACAATGAAAATTCGGAAATATCGGCCTGATAATACTAAATATGCATCGTTTATATTCAAGAGTTTTGAATCAGCTGTAGAGGCTATGCGTACTGTAATGCAAAGTGGGATAGGACTTCCTCATTTATTCCGAATCTCTGATCCTGAAGAAACAGAGATAGCTTTTAAAACGAAAGATTTCGAAGATACTTTTGCCGATAAGTTTTTAAACACTTTAGGATATAAATCTGGAAAGAGATGTTTGATGTTTGTGGCTACTGAGGGAGATAAATCCTATACAAATCAAGTAATTTCATCAATAAAGAAAATTACAAAAAGATCGGGAGCCTTTTCCTTAGGAGCTAAACCAACTATAAAGTGGTTAGATCAAAGATATTCAAGTGCTTATCTTCGTGATCCACTAATGGATTTAGGAATAATGACAGATACACTTGAAACAGCAGTAATGTGGGAAAATCTGGTTCCATTATGGACGAATGTAAGAAAGTATCTAAAAAGTAGGGACAAAACTGTTGTAATGGTTCATATTTCTCATGTTTATGAGAATGGAGCAAATTTATATTTCACTTTTTTAAGTCCCATGAAAAAAGGTGATGAATTGAGTGAATATGCTGAATATCATAAAGGTATAATTGAAACTATACAAGCAAATAATGGATCTTTATCTCATCATCATGGAGTAGGACGAACTTTAGCACCTTGGATGGAAAGAGAACTTGGAGAGAATAGTTTAAATTTGATGCAAGCCGTAAAAGATCATCTGGATCCAAATGGTATTATGAATCCGGGAAATACTTTGGGATTAAAACCTTAAAAATAAATCCGGAGTATTATTGAATTTCTAAGTTGTCATCTCATACTTGTTCAGATTGCTATCAGAAGGAGATCTCAATGTAAATGAAAAGAGATTCACAGTTTTACGTGAACTTTTCTCACGAATGAATGAGTAATGACAGAATTATATACCTAATTAAATTTGAAATGGAAGATAAGCAATACGTTGTAGTTATTGATGCAGGAACACAGTCAATTAGGGCCGCTATTATTGATCTGAATGGAAATATTTGCGAGATTGAAAAAACACAAGTTGAGCCCTACTTTACTGAAAAACCTGGTTATGCAGAACAAGATCCCGAATATTTATGGGATAAGCTTTGCGAAACAACTAAGTGCTTAATGAAAAATTCATCAATCGATATATCTTGTATTAAAGGTTTATCAATTACTTCGCAGCGTGGTACAGTTGTAAACCTCGATAAGCATGGAAAACCTTTACGACCTGCTATTATATGGCTTGATCAACGAAAAGCAAAGCTTGATAATTGGCCTAAAGGAGTTGTTAAGCGAGGGTTACAAATAATAAATATGTATGAGTCTCTTGCTCATGCAATTAAAGATGGCGAATCAAATTGGATTCGACAAAATGAACCGGAAATTTGGCAAAAAACACATAAATATGTTTTTCTTTCTGCTTTTTATAATCATCGTTTGGTAGGTAAGTTTATAGATTCATTAGGAAGTACAGTTGGATATATGCCTTTTAATTATAAAAAGCATGAATGGTCTAGGCCAGGAGCAATTAATTCAAAACTTTTTCCAATTGAAAGAGAAAAGCTTGTCGACTTAGTAAAACCATCAGAACTTTTAGGCGAAATAACAGAAAAAGCTTCTGAACAAACTGGTTTGCCGGAAGGTATATCTGTTATTGCTGCAGCTGCCGATAAAGCATGTGAGGTACTTGGCTCTGGATGTTTAAGTCCTGAAATTGCATGTTTAAGTTATGGTACAACTGCAACTGTTGAAACAGTTAATAATAAATATGTCGAAGTAGTTAAGTTTTTTCCTTCGTATCCAAGTGCTATTCCAAATCATTTTAATACTGAAGTGATGATATACCGTGGATATTGGATGATTAATTGGTTTAAGGAAGAATTTGGCCACAAAGAAATTGAATTAGCAAAACACACTGGAAAATCTCCTGAGGAATTATTTGACGAAATGATTAAAGAAATTCCAGCGGGATCAATGGGATTAACTCTTCAACCATACTGGTCGCCCGGTGTTAAGAAGCCAGGAATTGAAGCTAAAGGTGCCGTAATTGGTTTTGGAGATGTTCATACTAGAGCACATTTGTATCGTGCAATTCTCGAAGGATTAACTTATGCTCTTAAAGAAGGTGCAATGCAAACTCAAAAAAGGACAGGAGTTAAGATTCAAAAGCTGCGTGTTTCAGGTGGTGGCTCGCAAAGCAAAAATGCTATGCAAATGACAGCTGATATTTTTGATATGCCTGTTGAGAAGCCGCATACTTACGAAACTTCAGCTTTAGGGGCAGCAATAAATTGTGTTGTTGGTCTAAAATTATATCCCGATTTTAAAACAGCAATTGATAATATGTGTAGAGTAGGAGAAACCTATTTTCCAAATCCGGAAAATCGTGATATATATAAGAAAATTTTTAAAAAAGTTTATAAGAAAATGTATAAACAATTAAAGCCTATTTATCATGATATTAGGGATATTACTGATTACCCTAAAAGAGAAATTTAGAGTTTATTTTTTTTCGATTCTATATTGTCTATAACAGCAGCTCCAATACTGTCTCCCCATACGTTTACGGTTGTTCGAAATCTGTCCAATATCCAATCAATAGATAATATTAGTCCTATTCCTTCTATTGGTAAATCAACAGCTTTCATTACTATTACCATAGTAACTAATCCTGCTTGAGGAATACCTGCAGCACCTATGGCAGCTAGTGTTGCTGTTAAAAATATAATTCCCATTGAAACAGGAGGTAGGTGAATCCCATAAATTTGAGCTATAAATATTACAGCAACTGCTTCATAAAGAGCTGTCCCATCCATATTTACAGTTGCTCCAAGCGGAAGTACAAAATTTGCAGTTTTATCAGAAATATTATTTTCTTCAACTACGCCTTTTAATGTTAATGGTAGTGTGGCAGTACTAGATGCAGTAGAAAAAGCATTAAGTAGAGCGGTGGCAACACCTCTTGCAAAGCTACCTGGATTTTTGTTGCCAAATAATCTTAGGATTAATGGAAGAATTACCAAACCATGAATAGTTAATCCAATCATAACAGTAATACTGTATTTACCAAGTGAAATTAACTCAGGAACAAAACTTTTAAAACCCCCGGCAAATCCTATGCGTGCAGCAATTAAACCAAAAATTCCTAATGGCGACACTATTATTATCCATTGTACAATTTTCATAATAGCATCGTTCAACGTCGATAATACATTTATTGTAGGAATTGCCTTTTTTCCAAGTAATGAAAGTGCTATCCCAAGGATTAATGCAAAAAATATTAATGGAAGAATATCCATATGAACCATTGCTGAAAAAATATTTGAAGGTATAAGTCCCTGTCTATTTGTTTCTTTATTTCCTATTAGTAGTTCATTTAAGGTTTTACTAATATTTTTCACATCTTTATCATCCAGACTTCCAGCAATAAAACTACTTATTTTAACACCTTTTCCATTTGTATTTAACTGAGGTTCAGCTGATACTAACTCTCCATTAATTCGTTGAAATGGTAATTTCGTTCCATCTGTAGCTATTACATAATACAATTCATCCGTATCTATATTCTCCCATAATTTAATTGTCACTTCATTTTCAGAAAAAGATTCAATAGTTCCTTTAATATCCTGATCTGTAAGTATTAATGCGTATTTGTCTGAGTATTGACTTTTATCAAATACTTCATCAGTTAAGCTTACCGTACGATTGTTTTCTCCACTTATAACATAACTATAATCTTCATGAGTTTCACCGGGACTAATACCAATACCTGGTTTTATAATATTTACCATTAATATTCCAATTAATACAGCAATACTAGTGGTTACGATGTAATAAACAACAGTTTTACCTCCAATTGATCCTAAATTCCTAATATCACCCAAATGTGTAATTCCAATTATTAATGATAACATAACTATTGGAACAACGATCATCATTAGCGAATTGAGAAATATTTCTCCTAATAAATTAAAACGAATGGCAAGGTCCGGAAATAGGCCACCTATTATAGTGCCAATAATAATGGCTATAATAATTCCTATTAGAATGTTAGGTTTTCTATTCTTATTTGTCTTTAAAAACATGAGAAGCTTGTTAAATAATTGAAATTATTAAACAAGCTATAAATTACGAAATATTTAAACCAATTAAAAGTTTGAGTAGATCAGATCCTTACATGGATATAGATGATCAAATTACTTTTTATCAATTATATCTCTTCCAAAAGGTGTCAAAGCTAATGAAGCTAGCTTAAAATGTTGATTCCCAAAAGGTATTCCTATTATAGTTATGTAAAGGATAATACCAAAAACTAAATGGGAGAGAGCAATCCAAATTCCTCCAATAAAAATCCAAATAATATTAAAAATAATATACAAGCAACCTCCAGATCGCTGACTTTGAATGGTTGTTTTTCCAAATGGCCATAAAGCTAAAACTCCAAGCTTGAGTGTTTGAACACCAAACGGAATTCCGATAATAGTAACCATTAATACAATACTACTTATAAAATATTCTAATGCAGTAATAATACCACCTAGCAATAGCCATAATATATTCCCAAGGATTCTCATAATTTAGTTTCAGTAAATGTAAATTAAAGATAGTAAAAAGATTTAGTTTAAAACAATTATCCATGATGACTTGGTAGTCATAATTGTTTATTGTATATTTATGACTACTAAGTCATAAATATACAATATGCCAACAAAAACATTTTTTAACTTATCGGAAGAAAAGCAATTGCGAATATTAAACGCTTGTTTTATGGAATTTGCACTACACGACTATAAGCAAGCTTCTATAACCAGAATTGTAAAAGACTTAGGAATAGCAAAAGGAAGTGTTTTTCAATATTTTGGAAGCAAAAAGGAATTGTATCATTTCTTAATTAATTATGCGGGTCAGAAGAAACTAGAAGTTTCTCATGAGATGCTCAGCTCCGTTGTCGATGACTTTTTTGAATGGTATAAGAAAGTTTATTCATATGGGATTCAGTTTGATTTGAAATATCCATTATATAGTGGGTTTTTATACAATGTAGTGCGGGAACGGAATTTTGAAGACTTTGAAGCTTTTAGTATCGATAATAATACTCAGGTTTTTGATTATATAAAAACAAAACTGAAAGTAGAGCAGGATAAAGGTAAAATTAGATCAGATATAAGTTTGGACGCTATGGCTTTTATTTTCTCATCAATCCACATGGGGGTGTATGATTTCATCGCCTACAAACATAAAGTTGATTTCAGGGAAAATATTAAACAAGGGAAACCATTGTTTTCAGTAACTGATGATCAAATAAATGAATTGTTATTTGAGTTTACTAGTATTTTAAAAAGTGGTATGGAATCAAAAAAATAGAAAATATGATTAAAGTTGATGATTTAAGGTATACCTATGAAAAGAACGATAAGCCTACTTTAAAAGGATTAACATTTGACATTAAAAAAGGTGAAATATTTGGATTTCTTGGTCCCAGTGGTGCGGGAAAAAGTACAACTCAAAATATTTTAATAAAATTGCTGCGCAATTATGATGGAAATATTTCTATTCTTGACAATGAGCTTAATGCTTGGAGTAATGATTTTTATGAACATATTGGAGTAGGGTTTGAGTTGCCAAATCATTATTTAAAACTTACAGCAAAAGAAAATTTAGAGTTTTTTAGTACATTTTATAAACGTTCAGTTCAAAAACCAATTGATCTTTTAGAAATGGTTGGATTGGAAAAGGATGCAAATAAAAAAGTGGCAGAATTTTCGAAGGGAATGAAAATGAGATTGAATTTTGTACGTGCATTTATGCATAATCCCGAGATTGTTTTTTTCGATGAACCTACATCTGGTTTAGATCCAGTAAATGCTAAACGAATAAAAGATATTATTTTAGATTTAAAGTCAGCAGGAAAAACAATATTTGTTACAACACATAATATGTACGATGCCGATAAGCTCTGCGATAGCGTAGCTTTTATTATTGATGGCGAAATTAAATTAATTGATAAACCAAAGAATTTGAAAATGCAATATGGCGCGAGAAAAGTTAAAGTCGAATACACTAATAATAGCACAAATGTAAAAGAATTCGCTCTTGACAATTTAGGCGAGAATAATGAATTTTTGAATATTTTAAATAATGAATATTTGGATTCAATTCATTCAGAAGAAGCCACACTCGAAGACATTTTTATTAAAGTAACAGGAAGAAGTTTAATTTAATTACAATCAAATGAAAACAATGTTACAATTAATAAAGTGGGATTTGATCCTACAGATCAGGTATAATATATTAACTATTGCTATTGTAATTTCTGCATTATACATTATGATTTTCAAGTTACTTCCGGGAGAAAATCTAGATCCATTGCTAATTATTCTTTTACTTTCCGATCCGGCAATGTTCGGAGTTATGTTTATTGGAGTATTAGTATTGTACGAAAAAGATAATAATACACTTGATGCACTAATTGTTACACCTTTAAAATCATTACAATATTTGTGGTCAAAAGCAATATCACTAACAGTAATAGCCATTCCAATTGCCATTGCCATTGCAATTTTTGGACATGGATTAAAACTAAATTATTTTTATTTTCTTACAGGAATTGTGTTGTCATCCATTATGTTTGTCTTTTTAGGTTTTGCAATAGTGTCAAAATCAAAGGGTTTTAATCAATATTTAATAAAGTTTGCATTGTGGACTATGCCAATTTCAATACCAGTTCTAGGCATTTTTGATATTTATCAGTCCAAATTATTTTACTTAGTACCAAGTCAGGCAACTATTATTTTACTTAAGGCTGGATTAAACCACTCATTGCAATCTTGGCAAGTAGTTTACTCGATATTTTATCTTATTCTGTGGCTCATATTGAGTTACTTTCTTGCATCAAAGGCTTATCAATCAAATTTAACAAAGGGAAAATAGTATGAATAAAATAATTTCTTTAGCGATTAATGATTTAAGAAATATTACGCGCGACAATATTCTTAAATACTTCTTTTTTGCAATACCGATACTTTTTATTTTACTATTAATTTTTATGCTTCCATTATTAATAAAGCAATTTCTTATTTTACGTGAGTATACGGATTTTGTAGTTCTATTCTTCGTTTTAGAAATCCCAATGATTATTGGCTTTGTAGTTTCTTTTGTAATGCTTGATGAAAAGGATGAGAGAGTTTTTACAGCGCTAAGAGTAATGCCAATATCATTGACGCAATTTCTTTTTTACAGATTGTTTTTTTCAATATTCTTCTCTTTTATTTTTATTTTTCTGATCTTATATTTTAATAATTTATATGATATTTCTTTGATTTACATAGTTTTAAGTTCATTTCTATTTTCATTAATTACACCCATTGTAATATTGGTTGAAGTTAGTTTTGCATCAAATAAAGTTACAGGATTCACGCTCTTTAAAGGTTTAAACTTTATTGCTTTTATTCCAATCATAAGTTTTTTTGTTAATTTAAAACTTTCTTGGTTATTTGCAATAGTGCCTACATTTCTACCAATGCAAACTCTGTATTTATCTATTAATAAAGTTTTTAGTGTCTGGTATTTTGTAACTTCAATTATATATTCAATGGCAATAATACTTTTATTGAGTTTGATTTTTAAGAGAAAGGTATATTACCAATAATATAGATTTGAGAAATATTAAGGATTTATACTTTGAGTTGTTCTCCTTCCGATTTTGCAATTATAACAGCACCACAACTATCACTCCACACATTTGTAGCCGTTCTGAACATATCTAATATTCTATCAACAGCCAGAATTAATCCAACACCTTCGAGAGGTAATCCAACAGCTGTTAAAATAATGGTTATCATAACCAAACCAGCCATTGGAACTCCTGCTGCACCTATAGATGCTAATAAGGCAGTTATTACAATAATTATCTGTTGTACAACCGAAAGCTCCATTCCATAAGCTTGGGCAATAAATATTACAGCTATACATTCATAAAGTGCTGTACCATCCATATTTATAGTAGCTCCTAAGGGTAAAGTAAAACTTGTAACTTTATTAGAAACACCTGAATTATTTTCAACTGCCTCCATTGTTAAAGGTAAAGTTGCTCCGGAAGAAGAAGTTGAAAAGGCAGTAATAAGTGGTGTTTTTACCGCATTAAAGTGTTTTAAAGAATTTGATTTACCTATAATTGAAGTAATAGCAGGTAAAGTTATAATACTATGTATTGCCAAAGCAAGAATAACAGTTCCCATATATAATCCCATGCTTTGCATTAAAGCATACAGATCACTTTGCTGGGCAACTTTTTCTGCAACTAATCCAAAGATTCCAAGCGGTGTAAATTTGATAATAAATAAAGTAACTTTCATCATTACTTCGAATATAGCAGTGAAAAAATCAGTTAATAATGTACTATACTTTTTTTCTACACGTGTAATAAAAAAACCGAAAATTAAAGCAAAAAATATGACCGATAGCATTTTGGAATTATCAGATAATGACAGAAAAATATTATCTGGTATAATTTTTATTAGCGTTGTTCCTAAACTATCAGGTTCAGCGCTTAAAGTAATGGTTTGAGCAAGGTTCAAATCAGCTCCGATACCAGGTTTAATTATATTTACAAGTATTAAACCGGTTATAATGGCTATAGTACTAGTCATTATATAGTATAATATGGTTTTAGCACCAAGTCTACCAAGGTTTTCTGCATTCCCAATATTGGAAATTCCTGAAATAATTGAACTTAAAATTAAAGGTACAATAATCATTTTCAGGGCTCTTATAAAAATATCACCCATCCAACTTATATATTTAACCTGATTTGGCAAAAATGCACCAAATAATATAGCTAACACTAATGCAATTAGAATTTGCCAATGTAAAGCAACTTTCTTCATTTATTCAATATTTTCTTATTTGATTATAAAAATAAGAAAAGGATTAAGTTTTAATTATAAAATAGGAGTTAAGTTTAAGAAATACACTAAAATCACTCATTTTTTTTCATCATTGAGATTTTAATATCACGTAATGATATATATGTTCAATTTAAATATTCAATTCTCAGGAGGATAAATTATTCATGGAAAACATCGCATTTTTCTAAATTATATTAAAATATTGATTATATGTATTTCAAATAAATATTTGTGAAAAGATATATAATTCTTTATAATTAATGATTACAAAAGTAACCAAACCCACACATTACAAATGTAACCAGAACAAAAGAGAACTATAGTTACAAAAGTAAACTACAATAGACACCGGATAAATTTACATTTGGAAACACTTTCAAATTGTAACCGAATAAACATTCATTATACATATAGTATACATAATATCAGCATATTATAGTGATTTAATGAAGTTTTTAGTTAATATTATTTAAATAAATATATAATTTGCTATAATAAATACACAGGAGCTAATACCTATTACACATGTAACCAGTTAAATAAACGATTTTACTAAAGTAATAATTTAATAGCTATAAGCTATATTTGTAAGATTCAATAAATAAGCCTATATATAAGGAATACAGATGTATTTATTATTAACTAAACTTTTTAATTTCTTATCAGTTTTACACATATTATGTAATAATTTCAATTAATTCATTTAAATACGCTTCTAAAACACCTATTCTAAGCAATATTTAGATAGTTGTTAAGGAAAACAGCTTAAAAACTTGTTTTATTAAACACATTATAAACTTTTCAAGAATTTGAGTATTTAATTAATTTTTATAGGTCACAAATGTAAACACAATAAACGCTATTTAAATTACATAAGTAAACTCAAAATATATTACATTTGTAATTATTAAAGTTTACAAATATGAAAGATCGAATTATTAAGTTTTTACACGAAAAAAACTTAACATCTACAAAGTTTGCTGATATTATTGGGGTTCAACGTTCAAGTATATCTCATATATTATCAGGTAGAAATAAACCTAGTTTCGATTTCATTGAAAAAATGCTTATTGCCTACCCTGACTTAGATGCACAGTGGTTAATTACTGGAAAAGGTGAAATGAATATTAATCAACCTTCTCTATTTAATCAACAAAAAGACACCGAAAAAACCTTTATCTCAACTCAGCTAGAATCAAATATTCAAAAATCGCCTAATTTGGGGCAAGAAATATTGAATTCTGAACCTAGTAATTCAATTAAGGATGAAAATGTAAATATTTCATCTAAAAATCAGAAATTGATTGAGCGAGTAATGATTTTTTATGTAGATGGAACATTTAAGGAATATAAATCTCTATAAAAAAGATATTCTGTATTATCTTTGCACAAAAACTCATGTACAGAAGAATAATAAGGCCTATTTTATTCCTATTACAGCCTGAAACAATACATCACTTAATCGTTTTTATATTAAAAGTTGGTTTTAAAATACCTGGAATATCAGCTATTGTACGTAAAATGTACACATTTAAACATAATAGTTTAAAAACTACTTTTTTAGGGCTTGATTTTGATAATCCTGTAGGATTTGCAGCAGGATTTGATAAAAATGCGGAAGTATATAACCAATTTTCCAATTTCGGATTTTCCTTTATTGAGATTGGTACTGTTACTCCAAAACCCCAACCTGGAAACCCTAAACCGCGTTCTTTTAGAATACCTAAAGATTCCGGCTTAATAAACCGTATGGGATTTAATAATAAAGGTGTAGATTACGCTGTAAATCAATTAAAATCAAAGAAACATAAGGTAATTATTGGTGGAAATTTAGGGAAAAATACAGCAACGAATAATAATGATGCTTTAGAGGATTATATAATATGTTTCGAAAAATTATATAATGAAGTTGACTATTTTGTTGTTAATCTTAGTTGTCCTAACATTAAGGATTTGAGAAAGTTACAGGATAAAGACTCTACAATAGAAATTCTTAATAATTTAACCGAATTAAGAAGATCATTTTCAAAGTATAAACCTATATTATTAAAAATATCACCGGATTTAACTGATAGTCAGTTGGATGATGTTGTTGAAACCTTTAATATTACTGGTGTAGATGGAATTGTAGCTACTAACACAACAGTTTCAAGAGAGGGCTTATTAACAGATAAGAAAAGGGTAGAAGAGATTGCAAATGGTGGTTTAAGTGGCAAACCATTATCTAACAGATCTACAGAGGTTATTCGTTATTTAAACAAGAAATCGGATGGAAACATTCCTATTATTGGTGTTGGTGGAATAATGACTGTTGAAGATGCAATTGAAAAATTGGATGCAGGAGCTAGTCTTATTCAACTATATACTGGATTTATTTATGAAGGTCCTGGATTTGTAAAACGAATAAATAAAGCTTTAATTAAGCGTCGTAAGTAGCTTTATATTATTAATATAATAAAAAAGGATAGACCATGAGCTTCTCCTTTTTTATTTGATATTGTTATTATATAAGTGTTATTAGCCAATAAGTAAGTGCTCCACTTAAATATCCGGCCATTGCTAACCATGAAATATGTTTTAAATACCAGAAAAAATCAATTTTTTCAAGGCTCATTGCAGCAACACCAGCAGCAGAACCAATAATTAGCACACTACCACCTGTTCCAGCACAATAAGCTAAAAACGACCAGAAGTCACCATTTTGAACAAAATAAGAAGCATATCCAATAGCATCTGGTTGTGCAATATCATACATTCCTATAGAAGCTGCAACTAAAGGTACATTATCTATTATAGATGAAACTATACCTACAATTATATTTATTACATAAATATTACCTATTTCATCGGCTAACCAGCCCGAAAGTATATCTAAGTGCCCTGCAGATTGAAGTGCTGCTACACCACTTAAAATTCCAAGAAAAAATAATATTGTTGGCGTATCTACATCTTTAATTATTCTACTAACACTAAGCATACGCAGATCAACTCGTTTATTAAAGTAAAAACGTATGTCTGTATAAAACCATAAAAAACCTAAGCCTAATAACATTCCCATGTAAGGTGGTAAATGTGTTAGTGTTTTAAATACAGGAACTGAAATTAAAGCTAAAACACCTGCAATTAGTATTGTAATTCGATCTCTTCGCGGAATAAACTCTCTTGTTTCATCATCGCTAAGAGATGGATTTTCAATTTTACCTTTTAAAAAGAAAGATAGTAAGGTTAATGGAACAACCATACTTACTAAACTGGGTATTAAGATTGATTTTGCAATACTTGCAGCAGTAATTTGACCACCAATCCAGAGCATGATTGTTGTAACATCACCAATAGGAGACCATGCACCACCAGCATTGGCCGAAATAACAATTAATCCTGCAAATAACCATCGATTATGCTTATCTGTTAATATTTTTCGCATTAGTGCAACCATTACTATGGTTGTAGTAAGGTTGTCTAATATAGCGGATAAAAAGAAGGTTAGAAAGCTAACTATCCATAATAATTTTACTTTATTAGTAGTGGTTATTTTTTCTGTAATAATTCTAAATCCTTGATATTTATCAATTACTTCAACAATTGTCATTGCTCCAAGTAAAAACAAAATTATACTGGCAATTTCGGCTAAATGATGTGGTAATTGATATTCACCAATAAAATGTTTAACATTCTCTATATTCAAAGGATTTGTTAGATTTTCGGAGAAATGAGCCCAGCTTTTACTGAAACCTAATTCAAGGATATCTTGCCCACCAATCATAAAAACTGTCCATGTTAAAACTCCAAGAATAAGGGCAGATGCGGCTTTATTAATTTTTAGTGCGTGTTCTAGCACGATTAGTATATATCCGACGATAAATACTATAAACATTAAAGTAAACATAGTAATATACTATTTAAGAAATAAATAAAAAAGTTAACTGTTTGTAATTTAAGCTGTAAGAAAGCTATGCGTAAAAAAGAAAAGAGAAGCTAGATGCTTCTCTTTTTGTGACCCAACAGGGGCTCGAACCCTGGACCCCATCCTTAAAAGGGATGTGCTCTACCAGCTGAGCTATTGAGTCATTGCGTTATTGCGACTGCAAATGTAATATCTAATTTTTGAAATCCAAATAATTTTTGAAAAAAAATACAAAAAAAATCGATTTAAATTAAAAGTTTAAAAAAAAGAACTTAATGGTCTGTAAAACAGATTTTTATAGTAATTAAAAAAGAGAAGCTAATTTTGCTTCTCTTTTTAGTGACCCAACAGGGGCTCGAACCCTGGACCCCATCCTTAAAAGGGATGTGCTCTACCAGCTGAGCTATTGAGTCATTTGGAATGCAAAAATAAAATCTTATTTATTTTTATCAAAGCTTTTTTATGAAAAAATTTAAAAATATTCTTAAGTGTCAATAAATCAATGTGAAAAAAAATTATATGATCTTAATTTTAATAATAAATAGCTTATTTAATTGTAAAATTAAAGATATTTGTAGTTTTGAGCAATTGATTAATTAATGTAATATATGTATACATCGACAACAAAAGTTAGAGTCAGATACGGAGAAACTGATAAAATGGGATATGTTTATTATGGAATATATCCATTATACTACGAAATTGGTAGAACTGAATTAATGAGAGAATTTGGTTTGCCATATAAAAAAATAGAGGATATGGGAATTATTTTACCCGTAAAAACTCTTGATATTAAATATCACAAGGCGGCTAAATATGACGATAACTTAACAATTAAAACTACTATTAAAGAAATGCCGGGTGTTCGTATCACTTTTCATTACGAAATATTGAATGAAAAAGAAGAGCTTTTAAACGAAGGAACAACAATGCTTATATTTGTTAATGAGGAAAGCCAAAGGCCAATGAAAGCACCGGATATTCTTTTAAAACAGCTAGAAAAGCATTTTAACAATTAAATATAAGGAGGATCAAAAAGATTCTCCTTTTTTAATTTTAAAAATAATTTATCAAATACTGTAATGAATTAAAATCGAATTCGTCTTGTTAGTGTATTAAGCTTAATTATAAAATTATTAACTGTAAAAATTAAAATTATGAAAAAGATACTAGCAATAATGGTTTTAGCAGCATTACCAATGTTTTTAAATGCTCAAGATTTAATAGATGGATTATTTGATAAATATCAAGGTACAAAAGGATTCACAACTGTTGTAATAAATAGTGCAATGTTCGATATTGCTGCTGCAATTGATGATGATCAGGATCTTCAAAAAATGAAGGGAATGATAGATAATATTAGAATAATAACGATGGATAATTCTAACTCTGAAATTAATTTCTATGATGAAATGAAATCGCAAATTAATTCTAAGCCATATGTTGAATTAATGACCGTAAAAGAACATGATAACGACGTAGTATTTTATGTTAAATACGCTGGTAAAGAAATAGAAGAGTTGTTATTAGTTGTAGGAGGATCTGAAGACAATGTTGTATTAAGTATAACAGGTAAAATGAACCTAAAAGAATTAGCATCTATTTCAAATTCAGTACATATTTCAGGATTTGAGTATTTAGACAATCTTGATAATGATTAAGAAAAGGGGGATAATATCCCCTTTTTAATTTATTATTTGTATTTTTCAAGCTCCTGAACAACTTATTTAATGACAGAAGAAGTTTTTAAACAAGATATTATACCTTTAAATCAGAAACTATTAGGGTTTGCCAATAGATTCATGAGTGATTTCGATGATGCAAAAGACATTGTTCAGGATATTTTTATCAAACTGTGGGCTATGCGTAATGATTTAGATAAATACAATAGCGTAGAAGCTTTAGCAATGAGAATGACCCGGAATCTATGCCTTGATAAAATCAAACTAAAAAAAACGATTCCTCTAAATGGTTCAGTAAAAGAAGAATCACATGATGAGAATAGTATTAAAGATAAAAGTGGAGAATTAACAATTGCAGTAAAAAGAGCAAAAATTGCGATTGACAAGCTCGATGAACCTCAAAAAACTATAATGCAATTGCGCGATATACAAGGCTACGATTACGAGGAGATTGGACAAATACTTAACATGAATGTTAATACCATAAGAGTAAGTTTATCACGTGCAAGAAAAAAAGTAAAAGCTTATTTAATAAATAATTACTATAATTATGGATCTGAAAAAAATAAAAACTCTGTTAGAGAAATATTATAACGGAGAATCATCAAAAGAAGAAGAAGAGATCCTAAGGATTTATTTTCAAGGAAATGATGTTAGCAATGAATTTATTGCTGATAAAGATATTTTCATGTATAATTCACAAGAAAGTAGTGAAATGAATTCATTACCGGATTTATCAAATGAAATTTGGGAAAATATTAAGAAGCAGGAATCCATAATTAAATATAAAAAGAGTAAAAGCTTAAACTATATGATGTTAAGAATTGCAGCAGGTTTTGCAATTCTATTTTCGTCTTACTTTCTATTAAAAAATCAAATTTTTAATGAGTCTCAAACAATTCAATATACAGATACATTTGAAAATCCTGAAGAAGCATATCTTGAGACTAAAAAAACGCTTTTATATGTATCTCAACTATTAAATAGTGGTACAGATCATTTAGAGCCTATACATAAAATTGAAGAAGGAGCTAGTAAACTAAATTCATTATCTAGTTTTAATGATGGATTAAAAGAACTAGATCCTTTAAAGAAATATAACATTGCAGATAAATACATTAAACAATAAAGTTATGAAAAAAGTACTTGTAGTTTTCCTAATTGCATTCATCCCGGTATTAGTTTTTGCTCAAAAAACACCTGTTGATGAATTATTTGACAAGTATAGCGGTCAAGAAGGAATTACATCTGTTTATATTACGAGCTATATGTTTAGCATGTTCTCGGATTTAGAAACTGATGATCCTGAATTTGATGAATTAGTTAAAAATTTAAAAGGAATTAAAATCCTGGCTACAGACAATTCTTATAGTGGTAGTGTAAATTTTTATAAAGAAATTATTCAGAAATTACCTACGTCTATTTATAAAGAGTTGATGGTAATTAAAGAAAAAGATCAGGATGTAAAATTTTTACTAAATGAAAAAGATGGTAAAATTACCGAATTGCTTATTATTGCAGGAGGAAATAATGAAAATGCAATAATAAGTATTCAGGGAAATATTGATTTGAAAAACATTTCAAAGTTGTCAAAATCAATGAAAATTAATGGATTAGAACATTTGGAAGAAATAGATAAATAGAATAGTATTATGAAAATTAAATTGATTGTTGCTATAGCTACGTTTGCGTTGTTATTTAACTCGTGTATTAATAAAGATTCATATAAAGAAACTGATATATACGAAGAGTACGAAACAGAGAAAGGTTTTGGAGTGTTTCATATTCCTCCTGTTTTATTTAGAATCGTATTTTCAATTGCAGATGAGCAGGATGAGAAAGAAGAAGTTGTATCGAAAGATTTGTTAGATAAAATTGACGTAATAAAAGTAATGTTCTTCGAAGAAAAAGAAAATACAATTACATTAGACGATCTTAAAAATTCGATGAACGAAAAAGTTAAAAATTTCAATTATAATCTTCTAACAAGAATTGCTCATGAGAAAAGTGACATTTCAATTTTTGTAATAAATCATGAAGAATTAATAAGGGAAGTTTTAATAACAATAGTATCTGAAAAAGATTATATAAGCTTAAACCTGATTGGAGAACTTACGCAAGAAGAAGTAATGAAAGTATATAAAGCTGTTAATATGAAAGAGATCGTGAATTTTAGTAATTAAAAGTAAATCAATACAATAAGAGGGGTGAAAATATATATATTTTCACCTTTTTTATTTTTGGCATAGAAATTGGAACTAGAATTTGAAACAAAAAATATGCTTAAGCGTAAAACAAATTCAGTTGAATTATTTTTTAATTTTTATTTAATATTAAGGGAACCTTTTTAGAAAATTTAACATCTTAATATTATAAATAAGCGAAATTAACTTTTTACAATAGAATCTAACCAAAACTTTTAAAAATGAAAAACATGAAAAAATTAATTGCAATGATGCTTATGATGGCATCTGTATTATTCTTTGCTTGTGATAAAGATGATGATAATAATAAATTAAGTCCTGATGAAGCAAAAGAAGAAATAACTCAGTTAACAACCGACATGTCTACTTACATTACACAAATGGAAGAAGCTGAAGGTATGGTTGCTTTTGAAAAGCTACTTGGATTAACTGAAATAGACGATCCTTTTACAAGTGGTAAAAGTTCTTCAGATATTTCTAGATTTAATAAAATTAAGAAATACCTAACTCCAGATAGTTATGTTGAATCAACTGAAAAGTCTGCTTTAGAAGATGATCGTTTTGATTTTGAATTATGGGTAGGTACTTACGAATGGGATGCTGCTCATCAAATGTGGGTTCCTGATTTTGGTACTCCAGCAGATAAGATTATTATTAAATTCCCAACTGAAGGGAGTAATACAAATAATGCTAAATTAACTATTCATAATTATGTTGATACAGAAATTATTGAAGAAGATGGAATATACACTTATTATTATTATCAACCAACAGAAGTAAAAGCTGATTTATATGTTAATGAAATTAAATTAGTTGATATAAATCTTATGGCAGAATGGGATACATATGGTGATCCTAAATCAATTGATGCTAGTGTTTATATGATTCCTTTTGAGTTTACTGTAGATTTTGGTATGACAACTACAGCTGCTGATGTTAATGTTGCTATTTATTACGAAGATGCTAAAATATTCTCAGCAGGTGCTGGTGCAACATTCCAAAATTCTTTAGAGGATGAATTACCAATAAATATTAATGGATATCTTCAAGTTCTTAAAGTTAAATTTGAAATAGATGTTAATGTAAAAGCAATTGAAGAAATGTTTATGGGTGATGCTACAACTATGACTGATCCTGAAGATTTTATTGCTGCAATTAATGAAGAAATTGATGCTGTTGTTCTTGTTGATGGCGTTAAAGCTGCTGATATTGAATTAGCAATGTCTACTACAGCTAATAGTGATATGCCATTTGATATTGTATTTGTTTATTCTGATGGTTCAACAGAATCTGCAATTCCTTATTTCGAAGCTTTAGGTAACGACTTAGGTGATTTCTTTTATGGTTTAGAAGAATACTATGATAGCTGGAAATAATCAAATAATATAATATAATGAAAAGGGCCTTTTGGCCCTTTTTTTTATGCCTTAATTAATTTAACGACTGTAATTTCTGGCGGCATACCTACGCGACCTGGAAAACCAATATATCCAAATCCACGATTTACATATAAATATTGATTATTTTCTTTATATAATCCAGCCCAGCGTGGATATTTGTATTTTACCGGACTCCATTTAATATTGCCAATTTCAATTCCAAACTGCATTCCATGTGTATGACCCGAAAATGTTAAATCAATATCTGTTTTATTGATTACTTCAGCATCCCAATGAGATGGATCATGAGATAAAAGTATTTTAAATTGTGGTTTTTTGATATTTTCTGTAGCTATTTTTAAATCTCCAAGCTGCTGGAAAGGAGGAAGGCCCCAGTTTTCAACACCAATAACTGCAATTTTTTCATTATTGATTGTGATTTCCTTAGTTTCATTTAAAAGTAATCTAAATCCCATTTCTTTATGTGCTTTCTTTAAATTTTCCAGGTTTTGCACTTTTTCAGCCTTATTATTCCATACAAAGTAATCTCCATAGTCATGATTGCCAAGTATAGAGATCTTCCCGTATTTCGCTTGTAATTTGCTTAAAATAGGAATCCATCCATTTAGTTCTTCATAAAAATTATTTACTAAATCACCTGTAAATAAGATTAAGTCCGGATTCTGATCATTAACTAATTCAATGGCTTTTTTTACTTGTACTTCATGACCAATAAAGCTACCAATATGAATATCAGAAATTTGAACGATCTTAAAACCATCGAAAGAAGAAGGTAAATTGTCAAATTTTAAGTTTTCATTACTTATTCTAAAATTAAATCGCCCTTTTGCCATACCATAAAGGATGGATGTAAATGGAATGGCTGCAATCAATAAACCTAACTGACTAATAAATCTGGATCGTGATATTTCTAGCGATTTACTTCCAGATTCTATAACCGTAGTAGATGAAAACTTTGATAATGTCCATTTAGAAACATGAATGATATCCTCAGTAACATGAAATACTATAAATATTAATTTAGGGATATAAAACAAGAAAAAGAATCCAGCTAATAAAAAGAAGTTTCTAAAGATTAAAGGCTCTTTTTCAAATGGTTGCAGTGTTCTGAAATATAATAAGGAAACAATAATAATAACCGGAATAATCCAATATAATACATAAATAGTGTATTTTATAAATTGTGAATTAAATCCATTAAATATTAATCTTACTCCTTTAAATGAATAAGCATCAATAAGAAGTATAAAGGAAAAAACAAAAATAAACATCATAATAAATCTCTTTTTCATATTGTTTTAATCAATTACTATTGGTAAATATAAGTATTTAAACTTCAGATTTATAAGCTTCTAATTGATATCTACATAGTCTAAATAATAAAAACAGTATTAAATTAAATTTGTTTACATTCATTTTATTGCGATTTATTATTGTAAACTTTACATTTGTAATTGAAATGAAAGGTTGCATAACTAGATAGTAATCTGATTTATACGTAATTTATTTAATATTTAGCTTAAGTTGTGGTTGATAAAGATCAGTTAATAAAGGAATTAGAGTTTAAGGCAACTCGAAGTAGTGGAAAAGGAGGGCAGAACGTTAATAAAGTTTCTACAAAAGTAGAATTGCGTTTCGATGTTTCAAATTCTTTATTATTATCAGATAATGAAATTGTTAGAATATCGGAAAAATTAAAAAACAGAATTTCTTTAGAGGGAATATTAATACTTAGCTCAGATTCTGAAAGAACTCAACTTGGGAATAAAAGAAAAGTTTTTGAATTGTTCTTATCTTTAATAGAAAAAGCATTGCACAAACCTAAAAAGAGAATTAAAACAAAACCTACTAAAGCATCCAAAGAGCGACGATTAAAGGAAAAAAAGATTAAATCGGATAGAAAACAATCGCGAAGAATTTAATTGTACAAATTATTGAACCATTTTAAAAACGAAGTGTACTGTGGGGTAAAATTAGAATAAGAAAAAGTACTAAACAGTATGATACTAAAATTCGTAATAAGAAATCTAATTAAAAGACCATTTCTTAATTTTATCAAAATCATAGGCTTAAGTCTGGCTCTAAGCGGTATTTTATTAATTGTAATTTTTCTGAAAAACGAATTAAGTTTCGATAGCTTTCATAAAGAATCAAAAAATATATACCGATTTAGTATAATCAACAAACAGTTTTTCGGAGAAAAGCATTTTGCAAGAGTTTATAACAATTCATTTATACCCGAAATGGCTGAATTTTTTCCAGAAATTGAAAATTATATTCGATTAGCACCTTTTAGAGGTGGCTTTATAAAATATAAGGAGAAGTTTATTAAAGTTAATCAGGCATTTGAATGTGATAGTACATTTTTCGATATTTTTAATTCTGAATTGGTGATAGGTAATCCTGAATATGTACTTAATGATCCAAGCTCGATGGTTGTTTCAGAAAGTTATGCAAAAAAAACATTCGGTAATATCAATCCTATTGGACAAATATTAACCTTACCAAAAGGACAGTACTATAACCAAAATATCGATTTTACAATTAAAGGTGTATTTAAAGATTTTCCACAAAATAGTCATATTCATCCCGATTTTATTACTACTCCAAAGAATAAAGAAATTTTTAATGGTTGGGCTTGGACTTATTTATTATTACATGACAAGGCTGATCCCGGTAAAATTGAATCCGGTTTTAATGATTTCTACTCTTCTCTTATTGAAGAAGATAATGAAGTAGAAATAGAAGCTTATCTTCAAAATATCACAGATATTCATTTATATTCTCATAAATTAAGAGAGATAGAAGCAAATAGCAATATTTCAGTTATTTATACCCTTTCAATTGCAGCTTTGATTTTATTGTTTATTGCACTTACAAACTATGCTAATCTCACGATAGGTATGGCATCATATAGCGATAAGTATTTATTTATAAGTAAGGTTTCCGGTTCATCTGTCTGGATAAATCTAAAATACTTTTTTTATGAAGGAATTATCATAGCGTTTTTATCCATTGTATTTAGCGGATTTATTATTGGTTATGCTAATATTTTTATTTGTAAATATTTTGCAATAAACATTTTCGAAGGCAATATCACTTTAATGTTATTGATAGTATTGTTATTTAGCTTGTTAGGTATGCTGTTTAGTATTCTACCATTATTAAAACAAGTAATAAGCCATGTAAAATCATCTTTAGATTATAGAAATGGCAATAGTTTTAGCAAAAAGGGAATTAATAAAAGCCTTATTGTATTTCAGTATACTATTTCTATTGTACTTATTGTTGCTGTAATAGTAATTCAACGTCAAACCAATTTAGCTTTTAGAAGTAGCATGGGTGTTGATGTTAGTAATTTGATCTGTATTGAGAATGTACATTCCAATGTTCAAACCAAATTTGAAGTATTTAAAGAAGAGTTGTTGAAATACAAATCAATAGAATCTGTATCAGCTATGCTTGAACCTCCTGGAGGCGAGGCAAACGACCGTTTTCAGTTTTCTATGGAAGGTTATATACCCGATGATACAAAAGAAGGAGACAATCGTATTGGCATTTTCCCTTGCGAATATTCATTTGCCAAAATATTTAACTTGAAATTCCTTGGGGGAAGTAATTTTTCTGATAAAAATAAAGATAATGAAGGATCCGGTGAATATATTATCAATAAATCGGCAATGCATAGATTACATTGCAAAAATCCTGATGATATCATTGGAAAAGAATTTGCACTTATGTTTCATACTGATGCAATTAAGATTCCTAAGGGTAGGATTATAGGAGTAGTTGATGATTTTCATTTATCGAGCATAAAGAAAAAGGTAGAGCCTTTAGTTATGTTTAAACGAAAAGATATGTGGCTATTAAATTTTGTAATTTCAATTAAACCTGAAATGCAAACACAGGCTTTTATTGATATTGAAAAGGTTTGGACAAAGATTTATCCTGAATATCCGTTTCAATATGAGTATGTTAGTTCTATGTATAAAAACGTATATAAAGAAGAGCTTTTGCAATCCAGGTTACTATCTATTTTTACATTTATAGCTTTATTTATTTGTTCTATGGGGCTTCTAGGCTTATCGTTACTTATAACACAAGGCCGTACCAAGGAAATTGGAATACGCAAAGTAAATGGAGCTAAAATAAACGAAATAATGAGAATGCTCAACTGGGATATTATAAAATGGATCTTAATATCCTTTGTAATAGCTATCCCGCTTGCCTTTTACTCAATGAACAAATGGTTAGAAAACTTTGCTTATAAAACAGCTCTAAGTTGGTGGATTTTTGCTTCAGCAGGTTTGGTTGCTTTGTTTGTTTCTTTTTTAACTATTTCTTTAAATTCGTGGAGAGCAGCAAGACGAAATCCGGTGGAAGCGTTGAGATATGAATAACAAGCCTATAGCAGTATATGATGTATCTTCTTATATGGTTAAAATAGAATGTAGTTTTAAGAAACACTTATTTCTTTAATTTATCTATATCCTTTTTCATATTCAATATCATACTGTGTAATTTATTTATATCAAGGTCATTTGGTTGTTTGTCAGGTAAGTCAAAGCTAATAAATCCAAGTGCTTTCCATATTTCAAAAACATCATTAACTTTAATAGAATATTCTGGATACTCAGGATTATCGGATTTTAAAATAAACTCTTCAGATTTATTTATGTCATTAATTAATCTTTTATATACAATTCCTTCATCTTTAGAAATCACAATATATGGTTGATTGTCAATTATATCTTCCCAGTTTGCTAAATACTCACAAATAATATAAGAGCCTGATTTTAAAGGTAGCATACTGTCTCCTTTAATTTGAAAAACTCTGTAAGTTCTATCTTTACTCAGTTCAGTAAGAGGTAAGGAGAAATGAGGTAACTCTTCTACAAATTCAGAATCTGCGTATCCATTGGTATAACCAGCAGATGCTTTAATTGGAACCGTTGTAATAAGTTCTTTATCAGATTTGTCAACAACTGTAGTAACAACGCGTAATTTACTTCCTGTAACATCCGCAGTGCCTGGTGAATCCTTTTCTAAATTTAGTTTTATTAGGTCGTCGATGGAAATGCTAAAAAAATAAGCTATATCTTGTAAAACAGATAATTTTGGAACGGCTCTATTTTCTTCGTAAGAGCCAATCATTGCGCGGTTAACTCCGATATTTTTTGCTAACTCCGATTGTGTAAGACCTTTACTTTTTCGTAAATGCCTGATATTTAGTCCTAAATGATCCATAATGCTAATTTTAATAGTAATGTTATACAAATATACGAAATAAATACTAAATAAATTAGCGTTGATGTTGATTAAATTAGTATATTTGCTAATAATAATAGTAAAGTAAATTATTATGAAATCTGAAACTATTGATAAACTTAAAATATCGGCTAAAGCTGCCAAATATGATGTTTCTTGTGCATCAAGTGGAAGTAACCGAGCTAATAAAGGAAAAGGTATTGGAAATGCTTCACCTTGGGGTATTTGTCATAGTTTTACAGAAGATGGGCGTTGTGTTTCTTTAATGAAACTGATGTTAACAAATTATTGTATTTACGATTGTGCTTACTGTGCTAACAGAAAAAGTAATGATATTCAAAGAACCACATTTTCGGTAAAAGAAGTAGTGGATTTAACAATAGAATTTTATCGAAGAAATTATATTGAAGGATTATTTCTAAGTTCAGGTGTTATAAATAATCCTGATTACACTATGGAGAGAATGGTTCGTGTAGCTAAGGACTTACGTGAGATACATAATTACAATGGATATATTCATTTAAAATCTATTCCCGGAGCAAGTGATGATTTGCAACAAAAAGCAGGTTTATATGCAGATCGATTAAGCGTTAATATAGAGATTGCATCGGAGCCTAATCTTAAAATGCTTGCCCCAGAAAAGAATTTTTCTAGTATCCTTAATCCAATGGATACAATTAAATCTAAAATTATTGAGAATAAGGAAGAAAGACGCAAATTTAAACATGCTAGAAGTTTTTCTCCATCGGGGCAAAGTACACAGTTAATAGTAGGAGCAACTCCAGATACGGATCAAAATATTTTAACCTTAGCAGATAGTTTGTATCGAAATAAGCATTTAAAAAGGGTTTATTATTCGGGATTTATACCTGTAAACTCTTATGATAAAAGACTACCCGTATTATCAGAACCTCCTTTAAAAAGAGAAAATAGATTATATCAAACAGATTGGTTATTTAGATTTTATAACTATCGAATCGACGAAATTGTAAATGATGATCATCCAAATCTTGATTTAGAAATTGATCCAAAATTAAGTTATGCCTTAAGAAATCCATGGATGTTTCCTATTGACATAAATAAAGCAAACTATGAAACTATATTGAGAGTACCTGGTATTGGAGTACTATCGGCAAAAAAAATAGTTTTAGCCAGAAGATATGGGCGATTAGGTTTAATAAATCTTAAAAAAATAGGAGTTGTTTTAAAACGGGCTAAGTACTTTATAACATGCAACGAACTTAAATCACCAACAATAAATGAATTATTACCTCAAAATGTTAGACAATTAATTTTAAATGATAATAAACCAAAAAGAATTACAAAAGTAAAACATACGCAATTAAGCTTATTTTCAACAACATAAAACAAATATTATGAATATACTTATATACGATAACACATTTGAAGGACTGTTAACAGCGATTCACGACGCATTGGATCTTAATATTAAACCAAGTAAAATATTAGCAAATAAATCTTTTCAAGACGATTTATTTGCTACTAAATACGAGATTGATGCAGATTTAGACAAGTTCGAATCTTTATGGAATTCTGTTAAAAAGAAAACAAACGAGCAAAATTGTCAAAGAATATTTAAAGCTTTTCTTTCTGAAAGTATTGATATTGAATTATTAATATATGATTATATAAAGCTTATTCTAGAAACGGATTATAACGTCGAAACAAATTTCGGGGATGATTCGGTTATTAAAATAAATAATATTCAAAAGAAGGTAGGTCGTGAAACTCAGCGTGTATTAATGTTTGTTCGCTTTCAAAAAACGATTGATGATATTTATTACGCGTCTTTCGATCCAAAATATAATGTAATTCCTTTAACAGTTAATCATTTTAGAAATCGATTTGCCGATCAAAAATGGGTTATATTCGATACACGAAGAAAATATGGGTATTACTACGATTTAGATTCAGTTCAGCAAATCACAATAGGCAACAAAAAAGTTAGCATGAACTCCGGAAAAGTAAATTCAGAATCACTTCATGTTAGCGAAAAGCTTTTCCAGAAGCTATGGAAGGGGTATTATGATGCAATAAATATTAGCGAACGTAAGAATATTAAAGTTCATATGCAGTTCTTACCAAAAAGATTTTGGAAGTTCTTACCTGAAAAGGATTTTAAAAATAGTTTAATAAAGGCTTAGTAATTAGATTGATATGTTTGATCGGGATTTGTTTCACAAACTATATTTTAGGGTAATTAAAGAAAATATTTAAAAATTGTAAAATAGCAATATCTTATTATTAGATTTGTTACAAGTATCAATCTAATACCGCATGTATTTTTCTATTATTATTAATCAAATATTAATATTAGCATTTCTAGCTATAATAGGTGTAATAGCTACAAAATTTAAAGTAATTACAGATCAGGTAAAAACTAGTATAGCCACAGTTGTTTTTAATATTACCCTTCCAGCTTTAATCATTTCTTCGGTTACAAATGTTGATTTAAATAAGGAGATTCTGGCTAACAGTTTCTGGGTTTTTATAATTTCAAATATTGGTATTACTCTACTATATATAACCGGTAAAACTTCACGAAAAGTTCTTAAAATAGAAGGAAAAACCGGAAATGTTCATGTTATTCATACTATGCTTGGTAATGTAGCTTTTCTAGGATATCCTTTATTTTCAGCTTTATTTCCCGGTGGAGAAGGTTTGTTTTATGCAGTGATATTTCATTTAACTCAAGATATATTTATATGGACAGTTGGAGTTTTTGAATTTAATAGCAGTAAAAGCTTAAAATTTTCGGATAGTTTAAAGCATCTTGTAAATCCTAACACCATTGCTTTTACAGTTGGAATACTTATGTTGATTATAGGATTAAAGATTCCTAAGATTTTGTATCCAACAGTTTATGGTTTAGGTAAAACCACAATTTATTTGGCAATGTTATATATAGGAGCTGTACTAGCCCAAAATCCAATGATATCAGCATTTAAAAAGCTAAAAATTTATGTTCTTGGCTTTAATAAAATGCTTTTGATACCATTGGTTTTACTTCTTATTATTAATTTATTATCAAATTATTTTAATATCCATATTGGAAACACTGCAAAAACTGTAGTTGTAATGCAAACTGCTATGCCGTGTATGGCAATGGTTGTTGTTTTGGCAAAGAAATTTGATAGCGATGATCTCCACGCGACAGAAAATCTTTTCTTAACAACATTACTTTCATTAGGGACTTTACCATTGCTTTATTACATTATTCAGATCTTCTAAAATTATTTCATAAAATTTTAATTTTTATTATAGGGTAAATCTATATTGGTTTATCTATTATGTAGAGATCAAAATTATACATTTTAAGATTTTGATTAGTGGGTTAAGGTTAATTCTGTAAATGAGTGTTTTAATGAGTACTTTTGGTCGGTTTAAACACTGGCCAAAAGTTTTAACAAAAGATAGTTGCAAAACGAAATATATTTTAATTACTTTAAAAATTAAACAGATAACATTGTTATATGAATCTTTTAGAAAAAAAGATATTAAAAAGGATTGTTGAAGGTGATATTCATGAATTTGAGAATCTATTTAGGGAGTATTATGAAAGATTGTGTGCATTTGGAAGAAAATATGTCAATAATATAGAGCAAGCTGAAGAAGTAGTACAAGACACCTTTTTTAATATTTGGAAAAACAGAGCATCACTTAATATAAAAACATCATTAAAATCATATTTGTACACAGCTGTTAGAAATAATTGCTTGCAGGTACTCAGAACTAGGAATTTAGATGTTAAATATGAAAATTATTATAAATCACATTACTCAAATGAGAGTATTAGCCCGGCAGATGAATTAAATGCTAAAGAGTTATCTAAAGTTATTGATAAAGCACTAAATTCGCTGCCAGAAAAATGTAGAATAATTTTTAAAATGAGCAGAAATGAAGGATTAAAATACCATGAAATTGCCGAAAAGTTAAAGATTTCGATTAAAACTGTGGAAGCAAATATGGGTAAAGCTCTAAAACATTTCAGATTGCATTTGAAAGAATACGCTGAACTTGTTTAATAAAAAGGAAAGTTATGAAGACATTAGAAAACATAGAAAAGTGGGATTTAATCGCAAAGTATTATGCAAACGAATGCGATCAGAATGAACTTGATGAATTAAATAAGTGGATTTCTGAAAAAGAAGAAAATAGAAAATTATTTAATCAAGTAAAAATAGATTTAGAAATTTTAAATATTAGCAAATCAATGAATAAGATTAATGTAGATTCGGCTTGGGATAAGGTGAAAAATAGGATTGAGGAGGCAGATGAAAATGAGTCAGTTGCTATTAATAACAATTCTAGGGTAATTCAATTTGCCAAAGTATTAAAATACGCGGCAATGATTATATTAGTGGTAGGAATAGGATTTATTGGAAATAAGATTTATCAAAATGCAAATAACCAATTAAATACCGAATATGCTGCTATTAACGAGCAAGGAAAAGAAATTATATTGCCAGATGGTTCAATGGTATTTCTTAACGCAGAAAGTACTATTTCATATGAGAAAACTTTTGCAAGTAATGAACGCAGAGTTATTTTAGATGGAGAAGCATTTTTTGACGTAACGAAAAATCCAAACAAACCATTTATTATTGAAACTTTGGGAGCTGAAGTAAAAGTACTTGGAACCTCTTTCAATGTGAATGCAAATTTACCTAATAAACAGGTCGAAGTATTTGTAAAAACAGGATTAGTTCTACTTTCAGATGCTAATGATTTAAATAATAAGGTTTTAATTGAACCTGGAAATGTTGGCTTATTAAGCAATAAAGATATATCAAAACAAAAAAATAAAGATATTAATAAAATTTCTTGGAAAACTAAAGAAATTATATTTCACGACGATAAGTTGAGCAATGTAATTAATACTTTAAATAAAGCATACAATACAAATATCACATGTTCAGATCAAAAAGTTTTAGATTTAAAATATACTTCTACATTTAGAGATCAAGAAATTGATTCTATCTTGAATGTAATTTGTATGACATTAGATTTAAAAGTTGATAATGTAAAAGATCAAATAAATTTGATTAAACATAACAATTAAAAATAAAATGCTGTATATTGAGTTTTATAATATACAGTAGACTATGACTCGAAATAATAAATATAGAACAAGCAATATCATTCTAATAATTATGATGTTGCTTTTTTTATTTAATGGAAATATTTTCTCGCAAGAACCCTCAATATTCGATTCTTCAATTTCGTATAAGGCTAAAAGTATTAAGTTGCATGACGCATTAAGTGAAATTGGAGATATAATTGACTACGAATTTTCATATAATCCAGATTTATTAGCAACAAATAGCATAATAAAGGTAAAATATGAAGATGTTAATTTGAAACAATTATTAAATGATATAATTAATGATTCTACCCTTATATTTAAAGTTGTCGATAAACAAGTAGTAATTACTAAAAGAAATCAACTAAATAAGTTGATGTTCGTTAATGTTGATGGTAAGTCTATAGGTTATATAAAGTTAAAGGGTAAAATATTAGATAAAGAATCAAAGCAACCTCTTTCGTTTGCAAATATTTCTATAAAAGGAAAAAGCATAGGCTCAATTTCTAATGATCAAGGAGATTATAATCTTTCAATTTCGAAAGGATTTATTAAAGATACTTTAGTGTTCTCTTATATTGGTTACAAGAATACTTATATTCCAATAGAACAGTTATCATTAAATAATAATTTAATATACTTAGATAAAGATAAATACAAGATTCAAGAAGTTGTGATTAGAGCTTATAATGCTAAAGAGATTCTTCTTGAAGCTACTGGAAAAATAAAAGATAATTACCACACCGACCCGTATCAAATTACAGCTTTTTACCGCGAAATGGTCATGAAAAAGACTGAATTAGTTGCAATAACAGAAGCTGTGATGGATGTTTATAAAAGTCCTTATTTAGGAACATATTCTGATCGTGTAAAACTTTTAAAAGGACGAAAAAATGAATATTATACTAAAGAAGATACAATAGCATTAAAACTTCAAGGTGGATTGTATTCAAGTTTATTCCTTGATTTAATTAAAAATCCAAAATATTTTATTCGAGAAGAATTTTTTCATTTGTATGATTATTCAATCGATGAAGTTATAAATTATAATGATAAGCCGGTTTATGTTATTAAATTTAAACCTAACACTTACATTGATGAAAATTCATTTCAGGGAAAAATATTTATTGATACAGATTGTTTATCTATCGTAGCTGTTGAGTTTGATTTAACTCAAGATGCCCTTAATAAAATAGGAAATGGTTTTGTAGTAAAAAAAGCATTTCGAACACAGGTAAGGCCTTTGTCTGTTAAGTATTTTGTAAATTATAGAAAAATTAATGATAAATACTTTTTTAATTTTGCTAAAGGGGAATTGTCATTTAAGGTAAAATTCAGAAAGAAACTTTTTTACACAAATTTTAAAACAGTATTTGAGTTTGCATCGAATAATATTGATACTGTTAATGTAGAAAGATTTAAGCGAAATAAAATTCTATCATCAAATAAAGTATTTATTGACGAGAATTACGATTACGATCATGAATTCTGGGGTGAATATAACTATATAAGTCCTGAAAAATCTTTACAAGATGCACTTATAGAAATACAAAAAACGGTTGATGCTCTAAGTAAAAACGATACTGACTAATTTATTTTTTATATACTTTAACCCAATCAACTTCCATTGAAGATCCTGAAGTTTGCCCTTCTCGATGAATTCCGGAACTTAAAACAATGTACATTGGTTCTTGTGGAATACCTTCGGTTTGTTCAAATAAAACTACATCGTTTATTTTCCAGGTAAGTTTATCAGAAGTCCATTCTAGTGTATAAATAAAGTAGTCCTTAGCAAAGTTTAAACCACCCAGAGATTTGATATTTTGATCTCCATTCCAATAATTTGCGACTTCAATTTTAGATGCAGATTTTTTTCCAAATTTAAATACATCAATTTCGGGTGTTATCTTTTCACCTAATAACCAGAAAGCGTGATGAACAGGATAGGAGTGATTAACTTTTACTTTTGCTTTAAAAAGCCCATATTGTTGACGGAAAAATTGACCTGTTTGGATTAATCCTGATGTATAATCAAAATCTTTTGTGTAAAAACCCATTGATGGATCCCAAACCTTACCATTAGTCTTTTCTTGCTTAGTAGTAATTTTAAGTATGCTATTATTTAACTCAATATTTGAATCTTTGTAAAATTGTTTTTCACTTACTTGAACATAATCATCGTTTAATAAGTTTTTTCCCCAATAATAACCAGTCATCCATTTATCAGAGTCAAGTTTGTTTCCTTCAAAATTATCTTCAAATGTAAGTTCCCATTCACTTAATTTCTCGAAGTTATTTTGCTTCTCTAATTTCTGAAACCATTTAATTTTTTCAGATTTTTTCAGCTCTTTATATTCTTCTCCCTGCTTAAATTCCTCTGAAAGTTTAAACTTATCTTTTGTTAAAAGATATTTCTTTTCATTCTTGAACTCTTCAGAGTTAATGTATTGTTCTAATTCTTCGTAATCAGAAATTTCTTGTGATTCATTTAATTCATTGAAAATAGCAAGTTTTTCGGAGGAATGAAATTTATAATGCTGCTTTATCTCTGAAGATTTCTTTAAAGCTTTATATTCCTGATTCTTTTTAAATTCTTCAGTATTCTCAAACTTTAAATTCTTAACTTCTGATATATGATTTTTAAATTCGTTGGAATTTACTTTCTTTTCAAGTTCAATAAACGATTCAATCTCATCTGAACCTTCTAGATTCTGGTAGTTCTTGTATTTTTCAGAATCTTTAAACTTAAAGAAATTTTTAATTTTAGATGACTTTGTAAGGGTTTGATATTCTTTCAATTTAGAAAACTCTTCTTGATTTTCTTTCTTATCTAAAGAATCAAAGTTTACAGAATCTATATATTCCTTTAAATTAAGATATTTGTTATGGTCTTTTGAGTCGTTAAAATTAATAAAATCAGCAAGTTGCTTAGAGTTTTTTAAAGCAAAAAACCATTTGTATTTTTTCTTTAATTCTTTATACTTAGCCTGTTTTTCTTTAATTTCTTTTGTTTTTTCAATCTTTTGCTGAATAATAGAACTCTTAAGTTCGTCAAATTCAGGCGAAGTAAAAAATTGATTCAACTCTTCGTAATTGGCTAATTTATCAGAACTTTTAAAAGAATTATATGTTTTAAGTTCTTGTGAATCTTTAACTTGGTAAAAAGTTTTAATTCGTTTAGACTTCTTTAAATCTTTATATTTTTTCTCTTTGTTAAATGCCTCCGAGCCTTGATATTTTTTTGCATTAATCTCCTTTTTAATATCTTCGAACTCTTTAGATGTAACAAAACCATTTAGCTCATTATATCTAGCTAATTCTTCAGATTCTTTGTAAGCATTAAAATCCTCGTATTCTTGTTTCAATTTGTTTTCTTTTTCTTCAAGAACCGAAGTTTTTGGGATCATACCCAATTTTGCATAAAGTGAAAATTTTGCGCTCATAGTATTCGTTTTATTAGCCAAAGGTTAAAGATATAAAAAAAACAGCAGATGTATTTCAAATTATTTGAAATGTTTTAAGCATATAAGGTTCTATTATAAAACAAAAAAGGCTTAGCAATTATTGCTAAGCCTTCTATATAATTGATAATTATTTATTTGATATGCTTTAATGCTTCATTTGTAGCCTCAATCATTGGATGAATTGAAATATCTTCACCAGCAGCTTTTTGCATCCAGATTTGTGGTGTTACTCTTCCAATACTCCAGATTCTATCTACTTCGTCAGAAAAATCTTTACCATTTAAATATTGTTCAACTTGGAAATCAATTAAATGACCAAATGAATAGTTTGCCAAATATAAAGGGCTTGAAATCATATGAGAATAAATTCCAAGAATTGGTTCATCATTAGTGCCATAAATATCAGCAAAATAACTATTCCATACTTCGTTTGCAATACTTATAACGGCTCCTTTAAGTTCTTTAGCTGTAGCATTAGGATTTGCATATAACCATTTCCAAACTTTCATGTCAACCATTGAAACACCCATGATTTCAAATACAGACCATGATAAATCTAATGTTTGGAGATGTTCTTTATTTACGTCATCATTAGTAAAACCTAGTAACTGCAAATCTCTTTTTTGGAATATAAATGCTAATGCTTCTGTAAATGCTGTATTTGGTACACCATTAATCATATAATAATCAACATCATGTAATGATATTGTTTGTTCTACGTTATGCCCAAACTCATGAACTGCAATATTATAACCTTTATAATCCATTCCTTTATCAGAAATCCTTGTTCTAAGATGAGCATTTTCAGCTTTCATTTGAGCTCCCCAAGCATGACCTGATCCACGAGCAGCATCAACATCTATTTTAGATGCAATAAATTCAGCACGATTTTTTTCCCATCCAAGTTTCTTCAATATAGTACTTAAATCAGCATTTAAAGCCTGTGCATTTGGATATTTCTTTCGTGTTATACCATTCAATTTCTCTTCAGAAATAGAACTACGAGCTTTAAATCCATCATACCAAATATCATAAGGTTTTAAATCTCTTCCTAAGCGTTTTGCGATAAGTTTTCCTACTTCTTTAAAAACAGGAGAAGATAAATATTCATCAAATAACTTTTCTACTTCTTCTTGTGGAATTTCTTTTGAACCTGAGAATGCTCTTTTAATAAAAGTGTTATAATCAGCATAATACTCATCTGTAGCTTTCATAGCATGAAAGTTATTTAGAATTTGCTGATATCTTGAATCAGGTTCAGCCATTAATTGAACTTCTTGTCCTTGTTGAAAAACCATATTATTAATAGGATTCCATTCATAGCTTCCTGAATTAATCACTTTTTCAGGGATAGATTGATCAATTATTCGTTTCATAACAGAATAAATCATATCCTGTTTTTCAATTCCATTTTCAGTATTCGCATAATTTGATTTTATTTCATCACGTAAGTTCCAGTGCGAAAGTAAAATCATATCTTCAGGGAAAAGTTTTTCATTTTCATTATTTAATAGATTACCCATAAAGATATTATACTCAGAAATATAAATATCAGCATTTGTACCTGCTGTATTAATTGCTTGTGAAAGTTCAGCAGGAACTCTTGCGCTAAATACATCACCTAAACGAGCATAAGCCCATTCAAGAGAACTCCAGTTCTTTCCTAATTCATTTTTTTCCTTTAGTGAATATGGAGGATAGTTTAAGGCAATTACAAATGCTATTTTATTTGCATAAAAATCATTTGAAAAATGAGCATCAGGACTGTAAGCTGCAAACATGGCATCAATATCATGATAAGGACCATTGTTTAAATGCATATTTTCGTTTAAATCTAAAAGGATTTTATTGTTATGTCCCCATAGCGATTCAAAGTTTTTAGATATTTTAATAAATACCTTTTCCCTCTCAGCTCCATTATCAACAATATTTTCTATGTAATTTTCAATACAGAACTTTTTAAATTCCTCAGCAGTTCCATCAGAAGCACGCCATAAAGAAGCAGCATGAGCAACCCCACGGTTGATTAAATCTTGGCTTCCTGGACCAAATAGCTTAATAACAGCAGATTGTGTCTCTGAAACAATTTGGTCGGTAATATTTTTCTGATCCGAAAGTTTTGATTCGCTAGTCATAGTACTACAATTTGTAAATCCTATTAATGCTAGTAAAAAAATAATTAAAAAACTTTTTTTCATGATAATTGTATTATAGATTAAAAATATGTTTCCTAAAGGGGGTAAAATTACGATTTAAAAAATCTTATCAAAATAATATTGATATGACTATGGAAAGACAAGAAAGTTTATTTATTAAATATAAGTTAATAAGAGCTAGGTCTGTAGAGATTTGTTCACCGCTTCAAGTAGAAGATTATGTTGTACAACCTATAGAAGATGTTAGTCCTCCAAAATGGCATTTGGCGCATACAACTTGGTTTTTTGAAACATTAATTCTAAAACCCAATATAAAAAATTATCAGTTCTATAACGAAAAGTATAACTATATATTTAATAGTTATTATGAATCTTTAGGAGAACGAATAATGAGAGTAGATCGAGGAAATTTGTCTCGTCCTACTGTTAATGAAGTATTACATTTTAGAGAAGTGATTGATGAAAATATGGAAATATTTTTAACAGATTCTGTTGACGATAAAATACTTGATTTAATTGAAGTTGGTTTAAACCATGAACAGCAGCATCAAGAGTTGTTAATTACCGATATTAAGTATATACTGGGGCATAACCCGTTATTTCCTTCTTATAAGTTGGAATATGATAAATCATTAGATCAGTTTGCAAAGATTATTGAACCTACCTATATAAAAGTACCATCAAAGAATTATTCGGTTGGGAATAGTAAGAGTGATTTTCATTACGATAATGAGGAATCTGAGCATCAAATATTTTTAAATGAGTTTAGGTTTTCTGATATGTTAGTTACAAATGAAGAATACATACATTTTATTTCAGATAAGGGATATAAAAGACATGAATTATGGCTTTCTGATGGTTGGGACTGGGTAAGGAGAAATAATATAAAATCGCCATTGTATTGGCATTTAATAGATAAGAAATTTTATGAATATACATTAACAAATGGTTTACAAAAAATCAATCCAGATGCGCCTGTTACTCATATAAGTTTTTACGAGGCAGATGCATTTGCTCGATGGAAAAATCAAAGATTATTAACTGAATTTGAATGGGAAGTTGCAGTTAAAAAGTATATTATGGAGTTAGATTATAATTTATCTAATTTTCAGGATAATAATTTGTTTCATCCCCTTGCAAGAAGGGAGAGCTCTTATCAGCTAATTGGAGATGTATGGGAGTGGACTAATAGTGCTTACTTGTCTTATCCTGGATATAAACGGCCTAAAGGTGCTTTGGGAGAATATAACGGAAAATTTATGAGCAGTCAAATGGTGCTACGTGGAGGTTCTTGTGCAACTCCAATTGATCATTTTAGAGTTTCGTATCGTAATTTTTATCAACCTGATAAACGTTGGCAGTTTACAGGCATACGACTTGCTTCTGATAATTAATAGACCTGATGTTAAATGTATCGATATAAAAAAGGGTTTCATTTGAAACCCCTTTTACTTGTATTTTTTAGTTTAGAGCAGGCTCAGTAACAATTGCTTTAATAGAACTAACATTTGTAATATTATCAGCAATAGGACATCTTTTTTCAATTTCTTTAAGATAAGCTTCTTTTTCTTCAAGAGTCATATCTGCATCAATATCTACATATGTTCTTATTTCTGTAAATCCAGCTCTTCCTTCCTCTGTTTGACCTAAAAGATAGTTTTTATCAATATCTGCTTCTAATTTTACATTTATACCTCTAACGTTTAATTTTTTCTGGTTGGATATAATTCTACCAATAGCACAAATACATGCAGGAAGCGATGAAAGAAAAATTTCAAGTGGATTAGGACCAAGATCTTTTCCACCGCCTTGTTTTGGTTGATCAATTACAAAGTTATGAGAGCATTCGATTTCTGTTTTAAAACCCTCTTGTAAATTTGCTCCAATTTTTAATGTTGATATTGCCATTATGTTATGTTTTTTAATTTTAAAATATGAGCAAAAATACAAATACAAAATAGTATAGATAATGCTTGTAGGCATAAAACCCCCTGCTCTTTAACATTAAAAATGTATACATATTATTAAACTATAATTGATTTCCAGAATATAGAAAACTGTAAATAATTATTATGAAGCTATTTACAATTTGACTGACTTATTTGTTAAACTTTTTGTAAAATATTTCGTCAAAGAAAATATTATACTCAAAAATCAGCAAAATGACATTTAAACAAAATTTAGTGTTAATAGGAGCTTTTCTATTAATTACAGGATGTATAACAGATTTAAATCAGAAAGCGGAAAAAATTCACAACGAGATTATTTCCATTGATACGCATACAGATACGCCTTTGAATTTTTTAGATAAAGATTTTGATATTGGAAAACGGAACGATTTTGATGAGACAAGAACTAGGGTTGATTTCCCAAGAATGAAAGAAGGAAAGTTAGATGCTACATTTATGGCTGTTTTTATTGGACAGGGACCTCGAAACGAAGAAGGAAACCATAAAGCAAAAGATAGAGCACTTAAAATTTTTAATGCTTTACACCAGAAAGTAAATTTATATCCGGAACAAGCTGAAATTGCACTTAAGGCCGATGATGTATATAGGATAAAAAAATCAGGAAGAAGCACTGTATTTATAGGTGTTGAGAATGGTTATCCTATTGGAAATGATATAAATATGGTAAAAGAATTTTATGACTTAGGAGCTCGTTATATAACACTTTGCCATACAAAAAATAATGATATATGCGATTCATCAACAGATTCAAAAGGACCTCAATATAACGGATTAAGCTCATTTGGAGAAGATGTAGTAAAGGAAATGAACAGATTAGGGATGATAATTGATGTTTCACATATATCAGATTCTGCATTTTACGATGTGTTAAAACTTTCAAAAGCTCCAGTAATTGCGTCGCATTCAAGTGTTAGAGCACTTTGTGATAATCCACGAAATTTTTCAGACGAAATGTTATTTGCAATTAAAAAGAATGGTGGTGTTGTACAAATATGTATTTTAAGTGATTATTTAAAAACTCCTTTACCTTATCCAGAGAGAGATTCAGCATTTCAAGTTATAAGAGAGAAATACAAACACTTTGAAGGATTAACCGAAGAGGAATATCATGAAGCTGTAAAAGAGTGGAGAACAACAGAAGGACTGTATCCAGTTGAATTTGCAACAGTTTCGGAAGCTGTAGATCACATCGATTATGTTGTGAAAACAATTGGAATTGATTATGTTGGTATTGGAACAGATTTCGATGGAGGAGGAGGTATAGAAGGCTGTATGGATGTTAGTCAAATGAAAAATATTACCATTGAACTTCTTCGTCGTGGATATAATAAAAATGAAATAAAGAAAATATGGGGAGAAAATTTTCTTAGAGTATTTCGATCTGTTGAGCATATTGCAGGAATCTAAGTTCACACTAACATATAACTCACTAAACAGGCTTGCTGCCTGTTTTTTTATGGTATGATTTATTACATTTGATATTAGAAAAGAAATATTGAAATACATTGCTTTAAACAGTTATTAGTTTATAATTTTACTTTTTAAATAATATTTGGATTATATGAAGAAGAAACTGTATAAAATAATATTTGGAACAGATACTAAATTAGGTCGATTATTCGATATAGTTTTATTATGGGCAATATTGCTTAGTATCTTTATAGTAATATTCGAAAGTCTTAAATCATTGAGTAACGAATATGCTGGGTTTTTCATTTATTCAGAATGGTTTTTCACCATTTTATTTACAATAGAATATTTTACGCGAATTTGGGTATCTCCAAAACCTTTTAAATACGTATTTAGTGCATTAGGAATAGTTGATTTATTATCTATTATACCTACATATCTGAGTTTAGCACTAACAGGCACACATTTTTTAGTTGTTATAAGGGCAATACGATTACTTAGAGTATTTCGAATTTTTAAATTGAATTATTTTATGGGCCAAGGAGAGCTTATTATATTGGCACTTAAGGCAAGTTTTCGTAAAATAGGAGTGTTTCTTTTTGCTATTTTAAATATTGTTGTAATAATAGGAGCAATAATGTATGTTGTTGAAGGTGAGACAAGTGGTTTTGATAGTATTCCTCGAAGCATTTATTGGGCCATTGTAACAATAACAACAGTAGGTTATGGTGATATTTCTCCACATACAGCTCTAGGTCAATTTATTTCTTCAATTATAATGATAGTGGGTTATGCAATTATTGCTGTTCCAACAGGGATAGTTTCTGCTGAAATTACTAAGTATAATTTGAGATCAGAAAAAGTTAAATGCAAAAAGTGCGATCATGTTTTAAGAGATTTGAATGATATATTTTGTTCAAATTGTGGAAATAAAATAGAATAATGAATAAATTGAATATTCTATCTTTAAAATAAAAGATCGTTTATGTATAATATTTATCCATTAATAAATATTTTTTGCCCATTTAATAAATAATTAAACTTTTTTGTTATCTTCGAGTATTCGAATAAAAAAAGAGTTCGAGGTATTTAAAGAATTAACCACATTAAAACCAAAAAAAATTATTATGAAAAAAGTATTATTTCTAGGAATGGCAGCTATTTTTTCATTAGCAGTATTAGTAACTTCTTGTAGTGATGATGATGACAAAACATGTATTGATTGTACTGATGGTGATGAAGAATTAGAGTATTGCTATGAAGAAGGAAATGTAGTTGATGCTGCTATTAAATGGTCCAAATTCTTTGAGGAACATCCAAATGCAGTTTGTAATGACGCAGACTTAGAATTATAGTTAAAATTTATATTTTTAAAAGGGTGTCTATTTTTAAATTGGCACCCTTTTTTTTTATTTTTGGATAATGAAAAAAACTGCAATAACACTTTTGATTTTAGTATTTGGTTTATTTTATCTGTTTTCGGGTATAATAAAAATAATTGATGTTGATAATTTTTTATTCTTAATTAGGTCATACAATATTAAACAGCTAATTTATTTAGCTCCAGCTATACCAATTATTGAAATAGTTTTAGGATTAATGTTGGTTTTAAGAATTAGAACTAAACTAGGAATGCTATGTTCTATTATACTTCTTATATTCTTTACTATAGTATTTTCTCTAGGACATTTTTTGTTAAACATTGATGATTGCGGTTGTTTTGGAGGAATAGATTTTCTAAAAATGTCGACTCCAATTTTTTATTTAAGAAACGGATTATTAATTGCCGGCTCTATATACTTATATGATAAATTAGAGAAAGATAGAGATAGTGTACAATTTATTAAATTTACTTTTATTTCTGTAATAATTATTGTAGCATCTTTATTTTTAGGAGTTAGAGCCAACTTGGATGCTTACCTTACGAAAACAAATTACACTAGAGAAACAATTAATGAATATCACGATTCTTTATTTGTTAATAGAAACATTAATGAAACCCTTTTATCCAATTATGTTTCTACTTCTCCTGATTCAAGTTATTTAGTTTTTGTTTTTTCCTATAATTGCCCTCACTGCATTGTTTCTTCATTTAATTTGAAAGAATACAAAACAGATAAAATTGATAAGATTGTTGGTATAACAAAGGGAAGCAGAAAAGAAAAACGACTTTATGATAAAATAATAAATCCAGAGTTTAGTTATAAACAGATAAGATTTATTGAGATGAGACAGATAACATCCTTATTTCCAATGTCTTTTTATGTTGAAAACGACACAATAAGATTTAAAATCAAAGGTGCTTTACCAAAATATAATCAGTTTGAAGAATTGTATTTCAATGAATAGTCAATTAGTTACTTGCGAATATGTATAAATTATTACAAAAGCATTATTATTTGTAAGTAGCTTTCATTTCCTATTTTAGGAAATTAATGGTAACAATTCATCATGAATTAATTTAACATTTATTTCTACAGATTCTTCAATACCAAAAGGAACGGAAAACATAATTGAATTTATATTTACTGATTCAAGCGTTTTATTTATTCTTTCGGCAGCTTTTTGAGGCGTTCCCCAAATTGTTAATGTATCTATCATTTCATCTGTTACATATTTCGCTGCTTCTTTAATTTTTCCTGCTTTGGATAAAATGGATATTTTATTTATATCAGCTTTATTGTATTTAACATTACATCTATCTAATATATTTGTTAAGTATGGGAGGTAAACTATTGTTGTTTCAACAACCTTCTCTCTACATTTTTTTTCGTCTTTTGAAATACAGCAGATTCCACCAATTGAGAATTTAGGTTCATCAATTTCTGATTCACAATTACCGATTAGAAAGCTGTTTTGTAAACGATTTAAATAATCAACATCCCAAACATCAGCAATTTGAATCTCATTGCAATATTTCCCTGTTATATAAGCCATATCTTCATTCCAAGTACCAGCAATCAGAGGGATTTTTGCTGATTCAATTCTTAAAAATGAATTTTCATTTGCATTAAAGTATTTTCCTTTAAATTCTTCTTTTTTATTAGATAAAAAGTGACTAACTAGTTTTACATTTTCTTCAAAAGCTTGTCTTGTATTTTCTTCAGTGCTATCCATACCTAAAAAATCAAAAAAAGCACCGCGACCTAAACCTAATACTGTTCGATTTTTTGCTATTTCATTAATAGCAAGAATGCTAGAAGTTATAATTGCAGGATGACGATAAAAACCGTTTAATAGACATGGGCCGATTTCAATTGTCTTAGTATGTTCGGCCATTAATGTTAAAATAGGAATTGATGGATAGTAGAATAAATCATCATATACATATATACGATCAAATCCTAGTTTTTCAATGTATTGCGATAATTTAATGTAATTTGATGGAGTGTGATTTCCTTGTAATGCAATATAAAATTTTGGTTTGTTTTCAGAAATTCTGGTCATTTGTGTTATTATAATTAAAAGAAAATAAAAAGTATGGAACCATTAAAATTCCATACTTTCTAAATATATAAAGTTTAATTCAAATTGTATCAATCATCGTTACCATCAATATAAAGGCCTTGAATAAATCCATCAGGTGTTATGTCATGCATTGGAGGTAAATCCTTTTTTGCAATTTCCTTAAATTCATCAGCTTTATATAATGTTTTAACCTTAATATAACGGGTATTTTCATCGATTATATAGTTGAATGTTGTATCGGGTCCAACATGAACTTTTCCTCCACTTGGAGCATATACATAATGTGGAATTGCTGTTGATGATTCTGTGCATAAATGCTGATATATATCTAGTCCTTTTTGTACAGAAGTTCTAAGATGATCACTTCCTTCAACAGGCATACAATGATTCATATAATAAGGAATTATATTATTTCTTATTAATATTTTAAATAAATGAGTCATCGTTTCGATATTATCATTAATACCTTTAAGTAAAACTGTTTGGTTTCTTAATGTAATACCACTTGATGTAAGATTATTACATGCTTTTAAAACCTCAGGAGCTAATTCATCAGGATGATTAAAATGCACATTAATTGCAAGATATTTACTTTTTTCAGGATCTTCAGTACTTATTTGGTTATAAGAAGCTAATTTAAAGCACATTTCATCAGTAAATATTTCTGGCATAGTAAGCAATGTTCTGCTTCCAATTCTTATTTCTGAGATATTATCTAAAGCACTTATTTTATCAAGTAAATAAAATAACTTTTCAATATCAAGAAATGGCTCGCCTCCTGTAATTAATGCACCTCTTACTTGATCCATTTGGCTAACTTCAAAAGCTACCTTATCAATTTCTGCATAAGTCATACCTGGCTTATTTCTCATAACTCTGCTCTTTTTATAGCAGAATCTACAATATGCCGGGCAGTCAAAGTTCGGAGTAATTAATACTCTATCTCGATATAATCTTTCTAAACCATATGTTTTCGAAGCTTTTTTACCTTCTTCAAAGGGAGTGGGAGTCCCATTTGTAATTATTTCTTGCATAGAAGGTAAAAACTGTTTGCGAATTGCTTCTGAATTTTTAAAAAGTTTTAATAAATAAGGAGTGTATTTAACAGGATATTTTTTTATTACTTCGTTTATAATTTCTATATCCTCTTCACATTTTGCGTAATGATGAATAACTTTTGTAGATAAATCTTGCATTGTTTCAGTATCTTTCTTCATGTTTAAGAGTGTATTATTTATTAATAAAGTCCAATTAAAAAGGCCTCCATATAGAAGCCCTTTTTAAATGTTTCCTAAAAACCTTTTATCCATTCTTGTGCGTTGGCCTGATTATTAAAATATTGAATATTAATATTACCAACTTTCTCTTTTTTACTATTTGTTTGTTCCATTGAAACTTTACCAAATATATTATCCGGAACTATAAATGCCATATGCGAAACACCTAAATTATTTGCTTCAGGAAACCATGTTTCGTTAATCCATTCTTGTATACTTTGAGGCATTACTTTTAAATCTCTAGTATCATATAACAGTTTGGTTTTACCGCTTGTTTTAACTTTATTTAAAATATCCTTAGCAAAATTTTTAAACTCATCTTCTTTGATGTAATTTTTAAATACAGCAAGAATAGAATTAGTTCCATGATCAATAGTAAGATTTTCCATTTTCGATTAAAATTTAAAAGTTAAACATTAAAATTTGTGATATGCTTATAGTATTACTCTCTATATTGAAAATAATACTAACGTTTACTTATTAATACCGTTTTTTAGAAAAGGTGACCCCTGTATTTGAGTAAAAATGAAGAGAAAATATTAAGTGAAAAATAATATATTGATAATGTGATAATTAATTACATAAAAGTTTTTGAAAAAAATCAAATTGATTAATGCTTTTTCTTTTTTGAATTTTTATGATGAAGTTTTTTTCCGAATAGTTTTTCAATAATATCATCCCGATTGGCTTTTCTCAATTCTGTTATAATATCATTTCTAAACTCAGACTTATACCAAAAAAAGAATTTTCGTTGCGATAATTTTTCATCTTTATTTCTAGCTACTGTAACTTTTTTCATACTGTATGGATTAATTCCAGAGTAATACATAACGGTAGCTAAAGTCATAGGTGTAGGAGTAAAGTCTTGTATTTGTTCAAGTTTAAAATTTAAATCTTTTGTTTCTAATGCTAATTCTGCCATATCCATATTTTTGCAACCTGGATGACTAGAAATAAAGTATGGTATTAATTGTTGATTTAGTTGATATTTTTTATTTATACGATCAAATATTCGTTTAAAATCATGAAACATCTTAAAATCAGGTTTTCTCATGATCTTTAATACATCGTCCGAAGTGTGTTCAGGTGCAATTTTTAACCTACCCGAAATATGATTTTTAATTAGTTCATCTGCATAATTTAAATAATCAGGATCATTTAATTTGTGCATAAATAAATCATATCGAATACCACTACCAACAAAGGCTTTTTTTATGGTTTCATTATCATTTACTTTCTTGTAAATTTTAGTTAAAGGTTTTGGATCAGTATTCAGGTTTTTACAAACATTAGGATGTAAACAAGAAGCTCTTTTACAAGCTTTACACATTTCTAAATCAATTCCTTGCATTTTATACATATTAGCAGAAGGTCCACCTAGATCTGAGATGTAACCTTTAAAATCATGCATTTTAGAAACCTGATCTACTTCTTTTAAGATTGATTTCTCGGATCTACTACTAATAAATTTTCCTTGATGTGCAGATATTGTGCAAAATGAGCAAGCTCCAAAACAACCCCTATGCAACGTAATAGAATGTCTAATCATTTCATAAGCAGGAATAGGCTCTTTTTTAACGTATTTTGGATGCGGAAGTCTTGTAAAAGGTAAATTGTATACTGAATCTAATTCTTTGCTTGAAATCGGTTCAAATGGAGGATTAATTATAATGGATTTATTATTAACTTTTTGAATTAATCTTTTTTTACTTTGATATCTATTAGATTCTTCTTCAATTACTTTAAAGTTGCTCGCATATTTAACTTTATCTTTTAAGCATTCATTATGACTATAAAGTTTGAAATCTTCCCAATCATTTATTTCATCACTTATTTCATCATTTATTTTATACCCTGTTTGGGGAATTGAGTGTAAATTGCTTATAGAATTACCTAATTCTAATTCTTTTACTAATTCGGTTAAAGGTTTTTCACCCATTCCATAAATTAATAAATCTGCATTTGACTCTTCAAGAATTCCAGGTTTCAATTTATCCGACCAATAATCGTAATGTGTTAATCGTCTTAAAGATGCTTCTACACCACCAATAACTACAGGTACTTCGGGAAAAATATCTTTTAAGATTTTTGAATATGCAATAGTTGTATAATCGGGTCTAAAGCCAGCCTTTCCACCTGGTGTATATGCATCATTTGAACGTAAGCGCTTGTTGGCAGTATAATGATTAACCATAGAATCCATGCTTCCAGCTGTCACACCAAAAAATAGCCTGGGCTTACCAAGTTTTTTAAAGTCACGTAAATCATCTTGCCAATTAGGTTGTGGAACAATCGCAACTTTTAATCCTAAAGATTCCAAAAGTCTTCCAATAACAGCTGGTCCAAATGATGGGTGATCTACGTATGCATCACCACTAAAAAGAATCACATCAAGTTCTGTCCAACCTCTCTTTTCAACTTCCTTTTTTGTTGTTGGAAGCCAGTCATTCTGACGATATGTATATTCTTTGTTGGACATTATATTTCTAATTTATTGATAATAATCTAAAGTAATTTATGGTATAAGTATAGAACTATCACCATAACTTAAAAATCGGAAGTCGTTATTCAAAGCAAAATCATAAACATTTTTCCAGTTATCGCCAATAAAAGCTGCTATAAGCAACAATAATGTACTTTTAGGTTGATGAAAATTAGTAATTAAAACATCAACCATTTTAAAGGAATATCCCGGATATATCATAATTTGAGTGGAAGCTTGAATCTCAGCCAGATTATTATTAGTTAAATAATCCAATATTGCAGTTAATGATTCGTTTTTATCAATGTCATTTTTCAATTTATAAGCTTCCCATTGCGTAATATGAAATTCAGTATTATCTTGCTCAATTAGTTTTACTCCAAGCCAGTATAAACTCTCAATTGTTCTAACAGATGTGGTACCAACACTTACAATTTTATTTGATTTAATAAGATTTTCAATTGTTTTTTTTGTGATAATAAAATGCTCAGTATGCATTTCATGAGCATCAATTGTTTCTGTTTTTACTGGCTTAAATGTGCCCGCACCAACGTGTAAGGTTACTTCTTCAATTGAAACGCTTTTTTCTTTAAGCTTCTCAATGATTTGATCTGTAAAATGTAAACCTGCGGTAGGTGCTGCAACAGATCCTTTTAATTTTGAATAAATAGTTTGATATCTGTCTTTGTCAATTTCTTCCGAATCACGATTTAAATATGGAGGAATAGGAGTTTCTCCAATATTTTCAAGAATCTCACTAAAACTAAAATTGCGATTATCCCAACTAAATTCTATTATATGAGCATTTCCTTCACCATATAATTTTGCAGCTTTTAATTCTATTTCAGTATTTCCAATTGAAATCTTCTTTGATAAACTTCCAGATTTCCATTTTTTTAGATTTCCCACAATACATTTCCAGGTAACTTTATGAGTTTGTTGAAATGCAAGAACATAATCTGAAGGCTCAATAGGTTCTAAACAAAAAATTTCAATTTTAGCACCGGTTCTTTTAAAAAACTGCAATCTAGCTTGAATTACCTTTGTATTATTAAAAACAAAACTAGTATTTGGTTCAATGTATTTATCCAGATTTTTAAAACTATCTTTTTTTACATCACCTTGATTATAAGCTAATAAATTAGACTGATCTCTTTCTTGCAAAGGATATTTTGCAATTTTTGAGTCCGGCAATTCATAGCTAAATTCCTCTATTCTTATATTTTCTGGATTTATAGTCATACTTTTTCTATTTGAGTGTGTAAAATTAGTTAATTTTGTCATGATTTAATTATAAATAAGAAATAGGATGAATTTTAGAAAAGGTGATAAGGTAAAATTCTTAAATGATGTTGGGCAAGGAACTATTGTTCGATTCCAGGATAAGAATCTTGCAGTTGTATTAAATGATGATGGTTTCGAAGTTCCGGTTTTAATGAGTGAGCTTCTTAAAATAGAAGGAGATTATAGTTTTAGTAATAACGAAGAGAATCAATCTACTGAAACTTCTGGATCTACTAACTCGAAAAATATAATAGCAGAGGAAAATGAAGATTTAGAAGAAGATGGTTTAAATACAGATACAAAAGCAAATATTTTTTTCGCTATTGTACCTAAAAATCAGAAAGATATAATTAATTCTGATTTAGATGTTTACCTGATTAATGATAGTAATTTTAGGGCTTTATATACCATTTCAAAATCGGAAAATGAGTTTCAATCATTATTTGCATTTGGGAATCTTGAAGATAATACAAAAGTACATTTAGGAATTATAAAACGAGATGAATTAAATGATTTTGAGGAAATCAATTTCCAAGTAATGTTTTTTAGAAAAGGAAATTATTATCTTTTGAATCCTATAAATAAAAAATGGAGTGTAAAACCTGCTCGTTTCTACAAACAAAATACTTTTGTTGAAAATGATTTCTTTCATGAAAAAGCTTTTGTTTTTGAGTTGTCAGCTGATGAATTTAACTTTGCTAGTCAAATTTCTGATGCCGATATTGAGAAATCTAAAAAAGAAAAAGAACGAATTGAAACTAAAAAACTATTCAAAAGCAGCAAATCTGGAATTAATCCAGATATTGAAGAAGTAGATTTACATATCCAAGAATTGGTTGATGATCATGAAAATTTATCAAACACCGAAATTTTAGATATCCAAATGAGTCGGTTTATTACAACTTTGGATGGTGGAATTATTGCTGGAACAAAAAGAATGGTATTTATTCATGGAATAGGGAATGGACGTTTAAAGAGAGAAATTGCTAAAACACTTGATCGAAAATATCCTAAATTAAAATACCAGGATGCATCATTTAAAGAATATGGATATGGTGCAACAATGGTAATTATCAAATAAAAAAACTTTAAATTTGTAGTGCAGTAGGCTGTTTCATCGTCCCGATTGCTATCGGGGAGGAAAGTCCGGGCAACACAGAGCACCAAACTCTCGAAAGGAGAGATATTCGCGAGGGTATAGTAACAGAGAAGAAAATAACCGTCCCGATTCGTCGGGATAAGGGTGAGAAGGTGAGGTAAGAGCTCACCAGTGTCGGTAGCAATGCCGATTGCTGTCTGTCTTTTGGGTTGCAAGACCACGTATACCGGCAATTAAGAGCTGCTCGCTCAATGTCGGGGGGTAGGTTGCGAAGATAAATGATGAAAACTGTAATTCGTTGCAGTACAGGACCCGGCTTATAAGCCTACTGTTTTTTTATTGTAACTTTCAATTTAAGATATCGTATAGATTTTCTATAAAAGTTATATTTTTAACTTTTCCAAATTCTTAACAATAACTTATTAGATTATGATAAAAAAAATTACCATTTTAATTTGTTTGTTTTTTATAGGATTAGTTAATCTTAAGGCAAACAATCTTCAGATAGGAGTTCCTACAGTAGATGATGTCGCTGGGACAATTTCATTTTCAATTCAGTGGGATAATAGTTGGTTGGTAACTTCTGGCCCTAACAATTGGGATGGAGTATGGATTTTTATAAAGCGACAAGCCTGTGCAGACAACCTATGGAACCATGCCCTTATAAGCACTAATTCCGGAGATCATAGCATTACAGGTGGTGTTTTACAAGTAGATGCAGTTACCGATGGAATGGGTATATTTATCCGCAGAATTGCAGATGGAATGGGAAACATTGCTTCCGCTACTGCAACACTTAAATTACAAACCGCTCCTAATTTAGCAGATAATTTTAATGTTTTTGGAATAGAAATGGTTAGTATTCCACAGGGTGATTTTTATATTGGGGATGGAACTAGGGGAACAAATAGTTATGGTTTTTCTGAACCCCTTCCATACGCACCAAAACTTATTACTAATGCTATTCAAACAGCAGGGATTGGTGCAGCTGCTAATTACCAAGTGAATAATTGGGGTTCAACTGGCGCTTTGCCTGCATCTTATCCTCATGGCTGGAACAACTTTTATTGTATGAAATATGAATTATGCCAAGAGCAAATAGCATTATTTCTTAATACGCTTACATATGACCAGCAAGTTACCAGAACTGCGAATAGTCCGAATTCAGCAGTAGGAACTTTTGCAATAGCTGGAGCTATACCAAGCAGAAATGGAATCAAGATTCAAACTACAGGTACTATAAATAATATACCTGCTGTTTATGGATGTGATCTTAATGGCAATGGCACATTTAATGAAGCAGACGATGGTCAGAATTTGGCATGTAACTGGATAAGCTGGTCGGACCTTATGGCTTATCTTGATTGGTCTGCTTTGCGCCCTATGACCGAATTTGAATATGAAAAAGTTTGCAGGGGAACAATATCTGCAGTTGCTTCTGAAAAAGTATGGGGTACTTCTGATTTGCTACAAGCACAATCCGGTGCATTGAATAATTCAGGGCAAGCTTCAGAAACTTCTACATCTGTTGGTGCAGGTTTATGTGCTTATGGAATTAACAATACCGCAAATGGACCACTTCGATGCGGTTTTGCAGCTACTGCTTCTACAACCAGGACTCAGGCGGGAGGTAGTTTTTACGGAGCAATGGATATGTCTGGAAATGTTGACGAACAATGTGTTGGGGGCTATAATTTTAATTATTCCGCTTTTACTACTGCTAGTGGTGATGGAAGTTTAACCCCAATAGGTACTGCAGATGTTACAGGATGGCCTTCTTTAGGAGGTGGACGAAATGGAGGGATATCGAGAGGCAGCGATTGGTATAGTACAAATACAGCTTATTTGAATGTCAGCGATAGATACCAAATGATACTCAGTTATAACCAAAACCGTGATTATCGAGTAGGTGGTAGAGGTGTTCGTTCTTGGTAATTAGATTTTTTAATTCTAGTAAAAATGCAGTAATGTATTATGACATATGTAAAAAATCTAATATCTTTTATTTGTTTTATTGCTTTTATTCCTTTATCAGCATTTTCTCAATATAATGGAGGAAATTCCAATGGCTTTGCAAATAACATTCTTACTCAAACTGTTTGTCCCCCAGTAGCAAGCACCAATATTTTTTATGGAGGAAATGCGGATGGTTATTCAATTAACACTCTTATCCAAACTGTTTGCCCTCCAATAGCAAGTACTAATATTTTTTATGGAGGAAATTCCGATGGTTTTACAAATAGCACTCTAACCCAAACTGTTTGCCCTCCAATAGGAAGCACTAATATTTTTTATGGAGGAAACTCCGATGGTTTTACAAATAGCACTCTAACCCAAACTGTTTGCCCCCCAATAGGAAGTACTAATATTTTTTATGGTGGAAATTCTGATGGTCATGCAATTGGTACTCTAATCCAAACTGTTTGCCCTCCAATAGGAAGCACTAATATTTTTTATGGTGGAAGTGCTGATGGCTTTGCAAATAACACTCTTACCCAAACTGTTTGTCCTCCAGTTGCAAGTACCAATATTTTTTATGGTGGAAGTGCTGACGGTTCTGCATACAACACTCTAATTCAAACCATTTGCATTCTAGGTTGCGTACCTCCTGTAACAGGCATTATTTATCATATTTCTAATGATTTAGGTTTGTAGTTCATGATTTTTTGCCTGTATTGCATTAAGTACCAATCATATAAATATTATACTTGCAAAAGTATATGAAGCTTTTTAATGCAAAAAGTATTTGCTTGAGCGATACATAATATATGTTAAACTTTTAAAAAAGACTTTTTTGTATAAGCATTTCATTAAAATGCATCTTCATTTTAAATAACATAGTTAAGATGTTTGAAAAATTGGGGAATAAATGATTTTAAATATTTGCTTATCTGTTTATTAAATCTTTTATTTGCAAAAAAAATATTAATTCAAAATAAATATTTATGACAATCTCAAAAGACAAAGTAGTTACTTTGGTTTATCAATTAAGAGTTGATGATAAAAATGGTGATGTAGTTGAAACTGTTGAAAAAGAAAAACCATTCGTATTTTTATATGGAGCAGGATTTATGCTTCCAAAATTTGAAGAACATTTAGTGGAATTAAAATCAGGAGACGATTTTGAATTTACATTAAAATGTGAAGATGCATATGGTTTAGCTAGTGAAGAAGCTGTAATGGATCTACCAAAAAACATTTTTGAAGTTGAAGGTAAAATCGAAGATGGTTTATTAGCAGAAGGAAATGTAATTCCTATGCAAAATAATGATGGACAAAAATTCAATGGTGTTATTGTTGAAGTAAAAGATGATGCTATTACTATGGATTTTAATCATCCTTTAGCTGGAGATAATTTACATTTCACAGGAAATGTTGTAGAAGTAAGAGAAGCTACTAAAGAAGAAATTGAACACGGTCACGTGCACTAAGAATTTCTGATTAAAAAATATTAAGGATGTTAATTTAGTATTAACATCCTTTTTTTATTTGGATAAGTTGTATAACACTCAATGCAGTAGTGTTCTATAAAATTTATCAATAATTCTATAAGACTAGTAATAATTTATAGATTTTATTATTTTTACGGAGCATATTAGGTTATGGAACGATTTTTGAAATTAACAACTTATTAACAATAAAAAAAACAGATATGAAACGACTGATAATTATTTTAGTATTTATATTACCACTAGGTTTTGCATCTAATGCACAAATAAAGTTTGGTATTAAAGGAGGTTTAACATCAACTAGTATAAAAACTGATGATGTTATTCAAATAAATGGCGAAACTGATTTTGACGAATTAGCTGTTAAAGGAAAGAATTCAAAAGTTGGTTTTCAAGGAGGGATTTTTTCAAGAATAACAATTGCAAAAATTTATATTCAACCAGAATTGCTTTTTACATCAACTAGTGGTGAAGTTGAAGTAACGTCTTTATCTTCTGGAACAGAAGTAGTTTCTGAAATTAGAGAACAAAAATTCCGACAAATTGATTTTCCTATTATGTTAGGTTATAAGGCTGGTCCACTACGTTTACAAGCTGGTCCTGTTGGTACCATAATGTTAAGTACTGATCCATCTTTAAGTGGATTTATGGATATGGATTATGAAGAAGAGTTTAATGGAGCAACATGGGGGTATCAAGTTGGTATTGGATTTGATATTGCAAAGAAAGTCACAATTGATATAAAATATGAAGGAAATTTAAGCAAACTGGCTGATGGTGTTAAAATTGGAGATGAAACACTAGATTTTGATTCAAGAAATAGTCAATTTGTTGCAAGTTTGGGATTTTTCTTCTAAACAAAATATTAAAGTTATAAACAGCCACTACTTTTCTCTAAGTAGTGGTTTTTTTGTGCTTTCCCGGATCTTTATAGCAAAATTGTTAATAAACTCATCATCAAAATATTACCATTTGTCAAAACTTGCATTCGATTTGTTTGTTGTTTAAAATAAATGCATAGCTTTGCACCCGTTTTTCTTATTAAAATTTTAATAAGATTCAGATACACAGGTGATTGTTTCTTGTGTACTGATACCAGTAGGAATGAAAATAATATTTATGAAGATTATAAAAATTATAAGAATATCTTTTTTATTTATTTTAATATTTTTAGGCGAGATAGCCATTTCTTTTTCAGATAAATCATCAGCTGAAAAAGTAATCCCATCAGAAGATAAAAAGCCCATATCACTTAAATTAACTAATAATTTATCTGCTTATGAATCTATGCAAGGACTAGATCAACAGATAGAGTCTTTTATGAAAAAGTGGAATATTGTTGGTGCTTCTGTTGCTGTTGTAAAGGACGAAAGATTAATTTACACAAAGGGATTTGGTTTTGCTGATAAAGAAAATAATATAAGTGTGGAACCTAAACACTTATTTAGAGTAGCCAGTGTTTCTAAATTAATTACCGCAACAGCTGTAATGAAACTAATTGAAGATGGTAAATTGAGTCTAAATGATACTGTATTTGGAGAAAATGGTATTTTAAGTCAGGAAGAATTCCAAAATATCAAAGATTCAAGAATTAAATCTATTACAATCAAAAACTTATTGAACCATTCATCTGGATGGACAAATAAGAAAGGTGATCCAATGTTTCAAAATTTAGAAATTGCTAAAAAGATGAACGAGGAACTCCCTATAAAAACTGAAACTATTATTCAATATGTGATTGAGAACAGGAAATTGGATTATATTCCTGGAAAAAAATCTGTTTATTCAAATTTTGGTTATGCTGTTTTAGGTTCAGTTATTGAAAAAACTACTAATATATCTTATGAAGATTATGTAATATCTCAAGTACTAAATCCTTTGGGTATCTATGATATGCGCTTGGGAAAATCATTAGAACAAGACAAGTACGAAAATGAGGTAAAGTATTATGGTTTAAAGGGAGAACGTTATGTGCTTTCTAGTTTAGGTACAGGAGAAATGGTGCCGAAATTCTATGGCGGTAATTCTATTGAGACCTTAGGCTCAGCTGGTGGATGGTTAGCTTCTCCTACAGAATTAATGAAATTAATTGTGGCAATAGATGGTTTCGATTTTAGAGAGGATATATTGTCTGATGAATCAATAACCGAAATGACCAAATCTACTAGAAAAATAAGACCTTTTGGATGGACAGGTACAGATAAAAACGGTTATTGGTGGAGAACAGGAACACTTTCTGGAACTTCTGCTTTATTAAAACGAGAAAAAAATGGTATAAGTTGGGTCTTAATAATTAATACATCACCAAAATATGGTGCCCGTTTTCCAATTCAGATTAACAAAACATTAATTAGAGGATTAGCAACAGTAGATGATTGGCCTTCTTATGATCTATTTGATTATTATGAGCCTAGATATATAAATAAAGAATTACTTTCAACAACTAATTAGATATTTTAAAAAAGGCTGGATATTTTTCCAGCCTTTTCCTTTAGTGTTTTTTTAGAAAAAAGATCCTTTATTATTTATTATATTTGTTTTGCATATTAGTAATATTATTGCAACATTGCATATAGCGATACGTAATAATATATTACATCAATTATTTATAAAAATGATTAGAGAAATTTCTGAAAGAAAGAAAACAAAGGATAGAATAGAGATATTAAAAGGTGTTGCAATATTTTCTGAATCAAATACTTTGATACTTAATGAATTAGCAACTTCATTAACTGAAGTTGAAATAGAAGAATTCGAAGAGGTTTTTCACAAAGGCGATCGGTTAAATGCAATGTATATTATTGTATCAGGGAGTGTTATAGTACATGATGATGAACATATTTTTACAAAGTTTGGTGTAAACGACTTTTTTGGTGAATATTCATTAATTGATTCTTCTGTAAGATCTGCTACCGTTACTGCACAAGAAAGAACTCACTTGTTAAGATTAAATCAAGAAGATTTCTTTAAAATAATGGAAAACAATGTTGAAGTTTCTAAGGCAATTCTTAAAGCATTAATAAAACGATTACGTAATAATAATATATTAGAAGAAAAATTAACTAAGAATCAAATTAAAATTGTAAAACAAAAGAAAGAACTTGAAGAATTAAATGCTACAAAAGATAAATTTTTCACAATAATTGCTCATGACCTAAAGAATCCTTTTAATACAGTAATCGGACTAACTGAATTACTAATGGAGCGTTATAACACCTACGATATTTCTAAAATAATTGAGTTTATAAAACAAATAAATAAATTTTCTAATAATGCATTTAATTTACTTGAAGATTTGTTACAATGGGCGAAATCTCAAACAGGAAGAATGGAAGTTAAACCTGAAAGAGTTGATTTATATGAGTTGTTTATTGAAAATAAAAATTTATTAGAGGATAAATCCATTAAAAAAGATATAAAAATAAATGTAGAATCAATTTCAAAAGAATATGCTTTTATTGATAGGAATATGATTTCGACGGTTATTAGAAACTTATTATCTAATGCTGTAAAATTTACAAAATCAGGAGGCGAAATCAATCTAAGAACAAATAAACAAGGAGATCATTTTAAAGTGGAAATTTCAGATAATGGAATTGGAATACCTGAAGAAAATCTAATAAAAATATTTAAAATAGATGCTAATATAAGCACCTTGGGAACAGAGGAAGAGTCTGGCACAGGTTTAGGATTAATAATATCGAAAGAGTTTGTTGAAAAGAATAATGGTACCATTAGTGTATCTAGTAAAGAAGGAGAAGGAACAACTTTTCAGTTTACAGTTCCAGTTTATAATGATTAAATATTAAGTAATGAATAATAGAATTTTCAAATATATATTACATTTTTTACTATTAACTAGTGTGTTATTAATTAGTACAAATATTAATGCACAGAATGTATTGGGGATTAAAGGGAGATTGCTGTTTAAAGATGGAGCAGGTAAAAATGGGGAAATTAAACTATATGAAGGTAGCAATTATGTAGAATCTGTATCTACAGATAGATCTGGAAAATTTAAGATTGAACTAGAAATGAATAAGGATTATATATTCGAATTTACGAATGAAGAATATGTAACAAAGAAAATTAATATTAATACAGAAGTTCCTGAACAATTTGAAAATAAAGGATATACTCCTATATATTTTTCGGTGGAGCTTTTCAGACAATATGATGGAGTAAATACAATAGTTTTTACACAACCAGTTGCAGTAATTAAATTTTCAAGGCAAATTACAGATTTTGATTATGATACTGATTATTCAAGAGAGGTAAAGAATAAGATAGATAAAGCTGAAAAGGAATTAATACAAGCGCACCATCAAGCGGTTGAAGCACAACGACAACAGGAAATTCAGGCTCAAAGGCAAGTTCTTGCCCTGCAAAAAGCTGCTCTAGACGCAGAAAGATTAAAAAAGATAGAAGAAGAAAAAGCTGCTGCAGAAGAAAGAAAGAGGATTGCTGCTGAAAAAAAGGTTCAAGAGGAGATTGAAAAAGAAAGAATTAGAAAGCAACAAGCAGAAGAGGCGGAAAAAAGAAAACAAGAAGAACTTGCACGCCAGGAAGCTGAAAGAATAGAGAAAGAAAGAATTGTAGAGGAGCAACGTATTAAGGCTGAAGAAAAAGCAAGAATAAAAGCTGAAGAAGAAGCTAGAAAGAAAGCAGCTCTTGAAGCAAAAATAAAAGCTGAAGAAGAAGCTCGTATAAAAAAAGCCGAAGAAGAAGCAAGAATAGAAGCAGAAAAACAGGCAAAGTTATTGGCAGAACAAAAAGCTGAAGCTGAAGAACGACAAAAGCAAGAACTAGCTAGAATTGAAGCTGAAAAAGTTGAAGCAGAAAGAATCCTACAAGAGCAAAAAGCAAAGGCAGAGCAAAGAGCTAAGGAAGAAGCAGAAGAAAAAGCAAGGTTGATTGCTGCTGAAGAAGCTCGACAAACAGCGGAAACGGATTCATTAAAACAAATTGCTGCAGAAAAGGAAAGAGTAGAAGCTGAGAAACAAGCAAAATTATTAGCTGAACAAAAAGCAGAAGCTGAAGAAAGACAAAAACAAGAACTAGCAAGAGTAGAGGCAGAAAAAATAGAAGCAGAAAAATTACTGCAAGAACAAAAAATTGAAGCCGAAAAAAGAGCAAAGGAGGAATCTGAAGAAAAAGCAAGAATAAGAGCTGCAGAAGAAGCACAGCAAAAAGCAGAAGCAGATTCTTTAAAGAAAATAGCAATAGAAAAAGAAAGAATAGAATTAGAACTTCAAACAAAAAAACTTGCTGAATTAAAGGAAGCTGCAGAGAAAAGGAAAGAAGAAGAAGAAGCCGAATTGGTAATGTTAGAAGAGCAGAAAGCAGCAAAACTAGCTGAAGAGAAATTATTGTCAGAAGAAAGAAAAAAGGCTGAAGAAGCAGCTAAAATTCAAGCAGAAATTGCAAAACAAGCTAAACTACAGAGAGATATTGAAATAAGAAAATCAAGATCATTGGCTAAAAAGCTTAAAAGTCAAGCTCAAAAAACAGCAGACGAAATGGCTGTATTAAAGAAAGACTATCCAAAAGGAAAAACAGTAGAAGAGTTTGAAAAACATGGTATGAAAATCACAAGAACGATTGTAATTGATGATGAATCGGTTCGTGTATATTTAAGGGTTATCCATACTTGGGGAGAAACTTATTACTTTAAAAATAACCAAAGTATCTCAGGTAACTATTATACTGTGGAACTTAAAAGTATTTAAAAGATGAAAGAATTTAAACAGTATTATACAATACCGGCAACACCTGAAGAAGTTTATATTGCATTAACAAATCCATTTACTATTGAATTATGGTCAGGATATCCAGCTGAAATGAGCGAAACAGTAGATTCTGAGTTTTCATTATGGGAAGGTGATATTACCGGAAGAAATATTTCATTTGAGCAAAATAATAAAATTGTTCAGGAATGGTATTTTGGAGATCAAGATGAGCAATCAATTGTTACAATAAAAATCTTTGAAAATAAAAAAGGTTCTCAAGTTGAAGTAAAACATACGAATATTCCAGATGATGATTTTGATAATATTGTTGAAGGATGGAATGAATTTTATTTTGGTGCTATAATATCTTTTTTCGAAGAGGAATAGATTAATATGTAATTAATTAATATTAAGAATGTTGCAATAGAATAAATGTAAATTTATTAACCCTATTTAGGTAAAAAATTAATGTAATATTTTACCCAATTTTTAATTTTCTTATTAATGATTAAAAAAGCTAAAATCAGGATCTTACAACTTATATTAGGCTGTGTTTTTACAATGATTTCCATTGTTTCTTATGCCCAATCCTTTAATTACACTGATGAAATAATAAAACTACAAGAGAAGTTAAAGAATACAGAAATAATTGGTGCAAAAATTGAAATTTATAAAGATCTAATTTTATTATCTGTTGATAATGATTTGGATAATATATACTTATATTCAAATCAGCTGCTTAAGGTTGGAGAGAGGGAAAATAATATAGATGCTACAGGATTTGCAAATTATTATTTAGGTATGTATTATTTTGAGAATAATAGTTTTGAAGAGTCAGAAAAAAAGTATTCTGAGGCTTTGAAGGTTTATGAAGAGCTAAATGATAAAGAGAAAATAGCCGAACTGAGTAATAGTCTAGGATTAAATTATCAATATTTGAATCAATATGATAAGTCATTAGAGTATTACCAAAAAGCAATTGAACTATTTGAGATTATTGGGAATGAAGAAAAAGCAGCAATTAGTTATCATGATGTAGGAACCTTATATAACGATATTGAAAAGTATTCATTGGCATTATTTTACTACGAAAAGGCAATTGCTATTTATGAAAAGTATAATAATACCGAAAGAATAGCTGCAATATATCAAAATATTGGTGTACTTCATTATAATTGGGGAAATCTCGATCAATCAATTAGTTTCTATCAAAAATCATTAAATATATACGAAAGACTTAAAGATAAAAGATGTATCGCAATTTCTCTTAGCAATATAGGTTTGGTTTACGAAGAAAATAAAAGATATTCAAAGGCAAAAGAGTATTATGAAAAATCACTTTTGATGTTTGAAGAGATTGATAACCAGCAAGCTTTGGTTTATATTTTTTACAATTTAGGTTCTATATATCGAAATTTAAAAAACTACACAAAATCAATCGAATACTTTAAAAATGGACTTGCTCTTTCTAAAAAACTTAAAATGAAAGATTATATTTCTTATAATTATGAGGCTCTTTCAGGTTTATACGAAGAAATGGGAAGAAATACGCAAGCTTTGAACTATTATAAGGATTATATTGAAGTTAAAGATTCCATTTTTGATGAAGATCGATTTAATCAGATTGCTGAATTAGAAGCGAAATTTCAAAATGCTCAACATCAGAAAGAGATTGAATTTTTAAGATTAAATCAAAGTATAAAGGATTCTGAATTAGAAAAGAAAGAAGCACAAAATCTAATATTAATATTCAGCTCATTTCTAATTTTTATTATTGCATTGATTTTATTTCTGTTTAATAGATCACAAAAAACTTATTCTCATAAGTTAAATATTGAAATAAAAGAACGTAAGAAGTCTGAGTCTGAATTAAAAATATTAACCGACGAGTTAGAAAGAAGGGTACAAGAAAGAACCTTTGAATTAAAGAAATCTAATCAGAACTTACAATCTGAGGTTGAGAAACATAAATTAACTTCGAAAAATCTTGAGTTTGAAAAAAATAGAGCTGAAGAATCAGATAAAATAAAATCTAGTTTTTTAGCTAATATTTCGCACGAAGTTAGAACTCCATTAAATGCTATATTAGGATTTTCACAGATGTTTGAGCAGGAGAACTTACCTGTTAGTAAACGAAGAGACTACATAAGTAAAATTAAAGTTGGTTGTAAAGGCCTTACTAACTTGATTGATGATATTATTGATTTTGCTTCAATAGAATCAGGAGAAGCAAGAGTCGAAAAAAAGGAATTTAATCCACATCCAATATTGGAGTTTTTACATGATCATTTTGCCAATGAAATATTAAAATATAACAAAGACTCTATTAAACTTCGATTTGATAATGAAAATTCTGAAAACGATTTAGTAATTTATACAGATCCTGTAAGATTTAAGCAGGTCTTATCAATATTATTAGATAATGCAGTAAAATTTACACACGAAGGTAGTATAGACTTTGGATTTGTTAATTCTAATAATGAAGATATAGAGTTTTATGTTAAAGATACTGGCATTGGAATCGATAAAAAGCACAGGAACACTATATTCGAAAGATTTGGACAAGTTGAAGAAGGATCTACAAGAAATTATGGTGGTGCAGGAATTGGTTTATCTGTAGCAAAAAGTCTAATTAAAATGTTGGGAGGAGAAATTAGGGTTGAATCTACAATAGGTGTTGGAAGTACTTTCTATATTAAGTTACCAAATAACAGAAATATTAATCTTGATACAAAGTCATTTTATCCTTCTACTTATAACTGGAAAGAGAAAGTTATATTAATAGCTGAAGATAAGAAAATTAACTATGAAATACTTAAAGAAACCTTAAGTATAACCGATGCAGAGTTAATTTGGGCAAAAAATGGACAAGAAGCATTAGATATTGTTACGTCAAACGGAAAAATAGACTTAATTTTAATGGATATACAAATGCCAGTAATGAATGGTTATGAAACAACTCAAAAAATTAAATCGATTGTTTCCCACATACCAATTATTGCACATACAGCTTATGCATTACCTCAAGATAATATTAAATGTTTTGAATCCGGATGTGATGATTATATTGCCAAACCTATATCGTTAAATATATTCTTTAATAAATTAAGTAAATATTTATCGTAAAGATAAGTGGATTAAAGATTAATGATCGTTTGTCTAATCTTTACTAAGTTAGATAATAAGTTTTCTAAATAATCTAAATGTAACATATTGGCACCATCTGATTTTGCATTTGCAGGATCAGGATGTGTCTCAATAAATATACCATCTGCACCAACAGCAATTCCTGCTCTTGCAACAGTTTCTATTAATTCTGGCTTTCCTCCGGTTACACCTGAAGATTGATTTGGTTGTTGTAGACTATGAGTAATATCTAATACCACAGGATGTCCATATTTTTTCATTTCCGGTATACCTCTATAATCAACAATCATATCCTGATAACCAAACATAGTTCCTCTATCTGTTAGCATGACATTGTTATTTCCTGACTCTTTAATTTTGTTTACAGCAAATTTCATTGATTCAGGAGCTAAAAACTGACCTTTTTTAATGTTAACTACTTTTCCTGTGTTGGCTGCAGCAACCAATAAATCTGTTTGACGGCACAGGAATGCAGGAATTTGTAAAATATCAACATATTTTGCAGCAATAGCAGCTTCTTCCGCTGTGTGTATATCAGTAACAACAGGCACATTCAATTCCTTACGAACTTTACCTAAAATTTCTAAAGCCTTTATATCTCCAATTCCTGTGAAAGAATCTAATCTGGAACGATTTGCTTTTCTATAAGAGCCTTTAAAAACAAAAGGGATTCCTAGCTTGTCTGTTATAGTAATAATTTTATTAGCTATTTCAAATACAACTTCTTCATTTTCAACTACACATGGACCTGCTAAAAGGAAAAAATTATTTTTATCGACGTTTTTTATATTGGGGATATTTTGAATCATAATTGTAAAATTTAGTTTTTAAAATATTGCACGAATTTACACAAAAAATCAATATTTATATTTTCCTTTCCATTGAATTTGTAATCGTTTTAGAATCTCAGTTTCTTTTGAATTATTCTGAGGAGCATACAAAACATCATTTTTTATGCTTTCAGGTAAAAAGTTATCCTGAACAAAATTACCTTCATAACTATGGGCATATTTATAATTCTTGCCATATCCAATATCTTTCATAAGCTTAGTAGGTGCATTTCTTATATGCAATGGAACAGATAAATCTCCTGTTTTACGAACCAATTGTTGTGCATCTTTAATAGCTTGATATGCCGAATTGCTCTTTGCTGATGTTGCTAAGTAAATTGTTGCTTGAGAAAGAATTATCCTCGATTCAGGCCATCCAATTTTATTAACAGCATCAAAACAATTATTTGCTAATAATAATGCATTTGGATTAGCTAATCCAACATCTTCTGATGCAAGAATTAATAATCGTCTGGCAATAAATTTAGGATCTTCACCTCCTTCAATCATTCTTGCTAACCAATATACAGCAGCGTTTGGATCGCTTCCTCTAATTGATTTTATAAAAGCAGAGATTATATCGTAATGTTGTTCGCCATTTTTATCATAAGTTGCAGTATTCTCTTGAAGAATATCAACTACAATATCATTAGTTATAATTATTTTTTCTTTTGATTTAGCTTTTTCTGTATTAATTACTAATTCAAGAATATTATATAATTTACGGGCATCACCTCCAGAAAATCGGAGTAAGGCTTCGTATTCAGGAATTTCTATATCAATTTCTTTTAAATAAATATCTTCTTTAATTGCACGATTAAGAATTTCTATTAATTCATCTTTTTCTAAAGGCTTAAGAATATATACCTGCGAACGTGATAATAAAGGCGAAATAACCTCAAAAGATGGATTTTCTGTAGTTGCACCAATAAGTATTATAGTTCCTTGTTCTACAGCTCCTAAAAGCGAATCTTGTTGAGATTTATTAAATCGATGTATTTCATCAATAAATAAAATCGGATTAGGTGAATCGAAGAATTGTTGTTTTTTTGCTTTTTCAATGGTTTCTCGTACATCTTTTACTCCGGAGTGTACCGCACTTAAGGTAAAAAATGGTCTGTTTTGTTGATTTGCAATAATAGTTGCTAATGTGGTTTTACCAACGCCTGGAGGTCCCCAGAGTATAAAAGAAGGAATATTACCGGATTCTATGGCTTTTCTTAAAATAGCATTTTCTCCAACCAGATGTTTTTGACCAATATATTCATCAAGATTTTTAGGACGCATTCGATCCGCCAAGGGTTTATTTATTACCATACTACTCACATTTTAATCTAATTCCAATATCAATCTAAACATTTTTAAAAATATCGCGTACAATTAATGTTTTATAAAAAATCGATAAAGCAAATTAATAAGAAGATGTAAATTTCTAAAAATATTGTTATTAATGAAACCATTTATAACAATTTTGCATCTTATGTTTATAAGAAAATTTAAATCCTTAAAGTAATAAACCTAAAATAAATCCTATGAAAAAGATGAAATCTAAAATTAAGGTAATTGCAATTCTATGTTTGATGTTTATAACAACATCCATTTTTGCACAATTTGATCAGTTGGGTAGTGTTTTATCAACTGGTGCAAATGATGCAAATAAAATTCTTGAAGCTTATATTTCGCCATATGCGAATGGAATGGGAGCAAGTTTAAGTGGTGGATGGTATAACTCTGCCAAAACACATAAATTGGGTGGTTTTGATGTAACATTTACAGCTAATGTTGTTTTTATTCCAACTTCTGATCAAACATATAATCCTAATGATTTAAACTTAGGTGATCCTGATAATGGAATAAATGTAACAATCGATGGAAATGAAGCTCCAACTGCAGCAGGTGATAAAAAGGCTGGTCCTCAAGTTGTTTATACTAAAAACATTTTGGGAACCGATGTTCCATTCGCTCAGTTTAATTTACCTAAAGGTTCAGATTTTGGTTATGCTGCAATGCCAATGGTACAAGCCGGTATTGGTTTAGTAAAGGAAACAGAAATATTGGTACGTTATTCTCCAGAATTAACTTATGGTGAAGGTGGTAAAGTTGGACTATGGGGAATTGGTATAAAACATGGAGTTAAACAATGGATTCCTGCTTTAAAGAAATTACCGGTCTTACAAATGTCTGTTCATGGTGGATATACAAAACTTACTTCAACGAATGGATTAAATTTCCAACCATCGTTCTATGAAGGATATGCTCAAGATTTTACTCTTTTCCAGGATTATTATAATAATCAAAAAATGATTATGGATATTAGTAATACTACAGCTAATCTATTGGTTTCTGCTAATCTACCTGTAATATGTATATACGGTGGAGTAGGTGTTAGCGCAACAAATACTAATTTAAAGTTTGAAGGAAATTATCCAATGGCTGAAGTTCAGGGAGTTGGTAGTGTTATTGTTGACGAATCTACTGCTTTAACAGACCCTATCGATATGGATATTAAAAATACAGACGTAAGATTAAATGTTGGACTTAGAATTAAAATGGCAGTTGTAACTTTACATTTTGATTATACTTATGCTGATTATTCTATTGCAACAGCAGGATTGGGAATAAGCGTCAGATAATCTTATAAATTACCTCATAAAAAAACCCGGAATATTCCGGGTTTTTATTTTTATATAAATATCTGTTTATGATTTTTCGAAGCCAGTAATATCAGTAGCAATTTTAAGTACTTTTACCGGATTACCATCTTCATCTAAAATAGGAGTATAGGTAGCTACAAATATGTAATGTTTGCCACTAAATTCAACCCTATCAGTTTCTTTTTTAGCGATCCCATTTCTTAAATCAACCCAAAATTTAGCGACATCTTTCTTTTGAGTTGCAGTCAACTCCATATTATCTGTATGATGAGTTCCTATTAACTGTTCTCTGGTTGTACCAACTAGTTTTAAATAGTTATCGTTAACCGTAATAATGTGTCCATCCAAATCATATTCAATAACAAGATTTGCAGTATTTAAAGCATCAAGTAGTCCTTGCATCTCAGTACTTCTTCGTGCCGCTTCTTCTTGTGTTGCTTGCAATTCCTCCATATTTTGACGCATTTCTTCCTCTTGCGCTGCCATTTCCTCACTTTGTTGCTGTGATTGTTCCAACAATTGGTTTGTTCTTATATTAATCTTAGTTGTTGATATTGTAGAAGCAATACTTTCGCCAACTTCTTCAACAAATTTAATAATGTGTTCTTCAAATTCGTTAAATCCTGCTAATTCCACAACTCCAAATATCTCATCGTTTACTTTTAATGGAACTATTAATAGAGCATTTGGTATTGATTGACCTAATCCTGAAGTGATATTAACATAATTTTCAGGTAATTCGGTCATATAAATTGTTTTTTGTTCCTGAACACATCTACCAATTAACCCAACACCAAGATCAATTCTTTTTTCCATGTACTTTCTGCGTTCATAAGCATAAGATGCTAATAGCTCTACAAAAACATCGCTTTTTTCATCATCATTAATAATAAATATTCCTCCTTGATTACCATCAATATACTTTACCAAATTACTAATTATATGATAAGAGAATTCTTGCATATCCTCGTTGTTCTGACGCAATATCTCACCAAATCTGGCTAATCCCTGAGTAGCCCAATGTTGTTTTTGATCTACTAATTTACGTACTGCTTCTTGCTCATTTGCAAGCTTTAAACTTTTACGCATTTCTAATAAAGAGTTTCCTAAAACATCTTTATCACTAAGTAATTCAAATTCCTTTTCTAAATTTCCTTTTCCTATTTCTTGAGCAAACTCAGCTGTTTTATTTAAACCATCTATTAACGTATTAACAGAATTTCCCATTTCGCCAATTTCATCTTTGGTTTTTATGGTTACCTTCTTATTTTCGTCAATATCACCTTGAGCCAGATCACCTAATACTTTTGTAGTTCTTGTTATTGGTCTGGAAATACTATGTGCTATTATCCAAATTATTAAGGCGGTTAATATCAATCCAATAAAACCAACTTTTATAGAATTTCTCAATGTAGTTCTTTCTTCCGCCATAATAACATCAACAGGAACTGCAAAACCAAATGACCAAGGAGTTGTTGATTTACCAATATAGACAGGGGCATATGATGTCCAAAATTCTGTCCCTTCAGAATCAATAATTGAATTTGAAAATTCTTTTCCAGTTTGAATCAATTCTAAAATATTTGATTCTGTTCCTTCTGTTTCATGAATAAATTCACCAATTAATTCTTCGTTGTTATGAGCTACAAATTGCCCATTATAAGAAATTAAGAATGCATAACTATTTTCAATAGGATGAATTTCAGCAATAATATCTTGAAAACGCTGTAATAATAAATCTAAACCTGCTACACCAATAGAAACTCCATCTACAATAATTGGTACTGCAACACTGGTTTCTAAAACTTCATCTTCACCTTCTTTATAAGTAAAATAGTATGGATCCATTACGTATTCTTCTTGTTTTTCAAGCATATCGTAATATGCACCTTTAGTAAAACCAGGAACTGTATCAATAACTTCTTCTTTATTTAAGATTTTACCATCCATTCTATAATAGGTCAATCGCTGTCGTCCAAAAGGTTTTTCCCAATCGGGCCAAATAGCTGAAAGTTCTAGGTTAAACCATGTTGATAAGAAATTAGGATTTTCTTCAATCAAATGTAAAAGCATTTCATTAAAAATATCCTTCATTTCATCTGGAGGCAAATTTTTATAACCTAATGCAATATTTGCTAATGCACGAGTCATATTCATATCAACACTTAAATCAGCTTTTGTATAATTTGCATATTCTCTGGCATAAGTAGTTGTAAGTTCTTTTGCATTGTCAAATGCAATTTTATTAAGCTTTATACTTACATATCCAAGTGCCAAAGCATAAATTACTAATGATGCTGTTAAAATATAAACAAGCATTTTAGTTTTAAGATTCATTTTTACTCTTAACTTAAATTTCATGCGCTATTATTTTGAAGTATGGTATAGGTATTATATTATAATTCATGCTGACAATGTATAAAAAAAAAATCATTTTTTAAAACTTTAATATAGATCAAATCTAGAATTCATATAGTTTCTGAAATTACTTTGAGCGAGATGATATATCAATCCTATTTATAAGAAGATTTAATGATAATTCTTTTTTATTTGCATAAATGAACTAAGATTACTTATTTTTGTTCCTGTATTTAATAATTTAAACAAATCTTTATGAAATTATTAGAAGGTAAAACTGCAGTCGTAACCGGTGCTGCAAGAGGTATTGGAAAAGCAGTTGCTATTAAATTGGCAGAGCATGGTGCAAATGTAGCAATTACTGATTTGCAATATAATGATGCTGCAAAGGAAGTTGAAAAACAACTTCAAGATATGGGAGTAAAGGCAAAAGCTTATGCATCTGATGCTAGTAAATTTGAAGAAACTCAAAATCTTATTGATGAAATTCAAAAGGAATTCGGAAGTATTGATATTTTAGTTAATAATGCAGGTATCACACAAGATACTTTAATGATGAGAATGACTGAACAACAATGGGATACTGTAATTTCAGTAAATTTAAAGTCTGTTTTTAATTTTACTAAAGCAGCCCAAAGATTTATGCTTAAACAAAAATCTGGAACCATTATTAATATGAGTTCGGTAGTTGGAGTAAGTGGAAATGCCGGTCAAGCAAATTATTCTGCTTCAAAAGCTGGAATTATTGGATTTACTAAATCTGTGGCAAAAGAACTTGGGTCACGAAATATTCGTTGTAACGCTATTGCACCTGGTTTTATTATTACTGAAATGACAGGTAAATTACCAGAAGATGTTGTAAAATCATGGGAACAACAGATTCCATTACGTAGAGGAGGTACACCTGAAGATGTAGCAAACACAACTTTATTTTTAGCTTCTGATCTTTCATCATATGTTAGTGGACAGGTAGTTAATGTTTGTGGTGCAATGAACACTTAAAAAAATATTTTAGTATTTATTTTAAAGGCACTTAATATTAAGTGCCTTTTTTATTTAAAATGGTATTATTTTTGTTATTTAAATTTCGATTTTTTTATATTTCTGATGTAAATATATTTTAGCATATGAAACATTATTTTGGAGTTGTCATTTCATTTATAGTATTAAATACAATTTTTACAAGTTGCGAGCCATTAAATTCATTAAATATTGAAACATTAGTTCCTGCCTCAATAGACTTTCCTGGCGATTATAACAAAGTTATGTTTGTAAATCTTGATGCAGATATTAATAACGATGGTGAACTAGATACGGTATTGTATAATATAATATCAAAAGAAATGAATTTGGGTTTTTTGGAAGCAATTAATTCAAATTCGGCAATTAATGCTTCTAATTATCTTTTCGAAAAAGGTATTCCAGATCGTGAAAAAGTATATAAATTAGATACAATATCATGGGGCTATCTGGATATATTATCAGGAACCAATAATGCTGATATTTTTATTTTATTAGATTCTATAAGCTTATCTATGAATAGTGAATCTATAAAAGATCATTATACTTATCCAATGGTTTATTACCGTTATAGAGAAATATCAGTTAATATATATTGGAGTGTTTTAGATTTAGTCGAGAAAAAACGATTAGATCAATTTCATTATAATGATACATTGTATTGGGAATCATCAGGTTATTCTGAATCACAAGCTAAAAAGGATCAACCTTCAATAGAACAAAGCTTAAGAGAGTTAAGTTTCTTTGCAGCAGTTGATTATGGAAATAGAATATTCCCAGGATGGCAAAAAGAAACGCGGTATTATTATCAGTCTGGAAACAAAGATTTTAAAAATGCAACTTTACTAATTGAAAATGAGGAAGATTGGGAGGGGGCATCAAGATTGTGGGAATTACATGTTAGTAGCTATGATAAAGAAATTGCAAGTAGAGCGTGTTATAACCTGGCACTGGCAAATGAAATGCTTGGTGATTTTGGAATAGCAATTAAATGGGCTGAAAAATCGAATAATATTAAATACAAAACAAAAACAAAATATTATATATCTGTACTTAAGAAGCGCCAAGTAAACCTCGAAAAGCTTCAAAAACAGTTATAATATTTATATTGGACGTTTATTACAGATGCTTTTATTATTTTTGAACTTCATTTTAAAATAATATTATGTATCAAACAATATTTTTAATTATTATAGGTATTCTGGTATTTGATTATTTGCTAGAACAATTTTTAGATTACTTAAATGCAACTAAGAGATCTTCGAGCTTACCAAAAGAATTAATAGGGATTTACGATGAAGATAAATACAAGAAATCTCAAGATTACGACAAAGCAAATCACAAATTTTCAATACTAACAAGTAGTTTCAACTTGATATTGATTCTGGTTTTCCTTTACTTTTCAGGATTCGCCATTATTGATGAATTTGCCCGATCTTACACTATAAATCCTATATTGGTAGCATTAATGTTTTTTGGAATTATCATGTTTGCGTCAGATATCATACATATTCCATTTAGTATTTATGATACTTTTGTTATTGAAGAAAAATTTGGCTTTAATAAAACTACACCTAAATTATTTATTCTGGATAAATTAAAAGGATGGTTAATATCTGCGATTATAGGAGGAGGATTACTATCATTAATAATATGGTTTTACATTAAAGTTGGAGAAAACTTCTGGATTTATGCTTGGATAGCTGTAAGTGCATTTATGTTGTTTATGACTATGTTTTACACATCTCTTATTGTTCCGTTATTTAATAAATTAAAGCCTCTTGAAGATGGTGATCTAAAAGATGAGATAACGAATTTTTGTAAAACTGTAGATTATAATTTAGATAGTGTTTATGTTATTGATGGTTCAAAAAGGAGCACTAAAGCCAATGCTTATTTTAGTGGATTAGGTAAAAAAAAGAAAATAGTTCTCTTTGATACATTAATAGAGAAATTAAGCAAGGAAGAGATTGTTGCTGTATTAGCTCATGAAATAGGACATTACAAGAAAAAACACACTTTAATTTCAGTTGTTTCTTCAATTATACAAACAGGAATTACATTATACATATTATCCTTATTTGTTGGCAACCCAAATCTGTCAAAAGCTCTAGGTTCTGATATTCCAAGTTTTCATTTAGGATTAATTACTTTTGGATTCTTATATAGTCCAATTTCAACTATTATTGGATTGTTCATGAATATTATATCAAGAAAAAATGAGTATAGTGCTGACAGGTATGCATCGGTAAACTATAAAGGTATACATCTTCAAAATGCGCTTAAGGCTTTGTCGGTAAGTAATTTATCTAACTTAACGCCGCATCCTATCTATGTGTTTTTTAATTACTCTCACCCAACCTTATTACAACGATTAAATTTTATTGATAGGTTTAATAAATAATAAATGAAAGCAATAATAATAACCATAGGTGATGAAATTTTAATTGGTCAAACAATTGATACCAATTCGGCATGGATAGCGAATAAGCTGAATTTAATTGGTGTAGATATTGTTAAAATTATATCTATTTCAGATAAAAAAGACGAAATAATAAAAGCTTTAGATGATTCAAAGCAAGATATTGATATTGTATTTATTACTGGTGGATTAGGTCCTACAAATGATGATATTACAAAGGAAACACTTGCAGAATATTTTGGTGTAAAACTTGTGCAAAATAAGGAAGTACTAAAACATATTGAAGAATTTGTTATTAGGAGAAAAGCTCATATGAATGAGCGAAATATTAAGCAATCTGAAGTGCCAGAGAATTGCCAAATCCTCACAAATAAAATTGGTACTGCTCCAGGAATGTTATTTGTGGATGAAAAAAGAACTATAATATCAATGCCGGGAGTTCCTTTTGAGATGAAGGAATTAATGAATAATTACGTAATTCCAATCATAAAAGAAAAAGAAAGCGATTTGCATATTATTCATAAAGTTATTCTTACACAAGGATTGCCTGAATCAAAATTAGCCGAAGTATTAGAAAATTGGGAGGCTGATTTGCCTAAATCTATATCTTTGGCATATTTACCATCTCCGGGACTTATAAAACTACGTTTAACAGCAAAAGGGGATAATGAGTCAGTACTGAATAAAATGATACAAAAAGAGCTTTTAAAGCTTGAAAATATCATTCCGGAACTAATTTGTGGTTACGATTCAGAAAAATTAGAAGAACTTATAGGTAAAATATTAGTAGAAAATAATTTATTATTAAGTACCGCTGAAAGTTGTACGGGTGGAAATATTGCTCATCTCATAACAAGTATTCCAGGGTGTTCAGAATATTTTAAAGGTAGTATAGTAGCATATTCCAACGAAATAAAACAAAATATATTATCTGTAAGTAAAAGCAATATAGATAATTATGGTGCTGTAAGTAAACAAGTTGTTGAAGAAATGGCTATTGGGGTAAAGAATTTATACAAAACAGATTTTGCCATAGCTACTTCTGGAATTGCTGGACCGACTGGTGGAACAAATGAAAAACCTGTTGGAACAACTTGGATTGCTATTGCAAATAATGATGGAGTTTACGCAAAAAAGTATATCTTTGGAGACCAAAGGGAAAGAAATATTCAGAGGGCATCTTTAACAGCTCTGAATATGCTGCAAAAGCTACTATTGGGAAAAGATTTATAATTTTTTTCATTTTATAGTAATTTTTTTAGTAATAAGCTTGATTAATTAAATAAAAATCACGTATTTTGCCATCTGTTTTAGAAAAAAATTGAGATAAAATTTATAATAAAATGTCACGAATCTGTCAAATAACTGGAAAGAAAGTAATGGTAGGAAACAATGTTTCCCACTCAAAGAGGAGAACTAAAAGAAGATTCTACCCAAATTTAATGGTTAAAAAATTCTTCTTAGAAGAAGAAGAACGTTGGGTAACTCTTAAGGTTTCAGCTTCTGGTATGAGAAATATCACAAAAAAAGGCTTAAAAGTTGCCTTAAATGAAGCTAAAGAAAAAGGTTTTATCGCTAACTATTAATTAAAGGAGGAAGCTGAAATATGGCATCAAAGAAAGGTAATAGAGTTCAGGTTATAATGGAATGCACAGAGCATAAAGCGTCTGGAATGCCTGGAACTTCAAGATATATTACAACAAAAAATAAGAAAAATACTACTGAAAGATTAGAATTAAAGAAATACAATTCTGTTCTTAAGAAAGTAACAGTACATAAAGAAATAAAATAATTTAGTTATGGCTAAGAAAGCAGTTGCGAGTTTGCAAAAAGGAGCTGGTAGAAATCATACCAAATGTATCAAAATGGTAAAATCTGAAAACGGATATCAATTTGCCCAAGAAATGGTACTAAACGAAAAGATTAAAGATTTTTTTGCTAAAAAATAAATAGCATATCATATTATAATAAAAGAAGCTTTCTAATTTAAAAGAAAGCTTTTTTTATTTCTAGTATTTAGCAATTTATATTAAATTTATCGCCTTATATTATAAAACTAAAATTGATGGGTACTTTCGGAATATTCTCAAAAGAAAAAAAGGATACACTTGATAAGGGACTAGCGAAAACAAAAGAGAGTGTTTTTAAGAAATTATCTCGTGTTGTAGTTGGAAAATCAAAAGTTGACGATGAAGTTTTAGATAAACTCGAAGAAGTTTTAATTACTTCTGATGTTGGTGTTGATACTACTTTAAAAATTATTGAAAGAATAGAGAATCGAGTATCTAGTGATAAATATATGGGTACTGATGAGTTAAATATAATTCTGAAGGATGAAATTGCAGCCTTACTTGAAGAAAATAACTCTGATGATATTGATCTAAGTTTTGAATCTCACGATGGTCCATACGTAATAATGGTTGTTGGGGTTAATGGTGTTGGAAAAACAACAACCATTGGCAAATTAGCTCATCAATTTAAGACACTGGGAAAAAATGTATATCTTGGTGCAGCTGATACATTTAGAGCCGCAGCAGTTGATCAACTTACTATTTGGGCAGATCGTGTTGGGGTACCAATTGTAAAACAAGATATGGGTTCTGATCCTGCATCTGTGGCATTTGATACTTTATCATCAGCAAAAGCAAATAATGCTGATGTTGTTATTATCGATACAGCAGGTAGACTTCATAACAAAGTGAACCTGATGAATGAGCTTGGAAAAATTAAAAAAGTAATGCAAAAAGTTATTCCTGATGCACCTCATGAAATTCTTTTAGTTCTTGATGGTTCTACGGGGCAAAATGCTTTTGAGCAAGCGAAACAGTTTACAAAAGTAACTGATGTTACTGCATTAGCTCTTACCAAACTTGATGGTACTGCAAAAGGCGGTGTCGTTATTGGAATATCTGATCAATTTAAAATACCTGTAAAGTATATTGGAATTGGTGAAGGAATGGAGCATTTACAAGTTTTTAATAAAAAAGAATTTGTCAATTCATTATTCTCGAATTAAAGATTTTTTAATATTAGTATAAATAACCTGTTGGAATATCCTTCAGGTTTTATTGTTTTGAGATGAAAACAAAAAGCATAAAAAAAGTAAATGTAATTACACTAGGTTGTTCTAAAAACCTGGTTGATTCAGAATCATTATTAAGACAATTAGAATCAAATGGTTTTAAAGTTGTACATGATTCAAATACTCCTTCTGAAATTGTAATCATCAATACTTGTGGTTTTATTAATGATGCAAAGCAAGAATCAATTGAAACGATCTTATCTTTCGAAGAATTAAGAAATAGTAATAAAATTGAAAAGTTATATGTTTTCGGGTGTTTATCTGAACGATATAAGGATGAATTAGAAAAGGAAATACCAATTGTAGATAAGTATTTTGGAACATATGATTTAAAAGAACTTGTTGAATCTATAGGTGGGCATTATAAAGAAGAATTACTTGGAGAAAGAATGCTTACTACACCAAAACATTATGCATATTTAAAAATATCTGAAGGTTGTGATCGAACATGCTCTTTTTGTGCTATACCTTTAATAAAAGGAAAACATAAATCACGACCAATTGAAGATTTGGTGAAAGAAGCTGAATTTTTAGTGAATAAAGGTGTAAAAGAAGTAATTCTAATTGCACAAGACTTATCGTACTATGGTATAGATATTTACAAGCAAAATAAATTAGCTGAATTAATAGATAAATTATCAGATATTAAGGGATTAAAGTGGTTAAGATTGCATTATACCTTTCCAGCAAAATTCCCAATGGAGATTATCGAAGTAATGAAATCTAAAGATAATATTTGTAAGTATCTTGATATTCCTATCCAGCATGTTAGTAATAAATTATTACAAGACATGCGTCGTGGAATAACTAAGGAGCAGACATACGATCTAATTAATTATTTCAGAAAAGAAATTCCGGAAATGGCTCTTAGAACAACATTACTTGTTGGGCACCCTGGGGAAACTGATGAAGATTTTAATGAGCTTATCGATTTTATTAAGTTTGTAAAATTTGAGCGATTAGGCGTATTTACTTATTCTGAAGAAGAAAACACTTATTCTGCAATAAACTTTACTGATGATATCCCATCTTCTATTAAGCAAGCTCGTATGGAAGAATTGATGGAGGTGCAACGTGAAATATCTATGAGCCTAAATACGAATAAGATTGGAAAATCATATAAAGTATTAATTGATAGGATAGAGGGAGATTATTTTATTGGAAGAACAGAGTTTGATTCTCCTGATGTTGATAATGAGGTAATTATAAAATCGACCGATAAAAAACTAAAAGTAGGAAGTTTCTATAATGTTAAAATAAAAAGCGCCGAAGATTTTGATTTGATTGGCGAACTAGAATAAAAAAACCGGGTTAATACCCGGTTTTTATTTTTATACTAAATTTTTAGCAACTGATATAGCTGCATCATAATCTGGTTCTTCAATTATTTCCTTTACATATTCAACGTACTTAACAATATTATCTTTATCGATAACAACTACTCCTCGAGCAATTAGTCTAAGCTCATCAACTAGGAATCCATAATTTGATGAGAAATCTAAGTTTTTATGATCAGATAAAGTTACTATTTTATCTATTCCTTCTGCTCCACAAAAACGAGTCAATGCGAAAGGTAAATCATTTGATATTGCTAATATAACAATGTCATCACTTAAGTTTGCAGCTTCTTTATTAAAAGTATGATTTTGTTTTGAACATACTCCAGTGTCTACTGAAGGAAATAATGAAAGTATCTTTACTTTTCCATCATAATCTGACAGTTTAACTTCTTCTAAACCGTTATTTAATACCGAAAAGTTAATTGCCTTATCGTTAACTTTTATTTCTTTTCCAACTAATGTAACTGGATTACCCTTAAATGTTACTTTTTGATTATTCTTTTCCATTTTAATTAATTATTATATAAAAAAACCTTACTCTGAAACAACGGGAGTAAGGTTTTGTTTATTTATTCTGATTTTTTTTCTTTCAGTTTTTCTTTATCGCCTGAGGGTAAGGCTGCTTTCCCCTTTTTTGATGGTGTAATAATTATTTCATCTTTTTCTTTGTCATAATCAACACTTAATAAATCACCTTGTTTTAAAGTTGATTTTATGATTGCTTCGGCCATTGGGTCTTCTAAATATTTTTGGATAGCTCTTTTTAATGGACGAGCACCAAAATCAACATCAAATCCTTTTTCAGTTATGTAATCCTTAGCTGTATCAGTAATTTGAATAGTATATCCTAAAGCTTCAACACGACTGAATAAACCTTTTAACTCAATATCAATAATTTGATAAATATCTTCTTTTGATAAAGAGTTAAATATAACAATATCATCAAGTCTGTTAATAAATTCAGGAGCAAATGAGCGTTTTAATGCATTTTGAATAACGCTCTTAGCATGGTGACTAGATGATTCCTGCTTTGCTTTTGTTGTAAATCCTACTCCCTGACCAAAATCTTTTAACTGGCGACTACCAATATTAGATGTCATTATTATTATTGTATTTCTAAAGTCGACTCTACGTCCAAGACTATCAGTTAACTGACCTTCATCAAGTACCTGTAGTAATAAATGAAATACATCAGGATGCGCTTTCTCAATTTCATCAAGTAATACAACTGAATACGGTCTACGTCTTACTTTCTCAGTTAACTGACCACCTTCTTCGTATCCGATATATCCCGGAGGAGCTCCAACAAGTCTGGAAACAGAAAATTTCTCCATATATTCACTCATATCCATTCGGATAAGATTGTCAACGCTATCGAATAAATATAAAGCTAATATTTTTGCCAATTGTGTTTTACCAACACCTGTAGGTCCTAAGAATACAAATGATCCGATTGGTTTATTTGGATCTTTTAATCCAGCTCTATTACGTTGTATTGACTTAACAATTTTAGCAATTGCAGGATCTTGTCCAATCACACTTTTCCTAAGTTCGTCGCCCATTTTCATTAAGCGAGATCCTTCTGCTTGAGCAATACGTTGAACAGGAACACCTGTCATCATTGCAACAACTTCGGCAACTTCTTCTTCAGAAACTGTTTCTCTATTTTTAACAAGTTCTTTTTCCCAATTTTCTTTTTCTTTATCTAGAGTGTCCATGAATTTCTTTTCACTATCTCTGAAATTCGCCGCAGATTCGAAATTCTGATTCTTAACAGCTGCTATTTTTTCAGCACGAACATCTTCTATTTGCTTTTCCAACTCAATAATTCTTGCTGGAACAACTATATTTGAGATATGAACCCTAGAACCTGATTCATCCAAAGCATCAATTGCTTTATCTGGTAAATGTCTGTCGCTAATATAACGCATTGTTAACTGAACACAAGCTTCTAAAGCATCATCAGTATAATTTACATTATGATGATCTTCGTATCTACCTTTTATATTTTTCAGTATTTCAACAGTTTCTTCCGGAGAAGTAGGGTCAACCATTATTTTTTGGAAACGTCTTTCTAAAGCTCCATCTTTTTCTATATGCTGACGATATTCGTCTAAGGTAGTAGCACCAATACATTGAATTTCTCCTCTTGCTAGGGAAGGTTTAAGCATGTTTGCAGCATCTAACGAACCTGTAGCACCACCAGCACCAACTATTGTATGAATTTCATCTATAAATAGAATAATATTGGTAGATTTTGACAATTCGTTTAAGATAGCTTTCATTCTTTCTTCAAACTGACCACGATATTTTGTACCGGCGACAATAGAAGCTAAGTCAAGTGTTATAACTCTTTTGTCAAATAAAACACGCGATACTTTACGTTGAATTACACGAAGTGCTAATCCTTCTACAATAGCTGATTTACCAACACCTGGTTCACCAATAAGTACAGGATTGTTTTTCTTTCTTCGACTAAGTATCTGAGCTAATCGTTCAATTTCCTTTTCACGACCAACAATTGGATCTAAGGCATTGTCTTCAGCAGCTTTTGTTAAATCAATACCAAAATTATCTAAAACCGGAGTATCGGATTTAGCCTTCTGACCTTGTTTAAATGAACCACTACCGCTTCCGCCACTTCCTTTGCTAGAACCAAATGGCATTTCATTTTCTTCATCCTCAAAATCAGCTTTAGCTTCTGGTTCAAAACCTTCTATTTCATTGCGAATACTCTGATAATCAATGTGTTTTTCCTCAAGAATCTGAGTTACAACACTATTTTCATCTTTTAAAATAGCTAATAAAAGATGCCCCGTATTAATTGTAGAATTATTAAATGATTTTGCCTCTAAATAAACTAATTTTAAAGCACGCTCGGCTGTTTTAAATAAAGGGATATTATCGGTATCTGTAATATTTAGATTTTCTTCAGATCTAATTCTAAATTCTATAGATTTTTTAAGATTATTAAGATCAATATTTAGATTCTCAAGAATAGTAACGGCAATACCTTCGCCTTCTCTTAAAATCCCTAATAATAAGTGTTCTGTTCCAATATAAGCATTCCCAAGCCTAACAGCTTCTTCTTTGCTATAACTAAGAACATCTTTTATTCTTTGTGAAAATTTTGCGTCCATATATCTAGTCAATTTTAAAAGAGTTTGCACTCCTTATTTTTTACAAAAATAATATATCAATCATTAAAAATAAAACAAATAAATTTTTAAACGAAAATACAAGTTATAATAATTAAATTTGATCTGCCACAGATTTTTAAACAAATTAAAAATCAAGATGTTCAGTGCTAAAAAAAAACTTAAAATATCAATAATAAAAATAAGTTATGTTATAAACATTTTTATGTTGAAAAATCGCAATTATTCCTTAGAATTATTCGTTAAAAAAAGGGTATTTTAGTACCTTTGTTTGAATTTTTAAAATTGGAGTAAATATATTATTAAATACCTTTATATATGGCAGAAGGAGAAAGAATAGTAAAGATTAATATTGAAGAAGAAATGAAATCGGCCTACATTGATTACTCAATGTCGGTTATTGTTTCCAGAGCACTTCCAGATGTAAGAGATGGATTTAAGCCTGTTCATAGAAGAGTTTTGTTTGGAATGTCTGAATTAGGGATAACTTCCAGCAAATCACATAAGAAATCAGCTAGGATTGTTGGGGAAGTATTAGGTAAGTATCACCCACATGGTGATTCATCTGTATATGAAGCAATGGTAAGAATGGCGCAACCATGGTCGTTAAGATATCCATTAGTGGATGGACAGGGTAACTTTGGTTCTGTAGATGGCGATAGTCCAGCAGCAATGCGTTATACAGAAGCAAGACTTCAAAAGATTTCGGAAGATATTCTTAAAGATTTAGAAAAAAATACTGTTGATTTTCAGTTAAATTTTGATGATTCCTTAAAAGAACCAACTGTTTTACCAACACGAATTCCAACACTTCTAGTTAATGGAGCTTCGGGTATTGCAGTAGGGATGGCTACAAATATGCCACCTCATAATTTAACAGAAGTTATTAATGCTACAATAGCATATATAGATAACCATGATATAGAAATTCCTGAATTGATGGAGCATATTAAAGCTCCGGATTTTCCAACAGGAGGTATAATATATGGTTATCAAGGTTCTAAAGACGCTTTTGAGACAGGAAAAGGACGGATAATGGTTCGTTCGAAAGTCGAAATTGAAACTGAATCGAACGGAAGAGAAAAAATAATTGTTACAGAAATTCCATATTTAGTTAATAAAGCAGAATTAATAAGAAAAACTGCCGAGTTAGTTAATGATAAAAAGATTGAAGGTATTTCAAATCTTAATGATGAATCGGATCGTAAGGGTATGCGTATTGTATATGAGATTCGTAAGGATGCAATTGCTAATGTTGTTTTAAATAAACTTTTCAAATATACTCAGCTACAAACTTCTTTCAGTGTAAATAATATTGCATTGGTAAAGGGGAGGCCTAAGGTGTTAAATGTAAAGCAATTAATAAAATATTTTGTTGAGCATAGACATGAGGTTATAGTTAGAAGAACTCAGTATGAGTTAGAGCAAGCTGAAAAGAAAGCCCATATACTAGAAGGATTATTAATAGCATTAGATCATCTTGATGAAGTAATTGCATTAATTCGTGCTTCGAAAACGCCAGAAGAAGCAAAAGAAGGATTAATGGCTAAGTTTGATCTTTCGGAGATTCAAGCTAAAGCAATTCTTGAAATGAGATTGCAGAAACTTACTGGATTAGAGAGAGATAAGATAAAAGAAGAGTATGCTGAATTAATGAAACTTATTGAGCATTTAAGAACAATTCTTGAAGATGAAGTTCTTAGAATGCAGATTATTAAAGATGAGTTACTTGAGGTTAAAGAAGTATATGGTGACGAGAGAAGAACTGAAATAGTTCCTGACGAAGGAGAATTTAATCCTGAAGATTTTTATGCTGATGAAGATATGGTGGTAACTATGTCGCATTTAGGATATATCAAAAGAACACCTGTTACTGAATTTAGAACTCAGCATAGAGGTGGAGTTGGTGCTAAAGGAAGTACTACCAGAGATGAAGATTTCCTTGAACATATGTTTATAGCATCTATGCATAATACTATGTTGTTCTTTACAGAAAAAGGAAAATGTTTCTGGTTAAAAGTTTATCAAATCCCTGAAGGAACTAAAAACTCTAAAGGAAGAGCAATACAGAATGTTATTAATATAGAACCAGAAGATAAAGTTAAAGCATTTATAAATGTTCAGAACTTAACTGATAAGGAATATATTGAGAATAACTTTATAGTAATGTGTACCAAAAAAGGTATAATTAAGAAAACTGCTTTAGAAGCTTATTCAAGACCAAGACAAAATGGTGTTAATGCAATAACGATTAAAGATGGTGATCAATTACTTGAAGCTAAACTTACCGATGGTAAAAGTGATATTTTAATTGCAACTCGCGAAGGTAAAGCTATACGTTTTAATGAACAAAAAGTACGTTCAATTGGCCGAACAGGAGCAGGAGTAAGAGGTATATCATTAAGCAAACCAAATGACGAGGTAATTGGAATGGTTTGGGTTGAAGAGTCGGATAACGAAATACTTGTTGTTTCGGAAAAAGGATTTGGAAAACGTTCTAGCATCGATGCATATAGAATTACTAATAGAGGAGGAAAAGGTGTAAAATCCTTAAATGTTACCGAAAAAACTGGTAAGATGATTGCTATTAAAGGTGTTAACGATGAAATAGACCTTATGATTATTAACCGGTCAGGGATAACGATAAGATTAGCTGTTGCTAATTTAAGAGTTACAGGTCGAGCAACTCAGGGAGTAAAATTAATTAATCTTAGAAAAGATGATTCAATTGCTGCTGTAGCACAAGTTGCAAAGGAAGTTGATGAAGATATTATTATAGATTCAGAATCAGATATTGATAATGAAAATAGTATTAATTCTGAAGATGTTAAAGAATAGATTTAATTTTCGGTATAATATTTGACTTATTCCAAATATATTTTATTTTTGGAAAAAATTAATTAATAAACCTAAATAGCAAAACATTATGAAAATGAAAAAGTTAGTCTTAACAACAATATTTAGCGCGTTAGCACTTCTGATGATGGTTGGGAATGTTCAGGCGCAAAAAAAACTTGTTAATAAAGCTGCACTTTGGGCAAACGAAGGTGAGAAGCTAGATACAGCCTTAGGTTCAATTTTTGTAGCTGAAAAAGGAGAGAAAACAAAAGAATGGTATAAGACATACTATGTAAAAGGTCTTGTTTATCAGGCAATTGCAGAGACAGAAAACGAAGAATTTAAAAAAATAGCTAAAGATCCTTTGATTGAAGCTTTTAATAGCTACGCAAAGGCTTACGGTATGAAAGGTAGTAGTTCAATTCATGGAACTCTTGATATGTCATTTATAAAAATGTCGAATAATCTTGCAAATGAAGCTTATGAAGCTTCTCAAGTAAAAGATTATGCTTCTGCATTTAAATACTATGAAACAACTCTTGAGTTAATGAAACAAGAAGTGTTTAAAGGTGAGATAGATACTGCAATTGTTTATTATTGTGCACTTACTGCTCAAAAATCTTCTAATTGGGACAAAGCTATACATTATTACGGTAAAACAATTGAAATGGGATATGGAGCTGGTGATACATATACTTTTTTAGCTGAAACTCATAAACAAAAAGGAGATACTGTAGAATTTGTAAATACACTTAGAGCTGGTTTTGAAAAATATCCAGATAACCAGAGTATTCTTGGTACTTTAATCAATTACTATTTACTTGAAACTGATAATTCAGAAGATGTATTTATTTATGTTGATAAAGCGATAGAAAAAGATCCAGAAAATGCTCAATTATATTTTGGTAAAGGTGTTCTTTATGATAAATTAGGTGATGTAGATAAATCTGCAGAACAATACAAAAAATGTATTGAATTAGATCCTGATTTTATCGATGCATATTTTAATATTGGTGTACTTTATTTTAATAGAGGTATAGCTTTAACAGATGTTGCAAATGAAATTAAGGATAACACAAAATATCAGGAAGCTAAAAAATTAGCTGATGATGAATTTGCAAAATCATTACCATATATGGAAAAAGCTTATGAATTAAATCCTGAAGAAAAAGGGTTATCAGAAACTTTACAAATTATCTATTACAGATTGAAAATGATGGAAAAATATAATGAATTAAAAAATATGTAATTCATAATTGATAAGAGGGAGCCAATAAACTCCCTTTTATTATAAATAGTCTATTAAACATAATATAAATTATAGGGCATAAAATAGTAAATTACGTTCAGCTTGCTGATTAACATAAAATCAGTTATCGCGGCTTTAGTCTGATAACGAAAATGATTTTATGTTAAAGTAATTTACGGACAATCCTTACCGGACTATAACTAATATAATTTCAGATCTCGGACTGTCATGCTGAGCTTGTCGAAGTATCTGTTCGTGATCCTTATATTTTATGTTAAGGAATTTGAGGAATACTTAGTTTGAGAATGGTAATTAGAAAACGTGCTTTGAATTTAGTTATTCGGATAATTATACAGAAATGGTTCTAACCTGCCTGCCGGCAGGCAGGTATGCAATTTTAATATAGTTTCTTTATTAGAAAACGTTTTCCAGGTAAATATGCTGCTAAATCTGAAATATCGCATTCTAAGGCAGTTATTCTTATTTAAATTTAACTCCCGAAGCTTTATCCTATAATTAGTCATTATATTTAATAGCCGCTTCGGCTAAGCTTAAAATTGTTTTTTAATTTCTTTTGAGAAAAAATATACAAAATAAATTTCAACTACAATTTGCCAACGCTGGCTTACGCATTCAATAATTTATTTCTTTTTTTCCGACGCGCAATAACTACGAAGTGCATCACGAACTCCTTATAAAAATATTAATCTGTTCGTAAAAATTTGCTTACGCTCAAACATAAGTTAAAGAAACCATTTGTTTGGAAATTTTAGTGACAAACGAATTTGCTTGAATTAATCCCGATACGGACTTATTCGGAATCTTATTAATCAAATGGTTTCTTAACACATGTCTTCCGACCGCTGTTCTAAAATTCTTTTTGGTTACTCACACTTGTCTGCTAGACAATTGCCCTTCTAAAACTACGGAAACGCTTATTTCACACACTACACAAGCCGTTTTAGTTGAAATATAGTGTTTTATGCTTAGTTAGGAAGCCTATCCCGATAGCTATCGGGACGTGTAAAGCTTACTATACCTACCACACGAAAGCTTTTGCCTTCCCACAAGCTGGCTCAAACATCCACAGGATGTTCGTCCTTTAAAACAAAATTTATAAGATGCCAGAAAAGCCATGATTAGACTTTTCATTTAACATAATTATAATAACTATATGGTAATCCATAATATAAATCTTTCATATATTTAGGCAAATCATCAATTTCATCTGAATCCTTTTCTAATTTATTAATCATTTTACTCAAATAAGCAATTTGTTGCTCACGTCTTCTATCTAAATATTTAAATTGATTTATAGTAATTTTGTTTTTTCTGATTAAATTAAATCCATTTGTCCAACATAAATCGTTTTTAGAATAGTTCTTATAGTTATGGACTGTAACTCTTCCAACGGACATTGAAATTAATCTTTGCTGTAAACTAAAAATAATTTGTCCTTTTGATTTTCTTGAAAAGTCATTTATATTTTCCAAATTTCTATTTCTATCTAGTCCAATTGAATTTAAAATTCTTTGAGTTTCCGCAATCTGCTTTTTTACTTCCTTTTGAATTGAACTCTTACGGATACGTATTTCTCCTTTATAATTTATTTGATAACCTACAAATGATAGCCATGGAACATTATTTTCGCTTAAATGCTTATTCCCTAAAAAATATGGTTTCTTTGATTTTGATTTCCAAAATATTTCTGATGATTCTTTATAGTTTATTAACGCTTTTGGTTTATGATACAATAAAAAATTATCATCAATACCTTTATTATATATGCTTAAAGCTTTTTGGCAAACATCTTTTCTTGGATGAGCAAGTATCATGTCATCGCAATATCTAACATAAAGAATTTCTGATTCTACCTTTTTCACAAGTTGGTCTACCCTATTTAGGATTAGATTTGCAATAAAGCAGGACACTGCGTTACCTTGTGGTACGCCAATTTTGTGAACTTGAATATAATCTTTTGAATATTTTTTTATAAGCTCATCTTCAACCCATCCAAACTTACCAGGACTAACACCATGTAATGAGAAATATGTTGGTTCGTGGTTCTTAGGTAGTACATCCTTGTTAAAAGAATAGGAATCTAAAAAAATACTGAATAACTTAATTGCAATTGGAGAAATCTCAGTTCCTTTTTGATTTAATTCAATAATTGTTTCATTAAAAATTGAAATTAAATGTTTATGCTGTACACAATCATAGAATTTTTGAATATCACATTCAGAAACCCAAATTTTTCTATATTTCTTCCTGTATTTTAAGATTTCAATAATTGAATCATGATGATTAGGTATTTTTCCATTTCTTCTAGCTCTAAATGCAAATGAACTATCTGAGAAAATAGTATCAAATTTAATTGTTAAATATTTGGAGAATAATGAAGTGATAATTTTATCTTCAAGCGTATATTTTGCTATTGGTCTATATAAATTTTCATTATTATTCGAAGATTTTAACAAAGGAAAGATTTCAGGTTTTGATAATACATATTCATTAGTTAAAACTTTTTTTACATTCGCTCTTATATCTTCACAAAATTTAATAAGATTCAAATACCATTTTTCTGGAATTTTATTGTGAAAATCAACTAAATACTTTTCATATTTATATGATTTCCATAATCTCATTTCATTTTTTTCAAGGCTATTATTATATTTATCTGGATGAAGTCTTTCATTTTGATTTAACTTTTTCCAATTTCTCCTCGTTGGGAAAAAAGATTGAATTCGAATAAACTCAATATTACTATCAGGAATAGAAATATTATTAGTCCTATGATGAAGACTAATATCTCTAATCATATGCTTTTTATGTCTTTTATGAGAGATTTTCGCCCTGTGTTTACAGAGCATTTTAATAATTGCTGGATTTGAATAGTACTCGTTAAATTCTTCCATAAATTTTAAAAAAAGACGTAGCCGTAGTAATCTTATTAGATTGAGATACATTGCTGATCTGTTTGCACAAATACAGCAGAAGCCATAAGCATCAGGATTATTAGGCTCTTAAATTATTTCGGTACTTTCCATTTAATAATACTTGCACCTAAAGGTCAAAACAAACCTTATACCTGTTCAAAATAATGAAGTAAATACTTCACTCTTTGCTACGCCTTTATTCAAATATAGTATATTTATAGTTTTATATTACATATTATTATGAAAGTTTCAAAGTTTAATAACATATTTTCAAAATCTGTTGTTCAGATAAACCTACAGGATGAAATTAATGACATAAAACATGGAAAATATAAGGTATTAATTCAACAATGTAGAAGTTTTATAAACAACGATTATGATAAATATAAAGAACTAAAAATAAAACTTCCAATTGTGACCTTTTGTGGAACTTTTATTAATGGAAGAAAGTTGTCTAATCTTGACATATATAATAATATGATGATTTTAGACATTGATAATCTTGATGAAGTTGAATTAATTACTACAAAAGAAAACTTAAAAAAAGATAATTATATTTATGCTGTTTGGCTTTCTCCTTCAGGAAAAGGTTTGAAAGCATTAGTTAAAATTGAAAGTAATCCAGACGAACATAAATTCAGCTTTCTTTCACTAAAAAATTATTTTGATATAAATTATAATATTAAGCTTGATAATAGTGGCAGTGATGTAACGAGATTATGTTTTGTATCTTGGGATGATGACTTATTTCTTAATGAGAATTCTGAAGTATATAAAGAAAAAATAATTCCTGAAAATTCTAAAAAAGATAAAAGAGAATGGAATATTAGCAATAAATCTTTGGCTAGAAGTGCATATGCTACAGAAGGATTAAATAAACCTGAACATAGAAAGATAATTTCCTTGATTATTAAGTATTTAACAAGGAATGAAATATCAATTACATCTTCTTTTGATGAGTGGTATAGAGTCGCTATTGCTATAGCAAGTGTTTTTAGTTATGATGTTGGAAAAAAATATTATTTAAGTCTCTGTGAATTAGATAAGGAAAAACATAATGAGTATAAAAGTATTAATATGCTGGAGTATTGTTATAATAATAGAAACTTGAATATAACATCTGCAATAACACTTGGAACAATTGTATACTATGCTAAAAGTAAAGGTTTTATTACTAAGAAGGAAAAATTCGAGAATCTATCATAAAAATCTTTTTTATTCATTTTTCACAGAAAAATCTTTAACCGCTTTTAGTATAAATTCATTAAATTTTTGTTTCAAGGCTCTGTATTCAGCTGTATTACTAAACGCTTGCCAGCAGATATTTAAAGCTTGTCCTTCATCTGCAGCTAAACCTTCATTAACCATTTCTAAAAATAATGTGTGATGATCGCTTATCATTAATGCTGTTTGCAACCTTTCATTTGGAAATTGGTTCAAGTAGGAAGCTATTAAAAACTTCTCAGGTGCTGTAAAAGGATATAAAAACATAGAATATTCCTGTGGATTATTATGGAAATGAGAATAATGTTCATCTGTACAATAGTCTCCGTCAAATACGCAAACGTAACCAATCTTTAAACGCATTTGATCATAATTTCTTTTATGCCTTTCGTAATCATTTTTTACTTGATTAGCAGGCCCTGATGCAATTATGTTTACAAGTCTATCGAAATAAGGATATTCTGAATTTAATTTAACTAGTAGATTTTTTAATATAAAACTTGCAATATTATCTTCACAATAAAGATGTAGTAATGGATGAGCTGCAGAATCCATTTTTGAAAAAGCGGCATTAACTGAAATATTATTTATAGATCTAGTCTCTCCATTCATTTTTGGTTCAATAAATTTTCTGGACTTTTGAGAGAATGAAGACATTAATGTTGGAGAATGAGTCGTTATTATAAATTGTTTTTTGTCTTTCCAACTTATAAAACTTATGATATTCGCTAATTTTCTTTGAATATATGGATGAAATCCAGCTTCAATTTCATCAATAATTATCAATGAGTTAAAAGGGCTATCAATGATTTCATGCAAAATATTTAAAACAGATTCTTCTCCTGATGCTGCATTATAACTTGAATAACTTTCGCTATTATTTTTTATCAAATATGCTTTTTTATTAACATAGGAACCAATATCAAATATTTCAATTTCAGCAGGTATAGAAAAAATATAACAAAAAGCCTTTTCAATATCATTATTAACTCTTATTTGAGGAGAACTTGATATTTTCCTTAATAAACTCTTTGATACATTCCTTGCAGGTACAATTCTGTCCAAATCAATAAATCTAACCTCTTTATTTCTAATCTGTGCATTTTTTCTTCTAGGATCATTGGATGCTTTACCCACACCACTCCATGATTGACTTGTGCGAAGTCTTCTGGATTTACCATTTCTTAAATCATCTCCGACTCTCCAATAAAGTTTGTATTCATAGTCTTTTGAAGTATTTTCATAATTTGTAAATTGTAATACATCTTTCCATGTATGTCTTCTTATTGTACTAGTATATTTTGTTGAATCAACTCTTTTAAAATTATAATGACTACAAGCAATTAAAATTAAAATACTTGTTTTACCAATTTTATTAGTACCACTTAAAACAGTTATAGGATGATCGAAAGAAATCTCTAATTGCTTTATATGTCTGAATTCCTTTATCTCAATTTTGTGAATGAATTGAGGAAAGCTATTTTGTGGATTACCAAAAACAGAAGGATCATATCTTTCTAGTTTTCGCACTGCATCTTTAATGTTCTGTAGATTCATTATTATTTTATTTACCAGATTGTTTATATAAAAAACAATTGATTAACATTGTCATCGTCTCCAAAACTTTCCTTTTCAATAATTTCCATGAATTTTTTTAAGTGTTTCTCTATAAGAATCTCTGATTTACAATATTCATTTTCATTATCACTAAGTTTCCAAACATTTTCCCAATTTAAATTTTTACCAAAAACGTACTCATAGCTAATCTTTAAATATGGTTTAGTACTTTCAGAAGTATATGACCAAAAATTAATTTTCAACAAAGAATTATCTAGAGAATTATTATACGTTCGACTCCAAACAGCTTCAAATGCTATATTTTCAAAACGTAATCTAAAAAAGTCTCTAATTTCCTTTACAAAACCAATATTCATTCCTGAGAATATTACATTAATATTTTCTTCAGCTAGCTCAAACAACTTATCAACTTCTTTTAATGCATCGCCTATTGCTTCATGTGATTGCCTATAAGTTTCTACTTTTCTCTTAAACTCAAGTTTTCTTTTAAGCTTTTCAGCTTTGTCTTTAACACTAAGTTCAATTGATTCTCCATCTTGCTCTGTAACCTTATATGAAATTACAGTAGCAGCTCCTTTAATTCCAAATCTTTCCAGGTTGAACCAAATTCTAGTTTTAGGTAAATACTTTGGAGTCTTTTTATCTAGTGGGATAAACAAAGTAAAATCATAACCATTGTCAAGTGCTCTGTCACGAATTGCTTCTTCTTCTATTCTTGTCCAATTGGTTGTTCCATATTTTTCTCTATATAAAACAACTACAACCCTTGATTTTTCTATGAAGATTTTTCTAAACTCAATTTCACCATCTTTTCCTGCAAGTTCTTTTTGTTCCTGCGAATAAATAAAAGTACTTACAGAATCAGGTAATAAGTCAGCTATTTCAAATGCTAATTGTTCGTCTTCTTGGCAAAACGAAAATGCTATTTCATATTTATATTTGGGTTCCATTTGTCATTTTTTTATAAAACGCCTAAAACTATAATTAAAAGTAATCAATATGTTTCGAAATGCAACTTTAAAAGTAAACAAAATGTGTTTGTAGTCAGCAATTAATGCATTGTAAATAAAGGATATGAAAGTCTTTTATTGTTTGGCGTATACTATTTTCATAGATCACTCCACACACATTTTACTTCATCCCGATAAGCTATCCGGGATTACGTAAAAAAAGCCTGTCTGCCGACAGGTAGATGTTTCGTTTGGTTTGTACCAGAAAGTAGATTTTTTATTTTCTTACCCTACAAAAAATTAATAAATCATTGGTAATTTATGATTAATACCTTTCATGCTTCAAGGCATAATAATAAATTATTACCAAAGCAATATTAACATAATGCAAGACATTATAGGGCATAAAATAGTAAATTACGTTCAGCTTGCTGATTAACATAAAATCAGTTATCGCGGCTTTAGTCTGATAACGGAAATGATTTTATGTTAAAGTAATTTACGGACAATCCTTACCGGACTATAGCTAATATAATTTCAGATCTCGGACTGTCATGCTGAGCTTGTCGAAGTATCTGTTCGTGATCGTTCTATTTTATGTTAAGGAATTTGCGAACTTCTGAATTTAGCTTGAGAATGGTATGAAATAAAATAGTTATCGAAATATTTCGCCTTTCAGCTTAATAGAAAACGCGCTTTGAATTTAGTTATTCGGGTAATTATACAGAATTAGTTCTAATATAGAATTCTCAGGCAGTTAACTGTATAGTAATTTTGTTAGAGTAAGATTTATTAAAAGTTTCTTTGATAGCCTTATGACTTTATCAGAATAATATTCGCTAAAATAATCTTTTGTAGTTTTTGATCGATCTTTATTTGCCGAGTCACATTATTTTAAATACATAAAGTTATTAAGAATTTAGCGTAAATTAAACCTTAAATGCTGTTCCTTTATTATAGATAACAGGCATTTGTCCTTTCCATTTGTTCCAAATATCATTATTCGTAATAAGGTCTGCCATAAAGTGGCCAACATTGATTCGACTGATTTGACCATCATTTAGGATACTTCTTGTTGGAGAAGCATATACTTCGATTTCGGATGTACTTTCTTCATCAATTAATGTAGAAGGCCGTACTGTAGTCCATTCAATGGTATTATCTTTTTGGCCTATAACAGTTCTTAAGTAATCTGCAGCCTTTTCATTGTCTGGATGCGGAGGTAGAAAAAGTCGAAGCAACCCAATTATGCATTTTTGAACAAAAGGAATTGGCTCATTAAGATCGCGATTGCGATTAGCAACCGTATTCATGAGAACAAATTTAGTTGGCAAATCAGATTTATTTGCTTTGATAGCAATACATAAGCGTCGTGTTGCTTCAGTTACAAGCCGACGTGGTTTGCCAAAAAGCCCCTTAAAAGTCAGGTTATGGCCTAAGCAAGAAGCTACTGCGTTACAGCCTGCTACATGTTGTTTCATCTCTTCGTCGGATAGATCCAGAACACTTGCAGATATCGTTGTTAAACGCTCATGATTCCTTATTTTGTAAGGTAGTTTTTCCGGTGATCGCACAATTACCTTCACATATTGTTCACGATTAAGTAATTCTTCAACTAATCTTATTCCGGTTGCACCGCTTGCACCTACTACGAGAATTGTCATGCTTTTACATTTTAAATTACGACCTAAAATACTTATATAAACAAATATACTAAATTAAATCATGAGTCTACGTTTAATATCTACAGTCCTGTGTTATTGTCTTTGTGGTATACTCCACACCTAATTTACTCCTCCCCAAAGATGTTGGGGCGCTTCGCTAAGTTGTAGGTTATAAAATAGTAAGCCTGTCGAACTATGAGCAATCTGGCTCTAACATTCGTTATGAACTTATTCCGTAAATCTATGTTTTATATATATTAGAGTAATGATGATTTTATGAGGAAAGTTTAATAATTTAATAAACCTAATTTATTGAGGTGTAAATCATGAAAAGTCTGATATTCAAATCACTATTAATATTTCTACTGATCGTTTCTCTTTTAAATTGTGACGATGAAAAAGAAAAATATATTGAGGAAAACAATACGGCTCATAATGATAGTATTGAAATAGTTGATGATGGTACCGTAACATCTTCGGATGGAGATGAAGCTTTGCCTGCGGAGGAAGGTCCTGTTAACAGTGTTTTCGGAGTGCCTACAATCAATTTAGCCACTTACCAATTAGAGATAACAGGTCTGGTTGAATCACCTTATACTATGACATTAGCAGAAATACAATCTTCACATGCAGTAACTACAGATATTATGTTTATGTATTGTGTAGAAGGTTGGGAAGTTTGGGGTAAATGGAAAGGTATTCTGGTTAGAGAATTGCTTAACAAAGCACAAATTCAACAAGAAGGAGAATATGTTTTATTTAGTTGTGCTGATGGTTACTCAACAGCTTTACCTATTTCCTACCTAAAAAAATATGATGCCATGCTAGCTTACCGGGTAAACTTGTTACCACTTAAGGAAGATAACGGATATCCACTTCGTCTTATTGCTTTCGGGAAATATGGCTACAAATGGGCAAAATGGGTCACCAAGATGGAGGTTATAGATCAGTCACAACTAGGTTATTGGGAAACCCAGGGTTATTCTGATGAAGCAAATGTACCAATATATAGACGAAGGTTATATGAAGGTGATGATGCAGAGCCGCTAGAATATTAAAGAATTTTAGCTTATACACTATTGTATCTTTAGTACGAGTATTTCGCCTTTCAGCTTAATAGAAAATGCGCTTTGAATCTAGTTATTCGGATATTAATATCTGTAATCCTCATTCCAGCCAGGGATTTCGATTGAACTAGATAATTTTATAGCTAAGTCTGCATATACCTGACTAAATTTTAATAAATAAGAATAATTAAATTCATCTTTAGCTTCATCAGTAGGTTTATGTATATATTTGAGAATTTCTTCATCAATCTCGTTGAATCCAGGACTTACCGTAATTGAAGGAATTCCCATTCTAGCAAAAGATATGTTATCACCTTTTTCATACAAATATTCTAAATCCTTTGGATATGGTATGCATTCTATATCGTACTTTGATGTGATGTTCCAAAAATCGGAAGAAAAATCAATTTTATTATCACCTCCAATTCTAACTAACGTTGTATCGTTAAATCCACCACCATCATTGTTCAGTACAAACACAATGTCTTTAAGGTTTACAGGGCAATGCTCAACAAAATATTTACTTCCGAGCATTCCTTCCTCTTCACCTGTTGTTGCAAGAAAAATTATAGAACGCGCTGGTGCTAAACCAGATAGTTTTTTTGCGGCATAAATTAAGGCACTTACACCCATAGCATTATCGCGTGCTCCATTATAAATTGAATCTTCAATGGCACTATTATCATTTGATTTAACTCCTAAATGGTCATAATGTGCACATAATAAAATATATTCTTCTTTTAGTTTAGGATTTGATCCCTCAATAAAACCTATTACATTTATGCAAGTAACTTGTTTGTTGTCAATTGTAAAATCAGTTACCTGCATAAAGCTGCCAATTGTTTTAAAGTATTGCAATTCCGCAGCACGAAACTGTTCAACAATATAGCGCGCGGCAATTTTGGCCTCTGGACTTCCAACTTTTCTACCTCTTAGTTCATCAGAGGCAAGAAATCTAATATTTAACATAAGCTCATTTCTATCCATGTTGTCATTGTTTACAGAATATTGAGATTTTTGATTACAGGATAATGGAATTAACAACATAACATAAACAAGGCATATATGAATTAATGATGTGAAGAGTTTCATAGTATCAATTTTTATATTTTTCAGAGGTTTTAATTATTATTTTGATTGCAATTCGACCGCAATCGACAATTGATTGCTTATGAACTTGAGATGGAATATCCTTAGGGCTATGAACCTCGTTACCAGAAGTTCCAATTGCTGAAGCAACAATCCCGGCTTGCGCAAAAGTCATTTGATCTGAACCAGTATTACCAGTATATGTTACAGGAATTAAGAGTTCATTTGTGCTTTCTTTAATAATACTAGCTAACCATTCTGGCCTATTACTAATTGCAAATATAGGAAGGGCTTCAGGTGCCAAAAGTCTCCAATTCGATTCAATACCTTCAAGTGACCTGTTACGCAAGTATTGCGGGAATTGATTTATTCCTTGTTCTTTGGGGATTCCCTGTACACCTCCCGTAGTTTCAATAAAAATGCGCTCTCCTCCTAACTGATCCATATTAAATAATAGTTTACAGTTTCTAATATCTTCTTTATGTAAGTTCAGATAAGCTCTTGAACCTACTAATCCCTTTTCTTCGCAACCAAAAGCAACAAATCTTAGGTTTGTATTTAAGCTATCCTGAAACTGCTTAAAATATTTTGCTAACTCAATAAGAACAGCAACACCTGATGCATTATCATCAGCACCTATACTGCCAGGATAGGAATCATAATGTGCAGAAATAATTATTTCGTTATTATGCTTTTGTTTACCAGGTATAAATCCCACTATATTTTGTGATTTATGTTTCTTTATCTCACCTTTAATGTTACATACAACTTCCCTGCTTTGAGATATATTGTGAAAATCCTGTGATGGTATGACTAATATTAACTTAGGTCGGCCAAAAAACAAACGAAAATATTTTGAGTTATCTAAGGGAAAAGATGCAACTACAATTTTATCTTCAATATTTGATGTTGTTGTATTATCAGGATTTAAAAGAATAAAATTGTCCTGGAATTGAAATTTTTCCAAATATGGATTAAAACAAACCTGAAGGGCTTCAATTTGTTGATTATTTATTCTTAAATTTGTCTTAGTAATGTCAAAAGATTCGAATTCAAAAGATTCAACAGAAGTTTCAACATCCATATTAGATAATTCATTAAAAATATAATCTGCAACTTGCTTTTCTTGAGGCGATCCGGCTGTATGAACACCAAACCCGGAAATATTCATAATATGCTCAAATGACTCTTTCTTAAAATCGACAAAAAATTCAGTTTTATCTGTATTAGTTTGGCAAAAACTAATAACACTATGCATTAGAAAAAAACTTGTGAATAATAAAATTTGCTTCATGATCTGTAATTTAAATGATTATTTGTAGCAAAATAAGTATGAAACAGTGGTTTATTTTACCCACCAAAGTGGGGTTTTTAAATTCCCAACTTTTAGGGGAATCAAAAGATCATTATTTTTGAGAAAGAATGACAAATAAAAACAATAAGTTTGTTTTATGAATCTTTTAATAACTATTTCAGTAATTACTACACTTTGCGCAAGTTTTATTCCTGTGATTTTAACTATCTTAAGAAGAGATAAAGGTAATCGTAAGATTTTTAGCTCATTACTTGCTGTTTTTATTTCATTTAATTCAATTTGGTACTCTGTTTTATTGATTGAACTAATTCAGTCAAATGTAGATGCGAGCTTGTTATTAGATATAATATCATCTTTTCTGTTATTCATCACAAGATTTATTTTTCTTGTTGCCTTTATGGGTATGTTCATGCAACTTTTGGATTTTAAAGTACCCAAAAGATTCGTATCTATACTTAGAATTTCGGGAATTATAATTGTTGGAATTTGGGTGTTAGGTTGGTTGGAGTTCTTTTTAATAAATAGCCTTGTGATTGGCAATAATTTTCTTTTATACACAGATATATTGATATTTTTTATCGTTATTATTTCTTGTATTTATTTAATATATCAGACCAAAGAACTACATGAAACTAATAAACAGATAGCAATTAAAATGTTATGCTTAACATTTTTGATTCCTATGTTGTTTGGGGTTTTAAAATGGTTAGCCAGCGGAATTTTAAAATTTGAGAGCTCTGTTTGGGAAAGGTTAAGCATCCATTTTCTTGTGTTTCTAATGAATGTTTTTATAAGTATTTGGCTTGTTTTTTATAGTAGTAAGCTAAAAGGATTTAAAATTTTAAAAACAGGAAAAGCAAAAATTAAGATTGATGATTTAATTTCAAAGTATAATATCTCCAAACGAGAAATAGAAGTAATTGAATTAATCTGCGAGGGATATTCTAATAAGGAAATAGCAGATGAATTATTTATATCGATTGAGACAGTTAAAGACCATAATTCGAGAATATATCTAAAAACTCAAGTTAAAAATCGTACTCAACTGGCAAAACTATTCTTAGAATAACACTAATTATCAGTTTTGTTTCATTCGCAAAAAAAGCCCGTCAACATTGACAGGCTTTTAAAATCTTAGTAAGTCAAAAAAATATTTTTATATTACTTTGACATTTGTTGCATTTAATCCTTTTTGACCTTCTTCAACGTCATAACTTACTTTATCACCTTCATTGATCTCATCGATTAATCCGTTCTGATGAACAAATACATCTTTACCTTCTTCATCAGGTGTGATGAATCCAAAACCTTTAGACCTATTGAAGAATTTTACTGTTCCATTACTCATAATATATAAATTTTAATTAAAATATAAATTTAACATAATTTATTGTAATGGGAATTTTTAATGAAATAAAATGTTTTCATACCGCCTTTCTATCATTCTTTTTATTACGTGATGACATAGTGAGCTTGTTGAACTATAGTACGATAACGGCAATGTAATTAAGTTAAAATGATTTGCCAACAATTTATATTAGCTCCCATTAAATTGTTCTATTAAGCAGCTTTCTGATTCTTCCTTCTTACAATATTTCTTTTTGTAGTATTTTTAATTATTGATTTATCACCTAATTTTATAAATGCTACTCCAATAAGAACCAATGCACTAGCAATAATAATTTGTGAATTAATTTCTTCATTTAGGATAATCCAACCTAAAAATAAAGCAACAATAGGATTTACATAACTATAAGTTGAAACTAATCCTGGATTTACATTATGAATAAGAAAGGTAAATGCAGAAAGTGCTAATATTGAGCCAAATATAACTAAATATATAAGGGCTAATATAGATTCAAAATTATATGAAATTAATCCAAAATTATAAAATTCTCCTACAACTCCTCCTAATAGAAAATTGGCTAATCCACCTGCAAACATTTGAACACTAAGATTTAATGTATTATTTTTTGGCTTATCCAGTTTTGAGCTTAATATTGCTCCAAACGACCATAATATGGTAGCCAAAATAGTAATAAAGAAAGGTAAATATGGAATATCTTTCATATTAGCAAAATCTTTGAATCCAACCAGAAGAAGAATTCCTAGAAAACCTAATAACATACCTATCCAAACTATAATTTTGGGCTTTTTTGTTTTGTTTATTATCATATCAAAAATTATGAACCACAATGGTAATAAACTAAAAATTACACAAGCAATCCCTGATGATATATATCTTTCAGACCATGCTACTAAGCCTGTTCCGCCAGCAAATAATAATATACCAATTAATGAAGAATTTAGAAACTGTTTTTTAGATATCTTATTTTTACCTTTAAAAAAAAGAAATAAATATAAAAGTAGTGCAGCTGAAACAAATCTTAGCCCCATTGAAATAAAAGGAGGACTGGTTTCAACAATAACTCTTATTGCAAGATAGGTAGAACCCCAAATTATATAAACCGCTAAAAAAGATATTACTATTTTAAAAGTCTTATTATTCATTTTTGTAGTTTTTTAAAGGTATTGACAATGATTCTTTTTCCGTATGCATAACAATTTCAGAACGCGTATCTGTAACACCATCAGTTTTTAATATTGTATTACGAAGGAACTGATAAAAGCTAGGAGTATCTTTTGCTCTAACTTTTAAAAGATAACAGTCCTCTCCTGCTACATGATGAATTTCTTGAATTTCAGGATACTTATTAAATGAATTAAAAAAATGAGTGTCAGATTGGTTATGACCAGTTTTGATATAAACAAAAGCTAAAAATTTATAATCTAAAACCATTGGATCAATACAGGTATGATACCCTTTAATTATTTTCAACTTTTCCAATCTACGTATTCTTTCAAGTGTTGCAGATGGTACCAAATTTACCTTTCTAGCTATCTCAGCATTAGTTTCACGGGCATTTTCCTGAAGAATTTCAAGTATCTTGATATCTATTTCATCAATTTTTACTTTACTCATGTCAATAATTTAAATTTTTATCGAAGATACATAGGAAACAAACATATAGCAATTATTGTTCTGTATATTTAGTAAATACCATACTATATTCAGTTAATATGGCTATTATGAGAATATAATTTGTTAATTTATTTTTAAATTATGTGAATTTCGAATAATATTTGGACTAGACTACAATATTTAAAAATTGGAAAAGATCATACATGAAATATTCTAATCTTTCATTTCTATTGATGGACAATATTCGCATGAGAAAACATTTGTAGGTGAAGTAATTAATATAACTAGCAAAATCTTAAAATACTGAAGGAAATTATAAAGATTTTAAATTAAAACCATTGTGGGAAATACGTTTTAATTATATGGTAACCATTTATTTATAAAAATCTTTCATGGGGTTAAGATAATGTTCTATCCATCCTGATTTGTATTTTTCTATACCATCTTCCGATAAATTCCAATGATTAAGAATAAATAAAGTGTTACCTGTTGGTAATTTATTAAATAGAACTTCAAGTATAGAATCTTCGTCTTGTTCCTTAAATTCAGAAGTTCTCCAGCTTTGTAGTATACGTTTTGCTGGTTCAAGTTCTTTTATTCTGCCGGAGATATAGCCATCCCAACAACTAAATTCCGAATTTAGTGAATTGCTTATATGTGCTTCACCTCCTGTAAATAATGAATGTGCTTTACTATCTAGCCAATCATTATACAACTTTTCGGGATTAACAGACAGCTCTAATTCTAAATGAATTCTATATTCTTTCATAATAAAAGAACAGTTCTCATTAAAGATAAGTTCAAGCTAAGTGTCTTTATAAGAAATATTTTAAGTTAATGCACATTATTACCCCTTTCTATTTTAGTATGATCATATTTAACTCGTATTATGTAATTTTTTTTTCAATAAAGCTTATATTTGACTGATAACTAATTCATTTCTATTGTACGCAATAGAAACTAGTTGAACCCAAAGGATTTACTTTTTAAATTACGATAAACTGAGGAATCCTTTAGATTACAGAATAACTTTATTTTAAAATGAATGGTCTGGGTTTAACTTATTTTTGTGTAAATAGTAGCTAAATACCTTATATAAAAAGCTAATGAAGATACTTCTAAATTGCTTACCTCCTGCTGATATAAATAGTCCTTCTATTTCACTATCCATCCTTAAAAAATTTATGATAAATAATGGATTTGATACTGAAATAAAATATTGGAATTTTTTATTATCGATAATGTCTGATTATGTGGAAACTGAAGATACCGAAATAAGAATTCTTCCTTTTCTCTCAATCCTAAATGATCGTGATAATAATATAAAAGGCAACAATCGAATCATTTCAATCCTTCAGAAATTAGATCCTGGTTATAAAATCATAAACCCGAATTATTATTCGGAGTTTTTACTAGCTAAAAAAGAAGAAATATTCGAGATTATTAATCGTGAGATTACAAAAATTGATTTTAGTGAGATTTTACTTTTTGGTATTAGCGCCAAATACAATCAATGGATTCCAGGATTGATTTTGGCCGAGGAAATAAAAAAATTAGCACCCAATGTAAAAATTGTAGTTGGTGGATTTGGAAGCGAGAAAGAAGCACTGGAAGCAATGAAAACATGTACTTATTTCGACTTTGTAACTTGGGGCGAAGGCGAATATCCATTGTTAGAATTATCGGAACAAGTAAAAAAAGAAAATCCTGATTTTAGTAGTGTTCCGCGCCTCATGTATCGACATAATAAAGAAATTAAACAGTCGTCGACAAATAAAAGTAATTATTTAGACTTCGAAAATTATATATTCCCCGACTATGATGATTTTATAAATAGCTATCCGCAACCTGAGGATACCGATCAGATAAGTATTCCGATAAACACAATACGCTCATGTCATTGGAGAAAATGCAAATTTTGTGATTTTAATCAAGGTTATAAATTACGAGTAAGAAGTCCTGAATGTATTGTAAATGAAATAGATCATATAACAAGAGAATACGGTTTTACAACATTTTCTTTTGTGGATAGCGATACTTTTGGCAGTATAGAACATTTTGAAAGATTAATTGACCTAATAATAGACTTAAAATACAAAAATGAAGAAGATTATATTTTTTGGGCAGAAATCATTCCAAATAAAATGTTTAATGCACAGATTATAGAAAAAATGACCATTGCTGGATTTAAAAATATTTTTATTGGATATGATGCACTTTCCGATTCATTATTACAGAAGATGAATAAAAGTAATAGCTTTTCTGATAATCTATTTATAGTAAAACATTCTATTAAGAATGGAATTACACCTACTGCCAATGTAATTAAACATGTGCCTGAAGAAACTGAAAAAGATATTCAGGAATGCATTAATAATCTGCATTTTTTACGATTTTTTTACAATAATAGTATCGTTTCATTTTCGCATATATATGTAGATTTGGTGCTTTCGTCAATGACAAAATACTACTCCAACCTATCGGATGATGATAGAACTAAATATAATACTGATGATTTATCATATTTACTGCCAAACTATTTTTCAAATAACAAAGATCGTTTCCATTTATTCAGATATAAAAAAGATGTACCACATAATGATAAGGAATGGATTAAGCTAGTTGAAATTGAAGAGTATTATAAAAGCAATACGTTTTCGTACAAAATTCAAATGAACGATGGTGTTTTATATTATACAGAATATTGTAATGAAACAGAAATAGAAAATATCGTATTTGGTGAACCAGAATATGGATATATATTAACATCTCTTGATTATAAAGTGCTTACTTTAGTTGAATTACAATCAGAAATGCTAAAAGTATACCCCGATATTTCATATGACAGATTAAAAGAAATGCTTTTAAACCTGAAAAAAGCGTATTTAATTTATTTCAATGCCGATTATTCAAATATTGTTTCTGTAATTGAATTAAATAAATAGTATTCGAATTTAATATACAGTTTCAGCAGATGAATTTTTACAGTTAACTGCTTAAATTTTATTTCTTGTATAAGAAATAATTTCATGCATAACAGTAGCACTAAATTGTGCGCTAGTTTCGCTAAGCCCTCGTTTTACTTCTACATTAAAAATGTGAGATGTTTGATTAACTGCAACACCAGACAATCTTTCATTTGAGAAGTTCACATTTAATGTTTTCGAAAGATGATTTAATAATGGATTTACTAATGATTGTATCCAATTTGTTAAGTTATGATCATCATTTCGATGATTAGTATGAATACATGCATAAAGCGATCCTGATTTTAACCAAAACTCGTAATGATACTCAAGCGTAGGATATTTTTTACTAGCAATGTTTTGAGACTGGATATTGTTTTTAGCTTTTCCTTGGAAAGTTATAAGATCTTGTTCGCTGAAATTCTGATTAAAATAATTTGATGAGTTGATCATTGTTGTTTCGTTATGTTATAAATGGATGAAGGTCTGAGACCAAATAGAAATTTTTTATACTAATTAATTTGCAACATTAATAATATACTAATGTTTCTTCTTTTTCTTCTTTTTTTTATATTCTTTATCTTCTTGCTCAGCCTGCTCCATAAGAGACTTCCAGTCATGAGATTTATCTTCGGTAAAATTTAAAGTGCTCTGGTAATCGCTTTTAGAAATAACGATTCGTTGAATTGGTTTACCTAAATTTTCCTCTATTTCGGCAAGTAATTCTTTTTCTTCGGTACTACAGAATGAAACCGCTTGTCCTTTTTGACTTGCACGCCCTGTTCTACCCACTCTGTGTACATAATGTTCTGATGTTTCTGGTAAATCGTAATTTACAACATACTCTACATTTGGAATATCAATACCTCGTGCACTAACATCCGTAGCAATTAATATTTTTAATTCGCCACTTCGAAAACTACGCATGGTTTTTTCTCTATCCTTTTGTAATTTATCACTATGGATTGTATCAGAATGTATATCAACTCTTTCCAATGCTTTTTTCACGCGTTCTGCACGAACTTTTGTTCTAACAAACACTAAAATCTTCTTATCAGGATGATCTTTTATCAGATATTCTAAAAAGAAACGTTTATCGTCCATTTCTACATAAGCAACAGCATGCTCAATATTCTTTGCTACAGGATCTTTTGGTGATATTTGAATTCGTATTGCATTGGAAACAAGCGAATATGCAAGGTTTTTAATCTTTTCATTAATTGTTGCCGAGAAAAATAGAGTCTGTCTTTTTCTTGGTAGATGACGCATTAAATCATTAATATCCTTAATAAAACCAAGATCTAACATATGATCAGCTTCATCTAAGACTAAAATCTCTACTCTTTTTAACAATAATGCACCCTGACTCACTAAATCGAACATTCTTCCGGGAGTTGCAATAAGCACATCTACACCTTCGTTAAGTTGTTCAATTTGTGGATCTTGCTCAACACCACCATGAATACAAAATGAAGTAATTCGAGTATGCTTACCCAAAATTTTAAAAACACTATCTATTTGTAGTGCTAACTCGTGTGTTGGTGCCATTACTAAACACTTAACACCATCTGGGCGACCTGTAATTTTACGTTCTTGCAAAACATGCAAAATAGGAATAGCAAAAGCAGCTGTTTTACCTGTCCCTGTTTGAGCAATTGCTAATACGTCCTCTCCTTTTAAAATAGGCGGAATAGCTTTATATTGAATGTCTGTGGGTTTTTTAAAACCTAGCTTAGAAATACTGGTTTTTATTCCCTCGGCAATGCGATAATCTTCAAATTTCATAAATTCTAATTAAGGCGCAAAGATAGGAATTATTTTAGATTCTTAATGGTTAGTTTAATGGCTAATATCTAATTATAATCATTCATAAACATAATTTTCTTGCGAATTGTATTTCCATCTTCATCAACCGCGCTAATAACATGTTCTCCTGCGTTTGCAAAAACTTCCATTTGATGAATATTTTTAGTTTCGCCAAGAAAAATATTATCTAAATGCCAAAAGATTTTTTTCTGGGAATAGCGATGAGCTATTTCAAATACCACTTTTTGTAATTCACCATTTATATCTCTAGGAATATAAATTTTTGTTGCATTAACCGGATATACGAATTGCATATCAGATATTTCACTATCGCCACTACATCCAGGTTTATATGGAGGTAATTGTTTGTAAATAGGGTTTTTACTTTTGTAATACCACTCCCATGTCGGAGGTAAAACAAACCATGCTTTGTGTACCATGTTCGTTGGACTTTCGCAACTAGAGCTTACTCTGTATTTTTGGCTTTTATCTAGATGCACCAAAGTATGAAAAGTACAAGCATCTGTTTTTAATCCAGCCTGTGGAATATATGTCGAATCTATATGTGGGCAAATACTTGATGCTCTATACCCACTTTCTTTACATACCGGAATATTAATTAAATCGTCGAATGGTGTATCGTACCACTTTGTTCGAGGTAATAAATCAAAAATATCGAATAGAACCGGCGCTGCAGCAATTGTTCCAACTAAGCCTGGTCGCCCTTCTCCATCTGCATTTCCTGCCCACACTCCTACCAAATATTCTTTATTTATTCCAACAGCCCATGCATCTCTAAATCCGAAACTAGTACCTGTTTTCCATGCAATTTTGTGTGATGAAGAAAAAGATTCCCATCCTAACTCGTTTTCAGGTCTGTTTACTTTTAGCAAAGCTTCAAGGGTAAGCCAGATTGAACCAGCACTAATAATTTGCTTGTTCTCAGTAAATTCATCCGATTTTACATTCTCAATATCTTGCTTTATAAGAATTGGATCATGAAAATCTTTCTTTCGGTATGTTGAACTATTTTGAGTATAATGATTCAAAATTCTACCGAAGCTTGAATATGCTCCAGCTAAATCCCATAAAGAAACTTCTGCACCTCCTAATATAAGAGATAATCCATAATGATCGGCTGAATATTTTATTTGACTAAAATTCATTTTTCTTAAATAATCGAGAAATCTGCCAACTCCAAATTTCTGCAACATATGTACTGATGGTACATTCAACGATCTGGATAAAGCTTTTGAAGCAGGTACTGCTCCATCGTAATCATGATCATAGTTTTTAGGCGAATATCCTTTCATTTGAGTTGGAATATCCGGAACTAATGATTCTGGAAGGATTTCTCCATTATCGAGCATACAAGCATATAAAAAGGGTTTTAAAATACTACCTGAGCTTCGTGGAGCTGTAATAACATCAACATCAGTACCATAATCATTTGAACCAATAATTGAGGTATTCCCAACATAAGAAATTACCTCTCCTGTTTCTATTTTAACTACAATTGCAGCTAAGTTGTATATCTCGTTAGAAGATAATGTTTTATGATGTCGTTCTATTATTCGATTTACATTTTGTTGAAGCTGATAATCAATACACGAATTAATTTTTTCTTCCTTATGAATTTGCATTAATCGCTCCAATAAGTGTGGTGCAAGTTTTGGTAAAGGATATGGTTTTCGTGGTAAATTCTCCATTAAAGATAATTCGTATTCCAGAGAATCAATAATCTGATTTTCCCATAACTTTTTTAATAATGTATTCCTTTTTCGCTCTAGTTCAGGCATATTTTTCCCTGGACGAATAAGTGAAGGTGAATTAGGCAAAACTGCAAGTGTAGCAGCTTCCGCCCAAGAAAGTTGATTTGGTTTACGGCCATAATATCTCCATGCAGCAGCTTCTAAACCAACAACATTTCCACCAAAAGGCGCATTAGATGCATATTTTACAAGTATTTCCTTTTTGGTGTATTTAAGTTCAAGCTTTAAGGCCTTAACGATTTCTATACATTTTTGCCAAATAGTACGTTTAGGATTATTGTTAAACATACGTATAACTTGCATGCTGATTGTACTACCTCCGCTTACAATCCTTTTTTCTTTAATATTTTGCGATAAAGCTCTTACAATTGACACTGGATTTATGCCTGGATGCTTGTAAAAGTATTGATCCTCGAAGTAAATTATTGATTTTTCGAATTTGTTAGGTACTGAATCTAATTCAGGGAAACGCCATTGCTCATCATTAGCAATGTGTGCTCCCATCAATTTCCCTTCTTGTGAATATAGAACCGTAGAAAAAGATCTCTGAGGTTCTTTAACAGGGATAAACAGGAAAAAGAATATAATTGATATTACAATGTAAATTAATATTTTAAGCTTTTTCGACATCAATATTTTAATTTAATAGATCATCTAAAAATACTAAAGGATCATAGTAGTATTTTCTTAGGTCTTCAAAAGTATAACAAACAAGATTAAATGTTGTAAAATGATGCTGTGGTAGAGTTTTTCCTGCTTTAATTTTTTTAGGTGGTACTTTAAGTATTTCAAAATGAAAATGATCAAATTGCCAACCAAATTTATTTAACTCTATTTTGTTCATAAATCTGGCTATAATTGTATTTTCATCGACTAAATCACCTACTTCAATCTTTATTCCTGCAATGTGCTCATATACAGTCCAAAAAAGCATGTTATCATATGAGTGTTCTATTATAATCTGAGCATAAGGACCATCATCTCTTACACTAATTACCATTCCTTTACCAACTGAAAAAATAGCTTCGTTTACATAGTTTTTGGAAGGTCGTTTTATATCAATTCCTGTGTGTAAATGCGCAGGAATTCCAGGTCGTGCCTTACGCATTTCACCAAAAGTTCCAATATTCGTTAAATGAATCAATGATAATTCTGTTCGATCATATGAATTTATAGGCAAGTAATATTCTTCTGAATAAGATTTACCAGTTAGAAACCATAATAATATTAATATTCCAATTAGTTTATAAGACATTTATTCAGGTTAATTAAAAGAAGAGGGTGTCCGAAAAATCATTATTTGTCATCTCCAACTTGATTGGAGATCCCGCAATAGACATTATTATTGTTATATTAGGGATTCCCTTTTTCAAGGGAATGACAGTTTTACTACTTTTCGGACACCCTAATAATATATAAGTATTAATGTAAATTATTGATCTTTTGATACTTTAACCCATCTACCAGGAGTACGTGCATTTATATTATTATCATACATTGCTTCACAATATATTGCAGGCATATAAAAGTCTCCTAAATAAGCTGCATTTAATAATATAACAAATGTTTTAGATTCTCCTGATCGTAAATCTAAATAGGTAAATACTCTATCATCGCGTATATCCTGATAAGTAGGTATATCTATTTCATGAACAGAACCTTCTCCGAACATTCTGGTATTATGAATCTCCCAACCAGAAGGAAACATTTGAGTTAAAGCCATTTCCTTATAATCACCGTGAGTTCCAGGGTTTTTAAGTGTAACTTCAACTTTAAAATCCGTTCCTTGTTTAATATCTTCAGGATAAATAAGATCATCTTCTAAAGATTTATATACAACCTTCATAAGCATCTGATTATTAGCTGCTGTTTTATCATCAATTAAAGGAACACCTTCAATTGCTAAACTTGCATATATAATTGATTCAGAATTATTTGTTACAACAGATTTTCCTTGTTTTAAGTTAGTTAACGTTTCCTGATGTTGCTTTAAATTCATATCAGAGCTAATAGATTCGCTTTTCTTTCCATTAAAAGCATAACTGTATGATAACACTCTATCTTCGAAAGTATCTCCTTGCAACAATTTAGAAAAAGCAATCAGACAATAAGCTGTTGTTTGAGTACTCATCCATGTTTTAGATGAAAGTTGCTTAGATAATTTATCAATTAATGGAACCATTTTCTTTCCATCATTCATTAAAACAAGAGTTTCTAATATCATTGCTTCATCTCTTGTTGATGAACCATAAGTATATGAAAGTTCCTTATAATCATCAATATAAATATCAAGAGTGCTTGTGATTTCTTCAGCAATCTCAGGTTTTCCAGCTAATAAATACGAAGCAGCAAGTCTCCATTTTGCCTGAGAATTAAGGTTTACAAGTCCTTTTAGTCTATTCATAGCACCAATTTCAGGTTCACCTGCTAAAGCTAAAGTATATAATCTATAAGCCTGAATTAACATGGAATGCTTATATCCGTTATATTGCCAATTATTTGCTTGTGATTGTTGATATGAAATCCACTGGTCTTTAAATCCGATAGGTAAATCATATCCTAAAGCTTCAGCTTCTAACATAAAATGTCCTGCATATGATGTTCCCCAGTCATTAGGGTTAGTTGCTCCCGGCCAATAACCTAATCCACCTCCAGATAATTGAAATGATTTTAGTCGATTAATTCCTGCAACAACATTAGTATGAATGCGATCTTCCATTTCATCACTAATTTCCATAACACTTCCTAAGAATAATTGTGGAAATACTGATGATGTGGTTTGTTCAATACATCCGTGTGGATATTGTATTAGATATTTTAATCTACGACCAAAATCAATTGGAGGAATATTAGCAATGTCAAGAATAGCTTCGTTTGTACCACCAATTCCAAATACATCGAAATCTTGAGTCCATGATTCGCCCGGCTGGATTACTTTAGCATAAACATCCGTAACCTTTGGATTAGGAACTCTTACATCAAGCTCCATTTCATATTCTGCTTTTTCTTTACCTGATTCAGCAATTATTTTAATCCTAGCAATGCCCAATTTCTCCTTAACTTTTAGATTAAACAGGACATTCTTCTCGCCTGCTTCAGTAAATGTAATTTGTTGATTTTTAGACTCAACTATTTCTATAAATTCATTTGCTTCTACTTTAAGACTAACATTTTTAATTTTTTCATCCATTGCAAAAACCGTAACTGGCATTTTTACCGTTTCGGTTGGACTTAAAACTCTAGGTAAAGTAGATAAAATCATTAATGGGCTTTTTACTGGAGTCGATTTATCAGTAAATCCATAAGCTCCTTCGTTACCGGCAACAACCATTGTGCGCACAGCACCAATATATTTCGGCAACTTAATAGTATGTTTGGCTGTTTTTCCTTTTTTCAAAGTAAAAGGTCCAATAAACTTAACAACAGGTTTAAATCGGTCTGCTTTTTTCTTTCCTTTATCAGAAAGCTCTTCGTCACCACCAATTGCAAAAACTTGCTCAATATTCCCACCATAAGCACCAAGTATCATATCGAATAAATCCCAAGTTTTTATTCCCAATGCTTCTCTTTTATAGAAATTTGACCATGGATCAGGTGTTTTAAATCGAGTTAAATCCAATAAACCTTCATCTACCATTGCAATTGTATAAGTCATTTCTTTTCCAGTCTTTTCATTTACCGCGACTGTAACTTCTTGTTCCGATGATAATTCATCAGGCATATTAAGAATAGGTTGTATTCTTGTTTGTGGATCTTCAACTTTTAATGGAATTACACCATATAATCTAATAGGCAGATCATTAGCCGTATTTGCATGTGGTTGTAATAACGTTATGTTTACATATACTGTTGGAGCCATATTTTCGGTTGCTTTAAACTCAAAAACAGTTTCTCCTTCGTTTGTTTCAACCCAATGTGATCCAATTACCTTAGAACCATTCTCTAAGCTTACAAGAGCTCGTCCTGATTTAGCTCCAGGGAATGTAACTTTAATACTCTCACCAACTTTATATTCCTTTTTATCGGCTGCAAAAACAAGCATTGATGCACCACCCGGATTTTCATCCTGAGCTCTTCCTGCCCAACCTGGCCAGTCAATATAGATTATCTTACCTGTACTATGACCTGCTCGATCTTTAACAGTCAATAAATATCTACCCCAATCCGGATATTTAACTTCAATATCAAATTTCCCAATTCCTTCTGAATTTGTTGAGACTTTCTTACTTGTAATAACTGAATAGTTAGACATTCCAGAATATGATCCAATATTGTTAGCACCGGCTTCCCACCACCATCTCCAACTAATCTTATAAAGTGTTGCTTCTAGATCTTTTCTTGCAACAGGATTACCATTAGCATCTACTGTAACAATATCGATATTATGATCTGTATCTGTAAGTAGCATTCCTCGGGCTTTATCGCCTTTTGGAGTTTTCATTCCAACAAAATACCTATAAGGAGCGTATGGAATCTTCATTTGATCAACACTAAAATCACCACCTTCTTCAAAAGCTCTGGTAATGAATGTAGCATTTAACATACCTGCTGGTTCATCTCGAGTATCAAGATCAGCAACAAATGATGCATTACCCTGATCATCAACTCTGCCATCAAAAATACTTTGTTCTTCTGTATCAAAGGTTCTAGAAGGATCGTCGAAAATAAACTCAGAAAAGCGTGAGAATTTTGTTCTTGCTGAACTTAATTTTACATCTACAGTTGCTCTTAAGTTCTTAGCAATAGCACCATGTAGCCATTTAATATTTAGTTTTCCTCTAATTACATCATCTAAAGCTGTTAACTTATCTTTTCCAAAATCAATATTAATTTTTAATCTGTTTGGCTTAACAGTTTCGATATTAAGGTTTTTCTCGAATGTTGCACCACCAATTTTTATTTTGGCTAACCAGTTACCTGTTGCGGCATCAACATCGGTTTTTATGGTAAACTGATAAAAATTATTTATACTTTGTGTTTTAACCAAACGTTGCGATAATTGACCGTAAACATCATATAATTCGAAAGTTACAGGATGATTATCCGGAAGTATATTTTCTTTGTCTTCTAATATGAATGTTAAGAATAAAGTATCACCAGGTCTCCAGACTCCTCTTTCACCATATAGAAATCCTTTTATTCCTTTGGTGATTTTACTACCTGAAACATCGAATGTGCTTAATGAAAGCGATGAACCATCATCTAATTTTAAGTATCCTCGTTGAGATCCATTTTTAGCTATTAAAAGAAATGGTTTTTGATCGTAAGCGATTGTTACAAGACCATTATTATCAGTCGATTTTGTACTTATTAATTGTTGTTGATAATTGTATATTTCCACTTCGGTTCCACCCAGTGGTTTAGTAGTTCTAATATCTGTTATTGCAACAACAATTTTTTTATCGTTACCTGTTTTAGCAATAATTCCTAAATCTGATGCTAAAACATTTCTGCTTACACTTTTATTTCGGTAATAAGCATTTTTACAAGGATTTTCCCTATCGCGCCAATTATAATCATAACTATATTCGTCGTAATAGTAATCTTCAATTCCATCCCATCCGGAACTTTCTTCCTCGTCATAAGAGTCCCAGCTTTCTTCAGTTATTTCATCATCATCCTTTTTATCGTCGCAAGGATATAAAGAATACTCTTTTTTAAATGATATTTCAATTCTATAAATTGCTCCCGGATCATTTTGTATAAATTCGGCTAAATCTAAAGAAAACGTATTCCATTGCCCATAATCAATAAGATTTGGTGATGTTAATTCAATTTTCTTCTTTGCTACAGGACGTCCAACTCTTTTTAATTGACTATTGCCATCAAGACTATTAACCTGAAGGAATTGAGTAATATTATCTTCAAAGATCTTTATTATTGTAACATCTACTGCCGATAAATTAACGGTTTGAAAAGGAAATTGGAGTCCATTCGAATTTGGAACAATTATACCATTACCAATTAACTCAACTTTAGGTTTTATAGCTTCAAAAGTTAGTTCCTTTGAAACTTTTTCATTCAATTTATAATCAGAGATACTAAGAATTGCTCTCTCAATAGTAACTTTCTTTGATCCAGATAATCTAGATCTTGGGTATACTTTTAATCTATTTCCATCAACAGTGAAATTCGGATTCCTACTACCTTTAATACTAATTAATCCCCTAAAGTCTTGATTTTCTTTTAGCGGATCAGAAAAATGCATTAAGATATGTTGTTCCGGCTGTTGAATAACAGTCATTTTCATTAGTTTAAAGCTACTTATGGAAGGTATCTCAATAACTTCTTCACCTTCAACATCAATATCTTTTGACTTTCCGTTATATGTTATTGTAAGTTCTTGATCATCCTTTTCGCGAGATATACTATCTATTGTAAAGATATGTTTCTTTGAATCTTGTGTATGATCCCACTTAAGTTTAAAACTTTTACCTTCCAGATCTGCACTAACAATTTCTTCAATTGTACTATTTTCAATAAAATCAGCAGTTTCAAACTCACCTTTAAGTTTATTGTATTTCAGATTTTTTTGATCGTAAGGATCTAAGGTAATTTTAGATATTCTGAAATTTTGTTTTATAATTTGGAACTGAATAGGGAAATCTGAAAAATCCGAAGGAACATCTATTAATTTAGTAAGATGAAAATTACCTTCGTAGATTTGACCCGAAATTAAGTCCTCATCTGGTCTTAACTCTAAGGTTCTATTATCTAACCAATATACTTTACCTTCAATTTTAGGACTAAAAGAGAAGAAATCCGTTTTTACATATGTGCCAGGCTCAACATCCTGCTCTAGCTGATTGGATAATTTTATTTTAATAGTTGATTTTGATGATATTATTCCTGTTGTATAGGCAGAAACATACTCACTAAATCCAGGATTTATTTTTACAGGTGGTGGGGCATCTTTCTTACCCTTTTTACATGCTGTAAACGCTAAAAGAATGGCAAATAATAGCACTTTGCCAAATGCAATTACTGAATACTTCATTATATAAAAGTTTGGTTAATATGAGTTAATATTAATAATTTATCCATTAACTCAAATTTAATCAAATATTCTTACTTAAATATAGTGTGAATAAAGTTTTAGAATAAAGTTTTAAACAATAAAATGTTAATACTAGTAGAGGTGAGTAAATTAATATTACTGCATACTATCAAATAAATCAACCAATTCAGGATAATAGTAATAAGCTATAATATCAACACTGTCAATGTTTTGAGGTTTTGAAGGTATGAATTTTTGTACAGTGTGTGCTTTCATTTTAGATGAATCAAAAGGTTTCATTAAATCTGTTATTTCACTATCAGACAGGTTTTTATCGACCCATTTAGAAGCATCTTCAGGTTCAAGTATCAAGGGCATTCTTTTCTTGGTGTTATGGATCTCACCTACTATTTCATTCGCTTCAACTGTAATTACAGAATATGTATTAAATATTTCCCCGGTTTCCTTATCTGTCCATGATGACCATATGCCGCCAAAAACAAATACTTCATCGTCTTTTAAGCTTATGTAATATGGGTACTTTTTACCTTTTATTTTTTGCCACTCAAAAAATCCCGAGCATAAAATTAAACATCGTTTATTTCTAATGGAATCTTTGAATGATGCTTTTTCAAAAATAGTTTCTGCTTTAGCATTTAATGTATTGTTCCTAATTTTGTCAGCAGTTTCCTTATCCTTTACCCATTTAGGTATAATACCCCAATGAAAAAATTGAATCTCATCGGGTTGCTTATCGGTAATAACAGGCATTGCTGGGTTGTCAAAGCCGTTAACTAAGAATGTATCATTAAACAAACTTAATTGTTCTTCTTTTACAATCTTATTTTCAATAAGCTTGGATGGATTCTTTTTTGTAAGACAATAATAAAAACACATTATATAAAGATAAAAGATTCAAGTAAAAAGGACAAAACAAATCATTTAATTAGCAATTAATTTTGATTATATCGCTCCATTGGGTTGTATATTTAGAGGATAACATTTCTTGCTTTAATTTCCATTCCTTTCCGTCACCTTGTATCGCAAGTTTTATTTTATCTCTACCATATTTTTTGTTAATACAATCAGTTGCTTTTGATAGCATTTTACACGCTTTAACATCTACATTATTATACAGCCCCATTTGAATGTTATTTGCACTTTCTAGTCCATCAACTATAACTCCTGCTTTTTTGTATCTTAAATCGTCTCTATAGATCAATTTAAGACCTTCTAAAGCAAATTTAACCAATTCTATCTGACTATTAGTCGAAAAGCCTAAATGTATTGTTTTAGATAAATAGTAATACATATCTGTACTGAATGGGTCTGTATGAATGAATACTGTTAGTATATTAGCAACAGAATTTTGTTTGCGTAACTTCTCAGAACATCTTGTAGCATATGTAGATACGGCTTCTTTTAGGTATTTTACATTTGTAACAATCTTTCCAAAGCCACGCGTGGTGGCTATTGCCTTTTTAGCTGGAAGCATTGTCTCCAGTGGAATGCAAGATATTCCTTGAAGCTCTTTTTTCAATCGCAGACTTACTACAGTAAGGTTTTTTCTTATCCAGTTATCATTTATTGTTACAAAATCATGAGCAGTTTGTATTCCATTATATTTTAGAAATTTTTGATATTGGCGCCCAATCCCCCATATATCATTAATCATTGTATTTCTTAATGCGCAATCTATATCACGATTTGATAGAAGTATGCAAACTCCATTATACTTACTTTCCTTTTTTGCTAATTTATTTGCAATTTTTGATAAAGCTTTGGTTTTGCTGATTCCAATACTTACGTCAATTCCTGTACATTGTTTAATTGTTTGTTTTATTTCGTCACCTATCTTTTTAAGCCTATTGTGTTTAAAACCAGACAAATCAAGAAAAGATTCATCAATAGAGTAAATCTCAATTCTTGGTGAAAATTTCTTGAGTATTTGTATTATTCTTATGCTCATGTCGCCATAAAGTGCAAAATTTGAACTAAATACTTGCACTTTATTCTTCTCAAGATATTGCTTCTTGTTAAATGCAGGTTCAGCCATTTTTAAACCTAAAGCTTTTGCTTCGTCAGACCTTGATATTATGCAGCCATCATTATTAGAAAGTACAACAATAGGCAAACCCTCTAACATAGGGTTAAATACCCTTTCGCAGGATACATAGAAGTTATTGGCATCAACGAGTGCATACATAATATAATTATTTTGTTTACTGTGTCATTCTCGCGAAAGCGGGAATCTATTTTTCGTACAATAGATTCCGCATCAAGTGCGGAATGACAGAAAGGTAGAATTGGTTATTCTTTATTTCTCATTTTGATTAGTGTTTGTGAATACTATATGTTACGACTCCCCAAATCATAAAATTATTGTGTTTGTTAACTTTTATAGGTTCATAATCAGGGTTGTCGGGCATTAAAAAAGCTGATTCATTATCTATTTTTTTGAATCGCTTTAGTGTAAATTCACCATCTATTATGCAAACTAACACAGAGTCATCCTTTGGTTGCAATGATTTGTCGATTACAACAAGATCACCGTCATGTATGCCTGCATTAATCATTGATGAGCCAGTTATTTGAGCAAAAAAAGTTGAGCTTGGATTTCTTATTAAACGCTCGTTTAAATCCAGCGACATTTCCAAATAATCATCTGCAGGCGATGGAAATCCTGCAGGAATCAATGATTCAAAAAATGGCAGTCTAAGTTCAACTTGTTTATTTAGAGCGAATATTTTCATAATAATTTTGTTTATAACTATTTGTTAATCATTCTTTAATGCAATTTATTTAAACATTTAAGCCAACTGTTGCTTTAATCTTGTAGATGGTTCTTCTAAGTTGATATTTGTAAGTCTATGTAAGTTAGAAACTTCAATACTAACAAAGCCAAACTCACTAACCACCTTACCTTTAATTAAGTAACATCCTGGTCCTCTGAATGGATGCTGTGCAGTTATATTAGGAAACTGAACTGTATCAACCCAATGTCCTTCCAGATCGACAAAAACGCCGAAGCTCATATATTTCCCATTCCCTGTGCGAGTTCCTTTTACATGAACCAGATAGCCAATTATTTCCACTTGTTTATTTATAAATTTAGGGAGATTCCTTGCTAATAAACGAGTCTCAGGCAATTCTTCTATTAGCTTAAACGGTGAAATACTTGACGAAAAACCTATAAGTTCCAATTCATCATAAGCTGGTTCTAAAGGATGTGAATACAGTTCAGGAAGACTGAATTCTTTGGGTTTCTCGTTAAATAAGGTTTTAGTGGGTTTTGTTCTTTTATCCTTTTTTAGGATAAAATGGGCATCCCACAGTAATTCTTTTTTAGGTTTTTTCGTAAAGCGAAATGCATTAATGCGAATAAGAATGGTCAATTGCTCAAGCGAAACAGGAATTCGTTTCATAAAATCACGCAGATCAAGAAAGAGACCATTGGTGTAACGTTCAATTAATAAAGTTTTTACAGTAGCGGTTTCAAGATGTTCAATTAAGTTTAGACCCAGATGTATTACATTGCCATGAATCACAGTAATATGATCGCTATTATTAATGCAAGGTGCTTCGATTTGTGCTCCATGCATCCTTGCTTCGTGCACATAAAGCTCTTTACGGTAAAAGCCTCCACCATTATTAATTGTTGCTACCGTATATTCCAAAGGATAATATGCTTTTAGGTATAATGCCTGGTAGCTTTCAACTGCATACGATGCTGAATGCCCTTTTGAGAAGGCATAATTGGCAAAGCTTTCAATCTGAGTCCATACCCTTTGTACAATGTGAAATGGATATTTTCTTTCCTTGCAATTTGAGAAAAACTTATCTTTAATCTTACCAAACTCATTACGTTGCTTAAATTTCCATGACATACCTCGGCGCAATACGTCAGCTTCAGCTAAAGTTAATCCTGCAAAATAATGAGCAACCTTAATTACATCTTCCTGGTAAACCATTACACCATAAGTTTCTTCCAATAAATCATACAACTCAGGCATTTCTTTTCGGGCTACTTCTCTCCTTTCCGGATGACGATAACGTAAGATGTACTCACGCATCATGCCGCTTTTAGCTACTCCAGGGCGAATAATTGAACTGGCCGCTACAAGTCTTATATAATCATCGGCTTCGAGTTTTGTGAGCAACATACGCATAGCGGGCGATTCTACATAAAAACAGCCAATGGTTTTTCCGTGTTTTAGTAAGTCTTTGACTTTTTCATCCCTCTTAAATAGTTCTAAATCATGAATATCGATCCTATTACCTGTATTTTTTTCTACTATAGAAACTGCATCTTCAATTTTGCTTAATCCACGTTGCCCAAGTACATCAAATTTGGCAAAGCCAATATCTTCGGCTTCGAGCATACTAAAATGTATTGTAGGAAAACCTTTAGGTGGCATAATAGTAGCTGTGTAGGCACTTATAGGTTTTTCAGATATTATTATTCCACTTGAGTGTACGCTTAAATGACTTGGAAACCCATGAATTAACTTGCTATACTTTAACACAAGTTGCCCCATCTCGTCTACATCTTTCAGGCTTTTAGCCTTTTGTAGTTTTTCAATTTCTTGTGATGGTAAGCCAAAAACTTTTCCTATTTCCCGAATCATGGATCGAAACTGAAATGTAATATAGGTTCCAACTAAGGCTGTGTGATCCCAACCATGGGTATCAAAAAGGTATTTGGTAATATTGTTTCTATCACGAGATGCAAAGTCAATATCAAAATCAGGTGGACTATTTCGAGATGGATTAATGAATCGCTCGAAATACAAATCCAGTTCAATTGGATCTACATCGGTAATGCGGAGTAAATAAGCAACCATACTGTTGGCTCCGCTTCCACGACCAACATAATAACAGCCTTTACTTCTGGCATGTTGAACCATGTCCCAGTTAATAAGAAAATACGAACAGAAATTCATTTGCTTTATAACTTTCAACTCCTTTTCCATTCGCTCAATCACCTTTTTTGATGGCTTTTTGTAGCGATATTTCAATCCTTTGAGACTTTCCTGAATTAAAAGTTTGAAATCTTCTTCGGGTGAACCTGTGTAGGATTGTTTGTTTTTGAATGTTTTGAACTCAAAGTGAATAGAACAGTTATGAAGTATTTGCTTTGTATTCTCAATAATCTGGGGATATTCCTTGAAAAGTTCCTGAATATCCTGATTCTGGAACATAATTTCGTAAGAATTTGCTTCTTCTGTTTTGGGTAATCTACTTAGTAAAAGATTTTTGTCAATTGCACGGAGTAAGCGGTGTATATTGAAATCTCGTTTATGTCGAAATGTTACAGCTTGCAGAATAACTAGTTTATCCTGGTAATTCTTCCATTCTGAGAAAGCAAGCTTACTTAGTTGCGAAGGTTTTATTCCTACAAATTCATTCTCTTTTAGTGATTTATAGTCAGTACTTCCGAATGGATATACAACGTAAGCGTTTGTAAATGTTGGTGCTTTTTCTGGAAAATCATCACCAGAGTGAAGATGTTGTGTTAAATGCTCATTTAACTGCTGAAATCCAGCGTTATTCTTTGCAATTCCAATGTGTTGTTGCTGTACTCCATTTCTAAAATCAATGCCTAAAATAGGCTTTATTTGCTCTCTTTCGCACTGTTTAATAAAATCAAGACATGCTGATGTACTATTAATATCTGAAAGTACAATAGAATCATAGGCCTTAGCTTTGGCTTCTTGTACTAATTGCTCAATGGAAAGTGTTCCAAATTTATAGCTGTAATATGTATGGCAGTTTAAAAGCACTGTTTTCTATTTGTTGGTGTAATAGTTTAATAATTAACATTTTACATGTTTGTTGTCAAATTAAAAGCTACAGGCCTCAGGCTTCAGGATGTCATCTGTAATTTTCCATTCTTAATTCTTAATTAGTTTATATTCTTCGACTAGCTCAGAATGACACTGCAACACAAACCATTCAATTCTTCATTTTTAATTATTGCCGTCGGTGTGCCGGAATTACAGGTGGTTGTCCATTAAATGGATTAGCCATTTGTCCTATTCCTCTTGTTCCCATTGTATTAACACGTCTTATAGCATTTTGACCGTATCGATTACGAATTCGATCCATTGCCTGATAGAGATTAATCATTTCGGCTGTATCTTCGAAAAGATTCATTTGATAAGTTCCCGAAAGCAAATGACTGTAGCGTACTCCAACTAATCGAACCAACACTCTACGTTCATAAAGCTGATCAAAAAGCTCCATTACCGTTTTTATTAATGTATGATCTAATGAAGTGTAAGAAATTCGTTTTTGTTTTGTTCGGGTATCAAAATCAGAATAGCGTACGGTTACTGTAACACATGATGTTAATTTATTTCCATTTCTAAGGTAATATGCTAATTTCTCAGCCATCGAAGTCATTATGTTTTTTAACTGACGAACATCAATGGTATCTTTTTCCAATGTTAAAGAAGAAGATATTGACTTTCGCTCATGATATGGAATAACCTCAGTATTATCAATTCCCTGGGCTTTTTTCCATAGTAATATGCCATTTTTACCCATAACTCTATCCATGAGTTCTATTGGCATTTCTTGTACTGTTTTTACATATTTGATTCCCATATTAAGCAACATCTTGTAAGTCTTATCGCCTACCATAGGGATTTTCTTTACAGCTAATGGTGCTAAAAAGGGTTTTTCTGTACCTAAAGGAATATTAATATGATTATCGGGTTTAGCTTCATTGGTTCCTACTTTTGCTACTGTTTTACTTGTCGAAAGTCCAAATGATATAGGTAAACCAGTTTCTTTAGTTACTCTTTTTCGTAGTTCTTGTGCCCATTTGTAGGTTCCAAAAAACTTATCCATTCCGGTTGCATCAATGTAAAATTCATCGATAGAAGATTTTTCATACAATGGAGATGCTTCTTTAATAACATCGGTAACCATATCTGAGAACTTACTATAAATACCGCTATTACCTCGAATTACTGTTGCCTCAGGGCAAAGCATTTGCGCCATTCGCATGGGCATCGCAGAATGTATTCCGTATTTACGAGCTTCGTAACTACAGGCAGCAACAACTCCTCTTCCACTGGTTCCTCCAACAAGCACAGGCTTGCCGTTCAGGCTGGAATCGAGCAGCCGCTCACACGACACGAAAAACGTGTCTAGGTCAATATGGATTATTGATTTGTTCATTAATTAAATTCAAATAATAATATTTTATATTTTAAAGAGAATATTCAAAAAGCCATGATCTGTCATCCCCAACTTGATTGGGGATCTTATAATTCATTATATATACAATTCAAATAATAGATTCCCTTTTTCAAGGGAATGACACCTAAGAGGCTTTTTAGATTTACAAATATGATACACTATAATTGAAATTAATATTCAATTTTAGGTATGGTAGATACTACAATCCCTTGCACAATAAAATTGCGTGAGAGAATAATTGGTGTATGCGTTTTATTTGACGAGCGTGGTAGTAAAATCACATTATCGTCGTTTATTCTTAATTCTTTAACAGTTGCTTCATCGTCGATTAAAGCAACAACAATATCGCCATTATCGGCAGAGTTTTGCTGTTTTACTAAAACCAAATCACCATCGTTAATGCCTTTTTCGTTCATGGAATCTCCTTTAGCTTGTAATAAGAAATATTTATCAGTTGGTTTAGCTAATTTAGTAGAAACAGCTATCATAGCTTCGATATTTTCTTCGGCTAAAATAGGTAAGCCACAGGCGATTGTTCCCAATAGTGGAATTTTCACTGTTTGTTCGCTAGTTGTTTCTTCTTCGTTAAATTCGTATTGTATAAACTGAATACTTCCATCCTCTCTCTTGTTCAGAATATTTTTATCGATTAAATTTTGCAAAATAACTGCTGCAGAGCGTGGCGATTTATAATCCATTTCTTTCATTAACTCACGTACACTAGGCATTTTGCCATGTTTCATGAGAAAGTCTCGTATGGCACGCAATGCTGCTAATTCTTTATTTGAAACTGTATTTTGCATACACAAATATACACCAAAAATACACGAAAAGCAAATGGTTTTTCATTGATAGATTTTAAGTGCTTATTAATCTGTTAATTAATTTTCATATGAGTGTGTATACTTTTTGTGATGATGATAAATGATGTAACCCCACTATTGTCATTCCCGCAAAAACAGGAATCTGATTTTGAATTTAGAGATTCCCAATCAAGTTGGGAATGACAATAGTTAAGTAAATAAAATAAGTAGAATATCATTTCCGGCTTGATCGGAAATCTAAAAAGGGATTATTATTTAACTAAAAGAATTCCAAATAAGTTGGTGATGATAATAGTTAGTAATAAACTAAGTAGAATGTGTCATTCCGGGCGTAGACCCGGAATCTCTTTGTAAAATGGATTCTTGCATACACAAGAATTACAAGAGGGAACTCACTCCCTTCCAGCTGGTATTAAGAGTTACAAAAGGGTCAGTTTTGTAATTATTTTATAATTGTTGTTTGTAGTGAATCAGATATTTCATTTGCTGTATTAATAATATAATCTTTTTTACCTGTCATAAGTTCAATTTTCTTATTCGATAAAACCATTATAAGCTTATATAGGTCTGTAGTTTCTATTCTGTTTATGGATAGAACATTCATGCTTTGACTTGCTTTTGTTTTAATTATTTTAAGATTAAGTAAAGTACTTATATCTTGCCATTTTCCTTTTTTTATTGTAAAAATACCTATGTATTTTTTTAGTCTTCTAGTATTTGTATCTATTACTATTCCTGATTTTATAAACAGACATAGAATAGATATTATAAGAAATATAATACCTTTCCAGTCTAGTGCTATTAACCTCCAGGTGCTGATCCCAATAGATATATATCCTAAAGCAATAAAATTTGGTGGAAGTTTTCCTGTGTTATAATTTAATATCATATTACTTTTTATTCGTTAACAATTAATCATATTGTCAAAAAAAGCTGGAAAGATTGAATTCTCACCTTTCCAGCTTGGTGTTGAGAATTACAAAAGGGTCAGTTTTGTAATTTACTTAAAATTTGATATTCGATAAATCGCACTCTATTTTGCATAAAAGATAATGCAGAAAGGTTTTCTATCAGTGATCTTGATCGAATTCTGCTTTCGTAAACATTATTTCTAATTAAAGCTAAAGAATATGGTGCATCTTCTGGATTCAATATATAATCCAGATCATACTTCTCCGATAAAACATCAATTGTGTTTTCATAGTCCGTTAATTTAGATTCAATAGAGTTATCTTTTATTACTTTATCTTTCTCAGATATAAATGAGAATACTAGATTCTTTTTGCTAAACCCTCTTAATTTATAGTAGTTTATACTATTAAAAGATAATAGAACCTTATTTTCTTCACTTGCCGAAACAATCAGTTCCATTTTTGCTTTTTCTAAGACTTCGCATAAGTCATCGGCATTTACATTAAGTGTTTTTAGTTTTCCAATATCTAAATCATTTTCAAGATTTTGAATCAGCATGTCATAAGATAGGTCGTTTTTCTTTCCCAATGAATTTGATTGTGATACTGATTTTTCAATCGATGGTATAATAGACTCATAGATATCTTTACTTACTCCCACTGCTAATAGAGTGCTAATTATTGCCAGGTACATCATAAAGAAAATAACCCCAAAGAAGTTTCTATCTGATTTAGCCTTAGTTTTATTGTGATATCTAACATAAAAGGGTAAAAACAGAACAAAGGGAAGCGGTAGACCAATTATCAGCATTATACTTGCTCCTGGCCAATGCATAATTTTAAACAACATTCCTAAAGATGTAAATGCAATGGTTAAATAAGCAATAATGTATAAATGCAATTGCGTTTTATCTTTATGACTTTTATAGCTTAACATAAGTGAAACCGGGAAAAATAAAAACACTAATAGCAAAATGCTTATTGTAAGAAGAATTCCAGCACCAGGCCAATGGTTTACCTTAAAAATAACACCTGTTAATTGTAAGTTGATTAAAATAATTCCTAATATATATATAATCTTTTTCATCGTTTTATACTTTTAAATTATTGCTGTTTTGTATTTGATTGAACATCAGTCGTTACGAGTTTAATACTCTGTAGTGCCTCTTGTTGTGCTAATCTAATATCTAATTGTATTTGCGATAAATTATTTAAAGATATAGCTAAAGGAATTTTGTAGAAGTTTTCTTGAATCCATTCTTGCGGATTATCTTCAGATAAGTACAGTGCTTCATCAATAAAATCAGCTGAATTACCTCTTAAGTCTGTAAGTATGTAAGTCTTATACTCTTGAATATCATTATATAGCGAATAAACTTTTCCATTCTGAGAATCACCTTCTAGCAATTTAACATTAGTCTTATGTGATGATGTATGTTTTAAGAAAAAAATATCTTCTAACTTTAAATGGCTCGTATTAATATTAGTTACTCCAGCTAAGCTAGCTAAATCATTTTTTAGATCTGTTATTGAATTATAAAGCTCATCAGCTTTTTGATTAATTTCTATGGATTTATCTATTTCTGAAATTTTGATTATTTGATTATCCATAACTGAAATAGAACTGTGCAGCTCATTTACTCTATAAGCATAGGCATCTAATATACTTTCCGATGATTTGATAGTTAATAAGAAAGTGAATGCAGTGATGAACATAATTGCAAATACAGAAAATATGAATGAATTCTTTACAGTTGATTCATTCTTATAATAATTATAGGCATAAATTGGCAGAAAAATGCTAAACAAAAGAACAGAACCAATTAATAGCATGATAGTGGCACCAGGCCAATGTTGAATCTTAAATAATGTTCCGAATGAAAATCCAACAACACCAATAATACCGGCTATAATTAGGGCTTTAGAGTATTTTTTCGATTGATTAGAAAGTAAAAAGCTAATTCCACCAATTACAATCGTAAGAATGGTTAAAAACTCACCAATAACAAGCAATGAGTTGGCAAATGGCCAATGTTGAATTTTAAATAAAGTTCCATTCATAAAAGCAAATCCACTTAAAAAAGCCAGAATTACAATAAAACCGTGCTTCTTCTGAAATACTTCTTTATACCAAACATATAGTGCTGCTGGAAAGAACACTGTACTTACAATAAAAGTGCTTAATAAAATTAGAATACTTGCACCGGGCCAGTGCATAATTTTAGCTAAAGCAGCAACAGATATTCCTGCCATAGCAATTGTTCCAAGAGTTTTCATTGATTTTTTCATCATACGATAATTTTTATTAATTAGTAAAAGAGTTTCCTGCTGAACCCTTCTTAAGCCCTGTAAACCCACATCAAGTTTTACTGATTCATATGCATCATCGAAAGAAATACCGTTACTCATACGATCTTCGATGTCGCAACAAACATGATCTAAAAGGTCATATTCTAAATGTGAATATGTTATACCTTCGTTTTGCACATCACGCTCAACAATTCTGAATTGGTCTAATGTTAATTGCATGGATCTAAACCTATTTCTGGTTTTAATAAAATGCCAATGGTTTTAATGAAATCTTCTAGTTCTTTAATTTTTTCTCGAGCAGTCTCGTTACCTTTCTTGGTAAGCTTGTAATAAATTCTGTTTCGGTTATTTACAACTTCCGATTCAGTTATTAAAGCTCCCTCCTTTTCAAGCTTATGCAGCACTGGATAAAGTGCTCCATACGTTAAAGTAATTTGACCCTCGGTTAAAATCGAAACTTTTTGTGTGATTTCATAACCATACATTCTTCCATGTTCAGCTAATAGCTTAAGAACGATTGATTTTAACGACCCTTTTAATAATTCTCTTGAAACCATAGTTTTAAATTTATATATACTACAATCTTATATATAGCAAATATAGTATATAATGTTTTAAAAATGCAAATAATTTGTTAAGTAATTATTAATTAATACTGATCTTAAGTAGGTAAGTCTATGTATTTCAATAAAAAAAAGCCCAGAGATAACTGAGCCTTATATTAAGTTTAGAATTAAATTTTAGTAATATTTATTGAATCACAATTTTTTGTTTTATCTCTTTATTATTAGTTATAAGCTGTAAAATATACGTTCCGCTTAAATATGGAGATACATGAAGTCGATAATTTGTAAGTTCTGATTTTTCTATTTGTTTATTTATTATAACTCTACCCGATATATCAATTAAATTTAACTCAACAAGTCCATTTTCTTCTGTTTCGAAATTAATAAAAAACTCTCCATTATTTGGATTAGGGAATACCGATAAACTCTGATTCCCAATAATATTTTCAATGCCAGTTACAACAGGAGTGTAATCTAGAGACATATCTTTAAAATATGTTTCATCAGCAGGATCAACATTAAATGTATTAGCAGATACTGTAAAACTAACCGAATGAATAGGTCCCTGAGCATGTTGATCAGTAAATTCTATCCATATTTTGTAATCCCCGTCAGTAACAACCTGACTACTTAAATTCTGGCAATTCCATGTTATAGTATGCATCTGATGTGAGGTAAGTGTTGCACCTGTTATTGCATCAGTAACATCCCCACTAGATTTAGTATTCCAAGTATAAAGATATTGTTTTCTGGCATCTGCCATTACTTTGTTCGATTTAACAAAAACACCAGCATTATCTTCGACCCAAACGGCCAAGACATGTTTAGGAGAGAATGGTCCTCCATCTGTAACCGTAGTTACATTGAATGTTAGGGATTGTGCACTTGCACTAATATAAAGTGCAAGAACAGCTAAAATAAGTAATGTTTTTTTCATAAGTTTTTATTTTTAGTTTATAATCACTCATTAACCGGTATATTGTAATTCGCTTAAATTTTTATAAACACCTTCTTGTTTCAGAATTAGTTCATTATGTGTTCCTTTTTCAACTATTTGTCCTCTTTCAATTACAAAAATCTGATCTGCTTTACGAATAGTTGATAAACGATGCGCAATAACAATAGATGTACGTCCTTTCATAAGTTTTTCAAGAGCATCTTGAACTAAACGTTCCGATTCAGAATCTAAAGATGATGTAGCTTCGTCAAGAATTAATATTTTCGGATTTTTAAGAACTGCTCTAGCAATAGCAATTCGCTGACGCTGACCACCAGAAAGCTGAGTCCCACGCTCTCCGACTATAGTATCAAGCTTTTCAGGAAATCTATCTATAAATTCAATCGCATTTGCTTGTTTAGCAGATTCTAGTATCTCCTCTTCAGTTGCATTTGATCTTCCATATGCAATATTTTCACGAATTGTACCGCCAAATAAAAAAATATCTTGTGGTACTAGTGATATCTGATAACGTAATGAGGAAATTGGAAAATCTGAATTATTTCGCCTATCAAATAAAATTTGTCCATTTTCAGTTGTGTGTAACTGTAATAATAATGATGCTATGGTTGATTTTCCTGATCCGCTTGGACCAACTAATGCAACTAATTGATTAGCTGATATGGAAAGGTTCACATCTTTTAATACTTCTTCATCGGGTCTTGATGGATAAGAAAATGTTAAATTTTTAAATTCAATATTTCCATGAATTTCATATTTAGGATCAATCTTACAATCAATTTGAGTTATGCTTTCTTCCTTTTCTTCGAATATTTCAAACAAGTCTTCTGTAGCACCAATAAAACGTTGTATTCGTGTAAATACATTAGCTAAACCTCCAATTGTACCACCTATAAATCCTGAGTAAATAACAAAAGAAAATAACTCTCCTGCATTAATAGCTCCTTGAGATAACAATATGGCTCCTTTCCATATAACAGCAACCATTGCTCCAAATAAACCAAATATAATAAAAGCAGAAAATGCACCTCGATAACGTCCACTTTTCATTCCTATATTAGCGATTTCTTCAGTTCTTTTCTTATATCTTAAGATCTCAAAAAATTCGTTGGTAAATATTTTAACACTTTGAATTCCTTGTAAAGTTTCTTCAACAATTGTATTTGAATCAGCAACCTGATTCTGTACTTGCTTTGAAAATCGTCTTATAAATCGACCAAAAACAACCGACAACAATGATATGGCAGGCAAAATAGCAAGCATAAATAAAGTCAGTTTTACGGATGTTATTACTAATAAAGTTATTCCACCTATTATTATAATGATTTGTCTAAGAAACTCTGCTAATGTAGTAGTTAATGTTTCCTGTAATAATGATATATCTGAAGAAATTCGGCTATTTAATTCACCTACTCGACGTTTTTCGAAGAATCTTAAAGGGAGTTTTATTAAGTGATTATAAGTGTGTTGTCGTAAAAAGGCAAGTGTTTTTTCGGTTACGTTTACAAATAACACAGTTCTAAAATAGGAAAATACAGATTGAATTAATAAAGTAATCACTAATAATAGACCAATAAAATTTAGATCCTCTGAAAGCTTACCTTCATTTCCTGAATTTACTAATTCTCCTAATAACTTAGGAAAGGCTAAACTTGCTAAGCTCGATCCCAATAAAAAAAACATCCCAAATGAATATTCTACTCGGTATGGTTTAATGAATTTGTATAGTTTAAATATGTTTTGAAAACCTTCTTTATTGATTTTCTTTTTAGGTATGCTGTATGTTGCCATTAAGTTTGAATTTCTATAAATATACAAACACTTTATTTGGTCTTTGTGTTCAATGCAAAATTGATAAGTAAAAAATTGACTTTGGTTAATTTCTACACTAATTTTATACTGAAAATCTTTAACAGTAAATAAGTTAAGAAATAAATATTCTAATTTAAATCGATTAGCTTATGGCACACGAAAAAACAATACACGATGGTAAAAAGAACAAGAATCCATTCAAAAAATTGAAAGAAAGACGAGCTGAAATGAAAGCCAAACGTGCAGAGAGGAAAGAGAAACACGCCGAAGAGATTAAACATAGACGTAAACCAAGACATAAAAAAGGTAGTTCGGTTGCAACTTAGTAAATCCCGGGAATTCTCTCCCGGGATTTATAACTATCATGTCATCAAATCTTTTATAAGAATAATTGCAGGAACTTCAAAATGCTTTATTATGAGAACTTTAAGCTTATATTCATTAATATTATTTTCAAGCATATTATTACTAAGTTGCGAAAAGGATGATGATAAGCCAGATATACCAAAAGATCCTGATAAAGCTGTAATTGTATCAATAGATCGATTTAGTGATGAAGCTGCTACTTTAATGAAACGAAGTGAAAATTCTTTGCTTCCAGATATAAATGAACCTATCAATTTTGATCAAGGAGATTTTATCACACAAGGTTTTGGGCCAGATGGTCAGATTGTTAGATACTATAATTTTGATGTACATCCCCTTACTTCAGCACCTATTTATGTTCTTTTTAAAGAAGGTAGCATAGAACCAGTTAATGAACAGCTAAATATAATAGATGTTATTCCAGGTGATGTTGGTTATAATGATTTTTGGAGAGTTTATGAAGTAACTGTCCCTTCAGATTATATAGCCAATACCGTTACTAGTTTTAAAGATATTATTGATAAAGGATTTAGTATAAATGCAACCAGCACAATAGTTAATTGTCCTGTTGTTCCAATGGGTAGTGCAGCCAACATGCGATTGAATAATGAAAGTAATACATTAGATCGTGGTTGGTATAAAGGTAAAATTGCTTATTATTTTACTTTCATGGAAAAAAGCATAAATGCTAATCCTTCAGGGTTAATTCCAATTTCTCCTATATATGTAACATTCAACATAAATCCTGATAGTTTGGATCCTAACAGTGGTCCTCCATCAGGAATAGTTACTGAAGTAGGTTTATATCAAACACATAACGTAATAGCAACAATTCCTTCGGATATAGAATATTCACCATTATGGTCGGTTTATGTTTATGATAATGCTGATTTTATAAATGTTCAGGATCTTGAATCTGCTGAAGCAGCGAATATTTTAGCTCAAAACGTAATGTATGTTAATTGTCCTGTAGTATATATTGAAAATTAGATTTTAAATCCTAGAATAATTATATCGTCTACTTGCTGTTCTTCACCTTTCCATTTTTCCAGGGTGTCGTTAAGAATTTCCTTTTGATTTTGTGCAGGTTTATTCGATATATCAAGTAACAAATTATTTAAATTCTTTGGTAGAAATTTTTTCTTTCTCTCGCCTCCAAATTGATCTTGAAAACCATCGGAATACAAATATAAAGAGTCACCTTTTTCTACCTTAATTTCATGATTAGTAAATGATTCTTTTTCTTTAATGAAAATTCCAATAGGCATTTTATCACCCTTGTATTTGATTATTTCCTTATTTCTTATCAATATTAAAGGATTGTAAGCACCTGCAAAATCTATTTTTTGAGATTTTCTGTTTAAAACACACAATGATATATCCATACCATCTTTAGCCTCATTATCCTTACCCGTTTGCCCAAGTGCATTTTTTATCTCGGTGCGTAAAAGAGTTAAAATATCGCTTGCATTGAATGATTTGTTAAGCTGCCCTACAATCTGATTTAATAATGAAATTCCTAAAATACTCATAAAAGCTCCTGGCACTCCATGACCTGTGCAATCTGCCGCAGCAATAATAATATTCTCATTTTTTGTATTTAAATAATAGAAATCACCACTTACAATATCACGCGGTTTAAAAAAGATAAAATGTTCACCTAAATGCTTAACGAAGCTTTCCTTGGGTGGCAATACTGCTCTTTGAATTCTACTTGCATATTCAATACTTGAAGTAATATTCTTGTTTTGGAGTTCAATTCTATCTCGTTGTTCGGTTACATGATTTCTTTGAGCCTCTATCTCGTCGCGTTGAGCTTCTATTTCTTCCTTTTGCTGACGTATTTCGGATGTTCGCTTTTTTACTTCTTCTTCAAGTATTTCTTTGTCACGTTCCAGGTTTCTAATCCTAGTCTTTATAAATACATAAACACCAATTATTAAGCCTAATACCAAGGCAGATATAAACCAAATTGTTTTCCAAAAAGGTTTTCGAATATTAAAAGAGAACTCTGAATCAGGACTATCGATCCATTTTCCACCTGAATAATTTACTTGAACAATAAATCTATAATTGCCAGGTGGAATATTTGAATAAGTAACCATTCGAAGATTTGATGCTGCATTCCAATCAATATCGTATCCTTCTAATTTATAACGATATATTAAATTTTCGGATGATTTAAACCATAAAGCTGTATAATAGAATGACAAATGATTTTCATTGTATTTAAATGTGTTTTTTTCTTCTTTTATAGGATTAAAAAATTCACTAATTTGTGTTATAAATATTTTTGGTAAAACATGTAAAGTATCTTTTATCTCAGAATTTAACTTTATTACTCCTGAAGCAGTTCCAATCCAGATATTTCCTTCATTATCTTTATATACAGAATTTAAATTAGGTTCTAAATAAGCGACTCCTTCGTTTTGTCCATGATATTCAAAAATACTATCCTTGACATTAAATTTATCAATTCCTTCATTACTAATTATAATGGGATTCCCCATTAGATCTGTTGTTAGGCTTTGAATAAAATTACTTTTTAAACCATTATCTTCATTGTAATTGTAAAATACTGTTCCATTATACCAATATAGTCCATGATTAGAACAATTAAACCAAATATTGTTTTTTCCATCTTCAATTACTGTATAAACGGTTTTCTTAATAGAATCTAATTTTGGGTTTCCAAATGAATATATACTATCATTATAATAGTATACAACACCACCTCCATCTGTGGCAATCCAAGTACGCTTTTTAGTATCGGTAAATGTTGAGTAAACATAATCTGATGTTAAGCCATCCTTTGTAGAAAATGTTCTAAATTGTTCGGTATTATTTGTACAACATTTGGTAACACCACCACCAAGTGTTGAAAGCCAAATGTTTTCATGATCACCGGAAATATGAATAACATTGTTGTTAGACAAGCCATTCTTTGAATTGTAGTTATGAATTTCAAGAGTTATAGGATTAATTTTAAAAACACCATATCCATACGTTCCAGCCCATATATTTCCTAAAATATCTTTGTAAAGTGAAATAAACGAATATGGATTTTCGGGGTCGTAAAATAGCAGTTTTTGATTTATTTCTCCCATTTTATCTTTACTAACAAAGAATAAACCCTGTTGAGAAGCTACCCAATAATTACCTTGATCATCTATAACAAAACTAAAAATGTCCTTAATATTAAAATTATCCTTTTCGTTTAAAAATTCTATATTATTGTTTTTCCTAACAGATAAACCATTTCTGGTTCCGACCCAAATATTATTCTCTCGATCTTTAAATATTGTTTTTGTTCGTTTATCAGAAATATTATTGTTTTTATCGTAAACTGAATAACGAATATTATTGTCACTATACATTGCTTTTATAATCCCATTTCGTTTTGTACTAATCCACAATTCATTATCAGACAAACAAATAAACTTATTTATTGAACCAAACTCCCAATCTGAAATTAAAGAAAATGTTTTATCAAGTAAATTATATTTACAAATACCTCCATCTTCCATCGCAATCCATAAATAATCATTTTTAATAACTAAATGCTTTACAATATTATCGGGCATTCCATCAGACATTGTTATTTGATCGATAAATTCTTTCTTTCCCATATTATAAACTGATATTCCCTTGTCTGTTGCAAAATAAAGATTAGATGCTTTATCTTTTACAATATCGTAAACGTAATTATCTAAAAGACCATCATCAGTACTTAGATTATATATCCTTTTTCTATTTTCGCCTGCATAATAATACACACCTTCACCAAAAGTTGAAAAACAAACAATATTTTCTTGATTTACATAAAATGAAGATACTTCTCGCATACTTAATCCTTCTTCAGGATTAAATTTTATAAATTGATTTCCATCATAAATACTAATATTCCCGCTTTTATGACCAATCCATATATTTCCTTCCTTATCTTGTGTTATTGATGATATAAAATTATCATATAAGCTGTCATTTTTTGTAAATAAATTAAATTCAACACCATCATATTTTACAATACCATAATTTGTTCCATACCATAAATATCCAGTTTGATCTTGAAATATAGCGTTTACTTCAACATTTTTCCTATTTTTCAAAATCTTAAATGATTCAAACCTAGGGCTTTGTGCAATAGTTATATTCGTAACGAATAAACTCCAAATACATATTAATATGAAGGTTTTACAATATTTCATTATTATTTTGGTACTAATTCGAGTTCTATATTGATTAAAATCTCTTCAGCAATTTTCTGACTAACAACGGTAGGTATTTTAATATTATGATCTTCTAGAAGTACTGTGAATTTTGAACTTACCGTAATTTTGTTGGGTGCAATAATCAATTTGCATTTAATAATCCGTTCTTGTTTTATTCCATGCGAAGTAAAACTACCCTTAGCCCTTATATTATAAGTTCCGGGAGTACTGAAATCAATCTCTTCAATAATTTTTCCTTCAAAAACTGTATGTGGAAACTTGGTAGACTCCATATAGTTTTCGTTAAAATGCGTTCTCTGTAATGAACTATTAAATCCTTCGAAACTTTTAATAGGAACTCTAAAAACAAATGAGCGATCAGATATCTTCAAAATACCTGTAAGTTTATTAGATTCAGCTTCTATCATCTCTAATGGAGCATCAGAGGTAAAATTGACATTGGCTTTTGAAACAACATATATATCTTGTGCTAATGATGTTGATATTTGAAATACTGTAATTAAAACTAAAAGAATTGTTTTCATAATCGTTTTTATTTAAAACTAAATAATCGAATAATGTTAAATCCTATGCCAATATCACCATCAAGCCACTTACCATTTGTTTCTGGAATAAATGCTTTTTCGGTCATACCAGTTGAATTGGAAAGATGTATTTGAAAAACATGCCCTCCAGTTTCAATTTCAATGCCAAAAGCCAATGAATTATTATAATTATCAGCAGTATTACCAGGTAAAAGATAATAATATTCGCTAACAGCAGTAAAAAGATTTGTAATTTTATAGCGTCCCCCAATACCAATAGCTCCAACAGTATTCTGATCCTTCTTTGTTTTAACCATATTTCGATGAATAATTACCGGAGATAATTGCAGAGAAAGTTTTTCGTTAAATTTACGAGCTATAAATAACTCATGAATATAATTTATTCGAGCTGAAAAAGGATAATCAACTTCGTCAATTGTCCATTCTTGCGCACTAATAGACAATCCTTCAAGTAAAGTAATCGTAAAAGGGAAATTTTTATTTCCTGAAGATTGCCGTGCCAATTTGATTTTAATAAAGCCATCGTATAGTTTCTCATAATTACTCCGACCTATGGCAAGGTCAATATAATCATTCAGCCCATATTCAAAACCGAACCTTATGGTTGATTGATCTAAACCAAAAAAATCGTAGATTCCTTGATTAACATCACCGAATCGATGTGAAATAGAAAAAATCAATTCATTTTTTGAAGCCGTTTCGCTTGTGTAACCATTAATTAATCGAATACTCTTAAAAGTACCTTCTTCGTAGATTATCTCATTCTTTACAGGTTGAATAGAATCAAGCATAGATAATAAATCCTGGGCGAATGAGTTTATAATGGAAAATAAAATAATAAATAATAAAGTAGTGTATTTTTTCATATCTCATTAAATATTAGGCATTCCCGCATTAATCCATACTCCTATTTTATTCAAATCACATTCTTGTAATTTTGGTAAATTATCTGGCATTGGAGAAACTCCATCAAGATGATTAATTGCTGGCCACACTAATCCGGTGTTAATAGATGATTTTACATTATCATATGAATCCATTTTTATTTCGTCGATGTAGGAAAAAACTTCACTATGACAAGCGGTGCAAATATCAGAAAATATGTAAGTTAGATCGTTATATACGACATCTATTGTATCGCAGTAGAATTCTTCAAGAAGATCTTCTTCGTTATCGAAAGTACATGAAATAAAACAAAGAAACGGATAAGAAATTAAAAATAGAAAAAGCAAGAAGTTCTTTATTTTTTTCATAATTTTTTATATTATGAATTCAGATAAATATAGTAAAATTTCACCAAATTACCTAAATTTAATACAATTAGACTATAGCTTAATGCTCTATTCCTTAATTAATTTGCTGGTTTTTGTTTGATTATCTACGCTAAATTGAACTATGTACATTCCAGATGATAAGTTTGAACAATCGATATGCATTTCATCATTGCTAGAATTAAATATGGTGCTTATTCTAGATTTACCTGTAATATCAAATATAACTACATATAAGGGTGAGTTATTCGATCTTTCGAAAGAAACTTTTAAAATATCATCTATTAAAGGATTTGGATAAATACTGATAAAGTCGGAAGGAATTATATCTTCATTACTGGTAGGCATAGATACGGTAATCTGTCCTTTCATACCACTCGAAATATGATTTTCGCAAATGTAATAATGAGTTCCTTCTGCATTAAACATCTTTTCACCAACGCCCGTTGGAAATGCAAAACCTCCTGGTAAAGCGGTGCTACCATTTGAGTTCCATGTATCCATGCTAACTTCTAATATTGGATGATTAGAATTACCATTAAAATTAACAATATCTCCAACGGTTATATTCAAACTGGAAGGAACAAAAGTAAATCCGTTTATATTAACAGTATGGGTAGTTTGTGAATATGTATAGAAAGAAAAAATAGAAAGTATAAACAAAGAAAAAATAAAACGTTTCATAACTATATGTTTTGATGTACATATAAAAACATGTTTATCATTTATATTGTTCATTATCAATTTATCTTTTCAAAATACCGGCTATATCATTTTTAATTTGTTACGAACTATTTTCCTGGAAAGCATATCGACTTCTCTGTTGTAATTAGGAACACCTGTAGATTTTTGATGCGCTTTAACTTTTATAAAGTCAATTTGAGTTGTATCAATCAAATGTATTAGTTCTTTTACAAGGTCAATATTTTGTATTTCTTTACCAGATTTTGTTTTAAAATCTTTAGAAAAAAGCTTTTTAATTCTTAAAGGTATTCTTTCAACATACTGACTATCTGTATATATGTTTATAATTCCGAAATCCTTTATCTCTTTGATTGTATATTCAATAGATTTTATCACTGCCAATAATTCCATACGGTTGTGAGTGGTTTCTATTTCGCTACCTTGCAAAACAATTCTTTCATCATCGATAAATATTAAAGCTGCCCATCCTCCTATTTTTAATTGGGTATGGCAGCTTCCATCGGTATATATAACAATAGTTTTATTATTCACAAATCAATTTTAAAATGTAAATCCAAAATTACTTTAAATTGAAAGGGAAACACAATAAGGGATATATATCTTTTAAAATTTTTTGTTGATGATTGTAGATTTTAAAAATTACTAAACGTATTTTTTCATGTTCAATGTAATGAGAATGCTTATTTGATATAGGATAATCAACTGCATAATAACCCATTTCAAACTCCATAGTTTTAATTTTATTTTTTGCTAATACAATTTCTTTATGTTGATTATTAAGAGTTTCATGATAAGCAGTGTCAAATGAAAATCCGGGATGCTCTTTCTCTAAAACTTCCACCCTTCTTGTCATCAGTTTTAATTCTTTCTGATAAAATTGAAGTTTATTTTTCCAAAGTTTATACTCAAAATCAAGATCTAAAATTTCAATATTTCCATCTTTCATAATCGTATATTTTTAGTTTATATACAAATTTAGGTTATTATAAGAAGAAAATAAATAGTGATTCATGCAAGTCAATTGTTTGTATGTATCTTTACCTTTTTAAAAGGATTTAAATGCAAAATTTCGATACAATAATTATTGGTGGTGGAGCGGCTGGATTAATGGCTGCAGGACAATCAGCTGAAATAGGTAAAAAAGTGCTTATTCTGGAACGCATGAATAGACCAGGAAGAAAACTTAGTATTACAGGAAAAGGGCGCTGTAATATTACAAATACTGCTCCTTTGGCTGAGTTTATAAATCAAGTACAACCTAATGGTCGTTTTTTGCGTTCATCCTTTTCGAATTTCTTTTCTGATGATTTAATAGAGTTTTTCAATAACATTGGTGTGAAAACTGTTGTTGAACGCGGTGGTAGAGTTTTTCCTGAAAGTGGAAAAGCGGTAGAAGTTGTAAAATCAATGACAAAATGGTGTAATGATAAAGGTGTTACTTTTAAAACGGATTGCAGGGTAAACAGTTTAATTATTGAAGATAATAAAGTAGTTGGTGTTAATGCAACTATTGATAAAAAACAAACGGTTACGTACAATGCTAAAAAAATAATTATAGCTACTGGAGGGGTTTCATATCCTGCAACGGGCTCTACCGGAGATGGATATAAATTAGCTGAATCGATTGGTCATAATATTAATCCTGTTTGGCCCTCTTTGGTTCCTTTAGAAACTGAAGGAAATACAGCAAGAATGTTAAGTGGACTTGAACTTAGAAATATTCGAGGAACAGTCTGGATTGATGGTAAAAAGGCAGGTGAAGATTTTGGAGAGATGACTTTTATGGATTTTGGAATCTCTGGTCCTATAGTTCTTTCTTTAAGCAGATTAATTGTTCCTGCCTTAAAAGAAAAAAAAGAGATAATATTTAGTATAGATTTGAAATCAGCTTTAGATGAAAAAAAGCTTGATAATAGACTTATACGTGACTTAAACGAGAAAGGAAAAGAATCTTTTAGAAATATCCTTAACGGATTATTACCTAAAATACTTATTCCAATTTGCATTGAAAGCACTAAAATTGATGCAAATCAATTAGGACATCAAATAACAGGAAACGAGCGAAAAGAACTTAGGAAATGGCTTAAAAACTTCAATTTTAAAATCACAGGACATCGACCATTTTCCGAAGCAATTATAACAGTTGGTGGGATAAATACAAATGAGGTGAATCAAAAAACAATGGAATCTAAGCTAATTAAAGGCTTGTATTTTGCAGGTGAAATACTTGATTTAGATGCTCCAACAGGTGGTTATAACTTGCAAATTGCTTTTTCCACAGCCTGGACAGCTGCACAAGATTATTAATTAAAATCAATGTAACATATATCTAATTTATTGTCATTCCTGCGAAAGCAGGAATCTAAATACTCTAACTGAGATTCCGCATCAAGTGCGGAATGACATAAAACTTAAACTAACTCAATTCCTGTAAGTTTACAGAAATACTCAACCAACTCTTTGTGGTTTCCAGGAATAATTAGATGATGATTTCCTAAAGGATTATCTTTTAGCTTTTGAATATCTGATGTTGGAATTTCAACTTTAATTTGTGTTCTGCACGAATCATTCCGATCAGGTCGTTCAACTATTCTACCATACGAAACAAACGCCTTATTTAATTCATTATTTAAACGAAAAATAGATACACTCTCCGATTTAAATTGACCTTGAACAGCAGTTCCTTCATTAGTTTCGAAATGTGTATTAATCTTATAATCAGAAACTAAGTTAGTTGCGATGGTGCAATGTGCAAAGAATACTTTATCGTCTTCGATTCCTGCTAAATTAGCCATCCACGGAATCTGATCAGTAAGTTCCTTTACAATTAATTTACCTGCTATACTTGTAATATCGCCCTCACAACCTGCAGCTAAATTATGAGTATTAAATAATGATAAGGCTAAACATGCTGTCACAGCATTTTCTTTTACTAAGGGAAAACATTCTACTGTAATAGCATTTAGTTCTTTTTTGGCAATTATATCTTGTAATAGATTGTATACTCTCGACGAATCATCTAAATTAAAACCTGATTCGTTAAAGTGTTTTAAAAAATCTGAATTTACAGGAAAAGTATCGTACTTTGGAAAATCATTCCAAGTTATTTTCTCAAGTTGTAATCCAAGTTTTCCTTTGAGAATATCTTTGTTTATATCAGATGAAATAAGCCATTCAGAAACGTCACCTATCAAACCAACTTTTGTTTTAGATAAATTATTTAAGGCATCATTACATTTTATATAATTTAAAACTTTATTCTGAATACTTACTTCACTATCAATATTATAAAGTACAGAATCTATGTCGTTTTGATTACAATATGATTTAATTTCTGAGGCTGCTGCGTAACTATTATTTTCTGTTATAGCTAAAATCAACATTCGTTTTGATTTTAGTAAAATTGATTTAGCCTGATTTTCAGACCCTCCAGAAACAATAAATAAAGCTTCTGGAGCTGTATCGTTAATTTCTATATTTATTGAATCCAGCTTAGATTTCAATATTGCTTCTCCCCTTTTGATAATCTCTACAGGAGCGCCAGGAAATGCTACTAAGGCAACTTTCATAATATTCAATTATTTCAATTTGAAAATTTTAGCTAACAAAGATGGTGATAAATATAATAGAATCAATATTCCTAATATCATTAATAAAGTTGAACTAATCCATTTTCCAATTCCAAGGCTCCATTTAGGAACTAGATTTTTCAAACTAAATTTTTTATAGTATGCTTGAGGTGCTTCCATTTCTGGTAATGTTTCGGAAGGAATTTGAATATCCCAACTTCCCACAACAAACAGAGGCATTAGAAAAGTATATTCTACTTGTTCATCGAACTTAGTAGTTCCTAAAAATCCTGTCTTTCGCGAACCTATATTTGCCGAATATAATTTTACAAAGTAATCTTTATTCCAAATATTCTCGTTTCGTATATTTTCTAAGTCTTCTAACACGTTTTGTAATGATTCATCTAAATCATCGGAAAAGGAAATATCCTCTTCAAATGCTTTATGGTATAAAGGCGCTGCCATTCCTTTATATGTCTGAAGGTGAATATTATTTTCATCTTTAGGATGCTTTATTAGTTGCTGACAAAATATAGCCCCAACCGCTATATCAGGTTTCTCATTTTGTGCATTTTGCGTTTTAATGTACCAAGGCGAAGCATTAGGATTAACCTCTAAAATAAAGCTTATATCACTATACTGATGATTTTTGTACTCTTCCTTATTTTTAAGATCATTCATGGAAACAAATGTCCGGGAATCTTTATACCAATAACCTGGATATATTCTTTCATTGAGAGATGCTTCATCGGGATTAATCTGAGGTTTTTCACGATCAGCTATTACGGTTATATTTACATTGAAAGTAGTTAACCATAATTGCATCTCGATAAACTTGTTCTGAACACCTAAACTATCAACTAACAATCGTTTTTTGTAAGTTCTATATGGTTTAGGCTTGTTATCAATTCCTAGTTTAATTAATGATTCTATGGCTGATTTTTCTGGCTCGTAATAACTAACAGGTCCTATAGAAATTTCAATATCAGGTAAGCCATACATTGGGTGGTCAGGATCAAGCTTTGCTCCATTACAAAAGTATGAATAGTAAGGTTTTTCGTCTTTCTTCCTAAAAATTTTATCATGCAATTGAACACCTGCTAATTTTACTTCGGCTCCTTCGAAATTTGAACCAATACAATCGTCAACACGAATTGATTTTTCTTCATCAAATTGAATTTTGTATTCTTCGTTTAGTTGATTAATTATATCGTTGTATTTCTGTTCTGTTTCAGTTTTGTACTTTTTAATATATTCTTGATACTCAGGATTAGGTGTCTTATTTGATAATTCGTCAAAATCTATTATAATTCCTGTAATCCAGATTATAGTAAGGATTACAATTCCAGACAATATTTTATTCTTCATAATGATAAATAGCGTGATAAAGTTTAATAAAACAGGAAATTAAAATTAATTCTTTTTTTAAGCTTTGCAAATAAACTTTAAATTGAAAATTCTTTCAATCTATATCTTCCGCTCAATCTAATTTGAAGATTTAAGTAATTAAATTGTCTATAAATATAATATGATTTTGGAGTGTTATTTGATTTTATCTTTAAAGATCTTTTTAAATTTTTCCATTTTTGGAGTAATAACAAATGAACAATAAGGTTGAGCTTTATTGTTATTATAATATTCCTGATGATAGTTTTCAGCTTTATAAAAAGTGTCAAATTCTGTTATTTCTGTTACAATAGGATTATCATAAATCTCTTCTTTATCTAATTTTTGTTTATATAGTAGAGCTAGCTCTTTTTGTTTATCGTTATGATAAAAAATAACAGATCTATATTGTGTTCCAACATCAGCTCCCTGGCGATTTAATGTCGTAGGATCATGTGTTTGCCAATAAACTTCAAGAAGTTCTGTATAACTTATAATATTAGGGTTAAATGTAACCTGAATAACTTCGGCATGACCTGTACGTCCTGTACATACTTGTTCGTAAGTTGGATTTTCAACTTCACCACCAGAATAACCAGAAACAGCTGATTCAACACCTTTTAATTGTTCAAATATTGCCTCTGTGCACCAAAAGCAACCAGATCCAAATGTAGCGATTTCCATTTTATTTTTATTTTGAGCACCTATTTCAAATGTTATTAAAACAAGAAAATAGATAATTATAAGTTTAATATTTTTCATTTTTGTTTTTTATATAAACAGTCCTAATAAAGTAATGTTTACTGAATAGTTTGTATTTTTATAATCCAATTTTAATTACATGAATTTTAGAGAACAATTATTAGCTGAATTATCTAAGCAAAATACGGTTTATATTGCTTCTGTTATTGGAACAAATAAGAAGCTTTTTAAAGAGATGTTTGACCTTATACTAACAAACGAAGAATATATTTCTGGTCGTGCAGCATGGGTTATTGAACATATATGGCTTGATCATCCTGAGATGATTGAACCATATATTAATGAGATGATTGATTTTTTAAAAATATCAAAATACGATAATCAAAAAAGGCATTTTACTAAAATTTTGTCTACAAGAAATTTAAATGAGTTAGATGAAGATCACTTAGGAATTCTTATCGATAGATGTTTTACATGGCTCGAAGATCCCATTTATCCAACAGCTGTAAAAATGTTTTCGATGCAAATTATTTACAATTATATTGAAACTGAACCTGCTCTTGCACCTGAGCTTATTGCAATAATTGAAAATCAATATGCTGATAGTACTCCAGGTTTTAAAAATCGTGGAGACAAAATACTTAAAAAACTTTATAAATTAACTAGTTAAAGAATAATTTGTAATAATCTAACGAATCTATATATCTATATATTGCAATTTAATAATATTCTATTATTTTTGCAGCGTTAAATTTAATTAGATATAAAAATGAATAGAAATATTGTAGTAAACGAAAACTTTTGTCCGCAAAATCATCCTTGTCCTTCATTAAGAATATGCCCTGTAGGAGCGATAAGTCAGAAGAGCTCATGTAGTGCTCCAGAAATTGATGAAAGTAAATGTACAGGATGTGGAATATGCACAAGGTCATGTGCAGCATTTCAGTGTACTAATTGCTAGAATGATAATATTTAACTAAAAAGCTTGCCATACAATCCTCTAGTTATAGGGATTTCAAAGTATGGACAAGCTTTTTTGCTATTTACATATTGCTATAATTTAGGTTCCCAGAAACAAACTTTTGGTGAAAATATTTTTTCTTCTTTCTTTAATATTTTCATTGCTTTATCAACTTCCTTTTTATCAACTCCCAATATTTCTGCAATTTCGCCAGCTTTTAGAGCTTTCCCTGCTCCTTTCATCGCGTCTAATACCTTTTCTGTAGTTTCCATATAGATTTGGTTTAAAATTATTATTCAATTAATTTTTTTATAAAGTTACGTTAAAATATATATACTATATAGGCTTATTAAATAAGTCTTTAACATAATTTAACGTTCTAAATACGAAAATATTCGTAATTAAATTTGGAAGTACGAAACAAATCGTATATGTTTGTACTACGAAATTATTCGTAATGCATCAAATTGTATAATTATTCGTCTATTTAATATGAGTTTAAAAAATAAGATTAATCCAACAGAATCAGAGCTTGAAATTCTTCAAATAATATGGGAGTTTGGACCATCAAGTGTTCGATTTATTAATGATAAACAAAATGAATTCAAAGAAGTTGGCTATACAACAACATTGAAAATAATGCAGATTATGGCCAATAAGAACTTGTTAGTTGTTAATAAGGATAAACGCCAACATGTTTATTCATCGGCAATTGATGAATCTGAAACTAAAGGTAAATTATTAGATGGATTTCTAAAAAAAACCTTTTCGGGTTCTGCAATGAAAATGGTTATGCAAGCATTAGGAAATCATAAACCATCGAAAGAAGAACTAGAAGAAATTAAGAATTTAATATCCGAAATAGAGAATAAATCAAAGTAAGAAATGAAAACATTAACTAATTTATTAGGAGATCACGTAATCTCAGCTCTTGGATGGAGTTTATTCCATATTCTTTGGCAAGGTTTTTTACTGGCTTTTATAATTGGTATTTCACTTTACATGTTTAGAAAAAAATCTGCTCAAATCCGATATTTAATTTCTGTTGCGTCGCTCCTACTTATTGTTGGATTATCTGTATTTAATTTTTACAATAATTATAAACCTGATCTAAATACAAATTTAAATTATACAAACACTGAAACCATAGATAATACTAAATCAGGTAAGATAATTAATATTAGTAATTACAATGTTGATATTTCTTATAATGAGTTGTTTAAAAGAACTAATAACTATCTTGAAAAAATAGATGTTTATTTTCCATTAATAGTAAATATTTGGATGCTAGGAGTATTTGTTTTCATCCTTAAGTTTATTTTAAGTTATCTGTATACGAATAGATTAAAAAGAAAAAAATCCAATCAATTACCGGAAAAATGGATTAATAAGTTTAGTGAATTAGAACAAAAGCTTAAATTAAAACAAAGAATAAATTATATTGAATCGACAATTGCAAAAATTCCTTTTGTTTTAGGATATTTTAAACCTGTTGTAGTTATACCTGTGGAAATGTTAACAGGTATGCCTTCAAATCAAATGGAAGCAATAATAGCTCATGAATTAGCTCATATTAGACGAAACGATTATATTATTAATGTATTACAAACAATTATTGAAACCGTGTTTTTCTTCCATCCTGCTCTTTGGTATATATCATCACAAATAAGAAAAGAAAGAGAAAATTGTTGTGATGATATTGCTATAACTGTTTGCGAAGGATCATTAATTTATGCAAAAGCACTGGTATCTGTACAAGAACTTACATTGAAAAAGCATTACGCCGCGGTAGCTTTTTCGGGTAAAAAGAAACATTTGTTAAACCGTATAAAACGTATGATTATGAAACCAAAAATAAAAACAAATATTACTGATAAAATTATCGCATCATTAATTATTCTATCTGGAATATTTGCGTTATCCTTTACCTACTCTGCTGAAATAACAAATTATGAATCAGAAAGCATATTATTAAAAGAAAAAGAAATTCCTATTATAGAAGAGCAAGTTGTAAAAACTCCAATTAAAACTGTTCATAACAAACCTATTGAAATTGCTAAAAGAGACACCATTCATTTTCATCAAGATTATGATCACAATGAAACAATTGATATTGAAGATAATACAGTAATAAAAACTTTTAAAGAGAATGGAAAGAAAATAGAAATGAAATTCACTTTAAAGAATGGAAAAGCAACTGATTTATTTGTAGATGGTAAAGAAGTTCTCGAAAAGGATTACGATAAGTATAAGCCAGAAATTGATAAAACTATTAAAGATTTAAAAAACGCAAAAAAAGATATCCGTAGAGCAATGATAGATATTGAAAATATGGATTTCGAAGGAATGCAAGAGGAAATTCATGAGTCGATGAAAGATTTTCATGTTGACGTTGAAAAAATGCAAAAAGAGGTTGCTGTAGCAATGGAGGAAATGGAAAATATCGACATCGATGAGATTATGAAGAATGTTGAAAAGCAAATGCAGCATTTAGAAGAAATAGATTTTGACTTTGATTTTGAAATGGAGGATATTCATGTAGATTTGGACAAGATTAAAATCGAAATGGAAAAGGCTCATAAAGAAATGATTGAGAATATTGACATGGAGGAGGTTAGAGAAGAAATAGAAAGAGTGCGTGAATCAATAAAAGAGAATGTCGATATGGAATCTATTCAAAAAGAGCTTGAACAGGTTCGTTTAGAAATTACAAATATTGATAAAGAAAAAATTAAATTAGAAATGGAAGAAAGCATAAAAGAGATAGAAAAGATTGATAAAAAAGAAATTACTAAAGATCTTGAACAAAAACTTGAGGAACTCGAAAATTTAGAATTAGAAGAAAAATAATCATAATTAATATTCTATTAAAAACATCAGAATATAAATTCTGATGTTTTTTTATTCATATATTTCAAGATCAGGAAAAAAAGCACCCCATGAAAACCAATAACCCATAAATGAATTTGTGTTTGTTAATTGTTCACCAGTTCTTGGGCCTTCTAAGGCAACTCCCCACACATCCCATTTATTCCCTTCATTATCAGATAAAACAATAGGTAATTGATCTTGAACTGCTTCAAATACTAAAGAATTATCATTAAAAAACGAAATTATAAAGTTTTTTGTACTGTTTCCGACAATCAAAAGCTCACTTCCTTCAAAGTTATCAGTTATTAGTACATTCTGATTAATAAAACTTGAAAACTTATATGCCTTAGCTTTATTGTTAATTATTATTCCATGAACTCTTTCCTTTAAGTGTAATCTATTATCTAGTGGATTAACCGGAAAGAGAAGCCATTCAACTACATTATAGTTACCATATGGATAAATATCATATTCTCGATTATATCTAATATTATCACCAACAACAAGAGTACTTGGGTACATGGTTTTCCATGTTTCCCATGTTGTTTCAATTAATTTAATATTCTCAACAGTATTGCCTGCAAGTTCACCATACACACAATCGGAACGAATTTGTGACCAATAACTATCTGTAGATCTATCGTACGGAATTAAATTTGAATTATATAATAATCCTGACACGCCAAAGGTGGTAATCATTCCATTTATATTTCGATTCCATCCTATACCAGTTCCAGTTAAAGGACAATATGTTACAGAAATATGGTGAACTCCAACGCTACTATTGATAATCTCATGCCAATCAAGTATTTTATGAGGATAAGCAACAATCTCACTCCCAGAAACAATCCCTAATATTAAATCACTATTATCGAGATAATCAGCATCAGTAGCTTTTAATAGCATGGGATTTGTTAACGCAGGTATACCATCTTTACCCGGACCGCCATCAAATACCTCTTCCACTGGTATTAACCATTCATATGAGATATCCGTATCATTATTTTGATTATTATTATTATTATTATTATTATTTGTTGTACTAACAACAACATTATCATCATCGCATGAAATAATAAAAAATGCGAATATTAGAATTATAATATATGGTTTCATAGTTTTAATGTTTTAATTGATTTATAATTATTTAATTTTATATGTAATCCTGTATTAAATCTAAAATCTGTTGAAAGTTGGGTTCCTGATAAATTTGTATAAATGGGGAATTCAGGACTAATATTAAAAGTTAAAAAGGAGTTTATATTAAATCCGACTGAAGTTACCAAATATATCCAATCCCCTCCCGTATTTGCTAATTTCTCCTTATTTACCTTATCAAAAGATGTATTTCTATATCGAATTGAAACCCCAGGAGTTAAAAGCAAATTTTTAATAAAAAAATGATCCCCTACTCCAATAATAGATTGAAATTCATTTCCAAATTGATATGTTTGACTTCCCAAATATTCATTGTTTTCACCATTTTGTTTGTAGATTATTCTTGATAATACAACTAGTGAAGGTCTTGATTTAAATTGGCGTTGAAAATGTCCCCAATAAATAAAATCGTAGGAACCCGAACCGGGCTGAAGATCTGAGCTTAAACTAATTCCTTGATCAGTTTTTAAATTACTTTTTCCTAAAGGTATTTTAGATCCTAATCCTAATAATAAAATCTGATTATAATTACTTATTCCATCAACCCTATATTTTAGTAAAACAATAGCATCTCCAATTCCCCTTGTTCTTGTATAATTTATACTATTGAATTGATTAATTTCCCGTTCTTGCTGTACATAAGAAAATAATATATCGGCGGAAAGAGAATTAAGAATATTATAACCTGTTTTGAAAAGAACAGAATGAGTCGTTCGTTTACGCGAATCATCGTTAAGTTTATTATTTTCGTAATATAGGGTGTTTAAGTAGTTATAATCATAACTTAACTCAAACTGAAATAAACCTTTTTCTTCTCCAATAAATCCAATGTTTCCAGACAACGGCACTCCTCCAGAACAACAAGTTTGTCCATCTGCAATTCTTGAAAGAAAGAATATCGGAATTAGTATCAAAATCCTTAACATAATTATTTTTTTATAATTTGACGGAAAATGATAGATTTCCTTACAATACTTCAGGTTTCTTTGGAATATTAAAAAATATTTTTGGTATAAGATTTGTTTTTAGAAAACATTATTATTTTATATTTATATTCTAATTTAAATTAACCTATTTATTATGAAAAAATTATTTACACTTATTAGCTTTATTCTCTTTACGCTTACAGTATTTTCGCAACACAGTATTTTTACAATTTTCGCTGAAGAAGGCGAAAAGTTCAGTATTTATATTGATGGTGAATTAATGAATGAAACACCACAATCAAGAATTGCTAACGTTAAAATTTACAATGAATATTCAAATCTGAAAATAAAGTTCGATGACGCAAGTATTCCTTCAATTAAGAAGAATATTGCTCTTAAAGATATGGATGGAAACTTTCAAAAAATGGTATTTAAAATTACTCAAAATAAGAAAGGCCAATATAAATTTAGAACTAATAGCTTTGAAGTTTATAATCCAGAAGAAGATTCAAATGATGATTATGTTGAATACGATGTAGTTTCTTCTAATAACGAAGAAGAAAATACTTCTGAAAATGTTAGTATGAATGTTTCGGTTAACGATAATGATAATCAAGAAAATGCCTCAGTTACTATGAGTATTGACGCGAATGAAGATAATGCATCTGTTAATATCCAGTTTAGTGCTTCAGGTGGTTCAAGTAGTAGTGAAGGAAATGTAGACATTTCTATGAGTGTAAGCGAATCATCTTCAACTACTACTTACTCAGAATCTTCTTATAGTGAATCTTCATCGTATGAAACTTCAAATACATCTTCAGAAAGATGTGATTATGCTGTTTCAAACTCTGAATTTTCAAATATTAAAACCAATATTTCATCTAAAAATTTTGATGATACTAAACTTACAACAGCCAAAGATATTGCTAAAAACAAATGCTTAACTTCTATTCAGATTCGCGATATAATGAAAATTTTAATGTTTGAAGGTGACAGGTTAGAATTTGCTATTTATGCATTTGATTACGTTTATGATAGTGAAAACTATTATGAAGTTTATAATGCATTTGATCATGAAATAACCATTGATGAACTAAAAGAAAAAATTCATTAGAGTTTATTACACTTCAGTTACAAAAGAGCCTTACATTTAGGCTCTTTTTATTTTTGATAATTGTATAATGAAAATGCTTGAACTTAAAAGAAAAATTATTGATCTATGTAATGACATGTTACAAGAACGTGCCGATAATGCAAAAAATGCAATGAATGATATGCAACAGAGTGCTAATGAATATGGTATTCCGCGTGATAAATATGATTCATTCAAAGCTCAAGCACTACATAAGAAAGATATGTTTGCAGAACAATATCAAAGAGCTTTAGATGATTTAGTATTATTAGAAAAAATTAATACTGAAAAGTTATCTGAAGTAATTGAATTTGGAAGTATTGTTATTACAAATAAACAAAAAATGATAATTGCAATTAGTCTTGGTAAAGTTCAAATTGAAAGTGATATTTACTATGCAATCTCACCTCAGGTACCAATATATAAAGAGATTCAAGGACTGAAAAAAGGAGATAAATTTATATTCAATGGGATTGAGCTTGAAATTCATAATGTGTTTTAACTATTCCATCTTTTATTCATGGAAATATTTATAGAAAAGAGCCGTTTAGGTTCTTTTTTTGTTTTCAGTATTTATTGTCAAATTAAAAATCTGAAACATATATCATTTCTTACCATTAATTTCACTTTTAAAATAAAGTAAAATTAATTTTCAAAATGATTAAAGCAACGCAACAAATGTTTAAAGAGAAAAACATTTTATGCGAATGCCGAAAAGCAAAAAGAGTAGGCAAAATTTTATAAATTTTAAAAATGAAAAAAGTTTCGAAACAATTTTTGTTATCAATGGTAGCTATGTTAAGCATATCATTAGGAGTTTTATTTACTGGTTGTAGTGATGATGATGATTCTGGATCGATTAAAATGACCACAGATAATGTAGTAGGTACATGGAAAAATGTAGATAAGAACCTTACATTAGTTATATCTGCAACAGGAACAGGTACATATACTAGCGATTATTACAGTAATCCATCTGAAAGTATTACTTGGGAAGTATCGGGTGAAAAATACTTAGATATCCAAGGAACAGGATTGTTTTCTCAAACCTATAAACTTAAATCTAAAGATAAATTAGAAGATATCTTTTTAGGAAATGTTTTAACTAAGCAGTAGAAAAAACAACTTGGAGAAGAATAACATAGTCTGTATTTGATTCTTCTCCATGAATTAAAATTATTAAAAGAAGCTTAATTACTAAGCTTCTTTTTTATTATATCTACAAAACTATAAATATCTTCTTCTTGAGTATCAAAGGAACACATCCACCGAATTTCGTTTCTTGATTCATCCCAATCATAAAAGAAATACTCATTCTTAAGCTCCTCGATTAATTCTCGTGAAGGTAATATTGCAAAAATACCATTTGCTTCTACTTCTTGCGTAATTTTAATTTGTGGTATATCTTTTACTTTAGAAGCTAATAACTGAGCCATTCTATTTGAATGACTAGCATTTTGATGCCATAAGTTATCTGTTAAATACCTTTCGAACTGTGCCGATATAAATCGCATTTTTGATGCTAATTGCATTCCTTGCTTACGAATATATTTAAAATCTTCGCCTAATTTTTTATTAAAGAAAACAATTGCTTCACCATACATCATACCATTTTTTGTACCTCCAAATGATAGAATATCAACACCTGCATCTTTTGTAAACTCCTTAAAACCTAAATTTAAACTTGCCGCAGCATTAGCAATTCGAGCTCCATCCATATGCAAGTACATGTTATTTTCATGAGCAAAATTAGCAATGGCTTTAATTTCATCAACTGTATAAACAGTACCCATCTCAGTTGCTTGTGTAATAGAGATTATTTTGGGTTGAGAATGATGTTCATCTCCCCTTCCATGTATATTTTGCTTAATTAAATCAACTGTAAGTTTCCCATTTTCAGTTTCTACGGGTAGAAGTTTAAATCCATTATACTTTTCCGGAGCTCCACATTCATCTACATTAATATGTGCCGTTTGAGCACAAATTACTGCATTCCAAGAACGCGTTGCAGCATGCAAACCCAGAACATTGGCTGCAGTACCTATAAATACGAAATAAACATCTATATCACTTCCAAAATGATCATAAAATTTATTTGTTGCTCTCTCCGTGTATATATCATCACCATAACCAACAGTATGGCCTGTATTAGCTTCCATCATCGCTTTCATAATCTCAGGATGCACTCCTGAATTATTATCACTTGCAAAACCTCGTTTGTTAATCGTCATTATTAATTAATTTAAAATTAAGAATGTCATCCCCGAGTTCATCGGGGATCTATTAATAATATTTATAAAGATTCCCATCATCCCGATAACTATCGAGAGGGAATGACAATTCAATATTTATTAAAATTTCTCGTCGTATTTAGTCCAAAGAAAATCTCCTAACTCCCATGCCTTATCAACCACGGTTGTTCCCCATTCGTTTGAATATTTTGTAACATAATCGATGGTTTTTTGTGGTTTGTTTTTCTTATAAAGCTTCAAAGCTGCTTCCTCAAAAGTTTTTTGATTTTCGAACAACTCTTTTTGCATGGGATTCCATACAGCATCAACATCGTAACGCATATCGCCCCAACGTTGGGCTGTCATTGTTCCCATTCTGTTAAATGCCCACCAAGCTGATTCACTGGTAAAACCATTCACTCTACCAGGTGTTTTATAAGAATTTGGTAAATCAGTTACACTGCAATATACAGGAACATAAATCGAAGTTGCTACATTATCTTGAGCTAACCAAACTACTCCACCTATTTCGTTAGGCAACCAATCTCTGCACTGAATTATTGTTGCATACATGGTATACCATCTGGCAATAGTTCTTTCACCTAAGAAATCAATATGACCCGTTTCGTCATCAACATGATACCAACCACCGCTTACATTTGAAATAGCTAATTGATCGTAAGGCATAAATGGATTTGCTAATGGAGATATAATAGTTTTTCCTTCCTTATCCGTCGATTTAATACTTCTGGTCATATCGTAAGGAGTACCTTCATAATAATCTTTAAAAACCATCACTAAGTCTTCTAAACTAACTTTATTATCTGGTTTTACTGAGAAAGGATAATTCTCTGCATTTGGATCTAACTTTAAAGATGGTGCTAATAAATCAAATATTCTCCATTCTCTGCGACGAGAACCAATAGCTTGTCTACTTTCTGGCGCATATGCATAACAGAACTGAAAAGTTTCATTTTCATTCCAATATCCATTTTCTTTTGCAACATCATATATATTTTCTGACGCCATAAAATAATCTGGCTTAGATAAATCAATTTCTTTTATGGTACTTGCATTTACATTACAAGAAATATGATCATCAGGAACACGCTGAGCAACCCATACTGCTCCTACTTTATCTTTGCCAGGTCCAACAATTTCAAAATGCCACACTTCTTTTGGATCAGCAATTGTTAAAACCTCACCAAAATCGTTCCAACCATATTTTTTTGTTAATTCACCAGCCATCTTTATAGCTTCGCGTGCAGTTGTGCATCTTTCTACCATTAACTGACACAATCTTTGGCAATCAATTAAACCAGCATCTGATTGTAATTCATCTCTACCACCAAAGGTTGATTCTCCAATTCCAAGTTGTTTATCGTTCATGCACGGATATGCAGTATTTACAAATTGATAAGTATGTTCTACTTGTGGTATTTCACCAATTTTATCATGTTTGTAAGCTGGCATTGCCTTTGTGTTGTCAGCAGTTCGCTTATACATTGGTACCATATCACCTGCTTTATGATCTTTAGCTGGTTGAATATCCATCCAGGAACGTGTTCTATGACTATCGTCGGTATGAGATGTAATAACAGATCCATCTGCCGAAGCTAATTTCCCAACCGTTATTGATGTACAACCTTCAGGCACTCCACCTTTCCAGTCACTTTTATCTTGTGCATTTATATTTAAAAATAGTAAAGTAAATAAAAATGATAATGAAATTGTTACAATATTTTTCATGTTCTTTATGTTTAATTTTAATGTGCCAATTTACAAAAAATGTATTCTAAACTCTTAAGACTATCTGATTAATTTTAAGTTTAAATAGTCCTATTAAAAAGATCTATTAGTACTAATGTTCCAATAGACCCATTGATTTTATTGATTCAAAATCTATAATAATGCTTTATATAATATCTCAACCGGATGTAAAACAGTTTTTCCAGTACCATCCTTAATTTGATGTCGGCAACTTGTTCCAGGAGCTGAAATTATTGCATTTGAATTAGCATTTCTAACTGCGGGAAATAATACCATCTCTCCAATTTTCATCGAAACATCATAATGTTCTTTTTCATATCCAAATGATCCTGCCATTCCGCAGCATCCAGAAGGTATTTCTTCAACATTGTAATTTGCTGGAAATGACAATAAGAACTTTGTAGGGTCGGTTGAAGCCACAGCTTTTTGTTGACAATGACCATGAAGTTTAATTTCTTGATTATTTAAAGTAAACTGATCTTGAGTGATATTCCCTGATTCAATTTCTCTTTTTAAGAATTCATCGATCATTAAAGCATTTTTAGCAAGATCTTTTGATATATCCTTTAACCCACTTCCAACCAAATCAGGATATTCATCTCTAAAGGATAAAATTGCCGAAGGTTCTATTCCTACCAAAGGTGATTTATCTGTAATGATATCCTTTAAATAGTTGACATTCTTTATTGCAATTTTTTGTGCTTTTCTAAGTAATCCTTTTGATAAGTAAGTTCTTCCACTATCAATATGTTTTGGAATTACAACATCATACCCTAATCTTGTTAATAATTGGACAGTGGTTATCCCGATATGAGTATCGTTATAATTTGTAAATTCATCATTAAACAAATATACTTTCCCTTTAAAATCCTTATTATTCTTAAGTTTTCCTACATAATTGTTCATCCATTTACTCATGGTTTGTTTACCTAATAATGGCATACTTCGCTTAGGTGCAAAACCAATTGTATTCATGATAAAAGAAGAAATTATTTTATTTTTCATTACCAGATTATAGAAGCTTGGTGCAATAGAAGCTAACTTGTTAATTTCTGTTATATAAGCAATTAACCGAGAACGTAAAGGAATTCCATGTTCATCATAATAATGTTGTAAAAATTCTGCTTTCAATTTGGCTACATCAACACTTGAAGGGCATTCTGATTTACATGCTTTACACGATAAACATAAATCCATAACTTCCTTGATTTCCTTATGATCAAAAGGATTTTTCTTTTTTGAAGTAGTTAAAAACTCTCGAAGAATATTAGCCCTTGCACGTGTTACATCATTTTCGTTACGAGTAGCCATATAACTTGGACACATGGTACCCCCTGACTTCTCTGTTTTTCGGCAATCACCGCTTCCGTTACATTTTTCTGTAGCTCTAACAATACCGCCAACATTTGAAAAATCAAAAATAGTATCAATTTCAGGCTCTGTACGATCCGATTCATAACGTAGATTTGATGTCATTGAAGGAACATCAACAATTTTCCCAGGATTAAATATATTTTTAGGATCCCAAACTGATTTCAATTCCTGTAGTAACTTATAGTTTTTATCACCTATAACAATAGGAATAAATTCTCCACGAACACGACCATCGCCATGCTCACCACTCATTGAACCCTTATATTTCTTAACTAAATGAGCTATCTCCACACCTATGGTTCGGAACATAGCTACATCTTTAGAATTTTTTAAATCTAATATTGGGCGTAAATGCAATTCGCCCGATCCAATATGAGCATGATAAACACATTCCAATTTATGTTTCTCAAGAATTTTCTTGAAATCAGCCATATAATCAGGCAATACTTCAACATTAACAGCCGTATCTTCAATTATTGATACAGGTTTAGCATCACCTTCCATATTAGATAAAACACCTAATCCAGCCTTGCGTAATGCCCAAACTTTTTTGGTATCATCGCCATGTATAATAGGAAAATGATAACCATAATTAGCTTGTTTAAGATCCTTAATTAACTGTTCGCATATTTTATTGATTTCGTCTTTTGAATCTCTTGCAAACTCAATAATTAAAATAGCTCCAGGATCACCATTAACAAAAAATCTATTTTTAAGCTGATCTCTATTTCCTTTTGTTAGATTTAAGATGGTATCATCCATCATTTCAACTGCACCAGGATTATGTTTCAATGCAATTAGATTCGCTTTAAAAGCCTCTTCTTTAGTTTTAAAATGTGTAGCTAAAACAGCAACTTCTTTTGGAGGAATATCAACCAAATCAAGTTTTATTTCCGTAATAAAACCCAAAGTTCCTTCTGAACCACAAATTAAATTTGAAAAATTAAATTGATTTTCTGTTGTTGAAAATGGCTCAGTATCTAAGAGAAGATCAATAGCATAACCTGTATTTCTTCTATAGATAGATTTATCAGGATATTCCTTAATTATTTCATTTTGATTTTCTTTATCTGATAAAACAGTTTGAACATGCTGATATATCTTATTTTCAAGTTTGTCGCCATTTAATTTTTCTACAAATTTTTCTTTACTTATTGCTTCAAACTCAACATCATTACCATCACTTAAAATTACTTTAGTAGATAAGGTATGATCCCGTGTGGTTCCATAAATTATAGAATGTGATCCACAAGCATTATTACCAACCATTCCACCAATCATACATCGATTTGCAGTAGATGTTTCTGGACCAAAAAACAAACCATAAGGTTTAAGAAACATATTCAATTCATCCAATATTACTCCAGGCTGAACTCTTACCCAACGCTCCTTTTCATTTACTTCAAGTATTTGTGTAAAGTATTTTGAAACATCAACAATAATCCCATTCCCCACTACTTGTCCAGCCAAAGATGTTCCTGCAGTTCGTGGTATCAACGATGTATTATGATCATTAGCAAAAGCAATTAATTTCTTTATATCATCAGTATCCTTTGGGCGTGCAACAGCTAATGGCATTTCCCTGTATGCTGAAGCATCGGTAGCGTAAAGGATTCGAGTTTTTTTATCTGTATATAATTCTCCTTGCAGTTGAAGGCTTAATTCTTTTAATTTATTTTGCATTACCTTATATTTTTTCCAAAATGTAAATGTAATAACATAAAAAGAAAGCAGATGTTTTTTACATCTGCTTTTTTATAAAAATATTTCTAAATGGTTATTCTGCTGAAAGTAAACGATCCCGCAAACGGAACATTAATTGGACTTTTGTCCTTACATCAATAGGATTAAATGGTTTGGCTATAATATCATCAGCACCCATTTTTAAAGCTTTCATTTTAGAGTCCCTATCACTTAGACCTGTTACCATTATTATGATCGATTTTTCAAATTTTTTATCCTTTCTAAGCATTGTACATACCTCAAAACCATTCATGTTAGGCATCATTATATCTAATAAAATCATATCAGGTATAATTTCATTTGCAAGTTTTATACCTTCGTCTCCATTTTGAGCAACATGTAATTCATATTTATATTCTAAAATTTCAACAAAGAACTTACGAATAAGCTCTTCATCTTCAACAATAAGTACCTTTTTTTTATCGATCATATTTTTATTTATTTATAAATCGTTATTACTAGATAGCTATTTAAATTTCATTGTAGACATAAATTTCCTAAATTTACGAATAATTCTAACACTTTTTTTATGTCCGACCCCATCTTAAAAGTAATAATTAGACTTTGTTCTTTATTTTCAAATATAGATGAAAATACAGATCATGTAAGGACAAGAAAATTAATTGAATCATACCTTAATAACCACACAAAGAACGAATTTGTTGAACAGTTTTTATATGTATATGATTTTTATGTAAATCAACAAAATATTGATCAATCTCAAAATTTTCTTAAAAAAGCATCGCTAAGTGCTGTAAAATCTATACGTTTGATTAATACAATTCATAAGGAATTACTATTAAAAGAGAAGTATTTACTAGTTATCTTATTATTAGAAATAGTTCGTTTTAAAGAAAAGATATTACCTAGGGAATATGATTTTATAGAAACAATGGCAATATCTTTTAATCTAGACGAAAAAGAATTTTATAATCTTAAAAATTTCATTCTGAAGTCATGGATAGATATACCATGGAAACAGAATTTTATCCTAATTGATAATTCAAATGATCCTGAAATCTCTGAATTTAAACATATTTACAGAGAAAGTTTAGAGGGTAAAATATGTCTATTGCAACTTAAATCTATTAATGAAATATGGTTTTATTATACAGGAGAGCAACAGCTATTCTTAAATAGTAAAGAAATAATTCCAAAAAAGATTTATGCGTTTAATAAAGGAAACACTATTTCCAGCTACAAAATTGGATTTCAAAATCTAAAACTTAAACCAATCTATTATACCGAAGTAGGTATTAAATTAACAGACAATCCCGAATTTAAGAGTATTAACTTCGAAATTTCTCAAGTTGAATTTAAATACCCAAATTCAGAAAAAGGGATTAATAACTTTTCATTCAAATCAGAATCACATCTATTTGTTGGTATTATTGGTCCGAGTGGCTCCGGAAAATCAACTCTCTTAAATCTTTTAAATGGCACATTAAAACCTAATAGTGGAAATGTATTTATTAATGGAATTGATTTACACGAGAAAAAAGATAAATTAAAAGGATTAATTGGTCATGTACCACAAGACGATCTTTTATTTGATGAATTAACAGTATATCAGAATCTATATTTTAATGCAAAACTTTGTTTTAGTGATTATAGCGAAGAAAAAATTGATAAAACAGTATTAGATGTACTAAAAGAGTTAGATTTACTTGACATAAAAGATTTAAAAGTTGGAAATGCCATAAATAAAGTAATTAGCGGAGGTCAAAGAAAACGTTTAAACATTGGAATGGAGTTAATGCGTGAGCCTGCAATTCTTTTTGTAGACGAACCAACTTCAGGCTTATCATCGAATGATTCAACTAATCTAATAAATACATTACGTGAGCAAACCCTTCGAGGTAAGCTTGTATTTATGAATATACATCAACCATCTTCGGATATATTTAAATTAATTGATCAGTTAATAGTTCTGGATGACGGTGGTTACGTTGTATATACTGGAGATCCTCTTGATGCAATTGTATATTTTAAAACACTAAGTAATCAAATTAATCCCTCAGAAAAAGAATGTCCAAATTGTGGAAATGTTAATCCTGAATCTGTCTTAGAATTACTAGAAGAGCGAACCATTAACGACAATGGAAGGTTTACTCACGAAAGAAAAACATCGCCGAAACAATGGTTTGAAATGCACAGGGAAAACGCTCCAAATGATATTATTGTGGAGCCTAAGATTAAGGAGTTGCCTAAAATCCATTTTAAAGTTCCCAAAAGACACAAACAATTTTTAATTTTTAGTAAACGTAACCTACTTTCCAAACTATCAAACAATCAGTATTTATTAATAAGTTTGTTAGAAGCACCAATTTTGGCAATAATCTTAGGTTTTTTTACTAAATACAATATTGGAACAGCAGAAGATCCTGTTGGTTATATATTTAGTAAGAATTTAAATATTCCTGCTTATCTTTTAATGAGCATTATTGTATCACTATTTTTTGGTTTACTAATTAGTGCTGAAGAAATTATTAAAGATCAGAAAATCTTAATTCGAGAGAAATTTTTAAATTTAAGTAGACTCAGTTACATAAATTCAAAGATCGTATTTCTATTTATTCTAACAGCAATACAATCCTTTTCATTTGTATTAATTGGCAATTACATCTTAGAAATTAGAGGGCTATCATTTAATTTTTGGTTAATTTTATTTTCAACAGGTTGCTTTGCAAATATTTTAGGGTTAAATATCTCGGCAAATTTAAAATCTGTAATTGCAATTTACATATTGATTCCATTCCTAATAATTCCTCAAATATTACTTAGTGGAACCATTGTAAAATTCGATAAATTACATAGCTCCTTAACTAACAAAGAATATCCTCCTATAATTGCAGATATTATGCCTTCCAGATGGGCTTATGAAGCATTAATTGTATCAATGTTTACAGAAAATAAATTTGAACAGCAGTTTTATAAAGTAGATAAAATCAATAGTGATGTTTCCTTTAAACTTAATTTTCTAATTCCTAAAATAACTAGTTTACTAGACGAATGTAAAACCAATATTATTACTGAAAATAATGAAGAGGAGTTAAAAAGAAAATTTATAATTATTGATAATACATTAAGATATTTTATAATAGATATTCCTGGAATAAGAACAAAAATAGAGGGCTTAGGAAACTCATCTTATGAAGTTAGAATCAATGAACTTCAAAATTTATTGGAGTTTATTAAATTATTTTATTCAGAATACCTTGATAAGATCTTATATAAGAAGGATCAAATAATTCAGAGAATTGCCCTTGATAATCGAGGTACACTGGGATATGTAAATTTCAAAGAACAATATTACAATGAAACTGTTGCCAATATGGTTTTAAGTAATGACGATTGGGAAAAACTTTTTATCAATAAAAATGTTGTTGTAAGAAAATATGAACCAGTATTTATGACCCCTACTAATAAATATGGAAGAGCACATTTTTATGCTCCCGTTAAAAAAATAGGAAATATTGAAATACGAACATCATATTTTAATTCTATGGTTATATGGATTCTAAGTGTGATACTTTACGTAGTGTTAATTTTCGACCTTTTTAAATATTTAAATATTAATTTGTATATTAATACATTCAAATCTTTAAGAAATAAGTCATTTAGTACAAACGAAATATAACAAACAAAACCAGTTAACCTTAAAAACGATAAATATGAAAACAAAATCATTCTACTTTATTCTTGCTATTATTGTATTTATAGGGTCTATAAGTTTGTCATGTAAATCAAGAGTTGAAAATGAGGATACGACTGATATAGATTCTCAGGCAATTACAGATTCTCTTTTAGCAGGCAATGAAAATCTGGTATTTTACAGTTTTCCATCATCACAAGAAATGTTTTCTTTTATTAAAAAAGATGCTAAACTAATTTATAGAACAGATTTAGTTAACTCAACAGAAAATCTTTCAAAATATATTGATACAAGATCTAAAAACCTTGCATTAGGAATATATCTTGCAGATTTATCATATATGACATTATTTAATAAAACAAGTAATGCATATGAGTATATTGATGTTATAACTAAATTAAGTAATGATTTAAGAATTAATCTTCCGTTTCAAGAAAGCTTTTTAGAAAGAATTAAAGATAATTTAAGTAACGAAGATTCATTGGTCAGTATATCTGATCAATACTCAACAAAAATCGTTGATTATTTGTTACAGAACAACAAAGATAAAATGCTTTCCAATATAACATCTGCAAGTTATATAGAAGGTTTATATATTGCTTTAAATTTAGTGGAAGATTACTCTGATGATAATACAGTAATAAAAAGAATAGTTGAACAAAAACATTCATTTACAAATCTTATTAAGTATTCCAAAAAATATCAATACGATGAAAATACAAATACTGCAATAGACTTATTAACACAAATTTACAATGTATTTGAAAAATTTAATGTAATTGAAGAGAGTAAATCAACAATTGAGCGCGACGAAAATAATAGAATGGTGTTAAAAGGAGGTAAAAAGATTGTAATTTCTGAAAATGAATACAATGAATTGAAACAGATTGTAACAGAAGTAAGAAATAAAATAGTAGAAAATAAATTATAAAAATTGAATCATGAAAACTTATAAAATAGTTTTTTTAATTTCATTTACATTATTCTCGTTTAGTGCAATAAGTCAAGATTGCACAAATTACCATAGCGAAAAATGTAAATGGGCCGACGATTCTTTTCTTTATAGTCGTCAGTCTAAGAGCGCCTTGTATACTCCAGGAATGTCGTCAGAATTCGTAATTACTGTTTACGATGAAGAATATTATATATCAATAAAAGGTGATAAAAGCTTAGGGAAAATAAGAATTCGAGTAAAAGAAGATAACGAAGAAAAAACAGTTTTGTACGACAATTCAAAATATAAATACGAAGATTTTTTTTACTTTCTGAATGAAAACACTCGTAATCTGATTATAGAAGTATCATCTGAAGCAAATAAAAAATTTTCCTCTTCAGCCGATAGAAATTGTTTAGGAGTGCTAATAGAGTTTCGAAATGAAAATAGCACAAAAAAAGAAATAGGTTTTTAAATATACATTTTATATTAATTGATTTTAATATTTATTGTAATTTTGATTTTTCGTATTTAAAGTATAAAAAGACATGAGTGTTTTAGTAAATAAAGATTCAAAAGTAATAGTACAAGGGTATACAGGTAGTGAAGGAACATTTCACGCTCAACAAATGATTGATTATGGAACTAACGTTGTTGGTGGAGTTACTCCTGGTAAAGGAGGTCAATTACATTTAAACAGACCTGTTTTTAATACAGTAGCAGATGCTGTAAAGGAAACAGAGGCAAATGTATCTGTTATTTTTGTTCCGCCTGCATTTTCAGCTGATGCAATTATGGAAGCTGCAGATGCAGGAATAAAAGTTATAGTTACGATAACTGAAGGTATTCCAACTTCAGATATGGTAAAAGTTAAAGAATTCCTAAAAGATAAGGATTGTAGAATGATAGGTCCTAACTGCCCGGGAATAATTACTCCTGGGGAAGCTAAAATAGGAATTATGCCAGGATTTATTCATAAAAAAGGTTCGATTGGAATTGTTTCTCGTTCTGGGACACTTACTTATGAAGCTGTTGATCAAATTACAAAAGTTGGTTTAGGTCAGTCTACATGTATCGGAATTGGTGGCGATCCTATTATTGGAACGACAACATTAGATGCAATAAAATTACTTATGGAAGATTCTGAAACAAAAGGAATTATTTTGATTGGTGAAATTGGTGGAAGTATGGAAGCAGATGCAGCTAATTGGATTAAAGAGAATGGCACTAAACCAGTTGTAGGTTTTATTGCAGGAAAAACTGCTCCTAAAGGAAGAAGAATGGGTCATGCTGGCGCAATTATAGGTGGAAAAGATGATACTGCTGATGCTAAAATGAAAATTATGTCTGAATGTGGAATTTATGTTGTTGATTCACCTGCTGATATAGGAAAAAAAATGTACGAAGTTTTAAAAAATTAATACATTCTTTTTCATACATTTGTGAGCGGAAGATTTTATTAAAAATCTCCGCTTTTTTTATTCTATTTTATTCCAATATATAATGTCCAAATAATGAGGAACTGGGAAGATAAGGTTGTGGTTATAGCAGAGGATGAACAAATAAATTATTTGTTTTTAAAGGCCGTATTAAAGCCAACAAAAGCAAAAATTATCTGGACAAAAACAGGAAGAGAAACAATAGATATTTGTAACTCTGAACATATCGATATTATATTAATGGATATTAAAATGCCCGATCTAAATGGATTAGAAGCAACGATTGAAATTAAGAAGGTTTTTCCAAATTTACCAATAATTGCACAAACTGCATATGCAATGGAAGAAGATGAAGATGCTAGTGTAGAAGCAGGATGTAATGATTATATTTCAAAACCAATAAGACCTGAACATCTTCTAACAATTATGTCTAAATATTTAGGTTAAATAGCTACACTAAACCCTACTCTTAACTGTGGATATGTATATGGATTTTTGTTATTTGGATTCAAATTCCACAAAATAATAATATACGATTTGGCTTTTTGACTCATTTGCTGAAAATAACCTCCTCCTATTAAAACATTATGAAGCCAGTACCTACTTTTATCAGTATCGGTATCATTAAAATAGATATAATTATATTTTGTATTTAAAAACTCATATTCCAAATGTGCAATTATACCACTATGACTTTTTACTTTAATAACATTTCTAAAATCTTTAACTACTGATATTTGCGAAAAAACACTTCCTCCATATACACTAGTTTCAAAATTCCCACTTACCGACCTTTTATCATTTAAATATTGATATTTGCCACTTAATCCTAAATTAATACGCTCTGTTAATTGACTTCCAAATACAAGATTTACATCAACATAAGTATATGATCCAAACCCCATCCATAAGGATCCTCCTGTAAATACATAAGGTTTAAATTGATCTTTATTAGGTTCTTTTGATTTATCACTGTTAGTTTGTGCAAGACTGACAAAAGAAGAAAAAAGTAATACAAACACAAGTCTTAAAATTTTCATAAACTGTTTCTTATTCATTTTTTTAGAAGAAAAGAGTATTAACTTATAAAAAATAATTAATTTGCTGAAAATATATTTTAAAGATAAAACAAAATTATGAATATTGTTATAACTGGTGCTAGTAAAGGAATTGGGTTTGAGCTTGTAAAGCTTTTTTCTCAAAATGAAGATAATATAGTAATAGGAATAGCTCGAACTAAAAATATACTTAATGATTTAAAAAATGAATGTGTAAAGCTTAATTTAAAATCGCAGTTTAAACCTATAGTTTTTGATTTAGAAAATCTTAACGCAATTAAAGAAAATTTAAAATATCAAATAGAGAAATATATTGATCATGTGGATATTCTAATAAACAATGCTGGTTATCTCATAAATAAATCATTCTCTGAAACTCAAATTGAAGATATAAATAAAACTCTCAATATTAATTTAATTAGCCCTGCCCTTCTTACACAAACATTATTACCAATGTTAGAAAAGAGTAATGTAAAACATGTAGTTAATATTTCAAGTATAGGTGGATATCAGGGAAGCTCAAAATTCCCCGGATTATCATTTTATAGTGCAAGTAAAGCAGCTCTAGCTTGTTTAACAGAATGTTTGGCTGAAGAGTTTAAAGAAGATCAAATAAAATTTAATTGTTTGACATTAGGTGCAGTAAATACAGAAATGTTAAAAACTGCTTTCCCTGGATATAATGCTCCATTAGAACCCAAAGAGATGGCTCAGTTTATTCATGATTTTGCATTAAATAACTATAAATTTATGAATGGGAAAATTATTCCTGTAAGTCTTTCAACGCCTTAATAAATTAGATTTATTTCTTGGAAAGTTTGCAATAATGAAAACTTCATTAGAGTAAATAATTCCGTTTATTTCTTTTGTTTCTGAGAATCTTTCTAACTGATATATACATGTTTCTTGATTCTCACAACTTAACATGCTTATAATAATAAAGATGATCCCTAATTTTAAAGAAAATAGTATTTTATCTCGTTTCATGACCTCACTTTTAAACTTTCTGAAAATTCATTTAAAATATTAAAGGTCCTTCACAAATTGTTCTGTTTCTCCTACTTTGCTGTTTAAAAAGGATGTATTATAACCAGTAAGCTTTTGTGAAACTGTCCACCTACTTACAAAAAGCTTATCAGAGTGATAACTTGCCAAATCTACTTTCTCAAAATAGCCTGATTTATTCGGATCTTTTTCTTTAAAGTTTTGATTCAAATCTTTAGTTTCTCTATAAAAAGTTCTTTTACGCGATACAATAATTTCATTAGCAATATCTTCATTTATAGTATTATTATTAAAGTCACTAAGCATGTTTAATAATTTCTCCTTATTTCTTGAAGGGTTAGCTACTATAAAAATCTCATTATAATATGTGATCCCATCTACCTCCTTACAATTAGAAAAATCATGTAATTTATAAATTTGAGTTTCTCTCTTCAAACAACTAAACATCGAGCTAATACTTAACATTATCCCTATTGTAATAATTAATACTATTCTTCTATTTTTCATATCTAATTACCAATTTTTCCAGAAAACGATCTTGAAACATTAATCTGCGTAACAAATGGTCTATATCCTCTCTCACGTTGTAATCGATACCATGCTCTAAATCCTGCTAATGGAAATAAACCAGGAGTAACATCACCATCATCTAAGCCAAAATGGTCATAAATAGTAATTGTAAAAGATCCTGAATAAATACCTCCATCCTCAATTTCTAAATTATTTAAAACAATATCAAAAGCTTGTGTATCATTAAGAGCAATAGTTAATCCTCCTCTAAAAGTATGTGTCCAAAAATCATCAAATTTTGGTCTATCTATATCAAGAAGTTTAATTTTATCTGGGTGTATTTGTCTATTAAGGTGTTCTATTATTTCTGCTTCAACATCAATTAATAGTTCTTGCACTTCTTCACTATTTTTGACTTCTTGATTTAGTTTTTCATTAGTAAAAACAGCATACCCTTTTCCATCGGCAGAAAGTTCTTTTCCCATTTCTCCTCCAGAATTAGATTCAAATAAGTTGATCATTGCTCTTAATACAGGTGTCATATCGCTTGATGTAAACAGATCACCCGCCATTTGATGAAAACTGGCAAAAAGTTGTTGATCTGATCTTGAAGCATCTACTTTATTTAAATTTATCAAATAATCATTACCTTCTTCAACAATATCTTCATTTGTTTTATCTCCAAAAACTAAATCATCTCTAAGCTTTGTTGGATCAAATGGATCTAACAATGGTCTGCGAGTTGATGATGATATAATTCTTGAATTTGATAAATTAGGATTAACAATTAGTTCAATACCTAAAGGAATTTCTGTATCCTTATAACCATTCCATAACCTTAACTGTTCTATTGTTACTCCATATTTTTTTGATAAAGAATAATATGTATCACCTCTTTTAACGGTATGAGTATTCTTGTGTTCATTTTCTTTTTCTTGCTTTTCTTCATCTGAAAACTTTTGTACCGGAAAACCCTGGGGGTTATCAGAAATCCCCCAACCTGTAGATGCATCAAGACTATTCATCCACCTGGCCTGAGCTACAGGATCAATCTTCTTTTGAATAACTGAATTGTTATTTTGATTAATATTCTTATTTCGGGTTCGATCAATAAATGATGGCGACATTATTCCTTTTTAAAATTCACTATCTTGTAAAACAAATATAATCAAAACGTTAATAAAATCTTGAAATAAAAAATAAAAATCTATTTTCAACTCAAGTATGATTCTCCTAAAATTATCAAGAACAGTTTATTATGAACATTTTTGTTTACGTTTATTATTCATTCCCATAGACAAATCATGATTATATGAATCTATGCTCAAAAACATACCGAAAATTGTATTAAAACCATCGATTTTTCGTCAACTTTTTTATAAGTAATATTTTAAAATTTGTATTTTTGGCAAAATTTTATTGTGTTATGTGCATTTATAATTATATATTCAAACAAATACAACGCATAGAAGTTACAGATCCCAACTCATAGTGCTAAGTAATTAATCATCTTAGTCACTCTTTTCTTGTAGCTATAACATAGCTATTATATTTTTTTCAAAATATCTTTAATTTATAAATTACGAGATTTTAGTTAAATCCAAATTTTAATATACATATGGAAGCAAAAAAATTGAACTTAGAAAATTCGTTAAACGAATTTGAACATGGAAAATCTTTAATTCCTGGCGGAGTACTTGGAATCCGCAGACCTTACAACTTTGTTGATGGTGAATTTCCAATTTATTTTGACAGTGGTAAAGGTGGTAGAGTAAAAGATATAGATGGTAATGAATACATTGATTACCTGTGTGCTTATGGACCTATGATTCTTGGTAACAGAGAAGAAGAAGTTGATAATGCAGTAATGGAACAAATCAAAGAAAAAGGTTTCTGCTTTTCTCTTACACAAAAATATCAAAATCAGCTTGCTGAAAAAATGAACGAACTTATCCCTTGTGCTGAGATGAGTCTTTTTGTTTGTACTGGTTCTGACGCTACAACTACAGCTATTCGTCTTTCTCGTTCTTATACAGGAAAGAAAAAAGTTTTGAGATGTGGTTACCATGGATGGCACGACTGGTGTGTTGAAGTAAAAGGTGGTGTACCTGAAAAACTTTATGAAGATGTTCATGAGTTTCATTATAATAATATTGAAAGCCTTGAGAACTTATTAAAAGAACACGGTGATGATACTGCTGCTGTTATTATTACTCCTCTTGGTCATCCTTTAGCTGCAATTATGGAAGAACCAAAACCTGGTTTCTTAGAGGCTGTTAAAGAATTAGCTCATAAATATAATGCTGTTCTAATTTTTGACGAAATCAGAACTGGATTTAGAGTATCTATTGGCGGTGCTCAAAAACATTATGGTGTAACTCCAGACTTAGCTGTATTTGGTAAAGCAATGGCAAACGGTTATCCAATTGGAGCTGTTACAGGTAAAGCGGAAATCATGAAAGAAGGAGAATCTAATGTATTTATTTCTTCTACTTTCTTCCCTAATAGCTTAAGCTTCGTTGCTGCTCTTAAAACAATCGAAATTCTTGAAAGAGATAGCGTGCTTGATAAGATATGGGAAAAAGGAACTTATTTCAATAATAAAATCCAGGAACTTATCGATAAATATAATGTTGGTGCAAGAATTACAGGTATTGCTCCAATGATGTTTATTACATTTGATAAAGATGCTAATAAAACATATAAAGCTAAACGTACTGAGTTTTATACTCAATTAATTAGAAAAAATGTATTCTTACAACCATTCCACCATGGATATATCTGCCACAGACATACTATGGAAGATTTAGACTATACACTAAAGGTAATTGAAGAAACATTTGCTTATTTAAAAGAAAAATATCAGTAATCTCAAATTGAATTTGAAAATGGATAAAGATATTTTAAAAGAAGGCGTTGGAGAAGTTTTTAATTCTTCAAATGCCGATGAAATGAGATCTTTCTTTCGTAATAAAAAGAAAGTATTAGAGAATAAATTAACAACTGTTAAAGATGCAGTTACAGAATATGTTAACGATGGAGATTACCTTGCTGTAGGTGGTTTTGGTGGTGTACGTATACCTACTGCATTAATTCATGAAGTTGTTCGTCAGAAAAGAAAGAACCTTGGTTTTTCTGGTCACGTTTCTACTCACGATTGTCAAATTTTAAGTGCAGGAGAATGTTTCGACAGAGTTGATGCTGCTTACGTAGTAGGTTTAGAAGCAAGAGGACTTTCTAAAAACTCTAGAAGAATGTTTGAATCGGGTAATGTAAAAGTTACTGAATGGTCAAACGGTGCTCTTTCTTGGAGATTTAAAGCTGCTGCTATGGGATTACCTTATATTCCTAGTCGTGTTATGTTAGGTACTGATACTTTTAAGTATTCAGGTGCAAAAGAAGGTTTATGTCCATTTACTGGTCAGAAACTAGCTTTACTTCCTGCTTTATATCCAGATGTAGCATTCATTCATGTGCATCGTGCCGATAAATATGGAAACTGTCAGATCGATGGAATTTTAGTAGCTGATGATGATATTGCAAAAGCTTCTAAACGTGTTATCATAACAACAGAAAAGATAATCTCTAACGAAGAAATCAGAAGAGAACCTAGTAAAACTATTATTCCTTACTGGTGCGTTGATGCTGTTATTGAAGTTCCTTTTGGATCATATCCCGGTAATATGCCTGGCGAGTACTATTCAGATGAAACACATATTTCTGAATGGTTGAAAACCGAAAAAGATCTGGAAGCATTTAAAGCTTTTATTGATAAAAACATCCACAATACTAAGGATTTTTATGAATATCTACAGCTTAATGGCGGAATGGAAAAAATTAAAGAATTAAGAAAAATAGAACACTTATACTAAACGATATATACTATGAGTGCAAATTATAATAGCATGGAGTTAATGATAGCAATTGCTTCCCGCAACCTTGAAGACGGGGCTGTAGTTGTTGTAGGAACAGGTGTTCCATGTGCTGCGGCAATGTTAGCACAATTAACAAATTCTCCAAACTTGACAATTTTATTTGAGGCGGGCGGTATCGCTCCTCAATTACCAACTATGCCTATTTCAGTAGGTGATTCAAGAACCACACACAAAGGTTTAAAGGCAACTTCTATGGCAGAAATCATGGAATTATGCCAAGCAGGTATTGTTGATTACTGTTTCTTAGGTGGAGCACAAATCGATAAATACGGTAACCTAAACTCTACAATGATTGGTGATGATTATAGCAAACCAAAAACCAGATTTCCTGGTAGTGGTGGTGCTAACGATCTTGCTTCATTAACTTGGAGAACAATGGTAGTTACTCCACAAAATAAACAACGTTTTGCAAATAAGGTTGATTTTATGACTACTCCAGGTTATCTTGAAGGTGGTACATCTAGAGAAGATGCTGGACTTCCAAAAGGTTCTGGTCCTTACAAAGTAATTACCGATATAGGTGTTTACGGATATCATGAAGAAACTAAAGAAATGATGTTATTATCTCTTCATCCGGGAAAAACAATTCAGGATGTAAAAGACAATGCTGAATTCGAAGTTTTAATTCCTGATAGCTATGAAACTACTATGGAACCAACTGAAGAAGAATTAACTATGCTTCGTGAAAAAGTTGATCCTTTAAAATTAATAATTGGAAGAGGATAATTTATTAACGCAAACAAAACATAAAATGGAAAAATTAATAATCACAGCAGCAATTTCAGGAGCGGAGGTTCTTAAAGAACATAATCCTGCCGTACCATATACAGTTGAAGAATGTGTAAACGAAGCAAAAATGGCTTATAAAGCCGGAGCAAGTATTATTCATCTTCATGTTCGTACCGACGACGGAACTCCGACACAAGATAAAGATCGTTTTAAAGTTGTTATGGATGCCATTAAAGCTGAGTGTCCAGATGTTATTATACAACCTTCTACCGGTGGCGCTGTTGGCATGAGTAACGATGAAAGATTACAACCAACAGAACTAAATCCAGAAATGGCAACATTAGATTGTGGTACATTAAACTTCGGTGGTGACGAAGTTTTCGAAAATACTGAAAATACGATCAAATATTTTGGTGAAAGAATGATCGAAAGAGGTATCAAACCTGAATTAGAAGTTTTCGACAAGTCTATGATTGACATGGCATTACGCCTTCACAAAAAAGGTTATATTAAATCACCAATGCATTTTGACTTTGTAATGGGTGTAAATGGTGGTATTTCTGGAACTTTACGTGATTTTGTATTCTTACGTGAAAGTATTCCTGCTGATGCTACTTATACTGTAGCTGGTGTTGGACGCTTTGAATTCCCATTAGCTGCTGCTGCAATTATTGATGGTGGTCACGTAAGAGTGGGCTTAGAAGATAACACTTACATCTCAAAAGGTGTATTAACAGAGTCTAATGCTCAATTAGTTGAAAAAGTAGTTCGATTAGCAAAAGAATTTGGACGTGAAATAGCAACTCCTGCTGAAGCAAGAGAGATTTTAGGATTAAAATAACAAATACATTTAGCACTTATATATTATGGCAAAAGGGAATAAATTCGGTACACACAGAGTGATTGAGCCAAAGGGGACTCTTCCGCAACCAGCTCAAAAGTTGGACAACACAATGTCAATTTACGATAACGAGATTCTTATCGACGTTAAAACGTTAAATATTGACTCTGCAAGTTTTACTCAAATTAAGGGAGCTTGTAATGCAGATACTGCTAAGATGGAAGAAATGATTCTTTCGATCGTTGGTGAACGCGGTAAAATGCAGAACCCGGTTACTGGTTCTGGTGGAATGTTAATTGGTACAGTGAAAGAGGTTGGACCAAACTTTCCTAACCAAAACCTAAAAGTTGGAGATACAATTGCAACATTAGTTTCATTATCGTTAACTCCATTAAAAATAAATAAAATAAATAATATCAATATTTCAAACGATCAGGTAGATGTAGATGCTCAGGCAATTTTATTTGCTAGTGGTATTTACGCCGTTTTACCTACAGATATTCCTGAAAAGCTTGCTTTAGCTGCTCTTGACGTAGCTGGTGCTCCTGCTCAGGTTGATCGTTTAGTAAAAGAAGGCGACACTGTTTGTATTATCGGTGGTGGTGGTAAATCTGGTGTTCTTTGTTGTTACCAGGCAATGGAAAAAGTTGGTCCTAATGGTAAAGTTATCGTAGTAGAGTATTCAAAAGAAAACGCTCAACGTATCATAGACCTTAACTTAGCACATGAAGTTATTATTGGTGATGCTACTGATGTAATGGATATCTATAACAAAGTTACTTCAATTACTGGAGAAGATGGTTGCGATGTAGTTATCAATAACGTAAATATAGAATCAACTGAGATGTCTTCAATTTTAATTACTAAAGACAGAGGATGTGTATACTTCTTCTCAATGGCTACTTCATTTACTAAAGCTGCTTTAGGAGCTGAAGGAGTTGGTAAAGATGTAGACATGATTGTCGGTAACGGTTATGCAATTGGTCATGCAGACCTTACTTTAGATATAGTAAGAAAATCAGAGGGTATTAGAGAATTATTTGAGAAACTTTATCTATAATAATTTTCAGCAGTTAAATTTTATTGATATGAAACACGAATATAAAAAAGTAGAATATAAAAATATTCCTTTATTTAAGGATGTTACAGAAGAAGAATGGAACGATTGGAAATGGCAATTAAGAAATGCTATTAGAGATATTCCTACTTTAGAGAAAGTAATTGAACTAAACGAAGAGGAAAAAGAAAATCTTTCTAAAACATTAGCAAAGTTTAAAATGGCAATTACACCATATTATGCAGCTTTAATGGATAAAGAGAAGAAAGATTGTCCAGTAAGAATGCTTGCTGTTCCGACTCTTAAAGAATTATTTGTTTCTCCTACAGATTTAGATGATCCATTACACGAAGATGTGGACTCTCCTGCTCCTGGTTTAACTCATCGTTATCCGGATAGGGCTCTTTTACTTGTCACTCCTGAATGTTCAATGTATTGTCGTCACTGTACAAGAAGAAGACTTGTAGGTGAAGAGGCAGACCAAAACATGGGTAAAAATAAATTAGAGCTTGCATTCGACTATATAAGAAAGACTCCAGAAATTCGCGATGTTGTTGTTTCCGGTGGTGATCCTCTTATCTTAAGTAATGAAAAATTAGATTATATCCTTGGCGAGTTAAGAAAAATAGATCACGTAGAAATAATTCGTATTGGTAGTCGTATGCCAGTAGTTCTTCCTCAAAGAATTACCGATGAATTCTGTGAAATGGTTAAAAAACATCATCCTGTTTTTATTAATACACACTTTAATCATCCAAAAGAGATTACAGCTGAAGCTAAAATAGCTTGTGAAAAACTAGCTAATGCAGGTGTAAACGTTGGAAACCAGGCTGTATTATTAAAAGGTGTTAATGATTGCCCAAATATCATGAAGAGCTTAATGCATGAGTTGTTAAAAATTCGTGTGCGCCCTTATTATATTTATCAGTGCGATCTTTCTGAAGGTATTTCTCACTTTAGAACTAAAGTTTCTAAAGGTATTGAAATTATCGAAAACCTAAGAGGACATACTTCCGGATTAGCAGTACCTACATTCGTTGTAGATGCTCCAGGTGGAGGTGGTAAAATACCTGTAATGCCAAACTATCTAATTTCTCAAAACAAGAAAAGAGTTATTTTAAGGAATTACGAAAGTGTTGTTGCTGCATATGATCAACCACATTATGTTGAAGATCATGATTCTGAAACTTGTGAATTCTGTCAGGATGAAAGATTAAAGGCTAAAGATGGTGTAGCTAAGTTACTAAGTAATGGTGAAATATCTATTCTTCCTGAAAATCTTAGAAGAAAGAATAGAACCAAAAAATAATAGACTCATTCTCTATTAAGATGGTTAGTAATATAACAAATCAATTAGTTAATAAAACTACATTCTTAGTAGGTAACAAAAAGAATGCAGGCAAGACAACTTTTCTTAATTATGCATTAAAGCAAATAAGGGAAGTTGTTAGGCCTGCCTTTTTTACAATTGGAATTGATGGAGAAACAAGTGATCTGATTTTTGAAACACCTAAACCAAAGGTTTTTACTGATACAGGTGATTTTGTTGTCACTTCAGATTTAATGATCAAAAAAAGTGATGCTTCTTTTGAGATAATACATGTATTCCCGTATAAAACGGTATTGGGAAGAATTTTATTAGCAAAAACTATAAGAAGTGGAAATATAGAGCTTGTTGGTTCGGAAGACAATAAACAGCTTGCAGAAATTGTAGATTATCTTAAAAATGAAGAGAATATCAACACAATTATCATTGACGGAGCTGCAAGTCGAACAACCCAGGTTGCTTCGATAAAAAATAGTTACTTCTTCCATATCAATAAGTTAGATCAAAAAACAATCAATTCTGATATTAATAGAATGAAAACTATATCGTTAACTAATCAATTTAAGCAAATTGATGATATTAATGATTTAGAAAATAAAACAGTTTTTGAGATAAAGGGAGCTCTTACAGAAACAAAGCTTTCGCAAATTCCTGAAAAGTGTGATATTTTATTGATAGATGATTTTACAAAAATATTTCTTGATTTTTCACAGGTAACTGCGTTAACAAGAAAATTAGAGATTACTTATAAGATTAAATATAAACTAGTCGCATTTGTAGTTATCTTAAAGGATATTTTAAAGGATAATTTTGTGGAGATTTTAGAAAATCATAACATAGAAGAAACAATTTTGTTTAACCCATATGAACATTAAAGATACTATACAATTTATAGAATTTAACTCATTCTATGCGGAGTATGTGCCTTTAACTCCCTATGGACAGTTGGATAGAAATAAATATCATGTCATTACTGATAAGGATATGCTTTGTTCTATGTATGATTCAATTGATATTATCATCAACTTTATTAAAGAAAATTCTTTTGAGTCTGATAAAATTGAAAATCATTTTAAAAGGATTGCGCTTTTAAATTCGTTGGAAAGAAAGAACTTTGATTCTTCAGACATTTTTCTTGTTAAGAAACTCTTGGTTAACTATAAGAACATTGTAAGTCATTTAAACGATGAAATTAAGCAAGATTTGAATATTGAATTCTTATCTAATGACTTATTGGAATTTCTTTCTCCTGACGGAGTAAATAAAGAAACATTCTATCTTAGCTCTTTATATAGTGACAATCTTACAACTGTCCGAAAAAGGATATCGGAAAAAGATAAAGCTCTGACTGAAATCAAAAAGGAAAGGTTTAATGTAATATTAAATCAACACAAACTTGATTTTAGATATAGAGATTTTATTGTTGTTAAAGAGAACCTCACCAATGGTTTCGATGCAAAATTGGTTTATAAAGAGGTTTACGATAAAACTTCATTAATAGTAAAACCGGTACTTCCAAAAATATATTTCGATTTACATAAAGAGAAAGATGTATTATTATTGGAAGAGCAAAAGTTTGAGCAAGAAGTTCTCAAAATAATATCTGAAAAAATATTAGATGAGAAAGAAACAATAAAAGCTTATATCCAAAAAGTGGAGATGCTTGATACTCTTTTTGCGAAATCAAGAATGGCTATCAAGTATAACATGACTAAGCCTGTTTTAACTAACAAGGAAAATATTGAAGTGTTAAATGGACAATACCTACCTCTTGCAAATAAATGCAAGAAAATGGAAACAGTCTATACTCCTCTTAGTGCTGAATTTGACAATAAAACTATTGTCATAACAGGTTCAAATATGGGAGGTAAAACAATGCTTTTAAAAACTATTGGTTTTATGCAGGTGCTTTCTCAAATGGGATTTTGGGTTCCGGCAGAAAAGTATAAAACCTCTATATTTGAGAGCATTAGCTACATAGGTGAAGACCTTTCCGAAAAAGTGGTTGGATTAAGCAGTTTTGGTTTTGAAATTCATAACCTTACAAAAGCAATTAAGGATTTTGATAAAAGTTCACTTTTGTTAATTGATGAATTTGCTAAAACAACTAACTCAATTGAAGCAAAAGCAATAATAGCCGCAATGCTAAAAAGCTTTTCTCAAAAAGAGAATGTATGCAGTTTTCTTTCAACACACTTTATGGAGTTACCAGAATTTGAAAATGTATCTTTCTATAAGATGAAAGGCTTGAATTATTCAGAATATAAAAAGTACTACGATAAAGAGAAACAATATTCATTGAGCGAAAGAATTAAGCTTATTAACACTTTCATGCGATATGAAGTTGTAAAAACCGGTAGTAAAGACCGGACATATGATGCAATTAAAATTGCAGATACATTAGGATTAAACGAAGAAATAATTACTTATACAAAGGAGTTTTTAGGAGGAAATTATGTCTAAATCAAAATTAAATCTCGACTTAAGCAAGATTGCCAAAGCTCGAGAACTTTCAAAACAAATAGCAGCTCCTGTAACGGAGTATATAGAGAAGCACACAACTGTTGCCATTGAAAGGACAACACTTAGAATGATTGGTGCTGATGGAGTTGATACTGACGGTGTACCTGTTCCAAATAAAATAATTGACCAACTTGGCGATAATATTTGCTTTGGTGCTACAAAGTACTATGTAAATGCATTGCTAAAAAAAGGACTTAGTCCTGAAGAACTTAACAAAGAGATAGCAAATGGTTTAGATATTACTAAACTTGATCTTGTTGACTTTTCATATATTGAAGAAAAATCACAAGAACTTGTAGAAACCTTTGCAACAAAAGTAAAGACTAATGTAGCATACCGTGAAGAAAAGGTAAATAGTTACAAAGAGAAACAAAATTCTCCCCTACTTTACTTAATCGTTGCTACAGGTAATATTTACGAAGATGTAAAGCAAGCACAAGCTGCAGCTAAGCAAGGTGCAGATATTATTGCAGTTATTAGAACAACTGGTCAGAGTTTATTAGACTTTGTTCCATTTGGCCCTACAACTGAAGGTTTCGGTGGCACTTATGCTACTCAGGAAAACTTCAAAATAATGCGTAAAGCACTTGACGAAACTGGTGAAGAAGTTGGTAAATATATCCGTCTTGTAAACTACTGTTCAGGTTTATGTATGCCTGAGATAGCTGTTATGGGTGCACTTGAGAGATTAGATATGATGCTTAACGATTCAATGTATGGAATTTTGTTTAGAGATATCAATATGTACAGAACTTTCGTTGATCAGAAATTCTCAAGAATGATTAACTCTTTTGCCGGAATCGTTATTAATTCTGGTGAAGATAACTACCTTACTACATCTGATGCATATGAAAAAGCGTATACAGTAACAGCTTCTCAATTTATTAATGAGAGATTTGCTTTTGATTCTGGTCTTCCACAAAAATTAATGGGACTTGGACATGCTTTCGAAATGAATCCAGATATTAAGAATGGTTTCTTATTCGAAATGGCACAAGCTCAAATGGCTAGTGAACTATTTCCTGAAGCTCCTTTAAAATATATGCCTCCTACAAAATATATGACTGGAGATATCTTTAAAGGATTAGCAATGAATACATTGTTTAACTTTATTGCTAAATCAACAAATCAAGGTATTTTATTACTTGGTATGTTAACGGAAGCTATTCATACTCCATTTATGCAAGACCGTTTCTTAGGTGTTGATAATGCTAAGTATGTATTAAATAATATTGCAGATTTCTCTGATGATATTGAATTTAAGAAAGATGGTATAATGCAAACAAGAGCTAAAAATGTTCTTGATGAAACTATCGAATTCTTAGAAGAAATAAACGAAACAGATTTATTCACTGCAATTGAGAATAAGAAGTTTGCTGAAGTAAGTAGACCTAAAAATGGTGGTAAAGGATTAGATGGCGTTGCACAAAAGGCTGATGATTATTACAATCCTTTCTATACATATCTTGAAAATGAACTTAATATAGCAAAAGGAGGAAACTAGTTATGATGATAAGACCTTACGGAGATACATTAAACGATGGAGCTGTTCAAATGTCTTTTACTCTGCCTGTAGCGCATTCAGCTAAAGCAGATGAAGCAGCTCTTATATATGCAAAAAAATTAGGTTTTAAAGAGGTTGAAGTTGTTCATTCTAATCCCCTTTCTGACGAATTTACATTTTTTGTTGTATATGGAAAAACAGATATAAGTATTGATTACGATAAAGTAGAAGTTGAAGAGGTTGAAAAATCTTTAGACTTTTACGGTGTAAACAATTTTATTAAAGAGAATATAGGAAGAAAAATAGTTGTAGTTGGTGCTTGTTCCGGTACTGATGCTCATACTGTAGGTATAGACGCAATTATGAACATGAAAGGTTTTGACCAACATTATGGGCTTGAAAGATATCCTCAGATTGATGCATATAACCTTGGAGCACAAATTCCTAACGAAGAACTTATTAAAAAAGCAGTTGAGTTAAAAGCAGATGCTATTTTAATATCTCAGATTGTAACACAAAAAGAGGTTCATATTCAAAATCTTACAGATTTTATCGAGTTACTTGAGGCAGAAGGACTACGTTCTAAAATGGTAGTTTGTGCAGGTGGACCACGAATTGGTAACAAATTAGCTCTAGAGCTTGGTTACGATGCTGGTTTCGGAAGAGGAACTTATCCTGAAAACGTTGCTTCTTTTGTTGTAGAGAAAATGCATGAAAGAGGTATAAAATAATTTGTAGCCTAAAAGTCTTCAGATTGTCATTCCCTTGAAAAAGGGAATCTTATAATAGAAGCTTTAAACTATTAAGATCCCTAATCAAGTTTGGGATGACAAATAAAAGCTTTAGGACATATTGGAAATAATATAATAATTTAAAAAATTTTAGATATGAAAGAAGTTTATATAATAGATGCAGTTAGAACTGCAATTGGTAATTTTGGAGGTTCACTTTCTAAAATTCCTGCAGCAGAACTTGGAACTGTTGTTGTTAAAGAGCTTTTAAAAAGAAATGATCTTGACGGAAAAGAAGTAGATGATGTTCTTATGGGATCTGTACTAACAGCTGGACAGGGACAAAATGTTGCTCGTCAGATTGCTATTGGTTCTGGTATTCCTAAAGAGAAAACAGCCATGACAATCAATATGGTTTGTGGTTCTGGTTTAAGAACTGTCGCTATGGCTGCTCAAGCAATTAAAGCTGGTGATGCAGAACTTGTAATTGCCGGTGGTGCTGAAAATATGTCAATGGCCCCATATATATTACCTAAAGCACGTACTGGTTACAAAATGGGTAATGGTGAGTTAGTAGATACAATGATTAACGATGGTTTATGGGATGTTTTTAATAACTTCCATATGGGTATTACTGCTGAAAATTTAGCTGACAAATATAATCTTACTCGTGAAGAGCAAGACGAATTGGCTACAGGTTCTCAAAACAAAGCTGAGAAAGCTATTGCAGAAGGTAAATTTGCTGACGAGATTGTTGCTGTAGAAATTCCACAACGTAAAAAAGATCCAATCATCTTTGATACGGATGAGTTTGTAAGAAATGGTGTAACAGTTGAATCTTTAGCTAAAGTTAGACCAGCATTTAAAAAAGACGGTTCTGTAACTGCTGCTAATGCTTCAGGTATTAACGATGGTGCTGCTGCTGTTATAGTTGCAAGCAAAGAGGCTGTTGAAAAATACAACTTAAAACCAATGGCTAAGATTGTTTCTTATGCATATCACGGAACAGATCCTTCAATTATGGGAATTGGACCAGTTGAAGCAGTTAAAAAAGCATTAGATAAAGCTGGATGGACAAAAGAAGATCTTGATTTAATTGAAGCAAATGAAGCTTTTGCTGCTCAAGCACTTTCTGTAATTAAAGAATTAGAATTAAATACAGATATTATTAATGTTAACGGTGGTGCAATTGCTATAGGTCACCCAATTGGTGCAAGTGGAACAAGAATTCTAACTACATTAGTTCACGAAATGAAAAAGAGAAGTTCTAAAAAAGGACTTGCTACTCTTTGTATTGGTGGAGGAATGGGAATTTCAATGTGTGTTGAAAATGTTTAGATTCAATTTCTGATATAATATTAAAGGAGCTAAAATTTGGCTCCTTTTTTATTGTCTATACTTCGATAAACTCAGTATGACAAAATTTATAATAGGTGCGGCGGAATTGTTGATAATTGCCATGCAATTACAGAATCTAACAACGATCACAAGCCCATAAAGCTTTCTTGAAATAGGAAACATGATTGAAATAAGGATAGATTATCAAAATTCGTTCATTTCGCTGTTCCGAAAACTATCGGGATTGTTTCTTTCTCATCAAGGAGAAAGAAAAGAACATTTATATATAAACTTAATTAATTGTGCATAACTATTTAAAATGTGCGTTCCTATTTGATATAAAAGTCTACATATTTGTAGCTAAAATATATAAAAGTAATGGTTCAGGTTTGTGCATTGGCATCAGGTAGCAATGGTAATTGCTATTACATAGGGAATAATGAAGAAGCAATATTAGTAGATATTGGAATTTCAAATCTCCAATTAGTTAAAAGATTAAAAGAAGCAGATTTACCATTAAATAAAATTAAAGCTATACTAATAAGCCATGAACATTCAGATCATATTAAGGGATTACGGGTTGCATGCGATAAGAATAATATCAATGCATACCTAACCAGAAAAACATGGGAAAATATAAAAGAAGAGTATAAACCTCGTAGATTCAATCTTTTCGAGGCTGGCAATACAATTCATATTGGCAATATCAAAATACATTCGTTCAGAAAGCAGCACGATGCTATTGACCCAGTTAGCTTTCGCGTGGAAATAGATGGAACTAACGTTGCTGTTTTAACGGATTTAGGCGTTGCCGATACGCATATAAAAGAACATTTGGTACAATGCGATGCTGCATTTTTAGAAAGTAATTATGAACCTGAAATTCTTGAAAACGGAGGCTACCCCATTTTTTTAAAAAGAAGAGTTGCATCTAACATGGGGCATTTAAGTAATCAACAGGCTTTTGAACTGGTAAACTCATTAAATAGCTCTCCATTAAAAACAATTTTTCTATCTCATATATCTGAGAATAATAATAGGCTGGACATTGCAATGGAAACATTTAAGCCTCTGGAAAGTAAAATTAGAATCGAACCTACCTCTCGTGAAACTATAACGAAGGTTTTGGAATTATAAATCGACCTATACCTCGGCAAAGAGAATCATATAATTATGCCCGTATTTTTTAGCACATTTAGGACAATAAGCGTAATGCACGTAATAATCCTTCGCTGATTTTCCCTGTTCTTCAAGATATTTCTCTGTTTCCTTCATAAACTTAGGAATTGCATTATAAGGCCCATCATAAACACATGCAACAAAATCTCCGGAAAGTTTTGTGTTATTAGCACTTTCTACTTGCGTGGTAACAGAATAAAAAATTTCCGATTTAAATGCTGAAGGATCGTGAAATAATACCAGTGCATCAGTTTTGTCTAGGATATTTGCATTAGATTTTTCAGCCAAATTAAACATCTTCGTCATTCTCTTTCCAATCATCGATGGAAGAGGAATATGAAATAACGTTGGAATAGATTCTTTTATAAAAAGCTTCTTATCCCAGTTAAATGTTTTCTTATCCCATTTCTTTTCATCGAATTTTGGACAACATTCTTGATCTTGATTTTTCATAACTTAAAAATTTATTTAATAAGTATAAATATTAAATACAAAAAATAATTCTAGCTTTTATATAAATTATCACTAAACTACTGTGCTAAGTTATAACATAGTCAGTTTAAACACAAGATCAAGGTAATATACTCACAGACAAGTTTCTGAGTATTATAACAATATAAAAAGGGGTTGTCCAAAATATATGGACAACCCCTTTTTCAATTTACATAATAAATTTTATTTATATACTTTCGGCTCTACTTCACCTTTCATTACCATATATCCATTCATTGCAAGCGCTTCCATTTCGTCTTCGCCTGGATATACAACAACTGGAGCAATAAATCCAACCATTTCTTTAATATAATCAATAAGAATTTTATCATAAGCCATACCACCAGTAAAGATAATTGCATCAACCTCTCCTTTTAAGACAGTACTTAATGATCCTACTTCTTTACCTAACTGATATCCAATTGCATCGTGAACTTTTTTTGCTTCTTCGTCTCCATCTTTAACTTTCATTTCAACTTCGTAAGCATCATTTGTTCCAAGATATGAAACAAAACCACCTTCCCCCTTGATCATTTTCTTAATTTGATCATGAGTGTAATCGCCACTAAAACAAAGAGTTGCAACTTGACCACATGGTAAAGTTCCAGTTCTTTCAGGAGAAAATGGACCATCACCATCAAGAGCATTATTTACATCGATAACACGACCTTTTTTATGTGCTCCAACAGAAATACCACCACCTAAATGAGCAATAATTAAATTTAATTCTTCATACGGCTTGTCAACAGATTTTGCATATTTTCTTGCAATAGCTTTTTGATTTAAAGCATGAAAAATTGAATGTCGAAGGAATTTTGGATGACCAGTAAAACGAGCTACATCCTCCATTTCATCAACTACAACTGGATCAGCAATAAAAGCACGTGCATTATCTAAAGACTTTGCTATATCATTTGCAATTAATCCACCTAAGTTACTTGCGTGTTCTCCTAATTTACTTTCATGTAAATCGTTGATTAAAGCGTCATTCACTTCGTAAACACCAGACTCAATAGGCTTAACTAATCCTCCACGACCAACAATAGCAGTAATTAAATCAATTCTAATTTCTGCTTCTTTAAGCTCTTGAAGAATAATTTCTTTTCTAAAACCGAATTGTTCAACAACACTTGCAAAAGGCTGTAATTCTTCTGATGAGTGCTTAATATTTTTTAAAAATATTGATTTAGATCCCTGATATACTGCAATTTTAGTTGAAGTAGATCCAGGATTTATCGCTAAAATTCTTTGCTCTTCCATTTCTATATATTTGTCAAATTGTTAATTATATATTTTACATTGCAGCAGCTAGTGCAATCGACATCATTTTACTTTTATCGGTGTCGGCTCTAGAAGTTAAAACTACAGGAACTCTAGCTCCCATAATAACTGCAGCAGAAGTACATCCACCCATAAACATTAAGGTTTTGTATAAGATGTTTCCACTATTTAATTCAGGTGCAACAAGAATATCAGCATCACCAGCCACTTCACCAGTAATTCCCTTATGTTCAGCAGCTTCTTTAGAAACAGCATTGTCAATTGCAAACGGACCATCAATGGTACATCCTTTAATCTGACCTCGCTGATTCATTACTGTTAACATCGCAGCATGAGTTGTAGATTCAATTTTAGGATTAACAACTTCTAAAGGTCCAACAATAGCAACCTTTGGATTCATATTACCTAAACGATGAAAAACTTCAACTGAATTATTTATAATATTTACTTTTTCGTTAAACTCAGGAGCAATATTCATTGCTGCATCAGTTACTCCAATTAACTTATGATAATATGGAGATTCAATTAATGCAAAATGGCTAAGAGTAGAAGCTTTACGTAAACCGTTTTCTTTATCTAAAACTGCTTTTAATAAAGGTGCAGTACTAACTAAACCTTTCATTAAAATATCAGCTTTTCCTTCTTTAATCAAAGCAACAGCCTTAATAGGGGCTTTAGAAGGATTGTTTTCTTCGTAAATATCAACATTAGATAAATCAAAGTTTATTTCTTTGCTTATTTTTTCAATTTCTACTTTGTTGCCAACCAAAACAGGAATAATTATTCCTTCTTGATATGCATTTTTAACGGCTTCTAAAACAGGTTTATCTGCTGCTGCCGCAACAACTAATCGTCTTGTTTCTTTACCTTTCGCTAATTCAATTATATCGTTTAACGATTTTAAAGTCATTATTGTAGTTTTATGGTTAAAAATTAGATTTTGATTTTCGCTGCAAAAATATATAATTAATTCTTTAAAAAAAATGCAATTTGAAATTACTGAGCACTTACAATTCGCTGTGTATCCTGAGCAATTACTAATTCTTCATTTGTAGATACCATTACAACTTTTGTTCTAGCACCTGGTTTTGTCAATTCTAAATCAACACCACGCTTACCTTTATTTAATTCAGCATCGAAATCAATACCTAAATATTCCATATCTTCGCAAACTCTAGCTCTCATCTCACAACCGTTCTCTCCTATTCCTCCGGTAAATAAAACTAAGTCTACTCCACCCATTGCTGCGGAATATGCACCAATAAATTTCTTAACTCTGTAAATAAACATTTCAAAAGCGTAATTAGCTCTTTCATTACCTTCTTCTTTTGCTTTTTCAATGTCTCTCATATCAGAAGAAATACCAGAAATCCCTAATAAACCACTTCGCTTATTAATCATATTATTGGTATCCTGAATGGTTAAATCTTCCTTTTCAGCAATAAATAATAGAGCACCAAGATCAAGATTTCCAGCACGTGTTCCCATCATTAATCCTTCAACAGGTGTGAATCCCATTGATGTATCAACAGACTTACCATTTTTAATAGCAGCAATAGAAGCTCCATTTCCTAAGTGACAAGAAATAACTTTTTTGTCTTTCCAATCCCAACCAACTAGTTTACATGCTTTTTTAGCTACATATTTATGACTTGTTCCATGAAATCCATATCTACGAACCTTATATTTTTCATAATATTCGTATGGTAAACCATATAAGAATGATTTAGGTTCCATTGTTTGGTGGAATGATGTATCAAAAACAACTACTTGAGGTACAGTTGGCATTAATTTTTCCATAGCCAAAATACCTTTTAGGTTAGCAGGATTATGAAGCGGTGCTAATTCTATACACTCTTCAATTCTTTCCTTTACCTCTTCTGTTACTAAAGCACTTTCTTTAAAATATTGTCCACCGTGGGCAACTCTGTGACCAACAGAACTTATTTCTTCAAGACTATTAATAACACCATGTTCTGGCGATAATAAAGCTTCTAAAATCAAATCAATTCCCTTTGTGTGATCAGAAATATCAGTAGTTAAAGTATGTTTTTTATCGTCGTGAGTTTTGTGAGATAATTCACCATTACAAATACCAATTCGCTCCACAAGACCTTTAGCTAAAAGATCTGCTGTTTCAGAATTTGACATATCCAATAATTGATATTTTATTGATGAACTACCGCAATTTAATACTAAGATTTTCATTTGATTTATTTGCCTTTATATTTATATTGTTATATTATATTATTTTCCTGCTGCCTGATTAGCTGTTATAGCAACCAAGTTTACTATATCGCTAACAGAACAACCTCTTGAAAGATCATTAATTGGAGCTGCCATTCCTTGTAATACAGGACCAACTGCTTCTGCACCTGCTAAACGTTGAACAAGTTTATAAGTAATATTTCCGGTTTCAAGAGTTGGAAATACAAGTACGTTTGCTTTTCCTGCGATTTCGCTTCCTGGAGCTTTTTTCTGTCCAATAGCTTCAATAATTGCAGCATCAGCTTGTAACTCACCATCAATTTTCAACGATGGATCCATTTCTTGAGCTATTTTAGTTGCACTTACTACTTTATCAACCATTTCGTGTTTTGCACTTCCTTTAGTCGAAAAGCTTAACATTGCAATTCTTGGCTCAATTCCTGCAATTGCTCTAGTTGTTTCTCCAGTAGCTACTGCTATCTCGGCTAACTCTTTATCTGTTGGATTTGGATGAACAGCGCAATCTGCAAAAACCATTAAGCCGTCTTCTCCAAATTGCTTATCTTTTAAGATCATTAAAAAAGCACCTGAAACTACGCTAAAACCAGGTTTTGTTTTCACATATTGAAATGCAGGACGTAAAACATCACCAGTAGCATTTTCTGCTCCAGCAACTTCTCCATCAGCATCACCATTTTTAATCATAATAGTTGCTAAATACAATGGATTTTCAACAAGTTTAGCAGCATCTTCTCTTTTTAAACCTTTATTCTTTCGAAGTTCAACCATTAAATCAATATACTCATCCTTTTTCTCATGATTTACAGGATCAATAATGATTGCTTTATCGATATTTTTTAGATCTAGCTTTGCAGCTTCATTTTTAATCTCTTCAGGATTACCTGTTAAAATAATTTGAGCAATATTTTCTTCGATTAAAATATCAGCAGCTTTTAAAGTTCTTTCTTCAGTAGATTCTGGAAGCACGATTTTCATACTCTGCTTCTTAGCATTATCTTTTATTCGATCTAGTAAATTCATTGTATTTCAGTTAGTTATGATATTTTTATTTTTTATTCAAAGTTATACAAAAAAGCCTTTTTCAAATGGTTTTTCTAATGATATTATTCATATGAAAATGTGTTTCACAACAAGTTTTATGTAACAACTTCAATAACTCAGAGATTATCAGGTATTCCAGATCTTCCAGGAGTAATTAGCTTGGATTTTAAGCATCTCTAATCCACTTTTTATAACTGCTCCTTGCTCCTGTCCTTTTTTTAAAAAAATCGTTTGATTTGGATTATATATTAAATCGAATAATATATGCTTTGGGGATAAAAATTCATATGGAATATTCGGATATTCATCAATTTTTGGAAACATTCCTAATGGTGATGTATTTATAATAATAGTGTATTCTTGAAGTAATTGTTCATTAAGCTGATTGTAAGAAATAAGATCTTTTTGATTTGCGTTTCTTGAAACAAATAGATGTGAAATATTTGCTTGTTTTAAAGCATATGAAACAGCTTTTGAGCTACCTCCTGTTCCAAGTATCAATGCTTTTTTATGATGTTCTTTTAAAAATGGCTTTAAACTTTCCCAAAAGCCTAAATAATCTGTATTATATCCGAATAACTGTAGTTTTCCGTTTTCACTCTTAAATTTTATTGTATTTACTGCACCAATTTCTTTTGCTGCATTATCAAGATAATCGAGAAAAGGTATTATTTCTGTTTTATACGGAATTGTGACATTTAAACCGGAAAGATCAGAAAATTCGCTTACTAATTGATTAAATTCATCGATATTTTGCAAAGGATATAAGTTATAATAGGCATTATCAATTCCTTCTTTTTCAAATTTCTCTTTAAAGTATGAATGTGAAAATGAATGATCAAGACTTTTACCTATTAAACCATATAATTTCATTTGTTTTCCTTACTAGCAAATTTTTCTATTAAAGATATGGAAATAAATCCAATTACGATTAAAACTAAAGCAATAATTACTTCACTGCTAAATGATTCTGGCAAATATTTAGTAGTTCCAGCCACAATTTTTTCCCCATTTTTTAATATATATCCTCCAACATCATCTAATAAATAATATTCTTGTTGCCAGGGCCACAACACACTTAATGATCCTAAAATAAAACCTGTTAAAGTAGAAATTGTTTGATCTTTATATTTTTTATATATCCATGATAAGATATGAGAAAAAGCAATTAACCCGCCAATTGCGCCAATTATAACTGGTAACAGTATTTTTATATCGGCATTATTAACTGCCTGAAGCATTACCAATTGATAATTACCCATTAAAATAAGTATAAATGAGCCCGATAAGCCCGGTAATATCATACTGCATATGGCAACAACACCGCATAGGATCAGATAAAAAAATGCATCATTTTCTGTTGCATGATTTAAACTCGTTATTGTTATGGCTAATGCAGTTCCTATTACGAAAGTTAGGATTACGCTAAAATTCCACTTTTTAATTGTTTTCCCAACATAATATACCGATGCCAGAATTAATCCAAAGAAGAAGGCCCAAACAAATACTGGATAATTTAAAAACAAGTATTCTAGCAATTTAGCTAATGTAACCACACTAGCAACCATTCCTGAGAAAACAGATATCAAGAAATATAAATCGACATGATCAATCAGTTCTTTTATTTTACCAGCAAACAAAAGTTTAATTGCTTTCCCATCAAATGATTTAATTGCATTAATCAATCTTTCAAATACTCCTGTAATTAAAGCGATAGTTCCTCCGGAAACACCTGGTATAACATTTGCTGCACCCATTGCAAAACCCTTTAATACAAGATATATATATGTTTTCATTTTAGTTTTCGTTTATAAAAAAAACGAAAATAACTTTTGTGTAAAATCATTTTCGTTTCTCAATTTATATTATAATCTCATTATCTTTTTTAATCTAAATGATATTTATTCAACAACTTATTAATTGTTTTATTTTCAACAATTTCAGGAAGCAAAGTAACGGCCTCTTGATATTTTTTAGGATCTAACTGAAGTCCCTTTTCGAATGTTTCAAGTGATTTTTTTGGTTTTTTATCGAGTAAATAACAAGCAGAAAGTCTAAAATAAACCGCTGCATTACTTGAATGATCTTTAGAAAATTCAGTTAAAGCATTAATGGATTCTGTATACTTTTCATCTTTAACCAAAGCTTCGCTTAAAGCTAAAATAAAATCTAATTCCTCCGGATCTATATCACTTGCTTTTTTATATGCTTTAATAGCTTGTTCCCAGTTGTTAAGATCCATATTCACATTACCTAACAGATAATAATATTCTGGATTAATATCATCAAGCACAAGGGCATTTTCAATTAAAGGTAAAGCTTGCTCAGATTTACCTATACGAAACATAACATTTGCTTTACCATATATGGCATCTGCATAAAAATTGTCTTCTGTTAATGCCTGATCATAATATTTTAAAGCTGTATCATATTCCTTTAGCCCATCGTAACAATCGCCAATATATGTTAATATTTCAACGCTTTTACCATCAAATTTTAAATACTCTTTGTAGTTAAGAATTGCGTTATGAAAATCTTCCTTATTTGAATATGAGTTTGCCATATTGAAATAAGCAACAGAAAAATCAGGATTTATTGCAACTGCAAATTCGTATGCATCAATTGCTTTATTGTAATTCTCGTTCTTATTATATAAAATACCAAGATTATACCAACCATTCTCAGAAAATGGTTCTTTATCTAAATATTGCTTATAATAATCGATGCTTCGATTAATCTGACCTAATTTCTCGTAACAATATCCAATATCGTAAAGCAACATAATATTGCTGCTATCTAACTCAAAAGCGTTATGTAGGTATTTTAAGGCCGTTTTATAACGTCCAATTTGCTCAAACGACTGTGCAACTGTGTGTATAACATCTATTTTATCGTCGATAGTAAGTTCAATAGCTGTATCAAAAGCTTTTTCTGCATCGGTATAATGACCAGAGATATTTAAAGCACTTCCTTTAATCAGATAAACATCGCTATTTGTGTATTCTATTTTTTCGACATGCTCAATAACTTGTAATGCTCTCGAAACATAGCCTTTGTCGACAAATACCTGTGCCTTTTTTAGTTCAAGACTTACAGATCCCGGATGCTGTTGAGAAGCAAATTTAACAACATCTAATGCGTTATTTGCATTATTAGAATCAATATAATAGTCGATAATATTTTCAAACTCAGAAACATCAAAAAAGTACTTCGTTTTTCTCTTTACCATCTCCTCATAGCGATTAACCAGTTCGCTATATTCTTCATCGTGGAAAATATCTTCAAATTCTTCTTTCATATCACTTAAAAATGTGCCTGCAAAGCTAATAAATTTAGCTGTATTCCTATTAATTTTTAAGATTATTTAACGTCTAAAAATACTTTATCATATTTTGTCAAAACTTCTTGCTTAACCTTCTCTAATTCTGATAATAACACCTTGTTTTTAATTCCTCCACTAAGTTGCTCAGATTGCTCTATCAAGCTCTGTTTAAACAATTTTGCTATTCGTATATCTTTATTGTTTATTCCATTATTTTCTGTTTTCTGACATATTTCAATAATTCCAAAAACAGCATCATTAAATTTTAATAGATTTATTGCCAGTTCTCTTCCGTAAAGATTATTTAAAACAATCCATAAACTCTTATCAGGATTATAATCTTTTGTATTCCAATAATAATTGCTTGCTGTTAAAGTAGAAATAGAATTTAATTCATTAAATGAATCTAATTTCAATATTACTTTAGAACCTTTATTATAATCCTGAAAGTTGTCTAAAGTTTTAAAATTATACGGTTCAAATAAGGATGACAACCTTAACTTTCCTGAATAATAATGTTTCAGGTAATCAGAATTAAACCTTAAATCTGAATTAAAGAACGAATTATCCAGAAAAATTACCTTATCATTAATTAAACTATTTATTTGACTAATATTTAAATAATCGATTGAATTTGAACATGTATTTTCACCTGTCCAAACAATTGAAACGTCTGCAGGCAAGTTATCACGTAAGTTTTCAAAATAATTCGCAGCTTGTCCTTTACTTTTATTAATCGATTCGAGATTATTAAACTCAGGAATAAATTCAATACTTATAGATTTTTTTCTTCTTTGGATTCTTTTTACTAGATCATTAATTTGCTCTAAATCACCTGTCTTATAAGAAATTAGTACCGATTCTGATTTGTTAAACGTTTTATGATCAATCTTTTTAATTGATTTTAAAGCTTCGTTGTAATCACTATCAATTAACAAACTGATTTTATTTAGATCTTTTGCCAATTCGTTAACATTGGAGTTAATATTTAAATATGCAGAACCCATCTTGTAATTATTTAATAAGTTCAATTTTTCGAGAATCTCGTTGCTTGAATTGTTTTTCTCCTGAATTACATACGATCGATTTTTAAAATCAGGATAATCGAAAATATCAGCTGTGTGTACAAGTGGCTTATTCTTATCAATTAATTGAATTAAAGTTAAAACTGCATAGCGCAATCCTTCTTCGTTCTGTGCATTTACAAATATTATATTTTTATCAGGATTAGATTTGATATAATACGAATTTGCATGTTGAATTAATAATGAATCCGGCAACATTTTATTGTATTGATTATAAATGCTATTCACACCAAAAGAAAACACGGTACTGTAATTTTCTAATTGATCTATATTTAGATCTTCAACTATTTCAATAGTTTTATTTTCAGGTAATAATGATTCTATTTTAGTTTTTAATTTATTTGCTTCGGATAATAAACTTTTCTCTTTACTATCTTTTAAAATAATTATCGGCAGAAGATTGCTTTCCGTATTAAAATACGAAAGGGATTCTTTCTTTTCGATATGTTTTGGGGTTGGAAATAGCATATCATAAACCGAAAAAGAAGAATCGAAATAAGGCTTTAATCGTTCCAATAAAGCAAAGTTTTGATTTGTATAACGAAAATCTACATTATCAATCCAAAGAGTTCCAGTGCCTTTTAATCCAATAAATATCTTTACATATCGAGCCTGATCGGGAATATCGCCATTATAATATGGGAAGTGTGCCGTTTTACCGTGAATCTCGCACCAATCCATACTATCAATATTCCAATAGTTTACGAAACTTAAAGAAGCAAATGTAATGTCGATATTTTTAGACTCAAATGGATTGAAATCCTTTGCATCTATCTCAATCTTGTTTTTATCAAAATATATGAGTCTTATATTTACTGCATCGTATAACTTCTCTCCTAATCTTTCCTTATATGAATTTATATCTTGTAATTTAAGATGCATTTTTAAAAAGTAATTACCGGGAATGACTTTTATGTAATCACTCAAAATACCTTCTCCTAAATCTTCGGTTTCATGGGCAATCTGTCTTTGAACTTTTACGGAATGAATTCCATCGAAAACCTCACAACTGTTATAATCGATATTTTGTATATTTACCCATTCTATATTACTTCCGATCTTCTTCCATCCTTCAATATCAAAGGTTTTTATGCTACTCTCTTCGTAAAATAATTTACCTGACTCAAACGAAGAATTCAGTACAAGATTTTCAAAATTATACTGATGCAATCTATTATTAAATGGGATGGTAATAGGATCTTTTGATGTCCATGATGCTTGTAAAAGAGATTGATCTTCTTTTTTGCAAGCTATTAGACATATAGCTATTAGTACAGAAAAGGAAATAAGATTGAAAATTCTTCTCATTTTTAGTCGAGATTTTTTAATATTTACATTTAAAGATTTAATCTACATGAAAATACTACTTATATTAAAGTGAAACCAATATTGCGTTTAAAAGTTATTAATAATCGTTTGTTTTTTATTCACAAAAAATCTCCCTTATATAAGAAAGTGGTGTCCAAAAAGTCCTAAAACTTTCATTCCTCTTGCATGGTTCAAGCTTCCAAGCTTGGACTTTATACCTACGCTGGCGCGAAAATGTTTTCCGTGCTATTTACTAAAATATTCTTTATATAAAAAAGCGTAACACAAAGGCTACATTTGAATTTAACTTCTTCTTTTTAACTTTATTACATCAACGCACGGATAACATATCCGAGCGAGCGTGGTCTTTTCTCACGAATGAAGTGAGAAAAAGGGAATTTCATACTCAACAGTAAACCTCACTGTTATAAGATCCCCAATCAAGTTGGGGATAACATAGAAAAACTTTTTGGACAGCTCCTTAAAAGTATTTAAAAATTAAGTTTAAAAATGATAACCAAATCCAAGTGTAATTCGATTGTACTTTATTGTTCGATCAATATTCTGACCATTAAATTCTTTATAGGTATGATTTACCTCCATGTATTTATATCCGATACCGAACGAAAAAGCATTTTTTTCATTTAAATTGATTTTAAAGCCAATTCCTGGATTAATAATAAAACCACCTTTAGATTCTAAATCAGACTCATAAAAATCGTAATAGTCATAATCGTATGGATCTGGTGTACCTAATGATACAGCATATCCTCCTTGCACATAAATAAAATGGCTTACTTTAGAATTTCTAAATGTATATCGCAAATCTGCTACAACAGGCATATATGTTTCGTTGATAAGTTCTAATCCTATACCTGCACCAACAGCTAATCCAAAATCGAATTGATATCCATTCACAAACGTTAGGCTTAATGGTGGAAATGGAGATTCTAACTCACCTCCAAATAAAAAATTAACATTAATATTTGAATAAAACCCCTTTCTTTTATATTCAAAGGATTCTGTTGTTTTACTTTTAGCAACTTCCTCTTTTTCAATCCTATCAATATCCGATTGCTTTATAATCCAGGTATCATTACAATTACTAATTAATGTTATTGATTCGTTTACTTTAATATCAGTAATGGTACCATGCAATATGCTTCCATTCTTTAAATAAACAACATCCTGAACGTTTTCTTGTGCTTTCGATTCTGTATAGATAAATATTAGTAGAAATGCGATTAGTATGCTAAACGGGTCCTTTTTTAGAGTATTTGCCATTTTATTCAAATTAGGATTAAAAAACTATTAGCTAGATGTTTTATTCTGTAGTATGGTTGCGTCTGAACGCAACCATTTAATAAGCATAATCATCTTAGTTTTATATTCAAAATCTATCTTAATGAAAACATTTTACAAACCTCTTGTAACTATTCTATTAACAATTACCGTATTCTCAAATTGCGATGATCAAATAATTGAAACATATAAAGCTAATGTTCCTATTTATATTAGCTATGACGAATTAAGAAGCTCTATAAAGGTCGAAACATCAAGAGATTTAGAAAATACTGGTAAAATCTATTTTTACGAAGATTATTTATTTGTAAATGAGTACTTAAAAGGTATTCACGTAATTGATAATTCAAACCCTTCAATCCCGAAAAATATTGCTTTTATTACTATTCCCGGAAATGTTGATATTGCTATAAAAGATGATATTTTATATGCCGATAGTTTTGTCGATTTAGTTTCAATCGATATTTCTGATATTAACAACATTGCTGTTTTAAACAGATTGGAAGAGATATTTCCATATATCTTACCTCCATACGACGAAAATTACCGTGTAGATGAAATTGATTACGACAAAGGTGTGGTTGTTGATTGGGAAATAAAAAAAGTAACTCGTGAAGTTGAACAACGAAACTATCCAGTTTTTAGATGGTACGATGATGCTATGTACATGGAAACCTCATATTCAAGCGGAACAGCAGGAAATGCTTCAGGGGCATCTTCTTTTGGAGTTGGTGGTTCAATGGCTCGTTTTGTGGCTTACGATAATGTTTTATACACTATAGATAGTTATTCATTAAATATTGTAGATATTACCAACGTGCAAAACATAGGCGTTTTAAAGAAATTGGATGTAGCATGGAACGTAGAAACCTTATTTCCTTATAACGACAAGTTATTCATAGGCTCTCAAAACGGAATGATTATTTATGATATCTCAACTCCTGAAAGTCCTTCATTTATTTCCGATTACTGGCATATTACCAGTTGTGATCCAGTTGTTGTAGATGATAATTATGCATATGTAACTTTGCGTTCGGGTAATTTATGTGGAGAAACAAGTGATCAGTTAGATGTAATTGATATTAGTGATTTGGAAAACCCTACCCTGGTAAAATCTTATCCAATGACAGAACCTCACGGATTGGGAATCGATAACTCAACTTTATTTATTTGTGATGGCGATGCTGGTTTAAAAATATACAGCACCACAGATATACACCACATTACGTATAATAAAATAGCTGAATTTCCTAACATTCAGGCTTTCGATGTTATCCCTGTAAACGATGTATTAATGCTTATTGGTGAAGATGGATTATACCAATACGATTATTCCGATTTAGAAAATATTCAGTTATTAAGTTCGATTTCAATTACCAATTAATTCAATGCAAAACCTAAAATTTCCAAAGCGTAGCTGTTCAGTTGCGCTTTTTTCTTTGTAATATCTAGATGTCTGCATAGTTCAAGTTTCCAAGCTTGGACTAATTATATTACAAACTTTCTAAATAAAAAGGCACAAGCGAGACGCTTGCGCTAGTTGGGGCGAACAGGGAAAAACAGATTCCCGCCTTCGCGGGAATGACAATAAATTTGAAATTTTACGTCTAACTGCGTGTCATGCAGTCCCAATAACTATCGTTTTGTCGAAGTATGACAACTACTGTATGAAAATAAAAAAAGAAACTGTCTTAAAAGTCTGGCGTTGTCATCTCCAACTTGATTGGAGATCTCATTATATTAATGAGTTAATTAATAGATTCCCGCGTTATTTGCTTTGCTCATGAAAGAAGTTCGCGGGAACTTTTCTCACGAATGAAATGAGTAATGACAAGAATAACGTAAATATATCACTACTGGCGCGGAAATGTTTTCCGTGTTAAGCGTAGCGTCTCGGCTACGCTTTTCAAAATTAACTATAGATTTGCATCAACACCTAACTATTAACACTTCGACATCCCGATAGCTAACGGGATAGTGTGACAATATAAATTTGCATATAAAAAAAGCATAATATAAAGGCTATGCTTGAATTTAACTTCTTCTTTTTAATATTATTACATTAACACACGTATAACATATCTGCGCGAGCGGGTATTAAAGTCCCAATATTTCCAAGCTATCCTTAATATCTTCTGTTTTATATTTAATTATTTTTGTTTTATTAAAGTCATAACTTTTAAACTTACGGTACTTGCTTGGTACTTCAAATTCATTTTCATAATATTTTATGTCTATAATTCCTTTATTATAAAAAATTACCACTGTTAATCCCTGATAAAATATATTTGCAAGTGGATTATTAGAATTAAAAAGCTACTTTTTGACTTTTCGTTCAACTTTATTATTAATTCTTTCAAAATTAAAATCTTCAAGTACTATTCCTGTATTACTTTTTATTAGTACTACTTCATTTTCAATTTTTAAAAAACATGTAGGATTCACTTTCAAATACTCATTTTCTTTCATTATAAAATCAACAGAAAAATCCATTTTCATATTTATTGTATCAATAGAAGCAATACTAACTACAAAAGAATAATAATCCCCTTTTAGTTCTCTTAAATGAATTATATCTTTAATTATTGGAGAAATTGATTCTTTTATAATACAAACGGGATCTATTCCATGTTCAATATTTTTATTATGTTCTTTTAAATTTGTAATATTTACACTTAATAGCATCAAAAGTGAAATTGCTATTTTATTTCTCATAATATGGTTCAATTAATTTAGGTAAATTATTAATTTTATCTGTTGTAACAACTGGAGGAATTACAGGCATTCCAAGTCTTAAAATTTTTTCACTATTTTTACATTATAATACGTTATAAAAAATGGATCACACTCTTGCATTAGTTGTTACATTATTTATTATGGATATGTAATTGTAAAGTTACAAGCTTCCATATCTTCCCAAGTTTCAAAATACACTTTTTTAAGAATTATATTCTCATCTCTTATTCGCTCCCAAGTGATGTTTATTAAAGAATCATAATTAAATAAATAATATTGAAACCACCCTTCCTTTAATATATATTGAAAATTACTAATGTTAAAATCCTGAACATAGGAATCTCCACTTGTAATTACATAAGATTCCATGTTTCTCCAAGGTGTAGATTCACTTAATGTTGCAGTATCATTAGCCGTTGAATAACTTCGTTGTAACCAAACAATATCTTGCTCTGAGTTATTATATATTTCAATAAATCCGTCATGTTCGACATATCCATCATGGCAATTACACAATAATACCATTATAAAAAAATAAAAAATATATTTTGTTGATTTCATAATTATATAATTTATTAGTTTGACCAAATTAAATCCAAACACTTCAATTTTCTTTAATTTCTTTGATATAATTCATATAATCCTCTTGTTTACACCAAAACCATTCTTCTTTTTTTAGCCAACAATTGGAATTAGGAATAGTATCTACAGCAATAAATGAAGCTGGTATAATAGCCTGATCTTTTGTTAAAGAGTTATAAAATTCAGTATTTACAGTGGGATAAACACGTCGAGTATTTATTCTTTGTATAGTGTTTTTATCAACTATTAAGAACCAATTTTCATATACATACCATGTTGGAGATGGAGAAGAAGGATGATTCATGAACATTACTTTAACAGTATCTCCATGAATAGAATAACACCCCCAACTACACCAATTATGAAAAGATTGGAATATTCCTTCACCTGGATATTTAACTACATTACTTAAGTAATTTGAAATATTTGTATCATAGTTATCAAAATTTCTTACAAACATCCCATCTGGATAAAATAACAGACTTAAATAGATTGTATCCGTTTCTATAATGCTACCTGAATGATAAGAATTATTTGAAATAATACCAACAGTGTAGTATCCTTCAATATTCAAAAGTGTATCTAAACCCGTGTATCTATTAGTATAACAAAAATTAAATTCTTTTTCCAATTTAGATGGAACACTAAAATAAACACATGACGTTAAACTAGTCATTACTAATAAAAAACATACTATTTTTTTCATTATTTAACAATTTTCTATCTCGGATGATTTCATCCGATTTTACTAAAACTACAAAATTATTTTCCTTTTATTGACTTCTTAAATCTATAATAATCTTCCTCGTTACACCAAAACCATTTTTCTTTCATAATCCAACTTTTATCTGTATTAGGGATAACTTCAAGTGGCTTAAATTTATAGAAGCTTTTTCTATTATTCGTTTTATTAAAATCTATAACTTCTTTTGCTGTTACGGAGTCATAATACTTAAAATAAAGTGCCTCTAATGTATTAGAATCAATAATTTTAAACCAAACTTCTCCTTTATTCCACGACATATTATAAAGAGGTTCAACAAATTGAGCTTTTATTGTATCTCCATGAATAACATATAATCCTACATTTCCTGTTACATTTTCATGATTAGAATGAGTTGTATATAATTCTATTGAAGGATTATAAATGAAGAAACCATTCTTAAAAAACATATATACTGGATATATAGTATTAAATCCTTCTTTAGTTAACACACCGTTTCGTTCATCTGATTCTTTATAATAAAATCCCGAAACTCCAATTAATGTGTCTATTCCAGTATGTTTTTCTTTATAACAAAAGTTAAAACTTTTAACGGTTTCACTATTTTGTCTAAAGACTTTACACCCACATAAACTACATAATAGTAATAGCAATATTATTTGTTTCATGAATAATCTTATGACTAAGATATAAAATTAAAAACTGAACATTCCATTATAACAAAAAAAAACCTGACTAAAAAGTCAGGCTTTGTAACAATGTATATAGATTGTATTATTCTTTTGGATAAATTTCTCCTTTGGCTGCTTTAAGTGTATTAAGCATTAAAGAAACGATGGTCATTGGACCTACACCACCAGGAACAGGAGTTATATACTCACATTTTTCAGAAACTTCGTCGAATTTTACATCTCCCAATAATTTCCAGCCCGATTTTGTTTTGTCTGATTTTACTCGTGTAATTCCAACATCAATAACTGTAGCACCTTCTTTAACCATATCGGCAGTTAAGAATTCAGCAACACCCAATGCAGCAATAATAATATCGGCTTTAGCAACAACTTCTTTTAAATTTTTTGTACGGCTATGTGCCATAGTAACGGTTGCATTACCCGGATTTGTTTTTTGTCCTAATAAAATTGTCATTGGTTTACCAACAATATTACTACGACCAATAACTACTACATCTTTTCCCGATGTTTCGATATCGTAACGTTTGATAAGCTCCATAATTCCTGCCGGAGTAGCAGAAATATATGCAGGTAAACCTATTACCATACGACCTAAGTTAATTGGATGAAATCCATCAACATCTTTTTTAGGATCGATTGCTTCAATTACTTTTTGCTCAGAAATATGTTTTGGTAGTGGTAATTGTAAAATAAAACCATCAATTTCAGGATTGTTATTTAGCTTATCTACTTCCTGAAGCATTTGCTCTTCTGTAATGGTATCTTCGAAACGCAAAACAGTAGAATCAAAACCTACTTGTGCACATGCTTTTTCTTTATGTCCTACATATGTTTCGCTTGCACCATCGTGTCCAACAATTACAGCAGCTAAATGTGGTGCTTTACCCCCATTATCTTTAATTTTCTGAACTTCAAGGGCAATTTCTTCTTTTATCTCGTTGGCAACTTTTTTACCGTCAATCAGTTTCATAACTTATTCAGTATTATATCTTGTGAAACAACTTTTAAACTTTAAACTTTAAACTAATAACTAGGAACTAATTTATTTCATTCCTCCCATTTTGTTCATTAATCCGGCCATTCCTTTACCATTCTTCATCATCTTCATCATCTTCTTGGTCTCGTCGAATTGCTTAATTAAACGATTAACTTCCTGAATATCTGTCCCACTACCTGCAGCAATACGTTTTCTTCGACTACCATTAATGATTTTAGGTTCTTTCTTTTCATCCGGTGTCATTGATTTGATAATTGCTTCGATACCTTTAAAAGCGTCATCATCAACATCAATATTCTTCATCATTTTTCCCATTCCCGGGATCATACCAGCCAAATCTTTGATGTTACCCATCTTTTTAATCTGACCTATCTGAGATAAGAAATCATCAAAATCGAATTGATTTTTAGCAATTTTCTTACTTAACTTTCTAGCTTCTTCCTGATCGAACTGCTCCTGAGCTTTTTCTACAAGTGAAACAATATCACCCATACCCAAAATACGATCAGCCATACGTTCAGGATGGAATATATCAATTGCTTCCATCTTTTCGCCCGAACCAATAAATTTGATTGGTTTGTTTACTACTGAACGAATCGATAAAGCAGCACCACCACGAGTATCACCATCTAACTTAGTAAGAACAACACCATCAAAATCTAAACGATCATTAAATTCTTTAGCTGTATTAACAGCATCCTGACCTGTCATTGAGTCAACAACAAAAAGCGTTTCATGCGGATCGATTGCTTTATTAACAGCAGCAATCTCGTTCATCATCTCTTCATCAATCGCTAAACGACCTGCAGTATCGACAATAACTAAATTCTGCCCGTCTTTCTTAGCTTGCTTAATCGCATTTTTAGCAATCTTAACAGGATCTTTACTATCTTCTTCGGTATAAACCGGAACTCCAATTTGCTCTCCTAAAACTTTTAACTGCTCTATCGCAGCAGGACGATAAACATCACAAGCAACCAGCAATGGAAGTTTTTGTTTTTTTGATTTAAGATGATTTGCCAGTTTCCCTGAGAATGTTGTTTTACCAGAACCTTGCAAACCTGCAATTAATATTACTGTAGGATTTCCTTTTAGATTGATATCAATTGCTTCTCCGCCCATAAGCTCAGCAAGCTCGTCGCGAACAATCTTAATCATCAACTGACCAGGTTTAACAGCATTCAATACATCCTGACCTAAAGCCTTTTCTTTAATAGAATCGGTAAATGATTTTGCAATTTTGAAGTTAACATCGGCATCTAACAATGCACGTCGAACATCTTTCAATGTTTCAGCGATATTAATCTCAGTTATTCTTCCTTGTCCTTTTAGTAACTTAAATGACTTATCCAGTCGTTCCGATAAATTCTCAAACATATCTTTTAAATCTTTATTTCTTCATTAAGTGCCTTAAGTTTTAAATGTCTAGAATGCCTAGAGTTTCTAACTTTTCAGGCTTTTGCTAATTGTTGTAAAAATCGCTAGCAATTCATTTGCTTCCGCCAAAATTAATTTAATTTTTTCAAAACTTGACCAACCTAATTCATTAATTATCTCTAACCAATAAACTGTTTCACTTGCTTCACTTTCACAAATTCTTATTTTGTTAGCAAAGTCTGCTTTACTTCGAGAACGATTTGCTTCTCTATAATTTGCACCTACACTTGTTCCCGATTTAGTTAGCTGATTTTTTATAACATTAACCTCAGTAGTGTTAGATAAAGATGTTGAAAGTTTTATTACTGATATAGCAAATAACTTCGTTCTTTTTTCTAATTGTTTACTGAATTCCTTATTATCCATCACTAACTCTAGTTCACTTATTACTTTAGCTCATTCTATGAACTTAATTTCTACATTTTGTCAGGAACATTTATTCCCAACAGACTCATTCCTGAATTTATTATTTTACTAACCTGTGCAGATAAATACAATCTAAAGATTACTTTATTTTCATCGCTCTCACTAAATATAGGGTGATCGTGATAAAATTGATTGTATTCCTTTACTAATTCATAAACATAGTTAGCAACCATTGCCGGACTATAATTATTGGCAGCTTCGCTTAATACTTCAGGATATGTATGTATAAATTTTATTAATTGTAATTCTTTAGCTGAAGTTTCAGTATTACTTAATACTTCGTTCGGAATAACTATATTCTTCTCGTCAGCTTTTCTTATTAGCGATTGTATTCTAGCATAGGTATATTGAATAAATGGACCTGTATTTCCATTAAAATCTATTGATTCTTTTGGATCAAAGGTCATTGTTTTCTTAGGATCTACTTTTAATATGAAATATTTTAAAGCACCTAGTCCTATTGTCTCTACAATCTTTTTCTTATCTTCTTCGTTATATTCGTCTAATTTTCCAAGCTCATTAGACATTTCTTCGGCAGTTGTAACCATTCCTTCGATTAAATCGTCGGCATCAACAACAGTTCCTTCTCGTGATTTCATCTTACCCTCAGGTAATTCTACCATACCGTACGATAAATGGTGTAAATATTCGGCCCAAGAGTATCCTAGTTTACCTAAAATCAGTTTTAAAACCTGAAAATGATAATTCTGCTCATTACCTACAACATAGATTAACTCATTCGCATCGTAATCGGTAAAACGCTGATGCGCTGTTCCCAAATCTTGAGTCATGTATACAGAAGTTCCATCTGATCTTAAAAGCAATTTTTGATCTAATCCTTCATCAGTTAAATCGCACCAAATAGAATCATCTTCTTTCTTAAAAAAGATTCCTTTCTCTAATCCTTCTTCAACTAAAGATTTTCCTAATTTATATGTATCAGATTCAAAATACACTTTATCGAAATCAACACCTAATTCTTTATAAGTGATATCGAAACCGGCTAATACCCACGAATTCATTTCTTTCCATAAAGTAATAACTTCAGAATCTTTTGCTTCCCATTTACGTAGCATTTCTTGTGCTTCGAGAATTAATGGTGCGGTTACTTTAGCTTTTTCTTCTGATATACCTTGCTCAACAAGATCATTAATTTCTTTTTTATATTCCTGATCAAATTTCACATAAAAATCACCAACTAAATGATCTCCTTTCTTATTTGCTTTTACAGGAGTTATTCCATTGCCCCATTTTTGCCATGCAAGCATCGATTTACAAATATGAATACCACGGTCGTTAACAAGATTTACTTTAACAACCTTATTACCTTGCGATTTTAATATTTGTGCTACAGAAAATCCTAAAAGATTATTTCTGATATGCCCTAAATGTAAAGGTTTGTTGGTATTTGGAGATGAATATTCAATCATTACAGTGTTTGAATCATCATTCTCTTTTATAAATCCATAAGTAGGATTGTTACCAACTGAATTTAAGAACGATAACCAGAAACTTTTATCAATACTAAGATTTAAAAAACCCTTAATTACATTGAATGAACTTATTTCTTTTATATTTTCCTGTAAATATTCACCTAGTTCGGTTGCTGTTTGTTCCGGTGGTTTCTTAGAAATCCTCAATAATGGAAAAACAACTAAAGTAAAATCTCCTTCGAAATCTTTTCTTGTTTTTTGAATCTGAATTGTCTTTTCATCAGGCGCTTGATCATATATTTTCTGAACAGCTTCAATTACAGTCTCTATCAGTCTTGATTCAATATTCATTACACAAAGAAGTTTTCAATATTTTGTTATAAACACGCTTTATTTTGAGCGCACAAAGATAAAGCCAAATTACTCATTAAACAAATTTATTATGAACACTTCACGGGCTTTTTTCAGCCTTTTACAAGCTTTTATTTCTAAATAAGCAATAAAAAAAGTGACCCGACAAAAGCCGAGTCACAAACTACCCTTCATTAGTTAGAAATATGAAAATGAAGGACAGGAAAGTATCTAATTAACCAAAACCCAAAATTTATCGTCTAACATCCACGGTTCAATCAAATCATTATCATCTTCAGACTTTATTTTCCAGAAATTATCATCTAACATCCAATCTTCTATTTCTGAATCACTTAAATCCCAAAATTGATCATCTGTCATCCAACTTTCAATTTGCCTTTCAGATTCAAAAACATTGTTATCTAATTCCATTTTCATTACTGAAAGAGTTAATGATGAACTATTATCAAGATATGATTTGTTTGACATCCAATTATCAAAGTTATTATTAATCAAATCAATAGTTTCTTGTTCCTGAGTTATTATTTCGTTAATAATTTTTGCACTTTCACTTACATTAATAGAAGAAATTGCATTTTGGGAGTACACGCTGCCGTAGTAAAAAATAAGGAAAAATGTGGCAGCTAGAATTTTCATAAGGTGGTGTTTTGTTTTCATTGTGCAGCCTTTTTAAATATTTTAAAATTCTTGTCGTTATTAAGACGAGTGAGAGAGAAAATCGTTACAGTAAAAAGACGTTATTTTATAATGAATGCTGCATATCTGAAATAAATTTATTTACTTTCAGGTTTTAATATTAGAATGAGTCATAATAAAGAAATTCATATTGTTTCGTTTAATATTCCTTACCCTCCAAACTATGGTGGTGTAATCGATGTTTTCTATAAAATAAGGAGTTTATCAAAGCTAGGTGTTAAAATACACTTGCACTGTTTTAAATATGATAGACCTGAATCACAAAAATTAGAAAAATACTGTAAGTCTGTTAATTATTACGACCGACCTAAATCTCTGAAGTTCTTTTTTTCCGAATTGCCATTTATAGTAAATACCAGATCTAATATTGAATTATATAATAATCTTATTAACGATTCATTTCCAATATTTTTTGAAGGATTACACACTACGTATTTTTTAAAAGAATTACTTAAAAAGGATAGACAAATTATAGTTCGATCTCATAACATTGAGCATGATTACTATAGAGCTTTAGCCAAAAATGAAACGAATATATTTCGTAAACTATTTTTTTTGAGTGAAGCAAAGAAGTTAAAAAGATATGAAAAGATTTTAAAATCAAATATAAGTATTGCTGCTATTACTGAAAAAGATCTTTCTTATTTTAAACAATTAAATAAAAATTCTTTTTTACTTCCTGCTTTTCATCCTTTTAATGAGCTTGATATTAAAACAGGCATTGGTGATTATATTTTATATCAGGGTGATTTGTCTGTAAATGAAAATATTGAAGCTGTTACATTTATAATTAAACAGATCGCAACCCAAATCTCTTATAATTTTATAATTGCCGGACGAAATCCGCATAAAAGAATTACTGAGCTAATTAAGAAACATAAAAATGTTCAACTAGTATCTAATCCTGAACATAATATTATGACGGAGTTAATTCAGAATGCACATATTAATTTACTTTTAACATCGCAATCAACCGGAATAAAGCTAAAACTAATTAATGCCTTATATACAGGTCGTTATTGTATTGCAAACAATAAAATGATTGATGGAACACAATTGGAATCATTATGCTCGGTTAAAAATTCATCAGATGAAATAATAAAAGAAATTGATATACTTTTTAATAAATCATTTTCTGAAAATAACATTTTTGAACGAAAACAAACTTTGTTAAAAATTGTTAATAACACCGAAAATGCTCAAAAATTGATAAATTTGCTTGATAAAAATTAAACAGATATGAATCTTAGAAAATCACTTTTAACTCTTTTAATAATTTCTGCAGGTCTTATTTCATCTGCTCAAACCCATAAAATCGACATTGAAATAAGCGATTTAAGCGAAAAAGATATTTACCTGGGTTATTATTATGGTAATAAAACTTATGTAAAAGATACTATAACTTTAGATTCAAAAGGGAAAGGATCTTTTAGAGGCGATAGTTTATTAAATCAGGGATTATATATTATTGTAATGCCCGATAAAAACTATTTTGATGTTATTATTGGTGATGATCAGCAATTTTCAATAGAAACTAAAGCTGAGAATTTAATTACTAATTTAAAAATAAAAGGTTCATCAGAAAATCTTGCATTGATTGATTTTCAAGAACATATGAAGTCTCAAAATAAAATAATGATGAGCAAACAAGCTCGATTAAAAGAGCAAAGTGAAGGATCCGATTCCATTAAAATTTATCAAGACCAATTACAAAAATTAACAGATGACATTCAGATTTTTTGGGATAAAACCATTGAATATAATGAAGGAAATGTATTAAGTGTTTTGGTTAACGCAATGAAGAATCCTGAAATTCCTAAGTACGAAGTTCCTGAAGAAATTGTAAATAAAGATTCTGCACGTTGGTTTCACTCATATAATTATAATAGAACACATTATTTCGATTATATCGATTTTAGTGATAAACGTTTTTTACGTACTCCTATTTTTCAGAATAAAGTTGAAACATTTTTCTCTAGAGTAATTATTCAAAATCCTGATACTATCATTAATTATATTGACGAGATTCTAGTTGGTGCAGAGAAAGATCAAGAAATGTTTGAGTATCTACTGCGCTATTTTTTAAACACTTACTCTAAAAGTGATATTATGGGCATGGATAAAGTAGTTCTTAATATTGCCGAAAAATACTATTTATCTGGAAAAGCTGATTGGATGGATGAAGAGTCTCTTGATAAAATGAGAAACCAAATTGCTAAATTGAGGTTTAATCAGATTGGAAATGTTGCTCAGGATCTTAAGCTAGAGACGATACATGAAGAATATGCTCGTTTACACGAAATTAAAGCTAAATACACTCTGGTATATTTTTGGGAACCACACTGTGGCCATTGTAAAAAAACTACTCCAAAAATTGCTGATATGTACCATGAATATACTCGTGATGAATTTGAGGTATTTGCGGTATACACACAAACAAACAGAAAAGAATGGACTGATTATATATTCGATAAAGGATATGATGAATGGATTAATGTATGGGATCAGTATAACTTAACTAATTTTAGATTTTTTTATAATATAAACAGCACTCCTTCTTTGTATTTACTTGATGAGAATAAGAAAATTGTTGCAAAAAGGATAAGTGCCGAAACCTTAAAGGAATTTTTAGATTTTGAACTTGGACGGACAAGTGTTAAAGATAAAATAGAAAAAGAGAGCAATTAATTGCTCTCTTTTTTTATATGAATTTTAGTTTAGTTTAATTCTCATTAGATTCTGAATCTCGTATTAACACCGAGAAAATAAACAACACAATAACCGATGCAACAAAAACTACAAATAATGAAGTAAATATCTTACGCATAACATCTTCTAAGGAAATAATATCCCAAATTCCTAATAAAGATACCACTGTAATTAGCAATACAAAAGTTATTAAAATGTACGAAGTAATCTTTTTTAATGATTTCATAGCTTAAAATTTAGTTTGAGACTTTAAATATAAAGATAAATCATAAATTGATTTAAAAACAAGTTTATTATTTTCAAGATTTAATATCCACTCACAATTATCTTTCCCAACTTCAATTTTAACACTTTTAGATTCATGTTTATCTTTCATTACTTTGTAATCTAGGCGCTCTAACGCCTTCTTAGTCCAGTTATAATGTAATCCTTCACCAAACAATCCTATCTTATCAATCTGACTCCTTTTCATTCTGAAATCGCCTTTTACCTTATCGAAATTCAAAGTTGAATCTTTAAAAAGCTCATTAAACTGATCATTTAATATTAAATCCTCAGGTGCACCTTCAATAATTCTATCGTCGAGCATTAACCAAATTTTATCGGCCTCATGAATTGCAGTATTTAAATCATGCGTAGAAAAGATTATCGTTTTCTTTTCTTCCTTCGATAGTTTATTTAATAAATGTACTATTTCGAATTTATTAGGTAAATCAAGAAAAGCTGTTGGTTCGTCTAATACAATTATTTTTGTATCCTGCGCTAAAGTTCTTGCGATCATAACCCGCTGACGTTCTCCATCACTAATCTCATCGACATTTTTGTTCAAATAAGACTTCATTCCTACCATCCCAATGGCAGCATTTGATCGTACAATATCTTCAGTTTGTAATTTACCCATCCAATTAGTATGTGGGAATCGCCCTAAAGCAACTAAATCGAAAACTTTAAGATTAGTAACACGCACAATTTCTGTTGATACAAAACTTACCATCCTTGCAAATTCTGAGCGTTTATATTTCTTTAGTAGTTTATTATAAAAGCTTATTTTCCCTGCAAGAGGTTCTTGTAATCCCGCAATATTTCTTAATAATGTACTTTTTCCAATACCATTCTTTCCCAATAAAGCAATAAGTTCCCCTGAATTGGCACTTAAATTAATATCCTTAAAAAGAATATTTTTATACTCCTTTTTCAAAGAATATCCAATCTCTAGATTATCAATATTTAATATGCTTTCAGGATTTTTCATAGATATTACGATACTCTCGATAATTTTTCATTTTTAATGATTATCCAAATTACAATTGGAATACCAACTAAAGCAGTAATAGAGTTTATTGGTAGAGTATTTTCTTTACCCGGAATTTGTGAAATAATATCACTTAGTAATAGTACAATCCCTCCCACTATCATCGAACCTGGCAATAAAGTATTATTATTTGCTGTCTTGAAAACTATTCGCGCTATATGAGGTACCGCAATTCCAATAAATCCTATCGGGCCACAAAAAGCAGTAACACTTCCTGCTAATAAACTCGTACTGAAAAATATTAAAAATCTTGACATGCGAACATTCAAACCCATACTTTTAGCATAGTTTTCACCAACGAGCATGGCATTTAACATTTTTATCGATAAGAATGTTATGGTTAAGCCAATTATTACACTTGGAATTAAAACATTAAGTTGAGCCAATGAAACACCACCTAAACTTCCCATTGTCCATACAATAAAAGCTTTTAACATAGACTCATTACTGAAATATTGCAAAATGCTTACAATAGCAGATGTTGCACTTCCAAACATGATTCCTAAAATTAGAATGGTCATAATATCTTTTACACGAAGCGATACAATAAGAATTAAGAAAAGTATTAATCCTGATCCTAACCACGCAGATATTACAATCATCCAATTTCCGATTGCACCTACCTGACTTACAATAGTAAATGATGAAATACCCATAACCAATACAGCAACACCCAAACTTGCACCGGCACTTATACCTAACACATAGGGTCCAGCTAAAGGATTTCTGAATATAGTTTGCATTTGAAGTCCACTTACAGATAAAGCAAATCCCGCAAAAAGAGCTGTAATTGCTTTTGGTATTCTAAACTTATATATGATTGTTAAATACTCCGGACGTTCTGCTTCGCCAGTAAAAATGACCCTAAACACCTCTTTTACAGGGATATTTACGGAGCCTAAAAATACATCAAATACAAAGAGTATTATGAGTATAATTGATAACGAAATCCAAAGAAATAAAATGCGGTTTTTAGAAATCACTGTATATTCTATTTAATATAATTCAGTTTGCAAATTTAAATAAAATACACGATGATTTACTCAATTACTTTATAATATACTAGTTTATGATCGGAAAGTAATTCAGGATGAAAAATTTGAATCATATCCTTTAAAACCAAATGTGGTTCAACTAAACCACTTTCCCAGTAGTCGTTTCCCCCGAAAATATTAGTTATATTATTATTATTAAATATCTTACTCTCATTAAAGGGTTTAAAACTTTTAAATCTTGGATCTGTTTTTAGTATGTCTGATTTACTATTTACCGATCCCGTGTTTAACCACACATCAGCTTTAGAAGCCATCACAAACATTGATTCAATATCATAAGGAGTACTCTCCCGAGAGTCGTTATCCTTCCAAAGATATTCACCACCTGCATCTTCGACCATTTTTGCAAGATATGATTGCCCTCCGGGAACATACCATGAGTCTTTCCAAGGCAATCCAAATAAAACTTTTGGTTTAACTGTTGATGAATCGATTTGTGAAAGAAGACTTATATACTCCTTTTCAATTTCGTTATAATATTTGTAAGCCAAATCTTCTTTATTATAAAATGCAGCTAAAAACTTAATCCATTCCAACTTACCTAAAGGATGATTCTCCAAGTACTCCGCACAAATAACGGTTTTAATTCCTAAATCATTTAATTTTTGGTTATATCCTGCAACCTGACTACCAACACCATAAGTTATAACAAGATCAGGATTAAGTCCCGCTATTAATTCATAATTTAAACTATTATCAAACCCGACATCAACAACTTCGTTTTTTTCAATTCTCTGCCTTATTTTACTATTGTTTACATAATCTTTCCCTGAGACACCAAAAATAGATTGTGTTTCATTAATAACATCGATAAAAGCTATATGAGTAGTAGATAAACAAACAACTCGTTCAATAGGAGTTTCAATAATAAAATCAGCCTTTATATCAGGAACTTTGGCACCTTTTTTTATTAATAAATATTTATACTCTACCTTTTGTGCACCTTGCCAAGGATTATGGATTGTCAATAATTTATAATTATCATTTACCTCAATACCAAAACCTTTTGCGTAATTTAGTGTTTCAATATTTAAAGATTCATTTACTTTATTATCGTTTTTATTATCTATATTATTACACGATACTAAAACATATAATAGAATAACCCCAAGAATTCTAACTTTCATACTTTAATTTTTATTTACGGATGTAAATTTACTGCAATATTTATTGAAATCATTAACCTGTTTAGATATTTTAATTCTAAAATAAACAACGGATATTTCCCAACTTTATTCTCAATTAATCATATAAAAATGATATATTTATCGCTTCCAAAAATCGTTAAGTCTCTAAAAATAAAATGAATCTGAAGTACACAAAGTCAATATTCACAATAGTTCTATTATGCTCTTCCTTGTTAAGTTTTGCTAACAATAATAGAGCCGATACAATATATTTTAAAGGAAATTACGATTACCCTCCTTATCAACTATTAGACGAAGAACTTAATCCAACGGGTTTTAGTATTGATATATTAAGAGCTATTGAAAAGACAATGGGGCTTAATATTGAAATTGAACTCACTTCATGGAATAAAGCACGATATGAATTAGAAGATGGGAAGATTGATGGTCTTGCTGCTATGTCCTATTCTCAGGAACGAAACAAACTGGTTAATTTCTCAACACCTTATATATACTATACTCATGCCATATTTGTTAGGAAAGACAGTGATATTAAATCATTAGAAGATATTCGAAACAAACAGGTAATTGTTGTTAAAGGAGATATAATGCACGATTATTTATTATCAAATAATATTTCAAAGTATTTAATTCCTGTAAAAAATTATCAAACCGCATTACGATTACTTTCAGTTGGCGAATATGATTGCGCAATAATTAACAAACTACAAGGTCAGTTTGCTATAAATGAATTTAAATTAACCAATTTAAATCCGGTTGGAACTCCTATTCAACCAAGCGAAATGTGCTTTGCTGTAAATAGAGATAATGTAGATTTGCTTACTCAAATTAATGATGGATTACAAATAATAAAATCTACTGGAGAGTATGATGTTATTTATGATAAATGGTTCGGCATATATGAGAAAGCAGATATTCAAACGCAGGTAATAAAAATAATTGCCTTAATATTAATTCCGTTTCTTCTAATAATACTATCGATCTTAATATGGTCTTGGTCCTTAAAAAAGAAAGTCGGACTTAAAACTGCTGAATTACAAAAAGAACTTATTGAGAGGAAAAATACTGAAAAACAATTAATTCATGAAAAATCATTGCTTAATTCAATGATTAATTCTATTCCCGATTTAATATTTTACAAAAACAAAAAAAATGTTTACATAGGTTGCAATGATGCTTTTTGCAATTTTAATAATATGAAACCAGATCAAATTATTGGTAAAAATGATTTTGAAATATTTCCAGCAAACGAAGCAATTAATTATTCGGAAACAGATAAAACAGTAATTCAAAATAAAAAAAATATACAAATTGAATCATGGGAAACAAACTCAAATGGCGATAAGTACTTACTAAGTACCTTGAAAGTACCTTTTACCGATAATCAGGGAAATGCTTTAGGAATTGTTGGGATATGCCATGATATAACAGATAGGTTTAAGCACGAAATAGATCTGGAAAAAGCTAAAGATAAAGCAGAAGAATCCGACCGATTAAAATCTTCTTTTTTAGCTAATATGTCGCATGAGATTAGAACACCAATGAATGCAATTATAGGTTTCTCTGATTTATTAGTAGATTCTGATACAGATTATGATGAACGTGAAGAACTTGTTACTCATATAAATAATAATTGTAATACATTACTCCATTTAATAGATGATATTATTGATTTAGCAAAAATTGAAGCTAATGAATTATCTATCTATAAAAAAGAGGCTAATATTAAAGATGTTTTAAACGAACTGTACAATACTTTAAGTGAAACCAAGAAAAAACTAAATAAGCAAAATATAGAGATACAGATCGATAATAAATTTTTAAAAAATAATTTTGTATTATATACAGATCCTATTCGCTTTAAACAAATAATGATAAATCTGATAAATAATGCCTTAAAATACACCGAAAAGGGATTTGTTCAGATTGGATACGAATTATTAGAAGAATCAAATACTGTCGAGTTTTTCATTAAAGATACAGGTATAGGAATTCCTAAAAATAAACACAAAGAAATATTTGATAGATTTAATAAAATTGAAACAAATAATTCAAGACTTTATCGTGGTACAGGTCTAGGATTAACAATTACTCAAAATTTAGTTGAAAGATTAGGAGGGAAAATAAGGTTAGAATCTGAAATTAACGTGGGATCAACATTTTATTTTACTCTTCCACTAAAAAAAGATGAAAACTCAGTTTATATCGATCAAAAAGAAGTGAGTATAAATCCTAATGATAGCTGGGTTAATAAAACAATTCTAATTGTTGAAGATGAAGAAAGTAATTTTAGATTTCTTGAAATGCTGTTTAAAAATAAAGGTCTTAATTTGATTCATGCTGAAAATGGTGTCGAAGCAATAGAAATATGCAAAGGCCATCAAAAGTTAGACCTCATACTTATGGATATTAAAATGCCAGGTATGAATGGACTAGATGCTACTAAACAAATTAAGAATCTAAAAACAAATCTTCCAATTATTGCACAGTCGGCATATGCAATGCAAAACGATGAAAAAATTAGCATAGAAGCAGGATGTGATGATTATATTTCTAAACCTATACGAAAAGAGAAATTATTTGCCCTAATAAACAAATGGCTTACCTAATAAGGTACTCTCCCTTTTAGATTATCCAAACAAAAATACAAAGGAGTACCTGCATCCGATGAAGACAATTCAAATTCTAATCTTTTAACAGTTCCTAAGCTTGTTAAATCAATAATTTTCCATTTATCAAGTACAAAATCCTTAGTATTATCATCAGATCTAAAATCGGCAAGAAAAACATCAATCTGATTTGTTGGAACTTCATTAATTAAACTAATTCCAGTTATTGTTAACTTAAACCAATCAGGATCATCACCACTTCTACCACCAAACTTTTTAGCATAACCATATCCGTATTTAATAGAAAGCGCCGTATACGTAGAATTTGTTAAACGTACAGATCTTGGTTCTTCTCCATTCTCATCGTTAAATGAAATGATTATTTTATTAAACTGATGAGCGACAGCGTAATTCTTCGACTCTTCAGCACCACCACTAGGGTAAGCTGAGTATATACTATTATTATTAAGATTAAGAATCTCTTTTACATTTGAATATATAAATCCGCTCCAAGTATTCCAATCAGGATAATACGTATTATAATAGGTTTTATTACCATCAATAAAAAAACCTTCATTAGAAGAACCATTCCAATAAGTTTCCTCTTCCAATTCAAATTTTTCCAAATCGGAAAAATCGGTTTTAAAAGTGTCTTCATCCACACATGAAGTTATGCAAATAACTATGCACAAGAATGTTAAATGTATAAATCTTAATTTCATAATAAAAAAATAACAACCCGAAATTAACGAATTGTTATTTTACAAACAAGTTGAGTTATTGCTTATATTCTAAATAAATAGATCAAACCAAATGTATAGTAGTTATCGGCAGAATACTCCGACAATCCAAAACCTCCTGCAAAATCAAATTGCAGACTAGGTGTAACTAGATAAGTTACTCCGGCATTTACCTTATTATCGGCACTCATGTAAGTAGAAAAATCACCATAAGCTTCGATAAATGCTCCAATTTTTTCTGTAATTGCAAAACCACTTACTAAAGTATACGTTCCAATGGTATAATTTATATCACTTGGGAATTCTACTCCAATACTATATCCTATAGATAATACTTCATTTATAGTATGATTAAATGTAAGAGCCATTTGTGTACTGTGAAATTCTTGCATAAAATTACTTGCACCTGTTTTTGCAATATTAATATGACCTAAGAAAGCAATCTGAGGAATCCATCCTTTTTCATTATTTACATGGATTTTAGTACCAATAGCAAAAGGTGAAAACCCTGTTTTATCGCTTAATCCTTTTACTTTAATTTTGTTGTATTCAGTTACAAATCGCAATTCAAAGTTTTCAAATAAACCATATCGTAATAGCATTGAAGAATAAGAAATATTTTGATTAAATGTATTTTCATTTTCATAAATAAATCCATCTTCAAACTGAAAATAGCCTTTTGGCAATACAAATGCCGATTCCGTTTGATCTGGCCTGTCACCTATTAATTCAGGGAATTCATTTTCTTGAGCAAACGTACTAAGCAATAAAAAACTCAATAATATTGTAAGATAATTTTTCATAATATAAAATTTAAAATTTGTTGATTTCTAAAGCTATTCTGTTAATAACAATAATTTGAACTTAACAAAAGCATTTGTATTTTTGTTCATCTCCATTAAATAAAAGTAATGAACAAAGACGACATTAAAAAACGTATATATATATTAAGAGAAACCCTTCATTTTCATAATCATAAATATTATGTTTTAGCTCAACCAGAAATTAGTGATTTTGAGTATGATCAACTACTAAATGAATTAATTGATTTAGAAAATAATAACCCTGAATTTAACGACTCAAGCTCTCCTACCCAACGTGTTGGTAATGACATTAGTAAAGAGTTTAATCAGGTAACACATAAATATCCAATGCTTTCTTTAGGGAATTCTTATTCAATTGAAGAAATTACCGATTTTGAAACGAGGATTAAGAAAACTCTTCCTGAAGAAGAAATAGAATTTATTTGTGAGTTAAAATACGATGGAGTAGCAATAAGTTTAAATTATAAAAATGGACTTTTACAGCAAGCTGTAACTCGTGGTGACGGCATACAAGGTGACGATGTAACAAATAATGTAAAAACCATTAAAAGCATACCTTTAAAACTAAATACTGATAATTACCCTGATGAATTCGAAATCCGTGGTGAAATTCTTTTTCCTCATGAAGGATTTAATGAATTGAACAATGAAAGAGAATTGGAAGGCGAGGCATTATTTGCTAATCCTAGAAATGCTGCTGCAGGAACATTAAAGCTTCAAAAATCATCTACTGTAGCAAAACGCCCTTTAGATTGCTTTTTGTACTATGTTCTTGGTGAAAACCTAGAATACAAATCACATTATGACAATTTATTACAGGCAAAAACATGGGGTTTCAAAGTTCCAGATCATATTAAATTGTGTAAATCAATTAATGAAATTTTTGATTATATAAACTATTGGGATAAAGAACGTGAAAATCTCCCATTTGATATTGATGGAGTAGTTATTAAGGTTAACTCGTATAAACATCAAAAGGATTTAGGATTTACAGCAAAATCACCCAGATGGGCCATTGCATATAAGTTTAAAGCCGAACAGGTAAAAACAAAATTATTAAGCATTGATTATCAAGTTGGAAGAACAGGTGCAATTACACCAGTAGCAAATCTGAAACCTATTCAACTTGGCGGAACAATCGTAAAAAGGGCTTCTTTGCATAATTCAGATCAAATTAAATTATTAGATATACGTGTAAATGATTTTGTTTATGTAGAAAAAGGCGGTGAAATTATTCCAAAAATTGTTGGTGTTGATAAGAATTTAAGAACAAATGATATTCAAGAAGTTAAGTTTATTAATCATTGTCCTGAATGTAAAACTGAATTAATTAGAATCGAAGGAGAAGCAAAACATTATTGTCCAAATGAAAGTGGATGTCCACCTCAAATAAAGGGTAGAATTGAACATTTTATCAAACGTAAAGCAATGAACATTGGTGCTGCTGAAGCTACGGTTGAAGCTTTAGTAGATAGTGGTTTGATTAAAGATAGTGCCGACCTTTATTCATTAACAAAAGAGAATGTACTTTCACTTGAACGCTTTGCCGAGAAATCAGCAAATAACCTTATAGAAAGTATCGAAAAATCTAAAGAAATTCCCTTTAACAGAGTACTTTTTGCTATTGGAATTCGTTATGTTGGCGAAACTGTTGCTAAAACAATTGCTGCAGAGTTAAAAACAATCGATAATATAATCAATTCAAACATCGAACAACTTATTGAAATTGAAGAAATTGGAGATAGAATTGCATTAAGTATTTCCGATTATTTTAAGGATAAGAAGAATATAGAATTTATAAATAAGCTTAAAATATCTGGTGTTCAATTAGAAACACAAGAATCAGACAAAAAAGAGGTTGATAAATTAAATGGACAAACTTTTGTAATTTCAGGAACATTTGAGAATCATTCAAGAGATGAATTAAAAGACTTAATTAGTAAATTTGGAGGGAAGAATACCGGATCAATATCTGCAAAAACAAATTATCTTCTTGCCGGTAAAAATATTGGGCCATCAAAACTAGATAAAGTAAGGAAATTGAATATCCCCATTATTTCAGAAAATGATTTTATAAAAATGATTGAAGAATAGTTGTCCATAAGTAAATTGAAGAAGTAAAATTTTATTATACTTGTAAAGTGAGTACAAAGAAAAATATAAAATGCAAAATAGGTCGATTAAATCTTAGAAATAGATTAAGAAGCCTTAAGAGAAAAGTCAAAGTACATAATTTTAACACAGCTAAAACTGCTGGGATTATTTTTAATTCTCCTGACGAGAACTCGTTCGAAGCTATAAAGCAGTTTTTATCTTATTTATCTCAATTTGAATTAAAAGTTATTGCTCTGGGCTACATTCATTCGAAAAAGATTCCTGAAACCTTTCTAATGAGAAAAGGAATTAATTTCTATTGTAAAACTGATTTGAATTGGTATTACAAACCAAAAAATGAGATAGTTGAACAATTTATAAACCAAGAATTCGACATATTATTCGATTTAAGTATCAAAGATTTTTTTACTGTAAATTATGTAGGATCACTTTCAAAAGCAACATTTAAAATTGGGAAACAATCAGATAATGCACATCTAGATCTTACAATTGATATTAAAGAAAACAAATCTGTTGAATATTTAATTGATCAAATAAAGCATTATTTAAATATTATTAATAATTAGAAATATGAGCACCAATAATAAATTCAACGGTACCGGAGTAGCCATTATAACACCTTTTAAAGAAGATTTAAGCATTGATTACCCCGGTTTAGAAAAACAGATTGAACATCTAATTAATAATGGAATAAACTATTTGGTAGTTCTAGGAACTACTGGAGAATCAGTTACTCAATCAGATTATGAAAAAGATGAGTTAGTTAAATTTATTAAAGAAAAAGTAGATAATAGAGTACCTCTAGTTCTTGGAATAGGCGGAAATAACACAAAAGCGGTTGTTGACAAAATTAGAAAAACTGATTTTAAATATATTGATGCTATATTATCTGTTGCTCCATTTTATAACAAACCTACACAAGAAGGAATATATCAACACTTTAAAGCTATTTCAGAAGCAAGTCCAGTACCTATTATTCTATATAATGTACCTGGAAGAACTTCTTCAAACATCAGTGCTGAAACAACTTTGAGATTAGCACATGAATTCGAAAATATCGTTGCAATTAAAGAAGCATCAGGAGATTTTTCACAAGTAATGTATATCATTAAAGATAAGCCAAAAGATTTTGCAGTGATTTCAGGTGAAGATGCCCTAACCTTACCATTAATATCTGCGGGAGTTACCGGAGTTATTTCAGTTGTAGCAAATGCATTACCAAAGGAATTTTCTGAAATGATTAAATTATCATTAGAAAACAAATTCGAAGAAGCAAAAGCAATACATTATAATATTTTGGAATTTATCGATACTTTGTTTGTAGAAGGAAATCCTGCTGGAGTTAAAGCAGCGCTTAAAATTCTAGGAATTATAGACTATAATGTAAGATTACCTCTTGTTCCTGTTACAGAATCAACTTATAGAAAACTAGAAGATTTAATTCGTAAAATAAAAGGCTAAAAACTTATTCTGGTCTGAATTTTGTTGTTAGATAATATCTTAAAAAAATACTATTATGGATAAACTATACAAACTTGTCAGCATTTTATCTTTAGCATTATTAATAACAAATTGTGCCCCAAAAAAACAAGTACAAAGAATAGATACTGACCAGACAGTTGATTTAAGCGGACGTTGGAACGATTCAGATTCCAGATCAGTTTCTACAGAAATAATTAATCAACTTTTACATGATAACTGGATTAATAACTACAATACTGAAAATCCTAATAAGCGTCCTATTTTAATTGTAGGTCTTGTGAAAAATAAAAGTCACGAACATATCGATGCAAATACTTTTATTAAGGATATTGAAAGAGCTATAATTAAAGATGGTTCAGCCAGATTAGTTCAAGCTGGTGATCGTAGAGATGCCCTTAGGAATGAACGTGTAGAGCAACAAGATTACTCATCACCCGAAACAGCTAAAAACTGGGGTTTAGAGTTAGGTGCCGATTATATGCTCCAAGGTACTATAAGTTCAATTGTTGACACTTATAAGAAAGATAAAATTGTTTATTATCAAATAAACATGGAATTATCACATTTAGAAACTAACGAAATTATTTGGATTGGCGAAAAGAAAATAAAAAAGTTAATTAATAACTAATATTATTTAGCTTGAAGAAGGTTCGTAAATACAAGCACATATTTTTACTAATATTAATTCCTGTAATTGTAGTAGGTTGTGCTACATATTACACAAAGAATATTGAGTTTCAAAACTATTTATTACAAGGGAATTTTAATAAAGCCGATGTATGGTTAAATAAAAACTCCAAAGATTCCGAAGGTAAGAATAAGCTTTTATATTACTTAAATCGAGGTTATGTTTCCTGGATTCTTCAAAATTCAAATGAAAGTAATGAACACTTTACAATCGCCGAAAATATAATAGAAGACTACATCCGAAATTATTATTTAGATGCATTAACTTTAATTTCAAACCCAACAATAAAACCATATAAACCTGAAGATTTTGAAGTTGTATTGCTTAATTATTTTATGGCTTTAAATTATATTCAACTTGAGCAATATGAAGATGCTATTGTTGAATGTAAACGTATAAATATCAAATTAAATCAGTTAAATGATAAATATAAAGATCATAAAAACAGATACCAAAGAGATGCATTCGCAAATAACTTAATGGGCATTATATATGAATCACAGAAGGATTATAACAATGCTTTTATTGCATATAGAAATGCTTTAGAAATTTACGAAACTGATTACAAAGAGTATTTTAACATTTCGGTGCCTGAACAATTAAAACAGGATTTATTAAGATCAGCTTATCTTACAGGCTTTCATGATGAAGTTAAATTCTACGAAGAAAAGTTTAACACCACTTATAATCATCAAAAAAATGAAAATGGTGAGCTTGTATTTTTCTGGCTTAATGGTTACGGACCATATAAATCGGAATCAAGCATCAATTTTGTAAAAATTCCAAATTCTCAGAGTGGATATGTTACAATGGTAAATGAAGAACATAATCTTTCTTTCCCAATTTACATTGGAAATAAATCTAAAAAGGAAAAAGATGCATTTGAAGATCTAAGATTTTTTAGAGTTGCATTTCCAAAATATGTTGAACGTAAACCTATATTTACAAGTGCAAGTTTATTTACAGATTCTGAAAATTACAATCTTGAACAAATTCAAAACATTAATGATATTGCTTTTAAAACTTTAAATGATAGAATGGTTCGCGAAATGGCATCAGCTATTATGCGCTTAGCAACTAAAAAAGCTTTAGAAGCACTTGCAGATGAACAAGATGAAGGACTTGGAACCTTATTAAACATTGTAAATACCTTAACCGAAAAAGCTGATACCAGAAACTGGCAAACTCTTCCCTACTCTATTTCATATGCTAGAATACCTCTTAATGAAGGATTAAATAATATTAGTTTAAAAACAAACTCTGCTTTTACTAATTCTCAAATACAAACATTTGAATTTGAAGGTATGAAAGATAAAACTTACTTTCATGCATATCATACAATGGCAAGTCATAATTCGAGATATTAAAAACATACATAAAATCATTTGTTAAAAGTGTCCTAAAAAGTCATTCTTTGTCATCCCCAACTTGATTGGGGATCTTATTACAACCAGTTTTACTGTCACATATAAGATTCCCTTTTTACTCGTTTTACTTGTGAGAGTAGTTCAAGGGAATGACAGCTTTGAGACTTTTTGAACACTCTAATCATATTTTCAAATGTAATACTAGAATTCCCTCTTGAGTAAAACTAAAAAAAATCCCGGATCAAATCCGGGATAATATTTTATTTTATAACTTCTAATTAAACTTTAAGCAGTAACTTCATTTTTTCCGTGGCAATTTTTATATTTTTTTCCACTACCACATGGGCAAGGTTCGTTTCTACCTACTTTCTTTTCGACTCTAACTGGCTCAGCTTTTTTCTGTTTTTCTTGCGCAGGTCCACCTCCTTGATCAGGTCTACTTGTTTGTAATTTGCTATAATCAGTTTTACGTCTTTGTTGAGCTTCTCTAACTTTATCTGGATCTTGAATTGGAATATGCCCTTTAACTAATGTAGCTACAACATCCTTATTTACTTTATCAATCATAGTTTTAAATAACTCGAAAGATTCAAATTTATAAATCAATAAAGGATCTTTTTGTTCGTAAGTAGCTGCTTGTACAGATTGTTTTAAGTCATCTAACTCCCGTAAGTGTTCTTTCCAAGAATCATCAATATGTGCTAAAATTGCTGATTTCTGATATGACTTAACTAAATCTTTTCCTTCTGAATCATATGATTTTTTCAAGTTTGTAATTACCTGAATTGTTTTTGCTCCATCGGTTACTGGTACAACAATATTTTCGTATGTATGTCCACTTCTTTCGTAAACATCTTTAATTACTGGATACGCTTGCTGTGCAATAGCTTCTTCTTTTCTCTTATATGTCTCTAAAACTAACTTGAATAATTTATCTGTTAAATCCTCTGCATTATCTTTCAAGAAAGATTCTTCAGTAAATGGTGGCTCAGTTGAAAAAGTACGCAACAATTCAAACTTGAATCCTTCATAATCACCATTATCTTGATATTCAACTAGAATACTTTCACAAACATCTGACATCATATTTGCAATATCAACTTCTAGTCTTTCTCCGTATAATGCATGTTTACGCTTTTTGTAAATTACTTCACGTTGCGAATTCATTACATCATCATACTCTAAAAGTCGCTTACGAATGCCAAAGTTATTCTCCTCTACTTTTTTCTGCGCACGCTCTATTGATTTGGAAATCATTGAATGCTGAATAACTTCACCTTCTTTTAATCCAAGGCGATCCATTATTCCAGAAATTCTATCAGAACCAAACAATCTCATTAAATCATCTTCCAAAGAAACAAAGAACTGAGATGAACCTGGATCACCTTGACGACCTGAACGTCCTCTTAACTGTCTATCTACACGACGAGACTCATGACGCTCAGTACCAACAATTGCTAAACCGCCAGCTTCTTTTACTTCTGTTGAAAGTTTAATGTCGGTACCACGACCTGCCATGTTTGTAGCAATTGTTACATTTCCAGATCTACCTGCTTCTGCAACAATATCCGCCTCTCGTTGGTGTAATTTTGCATTTAACACATTATGTTTTATGCCTTTTATTTTAAGCATTCTACTTAACAATTCAGATATTTCAACAGATGTTGTACCAACTAAAACCGGTCTACCCCCATTAGTCAAATCAACAACTTCGTTTGCTACTGCATTATATTTTTCACGCTTTGTTTTAAATACAAAATCTTCATGATCACCTCTTGTTATTGGCCTATTTGTAGGAATAACAACTACATCTAATTCATAAATATCCCAGAATTCACCAGCTTCAGTTTCCGCTGTACCTGTCATACCGGAAAGCTTATTATACATTCTAAAGTAATTCTGTAGAGTAATCGTAGCAAATGTTTGTGTAGCAGCTTCTACTTTAACTCTTTCTTTTGCCTCAATCGCCTGATGTAATCCATCAGAATATCTTCGACCTTCCATGATACGTCCGGTTTGCTCATCAACAATTTTAACTTTATTGTCAATAACAACATACTCAGTATCTTTTTCGAATAAGGAATAAGCTTTTAAAAGTTGATTTATCGTATGAACACGCTCAGATTTGATTGCATAATCTGTAAGAAGCTTATCTTTTTTAGCTATTTTATCAGATTCACTTAATTCAGATTTCTCAAGATCTACAACTTCAGATCCAATATCAGGTAAAATGAAAAACTCAGGATCATCAGATTTTGATGTGATTAAATCAATCCCTTTATCTGTTAGCTCAATTGAATTATGTTGTTCATCAATAATAAAATTAAGCTCATCAGTTACCTTATACATATTCTTACTTTTATCTTGCATATAAAAGTTTTCAGTTTTATGCATAAGAGATTTATTACCTTCTTCGGATAATAATTTTATAAGAGCTTTATTTTTTGGTAATCCTTTATATGCCTGAAGTAATAAGAAGCCTGCTTTTTCTGTATTATTATCGTTTAATTCTTTTCGAGCTTCAGCTAAAATCTGATTCATCAGTTTTCGTTGTGCTTCAGCAAGAACTTCAACTTTAGGTTTTAACTCATCAAATAACTGAATATCTCCTTTGGGTACTGGACCAGAAATAATTAAAGGTGTTCTTGCATCATCAACTAAAACAGAGTCGACTTCATCGACAATAGTATAATTATGTCTACGTTGAACTAAATCATCTGGATTAATTGCCATATTATCACGTAAGTAATCAAATCCAAATTCATTATTAGTACCGTACGTAACATCCGAATTATATGCTTTTCGTCTGGCTTCTGAGTTTGGCTCGTGTTTATCTATACAATCTATAGACATTCCATGAAACTGATAAATAGGTCCCATCCATTCCGAGTCACGTTTTGCTAAATAATCATTAACAGTTACTACGTGAACTCCACGGCCAGTTAATGCATTTAAAAAAACAGGCAAGGTTGCAACTAAAGTTTTACCTTCACCAGTTGCCATCTCTGCAATTTTACCTTGATGTAACACCACTCCACCAATAAGCTGAACGTCATAGTGTACCATTTCCCATTTCACTTCAGTTCCTCCAGCAATCCAAGAATTATAATATTTAGCTTTATCACCTACAATTTCAACATTATCATAAATAGCAGCTAAATCCTTATCAAAATCATTTGCAGTTACCTCAATAAAATCATTTTCCTTAAATCGGCGTGCTGTTTCTTTAACAATAGAAAAAACTACAGGTAAAATATCGTTTAGTTTGTCTTCAAGTTTTTCATCAATAACTTTCTCAATCTTATCAATTTCATCATAAAATTGCTCTTTGTCAAGAACATTTATAGTATCATCTTCAGCTTTTTCCTTTAATGATTTAATTTTATCGGTTTCTTCCTTTACATATTTCTGAATATCAGCCTTTACCTCTATAGTTTTAGCTCTTAATTCATCATTTGACAATCCAACTATATCTTCGTATGCACTTTTTATTTTATCTAAAACTGGATTAATTTCTTTTAAATCTCTCTCAGATTTATTCCCAAAGAATTTAGTAAGTAAATTATTTACGATACTCATTATATATTGTTTTTAATTTTTATTCGGTTTAATGTACAAATGTAATATTTTAAGATCAATTTTTTTTGTTAAAATTCGTTAAAGCAACTAAATATTTTCGTTCTCTTCAATTATTTATTTACTTAATTAATCTATATTTTTAATATTCTTTTTTTTCGTTTATCGATAAATAACTTAAATTTGTTTTCTTTATACACTAAACACTCTAAATACCTAACGCATGAAATATCTTATTTCTAAAAAATTATTATATATTTTTATAATTGCAATTCTCATAACGTCTTGTTCTTTAAATAAAAAGACAACAACCATTCAGAAAGACTACAAAGAAAAAAATGTAATTGAAGAAGCACTTAAAAACAAATTCAACGAAAATGACTCCTTATATATAATATCTAATGAGGAGAATAATCTAATCTTGTATGTTTCTGAGAAGAAAGAAACGGATCTAGTTCCTGCAAATAGTATTAACTTTTTTGTTTATGATAATGTATACAATAAAATCATATACGAAAACAAATACGACAATGCATCTATAAAATGGTATAACAACAATCAACTTTTACTTGTAAGAAAACTGGGTATTATCGATAAACATACCGGAATGAATATTAAACATTACATCATTGATATTGATAGCAAAAAAATAACAGAACGTATGCTTCAACCTAAAAACAATAAATAAATTTAATACCTAAAACAATGAAAAAACTGTACTTAATTTTATTAACCGTTATACTTGGGGGAACCCTAAGTTATTTTTATTTTCTGGGATCGGATTCCAATAGATCATTTCTAGGAAAAAACTATATTTCTGAAGATGTGCGCGAAGAATCGAAGGAAGCTGGAAAACCTGATGAATATAGTAAATATTTTAATGCTATTACAACCAAATTTGATAGGGATAGAAGTAATTATCCTTTTAATTATCGCATCAGCGAATTTGATAAAGCTGTAGCAAAAGCAAAAGCTAATAGAAAGTCTGGAAAAGCTTCGACTATTACATGGACTCAAAGAGGTCCTGCAAATGTAGGTGGAAGAACAAGAGGTTTAATTATTGATCCAGACGATGCTACTAATAATACTTGGTTTGCTGGCTCTGTTGCAGGAGGTATATGGAAAACTACTGATGGTGGATCAAACTGGATTTGCCTCACCGATGATTTCCCTAATTTATTTACAGTATCATTAGCAATGGCCGAATCAAATCATCAAGTTATTTATGCTGGTACTGGAGAATTTAATGGAGCTTTTGAGAATCCTCAAGGTTGTGGAATGTTTAAATCTACTGACAAAGGTGCAAATTGGATACAGTTAACTAGTACTAGTACTGATGATTTTAAGTATGTAAATAGAATCGTAGTTGATCCATCTAATGCTGATATAGTAATTGCAGTAACTGGCACAGGTATTCAAAAATCAATTAATGGAGGAACTTCATGGACAGAAGTTTATTCAAGCACAACTGGTGTTGAAGATATTGATGCTGATCCTACTGATTTTAATAAGTTATATGCAACAGAACATAGTGTAGGAGTTGTATTATCAACCGATGCTGGTGACAACTGGAATCGTTCAATCGACGGTTTAGAACAAGGAACTCGTTATGAGTTAGCAATTTGCCAAGAAAATCCGTCAAAAATTTATTTAAGCATTAATAGTGATGATCCAATGACTTATAGATCTATCGATTATGGTGTAACATGGCAAAAATTTGTAATTAATGGTACGCTTCCAGATCTTCTTGGTCAGGGAGATTATGATAATATAATTGCTGTCCATCCATATGATGAAGATGTAGCTTTTATTGCTGGTGTTAATATGTACAAAGTAGATTACTCGAGCCCTGGAACAACTACTGAATCTGACCCTTCTGTTTATAGAGTTGATTTAGACAATATTGATTCATTTATGAGCTTTGTTGGTTTTGGAGGTGCATATTTAAGTGGAGGAATGGAGTTAGGAACAGAAAATGAAGCTACTAACTTAACTGAAGCTGATTTCGTTTCTGTTGAAATTAGATTTGGATCTGGAATGTCGCAAAAAGCGCATAGATTTACAGTTGGAGGCCAAGGTTCAGGAGTTGCTCCAAGTGGTTATATTTATGAAGACTACGTTGATGTTCCTTTCGAAGTTTGGGATGTTACTAATAATAAACAATTAATGGCATCATTTAGAGATCAAGGTGAAAACAGTATTTTTGATCTTGTAGAAAGAATTGAAGCTGATCCTTCTGTTGGAAGAGAATATTTATTTGTAAATGCTGTAGATTATTCAGAAACAGCTTCAACAGAAATAGCGAAAGATGCAGGACATTCGTATAAGCAACTTTATTTCTTTTGGCCAACCTTAGCTGAAGACGGAATTTGGGATGATTCTAACTTACCTGATTCAAAAATCTCAATAAAATATGGTACAATAACAGAAATAACAGGAACCCATTCAACTGTTGCACATTGGTCTGATGGCCCAAATAGTTATAGTCAAGGTGCTGGAATGGGTACTACAAGTATACCTGGATTACACCCTGATCATCATAATCTTATTATGATAAAAACTGATGAAGCAAACGAAAAATTCATTGTTATAAATGCTAATGATGGAGGTTTAGCAATTTCTGAAGATGAAGGTGGAACTTTTAATCAGTTACCTAACAATTATATTACTACACAATTTTATGGTGTTGCAAAAAGACCTGGTGCTAACGAATATATTGGAGGTATGCAAGATAATGGTACATGGGCAACTCCTGATGGAGAAAACTCTTCTTCGAATACAGATTTCATTTTCCATATTGGTGGAGATGGATTTGAGTGTGTGTGGCATCCAGAAGATGCAGATAAAATAATAGGTAGTGTTTATGAAAACAGTTTTAGAAAAAGCACAAATGGCGGTGACAGTTGGACTAGTGCTCATAGCGGAATTGCAACAGTAACTCCTTTTGGTGGGGAAAATCAACAACTTGATGGTCCGTTTCTTTCAAGAATTTCTTATAACAAGAATGATCCAGATGTATTATTTGCTGTAGGTTATAACGGAATTTACAAATCAACAAACTTCGCCAATAGCTGGAATAAGATTATCATTGAAGATGGTTGGAATAGTGAATATTGGACAGAAAGTGAATATGTTTCTAGTCAGCATAATGTAGAAGTTTCATTAGCAAATGAAAATATTGTTTGGGCTGGTGCAGCAATGAACGAAAGTAATGGATGGAAAATGAATGTTTCAACAGATCAGGGAGAAACTTTCAGTCCGGTAGCTGAATATGCTGGAGGAGATTTAAGTGGTTTTATAAGTGGTATTGCTACACACCCACTAGAAGATTCAACAGCATATTTATTATTCTCTTTTGCTGAAGAAACTAAAGTTATTCGTACTAAAGATCTAGGACAAACTTGGGAAGATATTTCTGGATTTAACGGTAGCACAACTAGTTCTAATGGATTCCCTGATGTAGTAACTCATTGTCTCGTTGTTATGCCGCATGATCCATCAACAATTTGGGTTGGTACTGATATTGGAATATTCGAATCTACTGATGATGGAGTTTCATGGAACTATTTAAATTCAGACTTACCTGCCGTTAGCATATGGGATATGTTTGTACAAGATGGTCAGGTTGTTATTGCAACGCATGGTAGAGGAATATGGTCCGCAGCAATCGAAGAATTAAATTACTTTCCAGAACTTACTGCTGAATATAAAGGATTCCATAGTATTGATGTGAATGTTGACTTAATTAATTCTGTTGACTCATTATTAATTTATATGAATTCAGATTTGATTAATACTGAAAAAACAATCGTAGCTGGAACTAATACTTTCCAAGTACCAATTACAGATGAAGGAACTTATATAATAAATGTAGAATCATATATAGCAAGTGACATTTATAACTCTAGCTATGAATTTGTTGTTGTTGATTTTAGTCCTGAGATTACACTTGCAAATATTTCAAATCAAAATTCGGTTACTATTTCAAGTATATTAACTGAACAATATGATTCAATTCAAGTATTTGTAAATGATGAATACAAGTCATCAGTTAAAGATCCTGCATCTGTAGCATTTTCTACAACTGCTGATTTACCTGAAAGTGGAACTTATAACATTTTTATAAATGCATATATTGGAGATGTAGCACATAAATCTAATGTAGAAGAAATTAGTTTTACTTTTGTAGGAATTAAGATGAAAGAAGCAAATAGCTTAAATGTTTATCCTAATCCAACACAAGGGAACGTTACTATCGAATTACCTGATAATTTCAATAGTAACTATGCAATAGATGTATATTCTCTTTCTGGATCAAAAGTTTATAGTAAAACTATCAATAAAAATGACAATCAAGTAAACTTAGAGAGCTTAAATAATGGCATTTATATTATCAGACTTAATAACGATGGTAATATTTACAGTCAGAAAGTAAAAATTAGAAAGTAAAATTTTTAATTAGCACAAAATAAAAAAGCCCCGTTGAGCGGGGCTTTTTTATTTTCAATTATATAAGGTTTACTGTTTATTCGGCACCACGTAATCCCATAATGTCACGATCAAAAAGATACATATTTTCTTCACCTAACATTTTCAATTTATCAATTATTGTTTGAACAGAAGCTTCTTCTTCAACCTGCTCTGTAACAAACCATTGAATCCACCCATGAGTAGCAAAATCTTTTTCAACGATCGCTAAAGCAACTATATCATTTATTGATCCTGATATATACTGTTCATGTGCCAATACCTGATCAAATAAAACTTTTATACCGTCGAATTTTGCTGGTGGTTCTTCAAAAGAAGGTACTATAGCATGACCTCCGCGCTCGTTAATAAAATTAACAAATTTCATCATGTGCATACGTTCTTCTTCTGCTTGTGCAAATAGCCATTGTGCAATTCCTGCATACCCTTCGGTATCAGCCCAAGATGCCATGGCTAAATATAAATTTGAAGAATATCCTTCCTTTACTATTTGTTCGTTTAGAATTTTTTCAATTTTCTTTGTCAACATAATTTTTGAGTTTTATTTTAACTTACTTAATCTTTATACAAAAATAGATAATTATTATTATTTATTTATTATTCCAAATCAAGATTAAATTCTTTCTTTAATATTCCTAAGTTTTCATTTTTTGTAAGCATGTGCTTAAATTTGTCTTCCGTTGTATAAAGTTTATTGGTTTCAGCTTCTAATTCAGTTATAATTAACTTTAAATCAATATTCGTGTTTTTCAATTCTCTTTTTAAATAAACTAACAATTCATTACGGATTTCATTTATTTTACCTTCTTGTAAATTATTATCAATTACAAAACTTACAATATTATTTGCTTCTAGTTTTGGATCCTTCGAAGTTAAAGTATTAAAAATCCGAGGCCTGTTCCCTATTGAATTTGAAAATTCGTGCCATTTTTCAATAAGTTCTTGTTCTGAAAATTCATTATGCAATTCCTCTTCTTTTGAGTATACTTTTTCTTCTGGTTCTTTTACTTTTTCAACTTGCTTTTGCGTTTGATCAAGTTTTTCTTTTATAGAAAACGTACTGAAAGATTTAGGCTTACCAATTATAGGTCGAGGTTTATTGATTTCCTTCTTAATTTGAGTTTTTTCCTCTTTTTTAAGATTATTTTCAGTTTCAACAGGACTACTTTTAGCAACTTCCTTATTCTCTTGCTGATTTTCTACAACCTGCTTTACATTAGATTTTTTTTTTTCAGCTGTGATATTACACAACTCAATTAAACTTAACTCAACATGCAAACGTTTGTTTTTGCTTAATCGATAAGAAACATCGCATTTATTTGATATTTCCAGAGCTTTAAATAAAAATTCGGGACTACATTGTTTTGTTTGTTCCTTATATCTTTCTCTTATACTAGCTCCTACTTCTAATAATTGCAAGGTAATTTCATCACGGCACACCAAAAGATTCCTGAAATGTTCGCTTAAACCATTAATAAAATGATGGGCATCAAATCCTCTATCAATAATCTCGTTAAACAAAAGAAGATTCTCAGAAATATTGTTTTTTAAGAATGAATCTGTAATCTTAAAATAATAATCATAATCTAATACATTAAGATTTTCTATTACTTTTTGATATGTTATCTCGCTTCCCGAAAAACTCACTACCTGATCAAATATTGATAAAGCATCTCGCATAGCACCATCAGCCTTTTGAGCTATAATATTTAAGGCATCAAGTTCAGAGGCTATATTTTCATTCTTAGCAATATATTCCAAATATTCAACCGTATCATCGACACGAATTCTATTAAAATCGAAAATTTGACATCTTGATAAAATTGTAGGTATAATTTTGTGTTTTTCTGTTGTTGCAAGAATAAAAATTGCATGTACAGGAGGTTCTTCTAAAGTTTTTAGGAAAGCATTAAATGCTTGAGAAGATAACATGTGAACCTCGTCAATTATATAAATACTATATTTACCTACCTGTGGAGGAATACGTACTTGCTCTATTAGATTTCTAATATCTTCAACTGAGTTATTAGATGCTGCATCAAGCTCATGAATATTATACGATCTATTCTCATTAAATGAATTACAAGATTCGCAAGTATTACATGGTTCTACGTTTTCGTCAAGATTTATACAATTTATAGTTTTAGCAAAAATTCTTGCACATGTAGTTTTACCAACACCTCTCGGCCCACAAAATAAATATGCTTGCGCTAAATGATTGTTTTTAATCGCATTTTTTAATGTAGTAGTGATTGAAGCTTGTCCTACAACTGATTTAAACGTTGAAGGTCTGTATTTTCTAGCCGATACAATAAAATTCTCCATAAATCTTTCCTAAATAAACATTGAATACAAAGGTAAAATTTTTGAGTAATTTTGAATCAAATTACATTAAATGCTTATGTTTTTTTTATTCACAATTTTAACTATCTATATTTTAACGAATTCAGCTCTATTTAATATACTTTTACTTTGTTATAAATAAAAAATAATTTAATTTTGCGGCTCATTAATAATTTAAATATTAAAAATCATGATGAACAATTACGAAACCGTTTTCATTACAACTCCCGTTTTGTCTGAGAATCAGATGAAGGAAACGGTTGAAAAATTCGTAGGAATTTTAAAAGAAGGTGGTGCTGAAATAGTACACGAAGAAGATTGGGGCTTAAAGAAGCTTGCTTACCCTATCCAAAAGAAATCAACTGGATTTTATTATCTAATTGAATTTAAAGCTGAAGGAAATGTAATCCAAAAACTTGAAACTGAATACAGACGCGATGAGAGAATCATTCGTTTCTTAACATTCAAGAATGATAAGTTTGCCGTAGCATACAGCGTAAAGAAAAGAAGTAAAAAAGAAACTAAAAAGGAGGAATAGGTCATGGCTCAAAATCAATCAGAAATTAGATATCTTACGCCCCCAACAGTAGAGATCAAAAAGAAAAAATATTGTCGTTTTAAGAAAAACAAAATCAGGTATATTGATTATAAAGATCCTGAATTTTTAAAGAAATTTGTAAACGAACAAGGTAAAATTTTACCTAGAAGACTTACAGGTACTTCTTTAAAATACCAAAGAAAAGTTGCAAAAGCGATTAAAAGAGCTCGTCATTTAGCTTTATTGCCATATGTAACTGATATGTTAAAATAACAATATACGGAGGAAATAAAAATGGAAGTAATTCTTAAACAAGATATACAAACAATAGGTCACAAGAACGACATTGTAACAGTTAAAAACGGTTACGGAAGAAATTATCTTATACCTAAAGGTTTAGCTACATTAGCTACTCCATCTGCTAAAAAAATGCATGCAGAAAACCTTAAGCAAAGAGCTCATAAAGAAGAAAAGATTAAAAATGAAGCTCTAGAGGTTGCTAAAAAACTTGAAAAAGTTTCTATTTCTATAGGTGCTAAAACTAGTTCAACTGGTAAAATATTTGGATCTGTTAATACAATTCAAATTGCTGAAGCATTAAAAGGAAAAGGATATGAAATTGAAAGAAAAAATATTTCAATTCCTGAAGATCAAGTTAAAGAGGTTGGAAAATACACTGCAACTGTTAAACTTCACAAAGAAGTTAAAGTTGAAATTGAATTTGAAATCGTTGCTGAATAAGCGATCTTTATATTTAAAAAGAAAAAAGGCTACGAAATTCGTAGCCTTTTTTTATTCGTAAAAGTATAATTTTATTTAACTGCAATAGTTTCTATCTCAACCATTGCTCCTAATGGCAATTTTACAACTCCATACGCAGCTCTTGCAGGTGGATTTTCCTTATAATAACCTCCGTAAACTTCATTCATTGCTTGAAAATTATCCATATCACTCAATAAACACGTTGATTTAACAACATTATCAAATGTATAACCCGCAGCTTCTAAGATAGCTCCAATATTCTTCATGACTTGCTCTGTCTGCTCCTTAATTCCTTCAGGCATTGTTCCTGTTTTGGGATTTACAGGTACCTGACCAGAAATATATAAAGTACCATTTACTTCTATAGCTTGACTATAAGGACCTATTGCTTTAGGTGCATTTTCAGTAAAAATTATTTTTTTCATGATTTATGAATTATTAGTTTTGACCAACAAAATTAACTTAATTTGCTTGCTATTAAAAGATATTCTGAATGAAAATATTCGTTCTAGACAATTACGATTCATTTACCTATAACTTAGTTCATATACTTGAACAGTTTACCTCTTTGGTCCATGTACAAAGAAATGATCAAGTATTTTTGGATGAAATTAAGGAATACGATAAAATTGTTTTTTCTCCAGGTCCTGGAAAACCTTCCGATGTAAAAATTATGCATGAAATTATTACTCAATATAAAGAATCTAAACCAATTTTAGGTGTTTGTTTGGGTCATCAATCCATTGCAGAATACTTTGGTGGCAAACTCAAGAATATGACTGAAGTAAATCATGGCAGAGAATTCGAAACAATAATTGTAGAAAACGATTATATATATAATAATATACCCAAATCATTTTATTCAGGAAGATACCATTCATGGATAGTTGACAATTTAGATTTTCCTGAAGAATTAAAAATCACCGCAATTGATCGATGCGATCAAATTATGTCGCTAAAACATAGCAAATATGATATTAGAGGTGTTCAGTATCATCCAGAATCGATTATGACAGAATTTGGAGAGGAAATCCTAAAAAACTGGGTTTTAAAGTAAAATGAATAAAATTATAAATTCTCTTGCCAAGATTTTCTCTTATTATATTTAAGTAAATCTTTCAAAGTAGAGCCTTTTACATTTATCTGGAAATTATAACTTTGCATTGTACCAACTGGTATCCAAGAAAAACTCATTTCCCAGCAATGTAAATCTCTGTGTATATTAAATGAAGAAGTTGTTAACTTTTTTTGCTCAATATCAAAATTAGCTCTAAAGCTTATTTTCCAATTTTCGGTAAGACTAAAATCTCCAGATAAACCCATAGTTTGAGTTATTTTTTTTGAAGTTTCTAATCCTGTCTTTGAATAATTATATTTATAATCAACATTTAAATTCCAAGGAATTGAAAAATCAACATAAGTAGCAATTTGCTCTTGATAATTATTCATTTCTTGAATCATTGGATCTCTGCTTGGCATAGCGCTTCTGGTATTTTCAGGACCAGAATTATCATCTCCTGATTTTTTCGAATTTAATTTAAAAGTAACTGAAAAATTTGCTCGTTCCAATCGACCTATCTTACCCAATATTTCATCTTCTGCTTCTTCTGAAAACCAATGAGCTTTATTAGTAACATTACCTAAACTATCTAATGCATAAGTATCAATTGTACCCCCAAAATTTATACTTACCTTATTATCAAATAAACTTGTTCTCCCTTTAATTGAAATTGGACTCCAGTTTAGTTCCTCTGCAAAAATATCATAGGATGTATTAAAGCTTAAACTTTCTAAAAGTTTTATTTTCTTAGTAGTTTCAGAAGTATCTTTATCAGATCGAACTTTCATTTCAAGATTGTTATTTAATCCAAAGCTTACTTTTCCACTTTCTCCTGGAGTTGATGGTAATCCATAAATGCCTCCTTCATAATATGAGATATCTCTACCAGAAAGTTCATCATGAAAGTAATACTTATCAACCATATTTCCCATATCTGGTCTGTATGATATACTCACAGAAGGTGTTAAAACATGACGAAGTGCTATAATTTTTGAGTCAGGATTTTTAGATTGATACATCCCATACATATTGGGTCCAACACTTAACGAAATCGAAGGATTAACAACATGTGCATAATTTAATTCGTCATTTCTTTCTTGATATAAATAATCAACTGTTTCACCATCAGAGCCTAAAGAGTCTCTATATTCAAAATTAATCTTTTCTGTATATATCACACCTGTATAATCCACTCTGGGACTTAAATTAAAATATTTTAATATTTTGAAGTTAGTACTTAAAGGAATATTGTGTTGAAACCCATTTTCAAAATCTGAAAATGTTGTTCCATTAAACAAAAGACTATCTGGCGTTGAAATTTTATTTTCTAATTTAGATGAATATTGTATTTCAATATCTTCATACCATTTTGTTTCTCCAGTAGCATTTTTCTTACGAAATGGATTTTGTCTATCAATATTAAATGTCATTATTGGCAATGTCATATTTACAACATCTGCATTAGTATTCTGGCTATGATTTAACTTTGTAGTAAGATGAAATGGTTTTCCAATCCAATTTTTACTATAAGATATACTTGAATTCTTTTGATTTGTAGTTCTTTGTTGAACAGATTTACTGTTTAAATCATCAAATGATGAAGTACTATAATCAACACTAGCAGAAAATTTTGATGAAGGATTTGCTTTTGCATCTTGTGTATGAGTCCATCTAATCCTCATATCCTTGGAATTTATATAATCATCATCGCTTTCTTCACCTTTTAAAAATTGAGAATAGCTAAAACTAAAATTACTCTGGAATTTATATCTTTTTACATATCTATATTGAATATCACTTGCCCATGATCCTTTAGAGTAGATATCACCAGTTAAAGTCAAATCCATTTTATCGCTAATGCCAAAATAATATCCACCCTCCCTTAAATAAAAGCCTCTATTAGATTCTTCTCCATATTTAGGAACCATAATTCCTGAAGAAAACTCTTGCTGGTTAGGAAAAAATGCAAATGGCAAACCAATAACTTTAATAGGAACATCTAACATAACAAGATAAGCAGGTCCTGAGATCATTTTATCATTAGGAATTACTTTAGCTTGATTCATATGTAAATAGAAATGCGGATGTTCGTGTTCGCAAGTCGTATATTTACCATTTTTCATTAAAAATGAATTATCTTCTAATTTCTTAGTTTGCTGACTATGTAGATACCCCGACTCCTCTTCCGTAAATACATCTTCTATATAACCTTTTTTAGTTTTAAAATTATATTTAATTGTACGAGCTTCAAATTCATCTCCCTTTTCAGTAAATTTTGGTTTTCCGGAAGTAATACCCAAAGTATCAGTTACACCTTGTGCATAAACAAAATTATTTTCTTGGTCGTACTCTATATAGTCTGCTTCTAAAATAATATCTCCATATTCTATTTTAGCATTTTTATATAAATACACCTTTTGAGTCTCAGCTTCTAATACAATTGAATCCGAAGCATTATATTTAATTTTAGATTCAATAAAACTATTATTCTGTTGTTGTGATGCAATATTAATTGAATCATTAGCAGCAATAGAATCATTCGTAGATTCATTATTTTGCTGTGACATCACTCCTTTTTGCGCAATATTTCTATTTTGCGCAAAGATTTCGCGAGGCATGATAATTGTGAATACAATTAAAAAAAGAAAATATCTTAATTTTAAATACAATTTTATTATACTATTTTTGTGCAAATACTGTTTATTTTTAAAGCTCCAAAACTAATTAAAATATTGTATACATTAATAATGAAGATTCATTTAATAACGTTTTTTTATAAACAAATAAGATACCAAGGATTAATTTTTCTGTTGATATTTATTAACACCTCTTTATTTTCAAATGTTTATGCTCAAAAAGAAGAGCAATATACATTAAAAACTATTGTTATTGATGCTGGTCATGGAGGTAAAGATGACGGTGCATCTGGACGTAAAGTAAAAGAAAAAGATATTGCCCTTGCTATTGCACTAAAGCTCGGAACATATATCGAAGAGAATATTCCAGAGGTTAAAGTTATTTATACAAGAACTACAGACGTTTTTATTCCATTAAATGAACGAGCAAATATAGCGAATAGAAATAACGCTGATTTGTTTATATCCATTCATTTAAATGGAAACAAAGATAATAGAGCATATGGTACCGAAACATATGCAATGGGTTTGCATAAAACAGAAGGAAATTTAGAAGTTGCACAAATTGAGAACTCTGCAATTCTTTTTGAGGATGATTATTCAACCAATTATGAAGGTTTTGATCCACAGTCAGCTGAATCATATATCATTTTTTCATTCTTACAGAATACTTTTCTTGAACAAAGCTTAAATTACGCTTCATTTGTTGAAAATGAATTTAAAACAAAAGCGCTTAGAAAAAGTAGAGGTGTTAAACAAGCTGGTTTTTTAGTATTATGGAAAACCACCATGCCTAGCGTTTTAATTGAAGCTGGTTTTTTAACTAATCAAAGAGAAGAAAAATACTTAACAAGTAAGGAAGGTCAAGAATATCTAGCTTCAGCTATTTATCGTGCTTTTAAAAATTACAAATTGGCAATTGAAGAAAAGAGTCATTTTGTTGCCAAAATTGATTCAAGTCGAATTGTGAAGGATTCCGCAAATGTTTTATTTAAAGTCCAAATCGCATCTTCTAAAAATTCAGTACATACAGTACCAGCATCTTTTAAAGGTTTAGAAAATGTTGAAGAAATTAAAATTAATAATATATATAAATATACAGTTGGATCTTTTGCAGAATATTCAGATATAATTGATTTTAAAAAGACAATTGAAAAAAAATATCCTGATGCTTTCATTATTGCTATAGAAAAAAGTGGAAATCTAATACCAATAAATGAAGCTATTAAAATCATTAACAAATAAAATTCATGAAATTAAATAAAGAAATTAAAGTTGGATTAATTGCTATAGCCATAATTGCAGCCACCATTTGGGGATACAGTTTTCTAAAAGGTAAAAACCTTTTATCAACAAATGATACTTTTTATGCAGTTTACGATAATATCGATGGATTAGAAGAAGCAAGCCCTGTATTAATAAGCGGATTTAAAATTGGACTAGTTGAATCTATTAAAATTCACAAGCAAGACCGAAATAAAATAGTTGTAAAATTTTCTATTGAAGAAAAAATAAATGTTCCTAAAAATACAGAAGCGATTATTTATCCTGCTTCATTAATTGCCGGAAAAGCTATAAAACTTAACTTCTCCAATTCTAAAGAATTTCATGTAAATGGTGATACTGTAATCGGAATTTTAGAAGAGGATATGATAAGTAGCCTTAGCACTGAATTATTACCAGTAAAGAATAAAATTGAAAGATTAGTTGTTTCTATGGATTCGGTTTTAACAATATTCGATAATGAACGTAGGGAAGATTTAAAGACATCATTAGATAATATTAATAAAATAACATCTGATCTTGAAAAGATATTGGATTCAAAAAATTCCAAACTTGCTATTATATTAAATAATGTAGAATCGATATCTTCAAATCTTAAAAATAATAATGAACAGATAACTAATATTCTAGAGAATTTCTCAAACATTAGTGATTCTCTTGAACAAGCAAATATTAAATCAACAATACATAATGCAAATAAGACATTAGCAGAATTCAGTGCAATATCAACAAAGATTAATAATGGTGAAGGAACTATTGGGATGTTAATAAATAATGACTCCTTATATAATAATTTAAATAGTCTTGCTGCCGATATGGATAGTTTAATTATAGATTTAAACGAAAATCCAAATCGATATGTCCATTTTTCATTATTTGGAAAAAAAGATAAAAAATAAAAGACAAGAAGGTATTCTATTTGCTTAGACTAAATCTAAATTCATATATTTTTAAAGTACTTTTTATTTAAAAAAGTACTTTTTTAATATTATGCTTTAATTAATATTTAATAAACAATTCATAAACAAACGTTTAAGGCTTGAATATCTTAACGTACTCTCTGTCAGCCTTTTAACTTATTACAAAAAAGATTTGAAAATTAAGAGACTGATATAAAAACCAATATCTTTTTTTTCACAAAAACAATAGATTTTGTATTTTTTTTTCCTTTTTTTTTTCACAAATTTGTTTAACCAGAAAAACAAGTGTAGAAAATTATTAAATATTTGTGAGTTAAATGAATAATAAAAACTATCATGAGATTTGGAGTAATTGTCTTAGAATAATTAAAGATAATGTGCCTTCCATAAGTTACAGAACCTGGTTTGAGCCAATTGTTCCACTTAAAATTGAAGAAAACGTATTAACAATTCAAGTTCCTAGTCCTTTTTTCTATGAATACCTTGAAGAACAATACATTGACATTTTGAGAAAGACCCTACGAAAAGAACTAGGTGAAAATGCAAAATTAGAATACAGCGTTGTAATGGAAAATAGCGTGTATTCAAATAATAAACCTTTTACTGTAAAGTTTCCAACAAATTATAAATCTGAATTAAAAAACAAACCTGTTTCGGTACCTTTTAATTCGGATGACGAGAATTCAATAAAAAATCCTTTTATTATTCCCGGCATAAAAAAATTGCATGTTGATCCAAGACTAAATCCTGATAACAATTTTACAAATTTTGTTGAAGGTGAATGTAACCGTCTTGCAAGATCTGCGGGTGATGCTGTTGGTGATAATCCAGGAGGAACAGCTTTTAATCCTTTATTTTTATATGGTGATTCTGGTTTAGGTAAAACTCACTTATCTCAAGCTATAGGTATAAAAGTTAAAGAAAAGTTCCCGGAAAAAACTGTTTTATACGTAAACGCAAATAAATTCCAAACTCAATTTGTTGAATCAGTAAGAAATAATAACAAAAACGATTTCTTACATTTTTACCAAATGATTGATGTATTAATTATTGACGATGTTCATGAATTTGCCGGTAAAGAAAAGACTCAAGATATATTTTTCCACATATTCAATCATCTACACCAATCTGGAAAACAATTAATATTAACATCTGATAAACCGCCTGTAGAAATCCAGGGAATGGAGCAAAGATTATTATCCAGATTTAAATGGGGATTATCTGCTGATTTACAGGCTCCAGATTTTGAAACAAGAATAGCAATTCTTCGTCAAAAGATTTATCATGATGGTATAGATATGTCTGAAGAAGTAATTGAATATATAGCATCACATATTACATCAAATATTCGTGAATTAGAAGGTGCTTTAATTTCATTATTAGCTCAATCTACATTAAACAAGAAAGAAATTACTTTAGAGTTGGCAAAACAAATGATCGACAGATTAGTTAAAAACTCTAAAAAAGAAATATCTGTAGACTATATACAAAAAGTTGTGTGTGATTATTTCAATTTATCACCAGATCTTTTACAATCAAAAACACGGAAGCGCGAAATTGTACAAGCGCGTCAAATTGCAATGTACTTTTCTAAAGCACTTACAAAATCATCATTAGCTTCTATTGGGGCTATGATTGGAGGAAAAGACCATGCTACTGTCCTTCATGCTTGTAAAACGGTTAATAATCTTATAGATACAGACAAACGCTTTAAAGGTCAAATTGAATCTATTGAAAAAAAGTTAAAAGTTTAAATTAGTTAAAAGGCTCCTACAACAGGAGCCTTTTTTATTTTATTTGTTCAATCTTTAGCGTAAGTATCTCTATAGAATAATTTTAGTTTTTTTTTATTGATTATTCACATAATAGAAAATAAATCCACTATTAGTTTTCTAGTCAGAACAAGCTCCTATTATTAGTTATTAATCCTATCCCTCGTTAAATTTTTGTATTTTTATACTGAACACAAAACTATTAACAGGATTGAAATCTGTAAAGCATAAGACACATTTAATATTCCTATTTCTTCTTACAGGAACTCTTTTCTCATGTAATAAAAAAACAGATCAATCCATCAATATTTTCGCGGCTGCCGGAACAATGCTTCCTGTAAATGAAATATGCAATTCATTTGAAATAAATCAAAACATTAAAACTGAAAGAAACTTTGCAGCATCAGGTGCTTTAGCACGTCAAATTAATGCTGGCGCAGAAGCCGATATTTATATCTCTGCTAATAAACAATGGATCGATTTTTTAATTCAAAATAATCTAATTAGCACAAAGAATGTTTCCGAAATTGCAAATAACAAACTGGTTATCATAAGCTCAAATGATAATGATATTCATATCGAATTCTCAAACGATTTTGATATAAGATCAGCTATAAATGATAAAATATCAATTGGAGATCCTAAATATGTTCCTGTTGGGAAATACGCCAAACAAATGTTTGATTCATTAAATTGGTACAATCAAATTCAAGATAAAATTATTTTGGCTAAGGATGTAACTTCAGTTTTACATTATGTTGAGTTAGGCGAATGTGATTGGGGAATTGTATATTATTCTGAAGCTATAAAATCAGATAAAGTAAGAATTGTTTACGATATTCCACAGAAACTATACTCTCCTATTACATTTTATTTGAGTGTAATAAATGAATGCTATGACAATAAGAAGCTATTTGATTATTTTAAGAATAGTTCTTCAAAAGAGATTTTTAAAAACCATGGTTTTATAACAAACTAGAATAAATGTTTAGTCCTGAAGAAATATCAGTTATTTTTTTAACCTTAAAAGTTGCGTTTATAAGCACTCTATTAACAGTTCCTTTGGCAATATGGCTTGGATGGGTGCTTGCTAGGAAAAATTTTGTGGGTAAATTCTTAGTTGAAGGATTAGTGAATATTCCATTAGTTGCTCCTCCAGTTGTAACCGGCTATTTACTTTTAATACTATTAGGTAAAAATGGTATAATAGGTAGTTGGTTATACGAATCACTTGGAATAAAATTAGCATTTAACTTTGCTGCTTTAATTATAGCTTCTGTAGTAGTCTCATTACCCCTTGCTGTAAGAAGCACAAAATCGGCTTTTGAATTAGTTGACCCTAATTATGAAAAAGCTTCTAATTCATTAGGAGCATCTAAACTAGAAACTTTTTTTAGGGTATACTTACCTTTGGCTTTTCCCGGAATATTAAGTGGAGCAGTTTTGGCTTTTGCAAGAAGTCTAGGCGAATTTGGAGCAACCATATCTTTCGCAGGAAATATTTACGGTAAAACACAAACTATTGCACTGAATGTTTATTCTAACATGCAAATACCCGGCAAAGAAATGCAAGTAACCAGACTTGTTATTGTTTCCTTAGTGATTTCTCTTTTAGCAATTATAGCTTCAGAGTATTTAAATAAAAAGAAAAAGTATTTTGTAAGATGATAATTAAGTTAGAATCGGTTGAACATAAATTAGGAAATAATCATTTTAACTATGATTTTAGTACAGATAACTCCATTACTGGAATATTTGGACCATCAGGAGCAGGAAAAACAACCTTATTCAATTTAATATCAGGAGTTGACAATCCAATAAATGGAAAAATAGAACTAAATAATGAAGTTTTAGTAGATCTGAGTAAGAATCATTATGTTAAAGGGAAAAATCGAAATATTGGCTATGTTTTTCAAGAGAATCACCTATTTCCGCATTTATCAGTAAAAAAGAATTTATTATACAGCAAACCATATATCAGGAATAAAGAACATTATATATCTTTTGAAGATGTTGTAAATCTACTTGAAATTTCACCTCTATTAAACAAAAAACCACGACAACTTTCCGGAGGTGAGCGCCAAAGAGTTGCTATTGGTAGAGCACTTCTCTCCCAACCCAGATTACTACTACTAGATGAACCATTCTCAAACGTTGACTGTTCTAAAAGAAAACAGATTATATCATACTTGTTAAGTATTAATAATCATTTTAAGATTCCAATGTTAATTATAAGTCATCATTTGGAAGATATATTAAAATTAACACGAAAGATTGTTGTAATAGAAAATGGAAAATCAACTGCAACTGAAGATATATTTACAATAATTAAAAATGACGAAAATCCTGAATTAATTAGACCTAAGAAATTTCAAAACACATTTAAAGTTTTTTTAAGTGAATATTCTGAAATGGATAAAACATACAATATGATTTCGGATAATGGAGTTGAAATAAAAATTTCTAATCACTCTAAGTTATTAAATAAACACTTACATAAAGAAACTAAAATACAATTAAGCCTTAGACCAATTGATATTGCTTTAAGCCTCGAAAAACACCAGGGAATTAGCGTTCAAAATCAAATAGAAGGTACAATAAAACAAATTATTCGAAATACGGAAGGTATCTTTTGTGTGGTTGATTGTGGATTTGAGCTTTTTGTAGAAATTTCACAAAGAATAATTAATGATTTATACTTGCACGAGGGACAAGTAATTTTTTGCCAAATTAAAGCTAATGATTTTGATGTAGTTCATGTTTTCAATAATTTAAATAGGAATAATTCAAAACACTCTAAAGCCGGTGAATTATTGCCACACCTTAAGAATCTAAATATATTAACAAACTGATTATGATTACATTCATTCTTAATAATAAAACCATACAAACTGATAGTCATCCGGGAACAACCTTACTTGACTTTATACGATATGGAGAGAATTTGCCTGGAACGAAAATTGGATGTCGTGAAGGAGATTGTGGGGCTTGTACAGTTTTAGAAGGAACATTGGAAAATAATAAAGTGCAATATAAAAGCATAGTTTCATGCCTTACACCACTAGGAAATGCGCATGGAAAGCACATTGTTACTATTGAGGGAATAAATATGAAGAGATTATCTCCGGTACAAAATGCAATAATTGAAAATGCTGGAACTCAATGTGGCTTTTGCACTCCTGGATTTGTAATGTCGCTAACAAGTCATAGTATGTCTGGTGAAGTTTCTGATAAAGAAAAAGCTATTGCAGCAATAAGTGGAAATATTTGTAGATGTACTGGATATAAATCTATCGAAAAAGCTGCGGAAAGCATTTCAGAATTACTAAAAATTAAAGATATTAACGATCCTGTAAAGTGGTTAGTTAAAAATAAGCATATACCAGAATATTTTCTTCAGATCGAAAGCCAATTAAAGGAGATAGATATTATCACTAATAATACATCAGATTCTCATATTATTGGTGGAGGAACAGATCTAATGGTTCAAAAACCAGAAGAAATTGAAGAAACAGATATCAATCTATTTTATAATAGAAATGATTTGAAAGGAATAAAGAAAGATAAAGATTCTATTATTATTGGTTCAGCTACAAATGCAAGTGAATTAATGAGCTCATCTATAATGCAAGAATATTTCCCTGATATAAAAGAACACTTTAAATTGATTTCTTCTGAACCGATACGAAATATGGGAACTATTGCAGGTAATTTTGTTAATGCCTCTCCAATTGGAGATTTAAGCATCTTTTTTCTGGCACTAAATGCAAGTATTGTTATAAAAGAATCAAGTAATTCACGTAAAATTCCTTTAAGAAACTTCTTTTTGGACTATAAGAAACTGGATTTAAGCAAAAGTGAATTTATTGAATCGATTATTATTCCGATAACTGAAACAGGATTCAAGTTTAATTTTGAGAAAGTTAGCAAAAGAACATATCTTGATATTGCAAGTGTAAATTCTGCAATATCTTTAAGATTAAATGAAGATATTATTATTGACTGTTCTGTTTCTGCTGGTGGAGTTAGTTCTATTCCAAAGTATTTAATTAAAACGACAGAATATCTACTTGGTAAAAGAATTACCAATGGCACTGTAATTAAAGCAAATAAAATTCTTCAGGAAGAAATTTCACCTATTAGTGATGTTAGAGGAAGTGCTAAATACAAAAGATTACTTTTAAGGCAGTTATTCTTTGCTCATTTCATTAAGCTCTGTCCTAAAAGTATATCCTTAAATGAATTATTAAGCTAAACAGAAGATAATATGAAGAATATAGATTCAAAAAATCACGTTACCGGAAAATCTGTTTATATTGATGATATACCCGTTCAAATCGGAACTTTATATGGTGCCGTTTTTAGTTCTCCTAAGGCGCATGGAAAAATTAAAAATATTGATTTATCAGAAGCTAAATCAATAAAAGGCGTTGAAAGGATTTTTACTTTCAATGATATTACAGGCAAAAACCAAATTGGCGGTATAATTGAAGACGAACCACTTTTAGCTGAAAATGAAGTCCATTTCATTGGGCAGCCTATAGCTTTTGTTGTAGCTAAAAGTGAGATTATTGCGAGAAAAGCAGCAAAACTTATCAAGATTGAAATTGAAGAATTTGAAGTTATATCAGATCCTAGAGAGGCACAAAAAAGAGGTCAGTTACTAACTCCCCCTCGTACATTCAAAATGGGTAATGTCTTAAATGAATGGGCAAAATGCGATTATATTTTTGAAGGTAAAGTAGAAACAGGAGGTCAAGAACATCTTTATATCGAAACTCAGGGTTCATATGCTTATCCAATAGATAATGGAAGTATAAAAATCCATTCATCAACACAAGGAGCTACGCTAGTTCAAAAAATGGCTGCTCAAGTTTTAGGATTACCAATGCATCGAATTGAAGTTGATGTTGCTCGCTTAGGTGGCGGTTTTGGGGGTAAAGAAGATCAAGCAACTCCATATGCATGTATGGCAGCTTTAGCCTCATTCATCATGCAAAAACCAGTTAAGATATGCTTACACCGCTTAGATGATATGCATATGACAGGTAAACGTCATCCATATAGTTCTGATTTTAAAATTGGTTTATCAAAAGATTATAAAATACTTGCATATCAAACAAAGATGTACCAGAATGGCGGTGCTGCAAATGATTTATCTCCTGCAATTACCGAGAGAACTTTATTTCATTCAACCAATTGTTATTTTATTCCTAATACTGAAGTTACCGTTTATAGCTGCAAAACCAATTTGCCACCCAATACTGCTTTTAGAGGGTTTGGAGCGCCGCAAGGAATGTTTGTGATAGAATCGGCTATTGCTAAAGCGGCTTGTGAGTTAAATGTTTCAAAACGAATGATCCAAGAAAAGAATTTTTTAAAAGAAAATGATACTTTTCAATATGGACAAGTAGCAGAAAATGTGAATATTGGAAACTGCTTTACAGAAGCTAATAAGACATATCATATTGAAAAAATAGAAAAAGAAATAGAAGATTTTAATTCCCAAAATACTAATTATAAAAAAGGAATGGCAGTTATGCCAACTTGTTTTGGGATTTCATTTACAAAAACACCTATGAATCAAGCTCGTGCTTTAGTTCATATTTATCAGGATGGAAGTATTGGAATAAGTACCGGTGCTGTTGAAATGGGGCAAGGTGTAAATACTAAAATGATTCAAGTTGCTTCAAAAATATTCTCTGTAAATACAGATCGAATTAAAATAGAATCAACAAATACAACTCGTGTAGCTAACACATCTCCAACAGCAGCAAGCTCTGGTGCAGATTTAAATGGTAATGCTTTACGAATTGCCTGTAATACTCTTCTAGAAAGATTAAAGGAAACTGCAGCAAAAATGCTTTCTTGCAACATTTCGGAAATAAGCTTAGAAAATGAAACAATTTTCCAAAACGGAAAGAACACAGAAGTTATTTGGAATCAATTAATTGAGACTGCTTTCCTTGATCGTATTTGTCTTACTGAAAATGGTCATTACGCTACACCAATAATTGATTTTGATAAATCAAAAGAAATAGGGCATCCTTTTGCTTATCATGTTTATGGAACAGCAATAGTTACAGTGACTTTAGATTGCATTAGGGGTACTTACGAATTTGATGATGTGAAAATTGTACACGACTTTGGAAACAGTATGAATACAACTATTGATAATGGACAAGTTGAAGGAGCGGTTGTGCAAGGAATTGGTTGGGTTACAATGGAAGAACTTGCTTTTGCAAAAGACGGTCGTTTATTATCGAATAGTTTATCAACTTATAAAGTTCCTGATATTTATTCAGTACCCAAGAATATTGATATAAAAGCATTGAAAACTGAAGGTCCTAAATTAGCTTTATTGCGATCGAAAGCTATTGGCGAACCACCTTTTATGTATGGAATTGGAGCTTATTTTGCATTAGTAAAAGCTATAAGAGCGTTTAATTCAAATTACAAACTTGATTTTAATTCTCCTTTAACGCCGGAAAAGGTTTTAATGAGATTGTATTGTGAATAGTTTAAAGTTTACATATTAAGTTTCTTTTAACTTTTAACTATAATCTGAAATACGTTCTATATTCATCTATAGTATTGATGTTCACTAAGACTTTTTCATCATCTACCTTTATCCTTAATCTTGAATATTGATTCAAAAACTCTTTTAAATGGAGTTTATCTTCATGGGATGATTTTATATCGTTAATGACGGTTTTAGAAAGTAAAAAAGGATGACCACCCTTTTCATTATATTGCGGATTAATATAATCTGCATATTTATACTTATTAACTAATTCAGTTAATACTCGTTGATTTACAAAAGGATTATCAACATTATGTATAAATACAGGTTTTGTATTAGAGAGGGCCCTAACTCCTATTTTTAATGAATAAAATCTGTGCAATTCGGTATGTGCATTTAGTACTATTTTAATATTTTCAGGAAACTTGATATCATTCTCTTTTAAATACTTTTTCCCTTGACCATTAACTACAATAACAATCTCATTACATCCAAAAAGTTCATATTCATTAACAATATGCTCTAAAAAATTAGTACTTTCATCATAACTAAGAGATAGTTTTGGAATTCCCATTCTTGATGATTCACCGGCAGCCAAAATTATTGCAGAAAATTCTTTTACTTCACTATTCTTTTGCTTCATCTTTTTCCCAAAATAGATTATAAATATAGATCAAATTTAAGAATCTCAGCTGTTTTATGTAGATTTGTTTTGTTACTACTTTTTATGAATTTGATGATTTCTATTGCTTTTAAAAATATCTTTTACTTTCAAGATCATCTAATAAATTAAATTCATAATTTGTATTTTTTAATTTTTAATTCTTTTAGTATGTCAGATAAGTTTTTTCCTATATCAATAAAGCAATTATTGCAATTAATTTTAAAAGAATATAGTTCTAAACAAAGTATTTTTGGAATACCTGAAGAATTGTTTTTTAATCCTAAAAAAATAAATAATTTTAAAGTAAATCAATTTAACCAAACTATAGATTCTCCCTTAGGAGTAGCTGCAGGGCCACATTCACAAATGGCTCAGAATATTATTGGAGCTTGGCTAATGGGTGCCAGATATATCGAACTAAAAACAATTCAAACTCTTGATGAACTTGAAATTGCCAAACCTTGTATTGATATGCAAGACGAAGGTTATAATTGTGAATGGTCGCAGGAATTAAAAATCAAGGAAAGCTTTAACGAATACCTAAATGCATGGATAATTATTCATATTCTGAATCATAAGTTTGGATGGAATAAAGAAATTGGAACTATCTTCAATATGAGTATTGGATATAATCTGGAAGGAATTCTTAAAGATAATGTACAATGGTTCTTTAGAAAGATGAGCGATTGTTCTTCGGAAATGAAAGAGCAAATCGATAAAATTAAAGATATTTATTCTGAAATTGATTCTATAGTTATTCCGACTCAAATATCAAATAATATTACTCTTTCAACCATGCACGGTTGCCCTGCAAATGAAATTGAAGATATTGCTAAGTATTTATTAAAAGAAAAGAATTTACACACTTTTGTTAAGTTAAATCCAACTTTACTAGGTTCTGAATTTTTAAGAGAAATTCTAAACGAAAAACTAAATTTTAAAACAAATGTTCCTGATATAGCTTTCGAACATGATTTGAAATATTCGGATGCCTTAAAAATTATCAAATCATTAGAACAAACAGCCAAGCAAAATGAACTGCAATTTGGATTAAAGCTAACAAATACGCTTGAATCAGAAAACATTAAAACGGTATTTGGATCTGCTATAGATATGATGTACATGAGCGGCCGTGCATTACATCCAATTTCTATTAATGTAGCAAAAAAATTACAGAACGAATTTAAAGGTGAATTACAATTATCTTTTTCTGGCGGAGCAGATGCATTTAATATTTCGGATATTCTTCTAAGTGGATTTAAAACTGTTACGATTTGCTCTGACTTATTGAAACCAGGCGGATACATGCGTTTAAACCAATATTTTGAAGAATTACATTCAAATAAAATATCTCTAAATATAGATGAAAAACTTGCTCTAGGAAATCTGAATAAATATGCCGGTAAAGTATTAGATTCAGATCAATATAAAAGAAAATCAATTAAAGATCCAGATATTAAAACTGAAAGAAGTTTAGAGTATTTTGATTGTATATCAGCTCCTTGCAAAGATACTTGTGCTGCAAATCAAGATATTCCAAATTATCTATATTATTCTTCAAAAGGCCAGTTTGAAAAAGCATATGAAGTAATACTAAAAACTAATCCTTTTCCTTCGATAACAGGAATGGTTTGCGATCATTTATGTCAAAATAAATGTACACGTGTTAATTATGACAATTCACTTTTAATTCGTGAGGTAAAGCGTTTTATATCTGAACAAGAAGAAGTAAAATTAACTTCTAACAAAAAGAACAACTTAAAAGTTGCAATAATTGGTGCCGGTCCTTCAGGATTGTCTTGTGCATATTATTTAGCATTGGCAGGATATACTGTTGAAGTTTTTGAAGCTAATTCTAAAGCCGGTGGAATGGTTCAATATGCAATACCGGGATTTAGATTAACGAACGAAGCTATAAATAAAGATTTTAAACGAGTTACTGATCTGGGTGTTCAAATTCATTACAATCAAGAAATAAACAAAGAAAAATTCCAATCATTAAAAAGTAATTATAATTATTTATTTATTGGAGTTGGAGCACAACTCTCTACTCCTTTTAAACTAGATGGAATTGATTCTATAGGAGTTTTAGATTCTCTTAGATTTTTGTTTCAAGCTAAAAAAGAAGAAGAAACTGGGATTGGCAAAAATGTAGTTATTATTGGTGGAGGAAATACCGCTATGGATGCAGCAAGAACTGCTTACCGTTTAGTTGGTAAAGAAGGTAAAGTTACTATTGTATATAGAAGAACTATTAATGAAATGCCGGCCGATCAAGGCGAGACTAAAGCGGTATTAGAAGAAGGAGTGGAGATTATCGAATTAGCCGGACCAGAAAAAATAATTCAAGAAAATGGTAATGTTAAAGCCTTGCTTTGTAGTAAAATGGAATTGAAAGAATCAGATTCTTCAGGCAGACCAAGACCTGTAAAAAAAGAAGGTTCCGAATTTGAAATTCCTTGTGATACAATAATCCCTGCAATCGGACAAAAGCTCAATATAGATTTTATTCAAGAAGAGCTATTAAAAGCTGATACAAACAATTATCAAACTCAAATCGAAAGTATATTCATTGGTGGAGATGCTCTGCGCGGTGCAGCAACAGCAATAAAAGCTATTGGTGATGGACGAAAAGCTGCCGAGCAAATTATTAAAAAATCTAAGATTGAATTTAATATTCCGAAACCCATAAATTCTAAAGAGCTAAGTAAAAGAGAACTTATTCTTAAAAGAGCTAAAAGACAATTCGCTCCTGAATTAGTTGAATTAGATACAAAGGATAGAAAGAATTTTAAATTGGTTAGCGAAACATTAGATCAAGAAACCATTATAAATGAAGCTGAACGTTGTTTACAGTGCGATGAAATTTGTAATATCTGCACAACAGTTTGTCCTAATTTTGCTAATTACTCATACGAAATTGAACCTGTAAGTTATTATTTGCAAAAAGCGATTCAACAACATAATGGAGAAATTGAAATAATAAACGAAGGCATATTTGAGATAAATCAAAAACATCAAATATTGAATCTTGCTAATTTCTGTAACGAATGTGGAAATTGCAACACCTTCTGCCCTACTAATAGTGCACCATATAAAGAAAAACCTAAATTTTGGTTAACAAAATCATCGTTTGATTTAGCAGAAAACGGATATTTCCATTTAAATGACAATACATTACTTTTTAAAAATGAAAATCAGATTTCAAGTCTAATAGAGAATCAAGATGACTATTTGTATGAAACAGATAATATTATGGCAAAATTGAACAAGCTGGATCTATCGATATTAGAATTAAAATTTAAATCGGATAAGGTAAAAGAAATTACTTTTGAGCAAGCTGCAGAAATGAGTGTATTGTTAAAGGCCTCTAAGAGCTTAATATAATTATAATAAAAACACTGTCTTGATACATATCAGGACAGTGTTACAATATTAAAAATCTTTTTTTATTACAATATAAAATTCTGTTTCACTTTATTTTCCGACATTACAAATGAACTATAAAATTGAGTAATATTGCCAATTACAGAAAACTTATTGGTTATAAAATTATGAAAATCTTCCATATCATCACAAAATACCTTAATAAGAAAATCTGAACTTCCCGAAATATAATATGATTCCATCACTTCATCTAATTTCTCCATTTGATCTTCAAATTCTTCTATATCATCTTTAGTGTGCTTATTTAATGATACAGAAATATAAACTATAAGTTTTTTTCCTATCATTTTAGGATCAACTAATGTAATATATTGCTTAATATATCCGTTCTTTTCAAGCTTTTTAATTCGTTCATGTATAGGCGTTGTTGATAAATGTAACTTTTCTGACAACTCTCTAATAGTTATCCTACTGTTAACCTGTAATATATTTAGTAATTTCTTATCAATTTCGTCTAATGCTTTCATGTTAGTCTATTTTTCTGTTACTTTCAATCTAAATTTGCACAAATATATTATATTCCTTGCACAAATGCAATTCTTAGGATTTTTTGCCATTCTTTTGATTATTTAAAGAATAGTCCTATATTTATAGTAAATTGCAAAGCATTTTAACCTAACACAACAATCCAAAATAATGATTCCAATTATAGATAAAATAACCAACGAAAAAGCATTACAAAATGCCGTTGATCGTTTTAAAGAAAGGAAAATAATTCTTCCAACTTTTGAACAACAAAGAAATCCAGATCTTATTCCTGATGGCATAAAAGAGAATCTAAAAAACGTTGGATTATGGGAAATTAATCCATTGAATCTTTTCAGAATTACATGGAAAAATGAACCTAAAGAAAAGGGTGGATTATATGGCAATGTAAATCATATTGTTTTACCAAAAGAAATTACTGGTATTGATGCAAAAATTGTTCTATTAATTGGCAAATGGTTTCCAACAGGTGCTCATAAAGTTGGTGCAGCTTATGGCTGTTTAGCACCTAGAATAACAACTGGGGAATTCGACCCAACATATCATAAAGCTGTATGGCCATCGACAGGAAACTATTGTCGTGGTGGTGCTTTTGATTCTAAATTAATGGGAACAGAATCTGTTGCTATTTTACCTGAAGAAATGAGTAAAGAACGTTTTACATGGTTGCGTGATGAGATTGGATCTGAAGTAATTGCAACACCCGGATGTGAATCAAATGTAAAAGAAATCTATGATAAGTGTTGGGAAATAAAAGAAACTCGAAAAGATTGTATCGTATTTAACCAATTTGACGAATTTGGAAATATTGCTTGGCATTATAATACTACTGGTAAAGCTGTTGAAGAAGTTTATAATCTTGTTAAATCAGAAAAAAGTAATTTAGCTGCTTATGTTTCAGCTACCGGTTCTGCAGGAACAATTGCAGCTGGCGATTATCTTAGAACAATTGTCCCACACGTAAAAGTTGTTGCTTCTGAAGCACTACAGTGCCCTACTCTGTTAATGAACGGTTTTGGAGGACATAGAATAGAAGGCATCGGTGACAAACACGTTCCGTGGGTACACAATGTAAAAAACACTGACGTAGTAACTGCAATTGACGATGAAGATTGTATGCGTATTCTTCGTTTATTTAATACAAAAGAAGGTCATGCATATCTTAAATCTATTGGAATTAATCAGGAAACAATAGATAGTCTTCATTTAATTGGGATTTCTGGAATTAGTAACTTATTATCATCAATAAAGACAGCTAAATATTACGAAATGACTGAAGATGATGTTATAATTACAATTGCAACAGATTCTGCTGATATGTATCAATCACGCATTGAAGAATTAAACGATGAGCATGGTTTATATAACGATATTCAAGCAATTAAAGATTTCGAAAAATGTATTTTAGGATGTACTATAGATTACACAAAAGAATTAAACTATTACGATCGAAAAGCAATTCATAATTTGAAATATTTCACGTGGATTGAACAACAAGGAAAAAAAGTTGAAGATTTAAATCAGTTATGGAACGACCGTGAAATTTGGAACAAACAATTTCATCAAATAAATAGATGGGATGAATTAATTAATGAGTTTAATGAAAGAACTGGTTTGTTGAAAGAATATCGTTAAACACTTATAAATATTTACTTTGCAAAAGTAAAAGGTGTCTCATTGTAATTTTACCTGAATTAACTCAATACATAAATATTATTCAGTAAGCAAAACGCAGGTATACCAAACCTTAATAATTACGAGACACCTTTTGTATTTTTAATTTTTAGTAATTTCGAGTGTGTAAACAAAAATAATTAAATTCGCAGTATATCAAAATATTATGTCACTAAATAGTAGTACGAATAAGTATATATACGAGTGTATTGATTGTGGAAAACAATTTAATACAAATGAAACAATATACCTCTGCCCCCATTGCAGCAAGAAAAATGACGATTCGCATCCACCAAAAGGAGTTCTTAGAATTGTTTATAACTTTTCTGAACTTTTACAGAAAAATATTCTTTTTGGCAATCTAAAAGAGGATAATTTTCTTCAATTACTGCCGATTTGTAATTTAAAAAGCTTTCCAATTTTAGAAATTGGAAATACTCCTTTGTATAAATTTAATAAACTTGATAATAAAGAATTGCCTTTCCAATTATTTTTAAAAGATGATTCTCAAAATCCTACATTTTCATTCAAAGATAGAGCATCAGCTATAGTATCGGCTTATGCAAAAGAGAAAGGATTTGAAACTATAGTTACAGCTTCAACAGGTAATGCAGGTTCATCTTTAGCAGGTATTTGCGCATCCCAAGATCAGAAAGCAATAATAATGGTTCCAGAAACTGCTCCCCTAGCCAAACTAACTCAAATTATCATGTACGGAGCAACTATTGTACCTGTAAAAGGAACCTATGATGATGCTTTCGATTTAAGTATTCAAGCTACAGAAGAATTTGGATGGTACAATAGAAATACTGCTTTTAATCCTTTAACAATAGAAGGTAAAAAAACTGTTTCCTTCGAAATATTTAACCAGTTAAAAGAAACACTTCCTGATAGAGTATTTGTTCCAGTTGGAGATGGAGTAATTATCTCTGGTGTATATAAAGGCTTTGAAGATCTTTTAAATCTAAAAATAATCAATAAAATTCCAACCATAATTGCTGTTCAATCAGAAGGTAGTGATAATCTAATACGGAATATTGATAACGAAAATTTTCAAATCAAACCAAGTAATACAATTGCTGATTCCATTTCTGTTGATATTCCTAGAAACTTTAATCTAGCTAAACAATATATTAAAAAATATAATGGTGAATATTTAACTGTTTCAGATAATGAGATATTAGAATCATCTGTAATTCTATCTCGAAATACGGGAATTTTTGCAGAACCTGCTGCTGCAACAGCATTTGCCGGAATCTTGAGTTATTACCATGAAAGCAAACTTGACAAGGACTCTAAAAATGTTGTACTTTTGACTGGTAGTGGACTAAAAGATCTAAATTCAGTTCAAAAATTACTGAATATTCCTGAAGCAATTCAACCAACAATTGACAATTTGAAAAAATTAATCTCATGATTAACTATACTTTAAACGGTGTAAAAGAAACTTACTCAGATAATCCTGAAAAAACATTATTACAACACTTACGTCTCGATAAACATATAACTTCTATAAAAGACGGTTGTTCAGGTCAAGCAACTTGTGGCGCTTGCACCGTTGAGATCAATGGAAAAGCTAAACTTGCTTGTGCTATCAAAATGAAAACTTTAGATGGTACCGAGATATATACACCGGAGGGATTTCCTGAATATGTTAAGGATACTATTGCAAAGGCTTTTGTAAATAAGGGAGCAGTTCAATGTGGATTCTGTTCACCAGGCTTTATAAGTCGAACAAAAGTACTTTTACAGGATAACCCAAATCCAAGTATAGAAGAAATTCAAAAAGCCATTAAATTACATATTTGCCGTTGTACGGGATATAAAAAGATCGAAGAAGCAATTGCACATGCTGGAGAAGCTATTCGTGAAAATAAAACATTAGAAATTACAAAAACATCTGGAAAAGTAGGTGTTCCACATCCTAAATATGATTCATATAAAACAGCTATTGGAGAACGCAATTTTGTGGATGATATTTTTCTGGAAGGAATGCTTTATGCGGCCTTAAAATTTAGTGACTATCCAAAAGCCAAAGTTTTAAAAATTGATACTTCAAAAGCGGAAAAATTAGAAGGCGTTTATAGAGTATTTACTGCAAAAGATATTCCTGGAGAAAAGAAAGTTGGTTTAATTCTTCAGGATTGGAGTGTAATGATCGATGAAGGAAAAACAACGCATTATATTGGAGATGTTATTGCAGGAGTTGTTGCCGATTCTGACATAATTGCTCGTGAAGCTGTAAAGCTTATTAAAATTGATTATGAAGTTTTAGAGCCTATAACTGATGTATTCAAAGCAATTGATGGCGAAAGGGTTCATCAAGAAAAACCTAATAATTTTGATACGACTCAATTTACAATTGGTAATGCTGCTAAAACCTTAAATAAATCTAAATATACATCAAAAGGATCATACCAAACTCAACGAGTAGAACATGCATTTTTAGAAAAGGAAGCTGCAATTGCATATCCTAATTGTGATGGTGGTATAGAGCTTCTTAGCCAGAGTCAGGGAGTATATGAAGATCGCAGACAAGTTGCTATGATATTAGGTCTACCTGAAGATAAAGTTCGTGTTACTCTGATTCCTAACGGTGGTGGATTTGGTGGTAAAGAAGATTTAAGTATTCAAGGACATACTTCCCTATTTGCCTATTTATTGCAAAAACCTGTTAAACTAACTCTTACAAGAGAAGAATCGATACGATTACATCCAAAAAAGCATCCAGTATTTATGGATATGGAAATTGGAGCCGATGAAAATGGTAAACTAACTGCATTAAAACTTCGAGCCGTTGGAGATACTGGGGCTTATGCATCCGTTGGCATGAAAGTTCTTGAAAGAGTTGCTGGTCATGCTTCAGCTGGATATTTTATTCCAGAAATAGATATTGAAGCAAAAACGGTTTATACAAATAATATTCCTTGTGGTGCAAAACGCGGATTTGGTGCTAATCAGGTTTCATTTGCCATTGAAAGTTGTATAGATGATATATGCGAACAAGCAGGATTTGACCGATGGCAATTCCGTTATGATAATGCCTTAATTGATGGTTTAAAAACTTCTACAGGACAAACAGTTCAAGGTGTTGGCATTCGTGCTTGTTTGGATGCTGTTAAAGAAGATTTCAACAAAGCTAAATTTGCCGGTTTGGCATGTGCTATAAAGAATTCAGGTGTTGGTAATGGAATGATTGATGAATCGAAGGTAATAATTGATATCATCTCTGAAAATCATATTCTTCTACAACATGGTTGGACAGAAATGGGCCAAGGAGTACATAATATGGCCTTACAAACCCTTTGTGAAGAAACATCTATATCGCCAGATATTATTGAAGTTATAGTTGACACAGAAGCACAAATTAAAACCGGAATGACAACTTCCTCTCGAGCAACTGCCTTGGTAGGTTTGGCGGTAATTAATGCCGCTAAATCATTAAAAGAAGATTTAAAATCAAAATCATTAAAGGAATTATCCGGAAAATCATATAAAGGACAGTATACCTGCGACTGGACAACTAAACCTGGAACAAATGTGAAAGAACAAATTACACATTACTCCTATGGTTATGCTGCCCAAGTTTGTATATTAGATAATGAAGGAAAAATTGCAAAAATGATAGCTGCACACGATGGTGGAAAAATTATGAATCCAATGTTATTTGAAGGTCAGGTTGAAGGCGGAGTACATATGGGGTTAGGTTATGCACTTACAGAATCTCTTCCAATGAAAGATGGATATTTAGTTAGTGATAAAATGAAAGATTTAAAAATATTACGTGCTCATGAAACACCTCAGATTGATGTTAAAATGATCGAAGTTAAAGATCCAATTGGACCTTATGGTGCAAAAGGGATTGGTGAAATAGGTATGGTACCAACAGCTGCTGCTGTAGCTTGTGCTTTTGTTAAATTTGATGATAAAAAAAGATATAAATTACCTTTACTAAGAGATTAGAGATTCCGCATCAAGTACGGAATGACATCTGCTATATTGTCATTCCCATGAAAATGGGAATCTTATTTTAAACATTTAATTATGATTCTATTAAAAAACGCAACATACATTAACTGGAAAACCTTAGTATTCAAAAATACTAACATTCTTGTTGAAGAAGGTATTCATGGTAAAATCCAATTTATTGAAAATATTGAATCAGTAAATGCAAAAGAAACAATTGATTGTAAAGGTAAAATCGTTACCAAATCATTTGCTGTTGGGCACCATCATGTTTATTCGGCATTAGCACGTGGAATGGGTGCTCCAAAAAAGAATCCAGAGAATTTCTATGATATACTACAATACATATGGTGGACTTTAGATAAAGCTTTGGATAAAAATATGATTGAAGCAAGTGCATTAGCAACGGCAATGGCTTGTGCTAAAGCAGGATCAACTTTTGTTATTGATCATCATGCATCACCAAATTCTATTTTGGGTTCGCAAGATATTATTGCTAAATCTTTTGATAAAGTTGGTGTTAGTCACTTATTATGTTATGAAATTACTGACAGAGACGGAATCGAAAAAGCAGAAGAAGGTATAGCTGAATCTGAGAATTATTTAAAATCAAATCAAGGATTGGTTGGATTGCATGCATCTTTCACGGTTAATGATGAAATCATGAAAAGAGCAACAAACCTAATGAACAAATACAACTCAGGTATTCACATTCATGTTGCTGAAGATCTTTACGATCAAAGACATTGCCATGATAATTATAATAAACGTGTGATTGAACGATTAAACGATTATGGTATTTTAAATTCTTCTAAAACTATACTTGCTCATTGTTTACACATTGATGTAAATGAACGTGAAATTATTAAGAATTCAAAAGCATTTGTTGTTCAGAATATGGAAAGTAATCTGAATAATAAAGTTGGTTATTTTAATGCTAAAGACTTAGGCGACAACATCATGCTTGGAACCGATGGAATGCATAGTGATATGTTGCAAAGTGCTAAAGCGGCATTTTTCGTTGGACAAGGGTTTGATACAATTGATTATCCATCGGCTTATGAACGATTTAGGAAAGTTCATGACTATATCGCAATGAATCAATTTGATGGAGATGGAGAAAATAACTTAGTAATTTTGGATTACGACTCTCCTACTGAAATAACTCCGGATAATTTCTTAGGTCATTTTATTTTTGGAATCAACTCAAATCATATTCATGATGTTATTTCCAATGGAGAAATAATTGTTAAAGATCGAAAGATTCAGAAAGTAAATGAATCAGACATACTTGATTTTTCAAAGGAACAATCTCTTAGACTCTGGAAAAAAATGCAAGAATAAAATAAATGTCATTCCGGACGAAATGAAATGGAGATCCGGAATCTAATTCAATAAAGAGATTCCAGCCTACGCAGGAACTTTTCTCACAAACAAAGTGAGTAATGACAATAAATATTATTTTTGTTATTATAGTTTACAATATTTGTATTTAACCTTAACTTTTTACTTAAATATTATGGAAATAAATATACTCGAATGGATAGGTTATATAGCATCTGTAATTATAGCTATATCATTATCAATGAGCTCAATTGTAAAATTTAGATGGATAAATCTACTTGGAGCAACAACATTTTCAACATACGGCTTTTTAATCGGGGCTTTACCTGTAGGAATATTAAATGGATTTATTGCAATTATTGACGTATACTTCCTATATACCATTTACAATAAAAAGGAGGTTTTTGAAACACTTGAAATCCGTGCTGATAATAAATATATATTTCGTTTTCTAGAATTTCATGATAAGGAAATACAAAAGTACTTCCCAGGTTTTACCTATAAACCAGAAATGAATACTATTAGTTTTTTCATATTAAGAAATATGGCAGTTGCTGGGCTATTCCTCGCTCACAGAGAAAATAGCCATATCTTAAAAGTTGGTTTAGATTATGTAATTCCGGAATACAGAGATTTTAAAAATGGACGATATATTTATCATCGATTAAGAAAAAAATTCATTGATGACGGATTTGATAAAGTTTTAGCTTCAGGAAGCAGTGCAAAATATGTTAAGTATCTAAGAAAAATAGGATTTACAAAAGATAAAGATGGCACATATTTAAAAGTATTGGATAAAACTATTTACTGATTAAATATACTTTTATTGAAAATTCACCTTTACGATATTATAAACATCTGTTTTATTGATTTCATTTTATATTATATCTAAACTATTTCTTCTATTGTTTTAGATCATGTAATAAATATAAAAGATCTGTGTCATATTAGCAGAATTTGAATTCAAAAAAATGTATATTATAAATTTAGAAATTATGCGAACAAAAATTAATATAAAAATCGGTACTCTTATACTTAGCTTATTTGTATTATCAAGCTTTAGTTTAACAGGATGCGAAGAAGATGAAGATTCTGATTCAAATGTTGATCCAACTGAAGATAATCTTCCTGACATTTCGGGTTATCCTCTAGTGGATACTGACCAAACCACTTGTTACAATACTACAACTGTAATGTCAACCCCATCAGTTGGAGAAGCATTTTATGGTCAGGATGCTCAGTATTCCGGTAACCAACCATCTTACACAGATAACGGCGATGGAACCGTAACAGATAACATAACCGGACTAATGTGGGCGCAAAGCTCTGACCTTAATGGAGATGGCACTATTGATGCGGATGATAAACTTTCCTATGCAGATGCATTAGCAGGCGAATCAAGTTTTAATCTTGCTGGATATACAGACTGGCGTTTACCTTCAATTAAGGAAGCATATTCTCTTATTCTTTTTAGCGGAGAAGATATAAGTGGATATGAAGGAACTTATGCTGAAGGATTTACACCTTTTATTGATACTGATTACTTTGAGTTTGGTTATGGAGATCTTGACGCTGGCGAACGGCTAATAGATGCGCAATTTGCAACAACGGCAAAATATGTTTCTACTACAATGAATGGCGATGAAACTATGTTCGGCACGAATCTAGCTGATGGAAGAATAAAAGGTTACGGTACGGGTCCAATGCCGGGTTCGAATGAAAACAAAGGTTTTTATGTCATGTACGTACGAGGTAATATTACTTATGGAGTTAATAATTTTTCAGACAATGGGGATGGAACAATCACTGATAATGCAACAGGACTTATGTGGATGCAAAGTGATAATGGAGAAGGTTTAACATGGGAAGAAGCATTAAGCTATGCCGAGAGCTTTGAATTCGCAGGATATTCAGACTGGCGTTTACCAAACGTAAAAGAGTTGCAAAGTATAGTTGACTACACACGTTCACCAGTTACAAGTAGTTCGGCTGCTATCGATCCGATTTTTAATTGTTCCCAAATAACAAATGAAGGTGGCGATGATGATTATCCTTACTTCTGGAGTAGCACTACACACGCTTCTTGGGTCGATGGTCATGAAGGAGAACAAGCTGCATATCTCTCTTTTGGTCGCGCAATGGGATATATGAATGGTAGTTGGATGGATGTTCACGGTGCTGGTGCTCAGCGTAGCGATCCAAAAGAAGGTAATTCAGACGATTATCCTGAAGGATTTGGCCCGCAAGGAGATGCAATCAGAATTTTAAATTATGTGAGATTAGTGCGCACACTAAACTAAATATTAACATATCACATCTAAAGAGCAAAATACAACAAGTATTTTGCTCTTTTTTGTTTTATATTTACCAAAGAATCAATTTTATCCTAATATTTTATCAATGAATATTCTAATTCAAAACGGGACAATAGTTACTTCAAAAAGATCTTTTAATTCAGATATTTACTTATCGGATGGCAAAATAAACCAAATTGGAAATTCATTAAGTATTAATGAAGAAATTGATAAAACAATAGATGCATCCGGGAAACTCATATTCCCAGGTGGAATTGATCCTCATGTTCATATGCATCTTCCTACTCCTGCAGGTTTTTCCGCCGATGATTTCGAATCAGGAAGCAAAGCTGCTCTTATAGGTGGAACAACAACACTAATTGATTTTGTAACACCTCAAAAAGGTCAATCATTAATCGATGCTTTAATTGATAGAAAAGCAGAAGCAAACAAATCGCTCTGTGATTATTCATTTCATGTTAGTCCCGTTGAATGGACAAATACTACGGAGCAAGAAATTAAAGATTGTATTGAATCAGGGATCTCTTCTTTTAAAGTGTATATGGCTTATAAGGATAGTATTGGTTTAAACAATGATGATATTTTAAAAGTAATGCAAGTAGTTGGAAATGCTGGTGGAATTGTTACACTGCATTGTGAATTGGGTGATGAAATTGATGATTTACGAAATGAATTAGCACAAAAGGGCAAATTAAGTCCAGAATTCCACCCTATATCACGACCCGATTATATAGAAGCAGAAGCAGTAAAATTAGCAATAGAGATGGCAAAAATAGCAAATTGCCCTATATATATTGTTCATACATCATGTGCGAAATCAATTGAATATATTAAAGAATCTCAAGAGAATGGACAAATTGTTTACTCAGAAACTTGTCCACAATATTTAATCTTAGATGATTCTAAATATAAAGGTGAATTTAAAGAAACCTGTAAATATGTAATGAGTCCACCTTTGCGAAAAAAACATGATCAAAATATTTTATGGGAGTCAATAAACAAAGGAGTTATAAAAACTATAGGAACAGATCACTGCCCTTTTAACTTAGAACAAAAGAATCGAGGAATTAATGATTTTAGAATGATTCCAAACGGTGCTGGTGGCACAGAACACAGGATGACATTACTTTTTACCTATGGTGTATTACAAAACAGAATTACATATAATCAGTTTGTTGATGTAACATCAACTCAAGCAGCTAAAATATTTGGTTTGTATCCGGAAAAAGGAGAAATAGCAATCGATTCCGATGCTGATATTGTTATTTGGAATCCTAAAACACAAAATACAATATCTGTTGAGAATCATCATCAAAACTGCGATCTGGAAATATATGAAGGTATAAAAACAATAGGAGCTCCAGAAGTTGTTATTTCAGACGGTGAAATTGTAGTAGAAAATCAGGAGTAGTAATTTTTAAAAAAAACTACAACACTCTATTTCTCAAATAAAATTAATTGCCCATAACGTTAATAATACATAAAAAAAAAGTAGGTTAAAAACCTACTCTTTTTTTATTCCTTTTTAGAATATTATCTAATACTTCGGATGGCTTCTCAAATTTATTAGTAAACATCATTGCAGCAATAATGTATGGTTTAAAGCCAGCTTCTAGATAAGTTTTGATTCTATATTTCTCAAAAACATCTCCATTTACTTCACCTTCTTCGCAAGAAACACCGCTTATGTCAGCAGGTAAGCAATGCATATAAAGAGCATCCTGATTTTTTGTTAGTTTCATTTTTGCTTCATCATACTCCCAATTCTTATATTTTGCATTGTTTGCTAAACAAGTTTGTTCTAAAGCTTTTAATCCTTCAGTATCCGCATTTTTTAACAATTCAGTTCTTTGTTGCATTATATGAAATGGAGCCCAACTCTTAGGATAAACAATATCTGCATCTTTCATTGCATCTTCCATAGAATGACTGATATTAAATGTACCACCACTCTCTTGAGAATTCTTCTTAGCAATATCTACAATTTCAGGAATTAAATCATATCCTTCAGGATAAGCTAGTTCGATATTCATTCCGTAACGAGACATTAATCCAATAATACCCTGTGGTACCGATAATGGTTTTCCGTAACTTGGTGAATAAGCCCAACTCATTACAATCTTTTTACCTTTCAAGTTCTCTAATGAACCAAACTCTTTTTGCAAATGCATCAAATCAGCCATCGATTGTGTTGGATGATCCTGATCACACTGTAAGTTTACAATTCCCGGACGAGATGGCAAAACACCCTCAGCAAATCCTTCATCCAAAGCATCCCCTACTTCACGCATGTATTTATTTCCTTCGCCAAGATACATATCGTCACGAATTCCAATAAAATCCGACAAGAAAGAAATCATATTAGCTGTTTCACGAACTGTTTCTCCATGAGCTATTTGAGATTTTTGCTCGTCTAAATCCTGAACGGCACAACCGAGCAAATTACTTGCTGATGCATATGAAAATCTTGTTCTAGTTGAATTATCACGGAAATTTGAAATCGCTAAACCAGAATCGAAAACTCTTGGTGAAATGTTACTATCACGCATTTCCTTTAAGATCTCAGCAACTTCTAATATACCTTTTAAATCTTCTTTACTTTTTTCCCAGGTAAGTAAAAAATCCTTTTTGTAAAGATCAGTTTTTAACTGCCCTAACTTCTTTATTTTATCTTGTAAACTCATAATTTCTCCTTTCAAAATTATTAAATATCGTATGCAAATGCAGCGTAAAATGCCGATGCTACAACTAAATCGACAATAGCAACTTTCTCGTTTGGAGCATGTGCTAACACCTCATTTCCAGGACCAAAGCCAATGGTAGGAATTCCATAAACTCCATTAGTCATAATGCCATTGGTTGAGAATGTCCATTTATCAATTTTTACATCCTTATTAAATAAATTATTAAATGAACGAACACCAGTTTGAACAATTTCATGATCTACTGGGATTTTCCAGGTAGGATAATACTTCTCCATACCATACTCTAAGCCGGTATATGCAGTTTCAAGATATTCTAAAACTTCTACCTTAGCATTCATTCCTTTTATCAACTCTTCAATTTCTGCAACTGCCGATTCTTTTGTTTCACCCCAAGTTAAACGACGATCCAGATGAATACGTGCATAGTCAGAAACTGCACATAAAGAAGGACTACCAGATATAATCTCGGAAATCGTAATACTTCCTTTACCTAAGAATTCATCAAACTTTAATCTTTCGTGTAATTGTTCAATTTCCAGAGCTGTTTTGGACGCCATATAAATTGCATTCTTTCCACGTTCAGGTGCTGATCCATGCGATGATACACCATAGAAATGTACATGCATTTCCATACGTCCACGATGACCACGATATATATTTAAGTTCGTAGGTTCTGTGCTAATAACAAAATCAGGTTTAATTTTATCTTCTTCAACAATATATTTCCAACATAAGCCATCACAATCTTCTTCAATAACGCTTCCTACAAAATATATAGTAAGGTCTTTATCGAATCCTAGTTCTTTCAAAATTCTACCAGTAGTAACAAATGCAGCTGGTCCACCTTCCTGATCAACTGTTCCTCGTCCATGAACAAATCCATCTTTAATTTCTCCACCAAGCGGATTAAAATCCCAGTTATCCATATTGCCCATATCAACTGTATCCATATGACCATCGATCGCAAGAATCTTTTTCCCATTCCCTATTCTACCAATTACATTTCCTAATCCATCAATACGAACTTCGTCAAATCCAGCTTCTTCCATCTGTCTTTTTAGTTCCAATTGCACTTCTTTTTCTCCTAAACTTAATGATTTGATTTGCACTAACTTCGAAAGATTTCCTGCAGTATAATCACTATATTTCTCTGACAATTCGTTTATTTTCTGATAGATATTTTCCATGATTTTTCTAATCTTATTATTTAAGTGATAAAGTTACATTTTTTATCTTATCCTATGAATAATCAGAATAGATTTATAGTTTACTGATTTCAGTATAGTGCTTTATTATGCATTTTATTAATATTCAAGCATATTTTTCTATTAATAGATAATAAAATCAAAAAAGAATCTTCAATTCTTCGATAAATCATAAAAACTCTATTTTGAGAACATAAAATTACCTAATTCATCGTATTTTTGATATGAATAATTAAAATGATTTATTATGAATGTTTGGAGTTTTATTCGTGAAGAATTATCAGAAGATAAAAATGTAGTACTTGTAATTGTTGTAGACAGAAATGGTAGTAGTCCTGGAATTGTTGGTTTTAAGATGGCCGTTTCTGAATCTGGTGAAATGACTGGTTCTATTGGTGGTGGTGTAATGGAATATAATATGGTTGAACTGGCCAAAAAAGAAGCAAAAAAAGGAACTCAAAATTTATTCATAAAGAAACAAATTCATAAAGCTGACGCTGGAAAAGATAAATCCGGATTAATTTGTTCTGGTGAGCAAACTCATTTATTTATTCCAATTGATAAATCTAAATTTGATATCATTAATAATATTGTTATTAAACTCGATATTGGAGATAATGGAGCATTTTATATAAATCAGAATGGTTTTTCATTTAATGAAAATTCGACTTTAGAGAATCCTATTAATTTTCAATTTAACGATGAAAACAATTGGGAATACTCAGAGCAAATTGGATTAAAACCTACACTTTATATTTTTGGAGCAGGTCATGTGAGCTTACCTTTAAGTCAAATATTTCGAGTATTAGATTTTAAAGTAGTTGTATTAGACGATAGAAAAAATCTTTCAACATTTGAGAATAACAACTTTGCTCATCAAAAACATATAATTGATTATAAAAACATTGGAGATTTTGTTGAAGAAGGCAAGAATAGTTTTGCAGTAATAATGACTGTAGCTCATAAAAGTGATGCCGCTGTTTTAAAGCAATTAGTTCGTAAAGATTTAAAGTATCTTGGAATGATAGGTAGTAAAAATAAAGTTAAGAATATTTACGAATCACTAATAAAAGAAGGTATTACTGAAACCGAGTTAGCAAAAGTAGATTCTCCAATAGGTTTATCAATAAACAGTAAAACAACAGCTGAAATAGCAATTAGTATTGCTGCAAAAGTAATTGAAGTTAAAAATAGTTGATTATGTAGTGCTTCTTATTGGGTACTTAATTTATCCCTAACAACTATTTCATCAACAAACATCCAGGCTTTTTTTCCTTTACCATTGTGCCATTCAGGTATTGTGTTTAATGGTGAAGCAATAATTTTGATATACTGGCACATTAAATTTCCCCCTTGCTTCCCGTATTTGCAAATTCGTTTTTGTTTCTGGCTCTCAACATTTTCATTTTTTTGGTTAAATAGTAAATTATAATGAATTCCATCCGATGATGTTAAGATTTCGATTTCTTCAGGCTTAAAAATCCAAGATAATTGATCTTCTAAAAATCTTATCTCAATTTCATTAATATACATTGATTCTTCTAGATCAATTACAACTTCCATTTTGTCTTTAAAACCACACCATTTTTCATTAAAAATTAAAGGATTTCCTTTTTTACCATCTACTAAAGCTTCAATAGATTCAAATTCTAAACTTGGTTTATAATTTGATTTTATAGGTTTACTCAATGCTAAATGATTAACCTGAGAATATTGTTTTTGCTTAGGAATACTTTTAAAAATATTAAAAAGGTGCGTTGCATTACTGTTAAAAGTTTCTATATTTTCAATATCATACGAATTACCATCAAATGGAACAAATTCAACTGCTACCCCACCTGTTTTTGATAATGCTATTTGCAAAGTATCCTTATTTGAAACTTTTAAAACATTAAAATCATATTTAGAAGGAGAATTATACCAATTGGTTTGCCTACTATCACTATAAACATTAGCAATATATATTTTATTTTCATCAAGAATATCTAATGGGATTTGTTTTAATCTCTCATTCTCATCTGTTATACTACCTAAGTACCATTTATCACTTTTACGTCTTGCAATGGTGATATAATCTCCAATTTCTCCATCAATAAAAATAGATTGATCAAAATCTACAGGAACATTTTTGATAAAATTAAAGGCCAATTGATTTGTATAATTTTTTGGTAAATCAGGAACCATTTGCCATGGACTATACAGTATAACGTATAAAGCTAATTGTTTAGCTAAAGTTGTATGAACCCTGTTCCCTTCTGGTGATGAATTAAATAGAATATTGAAAATTCCGGGATTATAATCTGTTGGACCAGCCAAACATCTGGTGAAAGGCAATATACAAGTATGTTCTGGAGGATTTCCAGTACTCCAACCATTCCACTCCATTCCTCTAACGCCTTCACGAGTCATCATATTTGGGTAAGTACGACTTATACCTGTTGCTTTTATTGGTTCATGTGCATTAAGCATAATTTTATACTTAGCTGCTAGTTCAACTACTCTCCTATAATGGTTTACCATATACTGACCATGATGATAATGCCCTTTGGGAATTATTTCACCTGCATAGCCTGTTTTTACATATTTAACTCCCAATTTGGAGTACATTTTTAAAGCTTCTTCTAATTGGTCTTCATAAGCATATATATTTCCCCCTGTTTCATGATGTCCAATAATTTCAACTCCTTTTTCATGTGCGTATTCTGTTAATTCATTTAGGTTAAAATCATTAATAGGATTTAAAAAATCAAACTTACTAGTATCTGATCGCCAGGTATTCCAACCTTTATTCCAGCCCTCTACTAATACAGCATCAATATTATTTTCTGATGAAAAATCAATGTATTTTTTAGTTAAGGAAGTATTTGCACCTTGCAATTCACCTTCCTCCCATGTATGCATTCCCATATGCATTGTCCACCATATACCTGAATATTTTATAGATTTTATCCAACTTACATCTTCAATTTTATTTGGCTCATTTAAACTCAATATGTTATTATTTTGTGTCAATTGTTTTAAATTATCACATATAGTAATTACTCTCCATGGGGAATACATTGGCGCCGATGTTTTTACTTTAATCCCATCCGGCCACGGTACTAAATCGCATAAAAATTTGTACACATTGTTCGTATCCTTTTTAAGCGTCATTCCTGCGTAATTAGTTAGCGCAGCTTCGTGTATACTTATATAAAGTCCACTTTTAGTTTTGAATGTTATTGGAGTATTAGCATGTTCAACCTTGCTTAGAGGTAATGTTCTATATAAATGTTCATATGAATCATAATCTTGAGGAATTGACCAACTTGTATGATCATCGGTAAAATTAAACTCTGTTATTTCATCATTTATTTGTAATTCATCAAGTCCTTCTTGTTTCGGAATAAAATATCTAAAAGCTACAGTTTCATTAAATACTCTTGTATACAATATTATTTTTTGATTATTTAAATTAAGCAATTCAATTATCTTTTCATTACTTCGATTATTAATACACTTATTTTCTCCCCAAACAGGTTCCCACTTTTCATTATATTCTTTTTGCTTTACACTAATAAATTGTAATCCATTTGCATAATCACTTGAACCGTTTATCCACAATCCTAACCTGGATGTATCAATTACAAGTTCATTTTCTTTATAGACTTTATAAAATAATTCGGTTTTATAATTAAATACATCGATCTTAAGTTTAGCATCTGGTGAATAACAGGTAATAGTAGTAAGTTGAGCTTTTATAGTAACCGAGAATATTAAAAATATTACTAATAATAAACCTTTAGAGGTGCTTTTCATTTTGTAGTGTTGAGTAAATATTAATAAATAAAAGAATACCAATTTTAAGAATAAGATCTTAACCTGTTTTAAGTGATATTTTTTTATATAATCAAACTTTTTTTCAATCTCAAATTTACTACTGATTACATTTCATTTCATTAAAATCACCTTACGGTACATCAATCTTTTTTACAGTTTGTCAAGTACAGCTTGAAAAATAATGTAACAGTTCATAATTTCAATAGATTTGAATATACAATCACTTAAAATGAGATATTTTTTGTTTTCATTCTTTAAAACTGTTTGATATAAGCTTTATGATTTATCTCAAAATTAAATTCATGAAAAGGAATATATTCAATTTTTTTCACCTCCTTTTTTTTACAGCATTTTATTTTCATGCTAATCATCACTACAATTCATTATCATAATTTAAAATAAGTAATGCGATATATCAAAATTATTAATTCAATACTATTCTTTTTTGTTCTTGGAATATTTCAATCTCAAAGTCAAACTATAACAGGGGTTGTTATATCAGAAAGTGATCAATTTGAATTACCGGGTGTAAGTATCATTGTTAAAGGAACCAATATTGGAACAGCAAGTGATGTTAACGGAAAGTACTCTTTACATGTTCCATCAAGCAACGATACATTAGTATTTTCCTTTATCGGATATAAACCTCAATATATTGCAATTAACAATCGTAATACTATAAATGTAAGTTTAAGTGAAGAATCAACTGAGCTTGATGAAGTTGTTGTAACAGCCCTGGGTATAAAGCGTAACAAAAAAACCTTAGGATATTCATTTGAAGAAATTGATGGGGCGAGCATTCAGAAAGCGAAAGAAATTAGTCTTGTTAATTCTCTTGCCGGTCGAGTTGCAGGATTATCAGTTTCTGCAACAAATGGAGGTGCTGCATCATCAAGCCGAATAATTTTACGTGGTAATAATTCATTTAATAATAATCAGGCTCTAGTTGTTATTGATGGAGTACCAATTGATAATTCAACCGAAAGTAATTCAGAAGATGAATGGGGTGGTAAAGATTATGGAAATGGTATATCCGATATTAACCCCGATGATGTGGAAAGTATTTCTGTTTTAAAAGGAGCAAGTGCTTCTGCTTTATATGGATCCAGAGCATCAAACGGAGTTATATTAATTACTACAAAGAAAGGAAGCAAAAAAGGAATAAATGTAAGCTTCAACAGCTCTACAACTCTCGACATTGCTGATATTCAAAAAGATTTTCAAAATGTATATGGAGCCGGCAGCAATGGTAAATTTGAAGGCGTTTGGGAAATAAATTCTGATGGTCTTCCACAATACAACTCAGATCAAGCTAGTCATTACAGTAGTTGGGGACCAAAAATGGAAGGTCAGCAAATAGTAGATTGGGATGGAACCGAGAAATTATTTCTCCCCCAGCCCGACAATTATAAAAATTACTATAAAACCGGATACACCTTAAACAACTCTGTATCTATCGATGGAGGATTTAAAAACCAATCGTATCGACTAACTGCGGGAGATATGAGAAATGCTGATATAATCCCATCATCGGAAACCCGACGTAATAATATTAGCTTGAACGCTGCAATTAATGCTTTCAAGAAACTAGAGTTTCAAACCTATATTTCATATGTCGATCAACGTGCTGATAATCGTCCGGCATTATCTGATAATCATAATAATGTAGCTCGTAATTATATTATGATGCCACGTAATATAAGTTCCAAATCTTTAGAAAATAACGTTATGGACACTGATGGAAATGAGCTTACGTGGTATTCAAGTTGGAACTGGATGACAAATCCTTATTGGAACGATTTATATGAATTAAGTTTTGATGAAAAGAAAAGAACATTTGGAAATGCTTCCTTAAAATATTCATTTAACGAAAAAATAAATTTAACAATTAGAACTGCTCTTGATTACTCTAATATTCATTTCGAGGAAATCAGCGCTTCTAATGGAATGCTTCACCCTGATGGGAAATTCTTTACCAAAGACATAGAGAGATTTCAAAGCAATTCCGATTTCTTATTAAATTATTCAACAACAATTAAGCAAAACTTAACCTTAACAACAAGTTTAGGAGGAAGTGCTTTTTATAAGAAAGATAAAAAATATGAAGCAGAAACAAAAAATGGTTTAATAGAACCTTTTGTATATACAATAGAAAATAGTTCTGGAATACCTGTAATTAATGACTTGCGTCCTGAAGAAAAAGCCATTAATGCATTATATTACATGTTCCAAATAAATTTTAAAGAATACTTATTTTTTGATCTTACAGGTCGTAATGATTGGTCGTCTACTTTACCTGAAAATCAGAATAGTTATTTTTATGATTCCTATAATCTGAGTTTTATTTTTACTGAACTTTTTGAGAAAAATGCCAATAGAAATAAAAAATTTCCATTTGGGAAACTTCGTCTCTCATTTTCAAAAGTAGGAAATGATACAGATCCTTATAAACTAAGTTCAACATATTACACGAACACTGATATCTATGGAGATTATGCTCACATTGATGACGTTATTGCCAATAGAAAATTAAAACCTGAAAAATTAGTTTCAAAAGAGATTGGAACCGATTTACGTTTTTTCAATAATCGTATTGCACTTGATTTTACTTATTACCATACAAATTCATATAATCAGATTATTGATATTCCCATTTCATCAGGTTCAGGTTCAGCATTGGCTAGTATTAATGCCGGAGATATTCAAAATACCGGTATTGAGATTCAGTTAAGAACAAAACCAATAATGAAAAAACAATTTTCGTGGAATATTAATCTCAACTATACTAAAAATGAGTCCTTAGTAAAAGAGCTAAGTGAAGGAATTGATAACTTTCAATTACTCGAACACTGGGGATTAAGTATTGAGGCTCGCCCAGGTCATGCTTATGGCGATATTGTTGGTTATGGTATAAAAAGAGATGAACATGGAAATAAATTGTTAAATGCAAACGGATTGTATGAACGAACAGATGCTCCTGTTGTTCTTGGAAATATCAACCCTGACTTTTCATTTTCAATCAGTAATAGTTTTAAATACAAAAATCTATCCTTAAGCTTTTTAATTGATGCAAAAATAGGTGGAGAATTATTTTCTGGTACCAATATGTACGGGAATGGTTATTCAGGAAATTTTGTAGAATCATTGGAAGGAAGAGAAGAATGGTATGCTTCAGAAGTTGAAAGAGAATCTGCAGGAATAAACCCTGAAAACTGGACGGCTACAAGTGGTTATCTTGCCGATGGTGTTTATCAGAGTGGTACAATAATTAATGGAACTGATGTTAGCGGACAAGAGAATTCTACATACATTAATCCATACGACTATTGGCATCAATACGCAGAATGGACAAAGGAAATTCATGAACCTTTTGTTTACGATGCCAGCTTTATTAAACTACGTGAATTAACACTATCATATAATCTTCCAGAGAAATTATTCAAAAAATTGAAAATGAAACTAGCTTCTGTTTCTCTTATTGGTAGAAACCTATGGCTTATTTACAGTAAAGTCCCAAATATTGATCCTGAATCATTTCATACTAATGGCAATGGACAAGGGTACGAATTATACTCCTATCCCTCTCGAAGAAGTTTTGGAATTAGCTTAAACTTTAAATTTTAGACTATGCGTTATTTACAATATATAACAACACCTACAAATATTAAAAGAACTTTTGTTAATAAGCTTCTTATTATTTTATTAATAAGTTGTTTAGTTAATAATTCTTGCATTAAAGATGATTTAACAGAATTAAATGTAGATCCAAATCAACCTACATATGTTGACCCGGCTTTGTTATTTGTTCATTCACTTAAAGAAGGAGCTGGAAACTACAACTCAGATGTTAATGTTGAACAATGGGGATTAATGAATTGGTGCATGTTTTTCGCCGCAAAAGATGGTATAATCCCAGGTGAAGAATATGTTATACCAGGAAGTAAAGATTTATTTTGGAATGAGCAATATACCAATGCATTAGTTAATGCTCAGGAAGCAATCAATTTATGTGGCGATTCAACAAAATATACGAACCATATTGCTGCTTTAAATATTTGGAAAACATTTTTATTTCATCGAATAACTGATTTATGGGGTGATATTCCATACGCTGATGCTTTAAAAGGCTATAATCATTTAACTTACCAACCTGAATATAGCACTCAACAAGATATTTATTATGATTTACTATATGTCTTAAAAACTGCATCTGAAAGTATTAGCGAAAATCAAGCTTTCTTCGATAGTGAAACGGATTTGATTTATCAAGGTGATATTTCTAAATGGAAATTATTTGCAAATTCTCTTCGACTACGATTAGCCCTACGAATAAAATATGTTGCTCCTGAAATATATGAGCTGGAAATGACTGAGTTGCAAAATCTAGATTTTATTTCAGATAACATTTCATCTGCATTATTTCCTTTCAATTCCGATAAAAAAAATCATGTTTACGAAGCTGATTTTACTGGAGAAGCTGATATTCAGAATAATCCAAGTAAATATTTGGTAGATGTTTTAGTTAACAGCTCAGATCCACGCATTTCAATATTTCTTGAAAAATCTACTCTTTCCGCTGTTTTCCCATGGTACGATGAATATAAAGGAATACCTAACCTTTTAGTTTATAACGATCCTGTTTGGAATAATTTTGATAGTAAATGGGGCGATATTTCGAAAATCGGAAATTGGTTTTTAAGACCTGAAACGCCTGGTGTATTTATGTCCTATGCTGAAATATGTTTTTTAAAAGCAGAAGCTGCTTTAGATGGTTATTTTGGAGGTACAGTACAAGAATATTTTGAAGAAGGTATTGAAGCAAACATCAAATTCTATGGAGATTTTGGCGAAAATGAACACATTATACCACAAATTGATATTGATACTTATATAGCTTCTTTACCACCTGTTACTTTAGAAAATATAATAAGCCAAAAATGGATTTCATTTGCTTTTGAAAATGGATACGAAGCTTACGCTGAATATCGCAGAACAGGATATCCGATTTTTAAACTATACGATGACACTGAAATTGATCATTCTATTTTTCCTCACAGATTACCATATCCAAATAACGAAGTAACCTTAAATCAAACAAATTATAATATAGCAATTCAAAATCAAGGAACTGATAATGAAACTACCAAAATATGGTGGGATAAAAATTAAATATAAAGAAGCTAAATATGAAAAAATCTACATTGAGACTAAGTGCATTTCTATTAATGTTTTTGTTTCTAACCGTAAAAATTCATGCTCAAGAAACATCTGCAGGAAAGTGCTATACACTTGATTATGAATTATGGAAAGCAGCTGAATATCCTGATGTACATGGAAATTGTGGAAGTAGTGAGATTTTTAATCCTGATAGTGATTTCACTATGGAAGTTTGGGTTAGATCATACACATTTGGTTTAAACATGAAAATAATGGGTAGAACAAATTTAAGTTTTGATAATGGATATATCATGGGTTTTGAAAATATGCATTTATACTCACAAATTTTCAATCCAGATAATCAAGAAATTCCAAGAAGCGGAAATGGACCAATGGAGCAAGATTCAGCATGGATTCATTTGGCTACAACTTATTCTTCAACAGGTAAAATGATCAATTATATCAATGGAGTTGAAGTAGGTAGTAGATCTGTTTATCCTCAAAATTCTGTATCTCCAAGTACAGAACCGTTTATTATTGGAAGAGCACCTTGGGATTTTGCATGGGCATTTAATGGAAATATAGATGAAATAAGATTATGGAATGTAGTGCGAACTCCTGAACAAATTAACGAATTTATGTTCAAAGAATTAAAAGGTGATGAAAGTAATCTATTAGCATATTACAATTTTAACTCACCTAATGATGCTTCTTTTTACGATAAAACATCAAATGAAAATCATGGAATTATTAATAATTACGATGAAGATTGCTTTTTTTGGGATAATTCCTTTGCTCCTGTTGGTGATACAGCAATGTACCAAATGAAAGATGTACAAGCCAATTGGTTTGGTAAATCAAGTTCAGAGTATGCATATGCAATTACAGAAAATGGTTTATCAGTTCTTGCAAATGGAATAAACGAAAAAGAGTTTGAAAAATATGTTGTTTTCGGTCATAATGATGGAACTGGAACAAATGAAAATAATGCCCCTGAAAACGCTCCTAATGACTTTAGAAGGCTTGAAAGAATTTGGTATTTAAATCAAGGTGGTAGTTTTAAATCCCAAGTAGTTTTTAATCTCGAACAAGCATCAAATGGCGGAGAACAGTTAACAGCTACAGAAAATGCAACACTTTATACTCTTTTATATAAATCAAATGAAATTGATGATTTTACAGCCCTATATTCAGCTTCAGAGATTCATGGAAATGTAGTCATGTTCAATAATGTGGAATTAGAAGATGGATTCTATACAATTAGTTATAGTAGCGAACAATTAGCTGATCCTACTACTGGTATTCAACAACCTAATCAAAAACATTTAGTTAATATTTTCCCAAACCCTGCAAGTGACTATTTATATATAAAAAATGCTGCCAATTTTAGTATCGATATTTATGACATTCTGGGTGGAAAAATAAGAACTGAATTTATAACGAGTAATGATCATAAAATAAACTTAAATGGAATCAAAAAGGGACTTTACATTCTAAGTTTTACTAATGGAAAAACAACCTTCACTGAACGAATCATAATTAAAGAATAAATACTTATCAATTATAAACTTAATATTAACATTAACAGCTATCTTATGAGAAAATCTCTTTACTTTTTAATTTTAATGTTTGTGTGCTTCTTTGTTTCAAATCAAAGTAACGCACAAAATTTCGCTGTACAACTTGATGGCGAAGATGATAAAGTTACTATAGCAGATGATGCTACTCTCAATCCTACAGATGCCATAACCGTAGAAGTTTGGATAAAAGCTGACAAGTGGGAAAATGCTATTCATGAAGGAACTATTATTGGAAAGCAAGTTGGTGAACCTGATCGAGGGTATTGCCTTACTGCTGCTGAAAATGGAAAAGCAGAATTTACTGTTGCAATAGATAACGCTTGGGTAAAAGCTACTACAGATGAAATTATGGTAACCGGCACTTGGTATCATTTAGCAGGTGTTTACGATGGCACTAGCGTACTAATTTATGTAAATGGAGTTTTAGAAGATACTACTAATGTTTCTGGTTCCCACTCTATTTCTACAGGTACTGATTTGTATTTTGGAGATAACTCTTCATGGGGAGGTCGCAATTTCGAGGGTTCAATTGATGACATTAGAATTTGGAATGTTGCTAGAACAGAAACCGAAATCTTAAATAATTATGAAAATGAATTAATAGGAACTGAAACTAATTTAGTGTCATACTGGAATTTTAACGAAGGTACAGGAACAACAATTGCTGATATTACTTCTAATTCCAATGACGGAACACTTGTTGGTATGGATGAAGATGATTGGGTAGCTAGTTTTAATAACAAAGCCCTTAAATTAGATGGTACTGATGATCGTTTAGGGATTACTGATGTAAGTACTTTAAATCCAACAGATGCATTAACCGTTGAAGTTTGGATTAAAGCCGACAAATGGGAAAATGCTATTCATGAAGGAACTGTTATTGGTAAACAAGTCGGTGAACCTGATCGTGGATATTGTTTAACTGTTGGCGAAGGTGGACGAGCTGAATTTACTCTTGCGATTGATAATGCTTGGAAATCGAAAAAAACGGAACCAGTAATGGGAATAGGAAGTTGGTATCATATTGCAGGTGTTTATGATGGGTCAACAATTAAAGTATATATTAATGGGATATTACAAACAACTGCTGATGTTACTGGAGCTCATTCAATTTCTACTGGAACAAGCTTATTATTAGGTGATAATCCTACATGGTCTGGTAGAAACTTTGAAGGAACAATAGATGAAGTTAGAATTTGGAACACAGCAAGAACAGAAACTGAAATCAACGATAAATATAAAAAAGAACTTTCTGGTACTGAAACAGGCTTAATGGCATATTGGAATTTTAATGAAGGCACAGGAGCATCTGCAAATGATTTAACTGCAAATGCTAGTAATGCTACTTTATTAGATATGGAGGAAAGCGCCTGGGTATCGGGATTTGTAGTTCCAAATAGTGATGTAGGCGTTATAGGAATTGTTTCACCTTCTCAAATTGGTCCGGATTTTACAAGTGACGAAAAAGTAAAAGTTGAAATTAAAAACTTTTCTACGAGCAGCGTTTCTAACTTCGACGTAAGTTACAAAATAAATGGTGGCACTGCAGTTACAGAAAATATTTCTGAATCAATTGATGCATTTGGAACATATGTTCATGAATTTGCTTCTACAGTTGATCTAAGTGGCTCTTCCTCATGTGATATTAAAGCTTATACTACTTTGGCTGGAGACGGAATGTCCGAGAATGATACAACAAATGTTACTATTCAACCTTCTGAATCAAATATGTTGTTTGATGCGGTTCAACATAATTTTTCAGCTGCAGGACAACTTCATGTCCAAAAAGTATATTTTAATGATGATTTAAGTGATTATAGTAAAATTCTATTACACATTGATTTGGATTGTCCTGCTGGAGGATGCGATCCTTGGGATCAGGCTGCTCAAATGTATATCAAAAAAGATAACGAAGAATATGAAGTTGCTCGATACATTACTCCATACGGAGTTGCTTGTGGAGGATGGACATTTGATCTTACCGACTTTAGATCATTACTTTCTGGTAGTGTTGAATTTATTTCTTACGTTCAGGTTTGGGGTGCATCTGGATGGCTTGTAAATGCTGAATTAGAATTAGTTCCCGGTACACCTGAATATGTGCATACTAAAGTTCAAAAACTTTGGGACCAAGATCGTTGGGTTTATGGAGATACGCTTGTAAATCCACATAATCCTGAAGCAATAAGCTTAACTATTGGTAGTGAAGCTGAAGCAGCAAGAATTAGATTAACAACTACTGGTCATGGTCAGGCAAATACAGATAATGCGGCAGAATTTAAAGAAGTTACTCATTCTATTTTCTTAGATGGTTCCAAAGAATTTGAACAACATTTATGGAATGATGACTGTGCTTCTAATAACTGTACTGGACAACAAGGTTCATATCAATATTCTCGTGCAGGTTGGTGTCCTGGAGAAGATGTTCAACCTATGATCTATGATTTAGATGGTAAATACACACCGGGCCAAACAATTGAATTTGATTATCAATTGGAGGAATATACTAATTTATTAAATTATGATTACAATAATAGTGATCATACAGAACCTTTTTATAGAATGTTTGCTTATTTGGTAACATATTCTGAGGAAGGTCAAGAAGCTAACAGTATCGAAGAGATTAAAGAACGAAAGTATAATGTTTTCCCAAATCCATCAACAGGAATTATTAATATAGTTTCTAGTGAAAGTTTCAATAAAGAATTAGAAGTATTTATTTATAACGTTAATGGACAAGAGGTATATGCTAAGTGCTTTACAAGTATTCACGCTGGTGAAATGAAAACCATTAATACAAATAGCTTGCATTCAGGATTATATTATATGGTATTGAAAACTGGCACAACTAAACATGTAGAAAAACTATTTCTTCAATAGAAAATGATTATCTAAAATGATGGAAACTTTTACTTAAAATAAGTAAAAATTCAATTTAATTTAACCAAGATAAATCTGCGAGAAAATCTATATCTCGCAGATTTTCTTTATTTATTACACTGTTAAATATTAGTAAACAACTTAACATTAAATAAAATTATAAGCTGCTGACTTATAAGTTATCGAGGTTTTTATAAATAAAAGAGTAAAAAAATGCTAAATTGAGATCGTTTTTAATAATTGAATCTAATGCGATATTCTAAATTACAAAACTCTCATATTTCTTTGAAACACTACTTTTTAACCATATGTTTTATTTTGTTTGTATATACTTCAATATCAGGCGAAACGTTTTCTAAAATTGATAGCCTAAAAACAAAAATAGAATTCGAAAACGAAAATAATGGTGACAGTTATATAAAAATGAAATTGTTAAATGAGTTAGCAAAAGAGTATGTAATAATATCTACTGCTCAAGCTCTCGATTACGCATTCCAAGCTGTTAACATTGGTTATAAACTTGAAGATACAACAGATGTTTATGATATTTATTATACCATTGGTTGTATTTATCAAGAACAAGGTATGTACGATAAATCATTTTCCTATTATCGTAAAGTTCTAATGTTTTTTGAACAGGTATCAGATAAAGAGGCTTCTGCTTGGAGTTATGTTAATGTTGGAAATGTATTATTTGCTAAACATGATTTTATAAAAGCAAAAGAATACTACAATAAAGCATTACATTTTTTTATAAAAGATAATGATAAATATGGTCAGGCAACCGTATTATGTAACCTGGGCCTTATTTATACCGATCAAAGTCAAACAGACTCAGCACAAATTGTTTTTAACGAAGCATTGGGCTATGGAATTGATATATCAAACAATACCCATATTGGATTATGTAATAAATATCTTGGTCATACATATCTAAAAGAAAAAAAATATAAAAAAGCCGAGAGTTTCTTTAATAAGTCCTTAGAAAATTTTAAAAAAATCGATGATTATAAAAGGACTGCAGAACTTTATCTTCTTTTGGGTGATTTGTCTCTTAAAACAAATAATTTTAATGGAGTATTACATAATTACGAATTAGCAACTAGTTTATTTAAACAAGAAAACGATAATTCAGGACTAGCGAGGTGTTTAAATAAGACAGCAGAGATTTATATTGATAATAATAATAAAACAAAAGCAATTAAATTGGCCAAAAATGCTTTGCAGATCGGTGAATTAAGTAATTTGCTTTTAGAACAACAGAGTTCGCTTTATATTTTATATAAACTATATACGGATATTGAAGACTTTAAAAATGCATTCTTTTATTACGAGAAATATTTTTCTATTCGAGATTCCATTTTTAATGAAAATCTTGCTAATCAAATTTCCAGATTAGAGATTCAAATTACGGAAAAGAAATACGAAAAAGAAATTAGCATCTTAAGTAAAGATAAAGAAATACAGGATTTAAAACTTAGGAAAAAAACAAATCTGATTTATTACTTTATTATCACTACTCTAATTCTTTTAATATTGGTTTTAAGCAACTTAAGAAAATTCAATTATAAAGCTAAATTAGCTAAACAATTCTCTTTGGAAACGTCATTACGTTCTAAAACTGAAGTTGTTCTTTTATCAGGACTATACTTTATGGGTTTTCTGTTTATATTTCAGCCTTTTGGTTTTTCAAAATTAAGTACAATAGATAAATTGTATATATATGGCGGTTATGGGGTAATCTCAATGTTAGCATTATTCATAAACTTTGTGTTTTTCTATTTTTTAGAACAAATTTTAGATAGCAAAAAATGGGAAGTTACAAGATACTTTCTTTTCATTATTTCAATTGTATTTGTAATTTCTTTTCTAGATTGGTATTACACCGGATATTTTACTAATGAAGATTCTGCTGTAAGTTTCTTTGAAATACTCACTGTAGTCTTTTCTCTAACCATATTCCCGGTATTTATTATCCTCCTATTTATCGAAAAATTTATACTAAAAAAGCATACACGAATTGCTGAAGTTTTATCTCATCATTTAAAAAATATTGAGCAACCATTAAAAGATAATTTAATTACAATAAAATCTGATAAAACAAAAGAGAAAATAGATCTATTAGAAAGTGAATTAGAGTTTATTAAAGCCAAAGGGAATTATTCTGAAATTCATTATATCAAAAATTCAGTAGCCAAAAAGAAAATGATGTTAGTATCATTAAAAATTGTAGAAGAACAAATAAATTCTGTTGAAAATATTGTTAGATGCCATAAATCCTATATGGTTAATCTAAGAAAAATAGTTAAAATATCAGGTAATTCACAGGGATACAAATTACATTTTGAGGGTATAAATACTTCTATTCCAGTATCAAGAAATTTTCCTAAATCTATATTACTTAATTTAAAACATTCAAAAATATAGAAAAGCACAGTATTAAAATAAGTAAATACTGTGCTTTAATATCTAATTAATTTGATTTTCTAATAACCTTTCAAGGTATTCAATCAAACTCATTTTCTCTTTAGCATAATCACAATTAATCTGCATTGCAATCGCAATTTCTAACTGAGGATGATAAGCAAAAATTGAAACAAATCCTGGAAATGAACCTGTGTGTCCATATAATTCTCCCAATTCTGTTTGAAATATGAAGCTCCCCATGCCACATGAAACATTTTCTGTTAATTTTCCATTCTTATCAGGTGTTACCATTTGTTGCAATGTTTCAGCAGAAAACAATTCACATTCATAATATAATTTTGCCCATTTAGCCAAGTCTGATGTAGTACTTGCTATACCACCCCCAGTCCATTCTAGTTGAGGATTAAAAATAAGCTCACCATCTACTACAACTATTTCAGGCATTGTAAATAATTCATTAGGCTTGGAATATCCAACAGGTAAATTACCTATCTTTCTATTAATGGCTGGATATGTTGATGTAAGATTCTTCGGAATTAAAATTCTATTTTTCACTTCGTCATAATAATATACATCAGTAATTTTTTCAATTAACATCCCTAGTAATAAATAATTTGTATCAGAGTATCCCCAAGAGTTACCAGTTTCATGTATGGGATCAATGTTGAAAATATATTCTAAACGATCTTTATAACTCCATACTTTATCAGGATAATCAAGCACTATATCCCAAAATCCTTCTTGAAAAATATAACGTGGCAAACCACTGGTATGTCGTAATAACATTTCAATTGTTATGTCATGGATATTAGGCAATTTATCGAGCCACTCATTGTCTGGAAAATAATCCAAAAACTTATCTTCTAAACGAATACTTCCATCTTCTACTAATTGCATTATTATGGTTGCTGCAAAAGTTTTTCCAATACTTCCAGAGAACATTACATGTTGAGGGGTTAATTCTTTCTTATTTTGAATATCTGCATAACCAAAAGAATAATCTTGTTGTTTTCCATCTTTGTATATAATGGAAAGATTTAATCCGGGAATATCATTTTCTGCAATTAATTCCTTAGCTATTTTCTCGATTTCATTATTAGTAGTCTCCTTTTTGTTACTATTCATCAAAAAGAAAGGAAAAAATAAAAATAAAAGTACTCTTTTCATATCATCATTATTTAAGTGAAAAAATCATTTCATATTGAGTTGTATAAATTTTAAAGTCATGTTTTTCTAAAAACGTACACATATAGTGTTCAGGTAAAATATTATTAATCTTAATTTCTGAGACCTCTGTTTTTAATTTATTTATTAATTGTGTAAGTAATAAACTTCCTATTTTTTTTCGTCTGAAATCCTTTTTTACTGCTAAGGTAAAAATCCATTCTAAAGTTGGGTAATAAGCTATAAATCCCACACAATCTCCATCTATAAATGCTCCATCAATTATAAATTCTTCTTGAATATTATTAATTGCATCAAAATTGTACTCCCATGAAATCTCCCAATCTATAAAATCAGTATACTTTATTAAATCTTTTCTATCTATACTTTTAATAAGAATATTAGGTAAAATTGGAATTTTAGAATTAAACAAGTTGGTATCAATTTTATAGCAATTAAAATCTCTATTAATTGAAAATCCTTGTTTTTTATAAGCCTTTATTGCTGCATTATTATCCTGAATTACTTCTAAAATAAAATTCTTTACACCTGCTATTTTTAATTTTGACACTGCAAAATCAAACATTGAACCAGCAATTCCATTTCCTTGAAATTCAGGAATAACTCCGGTTCCTGCATCAAATGCACATAACTCGTTATTCATTTTATCAATACCAATAATCAGAAAGCCAATCAGTTCACTCTTATAAAATGCGCCAACAGATAAGTTGTAATTAACTCTATCCATTTTTGCCCTTCTTTTCATTCTATCAATTGTTAAATAACTCATATCAACAAGATAATTTGCAAAAGCCTTTTTCCATGTTTTATAAATTATATTAAAATCGGTATCCTTAAGTAATTCAATCTTAATCATAATTTTTACTTATTTCAGTGCCTTCATACATAAGTTAACAAGTCTTTTCTGTTCTTCTGCATCAATTAGTGTATCATAATGATATCCCTTTTTACTATACTCAATAAATTTTACAGGAATAGTTAAAATTGTTAGCAGAACATCAATTTCTCTAATTTCTTGCCCAAATTCTCCAGTACTTTTACCAAAAATTAAAATTTGTTCCGAAAGTTTATTAATTGCTTCGTGCCTAGATTTTGGATATTCAAAATCATGATCGTAAACTAACATATGAGCAAATGTTAAAGCATGAGGCTCTTCTTCTGTTAAGTTAAAAAGAAATAAAACTATTCCTTCAACAATCTCACTTACAGATTTTTTATCATCTAATAAACTAAATATATAATCATGAAATTGTTTTAATTGTGTTTCAAGTATATCCTTTACAAGATCTGATTTGTTTTTATAATGTCTATATAAATATCCATCTGAGACATTTGCTCGTTTTGCTATTTCTGCAATAGAAGCACCATGATATCCTTTCTCTACAATCAGGATTTTTGTTTCGGTTTTTATTCTTTCAATTTTAGTTGAATCAATAACTCTCATAATATTACCATTTTATATAATGAATGAATATTCATTTATCAAATAAAGCATAAATTTTCTAATAAAACAAATTGTTCATTAAATATGATTATTCTATTAATGATTAAGGAGAACTATAATTGTTAATAAATCTGTTAATATAATATTGCGATTTCTATTTTTTATAATCAAGTTTTATTTATCTTTGTTCAGAATATGATTTTCTGAAATTTAAAAAATGACATTAAAAATATTTAAAGACAAAATACAGTCAACAGAACAAAATATAAGGGTCGTTTGACCCCGTAAAACAGGTTTCTTTTTTAAGAAACCTGTTTTTTTTGTGCAATAACGAACGGTTATGATATTTCTAGTATTAAGTATTTTATCATCAGCAGCAATTTATGTAATCTTCAAGTACCTTGACAGATTTAAGATAAATACTTTTAATGTTATCATAGTTAATTATATTACCGCTGCAATTTTAGGTATTTTACTTACAAAAACACAAGTAGAAATATTACCTATTTACAAAAATGCCTGGTTCCCCTACTCCATTATTATTGGTGTTTTATTTATAATGATGTTCGTTGTTATTGCTAAATCATCTCAAGTAGTTGGAATTGCAATTACAACAGTTTCAAATAAGATGTCGGTTATAATTCCCATCGCATTTTCAATTATTATCGATCCTTTAGATGTACTTACCAATTTTAAAGCAATTGGAATAATATTAGCCATTCTAGCTGTATTTTTATCTGTATATCGAAAAAGAAAAGTTGAGTTTGATCCTCGAAATATTTATCTACCAATAATTTTATTTCTGGGAATGGGCCTAGTCGATTCTTTCGTTAAATACGCCCAGCATAAATATGTCGCCGACGATATTCTCCCATTGTTTACAGTTATTTTATTTGCAATGGCTGCTGTATCTGGTTTAGTAACTAAACTATTACGTAAAACTCCATTTCGAGAATTAATCGACACAAAAATTCTATTATGGGGCATAACTCTAGGAATCTGCAATTATGGATCTTTATATTTTATTATAAAGGCATTAAATTATAAAAACAGTTTAGGAAATACAATGGATGGTTCTATTGTATTTGGAATTAATAATTTAGGGGTTATTGCTTTATCTGTAATTATTGGATTAATTGTATTTAAAGAGAAATTCCTTAAAATTAATTGGGTAGGAATAATAATATCATTTGTTGCAATCTATATATTATCAAGAACATAAATGGCTGACTTTATAGATGAATATTTAACTATTAGTGAACCTTCTGAAGGTTTTTTTAAAGATCGAGGAAGCAAATTTCTTGCTTTTGCATATCCTGTTTCTACAGAAGAAGAGATTAAAGCTATTCAGGAACAATTACGTAGCGATTATCATGATGCACGACATCATTGTTTTGCATATATGTTGGGAAAGGATAAGAATATCTTTCGTGCAAACGATGATGGAGAACCTTCTAGTACGGCAGGAAAACCAATTTTAGGACAAATAAATTCATTCGAATTAACTAATATATTAATTATTGTTATAAGATATTTTGGTGGAACTAAGCTTGGAGTTAGCGGATTAATTAACGCATATAAAACTGCCGCAGAAGAAGCTCTTAAGAATGCTAAAATCATAAAAAGAACCTTACACGATATATATGAACTAAGATTCGAATATCCAGTAATGAATGATGTAATGAAGATAATGAAGGAACAACAAATTGAACATATCGATCAAAATTTTGAATTATCATGCTCAATTACTTTAAGCTTACGAAAAGCCGACATAGATAGAGTATTAAGCAAATTTGATCGAATTAAAGATTTAAAAATTGAATATATAGAAACAAGATAAGATAAAACTTAGGACAAATAACTAAGAAAAAATAAATAAAAATAAGTACCACTAATAAACTCGGATTAATGGAAAACAAAAATTTAGTTTCAATCACGGATTATTCGAAAGAAGAGATCTTTGAAATACTAGATCTTGCTGCGGATTTCGAAAAGAATCCAAATCAAAACCTTTTAGACAATAAGGTAATTGCCACCCTATTTTTTGAACCTTCAACACGTACACGTTTAAGTTTCGAAAGTGCAATTAGCCGTCTTGGTGGAAAATACATTGGTTTCACCGATGCAAGTTCATCAAGCGTTTCAAAAGGAGAATCGCTAAAAGATACTATAATGACTGTTGCAAATTACAGCGACATGATTATTATGCGTCACCCAATCGAAGGAAGTGCACGATGGGCAAGCGAAGTTAGCCGTGTGCCTATTGTAAATGCCGGCGATGGAGCAAATCAACATCCTACTCAAACTTTATTAGATCTATATTCGATAAGAAAAACTCAAGGTACATTAGATAACTTGAATATTTTCTTTGTTGGGGATCTAAAATATGGACGAACAGTACATTCTTTACTGCAAGCTATGGCAATGTTTAATACTACTTATCATTTTATTTCACCTAAAGAACTTAGAATTCCAGATGAATATAAGCTGTTTCTAGATCGTAAAGGATTAAAATATCATGAACATAGAGAATTTGACGGTATTATTTCCGATGCTGATATAATTTATATGACTCGTATCCAAAGGGAACGATTCTCTGATCCTATGGAATATGAAAAAACTAAGAACTCTTATGTATTGAAAAACGGTATGCTCGAAAATACTAAATCAAACATGAAAGTTTTACATCCACTACCTAGAGTAAATGAAATTGATACAAATGTTGATGAAAACGAAAAAGCATATTACTTTACTCAAGCTTTAAACGGTGTTTACACACGACAAGCGATTATCACTCATATTTTAGGACTTAAAAAATAATAATTATGGTAATGGACGATAAAAAACTTCAAGTAAGTGCTATTAAAAATGGCACTGTAATAGATCATATTCCAGCTAATAGTCTATTTAAGGTAATCAATATTTTAGGACTAGAAAAGATTGAATCTCAAATGACTTTCGGATCCAATTTTGAGAGTAAACGCTTAGGGCTTAAAGCAATTATTAAATTAGCTAATGTTTTCTTTAAAGATGAGGATATTAATAAAATTGCTTTAGTAGCACCTGAAGCAAAATTGAATATCATAAAAGATTACCACGTAGTTGAAAAGAAAATTGTAGAAGTTCCAGATAAAGTAAATGGAATTGCTAAATGTGGAAATCCAAAATGTATAACAAATCATGAAGGAATTGTTACAAGATTTACAGTTGTTTCAAAAAAGAAAGTTGCAATTAAATGCCATTACTGTGAAAAAATCACAGACTCCGAGCATATGAAAATTTTTTAAATAAAAAGAGCCGTTATATAAAATAACGGCTCTTTTCTTTAATAATAAAATATCTTATCTAATTCTATCCATACTGCGAATTAAAGCTTCATCTTTTCCAATTGCTCTAATAGCTAAATAAGTAAATATTGCAGCTATAAATGGAAAAATCGCTGTTATTTGATAACTAACAACTCCATCCAATTGTTTTGAAAAATTATGAATATAATAATAGTTTAATCCCAAATACCCCAACATTAATATAATATTAAAAGAGTTTAAGCGCATTTGTAATACTCTCTTTTTATACAGAAATATTGAAACAAAAGAAATTAAAATAGTAATAACCAATAATATAACTGGTGGAACCGTTAACAAATACATACCTGGTTCATTCTCAATCGAGAGACCATTAAAATTATAAATAAATAACTGACCATCTGAACTTAACAATTCAGCTAAAGGATATGCAAATATTGATCCTAATAAAATGGTAACAATTAATAAATAAACAGATTGAATTCTTTGAATCATAACACCTTAACCAATAAAAAATTTAAAAATCACGTTAATTTCCAACAAAATTAGAGCTTTTTAATAATATTACAACAGAAAACAATGATTTTATCGAGCCTTACATCAAAATTTCATCAATTGATTTTCTATATCTCTTTTGAGATTCACGTTCTTTTAGATCATCTGGAAATAATTCTATTTCACCTTTATAACCTATTGCCATTACGGACATCAACTCGAAATTATCATTCAAATCAAAAAGTTCCCTTGCTTTGCTAACGTTATACCCTCCCATTTGATGAGCATATAAACCTAAATAAGTTGCCTGAGCTAAAAGATTTCCAACAGCCATTCCAGTGTCATATTGTGCAAATCTATTTGGTTTACCAGTAGCAGATGAATAATTTCGAGCTATACTTAAAACAAGAACTGGAGCATATTTTGCCCAATATTGATTTGCTTCAACCAAACAATCGAAAAGTTTTTGATAATTCTCATTTTGACTTTTAATTCCAACAATAAATTGCCAGGGTTGCTCATTATAAGATGATGGAGCCCAACGTGCTGCTTCTAAGAGCATTGCTAATTTCTCTTCTTCAATTGATTTAGATGAAAAAGTAACAGTACTATGTCTTTCTCTAATTACTTGATGTATATGATCCATAACAGTTTATTTTTTTTAATTTTGAAATATAAACAACAAGTTAATGAAAGTGTTCACGCGTAAGATACACAATACCCCTATAAATCAAAATATGTTTAATAATATTAAGTTTATATATAAAATCTTCTATTAAGGTTTGAAAATCAAGAAATGATTTCTTAGAATTGTAGCTTGAAGAAAAAAAAACAAATTATTATGTAACAATTTAAAAATCAAAATTATGACAAAAATGACAAGCCAGGATTACATCAACAGAGAAGATAAATATGGTGCACATAATTATCATCCACTACCTGTTGTTTTAGAAAGAGCTGAAGGCGTTCATGTATGGGACGTAGAAGGAAAACAATATTATGATTTTTTGTCTGCATATTCTGCAGTTAACCAAGGACATTGCCACCCAAGAATTATTGAAGCAATGACAGAGCAAGCTAAACAGCTTACTTTAACTTCTAGAGCGTTTTATAATAGCGTATTAGGTGAATATGAAGAATATGTAACTAAATATTTTGGTTTTGATAAGGTATTACCAATGAACACTGGTGCTGAAGCTGACGAAACTGCAATTAAACTTGCTCGTAAGTGGGGTTACATGAAAAAAGGAATTGCTGAAGATCAAGCAAAAATAGTTTGTTGTAATGAAAACTTCCACGGAAGAACAATTACAATCGTATCTATGTCTACTGATCCAGATGCTTATAATAACTATGGTCCTTTTACTCCTGGATTCGTAAAAATACCTTATAATGATTTAGAAGCATTAGAAAATGAATTAAAAGATGAAAATGTAGCAGCATTCATGGTTGAACCTATTCAAGGTGAAGCTGGTGTTTATGTTCCTGAAGATGGATACTTAAAGAAAGCATCTGAGCTATGTAAAAAATACAATGTTCTTTTTATTGCTGATGAAGTACAAACAGGTATTGCACGTACAGGTAAAATGTTAGCTGTTGACCACGAAGACGTTAAGCCAGATATCTTAATCTTAGGTAAAGCAATTTCAGGTGGAGTATTCCCAGTATCTGCAGTATTAGCAAATGATGATATTATGCTTTGTATTAAGCCAGGTGAACATGGTTCTACTTTTGGTGGTAATCCAATTGCTTGTAAAGTTGCAATGACAGCTTTAGAGGTTATTAAAGATGAAAAATTAGAAGAAAATGCTGAACGTTTAGGAAAAATTTTCCGTGACGAGTTCGAAAGCATTGATTCTGATATGATTGAATTAGTTCGTGGTAAAGGTTTATTAAATGCTGTTGTAATTAAAAACAAAGAAGGCAAAACTGCTTGGGATGTTTGTGTTGCAATGAAAGAAAATGGTGTTTTAGCTAAGCCTACTCATGGTAATATTATCCGTTTTGCTCCACCATTAGTAATTACAGAGGAGCAGTTGCGTGATGCAATGAACAAAATCAAAGAAGTATTCAAAAAATTTGAATAGTTTTATCGATAAACGATTAAACCTTATTATTAAAAAGCTGTCTCAAATTTGAGCAGCTTTTTTTTTATGCCTCTCAGAAAATAATTTATTAATACAAAACTATTACATGATGAAATTTAGAAAATCTCTAAAAAATGCTTTTATAATGTTATTTGCAATAACATTATTAGGAGCATGTAATGAAACTAAAGTAAAAGAGAAAATTACTTTAGACCTAAGTTTAATTGATACTACTTTTAATCCAGCCGATGACTTTTTTCATTATGCAAATAACGGTTGGATGAAGATGAACCCACTTCCTGCAGATGAAAGTTCATACGGAACTTTTAATCAGTTAAGAAAAGAAACAAGCATAAAAGTCCAAACTCTGCTTGAAGAGCTTGCCGAAGGTACATTTGATCAAGGAACTAACGAACAAAAAATTGGCGATTTCTATTCAATGGGAATGGACAGTGCTAAAATTGAAAAGCAAGGTCTTGAACCATTAAAAACTGAATTTGATCGTATTGCTTCTATTTCTACTATTGAAGATGTTCAAAATCAAATAGCCCATTTTCACTTACATGGAATAAGTTCTGCATTTAACTTTTATGGAACAACAGATATTAAAAATAGTGATATGAACATTGCTGCAATGTCTCAAGGTGGTTTAGGGATGACAGATATGGACTATTACGTTAATAAAAATGAGAGATCAGAAGAAGTTAGAAAGGCTTATTTATTGCATCTTGAAAAAATGTTAGTTCTTGAAGGAATTGAACAAGAAGAAGCAAAACAAAATGCACAAGTTATTATGTCTATTGAATCGAGATTAGCACATTCATCTATGACAAGACTTGAAAGTAGAGATCCTCATGCTACTTATAATAAAAAAACATTTACTGAAGTAACTGATCTTTATTCTAACTTCAATTGGGAGAACTATTTAACCAGCTTAGGTATTGAGTACCGCGGTGATATAAATGTTAAGCAACTAGATTTCTTTACCGAACTAAATAAAATGTTTAATGATGTATCTGTTGAAGATTGGAAAATATACTTTAACTGGAATTTATTAAATACTACTGCAAATTATTTAACCGATGCTCTTCAGGAACAAAATTTCGACTTTTATGGACGTACAATGAGTGGAAGCGAAAAAATGCAAGAAAGATGGAGAAGAGTGTTAGGAACTACTAACGGTGCTTTAGGTGATGCAATAGGTCAGAAATTCTCAGAAAAACATTTCCCTGCAGAAGCTAAAACACGCATGGTAACACTTGTAAATAATCTAAAAATTGCATTAGCACAAAGAATAGATAATTTAGAGTGGATGAGCGAAGAAACTAAAATAAAAGCTAAAGATAAATTAGCTGCTATGAACGTTAAAATCGGATATCCTGATAGCTGGAAAGATTTTGAAAAATTACAAGTTGGAAAAGAAGCTTTTGTTTTAAATGTTTTAGCAGCAAATAAATTTTGGCAAGAAGACAATTACAATGAAATTGGAAAACCTGTAGATAGAACAGAGTGGTTCTTCCCTGCTCATACAGTTAATGCATACTACGCTCCTACTTTAAATGAAATCTGTTTCCCAGCTGGCATATTGCAACCTCCTTTCTTTTATTTAGATGGTGATGACGCTATTAACTACGGTGCCATAGGAATGGTTATAGGTCACGAAATGTCTCATGGTTTTGATAATAGAGGTAGACTTTATGATAAAACTGGGAATTTTGTAAACTGGTGGACTGATGAAGACGCAAAACGATTTGACGAAAGAGCTCAAGTATTAGTAGATCAACATAATAATATTGTTATTATTGATGATTTACACGCAAATGGTGAGTTAACCTTAGGCGAAAATATTGCCGATTTAGGAGGATTAAATATTTCGTTAACTGCTTTTAACAACGCTCAAAAAGAAAATCCACAAACTGAATTAATTGGCGGTTATACTAAAGAACAAAGATTTTTCTTAGCTTATGCGCGTGTTTGGGCAAACAATATGCGCGATAAAGAAAGAATTAGATATACTAAAGAAGACGAACATCCAATTCCTGTAAATCGTGTTAATGCACCTTTATCAAACATGCCTGAATTCCAAGCTGCATATAATGTTAAAGAAGGAAATACACTATATTTACCAGAAGAAGAAAGAGCTTCGATCTGGTAATGCTAAAATTAAAAATATATGAAAAGCCGTGCAATTCGCTCGGCTTTTTTTTATCTTCACCGCTTGATTAAAAATTACTTAATTAATACTCAAAATAATGAAATTCAAATTAACATTAAAACTCGCTACTATAGCGATTATTAGCATGATTTTAACTACTTCATGTCAACAGCAGGTTGACACAAAAATTACTTTAGATGTAAGTCAGATCGATACAACTTTTGATCCAGCAGAAGACTTCTATCATTTTGCAAATAATGGTTGGATGAAAAGTAATCCTTTACCAGATGATGAAAGTAGATATGGTTCTTTTGATCAATTAGCAAAAGAAACAAGTGTAAAAGTTCAATCTCTTTTAGATGAACTTGCAAACGGAAAATATGAACAAGGTTCGATTGAACAAAAAATTGGTGATTTCTATTCAATGGGAATGGATATTGAAAAAATTGAAGCTCAAGGTTTAGAACCACTAAAACCAGAATTTGAAAAAATAGCTTCAATTGCAACTATGGAAGATGTTCAAAATCAAATTGCACATTTTCATACTTATGGAATTAGATCAGTGTTTGGATTTTATGGTTCAATAGACAGTAAAAATAGCAGTATGAACATTGCTCATTTAGGCCAAAGTGGTTTAGGAATGTCCGATAGAGATTACTATTTAAATGATGATGAACGGACTGTAGAGATTCGTAATGCTTACGAAAAGCATCTTGTAAAGATGATGGTTTTAAGTGGTATTACTGAAAAAGATGCTACTTTAAAAGCAAAAACAATTATCAAAATTGAAACTCGCTTAGCTGAAGCTTCTTACACAAGATTAGAAAATAGAAACCCTCATGCAACTTATAACAAAAAGACTCAAAAAGAGGTAATTAATATCTATCCAAATTTTGATTGGAAAAAATATATTGCTTCAATAGGTGTTGAATACGATGGAGACATAGTTGTTCGTCAGCCTAAATTCTTCGAAGAAGTAAATAAAATGATGGTTGATATTACGGTTGAAGAATGGAAAGATTATTTCTATTGGAATTTCTTAAATACAACTGCAAATTACTTAACTCAAGAAATTCAAGAACAAAACTTCGATTTCTACGGAAGAACAATGTCTGGAAGTCAAGAAATGCGTCCACGTTGGAGAAGAGTTCTTGGCACTACAAACGGAGCTTTAGGTGATGCTATTGGTCAGAAATTCTCTGAAAAATATTTCCCTGCCGAAGCAAAAACAAGAATGGTATCTCTTGTAGAGAATTTAAAAACTGCTTATGCTCAACGAATCGATAAATTAGAATGGATGAGTGATGAGACTAAAGCCAAAGCTAAAGATAAATTAGCATCTATGAGAGTTAAAATTGGTTTTCCTGATGAGTGGAGAGATTTCTCTGGATTAGAAGTTGGTCGTGAAGCATTTGTATTAAATGTATTAGCATCTAATAAATTTGAAAACGAATTTTACAATAGTCAAATTGGACAGCCGGTTAATAAAGAAGAGTGGTTTTTCCCTGCTCATACTGTAAATGCATATTATGCTCCACAACTAAATGAAATTTGTTTCCCAGCCGGTATTTTACAACCTCCTTTCTTTTACTTAGATGGTGATGATGCAATTAATTATGCTGCAATTGGTGCTGTTATTGGTCATGAAATGTCGCACGGTTTCGACGATCAAGGTAAAGAATATGACAAAGAAGGTAACCTTACTAACTGGTGGACAGCTGAAGATTCTGAGCGTTTTAATGCCAGAACAAATGTTCTTGTTGAGCAATTTAACAAAATAGTTGTTCTTGATGATTTACATGCAAACGGTGAACTTTCATTAGGAGAAAACATTGCAGATTTAGGTGGTTTAAGTATTGCTTATACTGCATTCCAAAATGCACAAGCATTAAATCCTCAAGCAGATATGATTGATGGTTATACTCCAGATCAACGATATTTCTTAAGTTGGGCTAGAGTTTGGGCTCAAAACGTTCGTGAAAAGGAAATGGTTCGAAGAACAAAAGAAGATGTTCATTCGTTAGGAATTAACCGTGTTCATGGTCCTTTAGCGAATATCGCTGAATTCCATGCTGCATTTGACGTTAAAGAAGGAAATACTTTATATTTACCAGAAGAAGAAAGAGCTTCTATTTGGTAGTATTATCACATTAATATTTTTCAAAAGCCGTGCATGTTATGTACGGCTTTTTTATTTCTACTTTGGCTTATCACAATTAAATATTGGCATCTATTATAATTCTTTAACATTTATTGACTTTTAGATAAAATTATTATCAGTTACTTTATACGTACTAATCTAAATACTATAAAATTATGAGAAATATAATTATTGCAATTCTTCTATTTTCGCTTACTTCAAATGCACAAGACAAAGCAAAATTTCCTAATATTACATTAGTCAATAGTATTACATACAACGACACCTCGTTTACTGAAAACCATCCGGGATGTGGATTTCTAATTGATATAGGAGATGAAATATTAGCTGTTACATGTAAGCATGTTCTATGGGAAAACAAACCTTTAAACATTTCGTCAGTAGATATTAATGATCAAATTACCAGCTGGAAAATGTTTATTAGAAATGATAAATCACAATATGTTATTCTTGATAAGTTAATTAATAATAATCCTAAAGAAAAAATTGGAGAATGGAACACTGATAAGGATTTCTTAGTATTTACAGTTAAAAAAAATCATTCCAATATTAAGCCATTAAAATTAGCATCAGCAAGAGCTCAAAAAGGTGACACCATTTACAAAGTTGGCTGGGCATTTAAAGATAATAATGTACCACAGCAGATTTACAAATCATCCGTTTTTAAATATTCAGGACCTTCGATATTAATTCAGGATTTTGTAAGATCTAACCAAGCTGGCACAAGCGGTTCACCTGTGATCAATAAAAATCAAGAGCTTTTAGGAATTGTTTCAAGTTGGAAATACGATAATGAAACTAAAGCTTGGTATGGAGCTCCTTGCTCAACTGATTATCTTTGGGAAGTTATTTATGATTATTGGCTTCAGAAAAATAACATGCAAAAAAATTACGCTAGTTTTAACTTGTTCATTAGTTATTATAATAAAAAGAATTCGACAGCAGCAATTCCTTCAGACAATTTAATTACAAACCTTTTCTTTGATAATAATATATGTACCAGAGCCGATTATGATGCATTTAAGAAAGAAGCTGAAAAAGAACTTAATATTAAACTAAACGAAGATCTATATTTAACTAACAATTTGATTTTTAATGAATGGAAAAGTAATTACTTAATGAATAAATCAGACATTGAAAATCTTAAGAAGATCGCAGAAAAGGAAAATAACTTTTATTATGATTTTATGATGCTAAGTATGTTTGGATTAGAACTAATTGATTCTAACAATTTAGAAAAAGCATTGGAATTAATGTTATTTACACAGGATGAGTTTCCAAATAACGGACAAGTTTATGCCTTTTTAGCTGATGTATACTCAGCTAAAGGAAACAAAGAGAATGCAAAAATAAATTACGAGAAATGTCTTAAGTTCTACCCTGGCTATCCTTACGCAAAAGATAAATTAAGAAATTTATAATTATTATTGGTGCTACTTTTTAATTAAAATTTTATATAAAAAGTAGTACCAACATCTTTTTTAGAACTTACAGTAATAACACCTTCATGAAGATTAACTATTTGCTTAACAAAACTTAATCCGATTCCTGTACCTTTTTCTTTTGTTGTATAAAATGGAATAAATATATTATCGATTTTATTTTCATCAATTCCATGTCCGTTATCAGAAATAGTTATTGCAGTTTCTTCTTTATTTTGATTTAAAGATATTGTAATTAAAGGCTCATTTACTCCATTTAAAGCTTCAATAGCATTCTTTAATAAGTTAATTATAGCTTGTTCTAAAAGTCGTCCATCAACAATTCTTTCAATATTTTTTTCAATTTCAAGTTTAAGTTTGATGTTTAATTTATTGAAATCTTCTTTATAAATATTTATAGCATTATGAACTAATATATCAATTTCTGTAGTATCTAGATTAAGTTTTCCAACACTAGTAAGCTTTCTGTAATTCTCTACAAACTGCATTAAACTTTCACTTCTTTTTTCAATAATTTCAATATCCTCAATCGCATCTAAGATAGTATTACTAGTATCACTTATATCTTTAATATTTTCATTTAACGATCTTCGTATCGAATAAGTAAGATTAGTTATAGGAGCAATCGAGTTCATTATTTCATGTGTTAAAACACGAATCAGTTTTTGCCATGACTCTAATTCCTTTTTATCTAATTCTGCAGTAATATTTTGAACAGAAACTAGATTTATATATTCATTATTTATTTTTAATTGTTTCTTCTGTACTAAAATTTGAATAGGCTCATTTACTATGTTTATCTTAAACTGAAATGTCAAATTAGGTTGATTATCAGTAATTTTATTAACCAATTCCATATTCAAATCCTTCAATTCTTCAATATTATTTATTTTTTCAATTTTCAATAATGATAAGAATGCAGAATTTATAAACTGAATACCACCTTTACTTTCAAATGCAATTAATCCAACATTTATCTGTTCAATTACAAATTGCAAAAATTGGTATTGCTTCTCCTTCTCTATTCTACTATTTATAATTAAATCGGCTGTATTATTAAGAATCTTTGCCAATTTTGAGAAATTACCTTTTAAATCAGAAGAAAATCTGTATGAAGTGTCATTAATATTTAGAACTTCTAAAAAGCTTATAACTTCTCTATTTATTCTATTTAAATAAATCATTAATAATATTACCTGAATAATAATTAATACCGTACACAAAAACTTTGTATAAACCCGCAGATCATACTGAAATTGCAGTCCTAAACATAGAGTAGTAGCAATAATAAAAACTATTCTTACAAGTACATTTATATAAAAATTTCTAAATCCCATGCTTCGACATTTTAGAATATAACGATGTTCTTGAGATTCCTAAGGTTTTTGATGCTTTTGTTATATTTCCTTTTGCATCGTTTAGTGCTTTTTCAATAGCAGATTTTTCAAGAACTTCAAGATTTAAGGTAAATAAATTTGTATTATTTTCTGTCTCAATTTCATAACCAAATAAATCACCAGACTTAATAATATTATCTTCATTTAAAATTACAGCCCTTTCAATCACATGTTTCAACTCTCTAATATTCCCAGGCCAATTATAAGTAATCAATCTATCATAAGCTGTTTTATTTAATTTAATATTGCTTTTATTATATCTAATAGAGAATCTTTTTAAGTAATAATCGGCTAACAATTGAATATCCGAACTACGATTTCTTAATGGAGGATTTGTTATTTCTATAGTATTAATACGAAAATACAGATCATCACGAAATAACTGATCTTGTATCAATTGCTTTAAATCTTTATTTGTTGCACAGATTAATCTTGCATTAAATTGCTTTATTTCTGATGAACCAACCGGAGAATATTCTCGGTTTTGAATTACAGTTAATAGTTTTGATTGTAAACCAATAGATAAATTTCCAATCTCATCAAGAAATAAAGTACCATCAGCCGCAGTTTCTATTTTACCAATTTTATCTTCTTTTGCATCGGTAAAAGCACCTTTTACATGACCAAACAATTCACTTTCAAAAATATTTTCACTAATAGTATTTAAATCAACTGAAAGAAACATTTTAGAATTTCGTTCTGAGTTATTATGAATTTCGTGTGCAATTAACTCCTTACCTGTTCCATTTTCTCCAAGAATTAATACATTAGCATCGGTTTTAGCTACTTTCTTAACAGTACTTAGTACTTTTTTAATAGATTCTGATTCGCCAATTATAGGTTCGTTTTTACTCTTAATTTCATTAACTACAGATTCCTTTTCTTTTTTCAATTGATTAATCTCAATTTTAGAGTCATGTAATTCAATTGCATTTTGAATTGTTACTATTAATTTCTGAGGTTCCCATGGTTTAGTTACAAAGTTAACTGCACCTTGTTGAATTGCTTTTACCGCCATATCAACCTCACCATATGCAGTAATCAATATAACAGAAATCGAATTATCGATTTGTTTAATTTTACTTAACCAATACAATCCATCACGTCCTGATTGATCACCTTCAGTAAAATTCATATCTAATAAAACAACATCTATCTTATGTGATTTTAAAAAAGATGTAATTTTTTGAGGTTGCGACAAAATATGGATCTCATCAAAATCGAATTTTAACATTCGAGTTAAGGATTTTAATAAGTCCTGATTATCATCAACAGCAAGTATTTTTCCTTGTTTTTTCATAAATTTCCAAAAATTACAAATCAAAATTATAAAAAAGTGTTAAATATTCGTCAATTTAGTGTCGGATTCTTAACAGTTTTTAAGTTGGACAAAATTTACAATTATATATTTACTTGACATTGTGAAACTTAACTACTATGGCATAGTATTGGTTTATCATCTTTAAATCAAAAAACAAACATTATGCTGATAAATTATATTAAAACTGCTTATCGCAACATGACCCAAAACCTGAGTCAAACTTTAATCAATATATTAGGTTTAGCTGTTGGTATGACTTGTGCTCTTCTAATATTTTTATGGGTACAAAATCAAGTAAACTATGATCAATGGCAATCAAAAAAAGATCAAATTCATAGATTAGAGTTTAGTACATGGGTTATAATGCCACCTTATATTGGAGATTTGGTAACAGAATTACCTGAAGTTGAAGATATGACAAGATTTTATTTCTGGCATCAACCAACCTTAACATTCAAAGAAAGTGCATTTAATGTTGATAATTTCGCATTTGCTGATAGTACTATTTTAAATATATTCACATTTGATTTTATACATGGAAACCCATCAGATGCCCTAAAAAATCCTTTTTCAATTGTTTTAACAGAAAGTATTTCTAATAAGCTATTTGGCAAAGAAAATCCGGTTGGTAAAGAGATTCTAATGGATAATGAAAATGCGTATACGGTAACTGCTGTTATTGCTGATGTTAAAAACCTTCATCTTGAAATAAATGGTATTGCTTCATTACAAGATATAGCTAAAATTTATGGCAATAATAAATTTTTAGAAGCACACACTCATAACTTTCTAATATATTTACTTTTGAACGAAAACTCCAATTATAAGAATGTACAAAAGAAAATAAACGAATTAGTCTTCAAAGATTATAAAAAAGATCCTTGGGATAAATTATTGCTGAGGCCATTTAATGATATATATTTTGAGCGTGGATTATCAAATGAATCAGGAGTTAAACATGGAAATAAAAATCTAGTAATTATTTTTAGTGCTATATCAATTTTAATACTAATTATCGCATGTATTAATTTCATTAATATTACAACTGCTAAAGCAAACCTGCGTGAAAAAGAAATCGCAATAAGAAAGGTGCTTGGTGCTGGAAAAAGAAAGATCGCAAATCAATTTATGGGTGAAACATTTATATTAGTTATAATTGCTCATATAATAAGTATAGTAATTCTTGAATTTGTACTTCCTAAATTCAGTTTAGTCACAAATGAAAGTATTACTTTTTCTTACACTTCTCCACAATTCTTATTTATAACTCTTAGTATTGTTTTATTAACCACAGTTTTATCTGGAATATACCCATCAATTTATTTATCATCATTAAAACCTGTTCTGTTACTTAAAGGAAAATCAGGAGCGAAAAAAAATAAAGGTAATTTTAGAAAAGTATTAATGATATCTCAATTTACTATCTCCATATTTCTAATTATTGCAACAATCATAATAGTAAAACAACTTGATTTTGTTTTAAATAAAGATTTAGGGTGGAATAAAGAGAATATTATTACATTTAAACTTAAAGGAGACAAATTCTCTGGAGAAATTGACAATGTAACTAGTAACAAAGGTGTATTTACAAATGAATTATTAAAAAATTCTAATATTATTAATACATCGTATATAACTCAAAGTCCTGGCGATTTAAAAAATACGTGGTCGTGGAGTTATCTGGGAATTGATTATCCAACAAAAATATTTAATGCTGACCCTGAACTTGTTAATTTACTCGGTTTAGAAATTATATCTGGTCGAAATCTATCTTACGATTTTCCTTCAGATAAGTCGGGTAGTAAAATGATTATCAATGAATCTGCAGCAAAAACAATGAAATTAGAAAATCCAGTTGGTACAATTCTATCGGAAGAACATGGAATGGAAATAATTGGAGTAGTTAAAGATTTTAATTTTAATTCACTTCATTCTAATATTGAACCAATGGCAATAAGATGGTATCCTAAATCAAATATAGCTTGTGTAAAAATAACAGGAAATAACATTCCAAAAACGATTAAATACATTGAATCGCTTTATAATGAGTTTTGTCCGAAATATCCATTTGAATATAATTTTCTGGATAAGGAATTTGCATTACAATATGAAAACGAAATTAAACAATCTAAGATATTAGTCTTCTTTGCTTTCATTGCAATATTTCTTGCTGGATTAGGTCTGTTTGGAATGGCTTCATTTATTGCCGCAACCAGAATAAAAGAAATTGGTATTCGAAAAGCATTAGGATCATCGACCAAAGAAATAATGGTTCTATTTTCAAGTAATTTTATACGTTGGATTTTTATTGCTTTTGTTATTGCATCACCAATCGCCTATTATCTTGTAAAAGAATGGTTATCACAATATCCTTATCAAACAAATATTAGTTGGTGGATATTTATTATTGCATTAATAATTACAGTATTTATTGCCTTATTTACAATTGGTTATCAAATAATAAAATCTTCGAGAACAAATCCTTCGGAATGTTTACGTTATGAATAAATAGAAAAGGAGCTTAATGCTCCTTTTTTTATTTTAATACTCAGCATAAGTAAACCAATAAGTTTGTGTTTTGCCAAAACTAAATTCCCAATGAATTTTATTAAGATTTTTATACTCGTCATATTCAAAAGTTAAATTCGCATCAAAATCATCATCTCCTTTGAAAAGACCTGATTTTAGCCTATTCCCATCATGATATTTAAATACTATTGTCCCAGTTAGCCATGTATCAAACCTTTCCCATTTCGCCCGTTTTAGAGTTCCATTTTCATTGTATTCGTACGATTCACTTCCTTCAAAGCCATTTGATAGATAAAACAATCTTCTAATTAGTTGTTGCTTATCATTGTAATGATATGAGAACTCTGCTTTTCTTCCATCAGAATAATTTCTGAACGATTTCATTAATGATCCATTCTCATCATATTCATAAGTTGTAATAGTTTCTAATGAATCATATTTATATACCTTTTCAACCAGTTTTTTTGCTTCATACTCATAATAAGAAGGACCACCTTTTTCGTTGTTCCAATCATATTTTTCTTCCTTAACCAAATATTCTTTAGTAGGTTTTATAAATGGACTTGAATACGTATAATATTCAGGAATAATGTTTTTTACAGTCTCATATTCATAATTAAAAGACTGATTCCAATTACCTCCGAAATCCCAAAATTCCTTTATCAAATTACCATTATTATCATAAATGTAATTTATTATCCCTATTTCCTTTCCTTCTTTTTGTATTGATGCCGTTATTAACAAATCATCTTTATAATTATACTTTATAATACCAAAAAACCAACCATTTAATCCACGGCAGTCAGCTTCAATTTTTTTATCTTTTTCATATTTATACCATACAATTCCTTTTACATTATCGCTTCTCTCAAAATAATCTTCTAAAAGATTTCCATTTGAATCATACTTATAAAAATTATTAGAATTGATACTATCTGAAAACTCACGATATTTTCGTATTAAGTTTCCGTTTTCATCTAAAAAATGATAATTTATTGAATATCTGCTCCCATCAGTTAATTCCCATTTTGCCTTATAATTCTTATTTTCCAAGCTATAAAAAAAACGGGTTATCCCCTTTTCTCCTAAAGAATTTTCATAAACAAGATTTTTTAATCGAATATCTGAATTTGAATATGCATTATTCATGTTAATAAAAAATCCAAAAACTACTACTAATGAAATTGCTAAATTTATCTTTTTCATATCTATTAATTTTCAGCAATATAGATAAATCATATTCCATTATTAAAAATGTTCTGCGTAGTAACATAATTTTTCGACAAAATAAAAGAAGCCCATACAATAATCCGTATGAACTTCTTTTAAAGTATTCATATTTTATTTTTTCGAATAGAAATTCTCTTTAATAATCAAATCATTCTCCCAATGCTGAATAGTAACTTCTTCTAACTTCTTTTTATTTCCATTTTTAAATTTAATATTAATCCAAAATTCAACCATAGTTATTGCTCTTTCTTCATCAGAAGTAATCGTTTTAACACCAGCACCAATTACCTCTTCAATCTCTCTTAAAAATTTCTCATCATACTCACGAGCTTTTTTAATTCCCTCTCTTACACTTCCATCATCAGATATGATAACAACATCTTCATGATAGTATTTATCTAATGCATCTAGAAGCTTACCTTCTTCGATCATTCTAAAAAGATCTTTGGATTTTTGATAATAAGTCATTTGTCTTATTTATTAGTTTAAAAATTGGTTGAACGATTTATCTAAATATACAAATTTTATTAATAATCTAAAATAAAAATGGCCACCTTAATTAGGTAGCCAAATTATCAAATTACAATAATACTTATTTATTATATCTGTAATCTACTTTTAAAAGGTAAAAAAGTCATAAAATCTGCATGATGTACTATATAAGCTTCGGTTGTTCTTTTTACCATATCACCTTCACCAGCGTGAGTAGCAATAATATGACAAACTTCAGCAGGAACATTACATTCTTCAGCTATAGAAACTCCTGAGAAAGGGTGACGTAAATATTTACCATAACTACCTTGAACAGATTTTCCATCAACCATTTCATATTCCAATAATTTACCTACATCAGCTAAAATAGCACCAGCTATTACAACATCCATATTGACTGGTAAATCATCTTTAAAAAATTCGTTACACTTAATACCAGCATCACGTGCAATATGAACAACAGCTCTTTTATGTGCCATAAAAGTAACTTTTGTAGGTACTAATAAAGTAAAAGGAATAGTTTGAAGATCTTCTACTGTTAAAACACTTCTTTCCAAAGCAAGTTCCCATGTTTTTGCAGTCTGTTCTCTTAATGTTTCGTCCTGAATCCATTCTAATTCAGGCCATAGTTCTAATACCTTTGCATTCATATATCTTGTTATTTTTTATTTAAAGATAAAAAAAAGAGGATGCATAACAAAATGCATCCTCTTGATAATTATTTAATTATGCTAATTTAGCTATAATTGCATCAGCCATTTGTTGAGTAGATGCAGCTCCTTTTTCAACCACATCCGGGCGACCAGACATTTTCATCATATCATAAGAACGAGATTTTCCTTCTGAAATAACTTCAGCAACTGCCTTACGAATTTTTGCAGCCATCTCTTTTTCTTCAATAAAATCTAACATAGCACATGCAGATTCTACCATTGCAATTGGATTAACAATTGACACATCATAATCTGCGTATTTAGGTGCTGATCCATGCGTAGGTTCAAAAACAGCAACTCCTGAATCTGGATTCATTTGCGCACTTGATGCAAAACCTAAACCACCAATTAATCCTGCGAAACCATCAGAAACAATATCACCAAACATGTTACCGGCAACAATAACTCCATATGTTTCAGGATTTTTTGTTAACCACATCATCTGAGCGTCTATATTTGTGTTCCAAAGATCAATATCTGGATAATCCGCTTTTTGAATTTGTTGAGCCATTTTGTACATCATTCCAGATGTTTCTCTAATAACATTTGGCTTCTCACAAACTGTTACATTAGTATAACCATTCTCTTTTGCATAAGAGAAAGCAGCTCTAAGAATTCTCTCTGTTGCTTTCTTTGTGAAAATACGAGTCGAAACAGAAATTTCATCTTTAGGAGTTTGTCCAAAATTCTTAACAAATTTAGGATGAGTCATTAAAGCATCATACACCTTTTCTGTTGGATTACTCCACTCAACTCCTCCATATAATCCTTCAGTATTCTGACGGAAGATAACAGCATCAACTTCAGGTTCCTCAATTGTATTGTTTGGACCACGACGAATGAAATTCAATGGATTTCCTGTATATGATCTACAAGGACGCATACAAATATCTAATCCGAAATGCTGACGTAAACCAACAATTGGACTTGAATATATTAAACCTTTATCCTGTAATTCAGGAATTAGTTCGGTTGCAGCTTCATCTTTTGGTTTTGAAGTTATAGCACCAAATAAACCAATTTTATGTTTATCCAATAAATCAAGAGTACGTTGTGGAAGTGGATTTCCTTCTTTACACCAGAATTCCCATCCAATATCACCTTCAACGTAATCAGCTTCAAAGCCAGCAGCTTCCAGAACTCGGATTGTTTCTTCTAAAACTACTTTACCGATACCGTCTCCGGGCATCGCTACAATTGTCCTTTTTGCCATGTCTACTTTTTTTTAAATTTGTTATAAATTTTAATAAAGATATTATAAAAATAGAATAAAATTTATTCAAACAAAATGATCTATAACTTTTTAGTATATATTTTTCAAATTATTCATAGCCAATAAAATTGAACAAGTAAAAAATAAAAAAGAATATTTTTACTTCATTATTTGTACGTTTTATATTGTTTTGTATGTTTACAAAAAAATAAATACGTTTTACTAATACATAATACTATATAATAATGAAAATATTAAGTGAATTAAATCCAAAAGTTGTTTGGGAATATTTCGAAGATATCTGCCAAATTCCTCGTCAATCAAAAAAAGAAGAAAAGATTATTCAGTTTTTATTAGATTTTGGTAAAAACAATAATCTTGATACAAAACGCGATGAGATTGGAAATGTATTGATTTCAAAACCTGCTACTAAAGGGAAAGAAAATATAAAAACTGTTGTTCTTCAAAGCCATATTGATATGGTATGCGAGGCAAACGAGGGTACAAATCATAACTTTGATACAGATCCTATTAAACCAAGAATTGAAGGTGAGTGGGTTAAAGCTACAGGAACTACACTTGGTGCTGATGATGGTATTGGCATAGCTGCTCAAATGGCTGTTTTAACGTCAACAGACATTGAACACGGTCCAATAGAGTGTTTATTTACTGTTGATGAAGAAACTGGTTTAACAGGTGCTTTTGAGCTTCAACCAGGATTTTTCGAAAGTAAAATTCTTATTAATTTAGACTCGGAAGATGAAGGTGAACTTTTCATTGGTTGCGCTGGTGGAATAGACACATTAGTTACTTTTGATTATGATGAAGAAAAAGTTCCAGAAAATCACGTTGCTTTCAAACTTAGTGTTACTGGATTAAATGGTGGTCATTCAGGCGATGAAATTGATAAAGGTTTAGGAAACTCTTTAAAAATTATGAATCGCTTTTTATGGAATGCAGGAAATGAATTCGATTTAAGAATTGGAGAATTTGATGGTGGTAAAGCTCGTAATGCAATTCCTCGAGAAGCTTTTGCACATGTTACAGTTCATGCAGATGAAAAAGCTGAATTTATTGAACTTTTTAATGACTTTATGCCTGCAATAAAGGCTGAATTAGCTAATACAGAAGCAAAATTAGAATTAGCAATTGAAGAGGCTGATTTACCGAACTTTGTAATAGACGAAGACGCTCAATTTGCATTATTAAACAGCCTCTACGCATGTCCACACGGTGTATATGCGATGAGCATAGATTTGGAAGGTTTAGTTGAAACTTCTACAAACTTAGCTTCAATTAAATTTATTGAAGATAATAAGATTTATATTACAACAAGTCAGAGAAGTTCTGTAGAAACTGCAAAATATGATATCGCAAGTAAGGTAGAAAGTGTTTTTAGATTAGCTGGAGCTGAGGTTAAACATGGTGATGGTTATCCAGGATGGAAACCTAATACTAATTCTGAAATAATGAAAATCACAGAAGAATCTTATGAAAGATTATTCGGAACAAAACCAATAGTTAGAGCAATACATGCAGGTTTAGAATGTGGTTTATTTCTTGAAAAATATCCATATTTAGATATGATTTCTTTTGGTCCTACTATTAAAGGAGCTCACACTCCTGAAGAAAGAATTAATATTGAAACAAACGTAAAATTTTGGGACTTATTAATTGATGTATTAAAAAATATCCCAACGGAATAAACTAAATTATTCTTATTAAAATTACAATCCTGTCTGTTTAATACAGACAGGATTTTTTATACTCATATCACAGGTAATTTTTCAATCAGACATACCCCCTATAAGTAAGATTCACGATCAAATCAATAACGTTTTACCTACATGTCTTCTTGTTCATAATCAATTTATTACACCATTTTTCATCACCTTTTTTTGGTGATATATCTCACCTTACATTTTGAAACTTGGGTATACTATAAACGTAATTCAAGTATTGTTTTAAATGTATATATCAAGTCACCTTTTTATAGAAACCTAAATTTTATTGTAAAATAATTATTGAATTTTTCTTAATACATATTACCATTATTTAAACCAAATAAAAATTAAAACCATGAACATTAAAAAAAGTCTCTTCCTACTAACCTTGTTATTGATTGGGATTAATTTCCTTTATGCACAAGAAAGTAAAAAACAAGAACAAACAAAAAAAATGTATCTCACTGAGGATGGAAAAGTATATTTTCAAAAATCAATGGAGGTCTATTTATGGGTTACTTCAAATCCAAATGATCCTACAAATGCTAAAAAACTAACAGATCAGGATAGTGTTAATCACTTTCATTTAGACACAGAAGGAAAAAATACCATAAGATCACCTTGGAGAGTAGATCCAAAAACGGGAGAATATGTTACTCCTCGTGAAGATGTTGTTTTTGATGTTTTTGCAGATGGAATTAATCCTGTTACTTATATAAAGTTTCTTGAAGCTCCAAAATTCATTAAAAACAATAATACCTATTATGGTAAAGGATTAAAAGTAAATTTAGATGCAAAAGATTCCGGTTCTGGAATTGAATCAACTTTTATAGCTGTAAATAATTCAAAAGACTATAAATCATTCTCAACTCAATTAAATATTGATAAAGAAGATGAAAATATTATTAATTACTATTCAATTGATAATGTAGGTAATTCTGAAACTATTAAATCAAAAAAAATCATAGTTGATTTAACAGCACCTACCAGTACTTTTGAGTTAGTTGGTGAAATAGAAAATAATGTTTTATCTCCAAATGCAAAAATAATTCTTAAAAGTGAAGATAATTTATCTGGGGTTAAAACTATCAAGTATAAAATTGGCGATGGTACCTTTAAATCATATCATAAACCAATATCATTATCAGAAATTACCGATGGTGATATTGAGGTTTTCTTTTATGCAAGTGATAATGTTAACAATACTGAACTTGAAAAATCTACTAATTCAGAAAGCACAGATTCCGGAACAGATCAGGGTGCTAGTTTAAAACTTTATGTAGATAAAATTGCGCCTGAAGTTACAGCAACTATAAAAGGTGATAAGTACAAAGGCAATTATTTATTTGTTTCAGAAAGAACAGAAGTAGAAGTAGTAGCAACTGATAATAAAGCCGGAGTAGAAAAAATAACATATGGTGTAAATACTAAATCAAGAACAAACGAATATGTTGATCCATTTAAATTATTACCTACAAGTGGAGTTCAATATGTTAATTATTCGGCAATTGATAAAGTGAAAAATTGGGCTAAAGCTCAAAGTAAAACTGTATATCTTGATAAAACTGCACCAACCACTTCAGTTAGCTTCTCTAAACCTAAATTTGAAAATAGAGACACTTTGTTTATAACTAAGGATACTAAAATTAAATTTACTAATCATGAAAATGAATCAGGACTAAAAGAATTAGCATATTCAACTGATAATAAAAGTAACGAAATATACACGGATGCAATCTCCATTGAAAAAGAAGGTTATCATAAAATAAATTATTTTGCAACTGATAATGTGAATAATAAGGAAGAAAGTAAAGTTACTGAATTTGTTATTGATAATCAATCGCCAAAAATAGAATATTCATATAGCGTACAACCGCTTGGAACAGAATCAATTGACGGAACAATGTTTCAAACTGTACCGTCTAATACAATTATCTTTTTAGCTGCAACAGATAATATATCTGGTGTGAAAGACATTCAATATTCAATAAATAAAGGTGAATGGAAAAGTAAAAATATTATACGGTATTTTAAACCGGGAAAATATACTATTGATATAGTTGCATATGATTTTCTTGGAAACAAATCTGAAGAACAGATTACATTTAAAGTAATAAAATAAAGATATTTAATTATCAGGATTAGTAATATATATTTTGAGGGTGTCCAAAAAGTAAGGAAAATGTCATTCCCTTGAAAAAGGGAATCTCTTAGCGAATTGACTAACAGCTAATAAAGAGATCTCCAATCAAGTTGAAGATGACAATGCAGGACTTTTTAGACACCCTCATTTTTATGATATATATTGAACATTATTTTTTATAATAGTTTGTACTTTCAAAAATTTTATCGGCCGACTTTGCAATAAATCCACTAAATAATTTACCGTTTGAATCTTTGTATCGCTGAGCAAATTCATAATAGCAACCAGGAATACTCTTCACTCCTTCTATAAATTCAACATCAATATGGCCAGCCATAATACTAGACTGTTGTAATAATTCTTCTTTTGTTCCTTTTATTTCTCCTCCAGAAGAATTTAACAAAAATCCATTATCCTTTAAATACTTATTTACCTTTTCGATTGAATCAAGTTTCTTTAATGCATTAATACTAACAGTAAAGTGATTAGCTCTAAAACCATTTACATAAACCCATGCTGCATATTCAGATTCTTCTTTCAATTTATTATACACTTCAAATGATGGTTTTTCCCAGATATTACCTGAAAATATCAATTCATCAGATTTTAGATCAACATCAGTAATATTATTCACTACATCTTTAAGGGCACTTTGCAGATAAGCACTAAAATCTTTTGTAATTAACTGACTAATAAACACTCTTGGCGCGCTTTTGTCGGTTTTATGCTCATAATGCTTTGCAAAAAGATGTTTTTCTTCAAAAACATATGAGCCTTTTTCTGTGTATCCATTTTCTATAAATACTCTTGATAAAACATCGATATTTATTCTTGAATCATCAAAAGTTCTAAAAGCAATATGGTCATTTAATATTTCTTCACCTTCATTCAAAAACAAGTCATAAACTTTTTGTACTGATGGATTTTGTGTTGTGTAATCACTCCATAAGCGATTAAAAATAGTGTCAAGTGTCATAGTTGATAATTTTTCAATTAATATTTTTTATGGAAACAATCAATCATATAATATGTTCAGAAAACTTCTTTTCTTATATAAAAATATTTTAAACAAGTTGTGAATTAGATTTACTTAATTTTAGTTATTATTGTTCTTTCTAATTCAATAAGTTTAAATCGAATATGCTACTCTCAATTTCTGTCGACTTTTTAAAAAATGCAGATATTTATTCACCTGAGATAATAGCCCTATTAATTTTAGCAGGTTTTTTTGTTGGTGTAATTAATACAATTGCCGGCAGCGGAACTGTTATTACATATTCATTATTTATGATGTTAGGATTGCCTGTAAATATGGCAAATGGTACTATTCGACTAGGAGTTATAATGCAAACTTTAGCATCTACATTAAATTTTAAAAGACATAATGCATTAGACTGGAAAAAAGGATTCAAGCTTGCTCTTCCTGTTGTTATTGGATCAATTGTGGGAGCTCAAATTGCTACAGAAATAAATGAGGCGATTTTTGAAAAGATTTTGGCTGGCATTTTACTAATTATGTTGTTTTTCATTTTTTACAAACCTGAACGTTGGCTCAAAAATCAAGTTCAAAAAATACAAAGTAAACCTTCAATAATTCAACTTCTGCTATTTTTTATTATAGGTTTATATGGTGGTTTTATTCATATTGGAGTAGGTATATTTATGCTTTCTGTTTTGGTTTTAAATGCAGGATATGATTTAGTTAAGGCTAATGCTATAAAGGTAATGACAGTTTTTCTATATAGTCCGTTTGCTTTAGCTGTTTTTATAATGAACGATCAGGTTCATTATGGAATGGGTTTAATAGCTGCTATAGGAAATGTATTTGGTGGAATAGTTGGATCAAGAATGGCAATAAGTTGGGGTAATAATTTTGTACGTTGGGTATTGATGGTTGTAATTATTATTTTCTCTGCATATCTATTAGATATACCTTCACTTTTCAGTAGAATATTATAGATCTTTTTGTAACATTCTCATAAACTCTTGTAATTCCTGTTTTCTTTCTTTACTTATTCCATGCCATCTAATTCCCTGAATAGCACCTTCTAAAGCATAAAGTTGATTGTGACAAGCTTGTGGAAATACAGTTTTTAACCTAACAAATGCTTTTTCTGCTCCTATTTCTAATAATTGTTCAGGTGAATATATTTCTGCAAGTTCAAGTCTCTTTGCCAATTCCTGGCCTATATTCGGCAGTTTTGTTAAGTCACTCATCAATTTATTATTATTATTATTATTATGAATCTCGAAAGTAATGAAATAATAATAAATTCAATACCAAATAATAATAAAAGCCAACTGATAATCAGTTGGCCGTTATTAACCCAAATATTCAAAATCATGTTATTCTGATTTTGCTAATCTTGAATTTGAATTCTTATAATAAAAGCGATCTCCTCTATTTAATGGATATTCAAAAACTTCTTTCTCAAATTGCTTATTAAATTCCTCTGCTACTCTTTTATATTCAAACTCATTATTTGAACCGTGCATAGGTAATGCCAATATGGGATTCATTGTTTCGATTGCAAACTCTGTACCCATTTTCAATGCTACTTTATCCCTGAATCTACATCCCGTAACCGGAAAGAAAGCTATATCTGTATGAGTATACAAATCAGCTAAAAACTTTACATCACCAGTATAATTTGGACACATATCACGGCTTATATTTGTATGATCTCCAGGATGAAAAATTGTTACTCCATCTACATCAACATAAAAGCCTTGTCCGGAATCATTAGAAACAACGGGTGTAATTTTCACATTTCCTACTTCTTTCGTTTCTCTGGCAGGAATAAAAGTGTAATCAACATCTGTATTGTGTTCAAAACCTAATACATAATTGATATTTTCAATTTTATCATTCCAATCAAAAATAACTTGTGAAAAGTGATCTCCATGAGTATGCGAAGCAAATACAGTTACATTCAAATCTTTAATTTCTTCAGGATTAATATAACCATTATTAATACTACCATTTTCTGTTAATGGTTGTCTTTCCCAATAATCAAAAATTAGTAAGTTATTTTTAGTTTTAATTGCATATCCACTATGATCTAAATACCAAATTGCTGATTCGCCAATTGCCAAATCTTTGTCAAATAAGCTTTTTGATTTGTTAAAACTTTTAGCTCCTTTTTCAGCTAATACTTTTGCAGCATCATTATTCCCATAGTATTTTGCAAGATCTAACGCTGAATTTCCTTTGTTATCTTTTTTATCTATCTCAACCTCATTACTAAGCAAAATATCAATAATCTCTGTATTTCCATTAATTGATGCAAAATGCAATGGTGTTTTTCCAGTTACATCCTGTAAGTTTAATTCCGGTTTATAACTTAATAGCATTTTAACTCCATCAACCTTTCCTCTTTTTATTCCATTGTGTAAGGCTGTCATTCCATTTTTATCTTGCTGATTCAAATTAATTCCAGCTTCACAAAGTAATTTAATACTTCTTAAACTATCGCCTCCAAATGCAGAATGTAAAGCGGTTTTATAATTATCATCTTTTATATTTATATCAACTCCACGCTTTATAAAATACTCTACAACATTTGGAGCTCGCCAAGTAGCTTGATGCAATGGTGTTATTGAACTTGCACAAGCAGATTCTTTACATATTTTGGGCGCTAAAACTGCACCATTATCCATTAATAATTCAACTACCTCTACATTTCCAGAAAAGGCTGCACTATTCAATGCTGTCTGCCCTCTTTTACTTGTAGAATTTACATCAGCACCATTTTCAAGTACATATTTTATAAAATCAACATCTCCAATAGAACCTGCAATGTGTATAAACGATTCTCCATTTTCAAATTTATCATCAATTTCAAATCCTTTTGTTAAAAAATATTTTATTATCTCTACATTTTTTCCTGCTTCAGCTGATTGAATTACTGAAGTTCCTGATTGGCTAGTAGACATTATATCCATTCCTTTTTCTTCAACCAAAAATTTAATCATTTCGATGCTATTTCCAGATGCTGCCCAATGTAGTACCGAATGTCCTCCATTATCAACAGCATCTATGGTATAGCCATTTTTTAATAAAAAGTTAACCATATCAACATTTCCACCATGACATGCCCAATGCACGATAGAACTTTGATCAGATTTAGCTGGTGCCATATCTAATCCTTTGCTTTCCAAATATTTTAAGAGTTCCAGGTTACCACTATATGCTGCATAATGTATAGGACTGCGTCCTCTATTATTCTCAATATTTACCTTAGCACCTTTATTGATCATCTTTTTAACCAGATCCAATTGACCATGTAAGGCTGCATAATGAAGTGCTGTACTTCCGTGAATATTTTTAGCATCAAGATTTGCATTATTATCAATTAAATAATTACAAATATCTAATTTATCTAAAGATGCAGCTAAAGCTAAAGGTGTTGAATTTAAATGATTTGTAGCATTAATTACTGAATTATCCTTTTCAATAATCTTTTTAACCATTTCAATTTCACCATTTCTAATCGAAGAGTGAAGTTTATCTTCCAACTTATTCTGCGCACATGCTAATGTTGGAATTATTAAGCTAATTAATAATAAGTTAAATAGTTTTTTCATTTTTTTTTATAATTGATTCAAATACGAAAATCAGAATGTTTATAATTAAAATAAATGACTTTTCGACAAACGGATATTTAACTCGATAAAAGGTAATTCAACACAAACCTTTTATCGCTATTTATAACCGTTAATCAAATTTTGTTTTTATTACTTCAGAAATTATTTAGATATTAGCATAAAATTCAACAATGAAGCTTACAACTAAAAATATAAATAGAGCCTTCTGGATTGCAAATGGGATTGGGTGGCTGCTTTACTTCATCGCAATGTTCTTTTTTTTTGGTAGAGGAAAAATTACTGATTTTTTAACTTTCTATCTTAATTTTATTATTTATTTTTCTGGATTTATTATAACATCTCTACTAAGATATTATTTAAGATACATCCAAAAAAAGATAAAGTCTATAGTAATTATTTCGATAGTTTTAATAGTAACTGTTTATGCTGCAACTATCATTTGGTATTTTTTGGATGTTTCATTGAGTTATCCTTTCTGGGAAGAAGATCAAATTATTAGATTTTTCAAAAAGTCCTTTTCATTCAAAGCTTTAATAAAAAGAAATTACGCTCAATTCTTTTTACTTTTTGGCTGGATCGCTCTTTATTATGGTTTACGTTTTGGAATTGATTTTCAGATTGAAAAAGAACGTAAAGAAGAAGCTCTCTCATTAGCACAAACAGCAGAACTTGAAATGCTTCGATATCAATTAAACCCACATTTTTTATTTAATTCATTGAATTCTATTCGTGCATTGGTAGATGAAAATCAAAAAGCTGCTAAATCGATGATTACAGAGTTATCCGAATTTTTAAGATACTCATTAATTCAAAAAGATGTAAAACTTGTTCCATTAAGCAGAGAATTAGAAGCTATAAAACACTATCTTTCAATTGAGAAGAAAAGATTCGAAGAAAAATTACAAATAGATTACAAAGTTTCTATTGAAGCTGAAAAAGTAAAAGTACTAAGTTTTATTTTACATCCACTAATTGAAAATGCAGTAAAGCATGGTATGAAAACAAGTAAGATGCCTTTAAAATTACTTCTGCAATCATATGTTAAATACGAAACACTGCATATAAGTATTTGTAATTCAGGAAAGTGGGTTACGGAATCAAATAATGATGGAACAAATACTGGTTTGCAAAATGTAATTAAACGATTAATGAATGCTTATAATGAGAATTATAGCTTTGAAGTGGAAAAAAAGGAAAATTTAGTTTGTATTCACATCACTATTAAAATAGATACTCCTAATGAATGAAATAGAATATAAGGCCCTCGTAGTTGATGATGAACGCCTAGCTCGCAAGGAGCTGACAGGAATGATATCTGAATACTCTTGTATAAAATCAATTCATGAAGCAGATGACGTATCATCAGCTATCAAAATGATTGATCTGGTAAAACCAAATCTAATATTTTTAGATATCCAAATGCCGGGTGAAACAGGTTTTGATCTTATAAATCAAATTGATTACACCGGTAAAATAATTTTTGTAACTGCTTATGATCAATATGCCATCCGTGCATTTGAGGTAAATGCAATAGATTATCTCTTAAAGCCTGTTACCCCAGAACGTTTAAAAAAATCAATAGATAAATTAGAAAAGGAAACTGTAAAACCTGCTGAAACTGATTTTAATTTGAAATATGATGATAGACTATTTTTAACATTAGGAAATCATTTATTATTTGTAAAAATTAGTTCAATTGTTTCAATTGAATCTGAAGGTGATTATACTAAAATAATTACCAATGATGGTAAAAAAGGACTTGTATCAAAATCAATGAAAGAATGGGAATTACGTCTACCTGCTAATTACTTTTGCAGAATTCATAGAGCTACAATTGTAAACTTAGAATATATCGATAAAATAGAGAAATGGTTTAACTACTCTTATCGCTTACATTTAAAAAATATTGAAGAACCTTATATTATTAGTAGAAGATATGCCAAACAATTAAAAGAAAAGTTTGGATAATAAAATACCAATTGTAATCATTCTTTAAATAATTTGAGTTAATAAATAATATTTGATTTTTGAATATAGACTGAATTTACGAAAACATAAGTATACTGCAAAATACAAGCTCATTATTTAACCTAAATTAACTTTTCTACAGATATATTAAGAGAAATTTAACAAAAATTTTCGTTCCATGTCATGTTCTATCTAACGATAATAAACCAAGGATTTAGTAAATTTTCTTTATTATAAACAACAGGTGTTTTCTTATCAATTTGGGTTACTGAGCACCCTGCTCCTGTTGCAATAGCATGACCTGCTGCTGTATCCCATTCCATTGTTGGTGCAAAACGTGGATAAATATTTGCAATTCCCTCTGCAACCATGCATATTTTAAGTGAACTACCTTTTGAAATAAATTCTAACTCACCGTGTTGATTTTTTAGATCATCGATAAATTCTTCTGTTTCTTTGTTCATGTGTGAACGACTTCCTACAACAGTAAACTTTTCTGTTTCAGTAAAGAATGGTAATTTGAAACTAAATTGAATCAGGTTATTTAAATCAGTTTCTGAATCAACATTTATGGCTTTTAAAGCACCTATTCCTTCATCACTAAAATATAGATCCTTTGTAACTGGAACATAAATTACTCCTAAAACTGGAGTATTCTCTTTAATAAGTGCAATATTTACTGTGAACTCCCCATTTCGTTTAATAAACTCTTTTGTACCATCAAGTGGATCAACTAACCAATAACAATCCCATTTCTGTCTTTCATCATATGATATATCTTTGCCTTCTTCACTAAGTATAGGAATATTTGTTTCACTTAATATATCAACAATTACATTATGTGCCTTTTGATCAGCCAAAGTTAATGGCGAATCATCTGATTTTAACTTTATTTCAAAATCTTCTGATTTATATATTTCTAAAATCTCTTTACCTGCAAATATTGCAGCTTTGATTGCTAGAATTAAATTATCATTCATAAATATTACATAAAATACATTAAACTAAGAACAGTGATTGTAACAATCATGTAAAGAATCGTTAAAGGAAAACCAACCTTAAAGAAATCTTTAAATGAATATCCTCCCGGACCGTAAACCATTAAGTTTGTTTGATATCCAATTGGAGTCATAAAATTTGCTGCAGCAGCAAATGATACAACCAAAATAAATGGAGTTGGTGGTAAATTTAAATTGGAAGCCATTGTTAAAGATATCGGAAATATTATTGCAACTGAAGCTACGTTAGTTATATAAGCAGCTAAAAAAGATGTTATTAAATAAATTCCAAATAACAAACCTATTTTACCAAGTGGAAGAAATACTGTTATAAGCACATCTGCAATTAATTCTGCAGCATTAGATTTTATCATGGCAGTACCTAAAGCAAGAGCCATTACAATTATTAAAGCAAGCTTATAATCTACTGATTTATGTAACTCCTTCGGATTTGCAATTTTCATTGCGATAAGTACCATAATAAGGACAATTAAACCCATAAATAGTGAAATCACATTAAATGCCGCCAATAAAATTGTAGCAATTGTTCCTCCTAATAAAGTCCAAATTTTATATGCTTCGAGTTTTTGAAAATCCTTTATTTTTGAAATAAAATAAAAGTCCTGTGTATGATTTGATCTACTAACAAAATCGGCTCCGGTAAATAATAATAACACATCACCTGGCTTTATAACAATTTCACCAATTTTTCCTGAAATTACTTCTCCGTTTCTATGTACGGCAATAACAGCAGCATCAAACTTAGCTCTAAATCGAACTTCCTTTATTGACTTATTTATCATTGCTGAATTATGTGATACAACTATTTCAACAATTTCTGTTTGCTTCTTTTTGTGAAGCATTCCGACAGATGGAAGCCTTAAACCAAGTTCTGAATCAATCATATCCGCAATATTCTCAGTATCACCAGCAAATATTAATATATCATCTTGTTGTAAAACAACATTAGGTTTAACTGCAGATATTTTAAATGATTTTCGAATAATTTCCACTAAAAAAAGTCCTTTTAGTTTCCTTAATCCAGCTTCTTCAATAGTTTTTCCTATTAACTGTGAGCTTTTTCGAATTTCAGCTTCAACTAGGTACTCTCTGTTATTTTTTATGTAAGTATTTAACAAATCAGCTTTAGCTGGCAATAATTTTTCACCAAAGAATAATAAATAAATAAATCCAACAAATATCATTGGTAATCCAACATAAACAAAATCAAAAATATTAAGTGATTCTAATCCCGGAATGATTTGTTGATCTACAACCATTCCGTTTACAATTAAATTGGTTGATGTTCCTATTAAAGTTGCACACCCACCTAAAATAGCAGCATAAGATAATGGCATTAAAAACTTTGATGGTGAAATATCGTTACGTTTACACCAACTGTTCACATAAGGCATCATTACTGCAACTAGAGGAGTATTATTTAAGAAGGCTGAGAATCCAGAAATTATTAATGTCATCCTACTTAAAAAACCTCTATAGCTTTTTGCAGAACGAAAAATTCGGTCAAATAAAAGTTCTACAACCGCAGTTTGCCGTATGATATCACCTAATAAAAGTAAAAGTAAAATAACCGCTATTTGCTCATTTGCAAAACCATTAAGAATTTCGCGTGGAGTAAGAATCCCAAAAAAACCAAGTGTAACTACCGCAATAACAAATGTAAACGTAGCACCTAAAATCTCCTTATATAAAGAAATTAGAATAAAAATTATAACTATAAATACTACTATTAAATCAAATGTTATCATTCATACAATAATAAAAAAACTTTATTAAGAATTATCTTAATAAAGTTTTAATGAAATATTTTTGTTTCCCGTCAAGTTATTTTACTGTTAATTAACAATACAAGCAAAAATAACAATTAAGGGCTATTCAGCAAAAAATTAATGTTTTATTTATTAACGTTTAATCAACTTAAATGTTTGTAATATTTTACCAGACGAATCTGATACTCTTAAAATGTACTGCGACGCATTAAAATCGTCTAAAGCAACCTTATTAGGTCCATTAGCAAATTCCCATTTTTTATTATAAACTAATTTACCCTCCATATTATAAATTTCTACTATTGCATCAATTTTATTTTCGGATTTCAAATCAATCCAAATAAAATCTGAAGCCGGATTTGGATAAACGTTTATATTAAATTCGCTATTTAATGGATCTCCAATAGAAGTTATTTCAAAATACCCCTGTTGAAATCCTTGAGTTAAAACTACCGTTTGTCCTTCAGTTCCCAGTGTCTCTACAGCAACTTCACCAACAGTCCAACTAACATTTAAATCAGCTGTTTCCACTGAGTTTCCTGCAGTGGCAACCACGGATGATGAAACACTTTGCCCATTAGCGTAACTTACTACTAAACAGGCTATAAATACAAATAATACTTTTCTCATTTTTTTTATTTTAAAATCCAAATAATCTATAAATATACAAAATTTAAAGGTGTTTATCAATACCTATCTAAATTTCTAATCTTTTTATAATCTTATCATTTACAATTTCAAACAGTTTAACAGGATTATAAATTCTCCAATTAAAATCATTAAACTCTTCATAAAAGATTATAAAATAATCAATATTCTGATTAACAAACTCCTGTATAACATACTCTTGAAAGTTAACAGCAATGATCCATCCATCATCAATATCATCAAACCATTCTTCATAATAAGAGTCATCAGAAGAATGAAAATTTAATATGTTTTCACCAATCAGAATAAATTTATTTATTCCACTTTTTGTTAAAACATCTAAAACTTCCCTTTTTAAATACATTATATCATTATATAAAGTATCGTTCCATTCTCCCATGAATTCAATAATTGCAAATCCAAGCTCATAATTTACAAATAGCACCTTTATATAAAGAGTTTCAGAACCAAAATAATCCCATTGAGGATGTATTAAATAATTGTAAATTTTATTAGTAAACTCAAATTCACTATATTCTCTATTGTAAAAAGGAGATCTAACGTCTTCAGAGGCAATATAATGTTTTCTCCATCGATAATATGGTTCAATTGTATGCATTCACATTAATAATTAAATTACTTGTATCAATAACAAAATATACGTTTAATAGTTATATTTGATAAATATAAAACTCTAATTATTATGAAAAAATATATCCTAATATTAGTTTTCTTAGCTAACGTTAATTTATTATTCTCACAGCAAATTATTGAAAGCAATAATAAATTTAGCTTTGATATTTACAAACAACTTAAGAATAAAAATGAAAATTTTATTCTTTCTCCTTTTAGTATCTCGTCTGCTATGGCAATGACTTATGCAGGGTCTAAGAATAACACTTTATCTCAAATAAGTAATACACTTTATTTTAATAAAAACTTAAAGGATTTTCATAAAGATTTTAACAATTTAAATAGTTTCAATCTTAACAAGAAAAGTAAAGTTCAATTTCACAGCGCGAATTCAATTTGGATACATAAGGATCTTAAGTTAAAGGCTGATTATCTAAGCATTAACAAACAATTTTATTCAGGAACAACCTTTTTCGAAGATTTTCAAAACAACCCGGATAAGTCTAGAATTAATATTAATTCATGGGTCGAAAAGAATACAAATAAGAAGATAACAAATCTTCTTAAGCCATCAGATATTGATGAATCTACAAGACTAGTACTTGTTAATGCATTATATTTTAACGGATCATGGGATAAGCAGTTTAAAGAAGAACAAAATACAATTGAAAATTTCCAGGTTGAAAGAAATAAATTTGAACAAAAAACTTTCATGAATACAACTACTAATTCAGCTTATTTTGAAGATAAAATTGCTGAAATTATTGATATTTATTACACTGATACCAGATATTCATTAATGATTATAATACCGAAGTCATACAAAAAGATGAAAAAACTTGAGAAAAAATTAAGTTATGAGTATTATATGCAATTCAACAAACAAAAAAATAATACAAGAATAAATCTTACCCTTCCAAAATTCAATATCGAAACAGATATTAGTTTAAATGAAACCCTTCAAGGTATGGGAATTAAAGATGCTTTTAACTCATCAGCAGATTTTTCAGGAATAACTGATCAGGAAAAACTTTTTATTAGCAATGTTGTACATAAAGCAAAAATAGAAGTAAGTGAAAATGGCACCGAAGCTGCTGCTGCAACTGCAGTTGTAATGCGCAAAACTGCCTTTTTACCTGCTCAAGTTGATGTTAAAATTAATCGACCTTTTATATATTTAATTAGAAATACAGAAAATAATTGCATCTATTTTATGGGAAAAGTTATTAATCCCTAAAATTCGATTATATACCATTTTAAAGAGTTTTCACTATTTATGACGTCCTATATTTATTAACTTTGTATACTAATTCCATTCAATAAAATTATAATGAAAAAAACGCTATTACTTTTAACTCTATTGGTATTTATTGTTGCAAATTTAATTGCTCAGGATTTTAAAGAATATTATTATAAATTCGAAATTAAAGATAAATCTGAACTTAACATTTTAACTAAAATTATATCAATTGATAAAGTTATTGATAAAACTGTTTATGCATATTCAACAGATAAGAACTTTTATAAATTTGAAGAACTCGGTTATCATTATACTTTTATAAGTGAACCGAAAGCCACTAAAGCCGAAGTAGCCTTAACTGTTGGAGAAATGGCAAATTGGGATAAATATCCTTCTTATGATGTGTATGTTGAAATGATGAATAATTATGCAACAAATTATCCAGAGATTTGTAAGCTAATTGATCTTGGAACTACAGTTAATGGGAGAAATTTACTTACCCTAAAAATTTCAGATAATGTAAATACTGAAGAAAATGAACCCGAATTTTTCTATTCCAGTACCATGCATGGAGATGAAACTACCGGATTTGTTTTAATGCTTAGATTAATTGATTCTTTGGTAACGAATTATGGATCTGTATCTTCGATTACAAACCTAATAAACGATATTGATATATATATAAATCCAAATGCAAATCCCGATGGAACTTATAGATCAGATAATAATACAATATCTGATGCAAGTCGTGCAAATGGAAATGGTATTGATTTAAATCGAAATTTTCCTGATCCAGCTGAAGGTATGCATCCCGACAATGAATCATGGCAACCTGAAACTGAAGCAATGATGAATTTTGCTACTGAAAACAGATTTGTTGTATCAGCTAATTTTCATGGAGGTATTGAACTAGCAAATTATCCATGGGATCACACTTACAGAAGACACACCGACGATGATTGGTTTATTAGAGTTTCCAGAGACTATGCAACATCGTGTCAAAATAATTCACCAGCAGGATATTTTACTGCTGAAAACAATGGCATAACGAATGGAGCAGATTGGTATGTTGTTTATGGCGGCCGACAAGACTATTTTGTATATAACAATAACAGTAGAGAGATTACATTTGAAATTTCAGATATAAAAACTGTTACAGCATCAACTCTTCCAAATTATTGGAATTATAACAAAGAAGCTCTTTTTCAATTAATGCAAGAATGTCTGTATGGAATTAAAGGAACAGTAAAGGATTCTAAAGGAAATCCTCTTGATGCTATGATTCAAATAGAAGGATACGATAATGATATTGATAGCTCAATGGTTTTTACTGATCCAGATGTTGGTGATTATCATCGTGTAATTGAACCTGGCACATATAATGTAATAGCTTCTGCAAAAGGATATATAAATGACACAATTAAAAATGTTGTTGTAATATCTGAAGGAATTGAAACATCTAATTTTGTACTTGAGAGAAATACCACAGCATCAGATATAACACCAAGTTTATTTGATGAAACTTTAACTATTGGGGATAGTTCTGAACATTTATTACTAATTAAAAATATTGGAACAGAATCTCTGGAATATACAATATCAATGGATTTTACGGCAAAATCAGATACATGGATTGAATTAAGTAAGACAAGTGGTACAATTATTCCAGAAAATACAGATACAGTTATAGTCTATTTATCTGCAAATAATTTAGGTAACCATGCGTGTGTGTTAAAAATTAATGAATATAACGGTGTTGAAAAATCAATACCAGTAAATCTTTATGTACAAAACATACAATCAGTTTCAAATATCACCGGAATTAAGGATGTTAATATTTATCCAAATCCTTTTAAAGATAAATTCGAGATTGAACTTTATTCAACCTTAAATAACAGCATTGATATTCTAATTTATAATATTTCAGGTGTAAAAATGTATGAACAAAACATTGATATAATAAAGGATACAAAGAATAATATAATTATAAGTTCATCAGATTTTAATTCTGGAGAATTGAAAAACGGAATTTATTTGATCAAGATAATATCAAACAAAGGAATGATAACAAAACGTGTTCTAAAATTTTAATATTTTTTATTGCCTAGATACGTAAGTTTTATCTATAAAAAAGGATTGTTCATAAAAAGTTAATCTAAAAAACAGAACCTTTTTTTATAAATTGAAGTATATATTGTTCAACAATGCTTTAAATAGAATTGATATTTAAGATCTAATTAAATAAATTTACATTGTACATCGAATATTTTAGATAAGAATTTAAGATGACTAAAGAACTAGAACAAAAACTCGTATTAAAAATAGCTGATTTACTAAAAGAGAATAAAGATCTTACAAATCAATTTAAAGATGTTAATGACTTAAACCTTAAACTACAAAAGCAAAATGATAAATTAGAAAATATTATTGCTTTGCTCCCACCTGAATTAGTATCAAAAGAAGCTAGTAGAACAGTAAAAACACGGACCAAAAGGTTTGAGATGGCCACTGTATTATATGCAGATATTCAAGGATTCAAAAAAATTGCAGAACAATCAGGAACTTCAGATATTATAGATGAACTTGATCAAATAATATTTCATTTTAATACAATTGTTGAAAAATATAAAATTGAAAAAATAAAGACTATCGGTGATGCCTATATGTGTGCTGGAGGTGTTCCTGAGAAGAATATTACAAACCCAGTTGACGTAGTTTTAGCTGCTTTAGAGATGCAAGGGTATTTATATAAGTTAAAAGCAGAATACGAAAGTAAGAATAAGAAATTTTGGGATTTAAAAATGGGAATCCATACAGGTCCCGTAACTGCAACCTATTCGGGAAGAAAGAAAATTTCTTATGAGTTAAAAGGAGATACTGTACATATTGCTACAAGAATGGCTTCCGCAGGTGAAGTAAGTCAAATTAATATATCAATAATGACTTACGAGCTTGTAAAACAATACTTTACTTGTGATTACAATGGAAAAATACCGGTTAAGTACAAGGGTGATATGGAAATGTATTTCTTAAAAAGAATAAAACCAGCATTTTCAGATGATAGAAAGATTGGAAAAATTCCTAATCAGATATTTTTGAATAAGTATTTATTGCGTCAATTTACAGACTTGCAAGAATTAGTTTTAGATCGTTTAGAAAAAGAGTTACCATCCTATTTATATTATCACAACTTTAAACATACCATTGATGTAATAAATCAGGCAGAGTTAATCGGTTATGGTGAAGGTGTTGACGATGAATCGATTCTATTACTAAAAACAGCCGCATTGTTTCACGATGCTGGTCATATTATAGGATATGATGAACATGAATATAATGGAACAAAATTAGCCAAAGAATACTTACCAGATTACAATTATTCTCCAGAACAAATTGAAAAAATTTGCGAGCTAATTATGGCTACAAAGTTACCTCCTAGTCCTAAGAATCTTTTAGAAAGCATCATGTGTGATTCCGATTTAGATTATCTTGGACGCAGTGATTTTATTCCTGTTTCAAATACGCTATTCAAAGAACTAAAGGAACAAAACAAGATAGGTAGCTTAAATGATTGGAATAAAATTCAAGTTAAATTCTTATCAAATCATCATTTTTTCACACAAACAGGAAAGAATTTACGAGAGGTAAATAAACAAATGCAAATTGAACGCATTAAAACCTTAATTGAAGAATAATTAATCGTCTAAATCGAAATCTTTAACAGCAACTAATTCAAAAGAAACATTAGCATATTCTTTAAAGTCAACCCCGACTTCTTGAATATCGTCGTCGCCATAATTATAATACCACAATACTTTTACGTCTGACTTTTTAGAAATAATATTAATCATTTTAAATATATCAGAAAAAACCTTTGATGATGATGTGTTCAACAAATTCATCTGAAAAATAAATTCAGTTATTTGATTTGGGGTTTCCGCATAACTTTTTAACCAATCCAATACATTTTGATAAAATCCTATTGCATTTTCAGGCATTGAGTTACCAACAACCATGAATTTTTCTTTTTTAGGATTAAAATTTATTGCTGGGCTATCGTTTGTTGCTAATATTTGTAAAGGTTCCATTTTTCCCATAAAAAAATTTAATTCACTAATATAATAAAATATTAAGTAACAATCAATTAGAAATAATTTTAATTTCTGTTCTACGATTACTTGCTCTTCCTGAAATAGTTTCGTTAGATTCTATAGATTGAGTATCTCCATAACCCATATGTTCTAACCTTTCCGACTTGATTCCTTCGCTTATTAAATAATTATATACAGAAACAGCTCTGTTTTTTGAAAGTTCCATATTATAATCAGAAGTTCCTACATTATCCGTATGACCTGAAATTTCAATTCGAACGGTACTATTTTTCTTTAAAAACTCAACTAACTTTGTTAATTCTACTATTGATTTATCATCTAAATTATAAGAATCTGTTTCGTAAAAAACATTTCTAAGAATAAGCTTTTCTCCTATTTTAATTGGACTCAAAGCAATATCTTTCATAAAAGGATTAGTAATTTCATATGTTCCTTTGAGCGAGAAATTATCGGAATAAAATAAATAACCTTCCTTTGACACATTCAAAGCATAATCATTATCGGAAGGAATACACACTAAGAATTCTCCAGTATTTTCGTCAGATTCAGCTTGCATTATAACTTCTTTTGAATCTAAATCTATTAACTCAAAGTTTGCATCAAGTCTTTTGTTATTTCCTTTATCAAATACAATTCCTTTTAAATAAGAAACAGATTGTGGTCTAATCTCCTTGTATAGTTCAAACTGAAAAATATCTTTCCCTTTTCCACTTAATCTATCTGAAGAAAATAAGGCTTTATTTCCTTTTGCATTCACAATTAGCCCGATTTCATCAAAAACGGTATTAATAGGATATCCTAAGTTTACAGGTTTTCCCCAAGTACCATTCTTTTGTTTACTAACTTTATACAAATCAAATCCACCCATTCCTGTTTTTCCATTAGAAGCAAAATAAAGTGTTTTATTATCGTGATGAATAAATGGAGACTGTTCTTTACCTACTGAATTAATATTATCTTTTAAACATATTGGTTTTGTCCAGGAACCATCTACTTTCTGATTACTATACCAAATATCTTCTTGCCCATTACCTCCTTCTCTATTACTAACAAAATATAATGTTTTCCCATCGGGTGATATTGATGGTTGTCCTTCCCATGAATCAGTATTAACTGGTGATCCAATATTTATACCTTCAGACCATCCATCTTTTGTTCGTTTAGAAACATATATATCACATCTCCCTTTGCCATCAGAACGATTACAAGCGGTATAGTACATTAATCTTCCATCAACATATAAAGATTGAGCACCTTCGTTATCTTCTGTGTTTAGTGAATTTCCCGCATTTATAGCATTTTTCCAAAACCCATCATTTTTAACAGAAATATAAAAATCTTCCTGATAATTTTTAGAATTCTTAGCTAAAATCATTCCTGCTGGAGCTTCTCTTTTAGGAAGCAATCGAGTTATTAAAAGAATTTGTTCATCAGCGGTTAAGCTAGGCCAGTACTCATCATCATTTGTATTAATACTATCACCCAAATTTTCAGGATTAAATGGTACCGGATTCTTGATAGCATTAATTGCAAATTCGCATGATTTAAGCTTTTTACTGGCTACAGATCTTGAGATTGGTTTTATATTATTGTAAGATAAATATTTCTCTAAATGAGATTTTGCTGAAACAAATTCACTTTCCATCATTTCTAATTGAGCCAAAGGAAAATATAACTCAGGAAAAAATTCAGGATTAATATTTATTACATTTTTATACGATAAAATAGCACTTTTTTGATCTCCTTGATCAATATAAATTTCGGCAAGAACAATATGTGCTTCAATAAAATCACTATCAGCTTTTATAGCTTTTAACATATTTTCTGTAGCAAGCTTATAATCCATTCTATTAAATGAATTAAGAGCCTCTTCGTATGCTTTTATAGCCTTCTTATTGCTTGTAGAATAATTGTATTGTGCAATAGAAAAGAATGGTAAAATGCTTAATAATAAGATATATATTGTTGATTTAATCATTTCCTTAATGTTTATTTCAGACCATTAAGGTACAAAAAAATCCCCATTTGGGGATTTAAGTTTAAGGTATATGCATAAATTTATGTGATTGCAATGACACGTTCCACTTAGGATATGTCTTCACGTAATCAACAATTATTGGTATATTTTCTTGATATTTACTCCACTCTGATTGCATGTATAACATGCAATTAGAATTAACTTTAGAAGCTGTTTCTTCTGCCCATAAAAAATCATCATCATTATAAATAATAACTTTTAGTTCGTGGGCTTTTTCGAAAAATTCATCTAAAGGTGGACTATTTCTTTTTGGTGATAAACAGATCCAATCCCAGGTTCCAGTTAAAGGTTTAACGCCAGCAGTTTCAATAAATGTTTGAATCCCGTGAACTTTTAATTTTTTAGTCAATGGCTCTAAATTAAATAAACTTGGTTCACCACCTGTCACTACCACAGCATTTGCAGCAGTTTTTAAAGCATTCGAAACAATTGAATCGATTGAAACTAATGGATGAATATTCGGATTCCATGAAATTTTAGAATCACACCATCTACATCCAATGTCACAACCTCCAATACGTATAAAATATGCAGCTTTACCGGTATGGAATCCTTCACCCTGCAACGAATAAAATTCTTCAACTAAAGGTAATTTCAAACCTTCCTTAGCTATCTCTTCATCAAAATTTATCATCCCTACAATATTTATAGCTGCAAATTTAAAGTAATATTTCGGTAATTTTAATAAACCTAACAGGTTTTAAAGCACTGTCAGGTTTAGATTTCTATATTAAATTTCGGTCAACATCTTTATCTCCTCTTCCTGATAAATTTACAATGCTTAATTCATTTCTATTCTTAAGCAACTTTATAGCCAATGCTACAGCATGTGATGATTCTATGGCTGGAATTATTCCTTCTAATGCCGATAGCAACTTAAAAGCTTCAATTGCTTCTTTATCAGTTACACAATGATATTCTGCTCTTTTTCGCTCTTTTAAATCAGCATGTTCTGGCCCAACTCCTGGATAATCTAGTCCTGCAGCTATTGAATGAGTATCAATAGGGTTACCATCATTATCAGAAACACAATATGAATATGTACCTTGAAACACCATTGGAGTTCCCATTTGCAAAGTTGATGCAGTTTTTCCCATAATTAAACCTTCTCCACCTCCCTCTGCTGCATGAATTCGAACGTATTCATCATCAATAAATCCTGAAAATAAACCTATTGCATTTGATCCGCCACCAACACAAGCAAAAATTGATTCTGGCAATTTTCCTTCTTGATTAAATATTTGCTCTCGTGCTTCGGTACCAATAATACTTTGAAATGCACGAACCATTGTAGGATATGGATGTGGACCAACTGCCGACCCCAGTAAATAGTATGAATTTGGATGTTCGATATAATATTCCAGAGCAGCATCAACTGCATCTTTTAATGTTCCTGTTCCGCGATCGGTAGTAATAAATTCTGAGCCAAGAAGTTTTATTCGATACTCATTTAATTGTTGGCGATCTGCATCTTTTTTACCCATAAATATTTTACATTTCATACCGAATAAAGCTGCAGCAGTTGCGGTAGCTACACCATGCTGCCCGGCTCCTGTTTCTGCAATTATCTCCTTCGCTCCCATTGCTTTTGCAAGTAAAATCTGACCAATAGTATTATTTATTTTATGCGCTCCTGTATGGTTTAAATCTTCGCGTTTTAAATATATTCTGCTACCAACATGCTCAGATAATCTTTTTGCAAAATACAACGGAGAAGGACGTCCAACGTATTGATTTAAATAATAATGGTATTCTTTAATAAAATCTTTATCAAGTATAAGTTTTTCAAAGATATCTGAAAGTTCTAATAATTTTGGTTCTAAGATTGGAGGAACAAACATTCCACCAAAATTTCCAAAATATCCCTTCTTTATTTCCTGTTTTTCAATTTCTATTGTATTTGTTTTCATATTTCTATTGTATTTGTTTTCATATTTCTATTTTTTTTCTGTTTATTTTTTCATGCATTACTATTTTTAACTCCTTAGCAGCAACGCCATAGAAATTGAATTCTTCTCCACCAAAAAATATATTGATAATTACACATAAGTTAAAATTTAGCACAAAAAAAGGCCGCAGGTTATTAACCTGCGGCCTTGATAATATTATATTATACAAAGGTTAGATCACATACCCAATATTGGAATATATCATCTGCCACCACCAATTTGTATTTAAAATTTGTTTTAACATATTATTCTTTTGTTTGCACAAATATATAAATCATTTTTAAAATTCAAAATTTTTAATTGATATCATTAATTAGCATTGTTCCTTTAGAATTCTGAATCGCAATATCAAAATCATTCAAAATCTTTTTAACTTGGTCCTTTTCTGTCGATTCAATTGCCAGAATCTTATCATTTCCATTATGATCTAATGCATTCAAAACATAACTTATAGTTAGATTCTTGATGTCTTGAGCCGGTTGATAAGCTTTTTCTTTCTCATGAGTTGTATTTATTTCAGATATGATATTGCTATCAACCAAATTGTAAATAATATCGGTTGTTAATCGAATAGGAATTTCCAATTTCTTACTCAACTCACTAATAGTAAAAGCCTTTTCGGCTTTACTAAAATTCTTAACCAATAAATGAGTAATTAACAAGGTTAAAACTCTCCAACTATGTGGACTTAGATTATGGATATCAGGTTCAAATTCATATTTTTCGACATTTTGAACTGCAAAAGAAATCTCAGCACCAAACAATACTACTAACCAACTCATCTGCATCCAAACTAAGAATAATGGTAAGGCAGCAAAGCTTCCATATATAGCATTATACTTTGATACTCCAACTTGAAAATGTATGTAAACCCATTGTAAAAGAACGAAAATTGTACCGGAAATAATTCCAGCTACAAACGCTGATTTAAAACTTACTTTTGTATTTGGCATTACAATAAATACCATTGTTAATAATAACCAAATCAATACATAGGGGATTAATTTTACAAAAAAGAAAATAATTGGACCTATCATACTTAAAATAGAAACTTCTGAAATTAAATTCTCCAATTGTGTTGTAAAGAAAACTGTGGCACTACTCGATGATACCAATAATATTGGTGCTACTATTAACATTGAAATATAATCACTAAATTTTCTAAACCAATTTCTACCCTTTCTTACTTGCCAAATTGCATTAAATGAACTTTCAATATTTGCAAATACTTTCATCACAGCCCAAATGAGCAATATTGCTCCAGCACCTGCTATTAATCCACCTTTTGTACTTTCTAAAAATGAAGTTGCAAATTTTATTATCCATTCCAGAACTTCTTGCTGACCAGAAAATTGTTCGTTTAAATATCTTGTTAAATGCTTATCAATTCCAACCATTTTCGAAATACCGAATGCCATTGCTGCAACAGGAACAACAGATAACATTGAATAAAATGTTAAGGCCGATGATCTTAAACTTACTTTATCTTCATCATAACCACGAAAAGCCAATATTAAAATTCGTAATTGCTTAATTAATAATATTTTATATTTTGGCATGTCTTTAAATGATACTCGCCATATGTCTTTTTTTAAGAATTGAATTATTTTCTGATACATAATTATTTATGAATTAGAATATTAAAATGAAAAATTATTATAAAATCAACTTTATTAAACTATTCTTTTTTCTTTGCACTTATTCGATCGACTTCTAGCCTAAGAATAGTAGTTATATCTAACATTTTATCCTCATAATCAAATTGATCTTTTCCTGTATATTGTTTCATAATGATATTGAGTCCTTCTATTTTCTCTTCTTTTGTTTCAACCTTATAAATTTTTCCATAACCCACAATACTTTTAAATTTCATGGTAAATCCACAAGCTTTTTCAGCTGTAATCAATTCATGATCTATATCCATTTGAAAACATGCAGAATTATTTTTTTCAATAACATCTATCTTACGACCTTTGTTTGCACAATGAAAATATAATATTGTTGGATCGCCCAACTTATATCCAAAATTCAATGTTACCAAGTAAGGCATCTTACCGTCGATTAGCGCAATACGACAAACATCTGCTTTTTTTATTATTGCTTCTATCTCAGTTATACCATTTACTTCACGATCACTTCTTCTCATTTTGATTATGCTATTTCTTAGATTTAGAATTTACTATTAACAGAACAATCATTCCACCAACTAGCACAAATGTAGTTAAAATACTTCCTTCAGGCCCAAAATCACCACCTGTTAAATAATTAGCACCATTTGCTGATAAATTAAGAATAGATTCACCCCCATCAGTTCCGCTTACTTTTAATCCATAAATATTCTCCATTGACCAGTTCCAAGCAGTATGCCATCCACATGCAGCCCAAATATTTCTATAATATAAAATGAAAAATATTAGTAAAAAGGCAAATAAAATCAAATTTATAATAGCAATAACTGATACACCTGTGTTTAAACCATGTAAAAAAGCAAACATTACTGATGATATAACAGCACCTAACCAAGGTTTATAACGAGCACCAATTACCTGAAATTGCCATCCTCTTGCAAGAATTTCTTCACTTGCACCTTGAACCACATAGCCAATTAATAAAAGAAACATAACACCCACAAAATCTAAACTAAATGGTTTGGGGTTTGCCTGAAAACCAACTGTACCAATAATTGTCATTAATCCAATTACAATACTCAACATTATAAATCCGCTAAAAAAGCCAACTATGTATTCTTTTAAAGCACCTTTTCTTGAAAAGCCTAATGTTTTAAAAGATCTCTTTTCAAAAAACCGAACCCATAACCAAACGAGTAAAATTACAAAGGCAAATGAAATACCCAAATTATAGAACTCCCTTAATTCACGAGAAAAATGAACAAATTTTGATATAAATTGGTATATTAATCCCTCTGAAATAATAAACCCCACCAATATAAATACAATAACCATGGGTATTGCAATAGCAATGTGAGTTATTCTTTTACCTTTTCGAGCTTGTGCAAAAAACTCATTTTCTGCACTAAACAGGTCTTTTAAGCTTTTTAGAATTATTTTCATGGCTAAGATTTTTAAGTAAAAAATTGGTTATTTAACTTAGTTAAAAGTACTTATACTAAATTAAATTTCAAAGAGATATAGTTAAAACGAATTATATTATATATTTTGAGAAAACAAAAAAGCCATAAGATATCTTTTTAATGCCTTTCAATTTTTTATATAAATTCCTTATACCAAAATATGTAGATCTAAGACATTTGCAAGCTTATTAACTATTATATTTTCATCATGATAAGAGTAATTGTTTAAATTCTGATGTCCATTATTAATTAAAATACATTTACAACCAATAGAACGTGCCGCTTCATAATCATGATAAGTATCACCAATTAAACAAGTTTGGAGTGGACTAATCTTTGATTCATTAATATAATTTAAAGCATTATGTAATTTGCTTTTTGCGTGAATGTTATTTAAACCTATTAATGATTGAAAATAATTAGATATTTTATGATGATCAACTTGATCTTCAAGGGCTCCTTGTTCTGATGCTGAAAGAATTACTTGCTCAACTCCATTAATTCTAAATCCGTTAAGAACTTCTATTGCACTATTATGCAATGTTGATTCCTTTGATAACTCTTTATACAAAGAGATATATTCAATAGAAAGATCTTCAAAAGATTCTTTTTCAAAATTAAAGCCTAAAGTCTGATAATAATCTTGAACTGGGAAAGTAAATATTTCTTTATATTGATGTGGATATAAAACAGCCATATTTCTTCGCTTTAGCATAATATTCATAGTTTTTACACACGCGTCAACATCATTCAATAATGTTCCATTCCAATCCCAAATAATAAGTTTGTAATCCACGATACCAATCTTTAATTAAATCTTGAATCTGCTATTTTATCTTCCATTTTATCTGATTTTCCTTCTAGCCAACCTAGTTTATCAACTTCAACAATATCAACATTTGGAATAAAAGGTTTAATATCTAGTAAAGGTGTCTTATCTAAAACATCAATATTCTCAATATATATTATATTATCTTCAATTTCATTCAACTTAACTACAGAAAAACCAATATAATTAGGACGTTTAGGCGCACGCGTTGAAAATACTCCATGTGGTTTATCGTCCATAAAAGGAGTTACGGTAAGTTGATATTCTTTTAACTTATGAAAATGATAAATTAAAATAATGTGAGAAAATCCATTTAAATCTTTTAACCCTTCAACAAATTCCGGTTCAATTGTTATCGTTCCTTTTACTCCTTTTGCTCCAGTAGGTTGAATTGGCATCCCTTCTCTACTTTTAAAGGGAGTCTTTATCAATCCTATTGGCTTAAGTTCTATTTTTCTCATAAAATACACTTTTATTATTTTCTAAAATTGCAGCTTGAAATTAATAAAATAATAGCTCTTAACAAAGATGTATTTCCAAATAAAAAAACAACCTAACTTTATAGGTCGTTTCATTTTGTAAATCTCATTATTTCTGTCCGACGACTTTACACCAAATTTCTCATATCTTATTTTCAAAACTTTTATAATAAGCACCTTCAAATTCGTAAAATGACTTATTATTTGATACTATTCCGCTGCAGCGTCTATAATATCAATAATATGAATTCCTGTTCCAACCATGCAGATACTCGAATATCCAGCTAATATTTCGTATTTTACAAAGTATCGCTTACTATCGCGCATATATATTGAGAAATCATTTAAATTATCGGGTTCAAAACGTTCATTATTCTCATTTTCAAAAATCCAACCACAACCATCTAAACCCGTATAATCTTCTAGATATAAAACTGTGTAACCATCTGGAGTTTCAGGCAAATTATCTTTGCAATTAAAAGCTGTTAAGCAAAAAAACAAACAGACAAATACGATCAATATATTTCTTTGTTTAAACATCAGAAAGTAAAATTATATTTTTCCATTAAATCGCGCAGACCTTCAACTAAATCTTCTATCTCTTCAGGTTCATTTTCATATTCGAAAGTTACTTGATGCGAGATGTTTGAAGTTTCAATCATCACCCATTCTGCCCCTTGGTCAGCACAATCAGGACACCCAATTACTTCATCTAAATTTCTAAAAAGAAGGAAATCAATTTCTTCTTTTAATTCAAACCAAATAGCAGAATCAATTTCAACAGTTCTTGAAATATCCGGATATTGTCCATTAACATCCCAACTTGAAACTTTATAATTTAAACTATTTTCGGTAAGTACAATACTGTAATTACAGTATCCAATGCATTCTCCAAATGATTTTCCATATTCAATAGATGTTATATCTGAATTAAATACTAAATCTTCTTCTTTTAGTTCTTCACACGAAATATAAATCAACGCAATAATAAAAAACCCTAAAAACTTTAATAACATTTTATTCATTCTTCCAACTTCCTGTTTTTTTGTTAGATGTGATATTTACTAGTCTGGTTGCGTTAGTCAGAAAATAAATATGTTATTTTTTATGAACTATAATCCATTTTATTTAATTAAGTTTATACTATTAATTACCGGGATCAAAAGATATACTAATAAGAAGTGAATGAAGATTAAGTTTTTACCTTGTTTAATCATTATTACAATGATTTTTACTTCATGTGCAAAAGATATTTATTTGCATGATGTAAGTAATTTATATGATTATGTAGAACCAATTAGTAGTTTTAAATCATCAAAATCAATATTTTCATCACCCGTAGCAACAAAAAACGATGTTGTTATTATTGGAGCTCATGATAAGAATATTTATTTTTTTGATAAGCAAGGAAAACTAAAAACAAAATACAAAACTGATGGTTGGGTGCATGCTTCACCATCTGTATTATCCGATGGTTCGATTGCCGTTGGATCTTATGACGGTTATATTTATTTTTTCAATGAAGAAGGTGAACTCAAGAAAAAAGTTAAACCAGGTTCTGGTTCTATGTTCACATCAATAATTGAACTCCCAAATCGTTTATTAGTTTTTGGATCGAATAAAAAAGGTATTATCTTTTACAATAGAGAAGACAGTACTAGCTACACATATCCTGTAAAAAGATGGGTGCATGGAACACCTAAATTAATAGGGAAAGATAAAATTGTAATTGGATCGAATGATAATTACTTGTACATACTTGATAATAAAGCAAAACTTCAATCTAAGTTTAAAACTAAGGGTTGGATAATGCATTCTGGTCCAAGTGCAATATCTCAAACAGATTTTGCAGTAGGTTCATATGATAAGAGCTTATACATATGTAATACTAACGGTAAACTCATATCATCTTTTAAAACTAAAGGGAGGATTCATGGTACTCCGTTAGCTTTAAAAGATTCTAAAATAGTGTTTGGATCGTTTGATCGATTTATTTATTTTCTTAAACCGGATGGAACTCTTTTTAAGAAATTCAAAACAAGAAAAAAGATAGTTTCATCTCCTATTATCTTAAAAGATGGAACTATAGTTGTTGGTTCATACGATAAGCATTTATATTTTTTCTCACAACAAGGAGTATACTTAGGATCATATAAAACAAAAGGTAGAATTTTTTCAACTCCAATTGTATTAAGCAATAATACTCTTGTTGTATGCAGTACAAATGGTAATATTGAGTTTCTACGTATTAAACCTAACTTAACAGCTCTATAATTTATACTGCTTCAGAAATTATCGATTTAACATCTGAAGTTATCATTTCAAATGTATTATCCTTTGGATAAATTGGTTTTAGATAATTTACAAAAACCTTTGTAAATGGTTTTGGAAAATGAGCCCCTGCCGGCAATGCGTTATAAGCTCCTGATATTGCAACTGGCACAACCGGAACATTTAGTTCCTTACTTAAAATAGCAAATGTCTTTTTAAAATCGCCTACTTCACCAGTTAATGATCTTGTTCCTTCTGGAAATATAATTATCTTCTTACCTCTCTTTAATACCTCGGCCATCTTTTGAATCGATTCTTTTAAGTCTGAATTAATGTCCATTATAATAACATTATTCTTATTTGCCATAAAATTTAAAAATCTATTCTTGATATGCTTTCTTTTAGCATAAAAGTAGGTTTCTCTTATTACTCTTTTATTTAAAGATGCAGTTACAAACAAACCATCAAAATAACTTTGGTGATTAGGTGTAATAATAGCAGCACCTTCAGGTATATTTTCAACTCCCTTACTTTTAAATCTAAAATATACTTTGAAGATATTTCTAAATGATTTAATTAAGAATGTCTGAGTTGGCCATGTTTTAGGTAAATTTAAATGTATTCGCTCTTTTAAAATCTCAGACCAATTAGGCATCTCAATTTTCTGAAATACTTTATTTTCTCTAATATGCTCAACCATTTTTCGAATAGAAGGAAATTTTAATAAATTATCTTCTTCTATCTTAACACCAAAAGTTCTTTCAATAAAATCTATTAAAGATATTTTACCCAATGAATCCATTGCAATGTCAAATTCTAAATGATCATCAGGAGAAATTGTCATATCAACTTCAGATTCAATATATGATTTAATTACACGGTATTCTTCAAAATCCATATCTTCAGATTTCTTTTTAGCTTCCTTAGGATTTTCAATTAGTTCTATTAATTTAAATCGCTGAATCTTACCTAAACGTGTTCTAGGTATTTCCTCTTTAATAAGAGAATACTTCATTATTCTTTTATAAGATGTTAGCTCTTTATTGAATTCCGGGATAACAACTTCTTTAAAATATTGATCGGGATCTTTAATTCCTTTATTTGCTAAAACATTATACTCGGGAGCAATAACAGCATGAAGAAAATCACTATTCATAAAAACAGCAGCTTCTTTTATACATTCGATCTTCTCCAATTTCTCTTCCAATCCAACCGGATTAATATTTTTACCATTAGGCAATACAATTATTTCCTTTTTACGACCTGTAATAAATAAAAAGCCGTTTTTATCAAGATATCCAAGATCACCAGAATATAACCAACCATCTTTTAACACTTCGGCAGTTTCTTCAGGTCTATTATAATAACCTTTCATGATATTTGGACCTTTGGCTACTATTTCACCATCTCTAATTTCGACTGTTAAACCAGGTAATGCTTGTCCTGTTGAACCAATTTTTACTTTGTTCGGACGTGGAAAAGTTATCATTGGTGCCGCTTCTGTCATCCCAAAACCTTCTAAAATATAAAACCCTAAAGCTTGAAAAAAGTATCCTACATCTTTATTCATAGCCGCACCTCCGCAAACCATAAATTCTAAATGACCTCCTAATCCTTCGTGTACTTTCTTAAATATTTTATGCGCTAATTTTCTGCTATGTGATGCCTTAACCAGTTTATAGAATATTCGCCCAATGCTTTTCGCTTCAATCTTAGCTTTTAATCCTTTATATAATAATTCATAGAATCGAGGTACTCCAATCATTATATTAACCTTATTATTCTTTAAGGTTTCCATTATATCTGATGATTGCATACTCGGAGTCATTACAATTGTACCTCCAACAAAAAGTGGCGCCATCATTGATCCAGCTAAAGGAAAGATATGATGCATTGGAAGCAACATCAGTGTTTGACTATCTTCTGTAAATATTTTTACTTTAGTAGATACTGCATCAACATTAGCAGTTAAATTCCTGAATGATAACATCACTCCTTTTGGACTTCCGGTTGTACCTGAAGTATAAATTATTACTGCTGTTTTCTCTTCGTCATTAGAAACTGACCATTTAAAATCTGAAGATTGCTCAGGTAATACGACATCATCAAAATTTATAAATTCTGGTTTGTGATTTGCTTTCTCATTTATCTTCGCAATATTATCATTATTGGTGTTACTATAAAAAACCAAATCGGGTTTACAGTCATCTATTATATATGATACATCCTCTGTAGAAGCTAAAAAATCTATAGGAATAACTGTGCAATCGTTGTACCAACTTGCATAAAAACTAAAAATCCAATCTTCTCTATTCTCTGAATAAATTGCAATTCTTTTGTAATTTTTATCTTTAAATAATCCTGAAAATTTATTTATTTTAAAAAATAAATCTTTATAAGAATAGCTTTTATCTTTTGTAACAATTGCTACTTTGTTATTATCTTTTTCAAAAATCATATTAGTCTGTTATTATATGATAACCAATCTTATTTTAATAAGTTCATGCTTAAACATAAATATAAAATCAGACTGTAAAAATAATCCTTTTTTGATAAGATTCTAAATTGAAAAGCTATTGTATTTCAACATATTAAAAAAAATCAGTTTAATACTTCGTTCTTTAAATCTACTATTTTAACTCGCTTATAAATATTATATTTGTTTAAGTTATTAAACAAATGATTATGAAACTTAAAGTAAATATCTTCTCAATCCTTATTTTATTAGGATTAAGCTCATGTAACTTATTCACTGATTCCAAACCTCAGAAGGAAATAGAAAACAATGGTGAAAAAATTCTTAAATCATATTATAAAAAAAGTGGAGATATAAAAACTGAAATTACAGTTAAAAACAATAAAAAAAATGGTCCTGCAAAAAAATATTATGTTAGTGGTGAACTGCATACCCTAGTGCATTATGTAGATAATATAAAAGAAGGAAAAACTGTTTGGTATTATAAGAATGGGAATCCATATCGTGTTACAAATTATAAAAATGGCAAAAAAGAAGGTATACGTAAAATTTATTATGAAGATGGTAAATTACAAGCCGAAATTCCTTATTTGAACGATAAACTTAAACTGGGTACCAAAGAATACGATAAGAAAGGCAATCTTATTACTAAAGTACCGAATATTCAATTTAATGGTATTGATTATTTAAAATTTGAAGGTAGATTTATTTTACAAATTTCTTTATCTAACAATTCAAAAAGGGTTAAATTCTTTGAGGAAAGAACGATAAGTACAGATGAAAAGGTCCTTGTTCGCTTAAATTCAAAAAACGGAATTGCACAAATTGAATACAATTTACTTCCAGGTTATTTCGAGATGAAAAGAATTAATATTTTTGCTGAATACAAATCGAATTTAGGAAATCCAATATTATTAGAGGGAAGTTATAATCTAGCTATAGAAAACTAGTAGGAATATCTCTTAATAATTAAAAAAAGGGGCTGTCCAAAAAGTCCCAAAACTGTCATTCCCTTGAAAAAGGGAATCTTATACCTGACTGTAAAACTGATTGTTCTGAGATCCCCAATCAAGTTGAGGATGACAAAAAAAGGCTTTTTGGACACCCCTTTTTATTTATAATGGTTTTACCGGAATACAAATATCCAGCTCAAACTTATTCTCCGGATGATCCTCAGGATCGTTGTAATACAATTCATATGGATTTTCATCGGATGGTTGATAACCGCTTTCCGAAATCCAAATACACATTGTATTCCATGCTTGTTCAAATTCAGTAACATCAATCTCGAACCGGCCAACAGCATATTTAGCTTTTGGCACAGTTAACTTTCCAAATTCACCTTCAGGTTTAACATCTGAATTAACTACTATTCCAGCACTCTGACGAACCTTTTCGATATCAGTAACTTTAGGATCATCGTGGTACACGGTAATTGTTTTAGTTTCCTGATTTATCAATCCTCTTGGTCCTGCCCATTTAAATAATTTCTCGTAAACCTGCCCTATCTGATCAAATTGTCCAACGTGTCGACAATAAATTAAATCCATTTCTGGCATTTCTTTTACTTCAATGTTTGTTTTCATAATATTCCTCCATTTTTCGTTTAATTCTATAATGCGAATGTAACCTGAAGAGGAATTTTTTAATTTATCAATCTTGCTATCTAATTGACCAATCTTGCTAAAATCATTAATCATTTTTTGGCGATACACTTTAGCACTGCATTTAAAATAAGATTTAAACTCACGGCTAAATACTGAGTTGCTATTATAACCACAATAATATGCTATTTCGCTAATAGGTTTTTCAGTTTCATTTAATAGAATACTAGCAGCTTTTTCGATTCTTAATCGCTTAACAAAGCCATTTAAAGTTTCCCCTGTAAAAGTCGAAAAAATTCTATGAAAATGATAAGGCGAAAAGTTAGCTACACTAGATAACGTAGCCAGATCAAGAGATTTGTCAAGATTAGCGTCTATGTAATCAATAACTTTATTTATTCGAAAAATATATTCTTTTTGATAACGATTTTTTGGAATCATTTATTTTTCATTTAGAATTACAAACCAGTAAAATTATATACATCTAATTAAAAATAATTGATGCATCTTGCTACTTAATTACCACAACATTACCTACCCCCATTTGTAAGAAATTATCATCAAATGCTTCTTTAAATAATTGTATTTGCTTACCTCCCGTACAATGCGTAGCTCCACATTTTTGCACTCCAATATTCTTCATATCTTTGATAATTGCATTTATTTCAGAAGTGTTTTTACGCATAAGATGAAAACCACCAATTACCATATAAATATCTTTGTTTAAAGAACTTTTAAAATGGTTTAAGATATTGATTATTCCGGGATGTGAACAACCTGTAATTACTACTAATCCTTTTTCCGTATCTATCGCAAGAGATTGTTCATCGATCGAAGTTCCAAGAATTCCACTTAAATATACCTTTGGGCATATTTCATGAATTTCTTTTGCAATCTCTATTTTAGCGTTGTGATTTAAGATTGTATTTTTTACTTTATCAGAAAAAGAAGGTGCAATAAAAACTGAAACATCGTTATTCATTACTAGAAAAGTAGAAAGCCCACCTACATGATCATGATGATCGTGTGAAATAATTACAAAATCAATAAGTTTTGGATTAATTTCCAAAGACTCAAAATTATTTTTAAAAATACCTGAACTTTTCCCTGTATCGAACAATATTGTATTTGATGCTCCCTCAATTAAACAAGAGAATCCCCAATCAGATTTCATTCCGCTTTTAAAATCATAATTATCATATATTACACTTACTCTAAATTCAGAATTACCTTGATTACCTGGATTATTGGCTATCAAATCGGATTGTAAACAGAAAGTTAACAGTGCAATTATAAGGAATCCTTTACAAAGTGTTTTTTGATATATCATATCATTATTGTTTAATTCAGATTTAACTTTTCGAGTTGTAATATTATTCTTTTTGCATTAAAATTTTCGGGATCTAGCTCAAATGCTTTTTTATAATTCAACAATGCCAAATCATAATCCTTTACAAACAAATAAGCTTCTCCTAAGCTATCAAAAGCATTGGCTGATTTTGGATATTCATCAATAATTAGCTTAAATATAGATATTGCATCGTTTGCCCTTCCATAATTATATAAGAATAAATAGGCTAGAATGTTTAAATCATCTTCGGAAATATTCTGATTAATTTTGTTTTTTCTATACACTTCAAAACCTTTTTCAGTTCCTTGATTTAAAATTATAGATTCCAATTTTCCAGCATTTAACGGTTCATCAATAGAATCAATTTTATCAACTGTAATATGAACTCCTTTTGATATAAACCTTTCAGGATTATCACTTAAATATTTCAATCCATTTGGATATTTTTTAATAGAATAATTCAGGAAATTCAATGTATACTCACATATTATTGGGTAAGCATCTTTAGCAAGTTTAGGTGAAGCAATACTTTCAATACCCAAAGACGGATAAGAAGTATAATAATTATGTTTCATATTTTCTGTGCGAACCACAAACTTTTGGGAATAAGGTGAGTTTCTGAATATTGCACTATCCTCTTCCAATCCCATTTGGAAATTATTTTCTACAAAACGAGTAAAAATTAAAGCTGGAACATTTAATTTTTCAAGCTTATAGTAAGGCGAAGGATTTAACAATCGAGTAGTATTATGCTTAAAAATGATACCTCCATCATAGCATACTAATGCTTTAATATTTGCATTGCGCATTTGTAAAAGTGTCGACGACATAGCACCCAAATCAAAACCTACTGCAGCAATTTTTTCATGATCTGCATTCTGCATATGCATTACTTTTGAGAGCAAAAATTCTAAATCCTGAACTTGCGTTTCAAAATCAATCATATTTAACTCAACTGCTTTAATATTTGTTCCTAATAAAGGACTTGTAACAACAATATATCCATGACTAGCTATATATTCACATAAGATTAAGTGTGAAATAGGTGATTCGTAATGATATCCTTGACCAACAATTACAACTGGAAATTTCCCTTCAACATTGTCAGCTTTATTCACTGATAGAGCTTCCTTTTTAAGTATTTCATCAATTTTTGATTTAGGAATTCTATTAAATTGAGTTGAAAAATATACTAGTTCCTCTAATTTTGAAGAATCGTTTACTTCACCAAAATCTTCGACTTGTTTTAAGAAAAAATCTTTTATGGTATTTGTTTCACCAGAATTTTCTTTTGCTGGATACCACATATACATTCTAACTGAACGAGCCTTTGTTTTGGCCGAGTATTCTCCGGATTGAATTGATGTGCGTGAAAAATCTTTATATTCTCTTAAATCAAAACCAACTGAATATCTTCCTTGTTCAAGTCCTATATTCTCCACTATATTTTGGGCTATTGTTAGAGAATAAATATTTAGTACCAATACTAAGATTAGTAAGATTTTGATATTTTTCATGATTTAATTTTTAAATAATCTTATTATACTACAGAATATAAAATAAATCCTAGAATCTTTTTGAGTAATTCTCAAAATATGATTCTAGGATTTCTAATTTAAACTTAAAGTGGAATACTTCTACTTAAGTATTTATTCATATCTTAATGTTTCTGCAGGATTTAACATTGCAGTTTTATATGCTCTATAGGTTATTATGATCATAGCAATTAATAATGTAAGAATTCCTGAAGCAAAATAAATTACCCAATTTGTTGATATATGTTTTGAATAACTTTCTAACCAATTCGTAGTAAAATAGTATGTTAGCGGCCATGAAATTGCATTTGCAACAAGTAGTAACCATAAGAATTCTTTTGCCATTAAACTTATAATTGCACCAGCAGATGAACCTAAAGCTCTTCTTATTCCTATTTCTTTAGTTCTTTGCTCTGCTAAGAAAGATGTTAAGCCTACTAAGCCCATACTTGCAATAATTATTGCTAAAACAGTTAACATAACTGAAAAACGTCCAAATTTAAGTTCGTCTTTATATAATTCATCTAATTGCTGATCAAAAAACTGATATTCGAAAGGACGAGTTGGTACAAATTCATTCCATGTGTTTTCAATATGTTTTAATACCTCTTGATAATTATTAGAACTAAATCTTATTGAAATTACACGTGCAAATACTTCAGGTCTGCGGAACATATCTAAAATAAACTTGTTTACAGGGCGATGTAAAGACATAGCATTAAAGTCCTTGTATATTCCAATAACACTTTCATCACCGTCACGAGACGTAATTTTTTTACCTATAGCTTCTTCATTTGTCCAACCTAAATCTTTAGCCATTGTTTCGTTTATCATAATAGCATTAACCGTATCACTTGGAAATTCTCTTGAGAATGCTCTTCCTTCTACCACTTCTATTCCGAAAGTTTCAATAAAATCCCAATCGACCATAAATGTAGGAATATAGAATCTTTGACCAGGCGTTAAGCCTTCAACCTCGTAATCGCGAGTATTATGGTTTATTCCTAAATAGTCTTCAGCACCGGTTACATAATCAATATCCTTATGACTTAATATTTCCTGTCTAAAAGCTTCATGATTTCTAAATAATGGTCCTACTCTTTCGATATTAATAATATGATCTTTTTTAAATCCAAGCTCAGCATTTCTTAAGAATTTGAGCTGAGAAAACACAACTAAACTACCGATTATAAGACTAATAGATATTGAAAACTGAACTATTACTAATACTTTTCTAGCAGTTCCTGATTTTGCACCACTTTTTAAAGCACCTTTTAACACTTTTAATGGTTTAAAAGAAGATAAAACGAATGCAGGATAAGTTCCTGAAATTAATCCAACAACGAATGCAACACTTAGTATAAAACCAAGAATCTTAAGTTCAACTAAAAACGAAGGAATAATATTCTTTCCTGTAAAATTATTATAACCTGGCAAAAGTAATTCAACAATTATTATTGCTATTAACATTGCTATAAAACTTTGAACTACTGCTTCTCCTAAAAACTGAAAAACTAAACTCCTTTTCTGACTTCCAAAAACCTTTTTAATACCAATCTCTTTAGCTCTACCTGCTGAACTTGCAGTTGCTAAATTCATAAAGTTTATACAAGCTAAAACCAGAATAATTGCTGCAACAATAGATAGGATATACACATATAGCATGTTACTGTTAGGTCTCATTTCATATACATGGTGCGATTTTAAATGTATATCAGTTAAGGCCTGAAGATAAAGTGTTACATCAGCATCCTTTAAATCATTATAATGATTCTGATAAAATTCAGGAAATTTTTCATCTAATAAACTAGGATTTACACCTTCCTCAAGTAAAACGTATGTCCAACAAGGATTCCATATCCAAGTGTTAGGGAATTGTCCATTAGGATTAAATTGCCTAAATGTGTTTAATGATCCCAGAATATCAATCTTTAAATGAGATTGGGAAGGTAAATCTTCCATTACACCAGTAATCTCAAAATTTATTCCTTCTTCTACCCTTAATACTTTACCTATTGCAGACTCATCACCAAAATACCTTTTAGCTGTTGATTCGGTGACCACAATCGTTCCAGGCCTATCAAGTGCTGTTTCACGATCTCCTTCGATAAAAGGAAAAGTGAAAATATCAAAAACTGTTGAATCGGCGAGAATAAATCTTGGTTCATTAAAACGGATCAACTCATCTTCACTTTTTTGATAATCAAAAAACCACTGTGTTCTCAATTGATTAAAGAAGCGAACTTGATTTTCAACTATTCCAGGATAATCTAAAACAAGTGTAGGTCCTGCAGGAAATGAGACTGTTGCAGCATCTTCGTCTACATCATTACTATTATATAAACGATTTACTCGATGTATTCTATCCGCCTTTTCGTGATGTTGATCATATTTTAACTCATCATCAATATATAGAATAATAAAAATGAAACTAGCTAAACCAATAGCTAATCCCCCTATATTGATAATAGAATAATTCCAATATTTTACAATATTCCTTATTGCGATTTTTAAGTTATATTTAAACATATGCGTTTTTGATTAGTTTGTATAACGAGAATATCAAACTATATTCCAAAACACATTAAACGTTGACTTAATGACACTTACCGCATATTAGTCTCCATTTCTATTGTCCGAAGATGAACACTTATGTTCTATTTTGAACTGTAATTTCTTTCTTAGAAAAACTCATTCGTATTTTTAAAACGCTCATCATCTAAGGTAATTACATCCCTATATTTATCAGTTTTATTATCCCAATTATTTTTTGAATTAAAAAATCCACACTTAGATATACTCTTAATTATAAGCTTATGTTTATCGATTTCTATTGTAGATGAATAATTAAAGACTTCTTCTTCTTCCTGAACAGACATTTTTAAAAGTATAGGTTTATCTATGATCTTGTCGTTATAGAATACCAATCCAAAAAGACATTTCTTAAAATCATATTCATATCCAAAAGTAAATATGTCGTAATCTCCTACCGAATATCGGCTTTCTAAATATGATCTCTTCGGTTCAACTTCTAAATCATAATCTTTTAAACATTCAAAATTATCCCAGTCAAACAATTTAGTTAAATATTGTAACGAATTAAAAGCTACAATATCGTCAGTTTTCAAGTTATAATCAGAATCATCAAAAGTATCTTTAGATAAATACATATTTAATTCTTCAAGGGTATTTTCAGGAAATATCAATCTAATATGATCTAATTGTCCAACCTCTGCTGCAGGCCATAACCTTAACTTCTGTCCTTCGAAACCATACTCCTTTAGTTTATTTTCAAACCACTCCGAATCGTATAATTCAATAACTTTAGCGTGCCCCTGATAGAATTCATATGAAGAACCTCCAACTAAGCGTCTTAACCAATAACCAATCGCTCTTTCAGGTAATAAATAAGTATAACTATGCTCTTCAAGTATGTAATCGGATAGTACGTTTCTATAATTTTCAGTTAAATAATAGCTCCCATCAAATCCGTTAGTTTTCATGGCATCTTTAAATTTATTTACCTCATTATCCAAACCTTTACTTTTTAAATAAAGATAGCTTTCTATCATTAATCTAAAGTATCTTGATCCAAGTTTATCATATAAAAATTGATAACTATATCCATCAATTATAGCTTCAGGTTCTGGAATTAAATTTTCATAAAGCCATTTTATCATTTCGGGGTTATAACAATTAAATGTTGTACCATTCTTATTTAACACCTCTTTTTCTTTTTCTTTATCAAACACCGGAATACCGATAAACTTTTCTGCATAAGATATATCCCAAAATTCTAATTCCTCATCCGGTGATGTAATTCCTAAAACAACATTAAAATCACGTACTGTAGTTTTTAATCCTGAGTAAAGTGCTATACCAAAAATTCCTTGTAAAAATTGATAAGATGATTCGCCACACACCTCTACGCGTTCATATTCCGTATCATCATATTCATTATTTATTCCATTATTAAATAATGCGCAATAAAAATCTGTTAACACCTCTTCTGGAACAGCTGTTGGACCTCCATCCCATTCCCAATTCTCTTTAATAGTATATTTATTATAATCTAGCTCGTCAAATTCTTCATACTCCTCATATTCTTCATATTCCTCTGTATCATAATCTTCTTCATCAAATTCATATAATTCTGATTTATCAAAATAATGATAATCTACATAATCAGTTATTTCACTAAAGAAAACAATGAAAATAATAACAACCCAAGTACTTGGTGATAAGATTAAAAATAATAACCTGATAAGTTTCTGTTTTAGAGATAATTTTCTAAAGAGAGTATGAATAAAATATACAGGTGATAAAAAGAAGGCATAAATAATTTCAATAAAAGGATTCATAAATTTTGTATAGAAGGTTAGTAAATTATATGTTTATTTTAAAGGCTTTTAGCTATATTATCAGAATTTTAATTAGAGGTATATTGATTAAGTAGATTTACTTAGAAAGCTCTTCTTGAATAATATATTTTTTTACTATCAAGGTTTCAATCAATCCGAATACAAATAAAAATGGAGATAATCCCCAAAAGAATCCTATACTCTTTTGAGACAATTCAGGAAATGCCAAAGACCACCAACCTTGCATTAGAAATATTGTAATTGCTAATTTCAAAAAGCTTAAACCGAAACCAATAAGTTTTTTATCTGTCTTATTCCAAATAAAAAGTAGTCCGAATACTCCAACTAATATTGAAATATTCATAAACACCCAAGAGATATTATCCAGATCACTAAATGCTAATACGATAGAAACAAACCATAAAAATACATGGATTAATAAAGGTAAGTAGTTTTTCATAAATAAAAGGTTGTATTTTAATTCTATTAGATTTAGTATTTAAAGATAGTTATTTAGAATTGCTTTGCAATAATTACAATAATCTTATTCGGCTGTTTTAACACTTTCTTTTAAATCTTTTCCGGCATAGTAGATATTGAATAATATTATAACATTACTTAAAAGACCAACAACAATTATCCAAGACGTAACATTTCTAATGAGGGTATAATTATCTATAGCTAATAAAGTTATGGTAGCAATAATTCCTAATACAACTGTAATCAACATCGTATAAAAAATTCGTATTAATGCCTTACCTGCATAAATAATTTTTATTCCATCTACTTTTACAAATTCCTTTTCCCTTATTTTATCTGACTCAGGAATACTAAGATCTTCTTTTACATTTTTGCTTGTAATATTAATTGTAGTTTGACAGTTCCAACAAACATCGTAATTATCTTCGACTTCTTCAGCACAATTAGGGCATATTAATTTTTCACTCATTCGGGTTTTAATTATCTTTCATTTATTAATTAGTTTCTATTAACTGTTCTATTTTTTCCCAAGACACATATTTAAAATTTTGTTTTTGGATAGAATCGTTCTCAAAATTATAACCATCTTGAACAACTAGCATACCCTTTGGGAATTTTTCACTAATGGAATCATTTATTATTTCTAAACCATCTGTTTCTATTGCTCCATCTATTACTCCATCATCAATAACAAAGCTTAATATATACCTTTCTTTTTCTCCTAGTTCAAATATTGCATATGAAAAGTTTCCCTGACTAGAAGCTACTAAGTAAGTTAAAGTATCAGTTTTGTATAAAGCTAAACCTTCTATATCGGATGATACCAATGAACGATCTGTAGGATTACTTCCATTTAACCATTCTGTTTTGAATCCATACTCTGGCTCAGCATTTAGCTTTAATATACCTTCTTCTTCAACACCAATATATATATTTCCTTTTTCGTCATCCGCAACCATTCCCTCAGGTTTGCTACTTACTTTAAATTGGCGAACCAATTTTACTTCTATTTCCTTTTCTTTAGTATAGATTTCCCATTGTTCAACTTCCGCTCCTTCTCCATTTACAAATACATAATATTTATTTGTTTTCTGGCTTTTATACATACATAACCCATACACTAAATCGACAGACGATTCTATTTCTAAAATTGATTCTGATAGTATTTTAGTTTCCTTATCAATATAAAAAAGGCTTATAGTATTTAATGTGCAATTACTTGCTGCAACCAATACAACTTCTTTTTGATTATAATTAAAATCATCTCTTAAATCAATATTATTCATGCAACCCGACTTAACAAACTGCAATTCTTTCCCATTCATATTGTATACGTGTATTCCGCCTTTCTTATTTGTACCAAGAACTAAACTTTCCTCTGGCCTTTCTTGATTAACCCAAATTGCTGGATCATCAGCAGCATCAGTCTTAGGAGGACTAAAAACTTCATCAGTTTCTACATCTGCAGTAATTGAATTAGAAAATATTTCTTGTCTTTGAATTGCACCAGTTAAGTAAACAGAAAAACCACTAGAGTCTAAAGATTCAGCATAATTCTTTATAGACTGTTTTTGGGTTGGAGAATTATTATTTTGACAAGCTGTTAAGGCCAAAATGGTAAGACTAATTAGATAAAATATCTTTTTCATAATATTTATTTTAAACAGGATAGTAAATTTAAAAAAATATTAATTGTTAGTCTAATTTTTTATAAAAAGAAGGCGATCAAAACAATTATTAAAAATTACCAGTTCAATTTGGATTGATTCATTACATCATAAAAACCACCGGTGGATTCCTTTTTCTCTGAAATTAACCATTCATAAAGTCTTTCTGATGCCTCAGAAGGTTCTGTATCCGCATCTGTAGGTGCAACATCCGTTTTCAGATTGCCTGGATGTATAGCATAAACCTTTATGTTTGTATCTATTAATTCTTGATTTAAACAAGCTGTTAACATGTTCTGTGCTGCTTTTGCTACTTGATAAGGAATTAATATTCGATAAATACCAGAATTAATATTATGAATAGAACCTTTTCTAGAACTAACATTTACAATAATTGAATCATCATTATTTTTCAGAAATGGTAAACACGACTTTATTATTCGGAAAGCACCGCTTACATGTACTTTAAAATGTTTTTCTAAATCAAAGGGGGTTACGTTATCAATTCCAAAACATAATTCAGCATTTCCAGCATTATTAATTAATAAATCTAATTGATCTGTTTTTGACTGAATAGTATCATTAATTAATTTAGAACATTTTTCATCGGTTACATCTGCTTCAATAGGAATACATGTATCTTTATAAAGATCTAATAAATTTGAGATAGAATTTACGTTTCGAGCTAGTGCAAAAACCAACCATCCTTTACTTAAAAAAGTTTCTAAAAGTGCATAACCAAATCCCTTACTTGTACCTGTTATTAAAACTGATTTCATATTTAATTATCTTATTTACGCTTGAATTGTGAAATTAGAGTAATAAATAAATATATCATAAAAAATCTGTATGAATCATATATCTTATATCTTCCTACCCAAATAGCTACCATGTACAGTATTGTTTATTAAGTACTTAATTGACATTTGATCTGGATTATTGTAACTTACGCACTCACTAAATTATTTATATCATGAAAAAACAAAATAGTTATACTAACATTTTAATCTTCATGCTAATATTATTAATATCATTAACCTGTAGTGAAGATGATGATGCTCCAACTCCTGAAAACCCTGGTAATATGCCATATGATGTACAAATAAATCCTGATGATTTTTTATCTGAAAATATAACAGGTAATGATTTCTTTCCTTTTACTCCAGGTGTTACATATAAATATGAAGGTACAGATGAAGATGGTGCAGAAATTATTGTTGAAGAAATTCATTTATCCGATACAAAAACAATAATGGGAGTTACCTGTGTAATTATAAGGGCAAAAGAGTACGAAGATGGCGAACTAATAGAAGATACATATGATTGGTATGCACAAGATAATGAAGGAAATATGTGGTATTTTGGTGAAGATTCTAAAGAAATTGAAGATGACGTTGTTGTAAGCACTTCGGGTTCTTGGGAAGCAGGTGTTGATGGAGCTCTTCCAGGAGTTATAATGCTTGAAGATCCTATTGTTGGACTTTGGTATCGTCAGGAATATTATGCAGATGAAGCAGAAGATGTTGCTCTTGTTTTAAGTCTTAATGAAACTGTTACTGTTCCTTTTGGAACTTATAATCATTGTTTACAAACAGCGGAATGGAATTTACTAGAACCTGGTATTGTTGAACATAAATACTATGCAGAAGATATTGGACTTGTAAAAGTAATTGCAGTAAAGGGAGAGTCAGGATATGAAGAACTTACTCAGATTATTGATTAAATATAACCCTTATAAAAGAAAGATTTACTAATTTTTATAATCAGATTATAAATCTTCGTAATTGTATATAAATTAACTAAGAAAAGGCTATCCCAAAAGTCTTACATTGTCATCCCCAACTTGATTGGGGATCTTTTAACATCAATTTTATTGTTAAAAATGTCATTCTCTTTTTCAAGGGAATGACATTTTTAGTACTTTTTGGACAGCCTCTTTTCTAATTATTTTTTTAAAACTACTCTGGAAGTAGTTCTTTAGTTTCTAATTTTGATTTTGTAAAAATGCCTATTACACCTTTTAATCCCACGCTCATTACAATATTATAAAAGAATACCAGAAATGCTATTAATAGTAATGATCCAGACAGTGCAGCAAGAATCATATATGTGTTAAATTCTCCATCAACATATAATGTGCGTCGTAACATTCCATTTAATCCGGCCATTCCCATAAATGCTCCCATTCCGATTCCTCCAATTAAATGAAACCAAAAGTGGATATTAGCTAATTTCTGACTATATAATTTTGCCCCATTTGTAACAATAGGGAATAAAATATAAACAGCAGCATAAAGTGTCATTGTTAAACCTACAAGAACAGCTACGTGTACATGAGGACCAACAACCCATTGTGTATTGTGTAAAATTCTATTTAAACCTACATCTGCTTGCATTATACCTGCAGGTACAGCTAAAGCAAATCCTAATAATCCTCCTAATAAGAATTTTAATGGATTAGTCATTTTTAGAGGCCTTGCCGACCATAAGGTAGCTAGTACAATAAAGAATGCCAATCCTTGGGTAATTAACTCAAAAGCTGTTACAAGTTCACCCGAAACTACTTTCAAAACTGCTGGTTGAGCCTGATCTGATAACAAATGATGTGACCACACAGTCCATGAAACAACAAGCTCGAGCAATAATGCAGCCCTAGCTATATTTTGCATAAATAGTTTTTTACCAGTAATCATCATGGCAAGTAAATACCAAGTCCCAGCAACAAAAATTAACACTAAACCATCAGCAATTAGATCTAATCCCCACCAAAACCAATTTTTATAAAGTAATGCATCAATAGCAGATTCCTTTAAGTCAAAACCCAAAATGTGTCCTAACATAAATACTAAAATAAGTACACCTGTAAATAAAATTATAGCAGTATTCAATACCATATCAACTGTTCCCCGGGCAATAGCAGCTACAGGCAATGGGACCAAATGCTCTTTTTTATTTTCCTTTTTAGCCAGCATATTTTTTAGACCTGTATATCCTATAGCAGATCCAAAAAGGGCTGCAGCATCTTGCTTTTCCCAACCTTCAGGAGTATATACAATTGTTTTAAAAATATTTATAATGAAGAATAAAGTTCCCACCATTAAAATCGCTATACCAAGTATAAAGAAAGTTCCACCCCAAACACTAAATTGTTCAAAATCTGCTGGTAAGGGCCAATACAATGTGTATAATGGTGCATAATGAGAAATAAATCCTGCAAACCAAAATAGAAATGTACCGAAAGCCAATAATATTAAAGCCCAATTAGCTAATCGAACGCTATAAATGGGTTTTTTCATTAAATAAGGAGTTAAAAATAGGAACGCTCCAAATACTAATGCATAAGTTGATCCAAATATACCAACTAATGGATGAGCAGTAAGAATAGCAAAAAACTGATTTGTATTAATAAATGGAACCGGTTCAATTTCATAGATCCTCATGATCATTCCCTCTATTACAGCAAAGCCATAATATACCAATCCAACAACTACAAATCGTAATACAATTTTTTGCATTTGAGTCAACGAATCAGGTTTAAATAAACCATCAGCACCGTTAATAAATGTATTTTTAAACGACATATATTTTCAATTTAAGTTTAACAATGATTAATTAAGAACCTTCGCAAGGCATAACTTCTACAACGTCTTTTAATATCATAAAAATTCCACGCGGACCAGAATATTCTGTGGATCGAATAGTATATATACCTGATTTTTCAAATTTCCACAAGATATCATTTCTGTGTCCAGGAACAACCTGCATTTGAAATACCATACTATTATCTTGCCTAAATACACCAAATCCATAAGTTAAATCCTTTGACGTAACATCAAATAAAACAAGTTCATTACAATCAATTACCAATGTTTCAGATGGTAAATGAAACTCATGATTCTGCATTGTAATTTCGAAAGTCTTATCGGGCATGTAATCACCCCTGTTTAGATCAACAGGTGCCCATGGTATAGTGTTATATGTAATAATATGCAGGGAAACACCCAAGACAGTTAAGAAAGCAACAAAAGTGTAGAAAAGTGCTGGCTTTACTATATTACTTTTTCCTGTTCGGGTAATTTTATAACCAAACCAAGCCATTAGTAATATAATTACTAAACAATAAAATGAGTAAGCAATTGTTTGTCCCCATAAGACAAGATGCGAATCGACCATGAAACCTCCAATTTTAAGTTAATATTTGAGTATTATGTATTAATTACATAGCAAATTAGGAGATTTGAATCACAATGTCAATTCAAAACAGTCTCATATTTAATTAATTAAGCAATATTCACTAATGAAAGTCAATTAGATAAGGACTTTTAGGTATTTAAGCGTTCAATAGCCTTATTTATTATTTAGAATTTATCTACTTTAGAAGTATATGATTTGATTATTTAAGAGGATCTTGCTTTAATAATCGAACTAAATATTTATATAATTTAGGAAGTTCTCGATTTAAATCTTGAGGCACTTCAAAGAAGTTCTCTATGGCAATAGCAAAGAATTCATAAATATTAGTTCCTGCATAACGGCGAAACAAATGATGATCTTCACTTTTAATTTTTTGCATTTCGTTTTTAGAAAGCGCAACAATATCTCTTAGAAAAGGATCTAAGCCATCTTCATGATCATTACTATGAATTATTGTATGCATAAGTGCATGTGCCATTTCATGCAATCCTAAATTTACTGCATCATCAGTAATTTCGTGACCTTTTAAAAGTCTTTTCCAGGATAATACTATAATTCCACGAGGATTTACTTCGCCGTAATGCATATTTCCAGTTGATTGATTTCTATACGCATCGGGGTACACTATAATTCGTTTGAACTTAGGTAAAAAGAACTTTTTGAAACCAAAGGTTAGCTGAATATAAGCTGCTAGAACAAATAATTTTTCGTTTAAATCAACATTAAAACCTTGCCTACCTTCAATTTTAATTTTATTCATTAGAATATGAGCCCTTACTACAAATCGTTCTTTATCCTTAACTGATAACTTATTAAAGTAACTAAAACGAGCTCCATAAAACCTATTCAATTTCCATTTAGTCTCACTACTTATAAATACTACTTTTATAAATTCAAATAAACCCAAATAATATAGCGTGTATATTGCGAAAAGAGTAATAATTAAATACGGTACAAAATATTCGTTTAACTGCATGTCCATTACTTTACAATAGCCTCATAAATAACTTCTTGGATATCTGTTCGAACATCCATTTGAATTAATTTGCTGTTATCCTGATCAGGATGAATTCGATTAGAAAGGAATATATATACAATTTTTTCTTCTGGATCGGCCCATGCAATAGTTCCGGTAAAACCTGTATGCCCAAAACTTTTGCCAGAAACACACTGACAGGTTGGTCCTGATTTGGAATAATCCATTTGCGGTTTATCAAATCCTAACGCTCTGCGATTATTATTTTCGAGAAATGGACTTGTTGTAAAGAAATCAATTGTTGTTGAATCAAAATATTTTATACCTCCATACTCACCTCCATTTAGGTACATTTGCATCAGTTTTGCTAAATCGCCGGCAGTAGAAAACAATCCGGCATGACCACAAACTCCTCCCAACATTGCTGCGCCAGGATCATGAACAAAACCTTGTAACAATTGCTTTCTAAAAACCTGATCATTCTCTGTGGGTACGATTTCTTCTTTATTGAATTTGTTTAATGGTAAAAATGAGGTTCTGTATGCTCCTAACTCCTGATAAAAGCTTGAATCAACATACTCTTGGAAAGAGGCATTTGTAATATTTTCAATTATTTTATAAAAATAGTAATAGCCTAAATCACTATATCTATACGATTTAGTTTCTAGCAGATTTGATGATCTAATTTTATCGTAAATAGAATCTCTATAAGAATCCAAAACATAAAAATCTTTAGCTATCTGAGTATTATAATTACTGTGTGGATAATAAGCATAATAACCATCTTTAAACACTGTATTTTTTGCCATATAAGCATGATTTCCTATCTTATATGGAAAATCTTCAGTAAACTTATTATTTAATAAATCCTGATTTGGATATAAGGTTTTTAGAGATGAATAATAAAAAGGAATCCATCCATTCAGCTGCGCCTGATGAGTTAGTATATCAACAATTAATAAATCACCTTTGTTTGTAGTGTCCAACTCAGGCAAATAAGCTGATAACTTATCTTCAACAGAAAACTTATTATCCTCATACAACTTCATTAAAGTAGGAATAGTAGAGGCAATTTTTGTTATCGAAGCTATATCGTAAATATCATTTTCCTTTACAGGATTTTGCTGCATATAAGTGTGATATCCAAAAGATTTATCGTAAAAAACAATTCCATTTCTGACAGCAAGAATTCTACATCCGGGAGTTGCATTATTTTCAATAGCATTTAGTGCAATTGAATCAATCTTTACTAATTGTTTAGAATCAATACCCGCCTGCTCTGCGCTTCCATATTGGAGTCTTAATTTTTTTTTTAGTTGGATTCCTGTACCTGACTTATACTCTGAATTTATGCTAACAGGTAATTTACCACTTACAGCAAATCCACCGAATATGGCTTGAGCAACAGAACTTTGGATTTCATTTTCATCTGAATATCCAATTATTACAGAATTAATTTCATTTATTCTATTAAATTTTCGAAGGCTATACGGATTCGCAAATAAACTGAAAACTATCTCAGTATTATTTGACAAATCGGCTATATATTGTAAGTGAACTTGATTAACCTTATAATTTTTTGTTGACCAATAAGAAGTTTTGTGAACACTTGTAAAAACAACATCATACTCACTTATAATATTAATTAAAGAATCTGAATTACTGTTATCAAAAATAAAATGATCAACTTTTGCATATTTTGATAATGTTTTTTGAAATTCAGTTATTTCATTTGTATTAAAAGCAAGAGAAGCAAATTTCTTTCGTTTTATCTTTTTTATTGGTAAAATCTCATCTTCGTTACTTATAACAGTTATTCCAGCTTGAATCATATCCATTCTTGTAACCTGATATACTAATTCATTCAAATCATTATTCAAATTATTTAAATCAATTTGATTTCCTGAATTAACATCATCAAACAAACCAGCATTATATTTTGCCAATAAAACTTTTCTGCAACTTTCGTTTATTCTTTCTTTTGATATAGTACCTTTTCTAACCTGCTTTTTAATTTTAGCAATTGCTTTAGATACACTTACAGGAAACAACAGAACATCATTACCGGCTTGTATAGCTAGGCTTTCAATTTCTCCGGGATTATAATATTTTGTAGCACCTTTCATATTTAAGGCATCAGTAAAAATAAGACCTTCGAAACCCATTTCATCTTGCAAAAGATCTGTTACAACAGATTTTGTTAAGGTTGTTGGTGTGTCTGCTTTTGTACCCAGCTCTGGAACATTTAAATGAGCAACCATAACACCTTCTATTCCCGCATCAAAGATTTGTTTAAAAGGATATAACTCTATTGAATCTAATCTTTCGCGATCGTGATTTACAGACGGAAGGGTGTGGTGTGAATCTGAGTCTGTATCACCATGTCCCGGAAAATGCTTTGCTGTTGCAATTAACCCACCATCTTGCATTCCTTGCATATAAGCAATTGATTTTTGACTTACATTCTCGCGATCTTCACCAAACGAACGGAAATTAATTACCGGATTTAATGCGTTATTGTTAACATCAACAACAGGAGCAAAATTTACATGTATTCCTAAACGCAGCATTTGTTGTGCTACATCCTGTCCCATTTGATAAATTAAATGATCATCCTGTACTGCTCCCAACATCATTTGGCGAGGATAACTTATAGTAGAATCTAATCGCATCCCTAAGCCCCATTCACCATCAATGGCAATCATTAAAGGAGTTTTAGAAAGAGATTGATATTGATTTGTAAGTTTAGCTTGTCGCATTGGACCACCTTGGAAAAAGATTAAACCTCCAATTTTATATTTCTTTATGATATAAGAAACCTCATCGATATGTTTTTGATCTTTATTAGAATAAGCAGCAATCATAAAAAGCTGACCAATTTTCTCATCCAGATTCATTTTTTTCATCTTTGCCTCAACCCAAATATCCTGATCTGTTTTAACCTGAATTGAATCCTGTGCCTTTACTCCAAAAATCACTAAAAATAAACCAATAAATAGTGCCAAAGTTCTTATTCTAATCATTCCAAATATTTTCAATATTAAACTATTCCTTTAAATCCTTAGATTAAGCACAAATATAGTCTTTTAAGTGAAAATGCTTTGTATAACTACCTGATGTTGTATACATATTTTATTAACAATCAATTTATGTACATAAATAAAATGAATTTAAACTTATTTACTAATTTGAGGTTTATTAAATAGCATTTTTCATTCATTTTTTAGAAATTAGATACTTGGTAACTAAAAACTTAGTAATTAGTGATAGATAAAATAAAAGTCTTAATTACGGATGATTCTTCGACAACAATAGAAGCGATTGAATCGATGCTTGAAAATGAGTCAAAAACTAACTTTCAGATTATTAAGGCTGCAAATGGTTTAGAAGGTTGCAAAACTGCCTATATCGAAAAACCAGATATTATTCTAATGGATATAGAAATGCCTGTAATGGATGGAATTAATGCAACTAAAAAAATAAAACAAACCAAGTCAATAAAAAACATACCTATAATTGTAATGTCTACATCAGCATCGTTAAAAGATGCGTTTCTTGCCGGTGCAAATGATTTTATTATTAAACCTTTTACAGAATTTGAATTACTACTACGACTAAATATTAATATAAAATTATTGCAGCGATCAAATGAATTAAATGAACAAAACAGATTATTGATAACACAAAAAATAGAAACTGAAAGGCAAAATGAAATAATAACACAACAACAAAAAGAACTTTTGGATGATATGAGATATGCTAGTCATATTCAAAATGCCATAAACCCAAATAGCAAAACTTTAGAATCTATAAGCAAAGATTACTTTGTTATAAACCAACCTAAAAATATTGTAGGTGGTGATTTTTATTGGGTATCATCGACAGAAGAAAGGACCTATTTTGCTGTTGGAGATTGCACCGGTCATGGTATATCCGGTTCTTTAATGACAATGGTAGGAAGTGCTTTTTTAAACGAAATTGTGCACAACATACCGTACACAAGCCCAGGTAATATATTAAATGAGTTAAGAACCAAAATTATTAAATTGCTTAATCAGAAAGGCACATTTGGAGAAGCAAGTAGTGGTATGGATATTGCAATTTGTGTGTATGAACCTAAAAACCGAATATTAGAATATGCGGGTGCCAATAATCCTATTTATATTGCAAGAAACAATACAGAACTTGAAATTATTAAAGCAGATAGAATGCCAATAGGAATTTATGTAACACACAAAACTCCCTTTAAATCACACGAAACCATTCTAGGTTTAAACGACACTCTTTATATGTTTTCTGATGGTTACCCTGATCAATTTGGTGGTCCCAAAGGTCATAAATTCAGATACAGACAGTTTAGAGAGTTACTTCTTTCTAATGCTATAAAAACTATGTCGGATCAGCAAAAGGATATCGAAGAAACTCTCAATAATTGGATTAAAGGTTATGAACAAGTGGATGATATACTTCTTCTTGGTTTAGTGTTTTAAACTATTCGTAACGTAAACTTTCAACAGGATTCTTTCGTGCAGCTCTTAAACTATACCAACTTACTATTATAATGGCTAATACAAGAACAATAATGCCTGCCATAATAAATACCCAGAAAGAAAGTTCTGTTCTGTAAACAAAGCCTTGTAACCAATTTCGCGCAACATAATAAGCAATTGGGCATGAAATTATAAATGCTATTACAATAAGATTAACGAATTTTCTATTAAGCATAACTACAATATTTCCTGATCGGGCTCCAAGTGATTTTCGAATACCAATTTCTTTATTTCGTTGTTCCACTGCAAAAACACTTATACCAAATAATCCCAAACAAGAAATAAAAATTGCGAGTAAAGAAAAATATATAAATAGCTTCCCTGTGTTAACTTCATTTGTATAAAGTCCATCGAATTGTTGTTGCAAACTGGTAAATTCAAATGGTCTGTCCGGCACAGAATTTTTAAATATAGCTCTAATGTATTTAACTGTTTCTTCTGAATTTATATTTTTAACTTTTATAAAGCACCAATCTGCCAATTCGTTAAAATAAACTAAAGGTCTGATTTCTTCTGAAAAATGATTCGAATAAAAATTATTAGTAATGCCGATAATTTCGAATGCTTTATCTCGAAAATAAATCTTTTCTCCTATTGGATCTTCTTTCCCTATTAATTGAGCAAACTTTTTATTAATTACAATATTTGATTTATCAGAAAAATCTTCTGTAAAAAAACGCCCTTCTACAATATCAATATTTAAGGTATTTAAATAATCATTATCAGCATTTAATTGAATTACATCTAATCTATTATCACTTGTTTTACCTTCCCAAGACCAACTATCTGGCCAACCAGATCTCATTGGTGAGTTTCCATTTGTAACTGAAATAACGTTAGGATTTTTAAGAATTTCATTTTTTACTATATTAAATTTATTATCAATATCTGACGAGTTTATCATAATAATATTCTCTAAATCAAATCCTAAATCCTTTTTATAGATGAAGTTTACTTGTTTTAATACAACAATTGAAAATATTATTAGAATTATTGAAATTGTAAATTGGATAATAACCAGAATATTTCTTGAATAGAATTTTCTTCTTCCTGAAATAATTGATCCTTTTAATAATATATCTGTTTTTTTCGAAACTATATGTAAATACGGATATACTCCAGATGTTAATCCTGTTAATATGATTATAACTATAGCAGCTCCTATTAGTTGCGGATCCAGATAATTTATTGTTATAAATTTTCCTGTTAGATTATTAAATATAGGTCTAATAAGTTCTACAAGAATAATAGCAATATGAAATGCTATGAATGAAAATATTATAGATTCTGTTAAGAAACCTGCAAATAATTTTTTACGACTTATTCCTAATATCTTTTTAATTGAAACTTCTTTATTCTTTTTAATAGACCGAGCTGTAGCAAGGTTCATATAATTGATACACGCAATTAAAACTATTAAAATAGCTATGAAAACTAATATATAAATAAGCTTAAGGTTCCCTTGATTTGCGTTATTAAAAAATGATAATTGTGAATTTAAATGGAGCTTTTCAAGTGGAAATAAATAAGATGTATAATGATTATCATCAATCACATTTTTATAAATTGATGATATCTTTTCATTAAGTTCATCTAAATTAGTATTACCATCAAGAAGTACAAAAGTAGCATATATTGATACATTCCAATTATCTAAATAATCCTTTTCTTCTAGCAAAAAAGGAATAACAAAATCGAGTTTAATAGATGAATTATTTGGAAAATCTTTAAAAACACCTGTAACAGTAACTGCATTATAGATATCACTATATCCTTTAATTTTAAGAATTTTACCTATCGGGTTTGTATCCCCATAATATCGCAAAGCCATACTTTCAGATATAACAACAGATTTGGATTTTCCTAATACATTAGGTTTATTACCTTTTATAAAAGGAATATTAAAAACTTCAAAGAATGAAGGATCAACAGCAGCACCTTTCTCCTTAAAAACATCATTTCCATATTGAATTAAACCTCCCCTATAAAAATAATCGACACGAACGGTATTTTTAATTTCTGGAAAATTAGTTTCAAGATAATCAGCCATTGGCGCAGGACTTTCAACGAAATCTACGTTATTTCCATTATCACCAATATTTCTATTAACAAGCATGTAAATATTATCGGCATTATCATAAAAACGATCATAACTTAATTCATCCCAAACCCATAACCATATCAGAATTGCGCCAACTAATCCTAGCGATAATCCTCCAATATTAATTATTGATAAAACTTTATTTCTAAAAAACTCTCTTGCTACAACTTTTAAATTATATAATATCATAAAATGGATTTGATTATTCGTAACGTAAACTTTCAACAGGATTTTTGCGGGCTGCTTTTAAACTATACCACGAGATTGTTAGTATTGATATAAGAAGAGCTAATGCTGCTGCAATTGCAAATATCCACCATTCAATGCTTGTTCTGTATGCAAAATCCTGCAACCATTTTAGCAATGTAAAATATGCAAATGGGATTCCAACAAGCGAAGCCAATACTATGAGCTGTGCATATTTGTTTATTAGTAATTTCCAAATTGAAAATGAGGAAGCTCCATTTACTTTCCGAATAGCAATATTTTTGGTTTGTTTCTTTGTAGTAAAAATGGTTATTCCCAGTAATCCTATTGAAGCTATAAATATTGCAACAAACGTAAAAATGCTTATTAACGAAACAAGTTTGCTTTCTTCTTTATACAATACCGAAAAACGATCGTCTAAATTCTGAATTTCAAATTTAGTATCTGGAATTACCTCATTAAAATCAGCTTTAAGCTTATCGATCATAGATTTGGTAATATCCTTATTAAAATGAATAACCATTTCTCTTATCATGTGTTCGCCTACAATGATCATACTTGGTTTTATTTGCTCATGAACGCTATGGAATTTGAAATCATTAACAACTCCAAGAATTTCCCCTCCCCATATTTTTCCGCCAATAACCTGACTTTCACCAAATAGCTTAACCGCACTTTCATTAACGATTACGGTGCCATTAGGATCAATTTCGGCCTCATTAAAGCTTTTACCATCTTTCATTTTAAGTCCAAGCGTTTCAATAAAATCTTTATCAACAAAAATACCTTCCATTTTAACATTCTCATTGGTAACTGTATCTAATGGCAGGCTAATACTCATTCGACCATTCGAAGGAGGAAGCCACATAGCTCCTGTAATATTTTCAATTTCTGGATTTTTTAATAAGTGATTTTTTAGCAGTTCATATTTCCCATCTCTATTTATAGAAAATACATTAAGAATTACTTTTCTATCCCTATTAAAACCAAGATCACTGGTCTTAGCGTAATTAAGTTGTTTCTTTATACCAATACTAAGTACAACCAGAACTATAAATATTACATACTGTAGAATTATTAAAATACCCCTTAAGCCTAACTTTGACGATAAGTTCTTGTTTCCTGTTTTCCTTAACATCTTTACTGGTAAAATGCGATTTAGATAATATTGCATGTATAATGCCGGGATAAATACAATAAAACTAAGAACACCAATAAAACCTACAATAAATTTATAGTTATACACAAACTCTACTTGCTTTTCAAGAATCCTAACAAGTACGGGTCTGAATTGCTCAATTAAAATAAACGATAATGGAATAGTAATTATAATGATAAGAAAAGACTCCACAGATATTTGTTTAAAAACCCCCATACGGTTAGTACCCAATATTTTTCGAATGCCAAACTCTTTTACTCTGCTAACTACTTCGGAAGTAGATAAAATCATGTAATTTATGCCTGCTATTAGCAATACCAGAAATGCAATAAACGAAAATATAATTATCGATTTCTTATTTCCTTTTATATTTCCACCTACTATATTATCCGATTCAAGATAAATATCCTGAATATTTTGAAAATAATATGACTGATGTTCATTTTCGTTTAAATACTGCTGAACTTCCTCACTAACTTGTTTTTCGAGAATGTTTATATTTCTGGGATTAGAAATTTGCACATAGGTTTCTAAAAAATCGCTCGCCCAGTCGTTTTTATAATAGTTCTTATCTCTTGTTTTTCCATCTGTCCACATCATCATAGAGCTTACATTATCCATTGCAAACTCTGTTGAACCTATAAAGTCGGTTCTAATAGTTGATGTAAATGGAAAATCTTCGAATACCGCTTTTACAGTAAAAATTGTTTCTTTACCATAAGCTATTATCGAAATCGACTTATTTATAATATCTGAGCTACCAAAATATTTATTTGCTGCCGATCTGGAAATAACTATACTTGAAGGTTCATCGTCCATATTAGGAAACCTACCTGCGATTAATTTTAAACTAAACATTTTTGTAAAATCACTATCAACACAGGAGACCTGTCCAATCTCAAAACTTTTATCCTTAAGCTGTAATTTACAATCTGGTACTGTTACTAAACGAGAAGAATATTTAACATCTGGGAAATTTTCCGTTAAAAAGTCTGCCACTGGATAAGTTGTTGTATTCATATTCCAATTATGAACACTATCTTTTAAAACTACCCTATATAGTTCATCTCTATTTTTATTAAAATCGTTATAGCTAGTTTCTGCGCTTACATAAATCAATATAAAAAATGTAACTGCTAAGCCCAAAGATAAACCCAAAATCTTTATTAGAGATATTGATTTATTTCTATAAAAATTTCTAAAAGCTATTTTAATATAATTCGTGATCATTTTTTTTCTTTATTTTGATTTGCTCTATTATGCCAAAGCACATACCAAACATCTATACATTTAATTATAAATTGCTTACAAAATACAATACGATTATTAGTGTTGCTTTTTGCAACACTAGTGTCTAATTTAACAACAAAAAACTATACTTTTACATTAAATCTTATTTAAAACGTAAAGATGTTAAAAAAAGGGAAGATTTTAATTGTAGACGATAACGAAGAACTTCTAATTGCATTTAGATTCTTTTTATCGAAACATTTCGATGTAATAGATACTATAAAAAGTCCTAATTTAATTCATGAAAGTCTTCGAAAAGAAACCTATGACATTATATTGCTTGATATGAATTTTTCGGCTGGAATAAATACAGGTAATGAAGGATTTTATTGGATGAAACAAATACTGGAAAAAGATCCAACAGCATCCGTAGTTCTTATCACTGCATATGGAGATGTTGAATTAGCTGTAAATGCAATGAAAGAGGGTGCCGCAGACTTTATTCAAAAATCATGGGATGAAGAAAAAATCCTATCTACCATTTTATCTGCTTATACTCTTAGATTATCGAAATTAAAAATATTAAATCTAGAACAAAAACAAAAGCACTTGAGTGACAAGATTGATAGTAATTACAATCAAATTATCGGAAAATCAAGCTCAATGAAATCTGTTTTTAATCTTATCGATAAAGTAGCAAAAACAGAAGCAAATGTATTAATACTGGGAGAAAATGGAACAGGGAAAGAGTTAATTGCTCGTGAAATCCATCGTAAATCGAATCGTTCAAAAGAGGTATTTGTAAATGTAGATATTGGTGCCTTGCAAGAAAATCTATTTGAAAGTGAATTATTTGGACATGTTAAGGGATCATTTACTGATGCTAAAGAAGATAGAGTTGGGCGTTTTGAAATAGCTTCCGGAGGAACTCTTTTTTTAGATGAGATTGGTAATTTACCATTACAACTACAAGCAAAAATACTTTCAGCTATTCAAAATAAAGAAATTTATAAAGTGGGGTCAAATACACCTATCCCAGTAGATATAAGATTGATATCAGCTACCAACAAGAATCTCAACGACATGATTATTGAAGGTAGTTTTCGAGAGGATCTTCTTTATAGAATTAATACTATTAAAATAGATTTACCAGCTCTTAAAGAACGTGAAAACGACATTGCATTACTAGCTAATTTCTTTTTAACGAAATTTGCCAATAAATACAATAAATTAGATTTAAAGTTTAATCAGAATACAATAAATAAGTTATTGCAACATTCATGGCCGGGAAATATTCGAGAATTACAACATACCATTGAAAAAGCTGTAATATTATGTGATGGAAAAGTAATTTTATCAAATTATTGCTGGCCCGAAGGTGAAAGTTCAAATAAAAATTTCACCTTAAACACCTTAAATCTGAACGATAACGAAAAGGTATTAATTGAAAAAGCAATTCAAAAATATAAAGGTAATATAAGTTTAGCATCCAAAGAATTAGGGATTAACAGATCAACACTTTATAAAAAAATGGAAAAGTATGATATTTAATAGATACAGAATTGTAGTAATTCTTCAAATAGTGTTGATTGCATTAACAACTTTTACCTTTTTCTGGACTACACAACAGGAATATATGTTAATTACAAGTTCATCCTTACTGATTATATGGGTTTTACAAATTATATATTTAATTTGGTACTTACAAAAAATAAATCGCGATTTATTAAAATTCATAACTGCACTGAGGTATAACGATGTATCAATAAGCTTTGAGAATAATAAAAAAGTAGATCCCTATTTTAAAGACATATATTTCGAGTTAAATAATATTATTGATGAAATTTCTCAAATAAGATCAGATAAAGAAAGTGAACATCAATATTTTCAAAATACTGTTAAACACATAAGTACCGGAATATTAGCTTTTGATGAAAAAGGAAAAATTGAAATATGTAACAATGCTACTTTAGAGCTTTTAAAGCTTAATAAAATAACTACTATATCAGATATTGATAAAGTATATAAGGGATTATACAAAACAATAAACGAAATTAAACCCGGAGCAACTAAATTATTGAAGCTAACAATTGATAATAATATAGTTCAACTTTCTATAAAAGCAGCAAATTTTAAAATAAAGAATCGTAATATAAAGCTAATCTCTCTTCAGAATATTAAAACAGAAATTGATCAGAGTGAGGTCGATGCCTGGCAAAAGTTAATTCGTGTTTTAACACATGAGATCATGAATTCAGTAAGCCCGATTAAGCTGCTATCCAGTTCATTAATTGACATGTTCGAAGAAAACAATGAAATAAAAACTATTGATGAAATTACTAATACAACCATTCAGGATTCTGTATTTGGTCTTAAAACAATTAGAAAGCGAAGTTCAGGTTTGTCCAATTTCGTAGAAAACTATAAAAGTCTTACTCAAATATCTAAAGCAAATTTTAGTGATTTTAAGATCTGCGAACTGTTCAAACAGATTAACACTTTATTAAAATCGGAGTTAGAGCAAAAATCAATTCAATTTGATCTTAATTGTCAACCTCAAGATTTGATTATTCATGCTGATGAAAAACTTATAGAACAAGTATTAATTAATCTTATAAAAAATGCATCTGAGGCTTTAAAAAATAGTACCAATCCAATAATAAAAATTGAAGCAGAATTTATTAATGAATTTGTACAAATAAAAGTATCCGATAATGGACCTGGAATATCATCTGAATTACAAGACAATATTTTTATACCTTTCTATACAACAAAAGAGAAAGGCTCAGGTATAGGGTTGAGCCTTTCTCGACAAATCATGAATTTACATGGTGGTAATATTTCTGTAAAATCAGAACCAGATAACGGAACTGCTTTTACATTAATTTTTTAGAATTATTCGTATCGTAAAGAGGTTGCTGGGTTTGCTTTAGCAGCTTTTATCGATACAAGATATATAATTACAAATGCAACAAAAAATATGAATAAAAACACAAAAGCATATACAAAAACATCTCCATTTGTTCTCATCGTAAAGAAATTACTTGCATAATTATGAATCAAATAGCTTAATGGTAATGCAATTATATTTGCTATTAATATCAACTTAAAAAATTGCTTGGTAATTATCGATATAATTTTGCTAACACTTGCTCCCATAGCCTTTCTAATACCTATTTCTTTTGTTTTTTGCTCAACCATAAAGGCCGATAAACCTAATAAACCTAAAGCAGCAATAAAGACCCCAAACATTGTAAAAAATATTAATTGCTTATTCAAGTTTTCAATTCCTTCTTCAACAAGCGAAGTAAAATCAGTATAAAATGTATACTCATATGGATAAGTTGTATTGTATTTCTCGAAAGTTTCTTTTATAAAATCTGCAACAAATGGATAATTCCCTTCTTTATATCTTATGTACACTCTACCAGCAGAAGGAGGTTCTAATTTCATAATTAAGGATTTTCCTCCAAGTTCGATTGGGAAAAAATTAAAATATTCTACTACTCCAACAATTGTATAAGGTTCATTATATAAATAAAATTGTTGTCCTATTGGATCTTTCAGATTTAAATTTTCTACTATTTCTTCATTTACAATTATTGCATTCTCAACATCACTAGGATAATCTTCTGAAAAGAATCGACCTTCGGTAATTTGAATATTAAAAACATCAATAAAATCATAGTTAACCCTCAAAAGACGAGCAAGCTCTTCGTTTTTTTCAGGAGTTATTCCCCATTCAAATTCACCCATAGTAACCCATGTAGGATTTTCTGTTGAAGTTGACATATATAAAATATTAGGATTTTGAATAAGTTCATTTCTAATTAAATCATAATTCTCGGCTATTTCGCCAGATAAAGGAATTGATATAACATTTTCAATATCTATCCCTATTTTATTCTTTCTCACTGTTTGACTTAACCTATATGAATTTATTGTAAGAGTTAGAAACATTATAGAAAGTACAAACTGAAAAACAACCAGAACTTTACGAAGTTTTCCAGCTCCTTTTTGTGATTTACGAAACGATAAAGCTTTTATTGGTTTAAATGCTGATAAAAATAATGCCGGATAACTTCCTGCCATTAGGCCTGTAAATAATGCCAAGACAATTAACTGACTCCATAATCTAACATCTGCTAAATTAAACGGAATATCTATACCAAATGCTTTATAAAAATATTCAAATATTAACTCAGCTAATACAATTGCTACATTTAAAGAAATAAAAGAAATTAATATTGATTCGCTTAAAAGTTGCTTTATAAGCTGTTTTCTTTGTGCTCCAACAATTTTTCTTAATGCAATTTCTTTTGATCGATGAATTGATGTTGCTGTAGATAGATTCATGAAATTAATACATGCCATGATTAAAATGAAAAGAGCAATAGCTACGAAAATCGAAATAAATATATAATTAAGACTTTCTCCTTGCATAAGCATATCCTTAACCAAAAAGATATATGGATCATAATCTACATCTCTATCAAATCTTGAATAAAGAAAATCTTGTAACGTAGCATTAATTTGATTAGGTGACGCACCTTTCTCCAGAAGTATATATGTTTGAAACGAATTCCCTATTGTACCATTAACATCAACACCAAACTCCTCAAAAAATGATACCGGGAAATAATAATCAAATCCTAACTGGGTATTTTCAGGTAAATCGGCTAATATGCCTGTAACTTTAAAATTATATTTACCATTAATTTCCAAGGTCTCTCCCAATGGATTTTCATCTCCGAAATATTTCTTTGCAAATTCTTCAGAAAGTACAATTGAAAATGGTTCCCTTAAAACCTCTTCGGCTTTACCTTGTAATAAAGGAAATGAAAACATCTCGAAAAATGTAGAATCAACTCCTGCTCCATTATCTTCTACATATTTCTTCTTAACATCACCGTTCTTATCATATAAATTAAACAATAACTCACCCGAATTTGATAATCTGGATTTCATTTCTATTTCAGGGTAGTTATTTTGCATTGTTTCGCCCCAAATTCCCTTACAAGTAAATGATGGTACCTTTTCATTTTTTATATGAAAATCTAAAGCAACCCTGTATAATCGTTCAGCTTTATCATGAAAGCTATCAAAACTTAATTGATACTGTACAGTAATTAGCATCACTAGAGATATTGCTAATCCTGATGATAAGCCAAGTACATTAATTATGGTGAATGCTTTCTGTCTCCAGAATCTTCGAAAAGCAATTTTTAAATAATTTTTAAGCATAATTTTACGTTTTTGTTCATTTGCTTAATGCCATAATTCGTACCAAAATTTTAACGTTGTAATATGCAGACACTTACAAAGTAAAAGAAAATTTAACTTTTAAAAATCGTCAAATAATTGGACGATTAACGCCAAAAATATTTACATTTTTATAACTTGGCTGCTCAGTTTTCATGAAAAATTGAATAAAGATATGAAAAAATTGAAAGGCACTTTATTAATTGTAGACGATAACCAAGATGTATTGGATGCTTTTAGTTTGTTTCTAGAAAATGAATTAGAGAAAGTGTTATATCTAAATAATCCGAATTTAATTCCTGAACAATTACGAAAAAATAATATAGATATTGTCCTTTTGGATATGAATTTTTCTGCTGGAATTAATAGCGGAAATGAAGGGATTTTTTGGTTAAAAGAAATTCTTAAACATGACAAAAACATATCAATCATTCCTATAACAGCATACGGTGAAGTTCAACTTGCTGTAAAAGCATTAAAAGAAGGTGCATTTGATTTTGTATTAAAACCATGGGATAACGATAAAATATTATCGACAATTAAAGCTGCATTTAAACTACGAAAATCAAAACAGCAAGTAACAGAATTAAAGCTTAAAAATAATACCTTAATAGAAGATTCAAATAAAAAATTCCCTGATATAAAGGGAAACTCATCTGCTATAAAAAAAATTCATCAGTTAATAAATAAAGTTGCAACAACTACTGCAAATATTCTAATATTAGGTGAAAATGGAACTGGAAAAGAACTTCTAGCACGTGAGATTTACAAGAAATCTAAAAGAAAGAATGATATTTTCACAAGTGTTGATTTAGGTTCTTTAAGTGAGAATTTATTTGAAAGCGAATTATTTGGTCATGAAAAAGGTTCATTTACAGATGCCAAATCTGAAAAAATTGGACGTTTTGAAGCCGCAAATAAGGGAACAATTTTTTTAGATGAAATAGGTAATATTCCTTTATCCTTGCAGGCAAAATTACTATCGGTAATTCAAAATAACGAAATATATAGAGTTGGAGCTTCTACTCCCATTCCAATTGATGTGAGATTAATTTGCGCTACAAATCAGAACCTTGAAAAAATGGTAAACGAAGGTCTTTTTAGAGAAGATTTATATTATAGAATTAATACAATTCAAATTGATCTACCTCCATTAAGAGACAGAGAAAATGATGTTTATTTACTATCTGAGTTTTTTGTAAAGAAATATTCTTCAGTTTATAATAAAACTGAACTAAAATTAACTCAAAAAGCTCTAGAAAAGCTTAAATCACATTCCTGGCCCGGTAATATTCGAGAGTTAGAACACACAATAGAAAAGGCTGTTATTTTATCAGAAAATAGAATTTTAACCGAGAATGATTTTCAGTTCAGAAAGTCAGGAAATACCAATTTAATTGAATCTATTCCTGAAACTCTGGAAGAAATAGAAAAAAATGCAATTATTAAAGCAATTCAAACTCATAATGGAAATTTAACTGAAGCAGCTAAAAAGCTTGCTATTAGTCGTCAAACAATGTATAATAAAATTAGCAAATACAATATTAATATTTAGAAATCCTAACATGGTCTATAAGAAATTATTTATTCAAGTTTTAATAAGAGTATTACTAATTGTAGCAAACTCATTATTTTTAGCTTATCTACATTTTTTAGAGAAATATCCTGCAGGACAATTTAATTTATTCCTTCTATTAATTGGGCAAACAGCACTTCTCATTTACTATTTAAATAAAACAAATAGGGATTTAGAACATTTCTTTTTGTCGGTTACAAGCAACGATTCTACTATAGTTTTTGATCATGATAATAGAAATAAATCTTACTCAAATCTGTATAAGAATCTAAATAATGTTAATAATGTAATAGAACAAGCAAGAATAGAAAAAATAGGACAATTTGAATATTTAAAGCAAGTAGTTGAACATGTTGGCGTAGGTATTTTATCTTTTGATACAGAACATAAAGTCCATTTTTTTAATCCTTCTGGTAAAGAAATATTTAAAATAAGTAAGCTTAATTCAATTTACGAACTTGACGTTATTTATCCCGGTCTTTCGCAAAAGTTGAAGAATATAAAAGCAAATCACCAGCAGTTATTAAATATAAAAAGCAAAGAATATGAACTAAACTTAAGTATTAAACTTGTTGAAATAGTAATTAATAATTCAACAATAAAGTTATTTGCATTTCAAAATATTCAATCTGAACTTGAAACAAAAGAAGTAGAATCGTGGCAAAAAATAATTCGTGTATTAACTCATGAAATAATGAATTCTGTATCGCCAATAAATTCTGCAACGACTTCAATAAGTCGTTTGTTTATAGATAATGACGCTCCCATAAACCCAAATGATATTAATGAAGATACAATAAATAAAACATTAAAAGGGATGAAAATAATTGAGCAACGTAGCTCCGGAATGTTAAGGTTTGTTCAAAAATTCAGAGATTTAACTTTACTACCAGAACCTCAAAAATCTATTGTTAAAATTAAAGATCTGTATCAAACTATCGAAACCTTGTTTAAAAGCGAATTAGAGGATAAAAAAATAGATATTCATTTTGCCTCAACCCTATCTACTTTAAGTATAAATGCAGATAAAACACAAATCGAACAAGTATTAATTAATTTGTTAAAAAATGCAATTGAAAGCCTAGCCCATAGTTCAAATCCAGAAATAAAGATATCATCTTTCAAAAATGCTCAAAATAGAACTATAATTACTGTACAAGATAATGGAGAAGGAATAAGCCTTGAAGTTCTCGAAAATATTTTTACACCTTTTTTTACAACAAAAGTAAATGGTTCAGGAATTGGATTAAGTCTGTCTCGACAGATTATGCATTTGCATAATGGAAGTATCTCGGTAAAATCAGAACCAAATTTAATTACTGTTTTTACATTGCAGTTTTAATTATTTATAAGCTAGTTTTATTTTTCCATCTATGCTTAATAGGTTACAAGCTATACCACCTCCATTAACTATACCTCTCATAAAATACTTATTAGATGAACCCCTGAAATTTATCATTGGAATATTATTTCTTATACCTCTAATATTTAAATCTAAACCAAGCCTATTATTAATTGAGATATTAATATTTTGTAATAACATTTATTAGTTTTTTATATAAATCAATATATTCCTGATTTTAGTATATTTAGTTTTATTCATATCGGAGCGCATCAACCGGATTTTGAGATGCAGCTCTATATGCTCTATAAAATACTGATAAAGAAGATACAACAATTGTGATAATTATTGATACTGCAAATACCCACCACGATAATTTCGTTGAGTATGCAAAGTTTTGCAACCATTTAGATAGAACATAGTATGAGAGAGGAATAGCTATAATTCCAGAAATTATAATTAATTGAATAAACTCTTTCGAGAATAACAAAATAATGTTCTTGATATTAGCTCCATTTGCTTTCCTTACACCAATTTCTTTTGTTCTTTGCTCTGCCATAAAACTAATTAAGCCAAATAAGCCTAGGCAAGCAATAAATATGCTGAATATTGCAAAGTATCCCAGTAATTTAGTTAGGCGTTCTTCATTTTTATATTTAGCATCGAAAAGATCATTTACAAATTTGTATTCAAAAGGAAATTCAGGAGACATTTCTTTCCATACTTCTTCGATTTGTTTTATGGTAGAGGGTATGTTTTTTGGTGATATTTTAATATTAAACGTAAAATATCCATCTATATAAGTAAAAATTAATGGTGCTATAACTTTGTGTTGTGATTCAAAATTAAATCTTTAATTACACCAATACATTTCCATCCCCATATATCTTTTTCATATGCATTTTCCCAATTTAAATATTTAACAGCAGCTTCGTTCAATAAATAACTTTTCTTATTAATCTCAATATTTGTTTTTGAGAAACCGACACCTTCAATTACCTGAATTCCATATACATCAAGATAATCTTCATCAATGTGCAACTGCTTAATTGATATTCTTTGACCATCAATATTATCATACAATCCATTTCTGACATCACCAGCAGTTCCATTGCTAAAGCAAGTATTTTCTACACTGGCAATTTTTTCAACTTTTTCTTGAAACACTTTACCATCATTTTCCAAATCAGAGTTTAATTCCAAAGTTAATATGTAATCTTTATTCACACCTACATCCATATTTCGCCAAAAACTTAATTGTTTATAAACTACCATAGTTCCTGTTATCAGCACTATAGTTATGATGAACTGAAATATCATTAATCCTTTCTTAAACAGACCAATACCTTTCGTTTTGGCAATTTTGCTTTTTAGTATTTCGTTTGGAGAAAATTTAGTCAGATAAAAGGCTGGATATAAGCCACTTATTAAACCAATCATTGTCGTAATTATGATTGATATGAGATTGAATGGATATACATAAAAAGATTTTACCTGTAAATTGTATTGAAGTAAATTGTTAAAAGTCGGTATAAATAATTCGGCAAGAATATACCCAAGAATTAATGATAGATTACAAATTATGATTGTTTCTAACATAAATTGCCAAATTAAATTCCCCCGATGAGCTCCTAATGTTTTATATATACCAATACTTAATGCTCGTTTTGCAGATATTGATGTTGAAAGATTGATATAATTTATCATTGCAATAAGTATAATAATTAAAGCAATTGTTAAAAACAGATAGACTATTGATCTTTTTCCATGGTTAAAACCTCCATCTTCTATATCATTGTTAAAATAGATGTCCGAAAATTCTTGCAAGTAAAATTGCGTAGGTCGACTAAATCTTTCCACAATATCTTTTTGGAGAATTTTATCAAATTCTTGTTTATTTACATCTTCGTTTAACAAAAAAAATGTCGTAAAAGACCAATTACCTTCCGCTTCAACCACATTATATTCAGGAAACCCACCCCATATATATTTTACTGAAGGGAAACTAGCAATTACATCGTGTTTAAAACACGATGTTGGTGAGTAATCTTCAAAAACTCCTTCAATTATATAATCATATATATTTCCATACCGCATAACTTGCCCTATTGGATTTTTTTCACCAAATAGTTTTTTTGCTATACTTTCACTAATTATAATGGATTGATCATTCCGTAGCATATCTTTCGATTTGCTTTTAAGGATGTTTATAGAGAATATATCAAGGGCTGATGAATCAAGAAAAGCAATATGGTCAATTTTAATTGATTTATTTCCTTCATATTGAAAAACGCTTTCAAGCTCAACATAACGAGAGAAACTTTCAACTTCTGGATATTTATTTTTTATGTATTCACCGAATTTTGCAGATACACTTGCATAATTACCATTCCTATCAACCAATCGATATATTTTATTCAGATTCGTATGATACTTATCTACATTTAATTCATTATTTACATATAAAAGAATAAGAATAGCCACGGCAAAGCTTAATGATAAACCTCCAATATTAATAATACTATAAAGCTTATTATTTAAAAGCCTTTTTAGTGATGTTTTTATATTTTGGAAGATCATTTTCTTAATGTTTTTGTAAATTAAAAAAATCTCAAACTTTGTTATTCATATCTAAGAGCATCAACCGGATTTTGCGATGCAGCTCTATATGCTCTATAAAATACTGATAAAGAAGATACAACAATTGCGATAATTATTGATACTGCAAATACCCACCACGATAGTTTAGTAACGTATGCAAAATTTTGTAACCACTTAGACAGAACGTAGTATGAGAGTGGAATAGCAACAATTCCTGAAATGATAATTAATTGAATAAACTCTTTCGAAAATAACATGATAATATTTTTCATATTAGCTCCATTTGCTTTCCTAACACCAATTTCTTTAGTTCTTTGCTCTGCTATAAAACTTATTAATCCAAATAAGCCTAGGCAAGCAATAAATATGCTGAATATTGCAAAGTATCCCAGTAATTTAGTCAGTCTGTCTTCACTGTTGTATTGTTCATTAAAAAGATCATCAATAAATTTATATTCAAAAGGATCAGCTGGCGACATTTCTGCCCATATGGCTTCAATTTGCTTTATTGTTGATGGAATATTTAATGAAGATATTTTAATGTTTATAGTCCATGCCTCTTCTTCTTCTGTAAATGAAATAAAAAGAGGAGCTATAGCATCTTGTTGCGACGCAAAATTAAAATCTTTGACAACACCTATACATTTCCATCCCCACAAATCTTTTTCATATGCGCTTTCCCAATCTAAATATTTAACTGCAGCTTCATTAAGCAGATATTTGTATTCGTTTAACTTAGAATTGCTTTTAAAGAACCCATTCCCATCAATTATATCAATATCAAACATATCAAAATAATTTGCATCAACTCTTAAATGACGTAGGTTAATTGTCTGATCATCTATAACATCATAAAGTCCATTACCAACACTTCCAACTGTACCTTTGCTAAAACTAACATCTTCAACTCCAGTAATTTTTCCAATATTTTCTTTAAAAACTTTTACACTTTCCTGCAAATTATCACTTGAAAGTAAAACCAAAACATTATCCTTATTCACCCCAATTTCCATATTTCGCCAATGGTTTATCTGTTTATAAACAACAATAGTTCCTGTTATTAAAGTAATAGTTATAATAAATTGGAAGACCATTAAGGTTTTTTTAAACAAGCCAATTCCTTTTGTTCCAGATGCTTTACCTTTTAAAATTTGCAGAGGCGAAAATCTGGTTAAATACATGGAAGGATATACACCACTAATCAAACCAATTAAAATCGCTATAGAAATTGAAATAATACTAAATGGAAATGCATAAAATGATTTTACTTGTAGCTTATATTGAAGTAAATTATTGAATGTTGGAATAAATAATTCAGCAAGAATATATCCAAGAAAAAGAGAGAAAAAACAAATAAGTATTGTTTCAATCATAAATTGAATTATCAAATACTTTCGTTGAGCTCCTAAGATTTTATATACACCAATACTAAGTGCTCTTTTTGTTGAAATAGATGTAGATAAATTAATATAATTTATCATTGCGATAATAATAATTATAATAGCAATGCTTAAAAAAAGATATACTATTTGAGTTTTTCCATGTCGGATTTCGTCCGAAATTTCATTATCGAAATATATGCTTGAAAATTCTTGCAAATAAAATTCTGTCTTTCGCCCAAATCTTTCTGCTAGATCTTTTTGTAATCGAACATTAAAATCAGATATATTAACACCTTCGTTCAACATAACATAAGTACTAACCGACCAATTACCTTCTTCCTTTAATACATCATAATCAGGCCAACCCCAGAAAAATTTTATAGAAGGAAAACTTGCAATTATATTATGTTGTAAACTTGAATTAATTGGATAATCTTCAAACACAGCCTCAATAATATAATCATGTAAATTTTCAAAACGAATGGTTTTTCCTATAGGGTCAGCGTCTCCAAATAATTTTTTTGCAGTTGTTTCTGAAATTATAATTGATTGGTTTGTGCGTAGTAATTTATTTCGATTGCTTTTTACAATATTAATGCTAAACATTTCCAAACATGATGAGTCCATATATGCTATATGATCCATTTTGATCGATTTATCATTATCATATTGAATAGCTTGATTGAATTCTTGGTATCTTGTAAAATATTTTATTTCGGGAAATTTTTCTTTAATATATTCACCAAACTTTACTGCTGTATCATCATGTTTATCCTTACTTTCTGTTAAACGATATAAGCTATTTAAGTTCTTATGATATTTATCTGTAGTAATTTCATTGTGAACATATAGGAGAAGGAGTATTGCAACAGCAAAGCTTAACGATAGACCTCCCACATTGATTATTGTATACAACTTATTGTTTCCAAGTCTTTTTATCGATGATTTTATATTTTGTAACATCATTTCTTTTTTTTAATAAAACCCAGTATCATTTCTAATATTTGTTATTCATATCTAAGAGCATCAACCGGATTCTGCGATGCAGCGCTATAAGCACGATAAAATACAGATAAAGATGATACAACAATAGCTATAATTACGGATACTGCAAATACCCACCATGATAGTTTTGTTGCGTATGCAAAGTTTTGTAACCATTTAGACAGAACGTAGTATGAGAGGGGAATAGCTATAATTCCTGAAATAACAATTAATTGAATAAATTCTTTCGAAAATAGTAAAATAATATTTCTGATATTGGCTCCATTTGCTTTTCTAACACCAATTTCTTTTGTTCTCTGCTCAGCCATAAAACTTATTAGTCCAAATAAACCAAGGCAAGCTATGAATATGCTAAATATAGCAAAGTAACCTAGTAGCTTGGTCAGGCGTTCTTCATTTTTATATTTGGCATCGAAAATATCATTTACAAATTTGTATTCAAAAGGAAAGTTTGTGGTCATACTATACCACACTCCTTCAATTTGTTTAAGTGTTTCTGGTATCCCTAATGGAGATATTTTAATACTTATATTTGATTCCTTATCATCGAATTGGATTAAAAGAGGTTTAATTGCATCCTTCTGAGACCTATATATAAAGTCCTTAACAACCCCAATACATCTCGCTCCACCAAAATCCTTTTCAAATAAATTATCAAGAGCCATATATTTTGCTGCTGTTTCATTCAAAATAAATTTACCGGCATTTGTTTCTGGATTATTCTTTGAAAATCCTTCTCCTTCAATAATATTGATTCCGTAAAAATCCATATAATTAGCATCTGTAGAAACATATCGGACTTGTATTTCTCGTCCGTCTTCCATATTAAAAGTTGTTCCTCCATCAAAACCACCAGGAGCTCCTGTTCCAAAACAAATATCTTCAACAGATGGTATTTTAGAAACTCGTTCGGAAAAAACAGATGCATTTTCGTATACTTCGGCGCTGAGATTTAATGATAATATATGTTCTTTATTTATTCCAAGATCCATATTTTGCCAATAGTTTAATTGCAGGTATACTATTATTGTTCCTGTAATAAGAACTATGGTTACAATGAATTGAAAAACCATTAAGCCTTTTTTGAATAGGCCAATTCCTTTTCCTGCAACAAACTTACCTTTAATTACTTGTAGAGGTGATAGCTTTGTTAGGTAAAATGCAGGATATAAGCCGCCTATAACTGCAATTATGAAAACGCATAGAAGCGAAATCATATTAAAAGGAAATGCATAAAAGGTTTTTACCTGTAAATTATATTGCAGCATATTATTAAAAACAGGTATAAATAATTCAGCAAGAATAAAACCTAATATTAGTGCTAACATACATATGCTTATTGTTTCAATCATGAACTGCATTATCAAATTCTTTCGATGAGCACCTAAGGTTTTATATATTCCTATACTTAATGCTCTTTTAGCTGATATTGATGTAGAGAGGTTTATATAATTAATCATTGCAATAATAATTATGATCAATGCAATGCTTAAAAAAAGAAGTGCAATTTGCTTATTACCATGTCTTACATAATCATCGTTAATATCATTATTAAAATAGATATCCGAAAATTCTTGAAGATAGAATTCTGTTCCTTCCCAGAATCTTTCACTGTAGTCTTTTTTTATTCTTTCATTCAGATCATTTTTATTTACATTTTCGTTCAACATTATGAATGTTGTAAACATATTATTATAGTCATGCTTTGTGACATCATAATCCGGAAATCCCATCATAAACTTTACCGAAGGAAAATAAGCAATAATATCATGCTTAAAACTTGAATTAGATGGGTAATCTTCAAATATTCCTTCTACAATATAGTCATGAGTATTTTCAAGCCTCATTGTTTGCCCCAGAGGATCTGCATCTCCAAAAAGTTTCTGTGCCGTTTTTTGCGATATGATAATAGATTGATCTGTACATAATAATTTATTTGTATTGCTTTCAATTATATTAATTGAAAACATCTTTAAAAAGGATGAATCTGCATAGGCAAGATTTTCAATTTTAATTGATTTATTGTTTCCATATTGAAATATTCGATCATATTCCACATAATATTGTGCCACATATTTTGCTTCAGGGTATTTATTAATTGCATAGCCTCCATATGTGGCTGCAGTATATGCATGATTATCCTTGTTTTCTACTAATCGGTATAAGTTGTCTAAATTTTTATGATACTTATCTACATTAAGTTCATTGTGAACATATAGAAGTATTAAAATTGCAATAGCAAAACTTAAAGCTAAGCCTCCTACATTAATAATAGTATATAATTTATTTTGGAAAAGTCTTTTAATTGATGATTTGATATTTTGAATAAACATATTGTTATATTTTCCGGTTTGCATTTAATAAGCTAAGTGCATGCCAAATATATTTTAGTTTCTGAATATGAGATAGTAATTGTTATTTGCGAATCATTTTCTTTTTAAAAATTGTTCAGAAACTGAACGTTTGTTTTTAATAACTGAACAATTACATGTATTTTTATCTAAAATAACATTTAAATCATAAAGAATGAAAACTAAATCAGGAAAGATTTTAGTTATTGATGATAATGAATATGTGCTAAAAACTGTAAAACAGTTGCTTAAATACGAATGCGAATCTGTAATCACAATAAAAAATCCAAATCAAATACATTCTATACTGTCAAAAGAAAACTTTGATGTTATATTGTTAGATATGAATTTTAAAGCTGGAGTAAATACTGGAAATGAAGGACTGTTTTGGTTAGACGAAATATTTAAAATTGATACAAACACTCCCGTAATAATGATAACTGCCTATGGTGATATTGAATTAGCTGTTAAAGCAATTAAAAAAGGTGCAACAGATTTTATAACCAAACCTTGGGATGCTGAAAAGTTTATCACAACCATTTTAAATACAGTAAAATTTAGTATATCTAAACGTAAAAATGAAATGCTTGAAATCCGACAAGGGCAATTAAATCAAGATATAAACAAACCCTTTGAAAGTATTATTGGTTCATCGGATAAAATGCAAGAAGTATTTTCTTTAATCGAAAAAGTATCTAAAACAGATGCAAATATTTTGATTTTGGGTGAAAATGGAACAGGAAAAGAATTAATTGCAAGAGAAATCCATAAAAGATCAGAAAAATCTAAAGAAATATTTATGACTGTCGATATAGCTTCAATTAGTGATAATTTAATTGAAAGTGAACTTTTTGGTTATGTAAAAGGTGCATTTACCGATGCAAAAGAAGATCGAATTGGACGTTTAGAGTCGGCTTCAGGAGGAACATTGTTTTTAGATGAGATTGGTAATCTTTCACTTACAATTCAAACCAAGCTCTTAACCGTTTTACAGAATAGAGAAATATTTAAAGTAGGAAGCACTAAAGCGATTCCAATTGATGTACGATTAATTTGTGCAACAAATAATAATATGGAAGAAATGATAGATCAAGGGAAGTTTAGAGAAGATCTATTTTATAGAATTAATACTATTCAGATTCATTCACCATCACTGAAAGAAAGAGGAGTTGATATTATTAAACTTGCAAAATTTTATTTGAATAAATATACCGAGAAATATAAAAAAGGAGATGTAAGCATTTCTAAAGAAGCAGAATTGGAATTAATGAATTATCAATGGAAAGGAAATGTACGAGAATTAATGCATACAATGGAAAAGGCTGTTATTTTATGTGAAAAGCCCGAATTAGGCGCTGATGATTTTTATTTGAAGTCAGTGCAAGAAACAGAAAATAAGTCGAATAAGCTTGAGGATATAGAGAAAAGCGCAATACAAAAGGTTTTAGAAATGAATAAAGGCAATTTAACAAAGACAGCTAAGGAACTAGATATCTCCAGAACAACTTTATATTTAAAAATAAAGAAATATGCCTTATAATAAGTTTCATATTAATATCTTTCTTAGAATAATTCTTATTATTCTAAGTTCTTTTTTATTTGTATTTTTTGTTGAACGAGATGATAATATACTTACATCTATTTTCATTGCATTAACAATTTTAATTCAAACCATATTTTTAATAAAATACATAAATAGAACAAATCGTGATTTAGCAGAATTTCTAATTCACTTACAACAAGGTGATACTTCTGCAGCATTTAGAAAAGAAAATATAACCAAAACATTTAAAGGATTACTTGGAAGTTTTGATAAAATAAATACAGATTTTAAGAAAATAAAATCAGAACAGATTCAGAAAGAACATTATTTAAATTATGTTATTGACAATATCAAAACAGGCCTTATTGCATTTAATGATTCAGGTAAAGTTGAATTTGTTAATAATCAAGCCAGAATATTTTTGAGTATGAGATATCATCCACTACTAAATATTAACAACTTAGATTCAGAATTTGTAAGAATCTTAAACGATACTAAAACTTCGGAATCACATATCTTAAAAAAGGTAATAAACGATGAATTACTTTATTTAACATTCTCATTATCTGAATTCAAAATTGATCGTAAAACAATAAGATTTTTTACTATTCATAATGTTAAGCAAGAGATTGAAACTAATGAAATTGAATCGTGGCAAAAGATTACACGTGTGCTAACTCATGAAATGATGAATTCAATTACTCCTATTACATCATTAGCACATGCAATTATTCGTTATTTAAAGAATGATAATAAAATAATAAATCTACAAGATATTAATGATGAACTAATCTCAGATATCCTAATAAATGCTGACATAATTGAAAATCGGGGAAAAGGTTTATTGGAATTTATAAATAACTATAGAACAATAACTAAACTACCAAAACCAAAATTTGAAGAAATAGAAACCAAAGTAATTCTAGAAAAGGCTATTCAGTTATTCATTAAAGAGATTAAGGAAAAGGGAATTGCTATAGAAATAAATAATAAACAGTCAGATCATATATTTTTAGCTGACAAAAGTATGGTTGAACAAGTATTAATAAATTTGTTAAAAAATGCAATTGAAAGCCTAACCAATACTTCAAAACCAGTAATAAAAATATCATCTTTCAAAAATGCTCAAAATAAAACTATAATTACTGTACAAGATAATGGCGAAGGAATAAGTCCTGAAGTTCTCGAAAATATTTTTACACCTTTTTTTACAACAAAAGTAGATGGTTCAGGAATTGGATTAAGTCTGTCTCGTCAAATTATGCATTTGCATAACGGAAATATATCAGTAAAATCAGAACCAAATAACGGAACTATATTTACATTGTACTTTTAATAAATTATTAACGTTTAAGTGTAAAGCAAAAATTACTTCCTTTTCCTTCTTCACTTCCAACCCAAATTTTCCCGCCGTTTTTTTCAATTAGTTCTTTACATAAAATTATACCTAAGCCCGTTCCTTTTTCATTAGCTGTCCCATAAGTAGTATAATCTACATCCATATCAAAAATTGTATCTATTACATCTTTTGACATTCCAACTCCTGTATCTTTTACAGAAACTATAACAAACTCTACATTATCTATGAATTCAAGCCTAGCATTAACCGATATTGTACCTTCAGGATAAGAAAATTTTATTGCATTATTAATTAAATTACGAAGTATAGTATTAACAATGTTATAATCAGCATTTAAAGTAAAAGATTCTGGTATTTTATTAATGAAACTAATTGATTTCTTTTTCAAATTCTCTGTGTAAATAACCTCTATATCCTTAACAATATAATGAAGATTTAATTCGACTATTTTTGATTCTAATTTACCTAACTGACTTCTAGACCACATTAATAGGTTTTCGAGCAACTTAAAAGTTTTATCAGCTAGTTCGTGTAAATTGGTAAAAAAACTATATGTCTGTTCCTTTGGCATATCATCATATCTTTTCTTTAACAACTCTGATATTTGTAAAAAGTTTCCAATCGGACTTCTTAGATCGTGTGCTATTAATGAAAAAAACTTGTCCTTCTGAATATTAATTTCTTTTAACCTCTTTTCAGATTCCAATACTTTCTTCTCTGCTTTTTTTCTTTCTGTTATATCGCGAAAAACCGCAAAGGCTCCAACAGTATCTTTAGTCGAATTATATTCTGGTGATGCAGTTACTAAAATATAGCGTTTCGATTTATCAGGTCTAGTTATTTCAAGTTCATAAGAACTACTTTCACCCTTAATTCTCTTTTTTGTTTGATCTGTAACAATGGATATATATTTCTCACTTAGGAATTCTTTAACATTTCTTCCAACTAATTTATCTATAGGCACACCAAACACATCATGAGCTGCAGGATTAGCGAAAGTAAATTTTTCATTTTCGTCAACAATAACAATACCCTCTCCTTGATTATTTACAAGTTTCTTATATAATTCTTTACTTTCTTTAAGTGCCTGTTGTATTTCATGAACCTCAGTAACATCTAAACTTACTGTTAAATTTGCTCGTTGCCCTTCATAATCAATCAAAGCTACTGCTGCATTAATCCATTTAACTTTTTTATCCTTTGAAATTACTTTTAAATCAAATCTATTTGGTTCCTTTTTACCATCTAATCTTCCATCTGATCTTTGTTTTAAGATTGCTTTCATATCAGGATGAACAAAATCTAACGGACTCATCTTTAAGGCTTCTTCTTTTGCATAACCTACAATTTGGCACCATGCAGGATTCACAAATAATATACGATCTGTTGTTTGTATCGCAATAGCAGCAGGCGATAATTCAGTTAATTCCCTAAATTTTTCTTCGCTCTCTTTTAAAGCAAGTTGAGCCATTACCTTCTCTGTAACATCTGTGCTTACAGCTAATGATGCCATTTGGCCTTCATATTCAATAACAGAAATTGCTATATCTACCCATTTAACTTTTTCATCTTTTGTTAAGATTTTTAAATTATATCTCGATATTACATCTTCTTTATTTAATCTTGCATCAGATCTCGCTTTTGCAATTTCTTTCATTTCAGGATGAATAATGTCTAGAGGCCCCATATCTAAAACTTCATCCAATGGAAATCCAGAAATTTCAGACCATGCAGGATTGGCCCAAAGAAATTTATCAGTAGTTTGAATACAAATTGCCGCAGGAGATAACTCAGTTAACTTTCTAAATTTCTCTTCACTTCTCCTAATATCATTTTCTGCCTTTTTTTGTTTTGTAATATCTCGTGAAATTCCTTCAACACCACTAAATTTACCATTACTATCTTTTAATACTTTTGCATTTGTTGAAAGTATTACTTCTTTGCCTGATTTATTAATAAAGTATTCTTCAAATTGTTTAACTTCTCCTTTTTCTAAAATTTTATTTAAAAATTTGGACCCTTTATCCTTATCAACATAAAAATCCAAAATAGATTTACCAATAACCTCTTTAGGCTTATAGCCAAAGACATGATATACGGATGGACTAATAATTTCAACTACGCCATTAGCATTTAAACGATAAAAAATATCTACTATTGAATTAAATATACTCCTATATTTTTCTTCGCTCTTAGCCAATAACTCTTGAGCAATTCGCATTTCTGTAATATCATTAAAAATCCCAAGTGTAGCTATCTGATCTTCGAATTGAATTTTAGAAAAAGTAACATCAATCCATTTAGTAATTTTATCTTTTGTAATAATTTTTATATCGTATCTTTCTTTAACAGATTCACCTTTTAACCTTTTATTAGATCTTTCTTTAATAATATCCTTCATATCTGGATGGATAGTATCTAAAGGACTAATCTTATTATACGCTTCCTTTTCTGTATAGCCCATTATTTTCTGCCAGGCGCTATTAACAAAAAAGTATTTTTCTGTATTTAAAATGCATATACCCGTAGGAGTTATATCCAATAATGATTTAATCATTTCCTTTCCAAAAGATTTATCCTGATTATTCTCTGAAGTTTCATTTAAGTTTATATTTTGGGGAATTGATTTCTCATATAAATCTAATACATTAAGAATTTGATCATAGTTCTTATTCTTAATCAAATTAGATATTTCCTCTTTAAGTTTTTTTAGATTTTGTATAGGTTTATTCATACCTTGAGACTTCCGAATTATCATACAATATAAAGCGAATATTACTCAAAATCAATTACAATTATAAAAACCAACAAATATTTTATAGAAACTCGGTCTTTTAAAAGCATTTAAGTGCTTTAATATTACATATAGCAAATTATAATAAAAAATCCCCTGTAAAAAATTATAGGGGATTCATATTCTAGTATTTTATAATTAATCAACCAACTTGGCAAACTTTTTATAATCAGGTTCACCATGAAGGTCAAAAAGCATAAGAACTTGTTCGTCATCACTTTCAACCAACATCAATAATTCAGATTTTCTTTTTGACTTTTTATTAAGGATCATTCTTACCTTTTCATCTCTTTCAATTACAGTCATTAGTTCAGTAAATTTGCCATTTTTAATACCATCTTCCAATAAACTTAAATCACTTTTCTTAATATTATTCTCACAAATAACAATTTTCATATCGTCAATTTGGTTTAATAGTTCTCTTTCTTCCTGGTCAACATCGCCAAAAGCAATACCTATTTTAATTAAAAAGCTAGGAATAACTATAGTAAATTCACTATTTCTATTTTGATAATCTTTAACAACTTCTCGTAGTGTTTCTTGTGCAAAAAGTGTTGATGTTGAAATTGCTATAACTACTAAAATTGCAAGTATTCTTTTCATAATGTTTCGTCTTTAATTACTAATCTTTTCTAAAAGACGAATGAAAAGTTAAGTTGTTACAATTTATTTTATAATCTTAAATTTTGAATTTTGATTAATGTAAAGTTGTTCATACTTCGACAAGCTCAGCATGACAATTTTCTTCAATTTCGATGACTATTTTTTCAATTGACATCTCTGACAGAAAAGTAAGTTGAGAACACTCTTTTCAATATCTCTTGGATTGAAAATTAGTAAATCAACTTAAAATCTAAATTATATATTCAAAAACTACATCATGCAGCCATAATGATTATAAAATATTCGGACCAGACAATTGTCCAATACTAATCTAACTTAAACTATAAAAGAGACAAATATTCAACGCAAGGTTTTTTTATATCGCTTACTTTCGTTTTCTTCGTGCCCTTGAAAAAGGTCATCTATTATTGGTGGGGTTAACCAAAATTTACTTTAGCCTTCTTTTTTTTAATCACCATAAGGCAGACCAAAATTCAGGATGATTCAAAATTAATCTAACATAAAACACTATATGGAAAACTTCTTCCCCAATCAAAGATGGACCAGTGAGGGTGAGCCTGAACTTGGAGTAGGAATAGTTACAGAGACAAGTAAAGGTCGGGTAAAGATGCATTTCCCAATAACTGGAGAGACGCGACTATACGCGATAGAAAACGCTCCCCTGCGCAGAGTACTTTTTAAAACTGGAGATACAATCGTGGATACTAGTAAACGTCCATTGCTGATTGATCGGATTGAACTGGATGGCGAGTTATTCATTTATTACGGGCAAGGCGTGGCATTGTCTGAGGCAGACCTTGGAGATGTGTCTGTAAAGCACGGTGTGGATGATCGACTTTTTATGGGTGATGTGGATACACCGGAAATCTTTGCTTTACGTAGAAAAACACTTCAACATGATCATAATCGAAGAATTTCTCCTATAAATGGATTTGTCGGTGGACGAATCGATCTCATTCCTCATCAACTTTATATTGCACATGAGGTGAGTACGCGATATGCTCCGCGAGTTCTTCTTTCAGACCAAGTAGGTCTTGGAAAAACGATAGAAGCCTGCTTAATTCTGCATCGCTTACTTTTGAGTGGACGAATTTCAAGAGTATTGATTCTCGTTCCTGATTCACTTGTTCACCAATGGTTCGTGGAAGTATTAAGGCGATTTAATCTGTGGTTTCACATTTTTGATGAAGAGCGTTGTGCCTCACTTGATGACAGCGCACCTGATGGAAATCCATTTCTTGACAATCAACTCATAATTTGTAGTACTGCTTTTTTGGCTGGTTCAGAAAATCGAGCACGGCAGGCTCTATCAGCTAATTGGGATATGCTTGTAGTTGATGAAGCTCACCACTTGGAATGGTCTGTTGATAAAGTGAGTCCGGAGTACGGTGTTGTTGAACTATTGAGTAAAGTTGCTAAAGGATTACTACTACTAACAGCTACTCCCGAGCAATTGGGTGCGGAAAGTCATTTCGCACGACTTCATTTACTAGATCCAGACAGGTATCCTGACTATGATACTTTCAAAAACGAGCCTATGGACAATAAAAAGATTGCTAATATTGTCAAAAATCTGTCTTTAAGTAAAGATATTCATGCTAAGGATACATTATTACTGGAATCGATTTTTGGTAAAGAAAAGATGGCCTCGATAGCAGAGGGAGGTGATTCTGCACGTAATAATCTCATTGAGGATTTGCTTGACCAGCACGGGCCGGGACGGGTTGTTTTTAGAAATACCAGGTCGGCAATGAACGGATTCCCCAAGCGAATACCCCACCTTATTCCTATTGAAGTAGTAGAAGGTCATGATCTCTGGATACGACGTTTGTCAAAAGAGTTTTCAGCGGATATGGAAACTATAGGTAATCATTCGATTCAGCAAAAATTTTGGTTCACAGATGACCCAAGAGTTAATTGGCTTATTAAAACAATGAAGGATCTTCAGCCTGCAAAAGTATTGCTTATCTGTAGGACTAAAGAAAAGGTGCTCTCATTGGAAAAAGCATTAGCTAAGCGTGTCAATTTTAAAGTTGGCGTTTTTCACGAAGACCTCACTATTGTGCAACGCGATAGGAATGCTGCCTGGTTCTCAGAATCAGATGGTGCACGATTACTCCTATGTTCTGAGATAGGAAGCGAAGGAAGAAATTTTCAATTTGCGCATCACCTTATTCTATTCGACTTGCCGTTTCATCCGGAGTTATTGGAACAACGAATTGGTCGTCTTGATCGAATTGGCCAGTCTTCAGCTATACACATTCATATTCCATACCTTGTGGGAAGCCCTCAGGAAGTACTTATAAGGTGGTTTCACGAAGGATTAAATGCCTTTGGCGAAAACCTTGAGGGCGGAAATAAAATTGCTCATTTATTTAGCGATCGAGTACTAAATACTTCTTTATCAAGCTCATCACCAAATGCAGGAGAACAGCTTGAATTATTAATAGCCGATACCGCTGTTTTCCAACAAGAACTCAAAAAAACTCTTACTAATGGACGGGATCAATTGCTCGAGATGAATTCCTTTCGTCCAAAAATTGCCGAAAAACTAGTAAAACAGATCAGTGCAGAAGACCGCGATATGAGTCTGGAAATATATATGACTAAAGTATTTGAACATTTTAATGTTGAAATGGAAGATCTTGCCCCTCGTACCTATTTATTGCATTCTTCGAAAAATAATACAGATACATTTCCGTCTATTCCTGATACGGGTATTTCAATTACATTCGATCGAAAACGCGCACTTAGCAGAGAGGATGTTAGTTTTATTACTTGGGATCATCCAATGGTTACAGGTGCAATAGACATGGTATTAAGTTCGGGAACCGGTGGTGCGAGTTTCGGAGTACTTCGTGGAAGCGGAAAGCCTGCTATTCTACTCGAAGTACTATTTGTTCTTGAAACAGCAGGTGAACAAAGCATCTTTATTGATCGTTTTCTTCCTAAAACTCTCCTTAGAGTGGTGGTTGATCATACTGGAGACGAAGTGACGGATATTTATCCCGTTGAAGAATTCGAAAAACAGCTGATCCCCGGACAAATAAATGACATGATCGATAATGAGACCTTAATGGATACTATTCTTCCGAATATGATATCAACATCCATTGAAGTTGCTGAAGCGCTTGGGGCAGAAAAAATCTCAAATGGTCTACAAAACATGAGACTCACTACGAATCACGAAATAGAAAGACTTAAATCATTATATAAAAAAAACAAAAATATTAGACCGGAAGAAATTCAAATTGCACTCAAAGAGCAGACAAACCTTGCAATACTCATTAAGGATGCACGAATTAGATTAGATTCACTCCAACTCATTCGGAAAGGTGATTTTTAATTTTATTTTAAGCGCCATTTAAATGAAATAGCTAAAGACCTATTTTATTCTGACATTACATGTTAAAGTGTAGATAATCTAATAAAAAGAGTGCCGTACTTCGTTTATTGAAGTACGACACTCTATGTTTTTATTTAAAAATAATCAGCAGGATTTACATTCTCTCCATCTTTCATAACCTCGTAGTGTAAATGAGGACCTGTAGAGCGTCCAGTACTTCCAACAAGTCCAATAATATCTCCTTGTTTTACTTCTTGTCCTTCTTTAACATTATACTCAGAAAGCATCGAATAAAGTGTTGTATATCCTTCTTCATGATCAATAATGATATATTTACCATAACCCTTACCTTCTTTATGATTTTGCTTTACTTTACGAACTATACCATCTGCTGTGGAATATACAGGAGTTCCAATTGGCGCAGAAAAATCAACAGCTTTATGCATTCTCTCCTTTTTCGAAATTGGATCGATCATCATTCCGTAATCTGATGAAATTTTAACACCATCAACTTTTTTTACAGGAAATATTGAAGGAATAGAATTCTTTTTTGCTTGATTAAAGCTTTTAGAATTGGGTTTGTTTATAACTACATTTTTATCATTCGAAAAATCAATTGTAAATGCCATAAGTAATATTGCCATAAGTGGTAATACCAATACTATTTTAAATTTTGCTAGTATTCCTGAATTTATTCTTGTCATCATTTTTATTCTGTTTTTTGTTAATGAATAATTAAATTGGCTGGCAAGATTAACATTAAAACTACGTTCTATTTGACTGAGAATAAGCCTTTGATAGCCAATTTTGTCGCTATTCGCTAATAAAACTCCTCTATCTGCCAAATATTCGTGAACTTCTTTAAATGCTAGTCTGTACCGATAAATGAAAGGATTAAACCACTGAAGAACAAGTAATAATTCAAGTAAAATAACATCAATCGAATGCAACTGTTTTGAATGTGTTATTTCATGTAACAACAATTCCCTTGATTCAATAGAACCATAATCGTTTTTACTAATAAAAATATAATTAAAAAACGAAAATGGAGAACTGTCCTTATTTAGTAATACTATTTTTTTATTTCTATAAATAATTATTTCATTGGCTCTTAAAGTTTTTAAGATTTTAAATATTTGATAAAAAAAGCGTCCTAAAAATAGACTCCCAATTAGCATATAAATTATAAGAATATAATTAGGGTATGATATTGCATTTACTGTTTGTTCCTCTATAGAACTTAGTGTAGATCCAATATCAATATACTCGTTAAATTCAAACTGATTATAAGAATTAACCATTGTACTTGAAGCTGAAAATTCAAGCAATGGAAGGATTGCAGAAGAAAATAATCCGAATAATAAAAAGTAACGATTAAAGCGAAACCAGGTATCGCGTTTTAAGAATAGTTCATAAAACAAATAAAACATGGATACTAAGATTGTCGATTCAATTATATAAATAAATACTGAATTCATTATTTTGATTTTTTCTTTATCTCAATTTGTTCTTCAACTTGTTTTTTTAAAAGTTCTAATTCTGTTAAACTCAAATCATTTTCAGAAGTAAAAAATGATACTAATTTACTTGCTGAATTATTGAAAAAGTTCTTTGTGATTCCTTTAAAAAAAACCTTTGTATATTCTTTTTTACTTACTTTGGGATGATATTCATTAGACTTCCCATAAGTTTTAAACTTAATAAAACCTTTATTTACTAATACTCGAACAACTGTCGAAATAGTTGTATATGCAGGTTTTGGTTCCGGAAATTGATCAACAATATCTTTTAGAAAACCTTTTTGTATCTCCCAGAGATATTGCATTACTTGTTCTTCAGCTTTGGTTAATTCTTTCATATGACAAATCTATAACTATATTTCTAGTTATACAACTATTTTTATAATTATTCTTATAATATATTTTAATAAGAAATATTATAAGAACAGGGATTAGACAATTTAACAAGTTTTAACCTATTTCAATATTTATTAAAATTTAGATTAAGCATATTTGTATATACTAATATTAACCTTGTGAAACACCTACTTGTAAGTACAATATTTATTATTTCAATATCCATTAAAGTCCTACATGCCCAATCTATTTTTCATCACATAGATGTAATTAGTGGAAGTGTTATAGATAGTTCTAATGGTAAAGAGGTTCCATTCGCTCATGTGTTTAACGAAAGTGAAAGAACTTGGGTACATGCAAAAGAAAATGGAAACTTTTCTATTTGGGCTGGTATTAGCGATACTCTTGTTGTAAGTGCTGTTGGGTTTGAACATAAAGTCATTGTTTTAATTGATTCATTATTACAAAAAGAAATTATTCAAATAAAACTAAAACCACAAATTTATGAAATAGGTGAAGCAACAATAAAAAGTCATAAAACATATTCAGGATTTAAACAAGATGTTTTAGATTTAGACCTACCAATAACAGAACTGGATAGTGTAAGCAGTGAGTTATCAACAACTTCAAAAGAAGTTACTTTGCTGGCAGATTATGAAAGAGAAGTTGATGAAATATTCGATAGAACAAAAGGAACACTCTTTGTTCTTGAGGCTCCATTTAAAAGCAAAATAGAAAAAGATAGAAGAAAACTACAAAAAGTTCAATTAAAGACAGAAGAACAAAACATAATTCATCGGAAATTCAACAGAGAGTTGGTTAAAAAATATACAGATCTAGCTGAAGACAAATTAGATTCTTTTATAAAGTTTTGTAACTTCAGTAACGAATTTATTTTAAAATCAAACGAATATGATATTGTAGAAGCTATTTACAAGAAACTTAAAGAGTATAAGAAACTATAAAAAGAATATGCTGCATACTGAGATTCCGCTAATTATGTTGTCAAATTCTAGAGATCTTTATTCTGGATTGGATTAGGATATTCGTACTATTTTTAGATCATAAAAATTTAAATATTTCAAGAGGGTGTCCAAAAAGTCCAGCATTGTCATCTTCAACTTGATTGGAGATCTCTATATTGACTGTTAATCAATTCACTAAGAGATTCCCTTTTTCAAGGGAATGACATTTTCCTTACTTTTTGGACACCTTCTTTTTTTATAAAAATATCTTCATTTATTAATGAAAATTGTAAGTTTTCTACAATCATATTAAATCAGAAAAATAACTGAATACTTAATAAAAAGAATATTTTTGTTAAATAAAATATTTACATGATTTAAAGAATTATTTATAAGATGCATATTGTTTTTGGAGTAGGTGCTTTCCAAACATTTATATTCTCTCTTTTACTATTAACCAAAAAAGAAAAAAAAATTGCTGATAAGTTTTTAGCAGTTTTTTTCATTGTCATTACAATATACTTAGCAAATCTATCTTCAATAAAATTCATGTTATGGCAGAAATACCCAAACATTTTTCTTATCAATACACTTATTTCGCTAATTAACGGGCCATTACTCTTCTTTTATGTTTATACTTTACTTGGAAAAAAGATATCTGGAAAAACAACATTTTATCATTTAATTCCTATAGTTTTAACAATGGTAATTATTTTACCTTTTGCTTTTCATAGTAAAGAAGAGAAGCTACTTTACTTCACTGATAAATTTATTAATTTACCTATAAATGTTTCAGTAGCTACTTTTATTCAATACCTATCTGCTCCTGTATATTATACTTGGATAATTGTAATCTTAAGAAAACATAAGCAATTTTTAATAGATAATAGTTCATCGATAGATTATATTAATCTAGATTGGATGCGTAAACTTTTATTTGGTATTATTTTAATACGCATGATCGATATTTTTAATGCTTATGCCTTAAATTTTTCGAATTATGATCTTTCATTTGGAGGTGTTGTTTCAATAATTATCAAACTTATCTTTTTAATTTTCATTCTGATTATAGGATATTACGGTATAAATCAAGGAAATGTATTTGCACAAAACCATGTATTTCAGAATTCAGATAACAGTAAACCTGATAAAGTTGAAATTAAAGCAAATTCTGACAAAATCATAGAAGAAAATGTAAAGTCACTTATAGAACACCTAAGAAAAAATGAACTAAGTAAAGAAATACATATTCAAGATATAGCTTCAAATTTGAATATTCCAGTTCATGTTTTATCTCATATTATTAACTCTAAAGCGAGAAATGAGAGTACTATAGAGAACCTTAACAAACCAAAATTAATTTCTGATTTAAAAGCAAAGAAGTATACAGAAACTTTAGTTAAATATATGCAGAAAGAAAAGGTCTATTTGAACAGCGAACTTCGCATGCAAGATATTGCTGTTAAACTTGAAATACCTGCTCATATTTTATCCTATATTTTAAATACTAATTTAAAGCAAAACTTCTACGATTTCGTAAATCAATATCGAATCGAAGAGATAAAGCATCGTTTAAACGATTTAAAGTATAATAATCTAACAATTGTTGCCATCGCTTACGATTGTGGTTTTAATTCGAAAGCAACTTTTAATCGTTTATTTAAGCAATATACCGGTCAAACCCCAAGCCAATACCGAAATACAATTCATTCATAATTAACACTTAAGAATTAAACATGTCTCAACATTCTATAATGAGACTATTGATTATTAATAAAAATTCATATTTGCTATAGGTTCGAGTTTGTGCAAACCAATATCGATCATAAACCTATATGACTTAAACAAAACTATGTAAGTATGAACAATCAATTTACACCAACCAAAGCAACTAATCGAATTGAAATCTTAGATGGTATTCGAGGATTGGCTGTTTTCGGAATTCTATTATCAAATATCTTAATAATTAGTGGATTTTATGTTACCAATTATGACATATTAGAAAACATGCATTTAGCAAAACTCAATTATGGGATTTTTATGTTTAGCTTCTATGCAATTATAGGAAAAGGCTACCCTATTTTCTGTTTGTTATTCGGGATAAGCTTTTACATGCAGTATCAAAAATATAAGGATGGTGATAAATCATTTATAAAATTCTTTTTGTGGCGGATGCTTCTTTTATTCATAATTGGGGTAATGCATGTTTTCATATGGCCTGGCGATGTAGTTCATTACTATGCTATTATTAGTATCTTTTTAATTCCTTTAAGAACATTAAATGCACGTAAAACCTTAATCGTTTCAATAGTACTTTTTGTTATTTCAATTTCAATTGGATTAACTGGTCAGTTTATGAACAAACAAGAACATACGGAACAGGAAGAAAGAGTTGCCAGTTATCAATTCGAAGGAGTTACTTATTTCGAATTAAAAGATAAAGTTCAAAATGAAGGTATTCAAGGAATGTGGTTTTTTAATAAACAACAATACAAACTATTGTATTCAATTGAAAGATTTAAAACTTCAGTATTATGGGTATTAGCATTATTTTTACTTGGAATCTATCTTTACGCAAAAGAATTTATAACTAAGAGAATGTATCACTGGAAATACCTTGTTTCATTTCTAATTCTCGGATTATCAGGTAAGGCCCTCGCACTATTGGTAAGTTATCATTTAAGAATTATAGAACATGTATTCCTTTCCCTATTTGTTATATCGTTATTTGGAATTATATACAAAAGTAAATTAGGAAATAAATTACTATCATTCTTTAATCCTGTGGGCAGAATGGCATTCACAAATTATGTTTTACAGTCCATATTGGCTTCACTCATATTTTATGGTATTGGACTAGGGTTATTTACAGAGATTCCTTTATATGGTATTTATTTAATATCCTTTGCTATTTTAGGATTTCAAACTATTTTTAGTGGTTATTGGTTAAGAAAATTTAAATTCGGTCCAATTGAATGGTTCTGGAGAACACTTACTTATAATGGAAATCTTAAACTAAAAAATGCTAAACAATATAAAACTAAAGTACAATTGTCATGGAAATAAAATCACTCAATAATATAAGTTTTAATATCATTTATGAAGGATTCAGTCGAGCTTTTGCCAAATATGAAATGCAATTAAATAAAGAAGAGCTTTTAACAATGATACGTCGCAGGGGATTTGTAGCTGAATTATCATTTGGTGCTTTTGTTAACGATAAATTGGTATCATTTACATTTAATGGAATTGGAGATTATAACGGATTAAAAACAGCCTACGATACTGGTACAGGAACTATAGAAGAGTACCGTGGACAAGGACTAGCATCAAAAATCTTTGCATTTTCGGTCCCTTTTCTTAAAAAACAGGGCATTACTCAATATCTACTCGAAGTTCTACAACATAATTCAAAAGCTGTTTCTGTTTACTCAAAAGCAGGTTTTAAGGTAAGTCGCGAGTTTAATTACTTTGTTGAGGAACAAAAAAACATTCAGCTCTATTCAGAAGATATAAATCCTGATTATTCAATAAAACAAACTGATTTAAGTCAAAAGGAATTAATATCTGATTTTTTTGATTTCAATCCATCGTGGCAAAATAGTTTTGATTCTATTTTACGTAAATCAACTGATTTCAAAATTACAGGTGCTTATAAAGGTAATGAGCTGGTTGGCATTTGCGTTTTTGAACCAAATTCAGGTGATATAACACAAATTGGAGTGAGTAAAAAACACAGAAGAAAAGGAATTGGAACTAACCTTCTTAAAGAAGCATTAAAAAGCAATTTGCACGATTCTGTGAAACTTATTAATTCCGAAATTGATTGTGAATCAATAAATGGATTTTTAAAAGCGAATTCAATTTTGCAGAGTGGAAAGCAATTTGAGATGATTAAACAGATATAATATAGCGAATAACTGAGGCTGTTAAAAAAATAAATATTGTCATTCTGAGCTTATCGAAGAATGTATTGATCAAATAATCAAATGTTTCGACAAGCTCAACATGACATCCAGCATTGAAAGCTTACTTTTTTCAACAGCCTCTTTTTTGCATTTTTATTATGATAATCAGATTCTTCGGCCCATAAAATACTTATAATATTTCTCAGATTCTTCGCCAAATTTCTCTTCTGTCTCCTTAGAAATTTTATAGGTACAATGTTCTCCCATTACATCTGAAAAATAAATCTCAAATCTTTTTGAATCCTTATCAACCATAATAATTTTCACTAATTTCTCATCAACATCAGAAGCTGTTAAATTAACATGACAAATAGGGCAGAAAAAATTCACTTCCTCTCCTTCTTCAACATTAAATGTTGGATGAATCATACTTGTGTAATCTCCTAATGTTGGACTAAGAAGTATTATTCCCGATCTTTTATTTTTTCGGGTAATAGCTGTAAATATAATCTTATCACCTACTAATAAGTGACCACTACATTTTGGGCATATATAATCAGTTCTCATAATAAGTCCCTCCTATTAATTCCCTATAATATACGAAAATAAGTCGTTAAAGTCCAGTATTTTGAACATTATATTTGAAAAATCATTGATATAAAAACAACAGCGAATAAAATTTTATCCGCTGTTGTTATTAACTATTCTGTTACCTTTTCAACATCAAATTTCTCCCTTGCAAAGTCCTTATCCATAACCCTATAATATGGATCAACAACTATTTTAGCTGGTTTTCTATCTAATTTAAATTTATATTCATTCTCACCACTTACAAGTTTTACTTTTTCGAGGTAAACTTCTTCGTTATCTTTTGTGTAAATGCCAACTTCAATCCAATCGTTCATATCCGCAACTTCATCTTTACCATTTCCATCAGAATAGAACTTCTCCCCTTCAATTTTAGCAGTTACAAAATATTCCAGATCATCGTTTCGTGTGTATGAAGCCTCCCTTACATCATTATCATAAAAAGTTATCTTATTAAATATATCATTAGTATAATACTTAAGCGAATCGGGTGTTTCCTTTTCTAGAAGATTTAAGAAATCTAATGTTGTTGCATAAGGTTCTTGTTTAAATGCAAACTCATTTACTAATTCGCTCATAATACTCATTAACTTATCTTCTTCTAGATATCCATCCAGAGCTTTTAGTAAAACTCCACCTTTCTGATAATATAACCACGATTGATAATCTGCAACTTTACTTAAAGGTCTTTCCACGTATGGTTCATTCTTTCTGGAATTTAGGTAAGTTAAAGTCTCATCTCGAACAAACAGTTTTGCAGCTTCTTTTCCATATTCCTTTTCCAAAACTTTCATGGCGCAATAATGTGTTATGGATTCCATTAACATTTGCGAGCCTTCTACATCTGCAGCAACTACTTGATGTGCCCACCACTGATGCGCTATTTCGTGTGCAGTAAAAAAGAACGGATAATCAACAGAAGTTGTATCGGTTCCATTTTTCAATTCACGAAGGTCGGCAACAAAACCAATACTTTCAGAAAAAGGAATCATTCCAGGAAATGACTGTGCAAATTGCGCGTATCTTGGAAACTCAACTATTTTTAAATGATTGTATTTAAAAGGAGCTAAATTATCTGAATAATATTCTAAAGAAACCTTTGCACTATTTAAAAAGCTTTCCAAATTAAATTCATGATCGGCATCGTAATAAACAGCAAGTTTAATTTCTTTTCCCGTTGCCGGGTTTGTCCAATTTTCTTCCTTTATTTCATATTCGGCCGATAAAACAGAAAAGTAATTAATCATAGGAATAGGCATTCTATAGTGAAAATACGATCGGTCATTTTCTTCCCATTTATAAATTAAATCGCCTGGAGCCAAAGCTGTTTGATTATTTTTTGTGCTAATAATTGCCTCGAAAGTAACAAAATCGGCACAATGCGAAATAAAATTATGATTACGGCCAAAATTATTTTCTCTTTCTAAGGCAATCATTTTTTCTCCTAAACCATGGTTCTCTCTCACTTTTTTACTAAATATTTCAGCTCCTGAATTATACCCAATACTTGGGAAATAATTACTATCGAAGAATGTTCCATTTTTATGAACTATTGATTTAATTCCTGAGTTTGTAAATCCTTTTGGCTCAGAAGTGAATTCGAAAAACATTTGAATAGAATCATTTGGCATTAGTGGTTTTTCTAACTGATAAATAAAATAATCCAAATCGTCATTTCCATGAACCAATTCACTTTTGTAACCAAAACTCACCGATTTAATGTATTCGTTTTGAAAAACATGCAAACTATCTATCGAATTATCCGAAGAATTCTTAAACCAATACTCACCTTTTACAAATAATTTGCCTTGATCAGGATATATATCACCAAATATCTTAATATCAGTTATTTTCGGTTGATTAACACGTTCGTATTTCTTATATAATCTCTCATATTCAGCTTGTTGCTTTTCTTTACTATATGATCTCTCAAAATCATTCAAAATATTAGTATTGTAAAAGATATAAGATCCACTAACTATAAACATCACAAATAATGCAGCAAGTGAAATTTGAGTTTGCTTTGTTACACGATTTTTTAAGATTTGAATTCGTTTACTTATGCTAGTTTCTTTATGGTTATTCCATAGAAGATTCGACAATACCACTAGAATACCTGCAAAAAATATCCAATATATAGTAAACATCCAATAAGGCCACACTGAATACCCATAACTATCCATATCGGAAAAAGACCATGCAGGTGCTCCTCTAAAAATGAACAAATTATGTTGAATTATTACTTTACCAAATTGGGAGTGCCAAACCAAATAAACAATCATAGCTATATATCCAAAGTACTTATTATTAAAGGCAATTTGAACAAAGAATGCTAAAACAATAAAAAGAAGATAGTTTATATACTGCATTCCAAAAATCGACATAAAATACTGCGATATTTTGATATTATAAAAACCATCAATTAGCTGATATGATATTCCAAATCCTATTAATACCATTAATAGCATTGCAACTGCAATGGCCATAGCAAACATTTTACTAATCATGGAGATCCATCTTGAAATGGGCAATGAATTTGATATTTCGCTCATTTTAATATCTCGGTCACGCCATATCATTTCTCCTGAAAACAGAATAATAATGATATAGATAAATAAGGACATGGAACCTCCCAAAATATCAATTACATGGTAGGTTACAGGATAAGTATCGGTTCCGTATATCTCTCCAATTGCTTTAGACGAAACTATTAGGAAAACAACAGATATAATCGATATCAATACAAAGTAGATATTCTTGGTTAAGCCCTTTAATTCGAATGAAACCAAATGTCGGAACATTTTGAATATAGACTGTTTCGAAAAATTTAAATTAAAAACTGGTTTTTCTTTCTTTTCTGAATTTTCGTACGATTCTTCAATTTCTGTTTTCAATTTAACCTTTTCGGTTCGATTAAAAACTGGTTTTAAAATATATGAGAATTTAAACCTGAAATAGCCCAAAGCCAGAATGGCAAATGAAATACAAATCCATAATATACGATTGTATAAATAAACACTTTCCAACGAAACAGTTTCGTTATTCATATCAGAAGCTGAACTACCTGTTGATACGACTAAAGATGCTGCCATTCCAAAGGGATCTAGTAATGCTGCCAAAGTGCGTGTTTCAATAGCTTGCATTATTCCTTGACTTATTGCATACAAAACATATAAACCTAAAATACTGAGCCAATTTATAAGCACATTTCTAAGCAATAAGCTCATCACAAAAAATAGCGATGTTACTAATAAAATATTTGGCATTATTCTAACCAAATATGGGTTTATATAGGCACTCCACATAAAATCGCCAAATAGATCAGGCTTTAAATATGGCATTTGTGTTCCTACAAAAATTCCAATTCCAACTCCTGTAAAAATCAATAAATTGATAATATATGCTGCACTAAATCTTCCAAATATGTATTGATACTTTTTAATACGGGAAGTGAATAATATAGATAAAGTATCGTATTTAAAATCTTTTATTACAATCTTATTTACTACTGCAACTATAATAAAAATTCCTATATAACTAAATATACCAAAGATAATATCTAGTGTTCCAGGAGCATTAACTTTTATATTATCTCCCGAAATATTCATATTTATTGATTTAAATGCTCCACCAGCCACATTCATTAAAAAGAATGCAAAAGCAAATAATAACAACCAATAAAAGTATATTGCCGGACGTCTAAAAGCCCGCTTTATTTCGAATAAAAAAACTTCTCTAAACATAAGCTAAGTGTTTTATATTAAATATGATTACGATTTAGTTATTTACCATGTTTATAGCCATAAAATAAACATCATCGAGCTGTGGATTAATCTGATTAAAACTATTTCCTGGATTATCTTCGCTAAATACATGAATTAATGGTTTTCCACCGTTTAAATGTGAATAAACGATATGAAAATCTTCATTATACTTCACATAATCATTCTTATTTATGCTCTTCTCCCAAATTTTTCCATTTAACTCATTTATAACGTTTGCGGGTTTGCCATTTAAAATAACTTCACCACTATTTATTATAGCCATATCGGAACACAAATCACTTACATCGTCCACGATATGAGTAGAAAGAATTACAACCTTATCTTCACTTATCTCACTTAATAAATTATTGAATCTTACTCGTTCGGCTGGATCAAGACCTGCTGTAGGTTCATCAACAATAATAAGTTGTGGATCTCCTAATAATGCCATTGCAATACCAAAACGTTGTTTCATTCCTCCACTAAAACTACTTACGTACTTATTTCTGAACTTAAAAAGATTAACCTGATTTAATAAGAAATTGACCATTTCTTTTCGTTCAGTCTTATTCGATAACCCTTTTAATATTGCAATATGATTTAATAATTCAATAGCAGATATTTTAGGATAAATTCCAAATTCCTGAGGTAAGTATCCCAGAATCTCTTTGAGCTTTTCTTTCTCAGTTAAAACATTTATTCCATTAAATGTTATTTCGCCTTGATCTGCCTCTTGTAAAGTTGCAATAGTTCTCATTAATGTTGATTTTCCTGCGCCATTGGGCCCAAGTAATCCGAACATACCTGAATTAATTGTTAAGTTTAGATTATTTAAGGCTTTAATGCCATTCTCGTATGTCTTTGATAAATTTTTAATTTCTAGTTTCATAATATTTTATTTTTGTTTTTTAAAGAATATTCTGGAAAATCTACACCTAAAGATATTTCTAACGATAATTTTAAATTCTTTTGGCTACACCTTATCACATCATATCTAAGAGTCATTATTTCATAATCACAAATTGCTGGTGCAATAGGAGTTTCTTTAATAATGTGATTTTCCGGTATCGCAAAATATAGTCTGCTTTTTTTTGAACCTGAAATTAAATTTTGAAATTTATTCAGCCCTACTCCCTTAGTTTTAAAGCTATAATTGAAACCATCAAAGTTCTTGAACAAATATTCTTCTTGATAATCTTTACTTTTCAGGTTTCTAGAATTAGACTCTGTATTAATTGTATAATTTATAATTGCGTTAGATGAACTACCATACATATGTAAAGTCATATTTTTACCTGATTGTGCATAAGTAATTGATGTTAATACTATAGATGAAATAATTAAGAATACTGTTTTCATATCTGTATTGATTTTAAGTTTCTGAAACAAATGTATTTGATATAGAAACAGCAAATAGTTAAGCGAGTGTTATACAGTGTTAACGACTGTTAACATAATTTTTTTCTATATTTAGATTAAGTAGATTTGTATAAACTTTAATTAATGAAAAAACGGATTTTTTACATATTAGTCTTGATAATTATTTCTGTATCAGGAATTTTAGCCATTCAATTTTTTTGGATTTATAGCTCATATAAAATCAATCGCATACAGTTTATAAAAGAAATTGACCAAGCTCTTGAGGTTTCTGTACAAACCGAAATGAACGCCAGATATTCAAAAATGGTTGATTTTATGTTTTCTAGCGATGATCATGCTATATTAAAGGCACAACCCGACACAGTAAATGGAGTAAGCATTGATTCACTTATACAAGTTGCAATGGAGGACAATCAATCGGAAAGTGCCTCATCAATGAATATAAATATTATGCCTGTAACTGCAGATTCTGTCGATAAAGTTCCTGATTATATAGGCCTGGATATTAAAAATTTACTTAAAACAATATTTATTGAGGAATTAAGAGGTACAGCTTCGTTAAATTTTGAAATGCTTGATTCTCTTCTTCAAATTGAATTTAAAAATAGAAATATTGAAAGTCCATATATTATAGAATTGATAGATACAGAAAAAGATTCGCTTATAAAAACGAATAGAGGACAAACCGTTACAACCAAAAAAATGCAAGGACCGAAGGATCTAAATGTAACTGTATCGCACACAAAAACACATGATGAAAAAACTATAGCAACAAAAAACATTCTTCGATCAAAAGACGTTACTGTATCGGTTTTAAATAAAACTCATGTAAGGTTAGGTTTTCCAAAACAGCGACAGGCAATCCTATCTCAAATGGCTGGTATTTTAGGAGCATCATTTTTATTAGTTACTATTGTTGTTCTTTGCTTTATATATATGCTACGAACTATTCTTAAGCAAAAGAAACTTTCCGAAATTAAGAATGATTTTATTAATAATATGACCCACGAGCTAAAAACTCCTATTGCAACAGTGAGTGCTGCAGTTGAATCAATGCAAAACTTTAATGTTTTAGAAGATAAATCTAAAACTGAGAGATATTTAAATATTTCATCAAATGAATTAAAACGGCTTTCGGGCTTAGTTGAGAAGGTTTTAAACATATCGGCATATGAACAAAAAACACTTAAACTTAATCCCGAAAAGATCAATTTTAACGAACTCATTCAGAATATTATTACAAGTCAATCAATTAAAAATTCAGATAAAAAAGTTGATATAAAGTATACATCTAAAACAGAAAAGATATTTATTGTTGCAGACAGAATTCATTTAACTAATGTTATGAATAACCTAATTGACAATGCAATTAAGTATTCAAACAACAAAGTAGATATTGATGTAATTTTTGAATATAACAATAATAATATAATTCGAGTAAAAGACAATGGATTAGGCATTTCAAAGCATAATCAGAATAAGATTTTCGAGAAATTTTACAGAGTTCCTACAGGAAATATTCATAAAGTAAAAGGTTTTGGACTAGGATTACATTATGTAAAAAATATAATTGAAGAGCAACAAGGAACGGTTCAAATTAAAAGTACTCTTGGAAAAGGAAGCGAATTTATAATTACTCTACCCTAACATGGAACAACAAATAAAAATACTATACGCAGAAGACGAAGATGCTTTAGGACTAATTGTAAAAGACAGTCTTGAATCAAGAAATTTTGATGTCGATTATTTTAAGGATGGAAAATCTGCACTTAATAGCTTTTATAAAAACAGTTATAATATTCTTGTTCTAGATGTAATGATGCCAGAATTAGACGGATTTTCGCTTGCTAAAGAAGTTCGAAAAACAAATAAAACTATTCCAATTATTTTTCTGACCGCAAAATCCCAAACTTCGGATGTTATTGAAGGATTTGAAATAGGAGGAAATGATTATTTAAAGAAACCATTTAGCATTGAAGAACTAATTGTTAGGATTAAATCCTTAACTAGTCGTAGTTATAAGGAAATAGTAAAAGAAGATACATTTGTTGATATTAATATAGGGCAATACAATTTTAATTATACTCAACAATCGTTAAGATTTAATAGCCAAATAAAAAAATTAACTCACCGCGAAGCTGAGTTGTTAAAACGCCTTTACGAAAATAAAAACGATATTCTGAATCGAAAAGCAGTATTGCTTGAACTTTGGGGCGATGATAGTTTTTTCAATGCTCGAAGTATGGATGTTTTTATTACCAAACTTCGCCGCTATTTTAAAGACGATCCAAGTATTCAGATTATAAATGTACGTGCTGTTGGGTATAAATTAATATGCTAATTATATTTAGATTCAAACTCTTTTATAAAATCTTCAAAACCTTTACCATAAACAAGCTTAGCATTTTTATATGATTGATCGATAAAAAGCTCAAGAAATTTTTCCCTTCCATATTTTTCAATCAGTTCCTTTACAAACAATCCTCCTAAATGATATGCATATGAAGAAGGGTGTTCCTCCCAATTCTCCCAAACATCTTTCACATCAATTTTCTTTATTTTATAGCTTTTTAAGACACCTTTAAACCATTCTTCCTTATCTAAGTGAGTTTGATCGAAATATACGGCAGTTCCTTCTGTTATGAATCTGTGACGTTTCAAATCTTTTTTATAATGTAAAGAAATAATATGAGCTATTTCGTGTCCTTCGTTTTCATTCGTATTTCCATGTATTAAGAAAAAAAATGGATTTGCAAACGCTCCCACTGTTTTAATAATATTTTTAGCATCAGTAGTTGATGTCCATACAAAATACTCAACTTTCCTTTCAATTTTACTATTAAAAAAAGTATCAATTGTTGTGTAAGCTTCTTCACATTTTCTTATAAATCGTTTGTAATTCAGTTCAGTTGTATCCTGGAAATTGAATATGAAATGATCTGATTCTTTCTTTTGCCAGGTTAAATAAAAATCATCAAACCCAAACCGTTCAAACCAAAATTCATTTCCCTCATTTATTCTTTTATATGTTTTTATTTTTTTCCCTTCAATTAATGAGTTTTTGGCTTTTTCTTTCTCTCCTTGAGAGTAATAACAAACACCCAATGTAAGATTTGCTCTAGCTCTTATAGTAGAGTGAGGATCTTTATGCATTGCAGCTTTTTCTAAAAAAGGAATAGCTTCTATGATTTGTTCTTCTTTGTAATAGCCAACCCCTACCCAATAATTATATTCTATATTCATCGAGTCTTTCTTTAGTAATTCTGTTCCAAACTCAATTAAATCTTCATACTTCTTATTATCATAAAGCTTCCACATTTTTTTTAAGTTTGGACTTTGAGCATTAGCTACAAAAAAACAACATATCAAGGCTAGACTAATAATAATTTTTCTCATATTTTCTTACATAATGATTTTATAAAACTTAAAATTATAATTTTTTAATCATTTATTAATGACTTACCAATTTTTATATCTCTAATTATATTCTTATTTTTCGAGTCTATTAAAATCCACAAAAATTATGAAAAAAGTATTACTTCTACTAAGTGTTATATTAATGATAGCAGGATGTGCATCAAAACGTTATACAAAAAAAGCTTCAAAATTTGAAGAAGCAGGTTTATATGAAGATGCTGCAGAATACTATTATCAGGCTATAAAAAAGAAAGATTCTAATGTAGATGCGAAATTGGGATTACGAAAAAATGGGCAACTAGCATTGGATCGCAAACTTTCTGATTTTACATTTGCATATAAGCAGGCAGACTATAAAAAGGCTGTATATAATTATTTAGATGCAGAAAAATATTATACTAAAATTACAGCAGTAAATGTTGAGTTAGATTTTCCCGAATATCATAAGGAGTATTACGAAGAAGCAAAAAATGATTATTTAAATCAGAAATATGCAGACGGTTTAGATAAGCTAAATCGCGAAGATTTTTCTGCTGCTCTTATGGTTTTAACCGAGATAAAGAATATCGATGCAAACTATAAAGATGTGCAAGATCTTTATATAACCGCAAAATACGAACCAATGTATCGCGATGCAAATCAATACTTAGAGACTGATTTATACCGAAAGGCTTATTATACTTTCGCAGCAATAATTAAAGGTGCCGGAACATATAAACAATCGGTTTCATTAAAAGACGAAGCTCAGGAAAAAGGAACAATTACTATTCTAGTTGACGATTTTTCTTATACAAATTATACTTACAACCAAATTGCTCAAAATGTTACTAGTGATATAAAAGGTAGCTTAAGTAAATTGAACAATCCTTTTATAAGAATAATAGATCCATCAACTTTAAATGTTAATATTTTTCAGAATGGACAAATGAATATGCAAGCGGCAAATTTAGCTGGAATTAAAGCTGTTTTATCTGGTAAAATCACTAGAGCTTCAGCAATAAATGGAAGACTTAAAAAAGATAACAAAAGAGGTTATTTAAAAGAAGTTACTAAAACAAAAAATGAGCTAGGCGAAGAAATTAAGAAAGTTAAGTACATTAAAACCAGTTATCTTGAATATAAGCAGGAAAACAAAGCAAGCTTTGGCTTAGAATTCAAATTGGTTTCTACATCTGACAATTCAATTATGGTTTCTGATGTATTCACTAAAAATAATTCTGATAAAATTCATTACGCTACATTTAACGGTGATAAAAAGAAGTTAATACCGGGATACTGGAAATACAAAGATCGTAAATCTGAAAAAGATGTACAAAAAGACAATAAAACTGATATTAAGAAACTTCAGAATTTATTAAAAGCTGATAAGAATATTAAATCGTCAAATACTTTACTTAATGAGATTGTAAATAAAACAACAAAGGATTTAACAGAAAAAGTAAATAAGTATAATCCTGAAAAATAATAAGGTTTAAATCACAAACATATGAAACGTTACCTTGTAATTTTAATGATATTTTTAGCTTCTTGTGCTGCAAAGAAACAAGCAGCAGAATTAGAAGCACAACCAGATTGGGTAAAACAAAAGCCAATGACATCAGGATATTATGTTGGTGTTGGCTCAGTTAAAAAAGTTGGGACCTCGGCTCAATATATTGCAAAAGCAAGGCAAGAAGCACTAACCGATTTAGCTGAAGGAGTTTCATCTAATGTTAGTTCCACATCAGTATTACATAGTATAGAAACTGAATACGGTTTTTCTGAAAGTTTCGATCAAAAAATTCAAATAAGCACTGATGATTACCTTGAGGGATTCGATCCAGTAGCTTTTTATGAAAATGATCACTCATATTGGGTGTATTATGAGATAAGGAAATCAACTTATCACGAAATGAAGGAAAAGAAAAAGCAAGAAGCTATTTCAACGGCTTTAGCAAAATACGAATCGGGAATTCAGGAACAAAACTTAAACAAACCACAAGAAGCTCTTGCATTCTATTTACAAGGTTTACAATCTATTAAAAGATATTTAAACGAAGAAACTCCTACAGATTATAATGGATCAAATGTCGATATTGGAAATGAATTGTATTCTTCGGTAAATTCAATTTTAAATGCCTTGGATATTAAAGCTAAAACTACAGAAATTGAGGTAAAACGAGGAGAAAGTTTTGGTAACAGTTTAGATTATATCCTTACATACAACGATGAACCAGTTCATGGAATTCCTGTGATATTTAATTATACCGGTGGTTACTTGAAAAATGACAAGCATGTTTCTGATATGAATGGTTTAGTGCAATTGCAACCTGAAGTTCTTAACTCAAGAAATGGAAAGGAGAAGATTACAGCAGAAATAAATTTACGCGGACTTGCTCAAAAGTCTGTTGATGATTTATTTATTCGTGGATTGATTCTAAAACGCAAATTAGAATCTGCAAGTACTCAAATAAAAATTCAAGCGCCATCGATTACATTAATGATTGATGATAATTTATGCTATGAATTTGATTGTAAGCAAATAAAGAATGTTTTTATCCAAAATGCAAAGCAATTTGGCTATGAAATTAAAACTGCAATTTCAGCAGATTATATATTTGAATTATTTTATGGATTTAAACAAGGGGAAAGTGCTGGTGGTTTAGTTTCTGTTTATATTTCTGGAGAATTAACTATTAAAGATCAATCAAATAATATAATATGGGCAAAACAAACAGAGGATATAAAAGGTGTTGGAAACAACATTAATCAAGCAAAAAGCAAGGCATTCTCTGAATTTCAAACTGCTCTAGATAGAAAATACTTCAAGCAGGGAATTGATAATATTAAATAAAATTTAAATATAAAATATTCATTAGAAAGGAGAGCTTAATTATATTGAAGCTCTCCTTTCTAATTCTTAAGGAAATACATTTTATTTTAATCGTTCAATTACTCTTGAAGGAATCTTACTATTACTTCCCTCCTTATTCATAAGTTCAGTATATTTCTTATAAACAATCTTACTTTGTTCATGGTTTTCAGTCTTGAATAAAGCATCTCCATATTGTAAATACACTCCGGTAAATTCTGGATACACTTCCAATAACCATTTTGACAAACTAATACATTCCTTATAAAAACCAGCTCTCAAATAGAAAAGTGTAACATCACCCCATATTCTTTTAAATTCACTAGGGAACAATTCACTAACAGTGCCTGTTGTAGACATATCACATTTTGTTTCCATAGAATACATTAATTCTGCTGCTTTGGTATATTCTTTACTCCTATAAAACGCCATTGCATCTTTATATGCCCACTCAAGACTTTCTTTTACTCTATATTTTAAATCAGAATAATATTGAGCTCCCATAAACTCATTACAATAAGCTACAGGATCATTATTTTTTTCTGCAACTTCTGCTTCTTCATAAACATCTTCATTTAAATCATATTCAATATGTTTAATATGATAAAGTTTATAATTTTTTACCTCAAGTTCTTCACCAAAAGTTAATCCTCTCATCCATTGACATTCGGTAATTATTTTATCATCCTCATATGAAACGTAAGGATTTTGACACCTGTATGTTGCGTCATCATCGTCTAATACCAGATTTGAAGCAACTAAAAAAGTCGAATCATCTATAGAAAAAAGCAAACTAATTATATACTCCTCCTGCAACATTGTTCCAATAAATGCATTGAGTGTTCCTTTAGGTAAATCAGATTTTGGATAGTCTGTTATACTTTGACTTATTGTATATCCTAATTCTTCTAAACTTTTTAATGATTTCTTTTCAAAATTTTGCGAAAAAACACTTAAAAAGGTTAATACACCTACTATTGTTATTACAATTTTTCTCATTTAGCACTAATTTTTATGTGTGAAACGGCGTTATATTGGCAAATGTTACGTTTATTAAGAGTAAAAAACTATAATATTAAGTTTTTGATATTAAATGTTAATAAAGTAACTTGGTAATAAATCGGATTCGGGCATTTATATGTCTGTGAATATATCATATAATTTTATGAATGTTTTACTCGACATAGGCTTATTACTAATTCTTGGATATACTGCAGGATGGTTGCTCACTAAAATTGGTATTCCAAAAATTGTCGGTTATATTCTTGTAGGAGTGGCGTTAAGTCCAAATACCATAAATTTCCTAGGCCAGGAATCAATTGAAACAACAAAACCATTGATGGATATTTGCCTTGCTTTTATTGCCTTTGAAGTCGGAGGAGCATTAAAATGGTCCAAAATAAAAAAGCATGAAAAAGAAATCGTTAGTATAACTTTATTAGCAAGTTTATTACCATTCATATTAATATCGACTGTGGTTTTTACGTTTGGACTAATATTTCCATCGATTTTACAATTTGGTTTAATAGGAAATTTATCACTAGCATTAATACTAGGTGTCCTTGCTAGTCCAACTGCTCCTGCCGCTACACTTGCGGTAATGCATCAATATAAAGCTAAAGGAAAAGTAACCGATACAATTCTTGGTGTGGTAGCCCTAGACGATGCTGTAGGAATTATATTATTTAGTATTGTAATTAGCATTCTATCAATGTATACAGGAGTACAAAAATTTGTTGAGGACGCTCATCTAAATGCTGTTTATCGAATTTCAATGGCTATTTTTCTAGGTGCCGTTATTGCTTTATTAATGAATACACTTTCAAAGATTTTAAAAATTAAAACTGAAGGCCAATGGATAGTTATTATTACATCAATGCTTATACTATGCTTGGGAATTTCGAATCTTCTAAAAGTAGATGAGTTACTTGCCAATATGACTTTAGGACTTATAATTGTAAATAGAAGCAATCAACACACAAAAATATTTAAAGTGTTGGAACGATATACAGAAGAATTAATTTTTCTGATTTTTTTCTTACTAAGCGGTTTGCACTTGGATATAACAACAATTCCAGATTCCATATTTCTAATAAGTGCTTTTGTTTGCTTACGAATATTAGGTAAATATCTCGGAACACAACTTGGAGCAAGAGCTGTAAAAGCTGATAAAGAAATACAACGATACACAGCTGGAGGATTACTCCCACAAGCTGGTATAGTTATAGGACTTGTTTTAAGTATTAATCAAAACGAAGCATTCATCAATATTTCCGAAGTACTTTTAACAACTATTATTGGAGCGACTATAATAAATGAATTAATTGGACCTATTATCACTAAAATTTCTCTAAAGAAAGCGGGTGAAATAACAAATAACAATTAATCAAAACTGTTACATTTATTTCCTTTTATGATTTATTTTTTCTGTAAGTTATTTTTCTTTTAAGTTCTAATTTCTTTTTACCATAATCAATTCTAACATATCTTTTAGTCCAATTACCATGTTTATCAAAAGTATAGAAATACTCCTTCACATGATTAATTGGAATTTTTTCATCTTTTAGTATAACTAAATTATTAATTTGAGATTCAGAAACTTCTCCAGTTGGATAATATTTATAATGAACATTTGTATACCCACCATTCATAACATACATAATTGTCGATTCTAAAATATTATAGCAATCATATGTCAAATTATATGTATACTTCTTTCCTGTGTTTAAATAATTCATTCTGTAACAAACCATATTATTACATTCATATATTACACTGTCTTGAATTGATAAAATCTCACCTTGTTCAGTAGTTATGGTTTGTATTATTATTCTATTTTGAGCATTATATTCATTAATCGTATTTAATACTTGTGATGAATCATTTTCATTAAAAAAATCGATTCTCTCATAAATTTTATCCCCTTTCTCGTTATATTCAAAATATTGATCAGACATAACTTTCCGTTTATAAATGTTTCTTTGAAACAGAATTTTTCCATCGTAATCAAATACATACTCAAATTTCCATTCGTATGGATCGTGTTTAGTAATCTTGTTAAATTTTAAAACAACCTTTTTTGGGTTATCATTCAGATAGTTTAAAAAACGAACGTGATCTTGTCCATAAATGTAAGATGTAAATAATAATGTTAATATGAAAATAATTGATGTTCGTTTCATGTGTTTTAATAAATTAGATTAGTGATCTTTACATACCAGTACTTTGTTTTCAAATACTCTTATCGCAGATCAAATAACAAAAGCAGCAGTTCAAAAATTCATGCGAATATAAAAAAACTTCATTAATGGACAAAGCCTTTTAACACTAGAAATGACAGTTGTTTTGAGACAAAGAACATACTTAATTTTGAAGATTAGCAGTTAATAATTTTGAAGATTTAATACCTTTTTTTTGATATTATTCTTATTGATTTATAATGAAATAATATATTTTTCTTTTTGGATATATCTTATAAATTAGAATCCATCACTGATAAACATTATTATGATTTTGAATGTTTTAAATTATAATCTTAAAACTTAATAAAGAAAGAATCATGACAACAATTAACATTTACTTAACTTTCAATGGAAATTGTGAAGTAGCATTCAATTTTTATAAATCAGTGTTTGGAGGTGATTTCGCAAGTTTTGACAAATTTAAAGACATGCCAGAAAATAAAGAATTTACAGTACCTGAATCGGAAAAAGAAAAATTAATGCATGTTTCATTACCAATAAGTAAAGAAACTGTTTTAATGGGTAGTGATACCGATGGAGAATGGGCATCGCAATATAAACAAGGAAACAATTTCTCAATTTCAATCAATGCAAATTCAAAGGAAGAAGCCGATAGGTTTTTTAATGAACTTTCTAAAGATGGACATGTAATTATGCCAATGAACAAAACCTTTTGGAATTCATATTTTGGTAATTTTATTGATAAATTTGGAATTAATTGGATGGTAAGTCTTGACACTTCAAACAAAAAAAAATAATACATGAAAAATCTTAGTTTAATTATTTCTCTATTACTTTTATTGGTAAGTTGCGATACAACTAATATTAAAAACAATGAATCAAATATAAATGACCCAAAAGAGATTACTATGAGTGATACTACACCAAAGGTTACAGGTATCGGTGGAATTTTCTTCCGTTCAAAAAACCCAAAAGATTCCAGAGAATGGTATAGCAAAAATCTAGGACTAGCAGTAAATGAATATGGTTCACCCTTCGAATTTAGAAATGCACACAGGCCAGATGAAATTAATTACCTCAACTGGAGTCCATTCGACGAGAATACAGATTATTTTGATCCTTCTGAAAAGGAATTTATGATAAATTATAGAGTACAGAATTTAGAAGGATTAGTTAGAAAACTTAAAGCAAATGGAGTAACTATAGTTGATGAGATTGAAGAATATGAATATGGGAAATTTATCCATATCATGGACCTAGAAGGAAATAAAATTGAACTTTAGGAACCTATTGATAGTGTTTTTACAAAAATGGGTGGAGAAACAACAAAGTAATATTTAAAATATAATATTCAAGTTCATAAAATTAAATTAATGGCTTCAGACAAAGATTTTATACTCTTTATTGTAGATCAAATAGAGAAAGCCGGTGAAATTACATTTAAACATATGTTTGGTGAATACGGAATCTTCTCAGACGGTAAAATTTTTGCTCTTGTTTGCGACAATAAACTATATATAAAGCCCACAGAATCGGGCAGATCATTTATGAAGGATGTAGTAGAATCGCCTCCATACAAAGGAGCAAAACCAAGTTTTCTAATCGAAGAAAAAATTCATGATAAAGAATGGCTTAGCGAATTAGTTAGAATTACTTTAAAAGAACTTCCAGAACCTAAACCTAAAAAAAAGAAAGCAAAACATGGATAATATGAAGACAAATACTTTAGAAATAAAAACTGCACTTCAAATTTCAAAACCTGTTCATGAAATTTTCGAAGCTATTGTCGATCCAACTAAAATGACTAACTATTTTATTTCTAAAAGTAACGGACGAATGGAAGAGAACAAAACCTTAATATGGGAATTTCCTGAATTTGATACTACTTTTCCTGTTCAAGTAATTAGAATTGAAAAAGATAAGTCAATATCTTTTAGTTGGGAAGGTTCAGATAAAGAAGAGCTTATTGTTGACATAATGTTGGAAGCTAAAAATAACATTTCAACTGTAGTTACAATAACAGAAAAAAGTATGCCAATTAACGATGAAGGTATTAATTGGTTAAAAAATAATACTGCCGGTTGGACAAATTTTCTTGATTGTCTAAAAGCTTACCTAGAATTTGGAATTAATTTAAGAAAAGGAGGATTTGATTTTTTAAGAAAACTTTAAAGTTCTAAAATCTGGATAAACTAAAATCAGTGTATCACTTTAGAATTTTAATTAAATGTTTCAGTTCATCAGTCTGAATAAAGTCTACATTCTTTCTAATTGCTTCAATATTTTCACTTCTTGTTTTTGTATTTAATACTGCTACCATTGTTCCATTGTAATGTGCTTGTAAAACCTCATCTTTTGAGATATTATCGACAAATAATGTTATTCCCTGAAGATCCAACTCATTAACCAATTTTAATCCAGTAGCAAAATTAGAATAAGCAAAGATTTTTATATCTGGTCTTTTTATTTTTAAAGACTGAATTAATTCCCTTCTTTTAAATTCGATATATATATTATTTTCCAATTCATATTTATCTATAATCTTTATTAGTGCATTATTAAATGTATTTATATAAAATGATGATGTGTCAGGATTAAAGTTTTTGCAATCTAAAAAGTATATATACTTGTTTAGGTTATCAATATTTGTAAAAAGCTCATCTAATGAAATTAGTCTGTAGTTTGTATATAGAGGCCCGACATAAGTTGCATTTTCAATTTCGCTCCATGTTTTCTTGAATATTCTTCCTGAAATATTTGTAGAGTGATCCAGTATTTCATCATGAAAAGCAACTAAAACACTATCTTTTGTCATTTGAACATCAATCTCCGTACCATCTGCTCCGAGATTTAAACAAAATAAAATTGATTCAAAACTATTTGTTGGATATTTTTCTCCAATACCCATTCCTCCATGTCCAAGTACAGTTATATTGTTGTTATTTAAATTTATTATATCAAAATCATCTTCCTGGCAAGAGATTGCAATAAATAAAATAATAACTAATACTTTTATATTTTTCATATTTCCAATTTAAAATGCATATCCTATTGATACTCCAGCCCAATGTCGATAATATTTATAGAATTCAATTACAGGTGTATAACTACACCTAAATATGAAACCTCCTTTATCTTTTTGATATCGATATCCAATTGTAAAATTCGCATGTAAATTAGTCTCTCTTTCGGGTTTCCAGTTTGAATGATTCGCTTGAATAGTATTTGACACTGTCTGCCCTACTCCTAGTTCTATTTTATGATTTTTACCTAACAGTCCGTTTATTGTAATCGGAATAAAAATGTCAGGGTTAAAGCTGGATGTATAATCGGTTAGACTATATGTACCCACTCCAATTCTTCCAACAATTTTAGTTTTTGCTTTTAAAAAAATTACTCTTTCATAATTTAGCGATCCATAACTACCTACGCCACCAATTTCAAGATACATACCATTCTTAGAAATATTGTTTGTATCTAATTGCGATTTTGCTTCACAATTAATGAAAAGTAATAGGATAACAATATAGAATATCCTGATTTCCATTCCAATATGTATTCTTTATTGTATATGTTTTTCTTAAAATACTCAACAAATGTGAATTGCATTTGTTTAAAATTGAAAGCCTACTTTATATAAAAAATTTACAGACGTTCTTTAATTTGAATTTAAAATCTTGTGAAATGAAAAAAAATATTACAAACAATGTTTTTTGGGTCGGTAAAAATGACTGGGAATTAAGACAATTTCACGGTTATGAATATTCTACGAATAGAGGATCTACTTACAATTCTTATTTAATTAAAGAAGAAAAAAATGTATTAATAGATACAGTTTTTAAGCCTTTTTCATCTGAATTTATTGAAAATTTATCAACTGAAATTGAACTATCCAAAATTGATTTTATCATTGCTAATCATGCTGAAATAGATCATAGCGGTGCATTACCAGAATTATTGAATTTAATACCTGATACTCCTATTTATTGTACCAAAAATGGTGTAAAATCCTTGAAAGGTCATTTTCACAAAGATTGGAATTTTAGAACTGTAAAAACCGGTGATAAACTTCCAATAGGAAATAATAAGGAACTAATATTTATACAAGCGCCTATGCTTCATTGGCCAGACAGTATGTTTTGTTATTTAACCGGTGATAATATACTTTTTAGTAATGATGCTTTTGGACAACATTTTTGTTCTGAGCTTCTATTTAATGATTTAGTCGATCAACATGAATTATATTCCGAAGCAATAAAATATTATGCTAATATATTAAATCCATTTAGTCATTTGGTTACAAAAAAAATTGAAGAAGTTGTTAGTTTAAATGTTCCTGTTGACTTTATTTGTACAAGTCATGGAATTGTATGGCGGGATAATCCTCTGCAAATAGTTAATAAATATACAGAATGGGCCAACAACTATCAAGAGAATCAAATAACTGTTATTTATGATACTATGTATGATGGTACTCGCTCTATTGCCGAGAATATTGTTAAAGGGATTAATTCTGTTGATAAAAATGTAAATGTGAAACTTTATAATGCAGCTACAAATGACAAAAATGAGATTATAACAGAAATCTTTAAATCAAAAGCAATATTAATAGGATCCCCAACAGTAAATAATGGAATTATGTATTCAATTGCCGGATTACTTGAACTTGTGAAAGGTTTGAAATTTAAAAAAAAGAAAGCAGCTTCATTTGGATGTTATGGTTGGCACGATACTTCTACAAAAATAATATCTGATATGTTAGTTGAATCGGGATTTGAAATTGTTTCTGATCCATTAAAAACAATTTGGGAACCTGATAATGAAGTAATTAATCAGAGTTTTGAATATGGGCAAAAATTTATACAATTATTGGAGAACTAATTTTTCATGTAAACTAAATCTGAAATAAACTTCCGTAATGATTCATAATAAAAACCAACTACCATTATATAAAATAGTAGTCGGTTTTTAAATAAGAATCTAAAATTTAGTTTATACTTTTAAATTATTCAACAATAATTCTCTTAGCAATAGAATTTCCTTCAATCTCTATTCGGATTATATAAACGCCCTTTGTATAAGATGTTAAATCTATTTTCTGAAGCATATTATTAAGTTCAGATTCATAAATTATAGTACCTGAAACGCTAATAACTTTAAGTTTACAATTGTCATTATTAAATTCACCGCAATCGATATATACTAAACCTGTTGTTGGATTTGGATATATTTTTATTTCCGAAACGTAGTTTTTATCTACTCCTGTTGAAGTTTCAACTTTTAAGTCCTGCGAAACTGCTGTGGCCATTAAGTAGTTATTATTACCGCTCTGTGAAGCTGTTATAGTAGTTGTACCCGCTGATATTACTTTAACTACATTTCCTTCTATAGTTGCAACAGAAGGATCAGAACTGGTATATTCAATATCTAATTGCGAACTTGATGCTGCTGTTAAAGTAAATGGCTCATCACCTACATGCTCAGTTTCTAATTCATCAAAAGTAATTACCTGCACCGCTTTAGAAATATTTAATGTAGTACTAGCTTGTCCTTCATAGTTAGTATCATTAATTAAAATAAAAACCTCATAAGTACCTGCATTTATCGGTATGTCGCTTTTTCCATTATAAATAATATCTACATTTAAATTTTCAGGATCAGATGTAACCTCTATTTGCTTAGCTAAACCATCATAAGTCTGATTTTCATTTGAAAAACTTAGTTCTGCTGTTGCTTTTGTAATATATAATGTCCCATTTGTAGACTCTAAAGAATAATTATTATCACTTCCCGAAGAAATAATAATATTATAAGTTCCAAAATCACTATCTATTTCTGCAATTGTTGAAAGTTGTGGCATTTCATCAATTACACTTTCATCTTCACCATTTTTAAAACCCTCAATAGTATATGTGAATTCTGGATTCTCCTGACCATATTCTCTCGATTTATCATCAATAGTAACATTTAATGCTGCTTTATTAATACTTAGCACACCTTTAACATATTCGAAATTGTATATGTCATCACTTCCTTCAGAAAATGTTATATCATAATTTCCAGCATTACTATTTTGAATTGCTGTAGTATTAATCTGAGGTAAAATATCAATTACTGTTTGATCTTGACCATTTCTAAAGCCATCAATAGTAAAAGTAAGCTTTGGATTTGCATCAGCATATTCCTTCGATTTGTTTTCAGCAGTTATTGAAAGTTTTGCTTTAGTAACAGTTAGGTTACCATCTGATAATTGGAGGTTATAATTATTATCAGCACCACCACTTAAAGTAATATCATAAATTCCTGGCAGACTCTCATTGTTGCTATTACATGATATTTCTGGTAATTGATCTAATGAAGCTTTAGAGTCGTTATTCTTAAATCCATTAAATTCTAATGTAAATTCAGGATTATCATCTCCGTATTCGCGGAATTTATTTTCAGCAACTACTTGAAGATTAGCTTTATTCACTGTAAGAGTTGCATTAAAATAACTAAATTCATAGTTGTTATCAATACCATTTTCTGGTATTATAGAATAAGTACCTGCATCAGATAAAATATCAGCAGAATATCTTACACTAGGAACTTGATCTAATACATTAGCACTTTCGCCGTTTCTAAATCCAAAATAAGTTAAGCTTGTAACCGGATTCTCTTCTCCATATAAACGATTGTTATTATTAGCTGCTACAGAAAGACTAGCCTTTATTACGGTTAAAGATCCGTTTGTATAAATTATATTATAATTATTATCCTGGCCACCAGAAACTGTAATGTCATAAGAACCAACATTACTATTAAGATTAGCAATTGTGCTAACTGAAGGAGATTCATCTAAAACAGACTCATCTTCTTCATTTTTAAAACCTGTAAAAGATAGCGTTAAAGCAGGATTATCATAACCGTATACTCGCATTTGGTTGTTCGCTGTTACTTTAAGATCTGCTTTTTCAATATTCAAAATAGCCTTTGCTGTAATTAGATTATAATTTGTATCACTTCCACCTGATATAATAATGTCGTATTCACCAACAGGACTTGTTAAAGTTGCTGTTGTAGATAACAAAGGTTGAGAATCTAAATCATTTGAATCATCGCTGTTTTTAAACCCTGAGTAATTCATAGTAAGTTCTGGATTTATATCTCCATATGCTCTGTTTTTATTCTCAGCTTGAACTGTTAGAGTAGCCTTATTAATAGTTAAAGTTCCTTTTTCTCTTTGAAATGTATAATTATCAGTGCTTCCTCCATCAATTATAATCTCATAAACTCCTACATTAGAATAGATATCAGCAATTGTACTTATACTTGGTTGCTCAATAAAAACCTGTTCATTCTCTCCATTTACAAAACCACTACAATTAATAGTAAAATCAGGATTTTCATCTCCATATATTTTAGTTTCATTATTCGGTTTTAACGTAAGGATAACATTTTCAATTGTTAATATGCCATTATTTGACTGAAAATCATAATTACTATCACTTCCTTCATTTACAATTATATCATAAGTGCCTGAATTACTAAAATTTGTAGCTATTGTACTTGCATGTGGTGCTAAATTAAGATCAGCTATATTTTCACTATTTTTAAATCCAGAATAGTTAAGTGTAAGGCTTGGATTATTCTCTCCGTATTTTCGACTTTTATTATCTGCCGTAACATTCAGGATAGCTTTATTAACAGTTAATTCTCCTTTTTCGTATTGAAAATCATAATTATCATCGCTTCCATTTGCTACTAGTATATCATATTTTCCTACCGAACTAGTTGAATTTGCAATTGTAGATATTTCAGGTAATTTGTCAAGAACATCTTTATCATCACCATTAATAAATCCAGAAAATTGCATTGTTAATTCTGGATTGAGTTCTCCATAAGCTCTGCTCTTATTTTCAGCTGTAACTGTTACCTTAATCCTATTTATAGTTAAAACACCATTCACATAATTTAATTCATAATTATCATCACTTCCAGGTGTAATTGTAATATCATAATTTCCTGCTGCACTATTATTATCTGCAACACAGACTGCTTTAGGAATTGTATTAATATATGATTCTGTTTGTCCATTTTTAAATCCACTATACGAAAGTGATAAAGAAGGATAACTCTCACCATATTCACGAATAATGTTATTTGCAGTAACTGTTACAGGAGCTTTTGCTATTGTTAATTTTCCTTTTACTCTATTAATTTCGTAGTTTCTTTCATAAATATATGAAACACTAATATCATATTCACCAACATTAGAAGTTGTATAAGCATCACAAACAGCAAAAGGTATGGTTCCTAATGAATTTTTATCTTCGCCATTCTTAAATCCTGAATACGAAAGCATTATTTCGGGGTTTTCTTCGCCATATTCACGAGTTTTATCTTCTGCAGTTATAGTAAGAACAGCTTTATTTACTGTTAATTCTCCGTGTTTGTAATCAAAATAATAATTATTATCATTAACATGAGACGCTTCTATCCAGTAAGTTCCAACATCACTAGTCTTTACAGCCGAACATATCGCTGTAGGTAATTCATCTAAACTAGAAGCATCGTCTCCATTAACAAAACCACTGTAATTAAAAGTAAACTCAGGATTTGCAACACCATATTCGCGAGACTTATCTTCTGGAGTAATTGTTAATGTTTTTTTAGTTACAGATATCTGTACTGATTTTGTAACTGTGCTAAAAGAACCTAAATCATTAGGTATAAACTCAAGCTCTAATGTGTGCGTTCCTACCGGTAAAAATGTTCCAAGAGCAGGAGTATAATTGTATGATCCGGATATAATAGTTTCAGTACCAGATTTTTTGGCAACAGCATCTAGCTCATTTAAGCTTAGAGCATCCCCATAAGGTATTTCGGAAGGTTTATCCCAAGTAATTTCGGGTAATGGATTCGCTGTTTTAACCTGAGTCATAGTTCCCACTGTTTCGTACATATTTTGACGACGGCAAAAATTATAAGCATATACTTTAACATAATAAGTAGTAGCAGGCTCTAAATCCATTACAGTTGCCCAAGTTGCAACTTCCTCATTATTATAAAAACAATGTTGACCTCCTTTGTAATGAAAATCCTTCACAGGTATTTCTCCATCAACAGGAGCAGTAAATGTTGGAGAAGTATTAATATAAGCAACATAACCATCGGCACCACCAACTCCTTCGGTCCAACCTGTCATTCTAATTATGTCTGGTTCTAATTCTCCAAAGCTGATATCTGAAACCTGAGATGTAGGTGTTGAACATGGAGGATTTAGTTTATAAACTAAATTATCAATGTAGGTGTTTAATTGATCTCCTATATTACTAAGTCGTTCAAATTCTACCCACTTTATTGATGTAAAACTAAAAGTGTGTTGTTGTAATTGCTGACCAAAAAATGTGTATTCATCTCCCAAATCTGTCGTTATTTTAAATAATTCTGAGGTTGTAGCAAATACGGTTTCAAAACCTATTAAATCAAAAGTTCCCGTTGTGCATGTAATTCTGTAAGGTACGTTTAAATCCATTGGTAGGGCTAAAATAGAACCATTATTATGCCATCCTTCAAACGTGAATCCCTCCTCACTTCGACCATTATCAAAGCTCATTGTTTTGTACTGTGCAAAAAGCCAATAAGGCATTAAAAAAAATACTAAAATTAAAATAAACTGTTTCTTCATAATCTTTATTAATTGTTTTTGAATTTAAAATACTTACATCTGTTTAACTAATTTCTTAAATAATCAACAGAATATAAACAATAGCTTAAAGACGAGAAATAATCTATTTTGTTACAGTATTTATAGGTGTTTTAGCACATTTAAACATAACTTTTTTTTATTCGAATTTTAATATTGTTGTAACTTTTTGTTTCTAAGTTCTTTTAGAAAAAAAACTTTATAAAAGTGATTCAATAATTTTATTTTTTTGATAAATGTATTTCTTAATTTTTGTTTTCTAATCATTTTTGATTTTTCACAAAATCTAAATCACAAACGACATACAATATTTGATATTATGTTTTATTACGGTAGTTTTTATATGTTAGTGTAGAGGTTTTAAAAAAAACATATACGAAAGTACAATTACCAGCAAAACAGAATAGTAAATGTCAAGCAACAATCTACATATTTGATTGTTGTATTAGAAATATAATAACTAGAACAAGAAAGATAAGAAAACAATAAAGTACCGGATAATGGCGATTATTCAATATACCAGAAAACTGAAAAATCAAATATAAAAATTTAGTTATGCCTTTATATATGGATATTCATACAGTGGATTCAGATAGTTTTACTGTTGAAGATGTTGTTAAAGCACACATGGAAGATCTTGCAATACAGGAGAAATTTGGAGTTATTCAAAAAAAATATTGGGTAAACGAAGAAGCAAAAACTTTATTCTGCCTCATGGAAGGACCAAACAAAGAGGCATGTAATGAGGTACATAAAGAATCGCATGGAAATACTGCTTGCAATATTATTGAGGTTTCTGATGATGAATTTAATCTTTTTATGGGAAACGTTAGAACTAAGAACGATTTGGCTTATAATATTTCTGGGGAATTGGATACTGGTTATCGTACCATTCTTTCAATAAACTTTATTGATTTAACTGGTAAGTATGACCACTTTTATAATGAGATTTATCGATTAATTGAATCGTACAAAGGTGCGAAGCTCATTCAACCGGATAACGAAATAATGGCATCTTTTATAGTCGCATCTAATGGAGTATCATGCGCATTGTCTATTAGCAAATTATTAAAATCAATTCCTGATAATTTAGAATTTTATATCGCTTTAGCAAGTGGAAGACCTGTTGATGAAAAGGGTAACCAATTGTTTGAAGCAACAAAGAAGAAAGTGCAATTCTTATGTGAATTAGGATTAAAAAACACAATCCATATTGATGTAGAAACAAAAGCAATTTCTAATAAAACTCCAAATTCACCTAAAATAAAACCAGATAATTTTAAAGTCTTAAAAAATGAAGAGTTTATTATCTTATTTAAATTGTATGATATAATCAATGAAAAATTGTACCATCCAGATTTTCAAAGTAAAGATTTAAATGGAGCGCTGGCATTAAGCAAATCACAAGCCTACCGAAAAATAAAAGCTTTATCAGGAATAGCTCCAAATCAACTCATTCAAGAAATAAGATTACGCAGATCATTGAAAAATCTGAAACAAAAAAATCAAACAATCGCAGAAATAGCTTACGATTTAGGTTTTAATAGTCCTACATATTATACCAGGATATTTAGAAAAAGATACAATATACTTCCAACTTCTTTTGCTAAACTTTCTACAATTTAGTATTCCGATCTTAGTTAATTATAAATGAATCAATTGTGTCATATATTGAGTCAATACTGATATTATTTTGAGCTTTCTTGTCTTAATTTTACATTATCAATAATGGTACATCATCAATACAAAATTCATAATTATGAAAACAATAAAAGACCTTGATTTAACAATCATTGATTCCTTTAAGAGTCAATTAAGAGGAAAAATTATTATGCCCGCAGATGAAGATTATGATGAAACACGCAAAGTATATAACGGAATGATAGATAAGCATCCAGGAATGTTTGTGATGTGTGTAGATGTGGCAGATGTTATAAATACTGTGAATTTTGGCAGAGAAAATAATTTATTAGTTGCGATTAGAGGTGGCGGTCATAACGGTGGAGGATTAGGTTTATGCGACGATGGAATAGTTTTAGACCTTTCTGGAATTAAATTTATTAGAGTTGATACTACAGATAATACTGTAAGAGTTGGAGGAGGAAATATTTGGGGAGAGGTAGATCATGCAACACATCCCTTTGGGCTAGCTGTGCCTGCAGGAATAATTTCTACTACAGGAGTTGGAGGACTAACCCTTGGTGGTGGTGTAGGCCATTTATCAAGAAAGTACGGACTTACAATTGATAATCTATTAGAAGCTGATATGGTTTTAGCAGATGGTACTTTTGTTACAGTTAATGCTAAACAAAATACCGATTTATTTTGGGCCATACGTGGTGGTGGTGGAAACTTTGGAGTTGTCACATCTTTTAAATTCCAAGCGCATCCTGTAAAAACCGTTTTTGGTGGTCCTACCCTATGGCCAATCGAAAAAACAGAAGAAATTATGAAATGGTATCATGATTTTATTCTTAAAGCACCAGACGAAATGAATGGTTTTATAGCGACCTTGATAATTCCTGGACCTCCATTTCCTCAACATCTGCATAATAAACAATTCTGTGGAATAGTTTGGTGTTATACAGGTAATATGGATAAAGCTAAAGAAGCTTTTAAATCAATATTAGCTAAAAATCCAATATTTGAGCATGTTGGCGAAATGCCATATCCTTCTATACAAACTCTTTTTGATGGAATGATGCCTCCTGGATTACAATGGTATTGGAGAGCTGATTTCTTTAATGATTTAGGAGCAGAAGTTAGTGCACAACACTTAAAATTTGGATCAAATATCCCAACACCGCTTTCTCAAATGCATTTATACCCAATAAGTGGTGCTGCAAGCCGAGTTGGAAAAGAAGAAACTCCCTGGGCATATAGAGACGCTAACTATGCATGCGTAATTGTTGGTGTAGATCCTGATCCTAAAAATGCCGAAAAAATTACAAAATGGTGTAAAGCTTATTGGGAAGGAATGCATAAATATTCGTCGGGCGGAGCATATTCCAATTTTTTGATGGACGAAGGGCAAGAACGTGTAAAAGCCAGTTATAAACACAATTATGATCGTTTAAGCCAAATTAAAAAGAAATACGATCCAAACAATTTCTTTAGAGTAAATCAGAATATCGCACCAAGTAATTAATTTTTGCTTTAAATTATAATAGCTTGTCAAAAAAACAATTCACGACAAGTTGCTCAAGCTTTAAGTTTAGTGTTTAAATACATTATACTATTAATCAAGTTTAATGAAAATGAAACCCGATCTTAAATTTAAGATCGGGTTTTTAATAGGTTATTCTTATAAAATATTTAATGCTGATTAGAATATAAATAAACTATTTTAATCACTACTAAGACTGAAAGTTTTCTATCTTCAATGATAGTATCATTTTCTTCTTTGATCAGAAGAATCTGTACAATTATAATCGGTTAGAAATTGTGTTTAAGGGTAATACCAACTAGAGCCGATAGATTCAGTATTAACTGAAATTCTAATAATAAGTACATCCCAGCCTTCACTTTCCCAATCTACAGTGCCACTCGCATGAGCAAGCGTTATCCCCGGACCGGGCACTGTTAGTGTTACAGACCTAACTTGGTTGTATTCGGTGTATCCTCTGTTATAGCCAATTATTGCCATCCTCCACAGTATGTTGCCATTGATCTTACATTGCTAAGACCACTGCCGTCTCCAATTTCTTTGATATATAGACAGTGTTACTAATTATATTAGAATTGATATTCGTAATCATTCAAGATATGCATATTACTTTAAAATCTATTCAGCATTAACATCAATTAATATACTATCAATATATTATTACTTTTTTATGATTAATATTTTCAATCGATCATAATCAGCCCAATATTTAATCGCAAGTTTTTCTATGTAAAGCCAGTACCTATCTGTAAGTAAACCATAAGTATCAATTCCATATTTTATTTCTTTCTTCATTTGATCAGCAATTTCAGACTTTAACGATATAATTATCTCTTGATTATTAAATTTAAATATAGCCGTAGGAATATATGATATGCTATCGGAAATTGTAATTAATCCTTGTCCGATAGTTGAACCAGTACTAATTTGAATACCATCATTTAAACAACTCAAGGGAGGATTGTTTCCAGCAAAGGTTATAACTTCTAAGTCATTTATACCAACATTAAAATATTCCATAGCACGAATACCAATTTTAGCGCCAATAATTGAATAAATTCCCGTATGACCATGTATTTCATTAGTCAGACTGATTGCTTTCCATTCTTTTAAACCATAATTATCAATTGTTGAATTCATTATTTTTGCATATTCAGACAAATACAATGATGTATCAATTGGAAATTTTTTAAATACACGATTATTTAATGTCGTTGCCGACTCTAGCATATTACTTATTGTTTCATATATAAATTCTGAAGGTATTTGCGGATTTAGAACGGCATATTTAATATTATCCTTTGTTTCTACATCAAATAATATTGATGCCGTAAGATATAAAGGTACAACGTCGTCCCACAAAAACAAATGTCTATCTTTTATTTTTTGCAATACAGCAGTCTGTGTGTGAACAAGTTCAATTTGTTGAGAATACCTTGATTTAGCAACTTGAATATGATTTAAATAATCTTCATTAACAGGTAAATTTGTGTTATTGCCTTCTACTATTTCAAGTATGATTCCAATATCTTTTATGTATTGATAACTTTCTGGAGAGACTTTATAATTAAATCCCCTTTCAACTATTCCATTATTGTACCAAATTATGCGCTCAATTTTATCAGCATTACTTGGATTAGATTTTAACCATTGGGCATAAGTTCGTAATGATCCCAAAGCAATTAGTGTCACTTTTTTTGGATAGTTTTCAATGGTTTTATTTAGTATTTCTATCGAGTTATTATTAACATCAGATAATTGATCCAAATTATTTCCCCATTGAATGTTTTTAGCAAATGGTGCCCATGGAGGTAGTTCATAATTTACTTTATTACTTATACCAACTGGTACACCTTCATGATGAAATGTATGGAGCAAAAAAACTACCTTAGAATATACACTTTCAGGTAAGAGCGTACCCTGAGAGCATGTAATTGCTAAAGTTCTTACGTCGTCACTTGCTAAAAACATTGAAATGGAACGCATATCATCAATTGCCCCGTCGGTATCAATTATTACATGGTATTTTGGATTATCTGAATGAGCAAATATTTCGCCGAAGAATAAAATAGTAAGTATCAATATTCCAATAACTTGTTTTATCATTTTATAGAATTTATGATGAACAATAATAGTACAATTCAATTATTAAGCTTAAATGTATAATTTTCAGGCTAATAAATCAAAATTAATTATATCTATTTAATGAAAAAATTATTAATCTATCAATTAATTGGGTGAGATTTATAATGAACATTAACTTTAATTAGTTTGTTAAATAATCTACATTCAAACTATAAATTATTGGTCTATGTTAAGTTCTACAATTTTAAAAAAATTAAATGATCAAATAGGATTAGAACACTTTGCTTCTAATTTATATTTATCTATGTCGGCCTGGTGTAAAGCTAAAGGCTTGGATGGTTCTGCAAACTTCCTATTAAAACACAGCATGGAAGAATTAGAACATATGCGCAAACTCTTTAATTATGTAAATGAAACCGGGGCACAGGCTAAAGTATCAGCAATAGATGAACCTGAATCTGAATTTTCGGATATAAAAAAGCTATTTGAAAGTACTATGGAGCATGAGGTTTTTATAACAGGTAAGATAAATGAACTTGTTGATTTAGCATTAACAGAAAAAGATTATTCAACATTCGATTTTTTGCAGTGGTATGTGAGCGAACAGCACGAAGAAGAAGCATTATTTAAGCAAATTATTGATAAAATTAACCTAATTGGTCTTGATGGCAGAGGTTTATATATGGTTGATAAAGAAATTGGTAAATTGGCATTCCAAGCTAAATAAAAAGTTAAACGTATAAATTGAATGGAAAAAATGGAATAATCAATCATTAAAAGAAGCATACTTGTTTCTAAAAATTTTAGATTTTAACTAGAATCCATGTATAACAATTATATATGGATTTTTTTTAGACTACATATAGTCTTCCTCAATTAGTTTACTATAAACAATGTAATGTTCAATATTATTACGCTATGATTCAATACTCCATAAGCTATTGACAATAAACAATATATATTGTAAATTTGGTTAATTATTTACTAATAAACTTTATAAACTATGAATCCTATAAAATATTTAATTTTATTTTTATTAGTATTATGTATTCATATACAAGTTGAAGCAAAACGTACTCAAGAATATCGCTACATTGAATTTCAAATTAACGCTAGTAGTGATATAACCTATGCTATTGCTGTGTTAGACAAACGAGAAGTTGTTACCTCTAAATCTCAAAAACCTGATTTTGTTGGATATGTACGCTCTACAACTGCAATTGCTTGGCCAATAAAAACTGAAAGTGGCAATTCATTCACAGATGATGTTACTTTTAACATAAAAAGTGCAATCGAAAAATCAGGAGCAATAGTCACAAAAGTCTCCACAAATTTTGAAATGAATCCAGAAGATGTTATTGAAAAATTAAAATCGTCAAATGCTGATAAACTTATACTTGTAATTATTAACAAATGGCGTAGTGATACCAAATCATATTACTCTAAAATTGCTACAGATATGATTTGGGATATAACTTTGCAAATGTATGATGCAAATGACGAAACTAAAATTGAAAACAATATTAATGGCATAAACAAAGAAATAAATCCAGCTAAAAAGACAAACAAAACACTAAGACAGAATATTATAGATATTTATTACAAAGAAAAAATGGAGGAACTTTTCACAAGTGTAAATATGTAAAAAACAAATAATTTACTATCAATTGCTACATGAAAAACCTGTTGTTTTACATTCAACTATAATAACCTTTGCAGAACTACATCCTGCACCTCCATTTATCCCTACCTGCTGAAAATCATGTTCTCCTGGAGCAAGATCAATTTCTTTTGATTCCCCCGGGTCAATTGTTCCATAATTAACTCCATCTATCATCAATCTCTGAACAGTATTTAACGAAGTGTTTGTCAATTCTAATGTACCCAATCCATCACAAACTTCATCGCATGAAGACCAATTGAAGAGTCCCAAAAGACACAAGATCAAAATCAATAAATACTTTCTTGTTTTCATAATAATTGATTTTAAAAATTCTTTAAGTTGGATCTTTTAATTTCACATATAAATAATAATTAGTTTCATATTCATGATGCAAAATACTGAGAGTTAATAAATTCTTTATTACTAATTGAACAATTCAAATTAAATACAGTTCAATATTAATTAATCCTTTCAACTCCAATAACTATTCACCGGATTCATTAAATACAAAACTGTGATTTTAAATAAAAAATCATTAAATAAATTAAGAATACACTTGTTTGTCTTTGATTTACCGTAATACTAAATTTTCTTATATTTATTGATCGTGATTTTATAACTTATAGATTTTTCTATCAATAAAAAAAATCCTAATTTGTATGCTCATAAAATCTGACATTTATATATCAACATTAATCAAAAATTATTAACTCATGAAAGTAATAAAGACATTATTAGTATTAAGTTTAATCTTATTTACAACAGAGATTTTTGCTCAAGATTTACCCTCTTCATATCAAACTATGTTTAGTGAGATTATCACAAACTTTGAAACAATTCGTACAGGGAATTCTGTAAGAAAAGGCAAAAATACTTTAAGCCTTCTTAACGAAAATAAAATTGCACTTCGAACTGAGCATAAAAAAAGAGTAAAAAATCTAACTTTTATTAGAAAGACTGATGATGAAAATAACACTTATTGGATTGCAGCTAATCAGCTTACAATCGATATGGTAAATAAATATGAAGAGTATGTCACTGAAACATTGGAAGCGATGCTTGAATTATCAGAAAAGAAATCGAAAGAATAATTTAGAATGATAATTTCTTAAAAAAGAAACGAACTCATCATTATTAAATAGCAAACGCACCATATAATAAAAAAGCCGTCTTAAATTAAATTCAAGACGGCTTCTTTTATAAATTTTATTTATTTGGCTAATTGAGCATTTAATTCTTCAATAGTTTTAGCCATTGCAACACCAGGTATTTTTATTGGTGCTCCAACCTCTGCAAGGAAAGTACCTTTTACTTCGCCTGTTTTAAATGTTGTAAAACCTACTCTATATAATCCTACAGTTAAAGCTTTTAGTGGATCACCTACTTCACTTTCATATCTCAATAAAGAGTTATACTTCCTTCCACTTGGTTGTTTTGGCATTTGACCACTATCATCATTCTTTTTTAAGGTAGTCCATATTGCATTAGCAACTGCTTCTTCAGAAATATTGTCTTTAGTAATAATACTTGACCTTTCTAACGTAATATAGGTATCGAAAAAGTCTTCGCTACCTGAATTCTCATCAAAATCAGCCGCCTTAATCGGTTTCTTTATCTTAACTTCTCCTACAGGAGACATCATTCTAACACCTAATTCTGTTACCACAGCAGGCACCCAGATATAGATATAATAGAATTTTTTTCCATCAACAGTTGCATCTTCATTACCAGGAGCCGCATATCCTAAATAAGAAATTACACTCGTATAAGGAACTGCGATAGTTTTAGGACCTACCTTTTTTTCTAATGAGCTATCAAAACTACCCAATTTTTGAGCATTTAATTCACCAACCATAGTAAGGCAAATAACAAGAGATAACAAGCTAATTCTTTTAATAATTGTTTTCATTTTTTTTGAAATTTTTTGGGTTTTTTATAAATTTTAATTGTGTCTATATCAAATCTAATCAAAATATTTGTCTAAAACAATAATTAATTAATAGAAAGAATTAAAACTTATTAGTTTTAAAAAGCTAAAGTATAATTTGTTAGAAATAATTATTTATATTTAAATATAATCAAAAGCTATTAGTTGAATGTATTTTTAATAATGCAATATATGGATAGTATTATTATATAAACATTTTAAAATTTATAATCGTTCTATCTAATTCGATGTATTGAAACGCCTGTAAACCATCATTTTATAAAAAAAAGTTATTAAACTATTTAAATCACATTTGATAATCCTCAATTATTTTTTTTACCATCATCATAAAAGCATGAATAGGTTTAGAGATATGTTTTTCTTTCGACCAAATCATAATTAATTTTGCACCGAAATCAGCACCAGACCAATCTAATGTTTTTAACAATTCTTTATTAAGTTCATCTTTAATTACTATTTCTGGAAGAAATGCAATGCCATTTCCCAATACTAATAATCGTTTAACGGCATCCAAACTATTAATTTCAATAATCTTATTAGGATTAACATCAGATTGAATAAGCATTTTCTGTAAAATATTTTTGTAATTACAATCAGACTTTACAAATATTAAGTTCCTGTTGTTTAAATCCCTTACCGTTACTCTTTTACTCTTTAATAAATCATCATGAGGATGAACTGCCAAAACAAGTTTTATTTTAGCTAACTCTTCTATTTGTAAATTTTTTTCTTTAAAACTGTCTGTGATTAGAAAAGCTAAATCTAGTGTTCCTGAATTAAATATATCTACTAAATTAAAACTTGTGCACCAGTCAATGTCAAAACCAATTTTTGGGAAAATAATTTGAAACTCTTTTATTAATTCTGGTAAAAAGTAAGTGCTAATGGATTGTGGTGTCTTTATAGTAAGATTACCAAATTTATCATCAAGATTTCCCATTGCACTTAAAATCTCTTTTTCAATATTTACAAGACGTTGAGTATAATTTAATAATTCAACACCCGCTGGGGTAAGACTAATTGTTCTACCTGCTCTGTGAAATAATTCTTTTCCCAAACTATTTTCAAGTGATCTTATCTGTGCCGATACAGTTGACTGCGCAAGGTGAAGTATATTGGCAGCATTGTTAAAGCTTAACAAATTTGCTACCACCTGAAAAGTTTTAAGTTCTCTGAATTCCATAATTTAATATCGTTATATTCGATATTTCAAATCGAATAATATCGTTATGATTAAATATTTCGATTGAATATATTTGCAATATATAAATTTATTAATTACAAAATACAATGAAAGAAGAAAAAATTAAAGAACTGATTTACAGAAACTACGATAATGGTTTCCATTGTGCAGAAGCAATAGTAAATACTATCAATGAACTTTTCCCCGGAAAATCGAATATTCAATGTAATGCTGCTTCGGGTTTTTGTGGTGGCATAGGTGGATGTAAACAGGACGTTTGTGGGGCGCTTACAGGCGGAGTTGTTGCGCTTGGATTTATTTATGGACGACAAAAAGGTAGTACTGATATTTCTAAATTAGTTTCATTATCAGCAGAATTACGTCAGTTATTCATTACTGAATTTAAAACAACAGTATGTATGGATATTATAGAAAACTTGGAAAATATGATAGAATACAATGACTGTAAAGACTTAACTGCTAAAGCATCCTGGATTTTGTACAATTTAATTAAAAATAATAATTAATTCTAAATAAGAAAGATGAAAACTATGGATTATACAAAACAACTCCATTCCTCTAATTTATGTTTTGAACCCGATATTAAAAAAAATAAGATTGATGAGAATTCATTGGTTTTTACTTTTATTGATTCAAAATTATTATTAATAGATAACGAAATACCATTGTATAAACAGATAATAACATTAAATATCAGTTATCTAAAGTACATCGGTAAGATAGATAATACTAGCTGTTTTGCATTAGATATTATTAACAATGAAAAAACTATATCTTTTGCCACATTAGTTCCTATACGCCAGCTTTACTCATTATTACCTGATTCTCAATTAAAAGCTGCTATTTATTCTTTTCAAATTATTTTATGGAACAGAAAGAATAAATATTGCGGACAATGTAGCTCACTTACAGAAGATAATTTACCTAATGTTCTGGTAAAGCAATGCCCTAATTGCAAAGAGGAATATTATCCAAAAATTTCACCATCAGTAATAGTAGCCGTGATAAATAATGATAAAATACTACTTGCACAACACAAAAGAGTTACAAATGGGATGTACACTGTTTTAGCAGGATTTGTCAATCCAGGAGAATCTTTAGAGGAGTGTATTCATAGAGAAATAAAAGAAGAAGCCAATATTGAGGTTACCAATATAAGGTATTTTGGAAGCCAACCATGGCCATTCCCTGATTCGTTAATGATAGGATTCATTGCAGATTATTCTAAAGGGGAATTAAAACCTGACAATGAAGAAATTACAGATTTAAAATGGTTTAAATCAAGCGAAATTCCTGAATGGCCAGATAAAGTTAGTATAGCCAGAACATTAATTGATCATTTTATAGAAAATAATATGCAATGAGTAATATTAAAGTCAGTGCATGGACTTTATAAGCATCAAAAAAGACTACAAAACTTAAATTATTTTGTGGAACCAATACAGGTAAAAGTGTTTTTAAATTGAAGGAAAATAGCAAATGCGGCAAAGCCCATATTAATAATGATATAAGTTAGTAATTGAGAGGTTCATCAATAATAACTTTAATTTTTCCTTGCTTTAAGTTCCATTGGTAAAATACAGTTATAAATAAACTCATTTACGGGTGTTTCGACATTGTACTTTTTCCCTAATTTCACTACTGTTCCATTTTGGTAATCAATTTCTGAAGGTTTCCCGTCCCAAACATCTCTAGTTAATGAAGATGTTGAATCATAAGGGTATGTATCAATAAAATCCATTGTTTTTTCAACAATATTATGTTCCAAGTTTATTCCAGCTTTTTGAGAAACTGAATATATTTCAGAAAGAACTGCCTTCATTAATCCTCTGGTTTCTTTCAATTCCCGAACAACTCCATAAGTTGAACGGCTAACTGCCAATAATCCACTTACACAAATAGCTATAAATTTCTTCCATAATTCAGAAGAGAAATCTTCAGATATTTTAGAATTAATTCCTGAATCATTAAATATTTCATTTATTGTTTTAATCCTTTTTGAAACCTCCCCATTCAATTCTCCAAGGACAATTGTTGGTTCTATACCAAAATGATCTATTACTCCCGGTGATTCAATTCTACTGATAATTTTACATAGTCCACCAATAACATTACGTGGATTTATTTCAGCAGATAATTCTTCTGTTGCTAAGACTCCATTTTGTAGTGGTATCACAACTGTATTATCATTAATAATTGTCTTTAATTCTTGTGCTACATCTTTTACTTGCCATGCTTTTACACCAAGAATTACTACATCGACTATACCTATTTCATTTATTTTATCGGTTGCTCTGGCAGGATTTATAACAAAATCACCTAAAATACTTTTAACTTTTAATCCCTTTTCCCGAATGGCATTTAAGTGTTCTCCTCTTGCAAGAAAAGTAACTTCATTTCCATTTTGAGCCAACTTTCCTCCAAAGTAACCCCCAACTCCACCTGTTCCTATAATTGCTATTTTCATTTCTTAGTTCCTTTTGTATTTATTTTGTATTAAGCCTTAATAATAAAAATGCACACACAATAGTTTGGATTTGTATAGCTCTGAATTGTCAGACCTACACCATATTACTTGTGCAGTATGGTTAGCAGGCGTTAATTATTAGTTTCTGTTTTTCTTATATTCTTCAACAACTAACATTGCTTTATCATAATCTAAATTTGAAACAACAATCTTTACAGAACCTACTCCGCCCGCTGCCGTATTCCATGGAGTCAATGTCCCAACAAGTTCATCTTTTAAAAATGTTTCAATTTCAGCATTCTCTAAAAGACTTTTAACAATTTCAGCTTCCACTATTGTTCCAGAAAAAACTTCAACAGGTTCAATATTATCATTTGTTTTCATATTATTTGAAAGTTTATTTTAATTATTAAAAATAAACAAATTTTATTAATTTGATATGTTTATCCACTGTGTAAATGTGAAAATTAAAAGATAGGTCTCAATACATACATAATTTATAGTTTCCTAAAAACTGTTGCAATAGTTATTTGAATCCAGGTTTCTTTGCACTTTATGCCTGCTAACGGTCTTCACATACCATATGGTTTGGGTTTTCAAAGTTTTACATTGTCAAACCGATAGCCATCTGGATTATCAAACTACCAAACACACCCAAATTACTGATAATGTGATGTTGTGCATTCGTTTTTATTGTTTCTACTTCTAAACCTGTTTAAATCCTTTTACTATCAACCAAACAGCAAAAACAATTTCTTGTAAAGCTATTGGTATATTTAAAATCATATATGTTGGCGTCAAAACCTCTAAAATTTTTGTCATTACAAGCACACTTGCAATTATAGCTATTGATGAACCAAGTAATCCCCATATTGAGATCCACATTGGAATTAATCCAGATTGAATCATTATTATATATAACATAATGCCACCGATACATAATATAATAATCATTCCTACATGATTTACTAAATCCCTAGCTGTTTTTAGTAAATTACCAATTACATGAAAATATGAAGAATCTGAAGGACTCATTTTAACATATTCCTGACTTAATTTTAATATTAATAAAAGAATTATTGCTCCAATAAAAACAAATAGCGCTGCTATAATTCTAAAACTTAGAAATCCAATGGCTAATCTTTCATTATATGTTTTTAGTAATGGAAATAGTATAATAGCAATTCCTATATAAAAAATTGCCATTAAAAACTGAAAATAGGCTGCTGTATTTATCTGATATGAATTCACTGCAGATTTTGCTAAATAATCTGAGTTATCAACAGCAGGAGCAATACTTACAATCCCCGCAACGAAACCCAAAATATACAATACTCCTACAACTATTGAAATTTCTCTATATGTACCCATTGTCCATCATTTCAAATTTTTACAACTGTCAAATACCAAATTTACACTTTATATTTAATTCTCAATTTATGAAAAAAGCCAAATGTTTAATTTTGTGAGTAATGCTAAATGTGCTTGACAACGAAAGGATGATGAAGATTGAGTTTATCTTGTTCTTTTTTTCATTAACTCAATAAAATCTTTTCTATAGTTTTTTCCAATCGGAATAGTCTTATCATCTAGTTTTATTTGATAATTTTCAAAAGATTTAATGTGATTTATAGAAATAATATACGATTTATGAATTCTTGTAAAGCTTTCTTTTGGTAATTTTTCTAAGAAATCCTTTAAACTGATATAAGTTGAAATTTTCTTTTCAGTTAGATATACATTTACATAATTACCTAATCCTTCAATATATTTGATATCATCGATTTTTACTTGGAATGTTTCTGAGCCACTTTTCAGTTGAATTTTATTATCAATAGGATTAATAATTGCATGCTTATTTTCCACCCCAGAACTTTGATTAAATGTTTCCTTCGCTTTAATTACTGCTTTTAAAAATCGATCAAACTCAAAAGGCTTTAATAAATAATCAATCGCATCTAACTCATAACTTTCAATCGCATATTCAGAATATGCTGTTGTAAAAATTATCATCGGTTTTTGGTTCAATATTTTAACAAATTCTGTTCCTGTAATATCAGGCATATTAATATCAAGAAAAATCAGGTCAATTTCATTTTGCACCAAAAAGTCTATTGCATCCACAGGACTCCGAAATTTACCAACTAAATCAAGAAAATCAATTTTACTTATAAAATTGTCAATTATCTCAAGTGCTCTGGGTTCATCATCTACAGCAATACATCTCATGTTAATTTTGTAAGTTTTTAATATCTAATTTAACAACATATTTAGGTAACTTTGAAATTGTTTTTAGTTCATAATTGCTACCGTATATTAATTCAAGTCTCTTTTTTACGTTTTCCAATCCTATCTGATTAATTCCTTTTGTATCTTTCAAAGCATGATTTGTATTCTCAATTGTAAATGTCATCGCGTTTTCATTGACATTCAAATTTATATTAATCTCAGATCGCAATTTATAATCAACGCCATGCTTAAATGCGTTTTCTACAAAATTTATCAGTAAAAAAGGAGGTATGCTGAAATCGCTAATGTCTCCTTCTGTTTTGAAGGTAACGACTACATCATCTTCGTCCAAAAACCTTAACTTCTGAAGCTCAATATAACTTTTCAAATATTCAATTTCTTCGGCGAGTATAACCGTGGACTTATCTGATTTATCAAGCATAAACCGCATTAAAGTGGATAGTTTTGTCAAACCTGCGGCAGTTTCTTCATCATTGTTTTTTATCGCAACGGAATATAGATTATTTAAAGTATTAAATAAAAAATGTGGGCTGATTTGTGATTTTAAATAGTTCAATTCCAGTTTTAAGTTTTCTTCAGTAAGTTTTCTTTTTATTACTTCATTTTTTATCCATGACCAAATAATTGCATATAAAACAGAAAATATCACAAAAAATAAGTTGATAAAACTTGTTGCTAATAGTTCTTCGGACTGAAATACTACTTTTTCACCAGAGAAATGCTTTACTGCGTAGTAATAATCGAAAATGTTCTCAAACACACTAAAAACAATGGTTAAGGTAAAAATCCAAATTACATAATGTACAATATTTAACCTTTTTAATGTGTACTTCGGGAATAGAAAAAATAGATTAATATAAAAAAGAAGAATATTTATGATCGTTCCAAACAAAAGTGGAATATCCATTAAGTCTCCTCTTAAATAGTGAAACGAAAGTGCATTATAATGGATAAACAGAAATGTTAAGACAATCCAACAAAATGCGTGAATAATTAATTCGGTGTATTTACCTTTTGTGTAATGCATACTTAATAAATATAAACTAAATAAAAGTAGTGAATATCATTTAAAAAAAAGAATTATATATATCAATCGAAATATATTTTATGTGAAAGGTTTAATTTTTTATTTGAAAGGCATTTTACCTTCTGGAGGTATGTTTGAATAAATCTCTTGATAGTTGAAATAATAAGATTGATCACCAAAAACATTACTTGTTGATTTGTCTATAATTTTTTTACTAACTAAAATTTTTAATTATGGACGATGGAATAGTAGCTTCAATAATCCTTGGTATATGTTTTTGGGGATTTGTCAGTATCATTAAAACAGTTTTTGAGTATCGAACTCTTAATAAACTTGTTGAAAAAAGTAGAGCAGAAATCAATATTGGTGACCTTAATCTGCCCAACTTTTCAGGTCCAATTCATAACCTAAAATGGGGTATCATTATACTATTAGGAGGACTTGGATTGGTTTTACTTCATTTATTGGATTTAAGTTCAGATAGCCCTTTACCTTACGGTATTGAATCGGTTTTTATTGCTTCTGGCTTTATTCTTTACTTTTTTATTGAAAAATACAGTAATTCAAAATCTAAAAATGTACAATCATGAAAAAAATACCTTTATTATGCTTAATCGCAATCTTATGTATCTGTATGTTTAATGTTGCTTTGGCTCAACAAGAAGATATTCAAAAGAAAGTCGATGAATATATCCATGCGCATATACAAATGAATCAGTTTAGTGGTTCCATTCTAATTGCAAAAAACGATCAAATTATAATAAACAAAGGATACGGCTATGCAAGCTACGGATTTGAAATTAAAAATAATCCTGAAACCAAATTCAGAATTGGTTCACTAACAAAGGGATTTACTGCAGTTGCCATTTTGCAGCTTGAAGAAAAGGGTTTATTAAGTGTTGATGATAAACTTCAAGAACATATACCAGATTATCCTGGAAGTAATGAAATAACTATAAAACACCTGTTAACACATACATCAGGAATTCCAAATCATACTGAATTTCCCGATTTTGATAAAGAAAGAAGAGTTTATGAATATAGCATATTAGAAACTATTGAAACCTTCAAAAACAAACCTTTAGAGTTTAATCCTGGTGAGAAGTTTAATTACAGTAATTCAAACTACATTTTACTTGGTTTAATTATAGAACAAGCTACTCAAATGTCTTATGAAGAGTATATTAAACAAAATATATTTGAGCCACTAAATATGAAAAATTCTGGATTTGAAAATCCTGAAAAAGTAATTAAAAATTTAGCGCAAGGTTATAGTATAAATAACACTGAAATTGAAAAAGCAAAATTTCGTGATATGTCTAATGCACATGCATCGGGAGCTTTGTATTCAACTGTTGAAGATCTATATATCTGGGATAGGGCTCTATATTCGGAAGAATTAATAAGCAATGAATCAAAAGAAAAAATGTTTACTGAGTTTAAAGACAATTATGGATTTGGTTGGGGTATTGTGAATGTTTTCAATCATAAAATGATAGCACATTCAGGTGATATAGATGGATTCACTTCAAATATAAGTCGTTTTATAAACGATGATATATCAATTATTATACTTTCAAATTTTGAACAAACTCCAATTAATCGAATAAACATAGATTTGATATCAATAGTATTTGATAAAAAATATACTATCCCAAAAATCATAAAACCTATTAAGCTTTCTAATAATATTTTACAATCTTTTGTAGGAGAATATGAGCTTCAACCAGGCTTTGTTTTTAGTATTTCATTCAATGATGATAAACTATCTTGTCAAGCAACAGGACAGCCAAAACTTGAATTAACACCAATTTCAGAATCAGAATTTATGGTAAAAGAGGCTAACGCTAAAATCTCATTTGAAAAAAATATAAATCAAGAAATTGAGAAGTTAATTCTTCATCAGGGAGATAAACAATATCCTGCTAATAAGAAAAAGTAACATTATCATTATATGATGGCAAAGAAAGCAAGTGTTTGGTTGCAACGGGATGAATGCAAGGAAAGCAGCCAAACTTTTGCTTTTTGTGATGGATATTTTATTTCTTAAAAAGAAAAATATAAATGTAAATAATACCGGTTATCGACTTATATTACCGCTAATAGAATAAAGTATCTTAGTACAATAATCATTATTTATTATTACATGAATATTTATTAATCCTAATTTTTATGAGAAAATTATTAATAGTATTACTTATAGGCCTTTCATTAATCAGCAATGCACAAACAACACAAGAATTTCCGGTTTTAAAAGGTGAATACTTAGGGCAAAAACCACCTGGAATCACCCCTGAAGTGTTTGCTCCCGGTATTGTTTCTGATACCAATTGGGCAGAGCATTGTCAAATTGCAATTTCACCAAATGGAGATGAAATATTTTGGTCAGTATATACAAGCAAATATCCTAAAATCGATGGTACGGGTAGTACAGAACAATTATACCATTCGAAACTAGAAAACGGTGTATGGACAAAACCTAAAATCACTAATTTCACTAGCGATAATAAATATGGCGGTAACGGTGGACCTGTTTTTTCTCTTGATGGTAAAAAGCTTTTCTTCTATCAACGGAAGCCTAGTGATATGTACATGTATTATGTTGAAAAGAAAGATGGACAGTGGAGTAAAAATCCTATAAGAATAGGAGAACCATATAATACCAAAACTGGGAAAGTAGCCATAAACTGGACACCTGTTTTTACAAAGAAAGGACATGCATACAAATACAATAAACAAAATAAGGTAATACTTAAATATAAGTATGATGGTACACAATTTAGCCTACCTGATACTATAAGAGTTCACAAAGATTTTAGATTATCCTTTAATGTTTATGTAGCTCCTGATGAAAGTTATTATATTTTCTCAGGTTATAACATTAAAGGATATGGTGATCTTGATTTATGCATCTGCTTTAAGGATTCGGATGGCAATTGGGGATATCCAATTATTATGAGAGATGGAATCAATACTAAAGCTCGAGAACGCTTTCCAGTTGTTTCTCCTGATGGAAAGTATCTTTTTTTCATGCGACATACTAAAACACAAGATATCTTTTGGGTATCAACAAAAATATTTGATAAATACAGGAAGGAAAGTATTGAAACAATGAATAGCCCACTTACATTTAATACTAATAATTTAAAATCAGAAAAAAACTACAAATTTATAATATTATGAGAAAATTTATTTACCTATTAAGTTTTGTATTATTTACAGGAGTATCATTTATTTCATGTGAAAAGGATGATGATTCTGAACCAAAAGAAAAAAAATTGTTACCAATAAAAATTACTGAATATGAAGATGGTATTTATGACGGTGAGACAATATTTGAATATGACAACAGTAACAAGCTAATAAAAATGGATTATGGTGATGAATATTATAATACATTTGAATATGATTCAGACAACAGACTTACTAGGTCAAATACATTCGAAGATGATAGCTTATACAAATACGAATTATACAGCTACAATTCTTCTAATCAAATCATTAAAATACAATCATATGATAAAGATGATGTAGCTAAAAGTTACTATGTCCATGAATATGATATTAATGGAAATGTAATAAAGAAAACTCAATATAATTTGAATGGAACACTTGTTTTGTATTATACATTTCTATATGATGAAAGTAACAATATGATAAATGAAAAGTATTACTGGGCAGATTATCCATCGGGAGTTGTTTCAACAGAAAAATATGAAGAGTGGACCATTACTTATGATGATAAAAACAATATATTCAAGTCTGTTAATATGCCCTTTTTATGGGAAACATATATAAACAACGAATTGACAAGCACATATATAGAACATTACGGTGATAATTATACCGAAACAAATAATAACGTTTATGTTTACAATGAAGCTAATTATCCTGTTGAATATACAGAAGTAGATGATGGTGAAAAGTATGAAATTGAATATAAGGAAATATAGAATTTAAAAGTAATTAGGAAGTACAAAAAGTCCTTTTTTTTGTATCATTCCCTTTTCTGCCTATCTGCCAATAGGCAGGAAAGGGAATCTATTAATTTATTTGTAACCAATATTTCACAAAAACCCCAATTAAGTTATAGATGACAAATGTTTACTTTTTGGGCACTCTCTTTAAAAATTTCACTTTTTTTTAACATTAGTTTAATCAATGTATTTTGGATTGTTTGCAGCTTTATTCACAGTTAAAGTTCGATTACAGAATAAGTTTAATTACCACCAAATTCCCATTTTTACTATCATATTGAATTATCGTTTGTGCATATTATTTTATTACTAAGTCTGATTCCCTAATAATAAATTTATGACAATTATCCGCACTAACTCTATTATTTACCCTATTATATTCCCAATTTAAATAATTATTGATATTCTTTGAAATCTCAATAGTGTCATTCACATCAACAATTATTGTATCAAATTCATGTAAAAAATCTACTTCTTCATTGGATAGAAAAGCATATATAGTTTCTATTTTATGTAAAAACTCAATGCTTTGTGGAAGAATTGAGACTGAAAATGTTTCGGGTTCTGCGCCAATCCATTCTGTTATTGTAAAATTTACTGAAATTTCATATTCTGTTTGATTATCAATAATATAGTTTTCAGTAGCGCTCCATTCACATGAATTAAATATTAAAATACCTAAAATAAAAATTATTTTTTTCATTCTTTTAAAACTTATATCCTAATCCAATACCTACTAAAGGATTGATTTGTTGTAAATTTAATGACGTAACTCCAATATTTGCATAAAAAAATTTATAGTGAAATAAAATACCTATCTCAATTTCTAAACCTTCCATAGTTTTATGATAGGATTTAGAATCATTACCCCAATCGTTTATATAGGCATCCCATTCATTTGCATTAAAATCATCCACTAAATAATCATATCCAAGATATCCATATCCCAATCCACCATAAACATCAATAAACTTGTTCATTTTTCTTATATACCCAATTGTAGCTGAATATTGTTCATTTATCCAATGATTATCATAAATTGTTTTCTTTTCAGATTCCCGTTTGAATCGATCATTTCTTCCATTTATATAGAATCCAGTTTTATTTTTGACAACTGCGAACGTTAATCCAGTTTTTAATTGAATAGTTCTAGAGTAAAGAAAAATTATTCTTTGTTCTTTACTTATTTTGCCACTCTCTTCGTTTTGCGACCATACTTTCTGTGCAATAAAGAAAATTAAAAGTATCAATATATATTTTCTACTACTCATTTTGTGATATTAGGTTTTAATGTCCGTCAAGGTTTTAAACATACCAGTAGCATGGATTTTCATGACTCTATATTATCAGATTGATGATCCAAAACGAAGATAGCAAAACTTTGCTAGTCAACCAAAAACTGTCATATGAGATAAATGAGTTTAACAAATTGTGTTCCTAATCCGCTATATGTCAAGTTAGCTGAGAAATAAAGCTTAAAAAACTGGTCTTACGTAATTGTTTTTATTTAGGTTGAGAATACAAAATTCTTCTAGCATCTCTATTAAAGGGATTATATAGATTCTATGCATATTTACTCAAATACAATCACAATAGCATCTTGAAAAGCATAATAAAATTTTGTAACTTACCTCATTCTCAAAGCTTAAGAAAAAAGCTTCGAATTTTCTATAAATAAAGATTATTGCTAAATAATTCATTCAAAAAACAATAAAACTCTATAAAAAATGGAAAATAATAAACAAAAACATGATTTTTTCAAAGGAACAACAAACAAAGATTGGTGGCCAAATCAATTGAATCTAAATATTCTCCGCCAACACTCTTGCCATTCAAATCCAATGGATAAGGAATTTAACTATGTTGAAGAGTTTAAAAGCCTTGATCTGAGTGCTGTGAAAAAAGATATTTTCGAACTAATGACTACTTCACAAGATTGGTGGCCTGCAGATTACGGTCATTACGGTCCTTTGTTTATTCGTATGGCTTGGCACAGTGCTGGAACTTACCGTATTTCGGACGGTCGTGGTGGTGCTAACAGTGGAACACAGCGTTTTGCTCCATTAAACAGTTGGCCTGACAATGCAAATCTTGACAAAGCACGCATGTTACTTTGGCCAATAAAGCAAAAGTATGGTAAGAAAATTTCATGGGCCGATTTGATGATTCTTGCAGGTAATTGTGCGCTTGAGTCTATGGGATTTAATACGTTTGGTTTTGCTGGTGGACGCGAAGATGTATGGGAACCTGAACAAGATATTTATTGGGGATCTGAAGGAGAATGGCTTGAAGATAAACGTTACAGCGGTGAACGTGATTTGGAAAATCCATTAGCCGCTGTTCAAATGGGATTGATATACGTTAATCCAGAAGGACCAAATGGTGAACCAAGCGCAGTTGCATCTGGTAAAGATATTCGAGATACTTTTGGTCGTATGGCCATGAATGATGAAGAAACTGTTGCGCTTATTGCTGGAGGACATACCTTTGGTAAATGCCATGGTGCTGGTGATGCTGCTCTTGTAGGCCCTGAACCGGAAGGCGCTCCTATTGAAGAACAAGGACTAGGATGGAAAAATAAATTTGGTAGCGGAAAAGGTGTTGATACGATTACTAGTGGAATTGAAGGAGCATGGACAACTAATCCAATCAAATGGGACAATGGTTATTTCGATGTTCTATTTGGATATGATTGGGACTTAGTTAAAAGCCCTGCTGGTGCTTGGCAATGGATTCCAACTGATCCAAAAGCTGCAGATACTGTTCTTGATGCACATGACTCTACTAGACGTCATGCTCCTATTATGACAACAGCAGATTTGGCTTTAAGAATGGATCCAATCTATGAGCCAATTTCAAAACGTTTCCATAAAAATCCAGAAGAATTTGCAAATGCTTTTGCAAGAGCGTGGTTTAAACTTACTCATCGCGATATGGGACCACTTGCACGCTATCTTGGTACAGAAGTTCCTGATGAAGTTTTAATTTGGCAGGATCCTGTTCCAGAAGTTGACCATGAGTTAATTAACGACAAAGACATAGCAGATTTAAAAAATAAAATATTAGCTTCTGTTTTATCAGTTTCTGAACTAGTATCCACTGCATGGGCTTCTGCATCAACATTCCGCGGATCTGATTTCCGTGGTGGAGCAAATGGAGCACGCATTTGTCTTGCTCCACAAAAAGACTGGGAAGTAAATAATCCTGTTCAGTTAAAGAAGGTATTAACAAAACTTGAAAGTATCCAAAAAGAGTTTGGTAAAAAGGTTTCTCTTGCCGATTTAATTGTTATAGGAGGATGTGCAGCTATTGAGAAAGCTGCTAAAGATGCTGGTCACAATGTGACAGTTCCTTTTTCACCTGGGCGCACTGATGCGACCGAAGCACAAACAGATGCTGAGTCTTTTGTAGTACTTGAACCATTAGCTGATGGATTCCGTAATTATATGAAAACAAAATATTTAGGATCAACGGAAGAAATGTTAGTTGATAAGGCTCAACTTCTGACATTAACAGCACCTGAAATGACGGTTCTAATTGGTGGAATGAGAGTTCTCAACACTAACTTTGATCAATCTAAACACGGTGTTTTCACTAATAATCCAGAAACATTAACTAATGACTTCTTTGTTAATTTGCTAAATTTAGGAATAACATGGAAAGCAACTTCAGAATCCGGGGAATTATTTGAAGGATACGATCGGAAAACTGATGAACTCAAATGGACAGGTACAAGAGTTGATTTAATATTTGGTTCAAACTCTGAACTACGGGCTCTCTCTGAAGTTTATGGAAGTAATGACTCTCAAAAGAAATTTATTAATGATTTCATTTCAGCTTGGGTCAAAGTAATGAATCTTGATCGCTTTGATTTAAAATAGGATAGTTCAATAAAGAATATTTTTTTATTTTAAAAGGTGATCAATAGCAAGATCACCTTTTAAGTTTCTATTATATTTTTTAATTAAAACACATTTTTTCGTCCTATTTGTAAAGGTTTAATTTTACCAGAAGTAAGTATTTCCACTGCTCCTCCTTATCAAAGCAATGAACGAAAACGAAGATAAGAAAACTACTAAGCCAGTATATTGCTTTTTAAAAAATATTACCAATTGACGCTAAGCTACTATGCTTATTTAGCAGATACAATAATTATGAAATAACTTCTCATATGAACGAAGTGAGTAAATATGTTTTAAAAGGGCATACATTATTGTCAGACACTATAAAATTAGGTTGATCACAAACTTTTGTTAAGACTCTGGATGTACTCTAGGTTAATGCAGGCATATTAAAATGTTTGTTATAGTGTTTCGACAAATAATTTTTGTAATTATTTTACTAATAAATATCATTCAAAAATAACATGGTGCATTTAAAACACTCACCTTCAAAAATATATTTAACTCAACATGAAACAATTTACCGAAATGCTTTGGTAAAATAAAAATAGTTTCTACATTTGTAGAATATAACAACAAAATGTAGAATAATGCAATTAACAAAAGCTGAAGAGCAAATAATGAAATACCTTTGGAAATTAGAAAAAGCTTATCTAAAAAATATTCTTAATCAATTTCCAGAACCTAAACCTGCAACCACAACAATTGCAACCTTATTAAAACGAATGATTGATAAACAATTTGTTGGATACAATCAGCATGGAAGCAATCGGGAATACTATCCCTTAATTTCAAAAGAAAAGTATACCAAAGGGTTTATGAATGGAATTATTAAAAATTATTTCTCAAATTCATATAAAAATATGGTTTCCTTCTTTTCAAAACATGAGAACTTATCTACCAAAGAAATTGAAGATATTATAGGAATACTTCAAGAGCAACTTGATTCTCAAAAAAAGAAATAATTATGGAAGCATTTGAAATTTATTTACTCAAATCAGCATCTCTATTATCAATGCTATACATTGCTTATTGGTTTACAATACGAAACGGAAGCTATTATTCATGGAATAGAGTATTTCTATTGGTATCATTAATGATTTCCTTTCTTCTCCCTATATTAAATTTTCTACCTCAAAATATAGCATCTAATTCGTATAATTTTATACTTGAGCCATTAGTCGTTAATCCCAATTTTATTCCAGCTAAATCTATAAGTACATCAAATACATTAAGTATATTAACAATAATTTATATAGGAGGCGCCACCTATTTTTGCTTACGCTTTTTATCAAATATATCCAGGATTTATTACCTGTACTTTCGATTTCCAAAGTATAAATTCAATGATTTTAAAGCTGTAATTCTTGATAACGATCATGCACCTTTTACTTTCTTCAATCTTTTATTTATTTCCCGATCTGATTATGAAAGGGGAAATATTGATGAAATAATTGTCCATGAAAAAGCCCATCGTGATGAATATCATTCATGTGATATTATCTTATTGGAAATAATAACAATTATTCAATGGTTTAATCCTTTTGTATGGCTGTTTAGATCTTCATTAAAATCTGAACATGAATTCATTGCAGATAATAAGGTATTGAAAGAAGGTTTTGATAAGTTTAAGTATCAAAAGTTGTTATTTGAGAAGAGCCTGGGCATAACAACTTTGAATTTAACTAATAATTTTAATTATTCACTGTTAAAAAAACGCTTAAAAATGATGACAAGCAAAAAGTCCAATTCAATAGTAAAGTTAAAGTATATACTATCAATGCCAATAATGCTTTTAATTATAATATTATTTGCGGTAAATCTTAATTCCTTTGGGCAAGACAAGATTTATACAGAAGTTGACGTAATGGCCGAATATAATGATGGAGGTATTACAGGCATGAGAAAATTTGTCCAAAAAAATGTTTTCTATCCAAAATCTGCGATTAAAGATAATATTTCAGCAATAATTTATGTGCAATTTGATATTGATAAAAAAGGAAATGTTACAAATGTAAAGATTAATCGCAATGAAATCAGGAACAATGAGGTTGATGAAGTTATTGTAACTGCTTTTCAGCTTAAAAATAAAGTTGAGACTAATTCTAAATCCTTGGCAAGTATAGAGGCTGAAGCTATTAGGGTAATAACATCCTTAAAAGGCTTTACCCCTGCACAGAAAGATGGAAAAAGCGTAAAATGTCAATTCACCTTTCCAATCAATTTTCAGATTGCAAAGACAGAGAGCTAAGTTCTTTACTTAATACTCAAAAATAACCTATTACAATTTATTACTTATATCAATTATTACTTGATATAAGTAATTAAATGGAGATATTTTCCTAACATAATCAAAATTACCAATATGATAAAACATTATTTCGTTTCTACATTCAGGTTGTTGATGAAAAATAAAACCATGTTTTTCATTAACCTTATCGGACTTTCAATAGGTTTTGCTTGTACGTTTATTATCCTTTCGTATGTGATTAAACAAACGAGCTACGATAAGTTTCACGAGAAAAAAGATAGAATTTTTAGGGTAATTAATCATACAAAAACCCGTGGAAACACAAATGCGTATACACCGTGTATACTAGAAAGTCAACTAAAGAGCCATTTTCCTGAAGTGGAAGACGTAGCTCAAATACATTCACATCCTCATAATAATGTTAAAATCAAAGTCGACAATGAGTTTCTAAAGCTTCCTGAAACATTTTTCACATCGAATGGATTCTTTGATGTGTTTAGCACAAAAACATTATATGGAAATACAGAAAATTCCCTGACAGAAATATATTCGGTTGTATTGACAAAAAGTATTTGTGAAAAGTATTTTGACAATGAAAATCCTGTAGGTGAATTTGTAGATTTTAAGGTAGATAACGAAATTTATTCACTTAAAGTGACTGCTGTTATTGATGATTTTCCAAATGAATCATCCCTTAGTTTTGCTGCATTAATTAGTAAAGAATTGTTTATAAGTCATAAGATTGCCAGTCATGAGAATTTTAAGCTTACGAGAACAGCATGGGGTGCTGGATGGTTTACGACCTATATTACATTGGCTGCATCTGATAAAATAGATCTATTTACTCAAAAATGGAATAGCTTTGAAGAAAGTGAATCTTTCCCAAATGATCTTTCCCATTTTTATTTTCAAGCCTTATTGGATATGCATTTTCATTCAGAAGGAATATCTGGAAGTAGGAATCGAGGGAATATGACTCATCTTTTATTATTTTCAGGAATTGGTTTTTTAATATTATTTATTGTTTCTATAAATTATATAATCTTATCGATGGCAAGTTCAGAATTCCGTTTAAAAGAAATAGGATTAAAAAAGACTGTTGGTAGTCATGCAAGTTCGATAAGAAAGCAGCAATTAGTAGAGAGTTTTTTGATAAGTGCAATAGCATTTATAATTGCAATTGTTCTTATTAATTTGAGTATCGATAAAATAAATCTTTTGTTTGATACCCAAATCGAAATTGATCTGTTTGGGAATTGGCAGCAATTAGTAGCTTTCCTTTTAGTAACTATACTTATTAGTGTTATCTCATCGGGATATATTAGTTTCTTTTTGGCACGAAAATCACCCATAGAATTATTAAGTAAAAACACGAGTTCAGTAAAAGGGAAAAACATACTTCAGTATTCTTTGACCGTTTTTCAGATACTAATTTTTACAATTCTAATTGCAGGAAGCTATAGCATTTACAGTCAGATATCATATTTAAAAGAGAAAAACCCAGGATTCGAAACTGAAAACAGAGTGCATATAACAGATGGGGGTGCAAGTTTTTCGGCAAGTAAATTGATGAATTTTAAAGCGGATTTATTAAAGTCTTCTGAGATTGTAGATGTTGCTTCTGGTGTTTGTCTGCCACCAACCGATTGGAAAATGGCAAGCCATATTCCCATAAAAAATGACCCTGAGAATAAAGTGGTTGTTGACGTAATTCACGCATCGGGTAATTATTTAAGTTTGATGGGAATAAACTTAGTGAAGGGACGATACCTGGATGATCAAATGGTTACTGATTCTCAAGCCTGTGTTATAAATGTGAAGGCAGCAAAAATGCTTAATCTTGATAATCCGCTGGAAGAAACAGTTAGACGTCGTAATGTCGTGGGTGTGGTAGAAGATTTTCATACTTTCTCGCTTTTAAATGAAAATAAACCAGCACAAATTGTATTAAATAAGCCGACTTACATTCATCATTTTGTTTTAAAAACAACTGATAAAGGAGAAGAAAAAGCAATTGCTTTTGCCAAGGATGTTTGGAAGGAATATTTTCCAGATAATCAGCCAGAAATTTTTCATGTAAAAGATAAAATTAACTCATCGTTTCGCGATGAGGAAAGACTAAATCATATTATTTTGTTTTTTTGTGTAATATCCATTGTTCTAGCCGCAATTGGATTATATGGACAATCTCTGTTTTCGATTTCTAAAAAGAAAAAAGAGATTGGAATTAGAAAAGTTAATGGAGCAACAGCATTTGTAATTGTACAATTATTTTTAAAGAAATATGCGCTATTAACCATACTTGCAAATGTAATAAGTTGGCCTATTGTTATCTATTTTTTAGATAAGTGGCAATCTAATTTTGTTTATAAAGAGGATTTGAGTTTAAAAGTCCTTATTTTATCCTTTGTCCTTTCATTGCTAATAGTTCTATTAACTGTATTTAAAAATTCACTTAAAAGCTCAAGTACAAACCCTATTGAAGTAATACAATATGAATAAAATTGATGTATTAATCATTTAAACTATATACTTTATATTCAACAATTTAGGCAATGATTTTATTTATAGGTTAAGTTAGAAAGAATTAAGCTTTTTTTATGAAACAAAAGTGCTTAAATGTGCGGTTGGGTATTATCAACCCGCCACCTCCCCCATGTTTCTAGCAATATAGGGTTAGTACTCTGTTGTTTATTTTAATCGTCTTTTATACATCTTACTGAAAAACCACTATTTTTATGTCCTGGATTAAATCGAATTTTATTTTTGTCTGGATATAATCCCCAATGCCATGCATAAATTTCATCTTCTGAAGTTGAGGACCACCAAGTAGCATAATAACCTACATCTCCTGCGCTACCTAAACGACCGCGGCCCCCAGATGGAAATGCAGAAAATCCACTGTTATTATTAGCATTATCAACAACGACTTTCCAAAATTGTGAGTTAATATCTTTCATTACACCACCTGCCAACTTAGTACCGCCTAAATTATCAATGAGCATTCTCCAATCACTTGCCGTTGGAACATGCCAACCATCTGGGCATAGTTCTCTTTTGTCAACCACAGCAAAAAAATTATATAATACACCATAATTTTCTTGATACTCTTCTGAATTTTCTTCTGTTAAACTATAAGCCCCAGTTGTTAAATTACTCCAATTATTTTCATCCATTTCTAAGGGTATACTAGCACCATCATTATAATGAATAACTTTTAAATTCTCTACCATCCAGATTTGATGATCAATAATAACTGTATGATATAAATTCCCGTCAATATCTTCAACGGTTTCCTGTGCAAGTACATAACTTGCAAAAGAGAGTAAATAAAATATTAGTATAAGTAGTTTCATAATGTTAAATATATACAATGGACACTAACAATCTCAACATTCCAGTAGTGCGGATTTCATTGCTCTACTTTGTCAGAACGTTGAACTAAAACGAAGATAGCAAAACTATGTCAAACCGCCAAAAACCCTGCATTACCAGTTGAACACTTGTTACTGATTGGCCGCCAATACCGAGATACTATAATCTAAAGATAAATAAAATCTTGGATATTTGCCGAGTTATATAAAACAACCCAATATATATTTCCATCTTAATCGAGCAAAATATTTCACACTAAATGCATGTTGTTTGAACTAATCAAAAATATATATTATCTTCACTAACACTATTATATGTATATTGGATTTATATAAAAATAAGATAATTTAAATATGGAAAAAGAATTAATTATAGAAGCAACCGATAAAACTCCATCCATAAACTTCGATACAAAATCAGGTAGGTTACAAATACATGGATATTCATTACCAGAGAATTCCTTTGAATTTTATGAACCTATCCTAAGTTGGTTAGAGAAATACACAGTAACCCCGAATAAAAAAACTGAATTTGATTTTAGATTAGTTATTTTAAATACTTCATCATCAAAGATGTTTATTGATATTATTAGAAGAATAAATCATTTAGTTGAACTTAATAATTCTGAGGTATCAGTAGTTTGGTATTATGAGATTGACGATGAGGATATTCATGAAATTATATTACAATACAAAGAAATTTGTAAAGCTAAGTTCGATATAATAGGAACACACCACAGATTAATAGAATAAAACTGTAGTCCTAATTAATTGACGAAAAGGATACATTATAAGAATAATCGTGCATTATTAGTTCAAGTGAATTAACCGACGAAACTTCAAAATTCAAGAGACTGAATTATAGTATGAAATCTACAAACATGTATAAAGTTTTATTATACTGAAATAGGTTGACCTTTTTTTATGTTTACTTGTTAGCGTGCACAAATTTTAGTTTTTTGCTCCATTCTTTTTCCTATAGTGATATAATGTACCTTTATCAAACGGTGTCCACAAACTTGCTCTTAAACCTGATTTTTTTAGGCATTTATTTGTCCATGTATTACATGTAAAGAATAAATTATATGAATTAACTGCTTCATAAAAGCAATCAAAACTATTGTAATGAACTCCAGGAATCTGAGTTTTATTACCACAAGAATCTTTCTTAAAACTACTTTCAATGAAATTAACAATTGCTTCATATTCTTCCTCATTTATGGAAATAACTTTGCATGTATTACTTGTTTCCAACTCTTTATAGTAATCAATATGCATTGCGGAAGGACCTTTAAAAAACATTGCTTTCACTGCAGTATTCAATGTCAAATCTGACCATTCTGGTGTATTTATATAAAACTCTTTATCACCCCAGCCAAAACTAATAAAAATCGTGGTATGTATTATACTGCTATCAATCCATATATCTGTTGTCCAATCCTTTATTTCATTGCGTAAAGGTAATATTATATCGAGATGCACTCCATTTGATTTTATATAAATATCTAATTCATTATCTGAATTATAATTTGAATTTACTGGAATCATAGAGAAAAATGTTGCAAGAATAAAATAAATAACAACTAACGATATAAATATTGATATACTCCATTTAAAATATTTTAATAATAATTTAAAGAGTCTTTTCATTTGTTGAAATTATTATTAGCTCGAGTTAGTGGATTCAAAACATTAACTCAACATTATATTATTTTTCTAATTAAGTCAAAGTTACTTTTTTCTTTTTAAAACCGCTTTTTTTCACCAACGATAGCTCTCGAGAGGATCACAAACTTTTTTTGTAGGATTATTTTACTAAAAAATTTGTTCTCCAAGATAAATAAAAATCCTTAAATACTTATTATCTAAAGAATAAGTATTTAATTTGTATAGAACATATTTGTAAAATGGACTATACTGAAATTTTAATAAAAATAAGACGAATTGTTCGTTCAATGAATCTAGAATCTAAGAAGATTCAAAAAGAACATGGTGTAAGTATTCCACAGGTTTTATGCTTAAATTATTTAAATACCCGAGATGACTTTCAATCAACTCATAAGGACATTCGAAATTATTTGAATTTAAATTCAAGTACTGTAACTGGAATCATTGACAGACTTGAAAAGAAAGGCCTTGTAGCCCGTTTACCAAAAAAAGAAGATAAGCGAACAACATATATAGCCTTAACTTCTCTTGGAGCTAAATTACTCGAAAAAATCCCTTCCTTACTTCATGAAAGATTATCCATTAAATTAGAAAAACTGCCAAAAGAAAAAATTGATGAATTAGATGATGCTTTAAACGTTTTAACTCATTATTTAGACATTTCAGATGTGGATGCATCTCCAATGATTACGGTTGAAGATAATTTAGCTTAAAATATTGTTTCTACACAACCAATTTGCAACCTGAAGGATTATCATTTACCTGAATTTCAATATTCTTAATACTTTCACTTTGTAATATAATTAATTCTATGTAGTTTTGTTGTATAGAAACTATTTTTAAATCGCAACACTATAATTATTTCTTTTTCTGTATCTTGTGAAATTCCTAACAGAAAACGTGTTGCATAGAACAAAAAATTTTTATCCTTATGTTAAAATTCAAAATTTACAATCCAAATACCAAAATGTCTACTTTAGAAAAGCTAAATGTCACAGAATTTCTTTTTAAACATTTGGAGCAATATGGAGATGAAAAACTTGATATAGAGAAAGCTGTACAATATGCTCTAAAAGAAACACCATCTTTTGGTGGTTTTGTGTTAGAAGGATATGATATCGATGAAAATGTAGTAGGAACTGTAGTTGTAAATAAAACAGGTATGTCAGGGTACATACCAGAAAATATATTAGTTTATATTGCTGTTGATAATAGTCAAAGAGGTAAAGGGTACGGAAAAGATTTAATGAATAAAGCAGTTGAGTTATGTGAAGGTGATGTAGCTCTTCATGTTGAAAAAGATAATCCTGCAAGATTTTTATATGAAAAAGTTGGTTTTACAAATCCTTACTTAGAAATGAGATTAAAAAAGTAGTAATCACCCCAATTTCTTATTTATGCCAGCCTCAAAAATTGAACTTAGTCAATCGGCTCTTCAAAACAATATAGCTTTTCTGAAAAAGCAATTCGAGAATACTAGAATTTCTTCTGTTGTTAAAGCAAATGCTTATGGGCACGGTTTGGAACCTTATATAAAAATGGCAGTTGAATGCGGTATCGATCATTTTTCGGTTTTCAGCTCAGATGAAGCTAAAAAAGTAAAAAATATCGTAAAAGGCCCCATTGATATAATGATTTTAGGCTGGATTAATGATGAAGATTTTGAATGGGTTATTTCAAACCAAATTGAATTTTTTGTATTTAATCATGAACGTGTTGATAAATTTTTAGAGATTTCTAAACGCATTGGTATTCCTGCAAAAATTCATATTGAACTTGAAACAGGAATGAATAGAACTGGTTTTCACTCCAAGGAATTAAATCGATTAATTAAAAAATTAAGTGAAAACAAAAAGCATTTTGATTTTAAAGGTATTTGCACACATTTCGCTGGAGCTGAAAGTATTGCAAATTATAAAAGAATTCACGATCAGATTAAAAAATTTAAATATTTACATAAGCGATTTTTAAAGAATTATTTAATTCCTAAAACAAGGCATGCTGCATGCAGTGCTGCTGCTCTATCCTATCCAAAAACTCGGTTTGATATGGTTCGAATCGGGATTTTACAATATGGATTTTGGCCAAGTGTAGAAACTTATATACAATTTCTTTCACACAACAATTTGCAAACAGATCCTTTAAAGCAGATTTTAAGTTGGAAATCAGTTGTTATGTCAATTAAAAAAGTAAAAATAGGTGAGTTTGTTAGCTATGGGACAAGTTACCTTGCTCAGAAAGATATGAAGATTGCTTTAATTCCAGTTGGTTATTCTCAAGGATATGCTCGAAATCTCAGTAATCAGGGTAGAGTAATAATTAACGGTCTGAGGGTTGGAGTTATAGGTATGGTAAACATGAATATGCTCATAGCAGATGTTACAACCGTAGAAAAAATAAACATCGGAGATGAAGTTGTACTTATAGGTAAACAAGGTGATATTTCGATTAATGTATCGTCATTCACAGAATTAAGTGATCAGTTAAATTATGAATTATTAACAAGATTACCAGTTGAAATACCAAGGGTAATCACAAAATAAAACTTATGGCTTTTATAGTCTTAAACAAAGAAAAGTTAGCACATAACTTTACATTTTTAAACAAATTATTTAAAAAACATAATATTGAATGGGCTGTAGTTTCAAAAATATTATGTGGAAATAAATCTTACTTACAAGAAGTAATAAATTTAGGAATAAAGCAAGTTTGCGATTCCAGAGTTTCAAATTTAAAAGTAATAAAATCTATTAATCCAAATATTGAAACAGTTTATATAAAACCACCTGCAAAACGTTCATTAAAAAGCATAATCAAATATGCAGATATTAGTATTAATACTGAATTTGAAACGATAAAGCTTTTAAACGAAGAAGCAAAAAAAATGAAGAAAGTTCATAAAATCATGATAATGATTGAAATGGGCGAACTTCGTGAAGGAGTATTAGGTGATGATTTTATTGCTTTTTACGAGTCTGTATTTAATCTATCAAATATTGAAGTTGTAGGGATTGGAACAAATCTAACTTGTTTATACGGTGTATTACCTAATCAAGATAAGTTAATTCAATTAAGTCTTTATGAACAATTAATTGAAGCAAAATTTAATAAAAATATCACCTATGTATCAGGAGGCTCATCTGTAACTATTCCATTAATTTATAAAGGATTATTACCAAAAAGTATTAATCATTTTAGAGTTGGCGAAACACTTTTTCTTGGTACCGATGTGTATAACGATAGTACAATTAGAAATATGGAACATAATGTTTTTCAATTCTTTGCTGAAATTATTGAATTGTCAGAAAAACCAATGGTTCCAAGTGGTGAAATGGGAACAAACGTTGAAGGTGAGGAGTATGAATTTAATGATAGTGATTTAGGAAAAAATTCATATCGAGCAATCCTTGATATCGGTTTATTAGATGTTGAAGATAAACATATTCTGCCAAAAGATAATGATATAGAAATAGCGGGCTCAAGTTCAGATATGATTGTTCTTGATTTAGGGAAAAATCCTAAAAATTACAAAGTAGGTGATCTTATAGAATTCTCACTTAACTATATGGGAACTTTAAGTGTATTGAATTCAAAGTATATTGAAAAAAGAGTAAAATAGAATAAATAGAGAATAATAAATATTTAATCAAATAAGAATCAGATAAAAGAAACTCCTCTTTTAGAATTAATTAATCACAAACTAAAGTCATTAGGCTTGAAGGTAAAAAATTAGTATATGCATTTCATTGATATAATTATCTTTATATGTTATTTCCTTGCAATGATTTGTGTTGGGGTATATTTTTTCAGAAAAAACACTAGTGCTGATGAATACTATGTTGGTAACAGGAATATAAAAAGTTGGCATATTGGCTTGTCAGTAGTTGCAACTGATGTAGGGGGTGGATTCTCAATTGGACTTGGAGGTCTTGGTTTTTCTTTAGGTATTTCAGGTTCATGGATGTTATTTACTGGTTTGTTAGGAGCTTGGTTAAGCGCAATTTTTCTTATTCCAAAGGTTTATCCATTATCATCTAAGCTAAGGTTGTTAACCTTTCCACAAATTTTTTTAAAGCTTTCAGGAAAAAAAGTATTTTATGCAGCTGCAATAATAACTACGATTGGATATATAGGATTTACAAGTTCACAAATTTTAGCTGGTGCCAAATTAGCTTCTGCTGCTTTTAGTGCGATAAATTTAAAATACGCAATTATCATAATGGGTATTATAGTTGTGGTTTATACTTCTCTTGGAGGAATTAAAGCAGTTATTTATACTGATACAATCCAATGGATTATTTTACTATTTGGTCTTATACTAATTGGGATTCCTTTAGGTTATATAAGTATTAATAAGGAAGTTTCTATGTTTGAAGTATTACCTCAAAAGTTCTTTTCTTTTACAAATATCTCCTGGAAAACCTTTTTAAATTGGTTAATAACAATCTTACCTATTTGGTTTGTTGGAATGACTTTATATCAAAGAATTTATGCTTCAAAAGACTTAAAATCTGCAAAAAAGGCATGGTACATTGCAGGAGTACTTGAATATCCACTTATGGCATTTTTAGGTGTTGTTTTAGGCTTATTTGCACGAGTTGGTGCCGAAATAGGACTTTATGAAGCTATTGGAGGCTCTATTGCCAATATGGATCCTGAAATGGGATTGCCAATTTTTCTTAAAACAATATTACCTGTAGGATTTCTTGGAATTATGTTAGCTGCTTACTTTTCTGCAATCATGTCAACTGCCGATAGTTGTTTAATAGCCGCATCAGGAACTATGACTAATGATTTGTTTGGAATACATAAGGATAAATCCCTGAAAGCTTTTCAAATTATTACTTTGATGATTGGAGTTGCTTCCGTTTACCTAGCAATGTCAATGACCAATGTTTTAGAAATGATGCTCTACTCCTACTCAATAATGGTATCTGGCTTATTAGTTCCTGTTTTAGCTATATTTTATTCAAAGCGGATTAACGAAAATGCTATATTTTGGTCAATGATTACAGGTGGAGCAGTCACATTGTCACTGAACTTAATGAGCTTCAATTTATATGGAATTGATGAAAATTTCTATGGTATTGGTTCATCTTTAATTGTATTTATTCTCTTATCAAATGTTAGTAAGGTTGGCAAAAATAACAAATAGAATTGTTAGATTTTTTCAGCACCTTACTTATATCGATTTAAACAACCAGTAGTACGAGTTTCCACTGCTCTACTTTGTCAGACCGTTGAACGAAAACCCAGATAGCTATCTGGATTGTCAGTCCGCCGCCGCCCCGTATTACTGGTAATGTTGGGTTAGACTACGCTTATTTCTCCATTGCATTTTTTTCTTTTAGTCTGTCAATAAATTTTGTGCTCACCCAATATATATCCATGCCATTTTCACTATTGGTCCAACGTGTGAAAAACAAATACTTCCCATCAGGACTAACAAAAGGAAAAGTTTCTTGTGTACTTGTATTTATAGCATCACCCAATTTTATAGCCTCTGACCACTTATCATTATTTATATCATGAAAGCTAATATATAAATCTCCATATTTATGCTCTCTATCTGAGGAAAAAATTAAATAACTATCATCTGGTGCCACATAAGGAGTCCAATCTTGTGATGGTGAGTTTATAAATTGTGCTAAAGTATCTGGTTTGAGATATTCTCCATTCTTAAACTCAGATTTTAATATATCACATGTCCACTTATTATTAATTGTTCTATAATCTAGATAAAATGCATTTCCATTTTTTGTAAATGAAGCTTGACACTGTCCATTTATATTATTAATAGCCGAACCAATACTTTGTGGTTTACTCCAATTATTTCCTTGTTTCTCAACAAACCAAATATCAGCATCTCCATTATTATCCGCTCCAAAATAGAATTTCTTTCCATCAATAGATAAAAATGGATCAAAGAGATTAACGCTATCACCTAAAGGACTAAAAATTTCAGGTTGTGACCATCTATTATTAATTCGTGACATAAACCATATATCTAGCTTACTCTCTTGATTTTCACGTGAAACCCAATATACTTCGTTTCCATCAGGTGAAAAAATTGCAGCACTATGCTCAAGCATATTTCCAGAAATGATGCCGGGAGCAAAAACTTCAGGAATATCACTTGGTGGAGTTTGTCCAAGATAATCACCGTATAAATCAGTAAGTTGCTGTCCAAAAGACGTATTGATAGTCAAAAGCATAATAATAATTAAACATTCTTTTTTCATGTTCGCTTTAAATTAATTTAAACGTGAAATTCGGAAAGTTTATAAAATAAACTAATACGTTTTCGATAAACGGATATTTAATTCGCTAAAAGGTTTTATAAAAAATTACTTTCGTCGACACAAGCAGGCAATTTTTCATTTTGTTGCGTTGAATTATTGAATTCAGAAATTTTTTAACGCCTTATTTATAACGGTTCGCATTTAAACTATCGTTTGGGAGTTACAGCACTTTCGCTGTCGGACCGTTTATTTAGACTCGAAGATACCAAAACTTTGTCAAACCGCAAAGACACCCAAATGTAGGGTGAAATGCTGTTACAAATTGGGTGTAATAGATAAACCTTTTCAATCTAGTAATTACTTTACTATGAAAAGCTAAAAATATTTTTTTAGGAGGGGAATTCATATTGCTCGGAAGAGCAAAATTGGGCTTAATTACAAACTCTTTGGTAACTAATTGCATGTAAACTGGACAAAACATGTGAATAGTAAATCTATTTCCAACATCAGCTCATAGAAGCATAAATCGTACAGTGCATTTACAAGCTAATGATGGACTTATTATTGAAGATATTATTTTGAATTCAGCTTAACATGTTATAAATTAACAAATAATAATGTATTACGACATAATTGTAGTTTCTGCTTTGTAAGAATAAATATTTAAATAAGTGTTGGTAAAAGGAGAAGATGAACATTTGATTAAATATGATGTTAAATGAAAATGAAGATCATAACATTGTTTATACTATTAGTTCTTGGTCAGTTTGCATTTTCACAAACTAAACAAGATTCAGTTAAAACAAAAAAGAACCTTCGTTTCAGTATGTTAGGCGGACCTGGTTATACACCTGATTATGGCTTTTTAATTGGAGGTAGTGCATTATTTACTTTTTCGACAAATCAAAAAGACAGTACATTAAAACGTTCTGTTTTACCAATTGCTTTTGCTTATATGACAGCTGGTGGTGGTAGTATTATTGTCCGTCCTCAATTATTTTTTAATAAAGATAAATTTCGTGTTTTTGGTCAGTTATCATTAAGTAATACCATTGACAATTATTATGGCGTAGGGTATGAAAAGAATACAACATTTGAAAGAAGTGTTGATTCAACAGAGTATAGCAATGTTGGATATAGATTTAACCCAATTTTTCTTTTTAAATTTAAAGAAACAAACCTTTTTATGGTGGAGCAATTGATATTGCTCATAAAGGAATAACAAATCCAAGTATAGGAATGCAAAATGATGCCGATTATATTGCTGAAGGAGGAGATTCTACAGGATTAAAATATTTTAATGTCGGTATAGGTGCAAATTTAATATACGACACAAGAGATGTTCCAGCTAATGCTTATAAAGGAATATTAGTTGACCTATCCGCAACATTTTATTCAACGGCCTTTGGAAGCACTTCTGATTTTGCTGTTTATAAAATACAATATAGACAATTTAAGGAGTTAAAGTCCCTTGGGGAAAGAAAAGTGTTAGCATGGATGCTCATTGGTCGATTCACAACAGAGAACACCCCAATTACAGATTTATCTATGATAGGCTCCGCTTACGACTTACGTGGTTACTATATGGGACAATACCGAGATAAAAATGCAATTACAAGTATTATGGAATATCGCCACATGTTTAATGCAGGGGATGAAACAAAGATTAGAAAAATTGTTTCGAAATTTGGATTTGCTACCTGGGTAGGTTTAGGTTCAACAGACCCTGATTTTAAAGACTGGTCTGGAGTAATGCCAAATTATGGTGCAGGTTTACGAATAGAGCTACAACCGAGAATGAATTTTAGAATTGATGTTGGACACGACCCTCTGAGTGGACAAACATTAATGTATTTTAATATGACTGAAGCTTTTTAAAAAAATAGAAATGATAAAAAACGTAGGAAACATAGCAGCTTTAAGCTTCCTAATAATTTTAGGAGCTTGTTCAAGCACAAAGAATGTAACAAAAACTGAACCTGCTACAGTTCTTCAGCAAGCTTGGAGTAATTACTATACAACTATTGCTGATGTAGAACAAGATTTTATTAATAGTAAAATATATAAACTCGATACTATACATCAAACAGGTGCATATGAATTACTTTCTATGTTAATAGCAGGAAATCAAAGTTTTATTATGTCTGATCCTGAATTTACAAATTTCCGTCATATGGAGAATCCAAATCGAAGAATTGGTATTGATAATCCAGATAATTTTTATAGAACTGCAAGTGTTTGGAATCCTGATGGGAAACATATTTATAAAGTTTGGGGAAATAGAGGTACAACAGCTGACTTTTTATTAGAAATATTTTATGGTGCAGATCCAGAAGGTGCAATAGCTGTGTTGGAAGATGAAGAAATGGTAATTGCCCAAGATGGTAGTTTTGAATTACATCTTAGTGCCACACGTGAGGAATATATGAAAAACTGGATGAAATTAGAAAAAAACCCTAAGGTATTTTCATTAATAGTTAGAAGTAATCACGCTGAATGGACGAAAGAAAAACATGGTGATGTTTTTATTGAACTAATTGGTAGAATAGGAGACGTGAATAAAGGTACAAGTATATCTGGATTAATTCAACGAATAAATAATTCTCAACAAGTAATGGAACGTCAAGGAAAATTTTGGCCAGATTTTGCTTGGAAAATGACGTTAATGAAAAAAAACACATTAATGAAATTTAAATCAACAGGAGAAATAGGAATATTATCTCAAAAAAGTTCCTATGGATATTGGGAATTAGAGGATGATGAAGCATTAATTGTAAAATTAAAAGAAGTTAATGCAGGATATTGCGGATTTCAGACTTTAAACTTTTGGGGTTCAAGTCCTGATTGGAGAAATAAATTTACAAGTCTATCTTGGGGTAGAGATGGAAAAAGTCAAGCATATAAAAGTAATGATGGATTTTATTATATTGTTATTAGTAAACATGACCCTGGTATTCAAAACTGGATAGAAACAAGTGGAATGAAAAAAGGTGTAATGACATTACGAATTCAAAGTTTAAGAGATTTAGAATTTGATTATAAACCAATAACGGAAGTAGTAAAACTTTCAGAATTAAAAAATAAACTACCTTCAGATATTCCAGTTTTCACAAAGGAGCAAAGAATTGAGGTTTTAAAAATGCGACAACAACACGCATTAGATAGATACATATATTGGTAGAAATCACGAATGCAGACGTCAGGATGCAAAGCGAGCGGGCAAAAAATATTTTTCTATCATTACAACTGAACCTATCCTATTAAAATACTTGTCAAAATTCTACGAATAGAAAATACTTTCGTTATCAAACTAAGATGATTTTTCCAACTTGCAAAAACTATCAAACCGTTAATAAAGATTCTTTAACTGCTTTTCTATAGCTACGCCCTATGGTTAAGAGCGCATCATCCACCATGACTTCATCAGATGAAATATTTTTTATTCTCTCTGTATTTATAATAAATGAACGATGAATCCTTAAAAAAATATCCGGTAATCTCGATGCCAAATTGCTAATTTTCTCCTTACTCACAATCTGATCTTTTACAGTAATTACCTTAATATAATCCGATAAGCTTTCAATATAAATAATATCGTCATATGGTATTTTGGCAATTTTCCTATTGGACATAATTTCAAGAAACGACTTTTTCATTTTTTCTTTTTCGTCGAGAAGTTGTTGAATTACCTGTTGATTTTCTATTATTTGATGCATCATTAAAATAAACGAACCTATAAATACCAATAAATATAATATTACAGCCAAAAGAACAATCTGTGTAGCATTCGGGCTCAGTTTCTGAAAACTTAAATTCACCAGGTATACGTACGAAAAAACTAAAACGATCATTTCTAAGTACAATGATATAACAGCCATGCAAAAGGTATAAAATGCAAACTTTGCATACCTTTTTTTAAGATAATACTTAGGTACAAGTACATAGTTAAAAAAATAAGAAGTACCTAAAACAATTGGAAGAAGCATGCAAACGAAGAAAAAGGCCGCAGTATTGTTTCCCCAGGAAAATCCAAAAACTTTTGTTAAAACGAGTATAACAAATATCCAATATGCTATATGATAATACGGATTTTTTGATTTATTATTCATTCTTTTCAATTTTTTCGAGCTAATTTCGGCAAAGATATCAAAATTACAATTTAGAGTCGACAAATAACCTATTAAGAACTGGATTCGACCTTGATCAATTTCGCTATCTCATGTACTTTGGCAGAAGTATAAATCAAAAAAAATTATTATGAAAAATTTATTTTATCAAGGCGGTCCGTTTTTTATGGGTGCTTTAACAATCTTATTAATTATTACGACTGCATGGTTTATTTATCATTTTATTATTAGTTATAATTCTAAAAAAATTAAACAAGAAAAATTATTACGCTTGTTTGGATATGGAAAATCAATGGGTTTATTTGCCCTGATAACTGGAATTTTAGGCCAGATGATTGGACTTTCTGCCATGTTTTCATCAATTAAAGAAGTAATAGAAAAAACAGGTGATATTGACCCTGTGTTGGTGTTTGGAGCGATAAGAGTAACTATGATTGTAACCATTTTTGGGATACTTATTTATCTTTTTTCATTATTCTTATGGTTTGTAGCAACTATAATAATTGAAAAGAAATTTAAGTAAAAATAACTGCAAACATATAGAACAATGAAAAAATATCTAATTATACTATTAGCAGCTCTTACTTTATTTAGCTGCACAGAAAAATCAGACGCTAATAATCTTACTGAAAATAAAACTACAGATGGTATTGTCAAAATTTACCCTTTAGAGGATTATCAACAAGATTTTAATGAAATGGTTGAGCTATTGCTAAAAAAACATCCTCAACCTTACGCCTTTATTAGTAAAGATTCTTTGGACAAACTCATTAAAATTCAATACAATAAAATCACAGATTCAACAACTTTTGGAAGATTTATATGGATTTGTGAAGAAGTTGTATCAGCCATTCATTGTGGGCACACTGTTGTTTGGTCTAACGAATTAGATCAACTTCCAAAACCAATGATTTTTCCAATGAATGTAAGATACGATGGTTCTAAGTTATACATTATGGATCCAAAAAATAACGCAAATAAGTTATCTGCCGGAGATGAAATTTTGACAATAAACGGCGTTGATGTAGAAACACTGCGAAAAGAGATATTTAAACATCTCCCATCGGATGGTTATAATGAAACGAATAAAAAAGAAAATGCAAATGATTATTTCATATACATGTGTGCCATGTATTATAATTTCCCAACTTCTTTCAATGTTACAGTAAAACATAACGAGAAAATAGAGGAAATAAAATTAGTAGAAGCCGAAAACCTAGATCCTACAAAGACATTTTTAGATAATTGTGAAAATAACCTTTGTTTAGATACGGATATGGAAAGTAGTACTGCGAGAATCACCGTTCGTTCTTTTGGTTACTATAAAAAACGGCTCCCAATCTTTAAATCATTTATTGATAGTTGTTTTCAGCATATTAATGAAAATCAAATTCAAAACTTAATCATTGATTTAAGAAATAATGGAGGTGGCGATCCATTTTGCTCCTCGTATCTTCTTCAGCATATTGCAGATAAACCCTATTCATATTTTCATAAAAGTGTAAAGTGGTATGGGAAATTAAAAAAGCCTATTCAACCCAATCCCAATAGATTTAAAAACAAACCATACATATTAGTTAATGGAAAATGTTTTTCAACGACAGGTCATTTTTGTTCATTGGCTAAAGAAAATAACTTTGGGGTTCTTATTGGAGACGAAACAGGAGCTACATATACACTAAATGACTTTAGTAAATTTTATACGCTAGAAAATACAAAGCTTACATTTCGTGTTGCAACTCGAATAGTTAAAACTACTGCAATCACTTTAAGCAATAAACATGGTGTAATTCCCGACAATTATGTAGTTCCGAATATTGATAATTTTTTAAACAATACGGATATTGTCTTAAACTATACTTTAAGGCTAATAGAGAAAGAATAACTTATGTTTCTACAATAATATACACAAGTTCTAATGAAATTTCTCGGTAAGAATAATCAAAAGAGGCCTGATCAGCCTCTTTTGATTTTATATGTGCAGCTAAAAGATGTAAAAATAGGTGGGCAAAAAATGTTTTTTCTATCATATTTACCGAACCTATCTAAATTCTAATACAAATCTAACCAATAAGAATAGAAATAAATACAGATGAATTTAAAAATTTACTTTGAATCGCCTTATTTGTAACGATTTAAACATACCAGCAGTACGGGTTTCTATTATTCTGAATTGTCAACCCATTGAACTAAAATGAAGATATATCCCGATAGATCGGGATTGTCAGAATTCCCCACTCATTATCTGGTGATGTTGGGTTACAAATTGAGCGCCTATACTACCGTGTTTGTCAAGAAAGTGAAAATCCTTGCAATGAAAAACCAAAATAATTTCTCTCATAAACGAAGTGAGTAAATTTGTTTTGAAAGAGCAAAATATACTGGGATTACAAACTTTTTGGTAAGCTTGTCTTTCCAAAGTGTTTGCAATAAAATCTACTCTTTGACGTTTTATCTCAAATTTTTATATTAACATAGACAATTATATAATAACATTTATAAAATTTAAACAATTAAAGTTACGTGTCATATTTGGAGATGTAACGCCCATTAAAATATACAATTATGCAGCATAAAACAAGAGCTAAAATAAACATGAAAAGAAATATTATAACAGTTTTTTTATTGATTTGTTTTAAAATTGGATTTTCTCAATCGGATAATTATAAACAGATGAGATTATTCAATAAGCTTTGGAAAAAGATTGATAATCATTATGCTTCATTTGAAATTAAAGGGATTAACTGGCAAGATTCATACGAGCTGTTTAAACCCAAGATATCCAAAGAACTTACTCAAGAACAGTTAATGGATACTCTTGCATTAATGTTAAAACAATTCAATGACGGGCACGTTGGAGTAGCAAAGATTAAACCATTTCCTTTACGATTTACTATGGGTTTTGCAGCTGAAAGAGAATCATATTTTTATAAAGAATTTTACAATGACAGCTTAATTCAAGCTCTCTTTCAAACAGCAAATTCAACCTTAGTTGGGTATGGCTTTGATTCATTGCAGCCTGGTTATAACAATAATAAGAATATTCTTGATTTCACTAAGTCAACTGATATTGGTTATATCCATATGTCGCATATGGAAGGAATTAGCGCACGAAAAACCAGGATATTAATGAAACAAATATTACAAGAATGTACTGGTTTTAAAGGAATAATAATAGATGTCAGAGATAATAAAGGAGGCTTACCAAAAGTTGGAGATCAAATTGCTGGTGCATTTTTAGATGAAAAGAAACATGTTTCAAATGATTATAAAAGGAAAAGAAAAAATCATAATTCGTTTAGTAAACCAAAACCATATTATTGCAAGCCAATCAGTAAAAATCCCTTTATTGGTACAATTGTCATATTGACTAACGATAGAACCAGAAGTGCTGGTGACAACTTTGTAATGAGTTTGATGGATTTACCTAATGTGACTATAATTGGAGATCGTACAGAAGGGATATTAGGTGAGGCAAAAATTGGTTTTTTGCCTTATGGCTGGATTTATGGAATTAATAATTATAAAATTTTAACTCCTGATGGTATTAACTATGAAGATATTGGTATTCCACCTGATATTTTTATACAAAATAAACTTTCGGATATTGAACAAAACAAAGATCCTTTAATTGATAAAGCAATTGAAGTTATTTATAATCAACAAAATACATCACACTACACACAATAAGGCAAGGGCAAATTTTAGACTTTTTTGCTTAGCATAGCGGAGGAAAAGTGTTTCTATCAAACCGATAAACCATTCTTTAAAAACACATTATCAAGTTGTTAAAAATACGATTTATTAGCACTTTCAAACCGAATTACAATTGCTTACTTGCAAGAGTGATCAAACCGCCAAAGCCCTTGTATTATCTAGTGATGTGTTGTTATAACCTGTTGCTGATTACTAAGTAAAGTGTTTATTTCATTATTTAATAATTCATTTTCAGATTCTAGCTTATCTACTTTTTAAATAAGCTTTTCTGTTTTCTTATTTTACTCAATTATATAAAGAGTCAATTTTTTTAATTTTCTTAAAATGAATAGCCATCCAAAAGCTCACAATATACTTAACACATTGAAGTGTAATATTCACGTAATAGGTACAATAACAGAAAACTTATTCAATAATTATCAGTTTCCCAAAACATTTTTTCTTTTCTTCACTAAACCCATAATAGTAATAAATTCCAGGTTCGAAATTATCCAGCACTATTTTATTATTTCTTACATTTGATTGTTCTTTAATTTTAATACCTAGTTGATTAAACCAAACAATGCTTTGAACGTCGAAATCTTTTAAATAAACATACTGGTTAACTTTAGCAGGATTTGGATAAAGTACATTTCTCGTAGGTTCAGTTGTTATATTAATATTTGTTGTTTGATTATATATCATCTGACCTAAAGAATTCGTTTTGAATAACACCATATTGGTTCCATTTGAGTTGAAAGAAGCATCTTGAGCTGAACCGGTAAATGCGTAACCATTATCAATTGTTTGAATTACCGAATTTAAATAGTTATTTCCATTGGCTCCTTCTATCTTATTTGTCCATTCAATTTCACCTTCTTCATCTACCTTAATTAGAAAATATTCATAGCCGTCATTCTGTCCGTTAAGACTACCTCCAATTATAAAACCGTTATCTCTGGTCGTTTTAATTGATTTTCCTATATGCATATTGATTACAGAATATTGATTATCCCATACCTTCTCACCTGCTGCATTAAGCTTTACCCAGTAAAAATCATTTAACTTAATAGATCCTTCTAAGCGCTGTGTCGTACCTGTTACTACATATCCATTATCACTGGTAAGATCGACACTATACCCCCATTGTGATAATGAACCTCCGATTGTTGTAACCCAATCTTCATTTCCATTCTTATCATATTTAAGAATTAACATATCTCCTTCATAATCTGAAATTCCAGTAAATCCTACAACAACACATCCTGAATCCGGAGTAGCATGAACTGATTCAGCAATATCAAAATACTCATCTCCATACATTCTAGTCCATATTGTATCTCCATAAGCATCTGTTTTTATAATAATTGCTTGACTATTTCCATTGTAATTTGTACCACCTACTATAACAAAACCATCATCAGCCATTTGTTTAACAGAATAAGCAAAGTCACTTTTACTACCGCCAAAAGATTTTGTCCATAAGGTATCTCCCTGTTCACTCATCTTTACCATTATAATATCTGAAGTATATAATGACCCAGAACCATGATACCACCCACCAAGAATATATCCACCATCTTTGGTATAATCCATTGACGTAGCACGTACCCTATATCCGTTATTAATTTCCTTTTCCCACTCCAGATAACCCTCTGAATTTGTTTTTACAATATAAATACTAGAAACTGCTTCAGCCGGATAACCCGACACTTCTCCTGCCATTATATATCCGCCATCCTGTGTTTGTAATATTTCCCTTCCGATTTCCTGATTTTCTTTGCCAAAATTATTTGAGAATGATATCTGTCCATTTGATACCATAGTAAACAAAAATAAACCCAGAAGACCAGCTAGTTTTTTCATTGTATATAATTATATTTGCGATAAGGTATTTATGTGTATAAAGGTATTTTAAATATGAAAATATTCAAACTTTCTCTTATTTTATTGTCATTTATTATTGTTTGGAGTTGCAGAAATGAAGGATGTACAGATCCTGATGCTGATAATTATGATTCTAATGCTACAAGTAATGATGGCTCTTGTGTATATTCAGGTTGTACAGACGCAAAAGCTATTAATTATAATGAGAATGCAGAAATAGATGATAATAGCTGTATTTACTGCAATTGTAATGATACTTTAGCTACAAATTACGATTCTGAAGGAGGAACCTCTAATAAATATAATCCTTGTCGTTATAATGTCACTCTATATACAAAATCTGTTCTAAGTGAGCCTATACATGTATATTATCAGGATTCACTTATTGGAATATTAACTTCATCATTATTAAAAGAACCGGAATGTGGTGATGCAGGTACTGTTATTATATCTTTGCCCCATGGAAGGCATTATTTTACAACAGATGCTGTTTCGTATGAAATCACCGCAGATATTGAAAAAGCCCCGTGTAATATTGTTCAGTTGTATAACTAATAACTTGAATATCTTCTGAATTTCCCTTAAGTTTTAGAGTCAATATTTCAATTGTTTATAACGCTCCCACATTAACAGTAGTAATGGTTTCCACTGCTCAACTATGTCAAACCATCACCCCCGCATTATTTGATGATGTTGAGTTACCCGTAGTTTTTACTGGTTTTTTCTATTAGACTCAAAGATAAATTTCAAACCATCATATAAACTATGATAAGGTACATGTCCTTCATTTTCATATGTCAAATATTTATGAACTATCTTATCTTTTAAGCTTTCATGAATCGAATTGGAAAAATCTAAAATCTGTAGTTGTAGTTTGCCATCAGGATCTAATGGATCTTTCAGTCCGTTTGTTATAAAAAGTTTCTGACCGTTAAACTGGTCAATTTGTTGAAATGTCTTTTTACTTAATTCTTTAAAATAATTTTCACAATCAGGAAAAGCACCGCTACAAATTATATATGAATCAAATAATTCTGGTTTGGTTAAAAAAGTATATGTTGTAAATATTCCACTAAGTGATTGTCCACAAATAATTCTTTCCTGAGTTGTTTGATAATTAGCTTCTATATATGGAATAAGTTCTTTTTCAATAAAATCTAAAAAATATTTAGCTCCTGGTATCTCTGTTTCTGGATAATATTTTGTATTTACTGGCCACATATCCCTTGGTCTATTAATATTCTCTATTGCAACAACAATCATTTCAGGTGCAATCTCATCACTAACAGATAATCTATTAATTGTTGAAATTGTCTCAAGCATCAATTCTATACCTCCATCAAGTCTATATAACACAGGATATGATTTATTTGAATCCTTATAATTATCAGGAAGATGTATCAATATTTTTCTATTCTCTTGCAATATCTCTGATTTAATGCTATCTCGATAACCAATCTGAATATTGATATTTTGACCATAGATTAATTGTGGCGTTATCAAACCGAGAAGAATATTCAGTATGAAATAAAATCTTAAAGTTTTTACCATTTTTTTTGGGTTTTAAATTAAGAGTAACTATTTAAACATATCAGAAGTGTGGGTTTCCACTGCTCTACTTTGTCAGACCGCTGAACGAAAACGAAGATAGCAAAACTTTGTCAAATCGCCAAAACACCCGCATTATATGGTGATGTTGGGTTAGTTATTATGGAATTGGGATAAACTGACTTGTCAGTTTGTTAAGTGCAAACACGAAATAACAATAATTTAGTATTTGTGTTAGAATTCTTATTGCCTGCAAGGCAAAATAGGGTAAGAATACAAACTTTTTGGTAAGCCTGTACTGTATTTAGCCCAGGCTTACCAATGTGTTTGTATAAGTTATTTTGAAATATTCTTATTTCACAGGAGGTGTACCTTCTGCGTTAGAGAGAATAGCATCAATTTGTACTAAAGCATCCATAGGCATAGCTGAAACGCCAACTACTGTTCTTGCAGGAAGATCACCTTTGAAGAATGTTGGGTAAACTTCGTTTACAGCATCAATATCTGCAATATTTTTAAGTTGAATATTGATCTTAACTACATCGTCCATATCGTGCTTAATACTTTCCACAATTGCCTTGATATTATTCAAACACTGAGCAGCTTGCTCTTTTGCTCCTCCAGCAACAATTTTACCAGTTTTAGCATCAACAGGTAATTGAGCCGAAACATTATTGTAATGAGAAAAAGCTACAGTTTGTGTAGATAGAGAACTCTTAGGAGCATTATCTGTATTGTTTGCTTTGATAACGATTCCATGTCTGTCTTCAATAGCTTGTGGAGGTGTACCATCACCGTGAGATACAGTTGCATCAATTTGCACCAAAGCATGCATAGGCAAGCCTTCAGCTACAACTATCGAGCGTGCAGGAACATAACCTACGGCTCTTGCGATAGACGAGTCTGGGAAAAATGTTGTATAAGCCTCGTTTACAGCTTCAATATCCGAAAGGTTTTGAACGTGAATATTAATTTTAACAATATCATCGAAAGGAACGTCGATACCTTCCATAATAGCCTTGATATTCTTAAGGCACTGAGCAGCCTGCTCTTTTGCACCACCAACTACAATATTACCAGTTTTAGGATCGATAGGTAATTGAGCTGAAATATGATTGTAATGAGAAAAGGCTACAGTTTGTGTAGATACAGAACTTTTGGGAGCATTCTCTGTGTTTCTTACAAGCTTTACGAGGTCGCAAGGTTCTTGTGGAAATGTACCTTCACCGTTTGAAATAACTGCATCCATTTGCACAAAAGCATCATTCATAGGTAAAGCAGCTACTGCTAGCACCGTCCGTGTAGGAAGGTAGCTCTGGAAGAAAGTTGCATAAACTTCGTTTACAGCTTTAATATCCATGATATTCTTAAGGAATACATTTACCCTAACAACATCATTCATTGTATGATCGATACTTTCTACAATTGCTTTAATGTTTTCCAAGCATTGCTTGGCCTGCTCTTTCACACCGCCAGCTACAATTTTACCAGACTTAGCGTCTATAGGTAATTGAGCTGAAATATTGTTGTAATGAGAAAAAGCTACACTTTGTGTAGACACGGCACTTTTAGGTGCATTTTCCGTGTTTCTTGAATTTTTTATGATAACGTCACTCATTTTAATTTCTAGTTTAGTTTTAATTACTGATATTTTTTATTTGGATGGCAAACTTAGGCAAAAAATTAATAATGTTTTATAACAAATAATTAATTTCTACTTTTTATAAATAGATTAAAACTATATTAATATTATTTTGAGGAGAATATAATAAAAGTAAAAACGTTGCAAAATTTAAGCTTATTTGTGAAGCACTTTGCAAACATAGAGGCTTAAATAAGAAATGGAATTTTTTAATTGTAAGTAATTGCAAAAGCGGATCAGAATACTATATTATTATTTGTTTTATTTGTAGAAAGATTCGATTAAAAAAATATTGTCAGATTGTAATTCTTAATTTTTAGAAATCCTTGTGTCTAATGATTTAAACATAACAGTAGTGCGGGTTTCCACTGCTCCACTTTTTCAGGACAATGAACGAAAACGAAGATAGATTCTGATAGGTATTTGGATTGTCAAACCGCTCCCACGTATTAACTGGTGATGTTGAGTTAGTAAACGTAATTCGCGATCTAGATACAAATTATTACAAAATTAAAGATGAATAAATTAAATCTAATTATTCCGCTATTCTGACTTTTATTAAAACATCTTCCTTTTTCTTTTTATAAGCTTCAGTATAAATTCATTATTTTCAATAATAACTATCCGGTCAGAATAAAATTGTTTTAAAGTCATTCCTTCAATGGCATCTGTATTTAAAACCGGAATTTTTGTTACCTCTCCGCTCAAATTAGATATTTTATATACAAATAATACAGCTCCTTTATTATCCTGATAAGTGTAGGGTTCTACTTCTAGTGGCTCATTCAAATTGTCGGGAGTATCAAAAAATAAAATATAGTAAAAATTATCATTGCTAAAATATTTAAAAGACATGGTTCCTTTACTCTTAACACCAAATTGATCTTTTTGTATCTTCTTTATCCATTGAGTTTTCCCTTTAGTACCTATTTTTGTTATAATAATATCACGGTAATAATATGTATGATGCTCATGCCGACCTGATTTAGAATAAGTTGTAACTGCCTCAGTAAACTGTTGCTCTCCAATAATAGTTATGCTACCATCTTTATTGGTCAGTTTTTCAATTATTTTGTAGTCAGCCATTTCAGGTCTCGGAGGTTCATAATAATATAAATCTGTATTATAGTTTTGGACATCTATTGCTTTTATAAAAAACTCATCAGGAAATTCAAAAAAGGAAATGTTTCGGGAATTTCCTTTTTGATCCATATCTAACATAAACAAACCATTTGATTGAAACAGAACGGAATCTTCACTGTAAAAACCAGTAAAAGAAATTTGATTTTCAGAAGACTCTGAGAATTTTATTCCGTTAATTAATTTATCGTTTAATTCTATGTCCGATAAACCAAATAAAGTATCAGAATCAGCCTGATATTTTAGAATTTCCAACTTAGGAATTTCTCTTCGGTGATTTCTGTTATCTTCTTAAATGGTATCCAATAAAAAACATCCATACAGCAAGAATCTTGTCCGATAATGTTTTCTGCTTTTTAGAAAGCAATAAAAACTGAAGGAAAAACGCTAGAAAAACACCTATAAAAAATAAAGTATCCATTTACTATCTTAAATTTCATATAAAGAAAACTATTTTGCAATAAATAATAAAGAAATAATAACCATAAATATAAAACTAAATCTTAATAAAATTCCGAATATACATAAACCTGTAATACAAAACAGAATTGCTCAATACGTTGTTTTTTCTATAATAATCTTTACATATCTTTAATTCAGAATTCAAATACATATATCATTATTCCCTTCTAATTACAGTATTAGTTAGTTATCCTGAGTAGAATCTGTATTAAGATTAAATATTTCAATTATCACTTAACAAAAGCATTCATGTTTACTATTCCATTTGGAAAATCTTCACTATAATCATTTCCACTATTTTTTTCTACGTTAAATTCCCAAAATCAGTGTTATTCATATCCACTAAGAGTACGAGGTATTCTTTTAGTAACTTTATCCGGTTCTTCTTCCTTTAGCATTATAGCATCTGATGATTTTCCTGTACCACCAGTAGGAAAATACATAACCGACATATTCACATTTCTTAATTCTACTTTAGCATCTTCACTATATTTACTTGCCCAGAGGTAAAAAGTGTGAGTTCCAGCAGTGACATTAATCCCTCTACTTGTAACAAAGGATGTATATTGATCACTAGAATCGGCTAAGTTATAATCGGTTATCCATGTACTATAATCCCACCATTCATCCTCTGCTGCTGATGATGTATTTGGATTCTTATCCATTAAAATTCCTACTAAAGCAAGATCCCATCCAGTACTTTCCCAATCTACAGTACCAGTTACTAAAATAATTGCAATCCCAGAACTAGGAACTGTTAATGTAACCTCTTTGACATTATCCCAATCCCAAGAGTTCGATAATATTTGATGATTATGCTTATTTCCATAAGCTGCTAATGGTTTTACATTTGAAAGGCCACTGCCATCTCCTGTCATTTTTCCTGAACCATCAACTTTAAATACACTACTACCACTACTATTAGTTATTTCTATGTGGCTGGTGGAATTATCTGCATTAAGTTGAATTGTTTTTTCATTTGTGGTATTAGCTATATCGGGTGCGTTTGTAAGACTGGAATAATTTCCATCAAATTCACTTTTTTCATTCCAAAAGGTAGTATCTGCTGAAGTAATTCTAGATGCTAATGAAGTATCAAATACAGGATCAATTTCATCATCATTTGTAAAATGATTAAGATCGGTAATCTGACTTTCGGTAATCGTACCTTCTAATTGGCTTGCTGCTTTTGCATGTAAAGCATATGGCATACTCAACAACTGGCTTGTACCAATCAATTGATAATCTATACCTCCGCTTAAATCTATTTCAATTTGCAAGAAATAAGGCCCATTTGACCAATCAATTGCCGAAAAATCATCGGTAGATGTCCCGTTTCCTATTTCAAGATTTATCAATCCATAATTATTAGAAGTGTCGACATGAGTTTCAGTATAAATTGCTGGTCCTGTACTAGAACCTTGCAATAAACTAATTTGAAGACCAACGGATTGGTTTACGATCAATTCTCCACTTGCGTCACGAGCTACCGCTTGATACTTAAAAGCATTTGGCACCTGTGCAAAGAGTGATATGCAAGCAATAATTCCAATTAATAAAAGTAGTAATTTTTTCATGTTATCACATTTTAAATCAAACCCTTAAGATATCTTTTTTTTCAGTTTAGGCAAGTTACAAAAAAATTAAACACAAAAAGCTTAAAAGTTTAAAAAAGCTAATCTACAATACTTTATCAAAGCAACTTAAACTCTTCGGTTATTTCATGATATGTTTGATTATATAGGTGCACAGTATGCCTATTTACTAATGATATTCTATTTTAGACGAATGACTTTAAAATTCTCCTAAAAGTTCTTAACTTATCTTGCTATAATTATTTTACTTATACCTAATACTTTATCATTATTCATAATTTTCAAGTAATAATAGCCTTCAGGCAAGTCATTTGTATTTAAGTTCTTTAAAGTATTATTTTTAAGCAACTTATCCGATTTAACCATGATTCCCATATTATTGTATAAATTAACAACTAAATCATAAGCTAAAGGAGTTGTTAATTTAACTGATAATAAATCTTTAACAGGATTAGGATAAACCATATAATACAAATTGATTGTAATTTCTATATTAGTAGCTTTGTTAATAATTACTGTTTCATCATATGCCTTTTGACAGCCGGAATAATTACGTATATATAAGCCTGTAATAAGATGACTTCCTATGCCTGCTTCACCAGGATAAAAATATCCAAATTCGTCAGGAACATTATCACTAATTCCATTTCCTGAGAAATGAAAAATTCCAGAATTACCTGAATAAAATCCTTCTAGCTTCACTTTCTGCGTGTCATCTTCAAAATAAGTGTCATCCAATCCTGTAAAGTAAATATCTCCAATGGAATCAATATTTAATGATTCTTCAATATAATAGTTAACATTCCCATTAGTATAAGAATATCTAATAATATGATCATCAGCACCAATTACCATTGGATCAATTTTTACGCTGTCGATACCAATAATATCAGTAATTATGTTTCCATCTACTGAAAACGTGCCGGGCAATTCGTCACTATTAGCTGCTACGGCCCAAATAGTATCTTTAACTCCATTAAAATAGCAATATTGATTATTACTGTTGAATTGATCTAAACCAAATATTTGGGCATCAGCTTCATCAATAGTAAATTCAACGGAATCAGTATTTGTACAAGTATTTAAATCTGTATAAGTATAATACGCTTTATGTTTACCTAAACCTGCAATTAAAGGATCAAAAATTGCGGTTGAGTCTCCATTATCATCCATAAAAGAAGGAGAAAATGATCCAGCGGGAACCCCGGGAGTCCCTTTAATTAATTCTATTCCTCCATCAATATTATAAAGAGTATCCATTAATATTTCCACTACTGGTAAAGGATTAATAACAAATGTATCATTAATAATCCAAGTATCAAAAGTATCTGAAACACATCCGTTAATAGTTTGATAGTAGTACTCTAATGTGTAAGTACTAGGAGCTAAATCTCCAGCTTTTATATAGATATTATTACCATCATTATAAGGATTTAAATTAATACTTGCATCAGATAAACTAAAATGCCCGGTACCACCTAAAGGGGTTAAATTTTTCGCTTCTACTTCAATTATATCATAATCTGCACAATAATCTGCCACAGGATCGAAAGTAACAAGTGGATTAACTTCTTCTACTGTAAATGTGGTTTTTATAGTATCACCTCCTGCATATGTATAATTGACAGTCCATGAACCCGGGGTTAATATTTCTGGGAAAACAAGGGCTGTATCAATAGCTATATTGATTAAACCTAAATCTACATGTGGACTTATAGAAAAAGAACCTGGATTGCCTAAGTTATTATAACCCGAAACACTAAATGTATCCAAGTAAGAACAATATGTATTTTTACCCTGGGTAAATGTAATAGATCCTCCTTCAATTACCCTTACTGTGATTGTATCTGAATCGCTACATCCATTTTCGTCTTGGTAAGTGTAAAATAAATCGTGGTAATCAACACCTGCCATTTGTGGACTAAATATATTAGAATTCGAAAATACTCCTGCTCCATAGTAGGAACCTCCTGAGTAATTTCCAATTAATTCAACTGAATCAAGAGAAACATCATATACATCGTCATCTAGAGGAGTAGTAAAACTAGCTTGTGGTAATGTATCAACATCTAATTCAAATGAACCATTTCCTGTTGTTGAATTACCTGTTGCATCAGTAATGTCTGTAATTATATAAGTTAACGGATCTCCTATTGAATGATCAGCAATAATTTTAAGCATATAAGGATTGGAAGAAATGGGATCTATAGTAACAGGATTTGCTCCATTCACTTCATAAGTTATTGAGTATGGTGGATACCCAGTTAAAAATATTGGAACTTCAGTTGAATCGTTATGACAAACGGATTCATTACCTGAAATATAAGCTGATGGATTTTTACTAAATATGGCATGATTATCATTAGGCACCGAAGTGTTTATTTCATTACTTAAATTTCCTGCACCATCCGCTAATCGTAAATTATACACCTGAATAGTTTCAGATGAATCTACATCATAATCTCTTTCTGTAATATCAAAAAATGCATAAATGGTTGTGCTATTTACTTTTTCAATTGATGATATGCTATATCCGGCTACAGTACCAGATACTAAAGAATAACTATTATCAGCATCCGAAGATATAGTAATGTGCAATGTATCCTCATCACCTATTTTCTTTGACATATCTTTTAACTCAACTGAAGTTATTGTAGGCGAGTTTGCATCAATTGTTTTAACAACATCATCCCCATCAAATGTGCTACTAACATTCCCATATTTATCCTCTGCAGAAACATTAGTTAATTGAAGAGCTGTTGACTGATTGGGATTTCCTTCAACTACTGTATATATTCCTGTATAGGTATCTCCGCCATCAGTAGTATTCCAATTTAAAAGTTCATTATTATATTGTGTTGGTAATAATGTAATATTTGGATCTGGTTCCGGATCATAAAAATCAATTGTAAAGGTAATAGACTCTCCAACCTTAAGTACTCCACTTGATGTTGCATCTGAAACAAGACTTGATATTACCGGAGGAGCTTTATCCGTTGCACTTTTGAGAAAAAAATCTGCTAAAACATAAGTACTTGTAATATCATGAATATCATTCCCGCTATTTGTATACCGATAATAAACAGGACCATTACTTGCAGCGAACTGAGATGAGCTAAACGTGAGTCGTACATACTCATCGTTTTCATCTATATCTGTTGCAATTACACTAACATCAGTATTAAAATTATCAGGAACCAATATATCACTAAATTCAGGATCTAATGAAAATTGCCAATCACTATCAGTAATAGCACTCGTTTCCATTTCTGAATCATTTACAGCAATCGAAAACTCAATTTCTACAGTATCATAATGACCGTTTCCATCATTATCTGCAGCTACTGCATTGACAATTGTAATTTGAGAAAAAGCACTATTTGCCATAAAAATTAATATGAACAGTGTGTATAATGTTTTCATAATTTTAATTTTATAATTATTTTACAGTCTCTTATTTTGTTCAATTACTAATATTTTGATCTTAGTTAAACAAGATACAAAAAATATTAAACATGAAATATTTAAAAGTAAAAGCATAACAATCTATAGATTATACTGATCGTTAATTTAAACTTTTTGGCAGTGAAGCCGTTAAATGTGCTTCAAATGAATTCTTAATTGTGCGTAGCACTAAAAAACGTTGGAAAAACTAAAACAACTTCTCTCATGAACGCAGTGAGTAATTTTCAATCTCACGTACCGAACTTATCTCGATAAATTACTCGTCTCTTACGCGAGACTCATGAGATTGCTTCGCTTTGTTTTTCGACTTCGTCTCAAGAGAACGCTTCGCTTTGTTCAGTATCAAACATGATGAATAAACTATTCTTTCTTATCAGAAAGTAAATAAAACTATCAAAACGTAAAAAAAGATTGGAATTCTTAATTTTTAGAAACCCTTGTGTCTAACGATTCCGTGTTAACAGCAGTGTGGGCTTCCACTGCACTACTTTGTCAAACTTTTGAACAAAAACGAAGATAGATCCCGAAAGCGATAGTGATTGTCAGACCGCCAAAACCGTCGCATTATCTGGTGATGTTGGGTTACAAATTGTGCACTCAAAAAACGAACTTAACAAGTTCGTAGATTATTTAACTATGAAAAGCTAAGAACATTTTTAAGATGGTGGAATTTTTATTGCACGACAGTGCAAAATTGGGCTGAATTACAAACTTTTTGGTAAGCCTTTGGCTGTGGGTTAGACAGAGAAAGCTTACCAATATGTTTGTATAGGATTTTTGGCCTTTAGCTCATTATAATCACTCCTAAGGTTTTAAACAACTGAGTATAAACTTCCAGTACAATCTTTACATGAGGATAAAAAAGATTCTTAAATCTCTATCAAAAACACTGTTTTACCCTTTTCAGATTTAACGTTTATTTTGCCACCATGCAGTTTTATAATTTGGCGTGAAAGACTTAAACCTATACCAGAACCATCGTCTTTGGTAGTAAAAAAAGGAACAAAAATATCTTTAATAATATTGTCTGGTATACCCTTTCCATTATCAATAATGCTAATTAGAGTCTTCCCATCACTGTTTTTTATAGCTGTAATTGCAATATATTTTCCTTTAGAGCTATCGTTCTCTAAAACTGCATCTATAGCATTATTAATCAGATTTATAATGACATGTTCCATAAGGTTTTTATCACAAAAGATAGTAGCTTCGTTAGGATCTATAGAATATTTTAAACTTATACCTTTTTCAAAAAGTTCTTCCTTTATTAGCAGGTATGTGTTTTCAATTAATTCAAATAATTTTATATTCTCATAGTTTGGTGTAGGTAATTTAGTCAGACTTTTAAAGTTCTTAACAAAATCAAGCACTGCAATTCCCCTTTCTTCAATTAAATCGAGTCCTGTTACGACTTCTTGTATAGTGTAATCGGTAATATCATTAGCAGTTACAATTTGCTCTTTATTTTTAAAAAATCCAGAAATGGTACTCGTAAGTGATGTAACCGGAGTTATTGAGTTAATTATCTCGTGTGTAAGCACCCGGGTCAGTTTTTGCCACGATTCTATTTCTTTCTCATCTAATTCATTTTTGATATCCTGAAATGAAACTAACCTGATTTCTTTCTCTGCAATTTTTATGATTGACATTTGTATTGCCAGATGTAGCATTTTGCCCTCGGATTTTGTTACGAAAACTTTTTGATTTTCGGCATTCATACTTAGTAGGATCTTTTTTAGTCCAGGAAGTAATCTGTCTAGGATATCAATGGATTTTATATTGTGTATATTAAGCAATTTTTTTGCTGCCAAGTTAATAAACTCAACCTTCCCGTATTTATCAAAGGAAAGTAATCCTATTCCTATATGTTCAACAATATATTGTGTATACCTAAATTGATTTTCCTTTTCTAATCTTACTTTTCTTACAATTTCCCCAATTTCATTTAAAAAGTAACCAAGTTCCTTGAAAGGAGAGTTATTTGATTTAGAAAAAGACATAGTTGCGTTGTTTTCTTTGATATATTCCAACATATTTTTAAACTCGTCCCTCCTTTTTATGATGTAGGAAATTAAATTCCACGTTTGTAAGGAAATTACAATTACAAGAGATGTTATACAATACAGATAATTGGTCTTGAAGTATAAAAATGCAAGTAATAAAGCGGAAAATACAATTAGTATTACCCTAATAATTATACCAAAGAAATATTTGTTAGAGTCCATATTTGTCAATTTTATTATAGAGGGTTTTCCTTGTAATTCCTAATTCCTTGGCAGTTTTATTAATATTTCCTTTATTTCTTGAAAGGGCTTTTGTAATGGTTAACTCCTCCACTTTACTTAATTTAATGGCGGAATTAAAATTTGGTATCGATGGTTCTATATAGTTTGAAAATTGTAGATTTTCAGGTTTAATGATGTTTTTTTCAGCCATGATTACACAATTCTCCATCATGTGCTGAAGCTCTCTCACGTTACCTGGCCATTTATATTGTTCAAGCATCTCTATGGTGTCGCTGCTTATTTTAATATGAGGTTTATCGTATTTTTTACCATAGATTTTCAAGAAGTGTTCTGCTAACAGTAAGATATCATCTTCTCTACTATGTAAGGGAGGCATTTTTAACTGAACCGTATTAATTCGGAACAGAAGGTCCTCTCTGAAAAGATTGTCTTTAATCAGGTTGAGTAGTGGTTTGTTGGTAGCTGTAATTAATCGAACATTAATAGGGATGGCTTTATTCGAGCCTACAGGAGTAATAGTACGATTTTGCAATACCGATAGTAATTTCGATTGAAGCGAAAAAGGTAAATTCCCTATTTCATCGAGAAATAAAGTACCTTCTGAAGCTGTCTCAAATCTTCCAATTCGATCTTCCTTAGCATCGGTAAATGCACCCTTTTTATGCCCAAATAATTCGCTTTCAAATAAGGTCTCCGATAATGAGCTAAGATCTACGCTGATAAAAACTTTATTTGCCCGCTTAGATTGCCTATGAATTTCACGGGCAATGAGTTCTTTTCCTGTACCATTCTCTCCCAGAATCAACACATTTGCATCAGTTGGAGCAACTTTTTTTACTGCGTTTAAAATTTTATTTATTTCCGAAGATTCTCCAATTAGGCTTGTATGTGTTTTTTCAAGTTCCTCCGAAAGATGTTTTTGGGTATTGGTAAGTTTAGTAACCTGAAGTTTTGATTTTCGCAGTTGGTATGCAGATTTAAGCGTTGATATAAGTTTAAGCGGATCGTATGGCTTTTGAATAAAATCTGTAGCTCCAACTTTCATTGCTTTTACGGCCAATTCAATATCTCCATATGCTGTAATTAATATAATTACTGCATTGGCGTCGTGTTTTAATATTTCTCTTAGCCAGTACAATCCTTCATTTCCTGTATTTGTACCTGCTGTAAAGTTCATATCCAGAATAATTACATCAAAAGATCCTGATTGTAAAAGTGATGTAAATTTTGCAGGACTTTTTATAGCAACAACTTCTTCAAACTCCTGTTTGACAATAAAAGATAAGGATTTTAAAATTCCCGCATTATCATCAACAATTAATATACTCCCTTTTGTTTTTGACATACTTTATTGAAACGATTAATTATTTAATACAAACTTATTTAAAAAAAGTGGATAAAAATAACACAGGAGTGGATATATTTTATACACTTTTTAATTTTATTAAAACAGCTAAACATATTCAACCTTCTTTTTATCAGTCGATTATGCAAAATGGCACTTAGCTTGGTTTAGGTTAAGTAACATTGTTTTATTATAATTATAAATATTTTTCAATTATGAAAACATTCTTTAACCTATTTTATAGGATAAATATGAAAAACAAAGCGTTTACGCTTTTGAATATTATTGGATTGGCCGTTGGTATGGCAGGTTTTATTTTAATCATGCTGTGGGTAAAAGATGAGCTATCGTATGATAAATTTAACGAAAAAGAATCGCGCATTGTACGTATAATAACAGATTTTAGCCTGGCAGGTGAGAATGATAATGGTGTCGGCACTCCAGCACCAATGGCGACTGTATTGAAAAATGATTTTCCAGAAGTGGAAAATGTTGTCAGATTCAGAAAGTATAGCTCACCTCAGGTTAAATATGGAGAAAAATATTTTACCGAAAAAAGATCAATATTTGCAGATTCAACGGTATTTGATATTTTTACTATACCTCTAATAAAAGGAAATCCTAAAAATGCACTTTCTGCACCAAATACCATCACAATAAGTGAATCTATAGCCAAAAAATATTTTGGAGAAACAGATCCTATAGGTAAAACTCTTGATGTATATGGTACTATGGAATTTGAAATTACCGGAGTTTATAAAGACATCCCTAAAGCATCTCATTTTAATTTTGACTTTATAACTTCCATTTATAGCTTTGATGCTTATTATCAGGATGATTGGGCTAGTTTCAATTTTGCAACCTATGTCTTGTTAAAAGAGAATGTAAATCCCCAGGATTTTGAAAAGAAACTTTCTATATTGGTTGATAAATATCTTGCAGTTCAAATTGAACAGTATTTAGATGCCTCATGGGAAGAAATACAAAAGCAAGGAACCTGGTTTAAATTTGGAATTCAAAGATTAAGAGATATTCATTTGCATTCTCATTATGACGGCGAACTCGGAATAAATGGAGATGCTAAAAACGTGTATATTTTTATAAGCATTGCTATTTTCATTCTTTTGTTGGCTTGTATAAATTTTACGAAGCTTTCAACAGCAAAGGCTATAACACGATCAAAAGAGATTGGGGTAAAAAAAGTATTCGGAGAGCGCGTACTTACTCTTATCCGTCATCAACTCAGCGAATCATTTATCATTGTGTTTATTGCTCATATGGCAGCCATGATATTGGTAGAAGTGTTTTTACCATTTTTCAATGATATTTCGGCAAAAAATCTTTCAATTGAGTATTCCAATCCGCAAATATTATTGAGCTTATTTGGACTAATAATTATTACCAGTTTAGTAGCCGGAAGTTATCCTGCGTTCTATCTTTCATCATATAAGCCAATATCTGCACTTAAGAGCGAAATAACAGCGGGTAAAAAGAAAACAAGATTTCGTAGTGTAATGGTAGTTGGGCAATTTGTGATTTCAATCATCCTACTTAGTTCTACATTAGTTTTAAATAAGCAAATGCGTTATATCCAAACTAAAGATCTTGGATATCAAAAAGAAAACTTGGTATGTATATGGAATAATAATTTGGCTTGGAATAAAATGAATAATCTAAAGAATGATTTATTAAAAAATCCAATGATTAAGAATGTTAGCATTTCCGGTTTTTTACCAATTCCTTCTAATAGTGCAAGTAATGTACTTTATAAAGATGGAATAAAAACAACAAGTTTTGCAGCCTATAATATCAGTTATGTAGATCACGAATACATAAATACCTTAGGCATAAGTATTATAAAAGGAAGAGGGTTTTCAGAAGAATTTCCAACAGATTCATCGGCTGTATTAATTAATCAGGCTGCTGCTAAATCTTTTGGATGGGATGATCCAATTGGAAAATTTGTTGGTCATCCAATAAGTGAAACTGAAATTAAGAGATACACTGTTATAGGAGTCCTCGATGATTTTAATTTTGAATCTGTTCACAACCCAATATCGCCTATGGTTTGTTTTCTTGATCAAAGTACAGGTGCATTAAGCGTTCGATTGGAATCTGGTTCAGATATTTCTTCTTCTATTGAATTTTTAGAGTCGAAATGGAAACACTATTCTCCGGGCAGTGCTATTGATTATACCTTTTACGATGATAGCTTAAATCATTTATATGCTTCTGAAGCTAAATTAAATCAGATACTTGTTGCCTTTACTGTTATAGCATTTTTTGTAAGTTGTCTTGGATTAATTGGATTAGCCATGTTTACTACAGAGCAACGAAAGAAGGAAATAGGAATTCGTAAAGTAGTAGGTGCCAGCATTACTCAGGTTGGAAAACTTTTATCCTATGATTTTACAAAACTTGTTATTATTGCATTCCTTATAGCAACACCGGTTTCATATTATGTAATAAGTAAGTGGCTTGAGAACTATGCTTACAAAGCAAAAATTTCAGGGTGGATTTTTGTGTTGGCAGGATTAATTAGTTATACCACCGCGATGATAGCAATCGGTTATCAATCGTATAAAGCATCAGCTGCTAATCCGGTTGATACACTTAGAGACGAGTAAATAATATTACTATAGCATGAAATAATTCTTTTACCATCAAGCGTTATTTGTGTTTAATAATAATTATTGCTATTAAAACCATCAGTAAAATTGTACGCCAAAGCTCTTTTGCGAAGCGTAACGTAGCAAATGGGCTTAAATGAGTTAGGACAATCACATAAGCAGCCGAAAAGTTGCTAAGCGGTTGGGAAAAAATGTTTTCTTATCAAACTAGCCGGACCAATCAATAATAAACACTATCAAATTGCTAAATAAATCTTTTAAACCAATTACTAGTACGAATGAGATGAAGTTATCAGAATTTATTTTCGAATACATTATTTGTAACGGTCCTGCCATACTGGCCTATACGGGTTTCCCCCGCTTGTTTCACAGTCCCCCGTTAATAATGTTTACTAAGATAATATTTAGTCAGCAAACCACAAAACCCCGTATGGCTTGTGAAGCAATGTTACAAATTGTGCGACTAAGCAACCATGCTTGTCAATTAAGTTAAAAACTTAACTATGAAATACTAAAACAAATTTGTTTAGAAAGGGCAAAATTGGATTGGATTACAAACTTTTTGGTAAGCTTGTCTTACCAATGTGTTTGTACAGTATGGGTCTTTATTTGATGTTTTATTAAAAAATAGTAAATTCACACAACAAAGAATAAAAAATATTTATTTAGATTAAATTGATGTTAGAATGGAAAAGCCTTTTGAATGTATCTCTGATTTTATTTTTATAAATAGTGAACTTAGTCAGGCGGATATTATTATAGTATTAGGTGGAAATAAAGCTGAAAAATTAATAAGTTCGGCAGCTCAATTATACAAAAACAAATATGCATCTAAAATATTAATTACTGGTGGTAAATCTCATAATAACGATGATTACCTTGGGGATTGGAAAAGTGAATGCGATTACCTCTCTGACATAGCAATATCGGAAGGTGTGGCTATTGAAGATATAATCAAAGAAGATAAAGCACAACATTCATTTGATAATGCAAATCTATCTTGGAATATAATAAGTAAATTACAAGTTAAAAAGATTTTACTTGTTTGTAAGTCTTATCATGCTCGAAGGAGCTTAATGACTTTTCAAACCGTATATCCTCAACACATTGATTTTCTGATATGTCCAGTTGAAGATGATAGTAAAATATTAATAAATAATTGGTATCTTGAAATTACAAAAATAGAAAAAGTAATGAATGAGGTTGAAAAGATTGGTAAATATTTTGGTAAGCATATTCCAAAATGGAGAGAATAGATAGCCAACATTGCATCATAAAATATAGGATTTTTGATCTTTAAGAACAATTATAGTAACAGAATTTTAGTTTATAAAAATGAATTTGTCAAAAGAATTAGGCTTTTCTGAAAACACTAAATTACTAATAATCCACGCTGACGATGCTGGCTTATCACATTCGGAGAATATGGCGACAATTCAGTCCCTAGAACAAGGAATTGTAAATTCATATAGCATAATGATACCTTGTCCTTGGTTTTTTGAAATTGCCAAATTTGCCAAACAAAATCCTCAATTCGATTATGGTATACACTTAACTCTTACTTGTGAATGGGAAAATTATAGATTTGGACCTGTTATGCCAATTTCTGAAGTTCCAAGCTTAGTAGACAAACATGGATATTTCAATAAGAAAAGAGAAGAACTTAAAAAAAACGCTTCTGCTGATGATATTAAAAAGGAACTTAAAGCTCAAATAGAAAAGGCACTTGATTTCGGACTAAATCCCACTCATATCGATTCACATGCGTATAGTGTTGCTTCAAGTTCAGAGTTTTTAAAAATTTATAAAGAATTAGGAGAAAAATATGATTTGCCAGTTTTATTAAATAGTCAATTGATGGAAATGGTTGGGTTGAACGCTAAAAAAAATATTGAAGAAAAAGATTTACTAATTGAAAAAGTACATTATGGGAAATTTGAATACTTTGAAAAAGGTAAGTTGCAAGACTATTACAAAGGTATATTTAACAACTTAATTAGTGGAGTTAATTTGATCTTAATTCATCCTGCATTTGATGATCAGGAAATGAAAGGAATCACGATAAATCATCCAAATTTTGGATCTGAATGGAGACAAATCGATTTCAATTCGTTTACTAGTGAATATAGTAAGTCACAGCTTCAAAAAAATAATATAGAATTAATAACTTGGAATGACATAAAAAAAGTGAAAAGTAAAATGCACAACATTAGTTAAAAAAGGAAAGGGCAAAATTTAGACTTTTTTACGCAACGAATTGGAGTGAAAGTGTTTAAATATGCGATTGGAAAATTTTTATATGCAGCTGAAAGCTGCAAAGCGGGCTGGCAAACAAATTTGTTTTTTGTCATAACAACTGAACCAATCTTAATAAAAGTTTTATCTAATTGCTAAAAATAGATTAAATATCAAGTATCAAACTGCTAATAGATATTCTTGATTTGTTGCGTTAAGTTATTGAATTGGTCAATTTTTTGTATTATACTGAAAAATCATAAAAAAAGGTCAACCTATTTCAGGAAAGTACAGGATGTCTCGTGCTAACATAGGTTGCCTATAATTAGCTATTAATTTTTAAAGATAATTCATTTTTTGGTTTTCTTACAAAGGCATACGATGGAAGTTTATATTTTCCATTCAAATGTGCATTGGCTGGCG